>RKMI01000003.1_pt1 | contig 2061034 bp, 1980 predicted proteins | sample 2174191 | NCBI WGS metagenome assembly RKMI01 (sample SAMN10236717, study PRJNA505201) | synthetic metagenome | isolation source: mock community containing 12 organisms: Thioclava sp. ES.032, Psychrobacter... | place: USA: Walnut Creek | collected 2015-10-01 | reverse complement strand
GCTCATGCGCGCGTCGTGATCGCCGCTTGGGCTGCCGACTACAACACCGAGCGTCCGCATTCGGCCTTGGACTACCAGACCCCGGCTGACTACGCGCGGGACCTAACCACCGCAATCGCCCGCCCCGCTACGCGAGATGATAACTCCGCGCGTCGGGCGATTGCTCAACCTGCGCCGATCGGCGTAAACACCAACCGGGCTCCGGTCGTGGCTGGATGAAAGACCCGTGGCAGGTCAGCTGCCATCGACGGTCCAATCGGTCGGGCAAATGGCGGCGGTCTTCTGCGACACCATTGCCTTCTGCTTCTCCCGTATCTGCTTGATCTGCTCCTTGAAGATCTCGCTGTCCCCGAAATCGAAGTGAGGCTCATAGACACCAAGCTCTGCGAAGGCGAGGCGCTCGTCATACACCGCGACTTGATGCTCGAGCTTCTTCATGGTCTCGCGCTTGCTGGCGTAGCTGGATCGCAGGTCGTCGATATTCCTGGCCAACTCGTCAGACTCAGCTTTCAACCGCCCGACCTCGGCCTCCATATCGATGATTGGTGAGTATTTCTGCTCGATCACCTGCCGCTTCTCCTTTTCCTCCGAGAGGATCCGGTCGCGGTCTTCGGCGGCCCGGGTCTTCTCCTGATCGAGCTCGCGATCGAGGCGCTTTGTCCGCCGTCGCGCGACCAAGAATAGACTGAGAAAAAGCGGAAAACCGATCAGGAATATCAGGACGGCAATCGGAAAAGCTATATTGGGGTCCAATTCTGGCATCACGCACCTCTTTCGCGAACTCGGAAATGAGGCACATAAAATCCAGTCAAATCAAGACCGGAGCCGCAATTGAAGATTACGTGCGCTCCCTGCGATCGCCACGCCGGCTTTCAACGCTGAGCTGAAGCTCAAGTTCTTCCTGCGGAGAAGTAGGCTTCTGTCTCGGTTGATGGGCAATGGGCATCAACCGAGACACAATCGCGAAGCTCATTCGTTTTGCAGACGCTGCTCTACGCGCTCCGCGCGAAGCATCTTCAATAACCACGAGGGCCTGGACTTCGCGCTAACCTTCTGAAACTCATGGAAAACGTGGCCGCACCTCGACCTCAGCACGCGAAAAACTATGAGCGCGGCGAAAAACTACGCGCGCGCCTACATGGGCCTCAGAAGTCGAGGTTTTCCACTGTCAGGGCGTTTTGCTGGATGAACTCGCGGCGCGGTTCTACGACGTCGCCCATCAGCTTCGAGAAGATATCCTCGGCCTCGGCCACGTCTTCGATGCGGACCTGCAGGAGCGTGCGTGCGGATGGATCCAGCGTGGTTTCCCAGAGCTGCTCGGGGTTCATCTCGCCCAGACCCTTGTAGCGCTGCAGGCTCAGGCCCTTTTCGCCCTCGTTCAGGATCGCGTCGAGCAGCTCGAGCGGGCCGTGGATGAGGATTTCGCGCTCTTTGCGCACCAGCTTCGCCGGGCGGTCATAGACCTCCTGAAGCTGTTCGGTCTGACTGCCGAGACGGCGGGCCTCGCCCGAGCGCAGCACCGCGCCGTCGAGCGTGCGGACCTCTTCCACGCCGCGCAGGACGCGGGCGAGGCGAATGCCGTGATCCTGCGTCGGACGGCCCTGCCAGCCGCGCTCGTATTCCAGCGCGACGAGGTCGAGACGCTCGGCCACCGAGTTCGCGACGCCCTGCGCATCGCCGTCGATCTTGCCCGGCACCATCGCGCCCGCGATCGCCGCCTGTTCGAGGATGTGATGCGGGTAATGGGTCGGGAAGGTCGCGAGGATGCGCTTGATCAGGCGCGCCTCTTCGACGACGCGCTTGAGATCCTGACCGGAGATTTCTTCGCCGGTGTTGAGCCGCAGAATGGCCCCCTCGACGCCCATGTCGATCAGGTAATCCTCGAGCGCGGTCTGGTCCTTCAGATAGACCTCGGACTTGCCGCGCGCGACTTTGTAGAGCGGCGGCTGCGCGATGTAGAGATAGCCGTGCTCGATGATCTCGGGCATCTGGCGGAAGAAGAAGGTCAGCAGCAGCGTTCGGATATGGGCGCCGTCGACATCCGCATCCGTCATGATGACGATCTTGTGGTAGCGCAGCTTGTCGATGTTGAACTCGTCGCGGCCGATACCGGTGCCGAGCGCGGTAATCAGCGTGCCGATCTGATCCGAGCTGAGCATCCGGTCGAAGCGCGCGCGCTCGACGTTGAGGATCTTACCGCGCAGCGGCAGCACCGCCTGGTTCTTACGTTCGCGGCCCTGCTTGGCCGAGCCGCCTGCGGAGTCACCCTCGACGAGGAAGACTTCCGACAGCGACGGATCTTTCTCCTGACAGTCGGCGAGCTTGCCGGGCAGGGAGGCCACATCCATCACCGTCTTGCGGCGCGTCAGTTCGCGCGCCTTGCGGGCAGCCTCACGCGCCAGTGCGGCTTCGATGATCTTGCCGACGATCTGCTTGGCCTCGTTCGGGTTTTCCTCGAACCACTCGGCGAGCTTCTCGTTCACGAGGTTCTCGACCGCCGGGCGGACCTCGGAGGAGACCAGCTTGTCCTTGGTCTGGCTGGAGAATTTCGGATCGGGCACTTTCACCGACAGCACGCAGGTCAGGCCTTCGCGCGCGTCGTCACCGGTGAAATCGACCTTCTCGCGCTTGGCGATACCGCTTTCCTGCGCGTATTTCGTGATCGTGCGGGTCAGTGCGCCGCGCAGGCCCGCCATGTGGGTGCCGCCGTCGCGCTGCGGGATGTTGTTGGTGAAGGGCAGCACGGTTTCATGGTAGCTGTCGTTCCACCACATCGCGCATTCGACGCCGATGCCGCGCACTTCGCCGACCATGTAGATCGGGTCCTCCATCACGGCGTTTTTCGAGCGATCCAGATATTTCACAAATTCCCGAACGCCGCCTTCGTAGTGCAGCTCGGTCTTGAGCGGCTCTGCCGGGCGTTCGTCCTCGATGATGATGCGGACGCCGGAGTTCAGGAAGGCCAGCTCGCGCAGGCGCTTTTCCAGCGTGGCGAAGACGAAATCGCGGTTCGAGAAGGTGCCCTCTGGATCGTCTTCCTTGCACGACGCGAGGAAGCGCACCTCGGTGCCGCTCTCGTTCGGGGCCTCGCCCACGACATGCACATGCTCGACGCATTCGCCATGCTCGAAGCGCGCCTTGTGGATCTTGCCGTCACGCCAGACCGTCAGTTCCAGCCAGTCCGAGAGCGCGTTCACCACCGAGACGCCCACACCGTGCAGACCGCCCGATACCTTGTAGGCGTTGCCGTCATCGTCGGTGTTGTTGAACTTACCGCCTGCGTGCAGCTGGGTCATGATGACCTCGGCCGCGGAGACGCCTTCCTCGGCGTGGATATCGACCGGAATCCCGCGCCCGTTATCGCGCACGGAGACCGAAGAATCCGCGTGAATTTTCACCGCGACGTAGTCGGCGTGACCCGCGAGAGCCTCGTCGATCCCGTTATCGACGACCTCATAGACCATGTGGTGCAGACCCGAACCGTCATCGGTATCGCCGATATACATGCCGGGCCGCTTTCTCACGGCTTCCAAGCCTTTGAGAACCTTGATGGAATCGGCGCCGTATGCGTTCTTCTTCGGGGTGTCGTCGGTCATGCCTGCCCGTCCTTTATCTGTTGCCGGTTTTATATCGGCTGGGCAGAGGAATGTCACGTGTCAGACACAAGATTTAGGGGGTCACGTCACGGCGATAAGAAGGCCCACAAGGATCATCAGCCCGCCCGCGATCCGGTTCAGCTTTGCGAGCTTGCCGCGACTTTGCACGAAGTTGCGGATGCGGTCGACGAAGGCGGCGAGGATCAGGTTGCCGGTCAGCGGCACGATGGCCGAAATCAGGCTGACGGTCGCGATGTCGATCCATGTCATCGAGGCGATCGGGAAGAAGCCGGGCAGGATGCCCATGTAGAACAGGATCGCCTTGGGATTGCCGATGATCACGATAAGCCCGGCGACGAAGCCCGCCCACATGCCGGGGCGCGTCAGGCGGCTGTCGGAGCTGATCTGGTGGTCGGAATGGCGGATCAGCAACGCGCCCATCCCGACGAACATCGCCACCGCGACCCAGCGCAGCGCATCGAGAAACCAGCTGAATTCGCCGACCAGCCACGACACGCCGAGAATGGCGAGCGCGGGCCAGATCATATCGCCCACGGTGACCCCGAAGGCGAGCGGCCAGGCGGCGGCAAACCCGCCCGATATGGCGCGGGCGAGAAGGGCGAGCCAGACCGGCCCGGGGGTGAGGAACAGAACGAACAGCGCGCCCGAATAGAGCGCGATCTGCGAGAGCGTGAGGGTCATGGGAGGGTCAGGCTTCCGTCGTCGGCCAGCGGCCAGAAGGGGTTATGGGCGAGTTCCCAGACATGGTGGTCGGGATCGGCGTAATAGCCTCCATAGCCGCCCCAGAAGGTCTTTTCCGGGGCTTTCAATTTGGTGGCGCCAGCCTTGAGCGCGGCGGCGAAGGCGGCATCCACGTCTTCAGGACTGTCGAAATTCTGCGCCAGCGTCATCGCGCCTGTCCCCAGCCGCGCGCGCGTGCGGCCCTGGTCGGCGGCCAGAGCAGGCAGCGAGAACAGGGCCAGAGCCATTCCGTGCAACTGGTAGAAGGCGACGTCTTTCTGCGCAGAATGGGGTTCCCAGCCGAGGGCGGCATAGAAGGCCTTCGACTGGTCGAGATCGGCCACGCCCAGCGTAATCAGCGTCACACGTTGCTGCGGATAGCTCATGGCATAGCCTCCCTCACTTCAGAGCCCTGCGGCCCCTCGACCACTTCGAGATATTGCCCACGGTCCCCGAGCGCGTCGAACAGCTCCGCGCCCGTGCCGGTCATCATCACCTGCGCGCCCATCGCGCAGATTTCGTCATAAAGCGCCGCGCGCCTGCCGGAGTCCAGATGGGCCGCGACCTCGTCGAGCAGAAGCACCACATCCTCGCCCGCAAGCGCCCGCGCATTGGCGAGGATCAGCGAGATCAGCAGCGCTTTCTGCTCGCCGGTGGAGCATTGCGCGGCGGGCGCGTCCTTTTCGACGTAAGTGGCCAGCAGATCGGCCCGGTGCGGCCCCTCCAGCGTGCGCCCTGCGGCCATGTCGCGGGGGCGATTGGCGTCGAGCGCTGCGGCCAGATCCTCGGGGCCTTCGTTCTCGAGCACCAGATGCGCCGCAGGAAATGCCGTCGCTGCATCGGCCTGCGCCTGCATGATCCGCGTCAGCGCCTCGGCCCGGTTCGCCCGGATCGCAGCGCCAGCCTCAGCCATCTGCGCCTCCAGCGCGTGATACCAGTTCGGATCGCGCACCATGTCTTTCAGCAGTCGGTTACGCTCGCGCATCGCCTTTTCATAGGCGAGCGTCACCTCGGCATGGGCGGGGGTGAAGCTCATCACCATCCGGTCGAGAAACCGCCTGCGCCCCTCCGCCCCTTCGATCCAGAGCCGGTCCATCGAGGGCACCAGCCAGAGCACGCGCAGAATCTGCGCCAGTGCCACCTGCGGCGCGGCCTTGCCGTCGATCTCGACCCGGCGCGACTCTCCGGGCAGGGCGGAGGTTTCGATCTCATGGGTGTCGGTGATGGCGCGCAGCTTCCAGCCCACGGCCTCGGCGCGGCGCATCAACTCATCGGCCTGCGCCCGGCGCAACCCGCGCCCGGGCGAGAGCAGCGAGACCGCCTCGAGGATATTCGTCTTGCCCGCGCCGTTCGGCCCGTAGATCGCCACGGGCCGCCCATCGAGCGCAATCTCGGCACGGCGATGCGAGCGGAACTGCAATATCTTCAGTTCACGCAGCATCGCGCCTCTTCGTGTTGGTAAAAATATCCCCGCCGGAGGCGCCCGTCAGGCGTCACACGCGCATCGGCATGACCACATAGACCGCCGAGGTGTCGCCACCTTCGCGCATCAGGGTCGGATCGCCCGAGGAGTTGAACAGGAAGACGGCATTCTCGCGATCGACCTGGCTCGCGATTTCGAGCAGATATTTCGCGTTGAAACCGATCTCCAGCGGCTCGTCGGCATAGGCCACGACCAGCTCTTCTTCCGCGGCACCGGCATCGGGTGCGTTCACCGACAGCACCAGCTTGTCGGCGTCGAGCGCCAGCTTCACCGCGCGCGAACGCTCGGACGAGACGGTCGCCACACGGTCCACGGCTTTCGCGAATTCGGACGCGTCGACTTCCAGCTGGCGGGTGTTCCCGGTCGGAATGACGCGGGTGTAATCGGGGAAGGTGCCGTCAATGACCTTCGAGGTCAGCGTGATCACCGGGGTCGCGAAACGGACCTTGGTTTCCGAGACCGACACGGCGATTTCCTGATCGTCGTCTTCCAGCAGCTTGCGCAGCTCGTTCACCGTTTTGCGCGGCACGATCACGCCGGGCATGCCCGAGGCGCCGTCCGGCAGGCCGGAATCGATACGCGCCAAACGGTGACCGTCGGTCGCGACGCAGCGCAGCACCTGACCGTCTTCGCCGGTCGCGATATGCATATAGACGCCGTTGAGGTAGTAGCGGGTCTCTTCGGTCGAGATCGCGAATTTCGACTTGTCGAACAGGCGCTTGAGCACCCCGGCCTTGGCCGTGAAATTCGCGGTGTATTCCGAAGAGGCCATCACCGGGAAGTCTTCCTTCGGCAACGTGGCGAGGTTGAAGCTCGACCGGCCGGCCTGCACGTTCAGACGCCCGGCGGTCGGATCGTCCGAGATCGAGACCAGCGCGCCATCGGGCAGTTTGCGCACGATTTCATGCAGCATGACCGCCGAGACGGTCGTGGCCCCGGCCTGTTCGACCTGCGCGGGCGCCTTGTCGACCACCTCGATATCGAGGTCGGTCGCGCGGAACTGGACGGTGTCGCCTTCGGCTTCGATCAGGACGTTTGCAAGGATCGGGATCGTGTTGCGGCGTTCCACAACGGATTGCGCTTGCGAGACGGCCTTGAGCAGAGCGGCGCGTTCGATGCTGAATTTCATGTCGATCCCTCACGACTTTCCGGGGCTGGCAAGGTAGCACCTCGCGCCGCCGGCACAACGGTTTTCGCAGACCTTCGGCCGCTTTGCCCGGAGCGTCAAGCCCGGCGGGCCAGATCAGCTTTCAAGGAGGCGGCGGAGCAACTCGATATCTTCGGCGAGCTGCGAATCCGTGCCGCGCAGCTCTTCGATCTTGCGGATGCCATGCATGATCGTGGTGTGATCGCGCCCACCGAAGCGGCGCCCGATATCGGGCAGCGAACGGGTGGTCAGCGATTTCGCAAGGAACATTGCCACCTGACGCGGCCGCGCGATGGCGCGCAGGCGCTTGGGGCCTACGAGATCCGAGAGGCGGACGTTGTAATGTTCCGCCACCTTGCGCTGGATTTCTTCGACGGTGACCTTGCGCTCGGATTGGCGCAGCTGGTCCTTGAGGCATTCCTGCGCCAGATCCATCGTGATTTCGCGCCCGATCAGCGAGCCATAGGCAAACAGGCGGGTCAGCGCGCCTTCGAGGATACGTACGTTCGACGTGATCCGATGCGCGACGAATTCCAGAACGCCGGGGGCAATCTTCAGGTCGGGATACTCGCTCATATAGGCTTCGGTCTTGGTCTGCAGAATGCCAAGGCGCAGTTCGTAATCCGTCGGGTGCAGGTCGACGACGAGGCCGCAGGACAGGCGCGACTTGATACGCTCTTCGAGGTCCTTGATCTCACCGGGCGCGCGATCCGCCGAAATGACGATCTGTTTGCCCTGATCGACCAGCGCATTGAACGTGTGGAAGAACTCTTCCTGCGTGGAATCCTTGCCGGCGATGAACTGCACGTCATCGACCATGAGGACGTCGATCGAGCGGAACATCTCTTTGAAGTCCATGATCTGCTTTTCGCGCAGCGCCTGTACGAAGCGATACATGAATTGCTCGGCCGAGAGGTAGAGCACGCGCAGATCGGGGCGCTGATGCTGCAGGTCATGCGCGATCGCGTGCATCAGGTGCGTCTTACCAAGACCGACGCCGCCATAGAGGAACAGCGGGTTGAAGGTGACGGGGCCGCCTTCGGCGACGCGCTTTGCGGCGGCATGGGCCAGCTCGTTCGGCTTGCCGACGACGAAGCTGTCGAAGGTGAAGCGCGAATCCAGCGGCGCGCCGGGAAGCGGTTCGTCGGGGCGCGGGGTTTTGCGCGGCTTGGCGACAGGAGCGGCCGGGGCAGGGGCCGGAACCGTCGGACGCGTGGCGCCATTCGCAGAGCCGTTCATGGGGCGGCGCGACGGGACCGAGATGTTGACGCGCTCGGCGGAGACACCCGCCCTGCGCAATTCGCTCAGGATCGGTTCCGCGAAGTTGCGCGAGACCCAGTCGCACATGAATTTCGTCGGTGCTTGGAACGAGGCGATACCGTCCTCAAGGTCGATCAGCTCGAGCGGAGCGATCCAGGTCGTGTAGTTGTTCTGCCCAACCGCTTTTTGAAGCTCATTGCAAACCTGCCCCCAAGTGTCGTCCGTCATTTTTCCGCCCATCGCCAAACACAAATCAGGTGCGACTTCGTTCCTTGGCATTGCGGCAAGCCCGGCTGGCAGGCCGGTCTCAATCACAAACAGACACGACCTACCTGCCGGGGCTGAAACCCGGTGTCAGGCAGAGTTGCCGAAAGTGAGGGGTTATACCCCCTCGAGAATCGGAATCGCATTTCGCTGGTCGCCGCCAGGCTTTTTCATTTGTCGTGGCAGACTTATTTGCCCTCGACGGCCAGATAAATGCGTCATGTCCCCCAAGGCGACGTGAATCGCAGGTAGAAGCTAGCAAGCTGGTGAGCCCGCAGGCAACCGACCTTTGCGCTTGACGTGAGATTCCCCGAAACGAATCTGAGGGGGCTGCGCAAAACTGCAACAGTTTCATGTCAAGCCATTGATCGTCCAAGAAAAAACGCGCCCGCCAGATAGGCGGACGCGTTTTTCTTAAGGAATTCAGCGTAATCCCGCGCCGTATCGGCCCGGGGCGCAGATCAGGCTTTGAGAGCCTTCACGCGCGAAGCAAGGCGCGAGACTTTGCGCGATGCGGTGTTTTTGTGCAGCACGCCTTTGGTGACGCCGCGAGCCAGTTCAGGCTGGGCCGCACGCAGGGCGTTGGTCGCCGCTTCGTAGTCGCCCGAAGTGATGGCTTCTTCGACTTTGCGGATGAAGGTACGGATGCGCGAACGACGTGCTTTGTTGACGTCTTGGCGGCGCTCGTTCTGACGGGCGCGTTTCTTGGACTGGGGCGTGTTAGCCATGTGTATCTTCCCACTTTCCGGGTCTGTTCAAATCTTTCAATCGCACGACAGACCCCGGGCTCCAGCGAACCTAGATGATTCTAGCCTAAGCGGGCTCCACGCGCATGTGAGGCGGCCTCATAAGCCAAAATGCGTGAAAGGGAAAGGGGGATAATGAAAAGCGGGGCCGAAGCCCCGCCATCTAGTGTCGTTCGAGTGGCTCAGACGAGCTCACTTGTCGCGGAACTGAGGCTCGCGCTTTTCGAGGAAGGCAGCCATGCCCTCCTTCTGGTCGTCGGTCGCAAACAGCCCGTGGAACAGACGACGCTCGAACAGGATGCCTTCGTTCATCGTCGTCTCGTAGGAGCGGTTCACCGCTTCTTTCGCCGCGCGGGTCGCGAGCATCGACTTCTCGGCGATCTTCTGCGCCGCGGCCATCGTCTCCGGGATCAGCTTGGCGTTCGGAACGACCCGGCTGACGAGCCCCGACCGTTCAGCCTCGCCCGCATCCATGAAGCGGCCCGTGAGGTGCATGTCCATCGCTTTGGACTTGCCCACGAAGCGCGTCAGGCGCTGGGTGCCGCCGATTCCGGCAATCACGCCGAGATTGATCTCGGGCTGGCCGAACTTGGCGTTCTCCGCGCAGATGATGAAATCGCACATCATTGCCAGTTCACAGCCGCCGCCGAGCGCGTAGCCCGCGACTGCCGCGATGATCGGTTTGCGGATGCGGTTGATGGCATCCGCTTCCTTGCCGAAGAAGTCGCTCGTGAACATGTCCACGAAGCTCTTTTCCGACATTTCCTTGATGTCTGCGCCAGCCGCGAAGGCCTTTTCCGAACCGGTGATGACGATGCAACGCACCTTGTCATTCTCTTCCGCCGATTTCAGCGCCTCGGCCAGTTCCCCCAGCAATTGGGAGTTCAGGGCGTTCAGTGCGTCGGGGCGGTTGAGCCGGATCAGGGCAACGTAATCCTCGATCTCGACGATCAGGGTCTGGTAGGCCATTCGGTCTTGCCTTTCCTTGTCTCTGAACGGGACTCCTAGCAGAGCATCAAATCAGATCAAGCGTCTTATGACGCGAGGGCGCTGCGTCATTTCTGGCAAGACGGGCAGAAAAAGGTCGAACGTCCCGACTGAACGATGCGCCGGATCGGGGTGCCGCAACTGGTGCAGGGCGTGTCCTCGCGGTCGTAGACATGGAAGCTGTGCTGGAAATATCCCAGCTCCCCATCCGCCTGACGATGGTCGCGCAGGGACGAGCCGCCGGCCGAGATCGCCTCGGTCAGCACCTCGCGGATGATCGGCACGAGCGAGGCGAGCCGCAGGTTCGAGATCCGCTTCGCCTGACGGCGCGGATCGATACCTGCCCGATGCAGCACTTCACAGACATAGATGTTGCCCAGACCCGCTACGACATGCTGATCGAGCAGCGCCGATTTGATCGGCGTTGCGCGGCGTTTGAGCGCCTCGACCAGATAGTCTTCGTGGAAGTCGTTGCCGAAGGGTTCGGGGCCCAGCCCCGCCAGTAGCCAATGGGCCTGCTCGCGCTCGGTCAGCACCAGATCCATCGCCCCGAAACGGCGCGCATCGTTGAAGGTCACGCGTCCGCCGCCGGACATGTGCAAAACAACGTGATCGTGCTTGGCGGGTGCCGGATGGTCGAGGTGAAATTCGCCGAGCGTCACGCCAGACACCAGCATCCGCCCGGACATCCCCAGATGGATCAGCAGGCTTTCCCCGCTGTCGAGATCGGCGAGGATGTATTTCGACCGTCGCCGCAGACGGTCGATGCGGGCACCTTGCAACCGCTCCGCCATCCGCTCGGGCAGGGGCCAGCGCAGGTCGGGCCGATTGACTTCGGCGCGCTCGATCCGATGGCCTTCCATGGCCGGGACCAACCCGCGACGAACCGTCTCGACCTCGGGCAATTCGGGCATTGTTCCTCCTCATCGCATTGTCTTGGGGCAAAGGGCCCCTATAAGAAGGGGGTGAAATGAGGAACGGCAAGGGCCCATGAGCGCAGAGCAATCAAAGACCACGCATTTCGGTTTTCAGACCGTGGACGAAGATGCCAAGGCAGGCATGGTTCACGGCGTGTTTTCGCGAGTGGCATCGAAATACGACATCATGAACGACCTGATGAGCATGGGGATCCACCGCGTCTGGAAAGATGCGATGATGGACTGGCTCGCGCCGCGGCCGGGTCAGAAGCTGCTCGATGTGGCGGGCGGCACGGGCGATGTGTCCTTCCGCTTCCTCAAACGCGCAGGCTCGGGCCACGCGACGGTCTGCGACATGACCGAATCGATGCTGGTCGAAGGCCGCAAGCGCGCCGAGGCCGAAAGCATGGCCGACAGTCTCGACTGGGTCGTGGGCGATGCGATGGCGCTGCCCTTCGCGGATAATTCCTTCGACGTCTACACGATCTCTTTCGGCATCCGGAACGTGACGCGGATCGCCGACGCTCTCTCGGAAGCCTACCGGGTGCTCAAGCCCGGCGGGCGGATCATGGTGCTGGAATTCAGCCAGATCCCGAACGAGATGATGCAGAAGGCCTATGATCTCTATTCCTTCAACGTGATCCCGAAGATGGGCGAGATCGTCGCGAATGACCGCGACAGCTATCAGTATCTGGTGGAATCGATCCGCAAATTCCCGACGCAGGAGACATTCGCGCAGATGATCCGCGAGGCCGGGTTCGAGAATGTCTCCTACCGGAACCTCTCGATGGGGATCGCGGCGCTGCATTCGGGCTGGAAACTTTAACCGATGCGCGGACCCCATAATATCTGGCGCCTGATCCGGACGGGCGCGACCTTCATCCGCACGGGTGCGATGCATCAGGCGCTCGAAGCGATGGACGCGCCGCCGCGGCTGCGCGCCGTGGCCTATGCGATCAGCGCGCCCTTCGCGTGGCTCGGTTACAAGGGCGATCCGGACTTGCCGCCGGTGACGCGAGCGATCACCGCGCTGGGCCCGGCCTATATCAAGTTCGGTCAGGTCCTCTCGACACGGCCCGACGTCGTGGGCTCGGAACTGGCCGATCAGCTGCGCGTGCTGCAGGACAAGCTGCCGCCCTTCGAGACTTCCGTTGCCAAACGCATGGTCGAGGAAGAACTGGGCGCGCCCGCCGATCAGCTGTTCATGGAGTTCTCAGAGCCCGTCGCCGCCGCTTCGATCGCGCAGGTCCATTCCGCGCGCCGTGCCGACACCGGCGAACGCGTCGCGGTAAAGGTACTGCGCCCGGGGATCGAGCGCGCTTTCCGTCGCGATCTCGACGCCTTCCATTTCGCTGCCGCGATGATCGAACGGATTTCGCCTGCCTCGCGCCGTTTGCGCCCGAGTGAGGTGATCAAGCATTTCGAATCCGTTGTTCTGGGCGAGCTGGATTTGCGTCTGGAGGCGGCATCGGCCTCGCAATTCGGCGCGAATACCGAAGGCGATGCGGGGTTCGTGGTGCCGCAGCCGGTCTGGAACCTTTCGGCCAAGCGGGTAATGGTCCTGGACTGGGCCGAGGGTCTGCCGATGGGCGACCCGGACGGTCTGCGCGGGGCGGGCCATGATGTTTCCGGCATTGGCGAGCGGGTCTTGCAGCTGTTTCTCAGCCATGCGCTGCGCGACGGCTTTTTCCATGCCGACATGCATCACGGCAATCTCAAGGTGGCCGGGAACGGCGATATCCTCGCCTATGATTTCGGGATCATGGGGCAGATCGACGAATATACCCGCCGGGTCTATGCCGAGATTCTCATGGGCTTCATCCAGCGCGACTATAAACGCGTGGCCGAGGTGCATTTCGAGGCCGGGTACGTCCCTGCCGATCGCGATGTCGACGAGTTCGCTCTGGCGCTGCGCGCTGTTGGCGAGCCGATCTTCGGGATGGACGCGACGCATATCTCGATGGCGCGGCTGCTGGCGTATCTCTTCGAGGTGACCGAGCGGTTCGGGATGCAGACCCAGACGCAGCTGATCTTGCTGCAGCGCACGATGGTGGTTGTCGAAGGTGTCGCTCGCTCGCTGAACCCGTCGATCAACATGTGGGAAGTCGCCAAGCCGGTCGTGGAGAAATACATCCGCGAGAGTCTTGGCCCGCGCGCCATCGCGAATGACCTGCGCAAGACGGTGCAGGTGCTGGGCCGTTTCGGGCCGGAACTCCCCGATCTGGTGAAGGCGGCGATCCGCAAACAGACCGAGCCGGCACCGCCCCCCGTGACGGTGACGCGTTGGCGCTATGCCGCGCTGATCTCCGCGGGGACGGCCTTGCTGCTGCTGGGCGTCGTGCTGGGCGAGTTGCTTTAGCCGTCCCGCAACGCACTGACCGTGTCCGCGGCGATCGTGGCCCCGCCTTCAAGCGTCAGCAGCGCGCCGTCCGCGCCTGATTGCACCTCGGTCACACGCGTGTAGGCCGCGACCGGGTCGGTGCCGATCAAACTTCCAGAGGCGTAGCTTTGCAGCGCGAAACTGTATTGCCCTGCGCCCAGTACCTGACCTGCGTCGTTTGTGCCGTCCCAGGCATAGCTGTCGAGTGCGGGCGAGATCGGTTTCTGCGCAACCTGACGCCCGGTGGAATCCGTGATCACCAGAACCGCGGCATCGGCTCCCGATTGCGCGGCGGGCGCAAGATCCACGGGCGTCGTGCCGTCGAAATAGCTCGGCGCCTCGGCACGCGCCTGCATCCCGACCCAACCCGCCAGTTCGCTCAACCCTCCGAGCCCGGTTTGGTCAGACAGAGCAGTCAGAAGGTCATTGGTCTTCACCTGCTGCTCGACACCCGAAAAGGTCGCGAGTTGCACCGCGAAATCGGCGCTTTCGATCGGGTTGAGCGGGTCCTGATTCTTCATCTGAACGGTCAGCATCGTCAGAAAGGTCTCGAAATCCGAACTCAGCGCCGAGGGCGCTTTGGAGCCGGTGCCGTTCTCCGCGGCGGTAACGGCCGACGTGGCGGTGGCAGGCGAGGTGATGGGGGAAGTGGTGGTCATGGTCGTCTCCTACATTCGCAGATCGAGCCCGCTTTGCGGCGGGGCGAGGCGCGCGGTGGCGCGTGGGGTCGGGGCAATCGGCGTCTCAGTTGGGTCTAGGCCCGGGCCAGCGCCCAAGCCGTCGAGCATGTCGGGCCGTTGCTGTGGACGCTCGTCGCGCTGGCTGAACTGAAAATCGAGCGAGCCATAGCCCATGTCGTGCATCTCGCGCGCGAGCGTGTCGATGTGGCGGCGCATCAGGTCGAGCGTCTCCGCGCGGTCGGCCTGTATCGCCACCGTCATGCCGCTTTGGCTCGCATGGAGGGTCATGCGCACATGGCCCAGTTCCTCCGGTGAAAGCGCAATCTCCACCGGCCGGTCAGGCATCCGTGGAAGCGAGATCCCGATCTGATGGGCGATCGACTGTGCGATCGAAGCGGGGGCGGGGGGCATCGCCGCGCTTGCGTGCCCAGACCCGCCCGACGCCGCGACCAGAGGGGGGGAGCCCGCGGCCAATGTCTCTGCGGTCTCGCCGACATGGGCCAGCGTGGCGGTCAGCTTGGGATCGTCCATATTGGTTTTGGTCACGCCCAACTCCGCCGTCGTGAGATAGATGGCCCGTGCATGATCCATGCGTTTGGGGGCGGGGGACGGGTTCGGTATGGCATCCGGAGGGAGGGGAGCAGGCTCCCGCCGAGTCGGCTTCTCGGGCGCCCCGACAATTTCGGGCTGCGACACATCGCTCTGCACGGCGTTCGGGATCGGTGCTGTGTTCAACTGAGGCGTCGGGCGCGGAACCGACCCAGAGGCTTCGATATTGGATGGGGCGTCGAGGATTTTGGTCGCAAGCTCGTGCTGTGGGGTATTCGCGTTCGAAATCTGCTGAAACCTTGAAGAGATACCGCTTGCCTCGGCGGGCGGCGGAGCTCCCTTCGCGCTCAGCTTGATTTCTGCAGCGCTTGAAGCTCGCGTTTTCGCGCCGGGCGTCGCGGCAAGTGTGGAGGCCACTGGAGAGAACACGGGCGCTGCTTGGTCTCGTGCATGTCTATCCGTCCCGGTCCGTGTGAGGCCGGTCAGCGTGTAATCTGTTGCTGGAACATCAGTGGGAACAGCCCCGGGCGACACCTTGGCCGGTTGCGTTTCGGGACTATTTTGTCCCGAGACTTGCGCAGTTACCGGTTGATTGCCCGCCAGGGACCTATGTGTTGCAGCGGGCAAATGGAAAGATGGCGCGGTATTCGGGCTCCGCAGTGGAACCATTTCGGAACGACCTTCGGGACGAAGGAACCCCGAGCCAACTGCGTTCTCGTGCCGCGTGCCTTCTGTTTCAATATGACCAGCCTTTGTTTTCTCCGTTTCGGATGCTGTGAAAGTCGGACCTGTCGATGCGGAGTCGGCACTTTGAACACTGCCAATGCCGGAGACAAACCCATCGGGTTTTGACGCCACAGCTGCCGCCAAAGTTCCGCCGGTTTCAGCAGACCTTTGCACCCGTCCGCTCATGTCGTGAGGCGCAACGAATGGCGCATCATTTCTTAGGAAGATTGGCGGCGTTCCATCCTTCACAAGGCCAGCGTTTTGTGCGCGGATCTGCTGCTGAACCGTCGGTTCGTTCGAGAGTTGCGTAGAGCGCAATGTGCTTTCTGAAGCCACGTCAGCGATCTTCGTTTCGTTGCTGCCCGCCTTCCTGTAAGCGAGCGAACCTTGCTCTCCATATCCTTTTTCGTTCAGTCGAGATGTCGCACTGCCAACATGCGAGACGACGCCCTCCTCAGGCTTCTTTGGATCATCGAGCTTTGTGGGTTGGTTTGGGGCGACTGTGAGAGCCGATCGCGTCGGACCGAACTCCCCCTGCAGATCGGTCAGCGCAGTGTCGGAAACGCGGTCAGGCAATTCTGGAGCGTCGGATCCGCTCGCCAACGCCATTTGAGCATCTTCAGTCTCACCTTGCGAGGTCTTGTCGGCCAAGTGGTCCGCGCCTCCTTCCGGCTCCTCAACCGAGTTAACGTCACGAGGAACGTCGCCGGTTTTTGGCGCAGCCTCTTCACCCAGCGTGAAGGGGCCGCCCGACGAATCCGCCGTATCGGAAGGTCTGGCTGCCGTCTTGAGGTGGCTGCCCGGGCATTTCGGCGTTTCTGGAATCGGAAAGGGAATCATGGTCCTCACGACTTCTGTCTGTGTCGAGACCACTATCGCCGCAGGAACTTACCGATTCTTTACGCCCGACTGTCAGAGTGCAGAAAATTATCGACAACCGGAGAGTTCGATGCACAGTCCGACCGTATCACCGTTGCCGCGCGCGGCCGGCCCTTCTTCGCATGACGCCAAGCTGTTTGAGCAAGCGAAGGCGCTAGAGGCCGGGTTCCTTTCGGAAATGCTCAAAGAGGTGGGCATGACGGCCGCAAGCGGTGCTTTCGGCGGCGGGATTGGCGAAGAGCAATTCACGTCCTTCCTGAGGGCCGAGCAGTCCAAGGCCATGGTCGAGGCCGGTGGGATTGGCCTTGCGGAAACCATTTTCGAATCGCTCAAGAACGGAGGGCAGGATGCCTGATACGGATGCTGCGGAAGAGCTGATCTCGCTACTACGGCTCGAACGGGAAGCGATCCGTTCGGCTGATTTTTCCGACCTTGTCGGGCTGAGGGATCGAAAGGAGCGCGCGATGGCTGCGCTGACAAAACTCGATGGCGACACGGTCGAGAAAATCCGTGCGCTTGCACGCGAAAATCAGACGCTACTGGCGTCGGCACTTGCCGGGGTTCGTGCGGCGCAGGCTCGTTTGAAAACGATCGTGACGGCGGCGAAAGGCTTCGAATCCTATGACAAGGAAGGACGACCGCAGGCCATCCGCCGCGGCGGCGGAGATTTCGAGCGTCGTGCATAAGCTGTTAATCATGAGGGGAATTTGTTGAGAGCTCGGAGGAGGGATTTAGCAGATTATTAGCCTTTGGAGGGCCATGGTGGCGACGCATCCAAGCGATGGCGCGCTTCACAGCTCAGGAGGCGCATTGGTCAGAAAGCCTTGAGTGCCGCGTTGAACACGCGGCTTTGCAATCGAGTGACGCAAAGCGTCGACACTAAGAGGATAAATTATGTCCAGCATTCTGACGAATACCAGCGCGATGGTCGCGCTGCAGACCCTCAAGGGGATCAATTCCGGCCTCGCGCAGACCCAATCCGAAATCTCGACCGGCAAATCAGTCGGCTCGGCGAAGGACAACGCGGCGGTCTGGGCAATCTCGAAAGTCATGGAATCCGACGTGAAGGGCTTCGCCGGGATTTCCGACAGCCTCGCGCTCGGCGAGTCGACGGTCGCCGTCGCCCGCCAGGCGGGGGAAACCGTGACCGACCTTCTGACCGAGATGAAAGGCAAGATCGTCGCGGCGCAAGAGCAGAACGTCGATCAGGCGAAGCTGCAGACCGACGTCGACGCGCTGCGCGAGCAGATCAAATCGGTGGTCGGGGCCGCTCAGTTCAACGGGCTCAACCTCGTCGACGGCTCTTCGGCCGCGACCGTGAACGTGCTCTCTTCGCTCGATCGTGCGTCCGACGGCTCGGTGTCCGCGAAGCATATCGGCGTGGCTGCGCAGGATCTGTCGGTCGGCGGCTACGTCGGTGCCGATGTCTTCACCGGCACCGATGGCGTCACCGCGACGACCGATGATGCCTTCTCGTTCTCGCTCGATTCGAGCGGCGGCGCGGATGATGACGGCACCGTGGTGATCGTCGATACCAATCTCGCGGCGGGCGACACGATCAACATGACGCTCGGCGACTACGCGGTGTCCTACACCGTGACGGCGGAAGACATCGCCTCGACCACGACGGCGGATGTCGTGGCTGTCGGGCTGAAATCGGCGATCGAGAATTCCGGCGCCAATGTCACGGTCGACTACAATATCGCCAATGCCGGCACGATCGTGATCACCAATGGCGGCGCGGACTCGCTGACCATCACCGGACAGTATGAAAACGCCGGTGCGGGCGGCCTCGGCCTGCTCAGCTCGATCAATGTCGACTCTGGCAATGGCGGCGATCCGGCGCTCGCGCTCACCAATATCGAGACGCTCATCCAGGTTGCGACCGATGCCGCGTCGGCCTTCGGTTCGGCTGAGGGTCGCATCCAGACCCAGGCGGATTTCATCTCGAACCTGAGCGATTCGCTCAAGGCCGGGATCGGCACGCTCGTCGATGCGGACATGGAAGAGGCCTCGGCCCGTCTCCAGGCGTTGCAGACGCAGCAGCAGCTGGGCATTCAGGCTCTCTCGATCGCCAACCAGCAGCCGCAGAACATTCTCTCGCTGTTCCGCTAAGGCTCGGGTAGGGGCGCCTGATACGGCGCCCCTGTTTCTCTCATGTGTCCCGCGCATGATCAGTTTCAGTCACCGGAAGGATTTCCCGTGTACGCGACGACTTTGGCCAAAACGGCCTATTCCAATCCAAGCCAGCCGATGCGCACGCCGCGGGGGCTCGAATTCGAACTCTTCGCCCGCATCACGCGCCGCCTCAAACAGGTTTCTTCGCAGGACGCGCCCTTTGCCGCATTGGCAGAAGCGATCTTCGAAAACCGCCGTCTCTGGACCGCACTCGCGGCGGATGTCGCCGACCCGGAGAATGGTTTGCCGCAAGACCTTCGCGCCCGAATCTTCTTCCTGCACGAGTTCACGCAAGCGCATAGTCGCCTCGTACTTTCGCAAGACCGGTCGGTCGATGCGTTGATCGATGTGAACACCGCGATCATGCGCGGCTTGCGACAAGAGGGGGCAAATCAATGAGCGGGCTCGTTCTGAAGCTTGCCCCGAAGGAGAGGGTTCTGATCAACGGTGCCGTCATCGAAAACGGGGATCGCCGATCGCGACTCGCGATCATGACGCCGAACGCGAATATCCTGCGGTTGCGCGATGCGATACATCCCGAAGAGGTCAACACCCCGGTCCGTCGGGTTTGCTATATCGCGCAGCTCGTACTCTCCGGTGACACCGATCCGCAAGAGGCGAAGATGCAGTTGCTTCGGGGGATCGAACAGCTCAGTCAAGTTCTCAAGGATCACGATAGTCGCGCGCAGCTGAACGCGGCCACGCTCGCCGTGATCGAGAACCAGCATTACCAAGCGCTAAAAGCGCTGCGCACGCTTCTTCCACGGGAGGAACGCCTTCTCGCCGCGGGCGCGCCATGACGTATCAGCCGGTCGTCCCATTCTCCGGGTTCGCGGGGTGGCGATTTCTCTCGCGCACGATGGAGACGCAGCAGGCCGCTTTCGCGGCGTCGACTGAAAACCAACGCCTCGACACATATTTCCGGGAGACGATCGGACAGATCGATACGGCGAAGGCTTTGGTGGACGATCGGCGTCTGCTCGGTGTGGCGCTCGGTGCATTCGGTCTCGATGCGGATATCGACAGTAAATATTTCATCCGGAAAGTGCTCGAGGAAGGCTCTTTGGACAGAACGGCGCTGGCCAACAAGCTGTCGGACAAAAGCTATCTCGCGCTGACCACGGCCTTCGGTTTCGGGGATTATTCCGTTCCGCGAACGAAGCTTTCGACCTTCGCGGATGAGATTTTGACGAAATTTCAAACCCGAGAATTCGAGGTCGCGGTTGGCGAAGCCGACAACGATCTGCGCATGGCGATGTCGTTGCAACGCGACCTTCCTGAGCTTGCGGCGAAGGATATGTCCGAGACTGCGAAATGGTACACGATTATCGGATCGCCATCCTTGAGCCGGGTGTTCCAGACTGCGCTCAACCTGCCAGCCAGCGTTGGTGCGCTTGATGTAGATCAGCAGCGCGAGATCTATATGTCCAAGGCGCAACGCGTCTATGGCACCTCTGATCCCGCGGAGCTCGGTGTATCCGACAAGCTGGAGGTCTTGACGCGGGATTATTTGCTTCGTGCGCAGCTCTCGAGCGTGACCAGCGTCTCATCGCAGAATGTCGCGCTCAGCCTTTTACAGAACGCTGGGACGCAGAGTCTCTCCCTTCGGCTCCAGGCTCAGGACTCATAGCCAGTAGATGACCGTGGCGGCGAGAGCGATGGCCGAGAGGAAGACCTTCGGGCACCTATCGTATCGCGTGGCTACCCGCCGCCAGTCCTTGAGTCTGCCGAACATAATCTCGATCCGGTTGCGGCGTTTATAGCGGCGCTTGTCATACTTCACCGGTGTCTTCCGCTGCTTACGGCCCGGGATGCAGGCGCGTATCCCCTTGTCTTTCAACGCTTCGCGGAACCAGTCGGCGTCGTAACCGCGATCCCCGAGCAGCCAGTCGACATCCGGAAGACTGTCGCAAAGCGCCCGGGCACCGATGTAATCGCTGACCTGTCCTGCCGTTACGAACAGGTTGAGAGGGCGTCCCTGGCTGTCGCAGATGGCATGCAGTTTCGTGTTCATCCCGCCCTTGGTCCGTCCGATCAGGCGGCCGCGCCCCCCTTTTTGACGCCCAGACTGGACGCCGTGCGGTGGGCCTTCAGGTAAGTGGCGTCAATCATCACGGTCTTCTTCTCGCCATGCCCGGCAGCCAGTCCGGCCATCATCTTCGCGAAGATGCCTTTGTCGCTCCAACGCTTCCAACGGTTATAGAGCGTCTTGTGGGGGCCATACTCCTTCGGCGCATCTCGCCATCGCAACCCATTACGATTGATGAAGATAATACCGCTCAGGACGCGCCGATCATCGACGCGCGGCTTACCATGGGACTTCGGAAAGTAGGGCTCCAGACGCGCCATCTGCGCATCGCTCAGCCAGAATAGATCAGACATGTCACCGCTCTGTTTTCGTGCGGTGAATCATGCCCTTCTGCTGAAATCAATGGGTCCTGACCCTAGGCTTTAGGGAAACTGTGCGGCACGGCGCAGCTCGCCCGTTTTCAGGCCCCGCCAATTGGTGATGGGGCCGGTCAATCTGCGATGCACCACGGGCGCGTTGGCATCGAGCGCACCGAGGCGGATGAGCAGCGCGATTATCGCCGCTTCCGAGGCTCGGGTCGCGCCATCAGTGATCTTCAGGGCGACGCCCCGTTTCTGATCCGGAAGCATGGCGACGTAGACGCCTTCCGCACCGGTTTTGACGGCGACGCGCCCGTTCGCCTCTCGCATGATTTCGGTGCAGGCGCGGCCTTCGCCCGCGACGAGTTCCGGATGCTCCATCATCGCGTCGACCAAACGGGCCGCAGCGCGCGCCCGCAGATCGCCGTCCGCGGTCGCCGCCGCGAAGAATTGCATGGCGCGGCCGAGACCGGCGAGGCTTGTCGCGAAATTCGGGGCCGAGCATCCGTCGATCCCGTAGCGCGGCGAGGTCTCTTCGGTCACTTCTTCAAAGGCGGATTTCACGGCCCGCTGCACGGGGTGATCGATCTCCACATAGTCAGGGCCGCCGCCCAGATGCCGGTTCAGTGTCAGGAAACCCGCATGTTTGCCCGAGCAATTGTTATGGGCCTGGCTGGGCGCGTGATCCGAGCAGATCAGATGTTTCTTCTCGGCCTTGTCGCGCGGCAGATGCGCCCCGCAACGCAGGTCGTCATCGCCCAGCCCAAGTGTCGCGAGCCAGTCTTCGACCGCGACGCGGTGCATCTGCGCGCCGGAATGGCTCGCGCAGGAGAGGGCCAGCTGGCGCGTCGTCAGCCCGGCGGCCTCCGCCGCGCCGCTTTCCAGCAGCGGCAGGGCCTGGATCATCTTCACGGAAGAGCGCGGAAAAATAACTGCTTCTGGATCGCCCCAGGCGGCTTCGATCCCCTCCGGGCCGAAGATCACCGCATGGCCATGATGGACGGATTCACACATCCCCCCGCGCCACAGCTCGATCATTGCCTCCGGTGCCGTCATCGCCTGTCTCCTATGCGCGAAATCTCGCCATCGCGGGGTTTTACCCCTAGGCTTTTTTAGGTTAAATGAGTGTTATCGAGAGGAAAACGCATTCGCCACCGAAAACAGGGTGACCGGCCCGGGCGATGCAGAGGCAACCTGACAGCTGGAGGCTGTAAGCATGATGATGAAGGGTCTGCGGATCGCGGCGGTCGCCGCGCTCATGATCGGGGCGGGGCATGGCGCAATGGCGCAGGAAAGCACCAACCGCGTCGCGGCGAATACCGATTGGAGCGTCTTCGTCGACAACGATCCGAAAGAGTGCTGGGGCGTGTCGAAACCAAAGAAGACGGTCAACACCAAAGGCGGCAAGGTCGTGCAGGTGAACCGCGGGGATATCCTGCTGTTCGTGACCTACCGTCCGGGCAAAAAGCCCGAGATTTCGTTCATGGGCGGCTATCCTTTCGCGGATGGCTCGACGGTCGATCTCGAAGTCGGTGGTCAGAAATATACGCTCTTTACCGATGGCGGCGGCGCATGGGCCGGATCGCCGGAAGAGGACGCGAAGATCATCGCGGCTCTCAAGGCCGGCTCCGACGTGAAGCTGACCGGTCGTTCGAGCCGTGGCACCCAGACCGAGGACACGTTCTCGCTGATGGGCTTCACCGCCGCGACCACCGAAGCCGAGCAGCGCTGCCAGTAAGCGACCCTCGCGCCTGACATTGGAGCCCCGGCCATGCGCCGGGGTTTTCGCGTTCGAGCCAAAAGCGCGACGCCCCCTGTTAATGCAGGGGCGAATCCCCTATATGAGGCGCTTCATTTCAAGGAAACATGCGATGACCCAGTCTCAGGCTCCGATCACGCAAGACGTGCACACGATCCCGCGCAAGCTGCCCGAGGGCGGCAAGGTGAACCTCATCGGTCTCACCCGTGACCAGCTGCGCACGGCGCTGATCGAGGCGGGCACGCCCGAGAAGCAGGCGAAGATGCGCGTCGGCCAGATCTGGCAGTGGCTCTATTACTGGGGCGTGCGCGATTTCGCGGCGATGACCAACCTCGCCAAGGATTACCGGGCGATGCTGGACGAGAAATTTGAGATTTCCCTGCCCGAGATCGTCTCGAAGCAGGTGTCCGAGGACGGCACGCGGAAATACCTTCTGAAGATTGCGGGCGGCCACGAGGTCGAGGCGGTCTATATCCCCGAGGAGAGCCGCGGCACGCTGTGCATCTCGAGCCAGGTGGGCTGCACGCTGACCTGTTCGTTCTGCCACACCGGCACGCAGAAACTCGTGCGCAACCTGACGCCCGGCGAGATCGTCGGGCAGGTGATGCTGGCACGCGACGATCTTGGCGAATGGCCCGAGAAGAACAGCCCGAAGAACGAGACCCGCCTAGTGTCGAATGTCGTTCTTATGGGGATGGGCGAGCCGCTTTATAACTTCGAGAATGTCCGCGACGCGATGCAGGTCGTGATGGATGGTGAAGGCATCAGCCTCAGCCGTCGCCGGATCACGCTGTCGACCTCGGGCGTGGTGCCGGAGATCGCGAAGACCGCCGAGGAGATCGGCTGTCTTCTGGCGGTGTCCTTCCACGCCACGACCGACGAGGTGCGCGACAAGCTGGTGCCGATCAACAAGCGCTGGAATATCGAGACGCTGCTGAACGCGCTGCGGGAATATCCGCGCCTGTCGAATTCCGAGCGGATCACCTTCGAATACGTCATGCTCAAGGGTGTGAACGACAGCGACGAGGACGCGCGGCGTCTGGTGAAGCTGATCCGCGGCATCCCCGCGAAGATCAACCTGATCCCGTTCAACGAATGGCCGGGCGCGCCCTATGAGCGCAGCGATTGGGAGCGGATCGAGAGCTTCGCCGACATCATCTACAAGGCGGGCTATGCCTCGCCGATCCGCACGCCGCGCGGCGAGGACATCATGGCCGCCTGCGGTCAGTTGAAATCGGCGACCGAGCGGGCGCGCAAATCGCGGGCGCAAATTCAGGCGGAAGCGGGGCTTTAAGGGAACCCGCTTCGCCGCTTCTGCATTGACGCTGCGTGTGGGAAGTAACCGGAGACGTCATGACGCGAGAGGCCATCGCCCCGCTGCCAAAGCCCTGCAATGCCGAGGGAAAGCCGCGCCGCACCGGCGTGGAGATCGAGTTTGCCGGGCTGACCGAGGCGCGCATCGCGCAGTTCGCCGCGCAAGCGCTGGGGGGCGAGGCACGGCGCAGCGACGGTCAGGACTGGGACGTCACCGGCACGACGATCGGCGATCTGCAGGTCTATCTGGATATCTCGCTGCGCAAACAAGCCGATAGCTCGCTCAAGGAACTGGGTCTGCGCATCGGGCGCGAGGTCATTCCGGTCGAGATCGTGACCGAGCCGCTGGAGCGCGAAGGTCTTCTGCAACTCTCTGATTTCATTGATTTGCTGCGCAGCGAAGGTGCGCAGGGAACGGGGCGGTCTCTGCTCTATGGGTTCGGTCTTCACCTCAACCCCGAGATCGCCTCCAGCAAGGCCAAGGATATCGTTCGTCCGCTTCTGGCCTTCGCGCTGATCGAGGAGTGGATGCGCGAGACATGGCCGATCGAAAGAACGCGGGAAGTGCTTCCTTTCACCGCGCCCTATCCGAAAAAGCTGATCGAGGATCTGGCGCGGCTCGGCCCGGATGCTGCGCTCGACGAGGTGATCGTCACCTATCGCAGGCATACGCTGTCGCGGAACCACGGGCTCGATATGCTGCCGATCTTCTGCGAGCTGCGCCCCGATCTGATCGCGCCGGAGGAAGGGAAGGGCGGCACCGTTTCGCCGCGTCCCGCCTTCCATTTCCGTCTGCCCGATTGCCGCATCGACGATGAGACCTGGTCGCTCGACAGCGAATGGCGGCGCTGGTGGTTCGTGGAGACGCTCGCGGCAGACCCCGAGCTGTTGGGCCTGATGTGTCGCGAATGGTTGACGACGAAGACCGAATTCCATCTGCTGGGTGGGAAATGGGTCGAGACCTGCGAGAAAATTCTGAGGCTTGCCGGGCATAGATGAAGCCCCTGATCGGCATATCGACATCGCGTCGCACCGGGTGGCGCGTCTACCCGTTCATCGCCTTCGGCGTCTGGCTGGCGGGCGGGCGCTCGGTCCGCTGGGTCGCGGGCAAGCGCGCCGAGGTGCAGCATGTCGACGGTGTGATCGTGGGCGGCGGCGACGACATTTCACCCGAACTCTATGGCGGCGATCTGATCGCGAGCGCGGTTCTCGACCCGGCGCGCGACGAGCTGGAGAAATGCCTCGTCGAGGAGGCGATGGCACAGGGCAAGCCGGTGCTGGGGATATGCCGCGGCGCGCAGATGATCAATGTCGCGCTGGGCGGCGATCTGCATCAGGACGCCTACGATCATTACAACGCGCATAAACATACGACGCTTCTGCCGAAGAAGGACGTCCGCGTCGAACCCGGCTCGCGGCTCGGTGCGCTGGCGGGGCTCGCGCCGATGCGGGTCAACGCGCTGCACAGTCAGGCCGTGGATCGCTTGGGCGACGGGTTACGGGTCGCGGCGCGCGACGGGTCGGGGATGGTGCAGGCGGTCGAGCGGGTCGAAGAGCCTTTCGCCCTCGGCGTTCAGTGGCACCCGGAATACCTGACCTATGCCCACCGGCAGCGTGCGCTGTTCCGGGCACTGGTGGCTGCAGCGCGCGCAGGCCATGAGCACCGCGCGCAACTGCCCGAGGTCAGCGCCGAGGCGAAGGCCTGAGCGTCGCGCCTCAGCAGTTCTCGTAATTCCAATTGTCGATGATCGCGACCGCGTCCTTGGCGCTCTCAACGAAGCTGACCAGATCGAGATCCTCGGGCGAGATCGTCCCGGCCTCGGCCAGCCGATCCCAGTTGATGATCTCTTCCCAGAACTGGCGCCCGAACAGGATGAAGGGAATTTTCGACATCCGGCCCGTCTGGATAAGGGTCAGCGCCTCGAACATCTCGTCGAGCGTGCCGAAACCGCCGGGGAAGACGCAAACCGCGCGGGCACGCATGAGGAAATGCATCTTTCGGATCGCGAAATAGTGGAAGTTGAAGGCCAGATCGGGCGTGACATATTCGTTCGGAGCCTGCTCATGCGGCAGCACGATATTGAGGCCGATCGACTGCCCGCCCGCCTCATGCGCACCGCGATTGCCCGCCTCCATCACGCCGGGGCCGCCGCCGGTACAGATCACGTTCTCCCGGCCGTATTCCTGCATCGAGCGTTCGGTCATCTCGCGCGCGAAGATGCGTGCCTCCTCGTAGTAACCCGACAGCTCCGCGAGATATTCGGTCTTCGCGTTGGCCTTGTTCTCGGGCGCGGGGATGCGCGCGCCGCCGAACATGACGATGGTCGACTCGATGCCGCGCTCGTCCATGATCAGCTGCGGCTTGAGCAACTCGAGCTGCAGCCGCACGGGGCGCAGCTCGTCGCGCAGCATGAAATCCACATCCGTATAGGCCAGCCGATAGGCGGGCGCGCGGGTCTGTGGCGTGTCGGGAATGTTCTGTGCAGCCTTCGCGTCATCCCGCGAGTGGCGGAACGAATGCGTCGTGTCGTCCTTCATGGGGCACCTGCTCATTGCGCGTTTCGCTTTGACCAACTATAGCGTGAACGCTGTAAAGGCCACCTGAAAGAGGATTTGCCCATGTCGAACGCCGCGCTCGAAACTGCAATCGAAGCCGCTTGGGAAGCCCGCGACACCATCACGCCCTCGACCGGCGGTGAGACGCGCGAGGCCATCGAAGATACGCTCAACGCGCTGGATCGCGGCGAGCTGCGTGTTGCGGAGAAACGCGAGAACGGCGACTGGCATGTGAACCAATGGGCCAAGAAGGCGGTTCTGCTCGGCTTCCGTCTCAAGGACATGGAGCAGCAGGATGGCGGCCCGCAGGGCGGCCACTGGTGGGACAAGGTCGACAGCAAGTTCAAAGGCTGGGGCGACAAAGAGTGGAAAGACGGCGGTTTCCGCGCCGTGCCGAACTGCATCGTGCGCAAATCGGCCTATATCGCGCCGGGCGTGGTGCTGATGCCCTCCTTCGTGAACCTCGGCGCCTATGTCGACGAGGGCACGATGGTCGACACCTGGGCCACCGTCGGCAGCTGCGCGCAGATCGGCAAGGGCGTTCACCTCTCGGGCGGCGTCGGCATCGGCGGCGTGCTGGAGCCGATGCAGGCCGGCCCGACCATCATCGAGGACAACTGCTTCATTGGCGCGCGCTCGGAAGTCGTCGAGGGCTGCATCGTCCGCGAAGGCTCGGTGCTGGGCATGGGCGTCTATATCGGCAAGTCGACCAAGATCGTCGACCGCGAGACCGGCGACGTGATGTATGGCGAAGTGCCGCCTTATTCGGTCGTCGTGTCGGGCTCGATGCCGTCCAAGAACGGCATCAACCTGTATTGCGCGGTGATCGTGAAGCGCGTCGACGCGCAAACCCGGTCGAAGACCGGCATCAACGAGCTGCTGCGTGACTGAGAAACCGGAAAAGCCGAAGAAGAAACCCTCGCGCCAGCAGGTCTTTACCCTGCTGGTCGAGGTTGGCCGCTCGCCCAATGACGGTCTGCCGAAAGGCGCGTCCGGGGCGGGGCTGCTGTGCTATGCCTCGGGTGTGGACGAGGCAGAGGCCGTGCGCGAGACCGTGGCGATCCTCAAGCAGGCCGAGATGGCGCCGCTTGACGTCACGGGTTACGGCACGCTCGCGGAGCGCGAGAAACAGGGCCATGAGATCGACGATGCGGAACGTGAATTGATGCAGCGTGCGCTCGACGAGAACTCCGTGATCATCGCTCAGATGGAGCCGTTTTTCGGCAACGACAAGAAGCCGCTGCAGTAAGCCATTGAGTGTCTTTTGACGCCCGTTGAAACCTCACGAACCGTTGATACACTGGTTCAAAGAGCAAAACAGCGAGCAGGCACCATGGCGATCCCCGGCAAGATTATCCCACTGACATTTATGGCATTTTCGGCGCTTTCGGCCTGTGCCGGGCCGCCCGAATCCTCGCCCCGCCCGCTGGCGCGGGGCAGCGCGCCCGTGGCGGATCCGATCCCGCCGACGGACGCCGCGACGGAAGCGCGTTTCGAAGCCTTCCTCGCGGGCTTCAAATCGCGCGCGCTGGCCAATGGCATCACCGAATACACCTGGAATCGGGCGATCGCCGATGTGCGCTACAATCCCAAGGTGATCGAGCGCGACCGCTACCAGTCGGAATTCACCAAGTCGATCTGGGATTACCTCGACAGCGCGGTTTCGGATGAGCGCGTGGCAACCGGCAAGCAGATGTTGCGCCAGTACGGCCCGCAGCTGAACGCGATCGAGCGCAAATACGGCGTCGACAAAGAGGTCGTCGTCGCGATCTGGGGCATGGAGAGCCGCTACGGCGCCTATCGCGGCAAGACCGCGATCATTCCGGCGTTGGCGACGCTGGCCTATGACGGGCGGCGCGGCGAGTTCTTCGCCAAGCAGCTGATCGCCGCGCTCAAGATCATCCAGTCGGGCGACGTGGACGAGCGGCACATGACCGGCTCCTGGGCGGGGGCGATGGGCCACACCCAATTCATCCCGACCTCCTATCTGGCCTATGCGGTCGATTTCACCGGCGATGGCAGGCGCGACATCTGGTCGGAAGATCCGACCGATGCGCTGGCCTCCACGGCGGCCTATCTGGCGCGCTCGGGCTGGTCGAAGGGGCAGCCCTGGGGCGTGGAGGTCATCCTGCCATCCGGCTTCAACTACGGCCTCACCGGCAAGGGCACGAAGAAGAGCCCCGCCGACTGGGCGGCGCTTGGCGTGCGTTCGGCCACCGGCGGCACGGTGCCGAATTACGGCGCTGCGTCGATCCTGGTGCCTGCGGGTGCGAAGGGGCCGGCCTTCATGATCTTCGGCAATTTCCGCGCCATCTCGCGCTATAACTCCGCCGATAGCTACGTGATCGGCGTCGGTCATCTGTCGGATCGTCTGAAAGGGAAGGGGCCCTTCGTGCAGGATTGGCCGCGCACGGGCAAGCCGCTCAGTTCCAAGCAGAAGGTCGAGCTGCAGGAACGGCTGACCGCGGCCGGCTTCGATACGGACGGCACGGACGGAAAGATTGGTGCGAATACCTCGAAGGCGATCGTGGCCTTCCAGAAGTCGCGCGGCCTGCCGCCCGATGGCTATGCCACGCTGGAGCTGCTGCAGGTGCTGCGCGGTTCGTGAAGTGGCGGGCGTGACCTGCGGGGGCGCGGGGGTTACCTGCGCGCCTCCTGCTTGGAGATCTGCACCGCGAGGATCCCGCCTGCGATCACCAGCACGCCAAGCGCGTCGTGCCAGTCGACATGCTCGCCCAGCACGGCCCAGGCGATCGCAACGCCGAAGACCGGCGTCAGGAAGTGGAAGGTCGCCGCGCGCACCGCGCCGATGCGACCCACCAGCCGGAACCAGACCCAGGTCGCCATCAGCCCCGGCACGATCACCGTGTAGGTGAAGGCCAGCGCCAGTTTCGGCGTCACGGTCACGTCCAGATGCTCGGTGAAGGCGGAGACCACGGCGAGGCTCACCGCGCCCACCAGCATCTGCAGACCGACAATCATCAGCACGCCGCCACCGCCGCCGCTTGCGCCGCGCACGGTGAGCGTCGCCACCGCCAGAGCCAGCGCGCCCGCGACGCAGAGGCCCAGCCCGAATGGGTCGATCCCGCCTTGTAGCCGCGCCCCCATGATGATGCCGACGCCCGCGAAACCTGCGATCAGCCCGGCGATGCCGAGGGGCGGAATCCGGTCGCGAAAGACGATCCAGCCGAGCGCGCCGACGATCAGCGGCATGGTCGAAGCGATGATCGCCGCGACCGAGGCTTCGACCGTAGTCATCGCGACCCAGTTAAACCCTAGGTAGAGTGCATTTTGGCAGATTCCGAAGATGATCGTGGCGCGCCATTGCGCCCGGCTCAGCCGCCAGCTTTGGCCGAAGGCAAGAGCCAGCGCGATGCCGATCCCCCCGGATAGCGCGAAGCGCAGGGCAAGGGCTGCAAGGGGCGGAGCCTCCGCCACGATGATATGCGTGGATGTAAAGGCCGAAGACCACATCAGGGCAAAGGCGAGCCCCATTCCGATCGCGCGCAGATCCATCTTTCCTCCGGGCCTGAAAAAGGGCGCCCCGATTGCTCGCGAGCGCCCTAAAAACTTGGCTGTCCCTCGATTGAGAGAGTCCTGCGATCAGGAGTTCACGCTGTCCTTGAGCGCTTTCGCCACGGTCACTTTGACCTGCTTGTCAGCCGGCTTTTGCATCTGCTCGCCGGTGGCCGGGTTGCGGACCATGCGCTCGGGGCGCTCGCGGCAGTAGACTTTGCCAATGCCCGGCAGGGTAACGGCGCCGCCGTTCGACACTTCTTTGGTGACGACGTCGGTGATCGCGTCGAGTGCGGCCGAAGCCGTCTTCTTGTCGGCGTCCATCGCCTCGGCGAGGGCTGCCACCAGCTGGGTCTTGGTCATCGGTTTCGACATATTCGTTCCTCTCTCCGCCCCGGTAATCCAGGGTCAATTTCGTCCGCGTTGCACGGTTGGTGGGCCATGTTCCACACGTTTTTATTGAGCATGGCAAGCCCTTTTCCCAGATTACACGGGTTTTTCCCACGTCACAGAAAAGCTGTTTCCTCGAAGCTACGCAATTTCCGGCTGTGAATACGATCCAGAGGCATCTCGCGAAGTTTCTCCATTGCGAGGATGCCGATGAGCAAATGGCTCGCAACTTGCGTGCGGTAGAACTCGGTCGCCATGCCCGGCAGCTTCAGCTCGCCATGCAGCGGTTTGTCGGAGACGCATAGAAGCGTGCCGTAGGGCACCCGGAAGCGGAAGCCATTCGCCGCGATCGTCGCGCTTTCCATATCGAGCGCAACCGCGCGCGACTGGCTCAGGCGGTGAACCGGGCCGGATTGATCTCTCAACTCCCAGTTGCGGTTGTCGATGGTGGCGACAGTGCCGGTCCGCATGATCCGCTTAAGCTCGTAGCCTTCGAGCTTCGTGACTTCGGCCACCGCTTCCTGCAGCGCGATCTGGATCTCGGCCAGCGCCGGGATCGGCACCCAGACGGGTAGGTCGTCGTCGAGCACATGGTCTTCGCGTAGATAGGCATGGGCGAGCACGAAGTCGCCCAGCTGCTGCGAATTGCGCAGACCCGCGCAGTGACCGACCATCAGCCACGCATGCGGGCGCAGCACGGCGATATGATCCGTCGCGGTCTTCGCGTTGGACGGGCCGACACCGATATTGACCAGCGTGATCCCGCCGCCATCGGCGCGTTTGAGGTGATAGGCGGGCATCTGCGGCAGTTTCGCAAGGCCCGGAATCTCGTCCTGCGGGTCGGTGATCTCCTGATTGCCCGGCGCGACGAAACTCGTATAGCCCGAGTTCTTGTCGCCCAGCAGGCGGCGCGCGACGGCCTCGAACTCGTCGACATAAAACTGGTAGTTCGTGAACAGGACGTGGTTCTGGAAATGCTCGGCCTTGGTCGCGGTGTAATGCGACAGGCGCGCCAGCGAGTAATCCACCCGCTGCGCTGTGAATGGCGCAAGGTGGCCCGAGCCATCCGGGTTCGGCCCCGCCATGCCGTTGACGATATCGTCGTTCATCCCCGCAAGGTCGGGCACGTCGAACACGTCGCGCAGGCTGAAATCGAGAACGCCCTCTTGCGGGACCGTCACCTCGGGATGCGCGGCCACGGCGAAATGCACCGGGATCGGGGTGTCCGAGGGGCCGATCGTGACCGGAATGTTGTGGTTCTTGATCAGCAGGCCCAGCTGCTGCGTCAGGTAGTTGCGGAACAGGTCGGGCCGCGTGATCGTCGCCGTGTAGGTACCCGGCAGTGCCACATGACCGAAGCTCAAGCGGCTATCGGCCTTGATATGCGAGGAGACGGAGATGCGCACCTCCGGGTAGAAGGCGCGAAAGCGGTTCCGCGCGGTTTTGCTCTCGAGCGTCTCGTTGAATTTCTCGAGCAGGAAGGCGGTCGCCTCGTCATAGAGCGCCTCGAGCCGGGCAACCGCCTCGGCGGCATCGGTGAAGGTCTCCGCCGCGGCTGCGTCGGGGGTGATAAGTTCAAGTGTTTCGTTCATTCAAAAAGATCCGTCAGTTCAAAACGCGTCACGTCGACGAGGCCCAGATCCGATATGCGGATCTCGGGAATGACGACAAGCGCGAGCAGCGAATGCTGCATGTAAGCGTTGTTCAATGTGCAGCCGCAGGCGCCCATCGCCTCGACCATCTTGGCGGCGCGCGCGGCCACCGTTTGCGCCGGATCGTCCGACATCAGCCCTGCGATCGGCAGCGGCACTGCGGCGATCTCTTCCCCGTCCTTCCAGACCGAGACACCGCCGCCCATCTCGCCAAGCGCATTGGCGCAGGCGGCCATCATCTCGCGGTCGGTGCCCACCACGATCATGTGGTGGCTGTCATGGGCCACGGTCGAGCCCATCGCCATGCGGCCCTTGTAGCCAAAGCCCGAGACGAAGCCGTTGGTGACGCCGCCCGTGCCCTGATGGCGTTCCACCAGCGCAATCTGCGCGATGTCCTTGGCGCTGTCGGGCTGGGCGAGCCCGTCGGTCACGTCCAGCTCTGCCGTCAGCGCCTTGGTCGGGGCCTGGTTTTCGACCACGCCGATCACGCGGGCGGTGACGGTGTTGGCCCCCTCGGGGGCTGCAATCTCGAAATCCGCACCCGTCAGGGTCTTGCCCAGATGTACCGTGTTGCGGGCGCTCTCGGGCCAGTCGTAATGCGGGCACTCGGCCAGCAGCTCGCCACCCTTCGCCAAGGTGCGCCCGCGCGCGATGACCTGCTCGACCGGCAGCGTCGCCAGATCCGAGGTCAGGATCACATCGGCCCGGCGGCCCGGGGTGATCGAGCCCAGCTCGCGCTCCAGCCCGAAATGGGTCGCGGTGTTGAGCGTACACATCTGCAGCGCCACGAGCGGATCGGCCCCACATTCCACCGCATGACGGAAGACGCGGTTCATATGCCCGTCATTCACCAGCGTGCCGGAGTGGCAGTCATCGGTACACAGGATGAAATTGCGCGGGTCTAGGCCCTTTTCAGTGACGGCGGTAATCTGCGTCTCCACGTCATACCAAGCCGAGCCGAGCCGCATCATCGAGCGCATCCCGTTGCGCACCCGCGCTATCGCGTCGGCCTCGCAGGTGCCCTCGTGATCGTCGGCAGGCCCGCCCGCGACATAGGCTCGGAACGGCGCGCCCAGGTCGGGGGAGGCGTAATGTCCGCCCACGGTCTTATGCGCGTTCTGCGTCGCCGCAATCTCGGCCAGCATCTTCGGGTCGGCATTGATCACGCCGGGGAAGTTCATCATCTCGCCCAGACCGATGATGCCGGGCCAGGTCATCGCCTCGGCCACGTCCTCGGGGGTGATCTCGAAGCCCGTGGTTTCCAGCCCCGGTGCGGAAGGCGCGCAGGAGGGCATCTGGGTGAAGATGTTCACCGGCTGCATCAGCGCCTCGTCATGCATCATCCGTACACCGTCGAGCCCCAGCACATTCGCGATCTCATGCGGATCGGTGAACATGCTCGTCGTGCCATGCGGGATCACGGCGGCGGCGAATTCGGCAGGCGTGAGCATCCCGCTCTCGATATGCATATGCGCGTCGCACAGGCCCGGCACCATGTAGCGCCCGTCGGCCTCGATCACCTCGGTGTCGGGTCCGATACTGTCCGACAGATCGGGGGCCACAGCGGCAAATCGCCCTTCGGCCACGGAAATATCGTAGCCCTCCAGAACTTCACGCGTGTGGACATTGACCCATTTGCCACCCCGGATCACGAGGTCGGCGGGTTCGCGCCCGGCAGCCACGGCAATCAATCGCGGTGCGGCTTCGGGCCAGGATTTGATCTTGTTCTTCTGTTCCATGTCCAAGCCTGTCATTGCGTGCGGGAAGGTTCAAGAGACGTTGTTATGCCTTCACGCAGCCTCTACCTATGACGGATGACAGAAACGCAAAGGGGGCCGTGATGCCGACGCTTCTTTCCATCGGACATGGCTATTCGGCCCGTGCGCTTGCGCCGCTTCTTCTGGCACGCGGCTGGCGGGTGATCGGCACTACGCGCAGCGCCGAGAAGGCCGAAATGCTGCGCAGCGAAGGGGTGGAGCCGCTGGTCTGGAAAGGCGGTCCTCTGCCGCTCGATCAGGCGACGCATCTGCTGAGTTCCGTGGCGCCGGGACCGGACGGAGATCCGGTTCTCGCTGCGCAGCATTCCGAAATTGCTGCGGCGCAGCATTTGGATTGGATCGCCTATCTTTCGACGGTCGGCGTCTATGGCGATCACGCGGGTGGCTGGGTCGATGAGGCAACGCCGCTGACCCCCTCGACCAAGCGCGGACAGGCGCGGGTGGAGGCCGAGGCGGCTTGGGGCGCGCTGGCCGCAGCCCATGACCTACCGCTGCATATCTTCCGGCTCGCGGGGATCTATGGCCCCGGGCGCGGACCCTTCGAGAAGGTGCGGCAGGGCAAGGCCCGGCGGATCATCAAGGAGGGGCAGGTCTTCTCGCGCATCCACGTCGAGGATATCGCGCAGGTGCTTCTGGCCTCGATCGAGCATCCCGATCCGGGCGCGGTCTATAATGTCTGCGATGACGATCCCGCACCGCCGCAGGATGTGATCGCCGATGCCGCAGAGCTGCTCGACCTGCCGCTACCGCCCGAGGTGCCGTTCGAGGAGGCCGATCTCAGCCCGATGGCGCGCAGCTTCTATGCCGAGAGCAAGCGGGTGCGAAACGACAAGATCAAACGCGACCTTGGCGTCACGCTCCGCTACCCGGATTACCGCGAAGGGCTGCGCGCGCTGCTCGATCAGGCGGGCTGAAGCTCCACCCGCTTCTCGCGCACCGGCAGATGCACGATGGCCGAGAAGGCGCCCACGCCCACGCCGACCCACCAGACCAGCGTGTAATCGCCGTAGATGTCGTAGAGCTTGCCGCCCAGCCAGACGCCGAGGAAGGCGCCCACCTGATGCGAGAAGAAGACGATCCCGTAGAGCGTGCCCATGTAGCGCAGCCCGTAGATATGCGCGACCAGCCCCGACGTGAGCGGTACCGTCGCAAGCCACAGCGCCCCCATCGCGAGAGAGAAGATCAGCACCGTCGCGGGCGTCATCGGCGTCAGTATGAAGGCGCCGGCCACAAAGGTGCGCAGCAGGTACACCCCCGCCAGAAGGTATTTCTTCGAATAACGCTTGCCCGCCCAACCCGCAAAGATCGTGCCTGCAATATTGGCGAGCCCGATCACCGAGATCGCAGCCGCGCCGAGCGCCGAGGTCGTCTCGATCCCGATCCCGGCGAGCAGCGATCCGGGCGGTACCGCGCCGCACATCTCGGTCACCATCGCGGGGAAATGCGCGGTGATGAAGCCCAGCTGATAGCCGCAGGAGAAGAAGCCGAGGAAGATCAGCGTGTAGGACGGATCGCGAAAGGCGCGCATCAGGACGCTGCCCATGCTCTCGGCCATCTCCTCGCGGCTGGCGCGTTCGGGCGCGCGGATCAGCGGCAGGAAGGCCAGCGAGGCGAGGATCACGGCGGCGAAGATCACGAAGACCGTCTGCCACGGGAAATGACCCAGCAGCAGCTCTGCCATCGGGGCGCCGAAGACTTGACCGGCAGAGCCGGCGGCGGTGGCGATGCCAAGCGCGAGCGAGCGGTTCTCGTCTGAGGTCGCGCGGCCGACCACGGCGAGGATCACGCCGAAGCCCGTGCCCGCGATGCCGAAGCCCACGAGAATTTCCAGAAGCTGATGCTGCCCCGGCTCTACCGCGAAGGCCGAAAGCACGAGACCGAGCGCATAGACCAGCGCGCCGAGGATGATCGCCAGCCGGTCGCCCCAGCGCTCGGCAATCGCGCCGAAGATCGGCTGTCCGATCCCCCAGGCGAGGTTCTGTACCGCGATGGCGAGCGAGAATTCGGCGCGTGGCCAGTTGAACTCGCTGGCGATCGGAATCTGGAAAACGCCGAAGCTCGCCCGGATGGCGAAGCTCAGCATCAGGATCACGGCACCGCCGATCAGAACCGGCGTGAACAGTCTGGCTTGCGTCATTTTACATCTCCCGGCGGATCTCCCTTCCGCGCGGGCCGCATTTCGACATGTATGCTGCAGCGCGTCAATCGCGGGCTTGTCCGGGTCACAATCGCGCGGAGATGATGGGGCGCTGCCCTTGAACCTCCCCGGCAGCCGTGGCCCAATGTCGCGACTTTCGAGGGGAGGCAGGATGTATACGGTTATCGGAACGGTCGGCTCGCGGACGCTGCGCGTGCTGTGGATGCTGGAGGAACTGGGCGCGGAGTATCAGCATGTGCGGGCCGCGCCGCGCTCGGACGATGTCGTCGCTTTCAACCCGGCGGGCAAGGTGCCGGTGCTGGTCATCGACGGCACGCCGATCACCGATTCCACGGCGATTCTCACCTATCTCGCGGATGCGCATGGGAAATTTACCCATGAGGCGGGCACGCTGGAACGCGCGCGGCAGGACAGCCTGACGCAATTCCTGCTCGATGAATTCGACGCCAACCTTTGGACTGCGGCGCGGCACAGTTTCATCCTGCCCGAGGAATTGCGGCTGTCGGGCATCAAGAATTCCCTGCGCTGGGAGTTCGAGCGGTCGCAGCGCACGCTGATCCATCGGATGGGCGAGGGCGAGTTCGTGATGGGCGATGAAATGACCGTGCCCGATATCATCCTGGCGCATTGCCTCGACTGGGCGCTGATGGCGAAATTCCCGATCGTCGAGCATCGGCTGAGCGAATATCACGACCGGATGCGGGCGCGGCCCGCCTATAAACGCGCGGTGGCGATGCGCGACGGGTGAGGGGGCGGTCTGCGAGCCCCCACTGCGCACCGGAAATCAGCCTTGACCCAAGTCACTCATCTGAAGGCGAGTAGCCGTCGGTAAGGGTTTGGAGGAAGGCGATGATATCCGTCTGCTCCGCCTTCGTCAGCGCGTCGCCGTCCTCGGGCGCGCGTCCGAACGGCGCATCGGTGCGGTCGATATTTCCCTGATAGCGGGCGGGCAGGTCGTCGAACCGCGCCACCTGACCGTCGCGTATGGGGTAGATCGCGCGCGGGTCGCTGTCGCGCTTGGCGTAGAAGCGCATCACCTGTTTCAGGTTCGTATAAACCCCGTTGTGGAAGAAGACGTGCCGGCTCGCGACGTTGCGCAGGCTCGGGGTCTTGAACATCCCGCAATTGCCGGGCTGCGTCGAAATCGCATCGTGGCGCAGCGGGCCGCAGAGGCCGAGATCGACATAATGCGGATCGGCATTGGCCGGGATCGCCGGGTTGCGCGGCACGCCGAGCGCCTCGTATTCGTAATCCGTGAATTGCGGCGGGCGACCGTCGGCGGACCGCGTGTCGCGATGACAGGCCGCGCAATTGCCTTTCTTCGGATCGTCGAAAAGCGCCCGCCCGCGGGCCTCTGCGGGCGACAGCTGCGCCTCGCCCGCGAGAACGGCATCGTATTTGCTGGTATAGGGGTGAAACTCCACTGCCTCGGTCTGATAGCGCGACAGCGCGAAAGCGGCCTCGTCGATCAGCATCTTGTCGTCGTCGCGCACGGCAGCGCCGAAGAGTTGCGCGAAACGATCGCCGTAGCGCGCTCGCAGGGTCGCGGCGAGGGTTGCGCGGTCAGGCTCTGCCATCTCGAAATGGGTAAAAAGGACGGCCAGCGCCTGCTCTTGCAGCGTATCCGCGCGCCCGTCCCAGAACAGACCGCCGCGCGGCACCGGGCTCGCGGCAGGGGGCGCACCGGCGGTTTTTTGCGGCGCGGGCTGCTGGGAGGCGCTTGGCCCTGCGCTTCCTTTCGCGCCCGCACCTTGCTGAGCGACCGCCAGCGGCGCGGCTTCGCCCACCTCCGAGGTCGGGTCGAGCACGCCGAAGGTGAAGGGCGGCGTCTGGCGCTTATAGGTGAGCGAGGGCGCCGCGCGCAGCCCGGGCAGGTCGAGATGCGGCCCGCCAAGCTGCACCGCGCGAGCATTGGTCGGGGCGAAATGATTTTTCGGGTCGTGGCAGCTCGCGCAGCTCATCTGGCCACTGGCGGAAAGCGTGGGGTCGGAAAACAGCGCCTTGCCGATCGCGGCCACGGCGCTCAGATCGGCATCGCCCTGAGGGCGCGCATCCGGCGCGGGATCGGTCGCCGCTCCGACGGAGGCGGCCGAAAGGAAGGCCGCGAGCGTGATGCTCGCGGCCCCCTCTGCCGAACGGATCGTCTTGGGAGTGATCAATCGTAGGTTCGGCAATCTCATCGCCTCAGCCTTTCGGGGTGCCGGTGGCCGGGTCGAGGATCAGCTTGCCATTGGCCGCTTTCGAGAAGTCGAACATGCCGTTGAGCTTGCCCGCCTGTGCGTCGAAGGAGCCCTGACCGATGCGCTGCCCGTTCAGCCAGTTATCCTCGATGAACTTGGTGACCGAGGATTGATCGACCAGTGTGTGATCCACCGCGTTCTTCTTCGCATAGGGCGAGATCACGAGCATCGGGATGCGGGTGCCGTAGCCGCAGCGGCCCTGCGCCGGCTTGCCGTCGAGACCGGGCAGCGTCTTGTCGCTGGCGCATTTGCTGCCATTGAGCACGTCATAGCCCGCGACCGGAATGTTCGAGCCGTTCACGACCGCCATCGCGTGGTCATACCAGCCATCGGAGTCGTCATAGGTCACGACGATCGCGGTGTCCTTCCAGTCGTCGGATTTTTGCAGCGCGTTGACCGCGTCGACGATGGATTCCTGCCCGTCGAGCGGGTCGGAATAGCCCGCATGGCCATCCTGATAGGCGGAGGCTTTCAGGAACGTCACCGCCGGCAGGTTGCCGTTCTTCAGCGCGGCGTAGAAATCCTTGCTGTCATATTGGTGGTTCGCGCCGCCATCGTCAGAGGTGCCGATCGCATCGACCGAGGAGGGCCGGGTGTGATCGAGATTCTGGGTCGATTTGTAATACTGGAAGGGCTCGTGGTGGGGGATGTAGTCCTTCGAGGTCTCGCCGGTCACCTGGGAGAGCGACGAGCGGTTGCAGCCGGTGGTGCCGTTTCCGTTCACCGCGGTCAGATCGAAGCCGCCCTCGAACCAGCCCCAGGTGACGTTTTTCGCGTTCAGCAGATCACCGATATTCTTGCCGCCCATCAGCGTGGTCGGGTATTTCGGGTTCGAGCAGACATCGCCGGTCGGGTCGAGATCCGAGATCATCGTCCAGCCGCCATTGCCGTCGGGCACGACGCGCCCCTTGTCATAGGTGCCATCGGCCGCGAGCTTGTAGCCCTTGGGCAGCACCGCGCCATTGGTCTGACCCGAGACGAGGTTGATCGCACCGGGCGTCGAGGGGCCGAAGGTGCTCGAGAAGGCGTTGTCGTTCATCGCGTAGGCCTGCGCGTAGTTCCACAGCGCGGTGACGGTGTTGCCGTCATAATAGCCCATCACCTGACCCTTGGTGCCGAAGGCGCCCGTGCCGCCCTTGGTGCCCTTGCCGGTATTGGCCGGGAAGGCATCCATCTTGCCGCCGTGGAAGGCGGCCTGCTCGGCGGTGTAGCCGTGGTTCTGGTCCGCAGTCGCGGCCTGCGTCCGGTCGAGGCGGAACGGCGCGGCGGCATTCGCGCCATTGGCGGCATTGGTTTTGTTGGGGTTGGTCTTCAGCAGACCGGCGCTTGCGAGCGTATCGGCCTCGGGCGTGTCTTTCGCGGCGTTGAATTGCGGCTCGCCCTTGGGGTTCGCAGCGTTCGGATAGGTCGCGAAGTAGTGGTCGAAGGAGACGTTTTCCTGAAAGATCACCACGAGATGCTTGATCGGGGTGGCGGTCTGGGTGTCGGCGGCGGCGGAGGCGCCCGCTTGGGCGGTCGCGGCGGCGCAAGTCAGCGCGAGCGCGCTGACGGCACCGGTGAGGCGGAGCGTGTCGGTCATGTGAAGTCCCTCGTTGAGATGGCAGCTTCCCCGTGCGCTACGGGGCGCGTGGCCTGTCGCTAGGGACGGCGTTTGACACTTAGGTGACGGTTCCGCTCACGCGCCATCACCGCTGGGTGAGGCCCGCGCGAATGCACGTGGATGGGATGCGGCGTGAGCGTTCAGTGATCGGCGCGGGCGGTGGCGCGGCGCGACGGGTGAGGGGGCTCTGCCCCCCGTCGCCGGAGGGCGACAATCAATGCGGAAAGAGGGGGCTCTGCCCCCCGTCGCCGGAGGGCGACAATCAATGCGGAAAGAGGGGGCTCTGCCCCCGGTCCTACGGACCTCCCCCGGGATATTTACATCAACGGGAAGAGAGCCGTTGGGCCGCGGCGCGTCCGGCATGACGGCCGGAGGCGAGGCAGGCGGTCAGCAGATAGCCGCCCGTCGGTGCCTCCCAGTCGAGCATCTCGCCCGCGGCGAAGACGCCGGGCAGGGCGGTCAGTTCCAGATCGTCGGTGAGGCTGTCCCACGCGATGCCGCCTGCGCTGGAGATCGCCTCGGCGATCGGGCGCGGCGGGCCGAGCGGAACGGGCAGGGATTTGAGCGTCGCAGCAAGCTGCGCCGGATTCTTGGGCAGCGGGCGGCCCCATTCCTGTGCAAGCGCGAGTTTCACCGGATCCAGCTTCGCACCTTTGCGCAGTTGGTTGGTCAGGCTCTGTTTCGGCGGGATTTTCGCAAGCCGCGCGGCGAGGTCTTCGGCGCTTTGATCCGGGGCGAGGTCTAGGCTGAGCGGTGCGCCCTCGCGCAACTCGGCGGAGAGTTCATAGATGCCGCCGCCTTCGAGCCCGCGCTTTGAGATCACGAATTCCCCGCGCGTGCGCCGCGTCGGCGTGATCAGCGCCGCACCTTTTACAGGCTGACCGAGCTGGCTTGCCATATGCGCCGACCAGTCGATCTCGAAGCCCATATTGGCGGGGGCGAAGGGAGCGATCTCCACGCCTTTTGCGCTCAGCCACGGCACCCATGCCGCATCCGAGCCAAGCCGCGGCCAGCTTGCGCCGCCAAGCGCGAGGATCGTGGCATCGGGCCTCAGGCTCTGACGTCCTTCGGGCGTGTCGAGAACCAGTGCGTCGCCGTCGAAGCCCTGCCAGCGCCAGCGGGTGCGGATCGTGACGCCAAGGGATTCGAGCCGCGCGATCCAGGCGCGCAGCATGGGCGAGGCTTTCATCACTGTCGGGAAGACCCGGCCGGTGGAGCCGGTGAACAGCTCGACACCCAGATCGCGGGCGAAACTCTGCGCCGCCTCGGGGCCGAAATCGCGGGTGATCGCGGCGATCTGCGGGTGGGAATAGTGGGACAGGAAGCTGCCGAGCGGCTCGTCCCTCGTCAGGTTCAGCCCGGATTTTCCCGCCATCAGGAATTTGCGCGCGAGCGTCGGCTTGGCCTCTGCCAATGTCACGGAAACTCCGGCCCGCGCCAGTTCCTCGGCTGCCATCAGGCCCGCCGGGCCGCCACCGATGACGAGCGCGGATTTCGCCGTCGCGCTCACCGCCGGGCCAGCATCGCGAGCCGCATCAGCGCGCGCTCCATCACCGCCATCTGCGGCGCGCGGCTGGCGGAGCGCAGCGTCAGATCGGTCTCGACCAGTTCCTTCAGCGCGGTCTCCAGCTTGTACATGCCCCAGCTTTGCGCCTGCCGCTGCATCCGGTCGCGGCGCGGGCCGAAGATCGGCGGGCGCATCCGCGCGATGCCTGCACCGGGGCCCTGCGGGTCGGAGGCCGCGGCATGCAGCGCGCGGAAATGGCGCATCGCGGCGATGGCGAGCTGCACGGGCTGCACCCCTTGGCTTTCCAGCCGCCGCATCACCGGGCCAAGCTCGGGCGCGCGGCCCTCGGCGACGATGGAGAGCACGTCATCGACGCCCGCCTCAACCGAAGAGGGCGCGCAGGCGGCTACGTCGGCGGGGCCAAGTGGCGTGGTATCGCCGAATTTGTAGAGCGAGATCTTCTCCACCGTCTGGCGGAAATCGCCCGGATCGAGCGCGCGCGACAGCGCCACGAGGTCGGTCATCGCGTCGTTCGAGATGTCGCGCAGACCGGCCCGGCGCAGGATATCCTCGATTTCCTCGCGGCTCGGCGGGTCGTCGTAAATCCCGACGGAATAGGCGTTGTTGTGCCCCTCGAAGGCTTTGCGCAGCTTCGATTTCGCGGCGAGCGAGCCTGCGGTGATCACGATCTGCGCGTCGCCCTCGCGCCATTCGTCGAGCGCGGTCTTCACCGCGTCCGAGACCGCATCGGTCGCATCCTCGACGAAGGCCACGCGCGGGCCGGGGAAGAAGCCGACCTCCTTGATCGCATCGAGCAGCAGCGAGGGTTGCTTGCGCAGATCGCCGCCCGCGATCCGGCTCAGGCGCATCTCTTCTTCGCCCTTCGGGCCGATCAGCGCGGCGATGACTTCCTGCCGCCGCAGCGCCACGCGCATCGCATCGCCCCCGAAGATCAGCAGGCCGGTGCGCTCGGGCTCGGGTTTGGCGAAATAGCGGGTCGCTGCAACGCCGGTCAGCTTCATTCCGGCAGACCCGGCGCTTGCGATAGCAGGCGCGTCACGATCTGATCGGCGAGGATCACCATCAGCCGACGATGCGCGTCTTCCTGCGCGGCCTGCGAGGCGACCACGGTGCCGGTCGCGGACCACGAGGTGAAGGAGGTGACGCGCCCGGTCAGCAGCACGGCATTATCCGCCGCATCGCGCAGCGTGTAATCCACGGTGCCGTTGAGCTGGTAGCGCGTCGTCGCATTGTCGGGCGAGATGCCCTGACCCAGCGCCTCGGTGTCGATCTTGTAGTCGAGCCGGTAGCGGGTGACCTGCGAAGGTCCAAGCCGGGCGTTCAGCTGCTGGACGAGGGCGAAGGCATCGCGCGTCGTGGGTGCCGCCGGTTCGACCCCTTCGAGCAGTTTCGCCGCCCCCCCCTGAGGCCCGTAGGCCGGGGTGAAGCCGCAGCCCGCGAGCAGGCCAGCGGCCCCCGCGAGCCCCAGAAATCCGCGTCTGTCAGATGACCACATTGACGATCCGCCCCGGCACAACGATCAGCTTCTTGGGCTGGCCACCGGCCAGCGCCTTGACGACAGCTTCGTCGGCCAGAACCAGCTTTTCAACCTCTTCCTTCGGCATGTCCTTGGGCACCGAGATCTCGGCGCGGCGCTTCCCGTTGATCTGGATCGGCAGCGTCACCGAATCCTCGACCAGCAGCGCCGGGTCCGCCTCGGGCCAGCGGGCTGCGATCACGAAGCCCTCGCCGCCCAGCATCGACCAGACCTCTTCGGCGAGGTGCGGGACCATCGGTGCCAGCAGTTGCGCCATAAGCTTCATCGCGTTGCGCTTGGTCTCGGCCCCGGCCTTCGATTTCGACATCGTGTTGGTCAGGCCGTAAAGCGTGGCGACCGCCTTGTTGAAGGTGAAGCCCTCGATCGACTTGGTGACTTCGTCGATCGCCTTGTGGGTGGCCTTCAGGAGCGCCGTGTCCTCACCCTCGTTCGCGGGCGCATCCGAATTGGCGATGTCGTCGGCGATGCGGTGCACGCGGGCGAGGAATTTCGACGTGGCTTCGGCGCCAGCGGCGGTCCACTCGACGTCGCGCTCGGGCGGGCTGTCGGACATGACGAAGAACCGCGCGGTATCGGCCCCGAACTCGGCGATGATGTTCATCGGATCGACGACGTTCTTCTTCGATTTCGACATCTTGGCCGAGGGGATGGTCTCGACCGCTTCGCCCGTCGCCTTCAGCTTGCCGTCCTCGACCTCTTCGGGGAGGTGGTAGACGGGGCGATTCTTCGCGTCGCGCGTGAGGTAGATCTCGTGCGTCACCATGCCTTGCGTAAACAGCGCATCGAACGGCTCGATCGCTTTCGCGGGCAGGTGACCGGTCTTGTGCATCGCGCGGGCATAGAAGCGCGAATAGAGCAGGTGCAGAATCGCGTGCTCGATGCCGCCGATATATTGATCGACGTTCATCCAGTATTCGGCCTCGGCCGGATCGGTCGGCGTGGCGGCACCCGGCGAGGTGAAGCGCGCGTAATACCAGCTCGAATCGACGAAGGTGTCCATCGTGTCGGTCTCGCGCTGACCCGGCCCGCCGCAGTTCGGGCAAGTGCAGTCGCGCCAGCTGGGATGACGATCGAGCGGGTTGCCGGGGACCCCGAAGTCGATCTTTTGGCCGTCCTCGTCGTAGGGCAGTTCGACGGGCAGGTTTTCCTTCTTCTCGGGCACGACGCCGCAGGTCTCGCAATGGACGACCGGAATCGGGCAGCCCCAGTAGCGCTGGCGGCTCAGGCCCCAGTCGCGCAGGCGGAACTTGGTCACGCCCTGACCGATGCCGTTTTCCTCGCAAAAGGCGATGGCGCTGGCGACGCCCTCTTCGCCGGTCTGCAGCTCGTCGCCCGCGAAGCCACGGATATAGCGGACTTTTTCCGATTTCAGCGGGACGTATTCGGCCTCGGGGTAGTCGCCCTCGACAGGTTCGAAGACGGGCGTGATCGGCAGGCCATATTTCGTCGCGAATTCGAAGTCGCGCGCGTCATGCGCCGGGCAGCCGAAGATCGCGCCGGTGCCGTAATCCATCAGGATGAAGTTCGCGATATAGACCGGCAGCTCCCAGCTCGTGTCGAGCGGGTGGCGGACCTTGATGCCGGTATCCATCCCCAGCTTCTCGGCGGTCTCGATGGCCTCTTCCGTCGTGCCACCCGCGCGGCATTTCGCGACGAATTCCGCGACTTTGGGATCGTGCCGCTCCAGATGCTTGGCAAGCGGATGATCGGGCGAGATCGCGGCGAAGCTCGCGCCGCGCAGCGTGTCGGGGCGGGTCGTGTAGACTTCCAGCCGGTCGAAGCCGTCCGGCGCATCGACGGTCGAGAAGGCGAATTGCAGGCCGCGCGACTTGCCGATCCAGTTGGCCTGCATCAGGCGCACCTTCTCGGGCCAGTCCTTGAGGTTGTCGAGCGCGTCGAGCAATTCCTCGGCATAGTCGGAGATCTTGAAGAACCACTGAGTCAGCTCGCGGCGTTCGACTTCCGCGCCCGAGCGCCAGCCCTTGCCGTCGATCACCTGCTCATTGGCGAGCACGGTCATGTCGACCGGGTCCCAGTTCACCACCGCGTTCTTGCGATAGACCAGACCGGCCTCGAGCATGTCGATGAACATCGCCTGCTGCTGACCGTAATAGTCCGGGTCGCAGGTCGCGAATTCGCGCGACCAGTCGATCGAGAGGCCCAGCGGCTTCATCTGGTCCTTCATCACGGCGATATTGCCGTAGGTCCAGTCCTTCGGGTGGCCGTTATTGTCCATCGCGGCGTTTTCGGCAGGCATCCCGAAGGCGTCCCAGCCCATCGGATGCAGCACGGAAAAGCCCTTGGCCATCTTATAGCGCGCGACGACGTCGCCCATCGTGTAGTTGCGCACGTGGCCCATATGGATGCGGCCCGACGGGTAGGGGAACATCTCGAGGACGTAATATTTCGGTTTGGCCGGATCACGGCGCGCGGCAAAGAGATCCGCCTCGTTCCAAGCCTCTTGCCATTTCGTCTCGCTCTGGCTCGGTTCGTAGCGTGCCATGTCGGGCCCCTCATCACGTCGAATTCTGCGCGAGCTTGCTACACTGGCCTTGGGGGCGAGGTCCAGCCGCCGCGCTCATTTGGACAGAAATATCCCCGCCGGAGGCTGGCTCGGGCGGGGATCTGAATGCGTCCTGCGGTCGCCTTGCGGGAATCAGAGTTGCGAGTCGCGGACCCGCAGCTGACGTGCGCGGGTGAGAATCGCGTTCTCCACGGCGCGCTGCGTATCGGCGGAAACCGCGCCGCCGCGGGTGCGGATCGACACTTTGAGCGAGCGCGCATCAAGCGCCGGATCGGTGACGTAAACCGTGGCCTTATAGGCGCGGCCGCCGCCCGGCGGGGTGCCGTAGCCGGTCACGATGACGCCGGAGAAGGGGTCAACCTCTTGAATCGGCAGGAAGTCGAGCACCTCGAGCGAAGCCTGCCAGAGATACTTGTTCACTTCGACGGTGATATTCGGATCGCCATTGCCGCCGAAAATGTCCCAAACGGTCGATTTCTTCTGAACGCGGCGCGTCGGGCCGTCGATCACGGCTTCGTTCGAGCCGGGCGTGTGGTCGAGCTGATTGGCTTCGCGCTGTGAAGCGGTAGCCCCGCCGCCACCCGAGAAGATGTTGCCGCTTGAGATACCCTTGCCGCAGCCTGCGAGCACGAGGCACACGCCCAGAATTGCCGTGCGTTTCAAAAGGGTTCTGGAAGTCATGCGAAGCTGTCCCCGTCGGCCTGCGTCATTGATTGCCTTTTCTCTAGCTCATGGCCCCCAGCCCGACAAGGTTTTTCCCCTTTGCTTCCGGATTTCGACCGACCGGCGCCTCGGCGGAAGGTACCCCGATGCCGCTATACGCGCGTGTAAGGGGCGCTGAAAGGCGGCGGCAGAGGCAAGCTGCAATCGCACGCTGACGTTACTGTGACATGTCTGCACCATCAAACACCCTATTCGACCCGGGCGGGCGCTTTGAGTTGCAATGAAAGGGGTGGAGAGAGAAAACACCGTCATACCCAACTTCGGATTCCCCAGGTTGGGGGTTACCTGTAAGACAATGAGGGAAAACGATGAAAAAGGTTCTCTTCGCGACGACCGCGCTCGTGTTCTCGGCTGGCATCGCTGCCGCTGAGGTCTCGGTTGGCGGCGACGGCCGCATGGGTGTCGTCTACAATGGCGACGACTGGAATTTCTCGAGCCGCATCCGCGTCTCGTTCACCGCTTCGGGCACCACCGACGGTGGCCTCGAGTTCGGCGGCTCCGTCCGTGCTGACCAAGCTATCGCTGCTACCCGCGGCACCTCGGCTTCGGTCTACATCTCGGGCGCGTTCGGCAAGCTCTCGATGGGCGACGTTGTCGGCGCTCCGGAAGCTCTGTTCGGCGACTTCTACGAAGTTGGCTACACCGACCTGTCGTCGGCTGGCGGCTCGAACGACATCGGCTACCTGACGGCTGACAACGGCGGCAATGTCGACTGCACCACGACGCTTGCCCCCGGCATCAGCGGTTGTGCCAACTCCGGCCCGAACCTGCTGTACACCGGCACCTTCGGTGCGTTCTCGGTCGCAGCCTCGGTTTCGGACGGCAAGGTGAACGGCGCCACCATCGGCGGTCTCGGCGTTCCGGTCGCGCTCGGCAACGGCACCGTCGGCGTTACCGACACCTCGGTGACCCAGCAGTACGGCATCGCCGGTGCTTACACCTTCGGCAACTACACCGTCGGCATGGGCTACGAGTACTCGAACGGCCGCAACCAGATCTCGGGCCCCGACGTTGACGTCGACATGATCTCGCTCGCTGGTGTCGCTCAGTTCGGCAACACCTCGGTCAAAGGCGTGATCGCTCACCGCGGTCAGGACGCTGACATCAACTGGTATGGCCTCGGCGCTTCGTCGGTCTTCGGTGCAACCACTGTTGGCGGCTACGTCCAGTACATGGAAGATGACAACGCCAACACCGACACGACCTGGTACGGCATCGGCGCTGAGTACGACCTCGGTGGTGGCGCGTCGATCAAAGGCGGTATCGCTGACTCCGACGTTTCGGGTTCGGACGCGGTTGCTGACCTCGGCGTGAAGTTCTCGTTCTAATCCTTCGGGACAGAACGATGGGAAGAGCGGGCCTTGCGCCCGCTCTTTTCTTTTTGGGCCCTTCGGTGTTTCTTGGGCGCGCTGACGAGGGAGGGCCATATGGGACTGAGCGAGATTCAGGCGCGGATCGCGAAAGCGGAAGCAGAGGCAGGGCGCGATGCGGGGTCGGTGAAGCTGATCGCCGTGTCGAAGGTTCAGCCTGCCGAGCGGGTCGAGGCGGTTCTGCGCGAAGGCCATCGGCTGTTCGGCGAAAACTACGTGCAGGAAGCGCAGGGCAAATGGCCCGCCTGGCGCGAGGAATTTCCCGGCTGCGAAGTCCACATGATCGGGCCGCTACAGTCGAACAAGGCGAAGCTCGCCGTGGAGCTGTTCGAAGCGATTCACACGCTCGACCGGCCCTCGCTGGGCAAGAAGCTGGCCAATCTGGCGCAGGCGCGCGGCGCCTCGCCCGATCTTTTCATTCAGGTCAATACCGGGTGCGAGCCGCAAAAGGCGGGCGTGCTGCCCGATGATCTCGACGCTTTCGTCGCGGATATGCGCGGCAAGGACCTGCCGGTCGTCGGTCTGATGTGCATTCCCCCCGAATCCGAGGACCCCGCGCCGCATTTCGCGATGCTGGGTGAGATGGCCGGGCGCAACGGGCTCGACGGTCTGTCGATGGGGATGAGTTCCGATTTCGAGAAAGCGATCGCGGCGGGCGCGACCCATGTGCGTGTGGGCTCGGCGATCTTCGGCGCGCGCGACTATTCCTAAGCCTTGTCGCGGGCGTTGAGCGCCGGGGGCTGTCCGCCCCCGGACCCCCGGAGGATATTTTCGCCAAGCCGAAGGGGAATCTCCAGCGGCTCGCCCGGTGCGATGCGCTGCGCGATCCAGATCAGGTGATCGCGGCGGAAGGCGAGGCAGCCCGCAGTCGGGTAGCCCGCCCGGCGGCGCTGATGCAGGAAGATGGCCGAGCCTTTGCCTGCCTCTGCGGTCGGATAGTTCCAGTCGGTCACCAGCACGATGTCATAGAGGGGATCGGCCCGCCGCATCGCCTCATGCGAGGCGGGGTAGGGCGCGCGGACCAGTTGGTTATAGGCCGAATCCCCGGACGCGTCGCACCACAGATCGCGCGGGCCGATCGGTTCGGCCCAGTCCTGAGGCGCGACGATCCGGTCCGCGCGGTAGAACATGCGCAGGATATGCAGTCGTCCCGAGGGGGTCGCGCCATCTCCCTCCTGCTTGCTGTCGCTGACGCCGCCGCGGCCGATCTCGACCGGGAAGCGGCGGCCGCGAAACAGCAGGCCCGTGGGCGTGAGGCGCATCACAGGATATGCCCCGACTTCGCCGCCTTGGTGGCGAGGTAGTTCTCGTTATGGCGGCTCATGCCGACCTTCAGCGGCACGCGCTCGGTCACGTCGATGCCGTTGGCCTCCAGCATCGCCACCTTGGCGGGGTTGTTGGTCAGCAGCCGCACCTGCGAAAATCCGAGCTTGCGCAGCAGCGCCGCGCCGATGCGGAAATCGCGCTCGTCATCCTCGAAGCCGAGCCGGTGGTTCGCCTCGACCGTGTCGAAACCCTGATCCTGCAGCGAATAGGCGCGCATCTTGTTGGCAAGTCCGATCCCGCGCCCTTCCTGATTGAGATAGAGCAGGATGCCCGCGCCCTCATGCCCCATCAGCGTCAGCGCCGCGTCCAACTGCGGGCCGCAATCGCATTTCAGCGAGCCCAGCACATCGCCGGTGAAACAGGCCGAATGAAGTCGTGCGAGAACGGGTTTGGAGCAATCCGGGCGGCCGATCTCGATCGCGTAATGCTCCTCTGCGCCATTGTCGGGGCGGAAGATATGCAGCCGACCGGCTTCCGCCGCGCGCATCGGCACGCGCGCGGCGGAAGCCGGGGCGAACGCTTGCGGGATGTCGGCGGCGGCAAGCGCCTCTTCGGCGGTGATGCAGGTCAGGTCGGTCGGCGTGGGGTCCGGTGCTGCGACCATCAGCGCTGCCGGCAGAAGCTGTGCCGATTTCGCCAGCCGGATCGCGGCGCGGGCGAGGTCTGCATCGCCGCCGCGAAGCGCCTTGAGCGGCCCTTTCATCGGCACGCGCAGATCATCGGCCGGGTCGGCGAGCGCGCGCAGCCAGAGCAGATCGGCGTCAGCGGGCACCTCGATCCGCGCGATATCGGCGTCGTAGACGCGCGCTTTCAGCGTCTCGGCCCGGCGCGCGGTCAGGACCAGCGTCAGTTGCCCCAGCGCGCGCAACGCCGCCAGCCGCTCGGGCGAGAGCGTCTCGACCGCCACGGTAAGGTGATCGGACAGCAAAACGGGCAGCCCCATGCGCAGATCGGCGCGGGCGCGATTCAGTCGTTCAGCCGGACTTGGCCCGAGGGAAAAATTGCCGGTCATGCGCTCTGAGATAGCCTCGACTGTAACAAATTGAAATATCTGCCGGTGATTCGACACGTCAGCGTGAGATAGGTTTCACCACCCTTGCCATCGCTGTGAAAGGGCAACAGCTATTCGTCGAACATATATGGAGGCTCAGGACATGGCATCATTGAAGAAGGTCCTTTTGGTTGACGATGACAACGATCTGCGCGAAGCGCTCGCCGAGCAGCTCGTCGCGACCGACGATTTCGAGGTCTTCGAGGCCAGCAATGGTCACGAAGCGGTAGATAAGGCGAAATCGACGCTTTACGACCTCGTCGTGCTGGATGTGGGCCTTCCCGATACCGATGGCCGCGAGCTGTGCAAGAAGCTGCGCAAGAGCGGCGTGAAATGCCCGGTCGTGATGCTGACCGGCCATGACACCGATGCTGACACGATCCTCGGCCTCGACTCCGGCGCCAACGACTACGTCACCAAGCCCTTCAAGTTCCCGGTGCTTCTGGCCCGTCTGCGCGCCCAGCTGCGCACGCATGAACAGTCCGAAGACGCTGTCTTCCAGCTCGGCCCGTATACGTTCAAGCCGGCGATGAAGATGCTGGTGGACGACAAGGATCGCAAGGTGCGCCTAACCGAGAAGGAAACCAACATTCTCAAGTTCCTCTACCGTGCGACCGACGGCGTGGTGCCGCGCGATGTGCTGCTGCACGAGGTCTGGGGCTACAATGCGGGCGTCACCACCCACACGCTCGAGACGCATATCTATCGCCTGCGTCAGAAGATCGAGCCCGATCCCTCGAATGCGCGCCTGCTGGTGACGGAATCGGGCGGCTATCGTCTGGTGGCCTGATCCGAGGCGCTTCGTGCGCCAAGGTTGGAAATGAAGAAGGCGGCTCCTGCGGGGGCCGCCTTTGTCGTTTCCGGTGGCCGGAGCGCGCGGCTCAGACCGTGGGGTAGATGTCTTCCTCGGCCTCTTCGAGCGAGATGCCGAGCGCGTTCAACCCGTCTTCGAGATGATCGGCAAGCATCGGATTGCCCAGCAGGTAATCCTCGGTCGGCGCGGTGGCCTCGGCCTTGGCGGTGGCGATCGCCTCGTCGAGTTCCGACGCGTCATAGGTGTCGCGCCCGATCCACATCACCGCAGTCAGGCCCGCCTGTTCGTCTTCGTTGAGCGCCGCGACGAAGGCGCGCAGCTCGCGGGCCTGGCCCGAGCCGGGCACGCCCGCGTCGAATTTGCGGGCGCGGATGATGACATGGGCGATTTTCGCCGGGCTGATGGTGAGCATGGCTGCCTCCGTTCTTGGCCTCATCATCTCGCCATTGCACGGCCTGCGCAAGCGTTTGCGTGTCGCGTCATAACTGCGCGGGGATCAGGCCGCGCAGGGAGTTGCCCATGAAGACCTCGCCTTGCGCCAGATCTTCGGGCCGCAGGACGGCTTCGCGGGCGGCCCCTGTCTCCAGCATCTCCTCGCGCAGGATGCCCGGCAGCAAGCCGCAGGCGCGTGGCGGGGTCAGGTAGATCCCGTCGCGTTTCAGGAAGAGATTGGTGATCGTGCCTTCGCAGATCTCACCGCGCTCGTTAAGCAGGATCGCCTCGTCCACGCCCTCGGGCAGGGCGGCGCGGGCGGCATCGTAGGGCGCGCGCGCCGTGGTCTTGAGGCGCAGCATCGGGTCGTTGCTGTCGAGGGTGACGCCCGAGATATGGAGGCGCCACGCGGTTGTCGGGGTCAGCGGCGCAGTAGTGATCTCGAGCGCGCCCCTCGCGTCGAGGGTCAGGCGCACCCGCAGCGGGCTCTCGCCGGAAACTCTCGCGAGGGCTGCCGTCACGTCCTCTGCGTCGAGCGGATAGCAAAGCAGCTCGGCGCTGCGCGTGAGCCGGGCGATATGCCGCGCGCGGCGCCGGATGCCTTCGCCGGGATGCCAGCCGAAGGTTTCGATCAGTTTCAGATCTTCAGGAACCGGGTTTTCCAAAGCGCTTCCTCATATTCACCGTGGGCGGTGGAATCATAGACCAGCCCGCCGCCGACATTCACCCGCCATTGGCCGGGGCCGGTCTGCATCAGCGTGCGGATCGCGACGTTGAACTCCATCCGGCCGTCCGGGGCCGTCCAGCCGATCGCGCCGCAATAGATGCCGCGTGGGTCGGGTTCCAGCTCGCGGATGATCTCCATCGCGCGGACCTTCGGCGCGCCGGTGACCGAGCCGCAGGGGAACATCGCGCGCAGAATCTCGGGCAGGCCGGTGCCGGAGACCAGTTCGCCCTCGATCTCCGAGATCATCTGGTGAACCGAGCGATAGGTCTCGACCTCGAAGAGGCGCGGCACCTTGACCGAGCCCGGCGCGCAAATCCGCGAGATATCGTTGCGCAGCAGATCGACGATCATCAGGTTCTCGGCGCGGTCCTTCTCGGCCCCCATCAGATCGGCCTTCAGTGCGGCGTCCTCTTCGGGCGTCGCGCCGCGCGGGCGGGTGCCCTTCATCGGCCGGGTGACGATCTTGCCACCCTCGACCCGGAAAAACAGTTCGGGCGAACGTGACAGCAAACGCACCCCGGCCAGCGCGACATCGGCCCCGTGCGGGACTTGGCCCGCGCTGGAAAGGGCGGCGTAAAGCGCCTCGGGCGCGGCGTCGCTTGTCACGGGGATCGGGAAAGTCAGGTTCACCTGATAGCAATCGCCCGCGCCGATATAATCGTGGACGGCCTCGAACGCCTCGGCATAGCGCGCCTCGGACCAGAGCGGTTCGCCCAGCTCGATCTTCGGCGCGTTCTCCGAGACCGGCGGCGGGATGTCCTCGGGCGCGTCGTAAACCCCGAAGGCCAGCAGCGGCAAATCGCGGTTCTCGGGCAGGAGCGGTGCGAGGCGTTCGCTCAGACAATAGCCCAACTCGTAGGACGCGAACCCCGCCAGCCATCGCCCCTCGTCCTGCGCGCGCGTGATCGCCGCGAAAGCTGCGGGCAGATCCTCCGGCGCGTCGGCGCGGATGACCTCATTGGGATCGCGGAAGCGGCAGGGCCGACCGTCCGGCCCTCTGTCGAAACGGACCTCGTCACTCATGGGCGCACTCTATGCCAATCTCCGAAGGGGCGCGCAGCCGAAAAGCGACGCTTGGCGCCGCTTAGGCCTTCTTTTCGGCGGTCGAGACAAGCAGCGGCTGTGCGGCCGTATCGGGGGCCAGCTCCTCGAAATCGAAATTGTCGAGGCGACGCGCGCGTTTTCCGGCCTTCTCGGCGGAGATCTTGATCTCGGAGATGTCTTTCGCCGCCTGCCCGAAATGCCGGTCGAGGTTTTCGACACGGGTGCCGAGCCGGTCGACATCGGAATAAAGCGCGGCCAGCTCTTTCCGGATCGCGCCCGCCTGTTCACGCATCCGCGCATCTTTCAGCACGGCGCGCATCGTGTTCAGCGTCGCCATGCAGGTCGTGGGCGAGACGATCCAGACCTTCGCGGCAAAGCCTTCGCGCACCAGTTCGGGGAAATTCGCGTGCAGCTCGGCATAGACCGCCTCGGAGGGCAGGAACATCAGCGCGCCGTCCGCCGTCTCGCCTTCGAGGATGTATTTCTCCGAGATCGCCTTGATATGGGCGCGCACCGCCGTTTTCATCGCGCGGCTGGCCTCTTGGCGCTCCCATTGCGTGTCTGCGCGGCGCAGCGCCTCATAGGCTTCCAGCGGGAATTTGCTGTCGATCACGATGGGGCCGGGCGGGTTCGGTAGGTGGATCAGGCAATCCGCGCGCTTCCCGTTCGAAAGCGTCGCCTGCATCGTGAAACTGTCCGAGGGCAGCGCCTTGCCGACGATATCGTGCAGCTGAATCTCCCCGAAAGCGCCACGGGTCTGCTTGTTCGACAGGATGTCCTGCAGGCCGAGCACATTGCCGGAAAGCTTCTCGATATTGGCCTGCGCCTTGTCGATCGCCTCCAGCCGCTGATGCAGGTCGCCAAGCGAGCGCGCCGTGCGGGTGGCAGTGCCATGCAGGCTTTCCGACATGCCGCGCGAAACCTCGGCCAGACGCCTTTCCATCAGGGCGAGCACCTTGGTCTGGCTCGCGGCCTGCGCCTCGGAGACGTGATGCAGTCCGCCGGACAGCTGTTGCTGCCCGTCCGAGAGGCTTTGCACCCGCTGAGCGAGAAGGTTCATCTGGCCGACCATCGGGTCCATCGCACGGGTCTGACGGCCCGCAGCGCGCAGCATGGCGACCATCAGAATCAGCAGGATAACAAGCGCCGCGCAGCCGAGCAGAAGGCCGAGCGTCAGCGGGTCGTTCAGGGTCAGAGTCATATCGCCAAGCTGGATCATGTGCGGCCAAACAGTCTTTCAATATCGCTGAGCTTCAATTCCACATAAGTCGGACGCCCATGATTGCACTGGCCGGAATGGGGCGTGGCCTCCATCTGGCGCAGTAGCGCGTTCATCTCGTCGGCGCGCATCTGGCGGCCCGAGCGGATCGAGCCGTGGCAGGCCATGCGGCTGAGCACCGCTTCGATCTTGGCCTGCACCAACTGGCTGTCGCCCAGATCGGACAGCTCGTCGAGCACGTCGCGCAGCAGCCCTTCGGCATTGATTTCGCCCAGAACGGCGGGGGTTTCGCGCACCGCGATCGCGCTGCCGCCGAAGGGTTCGATGGTGAGGCCAAGGCGCGACAGAGCGTCGGCATGTTCCAGAAGCAGCGACGCGTCGCCCTGGCTGAGTTCGACGATCTCGGGGATCAGCAGCGCCTGCGCGGGCACCCCATTCTCGGCCATCTGGCCCTTCAGCTTCTCATAGACGAGCCGCTCATGCGCGGCGTGCTGATCGACGATGACGATGCCGCGCTCGGTCTGGGCGATGATGTAATTCTCATGCACCTGCGCGCGCGCCGCGCCCAAGGGCTTCTCGGTCAGCGCGGGTTCGGCGGGTGCCGGGGCCTCGGCACGGGCCGAGGGCGCATAGTCGAAGCTGGGCGCGGGGGCCTCCTGAAAGGAGGGCTGCTGGTAGGAGGGGGGCTGATAGCCCGGATCGGGCAGCGGCGCCTGCGCGGCGTAGGACGAGCGCATCGCGCCACGGCTCGGGCGATCCATCTGGTAGATGCGCGGCGGTTGGTTGGGCCCCGGTTCGGGGCGCATCGCGCCGAGCGTCGCATCCGAGACGGTCGAGGACGCCCGGTGCCCCGCCTGCGCCAGCGCATGGCGCAGCCCGGTCACGATCAGCCCGCGCACCACGGCGGCCTCGCGGAAGCGGACCTCGGCCTTGGCGGGGTGGACGTTGACGTCGACGCGCTCGGGCTCGCAGGTCAGGAACAGACAGGCGGCGGGGTGACGCTCGCGGCTGAGGAAATCCATGTAAGCCGCGCGCAGCGCGCCGGTCAGCTGCTTGTCGCGCACGGGGCGGCCATTGACGAAGAGGAACTGCTCCACCGCCGCGCCGCGTGAATAGGTGGGCAGTGCCGCGTAGCCGGTCAGGCGGATATCTTCGCGTTCGGCGTCAATCCGCACCGCGTTATCCGAGAAGGCCCGCCCGATCACCCGGGCCAGTCGTTCCGAGAGCGCATCGAACAGCTCGCCCTGCTCGCCATCGGCGCGGAAGATTTCGCGCGATTTGCCGTTCGAGACATCGGTGAGGGTGAAGCTGACATAGGGCTCCGCCATCGCCAGCCGCTTCATCACATCGGCGATCGCCTGCGCCTCGGCCCGATCGGTGCGCATGAATTTCAGCCGCGCGGGCGTGGCGAAGAACAGGTCGCGCAGTTCGACCACGGTGCCCCGGTTCAGCGCCGCCGGTTTCACCGGTCCGATCTGGCCGCCTGCCACGCTGATCTGAAAGGCGTCGAGACCGTCGACGCGCGAGGTGATCGTCAGACGCCCGACCGCGCCGAGCGAGGGCAGCGCCTCGCCGCGAAAGCCGAAAGTGTGGATGTTGAGAAGGTCCGAGCCGTCGATCTTCGAGGTGGCATGGCGCGAGAGCGCCAGCGGCAGATCCTCGGCGGTCATCCCGCAGCCGTCATCGGTCACGCGGATCAGCGTCTTGCCACCATCGCAATATTCCACCGCGACCCGCGACGCGCCCGCATCCAGCGCGTTCTCCACCAGCTCTTTCACCGCCGAGGCCGGGCGTTCGACCACTTCGCCTGCCGCAATGCGGTTTGCCGCAGCGTCATCGAGTTGCCGGATCACGGGACGCTCAGTCGCGCCGATATTGCGGTTGTGCTGGTTCATTCCACTAGGGATAGCATGGCGCGGCGCTCATCTAAAGAGATTCGCGCCAGCTATCCCCAGCGAAATCAGTTCAGGCCCTGCGGGCGTCCGACAACCACGAAGGTCAGGTTGTCGGGGTTCAGGATACGCTTGGCCACGCGCTGGACATCGGCCTTCGTGACCGCGTTCACCTTGTCGTTGCGGGTGTCGATATAGCTCGGCGCCATGTCGTTGAGCTGCATCCCCGTCAGGATGCCCGCGATCGTGCCATTGCCGTCGAAACGCAGCGGATAGGCGCCGGTGAGGTAGGTCTTGGCGTCCTCCAGCTCCTTGTCGGTGACCTTGCCGGTCGCGGCTTTCTGCCACTGCTCTTTGACGACCGAGATCGCCTCGGCGACCTTCTCATTGGCGGAGGCGAAGCTGCCCTGCCACGTCTTCGCCAGATCCTTGTCGACGATATAGGAGGCGATGCCATAGGTCAGGCCGCGCTTCTCGCGCACCTCGTCCATCAGGCGCGACGAGAACCCGCCCGCGCCGACGATCTGGTTGAGCACATAGGCCGCGAAGAAATCGGGGTCTTTCAGCCCGATCCCCTTCTGGCCGAACATCACCACCGATTGCGGGCTGTCGAAATCGACCGTGGTCACGCCGCCCTTGAAGCTGGGGTCGGCGGGGGGCGGCATGTCGGCGCCCTTGGCGGGCAGATCGCCCAGCAGCTTGTCGAGCATCGGCCCGAGTTCTTCCGGGGTGATGTCGCCCACGGCGGAAACCACCACATGATCGCGGCTCATCACGCGGTCCTTGGCCTCGAACAGATCCTCGCGCGTGAGGCCCTTCACGCTCTCGACCGTGCCATTGAGCGAGCTGCCATAGGGGTGATCGCCGTAGGTGATCTCGCGGAATTTCTCGGCCGCGATGTCGTTGGGGTTTTGCTTGTCAGATGCGATCACGGCCAGCACCTGCTGGCGCACGCGTTCGATCGCGCTTTGATCGAAGCGCGGATTGACCAGCGCCTCGCGCAGCAGATCGACGGATTTGTCGCGGTTCTCGGTCAGCATCCGGGCCGAGATATCGAGCGAGTCGTCGCCCACGTCGAAGCCGAACTGCGCGGCCAGCGCTTCCTCTGCCTCGGCGAATTGCTGCGAGTTCTTCTCGCCCGCGCCCTCTTCGAGCGTGGCGGTCATCAGGTTGATCGCGCCGCGCTTGCCCTTCGCGTCGAGGCTCGCCCCGCCCCGGAAGGCGATGTCGAGCGCGGTGAAGGGAATGTCGTGATTCTCCACCAGCCACGCCTTGATGCCGCCGGGCGAGGTGACCTGCTGAATGTCGATCGCACGGGCAGGCAGCGCCAGCACGAAGGCGAAGAGCGACGCCATCACGAGGCGCGCTGTGATCGGGAAACGGGTGTGGATCATTGGGTGATCTCCTGCGCAGGCGCGGGCGGCGCGGCGGGGGCCGCAGCTTCGGTGGGGGCGTCATCGGGGCGCTTGGCATAGCCCGTCACCGAGTCCTTATTCTGGAACAGGTCGCGGGCGGCGGCCATCACGTCCTCTTCCGTCACCGAGGTCAGAACATCCGGCCAATCCTCGACATCTTTCACCGAGAAGCCCGAGGCCAGCGCCTCGCCATAGCGCCGCGCAAGCCCTTGCGTGTTGTCGCGCGAATAGATTTCGGCGGCCTTCACCTGCGTCTTGATGCGGGCGAATTGCTCGGGGTCGATGCCTTCCTTCAGGAATTGCTTCAGTGCCGTGTCGAGCGCCTTTTCCGCCTCGGGGAGGCTCACATCCTTGGCGGGCATCACCGAGAGGTTGAAGGTCGTCGCATCGATCGACATGCCGTCATAATAGCTCGACGCATAGATCGCCGTGCCGTCGCCATAGATCAGCTTGCGGCCCAGCACGGAGGTCGCCTGATTGCCGCCGAGAATCTCGGACAGCACGGTCAGGGCGGCGGCGCGCTTCTGGTCGCCCGGATTGCGTTCGGGGGCGAGGTAGCTGCGCACCAGATAGGGCTGGGCGATCTGCGGGTCCTCGAAGGTCAGGTGCCGCGAGGCGCGCTGCGGCGGCTCCTGCGGGCGGGCGCGGGGGCTGAGGTCCTCGGTCGGTTTCAGCTTGCCGTAATATTTCTCGGCCAGCGCCTTCACCTCGTCGGGCTTCACATCGCCCGCGACCACGAGGATCGCGTTATTGGGCGCGTAATATTCGTGATACCAGTCGAGCGCGTCCTGCCGGGTCAGCCCTTCCATCTCCTTGCGCCAGCCGATGACCGGCGTGCCGTAAGGCGAGTTGAGGAACTGGGCGGCGCGCTCCTGTTCGTTGAACAGTGCCCGCGGGTTGGAATCGGTGCGTTGCGCGCGCTCTTCCAAAATTACCTTCAGCTCGGTCTTCGCGTCGTTGGGCGAGATCCGCAGATTGCGCATCCGATCCGCTTCCATCTTCATCACCAGCGGCAGCCGGTCCGCCGCGATGCGCTGGAAATAGGCGGTGTAGTCGTAGCTGGTGAAGGCGTTGTCCGAGCCGCCATTGGCCGCGACCGTCTTCGATAGCTCACCGGGGGCCATCGTGTCGGTGCCCTTGAACATCAGGTGTTCGAGGTAATGGGCGATGCCGGATTTTCCGCGCTTCTCGTCGGCCGATCCGGCTTTGTACCAGACCATATGGACCACGACCGGAGCGCGGTGATCCTCGATCACGACGCCTTTCAGGCCGTTTTCCAACTCGAAGGTAGAGACGTCACCGGCCACCGCCGGGCTCAGACCTGCCAATGTCAGCAGGGCGAACAGGAATGCACGCAATGCCCAACTCCTCACAAGACACAGTTTCGGAGAAGATAAGCACTCTCGCCCGACGTGCAAACGCCGGTGACGTCCTCGTGATGGATTTTTCGGGTTACTTGACCGCGCGTTGCGCTTCGCCCGAGGGCGGCGCGCCGGGGGTGACGACGCCAAGGCGACGCCAGCGCTCAAGCTCTGCCGACTGATCGAGCTCCATCGGTTTATAGGCTTTATAATAGACCGAGACCTGGAACAGACGCTCCAGCAGGCGACCGTCGTGATCCTTGCGCCACTGGTAATCCTCGGCGGCGAGGGTCTGGCGGATGCCCGACTGGCTGCCGTAGCGCGATGCGGCGGAGACCAGCGCACGATCCGAGGTCGGGACCTGACCGGTCTCGTCAAGGCGGCGCGGATTGCCACCAAGAGCGGCGACGGCATCGGCCTCGGGCGTGGGATCGGTGATGTTCTTTCCGCCCGGCGTGGGCGGCGGCAGCGCATCGAGGTTCTCCGGCATCTCCAACGGCTTCGTCGGAATCACGCCGAATTCATCGGGGCCTTGATGCGAAGACCGCAGATTCATAAGGCTGGGGTCGCGGGAATTGCCGCAGGCAGCCAGCGTCAGTACCGCTGTAAACGCGAGTCCGAGCGTGCCGATCTTCGCCTGCATGAACCACTCCCTTGCCAGTTCCGCCCCCGTCTTAACGCAACATTGGAGCGTCGTCACCTGCGAAAAACAGGCTAGCCGTCGTTGGCGCGATGGTCCTTGCCGGTGAACAGCACCAGACCGACCGCGCCGAGGAAAATCGCCACATCGGCGACGTTGAACGAATAGGGGTTCTGCCAGCCCGGCAGCGACATGTTCAGAAAGTCAATAACTGCGCCATGGACGAGCCGGTCGACCACGTTGCCAAGCGCGCCGCCGACCAGCAATCCCGCCGAGATATTTACCCGCCTCGAATGCGGCTCACGCGCGATCCAGACCCAGACCCAGAGGGAAATCGCCAGTGCGACAATGATGAGCACCCAGCGCATCCAGTCGGTATCGCCGGAGAGTAGGCCGAAATTGACCCCACGATTTTTCGCCATGACGAAGTTGAGGAACGGTGGAAACACGGGGAATTCGCGAACCCGTTCAAGGTGCAGCCACTGCAATACGATGTATTTCGACACTTGGTCTAGGATCAGAACACCCGCTGTCACTTTCCCGGCAAGCCGCATCTAGCCACCCCTTACTCTTTCGTCGTCACGTCTTCATGCCAGAAGGCGCAGCCCGGCATCTACCGGGCTACGCGAAGATACCGGCGGATCAGTGGCGGAAATGGCGCATTCCGGTGAAGACCATCGCGAGGCCGCGCTCGTTCGCCGCGTCGATCACTTCCTGATCGCGCATCGAGCCGCCGGGCTGGATGATCGCGGTGGCGCCGGCCTCGGCCGCGGTGATCAGACCGTCGGCGAAGGGGAAGAACGCGTCGGAGGCCACGACCGAGCCCTTGGTGGGCGTCTCGGTCAGGTCAGCGGCTTCCATCATGTCTTCGGCCTTGCGCGCTGCGATCCGGGTCGAGTCGACACGGCTCATCTGGCCCGCGCCCACGCCGACGGTCGCGCCGTCCTTGACGTAGATGATCGCGTTAGACTTGACGTGTTTCGCGACTTTCCACGCAAACAGCAGGTCTTTGAGTTCCTGCTCGGAGGGCTGGCGCTCGGTCACGACTTTCAGATCGTCCAGCATGATCACGCCATTGTCCTTGTCCTGCACGAGGAAGCCGCCCGCGACCTGACGATAGGTCGTGATCGGTGCGGTGATGTCGGGCAGACCGCCGGTTTCCAGCAGGCGCACGTTTTTCTTCTTCGCGATGACTTCCTTCGCGGCTTCTTCGACCGCCGGTGCGATGATGACTTCCGAGAAGATCTTGGTGATCTCTTCGGCGGTCGCCGCATCCAGCGTCTGGTTCAGCGCGATGATGCCGCCGAAGGCCGAGGTGCGGTCGCAGTCGAAGGCGCGCTTATAGGCCTCGATCACGGTCTCGCCAGTCGCCACGCCGCAGGGGTTGGCGTGTTTGATGATCGCGACGGCGGGTTTCTCGGTGCCGAATTCCGAGACCAGCTCATAGGCGGCATCGGTGTCGTTGATGTTGTTGTAGCTCAGTTCCTTGCCCTGAAGCTGCTTGGCGGTCGCGACGCCGGGGCGGTTCGTGCCGTCTAGGTAGAAGGCCGCCTGCTGATGCGGGTTCTCGCCATAGCGCAGGGTCTGCGCCAGCTTGCCCGCGAAGGCGCGGCGGCGCGGGGTCTGCTCGCCGATGGCGCCGGCCATCCAGCTCGAGACGGCGGCGTCATAGGCGGCGGTGCGCGCATAGGCGATCTGGGCGAGGCGCTGGCGAAACGCATAGGTCACCGCACCGTCATTCGCGTCGAGCTCTTCCAGAACGGCGGCGTAATCCTCGACATCCACCACGGTCGAAACAAAGGCATGGTTCTTCGCCGCAGCCCGGATCATCGCCGGACCACCGATATCGATATTCTCGATGCAGGTGTCGTAATCGGCGCCCTTCGCGACCGTTTCCTCGAACGGGTAGAGGTTCACCACCAGCAGGTCGATCGCCTCGATCTGATGCGCTTCCATCGCAGCGAGGTGTTCTTCGTTGTCGCGCAGCGCCAGCAGGCCGCCATGCACTTTCGGATGCAGCGTCTTCACGCGCCCGTCCATCATCTCCGGGAAGCCCGTCAGATCGGCGACGTCGCGCACGCTAAGGCCAGCTTCGCGCAGGGTCTTGGCGGTGCCGCCGGTCGAGAGAAGTTCGACGCCGCGCGCGGCAAGCGCCTGGGCGAAGTCGACCAGTCCGGTCTTGTCGGAAACGGAAATCAGCGCACGGGTCAGGGGGATCGGGCGGGTCACGGGCAGCTCCTCGCAAGGCTCAGGTCAGGGGCGCCCAGGGCCATCCTCGGGATCTGCCCCAAGGTCAGGGCGCGTCGATGGCCGTGGAGTTATCGCGTGCTTGCGAAAACGTCCAGCCAATCTGGCAAGCCCGGTCCAGAACCTTGCTCGAAAGCACGATCTGTTGTGCAGGACGCGGGCGAATGCGCCCTTTTTCGAGATAAACGGAGGGTTCCAGCGCCAGATCGGCGACCCCGTCATGCCGGAAAATCCAGATTTCCCCGGTGCGCAGCGCAACTGAGACGGCGGTGCCGCCCAGATCGAGCGCCGCGTCGCAATCGGGATGCAGGTGGAAGCGGATGTCGAAGGGAATACCGCGCAGGCCTTCACGCTCGAAGATCTGGTCGAAGCGCTCGATATCCTGAGGCGTCATCGCGCCCAGCGTGTCGCGCCCGCGCAATTCGCGCCCGTCGACGGACAGGTCCAGCTCGCGGATATGCGACATTCCGTGGGTCTCGGCATAGCCGTCATGGCCGAAGACCATCCCGGTCTCGGACAGGTCGTCGGGCTTGAACCAGACGGTTTTCGGCGTTTTGTCGAGATAGGCGCGCGGGGCCCGTCCGAAGAGACGCTCGGGGCCGAGGCGGGACGAGGAATAGCCGTAGATCGAGAGGGTCGAATGGCTGGCGGTGGCGCGGCCCGCGCGATGCCAGTCAGAGCCGAACTGCGCGCCCGAGCCGCAATTGACGATCAGCGGCCGACGGCCCGAGGTCAGCTCGAAGGCCAACGTCGAGGCATGGGCATTGGCCGAGGCCTCGCCCTGCGGCGGTCGCGCCGCGTCGATGATCAGCGAGCCGCGCCCGCCCTGCATCCGCACGAAGCCCATCGCGATCGGCTCGCGCCGGACGCTGCGGATGCCGGTGGCCGAGAGCGCGGCGTCGAGCCGGCCTTCGGGGCCGCGCCCACCACCGTGAAACCGCGCGAGAGCCCCATCGGCATGGCGCAGCGCGCGCAGGGTCGGCGCGATCCGCGCGATCGCATCGAGGATCGGACCGGGCGGCGTGCGTCCTGCCGTCTGCAACGCCTCCGCTGCCCAGTTCAGCAGCGTCAGAATTTCCAGCAGTTCCTCGGGGTTTCGGGTCGCGATCCCGCCCTCAGCGTCGATCTCCGTCGCGCAATCGCGCGACAGGGCCTCCAGCGCGGGGTCGGCATGGCGCTCCATCCCGGTCAGGGCGAGAACCGCATAGACGAGACCGGTCAGCGCCTCAAACCGGGGCAGCCCGCAGGCCGCGCCCGCCCAGCGTTTCGACAGGAAGATCGTCTGTTGGCCGAGCGCGCGGAAGAAGCGGTCGGCATCCTCGCGCTCGCGCGCGTTCAGTAGCAGGATTGCGTGGTTGATCCAGCGGATCAGGCGGCGGCCCGTCAGATCGGGTGTCCAGCCCGGCCCGCTGCCGTCGCCGAAGCGCTCGATCCAGCCGAAGACCCACTCCTGTCCGCGGATACGGGCCTCGCGGGTGCCGAGCGCCGCGAGATCGTCGAGCCAGCCGCAGCCCTGCAGCGCATCCTCGAAAGCCGGGCCGGGTATCGGCAGATCCCAGATATTGACCCCGGGGCCTTCGATCAGAGAGCCCGCAAACAGGAAATTGCCCTGAACGAGTTGCCGCCCCTTGGCGTAAGAGCCGATCGTGCGCGGCTCGGGCTGGCTGACGAATCCGGTCGCGGTTTGCGCACGGCCTGCGCGCGCAGCAGCAAGGCGGTTCAGCGCCGTGCCCAGTTTTGCCGATGATCGGGTTCTGTCCTTGCCCATTCCGTAGCCGCTTGCATGCCCTTCTGTCGGGGAATGCGGTCACGTTACTGGGAGGCAGGCGCGCTGTCACCGCCTCGGCGGTCGGTTCACGCAGAGCGTTGCAGTCGCGCCATGTAGAACCCGTCCATCCCCCCGAGATCAGGCCAGAAATCGGGCCGCAGCCGCAGCCCGCCCTCTTCGGTGATCCAGTCCGGTTCGATGCCGGGCAGGTCGGGACGGATCACGGTGAGGTCCGGATGCCGGGCAAGCGCGGCCTTGATCTGCGCCTCGCCCTCTTCGGGCAAAAGCGAGCAGGTCGCATAGACCAGCGTGCCGCCGGGTTTGAGCCATTGCAGCGCGCGGTCCAGAAGCTGTTCCTGCAGCGCGAAGAGCGGTTTGATCGAGGCGCCGTCCTTGATGAAGGGCAGGTCGGGATGGCGGCGGATCGTGCCGGTGGCCGAGCAGGGCGCATCGAGCAGAATCGCATCGAAGGGGGCGTCAGGCTCCCATTCGAGCGCGTCGGCCGCGACGATCTCGGCCTCCATCTGCGTCCGGTCGAGGTTTTCCGCCAGCCGCTCCAGCCGCGCCTCGGAAATATCGAGGGCGGTGACATCGGCGCCCATCGCGGTGAGTTGCAGCGTCTTGCCGCCGGGGGCTGCGCAGAGGTCGAGCACCCGTGCGCCCGCCTCAGGGGCCAGCAGCTTCGCGGGCAGCGCGGCGGCGGCATCCTGCACCCACCACGCGCCGTCTTCGAAACCGGCCAGTTCGGACACTTTGCCCGGACCGGTCAGCCGCAGCGAGCCCGTCGGCAGAAGCGTCGCGCCCAGCGTCTCGGCCCAACCGGCGGCATCGTCCTTTACGCTCAGATCGAGCGGTGCGCCCGCCAGATGCGCAACCTCCATCGCCTGCGCGGCCTTCTTGCCGAAGGACGACATGACGCGCCCGCGCAGCCAGCCCGGCATTTCCGGCGCGGGCGTCGCGGCCCATTTCTCGCCCTCCTCGGAGACCTTGCGCAGCACGGCATTCACCAGCCCCGAGAAGCTTTGCAGCTTCGGCCCGGCCGATTTCACCAGCGTCACGGCGGCATCGACCACGCCATGCGGGGCTTGCTTTTCCTCCAGCAGCTCGACCGTGGCCAGCCGCAGGATCGCCATCACATCCGTTGGCGTGCGGCGGCGCAGATGCGGTTTGATGATCCGGTCGGCGCGGCCCAGATGGCGCAGCGTCGTCGTCGCGAGGCGCTGGGCGCGGGCGCGCTGTGCAGGCTCCAGCCCGTCGAGCGCCTCCGCGCCGATCTGCTCGGCGAGGCTCTCGCGATCCTCGAAAACGCCCACGATCAGGCCAAGGGCTGCGCGACGCGCGGGGTCGGGTCTGGACATGGGCTGCGGCTTCCTGGCTTGTTGCGGCTTAAGCACGGGCCTATATCATGCCCCGATCCACAGACAAGAAAGGACGCGCCATGTCCGATCAGCCCGAAGAGACCCGCGACCTGCCGCCCGCCGCGATCCGCGCGCTCGCCGAGGCCGAGGAACGCCGCAAGAACGCGCAGGCGGCGGAGCTGCCGACCGAGCTTGGCGGTCGCGACGGACCCGAGCCCGTGCGCTACGGCGATTGGGAGAAAAAGGGCCTCGCGATCGACTTCTGATTGCGGCGCCCTTTGATGCCGGGGCAGGGGGCGTCGCCCCCTCGGCGCGTTGCGCCTCACCCCCAGGATATTTGAGCCAATCCGAAACTGCTGTGACTCAGAGCCCCAGCACGTCGAGCATGTCGTATTCGCCGGGGCGCTTGTCCTGACCCCAAAGCGCGGCCTTGAGCGCGCCGCGCGCGAAGATGGCGCGATCGGTGGCGACATGGCGCAGGATGATCCGCTCGCCCATGCCGGCAAACAGCACGTCATGCTCGCCCACGATATCGCCGCCCCGAATGGCCGAGAAGCCGATCGCGCCATGCTTGCGCGCGCCGGTGATGCCGTCGCGGCCCGACTCGCGATTGTCTTCGAGCGAGATGCCACGGCCTTCCGTCGCCGCCTCGCCCAGCATCAGCGCGGTGCCCGAGGGCGCGTCGACCTTCTTTTTGTGATGCGCTTCGATCACCTCTATATCCCAATCGGCATCGAGCGCCTGTGCGACTTTCTTCGTCAGCTGTGTGAGAAGGTTCACCCCGAGGCTCATGTTCCCAGCCCGCACGATCACGGCATGGCGCGCGCAAGGCGCGAGCGCCGCGATGTCGTCCTCATTCATGCCGGTCGTGCCGATTACATGGGTCAGGCGTGCCTGCGCCGCGATCTTGGCGAATTCGCGGGTGGCGGCAGGCGCGGTGAAGTCGATCACGGCCTGCGCGCCGGAAAACGCCTCGAGCGGATCGTCGGTCACGATCACGCCGTTCGGCGCGCCGCCCATCGCCTCGCCCAGATCCTTGCCGACCCAGTCATGGCCCGTGCGTTCGACGGCGCCCACAAGGCGCGCCTTGTCGCTCTCGCTCACGGTGCGGATCAGCATCTGGCCCATCCGGCCCGACGCTCCGGTGATCACGATGCCCGGCAGGTCGCTCATGTCTTTCTCCTTCACGGTTTCGCGCTATCTAGCTTGAGCAGGCGGGCTTGGCAAAGCCCCCGTTGCGCAAAAGGCGCAGACGCCCTATGTGAGCGCCATGGCAAAGAACCGTTTCTCCTCGGGCGATGGCCCTTCGCAACGTCAGCTTCGCATGGGCGAGTTGATCCGACGCACGCTGTCGGACCTCCTGATGCGCGGCGATGTGCATGATCCCGACCTCAACCGCGTCTCGGTGACGGTGGGCGAGGTGCGCTGCTCTCCCGACCTGAAGGTCGCGACGGCCTATGTGACGCCCTTGGGCGGCGAAGGCGGCAAAGAGCTGATCGCGGCGCTTGCGCGCAACAAGGGCGAGCTGCGCCGCTTGCTCGGCAAGGAAATGACCGCGAAATACAGCCCCGATCTGCGCTTCCGGCTGGACGAGACCTATGACCGTCTCGACGAGACGCGTCGGATGTTCTCCGACGAGACGGTGCAGCGCGATATCGCTGCGCGCGACGATGACGAAGACGATGAAGCAGATCGCGACTAACGCGGCAGCGCTGATGCTGCTGGCCGCGCCTGCGCTGGCCGACGCCCCTTGCGCGGATCGCAGCTTCGACGGCACGACCTACACGGTCTGCGAAGCCAAGCTCGGGCAGGACCTGAAGCTGTTCCTCGACGATCCCGACGGCAATCTGATCGGCACGCCCGAGCGGCTCTCGGAAGTCGTGCCCAAAGGCGACCGGGTCGTCTTCGCGATGAATGCGGGGATGTATCATCCCGATCGCAAGCCGGTGGGCCTGTTCATCGAGAACGGCAAGGAACTGCATTCGATCGTCACCTCGGAAGGGCCGGGCAATTTCGGCCTGCTGCCCAACGGGGTCTTCTGCATCGGAGACAGGTTCTCGGTGACGGAATCGCGCGCCTTCGCCGCCGATCCGAAGGACTGCACCTATGCGACGCAATCGGGGCCGATGCTGGTGATCGACGGTGCGCTGCATCCCAAGTTCCTCGCCGATGGCACCTCGAAGAATATCCGTAACGGGGTGGGGGTCTCGGCCGATGGCAAGACCGCCTATTTCGCGATCTCCGATGCGCCGGTGAGCTTTCACGAATTCGGTCGTTTCTTCCGCGACGAGATGCAGGTGCCGAACGCGCTCTATCTCGACGGCAAGATCTCGCGGCTGACCGTGCCCGGTCAGGGGCGCGAGGATATGGGCCTGCCGATGGGGCCGATCGTCGCGCTGATCGCGCCTGCCGCCCCCACTGCTGGAGATTGACGGCTCGCGCAGCTTGGGCTAGCAGGCGCACCCTGTCGAATATGGAGGCCTCATGGCACGCAAGAAGGGTCGCGACATTTCCGGCTGGCTGATCGTGGACAAGCCCGCAGACATCACCTCCACCTCGGTGGTGAACAAGGTGCGCTGGGCGCTGGGCGCCAAGAAGGCGGGCCATGCGGGCACGCTCGATCCGGCGGCGACCGGGGTTCTGGCGGTCGCGCTGGGCGAGGCCACGAAAACGGTGCCGTTCATCACCGATGCGCTGAAATGCTACCGGTTTCAGGTGCGGCTGGGCGCTGCGACCAAGACCGACGATGCTGAAGGCGAGGTGACCCGGACCTCCGATCTGCGCCCCACGGACGAAGAGATCGCCGCCGCGCTGACCGCGTTCGAGGGTGATATCGAACAGGTGCCGCCGCAGTTTTCCGCCGTGAAGGTCGATGGCGAGCGCGCCTATGCGCTGGCCCGGGCGGGCGAGGAAATGGATCTCGCCGCGCGGCCTCTCTATGTCGAAAGCCTCGTGATGCTGGGCCGCCCCGATGCCGACACGGTCGAGCTGGAACTGGTCTGCGGCAAGGGCGGCTATGTGCGCTCCATCGCGCGCGATCTCGGGCAAAAGCTCGGCTGTCTCGGCCATGTGCTCTGGCTGCGCCGGGAATGGTCGGGGCCTTTCGAGGCGAGCGACGGGATCACGCTGGCCGAGATCGACGAGCTGGCGAAGACGCCGGAGCTCGACGAAAAACTGCTGCCCGTGGAGCTGGGGCTCGACGATCTGCCGCAGCTGAAAGCCACGCCCGAGGGCGCGGTGCGGCTGAAGAACGGCAATCCGGGCATGGTGCTGCCGGGCGAGGCCGAATGGGGCGAGGAAGTCTGGGTCAGCCATGAGGGCAAGCCGCTTGCCGTGGGCATTTACAAATCCGGCGAGGTCCATCCGAGCCGCGTCTTCAACCTTTGACGCGCCCCTTCCCCTTGGTCCAAATATCCCCGCCGGAGGCATCCGCCCCCTGTCACGCACATAACGGTCAGGACGAGAGATGATCACCCGCGAGCATATCAAAGGCGACGCCCCCTCCATCGCGGTCTATTCGGATTGCGAGAGTTACCGCTATCTGCTCACGCGGGTCTGGGATGACAGCAAGCCGCGGGCTTTGTTCATCATGCTCAACCCCTCGACCGCGACAGAGGTGCAGAACGACCCGACCGTGGAGCGCTGCGAGCGCCGCGCGCGGGCGCTGGGCTTCGGGGCGTTCCGGGTGACCAATATCTTCGCCTATCGCGCCACCGATCCGAAGGTGATGCGGGCGCAGCCGGACCCGGTCGGGCCGGAAAACGATGCGGCGATCCGCGAGAGCCTCGACTGGGCGGGCGGCCCCGAGGACCGGATCATCTGCGCCTGGGGCGCGCATGGCGCGCATCTGTCGCGGGGCGCTGCGGTGGAAGACCTGCTGCGCGAAAGCGGGCGGGCGCTGCATCACCTCGGGCTGACCAAGGCGGGCGCGCCGAAGCATCCGCTCTATATCGCCTATGAGCATCAGCCCGAGCTGTGGTTCACCCCCGAAGGCTGAGCGCGCCGTTAAGCATTTAACGCTTGTTTTCTAGGGTATCCGCGCCGGTAGCGGTAGATTTCTCGCATCTTCACGGGGGTGAGAGAGATGTTGTTTCTGTCGGGTGTTCTGGGCCTGCTGATGGCGGGCGCCACGGCGGGTCTCATGGTGGTTTCCTCCGAACCCGAGGAGGAGACGCCGCGGGACGATCTCGAGACCGCTGATGCCGAGGCCGAAGAAGGTTCCTTGCTGGCCGAGGTCAGTGCAGGAGAAATCGCACCCGCGCCGGTCGCACCGTCCGAGCCGGGACCGGGGGATGACATCACTTGGGGCGATGCCTCCGACGATGCGATCGCCGGTGAGGCGGGTGACGATCAGATCAACGGCTATGATGGCGATGACAGCCTGTGGGGCGGGCTCGGCGCCGATCGCCTCTTTGGCGCGGCGGGGGACGACGTGCTGCAGGGCGATGCCGGGGACGACACATTGAGCGGCGGCGATGGCGTGGATGAGCTTCGCGGCGGCGCGGGGGCAGACCATCTCTTGGGCGGGTTCGGCGCGGACCGGCTTTATGGCGAGGCCGGGCAGGACACCCTGATCGGCGGCGCGGAGACTGATACGCTCTCGGGCGGCACCGACGACGACACCTTGATCGGCGCGGACGGGGCAGATGTGCTGACCGGGGATGCCGGGCGCGACGAGGTGAATGGGAATGCGGGTGACGATCTGCTGCTCGGCGTCATGCCGGAGACACGCGATGCGGGGGCGGCGGATGCCGATACGCTCAATGGCGGGGCAGGGGAGGACGTGCTGCTCGGCGGTTCGGGCGATTGGTTGCATGGCGGTGAAGGGGGCGACAGCTTCGCGCTGGGCGATTGGATCGACCCGGACGCGCCCGCGACGATCGCCGATTACACGGCCGGGCAGGACCGGTTGGCGGTCATCTACGATCCGCAGGGCGCGGCCGCGCCGCAGATCAGCGTCGAGCCCTCCGAGGCGCATCCCGATGCGGCGTGGATCCTGCTCGACGGTATCCGGCTGGCCGAGGTGCTGGACGCGCCGGGGCTGAGCGCGCAGGACGTGGCGCTGCTCACGCCCGCGCAATTCGCGGCGCAGCAGGCCATGGCGCTTTGAAATAAGGCTTTTCAACACGACGATTCGCGTCTATACGCGCGCATCTGTCCCGATTGGGGCAGGTATATGGACCCTGCTGGACGACATCCCGGCTTGCGCCCGAACCCTCAACGTAAGGAGATCCCGATGTCGATCACCGTCGAAGACAAGAACGCGCTCATCAAGGAATACGGCACCAAAGAAGGCGACACCGGTTCGCCCGAAGTTCAGGTCGCCATCCTGACGAAGCGCATCGCGAACCTGACCGAGCACTTCAAAGAGCACAAGAAAGACAACCACTCGCGTCGTGGTCTTCTGATGCTCGTCGCGCAGCGCCGTAAGCTGCTCGACTACCTGAAGGCGAAAGAAGTCGCACGCTACCAGTCGCTGATCCAGCGCCTCGGCCTGCGCCGCTAATCCGCCTCGGATTGGAATTCGAAACGCCCGTGCCTTTGGCGCGGGCGTTTTCATTTGCGCTATTCCGACTGAATTGCGCAAATCGGCAATAATAGCCCTTCTGCCTGCGAATTTAAAAACTTTTGGGTAAATGGTCTTCCCACCAAAAAACTTTGGTCGGTTCGACTTCTTGTCCTCCTGTATCGTCCGCTCCAAACGGGAAAACGCGAGCATCTGCACTACCTTGCAGGTGCGTTAACAGGGAGGATTGAGATATGCAGATCGGAGTCTGGATCAGCTTGGCACTGTATTTCGTGCTGATGCTGGCCATCGGGGTCTATGCGTGGCGCAAGTCCACGTCGAGCTCCGAGGAATATATGCTGGGCGGGCGTAACCTGCCGCCCGCGGTTGCCGCCCTGTCGGCTGGCGCATCGGACATGTCGGGCTGGCTGCTTCTGGGCCTGCCGGGCGCGCTCTTCGTGTCGGGCCTGACGCAAAGCTGGATCGGCATCGGCCTTTTCGTCGGCGCTTTCGTGAACTGGGTCATCGTGGCGCCGCGCCTGCGCGAGCAGACCGAGCGCTATGACAACGCGCTGACCATCCCAGGCTTCCTCGCCAATCGCTTCCCGAGCCACGCGACCTTGCTGCGGATGGTTTCGGCGGTGATCATCGTGGTGTTCTTCGCGGTCTACACCGCGTCGGGCCTCGTCGGCGGCGGCAAGCTCTTCGCCAGCGCCTTCGGTGGCAGCTACATGACCGGCGTGATCCTGACGCTGGGTGTCGTTCTCGTCTACACCGTGATCGGCGGCTTCCTCGCCGTGTCGCTCACCGACTTCGTGCAGGGCTGCATCATGATGCTCGCGCTCGTCATCATGCCGATCGTGATCCTCACGACCGGTCAGGGCGACGGCGTGGACGCGGCTGCGAGCCGACTGACCGATATTGACCCGAATTTCCTGTCGATGACGAACGGGCTGACCTTCGCGGGCTGGCTCTCGGCGGTCGCCTGGGGTCTGGGCTATTTCGGACAGCCGCATATCATCGTGCGTTTCATGGCGGTGCGCTCGGTCGCCGACGTGCCGAAAGCGCGGAATATCGGTATGGGCTGGATGGCGATCTCGCTGATCGGCGCGATCTCGGTCGGTATTTTCGGCCGCGCCTATGCGCAGCGTAACGGTCTCGACGTGCAGGATCCGGAGACGATCTTCATCATCCTGTCGAACCTGCTGTTCCATCCGCTGGTGACCGGCTTCCTCTATGCCGCGCTTCTGGCGGCGATCATGTCGACCGTGTCGAGCCAGCTTCTGGTGTCGTCCTCGTCGCTGACCGAAGACTTCTACAAGATCGTCTTCAACAAGGACGCGTCGGACCGCACGCTGGTGAATGTCGGCCGTCTTGCCGTGCTGGCCGTGGGGATCGCTGCGATCATCATCGCGTCGAACCCCGACAGCAAAGTGCTTGGCCTCGTGTCGAACGCCTGGGCCGGGTTCGGTGCCGCCTTCGGTCCGCTGATCATCCTGTCGCTGACCTGGAAGCGGATGACGGGTCTGGGCGGCGTGGCTGGCCTCGTCGTCGGCGCGCTGACCGTGATCGTCTGGATTTCGCTGGGCTGGGGCTCGTTCCTCTACGAGATCATCCCGGGCTTCATCGCGGCCTTCATCGCCATCGTGGTGGTGAGCCTCGCGACCGAAGACAGAGGCGAGTTCCGCCCGATCGAATGATCCGTACGATTTGAGATGCGAAAGGCCCGTCCAATGTGGCGGGCCTTTTGCGTTAGTCCTTCGCGGCGCGCTTCGCGACCCAGCCGACGCTCAGCCCCTGCACGACGATGGAGAAGACGACGATCACGTAGGTCGCCGCAAGGATCTGATCCGTCCATTCGGAAGTCGGCAAGGACAGCGCGAGCGCGACCGAGATACCGCCCTTCAGCCCGCCCCATGTCATCACCCGGATCACGCCGGGGCCGAAGTTGCGAAACGGGCGAAGGGCGAGGATCGGCACCACGACCGCGACCAGCCTCCCGATCAGCGCCAGCCCGATAGAGGCGATCGAGGTCGTCAGGATATCCGCGCCGAACTGGATCGCGAAGATCTCCACCCCGATCAGCAGGAACAGCACGGCGTTGAGAATCTCGTCGATCAGCATCCAGAAGGCGTCGACATATTTGCGCGTCTCCTCGGACATGCCGAACCGCGCGCCGACATCGCCGATCAGGAGCCCCGCGCAGACCGCAGCGATCGGGCCGGAGACATGCAGGAACAGCGCCAGTTCATAGCCGCCGAAGGCGAGGCCGAGCGTGAGCAGAACTTCCAGCGACGGATCGTCGATCAGCCGCATCACGCGAAACAGCCCCCAGCCCATCGCGAGGCCGAGAACGGCGCCGCCCACCGCCTCGCGGAAGAACAGGGTGCCCGCCTCGGACAGGTTCAAGGCCTCGGCATGGCCGCTTGAGAAGGCGAGGCCGGAGAGGATCAGGAAGACCGTGTAGCCGACGCCATCGTTGAACAGGCTCTCGCCCGAGATCACGGTCTCCAGCGAGCGGCGCAGATTGGCGGAGCGCAGCACGCCCAGCACCGCGACCGGATCGGTGGGCGAGATCAGCGCCCCGAAGGTCAGCGCGACCATGATCGGCGCCCCGGTCAGCCAGTGAAAACCAAGGCCCACGACGGCGGTCGACAGCACGACGCCGATCGTCGCCATGACCAGCACCGTAGGCCAGACCGCCCGCAGGTCCGACAGCTTCACATGCAGCGCGCCGGCAAACAGCATCAGCCCCAGCATCCCGTCGAGCAGCGCCTTGGAGAAATCGATGCTCTTGACGTAGTCTCGTACCTGCTGCGCGAGCTGAAGCCCGAAGGCGCGATCGACCACCATCAGCCCGATCGAGGTCATCAGCGCGACGATCAGAATCCCGATCGTCGGCGGCAGGCGCAGCACGAAATGGTTGATGACGCCGAACAGCCCGGCGAGCACGATGAGGGCGGCGGCGAATTGTAAAACGGTCATGGGGCGGCTCTCGGCGTGATTGCCCGGTTAAGGTAGCGCGGCGCGCATCAGGGCAAGCCGGGCACGAGACGCGGTTCGGTCCGCGGCTCCGGTCGCATCCTCCCGATCACAAATCTACTGGGCTGCGATAACAAGCTGCGCGAAGCCCTTCGGGCGATATCGGACAAATGCCTCGGGACCTTTGGGGTCGAGATCGTAAAGATGCGGACGTCCGGCAAGGTAGGGGCGCCAGCGCTTTTCGGGCGTCTCGCTGATCAGAACGCAGTGCGTCTTCTTCATCTCGACCGCGAGATCCGTGATCTTTATTCCCCGGCCTTCCTTGCTGTTTTGCGCAATGACTTGCCGGATTTTCTGGTCAAGTTGGCCGAGCTTGCTTTCGGAAGGAGCCGCCTCTTTCGGCTTGCTCTTCGGTTGGCCAATCTCATGAAACACAGAGCAGCTTTCCCGAAACCCCGCAGGCGCCTTCTTTTCGCCGATACCGATGACTTCGTACCCCTTCTCGCGAAGGCGGGTTGCGAGATGCGTGAAGTCTCCGTCGGAACTCGCGATCACGACGCGTTCAGCCAAGCCTTCGAAAGCGATTTCCAATGCGTCGAGGGCAAGCAGCAGATCGGACGCGTTCTTGCCGGTGCCCGAATGTATGAGCCGGATCGACGGCACATCTCCCCAGTTCTTGATCTGCGCGATGTCGCCATAGGCGCGTCGGATGAACGCATCCGGTGCATGAGAAAGGATTTTCGAGGCGTGGCATGCGGAGATGTTCTCGCCATCGATGAAAAGGGCTGTGGGTTTGCTCATGGGGTCACAATAATCAATGTTAATAACTACCGGCTGAGGATGGCGCGCCAATCTGGCCAGAATTGGGCGCTGGCCGTTTCTTTCCCTAAGGACTCTTCGCTTCCCAAACCCCTTCATTTCCTGTATTGGCAGGCCCATCTGAGACGTGACGCCTCGAGCCCCCGGGCGCGTGCAACAGGATAAGGGGGCGGCGGCAATGGGGCCGCCATGCAAATCGGGAGACACGGGATACGCCTGTGAGAGCTCCCAGAAGGATACGCTGAATGTTCAACACCGTTAAAAAATCGATCCAGTGGGGCGAAGAAGAGCTCACGCTGGAGACCGGCAAGGTCGCACGTCAGGCTGACGGTTCGGTTATCGCCACGCTGGGCGAAACCTCCGTCATGGCCAACGTGACCTTTGCCAAGGAACCGAAGCCGGGTCAGGATTTCTTCCCGCTCACGGTTCATTACCAAGAGAAATACTATGCCGCCGGTAAAGTGCCGGGCGGCTTCTTCAAGCGCGAGGCTCGTCCGTCCGAGAAAGAGACGCTCACCGCGCGCCTGATCGACCGCCCGTGCCGTCCGCTCTTCGTGGAAGGCTTCAAGCACGAAGTGCTCGTGATGTGCACCGTGCTGTCGCATGACCTCGTCAACGAGCCCGACATCGTCGCGATGATCGCCGCTTCGGCCGCGCTGACGATCTCGGGCGTGCCGTTCATGGGCCCGATCGCCGCCGCGCGCGTCGGTTTCGCTGATGGCGAATACATCCTGAACCCCGAAGTCGACGACATGCAGAAGCTGCGGGAGAACCCCGAGCAGCGTCTGGACCTCGTCGTCGCGGGCACCAAGGACGCCGTGATGATGGTGGAATCGGAAGCTTACGAGCTGTCCGAAGCCGAGATGCTGGGTGCGGTCAAGTTCGGCCATGACGCGATGCAGCCGGTGATCGACATGATCATCGACCTCGCCGAAGCCGCCGCGAAAGAACCCTTCGACTTCAAAGCGCCCGACTACTCGGCGATGCTCGAGACCGTCAAAGGTCTGGGCGAAGAGAAGATGCGTGCCGCTTACGCGATCTCGGACAAGCAAGAGCGCGTGGCCGCGGTCAACGCCGCCAAGGAAGAGATCAAGTCGCAGCTCACCGAAGAGCAGCTCGAAGATCCGACGCTGGGCACCGCGATGAAGAAGCTGGAATCGGCCGTTCTGCGTGGTGATGTCGTGAAGAACGGTCGCCGCATCGACGGTCGTGCGCTGGACGAGGTTCGCCCGATCGTGGCGGAAACCGGTCTGCTGCCGCGCACCCACGGCTCGTCGCTGTTCACCCGCGGCGAGACGCAGGCGCTGGTCGTGACCACGCTGGGCACTGGCGACGATGAGCAGATCATCGACGCGCTGCACGGCAACTCGCGCTCGAACTTCCTGCTGCACTACAACTTCCCGCCCTACTCGGTCGGCGAAGTGGGCCGCGTCGGTTCGCCCGGTCGTCGTGAGATCGGCCACGGCAAGCTCGCATGGCGCGCGCTGCAGGCGGTTCTCCCGGCTGCGACCGACTTCCCCTACACGATCCGCCTCGTCTCCGAGATCACCGAGTCCAACGGCTCGTCCTCGATGGCGTCGGTCTGCGGTGGCTCGCTGGCAATGATGGATGCGGGCGTTCCGCTGAAATCGGCCGTGGCGGGTGTCGCGATGGGTCTGGTGCTGGAAGAGGATGGCTCCTGGGCCGTTCTGACCGACATCCTTGGCGACGAGGATCACCTCGGCGACATGGACTTCAAGGTCGCAGGCACCGAAGAGGGCATCACCTCGCTGCAGATGGACATCAAGGTCGCCGGCATAACCGCCGAGATCATGGAGAAAGCTCTGGAGCAGGCGCGCGCTGGCCGCATGCACATCCTCGGCGAGATGAACAAGGCGCTCTCCGCGGGCCGCACGGAATTCTCCGCCCACGCTCCGCGCATCGAGACGATGACCGTTCCCACCGACAAGATCCGTGAAGTGATCGGTTCGGGCGGCAAGGTCATCCGCGAGATCGTGGAAGTCTCGGGTGCCGAGGTCGACATCAACGACGACGGCGTGATCAAGATCGCTTCGGCCAATGCCGAGGCCATCAAGAAAGCGCATGACATGATCCACGCCATCGTGGCTGAGCCCGAAGAAGGCCAGATCTACACCGGCAAGGTCGTAAGCTCGTCGATTTCGGCGCCTTCGTGAACTTCTTCGGCAAGCGTGACGGTTCGTCCAGTCTCCCGATCGCCAACAAGCCCTGAACCACCCGACGATCTGCTCAAGGAGGTCAGGAAGTGAAGGTGAAACTTCTGGGCTTCGACGATCGCGGCAAGGTGCGCCTTGGCATGAAGATGGTCGATCAGGAAACCGGCGAAGAAATCGCGCCGGAAAGCGTGAAGAGAAAGCCGACTGATCGGTTTGATCGAAAGTCGCTGACAGACTAAGACTGAAGTGCCCGCATGTTGCGGGCACTTTTCTTTTTAGAGGCGCCAAGATGTCCGTCCCCCGTCAGGATCGCAGGCTCAAGATAACCATCGCGACGCTGACGCGGCGCAGGCCCGAGATGTTGCGGAGGCTGATCGGATCGCTGGGCGACATGCATTTGCCGACAGATGCAGATGTGCGCTGCTTGGTCGTCGAGAATGACAAAGAACCGTTTTCGCGTGCGCGTGTCGTCGACATGAACCCGCTTTCGAACGGGCTGACGGTTCACTACGTGCAGGAGGACAATCTGGGCATTGCCTTCGCGCGCAATCGGGCCGCGCGCGACGCGATTGCGGCGGCTTCGGATATTTTGGTTTTTGTCGATGATGATGAGGTTGTCACGCCGGAGTGGTTGGTCAAACTCGTCGCGGGCTATCGTTCCGGGGGCGCGCGCCTGCTTGGTGGCCCAGTCCTGGTCGCGCCCCCGCGCGAGGAGCTGAGCGGCCTTCAAAGGGTGATCCATCAAGGCTTGGCAGAGCATTTCCGGGCAAAGCAGCTCGCCGGGTCCGGTTCCAGAACGATCGACGATAGTGCCGGGACGATAATCGCAACAAGCAACTGGTTGGCGGAGACCGGAATATTCACGGACGCAAATATCTGGTTCGACGAGTCTCTCGGAAGCGCCGGTGGCGAGGACATGAAGTTCTATCGAGAAGTGATAGCCGCCGGATTTCCGACAGGCTGGGTGGCTGACGCTCTCGTATATGAGGAACAACCGCCGGCGCGGCTGACGCTCGGATACCAATTCAGAAATGCGCGCGACAAGACCGTTACGAATTTGTGGGACAAGGTCGAGCGCGGCAGGAAATCGAGGTGGCGTCTGCTTCCGAAGATCGTTCTGCGCAGTCTCAAAGTGGTTCTTCTCGCCATCGCGATCCCCTTCACGAAGGGAAAGACGTTTCTGCCGATGGTCATGCTGGCCGGGTCGGTCGCTGGTCAGGCCGGGCTGTTTTTCGGCTACCGGTCCCGGCAATACACCAATGTGACGGGGCGATAATATCAAAACGCCCGAAAGCATCTGAGATGCTTCCGGGCGCCTGATGCGATCAGGAAGGCTGAACGCGTTCGACCTTCCTGACGATGCGGATAAGCTGGGCTCAGCCCTGCGACTTGACGGTGCGCAGGTAGGGCAGCTTGACGTCGACTTCGCCGAACTTCTCTTTCGCCTCGTCGGTCGAGACCGACAGCGCGACGATCACGTCCTGACCCGGCACCCAGTTCGCGGGGGTCGCGAAGGGCTTGCCGTCGGTCGCCTGAACGGCGTCGAGCGCGCGGATGATCTCGGCGAAGTTGCGGCCGACGGACATCGGGTAGGACATGGTCAGGCGGACTTTCTTGTCCGGGCCGATGATGAAGACAGTGCGCACGGAGGCCGAATCCGCGGCGGTGCGGCCGTCGGGCATGTAGGCGTCGGCGGGCAGCATGTCATAGAGCTTCGAGACGTTCAGCGAGGTGTCGTCGATGATCGGGAAGTTCGCGGGCGCGCCGGCGACCTGCTCGATGTCCGATTTCCACTTCACGTGTTCTTCGACGCTGTCGACCGAGACGCCCATGACCTTGGTGTTGCGCTTTTCGAATTCGGGGGCGAGTTGCGCCACGGCGCCGAATTCGGTGGTGCAAACCGGGGTGAAGTCTTTCGGGTGCGAGAACAGGATGGCGTAGCTGTCGCCGATCCAGTCGTGGAGCTTGATCTCGCCAGCGGTCGAGTCAGCGGTGAAATCGGGAGCGGTGTCATTGATACGCAGGCCCATGAAAAACCTCCTGTGTTTGCGTAAAATCACGTCTTTCCGGGATATAAGCCCTCGCCGGGATCCATTCCAGCCAGTTTAGAACCTTTTTAAACTCGGAGGCTGCGACCTTTCGTCAGGCCTTGCGCAGGACGGGGAGTGGTGAAACGCTCGCGCGCAACATCTGTGTGCCGGAGGCTGATATGATCGAGAAACGGAATTTCTACATCGACGGGGCGTGGGTCGCTCCCAAGGCGGCGCGCGAGTACGAGGTGATCGACCCGTCCACTGAAGATCCCTGCGCGGTGATCTCGCTGGGTGACCAAGCCGATACGGATGCGGCGGTCGCCGCGGCGAAGGCTGCGCTGCCCGGCTGGAAGGCCACGGATCCGGCAGAGCGGATCGCGGCGGTCGAGCGGATCGCCAAGGTCTATGCCGAGCGCGCCGAGGACATGGCGCAGGCGATGAGCCTCGAGATGGGCGCGCCGATCGATCTCGCGCGCCGCAACCAGTGGGGCGCGGGCGCCTATCACATCAAGAATTTCATCGACGCGGCGAAGGCTTTCGACTGGGTGCATCCGCTGGGCGACGGCACGCCGGGCGCGATGATCGCCTATGAGGCGGTTGGCGTCGTCGGGCTGATCACGCCGTGGAACTGGCCGATGAACCAGGTGACGCTGAAGGTGATCCCGGCGATCCTCGCAGGCTGCACGATGGTGCTGAAACCGTCCGAGGAAGCGCCGCTGTCCTCGCTGCTGTTTGCGGAAATCCTCGACGCGGCGGGGCTGCCCAAGGGCGTGTTCAACCTTGTGAATGGCGATGGCGTCGGCGTCGGCACGCAGCTTTCGACTCATCCCGATGTCGAGATGATTTCCTTCACCGGCTCGACCCGCGCGGGGCGCGCGATCTCGAAGGCGGCGGCCGATACGCTCAAGCGGGTGACGCTGGAGCTGGGCGGCAAGGGCGCCAACCTGATCTTCGCCGATGCGGATGAGGATGCGGTCAAGCGCGGCGTGCGCCATTGCTTCCAGAACTCGGGCCAAAGCTGCAACGCGCCGACGCGGATGCTGGTCGAGCGTTCGGCCTATGACAAGGCCGTGGAAATCGCGCGCCAGACCGCCGAGGCCACGCAGGTGGCCAGCCCGCGCGAGGAGGGCAAGCATATCGGCCCGGTCGTGAACAAGTCGCAGTTCGACAAGATTCAGGGCCTGATCGAGACCGGCATCGCGGAAGGCGCGAAGCTCGTCGCGGGTGGCCCCGGGCGGCCCGAGCATCTCAATCGCGGCTTCTATGTCCGCCCGACGGTCTTCGCCGATTGCGATCCCTCGATGACGATCATGAACGAGGAAATCTTCGGCCCCGTCCTGTCGATCATGCCCTTCGACAGCGAAGAGCAGGCGATCGAGGTGGCCAATGCCACGCCTTACGGTCTGACCAATTACCTGCAATCGGGCGATGGCGCGCGGCGCAACCGTCTGGCGCGGCAGCTGCGCTCGGGCATGGTCGAGATGAACGGTCAGGACCGTGGCGCGGGCGCGCCGTTCGGCGGCGTCGGCTCCTCTGGCCGGGCGCGCGAGGGTGGCCGCTGGGGCATCGAGGAATTCTGCGACGTGAAGTCGATCTCGGGCTGGGCGGAATAAGGGGCGCTGCCCCTCTTGGCCTAACGGCCAATTCACCCCGGGATATTTTGAAAGAGCGAAGAGGGGCGGTTGCGCAAGCGGCCGCCCTTCGACATGATCGCGCGGCTTTTGGAACGGGAGAATGAGATGAGCTTCACGCTGGCGACCTGGAACATCAACTCGGTGCGGCTGCGCGAGGGGCTGGTGCGCAAGCTGATGGAGGAAGAGGCGCCCGACGTGCTCTGCCTGCAGGAGTGCAAGAGCCCGGTCGAGAAGATCCCGCTCGAGGGCTTCAAGGCACTGGGCTACACCCACATGGTTGCGCGCGGCCAGAAGGGCTATAACGGCGTCGCGATCTTCTCGAAAATCCCGATGGAAGAGAACAGCGCCCATGATTTCGCCGATCTCGGCCATGCGCGCCATGTCGCCGGGACGCTCGAGAATGGCGTCACGATCCACAACTTCTACGTGCCCGCAGGCGGCGACGTGCCGGACCGCGAGGTGAATGAGAAGTTCGGGCAGAAGCTCGATTACCTCACCCAGATGCGCGATTACTTCAAAGCGGAAGCGCCGCAGAAATCGATCCTCGTGGGCGATCTGAATATCGCGCCGCGCGAGGATGACGTCTGGAGCCACAAGCAGCTTCTGAAGATCGTCAGCCACACGCCGATCGAGGTCGAACATCTGCACGACACGATGGAAGCGGGCAAATGGGTGGACATCACCCGTCAGGACATTCCCGAGGGGCTTTTGTACTCGTGGTGGTCCTATCGGGCGCGCGACTGGGATGCCGCCGACAAGGGCCGCCGGCTCGATCATATCTGGGCGACGCCGGATATCTCGAACGCGGCCCATGGCAGCCGTGTGCTGCGGGCGGCGCGCGGTTGGGAGAAGCCCTCCGATCACGCGCCGGTTTTCGCAACCTTCGATCTGTAACGCCATGCGGCGCCGCGCCGCATTCAAACGGGTTTGCGTTCGGCCCCTGCGAGGCCATATAGGAAAGCAAATCCTCCGCAATTTCGGGAGACGGACATGCTGGAACTGGGTGGCGGCGCCAAGGCCGCAGGCAAGAGCGAATACGTCAAGGACGTGACCGAAGCCAACTTCATGGCCGAGGTAGTCGAGAAATCGCAGACCGTGCCGGTCATCGTCGATTTCTGGGCGCCGTGGTGCGGCCCGTGTAAGCAGCTCGGCCCGGCGCTGGAAGCCGAGGTCGAAGCGGCGAAAGGCGCGGTCGTGATGGCCAAGGTCAATGTCGACGAAAACCAGATGATCGCGGGTCAGATGCGCGTGCAGTCGATCCCGACCGTCTACGCCTTCTGGCAGGGCCAACCGATCGACGGCTTCCAGGGCGCGCTGCCGCCCTCCGAGATCAAGAGCTTCGTGGCCAAGCTGATCGAAGCGTCCGGCGGTGAGGCCGGCAACGGTCTGGGCGATGCGGTCGAGGCGGCGGAAGCCATGCTGGCCGAGGGCGCGGCGGAAGACGCAGCGGAGACCTTCGCGGCAATCCTCGAAGAAGATGGCGAGTTGGCGGAGGCCCATGGCGGTCTGATCCGCGCGCGCATCGCGCTGGACCAACTGGACGCGGCAGGCGCGGCGCTGGCTGCCGTCCCCCCGAAGCTGTCCGACAGCGCCCCGGTCGAAGCCGCGCGCGCGCAGCTCGATCTGGCGAAACAGGCGCAGTCGGCGGGTCCGCTCGACGATCTCAAAGCCAAGGTCGAGGCCAATCCCGACGATCATCAGGCGCGCTTCGCCTATGCGCAGGCGCTTTATGCGGCGGGCAATGTCGAGGAGGCCGTGGACCAGCTTCTCGAGCTGTTCCGCCGCGATCGCGCATGGGACAACGAGGCCGCGAAGACGCAGCTTTTCACCATTTTCGACGCTCTCAAGCCGAACGATCCGATCGTGGCGAAAGGCCGCCGTCGTCTGTCATCGATGATATTTGCCTGAGGGCAGGGGCGCGCTAGGTTCATCAACATGATGAAGAAAGGCGACCTGCCCGAAATCCTTCCGCTTTTTCCGCTGCCCGGAGCGCTACTGCTGCCCCGGGCGCGGCTTCCGCTGCATATCTTCGAGCCGCGCTATCTGCAGATGATCGAAGATTGCATGAAGACCAAGTCCCGGCTGATAGGAATGATCCAGCCGATCAAGGGGCCGGAAGGGCAAAACCACCTCAACGCGATCGGCTGTGCGGGCCGTCTGACCGGGTTCTCCGAGACCGAGGACGGGCGCTACATGATCACCCTGTCGGGGATCTCGCGCTATCGCATCGTGAAACAGATTGAGGGTTTCACACCCTATATTCGCGCCGAGGTCAGCTGGGCCGGGTTCGAGCGCGATCTGGGTGCGGCCGAGCATGACAACGGCTTCGACCGCGACGAGTTTCTCGACCTGCTGGCGAAGTTTTTCCACGCGCAGGGGCTGGATACCGATTGGGAAACGCTGAAAGATGCCGATGACGAGTTGCTGATCAACTCGCTCGGGATGCTGTTGCCGCTGGAGCCGGAGGACAAGCAGGCGCTGTTGGAAGCGCCCTGTCTGGCGACCCGGCGCGAGACCTTGGTGACCCTGATCGAATATGCGCTGCATGGCGGCGGAGAGGAGCGGTTGCAATGAGCGACGAGGCTGAGAGCGAAACGGCTCGCGAGACGGCCCCGGAGACCGCGCGCGAGAAGCCGCTGTTCGACCGGCATATGCTGGAGGCGCTCGTGTGCCCGCTGACCCATGCGGTGCTGAAATACGATGCCGAGAAGCAGGAACTGGTTTCGCAGCCCGCGAAGCTGGCCTTCCCGATCCGGGGCGGCATTCCCATCCTGCTGGCGGACGAGGCCCGCCGGATCGACGAATAAGGCGCGTCGCTTACAGCGCGCGGCCCTGCAACAGGCGGGGCAGGGGGCCTGACAGGCCCGCAGCTTGCTGCATGAATCCGCGGCGCAGCCCCGGGATCGCCTGCACCAGACCCATCCCCAGATCGCGCCCCGCTTTCAGCAGCGGATTGTCGTTCGAGAAGAGCTTGTTCACGGTATCCATGCCGAGCGCGAGCGACGTCGAGTCGAAGCGCCGCCAGCCCTGATAGCGCTCCAGCACGTCCTCGGCGCCGATATCCTCGCCGCGGCGCATCGCTTCCACGACGATCTCCGCCAGCGCCGCCACATCGCGCAGCCCGAGGTTCAGACCTTGCCCGGCGATCGGATGCACGCCATGCGCCGCATCGCCCACCAGCGCCACGCGCGGCGCAACATAGGCTTTTGCAAGCGTCAGGTTCAGCGGGTAGGAAAAGCGCGGCCCGGCCAGTTTGATCTCGCCCAGAAAATCGCCGAAGCGCGGGCGCAGCACGGCGAGGAAATCCTCGTCATTCAGTGCCGAGATCGTCTTCGCGTTTTCTTCGGTCTCGCTCCAGACGATGGAGGACCTATTGCCCTTCAGCGGCAGGATGGCGAGCGGCCCGGTCGGCATGAAGAACTGCTGCGCGATGCCGTTATGGGGTTTCTCGTGCTCGACCGCAGCCACCAGCGCGGTCTGGCCGTAGCCCCAACCTTCGCGGGTGATCCCGGCGCGTTCGGCCACGCCTGAGCGGCGACCGTCCGCGCCGATCAGCAGCTTCGCGGTCAGGGTCTTGCCGGTGGACAGGCTCACCTCGACCCCGCCCGGCACGACCTGCTGGCCTGTCACCTGTGTCTCGTGCAGCAGCGTGATCTTGTCGCTCGCCTCCATCGCATCGAGGAAGGCGCGATAGAGGTAGCGGTCCTCCAGCATGTAGCCGACCGGCGCCTGATCCAGCTCGCGCGCGTCGAAATGCAGGAAGAACGGGGCCGCCCCTTCGCCTGCGTGACCATCGGCGGCTTTCACTTCCATCATCGGCTGCGCCTGATCGGCCAGCCCGTCCCAGACGCCAATCGCGCGCAGCAATTTCTGCGACGCGATTGCCAGCGCATAGGCGCGGCCGTCGAACGTGTCGGTCGCACGTTGGCGCGCAGGCGCCGCATCGACAAGGGTCACGGAAAGGCCGGCGGAGGCCAGTGCAAGCGCCAAGGCGGGGCCGTTGAGCCCGCCGCCCGCGATGATGACGTCTGAATCGTGTTTCATGGCGCTTACTATGGCGCTGGAAGCGGGATTGTCCATGCGCGGGACTGTCGCTAGCGTGGCGGAAAGAACGAAGGAGGCGGGCATGGAATGGCGGTTGGCAGGGGCTGCGGAACAAGGGCGGGCAATTGCTGCCGGTCAGCTCGATCCGGTGGAGCAGACCGAGGCCTATCTGGAGGCGGCTGAAGCCTCGGAGGACATCTATGCGCGTCTCACGCCGCAGCGGGCGCGCGACGAGGCGATGGCCGCGCATCAGCGCGCCAAGCAGGGAACCAGACGCGGGATTCTCGACGGGGTCGCGCTGTCTTGGAAGGACCTTTACGACACCGCCGGCGTCGCGACCGAGGCGGGCTCGCGGTTGCTGGCCGGACGTGTGCCCGAGCGCGATGCGGATGTGCTGATCGAGGCCACGCTGGGCGGCTCGGTCTGTCTGGGCAAGACGCATATGACGGAACTGGCCTTCTCCGGGCTGGGCGTGAACCCGATTACGGCGACGCCGCCGAATATCCATGATCCCGAACTCGCGCCGGGCGGTTCGTCCTCGGGCGCGGCGCTGTCGGTCGCGCGCGGCTTGGCGGCGGCAGCGATTGGCTCGGACACCGGCGGCTCGGTGCGTATTCCGGCGGCGTGGAACGATCTCGTGGGGCTGAAGACCACGCATGGGCGGATCACGACGAAAGGCGTCGTGCCGCTGTGCCGGACCTTCGATACGGTCGGGCCGATCACCCGCAATGTCGAGGATGCCGCTCATGTGCTCGCGCTGCTGGAACGCCGCGCCGCGCCGGACCTGCGCGAGACGAGCCTCAAGGGCAAACGGCTTCTGGTGCTCGAAGGGCTGGCCTTCGAGGGTACGCGCGAAAAGCCGGTGCAGGGCTTCGAGCGGGCCGTCGAGGCCTTCGCCAAGGCGGGTGCGGTGATCGAGCGGCGGGGCCTGCCGATGGTGCGCCCGGCGATGGACCTTTCGGGTGTTCTCTTCGCCCCCGAAGCCTATGGCGAATGGAAGCACGAGATCGAAGCCGCGCCCGAGAAGATGTTCGCGGCGATCCTCGAGCGGTTCCGCAGCGGGCGCGACGCGCTGGCCTCGGATTATGCGAAGGGCTGGCACGACCTGGCGGGCTATCGCGCCGCCTATCTGGAGGCGACCGCGGAATATGACGCCGTTCTGGTGCCGACCTCGCCGATCCTGCCGCCCGATGTGCGCCGCCTTATTAGCGACAAGGCCTATTTCCAGGAAGAGAACGTGCTCGCGCTGCGCAACACCCGGATCGGCAACGTGCTGGGGCTGTGCGCGCTCAACCTTCCGACGGGCATCCCAAGCTGCGGGATTTCGCTGATGGCGCCGCCGATGACGGAGGATCGGCTGCTGCGTTTGGGCATGGCCGCCGAATCGTCGCTGGCCTGAAAACCACATTTCTTGTGGTCAACCCGCTCTGGAGCTTGTCTTTTTCTGGACGAAACGGCGGAGCTTTTGTAACCTCGTCGGCAATAAGGGGCGACATAGACCCCATTCGATGAGGCACAGATGGACTTTCCCGAGCGGTTTTCGAACCTGCCCGAATACGCATTTCCGCGTTTGCGCGCGCTGCTCGATTCGCATGAACCGGGCGGCGACGTTCTGTCCATGTCCATCGGCGAGCCGCGCCATCCCATGCCCGAGTTCGTCGGCGATGTGATCGCGCAAAGCCTTGCAGAATTTGGGAAATATCCCGCCAATGACGGCACGCCCGAATTGCTGGACGCGATCTCGGGCTGGCTGAAGCGGCGCTATTCGGTCGAGATCGGACCCGAGCGGATCATGGCGCTCAACGGCACTCGCGAGGGGCTTTACAACGCCGCGATGGCGCTTTCGCCCGAGCAAAAGCGCGGCAAAACGCCTGTGATCGCGATCCCGAACCCGTTCTATCAGGTCTATGCGGTCGCAGCTGCGGCGGTCGGCGCGGAGCCAGTTTTCGTGCCCGCGGGCGCCGATACCGGGTTTTTGCCTAATTATGCGGCACTTCCGGCGGAGGTGCTGGACCGCATCACCGTGGCCTATCTGTGCTCGCCCTCGAACCCGCAGGGCGCAGTCGCGAGCCGCGATTATCTGGCCGATCTGCTGCATCTGGCCGAGAAGCACGATTTCATCGTTTTCGCCGACGAGTGCTATTCCGAGATCTGGCGCGAGGCCCCGCCGCCCGGTGCGGCACAGGTCGCCGCCGAGGAAGGCATCGACCCCGAGCGCGTGGTGATCTTCCATTCGCTGTCGAAGCGGTCGAACCTTCCGGGTCTGCGCTCGGGCTTCCTCGCCGCCGGACCGCAAAGCATCAAACATATCCGTCGCCTGCGCGCCTATGCCGGTGCGCCGCTGCCGCAACCGTTGCAGCGCGTGGCCGAGCGCGCTTGGGCGGACGAGGCCCATGTCACGGAAAATCGTCGCCTCTACGCCGAGAAATACGAGATCGCGGGACAGATCTTCGACGGCGTCGACGGCTTCCAGCTGCCGCAGGGCGGCTTCTTCCTCTGGCTTCCCGTCGAGGACGGGGAGGCAGCGGCGCTCAAGCTTTGGACAGAGACCGGCATTCGCGTGCTGCCGGGCGCCTATCTCGCGCGCGAGGTGAACGGGGAAAACCCCGGCCAGAAATATATCAGAGTGGCTCTGGTCGCTCCAAAAGCAGAAACGCAGCGCGGGCTGATGCAGCTCCGCGACTGCCTATACGGTTGAGGACGGTAGGTTATGGCATCTTATCAGGTTCGACAGCGCGATCCGCTTTTCGATCAGGACACGCAAGCCGTTCTGGAACGGCGTGGCAAGGAATTGGTAGGGGGGCTGCTGGTCGTCTTCGGCCTGCTCGCCGCGATGATGCTTTTCTCCTATCACCCCGAAGATCCAAGCTGGATGGCAGCCTCGGATGAGCCGGTGCAGAACTGGCTGGGCCGGATCGGCGCCGGGATCGCCTCGCCGCTCTTCGTGATCGTCGGGCACGGCGCGTGGCTGCTGCCCGCGGCGCTGGTGGCCTGGGGTCTGCGCATGATCACCCATCGCGGCGAAGAGCGCCTCGTATCGCGGATGATCTTCTTCCCGATCGCCGTGGCCGTCGCCGCCGTTTACGCAGCCCTTCTGGTGCCGGGCGATCAATGGGGTCAGGCCTTTGGCCTCGGTGGCCATTTCGGCGATATGATCGCGGGCGCGATGCTGGGGATCGTTCCGATCTCGGGCGTGGTCGGGCTGAAGCTCCTGTCGCTGGTCCTCGCCGCGGCGATGCTGGCCATGGCGACCTTCGTTCTCGGCTTCACCAAACCCGAGTTGCAGGCGATCACGCGCTTCATGTGGCTGGGCACGGTCGCGATCTATGTCGGCGCGATGAACCTTCTGGGACGCGGGGCGTCGGCCTCGGTCACGGGGGCTCGCTCGGCGGCAGAGCGGGCGCGTCAGCGCCGCGCCGAAGCAGCCGAACGCGCCGCAGAGCTGGCGGCCTGGGAAGAGCAGCAGGCCTATGCCGCGCATGACTGGGCGCCCGAGGTCGAAGCGGCCCCGGCGGCACGCCCGTCCTTCCTGTCGCGCATCCGTCGCCCGGTGGAACCCGATTACGATCCCTATGATGCCTCGCCCGAACTGTTCGAGACCGAGCCCTATTGGGACGACCAGCCGCAGCCCGCAGCGCCGTCCGAGGATCGCATCCGCGCCCGGATCAGCCAGGCGGTGCAGAACCGCAAGTCGGCGCCGATGGTGGCCGATTACGCGCCCGAGCCCGAGGCCGCGCTGCATCACGATATGCCCGAGACCTTCGCCGACCCCGAGCCGGAGGCGCCGCGTCCTTCGGCCTCGGTGCTGGCCGCTGTCGCCAAGCGCCTCGCGCGCGGCCCGCGTCAGCCGCAGGTCGTGCATCAGGAACCGCCGCTGCGGGCCGAGCCGCAACTGCGCGCCGAGCCGCCGCTGAAGGCCAAGCCGCGCTTCATGCCGGGCTTTGGCGCGCCGGCCGCTGCCGCCCCCGAGCATGCACCCGAAATGACCTATGCCGGTGCCGACGAGCCGCATATGACGGCGGCGGAGCAGGTCGCGCAGGGTTATGACTACGCGGGCGACGACAGCCGCGACTGGACCCACCCGGATTACGAAGGCTTCGAGGCCGATCCCCGCGACATGCGCACCGAGCATTTCTACGCAGGCGAGCCGCACTCCTTCGACGAGACAGGCGCTGCGCAATGGATCGAGGAAGACGTGGTGCCGGAGATTCCGGCCTCTGCGCGCGGTCTCGACCGTCAGGTGATCAAGCAGCCCGAGCCGAAGCGCGTCGTGCAGCCCGCGGCGAAACCCGCAGCCCCCTCGCGTCGCGCGATCGAAGAGGCGCAGCCGAAGATGGCTTTCGAGAAGCCGAAAACCGCGCCCTTCGAGATGCCGCCGCTGTCGCTGCTGACCAACCCCACGACGATTCAGCGTCACCAGCTCTCGGATGAGGCGCTGGAAGAGAACGCGCGGATGCTCGAAACCGTGCTCGACGATTACGGCGTGAAGGGCGAGATCGTCTCGGTCCGCCCCGGTCCCGTCGTCACGATGTATGAACTCGAGCCCGCGCCGGGTCTGAAAGCCAGCCGTGTGATCGGTCTGGCCGACGATATCGCCCGCTCGATGTCGGCGCTGTCGGCACGTGTCTCGACCGTGCCGGGGCGTTCCGTGATCGGCATCGAACTTCCCAACGATCACCGCGAGAAGGTCGTGCTGCGCGAGATTCTCTCGGCGCGCGATTTCGACGACAAGAATATCAAGCTGCCGCTGGCTCTGGGGAAGACCATCGGCGGCGAGCCGATCGTGACCAACCTCGCCAAGATGCCCCACCTGCTGATCGCGGGCACGACCGGCTCGGGTAAATCGGTGGCGATCAACACGATGATCCTGTCGCTGCTCTACCGTCTGACGCCGGAAGAGTGCCGCCTGATCATGATCGACCCGAAGATGCTCGAACTCTCCGTCTATGACGGCATCCCGCATCTGCTGTCGCCGGTTGTGACCGATCCGAAGAAAGCGGTCGTCGCGCTGAAATGGGTCGTCTCGGAGATGGAAGAGCGTTACCGCAAGATGTCCAAGATGGGCGTGCGCAACATCGAGGGCTACAACGGCCGCGTGAAGGAAAGCCTTGAGAAAGGCGAGATGTTCAAGCGCACCGTGCAGACCGGCTTCGACGAGGAAACCGGCGAGCCGATCTTCGAGACGGATGAATTCCAGCCCGAGCCCTTCCCCTATATCGTCGTCATCGTCGACGAGATGGCCGACCTGATGATGGTCGCGGGCAAGGAGATCGAGGCCTGCATCCAGCGTCTGGCGCAGATGGCGCGGGCCTCGGGCATCCACCTGATCATGGCCACGCAGCGCCCCTCGGTCGACGTCATCACCGGCACGATCAAGGCGAACTTCCCGACCCGGATCTCCTTCCAGGTGACGTCGAAGATCGACAGCCGCACCATTCTGGGCGAGCAGGGCGCCGAGCAGCTTCTGGGCATGGGCGACATGCTCTACATGGCGGGCGGCGGCAAGATCACCCGTTGCCACGGGCCGTTCGTGTCCGACGAGGAAGTCGAGGAAATCGTCAACCACCTCAAGAGCTTCGGTCCGCCGGAATACATGTCGGGCGTGGTCGAAGGCCCCGATGACGATACGGCGAGCGATATCGACGCGGTGCTCGGCCTCAACACCGGCGGCAATACCGGCGGCGAGGATGCGCTCTACGATCAGGCGGTGGGCATCGTGATAAAGGATCGCAAATGCTCGACTTCCTATATCCAGCGCAAGCTGGGCATTGGCTATAACAAGGCCGCGCGCCTCGTGGAGCAGATGGAGGATCAGGGCGTGGTGTCTTCGGCCAACCATGTCGGCAAACGCGAAATCCTCGTGCCCGAACAGCAATAAAGCGGCCACTGAGCTATGCGACGCGCCCCGGGGGAGACCTCGGGGCGTTTTGCATTTCAGGGGGTGACACGTCCGCCCCAAATGTTGCCGAAGGTCATCCGATACGGGGGCGCTGATATTGAATGACATCCCCGCTTAGGCGCAAATGCGCTCAAGACGGACCCGCAGCGCGATTGGCGCGTTACGGCGGGACTTCCGCTTTCGCAAGGAGTGCCTAAATCTATGGTCATGAAACAGATCCGCATCCTGCTCGCCGCGATCTTCACGCTGGCGCTCGCCCTTCCGGCCTCGGCCGGGAAAGTCTCGCTGAATCAGATCTCGGCCTATCTGAATTCGCTGACTTCCGCCTCGGCGGATTTCACGCAGGTCAATTCGGACGGCTCGATCTCGACCGGCAAGCTGTTCATCAAGCGACCCGGTCGGGCGCGCTTCCAGTACAATAACGACAAGACGTTGGTGCTGGCCTCGGCCAACCGGGTCGCGGTGTTCGATCCGAAATCGAACCAGCCGCCGGAGCAATACCCGCTGGTGAAGACGCCGCTGAACCTGATCCTGGGCCGCAATATCGACCTGAATCGCAACGGTATGGTCGTGGGCTACACGACGGATGGGCCGAAGACGATCGTCACCGCGCAGGACCCGCAGCATCCCGAATACGGGAATATTCAGCTGGTCTTCACCGACGGGCCGGTCGAGCTGCGCCAATGGGTCATCACCAATCAGTCGGGCGAGAAGACCACGACGATCCTCAACAACCTGCAAAAGGGCGGCAACTTCGCCACGTCGATGTTCTCCATTGATCAGGCGCTGGCCCAGCGGCGCTGATTGCTCAGCGCCGGCAGGATTGCAGCTGAATCTGATACATCTGCGCGCGGGATGCGACACGGTTGGCGACGGCGAGAAGCCAGGATTTCGACCGGTGTGACCCGCGCGAGTAGCCGCCGCGCCCTTCGTGATAGGCCAGATACTGGTTGCGCGCGTCGGCCTTGGAAATGCCAAGCTGCTTCTGCGTGCCGTCCATGTACCAACCCATGAAGTCGGTCGCGTCGGCGATGCGGTTGCGCCTTGCGCCGAAGCGATGGGTGTCTTCGCGATACTCGTCCCAGGTGCCGTCCAGCGCTTGGCTGTAGCCATAGGCGGAGCTTTGGCGGCCCAGCGGGATGATCCCGAGCGCGAAGCGCTGCGGCGTCTTCGCATTGCCGTCGAACTTGCTTTCCTGGTGGATCGTGGCCATCTGCACGGCGACCGGCACGCCCCAGCGGGCCTCCGTCCGGCGCATGGCGTTGAAATATTGCGGGCGTTCTTTGATGATCGCGCAGGCGTCATCAAGATTGCGCGGGGGCTTCGACGGTCCGCCTCCACAGGCGGCCACCGCAAGCACTACGCCGAGGGCGAGGTATTTCTTCATAGCTGCTCTTCTTTGCTCTGACGGCCTTGTTTTTTGTCAGTCTATGCGTAATTGGCCCGTTCGAAAACCGGGAAACGCACAAGGTCAGCGGACTGTCGCGACGAATCGGACAATCTGTTTCCGGCGGAAATGAGGCGAAAACGTGGACCTGAGCGGTTTCACGATTTAGAATTAAGGTATGAGGATAGATATGCATACCACGCACGCGAAATATCACATCGGCCAAGTGGTGCGACATCGCAACCACCCGTTCCGCGGGGTGGTGTTCGATGTCGATGCGATCTTCTCCAACTCGCAGGAATGGTATGACGCGATCCCCGAGGAGTCGCGCCCGTCCAAGGACCAGCCCTATTACCACCTGCTCGCAGAGAACGACGAGAGCTATTACGTGGCTTACGTGTCCGAGCAGAACCTCGTCGCGGATTTCTCCGGCGAACCGGTGAGCCATCCCGATCTCGAGGATCTTTTCGGCGAATTCGGCAATGGCTCCTACCGGCTGCAATTCCAACTGAACTGAACTGAACTGAGCCGCGCCGTACGGGGTGCAAAGACGCCGGGCGGGCAGGGGGCCTATCCCGCCTGTCGCATCTCGATCGGGTCTAGCGGCATGCGGAAGGCGAGCAGATTGCGCCCTTCCTCGCGGTGATATCCCAGATCGGTCGCCAGATCGCGGATCAGGAACCAGCCGAAACCACCTTCGGGCAGGCTGGTCGGGTCGGGCCGCTCCGGGTCGCGGTCTTCCAGATCGAGGCAGGCCGGAGGCAGTGCGACCCCATCGTCGCTGACCGAGCAGGTGAGCCCCTTACCGTCGCGCGCGATGGAGAGCGAAATCGTGCCTTTGCCGCTATCGCCGTAGCCATGCTCGACGATGTTGTTGAGGATTTCCGCGAGAATCAATTCGAGCGTCCCTGCCTCTTCCTCGGTCATCAGACGGATGAAACGCGCCACGGCGGCCCGCAGCGCGTCGCGCACCGCGATCGGTGTCGCTGCGAAGCTGAGGTTGAAGACCCGCACTTCCGCCTCCTGCGGCCGGGGGCTTGGGCGCGGGGTGCTGGGGGGTGATTTCGGTCTCACACGCTCACGCATATTTCCGGCCCTCCCCCAGCGCGGCTTCGAGGTCGGCGTGGATCGGCAGCACCGAATCCATACGGGTCAGGCGAAAGACCTTCGCGACATTCGGCGTCAGCCCGCAAAGCTCCAGCTGTCGATTTGGCGCGAGCGATTTCATCACCGCCACCACTGCACCCAGCCCGGAGCTGTCGAGAAACTCCACCTTCGAGAGGTCCAGCAGCACCCGCGCCGCCGGTTGCACGGTGACATCGCGCATTCTTTCCTTGAACCGGATCGCGATGGCAGCGTCCAGCCGCGCCTCGGCCAGATGGACGACGAGCGCGCCTTCCAGCGCTTCGGCGGTGAGGTTCATGTCCGACTCCCACGGTTGATCTGACGGGAAGGCTAGACGGCAATGCTTACCATTCGGTATCCGTGGGACAGAATTTTGGAGGATATCATGGAAAACGTGGTGATCGTCGGAGCCTCGCGCACGCCGATGGGCGGAATGCAGGGCGTCTTTGCAGCTGTGCCTGCGTCCGAACTGGGCGGGGCTGCCATCAAGGCGGCGATGGACGGTGCGGGCGTCGCGCCTGCGCGGATCGAGGAAGTGCTGATGGGCTGCGTGCTGCCCGCAGGTCAGGGGCAGGCGCCCGCACGACAGGCGGGCTTCGCGGCGGGTCTTGGCGAAGAGGTGCCCGCGACGACGCTGAACAAGATGTGCGGTTCGGGCATGAAAGCGGCAATGGTGGCCTATGACCAGATCGCGCTCGGCCAGACCGGGGTGATGGTCGCGGGCGGCATGGAGAGCATGACCAACGCGCCCTACATGCTGCCGAAGATGCGCGCAGGGGCGCGGTTGGGCCACGCTCAGGCGCTCGATCACATGTTCCTCGACGGGCTGGAGGACGCCTATGACAAGGGGCGTCTGATGGGCACCTTCGCCGAGGATTGCGCGCAGGCGTTCCAGTTCACCCGCGAGGCGCAGGACGATTACGCGATGGCGTCGCTGGACCGTGCCGTTGCCGCGGAGAAATCCGGGGCCTTCGCGGGTGAGATCGCGCCGGTGACCGTGAAGACCCGCAAGGGCGAGGCCGTGGTCGCGATCGACGAGCAGCCGGGCAATGCGCGCCCCGACAAGATCCCGCATCTCAAGCCCGCTTTCCGCAAGGATGGCACGGTGACGGCGGCGAATTCGTCCTCGATCTCGGACGGCGCTGCGGCGCTGGTGCTGGCCTCGGAGGCTGTGGCGAAGGCCGAGGGCCTGCCGATCCGCGCCCGCATTCTGGGCCATGCGAGCCACGCTCAGGCGCCCGCCGATTTCCCGACGGCGCCGGTTCCGGCGGCGGAGAAGCTGCTGAAAAAGCTGGGCTGGACTGTCGATGACGTCGATCTGTGGGAGGTCAACGAGGCCTTCGCGGTCGTGCCGATGGCCTTCATGCACAAGCTGGGCATTTCGCATGACAAGGTGAACGTGAATGGCGGCGCCTGCGCGCTTGGCCATCCGATCGGGGCGTCGGGTGCGCGGATCATCGTGACGCTGCTCAATGCGCTGGAAAAGGCGGGTCTCAAGCGCGGCGTGGCCGCGATCTGCATCGGTGGGGGCGAGGGCACGGCCATCGCGATCGAACGGGTATGAGCGTGGATTACGACGATCTGGCGAAACGCATCGCGGCGCTGACCGAGGGCGAGACCGACGAGGTCGCGCTGATGGCGACGCTCGCCTGCGAAATCCATCATGCGGATGACCGCTTCGACTGGACCGGGTTCTACCGGGTCACCGAGCCGGAACTGCTGAAGATCGGCCCCTATCAGGGCGGGCATGGCTGTCTCGTGATCCCGTTTTCACGCGGGGTCTGCGGGGCGGCGGCGCGTGAAGGCGCGACGCAGCTCGTGCCCGATGTCGAGGCCTTCCCGGGCCATATCGCCTGCGCCAGCTCCACCCGCTCGGAACTGGTGATCCCGGTCCATGCGCAGCGTGGTATCATCGCGGTGCTCGATATCGACAGCGACCAGCCCGATGCGTTTACTGAGGCCGACGCAAAGGCTCTGGAAGCGATCCTGAAAGACGTGTTCGGACATCTGTGAGGAAGCGATGAAACATACCGGCGGGTGCCTCTGCGGGGCGGTCAGCTACGAGGTCGAGGGCGAGATGCAGCCCGTGGTGGCCTGCCATTGCAGCCAGTGCCGCAAGACGTCCGGCCATGTCTGGGCCTCCTCGCAGATCGACGACCATCAGCTCGTGCTGATCAACCGCGACGGGCTGCGCTGGTATCGCTCGTCGGAGACGGCGGAGCGGGGCTTTTGCACGGTCTGCGGCAGTTCGCTGTTCTGGCGGCTCGGCGGGGAGGGGCGCATCTCGATCGCGGCGGGGACGCTCGACGTGCCGACGGGGCTTTCGATGGCGGAGCATATCTTCGTGGCCGATAAGGGCGATTACTACGAAATCGAACCGGGGCCGCCGCAATCGCCCTGAGGCTTGACCCGACAGGCGGCCCAGTGCATCTCGCAGCCCATGAGCTACGTCTATGAACCGCCCCAAGACGCCCCGCGCATCCTTCATGCCGATCACGAAATCCTCGTGGTCGATAAGCAGGCGGGGCTGCTCTCGGTGCCCGGCAAGGGGCCGGACAAGGCCGATTGCCTGATTGCGCGGCTGCGGGGGATTTATCCCGAGGTTCTGCTGGTCCACCGGCTCGATACCGATACTTCGGGCGTGATGGTCTTCGCGCTGACGCCCCATGCGCAGCGCCATCTCGGTCTGCAATTCGAGAAGCGCCAGACCAAGAAAGCCTATCAGGCGCGGCTCTGGGGCGAGCTGGCCGAGAAGGAAGGCAGGGTCGATCTGCCGCTTTGTGTCGATTGGCCGAACCGCCCGCGCCAGCATGTCGATCACGAGAACGGCCGCCCGGCCCAGACCGACTGGCGGGTGATGCGCCATGAGGACGGCACGACGCGGGTGCGGCTGATGCCGATCACGGGGCGCAGCCATCAGCTGCGGGTGCATATGGCGGAGCTGGGCCACCCGATCCTCGGCGATCCGCTTTATGCCGAAGGTCCGGCGCAGGAGTTCGAGCGCCTGATGCTCCATGCCGAGACCCTGCGCTTTCGGCATCCCGATGGCGGGATGCATATGACCTTCACCGCGCCGGTCCCGTTCTGAAACCGATACAATCGCAGGTCTTTTCCCCGCCTGCGCGCGCAGGCATACTCCTGCGAGACTTATTGCGGAGAGCCCGATGCCCAAACCCTTGCGCCTTGGTGTGAATATCGATCACGTGGCCACCGTGCGGAATGCCCGCGGCTCGGCCTATCCCGACCCGCTGCGCGCCGCGCGTCTGGCCGAGCAGGCGGGCGCCGACGGGATCACAGCGCATCTGCGCGAAGACCGTCGCCATATCCGCGACGCCGATATCGACGCGCTGCGCAGCGGCATCGACATCCCGCTGAATTTCGAAATGGCCGCGACGCCCGAGATGCAGGAGATCGCGCTGCGTCATCTGCCCCATGCTTGCTGCATCGTGCCGGAAAAGCGCGAAGAGGTGACGACCGAAGGCGGCCTCGATGTCGCGGGCGATCTGTCGCGGCTGACCGATTACGTGGGGCCGCTCGTCGAGGCGGGCATCCGCGTGTCGATGTTCATCGGTCACGATCCGGCGCAGATCGAAGCCTCCGCCAAGATCGGCGCGCAGGTGATCGAGCTGCATACCGGCCATTTCTGCGACATGCATTACGCGGGCGATTTCGCCGCCCGCGATGCCGAGCTGGAGGCGCTGAAAGCAGGGGCCGCCTATGCCGACAGTCTCGGGCTGGAGGTTCATGCGGGGCACGGTCTGACCTATGAGACGGTCGAGCCGATCGCCGAGATGAAGCAGATCCGCGAGTTGAACATCGGCCACTTCCTGATCTCCGAGGCGATCTTCGTGGGGCTCGGTCCCGCGATCGTGCATATGCGCAAGCTGATGGATGCGGCGCGGGGCTGAGGCGGCATGATCCTCGGCATCGGCACCGATCTCGCGAATATCGAGCGGATCGAGCGCACGCTCGAACGCTTCGGCGACCGCTTCCGCAACCGAGTCTTCACCGAGACCGAGCAGCGCAAGGCCGAGCGCCGCAAGGATGTGGCGGGCACCTATGCCAAACGCTGGGCGGCGAAGGAGGCCTGTTCCAAAGCGCTTGGGACCGGGTTGCGCATGGGCATCGCATGGAAGGATATGGCGGTCACGAATCTGCCAACGGGACAGCCGGTGATGCAGGTCACGGGCTGGGCGGTGGACCGGCTTAAGGAAATGACACCAGAGGGTTACGAGGCCGTCATCCATGTGACGCTGACCGATGACCACCCCTGGGCGCAGGCCTTCGTCGTGATCGAGGCCCGCAAGCTTTCTTGACTTGGGCGCGAGGCCGCGTATTGAGGCCAAGGAATTTTGAGGCAGGGTAAGAGATAATGGCGAAGAACAAGGCCGAGGGCGGTATCCTCGACACGATCAAGACGATTGTCTGGGCACTGGTGATCGCGGGGGTGTTCCGCACGCTGTTCTTCCAGCCCTTCTGGATTCCCTCCGGCTCGATGAAGGACACGCTGCTGATCGGCGACTTCCTCTTCGTGAACAAGATGGCCTACGGCTATTCGCGCTATTCCTGCCCGTTCTCGGCCTGCCCCTTCGACGGGCGCATCCTCGCGCGTGATCCCGAGCGCGGCGACGTCGTGGTGTTCCGTCACCCGACCAAGAACGTCGATTTCATCAAGCGTCTGATCGGCCTGCCGGGCGACAAGATACAGATGATCAACGGCGTGCTGCAGATCAACGGCAAGGCGGTCGAGATGAAGCCCGAGCCCGATTTCGAGGAAGTCATGCAGCCGCAGGGTCCGCAGGGGCTGCTGCCGCGCTGCGCGAACTCGCCGGTGGGCATGGGCGACACCTGCACCAAGAAGCGCTATGCCGAGACGCTGCCCAATGGCGTCACGCATGACATTCTGCAGATCAACAATGACGGCCCCGTGGACAACACGCCCGTCTACACCGTGCCCGAGGACATGTATTTCTTCATGGGCGACAACCGCGACAACTCCGAGGACAGCCGCTTCCCGCAATCGGTGGGCGGTCTGGGCTTCGTCCCGAAAGAGAACCTGATCGGCCGGGCGGACCGGGTGATGTTCTCCTCGGCGGGTCGCTCGCTGTTCTACTTCTGGACCTGGCGTCCGGATCGGTTCTTCAAGGCGATCAATTGAAGCTAAGCGCGGAGATCAAGGCATTCGAGCAGCGCCTCGGGCATAAGTTCAAACGGCCCGAGCTGCTGGCGCGCGCGCTGACGCATAGTTCGATCTCCACGCCGACCCGGCCCGACAACCAGAGGCTGGAATTTCTGGGCGACCGCGTTTTGGGCCTCGTGATGGCCGAGGCGTTGTTCCTTGGCGACCGTGCCGCGTCCGAGGGCCAGATGGCGCCGCGCTTCAACGCACTCGTGCGCAAGGAAGCCTGCGCCGATATCGCCCGCAAGATCGACCTCGGTGCGGTGCTCAAGCTCGGTCGGTCCGAGATGATGACCGGCGGGCGGCGCAAGCTGGCGCTGCTGGGCGATGCGATGGAGGCGGTGATCGCCGCGGTCTATCTCGATGGTGGGTTCGACGCGGCGAAGGTGCTGATCCTGCGGCTTTGGGAAGATCGGCTCGACAGTGTCGCGGAGGACGCGCGCGACCCGAAAACCGCGCTGCAGGAATGGGCGCAGGCGCGCGGCCTGCCGCCGCCGCGCTACGAGATCATCCATCGCGACGGTCCCGATCACGCCCCCAATTTCACCATCGAGGTGCGTCTGGAAAACGGTGCGCGCGAAACGGCCAAGGCCGGATCGAAGCGTCAGGGCGAGATGACGGCGGCGAAGACGCTGCTGAAACGTCTCGAAGGCGGCGCCGAGGGCTGAGCCAAGGCCCGGATCAGCCGCGAAGCGGCCCGGGCAGCGCCCGACCGCCCCCTCGGGCGGGCGCTTTCGACACCACCGCGCGCGGACAGCTCTTACGGATTTTGCCCGATTAAGCGCAGACCACGAAGGTATCACGCCCACCCGGCGGTCAGCCGCCACCCTCCGCCACATGACAAGATGACTGGCAACGCGGGCCGTTATAAGCTACGCCGCGCCCCGTATCGCTTCGCGTATCGCCAAAAAGGAACACCCATGACCACACGCGCCGGTTTCGTCGCCCTGATCGGAGAGCCCAATGCGGGCAAATCCACGCTGCTCAACGCGATGGTTGGCGCGAAGGTCTCGATCGTCACCCATAAGGTGCAGACCACCCGCGCCCGCATCCGTGGCGTCGCGATGGAAGGCCAGAGCCAGATCGTCTTCGTCGACACGCCCGGCATCTTCCGCCCGCGCCGTCGTCTGGACCGCGCGATGGTCAATGCGGCTTGGGGCGGGGCGGCCGATGCCGACATGATCGTGCTGCTGGTCGAGGCGCATCGTGGCCTCACCCCCGGCGTCGAGAGCATCCTCGAGGCGCTGCGCGGACGTGACGGGACGCAGCCGGTCGCGCTTGCGATCAACAAGATCGACAAGGTGAAATCCGAGGAGCTTCTGGGCCTGACCGCGAAGCTCAACGAGGCGTTCGAGTTCACCAAGACCTTCATGATCTCCGCAGAGCGCGGCTACGGTGTGCAGGACCTCAAGGAGTGGCTGGCAGGTGAGATGCCCGAGGGGCCTTGGCTCTACCCCGAAGACCAGATCGCCGATCTGCCGATGCGCATGATCGCCGCCGAGATCACCCGCGAGAAGCTGACACTGCGTCTGCACGAAGAGCTGCCCTACCAGTTGACCGTCGAGACCGAGAGCTGGGAAGAGCGCAAGGACGGCTCTGCGCGGATCGATCAGGTGATCTACGTTGCGCGCGACGGTCATAAGGGGATCATCCTCGGCAAGGGCGGTGAGACGATCAAGGCGATCTCCAAGGCCGCGCGCGAAGAGCTGATCGAGTTCCTCGATCGGCCGGTGCATCTCTTCCTGCAGGTGAAAGTGCGCCCGAACTGGCTCGAAGAGGCCGAGCGCTATTCCGAGATGGGTCTCGATTTCAAGGACTCGAAGTGATGAGCGAGGGGCGTCTGACCACGGATTTCTGGGTCCGCGCCTATCTCAAGCGGCTGGAGCTGGCGAATATCCCGGCCTATATCACCGCGCATGGGCAGGCGTCCTCGGGGGCCGTGCTGGTGAAATGCGCGCGGCTCGACGGGACCGCGCAAAGCTACGAGCGGCGTGCCGATCTGATGACCGGAGAGAGCGCGTGGATGCTGTTGCATGACGGTCCCGAGGCCGAGGTCGATGCCAGCATCCGCAAGCAACGCGGCTTCGACCCCGACCTTTGGGTGATCGAAATCGAGAGCCGTGAGGGGCGCACGATGCTTGACGAGGATGGCCTCAGCGGCTGATCCCGAGACGGTTGAGACCGCGGCCCAAGGTCACGATCACCAGCCCGCCGATCCAGAAGGCCACGAGGAACTTCACGCACCAGAGGCCCAGCCCGCCCCATCCGAGCCTGTCGAGGTTGAGGAAGAAATACGGGTAGAACCCGGTCTCCAGCCCCCGGATCACCGCATAGACGAGATAGACCAGCGGCCAGGCCAGCCAGATCACCGCGTGATGGCTCGTCAGCCCGCCTTTCGGCGCGAAGGCCAGCCACCAGACCGGCACGAGGATCGGGGCTGCAGTGTGATAAAGCAGGTTCGAGACGTAATCGAGCCCGTGCAGTGGCGTGTCGCCGGCCAGCAGCAGATGGTAGACCACGCCGACGATCAGAATCCACAGCACCAGCGCCGCGAGGAACGGCTTGGCCAGTGCCCGTTTGCGCCATGCCATCCAGCCGAAGGCGAGGCCCACGAGCGTATTCGTCCAGATCGTGAAATAGCGAAACATCAGCCATAGGATGCCCAGCGGCACGGCGGCGTGCGGATGCTCGGCCATGTTGTTGAGGAAGCTCGCGCCGAAGGCCGCCAATTCGACGAAGGCGATCAGGGCGGCGAAAAGGATCGAGGCGCGTGTCATGGCGATGACGCTAGTGCGGCGCGGGTCGCTCGCGCAACTCACGAAGCCGCTTGCGCCGCAACGTCACGGGTCAGATAGTCGGCGCATGGACTGGCAAGACCTCGGCACGATCCTCTCGGCACGACCGCATGGCGAAAGCTCGATGATCGTCGAGCTGTTCACCTCGGCGCATGGGCGTCACGCGGGCGTCGTGCGCGGCGGGGCGTCGCGCAAGATGGTGGGGATCTTGCAGCCGGGAAACCGGGTCACGGCGACGTGGCGCGCGCGGCTGGAAGATCACCTTGGCAGCTACACGATCGAGCCTTTGCAGAGCCGCGCGGTGATCCTGTCGGACCGGCAGGCGCTGGCCGGGCTGAACGCGGCGACGGCTTTGCTGCGGTTCACGCTACCCGAGCGAGAGGCGCATGACGCGTTGTTTCTCGCCTCCGAGGCGCTGTTCGATGCGATGGCCGAGGGCGGCGATTGGGTGCCGAGCTATCTGCGCTGGGAGTTGGGGCTGCTGGAGGAGATGGGCTACGGGCTCGACCTGTCGCGCTGTGCCGTCACCGGGTCGCGCGACGATCTGGCCTATGTCAGCCCGCGCTCGGGGCGTGCGGTGAGCCGTCGGGGCGCCGGGGAATGGGCGCCGAGACTGCTGCCGCTGCCGCTGTGCCTGCTGGGGCAGGGGCCTGCGAGTCTGGGCGAGATCGTGCAGGGGCTGCGGCTGACCGGGTTCTTCCTTGGCGAACGGATGGCGCCGGATCTGGGCGATCGGCCCTTGCCCGAGGCGCGGCAGCGGTTCGTGGATTTGCTGGGGCGGAGTGCACGTTGACGGAGGGACGCGCCCGAGCATCGGGTGGGCGCTTTGTTCGGCTCGTGGCTGGGCGCTTTATCTCTCAAGCCCGTAGGTCGGTGGTGCCCGCGATGTCATCGCCAATGCGCCCTCCCGGGGGGGAGGGTCGGGCGCGGCCCGGGGCTGGTCGCCCCGCGCTATAGTTGGAAACCCGCAGGGGTGCTCAAGGCCGCTCGCGATCGTCCAGCAAAAGCGTCAGCAGAGCCAGATCCAGCCAGCGCCCGAACTTCTTGCCGACCTGCGGCATCAAGCCCACCTGCGTGAAGCCCAGCCGCTCGTGTAGCCGGATCGAGCCTTCGTTCGCGGCGTCGATCGCACCGACCATGACGTGAAAGCCGCCCTCTTTGGCACGCGCGATCAGCGCTTCCATCAGCTTCGCGCCCTTGCCGCCCGCGCGGTGGTCGCGGTGGACATAGACGGAATGCTCGACGCTCAGGTGATAGCCGTCATGGGGGCGGAAGGGACCGAAGCTCGCATAGCCCACGGCACGCCCGTCTTCCTCCCAGACCAGCACCGGATAGCCTGCCGCCTGCCGATCCGCGATATAGGCGCGGCGGTTCTCGGGGCCGACCTCGATCTCGTTCCAGATCGCGGTCGTGTTGCGCACCGCGTCATTGTAAATCTCGGTAATCGCCTCTGCGTCTTGCGGTCTTGCGTCGCGGATCATCTGCGCCCCTCCAGTCTGTCGCGCCAGATTTGGCCGCGAAACCGGGCGAGCGCAACGCTATTTCTGCACGATGAAATGTCCGGTGCGGCGCACGGCCTCGGCGGCAGGCACGAACTCGACCCCAAGATCGCGGGTCGCGGCCGCGTGGCTCAGGTGCATCTTCATCCCGAGCATCGGCTTGATCAGCGCGATCTGTTCGTCGAACAGCGCGAGGATCGAGACGATCCAGTTCGGCGCCTTCCGCGTCGGGATCTTGCGGTCGGGGAACTCGGCCTTCAGCACGCGCGCCATCTCGAGGAAGGACATGAAGCTTTCCGCGCAGACATAGCGGCGACCAATGCTCTCGGACCGGTCGAGCGCCGCGACATGGCAGGCGGAGACATCGGCCACATCGACCACCGGAATGTCGAATTCCGGCGCCATCGGGTCCTTGCCCCCCATCAGCCGCTCGATCACCGCGACCGACGACCCGGTATGGCGATCCATCGGCGTGCCGCAGACGAGGCCGGGATTGATCACCGTCAGACGCATCTCGTGGTGATCTTCAATGAATTCCCACGCCGCTTCCTCGGCGAAAATCTTCGAGCGCGTATAGGGGCTGCAGGTCGGCGCGCGCGGGTTCGACCAATCGCGCTCGGTCATTGGGTCAGAGGTCACGCCATGCATCACCGCCTCCATCGAGGAGGTCTGGATCACGCGGGTCACACCGGCGGCCTGTGCCGCGGCCAGCACCCGCTTGGTGCCCTCGACCGCAGGCTGGATCACCTCGGCCTCGTTTTTGGGCTTGCTGAGCGGGAAGGGGGAGGCGGTGTGGATCACGGCATCGACCCCCGCCATCGCCGCGTCCCAGCCCTTATCCGCCATCAGATCGGCCTCGACGAAGCTCAGCCGCTCCAGCGCTTCGGGGCCAAGGTCGCTCAAGGCGGTTTTCACCTCCTCGCCGCGGCTGGCCTTGCGCAGCGTGCCGCGCACGATCTCGCCCTGCGCCAGAAGGTCATAGGCAATGCGTTTGGCAATGAAGCCGGTGATGCCTGTGACCAGAATTGTGCGAGCCATGCGCCCTCCATTGTGCTGAACCTCGTCGTTCAGCTTGCGGGGGCGTTGAGCGGGTGTCAAATCAGAACGGAGCGATGCGAGATTTGCCCGCATCGCCCCGTTTGATTGCGTGGTGCAGGATTAGCCGAGGAGACGCCGCGCGATCACCTGCGCCTGAATTTCGGCGGCACCCTCGAAGATGTTGAGGATGCGCGCATCGCAGAGGATGCGGCTGATCTGGTATTCCAGCGCGAAGCCGTTGCCGCCATGGATCTGCAGCGCGTTGTCCGCCGCCGACCATGCGACCCGCGCGCCGAGCAGTTTCGCCATGCCCGCTTCCAGGTCGCAGCGATGGCCGTGATCCTTTTCCCAGGCCGAGAAATAGGTCAGCTGGCGGGCGATCATCGTCTCCACCGCCATCAGCGCGAGCTTCGACGACACGCGCGGGAATTCGATCAGCGACTTGCCGAATTGCTTGCGGTCGATCGCGTATTGCATCCCGATCTCCAGCGCCGATTGCGCCACGCCCACGGCGCGGGCGGCGGTCTGGATGCGGGCGGATTCAAACGTCTCCATGAGCTGCTTGAAGCCCTTGCCCTCTTCGCCGCCCAGAAGGTTCTCGCCCTTCACGCGGAAATTGTCGAAGCCGAGCTCGTATTCCTTCATGCCGCGATAGCCGAGCACTTCGATCTCGCCGCCAGTCATGCCCTCGGTGGGGAAGGGGTTGTCATCGGTGCCCGGCGTCTTCTCGGCCAGGAACATCGACAGGCCCTTGTAGTTGTCGGTCGCGGGATCGGTGCGTGCGAGCAGCGTCATCACATGGGTGCGCTGCGCATGGGTGATCCAGGTCTTGTTGCCGGTCACCAGCCAGTCGTCGCCATCCTTGACCGCGCGGGTGCGCAAGGAGCCCAGATCCGAGCCGGTATTCGGTTCGGTGAACACGGCGGTCGAGAGGATCTCACCGGTCGAGAGGCCCGGCAGCCATTTCTGCTTTTGCTCCTCGGTGCCGCCGCAGATGATCAGCTCGGCCGCGATCTCGGATCGGGTGCCGAGCGAGCCCACACCGATATAGCCGCGCGACAGTTCCTCGGTCACGACGACCATCGAGGCTTTCGACAGGCCGAGCCCGCCATATTCCTCGGGGATGGTCAGGCCGAAGACGCCCAGTTCGGCGAGCTCTTCGATGATCTCCATCGGGATCAGCTCGTCCTTGAGGTGCCATTCATGCGCGTTCGGCTTCACGCGGTCTTCGGCATAGCGGTAGAACTGCTCGCGGATCATCTCGAGGTCTTCGTCGAGACCCGACTGCCCGAAGATCGAGCGGCCCTGAACGTCGCGCATCAGCTCGACCAGACGCATCCGGGCGGCGTTGGAATTGCCTTGCGCGATCAGTTTCGCGGCAGCCTCGGACGGGGCCCAGCTGACGCCCATATCGGCCAGGCGCACCATCTCGCCCTGGTTCATCTGGATGCCGCCGGCGATCTGCGCGAGGTATTCGCCGAAGCCGATCTGCACGATCAGCTTCTCCATCTCGCCTAGTTTGCCGTCCTCGGCCAGACGCGCGGCCCAGCCGTGCAGCTGCTTGAGCGACTGCTGATAGGTGGTCAGCCAGGCAAGACCGTGGGCGCGGTATTGGTTCGCCTCGAGCGCGGCGCCGGAAATGCGGCCGTCTTTCTCGGTCGCAGCGCGCAGGCTCGCGGTCGCGTCGGAGACTAGCGTCTCCAGTTCGGGCAGGCTCGCCTCCGCAAGGCCCATCAGGTCGTCCAGAATGATCGTCGTCGGCATATCGGCCCCGTCATGTGCCATGAGTCGGCTCCTTATTCTGCAGTTGCAGCCTGTCTAGTTACTTCGCAACCGCAGCGCAATAAAAATTCGCCAGTAGCGACGATTGCGACGGATAATGTCGCGGAGGTTGTCGCTGCGGTCGGGTATCCGCCTGATTTCACGTCGCTTCACGGCTGCATCCCGCCGCGTAACCCGGTAGAAGCGACGCGGGACAGGAAAGGGGAACGCGCATGTTCGGGATGGAAGTTTGGCAAATATTCGCGGCGCTTGGCGTCACGCTTTTCGCAGGTTTCGTGAAAGGCGCGGTCGGTTTCGCGATGCCGATGATCATGCTGTCGAGCTTCGCGTCCTTCCTGCCGCCGCATCAGGCGCTGGCGCTTTTGATCCTGCCGACGCTGGTGACCAACGTGATGCAGGCCTTCCGTCAGGGGGTCGGCGCGGCGGTGGGCTCGATCAAGAATTACCGGATGTTCATCGCGATGATTATCGTCTTCATCCCGATCAGCGCGACCCTCGTCGACGTGATCCCGCAGCCGGTGATGTACGCGCTTTTGGGCGGGCCGATCGTCGCTTTCTCGATCTGGCAAATCTCGGGGCGGCAGATCCCGATGCCCACGCGCCACCGGGCGGTGACCGAGACGGGGCTGGGCATTGTCGCGGGGCTCTATGGCGGGATTTCCGGGATCTGGGGGCCGCCGCTGATCATCTACCTGATCTCGATCGACGCGCCGAAACAGGAGGCCGTGCGCATCCTCGGCGTCGTCTTCCTGACCGGGGCGATCATCCTGACCGGCTCGCATCTGGTCTCAGGCGTGCTGAACGCGCAGACGATCCCGCTGTCGCTTCTGATGATCCTGCCCGCGCTGGCGGGGATGAAGCTGGGCTTCAAGGCGCAGGACCGGCTCGACCCGGTGCGGTTCCGGTGGTGGACACTGATCCTGCTGGGCGTGGCCGGGCTGAACCTGCTGCGCCGTGCGCTGATGGGTTAAGCCACGAAGGGGCGCAGCCCCTGACGGCGGGCGGAGGCCAGCGTCTTCGCCTCATAGCCCGAGACGATCTTGCGCACCGGCTTGCGATGGAGCGGCACCCCGCCCTCGCGCACGAGTTCCGCAAAGGCCGTGGTCGCCGCCAGAAGTGGTTGCCGGGCGAGCCGCCCGATATGCAGGCTCTCGAGCTTGCAACCATCCGCCACCAGCAAGTGATGGCCGCCCAGGAGCAGCCCGTGCCATTCCAGCACGCCGGGGCAATCGGGTTGCAGTGCGGCGCAGCCATCGGCGAGCGAGCGCGCCTCGATCAGCACCTCGTCCTCGCCGGAGATGAAATCCACCGACGGCCCGCTGAGCGCCACGCGGTGCTGCGGCATGACCCAGAGGTCCTGACGCGCCGAGAAGACCGGCGCACAGAGTTTCACCGGACGCAGATGGCCGATCGCAGGCAGGCTGATCCGGCCCGACCACAGCACCGGCTGCGGCCCGGCATCCACGGTCTCGACCAGATCGCCCGCGCGAAGCCGCGTCGCCGGCACCACGCCGTCCGGCGTCTGGATCGGCGTCGCGGGGGCGAAACAGCCCGCCGGTCCCATCGGTTGCAGATGATCGCCAAGCGCCAGCCAGTCGACGCGCGGCCCGATCCGCGCGGGCCCCGCCGGATCGATCAGGGCCGCAGCCTCGTCACGGGTCAGCGGCAGCGGCGCCACGCCCGCCTGCTGCCGGATCGTGCGCTGATCGAGCGCCTCCAGCGTCAGCAGGCTCTCGCGTCCCGGCCCGTCCCAGCGCCATGTGAGCCGCATCCGCCCACCGGTCAGCCGCTCCTGCGTAGCGTCGATCGAGATCGCATGGACCGCCGAGCCGCGTCGCTGCGCAAGCACGATGCGCCCGTCGACATCGAGATTGAGCGAGAGGAAATTCCGCCAGCCTTCGCGCTGATGCAGATGGATCAGCGGCAGGGGCGATTGCTCGCCGCGCATCAGGGTGAATTCCAGCATCAGGCTGCCGCGTGCGAGCAGCTCCGGCAATCTGCGCTCGTCGAACCTGACCGCGCCGCGATGTGCGATCTGCGCACCGATCCAGCCCTGTTGCGCCCTCATCCGCGACGCTCCGACTGCTGCCTTGATCCCATGCCTGTCTCCGCGCCCGGGGAGGTCGACACGGAAAACGCACGCCGCCTGAATGGGCCGCGCGTGGGTCTGTTGCGTCTGACTCCGGGCTTTGCCCTGCTCGATACGCCCGATTCCGGGCTTTTGCTTTTGACATATCATGACACCGTGGCCTGCCTTTGGGTAGGCCTTGTCTCTGCGTCACATGCGCCCGGTGTCGCGCCTGCAACAGCCATTGCCCCGAGGGCTTCGGGGCTCTAAGCCTGTAGCGCTGAAAAGGAGTGCCCATGACGACCGACCCCATCCGCCTGAGCGCCGATCTGATCCGCTGCCCCTCGGTGACCCCGGAGGAGGGCGGCGCGCTGGTCTTGCTGGAAGGCCTGCTGAGCGGGGCGGGCTTCGCCTGCACCCGCGTCGATCGCAACGGCACGCCGAACCTCTACGCGCGCTGGGGCGCGAAGGGGGCTGCGAAAAGCTTCGGCTTCAACGGGCATACCGATGTCGTGCCGGTGGGCGATGCGGCTGCCTGGACGCACGATCCCTTCGGCGCCGAGATCGTCGACGGCGTGATGTGGGGGCGCGGCGCGACCGACATGAAGACCGCCGTGGCGGCCTTCGCAGCGGCGGCGGTGGATTTCGTGACCGAGACGCCGCCCGACGGCGCCGTGATCCTCGCCATCACCGGCGACGAGGAAGGGCCGGGCCGCGACGGCACGCGGGCGCTTCTGGATTGGATGAAAGCCGAGGGCGAAGCGATGTCGGTCTGCCTCGTGGGCGAGCCGACCTGCCCCAATGAGATGGGCGAGATGATGAAGATCGGGCGGCGCGGCTCGCTCAGCTTCTATTTCGAGGCCGAGGGCGTGCAGGGCCATGCCGCTTATCCGCATCGCGCGAAGAACCCGTTGCATGCGCTGGTCGATCTGCTGGGCCGGATGACCGCCGAGCCGCTCGACCACGGCACCGATCATTTCCAGCCGTCGAGCCTGCAGATCACCACCATCGATTGCGGCAACCCGGCCAATAACGTGATCCCGGCCAAGGCGCGCGCGACCGTGAATATCCGCTTCAACGACGCCCATACCGGCGAGGGGCTGATCGCCTGGGCCGAGGCGATGGCCTCCGAGATCGCCGCCGAGACCGGCATCCGTATCGCGCTCAACCCCGATATCTCGGGCGAAAGCTTCGTCACCCCGCCCGGTCCCTTCGTCGATCTCGTTGCGAAATCGGTCGAGGCGGAAACGGGTCGCGCGCCGGAGCTATCCACCTCGGGCGGCACCTCGGATGCGCGCTTCGTGAAGGATCACTGCCCGGTCGTGGAATTCGGCCTCGTCGGCGCGACGATGCATCAGGTGGACGAGCGCGTGCCGCTCGATCAGATCGAAATCCTCACGCGCGTCTATGCCCGCATATTGAGAGACTATTTCGCATGATCAAGATCGAGCCGGTCACCGATTACACGCCCTGCCACGCGCTGCGCCGCGCCGTGTTCATCGAAGAACAGGGCATCCCCGAGCCCGAGGAATGGGACGATCTCGACGATCAGGCGATCCACTTGCTGGCCAGCGAGGAGGGCACGCCGCTCGGCACCGCGCGGCTGATCCGCAAGGAGGAGACCGGCAAGATCGGTCGCATCTGCGTGGCGAAGTCCGCGCGGGGCACCGGGCTTGGCGCGGCTCTGGTGCGCGACGCCTGCGAACGGTTTGCCGAGATGGGCTGCACCCGCGCCTATCTCTCGGCCCAGAGCTACGCGATCCCGTTCTACGAAAAGCTCGGCTTCGTGCCCTACGGCGAAGATTACGACGACGCGGGCATCCCGCATCGCGATATGGAAAAGCCGCTCTGAGCTTCCTCTTGGCGAAAATATCCCGGGGGGCGCGTCAGCGCGGGGGCAGCGCCCCCTCCGCCTAAGCCATGAGCGCCTGCGCGCGCGGGGGCAGCGCCCCCTCGAGACCCAGAATTAGCGCAACACTCTTTGAGTGACGCCCCTCACGCCCCATGTTAGGCAAACCCATGAGCAAACCCGCCCCCATCCCCTCGCGCCAGCAAATCCTCGACTGGCTGAACGACAACCCCGACCAAGGGGCCAAGCGCGATATCGCGCGGGCCTTCGGTGTGAAGGGGCAGGCGAAGATCGAGCTGAAGCGCATTCTCAAGGACATGGCCGAGGAAGGCCTGATCGAGAAGCGCCGCCGCAATTTCCGCGATCCCAATGTGCTGCCGCCGGTGTCCGTGCTGCGCGTGATGCGCGAGGACTCTCAGGGCGACCAATGGGCCGAGCCTGCCGAGTGGAACGGCGAGGGGCCTGCGCCTTTGGTTCTCTTCGTTCCGAAGGACGGCGATCCGACGCTGGCCGAGGGCGACCGTATCCTCGGCCGCCTGACCCCGGTCGAGGATGAGGATTACGGCTACGAGGCGCGGCTGATCCGCAAGATCGGGCAGGCCTCGCATCGCATCGTCGGCATCTTCCGCAAGACTGCCGAGGGCGGACGGATCATGCCGATCGACAAGGGTGTCGGCAACGAATGGCAAGTGCCGGCGGCGGTCACGCAGGGCGCCAAGGATGGCGAACTGGTCGAGGCCGAACAGACCGGGCCGCGCGGGCGCATGGGCCTGCCCAAGGCGCGCGTGATCGAGGTGCTGGGCGATCCGTCCGCGCCGAAGGCGGTCTCGCTCATCGCGATCCATCAGCATGGCATCCCGGACGATTTCCCCGATGCGGTCGTGGCCGAGGCCGATGCGGCCAAGCCCGCGCCTCTGGGGGATCGCGAAGACCTGCGCAAGCTGTCTTTCGTCACCATCGACCCGGCGGATGCGCGCGACCGCGACGATGCGGTGCTGGTGATCCGCGACGACGATCCGAAGAACGAGGGCGGCTTCCTGATCTGGGTCGCGATCGCCGATGTGGCGCATTACGTCACGCCGGGCTCCGAGCTGGACCGCGAGGCCCGCAAGCGCGGCAACTCCACCTATTTCCCCGACCGCGTGGTGCCGATGCTGCCGGATCGTCTGTCGGGCGATCTGTGCTCGCTGCACGAGAACGTGGATCGGGCGGTGCTGGCGGTGCGGATGAAGATCGACGCGCAGGGGCGCAAGGTCTCGCATCGCTTCACGCGCGGCATGATCCGTTCGGTCGGCTCGCTCGAATACGGGCAGGTGCAATCGGCGCGGGACGGCAATCCGGACGAGAAGACCGAGGATATGGTCGAGGAGATCATCGACCCGATCTACGAGGCTTACGAAGCGCTCAAGCACGCCCGCGCGATCCGCCAGCCGCTGGAGCTGGACCTGCCCGAACGGCAGATCGTGATCGGCGACGATGGCCATGTCGCCTCGATCCGGTTCAAGGAGCGGCTCGACGCCCATAAGCTGATCGAGGAGTTCATGGTGCTGGCCAATGTGGCCGCCGCCGAGGAACTGGAGAAGCTGCGTCGTCCGCTGCTGTACCGGGTCCACGAAGAACCCAGCCTCGAGAAGATCGAGAGCTTGCGCGAAGTGGCGCAGGCGTCGGGCTTCACGCTGGCGAAGGGGCAGGTGCTGCAAACCGCGCATCTGAACAATCTGCTGAGCCAGTCCGAGGGCTCCGAGTTCGACGAGCTGATCAATATCTCGACGCTGCGCTCGATGACGCAGGCCTATTACGCGCCGACGAATTACGGGCATTTCGGCCTCGCGCTGCGCTCCTACGCGCATTTCACCTCGCCGATCCGGCGCTATTCCGACCTGATCGTGCACCGCGCGCTGATCCTCGGGCATGGCTGGGGCAAGGACGGGCTGAGCGCGTGGGATATCGAGAACCTCGACGACACGGCGAAGCAGATTTCCGACACCGAGCGCCGCTCGATGGTGGCCGAACGCGACACGACCGATCGCTATCTGGCGGCTTACCTGTCGGATCGCGTGGGCAGCGAGTTTACGGGCCGCATCTCGGGCGTGCAGAAATTCGGCGCTTTCGTGAAGCTCGACGAGACCGGTGCGGACGGGCTGATCCCGATCCGTGAGATCGGACGCGAGTTCTTCCATTTCGACCGCGAGGCGCAGGAGCTGGTGGGCTCGGATACCGGGATGGTCATCACCATCGGGCAGCGCGTCCGGGTGCGGCTGTCCGAGGCCGTGCCGATCACCGGCGGGCTGATGCTGGAGCTGCTGGAAGTCGAAGGGCAGGGGATGCCCTCGGGCGACGGCAAGCGCCGCAAGGGCCGCCGCCCCGGCACGCGCCCGCCGCGCAAAGGGCCCGGTAAGGGGCCGCGCAAACCGGCCCGCGACGCCGCCAAGAAGAAGGCGGTCGCGCGCAAGGTGAAACGCACGCGCAAAAGCTGAGGCTTACAGCATCCACTCGATCGGCAGGCGCTGCGCGATCCACAGGAAGATGCGGTGCGAGAAGGGCACGCCCGGCTCGCGCTTGCGCACACCGTGACCAGGCCGCGACCAGCGCAATTGCTGCGCCCGGGTGAGGCGCAGCCGCCACGCGCGGGCGGGGATGAATTCCTTGAAGGCCTCGGAGATTTCCGTCGCGATCTCGGGGGCGTCGATCACGATTCCCAGCTCTGTATTCAGGCGCATCGAGCGTGGATCGAAGTTGAACGAGCCGATGAAGACCCGCGCGCGATCCACCGCGAAAACCTTGGCGTGCAGCTTGTTGCGCGAGAAGGGCGAGGTGCCGCGAATGTCGGAGCCCAGCAGGCGCTCGCGCCGGTTGCGCTCGCTCGGGCGGCGCTCTTCGGCATCGGCGGCGTATTCGTAAAGCTCGATGCCCGCGCGCAACAGACCCTTGCGGCGATGCGCGTAGCCGGAATGGACCAGCGCCACATCGGTCGCGGCATAGGAATTCGTCAGTACCTTGATGGTCGCCCCCGATTGCGCGATCCGCTTGAGATACCGCACCCCCGTCCGCGTCGGGACGAGGTAGGGCGTGACGAGAACCAGTTCCTCCAGCGGTTGCCCCAAGGCGCGCACCAGATATTGCCACAGCAGTTTGCGGCCCTGCAAAAGCCCGTGGATTTTCGACGGGTGGTCGTAGATCAACTGCGCCTCGGCGAAGATCACCCGCGCCTTGCCCGACAGCAGCCGCGACAGCCGGTCGGGATGCTGCAGGTCGTCGTCATAGCGCTTCGCCTCGGGCTCGGACAGGCGGAGCTCTTCGGTCTTGATGATGGTCTCGGCCTCTTTAGCCTCGCAGCCGCCCAGCATCTTTTCCGCCGGGATCGCAGGGGGCGCGTTCCAATAGAGGTCGAACTGCTTACCGATCTGCGCCAGAACCGGACCCGCGACGGCGATGTCGAGATCCATGTAGAGCCCGCTCTCGGAGAGGCTGTTGAAATAGTCGTCGCCGATATTACGCCCGCCAAGGATTGCCATGCGGCCATCCGCGATCATCGCCTTGTTGTGCATCCGGCGGTTCAGGCGGCGGAAGTCGGACAGGTAGCCGAGGAAGCGCGCGGTGCGGATCGGGAAGGGGTTGAAGAGGCGCACGTCGACATTGGGCAACTGGTCGAGGGCTGCCAGCGTGCGGTCCATCCCCGCTGTGCCATTGTCGTCGATCAGCAGCCGGACACGGACCCCGCGTTTGGCGGCCTTGCGCAGCGCGCCGAGCATGATCGCGCCCGCCGTGTCGTTCTGCCAGATGTAATATTGCAGATCGAGCGAGACCTCCGCCGCGTCGATCAGTTCCAGCCGCGCCGCGAGGGCGTCGAGCGGATCGGCAAGCAGCTGGACCGCGTTCTTCATTTCAATTCCCGCGAGCCGGTCCTGCAGCGCGGTCGCGAGGCGCCCGGTTTCGGGGGCGAGCTGCATATGGGACTCGGGGAACGGTCCTTTCGGGCGCCGATGCGACAGCCTCGCGACGATCAGCGTGAGGCCGGACAGCGCGATGAGGCCGGCGATCAGGGCGAAGCCCAGAATATGAAGCAGTTCCCGTTCCATGGCTGGCATCATGTAGGCGGTTCAAGGGTTTAGGAAAGTGGGCGTCGCGCATGAAAAAGGCCGACGTGATCGCCGGCCTTCTTAAAAATGTCGTGTTCCGGGTTCAGCGGATCAGCCGATCGCGGCGGCTTTCACGTCGTCGTCGATATAGGGCACGTATTGCGCGAAGTTGTCCGAGAACATCTCCACCAGCTTCTGTGCCTGCGCATCGTAGGACGCCTTGTCGTCCCAGGTGCGGCGCGGGTCCAGAAGCACGTCCGAGACATTCGGGACCGAGACCGGAACCTCGAAGCCGAAGTTGGGATCCTTGCGGAACTGCACGTCGTGCAGCGAGCCGTCGAGCGCGGCTTTCAGCAGTGCACGGGTCGCGCGGATCGGCATCCGCGAGCCGGTGCCGAAGGCGCCGCCGGTCCAGCCGGTATTGACCAGCCAGCACGACGCGCCGGTGTCGTGGATCTTTTCCTGCAGCAGCTTGCCATAGACCTCGGGGCGACGCGGCATGAAGGGCGCGCCGAAGCAGGTCGAGAAGGTCGGGAGCGGCTCGACCACGCCGACTTCGGTGCCCGGCGTCTTCGAGGTGAAGCCCGACAGGAAGTGATACATCGCCTGTGCCGGGGTAAGCCGCGCGATGGGCGGCAGGACACCGAAGGCGTCGCAGGTCAGCATGATCACGTTCTTGGGCTGGCCCGCGATCGCGGTATCCGAGGCGTTCGGAATGTAGTGCAGCGGATAGGCGCAGCGCATGTTGTCGGTGATCGAGTTGTCGTTGAAGTCCAGCTCCAGCGTCTCCTCGTCGAACACCATGTTCTCGACCACGGTGCCGAACATCGAGCAGGTGTTGTAGATCTCCGGCTCGGCTTCTTTCGAGAGGTTGATCGTCTTGGCGTAGCAGCCGCCTTCGAAGTTGAAGATGCCGTTATGCGACCAGCCATGCTCGTCATCGCCCACGAGGATGCGCGAGGGATCGGCCGAGAGCGTCGTCTTGCCGGTGCCCGAGAGGCCGAAGAAGACCGCCGCGTCGTCGGGATCGTCGATCGCGTGGTTGGCCGAGCAGTGCATCGCCATGATGCCTTCGCCGGGCAGGATGTAGTTGAGAAGGGTGAAGACGCCCTTCTTGTTCTCACCCGCATAGGCGGTGTTGCCGATCAGGATCGTCTTCTTGTCGAAGTTCAGCGCGATCACGGTCTCCGAGCGGCAGCCGTGCTTTTCGGGATCGGCCTTGAAGCTCGGGCAGTTGATGATCGTCCATTCCGGGTTGAACGTGTCGAGTTCCTCACGCTCGGGGCGGCGCAGCATGGTGCGCAGGAACAGCCCGTGCCAGGCCATTTCCGCCACGAGGCGCACGTCGAGCCGATGCTCGGGATCGGCGCCGCCGAAGAGGTCCTCGACGAAGTAATCCTTGCCCTTCATATGCTCCAGCATGTCGGCATGAAGGCGGTCGAAGGCTTCGGGCTCCATCGGGGAGTTATTCTCCCACCAGATGCTGTCTTCGACCGAGGCGGTGCGCACGACGAACTTGTCTTTGGGCGACCGGCCCGTGTGTTTCCCGGTGGTGCAGTAGAAGGCGCCACCCTTGCCGAGCGTGCCTTCGTCGCGCTTGATCGCTTCTTGGATCAGCGCCGGTTCCAGCAGGTTGTAATAGACATTCCCGAGACCTTCGATGCCTTGATCTTCCAGCCGTTTCGCGGGGTTAACGCGTCCAATGTCCATCTGATGCTCCCGATGCCGTCGCGCGGCGTTCACAGGGTTATTCCCGGCGCCTCGGGGCCTCGAAGCGCCGATCCGAGCAACAATGTTACCCGGATGGATCGCCTATAGCATGACAATTTTGCGAAGGAACAGAATGGATAGGGGGAGTTAGCGCAACCATTTCTAGGTTTAGCGCAATCACGGCAAAATGTCGCGGAAAGGTGAGGCAAATTAGTCAAAGGTTCGGAAATTCTGGCTCTGATGATTCGCGAAACCTTGGTGATTCGCAGCTTTTTGTTGATTTGAAGGCAACGAACGCGGAATATGCGTGTAATAACTATAAAGTAGCAGTGAAGGGATATTCCGACATGTCGAGAATCGCGCTGGTCGACGACGACCGCAATATTCTGACCTCTGTCTCGATGACGCTCGAGGCGGAAGGTTACGATGTCGAAACGTATAACGATGGACAGGCTGCATTCGACGCGTTCACAAAGCGTCTCCCGGACATGGCGGTTCTGGATATAAAGATGCCGCGGATGGACGGCATGGAGCTGCTGCAGCGGCTTCGTCAGAAGACCGCGATTCCGGTGATCTTCCTGACCTCCAAAGACGATGAAATCGACGAGGTTCTCGGTCTGCGCATGGGCGCGGACGACTACGTCAAGAAGCCGTTCTCGCAGCGTCTTCTGGTCGAACGCATCCGCGCGCTGCTGCGCCGGCAGGAAGCGATCTCGACCGGCGAGGTCGCCTCGACCGAAGATACCAAGGTGATGGTGCGCGGCTCGCTCGAGATGGACCCGCTGCGCCACGCGGTGACCTGGAAGGGCAAGGACGTCACGCTGACCGTGACTGAATTCCTGCTGCTTCAGGCGCTCGCCCAGCGGCCCGGTTTCGTGAAATCGCGCGATCAGCTGATGGACGTGGCCTACGATGATCAGGTCTATGTCGACGACCGCACGATCGACAGCCACATCAAGCGCCTGCGCAAGAAGATGCGCAGCGTCGATGATGAGTTCACGGCGATCGAGACTCTCTACGGCATCGGATACCGGTATAACGAAGAGTGATGCTACGTCGATGAGTATTGCCGGGAAGATCGGATTGGCTCGAAAGCGCTCCTCAAACTTCGCCCGTCGCGCGCCGGAAACGGAAGTCGTGCTCGGCGAGGATTGGGTCGGCCCGGCCGATATCGTTGACGACGATCTGCGCAAGGGTCGCGCGCGGCGGTCGATGTTCTCGCTCAACCGTTCGCCGCTGGCGCGCAAGATCATCACCTTCAACCTGTTGGCGATGATCGTGCTGGTGACTGGCGTGCTCTATCTCAACCCGTTTCGCGACAGCCTCGTGCTGCAGCGCGAAAGCGGGCTGGTGAACGAGGCGCAGCTGGCGGCCGACGTGTTCGAGGCGCAGCTTCCCGCTGGCGCTCCGGTCAATCTGGCGGCGGGAGACGGGCTCGACCCGCTCGCGACGATCCGCGGGATGGAGCTGCCCGAAGGCGCCGATCTCTACCTGTTTGATCCCAGTGCGGCGCTGCTTGGCACCACGACCACGGGCGACCGCGCGCCGGTCGAAGAAGTCGATGGGCTGAATTTCGACAAGCGCTCCACCGTGCTGAGCGATTTCCTCGGCCAGATATGGGACTCGGTCGCGGGTCTGTTCGAGCGCGGTGGCGGCACCGCCGCCGATAGCTCGCTCGACATGGTGCGCGATCTGGTGCCCTCGGCGCTGGACGGTCGTACCAAGATCGCCTCGCAAAAGAATGCCGCCGGCGAGACCATCTTTGCCGTCGCCACGCCGATCCGGCAGGGCGATCGCGTCGTGGGCGTGGTCGGGCTGATCTCCGTCGCGGGGCAGATCGACGCGCTGGTCCGCGTCGAGCGCGAGCAGGTGCTGCAGATGTTCGTGATCGCGATCATCGTCTCGATCGGGCTGTCGCTGGTGCTGGCCTCGACCATCGCCAACCCGCTTTCCGATCTTGCCGCCGCTGCCGAAATCGGGCGCGACAAGAACGCGCGCAAGATGGCGCCCGCCCGGGTACGCATCCCCGACCTGACCGCGCGACCTGACGAGATCGGGCGGCTGTCGGGCGCGATGCGCGGCATGGTCGGCGCGCTTTACGAACGCATCGACGCGAACGAACAGTTCGCCGCCGACGTCGCCCATGAGATCAAGAACCCGCTGGCCAGTCTGCGCTCTGCCGTGGCCTCGCTGCATATGGTCAAGAAAGATGAACAGCGCACCCGTCTTCTCGAGGTCATCGATCACGACGTGCGCAGATTGGATCGTCTTGTGAGTGACATTTCCAATGCATCGCGGCTCGATTCCGAGCTGGTGAAAGAAGAGGAAGAGCAGTTCGACCTGATCAAGATGGTGTCGAATCTCAGCGAATTCCTCGGGCAGCAGGCGCGCGAGAAGGGCGTCGATTTCATCACCGATCTGCCGTCGCAATCCGTGGTCATCTCGGGGCTGGAAGCGCGTCTGGCGCAGGTCTTCGTCAACCTGATCACCAATGCGACCTCGTTCTGCGAAGAGGGTGACGCAGTGCGGGTCTGGGCACGCCAGCGCGACAATCGCGTGCTGGTCGTGGTCGAGGATACCGGGCCGGGCATTCCCGAAGAGGCGCTGACCAAGGTCTTCAAGCGGTTCTATTCGGAACGCCCCGAGGGGCAGTTCGGCGACCACTCGGGTCTCGGTCTCGCAATTTCCAAGCAGATCGTCGAAGCCCATGGGGGCGTGATCTGGGCCGAGAATATCCGCCCCACCGATGCCGACCGGACCTCCGATCCTCTGGGCGCGCGTTTCGTCGTGGGCCTGCCGGTCAGCTGAATGACCGGGTCGGACGACCTCTTGAGCAATCTCCATGCCAGTGCCGTCGCGCTCGACCCCGAGCGCGGCGTTCTCATTCGTGGCGCCTCGGGTAGCGGCAAATCGCTTCTCGCGTTGCGGTTGATGGCGCTGGGGGCGTCGCTTGTCTCAGATGACCGGGTCGATCTGCGTGCCGAAGGCGGGGCGCTGATCGCAAGCGCACCGGAGGCGATCGCAGGCAGGATCGAGGCGCGCGGCATGGGTATCCTGCGCGCCGATCACCTGTCGCAGGCCCGCATCACCCTGCTGGTCGATCTCGATCGGGAAGAGGTCGAACGCCTGCCAACCTGTCGAAAAGACAGGGTGTTGGGCGTCAATCTGCCCCTTGTGCTGCGCGTGCAGCATGGTCATCTTGATGTGGCAATCTTGCAATGGCTGAAAGGGGGCCGATGGGCGTGACGCGATCCGATCCGGTATGGGCACAGGCTGGCCAGCGCGTCGTGCTGGTGACCGGCCCGTCAGGTGCGGGCCGCACCACCGCAATCGGCGCTTTGGAGGATCTGGGCTACGAGCCGATCGTCAACCTGCCGCTGAGTCTCGTGCCGCGCCTTCTCAAGGGGCATCTGACCGGCCCGGTCGCGCTTGGCGTCGATGTGCGCGGGCGCGATTTCTCGGCCGCGGCACTGATCGAACTGGTCGACATGCTGACCAAGCGCCCGGATCTGCATCTCGACCTGCTCTATCTCGACGCGCGCCCCGAAGTGCTCGAACGGCGTTATTCCGAGACCCGTCGCCGCCATCCGCTATCGCCCGAGGAAGACCCCGGCGCAGGCATCGCGCAGGAGATGGACCTGCTCTCGCCGATCCGCATGCGCGCCGATGTGCTGATCGACAGCTCCGAGATGAGCCCGCATGATCTGCGCGCCGAGGTTGGGCGCTTCTTCGACACGGGCCGCACCGAGGCGCTCTCGGTCACGGTGAATTCCTTCAGCTACAAGCGCGGGGTGCAGCGCGGGCTCGATCTGATGTTCGACTGCCGCTTCCTCGCCAACCCCCATTGGGAGCCGGAGCTGCGCGCGCTTGACGGGCGCGACGCGGCGGTCGCGGAGTATGTCGCCGCCGATCCGCGCTTTGCGGAGTTCCACCAGCGCGTGCTCGATCTGTTGTTGTTCCTGCTTCCCGCCTATGTCGCGGAGGGCAAGGCTTACCTCTCGGTCGGCTTCGGGTGTACCGGGGGGCAACACCGCTCGGTCGCAATGACCGAGAGCATCGCCAAAGCGCTTGCGGAAGCAGGGTGGCGCGTGTCTAAACGTCATAGGGAATTGGAGCGTCTCGGCCATGCCGAGAACGAAGAAACGAAGGTGAGGTCGGGCGCGTGATCGGTATCGTGATCGTGGCACATGGTGGTCTGGCGCGCGAATATCTCGCCGCTATCGAGCATGTCGTGGGTCCGCAGCGCGGCATTCGTGCCATCACGATCGAGGACGATCACGACCGCGCGGGCAAGCAGGCGGAGATTCGCGCCGCCGCCGATGCGGTCGATGACGGCACAGGTGTCGTGGTTGTGACCGACATGTTCGGCGGCTCCCCGTCCAACCTGTCGCTGATGGCCTGCGAAGCGCGGGACCGCGAAATCATCTACGGTGCGAACCTGCCGCTGCTGATCAAGCTGGCGAAATCGCGCAGCCTCGCGGTCCATGCTGCGGTCGAGGCCGCGCTCGATGCCGGGCGAAAATATATTAATAGTTACAATGCCCAAGCGGGAGTGGTGAAATGTCCGTGACCCGCGAGTTGGAGATCGTGAACGAGAAGGGCCTGCATGCCCGAGCTTCTGCCCGTTTCGTCGAGGTTGTCGAAGATCACGACGCCCGCGCCACGGTAGCGAAGGATGGCCAGTCGGTCTCGGGCGACTCGATCATGGGGCTTTTGATGTTGGCAGCTTCGCGTGGAACCACTATTGAAGTGACGACAAGCGGGGCCGAGGCAGAGAAGCTCGCCGATGCGCTTCAGGCATTGGTGGCCGACAAATTCGGCGAAGGTATGTGACGCGCTCCGCACCCAGCGAGGGGGTTCGCCCAATGAACCAAGAGAGCGAGATCGCAATCGAAGCCGCGCAAGCCGTATCGAAGCCGTATGATAAGCGTCGCCTGTCCTATGCGGGGACGTTTTCCAACCCGTTCAAGGTCGGCACGATCCGCACTTTGGAGTGGCTGACCGCGAAGGCCCAGCTTCTGCACCTGATCCGCAAGTTCGAGAAACGCGGCGCCCCCGTCGGGGCTGAGTTCTGGCCGCAGGCGCTCGACGTGATGGGGATCGATGTCACAACGCCGCCCGAACAGATCGCCCATATCCCGAAAGAGGGCCCGCTGGTGGTCGTCGCCAACCACCCGCATGGGCTGGTGGATGGGATGGTGCTGGCCTATCTGATCGGGCAGGTGCGTGACGATTTCCTGATCCTCACACGCTCTCTGCTGACCGGCATTCCCGAGGTCGAGCAATACATGCTGCCCGTGCCCTTCCCGCACGAGCCCAATGCCCGCGAGGACAGTCTGAAGATGCGGGCGGCCTGCATGGCGCAGCTCAAGCGCGGCGGCGTGGTGGTGCTGTTCCCGGCGGGGCAGGTGGCACATTCCGAGACGCTGATGGGCCCGGTGATCGAGCAGGAATGGAACCCGTTCACCGCTAAAATGCTCGCCCGGTCGAACGCCTCGGTGCTGCCGATCCACTTCCCGGGGCAGAATTCGCGCGCCTATCAAATCGCCAACAAGCTCAGCGCGACGGTGCGGCAGGGGCTGCTGCTCTATGAGATCAAACGCGCGCTGAACAAGCCGCAGAACCCCGCGATCGGTCCGGCAAAGGGGCCCGAAGAGATTGCCGAGGCGCTGCAGAACCCGCGCAAGTTCCTCGCGGATCTGCGGGCGGAAACGCTGGCGCTGTAAGGGCGTTGGCGGAGGGGGCGCTGCCCCCGCGGTTTCACCGCCCCCCGGGATATTTCGAAAGAGCGAAGCCGCTTACGCGATCTTAACGAAACTCGGCGCAGTCTGTCTTTGCGGGACAGGCGGGGACGCCGATGGCCGCAAGAGCGAAGACACCCGGTTCCCCCGCAATCGCGGCCCGAGCCGGGTGTCGATCCGTCTTGTTTTCGCTCTTTGGAAATATCCCGGGGTGAGCGGCAAAGCCGCGAGGGGCGGCGCCCCTCTTCCCCGTCGCCTCAGCGCGTCGGCACCGGCTCCTCGCCACGATAGTCATAGAAGCCGCGCCCGGTCTTGCGGCCGAGCCAGCCGGCTTCGACATATTTCGTCAGAAGCGGGCAGGGGCGGTACTTGGTATCGGCCAGCCCGTCATGCAGCACGTTCATGATCGCGAGACAGGTGTCGAGCCCGATGAAGTCGGCCAGCTCCAGCGGCCCCATCGGATGGTTTGCGCCGAGCTTCATTGACTCGTCGATCGAGCGCACATTCCCCACGCCTTCATAGAGCGTGTAGACCGCCTCGTTGATCATCGGCATCAGGATGCGGTTCACGATGAAGGCCGGGAAATCTTCGGCCGAGGCCGCGGTCTTGCCGAGCTTTTCCACCACCTCATGCAGCGCCTTGTAGGTCTCCTGATCGGTCGCGATGCCACGGATCAGTTCGACCAGTTGCATCACCGGCACCGGGTTCATGAAGTGGAAGCCCATGAACTTCTCGGGCCGGTCGGTGCGCGAGGCGAGCCGCGTGATCGAGATCGACGAGGTGTTCGAGGTCAGGATCGTCGTCGGCTTGAGATGCGGCAGCAGGTCTTCGAAGATCGCCTGCTTGACTGTCTCGCGCTCGGTCGCCGCCTCGATTACCAGATCGGTCGGGCCTAGATCACTCAGTTTCGTGGTCGTGGTGATCTTCTTGAGCGCGGCATTTTTCTCGTCCTCCGAGATCTTACCGCGCGACACCTGTCGATCGAGGTTCTTGGTAACCGTGGTGAGCGCCTTCGTCAGCGCGTCTTCGCTGATGTCGTTCAGCAGAACGTCATATCCGGCCAGCGCGAAGACATGGGCGATGCCATTGCCCATCTGCCCTGCACCCACGATGCCCACTTTCTCGATCGCCATAATTTTCCCTCTCACGCTTTGCGCCCTGACCATAGTTCGCCGCTCGGTCCATGCAAGCGAAACGCAGGGCTGAGATCATTTTAACATTAGCCGTTTGGCAAGATTTTGGGCGCAATCTGGCCTCGGGTGAGTCGAACTCAGACTGAGGTGGGAAAATGGCTTTCGAATATACGGGCGATGGCGCCCTCGATTACTTTCCGTGCAGATACGGGAAATCCAAACTGCTGTTCCGCGGGCCGCGCCGTGCGCTGCAGGGGGATTTCATCGCCGCGATGGGCGGGACGGAGACCTATGGTAAATTCGTCGAGCATCCCTGGCCCGCGCTGCTCGAGGCGCGGCTGGAGATGCCGGTGGTGAACTTCGGCTATCTGAATGCCGGGATCGACGTGTTCCTGCACGAGCCGCAACTGGCCGCCGCATCGGAGGCCGCGAAGGTTACGGTGATCCAGTTGCTCGGCGCGCAGAACATGTCGAACCGCTTCTATGCGGTGCATCCGCGCCGAAATGACCGCTTCCTGCGCGCGTCGAGCTTGATGCGCTCGGTCTTCCGCGGCGTGGATTTCACCGAGTTCAACTTCACGCGTCACATGCTGAGCGCATTGAAAGAGCGCGAGCCCGAGAAATTCGCCTTGCTCGAGATCGAGCTGCAGGAGGCGTGGCTGCAGCGGATGACCGCGCTTCTGGCCAAGATCAAGGGACGCAAGCTGCTGCTTTGGCTGGGCGAATTCCACGATCCGGCCCATAGCGACACGCTCGGGCACGAGCCGCTTATGGTGACGCAGGCGATGGTGGAGACGTTGCGACCGCTCGTGGCCGATATCGTGCGGGTCGAGCCTTCGCTGACAGCACGTAGCGCGGGTACGACGGGGATGCATTTCTCCGCGCTGGAAGAGCCTGCGGCGGAAATGGTGCCGGGGCCGCTGGTGCATGAGGAGATCGCGGCGACCCTCGCGCCTGCGCTGCAGCCATTTCTCTAACAGGAAAGGGCGGGGAAATTCCCCGCCCTTTCGACTTGGTTCAACTCTCCCGGGGGGCAACGCCCCTTCCGCGGATCAGAGCTTTTCGGTCAGCGCCGGAACGGCCTCGAAGAGGTCTGCGACCAGGCCGTAATCGGCGACCTGGAAGATCGGCGCTTCTTCGTCCTTGTTGATCGCGACGATGATCTTCGAGTCCTTCATGCCGGCGAGGTGCTGGATAGCCCCGGAGATGCCGCAGGCGATGTAGAGCTCGGGCGCCACGACCTTGCCGGTCTGACCGACCTGCCAGTCGTTCGGCGCGAAGCCCGAGTCGACTGCGGCGCGCGAGGCACCCACAGCCGCGCCAAGCTTGTCGGCCAGCGCTTCGATCACCTTGAAGTCCTCTTCCGAGCCGACGCCACGGCCGCCCGACACGACGATCTTCGCCGAGGTCAGCTCCGGACGATCGCTCTCGGCGACCTTGTCTTCGATCCAGCTCGACAGAGCGGGTGCGTCCGACATGGCGACGGTCTCGACCGAAGCCGAACCGCCTTCGCCGGCGGCGTCGAAGGTCGAGGTGCGGAAGGTGATGACCTTCTTGCCATCCTTCGATTTCACGGTCTGGATCGCGTTACCCGCGTAGATCGGGCGCTCGAACGTGTCGGCATCGACGACGCCGGAGACATCCGAGATCACCATCACGTCGAGAAGGGCTGCGACACGCGGCATCACGTTTTTCGCATCGGTCGTGGCAGGCGCCACGATATGCGAGTAATCGCCTGCGAGCGACACGATCAGCGCGGCGGTCGGCTCCGCCAAACGGTGGCTCAGCGAGGGATCCTCGGCCACGAGAACCTTCGCGACACCATCGATCTTGGCAGCGGCTTCCCCCGCGGCGGCAGCCGACGCGCCCGCGCAGAGCACGGTCACATCGCCCAAGCTTTTTGCGGCGGAGACGGCCTTGGCGGTCGCGTCGACCGACAGTTCGCCATCATTCACTTCACCCAGCAGCAGAACGGCCATCACACGACCCCCTTCTCTTTGAGTTTCGCAACCAGCGTGTCGACATCCGGCACCATTTCGCCAGCCTGACGCGCTTCGGGCTCGGTGGTCTTCACCACTTCAAGGCGCGGCGAGACGTCGACGCCGTAGTCGTCGGCGGTCTTCTCGTCGAGCGGCTTCTTCTTCGCCTTCATGATGTTCGGCAGCGACGCATAGCGCGGCTCGTTCAGACGAAGGTCGGTGGTGACGATCGCGGGCAGCTTGACCTCGATGGTCTGCAGGCCGCCGTCGACTTCACGGGTGACCTTCGCCGCCTCGCCCTCGACCAAGACTTCGGAGGCGAAGGTCGCCTGACCCCAGCCCAGAAGCGCCGCCAGCATCTGGCCGGTCGCGTTCATGTCGTTGTCGATCGCCTGCTTGCCGAGGATCACCATGCCGGGCTGCTCTTCCTCAACGACCTTGGCGAGGATCTTGGCGACGGCCAGCGGCTCGATATCGGTTTGCACGTCATCGGCGGCGACCACGAGAATCGCACGATCCGCACCCATCGCGAGCGCGGTGCGCAGGGTTTCCTGCGCCTGCTTCACGCCGATGGAGACCGCGATGATCTCTTCGACGGCGCCCTTCTCCTTCAGACGGATCGCCTCTTCGACAGCGATTTCGTCGAACGGGTTCATCGACATTTTGACATTGGCGAGATCGACACCGCTTCCGTCCGCTTTCACGCGAGCTTTCACGTTATAGTCGATCACGCGCTTCACAGGCACGAGAACCTTCATGGCGTGTCTCCCTTGTGTAGTCCGCCAAATTGCGGCGAACGGATTCATTCGGCAATTTTGTTACAAGAGCAAAGGGCGGAGGGACAGGGGGAAAACGCCTCGTTTTGGCGCTGAAACGTCACGTCTTTTCGACTGTTTGCGCTAGCGGTGCGCGCGAATTGCCCTAGCGTCGCGCTGTGTCCGCGATCCGACCATGAAAAAGGCCGCCCGAAGGCGGCCTTTTGCGTTTGTCTGCCGGGCAAGGTCAGTCGTCCTTGCATTCACCGGCGATCTTGCAGTCGTTCTGCATCTCGAGCCACATCGCGTTGGCGACGGCGACCAGAGCGGCCAGCGGAAGCCCGAGAATCCATGCGAAATACCACATCTGTCTGTCTCCTTAGTAAACGGTATGGCTGTCGCGCTCGACATCTTCGACCGTCACCTTGCCCCACAGGACCTTATAGACCCATGCGGTATAGGCGAGGATGAGCGGCATGAAGATGAGCGCGCAGACGAGCATGATGAACAGCGTCTGGTGCGAGGACGAAGCGTCCCAGACCGTCAGCGAGGCGTCGGGCATTTTCGAGCTCGGCAGGATGAAGGGGAACATCGTCAGGCCGACCGAGGAGATCACGCCGAAGATGCCCAGTTTCGACCAGAGCAGCGTCGAGACTTCGCGCCCGGCGCGCAGCCCCCGCACCGCCATGGCGATACCCGCGAGGCCAAGGATCGGCGCAATCGCGATCCACGGGCGGTCCGCATAGGCCTGCATCCAGCTCCCGCTATGCTCGACCGTCGAGAAGAGCGGGTTGGAGGGGCCGTTGTCCGGCACCACCGAAGTGATGTGGTAGCCCTTGATCCCGAAGGCGAGCCAGATCCCCGCGAGGATATAGGCCACGAAGGCCACCATGCCCGCAACGGAGCCGATCTCGGTCGCGCGGACCTTCACAGCGCCTTCGGTCTTCACCGAGAGCCACGCCGCGCCATGCATCATCAGCATCGACAGCGACACCACACCTGCAAGCAGCGCGTAGGGGTTCAGGAGGCCCAGAAGCTTCATGATGAAGTTGCCCGGATAGAGCGGCATCAGCATGTCGTTGAGCTCGAAAGGTACGCCTTGCAGCACGTTGCCCACGGCGACGCCGAAGATCAGCGCCGGCACTGCGCCGCCCACGAAGAGCGCCCAGTCCCAGCCGTTGCGCCATGCAGCCGAGTCGCGCTTCGAGCGATACTTGAAGCCGACCGGACGCAGGATCAACGCCGCGAGCACGAGGAACATCGCGAGGTAGAACCCCGAGAAGCTCACCGCGTAGAGGGGTGGCCAGGCCGCGAAGATCGCGCCCCCGCCGAGGATGAACCAGACCTGGTTGCCTTCCCAGACCGGGCCGACCGTGTTGATCGCCACGCGGCGCTCGCTATCGGTCTTGCCGACGAAGGGCAGAAGGGCCCCCACGCCCATATCGAAGCCGTCGGTGAGCGCGAAGCCGATCAGCAGGACGCCCAGCAGCAGCCACCAGATGACGCGCAGAACGTCGAAGGGGATAAGTTCAAAGAGGATCATGTTCCTTACTCCGCAGGCATGGTGACAGGGGCGTTGCCATCGCGACCGGACAGGCGGTCGTCATGGCGCTGCAGCCACTCTTGAGTGACCTCGACATCCTGATACGGGCCTTTTTTGATGTATTTGATCATCAGACCCATCTCGATGATGAAGAGCACGGTGTAGAAGGCTACGAAGCCCACCAGCGTGAACAGCAGGTCGCCCACCGAGAGGTGGCTGACCGAAAGTGCCGTCGGCAAAACGCCGTCCACGGTCCAGGGTTGACGTCCGAACTCGGCGGTGAACCAGCCCAGTTCCGCGGCGATCCACGGGGCGGGGATGACGATCACGGCCAGACGCAGCGCCCAACGCGGATATTGCATGCCCTTCCAGTTCGAGACGACGAAGAAGTAGACCATCAGCGCGATGAAGGAGAAGCCGAGCGCCACCATCAGTCGGAAGGACCAGAAGATCGGCCAGACCGTCGGAACGGTGTCATCCGCAGCCATCTTGATCTGCGCATCGGTCGCCTGACGCGGGTCGTCCACGTAGCGTTTGAGGAGATAGGCATAGCCCAGATCGCCGACGTTTTCGTTGAACTGCTTGGTGACTTCGGGCGCGACATCGCCCTTGGCTTCGCGGATTTTCAGCAGGTCGTCATAGGCGACGATGCCGTTGCGAATCCGCTCTTCCGAGCCTTTCACGAGCTCGTCGATCCCGGTGATCTGCTCGGTCAGCGAGCGCGTGCCGATGAGGCCCATCACCCACGGGATGTGGATCGCGTATTTGGTCTCGCGATCTTGCTGATCGGGAATGCCGAAGAGGGTGAAGGAGGCGGGGGCCGGTTCGGTCTCCCACATCGCTTCCATCGCGGCGAGCTTCATTTTCTGGTTATGCGTCGTCTCGTAGCCCGACTCGTCGCCGAGGATGACGACCGAGAGCGCCGAGGCCAGACCGAAGGCGGCCGCGACCGCGATCGAGCGGCGGGCGAGTTCGAAATGACGACCCTTGAGCATGTACCAGCTCGACACGCCCAGCACGAACACCGCAGCCGTGACATAGCCGGCCGAAACCGTGTGCACGAACTTGGCCTGTGCCACCGGGTTGAAGACCACGTCGAAGAACGAGGTCATTTCCATACGCATCGTGAGGGGGTTGAATTCAGCACCCACCGGGTTCTGCATCCAGCCATTGGCGATCAGGATCCAGAGCGCCGAGAAGTTCGAGCCGATCGCCACCAGCCACGTCACCACGAGGTGCTTGACCGGCGAGAGCTTCTCCCAGCCGAAGAACATCAGCCCGACGAAGGTCGCTTCCATGAAGAAGGCCATCAGGCCCTCGATGGCGAGCGGCGCGCCGAAGATGTCGCCCACATAATGCGAGTAGTAGCTCCAGTTCATGCCGAACTGGAATTCCATAGTAATGCCCGTGGCCACGCCCAGCACGAAGTTGATGCCGAACAGGGTGGCCCAGAACTTGGTCATTTGCCGCCAGATGGGGCGGTTGGTCATCACATAGACCGTCTCCATGATCGCGACGATGATCGACAGACCAAGCGTCAGCGGCACGAAGAGGAAGTGATACATGGCGGTCATGGCAAATTGCAGCCGTGACAGCTCGACGATCCCGAAATCCATTCTCGTTCTCCGTTTCCCTACTTGCACCCGACCTCGCCAAAAGCCGAGTTTCTCGGAAATATTATTCCTGGATGCAGCTTATGGGCGGGAGGTCTGCGCCTGACATTGAGCCAAATCAAAATGACGATGTGTCGCACGGAGACGTGAACAGGGGTGAACGACAATATGTCACATGAATTTAAGGACTTATTGTCGCAGATGGTGCGTCATTTGAGCGCGATTGTGCCCGTGGCGGCGCTCTGATCGGGCTGACGGTGAGAGACCAGAAGGAAGCCTGAGTCGGGCAAAAGCGCGCGCAATCCGGAGAGAGTCGCGGCGGCCGTCGGCGCGTCGAGGCCCTCCGTCGGCTCATCCAGCAGCAGGATATCAGGCTGGCGCAAAGCCGCACGGGCCAGCGCCAGACGCTTCGTCTGGCCGCCCGAAAGACCGGTGCCACCCTCGCCGAGTCGGGCCTCGAGACCACCGCGCGCGGCGATCACCTCATCGAGCGCGACGGCGCGCAGCGCAGCCCAGGCCGCGTCTGCATCAAGCTGCGCCTCGGGCGGCAGGGCGAGCGCGAGGTTTTCGGCGATGGTGCCGCCGATCAACTGGCTGCGCTGCGGGACCATTGTGAGAACTTCGCGCAGGTCGCCTTCCGGCCAGTCGGCCAGCGCGCGCCCCTTCACCGTGATCTCGCCACCGGAGGGTTTGAGAAGGCCGGACAACACGGCGAGCGCGGTGGATTTTCCCGCGCCCGAAGGCCCGGCGAGCATCACCGTCTCGCCACGCGCGAGGCTGAAGGTCAGATCGGAAAAGAGCGGCGCGGTGCTCTTGGCGCGGGTGAAGGCCACGTTGTGCGACTCGATCAGCGGGGCGTCCTTATCGGTGGGGGCGTGGCCGTCGGGCTGTGGGCGCTCGGGCGTATCGGTCAGGTCCATGACCCGTGCGCCCGCCTCCTGCATCCGCCCGATCTCGGCCATGCCGCGACGGAGCAGCATCAGCGACTCGGCCAGTGCGAGTGCCACGAACAGACCCACCGCGGCGCGGGCGGGCGTGATCTGCCCGGCCAGTGCCATCTGCCCGGCGATGGCCAGAGCGGCGGCTCCGGCAAGCGCGGTGGTGGCCGAAATCACGGCCCCCACGCGCCGGTCGAGCGCCTCGAGATTGCGCCGCGCCAGCGCCTCGGCCTCGACCTCGGCCAAGGTCTGCGCGGTGGCGGCCTCCAACTGTCCGGCCACGGCCAGATCGGCGCGGGCACGCATGGTTTCCAGCGCGCGGCGGCGGATGTTTTGCAGCGCGGTCTCGGCGGCGCGGGCATCGTGGCGGGCGGCGCGGGCCACCCAGATCAGCCCGAGCCCGCCGCCCAGCAGGTAGATCAGGAAGACCGCCAGCCCGATCGGCAGCCCTTCAAGCCACCACAGCATCAGAAGCGCCGCGATCTGCACCATACCGCCTGCGAGGAAGGGGATCACCAGCCGCAGCAGTACGCCGTCCAGCGCGTCCACATCCGAGGTGATCCGGTTCAGCGCCTGCGCGCCACGCAGCCGCGCCTGTTCCTCATGCGGGCGGCGCGAGACGCCATCCATCAGGTCGATGCGCAGCTTGGCCAGCGCGCGCAGCGTGGCGTCATGGGTCAGCAACCGCTCGCCATAGCGCGAGACCGCGCGACCGAGCGCGAGGCCGCGCACGCCTGCCGAGGGGGTGAAGAAGTTGAAGTTGAGGCCCAGCCCGGTGATCCCGGCTAGGGCCGAGGCGGTGATGAACCAGCCCGACAGGCCGAGCAGTGCCGCCCCCATCGCGAGCACGAGGAAGGACAGCGCGAGGCCCCGGCTGAAGGCCCATTTCTGATCGGCGATCAGGCGGGCGGTGAGGGTCAGAAGCGTTTTCATGCTGCACCCTCCAAGTCGATCTGGCGGTCCATCGCGGCAACGAGGGCGGGGTCGTGGCTCGCGACGATCAAGGTGGTGCCGCGGGCGCGCAGCGCCAGCAGCGCCGCGATCACTTTGGCGCCCGTCTCGGCATCGAGATCGGCGGTCGGTTCGTCGGCCAGCACGATCGGGCGGCCCGCGTAATGGGCCCGCGCGATCAGCAGGCGCCGCGCCTCGCCGCCCGAGACGCCGCCGCCCATATCGCCCAGCCGGGCGTCGAGCCCGCCGGGAAGGCCCGCGACGACCTCGGTGGCCTGCGCGGCGTCCAGCGCTGCCTCGAGATCGCCGGGACGGTTCAGCGTGATCAGCTCGCGCAGGCTCGCATCGGCGAAGCGCGGGCTTTGCGGAATCCAGCCGAAGGCCGCGCGCCAGTCATCGGCGTTTTGTTCGGTCAGCGTGGTGCCGCCCAGCGTGATCTCGCCCGCCTCGGGGTGGATCAGCCCGACCAGCGCGGTCAGGAGCGTCGTCTTGCCCGCGCCCGACGGCCCGGTGATCGCCACCGCTTCGCCCGGCGCGATGTCGCCATCGGGCAGGGGGATCGGATCGGCGGCCTCGCCGGGGCGGATTTGCAGACCGTGCCAGTGCAGGGGGCCAAGCGCGGGCGCCGTGCCTTCGCCGCCGGTGCCCATCAGCGTGTTGGCCTTGGCGATTTCGGTCTCGGTCGTCTCCAGCTCGGAGGCCACGGCGAGCGCGGCGGCCCGGTCGTGCCACGCCGCTGCCAGATCGCGCAGCGGCTGGAAGAATTCGGGCGCGATCATCAGCAGGAAAATCCCCTCGGCCGGGGTCATCTTGCTGTCCCATGTGCCGAAATTCATCCAGCCGATCAGCGAGAAGCCGACATAGACCGCGACCAGCGCCACGCCGATCGCGGCGAACAGTTCCAGAAGCGTCGAGGAGAGGAAGGCCACCCGCAGAACCGCCATCGTGCGGACGCGCAGGTCTTCGGATTTGGTCTCCAGATCGGCGCGCGAGCGGGCCTCCGCGCCCAAGAGCCGCAGATCGGTGATCGCGGCGATCCGGTCGATCAGCAGGCGATTGAGCGAGCCGACCTCGACCATCTGCTTTTCCGAGGCGTCCTGCGCGGCCATGCCCACAAGCGCCATGAAGAGCGGGATCAGCGGCCCGGCGATGAGCAAGATACCCGCGGCGGCCCAGCTTTGCGTGGCGGCGAGCAGGATGAAGGCGAGGGGGATGATCCGGGCGCGCAGGAAGGCGGGCTGGTACCGCGTGGCCCAGGGGCCGAGGGCTGCGAGCTTCTCCGCCGAGAGCGAGGCCAGTTCCGCAGGCGACAGCGCGGCGGCTCCGCTGGCCTGACGCAGCGCCTTTCGGATCAGTGTCTCGCGGCTCTCGCGCAGAACGATCTCGGCGGCATCGGCGGAAAGCTTCTGCGAAACCCAGTCGAGCACGATCCGCACGAGCGCCAGCGCCACGAAACCCGCGGCCCCGGCAAGCGGCGAAAGCGCGGGGCTCACTCCGGGCGCGACCAGATCGCCCAGCACCAGCCCGATCAGAGCGGCCTGCGCGGGCCAGATCAGCGCCGAGGCCACGCCGAGCCACCCGGCGAGCTTCAGCTTCCCCGCCACCGGCTGAGCGATACGGGCCAGAACGGCTTTCGGCTTCGGCGCTTCGGTCGTGGCGTCTGTCATAAGGATCGTGGGGTCTTTTTCTCTGTCGCGCTTGGTTGTGGAGATAGCCGGGCAGAGGGTCTGCGGCAATGGCGTGCGACAATCCGCGCCTGTCACGTCTGCGGCACGTTCCGCCAATCGCGCATGAAAAAACCGTTCGGATGAGGGTCCGAACGGTTTTCGAGGTTACCTGTGGCGGGGCCTTAGCAGGGCGCGATGTACTCGCGGCCATAGGAGTCGCGATAGCGGCACTGACCCGGCTGGTTGGCTTTGCCGATCAGAGCGCCGGCAACGGTGCCGACTGCGCCGCCGATCGCGGCGTTCTGCACGCGGTCGCCGTCATCCGAAACAGCGGCGCCGATTGCGGCACCTGCAACACCGCCGGTCGCGGCAGCGCGGTCTTGTTGCGACATCTGGCAGCCTGCAACGGCAACGGTGGCGCTGAGCGGCAGGATGAGGAACATCTTCTTCATGGTACGTGTCTCCCTTCTGTATCTTCGGACATCCAACGTCGCCCCGCTCCGGGCAGTTCCAAGTTTTTCTTAATTCGTTTTGAGCGCCTATCCTGAAGCCGTGATGGTCGTGCGCCTTGACATGCGGGGTCATTCGAGGGTCAAGCAATATGGAACCCTCAGACACAGACGACAGAAAGACACGCCTATGAATTCGACCGCTTGGCGCGTTCCCCTGATCGGGGCGCTTTTCCTTTTCGCGCTGAGCGCGGTGGTGTTGATGGTCATGCGCCCGCTGATGGCGATCGACGAGACGCGCTATGTCACCGTCGCCTGGGAGATGTGGCAGGGCGGCTCCAAGCTGGTGCCGCATCTCAACGGGGCGATCTATTCCGACAAGCCACCGCTTCTGTTCTGGCTCATCAATATCGTCTGGAGCGTCACGGGCCCCAGCGAATGGGCGGCGCGGCTGGTCGCGCCCGCTTTCGGGCTGCTGTCGGTCGGGCTGGTGGCGATGCTCGCGCGCAGGCTCTGGCCGGAGGAACCCGAGCGCGCCGGGCTCGCCGCGCTGATCCTCGGGACGAGCGGGGTGTTCCTGCTGTTCAGCTCGACGACGATGTTCGACACGATGCTGACGGCGGCGACGCTGCTGGGGATGCTCGCGGTCTGGGCGATGCGCGACACCGATCGCTTCGCCCCGGTGATCGGGCTCGGCATCGCGCTGGCCTTCGGCGTCTTCGCCAAGGGGCCGGTGATCCTAGTGCATGTGCTACCGACCGCGCTTTTGATGCCGCTTTGGGCGACGGGGGCAGAGCGGCCCGCGCTGAAGCAATGGTATGCGCGGATCGGGATCGGTTTTCTGATCGGTTTCGGCATCGTGCTGCTGTGGCTCGGCCCGGCAATCATCTTCGGCGGCGCGGAGTATCGCGAGCAGATCCTGTGGAAACAAAGCGCCGGGCGGATGGTGGAAAGCTTCGCCCACGGTCGCCCCGTCTGGTTCTTCTTGGCGCTGCTGCCCTTCTTCCTCTGGCCGTGGGGCTGGAGCCGCGCGGGGCTGGCCACGTTCAGACCCTCGCGGCTTTGGGAGGATGCGGGCACGCGCATGGTGGCGGTCTGGTTCGCCACCGCCTTTGTCGCCTTCTCGCTGATTTCGGGCAAGCAGGCGCATTACCTCGTGCCGGAACTGCCCGCGCTGACGCTGATCCTGTCGGGGCTGTTGCCCACGGCGGAGCGTCGGATGCGCTGGCTGCGGCTGCTGTGGCTTCTGCCGGGCGTGGCGACGGCGATTGCAGCGGCATCGGTGCATTTCGGGGCGTTCCCGGATCTGCCCGAGGGCACCGGCTCGTGGCTCTTCGTGATCGCGGGTGTGGCGCTGCTCGTGGGCGGCGCGCTGATCGTGCTGAAGGCGCGGCAGGGCTGGTTCGCCGAAGCCTTCGTCGCGCCGCTCGTGCTGATCGCCATTCAGATCATGGTCTGGCCGATCCTTTGGAAAGTCTACGATCCGGCCCCGATCGCGAGCCTGATCGCCGCGCATTCCGAGAATGGCGTGGCGACCACCGATCGCGGCTATGCGGGACAATTCTCGTTCGTCGCGCGGCTTGAGACACCTGTGACGGTGCTTGGCAACAGCGCCGATCTGGGGCGCTGGATGGCGGATCATCCCGGCGGTCTCGTGCTCGCGGCGAAGCCGGTCGAGGGCGTCGACGGGCTTAGCCAGATCGCGGAGCGGCATTTCCGGCAGGACGACTGGCGGCTTTATCAGGTGGCCGAGACGATCGCGCCGCCCGCTGAGACCGCACCCGAGACTACGTCCGACGCCGCGCCCGACAGCGCAAACTGACCCTTCAAAATAAAAGTCACGCCCGAAGCAGATGCTCCGGGCGTGCCTTCTAACCGATAGACGTCAAGTATTACGACTTGGTCTTCTCGGTGGGCCGCTCATCAAGAGTGACGGAGAGCGTGAGCGGCTTGTTCGCGCGCAGCAGCGAGAGCTGCACTTCGGTGCCCGGCTCGTCGGACCCGATGGCACGGGTCAGATCGCGGGGGGCCTTCATCGGCTTGCCATCGACGCCGACGATGATGTCGCCGCGCTTCAGGCCAGCTTTCTTCGCGGGCGTATCGGGCGACACATCGGCCACGAGAACGCCTTCGGGCTTGTCGAGACCCAGCGCCGCGGCGATGTCTTCGCTGACCGGCTGGATCTGCACGCCGAGGAAGCCGCGCTTGACGGTGCCGTCATTCTGCAGATCGGCGACGACGCCCTTGATCGTGTCGGAGGGCACCGAGAAACCGATCCCGACGGAACCGCCGGTGGGCGACAGGATCGCGGTGTTCATGCCGATCACTTCGCCTTGGGCGTCAAAGAGCGGGCCACCCGAGTTGCCTTTGTTGATGGCTGCGTCGGTCTGGATGTAGTTATCGAACGGGCCCGATTTCAAGTCGCGGCCCTTGGCCGAGACGATGCCGGTCGACACGGAGGTGCCAAGGCCGAACGGGTTGCCGATCGCCACGACCGGCTCGCCGACCTGTGCGGTCTGGCTGTCGCCGAAGCCCACGGTCTGCAGGTCCTTGTCGGTATCGACCTTGATCAGCGCGATATCGGTGGCCTTGTCTTCGCCGATCACTTTCGCATCTGCGGTCGAGCCGTCGGAGAAGGTGACCTTCACGCTCTCGGCGCCGTCGACGACATGGGCGTTGGTGACGATATGGCCGTCTTTCTGGATGATGAAGCCGGTGCCGAGGCCGGTGATCTCAGGACGTTGCATCTGCTGGCCCTGACCGTTGGGCCCCATGTCGGGCATGCCGAAACGACGCTGGAAGAACTCGAAGGGGAAATCCTGCGGCATCCCCATCTGGGCCATTTCCTGATCGTTGGCCTGCTTCTTGATCTCGATGGTGACCACGGCGGGCATCACCTTCTTCACCAGATCGACGGTGTTGGTGAAGGTTTCGGCGGCGGCCACGTTCGGGACCAGTGCCAGACCGCTCGTCGCCACGACGCCGGCGCCGAGCATTGCGGTGGTCGCGAGGGTGCGCAGCAGGGGAGCTTTGCGAATGTCCTGCATCTTTCTCTCCTTATTGACAGGGATGCACCCTATGTGAGGGCCTAGCCTGTCAGGAACTCTGCGGGAAGATTGCAGAGCTGTTATCCTTTTCACCTTTAGGGGAGGGGTGCGTGACTTGTGCGGTGGCATCGGCCACATATGTCGCGAACCGAGAAAGCGAGTGCGATGAAACTGCTGTTGATCGAAGACGACGCGACCACCGCCGATTACGTGCTGCGGGGCCTGCGCGAAGAGGGCCATACGGTCGACCATCTCGCCAATGGCCGCGACGGGCTGACCCAGGCGCTGGGCGGCAGCTACGACGTGATGATCATCGACCGGATGCTGCCCGAGCTGGACGGGCTTTCGATCACCCGCGCGATCCGCGCCGCGAAGGTCACGACGCCGATCATCTTCCTGACCGCGATCGGCGGGGTGGATGACCGGATCGAGGGGCTCAACGCAGGCGCGGACGATTACCTCGTGAAACCCTTCGCCTTCGGCGAGCTGTCGGCGCGGCTCGCCGCACTGGCGCGCCGTCCGCAGGCGCAGTCGGAGCAGGTGATGCTGGAGGCGGGCGATCTGAAGATGGATCTGATCGCGCGCAAGGTGACGCGCGGCGGGCAGGAGATCGACCTTCTGCCGCGGGAGTTCTCGCTTCTGGAATTCCTGCTGCGCCGCAAGGGCCGGGTGCAGACCCGGACGATGTTGCTGGAGGGCGTTTGGGATCTGAATTTCGACCCGCAGACCAATGTCGTGGAGACCCATATCTCGCGGCTCCGGAACAAGGTCGACAAACCGTTCGACCGTGACCTCATCCACACCGTGCGCGGTGCGGGCTACCGGATCGAGGGCTGATGAAGGCACGTCTGAACCGCGCGGAAATCCTTGCCTCGACGCCGCTGCGGCAGGCGCTCGGGCTGATGGGGATCGTCTTCGCGATCCTTCTGGTGACGCTGGGCTTCGCCTATGTCGCGCTGCGCTCCTCGACCGAGGATTCGATCCGCGCCGATCTCAAGCAGCAGACGGCGGTGTTTCAGGTCGCCGCCAATCCCGAGACGCTTTCGGTGATCGTCTCGGCGGAGGCGCGGGCCTCGGACCCGTCCGAGCGCGCCATTGCCTTCGTCATGTCGGACGGGCGGCAGGTCGGCAATGTGCGGGTCACGCACGAGGGCGACCGCTGGGTCATCTCGCGGCATCCCGAATATGCGCCGCTCTCGAAACATGGATATTTCACGCTGACCATGCCGCTCGCGGGCGGCTTGCTGGTGATCGGCGAGAGCCGCGCGCCGATTGCGGAATTGACCTCGACCTTCCTCGCGATCCTCGTCTTCTCATTCGTGCCGTCGCTTCTGGTCTCTGCCGCCTATGGCGCGTGGGTCGGGATGCGGGCGCGCAAGCGGGTGAGCGCGATCGAGGAGACGCTCGACGATCTGACCGAGGGGCGGCTGGAGGCCCGGGTGCCGCGTGACGAGATCAAGGCCAAGCGCGGCGACGACCTCGCACGGATCGGGGCGCGGCTGAACGTGATGGCCGAGACGCAGGAGGCGACGGTGGCGGCGTTGCGTCAGGTTTCCGCCGATATCGCGCATGACCTGAAAACGCCGATGCAACGGATCTCCGTGCTGCTCTCGGAGCTGAAGGAAGCTTTGCCCGAGGACACGCCGCCCCGGGCGCTGGCCGAGCAGGCGGGCACCGAGGCCGAACGCGCGGTGGCTGTTTTCCACTCGCTGCTGCGGATCGCTCAGATCGAGGGCGGCAGTCCGAAGGCGCGGTTCGCATCGGTCGATTTGGGCGCGCTCGCGGCCGATATCACCGAGCTTTACGAGGCGAGCGCTGAAGAGGCGGGCGGGGCGCTGACCCTGCAACAGCCCGATGCGCCGCTGATGGTGCATGGTGACCGCGGCTTGCTGGGGCAGATGCTGTCGAACCTGATCGAGAACGCGATCCGTCACGGTGGCCCCGCGCCGCAGATCACGGTGCGCCTGTCTCGCGAACGCGGAGCGGTCACGCTCAGCGTGGCGGATCATGGCCCCGGTATTCCCGCGGCGGAGCGCGAGAAGGTTCTGCGCAGGCTTTATCGGCTGGAACGCTCGCGCACGACGCCGGGCAACGGGCTGGGGCTGGCACTGGTTCATGCGGTGGCGGGGCTGCACGAGGCGGAGCTGGAACTGTCCGACAATCGTCCCGGCCTGATCGTGTCGCTGCGCTTCGCCGCGCCGGGTCAGTCGGTCTGATCGGGCAGGTCGATCTCGGTCAGGAAACGCAGGCTCAGCGGCAGGGTCGCGGCCCCCAGCGCGCGCGCATCGGGGCCCACCTGACCCTCGCGCACGATCGGAACGCCCGCGCCCGAGAGGTTGATCTTCGCGAGTTCCGCTTCGGTGGCGGCGACGAGCCGCGCGCGCAGATCGTTGGGCATCCAGCCGTCGATCACCATCGCATCGAGATCGCACAGAGCCGCCGAGGAGGCGGCGACTGTCGCGAGGCCGCGCGCCGCTTTCGCGAGCCAGTCCTCGACGATGTCTTCGGGAAGATCCCACACATCGCGCCGCTCCCAGAGGAAACTCGCATCTAGGCCCTGCTCCGCCATCGCCGCTTCGATTGCCGAGAGCGAGGCCACGTCGAGCAGCTGGCACTGGCCGCCGTGACCGTCGGGCACCGGCATCGAGGCAAGCGCGCCGGCATTGTTGTTGGGACCGGTCACAAGCGAGCCGTTCATCACCAGCCCGCCGCCCACGAAGAAGCCAACGAACGCATAGAGGAAATCGTCCGGCAGGGTCTGATCGCCCAGCAACAGCTCTGCCGAACAGGCGGCGGAGGCGTCGTTTTCCAGCACCACGGGGAACGGGTAGATCGCCTCCAGCTCGGCGCGGATGTCGCGTTCGCGCCAATCGGCCATCGCGCTTTCTTCCAGCCCGAGCGCGACACCCCAGTCCCACATCCGGAACGGCGCGCCGATCCCGAGGCCCGAGATGCGTTCGCGTTTCGAGGCGGGCAATTCCGTCACCATCCGCGCGATCGCGTCGATGGCGAAGGCGATGGTGTCGGCGGCGGTGGGGTAGTCGTGGCGCGAGACGCTGCGCGAGATCGGCGTGCCCATCATGTCGATCAGGATCACCTCGCTGCGGCGGCGTCCGACCTTCAGGCCCAGAAAATAGGCGCCCTCGGGGTTCAGGCGCATCGGCACCGTGGGCTGACCGACCTTCCCGCGCACCGGGTCGCAGCGCAGCAGGAAGCCTTCATCTTCGAGCGCACGCATGATGACGGAGACGGTCTGCGCCGAGAGGCCCGTCATCCGCGCGATCTCGGATTTTGCCAAGGCGCCGCGGCGGCGAATCAGCGACATCACCAGCCGTTCGTTGCGGTTGCGCATCGAGGAATGATCCGTGCCAATTTTCACCGGGGCGGTCTTGATCATTTCCATTACGCGCTGGGGCACAGTTCATTCTCCGAGGCTGCTCGCGCTTAAGTTACGCTGAGTATTTATCGGCTTCCAGAGGGTGTTCTGTCAATTAATAAATCTACGTGATTTATCTATTGACGAGTCGCCCCGTCTTCGCACATGATTTGCCTCGAAGCCGATCGGAGAGACGGCTGAATTGTTTCTGGGAGGAGACCTGACATGATGAAGAAAACCGCAATTCTCGGTGCAACCGCGCTTGGCCTGATGGCGACGGGCGCTTGGGCGGAAACCACCGCCTGCCTGATCACCAAGACCGACACCAACCCGTTCTTCGTGAAGATGAAAGAGGGTGCGACGGCCAAGGCGAAAGAGATGGGCATCACGCTCAACACCTATGCGGGCAAGCTCGACGGCGACGTGGAGAGCCAGGTCGCGGCGGTCGAAAGCTGCATCGCGGCAGGCGCCAAGGGTATCCTGATCACCCCGTCCGACAGCCGCGCGCTTGCCCCCGCGGTGCAGAAGGCGCGTGACGCCGGTGCGCTGGTGATCGCGCTCGACACCCCGTTCGAGCCCGCCGACACAGCGGATGCGACCTTCGCCACCGACAACTTCAAGGCAGGCGAGCTGATCGGCCAGTGGGCCAAGGCGAAAATGGGCGACAAGGCCGCGGATGCGAAGATCGGCTTCCTCGACCTCAACCCGAGCCAGGTCTCGGTCGATTACCTGCGCGATCAGGGCTTCATGAAGGGCTTCGGCATCGACATCAAAGATCCCAAGAAGATCGGCGACGAAGATGATCCGCGCATCGTCGGCCATGACGTGACCAACGGTAACGAAGAGGGTGGCCGCACCGCGATGGAGAACCTTCTCCAGAAGGATTCGGGCATCAACGTCGTCTACACGATCAACGAGCCCGCCGCCGCCGGTGCCTATGAGGCGCTGAAATCGGTCGGCATGCAGGATCAGGCGATCATCGTTTCGGTCGATGGCGGCTGCCCGGGCGTGCAGAACGTCAAGGAAGGCATCATCGGTGCGACCTCGATGCAGTTCCCGCTGAAGATGGCCTCGATGGGCATCGAAGCGATCGCGGCCTTCGCCAAGGACGGCACCAAGCCGCAGAACTCCGAAGGTCTCGACTTCTACAACACCGGCGTGACGCTGATCACCGACCAGCCGGTCGACGGCGTCGACTCGATCTCGTCGGAAGAAGGCCTGAAGCAGTGCTGGGGCTGATCCCCGCCTGAAAGATCGGAGGGGCCGCCCTGCGCGGTGGCCCTTTCCATTGGGCCGGGTGACGGCCCTTCACCCCACATTGCACAAAGAGGATGACGGACATGACCCAGACCGTTCCGCCTCGCGGCCAGTCCTTCGAGCACGGCCTCGACAAAAGCGACAAGACCGTCGCGGCCTTCAAGACTAAGAAACGCGGGCTTCTCGGCACGATCCAGCACGGGCTGCACGGCAATCCGACGATGGTGCCGGTGATCGTGCTGCTGTTGTCCGTCGCCGTGTTCGGCCTGGTCGCAGGGGGCAAGTTCTTTTCCGCCTTCAACCTGACCCTGATCATGCAGCAGGTCTCGATCATCGGGATGCTGGCTGCGGCGCAATCGCTGATCATCCTGACCGCAGGCATCGACCTGTCGGTGGCCGCGATCATGGTGCTGATGTCGGTCATCGCCGGCAACCTTGCCGTCTACATGGGCGTGCCCGCTCCGATCGCGCTGCTGATTTCCTTCGCAGGCGGCACCGGTGCCGGTTTGCTGAACGGCTTCCTCGTTACCAAGGTGAAACTGCCGCCCTTCATCACCACGCTCGGCACCTGGTCGATCTTCTACGCGCTGAACCTGTGGCTTTCGGGCGCGCAGTCGATCCGCTCGCAGGATATCGACAAGTTCGCGCCCCTCCTGAAATTCTTCGGCAACACGATCACCGTCGGCAATGCGCGACTGACCTATGGGTCGGTCCTGATGGTCGTGGTGTTCCTCGTGCTCTGGTATCTGCTGAACAAGACCGCCTGGGGCCGCCACGTCTATGCCGTGGGCGACGACAAGGACGCGGCGGAACTGGCGGGCATCCGCACCGACCGCACGCTGCTGTCGGTCTACGGTCTGGCCGGGCTCGTCTGCGCGATTGCGGCCTGGGCGTCGATCGGCCGCGTGGGCTCGATCTCGCCGCAGGCCTTCTACGAGGCGAACCTGCATTCCATCACCGCCGTCGTGATCGGGGGCATCTCGCTCTTCGGCGGGCGCGGCTCGATCCTCGGCGCATTGTTCGGGGCGCTGATCGTGGGCGTGTTCCAGTCGGGGCTGCGGCTCGCGAATGTGGACGTGCTCTGGCAGGTCTTCGCCATCGGCTGGCTCATCATCATCGCGGTCGCTATCGACCAATGGATCAGAAAGGTTTCGGCATGACGCAAGAACCCATTCTCACCGCACGCGGTCTGGTCAAACGCTACGGCCGCGTCACCGCCCTCGACGAATGCGACTTCGATCTCTACCCGGGCGAAATCCTTGCCGTGATTGGCGATAACGGGGCCGGGAAATCCTCGCTCATCAAGGCGATCTCCGGGGCCGTCACGGCCGACGAGGGCGAGATCAAGCTCGAAGGCAAACCGATCTCCTTCAAGAGCCCGCTCGAGGCGCAGGATGCCGGGATCGCGACGGTCTATCAGACGCTCGCGCTCTCTCCCGCGCTGTCGATCGTGGACAACATGTTCGTCGGGCGCGAGTTGCGTCGCGCCGGTCCGATGGGCAAATGGCTGCGGATGCTCGACAAGCCCGCGATGCGTGCCTTCGCCCGCGAGAAGCTCAACGATCTGGGGTTGGCGACCATTCAGGATATCGATCAGGCGGTCGAGACGCTGTCGGGCGGTCAGCGTCAGGGCGTGGCGGTGGCCCGCGCGGCGGCCTTCGGGTCGAAAGTGATCATCATGGACGAGCCGACGGCGGCGCTCGGTGTGAAGGAGAGCCGTCAGGTGCTCAATCTGATCCTCGACCTCAAGGCAAAAGGTCTGCCGATCATCCTGATCTCGCACAACATGCCGCATGTCTTCGAAGTGGCCGACCGGATACACGTCCACCGGCTGGGCAAGCGGCTTTGCGTGATCGATCCGAAGAACCATTCGATGTCGGATGCGGTGGCCTACATGACTGGCGCGAAGCAGCCCGATGACGTGAACGAGGCAGCCTGACAACAGGTGGTACGAGTGGGAAGCGCCCGGTCCGAAAGGCCGGGCGTTTTTCGTTTTGGGTCTGCGGCCTTGGCGCGGGGCGACCAGCCCCGGGCCGCGCCCGACCCTCCCCACGGGAGGGCGCATTGGCAATGACGGCGCAGGCACGAAGGGCCGACGGGTTCGCGACATAAAGCACCCAGCCGCGAACCGGACAAAGCGCCCACCCAAGGCTCGGGCGCGTCCCTCACTCCAAAATAGAAAAACCCGCGCCCTCCCGAGCGCGGGTTTCCCGTGAAACATCAAGGGGTCGTCAGTCGCGGCGGCCCGCTTCCAGCGCATCCTCGAAGGTGCGCAGCCCGGTTTTCGGGGCCTGAACCAGCACCGCCATGTTGCCCGGCTTGTGTTCGTTGCGCAGCATCTTGGTATGGGCCTGCGGAATCTGATCCCACGGGAAGACCTCGGACATGCAGGGGTCCAGACGCCGCTCCACCATCAGCTTGTTGGCCGAGGCCGCCTGCTTGAGGTTGGCGAAATGCGAGCCCTGCAGGCGCTTCTGGTGCATCCACATGTAGCGCACGTCGAAGGTGCAGTTGAAGCCCGAGGTGCCCGCGCAGATCACCACGATGCCGCCCTTCTTCACCACCAGCGTCGAGACCGGGAAGGTCGCCTCGCCGGGATGTTCGAAGACCATGTCCACGCTCACGCCCTTGCCGGTGATGTCCCAGATCGCCTTGCCGAACTTGCGGGCCTCTTTGAGCCACTCGTTATATTCGGGCGTGTTGACCGTGGGCAGCTGACCCCAGCATTTGAAGTCCTTGCGGTTGATCACGCCCTTGGCGCCCTGATCCATCACGAACTGGCGCTTGCTCTCGTCCGAGATCACGCCGATCGCGTTCGCGCCTGCGGTGTTCGCCAGCTGGATCGCATAGGAGCCCAGACCGCCCGAGGCGCCCCAGACCAGCACGTTCTGGCCGGGCTTGAGCTCATGCGGGTGGTGGCCGAACAGCATCCGGTAGGCGGTGGCCAGCGTCAGCGTGTAGCAGGCGGCCTCTTCCCAGGTCAGATGCTTGGGGCGCGGCATCAGCTGCTGGGCCTGCACGCGGGTGAATTGCGAGAACGAGCCGTCATGCGTCTCGTAGCCCCAGATCCGCTGGCTGGGCGAGAACATCGGGTCGCCGCCGTTGCACTCCTCGTCGTCGCCGTCGTCCTGGTTGCAGTGGATCACCACCTCGTCACCGACTTTCCAGCGTTTGACCTTGTCGCCCACTTTCCAGACGATCCCCGAGGCGTCCGAACCGGCGATGTGATAGGGCTGCTTGTGGCCGTCGAAGGGCGAGATCGGAACGCCCAGACCCGCCCAGACGCCGTTGTAGTTCACGCCCGCGGCCATCACGAGCACCAGCACCTCGTGGCTGTCGATTTCCCAGGTGTCGACGACTTCCTGCTGGAACGACTGCTCGGGCTCGCCATGGCGTTCGCGACGGATCGCCCAGGCATACATTTTCGGGGGGACGTAGCCGAGGGGCGGCATCTCGCCGATCTCGTAAAGGTCCTTCTCCGGCGCATCGTAGGGCGCGATACCGGTTTCCTGATCAAGGGCCATGGCTCTCTCCTGTCTGTCCTTGCCGCGCCGCAGAATCGGGCGGTGTTCGTTCAGAGGGATACGCATGGCTGCGCAACTTTGCAATCCCTGACGTTCCGTTTTTGTAATTTTATGTCCCTCTTGATTTTAGGGCTGCAGGCAAACCCCTATTTATCAAGCCTCGCGCCACGGACGCTGCGTGAAAGCCGCCACGCCGCGTTGCAGCGAATTGACAGGATCACAAAATTCAATTTAAACCATCCCAACGCGCAACAATATTGCGCAACGAAGATTCGTATTCCGATGGAGGCCGCCATGACCGACACGATGCCCGCAAAAGACCGCCCCTGGCTGTTTCGCACCTATGCCGGCCATTCCACGGCTGCCGCCTCGAACGCGCTCTATCGCAACAACCTCGCCAAGGGGCAGACGGGCCTCTCCGTGGCTTTCGACCTGCCGACCCAGACCGGCTATGACAGCGACCATGTCCTGTCGCGCGGCGAAGTGGGCAAGGTCGGTGTGCCGGTCTGCCATCTGGGCGACATGCGCGCGCTGTTCGATCAGATCCCGCTCGAGCAGATGAACACGTCTATGACGATCAACGCGACGGCGCCGTGGCTCCTGTCGCTCTATATCGCGGTGGCGGAGGAGCAGGGCGCGGACGTGTCGAAGCTGCAGGGCACGGTGCAAAACGATCTGGTGAAAGAATATCTCAGCCGCGGCACCTATATCTGCCCGCCCAAGCCCTCGCTCGCGATGATCACCGATGTCGCGGCCTATACGCGCGAGCACCTGCCGAAATGGAACCCGATGAACGTGTGTTCCTACCATTTGCAAGAGGCCGGCGCGACGCCGCAGCAAGAGCTCGCCTTCGCGCTCGCGACCGCGATCGCCGTGCTGGACGATCTGAAAACCAAGGTGCCGGAAGAGGCCTTCCCGGCGATGGTCGGGCGGATCTCCTTCTTCGTGAACGCGGGCATCCGCTTCGTGACCGAGATGTGCAAGATGCGCGCCTTCACCGAGCTCTGGGACGAGATCTGCCGCGAGCGCTACGGCGTCGAGGAGGAGAAATTCCGCCGTTTCCGCTATGGCGTGCAGGTGAACTCGCTCGGCCTGACCGAACAGCAGCCCGAGAACAACGTCTACCGCATCCTGATCGAGATGCTGGCCGTGACGCTGTCGAAGAACGCGCGCGCTCGTGCGGTGCAGCTGCCTGCGTGGAACGAAGCGCTCGGCCTGCCGCGCCCGTGGGATCAGCAATGGTCGCTCAGGATGCAGCAGATCATGGCCTACGAGACCGACCTTTTGGAATATGGCGACCTGTTCGACGGCAACCCGGCGGTGACCGCGAAGGTCGAGGCGCTGAAGGACGGCGCGCGCGCCGAGCTGGAGACGCTCGACTCGATGGGCGGGGCGATCGCCGCGATCGACTACATGAAATCGCGTCTGGTCGAGAGCAACGCCGCGCGGATCAACCGGATCGAGGCCGAGGAAACCATCGTCGTCGGCGTGAACCGCTGGCAGCAGGGCGAGCCCTCGCCGCTCACTGCGGGCGATGGCGGCATCATGGTCGTCGACCCGGCGGTGGAGCAGGAGCAGATCGACCGTCTGAATGCCTGGCGCGCCGAGCGTGACGAGGCTGCGGTGCAGGCCGCGCTGGCTCAGCTCAAGGCCGATGCGAAGGCTGGCAAGAACATCATGGAAGCTTCGATCGCTGCGGCCAAAGCAGGCGCGACCACGGGAGAATGGGCGGGCGTCATGCGCGCCGTTCATGGCGAGTATCGCGGCCCGACGGGCGTCTCGCGCTCGCCCTCGAACCAGACCGAAGGGCTCGACGATATCCGCGAGGCCGTCGATGCGGTCAGCTCGCAGCTGGGCCGTCGCCTGAAATTCCTCGTCGGCAAGCCGGGCCTCGACGGCCACTCGAACGGCGCCGAACAGATCGCCTTCCGCGCCCGCGATTGCGGTATGGACATCACCTATGATGGCATCCGCCTGACGCCCGAACAGATCGTCGCCAAGGCAATCGAGGACGAGGCGCATGTGGTGGGGCTGTCGATCCTGTCGGGCTCGCATATGCCCCTGATCGAGGAGCTGATGGAGCGGATGCGCGCCGCTGGCCTCGACCATGTCCCGGTCGTCGTCGGCGGGATCATCCCCGACGAGGACGCGAAGAAACTTTTGGGCTTCGGCGTGGCGCGCGTCTACACGCCCAAGGATTTCGAGCTGAACCGGATCATGATGGATATCGTGACGCTCGCGACCCCGGCCGAGAAGGCCGCCTGAGCGCGCAACCCGTTTGGGATCGGGAAGGAGCAGGCGTCTTCTTCTCGACCCAAATATCCCCGCCGGAGGCTCCCGGCGTCGGACCCCGCGAAAACCGCGCCCTTTCGCCCTTCCGCCCGCCAAGGCGCGCAGGTAAGGTCGCGCCATGACGACCCCCATGATCCAGTTTTCCGAGGACCAGGCCGAGGCTTGGGATGCCGTTGCTTCCGCGCTCGAGGCGGCGGGGGTGGATATTCTCGAAGGCTCGATGACACCGGAAAGCGGCAGCAATCGCGTGCTTTCGGTGATCGGCAAGGCGGGGTCGGGCAAGACGCTGCTTCTGGCGGAGCTTTATAAAGCGCTGGAGGCGGCAGGCGTCGATCTGGTCTCGGGCGATTTCGAGGGCAAGCGGCGCAAGGAAAAACGCACTTTGGCGATCCTCGCGCCCACGAACAAGGCGGCGAGCGTCTTGCGCTCGCGCGGCGTGCCCGCGACGACGATCCACCGCATTCTCTACACGCCGGTTTACGACCCGGAATACGAGCGGATCGCGGAATGGCTGACCGGGCAGGGCGAGCGGCCCAAGCCCGAACTACTGATCGAGATGGGCCTGACCGAGGCGACGCTCGACCGGGCGAAAACCTTCTACGAGCTGCATAAGTCGATCCCCGCGGCGCTGGCCTCGGCGGGGCTGCGCGGCTCGGATTTCATCAATGGCTGGAAGCGGCGCGAAGACCCGCTCGATATCGGGTTTGTCGATGAGGCCTCGATGCTCGACGAGCGCCAGTTCGACGATCTGCGCGAAATCTTCCCGACGCTGGTGCTGTTCGGCGATCCTGCGCAGCTGGCCCCGGTGAACCAGTCGGGCGAGATGGTCTTCGAGCGCCTGCCCGACGAGCGGAAACACATCCTGCACCGTATCCACCGGCAGGCCGAGGATAACCCGATCCTCGATCTGGCGCATATGCTGGGCGATGAGAACCTCACCTTCGAGCAGTTCGAACGCGAGATCGAGAAAGCTGCTGCCAAGGACGACCGCGTCGTCTGGGCCGAGCGGGTGGAGAGCGATCTGATGGCGCGCTCGCCGGTGCTGGTCTGGCGCAACGCCACGCGCATCCGGCTGATCCATGCCTTCCGCGCCGCCCATTCAGCCCCGGCCGACATGATGCTGCCGGGCGAGCCCTTGATCTGTGACGGGATCGAACTGCCGGTGAAGCATCGCAAGAAGCGGATCGATCTGGAGGCGCGCGGCCTGATCAAGGGCGCGCAGGTGATCTATCTCGGCCCCGGCAAGAAGCCCGGCTTCTCGCGGCTGCATGTGATGGGGGCGGAAGATCCGCGGCTCTCGGCGGCCTCGATCGTGAAGATCGAGATGCCGGACGAGGAGGAGCCGTTCATTCCTTTCGCGGCCCGCATGGGCGCGACCTTCCTGCATGGCGCGGCGGTGACGATTCACAAGGCGCAGGGTTCGCAATGGGAAGACGTTCAGGTCTTCGCGCCGGATATCTACGCGGCTTACAGGGCAGGGCGCGTCGAGGCGGGCATCCCGCTGTGGAAACGGCTGGCCTATGTCGCGATCACCCGGGCGCAGCATCGGCTCTTGTGGGTGGTGCGGGCGCGACTGGCGCGGCCCTCGGCGCCGCTGACCATTGACGATCTGCCGAAAGGCGGCGGTAAGCTGGAACTGAAAGCCGAACCGCAGGACGGATAGGGCAGGAGCCTCCGGCGGGGATATTTGAGCCAAGGCGAAGGAGGGGCGAGATGGGCGTGATGGTTGTGACCGGGGCGAGCGCCGGGATCGGGCGGGCCGTGGCAGAGGCCGCGCTGGCCGAAGGCTGGCAGGTCGCCTGTCTGGCGCGCTCGGAGGACAAGCTGGCGGAGGTCGCCGCGCAAGGCGAGGGGCTGGCCGTTGTCTGCGATGTGAGCGATGCGAAAGCGGTGGAGCGCGCCTTCGCCGAGGTCGTCGCGAAGTTCGGCCGGATCGACGTGCTGTTCAACAATGCCGGGATGTTTCCGCCCGCGGCCTTGCCCGACGAGGTCACGCTGGAGGATTGGGACGCCTGTATCGCGGTGAACCTGACGGGGATGTTCCTGTGTGCCCGCGCCGCTTTCGCGCAGATGCGCAGGCAGGCGCCGCGCGGCGGGCGGATCATCAATAACGGCTCGATCTCGGGGCAGGTGCCGCGGGCGAAATCGCTCGCCTATACGACCACGAAACACGCGATCAACGGCATGACCAAGCAGATCGCGCTGGACGGGCGCGATTTCGACATCGCCTGCGGGCAGATCGACGTGGGCAATGCGCGCACGGGGTTGCTGGCGAATATGGATGCGGCGGCGACCAAGACGGCGGAGCCCACGATGGACGTGGCCAATGTCGCGCGCTCGGTGCTGCATATGGCGTCGCTGCCACTCGAGGCGAATGTGCTCAACATGACGGTGATGGCGAGCGCGATGCCCTTCGTCGGGCGCGGTTAACGCACGAAGCGGAAGATCGCGGCGGCGGCCCAGCCTGCGAAGACTGCAAGCGCCAGCGACAGCAGCCCGTAGAGCGCCGCGTTCTCATGCGCGAGCGTGTAGAGCCAGCGCTCCAGCCCGACTTTGCGCACCTCGATCGCGGATTGGTATTTGTCCACCAGCTTGCCGTCGCGCAGCAGGAAGATACGGGTCTTGTAATCGCCCTCGGTGAGGTTCGCAGGCAGCGCGAAATCGGCGCGGAACAGCGTGTTGTCCACGATATGCACGCCGCCGGTCTCGAGCTTGTAGAGCCCCTGTTCCTTTCGGATATCGACGAGCGCTTCGGTGAAGGGGATCGAATCGTCGACGGTGATCGGACCGGAGAAGGCGCGCATCGCGAGCGGAATCGAAATCCGCTGCTGGGTGTCGGTGCGCCGATCGAGGATATCGCCGAGCGGGCCGGAGGTGGCGACGGCGTAATAGCTGGGGGCTGCGGCGACGCCGACCGAAGCCGTGTTCACCCAGATCCCGAATTCGCGCGATTTCTTGCGGATGGTGACCGGGCCGAGCGGCCCTTCGAGCGTCACGATCACCGCGAGTTTCTGTCCTTCGGGCTCCGGCGTCTCGCGCTTGATCGCGCCATAGATCAGGATTTGCGACCCGTCGAAGGAGGTCGTGATTCCGATATTGTCGCGGCTGAGGCCCGCCACGATCTGCTCGTCGGGTTCGGGGCGATTGGTGATCGGCATTCCCGGACGCGCGGGCAGAACCTGTTGGTCCTGTGCCAGAGCGGGCAGGGCGACAGCGCAGAGGCCGAAAGCGAGGAGGGCCGCACGGATCATCATTCGCCCCCCGTCGCGATGGAGTAGAGGTTGCTCGGATGCAGCACGAGGTCGAGGCCGAGCTTGCCCGCGACGAGGATTACCAGCAGCGCCAGCAGAATGCGCAGTTGTTCTGCCTTCAGGCGTGCGCCCAGCCGCGAGCCGATCTGTGCGCCGATCACGCCGCCGACGATCAGCAGCAGCGCCAGCATGACGTCGACCGTCTGGTTGGTGATCGCGTGCATCAGCGTGGTGAAGGCCGACACGAACAGGATCTGGAACAGCGAGGTGCCGATCACGACCTTGGTCGGCATGTTCAGAAGATAGATCATCGCCGGAACCATGATGAAGCCGCCGCCGACGCCCATGATCGCCGCGAGGATGCCAACCGCGACGCCGACCAGCAGCGGCGGGATCACCGAGATATAGAGGCCCGAGGCGCGGAACTTGAACTTGAAGGGCAGCTTGTGGACCCAGGTGTGCTGCACGCGCTTCTTGCGCGCGCCGCCGCCCTTGCGCTGCTTTTGCAGGGTGCGGATCCCCTCTTGCAGCATCAGCAGGCCGATCAACCCGAGGAAGACGACGTAGCAAAGCTGCACCGCGAGGTCGATCTGGCCGAGCTCGGTCAGCAGGTTGAAGACGTAGATGCCGCTGGCCGAGCCGAGCAGGCCGCCCACCAGCAGCACGAGCCCCATCGGAATGTCGACCGCCTTGCGCTTGAGCTGCGCCAGAACGCCCGACACGGAGGAGGCGACGACCTGGTTCGCGCCGGTCGCCACGGCGACGGAAGGCGGGATGCCGATGAAGAACAGAAGCGGGGTGATCAGGAAGCCACCGCCCACGCCGAACAGGCCCGAGAGTAGCCCCACGATTCCGCCGAGCCCCAGCAGGGTGAAGATATTGACCGAGACTTCGGCGATGGGCAGGTAGATCTGCATGAGCTGCACCCGCTGAGGAGGTTGCATCGTTAGTGTCCCCGAAGGGCAGGCGAAGTCAAACCCCGCCGTGCCGCAGGGTTACAACTGTTGCAGATATCGTCGCAAAACCTGTTCGAGCTTGGCTGCGCCCATCGGCGCGATCGCCTTGGTCTGCTCGTGGCTGATATTTTCCTGCGCCATGCCCGCCCCCATATTGGTGATGACGGAAACGGCGGCCACGCGCAGCCCGAGGAAGCGCGCAAGGATCACTTCCGGCACGGTCGACATGCCCACCGCATCGGCGCCGAAGACCTTGGCGGCGCGGATTTCGGCGGGGGTCTCGAAGGTCGGGCCGGAGAACCAGCAATAGACGCCTTCGGGCAGTTCGATCCCTTCGGCCTTCGCTGCGGCTTTGAGCCCGGCGCGGATCTCCGGGTCATGCGCCTCGGTCAGCGGCACGAAACGCGCATCCGAGGGTTCGCCGATCAGGGGATTGTTGCCCGAAAAGTTGATGTGATCGTTGAGCATCATCAGCCCGCCGGGCTGGATGTCCTCGCGCAGGCTGCCGGCCGCATTGGTCAGCAGCAGGCTCTCGCAGCCGAGCGCCTTGAGGATCTCCAGCGGCAGGCGCATCTCGGCGGGGTTGCCGTGTTCATAATAGTGAACCCGACCGCCGAAGACCGCGACGCGGACGCCTTCGAGCGTGCCGATCACCAGCTTCGGATTGTGTCCCGAGACGCCCGCATGGGGAAAGCCCGGAAGCTCCGAATAGGGGATCGCCACGCCCTCGACCTCCTCGGCCAGATGGCCGAGGCCGGAGCCGAGGATCAGGCCGAGGCGCGGGGCCTCGTCGCCCGCGCGTTCGCGGATCAGTTGTGCGAGTTCAGCGCTCTTTGACATAGGGCTGCCCCCCTGCACGCGGCGGGATCGCCTTGCCGATGAAGCCCGCGAGGATGATCACGGTGAGGATGTAGGGCACCGCCTGCATGAACTGGATCGGCAGGGTCACGACGCCCAGATCGATATTCGGATAGCGGTTCGAGATCGCCTCCAGCAGGCCGAAGAGCATCGTAGCCCCAAGCGCCGGAACAGGCCGCCATTTCGCGAAAATCAGAGCCGCGAGAGCGATATAGCCGCGCCCGGCGGTCATTTCCTTCACGAAGCCAGCTGCCAGACCGGTTGCCAGATAGACGCCGCCCAGACCTGCCAGCACGCCGGTGATGGCGACGGCGGTGTAGCGCATCCGAATGACCGAGATGCCTGCGGTGTCGACCGATTCCGGGTTTTCGCCCACCGCGCGCAGACGTAGGCCGAAGCGGGTGCGGAACAGCACCCACCATGTGATCGGCACCATCGCGAAGGCGACATAGACGAGGATCGAGTGACCCGAGATCAGGTTCGAGTAGATCGGACCGAGGAAGGGCACATCCTTCACTGCGTCGGCGCCGGGCAGGGTGATCGGATCGAAGCGTCCGTTGCCCGACAGTTGCGGCGTGCGGCCGCCCTGATGGAACCAGCTTTGCGCGATCAGAACGGTAAAGCCCGAGGCAAGGAAGTTTACCGCGACGCCGGAAATCAGCTGATTGCCGCGAAAGGTGATCGAGGCGAGGCCGTGCACGAAGGCGAGGCTCATCGAGCCCCCGACGCCCGCCAGAAGCCCGAGCCACGCATTGCCCGTCACCGCCGCGACCGCGCCGGAGAAGAAGGCGGCCATCAACATCTTGCCCTCAAGGCCGATGTCGAAGATGCCTGCGCGTTCCGAGAACAGGCCCGCGAGGCAGGCCAGCAGCAGCGGTGTGCCGAGGCGAACGGCGCTATCGAGAATCTCGATGATCGTTGCGAAATCCATCTCAGGCCTCCTTCCGGGCGTTGGCGCGCGCGACGAAGAAATGTTCGATCGGGGCGCGCAGCATGTTGTCGAAGGCCCCGGTAAACAGGATCACGAGCGCCTGAATCACCGTGATCAGCTCGCGCGGGATCGTGGTTTCCAGCGCCAGCTCGCCGCCGCCCTGGTAGAGGAAGCCGAAGAGAAGCGCGGCAAGGAACACGCCGAACGGGTGGTTGCGGCCCATCAGTGCGACTGCGATCCCGATGAAGCCCGCGCCCTCGACCGAGTTGAGCACGAGCCGATGCGCCTCGCCCATCACGTTGTTGATCGCCATCAGACCGGCGAGACCGCCCGAGATCAGCATCGCCGCCATGACGATCTTCACCGGCGAGATGCCCGCATAGCGCGCCGCCGTCTCCGACCGCCCGAAGGCGCGAATCTCGAAGCCGAGCTTGGTGCGCCAGATCAGCACCCAGACGAGGTAGCAGGCGAGGATCGCCACGAAGAAGGACACGTTTGCCGGGACCGATTTCGAGAAGAACTGACCGATCAGCGGGAAGTCATGGAAGGTCGGCAGATGCGTGGCGGGCCCGAAGCGCGCGGTGGCCGGGTCCATCGAGCCGCGCGGACGCAGCACGTTGACCAGCATGTAGTTCAGCACCGCCGCACCGATGAAGTTGAACATGATCGTGGTGATCACGATGTGGCTGCCGCGCTTGGCCTGCAGATAGGCCGGAATTGCCGCCCATGCCGCGCCGAAGATCGCGCCGCCCGCCATCGCCGCGATCAGCGCGATGGTCCAATGCGGCCACGGGAAGGCCAGCAGCACCAGCGCCACGCCAAGCCCGCCCAGCGTCGCCTGACCCTCGCCGCCGATATTGAACTGGCTGGCGTGATAGGCGACCGCGACCGCGAGGCCGGTGAAGATGAAGTTCGTGGCGTAATAGAGCGTGTAGCCCCAGCCATAGGGCGAGCCGAGCGCGCCCGAGACCATGACCTTGATCGCCTTGATCGGGTCTTCGCCGATCAGCAGCACCACGATCCCCGAGATCACGAAGGCGATCAGCAGGTTGAGGAGCGGGATCAGGGCCACATCGACCCATTTCGGTGTCTTTTCCATTATTGGCTCTCCTCGGGCGCGGCGATCGTCCAGCCGTCCATGCCGCGCACGTCCTCGCCGCCCATGCCCGCCATCAGGCAGCCCATGCCGGTCTGGGTGGCGGTCTCGACGGGGCCGATGCCCATGACCTGCCCGTCGAACATGACCGCGACCCGGTCCGAGAGCGCCCGGATCTCGTCAAGCTCGACCGAGACCAGCAGGATCGCGGCGCCCTGGTCGCGCAGTTCGATGATGCGTTTGTGGATGAATTCGATCGCGCCGATATCGACGCCGCGGGTGGGTTGGCCCACCAGCAGCAGCGCCGGGCTTCGTTCGATCTCGCGGGCCAGCACGATCTTTTGCTGGTTGCCGCCCGAGAAGCTTTTCGCGGGCAGGGTCGGGATCGGCGGGCGGACGTCGAAGCGTTCCATCGCCTCGGCGGTGTGAGCCACGATCCCCGCATTGTCCATGACGAAGCGGTTCTTCTGATAGGCCGGGTCGGAGTGATAGCCGAAGACCATGTTCTCCCACGCGGCGAAATCGAGGATCAGGCCAAGGTGGTGGCGGTCTTCGGGGACGTGCGAGATGCCCCGGCGACGCCGCGACTGGCCGTCGCTATGCTTGCCGGTGAGGTCGATCTCTTCGCCGTTGATGCGGATGTTGCCGGTGCCCTTGGCGAAACCGCCGAGGATTTCCAGCAATTCGGACTGGCCGTTGCCCGCCACGCCCGCGATGCCGAGAATCTCGCCCGCGCGGATTTCGAGATTGATGCCCTTGAGGCGCTCGATCCCGTCTTCGTCCTTCACGCGGAGGTTCTCGACTTCCAGCACGGTCTTGCCGGGCTGGGCTGCCGTCTTGTCGACGTTGAGCAGAACCTTGCGGCCCACCATCAGCTCTGCCAGCTGCTCGGGCGAGGTCTCGGCGGTCTTCACCGTTGCCGTCATCTCGCCGCGGCGCATCACGCTGACCGTGTCGGTGATCTCCATGATCTCGCGCAGCTTGTGGGTGATCAGGATGATTGTCTTGCCCTCCTTGCGGAGGAAATCGAGGATGCGGAACAGGTGATCGGCCTCGGCGGGCGTCAGCACCCCGGTCGGCTCGTCGAGGATCAGGATATCTGCCTGACGATACAGTGCCTTGAGGATTTCCACGCGCTGCTGGTGGCCGACGGAGAGCTCTTCGATCTTCTCGTCGGGATCGACGTTGAGCTCGTATTCCTCGGCGAGGCGCTTGAGTTCCTTGCGGGCCTTGGAGAGCGAGGGGCGCAGCAGCGCGCCATCCTCAGCCCCAAGGATGATGTTCTCGAGCACGGTGAAATTCTGCACCAGCTTGAAATGCTGGAAGACCATGCCGATGCCGGCGCTGATCGCAGCCTGGCTGTCGGGGATATGGGTGTGCTTGCCCTTGATCCAGACCTCGCCCGCATCGGCCTTGTAGAAGCCGTAGAGGATCGACATCAGCGTGGATTTTCCCGCGCCGTTCTCGCCGATGATCCCGTGGATCGTACCGGGCATGACCCGGATCGAAATGTCCTTGTTGGCCTGCACCGTGCCGAAGGCTTTCGAGATGCCTTTCAGCTCGATCGCGGGCGCGCCCGTGGGCGTGGCGGCGGCGTGGGCCGCCTCGGCCGCATCGCTGGCGTTTTCAGTGGCAAGGGCGGCAGTTGCCTGCCGCCCCGCGTTGTTCGACTCTGTTGTGCTCATCACTCGACCGGGCAGCTGTCGTCCGACATGTAGTCATGCACTTCGATCTTGCCGTCGATGATGTCCTGCTTGGCCTTCTCGACTGCGGCGGTCATTTCGGGGGTCACCAGCGACTTGTTGTTGTCGTCCATCGCGACGCCAACGCCATTATCGGCGAGACCCATGATCTTAATTCCGGGTTTGAGGTCGGGGCCTGCGCTAAAGGCGTCAAAAACTGCGGTATCAACACGCTTGAGCATCGAAGTGAGAACTTGGCCCGGGTGCAGATAGTTCTGGTTGCTGTCCACGCCGATAGAAAGGATGCCGCCGTCTGCTGCAGCCTGAAGGACACCGATCCCCGTGCCGCCGGCGGCGGCGTAGATCACGTCCGCACCTTGGCTGATCTGGGCCTTGGCGATCTCGCCGCCCTTCACCGGGTCGTTCCACGCTGCCGGGGTGGTGCCGGTCATGTTCTGGATGACTTTCGCGTCCGGATTGGTCGCTTTCACACCCTGCACATAGCCGCAGGCAAATTGCCGGATAAGGGGAACATCCATGCCGCCCACGAATCCGACAGTGCCGGTTTTCGAGGCCATCGCGGCCATCATGCCGACGAGGTAGGAGCCTTGCTCGGATTTGAAATTGATCGACTCGACGTTGGGCTGGTCGACGACCATGTCGATGATCGCGAACTTGGTGTCGGGGTAGTCGGGAGCGACGGTGTTGAGCGTGTCGCCGAAGGCGAAGCCGGTCATCACGATCGGGTTGGCGCCGGACTCGGCGAGTTTACGCAGGGCCTGCTCACGCTGAGCTTCCGACTGCATTTCCAGTTCCTTGTAGGAGCCGCCGGTCTCTTCGGCCCAACGCTTGGCGCCGTTGAAGGCGGCCTCGTTGAAGCTCTTGTCGTATTTGCCGCCCAGATCGTAAATGATCGCGGGATCGGCCAGCGCGGCCCCGGCGCTGAGCGCGAGCGCGGTCGCGGCGCCGAGGAACTTGGTGAAATAGGTCATGGATTACTCCCGAACGTTATGGCCCTGTTGGATAAGCCTGTTGGCGCGCTCGGTTCAGCGCGCGGACCCGGCGATTTGGGCAGAGCTTGCCAAGGGGGTCAAGCGTCAAGTTGTGGATGACGCGAGGTCGCAAGACAAATTTGATTGAACGGTCAGCTTGTCGCTCTAGCGAGTGGCAAAGTTAGAACCAGCGCGTCGATGCGATCGCCTTCCGGGCTGCGGTAATAGCCCTTCCGACGCCCCGATTCCTTCCAGCCGGTCGCGGCATAAAGCGCGCGTGCGGCGTCGTTCTCGGCGGAGACTTCGAGGAAGGCGCTTTCGGCCCCCAGCGCCTCGGCTTCCTGTGCGAACCGCTCCACCAGCGCGCGGCCGGTTCCGCTGCGCCGCGCTTTCGGGTCGACCGCGAGGGTCAGAAGCTCGGCCTCGCCCGCGATGACGCGTCCCAGCAGGAAGCCTCGGTTTTCGTTCAACAGAAAGGTGCCGGGGCCGCGCATCAGATCCCGGAATTCGGCCTCGGTCCACGGGCGCGGTGTGGTGAAGCAGGCGGCATGCAGCTCGGCGAGGGCTTCGGCGCGCATCAGTCGAGGATCCTCGGCGGCGGGTCGGAGGGCGGGGCGGCATCGGCCGCGCGAAGGTAGAGCGGCGCGGGGCGTTCTCCGGGGATGACTTCGCGAGAGGCCGCGATCCGTGCGATGGCTTCGGCGGGGGCGAAAGCGGCGGGCGCGGCAGCGGCGCCGATCCGTTGGGCGACCTCCTCGGCGGCGGAGCCGATACAGGTCAGGCCGGGTTCTGCCAAGCCCTCGGGCAGCGCGTCGAGCTCATGCAGATCGAGCGGGATGGCCTGTGCGGTGCGGAACCCTTCGAGATAGACGCGTTCGCGCGGCGCTGCGACGGCGGCAAGCACGGGACCTTCGCTGCCGAATTGCGCGGCGTCGGTGATCGAGACGCCGAGCGCCGGGGCCCGCAGGCTCAGCGACAGCCCGCGCGCGGCGGAGACGGCGATGCGGACGCCGGTGAAATTCCCCGGCCCGATCCCGACGCCGATCCGCGTCAGGTCGCGCCAGCCGACGCCTGCCTCTGCGAGCACCTCTTCCAGAAGCGGCATCAGCCGTTCGGCCTGACCGCGCCCCATCTCTTCGTGGCGCGCGACGAGGCAGTCATCACCCGACAGCAAAGCGGCCGCGCAATGCGCGGCCGATGTGTCGAAGGCTAGCGTCAGATCAGGCATTGACCGGACGCACCTCTGAAACCTCGGGTATGTAATGTCTGAGCAGGTTCTCGATCCCCATCTTGAGCGTCAGCGTCGACGAGGGGCAACCGGCGCAAGCGCCCTGCATGTGCAGGTAAACCACGCCACGCTCGAACCCGTGGAAGGTGATGTCGCCACCGTCCTGCGCCACGGCCGGGCGCACGCGGGTGTCGAGCAATTCCTTGATCTGCGCCACGATCGCGCCGTCCTCGCCGTCATGCTCGGCATGGCCCGAGGGCGCGGCTTCGCCTTCGATCACCGGGGCGCCGGATTGGAAATGCTCCATGATCGCGCCGAGGATTGCCGGTTTCGCGTGATCCCAGCTGGTCGCGTCATCCTTCGTCACGGTGACGAAATCCGAGCCGAAGAACACGCCGGTCACGCCGGGCACTGCGAAAACGCGCTTGGCCAGCGGCGATTTGGCCGCCGCCTCGGCGGAGGGGAAATCAGCGGTGCCGGTCTCCAGCACGGTCTGGCCGGGCAGGAATTTCAGCGTCGCGGGGTTCGGGGTCGTCTCGGTCTGAATAAACATCGCGTGCCTCCTTGGCTTGCCGCTCATATGCGCCTTCCGACTGAATTAATCAAGTAATCGCGGCTATGCGCTAGATGATGCGCGGCGCGATCTCGGCGGGATCTGTGACCTCCGGGCGCCAGAACGCCTCCGCTTCCGGTCCGATCTGCGCAAGAGCGGCCTCGAAGTCACGATGATTGACATGGCGCCAGAGCGCAAAGGCGGTGGCCTCGATGGCGTTGTCGGGGGTCAGGTTGTGATGCGGGCGCAACGCCTGCGCTTCGCGGGTCATCTCGGTCCGGCTGCCGAACGGGCGCGGCGTCGCCATCACATCCCAGTGATACAGGAAGATTGCGCGCAACATCGCAGGCAGGCAATCGGCGAAGGCGATGGCATCGACAGGGCGCAGCCGCGCCCGGAAGGTGACGAAGACGCCCTCAACCGCCGTGTAGGTCATGTTGTCCGAGTCGAGTCCCATCCGATCGCGCGCATCTGCGAGGAAAGAGGCGAACTCCTTCTGCGAATGGCGGTAGGTCCAGGGCATCGGCATCGGTCAGGTGATCTGTTCGAGCTTTTCCTTCGACATCTCGCCCGGCACGATCGTCAGCGGGCAGGGCAGCGAGCCCGCCTGTTTCACCATCTGCGTCACCAGCGGCCCCGCACCGCCCTTGCCGGAGCCTGCGCCGAGAACCAGCACGCCGATCTCGGGATGTTCGTCCATCACGGCGATGATCTCGGGCACCGGTTCGCCCTCGCGGATCACCAGTTCCGGCTCCACGCCCTGACGGTCGCGCATCCATTTCGCGAAGACCTCGAAATGCGCCTCGATCCGCTCGCGGGCTTCTTCGCGCATGATCTCGGCCACGCCGATCCAGTGCTGGTATTCGTCGGGCGGGATCACCGAGAGGATGATCACGCCGCCGCCGGTATGGTTCGCGCGCATCGCCGCGAACCGCATCGCGTTGAGGCATTCGCGGGTATCGTCGAGCACAACCAGAAACTTGCGCATGGCTCCTCCGGGACGGGGTGTCTGCGGATCATCGCCCGGCGCGAGGTCTTTGGCAACCGCGGGGGTGTCGAGGCTCAAAGCGGCGACCCTTGCGCCCAGTCCATATAGGCCTCGCGCGCCCGCTGTGTGCCCTTGCCGGGCGTGTAGCTGACATCGTCGAAGCCCGCGACCGGGGTGACCTTGGCGAAGTTGCCGGTCAGGAAGACCTCGTCGGCATTGCGGAAGTCGTCGAGCGTCAGCACCGCTTCATGCACCGTCTCGCCGCCCTCGCGCAAAAGGCCCATGATCCGCTTGCGCGTGAGACCCGCGAGGAAAGTGCCGTTCGGGATGGGCGTGAAATACTCGCCATCCTTCACCATCCAGACATTCGCGGTCGCGCTTTCGGCGACATTGCCCATCGCGTCCTGCACCAGCGCGTTGCCGAAGCCCTTGCGCTGGGCCTCGACAAGCATCCGGGCGTTGTTCGGATAGAGGCAGCCCGCCTTCGCATCGGTGACGTTATCGGCCAGAACGGGGCGGCGGAATTGCGTGGTGGTCAGCGTCGTCGCCTTGCTCGGATCGGGCATCGCCACCTCTTCGAGGCACAGTGCGAAGCCGGTCTCGCCGGGCATCGGCGCCACGCCCAGATCGGACCCGGCGATCGCCCAGTACATCGGGCGCACGTAGACGGCAGCACCCTTGTCGTATTTCCGCAGGCCCTCGCGCGCAATCTCGACGATCTCCTCGGCGGCGAGGGTCGGCGTGATCATCAGCGCCTCGGCGGAACGGTTGGTGCGTGCGCAATGCAAGTCGAGATCGGGGACGACCCCGTCGAAAAGCCGCGCCCCGTCAAAGACCGAGCTGCCTTGCCAAAGCCCGTGATCGGCGGCGCGCATGACGGCGATATCGCCCTCGTGCCATGCGCCTTTGAACCAAGTGCGGATGTTTTTGCCGAATGCCATCGGTGCCTCCTTCGTATCGGGCGCGATCCAACCACTCGCGCCCCGCGAAGTCCATACGACCGATTGTATCGGTGTCAGGTGTCGTGAGGTCCGGTCCTTTCATGACGGGGTGGCGTTAACCGCATCGCAACTGCGCGGCGCATAGGCTTGCGCCGATGCCGCCTGTCCGGTGGCGCGAAACAGGAGATTCGTCATGACCCCGGCCCGGCGCAGGCGCAAACGTCTCTTCGATCTGACGCTGGCACTTCTGGCGCTGCCAGTGGTCTTGCCGCTGATCGCGTTGGTCTGGCTGGCCGTCGCGATGGTGCAGGGGCGACCGTGGTTCTACGGCGGCGAGCGGATGCACAGTCCCACGCGCAGCTTCCGGATGTGGAAGTTCCGCACGATGGAGGCGGAGGCGGGCGATCACGGCATCACCGCCGGGCATAAGCGCGCGCGGATCACACCGCTTGGGCAAGTTCTGCGTCGCTGCCACGCGGATGAGCTGCCGCAGATCTGGAATGTCCTGCGCGGCGATATGAGCTTCGTCGGACCGCGCCCTCCGCTGCGCGAGGTGGTGGAGCGTTTCCCGCAGCTCTATGCACAGGTGCTCGCAAGCCCGCCCGGGATCACCGGTCTTGCGAGCGTGCAGTTCGCTCAAAAAGAGGCGCGTCTTCTGGCGCGATGTCGAACGGCCGAAGAGGCGCAGCGGATCTACGATCAGGCTTGCGTCCCCGAGAAAGCCCGGCTTGATCTGCTCTACCAAAGACAGGCCTCGTGGCGGCTCGATCTGGCGCTGATCTGGCAAACCTTGCGCGGAGGGATCGCGTGAGGGAAGCGCTCACCGACAAGATCGCGACGCGCCTGATCGCGCTGTCGCGCCCGCGCAAGGCGGCTGTCATCGCGACGCTCGATGCGCTCCTCGCAATGGCGTGCCTTGCGCTGGTGTTGCAGCTCGCGCCTGCCTCGAGCCGTGGGGGCCTCGGGGGGGATTCATGGCTCCTGGTCCTGACCGGGAGCGGTCTCGCCGCAGTGGCAAGCCTTGGCTCCGGCTTGGCGCGCCTGCCCCTGAAGGATTTCGCCATGCTGGGGGCGGGAAAGGCGGTCGTCCTCTCTTGCTTCCTTGCACTGGCCCTCTGGGTCGGCCTCGGATGGCGGGGCGGCGACACTGCGCTTTTCTTTGGCTGCGCGTTTCTATCGGGCCTCGTGGTCCAGCGCCGGGCGCTTCTGGCGCTGACGGGATGGCTCTATCGGCGCTCGAACGTCGTCTCGCGCATCGCGATCTACGGCGCAACGCCGGAGGGAATCGCGCTGGCACGGGCGTTGCGCGACCGATCCGGGTTTTTCACCTGCGCCTATCTCGACGACAGCCCGGTTCTGCGCGGCGCGACCTTGGACGGGGTGCCGGTCCTGGGCCCCGGGGCGCGCAAGGCGCTGGTCCGCAAGTTCAATGTCGATCGCGTCGTCCTAGCCGATCCGCGCCTGCCCGAGTCGCGCAAGGCCGCGCTGGCGCGTGACCTCTCGCCCCTTGGATTGCGCTGCGAGGCGCTGCCGGATTTCGCCCTGCTGGTCGGCGGCGCGGACCTTGCCGCGCGGCTCGAGCCGGTGCGCCCTGAGCGTTGGCTGGGCCGCTGCGAGATCACCGGGGGCGACCCGCCCGAGGCGGAGTTCTACCGCGGAAAATCCGTGCTCATCTCGGGGGCGGGCGGCTCCATCGGGGCAGAGCTTTGTCGTCAGATTCTCGCCTGTAGCCCCGCGAAACTCGTTCTGCTCGAACTCTCGGAGCCCGCGCTGTTCGCCCTCCTGTCCGACCTGACGCCGCTCACCGCCCGCGCGGGTGTCGATCTCGTCACCCGGCTCGGCTCCGCCGGGGACGCGGCGCTGGTGCGGGAGATTTTCGCGCAAGAGGCGATCGACGCGGTGTTCCACGCCGCCGCCTACAAGCACGTCGCGCTGGTGGAGGAAAACCCGCTTTCCGGATTCGCGAATAACGTCACTGCCACAGTCTGCCTCGCGCGGGAGGCGCGGGCCGCGAAAGTTGCGCGTTTCGTTCTGATTTCCAGCGATAAGGCGATTGCGCCGCACTCGGCGATGGGTGCGTCGAAACGGATGGCCGAGCTGGTGGTGCAGGATCTTGCGACCCGCGCGGGCGCGACGGTTTTCTCGATCGTGCGCTTCGGCAATGTGATCGGCTCGTCCGGCTCGGTCGTGCCGATTTTCGAGCGGCAGATCGCGCAGGGCGGCCCGATCACGCTGACCGATCCTGACGCCACGCGCTATTTCATGACCATCGCCGAAGCGGCGCGGCTGGTACTGATCGCGGGCCGCTGGGAAGTCTCGGGGCGGGTCTATGCGCTCGATATGGGCGCACCGATCCGGATCGGCGATCTCGCCCGGCAGATGGTCGAGGCGCGCGGGTTGCGGCTGCGCGAGCCGGACTGTCCCGAGGGCGAGATCGAGCTGTTGCGGATCGGTTTGCGGAGGGGAGAGAAGTTGCACGAGGCCCCGGTGACCGGTGCGCATAGCCACGCGACCGCGCATCCGAAGATCAAGCGTACCCCCGTGGCCCACCTTTCGGAGCGCGCGACCGCCCTGCTTCTGCGTGATCTCGATGTGGCTGTGGCGCAGCGTTGCCGAGAGCGGCTTGAGGAGGTCATATCAACACTGCGGCGAATGGAGAGCGATGCCGCAGCGCCGCTCGTGTTGGACGAAACCTCGCGTCGACGAAGCGCGGGCGCGCGGGAAATCGATGTCTCCGGGAAGGGCTGGCCTAGGCAAAACGGAACGCCCGAAAGCGAAGCGGCGAGCGCCGCGAAGGACGACGCGGCTTTCGCCGCGGTGGGCGCGCGCGGTGTCACCCAGCCTGCGCGTTTGCCGTCACGTCCCGCCCCACCGGGCGTGCGGGCCGCGTCAGGCGAAGGGATCGTGGGGATAGCCGACCGCGCTTAGATAGAGGCCCTGCGGCGGGCAGACCGGTCCGCAAGCGGCGCGGTCGCGCGCGGCGAGCGCTTCGCCCACGCGCTCGGGCGGCCAGGACCCGGCGCCGACGCGCTCGAGCGTGCCGACGATCGAGCGGACCTGATTGTGCAAGAAGCTGCGCGCGCGCAGGTGAAACCGGACCTCGCGCCCATGCGGGATGTCGAGCGCCTCGATCCTGATCTCGTCGAGCGTTTTTACCGGCGAGTTCGACTGGCACATGGTCGAGCGGAAGGTGGTGAAGTCATGGTGCCCGATGAGATGCGCGGCCCCTTCGCGCATCGCCTCGATATCGAGCGGGTTGAGCACTTGCCAGACCAGCCCGCGGTCATGGGTCACCGGCGCGCGGCGTTGCACGAGCCGGAATAGGTAGCGCCGTTCCTGCGCCGAGAACCGGGCGTGGAATTCGTCTTCGACGCGGGCACAGGCGAGGATCGCGACCGGCGCGGGGCGCAGGTGATAATTCAGCGCCTCCGACAGCCGGAACGGGTCCCAATCCTTCGTCAGGTCGGCATGGGCGACCTGCCCGGTGGCATGAACGCCCGCATCGGTGCGCCCCGCCGCCGCGATCGTATGGGGGCCGGGTTCGAGCTTCGCCAAAGCCGCCTCGACCGCGCCCTGCACTGAAGGCTGGTCGGCCTGACGCTGCCACCCGGCAAAGGGCCCCCCGTCATATTCGATTTTGAACGCGTATCTCGGCATGGAGCGGCCATAGCCCGAGCGCGCCCCGTTTCGCAATCCCCTCCCGGTCCCGCGCCGCAATTGCGGGCCGATGCACAGGGCGGCTTGCCCTCGTCTTGGCCCGGAGCTACCGATGGCCGGTCGGGCAGAGAAGGGCGCGGATATGAGTTTGACGATCATGGCGGCGGTGCTGGGCGCGGCCTTCCTGCATGCCCTGTGGAATGCGCTGATCCGTCTGGGTGGCTCGAAAATCCGCGCGATGGTGATGCTGTCCATTGCCGAGGCTCTGATCGGGCTTGTCGTCGCTTTGTCGCGGCCCATGCCGGACAGCGCCGCGCTGGGCTGGATCCTTGCCGCGGGGGTGATCCATTTCGGCTACAAGTTTTTCCTCGCCCATGCCTATGAGCAGGGCGATCTGAGCCGGGTCTATCCGATCGCGCGGGGAACCGCGCCGATGATGGTGGCGATCGTTTCCGCCGCGCTGGCGATCGATGCGATCAGCGGGCTCGAATATGCGGGGATCGCAGTGCTGGGGCTCGGGATCGCGTTGATGGCGCGTGGCGTGTTCACCGATGGTGAAAGTCGCCGCCTGCTTCCCTATGCGCTGGGCTCGGCGCTGGCGACCGCGAGCTATACGCTGGTCGACGGGATGGGCGCGCGCATCTCGGGCGAGCCCGTGGGCTATGTCGGATGGATCATGGTGCTGGGCGGGGTGTTCTTCGCCACCGGCATGGTCGGGCTGCGCGGAACCGCGATGCTGCGCGCCGCGCCGCGCGAATGGGGGATCGCGACACTCGGGGCGGCGGCCTCCTATGCGGCCTATGCGATTTCGATCTGGGCGATGACCCGCGCGCCGATCGCGCTGGTCGCAACCCTGCGCGAGACCTCGATCCTGTTCGCGGTGCTGATCGGCTGGCTCGTCTTCGGCGAGAAGATGCGGATGACGAAGGCGCTGGCGGCGTTGTTGATCGTCTCGGGCGTGGTGCTGACGCGGGTCTGAGCGCTCAGAACTGCGGCTGGCCTTGGTCGTCGCAGCTGGCAGGCATGGCGTCGTCCGCCGGGCGCGCGATCAGGTGTCCGGTCACGATTTGCAGGGGCGTGAAGGGCGGCTCCTGAATCGCGGGCTGGATCTGGCGGGTCACATAGCAGCCGCCGAAACTCTCGGTCTTGCCGTCCCGCGTCCGGGCGCTCACCGTCACCCCGAGCGTGGTGTAGATCGAGCCTGCCGCGCCTTCCGACATGACCGGGCCGATCGTGACCGAAGCCTCGGCGGTGTCTGCATAGCCTTTCGCGAAATCCGCATAATCGCCGTTCTGTTCGGGATCGGCGAAATAGCTCCAGGCGCGGGCGTAGTGATGCAGCGAGATCGCGTTATAGAGCGAGCGGATCAGCGCGGACGGGGTCGAGCGGTCGTCGAGATAGTCCGGCGCGGCCATGGCCGATTGCGCGGAAAACACGAGAGCCAGAAGTGCGAGACTGCAGCGCATGCGACCTCCGTTTCGCGGCCCGTGCGGCATGGTTTGCCGCGCCCGGGCCGCAGTTCGAGTCAGCTTCGCTCGGGCACGAGTTGTTGCACGATGCCGACGAGCAGCAGGTAGATGGACGTGACGACCAGCCCCCAATGCGCCCAGCTTGCCGGGTCAAAATCGACCCATGCGGCCCAGCCCGCGAAGAAGGTCCACAAAAGCGCCATCGGCAAGGAGACCACGCGCCAGCGCTTCGTGCGCACGGGGTGAATGAACTTGAGCGGCAGGAACATCGCGATGGCGAGCGCCACGACGACGAGCAGGATCGTCCAATAGCCGGGCTTGAGCGCGAACAGCACCAGCACCAGCATGTTCCACGCGCCCGGGAAGCCCTGGAACGAGTTGTCCTTCGTCTTCATCCGGGTGTCGGAGAAATAGACGACGCTGCCATAGGTGATCGCGATGATCGCGAGCCAGCCCGTCCATCCCGGCAGCAGGCTCGACTGGAACAGCGCGAAGGCGGGGATGAAGACATAGGTCAGATAGTCGATGATCAGGTCCATCAGGACGCCGTCATAGAGCGGGAAATTCGCCTTCACATCGTAGCGCCGCGCGAGCGGACCATCGATCCCGTCGACGAAGAACGCCGCGACGAGCCAGAGGAACATCAGCGACCATTCGCCCTCCGCAGCCGCGAGAAGCGCGAGCATCGACAGCACGGCGCCGGTGGCGGTCAGGAGGTGAACGAACAGGGCTTTGATGCGGATATCCATGTGTCCCCTGATGCCGGATTTGCGACGCAGGGGCAAGCGTCGCTTCAGGCGCGCGGATGGCTCTTGTCGTAGATTTCCATCAGCCGCGCGGCATCGACGGCGGTGTAGATCTGGGTCGTTCCGAGGCTCGCATGGCCCAGCAGTTCCTGAATGGCGCGCAGGTCGCCGCCAGCCGCCAGCAAATGCGTCGCGAAACTGTGACGCATCGCATGCGGGGTCGCCGTGGAGGGCAGGCCCAGCGACATGCGCGCCCGCTCCATCGCCTTGGAAATCATGCGCGGATTTAGCGGCTTTCCGCGTGCGCCGTAGAACAGTGGCGCATCCGGCTCGGCGGGGTAGGGGCACAGGCGCATGTATTCCGCGACGGCCTCGCGGGCGGCGGGCACGACCGGCACCAGCCGCTCTTTGTCGCCCTTGCCGCGGATGCGCAGCACCTCGGGCAGGGGATGAGCCTCGGCGCGCAGGGCGAGCGCTTCGGAGATTCGCAGCCCGCAGCCGTAGAGCAGCGTCAGCACGGCGGCGTCGCGCGCGGCGATCCACGGCTCCATCGCCTGCGTGTCGACCTGCTCGATCATCCCGGCGGCAGCGTCCTCGTTCAGCGGGCGCGGCAGTTTGCGCTGATATTTCGGGCTGCGGGTCGAGAGGATATGGCTCGCATCGAACCCGTCGCGATCGGCGAGCCAGCGGATGAAGCTTTTCACCGAAGAAAGCGCGCGGGCGAGCGAGCGCGACGAGACCTCGCGGCCGCGTTCATGCGCCATCCATGCGCGCATATCGGAGGGGCCAAGTTCCGCGATCCGGGCGGTGCCCAAGCTCTCGCAATGATGGGTTTGCAGAAAGCCCAGGAAGCCCGCCACGTCGTGCCGGTAGGCGGTGATCGTGTGATCGGAGGCGTCGCGCAGCCCGCGCAAATGGCTCAGCCATTCGGCGAGCGCGTCTTGCAGCCCTGCGGACGGCTCCGCCATCAATCCAGCCAGCGGCGCATCGTGCGTTCGAATACGCCCGCGAAGAAGGCCAGAAGATCGGTGCCTTGCGACGGTTTGAACTGATGCGGGTCCTCGGCGGCCATGACCAGCATGCCGGGTAGGCGGCCCTCGCCCAGATCGAGCTGCATCAGCGCCTCGGAGCGCACCCAGTTCGCCGCCTCGCCGAAGATCGCCTCGGAGCCCGGCACGGTCTGGCGCAGCACGACCTGTCGCGGCTGCCCGCCACGCCCGCCGCGCATGTATTCGGTGATGAAGCCGGGTTCGGCCACGCAAAGCACCTCGCCCAGCTGGCGCAGCGCCGGGTCGTTCTCGTTCTGGTGGCTTTCCAGCACGAGGCGGACCGCGTCGACGCGCAGAATCTCGGCCACTTCGGTCGCGAGGTTGGACAGGAAGGACTGGAAGTCATGCGGGTCGAGCATCCGCAGCACCGCGCGGTGAATCTGGTTCGTGCCCGCGAGGTTCTCGTAGGCCGCCGCGATGACCGAGCGATGGGTGTCTTCCAGCCGGTCCAGCCGCGCCTCGAGCCGGGACATGGCCGCGCCGCGCAGGTCGACGATATTGCCGCCCATCGCGGCCTCGTTCGCAGCGATCAGCGCCCGCATCAGGTCGCGGTCCTCGAGAATCACGTCAGGGTCGGAAATGATCTTGTCGCGGAGTTGCTCCACGAGGGCCGGTTCGGTCATGCCTGTCTCGTCGCTGGTCGATGCATCATTTTTTCCAAGCATACACGATGCGCCCCGCGACGCAGTCCAAAAAACGGCCCGGGACACGAAAAAGGCCCGCCGGATAGGCGGGCCTGTGCCGTTTCGGACTCACGCGAGAAGATCAGATCTTCTGGCCGGTCGCTTCCCAATCCTTGAGGAACTGGGCCAGACCCTTGTCGGTCAGCGGGTGGTTCGCCATCGACTTGATGACCGCCGGCGGGGCGGTGATCACGTCGGCGCCGATGCGGGCAGCGTCGCTGATGTGGTTCACCGAGCGGATCGACGCGGCGAGGATCTGGGTCGAGAAATCGTAGTTGTCATAGACCGTGCGGATGTCTTCGATCAGGTTCATCCCGTCGAGATTGATGTCGTCGAGGCGGCCGATGAAGGGCGAGATGAAGGTCGCGCCCGCCTTCGCGGCGAGGATCGCTTGCGCGGTCGAGAAGCACAGCGTGACATTGACCATGTGGCCTTCGGATGCGAAAGCCTTGCAAGCGGTCAGGCCGTCCCAGGTCAGCGGAACCTTGATCGCGATATTGGGGGCGATCTTGGCGAGCTTCATACCTTCTTCGATCATGTCCTTGGCTTCGGTGGCCACGACTTCGGCCGAGACCGGCCCGTGGACCATGTCGCAGATTTCCTTGGTGACTTCGAGAATGTCGCGACCCGATTTCAGGATCAGCGACGGGTTGGTGGTCACGCCATCGACCATGCCCAGATCGTTGAGTTCCTTGATCGCGGCGGTGTCGGCGGTATCGACGAAGAATTTCATGGCAGCTCTCCTTGGCGGCAGTCGCGTGCGTGTTAGCGCAAAAGCGGCGAGGGTGAAAGAGGTCGCAACGGCAGAGGGGCTCCGCCCCGCGGCGTTGCCGCTCCCCGGGATATTTAGGGCAATTGGAAGGCAGGGCGATGTCTGAGCCCGGTTGGTTCGAAGAGGGCGCGCGGGTCGCGGTGCTGACGGCGGAGCCGATCGGGCGCCCGCTCGATTACCGCGCGCCGGAGGGCGGGTGTTTCAGCGGGGCTTTCGTCGAGGTGCCGCTGGGGCCGCGCAAGGTGCTCGGCGTGGTCTGGGGGCCGGGCGAGGGCGGTTTCGACGCCGCCAAGCTGCGTGCGGTGAACCGGGTCTTCGACGTCCCGCCGATGCGCGACGAGCTGCGCGTCTTCCTCGAGCGAATGGCGGAATACACGATGACGCCCCTGCCGCAGGTGCTGCGGCTCGCGACGCGCGCGCCGGGCTTGGGCGACCCGCCGGGGATGCGCAAGATTTACCGGCTGGGCGACCGGGAGCCGTCGCGGATGACCGATGCGCGGGCGCGGGTGCTCGAGGTGCTGGAAGAGCATGGCGGTGCCGGTTTCTACCTGAGCGAGCTGGCGCATCTGGCCGGGGTGACGACGCAGGTGGTCAAAGGTCTGGTGAAGACCGGCGCGCTGATCGAGGCGGAGGTGCCGCGCGACCAGCCCTTCCCGCGACTCGATCCGGCGCGGCCCGGCAAGGCGCTGTCGGAGGCGCAGGCTGCTGCGGCGGAGGCTTTGCGCGCGGGCTCCGGGGCTTATTCGACGACGCTTCTGAAGGGCGTGACCGGATCGGGCAAGACGGAGGTCTATCTGGAGGCGGTCGCGGAATGTCTGCGCAAGGGGCGGCAGGCTCTGGTGCTGCTGCCCGAGATCGCGCTGAGTTCCGAGTTCCTCTCGCGGGTCGAGGCGCGGTTCGGCGCGCGCCCCGGCGAATGGCATTCCGGCGTCACGCAAAGCGAGCGGCGCCGGCTGTGGAAGGCCTGCGGGGCGGGCGAGGTGCAACTTGTCGTCGGCGCGCGCTCGGCACTGTTCCTGCCGTTCCGCGATCTGGGGCTGATCGTCGTCGATGAGGAGCATGACAGTTCCTACAAGCAGGAGGAGGGCGTTCTCTATAACGCCCGCGACATGGCGGTGCTGCGCGCCTCGGGCTGTTCGGCGCAGGTGGTTCTAGCCTCGGCGACGCCCAGCCTCGAGACGTGGGCGAATGCAGAGGCCGGGAAATATCAGCGGCTCGATCTGGGGGCGCGGTTCGGCACGGCGGAACTGCCCGAGATGGGCACGATCGACATGCGCGACGAGGCGATCGAGAGCGCGCATTGGATCGGTCCGACGCTGGTGAAGGAGGTTCTGGCGCGGGTGGCCGAGGGGCAGCAGGCGATGCTGTTTCTCAACCGTCGCGGCTATGCGCCGGTCACGATCTGCCGGGCCTGCGGGCATCAGATCGGCTGCGATCATTGCGACGCGCGAATGGTGGAGCACCGTTTCCTCAAGCGGCTCGTCTGTCACCAATGCGGCGAGACCAAGCCGATCCCGGTGAAATGCCCGAGCTGCGAGGTGGAGGGGAAGCTCGCGCCTGTCGGGCCCGGGGTGGAGCGGCTGGCCGAGGAGGTCGCGGAGCGCTTCCCCGAGGCGCGACTGGCGGTGCTGTCCTCGGACCTGTTCGGTTCGGCCCGCGCGCTGAAGGAGAAGATCGCAGAGATCGCACAGGGCGAGGCCGATATCATCATCGGCACGCAGATCGTGGCGAAGGGGCATAACTTCCCGCGGCTGACCTTGGTGGGGGTGATCGACGCCGATCTGGGCCTGCAGGGCTCGGACCTGCGCGCGGCGGAGAAGACGTTCCAGTTGATGCGGCAAGTGGCGGGCCGGGCGGGCCGGGCCGAGGAGAAGGGCGCGGCGCTGTTGCAGACCTATCAGCCCGAGCATCCGGTGATCCGCGCGATTCTGGGCGGCGACGAGGAGGCGTTCTGGGCGCAGGAGGCCGCCGCGCGGCAGGCGCAGGGCGTGCCGCCTTACGGGCGGATGGCGGGGATCATCCTGTCGGGGCCGGATTTGCAGCCGCTGTTTGAGGTCGGCAACCACCTCGCGCGCAACGATGCCGCGCTGCGCCGGATCGGGGCGCAGGTCTTCGGGCCCGCGCCTGCGCCGATCGCGCGGGTGCGCGGGCGGCATCGGGTGCGGCTCTTGGTGAAGGCAGAGAAAAGCGCGCCGCTGCAGGGCGCGCTCAAGGCTTGGCTCAAGGGGCTGAAACTGCCGACCAATGCTAGGCTCGCGGTCGATATCGATCCGCAGAGCTTCCTTTGACCGCGCTTAGCGGCTCCCCCTTCCCTTCGCCGGTGCTTCCACCGGAAGCCCCGCCACTGACTTCGTCAGCGGTTCGCTCCGGGAACCCACAACACATCGTCCTTGCCATCGTCATTCGCAATGCGGGCTGCGACGAAGAACCAGTCGGACAGGCGGTTGAGATATTTCACCGCCCATTCATTGACGCCTTCGATCGCGGCAAGCGACACGGCTTCACGCTCGGCGCGGCGTGCCACGGTGCGCGACATATGCAGGTGTGCGGCGAGCGGCGTGCCGCCCGGCAGGATGAAGCTGCGCAGCGGCTCCAGCTTCTTGTTCATCGCGTCGATCTCGGTCTCGAGCCGGGTCACTTGGGACTCGACCATGCGTAGGACCGGGTAGCCCGCCTCGTCGTCATGCTCCATATCGGGGCGCGCCAGATCGGCGCCCAGATCGAAAAGGTCGTTCTGGATCACGGAGAGCTGCTTTTGCAGCGCCTCATCCGCATGCAAGCGCGCAATGCCCACGGTCGCATTCAGCTCGTCCACGGTGCCATAGGCGGTCACGCGCGCGGAATGTTTGGCGACGCGCACCCCGTTCGAGAGCGCGGTTTCCCCGGCATCACCGGTGCGCGTGTAGATGCGATTGAGAACGACCATCAGCCACCCCTTCTAAGATAAACGAACAACAGGATCAGCGCGATCGCGACCGCCTGGGCGGCAATGCGCAACCGCATCAGCTTGTTGGCATGTTTCTTGTTGAAATCGCCCCCGCGTCCGAAGCCCGCGATGCCGATCATCAAGATCACCAGAACCGCCAAACTCGCCAGAGCGACGACATAAAATAACGGGTCGTTGCGCATGTAGTCTCTCTCCCTCTGGGCTCAAGACATAGCTGGAGATCACGAAAATGCGAAAGGATTTTCAGCCCTTGTCCAGCACCCAGTCGAGCATCCGGTCGGGCAGGAAGCGGCGCACGACGCTGATTGCCTTGGTCGGCGTGGTGATCTTGTAGCGCGGCTTCGGGTTCGGAGCCTCGAGCGCCTTGAGGATCGCCTTGGTCACCTCGGAGGGCGGCAGTTCGAACGTGTCGGGCTTGCCGCGGCTTTGATAGAGGCGCTTGAGTAGACTGCCCTCGTATTGCGCGCGGCGGGCGGAATTCTCCCAATCCACCCATTTCTCGAAGGGCGGGATCGAGTTGACCCGGATTTTCGATGTGATCGGGCCGGGCTGTATCAGCACGATCTTGATGTCCGTATCGGCCATTTCGAGCCGCATCACATCGGTCAGGCCTTCGAGGGCGAATTTCGTCGAGGCATAGGCCGCGCGCCATTTCAGGCCGACGAAGCCCAGCACCGAGGAGCATTGCAGGATGCGCCCCTCGCCATTGTCGCCCTGCGCGCGCATCACCTTGATCGCGCGGGTCGTCAGGTCGTGCAGGCCGAACAGGTTGGTCTCGAAAATCTCGCGCAGTGCGCCGGGCGGGATGTCCTCCGCAGCGCCGGGGCAGGCGAAAGCGGCGTTGTTGTAGAGCGCATCGAGCCGTCCGCGCCCGCGCGCCAGCGCCTCGTTGAAGCCCGCCTCGATGCTTTCGGGATCGGCCACGTCGAGCTGGAAGGAGATCAGCCCTTCGGAGCGCAGGCGCTCGCAATCCTCTTCACGGCGGCAGGTGGCGAAGACTTTCCAGCCTGCGGCTTTCAGCCCGTGGGCCGCGTCGTAGCCGATGCCCGAGGAGCATCCGGTGATCAGGATCGTCTTGGCCATGCGCGCGCCTTCCCTCTGATCCGGCGACGCAAAGAAAAACCCGCCGGAGGTTTGCCTCCGACGGGGGTATTTCGAGCCATTTGAAAAGGCAAGATTTTAGCGGCTGGCAGGCCGCTTTAGGTCAATTTGCCGGGCGCAGGTACTTCTTGGAGACCCAGCCCTCGGTGCCGTCGCCCTCGATCTTCACATGCGCCCAGCCGCTACTCTCGGCCACGACGAGCACATTATCGCCCTTGCGGACGCGGTCGATCGCGGCGTTGCTGGTCGAGGGGCCCGAGCGCACGTTGAGCGCATTGGCTGTCACGCTCCAGAGCGTGCCGCCCTCGACTTTCGGCGCCGAGGTGTCGCGATATTCCGGAGAGGGTTTCAGTTCCGGACCCGGCATCTGCGTGTTCGATGTGACGCGCGTGATCAACGAGGCTTTCTCGATTTTCGGCGCGTTGGCTTGCGATGCGGCGGCAGCCTTCGCAACAATTTGAGGGGCTTCGCTGGCCGAAAGCTCTTGATTGTCGCTCGCGGCGCGTGTCACCTGCGCAGTGTCATTCGACGTAGCCGCCGAGGCTTGTGCGATGTCCCCGGGCACGTCGCGTCCGGCGATGGCCATAACGGCGTAAATACCCGCCAAAGTGGTCAGCAACAACTTACCCATGTTCAACCCCCTGATTCCGAATTGGCAGCTCTGGAATCGTTAAAAATGGTAACACGATTCTCTCTGCTCTACGTCGGTGAAATTCCGCCGACGGGGGAAAAGTTCCGTGGAAATTCCTATTCCTGCTTTTCCCGCTGGACCGGGATCGGGCTCGGCTTTAGTAAATCGGCATGAGCAGTGACGAAGAAAATCCTCTCTCCACCAGTTCCGAACCGCTGAGCCGCGCGATCGGCGAGCGCTATCTGACCTATGCGCTCTCGACGATCATGCACCGGGCGCTGCCCGATGCGCGCGACGGGTTGAAGCCGGTGCATCGGCGCATCCTCTTCGCGATGCGCGAGCTGAAGCTGTCGCCCACCGGCGGCTTCCGGAAATCCGCGAAAATCTCGGGCGACGTGATGGGGAACTACCACCCCCATGGCGATGCCGCGATCTACGACGCGATGGCGCGTCTCGCGCAGGATTTCGCGATGCGCTACAAGCTCGTCGACGGGCAGGGCAATTTCGGCAATATCGACGGCGATAACCCGGCGGCTTCGCGTTACACCGAGGCGCGTCTGGCGTCCCCGTCCGAGGCGCTTTTGCAAGGTCTGGCCGAGGACGCGGTCGATTACCGCCCGAACTACGACGGCACGCTGACCGAGCCGGTCGTGCTGCCCGCCGCCTTCCCGAATCTCCTGGCCAATGGCGCGAGCGGCATCGCGGTCGGCATGGCCACGAACATTCCGCCGCACAATCTCGGCGAGCTGGTCGAGGCGCTTTTGGAGATGATCAAGCGCCCCGGTATCACCGATGACGAGCTGGTCGAGCATATCCCCGGCCCCGATTTCCCGACCGGCGGCGTGCTGGTCGAACCGCCCGAGAATGTCCGCGACGCCTATCGCACGGGCCGCGGCGCGTTCCGCCTGCGGGCGCGTTGGGAGAAAGAGGAGCTGGGTCGCGGTCAATGGCAGATCGTCGTCACCGAGATCCCCTATCAGGTGCAGAAATCCAAGCTGATCGAGCGTCTGGCCGAGGTCATTCAGACCCGCAAAGTGCCCGCGCTGGCCGATGTGCGCGACGAGAGTGCCGACGATATCCGCATCGTGCTGGAGCCGAAGTCGCGCACCGTCGAGCCCGAGATGCTTATGGGGATGCTGTTCAAGAACTCCGATCTGGAGGTGCGGTTCTCGCTCAACATGAACGTGCTGATCGACGGGCGGGTGCCGAAAGTCTGCTCGCTCAAGGAGGTGCTGCGCGCCTTCCTCGATCACCGGCGCGAGGTGCTGCTGCGCCGCTCGCAGCACCGGATGGACAAGATCGACGCGCGTCTCGAAGTGCTCGAAGGCTATATCATCGCCTTCCTGAACCTCGACCGGGTGATCGAGATCATCCGCTACGAGGACGAGCCCAAGGCAATGCTGATGGCCGAGTTCGAGCTGTCCGACGTGCAGGCCGAAGCGATCCTCAACATGCGCCTGCGCAGTCTGCGCAAGCTCGAGGAGATGGAGCTCAAGCGCGAGCGTGATGCGCTGATCGAGGAACGCTCGGGGCTGGAAGACCTGCTCGCTTCCGAAAAACTGCAATGGAAGACGATCGGCGGTGAGCTGAAAGATATCGACAAGAAATTCGGCCGCAATGCCGAGGGCGGCGCACGTCGTACTGGCTTCGCCGAGGCGGGCGAGGTCGAGGAAGTGCCGATCGAGGCGATGATCGAGCGCGAGCCGATCACCGTGATCCTGTCGAAGATGGGCTGGATCCGGGCGATGAAAGGCCATAACGCGCTCGATGCCGAGGTGAAGTTCAAGGATGGCGACGGGCCGATGTTCGCCATGCATGCCGAGACCACGGACCGGATCGTCGCGATGGGTTCGAACGGGCGCGCCTATACCGTGCTGGGCGCGAATCTGCCCGGCGGGCGCGGCATGGGCGAGCCGCTGCGGCTGATGGTCGATCTGCCCAACGAGGCGGAGGTGACCCATCTGCTGCTACCGAAGGCTGGCGAGAAGTATCTGCTGGCCTCCTCGGATGGCGACGGGTTCGTCTGTCCGGGCGAAGAGCTCGTGGCGCAGACCAAATCGGGCAAGCAGGTCCTGAACATGAAGGGCGCGGCAAAAACCACCGTCTGCTCGAAGATCGACGGCGATACGGTCGCCTGCGTCGGTCAGAACCGAAAGCTGCTGGTTTTCCCGCTGGAGGAGCTGCCCGAGATGGCGCGCGGCAAGGGCGTCCGGCTGCAGAAATACAAGGACGGGGGGCTGAGCGACGCGAAGACCTTCACCTTGGCCGATGGTCTGAGCTGGAAGGATCCGGCGGGCCGCACCCGGACCGAGACCGACCTCGCCGAATGGACCGGCAAGAGGGCCTCGGCGGGCCGCATGGCGCCGCGCGGCTTCCCGCGGGACAACAGGTTCACCTGAGGCTTTGCCTGAGGGATCGTCCGGGCAGGCCCGGGCGATCCGCCAGGGGGCGCTGCCCCCTCTTGCCCTGTCGGGCAATTCACCCCCGGGATATTTCCGCCAAGGCGAAGGGCGCGTGTTTGCTCGCGCCCGTCACGCGCGCCCTACCGTCAGCCAGATGCCGCCCTTCGGGCGTGTGGTCAGGATCATCTCCGGCACAGGCTCGCGCCCCGGAACGGCGGTGAAGCGGAACCGGGCGAGGAGCGTGGCGAGGATGATCTGCGCCTCCTGCATCGCGAAGCCTGCGCCGATGCAGATGCGCGGCCCGGCCCCGAAGGGCAGGAAGGCGAAGCGGTCATGCGTCGGATTGGCGAAACGCTCCGGACGGAATGCATGCGGGTCGTCCCACAGCGCGTGGTGGCGGTGGAGCGCGTAGATCGGCAGCATCACCGTGTCGCCTGCGCGCACCTCGCGCCCCAAAAGCGTGTCGGGTTTGCGCGCCGTGCGCGACAGGAAACCCGCAGGCGGGTAGAGGCGCAGACTTTCGTTCACGATCTGCGCGACGAGGGGCATCTTCGGCAGGTCGTCGACGGTCGCCGCATGCGCGCCGAGCGCCGCCTGCGCCTCGCTGCGGGCGGCCTCCTGCACCTCCGGGTCGAAGGCGCAGAGATAGAGCGCCCAAGCGAGCGTCAGCGCGGTCGTCTCATGCCCTGCGACGATGAAGGTCAGCAGGTTGTCGCGCAGCTCGGCAGGGCTCATCTCGCGGCCGGTTTCGGGGTCCTGTGCGCCGTCGAGCAGGTCCAGAAGGTCGGGCACCGCCTTCGCCTCGCCCGCGCGCCGGGCCTCGATGGCGCGGTCTGCATGGCGCTTGAGGTCGCGCACGACGCCCGAGGAGATCACCCGATGCGGGCGCGGCACCCAGGCGGGCAGGGCGAAGAGATCCAGAAGCGAGACCTTCGCCGTCTGCGCGATATAGGCGTCGATCGCCCGGTGGATCGCGGCGCGGTCGAAGCCCTCGTCGCCCGAGAAGGTCACGTCCGAGATCACCTCGAAGGTCGCGGCCACCATTTCCTGATGCAGGTCCACCGCGCGGCCGGTATCGGCGGCGGTGCTGATGCGTGCGGCAGAGGCCTCCGCTGCGGCGCCCATGACGGGGGCGAGCGCCTCCATGTTGCGCGCGGCGAAGACCGGAGAGGCGGCGCGGCGCTGCCAGCGCCATTCGGCCCCTTCGGCGACGAACAGTCCTTCCCCTACCGCAGGGCCGAGGATGAGTTTTGTCACCACCGATTTCGGATAATCCTCGACGCGCGTCTTGAGGATGTGGCGCAGGCTGTCGGGGTCCATCACCATATGCCAGCGCGCCCCGGTATTGCCTGAGATGATCGGCGCATGGGTCGCCAGTTCCGGTATGATTTCCAACAGGTTGCGCCGCGCGGCGCGGAAGCTCGCGAAGATGCCCAGCGGCTGCTCGGCAAGGGGCGCACGGGCCGGAAGGCGGTGGGTGTCGTCTGTCGCAGCGTAATCCATGGGGAGATGGTAGTGCGGCACCGGTCGCTGCCCAAGGGAAACCGCGAACACAGACGCGAACACAGACACGAACACAGACACGAACACAGACAGGGAAAACCCTGCATTCCGGGCTTGATTTTTCCCCGCCAGCGCAATAGGTAGCGCGCGATATTGACTCGGGCTCGCTGCTAGCGGCCCCCTAACCAGAGGCGCCCCGCGAGATGGCAAAGGAAAAGTTTGAACGTAACAAACCGCACGTCAACATCGGCACGATTGGCCACGTTGACCACGGCAAGACGACGCTGACGGCTGCGATCACGAAGTATTTCGGTGATTTCCGCGCGTATGACCAGATCGACGGCGCGCCGGAAGAGAAGGCCCGCGGGATCACGATCTCGACCGCGCACGTGGAATACGAGACCGAGTCGCGTCACTATGCGCACGTCGACTGCCCCGGCCACGCCGACTACGTGAAGAACATGATCACGGGTGCCGCGCAGATGGACGGCGCGATCCTGGTCGTGAACGCAGCTGACGGCCCGATGCCGCAGACCCGCGAGCACATCCTGCTCGGCCGTCAGGTCGGCATCCCGGCGATGGTCGTGTACCTGAACAAGGTTGACCAGGTCGACGACGAGGAGCTGCTCGAGCTCGTGGAAATGGAAGTTCGCGAACTTCTGTCGTCCTACGACTTCCCCGGCGACGACATCCCGATCATCAAGGGCTCGGCTCTGGCCGCGATGGAAGGCCGTGATCCGGAAATCGGCGAGAACTCGATCAAGGCTCTGATGGAAGCTGTCGACAGCTACATCCCGACGCCGGAGCGCGCCGTGGACCAGCCCTTCCTGATGCCGATCGAAGACGTGTTCTCGATCTCGGGTCGTGGTACGGTTGTGACCGGCCGCGTCGAGCGTGGCGTGATCAACGTCGGCGACGAACTGGAAATCGTGGGTATCCGCGACACCTCGAAGACGACCTGCACGGGCGTCGAGATGTTCCGCAAGCTGCTGGACCGTGGTGAAGCTGGCGACAACATCGGCGCGCTGCTGCGCGGTGTGGACCGTGACGGCGTCGAGCGTGGTCAGGTTCTGTGTAAGCCGGGTTCGGTCAAGCCGCACACCAAGTTCGAGGCAGAAGCCTACATCCTCACCAAAGAGGAAGGTGGCCGTCACACCCCGTTCTTCGCGAACTACCGTCCGCAGTTCTACTTCCGCACGACGGACGTGACCGGCACCGTGACGCTGCCCGAGGGCACCGAGATGGTGATGCCGGGCGACAACCTGAAGTTCGAAGTCGAACTGATCGCCCCGATCGCGATGGAAGACGGTCTGCGCTTCGCAATCCGCGAAGGTGGCCGCACCGTCGGCGCCGGCGTCGTGTCGAAAATCATCGCGTGATCCTCGGATCATAGCGATTTGCGAAGGGCCGCCCGGTTGGGCGGCCCTTTTGCTTTGCGTGAGGGTGGCTTGGCGCGGGTGGTCGTAATCGCAGGCGTGGCGCGCTAGGTCTTCTGCGGGCGGACCATGCAGGAGGATGCGAGACATGGCGAAAGCGACTGCGGCATGCGCGTGCCATTGGGATGTGGACGGGCTGCGGATCGCGGAGCTCGAATGGGGCCCAAGGGATGGCCTGCCGGTTCTGGCGCTGCACGGCTGGATGGATCATGCGGGCAGCTTTGCCGCGCTCGCGCCGCGGCTCGAGGGCTGCCACGTCGTTGCGCTCGATCTGAGCGGGCAGGGCCTGAGCGGGCATCGCGCGGCCCATGCGAGCTATAATATCTGGGACGACCTGCCGCAGATCCTGCGGGTGCTCGACGCTCTGGGCTGGGAGGACTGCGTGCTGCTGGGCCATTCGCGCGGCGCCAATATCTCGGCGCTGCTGGCGGCGGCGATGCCGGAGCGGGTGCGGGGGGTCATCGCGCTCGATTCGCTGGCGCCCGAGCCGGTGGCGCAGGATTTCGTCACAACGCTGCGGGCCTATCTGACCGAGGTGCCAAGGCAGGCGGCGCGGTCTGCGCGCCGTTTCCCGACGCGTGAGGACTATGTCGCGCGCCGCGCGGGGCGGGGTAATGCGCGCGCGGTGGCCGAGGCGCTGGCGGAGCGTGCGCTGGAAGAAGGCCCGGAGGGCTGGCATCTGCGCGGCGACCGGCGGCTGTTCGCGAGCTCGGCGGTGAAGCTCGACCGCGACGACGTGGAGGCGGTGTTGCGGGCGATCCGGGCGCCGGTCCTCAACATCTGGGCCGGGGACGGGATCCGGGCGCAGCGCGAGGGCACGGCGGAGCTGGCGCGATGGGGGCGCGAACTGATCGCCGATTACGAGAGCATCGAGATCGCGGGCGACCACCATTTCCACCTCGACCCCGAGGCGGCGGAGCAGATCGCGGAGGCGGTGAAGGATTGGCTTGCGCGCAAACTGTGAGCGGGCGGCTGGCGCGGCCCCGTCGCTTGCGCTAGACTGATGGGACGCACGATGGAGGCTCCGATGGACAAGACCCTTTTCTGATCCCGTTTCCCTGAAACTCTGATCGAGAGAGGTCTCTCCATGTCTGCCCATCCGCTGCCGCGGCGCTTTCCTGCGCCTGATACCCGCAATCCCGTTCTTCTGCCCGATGGCACGCCGCATGAACCGACCGTGTTCCTGCAGGCGGTGATCGACCATCCCAATATCGAGGTCGGGCGCTATGCCTATTACAGCCCGCTTGCACCCACGCCGGACGCGGCGGCGGAACTTGCGCCCTACCTCTATCCCGGCTGCCCCGAGCGGCTGGTGATCGGGGCTTTCGCGCAGATCGCGCATGGGGTGCGCTTCATCACCGCCTCGGCCAATCACCCGATGGGCGGGATCACCACCTATCCGTTCCGAATCTTCGACATGGAGACGGCCGGGAAATATCTCGAGGAGAATGCCGCGATCGGCGACACCGTGATCGGGCCGGATGTCTGGCTCGGCTTCAATGCGATGGTGATGCCCGGTGTGCGTATCGGGGCGGGGGCGATCGTGGCGGCTGGCGCGGTTGTCGCACAGGACGTGCCGCCCTTTGCCATCGTCGCGGGCAATCCGGCGCGCGTGGTGCGGTCCCGGTTCAACCCCGATGAGATTGCACGATTGCTCGATCTGGCATGGTGGGACTGGCCGGTGGAGGCGATCCAGAGGGCGTTGCCCGCGCTGGAGGCGGGGGATGTGGCGGCGCTGGCCGAACATGCGCCTTGAGCGAGAGGCTTGCCGCTGCGCGCAACGACGCTAGGCTCTGGGCAACGCGACGAATTCTCCCGGAGCCCGGATGACCAACAGCCCGATCCTCTTCTCGCATATCCTGACGGGTGCGCCCGATCCCGACGGGCCCGCCGACATCGTCGAGGCGTTGCGGGACGAGCGGCTCGCCTGGGCGCATCTCGACGGGACGCATCCGCAGGCGCAACGCTGGATTCGCGAGGAGCTGGATTATCTCGACCCGCAGGCGGTCGAGGCGTTGCTGGATGTCGATACGCGCCCGCGTATGAGCCAGATCGGCGAGGGGCTTCTGGTGATCCTGCGCGCGATCAACTTCAACGAGGGCGAAGACCCCGAGGATATGGTCTCGCTGCGGATGTATCTCGACCGGCAGCGTATCCTCACGATCTCGCGCAAGCGGGTGCGCGCGATCGAAGGGATGAACGCGGCGATCCGCGATGGCAAGGGGCCCAGCGATGCGGGAACCTTCCTCGTGCGACTGACCGAGGATATCGTCGGCAATATCGGGGTGTTTCAGACCGAGTTGGACGAGCGTGCCGAGGCGTTGGAAGATCAGGTCTATGGCGGGCAGGCCGATCACATGCGCCACGATGTTCTGGATTTGCGGCTGCAGGTGATCGCGGCGCGGCGGTACCTCGCGCCGCAACGCGAAGCGTTGATCCGTCTGACACAGGCGAAGAGCCCGATCATCGACGAGATCACGCGGCGCGAGATCGAGGAAGAAGCGCTAAAGATGACGCGGATTTCGGAAGATATGGACGAGCTGCGCGATCAGGCGCAGGTGCTTCGCGAAGAACTGTCGAGCCAACTCTCGGACCGGGTCAACCGCAACACCTTCGTGCTGTCGGTCGTCTCCACGATCTTCCTGCCGCTCGGGTTTCTTACCGGCCTGTTCGGGGTCAACATTGGCGGGATGCCGGGGCTGAACTCCGACAACGCTTTTAACTATCTGGTAATTGTCTGCTTGGCGATCGTCGCCGCGCAGTTGATCGTCATGGGCTTCCTGCGCCTCTATTCGAAGCGCAGGAAGCGATAGGTTGCGCGATCAGGCAGCGTCGCGCATGTGGCGACCTTCCTGAACCTCTTCGATGATCTTCGCGACGAAATCGTCCAGATCCTTCGGGTTACGCGAGGTGACGACGCCGTTGTCGGACACCACGGATTCATTCACCCAGTCGCCACCGGCGTTTTCGACATCGGTGCGCACCGAATGATACGAGGTCATCTTACGCCCCTTGGCGATGCCGGTCTCGATCAGGAGCCACGGCGCGTGGCAGATCGCGGCGACCACCTTGCCCTGGTCGTAGAAGCTGCGCAGCAGGTCCAGCGCGCTTTTCTCGACGCGAAGAAGGTCGGGGTTGATCTGACCGCCGGGGAGAACGATCGCATCGTAGTTGGAGGCGACGACGTCGGAGATCTTGCACTGCACCGAAACGGTCTCGCCCCAGTCGGTCTCGTCCCAGCCGCGAATGTCTTCGCCGTCGAGCGAGGCGAGGTCGATTTGCGCGCCGGCCTCGGTCAGCTTGTCGCGCGGAACGGTCAACTCGGCTTGCTCGAAACCGTTGGTGGCCATGATCAGAATGCGGGCTTCGGTAATCTTGGGCATTTGCTTTCCTTTCCTTGAGGTGCCGCTTGCGCAGGTTCGGGAGAAAAACGATCTGCGCCCGGCATGCGTTCCACGGCGATTTCTTCGGCGGGGAAATGCGAAAGATCGGTGGAAAGGCTCTTGATTTCGGTCGCGTGAGACTTTAGCACCCACGCCACGGCCTAGGGGTATAGCTCAGTTGGTAGAGCATCGGTCTCCAAAACCGAGGGTCGTGGGTTCGAGTCCCTCTGCCCCTGCCATTGATTTTTTGGAAGAAACGTCAATGGCGAGGTCCGTTCTCATCTGCAGTTGGGCGTTTGGTTGGGAATTTTTCCCGCTCAGCGTGCTTGACTGCGGAATCATCGATGCCTGCCGGTCGAGATGAAGTGTTTGCCGTCAGGATGCCCCGCAGAAGTTTCACATCGAGGCCGAGAACTTTGGAGATTTCCAGGGCACTGAAGCCTTGGTCAGAAAGTCTCTGAAATGCGCTGCGCCGCAGATCATGAAACGACAGGTTGGTCAGGCCAGCTTTCGCCATGGTTCTCCGCCAGACGAACGAGAACCCCGCAATAGTCCATGCCTTCCCGTCTTTTAATGCGAGAATTGTAGGTCCTTGCCGTATTGGTTTTGACGCGTCGAGAATGTCCTTCAACTCTGCACTTACAGGGATGGAAATGAGACGATCATCCAGGCGTCTTCGAATGCGCAGGGTGTCGCCATCGTAGGCGTGCCACTCGAGCGGGAGAAGATCGCCCAAACGTTGGCCGGTCCATGTAGCAAGATAAAACGCCAATTTTAGCTGTGGCGAGGCCACCGCGACAAAAGCGGCCTCATCCGCTGGTGTCCAGATTTTGTCGGTGCTGAGGGTAGTTTCGGAGGGTGTGTTCATTTTTTGTTCCTTTTGTCTTTGCCATAAAATGGCTTTGTCGACTGTTTGTGGGCTCCACCGCCCGTTTCTTGCCTTGCTTCATAAGCTTCACGCTTCCTCGAAGCAGATTCGGCGAGTTTCACGTTGCGGCTCAAATAGTGCTTGTCCAGAATGGCATTGATTTCTTTCAAACTGTGCCCGGTGAAAGTGGCGATCTCCGCGACGGTGCAGCCGGCCAAAGCGAACTGAGTCACCGCGGTCCCTCGTAGGTCATGAAAGGTGACCCCCTTGATATCTGCTTTTTTCAGGACTTTCCGCCACTCGGTGCGAAACCCGTCGGATGTCCAGCTCAGGCCTCGGGAGTTCTTGAGAATAGTCTCTGACCATTTGGTTTCGTCTTTGGGCTTGAGGTCATCAAGACGTTTTTTCAGGTCCGCAGGCACGGGGAGTGTAACCAGACGCTTGGTCTTGCTCTGACGTAACTTGATGTAGCTGCCGTCATAGGCTGACCATGTCAGGCGGATGAGGTCCCCTTGTCTTTGTCCCAACCATTCCGCGAGCAGGAAGGGCAGTATCATCCTCTCAGGGGCCGCCTTCAAGAACGCGTCCTTCTGCTCAGTGCTCCATGTGATCTCAGAACGGTCGCCGGAATAGGTTTTGCCGACACGCCTGCACGGGTTCGCAGCAATGAGGCCATAATCGAGGGCCCAAGAGAGAATTGCTGCAAGTGTGGTCATCGCATAGTCGGCTTGACGCGCAGACTGCTTTGCAAGTTCATCGCGCCAGCCGAGAAAGACGGTTCTTGCCTCTGGTTCGGACATTGCAGACAACGGGAAATCGCCGAACTCTGCTTCGATCTTTGAAATGTTTCTGATGTAGTCTTTTCTCGTTCGTTCTGCGAGTTCTGCAAATTTCGGCGAGGCTTGATACTTCGTCAGAACGGCTTGCAGCACATTTTGGGCCGGAGCAGCTTTCGTTGCCACAGCCTCATTGAAAGCCGCCACGAACTCGGGATCCCCCGGCTTGCCCGGCAACCGGGGGCCTCCTTTCCAAGCATAGTGGTAGGTGACCTTTCTACCATTTGCCAAGGTCTTCTGGACCCTGTTGAGACCTTTAAGTCGAACTTGCATTTCGCTTTGCCTTCCATTTTTCGAGAGAGGAGGGCTGTGACGGAGACTGCCCCACGGTGGTGAAGATGCGGATCGTGCCGTCCGGCGCGATTTCTGAACCGGCGACGGTCAGGCCAGCTGCTTGCATTACTTTCAATGCTGTCCGCATGTCGGTTTGCTTGAATGTTGAGGTGGATCTGGCCATGGAAATTCTCAGGGGCTGATAAGCGAGCACGTCGTCGTGGCGGGAGCGGCCAATGTGCCCTGTATTGGTTTTCTGAGGCTTGATGGCAGAAACCGACGCACCTGGGAACTGGCGCGATTTGGTTTGACCTCGCTACTAAATGTAGAGGTGTGAAGGTGTATATTGCTCTATTTGTTGTGTCTTGATGGCCGAGCCGCCGATATCCGGCCCGACCAACCAATGTTTTTCAGCCCCGCCCACGCTCAATCGCCAGCAGATTCAGACGAAAAATTTGTCGCTCTGCCTCCGCATAGTCGAGCAGGCGCTGACGCAGGCACCTGAATTCATCCAGCCGCGCCCACAACTTCCGCGTGGCCTCACAGAGACCGTCGGCGAACTGGAATCCATCGGTGTCGTAGTTGAGCGCGATTTCCCTATACCCGGGGGCAAGTTCCTCGAGCGTTTCGAGAACCAGCTCTGCGAGGGCGTCAGGATCACCTTCACGCGGATCGAGCAAGAGCCCGCCAGCTTCCAGCTTCGGAATCAGTTCATGTCGCGAGAACTGTTCGAATGGTGCAGCCCGCATTACCTTGGCCAGATCGCGCGCAGAGACGATAGCCTTCACAGCAGCTTCTTGTGTGTTCAGGGACTTTTCAAACATACGCATTGAGACCTCCGTGCGTATGAGCGGAGATCACCTCCGCTCCTCAAGAACGTGCCGCCATCTGCTCGCAGGCAGCGGCACGGGGTTGTCAGTCAAGCCGCCAAAGGCTGAGCTTGAAACGCGACGGGGTCCGCGTCGCGAAGTGCGTCGAGATAGCCGCTGAACTGGTCAGTCAGCCAGCAGATCTCGGGAACGACCGGATCTTCCGGATCGATCAACGCAAAATGCACCGCCTCGAGCGACTCAACGTCGGCGACATGCTCGAGCGTCAGCAGGTCCCGAAAGCTTTCGAGCTTCCGGGCAAGGCGCCGCGACAGAGCCTGCTGCTCAGGAAGCTCGCGGATCAGCTCGGCGACCTGCTGGACGGCTCGCTTGCCACCGAGCACACCAGCGGCGTTCATCAGCGGCTCTGCGTGTTCGACGAGGAACGACGACAGCGCGAAGAGTTGCGGTTGGAGGGGGGTAAAATGTTTCATGACAGCATTCCTCCTGTCATGCCTCGCGATCTTCGCGAGGCTTCAAGATCGGCTTGGAAAACTCCTTTTCTCCCGCCGCGGGATTGGTTGGTTGCGAGGCCATCTGGCCGGCGAGCTTCGCAAGAAGGGCTCGCCGAGCAGGTGGCCTTGTAATCGGCCGTCTTTCAAGGATCTCAGTCGAGACTCGGCTAGGGTCTGCGCGTCATGTCACTCAAGGCAGCCGAGATCATTGAAGAGTTCGCCTATCAACTCTTGCCCGCGCTGCATCTCGAGATCGGCAAGCGAGCGTGCCTGGTAGAATTCCCGGGTTCGTGGGTCTCTCTGGGCACAGAGCGCCAGGGCGCTTTCCACCCCGGCTGGACCCAATTTTCCGAGCTCGGTGTGGATCCGAGTTCGCGCGATATGCGCTCCCGTTCCGAAGTGCTTGCGCCAGACCGTCGAGGGGTAGTCGTGCGCCAAGGGCTGGCCGTCGTGACGGCGCAGAAGCGGCAATCGCTGCGTCTCTGCGCGTGCGCGCATCTCTTCGAGATACTCGACTGACACCCCCTCGAGCAGCAACGCATCGAGGAATGGGATTAGGCGCGCATGCAATCGCCCTGACAGTGGCACGTCTGCCTTCTGAGTTACGATGCTCACCCTGTAGGCATCGTCGTCCCAGCAGATATCCTCGCCCCAGAGAAGGGCGCTGTCGGCAAGTCGCAGGGGCAGAAACGACCAGAGCGCGATGACCGCAGCTTCGTTACGCAAACGTCGCGCGGGACCACGATGCGGAGCCTTGCGCGCGTCCGCAAGCAAGAGCTTCGCCAGGCTCCAGGTCTCGGCGAGGTTCGGCAGTGCTGCATATCTGGCCTCCTTCAGCGGGACAACGCGACCGAGGCCTTTGCACAGATGTCGGTGGTGTCGACGTAGATCCTCACTAGGCTCAGGACTCATAGCCAGTAGATGACCGTGGCGGCGAGAGCGATGGCCGAGAGGAAGACCTTCGGGCACCTATCGTATCGCGTGGCTACCCGCCGCCAGTCCTTGAGTCTGCCGAACATAATCTCGATCCGGTTGCGGCGTTTATAGCGGCGCTTGTCATACTTCACCGGTGTCTTCCGCTGCTTACGGCCCGGGATGCAGGCGCGTATCCCCTTGTCTTTCAACGCTTCGCGGAACCAGTCGGCGTCGTAACCGCGATCCCCGAGCAGCCAGTCGACATCCGGAAGACTGTCGCAAAGCGCCCGGGCACCGATGTAATCGCTGACCTGTCCTGCCGTTACGAACAGGTTGAGAGGGCGTCCCTGGCTGTCGCAGATGGCATGCAGTTTCGTGTTCATCCCGCCCTTGGTCCGTCCGATCAGGCGGCCGCGCCCCCCTTTTTGACGCCCAGACTGGACGCCGTGCGGTGGGCCTTCAGGTAAGTGGCGTCAATCATCACGGTCTTCTTCTCGCCATGCCCGGCAGCCAGTCCGGCCATCATCTTCGCGAAGATGCCTTTGTCGCTCCAACGCTTCCAACGGTTATAGAGCGTCTTGTGGGGGCCATACTCCTTCGGCGCATCTCGCCATCGCAACCCATTACGATTGATGAAGATAATACCGCTCAGGACGCGCCGATCATCGACGCGCGGCTTACCATGGGACTTCGGAAAGTAGGGCTCCAGACGCGCCATCTGCGCATCGCTCAGCCAGAATAGATCAGACATGTCACCGCTCTGTTTTCGTGCGGTGAATCATGCCCTTCTGCTGAAATCAATGGGTCCTGACCCTAGTGTTGTCCAATGGCTCAAAGAGGCCGGGATCGCCAAATCCCCTAGCTCGGAATCTGTGAAGAAGGTCATGCAAGAGGTTCTTGATCGCGAGCGAGAAGAGGAGGAGCGGCGGTTGCTTAACGGATTGCCGATTTGGATCAAGAATGAGCTCGAACCCGGCGTGGCCGCTTTGACTTCGCACCTCCAACTGATGGTGGCCAAGGTGCACGAGCAGACGCAACAAGCTGAAAACCGCTCTCGGGAGGAAGCAGAAGGGTGGATCAGGTTGCGTGATCGGCAAATTGGCAGGCTGGAAGAACAGCTTGTCGATCAGGGTGATCAGCTTGAAAAATGCACTCAGGACCTCGAGGAAGCGATCCGCAGGGCTGAAGAATACGCAGTTGAGGTCGAAGAGCTTCGGATGAAAAATATTGAGCTGAAGAGCGCAAATTCCGCCCTCGAAAGGGCCTTCCAGACACTTTCGATGAGCCCAAGTGCATAATCCTAAAAACCCCGGCGCGCATCGAACCGGGGTGCCGGAGTTCGCGGAGCCAGGCGTCTCGCGATAACTCGCTGCTCTTCAAACCTCTGGCATTCCCTTTACGCGGCCAAACCGCTTCTGCGCCGCGATCCGGAAGGGGGCATTGGCGGCTCCGAACCCTTCGTAACCATTTCTTCGTTCGAGGATTTCGAAGAACATTCCTCCCGCGAATGGGCGGGAATAGAGCTGAAGAAAGGCGCCCGTCGCGTCCTCGTCATAGAGGATGTTGGCGGACTGCAACTTCTGCACAAATTCGCGCGACAATTCGAAGCGCGCTTCGAGATCGGCGTAGTAGTTGGATGGTATTGGCAATGGATCGAAGCCAAGATCGGCAAGCGACGCAGCGGTCTTCAGCATGTCCGTGGTTCTCAGGGCGATGTGCTGAACCGATGCTCCGAATCCATGTGTCAGGAAATCTCCCGCGAGGGTTCGATGCGTCTCGGCGCCGTTGAGAGTGACCTGCAGGCCCTTTCCGTTCCCGGACCCGCGCGATGCGATGGCTTGGCTGCGGACCAGGCCGTCGGGGTCGATCACATCGACCATCGGGGCCTTCTGCATGTCGAATAGCGTCGTGTAGAAAAGGGTCCAGCTGAGCATCTCATCATACTCCATCGTCTGGGCCAAATGGTCGATGGAGATCAGACCGGCCTCGCATTGCGATGTCTCTTCCGCGGGCTCGAACTCCACGTCCCAGACGTCGTTGAGGCCGCTGGAGCCATCCACGAAGTGCAGAACCGAACCTCCAAGACCGCGGATCGCCGGAATTTCCAATTCCCCGGGCCCGATTGGTTGCGAGAAGGTCTTCGCGCCGAGGGCGCGTGCACGCGTAACCGTCGCCGCGGCATCCGCGACCTTGAGACCGATATCGCAGACATTGGTGCCGCGCGCGGTCCAAGTGGAGGCGGCGAAGCCCGTTGTCTCGGCGTTGATGAGAATCCGGATATCGCCCTGCCGCCAGACTTCCAGCTTCTTGTTGCGGTGCCGTCCCGACATGTGAAAGCCGAGGGTGGAGAGCAATGTCTTCAGCGTCTCCGCTTCGGCGCCCTGGGCCGCGAATTCGATGAATTCGACACCTTCCACTGCAACGCGTGCCGGATTCTCTCTGATCTTGTCTTCCAGCCCGGGCTCGGTGCGGCGGACATCGTCCATCAGCGCCACCAGTGAGCGATAGCCGTCGCGTGCGATGGTCCGCGTCGGGCCGCCGCGGAACTGGTCGTTGAAAATCTCGAGGCTCGCCGGTCCGTCGTAGCCGGTGGCCATCACGGCGCGCATGAAGCCGGAGACGTCCAGATCACCCTCGCCCGGCATGTTGCGGAAGTGGCGCGACCAATAGAGCAGGTCCATATCGATCGCCGGAGCATCGGCAAGCTGGACGTAGAAAATCTTGTCGCCCGGGATCCGCCGTATCGTATCCGGGTCGATCTTGCGGGCGAGCGAATGGAAGCTGTCGAGGATCAGGCCGACGTTGGGATGGTCCGCCCGGCGCACCACTTCCCACGCATCGCGGTGGTCCCAGACATGACGCCCCCACGCGAGCGCCTCGAACCCGACACGGATGTCGTAATCTGCGGCAAGCTCGCCCAAGGCGGCGAAATCGCCAGCCATGCGATCGATCCCGCCGAGCGCCTCGGGATGGACGGAGGAACAGACCAGCATGTCGCGGGTGCCGAGCTCGCGCATGAGCTCGAATTTGTGCTCAGCGCGTTTCAGGGCGCGGTGGCGCAGCGGAGCCGGAAGCCCTTCGAAATCCCGAAAGGGCTGAAAGAGGAAGATTTCCAGCCCGTGATCGCGCACCATCTGGCCGACTTCGCGCGGCCCGCCGTCATGGGCGATGAAATCCTGCTCGAATATCTCGATCCCGTCGAATCCCGCTGCAGCAATCGCCTCGAGCTTTTCCTGCAACGTTCCCGAGATCGAGACAGTTGCGATGGCGGTTTTCATTGGAGGCCTCCTTTCAGGATGTGGCCGGGACGGTTTTCGCGAGATCGCTGCGCAAACGGGCGACGTCGAGCGGCAGACCCGTGAAGAGCTTCCAAGCATCGACGCCTTGCCAGATGAACAGCTCGTAACCGGAAATGACCTGCAGGCCTGTCGCTTGCGCCGCGGCGAGGAATTCGGTCTCGACCGGCGTGTAGACGGCGTCGAAGGCCCATGCGCCGGCGATGGCGGATTTGGGAAGCGGCGATCCCGGATGGCCGGTCATACCGACCGGGGTCGCGTTGATGAGGCCCTCGGCGCCTTCGGACATCTCGGCGGCGTCCCGTCCCACGGTGACGCGAAGTCCCGGTTTCGCCGCCTTCAGTTCCGAGGCGAGGACATCGGCCTTCTGGATGTCACGGTCCGCAAGGCGGATCTCTGAAGCGTCGAGCGCGACCAGCGCGAAGGCGATGGCCCGCCCCACGCCGCCGGTGCCGATAAGCAGAGTTGCTCCGGGCGGAGTGGAACCGCGTGCGGCGCGATAGGCGGAGATGAAGCCGGAGTGATCGGTGTTGTGGCCCTCGGCTCCGGTGGGTTCGAAGAGGACGGTATTCACGGCACCCAGCCGCCGGACCATCGGGTCAGAGATACGCACCAGCGCCGCCACCTTCTCCTTGTAGGGGTAGGTGATGTTGAGACCCCGATAGCCCTGTGCCGCGCACTCGGCGAGGATCGTCGCGTGACCCTGTCCGAGCTCGCGCGGGACAAGCCGGTCATAGGTCACCTTCCGTCCGTTCTGCAGCCCGGCCAACCGATGAAGCCGCGGAGCCTGCGAGACGGCGATATTGTCGCCGATCAGACCGAGCCGGATGACTGCATCGTCTGACGCTGTCTCAGAAGGGCTCTCGGGGGCAGGCATCACTTGGCGCCTTTCACGAGTTGGGCGATCCGGTTGATCGCGAAGCCGTAGCCCGCGATGCCGAAGCCTTCGATCTTCGCCGTTGCCGCTTTCGAGACGTAGGACGGGTGACGGAATTCGTCGCGCCGGAACAAGGCCGAGACGTGAACCTCGAAGATAGGCCCGTCGAAGATCAGCAGGGAGTCGAGGATCGCGATCGAGGTCGAAGTGAAGCCCGCCGGGTTGATCAGGATGGCGCAGGCGTTCGTGCGGGCCCATTGAATCCAGTCGACGATTTCACCCTCGTGGTTGGATTGGCGGAAGTCGATCTCCACCCCCGCCGCGGCCGCCGCGTCGCGGCTCAACCGCTCTGCATCCTCGAGCGTGTCGTGCCCGTAGATCTCTGGCTGACGCGTGCCGAGCAGGTTCAGGTTGGGGCCATTGATGACCAGGATTGGAAGGTCTTTCTGGGCCATGAGAGGTCTCCTGATGTGCGGCCCTGTCAGCCGCCGTAACCGTAAAGCCGCGGCAGCCACAGCACGGTGCCCGGCACGAAAGTGATGATTGCGAGCCCGACGATCATGATGATCAGGAAGGGCACGAGATGGCGGATCGTCTGGCCGATCGGGGATTTGGTGATCCCGCTGACGACGAAGAGCAGCAATCCGTAGGGGGGCGTTGCAAGGCCGATCATCGTGTTGACCACGACGATCACCCCGAAATGCACCGGGTCCACGCCGAGCGAGACTGCGGTCGGCAGCAGGATCGGCACGATCACGAGGAGGATTGCATTGGCTTCCAGCAAGCACCCGAGCACCAGCAGGAGCACGTTTACCATCAGCAGGAAGGTGATCCGGTCGAGCTGCATGTCGCCCAACGCGCCGCGGATCTCGTTCGGGATCTGCTCGACCGTGACCACGTAGTTGAAGGCCAGCGCCCCTGCGATCAGGATGCCTACGCTCGCGGTGGAGCGGGCGGATTGGCACACGGTTTCATAGGCCGCGCGCAGGCTGACGGAGCGGTAGAGGAAAGTCGAAATCAGGAAGGCATAGAGCGCGGCGAGTGCGGCCGCTTCGGTAGGCGTGGTAATGCCGCCGTAGATGCCGACCAGAAGGATCACCGGCATCAGCAGCGCAGGCACGGCGCGCAACGTGATGCGGGGCATTTCTCGCACCGGGACGGGCACTTCCACTGGGAAGCCGTGACGCCGTGCCTGGATCGCGTTCATTACCATCAGCAGGAGCGCGAGGATCAGACCGGGCCCCACGCCGCCGAGAAAGAGGTATCCAATTGAGGTGTCCGAGACGAGCGCATAGAGCACCATCGGGATCGAAGGCGGTATGATCGGGCCGATGATCGCGGCGGCGGCGGTGATGGCCCCAGCATAGGCGGGTGGATATTTCCCGTCCTTCGTCATCAGCTGGATGATGATCTTGCCGATGCCCACCGCGTCGGCGATGGCGGATCCCGACATGCCCGAAAAGATCAGCGATGACACGACGTTGACATGGCCAAGCCCGCCACGGAAGCGGCCCACCAGTGCACGGCAGAAATCCAGCAGCCGGTCGGAGAGCGAGCCAATATTCATCAGGTCAGCCGCAAAGATGAAGAGCGGGATCGCCAGCAGAACGTAGGAGCCGTAGAGCCCGCGCAGGACCTGCTCGGCGGCGATGCTCATGTCCTGATGCTCGAGCAGAAGATAGAGGATCGAGGCCCCCAGCATGGCATGCCCGATCGGCAGGCCGACGATGGCGGTGGCGACGATGGCCGCCACGGCGAGGGTGAATTCCCAGCTCATTCGGAGAAATCCTTGCGCGCGACTTGCGTCAGATCGGGGCTGTCATCTTCGGGGCCCGGACCGCGCAGCTCTTTGACCAGAATCCAGCCGTAGCGCAGGATCGTGACCGCCGTGAAAATTGCGAAAACGGAGAAGACGTAGCTGAAGGGGATCTTCATGTAGGCCGTCTTCTCGATCTTCATGAAGGAGATGTAGCTGAGGACATCCGGCAGTGAGGCCGCATAGATGCCGACGATGAAGAGCGAGAACAGAATGCGGAAGACGCGGCGAACCTTGGGCCGGACAGCGCCGTAGATGATGTCGAAGCGGATCTCGTCTTCTTCACGCGCCGAGACGGATTGTCCCCATAGCACGACCCAGAGCCACGCGATGACGCAGAGCTCGACCGTCCAGCCGACGGGGTGGTTCAGCACGTAGCGCATGAAAACCTGAACGATGAAGGCCAGGAACATGGCGGCCAGAAGCAGCGCCGGAACGGCGTCCGCCAGACGGCGCGCTACGTTCCGCCAGCGGCGTCTCGTGTTTTGCATCGGTTTGCCTTTCGAGGGGCGAAGGGCCGACACGGCCCCCCGCCCTCAGCTTGTCCGGGGTTCAGGCCTGGATCGCGTTGATCTGTTCGAGCATCCCCTCGGGCCAGCTCTTGGCGAAGTCGCTGGCGAGATACTTCTTCTGGGCGTAATCCCGGAAGGCGGCGCGGTCGGGTTCATAGACCTCGAGGCCTTGCTTCTTGAAGAAGTCCACCAGTTCCTGCTCGCGCTTGAGGTGCTCCTCGGTGCTGGCGGCGATTTCCTTGTCCACGGAGTCCTTCAGCAACTTCTGCTGATCGGCGTTCATGTCATCCCAGATTTTCTTGGAGATACCCAGCACGTCGAAGCCGACGAGGTGGCTGGTCAGTGCGATCTGGCTCGTAACCTCATAGAACTTCATGTTGTAATCATTGGGCAACGGGTTGTCCTGACCGTCGATCGCCCCGGTCTGGAGGGCGGTATAGACCTCGGAATAGGCCAGCGGCGTAGGGCTGGCGCCGATCGCCTCGCCAAGGAACTGCCACGCGTCGCCGCCCGGCATGCGCAGGGTCATACCCTTCAGATCTTCGGGCGTGTTGATCTTCTTCTTGGGCTTCAGGTTGACCTGACGTGCACCGAAATAGACCGGCGCGAGGACATGCAGCCCGGCCTTCGCGGCAAGGTCATTGAGTTGCTTGCCCACGTCGCTGTCGAAGACGGCTTTCATATGGGCCGCATCGCGCAGCACGTAGGCCGCGGTCAGGATCGACCATTCCGGCACCTGATCGGCCAGCTTCTGCGGCGCGACGAGGCCCATTTCCAGCGTCCCGCGCTGGATCGAGGTCAGTTCTCCCCCCTGCGGGACGAGCGTCGACTGGTTGTAGACCTGCAGGTCGAAATCCTTGGCAACGTCTTCGGAAATGCGGGCAAAGGCCTTGGCGCGAATATCGTTATTCGACACCACCGAAGACAGGCGGAGTCGTTTGCGATCTTGAGCGAGTGCAGTGCCAGCCATCAGGGTCGCGGCTGCGCCGGCGGCCCCTGTCGCCAGCACGCTGCGGCGAGTCAATTTGGTCATAGTTCCTCCCTTTCGCCGCATCGAGAGCGGCTGATCCAATTCGACATCTCGATTTTCATATGTCAACTTCAAAAATATCATACATTTTTATTTTTGACGCACAAAATCACGAGCGGGTGTTTTCATCCACCCGTTGCGCCGGCTGTCAGATGCCGTCGTTATAGGTGCTCAGGGAACGCGACCGGTCGCCAGAATGTGGTCGACGCCGCTTTCAACATGGGAGATCAGCAATTCCACGGCGGCATCCGCATCCCGGGCCAAGGTCAGGTCACGCAGGCGAATGTGGTCTTCCTTCGCCTTTTCGCCGCGAAATTCCAGAATGATCATGTGATAGCGCATGAAGCGATCGAAGACCGAGGAATGCATGCGCATCAGGTTCGGCCTGTCGCAAGCTGCGATCATCGCGAAGTGAAAATCCCAGTCGTGACGAACCCAAGGTTGCACCGGCCCTTCACCGCCCGCGATCAGCTCTCGCTCGATCATCTCCAGTTTGTAATGCGACGAGACGACCCCCGCTTCCCACTCGATATCGCCGTTCGCTATGGACTGGCGCAGGGCGTGGGTCTCGAGCAGCAGACGCAGGTCGGCCAGATCGCGCAGGTCGGCCTTGCTGATCGGCGCCACTTCGAAGCCGCGTTGTCCCTCGGCGGTGACGAGCCCTTCGTTCGTCAGGCTACTAAGCAATTCGCGCAGGGTCGTCACGCTGACATCGTATTTCTTGCGCAGCAGATCGAGCTTCAGTTTCTGCCCCGGCTTGAACCGCCCGTGCACGATGTCCCCACGAAGGCGCCGATGGGTGATGTCCCCGACGGTTTCTCCCGGATGGCCACTGATATCGAACTTATGAATCTTCACGTTTGAGGCCGCTACCTTGTGTTCCTTCCCGACGGTTATCGCCCCGCGTCGAGACTGAGCCAAGTGCTTTCCCTATTTTCCGTCCATCTTGTTGCGGAACTCGAACGCTGAAGAAGGGAGCGTTTCTCCGAGAACCCCGAGCATTCCTCCAGTGCCGCCAGACTTAGCGGCGGGTTACTCCTGACAGCTTTGGCGGGCTCAGGCCTCTGCCCTGATTGACGAGAGAATCCGGTTCTCGGCATCTCTCAAGCCGCGTTGCGGAGACTTGCCGTGGAACACGATGTCGTGGATTTCCTCGCCCAAGGTCCGCTCGATCAGGTTGAAGGCGGGCACTGGCGGGCGCGCCCAGGTCACCAGTTCGTTTTTGCGGGCCATCCGGTCCACCATGCTGACGATCGGCGAGGAGGCGAGGGCTTCAGGGTCCGCGCAGACCGAGAAGCGCGGCGCGACGGGGAAGCCGTTCTTCACGTGCTCCTTCATCGCTTCGGGAGACACCATCCAGGCAATCGCGTCGATGATCTGTTTCTGGCGGGTCGGCTCGACATAGGAGGGGATGGTCAACAGAAAGCCCCCGACCGGCGCGGAGACACGCCGCATCCGGCGCGAAGGAGGCGGAAGGTAAGCCACGCGCCGGGCCACGCGAGAACTCAGCTCGTGCTCGAAGCGCGCGGCGCGCATCGTCCAGCAATAGGTCATCGCGGCCTGACCGGACATGAAGTAATGGATGCGTCGCTCCCAGTCGATGCTCGCGATATCCGGGGGCGAGACCTCCACAAGCTGCTTCATGTATTCGATCACCTCGAGCGCGTCCTCGGTGTCGATCTGCAGCTTGAGCGAGTCGAACGTATCGAAACTCCAGCTCTCCTGATTGCGCAGCGGCATGTCGATGACGGTGGTGCGACAGGCAGCGAGGAAGAACATGAAGGAATTCGCGATCGGCATGCCGCGTTGTCCGTTCCAAGCGATGCCGTAGAATTCGTTCTGCGGATCGTGGAAGGCGCGGGCGGCCGCGATCGTCTCGTCGAAGGTCTTGGGATAGGTGACCCCCTCTGCGTCAAACAAGTCCTTGCGCGCGGCGAGGATTTCGATCGTGCAATAGAGCGGAATGCCGTATTGCGTGCCCTTCCAGTTGCCCGTCCCCCAGACCGAGGGGTGGAAATCGAGCGAGTTGATGGCGGCATCAGAGATCAGGTCGTCGAGGGGCGCGAGCTCTCCGCGTTCGGCGAATTCACCCAGCCACGGCATGTTCATCGCAATGACGTCATAGCGCGGCGTCATCTCCGAGAAGGTCTGGCGCGACTTGGCGTAGAGATTGGGGAGACGTTGCAGGTCAAAGCTACTGCGCTTGCCGAATTCGTTGCGGAAATCCGACCACATGTTGCGCATCGCGATGAAGTAATTGTCGTCGTTGAGCAGGAACTTGATGTCGCTCAGGTTGAGTCCGGTGATGTCCTCGCCGCGCACAGGGGAGATGATCTGCGCTGCGAAATAGCTGCCGCCGAAATAGTATTCGCTCGTCTCGGTGCCTTGCCGTAGTCCGAAGGTCTTTGCCATGTGACCTTTGACGTGGATGGCATAGCTCATGAAGGCGCTGAGCAAACTTTCCGACGGCTCGAGGAAATGCGTCTTCAAGCCGTTCCCGCGCGGCACTTGCCGTATCAGCCCGTCATCGATCATCTTCATGATCATGCGGTTGCCGGTGCTATAGGGAACATCGGCAAGACTGATGAGCCCTGACTTGTCGATTGGGCTCAGTCGCAGATGTGCGTCGACCAGTTCCAGCGTGATATTCTGATAGACGTCGGGCTTGGCACCGGGCATCTGATGGTCGAACGGAGCCCGCAACCGTCGAAGAAAATCGACGATTCTGGAAAGCTCGTGGCTCGTCAGATCAGCATCCTGTGGTTGCATTGCGTCCGGATGCTGCCCGACCGGAGTCACCTTGTCGACAATTTTTCCTGCCATTTCACCAATGCGAAGAAATCTTCGTCCCTCATGCCAGCATTCGCCGCGCTCCGATAGAGTTCGAGGATCAGGCCGGTGGTCATCAGCGGCACGTCATTGCGGCGCGCGGCATCGCTAATCAGCGTGAAATCCTTGATCATCTGCGAGACGGTGAAAGCGGGGGTGTAGTCATCGTTGACCACGGCCTCTTGCTTGTATTTGAACAGCGGCGAGGCAACGGCGCTTTCACAGATCACTTCCATCATGTCGGCCCGCGACAGCCCCCCGCTCGCGCCAATGGCCAGCGCCTCCGATAGCACGGCCGAGAAAGCGCCGACGAGGGTGTTTAGCACGAGCTTCATATAGCGTGCTTCCTCGCCCTCTCCGAGGAAGAACTGCCGTGCCGAGAAGGTCTTGATGAGGGGGAGCACCTCGTCCCAGCCTGCACGATCGCCCGACGCAAGAACCGTCAGTGCCGCTTTTGCGGCGAGATCCGTGCTGCCGGAGAGCGGGGCACGCAGGTAGCGCAGGCCCGCCTCGCTCAGGATCTGCGCAACGCGCTCGGAACATTCCGGCGAGACGGTGCTCATTTCCACCAGCAAGGCCCCGCGCGGTAGGCCGTGAATTAGCCCGGTCTCTCCCGATACCACCGCCATCAGCGCGTCGTCATTGGGCAGCGTAGAGAAGACGACCTGCACATCGCGCAGATCGCGCGCGCAGTCGGCGGTTTTTGCGCCTTTCTCGGCAAGCTTCGCACGGTTGCCCGAATCGGGTTCCACAACGGTAAGCCCGACGCCGCTGTCGAGGAGATTTCGCGCCATCGGCCCGCCCATTTTTCCGACGCCGATCCAGCCGACCGCGCGAGATTCGGATTGGGGGAGGTGGGGCGCACTCGCCATGTTGCTCATCCATATGTCTCCGTTTGTCTTGCCTCACCCTAAGATGCCGCTTCGGCGAACGCTGAAGTAATTTTTCCGGAGCGGAGATTTTTTTCCTGATGCGATCGGATCGGTTTGCTACGAATCATGGCAAGCAGCGCGACGGTGCCGCGGTCCGCCGAGCGGATCACAGGCCGCAGTCGCCGCGCCGACAGGACAGGAGGAGGTCGAATTGAAAGCCGTTCGTTTTCACAGAGCAAAGGATATCCGCGTCGAGGATGTGGAGGAGCCGTCCGGGCAGCTTGCCCCCGATGACGTGCTGATCGAGCCGATCATCACGGGCATCTGCGGCACCGATCTTCATGAATATATCGCGGGGCCGATCGTCACGCCCGCTGAGCCGCATGTCTACACCGGAGCAAGCAACCCGCAGATCCTCGGGCACGAGTTTTCGGCCCGCGTGTTGAAGGTCGGTGATGCGGTCAGCGATGTTGCGCAGGGCGATCGGATCTCTATCCAACCGCTCGTAGCGCCACGCAATGACTATTACGGAAAGCGCGGTCTCTATCACCTCTCGCCGCAGCTCGGCTGCATCGGCCTCAGCTGGGCCTGGGGTGGCATGGGCGAGAAGGCTGTGGTCAAGGACTACAACGCCCAGCCCGTGCCCGACGCGCTGAGCGACGAGCAGGCTGCGATGATCGAACCGGCGGCGGTTGCGCTTTACGGCGTCGATCGGGGCGGGGTGACGGCAGGCTCCACCGTGCTGGTATCGGGCGCAGGTCCGATCGGCGCGCTGACAGTGCTTTCGGCCCATGCAGCGGGCGCGAGCACGATCATCGTCTCCGAGCCGAATCCGAACCGCCGCCGGATCATCTCCGAGATTGCTCCCTATGCCTTCGTCGTCGATCCCGGCGCGGGCAACCTTCAGGAAGTCGTGGGCGATCTGACCGAGGAAGGCGTCGGCGTCGACGTGGCGCTGGAATGCGTGGGGCTCGAGCGCTCGCTCAACGCCTGCGTCGAGGCGGTGCGCCGTCAGGGCAAGGTCGTTCAGGTCGGTCTGCACATGAAGCCCGCCAGCATCGACGCCATGCTCTGGGCGCTCAAGGATATCACGGTCGAAGCGACCTGGTGCTACCCGACCCAGATTTGGCCGCGCATCGCGCGTATGGTCGCCTCGGGCAATTTCCCGATCGAGAAAGTCATCACGGCCCGCATCCGTGCCGAGGACGTCGTGGAGAAAGGCTTCGAGGCGCTGCTCGATCCTGCCGGGGAACATCTGAAAATTCTCGTCACCACCTGACGAAACCGAACTGCAAGAAAGGGGCGAAGACCCATGGCTGAACAGAATATTGCGTTGATTGTCGGGGCTACCGGTCTCTCGGGCAGCTACACCGCGCGCGAGTTGAAATCTCATGGTTGGACGGTCGTCACGGTGTCGCGCAGCGACGTCGATCTTGAGTGGTCCGACCGTCATATCGCCGCGGATCTGACCGATGCAGAGGGCAGCAAGGCCGCGCTGGCTGCGGCCAAGGATGTGACTCATGTGTTCTATTGCACGTGGTCGCGTCAGGCGAACGAGGAAGAGAACGTCCGCGTGAACGGGATGATGGTGCGCAACCTATTCGAGGGAATCGCAGGCGCGCCGATCAAGCACGGGGCGCTGGTCACGGGCCTCAAGCATTACCTGGGTTCGTTCGACGACTACGCCAAGGTTACGCCCTACACGCCCTTCCTTGAATCAAGTCCGCGTCTGCCGGGGCCGAACTTCTACTACGCGCAGGAAGATGTGCTGCTGGAGATGGCCGAGAAATACGGCTTCACCTGGTCGGTGCACCGCCCGCACACGATGATCGGCTTCACGGTCGGAAATTACATGAACATGGCGGTCACGCTCGCGGTCTATGCGTCGATCTGCAAGCACACTGGCAAGCCGTTCCTCTATCCCGGCTCGCCCGAGCAATATAACGCGGTCACCGACGTGACCGATGCGCGCATCCTCGCCAAACAGTTCTACTGGGCGGCGACGACGCCGGAAGCTGCGAACATGCCGTTCAACACTGCGAATGGCGACGTCTTCCGCTGGACTTGGCTCTGGGCGCGGATCGCCGAGTATTTCGGCCTCGAGGTCGCGGATTACCCCGGTCACACGACGCCGCTCGAAGAGCAGATGGCGGATGCGCCCGCGATCTGGTCCGAGATGGTCGCGCAATATGGGCTGCAGGACATCCCTGTGACCAAGCTCGCCTCGTGGTGGCACAGCGACGCCGATCTGGGGCGCGAGCTGGAATGCTTCACCGATATGACGAACAGCCGGAAACTGGGCTTCGACGCCTATCAGAGCACGCCGGACAGCTTCTTCGATGTGTTCGACGAGCTGCGCGCGCGCAAGATCATCCCGGCCGGAAACTGAGGAGACCACAATGCATTACGTGATTCATTGCCTCGACCACGATGGTGCCGTCGATAAGCGGCTGGCCAATTACGAGGACCACAAGGCCTATCTGGCTCAGGCGCCGGTGAAGACGGTTATCTCGGGTCCGCTGCTCGCGGATGACGAGGAAACCATGATCGGCAGCTGCTTCGTGCTGGAGGCTGACAGCCTTGCAGAGGTCGAAGACTTCAACCGCAACGATCCCTTCGCGAAGGTCGGTCTGTGGAAGTCCGTCTCGATCCGTCCGTTCTCGAAGCGCGTGGACAATCGCTGATGTCGGGGCCAGTCAAAATCGCCCTCGTCGGGCTCGGCTGGTGGGGGCAGAAGATGCTCTCCGTTCTGTCGAGCGCCCCCGAGGATATCAAGGTCGTCCGCGCAGTGGAGCCTAACATAGATGCGGTGCGCGATCTCTGCGCCGATAAGGGCGTGACGCTCAGCGCTGATTACGCGGACGCGCTGAACGATCCGGACGTCGAGGCCGTCGTCTTGGCAACGCCGCACTCGCTGCACACGGACCAGATCGCCAAGGCGGTCGCGGCAGGCAAGCATGTCTTCTGCGAAAAGCCGCTCGCGCTCACTGCGGAAGAAGCCGCCCGTTCGGTTGCGCTCTGTGCCGAGGCCGGGCTCGTCCTGGGCATGGGGCACGAGCGCCGGTGGGAGCCGCCGATCGCCGACATGCTCGCGAAGGCCGATGCGGGTGAGCTGGGCCGTATCCAGCAGATCGAGGCCAATTTCAGCCACGACAAGTTTGTCGGCATGGACCCGAGCAACTGGCGTGTTCAGGCGAGCGAGGCGCCGGCAGGCGGCATGACCGCGACGGGCATTCACCTGCTGGATCTGTCGGTCCGCCTTCTGGGCCGCGCGGAAAGCGTGCTGTGCATCTGCGAGCAGCTGTCTTCGAAACTGCCGCAGGGCGACACGGTGGCGGCCTATGTGAAATTCGCCGGGGGAGGGACCTCCTACGTGTCGGCCTCGCTGTCGAACCCGTTCATGTCCCGCTTCACTGTCTACGGATCGAAAGGCTGGATCGACATTCGCGACAAGGCGCATGTCGAAGCGCCTGACGGCTGGATCGTGACCTCGGCCATGGCCGGTGGCCCGATCGAGACCGTGGAGATCGGCAAGGCCGAGCCCGTGAAGGACAATCTGGTAAGTTTCGCCCGCGCCGTGCGCGGACAGGAAACCTACCCGATCACCGCCGATCATCTGGTCGACAATATCGCGCTGCTCGAGGCGGTCTTCGCCTCCTCCCGCAGTGGTCAAATCGAACGCGTGGCGCAACCCGCCGCAGCGAAAGTTGGAGCCTGACATGAAAGCCCTGATCTTCGACGAACCAAATAAGCCCATCGTGACGCAGGTGCAGACGCCCGGCATCACCGACAACGAGGTGCTCATCCAGTCGCGCCGCGTCGGGATTTGCCATTCCGATTACGAGCTGCTGGCCGGTCAATACATCATCCCGATTTCCTACCCGGTCGTTCCGGGCCACGAATGGGTCGGCGAAGTCGTCGAGGTCGGGAAGAATGTCGACGGGCTCAAGCCCGGGGATCGTGTGGTCGGCGAATGCGTGATCAACACGCCCGAGCGCATCCACCACTTCGGCTTCTCGATGGACGGTGCGGATCGTGAATTCTTCGCCGCGCGTCCCGAATGGCTGCACAAGCTGCCCGATGCGGTGGATGACGCGAAAGGCGCGCTGATCGAGCCCTTCACCTGCGGGTATTACGCGGTGATGCGCCATGGTGGCGTTTGCGCGGCGGATACGGTCGTCGTCTCTGGCGGCGGCACTATCGGCCTCGTCTCGGCTGCCGCCGCAATCGGCATGGGCGCCCGCGTGATCGTGGTCGACCCGGTGCCGCTGCGTCGTGAGATCGCGATGAAGCTCGGTGCGGATGGCACGATCGATCCGACCGACGGCGATCCCATTGAAGCGGTGCAGGAGATGACCAAGGGCGGCGCCGATCTCGTGGTCGAATGCGCGGGCCATCCGGCCTCGCTGGCCAATGTCTTCGACTATGCCCGCGACGACGGGAATGTCTCTATGGTCGGCATCAATATCGGCCAGAAATTCCCGGTCGAGCTGGGCAAGATCCAGATCAAGAACCTCAACGTGCGCGGCTGCATCGGCTCTCCCGGCGTCTGGCCGGCGGCGATCCGGTTCCTGGAGCGCACCGAGCTCGATCTCTCGCCGATCCAGACCCACAGCTACAACATCGATGACGCGATGACCGCGCTGGAGCTTGGCAAGTCGCCCGACAAGGCGGTCAAGGTCACCTTGGAAATCAGCTGAGACGCGACGCGAGGGAGGAGGAGAAATCATGGCTGAGACGACGCCGCATAGCTTCGGAGGCCCGACGGGTCTGATGTCGATGCCCTTGTCGAAGGGCTTCGTCACCATCGTCGCCTCGACGCTGGCGCTCATCCTTCTTTGCGTCATCTTCGCACCCTCGGCGGTCACCGCCGGGTCGCTGATGGGCAGCCTGCCTTTCGCGGCGGTGCTTGGCATCGTCGGGCTCGGCCAGATGCTTGTGGTGCAGCAGGGCGGCTTCGATCTGTCGGTGCCGGGGTCGGTATCGCTTGCGGTGGTGATCGCGACCCACATGCCCAACGGGCAGGATGCCGGGCTTCTGCCCGCACTTGTCATCGCGGTCGGCTTCGCGCTCGCGGCAGGGATCCTGAACGGCATCATGGTCGCCTATTTCCGCCTGAACGCGATCGTTGCGACCATCGGGATGAACGCGCTTCTGTTCTCGGCGGTCTTCGCGATCTCCGGCGGTGTGCCGCGGATCACCACGAACCTGCTGGCCCATATCGCGGGCGGTCAGACCCTGGGTATTCCCCATTCGGTCCTGTTCGCCCTCGCTATTCTGGCTCTCGTGTCCTTCGGTCTGAAAAAGACGGTGGCTGGCCGTCGCTTCGAGGCGATCGGGGCCAATCCGAAGGCGGCCCGCGCGGCGGGTCTGAGCGTCAAACCGTATCAGGCGATGGCCTATGTGGCGGCGCAGATCCTTTACTGCACCGCGGGCATCCTGATCGCAGGCATCACCCGCGAACCCACGGCATTTCAGGGCAACAGCCTGCTTCTGCCCTCGGTCGCCGTCGTGGTGCTGGCAGGGACATCGCTTCTGGGAGGGCGCGGCTTTCCGATCTCGGTCGTCATCGCCGCCTTCTTTCTCAATCAGCTAAGCCAGTTCGCTCTGTCGATCGGTGTGCCCTACTCAGCGCAGACCATCGTGCAGGCGCTCGCTCTTGTATTCGGCATCGGGGTCTACTCGATCGAATGGACGAACCGTTTCAAGACAGAACAAACAAGTTCTACAGAGGAGGAGAACCATGAAACTGTCTAACCTGAAAGGATGCGCTGCCTATATGGCGCTGGGGCTTGGAATTGCCCTCTCGGCCTCGGCGGCCAGCGCAGAGGACGCACCCTCCTGGTGCGGCCCGAACAAGGCCTCGCTGGCGCTGCTCGACGGTTTCGGGGGCAATAGCTGGCGTCTGGTGACGACCGCTTCGGGCAAGGAGGAAGCCGCGAAGTGTCCGAGCATCACCGACTACTACTATGCCGACGGTCAGGGCGACACGCAGAAGGCGATCTCCGACATCAACTCGATGGCGGCACGCGGTGTCGATGCAATGGTCGTCTTCGGCGATGCCGGTCCCGCGATCTTGCCCGCGCTGACCAAAGCATATCGCTCGGGCGCGGTCGTCGTGCCCTACCGTGTGAATGTCGGCGGGGAAGCCGGCAAGAACTACACCCGCTTCGTCGGTGCCGATTTCGTCTATGACGGCGAAAGCTGGGGCAAGTGGATCAAGGAGAACTTCCCGGACGGCGCGAACATCCTGTTCCTGTCGGGCCCGGCGGGCAACAGCCAGGGTCTGGACGAGCTCAAGGGGATGAAGAACATCCTCGACGACAGCTACAAGTTCCTGAACCCGGACCCCTTCGCGGTTACCAACTGGGATCCGTCCCTGACGCAGCAGGTGTTATCGGCCGCTATCGCGCAGCATGACAATATCGACGTTATCGTGTCCGACTTCGGCCCGTCGCTCGTGGGCGCGCTGCCGGTGTTTGCGAACTTCGACCGCTCGATCCCGGCGATCGCCACGTCCGATGGCAACTCGCTCGGCTGCTTCTGGGAGAAGGTCCACGCCGACAACCCCGATTTCAAGCTCTTCACGGTCGCGACCGGCAACGACAACGTTCGTCTCGCCGTGCAATGGGCGATCGCGGAAGCGACCGGTGGCACCCCGCCGTCGGAGGAAGTCTTCAAGGCCCCGAACTTCGAGGACTCGACCGATGGGGATCCGAACCCCGTTCAGTGTCGCTCGGATCTGCCCGGCGCGATCTATCTCTCTGCTCAGCTTTCGGGTGACGAGCAGGCGAAGGCCGTCGGCCAGTAACCTCCCCTGTCTCCGGGCGGCGCGATCCGCCCGGAGATACCCGCGCCAACCCCTCAGATCGGCGGAACTAAACGGATGATAGCATTGGCTGAAATCGAACCGATGGAGAAGGCGGACGGGCTCCGCGAAACGTCAACGGGCACCCCCGTGATCCGCTTGCGCGGTGTGTCGAAATCCTTCGGGGCGGTCCGCGCCCTGAGTGATGTGAGCGTCGACATTCACGCGGGCGAAGTGCACGCGATCCTGGGCGAGAACGGGGCCGGGAAATCGACCCTGATGAACCTGATCACAGGCGTTCTGCAGCCCAGCACCGGCCGGATAGAATTCGACGGGCGTGATGTGATGCCGCTCTCGCCGGAAAGCTCGTCGGCGCTTGGCGTCGCGATCTCCTATCAGCACCCGGCGATCTTGCCTGACATGACGGTGCTCGAGAACCTGCAGGTGTCACTGCCAGCCTCTGTTTTCCAAGGCGACCGCAAAGACCGCGTCGGTAAGCGTCTGCTGGAAGAGGTCGGCCTTGAGGTGCCGCTGAACGCGCGTGTCGATACGCTGACCATCGCGCAGAAACACCTGCTGGAACTGGCGAAAGCGCTCGCCGTCCAGCCCCGTGTGCTTATTTTGGATGAACCGACGGCCGCGCTCGATCAGGACGCGACGGATATGCTTTTCGCGAAGGTTCGGGCGCTGAATGCCTCCGGCACCGCCGTCATCTATATCACCCACCGTCTGGCCGAACTGCGTCAGATCGCGGATCGCGTGACCGTGCTGCGCGATGGCCGTCACCGGGGCAGCGCGCCTGCGAGCGAGATCAGCAATTCCCAACTTCTGGATCTGATCGTCGGTCGCCGCCTGGCCTCTGCCTTCCCGCCGAAATGCGCCGACGCCAATCCCCCGATCAACTTTGAGGTGGAAGGCCTCAGCGGTCGCAAATTTTCGGACGTGTCATTCTCGTTCGGGCGGGGCCAGATCATTGGCGTCGCTGGCGTCGAAGGCAACGGCCAGTCCGATCTGATGCGCGCCTTGGTGGGCCTTCAGCCCTATCGCGGCGCGATCAAGCTTCATGGCCGGACGCTCGCATCCAAAGAACTCAAGCACGCAGCGGCTTTCATGCCTTCGGATCGTCATTCGGAAGGCCTCGCCGCGGATCTCACGATCCGGGAAAACGCGACCTTCGCCTCTCTCGACAAATATGCCTCAAGCGGCGTGCTCGATCGCAAGAAGGAAATGAAGAAAGTGCAGGAGGTCTTCTCCTCACTCGCGGTGAAGGCCGCAGGCGTCGAAGCGAAGGTCTCCCAACTGTCGGGCGGCAACCAGCAGAAGATCGTGATGTCCCGCGCTCTTCTCTCGGAGCCCGGCTTCATCGTGGCTGACGAACCCACGCAGGGTGTCGATGTCGGCGCGCGCTTCGAGATCTACCGGATCCTGCGCGAAGTCTCCGACGCGGGCACTCCGGTGATCGTCAACTCCTCGGACGCGGCCGAACTGGAAGGGCTTTGCGACGTCGTTCTGGTCATGTCGCGGGGCCGTATCGTCGAGACGCTGCGCGGCGAGGACATCACCGAGGCTCGCATCGTCGGCGCAGCGGTCCAAGCGGACACGCATGCCCATCATGTGGCCGAGGAACGGAGCGCGAAAGAGGGCTTCGGCGCGAAGCTGCGGCACTTCGTGCAGACAGATAATGCGACAATCGTGCCGCTTGCGCTGGTGACCGTGCTGCTCGCGCTCTTCGTGAGCGCGCAGAACGAGAATTACCTATCGTCCTTCAACGTCTCGAACATCCTGATCCTCGCCACTGCACTGGGCTTCATCGCCTTGGGGCAGACCATTGCCTTGCTGATGGGCGGGATCGACCTGTCGGTCGGACCTCTCGCCGGTTTCCTCGTGGTGATCGGGTCTTTCTTCATCAACGATGGCAGCCCGGCCTCGACAATGGCGCTCGGTTTCGCGCTGATGTTCGGCGCGGCGATCGTCGTCGGATTGATCAACGGCGTGCTGATCCGTTTCGCCAATTTCACACCCATCGCCGCGACACTGGCGATGTTCATCGGCCTCCAGGGCCTGAGCTTCGTGCTGCGCGAAGGTCCGGGCGGCTACATCTCCTTCGACGTGATCGATACGCTCACCCGGAGCTTCGGGCCGATCCCGATCGCCTTCGTGGTGATGATCGTGATCGCCATCGCGATGGAGCTGGGTCTGCGCCGCAAGCGGGCAGGGTGGCAGCTTCGCGCGGTCGGCTCGCACGAGGAATCTGCGCGGCGGATCGGGATACGCACGGATCGGACCTTCGTGCTCGGCTATATCGCCGTGTCGCTGCTGACCGCACTGGGTGCGATCATGCTGATGGCGCAGATCGGCGTCGGCGACCCGGCGCAGGGCGTGAACTACACGCTGGGCAGCATCACCGCAGTCGTGCTGGGCGGCACCAGCCTTCTCGGTGGGCGCGGCACCTTCATCGGCTCGCTGCTGGGCGCGGTGCTTCTCACCGAAGTGCTCAACGCCGTGTCCTTCCTCGGGCTGTCGCAGGCCTACCAATACGGCTTCCAAGGGGTGCTGATCCTCGTGGCGGCGCTCATCTACACGACCGCGCGTCGGCGCCGCGAGGAGTAACCTCGCGGACCACGCTGGCTCAATTCAACGCCTCGTCTGTGCGAGGCGCAGGGAGGAACCATGCCTGAAGCGTTCATTTACACATCCAGCCCCGGGCGTATCGTCTTTGGCTCCGGGACCTCGGTGAAGGTCGCCGAGGAGGTGGAGAGACTGGGCTGCGCCCGCGCGCTGATCCTGTCGACGCCGTTCCAGAAAAACGACGCCGAGGCGCTTGCGAAAGACCTCGGGGAGATGGCGGCCGGAACCTTCACCGAAGCCGCGATGCACACGCCCGTCGCAGTGACCGAGGCTGCGCTCAAGATCTATAACGAAACCAAGGCCGATTGCGTCGTGGCGCTCGGCGGCGGCTCGACCATCGGTCTGGGCAAGGCCATCGCCTGGCGCAATGACGCACCGCAGGTGGTGATCGCGACGACCTATGCCGGCTCGGAAGTGACAGACATTCTCGGCCAGACCGAGAAGGGGCAGAAGACGACCGTCCGCGACCCCAAGATCCGCCCGGAAACTGTGATCTACGACGCCGATCTGACCTTGGGCCTGCCGGTCGCGATGAGCGTTGCGAGCGGGTTGAACGCGATGGCCCACGCGGTCGAGGCGCTCTACGCGCCCGATGCGAACCCGGTCACGTCGCTGATGGCGGTCGAAGGGCTGCGCGCGCTGAAATCAGCGCTGCCGCGGATCGTCGAGACGCCGGAGGACCGCGATGCCCGCGCCGATGCGCTCTACGGGTCGTGGCTCTGCGGCACCGTGCTGGGCGCGGTCGCGATGTCGCTGCATCACAAGCTCTGCCACACGCTCGGCGGCGGGTTCGACATGCCCCACGCGGAAACGCACGCGATCCTGCTGCCGCATACCGCCGCTTATAACGCCGCGGCGGCGTCTGCCGAACTGGCGCGCGCGACCGAGCTGTTTGGTGGCGATCTGGGCGGCGGACTCTACGACTTCGCGCGCTCCATCGGCGCCCCTCTCGCGCTGGCCGACTATGGCCTCAAGGAAAGCGATCTGGCGCGCGCCGCCGATATGGCCGTCCAGAACCCCTACAAGAACCCGCGCGAAATCACGCGCGACGGCATTCTCGACCTGCTGAGCCGCGCCCATGCCGGGCAGCGCCCCGTCACGACCTGATAGGAATGAATGACATGACCCAAGAGCCGAAGATCGCCTATTTCACCGAGGACGCCTCGGTCGAAACCGTCAACGCCCGGGTTTCGGAGAGCACCGATCCGCGCCTTCAGACCGTGATGGCGAGCCTCGTCCGCCACTTGCATGCTTTCGTGAAGGACGTCGAGCTGACGCAGGCCGAATGGGACATCGCGATCGATTTCCTCACCAAGACCGGACAGATCTGCGACGAGAACCGTCAGGAGTTTATCCTGCTCTCTGATGTGCTTGGCGTCTCGATGCTGGTCGATGCGATCAACAACCGCCGCCCGACCGGGGCGACCGAGAACACGGTGCTCGGCCCGTTCCATGTCGATGGCGTGCCGGAATACGAGATGGGCGCGAACATCACGCAAGCGGGCGGGCGCGAGACCTGCCGCTTCTATGGCACGGTCACCGATCTCGACGGCAACCCGGTCGAAGGGGCGCGGATCGACGTCTGGTCGGACAGCGAGGACGGCTTCTACGACGTCCAGCAGCCGGACATTCAGCCGCGCAACAACAATCGCGGCGTGTTCACCACGGGGCCGGACGGGCGCTACTGGTTTGAGGGGATCAAGCCGGTCTCCTACCCGATCCCCGATGACGGTCCGGTGGGTAAGATGCTGGGTAAGCTCGGGCGTCACCCGTATCGCCCGGCGCATATGCATTTCATCGTCAGCGCCGAGGGCTTTGATCCGGTGACGACCCATACTTTCGTGGCGGGCGACAAATACCTGACCTCGGATGCGGTGTTCGGCGTCAAGGAATCCCTGATCGCCGAGTTCACCCCGGTCGAAAACGGCGAAACGCTGTGGGAGTCCAACTACGATTTCGTGCTGCACCGCGCGACCTGAGCAGGGGAGGATATCATGTCTGAACAAGAGCAAATGGGCGGCGTTGTCGTTACGGGTGCCGCACGGGGCATTGGTCTCGAGATTGCGCGGCGCGCCGCGGCGGCTGGATACGGCGTGGTGATTGCCGATCTTGATCAAGAGGCCGGCGCGGAGGCCGCCGCAGCCCTCACCGCCGACGGTGGACGCGCGATTTTCTGCAAGACCGACGTGACCGACCGGGCTGCCACCCGCGGGGCCATTGCCGCCTGCGCGGCGGAGTTTGGCTTTCTCCATGCCATCGTCAACAACGCAGGTTTCAACCGTCCGCAGCCGTTCCTCGAGACGACCGAAGAAAATTGGACGCAGGTCATGTCGGTCAACGGCATGGGCGTGATGATCGGCATCCAGGAAGCGGCGAAGGCGATGATCGCGGCCAAGCGGAAAGGCAAGATCATCAGCACCGCCTCGATGGCGGGCCGCGCCGGTTTCGGTGATTTCGCCCCATATTGCGCAAGCAAGGCCGCGGTCATCAGCCTGACGCAGGCGGCGGCCCGCACGCTCGCGCCGCACGGAATCACAGCCAACGCCTTCGCTCCCGGCGTGGTGGAGACCGACCTCTGGACGGTGCTCGACAAGGACTTGATGGAAATGGGCGTCTCCTCCGAGCCGGGTGAGGCCCTGCGCAACTTCGCCGCCGGGATCCCGCTCGGCCGGACTTCGACGCCCGCCGATGTCGCCGGAACGGTGGCTTTCCTGCTCTCGCCGGACTCAGATTACATGACCGGCCAATGCCTGCAGATCGACGGCGGGATGATCATGCAATGACCGCAACCGAGGAGATACGCCCGATGACGAAGCAAACCCCTTTCCCTCGGATCGCCTTTATCGGGACCGGTGCGCAGGGCGCATCGGTCGCCGCCGATTTCGCGCTGGCGGGGCTCGACGTCACCTTCATCGACCAGTGGCCGGCGCATGTCGAGGCGATGCGCGAGAAGGGGCTGACGGTCAACCTGCCGACACGGCAGCTGCACACGCCGGTCAGGGCGTTGCACCTGTGCGAGATCGCCGAAATCAAGGAGCCCTTCGATCTCGTCTTCATGGTGGTGAAAGCCTATGACACCCGCTGGGCGGCGGAAATGATCAAGCCGGTTCTGGCGGAGCACGGCTTCGTCGTGGGACTGCAGAACGGCATGACCCACGAGGCGATCGCCGACATCGTCGGCGCGCATCGCACGATCGGCGCGGTTATCCAGATTGCGTCGAACATGTGGGAGCCGGGGATCACGACCCGCCAGAACGACACGGACGAAAGCTGGTTCGCGCTTGGCGCGCTCGACCCCGAGCAACAGCCGCGGGTGCACGACGTCGCCCATATCCTGCGCCATTCCGGCACCGTTCAGGTGGTGGACGATATCCGCTCGGCGAAATGGATGAAGCTGGTGGTGAATGCAGCCGAACTGATCCCCACGGCGATCATCGACACAGCTATGCGTGACAGCGTCCGCGATCCCGAGTTTCTCGAGGTGATGCGGCGCGCCGGCTATGAAGCAATGGAGGCAGCACTCGCTGACGGCGCCACGATCATGCCGATCATCGGGATGCCACCGGTGATGAGTAACCACCCCGAGCGCTATGTCGACGAGATCTTCGACGAGGTCGTTCGAACCTTCTCAAGGGACGACACGCTGACGACCTCGCTGCAGGATTGGCGCAAGGGCCGTCGCGCCGAGGTCGACGAGGTGAACGGGCTGGTGGTCGATTTCCTCGAGGCGCGCGGCAAGGCGGCTCCGATGAACCGCAAAGTCGTGGAGATGGCGAAGGAAATCGAGGCGGGCCGGCGCAGGCATCACCCCGACAACGCGCGCGAACTTGTAGCGCATTACCGGGGGCTGGCGCAGGCGTAGCAAGGAACTATCGGGCGTCGGCGCGCAGTGTGGCTTCATCATTAGTTTCCAGAAAGGAGCTTCTACGCCATCTTGGAAATATTCGGTCTTTTCTTCTTTGACGCGCTATTCCGACGTTCGTGGCGTGTGCAGCGGAACTCAACTTCCACCATTCCTGCTTGGGCGCAGTGAACGGCCCACACCGGTCTCTCAGCACCGTGCTTTGATGCTGCGGCTGCACCCGCATAGCTGACATTAGAGGAGCTCGCATTAAAGCGCGTCGCATGAATGTGCACTGTCCATGTTTGTCGTTGACACACACCTCGCAAAATCGACATTCTCTCGATGCGTCCAGAGCATAAGGCAGCGCCAGACGCTCTATTTCACGTCTGCCAACAATAACCGACACCGGACCATTCCGGGGAATGGCCGAGACACCCTTGCACTGGAGAGCAAGATGCCATCCTCGAAAACGCCCGTGGGCGAGCATGACCACCTGTTGGAAATTTACGAAGCCGAAGTCGAGGTCGAATATCGCGGCGAGCGATATCGCGTCCGTGACAACGGCGCGGTCTATCGACTAAACGAATTCCGAAAACGCGCTCGTCCGCTCGATAAAGCATGGACCTTCGGACGCCAGAACCTCACGACCGGCTACCAACTTCTGGCCGGTGTGCCGATCCATCGCATCGTTTGCACCGCCTTCAACGGTCCGGCACCCACCGATCAGCATGTCGTCGATCACATCGACACCAATCGGGCGAATAACAGGCCCGAGAACCTGCGCTGGCTCACGAGGCTGGAAAACGCACTCCTGAACGAAACCACCGCCCGCCGCATTGAGCTGGCTTACGGGTCGATCGAAGCGTTTCTCAAGGATCCATCCAAGCCCATAAACGAGACATCCTTTCCCGACGTCTCATGGATGCGGACCGTGACCAAGGAAGAAGGTGCCAGAACCATGTCCCGCTTTGAGGCATGGGCGAAGAGCGGGGCGGTTCCAAGCGGAGGCGCAATCGGCGAGTGGCTCTACGGCACCCGTGAGCGAGCTGACTTCGAGCCGGAGCCGGAAGAGTATGGAAGCCTGACGCCATCGGCAATCCAAGTTAAGTGGAGGGTCCCGACCGAGTTTCCCAGATGCCCGGAGGCGGTGTCAGAAGATGGGTTGGAGCAATACGCTCAGAACCTCCGGTTCGGAGATGTCTTCGCCCGGAACCGCATCTATCAGAGCTTGGTCGTGCAATGCGCGCTCGTCGAGGGCGGGCTGGTTGTGCTTACCCGGGCTGCGGAAGCTAACGCGATCAAGGATTGGGCTGTCGCTATGATCACGATCCGTGGCGAGTTGTTTGTTCATTGCAGCAAGCATCAATATTTCACGCTTCAGGGAGCGCTAAAGGCCTTCTGCGAGCTGACCGGCGAAAGTTTTGAAGACAGCATCGACGACTATACGTGAAGGGTGTGCGGCGCTATTTCGCGTAACCGCCGTGCGACCTTTGGTGCCGGTTAGGGTAAGTGTCTGAGCACGTGGTGTGAATGTTGTGGCGCGACATCCTATTACTGCCGTTCATTGTGCTCGCCGACGCATATAGTCTTCCGCTATAAGAGATTTTTCGATTTGTTCGCTATGGAGGACAAGGCACTGTGACCGCTCCGCCGCTGATCCTTTACCTTGATACGCAAGATTATATCCGCCTTTTCAACGAACCGGATGACGGTCCTACCCATGCGATCCTCGACCAGCTCATCGTATTTCGGGATCGGGGCGATATCGTGATCGGCTACTCGTGGGCGATCATGCTTGAGTTCATCACACGCCCGACCGACGAGTTCCGTGAAGAACGTGTCCGTAGGGGACAGTTGGTGAAAGATATCTGCGGGCGGAATGCCTTCCCCTTTTTTTCGGACTTGAAACATGGAGCGCGCTTCCCGAACAACGGCGCGTGGATCACAGGCCGCGATGGCAAATTGATGACGGCCAAGTGGTTTCGGCGTCAGATGGAGAAGCAATATCTCGAAACTCTCGCGGAACAGCGGGGCCTCAATCGCGCCCAGCGCCGACGATTGAAAACGCCATCAGCAATGCGTCAACTTTTACGCGAGAATACTTCGACATGGGGCACAAAGCGGGAAGATTTCAAAGGGTTTCCAGTATCGGATGAGCTTATCGAAAGTGGCGTTCTGACACGCTTTCTGAAAGGTCGATGTTCGGACGCCGAGTTCGAGGAACGGATCAACCGCTGGTTCTCGGATCCAGCCGAGTTCAGCCGGATCGCCTACGACTACGCTGACAAACCGAACCTGTTGGACGAGTTCTTCGGCCCAAGCCTCAACAAAATTGAAGCCGCACTGCAGCAGATGCAAGAAGCCGGTCGCAACTTTGACGACGTGGGGAAGGCTATCCGAGGACATCGCCAGAACCTGATCGACATGGGTTTCGATAAACGCACTGCCAGACGGCTCACTACACCGGCCCCACGGCCAACGCTGGACCCATCAGATGTGGTCCGCAAGATTGAAGATCACATTGGTGAGGGGCGCGCAGGCCATATTGGGCACTACGTGCTCAAGGCGTCCCAGAACAACCGCGGTTTCAAGCGCTCGGATTTTATGGACATCATGCAGATGTGCTACGTGCCGGACTGCGACCTTTTCCGATGCGATAAAGCGATGGCCGATCTTTATCGGGATTACGAACCCTTCGCCGGAAAGCTGGTGGCGAAGTTCACAGACCTACCTGCGCGGATTGAAGCGCGGTTGTGCGACCGCGGCGCATGACTGTTTTCCGTTCTCTCTATCAGAGTGTTGTGGCCGGCCCTTTGCGGTCATTCCGCAGACAGAGCTTTGCTGCGCCGCAGCTTCCCCGAACCTGCCTTTTGCCTCGTCGTGCAGCATTGTCCGGCAGGCGAAGGTCGACAGCGCGGACTTTGCTGGCAGTTGCGCCAGTGTTCGGCTTCCCCCGCGAACGGTGAGAAGGTCGGAAATCTGCAGCTCGCTGCACGTTACACAAAATGGCTTTGCAGACGTCCGAACACCTTTGAACTCGACCCGCCCGAAAGCTGTCAGGACCACATTGGATGGGAAACAGCCTGAATGTTACGCAACGGTCACGCCAGCTCGCCCGCTTTGAACGAAGACCTCAACCGATAGGTCGCATAACGCGTTGCCAAATCCTGCAAAGCTTCCCGAAATCGGTGAGACCTGATGGATGCCTCGACCGACCGCGACCGGTATCAGGTTCTGCGACCCGACGCTGCGATTTGTCGGATCGAATGCGATCCATCCGGCACCGGGGGCGAATATCTCGACCCATGCGTGGGTCGCCCCTGAGCCAGCCGACCCCACAAGGTTCATTTCGGGATTGAAGAGATATCCCGAGACGATGCGGGATCCGAAGCCGAGATGGCGGACGGCCTCGGCAAGCAGGACCGCGAAGTCGCGGCACGATCCCCAGCCTCGGTCGAGGGTTTCGGTCGGCGACTGGGTGCCCTCGTTGTCCCGGCTCTGGTAGGAAACCTGCGTGAACACACCGGTGCTGATGTCCTTCAACAGAGACAATGTGTCGGTCGGACGCGCCATGACGAAGCCCTCGACCCAGTGGGAAAGGCGGCCTTTGGGGTCTTGGTATTGCGGGGTGGTCAGCGCCCCCAAGTCCGTCCAGTCGTCCGCAGCGTAGAGAAAAGGATACTGGGCTGCCGAGGAAGCGATAGCAAAGACCGGCCAGGCCGACGCGGTCAGTTCCACGGACGCGCGGCTTTCGATTGCCAGATGATCAGTCTGACCGTCGAACAGGGCGGTGGCGATCGCGTTGCCGGCCACATCATGCGCCCACGTTATGTGCGCCGTCGGCGTAATGGAAAGTGCGTGCGAGAGCAGCCGCAATTCGCGCGTCTCACGCGGGCGCAGCATCAACCTGTGAGGCCCGAGAGAGACGTCTCCCCGGTATCGGTAGGTCGTGGTGTGAACGATGTCGAGACAGGCCAAATGGCGCTCCAATCGGGTCCGAAAAAAGTGGCGCCCGCGCCTATGCCCTTGCCGGTCAGCGGTGTCGAGATGGGGTCGGCCTGAACGCCAGACGCTTCGCTGAGCCTCTAATCTCTCAGCAGTGGTTCCGGTTTCGTCGGCATCCCTTCGTTTTCAGCGGCCCGAATGGAGGCTTCGTAGCGCCGTTTTTGGGGGGGCGTCAGGGGCTCCAGTCCGGGTAGATCGGGATCAGTCGACCGGAATACCGAGTAGAGATGGCGCAGATGCACCTCCGAGACGCCATCGGCTTCCATCACGAGGCGCACCATCGGATCCGAAAGCATCTCCTCCACGAAAAAGTCCGACAGGGCGCGGCCCGAAAGCCTGTCCTTGGCACGCGCGTGATCGAGATCGGCCAGAGAAACGGTCAGCGTCCTCGCAAGTCCTGGACGCGAGGCCTTGGGATGCAGCTTCACCAGAACGGACGCTTTCCAGGTTTCGGGGTCCTTCCGATCCGGAGGAGAGACCAGCTCCGTCTCGATCTCATACTCTCCCGCCGGGAGTGTCTCGGTAAATCCCGGAAGGCTGAACGGGCGGGAAAAAACCGCAATGGTCTTGCGTGTAAACTCTTCCACCGGCGCAATCCTCTCACATGATGAGCGAATGGCTCGCGCCCCTTGTCAGGGGCGGGGCGCGGGCCTGTTCAGGTCTCACGAAGTCTTGGACTTCGCGGGCGCGTCCTTACTGGCGGCTTTGGGCTCGCTTTTCTCTGCAGGGGGCTTGGCGGTCTTCTCGGGCGTTGGCTTCAGTGCCGCTGCAGCCCGAGTGGTCAGGTCCTTGAAGGACATGTCATCGATCCTTTTATCGCCCGACGTCAACTCTTGGCCCATGTCGGACCGGGATGCTTGCCGTCGGTCTGATCTATATGGGGACGAGGGACCTGCTTTACGATGGTCAGGCGCCGAGCAATCTGAGAACGGGAGCAACCTCCGGTCCAGCCCCCATTTCTCTAAGCGCATCCCGATCCGATGTCACAGCCAGCTGCTGGCAAACGCGCATGGGTGTCGCATTGAGAGGACCACAGGCGCATATCTTTGACAAGAAGCGAACACTTCAGCCCAAGCTGGTTTGATCCAGCCCCATTCGCGGGTCCACCGACCCAAAACTGATGTTCACTCGAACCGCTGAGCAAACCCGCGTCTGGCCGAAGCTCACCCACGACAATTTCTGAGAGTGAAGTGCGAGAGATCCGCCGATTTCACTCGGACATCGAAGTTGTTCAGTGGCTGCAGGTTCAGGGTTCGTCGTTGCCGTCAGTTGAATTCATTTCAGGCTTCACGGTTTCCGGGATCGTTGGCGGGCGCCGATATCCGAAGCCTTTCCAAGAATTTTTCTTCGCGGGTTGGCTCAGGAATTCTTTCAGGTCCAGTTGTTTCTTCTGAGGTGAGTAGCCCAAGTTTGATCTCCCCTTCAATAGGTTATGTGGAGATGCCGAAAAGGCTTTCGCTCATGAGGCGTGGCTTCTTCGGTGTCTAAAAGCAATGTGCCGAGCCCAGTTCGCGTAATGCGGTCAGAGCGGTTCGCCACATGCGGCCGTTCGCGGACCAGCGTGAGCCGGTCCGCAAATGTATTGATCAGGCGAGTTCCAGATCCGTTGCGGATTGGCGCCCATCGCGGCCGTTCTCGATCTCGAAGGTCACTTTCTGACCGTCATCAAGCTGAGAAATTCCTGCCTTTTCGAGGGCGGTAATGTGCAGGAATACGTCTTTGCTACCAGTTTCAGGCTGGATAAAGCCGAAGCCTTTGCTCGCGTTGAACCATTTCACGGTGCCATTGGCCATCGTGGTGTCTCCTTGTTTGGAAATCTGCCCGCGGGATGCGGCAGTGTGGCCGGTCAGATCGAAAAGCAAACTGAGGCCGATAAAGGAGACAGGGTGCGGTCGGAATAACTAAGCTCAGTATAGATGGGGCCTGCGGGGCCGCGAAGCAAGATGCGCGGGCGGCCCGACCCAAAGAATGCGCAATATATTTTGCGTTGTAGCTTAGGGCCAGGCAGGGGAAGTAGGCCCTTTTCGACAGCGAAAAGTGCGTTGACCCGCGCACTCACCTCCGCAGGCGGAAGTCCCGACAGGATCGCCGGAAAACGGGGTGCCTGATCAGGCTGCAATCGGGTGATCCAACGTATCGCATGGTGAAAAGCCGGCGGTGGTCGCGGCTGCGAGGAATGCGCTGCGCGCTTCACCCACGGTGCCCAGACATTCCATGGCCGCTTCGACACGGTCAATTGCACGGATCTGTGCGGTATCACTGACCGGCCATTTCTCGCGCAGCCAGTAATGCACCTGTTTGATGGTGCTGAAGGTTTTCACAGCGCCTTGCGGCGACACGGCGAGGGAGATGGGCTTGCCCCAGTAAATTTCGATCAAGGTTCGTATCTTTCTAAGCGTTCGTGACGGCTCCGATTTGAACGGTCGCGCGAGGGCGCGCCGGTTTGGTATCCCGAGCGTATCGCGAGGCGTCAGCGTCAATGCGCGCAGATCACGGTCCGGCCCCTCTGACATGCGAAGCTCTCGTGGAGGTCGCGAGGGGGGCGGGGCTCGCAATCGCACGCTCCGCCCCTATATTGAAGACAGTGCCGACCCGAGCTTGAGGCGTTCATTCGGGCGGCCGCTTGCATGTCTGGTCCAGCCGCAATCCTGAATTCCTGAAAATCTGCGATGCGCGGATCGGATCACGCGCCCGATCACGAAAAGCGCGCGGCTTACCGTCAAGTCATCAAGGAAACCGCAACATGGCATCTTCGCCTTCGTCCAACCCGTCGCAGATCGCAGCTGCAGACAACAGGCTGCGGATCAAGATCGGCTGCCGGTTCGATCTCCGCCTGACCCAGCCGACTCCCATGATCGCCTTGCTCAACGTGCACTTCTCGCGCGCTGCTGATCTCGAGTATCCTGACCATTTGATTACTTCGCCTAACGTGCCGCTTAGCGCCTATCGCGATCGTTTCGGCAACTGGTGCACACGGCTCGTCGCTCCCGAAGGCTTGTTCAGCATCGGCACCGAGACCGTCATTGCAGACGATGGCCTTGTCGATCCGATGCCACCTGAGGCGGGCATGGACCGTGTGGAGACCTTGCCTGGCGAAGTGCTCGTCTATCTTCTGGGCAGCCGCTATTGCGAGACAGACGTCCTGTCCGAAACTGCATGGCGCCTATTCGAGCATACCAAGCCAGGCCGCGAACGTGTGCAGGCGATTTGCGATTTCGTCCATGCCTATATCCAGTTCGACTACCTCGCTGCCCGACCGACGCGAAGCGCTGCACAAGCATATTCGGAGGCGCAAGGTGTGTGCCGGGACTTTGCCCATCTGGCGATCACGTTCTGTCGATGCATGAATATTCCCGCACGCTACTGCACCGGATATCTCGGCGATATCGGCCAACCACCACCCTATACGCCGGGCGATTTCGCGGCTTGGATGGAGGTCTGGTTGGACGGCCAGTGGTGGACATTCGATCCACGCAACAACACGCCGCGCATCGGACGTGTGCTCGTTGCGCAGGGGCGTGACGCGGCCGACGTGCCCCTAATTCATTCCTTTGGCATGAACACACTTGAAGGGTTCGAGGTCTGGTCCGACCAGATTGCGTGACGGCGATTTCTCGTGCGGGGAATTCGGTCGGCGGTTTTTTCTGCAAAACAAAATAAATCTTTTGCAAAAATCGCTCAGAGAAGGTAGTGATCTCAAATACCGTTATTCCCTTCTGCAACCTATCTCCTTTGTCGGATTCAGTTTGTCCTTCGACTTAACTGAGCCGTGCTGTCGTGTTCTGCGGAGTGAATAAAGGAGATCTCACGATCGCCAATGGCACGGTGAAATGGGTCAACCAACCCAAAGGATTCGGTTTTATCGCGACGAAACGGGCGGACGAAATATTTTCTTCCCTATTTTCGGCCCTCATGCGTGCGGGTATTTCGCCGCTCGACGGTGGGCAAGCTGTGACCTGCGATATCCAAACCGGAGGCGACGGGCGCGAGTCCACCCGCGAATTGGCACTTAGCTGATTGAGCGGTTCCAAGTCCGACCCCAAAGGCTGGACGCTACGAACAAGGAGGGCATATGCCCGGCAAACACGATTTGGACGGCTTCTTTCGAGAGCTGCCGCCGAAAGCCACAACGGCTCAGGAAAAGACAGATGCCGCAGCGCGCCTCATCCGCGAGGACGACGCCGAGAAAAGGGCGAACCTGACTGCGACCCTGCGCGCAGCACGTTTGGAGCGGGACGCGAATGAGCGTGCCGCGTTATTGCCAGTTGGCAGCGAGAAACTGCGTAACTAACCGGAAATGTCGATCAATCGAAGAAAATTTTCCGAGTGCCTCTCGGGAATAATTTGGACGGCCAAAAATGGCTGTCGAGAAAATGACTAAAGGCAAATAAAATATGAAAAATAAGGGCCGCGCCACCCTTGCGTGGCATCACTTTTTCCGTGGCCTGTCCAACAAGAGGAATGAAGACGCGCGCAACGCCTTGCCGCGTGGCATGCAGAAATAATCTTATTCGAAATCTGGGGTGGGGTTCTCGGCAAGAAGGTTGAGCGACGCAGGGCTCGAAGCGAACCTTGCGATGCTCGCCACACGGCTTGCCGAGAGGTGAAGCGGCAGGAGGAAACTCCTGCCGTTTCGCTATTTGCACAGGAATTAGATGGCGTGGTGGAACAGGCAGATATTACGGCATAGCCACCCCGCGCTTTGGCGGAGGTTACTGCTGAGGCAATGGCTCGAGGAATGCAGTGTAGGGAGAGAGAGTTTGGTCATAGTCGCCTCCACGCGTTTGCTTTGGCGTCGATTTGCTTTTGATGAATGCCCGACTTTGAACCTGATCAACGACAGGCTTCGGTGGACGGTATTGCGCAGAAAAATCATTGGGTGACGGTGAGTCGCCGGTAGACCGCCTCGGCCAGCTCGTTTTGAATGGCCGTTTCCAAACGATAGAGGCACCACTTTATCTTCGCAGCGAATGACCGGTTTCCGCCGATTCTGTGGAAAAACACCCGTTCGCGATTGCAGAAATTGGAAGCTTTCGTGATGTTTGACTGCCTTTCCTATAAGGCTTTTCGCGGTTGCTGCGGTGCGGGAAGGATCTTTGCCAGCTTCCTGAGGTTCTGAGCGGTTGCGGCGAGGAGAAATTCGTCATTTGCGCCGCACGGGCCACGTAGTCGGAGGCGTCCGAGGCCAAGGATGCGTTTGAGGTGCGCGAAGAGCATCTCGACCTTCTTCCGGAGCTTCATCGAGACCTCGTATTGCCTGGTCTTTGCGATGTCCCTGGCGACCTGGCGGGCGTCTTCGTGTTCCTCGCGGGTGATGGACCGGAAGTCCATGTTCGGGCAGCAGTGCTGCTTCGACGGGCAGGCCTGGCAGATGTTCTTCAAGCCGCGGTATTTGGCGACGCCCTTGCCGGTCGGTCCTCTGTTCGGGTCGGAATAGTTCCGGCGGAACTGCCTCAGCGTCTGGCCCTCTGGGCAGATGTATTGATTGTTTTCGGCGTCCCACTCGAAGTCGGCCCGCGTCCAAGTGCCATCGTTACGGCCCGACTTGTCCAAGACGGGGATGTGCGGCGCGATCTTGCGCTCGACCAGCCAACCCAGCATCGGCCCGGTGCCATAGGCGGTATCCGCGATCAGGCGTTCGGGATGCAAATCGAACTTGGCCTTCACCCGGTCCAGCATGGTGCGTGTCGAGCCGACCTCCGCCTGCCGGATCGACCGGTTCAGCGGGAAAACGATCTCCCAGATCGTTTTCTATTCCGCCTCACCCTCGACATCCACAATGACGCCGTGATCCGTGTCGATCAGGTAGTTGTCTGAATAGCTGAAGAATGCGTTCGCCAATGTCTCTCGGACCATTGGCGTTCCATTGGCTCACCCTTGCGCGCTGCCGTCCACTGGCTGGCCGGGTCGGAATGCGAGGTGAACTTGGGCTGGACCTCGCTGGCGGCACCGAAGGCGGCCTCGTCCAGCGTCTCGAGATACTCGCGAACGGCGCGGGGCGCATCCGTCGGATCGATTTGCGAGGCGTCCCACTCTTCCTTCGGCGTCGAGTTCTGCTTGTTCGCATCCGCCTCGATCAGGCTGGCATCGACCGCCATGCGCTGCCCGCTCACCAGGCCTTCCTCGATGCAGCGTGCGACCGTCATCTCGAACAGGTGGCGTAGCAGCTCGCTGTCACGAAACCGGCCATGGCGGTTCTTCGAAAAGGTGGAGTGATCCGGCACCCGGTCAGCAAGGTCGAGGCGGCAGAACCAGCGATACGCCAAGTTCAGATGCACCTCTTCGCAGAGGCGCCGCTCGGACCGGATGCCGGAGCAATAGCCGACCAGGAGCATGCGGATCAGCAGTTCGGGGTCGACAGACGGACGGCCCGTGTGGCTGTAGAAATCCGCAAGATGAGCACGGATGCCGCTCAGGTCGACGAACCGGTCGATGGATCGAAGTAGGTGATCTTGCGGAACATGATACTCCAGCGAAAACTCGTAGAACAGCGCTGGCTGAGCTTCCTGCTTCGGTCCCATCATCGCCAATCCTCCCACCTGATGTCGGAATTGAATCAGCGCCACGCCCAGCAATCAAGCGCGAGTTTTTCAACGGAATACGCCCTTTTCGTCGCTCTGTGATCAGTAACTGCCGATCGAGCCTTCGATAGAGGGAGCGCGAGGCAACGCATTGCCATGGATGATGTTGGCCCGTGCGCAGGTCGAGGCGGCTGGGCATCGCGTGGCACAGTTGTTTCTATCGACCACAAACGTCCCTGACTCCAAAGTCAGTTGGAATTACGCCCGTAACCTATTGAAACAAATAGGTCGATTTTCGCTATGTTTGGGGAAAATACTATTATTTCTCAATAAGAGGCATCGGTCTCCAAAACCGAGGGTCGCGGGTTCGAGTCCCTCTGCCCCTGCCAGCCGTTTCCTGAAAATTTACGTTCGTTCGCGTAACGTTCCCGAAGTGGCGTCCTGTGACGCCGGTTTTGGGCGCTGTCGCGAGGAACCGTCGTGCTTGGCAGAATTTTCCGGGTCTTTCAGCGATATGTGGATGCGAATCTCCGGATTTCGCGAAGGGTGCCGGATCTGGGGCCGCGCGCGGCGGCTCGGCAGGGGCATGTCACGCGCTACGAATTCCGCGGCAACCGTCTGCGCCTCGAAGGGCGAATCGATGCGCGCGAGGTGATTTTACGCCTGGGGGGCGTGGCGCAGCGCTGCACGCTCGAGCCTGATGCATCGGGGCAAGCGAAGTTCGCCTTCGACGTGCCTTTCTGGCCCGGCAAGGTGGAGCTGGTCATTCCCGATACGGGTGCCGATGGCCAAGGCGAGGAAAGCTGGGTTTTGCCGCCAATCGGCAGGGGTCGCCTCGCATGGGGGCAGCTGCGCCTCGCCCCGGTGTTCCTGTGGCGAATCGTCCGTCATGCTCGCGATATCTGGCGCTGGCGAAACCACGGCGACAGTGCCGCGGGGTTTCGGGTGAAATCCGCGCTCGGTTTCGTTGGGCAGACGCGTGGTGCGACCCTGCCGTCCGGCCTGCTCCGCACCAGCGCGCCGACTGAGCCGTCCACGTTCCCCGGGATCGTGATCGTGTTGCCCGTGTTCAACGCGCGGGCGCTGCTGCGCGAGGCGCTCGCCCGCGTCGTGCAGCACACCGATCTCGACTGGCATCTGATCGTGATCGAGGATCGCTCGACCGATCCCGAGATGCGGCCGTTTCTGCGCGATTGGTGTGACGGTCGGGCGAACGCGACGCTTCTGGAAAATGACACAAATCTCGGCTTTGTCGCGTCGGTCAATCGCGGGTTTGAGGTGGCGCTCAGGCACTTTCGCGAGCGCCCCGTGGTCTTGCTGAATTCCGATGCCCTCGTGCCTGCGGGCTGGGCGTCGCGGCTTGTGGCTCCGCTTTCCGATCCGCAGGTCGCAAGCGTCACACCGATGTCGAATGACGCACAGATATTGTCCGTGCCGACAGCCGGAGCGCGGAGCGATCTGCCGCCGGGTGCCGTCGATCAGATCGATGCCATCGCCGCGCGCTTGGACTGGGTGCAGGCGCGCGCCGACCTGCCGACCGGGATCGGCTTTTGCATGGCGCTCGCGCCGCGCTTTCTTGCCAAGCTTCCGCAATTCGATCCTGTGTTCGGGCGCGGCTACGGGGAAGAGACGGATTGGTGTCAGAAGGTTGGGCGGCTCGGGGGACGGCATATCGGGATCGGCTCGCTCTTCGTGGAGCATCGCGGTAGCGCCTCCTTCGGCGCGGCGGCGCGGCGAAAGCTTCTGGACGCCAATCAGGCGACGATCGAGAGGCGCTATCCAGGCTATCCGCGCGCCGTCGAGCGTTTCCTCGCCAGTGATCCGCTCGCAGCCCCGCGTTTCGCGCTCGCCCTGGCCCGAGCGGGCGCGCTGCAAGACGAGCCGATCAAGATATGGCTCGGACATTCCCTCGGCGGCGGTGCGGAGATGTGGTTACGCAAAGAAATCGCCTCGGAGCTTCGCGCCGGGCGGCGGGGCGTCGTTCTTCGCGTCGGTGGTGCCGTGCGCTGGTCTATCGAGCTTCACGACCCACTCGGCCTGAGCACGATCGAGACACCGCATCGCGCGGTGGCGCTATCCCTGCTGCGGCTTCTGCCGGATCGCCACGTCATCTATTCCTGCGGCGTTGGCCACCCGGACCCGCTCGAGATACCCGCGCTGCTTACGGAACTATCTGCTGGGAAGCGGTTCGATATCCTGTTTCACGACTACTTGCCCCTGAGCGAGGCCTACACGCTCCTGCATGCGCCAAACAGCTTGCGCGAGATCCCCGAATACATCGACCCTCGGGCCAAGTCGCGGAAGCCGCCGCAACTCTCTTCAATCGACGAACTCTCGGATTGGGAAAACGCTTGGGGCGCGGCACTGACCAGCGCGACGCGATTACAAGTCTTTTCCCGCAGCTCCGCAGACATTGTGGCTTCGGCTCGTCCCGATCTCGCGCATAAGATCGACTACAAACCGCATCATGTGGCTCGGCCTGGGGCTCTCATTCATGCGCCTCCTGGACACCGGGAGGGCTCCCGTGCGTCAGGTACTGTTCTTGGCGTGCTCGGTCATATCGGCGTTCACAAAGGCGCCGCGGTTGTCGAGGCCTTGGGTCAGACCCTCGCCGCGGACGGCCGCGCGCGACTGGTGCTGTTGGGAAGTCTCGATCCGCGGTTTCACTTGGGCACGCCGAACCACGTCCACGGCCCGTTTGAGCCCATAGATTTACAGATGCTGGTCGCGCGGTACGGAATTAACCGATGGCTGATCCCATCGCTTTGGCCTGAGACCTTTTCCTTCACCACCCATGAGGCGCTCGCCACCGGCCTGCCCGTGTACTGTTTCGACCTTGGTGCCCAAGCGGAAGCGGTCAGAGCCGCGGGTGCACGGGGGGGCGTCTTGCCGCCGCCACGGTGGCCATCGGATATAGATATAGATCGCCTCTTTGAGCCGCCCGCCAAGCAGAGGTGGGTGGCATGACGCTCGAAGACAGTCATGCGATCTTCCATATAGGCGCCCCGAAATGCGGCAGTTCGGCTCTCCAAGCAGCATGGAGCGCGGACCCGGACCGGCCGTCGCGTATCGGTTTGCGTGTGCGTTATATCGGCGCGGTACGGGTAGGTGGCAAATTCATGCCGTTGCGTGGCAGGGCCGTGCGCCGCGCCGCAGCGCTATCTCCCTATGGCTATGTCTCGATGCCCGATCCCGGCCGGGAGGTCGCAGCGAAATCGCTCGGCGATTTCGTCTTGCGCGAGATCGCCCGCGCGCGGCGCCGCGGCTATATCCCGTTCTTCTCTAATGAGGGCTGGATTCGTCGGCCCGATTTCTTCACGCGGCTGCTTTCTGACCTCGGCCATCCTCCCGTGACCGTGCTGGCCTTTCTGCGTCCTCCCCTGACATGGATGAACGCGGCGTTCTGGCAATGGGGCGTCTGGAGCCGGCCCCGCTTCGACGATTGGTTTTCGTCCCGCCGTGTCCCGTTCAGCTTTGGTGGTGATCTCGCAGCCTGGGCGCGCATTCCCAACGTAGGACTGCAGGTCGCGTCGGCAAAGCAGGATGTGGTCACCTTCGCTGACGCTTTGCTGGGAACGCCGGGCAACGCGATCGGACCGTGCCACAGCACGGGCAGTGCGGCACAGATTGGATTTTTGCTGCGCAATCGCCGTTTTCGGCCGGACAGCCATCGCGCAGAGATCGAGTTCGTATTGCAACGGCACATGGAGAACGGCCCCACGCTGCGCCGCGCGTGGGCGATCGCGCCACATCACGTCGGGGCTCTGCAGTGGCTTGCACAGCGCCATCGTCGAGAGCTCGAGCGCGTCTTGCCCGCCGTTCAAGCGCAGGAAATTTTCGACGACCCGCTCTGGACGGCGCCATATCCGTATCATCCTGAAATCGAACGCGGCCCGGCGCCGCTCGATGATCTCAATGAATTGCGCGCGTATGCAGGACGGCTTCTTTCAAAACCGTTGCCCGAGGGGGCCGAGCTTGGTGCACTCGACGCGTTTATAACCGAGCGGCTCGGTGTCCTTCTGCGCGAAGACCGTTCTCATCGGTGGCGGACTGCGCTCCTTGGAGCACCGCGAGATCAAGCGCCGCGACCCAGATCGTTCACCTTGCGAGGAGATCCCGGTAGCTCGTCCTGAGGGCCAGAAGGCCTAGGGCCAAGGCCACGAGCGACACGCCGATGATGTAGAGCGCAGAGAGATAGTCGGGCTGATAGGCCGGGAAAAAGCCGCGCCGCAGATAGCCGATCACGTGGACCAGCGGATTGAACCAAAGGGTATCCGCGGCCCAGCGCGGCAACTGGTCGGTGAGGAAAAAGACTCCGGAAATCAGGAACATCGGTCTCATCAGGATCGACCATATTTGCTGCCACACCGGCGCGCGCAGAAAGAGGTAGCAGTTAAGGGTGCCCATCCCGAAGGACAGCAATACGGCGAGACCCGCTGCTTCCAAGATACGCAGCGGATCTGGGCTCGCGCGGGTGTCGAACATCAGAAGGCATCCGTGAAGGACGAGGTAAGAAACAACAAGTTTCGTCAGCGCGTTCAGAACGAGCCGTGCGATGAGCGCATCGACAAAGCTCACAGTCGGATAGGCGAGGAGCGCGCGCGAGTAGGTGAGTGCGTTGGCGACCTTCGACTGAACGTCTGAAAACAACATGAAAGGTAGCAAGCCCGTCGCGTAGAAAAGGGCGAAACTGGCCCCGAGCGGCGGGGCGTGAAAGGTCAGCGAAAAGAACAGCGTCAACAATGCGACACCGCCGATCGGTTCGAGCAACGCCCAAAGATAGCCGCCCGGTGAGCGACCGTAGCTTGCCGACATCTCGCGCAGAATAAGCGCGCCGATGGCGCGGAGCGCCGGGAAGGACCGGGTTGGGATGCGCGCTGCGCCGGAGGAGAACATTTCGAGCCTCGTTTACCGGTTTTCAATTCGGATCGTGTTCGCTGGACCCTGACGCGACCGATAGTGGAGCCAATTGTGAAACACGCGGTTAACGAGCCTGCGCAGGCCACGCCCATCCTCGCGAAGGGGGCCGGATTGCGCGAAGTGCCAGTGCCGCTCCGGCCGGTGCCGAGCGCATACGCGCCCCCCGCACGCAAGGCGCGCTGGCGGCGGCGGCATCAGACTGTGGCGTTAAGCTTTCTGGCGCTGGTGATCGTGCCGGTTCTGGTGGCGGCCTATTATCTTTACGCGAGGGCGGCGGATCAGTTCGTTTCACGCGTTGGCTTCACGGTGCAGCGGGAGGAAATGGCGCCGGCGCTCGATCTTTTCGGCGGTCTGTCCAGCCTGTCGGGCGCGTCTTCGAGCGACACCGACATTCTTTATGAATTCATTCAAAGCCCGAGCCTTGTTGCGCAGATCGACGATGCGCTCGATCTGAGGGCCATCTGGTCGCGCGATCGATCCGATCCGGTGTTCGGGCTTTCTGGCGACGCCACTCTGGAGGAGCTTGTCGCCTATTGGAACCGCATGGTTCATGTGCGGCATGGGGCGGGCGCGGGACTGCTCGACCTCGAGGTGCGCGCTTTCGATCCCCGCGCGGCGCAGCGGATCGCGCAGACCTTGATGGCACAAAGCTCTGCGATGATTAACCGGCTCAGCAACGCCGCGCGCGAGGATGCGATTCGCCATGCGCGCGGAGAGTTGCGGCGTGCCGAGGCGCGTCTGACGACGGCGCGCACGGCGCTCACCACCTTTCGAAATCGCCACCAACTGATCAGTCCGGAGATGGATCTGCAGAGTCAGGCGGGGGTGCTGGGGTCGCTGCTCGAACAGCAGGCGCAGGTGATGATCGAGAGTGATCTGTTGCGCGGCACGGTGCGCAGCGGGACGGACCCGCGGTTGAAGCAGGCGGAGCGGAGGCTTGCGGTGATCGAGGACAGAATCGGGGCGGAGCGGCGCAAGCTCGGGATCGATGGCGGTTCCCAGGAAGAGGCCTTCGCGAGCATCGTCGGCGAGTTCGAGCGGCTTATGGCGGAGCGCGAATTCGCAGAGCGTGCTTATGCGGCGACCCGCGCAAGCTATGACGCGGCTCAGGCCGAAGCGCGCCGGAAAAGCCGCTTCCTTGCGACCTTCATGGCGCCGACCCTTGCTGAAAGTGCCGAATATCCACGGCGCGAAACGCTTCTGGCGTTGATCGCGGGCAGCCTCGTGTTGCTTTGGGCGATTGGCATCCTGGTGGGCTACGCGATCCGGGACCGTCGGTGACGGCGATGATCCGGCTGCAAAATCTCAACAAGAGTTTCCGCGTTCCCGGTGGCGAGAAGGTCGTGGCGCGCGATATTTGCGCGAGCTTTCCAGGCGGGCGATCCGTCGCCTTGCTCGGGCGAAACGGGGCCGGAAAGTCTACGCTGTTGCAGATGATTGCAGGCACGGCGCGGCCGGACCGAGGGCGGGTGATCACGCGGGGCAATGTGTCGTTCCCGGTGGGCTTCGCAGGGTCGTTTCACAATGATCTGACGGGCGCGCAGAATTGCCGTTTCATTGCGCGTATCTACGGAGTGGATACCGATGAGATGGTGGGTTTCGTAGAGGCGACCGCCGAGCTTGGGGCGCATTTTCGGATGCCGCTGCGCAGCTATTCGTCCGGGATGCGCGCGCGATTGGCGTTTGCGGCGTCGATGGCGATCAGCTTCGATACCTATCTCGTCGACGAGATCACGGCGGTCGGCGATGCCGCGTTTCGCGAAAAGAGTGCAGCCCTATTTCGCGACCGACTGAAAGACGCCGGGGCGGTTGTGGTCAGCCACTCGATGAACCAGTTGCGCGAGATTTGCGATTGCGGCGCGGTGCTGGAGCGTGGGCGGCTTGAGTTTTTCGAGGATCTCGACGCCTCGATCGCCTGCCACGAACGCAACATGCTTTGAGCTGGGCGCTCAGAGCCAACGTATTCTATTAAAATATCGAGGAAAAACCGTTTTCGGGCCGCTTTCTTTCCGCGCTGTGTACGCAGCGACGCCTCACGCTTGAGACAGTGTGAATATGGAGAGCGGAGGTGACTATGCCTCAATTGACGCCGGTCGCGACTGTCACGGATGGCGCGGAAAATTTCATGACGTCGATCACCGACCTGCTTCTCGTGCAGGGCGATTCGGGGCCGACGCTCTACTCGATTTCCAATGCGCCGGGCGGTATCTCCCAAATCCCGCTGACTGCGCGGCTGAACTCGAGCGATCTGGCTTATCTGAGCGAGAGTGCGGGGCTGGATGCGGCCGGGACGCTGACCGAGATTTCGATCGACGGCAGTCCCGCCTTACTGATGACCGGTTCGGCGTCGGGCGCGTTTCAGGCTGTCTGGCTGAACCAGAGTGACGGCGGAATCAGCGATGTATTCACGTTGCCGGGGGCGGTTGCGCCCGGTGCGGTGCTTGCGATCGCGCCGCTGCAACTCGACGGGCAGAGCGTTTTCGTCGGGGCCCTGTCGCATGGCAGCGGGTTGAATGTCTGGCAGATGGGGGCCGGAGGCCGGATGACTGAGATCGCGCAGGGCATCGCGGGCGAGGTCTGGTCAGAGAATGACGTCCATGCGCTCGACACGGTCGAGATCGAGGGCGCGCAGTATGTCCTTGCGGCTTCGGTGACGGATAATTCGCTGACCACGCTCGCGCTCGATACGCAGGGCCAGCTGCAAATCGCCAGCCAGATCGATGCGCGCGACGGCCTCTTCATAAACACCCCGAATTCGATCGAGACGATCCAGGTGGGCGGACAGGCCTACGCGCTTCTGGGGGCCGCGGGCACTAGCTCGATCTCTGTCGTGGCGCTCGGTCCGGGCGGGCGGATGGAGGTCACCGATCAGATCAATGACGATCAGGGCACGCGATTCGATGGCGTGACGACGCTCGAGACCGTGACGATGGGCGATCAGGTCTATGTGCTGGCCGGAGGCGCCGATGACGGGATCAGCCTGCTTACGCTGTTGCCGGGTGGAAAACTCGTCCAGATCGGGACCTTGGCAGATGGGCTAGAGACCGCGCTGTCCGATCCGGCTGCGGCGGCGATGATCGCCGATGCGACCGGGCTCGATATTTTCGTGGCAGGCGACGTGCCTGCGAGCGTGAGCGATCAGGGGATGGGGATCAGCCATATCAAGGTGGAGTTGGGCCCCGCCGGTCTGGCGCTGAAGCTTGGCGATGGCGGCGACACCGCGAACGGAGGCGTCGAGAACGATCAGATTTCCGGCGGCGCTGGCGATGACCAAATCCGCGGCGGGGCGGGGGCCGACATTCTGCAAGACGGCGGTGGCGCGGATTCCCTCTGGGGCGGCGAGGGGAAGGATGTGTTCGTGCTCGACGCGGACGGGCGCACCGATTTCATCATGGATTACGAGCCCGGAATCGATCGGCTCGACCTCTCGAGCATGGCGTGGTTCTACACCAAGGAGGCTTTGGACATCGCCCCGACCGCGACGGGGGCGGATATCCGGATCGGAGACGAGCGGGTGGTCGTGAATACCGCGGACGGCTCGAGCCTGAGCGCCGCGGATTTCGAAACCTCGGAGCTGCGCGATCTGTGGCATTCCGCGATCAACCCGCTCGAGGTCGGCGATATCCACAAGGAAGGGACCGCGCAGGGCGATCTGATCGACGGGCGCGGCGGCGATGATCTGCTCGTCGGCAATGATGGGTCGGATATCCTGCAAGGCATGGCGGGGGATGATCTGCTCAACGGCGGGCGGATCGATCGCAGCTACGACCCGTTCGCGGCACAGGTGTTCCGGGTCTATCAGGCGACGCTTGACCGGGCGCCCGATGGGAACGGTCTGCACTATTGGACGGACCTTCTGTCGAGCGGCGCGGTCGAACTGCAGGAGGTCGCGGATCGGTTCATCAACTCGCCGGAATTCCAGTCGAACTACGCGGAGACGAGCGACTCCGAGTTCCTGACGCTGCTCTACCAGAATGTGCTGGATCGGGACCCCGATGACGGGGGGCTGACCTATTGGCTCGACCAACTGGATCAGGGGGTAAAAAGTCGGGAGGAGGTTGTTTTGGGATTTTCGGAAAGCCTGGAATTTCGGGATTCGACAGAGGTCGATACGCTCATGCTGAGCCATGCCAGCGCGCAGACGGATTTTACCGATGACGTGTTCCGTTTGTATCAAGCGACGCTGGGGCGCGAGCCGAACCTTGGCGGGATGATGTATTGGAGCGAGATGCAAGCGGACGGGATGGAGTTCCTCGATGTCGTCTCCGGCTTCGTCAACTCGCCCGAATTCACGTCGACCTATGGCAATCTCGACGATGCCGGTTTCGTCTCGCTTCTCTATCAGAACGTCTTGGGGCGGGTGCCGGACAGCGCGGGGCTGACATGGTGGGTCGATCAGCTCGACAGCGGGGGCTACACCCGCGAGAAAGTGGTCGCCGCATTTGCGCAAAGCCCCGAGATGATCACCCAGACGGCGCAGCCGCAGATCGATTGGTTCCGCTCTTTCGGCTTCGAGGATCAGCTCGATGGCGGCGAGGGGTACAATCTGCTGCAGGGCGGTGCGATGGCGGATCAGTTCGTCTTCCGCGCGGATGAGGACGGGCACCACGTCATTATCGATATCGAACCCTGGGATCGGCTGAGCTTCGATGGCTTCAACTACAGCTCTGCCGCCGAAGCCCGCAGCCATATGGTCGAGGCGGGCTCCGGCGTGACCTTCACCGATCAGGGTGTCACGGTCGAGTTCATCGATGCCGATCTCGGCCTGTTTACCGACGGAATGTTCGACGTCTCGGGCTAGGTGAGTTCGGTTCGTAGCGCCGCAAGGTAGCGCGCCACGAGGGTCTGCGCCCGCTCCGGTGTTGCGGCTTCGGCGTAGCATCGGCACTCGGGCGCGTTGCCCGAGGGGCGCAGATGGACGATCTCTCCCGAGGGGAAGGTCAGGCGCAGCCCATCGGTGCGGTCGATCTGGTCGGCCGGGGCGAAATCGCTGAAGAATTCCGCCCGGGCGGCAGGGTCGTCAGCAAGGCGGTCGATGAAGTCGCGCGAGCGGTCCGTCGGGACTTCGGCGACCCGGTCGGCCGCGGTGAAACGGGCGGGAAGCTGGGCGACGAGGCCGCTGAGGGCGGTGCCGTCCTGTTTCGCCGCGACGAGCGGCGCGATAATCGGCAGCAGGCAATCGCGAGTCGCGAGCGGCGCAATCGGCCCCGCAGGGCCCGTCGCGGAGAAGCCCAAAAGGAAGCCGCCATTGGGCTCGTACCCCACGACCTTCGCGGCGGGATCGGCATCGCACGCCGCCTCCATCGCGGCGATCACGAAGGGCGAGCCGATCTTCGTGCGATGGATGCTATCGAATTCGGGCATCGCATCGACCATCGTATTTGCGGAGACCGGCGTGCAGAGGATTTTTGCCCCGAGCAGCCGCGCGGTCAGCGCGCCCAGCACGTCGCCGGGGATCAGCGTGCCGGTCTCGTCGCTCAGCATCGGACGGTCGGCATCGCCATCGGTCGAGATCACCGCATCGAGCTGGTGTTCGGCACACCAGCCTTGCAGGGTTTTGCGGGTCTCGGGATCGACAGCCTCGGTGTCGACGGGGATGAAAACGTCAGAACGTGCGAGCGGCACCGCAGTCCCGCCCATCGCCTCTACCGCGGTGACGAGGATGTCGCGTGCGACCGAACTGTGTTGATAGACACCGATGCGCAGCCCTGCGACGGCGTCCGCTCCGAACCCGTCGACATAGCGCGCGATGTAGCGTGCCGCGCTGTCCGCCCCCGGGATTTCGGGCCCGGGCTTCTCGGCTGCGGGATGGTCCTGACCGAGCCGGTCGAGAATCGCGGCCTCGTCCTCCTTCGCGATCTCGCCATGCGGGACGTAGAATTTCAGCCCGTTGCGATCTGCGGGAATGTGGCTGCCGGTAACCATGATCGCCGAATTGCCCGCCCCCATCGAGGCCAGCGCCAGAGCGGGCGTGGGAAGCGCGCCTTCGCGAATGGCGGTGAGGCCAGCGGCGCGGATCGCGGCGATGACAGTCTCGGCGATTGCGGGGGAGGAGGGGCGCAGGTCCCAGCCGACATGAACGGCTTCGCCCTGCGGGCAGGCCGAAATGAACGCGCGGGTGCAATCGGTGACCAGCGCATCGGTCAGTTCGGTGACGAGTCCGCGCAGGCCGCTGGTGCCAAATTTCGGTGCCATATGTCCTCGAATGCTGCGCCGTTGAAATTGGGCCGAACCTAGGGGGAGGGGGGCGGACAGGCAAGCACCGTGCGCCGCTCTCAAACACGGTTAACGCCGGGTTCCTATCGTCTGCCTCCATCGCAACCCAGCGCAGGAACTTCCGATGTCCGATCAGACCGCCAATCTCGCGCTGCCGCTTATCCTTGGCAGCCAAGCCCAGAAACACGTCACCCATAACGAAGCGCTGCAGCGGCTCGATGCGCTCGTGCAGCTTGCGGTGATTTCGCGCAGCGTGACCGAACCGCCGATCGGTCCGCCGGAGGGGGCGCGGTATCTGCTGCCGACCGGGGCGCTGGGCGCATGGGCAGGGCAGGACGGGGCGCTTGCGATCTTCGCTGCCGGGGCGTGGCAATTCCTGAGCCCGCGTGAGGGCTGGCGCGCTTTCGTGCTGGATGAGGCGGTGGAGTTGGTCTTTGCCGCAGGCGGCTGGGACGCGCCGCCGTTGCCGGAGTTGAGCCAGCTTGACGGGGTCGGGATCATGACCGGCTATGACGCGGTGAACCGGCTTTCCGTCGCGGCGGAGGCCACACTTCTGAGCCATGCGGGCGCGGGCCATCAACTCAAGCTGAACAAGGCGGCGGCGGGCGAGACGGCAAGCCTGTTGTTCCAGTCGAACTGGTCGGGCCGGGCCGAGATGGGGCTGGCGGGCAGCGACGATTTCGCGATCAAGGCGAGTGCCGACGGCGCGACATGGTTCGAGGGGCTGCGCATCGACGCGACCACCGGGCGCGCGGCGATGCCGCAAGGCGCGGTGATCGACGGGGTGCTGACGGGCAGCGGTGTCGTCGGCACGGTCGCGCAGGTCGGCGGCGTGTCGACGGGGGCCGTGATCGAGCAGGGCAGCACCGCTTCGGGCGATTACATCCGCTTTGCCGATGGCACGCAGATTTGCTCGGCGCAGGTGAGCCTTGCTTACATCGCGGATTGGGCGCTCAAACAGGATTGGGCCTATCCGGCGCAATTCGCGCAGGCGCCCACTCTGAGTGTCGCGCTCGATGCGGACAGCCTCGCGGCGGGGAGCGCCATCGGCGCGGGCGCGATCTCCTTTGCGGGGGTCGAGGGCGTCACAAACTCGGGCGCGCGCACCGTGGTCTATGCCGCGAATGGCGCGAGTTTCCTCAGCGGCGAGAGCTGCGATCTGAGCGTCACCGCGATCGGGCGCTGGGTGTGACGCCTACTCGGCGGGGCGGGCGAGCGGTTTGCGCGCCCCTTCGAGCCGGGTGAAAATCTCGGACAGCCGGGCTCTGTAGCGCGCGGCGATCGCATCGGCAGAGAAGTGGCGGCGCACGAAGGCTTCGGCCTGCGCCGCCTTTTTCTTGCGCGCCTCCGGGGCGCTGCGCGCCGCGCGGAATTGTGCGACCGCGGCGGCGTGATCCGGCTCGCCCCAGTGCATTCCGGGCTCGACATAGAGATAGTCCTGCGGCGCGACTTCGATCTCGGACGCGGGCACGAGCCACGCAGTGTCCTCGTTGCAAAATTCCAGATTGCCGGAATAGCCCGTGCACAGGACCGGCACGCCAAGCGTCATCGCCTCGAGCATGCCGAACCCCCAGCCCTCGGAGCGATGCAGCGAAACGTAGAGGTCCGCGCCGGCCATCAGCTCCAGAACCCCCGCGTGATCGAGCGTCTCGTCGAGCAAAGCGATGCGCGGGTCGGCTGCGACGAGCCGGTCGATTTCGGCCCAGAGCGTGGCCTGCGCCGCGTCGCAGACATGGCCACGATTTTGCGTCTTGATCAGCAGGCGCGCCTCCGCATCCTCGGCGAAGGCTTCGCGGAAAGCGTGGATCGTGCTGAGCGGGTTCTTCCGTTGCACGAAGGAAAAACTGTCGAAACTGGCGAGACAGACGAAGCTTTCCTCGGGCCAATCGTTGCGTTGGCGCAGGGTGCTCCGCGCGCGGGACCGGTCGATGGCGGGCGGATCCGGATAGCACATGCCGACATTCACCACCGGCGTGTCAGTCTCTTTGCGGTAAATCTCGGCGCAGTATTCCGAGGGCACCCATACCTCGTCGACAAGGTCGAGCGCGAGGTGGTGACACGCCGGGGCGCGGTCCAACTCCCAGTGCATATAGGCGATGTTGTAGGCGCCGGAGTAGCCGTCGGCGTCGAAGGCGAAGGCCGGGGGGACCGCGTCGCCATTCAGGTGCAGCAGGTTGATCCGCGCGGGGCGGGGCGCGCCGGTCTTGGCGCCGTTTTGCACGGGCGTCGGATTGTCGCGCGCGCTCTCCACCGCGTTGAGCGTGACGTCGCAGCGGGACAAAATGTCATGTGAGAGCCGCGTCGATTGGCCCAACCCGGAGGCTTTCGCGAAGGGACCGTGGATTTGGACATCGACGGGGGCGCCCTTCGGGGCGGGGTGCGTGGCTGCCGCAATCCGATGGCCGTCGCGCGTGCGCAGGAAGGACATGCTCTCGAGGTCGAAACCCTTCGCGCGCAGCGCCGCAGCATAGCGCGCGCGGGTGATCGGCGGGCCGGGATGCAGTTGCGCGCAGACATCCGAGAGGCGACCACCTTCGAGCAGGGTTTTCGTTTCGCTGCGGGGCAGGAACAGGAGGATCTCGGGCCGTTCGACCGCGAGGATCATCGCGAGCACATGCAGCATTCGGCGGTGGCGCTCGGTCTTCGGCGAAAATTGCGCGAGCGGCGGGATCGCTTCGCGCAGCGCCAGAAGCCCGCGGGTCATCGGCCAGGGGCTGGAGCCCTTCGTCTCTGCCAGCGTCTCGATCAGACTGTCGGGGAGGAGGCAATCGCCGAGCCCAAGCGACGGGGCGTCGCGGAGCGCCCATGCGGTCGCGCCGTCCGGATCGCCGGTCTTGCCGAAGAGGCCCATCGCGCGGCTCGGTCCGCCGGGTCGGGGCTGCGTATTGAGCCAGTCGATCGCGGCGCGGCTCAGCGGGATTTGCTGCGACGGGTGCTGCACGGCGTAGCTGCCAAGATACCAGCGCAGAATGTCCGACACTGCCGCTTCGCTGCCATCAAGGGGGAGATGGTCCCCCATGCCCGCGCGATGGCGCGCGTAATCGATGTAGGAAAAGAGAGGCGCGGGCAGGTCTTCGCCCTGCGCTGACCGCGCCGCGAAGAGCGGTTGCTGCGCGGTCAGGTCGGGCATGTCCGCCTGCGCGGTGGACGCGGCGCGCAGCGTAATGATCGGGCCATGCATATAGCGATGCAGGGCGTCTTTCTCTTTCGGAAGCGGCGTCGCGTCAGGGTCGAAGCGCAGCGTGGCGATTGGACCGCTGCCGGGGATATGGAGGCTGATCTCGCCGCCCGCGGCCTCTTGCAGCGCTGCCGACAGAGGTAGGGCAAATCCGTGATGGCCCGCGCCGATGCCAGCCTGTGCAAGGTCGGCGCGAAACATCGCCGCGCGCCCCGAGATGAGCCGCCCGGCATTGCAGTGGATTTCGATGTCGAGCGGAGTGCCGTCGCCTTTCTTCGCAATCCAGCCGGTCACGATCCCGCTCTTGACACGTTCGCGCGCGCCGCGATAGCCGCGCAGGCGATGCAGAAACGAGACGGCGGACGGGGGCGGGGCGAATGTCGACATCCCAAAATTGTCTCTGGGAAACGTCAATTTTTAGTGGAGATCCCCAGCCCCTGCCCGGCGAAGATCGCGATACTCCGCGCCGTCCGGCATTTGGCAGGCGGCGCGGCGGGGCGTTATTGCGGCTGTCCCATCAGTTGCTGGGCAAGCGTCGCGGCAGAGCTTTCGCGCGCCGAGGCGATCTCGGTCAGGCTTTGCGTCACGTCGGCGTCCAGCTTGGCGGCGGCGTCGGTGCCCGAGAGGCCAAGGACGGGTGCGGCCTCCGACAAAGGTGCGTCGAACAGGGCTTGGGCGATCGCGAATTGCGGCGGCCCGCGACGCGCACCGTTCTCGGACCCGATCGCGGCGGGAAGGACGAAGGCCAGCGACGCCACGAGCGACAGGGCGAGGGCCAGTGCCATCGGTGCGCGCTTCAAATAGCAGGTCATCGGCCGCCAGTTTTTCCAGATATGCAGCACGAAGGGCACGATCAGTACCATCGACAGCCATTCATGCATGCCGTGGAACCACGCGCTGCCCCAGTGGAAGAATAGGGCGATTCCCGAAATCAGCGATACGAGGAAAAGGCCGGTGATGAGCGGTGTGGCGTAGCGGTTGAGGATGACGGGCATCGAAGGCTCCTGTGGGACTGCATCTGTGCGGTTTGGCAAACATCAAGTTCCACGCGCGCCGCAGGATTTTCCGTCATCAAAGCCGCCTTGCGGTCCGCACATGGCGTCTGCGGAAGGGCAGGCGGTCGTAACAGCCTTGAAATCCGCGAGGGGAGCAAGTATCTGGCGGCAGTTGCGCCGAAAGCGGCGCGGTATTTTCGGCTCAAGGGCGCCGCATTGGGCGCGTAAGGAACGACGACGATGGCAAACCCACTCCAGTTTCTCCAGCAGGTGCGCTCGGAAGCGGGCAAAGTGGCTTGGCCGAGCCGCCGCGAAGTTCTGCTGACGACCGGCATGGTGCTGGCGATGGCTGCGCTGACGGCAATCTTCTTCTCGCTCGTGGACTGGGTCATCCGTCTCGGCGTGACGCAGGTGATCGGGAGCTGATAGGCCCCCGGCGCTCTCCGCCAGACCTCATTCGCAGTTGCGGCAACGAAGTGATCGCGCTCCGGCCTTACGCTCTTGAAATCACAGGGCTCCGGCGGTAAAGGGGCGGGACTTTCCCAGAGGCGGCGTGCATCGATTCGCGTGGTGCGCGCTGTTTTTTATTCTGGGAGACACGGGTAATCCCGTGAAATAACAGGAATTTTCGGCGCTCCGGCGTCGTCGGCAAGGGGCAAAGAATCGGCATGGCGAAGCGTTGGTATTCGGTAAGCGTTCTCTCGAACTTCGAGAAGAAAGTGGCCGAGCAAATCCGTCAGGCCGTGATCGATCAAGGTCTGGAAGATCAGATCGAAGAGGTTCTGGTGCCGACCGAAGAAGTGATCGAGGTGCGTCGCGGCAAGAAAGTGACCTCCGAGCGTCGCTTCATGCCGGGCTACGTGCTGGTGCGGATGGAGATGACCGACAAGGGTTATCACCTGATCAACTCGACGAACCGGGTCACCGGCTTCCTCGGGCCGCAGGGCCGGCCGATGCCGATGGGCGATGCGGAAGTGAACCGCATCCTCAGCCGCGTCGACGAATCGGGCGAGCAGGCCGCGCCGCGCAGCCTGATCACCTTCGAGGTCGGCGAGAACGTGAATGTGACCGACGGGCCCTTCGAGGGCTTCTCGGGCATGGTCGAGGAAGTGGACGAGGCGGCGAGCCGCCTGAAAGTTACCGTCTCGATCTTCGGTCGGCCGACGCCGGTCGAGCTGGAATACACGCAGGTGCAGAAAACTGCCTGAGTGTGAGCCGTGGGAGGCGAGGGCCCTTGCTCTGACAAGGTGTTCCGAACCGAACCACTAAACTTCGCGACCCCCAGGGGCGTGACAGTGATAAGGAGAGGGCCACATGGCCAAGAAAGTTGTTGGGCAGCTCAAGCTGCAAATTCCGGCAGGCGGCGCGAACCCGTCCCCGCCGGTCGGTCCGGCGCTGGGTCAGCGCGGGATCAACATCATGGAATTCTGCAAGGCGTTCAACGCCAAGACGCAGGAGATGGACAAGCAGGCGAAGATCCCGACGATCATCACCTACTACGCCGACAAGTCGTTCACCTTCGAGATCAAGCAGCCCACCGCGAGCTTCATGATCAAGCAGGCAGCCGGCCTCAAGCCGGTCGGCAAGCGTAACCGTCCGAAGGGTTCGGAAGCTCCGGGCCGCGTCACCGCCGCGACCATCACCGCCGCTCAGGTGCGTGAGATCGCCGAAGCGAAGATGAAGGACCTGAACGCCAACGACATCGAAGGCGCGATGAACATCATCCTCGGCTCCGCGAAGTCGATCGGTATCGAGGTGAAAGGCTAAGTCATGGCAAAGCTCGGTAAACGCACCAAAGCCGCCCGCGAAGCCTTCGCCGGCAAGTCCAACGTCTCCGTCGAGGAAGCCGTTTCGCTGATCAAGTCGAACGCGAACGCGAAATTCGACGAGACCCTCGAAATCGCAATGAACCTCGGTGTCGACCCCCGTCACGCCGACCAGATGGTTCGTGGCGTCGTCGCTCTGCCGAACGGCACCGGCAAGACCGTCCGCGTGGCTGTCTTCGCACGTGGCGCGAAAGCGGATGAGGCCAAGGAAGCCGGGGCCGATATCGTCGGCGCCGAGGACCTGATGGAAACCATTCAGGGCGGCACGATCGAATTCGATCGCTGCATCGCGACCCCGGACATGATGCCGATCGTCGGCCGTCTGGGTAAGGTCCTGGGCCCGCGCAACCTGATGCCGAACCCGAAAGTCGGCACCGTGACGATGGACGTGAAAGCGGCTGTCGAAGCGGCGAAAGGTGGCCAGGTTCAGTTCAAGGTCGAGAAGGCCGGCGTCATTCATGGCGGCATCGGCAAGGTCTCCTTCTCCGAGGAGCAGCTGGCCGAAAACATCCGCGCCTTCGTGGATGCCGTGACCAAAGCCAAGCCCGCCGGCGCGAAAGGCACCTACATGAAGAAGGTATCCCTGAGCTCGACGATGGGCCCGGGCGTCGCTGTCGACATCACGTCGGCGACCGGCAACTAAGAGAATTCCACCGGGGGAAACCTCGGTGGGTGGTAGGGCGGTGGCCTGACGCTTCCGCCCTGACCTGTCCGAGACGGAGGGTGCCCGATCCCGCAAGGTGACGGCTTAATTTCCTTCCTGAGATGGGGATCGAGACCAATTCCGGGTTTGGGCCTTCGGGCCGATCTCGGGCGATCTGGCCTCGGGCCCTTCGGACCCGACCCCGGGAAACCGGGACAATGAGAGCCGGGGGGAAACCCCCATACTTGGAGTGTAACTGTGGATAGAGCCCAAAAAGAGAAAGTGGTCGAGGAACTCGGCCAGATCTTCGCAAGCTCTGGCGTCGTAGTGGTTGCTCACTACGAAGGCATGACGGTTGCTAACATGCAGGACCTCCGCGCACGCATGCGTGAAGCGGGTGGTTCGGTTCGTGTTGCCAAGAACAAGCTCGCCAAGATCGCCCTTGAAGGTCAGCCCTGCGAAAGCATCGCTGAATACCTGACGGGCATGACCGTGCTTTCCTATTCTGAGGATCCTGTCGCTGCGGCGAAAGTGGTCGTCAAATATGCCAAAGAGAACGAGAAACTCTCGATCCTCGGCGGCGCAATGGGAGACTCGGCACTCGACATCGCTGGTGTCAAAGCTGTCGCTGACATGCCGTCGCGTGAAGAGCTCATCGCTCAGATCGTGTCGCAGATCGGCGCACCCGCTTCGAACATCGCCGGTGCCGTTGGCGCGCCTGCTTCGAACATCGCGAGCATCCTTTCGACCATCGAGGAAAAGGCTGCGTAAGCAATCGACTTGTCCCGTAGCGGCTTGAAACCGCGACGTTGGAAACCCAAATCTAGGAACTGAAAAATGGCTGATCTGAAAAAACTCGCCGAAGAAATCGTGGGTCTGACCCTCCTGGAAGCCCAGGAACTGAAAACCATCCTGAAAGACGAATACGGCATCGAGCCCGCCGCTGGTGGCGCTGTCATGATGGCCGGTCCGGCTGCTGGTGGCGAAGAAGCTGCTGAAGAGAAGACCGAATTCGACGTCGTTCTCGTCGAAGCCGGCGCTCAGAAGATCAACGTGATCAAAGAAGTCCGCGGCATCACCGGCCTGGGCCTGAAAGAAGCCAAAGAGCTCGTCGAAGCTGGCGGCAAGGTCAAGGAAGGCGCTGCGAAAGCGGAAGCCGAAGAGATCAAGAAAAAGCTCGAAGACGCTGGCGCGAAAATCGAGCTCAAGTAAGCGAGCCGGATGCGACTGCATCCGATCTGAAAAAAAGGCTGGGTCCGGGGTTTTCCCGGGCCCAGCCGAACCTGTCTCGGAGAGGGCTTTGGCGCCCTGAAGCCCTCTCCAAGGCGGTGTTCGCGGTTCGGGAGCCTTTCGGTGGGACGAAAGGCAGGTATGGAACCGCCCCCCTTCATTCGCCTTGCGGCGTGCAATGGGCCCCGACATTGCATGTGCCGCGAAGAGACGAAAGGTCACGCAGAGCATGGCTCAAGCTTACGTTGGTCAGAAACGCATCCGTCGCTATTACGGCAAAATCCACGAAGTCCTCGAAATGCCGAACCTCATCGAGGTTCAGAAATCCTCCTACGATCTGTTCCTGCGCTCCGGCGAAGTGGATCAGCCCACCGATGGCGAGGGTATCCAGGGCGTTTTCCAGTCGGTCTTCCCGATCAAGGACTTCAACGACAACGCCATTCTGGAGTTCGTGAAATACGAGCTCGAAAAACCGAAATACGATGTCGACGAGTGCCAGGCTCGCGACATGACCTATTCGGCGCCGCTGAAGGTTACCCTGCGCCTCATCGTGTTCGATGTGGACGAGGAAACCGGCGCGCGTTCGGTCAAGGACATTAAGGAACAAGACGTGTTCATGGGGGATATGCCCCTCATGACCAAGAACGGTACGTTCATTGTGAACGGCACCGAGCGGGTCATCGTGAGCCAGATGCACCGCTCGCCGGGCGTGTTCTTCGATCATGACCGCGGCAAGACCCACTCCTCGGGCAAGCTGCTCTTCGCCTGCCGCATCATTCCCTATCGCGGCTCGTGGCTGGACTTCGAATTCGACGCCAAGGACCTCGTCTTCGCACGTATCGACCGTCGTCGGAAACTGCCGGTGACCACGCTGCTCTATGCGCTGGGTCTCGATCAGGAAGGCATCATGGATGCCTATTACGACACCGTCACCTACACCGCGAAGGGCAAGTCGGGCTGGGTCACCAAGTTCTTCCCCGACCGCGTGCGCGGCACCCGTCCGACCTTCGACCTCGTCGATGCGGCGTCGGGCGAAGTGATCCTGAAAGCGGGCGAGAAAGCGACCCCGCGCATGGTCAAGAAATGGCGTGACGACAACTCGGTTCCCGAGCTGCTCGTTCCGTTCGACCACATCATGGGCCGCTTCTGCGCCAAGGATATCGTCAACGACGAAACCGGCTTCATCTACATCGAAGCGGGCGACGAACTGACGGCGGAATACGACAAGAACGGCGAGCTTTCGGGCGGTTCGATCAAGACCCTGATCGACAACGGCATCACCGAGATCCCGGTTCTCGACATCGATAACGTCAATGTCGGTCCCTACATCCGCAACACCATGGCGTCGGACAAGAACATGAACCGCGAAACCGCGCTCATGGATATCTATCGCGTCATGCGTCCGGGTGAGCCGCCGACCGTCGAGGCCGCGGAAACCCTGTTCAACAGCCTGTTCTTCGATGGCGAGCGCTACGACCTTTCGGCCGTGGGCCGCGTGAAGATGAACATGCGTCTCGACCTCGATGCGCCGGACACCCAGCGCACGCTGCGCAAAGAGGACATCATCGCCTGTATCAAGGGCCTGGTGGAACTGCGCGACGGCAAGGGCGAGATCGACGACATCGACCACCTCGGCAACCGCCGTGTGCGTTCGGTCGGCGAACTGATGGAAAACCAGTATCGCGTCGGCCTGCTGCGCATGGAGCGCGCCATCAAGGAGCGTATGTCCTCGGTCGAGATCGACACGGTCATGCCGCAGGATCTGATCAACGCGAAACCGGCCGCGGCTGCGGTGCGTGAATTCTTCGGCTCCTCGCAGCTGTCGCAGTTCATGGACCAAACCAACCCGCTTTCGGAAGTCACGCACAAGCGTCGTCTCTCGGCGCTCGGCCCGGGCGGTCTCACCCGTGAGCGTGCCGGCTTCGAGGTGCGCGACGTTCACCCGACCCACTACGGCCGGATGTGTCCGATTGAGACGCCGGAAGGTCAGAACATCGGTCTGATCAACTCGCTGGCCACCTTCGCCCGCGTGAACAAGTACGGCTTCATCGAAACCCCGTATCGCAAGGTCAACGACGGTCAGGTCACCGACGAGGTGGTCTACATGTCCGCGACCGAGGAAATGCGTCACACCGTGGCGCAGGCGAACGCGACGCTCGATGAGAACGGCAAGTTCATCAACGATCTCGTCTCGACCCGCCAGTCGGGCGAATACGCGCTCAACCCGCCGGAAACGGTGGACCTGATCGACGTGTCGCCGAAGCAGCTGGTCTCGGTCGGTGCGGCGCTCATTCCGTTCCTCGAAAACGACGACGCGAACCGTGCTCTGATGGGCGCGAACATGCAACGTCAGGCCGTGCCGCTGCTGCGCTCGGAATCGCCCTATGTCGGTACCGGCATGGAAGCGACCGTCGCACGCGACTCCGGCGCTGCGATCATGGCGAACCGCGGCGGGATCATCGACCAGGTCGATGCGCAGCGTATCGTTATCCGCGTGACCGACGATCTCGAAGCGGGCGACGTGGGCGTGGACATCTACCGTCTGCGCAAGTTCAAGCGTTCGAACCAGTCCTCGACCATCAACCAGCGTCCGATCGTGAAAGTGGGCGACCGGGTGGTGAAGGGGCAGATCGTCGCTGACGGTCCGTCGACCGACATGGGCGAACTGGCTATCGGCCGGAACGTGGTCGTCGCCTTCATGCCGTGGAACGGCTACAACTACGAAGACTCGATCCTGATCTCCGAGCGGATTCACCGCGACGACGTGTTCACCTCGATCCATATCGACGAATACGAAGTGGCGGCCCGCGACACCAAGCTCGGCCCGGAAGAGATCACCCGCGACATCCCGAATGTCGGCGAGGAAGCCCTGCGCAACCTCGACGAAGCCGGGATCGTCTATATCGGCGCCGAAGTGGGGCCGGGTGACATCCTCGTCGGTAAGATCACGCCGAAGGGCGAAAGCCCGATGACGCCGGAAGAGAAACTCCTCCGCGCCATCTTCGGCGAGAAGGCATCGGACGTGCGCGACACCTCGCTGCGTCTGCCGCCGGGGGCTTACGGTACGATCGTGGAAGTCCGCGTCTTCAACCGTCACGGCGTCGACAAGGACGAGCGTGCGCTGCAGATCGAGCGTGAGGAAGTCGAGCGTCTGGCCCGTGACCGGGACGACGAGCTCGCCATTCTCGAGCGCAACATCTACGCGCGCCTCAAGACCCTGATCACCGGCAAGACCGCCGTGAAGGGGCCGAAAGGCGTCAAGGCTGGCTCGACCATCGACGAAGAACTGCTGGGCACCCTGTCGAAGGGCCAGTGGTGGCAGCTCGCGCTCGAAGACGAGGGCGACGCCAAGGAAGTCGAAGCCCTCAACGACCAGTTCGAGGCGCAGAAGCGCGCGCTCGACCTGCGTTTCGAGGACAAGGTCGAGAAGGTCCGTCAGGGCGACGATCTGCCTCCGGGCGTGATGAAGATGGTCAAGGTCTTCGTGGCTGTGAAGCGCAAGCTTCAGGCTGGCGACAAGATGGCTGGCCGTCACGGCAACAAGGGCGTCGTGTCGAAAGTCGTTCCGATGGAAGACATGCCGTTCCTCGCCGATGGCACCCCTGTCGATCTCGTGCTGAACCCGCTGGGCGTGCCCTCGCGCATGAACGTCGGTCAGATTCTCGAGACGCACATGGGTTGGGCTTCGCGCGGTCTGGGCAACCAAATCGACGAGGCGCTGAAAGCCTATCGTCGTAACGGCGACCTGACCCCGGTTCGCGAGGCGATGAAGATCGGCTATGGCGACGAGACCTACGGTGAGATCATCGAAGGTATGGATGACGAGGCGTTCATCGAGAGCGCCGAAGCCGTCCGCACCGGCGTTCCGATCGCGACCCCGGTCTTCGACGGTGCCAAAGAGGCCGACATCAACGACGCGCTCAAGCGTGCGGGCTTCAACGAATCCGGTCAGTCGATCGTGTTCGATGGCCGCACCGGCGAGCAGTTCGCGCGTCAGGTCACGGTGGGTGTGAAGTACTTCCTGAAGCTTCACCACCTCGTCGATGACAAGATGCACGCCCGTTCGACCGGTCCGTACTCGCTCGTCACGCAGCAGCCGCTGGGTGGTAAGGCGCAGTTCGGTGGTCAGCGTCTCGGGGAGATGGAGGTCTGGGCTCTGGAAGCTTACGGCGCCGCCTACACCCTGCAGGAGATGCTGACGGTGAAGTCGGATGACGTGGCAGGCCGGACGAAGGTCTACGAGTCGATCGTCAAGGGCGAGGACAACTTCGAAGCCGGCGTGCCGGAATCGTTCAACGTTCTCGTCAAAGAGGTCCGGGGCCTCGGCCTCAACATGGAACTCCTGGACGCGGAGGATGACGAGTGAGGGCTTCGGCCCTCCTCTAAGCCCTTCCGCCCTCATTCAAGGATTTACAGATGAACCAGGAACTGACCCAAAACCCGTTCAACCCGCTCGCGCAGCCGAAGGCGTTCGACGAGATCAAGATCTCGCTCGCCTCGCCGGAGCGGATCCTGAGCTGGTCCTTCGGTGAAATCAAAAAGCCGGAAACCATCAACTACCGTACGTTCAAGCCCGAGCGTGACGGTCTGTTCTGCGCGCGCATCTTTGGCCCGATCAAGGACTACGAATGCCTGTGCGGCAAATATAAGCGCATGAAGTATCGCGGCGTCGTCTGCGAGAAATGCGGCGTCGAAGTCACCCTCCAGAAAGTGCGCCGCGAGCGTATGGGCCACATCGAACTGGCCTCGCCCGTCGCTCACATCTGGTTCCTCAAGTCGCTGCCCTCGCGCATCGGCCTGATGCTCGACATGACGCTGCGCGACCTCGAGCGTATCCTCTACTTCGAAAACTTCGTGGTGATCGAGCCGGGTCTGACCGACCTGCAATACGGTCAGCTGATGTCCGAAGAGGAGTATCTCGACGCGCAGGACACCTACGGCGCGGATGCCTTCACCGCCAATATCGGCGCGGAAGCTATCCGTGAAATGCTTGCTGGCATCGACCTCGAAGCCACGGCCGAGCAGCTCCGCGAGGAGCTGAAGGAAGCCACGGGCGAGCTGAAGCCGAAGAAGATCATCAAGCGTCTGAAGATCGTCGAGTCGTTCCTCGAGTCGGGCAACCGTCCCGAATGGATGGTGCTGACCGTGCTACCGGTGATCCCGCCGGAACTGCGTCCGCTCGTCCCGCTCGACGGTGGCCGTTTCGCGACTTCGGATCTCAACGACCTCTATCGTCGTGTGATCAACCGGAACAACCGTCTGAAGCGTCTGATCGAACTGCGTGCGCCCGACATCATCGTGCGCAACGAAAAGCGGATGCTGCAGGAATCGGTCGATGCGCTGTTCGACAACGGCCGTCGCGGTCGCGTCATCACGGGCACCAACAAGCGCCCGCTGAAGTCGCTCTCGGACATGCTGAAAGGTAAGCAGGGTCGTTTCCGTCAGAACCTTCTGGGTAAGCGCGTGGACTTCTCGGGTCGTTCGGTCATCGTGACCGGCCCGGAACTCAAGCTGCACCAGTGCGGTCTGCCGAAGAAGATGGCGCTCGAACTGTTCAAGCCCTTCATCTACTCGCGCCTCGAGGCCAAGGGCCTGTCGAGCACCGTGAAGCAGGCGAAGAAGCTGGTCGAGAAAGAGCGTCCCGAGGTGTGGGATATCCTCGACGAGGTGATCCGCGAGCACCCGGTTCTGCTGAACCGTGCGCCGACGCTGCACCGTCTGGGTATCCAGGCGTTCGAGCCGATGCTGATCGAAGGCAAGGCGATCCAGCTGCACCCGCTCGTCTGCTCGGCGTTCAACGCTGACTTCGACGGGGACCAGATGGCCGTCCACGTTCCGCTCTCGCTGGAAGCCCAGCTGGAAGCGCGCGTGCTGATGATGTCGACGAACAACGTCCTGTCGCCCGCCAACGGCGCGCCGATCATCGTTCCTTCGCAGGATATGATTCTGGGTCTCTACTACGTGACCATGGAACGCGAAGGCATGAAGGGCGAAGGCATGTCCTTCTCCTCGGTCGAGGAAGTGGAGCACGCGCTCAATTCGGGCGAAGTGCATCTGCACGCCAAGATCAATGCGCGGATCAAGCAGATCGACGAAACCGGCAACGAGGTCTACGAGCGTTTCGAGACCACGCCCGGCCGTGTGCGCCTCGGCGCGCTGCTGCCGCTGAACGCGAAAGCGCCGTTCGAACTGGTGAACCGTCTTCTGCGTAAGAAAGATGTGCAGAACACGATCGACACCGTCTATCGTTATTGCGGTCAGAAAGAGTCGGTCATCTTCTGTGACCAGATCATGGGCATGGGCTTCAAGGAAGCGTTCAAGGCTGGCATCTCGTTCGGCAAGGACGACATGGTGATCCCGGACAACAAGTGGGATATCGTCGAAACCGTCCGCGATCAGGTCAAGGACTTCGAACAGCAATACATGGACGGTCTGATCACCCAGGGTGAGAAGTACAACAAGGTCGTCGATGCATGGTCGAAGTGTAACGACAAGGTCACCGACGCGATGATGAACACCATCTCCGCGCCGAAATACGACGAGGACGGTGCCGAGCAGGAACCGAACTCGGTCTACATGATGGCCCACTCGGGCGCGCGTGGCTCGGTGACGCAGATGAAGCAGCTGGGCGGCATGCGTGGCCTCATGGCCAAGCCGAACGGCGAGATCATCGAGACGCCGATCATCTCGAACTTCAAGGAAGGTCTGACCGTTCTTGAATACTTCAACTCGACCCACGGCGCCCGTAAGGGTCTGTCGGATACCGCACTGAAGACGGCGAACTCGGGTTACCTGACCCGTCGTCTGGTGGACGTCGCTCAGGACTGCATCGTGCGCACGCATGATTGCGGCACCGACCGCGCGATCACCGCGTCTGCGGCTGTGAATGACGGCGAAATCGTCGCTCCGATCTCGGAGCGCGTGCTGGGCCGTGTCGCAGCGGATGACGTGACGGTTCCGGGCGAGGACGAGGTGATCGTCCGCGCCGGCGAGCTGATCGACGAGCGCAAGGCCGACGCGATCGAGCAGGCGGGCGCGCAATCCGTCCGTATCCGCTCGGCGCTGACCTGTGAGGCCGAAGAGGGCGTTTGCGCGCTCTGCTACGGTCGCGACCTCGCACGCGGTACGCTGGTGAACCAGGGCGAAGCGGTGGGCATCATCGCCGCGCAGTCGATCGGTGAACCGGGTACGCAGCTGACGATGCGGACCTTCCACCTGGGCGGTGTTGCTCAGGGTGGCTCGCAGTCGTTCCTCGAGGCCAGCCAGGAAGGCAAGATCGAGTTCCGCAACGCCAACATCATCCTCAACGAGATGGGCGAGCAGATCGTCATGGGCCGGAACATGCAGCTCGTGATCGTGAACGATCAGGGTGACGAGCTTGCCTCGCACAAGATCGGCTACGGCACCAAGGTCTTCGTGAAGGATGGCGAGGCGGTCGGTCGCGGCGACAAGCTGATCGAATGGGATCCCTACACCCTGCCGATCATCGCCGAGAAGCCCGGTAAGGTTCGCTTCGTCGACCTGATCTCGGGTATCTCCGTGCGCGAGGATACCGACGATGCGACCGGCATGACCCAGAAGATCGTGTCCGACTGGCGCGCCGCGCCCAAGGGCAACGAGCTGAAGCCGGAAGTTCTGATCCTCGGCGAGGATGGCGAGCCGGTCCGCAACGAAGCGGGCAACCCGGTGACCTATACCATGTCGGTGGATGCGATCCTCTCGGTGGAAGACGGTCAGGACGTGAAGGCGGGTGACGTCGTTGCGCGTATTCCGCGCGAAGGCGCGAAGACGAAGGACATCACCGGCGGTCTGCCGCGTGTGGCCGAACTCTTCGAAGCACGTCGTCCGAAGGATCACGCGATCATCGCCGAAATCGATGGCTATGTGCGCTTCGGCAAGGACTACAAGAACAAGCGTCGGATCGCGATCGATCCGCGTGATGATGGTCTGGAGCCGGCAGAGTACATGGTGCCGAAAGGCAAGCACATCCCGGTGCAGGAAGGCGACTTCGTGCAGAAGGGTGACTACATCATGGACGGCAACCCGGCGCCGCATGACATCCTGCGCATCATGGGGATCGAGGCTCTGGCCGACTACCTCATCAACGAGGTGCAGGACGTCTATCGACTGCAGGGCGTGAAGATCAACGACAAGCACATCGAGGTGATCGTTCGCCAGATGCTGCAGAAGATCGAGATCCTCGATTCCGGCGATACGACGCTGCTCAAGGGCGAGCATGTCGACAAGGTCGAGTTCGACGAGGAGAACGACAAGGTCGCAGCCCGTGGTGGGCGTCCGGCGCATGGCGAACCCGTGCTGCTCGGCATCACCAAAGCCTCGCTGCAGACCCGGTCCTTCATCTCGGCGGCCTCCTTCCAGGAGACGACCCGCGTCCTCACCGAGGCTTCGGTGCAGGGCAAGCGCGACAAGCTCGTGGGCCTCAAGGAGAACGTCATCGTCGGCCGTCTGATCCCGGCGGGTACCGGTGGCGCGACCACCAAGGTCCGCAAGATCGCGACCGAGCGTGACTCCAAGGTCATCCAGCAGCGTCAGGCCGAGGCGGAAGCCGCGGCAGCGCTGGCGGCTCCGGCCGAGGCAGAGGCCGATTTCGGTCCGGTCGAGACGCCGGAAAGCCGCGATTGATCCACCTCCGGTTGGAGACGATCTGAAACATCCCCCCGCGCGAGAGATCGCGCGGGGGTTTTTCTTTGCGCGAACCCGATCTCTGGGGCAGGGTAACGTCGAAAAGGCGAAAGCCTGTTTGCCGGAGGAGGGCCCCCGATGATCCGCTTTGTCACCCCGTTCGCGCTGAGCGCACTGATCGCCATGCCTGCTTTTGCGGGCGCCTATCAGGATGCGGAGGCGCAGTTGCGCAAAGCCTATGGCGACTATCGCGCGGCGCTGTTCCTGTCGAACCAGGGCAAGCAGGCGGAGACCAAGGCTGCGCTCGACCGTTTCGTCGGCGAATGGCAGACGCTGTCCGACGCCTGGGCCGCCGAACCGCCGCCGCAATATGCCGATGACGCGGTTCTCGGCGCGACCTTCGACAAGGTCGGCGAGCTAGCGGCCAAGGCCGAGGAAGAGGTCGCTGCCGGAAACCTGCCCGAGGCGCATGAAACGCTCGAAGGGGTGCGCGACAGCATCGGTGATCTGCATATCCGCAATGGCATCGTGGGCTTCTCGGATCGGATGAACGCTTATCACGCGGAGATGGAAGAGGTGCTCGCGCGCGACTACGCCGGGATGGGCGGCGAGGGCGCGCGTCAGCTGATCGCGGATGCCTCGCTTCTGAGCTATCTCGCGGCGCAGATCGTCAAGCATCCCGCGCCGGAGGCCGAGACCGACATGGGCTATCAAAAGCTCGTGGACGGTTTCGCGGTCGCGGTCGCCTTCTTCTATGACGCGGCGATGGCGGGCGACATGGAACGCGCAATGGAGATGCGAAACGCCCTCAAACCGAGCTACGCGAAGCTTTTCGCGAAATTCGGCTGATCCGCCACAGGGGCGCGGCTGCCCCGGGATGATCCGTTTACAAGACCGGGTGGCGGGTCTAATAGAGCCGCACCTTCGGCGCCATCCCGGCCCAGCGACAAGAGAGTTCCGGCACCCATGCCCGAGATTTCAATCGTGATCCCCGCGAAGAACGAAGCGCCGAACATCGCGGGGCTTCTCGACGAGATCGACACCGCCTGCGCGCCGGTCTGCGACTACGAGGTAATCGTGGTCGATGACGGCTCGGATGACGGAATGGACCAGATCCTGCGCGAGCGGATGAAGACTCATCCGAATCTGCGCTTGCTGCAGCACAAGAATGCGGCGGGGCAGCGGGCTTCGGGCGGTCAAAGCGCGGGCGTCCATTCGGGCGTTCGGGCCGCGAAGGGCAGCATCATCTGCACGCTGGACGGCGACGGTCAGAACCCGCCCTCCGAGCTTCCCGCCTTGATGGCGCCGCTGCGCGCTGCGAATTCCGAGAAGATCGGGCTCGTCGCAGGCCAGCGTGTCGGGCGGCAGGACACGATGTCCAAGAAGCTCGCCTCGAAGGCGGCAAACAAGATCCGCGGCGCGATCCTGAAAGACGGCACCCGCGACACCGGCTGCGGCCTCAAAGCCTTCCGGCGCGAGGCGTTCCTTGCGCTGCCCTATTTCGACCATATGCACCGCTACCTCCCCGCGCTGTTCTCGCGCGACGGGTGGCAGGTGGCCCATGTCGACGTCGCTCACCGTTCGCGCGGCGGCGGCAGCTCGAATTACAACAACCTGCAGCGCGGTCTCGTCGGCATCGTCGACCTGATGGGCGTCGCGTGGCTTCTCCGTCGGCGCAAGAAAGCGCAGCCCGGCGAAGTGACGCGCGAGGAGTGACGCCGATGGACTGGCTGATGGATATGCTTCACGCGGACAGCGTTCTCGAGCTGTGGTGGGTCCTTTTCGGCCTGCTCGCGCAGCTCATGTTCACGGGGCGGTTTCTCGTCCAGTGGATCGCGTCCGAGCGCAAAGGCGAATCCGTGGTGCCGGTCGCATTCTGGTATTTCTCGCTCGCGGGCGGCGTGATGCTGCTGACCTATGCGCTCTATCGCAAAGATCCGGTCTTCGTTCTCGGCCAGTCGCTCGGCGTGTTCATCTACGGGCGCAATCTGTGGCTGATCCATGCCAAGCGTAAACGCGAAGCTTGAACGCAGGGGCGATCGGGACGGCTGGCTCGTCCCGGCCCTGATCGTCGTCGCCGCGGTCACCGCGCTGCGGCTGGTACTTCTGGCGTTCAACAAGACCGATCTCTTCGTCGACGAGGCGCAATACTGGCTCTGGGGCCAGCATCTCGATTTCGGCTATTACTCGAAACCACCGTTGATCGGCTGGCTGCTCCGCGCGGTGACCGATCTGGCGGGCTCTGACGCGCCGTCCTGGGTGCGGATGCCGGGCGCTGTGTTGCACGGCATCACGGCGCTGGTGCTGGGCGCCTTGGGCGCGCGGATCGCAGGACGTTCGGTCGCGATCTGGTCGGCGGCGATCTATGTCACGCTGCCCTTCGTCGCGGTCGGCTCGGTGCTGATCTCGACGGATACGGTGATGGCGCCGTTCTATGCGCTGAGCCTGTTGTTCCTGCACCGCACCGGCGAAAGCCGCCGCTGGTCGGACGCGCTCGCTGCTGGCGTCGCGGCGGGGCTGGCCTTCATGGCGAAATACGCCGCGATCTACCTGATCCCCGGACTGGCGCTGGCAGCTCTTGTCGCGCCCGCTTGGCGGATCGGCTGGCGCAACACGGTGATCGCAGCACTGGCCTTCGGGTTGGTGATCGCGCCGAACGTGGTCTGGAACCTGAATAACGGGCTGACCACGGTCTCGCATACGATGGACAATGTCGGCTGGGTCCGCGAAGGGGCCGCGCTGAATTTCGGCTCGATGGTGGAGTTCGTCGCCTCGCAATTCGCGGTCTTCGGGCCGGTGACGATGGTGGCGCTGCTGATCGGCTATGCGGGCTGGGGCGACCCGGACAAGCGCGGGCTGGCGATGCTCTCGGTGCCGCCGCTGGTGGCGGTGACGATCGAGGCGCTGCTCGACCGGGCCTATGCCAACTGGGCGGTCGCCGCCTATTTCGCCGGGACCGTTCTGGCGGTGATGGTGCTGCGCGGCATCTGGCGCTGGATCGCGATCGCGATCAACGGGCTGATCACGCTGTCGATCCCGCTGCTGACCGTCCTCGCGCCCTATCCGCAGAAAGACGGCGCGCCGCTTCTGAAGCGGTGGCTGGGGCAGGCCGATCTGAGCCGCCAGATCCTGACGCTCGCGAAAGAGGCCGACGTGCCGGTCTACACGGGCAATCGCGCCATCCTCGCCGATCTGTTCTATACCGGGCAGGATGCAGGCGTGACCGTCTACGCGCCTCAGCCTGTCGTGCGCGCCGACAGCTATTACGAGCAGATGTGGCCCTTGCCACAGGACTATAATGGTCGTTTGCTGGTGATCGCCAATAGCGCGCCCGATTGCGGCAGCGGTCCGGTTGCCCCCGAAGCGCAACTCGATGCGACGGGGACCTGGGCGGGCAAAGGCTATGCGGCTTATCTGGTGGAGGCGCGCTGTGTCCGTTCCGAAAATTGACATGATCTTCGCGGGCCGCCTGTTGCTGGCGGCGTGGATCGGGGGCTTCCTGCTGTTCCGCTTCGTGCCGGAGCTCGATCTCGGTGTCGCCGGGTTGTTCTACCGGGCAGGGGAGGGGTTCTCGGTGATCACCAATCCGCTCTGGGAATGGCTGCGCCAGCGGATCTGGGATGTCTCGATCGTGCTGTTTCTCATCTCGCTTGTAGCATGGCCCTGGGCGGGGCTGCGTCATCGCACGGTGCTGCGCCTGCCTGCGCGGATCTGGGCGTTCATCTGCCTGCTCTACCTGCTTGGCCCGATCGTGGTCGTGAACGGGGTCCTGAAGGCCAATTCGGGGCGCGCGCGCCCGGCAGATGTCGATCTTTTCGGCGGCGCGCATCACTTCAGCCTTGCGGGCACCTTCACCGATCAATGCTCGCGGAACTGCTCGTTCGTGTCGGGCGAGGTGGCGGCGGCGGTGGCGCTGGGGCTGCTGATCTGGCTCGGCGCGGAGCTGTCGCGGCTACGTCTGCCGCATTGGGGATTGCTCTATCTGCGGGCCGTCGGCGTCTTCGTCGCGGTCTTCATCATCGTGCAGCGGGTCGGCACCGGGCGGCACTTCCTGTCGGACGCCTATTTCGCCGGGCTGGTGTCCCTTTCGGTGGCCTGGCTGCTCTGGGGGATCCTGTTTGCGGGGTGGGGCGCGCAGCTCCTCGCGCGGACCCGCCGCGAGAGTTGACAACCCAAACGACTCCCCCTATACGCCGCGCTACCTGACGGGCGAAGTCTGCCCGGAGGGTCGCCGATTTCTAGTGGTCATGATCCGGGCCTTCGCCCCGATCCTCTGGAATTCAACGCATTCGCCGCGGTCCTCGGGCCGGGGAGGAATGCGATTTGGCGTTTTCGCGAATCCGCGCGGAAACGCGTCGAGAAGTGGCGCCTCCGGGAACGGGGCGAGTATTGACAGCAGAACGGGGAACCGAATGCCGACGATCCAACAGCTGATCCGCAAACCGCGGCAGCCCAAGGTGAAGCGCTCTAAGTCGCAACACCTCCAAGAGTGCCCGCAAAAGCGTGGCGTTTGCACGCGCGTCTACACCACGACGCCGAAGAAACCGAACTCCGCTATGCGTAAGGTCGCCAAGGTGCGCCTGACGAATGGCTTCGAGGTCATTTCCTACATCCCGGGCGAAAAGCACAACCTCCAGGAGCACTCCGTTGTGCTCATCCGTGGCGGCCGTGTGAAAGACCTTCCGGGCGTTCGTTACCACATCCTGCGCGGTGTGCTCGATACGCAAGGTGTTAAAGACCGTCGTCAACGCCGTTCGAAATACGGCGCGAAGCGTCCGAAGTAAGGAGATCTCGAGATGTCTCGTCGTCACGCCGCTGAAAAGCGCGAAGTCCTGCCCGACGCCAAATATGGCGATCGCGTGCTGACCAAATTCATGAACAACCTGATGATCGACGGCAAGAAATCCGCCGCCGAAAAGATCGTCTACAACGCGCTGGGCCGCGTTGAAGGCAAGCTCAAGCGCGAGCCCATCGAGGTGTTCCACGAAGCCCTCGACAACGTGAAGCCTTCGGTCGAAGTGCGTTCGCGTCGTGTGGGTGGTGCCACCTACCAGGTTCCGGTCGAAGTGCGCCCGACCCGCCGCGAAGCGCTGGCTATCCGCTGGCTCATCGCTGCCGCCAAGTCCCGCAACGAGAACACCATGGAAGAGCGCCTCGCTGGCGAACTCCTCGATGCCGTGAACTCGCGTGGTTCCGCGGTCAAGAAGCGCGAAGACACCCACAAGATGGCCGACGCGAATAAAGCGTTCAGCCATTATCGCTGGTAATAACGGAAGGACGCCACAATGGCTCGCGAATATCCCCTACAGCGTTATCGCAACTTCGGGATCATGGCGCATATCGACGCTGGTAAAACCACGACGACCGAGCGCATCCTGTTCTACACCGGCAAGTCGCACAAGATCGGCGAAGTGCACGACGGTGCTGCTACCATGGACTGGATGGAGCAAGAGGCCGAGCGCGGCATCACCATCACCTCGGCAGCAACGACGACTTTCTGGCAGTGGCAGGAAGATCCGACCGCCGAAGGTACGGATGATACCAAGTTCCGTATGAACATCATCGACACCCCCGGCCACGTCGACTTCACCATCGAGGTGGAGCGTTCGCTGGCCGTGCTCGACGGCGCTGTTGCGCTGCTCGACGGGAACGCCGGTGTTGAGCCGCAGACCGAGACCGTGTGGCGTCAGGCTGACCGCTACAAGGTTCCGCGCCTCGTCTTCGTCAACAAGATGGACAAGATCGGCGCGGACTTCTTCAACTGCGTGAAGATGATCAAAGACCGCACCGGTGCGACCCCGGTTCCGGTGAACTTCCCGATCGGTGCCGAAGATCAACTCGAAGGCATCGTCGATCTGGTCACCATGGAAGAGTGGGTCTGGAAAGGCGAAGATCTGGGCGCTGCCTGGGTGCGTCAGCCGATCCGTGACGATCTGAAGGCGACCGCGGACGAATGGCGTTCGCACCTCATCGAGAACGCCGTCGAGCAAGACGACGACGCGATGATGGCCTATCTCGAAGGCGAAGAGCCCGATATCCCGACGCTGCGCAGCCTGATCCGTAAGGGCACGCTGTCGCTGTCCTTCGTTCCGGTTCTGGGTGGTTCGGCCTTCAAGAACAAGGGTGTTCAGCCGCTGCTCAACGCCGTGGTCGACTTCCTGCCCTCGCCGCTCGACGTGCCCGCCTACATGGGCTTCTCGCCGGACGACGAGACGGAAACCCGGAACATCGCGCGTCACGCCGATGACTCGGAGCCGCTCTCGGGTCTCGCGTTCAAGATCATGAACGACCCCTTCGTGGGCTCGCTCACCTTCACGCGCCTCTACTCGGGCACGATGAAGAAGGGCGACTCGATCCTGAACTCGACCAAAGGTCGTAAAGAGCGCATCGGTCGTATGATGATGATGCACTCGAACAACCGGACCGAGATCGAAGAAGCGTATGCAGGCGACATCATCGCGCTGGCCGGTCTGAAAGAGACCACCACCGGTGACACGCTGTCCGACCCGAACAACCAGGTCGTTCTCGAAACGATGACCTTCCCCGATCCGGTGATCGAGATCGCCGTGGAGCCGAAGTCGAAAGCCGACCAGGAAAAGATGGGCCTCGCCCTGCAGCGCCTGGCAGCCGAAGACCCGTCCTTCCGCGTCGAGACCGACCTCGAGTCGGGTCAGACCATCATGAAGGGCATGGGCGAACTTCACCTCGACATCCTGGTCGACCGCATGAAGCGCGAGTTCAAGGTTGAGGCGAATATCGGTGCGCCGCAGGTGGCCTATCGCGAGACGATCAGCCACGCGACCGAGATCGACTACACGCACAAGAAGCAGACCGGCGGTACCGGTCAGTTCGCGCGCGTCAAGCTCGAGATCACGCCGACCGAGCCGGGCGAAGGTTATTCGTTCGAGAGCCGCATCGTTGGTGGTGCTGTTCCGAAGGAATACATCCCGGGCGTCGAAAAGGGCATCAAGTCGGTCATGGACTCCGGTCCGCTGGCAGGCTTCCCGGTGATCGACTTCAAGGTTGCGCTGGTTGACGGTGCTTTCCACGACGTCGACTCCTCGGTGCTCGCCTTCGAAATCGCTTCGCGTGCCGCGATGCGTGAAGGTCTGCGCAAGGCTGGCGCGAAGCTGCTCGAGCCGATGATGAAAGTCGAAGTGGTGACCCCGGAAGAATATACCGGTGGCATCATTGGCGACCTGACCTCGCGTCGGGGCCAGGTGCAAGGTCAGGACACCCGCGGCAACGCGGTCGTCGTGAACGCCTTCGTGCCGCTCGCCAACATGTTCGGCTACATCAACAACCTGCGTTCGATGTCCTCGGGCCGCGCGGTCTTCACGATGCTCTTCAGCCATTACGAAGCCGTGCCGCAGAACATCTCGGACGAGATCCAGAAGAAATACGCGTAAGGGCTGTGCGCCGGGGCAACCCGGCGCCTTTCCCACTCAACGCACTGACAGGAGGCCATCATGGCAAAGGAAAAGTTTGAACGTAACAAACCGCACGTCAACATCGGCACGATTGGCCACGTTGACCACGGCAAGACGACGCTGACGGCTGCGATCACGAAGTATTTCGGTGATTTCCGCGCGTATGACCAGATCGACGGCGCGCCGGAAGAGAAGGCCCGCGGGATCACGATCTCGACCGCGCACGTGGAATACGAGACCGAGTCGCGTCACTATGCGCACGTCGACTGCCCCGGCCACGCCGACTACGTGAAGAACATGATCACGGGTGCCGCGCAGATGGACGGCGCGATCCTGGTCGTGAACGCAGCTGACGGCCCGATGCCGCAGACCCGCGAGCACATCCTGCTCGGCCGTCAGGTCGGCATCCCGGCGATGGTCGTGTACCTGAACAAGGTTGACCAGGTCGACGACGAGGAGCTGCTCGAGCTCGTGGAAATGGAAGTTCGCGAACTTCTGTCGTCCTACGACTTCCCCGGCGACGACATCCCGATCATCAAGGGCTCGGCTCTGGCCGCGATGGAAGGCCGTGATCCGGAAATCGGCGAGAACTCGATCAAGGCTCTGATGGAAGCTGTCGACAGCTACATCCCGACGCCGGAGCGCGCCGTGGACCAGCCCTTCCTGATGCCGATCGAAGACGTGTTCTCGATCTCGGGTCGTGGTACGGTTGTGACCGGCCGCGTCGAGCGTGGCGTGATCAACGTCGGCGACGAACTGGAAATCGTGGGTATCCGCGACACCTCGAAGACGACCTGCACGGGCGTCGAGATGTTCCGCAAGCTGCTGGACCGTGGTGAAGCTGGCGACAACATCGGCGCGCTGCTGCGCGGTGTGGACCGTGACGGCGTCGAGCGTGGTCAGGTTCTGTGTAAGCCGGGTTCGGTCAAGCCGCACACCAAGTTCGAGGCAGAAGCCTACATCCTCACCAAAGAGGAAGGTGGCCGTCACACCCCGTTCTTCGCGAACTACCGTCCGCAGTTCTACTTCCGCACGACGGACGTGACCGGCACCGTGACGCTGCCCGAGGGCACCGAGATGGTGATGCCGGGCGACAACCTGAAGTTCGAAGTCGAACTGATCGCCCCGATCGCGATGGAAGACGGTCTGCGCTTCGCAATCCGCGAAGGTGGCCGCACCGTCGGCGCCGGCGTCGTCTCCAAAATCATCGAGTGATCGGTGGTTTCGGGGCCCTCTGCGGGGCCCCGAAAACGACAGTTGGAACGAATTTGAATGGTGCGCCGAAAGGCGCGCCATTCGCTCTTGACAGACTCAGGGTGACGCCATAGAGGACGCGCCTGATCTGCCAAGATTTTCAGGTTCGATGCAGGCGCTACATTCGGTGCCGTCTGCCTCTCAACCTTCACGCCATGCGAAGAGGCATGACATATGACCGGCCAAAATATCCGCATCCGGCTCAAGGCGTTCGATTACCGCGTGCTGGACGCCAGCACCCAGGAAATCGTGAACACCGCGAAGCGCACGGGTGCTCAGGTTCGTGGGCCCATCCCGCTCCCGAACAAGATCGAGAAATTCACGGTTCTGCGTGGTCCGCACATCGACAAGAAGTCGCGCGACCAGTGGGAAATCCGGACGCACAAGCGTCTTCTCGACATCGTCGATCCGACCCCCCAGACCGTGGACGCGCTGATGAAGCTCGACCTCGCAGCGGGCGTCGACGTCGAGATCAAGGTGTAAGGAGGGCATTATGCTGCGGACTGGTGTTATCGCCAAGAAGCTGGGCATGACCCGGCTCTTCCTTGAGGACGGCAAGCAGGTTCCTGTGACCGTTCTCCAACTCGACAAGCTTCAGGTGGTGGCTCAGCGCACTTCCGAACTCGACGGCTACACCGCCGTTCAGCTCGGCGCTGGTGAAGCCAAGGCCAAGCGTACGACCGCCGCTCTGCGTGGTCACTTCGCGAAAGCCAATGTCGCCCCGAAGCGCAAAGTCGCGGAATTCCGCGTCGCTGAAGAAAACCTGATCGAAGTGGGCGAGGAAATCACCGCGAACCACTATTTCGAAGGTCAGTTCGTGGATATCGCGGGCACCTCGATCGGTAAGGGTTTCGCCGGTGCTATGAAGCGTCACAACTTCGGTGGTCTGCGCGCCACGCACGGCGTGTCGATCTCGCACCGCTCGCATGGTTCGACCGGTCAGTGTCAGGACCCGGGCAAAGTGTTCAAGGGCAAGAAGATGGCCGGTCACCTCGGTGCCGTGCGCGTCACGACCCAGAACCTTCAGGTCGTCAAGACCGATGCCGACCGTGGCCTGATCATGGTCAAGGGTTCGGTGCCGGGCGCCAAAGGTGGCTGGGTGACGGTCAAGGATGCGGTCAAGAAGCCGCTCTCCGAGAACATCATCTACCCCGCCGCGCTGAAGTCGGCTGCCGAAGCCGCTGCGAAAGCTGCTGAAGAAGCCGCTGCCGCTGCTGCTGCCGAGGCTGAAGCCGAAGCTCAGCGTCTCGCCGAGGAGCAGGCCGCTCAGGAAGCTGCTGCGCTGAAGGAAGCTGAAGAGTCGATCGAAGCCGATAAAGGCGAAGACGGCGGCGAAGCGCCCGAAGGAGACAAGCAATGAAACTCGATGTGATCAAGCTCGACGCCGGCAAGGCCGGTTCGATCGACCTCGCCGACGAGATCTTCGGGCTCGAGCCGCGTGCGGACATCCTGCATCGCGTCGTGCGCTGGCAGCGCGCGAAGGCTCAGCAGGGCACCCACTCGGTTCTCACCCGCTCGGAGGTCAGCTACTCGACCAAGAAGATCTACCGTCAGAAGGGTACCGGTGGCGCACGTCACGGCTCCCGCAAGGCGCCGATCTTCCGCAAGGGTGGTGTTTACAAGGGCCCGACCCCGCGCAGCCACGCTCATGACCTGCCCAAGAAGTTCCGGGCTCTGGGTCTGAAGCACGCGCTGTCGTCGAAAGCTGCCGCTGGCAAACTGATCGTCCTGGAGGACGCGCAGCTCGCCGAAGCCAAGACCAAGCTGCTGGCGAAAGCCGCGCGTGAGCTGGGCTGGAAGAAGGTGCTGGTGATCGACGGGGCCGAGGTGAACGAGAACTTCGCCCAAGCCGCGCGCAACATCGACGGCATCGATGTGCTGCCTTCGATGGGCGCCAACGTGTATGACATCCTCAAGCGTGACACGCTCGTGCTCACGAAGGCGGGTGTCGAAGCTCTGGAGGCTCGTCTGAAATGAGCGCGAAACCCGAACATTACGACGTGATCGTCAAGCCGATCATCACCGAGAAGGCCACCATGGCCTCGGAGAACGGCGCTGTTGTTTTCGAAGTCGCGAAAGACGCTTCGAAGCCGCAGATCAAAGAAGCTGTTGAGACTCTCTTCGGCGTCAAGGTGAAGGCGGTCAACACCACCATCACCAAAGGCAAGACCAAGCGCTTCCGGGGCACCCCCGGCCGTCGCTCGGACTTCAAGAAAGCCTACGTGACGCTGGAAGAAGGCAACACGATCGACGTCACCACCGGCCTGTAATCCGGTAGGACTAAGACATTGGAAAGGCCCTCGCGATCCGCGGGGGCCTTTTCGTTTGCGTGATCGCTAGGGGAGGGGGCGCTTACCTCTCATGGCGCGCCCGGGCGCTGCGCGTCACTTCTCCCGCAGGTAGCTTTCCGAGACGTAGCCGCGCAGGTTGCGGGCGACGTCGAGCGAGACGTTGCACCAGCGGGTATTGCCGCTGCGCTCGCAGCTGCGCACATGGACGAGCGCGCCGTTGGGAAGGCCCAGGATCACCTTGTAGCCGGTGCCGGGGCCTGCGCGCAGTTTCAGCATGTCCTGCCCCTTCACCCCGGAAACCTCATAGGTGCCGCGCCACGCGTCGGCGAGGGTCGGGGTGGCGAGGGTGGCTGCCGCGCAGAGCGGGGCTGCAAGGAGGATTGCTCGTGTTGGACGCATTGGTTGCTCCTGTTATGTCTTCTGCCTCGGAGGCCATTTTGCATGTCCGGACCACGAAGCGCCAGTTGCTTGGATCACCGCGCGCAAAAACAGGCCAAGCCTATAGACTCACCCCCGCATCCCTGCTACATCGCGCCAGTCTCGCGGCCTCGGATTCGTTCCGGGGCCCGTGATTTTTGAATTCGGGGACCTTCGGGGCCCTATACACACAGACAGGCGAGGCAACTCGCCGCAAACCAACGGAAGACAGAAAGCATGGCACTCAAGTCGTATAAGCCGACGACGCCGGGCCAGCGTGGGCTGGTTCTGATCGACCGTTCGGAGCTTTGGAAAGGCCGTCCGGTCAAAGCCCTCACGCAGGGTTTGACCAAGTCGGGTGGCCGGAACAACACCGGGCGGATCACGATGTGGCACAAGGGTGGTGGCGCGAAGCGTCTCTATCGCATCGTCGATTTCAAGCGTCGCAAGTTCGATGTTCCGGGCACCGTCGAGCGGATCGAATACGATCCGAACCGGACCGCCTTCATCGCACTGATCAACTATGAAGATGGTGAGCAGGCCTACATCCTCGCACCCCAGCGTCTCGCTGTCGGTGACAAGGTCGTTTCGGGCTCGCGTCACGACGTCAAGCCGGGCAACGCGATGCCGTTCTCGGGCATGCCGATCGGTACCATCGTCCACAACGTCGAACTGAAGCCCGGCAAGGGTGGCCAGATCGCACGCGCCGCGGGCACCTACGCCCAATTCGTCGGCCGTGACGGTGGCTACGCTCAGCTGCGTCTTTCGTCGGGCGAACTGCGCCTCGTGCGTCAGGAATGCATGGCGACCATCGGTGCCGTGTCGAACGCCGACCACTCGAACCAGAACCTCGGTAAAGCCGGTCGTAAGCGCCACATGGGCGTCCGTCCGACCGTCCGCGGTGTCGCGATGAACCCGATCGACCACCCGCACGGTGGTGGTGAAGGTCGCACCTCGGGTGGCCGTCATCCGGTTACGCCGTGGGGCAAGCCCACCAAGGGCAAGCGCACGCGCGTCAACAAGAAGACGGACCAGTATATCCTGCGTTCGCGTCACGCGAAGAAGAAGGGTCGCTAACATATGTCTCGTTCTGTTTGGAAAGGCCCCTTCGTTGATGCCTACCTGCTGAAAAAAGCAGAGAAGGCTCGCGAGTCGGGCAAAGGCGACGTCATCAAGATCTGGTCGCGTCGCTCCACCATCCTGCCGCAATTCGTTGGTCTGACCTTTGGGGTCTACAACGGCCACAAGCACATCCCGGTGAACGTCACCGAGGAAATGATCGGTCAGAAGTTCGGTGAATATTCGCCGACCCGCACCTATTACGGGCATGCGGCCGACAAAAAAGCCAAGAGGAAGTAATCGTCATGGGTAAGGAAAAGAATCCGCGCCGCGTGGCGGAGAACGAAGCGATGGCGAAGACCCGCATGCTTCGCACCTCGCCGCAGAAACTGAACCTCGTCGCCGCGATGATCCGTGGCAAGAAGGTCGACAAGGCCCTGTCAGATCTGACCTTCTCGAAGAAGCGCATCGCGCTCGACGTGAAGAAGTGCCTTCAGTCGGCAATCGCCAACGCTGAGAACAACCACGGCCTGGACGTGGACGAGCTCGTCGTGGCGGAAGCCTGGGTTGGCAAGAACCTGGTGATGAAGCGTGGCCGTCCGCGGGCACGTGGTCGCTTCGGCAAGATCATGAAGCCGTTCTCGGAAATCACCATCAAGGTGCGTCAGGTTGAGGAGCAAGCGTAATGGGTCAGAAGGTTAATCCGATCGGCATGCGCCTCCAGGTCAACCGCACCTGGGATAGCCGCTGGTACGCCGACAGCAAAGACTATGGCGACCTGCTGCTCGAGGACATCAAGATCCGCGAGTTCATCCACGAGGAAGCCAAGCAGGCCGGCATCAGCCGCGTCATCATCGAGCGTCCGCACAAGAAGTGCCGTGTGACCATTCACGCTGCACGTCCGGGCGTCATCATCGGCAAGAAGGGCGCTGACATCGAAGCGCTCCGCAAGAAGCTGGCGAACTTCACCGACAGCGAGCTGCACCTGAACATCGTCGAAGTCCGCAAGCCGGAACTCGACGCGCAGCTCGTCGCCGAGTCGATCGCACAGCAGCTCGAGCGTCGTGTCTCGTTCCGTCGCGCCATGAAGCGCTCGGTGCAGAACGCGATGCGTATGGGTGGTCTTGGTATCCGTGTGAACGTCGCTGGCCGTCTGGGCGGTGCCGAGATCGCACGTACCGAGTGGTATCGCGAAGGTCGCGTGCCGCTGCACACCCTGCGTGCCGACATCGACTATGCGCTGTCCGAAGCGTCGACCCCCTACGGGATCATCGGCGTGAAGGTCTGGATCTTCAAAGGCGAGATCATGGAACATGATCCGCAAGCTCGTGACCGCAAGCACGCCGAAGCCCAAGAGGGCCCGGCACCGCGCGGCCCGCGTCGCGATCGCTGAGGGAGTAGATAGTTATGCTGCAACCGAAACGGACGAAGTTCCGCAAGATGCACAAAGGCCGGATTCACGGTGAAGCCAAAGGTGGTTTCGACCTGAACTTCGGTCACTTCGGCCTCAAGGCAGAGGCGCCCGAGCGCGTCACCGCCCGTCAGATCGAAGCTGCGCGTCGTGCGATCACCCGCCACATGAAGCGTCAAGGCCGTGTTTGGATCCGGATCTTCCCGGATACCCCGATCACCGCGAAACCCACCGAAGTCCGTATGGGTAAAGGTAAGGGTTCGGTCGACCGTTGGGCCGCCAAGGTCAAGCCCGGCCGCGTGATGTTCGAGATCGACGGCGTCAACGAAGAGACCGCTCGCGAGGCTCTGCGCCTCGGCGCGGCCAAGCTTCCGGTCGCCTGCCGTATCGTCGAGCGTCAGGACTGGTAATCGCGGTCTGACCGCTGAAGACAAACGAAAGCCCCGCCAGAGATGGCGGGGCTTTTGCGTTGTTGGCGGTATGATCAGGCTCCGTCGGAAATCCAGCCGTCGATCAGCGCATCGAGCGCCTCCCAGTCGGTATATTCGATATCGGCGTCGAGATCGGCATCGGGGTCCTTCTTCGCCACGATCCGGCGCATCACGAACCGCCGGAAGATATCGTATTTCGAGGGCAGGTAGGCGCCCGCGATCTGTTCGGTCAAATCCGGCGTCCAGCCGGTCGCTGCTTCGAAATCCTTCAGGATCTTGTCGAGGGCGCGCCAATCCTCCGCGTCGTGACCGGCGGCGGCCAGGGACACGGAAAGAAAGAGGCTCGGGCGGTTCCGGATGATGTCGCGTTGCTCTGCGACGAAATCGGCGAAGCGGCCCTGATAATGTCCGACATGGATCGAGGCCGCGAGGATGATCCGGTCGAACCGGTCGAGGTTCATCCCCTCGGCCTCATCGGTGGAAATCAATTCGGCGGAGTGGCCCAAATCGGCGATGCGATCCGCGACGTGCCGCGCGATCTTGCGGGTTTGCCCTTCGCTGGAGGCATAGGCGACGAGTGTTTTCATGCTGCGCTCCCGGTGTCTGGTTGCGCAGCAAGAAAATCAGGTGAGGCGCGGCTTGGCTATGATGACGATCAAAGCGCTGGCCTCAGTCGACCCATTTGTAATTGAAGCTGACCGAGATGCGCTCATCCTCGGCCATGTTCATCGGCACTTCGTGGCGCAGCCAGCTTTCCCAGAGCAGCACCTCGCCGGGTTCGGGGGCGATGTAGATGAAGGGCTGCAGCTCGCGCCGGGCGGTCTTGAGGCGGGTAGGGGCCGCCATCATCCGGGCGCTGCGGGGGTCTTCCAGCTTCAGCGCAGAGGCGCCGTCGGGCATCGCGACATAGGTCGTGCCCGAGATCACCGAATGGGGGTGCAGGTGCGAGCTGTGGGTGCCGCCTTCGGGCAGGATGTTGATCCAGAGGTCTTCGAGCACGAGTTTGCCCCCGCCCAGATCGAATTGTAGATCTTCGGCGAAGGCCGCGACATGCTTGTCGAGCGCCTTCACCATGTCCGCGAAGATCGGGAAGCGCCAGGGCAGGTCGGTGAGCGAGGCGTAGGAGGTATAGCCCGGATAGCCGTTCTCCTCGCACCAGTCCTGTCCGGCCTCGTCATCCTCGGCGATGGCGTAGCACGACGCCTCCAGCTCGCCCGTATCGACCTTCGGGCCGAATGCGGATAGGGAGGCGCGGTAGAGGCGGGTGACGAAGAGGGACTCGATCTGGGTCTTGGTCTCGGACATAAGGGCTCTCGCAACTGGGCGTGGATTTATCCCCCTGTTACGCCAAAGCGGGCCGAAGGCCAAACAATCCTTGCCATATTCGATTCGCTCTGATATTGGCCCCAAGTTCCTGAAATCAGGACCGACATAACCCATCAGAAAGCAGGGTCACCCGCGAGGGGCCCTCTGATGCCAAGAAAGGACCCGGGATGAACGCCCAAGAACTCAAGGCGAAGACGCCTGATGAGCTGCGTGACCAGCTCGTCTCGCTGAAGAAAGAAGCCTTCAACCTCCGCTTTCAGCAGGCCACGAACCAGCTCGAGAACACCGCGCGCATGCGCACCGTTCGTCGGGACGTTGCACGTATCAAAACCGTGCTGAACCAAAAAGCCGCTGAAGCCGCGAAGTAAGGAGAGCTTCCTATGCCCAAACGCATCCTGCAAGGTACCGTGACGTCGGACAAGAACGACCAGACCGTAACCGTTTCGGTCGAGCGCCGCTTCACGCATCCGGTTCTCAAGAAGACGATCCGGAAGTCCAAGAAATACCGCGCCCATGACGCGGAAAACCAGTTCAAGACCGGTGACATTGTTCGCATCGAAGAGTGCGCACCCGTCTCGAAGACCAAGCGCTGGCGGGTTGTGGTTTCGGCGTAAGCCGGGGCCATTCGCCAGTATTCGAAACCCTGGGGCCCTTACTGCATAGGCGTCCCCAAAGGTCGGGAGTAACCCCATGATCCAGATGCAGACCAATCTGGATGTTGCTGACAACTCCGGCGCTCGCCGGGTTCAGTGCATCAAGGTCCTCGGCGGCTCGCACCGCCGTTACGCATCCGTGGGCGACATCATTGTGGTGTCGGTCAAGGAAGCGATCCCGCGCGGCCGCGTGAAGAAAGGTGACGTCCGCAAGGCCGTCGTCGTGCGCACCGCCAAAGAAGTTCGTCGCGACGATGGCACCGCCATCCGTTTCGACCGTAACGCCGCCGTCATCCTGAACAACGCGGGCGAGCCGGTCGGCACCCGTATCTTCGGGCCGGTTGTGCGTGAGCTGCGTGCGAAGAACTTCATGAAGATCATCTCGCTTGCTCCGGAGGTGCTGTAATGGCTGCTAAGCTCCGCAAAGGCGACAAGGTCGTCGTTCTCGCTGGCAAGGACAAGGGCAAGCAGGGTGAGATCACCTCTGTTGACCCGAAAGCCGGCAAAGCTGTCGTCGATGGCGTGAACGTTGCGATCCGCCACCAGCGTCAGACCCAGTCCAACCAGGGCGGTCGCCAGCCCAAGGCTATGCCGATCGACCTGTCGAACCTGGCTCTGATGGACGCAAACGGCAAAGCCACCCGCGTCGGCTTCCGCGAGGAAGACGGCAAGAAGGTGCGTTTCGCCAAGACCACGGGGGATGCGATCTGATGCTCGATCAAGCTACCTACACTCCGCGTCTTCGCGCTCTTTACCGCGACACCATCAAGGCGGCGCTGAAAGAAGAGTTCGGCTACAAGAACGACATGATGATCCCGAAGCTCGACAAGATCGTGCTGAACATGGGCGTCGGCGAAGCCGTGAAAGACACCAAGAAGGTCAAGCAGGCCGCCGAGGAGCTCTCGCTCATCGCTGGTCAGAAGGCCGTGATGACCAAGGCGAAGAAGTCGATCGCTGGCTTCCGCGTCCGGGAAGAGATGCCGCTGGGTGCGAAAGTGACCCTGCGCGGTGACCGGATGTACGAATTCCTCGATCGCCTGATCAACGTTGCTATGCCGCGCGTTCGCGACTTCCGCGGCGTGAAGCCGTCCTTCGACGGTCGTGGCAACTTCGCAATGGGCCTCAAGGAACACATCGTGTTCCCCGAGATCGACTTCGATAAGGTCGATGAGGTTCTGGGTATGGACATCATCATGGTGACCACGTCTGACGTGGATGCCGAAGCGAAGGCGCTGTTGAAGCATTTCAACATGCCCTTCAACGCCTGATCGCGGAGGAACGAAACTTATGGCTAAGAAATCCATGGTTGCGCGCGAAGCGAAGCGCCAGCGTCTTGTGAACAAGTACGCTGACAAGCGGGCCGCGCTCAAGGAAATCATCAACGACCAGGAGCGCCCGATGGAAGAGCGCTTCAAGGCGTCGCTGAAACTCGCGGAACTCCCGCGCAACTCGTCGGCGGTCCGGCTGCACAATCGTTGCCAGCTCACGGGTCGTCCCCACGCTTACTACCGTAAGCTCAAACTCTCGCGGATCATGCTGCGTGACCTGGCCTCCTACGGTCAGATCCCCGGCATGGTGAAGTCGAGCTGGTAAGGAGGGCGACATGTCTGTGAACGATCCTCTCGGCGATATGCTGACCCGCATCCGCAACGCACAACTGCGTGGCAAATCCACCGTCCGCACCCCGGCCTCCAAGCTCCGCGCTTGGGTTCTCGACGTGCTGGCTGACGAAGGCTACATCCGTGGTTACGAGCAGGCGACGTCTGCTGCCGGCCATCCGGAGCTGGAAATCAGCCTCAAGTACTACGAGGGCACCCCGGTCATCCGCGAGCTGCAGCGCGTCTCGACCCCCGGTCGCCGCGTCTACATGGCCGCGAAAGACGTTCCGTCGGTCCGTCAGGGCCTCGGCGTCTCGATCGTCTCGACCTCGAAGGGCGTGATGTCGGATGCAAACGCACGCTCCGCCAATGTTGGCGGCGAAGTGCTCTGCACCGTGTTCTAAGGAGGGCTCAATGTCTCGTATTGGTAAGAAACCGGTCGAGCTTCCCAGCGGCGTTACGGCGCAGCTGTCGGGCCAGACCATCGAAGTGAAGGGGCCGAAAGGCACCCGTTCCTTCACCGCGACCGACGATGTGACCCTCAAGGTCGAGGATAACCTCGTCTCCGTCACCCCGCGTGGCCTCTCGAAGCGCGCGCGCCAGCAGTGGGGCATGACCCGCTCGCAGGTCGCGAACCTCGTGCAGGGCGTGACCGAAGGCTTCAAGAAGGAGCTGGAGATTCAGGGTGTTGGTTATCGTGCGCAGATGCAGGGCAATGTCCTGAAGCTGTCGCTCGGTTATTCGCACGAAGTCAACTTCGAGGTTCCGGAGGGCGTGACTGTCACCGCTCCGAAGCAGACCGAGATCGTTGTGGAAGGTTCTGACCAGCAGCAGGTGGGCCAGGTCGCGGCAAATATCCGCGAATGGCGTGCTCCCGAGCCCTATAAGGGCAAGGGCATCCGCTACAAGGGTGAGTATATCTTCCGCAAAGAAGGTAAGAAGAAGTAAGGAACGCGAAAATGGCAAACAGCAAACGGGATCTGTTCCTCAAGCGCCGCCTGCGCGTCCGGAACAAGCTTCGCAAGATGGCCGCTGGTCGCGCCCGTCTTTCGGTGCATCGTTCGTCGAAAAACATCAGCGTTCAGCTGATCGACGACGTCAACGGTCGCACTCTGGCCGCCGCTTCCACGCTCGAGAAAGATCTCGGTGTGGTCGGCAAGAACAACGTCGAAGCGGCAGCCAAAGTTGGCGCCGCGATCGCCGAGCGTGCGAAGAAGGCCGGTGTCGAAACCTGCTACTTCGACCGCGGTGGCTTCCTGTTCCACGGGAAGATCAAGGCGCTCGCCGACGCAGCCCGCGAAGGCGGTCTGAAGTTCTAAGACTGGTGGGGGACGTTCGCGTCCCCCCGATGATCCGGGCCGCGCCCTTCGGGGCGGGGCACCTGGATTGAGACAAACGGCGTGAAACCACGCCATCACGAGAAGGAATGCCTCATGGCAGAACGTGACAACCGCCGGGGCCGCCGCGACGACCGCGACGAAAACCCGGAATTCGCCGATCGCCTCGTCGCGATCAACCGCGTGTCGAAAACCGTGAAGGGTGGTAAGCGCTTTGGCTTCGCAGCCCTCGTGGTCGTCGGCGACCAGCGTGGCCGTGTCGGCTTCGGCAAAGGCAAGGCCAAAGAGGTTCCGGAAGCGATCCGCAAAGCCACCGAGCAAGCGAAGCGCAACCTGATCCGCGTCCCGCTGCGCGATGGCCGCACGCTGCACCACGACATCGAGGGCCGTCACGGCGCTGGTAAGGTCGTGATGCGCACCGCACCGGAAGGTACCGGGATCATCGCCGGTGGTCCGATGCGTGCCGTGTTCGAGATGCTGGGCGTGAAGGACGTCGTGTCGAAATCGACCGGCACCCAGAACCCCTACAACATGATCCGTGCCACGCTGAACGGTCTGACCCGCGAAGCAAGCCCCCGTCAGGTGGCTGCGCGCCGCGGCAAGAAAGTGGCCGACATCCTCAAGAAGCCCGAGGCTGAGGCACCTGCCGAAGCCACGGAAGCGTAAGGAGAGCGATCAATGGCTACCATCGTCGTCAAGCAGATCGGTTCGCCGATCCGTCGCCCCGCCATCCAGCGTGCCACGCTGAAAGGTCTGGGTCTGGACAAGATGAACCGTACCCGTGAGCTGGAAGATACCCCGGCCGTGCGCGGTATGGTCGCGAAAATCCCGCACCTCGTCGAGATCGTCGAAGAGCGCGGCTGAGCCGACCGGTTCATCTGAATACCGAAACGCCCCGACCGAAAGGCCGGGGCGTTTTGCATTCGTGGGGTGTGTCTTGGGGTGCAGGGGGGCTCAGTTCCAGGCGGGGCCTCTGCCATCGCCATAACCCGTTCTGGTGAAGCGGCGCCGAACCTCTCCAACATCGCCTGATAGGTCGCCTGCGCGTGGTACGCGTCATCCAGCGCGGCGAGCACCGCCCCATGTTCTGTCGAGGTGAGCGCCGCGTGTGCGGGCAGCGCCGTGCCTGCCACGACTGCGATCACGGCAACCATCGCGCCAAGTCTTGTTCCACGTGAGCCGCGAGAACGCAGCGGTCTCTCCTTGCGGAGCCAACTGGAAGTGATACGTCCGCGTATAGCGTTGTCCGACGGCGATGTGACGGCACACCGCAGGTCCACGTAACGGCATGTCATTTCTTTAATTTTTCTTCACGCAATCCGGAACCGAATGTGACACACTGGGTTGGTTGGATATCGTTGCATCCTGCAATAGGGTGCTGCGCTTCAAGACTGAGGGACGGATCGATATGTTTGAAAAAATCATGGTTCCGATCGACCTGCGTCATGTCGAGAAGATGGGCAAGACGTTGAAAGTCGCTTCGGAAATCGCAGCGAAACACGACGCAGAAGTTGTTTTCATAGGTGTCACTAGCCAAGAGCCGAGCGAATTCGGCCACAATGCCAAGGAATATGCCGCGAAACTGGACGCTTTCGCGCAAAGCCACGCCAACGAGTTTGGGCATAAAGGGTCGTCGAAGGCAGTCATCGTGCCCGATCCGGCCGTTGATCTCGACAAGACGCTGCTGAAGACGGCTGACGATCTTGGGGCCGATCTGGTGGTGATGGCCACGCATGTGCCCAACGCGGCCAGCTATCTCTTCGCCTCGCATGGCGGCCACCTCGCCGCGCACAGCGATGCGTCGGTGTTTCTCGTACGCGGATAACGCGGACCAATATAACCAACAAGGACAGGAGGACGGCATATGGCCGAACCTGAAGAAGTTCAGGGCATCCCTGCCCCCGAAGGGGACACACAACTGATCGAGACCGATTATGAGATCGGTCAAGACAACCTCGAAGGGCAAGTAGGGCCCTTCGGTTTCGACATTCACAACCCTGTTTTCATGATCTCGGCGTTGTCCATCGTGGCCTTCGTCTTCTACGCGCTGGCTCTGCCTGAGCAGGCGAGTTCGCTGTTTGGCGCGATGCGCCCGTGGCTGACCTCGACCTTCGACTGGTTCTTCATGAGCGCCGCGAACCTCTTCGTCATCTTCTGCCTCGCGCTGATCGTCTCGCCTTATGGCGCAGTGCGTCTGGGCGGCACGGATGCGGAGCCGGACTTCACCTATATGGGATGGTTCGCGATGCTCTTCGCCGCCGGTATGGGCATCGGCCTGATGTTCTTCGGCGTGCTCGAGCCGGTCTATCACATGGCGGTCTCGCAGCCTCTGGGCACGCCTTCGCCCTTCGATGCGGATGGCAACCTGATCCCGGAGAATGTCGCTCGGGCCAAGGAAATGGGCCTCGCCGCGACGATCTATCACTGGGGTCTGCACCCCTGGGCGATCTATGCGGTCGTGGCGCTCGCGCTGGCGCTGTTCTCCTATAACAAGGGTCTGCCGCTGACGATCCGCTCGGCTTTCTACCCGATCTTCGGCGAGAAGGTCTGGGGTTGGACCGGCCATATCATCGACATCATCGCGGTGTTCGCGACGCTGTTCGGCCTTGCGACCTCGCTTGGCTTCGGTGCGCAGCAGGCGAATGCGGGTCTCAACCACGTGTTCGGCGTTCCGATCGACACGACGGTGCAGATCATCCTGATCACGCTGATCACCGGCGTTGCGCTGTTCTCGGTGCTGCGTGGCCTCGATGGCGGCGTGAAGCTGCTCTCGGAGATCAACATGGGCATCGCGGCGCTGCTGCTGCTCTTCGTGCTCTTCGCGGGCCCGACGCTGATGATCTTCACCGATTTCGCTCAGGGGCTTCTGGCTTATGCGAAGGACATCATCCCACTGTCGAACCCAATCGGGCGCACGGATGACAGCTATCGCGACGGCTGGACCGCGTTCTACTGGGCGTGGTGGATTTCCTGGTCGCCCTTCGTCGGCATGTTCATCGCCCGCGTGTCGCGTGGCCGCACCGTGCGTGAGTTCATCATCTGCGTGCTGCTGATCCCGTCGCTCGTCTGCGTCCTGTGGATGGCCGTCTTCGGTGGCGTCGCGATCGACCAAGTCATCTCGGACCCGGCGGGTTCGATGGTGAAGGCGCAGGTCATCGACAGCTACAACCCGCCGCTCTCGCTGTTCGCGATGCTGGACGGGCTGCCGCTGGCCTCGATCACCTCGGTCATCGCGATCGTCCTGGTCATCGTGTTCTTCGTGACCTCGTCGGACTCCGGCTCGCTCGTGATCGACACGATCACGGCAGGCGGCAAGGTCGACGCGCCGGTTCCGCAGCGTGTGTTCTGGGCCACTTTCGAGGGCGCGGTCGCGATCGTGCTGTTGATCGGCGGCGGTCTGAGCGCGCTACAGGCGATGGTGATCTCCACCGGTCTGCCCTTCACGCTGGTTCTGCTGGTGATGTGTTGGGCGATCTGGAAGGGTCTGCGGACCGAACCTCGGTAAGCTGACCAAGCTTTGAGACAAAGGCGCGCGAGGGAAACCTCGCGCGCCTTTCCTATGTCGCGCGGCGTCTGGAAACGCGGCGCATCTGCGTATATGACCCGGCGCATGTCTGACGGCGCGACCCCATCCTCCGCGAGCCATATCGCGATTTCCGATCTCGGCCACGATCTTGACGGTCGCCCGGTGCTGGAGGGGATTTCGCTGGAGACCCGCGCCCGGCGCATCGGCGTGGTCGGGCGCAACGGGTCGGGCAAATCCACCCTGTCGCGGCTGATGGCGGGGCTGATCGCGCCGAGCCGGGGCAGCCTGCGGATCAACGGGCACGATCTGGCCGCCGACCGGAAGGCCGCGCTGCACGAGGTCGGCATCCTGTTCCAGAACCCCGATCACCAGATCATCTTCCCGACCGTGATCGAGGAGATTTCCTTCGGGCTGCGTCAGCAGGGGATGAAGAAGCCTGAAGCCGAGGCCGCGGCCGATCGCACCTTGGAGCAGTTCGGCAAGGCGGCGTGGCGCGATGCCTATGTGACGACGCTCAGTCAGGGCCAGAAGCAGCTTCTGTGCCTGATGGCGGTGAGCGCGATGGCCCCGAACCTGCTGATCCTCGACGAGCCCTTCTCCGGCCTCGACATCCCGACCAAGGCGCAGCTGGGCCGGGCGCTGACGCTCTATCGCGGGACGCTGGTGCAGGTGACGCACGACCCGCGCGAGCTGGAGCATTACGACGAAATCCTCTGGCTCGACCGAGGGCGGCTGCGGATGCATGGCGCGGCGCGCGAGGTGCTGCCCGCCTACGTCGAAGAGATGACCCGCGCGGGAGAGGCCGATGATATCGCTCAGCTCTCCCGTTAAGACAGCCGCCCATGACTGGCCTGCGGGTCTGAAGCTCGCCGCGCTCTGCGTGACGACCGTGGGGCTGTTCTATATCGAAAATCCGCTGATCCTTGCGGGCATCGTCACCGCGATCGCGATCGCCTATGCTTTGCCGGGCCGCGCGTTTCTACGGGCGGGTCTGGCGGCGCTGAAACTGCTCTGGCCCTTCATCGTGATCGTCGCGATCTGGCAGGTGGTGATCGGCGAGCTGGTGCAGGGCGCGGTGATCGTGATGCGGATGATTTCTGCTGTGGCGTTGGCGAACCTCGTGTCGATGACGACGCGGCTGAGTGATATGATCGCGGTCGTGCGCTGGCTGACGACGCCGTTGCGCCGCTTCGGGCTGTCGACCGCTGCGCTGGAGATCGCAATTGCGCTGGTGATCCGCATGGTGCCGGTGCTGACCAACAAGGGAGGGCGCCTCACCGAGAGCTGGCGTGCCCGTGCCACCCGGCGGCCAAGCTGGCGGCTGGTGCTGCCCTTCACGCTTCTTGCGCTTGACGATGCCGACCATGTCGGCGATGCGCTTCGGGCCCGTGGCGGGCTCGCATCCGAGAGGGAGACTTGAGATGGAAAAGAATGTCGCGCTGATCGCGCTGTTTGCGGCCCTGATTGCCGTGCTGGCGCTGATCCCGAAAATCACGCTGGGCTTCGGGGTGCCGATCACGGCACAGAGCCTTGGAATTATGCTGGCGGGCGCTGTGCTGGGATCGAAGCGCGGTGCGCTCGCGGTTCTGCTGTTCCTGCTGCTGGTGGCCGTGGGGCTGCCGCTTCTGGCCGGCGGTCGTGGCGGGCTTGGCGTCTTCTTCGGCCCGACGGGCGGCTTCCTGTTCAGCTGGCCGCTGGCCGCGTGGCTGACCGGCTTCATCGTCGAGAAGTGGCGCTCGGTGCCGCTGGGTGCCTCGGTCTTCGTGGGGGCGATCCTTGGCGGGATCGTGCTGTCCTACGCGATGGGGATCGTCGGGCTGTCGCTCGCGCTTGGCAAAAGCCTGATCGAGAGCACCTCGCTGATGGTCGTCTTCATCCCGGGTGACATGATCAAGGCGCTGATCGTGGCTGCGCTGACGGTGTCGCTGTCGCGCGCCCGGCCTTCCAGCGTCCTGTCGCGCAACTGAGACGCGTGGCGTGGCGCTGCTGCTGATCCATACGGGCGGGACGATCGGCATGGTCGCCTCTGATGCGGGTTTCGTACCGCAGCAGGGCGTGGTCGAGGATTTCCTCGCGACCTTGCCCGAGGGGCACGCGGTCGAGTCCCTGCGCCTCGATCCGCTGATCGACAGCGCCAATGCCACGCCCGCCGACTGGAACCGGATCGCCGAGACCATCGCCGCGCATCACGACCGCTGCGACGGCGTGATCGTGACCCATGGCACCGATACGCTGGCCTATACGGCGGGGGCTTTGTGCTTCGCGCTCGAAGGACTGGCCAAGCCGGTGATCGTGACCGGCTCGATGCTGCCGCTATCGGTCGAGGGCAATGACGGCGCGCGCAATCTGCGCGACGCGATCGCGGCGGCGGGGCAGGCGGAGCCCGGCGTCTGGGTGCAATTCGCCGGACGCCTCTTGCACGGCGCGCGGGTCCGCAAGAGCCATTCGCGCGCCTTCGACGCCTTTGCCGCCGATCCCTCCGACATCCCGCCCTGCCAGCCGGGAGAGCGCCTGATCCGCCACCCGATCCGGCCCGCCCGGATTGCCGTTCTGGCCGTGGCGCCGGGGGCGGAGGAGAGCCTTCTGGAGCATGCGGCCAAGACCTGCGACGGTCTGGTGCTGCGTTGCTATGGGTCGGGGACTGCACCCGACACGCCCGGCCTGCGCGCGGCGCTTGCCACTGCGCAAGAACGCGCAATCCCCGTCATCGCGGTCAGCCAATGTCCCGAGGGCGGCATCGCGCTCGGTACCTATGCGGCGGGGGCGATCCTGCGCGATCACGGGGTGATCGACGGGCGCGACATGACGCCCGAGGCGGCCTATACCAAGCTTTCCCATGTCCTCTCGCTCGACGACCCGCAGGCGCGGGCCGCGCGCCTGTCCCGCGCGCTCTGCGGGGAATACACGCCCTGACCCAAGGTGCTCACGCCGGTTTTTCGGAACGTCTTCGCCCACCTTTCCGTTAGGAGAGCGAACCCCGAAAAGGAGTACCTCCCATGGCCGAAGGCAATAACAAACCGAAATCCTCCAGTTCGAAGGCACAAAGCCCGAAGCGGTCGCGCAAGGCCACCGGGGTTGCGCCCGTCGAACAGCTCCAGAGCCGCGTCGAGGCCTATCGCGAGCTTGCCGAGGCCTATGTGAAATACCCTTGTGTGATGCGTCCGGGCGATCTGACGGGGCTCGCGCGTCGCCTGCATGTGCGCTCGACGATCATCGAGGATCACGCGGTACGGATCGACGAGAAGGCCGAGGGCGCAGGCGAGAAATTCGAGGAACTGGCGGATTCGCTGTTTTCCTTCTTCCGCGGCACCTCGCTTCTGTTCCACCGTGACATGCTGGGCGAGGATGAGCGGATGCCGACGGTGCTGGCGCTCGGGGATGTTCATCCCGAGAATTTCGGGATCATGCCCAATGCCGATAACGTGCCGATCTTCGGTGTGAATGATTTCGACGACGTGCTTTACGGGCCCTTCACCTGGGACCTGAAGCGCGGGATCACGGGCTTCCTGATCGCGGCCAAAGAAGAGGGCGACCAGAAGAAAAAGCATCGCGAGAAGATCGTGCGCAAATTCGTCGAGGGCTATCGCGAGGGGATGGAGTTCTACGCCCGCCATGACAAGGAGGCGAGCCAGCAGATGCGCCCCGATAACAGCCCGAAGGTAATCCAGCGGATGTTCAAGAAGGCGCGCAAGAGCCGGAAGAAATGGCTCTGGGATCGCTATCTCAACGAAAGCGGGCGGGGCTTCCGGGCGAATGACGAGCTGACGCCGATCTCCAGCCGAATCTCGGAGTTTCGGGGTTACATCAATGATGTGGCCAAACAGAACGGGATCGATCCGGGCGGTCGCGCGGGCGAGCTGAAGGTGAAGGATGTCTGCATCCGCCACGGGCAGGGCACCGCCTCGCTGGGTCTGCCGCGCTACTATTGCCTGATCGAAGGGCCGAGCAAGGATGCCAGCGACGATCTGATCATCGAGTTCAAGCGCGCCCGCCAATCTGCGCTGGAAGGCCTCGTGCCGGAGAACGATTTTGTCGCCGGCGACAAGGGCGACCGGATCGCGCATGGCCAGCGGGTGCATCTGGCACAGGGCGATGTGTTCTACGGCAGCGTGGAGATCGACGAGATGAGCTTCATGTCGCGCGAGCGCGCGCCCTTCCGCGACGATATCGATCTCGACGATCTGTCGAAGGGCAGCTGGCGCGACTATGCCCATGCCTGCGGGCAGGCGCTGGCGCAGGCCCATGCGCGCTCTGACGATGCGGGCGAGCTGGATTACCGGATCGAGCCGCGCATCATCGAGGCGATGCAGCCCTTCGACCTGTTCGTTGACGACTTGCTGTGTTTCGGACGCGAGGCAGTGAAGCGGCTCAAGCGCGACCACAAGTTCTTCAAGATGGATCTGAAGCGCGGCGCCTTCGACATGACGCAGAAGCACTACCGCTAGGGTTTCACCTCTGGGCAGCGGTCGGCGCGGCGAATCTGTCGTGCTTGCGTGATCGCTTTCGTGTCGTTACTCCGCGATTATGGCGGTCAAGCGTACGACATTGATGGATGTGGCGCGGGCGGCGGGCGTGTCCCGCGCGACCGCCTCTCTCGTCATTCGCGGCTCCGATCTGGTTGCGGACAAGACGCGCGAGAAGGTCGAGAAGGTCATCGCCGAGCTCGACTACGTGCCCAATAGCGGGGCAGCCCGACTGCGCGGCCAGAAAAGCCGCACGGTCGGCGTCATCATCCCGAACCTGGTGAACAGCTTCTTCTCGGAATTCGTCGAGGGGATCGAGGCGGAGCTGGACGAGCAGGGCTATCAGGTCATGCTCGCCAGCTCGCGCGACGATCCGGAGCGGCAATCGGGGTTGCTGCGCCGGTTGCGTGAGCACGATGCCGAAGGGATCATCCTCTTTCCCGCCGAGGGGACCGAGCCGCAGACGATAGAGAAGCTGGTCGCGGCAGAGGTGCCGCTGGTGCAGGCGATGCGCCATGTCGGGCGCGATCTGAGCGACTTCGCAGGCTCGGATCCGGGACTCGCGGTTCGGTTGAGCGTGCGCCATCTGCGCGATCTCGGCCATCGGCGTATCTCCTACGTCTCGCTTGCCGGGGAAACTTCGACGCGAGAGGAGCGTCTGGCCGCTTTCGTCGAGGAGATGCGGCTGCAGGGAATGACCAATACCGGAATTATCGACGTGCCGCTGGCATGGGACGGCTCGCCGCAATCGGCCGCGATGCTGATGGCGCTGGAGCCGCGCCCGAGCGCCGCGATCTGCTTCAACGATATCCTCGCCTCGGGTCTGCTGCGGGGGCTGTTCGACCTCGGGTTGATGCCCGGACGCGACCTCTCGGTGGTGGGGCACGATAACCTTTCCTTCATCGATCTCGGTGCGCCGCCGCGGCTCACGACGGTGCAGGTGTTCCCGCGCAAGATCGGGGCTGCCTCGGCCAAGCTGCTGCTGCGGCGGATCAAGGACCCGAGTGCCGCGCGCAAATCCGAGATCGTGACGCCCCGCCTGCGGGTGCGCGACACCACCGGCCCCGTCGACTGATCCTCCACCAAAGAGATCACGCATCCGTGACTTGCGACTCGGAATTTAGATCGTTCTAATTAGATCGATCTAAAACACATGTGTCCGATCGTTGAGGAGCGGAAGGGCATGTGGTTACACGCAGGGGAGGCGACGTGTATCACTTCAACTTCACGCCCGTATTCGATAACTTGGACCTGCTGCTCTATGGCGCATGGTTGACCATCCGCCTGTCTTTCGCGGCGATGATCCTGGGGCTGATCGTGTCGGTTCTGGGGGCGGCCGCGCGTACCTCGCATTCCAAGGTGCTGCACGCGATCGTCGGCGCCTATGTCGAGATCATCCGCAACACGCCTTTCCTCGTGCAGATCTTCTTTCTGTATTTCGGGCTGCCCGCGATCGGGATTTCGCTCGATCCCAATGTCGCGGCGCTGATCGCGCTGGTGATCAATGTCGGCGCCTACGGGACCGAGATTACTCGCGCCGGGATCGAATCCGTGCCCCATGGCCAGATCGAGGCCGGGCGCGCGCTGGGGCTCGGGCCGATCCAGATTTTCCGCTACGTGATCCTGAAACCGGCGCTGCGCAACGTCTATCCGGCGATGACGAGCCAGTTCATCTACCTGATGCTGACCTCGTCGGTCGTCTCGACGATCTCGGCGAACGATCTGGCCTCCATCGGCGCGGATCTGAACGCCAAGACCTTCGCCAGCTTCGAGATCTACCTCGTCGTGACCGGCATCTACCTCGTCCTTTCGCTGCTGTTCTCGGGCCTCTTCAAGCTCGTTCAGAACGCCGTATTCAACTATCCTGCGAGCCGCTGACATGATCCGCCAATTCGGACCTTCCGACATCCTGTTTATCATCGAGGCCGTGCGCTGGACGCTTCTGCTGTCGGCCATCGCTTTCATCGGCGGCGCAATCGGCGGGCTCTTCGTGGCACTGGCGCGCAGCTCGGGCTCGAAAGCGCTGCGCCGGATCAGCGCCGGGTTCATCCGTATCTTCCAGGGCACGCCGCTTCTGATGCAGCTGTTCCTGTTCTATTTCGGCCTGACCGTGCTGAACCTGCCGATCAATCTGCTTCTGGCGGCCGCGATCGCGCTGACCTTCCATGCCAGCGCCTATCTGGGCGAGATCTGGCGCGGCTCGATCGAGGCGGTGCCGTCCGGGCAGACCGAGGCCGCGACCGCGCTGTCGCTGAGCTATCGCGATCGGATGCAGCATGTGGTTCTGCCGCAGGCGGCGCGGATCGCCGTGGCTCCGACGGTCGGCTTCCTCGTGCAGCTAATCAAGGGCACCTCGCTGACCTCGATCATCGGCTTCACCGAGCTGACCCGCGCCGGTCAGATCGTCAACAACGCGACCTTCGATCCGTTCGTCGTCTTCGGGCTGGTGGCCGCGATCTACTTCATCATCTGCTGGCCGCTGTCGCTGTATGCGCGTCGGCTGGAAGGGCGGATGCGCCTCGCATTCACCCGCTGATTTTTCACCCGCTTCAGGTTTAGGAGGAGTAATCCATGAAGTTTCTCAAGACAGTCGCAACGGCGGCCCTGACGGTCGGCGCATTGATGGCAGGCCAGGCGCAGGCCACCACGCTCGATCAGGTCGAGAAGGCCGGCGTGCTCAAGGTCGGCATGCTCGTCGATTTCCCGCCCTTCGGTCTGATGGGGACCACCGGCAAGCCGGAAGGCTATGACGCGGACACCGCGAAGGCGCTCGCCGACTATCTCGGCACCAAGGTCGAGATCGTGCCGGTGACCGGCCCGAACCGCATTCCCTACCTGCTCTCGGGGCAGGTCGACGTGCTGGTCGCGTCGCTGGGCATCACGCCCGAGCGCGCCAAGCGGGTCGATTTCTCGCGCCCCTATGCCGGGATCGAGATCATGGTCTACGGCAAGAAGGACGAGAAGGTCTCCAAGCCAGCTGATCTGTCGGGCGAGTCGGTCGGCGTCGTGCGCGCCTCGACGCAGGATGCGGGCGTGACCAAGGTCGCCCCGGATGATGCCACGATCCGCCGCTTCGACGACGACGCGGGCGCGGTGCAGGCGCTGCTCTCGGGGCAGGTGCCGCTGATCGGCGTGTCGAACGTCGTGGCCGCCCAGATCGAGAAGGCCGCGCCGGGTCGCTTCGACGAGAAGTTCCCGCTCTCGAGCCAGGTTCAAGGCATCGCGGTCGAGCCGGGCGCAGACAAGCTTCTGGCGAAGATCAACGCGTTCGTCGGTTCCGCGATGAAAGACGGCACGATGGACAAGATTTCCGAGCAGTGGCTCGCCACGGACATCCCCGATTTTGTCCGCAACGGCTCCGCCGAGGAAGCCGCGACGCCGAAATCGGCCACGAACTGATCTCACTTCATATCCGGCGCAGCCCCCGCGCTGCGCCGGATCACCCTACAAGGCATCCCATGACACAAGCACAGCAGCCCGCCGTCGAGATGCGCGGCGTCACCAAGTTCTTCGGTGCGTTTCAGGCGCTGAAGTCGGTCGACCTCACGGTCGAACAAGGCGAGCGGATCGTGGTCTGCGGTCCGTCCGGCTCCGGCAAGTCGACCCTGATCCGCACGCTCAACCAGCTCGAAGAGATTCAGGACGGCAAGATCACCGTCGACGGGATCGAATTGACGGCTGGCGGCGAGAACGTCGCCAAGGTACGTCGCGATGTCGGGATGGTCTTCCAGCAATTCAACCTGTTCCCGCATCTGACGGTTCTGCAGAACTGCACGCTCGCGCCGCTCAAGACGGGACGTGCGGATAAGGCCACGGCAGAGGCGACCGCGCGCAAATATCTGGAGCGCGTGAAGATCCCCGAACAGGCCGACAAGTTTCCCGCCCAGCTCTCCGGCGGCCAGCAGCAGCGGGTCGCGATTGCGCGGGCACTCTGCATGGAGCCGCGGATCATGCTGTTCGACGAGCCGACCTCGGCGCTCGATCCCGAGATGGTCAAGGAAGTGCTCGACACGATGATTGATCTGGCCCGCGAAGGCATGACAATGCTCTGCGTCACCCACGAGATGGATTTCGCCCGCGCCGTTGCCGACCGCGTGATCTTCATGGAGCAGGGCGCGATCATCGAGGAGGGGCCGCCGGCGGAGTTCTTCGGCAATCCGAAATCCGAGCGGCTGCGCAACTTCCTGGGGCAGATCTCATGAAGGACGAGGCCAAATCGAACCCGTCGATCCTCGCGCTGATCGAGTTGAAGCCCGCCGACATGATGGAGGCGTTCTGCGCCGAGCATCCGGTCACCCGCGATGCAGAGGCCCGCGACGGCATCGAGGTCGTGCTGACCAGCGGCGCGCGCGGTCTCTCGGGCGAGGAGATCTCCGAATTTCCCGACCTGCGCCTGATCGCGGTCAATGGCGTGGGTACCGATGCGGTCGATCTCGACGCGGCTGCGGCGCGCGGCATCCATGTGACGACGACGCCGGATGTGCTGTCGGAGGCGGTGGCTGAACTGGCGCTGGGTCTTGCGATTTCGGTGCGGCGCCGGATCGGCGAGGGCGAGCGGTTGCTGCGCTCGGGCGGCTGGTCGAACGGACAGAAACCGCGGCTGGGTCAGGCGCTCACCGGTTGCCGGGCGGGAATTCTCGGCTATGGCCGGATCGGCCGGGCGCTGGCGGATATGCTCCGCGCGCTGGGAGTCGATGTGATCTACCACGCGCGCAAGCCCCATGATGACGCCCCCGAGGCATGGCGCCCCGACACCCGGACGCTGGCCGCCGAAAGCGATGTCCTGTTCGTCACGCTCTCGGCCACGCCCGAGACGCGGTATATCGTCGATGCACCGGTGCTGGAGGCGCTCGGCTCCGAGGGTACCTTGGTCAATGTCGCGCGCGGCTCGGTGGTCGATAGCGCGGCGCTGGCTACGGCTTTGCATGGCGGCACGCTGGGCTCTGCTGCGCTCGATGTGTTCGAAGTCGAACCTGTCGCGCCCGATGGGGCGGAGGACGGTCTTTTGCGCGCGCCCAATACGCTTTTCACGCCGCATATCGCTTCCGCGACGAACGAGGCGCGACGCGCGATGGCGGAGCTGGTGATCGCCAATATCGATGCCTATCTGGCCGGAAGCCCGCTTCCGAGCCCGGTAACGCCTGCCTGACCGGAGCCTCACATGCTGGACTTTCTCTGCATCGGCGAGCCTCTCGCCGAATTCACCAACGATCCCGCAACGCCCGATCTGTTCCATCGTCGCCTCGGCGGCGACACGCTCAATGCGGCGATCTATCTCGCGCGGCTACGGCCCGATCTGCGGGTCGGCTATCTCTCGCGGCTGGGTGAAGACGGAATGAGCCGCTGGATGCGCGAGACGATTGCGCGCGAAGGCGTCGAGGTCGAAGGGATCGCGGCGGAACCGACCGGCAGCCCGGGGCTGAGCTTCATCGCCACCGATGCCACGGGCGAACGCAGTTTCACCTATTGGCGCGACCAGGCGCCAGCGCGCCGGATGTTCGGCACCGACGGGACTGAGGTCGCGGCGCTCGGTCAGGCGCGCGTTCTGCTGCTCTCCGGTATCACTCTGGCGATCCTTCCCGTAGAGGCGCGCGCGCGGCTGTTGGCGGAGCTCGATGCGCTGCGCCAGCGTGGCGTCACGGTCGCGTATGACACGAATTACCGCCCGCGGCTCTGGCGCGACCGGGCCGAGGCGGCGGAGTGGACGGAGCGCGCCTTGGCGGTGACGAGCCTCGCGCTGCCCTCGCTCGACGATCTCGCCGCGCTTTGGGAAGAGGTCGACCCCGAGGCGGTCATGGCGCGCTGCGAGACACATGCGCCGGGGATGGTCGTGCTGACGACGGGGGGCGGTGCGGTGCTCGCGCGCGACGCATCGGGTGCGGCGCTGCAGGTCGCGCTGCCCGCGCCCGTTGCGGCCGTCGACACCACCGCCGCGGGCGACAGTTTCGACGCGGCGCTTCTCTCGGCCCTGCAACGCGGCAAGCCGCTGGAGGCAGCAATTCTCGATGGCGCACGGCTCGCAAGCTGCGTCGTCTGTTATCCCGGCGCGATTATCCCGCGCGACGCTATGAAAGAAGAGGTTGCACATCATGCAGCGTGACCAAATCGCAAGCGCAGCAGAAGCTCTGGCCGCCGCGAATGACGGCGAGACGCTCGATGCGCTGATGCCGCTCCCGGAAAGCCCGGCGGAGGCTTATGCGGTGCAGGCCGAGAGCCTGCGCCATCTCGGTCCGGTGGGCGGCTGGAAACACGCGCTGCTGGGGGGGCGCGACCTGTCCTGCGCGCCGGTTCTGGACCGAGCGATTCACCCGTCGGGGACGACCCTTGCCGTCGCGCCCCATGCCCGGCTTGAGTTGGAAATCGCGGTGCGGCTGCGCGCCGATATTGCGCCCAAGGCCAAGCCCGCCGAGATTTTGGATGCGATCGGCAGCGTTCATATCGCTTTCGAGGTACTGCAGTCGCGCTTCACTGCGCTCGAAAAGCAGCCGCCGCTGGCGCAGATGGCGGACCGGTTCTCGAACCAGGCGATCGTTCTGGGCGACGAGGTTCCGGATTGGCAGAGCCGCGATCTGACGCGTCTCCCGCTTGCGATCGGCACGCCGTCTGATCCGCCCACGATGGCCGCAGGCATGTCGCTCTCCGAGATCGTGTGCTTCCTCAGCTTCCTCGCCGAGCGGGCCGCCGTCATCGGGCCGGGGCTGCGGGCGGAGCATTGCATCGTCACCGGCGCGCGTATCGGCCCGCAACCTCTGCCAGCCGGGGCTCAGGTGTTTGGCGGGCTCGAAGACTGTCAGGTTTCGCTGATCACGCGCGCGCTCTGAAGACACAATCGGTCGACGGGCAGATGGAGGGCTCTGCTTCGAAAGATGCGGGGCCTCTGCGCTTCTCGCCACGAAGCCGCGACTGGGGCGCGCCCCTCAAGAGCGTCCCCGATGCACCAAATCGTAATTTAGGCTGAGTAGTGGAGGCGAGTACCGGAATCGAACCGGTGTGCACGGATTTGCAATCCGCACTTGGTCACTGATTTCATTGAATTTTCTTGTAAACTAAGTGAGTTTGGCTTGCTGGAATATCAATGACTTAAAGGGCGAGTTGTAAACCTCCCGGGCTTGTAGCGAAAACTGGGTCGGTATCGGCTATGTGCGGTGAATCGCGCCCGGCAAAACTGTCTAGCATCGCGGCTGAGATCGGTGACCGGTACCGGACCGCGCCTTCAGGCGACAAGTTTTCGCTCCAGTTGGGCATCGCTCTGGGTCGACAATTCGACGTTGCTTCCCCGACTAGGCTCAGGACGCATAGCCAATAGATGACCGTAGCGGCGAGAGCTATTGCGGAGGCCGAGGAGGTCGCACATGCAATCGCGCTATTGCTCTCCGACGAGGCCGGTATGCTCACCGGTGCTGTGTTGCCGGTCGATGGTGGTTTCCTGTCCGTCTGACCTCACCCAGGAAGCTCTCTCACGAAACCTGCGGCCCATGCTGCTCTAACTCAGCCCTTAACCAGCCCCTCCTCGCGCCACGCGTCGAAGATCTCAAGTGCGGCTGCGGGGAAGTCGGGGTCGTTGATATGGGCCTTCACCTCGTGCAATGCGACATTGTCGGGCGCGCAGGCGCGGATTTCGTCGAAAAAGCCGGCCAGCCCCTCAGGGTCGTGCAGATCGTGGCCGGGGCGGTCCAGTTCGTGCACCCCGCCCAAGGGCAGCAGCAGCGCGGTCGGTCCCTTTGCCCCAGCCAATTTCTCGCAATGCGCACGGGCCACCGCCCGGCGCTCCGCATTATCGAGCACGACCGAGGTCAGCAGCCGGTTATGCGCGTGACTCGGATGATCTTTCCATTTGTCGGGCAGGGACTGCCAGCCGACCATATCGACCAGATCGTGACAGGCAGGGGCGACGATCTGCGGCGTGCCCGAGGCGCCTGAATTCGTCATCCGGTCGGCGCCTGCGCTGATGGCAGAGCCATGCAGGTGGTTGCCGATTTCCTGCGTCGCGAAGTCGAAAACGCAGGCGAAGGCGCCCTGTGCCGCGAGGCTCTCGAAGGCGCGCCCGCCCATGCCCGTGGCGTGAAATACCGCGACCTCGTAGCCGCGCGCTTCCAGTTCGGGCTTCAGCGTCACCATGTATTTCAGGAAGGATTTCCCGAAGGACGTCATCCCGATCAGCGGTTTCGAACGATCGGGCCGTTCCACCGCGCGGGCCGCGCCCAGAACCGCGCCCGCCGCCTGACTGAGCGAGGCTTTGCAGATCGAGTTCAGCCCGTAAAGCCCGCCCGCCCAGAGGATCATCTGCACATCCGCCGCGATTCGTTCGGGCGGCAGAAGCGGCGAGAAAGAGACCGTCGAGACGATATATTTCGGCACCCCGATCGGCAGCGCCGCACATAAGTCGAGCGCCAGATCGGTGCCCATCGTTCCGCCCAGCACGACCATCCCGTCGAACAGGCCCTCGGCGTGGAGTTGCGCGACCAGCGTCGCGCCCCCGCGCGCCATGATCTGCATCGCCTGGTTTTCGTCGCCGCTCGCAATCGCAGCCTCTATAGAAGAGCCGCCCGCTTCGGCCACCTGATGTTTGCTGTATTCGACCGGGGTCGAGGGCTCGCCGAGAACCGAGACGTCCATACGCAGGACACGCCCGCCCTGTGCCTCGATCACCTCGCGCAGATAGGTCAGTTCATCGTCCTTGGTGTCGTAAGTGCCGACAACGAGAATGGTGCGATCAGTCATACGCGCCCCCTTACAGTTTGATCCAAGCGGTTTTCAGATCGAGATATTTATCGAACGCATGCAGTGACTTGTCATGCCCGTTTCCCGACTGCTTGACCCCGCCCAAGGGCACGGTCAGGTCGGATCCGCCATAGGTGTTCACATGCACGACGCCCGCGTGGATACCCCGGATCATCCGGTGCGCGCGGCTCAGATCTGCGGTCCAGACGGCTGCGGCCAGCCCGTAATCGGTGCCGTTGGCGATGCGCAGGGCCTCTGCTTCGGTGTCGAACGGGATCACTGCCAGAACCGGGCCGAAGACTTCGCGCTGTGCGATCGGATCGTCGGGGGCGACCCCGGTGACGATCGTGGGCTCCATGAAGAACCCGCCTGTCTCTTCACGGATGCGCTTGCCGCCGAAGACCTGTCGGCCCGCGGCTTCGGCCTCGCTGACGAAGCGGAGGTTCTGCTCCAGCTGGCGGGCGGAGTTCACCGCTCCGGCCTGCGTCGCGGGGTCGAGCGGATCGCCCACCTGCATCGTCTCGGTGAAGGCACGCAGCTTCTCGACGAAGGCGTCATGGATCGACCGCTCGACCAGCAGCCGAGACCCCGCGATGCAGACTTGGCCGGAATTGCGGAAGATGCCGTTGGCCGCGACCTTCACCGCCGTGTCCAGATCGGGCGCATCGGCAAAGACGATGTTGGGCGATTTGCCACCCAGTTCCAGATAGACGCGTTTGAGGTTCGATTTCGCGGCGTTCTCCAGCAGACGCCGCCCGACCGGACCCGAGCCGGTGAACACCATCACGTCGATCTGCATCGACAGAGCCATCGCTTCGCCGACCACCGCTCCTTCGCCCAGCACGACGTTGAACACGCCCGGCGGCATCCCGGCCTCGAGCGCCAGATCGGCGATGCGGCGCAACGTGAGCGACGCGGTCTCGGCCGGTTTTAGAACCACGGTATTTCCCGCCGCCAGTGCCGGGCCCAGCTTCCACGCGCCGATCATCAGCGGGAAGTTCCATGGTACGATCGCGCCGACCACGCCCACCGGTTCGCGGTGCACCAGCCCCAACGCATCGGGCGCGGTGGGGGCGATCTCGCCATAAATCTTGTCGATGGCCTCGGCATAGTAGCGGATCGTCGCGGCGGCGGAAAACGGCTCGGCCTTCAGTGCCATGCCGATCTCGGTGCCGTTGTCGCGCACGCCGAGAACGGCAAGCTCCAGCGCGTTGGCCTCGATCAACGCGGCCCATTTCATGAGCACTGCCTTGCGTGCAGCCGGGGCCAGCCCCGACCAGCGCCCGTCATCGAAGGCCGCGCGTGCGCTGGCGATGGCGGCTTCGGCATCGGTGGTGGTGCCGCGCGCGAGCGTGGTGATCTCGCGCCCGTCGAGCGGTGAGATCACAGGCAATATACCACCGTCCGAGGCGGGCTGTGCCGCGCCCTCGATCAGATGCAGGGCAGGGGGGATGTCGGCGCTACGCAGCGCCGCGATCTTGTCGGTATCGAGCATTGCTTACCTCGTGAAACTGTCATGCATGTCGTGATCGTGCGCGCTCTCTGGCTCGCGGTTCTGGCGCTCGCGGTAAAGGCTCGCGAAATGGGCGATCAGAAGTCCGCCTATGGCCAATCCGAGGATTGCCGCGATCGGACGGTCGAAGAAGTCGATCGGCACGTGCACGCGCGCCATCGACGACCGCAACTTGGTTTCCATGATGCCGCCCAGAACCATGCCCAAAACGATCGGGACGATCGGCAGGTTTTGCCGTTTCAGGATCAGTCCGAGGACACCGAACGCGGCAGCGATCGCGCAGTCCACAATCGAGTTGCGCAGTGAATAGACGCCGACGAAGCTGAGCACGAGGATCATCATGCCAAGGAAATGCGTCGGGATCTGGATGATCTTGAGCAGCCAGTTCGACGAGACGAGCATGAACAGCACCACGATGATGTTGAGCAGGATCATCGCGATATAGAGCGCGTAGACGAAATCGAGCTTGTTCTGGAACAGCTGCGGGCCGGGGATCACGTTGTGGACGTAGAAGACCGACAGCATCATCGCGGTGAGCGCTTCGCCCGGGATGCCGAGCGCCAGCAGCGGGATCATCGCAGCGGCAGGCACCGCGTTGTTGGCGGCCTCCGAGGCGATCAGGCCTTCGGGACTGCCTTTGCCGAATTCCTCGGGCGTCTTCGAGGTTTTCTGTGCGTAGGTGTAGGACAGAAACTGCGCGGTGAATTCGCCGACGCCGGGGATCATCCCCATCAACACCCCGCAGCTGGCAGCAAAGCCCGCCACCCTTTTGTGGCGTAGGACGCCCATCATCGCCCGCCCCATCGAGCCTTCGATGCGTTGCGCATGCGGTGCCGATTCCGGTTCGATCAGCAGGAGGAAGGCTTGGCTCAGCGCGAAAAGCCCCAGAACCACCACGATCAGATCAAAGCCCGAATTCAGGAAGTCGAAACCAAAGGTGAAGCGCATCGTGTATTTGACGGGCTCCAGGCCCACGGTCTGCAGAAAGATTCCGAAGGCTGCCAGCATGCCGGCCGCGAAGGTCTGGCCGCGATGGGCGAGGATCACCAGGACGATGCCCAGAAGTGCGGCCAGGAAAATCTCGCGCGAGCCGAACATCGGCGCGATTTTCGCCAGCACGGGCGAAAGCAGGATCAGAGCGATGATCGAGGCGACGCCGCCGAAGAACGAGGCTCCATAGGCGAGGCCGAGCGCGCGCAGCGCTTCGCCCTTCTTCGTCATCGGGTGACCGTCATAGGTGGTCAGCGCGTTGACCGCTGTGCCGGGCGTGTTGATCAGGATTGCGGGCAACGACCCGCCGAACATTGACGACCCGTAGATGCCCAGAAGCATGGTCAAGCCGACCAGCGGCGGCATCGCAAAGGTCGCGGGCAGCAGGATGGCGATTGCGACGGCCGGGCCGACGCCGGGGATCGCACCGATGATCACCCCGCCAATCGAACCGATCAAGAGAGCGACCATAACGTCGAGGCGCATCAGCATCTCTGCGCCGGAAAGCAGCATGTCCATGAGGGACGCTCCTTAGAAGTAGGTCATTAGAATTGCGCGGAAGGGCGCAGGGGCGGCCTCGTAAATCAGCCCGGCGGGGATTTTGACTTGCAGGAAGCTTTTGAAAAGCACCACGACGACGACCGAAAACAGGACGGAGATCAGCATCCATCGCCAGCCGCGGTATCCCAGACGCAGCGTCATCGCGCAGCTGAACAGGATCGTGGCGGGCAGGTATCCGATGAGCGGGACCAGCGCGACATAGGCCATGAACCACACCGCATATTCGAGCGAGCGTAGCCATTGCATGACTTCGCGCCAACGGCCGGGAATGCGCTCCGAGACGAACGAGCCGAGAAGGTGAAACATGCTGAATACAACCATCGCGATGATCGAGATCATCGGCCAGAACGCGGGTTGCGCGTAGGTCTTCGTGCGTTTGACCCATTCGGTCTGCCACGGCAGGGCGATCAACAAACCGATGGAGAGCGCGAAGAACAGCACGGCGAAGGCCATGTCACCGGGACGGCGATAGCGCTTGAATAGATCCTCCAGGTTCTTGGTGCGGATCGCCCGAGCAAAGCGGGCGCCCGCGCGCGGAGGGGTCTCGCGCGCGGGGCCTGGAGAGGATGGCTCATTCGCCATTGATGAGACCATCGATCGTGCCGAGGGTTTCACTGTCATGGGCGATGCGCTGGGTCGCGGTCGCGGCATCTTGCCAGTAGATCAGCGCACCCGTTTGATCGGCCAGCTCCTTGGCCTTGTCCGAGCTCATGACCTTTTCGGCGACGGCAGCGATCTTTTCGCGCACGTCTTCAGGAGTGCCTTTCTTGACGAAGAGGCCATCCCACAGCGCCAGGTCGAGATCCGGTTCCAATTCACCGACCGTCGGGGTGTCGGGCGTCAGTGGAATACGCTTCTCTCCGATCGATGCCATCACGTTGATATCGTCGAGGCAGGGGAGGATCAGTTGCAGGGTGGTATTGATCACGTCCGCATCGCCCGAGGCCAGCGTGTTGCAGTCGAGCGCGTCGAACGCCGCTTCGGATCCGAAATCAAAGCCCTTTTTCTTCGCGAGTGCGAAGGTCACCTGCGTCGGGATCAGGAAGGAGCCGAAGTGTCCCAGCGCGACGTCGTGGTCCTTGGCATAGCTGGCCAGCTCGTCGATCGTTGTATAGGGCGCGTCCTTTGAGGCGGCGATGACGAACGGGTAGGTCAGGAAAATGCCCACCGGCTCGAAAGGATCGGGGCTGAGCGCGGGGATGCCAACCGAGGGGCCGACCACGGGCACGTCAATCACGAAAGAGCCGACCGTGTAGCCATCGGCCGGAGCCTGTGCGACCTCGGCCGCGCCGGGGAAGGGGCCGCCGCCGCCGCCGGGCTTGTTCACCACCGCAGCGGGAACGCCATAGGTCTTCTGGAACTCGTCCGCGATCATCCGGGTCAGCACGTCTTCCAGATCGCCCGGCGGGAACGGGACGACGAATTCGACGGGTTTCTCGGGGTACTCGGCCTGCGCGGGCAGACCCGCGGCAAGCGGGAGGCCGAGGGCGAGCGCCCCTGCCAGCAGCTTGAAGGTCGAAGTCATGAAGCTCTCCTGTTGAGTGGTTTATTATTTGAACCGTTGGTATCAAATATTCTTGCATCGGGTTTTCTTTTCTGTCAACGTTTCAGTTGCAACGAACGGAAATTTTACGGGAGGCTGCCAAAGGGCGCGATGGGAACGATCACAAAGGCATTGGAATTGCTGGATTATATCTCCACTCAGCGCCCCGAGATCGGGCTCAGCGAATATGTTCGTCTCACGCAGCGCGATAAGGCTACGGTGCACCGTCATCTCGTCGAATTGGCCGAATGCGGCTTTCTCGAACAGAACCCGGAGACCCGTGGCTATCGGCTGGGCCCCGCGATTCTGCGTCTCTACGGGGTGCGCGAGGCGAATATGCCGCTGCGTTCGGTGTTGCGTCCTTTTATCGAAGAGATGGCGCAGGAAGTCGGCGAGCTGGTCCATGTCTCTCTGTTGCAAGGCCAGCAGCTTTCGCCGGTCGTGCATCATGATCCGCGCCTGCACGGGACGCAGGTCGCTTTCGACGAGTCGCAGCTATTGCCTCTGCACGCGACAGCCTCTGGCTTGGTGATGCTTTGCTTCGGCGGAGACGATCTGCGGGCGCGGGTTTTGGATGCGCCGCTGGAGAGCTTCACCGCCCAGACCGTCGTCGATCCCGATAGCCTGCGCGAAAAGCTGGCGGAATGCCGTGGCAATGGCAGTGTTTGGGTGGAGAAGGGCTTCGACGACGAGGTTTCTTCTCTCGCTGGGCCGATCTTCGGGCTTGGCGGTGCGGTGATCGGCGCGGTTTCGATCGCGGTTCCTTCGTCGCGCGCGGGGGCCGAGAAACGCGCAGCCATGGTGGAGGCTCTGCGAAAATGGGTGCCCCGCCTGTCCGAGCTAATGGGCGGTTCGCTTTCTGCGGATTATCAACAACGCGAGGTGTCGCATGGCTGAGCGCGCGCTCGTGCTCGACTTCGGTGGCGTGATCTCACGCACGCTGTTCGAAACGCATGATCTGACCGAGGCTGCGTTGGGTCTTGCGTCGGGAAGCTTGACCTGGCGCGGTCCGTTCGAGCCTCAGACCGACCCGCTCTGGCGCGCGATGCAGGCGGATGAAATCTCGGAGCGCGACTATTGGCGCCAGCGCACGCAGGAAGTGGCGGCTCTGGTCGGACGCGACTGGAGCGAGATGTCTGATTTCGTGCGCGCGGCGCGCGGGGCGAGCCCTGCCGATGTGATCCGCCCGGAATTCCTCGCAGCGATCGACAGGGCCGAGGCTGCAGGGTGTCGCCTCGCGATCCTGTCCAACGAGCTCGATCTGTTCTACGGCGCGGATTTCCGCGAGAAGCTGCCCTTCCTTCGCCGGTTCGATGCTGTGGTCGACGCGACCTATACCAAGATTCTGAAACCCGATCCGCGCGCCTATCATGGTGTGCTCGAGGCGCTCGAGCTTCCGGCCGAAGCCTGCGTTTTCGTCGATGACCAGCTGCGCAACATTCGCGGCGCCGAGGCCGTCGGCATGATCCCCGTTCACTTCGATGTGCAATCTCCCGCTCAGGGCTACGCCACCGCGCTGCGCCTGCTGGGCCTATGATGAGGACCGACATGAAAGACGAGAATTTCCTGAAAGAGCGCAACGCCCGTTCGATCTGGCACCCGATGGCTCACCCTGCGGACAGCCAGAAGAATCTGCCCGAGATCATCGTCGCGGGCGACGGTGTGACGATCACCGATGTCGACGGCCACAAGACGGTCGACGGTGTGGGCGGGCTTTGGAACGTCAATCTCGGGTTCTCGTGCCAACCGGTGAAGGACGCCATTGCCGCGCAGCTCGACCGTCTGCCCTATTACTCGATCTTTCGCGGCACCACGAATGACGCGGTGATCGAACTGGGGGAGATGCTGGCCGAGTTCTTCGCTCCCGACGGGCTGGAGCGCGCCTTTTACACCTCGGGCGGTTCGGATTCGGTCGAGATCGCGCTGCGTCTGGCACGGCAATATCATAAGCTGCGCGGCGAGGCGGGCCGGGTGAAATACCTCTCGCTCAAGAAGGGCTATCACGGCACCCATACGCTGGGCGCAAGCGTCAACGGCAACTCCAATTTCCGCACACAGTACGAACCGCTGATGCCGGGCTGCTATCACATCCCCGCGCCCTATACCTATCGCAACCCCTTCAACGAAACCGATCCCGAGAAGCTGGCGCAGCTTTGCCTCGCTGCGCTGGAAGACGAGATCAAGTTCCAGGGCGCCGAGACAATCGCCGCGATGATCATGGAGCCGATCCTTGGGGCGGGGGGCGTGATCGTCCCGCATGAGAGTTTCATGCCCGGCGTGCGGGCGATCTGCGACAAATATGGGATCCTGCTGATCGCCGATGAGGTGATCACTGCCTTCGGTCGCACGGGGGCATGGTCGGGCTCGCGGCTCTGGGGGGTGCAGCCGGATATGATGACGACCGCCAAGGCGATCACGAATGGGTATTTCCCCTTCGGCGCCGTGATGATTTCGGGCCGCGTGGCCGAAGTGTTCGAATCCGATACCACCGGCAAGGCGGCGATCGGCTCTGGCTACACCTATTCGGGCCACCCGGTCGGCGCGGCGGCGGCGATTGCCTGCCTGAAAGAGACGCAGGCGCTCAACGTCAAGGACAACGCAGCCGCGCGTGGGGCCCAGCTCTATGAAGGGTTGCTCGATCTCCAGAAAAAGCACGACATCGTGGGTGACGTGCGTGGCGGACGTGGTCTCATGTGCGCGCTGGAACTGGTCTCGGATCGCGCGACCAAGGCGCCGATCGACAAGGCCAGCATCGCCAAGGTTCATCGCGGTGCCTACGAGACGGGCGCGATGGTTCGGATCTCGGGCAATAACGTGATCCTGTCCCCCTCGCTGATCGTGACTGAAGAGAACATCGCCACGATCCTCGGCGCGCTCGACGCAGGGCTGTCGGCGGTCTGACGAAAACACCCGGCCTGCATCTGCGGGCCGGGTGCATTCAAGCCGTCTGTATGCGGCTCAATGCGGGGTCTTGTCGGGATGCGCCGCGGCGAAGGCGGGCAGGCTTTCGAGATGCGCGCCGATCCGGGCCAGTTTCGGCATCCCTGTCAGGTCGACCTTCCAGCGCTGCGCATTGTAGAGCTGCGGCACGAGGCACAGATCGGCCAGGGTGACCGACGATCCGTGGCAGTAATCGCCTGCATCCACCATCGCTTCGAGCGCCTGTAGGCCGGGCCCGATGAACGCCTGCATCCAGCCCTCCATCGTGATCGCTCCCTCAGAGGCGGCGACTGCGTGTTTGGCGACGCGAAGATTGCAGATCGGGTGAATATCGATGGCGACGGCATGGGCGAGAGCACGGATATTCGCGCGTTCAGCGGCATCGCCGGGCAGCAGGTTCAGATCACGCGTCTCATCGAGATATTCGAGGATCGCAAGGGATTGGGTGAAGCACTTTCCGTCGAGTTCTATCGCAGGAACCAGCCCTTGCGGATTGCGCGCAAGATGCGCGGGCTCGGTCTGCTCGCCCTTGGTCAAGTCGACGGAAACGCCCGTCCAGTCCATTCCGGCCAGACCGAAGGCGATCCGCACCCGGTAACTCGCCGAGGACCGCCAGTAATCATAGAGCACCGTCATTGTGCCGCCTTCTTTGTAAGCAGTTTATCCATGCCGCGTCGCAGCCCCGCCAGATCGCGGCCCAGAAGTGACTCCAGATCCGATTGATAGGCGATGGCACGCGGTAGAAGTTTGGCCATCAACTCGCGTCCGGTCGGGGTCAGGCTGAGCGCGATCAGGCGTCCGTCGGAGGGGTCGGGGCGTTTCGTCACAAGCCCCGCCTGTTCCAGCGCCGCCGCGGCCCGGCTGACCTTGGGCCGCTCCAGCGAGACGCGCCGTTCGATATCGCGCACCGACACCGGCCCGGCATGGCTGAGGTGAACCATCACTCGCCATTGCGGCATGCTCAGCCCGGCCTCGCGGTAGCCTTGAGCCAACTCGTCACTCAGCTTCGTCGCGATCTCCGCCATCAGATAGGGCAGGAAATCATCGAGCTGGAACTCGGGCAGCGGCGTATCGGTCTCGTGTCGGGTCATCGTCGCGTGGGCATCTGTGTTTTGTTGCGCTTGCAACAAAGAAGCACAAAACACGTTTCATTTGCAACGAAAAAGCGGCGGCGATGTGCAGTCGACTGCACCAAACGACCGGGAAGCCATGTCGTTTACCGTGGTGGGAGTGCGAGAAGCCGGTCCAGACCGGTCTCCAGATTTGTGGCCGCGTCGCCAAGTTCTGCCACCAACTCGGCTTGGAAGGCGTTCGCCAGCACCAGAAGCTCCGCCATCATTGCGCGGCCATTCGCGGTAAGTCGCAGCTTGACCAGTCGTTTGTCGCCTTCGTGGCGGGTCTTCGCGATCAGCCCGCTGGCCTCCAGCCGGGACGCCGCGCGCGAGACCTTGGATTTTTCCATCGCCACCCGCGCTTCGATGTCCCGCACCGATACATCATCGCTCTGTGCGAGATGGACGAGGACACGCCATTCGGGAATTGAGATACCGAACCGGTCTCGATATTGTCGGGCGAGCCTCTCCGAAAGTTTCTCGGCAGCTACGGCCAGCCGATAGGGGGTAAAGCTGTAGAGATCAAATTCGGGCATCTCAGCGGCATCTTCAGGCATCCTCAACCCCCTGCTTTCGCACATTTTTTATATCCGCACCATCATAATACAGCGGTGAATTCATTGCGAGTGCAATAAATATCCTTGACTTCGTTGCGAATGAAACGAAAAATCAGGCCAGGTTCGAAACTGCAGCTTTCCGCGCTGCCCGTGACCAAGGGATTGGAGGATCTCATGACCGATCAGGCGCTTCCGAAGGGCATGATCCGCGCGACCGGCACCACCGGCACGCATGAAGGTTATATGCCCGGTTTTGGCAATGACTTCGAAACCGAGGCGCTGCCCGGCGCTCTGCCTCAGGGGCAGAACAGTCCGCAGAAGGTCGAATATGGCCTCTATGCCGAGCAGCTTTCGGGGACCGCATTCACCGCGCCGCGCGGCCAGAACGAGCGCACGTGGTGCTACCGCATCCGACCCTCGGTGAAGCATACCGGTCGGTTCGAGAAGATCGACGTGCCGTATTGGAAATCGGCGCCCAATATCGACCCCGACGTGATCAGCCTTGGTCAGTATCGCTGGGATCCGGTGCCGCATACCGACGAAGAGCTGACCTGGATCACCGGGATGCGCACGGTCACCACGGCCGGCGACGTGAACACTCAGGTCGGCATGGCAAGCCATATCTACCTCGTCACCAAATCGATGGAAGACGAGTATTTCTTTTCGGCCGACAGCGAATTGCTGGTGGTCCCGCAGGAAGGGCGTCTGCGCTTTTGCACCGAGCTTGGGATCATCGACCTCGAGCCCAAGGAAATCGCGATCCTGCCGCGCGGTCTCGTGTATCGTGTCGAGCTTCTCGACGGGCCTGCGCGCGGCTTTGTCTGCGAAAACTACGGCCAGAAGTTCGACCTGCCGGGCCGCGGTCCGATCGGTGCAAACTGCCTTGCCAACCCGCGCGACTTCAAATGCCCCGTCGCCGCCTTCGAAGACCGTGATGCGAAAAGCCGGGTCGTGATCAAGTGGTGCGGGCAGTTCCATGAGACGTTCATCGGCCACAGTCCGCTCGACGTGGTGGCATGGCACGGCAACTACTGCGCCTATAAATACGACCTGCGCACCTACAGCCCGGTCGGCGCGATCCTGTTCGATCACCCCGATCCCTCGATCTTCACCGTGCTCACCGCGCCCTCGGGGCAGGAAGGTACCGCGAATATCGATTTCGTGCTGTTCCGCGAGCGTTGGATGGTGGCGGAGCACACCTTCCGTCCGCCGTGGTATCACAAGAACATCATGTCCGAGTTGATGGGCAACATCTACGGCATCTACGACGCCAAGCCGCAGGGCTTCGTGCCGGGCGGGATGAGCCTGCACAACATGATGCTGCCGCACGGGCCGGATCGCAACGCCTTCGAACATGCATCGAACGAGCCGATGGAGCCGGTCTATCAGGCCGACACGATGCAATTCATGTTCGAGACGCGCTTCCCGCAGATGCTGACCGAATTCGCGGCGAAGGAAGCGCCCCTTCAGGACGATTACATCGACTGTTGGGACAGCATCGAGAAGAAATTCGACGGAAAACCGGGGATCAAATGACCGACAAGACCAGCTGGGTGTCGTCCGCACAGGGCGACACCGACTTTCCGATCCAGAACCTGCCCTACGGCGTCTTTGACGACGGCAAGGGCGCGCGGATGGGCGTCGCGATCGGGGATATGATTCTTGATGTGGCCAAGGTGGATAACGGGCTTCCGGCGGAGCTCTTTGCCGAGCCCGCATGGAACCGCGTCATGGAAGCCGGCCCGGACACCTGGGCCAAGCTGCGCGCGCGCCTGACCGAGCTTCTCTCCGACGAGACGCACAAGTCGGCGGTCGAGCCGCATCTGGTGCCGCAGTCCGGCGCGAAGATGCTGATGCCGTTCCGCGTGGCCGAGTACACTGATTTCTACGCAGGCAAAAACCACGCGACCAATGTCGGCACGATCTTCCGGGGGGCGGAAAACGCGCTGCCCGCGAACTGGCTGTCGATCCCGATCGGCTATAACGGCCGCGCCTCGTCGGTCGTCGTCTCGGGCACGCCGGTCACCCGCCCCAACGGGCAGGTGAAAGGCCCGAACGAGGATCTGCCGCGTTTCGCCCCCTCGGCACGCTTCGACATCGAACTGGAATTCGGCGCCATCGTCGGCCAGCCCTCCGAGGGCATGATCTCGGTCGCTCAGGCCGATGACATGATCTTCGGCTATGTGCTGCTCAACGACTGGTCGGCGCGCGACATCCAGGCTTGGGAATACGTGCCGCTCGGTCCGTTCCAGGCCAAGGCGACCGCGACCACGATCAGCCCGTGGATCGTGACTCGCGCCGCGCTGGAGCCGTTCCGGGTCTCGACGCCCGAGCGCGAGCGACCGCTCCTGCCGTATCTGCGCGAGCCGGGGCCGATGAATTACGACATCGACCTGGAGGTCGCTCTGCGCCCCGAGGGCGGCGAGGAAGCGGTGATTTCGCGCACCAATACCTCGATGCTCTACTACTCTGCCGCGCAGCAGCTGGCCCATCACACCACGTCGGGCTGCGCCATGCGCGTAGGCGATCTGCTGGGCTCGGGCACGATCTCGGGCACCGAGAAAGACAGCCGGGGCTCGCTGCTCGAACTCAGCTGGTCGGGCAAGGAGCCGCTGGAACTTCCCGATGGCTCGACCCGCAGCTTCATCGAGGATGGTGACACGCTGACCCTGCGCGGTGCTGCGCAGGGAGAAGGATACCGCATCGGGTTCGGTGATTGCGCGGGGCAGGTACTGCCCGCCCGCGCCTTGCCGGACTGGGCTAAGGAATAAGGAGGCATCTCATGGCCAAGGCATTCGCGTCGCAAGGCGACATGGAAGACAAGAAAATCAGCTTCACCCAGGTGGGCGAGGGGCTGTATGCCTTCACCGCGGAAGGTGACCCCAACACCGGTGTGATCATCGGCGACGACAGCGTGATGATCGTTGAGGCGCAAGCCACTCCGCGCCTTGCGCGCAAGGTGATCGAATGCGTCCGCTCGGTGACCGACAAACCGATCAGCCACCTCGTGCTGACCCACTACCATGCCGTGCGCGTTCTCGGCGCATCGGCCTATGGTGCCCGCGAAGTCATCATGTCCGATACCTCGCGCGCTCAGGTCGCCGAACGCGGTCAGGAAGACTGGGACAGTGAATTCGGTCGTTTCCCGCGCCTGTTCCAAGGCCATGAGGAAATCCCGGGTCTGACGTGGCCGACCACGACCTTCTCCGACCAGATGACGGTTTATCTGGGCAACCGACGCGTCGATATCATGCATCTCGGCCGCGCCCATACCGCAGGCGACGCGGTGATCTGGGTTCCGGATCAGGAGGTCATGTTCACCGGTGACATCGTCGAGTATCACTCGGCTTGCTATTGCGGCGACGGGCACTATCAGGACTGGCCGGAGACGCTTGCCAATATCGCGGCTTTCGAGCCCAAGGCGATTGCGCCCGGTCGGGGCGATGCGCTGGTCGGTGAGGAGATGGTCACCGAGGCGCTGGAAAACACCGCCGACTTCATCCGCTCGAGCTACAAGCCGGTGGAACGTGTGGTGGCCCGCGGCGGCACCCTGAAAGAGGCATGGGACGCGGTGCGCGAAGCCTGCGATCCGAAATTCGCCGATTACGCGATCTACGAACATTGCCTGCCGTTCAACGTGGCGCGCGCCTATGACGAGGCCCGCGGCATCGACACCCCGCGTGTCTGGACGGCTGAGCGCGATCAGGAAATGTGGAACGCTTTGCAAGGCTGAGGAGAGCCGGGAGGGAGGAGAGCCATGCCGTATGATTACAAACCGTTCGACTATGTAGCGCCTCCCGGCCTTTCGGGGCCGGAGGCACGCCACAAGGTCATCATCGTGGGCGCAGGGCCGATTGGTCTTGCGGCTGCGATCGAGCTTGCGAACCACGGCGTGGGCTCCGTCATCCTCGACGACAACAATGTCGTTTCGGTCGGCAGCCGCGCGATCTGCTGGTCGAAACGCTCGCTCGAAATTCTCGACCGTCTCGGCGTGGGCGATGCCTGCGTGCAGAAAGGCGTGACCTGGAATGTCGGGCGCACGCGGCACGGGGCGCGCGAGGTCTTCAACTTCGACCTGCTGCCTGAAGACGGCCACAAGATGCCCGCCTTCGTGAACCTTCAGCAATACTATGTCGAGGAGTATCTGGTCGAGGCGGCGCTGGCCAATCCGCTGATCGACCTCCGTTTCAAGAACAAGGTCACCGGGCTGAGCCAGACCGACGATTGTGCGGTTGTGCAGATCGAAACGCCCGATGGTGAATACGCGCTTGAAGCAGACTATCTGCTGGCCTGCGACGGGGCGCGTTCACCCATTCGCCAGATGATGGGGCTCGATTTCGAAGGCGAGCTGTTCGAGGAGCGTTTCCTCATCGCCGATATCGAAATGCAGGCCGATTTCCCGTCTGAGCGGTGGTTCTGGTTCGAGCCGGAATTCCACGCCGGGCAGTCGGCGCTTCTGCACAAGCAGCCCGACAATATCTACCGCATCGACCTTCAACTCGGTTGGGAGGCAGACCCGGAGGAAGAGCGCAAGCCCGAGCGGATCATCCCGCGTATCGAGAAGGCAGTGGGTCACTCGAACTTCAAGCTCGACTGGACGTCGATCTACACGTTCCAGTGCCGCAGGCTCGAGAAGTTCGTGCATGATCGTGTGATCTTCGTGGGCGATAGCGCCCATGTCGTTTCCCCGTTCGGCGCACGTGGCGGCAATGGCGGCCTGCAAGATGTCGATGCGCTCGGTTGGCGGCTTGCCGCGATTATCAACGACGGAGCAAGCCCGGAACTTCTTGAGCGCTACGATGCGGAGCGGACCTATGGCTCCGATGAGAACCTGACCAATTCCAGCCGGACGACACGGTTTATGTCGCCTCGTGCCGGCGCTGAGCGCTGGTTCCGCGACGCGGTTCTGGCGCTTTCGGAACATGCGCCTTTTGCGCGACCGATGGTTAATTCCGGGCGGCTCAGCCTTCCGTGTTGCTATCCGCTCGATGCTGCGCCGAACGTCGAGGCGATGCCGGATGTGAGCCGCCCCGGGAAAGTCGCGCCGGACGCGCCTCTCGGGAATGAATGGCTCCTACAAAAGCTTGCGGGCCAGTTCATCCTGCTCGCGATTGGCTGCAAGGCGCCTGAGGTTGATGGCCTGAATACGCTCGCGCTCGAGGTCACGCCGGAGCTGAGCGCGCGCTATCTGGGGCAGGCGACGGCAGGGCTGTACCTGATCCGCCCTGACCAGATCATCGCGGCGCGCTGGGAAACGGCGGAGCCCGCCCAGATCACCGACCATCTCACCGCGATCAAGGAGGGACGGGCATGAGCTTGCAGACCGAACTCAATATCAAGGATCACGACGCGCTCTACGAGAAATTGACCGCGACGCATAAAGGGCTGACGGAAGCGGAGAGCGCAGCACTCAACGCGCGGCTCGTTCTGATCTTGATGAATCACGTCGGCGATCCGGAGGTTCTGGAAGAAGCTTTTGCGCTCGCACGGCAGAGCGGACGCAAGGCGAAGTTGACAAGTGACACGACTGCGAATGAAGTTAACACGTTAAGTTGATCGGGCTCGGCCCGAGGCTTCGTCATCAGGGGAGGAAAAAATGACGACCAAACTGACCAGACGTTCGATGCTCGGCACTGCGGCACTAGCCGGGGCCAGCCTTGCGCTCCCGGCAATTCCGGCGCGCGCCGAAGGGGTGGATCTCGTACTTTCCAGCTGGCTCCCGCCGCGCCACCCGATCGTGGTGGACGCGATCAAGCCCTGGGCGAAGGATATCGAGGCTGCGACCGAAGGCCGTGTGCGCATCCGCGTCCTCGCCAAGCCGCTGGGCTCGCCGCCGGCGCATTTCGACATGGCGCGCGACGGTGTGGCCGACATCACTTACGGTCTGCACAGCTTCACGCAGGACGACCGCTTCAAGAACTCGCGCGTGGGTCAGTTCAGCTTCCTCGGCAATGACGCGGTGTCGATGTCGGAAACCTTCTGGACGGTCTATACCGAGAAGCTCGGTGCCAAGGAGGAGCATGCCGGCACCCACCTGCTGGGCCTGTTTAACCACGGACCCGGGATGATCCACAACAACAAGCGCCCGATCAACAAGATCGAAGACCTGCAGGGTCTGAAGATGCGCGTGCCGGGCGGCTACATCGCCGATCTGATGAGCCATTTCGGGGTCGAGACGATCTTCACCCCCTCGGGCGAGGTCTATGAGAAGCTCTCGCGCGGCGTCGTCGATGGGGTCACTTTCCCCTATGACGCGATCGCCTCGTTCAACCTCGCGGATTATCTGAAATACACCACGACGATCCCGGGCGGCATCTACAACACCACGTGGTTCCTCGTGATGAATTCCGGCAAGTGGGGTTCGATCTCCCCGGCCGATCAGGAGGCGATCAACAAGCTCTCGGGTCTCGCCTTCGCGACCCGCGTCGGCAAGGCGTGGAACGGTGCGGATGAGCGCGGCAAGAAGGCAGCGTCCGATGGCGGCATGGTCGCCGAGACCGCGCCGCAGGGCGTGCTCGACGCGATCAAGGAGCAGGCCGCCGTTCTCGAAGGGCAGTGGGCCGATAGCCTGGGCGGTGACTATGACGGGCGCGCGGCGCTGGAAGAGTTCCGTAAGCAGACCGGCGTGTCCGCATGATTGCACGCGCCCGCTTCGTTCTCGAGGCGATTGCGGCCGGGTTGGTGACGGGGTTGATCCTCGTCACCTGCGTCGACGTGGTCGGCCGCTACCTTTTCAACAATCCGCTGACCGGCGCCTATGAGATCACGCAGGTCTTGTTGGGCGCACTGGTCTTTGTGGCGATGCCGCTGACCACGGGCAAAGGCGGTCATGTCGAGGTGGACCTGCTGATGCCGCTTCTGCCTACGGCGGTCCGCCGCGCGCTGGGGCGGATTGGCGGCGTGGTGGCAGCCCTCGTCATGGGCTATTTCGCGTGGCGCCTCGTGATCCTGGCCGAGGATCAGTTCCACACCCAGCTCGCAACCTCGGGCCTTGGAATCAAACTGTGGTATTTCGGCGTGATAGGCATCGTCAGCTTTGCCGCCTCCGCCGTGGTCGCCCTGCTCCGGAGACCGGAATGACAATTTCTCTGATCGCCTTTGCCATTCTTCTGGCCCTCGTCTTTCTGCGCGTGCCGATCGCCTTCGCGATGGCGCTTGTCGGCGGGGCAGGGTTCGCGTGGATGCGCGGGGCAGATGCCGCGGGCTCGATGGTCGGCAGCGCCGTCTTCGAGACCGGGATGAACTACTCGCTCTCCGTCGTGCCGCTCTTCATCTTCATGGGCAACGTGCTTGCCGGGTCAGGCATCGCCAGCGGACTATTCACCGGTGCCGACCGGGTGTTCGGGCGTATGCGCGGCGGTCTCGCGATGGCCACGATCCTCAGCTGCGGCGGTTTCTCGGCGGTTTGCGGCTCGTCTCTGGCGACGGCGGCCACGATGTCAAAGGTCGCGATGCCCTCGATGCGCCGCTTCGGCTACCATGACTCGATCGCCACGGGCGCAATCGCCGCGGGCGGCACGCTGGGCATTCTGATCCCGCCCTCGGTCATCATGATCATTTTCGGCCTGCTGACCGAAAGCGATATCGGCAAGCTGTTCATCGCCGGGATCATTCCCGGTGTTCTGGGCATCGGCCTGTATCTCGTTTCCGTCATGGTCGCAGTGCGGCTGAACCCGAAACTCGCCCCCGAGGTGCGGGAGCCCCTGCCGATGAAGCGCACCGATTTCATCGGCGTACTCGCGACCTTGGCGCTGTTCGTCTTCATCATGGTCGGGATTTATGGCGGCTTCTTCACGCCGATCGAGGCTGCGGGCATGGGGGCTGCGGCTGCCGTGGTGATCGCGGCGGCTGTGGGCGGGCTGAAGATGCGCGCGCTCTGGGAGGCGCTGAAGGATGCCGCGATCGCCTCCGCGATGATCTTCGCGATCATAATCGGGGCCGAGATCTTCGGGAATTTCGTCACGTTTGCCGGCCTGCCCGACGCGCTGGCCGATATCGTCTACAACCTGGGCCTTGGCGGCTTCGAGGTGATCATCATCATCGTGCTGATCTATATGCTCCTCGGCATGGTGCTCGAGAGCCTGTCGATGATTCTTCTGACGGTGCCGATCTTCTATCCGCTGATTTACCAGCTCGATTTCGGCTCGGGCGTGCTCGCCAATCCCGATAACGCTCTGATCTGGTTCGCAGTGATCGTGGTGGTGGCGACGGAGATCTCCTTGATCACCCCGCCAGTTGGCATGAACGTCTTCGTGCTGCGCTCGGTTTTGCCCGATGTGCCGCTGATGACGATGTTCCGCGGTATCTTGTGGTTTTGGGTCGCTGATATCGTGCGCATCGTGCTGATCATCGCCTTCCCGGCGATCTCGCTCTGGCTGGTCGGGCCCTGACGGCCCGACTGCTGGTCAGGTCTCGGCGCTCTCGTTCCGGGTCTCGATATCGAGAGCGAGCGAGTCGATCAGGCTGTTGACCCCGTATTCGAGGGCGACCTGCGCTTCGGGGGGCATCGCCGACAGCATCGCCTTCGCGCGCGCATTCACCTTTGGTCGCGCTTCGGCATAGAGGGCGCGGCCCTCCGGGGTGCATTCGTACTCCCGCAGTCGTCTGTCGCTGTCGGGCACGAACCGTTCGATCAGCCCCCGCGCTTCAAGCCGGGTCGCCGCACGGCTCACCTGCACCTTGTCGAGCGTGGTGCGCCGCGCGATGTCGAGCGAGCTGATCCGACCGACCCCGTCCAGGATCGACATGAGCCGCCATTCCTCGCGCGTCAGGCCATATTCGCGCGAGTAGACATCCTGCAGACGACGGGAGAAGGCTTCTGCCGCAACGGCCAGACGGTAGGGAAAGAACTCTTCGAGCTTCATGCAGTCTCCGATTTACACACCCAACCCTACGACCGTTTCGTTCGCAATGAAATGACTTATCTCACGCGCGGTCGTCATGCTCCAGGGCCGCGACGAAGGCCTCGAGCTCGTCGAGAAGTCGGGTGATCCGCTCTGCGCCGAGTTCGGCCTCGAGCTTGGCATAGATTTCGGCGCTTTGGGGCGAGACGTCGCGGAGGAAGGCGGTGCCAGCCTCGCTCAGCCCGATGCTGGCGCGCCTGCGGTCTTCGCCATCGCGGCGGATTTCGATCAGTCCACGGGTCTCGAGCGCGCGCAACATGCGGGTCAGCGAAGGGGCCAGCACGCAGGCACGTTCGGCAAGCATCGAAGCATCGAGCGGCCCGCTTTCGCGCAGCACTCGCAACACGCGCCATTGCTGCTCGGTCACGTCATGCGCGTTGAGCATCGGGCGGAAACGCTCCATCACCAATTCCCGCGCCCGCAGCAGGGCGATCGGCAAGGAGCGACGCGGGGCGTTCAACTCGAACCCGTCCGGCCGCTGTCGGGGGGCGCTGTCTTGGGTCATCGAAACCTCGTTCCTGTCAGGTGGCGGGCAAAATCGGAGGGTTTGGGGCAGTTGACAAGTCTGGATAAGATTAACATGTTAACGAAAGTCACGGGAGGAGAATCGTGCCGCATCTCAAGATCGAATATTCCGCAGGGCTGGCGGAGCGCGTCGATATCTCGGCGGCCTGCCGTGCACTGCATGCCGCGATGGTCGAATGTGGTCTGTTCCCGGTGGCCGGAATTCGGGTGCGCGCCTTTTGCGCCGATCATGCGATCGTGGCCGACGGGCTGCCGGAAAACGATTTCGCCGCGCTGACGCTTTCGGTGGGGGCGGGGCGCGACACGGCGACCTTGCGCGCGGGGGGCGATGCGATTTTCGCAGCCGCCCAGACCGCGCTTGCCGGTCCGCTGGCCACCGAACATTTCGCGCTCTCGCTCGAAATCCGGGTGATCGACCCGGAGCTGAGCTGGAAGCAGACACCGATTCACGCCCGCCTGTCGGGCCAAGCCAAGGGTAAGTGATGACCGATCTGACGGAAAACCTGCGCCGCGCCGAAGGCTATATCGCGCATTTCGCGCAAACCGGCGTGCGCAATCACATCGGAGGTGAAAGTGTCGAGGCCGCATCCGGTGCCACGTTCGACACGCTCTCGCCCGTCGATCTGAAGCCGCTGGCAAAGGTCGCGAAAGGCGGAGCCGAGGATATCGACCGCGCGGTCGCCGCCGCGAAAGAGGCGTTCAAGACCTGGAGCAAGATGCCCGGAGCGGACCGCCGCAAAATCCTGATCAAAGTCGCCGAGGCGATCGAGGCGAATGCCGAGCGCATCGCCTTTACCGAATGCCTCGACACCGGACAGGCGCTGCGCTTCATGTCGAAAGCGGCGCTGCGCGGGGCGGCCAATTTCCGGTTCTTCGCAGACAAGGCCCCGGCGGCCGAAGATGGTCAGGCTCTGCGCAACGCGACGCAGATGAACGTGACCTCGCGCCGCCCGATCGGCCCCGTGGGCGTCATCACCCCGTGGAACACGCCTTTCATGCTGTCCACCTGGAAGATCGCCCCGGCGCTGGCGGCGGGTTGCACGGTGGTGCACAAACCGGCCGAATTCTCGCCGATGACCGCCAAGCTGCTGGTCGAGATCGCCGAAGAGGCAGGGCTGCCGAAAGGGGTTCTGAATCTCGTGAACGGCTATGGTGAGGATGCGGGCAAGCGGCTGACCGAACATCCCGACATCAAGGCGATTGCCTTTGTGGGCGAAAGCCGCACCGGTTCGATGATCATGGCGCAGGGGGCGGCGACGCTGAAGCGCGTGCATTTCGAGCTCGGCGGGAAGAACCCCGTGATCGTGTTCGACGATGCCGATATCGACCGCGCCGTCGATGCCGCAAGCTTCATGATCTACTCGCTCAACGGCGAACGCTGCACCTCGTCTTCGCGGCTTCTCGTGCAGGAGAGCATTTATGACGAGGTCTGCAAGCGCGTCGCCAAGGTGGCGGCGAATATCAAGGTCGGCCATCCGCTCGATCCGGAAACGGTGGTGGGTCCGCTGATCCATCCTGAGCACGAGGCCAAGGTGCTGTCTTATTTCGAGACCGCCCGCAAGGAAGGCGCGACCATCGCGACCGGCGGCGAGAAAGTCGGCGATCAGGGCTGCTACGTCGCGCCCACGCTGTTCACGCAGGCCCGCAACGATATGACCATCGCGCAGGAAGAAATCTTCGGCCCGGTGCTGACCGCGATCCCCTTCGCCGACGAAGACGAAGCGCTCGCCTTGGCCAATGGCGTCGATTACGGGCTGGCCGCCTATCTGTGGACCGCCGATCTGGACCGCGCGATGCGGATGACCGACGCGCTGGAGGCGGGCATGATCTGGGTGAATTCGGAAAACGTGCGCCATCTGCCCAGCCCGTTCGGCGGCGTGAAGGCCAGCGGCATCGGCCGCGATGGCGGTGACTGGTCCTTCGATTTCTACATGGAGACGGTCAACGTTTCCTTCCCGCGTCAGGCGCATCGCGTGCCGCGCCTCGGCTAACGACAGCGGGCGGTCGGAGGAGGCCGCCCCGATCTTTTCTCAAGGGAGCGAGACATGCCCATTCCGGCCCCGAACCTGTATCCGCCGTTCAACATCATCCGCCTCAGCCATGTCGTCTTCGGCGTGACCGATCTGGCCGCCAGCCGCGCCTTCTATGTCGATACGCTGGGGCTTCAGGTGACCGACGAGGACGACCGTCATATCTTCCTGCGTGCGATGGAAGAGCGCGGGCATCACTCTGTCGTTCTGGTCAAGACGCCCGAGGCCAATGTGCGCTCGCTCGCCTTCAAGCTCTTCGACGAGGGCGAGTTGGGCAAGGCGCATGACTGGTTCAAGTCCGAGGGGCATTCGGTCGAATGGGTCGAGCGCCCCTATCAGGGCCGCACGCTGCGCACCCATGACTGTTTCGGGATGCCGATCGAGTTCTATTTCCAGATGGACCGTCTGGAACCGATCCACCAGAAATACGCGCTCTATCACGGCGTGAAGCCGCTTCGGATCGACCATTTCAATTGCTTTGCCAGCGATGTCGATAAGGCGGTCGAGTTCTACAACCGCATCGGCTTCCGCGTCACCGAATATACCGAGGATGAAGAGAGCGGACGGCTTTGGGCGGCATGGACCCATCGCAAGGGCGGGGTGCATGACATCGCCTTCACCAACGGCCTTGGCCCGCGGTTGCATCACACCGCGTTCTGGGTGCCGACGCCGCTTAACATCGTCGATCTGCTCGATCTGATGTCGACCACCGGCTATGTCGCCAATATCGAGCGCGGACCGGGCCGTCACGGCATTTCGAACGCGTTCTTCCTGTATATCCTCGATCCCGATGGTCACCGGATCGAGATCTACTGCTCGGATTATCAGACCGTCGATCCCGATCTCGAGGCGATCCGCTGGGATCTGAAGGACCCGCAGCGCCAGACGCTGTGGGGGGCGCCCGCTCCGCGCTCGTGGTTCGAGCATGGCTCGCTGTTCCAAGATGTCGAGCCAGTCGCCAGCGACATGAAGGCCACTCCGATCATCGCGCCGTGAGCGGGGCCCCGCACGCAAGCCCTTGCAGGAGAAACAGGATGGATGTTCAGGACTTCGAGACATGGTCGCGGCGCGCGGCGTCATGGGGCGTGAAATATCGCGAAACAATCGATGCCCGACCGGTGCGCGCGCGCACGACTCCCGGCGAGATCTACCACGCGATCCCGCCCAAGCCGCCCGAAACCGGCTGCGAAATGGAGCGGATATTTGACGAGTTCGAGAGCCTGATCGAGCCGGGCATGACCCATTGGCAGCATCCGCGCTTCTTCGCTTACTTTCCCAGCAATGCGGCCCCCGTGTCGGTGGTGGCGGAATATCTGGTCACCGCTATGGCCGCGCAATGCATGCTCTGGCAGACCTCTCCGGCGGCGACCGAGCTGGAAACCCGGATGATGGAATGGCTGCGCGACGCGCTGGGGCTGCCCGAAGCGTTCTCGGGCGTCATTCAGGACAGCGCCTCGTCCGCGACGCTGGCGGCGGTCTTGATGATGCGTGAGCGTGCGCTGGACTGGCAGGGCAATTGCGCGGGGCTCAGCCAGGCGCCGCGCTTGCGGATCTACTGCTCGGATCAGGTGCATTCCTCGATTGACCGGGCGATCTGGATCGCGGGGATCGGGCAGGACAACCTTGTGAAACTGCCCGCCGATCCGCGCAGCGGCGCGCTCCCGCCCGAAGCGCTGGAGGCCGCGATCCGTGCGGATCTGGCGGCCGGATATCAGCCCGCCGGGGTAATCGGCTGCGTGGGGGCGACCAGCACCGGGGCATGCGACGATATCGGCGCACTGGTGGCGGTCGCGCATGCCCATGATCTGTTGATCCATGTCGATGCAGCCTGGGCCGGTTCTGCAATGATCTGTCCCGAGTTCCGCACGCTTTGGGCCGGGATCGAGGGTGCGGATTCCGTCGTCTTCAATCCGCATAAATGGCTGGGCGCGTCCTTCGACTGCTCGGCCCATTTCATTCGCGATCCCGAGATGCTGGTGCGCACGCTGGCGATCCAGCCCGAATATCTCAAGACCCATGGCCGCGACGGGATCGTCAACTATTCCGAATGGTCTGTACCGCTGGGACGCCGTTTCCGCGCGCTCAAGCTGTGGTTCCTGCTGCGCTTTCATGGGCTTGAGGGGCTGCGCGCGATGATCCGCGATCACGTTCGCTGGGCGGGGATGTTGCATGATCGGCTGGCTGCGACCCCGGGCGTTGAGATCGTGACCGCCCCGGTGCTGTCGCTGTTCTCATTTCGTCGGGCGGGCGCATCGGATGACGACACGATCTCGCATGTGAGCGCGATCAATGATGACGGGCGCATCTATCTCACCCAAACGCGGGTTGGCAAACAGCTGGTGATCCGCTTTCAGGCCGGGTCCTTTGCGATGAACGAATCCGATATCGACATCGCCTATAGCGCCATTCTCGATGGTCTGGGACTTTCACAGGAGGGTCTGTCATGACTCTGGCACTGCCGCGCATCGCGGCGTTTCGCACCGGTGGCACGGATCGCTACGGCGTGGTGCAGGATGGCGGCATCGTGGATCTCACTCCAGAGTTCGGCGCGCGGTTCGCGACCCTTCAGCAGGTCGTCGAGGCCGGCGCGCTGGAAGAGGTGATTGCGGCGGCGGAGGGCCGCGCGTCTGATTATCGCATCGACGAGGTCGAGTTTTTGATCCCGATGGCAGCCCCGGAAAAGCTGATCTGTATCGGGGTGAACTTTCCCGACCGAAACGCCGAATACAAAGACGGGCAGGCCGCGCCACCTTATCCCTCGATGTTCATCCGCTTCCCGCGCAGTTTCACGGGCCATAATCAGCCGCTGATCCGTCCGCCGGAAAGCCCGCAACTCGATTACGAGGGCGAGGTGGTGATCGTGATCGGAAAGGCGGGTCGCCGGATCGCGAAGGAAGGCGCCTACGATCACATAGCCGCGCTGACCCTGTGCAACGAGGGGACGATCCGCGATTGGGTGCGCCATGCGAAATTCAACGTAACGCAGGGCAAGAACTGGGACCGCTCCGGCGCGATGGGGCCGTGGCTGGTGCCGTTCCGCGACGCGACCCAGCTGGACGATATCGAGCTGACCACCCGCGTGAATGGCGAGATCCGGCAAAATGATCGCACAGGCCGGATGATCTTCGATTTCCGCTATATCGTGAATTACGTCTCCACCTTCACAACGCTGGTGCCGGGCGACGTGATCGTGTGCGGCACGCCAACCGGGGCGGGGGCGCGGTTCGATCCTCCGATCTGGCTGCAACCTGGCGACGTGATCGAAGTCGAGGCCGAAGGTATCGGCCTGCTGCGCAACACCGTTGCGGATGAGCCGACATGCTGAGCCCCGATCAGATCGCGCAGGCCGCCGATGACCTGCTGGCCGCCGAAGAAGCGCGCAAACAGATCGGGCTGCTGAGCCTGCGCCATCCCGGCATGACGCTGGACGACGCCTATGCAATCCAGTCGGCGCAGATGGCGCGCAAGCTGGCGGCGGGACGGTCGATCCTTGGCTGGAAGATCGGGCTGACCTCGAAGGTGATGCAGGCCGCGCTCAAGATCGACACGCCGGATTCTGGTGTGCTCTATGACGATATGCTGTTTGCCAGCGGGGCGACGGTGCCTGCCGGGCGTTTCATCGAGCCGCGGGTCGAGGCCGAGATCGCCTTCGTCATGAAAGCGCCGCTCGACGCCACGGCGGATCGCGCGGCGGTGCTGGCCGCGACCGATTACGTGACCCCGTCGCTCGAGATCCTCGACACCCGCATTCTGCGCGCCGATCCCGCGACCGGGCAGGCGCGCGTGATCGTCGATACCGTATCGGACAATGCGGCGAATGCGGGGCTCGTGCTGGGCGGGGCGCGTCACGATCCATCTCAGGTCGATCTGCGCTGGGCCGGAGCGATCCTGCGCAAGGATGGCGAGGTCGAGACGACCGGGCTCGGCGCGGCGGTGTTGGACGATCCAGTGAAGGGGCTTGTCTGGCTGGCGCGGCGAATGGGCCAATACGGCCAGCGGATCGAGGCGGGGCAGGTGATCCTGTCGGGGTCGTTCATCGCACCGATCGAGTGCCCCCCGGGGACCCGGATCGAGGCCGAGTTCGGCGCTTTCGGGGATGTGTCCATCGCCTTCGATTGAGGCGGCAGGCCATGCAAGCCCGGCGGAATGCTGTTCGCGAGGTGCGATCGGCGTTCGTTTCGAATAAGCTCAAGCAACCTTTTTAGGACGGCCCCGCGCATCCGTTCCGCGGGTGCCGAGGTCAACAAGGAAGAAAATCACGATGGTCGATCTGCCAAGAAATTCGTTCAAAGCGGCGCTGAAAGCCTTCGGGGTCCAGCGTGGCTGTTGGTGCACGATGAGCGACCCCCTCGCCACCGAGCTGATCGCTGGCTGCGGTTACGACTGGATGATGTTCGACACCGAGCATTCGGCGCTCGATGCGCGCAGTGTCTTGCCGCTGTTGCAGGCGGTGGCTCCTTATCCTGTTTCGCCGATCGTGCGGCCCGGATCCCTCGACGCGGCGGAGATCAAGAAAATACTCGACCTCGGCGCGCAGACGATCCTCGTGCCGATGGTGCACGATGCAGAGATGGCACGCGCGGCGGTGGCGGCGGTCGAATATCCGCCGCAGGGCATGCGTGGGGTTTCCGGCATGAACCGCGCCACGCGCTTCGCCAAGATTCCCGGTTACCACAAGATCGCCCGGGAAGAGATCTGTCTCGTCGTGCAGATCGAGAGTGTCGAGGGGCTCTCCAATCTCGAGGAGATCGCCGCCGTGCCCGGGGTGGATGGGGTTTTCGTCGGGCCTGCGGATCTGGCGGCCTCGCTTGGGCATCCGGGCGAGCCTTCGCACCCCGAGACCACTGCGGCGGTGCTCGATGCGATCGCGCGCATCCGCGCCGCGGGCCTGCCGCCGGGCATCCTGACCACCGACGATGAGGTCTATCAGCGGGCGCTCGAGGCCGGTGCCGTCTTCGTCTCACGTGACATCGACCTGATCGCCCTGCGCAAGGGGCTCACTCTCGGCTGACGGCGCGTGCGGACGGGCCCGAGATCACGTGTAATGACATGACGTTCCAGAGTGCGCTCCGCAATCAGATCGGCAATGGCGCATCCTGCTTGAACTGATGCATGACGATCTGGCTCTGCACCCGCGCGACGGTGGGGTGGGCCAGAAGCACGTCGTGGATCAGCCGGTGCAGCGCCGCCAGATCCGCGCAATAGACCCGCAGCAGATAATCGGCCTCCCCGGTAAGGGTCCAGGCCGAGGTTATCTCGGGCTGCAAGGAGACGAGGCGCGAGAATTGCTGCGCGGGCTCTGCCCCGTGGCGCAGCATCTGCACCTGCACGAAGGCCTGAACCGCAAGCCCAAGCCGCGCCGCGTCGAGCCGCGCGCCATAGCCGCGGATCAGCCCCTCGGCCTCGAGCCGCTGCCGCCTGCGTCCCACCTGACTTGGTGACAGGTTCAGTCGCTCGCTCAAATCCTGCGAGGTCAGCTGTGCATTCTGCTGCAATTCCGCGAGCAGGCGTTTGTCGATATCGTCGATCATGCGGGAAGTTTGCGCCCTTTTGTAAGAAGGTGCAATATTCCCGCAAATCTTAGGGATTGTATGCGCGACTTCGCGCGGAACGAGCATTCGCGCTGGGCTATCCTCTTCGCAGCGCAAACAGGAGGAGAGACCCATGGGACCGTTCCCGCACGATGCCCCGCAATCGACCATCACCGAGGAGAACCCCGCCGGCACGGACGGGTTCGAATTCGTCGAGTTCGCCCATCCCGATCCGCAAGAGCTGCGCGATCTCTTCGCGAAGATGGGCTACGAGCATGTCGCCAACCACAAATCCAAGCCGGTCGAGCTTTGGCAGCAGGGCGACATCACCTACGTTCTCAACGCTGACTCCGACAGTTTCGCGGCGCGTTTCGTGGAGGAGCACGGGCCCTGCGCACCCTCGATGGCGTGGCGCGTCGTCGATGCGCAGCACGCCTTCGATCACGCGGTGAAGAACGGCGCGGAGCCATATGAAGGGACCGACAAGACAGTCGACTGGCCCGCGATCAAGGGGATCGGCGGCAGCCTGATCTATTTCACCGACCAGTATTACGACACCTCACCCTATAACGCGGAATTCGACTGGCTGAAGACGTCGAAGCCGAAAGGCGTGGGCTTCTATTACCTCGACCACCTGACCCACAATGTCTTCAAGGGCAACATGGACAAGTGGTTCAACTTCTATGGCGATCTGTTCAATTTCCGCGAGATCCGGTTCTTCGATATCGAGGGGAAATATTCCGGTCTCTATTCCCGGGCGCTGACCTCGCCCTGCGGGCGCATCCGCATCCCGATCAACGAGGATCGCGGCGAGACCGGGCAGATCGTCTCCTATCTCAAGAAATACAAGGGCGAGGGCATCCAGCACATCGCCGTGGGCGCACGCGACATCTACGAGGCGACCGACGCGATCGCCGATCGCGGCATCCGCTTCATGCCGGCCCCGCCCGAGACCTATTACGAGCTCAGCCATGACCGCGTGACCGGGCATGAGGAGCCGGTCGAGCGAATGAAGAAGCACGGTATCCTGATCGACGGCGAAGGCGTCCTTGGCGGCGGCGAGACCAAGATCCTGCTGCAGATCTTCTCGAAGACTGTGATCGGGCCGATCTTCTTCGAATTCATCCAGCGTAAGGGTGATGACGGGTTCGGCGAGGGCAACTTCAAGGCGCTCTTCGAGTCGATCGAGCGCGAGCAGATCGAAAGCGGCGAACTCGTCGTGGAATGATCTTCTGAGCGAAGAATTCGGGTCAGGTAGGTGCCTGGCCCGAATGGGCTACCGCCTCTCTTGAGAGCGCAGAGGGGGCGCTTGCAGTGCCTGGTCACAGTGGTGCTCCGCGCACCGGATCGCGTGGCAATACACCGCACCGGGAAAGTACATGCAGAACGGGCTCGCGCGACCCTTGGAAGTCGATCGCGGCGTTTTCCGCCTCACTCCAAACCCCGCGTGCCACGGAGCCAGGCTTCGATTGCCCATCTGAAATGTCAGCCGGAAAACCAGATTCCGGGTCGGCTCTGGAAACCGACCTGTAAATAAAAAACTCGATTTTCGGCTAAGTAGTGGAGGCGAGTACCGGAATCGAACCGGTGTACACGGATTTGCAAACCGCACCTTTTCTCGGTCACTTCAACGACATAGGCCCTGAAAAGTATCAGGACAAAGGCCGAACGAGCGGTGAACCTGATACCTCGTCTATCTTCGGCGCTGGGCGCTTGCGATCGCGGCAAAGGCACAGAAAAACCGCCGCTCGCGTGGCCTGCGAAGCGGCGGTTCCAAAGATCTCGAAAGATCCCGATCTGCACCCCGAAAATAGCATGTTTCCGGCCCTCAAGGCAACGCTGTTGCCGTATCTCGGGGGGCGCTCGAATGGGTAATGTGCTGCGCATGAACCGCGATCGCGGTGGAGCATCCGACAAGACAGAGCTGCAAGCCGTGAAGCTGCAGATAATCCTCAATATGTCCCTCGACCGTGATCTGAAGCCCGCAGCTTTCAAGGCGGCGGTCTATCTCCTGGTAGGCCCTGGAAGCGGCCCGAGGGGGGAATGCTTTCTCAGCGATCGCGACCTCGCCGAGTGCATCGGGGTGAGCCCTGACACGATCGCGAAGACCATCCTCAAGAGCTCTGCCTTCCAGCGATACTTTGAGTTCGACCGGGGGCGAAACCGGGGGGATGCGACCGACTATCGCGTGACCGATGAGGCGATCGCCGACGCTGCCGAGAGAAAGGGGCTTGGGCTTTCGTGGCTCTGCCGCGCCGACAGAACCGAGGTCGAGACGACACGGAAGAAACGTCAGAACGAAAAGGCCGGAAAAAATCAGGGCTTTGCCAAAAAAGGGCGGAGAAATTCCGGGCTTAGAAATGAGGAGGCGCAGGAAAAGCCCGGAAAAAAACCGACAGAAAGCCCGGAAGAAACCCGAGTGAAAGCCCGGAAAAAACACCCCCCCATCCCAGAGGAAGAACCCAGAGAGAACCCAGCTTGCGCGGCTGTCGCCGCAGACGAGTTTGATTTCGATGAATTCCGTATGCGGTTTCTTCGGGCCTATCCGAAGGTGGGTGATGAGGGCGCTACTGAAAACGAACTCCGCAAGGCGATCAAAGCCGGTGCCGATCCCGATCGCATCCTCGCGGGTGCACGGGCCTATGCCGATGAACAGGACGGCAACGCACCCAGGTACATCGCATATTCGGAGAACTGGCTTGCGAAGAAGCGCTGGGAGCATTCCAGCCAGACGGCTCCGGCGGAGAGAAACCCTGAAGCTATCGCGGAGGTCCGAGCCAAGGCCATTCGTGAGAAAGCGCCCTGGATCGGCCGCCACCTGTCGGCGGCAGCAGCGCGGGAGCTGGTAGCGCGACAGATGGTTACGGCTGAGCAGTGCCGAGCGGCGGGGGTGGACCTATGAACGCCTTCGACTTCGAAGCCGAGCGACTCTTTGACGTGGCCGACCCCTTCGGAGCGACACCGAAACAGCTGATGAGCCTCCTACGTGCCTTTCCCAGTTTCCGATTTGACCATTTCTTCACATTCGGAGAGTTTTTCCTCCAGCCAATGCAATACCGTCTCCGCGAGCTGCGCCGCCCGAAGATCAACCGGTGTGTCTTGGTTGGGAACAGCGTAAGTGTTGCCGCTTTGGTCGCGCACCGGCTGCAGCGCGATATGATGATCGAGTTCCTGAAACTCCGAGGGCTTTGAAGCGGAAATGAGCCTACCATCCTCGAAAGCGAATTGTCCCTCTGGCAGCATCCGGACCTGTCCGTTTGGCCCAATTTCCCGGTTGTCTTTCATGTAAACCTTCGCGTTGCCACTGATGCGGATGGCATTTCTCCCAATGACGGTCGATCTTCCCGAAGGTTGACGCGGCACCTCGTGTTGGTGGCGCGCATTCCGCGCGTGGAACGCATATTGAAGGGCAGGATTGGACTTCTGCTCGTGTTTCATCCGGTCCGACCAAGCTTTGCTCGGCCCCTGATCCGTCGCCCTCATCATGGCACCGGCCGCGGACGTGTAGTTCTCAAGGAAGCTTCCCCATAGTCGGTATAGGTTGTCTGTCTCAGTTTCGGCTTTCAGCTCTGCTAAGTCTTTTTTCGCATAGGCGACGTATTGTTTTGCGTTTGCAAATATCCCTTTGAAACCATTTCTCATTCTTCTGTCCTCAAATCCGCTCAGTAGAATCGGTCCGATAATACCATGCAAAGAGATTGGTGGGGCAGTCCGGGGCGACAGGCGTATCGAATGGTGGAGCCTACCCACGGCACGGGTCCTTCGCGCGGGGGCAAGGCCAGTGGGTTAGCACGGTCGCAAAAAAACATTTGTGAGTGATCGGGAAAACCCGTTTCGTTTCGCTTTGCTCAGCGGCGCGAACATGGCGTTTGCTCAGAAAACATTGGGACTTCTGAGGCGGTGCTGATCGCCAAGGTTCCTCGATTTGCGAAATGCCGTGGTGGCTGGGGAGTGGCGCGCGAGTCCCGCACAGAGGCAAGGCGGGGATAGCGCCAGAGGAAAGTGCCGGGCGACTGCCGCACGCTCGGGGGGCGAGGGATCACCAGAAAAGGAAAGTCAGATGGCTCGTCGCCCCAAATACGCACCCGGCCAAACCGCAACCTCAACGCCTGTGAGTGCAAATGTGGGAGCGCCCCAAGATCGAGCGCGTGAGCCCGCAGAGCGGAATTCTCGCGGCGCGGCCCAGCGCCTGCTCTCGATCATTGAATCCGGCCAGATGGCGCAGCCTCGTAACACGATCGTCCGCGATGACGACACTGTGCTGTCCATTCCGTTCGCGTCTGCGGTCGCTGGGGTGGCCGATGTGCTGCCGCTGGGGGCCGAGCTGACGGCCTTGCTTGAGGATGACGGGCAGATCTATCTCGATCCTCCGGCGCAGGACGCTGGCGCGGTCGTCACGCTCGAGGCCGCGATGGCGCAGAGTTCGCGCGCACTGTCGGCTGGCGCCCGCCTCGTAACAAGTGATGACTTGGAGCAGATCGCCCTCGTGGGCGCTGGGCCTATCAGAGCGCATCAGCGGCTCAAGTTTTCGACTTTCGAGCCCGCGGCGTTCTCTGTGGTCGACTTCGACGCCGATCCCAGTGCAGAAATTTCTCTCTCGCCGATCCCGGTCTCCGACGCTGAGCTGGATCGCGAGGCGATGATCAGTCGGGCTTTCGCCTTCCGTATGAGCCGCCGCGAGATCAAGACGCGCGGAAAGGGGCTTGAGGCGATCGCTGCCGAGCTGCTGTGGTCGATCGCTCAAGGGCTCGGGCGCGCTATGGACGCAACGCTTTTCGACGCCCTCAAGGCGCTGCCTGCCAACCCGTGGGCGCTGGGCAAAGCCGCCGCGCAGGGTATTCCGTTCTCCGCCCTACGCGGCATTGTCGGCACCGGCGCAACGGGTGCCCAGGCTGTCGAGGGCGGTCTGTTCGTGGAGGGTGTCCCGGCGGAGATCACCCCCGATATGGCGGAAACGCTGCTGGGGGTCTGGAGCCGCGCAGGAATTGCGGTCGATCCGAATATCAATGTGATTGTGTCGCGCCTGGACGCGAGCGGAGCCGTCGAGCTGGTCTGCTGGGCTGATATGCAGGCTCTGGTCCCCGATCCGGCGATGTTTTGGAGCGTGGCCTAATGCGGCGGATGCTTGCCTTGCTTTTCTGGGGCGCGCGTGGGCGTGCCTCTGACGCGCGCGGGGGTGGAGCAGCTGAGGAGCGCAGCGCGCTCCCCCGTGAGCTCATGATCGCGATCGAGGGCGCGCCAGTGATATGGCGTCCCTCCAGGGATGACGATGAAGAAGCGGGCCCGATCGTGACGGTTTTCGGCGTTGGGAGCTGGGTGTGGGATGGGATTTCGGATGCCCAGGCGCGTGTCGCCCGTTCCTATCCAGAACTCTCTCCGCGTCACTGTGAGCGCGCCGCCACGCTCATTCGCGCCCAGATCGGCCGGCGAAACCGTCAAGCGTTTCGGAAGGGCGAAGCCAGAGGCTCGGCCCTCGATCGCGCTCTCGACGAGGAGCACGCATATTTTGGAGGAGTTTTCCGCGATGACTGAGAAGAAGATCACGATCCGCAGCAAAGGTCTGCATGACGAGGTGTTGCGCGAGCGTGCGCGGTTTCTCGAGGACGAGGGGGTTGAGCTCTCGATCGCGCAGACCGCCGCACGCCTCGTGCGTGTGGGGCTACGGCATTCTGCGATGGAAACGAAGCAACTGAGAAAGGGTTTGAAATGAACAGATTGCCACCGCTGGGAAATTCTCGACAGGTTTCCCAATACCTTGCTGTCTCTGAAATGGACCTCACGAACGTCGTTGACGCCGTTGATATCGGGTTTCCCAAGGCAGTCCGCGTTGCCGGTGAGCGCCGCTGGCGGTTCGATGATATCGACGCGTGGCTTGAGGCCCATGCGGACGAAGCGTGTGCCGAGTGAAGATGCGCTATTCCAGGCTTCGCCGCCGTGCTGCCCGACGCCGGGGTGCAGTCAAGCTCGAATGGGCAGTGCCTTGGCTGGGCTTACGTCGCTGATAGAATTCGCGCGGTGTCTGGCGGTCTCGCTTTCCTGCCGCCACTTCGCGTGATGCTCCGAACTCTCGCGGAGCCGCGCCCTCGAGGATTCATGCCCTTCGAGGGCGCTTTCAGTCGAGGATGTGCTGATCAGGCGAATTCGACAAAGGCGACGTAGCGGTCGCGGGTCAAAATCGGAAGCAGCTCGTCGACCGACATGCCGATGGAGACGTCAGCAATGTCTGCTGGGACGGCCACGACATGCAAGCCGGGATCCTCCGCAGCGCCCTTGACGCTGGCTGCGCCGAAGCGCTTTTCGGGGAAGGCCTCCCGACATATCTGCTTGGCTCTGGTTCGCCTGTCTTTAGCAAGGGAGCCAGCTCGGTCCGGCCAGCGCTGAGCGGCAAGCACGAGCCCTTCTGGGTGTGAGAACAAGAGGAACAGAGGGTCTTCGTCTGCGCTCATTAGGCGGTCGGCTGCTTTCGCAAGCGGACACCGGGCCCGTCACCATTCTCGGGCAGAAAGATCACCCCGGCGGCGTCCAGCGCTGCAAGAAGCTTCTCACCAGTTGATGGCGATCCGCCGAGTTTGCCGCCCGCTGCCTCGAGTCGCTTAATGGTCGGCAAAGACACTCCGGAGCGCTCCGCATGATCGGCTTGGGACCATCCCAGCAGCGCGCGCGCTGCCTTGATCTGCTCAATTGATACTTTTGGTATTGACATCGCCCGCCTGTGTGGTGTGATACCAAAGGTATTAGCACAAGAATAGGTAGACGCAATGAAAACTGCACATAACAAAACGGATTTCCACCGCGTCGCGGCTCAGCCGCACACACTGCCCGGTCTGGATGAGGGCCCCGATTTTCTCGCGACTTCGGAGTTGGGAGAAGATCGGACAGACGAGCTTTTCGCTGGGCTTGAGGATACGCGATCGGTGCTCGAGGGCATCGCGCGGTTCATTGCAGAGCAGCCGGAAATAACAGCTTGTCCAGATCGGATTACGGTTGGTCTGCTCGGGCTTGCGCGACGCACGACGGCCCGACTAGCCAATGATTTCGGTGACACGGATTTCGCGAGCCGGTTGATGCGACTGCATGGGTTGGTCTGCGCTGCCCTGGTCATCGGCGACACCTTCGACGTGGCGAAGGGAGGTTGGGCGTCCGGGGCCGAAATGCCTGGTTTGATGCACACGGTTGCAGTGGCGCGGGGCTTGGCCGAGGCCATCACGCGCGAGGCGGCAGAAGCCATGTGAGGACACTGACCGGGTCATCGGGGGGCGCGAGCTGGCGTTGGGATGCACTATAGAGGGTGGGGGAACCGCCAGAGGAAACCGCCCGCCAAAGTCCGCCAATGTGCGACAAGTCCAGACAAGCGGAGAACAGAGACGTGTCACATAGTGTTTCGAAATGCAGCGCGGCCCTTCTGACCCAAGCCGATGTGGCCGCACGATTGAAAATCTCGCAGCGACAGCTCCAGAGAATGGTCGCATCCGGTCATTTCCCCCCGCCGATGAAGGTAGGGGCGCAGAACCGGTGGAGCGAAGGCCACCTCGAGGATTACATCGCGGACCTCGCCGATCTTGCCAAGGCGGGGCCCCAAGAGGAGGCAGCTTAACGATGGGCATGGTGCAACCTCTCTTCGCCGGGGCCGGAAAAGCCGCGAAGCTGCTGGACCTGACGCCGAGCGATTTTCGACGCCTCGTGAGCGCTGGCGTCCTGCCGCCACCCTGCCGCCTTGGCGAGTTCGAGCGCTGGGACGTCGAGCAGCTGAAGGCGATTGCAAGCGGTGAGGCGGCGGAAGCTGCTAGGAGCATCGAATGGTGACCAAGCCATACCTCTGGCAGCACCCGAGCGGGCGCTGGTATTTTCGACGACTTCAAGACGGACAGATGCGCTACATCCGGATAAAGGCTGAACCGGAAACGGCGGAATTCGACCGGCTCTATTGGGAAATCCGGTCGGGAAAGAGGGCTGAAGCAAAACGCTCCTGGTCTGCTCTGATCGCGGCCTATCGGGAAACAGACAAATGGGCCGATCTCTCGCCGAGATATAGGCAGGATATCGAAAAGGTCTTCGCATACCTCGAGGAGAAGATCGGCCGCCAGGACGTGGCGCGTCTGAGCCAGCCGGATATCATGGAGGCGATGGACGCAAACCGACATCGGGCTCGGTTCGCAAACTACATCCCCACAGCGATCTCGATGTTATCCAAGCTCGCGATTCGAAAGCGCTGGAGGCTCGACAATCCCGCAGTCGGCGATCTGGAGCAGATCAAGGTGCCGAAGGACCGAAAGCAACCGCACGTGCCTTGGCCGGATTGGGCGGTCGAGCTCATGCGCTCCGAGGGTCGACCTGTGGCGCGGCTCATTTTCGAGATCGGTGTGGGCAGCGTTCAGCGCCCCGGTGACTGGGTAGGCTTTACCTGGGGCGATTACGATGGCGAGCGCCTGAAGCTTCGACAGAACAAAACGGGCGTTCCTCTTGAGCTGCCCTGCACTGAGTTCCTGAAGGCAGCGTTGGACGAGGAGCGCGCGCGGCTCGCGGTTGTGCCGCATCCGTCCCGTACAATCCTCGCTAAGCCTGATGGCAGCCCGATGAGCTACAACGACATGGCGCGGATCATGCTGGCCGAGCGAAAGCGTTTGGAGCTCACGGCCTTTGATCAGCATGCCCTGCGATATCGGGGAGTGATGGAGCTGGCGCTCGCTGGCTGCGACGACGACGAGATCGCGAGCTACACCGGGCACACCACGAAAGCGATGATCGTGAAATATGCTGGCGAGGCGCGCCAGAAGATGCGGGCCAAGCAAGCCGCGGCAAAGCGGCGATGAACAGAACAAGACCAAAACGAGACTCTGATACCTGAGGTGATACCCCCATGAACGAGCGGAATAATAAGTCATTGAAAAGTGTGGAGGCGAGTACCGGAATCGAACCGGTGTACACGGATTTGCAATCCGCTGCGTCACCACTCCGCCAACTCGCCGCCGTGGTGTGGGCGTCAGATACGGTATCGGAAGCGCCCGCGCAAGAGGTGAGTTGTGCCTTCGGCGCATTGTGCGCAGGCGACGTCGGCTCTGAGCGCAAGGGCAGGTCCGAAGGCCCTCTCGCATAACTTGCTCAGACCCTGCTTCTGTGGCAAAACCGGCCACAAGGGTTTGCTACCGAAGAGTTCTCGACATGCAAGATTTCGCTACGCGCCGCACCATGATGGTCGACACGCAGGTCCGTCCCAGCGATGTGACCAAATTCCCGATCATCGCGGCGATGCTGCATGTGCCGCGCGAGCAATTCGTGCCCGCGGCCAAGCGCGAAGCCGCCTATATCGGGGAAAATCTCGAACTGGCGCCGGGCCGCGTGCTGCTGGAACCGCGCAATTTCTCGAAGATGCTCGATGCGCTCGACATCCAGCCCGATGATCTGGTCCTCGATGTGGGTGCGGGGCTCGGCTATTCCTCCGCCGTGATCGCGCGGATGGCCGAGGCGGTCGTCGCGCTCGAAGACGAAGAGATGGCCTCGCAAGCCGAGGCCGCGCTGGCAGAGGCGGGGGCCGACAATGTCGCCGTCGTCACCGGCGCGCTGACAAAGGGCGCGGCGCAGCACGGCCCCTATGACGCGATCCTCATCGAAGGGGCGGTCGAAACCGTTCCCGCGGCGTTTATCGAGCAACTCAAGGAAGGCGGCCGGATCACCGCGATTTTCATGGAAGGCGCCCTCGGGGTCGCCCGGATCGGTTACAAGATCGACGGTGCGATGAGCTGGCGCGATCTTTTCAATGGCACCGCACCTGTCCTCCAGGGGTTCGTGAAGCCGCGTGAATTCGTGCTCTAAGGAGCACATCGAATAGGCTAGCTGTTTTGCAGGATATGCAATCGGGCGCTGAGCCGGTAGAATTTGAAGCAATCGCGCCCGGCGGCAGAGGGACAACACCTGCATCTGCGGCGATACAGGAAACGAGGGACATTCGATGCTGCGTAAGACTCTGACTATGACCGCTTTGGTCGCGGTTACCGCTTTTGGGCCGGTCGCGGCAGGGGCGGAGACGCTCGCCGATGCGCTGGTCTCTGCATATCGCAATTCGAACCTGCTGGAGCAGAACCGGGCTGCGCTGCGGGCCGCCGATGAAGACGTAGCCCAAGCCGTCGCGAATCTGCGCCCGGTCCTGCAATGGACCGCGAGCTACGATTATCTCAATTCCGACGCGACTGGGGCGATCTCGCAGAGCGCCTCGACCTCGCTCGGCGCGTCGATGACGCTGTTCGATTTTGGTCGGAATAAAATCAATGTCTCGATGAAGAAAGAGACCGTTCTGGCCACCCGCGAGGGTCTGCGTTCGGTCGAGCAGAACGTGCTGCTGTCGGCGATCCAGGCCTATTCGGATGTGAAATCGGCCTCCGAGCAGGTCGCGATCAACCAGAATTCGGCGCGCGTCCTGAACGAAGAACTGAAAGCCTCGAACGACCGGTTCGAAGTTGGTGAAGTTACCAAGACCGACGTGTCGCTCGCACAGGCGCAGCTCGCGTCCGCCCGCGCCTCGCTCGCTGCGGCACAGGGCAACCTGCGCTCCGCACGCGAAGCCTACAAGGCGGCGACCGGCCATTACCCGAGCAACCTCGCGGCTTTCCCGAAGCGCCCGGCTCTGCCGAAGTCGCTCGATGCGGCGCGCGATATCGCGCTGCGCACCCATCCGAGCATCAAGCAACTGCAGCACACCGTCGCGGTCTATGACCTCGGCGTGGACTACGCCCGCGCCAATCGCTTGCCGAAAATCACCGGTTCGCTTGGCCTGCGCCAGCAAGAGCAGGGCGTGCAGACGCAATCCGCCGGGATCGAGCTGAACCAGACGCTCTATTCGGGTGGTGCGCTGATGTCCGCGCAGCGTCAGGCCGTGGCGAACGATCAATCCGCCCGCGCGCAACTGAGCCAGGCCGGTGTGACGGTCTCGCAAAACGTGGCCAACGCCTGGGCGGCGATCGACATCGCGAAGGCGCAGATTTCGGCGTACGATCAGCAGATCACCGCAGCCCGAACCGCCTATCAGGGCGTCAAGGAAGAGGCACTTCTGGGCGCGCGCACGACGCTCGACGTGCTCTCGGCGGAACAGGACCTGCTGGATGCGCAGGCGGGGCGGATCGACGCGGCGGCCACTCTGCAGGTAGCTTATTATCAACTTTTGTCCGCTATGGGTCTGTTGACGGTAGAAAACCTGAAGCTTGGAATTCCGACCTATGATCCCGCGGCCTATTACAACTCGGTCCGCACCGCGCCCCTCACGCTCAGCCCGCAGGGCAAGCGTCTGGATCGTGTGCTCAAGGCCATCGGCCAGTAACGACCGAACGGTGTTTCGGCGGGCTTTCGGGCCCGCCTGCCGCGCCGATGTGGCGCAGGCATCGCAGCCTCCGGGTGTCCCTCGCAGTTTCGGGTCCGTCACGGCTGGACAGGCGCGCGTGCGCGCTGCAGGATGGAGTGATCATGGCTGATACCCGACCCAGACCCGAAATCGAAGATGTGCTGGCATCGATCCGGCGACTGGTGTCGCAGGATAGCCCGCGCGTGGCCGAGAGCTATCCGACCTCGAAAGGGGGCGACTCGACGCCCGATCCGCTGGTTTTGACGCCCGCGCATCTGGTGTCGGACACTCAGGCGGTGTCGCAAGGCGATATCCACGATCTCGAATGGTCCGCGCCGGGTGTTTCGCCTGAAGAGGAAGCCGCAGAGGCGCAGGATGACGCGGCCGATCTGTCGGAGGCGCCCACTGAATCGGCGGAGCCCGCACCGCTGTCCGAGGCGCGTCGCAAGCCGCAGAATTTCGAACCCGAATTCGACGATGCCGAGGCGGAGCCCTGGCCGTCGGAGGCCGAGCTGCCGCAGGGCAGCTTTGGCGACGAGCTCAAGCGGCTGGAGGGATCGCTCGCCCAGCTTGAGGCAGAAGTGGCGCGCGATGGTGCCGATTACGAATCCGAGACGGGCGACGCGTTCGAACCGGCAGGCACCGCGCCGCTGACCGAACTGCCCGAAAGTTTTGCGCCGGTTTGGGATCAGGGCGCCGATCCGGAGCAGACCTTCACCAGCGCCGAGTGGGAGGACGTGGCCGGCTTCGTCGCGCCCCAAGCACCGGAAGCCGACGCGGCGGACGGTGACTCGGATGCTGCCGCCGAGACGCTGGAGAGCGCCGAGGACGATACGTCCGCCGAGGATGATCCTCTGGGGCTCAATTTCGATGACGCCGCTCCCGCAGAGGCCGAGCCGGAAGACATCAACTCGGAGGAACAGGCCTTCGGGACAGAGGCCGTGATCGGCTTCGACGTGCCGCCGGGGGCCGAGGCGGAGCCTGAGCCCGAGTCGCTGCAGGACGCTACCGCAGTGCAGGATTGGGAAGATCTCACGCCGGAGATGGACGACGGTGCCGACAGTGCATCCGAGCCCGAGCAGGCGAGCGAGCCCGCATCTGACACGCCGCCGCGTCGCCTGCATCTCAGCGATGCCGGGGCGCGTGCCCCGGAGCCGGAGCCGCGGACGTCCAGCTATGCCGAGCTGCGCGCGTCGCTCGAGGACGATTTCGAGGCGGATGAGATCGCCGCGCTCGAGGCCGAACTTGCGTCCACGTCGGACCAACCCGATGCAGCCTTGCATCCGCTGGCGCAATCGATGACCGAGACCCAGCTTCGGCACCTCGTGTCATCGCTGCTGCGCGAAGAGCTCCAGGGCGCGCTCGGCGCGAAGATCACGCGTAACCTGCGCAAGATGGTGCGTCGCGAAGTGCAGCGCGCGCTGATGAGCCGAGATCTGGACTGACCTCTCTCCTTCGGGACTTGTGCCACGGCTCGCGTCGCGAGCGCGACGTGTTGGCTGCCCCGACATGTCTCGCGCAGTCGCAAGCAACGCCAAATCGAAGGCGCGGCCCCAAGACGCGGCTTAGATTGCTACCGAAGACAGGCCCAAGAAATTCAAAACGGCGCGTCCTGTGAGACGCGCCGTTTTGTGTATCCAACTGTCGCCGTGGCGCCTGACAGGATCAGGCGGCTTCGGCCTCGTGCTCGTCCGAAATCGCGGCGAGACGGCGTTCGCTTTCTTCGCGCGACAGGGCGACCGACGTGCGGACACCTTTGCCGACGAATTCCATCAAACCCCGGACGACGCGCTCGTTCGGATCGATGCCGGCGCAGGACAGAACTTCACGACCATCGCGCGAGCGTGCCCAGCGGGCGATCTGCTCGGGACCGTTGCCGTATTTCTTGTCGTCTGCAATCGCATCATCCAGCGCCGCGAGAACCACAGCGGCGAACAGTTTGCGGGCTCGTTGGCCCTGCTCGTAATTGAAGGCCGAGCCGTCAACGAAATCGCGCATTCTTCCGTCCTTTGTTATTGCTCTTGCGTTTCCTGGCGTGAGGGCCATCTAGGCCGTTCGGCCCCCGATTCGATATGGCTTGAGCCACATGGCAGCTATGCGCTATACGCATGACACCTTTGCCGCCCACCAAAAGCTGGCCCCCTCACAAGGGATCGCAATGCACGCGAAGTAAGCGTATGCCGCTGGAATTCAAGGCCGGCTATTTGCGAAGCGCGAACGCACAAAGGCCTAGATTGTCTTCTAAGTGATTGAAATTGCGCTCTATTGATAGTCTTCAGATCGCGCGAATTCGTTCGTATTACGAAGGATTGCCGGCGGTCGTTTCCTCAGCGTCACGATGTTCCGGAAAACGCGTCCGTGGGGCTTGCGCTTTCTGAAACATTTGATCCGTGCTGGTCATAAATAAGTGACCACAGCGTCATCCGCCGCCATCTCTCCCGTGGCGCGCCCGAAGCGCAGATAAGCGATCGCGCGATCGCCTGACCGCGTGAAAAGACGCCCGATGCTGCGCCCGTCGGAGGTGATCTCGGCGCCCGGCTCCGCGGGGCCTTTCACATCGACCGTGACGAAGCCTTTGCGCAGCTCGGTCTTGTGCTTCATCCGCGCGGTGACTTCCTGGCCGACATAGCAGCCTTTGCGGAAATCGACGCCCGCCAGCCGCTCGAACCCGGCCTCGAGGATGAACGTGTCGGGGGTCAGTTCGACACCAGTCTCGGGGATGCAATGCGCAACCCGGATCGCGTCCCAATCGGTGCCGTCATCGCCCGCTTTGTCCCCGTAGAGCCGCCAGCCCATGTCGGGATGGCGCGGATCGGCCAGCGCGCCCTCGGGCGCGGGCCCGGTGCCGCGATAGACGTTCAGATCGGAGGGGGCGATCGCGACATCGGCCCGCAGCTTGTACATGCTCAGCCGCTTGATCGTCGCCTCGGCGATGCTTGCGTCGATATCGAGCACGATCGCTTCGCCCCGAGTCAGCAGGAAGAAATCGGCAAGGTATTTGCCCTGCGGCGTCAGCAGGGCGGTATAGACCAGCCCGTCTTTCACGTGGCTCACGTCGTTCGTCACCAGCCCTTGCAGGAAGTGCTCGCGATCCGCACCGGTGATCTCGTAGAGAATGCGCTCGGCCATAGAGGTCTCCTTTCCCCGCCCATGTAGGCAGCCGGGACGGGAATGCCAACTCAATCGAGAAGCTGCATCCGGCACAGCCCCGCATAGGGCCCGTTCTTGGCGAGCAGCTCGTCATGCGTGCCCTGTTCCACGACCTGACCTTCGACCACCACGACGATCTTGTCGGCATTGCGCACGGTCGACAGGCGGTGGGCGATGACCAGCGTCGTGCGGCCCTCGCTCAGGTCCGCCAGTGCCTGCGCGACCTTGGCTTCGGAGACGGTGTCGAGGGCGGAGGTCGCCTCGTCGAGCAGCAGGATCGGCGCGTCGCGCAGCACGGCGCGGGCGATGGCGACCCGCTGGCGTTGCCCTCCGGAAAGGGCCGAGCCGCGCGGGCCTGCGCCGGTATTGATGCCGTTCTGCAGAAGGTCGGTGAATTCCGTCACATGAGCCGCTTCGAGCGCGGTCTGGATATGGTCGGGATCGACCTCCTGCCGCCCGAGCAGGACATTCTCGCGGATCGTCTCGTCGAACAGCGCGGAATCCTGCGACACGGTCGAGAAATGCTGGCGCAGTTCGGCAAGGCCGAGATCGTTCAGCGGCGTGCCGCCCAGTGTGATGCGCCCGCTATCGGGATCGACGAGCCGGGTCAGCAGGTTGAACACGGTGGTCTTGCCGGCGCCCGAGGGGCCGACAAGCGCGGTGGTCTGGCCGGGCTCCGCCACGAAGCTGAGGCCGCGCAGAACGTGCTTGTCGCCGTAATGCAGATGCACGTCGTCGAACTCGATCCGCGTGGTCTCGGGCAGGGCGGCCGGCTGCGCGGGCGAGGTAATCGCGGGTTGGGTGTCGAACAGGCGATAGATCCGCTCGAGGCTCGCCGCCGCCGTTTGCCAGGCGCCCGCCGAATTCGCGAGACGGCGCAGCGGCTGGAAGGCCAGTGCCATCGCGGTGAAGAAGGACATGAAATCGCCGACCGAGCGCTCGCCCGCCAGAATCTGCTGGCCGCCGAGGATCAGCACCACGAAGAAGCCCAGCCCGGTGATGATGTCGATCATCGCGGGCACGAGGCCCGAGATGAAGGTGGTCTTGATCTGGGCGATGCGGACCTCGTTCACCAGACGGGAGAAACGCCCCGCCTGATACTCCTCGATCCCGTTGAGCTTCACGGCGGCGATGCCGTGGAAGACCTCGTCGAGCCGCGTCGCGCGTTCAGAAGAGCTTTCGCGCATCTGGCGGGTCTTGCGGCGGATGTAGCGTTGCGCCATGGCGACCGGCAGGATCAGAAGCGGCGCGCCGATCACCGCGCCCAGCGTCCAGCCGGGGTCGATGGCGACTGCGACGCCGAACAGCGAAATCAGCGAGACCGCGTCGCGCCCGGTGCTGGAGATGAAGATCTTCCACACGTTCTGCACGGCGGAGGTGTCGCCCTGCACCCGTTCGATCAGCGCGCCGGGCGGGTTGGCCTGATAGAAATGCTGGTCGAGCCGCAGCATGTGGCGGAACAGATCGGTCTGCATGTCGCTCGAGGTGCGCAGCGAGACGCTCGTCATCACCGTGCGCGAGGCCACAGAGGTCGTCGCGCGGATCAGGAACAGCCCGAAGATCGCGGCGCCGACCCACCAGATCAGATCGCTTTCGCCTTGGACGAAGACCTTGTCGAAGAGCGGCTTGAGCATCCAGCTCAGCGCGCCCAGCGTCGAGCCTTCGATCATCAGAAGGACCATCGACACGCCGATCATCGGCCAGTGCTTGAGCAGATAATCGCGCCACATCCGGCCCGCGAGGTGTTTCGACGTGTAAGGATTTGCAGTCTTGGCCACGAGGCACCATGCGATAGGCGCGCCATTCGGCACGCGGTTAAGCCCGTGAATTACCGCGAGACGGGGGGCGCGTGCAAGCCGGGCGCGAGATTGACGCGGCGGGCGGTCGGCATTACCGATTGTCCGTTGTGCCAGACGGAGATACCCGATGAGCCTTGCCCAAGGTCGCCCCTACCTCGCCATTCCCGGCCCCTCGACGATGCCTGACCGTGTTCTGGCCGCGATGCATCGCCCCGCGCCCAATATCTACGAAGGCGAGATCGAAGAGATCGCGGCTAGGGTCGCGGCGAACCTGCGCCGGGTGGCGATGTCTTCGTCCCATGTCGCGATCTACATCGCCAATGGGCACGGGGCTTGGGAGGCGTCGATCTCCAACATCTTCTCGCGCGGGGACAAGGCGTTGAGCCTCGTGACCGGGCGTTTCGGCAATATCTGGGCGCGCAACGCGGCCACGATGGGCGTGGACGTTCAGCGGCTGGAATTCGGGATCAAGGCACCCGCCGATCCGGCCCGCGTCGAAGAGGCGCTGCGGGCCGACAAGACCCACGAGATCAAGGCGGTGCTGCTCACCCATGTCGATACCGCGACCTCGGTGGTCAATGATGTGGCGGCGATCCGTGCGGCGATCGACGCGGCGGGTCACCCGGCGCTCTTGATGGTCGATTGCATCGCCTCTCTGGGCTGCGACGAGTTCCGGATGGACGATTGGGGCGTCGACGTGATGGTCGCGGCCAGCCAGAAGGGCCTGATGGTGCCACCGGGTCTGGGCTTCGTGTGGTTCTCCGACAAGGCGCTGGCCGCGAGCCGCGAGGCTGATCTGGTCACGCCCTATTGGGACTGGCAGCCGCGCGCTTTCCCCGAGATGGTCTATCAGTATTTCGGGGGCACCTCGCCGACGCATCACCTCTTCGGCCTCGATGAATCGCTCAAGATGATCCTCGAGGAAGAGGGGCTGACCCATATCTGGGCGCGTCACGCGACGCTCGCCTCCGCCGTCTGGGCGGCTTTCGAGACCTGGGGAAATGCGGGGGGGCAGGAGACCGACATCGCGCTCAACATCGCGAACCCGGCCCATCGTGCCCATTCGGTGACGGCGGCGCGGATCGGCGCGGGCAATGCCCAGCGGCTGCGCAGCTGGTTGGAGCGCGAGGCGGGGGTTACGCTGGGTATCGGACTGGGCATGGCCGAACCCGGCACGCCCGAGGCCAACGATTTCCTGCGCGTCGCACATATGGGCCATGTGAACGCCCATATGACGCTGGGCGCGCTGGCGACGATGGAGGCCGGAATGCAGGCGCTGAAAATCCCGCACAACCCCGGCGGCATCGCCGCGGCGGCTGGCGCGATTGCGAAAGGCGCCGGTCAGGCCTGACCGTGACGCTCCAGCCAGTCGGTGAGCTGTTCGACCTCTTCCGAGGCTTCGCGCGAGATTTGCGGGGCCTCGTCGCGCGACGTCGAGAGCTTCATCTCGCGGCTGGTTTGGGTCATGCCTGCATAAGCCCCGAAGGCCAAGGCAAAGGCCAGCGGGCTAAGCATTGCGATACGGGCGTTGCGAGTCTTGCGGCTCATGTCTCTGCTCCTGTTGTTGAGCGAAACATGGGCGCGCCCCCGAGTCGGCGCAACTCACCTTGCGGCGAGATGCGCTGAGGCCGGTGCTTTTTCGCCTATCTCATCGGCGGAATTGTGTCCGAGGGGGCGTGTGCGGCTCAGCGCGCGCGGGCGGCTTCCAGCGCCTCGGGCAGGGCCGCGGCAAGCGCGTCGAGTTCGGCCTCGGGTCCGACCGAGACCCGGATGCAGCGGTTTTGCGGGGCGACGAAGGGCATGCGCACGAACACCGCGCGCGCATCCAATTCGTGCAGCACGGCCCGTGCGAAATCGCCGTCCTGCCCGCAGTCGATTGCGACGAAATTCGTGGCCGAGGGCAGGGCGCTCAGGCCGTTATCTTGCGCGATCTGCGCGATGCGGTCGCGCGCGCCTGCCACCAGAAGGCGCATATAGGCCTGCCACGTCTTGTCCTGCAGCGCGGCCAGCGCGCCCGCCTGAGAAATGCGGCACATGCCGAAATGATTGCGGATTTTGTCGAAGGCCGCGATCAGCTCGGGCGCGGCCAAAGCATAGCCCACGCGCGCGCCCGCCATCCCATGCGCCTTCGAGAAGGTGCGCATCCGGATCACGCGGGGATCGTCGGCTTTGATGCGCGCCTCGGTTCCGTCGTCGGCGAATTCCACATAGGCCTCGTCCAGCACCATCAGCGTGCCCTCGGGCACCGCCTCGATCATCGCCTCGATCGTCTCGCGCGGGTGATGGGTGCCCATCGGATTGTCGGGGTTCGCGATATAGACGAGCTTCGCGCCCACCTCCGCCGCCTTCGCGATCAGCGCCTGCGGGTCTTCGTGGTCATCGGCATAAGGTACTTTGTGCAGCACCCCGCCAAATCCCGCCACATGGTAGTTGAAGGTCGGGTAAGCGCCTTCAGAGGTAACGACCGGATCGCCCTCTTCGATCATCAGGCGGCACAGATAGCCCAGAAGCCCGTCGATGCCTTCGCCGACCAGCACGTTCTCGACCGCGACATCGTGATGCGCGGCAATCGCCGTGCGCAGCTCGAAACTGGTCGAGTCGCCGTATTTCCAGACATCGCCTGCCGCAGCCGCCATCGCGGCAATCGCCCGCGGCGAGGGGCCGAAGCCGTTTTCATTCGCACCCAACCGCGCGTTGAAGCGGCGACCGGCAATGCGCTCGTGTTCCTCGGGCCCGACGAAGGGCACGGTGGCGGGAAGGCTGTCGATCAGGCGGGTATATCGGGGTCCGGTCATGGCTACAGGCGTAAGCGCAAAGCGCGGGTGCGGCAAGAGGGCGCGTCGGTTGGCGCGATCGCGGCGGAACCGGGGACTGGGCCAAATGCTTTTCCCTGCGTAATATCGTGAAATGACATAAGTTCGGGAAGCCAGCCGATGAGCGCCAGCGACACCTCTTTCTCCACCTCCCTGTTCGAGACTCTGACCGGCGATGCGTCGGGAGAGGTGAAAGAGCTCAGCGAGACCGCGGCCAAGCACGAACCCGGCAGTTTCCTGCGCCATGTCGGCTCGCTGTCGATGACGAAGCTCGCCGACGGGCTGATCGACCCGAAACTGGTGCTGAGCTGGCTGATGCAGGCGGTGGGTGCGCCCGCCGCGCTGGTCAGCTGGCTGGTGCCGGTGCGCGAGTCCGGCTCGCTTCTGCCGCAGCTTTTCACAGCGCCGCATGTCCGCAAGATGCCGCAGCGCAAATGGGCTTGGGCGGCGGGGAGCTTGATCCAGGGGCTGGCGGCGGCGGCGATCGTGGTGATCGCGCTGACGATGCAGGGGATGGCCGCGGGGCTTGCGATGCTGGTGGCGCTGGGCGTGCTGGCGATTGCGCGCTCGCTGTCCTCGGTGAGCTACAAGGATGTGCTGGGCAAGACCGTGGACCGGACGCGGCGCGGCACGACGACGGGGATCGCGACGAGCGTCTCAGCCGCCGGGGTGATCCTGTTCGCGTTGATCCTGATGAGCGGGTTCGTCCCCCGGATGAGCCTGGTGGTCGGGGCGATCTCGCTGGCCGCCCTCCTGTGGGTCGCGGCGGCGGTGCTGTTCTCGACGCTGCGCGAGGAAGATCAGCCCGGCGAAGACAAGGGCAGCATCGGCCTGTCCGAGCTGAGCCTGCTGTGGAAGGACGCCGATCTGGGCAAGTTCGTGATCGCGCGGGTGCTGCTGCTGCCGACCGCGCTCGCGCCGCCCTATATCGTGCTGCTCGCAGCCCAGGCGGGCGATAATCGGTTCGGCGCGTTGGGGGCAATGGTGCTGGCCTCGGCGCTGGCGTCGCTGGTGAGCTCCTATATCTGGGGGCGGCTGGCGGATCGGTCCTCGCGCAAGGTGCTGATCTTCACCGGGCTGGTCGCCGCCGCATTTCTGGCGCTGGCGGTGGTGTTGGGCTGGTCGGGGCTGATGGGCACGATCTGGGCCTCGCCGGTGGCGCTGTTCGGTTTGATGATCGGCTATCAGGGGGTGCGGCTGGGCCGCTCGACCTATCTCGTGGATATGTCGCCCAAGGATGACCGCGCGGCCTATACGGCGGTGTCGAACACGACCGTGGGGGTGATGCTGCTGGGGTTCGGCGCGGCAAGTTCGGCACTGGCGCTGGTGGGGCCTGCGGTGGTGCTTGCGGTCTATGCGGGGATTTGCGTGATCGCCTCGGGCGTGGCCTTCACGATGAAGGAGGCGTCGGACTGAGGTCTCCGCTTAGCTCATGGCGCGGGGCAACCAGCCCCGGGCAGCGCCCGACCCTCCCTCCGGGAGGGCGCATTGGCGATGTCAGCGCGGGCACCGGTGGCCTGCGGGCTTTCGAGATAAAGCGATGACCGCATACGTCCTGAAGCGCCCACCCAAGGGTCGGGCGCGGCCCTAAACACTGTTAGGGCCGCGCCGGTTATTCAGCCCAGCTCGGCCAGACGCGCCACGGCCTGACGCACTTTCTCGGCCTCTTCCTCGGCGCGGGCGAGGTTCTCGCGGGTTTCAACGACCACCTCGGGATCGGCATTGGCGATGAATTTCGGATTGTTCAGACGGCCCTTCATGCCGCCGATTTCCTTCTCCATCTTGCCCAGAGCCTTTTCCAGACGCGCCTTCTCCTTGGCGATGTCGATCACGCCTTCCAGCGGCAGCCCGAACAGCGCGCCCTGTGCCGGGATCGAGATCGCGCCTTTCGGGATCGGTGCCTCGGTGATGCTCTCGATGCGCGCCAGCTTGAAGATCAGCGCCTCGTTATTGGCGAGCGCTGCGCGCGCCGCGTCATCGGCCTCGGCCAGAACCATCGGCAGTTTCAGACCCACCGGCACGCCCATCTGGGTGCGCGACGACCGGATCGCCTCGATCAGTTCGATCACCCAGTTCATCTCGCCTTCTGCGAGCACGTCATGGAGGTCAGGATTGTAGGTGGGCCAATCTGCGTGAACGAGCATCTTCTTTCGGTCACCTTCCGGCGCGGTCAGATCCCAGAGCTCCTCGGTGATGAAAGGCATGATCGGGTGCAACATGATGAAGCATTGATCCAGCACCCAACGCATCGTTGCCTTCGTCTCATCTGCATACTCGCCATCAAAGAGTGGCTTGGCGAACTCGACATACCAATCGCAGACTTTACCCCAAACGAAGCTGTAGAGCCCAAGCGCAGCATCATTAAAGCGATACGCCTCAAAGCTTTCATCAACGAGCCGAAGGGTTTTGGTCGTTTCCGCCATGATCCAGCGGTTCACGGTATGCGTGGGCTTCGGAGTTTCCGAAATCACCGGGCCTTCGAACACGCCGTTCATCTCGGCGAAGCGCGTCGCGTTCCAGATCTTCGTGCCGAAGTTCCGGTAGCCCTTGATGCGCTCTTCCGACAGCTTCAGCACGCCGCCCATCGCCGCCATCGCGGCATTGGTGAAGCGCAGCGCATCCGCGCCGTAAGCGTCGATGATCTCGAGCGGGTCGATCACGTTGCCCGTCGTCTTCGACATCTTCTTGCCCTTCTCGTCGCGGACGAGCTGGTGCAGGTAGACGGTGTGGAAGGGCACCTGATCCATAACGGCCAGCTGCATCATCATCATCCGCGCCACCCAGAAGAACAGGATGTCGAAGCCGGTCACGAGGACGTCGGTCGGAAAATACTTGCGCATCTCCTCGGTATCCTCGGGCCAGCCGAGCGTGCCGATCGGCCAGAGCCCCGACGAGAACCAGGTGTCGAGCACATCGGCATCGCGCCAGACCGGGTAGACGAGTTGCGTCGGGTCCTCGGTCATCTCGTATTGCGCGAGGCTGGCGGCCAGCACTTCGATTGCCTTGTGGCGGTCTTCGACCTCGACGATGCGCGCGGCGTTGAGCGGCGTCGGCAGCTCGGCATTCTGCGCCTTGAACCAGCCGATGACGCTCTCGAAATCGGACGCGCAGTGATAGCGGTCGTCGCGATGGACCATCTTGGTCTCGACGAGCAGGCGGCCCATCTCCACGAGGTCGATCGTGCCGTCGCCCTCGTCATCGCGGAAGTCGGGCGCGTCCATGTCCAGACCGTACCAGACCGGGATCTGGTGGCCCCACCAGAGCTGGCGCGAGATGCACCACGGCTCGATGTTTTCCAGCCAGTGGAAATAGGTCTTCTCGCCGGCTTCCGGCATGATGACGGTGTCGCCGTTGCGCACCGCATCCAGCGCCTTGCCCACGATCTTTTCGGCATCGACGAACCACTGATCGGTCAGCATCGGCTCGATCACCACTTTCGAGCGGTCGCCGAAGGGCTGCATGATCGGCTTGTCTTCGACGTAGGGAACGGTGGTTTCGGTCTCAACGCCGTCTTCGTCGGTGACGGTCTTCGTGATCGTCACCGCGAGGCCCTCGTCAGTGATCTGACGGATCACGGCTTCACGCGCCTCGAACCGGTCGAGCCCGCGCAGTTCCTCGGGCACGAGGTTGAGCGCGTCGATCTCGGCCTCGGTGAACTCGGCCCCTTTCGAGATGTCCATCGCACGGGCCGCGCATTCCTCATAGGACAGCCCGTCGGCGCGCATCGCGCCCTTGGTGTCCATCAGGCGATACATCGGAATGCCGCCGCGCTTGGCGACCATGTAGTCGTTGAAGTCATGCGCGCCGGTGATTTTCACCGCACCCGAGCCGAACGTCGGGTCTGGGTATTGATCGGTGATGATCGGGATCAGGCGGCGATGCTCTTTCGGGCCCACCGGAATCTCGCAGAGCTTGCCCACGATCGGCGCGTAACGCTCGTCCGACGGATGCACCGCAACTGCGCCATCGCCCAGCATCGTCTCGGGACGGGTGGTGGCGATCGAGATGTAGTCGCGCTCTTCGGTGAAGAGGACGTTCCCGTCCTCGTCCTTCTCGACATAGGTATAGGTCTCGCCGCCTGCGAGCGGGTATTTGAAGTGCCACATGTGACCGGCGGTTTCGATATTCTCCACTTCGAGATCGGAGATCGCAGTCTCGAAATGGGGGTCCCAGTTCACCAGTCGCTTGCCGCGATAGATCAGGCCCTTCTCGTACATGTCGACGAAGACCTTGATCACCGCGTCATGGAAATTGCCCTCGTTGCCTTCCGGCGCACCGGGCGCGCCCGACATGGTGAAGGCGTTGCGCGACCAGTCGCAGCTCGAGCCCAGACGCTTGAGCTGGTTGATGATGGTCGAGCCGTATTCGCCCTTCCACTCCCAGACCTTCTCGAGGAATTTCTCGCGGCCCAGTTCCACCCGCTTGGGCTGCTGGGTCTTGGCCAGTTCCTTCTCGACCATCAGCTGGGTCGCGATGCCCGCATGGTCCTGACCCGGCTGCCAGAGCGTGTCGAACCCGCGCATCCGGTGCCAGCGCACGAGGATATCCTGCACGGTGTTGTTGAAGGCGTGGCCCACATGCAGCGCGCCCGTCACGTTGGGCGGGGGGATCATCACGCAGAAGGTCTCGTCGCGCGATGCATTGGCCCCGGCCTTGAAGGCTCCGGCCTCTTCCCATTTCGCGTAGATCCGCGGCTCGGCGCTCGCGGCATCGAAAGTCTTGTCCATCGTCATGTCAGGCATCCTTGGCTCGGCTTGAGGGCTGTTTAGCCCGCGCAGGCGACAAGGAAAACCCCATGCGCGCCGGTCCAAAAAGCGCGGCGGGCACGATCGAGTCAACAAACTGCCGCGATTGCCCCTGAAGATAAGAGAAACTTATCCTACATTGGATAGTATAAGCCCAACTTATCCGAGGAGCGCTGATATGCGCGGTCTCTTCGAGCGTGTGATCTCTGCCCTGCGCCGCCGCAGCCCGGAACGGGCCGAGGCGCGCGCGGCAGCTGGTGCAGGCCGCGGACCGGTGGATCATGTCGTGCTGCTCGACGGGACGCTCGGCTCGCTGCGGCCCGACCGCCTCACCTCGATCGGGCTGATCTATCGCTTCCTGCGCCGGGCCGCACCGAAAGTGTCGGTCTATTACGGGCGCGGGCTGCGCTGGCGGGATTGGCACGACATGTCGGACGTGTGGTTCGGCTGGGGCGTGAACCAACAGATCTCGCGCGCCTATGGCTGGCTCGCGATGCGCTACCGTCCGGGCGACCGGATTTTCCTGATCGGCTATTCTCGGGGCGCCTTCGCGGCGCGCTCGCTCGCCGGGATGATCGGGCGGATCGGCCTCTTGCGTCCCGAACATGCGATCGAGCGGAACACCCGCCTCGCCTGGCGCCATTACGAGGAAGAGACGCCCACCGACATCCTGCAAAGCTTTCGCAACAGCCTGTGCCACGAGAGCGTCGAGATCGAGATGGTCGGTGCGTTCGACACGGTGCAGGCGCTGGGCATCCGGGTGCCGTTCTTCTGGATCGTCAGCGAAGAGCGCGTGCGGTTTCACGATCACCACCTGAGCGATCACGTGCGCCACGGGTTTCAGGCGCTCGCGCTCGACGAGCGGCGCTCGGTTCTGGAGCCGCTCTTGTGGGAAAGCGACGAGGGGGCGGCGGAGGCGGATGCTCCCGTGCCCCGGATCGAGCAGCGCTGGTTTCGCGGCGCGCATGGCGATATCGGCGGGATGCTGGGCCATTTCGGCGATGCCCGGCCGCTCGCCAATATCCCGCTCGTGTGGATGCTCGAACGCGCCGAGTCGCTGGGGCTGAGCCTGCCGCCCGGCTGGCAGGCGGAGTTTCCGCGCGATCCGAGTGCGCCCTCCGTCGGCACATGGACTGGCTGGAGCAAGCTGTTCTGGCTGCGTGCGCCGCGTGTCGTGGGTCGCGATCCCTCGGAAGGGCTGCATGAGAGCGTCGTTTTGCCCGAAGGCTCGCGCGCGATTTTCCGACCGCGCTTTTTGCGCCCCGAAATCCGTCGCCTCGCGCGCGAGTCCGCGCCGGCCTCAGACCTCGGGCGTCATGACGAAACAGGTGGCGGTGCCGGTCGCGTAGAGACGTCCGTCCTCGGCGCCTCGGATCTCACCCCGCGCGACGCCGGTTGACCGCCCGATATGATCAAGCTGCCCCACCCCGATCACCTCGGTGCCGGGCTTGATCGCGCGAATCAGGTTCACCTTGAATTCGAGCGTGGTCTGCGTCTGACCCTTCTTCAGCCCGGTGATCACTGAACAGGTCATCACCGTATCGAGCATCATCGCATACCAGCCGCCGTGAATGCCGCCATAGCCGTTGGTCTGCGGATGGCCCGGCGTACCGCGACAGGTGACGCGGCCTTCCTCGGCCTCGGTGATCCGGTAGGCCATCAGCTTCTGCACGGTGGGCGAGGGGACGTCGCCAGAGACCATCTTGCGGATGTAGTCGAGCCCCGACATCGAAAGCACCTCCTCCAGCGGGAGGAAATCTTCCGGGCCTTCGGCAAAATACTGGTCGGGCATGTCACTTCCTTTTCCGGGTCGGGCGTTAAGCTATCGCGGTGGGCCGGAAAGGAAAGGGGGCGAGACGAGTGGCGGATTTGAGCCCATTGCGGTCATAGGCATTCAAATGCGATGTTTCCAACCATGCCCAAGATGATCTTGCATATGATCAACGCGCGCCATCAGCTTACCGGCATAGCTAAATGGCTTTCAGAGCGGCTGGACGATGCTTTTGCGGTGTCTGCCAAGCATTTGCCGCTGCTCGATACGGATGTGATCATGAGGGCCGGTAAAGCCGTCATTCCTGAGAAGGGGCATCTGGGATATGCGCCCGAAAGGGGGCTGATCTACGTTACCGTAGACCCGGAAAACCCAATCTTGCGGGCGAACCCATCACAGTCTTTGGAACGTATGCTGGCGCATGAACTGCACCATTCCTCACGCTGGGACGGTCCAGGTTATGGCAAAACACTCGGTGAGGCGCTTGTTTCGGAGGGGTTGGCTGGGCATTTCGCACGGGAAGTTTATGGCGGCGAGCGTGAGCCTTGGGAGCAAGTGCCAGTCAGCACCTTGCGTCCCTACCTTTTCAAAGCTCAAGCTGATTGGCAAAGCGCCGATTACAATCATGCTGAATGGTTCTTCGGATCACACGAATTCCCGGCATGGGTGGGCTACTCCCTCGGGTATGAGATGGTCGGGCGCTATCTGGCCGCGCATGGTGATGCGCGTGCCGCGAAACTGGTCCACGCGGACGCTGCCGATTTTCGCGTATTTCTTGACGCTGTTTGAGCGGCCAGTTCGTCCGCAGAGCCGACATCGCACACCCGCCCCCAGCGAAACAAAAAGGGGCCCAGCCGGGCCCCTCCGTTCAATCCATTTGAGTGCCCTTTCAGGCCACTTTCTCCAGAACCGTATCGGGCGTCACACCCAGCGCGTGGCAGACGTCGCGGGTCAGGCCGGGGCGGTTGAGCGTGTAGAAATGCAGGTCTTCCACGCCGCCCTCGATCAGCTTGTCGCACAGCTCGGTGCACAGCGCGGTCGACAGAAGATGCTCGCGCCCGTCGCGGATCGCGGCCTCGAACGCTTCCTCGACCCATGCGGGGATGGAGGTGCCGCAGCTTTGCGCGAATTTCTTGGCGCCTTTCCACGACTGGATCGGCAGGATGCCGGGGATGATCTTCGCGTCGATCCCTTCGCGCTCGCAGGCATCGCGGAAGCGGAAGAAGGTTTCGGGCTCGAAGAAGAACTGGGTGATCGCCGAAGTCGCGCCCGCCTCGACCTTGCGCTTGAGCCAGCGCACGTCGGCCATAATGTCGGCGGCGTCGGGATGCGGCTCGGGATAGGCGCCCGCGCGGATCGTGAAGCGGCCATCCTCGGCCAGCGCCTCGATCAGCTCGACCGAAGAGGCGAAGCCCTCGGGATGCGGCGTGAAATACGCAGCACCCTGCGGCGGATCGCCCCGCAGCGCCACGATCTCGGTCACGCCGACCTCGGCATAGGCGTCCACGATCTCCATCGTCTCGGCCTTGGTCGCTTCCACGCAGGTCAGGTGGGCGGCGACATTGAGGCCGTAATTCTTGTGGATCGTGCCGACCGCTTCATGGGTCAGCTTGCGCGTCGTGCCGCCCGCACCGTAGGTCACGGAGGTGAACTCGGGTTTGAGCGGTGCCAAAACCTGCGCGGTTTCCCACAGCCGGAACGACGCATCGAGCGTCTTCGGCGGGAAAAATTCGAAGCTGACCTTGGGCGTCGTCATGGGAATCTGTCCTTTCGTTCGCTCTCTTGTGCCAGATCGGGCTTTGTGAGACAAACTCATAATCCTCAAAATGGTTATGAGCGTAACAGCAAGATGCATCTCGAGTTCCGTCACCTGCGCACAATCAAGGCGATTCACGATGCCGGGGGGCTCGCGAAGGCAGCGGACGTGCTGCACATAACACAATCGGCGCTGTCGCACCAAATCAAAGGGCTGGAAGATCAGACCGGGGTGGAGCTGTTCGTGCGCCGCTCGAAGCCGCTGAAGCTGTCGGCGGCGGGGCAGAAGCTGCTGCGGCTGGCGGAACGCATCCTGCCCGAGATCGCCGCGACCGAGGCCGAGTTCGAGGCGCTGCGGTCGGGCCGCGCGGGTCGCCTGCATATCGCGATCGAGTGCCACGCCTGTTTCGACTGGCTGTTCCCGGTGCTGGAACGCTTCCGCCACGCCTGGCCCGATATCGACGTGGATATCCGGCCCGGTCTGGCGTTCAACGCCTTGCCCGCGCTGAGCCGCGAAGAGGTCGATCTGGTGATCTCGTCGGATCCGGAGAAGATCGACGGCGTCACCTTCAACCCGCTCTTCGACTATGCGCCGACCTTCATCGCCGCCGCGAATTCGCCGCTGGCCGCGAAACCCTATATCGAGGCGCAGGATTTCGCGGATCAGACGCTGATCACCTATCCGATCGACCGGGGCCGCTCGGACATCTTCACGCAGCTGCTCACCCCCGCCCGGGTCGAGCCGAAAGCCGTGCGGCAGGTGGAGCTGACCGCGGTGATCCTGATGCTGGTCGCCTCGAATCGCGGTGTCGCGGTGCTGCCCGACTGGGTGCTGCGCGAGGTGAAGTATCAGCCGGACTACATCACCAAGCCGGTGACCGAACACGGCCTGACCAAGCGGCTCTATGCTGCGACGCGGTCCGAGGATGCGACGCAGCCCTTCATGGCGCATTTCCTGCGGCTTGCGCGCACCGAGCCGGTGAAGCTGCAACGCGCCTGACCCTTCTTCTCGACCGAAATATCCCGGGGGGTGAGGCGGAAAATGGCGGCCTTCCAGTGGAAGGATGCTCCGCCGAACGCCCGGAGCGCAAGCAAAGGGCTGGCAGCGAGCGGGGCAGAGCCCCTCCTCAGTTTGCCTGACGCGCCAAAGGTCTTGGATTTTCCACGCAACCCCTGTAAGGCGACCGCTTGAAACGCGAAGGAGCCCAGAGATGCAAGGCAGCGCAAACCTCAACCTGATGATCAAGGCCGCCCGCAAGGCAGGCCGCTCGCTGGTCAAGGATTTCCGCGAGGTCGAGAACCTTCAGGTCTCCTCGAAGGGGCCGGGCGATTTCGTCTCGAAGGCCGACCGCGAAGCCGAGAAGATCATCAAGGATGAGCTGCGCGGCGCGCGCCCCTCCTATGGCTGGCTGGGCGAGGAAACCGGCGAAGAGGCGGGCGACGACCCGACGCGGCGCTGGATCGTCGACCCGCTCGACGGCACCACCAACTTCCTGCACGGGTTGCCGCATTGGGCGATCTCGATCGCGCTGGAGCATAAGGGCGAAATCATCGCGGCCGTGGTGTTCGACGCCGCGAAAGACGAGATGTATTTCGCCGAGAAGGGGCTCGGCGCTTACATGAACGACACCCGTCTGCGGGTTTCGGGCCGTCACAAGATGATCGAATCGGTCTTCGCGACCGGCGTGCCCTTCGGTGGAAAATCGACCCTTCCGGCGACGCTGAAGGACCTTGCCAAGCTGATGCCGCAATGCGCGGGCGTCCGGCGCTGGGGCGCGGCCTCGCTTGATCTGGCCTATGTCGCGGCAGGCCGCTACGAGGGCTATTGGGAGCGCGGGCTGAACGCGTGGGACGTGGCTGCGGGCATGCTCCTCGTGAAGGAAGCGGGCGGTTTCGTGGAAGCCGTGCGCGAAGGGCGCGAGGTTCTCGAATCGGGTTCGGTGATCGCGTCGAATGCCGAAATGTTCCCGGCTCTCACGAAGGTGCTTCGGTCAAACGACTGAGAAACCTCTGAAATTTTGATGTGGCGGTGAAAGGTGAGCGAAGGTTCACCTTTCGTTCATTCCGTTGTGCCAGCCTGATGCGGTTACCAGAAAGGGATGCCGCCATGGTTGGACAGGAATACGGGTCCGCGTCACTCGCGCTTGAACAGCGCGCATTGATCGCGCTGCGCGGGGCGGGCGATTGCGCCGTCGAACGCGCGTTGGAAGAGTTGCGGCAGGCGGTCTCCGATCTCGCTTTTGCCGAGGCGGCCGACCTGATCGCACGTCACCGGGTCGCGTTTCTGGACGAGATGATTTCGGGTTGCTTTGAGGATGCGGAAACGGCCGAGCCAGACACGGCAGCGGCCCTGCGCGCGGCGGCCGAAGGGCTTCAGGAAGAGCGCGCGACTCTGGCAGAGACCTTGCCGCTCGAGCTTTCCCTGCGCGCCGATCAGCGCGACGCGGCCTGCGATCGCATCCGCGCCGCGCAGCGCCGCCTGCGCAACATCTCCCAGATGCCCGACCATTTCGGCTGTGCCTGCGCGTGTGGCCGCGCTGGGGCAGGGCCGTGCGAGGACGCGGCGGATCAGATCCAGCAGGCGCTGCGCTTCGATGCCGAAGCCATCGCCGATATCGCCCGACAGGAAGCGCGCGCCCGTCTCAGCGACGGCTTCGCGGCCCTGCCGGTCGCCTCGGCCCTTTCGCCTCGTCGCGGCGGTGACACGGGGACCACGGCGGCGCAGGTCGCCCGCCGCCTTGTCGAGGATGCGCGCCGGAGACTTTGCTGAGCCGCGACCCCGTCTGGATGCGTCCCACGGAGCCCGCTGTTGGAGACTATGCAGACCGCAAGATCGTGTTAGCCTGTTGCGGCGCAAAAGGCGCATCGCAAAGAGGGTCTGAAATGATTCAGGAATTCAAGGATTTCATCGCCAAGGGCAATGTCATGGACATGGCGGTGGGCATCATCATCGGCGCGGCCTTCACCGCGATCGTCACGTCGCTGGTCGGCGACATCATCAACCCGATCATCGGCCTGTTCACGGGCGGGGTCAATTTCACCAATAATTATGCCGTGCTTTCCGGAGAGGTGCCCGCAGGGGCCAGCCTCGAAGAGGCGCGCAAGGCGGGGGCCTCGATCTTCGCCTATGGGGCCTTCGTGATGGCGGTGATCAACTTCCTCATCATCGCCTTCGTGGTCTTCATGCTCGTGAAGATGGTCAACCGCATCAAAGCTGCGGCGGAGAAGCCGGACGATGTCGCGCCGGAGGTGCCGACCGGGCCGAGCCAGCTCGACGTGCTGCTCGAGATCCGCGACGCGCTTCGGAAGTGATGGCGCGGAACGTCGCGGGCAGGCGTCGCTGGCAGATATGAGAACGGCCCGGGGCGATGCTCCGGGCCGTTTCATTCGCTGGGCAGGGCCGCCCTTATTCGGCTGCGTGCATCACCGCCGCGGGGGTGTCGAGCGGCAGGTCGAGCGCTTCGGCCACAGCCTTGTAAGTCACCTTGCCCGCATGGACGTTGAGGCCCGCGGCCAGATGCGGATCCTCGGCGCAGGCGCGCTCCCATCCCTTGTCGGCGAGCGCCAGCAGGAAAGGCTGCGTCGCGTTCGACAGGGCGAGGGTCGCGGTACGTGCGACCGCGCCGGGCATGTTGGCCACGCAGTAATGCATCACGCCCTCGACCTCGTAGATCGGGTCGTCATGGGTCGTGGGATGCGAGGTCTCGACGCAGCCGCCCTGATCGATCGCGACATCGACGATCGCCGCGCCGGGTTTCATCGTCTTCAGCATCTCGCGGGTGACCAGCTTCGGGGCGGCGGCCCCGGGGATCAGCACCGCGCCGATCACCAGATCGGAAGCTGCGACCAGCGCCTCGGTCTCGGCCTTCGAGGCATAGGCGGTGCGGAAGGTGCCGCCGAACGTGTCATCGAGATAACGCAGACGCGGCAGCGACTTGTCGAGCACGGTCACATCCGCCCCCATCCCGGCAGCGACGCGCGCGGCGTTGGTGCCCACGACGCCGCCGCCGATCACGACGACCTTGGCGGGCGACACGCCCGGCACGCCGCCTATCAGCACGCCACGCCCGCCATTGGCTTTCTGCAGAGTCCATGCGCCCATCTGCGGCGCGAGGCGACCGGCCACCTCGGACATCGGCGCGAGCAGCGGCAGTGTGCCGTCCTTCGCCGTCACCGTCTCGTAGGCGATGCAGGTCGCGCCCGATTTCATCAGGTCATGGGTCTGCGCCGGGTCGGCGGCCAGATGCAGATAGGTGAAGAGAAGCTGGCCCTCGCGCAGCATCGCGCGCTCGGAGGCCTGCGGCTCTTTCACCTTCACGATCATCTCGGCCTGGGCGAACACATCCGCCGCATCGCCGAGGATTTTCGCGCCAGCCGCCTCGTAATCGCCGTCGGTGAAGCCCGCGCCCTGACCTGCCCCGGTCTCGACCAGCACTTCGTGGCCATGGGCGACCGCTTCTTGTGCCGCAGCCGGGGTCAGCCCGACGCGGAATTCCTGCGCCTTGATCTCGCGCACCGTTCCGATCTTCATCGCGTGTCCTCCTCCAAAAAATGGAAACGTCCTGCCCCCAGTATGCGCTCCGTCACAAGCAAGTGCTTTGCCAATTTGCCGGTTGTGGGCGGGGTGTGTCGCTCGTATCTTCGATGAAATACGCAAAGATCGGCAGGATATTGCATGAGCGACAAGCTGGACGCGACAGATCGTCGGCTGCTGGAGGTTTTGCAGCGGCAGGGGCGAATCTCCAATGCCGAGCTGAGCGAGCGGGTGAACCTGTCGGCCTCGGCATGCCATCGCCGGGTGCAGCGGCTGGAGGAGGAGGGCTATATCCGCGATTACGTCGCCCTGCTGAACCCGCGCAAGCTGGGGCGGACCACGACGGTCTATGTCGAGATCAAGCTGTCGAGTCAGGCCGACGAGGTGCTCGACGCGTTCGAGAAGGGCGTGAAGCAGGTGCCCGAGGTGCTCGAATGTCACCTGATGGCGGGGGCCGCGGATTACCTGTTGAAGGTGGTGGCCGCCGACGCCGAGGATTTCGCGCGGCTGCACCGGGCGAAGCTCGCCAACATTCCGGGCGTGGCGCAGATCCAGTCCAGCTTCTCGCTCAAATGCGTGGTCTCGACCACCGCGATGCCGGTTTAAGCCCGCCAGAAGCGCGGCAGGAATACCACGAGGATCGCGAGCATCCCGATGCGGCCCAGCAGCATCGCAAGCGTCAGCAGCCAGGTCGCAATGTCGCTGAAGTCGATCATCGTGCCGGTGCGATCGGTCAGCGGGCCGACCCCGTAGCCGATATTGCCAAGCGCCCCCCATGTTGCGAAGAGAGCCGAGACGAAATCCGCCCCGGTCATCGAGATTCCGACCGAGATCAGCCCGAGCGTGAGGATGTAGCCCGTGAAATAGAGGATCAGGGAGGAGAGCACGTCCTCCTCCAGCAGCTTGTCGCCAAGGCGCGGTTGCAGCACCCGGTGCGGCATCTGCAAGCGGCGCACGGCGGCGCGGATCACTGCGCCAAGCGCCTGCCAGCGAAAGACCGAGAGAGCGCCTGAACTGGACCCGGTGCAGCCGCCGATCAGCCCGACCCAATAGGCCAGCACCATCGCGAAGCTGCCCCAATTCGCGACATTGGCGGTCCCGAAACCGGTGCCGGTCATGATCGAGGACAGGTTGAAGGCGGCGGAGCGGAAGGTCGGCTCGATCCCGTCGGGCGCGTGGGTGTAGAGCCAGATCAGGAGTGCTGCGAGCGCGAGCGCGAACCAGCGCAGAAAGGCGTGGATTTGCGGGTCGTCCCAGAACGGGCGCAGGTCGCCCCGGCCAAGCTGGACATAGCGGATGAAGGGCAGCGCCGAGCCCAGCATGAAGATGACACCGGCATATTGCGCACCGGGCGAGAAGCTCGCGAAGGAGCTGTCATGCGTGCCGAAGCCGCCTGTCGCGATCGTCGCCATCGCGTAGCAGATCGCGTCGAAGGAGCTCATGCCGGCGGCGGCATAGCTGATCGCGCAGGCCAGCGTCAGCGAGACATAGACCCAGAGCAGCGAGCGCGCGATGTTATGGGCGCGCGGCATGACCTTGCCCAGCGTGTCGAACCCTTCGGCCTGAAAATAGCGCATGCCCCCGATCCGCAGCACCGGCAGGAAGATCATCGCGACGAAGGCGATCCCGAGCCCACCGAACCAGTTCAGCATCCCGCGCCAGAGCACCACCCCGCGTGGCAGCGTGTCGAGATGTTCGAAGACGGTGTAACCGGTGGTGGTGATGCCCGAGGCGGCCTCGAAATAAGCGTTGGTCCATGTCGCGTGCGGCGCGCCCTCGATGAAGGGCAGGGCTGCGAAGATCGGCAGGCCGAGCCAGATCGCCGCCGTGAGCAGATAGGCCTGACGCGTGCTCAGCCCGTTGGCGCTGCTGGTGCGGGTCGTCAGCGCAAGGACCATCCCGATCAGCGCGGTCTCGACCGCCGCCTCGAAGAATTCCTGCCAGTTCGGATTGTGGTCGCTGAGGTCCATTGCCGCGGGCACCAGCATTGTTATCCCGAGGACTGTGAGGATCAGGCCGAAGAGATGCAGGACGGGCCGGATATCGGACATGTGAAAGCGGTTCCCGCCAGAACGAAGTGCTGGCGCTAGGGTAGGGGGCGCGGCGCTTTAGGCAAGTTCAAAGCGGCGTCGGCTGCGCTTTATCCCGGAGGTGTCTTCCAGAAACCAAAAACCCCCGCGGCCAAGCCTCGGGGGTCATCGGTGCGGGCAAGCCCGCCAGCATTTTCAGGCGCCTTTTCAGACGCGGAGCGGTGCGCTTAGAGCGCGCCTTCGCGCTGAGCCTTCTTACGTGCCAGTTTACGGGCACGGCGGACGGCTTCGGCTTTCTCGCGCGCTTTTTTGACCGAGGGTTTCTCGAAATGCTGCTTGAGCTTCATTTCGCGGAACACACCCTCGCGCTGAAGCTTTTTCTTCAGAGCACGGAGCGCCTGTTCGACGTTGTTGTCGCGAACGCTGACCTGCATGTGGTGTCACCACCTTCCTAAGTTAGAGTTGCAGTTGCTTGCAGGAGCGCTCCATATAGTCACCAAAAGGCGGTTTGTCTACCGCCAAAGCTGAGAGAGGAAACGCGATGAAAAACGACCATCTCGATATGGACCGCACGCGATCCGAGCTGTTGGCGGCGACCAAGCCGCATGTGCCTTTCGACGGCTGGTCCGAGCCTGCCTTCAAGCTCGCGGTCTCCGATCTGGGGCTCGATCCGGGGCTGGCGCGGGTCGTGTGTCCGCGCGGCGCCGTCGATCTGGCGGTGGCCTATCACCGTGAGGGCGATGCCGCGATGCTCAAGCGTCTGGAAGAGGCCGATCTGTCGGGGATGAAATTCCGCGACCGGATCGCGACCGCCGTGCGCTTCCGTCTGGAAGAGGCCGATCCGGAGCTGGTGCGCCGTGGCGCCGCGATCTTCGCGCTGCCGCAGAATGCCACGACCGGCTCGAAGCTGATCTGGGAGACCTCGGACAAGATTTGGCGCGCGCTGGGAGACGTGAGCGAGGATTACAACTGGTACACGAAGCGGATGACCCTTTCCGGGGTCTATAGCTCGACCGTGCTTTACTGGATGGGTGATGAGAGCGAGGGCAAGGGCGACACCTGGGCCTTCCTCGACCGCCGCATCGAGGATGTGATGCAGTTCGAAAAGGTGAAGGGCGCGGCGATGAAGCTGCCCTTCTTGCCGAAGCTTCTCGGCGGCATCCGTGCGCCGAAAGGCACTGACGACATGCCGGGCCGGGAGGCGCATTGATGAAACCTGTCGAAATGCCGACCGAGATGCGCTGCGTCGAGATTTCCGAACATGGCGCGCCGGAGGTTCTGAAGGAAGTCACCCGCGCCGTGCCGGTCGCGAGCCATGGCGAGATTCTGATCGAGGTGGCCTATGCCGGGGTGAACCGCCCCGATGCGCTGCAACGTGCGGGCGCCTACAACCCGCCGCCGGGCGCGTCGGATCTGCCGGGGCTGGAATGCTCGGGCCGGGTCGCGGCGATCGGGCCGGGCGTCACCGATTGGGAGGTGGGCGATCAGGTCTGCGCGCTGCTGCCCGGTGGCGGCTATGCCGAGTATGTGACCTGTCCGGCGGAGCATGCGCTTCCCGTGCCTGCGGGGCTCGATCTGAAATCGGCGGCCTGCCTGCCCGAGACCTGCTTCACCGTCTGGTCGACCATGGTGATGCGCGGCGGCTTGCAGGCGGGCGAGCGGTTCCTGGTGCATGGCGGCTCTTCCGGGATCGGCACGACCGCGATCCAGATCGCGACGGCGCTGGGCGCGCGGGTCTTCACCACTGCGGGCAGCCCCGAGAAATGCGCGGTCTGCGAAGAGCTTGGCGCGACGGCGATAAACTACAAGACGGGCGATTTCGTCGAGGTTTTAAAGGCCGAAGGTGGGGCGAACCTCGTGCTCGACATGGTGGGCGGCGACTATATCGCGCGCAATATCAAGGCGATGGCCGAAGATGCGCGGCTGGTCTTCATCGCGTTTCTCGGCGGGCCCAAGGCCGAGATCAATTTCGCGCAGGTCATGGTGAAGCGTCTGACGATCACCGGGGCCACGCTGCGCCCGCAATCGGTTGCGGCCAAGGCCGAGATTGCGCGGCAGTTGCGCGCCAATGTCTGGCCGATGGTCAATTCGGGCAAGCTGCGGGTAATCCACGACAGCAGCTTCCCGATGGCCGAGGCCGCAAAAGCCCATGAGCGGATGGAGACGAGCCAGCATATTGGCAAGATCGTGTTGGAAGTTGCAGGCGGCTGAACTTTCGTCCCGCGCGCGCCGGATGTATCATTGCGGCGCGCGCGAACCAACGAGGGGAGGCGGTCATGAGCGAAGGACGCTTTGAATTTCTGGATGGGTATCCGGCCGATGTGCTGGCATTCGAGGCCAAGGGCACGATCGGCGCGGAGGCTTACGAGCAGCATCTGATCCCGGCGGTGGAGGCCAAGATCGCCGCCAAGGGCAAGGTGAAGCTGCTCTATATCATCGGCGACGCATTCGACGGCTACACCGCGAAAGCGGCATGGGACGACACCAAGCTGGGCCTGTCGCATCTGGGCGATTTCGCCGCGGTGGCGCTGGTCAGCGATGTCGACTGGATCCGCTGGGGCGTGCAGGCCTTCGCGCCGATGATCCCCGGCACGGTCAAGCTGTTCCGCCTAAGCGAATTGGATCAGGCCAAGGCGTGGATCTGTGCTGCGGGCAAGTCCGAGGGAGATCACAGCCACGACGTCGCCGCGCGTCACAAGCTGCCCACGTTGGAAGATCGGCAGCCGCCGCTCGAGGACTGATCCTTCAACGCACTTTTTCCATAAGTGCGTCGGACAGGCTGCAATCGCGGATCGTATCGGAGCCGCATTTGCGCGGCTCGAGATCCTTGGTCAGGCAGATGCGGGCCTCCTGAATGCGGCCCGACTTGCAGGTGATGGTGATCTCGTCGGCATCGAGGCCGGGATTGGCCTCCAGAAACGCCTGCTCCACCACCTTCGCGGGCAGTTTTACGTCGCGGTCTAGGTTCGCCAGCACGTCCGGGATTTTGATGCTCGCATAGGCTTCGCTTTCCAGCGCGAAATAGTCCGTGGCCGACAGGCCCGAGCAGCGCCCGTGTTTCTTCCACTCGTACCAGGCCAGCCCCGGCGCGCCGGTCAGATTCTCCATCGCGGCGGTCTGCTGGCGCGAGGGGTCGCGATGCGGCGTGCGACAAAAGCTGGGCCAGCCGCGCTCGTATTGCGGCCAAAGCCCGTGCAGCACGAAAGAATGATCGTGCTTCGGATCGCATTGCGGCGAGCTGCGCGCATCGCCGGTCAGGGCGCACCAAGTGGGCGACCAGCTGAGCGAGAGGACGTAATAGTCGAAATCGCCCGCGCGCTCGCCTTCGGCATGGGCGGGCAGGGCGGCGGTCGAAAGCGCAAGCAGGGCTGCGGCCAGAAGGCCCAAACGAGTCATTTTCTCTTTTCTCCCGACGCGCGATTGACTATATGAGGCGGCAATTCCCCTTCCAGAAATGGACCGCGGCAGGGAATTCCCGCGCCGCAGCCGATTTCTCGGCCCGGGAGAGATATGTAAAGGATGGCTGCAATGACGAACAAGCCCCTGATGGCAAAGGCCACCGCCGTGTGGCTGGTGGACAATACGACGCTCAGCTTCAAGCAGATCGCGGATTTCTGTGGCCTGCACGAACTGGAAGTGCAGGGCATCGCCGATGGTGACGTCGCAACCGGCGTGAAGGGCTTCGATCCGGTCGCCTCGAGTCAGCTCGATCAGGAAGAGATCGACAAGGCCGAGAAAGACCCGCTGCACAAGCTCAAGCTGAAGTTCAACAAAGCTGCCGTCGGCGAGGACAAGCGTCGCGGCCCGCGCTACACGCCGCTGTCGAAGCGTCAGGACCGTCCGAACGCGATCCTGTGGCTGGTGAAATTCCACCCGGAACTGGCCGATGCGCAGATCGCGCGTCTCGTCGGCACCACCAAGCCCACGATCCAGTCGATCCGCGAGCGCACGCACTGGAACATCCAGAACATGACCCCGATCGATCCGGTCGCGCTGGGGCTGTGCCGCCAGTCGGAGCTGGATATCGAAGTGCAGAAGGCCGCGAAGAAAGCCGCCGCCGAAGGCGTGATGAGCGATGACGAGCGTCGCAAGCTGGTCTCGACCGAGCAGTCGCTGGGCATGCCCGATGAGCCGCGTCTGCCCTCCGGCATCGCCGGTCTGGAGAACTTCTCCTCCTCCGATCTCAAGCAGGAGAACGAGGAAGAGGACGACGCGGCGGACAATGCCGATTACTCGGACGCGGACAGCTTCTTCAACCTGCCCGAGGACGATGACGACGAGGATGAGGACGACAACCGCAAGTAAGCTGTCGTCGCCGCGAAAGATCAGGGCCGCTCCTTCGGGGGCGGCCTTTCTCGTTGCGCGGTTCGCGTGTCATTGTCTGGACAGTCGTGACGTCGGGCGCGATGCTCGCCGCGAAAAGAGGAGGGGAAGATGCCGGACTTCGCGACTTATCCGAGCCTGAAGGGCAAATCCGTAATCGTGACCGGGGGCGCCTCGGGGATCGGGGCGCTGATCGTCGAAGGCTTCGCCGCGCAAGGGGCGAAGGTCGGGTTTCTCGACCGCGATGCCGAGGGGAGCGCGGCGATCGCGAAACGGTTGGGCGTCGATTACGAGCTGTGCGACCTGCGCGACATCGCCGCGATGAAAGAGGCGCTGGGTCGGCTGCGCGAGAAGATCGGCCCGGCGGATGTGCTGGTGAACAATGCCGCGCGCGACGACCGCCACGACTGGCGCGAGATCGATGCTGAGTATTGGGACGAGCGCCAGCACACGAACCTGCGCCACATGTTCTTCGCGATCCAGACGGTTGCGCCGGACATGATCTCGAAAGGGGCGGGGTCGATCATCAATATGGGGTCGAATTCGTGGTGGGAGGCCGGCAGCGGTTTTCCGGCCTATGCGACGGCGAAAGCGGCGGTGCACGGGCTGACCCGCACGATGGCACGCGAATTGGGCGGGCATCGCATCCGGGTCAACACGGTCGTGCCGGGCTGGATCATGACGGACCGGCAGAAGACGCTCTGGGCCACGCCCGAGGCGCTGGAGGATCATCGTCGCAACCAATGCCTGCCCGATCTGATCCAGCCGGAATATGTCGCGCGGATGGTGCTGTTCCTCGCCTCGGACGATGCGGCGATGTGCACGGCGAACAACTACATGGTCGAGGCGGGCTCGATTTAATCCTGTTGCGACGCGCTGCCGGGCGGCGCGTCGCTTTGCCCAGTCTCCAAGGGCTCGGCGGGTTGGATCTCGAGCTGCGCGAGTTCGGTTTCGAGGAATTTTTCGAACGCGTCGAAATCCAGCGGCTCGAACTGGCCGAATCCTTGAATCCATGTTGTGGCGGCGGACATCGCGAGCGGCTCCAGCTTGCACCATTTCACCCGGCCGCGTTTCTCCTGAGAGATCAGCCCGGCATTGGTCAGGATCGCGAGGTGCTTGGAGACGGCCGCGAGCGACATCTCGAAAGGCTCGGCCACGTCGGTCACCGCCATGTCGTCTTCGAGCAGCATCGTCAGGATCGTCCGCCGGGTCGGATCGGCGAGCGCGGCGAAGATCGCATCGAGAGACGGGGTGGGCGGCGGTAGCATCGCTCCTTGATGGGGCGGCGCGGGATAAACGTCAACCGATCGGTTGAATATGCGATCGCTCGCATTCGCGTGAGCTTGGCGCGGCGCGAATTTGAGGACTATTTTCAAAATCGTTACGGATCAATGGGTTGCGAGGCGCTTTCCGAGGCCTATCCGGAATTGACTCAGGCGGGGGCCACGGCTATCACGGCTGAGACCTGAGTGGGGGCCGAACCATGCCTGATCACCGCTCCGACGAGCCCGATCCCGAGCGCCTCGCCGCGCTTGAGAAGAAGCTTGCGGCAGTGAGGAAAACGCAAGAGCCGCCTCCGCAACGTGCCGATCATCATCTGTCCCAGGCGAATATGGCCTGGCGTATGGTGATCGAAATGGTTTCGGGGCTGGGGATCGGCTTCGGCATCGGATACGGGCTGGATGTGCTTATGGGCACGATGCCTTGGATGATGGTGCTGTTCACGCTTCTCGGGCTCGCGGCCGGGGTGAAGGTGATGCTTCGCTCGGCCAAGGAAATGAACGAAGAGCGTGCGGCCGACATGGCCGATGAAGAGGAAGACGACCGTGGCAACTCTTGAACAGGAAATGCGCAGTGAACTGACCTTCCACCCGATGGATCAGTTTATCGTTAAGCCCCTCTTCGGCGATGGCCCGGTTCACTGGTACACGCCGACCAATGCGACGCTGTGGATGGCGATCGCCGTTCTGGCGATCTTCTTCATGCTCGTGATCGGCACCCGCGGCCGCGCCGTGGTGCCCTCGCGCGCCCAGTCGATCGCGGAGCTGTCCTACGGCTTCATTCACAAGATGGTCGAGGACGTGGCGGGCAAGGACGCGCTGAAGTTCTTCCCCTATATCTTCACGGTCTTCCTGTTCATCGTTTTCTCGAACTTCCTCGGCCTGCTGCCGCGCGGCTTCACCACGACCTCGCATATCGCTGTGACCGGTCTGCTGGCGATCGCCGTGTTCGTTGCGGTGACCGTCATCGGTTTCGTCAAGAACGGCGCGGGCTTCCTGAGCCTGTTCTGGGTGGCCTCGGCGCCGCTGGCGCTGCGCCCGATCCTCGCGATCATCGAGATCATCTCCTACTTCGTGCGCCCCGTCAGCCACTCCATTCGTCTTGCAGGCAACATGATGGCTGGCCACGCGGTTATGAAAGTGTTCGCCGCCTTCGCGCCGCTGATCCTGTTCTCGGGCGTCGGCATCGCCGTCACCCCGCTGTCGATCCTCGCGATCACCGCGATGTACGGGCTCGAAGTTCTCGTGGCCTTCATCCAGGCCTATGTCTTCACGATCCTGACCTGCGTCTATCTGCGCGACGCGCTTCACCCGGCACACTGACCGGATAACGGATCGAACCAGTTCACCAAATTTCTGCCACTTCCAACCTCAAGGAGTTACGACAATGGAAGGCAATATCGTTCAAATGGGTGCTTACATCGGCGCTGGTCTGGCCTGCATGGGCATGGGCGGCTCGGCTATCGGTGTGGGCAACGTTGCCGGCAACTTCCTGTCGGGCGCACTGCGCAACCCCTCGGCGGCCGCTGGCCAGACCGCGACCCTCTTCATCGGCATCGCCTTCGCAGAAGCGCTCGGGATCTTCTCGTTCCTCGTCGCGCTGCTGCTGATGTTCGCCGTCTGATCCAGCACGCTTTTCCTTGAGGGCGGGTGGGCTCATTCGGAGCCCATCCCGTGACCCGCAAGGGGATTTGTGATCAGGGTCGAGGGACGACATGGCAAGCGAAACGCAAAATACAGCGCACGCAGCCGCTGATGCGGCCCAAGGCGCGGCACATACCGCGCAAAAGGCCGGTATGCCGCAGCTCGACTTCTCGAGCTACCCGAACCAGATCTTCTGGCTCGTGGTCGCTCTGGTCGCGATCTACTGGCTGCTGACGCGCATCGCACTGCCCCGGATCGAGGCAGTTCTCGCCGATCGTCAGGGCACGATCGCGGGTGACATCGCCGCGGCCGAAGACTTCAAGCGCAAGGCCGAAGAGGCCGAAGCCGCTTACGAGAAGGCTCTGGCCGAAGCACGCGCTCAGGCGCAGAAGATCGCAGGCGAAACCAAGGCCGAGATCCAAAAGGACCTCGACGCGGCTATCGCCAAGGCAGATGCCGAGATCGCCGCACGCTCCGCGGAATCGGAAGCCCGCATTGCGGAAATCCGTGACGGCGCGCTTGCAGCGGTCGATCAGGTCGCCAAGGACACCGCCGGCGAGATCGTCGCGGCTCTGGGTGGCAATTCGGACGCATCGGCTGTCAACGCGGCTGTCGAACAACGGCTGAAAGGGTAAGACGATGAAGAAACTCTCGCTTCTCCTTCCGTTCGTGGCGGCACAGCCCGCCTTCGCAGCGACGGGCCCGTTCTTCTCGCTTTGGAACACGAACTTCATCGTGACCATCGCCTTCATCATCTTCGTGGGCATCGTGCTCTACGCGAAGGTGCCGAGCACGCTGGGTAAGATGCTCGACAAGCGCGCGACGAACATCCGCTCGGATCTCGACGAAGCGCGCAAGCTGCGTGACGAGGCGCAGGCGGTTCTGGCCAGCTACGAGCGCAAATCGCGCGAAGTGCAGGGGCAGGCCGACCAGATCGTCGCCGCCGCCAAGCGCGACGCCGAAGCTGCTGCCGAGAAGGCCAAGGAAGACCTGAAGGTCTCGATCGAGCGCCGCCTGAAGGCCGCTGACGAGCAGATCGCCTCGGCTGAGGCGCAGGCTCTGAAAGAGGTCAAGGACCGTGCCGTGTCGGTCGCCGTGGCCGCCGCTGGCGACGTGCTCGCCAAGCAGCTGAGCGCGTCGGACCGTGCCGCGATGATCGACAGCTCGCTTTCGGAAGTCGAACAGCGCCTGAACTGATCTCCCCCTAACGGGTGACATTGAAAACCCCGGTCCGATGGGCCGGGGTTTTTCTTTGTCTTGGTGGCAGAGGTGATGTGGGCTCAGCGGTTATGTTCGAGACGTAAGCGCGCGGTGGCCTCGTTGCGTTCGGCCCGGCGCATCGCCGCCATCTCGACCTCGACGAATTCCATATGGGCTGCGATCGCCTTGCGCGCGGCAGTGGCGTCGCGGCGCTGGATCGCCTCGTTGATCGCGCGGTGCTGGTCGAGCAGCTTGCTGCGCGTGCCGCGATTCCGGAACATCATCGAGCGGTTGTAGAACACGCCCTCGGCGAGCAGGTCGAACATCGCGCGCATCATGTGGATCATGATGACATTGTGGCTTGCCTCGATAATCGCCATGTGGAACTGCGCATCGAGCTGCGCCTCCTGCGCGGGGTTGCGCTTGGAATGGGCGGCTTCCATCTGCGCGAAAAGGGTCTGGATCACGGCCAGATCGGTGTCCGAGCCGCATTGCGCCGCGCGCTCGGCGGCCAGCCCCTCCATGTCGCGGCGAAACGAGATGTAATCGAAAAGCGCCTGATCGTTGCTGGCGAACAGCCGGATCAGCGCGGGCGAGAAGGCGGAATCGAGCACATCGGCCACGTAGATCCCCGCGCCCGCGCGCGTCGTCAGAAGCCCCGCCTGCTGCAGTTCCGCGACCGCTTCGCGCAGGCTGGGACGCGAGACGCCCAGCCGTTCGGAGAGTTCGCGCTCGGAAGGGAGGCGCTCTCCGGGGCGCAGAATGCCCTGCAGTATGAGCTGCTCGATCTGGCTCACGACAGCATTCGCGAGCTTCTCGGATTCGATCTTCTGAAATGGCATGCACCCCTCCATGTGGTAAAGATGTATGACCAGATCGGGGGGTAGGCAATGAAAAAAGGCCGGGTTTCCCCGGCCCTTTTCCCACTCTGACGAGCGGTTTAGTTGTTCGGACGAATGATGAATTCGACCCGGCGGTTCGCCTGACGCCCCTCGGCAGTCAGGTTGCTCGCGATAGGTTGATCCTCGCCACGACCGGTCGGGATCACGCGGTAGCTCGGGACGCCGCCATTGATCAGGACATTGGCCACCGACTGCGCGCGCTGACGCGACAGGCGCATGTTGTAGGCCGCATCGCCGGTGTTGTCGGTATGGCCGACGACTTCGACGGTGGTGTCCGGATAGCGGTTGAGGCTGCCTGCGAGCGTGTACAGGTCGCGCTGCAGGTCGGGGCGCACGGCCGCGCTGTCGGTCGCGAAGAGCACATCTTGCGGCATCGTCACGATCAGCTGGTTGCCCTGACGCACGACGCTGACGCCGTTGGTGGTCAGGTCGCGACGCAGTTCCTGCGCCTGACGGTCGAGCTGCGAACCGATCGCGCCGCCGAGCACGCCGCCGACGATCGCGCCGGCTGCGGCTTTGGTCAGCTTCTCGTCGCCTTTGCTTTTCGCGCCGAGGGCGCCGCCGATCAGCGCACCGGTGATCGCACCGGCATTGCGGTTTGCGTTCGGGCTCTGGTCGGGATTGTTCGCCCCGGTGTAGCCACCCGGCACGCAAGCGGTCAGCGCCATCGCAGCGGCGGCGCTCAGAAGAATGGTTTTGGTCTTGAGAACGGTGGTCATGTTCTGTCTCTGCCTTCTCTGTTCGCCCCATGTTTCGAGGCTTAACGGAAGATACGCTTAAAATTCGCGCAGGTTCCATGCCCTTTTCGTGAAGCGCGGAATTCCGCGCATCATCTGGCGGTAGAAGCGGCGGAGGGACGCTCAATCGGCCTCTGCGCGGGCGCCTTCCCAGCCGAGAATCGCGCGTTTGACGCCCAGACCCCAGTGATAGCCGCCCAGACCGCCGGATTTGCGCAGGGCGCGGTGGCACGGAATCAGGAAGGAGATCGGGTTGCGGCCCACGGCGGTGCCGACGGCGCGCACCGCTTTGGGGTTTCCGATCGCCTCGGCAATGTCGGAATAGGTGGTGACCTGCCCCGAGGGGATCGAGAGCAGCGCCTCCCAGACCTTGATCTGGAAGGGCGCGCCGATCAGCGTCAGCTTCGCCTCGCCGTGGCGGCTGAAGGCAGCGTCTACCCAAGGACGCAGCGGCTCGGGGTCTTCGGTGAAGCGGGCCTCGGGCCAGCGGCGGGCGAGGTCGTCGAAGGTCTCGCGTTCGCCCATCTCGGCGGTGAAGCCCATGCCGCAGAGGCCCTGATCGGTGCCCATCGCGATCACCGGGCCGAAGGGGCTGTCGAACCGTCCCCAGCGGATCGCGACCCCTTCGCCGCCACGGGCAAACGCGCCGGGCGTCATCGCCTCCCACCGCAGCACCAGATCGTGCAGCCGCCCCGTGCCCGACAGCCCCGCGCGGTCGGCCACCTCGTCGAGCGGCAGGCGTTGGCCCAGCAATTCGCGCACGAAGTCGAGCGTCAGATATTGCTGGTAGCGTTTCGGAGAGACCCCGACCCAGGCCGAGAACAGCCGCTGAAAATGCGCGGGGCTCATCGCCAGCCGCGCCGAGATCGCCTCGAGCGTCAGCAACTCGCCCGCCGCCTGCGCCGCGTCGATCTCGGCCAGCGCGCGGGCGATGACCTGATAGTGGTAGCTCTCGGCAATGTCGGCGTGGTCGTTCATGGCGCACCTCTTGGGCTTTGACCGATCCTAGGGCGCGGGCGGCGGGCGCGCGACCCGAAAGCTGCGGTTTGCGCGCGGCCTTGCCCTTCGCGCGCGTGGCGGGCATTAGGAACCCATGGCCAAGCAATTCGATTATGCCACGATGAAAGAGGTCTTCGCGCGGTTCGAAGCCTCCGAGCCCCATCCCAAGGGGGAGCTCGAGCACGTCAACGCCTATACGTTGGTGGTGGCCGTGGCGCTATCCGCGCAGGCGACCGATGCGGGCGTGAACAAGGCGACCCGGAAACTTTTCGCCGTGGCCGACACGCCCGAGAAGATGCTGGAACTGGGTCTGGAAGGCGTGACCGAGCATATCAAGACGATCGGTCTGTTCCGGCAGAAGGCGAAGAACGTCATCAAGCTGAGCCAGATCCTCGTCGATCAGTATGACGGCGAGGTGCCGTCCTCGCGCGCGGCGCTGCAATCGCTGCCGGGCGTCGGGCGCAAGACCGCGAATGTCGTGCTGAACATGTGGTTCGGCCATCCCGCGCAGGCGGTCGACACGCATATCTTCCGCGTCGGCAACCGCAGCGGCATCTGTCCGGGCAAGGATGTCGACGCGGTCGAGCGCGCCATCGAAGACAACGTGCCCGTCGAATACCAGCGCCACGCCCATCACTGGCTGATCCTGCACGGCCGTTACATCTGCGTGGCGCGCAAACCCAAATGTCAGGCCTGTCCGATCAAGGATCTGTGCCAGTTTGAGGAGAAAAACCTTTGAAACAGTATCAGATCGTCGGCATCGGCAATGCCGTCGTAGACGTGATCGCGCAATGCGACGACAGCTTTCTCGAACATATGGGCATCGAGAAAGGCATCATGCAGCTGATCGAGCGCGAGCGCGGCGAGACGCTTTACGGTGCCATGAAAGAGCGCACGCAGGCGCCGGGCGGCTCGGTCGGCAACACGATCGCGGGGCTGGGCAACCTCGGGCTCACGACGGCCTTTATCGGCCGGGTGCGCGACGACACGCTGGGGCGCTTCTACGAGGCGGCTCTGCATGGCGAGGGCACCGATTTCCCGAACCCGCCGGTGAAGGATGGGGAACTGCCGACCTCGCGCTCGATGATCTTCGTGACGCCGGACGGTGAGCGCTCGATGAACACCTATCTGGGGATCTCGGCGGAGGTCTCGACCGAGGATGTCAGCCTCGAGGTGGTGGAGAACACGCAGATCCTGTTCCTCGAAGGCTATCTCTTCGACAAGGATCACGGGAAGGCCGCGTTCCTGAAGGCCGCGCAGGGCTGTCACCGGGGCGGCGGCAAAGCGGGGATCGCGCTGTCAGACCCTTTCTGCGTCGATCGTCACCGCGCCGATTTCCGCCGTCTGGTGCGCGACCAGATGGATTATGTCATCGGCAACCAGCACGAATGGGAATCGCTTTATCAGACCGATCTGGATGCGGCGCTGAGGCAGGCGGCCGAGGAATGCGAGCTGGTGGTCTGCACCCGCTCGGGCGACGACGTGATCCTGATCCGTGGCGAGGAACGCGCGACGGTTCCGGTCAAGCGCGTGGTGCCGGTCGATGCGACCGGGGCGGGCGATCAGTTCGCGGCGGGCTTCCTCTACGGCTTCGCGACGGGGCAGAGCCTTGAGACCGCGGGCAAGATGGGGTGTGCTGCGGCGGCCGAGGTGATCGGCCATTACGGCGCGCGCCCGGAAGTGGATGTGAAGGCGATCTTCGCAGAGCGCGGGCTCATCTAAGCCTGTCTGGCGCGCCCGCGTTCAGGGCGCGCCGCCAACCTTAACGCATCAACAGCATCGGCCCGAGCGGGCGACCTGCGAGGATATGCAGGTGGTAATGCGGCACTTCCTGCACGCCGTTCTCGCCAGCATTGGTGATGCCGCGATAGCCCTCGCCGCCTTCGCCCGGGCTCGCGCCGGTCATCTTGCAGATCTCGGCCACGGTGCGGTGGAAATCGACGATCTCGGCATCGCTGGCTTCAGCGCAGAAATGATCGAGCGCGACATAGGCGCCTTTCGGGATCACCAGCACATGCTCGGGCGCTTTCGGCGCGATGTCGCGGAAGGCCAGCGTATGCTCGGTCTCCAGAACAGTGTCGTTCGGGATCTCGCCGCGCAGGATCTTGGCGAAGATGTTCTGATCGTCATAGGTATAGGCCATGGCCTCTCTCCTCAGTCGCGGAAGATGTAGTCGAGTTCGGCCAATTCCTGCGCCATATCGGAGGGGATGTCGAGCGCATGGGCCAGCGCGCGGGCGTTGTCCTCGATCTCGCCGCCCTCGCGCATGAGCGCGTAATTCTCGAACTCGGCATCGCGGAGCCGCTCGGATTCGTGGTGCAGATCGGCGCGGATCGTCGGCAGCATCTGATCGAGCACCTGCGGCGGCGTATGCTGCCCCGCGAGGCCCACGCGCTGCGCGTGCCCCTTGAGATAGTCGTCGGAGAACTGGCACTCGATCTCGAGAATGCGGGTCTGGCATTTGTCGCGGGTGAAATCCTCGATCACGTCCAGTTCGGCGGGATCGACGCAGATCACCATGCGGTCGGCGTTTTCGTGGTCGAAGACCATCCGCATCAGCGCGCGGCGGTGACGGTTGCGCTTTTCCGGGCTGGTCTCGATGCCGCCGAGATCGGGCAGGGGGCCCATCTCGTTGAAGACGTAATCGAGCGCCGGGATCGAGGAGCGTTTGCGGAACTCGGTCACCAGCCGTTTCGCGACATGCCATTTCTTGCACAGGATCAGGGTCAGCGTGCGCTCGCGGCCCAAAGTCGCCTCCGCCTCCCAGAAGCGCGGCGCGAAGCGACGGCCAATGCGGCCGCGTCCGGTGAGGAAGCGATGCAGCGCGCGGCCCTCGTTCGAGACGGCGAACTCGACGCCTTCGCGCGTCCACAGCTCGCCCAGACGCTGCTTCAGATCGCGGGCTTCAGGGCTGATCTTGCGCGCGAAAAGATAATCCTGCGCCAGCAGCAGATCGTAATGGTCGTTGTAGAAATTCGCGGGCATCCCGTAATCGGTGAACATCAGGAAGGTCAGCGTCCGGGTACGGATCTCCTTTTCGGGGATCAGGTGATGGACGATGGTCTGGAAGAAGGTCTCGTCCGGGATCCATGTCGTGCGGAAGAACCGCATCACATCGGGCCGCGCCTTGATGAAATCGAGCACCTGTTCCATCGTCCGCCGCCGCAGGCACCACCATTGCGAGCCGATCATCATCTGGAGATCGCCGGGCACCTCGCGCGACAGCTTCAGCTGCTTTTGCAGGTTATAGGCGAGGTAGAACCGCTTGGGCTGATTGCGCTCGTTGAACCAGTGGCGATAGACCAGCCGGTCTTCCTTCATCCCCGTCTTGATCCAGCCCGACGAGAAGAAGTCGAAGCTTTCGATATAATCGACCTCTTCCGCATCGAGGAAGTTATGCGCGTATTCGGCCGATTTGATCTGCATGCAATCGCCCGAGAGCATGTAGAAATGCGTGGCGCGCGGGAAATCGGCGACCGCGGCTTTTACCGCCTCCAGGGTCGCGGCGACGAGGCTCCATTCGCCCCAGCCGCATTTGACGCTCTTCTTCGCGAAGGTGACATTGGGATTGGCATCGAGCGCGCTGCGCAGCTTGCGGTAATGTTCGGGCTTGGCGCGCGCGTCGAAGTGTATCGCCACATAATCGCCCGTCTGCGTCAGCCGTTCCGCCTGCGCGATGATCCCGTCAGGATCCTTATGGGTCAGAAGAATAAAGGCGATTCGGGCCATACGGGAAACGATGCGATGTCACTTGCTGGTATTATCCGACTTGTTAGCCGGAATGAGCGTTGAAAAGACAGGACTTCTTTGCTCTTTACTCGATATTTATTATGTCTGCGTTACCCGGTCACGGGTATGCGACCTTCTGGAGGGCTTTGAATGGGATTTCCCGGAACCTGGATGACCGAGAGCGAAAGCATGGTGTATCGCGTCGTGCCGAAATGCGCCTGCTCCTCCATCGGGCAGATCATGTTCTATTCCGATCACGGGAAATTCTTCGACGGCGATATCCACGATTCCAAGGCCGGGCTGCATAAGTGGTCGCAGGACGAAAGCCAGACGCCGATCACCGAAAACGTTCTGGCGCACAAAAGCTACGCCTTCACCTGCGTGCGAAACCCCTATCAGCGCATTCTGTCGTCCTTCTTCGACAAGATCGCGGGGATTCAGCGCAACGGCAAACGCTATCGCGGCAAGCTGGTGCCGCAGCTGATCCAGAAATACGGGATCGAGGTCGGCTCTCCCGAGGATAATTTCGATTTCGACCAGATCGCCTCGTTCCGCCGCTTCCTGCTGTTTGCGCGCGACACGATCCGCTGGCGCCGCCCGATGGAGCCGGACATTCACTGGTCGGCCATGTCGGGCCATATCTCGACCTTCATCGTCAATGGCGGGCGCTACGACAACATCTTCTTCACCGAGAAGTTCAACGAAGGCATGCAGTCGGTGCTCGACGCGGTCGAGACGCCGGTGAAGGTCGATCTGGCCAAGGTGCCGCGGTTCAACGAATCCGAAGGGCATGGGCCGAAGCGCGCGCATAAGGTCAGCGATTATTTCGATGACCTGTCGCGCCACCTGATCTGGGAAATCTACAAGAAGGATTTCCAGCTGTTCCAATACGATTTCGACGATCCGGACAACAAGATGCCGATTGGAGAGGTCGATCTGGACGAGGTGCACGCCAAGCTGGGCGACTGATCACCAGCGTTTCAGCGCGTCCTCGTCTTCATCCTTCGCCGCGACCCAGGAGGTGCCCTCGGGGCCGTGTTCCTTCTTCCAGAAGGGCGCGCGGGATTTCAGGTAATCCATCAGAAACTCGGCGGCTTCAAACGCCGCGACGCGGTGGCGGGCGGCAGTGGCGACCATCATGATCTGCTCACCCACGCCCAGTCGTCCGTGGCGGTGGATGACGGTCACATCCGATAGGCTCCAACGCTCGACCGCCTGATCGACGATCTTCGCGATCGCGCGTTCGGTCATGCCGGGGTAATGCTCCAGCTCCAGCGCCTCCATCGCGCCGGTGTCGTCGCGCACGATGCCAGTGAAGCTGACGACGGCGCCGACATCCGCGCGGCCCGTGCCGAAATCGGCAAGCTCTGCGCCCAGATCGAAGGGCTCGGCCTGAACGGAGACTTTCATCTCAACCCCCCGTCATCGGCGGGAAGAAGGCCACTTCGCGCACGCCTTCGAGCGGGGCGTCGAACTCTGCCAGATCCTGATCGAGCGCCACGCGCAGGGCGGAAATGTCGGCGAAAGCCGCCTCGTAGCGCGGCTCGCGGGTCTTCAGCTCCTCGACCAGATCGGCCACGGTCGCAGCCTGCGTCTCGACCTTCTCGCGCGGCAGGCCGATCCGCTCGCGGACCCAAGCGAAATAGAGCACGTCAATCATGGCTCGGCTCCTTCAGATAGGGCAGGGCCTTGCGGAAATAGTCCCAGCCGGTGATCGCGGTCAGAACGGCAGCGATCCAAATCAGCGCAAGGCCGACATGGGTCGCGAAATCGGCGGGGGTTGCCCCCATGCGGATATCGCCTTCGCCCGCGCGCGGGGCCTGACCCTGTTCGAGATAGGCGAGCCCGGTGCCGAGGAACAGCACGGCAATCGCCACCATCTGCGCGGTCGTCTTCCACTTGGCGAGCTTCGTGACCCGCAAGCGACCCGCATCCGCTCCGAGGAATTCACGCAGCCCCGAGACGAAAACTTCGCGGAACAGGATCACGGTAGCGGGCAGGATCAGCCACGGGTTCATGCCCGAATAGCCGGTCAGCACCACCAGCGCGATCACCACCATCGCCTTGTCGGCGATCGGGTCGAGCATCGCGCCGAAACGGCTCTCCTGTTTCCAGGCGCGGGCGAGGTAGCCGTCGAACCAGTCGGTGACGGCCGCGCTGATGAACAGCGCAAGCGCCAGCCAGTCGGCCCAGGGGCGAGAAAAATAAAGGAACAAGACCGCCACACCGGGGGCAGCCAAGAGCCTGAGCACGGTCAGGATATTGGGAAGGGTCCATTTCATGGGAGGCAACCTAGCTGCGTGGTTCGCAAAGCGGAAGAGGGCGCGTTAACGGGTCGCGGGATCGCGATATGCATGCACCGTCCCATCGCGGTCGGTGACGCGCCAGTCTCCGGTGCCGTCGCCCGGTGTGAAGTGGTCCGAGGTGATCGGCACCTTGCCGTGGCCGCCGGGGATATCGAGCACGTAGGTCGGCAGCATCGTGCCCGAGCAGCGGCGGCGCAGTTCGGCCATCAGCGCGCGACCTTCCGCGATGTGGGTGCGGAAATGCGAGGTGCCGCGGGCGAGGTCGCAATGGTGCAGGTAATAGGGTTTGACCCGCAGCTTGGTGAGGGCGCGGAACAGCGCCTCCAGCGCGTCGGCACTCGCGTTGACGCCGCGCAGCAGCACGGTTTGCGACAGCAGCGGGATACCGCGATCCACCAGCCGCGCGATGGCATCGCGGGCGGCGGGCGTCAGTTCCCGCGCGTGATTGGTGTGCAGCACGATCCACGCGGTCGGCGCGGCGCGCAGGATGTCGCAAAGCTGTTCGGTGATCCGTTCGGGGGCGACGACCGGCACGCGGGTATGCAGCCGGATCTGGTCGAGATGCGCGATTGCGGAGAGACGCTCCAGAACCGCGCCGAGCCTGCGCGTCGACAACGTCAGCGGATCGCCCCCGGTCAGGATCACCTCGCGAATGGCCGGGGTCGCCGCGATGTAATCGAGCGCCTGCGTCAATTGGTCTTCCGGCAGCGGCCCGGTTTCGCCCACGGTCTCGCGGCGAAAGCAGAAGCGGCAATAGACGTCGCAGGTCTTGGTGATGTGCAGGATCACTCGGTCGGGATAGCGATGCGTCAGCCCCGGAGCGGGGGAATGCGCCTCGTCGCCGATCGGATCTTCCAGTTCTTCGGGACGTGTGATCAGTTCGGCCGCCGAGGGCACGAATTGCGCGGCCACCGGATCAGTCGGATCGGCAATCGCCTCGCGCATCTCGGGCGTCACGCGGATGCGGAACTCTTCGGCCACGCGCTCCAGATCGGCGCGGGTGTCCGAGGCGGTCAGCCCGTCGCGTTCGAGATCGGCCACGCGGGTCAGCGCGCGGGGGTGGCGGCTGTGATCGGTCATCTCAGCCCTTCTCGTTGAAGAAATTGTGGATCGTCTCGGCCATCGCCTCGGAGATGCCGTCGACCTCCATAAGATCGATCGGCGCCGCACGGCTGACCGCCTTGGCGGACCCGAAATGCGCGAGCAGCGCGCGCTTGCGAGCCGCGCCGATGCCGGGAACCTCATCCAGCGGGTTCGCCATCTGCGCCTTGGCGCGTTTCGCGCGGTGGGTGCCGATGGCCCAGCGGTGCGCCTCGTCGCGCAGGCGCTGGATGTAATAGAGGACCGGCGATTGCCGGGGCAGGGCGATGGGGCGCTGTCCTGTACGGTGGAATTCTTCCTTGCCGTGGTCGCGGTCCACGCCTTTCGCGACACCGACCATCGCGACGTCGCTTACGCCCATCTCGTCCATGATCTCGCGCACCGCCGAGACCTGCCCGGCGCCGCCATCGATCAGCAGCAGATCGGGCCAGGCCTCGGATTTGCGCTCCGGGTCCTCCTTCAGCAACCGGGTGAAGCGGCGGGTCAGCACCTCTTTCATCATCCCGAAATCATCGCCCGGCGTCAGATCCGCGTTCTTGATGTTGAACTTGCGATACTGGCTTTTGATGAAGCCTTCCGGCCCCGCGACGATCATCCCGCCCACGGCATGTGCGCCCTGAATATGCGAGTTGTCGTAGACCTCGATCCGCTGCGGCGGCTTCTCCAGCCCGAAGGCCTCGGCGACGCCCGCCAGCAGTTTCGCCTGCGCGGCAGATTCCGACATTTTCCGACCGAGGCTCTCGCGGGCATTGCGCGCGGCATTTTCGACCAGCTCGGCTTTTTCGCCGCGCTGCGGGACCGTGATCTCGACCTTGCGCTCGGCGCGTTCCGAGAGGAATTCGCTCACCAGTTCCTCATCCTCGACCGGGTGCGACAGCAGGATCAGCTTCGGCGGCGGGCGGTTGGTGTAGAACTGCGCGATGAAGGCCTGCAGGATCTCGGGCGCTTCGGCGCCGGAGCCGGTCTTGGGGTAGAAGTCGTGATTGCCCCAGCTTTGGTTCGCGCGGATGAAGAAGACCTGCACACAGGCCTGCCCGCCCTCCTGATGGAGCGCGATGACATCGGCCTCGGCGGTGGTGCGCGGGTTGATCCCCTGACTTTGCTGCACATTGGTCAGCGCCTTGATCCGGTCGCGCAGGGCGGCGGCGCGTTCGAACTCCATCTCGTCGGAGGCCTGCTGCATCTGTTCGGCCAGTTCGCGCTGGATCGTGGTGGACTTGCCCTGCAGGAAGCGCTTCGCGTCGTCGACCAGCGCTGCGTAATCCTCCTCGGAGATCTTGCCGACGCAGGGACCGGAGCAGCGCTTGATCTGATATTGCAGGCAGGGGCGCGTGCGGGTCTCGAACATCGAGTCCGAGCAGTTGCGTAGCAGGAAGACCCGCTCGAGCTGGTTGAGCGTGCGGTTCACTGCGCTCGCGCTCGCGAAGGGGCCGAAGTAATGGCCCTTTTCTTTGCGCGCGCCGCGATGCTTCTTGATCATCGGATAGGGGTGGTCCGTCGCGATCAGGATATTGGGGAAGCTTTTGTCGTCCCGCGCGAGCACGTTGTAGCGCGGTTTGAGCTGCTTGATCAGGTTCTGCTCGAGCAGCAGCGCCTCGGTCTCGGTCCGTGTCGTGAGAAACATCATCGAGGCGGTCTCATGGATCATCCGGGCGATCCGCGCCGAGTGTCCCGAGGGCCGCGCATAGTTCGACACCCGCGCCTTCAGGTTGCGCGCCTTGCCGACATAGAGCACCTCGCCCTTCGCGTTCAGCATCCGATAGACGCCCGGCGAGCCGTCGAGACGCTTGAGATAATCCGCGATCAGCGCATGGCCCGTCAGCCCGTGTTGCGGGCGCGTGGCCGCCGGGGGATCGAGGGCGTCGTTGCTGTCTATATCGTCATTCATGAGCAGGCTTCGATTCTCCCCCGTGGCTGCAACCTCGCGAAGACGTTTTCAAGGAAAAACATGTCCACGAAATTTGGGGATAACTCTGTTGGCAAACATGTGGGACCGTGGGTTCCGACCTTAATATAAGGGTTGATAGAGTGTTTGCCCATTTTTTGAGCAATTCATGAGTGCCTTGATTTCATTGAGAAATTTTCTGCACATTTGCCAAGCTATTGAAAGGATTAATACTTTTGTGACGGTCCTGTTACAAAGCGCCGCGCAGTGCACAACTTTGGCCTGCGATTCGATCTCAGGCTCATTCCGGACCTAATACATCGGGCGTCCGCCAGCCCAAATGTTGGCCCCCATCGACGCAGAGCAACTGCCCCGTGACGGCCGGTGCGTCCATGAAATACCCCAGCGCCGCGACGATATCGGCGGGGTCCGCGCCCCGCTCGAGGATGGTCGCCGCGCGCTGCCGGCTGAAGTGATCTTCCGACTGGCGCGCGCCTTGCAAGGTCGGGCCGGGGCCGATCGCGTTCACTCGGATATCGGGGGCCAGCGCCTGCGCGCCGGTCTGTGTCAGCGTCCACAGGCCCATCTTCGCGAGCGTGTAGGTCATGAACTCCGGCGTCAGCTTGCGCATCCGCTGGTCGACCATGTTGACCACCAGCGCGCGGGCTTTGGGTTCCGCGCCCGAGCGGTCGGCTTGCGGGGCCTGTGCCGCGAAGTGCTGGATCAGCACGAAGGGCGCGCGCAAATTCGAGCCGATATGCCGGTCCCAGCTTTCGTGCGTGGCCGAGCGGATCGTGTCGTATTCGAAGATCGAGGCATTGTTGATCAGCAGATCGAGCGGCCCGTCGAGCAGTTGCGCCGCGCGCGGCACCAGTTCCGCCGTCGCGGCCTCGTCCAGCAGATCGGCCTGCACGATCTCCGCGCGCACGCCTTTCGCGCGGGCTTCTGCCGCCGTGGCCTCCGCCTCCTCGGCGGAGCCGTGATAATGGATTGCGACGTCCACGCCGCGCTCGGCCAGATAAAGCGCCATCGCTCGCCCCAGCCGTTTCGCGCCACCTGTCACCAATGCTCGTTTCATGCGCTGCCTCCAAGGAAGAGGGCCACCATATAGGCCAGGTAAGCGGCGGTGAAAGCGATGCCGATGCCGCGGGTGATCACGCGGTTGCCGAAGATGAACGGGGCCAGCGCGATCGAGGCCGCCGCCATCACCCACAGGTCGACATGCAGCATCTGGCTCGGCACCGGAATGTCGCCGAACAGTCCCGCGACGCCGATGATGCAGAGCAGGTTGAAGATGTTCGAGCCCACGACATTGCCGAGCGCGAGGTCCGAACGGCCCTTCAGTGCCGCGGTGATGGACGTGGCCAGCTCCGGCAGCGAGGTGCCGAGCGCGACTAGCGTCAGGCCGATCACCGCATCCGAGACGCCCATCGCGCTCGCGATCTCGGAGGCGCCGCTGACCAGCCAACTCGCCCCCAGAGGCAGTCCGATGAGCCCCGCGAGAACATAGAGCCCGATGCGCCAGAGCGGCATATTCGGATCGACGCTTTCGACCTCTTCATCGGGTCCGGCGCCCGCGCCGCGATTGGCGCGATGGGCGCGCGCCTCGCGGATCTGCCGGAACAGGATGATGCCAAGCGCAAAGAGCAGGAGCAGCGCCTGCGCCCAGCCGATCGGGCCCATGAAACAGACGAGGATGAAGAGGATCGTCGCGCCCATCATCAGCACGAAGCTCTCGCGCGTGTCGTGCAGATCGGTGCGGATCGCGGAGATCATCGCGGGCAGGCCCAGCACCAGAAGGATATTGGCGATATTCGAGCCCACGACATTGCCGAGCGCCATGCTGGGCGCCTTGTCGAGAACGGCGGCGACCGAGACCATCAGCTCGGGCGCGGAGGTGCCGAACGCCACCACGGTCAGGCCGACGATCAGCGCAGGAATGCCAAGGCGCAGCGACATCGCCACTGCGCCTTTTACCAGCAGGTCACCCGCCACGACCAGCAGCACCAGCCCGGCGATGATCTCGCCGAAATCCCAGATCATTTTCGGCGCTCCGTCTTCTTGGCACTCTTGCTGTTGGAGGTCGTCTTGCAGGGGCAGGGGCCCCGGCCGATTTTCGGACGTCCGCAGTCGGGACAACGCGCCGACAGCTTGCCGGGTCCGCGCGGGCCCTTGATCTTCGGCATCCGCAACTTGCCGAACATGGCGAGCACCGCCATGACGACGAGGAAGAGTGTCATGCCCTTGATGAGCATCCGGTTACAGCCCGTAGCGCGCCCAGAGTGCGCGCTCCTCGGTCGTGTCGATCAAGGCGCCTGCCGTGGCCGCAGCCATCTCGCCGCCGATCTGCGCGCCAAAGCGCCGGAAGATCGAGCGTTTGGGCGCGTAAGGCACGATGCGGGTCTTCTCGCCGTAGATCTCTTTCAGCTTCGGCACCGCATGGCCGAGCCCGTCGATCAGCCCGGTATTCTCGGCCAGCGCCTGCCGCCCGGTCCAGATATCGCCGGTGAAGAGGTCGCGATCCTCGGGCAGTTTCGCGCCACGCCGCGACTGCACATGCTCCTTGAACGAGACATGCATGTCGTCGAGCAGCTTGTTGAGACGCGCGACGTCTTCGTCTTTTTCGGGGCGGAACGGGTCCATGAAACTTTTCGAGCCGCCCGCCGTGTGGACGCGGCGCTGGATGCCGTGGCGGTTGATGAACTCGTCGAGCCCGAACCCTGCAGAGATCACCCCGATCGAGCCCACGACCGAGGTCGGATCGGCCCAGATCTGGTCGGCGGCGCAGGCCAGCCAATAGCCGCCCGAGGCCGCGACGTCTTCGACGAAGGCATGGACGGGAATGTCTTTTTCATCCGCAAGCCTGCGGATGCGCCCCGCGATCAGCGCCGATTGCACGGGCGATCCGCCGGGCGAATTGATCAGCAAAGCGACTGCGGCCGGTTTGCCGCGCGTGAAGGCTCGCTCGATGATCGGGGCCATTGCGGCATCCGACAGGCCGGGCGCGCCGGGGCGCGAGACGCCGATGGCGCCGTGCAGACGGATAACCGCGACGAAGGGCGATTTCTTGACGAAAGGGAGGCGTTGGATCAGGCTCATGTGAGGGATGTAGAGGCTCACCCCTGCCCGCGCAAGCACGGCGATGACGGTTCCTGTCCGCGCCTGTTCGCGATTGAACCAGTCGTGACTTGCTGGCCGGGGCATGCTCGCCCCATCATCGGGGCCGGGAGGATGGATATGACCGAAGACGACAGGCTCGCCGCGATTCTGGCGGATCATGCGGGGCGCGAAGGTGCGCTGCTGCCCATTCTTCACGATGTGCAGGCCGCTTACGGCTGCGTGCCCGCCGATTGCTACCAGCCCATTGCCGACGCTTTGCGGCTGAGCCGGGCCGAGGTGGCGGGCGTCGTCTCCTTCTATCACGACTTCCGCGATGCGCCCGCGGGCAAGCATGTGATCAAGCTGTGCCGCGCCGAGGCCTGCCAGTCGATGGGCGGGACCGAGATGATCGCGCGGCTGGAGCGGGCGCTGGGCATGAAAGTCGGGGAAACGAAGGGCGATGTGACGCTGGAGGCGGTCTATTGCCTCGGGCTGTGTGCCTGCGCGCCCGCCGCGATGGTGGGCGATCAGCTGGTCGGTCGTGCAAGTGCCGAACGGATCGAGGCTCTGGTCGCGGAGGTCTCGGCATGAAGATCTGGGTTCCCTGCGATGCCGCCGCCGTAGCCTGTGGGGCCGATGAGGTCGCTGCCGCGATCGCTTCGGCGGCTGGGCTGCGTGGCGAGAGCGTCGAGATCATCCGCAACGGCACGCGCGGGATGATCTGGCTGGAGCCGCTGGTCGAGATCGAGCGCGACGGTGTGCGCCACGGCTTCGGCCCGATGGTGCCCGAGGACGTGCCCGCGCTGTTTGAGGACGGCGATCACCCGAAGGCGCTCGGCCCGGTCGAGGAAATCCCCTTTTTCGCAAAACAGACTCGTCTGACCTTCGCGCGCTGCGGGCGCACCGATCCGCTGTCTCTGGCCGATTACGAGGCGGATGAGGGCTGGCAGGGTCTCAAACGCGCGCTGGAACTGGGCGGCGCGGATACCATCGAAGAGGTCACCACCTCTGGCCTGCGCGGTCGCGGCGGTGCGGGCTTCCCGACGGGTATCAAGTGGAAGACCGTCGCCGGGGCCGAGGCGCCGCAGAAATACATCGTCTGCAACGCGGATGAGGGCGATAGCGGCTCTTTCGCGGACCGGATGCTGATGGAGGGCGACCCGTTCTGCCTGATCGAGGGCATGGCGATCGCCGGGCTCGCGGTCGGCGCGACCAAGGGCTTCATCTATGTGCGCTCGGAATATCCCCACGCGATCCGCACGCTGAACGCGGCGATCAAGGCGGCGCGTACGGGCGGGATCATCGGCGACAGCCTGATGGGGCAAGGACCGGCCTTCGATCTCGAAGTCCGCGTTGGCGCGGGCGCCTATATCTGCGGCGAGGAAACGTCGCTTCTCAATTCGCTCGAAGGCAAGCGCGGCATGGTCCGCGCCAAGCCGCCGCTCCCCGCGCTGGAAGGGGCGTTCGGCAGGCCTACGGTCGTGAACAACGTGCTCTCTCTGGCCGCCGTGCCGTGGATTCTGGTCCATGGTGGGGCAGCCTATGCCGAGTTCGGGCTGGGCCGCTCGCGCGGGACGATCCCGATCCAGATCGCGGGCAATGTCAAACATGGCGGGCTGTTCGAGACCGGCTTCGGGATGTCGCTTGGCACGCTGATCAACGAGATCGGCGGCGGCACGGCTTCGGGGCGTCCGTTCAAGGCGGTGCAGGTCGGCGGACCGCTGGGCGCCTATCACGGGCCGGACGATTTCGATCTGCCGGTCTGCTACGAGGCCTTTGCCGATCAGGGCGGGCTGGTGGGTCATGCCGGTTTCGTGGTGCATGACGACAGCGCCGACATGCTCGCGCTCGCCCGCTACGCGATGGAGTTCTGCGCCATCGAGAGCTGCGGGAAATGCACGCCCTGTCGGATCGGCGCGGTGCGCGGCATCGAGACGCTCGACCGCGTGGCGGCGGGCGATCCGGCGGCGATCGAGTTGCTGCATGAGCTATGCGAAGTGATGGAGAAGGGCTCGCTCTGCGCGATGGGGGGCTTCACGCCTTACCCGGTGCGCTCGGCGATCCGGCTTTTCCCGCAAGAATTCTCGCTCTCACAGGAGGCTGCTGAATGAAGGATTTCATCATCCCCGACGGTGTTCACGGGCCGAAACTCTCCGATATGGGCACGCCTGAAAAATCGGGCCCGCCCGTGACGCTGGTGATCGACGGTATGGATGTGAGCGTGCCCGAGGGCACCTCCGTGATGCGCGCCGCCGCCGAGGCCGGGATCACCGTGCCGAAGCTATGTGCGACCGATATGCTCGAGGCTTATGGCTCGTGTCGTCTGTGCGTGGTCGAGATCGAAGGGATGCGCGGCACGCCTGCGTCCTGCACGACGCCGGTGCGCGAAGGCATGGTCGTGAAGACCCAGACCGATCAGCTCGCGCGGCTGCGGCGCGGGGTGATGGAGCTCTATATCTCTGATCACCCGCTGGATTGTCTGACCTGCGCGGCGAATGGCGATTGCGAATTGCAGGATATGGCGGGGGCCGTGGGGCTGCGCGACGTGCGCTATGCGCCGGGCGAGAACCATGTCGAGACGCGTGCGGCGGAGGGGGCTAATCCGCTCTATATCCCGCGCGACGACTCCAACCCGTATTTCTTCTATGACCCCTCGAAATGCATCGTCTGCATGCGCTGCGTGCGCGCCTGCGAAGAGGTGCAGGGCACCTTCGCGCTTACCGTGGACGGGCGCGGCTTCGATGCCCGCATCTCGACCGGGACGGAGGATTTCCTGAACTCGGATTGCGTGAGCTGCGGCGCCTGCGTGCAGGCCTGCCCGACCGCGACCTTGCAGGAAAAGACTGTCGACGAGATCGGCGTGCCCGAGCGTTCGGTGGTCACGACCTGCGCCTATTGCGGCGTGGGCTGCTCTTTCGAGGCGCAGATGCGTGGCGACCAACTGGTTCGCATGGTGCCGTGGAAAGAGGGCAAGGCGAACCGCGGCCATAGCTGCGTGAAGGGCCGCTTCGCCTGGGGCTATGCCAACCATGGCGACCGCATCCTGAACCCGATGATCCGCGACAGCATCACCGATGCGTGGCGCGAAGTGTCGTGGGAAGAGGCGCTGGAGTTTGCCGCGAACGGCATCAAGCGTGCGCAGGCCAAACACGGCAAGGATTCCGTCGGTGTCATCACCTCCTCGCGGTGCACGAACGAGGAAACCTTCCTCGTGCAGAAGCTCGCCCGCGCAGTGATGGGCACGAATAACACCGACACCTGTGCCCGCGTCTGCCATTCGCCCACGGGCTACGGGCTGAAGCAGACCTTCGGGACCTCGGCTGGCACACAGGATTTCGACTCTGTCGAACAGGTGGATTGCGCCGTGGTGATCGGGGCGAACCCGACCGACGGACACCCGGTCTTCGGTTCGCGTCTTCGCAAGCGGCTGCGGCAGGGGGCGAAGCTGATCGTGGTCGACCCGCGCCGGATCGACCTGCTGGAGACCGCGCATATGGGCGAGGGACACCACCTGCCGCTGCGTCCGGGCACCAATGTCGCGGTGCTGACCGCGATGGCCCATGTGATCGTCACGGAAGGGCTGTTCGACGAGGCGTTCATCCGCGAGCGCTGCGACTGGGAGGAATGGACGGACTATGCCGAATTCGCCGCCGATCCGGCCCATGCGCCGGAAGCCGTCGAAGAGCTGACAGGTGTCGCGCCCGAGGCGCTGCGCCAAGCCGCGCGCACCTATGCGGCGGCGCCCAACGGGGCAATCTATTACGGGCTGGGGGTGACCGAGCATTCGCAAGGTTCCACCACCGTGATCGCCATCGCCAACCTCGCGATGATGACCGGCAATATCGGGCGGCCCGGCGTGGGCGTGAACCCGCTGCGCGGGCAGAACAACGTGCAGGGCTCCTGCGACATGGGCTCGTTCCCGCACGAACTGCCGGGCTATCGCCATGTCGGTGACGATGCTGCGCGCCACGGGTTCGAGGTGGAATGGGGCGTCACGCTCGACCCCGAGCCGGGGCTGCGCATTCCCAACATGCTCGACGCCGCCGTCGCGGGCGATTTCAAGGCGATCTACATTCAGGGCGAGGATATCCTGCAATCCGATCCCGACACCCATCACGTGGCCGCAGGCCTTGCCGCGATGGAGTGTGTGATCGTGCATGATCTCTTCCTAAACGAGACCGCGCGCTACGCCCATGTCTTCCTGCCCGGCTCGACCTTCCTCGAAAAGGACGGGACCTTCACCAATGCCGAGCGCCGGATCAATCCGGTGCGCAAGGTTATGGCGCCGAAGGCGGGGCTGGCCGATTGGGAGGCGACGCAGGCGCTGGCCAATGCGCTTGGCGCGGGGTGGAGCTACACCCACCCCTCCGAGATCATGGACGAGATCGCGCGCACCACGCCCGCCTTCACGGGCGTCACCTATGATCTGATCGACCAGATGGGCTCGGTGCAGTGGCCCTGCAACGACGCGCATCCGCAAGGCTCGCCGGTGATGCATGAAGACGGCTTCGTGCGCGGCTCGGGGCGGTTCATCCGCACGGCCTATGTCGCGACCGAGGAACGCACGGGACCGCGCTTCCCGCTGCTGCTGACGACGGGCCGGATCCTGTCGCAATATAACGTGGGCGCGCAGACCCGACGGACCGAAAACTCCGTCTGGCACGATCAGGACCGGCTGGAAATCCACCCGCATGACGCCGAGACCCGCGGTATCCGTGATGGCGACTGGGTGCGTCTGGCGAGCCGTGCGGGCGAGACATCCCTGCGCGCCACGATCACGGATCGGGTCTCGCCCGGCGTCGTCTACACGACCTTCCACCACCCCGACACGCAGGCGAATGTGGTCACCACCGACAATTCCGACTGGGCGACGAACTGCCCGGAATACAAGGTGACGGCGGTGCAGGTGGGGCTGTCGAACGGGCCGTCGGACTGGCAGGAACTGTATACGGCGCAGACCAAGCTCACCCGGCGCGTCGAGGCGGCTGAATGACGGCAACCGATTGGGAGATGCCCGACGGCGCGGTGCAGCGGCTGGCCGAGGAAGTGCCGGTGGCGTTGTCCTTCGACGGGGTGACGCAGGCGGTGATGATGGCAAGCCCCGCCGATCTGGAAGATTTCGCACTGGGCTTCGCGCTCTCCGAAGGGCTGATCGCGGACGCGTCCGAGATCACCCGACAAGAGCTGGAAGTGACCGAGGCCGGGATCGAGGCGCGCAACTGGCTGGCAGCGCCCGCGGGCGCGCGCTTTGCCGAACGCCGCCGGGCGACGATGGGCCCGGTGGGGTGCGGGCTCTGCGGGATCGAACAGTTGGAAGAGGCGCGCCGCAAGCTGTCCCCGGTTCGCCCGCCGCGTTTCACCATGACGCCCGAGCAGGCCACGGAGGCGCTCGAGACCCTGCGTGATCACCAGCCATTGCAGGACGAGACTCGCGCCGCCCATGCGTCGAGCTTCTGGCAGCCGGGCAAGGGGATCGTGCTGACGCGAGAGGATGTCGGGCGGCACAACGCGCTCGACAAGCTGATCGGGGCGCTGATCCGGCAGGGGATCGATCCCGCAGGTGGCGCGCTGGTCATGACCTCGCGGCTCTCGGTCGATCTGATCCAGAAGGTCGTGACGCTACGTATCCCGGTGATAGTCGGCCCCTCCGCCCCGACCGCGCTCGCGGTGAGCGAGGCACGGGATGCGGGCCTTACCGTTATCGCGCGCGCAGGCCGGGGCCTCGCGCTTTACACCGCGCCGCAGGAGGCCACCGCATGAAGCCTGAGAAACTCGCCGGGATGGCCAATCAGATCGCACAGTTCTTCGAGAGCCAGCCCGGCGATCAGGCGCATGCCGTCGCCGATCACATCAATGCCAACTGGGCGCCCACGATGCGCGACACGTTCCTCGCGGCGGCCGACAAGCTGGACCTGCACCCGCTGGTGAAAGCGGCCTTGCCGGAGATCCGCGCCCCTCAGCGGAGCTGATCGCCGGGCCTCACGACCGGCGCGAAGGAGAGGGTGAAGTTTTTCCCGTCCGCGAAGGGGTAGGGCGCCGCGAGGTGTTGTACCTCGCCGGTCGTCCAGTCGGGATGATCCGGATAGGTCGCGCGCAGAAGGCCCGCGCCGGTTGCCGCATTCGTGCCGTCCCAGATCACGAAGGCCGGGCCGTCGGGCAGGGGTTTCGCAATGTCCGAACTGGCATTCAGCACCGTCATCCGGGGCGCGCGGTAGAGGATATTCGCGCCCTCCCATTGCGGCGCGATCAGGGTCGCATCCGCCCCGACAGCAGCCACCAGTTGCGGCACCAGCGTCTCGAAGGGGGCGGCATTGCGGCTCTTGCCCTGGAAGAAATGGATCGGCAGCGCGATCGTCACCAGCACGAGCAGCACCGCGTAGACCTGCTGCAGCCGCCGCAGCCCGGTCGCACTTAGCCGGGGCAGAAGCCAAAGGCCAAGCGCGGGGCCTGCGAGGAACAGGAGCGGTTGCAGCCAGCGATCCTTGATCTGCCCCGCTCCGACCGCGAGCGCACCGAGAAGCAGCAGCACGAGGCCGATCACCATCACGCGCAGCATCAGCCGCAAAAGCGGTTGCGGCGCGTCGGGCTTGCTCTCCCGGTAGCGCCAGTAGAGCAGCCCGCCGACCAGCAACGGCAAGGCGAGGAAGTTCAGCACCCCTTCGCCGGTCGCGAGGATCGGACCAATAAACCGCGCGCCTAGCGAGACGTCTTCGGCGGCGTCGAATTTCTTCGCCGAGGCGAAGGCGATCTCGGGATGGTTCAGGATCCAGACATAGGGCGGCAGCGCGATCGCGGCGGCGATCAGCAGCGACAGAAACAGGCGACGGTCGCGGAAGGACGCTCGGAACTCCGGAAAGCCGATCAACGCAATGGTGGTCGAGATCGGCAGCAGCACGAAGTTGTATTTCGACAGCAGCCCCATGCCCAGCACCAGCCCGAGCGTCACGAAGCCCGCGAGGCCGGGGCGGCGCGCCATCCACCAGATCGTGGCAAAGCACAGCGCCGCCGAGAAGGTCGCGAGGACGGAATGTGTCAGGGCGCGCTGGCTCTCCCAAGCGATCTGCGGCAGCAGCACGAGGCCCAGCGTCGCGATCCATGCCCGGCGCGGATCGACTCGCGTGCGCATCAGCCCGTAGCAGGTCAGGACCGTACCGCAGAGCAGGGTGTTTTTCAGAACCGCGAGGCCGAACATCGTCGGCCCGGTCACCATGAAGACCAGATGCTGCAGCCACGCGAAAAGCGGCAGTTGCGGCCCGTAGCCCCAAGCGAAGCTGCGCGCATCGAAGATCATCTGCGCATCGTCGAGCCCGAGCGCGCCGCCCAAAGCGGTGCGGTAAAGGGTCTGGATCACGAAATAGGCGACGATGCTCAGGGGCCAGATCGCATCGGGCAGGGCGCGGCCTGCGGCGCGGGGCATCGGGTCGGCGCTCATGCGGGCGTGCCTGTGGGGACGCGCATCACGGGAAGGGTCTGGAGCATGGCGCACCTATTGTCTGACGGGACTGCCGCGCGTGGCGGACAGGCGGTCGATACCACTTTCGACAAGCGGGCCAAAGCGTGAGATGTCCGAGTTTCGCCGGGCGTGGCCACGATGCCGCGCCCTCGGTGAGCGCGGCTGTGCGACGGCTCAGGCCTCTTTCGAGCGCTCGATATAGGCACGTAGCTCCTCGGCCTCGTGGCGCGCGTCGCGCAGACCATCCATCGCCGCGCGCAGTTCGGCCTCTGTCTGGCTGAGCTGATTGGCCAGTTCCGCCTCGCGCTGCTCGACATAGACGAGCGCCTGATCGCGGGTCTCTTCGGCTTCATGCAACGCCTGCGCCATCTGCTCCAGCTCGCCCATATCGGCCTGGCTCACGCGGGTGAGGCGGTGGATCAGCCAGCTCGCGAACCAGCCGAGCGCGAAAGCCACGAAAAGGATGATCGCTGTGGCGATGATGAATTCGGTTCTGTTCATTTGACGTCCCTTCAGCCCTTCGACAGGTCCTCCGGCCGCGATTGCGGGCGCGGCGTTTCATCGCCGGGCGTCTCGACCGGAATTTCTTCTTCTTGCGGAGCGTCTTGCTCCGGTTTGGCGGCGGTGTCCCCATCGCCGTTTTCGCTTTGCGCACCGTCCTCGGTGGCGGGCGCGCCGTCATCGGTCACGGCGCCGTTCCAATGCGGCTCGCCGTCTTCTGCGGCGCCCGTCGCATCTGCGGTGGCATCGGGCAGCGCGTCGTCGCCCACCGGCGCCTCGTCCAGCAGGACGAATTCGATCCGGCGGTTTTTCTCGCGGCCTGCCTCGGTATCGTTCGAGGCGATCGGCTGCGCTTCGCCGTAGCCTTTCGCTTCGAGATTGCCGATGAGCACGCCACGGTCCAGAAGCCCGCGGATCACTGCCTGCGCGCGCTGTTGCGAGAGCTGCAGGTTCATTTCCTCGCGGCCCTGATTGTCGGTGTAGCCGGCGACTTCCATCTTGAAGTCCGTGCAGTTCTTCATCGATTTCGCCAAAGCGTCGAGCGCGTCCAGGCTTTCCGAGGCGACCTGCGCCGAGCCCGGGTCGAAATCGACCTTCTTCTTTTGCAGCGTGTCATTGAGGCGCGCGACGCATTCCTTGCCGGTCGGCAGGGCCAATTGCTCATCAAGGCGCTTGTCGTATTTCACGCTCAGGTCGATCTGCGCGTCTTCGCCAAGCTGGCTCGTCAGGATGCGCGAGACCGTGTCGGAGGCCTGCGGATCGCCCGAGATGCCGTTGACCGAGATGCCGTCGCGGGTGACCGTGACCTTGCCGTCATGAAGCACCGACAGCGCGTCGAGCGCGGCCAGCGTGCGCACCGGCCAACCGGCGGGAAGCTCCTTGTCGACGCGGGTCGCGCCGTGGACATTGTCATGGCCGAGCTTGGCGCGGGCGTAGCTTTCGATGGTCTGGCGTTCGCGCGCATCGGTCACGCGGCCCTTGAGCTCGACATGGCCGTCGCCGTCGCGGGTCGCGGTGAAGCTGGCCTCGGCGGCTTTCGCATCGGGGGACGGTTCGCGCTTGGCCTTGAGCGAGAACACTCCGGGCAGGTTGGATTCCAGCTCGCCCACGACATCGTCGAACTTCTGCTGATCGACGGTCGAAGGCACATCCAGCGCGATATCGGCGTCCGAGAAGGTCACCGAACCCGCGCCGAGATCGCCGACCGCCTTGATCGCCATCTGCGCGGCCTTGGCCCAGTCGGGCGACGGGGTGCCCATGCCGATGGTGCAGGTCAGCGTGCCTTTCGCACCTGTCGCGCGGGCGGCGGTCAGGATGCGGTCGCGTGCGCGCTCGGTATCGGCGGAGCAGGCGTCGAAATGCGGGCCTTCCCCCTCGTCGATGAGGAAGCGCAGGGTGAAGGGGGTGATCACGGGGCGCGGCGCGGAGATGTCGAAGTTGAGCTTGAGATCGGTGGGGCGGCGGCGTGCGAGCGAGGTCTCCACCCGGCCTTTCTCGGAGGGGCTGTCGGTGATCGCCTGCACCGAAACCTTGCCGGCGGTGACCGACACTTTCGAGCGCGGCAGCGTCTCGATCGTGGTCATCGCGAATTGCATCGCCTCGTCCCAGCCGCCGGGCACCGGGTAGTCGGCGCTCTCGAGCATGTCGGTGACGCCATCCTCGCCCGCGACTTTCGAGAGCTTCTCGACGATCGCATCGCGGTCGACCGAAGAGGGCACCAGCCCGATCAGCGAGATGCCGTTTTCGTTGCGCAGCATCTCCAGCGAGAAGGCGGGGGGCGTGATCGGCTTGGTGATCTGCGTGTCGGTATTGTCGACGACCCGCGAGCTGTCGACGTATTTGTCGACCTCGGAGACCGCGCGGAAGCGTTCGGCCTCGGTCGGGGCGGTGCCGGAGAGGATCACCTGCAGCCCGTCGGTATGGACCCGCATCCAGCCGTAGCCCTGCGCCTCCATCGCGACGCGCACTTCTTGTTTCGTGGATTTCTCGACAACGGTCGCAGCGCCGCCCGCAATGACAGCGGACACGACGAGTGCGAGGACAAAGGCGGCGATCGTCAACAAGGTGGCGCGGCTGCGCATCGGTCTCAGGCCCTCCCCCGGGGAATCTTTATCCCGTTTCCTTAAGGCGCAGGGGCGCGGGGATCAATCGAAACGCCGTTACACGATTGCGCCAACGGCGAGAAACAGCGCAGCGATGAGGCCGGTATCGCGGTTCGCGCGGAACAGCTTCAGGCAGGTGTCCGGCTCGTCGATATCGAGCTGGCGCATCTGCCAGAGCATGTGCCACCCCATCGCCCAGGGCGCGAGCAGCGAGATCGCGAGGCGCAGCGGCGACGCGCCGGGCATGAGCGCACCCATCACCGCAATGGTCATCAGCGCGACGGAGGTCATCAGGAAGCCGCCCAGCCATTTCGCGCTGTCGTCGCCAAAGAGCCGCGCGGTGGATTTCACCCCGATCAGCGCGTCGTCTTCCTTGTCCTGATGCGCATAGATCGTGTCGTAGAACAGCGTCCACGCCATGCCCGCGAAATAGAGCACGACAGGCGGCCAGCTGAGGCTGCCGGTATGCGCGACCCATAGCAGCAGCGCGCCCCAGTTGAACGCGATCCCGAGGAAGATCTGCGGCCACCAGGTGAAGCGCTTGGCGAAGGGGTAGATCGCGACCGGACCCAGCGAGACGATCCCGAGAATGATCGCGGGCGTGTTGAAGGTCAGCAGGATCGCGAAGGAGATCAGCGACTGGATCACAGCCCAGGCCAGCGCCTGTTTCGTCGAGACCTGCCCCGAGGGGATCGGCCGCGAGCGAGTGCGGGCCACGCCTGCATCGATGTCGCGGTCGGTGATGTCGTTCCAAGTGCAGCCCGCGCCACGCATCAGGAAGGCACCGATCGATGCGCCGACGGCAAGCCACAGGTCCCACCAGATGAAGCCGCCCGTCGAGGCGGCGGCCAGTGCGATCGACCAGTAGCAGGGCAAGAGCAGCAGCCACGTCCCGATCGGACGGTCGGCACGGCTGAGCCGCAGGTAGGGCCGCGTCCATGCCGGGGCCAGCCGGTCGACCCAGTTGCCCCGATAGGCATCCGCGACCGTGCCGTTTGCGTCGTTCGGGGGCTCGCCCGTGCTCGCGTTTGCCGCCTCTGGCGTTTCGGTTTTTCCGCTCATACAGTCCGCCTCATGGAACGTGCCAAGATCAGGCTCTGTGTAGAGCACCCGCTGGGCGCGGGGCAAGCCGTGCCTCTGACTCAGGACGAAGCGCATTACCTCTTTGCGGTAATGCGGCTGGCCGTGGGCGCCCGTGTCGCGCTGTTCAACGGGCACGATGGCGAGTGGACGGCGGAGGTCGTCGAAGCTCACAAGAAGCGCGGCATTCTGGCCTGTGTCGAACAGGCCGCGCCGCAGCTCGCGCCGCCCGATCTCTGGCTGATCTTTGCGCCGATCAAGAAAGAGCGCACGGATTTCATCGTCGAGAAGGCGACCGAGCTGGGCTGCGCCAAGGTGCTGCCAGTGCAGACCGAGTTCACCAATTCCGCCCGCATCCGGCAGGACCGCTTGCAGGCCCATGCCAAGGAAGCGGCGGAGCAATGTCTCGGCACCTATGTGCCCCCGGTCGAGGATTTGCAGGGTCTCAAGAAGCTGCTGGATGGCTGGGATCCGAGCCGCCGCATCCTCTGGGCCGACGAGGCTTTGGTTGGTCCCGCAGAGACGTTGGCAGGGTTGGAACCCGGCCCTTGGGCGATCCTGATCGGTCCCGAAGGCGGGTTCTCGGAGGCCGAGCGCGAGATGCTCCGTGCCCGCGATTTCGTCACCCCGGTCAGCCTCGGCCCGCGCATCCTGCGCGCCGATACGGCGGTCTGCGCGGCGATCACATTGTGGCAAGCGGCGCTGGGAGACTGGCGGTGATCCGTCCCGAGGTCGCAGACGGGTTCAGGCGCTGGAGCGAGGTGATCGCGGCGGGCGTCGTGGTGGCGTTCGGTGCCTGGCTGATCTGGCTCGGCGGATTGATCCTGATGCCGCTGGGACTGGTCGCGGTCGCGCTCGGGCTCGGCTGGGCGCTGATCGGCTGGCGGCGGCTGCGCTTTGCGCGTGAGACAAATGCGCCGGGTCTGGTCGAGATCGACGAGGGCCGTATCTCCTACTTCGCGGCCAGCCGGGCGCGCGCCATCGCCGGGCCGGGCAGCAATGTCTCGGCGCTCGGGATGGGTGGCGAATTGCCGCTGCGCGAATTGGCGGAAATCCGACTGTTGACGCTGCAGGGCCAGCAATATTGGCGGCTGCGCAGCCTCTCGGGCGAGGCGCTTCTGATCCCGCTCGATGCGGCGGGGGCGGATGCGCTCTACGATGCCTTCGCGAGCCTGCCGGGGATCGACATGGGGAAGATCTCTGCCGCGCTTGACCAACAGACTGCCGCACAGAGCCTCTGGACCCGCAAACAGGTTTCACGCTTGACTTGAGCCAACCCCCGCGCCACCTGTGGCGCTCCATAAAGCGACGCGAGAAAAGACATGTCCATTCCGCAGCAGGGCGGTGGCCCGATCGAGCGCTTCGAGCAACTGGCCGAATATCTGGCCGAAGGTGAGAAGCCGCGCGACGACTGGCGCATCGGCACCGAGCATGAGAAATTCGGCTATTGCGCGGACAAGCAATTGCCGCTGCCCTATGACGGCCCGCGGTCGATCAAGGCGATGCTGGAAGGTCTGCGCGACCGCTTCGGCTGGAAGCCGGTGGAAGAGCAGGGCAAGATCATCGGGCTGGAACTGAACGGCGCGAATGTGAGCCTCGAGCCGGGCGGTCAGCTGGAACTGTCGGGCGCGCCGCTCGAGACGATCCACCAGACCTGCGACGAGGTGAACGAACACCTGCGCGAAGTGCAGTCGGTCGCCGACGATATCGGTGTGAAGTTCATCGGTCTGGGCGCGGCCCCGATCTGGACGCAGGACCAGATGCACATGATGCCCAAGGGGCGCTATCGGCTGATGACCGATTACATGGGGCGCGTCGGCGAGCTGGGCACGCAGATGATGTATCGCACCTGCACCGTGCAGGTGAATCTCGACTTCGGTTCGGAAGCCGACATGGTGCAGAAGATGCGCGTGGCGCTGGCGCTGCAGCCGGTCGCGACGGCGCTGTTTGCCAATTCGCCCTTCCTCGACGGCAAACCCAACGGCATGAAATCGTGGCGCAGCCATATCTGGCAGAACCTCGACGATGCGCGCACGGGCATGCTGCCCTTCATGTTCGAAGAGGGCGCGGGCTACGAGGCTTACGTGAACTACGTGCTCGATGTGCCGATGTATTTCGTCTATCGCGACGGCAAATATATCGACGCGCTGGGCCAGTCCTTCCGCGACTTCCTGAAGGGCGAACTGCCCGCGCTGCCCGGCGAGAAGCCGACGCTGAGCGACTGGGCCGATCACCTGACGACCGTCTTCCCCGAGGCGCGCGCGAAGAAATTCATCGAGATGCGCGGCGCCGATGGCGGGCCGTGGCGGCGTCTGTGTGCGCTGCCCGCGCTGTGGGTCGGTTTGCTTTACGACCAGACCGCGCTGGATGCGGCGTGGGATCTGGTGAAGGGCTTCGATCACGAGACCCGCGAAGGGCTGCGCCGCGCGGCGGCGGTCGATGCGCTGCAGGGCGAGTTCAACGGCGTGAAGCTGCACGACCTCGCACGCGAGACGGTGGCGATCGCGAAATCCGGTCTGGCGGCGCGGGCGAAGCCCGGCGCGGGCGGGATGATCCCCGACGAGACCCATTTCCTCAATGCGCTGGAAGAGAGCGTCGAGACGGGCCGCGTGCCCGCCGATGAACTTCTCGAGAAATATCACGGCGAGTGGAATGGCGATCTGAGCAAGATCTACGCCGAATACAGCTACTGATCAGAGGGCAGGGCGGTTAGCCGCCCTGTCGCTCCTCTCACCGCGACCCCAGCCGCTCGCGCACCCATTGAGGGACCAGCACGCTCGCCGGGCCTTGGCGCGATGTGTCGAACATCGTGCTGCCCGCCGAGGGGTCGAGGTTCAGCTCCAGCGTCTCCACCCCGCACATCGCGGCGTCCTGCACGAAGCCTGCCGCGGGATAGACATTGCCGCTGGTGCCGATCGAGACAAACAGATCCGCCGCCTCCAGCTCGCGGATGATCCGATCCATCTGATAGGGCATCTCGTTGAACCAGACGATGTCGGGCCGCGTGGCCTTGCGCCCGCAGCCGGGGCAGGTGTCTTGCGGCTGCATCGCCTCGGGCGCGGGCCAGCGATGGTCGCAGGCGTGGCACAGCGCGCCGAAGAGCGAGCCATGCATGTGGATCACGTTCTGAGAGCCAGCGCGCTCGTGAAGATCATCGACATTCGGCGTCACCACCAGAACCTCGTGGCCCGGATCGGCCTCCAGCTCGGCCAGCGCGAGATGGGCGGGGTTCGGCTGGGCCGCCCGCGCCGCCGCCCGGCGCGCGTTGTAGAAGCGGTGCACCAGCGCGGGGTCGCGCGCGAAACCCTCCGGCGTTGCCACGTCCATGATGCGGTGTTCTTCCCACAGACCGTCGCTTGCCCGAAACGTGCGGATGCCGCTTTCGGCAGAAATTCCTGCGCCGGTCAGAATCACGACCTTGGCCATCGCTGCGCCCTCCGTTATCACTTCCCCTATGCGTATCCTCTTTCTCTGCCTTGGCAATATCTGCCGCTCGCCCGCCGCCGAAGCGGTGACCCGTCACAAGGCCGCCGCAGCGGGGCTCGATATCGAGTTCGACAGTGCGGGCACTGGCTCCTGGCATCTCGGAGAACCGCCCTATGATCCGATGATCGCGGCGGCGGAAGCGCGGGGCTATGACATGCGAAGCCTGCGCGCACGGCAGATCCAGCCCGCCGATTACGACGGGTTCGATGTGATCCTCGCGATGGATGAGAATAACCTGCGCGATGCGCTCGACGGGGCGCCGCGCGAGATGCGCGCACAGGTGCAGATGTTCATCGACGGGCCGGAGGGGCCGCGCGATGTGCCCGATCCCTATTTCACTCGCAATTTCGATGAAGCCCTCGATCTGATCGAGGCGGGTGCGGATCAGCTGATTGCCGATCTCCTCGCCGATGAGGAAGAACAGCGGCGCGGGCAGTAGGCCGCGCCGCCGATCTGGCGCTTACTTGCAGAAGCCTTCCGCTGTCGCGGCGAAGTTCTTGTAGCGGCCCCAGAAGTCCGAATCCGACTTGCGGTCGGACATGCGCACTTCCTGCGCGCGGTCGGGATCGTGGAAGAAGCTGGCGGCGCGGCGCTGGTCGCGGTGGCTCAGCGTCTTGTCCGCGACTTGCTGAATGCAGCCGCAGGTGCCGGGATTGCTGGCGCGGCCCGCTTTCTGGCACGCATTGTCGATCGGCCCGGCCGAGGCCATCGAAGCGAGCGCCATCGCGCCCGAGAATGCGCAGAGTCCGAGTGTGGTCTTGAAAATCATCTACTGCCCCTTTGTCGTTGCGGCCGGCATGTGTTTGCCGATCCTGCCTGCTCATTTGTCCGCGATTCTAACTCAAATTCAAAAAGCGGGCAACAAAACAGGCAGGATTCCGCCGGTTCGGGGCAGGGGAGGGAATCCGTTTTCTAGTCGTCGCGTTGCGCGGGCGCGGGTCCACTACATCTGGATGGCGTCCGCCCTCCAGATCACTCTTCGACCGGGGTGGCCTCGTAGCCTGCACCTTTCAGGGCGCTGATCACGGTGGATTCGGGCAGCCCTTCCACCTCGACCTCGCGATCTTCCAGATAGACGTCGGCCTTGCCGCCGACCTCTTCGATCGCGGCTTCGACCGAGGCTTTGCAGTGCCCGCAGGTCATGTTCGGAACGGAATAGATCATCTTGCGTCTCCGGTATTTCGTGTCTCAGCGATATGTCGGATGCGACAGGTCCGAGGTCAATGGAAGATGGCGTTCAATCCCTCTTCCCGGCCCGCTTTTTCCCCTGTATACGCGCGCCCATGACTGATCTTGATCGCATCCGCAATTTCTCCATCGTGGCGCATATCGACCACGGTAAATCCACGCTTGCCGACCGGCTGATCCAGCTGACCGGCACCGTGGCCGAACGCGATATGAAGGACCAGCTCCTCGACGCAATGGATATCGAGCGTGAGCGCGGCATCACGATCAAGGCCAACTCGGTGCGGATCGACTATCCCGCCAAGGATGGCAAAACCTATGTGCTGAACCTGATCGACACCCCCGGCCACGTCGACTTCGCCTATGAAGTCTCGCGCTCGATGCAGGCGGTCGAGGGCTCGCTGCTGGTCGTCGATGCCTCGCAAGGCGTCGAGGCGCAGACGCTGGCCAACGTTTATCAGGCGATCGACGCGGATCACGAGATCGTCCCGGTCCTGAACAAGATCGACCTGCCCGCGGCAGAGCCGGAGCGCGTGAAAGAGCAGATCGAGGACGTGATCGGGATCGACGCCTCGGACGCCGTCGAGATTTCCGCGAAGACCGGTCTGGGCATTCCCGACGTTCTGGAAGCTATCGTCCATCGTCTGCCGGCGCCGCAGGGCGACCGCGACGCGCCGCTGAAAGCGATGCTGGTGGATTCGTGGTACGACCCCTATCTCGGCGTCGTCGTTCTGATCCGCGTCATGGATGGCGTGATCAAGAAGGGCGATCAGATCAAGATGATGAAGACGGGGGCGACCTACAAGCTCGACCGTCTCGCCGTTCTGAAACCCGCGATGGTCAATATCGACGAGCTGGGCCCGGGCGAGATCGGCGTCTTCACCGCTTCGATCAAGCAGGTGCGCGACACCAAGGTCGGCGATACGATCACCCACGAGAAAAAGCCCTGCGCCAATGCGCTGCCGGGCTTCAAACCCTCGATCCCGGTGGTGTTCTGCGGTCTCTTCCCGGTCGATGCGAACGATTTCGAGGCGCTGCGCGACGCGATCGAGAAACTGCAGCTGAACGATGCGAGCTTCTCGGCGGAGATGGAAACCTCGGCAGCGCTCGGCTTCGGCTTCCGTTGCGGCTTCCTCGGGCTGTTGCACCTCGAAGTGGTGCGCGACCGTCTGGAGCGGGAATACGATCTCGACCTGATCACCACCGCGCCGTCGGTCGTCTTCAAGATCCATATGAAGGACGGCGAGGTGATCGAGCTTCACAACCCCGCCGACATGCCCGACCTGACCTATGTCGATCATATCGAGGAGCCGCGCATCAAGGCGACGATCCTCGTGCCGGACGAATATCTGGGCGATGTGCTCAAGCTTTGTCAGGACCGCCGCGGCATTCAGCAGGACCTGACCTATGTCGGTGGCCGCGCGATGGTGGTCTATGACCTGCCGCTCGCCGAGGTCGTGTTCGACTTCTACGACCGCCTGAAATCGGTCACCAAGGGCTATGCCAGCTTCGACTACCAGATCACCGAATATCGCGAGGACTACCTCGTGAAGATGTCGATTCTGGTCAATGACGAGCCGGTCGATGCGCTCTCGATCATGGTCCATCGCGACCGCGCCGAGGCCCGCGGCCGCGCGATGTGCGAGAAGCTGAAAGACCTGATCCCGCGCCACATGTTCAAGATCCCGATCCAAGCCGCCATCGGTGGCCGCGTGATCGCGCGCGAGACGCTGTCGGCGATGCGCAAGGACGTGACCGCAAAATGCTATGGCGGCGACGCGAGCCGGAAGAAGAAGCTGCTGGAAAAGCAGAAAGCTGGTAAGAAGAAGATGCGCCAGTTCGGGAAGGTCGAAATCCCGCAAAGCGCGTTTATCGCGGCGCTGAAGATGGATGAGTGAGGTGACATTTAAGAAAGGAAATTAATTGGCTCGAGAAAGTAATTTCCCGGCGAGTGTAAAGTTTTTAGATTTAGCACAGTATTCCCGTGACGTCGCAGATATTCCGTTCTCTAAAGAACTAAGGTTTCGGACGTCCGGTGTGAGGACCTTTACGCCAACTAGCATGATTTTCTTCGCAAAAACGTGTCGTCGAAGGGTGCGAGCTAGTGAAGGTAAAGAGCACGTATTTTTTCACGGCCTGAGCAAGCATTCATACGCAAATAATTTTGGTTTCTCTGACGCACTGAAACTTGAGGGTAAGCCTTACCCACAAGGGGCGTTTGGTGGCAAAGGCTATGTGCCTATGAGTACAATGAGCTTGTCGCATCTCGAAGAAGTTGCGGCACTCAACTCAGTTCAAGTCGGGGACGCAATTGAAGCTGAATGCGAGACTATCGCAAACGTGGCGGCGCAAGAGCGCTCAAGTAAGCTCACTCAGTTGCTCCAGACGAGCTTTCGTGAGATTTTTCGAAATGTTTTTGAGCATTCTCAGTGCTCGACCGCAGGCTACTGTGCGCAATATTGGCCGACGCGAGATGCGGTTGAAATTTGTATTTCAGACCGAGGGATCGGTTTCGCAAACTCTCTTGCAGAGGATCGCTATTTCAGCGGGCTGTCAGATTATGAAGCTTTGTTGATGAGCCTAATGCCGGGAGTTTCATCCAAGGCGAGGCTGCAGAAGAAGAGACCCCGTAGTCAGCGAACTGAGTGGGACAATAGTGGCTATGGTTTGTACTTCGTCCATCGCCTTGCTTCTGAGTTTGGCTGGTTTGGAATGGCTTCTGGAAAATCTGCTCTTTTCATCGAGAATGGAGTTCTTAAACGAGGGGCCTGCGACGTCGAGGGTGCGATCGTCTCGCTTCGGCTCAAGCTTTCAGATCCTGATGCAATTGAAAAAAAGATTGATAGCATTCGAACCGAGGCGGAACAAACGAAGCAACGTATGGGGGTGAGGAACCTCACGCCTGCGAGTGTAGAAGCGTTTCTGGCGCGTGGTGGAATGCAGGCTTAATAGGGAGGGAGGCAGGAACTCCCCTGATCCCCTCACGTTCTCCTCCCAGACCTATTTCAGGAGGAAACGACATGACCGACCAAGCCAAGATCGAGAAAGATTTCTGGGACGCGCTCGAGTCCGATCGCTCCGTGATGCTCGCGCGGGCCGGGGTCGAGACGGCAGCGCCGCGCCCGATGACGGCGATCGTCGAGGAGAAGCCCGGCCCCGTCTGGTTCTTCACCGCGCGCGACACGGAATTGATGGAAGGGCTGGCCCCCGGAGCAGGGGCGATGTTCACCTTCTCGGATAAGGGCCACAAGGTCTTCGCGACCGTCACAGGACGTCTGACCGAGAACACTGATCCGCAGATCGTGGAGCGGCTTTGGAACCCCTTCATCGGCGCCTGGTATGAGGGCAAGGACGACCCGAAGCTGGTGCTGCTGCGTTTCGATGCGGATCAGGCCGAGATCTGGGACAGCGGCAACGCGCTGGTCGCGGGCGCGAAGATCCTGCTGTCGTCGGACCCGGGCGAGTCGATGAAAGACCGCGTCGCCCACGTAAATTACTGAGCCGGTGACCTGCCACGGGATTTTTCCTCCACCATCGATTAGAGCCCGACCCAACTTGAGGACGGACAATGAAGCGAACGAGATTCACGGACGAGCAGATCATCGGCATCCTGGCCGAACACGAGGCAGGCGCGAAGTGCGCGGACTTGTGCCGCAAGCACGGCATGTCGGAAGGGACCTTCTATAACTGGAAGGCGAAGTTCGGCGGCATGACGGTGCCGGAGGCAAAGCGGCTGAAGACGCTCGAAGACGAGAACGCCAAGCTGAAGAAGCTGCTGGCCGAGCAGATGCTGGACTTGGCGGCGATGAAGGAACTGGTTTCAAAAAAGTGGTGACGCCTGCCGTGAAGCGCGAGGCGGTCGCGCATCTGAGGTCCCTGCTCGGGCTCTCGGAGCGGCGGGCGTGCCGGATTGCCGGGGCGGATCGCAAGATGGTCCGCTATCAGGCGCAGCGAGCTCCGGATACGGAGCTGCGTGGCCGTCTGCGCGAGCTGGCCAACGAGCGTCGGCGGTTCGGCTATCGGCGGCTCTTCGTGCTGCTGCGGCGCGAGGGAGAAGCCTCGGGGATCAACCGGATCTACCGGCTCTACCGCGAAGAAGGCCTGACGGTGCGCAAACGAAAGGCACGGCGCAAGGCTGTCGGGACGCGAGCCCCGATCCTGGTCGAGGCGCGTCCCAATGCCCGCTGGTCTCTGGATTTCGTCCACGACCAGTTCGCCAGCGGCCAGCGTTTCCGGGTGCTCAACGTGGTCGACGATGTCACCCGGGAGTGCCTCGCGGCGATCCCGGACACCTCGATCTCGGGGCGCCGTGTGGCTCGTGAACTGACTGCCCTGATCGAGCGCCGCGGAAAGCCGGGGATGATCGTCAGCGACAACGTCCTACGTCGGGAAGAATTTGCCGTTTTAGGCATTGGGTCACGGGGCATCCGAACGGTCGGACACCCTGTAGATGGTTGCCCAGGCGGGCTTCGCCGTCAAGAAGTGGTCTCTCCCATAGCAAACACAGGGTCAGCCTGAGCGCCGCCCTCACCGTCCTCAAGACGAGATCCGAATTCCCAAGCGAAAGGCCCGAACATTATCTACGAGGTCAGCGGACTGCCTCCACGGCACGACAGAGAGGGGTCCTTCCGCCTGGGCTCACCCCTTCGAAGAAGGGGCGATAGGGGTCGCCGGATTTGATCACGGCGTGAATGGTTCGGGCCATCTTGGCTGCGACAGCTGTGTAGGCTTTGCGCCGGAGATGCGGGTTGTGGCGATCCTGTGCGATATAGCGCTCGAACTTGTCCCGGAAGCTGTTGGTGCGCTGGAGCACGGCGGTCTGGCCGGCCATCCAGAGTGTGCGCCGCAGCCGGGCATTACCATATTTCGAGATCCGGCTCTGGCCACGGAACATGCCGGACTGGACCGTGGCGAGATCCATGCCGCAGAACTTCAGGAACTGACGATGGTGGGGAAAGCGGCGCAGATCCCCGGCCTCGGCCAGGATCGTCAGCGCGTTGATCGGCCCGATGCCTGGAACAGAGGTGAGCAGCCGGTAATCAGGGTGATCGCCGAGCAACTCGGTGGCACGGTCCTCGATCGTATTGCGCTGGCGGATCAGGCTGCGCCCTTCAGCGAGCACCATCCGGAACATGCGCAAGGCATCGGAGTCTTCCGCGACCGGCAGGCCGACCGAGCAGCGTGCGGTCTCGTAAATGTCCGAGATGAGGGCAGTTTTGGAGACCTTGCGCCCGACCACCTGCCAGGCCGCGGCAATGAAGGCCTCCTTGTCCATCGCGGCGATCAGATGCGGCGACGGGAACATCTCGAGAAAGGCCAGGAACCAGTCGCTGCGCGAGCTGCGGTGGAAGCGTGTCGCCTCAGGAAAGTAGAGCGGCAGGTAGTGACCCTGGATCCGGTGCCACAGTTCCGTCTTGGCTCGCGAGACGATCTCGTGCGTCTTCGACAATTCCTGAATGTCGTTGGTGCCGGCACGCAGAGGGTCCAGGAATATCTGGGTTGCCCCGATCTGCAGCATGTGAAGGATGACCTGGGCGTCCTTCGGATCGTTCTTGTCCCAGCTGTTGTGCAGGGCTTCACGGGTCCGCGCCATCGCGATCGATGAGACGAGCTTGAGATCGAACCCCGCGGCGCCAAGCCGATACATCAGCGCCCGATGATAGTTGCCGGTGGCCTCGAAGCCTATCTGCACCGGAGAGTTGTAATCTCCGAGCAAGGCAATCAGACGGTCGATATCGTCCACGGTGTTCGTGATGGTCAGTCGCCGCCGACGCCGCTTGCCAGGGGCGGCAATCAACACCTCGTGGCGGTGTTTGGAAATGTCGATGCCTACCAGAACACGGGCATCCGCAGTATGTTGAACCTTGGTCATAGCCGGTCTCCTCTGTGGTGTGGTTCCCAAAACCACTATAGAGACCCAAGCCCGGTTATGGCCGCCCGCTGCGCGATGGGAGGGCTCCGCGCGCGGCCATAACCTTCTAAAACAGCCGGCTTCCTGACGTGCTACGGCACGGAACTGACCTCGAATGCCATCCTGCGGTGGTGTTCCGAGCACCGGATCGAATGGCACTACATCGCGCCGGGCAAGCCGATGCAGAACGGTTTCGTGGAGAGTTTCAACGGCCGGATGCGCGACGAGCTACTCAACGAGACCATGTTTCGTAACCTGGCTCATGCGCGCGTCGTGATCGCCGCTTGGGCTGCCGACTACAACACCGAGCGTCCGCATTCGGCCTTGGACTACCAGACCCCGGCTGACTACGCGCGGGACCTAACCACCGCAATCGCCCGCCCCGGCTCACGCGAGATGATAACTCCGCGCGTCGGGCGATTGCTCAACCTGCGCCGATCGGCGTAAACACCAACCGGGCTCCGGTCGTGGCTGGATGAAAGACCCGTGGCAGGTCACCGGGCGCATCCTGGATATCAGAGACAAGAAAAAGGCCCCGGAATTCTCCGGGGCCTTTGATGTTACTGTCGCGCTCGCAGGCGCGGAACTCAGCGCGCCTGACGCGCCTCGCCCGCGATCGTGTTGCCGGCAACGGACAGGTCCTGACCTGCGCCTTGCACGGTGTTGCAGGCCGCGAGGCCCAGAAGGATCACGGTCATTGCCGCCATTTGAACCGATTTCGTCATCTCTTTCGCTCTCCTATTAAGCCATCACCGGCCAACGTACGAAAAAATTTACGGTTCCGTGGAACTGGAGGCAAGGAGCGGCGTTTTGCCCTGGAACACATAAGGGAGAGCCCGAATGAAGACGCCTCTGCGCATTTTCCTCGCCGCGCTCTCGGCCCTCGTCGTGACCGGGGTCGTGGTGATCGCAGCTCTGACTTTCGGCTTTGTCGGACGGCAGGAATTCGCGTTCGCCGTGATCGTCGGACTTGTCTTAGGAATTCCCGCAGGTCTCTGGACCGAGCGGCGCATCAAAAGGAATGACCCGTTCTGGCCGCCCCGCCAGGCATGATCCCTGTCAGAACGGTCTTGCGGCCCCTGCTTTGTCCCTCGCGGGGGCCGCACACTCCGCCCGAGCTGGTTAACTTCTTGTTAATTAAGCTCTGAAAGGCTCCGGGTTGTCCCTCCCCGGAGCCTTTCAATGTCTAAAGCCCTGTTTTTTCTGAACCTCTGCCTTCTCGCGGGCTGCGCCTCCCCGGCGCCGCAGTTCTTCGGGGCATCCCGGCATGCGGTCACGCTCGACGGCATCGACTTCGTCGTCTTCCTGAAGGGCGACCGGGCGGAGGTGGTGCGCATGGGCTATCTGCGCCGGGCAGAGCAAGGCCGCGTGCCGCCCCTGATGATCCGCGCGGCAGAGCAGGTGTCGGGCTGCAAGGTCGCGGGAGCGGCGGGCGGGCTCTACCGATCGCCCTCACTGCCCGGAGATACGGGCGAGGCGCGCTTCCAGCTCGATTGCTGATGCGACGCCCTGCCGCAGCGGCGACCGCGCGGATTTGATGCGGATCAATGTCACATCCGCGTGATCTGAGTCAGTCTGACGACCGAAATGCGCCGCTCAATGGAGATCAGACATGCGCCTCTTCGGTATCATCTACGCCCTCGTCGGACCGACCCTCGCGGGTATCCTCATCACCGCCGCGCTGACGATGAATATGTTCACCACCAACGCGATGATCGTCTCTGCGGCCATCGGCTTCTTGGTGGCCCTGCCTGTCGCTTGGTATATCGCCAAAATGATCCGCGAAAACGCCTGACGGCGCGGCGCGTTACTGGCGTCGGGACAATCCCAACTTCGTGAAGGGCGGAACCTCTGCGTCTTCGCCGCGCTAGTCCGGCGAGGCGCGGTGGCGTTTTGCTATTTCAAAGAGGTGACATGTCCTACGCTCCCGGCTATTCGAAAACCCAGATTTGGCTCCACTGGGCCGTCGTTCTGCTGCTCATCGTCCAATATCTGTTCAATGACGCGATGGGCCATACCTTCCACGATCTGATGGAGAGCGGATCGGCCGATGCCGGTATCCTGACCTATGGCCACATCGTCTTGGGGATCGCGGTGCTCGTGCTCGCGATCTGGCGTCTGATTTTGCGCGCGAGCCATGGCGCGCCCGAGCCGCCGGAGAACGATCCCGCCATCCTGCGCTTCGGGGCGGCCGCAGTCCACGGGCTGCTCTACGTGACGCTGTTCGCGATCCCGATTGCGGGGCTCGTGGCCTATTACGGGCAGCTTGGATGGGCGGCCGAGACGCACTCGATACTGACGACTGTGTTGCTGTGGCTGGCCGGGCTGCATGTGGCGGCTGCGCTTTATCACCAGTTCGTCAAGCGCGATCACCTGATCCGGCGGATGATGAAGCCGGGGGCGTAAGCGAAGCGGCGCGGTTTCCTCAGCTTGTGGAGTTGAGGAAACGCGCCACGTCCGCTTCGAACTCGCGGGGTTTCTCGGCGTGCAGCCAGTGCCCGGCGTTGTCGATTTCCTCGAAACGCGCCTGCGGGAAGAAGCCGCGGATACGGTCGTGCATTTCGGGCTGCACGTAATGCGAGTCCGCGCCCGACAGGAACAGCGTCGGGCCGTCGTACTGCTTACCCTCCAGCGCCTCGGGCCAGCCGAGGATGTCGTCCATATTCGCCTTCAGCGCCGCTAGGTTGAACTTCCAGCGCGGCGGGCCGTCGCGCAGCACCAGCGATTGCAGGAGGAAGGCGCGGGTGCCCGGATCGAAGACCTGCTCTCCCAGCCGCTCATCCGCGGCGGAGCGCGAGGTGAGATCGGCGATGTCCATCCCCTGCATCGCCTCAATCAGCGCGCTGTGGTTGTCGCCGTGGTCGTAGTTCTCGGGCGCGATATCCGCGACGATGAGATGCGCCACGAGTTGCGGCCGCGTCAGGGCGAGCGTCATCGCCGCCTTGCCGCCCATCGAATGGCCCAGCACATCCGCGACCCCGCCATTCGCCTCGATCACCTCGGCGATATCGTCGGCCATCGCCTGATAGCTGTGATCGTCGTCCCAGAAGCTATCGCCGTGATTGCGCATATCGAGCGCGATGACGGGGCGGTCCGCGCTCAGCCGCTTGGCGATCGCGTTCCAGTTCCGGGCCGATCCGAAAAGACCGGGGGCGATGATCAGCGGTCGCGCGCCGGGATTGCTGTCGGAGGAGTAGGGGGTCGTGTTCAACATGGCGCTAAGCTAGATCGCCTCCCGGGGCGCTTCCAGAGCGGATGCGAAAAAATCTGCGTCCATGCGCGCAGTTGCGCTGATCTCGCGCGGCGGATAGCGTCCGCTGCGGGATTTATGAACGTGGCGTAAGGGAGAGGGCCGGATGGGGCCGGAGAAGATCAATCAGATGGCGGGGCAGGTCTCACGGCTTCTGGCGCAACGGCTGGGGGCGAAGGGGGCGACGCTCGAGGCGCGGGTCTCCTCGCGGGCCCGGGCGCTGCCGCGCAAGGTGCGCAAGGCGGCGCTGGTGCTCGTCGATGCCGAGCGCAAAGCGCACGCGCCCAAAATCGCCCGGCAATTGGATGCCCGCCGGGTGGAGGGTGCCTTCGCGACCTGTCGCGACTATCTCGAACCGCTGGGCGCGGCGGAGCGGCTGCGCGCCGCGGCGCTTGGCCTCGCCAGTTCGATCGCCGTGATCGTGGTGATCGTGGGCGGCACCTTGCTGGCCGCGATGGTCTGGACCGGGGCGATCTGATCGGGTCACGCCCCCAGACATGAAAAAGGCCCCCGGATCGCGGGGGCCTTCAATTCAATCTCGAAACCGGATCACAGTTCGGGGTAGATCGGGAAGCCGCTCAGCAGCGTCGCGACCTTGGCTTTCACGGCCTCTTCGACCTCGCCATTGCCCTCTTCGCCATTCGCGGCGAGCCCGTCGACCACTTCGACGATCAGGCGCGCGATCTCGCGGAACTCTTCCTCGCCGAAGCCACGGGTGGTGCCCGCCGGGGTGCCCAGACGGATGCCCGAGGTGACCATCGGTTTTTCCGGGTCGAACGGGATGCCGTTCTTGTTGCAGGTGATATGCGCGCGGCCCAGAGCCTTCTCGGTCGCGTTGCCCTTCACGCCTTTCGGACGCAGGTCGACCAGCATCACGTGGGTGTCCGTGCCGCCAGTGACGATGTCGAGGCCACCCTTCATCAGCTCGTCGGCCAGCGCCTGAGCGTTCTTCACGACCTGAGCGGCGTAGTCCTTGAAGCCGGGGCGCAGCGCCTCGCCGAAGGCCACGGCCTTGCCGGCGATGACATGCATCAGCGGACCGCCCTGAATGCCCGGGAAGATCGCCGAGTTCACCTTCTTCGCGATCTCCTCGTTATTGGTGAGGATCATGCCGCCGCGCGGACCGCGCAGGGTCTTGTGCGTCGTGGTGGTCGCGACATCCGCATAGGGGAAGGGCGAGGGGTGCTGGCCGCCCGCCACGAGACCCGCGAAGTGGGCCATGTCGACCATCAGGTAGGCGCCGACCTCATCCGCGATCTCGCGGAACTTGGCGAAGTCGATCTGGCGCGGGATGGCAGAGCCGCCCGCGATGATCAGCTTCGGCTTGTGCTCGAGTGCCAGTTCGCGGACCTGTTCGTAGTCCAGCAGGCTGTCTTGCTTGCGCACGCCGTATTGCACCGCGTTGAACCATTTGCCCGACTGGTTCGGCTTGGCGCCGTGGGTCAGGTGGCCGCCCGCGTCGAGGCTCATGCCGAGGATGGTGTCGCCCGGCTTCACGAGTGCGGTGAACACGCCCTGGTTCGCCTGCGAGCCCGAGTTCGGCTGGACGTTGGCGAATTCGCAGCCAAAGAGTTCCTTGGCGCGGTCGATCGCGAGGTTCTCCGCGACGTCGACATATTGGCAGCCGCCATAGTAGCGCTTGCCCGGGTAGCCTTCGGCATATTTGTTCGTCAGCACCGAACCCTGCGCCTCCATCACCGCCTTCGAGACGATGTTTTCCGAGGCGATCAGTTCGATCTCGTCGCGCTGGCGACCGAGTTCATCGGTGATCGACTTGAAGAGTTCGGGGTCACGGCTGGAGAGGCTTTCGGTGAAGAAGCCCGCATCGCGTTGGTCTTTCATGGCCATTCCTCGCAAAGATCCGGTCGCCGACCGTTTAGCGCAGATTTCACAGGGCTGAAAGCAGACAAACGACCAAATCGGTCATTTCCGCGCCGGATTGACGCTTGTCTTTCGTCCAAGCCCTTGCAACACCTTGGACAAGCAGGAGGACCGCGCGGTGGCGAACCAGTATACCCATATCCATTTCGCGGCCTCCCATGCCGAGACGGCGCAGGCGGCGCAGGCCGATCTGGTCGCGCGTTACGGGCAAGTGCCGCGCTATGCTGCCGATGTGATCGTGGCGCTTGGCGGCGACGGGTTCATGCTGCAATGCCTGCACGAGGGCACGGGGCTACCGGTTTACGGGATGAACCGCGGCTCGGTCGGCTTCCTGATGAACGACTATGTCGCAGACGATCTGCCCGCGCGGCTCGAGGCGGCGGAGCAGGCGGTGATCAATCCGCTGTCGATGAAGGCCGAGACCCAGGACGGGATGCTGCATGAGGCGCTTGCCATCAACGAGGTGTCGCTGCTGCGCGCGGGCCCGCAGGCGGCGAAGCTGAAGATCTCGATCAACGGCAAGGTGCGGATGCAGGAGCTGGTCTGCGACGGCGCGATCGTCTCCACCCCTGCCGGATCGACCGCCTATAACTTCTCCGCGCACGGGCCGATCCTGCCGATCGGCTCGGACGTACTGGCGCTGACCGGGATCGCGAGCTTCCGCCCGCGGCGGTGGCAGGGGGCGATCCTGCCATCTTCGGCGCTGGTGCGCTTCGATATTCTGGAGCCCGACAAACGCCCGGTCATGGCCGATGCGGACAGCCGCTCGGTCAAGCCGGTCAAATGGGTCGAGGTGCGCTCCGAGCCGGAGATCGAGCATCGCATCCTCTTCGACCCCGGTCACGGGCTCGAAGAGCGGCTGATGCGCGAACAGTTCGCCTGACGCTCAGTCCTTCGACAGCCACGTGTCGCGCTTGCGATAGATCGTAGAGGGCGCGACCCCCAGTTCCAGCGCCGCGCGCGGGATCGATCCGTCATGCCGTTTGATCGCGGCCTCGATCGCGGCGCGCTCGATCTCGGCCAGGGTGCGGTCCAAGAAAGGATCGGCCGCCGGGGCGGTGGTGGACGCTGCCCGGCTCGTCGTCGGATCGAATTCCGGCAGCATATGAGCGCGCAGCACCGGCCCGTCATGCATCACGATCGCCGCGCGGATCACGTTCATCAGCTGGCGGACGTTGCCGGGCCACGGGCGGTCTTCCAGGCGGGTGATTGCCTCGGGCTCGATCTCGTTGAAGCAACGCTCCTCCTTGGAGGCGAACCGCTTCAGCGCCATCCCTGCCAGCGGGCCGATATCTTCGCGGTGCATCCGCAGCGGCGGCATCTCGATCGTGAGCACCATCAGCCGGTAATAAAGGTCTTCGCGGAGCACAGCGTTTTGCAGCATAACGGTCGGCGAGTTCTTGGCCGCGCAGACGATCCGTACATTGACATCGACCGGTTGGCTGGCCCCGAGCGGTTTGACTTGGCCGCTTTGCAGGAACCGCAGCAGCTTGATCTGCGCGGTGGGGGCAAGTTCGCAGATATTGTCGAGCAGAAGCGTGCCGCCATCGGCGGCGAGAAGCGCACCGTCCTTGTCCTCCAAAGCGCCCGGGAAGGCCCCGCGGTTATGGCCGAAAAGTTCACTGTCGACGCGTTCGGCGGCCAAGGTGCCGCAATCGAGCGCAATGAAGGGGCTATCGGCGCGGGGGCTCGTGGCGTGAACCGCTTGGGCGCAAAGCTCCTTCCCGGTGCCGCTCTCGCCCCAGATATAGACCGGCGCGGTCGAGCGGGCGGCAGCGCGGGTCCGGGCGTAGAGCGCCCGCATCTGCGGCGCGTTGCCCACGAAATCCCCGACCGTGTCCTCGGCGGAGCTTGCGTCGTCGACAGCCGAACGCAGCGACAGGCTGCGCGCGCTCTCAATGGCGCTTTTCAAGCGTGGTTCGTCGATTGGTTTGACGAGGAAGTCGATCGCGCCCTCCTGCATCGCCCGCACCGCGCGATCGATCGAGCGGTCGGCAGTGACCGCGATGATCGCCGCATTGGGGCGCAGGGCCAGCATCTCGGCGATCAGCGTGTCGCCGTCACGATCGGGCAGCATCAGGTCCAGCAGAACCATGCGGATCGGGTTGTCGCGGAAGATGCGCATCCCTTCCTCGGCGCTTGCCGCGAGATGGGTGATGAAGCCGGCGTTGCGCAGATAGGCGTCATAGATCGCCCGGAGCGATCCCACATCTTCGATCAATAGAAAATGTTCGGCTTCTGGATTATCGCCGTCCCGCGGATTGCGGTCGGGGCCATGCCGGGGGGGGCGCGTCCTGGCGCTTGTCTCGCTGTCCGGGGAGGTCGTTTCGGAGTCACTAGGTCTCATGCTGTAAATCAGTCTTCGCGTTCAAATTATTTCGGGTGGTGGCTATCAGCCGGTCGATGAAAATGAGGGCGACCCGGCCAAGATCTTGAATATCTTCATAAGTCCCATGTCGGGTTGCACTGTCAAGCGTGCGTGCGTGCCGCGAGAGGGGGTGATCACCTGCCACTCCAGCCACCGCACTGAGCTTATGGCTCAGCAATTGCAGGGCGCAGAGGTCGAAAGGGGGCAATGCGAGCGACAGCCCGTGACGTACCGTCTCGAGATCGGCGATCAGTTCCTGTCCGAGCCCCGCTGGCAATGCCTTCTCGGCCTGACGCAGATGGGCGAGCAAACCGCGCGGCGGCGTTGCTACGCGTGGCACGGTCGTCGCGCAACCGGCCTCTTCCAGGGCGCGCAGGATCGGCTGCAGGCCCAGCACGGGTTTGATCAGGCAGGCATCGGCCTCGCCTCTCTCCACGTCGCGATGGCCGCTGCACTGGATGATCGGCAGGTCCGCCCAAGGGAGGCCGGAGCGGCGAATGCTGTCGATCACCTCGGGGCCGCGGCTGCCGGGCATTTCGACATCCAGCACCGCGAGATCGAACCGTTCGGCCAGCAGTTGCGCGGCTGCGGTGTCGCCGCGGCGCAGCCCGGTCACCTGCGCGCCCATCGCGCTCAGGAACTGCTCGAGCACGGCGCGGCTCATCTCGCTGTCATCTGCGACAAGCACGTTCCACCCGCTCAGATCGGGCAGGGGGGCATCGCGCATCGAGGAGCTGATATCGACGGGACGGGCAGGGAGCGAGACACGGATTTCGGCCCCGCCTTGCGGCGCGTTGGCGAGGTCGATCTTGCCGCCTGCCTCCGCGACCAGCGCGTGACAGATCGCGAGGCCGAGACCTTGGCCCTCGGGGTTGCGGAACGTGGCGGGCTCGCTGCGCAGCCCTACGCAGGCGGGCGCGCGCAAGCGTTCCTCTGGGAAGCCATCGCCCTCGTCGCGCACGGTCAGCAGCAGCCCCTTGGCCGGATCGAAGCCGAGCGACAGATGGATGGTGCCGCGCCCGGCATAGCACAGCGCGTTGCGCATCAGGTTGGCGAAGATGCGGTTGAGTGGCACGCGATCGATCGCCAGAACGGGCGGCAGATCGGGGGGCATTTGGATCGCGAGCGACATGCCCCTGACATGGGCCGCGCTCGTCCAGCGACGGCGCACCCGTTCAAGCGCATCGGCAACGACCAAAGGCGAGGGGGCGGGGCTTGCCTCGGAGGCGTCGGAAAGCTCGCTTGCCGCGTCATCGTTCGGCGCGGCAGGCTCAGTTTTCTTCGCCCCGTCCAGATCCAGCAGCTGCGCCAGATCGCTCGCCGCTTCGCGCGCACGTTCGAGTTGCCCATGCGTGCCTTTGCCGCCCGGATCGGCCAGCGCCGCGTCCAGACCGCACATTACATCGGCCAAAGCGGCGCGCAGATCGTGCTGCCATAAAGGACCCAGATCGCATCGCAACGATGCGAGAGGCGCTTGGTCAGCGGGATCGGGTAGCTTCCGGTTCGTCAAAATAACCCCTCGATGGATGATTCCGGGGTGCGGGTCTCAAATTAACCTTCCATAGCATAAACAATAACATAAAGCCGCACCCATTGTGGATGCGGCTTCTTAACTCTGACGTAAACATTTGATGTGGTGCTTATCTGCGTCGCTCACAATAAGCATATCTTATAATAAGCGTCGCTTACTTTTTCGGATAACCAAGCCCTTTCAGCGCCTCGGTGATCTCGTCGAGGATCGCCGGGTCGTCGATTGTCGCGGGCATTTTCCACTCCTGCCCGTCCGCGATCTTCACCATCGTGGCCCGCAGGATCTTGCCCGAGCGGGTCTTCGGCAGGCGGTCCACCACGGTGGCGAGCTTGAAGGCCGCGACCGGGCCGATCTGTTCGCGCACGCGGCTCACGCATTCCTTGACGACCTCTTCATGCGGGCGGTTGCAGCCCGAGCTGAGGCACAGGAAGCCCATCGGCGTCTGCCCCTTCAGGTCATCGGCCACACCGATCACCGCGCATTCGGCAACGTCGGGATGTCCGGCAAGGACCTCTTCCATCGCGCCGGTCGAGAGACGGTGGCCCGCGACGTTGATGACGTCATCGGTGCGCGCCATGATGTAGAGATAGCCGTCCTCGTCGACATAGCCCGCATCGCCCGTCTCGTAATAGCCGGGGAACTGCTCGAGGTAGCTTTTCTTGAAGCGCGCCTCGGCTTTCCACAGCGTCGGCAATGTGCCCGGAGGAAGCGGCAGTTTGATCGCGATGGCGCCAAGCTGGCCCGTCTCGACCGGGTGCCCGCCCTCGTCGAGCACCTGAATGTCGTAGCCCGGCATCGGCACCGAGGGGCTGCCTACCTTGGTCGGCAGTTCTTCGATCCCGATCGGGTTCGCGGCGATGGCCCAGCCGGTCTCGGTCTGCCACCAGTGGTCGACCACCGGCACGCCGAGATGTTTCTGCGCCCATTCGACGGTGGCGGGATCGGCCCGCTCGCCTGCGAGGAACAACGCCTGCAGATCGTGCAGCGCGTAACGCTTGATCCATTCGCCGTTCGGGTCTTCGCGCTTGATCGCGCGCAGCGCCGTGGGGGCGGTGAAGAAGCTCTTGATCCGGTTGTTTTGAATGATCCGCCAGAACACGCCCGGATGCGGGGTGCCGATCGGCTTGCCCTCGAACACCACCGTGGTCGCGCCCGCAATCAGCGGGCCGTAGCAGATGTAGGAGTGGCCCACGACCCAGCCGACATCCGAGGCCGCCCAGAACCGGTCGCCCGCCTCGATATTGTAGATGTTCTTCATCGACCATTGCAGCGCGACGAGATGGCCGCCGGTATGGCGCACAACGCCCTTGGGCTGGCCGGTCGTGCCGGAGGTGTAGAGGATGTAGACCGGGTGGTTGCCCTCGACCGGAACGCAGTCCGCGGGCTTCACGCCATATTGGAAGCCGTGCCACGAGAAGTCGCGCCCCTCGATCAGCTTCGCCACTTCCTGTTCGCGCTGGAAGATGACGCAGAATTCCGGCTTGTGCTCGGCCTGTTCGATCGCCTCGTCCAGAAGCGGTTTGTAGTGCACGGTGCGCCCCGGCTCGAGGCCGCAGCTTGCCGCGATGATCGCCTTGGGGGTGCAGTCGTCGATCCGCACTGCCAGTTCGTGTGCCGCGAAGCCGCCGAACACGACCGAATGGACCGCGCCGATCCGGGCGCAGGCGAGCATCGCCTCCAGCGCCTCGGGGATCATCGGCATGTAGATGATGACGCGGTCGCCCTTCTCGACGCCGCGCATCTTCAGCGCGCCGGCGAGCGATGCCACGCGGGTCTGCAGTTCGCGGTAGGTGATGCCCTTGGTCGAGTGGGTGATCGGGCTTTCATGCATGATCGCGATCTGATCGCCCCGCCCTTGCTCGACATGGCGGTCGACCGCGTTCCAGCAGGTGTTGACCATCCCGTCCGAGAACCACTCGTAGAGCGGCGCGTTTCCGTCAAACAGGGCCTTCGAGGGCTTCTCGTCCCAGTCGATCTTCTCGGCGGCGTCCATCCAGAATTTCTCGGGATCGGCCTGCCAGGCGGAATAGACCTCTTTGTAGCCCATGCGAACATCTCCTCCTCAGGAATTTGGAGATGTGTTACGGAGCGCAACGCGTTGACGCAAGAATGTTACCGCGCACAATCGGGTGCGACGCCAAAAAATTTGCAGAAAGCGCGACAAATCGCCCGCAAACTTTTGCAAACTGCGGGCGAGTTTTCAGCTTCTTTGCAGCCCAGGAGGGGTTTGCAAATTTCACAGGTTAGCGCGACTCAGCTGTAATGGGCGACCGGCGTGCCCGCGATGGCCGACATGTTCAGCAACCCGCGCGAGGTGATCGAGGGCGTCACGATATGCGCCTTGTTGCCCATCCCCATCAGGATCGGTCCGACTTCGAGGCCACCGGCTTTCATCTTGAGGATGTTGCGCACGCCCGAGGCCGCGTCGGTATTGGCGAAGACCAGCACGTTCGCCGCCCCTTCGAAGCGCGAATTCGGCATCAGCCGGGCGCGGGTCTCGGGATCGAGGGCCGCATCGACATGCATCTCGCCCTCGAAGTCGAAATTGACCTCGCGCCGGATCAGCAGATTCATCGCGGCGCGCATCCGCTCGCCCGAGTCGCTGTCGAGATTGCCGAACTGGCTATGCGAGCACAGCGCGATCTTCGGCTTCAGGCCGAAGCGCGAGACGTGGCGCGCCGCGCCGCAGACCGTCTCCATGATCTGCTCGGGCGTGGGGGCGTGATGGACATGGGTGTCGGCCACGAAAAGCGGGCCGTCTTCGAGGATCATCAGGCTCAGCGCGCCCTGGGCATGCAGCCCGTCGCGGGCGAGGATCTCGCGCACGTATTTCAGGTGCCAGAGATATTGCCCGAAGGTGCCGCAGATCATCGAATCCGCTTCCTCGCGATGGACCATGACCCCGGCGATGGCGGTAGAGTTGGTGCGCATGATCGCGCGCGCCAGATCGGGGGTGACACCGCGCCGGGCCATCAACTCGTGATAGGTGCCCCAATAGTCGCGATAGCGCGGGTCGTTTTCCGGGTTCACGATCTCGACCGCGCCCAGATCGAGCGGCAGGCCCGCCCGTTCGCAGCGCATCTCGATCACGTCGGGACGACCGATCAGGATCGGCGTGTCGGTGGTCTCCTCGATCATCGCATTGGCGGCGCGCAGCACGCGCTCATCCTCGCCCTCGGCGAAGACGATACGACGTCTTGCGGTCGCGGCGGCATCGAAGACCGGGCGCATCAGCAGCGCGGATTTGAACACCGAGCCGTCGAGCTGAACCTTGTAGCTGTCGAGGTTTTCCAGCGGGCGGGTTGCCACGCCGGTCTCCATCGCGGCCTTCGCCACGGCAGAAGCGACGATGCCGATCAGCCGCGGATCGAAGGGCTTCGGGATCAGGTAATCCGCCCCGAAGGTGAGCTTCTCGCCGCGATAGGCGGCGGCTGCCTCGGCGGAGGTCGTTTGCCGCGCGAGCTTGGCGATCCCTTCGACGCAGGCGATCTGCATCTCGTCGTTGATCGTGGTCGCGCCCACGTCCAGTGCGCCCCGGAAGATGAAGGGGAAGCACAGCACGTTGTTGACCTGGTTCGGGAAATCGCTGCGCCCGGTGGCGATGATCGCATCGGGCGCGACCTCGCGGGCCACGTCGGGCAGGATTTCCGGGTTCGGGTTCGCCAGCGCGAAGATGATCGGCTGCTTAGCCATCTTCTGCACCATCTCGGGCTTGAGCACGCCGGGGCCGGAGAGGCCGAGGAACATATCCGCGCCCTCGATCACCTCGTCGAGCGTGCGCAGCTCGCTGTCCTGCGCATAGTCCGCCTTTTGCGGCGTCATGTCAGCTTCGCGGCCCTTGTAAACCAGCCCTTCGATGTCGCAGAGCCAGACATTCTCGCGCTTCACGCCCAGCTTCAGCAGCATGTTGAGGCAGGCGATGCCCGCCGCGCCGCCGCCGGTCGAGACGATCTTGATGTCCTCGAAGTTCTTCTTCGCGATGCGCAGCGCGTTGGTCGCAGCCGCGCCCACTACGATCGCGGTGCCGTGCTGGTCGTCGTGGAAGACCGGGATGTTCATCTTTTCGCGGCAGATTTTCTCCACGATGAAGCAGTCGGGCGCCTTGATGTCTTCGAGGTTGATCGCGCCAAAGGAGGGCTCGAGCGAGCAGACGATCTCGGCCAGCTTCTCGGGGTCGTTCTCGGCGACTTCGATATCGAAACAGTCGATATCGGCGAATTTCTTGAACAGAACCGCCTTGCCTTCCATCACCGGCTTCGCGGCGAGCGGGCCGATATTGCCCAGGCCCAGCACGGCCGAGCCATTGGTGACGACGGCGACCAGATTGCCCCGCGCGGTATAGTCGCGTGCGGTGTCGGGATCTTCCTTGATGGCAAGGCTCGCCTCCGCCACGCCCGGCGAATAGGCGCGGGCCAAATCGCGCCCGTTGGCGAGCGGCTTCGTCGCGCGGATTTCCAGTTTTCCGGGTTTCGGCTTGGCGTGATAGTCCAGTGCCGACTGACGCAGGTTGTCCTGACGCAGCTCTTCCATGAGATCCTCCCGAAACTGGTTTAGCGCTAAACTAATTTTTCGCGCGCGACTCTCCCGTCGTTCTAGATAGCACGAAGGGGGTGATTGCAACCCCTCCGAATTACGTTGCGGCATGAACTCCGCGCGAGGCGGCGGGGTGGCGCGAGGTGAGCGCTTGCATCCGACGCAGGCGCGGCGCAGGATCGGGAGAACTCAACCGGCTGGACAAATTTTACGCTCCGGCCATGGCCCGGAGACCGCCGATGTCGTTGCTCGATTCTGCCCGTCAGGTGCGTGAAAACGCCTATGCGCCCTATTCGAAATTCAAGGTCGGTGCGGCGGTGCGCGGGGCGTCCGGCACCATCTATAGCGGCGTGAATGTCGAGAACGTGGCCTATCCCGAAGGCACCTGTGCCGAGGCCGGCGCGATCGCCGCGATGGTGGCGGCAGGCGAGACCGAGATCACCGAGGTCGCCGTCATTGCCGACAGCCCGACGCCCGTGCCGCCCTGTGGCGGCTGCCGTCAGAAGCTGGCGGAATTCGCGCGCCACGACACGCCGGTGACGCTGGCCACGACCGAAGGCGAGCGGCTCGACACGACAGTGGGCGATCTGCTGCCCGGTCGTTTCGACATGAGCCATATGGAAAACACCTGATGGACGCCCGCAGCATTATCCAATCGGTGCGCGACGGCAAAAGCCTGAGCGCAGATCAAGCCCAATGGTTCGCGCGCGGTCTGGCCGATGGCTCGGTCTCGGACGCGCAGGCGGGGGCTTTCGCGATGGCCGTTCTGCTGAAAGGCATCGGCACCGAGGGGCGCGTCGCGCTGACGCAAGCGATGCGCGATTCCGGCGAGGTTTTGCGCTGGGACATGCCCGGCCCGGTGATCGACAAGCACTCGACCGGCGGGGTGGGGGATTCCGTCTCGCTGCTGCTTGCGCCCGCGCTGGCGGCCTGTGGCTGCTACGTTCCGATGATCTCGGGGCGGGGTTTGGGCCATACCGGCGGCACGCTCGACAAGATGGAAGCGATCCCCGGCTATGACGCGACGCCCGGCATCGGCGCTTTGCGCAAGGTGGTGGGCGAGGTCGGCTGCGCCATCGTTGGCGCGACGGGTGAAATCGCCCCCGCCGACAAGCGCCTCTACGGCATCCGCGACATCTCCGGCACGGTCGAGAGCATCGACCTGATCACCGCCTCGATCCTGTCGAAGAAGCTGGCCGCCGGGCTGGAAGGGCTGATCCTCGACGTGAAGGTCGGCTCGGGGGCGTTCATGGCGCGGCCCGAGGATGCGACGGCGCTCGCGCAGAGCCTTGTCGCCACCGCGAATGGTGCGGGCTGCAAGACCTCGGCGCTGATCACCGACATGGATCAGCCGCTGGGCCATTCGGCGGGCAATGCGCTGGAAGTGATCGAGGTGATGGAGACGCTGACCGGCACCGGCGTGAACGAGGCGCTGTGGGACGTGACCGCAGCACTTGGCGGCGAGGCGCTGGTGCTCGCGGGGCTGGCCAAGGACGCGGTCGAGGGTACGGCGCGGATCGACGAGGTGCTCTCGAACGGGCGCGCGGTCGAGGTCTTCGGCAAGATGGTCGCCGCTTTGGGTGGTCCGAGCGATTTCGTCGAACGCTTCCCCGACCGGCTGCCTTCCGCTCCGGTGATCCGGGCCGTTGAGGCCCCGCGTGCGGGCTTCGTCAGCCGCATCGACACCCGCGCGGTGGGCGAGGCGGTGGTGCATCTGGGCGGCGGGCGTCTGGTCGGCACCGACAAGATCAACCCCTCGGTCGGTCTTTGGGAGATCGTGGCGCTGGGCGAGGACATGGCCGCGGGCGAGTCGCTGGTGACGATCCATGCCGCGAATGACCGCGACGCCGATGCCGCCGAAGCCGCCCTTCTGGCCGCGATCGAATTGAGCGACGAGGCCCCCGAAGAGCCGCCCCTGATCCACGAACGGATCGGCCCGGAGGATGTGCAATGAGCCGCGCCTTTCTGATCGTGATGGACAGCGTCGGGATCGGCGGCGCGCCCGATGCGGATCGTTTCTTCAACGACGGCGCGCCGGATACGGGCGCGAATACCGTGGGCCATATCGCGCAGGCCTGCGCGGAAGGGCGCGCCGAGGAAGGCCGTTCCGGTCCGCTGAATATGCCGACGCTGGCGGGGCTTGGCCTGGGCGCGGGCGTGAAGCTCGCCTCGGGCGAGGACGCGCCGGGGCTCATGGCCGAGCCGACCGGTCTGTGGGGTGCGGCCACCGAGGTCTCTCCCGGCAAGGACACGCCTTCGGGGCACTGGGAGCTGGCGGGCGTGCCAGTGCCGTGGGAATGGCATTACTTCCCCGATCAGACGAACAGCTTCCCGCCCGATCTGGTCGCGAAAGCCTGCGAGATTGCGGGCACGGACGGCATCTTGGGTAATTGCCACGCCTCGGGCACGAACATCATCGAAAGCCTAGGCGACGAGCATATCCGCACCGGCTGGCCGATCTGCTACACCTCCGCCGATAGCGTCTTCCAGATCGCAGCGCATGAGGAGCATTTCGGCCTCGACCGCCTTCTGAAGCTCTGTGAGGGGCTCGCGCCGACGCTCCACGCGATGAAGGTGGGGCGCGTGATCGCGCGGCCCTTCATCGGCGAGAACGGGCAGTTCACCCGCACCCCGAACCGCCGCGATTTCGCGATCCCCGCGCCCTCGCCGACGCTGCTGGACTGGGCCTATGATGCGGGCCGCGTGACCCATGCGATCGGCAAGATCGGGGATATCTTCTCGCATCGCGGCATCACGCATCTGCACAAGGGCAAGGGCGATGCCGATCTGGCCGATCACCTGATCCGGCTGGCAGATGAGGCCGAGGAGGGCTCGCTCACCTTCGCCAATTTCGTGGAATTCGACAGCCTCTATGGCCATCGCCGCGACATCTCGGGCTATGCCCGCGCGCTGGAATGGTTCGACACGGTGGCGGCGCAATTCCTCGACCGCCTGCAACCGGGCGATCTGGCGATCTTCACCGCCGATCACGGCAACGATCCAAGCTGGCGCGGCATCGATCACACCCGCGAACGCGTGCCGGTTCTGGGCGCGGGCCCCGGTATCGGGTCGCGCAGCGTGGGGAATGTGGGGTATGTCGACTTAGCGGCCTCGCTCGCCACGCATCTGAACATTCCGGCGCAAGGGCCGGGCAAAAGCTTTCTGTGAGGGACAACACAATGAGTGACCATCTGACCGTCGTCAAACATCCGCTGGTGCAGCACAAACTGACCCTGATGCGCGAGAAGGACACCTCGACCGCGTCCTTCCGGCGCCTGCTGCGCGAGATCAGCTTGCTGCTGGCCTATGAGATCACCTCGGAGCTGGAGCTGACCTCGAAGAATATCGAGACGCCGCTTCAGGAGATGGATGCGCCGATCCTCGCGGGCAAGAAGCTCGCGCTGGTCTCGATCCTGCGGGCGGGCAACGGGCTGCTGGATGGCGTGCTCGAGCTGATCCCGGCGGCGCGCGTGGGGTTCGTCGGCCTCTACCGCGACCCCGAGACGCTGCAGCCGGTCGAGTATTACTGCAAGCTGCCGAGCGAGCTTGAGGATCGTCTGACCATCGTCGTCGATCCGATGCTGGCCACCGGCAATTCCTCGGTCGCGGCGATCGACCTCATCAAGAAAAAGGGCGCGAAGAACATTCGCTTCATGTGCCTGCTGGCCGCCCCCGAAGGCGTCGCGCGCATGAAAGAGGCGCATCCGGACGTGCCGATCGTGACCGCAGCGCTTGATGAGAGGCTCGACGATCACGCCTATATCGTGCCGGGTCTGGGCGATGCGGGCGACCGGATGTTCGGCACGAAGTAAGGCCAACCCCCTTTACTCAAAGGCAAACCCGTCTATCCTCCCCTTGAAAACATCAGGGGGTGGATATGCGACTGAAAGCAGGGGCGGCGGCCGGTCTGGGCGCGATTCTCACGCTGGGGCTGGGAGGCTTCGCATCGGAGTCGCGGGCGCAGCAATATGCGCCCGCCGAAATGCCCCCGGCGAGCTATACCGAGCCGCAATATGTCGACAGTCAGGGCTGCGTGTTCGTGCGCGCGGACTATGGCGGGGCCGTGCGCTGGGTGCCGCAGATGAATAGCGACCGCGACATCGTCTGCGGCCATGCGCCCAGCCTGGCGCCAACCGTGCCGGTTGTGACGGTAACCGTGGCTCCGAAACCGGCGGCCCGCGCGATTGTCGCGACGCGCGCGCCCTATTCGCCGACGCCGGCCTCTCCGTCCGTGCCGCGCGATCCGTCGCGCGTGTCTCACAGTGTGAGCGTCGGTGGGCTCGCCCCGGTGGTGACCCGCGCGCCCAAGCCGCAGAACGGCTGGACGACTGCCTTCGACGACGGGCGGCTGAACCCCTATCGCGGTCCGCGCACCGTCCAGGGCAACGCACAGATGCGCGCGCGCTGGACCGAAGAGACGCCGATGCAGCTTCGCCCCACCGCGACGCCGGATCAGGTCTATGTCGAGGGCTCGCATCCGCCGGTGCCGAAGCCTCGGGTCGTGGTGGTGCCGACCGTCACCGTGTCGAGCAAATCGGTCGCGCCGGTCGGCTCGAACGGTAAGCAATATGTGCAGGTCGGCAGCTTCGCCAATGTCGCGAATGTTGCGACCGCGACGAAGCGTCTGCAGGCGCTGGGCCTTCCGGTCGCGACCTCCAAGACGCAGGAGCTGACGGTGGTCTATGCCGGGCCGTTCTACGATACCGCGAAGCTGAATTCGGCGCTGGCCTCGGCGCGTCGGGCGGGCTTTCCGGATGCGCTCGTGCGCTGAAGAGGCGTGAAGGCGCAAGACGGATCAAGCGGCCCTTCGGGGCCGTTTTTCATTGCGCCGAGCAGATGTCCTGCAGCGCCACCCATTGCGCATCTTCCAGAACCGGCTTCGGCGCGGACTGGCCCTTGAACGGGTCGGCCTCGATCAGGCCCAGCACCGACTCTCCGGTCGGGTCGAGCGCATAGGCATAGGGCGTCGCGCTGACCCCGGCGTCGCGGAAGGCGCGCAGTAGCGTGTCGCCATCGGCCCGCGCAGGAGGATGCTGCAGCAGGTCCTGCGCGTATTCGGCCAGCCCGCTCTCGGGAAGATCGCCCGTCGTCAGCAGCCGCAGCGCTGCCGCGGGCCCCAGACGGTCGAGCATCCGATGCAGCGGGCGCTCTCCGGCGGCGCTGTTCTGCGCGGCGATGATATAGCCCGCGACGACCTCGGGCGTATCCGGCCCGTCGATCGTGTCGCGTCCGACCACCGTCATCCCGCCCGGCAGCAGCCGCGCCCCTTCGAGCGCCTGCGGCAGGACCGCGATGACCGATTGTCCGGGCAGCCGTTCCGCCAGCGCGGAGAGGGCGCGATCACCGCCGGGGCTGTGACAGGCCGAGCCGGTCATCTTCACCATCTCGGAGAGCAGCTTGCGGCCGATCTCGACGCGTTTGGCCTGCGGTGCGACGCGCGCGGCATGATCGACCAATGCGGAAGGGACCCAGAACAGCGCCACGGCGCCAACTGCCAACAGCACCGCCCCGATGAGCACACCGCGTAGCCGCCCCGGATGCGGGCGCTTTGCCGCGATCATCGCATGGACCTTCTCGATCGCGGCGATCATCGTCTCGTCTTCGATCTCGAGCTCTTCGCCCGGCTCCTCGGAGGGGGCGAAGATCGCGGGGCGTTTGCCGGGATTGCGGCGATGCATGGCAGGCAGCGACCAATGCGCGAGCGCGGTGCCGGAGCGCGCCTCCGACAGCACAAGCGTCGCGTCGCCCAGCGAGAGGATCACCTCGCGGCGCTGCGCGTCCGCATCGGGACGCCATATACCGATCGCCTCGAGGCGTTCATATTCGGAGAGGGCGGTCATGCGGGCCCGTTTCTGCTCTTGTTTGTCAAGAGGATAGCCGATCCTGCCCGGGGGTCAATCAAACAGCCCTGCCTGTAACGTAAGCCGCCCCGCGCGGAAAGCCGTGCGGGGCGAGTCGGGTCGCAATTCAAATCGAAGCGCGCGGAAAGCGAAGGGCCGCCCGCGCGGTCGTCCGTCAGGGCCGCAGATAGGCGTAGCCATCGCGCTGCAGATCGACGAGATAGGCCGCGCCGGAGGGGACGATTTCCGCCTCTTCGACCATCGGAGGCTCCTTCCCGAGCTTCTTGGTCATCCCGGCGAGCGTGTTGGCGCAGGCGCGGAAATGGATCGGCTCGCCCAGCATTGCCATTTCCTCGATGCGGGCTTTCACTGGCGAGGTGTCGGCGCGCAGCATGTTGAGGCCCGGCCCGTAGGTGACCAGTTCGATCTGAACGTCTTCGCCCTGGTCTTTGTAATATTTGATCATGTTGAGCGCGTTGTTCAGCGCCATGTTCATGACTTTTGCGTCGGAGCTGTTGACCTGAATGGCGATCTTCTCACTCGCCAGTGCGGGCACCGCCCAAACCATCGCCGCGAGCGCAAGCCCGAGGCGGAGTCCTCCCTTTTCCATCGTGATCTCCCTTTCACTTCATGGACGGCCAGCGTCAACGTGCCGCACCCGAAAAGCAAGCGATTGCACGGATCGCTCCCGAAATGTCACGGTCTCGTGAAGCGAGGAGCCGCTTCTTGGCTGAAGATAAAGATGCCCGCGACGCGTGCGCGGGGGCGATTGACCGCGCGGGGGCGAGTGTCTATCTGCTGCCTTGCGCGGATGGCTGGATGGCCGCGAGTTCCCGTAGCCCCGTGAATGCGGGTAGCCGGGGGCCCGAGGAAAGTCCGGACTCCATGAAGCAACGGTGCCGGGTAACGCCCGGGCGGGGAAACCCGACGGAAAGCGCCACAGAAAACAAACCGCCTCGGTTTCGGCCGGGGTCAGGGTGAAACGGTGGGGTAAGAGCCCACCGCGGGACTGGTAACAGGACCGGCACGGCAAGCCCCACCGGGAGCAACGCCGAATAGGGATCGCGCGCTGCGCCGCTTGCGGTGACGGCAGGGGAGCTTCGCCCCGAGCGGTCCGGGTTGGCAGCTAGACCCTGTGAGCAATCGCAGGGCGAGAGGAATGGTCATCCATGGGGGTGCAAGCCTCCGGGACAAAATCCGGCTTACAGGCCATCCGCGCAAATTCCGCTTCAGCTTTGAAATCAAGTTCATGGAACAAGGCCCCGCTCGCGTGGGTTCCCGGCGCTACGGCACAGGAGGCGCGCATTGGAGCACAGGCCTCTCGGTGATCGTGACTTGCGTTTCGCATCGAATTGGCCACGCTCGACGCAAAGGTGCGAACAGCCGAGACCAACTAGGGGAGAGAGATTGCCATGGGCTATACGATCGACAAGGTGATGACCGGGGCATTCGACGAGGTCGAGGCGAAAGTGCGCGAAGCGCTGGCAGAAGCGGGCTTCGGCGTGCTGACCGAGATCAACGTGTCCGCCACGATGAAGGCCAAGCTCGACAAGGACATGCCGCGCTACAAGATCCTCGGCGCCTGCAATCCGAAGCTTGCCTATGAGGCGATCGGCGTCGCGCCGCGGATCGGGGCGATGCTGCCGTGCAACGTGGTGCTGCGCGAGGTGGAGGACGGGATCGAGGTCAGCGCCGTCGATCCCGTGGCCTCGATGCTCGCGGTCGAGAATGATGACCTCACCGAAGTCGCGAGCCAGGTGCGCCAGATGCTCGCCGACGTTGTTGCCAAGCTTTAACCGATTTTAGTTTTTTCTAGCCAAGCGCGCCCCTGCGCGCGAAGCTGTCTCAACAGGAAACCGCATTTCGGGGGAATGATATGAGCTTCGTGAAGACATTGGCTACGCTCGCGGTGGGCTTCGCCGCCGCCAAGGGCGTGGAGCGTTTCAACAAGATGGGCGGTCTCGACGGCATGAAGGACGCGCTCGGCAAGGCGGGCGAGCCCGGCGGTATGGGCGACCAGATGGGCGAGTGGGCCGAGAAGATGGGCATGCCCGGCGGCAAGGAAACCGTGCGCGGTCTCTTCGGTCAGTTCGGCTCTCAGGCGGCCTCCGCGACGGCGGCGACCGAGGCGGGGCTTGGCGCGCTGATCGGAGCCATGACCGGCGCTGCGAAAACGGGCGCGGGCAATATCTCGGAGATGCTTGGCGCCGTGACTTCCGGCACGCCGGTCAACGCGATGATGGAAGATCAGGCCAAGCTGATGATCCGCGCGATGATCCAGGCCTCGAAGGCCGATGGCGAGATCGACGAGACCGAGCGCCAGACCATCCTCGATCACCTGTCCGACGCGTCCGACGAGGAAATCGCCTTCGTGAAATCCGAACTCGACGGCCCGATCGACATCACCGCTCTGGCCAATGCCACGTCGGACCACATGAAGTCGCAGGTCTATTCCGCAGCGCTTCTGCCGATCACCGTCGATACCGAGGCAGAGAAGCAATATCTGGCGAATCTGGCTGCGGCGCTAGGCCTCGAGACGGAGAAAGTCGCCCAGATTCACGAGACGATGGGCAAGCCGCTGATCTGAGCGGAAAAGGGCGTCACCGCTTTATGAGCCGCGGGCGAAGAATTTTCAGCCTGCGGCCCGGTTTGCCGGTTGACTCCGCATCGCGCATCGCTAAAAGGCGGGCTTCAAGGATTCCGCGGGTGCGTAGTTTTTCGATGCCCGGAGCTAGGAGATAGACAATGGCGAAGCCGACGACGATCAAGATCCGTCTGAACTCGACGGCGGGCACCGGGCACTTCTATGTGACCAAGAAGAACGCCCGCACCATGACCGAAAAGATGACCGTGAACAAATACGATCCGGTCGCGCGCAAGCACGTCGAATACAAGGAAGGCAAGATCAAGTAAGATCGCCTGACCTTCACGGTTAGAAGGCCGTGCCTCCGGGCACGGCCTTTTTCTTTTTCGGTTGCGAGGAACCTATGCCCGGATCAGTCGCGAAGCGGCCCGGGCCGCGCCCGACCTCCCCCCAGGGAGGGCGCATTGGCGATGTCGTCGCGGGTACGTGTGCCTTTCGGGCTTGCGGGATAAAGCGCCCAGCCACCGAGCGCTACAAAGCGCCCACCCGAGGTCGGGCGCGGCCCTGTGAAGGCTTAAGAGGGAGTTAGCGGGTTTCCCCGGCGCATTGCTTACGCAATCCGCGTACGCCGCTTCGGTGGCTCCACTGGCGCCCCCGACCTGCGCCTTCAGCAATCGCGCCCCGGCGCCTCCACGGTCGGCGCGTTCGCCGCTGAGGGCTTCCACTGGAAGCCCTCCGGGACGCGGCTCACCCCACCAGCCACAGCGACAGGTACAGCGCGGCAAGCCCGCTGAGAATCGCCCACAGCGTGTTGCGCGTGGCGATCCCCACGCCCAACGTCGCGAAGGCCGCGATCATCCGCGCGGGGTCGGTCTCGCCGCCCGTGGCCGCAGGCCACAGCACCAGCGGCGCCACCAGCCCCGGCAGGACCGCGACCGGCGTGTAGCGCAGGTAGCGCAGCGCCCATTCCGGCAATTGCCGGTCGCCCAGAAACCCCATGAAAGAGAAGCGCAGGAAGAACGTGCCGATTCCCAGCGCGATGATGATTCCCCAGACCAGGGCGTCCGAATATCCGTTCATTCCCGCACCGCCTTTCTACGCGCGACCCAAAGCTCGACTTGCGCGCCCGTCACCATCGCGACGACCGCGGCGATCATCAGCCCCACGCCCGAAGGCAGGAAGCTCAGCGCCAGCGCACCGACGACCGAGACCGCCGCCGCCGCGACATGGGCGAGCGTGCGCAGCGCCGGCCCGATCATCGCGAGAAAGGTGATCGGCACCGCGAAATCGAGCGCGAATTCCGGCGGGATTTTCGCGCCCACCAGCGCACCGACCAGCGTCGCCACATACCAGTTCGGGCAGACCGGCGTGCAGACGCCCGCGTAATAGGCCAGCTTCTCGGCGCGGCTCATCTCCGGCTCGGCCTCGTATTCATTGGCCGCCATCGCATAGGCCTGATCGACCATGAAATAGGCCACCAACGCCTTCTGCCATGTCTTCGCCTTGCCGAAATGCGGGGTGAGCGCCGCCGAATACATCGCCATGCGCAGATTGACCGCGAGCGAGGCTGCGAGGATCAGCAGAACCGGCGCGTGGTCTCCCATCAATTGCAGCGCGGTGAATTGGGCCGCGCCTGCGATGACCATCACCGAAAAGCCCATGACCTGCGCCAGATCGAGCCCCGCATTGGTCGCCGCCACGCCGAACAGAAGCCCGAAAGGCACGATCACCAGAAGGAACGGCAGGCCATGCCGAAATCCGCGCCAATAGGCGGCTCGGATCGTGCCTTTCGGGGTCGTCCCGTTCGCGGTCATGTCCGACATGATGCTTGTCTCCCGTTCTCAGTTGCGGGACAGATAGGGAAGGATGCGGGCAAAGGCAAAGCGCGCGATTGTATTGGAGGCAATCATCTTGACCGCTGGCGAAGATGTCGGGCCGCGTGTGGTCGCGGTGATCCTTGCGGGCGGGCAGGGGCGGCGCATGGGCGGCGTCGACAAGGCGATGGTGATGCTCGCAGGGCGTCCGCTGTTTGCCCATGTCGCAGCCCGGATCGGCCCGCAGGTGGCCCGGCTCGCGATCTCCGCCAATGGCGCGGCGCTGCGATTCGCCCCGATCCCCGTGCTACCCGATCCGCCCGAGCGGCAAGGCGAGGGGCCTCTGGCGGGGCTCCTGAGCGCGCTCGACTGGGCGGCAGAGCATGGTGCGGATATGCTGCTCTGCGTGCCGGTCGATACGCCCTTCCTGCCCCACGATCTGGTCGCGCGGCTCAACGCCCCCGGCGCTGCGGCCTATGCCGCCTCGGGCGGTCGCGACCATCCGAGCGTGGCGCTTTGCCCGGTCGACGACCGGGCGCGCATCGCGGAGCTGTTCGCCGCCGGAGAGCGGCGCTTGCGCGCGGCCTTCCCGGACGCCGCGCGGGTGGAATTCGAGGGCAACCCCGACCCGTTCACCAATCTCAACACGCCGGAAGATCTCGCAGCGGCGGCCGCGCATCTGGCGGAGGCGACACGGTGACTCAGGTGTCGATCCGGCACGGGCTCGCACGCGAGCATCGCATGGCGGCGGCAGGGCTCTACTGGCAGGCCTTCGGCGGCAAGCTCGGACGCGTCATGGGCCCCGAGCCGCGCGCCCTGGGCTTCATCGCCGACGTGATCGACCCCAGCCACGCGCTCTCGGCGCTCGATGGCAACGGCGCGCTGGTCGGGGTGGTCGGGTTTCGCACCCATCGCGGCTCTTTCGTCGGCGGAAGCTGGTCCGATCTGCGCAGCCATTACGGCCGCAGCGGCGGGCTCTGGCGCGGGGCTTGCCTGCATCTGCTGGCGCATGACCTGCCTGCGGGCGGGATGATGGTCGACGGGATCGCGGTGCGGCCCGAGCTGCGCGGGGCCGGTATCGGGCGCGCGCTGATCGAGGCGCTGTCCCATGAGGCGCGCAGGCGCGGCTATGCGGCGCTCTGCCTCGACGTGATCGACGAGAACCTGCGCGCACGCGCCCTGTATCAGAGACTGGGCTTCGAGGTCACCGGGCGGCGCACGTCACGGCTGACGCGGCTCGTCTTCGATTTCCGCTCGGTGCAACTGATGCGCCGCGCGCTGTGAAGGCTCTGCCTCCGCCGCGCGCTTTCGTATTGGCCAAAATATCCCGGGGGTGAGGGCGAAGCCCGAGGGGGCAGAGCCCCCTTAGTCGAAACTTCCGGTGACGCGCCCCAGCAGCATGAAGGCGCGCGCGGTGCGGGTCTCGGCCATCTCGGCGATGTCCTGATCCGACGCATTCTTCTCGAATTCGGCGAAAGTCCGGTCGAACTGGCGCAGGAAATGATGCGCCACGTCCCGGAAGATCGTGTCGCCGCGCATCCGGCCCGCGCTGAGCGCGAGCGACGAGCGGTCGCGAATGCCGCCGAGGCTGGTGATCTCGCGCCCGCGCTCGCCTTGTGCGAAGCGACGCCAAAGCTCGGGCCGGGCGCGGTCGGGCTTGAGGTCGTCCATGTAGATGCCGTCCTGCGCGAGCAGGTTCAGCACGTCCTGCGCCGAGCGTAGCAGCTTTGCCGTGGCGCGGTCCTCGAGGGCGCGGCGCAGCGCGCGGAAGCCCTCGGTGTCGTCGGGCGAATCCGGGAAGTTCAGCGCGCGGACGAAATCGGCGACCGAGAGCGGCGCGCGCAGCTCCTCGGCGGGGGTGCCGAGCGCCAGCATCGGTTCGCTGTCATCGGGCCGCGGCGGGGGCGGTGCGACCAGCGCCGCCTTGCGATCGGCCGAGGGCTGGCTCGCCTGCACATCGCGGCGCGAGGCGAAGGTCGCAATGGTGGTCTCGGCCTGTCGGGCGACGGCGGCGATCTCGTCGAGCTTCTTCTCGACATTCTGATCGGTGCGCAGCGCCTGCTGGTTCAGCCAGGCCGTGCGCATCGCCTCGATGGATTGCTTGAGGGCGGCGGTCTCGGCGCGCATCTCGCGGGTGGCGCGGGCCGTTACGGCGGCGACCCAGATCATCACGATCGGCACTGCCATCCCGACGACGAGGCTGACGGTGGCGAAGAGCGATGCGGCGCGCGCGATCCCCGGGGCGAAAAACCAGAAGGCCACGACCATGAAGATCCACAGAAGGCTCAGCCCCAGCGCGATCCATTCCGGCGCGCCGGGATATCGCGTCTTGAGGCGTGGACGACCGGCAGGCGGTTGTGGTCCGCCGGGCATGGCGAACCGGTCCTTGTCCTGCTCTGCGGGTCCTTCCATTCAGGCTCTCCGTCAGTGGCGCGCGGTCAAATGCTCTGGGGCAACCGCGCAGGGGACGACCGCGTCAGGCGAAAACGATCTTGAGGATTTCGTAAGCCTTGTCGCCGCCCGGCGTGCGGACCTCGACCGAGTCGCCCTCGTCCTTGCCGATCAGCGCACGCGCCAGCGGCGATTTCATGTTGAGCTTGCCCTTCTCCAGATCGGCCTCGGGCTCGCCGACGATCTGGTAGGTCTTCTCTTCGTCGGTGTCCTCGTCGACGATGGTGACGGTCGCGCCGAATTTGACGGCCCCCGACATCTTCGACGGGTCGATCACCTCGGCCCGGCCCAGAAGCCCTTCGAGCTCCTTGATCCGGCCTTCGATAAAGCCCTGTTTCTCGCGTGCCGAATGGTATTCGGCATTCTCCGAGAGGTCGCCCAATTCCCGCGCTTCCGCGATCGCAGCAATGATCGCGGGCCGCTCTTCGGACTTGAGCTTTTTCAATTCTGTATTGAGCGCGTCGAAACCCGCGCGCGTCATCGGTTGTTTGTCCATGGAAGGCTCCCGAATTCGGAACTGTCCCCAATTCAGGGCATCTAAATCTGCTCTGACCCCCGGAAGTCAAGTGGACAGCGCGATTTTCGCGGCGATTTGCCGATCTTGCCGCTCTGGGGGAGAGGCTGCAATTTGGCGCAAGATTGTTGCGCGGCATCGCAGCGTAACAATTGCCTCGTTACGCCAGGTAGGCTAGGCAGGACGCCAGCTAGGACGACCAGCAAGGGGTTCGACAGACATGACCGACGTGACGCGCGAGTCGATGGAATATGATGTGGTGATCGTGGGCGCGGGGCCTGCCGGGCTCTCGGCGGCGATCCGTCTCAAGCAGATCGACCCGGAGCTCGAGGTCGTCGTGCTCGAGAAAGGCTCGGAAGTCGGCGCTCATATCCTGTCGGGCGCGGTGCTCGACACCAGCGGTCTGGATCAGCTGATCCCCGACTGGAAGGACAAGGGCGCGCCGATCACCGTTCCGGTCAAGAAGGACAATTTCTACATGCTGGGCGAGGCCGGGGCGATGCGCATCCCGAACTGGCCGATGCCGCCCTTGATGTCGAACCACGGCAAATACATCGTCTCGATGGGCAATGTCTGCCGCTGGATGGCCGAGCAGGCCGAAGGTCTGGGCGTCGAGATCTTCCCGGGCATGGCCGCGTCGGAAATCGTTTGGGACGGCGACCGGGTGGCCGGCGCCGTCGCGGGCGAGTTCGGCAAGAACCCCGATGGCACGGAAGGGCCGGGCTACGAGCCGGGCATGGAGCTGCGCGGCAAATACGTGATGATCGCCGAGGGCGTGCGCGGCTCGCTCGCCAAGGTGGTGATGGAGAAGCACAACCTCTCCGACGGTCACTGCCCGCAGAAATTCGGCCTCGGCATGAAGGAAATCTGGGAGATCGACCCGGCCAAGCACCGCGAAGGCACCGTGACCCACACGATGGGCTGGCCGCTGGGCGGCAATGCGGGCGGCGGGTCGTTCATCTACCACCTCGAGAATAATCAGGTCTATGTCGGCTTCGTGGTGCACCTGAACTACGAGAACCCGCATCTGTATCCCTACATGGAGTTCCAGCGCTTCAAGCATCACCCGATGGTCGCGGAACTGCTCGAAGGCGGTAAGCGCGTGGCTTACGGCGCGCGGGCGATCTCGGAAGGCGGCTGGCAGTCGATCCCGAAACTGACCGTGCCGGGCGCGGTGCTGCTGGGCTGCTCGGCGGGGCTCGTGAACGTGCCGCGGATCAAGGGCAACCATAACGCGATGCTGTCGGGCATCGCGGCGGCGGAAGCTGCGGCAGAGGCAATCAAGGGCGGTCGTTCGGGCGATGAGCTGACCGAATACGAGGCCGATCTGCGCTCGGGCCCGATCGCGAACGATCTCAAGAAGGTCCGCAACGTGAAGCCGATGTGGTCGAAATGGGGGATGATCCCCTCGCTCGTCCTCGGCGGGTTCGACATGTGGACCAACGACCTCTTCGGCTTCTCGCTGTTCGGCACGCTCAAGCATGGCAAATCGGATGCGAAAGCGACCGGCGAGGCGAAGAACTTCAAGCCGATCGACTACCCCAAACCCGATGGCAAGCTGAGCTTCGATCGCCTGACCAATGTCAGCTTCTCCTTCACCAACCATGAAGAGAGCCAGCCCTGCCATCTGAAGCTGAAGGATCCGTCGATCCCGATCTCGGTGAACCTGCCGAAATATGACGAACCCGCGCAGCGCTACTGCCCGGCGGGCGTCTATGAGGTGGTCGGCGAGGGCGACGACGCGAAGTTCCAGATCAACTTCCAGAACTGCGTCCACTGCAAGACCTGCGACATCAAGGATCCGAGCCAGAACATCAACTGGACCACCCCGCAGGGCGGCGACGGGCCGAACTACCCGAACATGTGATCGCGAAAGGGGCCTGCGGGCCCCTTTTTCGTTTTCCCCCTCTCTCTGTGCTCATCACAACGCCGTGTCCGCGCAGGCGGCTTCCCGCGTGCGGTGGTTCGGCTCATTGTAATGCCTGCAGCGCGCCGTTACGCTCGATTTCAACCCGAATGAGAGGACCGTTTCGTGCCGAGTTTGAAGACCCCGCTGCGCCTTGCGCTCTTCGCCCTCTTGATGGGCTCCACCGCGCCGATGCCGCTGCTGGCACAGGATGCGCCCAAGGCGGGCAGCGCCGAAGATGCGGCGCAGGCCGCCGATGACGCCGCCGCGAAAGGCGATGCTGCCGACACCGCGAATGATCCCAGCCCGGCAGAGGCCGGGGCCTATCTCGCCGCGCGCATCGCGTCGCAGCAATTCGATTTCGCCGAGGCCGCGCATTACTACCGTCAGCTGATGACCAGCGGCGATACCAGCGGCACGACCGCGGAAGCGACGCTCGTTTCCGAGATCGCGATCGCCGATTTCGACCGCGCCACGCCGCTTGCGCAGCAGATGGTCGAGGCCGGGACCGGCAGCCAGATCGCCGCGCTCACCGCGCTGGCGGCCGATGCGCATGACAAGAACTGGACCGGGGCGCTCGCGCTTCTCGAAAGCGATGCCGATCCCGGGCCGCTCGTGGGCGGTCTGACCAAGGCCTGGGCGCTGGCGGGCGACGGCAAGATGTCCGACGCCTCCGCCGCGTTCGACGCGGTCGGCAAGCAGCAGGGCCTCGCGGCTTTCGCGGGCTTCCACAAGGCGCTCGCGCTGGCGCTGGTCGGCGATTACGAAGGTGCCGATGCGATCCTGAGCGGCGAGCATGGCGAGAAGATCACCTCGACCCGGCGCGGCGTGCTGGCCCATGTCGAAGTGCTCTCGCAGCTCGAGAAGAACAAAGAGGCGCTGAAGCTGATCGAGGATCGCTTCGGCAAGGATCTCGATCCGCAGCTGAAAGATATCCGCAAGAAGCTGGAGGCGGGCGACACGCTGCCCTTCGACGTCGTGCGAAACGCGTCCGACGGCGTGGCGGAGGTCTATTACTCGGTCGCGCAGGCGCTGATCGGGGATGCGCCCGACACGTTCACGCTGGTGCATTCGCGTCTGGCGAACATGATCCGGCCCGACATGGATGACGCGACGCTGCTGACCGCGTCGATGCTCGACCAGCAGGGCCAGTACGATCTTGCCATCGAAGCCTATGCCGACATCAAGCCCGACAGCCCGATCTATCACGCCGCCGAAATCGGTCGCGCGGAATCGATGGTGCGCGCGGGCCGCAACGATGCGGCGATCGAAGTGCTCGAGAACCTGTCGCGCAGCCGTCCCAAGCTCGTGGGCGTCTGGACCGCGCTCGGCGATACGCTGCGCCGCGAGAGCCGCTTTGCCGAGGCTGCGAAGGCCTATGACAAGGCGGTCGACCTGCTTGGTCAACCCGAGCCGAAGGACTGGTTCGTCTGGTATTCGCGCGCCATCGCGCAGGAACGCTCGGGCAATTGGGACGAGGCCGAGAAGGGCTTCCGCGAGGCGCTGCGCCTCTCGCCCGATCAGCCCTCGGTGCTCAACTATCTGGGCTATTCCTACGTGGACAAGGGCGAGAATCTCGATGAGGCGCTCGACATGATCCGCAAGGCCGCCGCCGAGCGTCCCGATGCGGGCTTCATCATCGACAGCCTCGGCTGGGCGCTGTTCAAGCTTGGCCATTATCAGGAGGCTGCCCAGAAGATGGAGCGCGCCGTGGAGCTCGAGCCGCGCGACCCGCTGCTCAACGACCACCTCGGCGATGTGCTCTGGGCCGTGGGCCGCCAGCGCGAGGCGAAATTCCAGTGGCGCCGCGCGTTGTCCTTCGCGACCGACGATGCGGAGACCACCGAAGAGCTCGATCCCGACGCGATCCGCCGCAAGATCGAGGTGGGTCTGGACCAGCTGCGCAAGGAGCAGGGTCTGCCGCCGCTCGAGGATAAGGGCCCGAGCAAGGACACTGCTCAGGCCACCCCCGAAACGCCCGCGAGCGATGCGAATAATTGACGCCTTCGCGCCGGCGAAGATCAACCTGACGCTTCATGTCACCGGCCAGCGGGCCGATGGCTATCACCTGCTCGACAGCCTCGTGGCCTTCGGGCCGATGGGCGACCGGCTGGTGCTGCGCGAGAGCGACGCGCTGTCGCTCAGCGTCGCGGGGCCCGAGGCGGCGGGCGTGCCCGCCGATCCGTCGAACCTCGTGCTGAAAGCGACAGCCCTCCTGTCGCGCCCGGCGGGGCAGGGGGCCGAGATCCATCTCGATAAACATCTGCCGCCCGCCTCGGGCATCGGCGGTGGATCGTCGGACGCGGCGGCTGCGCTGCGGGCGCTGGCTGCGCTTTGGGGCCAGCCGCTTCCGGCAGAGACCGCGCAGCTTGGGGCAGACGTGCCGATGTGCCTGTCGCCGCAGCCCCAGCGCGTGCGCGGTATCGGCGAGACGCTCGATCCCGTGGTCCTGCCGCCGCTGCCCGCGCTTCTGGTCAATCCGCGCGTGGAAGTGCCGACGCCTGCGATCTTCAAAGGGCTCGATTCGAAGGACAATCCCCCGATGCCGGAGGCGCTTCCGAGTTTCACTGGCGCGCCCGATTGCATCGACTGGCTCGCCACGCAACGCAACGACCTGCAAGCCCCTGCCATCGCGTCCGCCCCGGTGATCGGGGAGGTTCTGGACGGGCTCATGACGCTGCCCGGCTGCCGCCTCGCGCGGATGTCGGGCTCGGGCGCCACCTGTTTCGCGCTGTTCGAGACGCTGGACGGGGCGCAGGCCGCCGAGGCGATGCTGGCCCAACGTCGTCCCGACTGGTGGCACGCCTCGGGCATGCTCGGCGATCAGACGCAAAAGGCGCAGCCCCAAAGCCACGCCTCTTCCTCTTGACCCAAATATCCCGGGGGGAGCCCGCAGGGCGGGGGGCAGAGCCCCCTCAGCGCAGCCGCGCCACCACGTAATCCGCCAGATCGTCCAGCATCTGCCGTAGCTCGCTCTCGGGCAGCACCTTGAGCCGCGCGCGCCCGCGATCGGCCCATTCAAGGGCTGCCGCGCGGGTCTCTTCCAGCGCGCCGGTCGCGTGCAGCAGCTCCATCGCAAACTCCAGATCGCCGTCGCGCTGGTCGCCCTTGTCGATGGTTCGGGTCCAGAAGGCGCGGGCGTCCGCGTCGGCTTTCGCCAGCGCCTTGATCAGCGGCAGGGTCAGCTTGCGCTCGCGGAAATCGTCGCCCACGTTCTTGCCCATCGTCTCGGCATCGCTGAGATAATCGAGCAGATCGTCGACCACCTGGAAGGCGATCCCGAGGCTCTCGCCGTAATCATGCAGCGCCGCGATCTGATCCTCCGGCGCGCCGGCCAGAACCGCACCCGCCTCGGTCGCCGCCGAGAACAGCGCCGCCGTCTTGCCGCGCACCACCTTGTAATAGGTGTCTTCGGTCGTGTTCAGGTCTTCCGCGGCCGAGAGTTGCAGCACTTCGCCCTCGGTGATGACGGCGGACGCGTTCGACAGGATCGACAGAACCCGCAGGTTGTCGGTGTCGGTCATCAGCTGGAACGACCGCGCGAAGAGGTAATCGCCAACGAGCACGCTCGACTTGTTGTCCCAGAGCAGGTTTGCGGTCGGGCGGCCCCGGCGCTGTTTGCTCTCGTCGACCACATCGTCATGCAGCAGCGTTGCGGTATGGATGAACTCGACCGCCGCCGCGAGGTTGTGATGCAGGCTGCCCTCGTAGCCGCACAGCCGCGCCGCCGCGACGGTCAGCATCGGCCGCAGCCGTTTGCCGCCCGCGCCGACCAGATGGGCGGTCACTTCGGGGATGCGCGGCGCGTTTTCCGAGGCCATGCGCTCGGCGATCAGCGCATCCACCGCCGCCATGTCGTTGGCCAAGGCTTCCGCGAGCCGGTCATGCGGTTTCGCCGTGTTGTCGGGCTTGTCGTCGAGGCTCATGTTCATCCCTTCGATCTGCCTCATCTCGACAGCCCTCGCAAGGGGCCGTAAGTGAGGGATATGAAAGAGCTACTGCGCAGCACGGACCCGGTGAAACTGGCCATGGCGACCGCCCTTCTCGAGGGCGAGGGTATAAGCACGTTTCAACTCGACGTCCATACGAGCGTGCTGGAAGGCTCGCTCGGAATCCTTCCGCGCCGCCTGATGGTGCGCGACAGCGACATGTTCATGGCGCAGGCGGTTCTGCGCGATAACGAGATAAAATCGGATTGACGCCCATGGATCGGTTCGGGCCCGAGGATCTGACAGTCGATGGCTTTCTCGGCGGGCGGTTGCGCATCGCCCAGCCGCGCGCGGGCTACCGCGCGGCGATGGACCCGGTCCTGCTGGCGGCGGCCTGTCCGGCGCAGGCGGGCCAGTCGGTTCTGGAGCTCGGCTGCGGGGCAGGGGTGGCGAGCCTGTGTCTTGGCTGGCGGGTGCCGGGGCTTGCGCAAAGCGGGTTGGAGCTGCAGCCCGCCTATGCCGATCTGGCCCGGCGCAACGCGACGGAGAACGGGATCGCGCTCGAGGTGATCGAGGGCGATCTGGCGCAGATGCCCGCCGATCTCCGGGCGTGCAGCTTCGATCACGTCATCGCCAACCCGCCCTATTTCGGGCCCGAGGATGGCACGCCTGCCGCCGATCCCGGCCGCGAGCGTGCGCAGCGCGAGGCGACGCCGATCAGCGCATGGCTCGACGCGGGGCTGCGGCGGCTCAAGCCCGAGGGGCGGATCACGCTGATCCAGCAGGCCGACCGTCTGGCGGATCTGCTGGTGGGTCTGCATGGGCGGACCGGCGCGATCGCCGTTCTGCCGATCGCTCCTCGCACAGGGCGGGCGGCGCGGCGGGTGATCGTCACCGCGCGCAAAGGCGCGCGGACGCCGCTGCAGCTTCTGGCGCCGATGATTTTGCACTCGGCGCCGACGCACTCACGCGATGCAGAGGATTTGACGGAAATTGCGCGCGAAATCCTGCGCGAAGGTCAAAAATTGCCGATTCCGCGTTAACGCTTTCGCAAGATTTCGCGAAAATGCTGGGGATAACCCGTCGCTATACGACATTTCCGTGACACGACTCAAAACCTGTGCTGCAATCGACGGGCTGACAACTGGAGAGGAGACTGCCATGTCGCTTGGTTCGCATATCACCGAACTTCGCAAAAAACATGAGGCTCTGTCGATGGAGGTCGAGCGCGCTGCGCGCAGACCCGGCATCGACGATCTCGAAATCGCTCAGATGAAAAGGCAAAAACTTAGGCTGAAAGAGGAAATCCGCCGCCTCGAAACGGCCTGAGGGCCCTCCCACGAGTTTAATCGGGCCGTCCTTCGGGGCGGCCCGTGTCGTTTGAAAGGGGCCGTTAGAGCGGGGCCGACTCAGGCCGAGCCCTTCCGCGGTATCTCCTGCCCGGTCATATCCGGCGGAGGGGGCGCGGCGCGCCGACGCCGGCCGCCAAGCGCCGCAAGCCCCGCGCCCCCGGCGATCATCGCCGCCGCAATCAGCAGGGTTGGCCGCGCGTCCGCAATCCCGACTGCGACCAGCACCAGCGTCGAGACCAGCGGGGCCGCATAGGAGGCCGTGCCCAGCAGCTGGATATCGCCTCGTTTCACGCCAAGATCCCATGTGTAGAAGGCGAGCCCGACCGGCCCCAGCCCCAAGCCGATCACCGAGGCCCAGCCGATCGCGCTTTGCGGCCAGATCGTCGGCTCCAGTGCCAGATGGGCAACGGCCGAGAGGGCGGCGCTCGCCAGGCAATAGACCGCGACCGCCGCCGTCGGCACCGCGCCGAAGCGCCGCGACAGCAGCGAATAGCTCGACCATGTCAGCGCGCAGATCAGCGCCAGCCCATAGCCGGGCAGCGCCGCGGGATCGGCGGAAATCCCGCCCCCGAGGATCAGCGCCGCGCCGCCAAATGCAAGCACCGCCCCCGCGACATGCCAAAGCGTCAGCCGCTCGCCGGGCAGCAACCCGGAAAAGAGCACGATCAGCAGGGGCCAGAGATAAGCGATCAGCCCGGCCTCCGCTGGGGGCGCGAGGCGCAGCGCCGAGAAATAGAGGAAATGATAGCCGAACAGCCCCGCCGTCCCGGCGAGATAGACCCTCCACGACACGTGACGCAACTGCCCGAGCGCACCGGTCGCCACCAGCCAGATCACCCCCACCGTGCCGCCCAAAGCGAAACACAGCGCGTTCAGCATCAGGGGCGGCACCGGGGCCGATCCCACGGTGAACAGCGCCAGCAGCGCCCACAGCGATACCGCCGTGAACCCGATCGAAGTGGCCTTGCCGCGTGTCATGCTGTCCCCGTCAAAACAAAGAGGCCCGCAAAATGCGGGCCTCCGTCGAGAATGCCAAGAGGCGAAATCAGATGAAGTACTGACCGCCATTCGCGGTGATCGTCGAGCCGGTGATGAAGCCCGCATCGTCGGAGGCGAGGAACACCACGCAGCGCGCGATTTCTTCGGGCTCGCCCAGACGACCGACCGGGATCTGGCCGATAATCGACTCGCGCACCTTCTCCGGCACCGCCATGACCATCTCGGTCGCGATATAGCCGGGGCAGATCGCGTTCACCGTGATGCCTGCGCGGGCACCTTCCTGCGCCAGCGCCTTGGTGAAGCCCAGATCGCCCGCCTTCGCCGCCGAGTAATTCGCCTGAGCGAACTGGCCCTTCTGGCCATTGATCGAGGAGATGTTCACGACCCGGCCGAACTTGCGCTCGCGCATCTTCGTCCAGAGCGGATGGGTCATGTTGAAGATGCCGCTGAGATTGGTGTCGATCACCTGGTTCCACTGCTCGCGGGTCATCTTGTGGAAGGGCGCGTCGCGGGTAATGCCCGCGTTGTTCACCAGAACGTCGATCGGGCCGACCTCGGATTCGATCTGCTCGATTCCCGCCGCGCAGGCGTCGTAATCGGCGACCGACCATTTGTAGGTCTTGATCCCTGTTTCCTCGGTGAACTTGGCCGCAGCCTCGTCATTGCCGGCATAGTTCGCGACGACCGTGTAGCCCGCCGCCTGAAGCGCCTTCGAGATCGCCGCGCCAATGCCGCGCGATCCGCCGGTGACCAATGCAACTCTCGCCATGATTCCTCCTCCAAATGGAATGCCCTTGAAACGCTGTTACCGAAAATGACAAGAGCGCGCAACAAAGTTGCGCGCTCTTTTTGCAGATGCAGCATTTTTTTGCCGTTAGAGGCCTTCAATGCACATTGCGACGCCCATACCGCCACCGATGCAGAGCGTGGCGAGGCCTTTTTTCGAGCCCTGACGCTTCATCTCGAACAGCAGGGTGTTGAGGATTCGCGCGCCGCTGGCGCCGATCGGGTGGCCGATGGCGATGGCGCCGCCGTTGACGTTCACCTTGCTGACGTCCCAACCCATGTCCTTGTTCACCGCGCAGGCCTGCGCCGCGAAGGCCTCGTTGGCTTCGATCAGGTCGAGATCGGAGGCTTTCCAGCCCGCCTTCTCCAGCGCCTTGCGCGAGGACGGGATCGGGCCGCAGCCCATGATCGACGGGTCGAGCCCGGCGGTCGCATAGGACGCGATGCGGGCCAGCGGCGTGAGCCCGCGCTTTTCGGCCTCTTCCTCGGTCATCAGCAGCACCGCCGCCGCGCCGTCATTGATCCCGCTCGCGTTGCCCGCGGTCACCGAGCCGTCCTTGGCGAAGGCCGGGCGCAGCTTCTGCATGTTCTCGATCGTCGCGCCGTGGCGGATATATTCGTCCTGATCCACGACCGTGTCGCCCTTGCGCGTCTTCACGGTGAAGGCGGCGATCTCGTCGGCGAATTTGCCGGCCTTCTGCGCGGCCTCGGCCTTGTTCTGCGACGCCAGCGCGAATTCGTCCTGCATCTCGCGCGAAATCTGCCACTGGGTCGCGACATTCTCGGCGGTCTGGCCCATGTGATAGCCGTTGAACGCGTCCCACAGGCCGTCTTTGATCATCGAGTCGATCATCTTCATGTCGCCCATCTTCTGACCCGCGCGCAGATGCGCGACATGGGGGCTGAGCGACATGCTTTCCTGACCGCCCGCGACGACGATATCGGCATCGCCGCACATGATGTGCTGGGCGCCGAGCGCGACCGTGCGCAGGCCCGAGCCGCAGACCTGGTTGATCGACCAGGCGGCGCTTTCGATCGGCAGGCCCGCGTTGATATGGGCTTGGCGGGCGGGGTTCTGGCCTTGGCCCGCGGTCAGCACCTGACCGAGGATGGTTTCGGACACATCGGACTTCTCGATCCCGGCGCGGGCGACGACGGCCTCGATCACGGCGGCGCCGAGGTCATGTGCGGGCGTATTGGCAAACGCGCCCAAAAACGAGCCGACGGGCGTGCGCGCGGCCGAGACGATGACGACATTGGTCATGGGATCCTCCTCATCACTTAAGCGGGCGCGAAAGCGCGTCCGTTCTGCTGCTGCGCAGCATGGCGGAAGGGAACGAGAGGTCAAGCTGAATCCCGTCGCTCGGGGAATTGTTAACGCAACTTTATTGCGCTTTGGCAGGGGTCATGCACGCCTCCGTTGCGGTTCCTGTGGCTGGCTCCACGGGGGGCGGATCGTCGGCGCGCCGAAGTAATAGCCCTGCATGCAATCGACGCCGAGGCTTGCCACATATTCGGCATCCTCCAGCGACTCGACCGCTTCGGCGATCGTGAACATCTCGAAATGGCGCGCCACGTCGAGCAGCGATTTCGTCAGCGCCTGATTGTCCGGATCGTGCGAGATGCCGCGGATGAACTGCCCATCGACCTTGATGATGTCGAAGTAGAAATCTCGCAGATAGCGGAAAGACGTGTAACCCGCCCCGAAATCGTCGAGCGCGAAACTGACGCCGCGCGCCTGCAAATCCTCCATGAAGACGCTGACCAGTTCGGGAATTTCCATCGCCGAGCTTTCGGTAATCTCCAGTATGAGACGCTCGCCGACGGTCTCATCGACCGCGAGGCCGCGATTGAGAACCTTGGTCCAGGGCGCGTAGCCGATCGAGCGCGCCGACATATTGATCGCCAGGCGCAGATCCGGCTGCCCAAGAAGCGCTTTCAGACCCAGTTCGAGCGAGAGGCAATCGAGTTTCCGCCCGACCTCCGTACGTTCGATCGCGTTGATGAACTCCTTCGCGGGGATGATGCGCCCGCGATCGTCGAGAACCCGGATCAGGCCCTCGTAAAACGCGGGTCGATCGGGGCGACAGGTCTGGATCACGGGCTGATAGGCCAGCATGACGTCTTGCCGGTCGATCGCCGCGCGCACCATGGCCAAGGCCTGCCGGCTTTGCTCGGCAGCCGCAAAGCTCAGCGGGCTATCTTCGTCACGATGCACCGGCATGGCCCTCGCGTCTCGATTCTTCATCTGCCCCTCCTTCGCCTTCGAGCCAAGCATCCGCGCAAGCGCCTAAGAAGGGGTAAAGACCGGGAAATAGGCCGGACTCGTGGTTAACGGGAAATTCGCATCCGGCGTTAAGTCGATGGTAACCGGCAGGTGCCTAGGGTGGACCTCAATGGAACAGAATGGGCGATGACGAAAATGGGGCAGCCGGCACTGCGCGGCACCAACGAGGTGCCATTCGCGCTGGAAGAATTGTTCTACTCGCGCACCGATACACGCGGGGTGATCCAATCGGGCAACGAGATTTTTCGGCGCACCGCGGGGTTCGAGTGGTCCGAGATGATCGGGGCGCCGCATAAGATCGTGCGTCATCCCGATACGCCGCGAGCGGTGTTCAGGGTGCTTTGGGATGCGCTGAAAAAAGGCTATCCCATGGGCGCCTATGTGAAGAACAAGGCGAAAGGCGGTGGGTGGTATTGGGTCTTCGCGGTCGTCATGCCGATCGAGGGGGGCTACCTCTCGGTCCGGCTGAAACCGACGAGCGAGCTGTCCGATGAAATCCACCAGCTCTACCGTGATCTCTCTGCGCGCGAGCGGGCGGAGTCGCTCGACCCGGAGGAGAGCGCGACGCTGCTGCGTGATTTCGCGGAGCGTGGCGGCTATTCCAGCTACACCGCCTTCATGGCCTATGCGCTGGCGCTTGAGCTTACCGAACGGGATCGCCGCCTCAATCGAAATGCCGATGAGAATACGCGGATGCTGGCCGAATTGAACACCGCGATGGGGCGGCTCACGAAGGAGCAATTCGGACTTCTACGCAGTTTCGAGGCGCTGCAATCCGTGCCGAACAACATGCGGATCGTCGCCTCGCGGCTCGAGCCGTCCGGGGGGCCGGTATCAGCGATCTCGGAGAATTACAAAGCCTCGTCTGCCGTGATCTCGGAGCGGCTGCGCAAATTCGTTGCCGGTCGCGGCAATCTCTGCGGTCAGATGGCCTTCCAGGTCGCGCGCGCCGTGTTCCAGCTAGGCTGTGCGCGCGTCCTCAATGAAATGAGCACCAACTTCATGGGCGAAGAGGCGCAGAATGATCAGCGCCGAGAGGATGAACGCGCTTTGCTGCAGTCGCTCGTTACCCAAGGCACTGCCGATGCGAATGCCGCGATGCGTCAAGCGGCCGAACTTGCAGACGACATGATGAACCAAAGCCGGGACATTCGTCGCCAGTTGCTCGGTCTCGACACGATCCGCGTTCTCGGACGCGTCGAGTGTGGGCGCATGCGGGATGCGAATGGTGGGCTCGCGGCTACGATCGACCAGCTCGACAGTTTCCATGACGATATCAAAGGGCGGCTGGAAGCAATCCTGGCTCTGTCGGAAGAGATCGAACATTGGCTAGGGCGCTACCTGCGCGCTGGGAAAAGCGCGGCGTGAGTCTCGGCAGACCCGAGCGCCGAGGGGTGCATTCTGCGTAGGACATGGTTCGCGCGGGCAGAGGCGTAGCTGGCAGTTCAGATGCAGCCCAGACGCCGGGCTCTGCAGAATGTTCCGACACGCGGACCGGGTTGCGCGGGATGCGATCGCAGATCGGACCGCAACAGAAAAACTGCCCGGCAGCAAGTTTCGCGCCGCCACACCACCCTGCGCTTACTTCTCGTCGATCAGTGCCTCGATGACCTTCTTCGCCTCGGGCGAATCCCATTCCGCGCCGCCGATCATCCGGCCGACCTCATGGCCGTTCTTGTCGACGAGCACCGAGACCGGAAGCCCAAGAACGCCCATCGCGCGGGCGGCGAAATTTGCGTCGTCGTGGAACCGGGGCAGGGCGTCGATGCCCTCCTTGTCGAAGAAAGCGGCGACTTTCTCGGGCGAGTTCGAGCCGCCCGTGGCAATCGTCATCACCTGAAAACCGTCTTCGCCGTAGGCTTTTTGCAGCGCATTCAGCGAGGGCATTTCCTCGCGGCAGGGCGGGCACCACGTCGCCCAGAAATTGATCAGGACCACCTTGCCTTCGAAATCTTTCATCGAATGCTCGTCGCCGCTTTCGTCGGTCACCGTGAAAGGCGGTAGCGGCAGCGGTTCGTCATAGGTGACAAGGGATTCCATCTGCCCCGATTTCACCGCATCTAGATCCGCGGCCTGCGCAACATTTGCACCCAGCGCCAGCGCCGTATAAAGGACGAGAAACCGCAACATATAGCCTCCTAGCAAGGGCCTCAGACCATGACCGATCAGACCGACGAGAACAAGTCCTCCAACGCGATGTGGGGCGGGCGTTTCGCCGCGGGGCCTGACGCGATCATGGAGGCGATCAACGCCTCGATCGGGTATGACCAGCGGCTCTACGCGCAGGACATCCGCGGCAGCCGGGCCCACGCCGCGATGCTCGCCGCGCAAGGCATCATTAGTGATAAGGACGCCGAGGCGATCGGAGAAGGTTTGCTCACGGTTTTGTCAGAAATCGAAGCAGGCGGATTTCCCTTCTCGACCGCGCTCGAGGACATCCACATGAATGTCGAAGCGCGGCTGAAGGAGGTGATCGGCGAACCGGCGGGGCGGCTGCACACGGCGCGGTCGCGCAACGACCAGGTCGCAACCGATTTCCGCCTCTGGGTGCGCGAGCAATGCGACGCCGCGATCTCGGGTCTCGACACGCTGATCCGCGCTGCGCTGACCCGGGCCGAGGAGGGCGCCGATTGGGTGATGCCGGGCTTTACCCATCTGCAGACCGCGCAGCCGGTGACCTTCGGCCATCACATGATGGCCTATGTCGAGATGTTCGCGCGTGACAAATCCCGGTTCATTGACGCGCGCAAACGGATGAACGAATGCCCGCTGGGCGCGGCGGCGCTTGCCGGCACGGGCTTCCCGATCGACCGCCACGCGACGGCCGAGGCGCTGGGCTTCGACCGGCCGATGGCGAACTCGCTCGACGCGGTGTCGGATCGCGATTTCGCGCTGGAATTCCTCTCGGCCGGGTCGATCTGCGCGGTCCACATGTCGCGCCTCGCCGAAGAGCTGGTGATCTGGTCCTCGGCGCAGTTCCGTTTCGTCGCGATGTCGGACAAGTGGTCGACGGGCTCGTCGATCATGCCGCAAAAGCGCAACCCGGACGCGGCCGAGCTGATCCGCGCCAAGATCGGGCGCATCCTCGGGGCCTCGGTCGCGCTGTTCACGGTGATGAAGGGGCTGCCGCTCGCCTATTCCAAGGACATGCAGGAAGACAAGGAACAGGTCTTCGACGCCGCCGACAACCTGATGCTCGCGCTTGCCGCGATGGCGGGGATGATCGGCGATATGACGGTGAACGCGGACAAGCTGGAGGCCGCGGCTTCGGGCGGGTTCTCCACCGCGACCGATCTGGCCGACTGGCTGGTGCGCGAGGCGGGGCTGCCCTTCCGCGACGCCCACCACGTCACCGGCTCGCTGGTCGCGATGGCCGAGGATCAGGGCTGCGATCTGCCCGATCTGAGCCTCGAACAGATGCAGTCGATCAATCCGGCGATCACCGAGAGCGTCTTCGACGTGCTCGGGGTTCACAACTCGGTCGCCTCGCGCCAATCTTACGGCGGAACCGCGCCCGATCAGGTGCGCGCGCAGATCGCTCGCTGGAAGGAACAGCTTGGATGAAATTCGCGGCTCCGTTCCTGCTGATCGGTCTGCTTGGCGCCTGTGCCGCCGATCCGGAGCTGCACACACATGTCGGCATCAACCGTGACGGCATCAAAGTTTATCCCGCCGCGACGGCGCGCGTTGGCATCATGACCCTTTCGGTGACCCCATGACCAAGACCCTGACCCTCGCCCTGACGCTTCTTCTCTCGCTCGCCGCCTGCGGTGTCGACGGCCCGCCCGTCCCGCCGTCCGAGGCGGATGGTAACCAGTCCCAGTAATCGAGACCTCTCATGGATCATTTCCTCTATCGCGACGGCGTCCTTCATGCAGAGGATGTGCCGATCCCCGAGATCGCTGCCGCTGTCGGCACGCCGTTCTACGTCTATTCGACCGCCACGCTGGAACGTCATTTCAAGCTGTTCGAAGAGGCGCTTGGCTGGACGGATCACCTGATCTGCTTCGCGATCAAGTCGAACTCGAACCTCGCGGTGCTGAAGGTTCTGGGCGATCTGGGCGCGGGCATGGATGTGGTCTCGGGCGGCGAATATCGCCGGGCGCGGGCGGCTGGCGTGCCGGGCGACCGGGTGGTGTTCTCGGGCGTCGGCAAGACCCGCGAGGAAATCGCCTACGTGCTTGAGAACGGCATCCGCCAGTTCAATGTCGAGTCCGAGCCGGAACTGCTGGCAATCTCGGAGATTGCCGCGTCGATGGGCGTCACCGCGCCGATCGCGTTGCGCGTGAACCCGGATGTCGACGCGAAGACCCATGAGAAGATCGCGACCGGTAAATCCGAGAACAAATTCGGCATCCCGATCGCCAAATCCCGCGCCGTCTATGCCGAGGCGGCGAAGCTGCCCGGCATCGAGGTCGTGGGCATCGACGTGCATATCGGCTCGCAGCTGACCGATCTGGAGCCCTTCGAGGCCGCCTTCCTCAAGGTCCGCGAGCTGACGCTCAGCTTGCGCGCAGATGGCCACGATATCCGCCGTCTCGACCTCGGCGGGGGCTTGGGCATTCCCTACGAGCGGTCGAACTCCGCGCCGCCGCTGCCCATTGAATACGGGCAGGTGATCCAGCGCACCGTCGGCGATCTGGGCTGCGAGATCGAGATCGAACCGGGGCGCCTGATTTCGGGCAATGCCGGGCTTCTGGTCACCTCGGTGATCTGGCTGAAAGAGGGCGAGGGGCGCGATTTCCTCATTCTTGACGCGGCGATGAACGACCTCGTGCGACCCTCGATGTATGGTGCCTATCACGACATCGTCCCGGTGATCGAAGCCGCGCCGGGCACCGAATCCGCGCCTTTCGACATCGTGGGCCCGGTATGCGAGACCGGCGACACTTTCGCCAAGGCGCGCATTCTGACGCCGCTCGGCCCGGGCGATCTGGTCGCCTTCCGCTCGGCAGGGGCTTACGGCGCGGTCATGTCCTCGGAATACAATTCGCGCCCGCTGATCCCCGAGGTTCTGGTGCGCGGCGGCGAATTCGCTCTCATTCGGGCAAGACCGAGCTTTGAGGAAATGCTCTCCCGCGATACGATCCCGGAGTGGCTCTGATCCGTAGGAAGGGAATCGGGGCCGACGGATAGGGAGAGTATGCCGGTCAGGAACTGGTTCAGCAAAGCTTCGCGCGACGCGGCGACGAAGGAGGACGGGCAGGCCGCTCTGGCCCCGCTCGCCCGGCCTATTGCGCTCACTCATGCCGGGATGATCCTCGAGCGGGGGCTGCGCGCCTTCTGGCCGCTTCTCTCTGTTCTTGCGCTGATCGCCACCGCCATCGCCTTCGCGCTGCCCGCCTATCTGGGGCCGGGCGGGCGTTGGTTCTGGTTGGTTGCGCTGATCGCCTCGCTCGCCGCTTTGGCATGGGGCGCGTGGCGGATGCGCTGGCCGCGCCGCACGGATGCGATTGCGCGGCTCGATGCGACGCTGCCGGGCCGCCCGCTTTCCGCGCTGACCGACGAGATGGCGCTGGGGCAGAACGATCCCGCCGCCCGCGCGCTCTGGATGGCGCATCTGCGGCGCATGGCCAAGGCCGCGCAGGCCGCCCGCGCGCCGCGCCCGAAACCCGATCTCGCCCGCCGCGATCCCTATGCGCTGCGTCTGACCGCGCTGACGGCCTTGGTCGTCGCGGTGATCTTCGGCGTGCCGCAGCGGCTTCTGCACCCGACCGAGGGCCTGCCGACGCCTGCGGGCTCTGCCGAGGCCGCGATGGGGCCAAGCTGGGAAGGCTGGGCCGCGCCGCCGCGCTATACCGGCAAGCCGGGGCTCTATCTGAACAAGGTCGAGGGCGACGAACTGATCGTGCCCGAAGGCACCCGCTTTTCGATCCGGCTTTACGGCGCGTCCGGCGCGATTGGCTTCTCCGAAAGTGTTTCGAACCCGGCCGCGCTACCGGAACAGGGCGCGGCGCAGACCGCCAGCGGCATCGAGACCCATGAATTCGAAGCGGTCCGCGACGGGCTTCTGGAGTTCAACGGCCCCGCCGCGCGGCGCTTCAACGTGGTGGTGCGCCCCGACGAGGCGCCCTCGGTCGCGCTGGCTGGGACACCGGATCGTCGTGCCGATGGCAAGCTGAGCCTGCCTTTCACCGCGCAGGACGATTACGCCGTGACCAAGGGCCATGCGGTGATCTCGCTCGATCTGGCGAAGGTCGATCGCCGTTACGGTCTGCAGATCCCGCCCGAGCCGCGCGACGATCTGATCTATGATCTGCCGCTGCCGATTTCCGGCTCGCGCGCCGATTTCACCGAGAGCCTCGTCGAGGATGCCGCGAAGCATCCTTGGGCGAACCTGCCGGTGAAACTGACGCTCGATGTCGAGGACGGGCGCGGCCAGACCGGCACCTCCGGCACGCAGGAGATCATCCTGCCCGGCAAGCGTTTCTTCGATCCGCTCGCCTCTGCCCTGATCGAAGTGCGCCGCGATCTGCTGTGGTCGCGCGACAATCGCAGCTATGCCGATCAGCTTCTGCGGGCGATCTCGAACCGGCACGAGGGCTTCATCAAGCGCGAGGAGGTGTATCTGATGATCCGCCTCGTAATCGGGCGGCTCGACGATCCCGACCTGTCTCCCGAGGCCCGCGACGAGATCGCCGAGGCGCTGTGGAAGATGGCCGAGCTGGTCGAGGATGGCGGGCTGGCCGATGCGCTCGCCGCGATGCAGAAGGCGCAGGAAAAGCTGTCCGAGGCGATCCGCAACGGGGCTTCCAAGGATGAGATCGCCAAGCTCATGCAGGAGCTGAAAGAGGCGACCGACAATTACATCCGGATGCTTGCCGAGCGCTCGCAACAGCAGGAACAAGGCCCGCAATTCGGTCAGCAGCAACAGCAGGGCCAGCAGATCACCGGCGACCAGATCCAGCAGATGATGGACCAGATCCAGAAGCTGATGGAGGAAGGCCGGATGGCCGAGGCGCAGGAACTGCTCGATCAGCTCGCGCGGATGATGGAGAACCTCAAGGTCCAGCAGGGCCAGAACGGTCAGGGCGACATGCCCGGCGGTCAGGCGATGCGCGACATGCAAGATACGCTGCGCAAGCAGCAGGAACTGTCTGACGATGCGTTCCGCGACCTGCAGGACCAGTTCATGACCCCGGAGGAGCGCCAGCAGCAGGCCGAGAACGGTCAGCAGGGCCAGCAAGGTCAGCAAGGGCAACAGGGCCAGCAGCAAGGTCAGCAGGGTCAACAAGGCCAGCAGGGTGAGCAAGGCCAACAAGGTCAGGGCCAGCAGCCCGGCGACCAGCCCGGTCAGGGTCAAGGTCAGGACGGGCAGGCGCAGCGCGACGGTCAGGGGCAGGGCGACCAGCCCGGCATGAACGGCGGGCAGGGCGGCGTTGACGGCCAGAGCCTCGCGGATCGTCAGCGCGCGCTGCGCCGCGAACTCGACCGCCAGCGCGGGCTGCTGCCGGGCTTCGGCAACGAGGCGGGCCAGCAGGCTGAGAAGCGCTTCGACGATGCCGGGCGCGCGATGGATCAGGCCGAGGAGGCGCTGCGCGACGGTGACAATTCGGCGGCGATCGACCGTCAGGCCGACGCGATCGAGGCGCTGCGCGAAGGGATGCGCGCGCTTGGCGAGGCGATGCGCAACGAACAGGCGCGCCGCGACGGTCAGCAGCCCGGCCAGCAGGGCAATCAGCAGGCGGGTCAGCCCGGACAGCAGGGTGGCCGCGAGATGCCGCGCGATCCGCTCGGTCGCGCGCAGGGCGAGGGCAACCAGCTTGGCACCGACCGTCAGATGCTCAACGGCGAGGATGTCTATCGCCGGGCGCAGGACCTGCTCGATGAAATCCGCCGCCGCTCGGCCGATCGTCTGCGCCCCGAGGAAGAGCTGGACTACCTCAAGCGGCTGCTCGATCAGTTCTCGAATGCGGGCTGACGCCGTGCGCGCATAAGTTCAACTTATGCGCGGCGGCAGATTATTAGGAAAACTTATTCGGTGAAGCCGTCCGAGGTCGCCTCGGGCGAGAGGCGATGCGTCAGGATCTGCAACTGGTCGTCGAGCCAGATGCGTCCCTCGTCCACCGCCACGACATATTGCGTCAGCGGCGATTTCAGCGCCGGGACCTTCGCTGCGATGTCCGGCGCGAAGGCATAGAGCAGCGCCAAGATCGCGGTGACCGCCATCACGAAGACGAAGCCGCGGCTGAAGCCCGAGCGGCGACGGCGCGCCATTTCCGGCGAGAATTCGGCCACGCTGTCGCCCTCGCGATCCGAGGTCGCGGTGAGGGTCGAATTGATCTCGTCGATGTCGGGCAGCCGTTCGCGCCCGCGGATCGCGCGCATGTCTTCGTCATCCTCGCCGAGCAGGTCGGCGACGCGGTCCTCTTCGCGTTCAGCCTCGGGCTCGTTGAGATCGGAGAAATCCTGCCCGCGTTGACGACGGCGTGCCAGATCGGCAGCGGCGGCCTCGGCGGCGCGTTCCGCATCTTCGCTGGTCTCGCGCTCTTCGAGGTTCAATTCGTCTTGTGTCTCCAGCTCGCTCGAGCCTTCGGCGCGGCGTTGCGCGGCTTCGCGCTCGGCCTCTTCGCGCAGGATCGACAGGAGCCCGTCATCGAGCGGTTTACGCGGGGTCGCGCCGACGCGCGGGGCGGGGCCGAGGCCCGGCTCGTCCTCCTTCTCGTCGTCGTCCTGATCCTCGGGCTCCGGCGTCGAGACCATCGCCGCAATGGCGGTATCCGTGTCGTCCGTGTCCGGCGTCGTCACGACCGGCTCGGGTTCGGGCAGGGGCGTTGCGGCTTCGGGCTCGGGTTGCTGCTCGGGTTCGGGCAGCGGCTCGGGCTCGGAAATATCTTCGGGTTCGGAGGGTTGCGCGGGTTCGGAAACGGCCTCGGAATCGGTGGGCGTCTCCGCCGTCACCTCTGCCTCAGTCTCCTCAGGCGCAGCCTCTGCCTCCGTCTCGGCGTCGAGATCCCAACCTTCGGGCGGGGGCGCGGCGGTTGTGGTTTCGGGCTCGGCGGAGAGCATATCCTTGCTCGGCTGGAACCAGCCGTGCCCGCAATTGGAGCATTGCACATCCCGCCCGCCATCTGGGATGACTGCGTCATCCACTTCGTATTGCGCACCGCAATTGGGGCAAACCAACCGCATATTGTCCCATCCCTGCCCGTGTTGGCGTTTTGCCGTTCTGGCCAACCACTGTCTTATGTTGTAGCAAGCGCGGGCGGAATGTCCAAATGATTTGGGCCACTTAATTCGCGAAGCGCGCACCAACTAGAGGGGCTGGCAGTGATCGAGCTGCAAAATGTGGCGATGAGCTATAGCGGGGTGGAGCTCCTTAGCGATATGTCCCTGACGCTTGCCCCTGGGTCATTCCATTTTCTGACCGGACCGTCGGGGGCCGGGAAGACCACTTTTCTCAAACTATGCTACGCGGAATTGCTGCCGACGGCGGGGCATTTGTCCCTGTTTGGCAAGGATGTGCGCGATATGAACCGCGACGAAATCGCCGGGCTGCGCCAGCGCATCGGCGTCGTGCATCAGGATTGCCAATTCCTCGATCACCTTTCGGTGGAGGAGAATGTGGCGCTGCCGATGACGGTCAATCGCCGCACGCCCGACATGACCCAGCTGCGCGAATTGCTGGCCTGGGTCGGGCTGAAGCGGCAGGCGAATGCGCTGCCGCCGCAACTTTCGGGCGGGGAGCGGCAACGCGTCGCTCTGGCCCGCGCGGTCATCATGTCGCCCGATGTGATCCTGGCTGACGAGCCGACCGGGAACCTTGATTGGGAGATGTCTCTGCGGCTGCTGTCGCTGCTGGTCGAGCTGAACAAGATGGGCAAGACGGTGGTGATCGCGACCCACGACCTGAACCTGATCCGGCAGGCGAAGCCGCAGGTCTCGGCGCGGGTTCTGCGCATCGCGAAGCGCCATCTGCATACGGCGGGGGCCGATCTGTGAAGCTGACCTTGCTGACATTCGCCTCCGAGACGACCGGGCCGGATCGGGTCGTGCCGCCGACCGGGTTCACCGCGCGGCTGACGCTGTTCACCGCCGCCGCGATGGCCTTCCTTGCGGTCTTCGCGCTGGCGCTGTCGCTGGCGACCGGGCGGCTTGCCGATCGCTGGGCGGATAGTCTCGCGCGCTCGGCCACGATCCGCATCTCCGCCCCGCCCGAGCAGATGGATGCGCAGGTCGCCGCCGTGCAGGAAGTGCTGAAGACGACGCCGGGCGTCGCCTCGTCGCGGGTGATGGGCGATGACGAGATGAAGGGGCTGCTGAAGCCGTGGTTCGGTCCCGATCTGCCGGTGGATGCGCTGCCGCTGCCCAAGCTGATCGCGGTGACCGAGACTGGCGCGGGCGTCGATGCCGAGGGGCTGCGGCTGCGGCTGCAGGCCGAAGCGCCCGGCGCGATCTTCGACGATCATACCCGCTGGCGGCGTCCGCTGGTGGCGGCGGCGGAACGTATCCGCACGCTGGGCCTGCTGTCGCTTCTGCTGATCTTCGGCGCGATGGCGGGGATGATCACGCTGGCCGCACAGGCCGCGCTGGCCGCCAATGGCCAGGTGATCGCGACGCTGCGGCTGGTGGGGGCGAAAGACGCTTTCATCGCGCGGGCCTTCGTGCGCCGCTTCACCACGCGCGGGCTGGTCGGCGCGGTGGCGGGCACCGTGCTGGGGATGCTGGCGGTGGCATTGCTGCCCTCGACCGAGGCTGCGGGCGGCTTCCTCACCGGCTTGGGCTTTTCCGGGGCCGCATGGCTCTGGCCATTGATCATTCCGCCGATCGCCGCGATCGTGGCTTTTGCCGCCACCCGTTTCGCCGCGCTGCGTATGCTCAGGAGACTTCGCTGATGTCCGACCCTTCGCGCCGCCCCGGAAAGGTCACCCCGCTGACCCATGTGATGACCGGGCTGTACTACGTTCACATCTCGATCGCGACGGTGCTGATCGGGGCCTGGGGCCTTGTGTTTCAGGTGCTGCCCAAGGGGCGGGCCGGTGTGCATCGCACCGCCGGAATCTGGACGCAGCATCTGCTGGATATGGCGCGGGTTTATCTGGGGCTGCGCTATGAGTTGCGCGGCACGCCGCCCGAGGGCGACTGCATCGTCGCGGCCAAGCATCAGAGCTTTTTCGACATCCTGATCCTCGCCAATCACCTGCCGCGCCGGGCCTTCGTGATGAAGAAGGCCCTGTTGAACGTGCCGGTTATGGGATGGTTCGCGCATAAGGCGGGCTGCATCCCGATCGACCGCTCCAAGGGGTCGGAGGCGATGAAGGTGATGCTGGGCGCGGTCGAAGAGGCGCGCGCGACGCATGGGCTGGGGCAGCTGATCATCTATCCCGAGGGCACCCGCGTGCCGCCGGGCGAGAGGCGCCGCTACAAGCAGGGCGTGGGCGTGGTGGCGGAGGCCACGAATCTGCCGGTGGTGCCTGCCGCGACCAATGCGGGCCTGTTCTGGAGCAAGCGCGGCTGGCCGATCCGGTCGGGCGTGGCGGTGACCGAGTTCCTGCCGGTGATCGAAGCGGCGGGCTCTGCGCCGCAGACGCTGGCGGCGGTCGAGGCGGTGGTCGAGCCGCGCTCGGATGCGCTGATGGCGGAGGCCGGGTTCGAGCTGCCGAAACCCTGAGCGGGTGACGCCGGAGGGTGCCTCCGGCGGGGATATTTTTGCCAAGCCGAAGGGGCGCGGTTGCGCGGATGCCCGGGGGCTTCGGTTTAGGCCGAAAGCCCCTTCGTGCCCATGTCGAGGAACTTCTTGCGGCGTGCCTTGATCAGATCGGCGGGCTTCTTGCCCTCCAGCTCTGCCAGCATCAGCGAGATTTCCGAGCCGACCGAAGCGATGGTCGCCGTGGCGTCGCGCTGTGCGCCGCCCATAGGTTCGGAGATGATGCGGTCGATCACGCCGAGCTTCTTGAGATCCTGCGCGGTCAGGCGCAGCGCCTCGGCGGCTTCGCGCATCTTCTCGGCATCCTTCCACAAGATGGAGGCGCAGCCTTCGGGCGAGATCACCGAATAGACGGAATGTTCGAGCATCGCGACGCGGTCGCCGGTCGCGAAGGCCACCGCGCCACCGGAGCCGCCTTCGCCGATGATGACCGAGATCAGCGGCACGCCGATCTGCAGGCATTTCTCGGTCGAGCGGGCGATGGCTTCGGACTGGCCGCGCTCTTCCGCGCCCTTGCCGGGATAGGCGCCGGGGGTGTCGATCAGGGCGACGACGGGCAGGCCGAAGCGGGCGGCCATGTCCATCAGGCGGATCGCCTTGCGGTAGCCCTCGGGGCGGGCCATGCCGAAGTTGCGCTCGATGCGGCTCGCGGTGTCGTTGCCCTTCTCATGGCCGATCACCATCACCGGCTTGTCGCCGAGACGCGCGAGGCCGCCCATCACCGCGTGATCGTCGGCGAAGTTGCGATCGCCCGCGAGCGGCGTGTACTCGGTGAAGAGCTGGTCGATATAGTCCTTGCAATGCGGACGGTCGGGATGGCGCGCGACCTGACATTTGCGCCAGGGCGACAGGTCTTTGTAGAGGTCGCGCAGCATCGCCTCGGCCTTCTTGTCGAGGGCTGACGCTTCCTTGTCGACATCCATCTCTTCGTTTTGCCGGGCCAGCGCGCGCAGCTCTTCGGCTTTGCCTTCGATTTCTGCCAGCGGCTTTTCGAATTCGAGATAGGTCATGGATCACTCCGCATCCGGAAACTCGCGCCCTTAATGTCTTCAACGCTCGGGAATTGCAACTGGGTGGCGCATTGCGGGCGCGTCCCGATTGCACGAGCGGCGGCGGCTTGCCTCATAGGCGCGGCGGATGGGAGGTGATAGAGTAATCGGGGAAACGCGCGCTTTAACCGGATGAGGGTTGATTTGGCGTATGAAGTCGAGATCAAAGAGATGCCAGCGGTGCGGCTTGCCGGGCTGGCACATAAAGGGCCTTACCCGTCGGTCGGCCCGGTATTTCAGAAACTTGTTTCGCTGATCCCGGAGCCGTCCTGGGCGGAAGTCGAGCATGCGGCGATGATCGGGCATGACAATCCGCGCAAAGTGCCGGCGGAGGAGTTGCGCTCGCATGCCTGTTTCGTGGTGGGCGAGGGGTTCGTGATCTTCCCGCCGCTTGCGGAGATTCGCTATCCGGCCGGCAAATATGCGGTGGTGACGGTGAAGGGGCCCTATGAGAAACTGCCCGAGGCGTATCGCTGGCTGGACGAGGAGTGGTTCCCGGCGTCGGGCATGGAGCACCGCGATCTCGTGGCCTTTGAGGTTTATCTCAACGACCCGATGGACACGAAGCCGGACGATTTGCTGACGGAGATCCGCTTGCCGCTGCAGGGCTGAGGCGCCGCGATTTGCGGGAACTGTCATGGGGCCGTCGCACGGCGCGGCTAGATAGCGTCTGCGTGAGCCGCCCGGCCCGAAAAAACGGAAACGCCCCGGCCATAAGCCAGGGCGCTCCTTTTCCCTCATGCGGCCGGGCCTCCCCTCCCAACCGCTCCGGGATTCGGTAACTATATCGCGATTCGTTCGCGCGCGGCTTAATCTTTAATCATTTCGGCTTGTCTTACAATCACTTCAGCTTGTTTGATTGACGCAATGTCGACGAGACGGCCTTTGTAGACGGTCGCACCTTCGCCGCGTGCCTTGGCCTCTTCCATCGCCGCGAGGATTTCACGGGCCTCGGTCACGGCCTCATCAGACGGCGTAAAGACCTCATTTGCAAGGGAAATCTGCTTTGGGTGGATGGCCCATTTGCCGACCATGCCGAGCGTCGCCGAGCGCAGCGCCTGCGCGCGGAAGCCGTCATCGTCGGAAAAATCGCCGAACGGGCCATCGACCGGAAGAATGCCATGAGTACGGCAGGCGGCCACGATCGCGGCCTGCGCCCAGTGCCACGGGTCGGACCAATGCTTCTCGCCGTTGCGCAGCATGTAGTAGTTTTCCTGGGTTCCGCCGATGCCGGTGGTCTGCATGCCCATCGAGGCGGCGAAGTCGGCGGCACCAAGGCTCATCGCCTGCAGACGCGGAGAAGAGGCCGCGATTTCCTCGACATGCGCGAGACCGGCGGCGCTTTCGATGATGACTTCGAGCGAGATTTTCTTGCTGCGGCCCTTCGCGGTTTCGATCGCCGTGACCAGCGCGTCGACCGCATAGACATCCGCCGCGCAGCCGACTTTCGGGATCATGATCTGGTCGATGCGCTCGGAGCCTTCCTCGAGCAGTTCGACCACGTCGCGATACCAATAGGGCGTGTCGAGGCCGTTGATGCGGACCGAGAGGTATTTATTGCCCCAGTCGATCTCGTGGCTGGCCTGAATGATATTGCGCCGCGCCTGCGCCTTGTCGTTCGGGGCAACCGAGTCTTCGAGGTCGAGATTGATCACGTCGGCGGCGGAGGCGGCCATTTTCGGGAAGAGCTTGGTGTTCGAGCCGGGGCCGAAAAGCTGGCAGCGGTTCGGGCGGGCAGGGGGCGTGGGTTGAACGCGGAAGCTCATGAAGCGGCCTTTCGTAAGGAAGTTACGTTTTGGGTTGCGGATTGGGTATATTGTTGCGCGGTCTCATGCAAGGCGATTTTGCAAGCGCAGAATCAGGGCCGCGCTGCAGCATTGTAGGGATCCGAAAATCCGGGTGATGCGCGAAATTGCGGCGAATTGGCGCTTTTGCCGAAGGATCTTCCGTTTTCCTGGAAATGTTGCACGGAAATCCCCAAGAAATTTTTGCGCCGCGCCCTAATATCATCAACAAACAAGACAAAACACAGACCACAGGGAGACCCGCATGTCGCTGATCGACACCCCTTATCTACTGTTTCTGGGCGATGCCCCCGATCCCTTGTCCGCGAAGGTCGCGCAAGGGATCAAGGACTGGCGGCCCGAATATGCCGTCGGCCAGTACCGGATGGAGGGATGCCAAGCCGACATGGGCATCCAAGATCTCGATATCAAAGAGGCCATCGCGCAAGGCTGCAAGACGCTGGTGATCGGCGTGGCAAACCGTGGCGGCGTGATCTCGCAGGGCTGGAAGAAGGTGCTGGTGGAAGCGCTGGAAGAGGGGCTCGATCTGGCCTCGGGCCTGCACAACCTGCTGCGCGACGAGCCCGATCTGGTCGCGGTGGCCGAAGCCTGCGGTCGTCAGCTGCATGACGTACGCATCCCGGCGGTGAAATACCCGATCGCCAATGGCGAGAAGCGCGCGGGCAAGCGCTGCCTTGCCGTGGGTACCGATTGCTCGGCGGGCAAGATGTATACCGCGCTTTGCATGGAGCGCGAGATGCGCGAGCGCGGCATGAAGGCCACGTTCCGCGCGACCGGCCAGACCGGCATCCTGATCACCGGCGACGGCGTGCCGCTCGATGCGGTGATCGCGGATTTCATGGCCGGTTCGATCGAATACCTCACGCCCGACAACGATCCCGACCACTGGGACCTGATTGAGGGGCAGGGCAGCCTGTTCCACGTCTCCTATTCGGGCGTGACCATGGCGCTGATCCATGGCGGTCAGCCTGACGCGCTGATCCTCGCGCATGAGCCGACGCGCACCCATATGCGAGGCCTGCCGGGCTACAAACTGCCCTCGCTGCAGGAGCTCAGCGACATGGCGCTGGCACTGGCGAAAGTCGCCAATCCCGCCTGTCAGGTGGTCGGCATCTCGGTCAACACCCAGAAGATGGGCGAAGACGAGGCCAAGGCCTATCTGGCGAAGGTCGAGGAAGAAATGGGCCTGCCCACGACCGATCCGTTCCGCTTCGGTGCGGGCAAGCTGGTGGACGCGCTCGCCGCGATCTGATTGTCTCGCTTGTGACCCCTGCCGGATGCCTCCGGCGGGGATATTTGCACCAAGTCGAAGGGGGGCGCGGATGATCCGGGTGAGCCATGATACGTTCAAGCTGGCGCAGGTCTTTACCATCGCGCGCGGCTCGCGCACGGAGGCGCATGTGCTGAGCGTGACGCTGGAGCGCGACGGCGTGACGGGGCGAGGCGAATGCGTGCCCTATGCGCGGTACGGCGAAAGCCTCGACAGCGTCACGGCTCAGATCGAGAGCCTGCCGCAAGGGATTTCGCGCGCCGAGCTGCAAGAGGCGCTGCCCGCAGGCGCCGCGCGCAATGCGGTCGATTGCGCTTTGTGGGATTGGGAAGCGAAGAAGAAGGGCGTTCCGGTCTGGGAGCTTGCCGGGCTGGACAAGCCTGAAAGCCAGACCACAGCCTATACGCTGTCGCTGGACGAACCGGAGAAGATGCGCGCGGCGGCCTCTGAGCATGCGCATCGACCGCTTCTGAAGATCAAGCTCGGCACGCCCGAGGACATGCCGCGTCTGCGCGCGGTGCGCGAGGGCGCGCCGGAGTCGAAGATCATCGTCGACGCGAATGAGGGCTGGGAGATCGAGACTTTCCTCGACATTCAGGCCGAGCTGAAGCAGCTGGGTGTGGCGCTGGTCGAGCAGCCCTTGCCCGCGGCGGGGGACGAGGCCCTGTCGGATATCCAACGGCTGGTGCCGATCTGCGCCGATGAAAGCTGCCATACCCGCGACGGGCTTTTGAACCTGCGCGGCAAATACGACGTCATCAACATCAAGCTGGACAAGACCGGTGGGCTGACCGAGGCCCTGCGGCTGCGCGATCTGGCGCGCGCCGAGGGATTCGGCGTGATGGTCGGCTGCATGGTGGGGTCGTCTCTGGCGATGGCGCCGGCGATGCTGGTCGCGCAAGGGGCCGATTACGTCGATCTTGACGGCCCGCTGCTTCTGGCCGAAGACCGCGATGTGCCGCTGCGCTACAAGGGCAGCGTGGTGGAGCCGCCGGAGCCGGAGCTCTGGGGCTGAGTTTTCAAGGAGCAAGAATATGAGCCGGATCGTCTATCTCAACGGAGAGTATATTCCCGAGGAAGAGGCCAAGGTCTCCGTCTTCGACCGTGGTTTCGTGATGGGCGATGCGGTCTATGAGGTGACTTCCGTTCTGGACGGCAAGATCCTCGAATTCGAAGGTCACATGAACCGGCTCGGTCGCTCGCTGGCGGAGCTGGAGATGACCTGCGATCTGACCCGAGACGAATGGATCGAGATTCACCGCGAACTGGTCAAGCGGAACGATCTCGACGAAGGGATGATCTACCTTCAGGTCTCGCGCGGCAATGCGGGCGATCGCGATTTCCACTACCCGCCGGAGGGCACGCCCCCGACCGTGGTTCTGTATACGCAGGCCAAGCCGAACCTCGCCGACGATCCGAAGGCGAAGCAGGGGATCAAGGTGATTTCGCTGCCCGACCTGCGCTGGCATCGCCGCGACATCAAGACGGTGCAGCTGCTCTACCCGTCGATGGCGAAGATGGCGGCCGAGAAGGCGGGCAAGAACGATGCGTGGTTCGTCGAGGATGGCTTCGTGACCGAAGGCTCGTCGAACAACGTCTATATCGTGAAGGGCAACAAGATCATCACGCGGCATCTGAGCCACGACATCCTGCACGGGATCACCCGCGCCTCGCTGCTGAAATATGCCGCCGAAGCGCAGATGGAGATCGAGGAGCGTCCCTTCACCATCGAAGAGGCGCAAGCTGCGGATGAAGCCTTCTTCACCTCGGCTTCGGCCTTCGTGATGCCCGTGGTCGAGATCGACGGCGAGTCGGTGGGCGAGGGCGCCGTCGGCCCTGTGGCCAAGCGTCTGCGCGAGATCTATCTCGACGAGAGCCGCAAGGCCGCGATCTGATCCGCGCCGAGGCGCAACATTCGGAATTTAAAAAAGAAAAGACCCCGGCCAGCCCAACCGGGGTCTTTTCCTGTCATGCGGGCGGTGTCTCTCAGGCCGCCGCATGAGCGCGGAATTGGAAGGCATCTGGCGCGATTTGCTCGGGCGCGATGCCAGTGATGACCAGTTCGGCCTGCCCTTCGATCACGACGAGCGTGCCTTCGGCGCAGCTGCGGAAGGTGATGTCGTCGCGACGCGGCGCAGAGCCGGTGAAATCGAGGGCGATGGTATCGCCCGGTTCGAACCCGTCGATGCGCGGCAGCGGCTCGGGGCCTGCAGCGGGGGCAGGTGCCGGGGTGTGGTTTACGCGGGTCTCGGCCTGTTGGTTCGGATGCGCCAGCAGTGCTTCGATGCGCGACATCACGGCGGCGTCGAGGTCTTCCGCGCCGTCCTCCGCATTGGCGGTGCGCGTGCCGGGCGTCTCTTCCTGCGGAGCGCCTTGCGACGGCGCAGTGGCCGCCGCCCCGATTTCGGCGGTAGCGCGTGCTTGGCGCTGACGCGGCAGCCCCTCGGCCCAGCCGAGAAGGCATAACGCGATAGTGGTGGCGATGAACAAGGCGAGCATGGTTTCTCCTGATCTTGCCCTGATCGTCGCGACATTTTGTCGGCTGCGCAAAAGCTTTGTGAGGCCGAAACCGGCCCATTGTTCAGGGGGAGTTAACCATCGGAGAGAATGGCGGGGATTAGCATCGCGATCGGAGATGGTCGCGTTTTTGGGGCTTTCCCAAAACGGAAGGGGGCCGCGCGATCGGCGGCCTCCCGGCACGATTCGAGGATGGGTCAGGCGTAGGTCGGGTGCCCGTAATTCGTCCCGTCGGTCGCGTAGATCGCGCTGCCCGCCGCCTTGAGCGCCGCATATTCGACATTCTTGAGCGTCGCGACGTTCTGACCGTTGATCGACACGACGGAGTCATTGCCGCTTTGCGAGACGGTGAAGTCCGACAGGTGCGAGAGGTCATCCACCTCGATGCCGAGAAATTCGCCGGACGTGTTCGGGTCCGGGTTCGGGCCGAGCTGTCCGAAATCGGTCACTGTCACCGGCGCATCGCCCTCGTTCCAATTGACCCCGAACCAGTCCGACCCGGTGCCGCCGGTCATCGTGTCGCCGTCATCGCCGTGGAGGTCGTCGTCATTCGCGCCGCCATCGAGCAGATCGGGCGCGCCGTCCTGATCGACGGCATAGATCTCGTCATCTCCGTAGCCGCCATAAAGCTCGTTCGACCCTTCCGCATCCATGAGGTAATCGGCGCCAAGATTGCCGCGCAGCGTGTCGTCGCCCTGGCTGCCGGTGATCGAGTCGTTGCCTGCGCCCGCGTCTATATAGTCGTCGCCCGAGCCGCCGACCGCACCGAAGACGCCGGACGCCTCATAAAGATCGAGGAATTCGCCGAGGCTCGTCGCCTGATCCATCGCCTGCTGGTCTTCGGGCGAGAGGTCGCCGCCGTCGTTGCCATCGCCAAGGTAAATGTCGTCGTCCCCCGCGAGCCCCATCACGGAGTCGGTCCCATCGGTGCCACGGATCGTGTCGTCGCCCGATGTGCCGTCGGTCGCCTGATCGGGCTCCGAGATGTCGATCTCCTCGCCTGCGCCGGTGCCGTCTTCTTCCGGGCGCGTCTGGTCCTCTTCGTCACTGTGATCTTTATGGTCATGGCCCCCGTCGAGACCGACGCCGACAAGCAGCGCCATCGGCAGGAAGGCGAGCAGAAGAGTCGCAAGCATAGGTGATATCCCCCTGAAATCAGGGTTGAATATCCGATGCTCTTAGGGGGTCGTCAATGGAATGTGGTCAGAATGTGGCGACGCGAGTGCGAAGCGGAAACAATGCCGCTCGTCCGGCCCTCATTGTTGCCAATCAGAGGCCGCTCTGCTCCAGAACCCGCGTCAGAATCGGTGCGAGGCAGTCGGCCCATGCCGCTTGCTGCTCGGGTGTCGCGATTAGATCGTTGCGCAGTTCGAGCAGCACATTCGGACGGCCATCCGCCAGCGCGTGGCGGTCGATCGAGTCGCCTTCCAGATGGCCCAGGTAGGGTTGGTTGTCGCCCACGCAGAGATCGCCCTCGGCTTCGAGCGCCGCGATCATCTCATAGGCGAGGCGCGGATCGGCCGGGGCGTGCAGGATGCCGACGTCCCACGGCCGGGGCGGGCGCCCGCGCAGGCGGGGCGTAAAGGAGTGGACCGCGCAGATCACCGTATCGTCGCGCCGTGCCGCAAGCCGGGCATATTCCGCATGATAGGGACGATAGAGCCGGTCCAGCCGCCGCTCGATCTCTGCCGCGTCGGCGTGGCGGTTCGCCGGGATGATCGTGCCGTCATAGAGCTTCATCACCAGCGTCGGATCGTCTTCGCCCCGGTTCGGGTCGATCACGAGGCGCGAGAAATCGCTCGCGATCATCGGCGAGTCGAGCCGCTCCGCCAGCGCCTCCGACAGCCCCAGCGCACCGACGTCACAGGCGATGTGGCGCGCCATATCCTCGGCGTCGATGCCCAGATCGCCGCCGCCCACCCAGTCGGGCACGGTGTTGCGGGCATGATCGCACGTGACCAGCCAGCGTCCGGTCCGTGCCTCTCCAGTGATCGAAAGGGGCTGTTTTTCGTTCATAGTCTCTTCACGCTTGCTCGATATGGCCCAGATAACGGGAAAGATTGCGCCACGCCAGTTGCGGCCCGCGACAAATTGCGCCATACGCTAACTTGGCCCACGAAATGACATCAATTTGAACGGAAAACGAGGACGCATGAGACGCCTTCGCAACGTGAAGATCGTGGCTACGCTGGGCCCTTCTTCCTCGGACTATGACAGCATCAAAGCTCTGTTCGTCGCAGGCGCGGACGTGTTCCGCCTGAACATGAGCCATGGCACCCACGACGAGCATCGCGCCCGTCACGCCATCATCCGCCAACTCGAAGCCGAATTCGGCCGCCCGATCGCGATCCTCGCGGATCTTCAGGGCCCGAAACTGCGCGTCGGTACTTTCGCCGCGCATGGGGCGGAGCTGGAAGATGGCGACAAGTTCCGCTTCGATCTCGACGAGACGCCCGGCGCCACGCATCGTGTGTGCCTGCCGCATCCCGAGATCTTCCAGGCGCTCGAGCCGGGATCGGAACTGCTGGTCAATGACGGCAAGATCCGTCTGGTGGTCGACGACTGCGGCGATGATTTCGCGAATTGCACCGTCACCGTGGGTGGTACGATCTCGGACCGCAAGGGCGTGAACGTCCCCGACGTGGTGCTGCCGCTGGCCGCGCTGTCGGAGAAGGACCGCAAGGATCTGGAATTCGCCTGCGAGATGGGCGTCGACTGGCTCGCGCTGAGCTTCGTGCAGCGTCCCGAAGACGTGCAAGAGGCCCGCGAATTGGCCAAGGGCCGCGCGGCGGTCCTGTCGAAGATCGAAAAACCCTCGGCGGTGCGCAGCTTCGACGAGATTCTTCAGGCTTCGGACGGGATCATGGTCGCCCGCGGCGATCTGGGCGTGGAGCTTCCCGTTCAGGCCGTCCCGCCGATCCAGAAGCAGCTGATCCGCAAATGCCGCACCTGGGCAAAGCCCGTGATCGTGGCGACGCAGATGCTGGAATCGATGATCGAGAGCCCGATGCCGACCCGCGCAGAGGTGTCCGACGTCGCGACGGCGATCTACGAGGGCGCCGATGCGGTCATGCTGAGCGCGGAATCCGCGGCGGGCAACTACCCGGTCGAAGCGGTCGAGACGATGAACAACGTCGCGATCTCGGTCGAGAAGGACCCGACCTATCGCGAAGTGATCGAAGCCTCGCGCCATGCGGCCCGTCAGACCGTCGCCGACGGGATCGTGGCCGCCGCGCGCGAGATCGCCGAGACCACCGATATCGCGGCGATCTGCGCCTATACGCAATCGGGCAAAACGATCGCGCTCATCGCGCGCGAGCGTCCCCGCGTGCCGATCATCGCGCTGTCGCCGATCGAGGCGACGCTGCGCCGGGTCTCGCTGACCTGGGGCGTGCATGCGGTGCCGTGCGGCGAGCTGGAGCGGTTCAAGCAAGCCGTCGTCAACGCCGCCCGCGCGGCGCGCGATTTCGGCTTTGCCGACGAGACGCAGCAGATCGTCGTCACTGCAGGCGTGCCGTTCAACGTGCAGGGCACCACGAACATCCTGCGCGTCGCGCCCTGTGATGAGCGATTGATTTACCGCACTGACCCTGAGTAACCTTTCCCGAGAGGGTTGGTGACAAGGGGCAGGCGATGGATCTTTCTTCGGTAGATGCCGATCTCCTGCTGACGATCGGGCTGGCGATCGCGATCATCGCGATCCCGGCTGCGATCTCCGCCTTTTCCGACAGTCGCCCGCCGCGGGCGGCGACGATCGGGATCGTCGTGGCGGGGGCGCTGATCCTGCTGGCGTTCTATGCCCGACCGGGGGGCTACACGCTCAAGACGGTGCCAGACGCGGTGGCGCGCGTATTGGCTCGCGTGGTCAATTACTAGCGTCCCCCTCCAGGGTATGGCCGTTCCGGATTTTTCCCTTGCCAAACCGCCCTGCGGCGTCTAACAGGCCCACTCTGAACCCGCGCGGCCGGCCTAAGTGGCATGCCGAGTCGCGCTTCCACACCCTGCAAAGGAGCTGTAAATGCCCAAGATGAAGACGAAATCCGCTGCCAAGAAGCGGTTCAAGTTCACCGCGACCGGCAAGGTCAAGGTGGGTCCGGCCGGCAAGCGTCACGGCATGATCAAACGCTCGACGAAATTCATCCGCGAAACCTCGGGCACCATGGTGCTCTGCGAGGCGGATACGAAGATCGTCAAGAAATACATGCCCTACAACCGCTGAACTCGGGAGACTTGAACAATGGCACGCGTCAAATCCGGTAAGGTCACCCACGCCGCGCACAAGAAAGTGCTCAAGAAGGCGAAAGGGTATTATTCCTCGCGCTCGCGCAACTTCCGCACTGCGACCCAGGCGGTCGACAAGGCGAACCAATACGCGACCCGCGACCGTAAAGCCCGTAAGCGCAACTTCCGCGCGCTCTGGATCCAGCGTATCAACGCCGCCGTGCGCGCCGTCGATGCCGATCTGAGCTACTCGAAGTTCATCTTCGGCCTCAACCAGGCTGGCATCGAAGTGGACCGCAAGGTTCTCGCCGATCTCGCCGTGCACGAGCCCGAAGCCTTCGGTGCGATCGTCGAGCAGGCGAAAGCCGCCGCCGCCGCGTAATCGGCTGACGATAGAATTCGGGAAGGGCCGCTCCATCTGGGGCGGCCTTTTTCGTGTCGCGCGGGTGGCCTGCCGGGGAGGGGGCTCTGCCCCCACTCGTTTCACGAGCCCCCCCGGGATATTTCCACCAAGAGGAAGAAAAAACGCCCGGCTCGGGCCCATCGTCGGGCAGCAGGCCGGGCGCTTCTCCTCGAGCGGTCATCGGCGTCCCCGCCTGTACCGCGTCTCTGAGACAATCCGATTCTGGTTAAGGATATGTTGCACTTCTTCTCGAGGGAAATATCCCGGGGGTGAATGGCGAAGCCAGAGGGGGCAGCGCCCCCATCCGCCCCTTGCCTGCAAGCGCGAGGTTGCAAAGGCGCGCCGGCGCGGCTAACCCGTCACCCAAGCAAATTCCCGGGGAATGATATGCAAGAGCTTCGCGATAAATACCTGAGCGCCGTGGCCGATGTGACCGACGAGGCCGCGCTGGAAGAGATCCGTCTGGCCGCCTTGGGCAAGAAGGGCGAGATCAGCCTGAAGATGCGTGAGCTGGGCAAGATGACCCCGGAGGAGCGCCAGACGACGGGCAAGGCGCTCAATGTCCTCAAAGACGAGATCGACGCGGCGCTGCGCGCGAAGAAGGCGGCGCTGGCGGATGCGGCGCTCGATGCGCGGCTGCGCGAGGAATGGCTCGACGTGACGCTGCCGGGCCGTCCGCGGCGCGCTGGCACCATCCACCCCGTGTCTCAGGTGATGGACGAGGTCACCGCGATCTTCGCCGATATGGGCTTTGCCGTGGCCGAAGGCCCGCAGATCGAAGACGACTGGCACAATTTCGACGCGCTCAACATCGCGCCCGAACACCCCGCGCGGCAGGAGCATGACACGTTCTTCATGCATCGCGACGAGGGCGACAATCGTCCGCCGCATGTGCTGCGCACCCATACCTCGCCGGTGCAGATCCGCGCGATGCTGGAGCAGGGCGCGCCGATCCGCGTGATCGCACCGGGCCGCGTCTACCGCATGGACATGGACCAGACCCACACGCCGATGTTCCATCAGGTCGAAGGTCTGGCGATCGGAAAAGACATCTCGATGGCGAACCTGAAATGGGTGCTCGAAGAGTTCTGCAAGAGCTTCTTCGAGGTCGACGGCGTCGAGCTGCGCTTCCGCGCCTCGCATTTCCCCTTCACGGAGCCCTCGGCGGAGGTCGATATCCGCTGTTCGTGGGAGGGCGGCAGCCTGAAGATCGGTGAGGGTGACGACTGGATGGAGATCCTCGGCTCGGGGATGGTGCATCCGAAAGTGCTGCAATCCGCCGGGATCGACCCGAATGAATGGCAGGGCTTCGCCTTCGGCATCGGGATCGACCGCCTCGCGATGCTGAAATACGGCATCCCGGACCTGCGGGCGTTCTTCGAGAGCGACCTGCGCTGGCTGAAGCACTACGGGTTCAGCGCGCTGGATCTGCCGACGGTGGCTGGTGGGTTGAGCCGGTGATAATTGAGCCACCTGAAGAAAAAATCTTAGCGAAGTTGAAAGAGCAAGATGGTGGCTGTTGGGTCGCTGGCGAACTTCGTGGATTTTCTTCAGGCGTTGGTATTATGCAGGCAATCCGCAGCCTCGAAGCGAAAGGGCTCGTGGATTTTCGGAACGGCGAGGTTTGCCTCACCACTAAAGGGCGGGACGAAATTGATCATGCGAGTGGTCGATTGCGTCGAAGAATCACAAAACGGGTTGCCATTCCAAGATGGGTGACGACCGCAGTGATTGCCCTATTAACCTTCATTCTAGGTTTTTTGGCCGACAATCTCGCGCCCCAAGTATACTGTCCGATTATGCCCGACGTCCTCGCAGATGCGCTCACTCCTTGTATATCTTCCAAAGCGCCGTGAACTGTTAGAATATTGCCGCGACGGCTCTTCAACCCGCTTCCCCCCAACCCCAAAAGGAAGCCCACCATGCCCGACCCCATCACCTTCACCTTCGGCGATAGCCGCGCGCTCTGCGACCAGCTCCTCGGCCTGATCCGCGAAGGCAAGAAGACCGCCACCTGCGGCGCGCTCACTTACTTCACCGAAGGGGGCGAGGATATGCCGGTGGTGGGGCGGCGCGATATCGCGCTCGACTGGGACGGCAAACCGGCGGTGATGATCGAAACCGTCGAGGTCACGATCCGGCGGTTTTGCGATGTCGACGCGAATTTCGCGCTGGCCGAGGGGGAGGACGAGACGCTGGAAGGTTGGCGGCAGGGCCATCAGGCCTATTTCGAGCGTAACGGAGGGTTTACCCCCGAGATGGAACTCGTTTGCGAACGGTTTCGCTTGGTAAAGGATTATCAAGGAGAACCCGATGGCCCAGAAGAAACGCCTCTTCGACACCCCGAAGCATGAACAGACCCCCGAGCAGCGCCGCTTCGTCGCCCTCACCGAGATCGCCTATACGGTCGTGGATTTCGGCGCGGCCTTCTGCTTCGTCATCGGCTCGATCTTCTTCTTCTACGAGAGCCTGATGATCCCCGGCACGTGGTTGTTCCTGATCGGGTCCGTGCTTTTCGCGGCAAAACCCTCGATCCGGCTCTGGCGGGAGTTGAAACTCCTCAAGATGGGGGATTACAAGGACCTCGCGCAGCGCAAGCAATCCTGAGGGAAGTCCGATGAAATTCACCCTGTCCTGGCTCAAGGATCATCTCGAGACCGAGGCCACCGTCGATCAGATCGCCGAGGCGCTCACCGATCTGGGTCTGGAAGTCGAGGAAGTCGTCGATCCGGCGGCGAAGCTGGAGACGTTTACGCTCGCGCGTGTGCAATCCGCCGAGCAGCACCCCGACGCCGATCGTCTGCGGGTCTGCATGGTCGAGACGGATGAGGGTGTGACGCAGATCGTCTGCGGTGCGCCGAATGCGCGGGCCGGGATTACGGTCGTGCTGGCCAAGCCCGGCGATTACGTGCCCGGCATCGATGTGACGCTGTCGGTGGGCAATATCCGCGGAGTGGAGAGCCACGGGATGATGGCCTCCGAGCGCGAGCTGGAGCTGTCGGACGAGCATAACGGGATCATCGAGCTGCCGTCGGGCGAGGTGGGTCAGAAGTTTACCGACTGGCTGGCCGAGAACCGTCCCGAGGCGGTTGATCCGGTGATCGAGATCGCGATCACGCCGAATAGGCCGGACGCGCTTGGCGTGCGCGGGATTGCGCGCGATCTGGCGGCGCGCGGTCTGGGCAAGCTCAAGCCGCTCGACGTGCCGAAGGTGGAGGCTGCGTTCGAGGCGCCTGTTTCCGTCACCATCGACCCGGCGCTGAAGGAAAAGGGCTGCCCGCTGTTTGCCGGTCGCGTGATCCGCGGCGTGAAGAACGGCCCCAGCCCCGAGTGGCTGCAAAAGCGGCTCAAGGCGATCGGTCTGCGCCCGATCTCGACGCTGGTCGATATCACGAACTACTTCACCTATGACCTGAACCGGCCGCTCCATGTCTTCGACATGAAGAAGGTTGCGGGCAATCTGGTGATCAAGCCCGCCGAGGGTGGCGAGGAGTTCCTCGCGCTCGACGAGAAGACCTATACCGTGCGCGCAGGCGACATGGTGATCTGCGACGACAAGGGCGTCGAGAGCCTTGCCGGGATCATGGGCGGCGAGGACTCCGGGGCCGACGAGGACACGGTCGATGTCTTCCTCGAGAGCGCTTACTGGGACCCGATCACCATCGCGGCGACCGGTCGTGCGCTGAAGATCAACTCGGACGCGCGCTATCGGTTCGAGCGGGGCGTCGATCCGGCCTTCACGCTTCCGGGGCTCGATCTGGCGGCGAAGATGGTCATCGATCTCTGCGGTGGCGAGGTGTCGGGGCTGGTGATGGACGGCGCGGTGCCGGATGTCGGCCGCGCTTACAAGCTGGATCCGGAGCGGGTGATCTCGCTTGTGGGCATGGACATTCCCGAGGCCACCCAGCGCGAGACGCTGGAGGCTCTGGGCTTCACGCTCGACGGCGATATGGCGACGCCCCCGACCTGGCGCCCCGACGTGCTGGGCTCGGCTGATCTGGTCGAGGAAGTGGCGCGCATCGCCTCGCTGACGAAGCTTGTGGGCAAGCCGATGGGCCGCGAGACGACCGGAGTACCCGGCGCGATCCTGACGCCGATGCAGCAGCGCGAGCGGATGGCGCGGCGCACGACGGCGGCTTTGGGCTACAATGAATGCGTGACCTACAGCTTCATCGACGAGGCGTCGGCCAAGCTGTTCGGCGGCGGCGCGGATGCGACCAAGCTGGAGAACCCGATCAGCTCGGAGATGACGCATATGCGCCCCGATCTGCTGCCGGGTCTGCTGCAGGCGGCCGCTCGCAATCAGGCGCGCGGCCTGAACGATCTGGCACTGTTCGAGGTCGGGCCTGCGTTCAATGGCGGCGAGCCGGGTGAGCAGGTTCTGCAGGCGACCGGGCTTCTGGTCGGTCACGCTGCGCCGCGCGATCCTTTTGGGTCGCGCCGTCCGGTGGACCTTTACGATGCGAAAGCCGATGCCGAGGCCGTGCTGGCCGCGGTCGGCGCGCCGGCGCGTGCGCAGATCAACCGCAAGCTCGATGCGTGGTGGCATCCGGGCCGGGCGGGCAATGTGGCGCTTGGGCCGAACCTGCTGGCGACGTTTGGCGAAGTGCATCCCAAGGTGCTGCGCGAGCTGGGCGTGAAGGGCCCGGCGGTCGCCTTCACGATCCGTCTGGCAAACATCCCCTTCCCGAAGAAGAAGGGCGCGACGCGGCCCGCGCTGCAGATTTCCGATCTGCAGGCGGTCGAGCGCGATTTCGCCTTCGTCGTGGATGCGAATGTCGAGGCGCTGACGGCGGTGAACGCGGCGATGGGCGCCGACAAGAAGCTGATCGAGAGCGTCAATGTCTTCGACCAGTTCACCGGCGCCAAGGCCGAGGAGCAAATGGGCGCGGGCAAGAAGTCGATCGCGCTGACGGTGCGGATGCAGCCCGCCGACAAGACGCTGACCGATGCCGAGATCGAAGCGGTGAGCAAGAAGATCGTCGAGAAGGTGAGCAAGGCCACCGGCGGCACGCTGCGCAGCTAAGGTTGCTCGCGAGAGAGTTTGGAGCGCCCGGTCGGAGAGACCGGGCGTTTTCTTTTGCGTGCAGCGGAGGGCGGGGCCCGACCGCCGGGTGGGCGCGCCGCCCTCTGAGGTTGGCGCTTTATCTTCGTCACGTCCGGGCGACCTCGGCCCGTGCGCTGCCGTCACAAAAGCGCCCGCCCGAGGGGGCGGTCGGGCGCTGCCCGGGCCGCTCCGCGGCTGATCCGGGCATTCACTATAGCGCGGGCGGCCAGCCCCGGGCCGCGCCCGAGCCTCCCCACGGGAGGGCGCATTGGCGATGTCGGTGCAGGCACGGGCGTCTTCCGGGCTTTCGAGATAAACCGCCAAGCCACCTATCTCGCAAAGCGCCCACCCAAGGCTCGGGCGCGTCCCTTGGCACTCCGACCCTGCGTCACGCTTCCTTATCTTCCGAAACCCGCTAGGCTTTTCGCGAACGAGGGAAGGAGGAGCCCTTGCGTTTCGATTATCTCATTCTGGGCGGCGGCTCGGCGGGCTCGGTGCTGGCGGCGCGGCTGTCGGAGGACCCGACCGTGACCGTCTGTCTCGTCGAGGCAGGGCGCGAGGCGCGCGACATCTTCGTGCGTGCGCCTGCGTTGGTCGCCACGATGGTGGCGGGGCGGCCGCCGATCCATAACTGGGCGCTGAGCACCGTGCCGCAGCCGGGGTTGAACGGGCGGCGCGGGTTCCAGCCGCGGGGTAGGGGGCTGGGCGGGTCGTCGGCGATCAACGCGATGCTCTATGCGCGCGGCCAGCCCGAGGATTACGACGGCTGGGCCGAGGCGGGCGCCGAGGGCTGGGACTGGGAGGCCGTGAAGCCGTGGTTCCTCGCCTCCGAGCGCAATGCCCGCGGGGCGTCGGACTGGCATGGCGCGGCGGGGCCGTTGCAGGTCGGCGATCAGCGGCGGCCACGGGCGATCAGCCGCGCTTTCATCGAGGCCTGTGGGGCCGTGCAATGCCCGCCGAACGAGGATTTCAACGGGCCGCGGCAGGAAGGGGCGGGGCTCTATCAGGTCACGCAGTTCTGGGACGGTCCGCGCAAGGGCGAACGCTGTTCGGCGGCGGCAGCCTATCTGCATCCGGTGATGGCGCGACCCAATCTGACCGTGCTGACCCGCGCGCGCGCCGAGAAGATCGAGATCGCGGAGGGGCGCGCGACGGGGGCAATCGTCCGGCAAGGCCGCAGGCGCATGAAGATCGAGGCGGCGCGCGAGGTGATCGTCTCGGCGGGGGCGTTCGGCTCGCCGCAGCTGCTGATGCTCTCAGGGATCGGGCCTGCGGATCATCTGCGTGAGGTCGGGATCGAACCGCGTCTCGATCTGCCGGGCGTGGGCACGAACCTGCAGGATCATCTGGATTACGTCATCAGCTACACCTCGCCCCGGCGCGATGTCGTGGGGCTGAACCCGCGCGGGCTGATGCGGCTGGCGCGGGCGGCGGGCGCGTGGCGCAAGCATGGCGAGGGGCTGTTCGCCTCGCCCATGGCCGAGGGCGGGGCGTTCCTTCGGAGCGATCCGAACCTCACCCGGCCCGATCTTCAGATCCATTTCGTCGTGGGCATCGTCGATCAGCATATGCGCAAGCCGCATCTGGCCGATGGCTGGTCCGCCCATATCTGTCCGCTGCGGCCTCAGTCACGCGGGACGCTGCGGCTGGCCTCGAGCGATCCGCGCGCGGCACCCTTGATCGACCCCGAATACCTGTCCGATCCGCGCGATGCAGAGCTGCTGCTGAAGGGCGCGCGGCTTCTGGACCGGATCGCCGAGGCGGAGCCGCTTCGCCCGTGGCGGGGACGCAGGTTCTATCCGCATGACGGGACGGATGAGGGGCTGATGGCCGATATCCGGGCGCGGGCGGATACGATCTACCATCCGGTCGGCACCTGCGCGATGGGGCAGGGCGACATGTCGGTAGTCGATCCTCAGCTTCGGGTGCGCGGGGTCGAGGGGCTGCGCGTCGTCGATGCCTCGGTGATGCCACGGCTGATTTCGGGCAATACCAACGCGCCGACGATCATGATCGCCGAGCGCGCGGCCGCGTTCATTCGAGAGGATCAGTCGACGCGATCGGTCGGGTGATTGACGCCGTCATTCCACGGCACCGGGTCCAGATCGCGCGGGTTCACCCCATCCAGACAGGCGGCGTTCACGCCGTATTGGTTCGGGTTCGAGCGGCGTTGGTGATGGGTGTAGATGCCGCAGGTTTTGCAGAAGTAATGCTTCGCGGTCATCGTGCCGAATTGGTAGAGCGTCAGGTTATCCTCGCCCTTCACGATGCGGATGCCCGAGAGCGGGGCCGAGACCGCCACCGCGCCGCGCCGACGGCAAAAAGAGCAATCGCAGCGTCGCTTGGTGATAAGTCCGTCGGAGAGCGTCACTTCCATCTCCACCGCGCCGCAATGGCAGTTCAGGCGGTGGGGCGACTGGATTTCGGGCAGCATCAGCGTCTCCGTGTGACTGTGGGAATATTGGTCTGGCGCTCGCGCGCCTCGGGGAAGGGCGGGTGGCCATGGGTGAGCCGCCAGAAGAGCGGCCCGCCAAGGCGATACCAGAGCGGCAGCGTCAGAAGTGCGCCCGCTACGAAGCCGCCGATATGGGCCATATGTGCCACCCCGCCTGCCGTGCCGCTAGTGACTTCATTGAACAACTGAATCACGAACCAGAGACCGAGAACCAGCCACGCAGGCGTGGCCCAGATCTTGAAGAAGACGAGGAAGTAGAACAGCACGTCGATCCGGGCTTTCGGATAGAGCAGCAGATAGCCCCCCATCACGCCTGCAATCGCTCCCGAGGCGCCCACCATCGGCACGGTCGCATCGGGGTTCGCCGCGATCTGCGCGAAGGCGGCGGCGAGCCCGCAGGCGAGATAGAAGATCAGGAACAGGCCGCGCCCCATCCGGTCTTCGAGATTGTCGCCGAAGACCCACAGAAACAGCATGTTGCCCGCCAGATGCAGGATGCCGGCATGCAGGAACATATGGGTGAAAAGCCCGTGCCACGCGACGCCATGGGTCACCGCAGCAGGCCAGAGCGCGTTGTCGAGCCAGAGTTCGCGCATATCGCCGCCCCAGGGCGCGGTCATCACATAGACCACGATATTGATCGCGATCAGGGTCCATGTGACCCACGGGGTGCTGTAAGAGGGGTTGTGATCGCGGATCGGGAACATCGCCCGAGAGGGCCACGCCCCGCACCGCTGGTCAAGGCGCTTATTGCGTGGCTTCGATCACCGTGTCGCCCTGCGAGATCAGCTCCAGCCGGTCCTGCGACAGTTTCACCGTATCGACGCGGGCCATGGCCGAGTGGAAGGCCTTCTCGACACCCATTGCGGGCTCGGGGCACATCATGCGCGTCCCGGCCAGTTCGCCGACGCGCACCCGGCCGTCCTTCTCCGAGATCCGGCCGTTATAGTGATTGCAGCCCGCCTTGCCCGCGATGAGGCCCTTTTCGGGATGGGTCAGCGTGACTTCGACCCCGTCGGGCAGGGGCTTGCCGTCGATCGACACGACTTCCCAGATCGCGTTCGGCGCGATCGCCTCGAGAGGGTCGCCCGGCTCCGACTGGCATCCTGCCACAAGCCCCAAGGCCAGCAGCGGCCCGATCACGATCGCACGCATTTTCGCATCCCTCTTGGTCTCACGCGCCTTGCTTAGACCTTGAGAATGGGCTGCGCCATTCACGCCCCCGTGAGTGGCTGTCGGAAAGTTGCGACATCGGCGCGCATCCTCCTTGGCCCGAAGGCCGTATATCTCTATGCTCTCGCCCCGCGACAGGAGGAGTCCCATGATCAATGAACTCGGGCATTTTGCCCTGATTCTCGCCTTTGCGGTGGCCATCGTGCAGGCCATCGTGCCCATCGTCGGCGCGCAAAAAGGCTGGCGCGGCTGGATGGCGGTGGGCGAACCCGCCGCGACCGCGCAGTTTTTGCTCATCGCGGTGAGCTTTGCGGCGCTGACCCACGCCTTCGTCGTGTCGGACTTCTCGCTGAAGCTGGTCTGGGCGAATTCCCATACCGACAAGCCGATGCTCTACAAGATCACCGGCGTCTGGGGGAACCACGAGGGCTCGATGCTTCTGTGGGTGCTGATCCTCGCGCTCTTCGGTGCGGCGGCCGCCTGGTTCGGGGGCGCTCTGCCGCCGCGCCTGCGCGCCCGCGTGCTGAGCGTTCAGGCCTGGATCGGCGTGGCCTTCCTCGGCTTCATCATCTTCACCTCCAACCCGTTCCTGCGTCTCGCAGAGCCGCCGTTCAACGGCGAGGGGATGAACCCGCTGCTGCAGGACCCGGGGCTCGCCTTCCACCCGCCCTTCCTCTATCTCGGCTATGTCGGTCTCTCGATGTCGTTCTCCTTCGCGGTGGCGGCGCTGATCGAGGGCCGTGTCGATGCGACCTGGGCGCGCTGGGTGCGCCCGTGGACGCTGGCGGCCTGGATCTTCCTGACCATCGGCATCGCGCTGGGCTCGTGGTGGGCCTATTACGAGCTTGGCTGGGGCGGTTTCTGGTTCTGGGACCCGGTGGAGAATGCCTCCTTCATGCCGTGGCTTCTGGCCGCCGCTCTGCTGCACTCGGCCATCGTGGTCGAGAAGCGCGAGGCGCTGAAATCGTGGACCATCCTGCTGTCGATCATGGCCTTCGGTTTCTCGCTGATCGGCACCTTCATCGTGCGTTCGGGCGTGATCACCTCGGTGCATAGCTTCGCCTCCGATCCGCAGCGCGGCATCTTCATCCTTGCCATTCTCGCACTCTTCGTGGGCGGGGCGCTAACGCTCTATGCGTTCCGCGCCACCTCGATGCAGGCCAAGGGCGTGTTCTCGATGCTGTCGCGGGAAACCGCGCTGGTGATCAACAACATCCTGCTGGCCGTCGCGGCGCTGGTGGTCTTCGTGGGCACGGTCTGGCCGCTAGTCGCGGAGATGTTCTTCGGCCGCAAGCTGTCGGTCGGCGCGCCGTTCTTCGATCAGGCCTTCACCCCCTTCATGGTGATCCTCGCCCTGATCCTGCCGATCGGCGCGATGATGCCGTGGAAACGCGCGCGTCTCGGCCGCGTGGTGAAACCGCTGATCCCGGCCTTCGTGCTGGCGCTGGCTCTGGGCGGGCTCGCCTGGGCCGTCGAGAGCGGCAATTCGCTGCTCGCCCTCGTCGCGGTGTTCCTGGGCAGCTGGCTTGTCTTCGGGGCCATGACCGAGCTGTGGCAGCGTTCGGCGCGCAACTTCGGGCGCCTGACCCGTCTGCCGCGCGCCGATTGGGGCAAGGCCACCGCTCATGCGGGTCTGGGTGTCACTTTCATCGGCATCGGTCTTCTGACCGCGGGCCAGATCGAGGATATCCGGGTCGCCAAGGTCGGCGAGCCCTTCACCGTGGACGGCTACCAGATCACGCTTCAGAAGGTCGAACAGGTCAAAGGTCCGAACTACACCTCCTCCACCGGCACGATGACGGTCGAGAAGGACGGCAAGCTGATCGGCACCATGCATCCCGAGAAGCGCGTCTATCCGGTGCAGCGGATGCCGACGACCGAAGCCGCGATCCACACCACGCCGCTGGGCGATATCTACCTCGTGCTCGGCGATCCGCAGGATCAGGGCGGCTACGCGGTGCGTACCTATATCAAGCCCTTCGCGGACTGGATCTGGGCGGGTGCGATCATCATGGCGTTGGGCGGGCTGCTGAGCCTGTCGGATCGCCGCTACCGTGTCGCAGCGGGGGCGCGCAAATCGCGGGCATCCTCGGCGCAAGCGTCTCCGGCGGAGTAAACGATGCTCAGGAAAACCTTCTTTGCCTTGGCGTTGATGCTTTCGGCGCTCCTCTCGATCGGGCCTGCGCTTGCGGTGCAGCCCGACGAGATCCTGAAGGACCCGGCGCTGGAGGCGCGGGCGCGCGAAATCTCCAAGGTGCTGCGCTGCCCGGTCTGTCAGGGCGAGAATATCGACGACTCCAATGCCGAAGTGTCAAAGGACCTGCGGCTGCTGGTGCGCGAGCGCTTGCAGGCGGGCGACACCAATAGCCAGGTGATCGACTACATCACTGCCCGCTATGGCGAGTACGTGCTGTTCGAGCCGGAGAAGCGCGGGGCGAACCTGCTGCTGTGGTATCTCGGCCCGGGGGCTTTGATCGTCGCGCTGATCGGCGGGTTCTTCTATGTCCGTTCGCGCCGTGCCGCGTCCGAAGGTCCGGCTCAGCCCGATCTCTCCGACGACGAGCGCAAGCGGCTGAATGAGCTGATGGGCGAGTAGGGGGCGGGCACCGTTCTCTAGGTTCGGCCCGAGGCCATCCGACGATCATGCAGCGCGGCTGCGCCCGGAGCGCGGCGAAGCCGCAGGGCGCGCGCCGGCCCGTCCCGACGGGCTGGCGCATTGGACAGCTTCCGAGACGTTCAAGCGGTGACAGGGCTTGGCAGGCATAAAGCGCCTGCGTCCCGAGGTCTTGACGCGCCACCCCACGGTCCGCCGCGCGCCCTGCTACTGTGACCGTAGTGTCGATGGCGCAGGCGCTCTTCAGTCCTCTTCTAAAAATGAAAGAAGCGGCGGGAAAGCCCGCCGCTTCTCTATTCTCACCCTGAGGTCTCAGGGTCGGCGCTTACTCGATCCCGCCGAGGCACATGTATTTCAGCTCGGTGAAATCCTCGATCCCGTATTTCGAGCCTTCGCGACCCAGACCGGATTGCTTGATGCCGCCGAAGGGGGCGACTTCGGTCGAGATCAGGCCGGTGTTCACGCCGACGATCCCGGTCTCCATCGCTTCGGCCACACGCCAGACGCGGGCGAGGTCGCGGGCGTAGAAATAGCCCGCCAGCCCGAATTCGGTCGCGTTGGCCATCTCGATCGCCTCGGCTTCGGTCTCGAAGCGGATCAGCGGGGCGAGCGGCCCGAAAGTCTCCTCGCGCGCGACCCGCATCTGCTGCGTCACGCCGGTCAGGAGCGTCGGCTCGAAGAAGGTGCGCCCGAGGTTCGAGCGATGCCCGCCCGCAGCCACCTGCGCACCTTTCTCGGTGGCGTCCGAGATATGCGCCTCGACCTTGGCCAGCGCGTCCGCGTTGATCAGCGGCCCGGTGGTCACGCCCGGCTCGAAGCCGTTGCCGGGGCGCAGGGTCGCGAGCCGCGCGGTCAGCTTCTCGGCGAAGGCGTCATAGACCCCGGCCTGCACGTAGATCCGGTTGGCGCAGACGCAGGTCTGCCCGTTATTGCGGAACTTCGCGATCATCGCGCCGTCGACCGCCGCATCGAGATCGGCATCGTCGAAGACGAGGAAGGGCGCGTTGCCGCCGAGTTCGAGGCTGATCTTCTTCACCGTCTCCGCCCCTTGGCGCATCAGGATCTTGCCCACGCGGGTGGAGCCCGTGAAGGTGATCTTGGCGACCTTGGGATTGGCGCAAAGCTCTTCGCCCATGCCCGCCGCATCGACACCGGGGATGATGTTGAAGACACCCGCCGGGATGCCCGCGCGCTCGGCCAGAACGGCCATCGCGAGGGCCGAGAGCGGCGTCAGTTCGGAGGGGCGTCCGACGAAGGTGCAGCCCGCGGCCAGCGCCGGGGCCAGCTTGCGTGCGATCATCGCGTTGGGGAAGTTCCACGGCGTGATCGAGCCCACCACGCCCACGGGCTGGCGGATCACGAGGATGCGCTTGTCGCGCTGGTGGCCGGGGATCACGTCGCCATAGACACGCTTGGCCTCTTCGGCGAACCATTCGAGGAAGCTTGCGCCATAGGCGATCTCCCCCTTGGCCTCGGCCAGCGGCTTGCCCATCTCGGCGGTCAGGATCGCGGCGAGGTCGTCCTGATTTTCCATCATCAGGTCGTGGAAGCGGCGCAGGTAGCCCGCGCGCTCCTTGCCGGTGAGCGCGGCCCAGTCCGGTTTCGCGCCATGGGCGGCCTCGATCGCGGCGCGCGTGGCGTCCACGTCGAGATCGGCCACCTCGGCGACGGTTTCGCCGGTCGCAGGATCCTGCACGGAGAAGCGCTTCGCGCCCTCGATCCACTCGCCGTTCACATAGGCGCGGGTCTCCAGCAGGCTCGGGTCGTTCAGCTTGAGCATATCAGCCCTCCTTCGCGGCGGTCATCGCCTCTTCGAGGATGTCGAGCGCCTTGGCCATCTGCTCGTCGGGGATGGTGATCGGCGCGAGGAAGCGGATCACGTTGCCATAGACGCCGCAGGTCAGCAGCAGCAGGCCGCGGTTGAGCGCTTCGACACGGATGCGCTGGGTCAACGCAGCATCGGGCTTGCCGTCCGACATCAGTTCGACCGCGACCATGAAGCCGGGGCCGCGGATCTCGGCGATCTCCGGCATGTTGGCGCGGATCGCTTCGAGACGCTGCTTGAGACGCGAGCCGAGCTCGTTGGCGCGGGCGCAGAGGTCTTCCTCCTCGATCACGTCGAGCACTGCGTTCCCGGCTGCGATACCCAGCGGGTTGCCGCCATAGGTGCCGCCCAGACCGCCCGGGTTCGCCGCGTCCATGATTTCGGCGCGACCGGTCACTGCTGCGATCGGAAGACCGCCGCCCAGACCCTTCGCCATCGTGGTGACGTCGGCGGCCACATCGTACGCGTCCATGGCGAACAGCGTGCCGGTGCGCGCGAAGCCGGTCTGCACCTCGTCGGCGATCATCACGATGCCATGCTCGTCGCAGAAGGCGCGCAGACGTTTGACGAAATCATGCGGCGCCGGGTTGAAGCCGCCTTCGCCCTGCACCGGCTCGAAGATCACCGCGGCGAGGCGCGTGGGGTCGAGATCGGTTTTGAACAGGCTCTCCATCGCGGCGAAGCTGTCCTCGGTCGACACGCCATGCAGCGCGTTCGGGAAGGGGACGTGGAACACGTCGGGCATCATCGCGCCGAAGCCCGCCTTGTAGGGCGCGACCTTGCCGGTGAGCGTCATCGTCATGAAGGTCCGGCCGTGGAAGCCGCCGCTGAACGCGATGACCGCGTTGCGACCCGTGTAGGCGCGGGCGATCTTGATCGCGTTCTCGACCGACTCGGCGCCGGTGGTGACGAAGATCGACTTCTTGTCGAAATCGCCCGGCACCTTTTCGTTGAGCCGCTCGGCGAGGCGCACATAGGGCTCGTAGGGCATCACCTGATGGCAGGTATGGGTGAAGGCGTCGAGTTGGGCTTTCACCGCCTCGATGACTTTCGGGTGGCGGTGGCCAGTGTTCACCACCGCGATCCCGGCGGCGAAATCGATCAGCTCGCGGCCATCGGCATCGGTGACGGTGGCGTTCTCGGCGGAGACGGCGAAGTTCTGGGTCTGCACACCCACGCCTCGGGCAAGGGCGGCGGCGCGGCGGGTCTCGAGGTCGGCATTGCTGGACATGGGCACTCCTCAGGGGCTGGAGAATCACGGAATGACGTGACGCTAGTGTTTAACGAATAACTGTGCAATGTTTAGTTTGTTAAACGCATGGTGAAAGCGCGCGTGCTGGAAATCCGCCCGGCCGCACTCTAGAACAGGCACAGGACAGGAGGCTTGCGGTGAGCGAATTCGACGTGGGCGGACGGCTTCGGGCGATCCGCGAGGACAAGGGATTGTCGCAGCGCGAGCTGGCGCAACGCTCGGGCGTGACCAATGGGCTGGTCTCGTTGATCGAGCGGAACAAGACCTCTCCCTCGATCACCTCGCTGCGCAAGATCCTCGAAATTCTCGAGACGACGCTGGCGGAGTTCTTCGACAGCGACACGCCGTCCGAGCCCGGCAAGTTCGTCTTCCGGCATTCCGAGCTTACCGAGATCAACCCGGGCCGGATCTACCGCTCGGGCGGCGCGGCGCTCGATGCGCTTTCGCTCAAACGGGCGGGCAAGTCGGGGCAGACCAACATTCTGCTGCTCTACGAGACCTATGAGCCCGGCGCCGATACCGGGGCGGAGGCCTATGCCCACGAGGGCGAGGAGGGCGGTTTCATTATCGAGGGCGAGTTGCTGCTGACGGTGGGCGAGACCACCGAGCTTCTGCGCGCGGGCGATGCCTACCTGTTCGACAGCCGCCTGCCGCATCGCTTCCGCAATGTGGCCAAGGCGCGCTGCGTGGTGGTGTCGGCAGCGACCCCGCCCACCTTCTGAGACGCGCGCTCAGTAATAGGTGCGCTCGGCCAGATCGCTCTCGGCCATCATCGCATCGCAGGCCGCAAGAAACGCGGCTTCCGCGCTCGACTGCTTTCGCTGCGGGTTGGTGAGCAGGTAGATATTCACCATCGGCAGCCCGTCATAGGGCGGCAACTGGCGCAGCCGGCCCGACTCGACATCGCGATGCGCGACATGCAGCGGCAGCGCGCCGATCCCGACACCGGCCACGATCATCCGGCGCAGCTCGTGCAGGTTCGACGACACCCCGCGCCAGCTCGGCGCGAGCTTGGCCCGTGCGCGCAGCAGCGAGACCGGATGCAGCGGACCGTGCTCGGTCTCGGTCTGGAAGGACACCGACTCCTCGCCCTCGAGCTCCGGCAGCGTGATTTCCTCGCGCTCGAAAAGCGGGTGGCGCGTGCCGCAGAACAGGCCGAAATATTCGCGATAGAGCACCTGCGCGCGGAGGTTCTCGGGCGTCTTATGAAGCAGGCAAATCCCCAGACTCGCCCGATTCTGCTGCACCCGGCTCACCACTTCCTCGCTCTCGGCCACCGAGATCGAGAAGGTCACCTTGGAATGTTCGGTCGCGAAATCATGCAGCACCGCGTCGTAGTGATCGGAGATGACATGCGAGGTCGTGGTGATCGCGATATGGCCGCGCAGCTCTTCCGCTCCGGTCTCCAGCAGGGAAGGGATCTGCGACACCGCCCCGAAGATTTGGGCGCATTCCTGATAGAGCAGGTTGCCCGCCCTAGTGACCTTGAATTCATTGGGTTTGCGGATGATCAGCTCGTGGCCGGTGCGCTCCTCCAGCCGCTTCAGGGCGGCCGAGATCGTGGGCTGTTTGAGCCCCAGAAGATAGGCCGCGCGGGAGATGCCCCGCTGTTCGACCACCACCATGAAAGTGCGCAGCAAGTTCCAGTCGAGATGCCAGGGAAACCGTTGTTCGTAGGGCTTGACCATAGTTTCAATCTATATTGAAGATTTTCATTATTTATTTGCGCAATGACAGGCGCCATGCAAGCGTTTCCGTCAACGAGGCTCCGGAAGGGGCGCTCGCCGTGGCGGGACGCGCCGGAAACAAGGCCGCCCGCAGTCATGACCAACAGGAGAGATCCATGACCAACCGCAGAACCGTTCTCAAGACCCTCCTCGGGGCCAGCACGCTCGCCGCGACCGGCATCTCGCTGCCCAGCCTCGCCGCGGCTGACGAACTTGAAAGCCTCAAGGACAAGGGCGTGATCCGGATCGCCATGTCGGGCGCCTACCCGCCCTTCAACTTCATCAACGATTCGAACGAGGTCGTGGGCTTCGACCCGGCCATCGGCGAGGAGATCGCCAAGCGCATGGGGCTTAAGACCGAGATCGTGACGACCGCGTGGGACGGGATCATCGGCGGTCTGCTGGCCAACAAGTACGATGCCATTGTCGGCTCGATGTCGATCACGCCCGAACGCGAGAAGGTCGTCGATTTCGTCGGTCCGTATTACACGACGAAACGCGCGATCTTCGTGCTGCCCGACAGCCCGATCAAATCCGTTGCCGATCTGAAGGACGTCACCGTCGGCGTGACGCTGGGCGAAACGCACGAAGAGTGGGCGCGTGAGCAAGGCTATGACGTGAAGACCTACAAAGGTCTGCCCGAGCTGATCCTCGAGCTTCAGAACGGTCGTGTCGACGCGATCATCAACGACTCGATCGCGGCGATCCTCGCGATGAAGAAGAACGACTACAAGTACCGCATTCTCGACGATCTGAAGACCGATGCGATCGGTGCGGGCATCGCCATCCGCAAGGGCAATCCCGAGCTGAAAGACGCGATGCAGAAGGCGCTCGATTCCATGATGGAAGACGGCACCTACGAGAAGATCGCGATGAAGTGGATCGGCGCAGACATCCGCTGATCGGCGCGTCCCAAGGAATGGTGGGCAGCCCGTCGTCTGACGGCTGCCCTGCCTCCCCCAATCTTCGATGGATTCCCGAAAGGACACGGAACGGATGACCGCCGAATATGGAAAGCTGACCTGGGAGCAGGTCCGTGACGCGGACAAGGATCGTGTGGTGATCCTGAATGTTTCTGCGACGGAAGATCACGGGCCGCATATGCCGCTCGATACCGATACGGTTCTGGGAATGGCGGTGGCCAATGGCGTTGCCGAAGTCGCGCCCGACGAAGTGTTCGTCATGCCCGCGATCCCCTATGGCTTCAACGAGCATCACAAGGACTTTCCGGGTGTCATCTGGATTCAGCCGGAGACGCTGATCAATTTCGTTTGCGACGTGACCGAGTCCCTCGCGCATCACGGCTTCCGCCGGATCCTGCTGCTGAACTCGCACGGGTCGAACCACCCGATCCTCGATCTCGCGGCGCGCAAGACGGTCATCCGCACCGGCATCATCTGCGTCTCGGCATCGTATTGGAACCTGTGCAGTGACCGGATTCAGGACCTGCGCAAATCCGAGGTGGGCGGCATTGCCCATGCCGGTGAGTTCGAGGCCGCGATGTACAAGCATCTGCACCCCGAGCTTGTCGATCTCGACAAGGCCGAGTGCCAGAACCTGCACGATCCCGACACCAAATTCTTCAATCTCGATTTGGCGGCCGGTGGCGGCAAGGCGATGCTGATGCGCTGGTGGTCCTCGGTCTCGCCCGACGGAACGATGGGGGATCCAACCGTCGCCGATGCCGAGACTGGCAAGGCGTTCCTGGAAGCGGCGATCGAAGAGACGACAGCGCTCGTGCGCGAGATACGCGCGCTGCCGATCCTGTCCCGCCGCGATCATCATTGAGGAGAATACCGTGGATACCGAGCTGATCCTGAAGGTCTATCCTTACTTCCTGAAAGCCGCCGTGGTCACGGTCGAACTGTCGGTTCTGACCATCGTGCTGGGGCTCATTTGCGGCGCGCTTGGCGCAGCGTCTCGGCTGTCGCGCTTCGCCATCCTGCGCTTCATCGGCGCCGCCTATGTCAGCTTCTTTCGTGGCACGCCCGCGCTGATCCAGCTGTTCCTGCTCTATTTCGGTGGCCCGCAGATCGGCATCCAGCTCGATGCCTTTCAGGCCGGTGTGATCGGGCTGGGCGTCAATATCGGGGCCTATATGACCGAGACGATGCGCGGTGCGATCGTCGCGGTCGACCGGGGCCAGACCGAGGCTGCCCGGACGCTGGGCCTGTCGAAGGCGCAGGCCTTCCGAAAAGTGACGCTGCCGCAGGCGCTGCGGCTGATGATCCGCCCGCTCGGCGTGAACATCAACGCACAGATCAAGGGTACGGCGCTCGTCTCCGCGATCTCGGTGGTGGAGCTGACCTATACCGCGCAACGCTACATCGGTTCGACCTACAAGCCGTTCGAGATGTTTTTCCTCGCGGGGGTTCTCTACCTCATCATCATCACCGCGGTGGGTAAGGGCGTGTCGTTCCTCGACCGCAAGGTGCGCATCCAATGAGCCGCGCATCCGCCCGCCTTTCCCGTCCGCAAGAGAAGGAGTGAGCCATGGGTCTCGATTTCTCCGTCATCCCGCCTTTCTACGGCACGCTCTTGCTGGGTGTCCTGTGGACCATCGCCATCACCGCCGCCTCGGCCCTGCTGAGCTTCTTCGGGGGTATCCTGCTCGCGGTGATCGCGCTTTACGCGCCAGCCATCATTCGCCTGCCGGTGCGCTTCATCGCGTGGCTCTTCATGGGCACGCCGCTGCTGCTGCAACTCTTCCTGATCTATTTCGGGCTGGTTCAGATCGGCATCGACCTTCCGGCCTTCGTGGCAGGTGTGATCGGTCTGGGCTTCCACTTCGCCGTCTATAATTCCGAGCTGATCCAGACCGCGATGCTCGCGGTGGACAAAGGCCAGATGGAGGCCGCCCGGACGCTGGGCCTGTCGCGCAGGCAGGCGCTCATCAAGGTCGTGGTGCCGCAGGCGGTGCGCGACGTGCTGCCGCCCATCGGCAACAACATGATCGCGCTTCTGAAAGACTCGGCGCTGGTCTCGGTGATCGGGGTGTCGGAACTGACGCTCTCGGCGCAGCGCGCCATAGGCCAGACCTACCGCGCCTTCGAGTTCTACGCGGCCGCTGCCGTCCTCTACTACATCATCAATCTCGGCATGGAGGCGGTGATCCGCTGGTTCGAGAACCGCAACCGCCTCTATCGCTGATCCGGGAGATATCGACATGACAGAGACAAAATCCTTCGTCGAAATCCGTCACGCCCAGAAATCCTACGGCACGCTGGAAGTGCTCAAGGACATCTCGCTCAACGTGGAGCGCGGCCAGATCGTCGCGATCATCGGCCCCTCGGGCTCGGGGAAATCCACGCTGCTGCGCGCCATCAACGATCTCGACCCGCTCACCGGCGGCGAGGTCTGGCTCGACGGGGTGCAGGTGAACAAGGACCTGCCGCACAATCAGTATGAGAAGCACATCAACCAGATGCGCCAGGACATCGGCATGGTGTTCCAGCACTTCAACCTGTTCCCGCATCTGAGCGTTCGGGACAACGTGACGATGGCGCCGAAGCTGTTGAAGAAGATCTCCGACAAGGAGGCCGACAAGCTCGCCGAGGAGCAGCTCGATCACGTCGGCATGCTCGAGCGGATCGATTATTACCCGGCGCAGCTTTCGGGCGGTCAGAAGCAGCGTGTGGCGATCGCCCGCGCGCTTGCGATGAAGCCGAAGCTGATGCTGTTCGACGAAGCCACCTCGGCGCTCGATCCCGAGCTGGTGGAAGAGGTGAACTTGGTCATGAAGAAGCTCGCGCAAGAGCACATGACCATGATCATCGTCACTCACGAGATGGATTTCGCCGCCTCGGTCTGCGACCGCGTGCTGTTCATGGACAAGGGCGTCGTGGTCGAGGAGGGCCCGCCCGAGCAGGTCTTCAAGAACCCGACCCAGGAACGGACCCGGAATTTCCTGCGCAAACATCTCGAAGGTGCAAAATGACGACTGAAAAGTCTCACCTGTTCTACCAGTCGCGCCAGCCGCGGCCTTTCCTCGAACGCTCCGAGGGAATCTACCACTACGACGAGAACGGGAAACGCTATATCGACGGTTCCTCGGGGGCGATGGTCTCCAATATCGGCCATTCCAATCCGCGCGTGCTGGAGAAGATGAAGGCGCAGATGGACCGTTCGACCTTCGGCTACCGGCTGCATTTCCGCACGCACCCGTCCGAGGATCTCGCCGCACGGGTCGCCGCACGGATGCCCGAAGGGCTCGACAAGGTGTTCTTCGTCTCCGGCGGCTCCGAGGCGGTCGAGACCGCGATCAAGCTCGCACGGCAATATGCGGTCACGCAGGGCGAGGAGAGCCGCTACAAGGTGATCTCGCGGCTGCCCTCCTATCACGGTGCGACGATGGGTTCGCTGAGCGTCACCGGCAGCCCGCTCTTCATCGGGAAATTCGCGCCGATGTTCACGGAGATGCCGAAAGTTCCGGCGCCGACCTGCTACCTCGACCGCGACAACCTCACCGAGGAAGAACGCGGCATCAAATATGCCGAGATGCTGCGCGAGCAGATCGAGGCGGAGGGCCCCGAGACGGTGCTCGCCTTCCTGATGGAGCCGGTGGGCGGGGCCTCGACCGGCGCGCTGGTGGCGCCTGACAGCTATTACACCCGCGTGGCCGAGATCTGCCGCGAATACGGCATCTTGCTGATCTACGATGAGGTGATGACCGGGGCCGGGCGCACCGGCAAGTTCCTCGCCGCCGAGCATTGGGGGATCATCCCCGACATCGTCGCGATGTCGAAGGGCTTCGGGGCGGGCTACGCGCCGCTGGGCGCCGTGGTCGCGCGCAACGACATGGTCGAGGCGCTGCTCGACGCGGGCGGCTTCCTGCACGGCTTCACCTATGCGGGTAACCCGCTGGCCTGCGCGGCTGGTCTCGCGGTGCTCGACGAGATGGAAGAGCAGGACCTGATCGGCAATGCCGAGCGGATGGGCGATGTTCTCAAGGCGCGGCTGACCGGGCTGATGGACCGCTATCCCTTCATCGGCGATGTGCGCGGCAAGGGCCTGCTGCTGGCGTTCGAGCTGGTCTCGGACCGCGACACGATGGAGGTTCTGCCGAAAGAGTGGAACGCCCATACCGAGCTGGTCGAACTGGCCTATGAGCGCGGCCTCATCATCTATTCGCGTCGCACGCGGGGCGGTTACGAGGGCGACCATTTCCTCGTCTGCCCGCCGCTGATCGTGACCGAGGCGCAGATCGACGAGATCATGGCGATCCTAACCGACGCGCTCGAGGCCTTTGCCGCCAATCACGACCTGGCGGTGGTCGAGGAGGTCAGCGCATGAAGCTGCCCGACAAATCCATCGCGATGGAAGAGGTGGTTGCGCAAATCCCCGATGGCGCCACGGTACTGGTGGGCGGCTTCGGCGTGCCCGGCACCCCCTTCGCGCTGCTGCGTGAGCTGGCCCGTCAGGGGCAGCGCGACCTCGTGCTGGTCAAGAACGACGCCAACGAGGCGGGCATGGGCATCGACCACCTGATCTCGGGCGGTCAGGTGCGCAAGCTGATCGTCACCCATCTTGGGCTCAACGCCAACGCCATCGCGGCGATGAACGAGGGCCGGATGGAGGTCGAGTTCTGCGCGCAGGGCATTCTCGCCGAGCGTATCCGTGCCGGGGGCGCGGGGCTGGGCGCTATCCTGACCGATATCGGCATCGATACCGAATTGGCGCAGGGCAAGCAGATCGTCGAGATGAACGGGCGTCCGATGCTGGTCGAACCGGCTCTGCGTGGCGATGTGGCGCTGGTCCATGCCGCGCGCGCCGATTGCTTCGGCAACCTCGCCTATGCCGCCACCGCGCGCAATTTCAACCCGCTCATGGCGATGGCCGCGACCCGCGTGATCGCCGAGACCGAAGAACTGCTGCCGCTGGGCGGGCTCGATCCGGACGCGGTCGAGAGCCCCGGCGCCTTCGTCGACCACGTCGTGAAGCTCGACGCGATTTCCGAGGAGTATGGCATTGTCAGACGCTAGATTCCGCATGGTGGCCCGTGCCGCGCGCGAAATCGCGCCCGGCATGGTCGTGAACCTGGGCATCGGTCTGCCCACCAAGGTGGTCAACCATCTGCCCGCCGACTTCCCCGTCTGCCTGCATTCCGAAAACGGGCTGACCGGGGTCGGGCCGACGCTGCCGCCCGAGCGCGCCGACCGCAACCTGATCGACGCGGGCGGGGCCTATGTCTCGACGATTCCCGGCTCGGCCTTTTTCGACAGCGCGGTGAGCTTCGCGCTGGTGCGCTCCGGGCGGCTCGATCTGACGCTGCTGGGTGCCTTCGAGGTCGCGCAGAACGGCGATCTGGCGAACTGGAAGATCCCGGGCAAGTTCTCCCCCGGAGCGGGCGGCGCGATCGAACTGGCGCAGAAAGCGCGCCGCGTTGTCGTGATGACCACCCATTGCGACCGCAAGGGCAACCCGAAGCTGCTCGAGACCTGCTCGCTGCCGCTGACCGCGAAGGCGCGGGTGGCGCGGATCTATACCGACATGGCGGTCGTGGACGTGACCGCGCAGGGCTTCGCGCTGGTCGAACTGGCCGAGGGCATCTCCGAGACGGAGATCCGCGAGGCGACCGGCGCCCCCCTTGCACTGCCGCAAGGCGACATTCCCAGATTCTGAGGCACCACATGGATACCGAGCTGAAAACCCGCATCCTCTCGGCGGTCGACGCTGCATTCGACGAGGAGACCGCGTTTCTCTCCGAGCTGACCTCGCACCCGTCCACCCGTGGGCAGGAGCAGAGCGCGCAGGACTTCATGGCCGCCGCCCTCGATGAGCGCGGCTACGAGGTGGACCGCTGGCAGATCGACGTCGACAAGATCCGCGACATGCCGGGCTTCTCGCCCGTGATGGGCGATTACGAGGACGCGGTGAATGTGGTGGGCACCCATCGCAGCCAATCGCGCAAGGGCCGCTCGCTCATCCTCAACGGTCATATCGACGTGGTGCCTGCAGGCCCTCTGGACATGTGGGACGCGCCGCCCTTCGAGCCGCATGTCGCCGATGGCTGGCTCTATGGGCGCGGTGCGGGCGACATGAAAGCGGGGCTGGTGTCGAACCTCTTCGCGCTCGATGCGCTGCGCAAGGCAGGCTTCGCCCCCGGTGCGGATGTGTTCTTCCAATCCGTCGTGGAAGAGGAATGCACCGGCAACGGCGCGCTGGCCTGCCTTGAGCGCGGCTACCGCGCCGACGCCGCGCTGATCCCCGAACCGTTCGAGGAAAAGCTGGTCGGCGCGCAGCTCGGCGTGGTCTGGGCGCAGGTCCACCTGAAAGGCCTGCCCACGCATGTGGCCTATGCCGGCACCGGCGCGAATGCGATCGAGGCCGCGATCCCGCTGATCGAGGCGCTGCACGGGCTGGAAGAACGCTGGAACGAACCGGGCTGCCGGCACGGTGATTTCGGCCATGCCCATCACCCGATCAACCTCAATATCGGCAAGATCCAGGGTGGCGACTGGGCGTCCTCCGTCCCGGCCTGGTGCATCTTCGACATGCGCATCGCGATCTATCCGGGTCAGGATATCGCCGCCGCGCGCGCCGAGATCACCGAGACCATCATGGATGCCGCGCGCAACAACGCCTTCCTGAAGAACTCGCTGCCCGAGATCGTCTGGCACGGCTTCATGGCCGAGGGCTACGCACTTTCCGACGACCACTCCGCCACCGCGAAGGCCGCGATCGGTGCCCTCGAAGGGGCGCATCGCAGCGTCAACGAGAGCGATCTCGACCGCGTGGCGATCACCGCGACCACCGATGCCCGCTTCTTCGGGCTCTATGCCGACACGCCCGCGCTGGTCTACGGGCCGCGCGCCGAGGCGATCCACGGCTTCAATGAGCGCGTCGAGCTGGAAAGCATCCGTCGCATCACCCAGAGCACCGCCCTGTTCATCGCGGACTGGTGCGGGCTCGAAACCATCTGAGGACTCCCATGCGCGACGCTGTCATCGTCTCCACCGCCCGCACGCCTATCGGCAAGGCCTATCGCGGGGCGTTCAACAATCTGGAAGGCCCGGCGCTGGCCGCCCATGCCGTGCGCGCGGCCGTCTCCCGTGCCGGGCTCGAAGGCGGCGAGATCGCCGATGCGATCTTCGGCTCCGCCCTCACGCAGGGCTCCACCGGCGTCAATGTCGCGCGCCATATCGCACAGGCTTCGGGCCTGCCCGATAGCGTGGCGGGCGTCACGCTGGACCGGCAATGCGCCTCGGGGCTCAACGCGATCGCGGCGGCTGCCCATGGCGTGATGACGGGCGAGATGGACGTGGCGCTTGCGGGCGGGCTCGACTCGATCTCGCTGGTGCAGAACGAGCACTGGAACGGCTATCGTTACCGCAGCCCCGGTGTGCCCGACGCCTATTACATGTCGATGATCGAGACGGCGGAAGTCGTGGCCGAGCGCTATGGCGTGACCCGCGAGTCGCAGGACATCTACGCGCTGCAAAGTCAGGCCCGCACCGTCGCCGCGCAGGAGGCGGGGCGTTTTGACGCCGAGATCGTGCCGGTCGAGGCGGTGAAGCTGGTGAAGGACAAGGCCACGGGCGACGTCTCGGAGCAGTCGGTGCGGCTCGAGCGCGACGAGTGCAACCGTCCGCAGACCACGCTGGAGGGGCTTCAAGGGCTCAAGCCGGTGCTGGGCCCCGACAAATGCGTGACCGCGGGCAATGCGAGCCAGCTCTCCGACGGCGCCTCGGCCTGCGTGGTGATGTCCGCCGAGGAAGCCGCGCGGCGTGGGCTGGAGCCTCTGGGCGCGTTCCGGGGCATGGCGGTTGCGGGCTGTGCGCCTGACGAGATGGGCATCGGCCCGGTCTTCGCGATCCCGCGCCTGCTGGAGCGCGCTGGGCTCTCCATCGAGGATATCGATCTGTGGGAGATCAACGAGGCCTTCGCCTCGCAGCTCCTCTATTGCCGCGACCGGCTGGGCATTCCCGACGACAAGCTCAACGTCAATGGCGGCGCGATCTCGATCGGCCACCCCTATGGCATGTCTGGCGCGCGCATGGCGGGTCATATCTTGCTGGAAGGCAAGCGCCGCGGCGCGCGATATGGCGTCGTGTCGATGTGCATCGGCGGCGGGCAGGGGGCTGCGGGCCTGTTCGAGATCTTCTGAAGAAAACGGCGCGGGCATCCTTCGTGACGCCCCGTTCCGCTTTCCCTTCGCGTGACCCGCGTTATCGTGGGCGCGCGACAAAGAGGGAGGCGCGTTTTCCAGATGGTGTTCAGGGTTATCCGGTACGAGGTCGAAGAGCAGGTCGCGGTGATCACGCTCAACCGGCCCGATGTGATGAACGCGCTCAACGCGCAAATGCGCGCGGAAATCCTCGAGGCGGTGAAACGCGCCGAGGAAGAGGCACGGGTGATCGTGCTGACCGGTGCGGGGCGCGCCTTCTGCTCGGGGCAGGATCTGGGCGACGGGGTCGCGGCGGCCGGGCTCGATCTGGAGCGGGTGCTGCGCGACGAATACGAGCCGATGCTCAAGGCGATCTACGAGAGCCCGCTGCCGGTCGTCTCCGCAGTGAACGGGCCCGCGGCAGGGGCGGGGGCGAATATCGCGCTGGCCGCCGACGTGGTCATCGCCTCGGAAGCGGCGAGCTTCATTCAGGCCTTCACGCGGATCGGGCTGATGCCGGATGCGGGCGGCACCTATTGGCTGCCGCGTCAGGTGGGTTTTGCCCGCGCGATGGGCATGGCGCTGTTCGCCGACAAGATCTCGGCGCGGCAGGCGGCTGACTGGGGCATGATCTGGGAGGCGATTGCCGAGGTCGATTTCGATCATCACTGGCGTGCCCGCGCGGCGCATCTGGCGAATGGCCCGACGGCGGCCTATCGCGCGGTGAAGCGGTCGCTGCGCGAGGGCTACAGCAATGATCTGTCGACCCAGCTGGAACTGGAGGCAGAGCTGCAGGGCAGCCTCGGCCAGAGCCATGATTTCCGCGAAGGCGTGACCGCGTTCCTCGAGAAGCGCGCGCCGAAATTCGAGGGGCGCTGAGCGCCTCGCGGCCTTGCCAAGTCGCCGCGCCCGCGCTAGCCAGAGCGCGCTGCGGGCGTGGCGAAATGGTAGACGCACGGGACTTAAAATCCCTTGGGCATTGCCCGTGCCGGTTCGAGTCCGGCCGCCCGTAGCCTTTTTCCGCGAAAATGTGAGCTATCGTGAGGCCGTCCGGGCATGGGCGTGCCGCAGGCTTGGCCAATCGAGGCTTGCCCGCTGACCTCCCGCCCCCTAAACCCTTGAGCCAAGCAAGGGAGATTTCATGGCTCGCAGACCGACGGGACCGGCCGATGACCGGCCGAAGACGAAGAAGATCGGCGCGCTCAAGGGGCTCGCCCCCTTCATCGCACCTTACAAGGGACTTGCCTTCGGGGCGCTCTTGGCGCTGATCGCCACCGCCTCGATCTCGCTGATCCTGCCGCTCGCGGTGCGCCGCGTGGTGGACGGGTTCCAGAAAGGCGCGGCGCTGCTCGATCAGTATTTCTTCGCCGCTCTGGTCATCGCCGGGCTGCTCGCGATCGGGACGGGCCTGCGCTACTACCTCGTGACGCGCTTTGGCGAACGGGTCGTGGCCGATATCCGCAAGGCGGTGTTCGACCGGGTGATCTCGATGAGCCCCGCCTTCTTCGAGCGGATTCTGACCGGCGAAATCATCTCGCGCATCACCACCGACACGACGCTGATCCTCTCGGTGATCGGGTCCTCCGTCTCGGTGGCGCTGCGCAATGTGCTGATCCTGATCGGCGGCCTGATCATGCTGCTCTTTACCTCGGCAAAGCTGACCGGGCTGGTGCTGCTGGTGGTGCCGGTGGTCGTGGTGCCGATCGTGGTTCTGGGCCGTCGCCTGCGGGTGCTGGGTCGCGAGAACCAGGACTGGATCGCGAATTCGTCGGGCTCGGCCTCGGAGTCGCTTCTCGCCGCGCAGACCGTGCAGGCCTTCACCCATGAGGCGATCACCCGCGAGAAATTCTCCGACGTCACCGAGAAAGCTTACCAGTCCGCCAAGAAGCGGATCGGCACGCGGGCAGTGATGACCGTGATCGTGATCTTCCTCGTCTTCGCAGGCGTCGTGGGCGTGCTGTGGATCGGTGCGCGCGACGTGCGTGGCGGCGAAATGAGCGTGGGCGAGCTGGTGCAGTTCGTGATCTACGCGGTGATGGTGGCGGGCTCTGTCGGCGCGCTGTCGGAAATCTGGTCCGAATTGCAGCGGGCGGCAGGCGCGACCGAGCGTCTGGTGGAGCTGCTGCAAAGCGAGGATTCGGTGAAGGACCCCGAGCATCCGGTGCCGCTGCCGCTGCCTGCAACCGGCGCGATCCGGTTCGAGGATGTGAGCTTCCATTACCCGTCGCGGCCGCAGGCCTCGGCGCTCGATCATGTCGATCTCGACATCGCGCCGGGCGAGACGGTGGCGCTGGTCGGGCCTTCGGGCGCGGGCAAGACGACCGTCGTGCAGCTGATCCAGCGGTTCTGGGACCCGGAGACCGGCAAGGTGACGATCGACGGCTACGACCTGCGCGACATGGCGCGGCACGATTTCCGTCAGGCGATCGCGCTGGTGCCGCAGGATCCGGTCGTCTTCGCAGCCTCCGCGCGCGAAAACATCCGCTTCGGCCGTCCCGATGCGAGCGATCGCGAAGTCGAAGAAGCCGCGCGCGCGGCCCATGCCTATGACTTCCTCGAAGCGCTGCCCGAAGGGTTCGACACCTATGTCGGCGAGCGCGGCGTGATGCTCTCGGGCGGTCAGAAGCAGCGTATCGCGATTGCGCGGGCGATCCTGCGCGACGCGCCGATCCTGCTGCTGGACGAGGCGACCTCGGCGCTCGATGCGGCCTCCGAACGCGAAGTGCAGGCGGCGGTGGATCAGCTGGCCAAGACCCGCACCACGGTGATCGTGGCGCACCGTCTGGCCACCGTGAAGAAGGCCGACCGGATCGTCGTCTTCGAGGACGGCAAGATCGTGGCGCAAGGCACGCATGACAGCCTCGTCTCCGAGGGTGGTCTTTATGCCGAACTCGCGAGGCTGCAGTTCACCGAAGGGGCGTGACGGGGGCGTTCGCGCCTTTGCACCTTGAATCCGGACGCTTGTTTCCCCACGTCAGAATTTGCGTGACGTGACGTTTTGGCGGCGGCGTAACTCTTGCCGTGGCGGGCGCTTTTGCCGCATCCTGCGCATGGCCCGTCAGTGGAGGAACGCGGCGGCCGCTGGAGGAGACTAATGCAGAAATTCGCGACAGTTGCCGACCGTGATGCGGTCGAGGCCGAGAAACCCTGGGAGGCGCGCAACCGCCCCGAAACGCTTTACGGCTTTCTGAGCGAGACCGCCAAGGCCCATGGCGATCGTCCGGCCCTGTCATTCCAGATCATGTCCGGCCCGACCGACAAGGCGGAGACGCTGAGCTGGTCGCAACTGCACGGCAAGGTCACGCAGGCTGCGAACCTGCTGCGCCATCTGGGCGTGGGGCCGACCGACACGGTGGCCTACCTGCTGCCGAACTCGCTCGAGACCGCGACTGTGCTTCTGGCAGGCGCGACGGCCGGGATCGTGAACCCGATCAACCCGCTTCTGGAGCCCGAGCAGATCGGCGCCATTCTGCGTGAGACCAAGGCGAAGGTTCTGGTGACGCTGAAGGCGTTCCCGAAGACCGACGTGGCGCAGAAGGCCGCCGAGGCCGTGCGGCTCGCGCCCAATGTCGAGACCGTGCTGGAGGTCGATCTCAATCGCTACCTCTCGCCGCCGAAAAGCTGGATCGTGCCCTTCATTCGCCCCAAGACCGAGGTGAAGCACAACGCGAAGGTGATGAGCTTCAATGGCGAAGCCAGCAAGATGCCCGGCGACCGGCTGATGTTCGACGATCCCAACGAGGATCGCGTCGCGGCCTATTTCCACACCGGTGGCACGACGGGCATGCCCAAGGTCGCGCAGCACAAGTATTCCGGCATGATCTATAACGGCTGGCTCGGCGGGCGGCTCTTGTTCAAGCAAGACGACGTGATGATGTGCCCGCTGCCGCTGTTCCATGTCTTCGCGGCCTATCCGATCCTGATGTCGGCCATCGCGAGCGGTGCGCATGTCATCTTCCCGACCCCTGCGGGCTATCGCGGGGAAGGGGTGTTCGACAATTTCTGGAAGCTGATCGAGCGCTGGCAGGTGACCTTCCTAATCACCGTGCCGACCGCTGTGTCCGCGATGGTGCAGCGCAAGGTCGATGCCGATATCTCCTCGCTGCGGATCGCGCTCTCCGGCTCGGCCCCGCTGCCGATCGAGCTTTACAACCGCTTCAAGGCCGCGACCGGGGTCGAGATCGCCGAGGGCTACGGCCTGACCGAGGCGACCTGTCTTGTGTCGGTCAACCCGGTGGACGGGATGAAGAAAGTGGGCTCGGTCGGTATCCCGATGCCCTATACCCATGTGCGCATTCTCAAGAAGCGCAACGGCACCTACGACGAATGCGCGCGCGATGAGATCGGCGAGATCTGCGTCGCCAATCCGGGTGTCTTCGAGGGCTCGACCTATACCGAGCCGGACAAGAACCACGATCTGTTCGCCGAGGAGCGGTTCCTGCGCACCGGCGATCTGGGCCGTATCGACGAGGATGGCTATCTCTGGATCACGGGCCGCGCGAAGGACCTGATCATCCGCGGCGGGCACAATCTCGACCCGGCGGAGATCGAGGACGCGCTGCTGAGCCACCCGGCGGTGGCTTTCGCGGGCGCGATCGGCCAGCCCGACAGTTTCGCGGGCGAGCTGCCCTGCGCCTATGTCGAACTGGTGGCCGATGCCGAGGTGACCAACGAGGAGCTGATGGAGCATGCGCGCGCCAATATCCACGAGCGCGCCGCGGTTCCGAAACATCTCGAGGTGATGGACGAGTTGCCGAAGACGGCGGTGGGCAAGATCTTCAAGCCCGACCTGCGCAAGAAGGCGATCATCCGGGTGCTCAATGCCGAGCTGGAGACGGCGGGCATCAAGGCGCATGTCATCTCGGTCACCGAGGACAAGAAGCGCGGTCTGGTGGCGCATCTGGCGACCACGGGAGACTGCGATCAGGATGCGCTGGCCCATAAGCTGGGCGAGTTCACCGTGCCGTGGGATTGGGCTCGGTAACCTGTCTCTCGCATCGCTAGCAACAATCGCGCCGCCCTCCGGGGCGGCGTTTCGATTGTGGAAACATCATGGCGGGGCATCGCGAAATTGCCCCGGTAGAGCCCCAGTGCGTCCCGATTCCGATGGTTAATGAAAGGTAACGAAGTCGTCCCCGCATCAAGAACGGGGCGGCGCCATCGAGATCGAGCGTGTCATGTTGTTACCGATTGCCAGTTTTGCGAAGCGCTGTCTTGCCCTGTTGGTGGCGAGCGTCCTCTATACCTCCGCCGCGCAGGCGGTGACGGTCGATCTGATCACCAACGGGGATTTCGAGACCGGCGATCTGTCGGGCTGGAATGCGACCAGCACCTCCTATGCTGAGGATTTCCAGATCAATAACGGGCGGTTCAATCCGCGCGGGCCGACGCGTCGCGTGGATCCGATCTCGGGCAGTTACGATGTGATGAACGAGCAGACCGGCTACGGTATCTCGACGCTGACGCAATTCTTCGCGGTCCCCGATCAGGTGATCAGCGCAAGTTTCAACTTCACCTATCAGCTCGTGAACCACTACGCGTTGGGCTTCGACGACCCCGATCAGCAGTTCCGCGTGAGCCTGATCGACGATGCAGGCGCGGTGATCTCGCAGATTTTCGCGACGCAGCCGGGCGATGCTACGACACAGGGCGCGACGCCGCTGAGCTACGATCTGACCAGCTACCTGCAGGCCGGGGCAGGTTCGACGCTGGGGATCCAGTTCGATGTCGAGACGAATTACTACTATATGAACGCCTCGCTCGACGAGATTGCGATGATGGTCGAGACGCCCGCCACCGTGCCGCTGCCGGCCTCGGTCTGGATGATGCTGGCGGGGCTGGGACTTTTCGCGGCGCTTGGCTGGTCGCGCAAGGCCCGGAATGGCGCGGATATCGCAAACTGCGAGGGTCCTGTCGCAGCGTAAGAGGCCGTGAAAGCGTCCCGACAACGCCTTCGACATATCCTCAGCCCGCCATGCAAGCGCCTCAATTGACCGGAAATCTCAAGGGGTGACGCCAGAAAGACGTCGATACAAAGGAGACACGGAATGCGCTGTCTGACTGCCCTTTTTTGCCTCTTCAAGCGCCGCGAGGATCGGATCGATCTGCGGATGAAAGAACTCGGCGCGATGCCCGCACCGTGCCGCAGACGCGTATCGCCTTTCGCTGAGATGCCGAAACCTCAGTAAAAGCACGCGCCTTAGTCAGCTACCCGTACCAGTAACGAAACGCCCGAGGGTCACTCCCAGCGGGCGTTTGTTTGTCTCAGGGGCCTGTCGCGCCGTGTGAGAGGCTCAGAAGTCGACCGCGACGCCGGGCAGGTCCAGCTCCTTCATAAGGTCGCGCACTTCCTGACGGGCCGCCACGTTGGAGATGTTGAGGCTCTCGACGCCGAGGTCCTTGAGGTCCAGAAGCGTCAGCCCGCGCGGGAACAGCTCGCGGAAGATCACCCGCTCCGAGAAGCCGGGCGAGACGCGGAATCCGATGCGCTTCGAGAGCTGCTCCAGCGCCGCGCCCACCTTGCGCTTGTTATGCATCTGCTGGGCGCCGACGCGGTTGCGCAGCACGATCCAGTCGATGGGCTTCAACCCCGCCTTCGCGCGCAGCTGCCGCGCCGACCAGACCATCTCGGAATAGATCGAGGGGCCGATCACCTTCGACGTCACCGGGTCGATCCGCGCCAGCAGGTCGAAATCGATGAAACTGTCATTGAGCGGCGTGACCAGCGTATCGGCCAGCGAATGTGCGACCTGAGACAGCCGCGTATGCGAGCCGGGGCAGTCGATCAGGATGAAGTCGCAGGACGGCTCCATCTCGGCCACGGCGGTCGACAGACGATGGTCATAGGGGTTCTCCCCCGGACCCAGCGTCGAGGCGTCCACCTCGGGCAGTTCGCGATAATCGGGGCAGGGCAGGTCGAGCCCCTCGCGATCCATATAGGCCAGCCGGTTCTCGACATAGCGCCCGAAACTGCGCTGCCGCAGATCGAGATCGAGCGCCCCGACCTTCCATCCCATCCGCGCCAAGGCGGTCGCCACATGCATCGAGGTGGTGGACTTCCCCGACCCACCCTTTTCGTTGCCCATCACGATGATATGCGCCAAGTCCCATCCCCGCTTTGTCTTGTGTCTTGTCCCTTACCAGACACTATAGATGGCAATAGGGAACTGGGGAAGGTGGCGCGCAAGGGGCGAGGTGAGATGGGGCTGGTGTGTGTGGTTTTGGTTGGGGGCTAGAAGGGCATGAAGAATTCATCTTTGTCGACATCGAGGAGCTTCGCGACCTCATCTTCATATAGGCTCGGAACCCAGTAAGCTTTGTCTTGAAGCCTCAGATAAAAGTTTCGAACGTCCTCATCGCTTGCAATCCAACTAACTTGATTGTTTTCGACCAGTATTTCAAATAGACGAGCCACTTGGGCATTTGTAAAGAATTTATGCCCTGAAAGTTTTTCGACAATATCGTGCGTGTATTGGAAGGTTGAGGATCTTTCTAGCTGGTCTATGAGCTCATTTTTTTCAGATTCAGTCGAAAGTTTGATGTCAGGAAATTTCTCAGAGAAAAAACTACTTAAGGATTTGTAAAGATTTATGCGTCCATAACTGTACTTGTTTTTCCACTCACGAGCTAGGAAGGGATTTATTGCTGTCTCATTCAACGGGGAGGCGAAGTCTGTGTCGCGACTAATTATCGAGACAAAACCACCAGCCTCTTGAATGAGGCCCTCCCAGTGTATCGCATCACCTAGACTATCGGGCTTCCCGGGGGGATTTCCCAATTTCACTCTCAGCCTTGCATTTTCAATATCATCGGTGTCGATGTTTTTATGCTTTGAGGCCGCGAAAAGGTCCGATATCAATTTGTCGGCAGCGAGCGTTTCCGCCTCCGCATGGCTTTTTATGTCTAAAACCATCTCGGCGAGAATCTTGTTGGCATCAGAAATTTTCTTTCTGATGTTCTTTATCTTCTCCGAATCGTCGCAGATCCTAGGGGGAGCGAATGAAAATTTGTTTCCACTAAGAGTATTTAGTGACTGAGAAATAACCTTGGCTCTGTTCCGCGTGACTTCATTAAGGAGATGAGAGTTTGTAACAAGTCTAACCTCCTTATCTTTTATCAGAGTGACTAGCTTTTCCATCTCGGCAATATCGTCTGAGCCGAAACGAAAGAAGTCGAGAAGAATGTTTGCGTCTAAAAATATTGTTTCCATAAAACAAAAGGAGGGCTGGCGCCCTCCTCTCCTTTACCTCGAAAACTTCTTGTACTTCACCCGCTTCGGCTCCACGGCATCCGGACCCAGACGACGGATCTTGTCTTCCTCGTAATCCTCGAAGTTGCCCTCGAAGAATTCCACATGGGCGTCGCCCTCGAAGGCGAGGATGTGGGTGCAGAGGCGGTCGAGGAAGAAGCGGTCGTGCGAGATGATGATCGCGTTGCCGGCGAAGTCTTCGATCGCGGCTTCCAGCGCCTGCAGGGTTTCGACGTCCAGATCGTTGGTCGGTTCGTCGAGCAGCAGCACGTTGCCGCCTTCTTTCAGCAGCTTGGCCATGTGGACGCGGTTGCGCTCACCGCCCGAGAGGAGACCGACCTTCTTCTGCTGGTCGCCGCCCTTGAAGTTGAACGCGCCGCAATAGGCACGGCTGTTGACCTGCGCGTCGCCCAGTTCGATCAGCTCGGCCCCGCCGGAGATTTCCTCCCAGACGGTCTTGTTCGCATCGAGCGCATCGCGCGACTGGTCGACATAGGCCAGCTTGACCGTGTCGCCCACGGTGATCTCGCCGGTGTCGGGCGTGTCCTGACCGGTGATCATGCGGAACAGCGTGGATTTACCCGCACCGTTCGGGCCGATCACGCCGACAATGGCGCCCGGCGGGATCGAGAAGGACAGGTTCTCGATCAGTTGCTTGTCGCCGTAGTGCTTCGAGATGCCCTCGACCTCGATCACCTTGCCGCCCAGACGCGGGCCGTTCGGGATGATGATCTGGGCCTTGCCGACGCGCTCGCGCTCGGACTGGTCCGCCATCTTCTCATAGGCCGAGATACGCGCTTTGGACTTCGCCTGACGCGCCTTGGCGCCGGCGCGGATCCACTGAAGTTCCTTCTCGAGGACTTTCTGCTTGGCCTTGTCTTCGCGGGCTTCCTGCTCGAGGCGCTTGGCTTTCTGCTCCAGCCATGCGGAGTAATTGCCCTCGTAGGGGATGCCGCGGCCGCGCTCGAGTTCGAGGATCCACGAGGTGATGTCGTCGAGGAAGTAACGGTCGTGCGTGACGCAGAGGATCGTGCCCTTGTACTCGATCAGGTGCTTTTGCAGCCAGGCGATCGTTTCCGCGTCGAGGTGGTTGGTCGGTTCGTCGAGCAGCAGCATGTCGGGCGCTTCCAAGAGCAGCTTGCACAGCGCGACCCGGCGGCGCTCACCGCCCGAGAGGGTTTCGACATCGGCCTCGTCGGGCGGGCAGCGCAGGGCTTCCATCGCGACGTCCACCTGGCTGTCGAGATCCCAGAGGTTCTCGGAATCGATCTCGTCCTGCAGCTGGGCCATCTCCTCGGCGGTCTCGTCCGAGTAGTTCATCGCCAGCTCGTTGAAACGCTCCAGCTTGGCCTTCTTGGCGGCCACGCCTTCCATGACGTTGCCGCGCACGTTCAGCGCCGGGTCCAGATCGGGCTCCTGCGGGAGGTAGCCGACCTTCGCGCCTTTCGCGGCCCAAGCCTCGCCCGAGAAATCCTTGTCGATTCCCGCCATGATGCGCAGCAGCGTGGATTTACCCGCGCCGTTGACGCCCACGACGCCGATTTTCACGCCGGGCAGAAAGGACAGGCGGATGTTTTCGAAGCATTTCTTGCCACCCGGATAGGTCTTCGAGACACCATCCATGTGATAGACATATTGATAGGACGCCATGGTCGACCTCGTTTGGAATAAGGGGTTTGGGCGCCTTCTATGCGGAAAGCCGGCATAGGGAAAGGGGGCGTGGCGGGGGCCTACGGGCGAGCCTGCCGTTCCTGTCGTTTAACTGTCATTTTTCAAGGTGCGCAGATGCGCAGAACTGTGTGTAAAAAGGATAGTTTTCCGCGAATGCGAACGGTCTTAAATCCCCGTCATCGCCGAGGGCACAGACGCTTCCCCCTGTCGCTTCGCTCTCGGTGAAAAGGACAACACGCGTATTCGTATAGGAGAGTAACAATGAAAACGCTGATCACGACTTCCGTCCTCGCCCTCGCCCTGAGCACCTCGCTGGCCGCTGCCGGCGGTGACGGCTACGGCTCCATCGCACCGTCGATGTCGCAAAGCTCCTCGGCCAGCAAAGGCTCGGCTGTTGGTGAAGTGACCCCCGGCAAAGCGCAGATCGCTGCCCAGCTCGGCCTGAACCCGGCTGAATACACCACCGCCGAACTGTTCCGCATCCAGAACGCGCTGCGCAACGGTAACCGCGAAGAGGCGAAATACGTCATCAACCACACCAACCGTGAGCCGGTTGACGTGGCGCCGCAGCCCGTGATGGGCCGTGACGCGTAAGATCGACACAGTCTTCTGACCGAAAACGGCCCCTTCGCAGGGGCCGTTTCTATATCCGGCCCATCGTGCCGGTTTCTTTCGAAAATACGGTTTCCTTTTGTATTCCAGTTACTTCACGGAATCCGGACTGGATGAGAGTTCCCTGTGTGTATGTGCCTGAGTGAACACGGGGTGGGGCCAAAACGGCCTTTTGTGCGCGAATTGGGAGCATATGTCAGGGTCATCGGCGCCAGATGGTGCCGCTGGAAATTAACCTGCTGATGAAAGGACTTCATCATGACCCGCAATCTTCTGACCACAGCTATCGCAGCTTTTGCCCTCACCGCCGGTTCCGCCGGGATTGCCTCGGCAGCCCCGATCCACAACTGGTCCACGCATGATTCAGGTCTGGGTGTCATCGCCCCGTCGATGTCGCCGCAGCCTCAGCCGTCCTCGATGGTCGTCAATGCCACCAATCAGGGCAAGACCCAACTTGCGGCGCAGCTGCAAACCTTCGCCGGCCTGAACAATGTCGATCCCACGCAATATTCCGTGGAGGAGTTGCAGAAGATGTTGCACGCGGCCCGCAATGGCGATGTCGCCAAGCTCGCCTATTACCGCAGCCATGCGGACCGGCAGTTGGGCGGTCCCGGTCTTGGCGAGACCACGCCGGGCAAGACCCAGATGGCCGAGCAGCTTGGGCTCAACCCCGATGATTACACCGTGGCCCAGCTCCAGCGCATCCAGCATGACGTGCAGCGTGGACGTTACGGCGACGCCAATTACATCGTGACCCAAGGTGCCTCGTCGCAACCTGCGATGATGCTGTTTGCGCCCAGTGCCAAATGAGCTGATATGAGCTGTCTCCACGAAAAGGGCGGTCCTCCGGGGCCGCCTTTTTCATGCGCTTTGACAGGGCGTTCAAAGCCTGTATCCCTGAGCGAAGACGATGGGAGAGACGATGCTCAAGACGCTGCACCATTACTACGAGGAGGATTCCCGCCGCGCCCATGTGTTTCGCTACGCGCTTCTGGCCTTCGATCTTGCCACGATCCTCTTCGTCATCGTCACCTCCTTCTTTCCCCACACGGTCACGATTGAAGTCATCGATGCGGTGATCGGCGTCGTGATCGTGGTTGATTTCCTCGCCCGCTACGCGATCTCAGGCGAGAAGGTCCGCTTCTGGACCCGCGCGGCGACATGGGCCGACATTATCGCGATCGCGTCGTTCCTCGCGCCGATCGCAGGGGAGGGGCTGGGCTTCCTGCGGATTCTGCGGACGTTGCGCTTGCTGCATACCTATCAGCTCATGGCGCGGCTGCGTCACGACTTCAAATTCTTCCGCCATCATCAGGAAATCATCATCGCCGCGATCAATCTGGGCGTGTTCCTCTTCGTGATGACGGGGCTGATCTATGCCACGCAGGTGCGGATCAATCCGCAGATTTCGAACTATGCCGATGCGCTCTATTTCACCGTGACGACGCTGACCACGACGGGGTTCGGGGATATTACGCCCAAGGGCGAATGGGGGCGGATGATCTCGGTCGCCATCATGATCTTCGGCGTCACGCTATTCTTGCGGCTCGCGCAGGTGCTGTTCCGGCCCACCAAGGTGCGCCATGAATGCCCGACCTGCGGGCTGAGTCTGCACGACGCCGATGCGATCCACTGCAAACATTGCGGCGAGGTCATCCACATCGACACCGAAGGGCTGACCTGAGCTTCAGCAGGGCTTCGCGAGCACCATCACATACCACGGGCCCTTGCCGTCGCGCTGGGGCACGACCGCCACGCCGATACGGGTGATCCCGCGCAGCAGGATGTTGCGGCGGTGACCGGGCGAATGCATCCAGTCGTCGAAGGTGATACGCGGATTGCGCTGGCCCATCGCGATATTCTCGGCGATCAGGCAGGCGCGGAAGCCTTCGCGTTTGGCCCGGGTCAGCACGTCCGAGCCGTCCGAGCCCTTGTGGTCGAAGAACCCCTTGCGCGCCATGTCGCAGGCCTGCGCCTCGGCGGTGGCGATCAGGCGCGGGTCCATCTCGACCGGGTTCAGCCCGTTCACCTGACGCTGCTGCGAGGCCGCTTTCGCGATCACCCAGCCCAGCCCGTCATTGATGTAGCACCCGTTGGCCTGCGCCGCGACGGGCAGCAGGCCGGCAAGCAATGCGGACAGGGCGAGAGTGCGGATCAAACGAGCCTTCCCCAGAGATCGTATTCCGAGGCCTCATCGACCTCGACCGTCACGATATCACCGGGGCTGAGATTCTCGAAATCCTCATCGATGAAAAGATTGCCGTCGATCTCGGGCGCGTCCGCCTTGGTGCGACAGGTGGCGCCTTCCGCATCGACCGCATCGACGATGACCTGTTGGACGGAGCCGACCTTGGCTTGCAGCTTCGCCTCGGAAATCGCCTGCGCCTTCTCCATGAAGCGGTTCCAGCGGTCCTGCTTCACCTCGTCGGGCACGTGATCGGGCAGGGTGTTGGAGCGCGCGCCCTCGACGTTTTCATATTGGAAGCAGCCGACGCGATCGAGCTGCGCCTCGTCCATCCAGTCGAGCAGATATTGGAACTCGTCCTCGGTCTCGCCGGGATAGCCCACGATGAAGGTCGAGCGCAGCGTGATATCCGGGCAGGCCGCGCGCCATGCTGCGATCTCGTCGAGCGTCTTGGCCGAGGCCGCGGGCCGCGCCATCCGCTTGAGCACATCCGGGTGGGCGTGCTGGAACGGAATGTCGAGATAGGGCAGCACGCCGCCGCTATTCTCCTGCGCCTCCGCCATCAGCGGGATCAGGTTGCGCACATGCGGGTAGGGGTAGACGTAATGCAGCCGCACCCACGCGCCGAGCGAGCCCAGATCACGGGCGAGATCGGTGATATGCGCGCGGTGGCCCCGCTCTTCGGCATGTTTGATATCGACGCCGTAAGCGGACGTGTCTTGGCTGATCACCAGCAATTCACGCACGCCCGCGCCGACGAGCTTCTCGGCCTCGCGCACGATCGCATGGGCCGGACGGCTGACGAGGCGGCCGCGCATGTCGGGGATGATGCAGAACTTGCACTTGTGGTTACAGCCTTCGGAAATCTTCAGATAGCTGTAATGGCGCGGCGTCAGCTTCACGCCCGCCGCGGGCAGCAGATCGACGAAGGGATCGGGATCGGGGGGCACGGCGGCATGGACCGCGTCCAGCACCTGTTCATATTGATGCGGCCCCGTCACCGCCAGAACGCAAGGATGCGTGCCGGTGATATATTCGGGCTCCGCACCCAGACAGCCCGTCACGATGACCCGGCCGTTTTCATTCAGCGCCTCGCCGATCGCCTCGAGGCTTTCCGCCTTGGCGCTGTCGAGAAACCCGCAGGTATTCACGATGACCGCATCCGCGCCCGCGTAATCGGGCGAGATCGCGTAACCCTCGGCGCGCAGCCGCGTCAGGATGCGTTCGCTGTCGACCAGTGCCTTGGGGCAGCCAAGCGAGACCATCCCGATCAGCGGCTGACCGGGGCGGGGGGCATCCGAGATGCGCGCGCGGGGCGCGAGATCGGGACGCAGGTTCGGAGGGTTTGTGCTCATGGCGCGCGATATAGCCCTTGCGGGGCGTTCCGAAAAGCCCCCCGCGTGACGGACGGCATTCCCATGGCAAGAGGGGCGGATTTCGGCCCGACACACGGCAAAAGAGAAAACGCTTGCCAGATCAGGTATATTTAAAGTTGAATATTTGAAGCTGTTTTTCGAACGGCACAGCCGAGGCGCAGGGGGGAAGGGAGAGCCTGCCTGCGCGAAAAACCGGCTCAGAGGGAGGAAACTAATGCAGAAGTTTGGAATACCCCGTTTTGCCGGGGCGGTTTCGTTGTGCCTGGCGTTGGGCGTACCTAGCGTCGCAAGCGCGACCGAGGGCTATTTCGCCCTTGCCTACGGGCCCGCGCAGCGCGGTGTCGGCGGGGCCGGGGTGGCTTATTCGGTCGACCCAATGTCGGCGGCGATCAACCCCGCGAATATCGCCGATATCGGCCACGCGATGACCTTCGGGCTCGAGGCCTTCTCGCCGCGGCGAGGGTTCGATGCGAACGGGTCCCCCCCTTTGCCCAATGGTGGGGCAGATTCGGGGCATGACTGGTTTGCGATCCCGAATTTCGGCTATAACCGCCCGCTGGAAGGCGGCGGCGCGCTGAATGTCATGGTCTATGGCAATGGCGGGATGAACACGAGCTACCCCGATGTCGCGAACCCGAACTGCGGGGTAGCAACCGGAATTTTCTGCGATGGCAAGGCGGGCGTCGATCTGATGCAGATGTTCGTCTCGGTCGGTTACGGGCGCAAAGACGGCAATCTCAGTTGGGGTGTCGCACCGACCTTTGCCGTGCAGCGCTTCGCGGCACGCGGTATTTCATCACTCTCGGGAAACTCGGTCGATCCAACGAATTTCTCGGGCAGAGGCTACGACATCTCCACCGGGTTCGGCCTGCGCGCCGGTCTGAAATACGAGATCTCGCCGCAGGTCACGGTTGGCCTCGCGGGGCAGACCCGCTTCAAGATGACGAAATTCGACAAGTATGCCGGGCTTTTCGAAGATGCGGGCAGCTTTGACATTCCCGCCTCGGTCAGCGCGGGCGTCACCTTCAAGCCGCGCAGCGATCTGACGCTGATGCTCGATTATCAGCGGATCTTCTACAGTAATATCGCCGCGGTCGGGAATTCCAATACCAACGGGCTTTTCGGGGACAAGGGCGGCGCGGGCTTTGGCTGGGACGATGTGGATGTCGTCCGGATCGGCGCGGAATGGCAGCAGACGCCGGATATGACCTGGCGCGCGGGCTATGCCTACGCGACGAACCCGATCGGCAAGGAGGATGTGATGCTGGGCGTGCTCGCCCCCGGCGTGGTCGAGCATCATTTCAGCTTCGGCGGGGCGAAGAAGCTCAACGAGCGCGACACGTTCGATTTCGCGATCAACTATGTCGCGCCGCATAAGGTCAAAGGGCCGGGCATGTTCGGCGGCGATATCGAATTGGACATGCACCAATTCTCGGCCTCGGTGGGCTGGACCCGTCGGTTCTGACCCTCTGGCCAACGACCAAAGAAAAAGGGCGCCTCGTGGGGCGCCCTTCGTCATTCGATCGCGGTTGCCTCAGCGGCGACGGTCGCGGCGCGAGCTCATCGGCTGGAAGGCGACGCCGACATGGGCCTCGCAATAGGGCTTGCCGGATTGGCTCGGCAGGCCGCAGAACCAGAATTCCTCGGTCGCAGGGTCACCGATCGGCCATTTGCAGGTGCGCTCGGTCAGTTCCATCAGGCCAAGCTTCTTGGCGTGTTTCTCGACCTCACCGACCTTGGCCAGCGCGGCCGGGTCGATCTCGTTGGCGGAGGGCTGCGGCGGCAGCGGCTGACCGGCGGGGATGATCGCCTTGCGCGCGGGCGCGGCCGACGGAGCTGCGGCCTGAGCGGGCGCGGGGCTTGCCGGTTTCGCGGCGGGCTTGGGCTCGGGCGCCTCGGCTGCGGGCTGCGCGGCGGGCTTCTCTGCCTTCGCCTCGACCTTCTCGGGCTTGGCTTTCGGCTCGGGTTTCGCGGGCTCTGCTGCGCCGCCGGTGCGGTTCGACAGGCCGAGGCGATGCACCTTGCCGATCACCGCGTTGCGCGTCACACCGCCCAGCTCTTTCGCGATCTGGCTGGCCGATTGGCCTTCGGTCCACATCTTCTTGAGCAATTCGACGCGTTCATCGGTCCAGGACATGGGCATCCTTCCTTGGTTTCCTGCAAGTCCGTCTCGCAGGCCATTCCAGTTTCTATCCCTATTTTAGCGGGAGAGCGCAGAGATACAATCGCGAGGCCCGCTTTTCAAGGCCCGCGAGGACGTCCAGAGCCGTGCGCAAGCGGGAAACCAGCTGTGCGCGGGCTGCGTTGAGCTGCGGGCCGCAAGCGTGTAGGGAGCGGGCAACAACGGGAGTATCAGGATGTACGAGATCGGTGTGCGCCGTTTTGGCGCGGTGAACTGGATGGGCCTGCGGATGCTGGGGTGGCGCGAGATTCGCCGCTTTCTCGCGGTCTGGCAGCAGACGGTGCTGGCGCCGCTGATCACCGCCGGTCTGTTCCTGACCGTCTTTGCGCTGGCTTTCGGGCGCAACCGCGCCGATGTTCTGGGCGTCGATTTCCTGCATTTCATCGCGCCGGGCGTCCTGATGATGACGGTGATCCAGAACGCTTTCGCCAACACATCTAGCTCGATCGTGATCGCGAAGGTGCAGGGCAATATCGTCGACACGCTGATGCCGCCGCTTGCGCCGTGGGAAATCCTCGTGGGTTATCTGACCGGCGCGGTGGCACGTGCGCTGATCGTGGCCGTGGTGATCTGGCTCGGGCTGTTTGCCGTGCTGGGGCAGGGGATCGCGCATCCGCTCTGGGCGATTGCGGCGGTCGTGCTCGGCGCGGCCTTCCTTGGCGGTCTGGGCATTCTGGCGGCCGTCTTCGCCGACAAGTTCGACCAGATGGCGGCGATCACCAACTTCATCATCACACCGCTGTCGTTCCTGTCGGGCACGTTCTACTCGGCCAAGGCGCTGCCGCCGGCCTTCCAGATCCTGACTCATTACAACCCGGTCTTCTACCTGATCGACATGGCCCGCTTCGGGTTCTTGGGCGTGTCCGACGCCTCGCCGTGGCACGGGTTGGCCGTGATCTGCGCCGCGCTGGTCGTGGTTCTGGGTCTCGGCTGGTACTGGCTGCGCATCGGCTATCGCATGAAGCCGTGAGCCGCGCTTAAACGGCGCGTGGCCGTTCAGGCCGAATGCGCGCCGCCCGCGAGGCCTTTCACGAAGTCCAGCACTTCCGCCACCGGCTTGCCCTCGGCGATCTCTTTCACGATGGCCGAGCCCACGACGCAGCCATCGGCCACGCCCGCGATGGTTTTCGCGGCTTCGGGCGTCGTGATGCCGAAGCCCACGATCACCGGCAGATCGGTCTTCGCCTTGATCCGGGCGACTTCCGGGCCGACCTCGGTCGCCTGCGCGGCCTGAGAGCCGGTAATCCCCGTCACCGAGACGTAATAGACGAAGCCCGAGGTGTTCTGCAGCACCTTCGGCAGACGCTTGTCATCGGTCGTCGGCGTCGCGAGGCGGATGAAGTTGATCCCGGCGGCCTGCGCGGGGATGCAAAGCTCGACATCTTCCTCGGGCGGCAGGTCGACCACGATCAGCCCGTCGATCCCGGCCGCCTTCGCGTCTTCGAGGAAGCGATCGACGCCGCGCGAATAGATCGGGTTGTAATAGCCCATCAGCACGATCGGCGTGGTGTCGTCGGTCTTGCGAAACTCCGCCGCCATATCGAGCGTCTTCTGCAGCGTCTGCCCACCATCGAGCGCGCGCTGGCCCGCCAGCTGGATCGTCGGACCGTCGGCCATCGGATCGGTGAAGGGCACGCCCAGCTCGATGATGTCGACGCCTGCCGCCGGCAGGCCCTTCATCACCTCGAGCGAGGTTTCCAGATCCGGGTCGCCCGCCATGATGTAGGAGACGAAGGCTTTCTTGCCCTCTTCCTTGAGGCTGGCGAATTTGGCGTCGATGCGAGTCATGGCGTCCCTCCGGCTGGTCCCGAAGCGGTTTGCGCGAAGAGGGCGGGAAAATCAATGCCTCGCGCGCGGTCTCGCCCGCCGCGACGGCCCGGCGCTACATCTTCGAGGGGCCGTTGATCATCCACGCCGTTCCGAAACGATCGCGCAGCATTCCGAACCCGTCGGCCCAGAACGTGTCGTCAAAGGGCATCATCATCTCCTCGGCGCCGTCCATCAGCCGCTCGAAGATCGCCTTCGCGGCCTCCCGGCTGTCCGAGACATGCGAGATCGAGACCGAGCTTTGCGGGCGGTCGCGCCCCTCGGGCCAATCCGAGGCCATCAGCGCGCCGTCCCCGAGCTTGATCAGCGCATGCATGATCCGCGCCTTGCTCGCCTCGCTCATGCCTTCGCTGGCCTCGGGCATATCGCCATAGCGCATGAGGAAGGGCGGCTCGGTGCCGAAGAGGTCGGCATAGAAGCGCATCGCCTCTTCGCAATTTCCCTGAAAGTGGATGTAGGGTTCGAAACTCATCGCGGTCACCTCCGTGAACAAGAAGGCCAGCCTATCACGATTCCGGGCCTCGCGCGCGCTTGCACCGGGGGCGGCCAGTGAATAAGAAGCGCGCAGCCACAAACAGGAGGGCGAAATGGGTTTCAAGATGGGTATCGTGGGTCTGCCGAACGTGGGCAAATCGACCCTCTTCAACGCGCTGACCAAGACGGCGGCCGCGCAGGCGGCGAATTTCCCCTTCTGCACGATCGAGCCGAATGTCGGCGAAGTCGCCGTTCCCGATGAGCGGATCGACACGCTGGCGCAGATCGCCGGCTCTAAAGAGGTGATCCCGACCCGCATGACCTTCGTCGATATCGCAGGCCTCGTGAAAGGCGCCTCGAAAGGGGAAGGTCTGGGCAACCAGTTCCTCGCCAATATCCGCGAAGTCGATGCGATCGCCCATGTGCTGCGTTGCTTTGAAGATGGCGATGTGACCCATGTGGAGGGCCGCGTCGATCCGGTGGCCGATGCCGAGACCATCGAGACCGAGCTGATGATCGCCGATCTCGAAAGCCTCGACAAACGCATCGCGAACCTCGCCCGCAAGGTGAAATCCGGCGACAAGGACGCGAAAGAGGCGATGCGCCTTCTCGAACAGGCGAAAGAGGCTCTGGAAGCGGGGCGCCCCGCGCGCACCGTCGAGGTGTCCGAGGACGACCGCAAGGCGTGGAACATGCTGCAGCTGCTGACCGCCAAGCCGGTTCTCTATGTCTGCAATGTCGAGGAAGGCTCCGCCGCGACCGGCAACTCGAAATCCGAAGCGGTCGCCAAGATGGCCGCCGAGCAGGGCGCGGGCACCGTGGTTATCTCGGCCAAGATCGAAGAGGAAATCTCGCAGCTCGACGCCGAGGAAGCCGAGATGTTCCTCGAAGAGATGGGTCTGGAAGAGGCCGGGCTCGACCGCCTGATCCGCGCGGGTTACGACCTGCTGGGCCTGCAGACCTATTTCACCGTCGGCCCGAAAGAGGCCCGCGCCTGGACGATCCGCAAGGGCACGCTGGCCCCGGCGGCGGCGGGCGTCATTCACGGCGATTTCGAACGCGGCTTCATCCGCGCCGAGACGGTCTCCTACGATGACTACGTCGCCAATAAGGGCGAAGCGGGCGCGAAAGAGGCGGGCAAGTTCCGCGTCGAGGGCAAGACCTACGAGGTCAAGGACGGCGACGTGCTGCACTTCCTGTTCAACGCGTGAACCTCGGCTGGGGGCGTTACTTCTTCGCCCCCGCCTTGACCTCCGTGATCGCGTCGGCATCCACCATCTGCCACGGCATCCCCGCATTGCGGTAGAGCCGTTTGCCGAGGTCGGGATAATCGCCGACGTCATGGGCCAGCCGCTGACCCACCACGAGCAGCCGCAACACCTCCGCCCCGGTATTCTCGATCGTATGGGCCGCGCCGCCCGCGCGGTAGCCGATGAAATCGCCCGGCCCGATCGCGTGGCGTTCTTTACCAATCCGCGCGGTCGCGTGGCCTGAGAGCACGAAGATCGCCTCGTCCTCGTGGTGGTGGCGGTGAAACTCGGTGGTCTCGCAGCCGGGCTCCACCTCGATGATATGCACCCCGATCCCGGTCAGCCCCGTCGCATCGCCAAGGCTCTTGTTGATCCGCCGCGCATTGGGATTGAGAAAATGCGCCTTCGACAGCCCTTCCATCGCCGCGATCTCATCGGCCCGGATCAGATACCGGTCTTCGCTCATCGCGCCCCTCCTTCTCCTTGATCCAAATATCCCCGCCGGAGGCTTCCGCAGTCTCAGCCCGGGATCCGGTCCAGGATAGCAGAGACATCGCTACCCGCCATCGCCCCGGTGGTCCGGCCCGCCTTGCCCGCGAGCCGGGTCGCGACGAAGGCGTCGCTCACTGCCGCAGGAGCATTTCGGATCAGCAGCGACGCGGTCAGGAGCAGTGCCAGCCGTTCCGCGAACCAGCGCGCCTCGGCCTCGGGCGGCAGGGCGGGCCAGCGAGCGAGGTGATCGGCCAGCGCCGCGTCATAGCGCGGATCGGTGCCGCGCGCGGCGTTCAGCTCCGCGCGCAGCATCTCCGCCGCCAGTGGCTCCTTGGCCAAGGTGCGCAGGATGTCGAGACAGATCACGTTGCCCGAGCCCTCCCAGATCCCGTTCAGCGGGGCCTCGCGGTAGAGCATCGGCATCGGCGTGTCCTCGACATATCCAATGCCGCCCAGCACCTCCATCGCCTCGTAGGTCACGACGGGGCAGCGCTTGTTGCCGTAGTATTTCGCGAGCGCCACGCCGATCCGGGCAAAGGCGCGATCCTCGGGGCGGGTGCTGTCGAAGGCTTCCGCCACCCGCATCCCCAGCGTCAGCGCGCCTTCCCAATCCAGCGTCAGATCGGCCAGCACCACGTGCATCAGCGGCTGGTCGATCAGGCGGCGCTGGAAGGCGGAGCGATGCGTGGCCCAGTGATGCGCCTCGGAAATCGCGGCGCGCATCAGCCCCGCAGGCGCCAGCGCCGTGTCGAGCCGGGTGTGATGCACCATCTCGATGATCGTGGCGACGCCCCGGCCTTCCTCGCCCAGAAGATGGGCCACCGCGCCCTCATATTCGATTTCGGAGGACGCGTTGGAACGATTGCCCAGCTTGTCCTTCAGCCGCTGGATGCGGATCGCGTTGCGCTCGCCTTCCAGCCATCGCGGGACGAGGAAGCAGCTGAGCCCGGCCTCGGTCTGCGCCAGTGTCAGGAAGCCGTCCGACATCGGCGCAGAGCAGAACCACTTGTGCCCGGTCAGCCGCCAATCCCCGTCGGCGCGCTCGGCCCGCGTGGTGTTCGCGCGCACATCCGAGCCGCCCTGCTTCTCGGTCATCGCCATGCCGAGCGTCGCGCCGGTCTTCTCGCCCACCGGCAGCACGCGCGGGTCATAGCTGCGCGCGGTCAGTTTCGGGCGCCAGAGCGCGGCGATCTCGGGCGTGGCCTCGAGCGCGGGCACCGCGGCATAGGTCATCGTCATCGGGCAGCAGCTGCCGGGTTCGATCTGGCTTGCAAGATAGACCATCGCGGCATGGGTGGCATGACCGCCCTTCGCGCCTTCCCACGGCAGCGCGGCATAGCCCGCGCCGATCCCGGCCTCCATGAACCGGTGATAGGCAGGGTGGAAGCGGACCTCGTCGAGCCGCCGCCCGCCCATATCGAACAGCCGCAGCTCCGGCAGGTAGCGGTTCGCGTCACGGCCCGCCTCGCGCATCTCCGTGGTGCCGAGGGTCTGACCGTAATCCGACAGGGCCTCGACCTGCGCGCCCGCCCGCGAAATAGCCTCGCGCAGTGGCGCGTCCGTGGAGTAGAGGTCGAGATCGCCGCGCGCGGGCGGCTGGTTCTCGACGCGGTGGGTGGGCAGATCGGCGCGGGGATCGGGTGTGGTCATGGTCGGCTCCTCCTGATCCGGATGGTAGGCTCGCGCCGTAGAACATGCGAGCGACACGCGGCGGCAGGGGTTTCCTCTCCGCCTCCGCCGCCTAGATCAGGCGCGAAAGGGAGACCCATCATGAGCAACTGGCAGAAATCCGACGACGCGGTCGCAAAGCTCACCCCCGAGCAATATCGCGTCACCCAGCAAAACGGCACCGAACGGCCCTTTACCGGCGAATATGACGACCACGCCGCCAAGGGCATCTATGTCGACGTGGTCTCGGGCGAGCCGCTTTTCGCGTCTTCCACCAAATACAACGCGGGCTGCGGCTGGCCGTCCTTCACCAAACCGCTGATCGACGCGCATGTCGTGGAACTGACCGACACCAGCCACGGGATGACCCGGGTCGAGGTGCGCTCGAAACATGGTGACAGCCATCTGGGCCATGTCTTCCCCGACGGGCCGCGCGATCAGGGGGGCTTGCGCTATTGCATCAACTCCGCCTCGCTGCGCTTCGTGCCTTACGAGGAGATGGAGGCCGAGGGCTACGGCGACTACATGGACCGGGTCGAGTAAGCACGACGCCAAGTGAAGCACGCGGGGCGCGCGAGCCCGGGGGCCTTTACCTTCCCCCGGGCCGGTGGCAGGGTCCGCGCAACATCATATGACAAAGGGGGCGCGGGCATGCGCAAGCTGGAACTTGGTCAAAGCGGGATCATGGTGTCCGAGATTTGTCTCGGGACGATGACCTGGGGCAGCCAGAACACCGAGGCCGAGGGCCAAGACCAGATCGATTTTGCGCTCGACCGTGGAATCAATTTCCTCGACACGGCCGAGATGTATCCGGTGAACCCGGTGAAGGCCGAGACGATGGGCCGGACCGAGCAGATCGTGGGCACTTATCTGGCCAAGCGCGGCAAGCGCGACGATCTGGTGGTGGCCACCAAGATCACCGGCGAGGGCTCAAACGCGATCGAAGGCGGCCCCGAGATCAGCCCGACCCGGATCCGTCAGGCTGTGACGGATTCGCTGACCCGTCTTCAGACGGACTACATCGACCTCTACCAGTTCCACTGGCCCAATCGCGGCTCATATCACTTCCGCAAGACGTGGCGCTACAATCCGTCGAAGCAGCCCTCGAAGCAGGAGGTGCTCGACGATATGAGCGCCTGTCTCGAGACGCTCGAAGATCTGCGTAAAGAGGGCAAGATCCGCGAATTCGGCCTGTCGAACGAGACCGCATGGGGCACCGCGCAATGGCTGGCGCTGGCCGAGGCGGGCAAAGGGCCGCGCGTGCAGTCGATCCAGAACGAATATTCGCTGATGTGCCGCTACTACGACCTCGATCTGGGGGAGCTGGGCTATCACGAGAAGGTCACGCTGCTGGCCTATTCGCCGCTGGCCGCGGGTATCCTGACGGGCAAATATTCGGGCGACGTGATCCCCGACAACACCCGGCGCGCGCTGGTCAACAATCTCGGCGGGCGGGCCAATCCGCGTGCCTTCGAGATCGCGGATGGCTATGTGGCGCTCGCCAAGGAGTTCGACCTCGATCCGGTGACGATGGCGATTGCGTGGGTGATGAGCCGTCCCTTCCCGGTGATCCCGATCGTCGGCGCGACCTCGGTCGACCAGCTCAAACCGAACCTCGACGCAGAAGGCGTGGAACTGCCGAAGGAACTGCTCGACAAGATCGCGGAGCTCCACAAGCATTCCCCGATGCCCTACTGATGCGCGCGGCGTCGATCTTTCTGTGCGCTGCGCTCGCCCTGGCGGGCTGCCAGCCCTTCGGCCCTGCCGACGGGACCGACACGTCCGAGCAACTGCCGCTGGTCGGGCAGGAGAAGATCGATGCCGAGAAATTCGAATGCGTCGCGCGCGGCGGCAAATGGCTCGCGCGCGACGGGGCGTTCATCTGTGTGAAGATGACCTCCGATAGCGGCAAGAGCTGTCAGGCGGGCAGCGAGTGCGAGGGCGAATGCCTCGCGCGCTCGAAAACCTGCGCGCCGGTGACGCCGCTTCTGGGCTGCAACGAGGTGATGAGCGAGGCGGGCTACCCGATGCAACTATGCGTGCAATGAGCTGGGCGAAGTTCGCGGCGCTGAGCGGGATGCTCGCGCTGACCCTCGCGGGCTGCGCGCCGCAACCGCAGACCCAGTCGCTGCGGAAAACAGGCGCGCTGATTTCTTCAGCCTCGCTGTTCGATCCGCAGCGGTTCGGCGGCGAGTGGTATGTCGTCGAAAGCGGCATTCCGGGGTGTTCGGGCACGCAGAACTGGGCGTGGGACGGCAAGAGCGCCTATCGCCTGCGCGGCACGAATTGCGCGATCAAACCTTCCGCTGTCGACGAGACCGTGACGCTGACCGGGCCGGGTGGGCGGCTGCTGGCGAAGGACGCGTTCGGCGGTGAGCCGATCTGGGTGCTCTGGGTTGATTTCGACTATCGGGTGGCGGTGCTCGGCACGCCTTCGGGCCGTTGGGGGATGATCCTGTCGCGGCAGACCCCGCCACGGCCCGATCTGATCAAGGCGGCGCGCGATGTCATGGATTTCAACGGCTATGACATGACGCAGGTCGGGAAGTGAGCGACGCGCCGGCGCATCTCTGGGTCTGGGTGACCCTGTTCGCGGCGGCCGTTCAGACCATCCGCTTCATGTTGCAAAAGCTGCTCGCGGGGGCGCAGCTTTCGGTGGGTGGCGCGACATTTTCACGGTTCCTGTTCGGCTTCCCGCTCGCAGCGGTGACGGCGCTGGGCTTTCTGGCCGCGACCGGCACGCCATGGCCGCATCTGAGCGGGCCTTTCTGGGGTTTCGTCATCGCGGGCGGGGCGGCGCAGGTGGCGGCGACCTTCCTGACGGTGGCGCTGTTCGGCCTGCGCAATTTCGCGGTGGGCGTGGCCTTCACCAAGACCGAGACGGTGCAGGTTGCGCTGTTCTCCGCGATCATCCTCGGCGAATTCGTCGGCCCCATCGGCTGGATCGGGATCGCGATCGGACTGGCGGGGGTGCTGTTCCTGACCAAACCGCCCGAAGGCGGCTTCAATCCGCGCGCGGCGCTTTACGGTGTCGGGGCGGGGGCGCTGTTCGGCCTGTCCTCGATTTTCTATCGCGGTGCGACGCTGGAACTGGAGCCGCTCGACTTCTTCGCCCGCGCCATCGTCGCGCTGGCCTGCGCGACCTTCGCGCAATCGCTCGGCATGGGGCTGTATCTGCGGCTGCGCGAGCCCGGCGAATTGACGCGCGTGTTCGGCGCATGGCGGCGCACGGTGCTGGTGGGGATCACCGGCGTTCTGGGTTCGGCGGGCTGGTTCACCGCGTTTTCGCTGCAAAACGCGGCCTTCGTGCGCGCGCTGGGTCAGGTGGAGATCGTCTTCACGCTGCTCGCCTCCGCGCTGGTCTTCCACGAGCGGCTTCACAAGCGCGAAGGGGTGGGCATCGCGCTCGTCGTGGTGTCGCTGATCGTGATCGTGCAGGCGGGACGTTAAAGCCCGATCCGCCGGAACTCCGAACGCGGCCCGCGATTGTCGAAGAACGGCACCGAATGCGGCGTGCCAAGCGCGTGTTTGGTGGTGATGAGGGCGGCGATTTCGGCCAGAACCACTTCGGTGATGAAGGGCAGGTTCAGCGCCCGCGCCTCGGGCAGGGGCACCCAGTGCAGATGCGAAAGCTCGTCGCAGGCGCGCGAGAAATCGTCGAGATCGCCCTGGATCTCACCCGCATCGATCAGGAAGAACCGCGCATCGAAGCGGCGCGGACGGCCCGGAGGCGTGATCGCGCGGAACACGAAATGCAGATTGGCCGCCGAGGGCAGAAAGCCCAGTTCGGCAAAGCCCTGCCAATCGGTGGGCACCGCGCCGGGCCAGGTGGTTTTCTCGCCCAGCACCAGCCCGGTCTCTTCCCACAGCTCGCGTAGGGCGGCAGCGGCGAGCGCCCCACCGATCCCCTCGGGCGCATCGGCCTCGAGCCGCGCGTGATCGGGCGCGGGCAGGGGAGAGGCGAAGGGCACCTCCCAATCCGTGGCGTCGAGCGCGCCGCCCGGAAAGACGTATTTCGACGGCATGAACGCCGCCCCCGCACCGCGCTGGCCCATCAACACGCTCGGCGCCGCATCGGCGTCACGGCGCAGGACGATCACGCTGGCCGCGTCGCGCAGCGCGGTTTTGTCGACCGGAGGGCGCGTGTCAGTCATGGACGATTTCGCCTTCGCCGAAACCATGCATTCGGCGCGACCACTGGATGCCCACCAGCATCCCCTTCATCAGCGGCAAAAGCACCGCCGAGAGCACCATCGAGCCGATGCCGAAGATCCAGATCATCTCCCATGGTCCGGGTCGGAAAGCGATGAAATAGGCCGCCATCATCGGAATCGCGAGATGGCCGACGATCAGGATCGTCAGATAGGCCGGGCCGTCATCGGCGCGCTGATGCGAGAGGTCTTCGCCGCAGGACGGGCAGGTTTCACGCACCTTGAGATAACTGTGCAAAATCCGCCCCTTGCCGCAAGCCGGGCAGCGGCAGCGCAGGCCCCGCCCGATCGAGCGGCCCAGCGGGCGGTCATCGTGATACTCGTCATGCGACTGCATTGCACTCTCCCTTGTGGCGGTCTCTCTCCGCCCGTTCGCCGGGCAGTATGGCGGCAGCCGGGGCGGATGGAAAGTCCGGCGGGTCTATCACGGATGCGTGAGTTTGGCGACGGAATGCTGCGGGCGCCTCGTTTGGTCAGACATCGACGGCGCGAGACGTGCCGTGGCAGCGAGAACAGGAGTTTCGAATGAAAGTCATGAACAGGCAGACCCTCATCGCGGCAATCCTCGCAGGCAGCGCGATCACCCTCGCAATGCCGGTAGTGGCGCAGGACCAGACCGGCAATCAGGGGCAGGGGCAACAGGTCGTGCCCGGGAATGGACAGGGCAACGGACCGGGTAACGGTGCTGGCAATGGCCCCGCCAATGGTATGGGGCAGAACATGAAGCCCCGCGCGATGCGCGATCAAGACGGGCGCGGCTTCGCCTTCGACATCAGCCGCTTCGACACCGATGGCGACGGTCAGGTGACGATGGAGGAAATCCAGGCCAAGCGGGCCGCCGATGCCGAGGCGCTCGACGCCAATGGTGACGGGATGATCTCGCAGGAGGAGCTCGTCAATTCCGAGATGGCCAAGGTGAAAGCCCGCATCGAGGCCCGCGTGAAAGCGCGCTTCGCCGCGCAGGACAGCAATGGCGACGGCGAGCTGTCGGCCGCCGAACTGATGGCACATCCGATGCCGACGCGCATGTTCGACCGGATGGATCGCAACAATGACGGGGCGATCAGTGCCGACGAGATGCAGAGGGCCAAACGGTTCATGAAGCGGATGAGCGACCGCCGCGACCATGGCCGGATGGGCAAAGGCGATTACCACGGCCATGACCGCATGGGCAAAGGGGATCGCCATGGCCATGACCGCATGGGCTGGAAAGGCGACCGCGACGGCTATGGGGGCATGATGCAAGGTGACGGCCCGATGGGTCAGGGGCCGATGGGCACGCCGCCGATGCAGCCGGGCAGCGGGGCTGGTCAAGGCCAAGGTCCGGACAATGGTCCGGCGGATGGCTCGGGCCGATCCACGAACTGAGTTTCGAGCAGTGAAAAGGGCCGGGGCGCAGCAAAGCGCCCCGGTTGCATGCTAAATTGCATGCGCAGGGAAAGCAGGCTAGGCCTTTGACGGAATGACGATGGCACTGGATGCGATGAACGAGGCTTCGGACGAGGCTCTGCTGGAGCTTTACGCGCAGGGCGACCCGGCGGCGGCGCGGGCGTTGACGCTGCGCTTCGGGCCCTTGGCCTACCGGCTCGCCTATCGCTATTTGCGCGATGCGGCCGAGGCCGAGGATGTCGCACAAGAGGGGCTCTTGCGGCTCTGGAAGATCGCGCCGGAGTGGCGCGCCGGCGAGGCGAAGGTCTCGACATGGCTTTACCGGGTGGTGGCCAACCTCGCGACGGACCGGCTGCGCAAGCGCCGCGGCGTGGGGCTGGACGAGGCGCCCGAGGTGGCCGATGACCGCGCGAGCGCGCTGGACGAGTTGATCGCGCGCGACCGGGTGGCGGCACTGGAAGCGGCGCTGGAGCAATTGCCGGAACGGCAGCGGATCGCGGTGACACTGCGACATATCGACGGTTTGTCCAATCCCGAGATCGCTGCCGCGATGGAAACTGGCGTCGAGGCCGTAGAAAGTCTGACAGCGCGTGGAAAACGCGCTTTGAGCAAGCTGCTTCGGGGGCAGCGAGAGAAATTGGGGTTTGGCGATGACTGACAAACGCATGGATCGCGAGACGGACGCGTTGGACGACGCGGCGCTGGAGCAGCTTTTCGGCGAGGCGCGCGCTGCGGGCGGGCCCGAGCCCGAGGCGGGATTCCTCGCCCGGGTTCTGGCCGATGCGCAGGCGGAGCAAGCGGGCTTTGCGCGCCCCGGCCCGGCTGCAGCGCCTGACAGGCCTGACGTCTTGGCCGGTATCTGGGACGCGCTTCGCGGCGCATTCGGCGGCTGGGCTCCGATGGGCGGTCTGGTCACGGCTGCGCTGGCCGGTGTCTGGATCGGCTTCGTGGGGGCCGACGAGATCGGCGCCCTCAGCCCGTTTTACGCCAGCAGCACGACCGAGAGCCTCGGCACGGTCAACCTGCTGCCCGAGGGCGAAGCCTTCGCCTTCGCCGATGAAGGAGGGTTCTGATGTCGGCTGCCGAGACGCGAAATGGCCGGGGATTGCGCTGGGCGCTGATAGGGTCGGCGGTGCTGAACCTGCTTTTGCTGGGGTTCTTCATCGGCGGCTGGCTGGCGCATGAGCGGCATCCGCCGCGCCCGGTCGTGGGCGATGTCAGCCTCGGCGCGTTCACCAGGGCGCTGAGCCCGGAAGATCGCGAGGCGCTGCGCAAGGCGGCGCAGGCGCGCGGCTCGGAGTTCCGCGATATGCGGCGGCAGGCGCGCAGCGACATGACGGCGCTGATCGCTGCGATCGACGCGGAGCCGTGGAATCGTGCGCAGGTGGCCGAACTCCTTGAGCGGCACAAGGCGCGGACGGTGCAGCGGGTCGATATCGGCGAGCAGCTGATCCTCGACCGGCTCGACGCGATGAGCGCCGAGTCGCGGCACAGCTTTGCCGAGCGTCTTCGCGAGGGGGCTGCGCGGTTCGACAAGCGTAAGAAAGACCGCGAGGACACCCCAAAGCCCAAGCCGTGAGGTCAGGCAGAGCGCCCCCAAGGGGGCGCGACCGCTTGCCGTTTGGAAATTCGCCAGCCCTCAGTCTCATCACCTGCCCAAGCGCGGCGTGACCCTTCTATTTCGGGTCAGGCCGCGTTTGTGTGCTGGGCGAGGGAGACCTGGTTGCGACCGCTTCCCTTGGCGCAGAGAAGCGCCGCGTCGGCCTCGTCGATAAGGTGCTGCGGATCGTCATGGCGCGTACCGCCGAAGGCGAGGCCGATTGAGATGGTGACCTGCGTCGTTTGTCCGTCTGGCAGCGTGATCTTGCACTGCGAAATTTCGTGCCGGAGCCGTTCCGAGATTCGGCAGCCCTCGACCAGAGAGCTGTCGGGCAGCGCCACGAGAAATTCCTCGCCGCCGATACGTCCGATGAGATCGACGTCGCGCAGGCTCTGGCGCAGATGGCGGGCGATACTCGCCAGCACTTCGTCACCCGCGCCGTGGCCATAGGTGTCGTTCACTGATTTGAACCGATCGAGGTCGAGCAGCATCACCGCATAGCCATGGCCCGTGCGCCGCGCGCGGTCGGACATGCGCGACAGATGCGCGTTCACGTAGCGACGATTGTGCAGCCCGGTCAGCGGATCGACCAGCGCAAGGCGCAGGCCTTCATCGACCGAGAGGCGCAGTTGATCCGAGAGGCGCTTGCGGCGGAGCTGCGCGCCGATCCGGAGTGCGGCTTCCTGCGCTGCGAGCGGCGTCGACATTTCGGCGGGCAGCAGATCATCCGCGCCCAGATCGAGCGCGCTGGCTTGCGTCTCGCGCGCGTCGGGCTGGCTGGCGATCAGGATCGCCGCATGGCGTGTTTCGGGATGCGAGCGCAATTCCGACATCAGCCGCAGCCCATCGCCGCGCTGCGCAAGGTCCGCGCCGATCACGAAGAGATCGGGGACGCGACGCGTGGGATCGTCGCCGCAGGGCTGGTCGGAACTGGTCAGCAGGATCCGATTTGTCGTCAGCAGGGGCGCGAGCGCGGATTTCCAGCGCAGCCCCTCGGACGGGTTGGGCGCGATCAGAGCGATCCGCGCGAGAGGGACGAAGTCACTCGCGGCCTCTGCGAAGCCGAGTTCCCGGCAGGTCTGCTCGCGCAGCGCCGAATCCTCGTCGCCGACATGGGCGCGTATCAAGCTGCGCAGACGGGCGAGGAGCACAAGTTCGTCGAAGGGTTTGGCCAGCACCTCATTCGCCCCGGCCTGCAGCAGCGTCACGCGCAGCTCCGGCGTGTCGCGCCTCGTCATCGCGATGATCGGGATGCGCCGGGTCCGCGGGTCCGCCCGCAGCCGGGCGATAAATGCCTCCCCGGTCATGTCGGGCAAGGTGACGTCGAGCAAGATCAGTCCGGGCCGTTGCGCCGCAGCGAGGGCGAGCGCCTCCGCCGCGCTTGCGGCTTGCAGCGTGTTGTAGCGCGCGCCGGTCAGCTTCGCCTTGAGCACAATGCGATTGGTCGCCACATCATCCACGATGAGGATCGATCCCGGCATATAACGCTACTCCTTCAACCTCCGACGCGGTGCGGCTTGCATCGGGTGGTTCCCGACTGCGCCAACTTCTCATCGCGCCTTTTCTTGACCTTAGCGGTCTATAGGTTAACAAAGCGTTTCCCCCCGGCAGAGAAGGACCCGTCATGCGGCAAGAAAACGCTCATACGCTCGCGTTGCAGACCCTCGGCTGGCTTGCCGGTCGCGAAGATCTGATCGGCGCGTTCCTCGCCAATTCCGGGGCGAGCGTGGACGATTTGCGTGCGCAGGCGAGCGATCCGGACTTCCTCGCAGGGGTCCTCGATCATGTTCTGCAGGACGATCAGGTGGTGCTGGATTGCGCGCAGGATCTTGGTGTGCAGCCCGAGGCGCTGATGCAGGCCCGCGCGGTTCTCGGGCGCGGCGATCTGCGCCACTGGACCTGACGCGCAGCTTTGGGCAATCTGCCCGCAAAGGGAGGCAGATCGCAGATGGCAGGCGGCAAAATACGGGCGGTGCTGTTCGACAAGGACGGTACGCTTTTCGACTTCGACGCGACATGGGGCGCGTGGGCGAAGCTGCAGATCGAGGCGTTGGCAAAGGATGCCGAGCAGGCCGCAAGGCTTGCCGCGGCGATCGGGTTCGACCTCGACCGGGTGGAATTCGAGCCGCATTCGCCGGTGATCGCCGGCACGGTTCGGGAGGCGGCGGAACTGCTGTTGCCGCATCTTCCGGGACGGTCGCTCGATGATCTGGTGCGCGAACTGGAGCGGGCGGCGCATGACGTGCCACTGGTGGAGCCGGTGCCACTCGTGGCGCTTCTGTCCGATCTGCGCGGACGCGGATTGCAGTTGGGCATTTGCACGAACGATGCCGAGTCCTCGGCGCGGGCCCATGCCGCGCAGGCGGGCATTACCGATCTTTTCGACCGGATCATCGGCTATGACAGCGGGCACGGGGCGAAACCCACGGCGCGCCCGCTTCTGGCCTTCGCGGACTCGCTGGGGCTGGACCCGGCCGAGGTCGTGATGGTCGGCGACAGCCAGCATGACCTGCACGCGGCGCGTGCGGCGGGCATGGTTGCGATCGGCGTGCTGAGCGGACCGGCGGAGCGGGCCGATCTGGCCCCGCTCGCCGATGCGGTGCTCGATCATATCGGGGGGCTTCCCGACTGGCTCGCACAGCGCGCGGGCTAGCACGACGCGTCAGACGCGCGGGAGCCTCGCGCAAGACAGGAGAGGGACGCATGCAACTACGTTTGCAACATATTCTGCTTGGGCTGCTGGCGGGCATGTTCTTCTGGGCGCTCGATAACCAGTTGCAGCAACGGCTTCCGATTGACGCGCATGGGCAATTCGGCGTGTCGGTTCTGGGCACGGCGTTCTTCGCGACCGCGCTTGCGATGCTGGGCGAGATCGGCTGGCGCAGGGCATTCGGCGCGGCGGCGCTGATTGCGGTTCCGGTTGCGTTGCTCGGATGGTGGGCGTCGCTTGGCTACGCGCCGAGCGAGACGCTGGCGGGATACATGCCTTACGAGCTGCTCGCGCTCTCGGTTCTGGCGATGCTGCCGATGCCTTTCGCGATGGCCGTGGCGCAGGGCGGGACGCGCGCCTGGAACGACTATCCGGCGCTGTTCCTGCATGCCTGGAATATCGTGGTGCGCTACGCGGCTGCGTTTATTTTCCTCGGGATGGTTTGGCTCGTGCTGTACCTCTCTGCGCGCCTGCTCGAGAGTGTGGATCTCGATTTCCTGCGCCAGCTTCTGCGGGAGAAGCTGTTCGCCTTTACGGTCTCGGGTGGCATTCTCGGGTTGGGACTGGCGGTGGTGACCGAGCTGGAGGAGATGATTTCTCCGGCCCTGATCCTGCGGCTTCTGAGGCTGTTGCTGCCGCCGGTTCTGCTGGTCGCGGTAATCTTCGTGGCAGGGTTCATTGCGCGCCGCGGGGAGGTCTCGCTGATCGGGTTCTCGCAGATCGAGACGCTGCTGGCGATGGCCGCGGCGGCGGTGTCGCTGATCTCGATCGGCATTGAGCGCGACGATGAGAGCGCGGTGCGGGCGCGGGTCTTGCGGCTGTCGGCCCAAGGGTTGGCGCTGGTGCTGCCCGTGCTGGTCGGGGCGGCGGCCTGGACCGGCTGGCAAAGCGTGACTGCGCAAGGCTGGACCCCGGGGCGCGTGGCGCAGGCGGTGCTGATCATGCTTCTGGCGGGATATGCGCTGGGATATGCTGGGTCGGTCGTGCTGGGGCGCGGTTGGATGGCGCGTCTGCGGCGGATCAATATCGCCATGGCAGGTGTCGTGCTGCTTGCCGCTTTGGCGTGGCTGACGCCTGTGCTGGATGCGAACGGGGTGGCTGCGCGCTCGCAACTGGCGCTCTATCGCGACGGGCGCATCACGGCGGGCGCTTTGCCGCTTTACGCTTTGAAGAACCACTGGGGGCTTGCCGGGCAGGCGGCCTACGCGGAGTTGGAGACGCAAGCCGGTGATGACCGCGCGCTCGCAACGTCCTTGGCCCGTCTGAGCCCGTCTGCGGATGGGGCGGAGGGCGCCAGCGCCGCGCGCGCCCAGCTGCGCCGGGATCTCGTGCTGCCGCCCGGTGCGAAAGCGCCCGAGGATGCGCTGCTCGATGCGATCCGCGCGCGCGCGCCCGAGGTTGCGGCGGGGCTTTGCGCCTCGGCCGAGGGGGCAGCGGCGAATTGCGCCTTGATCGAGGCCGATTTCCTGTCGGATGTGCCCGGTGACGAGGCGATGGTGCTGCTGCATCTGCCCGACCGCGATGCGATCTATGTGTTGCGGCAGTCGAACGACGCGTGGGATTCGATCGGTTGGGGCAGCGTCGTCGATGCGCAGCGCGAGCCGCGCTTCCGCGTTGATCTGGCCCCTGTCATCGCCGCGATCAAACGCGGAGAGATGCAGCTCGCCCCGAGCGGGATCATGGCGCTTGAGGCCGGTGGGCTGCGTCTCTTGCCGCTGTCGCGCTGAGCCGGGCGAATTTGGAGCTTTGTTAACTTCTGACCGCTAGCGTGGCGGTCAGGAGGGCACATGCTCGGGTTGATAAACCGCTCTATCGAGACGTTTCTGACCGATACCCACGGGGCGGCGCTCTGTGCGCGTGTGCGACGGTGCGCGGATTTGCCGGGCGAGAGCTACGAGCCCCTGCTGCAATATGACGATGCGCAGACCTTGCGGCTGATCGATGCCGCCTGCGACGAGTTGGGGCGGGCACGCTCCGAGTTTTTGGAAGACCTTGGGGCGCATCTGTGCAGCCGCGAAGCGGTGCGTCGCCTGCTGCGTTACGGCGGCTGCGATTACCGCGGTTTTCTGAATTCTCTCAACGAGTTGAATGATCGCGCGCGCATGGCGATTCCCGATCTCAAGCTGCCGGACCTGCATCTGGTCGCAACTCAGCCGGGTCAGTTCCGTCTGCGCGTCGCCGCAGACCTGCCGGGCTGGGGGGCGGTGCTGGCGGGGATCTTGCGCGCCATGGCGGATGACTATGGCAGCCTCGCGCTGATCGAGGTGCCGCCGCGTGTCGCCGGGGGCGATCTGCGCGACCCTGATCCGATGGCGGAGGTCGTGACGATCCAGCTGCTCGACGCCACCCATGCCGAGGCGCGCCAATTCGCCCTCGCGCGCACGATTGGCGAGGTGTGATGAGCGTGCCGGGCGAGAACACTGTCACGAGACTGGCCGCACAGCCTCCCCCTGACCGGGGTGCACAAGCCTATTGGCTGACACTGTTGACCGGGCTTTTGCCGATGTTTCTCTGGCTCGACGAGCGGGCCTGTATTCTTGGGGTCGGGCGCACGTTGCGCAAGATTCTGGGGGTGCCGGAAGCCCAGATCGTCGGCGCGCCGTTCTCGCGGTTTTTCTCGGTCGCGCGGCGCGGCGGGGCGGTACGGATGTGCCCGAAAGAACTGCGCTCAAGTTGCGGTGCTGTTGATTGCGATAGCCAGATCGGGCGCTGCGGGCGCTCTCTCGGGGCCATGACGGCGGAGGAGATGCTTCATGTCACCCTCCGCATGCGCCCACAGGTAAGCCTGCGCGGCGCGCTGGTGAGCCACGAGAGCCAGTCGGGTCAGGTGGCCGCGCCGACGCGGACGGGGGGCGATCTACTCCTCAATTTCAGCTTCGGTATTCACCTGCGCGAACTCGTGGCGGAGTTCGACCTGACTGAACATGACTTTTCTGCCGCTGATCTCGCGATGGAAATGCTCTATCTTCAGGAAGCGAAATCGCTCGTGCTGGAAGAGTTGCGGGCCCTGACCGGGCGGCTCGATCAGGCGCGCAAAGCGGCGGAAGATCAGGCGTTGAGCGATCCGCTGACGAAACTCGCCAACCGCCGGGCAATGGCACAGGCGCTCGCCAGGGCCGTCGATCATGCGACGAACGGGCTGGCGAATTTCGCGTTGCTGCAGATCGACCTCGACCACTTCAAAACGATCAATGACACGCAAGGCCATGCAGCGGGCGATTACGTGTTGCAACTGGTGGCCCGCAATCTGTGTGAAAGCGTGCGCGGCGGTGATCTGGTCGCGCGCATGGGTGGCGATGAGTTCCTCGTTCTCTTGCGCGGCAATCCGAGCCGCGCGGAGATCGGCGCGCTCGCGGCACGCATCATCGAACAGCTCGAAGCGCCGAAATGGTATCGGGGGCAGGAATGTCTGGTCTCGGGATCGCTCGGCGCCGTGTCGTCGCGCGACTACGAGAACCTCGAGATCGAGACGCTTCAGAATGATGTCGACCGGGCGACCTATGCCGCGAAGACCGCAGGGCGCGGATGTCTTCGTTTCGGGTCCGGGCCTGTCGAAAACGGTGAGGATGGGCCGGGGACGTCACCCGGCGCTGCGCCTTAGGTACACAAACGCTCTTTTCCTGACCGGTCGCCTTCGGGTAAGGGCAGCGCATGAGACAAGGATTTCCCTATGCCCGCGCCGGACAGCGCATCGGTCTTCTGGGCGGATCGTTCGATCCGGCGCATGAAGGTCACGTCCTGATCACGCGCGAGGCGCTGCGCCGTTTCAATCTCGACCGGGTCTGGTGGATCGTGAGTCCCGGCAACCCGCTCAAAGCGCATGGACCTGCGCCGCTCGATCAACGGATTGCGAATGCGCGGGCGAGTCTCGGGGGCGATCCGCGCGTCTTGGTGACCGACCTCGAAGCGCGGCTCGGAACGCGTTACACCGCCGACACGATAACGCGTCTGCGCGCGCTCTATCCCGGCGTCGATTTCGCGTGGTTGATGGGCGCCGATAACCTCGTGCAATTCGACCGCTGGGACCATTGGCGGACGATTATGGAGAGCGTGCCGGTCGGTGTGCTGGCACGTCCGGGCTGGCGGATGCCGGGGCGCTGGGCCCGTGCGGCGCGCATTTATGCGGGGGCCGAATTGCCGGCGGTCGCCTCGCAGCGCCTCCTCGACGGGCCGGCGCCGCGCTGGTGCTTCGTCAACATTCCGATGTCCTCTCTTTCCTCCACGGAAATTCGCGAGAAAGGTGACTGGCGAGCATCGACACCCGCTTGAAGACGGTGCGGGGCGCGCTACGCTCGGATTGACGCCGAGGGAGGAATCGCCATGCCGCTACCAATATCGCGCCGCTTTGCTTTGCTGGGTGGCGCCGCGCTTTTCGCCGCTCCGAAAACGGGTTTCGGCCAGACGGCTGCGGCAGCCGAATTGGTCCGGATGGCCGGGCTCAGCGGCGATGTGGGCTATGTCGTAGCCGACCTGAAGAGCGGCCAGATCCTCGAGCAGCGCAATGCGGGCAAAGCGATGCCGCCCGCCTCCGCGCTCAAATCGATCACCTCGCTCTATGCGATGGAGCAACTGGGCGGCGATTTCCGCTTCGGGACGCGGCTGATCGCGACCGGACCGATCTCTGGCGGGCGCATTCAGGGCGATCTGATCCTCGCGGGCGGTGGCGATCCGACGCTGTCGACCGACGATCTGAACGCGATGGCAAAGCAACTGGCGGCGAAGGGCGTGCAGGGTGTGACGGGGCGCTTCCTGACTTGGGCCGGGGCGCTTCCCTACAAGAACGAGATTGCGAACGATCAGCCGATTTTCGCGGGCTATAACCCGTCGATCTCGGGGCTGATGCTGAATTTCAATCGCGTGCATTTGCAATGGCGCCGCTCCGGTGGGGGTTGGGCGCTGAGCATGGATGCGCGCGGGCGCGACGTGCAGCCGCGCGCCTACACTGCGAAGGCGTCGATTGCGAAACGCTCCTCGCCGACGTTTACCTATTCCGATCGCGGTGGGGTCGAGCATTGGACGGTCGCCTCGGCGGCTTTGGGGCGTGGCGGAAGCCGGTGGTTGCCGGTGCGCCATCCCGCGGCCTATGCGGGCGACGTGTTCCAGACATTGGCCCGTGCACAGGGCACACCGCTGCCCGCGCCGGAAGAGGTGCGCAACCTGCCCGGCGGCACGGTTCTGGTGAGCCATGGCAGCGATCCGCTTGTGCCGGTTTTGCGCGGGATGATGAAATACTCGACCAATATCACCGCCGAGGCGGTGGGCATGACGGTCAGTAAGCGCTTGGGCGCGGGGAACTCGCTGAAGCAGTCGGGGCGGACGATGACCCAGTGGCTGCAGCAACGCACGGGCGCGCGCTCGGCCCGGTTCACCGACCATTCCGGGCTGCGGGCCGATGCCGAGCTTTCGCCGCAGGACATGGTGGCGGCGCTGCGCAATCTCGGTGCGCCGATGGGGCTGCGCAGTTTGATGAAGCCTTTCAAGCTGCGGGATGCGGCGGGCAAGAACATGCCCGCCCAGCCGTTCCGCGTCGATGCCAAGACCGGGACGCTGAATTTCGTCTCGACTCTGGCAGGCTACATGACCGCGCCGGATGGCACCGAGCTGGTCTTCGCGATCTTCACCGCCGATCTGAACCGGCGTCGTCGTGCGGGTTCTGCGCCGCGCCCGCCGGGGCAGGTCCAATGGGTGCGGGCGTCGAAAATTCTGCAGAGCCAGCTGTTGGAGCGTTGGGCCGGGATTTACGGCTGAGGGGCGGCTCCGCCCGGACGCGGGGCGGTCGTCAGGTTCTCCCGCTAAGAAACTAGCGTCCGATCAGAGCGTGACGTGGCGCACTTTAGCACCCCATTCGATGGCGACGGCGTGCAGCCGGTCGATCGCCAACTCGCCGCGAATCTCTTCCAGGAGGCGCAGTTCGGTCTGACGGATCGTGCCATCTGCGGCAGCCACGTCGCAGGCCAGCGCATAAGCGGTTTCGAAAAGATGCTCGGGCAGCGCGTCGCGGATCAGGCCGAACAGCGCCTCGAGCCCGTCTTCCTCTCCGAACAGCGTGAAGACCGAGCAGGAGACCCGCGAGACGCGGTCGAAATCGTAGCCCGCGAAGATCGGCATGTGGTTCACTATCCGCTCGATCGCGACGAGTTCGGAGGTCGGCACGTCCTCATCGGAGGCGGACACCGCGACCATCACGGCGACGAGCGCGTCTTGGGGCGAAAGCGAGGCGAGAACGTCGGGCACGTGGGGGCTCCTTGATAGTGTTCGAGTGCTAATTATTGACTGTCCCCCTCCGCTTCAATAGGTCAGGCGCGACCGGGCGCACGGGGCGCCTTCATGAGGTATGCAATGACGAGCTTGCGTGACGCTGCGATGAAATCCAAGGCCTGGCCCTTCGAGGAAGCCCGCCGGGTGCTCAAGCGTTACGAGAAACGGGACCCGGAAAAGGGGTACGTCCTGTTCGAGACGGGCTACGGGCCGTCGGGTCTGCCGCATATCGGCACGTTTGGAGAAGTTGCGCGCACGACGATGATCCGCCGCGCTTTCGAGTTGATCTCGGATATCCCGACGAAGCTTCTGTGCTTCTCTGACGATATGGACGGGATGCGGAAGGTGCCGAGCAACGTCCCTAATCAGGACATGCTGCGCCAGCATGAGCAGAAGCCGCTGACCTCGGTGCCCGATCCGTTCGGCGAGTTCGACAGCTTCGGCAACCACAACAACGCGATGCTGCGCCGTTTCCTCGACACGTTCGGGTTCGAGTATGAATTCGCGAGCGCGACCGATTACTACAAGTCGGGCCGGTTCGACGAGATGCTGATCAAATCGGCTTACGAATACGATCAGATCATGGAAATCATGCTGAAATCGCTGCGCGAGGAGCGTCAGCAGACCTATTCGTGCTTCCTGCCGATCCATCCCGAGACGGGCCGCGTGCTCTACGTTCCGATGAAGGAGGTCAATGCGCGCGACGGCACCGTGACCTTCGACGACGAGGATGGGCGCGAATGGACGCTGCCGGTCACCGGCGGCAATGTGAAGCTGCAGTGGAAGCCCGATTTCGGGATGCGTTGGGCGGCGCTCGGCGTCGATTTCGAGATGTATGGCAAGGACCACTCGACCAACACGCCGATCTATGACGGCATCTGCCGCGTGCTGGGTGGGCGTGCGCCGGAGCATTTCACCTACGAGTTGTTCCTCGACGCGAATGGCGAGAAGATCTCGAAGTCGAAGGGCAACGGCCTGTCGATCGACGAATGGCTGACCTATGCGGCGACGGAATCCTTGAGCTACTTCATGTATCTCAAGCCGAAGACCGCGAAGCGGATGCATTTCGACGTGATTCCGAAGGCGGTGGACGAATATCACCAGCAGCTGCGGGCCTATCCCGATCAGCCGATCGAGCAGCAGGTGAACAACCCAGTCTGGCACATCCACGGCGGCAATCCGCCCGAGAGCCGGATGGTGGTGCCTTTCGCAATGCTGCTCAATCTTGCGAGCGTCGCGGGCGCGACCGAGAAGGAAGGGCTGTGGGGCTTCATCAAGCGCTACGCGCCCGAGGCGAGCCCGGAAGGCAATCCCGATCTGGATCAGGCGGCAGGCTTCGCGCTGAAGTATTTCGAAGATTTCGTGAAGCCGACGCTGGTCTTCCGCGCGCCCGACGCGTCCGAACGTGCCGCGCTGGAAGATCTGGCCAAGGCGCTGAAATCGGAAGAGGCGGCGCTGGATCAGATCGCGCGCAAGAACGCGGCGGCAGGCAACGAAGAGCCGCTGCCGGAGGCCGATTTCCACAGCGACGAGTTCCTGCAAACGGTCGTCTTCGCGGTCGGCAAGAACCACGAATTCGCCAACCTGCGCGACTGGTTCAAGGCGCTTTACGAGGTGTTGCTGGGCCAGAGCCAGGGGCCGCGTTTCGGTGGGTTCATCGCGCTTTACGGTGTCGATGAAACGGTTGCGCTGATCGAGCGGGCGCTGGCGGGCGAACTGGTCGACTAAGCTTTCCAGAGTTCGAACCAAGCCCCCCAGCGGTCGCAAAGCGGCTCGGGGGGCTCTGCGAATATTCTGGCGCCGAGGGTGAAGGCTTCGGCCTCCAGTCGGGCGGATTCGGTGCGGATCAGTGCGAGCAGCGCCTCGGCCCTTTCGGGGGCGAGATGCTGCGGCACTTTCGTCTTGAGCACTTGCAGGTCGTGATGGTTGCCGATCAACTCCCCCAAAGTGTCGAGCGCGTCTTCGCGCGGATGCAGCATCTCGGGCCAGATCGGGGCGAGCAGTCGCGTGTGATACCAGTGCTGCTTCACCCGCGTCCGCCAATGTTGAAGGTCTGCCCCAGCGCGTGATTTCTGCGCGGTTTTCAGACGCTTTCGGCAATCTTTCAACGTCGCGTGCAATCCGGCCTCATAGGCAGGCCAACCCTTTTCGGTGACGTCCCAATCCTTCGCGCGTTTGCGGGTTTCCGTGGCGCGTTTGGCGAATGTCGAGATGTCGCCTTCCTTCGGGGGCGGGGTCACGGGCAGCGCGTCAAGCATTGCACGGGCGGCCGACGCACCGTCGAGATCAGGCCCTTCGCGCCCGAGCCGAATTAACGAGGCGCGCATCACCTCGTCGTCGCGCAGGCCGGAAATGCCCCGGGCGGCTTCGGCCAAGGCATCGTTCTCCTTGTGGAAATCGGAGAAATGCGGCGCGAAGAGGCGGATCAGGCCGCGGGTCTTCTTGATCGCTTTGCGAAGGGCGTGCACCGAAGGGTCGGATTTTCCGGCCAGTTTGACGGCCGTCCCAAGCTCGCTGCGCGCGATGCGGCGCAGGGCTTTCGTCGGGGTCTTGTCGTCGGGGGATATGGCGTAAACCATCTGCGGCTCCTCTTGGCTGCACACCCGATGTGGCGCGAGGATATGTCAGGCCCATGACGCTGTCACCTTCGAAGCGGAAGGGGGTCCGGGAGCGCAGGCCGTGACCGGAGGCTGCGCACGGCCCTCTCAGGTCTTCTTTAACCTTTCCTTCTAGCTCTGTTCGGGCCGAAGCGCGGGCGCTTTCGGTCGGTCCCGGCGCGCAATTGGCACGGCAAGGGGCGCGCGGGTGGGAACTTGGACAAGAGGATTGCAGATGAACGTCGCGATTACCGAAGGGCTGGTGCTGACCCCGCCCGCATTCGCCGAAGGGCTGGATCAATGGTCGAGCGAGGATGGCACGCCGGGCTCCACGACCTATGAGAGCACGGGCAATGCCGTGCTGGTTCCGGCGGATGCGGATTTCGGCGGTTGTCTGGAAATGCTCAAGACGCAGACAGTGCAGAAACTGCGCTACATGGGCGACACGCCGATCCTGCCGGGCACCTATCTGCGCATCCGGGCGCGGGTGAAGGCGGTCAGCGGCAACCTGCCTGAGGTGCGCGTCGCGGGCTATGCGGTGACGGGAGCGGGTGCCCATGTGAGTGGCGTCGTCGAGGTCGGCCCGACGGTCGCGCTGCAAAGCTATGGCGCGGTGGTCGAAGTGTCGGCGATCGTCGGGACCGGCTCGCGCGACGGTGTGGATATGCCGTGGGGGCTGGATGCGGTTTACGGGCATTTCGGGCTGGACCTGACCGGCGCCAATGGCGGCGTGGTGCGCATCGACGATATCGAGATCGAGGATGTGACCGAGGCCTTCCTGCGCGACCTGATGGGCTGGGTCGATGTGCGCGATTACGGCGCGGTGGGCGACGGGACGACCGACAATGTGGCGGCGTTCAACGCGGCCGATCAGGCGGCGAACGGGCGCAAGGTTTTCGTCTCGGAGGGGCTGTATTACCTGGGCAGTTCGATCTCGATCTCGTCGCCGGTCGAGTTCGTGGGCACGCTGGTGATGCCGGCTGCGGCGAAGCTGGCGCTGATGTCCTCGTTCGACTTCCCGACCTATGCGGCGGCTTTCGGGGACGAGCTGGCGGGCTTCAAGAAGGCACTGCAGGCGCTGTTCGGCTATACCGATCACAACGTGCTCGACCTGAAAGGGCGCCGCGTCGAGGTGACCGAGCCGATCCGTATCGAGGAGATCGCGCCGGACCTTACGAGCTTTTCCAACCGCCGGGTTCTGCAGAATGGGCAGATCAACGTGATCGCGGGCACTGCCTGGGACGATGAGGTGGTGACGTCGCAGGCGACCTATTCGGTGAGCCAGTCGATGCAGCTGACCTCGGTCGCGAATATTGCCAACATCCCGGTGGGCGCGCGGATCACCGGCACCGGGGTCGGGCGTGAGGTCTATGTGAAGTCGAAGAATGTGGGGGCGCAGACGCTTTACCTGTCGCAGCCGCTTTACGGTGGCTCGGGCACGCGGACCTACACGTTCACGCGCCATCAATATGTGCTGGATTTTTCCGGGATGGAGAAGCTCGACCGGTTCAACATCGCCAATGTGGAATTCCTCTGCAACGGCGCGGCGAGCTGCGTGATGCTGGCGCCCGACGGGCAGATGTTCCAGATCCGCGACAGCTATGTGGTGCGGCCCAAGGATCGGGGGATCACCTCGATCGGGCGCGGGTGTCAGGATCTGCTGATCGACGGCTGTCAGTTCCTGTCGGACGAGATGCTGGTGCGCGCGCAGGACCGCAAGTCGTTGGTGCTCAACGTCAATGCCAATGACAGCAAGATCCGCGACTCGCGCTTCGTGCGCTTCGGGACCAGTTTCGTGCTGAATGGCTCGGGGCACCTGATCGTCGGCAATCACTGGTTTCAGGGCGATGAGGAAAGCAATGGCGTGCGCGTGGCGGGGCTGGTCTTTACCCAGACCAATGTGCAGTCGGCGGTGACGGGGAACTACATCGACAACTCGGTCATCGAATGGACGAACGAGCATGACGCCGCCCCCGATTTCTCAAACGAATACAGCTTTGGCGGGCTGACGGTGACGGGCAATACCTGCGTGTGCATCAACGTCGCGCCGTGGTTCACCTGGCTGTCGATCAAGCCCTATGGGCCGGGGCATTTCATTCAAGGGCTGAGCGTGACGAATAACGTGTTCAAATCGCTCAACGGCAGTGTCGATCGTATCGAGAAGATCGACACGAGTTTCGCCGATATCGACCGCTCGCGGGTGCGCAACGTGGTGTTCGAGGCGAATATGTTCAACGCAATCAACGACATTTCGCAGAACCCGGTGATGGTCGAGGTGAACCAGTCCACGGCGCAATCGGTCTGGACGGTGGATGCGAGCGAGTATCTGCCCTTCGGGGGCTGGGCGCGCAACGTGCAGAGCCTGATCGCCGAGGGGATGGTGCGCGACGGCGCGGGGGCGCGGATCGAGGCGATGCCCTATGTTGCGGTGGAGCAGGGCGCGGCCAAGAACCAGATTACGGTGAACTGGCCGGAGGCGGCGAAGGGGCGGTTGCAGGTCACGCTGCGGATGGATAACCCGATCTGACGGGATGCAAGGGCGGGGCCGATCCGGGCCGGGGCGGGCGGATCGGCAAGGCGGCGCGTGGGGCAAAAGTCCCGCGCGCTGTTTTCATGTCAGGTCCGCGGGCGTCAGTCGAAAGGCGCGGCCGAAGCCGCCATTGAGCGCCGCCGAGGTCGCGCGGAGATCGAAGAAGAAGAAATCGGGCAGGTCGATATAGAGCTTCGATTTCGGATGATCCGAGAGCCAACGGTCGCGCATCGCCGGGAAGGCGGGATCGTCGCGGTGGATGGCATGCGCCTCGACCTGCAGCGAGAGGCGGGGATGGGTGAGCGGATCGCCTTTCGCACCGGGCTCGCCCAGCAGCAATCCGGCCCGACGGTCCAGGAGCAGGGCCTTCGTATGCGTCGCGAGGCTGGAAACGAAGGTTAACAGTTCTCCCTCAGGGCCGGGGCCGAGGGCGACGCGCGTCACGACCGGCGCGCCTGTATCCGGGTCGAGCGTGCCAAGCGCACCGAAGCGGGCTTCACGGATCAGGCTCTGCGCCAAGGCGCGGGCCTCGGAATCGGTCGGGCGGATCGGGTTGGTCGGCTGCGGCATGGGTGGCTCCTTCAAGGCGGCGCGATGGTAGGGTGCTGGCCTGCGAGCGACAATCGTCGAAGTTATCCGCAGGATGCCGTTACGGCAGGTCGCGCGCCGAATCATTCGGAGCCTCCGATTCGCCTCGTCGCAGCTACGGCATGATTTTAACCGCGCGGTCGATTTTCAGATTCAGTTGGGTTCGAGCGGAAACGCTACAGGCAAGCGCTTGATTTGGCTTGCCTATTTTCTGCCTAATTTCCGTGCATTTACAGCGTTAGCGCAATCGGTGTCAAAAAATTTACAGAAATATGTAGCGTATAAAGGGGGTTACATGAATATTAACCTTTGAGTTACAGTGGCGCGGGGTAGAGGGCCTGCACTATCACGCGGGCGACATGCGGACACGCCGTGCCGCAAGGCGAAATTGCTGGGAGGAAACTCATGACTGCGCAAGACAAGGTGACTCAGGTTCCAGAGGTCAAAGAGGTCCCGCCGGGCTTCGAGAACGCCCATGCCGACGCCGCGAAATATCGCGAGATGTATCAGGAATCGATCACCGATCCGGAGAAGTTCTGGGGCCGCGAGGGCAAGCGCCTCGACTGGATCACGCCGTATACCAAGGTGAAGAACACCGATTTCACCTTCGGCCATGTCGATATCAAATGGTTCGAGGACGGCGTGCTGAACGCCAGCGTTAACTGTATCGACCGTCACCTCGCCACGCGCGGCGACCAGACCGCGATCATCTTTGAGCCCGACGATCCGGAAACCCCGGCGCAGCACATCACCTACAAGGAGCTGTCCGAGAAGGTAAACCGCTTCGCCAACGTGCTTTCGAGCCAGGGCGTGATGCGCGGCGACCGCGTCGTGATCTATCTGCCGATGATCCCGGAAGCGGCTTACGCGATGCTCGCCTGTGCGCGCATCGGCGCGATCCACTCGATCGTCTTCGCGGGCTTCTCGCCCGACGCGCTGGCCAACCGAGTCAACGACTCGGGCGCCAAGGTCGTCATCACCGCCGACACCGCCCCGCGCGGTGGCCGCCGCACGCCGCTCAAGGCGAATGCCGACGCGGCGCTGCTGCACTGCTCGGACAAGGTGCGCTGCCTCGTCGTGAAGCATACCGGCGACCAGACCTCGTGGATCGACGGTCGCGATGTCGACGTGAAGGCGATGATGGAGAACGTCTCGCCCGAATGTCCGCCGCGTCCGATGAATGCGGAAGATCCACTCTTCATCCTTTACACCTCGGGCTCGACCGGCAAGCCGAAGGGCGTCGTGCATACCACCGGCGGCTATCTCGTCTACGCCGCGATGACGATGCAATACACGTTCGACTACCACGATGGCGACGTGTTCTGGTGTACCGCCGATGTGGGCTGGGTCACCGGCCACAGCTACATCGTCTACGGGCCGCTCGCGAATGGCGCGACCACGATCATGTTCGAAGGCGTGCCGACCTATCCGGATGCGGGCCGCTTCTGGGCCGTGTGCGAAAAGCACAAGGTCAACCAGTTCTACACCGCGCCCACCGCGATCCGCTCGCTGATGGGGCAGGGCACCGAATGGGTCGAGAAATACGACCTGTCCGATCTCAAGGTGCTGGGTTCGGTCGGTGAGCCGATCAACCCCGAAGCCTGGGCCTGGTACGACAAACACGTCGGTAAGGGTAAATGTCCGATCGTCGATACGTTCTGGCAGACCGAGACCGGCGGCCACATGCTGACCCCGCTTCCGGGCGCGACGCCCACGAAGCCCGGCTCCGCGACCCGTCCGTTCTTCGGCGTGAAACCGGTCGTGCTCGATCCGCAGACGGCGGTGAAGCAGGACGAGACCGAGACCGAAGGCGTGCTCTGCATCTCGGACAGCTGGCCGGGCCAGATGCGTACCATCTGGGGCGATCACGAGCGTTTCCAGGAGACCTATTTCAGCCAGTACAAGGGCTATTACTTCACCGGTGACGGCTGCCGCCGCGACAGCGACGGCTACTACTGGATCACCGGTCGGGTCGATGACGTGATCAACGTCTCGGGTCACCGCATGGGCACGGCGGAAGTCGAATCCGCGCTGGTCGCGCATCAGGCCGTGGCCGAGGCCGCCGTGGTGGGCTACCCGCACGAGCTGAAGGGGCAGGGCATCTATGCCTATGTCACGCTGATGAACGATGTCGAACCGTCCGATGAGCTTCGCAAGGAGCTCGAAAAGTGGGTCCGCACCGAGATCGGTCCGATCGCCAAGCCCGATATCATCCAATGGGCGCCGGGCCTGCCGAAGACCCGTTCGGGCAAGATCATGCGTCGCATCCTGCGCAAGATCGCCGAGAACGACTTCGGCAGCCTTGGTGACACCTCGACGCTGGCCGATCCGTCGGTCGTCGATGATCTGATCGAAAATCGCGGGAACAAATGATGTCGGACAGCACGACCATGACGCAGACCAAGCCTGCCGTTCTTATCCTTCTCGGCCCTCCGGGCGCGGGCAAGGGTACGCAGGCGCGGATGCTCGAAGAGACCTTCGGCCTCGTGCAGCTCTCGACGGGCGATCTTCTGCGGGCCGCGGTGTCTCAGGGCACCGAGGCCGGTCTCGCCGCGAAAGCGGTGATGGAGGAGGGCGGCCTCGTCTCGGACGAGATCGTTCTGGCGATCCTGCAGGACCGCATGGCCGAGCCGGATGTTGCGCAAGGGGTGATCCTCGACGGATTCCCGCGCACCGCCGGTCAGGCTGCGGCGCTCGACGGTCTTCTGGAGGAGAATGGCCAGCAGGTGACCGCAGCGATCAGTCTGGAGGTCGATGACGAGGCGATGATCGCCCGCGTCGCCGGCCGCTACACCTGCGCCAAATGCGGCGAAGGCTATCATGACGAGTTCAAGCAGCCCGAAGTTGCGGATGCTTGCGACAAATGCGGCGGCACGGAATTCAAACGCCGGGCCGACGACAATGCCGAGACGGCGCGCGCGAGGCTGGAGGCCTACCACGCGCAAACGGCACCGCTGATCGCCCATTACAAGGCGCTCGGTGTTCTCGAGGAAATCGACGCGATGGGCTCCATCGACGAGATCGCCTCGGGCCTTGGGTCGATCGTAAAGCGCGTCTCGGCCTGAATTTTGGGGAGGGGCGGGCCCATGAGGGGCCCGTCTGGAGAGAAACTTAAGGGAGTAAGTCTCATGGCGGACAAATCCTCGTCCAACGCCTATTGGAAGGCGAATATCCGGACCATCCAGATTTCTCTGGTGATCTGGTTCATCGTGTCCTTCGGCTTCGGCATCCTGCTGCGCCCGATGCTGGCAGGCATCAAAATTGGTGGCACTGATCTTGGCTTCTGGTTCGCCCAGCAAGGTTCGATCCTCGTGTTCCTGGTGCTCATCTTCACCTATGCGTGGCGGATGAACAAACTGGACCGCGAGCACGGCGTCGAAGAATAATCTCAGGGAGGAGAGAGGGACATGGATCAGTTTACCCTCAACCTGCTGGTGGTCGGCGCGACTTTCGTGCTCTACATCGGCATCGCGATCTGGGCCCGTGCGGGTTCCACGTCGGAATTCTACGCCGCGGGTCGCGGCGTTCACCCGGTCGTCAACGGTATGGCTACGGGCGCTGACTGGATGTCGGCCGCGTCGTTCATCTCGATGGCGGGCCTCATCGCCTTCGGCGGCTACGACACCTCGACCTATCTGATGGGTTGGACCGGTGGCTACGTGCTTCTGGCCATGCTGCTTGCGCCCTATCTGCGCAAGTTCGGCAAGTTCACCGTGCCGGAATTCATCGGCGACCGTTTCTATTCGCAAACCGCGCGCACCGTGGCCGTTATCTGCCTCATCGTTGCGTCGATCACCTACGTTATCGGTCAGATGACCGGTGTGGGCGTTGCGTTCTCGCGCTTCCTCGAAGTGGACAACACCACCGGCCTGTTCATCGGCGCGGCGATCGTGTTCCTCTACGCGGTTCTCGGCGGCATGAAGGGCATCACCTACACGCAGGTGGCTCAGTATGTCGTGCTGATCATCGCCTACACCATCCCGGCGATCTTCATCTCGCTGCAGCTGACCGGCAACCCGATCCCGGGTCTTGGCCTGTTCTCGAACGACGTCAACACCGGCGCGCCGATCCTGTCGACGCTGAACGACACCGTCGAGGCACTGGGCTTCAAGTCCTACACCGGCCAGCATGACACCACGCTGAACATGTTCCTGTTCACCATGACGCTGATGATCGGTACCGCCGGTCTGCCCCACGTCATCGTGCGCTTCTTCACCGTTCCGAAGGTCGCCGACGCGCGTTCCTCGGCGGGCTGGGCGCTGGTGTTCATCGCGCTTCTCTACCTGACCGCTCCGGCTGTGGGTGCGATGGCGCGTCTGAACCTCGTTTCGACCTTCTACCCGAATGGCGTGAACGAGCCGGCCGTGGAAATGACCGCGATCGAGAATGACCAAAACCTTGCTTGGGTGCGTAACTGGGCCCAGACCGGTCTTCTGTCCTTCGACGACAAGAACGGCGACGGCCGCATCGAGTACAATGCGAGCGACGCAAACGAACTGACCGTGAACCGCGACATCATCACGCTCGCCAACCCCGAGATCGCCAACCTGCCGGGTTGGGTGATCGCGCTGGTGGCGGCCGGTGGTCTGGCTGCGGCTCTGTCGACGGCGGCTGGTCTTCTGATGGCGATCTCGTCGGCGGTCTCGCACGACCTGATCAAGTCGCAGATCAATCCGGGCATCTCGGAAAAAGGCGAGCTTCTGGCCGCCCGTATCTCGATGGCCGTGGCGATCGTCGTCGCGACCTATCTGGGTCTGAACCCGCCCGGCTTCGCGGCACAGACGGTGGCTCTGGCCTTCGGTCTGGCAGCGTCGTCGATCTTCCCGGCACTGATGATGGGCATCTTCACGAAGCGCATCAACAACACCGGTGCTGTTGCAGGTATGCTCACGGGTCTCGCGACCACGCTGATCTACATCTTCCTGCACAAGGGCTGGTTCTTCATCCCGGACACCAACACGTTCACGGATGCGAACCCGATGATCCTCTCGATCAAGTCGACCTCCTTCGGGGTTATCGGCGCGGTCCTGAACTTCATCGTGGCCTATGTCGTGTCGAACGCGACCAAGGAGACCCCGGAAGATATCCAGGAGCTCGTCGAGTCGATCCGCGTGCCGAAAGGCGCCGGTGCGGCGACCGACCACTGAGACAGCGGCGCGGGACGGGGGTAACCTCGTCCCGACCTCTGAATCTTCGGCAGGCGCCCTTCGGGGCGCCGCCACCACCCAAAGGACAAGATCATGGCCGCCGATCTGACCCCGATCCTCGCATTTCTCGAAGGCGTCCACCCTTACGACAATCTGTCGCGCAACGAGCTGGAGCATGTCGCCAGTTCCTTCCGCCGCAGAGAATTGCCCGCGAATGAGACCGTCTATTCCTATCGCGAGCCGCTCAAGGGCATCTACCTGATCAAGCGCGGCGCGGTCGAAGTGACCGATCAGAACGGGGCGCTGGTCTCGATCCTTGGTGCGCGCAACACCTTTGGCGAGCGCGGGCTGATGCGCGACGGTCTGGCCGCGACCACGGCGCGCACGACCGCCGAGACGGTGTTGCTGGAGCTGCCGGTCGAAGAGTTCCGCGAGCTGTCGCAAAACGCCCCCGCCTTCGCGCGCTTCTTCAACCGGGTGCGCGGCGGCGAGACCCGCACCAATTCCATCGCGACGATGAAGATCGCCGATCTTCTCGCGCAGGAGCCGATGGGCTGCACGCCCGAGACCACCGTGACCGAGGCTGCGCGGCAGATGCGCGATGCGCATATCTCCTCGCTCGGCGTGACCGATGGCGAGGGCGGGCTGTTGGGCATCGTTACCGTGCGCGACCTGTCGAACAAGGTCTTGGCCGAAGGTCGCGCGCCCGATACGCCCGTGGGCGAGGTGATGACGCCCGATCCGGTGACGCTGACCCCCGAGGGGCTGGGAACGGACCTTCTGCATATCATGCTGGAAAAGCGCGTCGGCCACCTGCCGATCACCGATCGCGGGCGCTTCGTAGGCATGATTACCCAGACCGATCTGACCCGTTTTCAGGCGGTCAGCTCGGCCGTACTCATCCGCGATGTGGCGGGCGCCGAGACCGTGCCGGAAATGGCTGCCGTCACCGCGCGCATCCCGCAGCTTCTGGTGCAACTCGTGGGCGGGCATCACGCCCATGAGGTCATCACCCGGCTGATCACCGATATCGCCGATGCGGTCACGCGCCGCCTGCTGAAGATGGCCGAGGAGGCGCTGGGGCCGCCGCCGGTGCCCTATCTGTGGCTCGCCTGCGGATCGCAGGGGCGCCAGGAGCAGACCGGGGTGTCCGATCAGGACAACTGCCTGATCCTCGATGACGCCGTGACCGAGGCGGATATGGAGTATTTCCGCCAGCTCGCGAAGATCGTCTCGGACGGGCTGGATGCTTGCGGTTACGTCTATTGCCCCGGCGACATGATGGCGACGAACCCGCGCTGGTGTCAGCCGGTCCGCGTCTGGCGCGACTATTTCGAGGGCTGGATCGCCAAGCCCAACCCCGAGGCGCAGATGCTCGCCTCGGTGATGTTCGATCTGCGCGCGATCGGAGGCAACGGGGCGGGGCTGTTCCAGCAGTTGCAGGAAGAGACTCTGGCGAAGGCGTCGAAGAACTCGATCTTCGTCGCCCATATGATCGCCAACAGCCTCAAGCATCATCCGCCGCTGGGCTTGATCCGGGGCTTCGCCACGATCCGCTCGGGCGAGCATCGCAACCATATCGACATGAAGCATAACGGCGTTGTCCCGGTGACCGATCTCGCCCGCATCTATGCGCTTCAGGGCCGCCTGCCCGAAGTGAACACCCGCGCCCGTCTGATCGAGGCCGAACATGCCGGCGTGCTGAGCCATTCCGGCGCGCGCGATCTGGTCGAGGCCTATGACCTGATCGCGTCGATGCGGCTGGAGAACCAGGCGCATCTGGCCCGTTCGGGGCGCAAACCTGACAATTATCTCGCACCGTCGGACCTGTCCGATTTCGAACGCTCCCATTTGCGGGACGCGTTCGTCGTGGTGCGGACCATGCAATCGGCCGCCGGACATGGCAAAGGCGCGATGAGCTGAGGAGAGCTTATGACGAACGATTACATCTCGACCCTTGCTGCCGGCGCGCTTGCCGCTCTCGTGGTCTTCCTGCTCTCGCATCTGAGCAAGAAGTTCCGCGGCGAGAAGCTGCCGAAATGGGTGATGCCCGCAGCGGTCGGGGCGGCGCTGATCGGCTACACGGTCTGGAGCGAGTATTCGTGGTATCCCAAGATGCGCGCGGACATGCCCGACACGGTCGTGGTGCTGCAGAAGATCGACGAAAGCGTCGGCTGGCGGCCCTGGACCTATCTGGTGCCGATGGTCACGCGTTTCATGGCGGTCGATGCGGGCAAGGTGGAGCATCCGGTGGCGGGCAAGCCGGAGCTGGCCGAGACCGATCTTCTGCTGATCGGGCGCTGGCAGAATTTGCAGACGGTGCCGACGGTTTATGACTGCAAGACCGACAGCCGCGCCGATCTGGTGAACGGGGCCACGCTGACGAAAGACGGAGAGCTGTCGGGCGGCGGCTGGCTGAAACTCACGCCCGACGACCCGGGGCTGAAAGCGGTATGCGCAGGAGGATGAGACCATGCCGGGGGGGAGGAAACATCGCGTCCTGATCGTGGAGGATGAGGACAATATCGCCATCGCGCTCGACTATCTGATGAGCCGCGAGGGGTTCGACCATGACCGGATCGACACCGGGCGCGGCGCGCTGGAGAAAATCCGCGAGACCCGCCCCGATCTGGTGCTCCTTGACGTGATGCTGCCCGAGGTCTCGGGCTACGAGATCTGCGAAGGCGTGCGCGCCGACAAGGGGCTCGGCGATGTGAAGATCCTGATGATGACCGCGCGCGGCTCCGCGATGGAGCGCCGCAAGGGGCTCGCGCTCGGCGCAGACGGTTTCATCGCCAAACCCTTCGAGCTGCGCGAATTGCGCGAGGAGGTCCACCGCATCCTCGATGGGGAGACGGCCTGATGGATCTCACCCGGCTTTCCCTGCGCACCCGGGTGTTTCTGTTCTTCGCCGCGCTTGCGGCCGGCAATCTGGTGGCGCTGGTGGCGGGGCTGTGGTTCGGCTTCACCCGGCTTGGCGACCCTGAGCTTCTGAATGCGATGGTGATCGGCGGCGCGGTCGCGGGCTTCGTGATCCTCGGGCTGATCGCGTGGATCTGGTTTCTCTTCGACGAGAACGTGGCCAAACCGATCGAGCGGCTCTCGGGGCTGCTGCGCGCCCGCACCACGGCCGAGATCGAGGGCGAGATGGACGCCGATATCGCGCGCTATCTGGGCGATCTTGCCCCCGCCGCGGCCTCGGTCACGCGTCACCTGTCGGAGACCCGCAACGCCCTGACCGAGGCCGTGCAGCGCGAGACGACGCGGCTCGCGCAGGAGAAGGAACGGCTCGAGGCGCTCTTGTCGGATGTGCCCGTGGGCGTGCTGCTCTGCACCGCCGATCATCAGCTGGCCTTCTATAACGGGCAGGCGGTGGAGCTCTTGGGGTCGGCCCATGCGCCGGGGCTGGATCGGCGCGTCTTCGATTATCTCAACCAGCCGCCCATCGCCCATGCCTATGACCGGCTTCTGGCGACGGAAGATCCTGACGCGGCCTCGGACCTGCTCTGTTCGACGAAGGCGGAGGGCCGGGTGCTCGCCGCCCGGATGCGGCTCCTGTCAGAGGGCGAGGATCACCATCTGAGCGCGCGCCCGGGCTATGTGCTGACGCTGCGCGATGTCTCGGGCGATATGGCCTCCCATGCGCAGCGCGAGCAGCTGATGGACGAGCTGTTCGACCGCATCCGCCGCCCTGCCGCAGCCCTGCAATCGCTGATCGGGGTGCTGACCGCCGATGATGGCCCCGCGCCGGGCCCCGAGCGGGACCGGGTGCGCGAGGCCGCAAATTCCGAGGCGCATCACCTCTCCGCAGCGATCCACGAATTCTTCGAGCGCCACGAGGCGAACCGCGCCGATTGGTGGCCGCTGGCGATGATCCGCGCCTCCGATCTGGGGCAAGCGGTGGCCGCGCGGGTGGCGGCCGAGGGCGGCGCGATCCTGCCGGTCACGGCCGGGTTGATGCTGCGCTGCGAAGGCTTCGAGATGGTGGCCCTGCTGGCGGGGCTGGTGCGCAAGCTGACGGGGCGCCGCGACTTCCGGCTGGAGATCACCGAGGACGGCCCCGGCGCGCTGATCGCGCTGGAATGGGAAGGCGCGCCGGTTCCGATCGCGGAGCTGGAGGGCTGGCTCGATCAGCCGCTCGATGTGGGGCTGGAGGACGTCACCGGGCATCGCGTGCTGACCACACATGCCGCCGAAATCTGGCCCGAGAAACTGGGCGACACGCGTGCGCGGCTCTGCATCCCGCTGCGCGAGGCGCGCCATGTCACCAAACGCCCGAAGCCGGTGCCGCGCGCGGTGGTTTATGATTTCGACCTGCTCTCGCGCGAGCGTGTGGCCGAAATCGCCGACACGCCGCTGACCGATCTGACCTATGTGGTCTTCGACACCGAGACCACGGGCCTGCTGCCCACCGAGGGCGACGAGATCGTGCAGATCGCCGCCGTGCGCATCGTCAACGGTCGGCGGATCGATACCGAGGTCTTCGACACGCTCGTCGATCCCAAACGCCCGATCCCGCCCGGTTCGACCGAGGTGCATGGCATCTCGAACGCGATGGTCGAAGGCGCGCCCGACATTGCGAAAGTGGGGCGCGATTTCCACCGCTTCGCCGAGGGCGCGGTGCTGATCGCGCATAACGCGCCTTTCGACATGGAATTCCTGCATCGCAAGGAGGTGGCGATCGGCGAACGTTTCGACCATCCGATCCTCGACACGGTGCTGCTGTCGGCGGTGGTGTTCGGGCAATCCGAGAGCCACACGCTCGACGCGCTGACCCATCGCCTCGGCATCACCATCCCCGAAGAAGCACGTCACACCGCGATCGGCGACACGGTCGCGACGGCGGATGCGTTCCTGAAGATGCTCCCGGCGCTTCAGGCGCGGGGGTTGCGGACTTTCGGCGAATTGGTGGCCGAGCTGCGCAAACACGGGCGGCTGATCAAGGATCTGAACGGGTAGGGGGCGCTACCCCCCCCCGTCGCCGTAGGGCGACAAGACTTAAGGAAGAGGGGGCGCTGCCCCCATCTCCTCCGGAGATTCCCCCGGGATATTTTGGCCAAGGCGAAGAAGCTGTTTTGCTTCTCCTTGATGGAAATATCCCGGGGTGAATTCGGCGGAGCCGAAGAGGGGCAGCGCCCCTCAACCTTAAAGAATCTCGAGAACCGTCTCCGGCGGGCGACCGATGCGGGCCGCCGTGTCCGTCAGCACGAGCGGGCGTTCGATCAGCTTCGGATTGGCGCTCAGCGCCGAGAGGATTTCATTCTCATCTGCGTCTTTCGGCAGATCCGTATCCTTCCAGCGGATCATCGCGGCGGCGGGCTGGCCGAGTTTCATCAGCGCGTCCTGCAGCTCGGCCATGGTCGGCGGCTGTTTCTGGTAGTCGCGGACCTGCGGAGTGATCCCGCGGGTTTCGAGTAGCTTCAGCGTCTCGCGCGATTTCGAGCAGCTCGGATTGTGCCAGATCGTTATAGCCATTTGTCTCTCCCGGTGCCGATTGCCTCGGAAACGCTGGAGAAGCCGTCGCGTTCCAGAAGACGATCGAGGCCGCGCGCGATGTCGGCGGCGAGAGAAAGGCCCACGAAGACCATCGCGGTATAGAGCTGCACCGCCGAGGCACCCGCGCGGATTTTTTCGTAGGCCTGCTCGGCGGAGCCCACGCCGCCCACGCCGATCAGCGGCAGCGCGCCCGCGGTATGCTGCGAGAGCTGCGCCAGAACACGGGTCGATTTCTCGAACAAAGGCGCGCCGGAGAGGCCGCCCTGATCGGAAGGGTTGGGCGAGGTCAGCCCCTCGCGCGAAAGCGTCGTATTGGTGGCGATGATCCCGTCGATCCCGCTTTCCAGCGCGACTTCGGCGATCTCGGCCAGTTCCTCGGCGCTCAGATCGGGGGCGATTTTCAGGAAGACCGGAATGCGCCGGGCGAGGGTGTCGCGGGTCTCGATCACGCCCGCCAGCAGCGCCGAGAGGGCGGCTTTGCCTTGCAGGTCGCGCAGCTTCTCGGTGTTGGGGGAGGAGACGTTCACCGTCGCGAAATCGAGATGCGGCCCGGCATGGGCCAGCACGGTCGCGAAATCTTTCGCCCGGTCGGCGGCATCCTTGTTGGCGCCCAGATTGAGCCCCACCGGAATGCCTTGCGGACGCTTTGCCAGTCGCTCGGTGATCGGTCCCATGCCCTGATTGTTGAAGCCGAAGCGATTGATCGCGGCGCGGTCGGCGGGCAGACGCCAGAGGCGGGGCGGCAGGTTGCCTTCCTGCGGGCGCGGGGTGGCAGCGCCCACTTCGAGAAAGCCGAAGCCCGCGCGCATCAGCTGCGGTACGGCCTCTGCGTTCTTGTCGAAACCTGCGGCGAGACCCACCGGGTTGAGAAGCGACATCCCCGCCAGATCGGTCTTCAGCCGCGGCGAGGTGATCGGGCCGGGCAGCGGCGCGAGCCCCATCCGCAATGCGCGCAGCGAGAGCCCATGCGCCTTTTCCGGGTCGATCTTGTGAAAAACCGCGAGGCCCGCGCGCTCGATCAGGGTGGTCACGACATTTCCTTCGGGAAGATATGGCCTGCCGCGCCCAGAGGCAGTGCGTGGTCCCAGACGACTTCGCTGAGATGCAGCGGGCGGTAGAGATGCGGGAAGAGCTGATCGCGGCGCGAGGGCTCCCATTTCAGATCTGCGCCCATCGCGGTGGAGTCGAAGGCGACCAGCACCAGATCGGATTCGCCCGTGAAATGTTTCGCAGCCGTTTCGACGACCTGATCAGCAGTGGAGAAATGGATGTAGCCGTCCGCGAGGTCGACCGGCGCGCCGAGCGTGTGCCCGGCGTCGCGAAATGCATCCCATTCGGGGCGGCGGAGGATTTTGTAAATCAACATGGCTTTCCCTTGCCCGAAAACGCGCCGTCCGGTCAAGCGTGGGGCTTGCGCAGGACGCGTGGCGGCATAGCTTTGTGCCATGTGCGGACGTATGGCCAACACTCTTCCCGTCGATGCGATGGCGCGTCTGTTCAAGGCGGTGCCGGGCAATGACGTGCCGGGTGGCGAGCGGTTCAACATCTGCCCGACCCAGAGCCTGCCGGTCTGCATCTCCGGCGAGGGGCAGCGGCAGTTGCGGGCGATGCGCTGGGGCTTCATCCCGCATTGGTACAAGACACCGACGGATGGGCCTTTGCTGATCAATGCGCGGTCCGAGACCGTGGCGGAGAAACCCGCATTCCGCGCGGCGATCCGGTCGCGGCGCTGCCTGATCCCGGCGGACGGGTTTTACGAATGGCATCGCGAGGGGGAGGCGAAGCTGCCTTTCTACGTCTCACGCAAGGACGGCGCGCCGATGGTGTTCGGCGGGCTCTGGCAGGACTGGGAGAAGGGCGGCGAGTTGCTGACCACCTGCGCCATCGTGACCTTGCCGGCGGGGCCAACGCTTGCCCCGATCCATCACCGCGAGCCGCTCGTTCTCGAGCAAGCCGATTGGGCGAAATGGCTGGGCGAGGAAGGCCATGGCGCGGCGACCCTGATGCAGCCGAGGCCCGAGGGCATCCTGCAGGCGTGGCGCGTGGGCCAAGAGGTCAATTCGAACCGCGCCTCGGGGCCGGGTTTGCGCGAACCGCCTGCGGATCGCGCTTGAACGGCGCGGCGTGGACCGCTAAGGAGAGGTCAGAGCGCGGGTGTAGCTCAATGGTAGAGCCGCAGCCTTCCAAGCTGAAGACGTGGGTTCGATTCCCATCACCCGCTCCATTTCCCCAAGATCACAGCGATACGCGTCTTCGAGACGAAAAACCGCCCGAGGGACGATCGGGCGGCTTCAGACGTTCGGAATCTGTGGGGCGCGCAGTGTTGCGCTCATTTGGTCAGGATCAGCTTGCCCGCCTTGGTGATGCGCAGCGTATAGACCTGACCGTCCAGCACGATATGGGCGAGGTTGCCCTTGCCGGTCAGTACCTCTGCGTCATGGACGGGCAGGGCGTTGGCAAAGCTCTCATTGATGCTCATCTGCGGCCTCCCTCGATCCGGTCGAGCGTCGCTTCGAGCGCGCTCTGGCCCGGGGGGAAGCCACTGCACAGCGCCTCGACGATGTCGCGCAGGCTCAGCGGCGGATCGATATCAACATACGTGTCGGCCCGGTATCGGGGGCCGGGGGAAGAGGGGCGTTTCATCTCCGGTCTCCATCTCGCGAAAACGGCTCGTCGGGGATCGACTGGCTGATGAAAATAACCTGAGTGAAATGATCGGGAATGTAAAGTCGATTCTTTTACTAAGGAATTGCACAGATGATCCTGCGCCTGTGCAGACATAGTTCGGGAACCGAAGGGGGATCAGTTGGCGGGGCGGATCAGAACCACTGGCCGGGTTCGATGAGGCCCAGATCCATGAGTTGCTGGCTCGACCAGTTGAAGCGTTCGGAATTGACCCAGGTGAAGCTGTGCACATCGTAGGTCGAACCGGGATTGAACTTCAGCGCTTTCGCGACCCGGAACGAGGCGGTGGCACAGGTCAGGTTATGGTGCCACGGGCAGGAATAGGTGTTGTATTCCTCGTCGTTGAACGTGTGATCGGGGCGCAGCGTCAGGCCGGACTTGGCGCGGAACAGGGCGATCCGGTCGATCTTGCGGCGCTGTGCCGGGACATGCTCCTCGAAGCGCCAGCGCAGCCCGCCGAAGAAATCCAGCTGCCGCTCTTTCGGGTGGTCGTGGTTCTCGGGATCGAGCCGGGCCAGCGCGTAATAGCCCGCCTTGTCGAACATCGCGTTCTCGGTATCGACGCCGTTCGGATGCGCCTCGAGATCGCCGGTATAGAGGTCGATCACATAGCTCAGCATCGAGGCGCGGCGCTCTTCGGTGTGGAAGGTGAGAACCTCGCCGATCGAGCGGCTCTCGCAGAAGGGAAAGAACAGGTATTCCGCGTTGAAGCAGTAATAGAGCCACGTTCCGGCGGGCACGGCGGCGACGATCGGGTTGATCGCGAGGGGGGCTGCGTCGCGGCGGTTCAGCTCGAAATCGATGCGGTAGATTTTCGTCGGGCTGTCAGCGGCCAGATCGTCCGGCAGGTCCATCGCGGCATGGCCCAGAACCAGCAGCACCGAAAACCCGAGGTCGATATGGTGACGGATCGTACTCTCCAGCTCCACCGCGTCCTCGGCTAGGATCACGCCGACCGGGCCTTTGGAGAGCGCCGCGCTCTGGCGGGTGAGAAAATCGATCAGCGAGGAATATTTCATGCCCGATGCAGCCCTTTCGCGGGGTCTTCGGGCGCAGGATCGGGGAAGGCCCGCATGAAATCAAGCCTTTACGGCCCGCGCCATGCGCGACCTTGCGGGAAAGGGTGATTTGGCTGTATCAGGCCCGCTGGAAAGACGCGCGAGGATTGGCATGAGCGACGCTCCGAAAAAGCTGCATATCAAAACCTATGGCTGTCAGATGAACGTCTATGACAGCGAGCGCATGGCCGAGGCCATGGGCGCCAAGGGCTATGAGCTGACTGACGATGTGGGCGCGGCGGATATGGTGCTGCTCAACACCTGCCATATCCGCGAGAAAGCGGCCGAGAAGGTCTATTCCGATCTGGGGCGTCTGCGTCCGTTCAAGGAGGCCAAGCCCGACCTGAAGATCGGCGTCGCAGGCTGTGTCGCGCAGGCCGAAGGCGACGAGATCCTGCGGCGCTCGGATCTGGTGGATTTGGTCGTCGGCTCGCAGAGCTATCACAAGCTGCCCGAACTGGTCGCGCGGACCGATAATGGCGCGCGCCCCGTCGAAACCGAGTTCCCGCTGGAAGACAAGTTCGACCATCTGCCCGCGCGGCCCGTGCAGGCGCGCCCGACCGCGTTCCTGACGGTTCAGGAGGGCTGCGACAAGTTCTGCGCCTTCTGCGTGGTGCCTTACACGCGCGGGGCCGAGGTTTCGCGCCCGGCAGACAAGATCCTGCGCGAGGCGCAGGCGCTGGTCGAGAAAGGCGTGCGCGAGATCACGCTCTTGGGTCAGAACGTCAACGCCTATCACGGCGAAGGTGAGGGGGGTGACTGGTCGCTCGCGCGGCTTGCCCGGTCGCTCGCCAAGATCGATGGGCTGGAGCGTATCCGCTACACCACCTCGCACCCGAACGACATGGAAGACGATCTGATCGCGGCCCATGGCGACGAGCCGAAGCTGATGCCCTATCTGCATCTGCCGGTGCAATCGGGCTCGGACAAGATCCTCAGGGCGATGAACCGCAAGCATACGGCGGAGAGCTATATCCGCCTGATCGAGCGTATTCGCGCCGCGCGCCCCGACATCGTGATCTCGGGCGATTTCATCGTGGGCTTCCCCGGCGAGACCGATCAGGATTTCGAGGACACGATGGCGCTGATCCGCGAGGTCAATTACGGCATGGCCTATTCGTTCAAATACTCGCCGCGCCCGGGCACGCCCGCGGCTGGCGCGAAGGGCGCGGTGCCTGCAGAGGTCGCCGATGCGCGGCTGCAAGAGCTTCAGGCGCTTCTGACCTCGCAACAGCGGGCCTGTCAGGAGAGCATGATCGGGCGCGAAGTGAATGTGCTTTTTGAGAAGCCCGGGCGGCTGGACGGCCAGTGGGTCGGCAAGTCCGATTACCTGCAGGCGGTCCATGTCTCGGGCGAAGGGCTTGGCCCCGGCGTTCTGGCGAAGGTGCGGATCACCGGCACGGCGCCGAATTCGCTGGCGGGCGAGTTGATCTGAGCTCTCGTCGCGTTGACGCCTCAAATGAAAAGGGCCGCGTGATCCGCGGCCCTTTTTGATTAGGTAACCCTGACTGATCAGTTCGGGCCGGGCGGATCGTTCGCGATCGCTTTCAGAAGCTCCTGGCGCAGACCCTCGGGATTGCCCACGAGATGTTCCTTCTTGCAGATCTCGGTCGCGATGCCGTTGGCGTCGCCGTAATCGTAGCCGAACGCCACCAGGTCATCGACGAAGCTGCCCTGCGGGTGATCCCAGATCGTCTCGCGCCACGGGCCGCGGAAGCAGTCGATATGAATCTGTTGCTTGCGGGTCGGGCCGCAGACGGTCTTGTTGTTGACGTGATCGCGCCCGACCGGGCCGGTGTAGCAGCTCGTACCGGCCTGGGCGGCGCCAGCGAACGCCATGCCGGTGAGCAGCGCGGCGGCGGTGATTGCAATGGTCTTCATCTCTCGAGACTCTCCTGATCGGGCAGCGGAATTACATACGGCGCGCAGAATCCCTCCGATCCTGGCTCCGTCTGTGCTCAGTTTGCCCTGAATAAACCTAAATTGGCGAGAGTTTGTCGATATTTGCCGGGTTTGTGAGAACAATAGCCGAAAAAGACAGCGGGTGTTCCGATTGTTGCGACAGTGTTCGCGCTAAGGTTGTGGGGTCTTTGGCTTTTGCAGTCTGTTTCCGAGCCCCGGCGGCCTTTTTTCGCAGCCAGCGATTCGGGGCATGACGCGGCGCGGCGAAGAGGTGGCATCCTCAGTCAGCGTATTGGCGCGCATCCCCTTGCGAAACCGATTTGCCTAATAAATAGGCAATTCGGTCAAGCGGAACCGCGCCTGCGTTTTTTGGTTTCAGTTTGATGAAATTTGCTGCCGCGCCTAGGAGGGCGGGAAACCAGTGCTTGCGTGAATCCCCCGAGGCAGGCACCATATCTTTACCAAACCAGCTAAGGAGACTCTGTATTTGGGCTTCAGCGCGATCACACCCCCGCCTCGCTCTCAGGATGCTCACGAGACGCTTCTTGAGTTCCCCAACAACCGGCTGCTGATCGATCTTTGCGGTGAATTCGACCGCAATCTGGCCCAGATAGAGCACAAGCTTCAGGTTCACATCCTGCGGCGTGGCAACCAACTGGCCGTGGTGGGCGAGCCCGAAGCGCAATCGCAAGCCGCCGCCGTGCTGCATCAGCTGTATCAACGCCTTGAACAGAACAAGCCGATCGACGCCGAAGAGGTCGATGCGGCGCTGCGCATGGCCGATCTGGGCGGCACCGGCACCACGGTCGATGAGCAGCTCGAGATGTTCGAGGCGGGCAAGTTCGAGATTCGCACCCGCAAGAAGCAGGTCGAGCCGCGCACCGAGGCGCAGAAAGCCTATGTGAAGCATCTCTTCGAGCACGAACTGGCCTTCGGGATCGGGCCTGCGGGCACCGGCAAGACCTATCTCGCGGTGGCTGTGGGTGTGACCATGCTGATCGGTGGTCATGTCGACAAGATCATCCTGTCGCGTCCGGCCGTCGAGGCGGGCGAGCGTCTGGGCTTCCTGCCCGGCGACATGAAGGACAAGGTCGATCCCTATATGCAGCCGCTCTACGACGCGCTGAACGACTTCCTGCCGGCCAAACAGCTTGCGAAGCTGCTGGAGGAGAAGCGGATCGAGATCGCGCCGCTCGCCTTCATGCGCGGTCGCACGCTGTCGAACGCCTTCGTGGTGCTCGATGAGGCGCAGAACGCCTCGACGATGCAGATGAAGATGTTCCTCACCCGTCTGGGGCAGGGCTCGCGGATGGTGATCACCGGCGACCGCTCTCAGGTCGACCTGCCGCGCGGGATGCCCTCTGGTTTGCAGGATGCAGAGCGTATCCTCGGCCATGTCGAGGGGATCAGCTTCAACTATTTCACCGCGAAAGACGTGGTGCGTCACCCGATGGTCGCGAAGATCATCGACGCCTATGACAAGGCCGAAGGGGAATAACGCGGTCCAACGGATCTTCCTCTCGCTCCTGCCAGCGCGCTGGGGCGAGAGCCTTCATCGGTCTTCGCAGGACTGGAAGATCACCTGCCCGCGCTGCGGCTATTCGGTGTCCGTCTGGGGCGCTGGCGGCATTCGCTGGGGCGCGAAATCGACAGGCAAGCGAACCTTCGGGAAATGTCCGGGCTGTGGCGAGAAGGTCTGGTTTCGCTATGAGCGACGGCCGGACGTGTAACTGAGGGACGCGCCCGAGCCTTGGGTGGGCGCTGTTCGGCCTTGGTGGCTTGGCGCTTTATCTCGCAAGCCCGAAAGACATTCGTGCTCGCGCTGAGATCGCCAATGCGCCCTCCCGAGGGGAGGATCGAGCGGGGCCCGGGGGCTGGTCGCCCCCGAGCGGGTCGATCAATGAAAAACGCCCGGCCATTCGGACCGGGCGTTTTCAAATTCCATCGCGAAGCGTTCAGCTCTCGGACTTGCCTTCGAGCGCCTCGATGCGGGCCTTCAGTGCCTCGTTCTCCTCGCGCGCTTTCTGTGCCATCGCACGCACCGCGTCGAACTCCTCGCGGGTCACGAGGTCACGGTCGGCCAGCCAGCGGTCCATCCAGCTTTTCATCGCCGTCTCGGCCTCGTCCTTCGCGCCTTGGGCCACGCCCATCGCGTTGGTCATCAGCTTGGACATTTCGTCGAACATCTTGTTGGGCGGCTGCATCGGCATCCCCTTGCGGTCAATTTTTGCTTCTCTGTCTATATGGGCCGCGGCGGCTCCGCTGGCAAGGTTGACTTCCCGGCCCGCGCAGGGCTTTCTCGCGGCGATTTCTGACAGGAGACCGCCTTGCTGCCTCTCGCCATTCCCTTCCCCGATTTCGATCCGGTCGCCATCACGATCCCCGGTCTCGGCCTGCCGATCCGCTGGTATGCGCTGGCCTATATCGCGGGGCTGATCGCGGGCTGGCAGATCATCGTGGCGCTTATGAAGCGCGATACGCTCTGGCCGGACAATCGCTCGCCGATGGAGCACGGCAAGGTCGAGGACCTGCTGACGGCGGTGATCATCGGCGTGGTTCTGGGCGGGCGGCTTGGCTTCATCCTGTTCTATGAGCCGGCGTGGTATCTGGCCCATCCGCTCGATATCGTGAAGGTCTGGCAGGGTGGCATGTCCTTCCACGGGGGCTTTCTGGGCACGCTGCTCGCGGGTTGGTGGTTCGCGCGCCGCCATGACGTGCCGAAGCTGCAACTGGCCGACGCGATGGCGCTGGTCGCGCCGATCGGGCTGTTCCTCGGGCGGATCGCGAATTTCATTAAGCCCGAGCTTTGGGGGCGGCCCACGGATGTGCCGTGGGGCGTGATCTTCCCCGGTGAGCTGGCGCAGACCTGTCTCGGGATCGCGGGGCAGGTGGATGGTACCTGCGCGCGCCATCCCTCGCAGCTTTATGAGGCGGGGCTGGAAGGGCTGCTGCTGGGCCTGATCCTCTGGAGCATGGTGTGGTTCGGTCGCTCGCTGAAGCGCCCGGGGCTGAGCCTCGGTGTGTTCCTCATGGGCTACGGCGCCGCGCGCGCCTTTGTCGAGCTGTTCCGGCAGGGCGATCCGCAATTCGTGACCCTCGGCAATCCCTATGGCCACGTAATCCGCTTCACCGATGGCTGGGGGCTGACGATGGGGCAGGTGCTGTCGCTGCCGATGATCGCGGTGGGGCTGTATTTCGTGATCCGCGCGCTTCGGGCGCCGAAAGCCTCGTGACCCCGCTGGGCGACATCCTTGCCGCGCAGATCGCGGCAGAAGGGCCGATGCGGCTCGATCGTTATATGAGCGCCTGCCTGCTGCATCCCGAGCATGGCTATTACGCGACCCGCGATCCGTTCGGGCGCGCAGGCGATTTCATCACCGCGCCGGAGATTTCCCAGATGTTCGGCGAGATGCTGGGCCTGTGTCTGGCGCAGGCGTGGCTTGATCAGGGGCGGCCCGCGCCCTTCGTGCTGGCCGAGGCCGGGCCGGGGCGTGGCACGCTGATGGCCGATATGCTGCGCGCGATGAAGGCCGTGCCGGGGATGGTGGAGGCCGCACAGGTCCATCTGATCGAGGCCTCGCCCACCTTGCGCGAGATCCAGCGCGAGACGCTGGCGCCGCATAAGGTCACTTGGCACGAGACGATCGACGGGCTGCCCGAGAGGCCGATTTTCCTCGTTGCGAACGAGTTTCTCGACGCGCTGCCGATCCGGCAGTTCCAGCGGGACGGCGACGGCTGGGCCGAGCGGCAGGTGGGGCTGTCCGACGACGGCACGCTGACGCCCGGGCTCGCGCCGCCGTCGCGCCTCGAGGCGCTGGAGGCGCGCATGGCCGACACCGCGCCGGGCGACGTGGTCGAGACCTGTGCGGCTGCGGTGAACTTCACCGAGACGCTGGCCGCGCGTATTGCAAACCAAGGCGGCGCGGCGCTGCTGATCGACTATGGCAACTGGCATTCCAAGGGCGATACGTTTCAGGCGCTCAAGGGCCATGAGCCCATCGATCCGTTTGCGGAGCCCGGCGAGGCGGACCTGACCGCCCATGTCGATTTCGAGCCTCTGGCGCGGGCCGCGCAGGACGCTGGGGCCGCCGTCTCGGGCATGACCGCGCAGGGCGTTCTGCTGGAGCGGCTCGGCATCACGGCACGGGCGCAGCGCCTCGCGGAAGCGTTATCGGGGGCCGCGCGCGAGACCCATATCGCCGCGCATCGCCGCTTGACCCATCCCGAGGAAATGGGTCACCTGTTCCAAGCTCTGGCGATTGTCGCACCCGCTGCGCCGCTGCCGCCGGGGTTCGATCCGAAGACCATCTGAGCTATTGAGGAACGCGATGTCGACGATGCTCGAAATTCTGACCTCACCCGCCTTGGGGACCGTGAAGCACGGGTTCTTCACACGCAAAGGCGGCGCGTCCTCGGGTATTTTCGCAGGGCTCAACTGCGGTCCCGGCTCGTCGGATCAAAGCGAGGCGGTGCGCACCAATCGTGCCCGGGCCGCCGATGCGATGGGCGTGGAGCTGAACGCGCTGCAAGGCGTCAATCAGGTGCATTCGCCCGATGTCGCCGTGATCGAGGAGATCACCGACCCGCCGCCGCGCGCCGATGCGGCCGTGACCAAGGTGCCGGGCATCGCGATCTCGATCCTGACCGCCGATTGCCAGCCGGTGCTGTTCTCCGATCCGAAGGCGGGCGTTATCGGCGCGGCCCATGCGGGCTGGCGCGGCGCGATGGAGGGGGTGCTGGAGAACACGCTCGACGCGATGGAGCGCCTGGGCGCGCATCGCGAGAATATCACGGCGGTGATCGGGCCGTGCATCTCGGTCCATTCCTACGAGGTCGGCGAAGACTTCATGGAGCAGTTCCTGATGGAGGACATGGACTACAGCCGGTTCTTCTCGCCCGGCCCCTCGGGCAAGCCGCATTTCGATCTGCCGAGCTTTTCGCTGCACCGGCTGCGCGAGGCAGGCGTCGGCGAGGCGGAATGGATGCGCCGCTGCACTTATCAGGAGCCCGAGCGCTTCTATTCCTACCGCCGCACGACCCATGCGGGCGAGGCCGATTACGGGCGTCTGCTCTCGGCGATCCGGCTCTGATCCGGGCGCGCGGGCGGCGCGCTACGCGGGACCGACGGGGTCGATGAAACAATCTACCTTGCCGCATTCTTTCGTTTCCTTGCGCGAAAAAATCCAACTCCCGCCCCATGCTGGCCCCATTGCGCGGGCAGAACAGTCCCGAACCGGATCGAAAACGATCTCGAGACGAGGGGACAAAGACATGAACAAGACCCAACCGACCCGCCGCTGGATGAAAGCCGCCGTGGCCTCCGCCCGCGACTGCGACACGCGGATGCCCTGGGCCCGCAAGGCGCGCCCTTCGCAGGCCAGCCGCCCTGTGGCGTCCGCTCCGCGCCGGGTCAGCGCCGCACAGTGACCTCCCTTCTCGCGCGGCGATCGTAATTGGTCATGCTGATCGCCGCGCGAGACCTGGCCGGGCGCTGCCACGCCCGGCCATTTTCATCACCCGTCTCCAGTGTCTCTGGGGGCGGGTGATTCGTTTCGAATGTGGTGAGACTGTGGCGGTTTGTGCGCGGTGGAGAAACGTGCCGTTAGGGCAGGGGCTGACTGCTTGGAGATCGCGAGACAATCGCGTCAATAATTTGACGGCCTCGCACGTTTTAGCCATGTTGTGAGCGTCTCTCTGCAACCGGTGGGGGCCGATGCAGCCGTGAGAAGACCGAAAGGCCTATCGCATGAATCTACCCCACCGGACGGCAGCTGCCGCGCTACGTCCCACCGACTCCGAACCGCCTCTGCCGCGCCCGTTGCGTGCGAGTCCGAATTCGCCGAAACGCGCCCTGCGCGCCTCGGCGATGACCCGCCGCTATGCCGCGTGGTGGCTGGAGGCGAACGGCTTCATCGAAGAAACATCCCGCGTCGCCCCGGCGATTCCGCTGTTCGAGGAGGCGTTCTCCGCCTTGGCGCGCGGTGCCGTGATCGCGACCGAGGAAGGCCCGGTCTCGGTTGAGGATCTGGTGCCCGGGATGCGGGTTCTGACCGCCGATGAGCGCGTCGAAACCGTCACCTGGAAAGGCTCGATGACGATGTTCCCGGCGGCGAAGGATGTGGCTGCGCGGATGATCCGCGTGACCGCCGAAGCCTTCGGACATGGCCGCCCTTCGCAGGATCTGGTGCTGGGCCCGCATGCGCGGATCTGCCTGCGCGATGCCCGGTTGCGCGGGCGTCTGGGCATCGAGGCGGCCTATGCGCCGATTGCGGCTTTCGTCGATGGGGTGAGCGTCATCGAGGTCACGCCGATCTCGCCGGTCTCCGCCTATCATCTGGTGCTCGAGCAGCACGGCTCGCTCAAGGTCGGCGGCATGGAGGTCGAGAGCTTCCATCCCGGCGAAGGGTTCGAGCGGACAATCGACCCGAGGATGGCCGAGCTGTTCCTCGCGCTGTTTCCGCAGATGGACAAGCTGTGCGAGTTCGGCCCGATCGCCGCGCCCCGTCTGACCCGTTTCGAGGTCGAAGAAATGCTGATCTGACCGGGGCCTGTAAGGGGTAAAGGTTCCGGTTGGCGATGACTGTGCTTGTGGGGAGACAGTCACGGAAACGCCGCGCGTTGAGAACCTCGCGCGGCGTTTTTTCGTTTTCAGAAAGGGGGTGGGAGGGTTACTCCTCCATCGCCTCCAGCTCGTCGATGAAGCCTTCGATCATCGACAGGCCCTTGTCCCAGAAGGCCGGGTCGGACGCGTCGAGGCCGAAGGGCGCGAGCAGTTCCTTGTGGTGCATCGAGCCGCCCGCTTCCAGCATCGCGAAATACTTGTCCTGGAAGCCCTCGGGCGCGGCCTCGTAGGCGGCGTAGAGCGCGTTCACCAGACCGTCGCCGAAAGCGTAAGCATAGACGTAGAAGGGCGAGTGGACGAAATGCGGGATGTAGGACCAGAAGGTCTCGTAGCCCTCCATGAACTCGAATGCCGGGCCGAGGCTTTCGCCCTGCACCGACATCCACAGCGCGTTGATATCCTCGGGCGTCAGTTCCCCTTCGGCGCGGGCTGCATGCAGCTTGCACTCGAAATCATAGAAGGCGATCTGGCGGACGACCGTGTTGATCATGTCCTCGACCTTGCCGGCGAGAAGCGTCTTGCGCTCTTCGCGGGTCTTCGCGGCAGCCAGCAGCTTGCGGAAGGTCAGCATCTCGCCGAAGACCGAGGCCGTCTCGGCCAGCGTCAGCGGCGTATTGGCCAGCATCTCGCCCTGTTTCGCGGCCAGTACCTGATGGACGCCGTGGCCCAGCTCATGCGCCAGCGTCATCACGTCGCGCGGTTTGCCGAGGTAGTTGAGCATCACATAGGGGTGGACGGTCGTCACGGTCGGATGCGCGAAGGCGCCCGGCGCTTTGCCCGGCTTCACGCCCGCATCGATCCAGCCTTTCTCGAAGAAGGGCTGCGCGATGTCGGCCATGCGCGGATCGAAGCCGGAATAGGCGTCGAGCACGGTGTCCTTCGCCTCGTCCCACATGATGTCGCGCGGGGCCTCGGTCGGCAGCGGCGCGTTGCGGTCCCAGATCTGCAGCTTGTCGAGGCCGAGCCATTTGGCCTTCAGCTTGTAGTAGCGATGCGACAGGCGCGGGTAGGCCGCGACCACGGCGTCGCGCAGCGCCTGCACCACTTCCGGCTCCACGTCGTTCGATAGGTGGCGACCGGTCTGCGGCGTCGGCATCTTGCGCCAGCGATCCTCGATTTCCTTTTCCTTCGCGAGCGTGTTGTGGATGCGCGAGAAGGTGCGGATATTCTCGCCGAACACGTTCGCCAGCTCCTTCGCCGCCGCTTCGCGCTTTTCGCGATTGTGGTCGGAGAGAAGGGTGGTCGTGGCCTCAAGCGAGAGCTTCTCGCCCTGCACCTCGAATTCCAGCGCTGCGGTGGTCTCGTCGAACAGGCGGTTCCACGCGGCGGCGCCGACGACCGACTGGTCGTGCAGGAATTTCTCCAGCTCGTCGGAGAGCTGATAGGGCTTCATCGCGCGCATCCGGTCAAAGACCGGCTTGTAGCGGGCGACCTTCGAATCGGCGAAGACGGCCTCGTAGGTCTCGTCCGGGATGCGGTTGAATTCGAGGCTGAAGAAGACGAGCGGCGTGGTGTAGGTGGTGATCTTGTCCTGCGCGTCGGACAGCAGCTTCACCCGCGCCGGGTCGGTCGTGTTCTGGTAATAGCGCAGGCCCGTATAGGACATCACGCGGCCGGCTTTCTCGTCGATCTCCTCGTAGCGCTTGATGCACTCTGCCATGCCCGCGGCGTCGAGATCTGCCAGTTTGCCTTCGTAATCGGCGGCAAACTCGGCGCAGGCTTTTTCCAGCCACGCCATGTCCTTGGCCAGTTCCGGCGCGTCGGGCGCAGGATAGAGATCGCTCAGATCCCATTCGGGCAGATCGCCGAACGCCCCTGCATTTGAATTCGCATCGAAAACGGGGCGGCGGGGTGTGAGCGTCATGAGGTTCCTCGTGTCTGATCGGTTGCTTTCCAGATAGGGTCAGGGGCGCCATCCTGACAAGGGCGCGGGGCCGCTCGGCGCTGCACAATTTTTCGGCAGATGCTATGAAATGAACTTTTCCCGTACGCGGCGCGTTGCATAACATCGGCCATCGCCTTTTACTCGCGGGGTACAGGGCCTAGACATAAATAAAAGACTAGGGGGACTTAACCGGCGCGATGACAGAGTATTTCAACGAGATGTTCGACGGCGGCCAAGTGCGTCAGCCCTATACCGGGCTCGACGGCTGGATGCGCGAAATGCCGTCCGAGTTGCGCGCGATGAAGCAAGCTGAGGCCGAGGCGCTGTTTCGCCGTATCGGGATCACCTTCGCGGTCTATGGCGAGGGCGGCGACCCCGACCGGCTGATCCCGTTCGACATGTTTCCGCGCGTTTTTACCCAACCCGAATGGCGCAAGCTGGAGCGTGGCATCAAGCAGCGCGCCCGGGCGCTGAACGCTTTTCTGCTCGACGTCTACGGGCGCGGCGAGATCGTGCGGGCGGGGCGAATCCCGGCGCGGCTGGTCTATCAGAACGACGCTTACGAACGCGCGGTCTCGGGCTTCATCCCGCCGCGTGGGATTTACAGCCATATCGTCGGCGTCGATCTGGTGCGCACCGGACCCGATCAGTTCTATGTGCTCGAAGACAATTGCCGTACCCCGTCGGGCGTCTCCTACATGCTGGAGAATCGCGAGATCATGATGCGCATGTTCCCGCAGCTGTTCCGTGAGAACCGGATCGAACCGGTGGATGGCTATTCGGACGCGCTGCGCCGCACCCTGGCCTCGGTCGCGCCCACGAAATGCGAGGGCGAGCCGACGGTCGCGATCCTCACGCCGGGGCATTTCAACTCGGCTTATTACGAACATTCCTTCCTCGCCGACCTGATGGGTGTCGAGCTGGTGGAAGGGCCGGACCTGTTCTGCGAGGGCGGCTTCTGCTGGATGCGCACGACGGAAGGCCCGAAGAAGCTCGACGTGATCTATCGCCGGATCGACGACGCTTTCCTCGACCCGCTCTGCTTCCGCCCGGATTCGATGCTGGGCATTCCGGGGCTGATGGATGTCTACCGCTCGGGCGGCGTTTCGATCTGCTCGGCGCCCGGGGCCGGCGTGGCCGACGACAAGGCGATCTATACCTTCGTGCCGGAAATGGTGCGCTTCTATCTGGGCGAAGAGCCGCTTTTGGAAAACGTGCCCACCTGGCAATGCGCCAAGAAGGACGATTGCAAATACGTTCTCGAAAATCTCGCCGAACTGGTGGTGAAAGAGGTCCACGGCTCGGGCGGTTACGGGATGCTCGTCGGTCCGAAATCGACCAAGGAGCAGATCGAGAATTTCCGCCACAAGATCGAGGATAACCCCGAGAACTACATCGCCCAGCCGACGCTGGCGCTGTCGACCACGCCGACCTTTGTGGAAGAGGGCGTGGCGCCGCGTCACGTCGATCTGCGGCCCTATTGCCTTGTGGGCGAGAAGGTCGAGCTGGTCCCCGGCGGGCTGACCCGCGTCGCGCTGACCGAAGGGTCGCTCGTCGTGAACTCCTCGCAGGGCGGGGGCGTGAAAGACACCTGGGTTTTGGCGGAGTGATCGGATGCTGAGTAGAACCGCTGAAAACCTGTTCTGGGTCGCGCGCTACATGGAACGCGCGGAGACAATGGCACGGCTTCTGGAGGTCGGCGCGCGGATCGCGCTGACGCCCTCGACCGGGCATGGCTACCGCTCGGAATGGGAGAGCCTGCTGCAAGCTTCGGGAACTGCCGATGGTTTCTCCGAGAAATACGGCGACCCGGTGCAGCGCAATATAGAGAGCTACCTGTTCTTCGACCGCGACAACCCGTCCTCGGTGATTTCCTGCATCGAGCGGGCACGGGAAAACGCCCGCATCGTGCGCACGGCGATCACCGGTCAGGTCTGGGACACGCTCAACACCGCGTTTCAGGAGATCCGCCAGATCGAGCGTCAGCCGCGCTCGGAATGGGAGATTACCGAGCTCTGCGAGTGGGTGACCCGGCAATCCGCGCTGCTGCGGGGCGCGATGGACGGCTCGATGCTGCGCAATGACGGGTTCTTCTTCATGAATCTCGGCTATGCGCTGGAGCGGGCCGACAACACCGCGCGCCTGATCGACGTGAAGTATTTCGTGCTGCTGCCCTCGGTGGAGATGGTGGGGTCTGGCCTCGACAATTATCAATGGCAGGTGCTGCTGCGCGCGCTGCAATCCTACCGGGCCTTCCACTGGGCCTATGGCGGTGAGCTGACGGCGTCGAAGATCATGCACTTCCTGATCCTCAACCCGGCCAGCCCGCGCTCGCTGATGTCGGCGACGCGCAAGGCGATGCACCATCTCGACAACCTCGAAAGCTTCTACGAGGTCGCACCGGGCACCGGCCTGCCGCAGATGCGTGCCAAGGCGCTGATGACCGAGCTGAACCAGACCAAGGTCGCCGAAATTGTCGACGAGGGGCTGCACGAGTTCCTCACCCGCTTCATCGGCGAGATCGGGCAGCTGACCGCGCTCGTTCAGCAAACCTACCTGTCGGGAGATGCGCGATGATCCTCACCGTCAACCATGTCACCACTTATGATTACGACGCGCCGATGGGCGCTGCGGTGCAATCTTTGCGCATGTTCCCCTCGCGCTTCGAGGGCCAGCGCGTGATCGAATGGGATGTCGCGGTCGAGGGCGGCCTCCGGGGCGGATCGTTCCGTGACGGCGCGGGCGACCGCGTCGAAGGCTGGTCGATCCGTCCGCCGGTCGACGAGGTCGCGATCACCGTGAAAGGGCAGGTCGAGACGTTCGATACCTCGGGCGTGCTGCGCGGCCATCGCGAGCTGGTGCATCCGATGGCGTATTTGCGCGAGACCGTCGCGACCTGGATCGACGACAGTCTGGCGGCGCTGGCGGAAGAGGCCGTTGCAGGGGCCACGGAAGATCTCAACCGGGCGCATCGCCTGAGTGCCGCGATCTCCGAGGCGATCGAGTACAAGCCGGGGGCCACCCATTCGCACACCACCGCCGCCGAGGCGCTGGCGCAGGGCGAGGGGGTCTGTCAGGACCATGCCCATGCGCTTGTCGCCGTGGCCCGCTCGGTCGATCTGCCCGCGCGCTATGTCTCGGGCTACCTGTTCGCGACCGATGACGGCACGCCGCACGAGGCCGCCCATGCCTGGGGCGAGATCTGGGTCGCGGGGATCGGCTGGATCGGCTTCGACCCGGCGAACAAATGCTGCCCCGACGAGCGCTACATCCGCCTCGGCTCCGGGCTCGATGCGCGCGAAGCCGCGCCGATCCGTGGCATCACCCAGGGCTCGGGTGAGGAGCGACTGCACGTCACAGTTGCCTTGGACCAAGTCCAGCAATAGATTGCGCGCTTGTCAGGGATCAGGGAACGAACATGACCTATTGCGTAGGCCTCTTGCTGAACGAGGGGATGGTGCTGCTGTCGGACACGCGGACCAATGGCGGGCTCGACAACATCGCGACCTATCGCAAGATGTTCACCTTCGAAGAGCCGGGCGAGCGGGTGATCGCGATCATGACCGCGGGCTCGCTCTCGGTCACGCAGACGACGCTGGCGCGGCTGCGCGAAGCGGCCGATGCGAGCGACGCGACGGGCGACAGTTCGATCATGGAAGCGCCGACCATGCTCAAAGTAGCCGAGATCATCGGCAACACGATGGCGGGCGTGCGCAAGGACATCACGAGCCGGATGGATGCCGAGCGGGTCTCGACCTCGGCCTCGATGATCGTCGCGGGCCAGCGCGCGGGTGGCGAGATGCGGATGTTCCTGATCTACCCGGAAGGCAACTTCATCGAAGCCACCGAGGACACGCCCTTCCTGCAGATCGGTGAGCATAAATACGGCAAGCCGATCCTCGATCGCGTGGTGCGTCCCGAGACCAACCTGATCGACGCTCAGAAGGCGGTGCTTTTGTCGATGGATTCGACGCTGCGCTCGAATCTCTCTGTGGGGATGCCGCTCGATCTGGCGGTGATCAAGAAGGACGACTGCCGGATTTCCAGCCAGCGCCGCATCGAGGCGGGCGACAGCGATTTCGCGGACATGTCGGAAGCCTGGTCGAACGCGCTGCGCGACAGCTTCACGCAGATTCAGCTTTGACCGGCTCGCGGGCCTCGAGCCCGCCCGCCGCGTCGAACAGCGTAGTGCAGCCGTCGTAGAAGCGTTTCCGCGTCGCGGGGACTTCCATCATCAATTCGTGCTCGGCGCCGGGGATGACGTCCAGCGTGCCTTTCGGCCAGCGTCCCATCCGGTCATGGACCGCGGGCGTGTGCACGATCTTCTCCACCCCGCCCAGGCCGCAATAGCAGGGCAGGTCGGGGGAAGGCAGCGCGGCCAGCGCCTCGCATTCCAGCAGGCTCTCGGCGACCCAGTGGATCGTCGGCCCGGCCAGCGTCAGTTCGGGATGTTTCGCGGCGTGTTCGACCAGCCAGGCCCACATTTCGGGATCGCGGGTCAGGCGGTTCGCCTCGAAACTGTCGCGATAAACGTAGGTGGTGCCGTTCATGCCGGGCGGATAGTTGTTCGCAAGGAAGCCTTCGCCCAGAAGGTTCGCCAGCACGATCCGGAACGGGTGCAGCAGGGCCGAGGTGGCGATCCCCCACATCGGCGCAGAGAACGCGACCGCGTTGAAGCGGTGGTGTTCGTGCATCACCGCGCGCAGCGCGATCGCGCCGCCCATCGAGTGACCCACGATGTAATAGGGTTGCGGCAGGCCCAGCTCGTCCGCGGCGGCGATCACCGCATGCAAATCCCATTGGTAATCCTGCAAGCCGCCGACATGGCCCTTTTCGGGTGCGTCGGGCAAAAGCCGGTCGGCCAGGCCTTGCCCGCGCCAGTCGATGGCGAGCATGGCATAGCCCCGGGCCGCGAATTCCGCGGCCGCAGGGCCGTATTTCTCGACATATTCGGTGCGCCCGCATCCCAGAAAGACCGTGCCGCGTGGTTGGGGCGGGGCAGGCCAATGTGCGAAACGTATCCGCACACCATCTTCCGCCGTCAGCCAGTAGGCCGCGCCCCCCTCGGGGCCGCGCGCGATCTCTTCGAAAAGCGGGGCGCGTTCCATCAGGCGAGCGCCGCACCCAGCTGCATGGCGAGGCCCATCGAGCCGTCGACCGAAAGCTTGCCGGACATGAAGGCCGCAGTCGGGTTCACATCGCCGTTGAGCATGCCTTCGAAAGTTTCGCGGTCGGCGGTCAGAACGACTTCCGCGTCGTCGTCGCCTTCGCGCACGCCGTTCTCGTCGGCAATGATCGAACCTTCGTCCTCGATCACGAATTTTGCAGTCGAAGAAAACCCATCGGGCAGTTTCGCCCGCAGTGCCTCAACGGCCTTGTCGATAACCTCGCTCATCGCGTCCTCCAATTTTGATGGCCGGGCTCTCGCATTCTCCGGCAATTGCATTACAGTCATGATTTATGTGGCAGCGATTTGACAGATACAAATGTGTCGTCACGGCATTTTGCTTTTCGGCGATGCTGGGAACAATGGCGGCATTCCCCGCCAGCGCCGAAACTGCGGGGCTCGAGCCGTATTTCAAAGAGTTGGCCGATCCGAACGATCCGGGCTGGTCGCGGGCCGAGGCGGACATCCGCAGGGCGTGGTCGCGCTCGGGATCGGCGGCGATGGATTTGCTGTTCAAGCGCGGCGAGGACGCACTGGACGCGGGCGATACCGAGGCCGCGATCGAACATTTCACGGCGCTGACCGATCATGCCCCCGATTTTGCCGCTGGCTGGAACGGACGGGCGACGGCCTATTTCATGGCCGGGCTCTATGGACCCTCGGCGGCGGATATCGCGCGCACCCTGAAGCTGGAGCCGCGTCATTGGGGCGCGCTTGCCGGGCTGGGGGCGATCCTCGAAGAGATGGGCGACGACAAGCGCGCACTTGAGGCCTATCAGAAGTCTTTTGCCTTGAATCCGCATCAACAGGATGTGAAAGACGCCATTGCGCGCCTCGATAAGGCGCATCAGGGCACGGCTCTTTAAGAGCTGGAACGGAGCTGCGATGCAAGGCGGGCGGATCACGGCCGTTCTGGGGCCGACCAATACAGGCAAAACCCATTACGCAATCGAGAGGATGCTGGCGCATCGGACCGGCGTCATCGGGCTGCCGCTGCGGCTGCTCGCACGCGAGGTCTATGACCGGATCGTCGCCCAGCGTGGGCCTTCGGTCGTGGCGCTGGTCACTGGCGAAGAGCGCATCGTGCCCGAGCGTACGCAATACTGGGTCTGCACGGTCGAGGCGATGCCGACGGGGATCGGCGCGGATTTCCTCGCCATCGACGAGATCCAGCTGTGCGGCGACCCCGAGCGGGGCCATGTGTTCACCGATCGGCTGCTCCATGCGCGCGGACTGCACGAGACGCTGTTTCTCGGCTCCGAGACGATGCGCGGCGCGATTGCTGCACTGGTGCCGAAGGTGCAGTTCACGAAGCGCGAGCGGTTTTCCGAGCTGACCTATTCCGGCTCGAAGAAAATCTCCCGGATGAAGCCGCGCTCGGCCATCGTCGGGTTCTCGGTCGAGAATACCTATGCGATTGCGGAACTGATCCGTCGCCAGAAAGGCGGCTGCGCGGTGGTTATGGGGGCGCTCTCGCCTCGCACCCGCAACGCGCAGGTCGAGATGTATCAGAATGGCGACGTGGATTATCTGGTCGCCACCGATGCGATCGGGATGGGGCTCAACCTCGATATCGACCATGTCGCGTTTTCGGCGACGTCGAAATTCGACGGGCGGCGGATGCGTCCGCTCTTCCCGCATGAACTGGCGCAGATCGCAGGCCGGGCAGGTCGGCACACCACCGACGGCACGTTCGGCGTGACAGGCGAGGCGCGCCCGCTGCAGCCCGAGGTGATCGACGCGATCGAGAACCACCGCTTCGCGCCGCTGCAGCGTCTGCAATGGCGTAACGCGCGGCTCGAATTCGGCACCGTGGACCGGCTGATCCAGTCGCTCGATGCGCGGCCAGAGGGCGAATGGCTGACCAAGGGGCGCGAGGCGGACGATGCGCGCGCGCTCAAAGTGCTGGCTGACGATCCGGCGATCCGCGACCGCATCACCAGCCCAAAGGATGTGCAACTCCTCTGGGATGTCTGCCGAATCCCCGATTTTCGTTCGATTTCCGAGGCCGAACATGCAACGCTTCTGGCGCGCATCTTCGAGTTCCTGCAATCGGGCAAGGGCGTGCCCTCGGACTGGCTTGCACGTCAGATCGAGCGTATCGACAGGACGGGCGGCGATATCGACACGCTCTCGCGTCGTCTCGCCTTCATCCGCACATGGACCTATGTTGCGCAACGCAAAGGGTGGGTCGATGATGAAAGCCATTGGCGCGAGGCGACCCGCGCTGTAGAAGATCGCCTGTCGGACGCGCTGCATGGCGCGCTGACGCAAAGATTTGTGGACCGGCGCACCTCTGTGTTGATGCGCCGGCTCAAGCAGAAGGAGACCCTCGTGGCCGAGGTGAACGACAAGGGCGAAGTGACGGTTGAAGGCGAATTCGCGGGCCGTCTGGAAGGATTCCGGTTCAAGCAGGACGAGACCGGCTCGCCCGACGAGGCGAAGATGCTTGCCCGCGCGGCCTACGAGGCGCTTGCGCCCGAGTTCAGCCTGCGCGCGGACCGCTTCTACAATGCCCCCGATACGGAGATGGATTTTACCGAGCAGGGCGGGCTGATGTGGGGCGAGACCGCTGTCGGCAAGCTGGTGAAGGGGCCCGATCTGCTGAAGCCGACCGTGCAGGCATTCGTCGATGACGAGGCGGGCGCGGATGTGGCCGAGAAGGTCACGCGCCGTCTGCAGCATTTCATCGACCGCAAGGTCGCCGCTCTGTTCGAGCCGCTTCTGGCGATGAGCCGCGACGAAGAGCTGACGGGGCTCGCCCGCGGCTTCGCGTTCCGCATGGTGGAATCGCTGGGCATCATCCCGCGCGAGCAGGTCGCCGCCGAGGTGAAGGATCTGGATCAGGACGCGCGCGGCAGCCTGCGCAAGCACGGCGTGCGCTTCGGTCAGTACACGATCTTCATGCCCGCGCTTCTCAAGCCCGCGCCGACGCGGCTGCGCCTCGTGCTGGCCTCGCTCTGGTCGGGTGCGGATGAATTCCCCGAAAGCCCGCCTCCGGGCCTCGTAACGATTCCGAATATCGACGCGTTCGATGCCGAGACCTACCGCCTGTCGGGCTACCGTCCCTCGGGCGCGCGGGCGATCCGCATCGACATGCTCGAGCGTCTCGCCGATCTGCTGCGCACGCAGGATAGTCGCGGCGGGTTCGAAGCGAACCCGGACATGCTCTCGATCACCGGCATGACGCTGGACCAGTTCGCCGATCTGATGGGCGGTCTGGGTTACAAGGCCGAGAAGGGCGAGCGCGCCAAGGTGAAGGCCGCCGATCTCGAGAAGGCCGAAGAGCAAGCCGGGGCCGAGGCGCTCAAGACCGAGCAGGCCGATGAGGCGAAAGCCGAGGCCGGCGGCGGCGAGCAGGCTGCCGAGACCCATCCCGAGGCGGAGGCTGCGGCCGAGGCCGGCGGCGACATGGTGGCAGCCGGTGACGTGGCCAGCGACGAGGTCGAGGTGTTCTACACCTTCACCTGGGCGCCGCGTCCGCGCAACAATCGCGGCCCGCGCCGCGAGCAGGGGCAGGGCGGCAAGCCCGGTGGCGAGCGTGGCGAGCGCAAGAGTGGCGGCGGCAAGCCGCATGGCAAGCGCGACGGTCACAAGGGCAAGAAGGGTGGCAAGCCGCAAGGCGCGCGCAACTTCGAGGCCCGTCCGCCGAAGAAGGACAAGCCGGTCGATCCGGATAACCCCTTCGCGGTTCTGGCTGCCCTCAAGGACAAGAAGTAACGACCCGCCATGGCTGACGCGCCCGAGCGCATCCGCATCGACAAATGGCTCTGGCAGGCGCGGTTCTGTAAGACCCGCGGCCTCGCGCAGGAGCTGGTGCAGGGTGGCAAGGCGCGCGTCAACGGTCAGCGCATCGACAAGCCCGGCCGGGCGATCGGGCCGGGCGATGTGCTGACGCTCCGGCTTGGCAAAGGGCAGGACGCGCGGATTTGCGTTTTGCGGGTGCTGGACTGCGGCACGCGGCGCGGTCCGGCGGTCGAGGCGCAGGCGCTTTACGCATTGCTCGAACCGGAGGGGTGAGCTGTGCGGAATGCCGCAGCGAAAAGCTCGGGCTCTCTCTTGAAAGAGGGGGCATCCCCCGCTAGGACGGGGCAGGAAGCTGTTCAATCGGGGTTTCACCAATGACCTACGTCGTCATCGATAACTGCATCAACTGCAAATATACCGACTGCGTCGAGGTCTGCCCGGTGGATTGCTTCTACGAGGGGGAGAACACGTTGGTGATCCATCCTGACGAATGCATCGACTGCGGCGTCTGCGAGCCGGAATGCCCCGCCGATGCGATCCGTCCGGATACCGAGCCGGGAATGGAATCCTGGGTCGAACTCAACCGGAAATATTCCGAGCTCTGGCCGGTGATCACCCAGAAGAAAGATCCGATGCCGGACGCCGAGAAACATGACGGCGAGAGTGGCAAGCTGGAGAAGTATTTCTCCGAGGCCCCCGGCGAGGGCGACTAACGGGTCGGTGATTCTGACCAATTTGCCCGATTCTAAGCGAATTGGGGCGGTTTCCGCTGCGGCAATCTGTCAAAATTCGCCGCATAACCCACTGAAATCGTATGTTGTTATGCATGCGCGACAGTAACGCGCTTTGAAATGCATGCGATTTTTGCTATATTACTGTTACAAAATGAGTTCGACCCCACCTTCTGCGGTGCCTGCTCGCCCGCAAAAGAGATCTCGTGACTGACTGACGCACGCGGAGCTCAAGAAGCCCCGTGGGCGTCCTATGCTCGCTGGATACCGGGGTTCGTGACCGGCTGCAAGGAAACGAACCGCATGACCAAGACCAAGAAGACCGAATTCCGCCCCAACGATTTCGTCGTCTACCCGGCGCATGGCGTGGGGAAAATCATGTCCATCGAAGAACAGGAAATCGCCGGGCTCAAGCTCGAGCTTTTCGTGATCTCCTTCGAGAAGGACAAGATGACCCTGCGTGTGCCGACGCACAAGGCAACCGAAGTCGGGATGCGCAGCCTCGCTTCGCCCGACATGGTGACCAAGGCGCTTGAGACCCTCAAGGGCAAGGCGAAGGTCAAGCGGGCGATGTGGTCGCGCCGCGCGCAGGAATACGAACAGAAGATCAATTCGGGCGACCTGCTCGCGATCGCTGAAGTGGTGCGCGACCTGCACCGCAGCGACGATCAGCGCGAGCAGTCCTACTCGGAGCGTCAGCTCTATGAAGCCGCGCTCGAGCGCCTGACCCGCGAAGTCGCCGCCGTCTCGGGCACCGACGAAGAGCGTGCCGCGAAGACCGTCGACGAGGTTCTGGTCGGCCGCGCCGCCTGATCCTGAGATTAGCGGAACTTTTCCAACGCGAGGCTTGCGGGCCTCGCGTTTTTTCATGCGCGCAGGGCAGGGCGAGGGTCAGGCTTCGGGGCCGGTCTTCTCACTGCCCGGTGCCTCGCGGTCGCTCTCGTCGCGCTCTCCACGGCGGCGGAACTGCTCCATCATCGCGGCTTCCAGTTCGGCATTGAGCTCTTTCGTGCGCGCGATGTAATCGGGGTTCTGTTCCACCGGAACGCCCGGCTTCCAGACCTGCGCCAGATCGCGCACCGCGGCCCGGTCGAGCTTGAAGAACAGCTTCTCCAGTTCCGAGGCCTCGAAGGCCGAGAGCCCCGCATTCTCCAGCACATAGCGCCCGGCACGCAGCGAGCTGTCGAACATCTCGCGCACGATGTCATTCGCGCCCGCCCGATACAGGTCGAACACATGCGTCCGGTCGCGGGCGCGCGCGACGATATGCAGATCGGGCCGGATCCGGCGCGCATAGGCGACCAGTTTCGTTGTGTTCTCGCGCCCGTCCAGCGCCACCACCAGCACCCGCGCCTGATTGATCCCGGCAGCGGCAAGCAGATCGGGCCGCGTCGGATCCCCGAAATAGCCCTTGAAGCCGAAGGTCCGCATCAGCTGGATCGTCTTGAGATCCGCGTCCAGAACGGTCGTGCGCATCCCGGACATCGTCACCAGCCGGTTCACCACCTGACCGAAGCGGCCGACGCCCGCGATGATGATCGTCTGTTGCTCGTCGATCGCGTCCGGGTCCGGGCCGGGAGGCTTGCGCAGCCGCAATCCGATCTGCTCGTGCAGGATGAATAGGAGCGGCGTGATCAGCATCGACAGCGCGATCACCACCAGCAGCTTCTCTGCCAAGGCGTTGGGCAGGATGCGTTGCCCCACCGCGAAGGAGACCAGCACGAAGCCGAATTCCCCTGCCTGTGCGAGGCTCAGTGTGAACAGCGAGCGATCCGGCCCGCGGATCTTGAACAGCACCGACAGGCCGTAAAGTACCGCCGATTTCAGCGCGACCAGCAGGAAGACCAGCGCGAAGATATTGGCGGGCTGCGCGGTGATGACGTCGAAATTGATGCCCGCGCCCACGGTGATGAAGAACAGCCCCATCAGAAGCCCTTTGAAGGGCTCGATATCGGATTCCATCTCGTGCTTGAACTCGCTATCGGCGAGAACCACGCCTGCGAGGAAAGTGCCGAGCGCGGGCGAGAGGCCCACGAGGTTCATCAGGCTCGCGATGCCGACCACGATCAGCAGCGCCATCGCGGTGTTCACCTCGCGCAGCCGCGCGCCTTGCACGAAGCGGAACAGCGGGCGCACAAGGTAATGCCCCATCAAGACGGTGAGGGCGACGGCGGCCAGCGTGATCACCGTGACGCCCCAGGCGGGCAGCGAGTCGATCAGGCGGGCTACGACGTGATCGCCATGCCCCGCCTTGGCCACCGCGCGCGCGCCGGGCAGCGCCAGAAGCGGCATCAGCGCCAGCATCGGGATCACTGCGATATCCTGCGTCAGCAGCACCGCAAACGAGGACCGCCCGCCCGCCGTCTGCATCAGCCGCTTCTCGTTGAGCGTCTGCAGCACGATCGCGGTCGAGGACAGCGACAGCGTCATCCCGATCGCCAGCGAGACGCGGAAATCCTCGCCCATCGCCATGACGATCGCAGTGACGAGGATCATCGTGACCAGCACCTGCAACCCGCCAAGGCCGATCAGCTTGTCCCGCATCGCCCAAAGCGCGCGCGGCTCCAGTTCCAGCCCGATGAGGAACAGCATCATCACCACGCCGAACTCCGCGAAATGCTGGAGGTCGGTCATTTCCGCGCCAGAGAGGCCCGTGGCGGGGCCGATCAGGATGCCTGCGATCAGGTAGCCCAGCACCGAACCGAGGCCCGCACGCGTGGCCAGCGGCACCGCGATGACCATCGCGAGCAGGTAGAATGTGGCTTGGAACAGAAAGCTTTCCATCGGCGGCTTGCATCCTTGGGCGGTGCGCGGGGAAGGCGCGCGACGCGGCTCCTTACCAGCGTAGTTCAGCGCGGGCCGTACGCAAGAGCGCAAGGGGAAGAATGGTTGCGCCGGGCGCGGTTAGCCGCCTTGCAGCAGCTTCAGCGTCAGGTTGCGCGACCCTTTCTTGTAGGTCAGCGCGTTGGAGCCGATCTGCGTCACGCGCCCGCCATCCAGCCGGTCACCCACGCCCACTTTCACGAAACGCCCATTCGAGAGCCGCACCAGTGCGCGCCGGCTCGAGGACGAGCCGTAAAGCCCGATCAGGTTGATCTTGCGCAGGTTGATCACGTTCTCCTCGGTTGCCTGCCGGGCCACGGAGGCCGAGGTCGGCAGGCGCGGCGGCGCGGCGGTGGGCTCGGGCTCGTCGAGATCGGCGGGTCTCGGGTCGGGCACGGGTGTCGCGACCGGGGCGCGCGCGGCGGCTGCGGCGACCGACGGGGCGGGTTCGGCGGCAATCGCGGCGGCCAGCGCCTTTTCGACCGAGCGCGAGAAGTTGCGCGGTTTGGTCGGCGGGGTGGCGGAGCGCGCCACGGCCAGTGCGGTCGCGCCCGCGAAGGGATCGGTGTTCTCGGCGACGGCGTAGTCTTGCGCCTGCACCGCTGCTGCGACCGCGTCCTGGATCGAGGTCGGGCGACGCTCGGGGCGGAGCGCGGCGAGGTCGGGGTTCGCGACCGCGGCGGATTCCGAAGCGGGCGCCTGCGTCGCGGCGAGCTTGGTCACGGCGTCGGGCCGGGCCGTCGGGCGCGTGGTCTGAAGTTCGGGATTGGGCTGCAGCGCCGGGTCGAGCGCGCCCTGATCGTTCGGATCGGCCTGCGCGGCGGGATCGGTCTGCTCCGGCGCGGGGGCCGCACCGGTGAGGTCGGCGGGGCGGCTGGCGGGGCGGAAGCCCGAGAGCGACGGGATCGCGCCCAGCGTGCCTTCCGGCGTGACCGGTTGCGTCGCGGCAAAGGCCTGCGCGACCGCTTCGGGGCGAGGCCCGGGCGTGACATCGGGTTCGCCCGCGAACAGCGTGAAGCCGCCCGGCATCTCGACCCCGTTTTCCGTCGGCGTGACCGGCGGGGTGTCCGGCATCGGCACCTCGCTTTGCAGGGTCGCGGCACTTGGCGGATCGAGCGGCGTCGCGGTGAAGGCGGGCAGATCGGAGGGTTGCGTCTCCTCGGTCGTCGCAGTTTGCGCCTCGGTTGCGGAGGGTTCGGTGGCGTCGTTCTGAGCGGCGTCCGCTTGGGTGTCCGCCGTGCTGTCCGCGGCCGCGACTTGCGAATTGGGTGCCGTATCGGCGGTCGCGTCCGCCACGGTGTCGGGAGTGTCCGGCTGTGCCTCTGCGGGCTGGTCCACCGTGGCCGCGTCGGTCGGCTGTGCATCGGCAGGCTGCTCAGTGGCGGCCGTCTCAGTGTCGGTCTCGGCGGGCATCGCCGCAGTATCGTCGATCGCGGCCTCGTCGCTTTGCGCCGCCGGAGCGGGCTGCTCATCGGCAGGCGCGAGGGCTGCGACCTGATCGTTCACGGGAGCAGGCTGTTCGGGCTCCGCCTCGGCTTGCGCCTGCGAGTCCGACTCCGCGGCTTCGGGCGCCGCACTCGTGTCGGGCGTAGCCGGTGCGAGTGCGGTCTGCTCGGGCGCGGCATCCGCATCCGGGGCGGGCGCTTCGGCGATGGCGCCCATCGGCGCGTCGGCGGGTGCGGGGTCGTCGAGCAGGGTCGTCCAGAGCGCGATGATCGCCAGAACCAGCACCAGCGCACCTGTGAGCATCAGCCCCAGATGGCGCGGCTTGCCGCCGGTCATGGGCCGTTTGGTGCCACCGAAAACGGTCTTGTCCCGCGCGCTTTCGACGATGGGTGCCGGAGTCGCGGTGCTCGCGTCCGGCCCGTCCTTCGCCTCCTTGCGCAGCAGCGAGGTCGCGGATTTCGCGCCAAGCGCGCCCGCGCCGATGCCCTTGCGTGCAGCGGCGCCCACGGCTTTGGTCCCTTTCGATCCGGCTTTCGGAGCCGCTTTCGGCTCAAAACGCGGATCGGGCTCGTCGAAATCGAGGGTCGGCGCCGTGATCTTGGCGCTGCCCGAGGCGATCTCGCTGCGATCGGGCTGAGGGTGGAGCCGGGTGGCTCCGCCGAGCCGGGGGGGCGTCTCGTTCACGGTCACGGTGGTCGTGTGATCGCGGCGCGAGGCGAAAGCTGCGGCGATTACACTGGCATCGGATTTCGGCAGATCGTCGTCGTCATCCTCGGCTGTATCGTGGCCTTCGTCCTCCGTGCTGGAGCGCGCCTCTTCGGGCTTTGCGTCGGGCTCTGCGGCGTCGGGCAAAGCCGGGGTGGCGGCAAGGCCCGCTGCAGCCAGCGATGCGTCCGAGGGCTCAACACCAGCGTCGGCGTCATCACTGGCCGTATCGTTCGGCTCGGTCGCGGCGTACTCGACCGCTTCCGTCGCCTCGGTTTCCTCGGAGGCGACTTCGCCTGCCGCGACGGCTTCGGCAGCCTTGGCGGCGGGGCTTTCCGCGCCGGGCGTGTCGTCGCTCGGGGGGGCGGGCGCACCCGTATCTTGCGCATCTGCCTCAGCCTCAGACGTATCTAGCAGATCTGAGAATTCGCCCGGCTCTTCCGGCAGCGTGGCCTCGGGTTCCTCCACCGAAGCTGCCTCCGCCGGCTGGTCCAAGGCGCTCAATTCGGCCAGTTCGGTTTCCGAGACCGCGCTATCGTCGGCAAGCTCCGCCATGTCGCTCTGCGCGTCGGCGGGGTCCGACTGAGCGGGGGGCGCCTCCGGCGTCACGGCCTCCGCCGACGCCTCGGTCGCGTCCTCGGACAAATCGACGGCCACGATCAGCGCGGATTTGTCGGGTTCGACATGCGCACCCTCGGGGATGTGCTGCGCGACCGAGGAGGTCAGGCCGAAATACGGCTCGCCGGGGAAATCGCCGGGCTCGGGGGCGGCGACGAAGCTGACCGGATTGAAACCGTTTTCCTGCGCGAAGCTTTCGGCTTCTTTCAGCGTCTCGCGCGCGATCACGGCGACCTGCACGGTCTGGCCGGGGCCTGCGAAATCATAGACCAGCTCGCTGACCGGGTAGGGCGTCATGCCCTCCAGCGCCGTCTCGATCTGGGTCTTGCGCTGCGCGGGGCTCGGTCCGGGCGCATAGATCGCGGTGTAGAGGATCTGCGAATCCGGCAGCACGAGCTTCGAGGTGAAGCCGCGCGGGGCCTGCGCGCGTGCCTCGTCGCGCAGGGCCGCGACCTCGGCCATCGGATCGTCACCTTCGAGCGCGGCCTCGCCCAGAAGCGTCCAGCCCTCTTTCGCGCGGTGCACCAGAGCGATGCCATCATGCGAGAGGATCAATGCAAAATCGGGTTTCATGGGTACTGCGCGCGCCTCGGAGCGGTCCGGTCCAACTCTTCACATCTTCGTAAAGGAGATTCGATCTTGTGAAAAGCGTCGCGACCGGGGCGGAGCGGGCAATTGCCGGTTTTCCACCGTTTTGACGGCGCAGCCGCAGGCAGCGCCGGAAGAAATGTTCGAAATGCAACGAGGGGTGGTTTGAATGGCGCGCCGGTATCGCGGCGCGCCATGTGTGTTATCAGCTGGTTGTCGCGCTCAGGGCCTGATCGAGATCGGCGATCAGATCGTCGACATTCTCGATGCCGATCGACAGGCGCACCACGTTCGGCGCGGCCCCTGCAGCGATTTGTTGCGCCTCGGTCAGCTGGCGGTGCGTGGTCGAAGCCGAGTGGATGATCAGCGAGCGCGCATCGCCCAAATTCGCGACATGGCTGAACAGCTTGAGATTGTTCACCAGCTTCACGCAGGCGTCGTAGCCGCCCTTCACCGCGACGGTGAACAGCCCGCCTGCACCTTTCGGCGAGATGGTCTTCATCCGCTCGTGCCAGGGCGAGCTTTCCAGTCCGGCATAGGTCACGTAGTCGATGCGCGGGTCCTTCTCGAGCCATTCGGCCACGGCCTTGGCATTGGCGTTGTGCTTGTCCATCCGCAGGCTCAGCGTCTCGATCCCCATCAGCGTGTAATGCGCGCCTTGCGGGTTCATCGTCATGCCGAGATCGCGCAGCCCCACCGCGATCGAGTGGAAGGTGAAGGCCATCGGCCCCAGCGCCTCGTGGAACTTCAGCCCGTGATAGGCGGGTTCGGGTTCGCTCAGCGAGGGGAACTTTCCGCTCGCCGACCAGTCGAACTTGCCGCTATCGACGACACAGCCGCCGGTGACTGTACCGTTACCGGTCATGTATTTCGTCAGCGAGTGGACGACGAGGGTCGCGCCATGTTCGATCGGACGGCACAGGTATGGGGTGGCCAGCGTGTTGTCGACGATCAGCGGCAGCCCGACCTTGTCGGCGACTTTCGCCACCGCCGGAAGGTCGGTGATGTAGCCGCCCGGATTCGAGATCGACTCGCAGAAGATCGCGCGGGTGTTCTCGTCCACCGCCGCTTCCAGCGCGTCGAGATCGTCGAAATCGACGAAGGTGCAGGACCAGCCGAAGCGTTTGATCGTGTGGCTGAACTGGGTGATCGAGCCGCCATAGAGCCGCGTCGAGGCCACGATGTTCAGCCCCGGCCCCATCAGCGGGAAGAGCGCCATGATCTGCGCCGCATGACCCGAGGAACAGGCGACACCGCCCGCAGCGCCTTCCAGCGCCGCGACGCGCTCGGCCAGTTTCATCACCGTCGGGTTGGTCAGGCGCGAATAGATGAAGCCCACTTCTTCGAGGTTGAACAGCCGCGCCGCGTGATCGGCGTCTTTGAAGGCGTAGGATGTGGTCTGGTAAATCGGCACCTGCACCGCGCCGGTCGCGGGATCGGGCTCGGCGGCGGCGTGAATTTGCAAGGTGTCGAAAGCGTAGTCGGACATGGTTTGGGGCTCCTCTTCTCTTGCCGAGACGTTAGCGGGACCGGGGGAGGCCGACAAACACATTCGTTTTCGGTGATGAGAGGGGCGGCTCGCGCGCTCAGCGCATCCAGAGCTTCGCGCGCTTGATCCGGTTGCGCAGCGCCTTCTCGTGGCGGGGCATTCCTTCTTCGGCGATGATCGCGCGGAGTTTGCGGCCCTTGCCCTGATAGATCAGCTTCTTCGCAGGCTCGTAGGCCTTCAGCACCTTCTTGACCTTGTTCGGGGCGGTCAGCTCTTCGACCGTGTCGATCACGGCATCGCTTTCGCGCGCATACATCAGCGGCAGGGCGCGGTAATGGCAGGTGATCTCGCCGTCGAGCCCATCGAGCTCCGGTCCCGGGCGCCCGCCGCCGAAGCTGTGGATCACCAGCGGCAGCGCGACCTGATCGAGCCACGGATCGAGCGACTGGCACGCGAGTTCATCGGGGGCATCGTCGCGGATCTCGCTTGCATAGCGCAGGAAGCGCGCGCCGAATTCGACCGGGTCGGCACCGAAGAACCAGCCCGCGTTGAAATACATGTAGCGCCGCCAATATTCGTCCGGCTGGCTCAGATCGAGCGTCTCGTCGAACCCGTCCAGCCCGAACTTGTCGTAGAGCGATTTCCAGATGCCCGTGTAGCCCGGCCCATATAGCGGCGGCTCGGGCCATGTGCCGGTGCGCCGCATCGAGGCCGAGGGGCGGTCGAAATCGAAGCCCACTTGCGACAGCGGTCCGGTGAAGACCGTATCGGTGTCGAAGAAGACGAAGGGCTCGCCTTCGGGCAGGGCGGCCAGCGCCTCGATCTTGTTGCCATAGGGATAGGATTGGCCGAAAACCTTCGACTCGAAGGGCACGATCTCTGCACCCGCATTTTCCAGCAGCGCCCGGACCGGACTCGAAATCCGCGTTTCGTCGGACCAGCGCGGCCCGGGCTGCGGCTCGGCTATCAGCAGACGCCCTTCGAAATCCGGATTGGCCGCGCGAAAGCTCAGCGCGAAAAGAATTGCCTCGAATTCCAGCCGTCCCGCCTGTGCAACACAGAAGACGTTGAAGGGTTGTGAAGTCCGGGGGTTCGCCGCCATACTGCCGCCTGTCGGAGGGTTTGGTGCAGTATAGCGAGAAAGTTCAGGGGTAAAAGGTGATACGGATAAGCAAGTTAGCAGCGCTGACGCTGTGTGGCCTCGCGTTGAGCGGCCCGGCGAGCGCGCAGAATTTCACCACCGCCGCCGAAGTGCGCCCGATTCTCGGCATGACCCGCGATTCCTGGGTCGCGATCCGGGAATATGGCGGGAAGGATCTGGTCTATTTCACCCATCTTCTGGCGTGGCGCTGCGGGCTGAGCGAGATTCGCTATGGTTTCAATGGCGCGCCGCCAAGCAAGTCGTTCAAGATGGAGAAGTGCCACGAGGGCACGGCCCAGCCCAACGCGATCTCGGGCGATAATGTCTATGTCAGCCAGCCGCAGGGCTCGGTCTCCGAGGTGCGGGTGAAGCTGATCTATGACGACGGCAGCTCGGAAGAGGCGCGGTTCAACCGCAAAGCGGTGCTGCAGTAAACGTTGCAGCGAATGCGCGTTGTTCAACGCAGCGGCCCAGTGGGAACCTCGTGTCACCAGTTCCTGTAGCGGGGCAGTGGTGGGTGACCCTGGAATCGAAAATCAGTGATTTGACTTTGTTTTTGGGCAAAGTGTCCGGCACTTCAGTGCTGCGGGACATTTTTGTCGCCAGCGATGCATATAGTGCATTGTATCCTTCTTCCCTCGCGCTCTTGGGGCGGGGTCTTTGAGAGATGGCCATTAGGTCACGTTGGTGAGATTGGCCGCGCATCTTGCCATTCGTTTTTGGCGCTAAGTCGTTGCTGCGACCATGAGGGAACGTCCGAGGCAGGAGGCGGCCGGGCTCATTGGGAATTCAGTCTATGCCGCGGTCTGGCGATGCGAGCCAAGCGGCGCTTCTCGATGGTTTTGGCTTTGATCTCCTTTCGCGTTTCAGGCTGGCTTCGGCCCTGCCGAGATAGACGTCGGCGGGCGCGAGGTTGCTCGGGCTCTCGTGGTAGCGGTGATGGTTGTAGTGGTCGATGAAGTCGCCGATCGCCTGTTCCAGAGCTGGTTCGGTCGGACCGTTCCGGCGGTGTCCTCGAACAGGTGGCGGACGGGCCCTCGCTCGCGTGGAACTCCTCTGCCGCCTTGATCACCACGAAGGGCTTCAGATGAGCCAGAAACCCTCCGTTACAAAATCAACTCAGATGTCCCAGGGGGCTGACGGGGGACAGCCGAGAGCGGCCCAAAGCCGCTGTCGTTGCGGCCTGCGTCATGCTGCTCCCCGGCCCACCAGATCGGAGGTTCGTCCCAAAGGCGCAATCTTGGTCGAAACCGCTGGTAAGCGCGCATAACTGATGAGTGTCGCCTCTTTCTCAGAGCTTCAGCTTGTATCCGAGATGGGTCGGCTCAAATCCCAGACGGTCATAGAAGCGGTGGGCGTCCGGACGGGCCTTGTCCGTGGTGAGCTGAACCAGCGAACACTCGCGCGCCCGGCATTCGCCGATCGCCCAGGCAAACATCGCCTCACCGAGCTTGCCGCCCCGGTGATCGCGCGCGATCCGCACTGCCTCGATCTGTCCACGCCAAGCGCCCTGCCTGGCGAGGCCGGGCAGGAAGCTGAGCTGCAATGTTCCGACGACCGCGCCCTTGCGCTCGGCAACGACCAGCCGCTGGTTCGGGTCGGTTTCGATTGCGGAGAAGGCCGCGCGGTAGGCCTCTGGCAGCGGGTCGCGCAGATCCTCGCGCGTGGCGCCCAGCGGATCGTCGGCCAGCATCTCGACGATCTCGAACAGATCGGTCTCGCGGGCCGGGCGAAGGGTCAGCGCTGTATCGATCATGGTCTTGTCCTCCCTAATGCGCGGCCGATCCGGGTGCGACGGCTCCAGCTCGAAACGTGTCACACCTGTCCGGCGAGCGTGACGGTCGCGCCGAGGTAGCCGATCGCGGCGGAGAGTGCGGCCACCCAGCGCAGATGGTTCCAGCGCGTCCAGTCGCGCGTGTAGCTGGCCCAATAGGCATGTGCGTCGGGGCTCCGGTGCTCCATGCGGTCAAGGCGCTGATTCATCGGCACGTTCTTGCGGGCGGTAACCGCCACGACACCGACGATGTAGAACCCGGCGGCAGCGGCGAGCCAGAGCGCCACGGCAGGTTCCGCAAGGAATATCCCGACGACGGCGAGCAGGATCGAGACAACGGCCAGCCCGAGGAGGAGCGTGGCGAATAGCGACCGATAGACCTCACGGTTTATCATCTGCATCGCTTCGATCCCGGCTGCGGGCTCGGCGCGTCCAAGCGCGCGCATCACGAAATCGGAGAAGGAGAGAAACACACCTGCGATGAGGCCCGTGGCAAGCGTTGCAGCGACGAGGCTGATTTCGAAGAGTTGTTGGATCATTGGGGCCTTCTTTCGGGGCGTTCGGTTGAAGATGGCGACGGCGCGGTGAAGGTGGCAGCGTTCGATGAAAATCAGCCCTTTAGGTGCCGCGCGCGGCGGACCTCTCCGGTCATGTCGAGCATGCATGGAAGCGCCCCGCCGCCGCGGCAGGCTCAGCGCGCGGGCTGCGACGTGGAGAGACCGGGCGCCCGCTGCCAAAGGCGGCGGCGGAATGCGGCGAGGCAGAGCACGGCGAGGAACAGCTCCACGATGAGCGCGCCGATCACGTTGCCCGAGGGCATTTCGTCCGCGATCAGGCCGACCAGCCGTCCGACGGGAAAGGCGATGAAGATCGTCAGGGCCGCAGCCATAGCGATGGGCAGGGCTGCCTGCCGCCAGAGGCCGAACAGCATCAGAAGGCTGAACCCCACGAGCCCGGCGCCGAGGGCGCGCAGTTCGCTCAGCAGGTTGGCGTCGTCGCCGAGCGAGATGCCGTAGCTGGCGTAGAAGGCGCGCGGCACGAACAGGATGGACGCGCCGATGGTAAGCGCGGTGAGGCCGGAGAGGCCGAGCGCGATCTTCTCGAACAGGGTGGGTCTCATGTCATGGTCCTTTCATAGGGCGGTATCAGGCGGCGCTTGTCCAGGCGCCGGTTCGGGCGGCGGCCCGGGCGAAATGCGCAAAGTCGCGGGGCGCACGGCCGAGCGCGCGCATCACGCCGTCCGCGGTGTGGGCGTTGCGCCCGTCCAGCGTTTCGCGCGCGATGGCCGTGAAGACGTCGGCGACGAAGGGGCCGCCCGCCTGCGCGATGGCCTCGTGGAACGCCTCGAAACTGATCGGGATATGCCGGACCTCGCGCCCGGTGGCCCGCGAAAGCGCGCCCGCCATGTCGGCAAATGTCATCAGCCGCGGGCCCGTCACCTCATAGAGTTCGCCCTTGTGGCCGTCATCGGTCAGCGCCGCGACGACGACCTCGGCAATGTCGTCGATGTCGATGATGGGCTCGGCGATGTCGCCACCGGGCATCGGAAGGATGCCCGCAAGGACCGGATCGCGAAGATAGCCTTCGGAGAAGTTCTGCGCGAACCAGGCGGCCCGGACTATGGTGAAGTCGATGCCGGAAGTGCGCACCACCTCTTCGCCCATCCGCGCGTGGTGTTCGCCGCGGCCCGAGAGCAGCACGAGGTGTTCGACGCCAACATCGCGGGCCGTCTCGCAAAGGGACTCGAGCTTTTCCACCGCGCCGGGGAACGCAAGATCAGGAAAATAGGTGACGTAGGCTGCGCGCGCCCCGCGCAGGGCTGGCGCCCATGTCTCGGGCGCGTCCCAGTCGAAGGGCGTTGCGGAGCTGCGCGAGCCGCGGCGCACGGGAAGGCCCCGCGCCTCGAGGCGGTTGGCGACACGGCGGCCGGTCTTGCCGGTTGCGCCGATGACGAGAATCTCCCGGTCTTGCATGAGCTGTCTCCCTGGCTTCGGTTTCGATAACCAAGGGATAGGCGCGGGGGGCTGCGTGGTCTTGACCGGAGAGGCCAGCCTTTTGACTGCCGTCGCCAACGCGCCCGTCAGCGCTGGGTCATAGCCTTGCGGTAGCTCGCAGGCGTCGTTCCAACCCAGCGCTTGAAGGCGCGGGTGAAGGCGCTCTGCTCGGAAAACCCGGTGAGGAACGCGATTTCGGCCAGTGAATGGCTCTCGTCGCGCAAGAGCCCCTCGGCGAGGTCGCGGCGGGTTTCTTCGGTGAGGCTCTGAAATTTCACCCCGTGCTCGGAGAGGCGCCGGTGAAAGGACCGCGCACTGAGCCCGAGACTGCGGGCGATTTCGGCCATTTTGGGTGCGCCCTCGCTGAGGGCTTGGGCGATTGCGGTTTTCGCCTGCAAGACGAGCGCGGGCTCCTGCGTGATCTCGGCCATTTCCGCGTCGAGATGCTTCGCTAGATATTTCGAAATCCCCTCGTCGCCGAGGATATTGGGCCGGGCCAGCGTCTCGTTGTCATAGAGGATCGCGTCGAGATCGGCCCCGAAGCGCACCGGACAGCCGAACCAGTCCTCGTGTGCGGTAATCGAGCGCGGGGCGGGGTGCCGGACCCGCACCTCCACAGGCGCGAGGGGCACTGGAGAGACCTGCCTTGCGATGGACACGGCGCTCGCAAGAGTCGCCTCGTTCGACAGCCGCATCCCGAGGCGCCGTTCGCCGTCACGGTGCAGGATGAAGAGGGTGCCGCCGGGTTCCGGCCGCAGCTCGTATTCGACGACACTGGTCCAGAGGCGCGCATAGCGTTCGACCCGCGCGTAGGACGCTCCGAGCGTCGTTGCTGCCTTGAAGGCCAGCCCAAGCGCGCCGTATTCGTCGAGCCGCATCGCGGCGCCCGTGCGCAGCGGAAGATCGGTCACGTCGATCTGCTCGGCGATTTTCTCGAGCATGTCGTAGTAGCGCTCTGCGGAAACCATCCGCCGGGCGTTCCAAGGATCGTCAGGAGTAATCCCGACGCTGGCGAGCATCGCGGCAGCGTCAACGCCACCGCCCGCAGCGGCGACGATCTTGCGTGCGAAGAGTGACGTCACATACCCCATGCCCCGCAGTCTACGGTGCGCGTGGTGAGCCGCCAAGCTCACGGTGGCCCCGAGCGCGCGGCGGGCAGGGTGGCCTCTTTTCGCCAGCCCTTCCATCTAACATGAGAGTGCAGAAGGAAGATGCTGGCCCCATCCAGACCTTCGTCGCTCGAGCTGATGCAGCGCAAGACGCCCCACCTCGAGCGATATAGGCGTGCTAAATCGCTACATCGAGCCGCAGCTGGTCGATGTCCTTCTTGGGAGGATTTCCGAACAGGCGGGAGTATTCCCGGCTGAACTGCGAGGGGCTTTCATAGCCCACGCGGAAAGCTGCGCTGGCTGCATCGAGATGGTCGTTGAGCATCAATTGGCGCGCCTCGTTCAGACGGAGCCATTTCTGGTATTTGAGCGGGCTCATCGTGGTGAGTTCGCGGAAATGCTGGTGAAAGGTCGAACTGCTCATCTGCGCGCGGGCCGCAAGGTCGTCCACCCGGAGGGGCTCGGCATAGTTGAGCTTCATCCAGTTGAGCAGGGCGAGAATGCGTTGGTTCGGGCTGCCGGCGGCGACGAAGGACCACAGACGGTCGCCCTGATCGCTGCGCAGGATCCGGTAGTGGATTTCCTGCCGGATCAGGGGCGCAAGAACAGGCAGCGCTTCGGGATCGTCGAGAAGCGCCACGAGCCGCTCCAGCGGCGCGAGAAGGTCAGAGGTCATCGTGCCCACCGCGACACTGCTGCGTTCCTTTGCGTGAGAGGGCGGTGGCGTCACGTTGCGCGCGACCATCTCGGCCAGCAACCGCTGATCGAGCTTTAGGACCAGTCCGAGGCAGGGCCGTTCTTCGCTCGCCTCGATGATCTGCGTCTGCCCGGGGATCTCCAGAGAGGTGATCAGAAAACCGGACGGGTCATATCGATGCGGCGCGCCGCCCACGAACATCTGTTTGGCCCCTTGCGCCACGACCAGAAGCGCGGGTTCGACCAGGCATACATCCGGCTCGGTCGGGCGCGTGCGCCGGAAGAAGCTCAGATCGGGGAGAGGGGTCGAGACATCTTCCGAACCCCCGGCCCATTTCGCGATCATCGCAGCGAGGGCGTCGTGCGAATGTCCATATCGGATGGTCTGCTCATTCATCGGCATGATGCCCCGTCTGCAGGTCGGAGCCGTCCACAGGCGGCTCCGAGCATTTTATCACAGGTTCTCGGCGAAGAAGCTGGTGAATTTGTCGAAGGGGATCTTGTCGACCTGATCGTAGAGATCGGTGTGGTTCGCATCTTCGACGATGAACAGCTCTTTCGGTTCGGCCGCGGCGGCGTAAGCCGTTTCGCTGAAATAGAGCGAATGCGCCTTGTCGCCGTGGACGAACAGGCTCGGACGCGGCGAAATCTCGTCGATATAGGTCAGGAGCGGCATGTTCATGAACGACAGGGGCGTCGTCAGCGTCCAAGATGCGTTCGAGTTGACCGACCGGGGGTGGAAGCCGCGCTCTTCGGACTTGTAGTAGCCCGCGTATTCCACGACGAATTGCGGCTCGCCGCCCTGAAGTTCGAGCGAGACCGGGCCATAGGCCGGAGCGCCGTTTTCCGCATCGACCCAGCGCTGCTGACCGAGCGCCTCGAGGGTTTCCGCGCGCTGCTCGGGCGTGGTGCTGTCGAAGTAGCCCTTGGCCATCATCCGGCTGATGTCATACATCGTGGTGACCGCCACGGCCTTGACCCGCTTGTCCACCGCGGCGGCGTTCAGGCCCATACCGCCGAAGCCGCAAATGCCGAGGATGCCGATGCGCTCGCGGTCGACCGACGCCAGCCGGCCGAGATAGTCGACCGCGGCGCTGAAATCCTCGGTATTGATGTCGGGCGAGGCGACATTGCGCGGGCTGCCGCCGCTTTCTCCGGTGAAGGACGGGTCGAATGCCAGGGTGACGAAGCCGCGCTCTGCGAGCGTCTGCGCGTGGAAGCCGGAGGATTGCTCTTTCACGGCGCCGAACGGGCCGCTGATCGCGATTGCGGCGAAGGGGCCGTCGCCCTTGGGGGCGTAGAGATCGCCGGCCAGCGTGATGCCGTAGCGGTTGGTGAAGGTGACCTTGCTGTGGTCGACCTTGTCGCTTTTCGGGAAGGTTTTGTCCCAGTCTTGCGTGAGTTCCATCATGTGTCCTTTCGAGATCGACGCGCCAATCTGCGTATCGGCGTTGCACTCGAAATAAGTCCCGATGGCTGGAGGCAGGTAGATCATTCCGGCGGTATTCTTGCCTGATCCTCCGAAAGCACGCTTTCTTTCGCGTCTCGGGTTGCGAGGTGTCGTTTCAGGATGCCGATCCCATCGGAACGGCGCTGTCGCGCTTTCTGCCCAAGGCACTCTCGACCCGAAACTTCCGCTGCGGACGCTCCAGAGCTTGCAGGCACAGCACGGGTATCGTCGGTCTCAGCTCGTTTCCCGAATTTACCGATCGAAGTTTTTAAGGAACTGCCCTAAATCCGCCAAAAGCATCGGCGAAGAATTGTTCAATGTGGTCAGGAGGCGAGACATGGATAATCTGCGTAAGATCGAGGACCTTTTGCAACGTCTGAACCGGGTCTGCGACTGGACATTCGCGTTGGGCCTGCATGTTCGCTTTGCCAGTCCGACCCTTAGCTATCTCACCTACCCAAAAGAGTGGGTCGATTACTACACTGAAAAAGAGCTCGTTTTTGTGGATCCGACCGTCCGCTGGGCGATCTCCAATCAGGGCATTTGTGACTGGGCAGATCTCTCCGATGGTGACGAAAAGGATGTGTTCGGTGCCGCCGCGCGTTTCGGATTGCGCTTCGGGAAAGTGATTGCGCTTGGGGAGCTGGACCGCTCGCTCGGTTTCTTTGCCCACCCGTCTCGTCCGATCACGCAGGAGGAGATCGAGCAGGCTCAAACATTGATGCAGGAGCTTCACGATGTGACCCGCGATGCGCTGGACATGTCCGAGGAGGAGCTTGAGGAGTTGCGCCAGATTACCGTGCCAGCCTAGCGGGTCGTTTGAAGGCCGGTCGCAATACATTCGGGGCGCGTCGTCCGTCTCGAGCCCGGCGCGGCTATCGTTCCTATCGCGATCTGGGTGGGGCAGCGCGCGAACCGTCCGCGCGTTGCCAATCGCTTCCGCTCCCGAGCTCGCGTCGACAATCGCCCGAGATGCGCGCGGCATTCGTTCTTCGCGACGGGTTCGATTACAGTTTCGACGAGATTTCGGCACTGTCGATGATCAGCAGTGCTTTCTCCTCCTCCCAGGATTTCGAACACTTCCCAGCAAAACAGGCGATCGAAATTGCGCACTGACCGACGTCAATGACTTGTCGCTATGTGCTCTGTCGGATCAAACGCATGGGGGGCGGATCGGAGGGGGGCGGACGACCGGAGAGGTTGCCAAGCTGATCCCGATCCTCAAGGATCGCGCCGGAAAAGCGAGGCGGCCCGATGTGCGGCCCCACGCGACAGCGAAAAGAGGATGCGATGAAACTGAATGTCTATCTGGCCGGCGAAATTCACACCGATTGGCGCGAGGCGGTGAAATCGGCCTGCGAGGGGCTCGAGATCAACTGGTCGGGGCCGGTGACCGATCACGGCGCTTCGGATGATTGCGGGGTCGAGATCTTCGGCGCGGAGGAGGACAAGTTCTGGCATGACCGCAAAGGCGCGTCGCTCAACGCGATCCGTATCCGCACCGGGATCGAGCGCTGCGACGTGCTCGTCGTGTGTTTCGGCGAGAAATACAAGCAGTGGAACGCGGCCTTCGATGCGGGCTATGCCGCGGCGCTCGGCAAGCCGATCATCGTGCTTCAGCCGCCCGAGCATGATCACGCGCTCAAAGAGGTCGATGCCGCGGCCAATGCGGTCGCGCGCACGCCCGAGCAGGTGGCCCGAGCGCTGCGCTAGGTGACGACGGCGGCGCTGTAAGTAGGTCAATGCCCCGCCCGGATCAGCCGCGTCAGCGGCCCGGGCAGCGCCCGACCGCCCCCTCGGGCGGGCGCTTTGGCGACGTCAGCGCGCGGATCGAGATCGTCCGGATTTGGCCGGGATAAAGCGCTGACCACGAAGGGCAGGGCGCCCACCCGGCGATCGGGCGCTGCCCTCTGATACTCAAACTTCGCCCTCCCCAAACGAAAACGCCCCCCGCAGATCATCCTGCGAGGGGCGCGGTTTTCTGTAAGACAGGCGATCAGGCCAGATCGAAGCGATCGGCGTTCATCACCTTGGTCCAGGCGGCGACGAAATCCTCCACGAACTTCTCGCTTGCATCGTCCTGCGCATAGACCTCGGCATAGGCACGCAGGATCGCGTTCGAGCCGAAGACCAGATCGACGCGGCTCGCGGTCCATTTCACGGTGCCGGTCTTGCGGTCGCGGATCTCGTAAGACCCGTCGCCCACCGGGTGCCAGCTGTAGCCCATATCGGTCAGGTTGACGAAGAAGTCGGTCGTCAGCTGGCCTTCGCGGTCGGTGAAGACGCCGTGCTTGGTGCCACCGTAGTTCGTGCCGATCGCCCGCATGCCGCCGATCAGGACGGTCATCTCATGCGCGGTCAGCCCCATCAGCTGGGCACGGTCCAGAAGCATCTCCTCGGGCGAGACGATATAGTCCTTCTTGAGCCAGTTGCGGAAGCCGTCGGCGAGCGGTTCGAGCACGTCGAAGCTGTCGGCATCGGTCATCGCGTCGGTTGCGTCGCCGCGACCCGGCGCAAACGGCACCGTTGCGTCATGACCGGCGGCCTTGATCGCCTTCTCGACGCCGACATTGCCCGCCAACACGATCACGTCGGCCACCGAGGCGCCGGCTTCTGCCGCAATCGGCTCGAGCACCGAGAGCACCTTTTGCAGGCGGGCGGGTTCGTTGCCTTCCCAGTCCTTCTGCGGGGCGAGACGGATGCGCGCGCCATTGGCGCCGCCGCGCATGTCCGAGCCGCGATAGGTGCGCGCGCTGTCCCAGGCGGTCGAGACCAGCTCGGCCACCGACAGATCCGAGGCCGCGATTTTCGCCTTTACAGCCTCCACGTCCCAATCGGTCGAACCGGCGGGAACCGGGTCTTGCCAGACCAGATCTTCCGAGGGCACCCACGGCCCCTTGTAGCGAACCTTCGGCCCCATATCGCGGTGGGTCAGCTTGAACCATGCGCGGGCGAAGGTCTCCTTGAAATACTCCGGATCGGCCATGAATTTCTGGCAGATCTCGTTGTAGATCGGGTCGACCTTCATCGCCATGTCGGCATCGGTCATCATCGGCATCCGGCGCTGGCTCGGGTCCGAGGTGTCGAGCGGCATGTCCTCTTCGGCGATGTCCACCGGCTTCCACTGTTTCGCGCCCGCGCGGCTCTGGGTGACTTCCCATTCGTGACCGAAGAGCATCTCGAAATAGCCCATGTCGAATTCGAGCGGGTTCGTCGTCCATGCGCCTTCCGGCCCGCCGGTGATCGCGTTGCTCGCTTGCCCCTTGAGGTTCGGGTTGAACCAGCCGAGGCCCTGCTGATCGACATCGGCCGCTTCTGGCTCCGCGCCAAGCGCCGCCGCATCGCCATTGCCGTGGCATTTGCCGACGGTGTGGCCGCCCGCGGTCAGCGCGGCGGTTTCCTCGTCATTCATCGCCATACGCGCGAAGGTCTCGCGGACCTGCGCCGCGGTCTTCATCGGGTCGGGCTGGCCGTTGACGCCCTCGGGGTTCACGTAGATCAGGCCCATCTGCACGGCGGCAAGCGGGTTTTCCATCGTGTCGGGCTTGTCGACATTGGCGTAACGCTCGTCCGACGGCGCGAGCCATTCCTTTTCGGCGCCCCAGTACGTGTCTTTCTCCGGATGCCAGATATCCTCGCGCCCGAAGCCGAAGCCGAAGGTCTTCAGCCCCATGCTTTCATAGGCGACGGTGCCGGCGAGGATGATCAGATCCGCCCAGCTGAGCCGGTTGCCGTATTTCTTCTTGAGCGGCCAGAGCAGGCGACGGGCCTTGTCGAGGCTCGCATTGTCGGGCCAGGAGTTGAGCGGGGCGAAGCGGATATTGCCGGTGCCCGCGCCGCCGCGCCCATCCGCAAGACGGTAGGAGCCTGCCGAGTGCCAGGCGAGGCGGATCATCAGACCGCCGTAATGGCCCCAGTCGGCCGGCCACCACTCCTGGCTTTCGGTCAGCAGCGCATGCATATCGGCTTTCACCGCCTCGTAGTCGAGCTTTTCGACCTCTTCGGCATAGTCGAAGCTTCGCCCCAGCGGGTCCGTCTTGGTGTCATGCTGGTGCAGGATGTCGAGATTGAGCGCCTGCGGCCACCAATTCATCACGTTCGAGCCAAGCTCGGTATTTCCGCCATGCATCACCGGGCATTTGCCGGCGGTGTTCACGTCATTTCCATCCATCTGTGCTTCCTCCTGCTGAGCACGGGGTTGATCGGGTAGATCGGTCGAGGTCTCACAGGCCGCAGCTTGTCCGAATGGAAGCTGAGGCATGGGGCCTCTCCTTGACCAAGCTCATAGCAGGTGGCGCGATAAATAAAAATTTGGAAATTGTAATTAGACGTATAATGTAAAGTTATGCATTGGCATTTTGTCAACGGAATCCAACCGCCGGAAGCCTGTGGGAACAACACGCCCGGCGCGCTTGAGCCGACGAAAGCGGTGCCCGTTCAACGACATGTCATGCCGCGAACGGGTCGCCCTACGGCATTGATCGCGCATCGCCGCCCTTGCCGCTTATCCCACCGCGATCTCGACTGTCTCGATCGTTTCGCGAAGCCGTGCTGTCACCTTGATCGTGCCCCGCTGGCCCGTCAGACGCAGCCAACAGCCGGTCGCGCCGTCGGCGAGAACCGGACAGTCGGAGCCGATCAGCTTAGCCGGGCCTTCGACCGAGAGGTGAACGGGCTCGTTGAGGAAATGCAGCTTGTTGCCGGCCTGATCGCGGGCGCGGATCATCACCCGGATCTCCTCGCTCGGATCGGCCTCGGCTTCGGTGACGTCGGGCGCCACTTCCAGCCGATCAAACATCGCATCGGCGGGAAAGTCGCGCTCGATCACCAACTCGCCGTTGCGATAACCGCGCAGGCGCCCCGCATGCCAGCTTTCGCCCCAGGCGGTCACCTCGTCAGGGGTAAAATGGTCGTAATCAATGACGACCGGCGCATGCGGTAGATGCGGGAAGCGGCTGCGATCAGGCCCGACGCGCTTGACCACATCGCCAAAGGACAGCTCCACCTCGTCGCAATTCGTCAGCACGATGAGCGGGATCACGCCCCCGATATTGCGCTCGCCGCGCGACCAGACGGTGACCGGCTCCATCACGATCGCCTCGTCGGGGTTTCGCTGGCTCGCATAGGCGAAGGCCGCGAATTTCGGCTCGCGGAAGATCGTCATTACACCGTGATGGCAGATCCGGTCGCCCGCGCCGAAATCCTTGTGGGTGTTGTAGTCGAACATGCACCAGCCGATGCAGCCCGCGAGCCCGGCATCGGGGTCATGGGCGGCGTTGAGCACGTCGAGATGGCGCAGCACATGCTCGTGCTGGCGATGCTCGGGATCGCTCGCCTTGGTGGGATACATATGCCCGTTATACTCGGTCACCAGATAGGGCACGCGCTTGGGCAGCCCCGTCACCTCCTGCTGGTCGCGCAAGCTCGTGCGCGGACGGTTCGAGAAGGGCAGTTCGAAATCGCCCAGGATGAAATCGTTCATCGTGTAGACGTCTTCGAGCAGTTGGCTGTCGGTGATGCAGCGCACGCCGCCGGTCGGGCGCGTCGCATCCAGCTCATGCGGGAGGGCATTGGTGCGCTTGTAGAACGCTTCCGCATCGGGGCTTTCGTTGATCCGCACGCCCCAGATGATGATCGAGGGGTGGTTCCAGTCGCGGCGGATCATCCGCTCGACATTGGTAACGGATTCGTCTTGCCAGACATCGCCACCGATATGCTGCCAGCCGGGGATTTCCTCGAAGACCATCAGGCCGATCTCGTCGCAGCGGTCGAGGAAATAGGGGCTTTGCGGGTAATGCGAGGTGCGCGCGATGTTGCAGCCCAGATCGTAGCGCAGGATGTCCGCGTCGCGTTCCTGACTGCGTTTGCCCTGAGCATAGCCCGAATAGGGGAAGCTCTGGTGGCGGTTGAGGCCGCGCAGGACCACGCGCTCGCCGTTGAGAAAGAACCCCTCGGGCGTGAATTCGGCGTGACGGAAGCCGAAACGCTGGGTGAGGCGGTCGCCGCTCTCAGTTAGGGTCAGGGTGAGGGTGTAGAGCGCGGGCGTCTCGACCGACCAGAGCGTGATGCCGCTGAGGCCCTCGAAGGTGATCTCGCCGGTGCCCTCGCTGCGCGCGATCTCCTTGCCGTCGGCGTCCGACAGAACCGCCTCCACCGTGCCCGGCGCGTCGAGCGTGACCAGAACGCGCTTGGTCTCGGCCAGCACGTCGGGCGTCTCGATCTTCACGCTTGCGATATGGGCTTCGGGCAGCACCTCGAGCCACGCGTCGCGATAGATCCCGGCATAGGTGAGGTAGTCGATCCGGCCACCGAAGGGCGGGATCTCGGGGTTTTCCGAGCCGTCGATATGCACTGTCACCAGCGCCTTGCCGCCCTCGAAGCTGTCCGTCAGATCGACGGTGAAGGGCGTGTAACCGTCGCGGTGGCGCAGCACTTCCGCGCCGTTCACATAGACCACCGCATCGGCCATCGCCGCATCGAAGCGCAGCCGCACCAGCTTGCCCGCCCACGCATCGTCCCAAGCGATCTCACGCTGATAGGTGAAAGGGCGCTGAAAGTCGCGTTCGTCGAAATAGCTCATCGGCAGGTCGGCGGCGTTATGGGGCAGGGTGACCGTCTCGCCCTGCAGCGGCTTGGCGACCCTGGCCGCGTCGAAGCCTTCCGCGAACGTCCAGCCCTCGTTCAGTTTGCTGATCTCTCTCATCATTACCACTCCGCGAAGCTGCCATCGGCATGGCGCCAGATCGGGTTGCGCCAGCGGTGCCCCTCGGCGGCCGCCTGACGGACTTTCTCCTCGTTAACCTCGACGCCGAGGCCGGGGCCCTGCGGGATCGCGACGTAGCCGTCGTCATATTCGAAGACCGACGGGTTGCTCAGATAATCGAGCAGGTCCGAGCCCTTGTTGTAATGAATGCCCAGCGACTGCTCCTGAATGAAGGCGTTGTAGCAGACCGCATCGAGCTGCAGGTTCGCCGCCAGCGCGATGGGCCCCAGCGGGCAGTGCAGCGCCAAGGCCACGTCATGCGCTTCGGCCATCGCGGCGATCCGGTAGGTCTCGGTGATGCCGCCGGAATGGCTGGGGTCGGGCTGGACGATGTCGACGTAACCGCCCTGCAGGATCGATTTGAAATCCCAGCGGGTATAGAGCCGCTCGCCCAGTGCGATCGGGGTAGAGCAATGGTTCGCGATTTCGCGCAGCGCCTCGGCGTTTTCGCTCAGCACGGGCTCTTCGATGAACATCAGGTTGTAGGGCTCGAGCTCCTTCGCGAGCTGCTTGGCCATCGGGCGATGGACGCGACCGTGGAAGTCTACGCCGATGCCGAAATGGGGGCCCATCTCCTCGCGGATCGCCTGCACGCGAGCCAGCACGGCGTCGATCTTGTCATGGGAGTCGATGAATTGCAGCTCCTCGGTGCCGTTCATCTTCACCGCCGTGAAGCCCCGGTCGCCGCAGTCCCGCGCCATCCGCGCGGTGTCGCCCGGACGGTCGCCACCGATCCAGCTATAGACCCGGATGCGGTCGCGCTGCTGGCCGCCCAGAAGCGCATGGACAGGCACGCCTAGCGCCTTGCCCTTGATGTCCCACAGCGCCTGATCGAGCCCCGCGATGGCCGACATGTGGATGCCGCCGCCACGATAGAACCCGCCGCGATACATCACCGTCCAGTGGTCCTGAATATGGCCGGGATCCTTGCCGATCAGGTAGTCCGAAAGTTCCTCGACGCAGGCGGCGACAGAGGCCGCGCGGCCTTCCAGAACCGGTTCGCCCCAGCCGGAAATGCCCTCGTCGGTGGAGATTTTCACGAAACACCAGCGCGGCGGCACGATGAAGGTTTCGATGGCGGTGATTTTCATAACGGTCCTCAGGGTTGGTAGGCGCGATCAGGCGTCGAATGGATCGGTGATCGCGAAACGTGCATTGATGAAGGCGTCCGCGACAAGGCGCATCGGCGCGAGGTCGAGATCGCATTGTCCGGCGCGCACCAGATCGCGCATCCGGGCGTAGAGATTGGCGTATTCGCGGTTCTCGCCCGCGGCGATCACCTCGCCATCGACGCTGAACTCCGCGCCGCCCTTGTCGAGCATGGCCGTGCCGCGTTCGGTCTGAAGGGTGATGCGCCACAGCTCATCGCCGGTTTCCCGCCAGTCGAACGCGGCGGTGATCGGGGTGTCGCCCGCGCGCATCTCCAGATCGGCGGCGATCGGGGTCTGGCGGCCTTGCGGGATGCTGAGCGCGGCCGCTGTCAGCCGCACGGGGCGGGGCAGGATTCGGGTCAGGATCGAGAGCGCGTTGATGCCGGGATCAAAGACCCCGAGCCCGCCCGGTTGCCAGATCCAGTCCTGCCCGGGATGCCACTTGCGCACATCCTCGCGCCAGTCGATGCGGATCTCGGAGATGTCGCGCGCAACGAGCCATCTGCGCGCCGCGTCCACCGCTGCCGCCTCGCGCGAATGCCAGGTCGCGAAGATCGTCAGCCCCGCTTTCGCGGCGGTCTCCCGCAGCGCCTCGACCTCGCTCAGCGTCATGCCGGGGGGCTTTTCCAGCATCAGGTGACGGCCCGCGCGCAGCGCGGCCATCGCCAGATCGAACCGCCCCTGCGGCGGGGTGCAGAGCGAGACCGCGCCGATCTCGGGCTCGGCGTCGAGCATCGCGCGCAGGTCGGAATAGCTCGGCAGGTCGGGCAGGGTGGCATTGCGGCTCGCGATGGCGGCGAGATGCACGCCGTCGGTATCCGCAATCGCGGGAAGGTGCTGGGCGCGCGCGATCGCTCCCAGACCCACGAGGCCGATCGCAAGGCTCATCCGCGCACCCGTGCGCCCGTGCTGGTGTCGAACACATAGACCGAGGCCGGATCGAAGCTGAGCCCGGTCTTGCCGCCGACGGCGCCGTGGAGGCGTTGATCGGTTTCGACCACGACACGCTCGCCGGAGGCCGCGTCGAGATGCGCATAGCTGACGCCGCCAAGGTTCTCGGCCATCTCGATGGTAAAGTTGCCCTCCGTGCCGCTCAGCCGCAGCGCGTTCGGGCGGATGCCGATTTCCAGCTTCGTGCCGTCCGCCGGCAAGGCGACGGGACTGTCGATGCGCTGCCCCAGAGCGGGCACGTCGAGCTGACCCTCCACCACGGTCGCGGCGAGGAAATTCATCGAAGGCGAGCCCATGAAGCCCGCGACGAAGCGATTGTCGGGATCGTCGTAAAGCTCCATCGGGCTTCCGACCTGTTCGATATTGCCCGCCCGCAGCACGACGATCTTGTCGGCCATGGTCATTGCCTCGACCTGATCGTGGGTGACGTAGATCATCGTCGCCCCGATCTCGCGGTGCAGACGCGCGATCTCGGCGCGCATCTCGACGCGCAGCTCGGCATCGAGGTTGGACAGCGGTTCGTCGAAGAGGAACACCTCCGGGCCACGGGTGATCGCGCGGCCGATAGCCACACGCTGCCGCTGACCGCCGGAAAGCGCGGCAGGCTTGCGGTCCAGAAGCGGTTCGAGCTTCAGGATGCGCGCGGCCTCCTGCACTTTCTCGGCGATCTCGGCCTTGGGGTGGCCGTTCATCTTCAGCCCGAAGCCCATATTCTCGCCCACGCTCATATGCGGGTAGAGCGCGTAGGTCTGAAACACCATCGCGATGCCGCGCTCGGCGGGTTCGGCCTTCGTGACTTCGCGGCCGCCGATGCGGATCGCACCGTCCGAGGTCTCCTCCAACCCCGCGATCATCCGCAAAAGCGTCGACTTGCCACAGCCGGATGGCCCGACGAAGACACAGAATTCCCCCGGCTCGACCGTCAGATCGACGCCGTGGATCACCTCCGCATCGCCAAACCGTTTGACGATCTTCTCCAATGCGACTCCGCTCACGGGGTCTCCTCCCTGTTTTTACGCGCCGGGGTTCAGTCGGCGCGTTTCTGTTCCGGAAAGCGCCAGTCACTGGCCGCTTTCGCGATCTTCTCCGCCGTCTCGAGGATCAGCGGGGCATAGGTTTCGAGTTGTTTTTGACCGTCGGGCTGGCCCGAGGTGATCGAGAGCGCGCCCAGCACCCGGCCCTGCGGTGACAGGATAGGGGCGGCGATGCAGCGGATGCCGGGTTCATGCTCCTCATCATCCCAGGCAAAACCGCGCTTGCGGATGTTGTCCAGCTCCGCACGCAGGCTCGTCGCATCGGTCAGGGTATGTTCGGTGAAGCGATGGAAGCTCTGCCGCGTAAGTGCGTTCTGCAGCGCGTCCTCCGGCAGATAGGCGAGCATCGCCTTGCCCACGCCCGTGCAATAGGCCGGACCGACCTTGCCCGATTGCGAGAACATCTCGACCGGACGCGAGGCGTTGCGCTTGTCGACATAGAGCACCATGCCCTGATCGAGCTGCGCGAGGTGCAGCGTCTGGCCGGTCTTCTTCGACAGTTGGTCGAGGTAGGGGGCGGCGATAGGCGCGAGCGAGCTTTGCGCCCAGGCGGCATGGGCGAGGCGCACGAGGCGCAGGCCCGGCCTATAGGTCTGACGCTCCTCGTCGAAGGCGAGCATGCCCTGGTTCGTCAGGGTTTGCAGGAAACGATACAGGGTCGCCTTGGGCAGATCGCAGACCGGCAGCAACTCGGCGAAACGCACGGGGCGGCCGAATTCGGCAACGCGGTCGAGCACGGCCAGCGTGCGTCCAACCGTGCCGTCGGATTTCTCCGGCTTGGGCGTGGCGTCGTTCATGAGCTCCTCCTCAGGGCTGTTGACAGGATGAGAGATTCGCGGCAGCATTTCAATATGTAAAACATGGTTCCAATATTTGAAACTAAAATCTTTGAGCCATGTGCTACTGAAACGGGAGGAGAACCGAATGAATTTCCTGAAAACCACCGCGCTTGTGGCGCTGATGGGCTCTATCGCCATTCCGGCGATGGCCGAGCAGCGCGTGCTCAAGCTGTTCACCGACGCGTCCGATCCGGCGCCGAAAGCCGCGTTCGAACAGCTCGTCAAGGGGTTCGAGGCCGAGAACCCGGATGTGAAAGTCGAGGTGAACACCTTCGATCACGAGGGCTACAAGACCGCGATCCGCAACTTCCTGACGGCAGACAGCCCCGATCTGGCGAACTGGTATGCGGGCAACCGCATGGCACCCTTCGTCAATGCCGGGCAGTTCACCGATGTGTCCGATGTCTGGGAGGAGAACGGGCTCAAGGACAGCCTCGGCTCCGCGCTCAAGTCGATGACCATCGACGGCAAGCAATGGGGTGTGCCCTATACCTACTACCAGTGGGGCATCTACTATAACAAAGACGTCTACAAGAAAGCCGGGGTGGAGGTGCCCAAGACCTGGGACGAGTTCATCTCGAACTGCAAGAAGTTCCAGGAGATGGGCGTCGACTGCCTGACCACGGGCACCAAGGCACTGTGGCCGGCGGCGGGGATCTTCGACTATCTCGACCTGCGCACCAACGGCTACGATTTCCACATGAAGCTCACCAGCGGCGAGATTCCGTGGACCGATGACCGGGTGAAGGCCGTCTTCGCGGAGTGGAAGAAAGTTCTGCCCTACACCACCAAGAACGTCGCTGCGATCGACTGGCAGGATGCGGTGTCGAACATCGTGCAGGGCAAGGCCGCGAATTACGTCATGGGCAACTTCGCTGTCGCCACCTTCAAGGATGGCGGGATGACCAATGACACGCTGGGCTTCATGGACTTCCCGACGATCAACCCGGATATCCCGCGCGCCGAAGAAGCGCCGACCGATACGATCCACATCCCCGCAGGCGCGAAGAACAAGGCGGACGCCAAGAAGTTCCTCGCCTATGTCGCGCGGGCCGATGTGCAGACCAAGATGAACGAAGAGCTCGGTCAGCTGCCGATCAACAAGAACTCTTCGGTGGGCGACGATCCCTATCTGCAGGCGGGCTTCAAGGTTCTGTCGACAGCCGATGGCGGCATCGCGCAGTTCTTCGATCGTGATGCGCCTGCGCAGATGGCGAAGGCTGGCATGGAAGGCTTCCAGGAATTCATGGCCTATCCCGACCATCTCGACGCGATCCTCGAGCGCCTCGAGAAGGTGCGTCAGCGCGTCTACAAGAACTGATCCTCCCCACGGGGCGGTGCCTGCAACAGGGCGCCGCCCCTTCCTGTTTTTCCAGATCCGAGGAGTGCGACGATGACCGTCTCACCCGCTATGTCCGAGCCGCGCGCGGAGCCGGGCACACCCGCACCGCGCCGCCGCCGGCTGAACCGCAAACTTGCGCCCTGGCTGTTTCTCGCCCCCGGCGCGCTGATGTTTTTGATCTACGTGCTGATCCCGATCGGCGAGTCGATGTGGATCTCTTTCTTCCAATGGGACGGGCTGAGCGCGAAGCACTGGATCGGGATCGAGAACTATCTCGAGCTGCTCGATGACGACGCTTTCTATACCAGCCTCAAGAACAACCTGATCTGGCTGGTGCTCTATATGCTGGCGATCCCGTTCGGACTGTTCATCGCGCTGTTCCTGAATCAGACCGTGCGCGGCATCCGCATCTACAAATCGCTGTTCTTCTTCCCCTTCGTGATCTCTCAGGTCGTGGTCGGCCTGATCTTCTCGTGGTTCTACGCACCCGGCTTCGGACTGTTCTTCGAGCTGACGAAATGGCTCGACGGGACCGGGATTGCGATCCTCGCGAACCCCAACACGGTAACCTACGGGATCATCGCCGCCGGTCTGTGGCCGCAGATCGCCTATTGCATGATCCTCTATCTCACCGGTCTGAACGCGGTCGCGCCCGACCAGATCGAAGCGGCGCGTCTCGACGGGGCGAAGGGCATCAAGATGCTCTGGTATGTCGTGCTGCCGCAATTGCGCCCGGCCACTTTCATCGCCGTCGTCGTCACCGTGATCGGGGCGCTGCGCAGCTTCGATCTCGTCTCGATCATGACCGATGGCGGGCCGTTCGGCTCCTCGCGGGTGCTGTCCTACTACATGTATGAGCAGGCGCTTTCGGAATACGGCTATCGCATGGGCTACGGCGCGGCGATCGCTGTGGTGCTGTTCGCGATCATGATGATCTTCATTTCGGGCTTCATCTGGAAGATGTGGCGCGACGAAAGGGGCCTGTGAGATGTTTCCCAAACCCATTCAATCCATGAGCCCCGCCGCCCGGCTGACCTATCAGGTGGCGCTGCCGGTGATGCTGGTGGTCTGGCTGCTGCCGCTTCTGGGTGTCGCAGTCACCTCGATCCGACCGTCGAGCGATCTCGCGCAGGGCAACTATTTCGGCATACCGTCCTATCTGGCGTTCTCGAACTATCTCGACGTGTTCAGGAACTCGCCCTTCGCCAGCTACATGTTGAACTCGTTCAAGGTGACGATCCCGACGGTGATCGGGGCGGTGGCGCTGTCCTGCCTCACGGGCTATGCGCTCGCGGTCTATCGCTTCAAGGGCAACCTGCTGATCTTCTTCATCTTCGTGGCGGGGAACTTCGTGCCCTTCCAGATACTGATGGTGCCGGTGCGCGACCTGACGGTGAAGATGGGGCTTTACGACACGATCACCGGGCTCGCGCTGTTCCATGTCGCTTTCCAGACCGGGTTCTGCACGCTCTTCATGCGCAACTTCATCAAGGCGCTGCCGAAAGAGCTGATCGAGGCCGCCCGGGTCGAGGGCGTCGGCGAATGGCAGATCTTCTGGCATATCGTGCTGCCCTTGGTGCGGCCCGCGATCGCGGCGCTGTCGGTGCTGATCTTCACATTCATCTGGAACGACTATTTCTGGGCGACGGTGCTGACCACGGGGGCGGATACCCAGCCGATCACCGCCGGGCTGCAATCGCTCAACGGTCAATGGGTCGCGGCATGGCAACTGGTCTCGGCAGGCTCGATCCTCGCCGCGCTGCCGCCGGTTGCGATGTTCTTCCTGATGCAGAAACACTTCATCGCAGGGCTGACGCTCGGGGCGGTGAAATGATCCGCACCTGGCATTTGCAAGACACCCGCCAGAGCCTCGTTCTGGCGGGTCACGAGGACCGGCTTCCCGAGATCGTCTATTGGGGCGCGGCGCTGCCCGAGGGGGAAGACCTCGCGGCACTCGCCGCGGCGAGCGTGCCGGATGTCACCGGCGGGATGCTCGACCGCGCGCCCGAGGTCTCGATCTGTCCCGAGGCGCGCCAGAGCTTCCCCGGAGAGCCGGGGCTGATCGCGCGCGACGGGGAAGGGCTGCCGCTGCGGCCCGCCTTCCGCTTCGCGTCGGAAGAGCTTCGCGAGGATCGGCTTACGCTGGTCTATCGCGATGCGGCGTCGGGTGTGAGCTACAGGGCCAGTTTCGCGCTCGACGCCGACACCGGGCTGATCGCGGCCCGTGCAGAGTTGGAGAGCGATGCGCCGATCACGCTTCATTGGCTCGCCGCCCCGGTCTTCCCCGGCCCGCAGCTCGCCGACGAGATGCTGGAATTTTCGGGCCGCTGGATCGGTGAGTTTCAGATCGAGCCGACGCCGTGGCGTCCCGGCCAGCGCGTGCGCGACAACCATACAGGCCGCACCGGGCACGAACATTTCCCCGGGCTGATCCTGCCCGCGCGCGGTGCCACCAAGACCCAGGGCGAGACCCGCGCGTTCCATTACGGCTGGTCGGGCGGACACCGGATGGTCGCCGAGGAACTGCCCGACGGGCGCAGGCAAATCCAGTTCGGTCATGCGAGCGGCTCCGCGCCGGAACCGGGCACGCGGTTCGTGACCGCGACGCTTTATGCCGCTTTCTCGGAGGCGGGCTCGAATGGCTGTGCGGTGGCCTTCCAGCGCCATCTGCGCCAACACGCCCCTTGGGCCAAATCGCGCCCGGTGCATTACAATTGCTGGGAAGCGGTTTATTTCGACCACGATCTGGCCGAGTTGAAAGAGATCGCCGCGCGCGCCGCAGCCCTTGGCGCGGAGCGTTTCGTGCTGGATGACGGCTGGTTCGGCAAGCGCGACGACGACACCACTTCGCTGGGCGACTGGACGGTCGATGCGCGCAAATATCCCGACGGGCTGACGCCGCTGGTCGAGCATGTCCAGAGCCTCGGGATGGAATTCGGCCTCTGGTTCGAACCCGAGATGGTCAACCGCGACAGCGATCTCGCGCGCGCCCATCCCGACTGGCTGCTGGGCCCGGAGGATCAGATCGAAGGCCGTCAGCAGCGCGTGCTCGACGTGGCTAATCCCGCGGTGCGCGACCATCTTTTCGCAGCGATCGACGCGGTGCTCTCGGCCTACGCGATCTCTTACGTCAAATGGGACCATAACCGGGTGCTGCCGCATCCCGATGCCGCGCAGGCGCGCGGGCTTTACGATCTGCTCGACCGGCTGCGCGCGGCCCATCCGGGCGTGGAGTTCGAAAGCTGCGCCTCGGGCGGCGGGCGGATCGACTTCGGCATTCTCGAACGCACGGGCCGGGTCTGGCTGTCCGATAGCAACGATGCGCTCGAACGCCTGCGCATCCAGCATGACGCCGCGCTGTTCCTGCCGAGTTGCGTCACCGGCTCGCACGTCGGCCCGCGCCAGTGCCACACCTCGGGCCGGGTGATCGACATCCGCACCCGCGCCTGGGTCGCGGCGCAACGCCATATGGGTTTCGAGATGGATCCGCGCGAGTTGACCGCGGAGGAGGCCGAGGTTCTGAGCGCCGTCACCCGCTGGTGGAAGGATAACCGCGACTGGCGGATGCGCGCGGATATCCTGCGGCTCGACAGCGCCGACCCGGCCGTGATCGCCGAGTTGCAGCTGGCCGAGGATGGCAGCCGTTTCGTGGCCTTCGCGGGTCAGGCGGCGGCTTCTGCGCAGATCCTGCCGCGCCCCTTGCGGCTGGCGGGGCTCGATCCTGCGGCGCGCTATCGGCTGCGGCTGATCACCGCGGAAGATCTGCCCCGGTTGTCGCGCGGGACACCTGCGCTCAAGACCGGACCGATTACGCTCAGCGGGCAAGCGCTGATGGGGCAGGGGCTCACCCTGCCCTGGACCTTCCCCGAGCGCATTCACGTGATTGAAGGAGAAAGACTATGAGTGACGCGGCTCCCGACTGGATCGCCGCCGATTGGGGCACGACGCATCTGCGCGTCTGGGCGATGCGCGGGCGCGAGGTGCTCGACCGACGGAGCTCGGAGCAGGGGATGGGCAAGCTTGCCCCCGCCGATTTCGGCCCGGTGCTGGAAGAGGCGGTGGCTGGCTGGGGCGCGGCCCCGGTCGTGACCTGCGGCATGGTCGGCTCGCGTCAGGGCTGGGCCGAGGCGCCCTATGCGCCGGTGCCCTGCGCTGCCCAGCCGCGCCTCGTGCGGGTGCCGGATCATGCCGCGCGCCCGGTCTATATCGCCTGCGGCCTGCGGCAGGACAGCCCGCCCGACGTGATGCGCGGCGAAGAGACCCAGATCGCGGGTTTCCTGCTGCGCAGGCCCGGCTTCGAGGGCACGATCTGCCTGCCCGGGACCCATACGAAATGGGTGGCCCTGCGCGCGGGCCGGATCGAGCGGTTTCGCAGCTGCATGACCGGCGAGATCTACGACCTGCTCGCGCACCGCTCGGTGCTGCGCCACACGATCGGGGAGGGCTGTCACGACATGGCCGCGTTCGATGCGGCGGTGGCCGAGGCGCTGGCCGATCCGGCGGCGGCCTATGGCGCGCTGTTCGCACTGCGCGCCGGGGCGCTGCTGGGCGCGCGATCGCCCGAGAGTGCCGCGTCGCGTCTTTCCGGGCTGCTGATCGGCTGGGAGCTGGCCGCCACGCGCGATCTCTGGCAAGACCAGCCCGTCGCGCTGATCGGAAGCCCGGTTCTCAGCCCGCTCTACACCCGGGCGCTGGCAGGTTGCGGCATCCAAGCAGCCAGCCATGACGCCGAAGACGTGACCCTTGCGGGGCTCTATGCCGCGCGCCAGACCATCGGAGCCGACACATGAGCCGACCCATCATCGCCATCCTGCGCGGGATCACCCCGCCCGAGGCCCTTCCCGTCTGCGAGGCGCTGATCGCCGAGGGCGTAACCCGGATCGAGGTGCCGCTGAACTCGCCCGACCCGCTCGACAGCATCGCCGCGATGGTGGCGCGCTTCGGCTCGGACGCGCTGATCGGGGCGGGGACGGTCCTGACCACGGATCAGGTCGGAGCCGTTGCCGCGACCGGCGCGAAGCTGATCGTCTCGCCCAATTGCAACACCGAGGTGATCGCCGCCTCCAAAGCGGCCGGACTGCAGAGCTTCCCGGGCGTGATGACCCCGACCGAGGCCTTCGCGGCGCTCGCCGCAGGGGCGGACGGGCTCAAGCTGTTTCCGGGCGAGCTTATTGGCCCTGTGGGGCTGCGTGCGATGCGCGCTGTGCTGCCGCCCGAAGTGCCGCTTTATGCGGTGGGGGGCGTCTCGGCCGAGAACATGCGCGAGTGGCACAAGGCGGGCGCGGCAGGCTACGGCATCGGCTCGTCGATCTACAAACCCGGCGACAGCGTAGAGACCGTTGCCGATAAGGCCCGCGCGCTGGTCGCCAGCTATGACGAGGCCTGCGGGGCATGAGTTTCGAGATTTACGACGACCGCGCCTGTTTCCTTGGCGAGGGGCCGTTCTGGCATCCCGAACGTGGCCAGCTGTTCTGGTTCGACATCCTCGCGGGCCGGATGCTCAGCCGCGACGCGATCGGGCCGCGCGAGTGGCAGCTCGGGCAGATGGCCTCCGCCGCGGGCTGGGTCGATGCCGAGACGCTGGTAATCTCGACCGAGACGGGGCTGCGCCGTTTCGACATCGCCTCGGGCGCGCATGAACCGTTCGCCGCGATCGAGGCCGAGCGCCGCGACACCCGCTGCAACGATGGCCGGGCGGATCCGATGGGGGGCTTCTGGGCCTCGACCATGGGCAAGGGCGCGGAGACGGGCGCGGGGGCGATCTATCGCTATTTCGAGGGCACGGTGGAGCGGCTCTTTCCCGACATCACCATCCCCAATTCGATCTGTTTCGCGCCGGACGGGCGACGCGGCTATTTCGCCGATACCCCGACGGGCAGGATCATGACCGTCGCGCTCGATGCGCAGGGCTGGCCCGAGGGGGCGCCGGAGGTCTTCGTTGATCTCAGCTCGGAGGGGCTGAACCCCGACGGCGCGCAGACCGATGCCGAGGGCGCGCTCTGGAGTGCGCAATGGGGCGCCGGGCGCGTGGCGCGCTACCTGCCCGACGGGCGCTTCGACCGGGCGATCGCGGTCGGCGGGCGGCACAGCTCCTGTCCCGCTTTCGGCGGAGCAGGGTGCGAGACGCTCTTCGTGACGACGGCGCAGGAGGGGATCGAAACGCCCGACGCCGCGCAGGGCCGGGTCTATTGCGCCCCCGCCGGGATTGCAGGGCGACCAGAGCCCGCGGTGCGACTGGACGGGTGATCGCGATGGGGGCGACGAAGCAGGGGCGATCAGAACACCGCTTTGCTACGCTTTCTCGGGGACGATCCGGCTTTCCGGATCGTCTCAGAAACGAAGTTCAGACCGGAGCCGCTCCAACTCGCCCTCTGGCAAGGATTCGACACCGTTCGTCATCTCGTGAAGTTCTTTCAGGAGCGCTTGGGCTTGCTCGGCCTCAGTGTCTTCGATCTTCCGCGAAGGATGGGTGAAAAATCCAGCGGACCGGGAGATCTCTCCGATAGCGATGGCCTTCCCGAAGCGCAGTCCGAATTCGGCGGCCCGACCGAACACGTTGCTCTCGTCCTGATCCGCGAGCTCGGACCAATCGCAAATCCCTGTGTGGGTCATCGCCCATTTGATAGTCGGATCGACGAATACGAGGCCGTTTGCAGTATAGAAATTGATCCATTCTTGTGGATATGTCTGGTAGAGCAGCGTAGGATTGGCAAAGCGAATGTGCAGCCCTAGGGCGAATTTCCAATCTGAGAGTTCGCCTATACGTTGCAATTTCTTGCGAATGCTGTGCACGTCTATCATGCAGCTATCCTTGTATCAATCTGGCAAACTTCTTGACCGAAACACTGCGAAACTATCTTGGTCCAATTGAGCCGCTCTGCTGTAGTGACTATGGATCACTCGGACGGAATGGAAGATCGAAACCGCATGCTTCTAAATGATTTTCAAAGTCTTTTCGCCGAACGCGCGCCAGCCGGCTGCTACGTTGCATTGCGGGCGGGTTTCTTCGCGCCTGAGGCCGAGTTGAACCTGTTTCCGGCTGACTGGATCAATCATTATACCTATTCCGGATTGGCGCTGGCCGACCCGCTGTTGCGCTGGTGTCAGGAAAATTCGGGCTATGCGCGCTGGAAGGACATCGACAGCTTCGTCGGCACGAGCTTCATGCGCGACTATCGGAAATTTGGCTTCGAATTCGGAAGTGTCGTGTCGATCCATGGGACGGAGGAGATGCCGAAGCGGAGCCTCGGGATCTTTGCGCGCGCTGACCGGGAACTGCACGTCTCCGAGATGGAAGAGATCGAGACGGTGCTCTCGCGCATCCATGCGGCCGAGCCCGAGATGCCGACAGAGGCGCAGATGCAGGCCCTTCAACTCTATTCGAAGGGCTATCTGCACAAACAGGTCGCCCATGAATTGCAGCTCTCCGTCGGCGGGGTAAAGGCCCGCCTCAGAGGCGCGGCGGACCGGCTCGGGGCCAAGACATTGAGAGAAGCTGCGAGCATCGCTGCAAGTCGCGGCCTGCTGTAAGCTTTTGAACCTCCACGGAGTTTTCCTCCTGCGACGACGATAGCCGAAAGCCGCGTTGCGCCAATCGGCGAGAGGATCGCCTGCAGGGGCTTACGAAGGTCCGGGTCACAGCCGCAGGCCGGTCTCGGCATCGAAGACCTTGGCCTTGCCCATGTCGACCTCGAAGCTGAAGGGCGCACCCGGGGGCTTTGCATCCTCGGGTCGGACCCGGGCGATCACCTCGGTCTCGCCGAGGGCGAAGACGATCATCGTGTCGGGGCCCGTCGGTTCGACCAGATCGACCGGGCGTTCGAAGACGAAGCGGTCAGGCCCGGGCAGTTCGGTCCCGGCCATGAAGATCGCCTCCGGCCGGAGCCCCAGAACGACCTTGTGCCCGTCGGGGGCGGTGACCCGTTCCGTGAACCGCGCGGGCAGGGGAAAGCGAAGCGCCCCCGCCGTGCCCTCGGCCACCTCCACCGACAGCGCGCCCGTCTGCCCATCGCGCCGCAGGGCACCGGGCAGCATGTTCATCGACGGCGACCCCATGAAGCTCGCGACGAAGAGGTCCACCGGATCGTCGTAGATCGCGCCAGGCTCGGCCACCTGACGGATATGGCCGTTATCCATCACCGCGATCCGGGTCGCCAGCGTCATCGCCTCGATCTGGTCGTGGGTGACATAGACGACGGTCTTGCCCAGCCGCTGGTGCAGCTTCTTGATTTCGGTGCGCATCTCGATCCGCAGCTTGGCGTCGAGGTTCGACAAGGGTTCGTCGAACAGGAAGACCTCGGGCTTGCGCACCAGCGCGCGGCCCATCGCGACGCGCTGGCGCTGACCGCCCGAAAGCTGACCGGGCTTGCGGTCGAGATAGGGATGGATCTGCAGAAGCGTGCTGAACTCTTCGACCGCGGTGGCCTGTTCGGCGCGCGGGACGTGGCGGGTCTGCATCCCGAAGGTGATGTTCTCGCGCACCGTCTTGGTCGGGTAGAGCGCGTAGGACTGGAACACCATCGCGATGTCGCGGTCGCGCGGCGGGGTGTCGTCGACCAGCCGCCCGGCGATCTCGATATGGCCGTCGCTCAGCGTCTCGAGCCCGGCGATCAGGTTGAGCAGGGTGGACTTGCCGCAGCCCGAGGGCCCGACGAGGACGATGAATTCGCCCGCCTCGATCTCGAGGTCGATGCCCTTGATCACCTCGTTCGTCCCGAAGCGTTTACGCACGCTCTGAAGGGAAATTCCCGCTGCCATTGCTACCCTTTCACCGCTCCGGCCGAGAGCCCGCGCACGAACCAGGCTCCGGCGACGACATAAACCGCCAGCGTCGGCAGCGCCGCGATGATCGCCGCAGCCATGTCGACATTGTATTCCTTCACCCCCGTCGAGGTGTTCACCACGTTGTTCAGCGCCACCGTCACCGGATTGCTGTCCCCGATGGTGAAGGCCACGCCGAACAGGAAGTCGTTCCAGATCTGGGTGAACTGCCAGATTACGGTGACCACGATCGCAGGCAGCGACATCGGCAGCACAAGCCGGAAGAAGATGCCGAAGAAGCCCGCCCCGTCGACCTTCGCCGCCTGAATGATGCCGCTGGAAACCCCGATGAAGAAGTTGCGGAAGAACAGCGTGGTGAAGGCGAGGCCATAGACCGTGTGCACCAGGATCAACCCCGGGATCGTGCCCGCAAGGCCAAGCTGGCCCAGCACCCGCGCCATCGGCAGCAAGATCACCTGAAACGGGATGAAGGCGCCGAACAGCATCAGCGCGAAGATCGTGTCGGCGCCGCGAAAGCGCCATTTGGTCAGCGCATAGCCGTTCAGCGCGCCCAGTATCGTCGAGATCGCCACCGCCGGCACGGTCATCATCACCGAGTTCCAGACATAGGGCGCGAGCCCGTTGCAGCGCACGCCCACGCAGGCGCCGTTCCACGCCTTCTCCCAGGCGCTGAAGTCGAACTCTTTCGGCAGGCTGATCAGCGAGCCCTCCCGGATCTCGGCCAGCGATTTCAGCGAGGTCGAGATCATCACCAGAAGCGGGATCAGGTAATAGATGCAGAACACCCCGAGCACGGCGAACAGCACGGCGCGCATCAGGCTGTGATGCAGCCCCCGGCGCTGGACGATTCCGCTTTTGCTCCGCCCGCTCATCCGCTTGTCTTCCTCAGTTCCGAGTAGAAATAGGGCACGATGATCGCGATGACCGTCATCAGCATCATCGTGGCGCTCGCCGCTGCCACGCCCAGCTCGCTGCGCTGGAAGGCGAAGGAATACATGAAGGTGGCGGGCATGTCGGTCGCATAGCCTGGCCCCCCGCCGGTCAGCGCGATCACCAGATCGAAGCTCTTGATCGCGAGATGGGCGAGGATGATGACGGTGGACAGGAAGACCGGCCGCAGCATCGGCAGCACGATGCCGGTATAGGTGCGCCACAGCCCCGCGCCGTCGATCGCCGCCGCTTTCAGGACCTCGTCATCGACCGAGCGGAGCCCGGCCAGAAACAGCGCCATCGCGTAGCCGGAGCTTTGCCAGACGGCTGCGATCACCACCGTGTAGATCGCGTAATGAGAGTTCACCAGCCAGTCGAAACTGAAATTCTCGAAGCCCGCCTGATGCATCAGCCGCTCCAGCCCGAGGCCGGGGTTCAGCATCCATTTCCAGACCGTGCCGGTGACGATGAAACTGAGCGCCATCGGGTAGAGGTAGATCGTGCGGATCACCCCCTCGATGCGCACTTTCTGGTCGAGCAGGATCGCCAGAAGGATGCCGATCGCCATAGAGATCGAGATGAACAGGCCCGAGAAGACGAAGAGGTTGCGGATCGCCACATACCAGCGTGGCGTCTCCCAGAGCCGGACATATTGGCTCACACCGTCGAATTGGTAGTTGGGCATTACCCCCGACCGGGTCAGCGAGATATAGGCCGTCCAGAGTATGAAGCCGTAAACGAAGAACAGGCTCGCCGCGAAAAGCGGCGAGACCACGATCGCGGGCAGGCGCCGTTCCAGCGCCCGCCCGAACCTTGCCATGGGCCCCATGCCTCCGGGCATTGGAGGCCCTAGTTTTCCTGCGCGCGCTTGATCGCGGCCGCGAGTTGCTTGACCGCGTCCTCGGAACTCATGTCAGAGTTGAAGAAAGCGGTCACGACGTCGAGGAACTCGCCCCGCACCGAGCGCTGCACCGCCATCTCATGCGCCATCGACGGCACCAGCGTGTCGTTCTCGATCGCCGCCAGCAGATCGGCATGCGAGCGTTTGGCGCAGGCGTCGAAATCGTCGAGCGGCACGTCCGTGCGCGCCGGGATAGACCCCTTGGCGAGGTTGAACACCTTCTGGAACTCGGGCGACATGATCAGTCGTGCGAGCACTTTCTGGCCCTCGATGCGGTCCTCGCCCTCCACCTTGAAGAAGGTGAAGCTGTCCGAATTCAGCACGAAGCCCTTGCCCGGCGTGGGCCAGCACAGGAAATCCTGTTCCGGCAGCTTTCCGGCGGCAAGGAATTCGCCCTTCGCCCAGTCGCCCATGATCTGGAAACCGGCCTCGCCGCGCATCACCATCGCGGTCGCGAGGTTCCAGTCGCGCCCCGAGAAGTTCGGGTCGACATAGCCACGAAGCTTGCGCAGTTGGTCGAAGGACTTGATCATCATGTCCGAGGTCAGAGCCTCCGGGTCGAGCTCCACCAACGCCTTGCGGAAGAAATCGGCGCCGCCGATGCCCAGCACCACGTCTTCGAACAGCGTCGCGTCCTGCCACGGTTGACCGCCATGGGCGAGCGGCACGATGCCCGCCGCCTGCAGCTTGTCGGCGGCGGCGTTGAACTCGTCCCAGGTCGTGGGCATCTCCTCAACGCCTGCCTTCTTCAGCGCCTCGGGGTTGGCCCACATCCAGTCGACGCGGTGGATGTTGACTGGCGCGGCGACGTATTTGCCTTGGTATTTCATGATCTCGGCCAGTGCCGGGGGCAGGACCGAGTCCCAGTTGCCCGCATCCGCCACGGATTGGACGTCGTTGAGCGCGCCTTGCTCGGCCCATTCCTGGATACCCGGCCCCTTGAGCTGGACAGCCGTCGGCGGATTGCCAGCCACGACGCGGGCGCGTAGCGCCGTCATCGCGGCATCGCCGCCACCGCCCGCGATCGGCGAGTCGATCCATTCGCCGCCCTCGGCTTCGAAGGCTTTCTTCAGTTCTCCGACGGCCTTGGCCTCGCCGCCCGAAGTCCACCAGTGCAGGACCTCGACCGTGCCATCCGCCCGCGCCGCGCTCGCACAGAGCGCGCCGGCGACGCTTAGCGCCGCCATCATGGCTTTACAAATGTGCATGTTTTCCTCCTCCTCCCGGTCGACCGTGCGGGGCAAACCCGTAGCGCGACCTGCGACCTAGGCTGAGACGACATGGGCGGGACGTCATTGATTGCGATCAACGATCCGTGATCGCAGGCGCGGCAGATAAATTCCCTTTCGCGTTGAGCCACATCAATGAAAGCGCGGCGCCCCTTGGACTAGGCAAGAACATGGCCGTTCGTGAAAGGGGCGGCCAATCGACTGGCATCACCTTGGGAGGAGGCGTGATGACTTGGGCGATTATCCGGAAGCCGGCCACCGAAAGTGCAGCCGCCACGTTGACCGAGGAGGACCGCGAGGCGTTCACCTGGGACACCGCGCGGGCGATGCTCGACGGCTTCCCCGATGGCGGGTTGAACATCGCCTACGAGGCGGTGGATCGCCATGTCGCATCGGGCCATGGGGCGGATGAGGCGATCCTGTGGCTGGGCAAGGACGGCGCGCGAGAAAGCCTGAGCTATGGCGACCTCGCCACCCGGACCGCACGCTTCGCCAATGTTCTGACAAGCCACGGGCTGGAACCGGGCGACCGGCTTTTCGGTCTCGCAGGGCGTGTGCCCGCTCTCTACGTCGCGGCGCTGGGCACGCTGAAGGCCGGCATGATCTTCTCGCCGCTCTTTTCCGCCTTCGGGCCCGAGCCCTTGCGCACTCGGCTCGAAATAGGCGAGGCCAATGCGTTGATCACGACCGCCTCGATCTATCGCCGCAAGATCGCCGCCTGGCGGGACGAAATCCCGTCCCTGAAGCTGGTGCTGATCATCGGCGACGAGGCGCCCGACGATTGCGTCGCACTCGGCCCCGCGCTGGCGGCGGCGTCTGAAGAATTCGAGACGGTCCGCACGGCCTCCGAGGATCCCGCGCTGATCCATTTCACCTCCGGCACCACGGGTCGCCCGAAAGGCGCGGTGCATGTGCATAATGCCGTGGTGATGCATGCCGCCGCAGGGCGCTACGCGCTCGAGCTGACGCCGGGCACGCGCTACTGGTGCACCGCCGATCCGGGGTGGGTGACCGGCACCTCCTTTGGGATCATCTCGCCTCTGGTAAACCGGGTGCGGATGGTCATCGACGAGGCGGATTTCGATCTCGACCGCTGGTATGGCATTCTCGAGCGCGAGCAGATCGAGGTCTGGTACACCGCGCCCACCGCGATCCGCATGATGATGCGCGCAGGGAAAGAGGCGGCCGAGCCTTACGATTTCTCGACGCTGCGGTTCATGGCCTCGGTGGGCGAGCCGCTCAACCCAGAGGCTGTGGTCTGGGGCAACGAGGTCTTCGGGCGCCCCTTCCACGACAACTGGTGGCAGACCGAGACCGGCGGCATCATGATCGCCAATACCCGCGCGATGGTTGTGCATCCCGGCTCGATGGGCAAGCCGCTGCCGGGGATCGAGGCGGGGATCGTGGAACGTGTCGACGAGGGGCTGCGCGACTGCAAGCCCGGCGAGATCGGCGAACTGGCGCTGCGGCCCGGCTGGCCGTCGATGATGCGCGCCTATCTGCATGAAGAGGCGCGCTACAAGAAGTGTTTCGTGGATGGCTGGTATCTCTCGGGCGATCTCGCGATGCGCGATAGCGAGGGCTATTTCTGGTTCGTGGGCCGCGCCGACGATCTCATCAAATCCTCGGGCCACCTGATCGGTCCCTTCGAGGTCGAAAGCGCGCTGATCGAGCACCCGGCAGTGGCCGAGGCTGCCGTGATCGGCCTGCCGGACGAGACCGCCGGCGAAGTCGTGAAGGCTTACGTCGCGCTTAATCCGGGCTTCGAGCCATCGGAAGACCTCGAACGCGACATCCGGGGCCTTGCACGCAAGAAACTCGGCGCGGCGGTCGCCCCGCGCGAGGTGGTGTTCCGCAAAACCCTGCCGAAGACCCGTTCGGGCAAGATCATGCGCCGTCTGCTGAAAGCGCGCGAGCTGGGCCTGCCGGAAGGCGATATTTCGACGCTGGAGAGTGACGAGACATGACTGCCGACAAACCGCATCTGACCCATGACCACATCCGCGAATTGCTCACGGCGATGATCCGTGTACGCCATTTCGAGGATAAATGCGCCGAGCTCTACACGCAGGAGAAAATCCGCGGCTTCCTCCATCTCTACGATGGCGAGGAGGCGGTGGCCTCGGGCGTGATCCCGCGGCTTGGCCCCGAGGATCGCGTCGTGGCGACCTATCGTGAGCACGGCCATGCGCTGGTGCGCGGCGTGCCGATGGAGCGCGTGATGGCCGAGATGTATGGCAAGGCCACCGGCGCCTCGGGCGGGCGGGGCGGCTCGATGCATATCTTCGACGCGGAACGGAATTTCTATGGTGGCAACGCGATCGTGGGGGGCGGGCTGCCGCTGGCCGTGGGGCTCGCGCTGCGCGACCGGATGATGGGCGCGCCCAATGTCACCGCCTGCTTCTTCGGCGAAGGGGCTGTGGCCGAGGGCGAATTCCACGAGTCGATGAACCTCGCGCAGCTCTGGTCGCTGCCGGTTTTGTTCGTGTGCGAGAACAATGGCTACGCGATGGGCTCGGCCCTAGCGCGGACCGAGGCCGAGACCGATATCCGGCGCAAGGCGGCGGCCTATGGCACGGTGACGGAACAGGTGGACGGGATGGATGTGGTCGCGGTCGAGGCGGCCACCCGCCGCGCGCTCGCCGCGATCCGCGAGACCGGCAAACCCTATTTCCTCGAATGCCTGACCTATCGGTTCCGGGCCCATTCGATGTTCGACGCCCAGCTCTATCGCGACAAGGACGAGGTTGCCGCGTGGCGCGAGAAGGGGCCGATCGTGCGGTTCCAGTCATGGCTTTACAAGAGCGGGCTGATGCATCCCGAAGAGGTCGCGCAGATCGAGGCCGGGGTTGAAGACGAGATCGCCGCTGCCGTGGCCTATGCCGAAGCGAGCGAGTGGGAGCCGCTCGAGACGCTCACCTGCCATGTCATGGCCGAGGAGTGCCCCGCACCGCCCGCACCGCCCGAACCGGGTGCCGAGACCGTCGAGATGACCTATCGCGAGGCGGTCAAGCAAGCCATCCGCGACGCCATGAACCGCGACGAGCGCGTCTTCCTCATGGGCGAGGATGTGGGCGCTTACGGCGGCTGCTACGCAGTCTCGAAAGGGTTGATGGAGGAGTTCGGCGAGGATCGTATCCGTGACACGCCGCTGTCGGAGTCCGGCTTTACCGGGGCCGGAATTGGTGCTGCAGCGGCGGGGATGCGCCCCATCGTCGAGGTTATGACGGTGAATTTCTCGCTGCTCGCGCTTGACCAGATCATGAACACCGCCGCCACGATCCGGCACATGTCGGGCGGGCAGTTCGGGGCGCCCGTGGTGATCCGGCTCGCGACCGGCGCGGGCAAGCAGCTGGCGGCGCAGCACTCCCATTCTCTCGAAGGGTGGTACGCGCATATTCCGGGGCTGCGCATCCTCGCGCCTGCCACACTCGAAGATGCGCGCGGGATGCTCTGGACCGCGATTGAGGATCCCGATCCGGTGCTGATTTTCGAGAATGTCATGCTCTACAACATGACCGGGCAGATCGCCACGAATGCGGGGCCCGTCGATATCGACAGGGCCGCGATCCGGCGCGAAGGCAAGGATATCAGCCTGATCACCTATGGCGGGTCACTCTGGAAGACGCTCGAGGCCGCCGAGGCGCTGGCAGGCGAGGGGGTCGAGGCGGAGGTGATCGACCTGCGCTGCCTGCGGCCGCTCGATGACGAGACGATCATGGCCTCGCTGGCGCGCACGCGCCGCGCGGTGATCGTGGACGAGGGCTGGCGGTCCGGTTCGCTCTCGGCCGAGATTGCGGCCCGGATCGGCGAGCGGGCCTTCTGGCATCTCGATGCGCCGGTGGGGCGGGTGTGCTCTGCCGAAGTGCCGATCCCCTATCCCAAACATCTCGAGGACGCCGCCATTCCGCAGGTGCCCGCCATCGTCGCTGCCGTGAAGGCGGCCCTCGGGAAAGGGTGACGCGATGGCCGTTTTCAAGATGCCCTCGCTCGGCGCGGATATGGAGGCGGGCAAGCTGGTCGAATGGCTGGTGAAGCCCGGCGATACGGTGAAGCACGGCGATATCGTCGCGGTGGTCGAGACCCAGAAGGGCGCGATCGAGATCGAGGTCTTCGAGGATGGCGTGGTCGAGAAGTTGATGGCCGAACTGGGGCAGAGCCTGCCCGTCGGCGCGCCGCTCGCCGTTATTCAGGCGCCGGGGGAAGCCGGGGAGCAACCCACGGAGGAAGCGCCACCAGTTGTGCCGCAGACCGCGACCGAACCCGTCGCACCCGTGGCGGAAGCCGCGCCGACAAGTGCTCCGCCTGACGCCACCGCAGCAGGCATCGCCGCATCACCCGCCGCCAAGGCGCGCGCGGCGGAATTGGGGATCGCGCTGGAAGACATCACCGGAAGCGGGCCGGGAGGCGCGATCGTCCTCGCCGATGTCGAGACGACGAAACCCGCCGCGGCACCGTCCACGGCGCAAGATCGCGGCGCTTATCTCGCCGAGATGCGCAAAGCGATCGCCGCCGCGATGGCCCGGTCCAAACGCGAGATCCCGCATTACTACGTCACCCACACGGTCGACCTCAGCGCTGCGAGCGATTGGCTGAGCACCGCCAATGCGGACCGCCCGCCCGAAGAACGCATCCTGATGGGCGCGCTCCTGATGAAGGCGATGGCGCTGGCGGCACGCGAGGAAAAGGCGGTGAACGGGCATTTCGGGGAAGATGGGTTCACGCCCTCCGCGGCAGTCCATCTTGGGCTGGCCATCGCGCTCAGGGGCGGTGGGCTTGTCGCGCCTGCGATCCTCGAGGCCGACAAGAAGAGCCTGCAGGATTTGATGGAGGCGATGCGCGACCTCACGATGCGCGCGCGTGCCGGGCGGCTCAAAAGCTCGGAGATGAGCATGGCGACGCTGACCTTCTCGGCGCTCGGCGAAAGCGGGGTCGAGGCGATGGCCGGGATCATCGTGCCGCCGCAGGTCGCCATCGTCACCGCCGGTGCGCCCGGCCCGCAACCGCTGGTGCGCGATGGCAAGGTGATCGCCGCGCAGGCCGTCACGCTGACCCTCGCGGCAGATCACCGCGTGAGCGACGGGCGGCTGGGCTCGAAATTCCTGACCGCGATCGACGCGAAGCTGCAAACCCCGGAGGAGCTATGACCGAAGACGAAATCCGCAGCGCCTATATCGAGGAACTTGTGCGCATCGCCCCCGATCTCGACCCTGCCGAAATCGCGGGGTCGGACCATCTTCAGGACGATCTCGAGCTCGACTCGATGGATATCCTCAACCTCGTGATCGCACTCAACCAACGCTTCGGCGTCGCGATTGTCGAGACGGATTATCCCCAGATCGCCACCCCGGATCTTGCCGCGGCGTTTCTCGCCCGGAGGTCAGGCACTCCGAATTGACCCTGCCGGACCACCCGCTGAGCATTCAACTCAGGGGTTATTTCGGCACGCCGTGAGTCAATTCACTGTTACTGCGGAGGAAACTGAGGAAATCCGCAGTGCGCGGGGTCGCATTCCTTTGTTACCAGTGGGTTATTCGCAACAATTGTCTATTCGCAACAATTGTCTATTCGCAAAAATGTTATTTTCGGGAGGGCCCCGGCTGTATCGCGAGCCTCTTGCGCCCTTGTCGAGTTAGAGATGGAGATCGTTATGATCGAACCGCGTATCGAAGTGGAGTGCTTGGAAGACGGGGCCATCCGGGTGCGCAGAGGTGCGTGGTCGGACCGGGTGCCGCGTTCGCGGATCGATCACTGGGCAGACCACTATGAGCTGATGCATCTCAATAACGGCAATGCAGGCTATCTCGAACTGGCGCGTGCCCTGCGGGAGGCCAAGGCGAAACTCCTGTCTTGATTGAATTGGACAGGCTGTCGCGGCTGCCGTCGTACTGATCCTCTCTCCAGATGTCTTTCGCCCGTAGGCAGAGCATTCCCGCTCTGCTCAGGGTGACGGGCTGCGGCACAAGCGATAGGCTTGTCTGCCGAGAATGGAGACAAACATGAGAATCGCGCTCGTCCAGCCGCATCCGCTTTCCTCCGATCCAGCGCGGATATTTTCGCACATCGAGACCTGGGTGAGCGGTGTGGCGTCGCTCGGCGCCGATCTGGTCGTGCTGCCCGAGCTGATCCTGCCCGGCTACAACCGGCCCGAGGACCACCGCGCGCAGGCGCAGCCCCTCGGCGCAGAGTGGTGCGCCACGATGGGCGATTTCGCGCGCAAATACGAATGCGCGATCTGCTATGGCTGGGCCGAACGGTTGGGCGATGATGTGTTCAACGCGGCGTCGGTCCTCGACAAGACGGGCGCGCGGATCGGGCACTATCGCAAGATCCAGCTTTTTGGCGAGATGGAGCGCGCGAGCTTTGCCTTCGGGACGGAGGCGCCGCCCGTTTTCGAGTTGAATGGCGTCCGGACCGGCTTGCTGATCTGCTACGATATCGAGTTTCCGGAACATGCTCGGGCCTTGACGAGAGCAAAGGCCGAGTTGATCCTCGTGCCGACGGCGAACCCGGTTGGCTACGATCACGTCCCTGATCTGCTCGTGCGGGCGCGCGCGAATGAGAACGCGGCCGTCGTGGTCTATGCGAATTATGCCGGTCCCGATCGAGACATCGACTTCGGTGGCAAGTCTATCATCGCGGGTCCAGACGGACAGGCTGTGGCGCAGGCTGGAAGAGGGCCGACGACGTTGATTGCGGACCTGCCGAGACCCTCGGATTATCCCGGCGAGGCAATCTCGGTTCAGCTCGACGATCTGCGCCGCGTGGGATAACCGCGGGTCTTCAAGGCTCCGCTGCATTTGAAAATCTGCCTTCCGGGCATAGCTCCGAATTACGCGCGGCTTAGGGGCGGTGTGACAGTCCAACCCGGGTTGGGGCAGACATTTCGGAGGGCATATGGAAATCAACGCGGAATTCTCGGAGCGCGTGCTCGTTCATTCCGACACGCTCGACTGGCACGGCTCGCCGTCGGCGGGTGTCGAGCGGCGGATGCTCGACCGGATCGGCGACGAGGTGGCGCGGGCGACGAGCATCGTGCGCTTCGCCCCGGGGCGCAGTTTCTCGGCGCATACCCATGGCGGCGGCGAGGAATATCTCGTGCTCGACGGCGTGTTCCAGGACGAGAGCGGCGATTATCCGGCGGGGACTTACGTGCGCAATCCGCCGCAGACCCGGCACCGGCCGGGATCGGAGGATGGCTGCACGATCTTCGTGAAGCTCTGGCAGTTCGACCCTGACGACCGCAATCAGTTTCACAAGGATATGCGGGGCGATCTGGCCCAGACCGGCGAGGGCGTCGAGTGCGCTGAACTTCATCGCGACGCGCGTGAGATCGTCCGCTATTTCCGGCTCGCGCCGGATGCGACCCTGTCGCTCGATGATCCGGGTGGGATGGAGTTGCTCGTGCTGGGCGGAACGCTGTCCGAAGGCGGAGATGAGCTGCGCGAGGGATCGTGGTTGCGCCTGCCCGTGGATCAATCGCTGCAGGTTCAGGCCGGGCCGGGCGGCGCCGAATTCTGGATCAAGACGGGGCATCTGCGCTTCGTTGCCGCGCCGGATCAGTGACGGGAAACGATCTCTCACAATGACGAGGCTACGATGAAAACGCAGGTCGCGATCGTGGGCGGCGGGCTCGCGGGCTTGGCGCTCGCGCGGCATCTGCACGCGCGCGGGGTCTCTTTCGAATTGTTCGAGGCGCGGCCGCGCTTTGGTGGACGGATCAAGGCGCTCGAGACCGCAACGGGGAGCGTCGATCTTGGCCCGTCATGGTTCTGGCCCGGCCAACCCCGGATCGCCGCGCTCACCGAGGCGCTGAATCTGCGCACATTCGAGCAGTTTGCGCGCGGCGCGGTGACGCTGGAAGATGCGAGCGGCGAAGTTCACCGCAATATGGGCTTTGCCAGCATGGCGGGGTCGTGGCGTCTCGAAGGCGGGATGGTCGCGCTGACGAATGCGCTTGCCGCCGACCTTCCCGGCGCACAGCTTCATCCCGGATCGCGCGTCGTCGAGATCGGGGCGGGGCCTTCGGTCACGCTTGAGGATGGTCGGGCCTGCGAGGCCGAGCATGTCGTGCTGGCCTTGCCGCCCCGCATTGCGGCGCAGATGTCTTTCGCGCCGCAGCTGAGCGATGCGCAGAGGCAGGCGCTCCGCGCGATCCCGACTTGGATGGCGGGGCACGCGAAATTCGTAGCCCTTTACGAGCGACCGTTCTGGCGCGAGGCCGGGCTGTCGGGCGATGCGATGAGCCAGCGCGGGCCTCTGGCGGAAATCCACGATGCCTCGGGGCCGGATGGCACGCCCGCGGCGCTGTTCGGCTTTCTGGGCGTGCCGGCTCGGTCGCGGATCGGGCAGGAGGATGTGGTCAAAGCGGCTGCGCTCGAACAGCTTGGCCGGATATTCGGGCCGGAGGCGGCCAAGCCGCTGACCTATGCGCTCGAAGATTGGGCCGTCGCGCCCGAAACGGCAACGGAGGCCGATCTCGAACCGCTCAGGTTCCACCCCGATTACGGCCTGCCTCCGGTGCTGCGCGGGCTCCATGACGGGCGGGTTCATTTCGCCTCGTCGGAGACCGCGCCCGAGATGGGCGGCTATATGGAAGGCGCGCTGGCTGCAGCGGAGCGAGTTGCGCGTGACCTCATGGGCGGTTTCGCCGCGACACCATAGACCGACGCGCTCAGCCACGCCCCCCGTCACAACACGATTGACCCGCCCCGGATTGCCCATATTCTTGAGTCTCGGGTGAATCTTGGTTCGCCTCGGCAATCGGATCTGAGGGAGGAGAGACGATATGTGCCATGTATTCGCCGGTCAGGACCCGGAGCGGTATTCCAGCGAGACGCGCAGGCTGCGGCTCAACGGCCAGAGCACGAGCATCCGGCTCGAGAACGCATTCTGGGACATTCTCGACGAGATCGCCGCGCGCGATGGGGTGTCCACGCCGACCTTCATTTCGACGCTGCATGCCGAAGTGCTGGAGCTGCGCGGGGAGCCGTCGAACTTCACGTCGCTCTTGCGCTGTGCGTGCCTGAAATTCATGGAAATCTCGAACGATCGCGCGCCGCTCGCGGTCGCCGCAGAGTAAGCGCAAGCCTGACGTCAAACATTCTTCAGGGGTAGTATAGACCTACTACCCGCCCCACCGCGGCCCGCTGCTAGGCTTTCAGGACAACTGACAGCACTACAGCGGGAGCAACCGGTGGCAAAATCCATTCATTCCATGATCCGTGTCCTCGACGAGGACCGCTCGGTCGCGTTCTACGACAAGGCTTTCGGCCTCAAGGTCGCCGACCGTCTCGACTTTCCGGATTTCACGCTCGTCTATCTGAGCAATCCCGAAAGCGAGTTCGAACTGGAACTCACCGTCAACAAGGGCCGGACCGAGCCCTATGACCTCGGCGATGGCTACGGCCATTTCGCGGTCTCGGTCGACGATCTCGAAGCCGAACACAAACGCTTCGAGGCGGAGGGCCTCGCGCCTCGCAAACTCGTGGAATTCGCGCCGGCAGGGGAGGTCGTCGCGAAGTTCTTTTTCGTGGCCGATCCGGACGGATACCAGATCGAGGTGCTCGCGCGCGAAGGCCGCTTCAAGTGAGATTTTCCTAAGGGAGACATCAGGGAGGAGACGACAATGGCAACCAAGGCAAGCTCGAAAGGGCTGACCAGACGGCAGCTGCTGGCGCGGGCAACCGTGGCGGGGGCGAGCTTCGTCGTGGGTTCGGGGTTCATGGCGGCGCGCAATGCCGCCTGGGCCACCGAGCTCTCGGCGCTCAAGCCCACGACCTTCGCGACGCTCGTGCAGATGGCGCGCGATATCTATCCGCACGACAAGATCGACGACCAGTATTATGTCATCGCGGTGAAGGGCTACGACACTGCCGATGCGGCACCGGAGATCGAAGCGGGGATTGCCGCGCTCGATGCGGCGGCGCGCGGCAAGGGTTTCGCGAATTACCTCGAGACGGGCTGGGAGAAGGATCGCGTCGCGATCCTGCGGGGCATGGAGGAGAGCCCCTTCTTCCAGAAGATCCGGGGCGGTCTGGTGACAGGTCTCTACAACCAGAAAGCGGTTTGGCCGGTCTTCGGCTACGAGGGCGAGTCCTATTCCAAGGGCGGCTACATCAACCGCGGTTTTGACGACATCGACTGGCTGTAAGGGAGGCAGACATGGTTGCGAAATTTGATCTGAGCGACGACAGCGTCGTTGTCATCATCGGCACCGGCGCGGGCGGCGGCGTGCTGGCCAACGAACTGGCGCAAAAGGGCGTCAAGGTCGTGGCGCTCGAGGCGGGCGGTCGCTACCTGCCCGAGGATTACATCAACGACGAGTGGGACAGCTTCGGCCAGCTCGCCTGGACCGAGCCGCGCACGACGAGCGGCGACTGGCGGGTGGCGAAGGATTTCTCGGGGCTTCCCGCATGGATCGTGAAAGCGGTCGGCGGCACCTCGATCCACTGGGCGGGCGCGAGCCTTCGCTTTCAGGATCACGAGTTCAAGACGAAGACCCATTACGGCAATGTCGACGGGGCGAACCTGCTCGACTGGCCGATCGATCCGGCGGAGCTTGCGCCCTATTACGACAAGGCGGAGGCCAAGCTCGGTGTAACCCGCACCGGCGACCGTCCGGGCCTGCCGGGCAACAACAACTTCAAGGTGCTCGAGAAAGGCGCGAAGGCGCTCGGCTATGAGGAGGTGAATACCGGGCATATGGCGATCAACTCGATCGACTATGACGACCGGATGGCGTGCCAGCAGACGGGCTTCTGTTTTCAGGGGTGCAAATGGGGCGCCAAATGGTCCTCGGCCTATACGGATATTCCGCGCGGCGAGGCGACCGGCAATCTGGAGGTCCGCGATCATTGCCACGTCGCGCGCATCCTGCATGACGATCAGGGCATGGCCTCCGGCGTCGAGTATTTCGACAAGGAGGGCAATCTGCAGATGCAGAAGGCCAAGATCGTCTGCGTCGCGGGCAACTCGATCGAGAGCCCGCGCGTGCTCCTGAATTCGCATTCGGCGATGTTCCCCGACGGGCTTGCGAACTCCTCGGGGCAGGTCGGGCGCAACTACATGCGCCACACCACGGGCTCGGTCTATGGCGTGTTCGACAAGCCGGTGAAGATGTGGCGCGGCACGACGATGGCGGGCATCGTCCGCGACGAGGCGCGCCACGATCCCTCGCGCGGGTTTGTCGGCGGGTATGAGCTTGAGACGCTCAGCCTCGGTCTGCCCTTCATGGCGGCCTTCCTCGATCCGGGCGGCTGGGGGCGCGAGTTCACCTCGGCGCTCGACAGCTACGAGAACATGGCCGGGATGTGGATCGTCGGCGAGGACATGCCGCAGGAGACCAACCGCATCACGCTCAACCACGAGGTCGAGGATGCCTACGGGCTGCCGGTCGCGAATGTGAACTACACTGATCACCCGAACGACCGGGCGATGCGCGATCACGCCTATGCCCGTGGCGCTGCGATCTACGATGCGGTGGGCGCGACCCGGACCTTCCCGACGCCGCCCTATCCCTCGACGCATAACCTCGGCACCAACCGGATGTCCGAGAACCCGCGCGACGGGGTGGTGAACAAGCACGGCCAGACCCATGACGTGCCCAACCTGTTCATCTCGGACGGCTCGCAATTCACGACCGGGGCGGCAGAGAACCCGACGCTGACCATCGTCGCGCTCGCGATCCGGCAGGCGGATTTCATCGCCGGGGAATTGTCGACGGGCAACATCTAATCCCGAGACGATCCGTTACGTCAAAAGACGACCGGGCTGCCCTAGGGTGGCCCGGTTCTTTTTTGGGAACATTTGCCCATCTGCGCGCTTGCGCACAGGACATGCGGGACCTTCGCTAATTCAAATCTCCCGAGGATGCCCCAAACTATCCCCAACGATATTTGGAGGGTTCCATGACCTTTAGACCAGTCGCAGCCACCAGCACGGCGCAACCCGCGCTCGAAGGCGCCGGCGTTCATCTTCATCGCGTGTTCGGCTTCGGCGACCCGTCGCTGACCGATCCGTTCCTGATGATGGACGATTTCCGCAACGACGATCCGCGGCTCTATTCCAAGGGTTTCCCGTGGCACCCGCATCGCGGCATCGAGACGATCACCTATGTGCTCGACGGGCAGGTGGAGCACGCGGATTCGCTGGGCAATCGCGGCCTTCTCGGCGCGGGCAGCGTGCAGTGGATGACGGCGGGCTCCGGCATCGTCCATCAGGAAATGCCTTCGGGCAATGCCAAGGGGCAGATGCACGGGTTCCAGCTTTGGGCCAACCTGCCCGGCGCGCTCAAGATGACGGCGCCGCGCTATCAGGACATCACCGGCAGCGACATTCCGATCGAAGGCGACGAGGACGGCACGACCGTCAAGATCATCATCGGCTCGTTCTGGGGCAAGACCGGCCCGGTCGACGGGATCGCCGCCAATCCGATGCTGCTCGATGTGTCGATCCCCGCAGGACGCCGCAAGGTGCTGCCGGTCGATACGCGCTCCAATGCGCTCGCCTATGTGTTTGCAGGTTCCGGCACCTTCCGCGACGCCAGCGATCCCGTCGGCATCAAGGTCGAGAAGGAATATCGCGGGCAGGAGCTGAATATCCGCGACATGACCGGCAACCGCACGCTGGTCCGTTTCGGCGCGGGCGACGAGATCACGGTGCAGGCCGGGGACGAAGGTCTCCGCTTCCTGCTGATGACCGGCCGCCCGATCCAAGAGCCCGTCGCATGGCACGGCCCCATCGTCATGAACACGCAGGACGAACTGCGTCAGGCGCTGACTGAACTCAACAACGGCACGTTCATCAAACACGGCTGAGGGCGCCGTTGCCCCTCAGGCCCTTCCCAACACAGGAGATAAAAATGGCACAACCGAAGATCGCAATCGTCTTTTATTCCACCTATGGCACCAACCACGCCGTCGCACTGGCGGCAGCGGAAGCCGCCGAGGCTGCCGGGGCCGAGGTGCGCCTGCGCCGCATTCCCGAGACCGCCCCGAAAGCCGTCGTCGAGGGGCAAGATGCCTGGAAAAACCAGCTCGAGAAGATGAGCGATATTCCGGAAGTGACCGCCGACGACATGGAATGGGCCGAGGGCTATTTCTTCTCCGGGCCGACCCGCTACGGCGTCTCCGCAAGCCAGATGCGCGCTTTCATCGACACGCTCGGCGGTCTCTGGGGCGCGGGCAAACTGGCGAACAAAACCTTCACCGCGACCACCAGCGCGCAGAACGCACATGGCGGGCAGGAGGCGACCATCCTCGGCCTCTACACCACGGCCATGCATTGGGGCTGTGTCATCGTTCCGCCGGGCTATACCGACGAGGCGATCTTCAACGCGGGCGGCAACCCCTACGGCTTCTCGACCAATGCCGGGGGCGTCGACGAAGCCGGTAAGGCCGCGATCGCCTATCAGGCCAAGCGCCTCGTCGAGATGACGGCGAAGCTCGTCGGCTGATCTGATCCGCTAATAAGTAAACGCCTCCGCCTGTTTCGGGCGGGGGCGTGCTTGTTCCTATCGTTTCTCCGTGCGTCCCCCGATCAGCGTGGTATTTCGACTGAATGGATATAGTCGTCATCACCACGATCGTCGCGTCGCTTTTCCTCGTCATCGGGGTGGCGGAGCCATTGGCGGCGCGGCTGCGTCTTCCGTTCAGTGTGATCCTTGCGGGCATCGGTATTCTCATCGGTGTGGCGGCTGTGTTTTTCCTCCGGACCGAGCTGACCGACGCGCTCAATCCGGTGGCGGAAGCGATCCTGAACCTGCCGATCCGCTCGAACGTGTTCCTCTATGTGTTCCTGCCCACGCTGCTGTTTCAGGCGACGTTGGGAATGGATCTGCGCAGGATGCTGGACGACTGGGTTCCGATCCTGATGCTTGCAGTAGTGGCGGTCGTCGCGGCCACACTCAGCGTCGGTTACGCGCTGGCCTGGGTCTCTTCGATCCCGCTGACCGCCAGTCTGCTCATCGGCGCGATCGTCTCCACCACCGACCCGTCCGCCGTCGTCTCGATCTTCCGCTCGATCTCTGCCCCGCGCAGGCTGTCGCGGATCATCGAAGGGGAAAGCCTGCTCAACGATGCCGCGGCCATCGCGCTGTTCGGGCTTTTCATGGGGTTCGTCATGATGGGCGTGCCCGATCCGAAGCTGGGCGATGCGCTCGCCCGGTTTCCGTATCTCATCCTCGGCGGCGCGTTCACCGGCTGGCTGAGCGCGCGGATCGCCGTTGGGGTGATGGCCCTGTTTCGGCGCCATGAGCTTGCCCAGCTTTCGATCTCGGTGGCACTGCCCTACCTCGCCTATATCGGCGCGGAGCAAAGCATCGGCGCCTCGGGCGTCATCGCGGTGGTCGCCGCCGGTCTGACGCTGAACCTGACCGGGCCCGGACGCCTGCAACCGCAGGCATGGATCAATCTGCGCGAGCTCTGGGGAGTTCTCGCGCATTGGGCGGGGGCGCTCATCTTCGTTCTGGCGGCGCTGTTGATCCCGAGACTTCTCGAAGAAATCCGCATCGGGGATATCGCCCTCGTCGGTGTCGTGGTCGTTGCGGCCATTTTCGCGCGCGCGGTGATCCTGTTCGGTCTTCTGCCGCTTCTCACGGCGCTGCGGGTCTCGCCCACGGTCGAGCGGCCCTATCGGGTCGCCATCCTCTGGGGCGGGTTGCGCGGGGCGGTGACGCTTGCGCTTGCGCTGGCCGTGACCGAGAGTTTCCGCGTCCCCGACGAGGTTCAGCGCATGGTCGGCATCCTCGCCACCGGCTTCACCCTGTTCACGCTGATCGGGCAGGGCACCACGCTGCGCTGGATCATCGGTCGGCTGGGGCTCGACCGGCTGTCGCCGATCGACGATGCGCTGTCGCGCCAGGTCGTCGCCGTCTCGCTGCAGAAAGTGCGCGAAGACCTCGCGCGGACCACCGAGAATTACGAACTCAGCCGCGACGTCGTCCGCTCCGAGGCCAAGCGGTTCGGGGAGCGGCTGGAGGGGGCGGTCAAGGCCGCCGATGACAGTCAGGACATCCATGACCGCGACCGCATCACCCTGGGGCTTATCGCGCTCGCCGGCCATGAACGCGACACCATCCTGATGCGGGTGCGGGAGCGCACGATCGCCTCTCGCATCGCCGAACAGGTTCTGTCCAACGCCGACCGCCTGATCGAGGGCGCGCGCGCGGACGGGCGGCACGGCTATAACCGGATCGCGCGGCGCAGCGTCAAATATGGCTTCGGGTTCCGCGTCGCGAATATCCTGCATCGCCGCCTTCACCTGTCGCGCCCCCTCGCGCGGATGACGGCGGACCGGTTCGAGATGCTCCTGTCGCAGCGTCTGGTGCTGCGCGATCTCGGCAGCTTCATCAGTGGCCGCATCCGCCGCATTCATGGCAAGCGCGTGAGCGACCTGCTCTCTGACCTGCTGTCGCGCCGCATCGAAATCGTCGAAACCGCGCTGCAGGGGCTGCGTCTGCAATATCCCGGCTACGCCGAAGAGCTCGAACGACGCATCATTCGACGGACCGCGCTGCGGTTGGAGGAGCGCGAATACGAGACGATGCGCGAAGACGGCCTGATCGGCGATGAGGTCTACACCAAGCTCCGGGCCGCCCTCGCGCAGAAGCGGTCGCGCGCGGAGGATCGTCCCAAGCTCGATATCGCGCTGCGGCGCATCGAACTCGTGCGGCAATTTCCGCTATTCTCCGCTTTGAACGCCCGGGATCAAAAACGATTGAGCCGTTTGCTCAAGGCGCGGCACGCCAATGCGGGGGAGGTCATTCTCGGCCGCGACAGCCTCGCGAAAAGCGTGTTCTTCATCGCCTCCGGGGCGGTCGAGGTGGAGGCGGCCAATCAGACGTGGCGGCTGGGTCGCGGCGAGATGTTCGGTCAGCTGTCGATCCTGATGAGACGGACGCGCAGGACCGAAGTGCGCGCGATCACCCCCTCGACACTTCTCGAACTGGATGAAGCCCGTTTCCGTCGCCTGCTGAGCCGTAGCAAGTCCCTGCAGGAGGCCGTCCGCGCGAGTGCGGAGAAACGCGGCATCGCTCCTGACGCGCTCCTCGCGGATATCGAGAGGGCGCGTCAGTAGCGGGTCGACTTGGTGCTGTGAAGACAGCTCCGATCGCTTACATCGGGTTTTCGATGTTCGCCTTCATGTTCGGAACGTCGGGATAGGTCGCCGTGCCTTCGGTTTGGGTGCAGGCGGTCAAAATGCCCAAGGCGCAGCATGCGACCAGAGCGAGTACGGCTTTTTTCTTCATCGGGCTTTGCATGTCGGGTTCCTTTCAAAACGACTCGGGTCCTCAAAGTGAACGGACCAGTTTAACTATTTGAGGCGTGCCGTGGTCGCGGCAAGATTTTTCGGTTACCGTGGATGTATTTAGCCTCACTGACGCAGTGGTGCCACGCAGAGGCTTTCCAGACGGGCATGAGCGGGAGGTTGCCGCTTGGGCATGTTCTCGATTGCCGGCCCCGGAAGACTGAGGCCTGATCGTCAGCGCGAACGGTCACGCAGCGTCAGAAACTAACTTTGACATAGTTGCCCAATTCAAGTCACAACATCGCCGTTCTTGCATGTGATCCAGCCGAAGTCGGCGAGCCGCACAGGTTCATTCGGAGCCACTCGCGTCCAACGGAGGTATCGATTATGAATGTTAAACACGTGTCGCTTGAATTGCTTGTTAAACTTGATGAGCGCGGTGTGGCTGACGTCGGCAAATTCTCCCTTCGTTTTCTCGACGAGGCCGGCGACGCTCTCGGCGACTCGATCGACTTGAAAGGTCTGGCGACGCTGGCGCAGCCGGAAAAGGTGTTCACCCCGGCCCTGCGCTCTGAATTGCTCGACCAACGCGCGACTTTCGACCCGCAGAAATTCTCGGTCTCCGTCAACGTGAGTTCCTACGCCACGTCCGATCCCTATATCGAGATCGAACGCCGGTGGCGCATCGCTCTCGTCACCTTCCTCGAGGGATACATCATGCAGTCCCAGCCGATGCTGTCGTCGCTCAAGGTTCGCGGCGCCTATGCCGAACAGCTCGCCGCCTCGAATGCGCCGCTGCACTGATCGGTAGCCCGATACGTAACATTGCCTATCCCGCGCAGATGTCGCGGTAGTCGTCCGGCTCGCGGTGAAGCGCGAAGTTGAAGACGTTCTCGCGCAGCTCCCGGCAGCGGTCGAGGTCGATTTCGGCCATCGCCAACTCATCGCCGAACCCTTGGGTCTTAGCGATGATCTCGCCGGTGGGCGCGATGATGCACGTGCCGCCGATCAGGTCGCAGCCCTCTTCGCGTCCCGCTTTCGCGGTGCCGATCACCCAGCACCCATTCGCGTAAGCCCCCGCCTGCATCGACAGGTGGTTGTGGAAGTCCTGCAGGTGATCATGCTCGGGCGCGAGCGGGTAATGCACCGGCGTATTGTAGCCCAGCATCACCAGCTCCGCCCCGCGCAGACCCAGCACGCGGAAGGTCTCGGGCCAGCGGCGGTCATTGCACAGGCACATGCCCAGCTTGCCGCCGAAGCCGTCGAAGACGCCAAAACCCAGATTGCCATGCTCGAAATAACGCTTCTCCAGATGCTGGAAGGGGCGCCAGTCTTCGTATTCGGGATGGCCGGGCAGGTGGATCTTTCGATATTTGCCGATGATCTGGCCTGTCTTGTCGACCGTGATCGAGGTGTTGAACCGGCGCTTCTGGCCGTTCTCAAAGGCGATCTCCGCATAGCCGAGATAGAAGCCGACGCCCAGTTCGCGGGCGGTGTCGAACAGCGGCTGCACCTCCGCGTTCGGCATCTCGGTCTCGTAGAACGCGTCGAGCTCCGCCTCGTCCTCGATCAGCCAGCGCGGAAAGAAGGTGGTCAGCGCCAATTCGGGAAAGACGACCAGTTCCGCGCCGCGCCGATGGGCGTCGATCAAAAGCTTCTGCATCCGCGCCACGGCGGAGGCGCGCGGCTCGTCACGCGCAATCGGTCCAAGCTGTGCGGCGGCGGCAATGAATTTGCGGGTCATGGCAATTGTCCTGTCTCGGTCGTTTGAAATTCGGGCGCGTCCTGAAGCTCCGCCTGCTGGCAGACGACATCCATCAGCACCTGTGCCCCGCCCGCGATGTCCGAGGGGGCGGTATATTCGTGAATGTTGTGGCTGACCCCGTCCTGCGAGGGCACGAAGATCATGGCCGAGGGGCAATTGGGCGCGAACATCTGCGAGTCATGGCCTGCGCCCGAGGGCATCCGGCGATGGCGCAGCCCGCGCGCATGGGCGGCGGCCTCGACGCTGTCGACCAGCGCGGGATCGAACTCCACCGGCTCGAAGCGGGCCAGCGTCCGGCGGGTGATTGCGCAGCCCCCGGCGCGTGCGAAATCCTGCGCGGCACGCCAGAGCCGGGTCTCGGCCTTCTGCAGCGTGGCCTCGTCGGTATGGCGTAGATCGACGGTCATCACCGCTTCCTGCGGCACCACGTTCACCAGATCGGGCGAAACCCGCATCCGCCCCACGGTCGCGACCTGCGGCGGGCCGTGATCGGCGGCGATCTGCTGCGCCTCGACCGCGATCCGTGCCGCCACGGCGCCCGCATCATGGCGCAGCGCCATCGGCGTCGTGCCCGCATGGGCGGAGGCGCCTGTGACGGTGATCTCGGTCCAGGAAATGCCCTGCACGCCGGTGACGACACCGATCTGCAGCTCTTCGGTCTCCAGCACCGGACCCTGTTCGATATGCAGTTCCAGATAGCAGTGCGGTTTCAGCGCGCCGACCGGGGCGGGACCTGCGGCATCGATGGCGGCGAGCGCATCGCGCAGGCGCACCCCGTCGATGCCTTCCACCTCCAGCATCTCGTCGATCGGCAGCGCGCCTTGCGCTACGCCCGAACCCATCATGTCGGGGGCGAAGCGCGCGCCTTCCTCATTGGTGAAGAACGCAACCGCAACGGGGCGACGGGTGCGCGCGCCAGCCGCGTTGAGCGCCTCGATCACTTCCAGCCCGGCCAACACGCCGAGGCTGCCATCATAGAGACCGCCCGTCGCGACCGTGTCGATATGCGAGCCCATAACGACCGGCGGGCCGTCTTCCTCGCCCGCGCGCATGCCCCAGCAATTGCCGATGACATCCGTGGTGATCTCGAGCCCGAGGTCGCACATCCAGCGCATCACGAGGGCGCGGCCTTCGGCGTCTTCAGGGGAAAGGGCGAGGCGCTTCACGCCGCCACCGGGCAGGGCGCCAACCTTGCCGAGCCATTCCAGACGAAACATCAGGCGTTCTATGTCGATCGCGATACTCATGCCGCGCCCCGCACTTCGGCGGCGCTGCGGCCAACGAGGGTTTTGAACAGGGCGGCATCGGTGTCGCCTTCCGTGCCGAAACACAGGATGCGCGAGTTCGCGTCGATCCCGAGGGCTGCGCGCGCGTCGCCGTTCTCGGCGGCGGCGAGGAAGGCCGCGAGCCCCGCCACGGCGGACTCCCCGGCGGCCACCGGCGGATCGCCCCCCTCGGGGTTGGCCAGCGCGCGCATCACCGCGACGGCATCGGGGTCGGCCACGGACATTACCGCGAAGGTCAGGGGCTCCAGCACGTCCCACGCCAGCAGCGAGACCTCGCCGCAGGCCAGACCTGCCATCAGCGTGTCCAAATCGCCCTCGACGGCGGTGGGTTTGCTTTTGCGGATCGTCTCGAGCCAGCAGGCCGATTGGTCGGGATCGGCGAGGATCACGCGCGGGGCCTCGGGGCCGTAGCGGCGCGCAAATTGGGCCGCGACCGCTGCCGCCAGCCCGCCGACGCCGGTCTGGATGAAGATATGGGTGGGCGGAGTGCCAAGCGTATCGGCCGCCTCTGTCGCCATCAGCTCGTATCCCTGCATCACGTCTTTCGGAATCTCGGTATAGCCCGGATAGGAGGTGTCGGAGACGACGAACCATCCGTCGCGCGTCGCGGTCTCCTGCGCCTCGCGGACGCTGTCGTCGTAATTGCCTGCGCAGCGGCGAACCTCGGCGCCATAGGCCTCGATGGCCTCCTTGCGGCCCTCCGAGACCGTGGCGTGGATGAAGATCACACAGCGGCAGCCGAAGCGTTGCGCGCCCCATGCGACCGAGCGCCCGTGATTGCCGTCGGTGGCGCAGCAGACGGTCAGTTGCGAGACGATATCGGCATATTTGCCCGCCACGATGTCTTCGGCGCTGGGTTCGGGAATGTCCTTGGCCTTCGCGATCTCACGCGCCAGAAGCCGCAGCACCGCATAGGCGCCGCCCAAAGCCTTGAAGCTGCCGAGGCCGAAGCGCCCGCCCTCATCCTTGAACCGGATCTCGGTCACGCCCGTCTTTGCCGCCATCGCGGGCAACGAGACGAGGGGCGTCGGCGCATAGCCCTCCCACGAAGAAATCGTGCGCTTGGCCAGATCGAAAGCCGCGTCGTTCAGAACGGCTTCCTGCTTGGGCCCGTAGCCTTTCGCGGTGTCGTAATGCGGGTTCAGAATGAGCTCGTTGGATTGCCCCTCTCCGAGGGCATTTTCGAAAATCATGGTGGGGTCCTTGTGGTTGGTCATCGCGCTCAGGCCCCCGTCTTGGAGGCGCGGCGGCGGATCAGCTCGGCCAGCGCCACGAGGGCGATGTTGCCGAAGACGATCATCACGGCGAGCGCGTTGAGTGAGGGAGAGAGCGCGAAGCGGAAGTCGGAGGCGACGAGCACCGAAAGCGGTTGCGCGCGGCCCGAGACGAAAGCGGTCAGGACGTATTCGGCCGAGGACAGCACGAAGGCCACGACCCACGACGCCATCAGCCCGTTCGCCATCAGCGGCAGCACAACCCGGCGGAAGGCCGAGAGGCCCGAGGCGCCCAGATCGGCTGCCGCTTCCAGCAGCCCGCGGTCGATCCGGATCAGCACCGAGGCGATCACCAGCGTCGAGAAGGGCAGCACGATTACCGTCTGCGCGGCGATCACCGTCAGCAGGCTGCGCTCCACCCCGGTCTCGTTGAACATGATCAGCTGCGCCACGGCGAGGATCAGCTTCGGGATCAGGAAGGGCGCGAGCAGCAGCACCGCGAAGATGCCGCGTCCGCGCATCGGGTAGAAGCTGATCGCAAGCGCTGCGAGCCCGCCCAGAAGCGTCGCGCAGATCGCGACGGGGAAGGCGACGCTGAGCGTGGTCAGGAAGCCTCCGCCCAGACGTCCGTCGCCCATCACCTCGGCATACCATTTCAGGGTGAAACCCGAGAAGGGCAGGGACATGATCTTGGAATCGTTGACCGAAAACAGCGCGATCATCGCGATCGGCAGATACATGAAGGCGAAGACCGCCCAGACCCAAAGCGTGGAGAGGCGCGACATGTCAGGACCCTCCCACAAGGCTGGAGCGGCGGATCAGCATCGCGCCCACGGCGAAGAAGGCCATCAGGATCGCGAGCATCGTCCAGGCGATGGCAGAGCCCAGCGGCCAGTCGAAGGCGGTGCCGAAGAGGTCGTTGATCGCCGAGATCACGGTGATCCCCGAGGCCCCGCCCAGCAGCTGCGGCGTGAGATAATCGCCGACCACCATCACGAAGACCATCAGCCCGCCCGCCACGAGGCCGGGGAAGGTCAGCGGCAGGGTCACGCGGGCGAAGCGGCTGGGGCTGCGCGCACCCAGATCGGCGGCGGCTTCCAGCCAGGCATCATCGAGGCTCTCGAAGGCGAGCCACAGCCCGATCACCATGAAGGGCAGGTAGTTGTAGGTCAGCGCGATATGCGTCGCGAGGGGCGAAAACAGCAGCCCCTGAATGGGCGCGTCGGTGACACCCGCCCAGATCAGCGAGCGGTTGATGACCCCCTCGGCCCCGAGCAGCACGCGCCACGCAAACACCCGCACCAGATCGCCGGAGTACAGCGGCACCAGCAGCAGCGTCAGCAGCGCGGATTTCATAGCACCCGCGCGTTTGGCGAGGAACCACGCGACCGGGTAGCCGATCACGGAGGTGATCGCGACGACGAGCGCGCCCGAGCCGAAGGCCTTCAGGATCAGCCCGCGATAGGTCGCAGAGCCTGCGATCTTTGCGTAATTGGCGAAGGACGGGTCGTAGGAGATCGCGACGAAATCGACGCGGAAGAAGCTGTAGGCGAACAGGATCAGCAGCGGCGCCACGCAAAGCGCCAGCAGGAAGGCCGTCACCGGGGCGGCGAGGAGCGTGCCGACGCGCAGGCTCATGGCTTGGCCTCCGTGGCCCGGTCTGCCTTCTGGTCGGCCTCGGGCCGCGCGATCCAGACCTGCGCGGGGTCGAAACCGATGCGGATCTCCGCGCCGATCTCGGGTACGTCGTCATGGCCGACGGTCAGCGCCAGCGTGGTGCCCGCGGCCTCGGCTTCCACCAGCCATTCCGCGCCGCGATAAACGGCATGGGTCACGCGGGCGGAAATCCGGCCCTGCGGGTCGAGGAACAGTTGCTCGGGGCGAAGGCAGAGCACGGCGGGAGAGCCGGCTTTGAGGCCGCGTACGCCGGGTGTCGCGAACTGGCCCAAGGGGGTCTCGATCTCATAGGCGCCGATGGCGGTGTCGGTGATCTTGCCGGGCACGCAGGCCGCGCCGCCGATGAAATCGGCCACATAGGCGGTCTCGGGGCGGCGATAAATCGTATCCGGCGCGCCTTGTTGTTCGATGATCCCGTCACGCATCACGATGATCCAGTCCGAGAGCGCGAAGGCCTCTTCCTGATCGTGGGTGACATGGAGAAAGGTCATTTTCAGTCGCCGCTGCAGGTCTTTCAGCTCGATCTGCATGTCCTTGCGCATCCGCCGGTCGAGCGCGGAGAGCGGCTCATCGAGCAACAGCAGACGCGGCTCGTTGGCGATCGCGCGGGCCAGCGCCACGCGCTGTTGCTGCCCGCCCGAGAGCTGGCGCGGACGGCGGTCGGCCATCGCGGTCATCTGCACGGTTTCCAGCGCGGCGCGGGCGTTTTCGCGCTCTTCCTTGCGGCTCAGCCCCTTGTAGCGCAGCCCGAAGCCCACGTTTTCCAGCACGCTCAGATGCGGGAAGAGGGCATAGCTTTGGAAGACGGTGTTGATCGGGCGGGCGCTCGCGGACACGTCGTTGATCTTCTTGCCGTCAAGCTCGAGCATCCCCTCGCTCACCTCCTCGAACCCGCCGATCATGCGCAGGATCGAGGTCTTGCCGCAGCCCGAAGGCCCTAGCAGTGTGACGTAGGAATTCTCGTCGAGCCGGAAATTCACACCGCGCACGGCCTGCACGGTGCCATATGTCTTACACAGGGCACGCGCGCGGAGCAGGGGCATTGTCTGCCCCTGCCCACCCGTCGGCCCGGAACCTGCCTCGGTCATTCTTAGCTGGCCTTCACTTCGTTCCAGAGTGCGACCCAGTCGTTGTAGCGCGGCGGATTTTGCTTCCAGACGAAGTTATCCATCACCGACAGGTCCTTGATGAAGATCTTTTCCTGCTGGGCTTCGTCGATCTCATCGCGCGCGGCGGAGGTCGATTGCGCATAGGGGCCGCCATAGGCGAGCATTTTGCCGTAGGTCGGGCCGAGCAGATAGTTCACCAGTTCGAAGACCGAGTCCCGGCGCGCGCCTTCGACGCCTTTGGGAACGGCGATCGTGTCGCACCAGCCGATGACGCCCTGCTTGGGTTTGGCCATGCCCATTTCGAGACCCTTTTCCTTCAGGTCGTAATATGGCGGCACCCAGGAGAAGGCGCAGACGACTTCGCCGGTCGCGAACAGGTTGGTCAGGTCGCCGATCGAGTTCCAGTAGGTGCGCAGCTTGCTCTTCTGGATCATCAGCACCTTTTTCACTTCGGCGAGCTGCTTGTCGTCCATCGTGAACATTTCGTCGCGCGGAATGCCCAGATACATCGCGGCGATCATGATCCCTTCGAGCGCGTAGTCGCGCATCGCGAGCTTGCCGTTGTATTTGTCGCCCTCGAAGAAGACCGACCAATCGGGCTCTTCATCCATCAGGTCGGCGCGATAGACGATCGGGTTGATGCCCCAATAGAAGGGGATGCCGTAGGTCTGGCCGTCCGTCTTGCCCAGATCGGTCTTCTTGAACGTGTCGTAGAGGAGCTTCGCGTTCGGCACCTTGTCGAAGTCGATCGGCTGCAAAAGGTCCGAGGCGGTGTAGTAGGAAACCTTGTCGAGGCCGGGCGTGATCAGGTCCACCGAGGAGGCCCCGCCGGCGCGCAGTTTCGCGAATTGCTCGTCATCGGTGCCGATGAAGGTCTTGGTCAGGTCGACGTCATGGCTGTCGAGGAAGGGCGCGAGATAGTCGTCTTTCGCGAGGTTCTCCCAAGTCATCCAAAGAAGATCGGTCGCGGCCAGCGCTCGTCCCGCCGGGCCGAACGCCCCGAGAGCGGTGCCCGCAAGCGCAGATTTCAGGAATAGTCGGCGATCCATGGCATATCCTTTCGCTGCATGAGATGGCGAGGTCACCTTCGCAGGAAAGAATTATTTCACAAAAATCTAAAAATGAAAATACGATTTCATTCGGGCCATGCGCAGTTTTTAGGCGCTATTTGTCCTGTTTTGCAGCCTTGGTGAGCGCCTCAAGGCTCTCCGGGGGCGGTCCGAGGTCGTCGAAACGCGCATGGAGGTCCTCGATCCGGGCGAGTCGGGCGCGCGCTTCGGGGCCAAGCGAGTCCACCAGACTCGAGCAGAGGAAGTTGATCAGGCTCATCGCGACGACCGTGCTGTCGAAGATGCCTTGCCCGCGATTGTGGCAGCGCAGGGTGATCGTCGCGTGGCGCGCGGTCTGCGCCACGGTGGGGTCGCCGATCAGGATCGTCGGGATGCCCGCCTCGCGCGCGACCGTCATCACCTCTCCCAGCGCCCGCGGCCTGCGCCGCAGCCCGATCGCCAGCAGTACATCGCCCGGCACGAACCCCGCGACATCCTCGGCGAGCGAGGCGCCCTCATAGGGCAGAAGCTGCACGTCCGATTTCAGATTGAGCAGCAAGGCGCGGGCATAGATCGCAAGCGCCCGCGAATTCCGATAGCCCAGCACCCAGATCCGGCGCGCCGAGGCGAGATGCTCGACCGCGTCGGCGACCGCCTCTTCCGAGAGGATCTCGGTGCTGCGCGAGAGGTTCTGCATATCCTGCGCGAAGTGATCGGCCAGTTGCCCCGGCGCGTTACCGTCGCTCAATTCGCTCAGCGGCGAGCCCCAGCTTCCGTTGCGCCGCGAATGCAGCCGCGCTTCGTTGTAATTGCGATAGCCCAGCCGCTTGAAGAAGCGCGCCGCCGTGGCCGAGGAAATCCCCGCGCTCTCGGCCAGTTCTGCAGCGGTGTAGCTCGACAGCGTCGATTGCGCTTCGAGCACGACCTCGGCAAGGCGTTTCTCGCTGGGGGTCAACTCGGGAAAAATCGCCATGATCCGCATGTCGATCGGGTCATCTCCCGACCCGGGTTGCGCCTCGGGGGACATCTCTTGCGTCACATCGGCCTCGTTTCTGCTCGAGCCCAAGTCTTGTTGCATGCGGGCGCGCTTTTCAAGCGATGCGTGTGCGTGGCGGGGTTGTGGGGTTCCCAACTTAGCTGGACGTGACACCCGCCGACAGCTCCAGAATTTCCGTCGTCACCGACTCCTGCCGCGAAATCCGCGCAGTCTGTTGCAGCGTGTCGAGCTTGCGTTCGGTCATTCCCTGAGCGGAGGCCATGGCGAGCATCCGGGCGGTGTTTTCCGCAGCCGAGGCATGCAGCGCGACGCGGCACAGCTCCGCATGCAGCAGCTCGGCAAAGAGCGACGCGCAAAGCTGCGCGGGCGGCAGCGTCAGCAGGGGCGGCTGGCTTGGCGGCGGGGTCGACCGGGTCGGGCGGGGGAAGATGCGGCGGCGGCGGGCCTTCCAGCTGCCATCCTCCGTCTGAGCGTAGAAGGCGTCGATCGGGGCGCGCCCGGCCAGTTGCAGCAGCGTCTCGGCCAGCCGGTCGGCGAAGGGCGGAACCGCCAGGCCGTGCGAGGGCAGGGGGAACTGCGCCAGCGCGTTCAGCCCCTGTTCGGCGGCCAGCGCTGCGCCCCGCGTGCCGATCACGACGAGACCGCCGGGCGGCGTGCCCAGCTCGCTCAGAAGCCGGGCGTTGAACGATCCCGCAAAGCCCTGCTCGGCCAGAAACAGAACGGTGAGCGGCGGCCCTTCGGGCTTGGGCGGTGTCGGCGCGAGCGACAGAACCCGGTCGAGCGCCCGGCTCACCGTCGCCGCATGCAGGTCCACCGAGGCAAGCTCTCCCTCTGTCTGACGCACGCGCGCGCCCGCGATGGCGCGCATCGCCCGGATCACCGAGGCGAGCGTGCGGATACTGCCGATCCGCGCTTCGATCTCGGCAAGCTGCTCGCTCATTTTGAAGGCTCCGGCAAAAGCCCTTTCAGGCATTGCACGATCTGATCGTGCAGACCCTCGCTGAGCGTGGCGGAGAAATCAGCCCCCGACAGCCCCGCCGCATCGAGCGCGCCGGGCAGCGCCGCGCGCAGGGTGTCGATCTGCGCGGGCTCCAACCCGTCGAGAAGCCCCGTCTGCACCGCCAGAACCAGCGCCACCTCATCGGCGAGGCGCAGCGGCGCGTGCTGGATCTGCGCCAGCACCGCGCGCACCGCCCGCCCGCGCGCAAGCTGCGCCTTCACCCGCGTGTCGGGCATCCCCCCGAAACGTGTGAAAATCTCCAATTCAAGGAACTGCGCATAATCGAGCCGCATCGATTCCGCCGCGTCGCGCAGACTGCGCGCCTGCGTCTTGCCACCCACCCGGCTGACCGACGTGCCGACATCCACGGCGGGTTTCTGGCCGCGGTTGAACAGCTTGGCGTCCAGCGCGATCTGCCCGTCGGTGATCGAGATCAGGTTGGTCGGGATGAAGGCGGCGAGGTTGCCCGCATCGGTCTCCGCAATCGGCAGCGCGGTCAGCGTGCCGCTGCCCAATGCGTCCGACAGCCGCGCGGCGCGTTCCAGAAGCCGGGCGTGAAGATAGAAGATATCGCCCGGATAGGCCTCGCGCCCCGGCGTCTGCCGGGTCAGCAGCGCAAGTTCGCGATGCGAGGCGGCGTGGCGCGTGAGGTCGTCGAGCACGATCAGCGCGTGGCCGCCGGTGTCGCGCAGTTCTTCGGCCATCGTCATCCCTGCGAAGGGGGCGAGCCATTGCATCCCCGGCGGTGTCGACGGCCCGGCCACCACGACGATGGTGCGCGCCAGCGCCCCGTTACGCCGAAGGATCTCGATCACGCGCTCCACCGAGGAGGTCTTCTGCCCGATGGCGACATAGACCGAGGTCACGTCGCCGTCTTTCTGGTTCAGGATCGTGTCGAGCGCGATCGTCGTCTTGCCGGTCGCGCGGTCGCCCACGATCAGCTCGCGCTGGCCGCGGCCAAGCGCGAAGAGGGCATCCACCACCAGCGTGCCGGTCTGCATCGGCTCCACCACCGCGGCGCGGTCGATGATCGCGGGGGCGGGGCGTTCGACCGGGTGCTTTGCACTGGTCATGATGGGCCCGAGCCCGTCGAGGGGCCGCCCGAGCGGATCGACGATCCGGCCCAGCAATTCCGGCCCGACCGGCACCCGCATCACGTCGCCCGTGCCGGTGACCGCATCGCCCTGTGCGACGCCCGCGATATCGTCGAGCAGCACCGCTGCGAGGGTCTCTTCGTCGAGCACATGGACAAAGCCCGATTGCCCGCCCTCGAAGACCAGCCGCTCCCCGGCGCGGGCCTCGGGCAGGCCCGACACCATCGCGACGCCGTCGGATACACGCTCCACCCGGCCGCTGCGGCGCACGACGGGGCCGAGCGGCGCGCGCGCGATGGCTTCCAAGCTGCGGTCCAGCCACTCGTCGGGATCATTGGGTGTCATTGGCCACCTCCTTGCGCATCCGGGCGAGATCGGCGGCCCATGAGCTTTCGAGGTGCAGGTGCTTGGTCTCCAGCGCGAGGCCGCAGATCAGCTCCGCATCCGTCTTGATCGCGGGGCTGATCTCTTCGCCCAAGGTCTTCCCGAGGCGGTCGGCGAAGGCCTCGCCGTAACCGGCCTCTGTCGCCTCGCTGATCCGCAGCATGAGTTTCTCCGAGCCGAGCGCGGCGCGATCTTCCGTGTCGAGGGCGGCGACCTGCGCCAGAAGATCCGTTGCGTAGGCTTCGAGCAATGCGGGCCGCGACAGGCGCGCGCCGATCCGTTCGGCCATGCGCTGCGCCAGATCGGCGGCGCGCGCGGCATAGCGCTTCTCGGCCTCCTCGGCGCGGGCGGCGCGTTCGGCCTCTGCGGTGCGGGCCATATCGGCGGCCTCTGCGCGGGCGTGATCCAGAAGCGCCTTGCGCGCGGCTTCGGCCTCGGTCTGCGCCTGCGCCAGCATCTCGGACTTGCGTGTGCCGACCTGATCGAGCGCCGCCTGTGCCTGCGCCTTCGCCTCATCGGCCTTGCGTGCGGTCTCGCTCGCGTCGCTCAATTGCTTGTCCGCTTCGGTCTGACGCGTCTGGATGGCACTCACGATCGGGCGCCAAAGCACCCGGCTCAGAAGCCAGATCAGCACCGCCGCATTGAGCGTCTGCAGCCCGAGCGTCCACCAGTCGAGGGTCATGATCAGCCGATGAACGGGTTGGCGAACAGCAGCAGAAGCGCGATCACGAGGCAGTAGATCGCTGTCGTCTCGATCATCGCGAGCCCGACGAAGAGCGTGCGCGAGATCGCGTTGGCGGCCTCGGGCTGGCGGGCGATCGCGTCCATCGCAGCCGCGACCGAGCGCCCTTCGCCAAGCGCGGGACCAAGCGCCCCGAAGGCCACCGCCGCGGCGGCCGAGATGACGCTCGCCACTTCAATATATTCCATGATCAGTCCTTTCCGGATCCGTGGGAGGTTTGGGATTCCGCCACTGCCGCGGCGATGAAGACCATGGCGAGGACGGTAAAGATGTAGGCTTGGACAAGCCCGGTCAGCAGGTCGAGCGCCATGAAGGGGATCGGCACGAACAGCCCCGCAAGCGAGAGCACGATGCCGATCACAAAGACTCCGCTCATGATATTGCCGAAGAGGCGGATCAGCAGCGAGAAGCTGCGCGTCAGCGTCTCGACGAGGTTCAGCGGGATCATCAGCGGCGTCGGCATCGCGAAGCTGCGCAGATAGCCACGCACGCCGCCCGCGCGGATGCCGTAGACGATCACCGCCACGAAGACGACGATCGCCAGCGCCGCGTCGGTTTCGAGGTTGGCGGTCGGGGGTTCAACGCCCGGGATCAGCGAGGACCAGTTCGCGATCAGGATGAACAGGAACAACCCGCCGAGGAAGGTGCGGTAGCGGTCGGGGGCGACGCTCATCGTCTCGCGGATCTGGGTGTCGAGCACCGTCACCAGCAGCTCCAGTGCCGCCTGGCGCCGTCCGGGCTTGAGGCTCAGGTTTCGGGTCAGCGCGTAGCATCCGGCCACGATCACCACCATCAGCACCCATGTCGTGACGACGGGTTGCGTGATCGGCACGGGGCCGATCCAGAACAGGACGGTGGTCTCCAGCGGCGAATTCATGCGGACCTCGCGCGGCGCAATGTGAGCATCCGCCCGATGCCGATCCCGAGCGCCGCCGCCAGCAGCGGCACGGCGCCCAGAAGCGCGCAGCCCACGAGAACCCCGATGGTCAGCCCGAAGCGCAGCACGGTCAGCGCGATCGCCTTCAGCGCCTTACTCTCCAGCAGCATCGCATCCGTGCCCGCCCGCAGCAGCGCGAAATGCAAGAGGCCCACGCCGATGCCGAGTATCAGGGCGCCTGCGCCAATAAGAAACTCCACCGCGCTCATTGCTGTTGCACCCAGCGCCAGCCCAGCCAGCACCCCACGACAAGCCCCACCATCATCAGCGCGGCGGTCCAGAAGATGCCCGACTGGGCGCTCCGGTCGATCCATCTGCCGCCCGCGGCCCCCGCCAGCATCGGCAGCACGACGATCCATCCGAGCACACCGATCTGGCCCAGCCGTCGCGCCAGCGGGATGTCACCCTCCTCTCGGGCTTTCTCGATCCGGGCGGCCTGGCGGCGCGCGGCGCTCTCCATCGGCTCCTCCGTCTGTTCCGGGTCTTCCGGCGGGTGGGTCATGTCCAGTCCTTCCGAGCCTGCGCGCCGTCGAGGCTGGCCACCAGCTGCCGGATCGCGAGCAGATGCAGCCGGGTGGAGTCGGCCTGTTCGGTCTTCGCGGCGTCATCCTCGGCCTGAAACCGCTTCAGGATCGTGTCGCCCAGCTCGGGCAGATCGCCGGTTACCGCGGCGCGGGTCGAGACCGAGACGTCGCTTCCATTCTCGACCATAAGAACACCGCCCTTCACCGCGCAATAGTGCCGTTGGCCCTCGACCTCCCACGAGATGACCGAGATGCTGAGGCTGGTGAGAAACTCGGCATGGCCGGGCAGGATGCCGAAGCCGCCGCTCTCGTCCTCGGCGCGGATCGCGGTGACGTCATTCGCGTCGACGACGATTTCAAGAGGCGTGGCGATGGTGAGCCTCATGCCGCGGCCTCCTCTCGCTGGCGGGCCTCGTCGATCCCGCCGATCATGTAGAGCGACTGATCCGACCAGTCGTCGGCCTCGCCCGCGAGGATCGCGCGGCAGCCTTCCAGCGTATCGGCCAGCGGCACCGAGCGCCCGGTCTGGCCGGTAAAGGCCTCGGTTACGACGAAGGGCTGGGTGAGGAAGCGTTGCAGCTTGCGCGCGCGGCGCACCGCCAGCCGGTCGGCCGCGCCCAGCTCCTCGACGCCGAGAAGCGCGATGATGTCCTGCAATTCGCGGAACCGCGCCAACAGCGCCCGCGCTTCGCCCGCCAGCTGGAAATGCTCCGCCCCGACGATTTCGGGGTCGAGCAGTTGCGACGACGAGGCGAGCGGATCGATCGCGGGGTAAATCCCCTCCGAGGCCAGCTGACGCGACAGCACGATGGAGCTGTCCATATGCCCCGAAATCGCGGTCACCGCCGGATCGGTGAAATCGTCAGCCGGCACATATACCGCCTGAATCGCCGTGACCGAGGCCCCGGCGGCGGAGGCGATGCGCTCCTCCAACTCGGCGACTTCAGACGCGAGGGTTGGCTGGTAGCCCACGCGCGAGGGCAGGCGGCCCAGAAGCCCCGAGACCTCGCTGCCCGCCTGCACGAAACGGAAGACGTTATCCATCATCAGAAGGACATTGCGGTGGTCGCGGTCGCGGAAATCCTCGGCGATGGAGACGGCGGTCAGCGGCACCCGCCAGCGCGCGCCGGGTGGCTCGTTCATCTGGCCATAGACCAGCGCTGTGCGCGCGAGCACGCCGGACTCGGTCATGTCGGCGAGCATCTCATGGCCCTCGCGCGAGCGCTCCCCCACGCCCGCGAAGATCGCGATGCCCTGATATTTCTCGACCATCGTGTTGATGAGTTCCATCACCAGCACCGTCTTGCCCACGCCCGCGCCGCCGAACATCGCGGCCTTGCCGCCGCGGGCCAGCGGCAGCATCAGGTCGATCACCTTGATCCCGGTCTCGAAAGCGGTGACCGCGCCGCTACCCGACAGGCGCGGCGGCGTGCCGTGGATCGGGCGGCGTGGCGTGCCCTTGGGCAGCGGGTCGCCGCCGTCGCGCATCGCCCCCGTCACATCCATCAGCCGCCCCAGAACGGCCTCGCCGACGGGCACTTCCAGCGGCTTGCCCGTGGCGCGCAGCTTGCGCCCGCGCGACAGCCCAAGCGTCGATTGCAGCGCGATGGCGCGCACCCGATGCGCGTCGAGATGGCCATGCACCTCGAAGCTGCCCGGCATGTCGTCATCCGTCAGTGTCAGGATCGAATGGATCGGCGGCAGCGGACCATCGAAACTTGCGTCGATGACCGGCCCTCGCACCGCGATGATCCGCCCCTCCGTCGTGCTCATCGCGAGGTATATCCGCCGTCGACGAGGTGATAGCTGCCATTCACGAAGCTCGCGGCATCCGACAGCAGGAAGCAGGTCAGCGCCGCGACCTCCTCCGGCGTGCCGAGCCGTCCCGCCGGATGCCGCGCGACCAGCGAGTCCTTCACCTCGGGCGCCAGCCCCGACAGAAGCGGCGTCTCGATGAAGGCGGGGCCGACCGCATTGACGCGGATGCCCTGTGCCGCGTGATCGATCGCCGCCGCCCGCGTCAGGCCCAGCAGTGCGTGCTTGGCCGCGACATAGGCGCAGGCGCTCGGGAACGCGACCGAGCCGAGGATCGAGGACATGTTCACGATCGCGCCGCCGCCCGATTTCAGCATCGCGGCGATCGCGAAGCGCATCCCGTAGAACACCCCGTTCAGGTTGACGTCGATCACCTGTTTCCAGCCGTCGAGCGGATACTCCCCGAACGGCACCTGCGGACCGCCGATGCCCGCATTGTTCACGGCCATATCCAGCTTGCCGAAGGTCGCGAGGGCCTTCTCGACCATCGCCTCGACCTCCGTGGCCGAGGTGACATCGACCGCCATCGGTTCGGCGGTGCCGCCTGCCTTGCGGATTTCCTCGGTCACGGAATTGGCTGCGTCCGCGTTCTGATCGGCAAGCAGGACCGAGGCGCCGCGCGCCGCCAATTCCTTGGCGATTGCCGCGCCGATCCCCGATCCCGCGCCCGTAACGATAGCTGATTTACCTTCGAAATCCCGTGTCATAGCAGTCCCGGCCTCCGTTTTGGATGCACAGAGGGTAACGATCTCGGTGCCTTAGAACTTTGACGGGGATCAAGCGGGGCGGGCCCGGAGGCGATGCACACGAACTCGTGATTGTGCTGCATTGTTCGCGGTGTCTGGCTCCCCGCGAAACGCAAACCGCCCGCGACTCTGGCGAGCCGCGGGCGGTGACTTTCAGCGTAGAGGGCGCGCTTACATCGCCCAGGGGCCGTGGAAGTCGCCACCCTCGCGGTCGGTGCGCTCGAACCCATGCGCGCCGAAGAAATCGCGCTGGCCCTGGATCATGTTCGCGGTGCCGCGTGCGGTGCGCATCGTGTCGAAATAGCTCAGCGCCATCGACAGGGCCGGAACCGCCAGCCCGTGCGCGGCTGCGATGCTGACGACCTTGCGCAGCGCACCGTGATGCGCCTTCAGCAGGTCCGCGAAATAGGGCGCATACATCAGGTTGCGATCGGGCGCCTCGCTCAGCGCGCTCGCCATATCGTCGAGCATCGCCGAGCGGATGATGCAGCCGTCGCGCCAGACCAGCGCAATGTCGGGCAGCGGCAGGTCCCAGTCGAAGGGTGCATTGGCCGAGCGCAGCAGCTCGAAGCCTTGCGCGTAGCACAGGATCTTGCCCGCGATCAGCGCGTTCTCCAGATCCTCCGCGCTCAGCGCGCCCTCGGGCAGCGCCTCGGGAGCCGCGCCGAACATGCCCTCGCCCTGCTTGCGCGCATCGAGCCGCGACGACAGGTTGCGCGCCGTCACCGCCGCTTCGATTACCGGAACGGGGGCGGCCAGATGCTGCGCCTCGATCACGGTCCAGCGGCCGGTGCCTTTCTGACCTGCGCGATCGAGGATGATGTCGAGCATCGGCTCACCGCTCTCGGGATCGGTGGCGCGGGCGACCTTGCCGGAAATCTCGATCAGGTAGGATTTCAGCGCGCCTTCGTCCCATTTCGCGAAGATCTCGCCGCAGGCCTGCGAGTTCAGCCCCAGCCCGTCGCGCATCACGCCATAGGTCTCGGCGATCATCTGCATGTCGGCATATTCGATCCCGTTATGCACGGCTTTGACGAAATGGCCCGAGCCGCCCTTGCCCATGAACCCGGCGCAGGGCGTGCCGTCGAACTTGGCCGCGATCGCATTGAGGATCGGGGCCACGCGGTCCCAGTCCTGCTGCTCGCCGCCGCCCATGATCGCGGGGCCGTGGCGCGCGCCTTCTTCACCGCCCGAGACCCCGATGCCGAGGAAACGGGGCCCCGACTTCGCGGCTTCTTCCGCGCGGCGCTCGGTGTCGTGGAAATTCGCGTTGCCCGCATCGATGATAAGATCGTCCGCGTCGAGATGGGCGCGCAGCGCCGCGATCTGTTGATCGACGGGATCGCCTGCGGGGACCATCAGGATGATCGCGCGGGGTTTCGCGATCGAGGCCACCAGATCTTCGAGATTTTCGCAGGGCGTGATCTTCGATGCCAGCTCGCCCGCGTTCTCATGGAAGGTCTTGGTGACGCTGGTGGTGCGGTTGAACACCGAGATGTCGAACCCTTTTTCAGCGATATTGAGGGCAAGCATGCCGCCCATGGTGCCAAGGCCGATCAGCCCGATTTGCGATTGTGCCACGATACGGCCTCCGAAATTGTTGCATGCGGGCTGCGTCAGGCGCCCGGAACGTCGTCTCTTTCGCTGCGCCGGACCGCCTGATTGCGCGGCGCTGCGAGAGCGACCTGCACGAATTGCCCGAAGACGGCGGAAGTTGCAAATCGCCCGCGCCGGCAGGGGCGAAGAAATGCGACTTCAAGAATCCGATCAAATTACTCGGAAAAGGGGTTGCGCCCGTCGACTTGCGCCACTAACGAATACCCTATCAATTTACTCGGGAATCGACGGGGTGCCCACAGCATGTTGGCAACATTCATCATCGGCCTGCGCGAAGGTCTCGAGGCTGCGCTGATCGTCGGGATCATTGCGGCCTTCCTGCGTGCCCGGGGCGAACGTTTGACCGAGATGTGGCTTGGCGTCGCTGCCGCCGTGGCGTTGGCCGTCGGCGTTGGCGCGGGGCTCGCGTTGGTCGAGGCCGCTTTGCCGCATAGCGCGCAGGAAAAGCTCGAATGCGTGATCGCGGCTGTCGCGGTCGTCTTCGTGACGCTGATGGTGCTCTGGATGACGCGCCACGCGGCGGGGCTGAAGGGCCAGATCGAGCGCGACGCTGATGCGGCGCTGGGGCAGGGGAGTCGGGTCGCACTGGCGGCGATGGCCTTCCTCGCCGTGCTCCGCGAGGGGTTCGAGACCGCCGTTTTCCTGCTCGCCACGATCTCCGGGGCGCAGACCGGGTATTGGGCGGGCCTCGGCGCGGCGCTTGGTCTCGCGGCATCGGTCGCGCTTGGCTGGGCGATCGCGCAGGGCGGAATGCGGCTCAATCTGGGGCGCTTCTTCCGCTGGACCGGCGTGTTCCTGATCCTCGTCGCGGCGGGGCTGGTGTTTCAGACGCTGCGCTCGGCGCATGAGGCTGGCTGGTTGCTGGCGGGTCAGCAGCGCATCGCCGATCTGAGCTGGCTCGTGGCCCCCGGCACCGTGCGCTCGGCGCTGATCACCGGCGTGCTGGGCATTCCCGCCGATCCGCGCCTGATCGAGGTGCTGGGCTGGATCGCCTATCTCATCCCGGTTGCGGCGCTGACCTATTGGCCGCGTGCACTGCGCCCCGATCCCCGCACGGCGCAATGGCTGCGCGGCTCTCTCGCGGTCGCCTTCGCGGTGTTAGCCGTGGGCATTGCCGCGCTGTGGCCGCAGCCTCAGGTGACGCTGCCCGATCACGCGCCGCGTGTTCTGGAAGGCGATGTCGACACCTCCGCCGGGCCCGATCTGCGCTTGCAGGGGCAGGTTCTTGAGATGGGCGCGACCCGCGTCGATCTGACGGGCAACGAGGCCACGCCGGAGCGGCATCTGGGCCTGCCAAGCCTGCATCGCCAAGTGCAGAGCCAGACCGAGATCGCGGGCGCCCCCGGCCAGATCGATCTCGCCACGCTTGCGCAGCTCGCGGGTGGGCGGCTGCCAGTGGGCATCAGCCCGGCGCGCAACCCCGGGCCTTTCGTGGCCGAGTGGACGCGGCTGGAACAGGTGACCGTCTGGACCGCAGGCGATGCGCTTCTCGATGCGCAGGGCCGTAGTGCGGTGACGCTGCGCCTGTCGGGCGGCGGGCTGACCACGCCGCGCACGCTGCGCGTCGATGCAGCGCCCGGCGGCTCGGCAACCGGCGCCTGGGTCATGGCCCCTGCCGCCGCGCAGGACGCAGCCGATGCGCTGCGCGCCGTGCGCCGTGCCCGCATCGAGCACCAGTTCTGGGCCCGCGAACTGCCCGTGATCCTCCTTCTCATCGCGCTTGCACTGGCGGCCTCTGCGCTCGCCCGTGCGCGCCCCGCATCGCTTTTCCCCGCCAGGTCCCTCTGACCAAGCCAAAACCGCAGAGCAAATACAGGAGCCTGACAATGAATATGTCGTCCCGCGCGCGCCACCGCGCCGTTCCCCTTCTCGCCGCAACCGCATTCTTCGCGCAGCCCGCACTGGCCGATGCGCCGATGAATAACGGGGCCGCGCAGGTCGCGATCACGCTTACGGGCGATAATGGCGGTGCATGCGTGCTCGATCACGACAGCGCGGCGGCCGGGCCGATCACCTTCACGGTGACCAATGAATCCGCCCCGGCGATCTCCGAGCTGGAGCTGCTGTCGGACAGCCGCATCCTCGGCGAGAAAGAGAACCTCGCCCCCGGTCTGCCCGCGTCGAGCTTCACGGTCACGCTCGACGGTGGCGAGTATCGCATCTATTGCCCGGGGGCGGCCGAAGACACCGTGGCCTTCACCGTGACCGGCGAGAGCAAGCAGCGCGCGCAAAGCGCGATCGGCGATCTCTTGGACGAAGGCACCGCAGGCTATGCCAACTACGTCGAAGGCATGGTCGATGCGATGGTGACCGCAAGCGAACGTCTCGCCGCGAAAGTGGATGCGGGCGACGTGGCGGGCGCAAAGGCAGCCTACGCGCAAGCCCGTCCGTTCTACGAGCGGATCGAGCCCGACGTCGAAGGCTTCGTGCTGCCCGGCACCGACCCGACCGACAACTCGGGCAACCTCGATTACCTGATCGACATGCGCGCCTCGAACCTCGACCCGGCGGTCGGCTGGCACGGCTTCCACGCGGTGGAGCGCGACCTGTTCGAGAGTGGTGAGATCACCGACGAGACCAAGGCGCATGCCGCGGAGCTGGTGAAGAACGTCAAGATGCTCGCCGATCTGTCGGGCGGGATCGAATATCGTCCCGAGGATCTGGCGAACGGTGCGGCGGCCCTTCTGGAAGAAGTGCAAAGCGGCAAGATCAGCGGCGAGGAAGAGGCCTATAGCCATATCGACCTCGTGGACTTCGCGGCCAATATCGAAGGCGCGCATCAGGCGTTCGCCTTCCTCGAACCGGGGCTGAAGCGGATCGATCCGGACGTGGCCGCGACCATCGCGCAGCGCTTCGCGGATGTGCAGACGATGCTCGAAGACTACCGCGATCCCGACGCTCTGGGCGGCTACAAGATCTACGATGCCGAGCTGCGCAAATCCGACGCGGTGAAGCTGAGCCGTGCGATCCAGATGCTGCAGGAGCCGCTGTCGCGGATCGCCGAAAAAGTCGCCACGGCAAGCTGAAGACGAAGGAGGCCATGATGCGCGGGCAAGACGATAAACCGGCAGGACTGTCACGGCGTGGGCTGTTTCTGGGCGCGGCAGCGCTTGGGGGTGCCTTCGCAACGGCGGGGCAGGCGGCGGAGACCGGCAAGGTCGCGCCCGACGCCATGCCCGACCCGGACCAGAGGCGCTACGCCTTTTACGGGACCGGGCCGCAGGCCGGGATCGCCACTCCGCCGCAGCAGCATCTGATGGCCATGGCCTTCGACCTGACCGGGACCGATCCGCGCGCGCTGCAGGTGCTGCTCGCGCGCTGGTCGGCCTCGATCGGGCTGATGATGGAAGGGCAGCCGGTCGGTCCGGCAGAGCCCGACCGCGACACGGCCACCGCGCTCGAGACCGGTGAGGCGCTCGGTCTTGGCCCGGCGGGGCTGACGGTGACGGTGGGGCTGGGCCCGCGCGTCTTCTCCAAGGAGATGGGGTTGGCGGCGAAAGCCCCGCCGCATCTGCGTCCGCTGGCCGATCTGCCCTCGGACGCGCTGCGCGCCGAGATCAGCGGTGGCGATCTCTCGCTACAGGCCTGCGCCGACGATCCGCAGGTCGCCTATCACGCGGTGCGCATCCTCGCGCGGATTGCGAAACGCACCGGCGCCGCGACGGTGCGCTGGTCCCAGCTTGGCTTCGGGCGCGCCTCGGCGGGGGCAGGGCAGGAGACGCCGCGCAACCTCTTTGGCTATCGCGACGGCACCCGCAACATCACGACGCCCGAGCAGCTCGCGCAGCATGTCTGGGCCAATGACGGTCCCGAATGGCAGCATGGCGGCACCTATCAGGTGATGCGCCGGATCGAGATGCATATCGAGAATTGGGACAACGCCCAGGTCAGCCACCAGAACGACGTCTTCGGGCGGCACAAACTCACCGGCGCGCCGCTGACCGGGACGGATGAATTCGACACGCCCGATTTCAAGGCGAAAACTGCGAAAGGCGAGCCGGTGATCCCGACGCATGCGCATATCCGTCTGTCGGCGCATGAAACCAATGACGGCATCCGCATCTTGCGGCGCGGCTACAACTTCACCGGCGGGCTGAATGCGGTCGGGCGGCTCGATGCGGGTCTGTTCTTCATCAGCTACCAGAACGACCCCGCGCATTTCGAGGCGCTGCAACGGCGGCTCGGCGCGTCGGATCTGCTGAACGAATATATCGCCCACACCGGATCAGGGCTGTTCTGGGTGCCGCCTGCCGCGCCGAGAGGCTCCTATATCGGGGCACCGCTTTTCGCAGCGGTCTAAGGATCCGGGAGGGAACCGGCATTTAGGCCATTGCGCGCTGTCGTCGCAGCGAGACCACAAAGCATCAGGAGCTTCAGGAAGTCTGAGCCGCATCCGTCGCCTATGTGCCGGGAACCGGCGGTTCACAGCAGTTGACTCACTCAAAGGAAAGGTAACAGTGGGGGGCTGGGGCCGCTCGGCTCCGCCGCGCCGCTCATCCGCATTTTCGGATTTTCCAGCCCGAGGTTTCCTTAGATGTCGCTGCCCCCTATTGGCCTCGAGGACGCGTTCGGCATCGCCGGGATTGGCCGTTGGGAATTCTGCGTCGAGACGCGCCGCCTGATAATCGACGATCCTTGCCGCCTGCTCTTCGACGTGTCCGAGGGGGAAATGCATCTGCAGGACGCCGTGCGGACGCGGGTGGTCGAGGAAGACCGCGCGCGCGTTTTCGGGGCGCTCGACAGCGCCCGGAGTGAGGGCGACATCTATGACGAGGTCTTCCGGATCACCCTTCCGTCCGGCGAGCAGCGCTGGATCCGCGGCGTCGGAAAATACCGCGCGCAGGCGGGCCAGCGCAAAGTCATCGGGGTCAGCTTCGACATCACTTCCGAGCAGGAGTTGCTGGCCGAGCGCGAGCTGCACCTCGCCGAGATGAACCACCGCATCAAGAACCTCTTCGCGCTCGTCTCCGCAATGATTTCCAGCGCGGCCCGCACCAGCGAAACCAAAGAGGAGATGCTGGACGAGTTGCGCGGCCGCGTGACCGCCCTCGATCGCGCGCATTCCCTGATGCTGCGAACGGACAGCTCCCAGCCGGTGGCGCTGGCCGGGCTGCTGGAGCAGGTGCTCGCGCCTGCGCGGGCCGAGCAAGCCATTCTGCTTTCTGGCCCGGAGGTGATGATCCCCGCGCGGGCGCTGACCTCGCTGGCCTTGATCTTGCATGAATGGGTGACGAACTCCGCCAAATACGGCGCGCTGCGATCTGTGGACGGTCAGATCAACGTGACGTGGGAACCCTATGAGAACGGCGTACACCTAAGCTGGAAAGAGCACGTCCCCGATTACGACGCGGCTGCCGAGCAGGGCTTCGGCTCACGCCTGATCCTCGCCTCGGCGATGCAGCTGCGCGCCGAGAAAGAGCGCCGCTATGAGGATGGCTGGCTCATCATCGACATGAAGCTGCCGCTCGACGGGTACTGACGCGCGGGCTTCGCGCAAACCGGCAACAGAAAAGACTTTCTGCATGATCGGCCCCGCGATGCAGGAACAAGCGTCGCACCCGTCGGTTCTCCTAGACGATACGATTGAAGTCCCATTACCGAAACAGCCCGTTCATCGCCCGGAGCCCATGCGTTTCCGGGAAGGGAGGCACATGCGCATCGCTATCATTTCCCCCGTTCGCCATCCCATTTCGGCGCCCTTCATGGGCGGGATGGAGGCGCATTCCTACGCGCTCGCAGGTGCGCTTGTCGCGCGCGGACATGAGGTGGCATTGTTTGCGTCGGGCGACAGTCATCCGCCCGAAGGGGTGGAGCTTTATCCGATTACATCGACTCATTTCGACGGCGCTTATCCGTCGAAAGTCGGCCGCGAGTCCGATGTGCCCGATACCCATCTCGACCGCGCCTTCGCGGGCATCCTGCCCAAGTTGGCGAAGGGTGGCTTCGATATCATTCACAACAATTCGCTGCACCGCTATCCACCCCGGCTGGCACGGCGGGAACGGATCGCGATGCTGACGTCCTTGCATGTGCCGCCCCTCGAGACGCTGCGCGACGCCGTCCACGATGCCCGCGCGCCATGGTGTCGTTTCACCGTCTGCACGGGGGCGCAGCGCGAGCGTTGGGCCAAGCCCGACTGCGACCTGTCCTTCCATGTCGTGCCGAACGGGATCGATACCGGCCTCTGGGGCTTCTGCCCTCATGCCGATGGCTCGGCGGTCTGGTTCGGGCGCATCACCCCCAACAAGGGCACCGCCGAGGCCGTGAAGGCCGCGCGGATCGCGGAGCTGCCGCTGCGGATTTACGGGCCGATCGAGGACCGTGCGTATTTCGACGACACCATAGCCCCCTATCTCGGGTCGCAGATCACCTATGGCGGCAATCTGACGGCGGAGGACCTGAGCATCGAGGTCGCCAGGGCGTCGGTCTGCTTCTTCACGCCGGTCTGGGATGAACCCTTCGGGCTTGCCGCAGCCGAGGCAATGTCCTGCGGCGTGCCCGTCGCCGCCTTCGATTCCGGCGCGGTGCGCGAAGTCGTGGGCGAGGCGGGCGTGATCGTGCCGACAGGTGACGTGGCCGCGCTCGCGGATGCTGCGCGCAAGGCGATGACCTGCGACCGACAATTCGTGCGCGACCGGGCGGTCGCCCGTTTCGGGGTGGAGCGGATGATAGACCGCTACGAAGAGCTCTATCGCATGTGCATGGCGGGGCTCTCGGAGCCAGCGCCCGAGGTCGATTTCGCGCCGGAGGATCTGCCGCCGGCAGAGGTCGCGGACAAGATGGCGGTGAAATAGCGCGGAACTGAAAAAGGCGCGGACTGCGGCAGGTCCGCGCCCGAAAGCGTCTCGGAATTGGCAGCTAGTGCAGTCGCGCCATCGAGCGGTCGACCATCGCCTGCGTGATCAGGTTGGTGTCGCCGCTGCGCCGGAACCAGCGCATATTCGTGCGCCCGATCCCTTCCACGATCGTTCCGGCTGGCAGCGAGACATCGGGCGCCAGCAGCGTATCGGTGAGGTGGCAATCGCGCGAGACGGCCCCTTTCGCCGTCAACGCGGAGCGCCGCCCGACCCCGATGACGCCCGGCTGCGCCTCGAGATGGAGGCAGCTCAGCGGCGGGCATCCCCGTGTCGTGCCGCCTTGTGGCGCCGCGAAATCCAGAAGCGCACAGCGATAGTCGTCGAGCGTGTCGATATCGCGCCAATAGGCTTCGCGCCCAGCGTCGCTGCGCGGCAAGCGGTAAGCTTGCAGAGCCTTCTCGCGCAGCGCGGCTTCCAGCAGGTCCGCCGCGATCGAAATATCGAACCGGCCCCGCGACAGCTCCGGCAGCTCCTTGCGAAGCCACGCGGTCTTGAAGAGGTAGATCCCCGTCGCGACCAAACTGCGCCCCGAGCTTTCGCCGATCTCGGCGGGCGCGCTCGGGCGATGGGTGAGCGCGCTGACATGCCCGTCTCGCGCGACCTCCAGCACCGAATGATGCTCCGCATCCGAGGATGAGAGCGTTGCGGCGACCAGCGTCGCGGGCGCGTCGCTCAGGCGGTGGTGCTGAATGAACGGGTGCAGGTCGATGTCGCAAATCTGATCAGCGGGCATCACCAGAACGTCGTTCACGCCTTCGCGCTCGAGCAGGTCGAGATTGGCGAGAAGCGCATGGGCTGTGCCACGATAGCCGCCGCGCGAGAGCCGCGTCGCGTCGCGGATGAGCAAACCGTCGGGGAAGGCATCCGCCCATCTGTTGCGCAGGTGCCGGATCAGCGGCGCGGGGCGATACTGGGTCGCGATGATCGCCGTGTGAACCCGGCAGCACGCAGCGAAGCAAGGGTGAAATCCACCAGCCGCTGGCCGCCAGCTCCGAAGGGCAGAGCAGGTTTGCAACTCTCTTCGGTCAGCTCGTACAGACGCTTTCCGCGCCCACCGGCCAAGACCACTGGAAGACAGCCGTTCAATAAATCGGGTCGTTTCTGAGCCAGCATCAGAGCTCCTCCCCCGTGACGCTGTGACATGATCAAGCTTAACGCTTTTCGAGGGTGAAAGCCATGAAACGGGTCCGCAGTTCCCGGATTTCCGCCGGCTTGCGGAAAGATTCTCGCGTGTGTTTTTTGACCATTTCGAGAGCTGCCCGATAACCCTTTGAGTCTAGGGGGCGGTCTCGGGCAAAGTGTCAAAAAGCAGGTCGCGGCGATCTGCCGATCACTTATGCAGGCGGCGGAAAACGGAGTGGCTCAGCGGTGTCTCCCGTCGCCGAATCACGAATCTCGAAGAGCGCACCTTCGCCCAGATCGCGCAGGTCACGCCGGAAGCGCAGCGTGATTTCGCGCCCGTCCCCGCGCCGGGTGAGCGTAAAGACCCCGTCACGCTCCGCCGCCTCGGTCTCTCCGCTGCAGAACACGCCCTCCGCCTGTCGCCGCAGCTTCAGGAGGCGCCGGGTGGCGTCTGATTTCGCCTGCTCGAAGGGCGTCAGGGTCTCTGGCAAAGCGAAAGGGCGGCGATTGTCGGGGTCGGTCAATTCGTAGAGCGCGCGCTCCCCGCGCTGGTAGATGTCGGGCATGCCGGGCAGCATCATCTTCAGCGCCAATTGCAGCAGCGAAAGCCGCTGCCCCGTCGCGATCAGGGGCGCGAGTTCGGCTGGAGGCTGCGCCTCCCATGCCGCGCAAATCCGCCGCGCCGCGTCCAGTGCGGCGTCTTCGGCTTCGATGTCGGGGAAGGACCAGCGCGTGATCTCGCCGCCCTCGCGCAGGGCTTTGCGCAGATGCTCGGTCAGGCGATCGCACAGGTCGGGTCCGGGCGCGGGGTCGTCCCAGATGCCCAGAAGGCTTTGCGTGGCATACCAGACGAAACCGGCATTCGAACTTGCTGCCTTTTGCATCGCGGCATCGAACAGGGCGGCGAAGGTTTCGGGATGATGCGAGATCGCGGCGATCCGCATCCGCGTATCTTCGGCGCGTTTCGTGTCGTGGCTCGAAGTCAGCGTCAGCGCCTTGTCCCGCTGGCCCTGCGCGCTGGAGAACCACGCGTTCAACCCTTCCGCGTCCAGCAGCGGCGTGTCGGGTTCGGCACCAACCTCATTGGCGGCGAGGTAACGGGTGTGGCGGAAGAAGGCGGTGTCCTCTTGTGCCTTGGCCACCACCGCGCCCGTGACCTGCTGGAACCGGATGCGGAACTTGAGGCTCGGCTTGTCCGTCCCGTCCAGCAGCAGTCCGGAAAGCAGATCGAGCGCCTCGCGCTGCGGCAAGGTCTCTGCTGCGGCGTCCGCCGTCTCTTCGATGATGGCGCGGTCCTCGGGCGTCGCGGGCGGCGTGGTGATATAGGTGCGATAGCGCGGAAAGAAGATCAGGAGCGCCAGCATCGCCTCGCGCAGCGTCTCCGTATCGGGCGGGTCGAGCCGATCCACCGCGAGCGCCGCCTGCGCAAGGTCGATCAGTTGGTGCAGTTCTGCCGCGAGGTCCTCGGGGATCACCTGCGCGCGCGCCTCGCGGCACAGCGTCTGGTAATCGTCGCAGCCACCAGTGCGGTCGCGCCAAAGCGTGTCGAGCCGCGCGAAGCCGTCGGGTTCGGTCAGCAGGCGGCAAATCTGGCGTCCCGCCTCGTAGCCCGTGGTGCCGTCGGTCTGCCACTCATGTGGCATCGCCTCGTCGTCGGTCAGGATCTTCTCGACCCAGATCGGGACCGCATCGCCGACCGTCTCGCGCAGCCGCTCCAGATAGGTGGCGGGATCGGCCAGCCCGTCGATATGGTCGATCCGTAGCCCGTGGGCGAGCCCCTCACGCACCAGCCGAGCAGGCAACTCCGTCATCGCGGCGAATACCGCCGGATCCTCGATGCGCATCCCGATCAGCCCGGTGACGTTGAAGAAGCGCCGATGCGAGAGCGCGCCGCGTTCGCGCGTCCAGTCGCGCAGCTGCCAGTGCTGGTGCGTCAGGACCGCCGCGATGTCGCCCAGCGCCGCTGTGCCGGGCGCGAGCGGCAGCCAGCCGCCTTCCCATTCCACCGCGCCACCGTGATCCTCAGTCAGTCGCAGCTTGCCTGCCGCCAGCATGTCGTCGAGCGGCTCGGGCAGGAAGGGCAGGATCAGTTTTTGCGACCAGTCGATCGCGAAATGGTCCGCATATTCGCTGTCGGGGCCATGGCGCATCGCATCGCGCATCCACGGATTATCGAGCGAGAGTGCGGTGTGGTTCGGCACGAGGTCGAGCACGATGCCCAGCCCCAGCGCCTGCGCGGCCTCGGAGAGGTCTCGAAACCCTGCCTCGCCGCCGAGGACCGAGTCGATCTCCTGCGGATTGGCCACGTCGTATCCGTGGGTCGACCCCTCGGTCGCCGTGAAGATCGGTGACAGGTAGAGGTGGCTCACGCCGAGATCGGCGAGATAGGGCAGGCAGGACTGCGCCGCTGCGAAGTCGATGCCGTTGCGCAATTGCAGCCGATAGGTCGCGATCATGGGGCGGGCGGTGGCAGCGAGCAGATCGGACGGCATCACTCAATCCTCACGTCGATGGCGAAGGCGTCCCGGCACGGGTCGCCCATCGAGAACAGCGCAGGCTCCCGGCGCGGCGCATTGGATGCGGGTGCCCCGAGGCTGACGAGAATATCGAGCGTCCCCGCCGCGAAAGGCCAGCGCGCGTGGAAGGCCTTCGTCCCGTGGCGCGTGACCTCGCCGGGGCCACGCTTGCCGCTGCGCAAAAGCGGCAGCAGATGCGCCCGGCGCAGGCTCAGAAGTTCGCGCGTCAGCCGCAGCCACTCCTGCGCGCGCGGCTCGGTTTCACGGTAAGGGTAGCACAGGCGCGGCGTGTCGGGAGAGGCGGGGTCGATCATCGCGCGCGTGTCGTAGCCGATGCCTTGCAGCTCTTTTGTCCGGCCTTCGCGCAGCGCGGCGATGGCGTCGTCCGGCGGGGCTGCGAAGAAGGGGAAGGGCGCGGTCGAGCCGACCTCTTCGCCCATGAACAGCATCGGCGTGAACGGCATCAGCAGCAACAGCGCGTGGATGACCGCGCCCGCCTCGTCGCCGATCAAGCTCAGGAGGCGTTCGCCCTCGGGGCGGTTGCCCGCTTGGTCGTGGGTGAGGTTGGCGTTCACGAAAGCGGACCATGGCAGATGGGCGGCGGGCGCGCCGCGCGCCTTGGTGCCATCGGAACGGGTCTGGCCTTCCTCGACCTGACCCCGCGCCATCGCCCGCGCCAGATCACCGAACGGATCGGCGGCATGGGCCTCGTAGTAGCCCTGTGTCTCTCCGGTCAGGGCGACATGGAGCGCGTTGTGCCAGTCGTCGTTCCATTGCGCGTCATAGCCCGCCTCGCGCAGATCGGGCAGGTTGCGTTCGTCCTCGAGGATCAGGTGGATCGGGCGGCCCCGGTCCTCGGCGCGGATCGCGCCCAGCAGCTCGATCAGGAAATGCGGCTCGGAGGGGTCGCGGATCGCGTGGACCGCATCCAGCCGCAGCCCGTCGAGCCGGTATTCGTCGATCCAGCCCGTCGCCGTGTCGCGCAGAAGCGCGCGCAGCTCGGGCCGGGTGAAGTCGATCGCATCGCCCCATGGCGTCGGCTCCCCGCCGAAGGTCTGGGGGGCGTAAGCATGGAGGTAGTTCCCAAAAGGGCCGAAGTGGTTCAGCACCAGATCGAGGATCACCATGATCCCGTGGCTTTGCACTGCGCGGATGAAGGTGCGCATCTCGTCGGGACTGCCATAGGCGGGATGCGGGGCGCGCAGCAGCACCCCGTCATAGCCCCAGCCACGGGCGCCATGGAACTGCGATACCGGCATGATCTCGATGGCCGTGATGCCAAGCTCTGCCAGTTCGGGCAGGCGCTCGGTCGCGGCCGCGAACGTGCCCTCAGGGGTGAAGGTGCCGATGTGGATTTCCATCACCACCGCCTCGTCCCATGGTCGCCCGTGCCACGGCGCGCCCCAGTCGAATGGGCCCGGATCATGGGTCAGCGATGGCCCGTGAACATCGCCTTGCTGGCGGCGTGCGGTCGGATCGGGGTAGTCGGTGCCGTCGAGGCGGAATGCGTAGGGCAGTCCGTCGCGGGCCGCGACTGAGACCTGCCAGCCGCCGTCGCCCACAGGCTCCATCTCGTGCGCCGATCCGTCCAACACCAATTCTGCGCGCCTTACGGCAGGGGCCCAGAGGGCGAAGTCCCAGTCACCATCCGCCCCCGGATGCGCGCCCCAGCGATAGGGCAGGGGATCGCCTGCCGCCGTCACGCGTCGCCCTCGTCGTTCGCAGCTTCGCTCTCACGACAGAACGCGTGCAGCGATTGCCACGGCAGCGACTGCACCCCGTCGACGGCCGCGTCGCAGCGCGGATGATCCAGCGTCGTGTCGATGATGTGACGCCAGCCGTCGCCGGTCAGGGTGAATTCGCAGGCGTCGCCCGCATTGGCGACGATCAGCAGCTCGGGATAGCCCTCAAGCCGATGCCGCAATCCGACGCAGCACAGCCCCGCTTCCTGCCAGTCGCCATCCTGCATCTGCCGTCCCGACGGGTGCCACCAGTCGCTGACCGGTGTCGCGGCGTTGGGGGCGAAGGCGGGCGGGGCGAGGTGGTAGCGCCAGTCCTGCCGGAAGGCGATCATCGCGCTGACACTGTGGCGCAGATCAGTCCGCGCGCCCTCCCAATCGATCCATGTGGTCTCGTTATCCTGACAATAGGCGTTGTTATTGCCGTTCTGGCTCTGACCCATCTCGTCGCCCGCGAGGATCATCGGTACGCCGTGGCTGACCATCAGCGAGCCCAGCATCGCGCGCGCCCGGCGCAGGCGGGCGGCGGTGACCTCGGCGTCATCGGTCGGCCCTTCGACCCCCATGTTGTCGGACAGGTTGTGGTCGTGACCGTCGCGATTGCCCTCGCCATTGGCCTCGTTGTGCTTGTGGTTGTAGCTGAGCGTATCCCACAGCGTGAATCCGTCATGGGCGGCGAGAAAGTTGATCGACGACGTCGCGGGGCGATGTGTGTGGTCGAACTGCACCGGCGAGCCCATCAGCCGCTGGGAAATCTTCGGCAACAGCCCCGGATCGCGCCGCCAGAACGCGCGGGTGTCGTCGCGGAACTTGTCGTTCCATTCGCGGAAGGGCCAGGGAAAACCGCCGACCTGATAGCCGCCTTCGCCGATATCCCACGGCTCGGCGATCAGCTTTACGCCGGACAGCACCGGGTCCTGCCGGATCGCGTTGAAGAAAGTGCCCTCGCGTTCGAACCCGTCGGGCTCGCGGCCAAGCGTCGAGGCGAGGTCGAAGCGGAAGCCGTCGACATGGACCGCCTCCACCCAGTAGCGCAGGCTGTCCATCACGAGGCGCAGCACCATCGGATGGGCGACGTTGAGCGTGTTGCCGGTGCCCGTGGTGTCGAAGCCGTGGCGCGGGTTTTCCGGCGACAGCAGATAGTAGCTGCTGTTGTCGATGCCCTTGAAGCTGAGCGTCGGGCCCAGCTCGTTGCCCTCGGCGGTGTGATTGTAGACAACGTCCAGGATCACCTCGATCCCGGCGGCGTGGAATCGTTTCACCGCGGCGCGCACCTCGCGTACGTCCTCGCCGGCGAGATAGCTGCGGTTGGGCGCGAAGAAGCCGATGGAGTTATATCCCCAGTAGTTCGACAGGCCGTTCTCGACCAGGTGGCGGTCCTGCACGATGGCATGAATCGGCAGGAGTTCGATCGTGGTCACGCCGAGCGTCAGCAGGTGGTCGATGATCTGCGGAGAGGCGAGCGCGCGGAAGGTCCCGCGATCGGCCTGCACGACGCCGGGGTGGCGCATCGTCATGCCTTTCACATGGGCCTCGTAGATCACGGTTTCCGACCACGGGCGATGCAGCACCTGATCCTGATCCCAGTCGAACTGCGTGTCGACGACGATGGCTTTCGGCATGAACGGGGCGGAGTCGCGGGTGTCCTGCTTCAGATCGGAGCTGCCAATGGGATAGCCGAACAGCGCGTCATCCCATTTCAGATAGCCGCGCATCGCCATCGCATAGGGATCGAGGAGCAGCTTGTTCGGATTGAAGCGCAGCCCCTCTTCGGGCGCAAACCGCCCGTGGACGCGGTAGCCATAGGCGAGCCCTTCCTGCGCGCCGGGCAGATGGCCGAACCAGATCCCGCCCTCCTGCTGCGGCATCTCCAGCCGCGCGAGTTCCTCCTGGCCTTCGTCGTCGAAAAGGCACAGTTCCACCCTCTCGGCCTCTTCGGAGAAAATCGCGAAATTCACGCCATCCCCGGTGACGCGCGCGCCAAGGGTATCGGGTCGCCCCGCAAACGGATCGAAACGCAGCGAACTCGGGGTCATAGGGGGAGGCTCCATGCGGAAGAAACGGCAACGCGCCAACGGGTTCAATGCGCCGTAACGTAAACGGTTCCCGAGCATGCGGCGCAAAGAAATGTTTCGGGGGAGGGTCGCACGCGCCTCTAACAACATATCGGAGCCGTGACTTTTTTCAGGGAGACTTCCGAGGAACTGCGCCACGGCCCCCGCGTTTCCGAACCGATATTCTCCAAATTCAGAGGTTCCGAAATGACGAACGACAAGCGCGGACGCCCCGCCACCACAGACGGGGGCGCCCCCGTCCAAAGTCTCGAACATTCGCTCACGGTCGGTTCCGACGGTCCGATCGTTCTGAACGATCACTACCTCATCGAGCAGATGGCGAATTTCAACCGCGAGCGCATTCCGGAGCGCCAGCCCCACGCCAAAGGCTCGGGCGCGTTTGGCTATTTCGAAGTGACGGGCGACGTCTCGAAATACACCAAGGCGAAAGTGTTCCAGCCGGGCGCGAAGACCGACATCGTCGCGCGGTTCTCGACCGTTGCAGGCGAGCGCGGCAGCCCCGACACATGGCGCGACCCGCGCGGCTTCTCGGTGAAGATGTATACCGAGGAAGGCAACTTCGACATGGTGGGCAATAACACCCCCATCTTCTTCGTGCGCGATCCGCTGAAGTTCCAAAGCTTCATCCGCAGCCAGAAGCGTCGCGCCGATAACGGTCTGCGCGATCACGACATGCAGTGGGACTTCTGGACCCTCTCGCCCGAGAGCGCGCATCAGGTTACCTATCTGATGGGCGATCGCGGCATCCCGCGCACCTGGCGCGAGATGAACGGTTATTCGAGCCACACCTATTCGCTCGTCAACGAAGCGGGTGAAATGTTCTGGGTGAAGTTCCACTTCAAGACCGATCAGGGCGACGGCAACGCGCATTTCACGCAGGAAGAAGCGGACGAGATGGCGGGGGCCGATAGCGACTATCACCGCCGCGACCTGTTCAATGCGATCTCCGAGGGCAGCAATCCGAGCTGGACGCTCTATTTCCAGATCATGCCCTTCGAGGATGCCAAGACCTATCGCATCAACCCGTTCGACCTGACGAAAGTCTGGCCGCATAAGGACTATCCGCTGATCGAGGTCGGCAAGATGGTGCTCGACCGCAACCCGACCGATTTCCATACCGAAATCGAGCAGGCGGCCTTCGAGCCCAACAACATGGTCCCCGGCGTGGGGCTTTCGCCCGACAAGATGCTGCTGGCGCGCGGCTTCTCCTATGCCGATGCGCACCGCGCGCGGCTCGGGGTGAACTACAAGCAGATCCCGGTGAACAAGCCGCAGGCCGAGACCAACGCCTACACCAAGGACGGCGCGCTTCGGGTCAACAAGTCCGAAGACCCGGTCTATTTCCCGAACTCCTATGGCGGGCCGGAAGCGCATCCGCAGCAGGCGGAGGCTGGCCTCTGGTATGCCGATGGCGAGATGGTGCGCACCGCCTACAAGCTGCGCGAGGATGACGACGACTGGAGCCAGGCGGGCGCGCTGGTGCGCGACGTGATGGACGACGCGGCACGCGAGCGTCTCGTGAACAACGTCACCGGCCACCTTTGCGACGGCGTCAGCGAGAAGGTGCTTCAGCGCGCATTCGAGTACTGGCGCAACATCGACACCGATATCGGCGCGCGCATCGAGAAAGCGGTCCGCGACAAGCTGGGCGGTGAATCGAAAGCGCCGGGCATGGCCTCGGCGAAAAGCATCGGCGGGTGATCCGCTCGGTCAGGTAAAAAGAAAAGGCGGGGCTGCGGCTCCGCCTTTTCGCTATCCGCTTAACTTACAGAGGCGTCACTCCTCGCCATCGGCGTAGCGCGCTACGACATCCTCCTCCAGCACGCCGCCGATCGCTTCGAAGGCTTCGCCTGCGTCGCGGAATTCCAAAAGCGTTAGCGCGGGAAACACGAAATACTTCCCGGCGACGTTTTCCTTTTGCGCCCCAAAGACGATCCGCTTGATGCCGGCGAAGCGGGCGGCCGAGAGGCACATCTCGCAGGGCTGCAGGGTCGTCAGCAGCACGCAGCCCTCGAGCGACGGGTCGTCCTGCGCCCGCGTCGTCTTCGCGATCGCCACGATCTCCGCATGGCGGGTCGGGTCGCAGTTCAGATGCACCTCGTTCTCGCCTTCGGCCATGATCTCCCCGTCGCGCAGGATCGCGGCGGCGATCCCCGCCTTGCCCGGTTCCCGTGCGGCCTCTTTCGCCTTGGCGATCAGGCGGGCCATCGCCTCGCGTTCGGTTGGTGTCGGGTGTTCGGGCATGGATGCGATCCTTTCGACTGTCAGAAGATGGGGGCGGGGGCGCTTGGCCGAACGCCTATTTCGATGCGCTGTTCCCCGCGCAGGTGTGCCGCCCATGCCACAGGCATCCCGATTTCAACCGGAACCCATGTCGACATTCCGCGTTGGGCAGGACTTAACGGTGACCGAAAGACTCACCGAAGCTGCTATTGCGCCTTGGGGGTCGCTGCGCGTCCACACTGCGAATCGCATGGTGTGCAAGACGGGGTTCCGTGTTCGGAACCTCGAAATCCGGCCTCTCCCCTGTGTGAGGCTGCCATCGCGCTTCCTCGCGCCTGCGTTACCTGCAAGGGCTGCGCGGGCTTCAAGAGGTAACATCCGTTCAGATGACCTTGAGGTGGAGGCGTCTGTCGGCAGATCCCCGCTGAGCTCTCGGCATTTGACTGCCGGTTCCATCGATGGAACCGAGTGCGGCCCTTTTGTTCGTCCCCGAAATTTCGAATTTGCGCCCTTCGACACGCATTCGAAGGGACAACAATCATGGCAAAGGCAACAGGACTGCTCCGTCGCGAGTTTCTCCTGGGCGCGGCGGGCGCCCTCGCAACCCCCTATATCGTCACCCCGGCACAGGCAGGCCAGACGGACGAGCGCCGCCTGCGTTTCCACAATCCGCATACCAACGAGAATTTCGACGCGGTCTATTTCTCGAAGGGTCAGTATGACGACGACGCGATGCGCGAGTTCTACCGGATCGCCCGCGACTGGCGTCAGGAAAAAGAGGTGAAGATCGACAATCGTACGGTCAACATCGCTTACAATATGCAGAACATGCTCGAGCAGAGCACGCCGCTGATGCTGGTGTCGGGCTACCGCACGCCGAAGACGAACCGTCTCGTGCATGGTGCGACGCATAGCTACCACATGCGGGGCGAGGCGCTCGACCTGACGCATCCGAACGTCTCGACCAGCACGCTGCATAAAGTGGCCCTGCGCATCCGTGGCGGCGGTGTGGGCTACTATCCGAGCGAGCATTTCGTGCATGTCGATTGCGGTCCCGTCCGCACCTGGCGCGGCTGAGCGCAGGCCGTCCAAAGACCTCCGGCGCGGCGCGCGGTTTCCCTGCCTTCACGGGATCGAAACGAGGGCAGGACGCCGCGCCGCGCTGACGCTTCGGCACTCCCGGCGGTTCCATCCTCTCGCGGCGTTTTCACGAAAATTTAGTGCCTCGCGCCACTCGTGCCCTAGGTGAAGAGCGGCCAACCAGCGCCGCGCGAGCGCTCACCGATGAAACGGCGAGGAGGAATTCATGAAATTGAAAATCAACGGCAAGTCCGTCGACGTGCAGTCCGGCCCGGATACCCCGCTCCTTTGGGTGATCCGCGATGAGCTCGGCATGACCGGCACGAAATTCGGCTGCGGGATCGCACAATGCGGCGCCTGTTCGGTGCTGCTCGACGGGATGGTGCAGCGTAGCTGCGTGTTGCCCGTCAGTGCCGTCGGCGACAGCGAAGTCACCACGATCGAAGAGATCGAGAACGACCCCGTCGGCAAGCGTGTCGTCGAGGCCTGGGTCGACAAGGAAGTGCCGCAATGCGGCTATTGCCAGTCGGGGCAGGTGATGGCGGCGACCTCGCTGCTGAAATCGAACGACAAGCCCACCGAAGATGACGTCACGGCAGCTATGACCAACCTGTGCCGCTGCGGCACCTATAACGCGATCAACGACACGATCGCCTCGATTGCAGGGACCGATGCAGCGAAAGCGGGGGATGCGCAATGAACGACCACGATCCCAAAATCTCCGATCCCGGCTACCCGACCGGCGCGCCCGAGAATGTCTCGCGCCGCCGTTTCCTGCTGGCCTCGGCCGGTATCACCGCAGGATCGCTCGTGCTTGGCTTCGGCCTGAGCGTCGCGCCGAACAAGGCAGCCGCCGCCGCGAAGGACATGCCGCCCGGCTCGAACGTCCCGGCCTTCCTCGAACTGCGCAAAGACGGCAAGGTCCGCTTGCTGAGCCCCTTCAACGAAGGCGGGCAGGGCGTCTTCACCGCGATGGCGCAGATCGTGGGCGAGGAAATGGATGTGGCCCCCGATAACTTCATCGTCGAGAACGCGCCTGCGGGCAGCGATTACCTCGTGGTCTATGGCAAGATGCGGATCACCGGCGGCTCCATGTCGGTGCGCACCAGCTACGACACGATGCGCAAGCTTGGTGCGGCGGCACGGCAGATGATGCTGGAAGCTGCGGCGAAGAAGCTCGACGCGCCGGTGTCTGACCTGTCGACCGAGCCGGGCAAGGTGGTCCACAAGGCCTCCGGCAAGTCGCTGGGCTATGGTGAACTGGCGGGCGATGCGCTCGACCAGGAGGTGCCCAGCCCCGACTCCGTGACTCTGAAAGACCCGAAAGACTTCAAGTGGATCGGCGAGCCCGTGAAGCGCGTCGACGTCTACGAGAAATCGACCGGCAAGGCGATCTATGCGATGGATGCCAAGGTCGACGGGATGCTGCACGCCGCCGTCCAGCACGCACCGCGTCTGGGCCTGAAGCCCGGCGACATCAGCAACCTCGACGAGGTGAAGGGCATGGCCGGCGTCATGTCGGTGCACAAGCTCGACGGGGCGGTGGCTGTCGTGGCCGAGCGCTTCTGGGATGCGAAAACGGCGGTCGAAGCCGCCAAGGTCGACTGGCAGGAGCCGAGCGAGGACGAGAAGTCCAAGATCCGCTACATGCCCGCCGATTTCTCGACCGAGGAGTTCGCCAAGCAACTGGCCAACACCAAAGGCGACGGCACCGAGGCCGAGAGCGAAGGCGACATCACCTCGGGCTTCGAGGGCGCGGCCAAGACGGTCGATGCGACCTACCAGAGCCAATATCTGCACCACGCCCAGATCGAGCCTGCCTCGACGCTGGCGCGGTTAAACGAGGATGGTTCGCTCGACATCTGGTTGCCCAATCAGGCGCCCGAGCAGTTCCAGTCCCAGATCGCGGATGCGGCCGGGATCAAGCCCGAGCAGGTGAAGGTCAACTCGCCGATGCTCGGTGGTTTCTTCGGGCGGCACTTCCTGTACCCCGCAGCGAACCCCTTCCCGCAGGCGGTCCAGCTTGCGAAAGAGGTCGGCAAACCGATCAAGGTGATCTGGACGCGCGAGCAGGAATTCCTGCGTGACCCGCTGCGCCCGATGGCGGCGGTGCGCTTCCTTGGTGCGTTGGACGAGCAGGGCATGCCGGTGGCGCTCGAGGCGATTTCCGCCTGTGAAGGCCCGACCGAGGCGCTCAACGGCCATAACCCCGACAAGGTCGATGCAATGGCCGTCGAAGGGCTCACCGGCAAAAGCTATGCGATCCCCAGTCGCCGCATCGCGCAGAACTTTGTCGAGAACCCGACCTCGCTCGCCTATTGGCGCTCGGTCGGTCATTCGATGAACGACTTCTTCTACGAGGCCTTCCTCGACGAGATGGCCGATGCGGGCGGGCAGGACCCCTATGAGCTGCGCATGAAGCTGCTCGAAGGGAACGAGCGCCTGACCAATCTGCTCAATGCGGTCGGCGATCTGTCGGGCGGCTGGAAGCGTGGTCCCTTCGACGCCGAGGACGGCACGCGCCGCGCCCGCGGTGTCGCGATGGCGTCGCCCTTCGGCAGCGAGGCGGCGGCGATTGCCGAAGTCTCGATTCAGGACGGCCAGATCGTCGTGCATGACATCTGGGACGTGCTCGATCCGGGCAGCATCGTGAACCCGGCGATCATCAAGGCGCAGATCATGGGGGCCGCGACGCTCGGCACCTCCGAGGCGCTGATCGAAGAGGTCGCCTACAAGAACGGCGAGCCGACCGCACGCAACTTCGACTACTACCCGATCCTCGGTGGGGCGCGGGCGCCGCGCATCCATGCGAAGGTGATCGAGAGCGGCGCGAAGATGGGCGGCGTGGGCGAGCCGCCGCTGCCCGCCGTGCCGCCCGCGATCGCCAATGCGGTCTCGGTGCTGACCGGGCAGCGCGTGCGTTCGATGCCGATGGACAAGCTCGACCTGAAGAAGGGCTGAGCCCGTCTGGGCCGAAAGACTTGGGGGAGGCGGCGCGATCCGCCTCCCTTTTTCAGTCCTGCAGAGCGACCGCCTTGCGGGCAAGCGCAATGAACTGCGCGGCCTCCTCCTCGCTCAACCCGTCCAGGATTTCCGCCTGCAGCCGTGTCACTACGGGCCGCGCGCCCTCCAGTGCGGCTGCCCCCTCGGGCGTCAGATGCAGGCTGCGGGCGCGCCGATCCGTCTCGCTGACGGCCCGCGCGACAAGCCCTTTCTGCACCAGCCGCTTCACCACATCGCCGATCGTCGCGCGGTCATAGGCGATGCGCGCGGCCAGCTGCGCCTGATCCATCCCCGGCTCGCGCGACAGGGCGTCGAGAGCCGCGAATTGCACCGAGGTCAGCTCCACCGGGGCGTCCTTGATCCGCTTCTGGAACACCGCCGTCGAGCGCTGGTTCAGCCGCCGGATCAGGTGGCCGGGCAGGGTTTCGAGATCGCGTTTCATCGAGGGCGCTCCGGTTTGGGGTCCTATTCGATATGTATACTTACCATATTGACGTGTCGCCAGCCTTTCCGGTAATGGTAAGTATGCATATCAATTGGGAGGGCGCGCTATGCAGTTTCATCTGAACGGGTTCACTACCGGCGATCCGGCCATCGCGCCGAGTCATCTGCTGACGGGGGAGACGCTCGACGCGGTCGATGTGCTCATCGTCGGCTGCGGCCCGGCGGGGCTGACGCTTGCGGCGCAGCTTGCAGCCTTCCCCGAAATTTCCGTGCGTATCACCGAGCGCAAACCCGGCCCGCTCGAAGTCGGGCAGGCGGATGGCATCGCCTGCCGCTCGGTCGAGATGTTCGAGGCTTTCGGCTTCGCCGAGAAGGTGATGAAAGAGGGCTATTGGGTGAACGAGGTCGCCTTCTGGCGGCCCGGTGCGCAAGGCGAGGGGCTGCAACGGGCCGACCGGATTCAGGACGTGGCCGACGATCTCTCCGAGATGCCGCATGTCATCCTCAATCAGGCGCGGGTCCATGATTTCTACCTCGAGACGATGCGCAACGGTGCGCGCCGTCTGACCCCCGATTACGACCGCGCGCTGACCACGCTCACCCGCACCGACGACCCCGATTATCCGCTTGTCGCGACATTCGACTGCCTCGATGCGCCGGGCGAAACCGAGACGATCCGCGCGCGCTATGTCGTCGGCTGCGACGGTGCGCGCAGCACGGTGCGCAAATCCATCGGGCACGAATTGCACGGCGAATCCGCGCGCCAGCTTTGGGGCGTGATGGACGTCCTGCCGGTCACCGATTTTCCCGATATCCGGCTCAAGGCGGCGATCCAGTCAGCGACCGAGGGCAGCATCCTGATCATCCCGCGCGAGGGCGGCTATCTGGTGCGGCTCTATATCGAGCTCGACGCGCTGCATGGCGACGAGCGCGCGGCGGATCGCAATGTCAGCGCCGAGATGCTGATCGAGAAGGCGCAGGCGATCCTTGCCCCCTATACGTTGGAGGTGAAGGAGGTCGCATGGTGGTCGGCCTATGAGATCGGCCAGCGTGTCTGCGACGGGTTCGACGACAGCGACAGCGACAGGGACGGCGACGGCGCGACCGAGCCGCGCATCTTCATCGCGGGCGATGCCTGCCACACCCATAGCCCGAAGGCGGGGCAGGGGATGAACGTCTCGATGGCCGACACGTTCAACCTCGGCTGGAAACTGGCTGCCGTGCTGCGCGGACAGGCGCGGCCCGAATTGCTGCAGAGCTATTCCGAGGAACGTCAGGCCAAAGCGCAGGAACTGATCGATTTCGACCGCGACATGGCGCGGCTGTTCAGCGCGAAGCCGCAGACCAAGGAGGAAGAGGCGCAGTTTCAGGCCTATTTCCAGAAACACGGGCGCTATACCGCCGGGGTCGAGACGCAATACGCGCCGGGGCTCCTGATTGGCGGCGCCGCGCATCAGGCGCTGGCCGCCGGGCAGGTCGTGGGCAAGCGGTTCCACTCCGCGCCGGTGGTGCGCTTGGCGGATGCCAAGCCGGTGCAACTGGGCCATGCGTTCAAGGCGGACGGGCGCTGGCGGCTTTTGGCGTTCGCGCCGACGGGTGACACCGGCGAGGCGGGCGGGGCGATCGCGCAGCTATGCGACCGGCTCGATGGGCCGGAGGAGTTGCTTCACCGCTTCACGCCGGAGGGCGCGGATATCGACAGCGTCATCGACCTGCGCGCGGTCTTCCAGACGCCCCATCGCGAGATGCGCATCGAGGCGCTGCCCGCGCTCCTGCGTCCCAAGAAGGGGCGCTACGGGCTGGTCGATTACGAGAAGGCCTTCTGCCCCGCCGTCACCGGCCCCGACATCTTCGACCTGCGCGGTATCGACCGGGCGCAGGGCGCCTTGCTGGTGCTGCGGCCCGATCAATATGTCGCGCAGGTGCTTCCGCTCGACGCGGTGGACGCGGTCGCGGATTTCTTCGACCGCATCCTGATCCCGCAATCGGCAGGCTGAGGGCGCCTCAGTCGCGGTTCACCTGCACGACGCCGGTCATGTTCTCTGCGCCATGACCGGCCTCGCTGGCTCGCGCAAAGAGGCGTTTCGCGGCCTCGGTCATCGGCATCCGCGCTTCCCCGCCCTCGGCGATGGCGTAGCGGAAGTCTTTCGAGATCAGATCGACCGGGAATTGCGGCGTGAAGTCCGAGCGCTGCATCGTGCCGGTGATATAGGGCGCGTTCGGCGTCCAGATCGGGGTGGAGGACAGCGCCTCCAGCGCAAGATCGACATCCATGCCGCCGCGCTCAAGCATCGGGATGATCTCAGCCCATGCGGCGACCTGAACGCCCAGCATCGCATTCGTCGCGAGCTTCATCCGCGCGCCCATGCCCCAGGTGCCGACATGGTGCTGCGCCTTGGCGAGCGGTTCGAGCACGTCATGCACACGGCCTGCGGTCTCGGCTTCGCCACCGAGGAAATAGACCAGCACACCGTTCTCCGCCTGCGGCAGCGTGCCGGAGACCGGCGCTTCGACAAAACTCCGCTGCTGCGCGGTGGCGTAGCTGCCAAGCTCTGCTGCTCCCTCGGGCGTGATGGTCGAGCTTTCGATCGCGATGGCATCTTCGGGCAACCCGGCGAAAGCGCCGGTTTCCGGGTCGCACCAGACCTCGCGCGAGACCTCGGTGTCGCGCAGCATCGAGATCGTGAATTCGGCCTGTGCTGCGGCGTCGCGCGGGGTGTCGGCCTGCGTGGCCCCGGCCTCGACGAGCGGCGCGCAGCGCTCGGGCGTCCGGTTCCAGACGATCAGATCGTGGCCCGCATCCAGAAGGGTCCGCGCCATCCGCGAGCCCATTGCGCCCATGCCTAGAAATGCGATTGTTGCCATGCTCTGCTCCTGTTCGTGAGGGTGTTGCTGGCCGAATGCGAGGTGGCTTTGCGGGGTTCCGGGCGTGACGCGCACAACCCGGTGACCGCGTTCCGCGCCGGGCATCCAGGTCGCTGTCAAGGCAAGCGAGACGGCCAAGCGAACGCGCAGCCCGCGGCCTTTGTTCCGTGACGAAAACGTGCGCCAGCGGGCGGTTGCTGGGCTCTGCCGCGGCGCTACCGTCACGATACGCCATCCCGAATGCGTGAAAGCGTCACGATTATGACGAAGGCAGCCACGATCCGACCGCTCCAGCCGCGCTCATGCGCGGGCAGGGAGGGGCTCTGCGCATGGTTGTCGCTCGCGCTCCGTTTTTAGCCCCCCGCGAGGAGGATGCCATGAGCCTCGACCGCAGACGTTTCCTGATCGCCTTGGCAGGCACTGTGCCACTTGCAAGTTTGACACCCGGTTTCGCCCGCGCCGCCGACAGTGCCGCACCCAGCGATGCCTTTCTCTCCGTGAGCCGCGCGATCTGCGGCAATGACAGCCTCTCGAAGGAAACCGCCGCGCGGATCGAGAAACTCTTGAGCGAGGACGATGCAGGTTTTGCCAGCAAGCTGGACGGGCTCGCAAAGGCGTTCGACGGCAAGGACCGCGCCGCCGCGATCGACGGGCTGAGCGACGACCAGACCACGCTCGCGCTGAGCATCGCGAAGCCGTGGTATCTCGGGTTCACCGGCTCCCCCTCAGCACGCATCCTGAAAGACGACGCCGAATTCGCGACCTTCCTCGAGGCGCAGGCCCTGACCAAAGTCAGTGGCATCGTGCCGCTGCAGACTTACCCCTCCGGCGGTGCCGGCTGGTGGGAAGCGGTGCCCGACGGTGTCGATGCCTCGGACCTCCCCGAGGAAGCCACGAGCTGGGAGTACCAGCCCAAATCCAGCTACGAGCTGCAAGATCCCGATCCGGCATGGCTGGCCTATGCCAAGGGCGAGGCAGACAGCGTCGACGCCGCGCGCAAAGCGCAAGGCTCGGACAGCGGAGGCGGCTCCCGAGGTGCCAGTGGCTCGCCGAACCCCGCATCCAATTCCGACTCCCAGCAGGAGGCACAGTAATGGCTGATTTCGATGCAGACGTGATCGTCGTTGGGTCGGGCTCGCTCGGCGGTCTGGCCGCGCAGCAGATCGCACAGGCGGGCCATTCGGTGATCGTGCTGGAGGCGGGCCCCGACGTCCCCGACTGGAAGGTCACCGAGAACTGGCGCAACTCGCCGCGCAAGAACAACTTCAACGACCCCTTCGGCGATGTGCCCTATGCGCCCAACAGCTTCACGCCGGGCTATGTCGATCCGCATCTGACCGGCGGGCTCGACGTGTTCCCCGGCACGCTGCGGGTGCTGGGTGGCACGTCGCGGCACTGGACGGCGGCGACGTGGCGGCTCTTGCCCGAGGACATGGCGATGCACTCGACCTATGGCATCGCCGAGGACTGGCCGATCAGTTACGACGATCTGGAGCCCTTCTACACGCAGGCCGAATACGAGATCGGCGTGAACGGCCAGAAAGGCTTCGACGAGAGCGGTCTGGGTAAGGGCGAGACCTACCCACCGCGCTCGAAGCCCTATCCGCTGCCGCCCGAGGCCAAACCCTACGCGACCCAGCGGCTGCAGCAGCAGGTGTCGTCGATGGGCTTCCGCGTCGATATCGCGCCCTCGTCGCGGCTGTCGCAGCCCTATGACAACCGCCCCGCCTGTATCGGCAACAATATCTGCAACTGGAATTGCCCGATCGGCGCGAAACATTCGGGCTATCACGTGGTCCAGAAGATCCGCGATCTGGGTGTCGAGATCCGCACGCAGGCGATCGTCGACAAGATCGAGACAGGCGACAAGGGCAAGATCACGGCGCTGTCCTACATCAATCCCGAAGGCGATCGTACGCGACTGACCGCGAAGATGTTCGTGATCGCGGCGCATGGCTACGAGACGCCGAAGCTCCTGTTGATGAACGATCTCGCCAACAGCTCCGACATGGTCGGTCGGCGGCTGATGATCCACCCGACGATCGACATGACATGGCTCTCGCCCGAGCCCTATTGGACGGGGCGCGGCCAGAACATCCACGGCGCGATCATGCAGCGCCGCGCGCTGTCTGACCGAGACAAGGTGCCCTCGACCCGCTATGACCTTCTCAACGCCCCGCCCGAGGAAGGCATCGCACAGGGGCTGTTGAAGGACGGCACGCTCGGCCCCGAGCTCGACGCGAAGATCCGCGACCATTCGGCGCGCGTCTTCACCGCCGAGGCGCTGACCGAGGACCTGCCCGATCCCGCGAACCGGATCGAGGTGAACCCCTCTTGGAAGGACGCCGTGGGTCTGCCCGGCATCAAACTGACCTACAAGCTCTCGGATTATACCAAGGCGAACCTGCCGCGGCTGATGGAGGATTACGCGCGCTTTCTGCAGGCGACCGGCGGCACCCGCGTCTCCGCGCCCGAGAAGTTCATCTGCCAGCAGCACGTGATGGGCACGACAGTCATGGGCAGTAAGGCCGAAGAGGCGGTCTGCGACGCCGATCTGCGCTGTTTCGACCACGAGAACCTGTTTCTGGTGACCACGGGCGTGATGCCGACGGCGGGCGGGGTCAACCCGACCTTGACCGGCATGGCGCTTGCGATCCGCGCGGGCCAGACCATCGCGAAGGAGCTTTGAGATGCGTGTTCTGATCCTGGCCACCGCCGCTTTCGCCGCGATGTCTCCGCTTGCGGCGAATGCGCAATCGGGCTCCGATGCTTCGGGGACCGATCTCGTGAAGCGCGGCAAATACCTCGCCATCGCGGGGGATTGCTCTTCCTGTCACGCGGAGGATTTCTCCGGCGGCAAGAAAATCGAGAGCCCGATCGGCGCGATCTATGCGCCCAACATCACGCCCGACCAGAAGACCGGGATCGGCGACCTGTCCGAGGCGGAATTCGAAGGCGCCCTGCGTCGCGGCAAGTCCGATACGTGGCTTTATCCGGCGATGCCTTACACCCACTACACCGGCCTGACCGATGCCGATGTGAAAGCGCTCTGGGCCTATTTCAAACAGGTCAAACCCGTCGAGAACGAAGTGCCCGAGACCGATCTGGGATTCCCCTTCGTGCGTCCGGCGATGATGGGCTGGAACACGCTGTTTCTCGACAAGGGTCATCCGCCCGGCGCGGCGGACGTCTCGGGCGATCAACTTCAGCGCGGACGCTATCTGGTGGAAACGCTGGAGCATTGCTCGTCCTGTCACAGCCCGCGCGGGACGCTGATGCAGGAGGATACCAGCAAACATCTCGCCGGGGGGATGCTCAACGGTTGGTATGCGCCGAACCTCACGCCGTCGGACAAGGGCGGTCTGGGCGACTGGAGCGAGGCCGATATCGTGGCCTATCTCAGCAAGGGCCGAAATGCGCATGCCGTCGCCGGCGGCGAGATGGGGCTCGTGGTGTCGCGCTCCACCTCGAAGCTGTCGAGCGACGACCTCACGGCGATTGCGAAATACCTGAAGGCTGTGAAGCCGGTCGACACGCAACCCGAGGCCACCGGACCCGACGGTCAGGCGACGCTCGACCTGGCCGCGCTCGAGGTGCCCAACGGCGATTGGAAATCCATGATCGGCCACGACACGACTGACGGGGCGAGGCTCTATCAGGGCGCCTGTGCGACCTGCCACGGCATGAACGGGCAGGGCACCGCCGCGCCAGCGTTGTCCAAGATATCCGACTTGCGCGCTGCGAATGCGACGAATGTCGTGCAGGTGATCGCGCATGGGATCAACATGCCAAACGATGCGCGCCACGTCGCCATGCCTGGGTTCCAGCGCACGATGAGCGACGCGCAGATCGCCTCGGTTGCGAGCTATGTGCGCAGCAATTTCGGAGGTGTCGACGGCGAGGTCACCAAAGGCAGTGTCGCCAACATCCTGAGCGGCAAGCAGCAGGTCAGCTGGATCATCGCGAACGCTGCGCAGTTGGCTTGGGCGGCGATCGCCGTGGCGGTGCTTCTGGTGCTGGCGCTGATCGGTTGGGCTGTGATGCGGACGCGGCGCAGGGCCTGACGCCGCGCCTCACGCGGCAGGCAGATCGACCCGCGTATGATGCCCGTCGAGGCGCATCTCGAAGCTGAGCGTGCCGCCCAGACGGGTCAGCGCGTCGTGCGCGATCGAAAGACCGAGGCCAGAGCCATTCGCATCCGCGCCCTTGCCCTTGACGAATTTCTGCCCCGCCTGCTGCGCGATCTCGGGCGGCAGGCCGGGTCCGTTGTCGTGAATGTCGACGAGGAGCGTATTGCCGGAGGTGGTCACGCTGACCTTGATCGCCGCGCCGTCCGGGCTCGCCTGCACCGCGTTCTCGATCAGGTTGCGCAGGGCGAGCGACAGAAGCAGCGGGTCGCCTTCCACCGTCGGCGCGCCCGGCGCGCTGTCGAGTTCCAGCGTCACGCCGCGCCGCGTGGCCAGCCCCGCCAGATCGCCCAGCACCTGCCGCAGGAGCCCGTTCAGCTCCACCGAAGTGGCGCGCGCCTCGCGACTGTCCACCTGCGCCAGATCGAGAAGTTGGCGCACCATCCGGTCGGTCCGGTCCACCGAGGTCGAGATCGCGGCGAGCGCGTGTTCGCGCGTGTCGGTATCGGGCGCATGGCGCGCGATATGGGCCTGTGTCTTTAGCCCGGCGAGCGGCGTTTTCATCTCATGCGCGGCATAGGCGATGAACTCGCGTTCGCGCCCGCGCGCGGCAGCCAGACGCGCCAGAAGATCGTCGAGCGCGCCTGCAAGCGGGCGGATTTCACGGGGCTGTCGCGCGGTGCCGGGCAGGGCGCGCAGATCCTCGCTGGGCCGCGCGTCCAGATCGCGGGCAAACCGGTCGAGCGGCGCCAGTCCGCGCGAGATCGCGAACCAGATCAGTCCCCACATCACCGGCAGGATCACCAGCGCGGGCCAGAGGAACCCCTCAATCACGTCGCGCACCAGCCGGTTGCGCATCGCGAGACTGTCGCCCACCGTGACCTGCCCGCCCAGATCGGGATCGATGATCGTGTAGACCCGCAGGTCCTTGCCGTCGCGTGTCACATCGCGGAAGCCGGTCGCATCGGCGGGCACCAGCTGCGCGCTCGGCGCCCCGTTCGAGCGTCCGACGAGCCCTTGGGTGAAAGACCAGATCTGGCAGAATTGCTGATGCTCGTAACTCTCGTTATGCGACAGCGTGATCTGCGCGGGGTCGTCCCTGTTCAGCGCGATCTGGTTTTTCGACACCAGCGACGAGACCATCCGCGCCGCCTCTACCAGCCGCGCATCGAGCACCCGCGTCACCTCGGCGCGGGTGGAATTCTCGATCCAGAACACGGCGGACAGCCAGACGGCCAGCGTCGCGCCGGTGAGGATCAGGAAGAGGCGGAGGCGGAGCGAGATGGCGAGGTCTCCTCTGGTCGCAGCCGGTAGCCGATGCCGCGCAGGGTTTCGATGAAATCGCGCCCGAGCTTGGCGCGCAGATGGTGGATATGGACTTCGACGGCGTTGCTCTCGACCTCCTCGTCCCAGCCGTAGAGCCGATCTTCGAGGTCCGATTTCGCGAGCACCCGTCCGGGGCGTTCGGCCAGCGCCTGCAACACCGCGAATTCGCGGCGCGAGAGTTTCAGCGGCCGGCCGTTGAACGCCGCGCTGCGGGTGCCGGGGTCGAGCTCCAGCCCGGCATGGGAAATCTGCGCCGCCGCCCGCCCGTCCGACCGGCGCGAAAGGGCGCGCAGCCGGGCGGCCAGCTCGTCCAGATCGAAAGGCTTGCCGAGATAGTCATCCGCGCCCGCATCCAGCCCCGCGACCCGGTCCTCGACCTGATCGCGCGCGGTCAGCAGCAACACAGGCAACCCGGCCCGGCCCGCGCGCAATTCGCGCAGCAACTCTAACCCGGAGCCGTCGGGCAGCATCAGGTCCAGCACGAGCGCGCGATACTCCGTCCCGGCCAACGCCGCGCGGGCGTCCTCAAGGCAGGACACGACATCGGCGGTGAACCCGGCCATGCCGAGCCCGACCCGCAGGCCGTCCGCCAATATGCTGTCATCTTCGACGACGAGTATGCGCATCTTTTCTCCTTCGCGGCGGATACACCGCACGAATCTTAAGACTGACTTAAGCTTCGCCCGCGATCCGGCCAACATGAACGCAAAGGCTCTTTCCCGTCTATCGCTGCGCGCCCTCTGGGGCGTGTTTCTGGTCTCATTGCTGTTGCCCGGCCTCGCTGCGGCGCAGAGCTTCGATCTTCTGAAGCCTAAAGATGGCAGCGGTCCGCTGTCGCCGGAAGAGGCGTTTCAGGTCGAGACCGAGTGGCAGGATGACGGGACGCTCGCGGTCTCCTTCGATATCGCGCCGGGCTATTACCTCTATCGCGACCACCTGACGGTCAGCGTCGAGGGCGGCGACGCGCCGGTGATCGAGACGCAGCCGGGCGAGATGAAGGACGATCCGAATTTCGGCACGGTCGAGGTCTGGCACGATCACACCGAGGCCGTGGTGAGTGACATTTCCGGCCCGTTCACGCTGCATTGGCAGGGCTGCGAGGAGAAGGGGCTGTGCTACCCGCCACAAAGCCGCGAGATCGTGCCGCCGGGCGGGGCTGCGACTGCACCCGCATCCGGCGCGGCGCAATCGAACCAAGCTGCCGGGGTGCCGGATTATGCGCAGAGTGACGCGTCCTCCGCGCCCCTGATCTCCTCCGAGGCCGAGACCCCCACGCCTCCCGCATCCGCCTCCAAGGGCGATGGAAACAGTCTGAGCCTCTCCTCGGATGATGGCCTCGTCGCGGGGATCGCGGCTAAGGGCGGCTGGGCTCTGGTGGTGGCGTCGTTCTTCGGCTTCGGTCTGCTTTTGGCCTTCACCCCTTGCGTGCTGCCGATGGTGCCGATCGTGGCCGGGATGCTTGGCGCGCAAGGCAAAGACCTGACACCTGCCCGCGGGCTGGCGCTGACCGGGACCTATGTGCTCGCGATGGCGGTGGCCTTCGGGCTTCTGGGCATCGTGGCGGCGTGGTCGGGGCAGAACCTGCAATTCCTGATGCAGGCCCCTGCGACGGTGATCGCGCTGGCGCTGCTGTTCGCCGTCCTCGCGCTGTCCTCCTTCGGCCTGTTCGAGCTGCGCCTGCCGCAGGCGCTGACCAACAAGGTCAGCTCCGTGCAGGGGCGCCGCGGCACGCTCGCAGGCGCGGCGATCCTCGGCTTCACCTCGACGCTGATCGTCGGACCTTGCGTGACGGCCCCGCTGGCAGGGGCCTTCCTTTATATCGCGCAGACGGGCGATGCGGGGCTCGGAGCCTCGGCACTGTTTGCGCTGGGGCTGGGGCAGGGCGTGTTGCTGATGGCCGTCGGGCTCTTCGGCTCGGCGATCCTGCCGCGCATGGGCGAATGGATGGTCGGCGTGAACCGCGCCTTCGGTTTCGTCTTCCTTGGTGTGGCGATCTGGCTCTTGAGCCGCGTCATCGCGGGGCCTGCGATCCTCGCGCTCTGGGCGCTGCTGCTGATCGGCGCGGGCGTGGCTCTGGGTGGGCGCGACCGGTTCGGACCCGAGAGCTCGGGCCTGCGCCGCGTGGGCGGCGCGCTGGGTGTCGCGGCGCTGCTGGCCGGTGCGCTCGAAGGTATCGGCGCGGCGAGTGGGGCTGCCGATCCGCTGCGCCCCCTCACGCCCTTCACCGCAGGCCAGACAGTCATGGCCGCCTCGTCGGACGTGCTGATGGAGGATGACTTCACCCATGTCGAGACGCCTGAGGCGCTCGATGCCGCACTGAACGCGGCCAAAGGCGCGCCGGTGATGCTGATCACCACGGCCGAATGGTGCACCGAATGTGCGACCATCGCGCGCGAGGTGATCCCCGACCCGCAGGTGCAGGCGGCGCTGCGCCACGTCACGCCCATCGCGGTCGATGTGACAAAGACCGGCGCGCCGCAGCAGGCGCTTCTCAAGCAGTTGGGCGTGATCGGCCCGCCGACGCTGATCTTCCTCAGCCCCGACCATTCGGAGGCGCAGGGCACCCGGCTGATCGGGGATGTGACCGCGCCGAAACTCACGACCTCGCTTTCGGAGATCGCTCAATGACCCTCACCCGCTTCGCCCCGCTCGCGCTGATCGCCCTCGCGGCCTGCGCGCCAGAGCCGCCCAGCCCGACCCCGCAACCCGCGCCGCAAGCGCCGCAGCTGAGCGCGCGGGTGAAGGCGATTTACAGTCAGATGGAGGATGACGGCCGCACGATCCCGGCAGTGGATCCGAAGCTTCTCAGCGAAGAGAAAGCCCGTCAGGAGGTCGATTACTGGACCGACGAGCCGCCCGGCACCATTGTCGTCGATCCTTGGGCGCGCAAGCTCTACCTCGTGCAGAAGAACAACCGTGCGCTGCGCTACACGGTCGCCGTGGGCGAGGACGGGCGCGGCTTTTCCGGCGAGGGGCATATCCCCTATCAGCGCGACTGGCCGAGCTGGACGCCGACCAAGAGCATGATCAAGGAAGACTCCGAGCTTTACGGCCCGGTGAAGGACGGGCTTGAAGGCGGGCTCGACAATCCGCTGGGCGCGCGGGCGCTTTACCTGCATCGCGGGAACAAGGACACGCTCTACCGCATTCACGGAACGATGGATGACAGTTCAATCGGCAAGGCGACCTCGGCGGGCTGCATCCGGCTGTTCAATCAGGACATCATCGACCTCGCCGACCGCGTCCGCTCCGGCACGCATGTCGTCGTGCTGACGCGTGCGGAGAGCGGCAAGGGCACGGTGCCGCCGGGCCAGCCGCTGCCGCCCGTTCCCTACTCCCCCGAAGAATTCCCCCAAACCACAGGAGACGACACATGATCGATCGCCGGAATTTCCTCACCCTCGCAGGCGTCGCCGCGGGCTCCACGCTGATCCTGCCGACGGCGAGCCTCGCCGAGACCGACATTTCGCCCGAAGCCGTGTTCCACGATCCCAAAGCGCCCGCGCTTGGCAACTCGGATGGCGACGTCACGCTTGTCGAGTATTTCGACTACCAGTGTCCCTACTGCAAATCGAACCACCCTGTGGTCGAGAAGGTGATGCGCGAGGACGGCAATCTGCGCGTCGTGATGAAGGACTGGCCGATCTTCGGGGCGCCTTCGGTCTACGCCTCGCAACTGGTGCTGGGCGCGCAGAGCATGGGCAAATACGAAGCGGGTCTCGAGGCACTGATGGCGACGCAAGGAAAGCTGTCGAACGACCTGATCGAGAAGACGCTCTCCGAGGCAGGGGTCGACCCGGACAAGGCGATGGCGGGCTACAAGGCCAACCGCAAGGAGATCGACGCTCTGCTCTCGCGCAATGATGCGCAGGCGGTGGCGATCGGGCTGCGTGGCACGCCCGCCTATATCGTCGGCCGCGACGTCTATCCCGGCGCGGTCGATGCCGACACGCTGCGCAAGGCGATCAGCGACGCGCGCCAGCCCTGAGCTGCGCGCCACGTCGGCGGACAAACGAAAGGCCCCGGGGGTGAAGCGAACCCCGGGGCCTTTCTCATCGCGGGCCTCCCCCGGACGGGGAAGACGCCTGCGATCAGCTGTTGTCGCCGTCTTTCCAGATGCGCAGCGTGCTGACCTTCGCGCCGCCGTTCAGGCCCGAGCTGTCGAAGACATAGACGCGCGGCTTGCCGGTCTCGACATTCGCGGTCGCATTGGCGTTGACGACGGTGATGCCCGCGCCCGCGCCGACATGCCATTCGCCGCCGTTCTGCACTTCGCTGACCGATTTCTTGGTCGGGAAGACGTAGATCTGGCTCGCCTGCTTGGCGCCGAGCTGGAGGCCGACCGACGCTTTGCCGATGTCGTAATAGCCCTGAACCTTGCCATTCTCGATCAGCGCGCCGGAGCCGCCCGAACCGCCGATGCCGAGGTCGACCGTGGTCACTTCGGGGAAGACCAGAGCGGCTGCGGAATTGGTCGCGACCTGCTGGCAGGTCTCCTGGAGGCTGGCGCATTGCTGAAGCGCAGCGGCCACGTGCTTGTCGAGATCCGGACGCGGCTTGACGCCTTTCGCGTGGTCCATCGCATTGGCGGGCGAGCCTGCGAGCGCCATCGTGCCCATCAGGGTTGCGGCGATACCAGCGGTGAGGGTGCGGGTCTTGGATTTCATGAGATGCCTCCTTTTGAAATTACGAAAATGAAACGGCCCCGCAGGCTGTACGTTCCTTTTCGGATCAATCACATAGGGCAAAAAAACGTGTCGGAACCGAAGGCGCGATCCGCGAATTCGCGCGCCCGGACGAACGAGGTGAGGCTGCCCAGTTTTTGTTACGCGGAAAGGCTGTCGAGCACCGTGCCCATGATCGCCGCCGTGTCGCGCCAATCGGGCAGGGCGGTCCCCGCCACCGCCGAAGCCGCGGCCATTCGCTCCCGCAGTTCTCCGTCTTGGAGAAGCTGTCGCAGCGCCTCGGCGAAGTCGAGATGCGCGTCCACCGGCACGAGAATCCCGGCATCGGGCGGCACCGTGTCGGGCACCGCGCCCGTGCGGCAGGTCACGATGGGCAGCCCATGCAGCATCGCCTCGCCGAAGACGATCCCGTAGCCCTCGTAGCGCGTCGCCAGTGCGAAGATCGAGGCCTCGCGATAGGCGGTGTCCAGAGCGTCGCGCTCCATCCGTCCTGCGAGCTGCACGCGCTCTGCCAGTCCCAGCTGATCGATCCTTGCCGCGAGCGCATCGGCGACCTCCGGGTCATGCGCGCTGCCCACGATCTGCGCGCGCCAGTCCAGATCGGCGATCTCTGCCAAGGCATCGATCAGCACGTCATGGCCCTTGCGCGGCGCCAATAGCCCGACCGCGAGGATCAGCGGCGGGGTGGCTTTCGCGCTCTCCAGCACCGGCGGACGGTCGAAACCCGGTAGCGCGATCGAAATTCGCTCCGGCGCGACGCCGAATTCCTTTTGCAAAATGGCGCTGGTATGCGGGCTCGGCACGACGACATGGGCGGCGCGGCGCAGGTTCTCCGCCTCCCGTGTCAGCAGGTGGCGCGCGCGGTCCTCGGTCAGCCCGGTCTCGAGCCCCAGCGGATGGTGCAGCATCGCCACCACGGGCGCGGACATCGCGTCGAGCACTTCCGTGTCGATAGACCCGAAGACCAGCCCGTCGAGGATCACCGGCACATCCGCGGGAATGGCGGTCAGTTGGCGGCGCGCGGTCTTGGTCTCCTCAAGCGTCGCATCGGGGAAGCCGGGCGGCAGTTCCAGATGCTCCACGCGGCGCCCCTCGGCCCGCAGCGCCACGAGCAGCTTGCGCTCGTAGATGAACCCGCCGGTCAGTTGCGTGATGTCGCCCGGAATGGCGAAAACGGCTGGCGTCATGTCGTGTCTCTCCCGATCTCATGTGGCGCGTTGCGCGGCCCCGTCGCGGCGCAGCACGGCGCGCTCGACCCGCTCGATTCCGAGATAGGCCAGAACCGCCACGAGGGCGAGGAGGACCGCCGAACTCCAGAGCATTCCGTTGTCAGGGGTGGAGGCGGTAAGCGCCATCAGCCCGCTCAGCGCCCGCGCGTGGATCGACGCTGCACGATCTGAAAACCGAGGTCGACGATCTTCTCCTGCGTGGCGCTGCCTGATAGCGCGTCAAGGATCAGTTGCACCGCGCCTTCGCCCATTTCGCGGCGGAAGGTGCGCACCGAGGAGATCGACGGTTCGGCAGCGGCCATCATCTCCATGTCGTTGAACCCGCAGATGCCAAGATCGTCGGGAATGCGCAGGTTGCGGCGCTGCGCTTCGAACATCGCCCCCAGAGCGAGGTCGTCATTGATGCAGAAGATCGCGTCGGTCTCGGGGGCGAGATCCATCAGCTGCGCGAGCAAATGACTGCCCAGCGTCACAGAGGAGGGGCGGGTGGTCGTCTGGATGCGCTTGCCTTCCTCGATGCCATGCGCACGCAATTCGTCGCGGAACCCATGCAGGCGGCGCTGCGTGCGCGGATCCATCCGCGCGCCGAGGAAACCGGGGCGGCGATAGCCCTGCGCGATCAGATGCGCGGTGGCGGCACGGGCGGCGTCGTAATGCGAGAACCCGATCATCCGGTCATAGGGGGCGCTGCCGGTCTCCATGATCTGCACGACCGGACAGCCCGCCTCGCGCAACAGCGCCTGCGCGGCCTCGGTCTGGTCGATTCCGGCGACGATCAGCCCGGCGGGGCGCTGGCGCAGGAAGACGCGGATCAGGTTCTCTTCCGACAGCGGCGCGTAGCGCGAATAACCGAGCTGCACCGAGTGATGCGTGCCTTCGACCGCAGAATAGATCCCGTCCATCACATCGGCGAAGACGTTGTTCGACACCGAGGGCAGGATCACCCCGATAATGTCCGACCGCGTCGAGGCGAGGGCGCGGGCCGCAGGGTCCGGCAGGTAGCCGAGCGATTCGATTGCGGCGGCGATCTTGTCCCGCACGGCCGGCGAGACGACCTCGGGATTGCGCAGGGTGCGCGAAACAGTGGCAACGCTTACACCGACTTGGTCGGCGACGTCGCGCATCGTAACTGACTTGTTTTCGTTGTTTTTACCCATTGCCTCTCCCCTGGGGCGCGTCTCTCTTCGAAAAGCGCGATTGACGAATGTAACCGCTTACATTACGCTTCTGTGTCCAGGAAACACCTGTGAACCCGGTAAGGCAAGATGGCAAACAGCAGCAGCGCAAACGCGATACCAGTCCTTGTGATGGGCGTTTGCGGCACCGGCAAGACGACGGTGGCGCAGCGCGTGGCGCAAGCGGTGGACGGCGTGTTCCTCGATGCTGACGATTTCCATCCGCCCGAGAATGTCGCGCATATGGCTGCCGGTCTGCCGCTCAACGACGAGATGCGCTGGGACTGGCTCGACCTCGTGGCGAAGGGCGTGATCGAGGCGGGGCGCGACGGCAGGACGGTCGTTTTCGCCTGTTCGGCGCTCAAGCACTCGTACCGGGATCGCCTGCGCCAAAGCCTCGGTGTGATGCATCTCGCGCATCTCACCGGGCCGCGCGACCTGATCGCTCAGCGGATGGCCGCGCGCGAAAACCACTATATGCCGATCGCGCTGCTCGACAGTCAGCTGGCCGATCTGGAAATGCCGGGGCCCGACGAGGCCCCGCTGAGCTGCGATATCCGCGAAGCGCCCGAGGCGCTTTGTACGCAGATATTGAACGCCTGGGGCCTCACGGCCCCACAAGTTTGATTTCGTCTTTTAAGGGAGGACACCATGACGAAACCGATCCGTAAAATCGCCCTCGCGAGCGTCGCCATCGTGGCGCTGGCCAGCGCCGCGAATGCCGAAACCCACAAGTACAAGTTCCAAAGCTCGGACCCGGCGGGTAACCCGAACTTCGAACTGCAGCAGAACTGGGCGAAGGACCTCGCGGAGCGCACCGACAACCAGATTCAGGTCGAGATGATGCCCGTGGGCTCTGTCGTCGAGCATAACGAGACGCTGGACGCGACCGGCGCCGGCATCATCGACGGCATCGTGACCGACATCTCCTATTTCGCGGGCAAGGACCCGGCCTTCTCGCTGCTGGGCAACCCGGTCGGCGCATGGTCGAGCACCGATCAGCTGCTGGACTTCATGAACAATGGCGGTGGCCAGCAACTCGCGAACGACCTGTTCGAGCCCTATGGCGTGCATTACGTCGGCTCGACCACGACGGGCCTCGAGTCGCTCGTCTCGAAAGTGCCGCTTGATGGCGTGGCGGACCTGAAGGGTCTGAAGATGCGCGCGCCCGAAGGCCTCGTGCAGGACGTGTTCGCCGCGGCAGGTGCTGCTCCGGTGAACCTGCCGGGTTCGGAAGTCTACACCGCGCTCGACAAGGGCGTGATCGACGCGGCCGACTACACCGTGTTCTCGACCAACCAGGCGCAGGGCCTCAACGACATCGCGCCGAACCCGGTCTATCCGGGCTTCCACTCGATGCCGCTCGTGGGCGTCGCGATGAACAAGAAGGAATGGGACAGCCTGTCTCCCGACCTGCAGAAAGCTTTCCAGGAGTCGGTGAAGGAATTCGCGACCAACGAGGTCAGCGACCTCGCAGCGGCCGACAAGAAGGCCGTGGCCAAGGCCGAAGCGGGTGGCAAGATCCATATCCACAACTGGTCGGATGAAGAGCGCGCCAAGTTCCGCCGCATCGCGATCACCCAGTGGGAAAAGGTTGCCAAGAAGTCGGACAAGGCACAGCACGTCTATGACGTCCTGACCGCCTACCTGAAGAAGAACAACCTTCTCTGATACCCTATCGGTGCGGGGCTGCGATCGCGGCCCCGCATCTTTTCCTGTTTCCTGACAGCAGCGGTTTTTGCAATGTCACAACCCGATAAGACCGGGGTGGATCACCCCGCACATGATCCGCACACGCCGGAACCGGTGCAAAACGAGGACGAGGCGGCGACCATCCCCGAAGCGGGCATCCTCGGCCGCGCGATCAACGCGGTGGGCATCGTCTTCGCGCTCGGCATCATCGCCTCCGCGCTGATCCTTCTGAACGAGGTCGTGCTGCGCTACGGCTTCGACAGCCCGACGATCTGGGCGCATGAGACGACGATCTTCCTCTGCGCGATGGCCTTCGTCTATGGCGGGCTCTACTGCGTCGTGCGCAACAGCCATATCCGCGTCGTGCTGATCTACGATCTGGTCACCGGCCGGGCGAAGCGCATCCTCGACGCGATCATCTCGCTGATCTGTCTGTTCGCGGCCGGTTTCTTCGCCTGGGCCGCCTACGGCATGGTGATGAAGGCGATTTTCCGTCCCGGTGGCGAGGTCCATTTCGAGACTTCGGGCAGCGCCTGGGATCCGCCATTCCCGGCCTATCTCAAGATTTTCCTTCTCGTCGTGCTCTGCCTCATGGTCGTGCAGTTCATCGTCATGGCGGTGAACTACCTGCGCGGCGCCTTCGCATCGGAGGCGGGTAAATGATCGAACATCTGCTGAGTTTCGACCTCTCTGCGCTGGGCATCGGCTACGGCACGGTTCTGCTGTTCGCGCTGCTCATCGGTCTTCTGCTGACCGGCATGCCGCTGGCTTTCGTGACGCTGCTCGTCGCGCTGATCTTCGCGCTTGGCTGGTTCGGGCCGATGGCGGTGCCGCTGATCACCAGTCGCGTCTATTCCTTCGTCTCGAGTTTCGTCTTCGTCTCGGTGCCGATGTTCGTGATGATGGCGGCGCTTCTTGACCGATCCGGCATCGCACGCGATCTGTTCGAGGCGATGAAACTCGTCGGCGGTCGGATGCGCGGCGCGGTGGCGGTGCAGACGATCTTCGTCTCGGTCATCCTCGCGGCAATGTCGGGCATCATCGGCGGCGAGATCGTGTTGCTGGGTCTTCTGGCCCTCCCGCAGATGATCCGCCAAGGCTACGACCGCAAGCTCGCCATCGGCGTGATCTGCGCGGGCGGTTCGCTGGGCACGATGGTGCCACCGTCGATCGTGCTGATCATCTACGGCCTGACCGCAAACGTCTCCATCGGTGACCTGTTCACCTCGGCCTTCATACCGGGCTTCATGCTCGCGGCCTTCTACGTGATCTTCGTGATCATCCGCGTGAAGCTGAACCCCGATCTGGCCCCCATGCCGGAGCCCGACGACCGTCCGTGGTCCGAGAAGATCAAGCTCCTCAAAGGCCTGATCCTGCCGGTGCTGGTGATCGGTTTCGTGCTGGGCTCGATCTATGGCGGGATCGCCTCGGTCACCGAGGCCTCGGCGCTTGGCGTGGCGGGCGTGATGCTCTCGACCATCATCCGGGGCGAGCTGACGCTTTCGATGCTGAAAGGCGCCGCACTGCAGACGCTCGCGACCTGCGGGATGATCGTCTGGATCGGTATCGGTGCCTCGGCTCTGGTCGGCGTGTTCAACCTGATGGGCGGGATCGATTTCGTGTCGTCGCTGCTGAAAGGCGTCTCGGACACCCCGATCATCGTGATCCTGACGATGATGGCGATCCTGTTCTTCCTCGGGATGTTCCTCGACTGGGTCGGGATCGCGCTTCTGACGATGCCGATCTTCGTGCCGATCGTGAAAGATCTCGGCTACGATCCGGTCTGGTTCGGCGTGGTCTTCGCGATGAACATGCAGGTGAGCTTCCTGTCGCCGCCCTTCGGGCCAGCCGCGTTCTACCTGAAATCGGTCGCACCGAAGGACATCTCTCTGGGCGAGATCTTCCGCTCGCTGCTGCCCTTCATCGCGATCCAGATCCTCGCGGTGGGGCTGCTGGTGGCCTTCCCGGCGATCACCGGGCACTGAAGCGGAACGGATTGAAACGAAAAGAGGCGGGCTTTCGGGCCCGCCTCTTTGCATGTCTGAGTGTCGCGCCGTGCCTCAGGCGGCGGCGGGTTGCTCGCGAAACTCGCTGAGCACTTCGGCGGCGATCTTGAAGGACTTCTGACGCGCATCGGCGTCGTGGATCATCCCGGTCACCATCAGCTCGTCGGGCTCGTATTGCGCGATCAGGCGCGCCAGATCATCGCGCACCTTGTCTTTGGAACCGGTGGCCGAGCAGGAGAGCGCGCGCTGCACCTGAACCATCATCTGCGGCGGTACTTCGGACAGATCCTCGGTCGGGTGCGGCAGCTTGCCGGGCTTGCCCGAACGCAGCCGCGCAAAGGCCAGCACCTGAGACGAGCGCAGATATTGCGCCTCCTCATCGGTGTCGGCGGCAAACACCCCGGCGGCCATCATCGCGTAAGGCTTGTCGAGATAGGCCGACGGGCGGAAGCTCCGGCGATAGATGTCGAGCGCATCGCCCAGCATGTCGGGCGCGAAATGCGACGCGAAGGCGTAGGGCAGGCCGAGATAGGCGGCGAGCTGCGCGCCGTAGAGGCTCGAGCCGAGGATCCAGATCGGCACATGCGTGCCTGCGCCCGGAATGGCGCGCACCCGGAAAGTCTCGGCCTCGTCGCTGAAATAGGCGAGCAGTTCCTGCACGTCTGCAGGGAACGTGTCCTCGGGCGACATATTGCGGCGCAGGGCGCGGGCGGTGCCGCCATCGGTGCCGGGCGCGCGGCCCAGGCCGAGGTCGATCCGGTCGGGATAGAGCGTGGCCAGCGTGCCGAACTGCTCGGCGATCACCAGCGGCGCGTGGTTGGGCAGCATGATGCCGCCCGCGCCGACGCGCATCGTCTTGGTCACCGAGGCGACATGGCCGATCAGCACCGAGGTCGCGGCGCTCGCGATGCCGGGCATGTTGTGATGCTCGGCCAGCCAGAAGCGGTGATAGCCCGCGTCTTCGGCCATCCGGGCCAGATCGGCTGGTCCCGCCAGCGCATCGGCTGCGGTCTTGCCTTCGGGCACGGGCGACAGATCGAGAATTGAGAATTGCTGCATGGGGAACCTCCGTCGGGGCAGAGCTAGCGCGCCGCGCAGAGCTGTCCAACGCCGCGCGCGCCTGTTGATCCCTGACTTATGACCCCGCGTTCCGCTTTGCGAGGGGGCGGCGGGTCTGCATAGTGCGCAGAGCCAAGCGAGGAGGATGGACATGGCCGACCCGGTGCAGATTTCGGTGAGCGCGCAAGGCGTGGCGGAGGTGACCCTCAACCGCCCCGAAAAGAAGAACGCCTGGACCTTGGAGATGTTCGACGCGCTGGCTGAGGCGGCGCAGAGCCTGTCGCAAAAAAAGGGTCTGCGCGCGGTCATCCTGAGCGGCGCGGGCGGCTGTTTCTCGGCCGGGCTCGACCTGACCGTGATGCAAGGTTTCGCCGCCGATCTGGCGGGGGTGAAGGCGCAGATGGCCGAACACGATGCGCAGGGTGCGAACCGCTTTCAGCGCCCGGTGACGCGATGGGCGCAGCTGCCCGTGCCGGTGATCGCGGCGATCGAGGGCGTGGCCTTCGGGGCAGGGATGCAGCTGGCTCTGGGCGCGGATTTCCGGATCGTGGCGCCCGATGCGCGGCTGTCGATCATGGAGGCGAAATGGGGGCTGATCCCCGATATGGGCATCTCGCAGAGCCTGCCGAAACTGGTCCGGGCGGATACCGCGAAAGAGCTGATGATGACGGGCCGGGTGCTGGAGGCCGAGGAGGCACAGCGGCTCGGTTTGATCACGCGCGTGGCCGAGAGCCCTCTGCAAGCGGCGCGCGACATGGCCGCCGAATTCACCCTGCGCTCCCCCGAGGCGCTGGCTGCGAGCAAGGCGCTGGTGGAGCAGGCGTGGACGATGCCGCCCGGCGACGGTTTGGCGCTGGAGGCTGAGTTGCAGGCGGAGATCATCGGCGGTCCCGCGCAGATGGAAATGGTGATGGCGAACCTGCAAAAGCGCCCGCCGAATTTCTCTCAAGGATAGAATGTCAGCGAAATGTCTATAAGGTGAGGGCGTAAACGCACGAAAGGAGAGCGCCGCTCATGCCCGCAGGAGAACGCCGCATCGTCTCATCCCGCCATCTGGCCGAAGGGCCGGGCTGGGAAGCCTCGGAATTCGAATACGGGATGATCATCGCCTACAACTCCTTCGCGCGATGGATGCAGCGCTGCATGGCGGCTTCGGGGATGGAGCTGTCGCCGCTCGAAATCCTCGTGCTGCACAACACCAATCACCGCGACCGCGAAAAGCGGCTCAACGACATCACGTTCCTGCTCAATATCGAGGACACGCATACGGTCAACTATGCGCTGCGCAAGCTGTTGAAACTGGGGCTTCTGGATTCCGAAAAGCGCGGCAAGGAAGTGTTCTACCGCACTTCTGAAAGCGGGCGCGAGCTGTGCGAACGCTATCGCAAAGTGCGCGAGGAATGCTTGCTCGAGCCGATCCAGAAAGGCGGCATGGCGGGGGAAGACCTACGCGAGATCGCCTCGGCCCTGCGGGTGCTCTCGGGCTATTACGATCAGGCGAGCCGCGCGGCCTCCTCGCTCTGAGGCCGCGCGTCGGTTCGGTCAATTGCCCATCAGCGAGGGCAGGTAGGTCACGATCCCCGGCACCAGCGTGATCAGCAGGACCGCCAGCAACAGCAGCCCGAAGAAGGGCAATGCCGCGCGGGCGACCTTGAGGATGTTGTAGCCGGTCAGCCCCTGAATCACGAAGAGGTTGAAGCCCACGGGCGGGGTGATCTGGCTCATCTCGACGACCAGCACGAGGTAGATGCCGAACCAGAGCGGGTCGATCCCGGCGGCCTCCACCATCGGCAGGATGATCGAAGTGGTCAGCACCACGACCGAGATCCCGTCGAGGAAGCAGCCCAGCAGGATGAAGAACACCGTCAGTACCGCCAGCAGGGCCGTAGGCGACAGCCCGAACGTGCCGATCCACGCCGCGAGGTTGCGCGGGATGCCCGTGAAGCCCATCGAGACCGACAGCACCGAGGCCGCCAGCAGGATGAAGGCGATCATCGCGCTGGTGCGCGTGGCCGAGAACAGCGCCTCCTTGAAGTCGCGCCAGCGGAAGCTGCCCGTCGCCATCGCAAGGATCACCGAGAAGACCACGCCGACGGCCGCCGCATCGGTGGGCGAGGCGACGCCGGTATAGATCGAGCCGATCACACCGCCGATCAGGATCACGATCGGGATCAGGCGACGCGACGCGCGCAGCTTCTCGCGCAGGTTCAGGCTGATGTCCTCGCGCGGGATCGACGCAGGGTTCATCCAGGCGCGCAGCGCTACATAGCCGCCGAACAGGCTCACCAGCATCAGCCCCGGCAGGATGCCCGCGATGAAGAGGCGCGCGATGGATTGCTCTGTCGCGACGCCATAGACGATCAGGATCACCGAGGGCGGGATCAGGAAGCCCAGCGTGGCCGAACCCGCCAGCGTGCCCAGGATCAGGCTCTCGGGATAGCCGCGGCGGGTGAGCTCGGGCACCGACATGCGCCCGATCGTGGCCGCCGTCGCCGCCGACGAGCCAGAGACGGCGGCGAAGATCGCACAGCCCAGCACGTTCACATGTAGCAAGCGGCCCGGCGCGCGGCCCAGCCACGGGGCGAGGCCGGAGAACATATCCTCGGACAGCCGTGAGCGGAGCAGGATTTCTCCCATCAGGATGAACAGGGGTAGAGCCGCCAGCGGCCAGCTATGGCTGTGGCCCCAAAGCGTGGTCGCCATCACCAGCCCGGTCGGCGCGCCGGAGAAAAAGGCCAGCCCGGCCAGCGCCACGATCAAGAGCGACAGCGCCACCCAGACGCCGCCCGCAAGCAGCACCAGAAGCAGCCCCAGAAGAATTGCGAAGGTCATCGGATCGGACATGGTTTACTCCGAAACATCATCGACGAGCACGGGGCGCTTGGCGCGGATGCTCTCGATCAGCGTGTCGAGGAAGGCAAGCGCCAGAAGGCCCAGCCCGACCACCATCGTGCATTGCGGGATCCAGATCGGGATCGCGACGATGCCGGTGGACATATCGCCGTAATGCAGGCTCTCGAGCATCAGCGAGGTCGCGAACCACACGGCGTAGACGCTGGCCACGAAGCCAAGCGCGAGTGCCACGATCTCGGCCACCCATTGGCCGCGCGCGGGCAGGCGGGTCAGCACGAGATTGACGCGGATATGGCTGCCGTGGCGCAGCGTATGGGCCAGCGCCATGAAGCTTGCCGTCGCGAGGAAATAGCCCGCGAAATCGGCATAGGAGGGGATCGTGTAGGACAGGGCGGGACCGCCCAGACGGGCGAGCACGTTCAGCCCGACCTGTGCCGTGACCAGCAGGCAGATCGCGAGGATCGAGACGGCCGCGATCCCTCCGGACAGAAGATAGACCTGATCGAGCAGGCGACGCATGGCGAAAGCTCCGAAGGCTTGAAGTGGGGGTGAGCATCGAAAAAGGCCCTCCCGCGCGGGACGCGGAAGGGCCGGATCGGGCGGGCTCAGTTGCCCTGATAGGCGTTGAGCACCTCAAGCGCGTCGGGGCTGGCTTTCTCTTTCCAGTTCGCCAGCATCTCGTCGCCGATCTTCTTCAGCCCTTCTTCGAGTTCGGGGCTGGGATCGACGATCGCCATGCCGTTTTCCTTCATCACGGCGGTCTTCTCGGCGGCCTCTTTCTTCGACATTTCCCAACCGCGGGTCTGCGCGGTGGCGGCGGCATCCATCACCGCGGTCTGCTCGTCTTCGTTCAGACGGTCGAAGGCGCGCTTGTTCACCACGACGATGTTCTTGGGCAGCCAGGCGTCGATCTTGGTGTAGGTATCCACGAAGTCCCAGGCCTTGGAATTCGCACCGGTCGAGGGCGAGGTGATCATCGCCTGCAGCTGACCGGTCGAGAAGGCCTGCGGAATGTCGACCGCCTCCACCTGCACGGGCGCGGCCTTGGCGAGCGTCGCAAACTCTTCCAGCGCCGGGTTATAGGCGCGGAAGCGCAGCCCCGCGAGGTCGTCCACGGATTTGATCTCGCCATTGGTATAGAGGCCCTGCGCCGGCCACGGCACCGAGAACAGCGGCATCAGGCCCTGCTTGTCGAGCAGCTTGGTGATGACGGGCTTCTGCGCCTCCCACAGCTTTTCGGCCTGATCGTAGCTGGTGGCGAGGAAGGGCTGGCTGTCGACGCCGAAAGCCAGATCCTCGTTCGAGAGCGTCGAGAGGAAGAACTCCCCAAGCGGCACCTGACCCGAGCGCACGGCGTTCTTGATCTCGGAATGCGGGAAGAGCGAGCCCGCGGAATGCACCTTGATCTCCAGCTTGCCGTCGGTCGCTTTCGACACGTCCTCGGCGAAATCGCGGATGTTCACGGTGTGGAAGGTGGTGTCGCCATAAGGCGTCGGCATGTCCCAGGTCTGCGCCTGAACGGCCGTGCCCAGCCCCAGCGCAACCGCGAAGCTTGCAGCAAATCTGATCATATCTCTCTCCTGTCGGGTCGCGGCGGAATTCGTGTCCGCCTCCTTTTCATAACGTTGACAAATTGTCAGTAAAATGAAATCAAAGTCAACGATAAGTTTCAAAATCGCGGTCTGAGCCAGTGGAGATGCCCTGACATGATGCTCGAAGAAGCATTGCGGCCCGGAACGGCCCAAGCGGATCGGCCGCAGATTTTGCCGGCTGGTGGGAACGGGCTGCTCGTGCGGTTCGCGCTGGTCGCGGAGCCGCGTGCGATTGCGGCGGCGCAGAGCTTTCATCAGCGTGTGACGGAAAGCGATCTGTCCGGTCTGCGCGATATCGTCCCGAGCCTCGTGTCGGTTCTTCTGCGTTTCGATCCTGAGACAGTGACGAGGGCCGAGATGGCTCAGCGGCTGGAGGCCCTGCTATCCGAGGCCGATTGGCAAAGTGCGGCGCCGCATCCCGCGCAGCGTGTCTGGCATCTGCCTGTCGCGTTTGGGGGCGACCACGGTCCCGATCTGGAAGAGGCGGCGAAGCTCGCGGGTCTTTCCCCTCAGGCGGCCATCGACGAGATCACCGCGACCCCGCTGAGTGTTCTCGCCATCGGCTTCGCCCCCGGTCAGCCCTATCTCGGCCTGCTGCCCGAGCATTGGAACCTCGCGCGCCGGTCCGAGCTGAACCCGCGCGTCCCGAAAGGCGCGCTCTGCGTGGCGGTGCGCCAGCTCGTTCTCTTCGCGAATGCCTCGCCCACCGGCTGGCATCAGATCGCGCGGACCGCCTTCGATGTGTTCCGCCCCGATCAAAGCGACCCCGTGCCGCTGCGTGCGGGCGACGAGGTTCGCCTCGCGCCGGTCTCCGGCACCGAGATGGACGCGCTGCTGAAGGCGGGCGATCCGATGGGCGGCGCGCGCTGCGAGGTGCGGTCATGAGCAGCGGGTCGGTGATCCTGCGCGCCCTCGGGCCAAGCGTGAGTGTGCAAGACATGGGCCGCCCCGGCCGCATGGCGCAAGGCATCTCGCGCGGAGGCGCGGTCGATCCGCTGGCACTGGTCGAGGCGGCGGCGCTTCTGGGGTCGCGCAGTCCGGCGCCCGCGCTGGAAATGGCGGTGAGCGGCGGGCGGTTCGAGGTCACGTCGCCTTCGCGGATCGCGCTGACCGGGGCGCCGATGCAGGCGGAGCTTGATGGACGCTCCCTGCGCTGGGGCGCGAGCCACAGAATGGAACCGGGCGAGGTGCTGTCGATCGGTGCCGCGCGCGCAGGCATGTTCGGCTATCTCACCTTCGCGGGCGGGATCGAGACGCCCGAAGTGCTGGGCAGCCGCTCCGCACATCTCGCCGCCGGGATCGGCTCGGCGCTGGACACGGGTGCGCGCCTGCCGCTTGGCACGGACCCCGAGCCCGACGCGCCCGCGATGGTTCTCACGCAGGACGACCGTTTCTCGGGCGGCACGCTGCGGATCATCCCGGGGCCGCAGACGGGCCTCTTCGACGAGGAGCCCTTCGCACGGCTCACCACGACCGAATTCACCCGCGCGCGGCAGGGCAACCGTCAGGGTGTGGCGCTCGAGAGCGATGCGCCCGCGCTGACCTCGGACAAGGCCGAGGGGCTCGCCTCGGATGTGATCTTCGAGGGGGACATCCAGATGACCGGCGCGGGCACGCCCTATGTGCTGCTCGCCGAATGCCAGACCATCGGCGGCTACCCTCGGATCGGCACCGTGCTGCCCTGCGATCTGCCGCGCGTGGCCCAGGCCGCGCCGGGGACGAAGCTACGGTTCGAAGTGGTGACGCTGGACGAGGCCGACGCGCTGGCGCCGCGCTGGGAGGCGCAGCTGCAGGCGCAACGCGCCAAGCTGCGCCCGCTGATCCGCGATCCGCACGACATTCATGACCTGCTCGGCTACCAATTGATCAGCGGCGTGACGGCAGGGCGCGAGTTGGAGGAAGAGAATGGCTAAGATCGACCTGAACGCCGATATCGGCGAGAGCTTCGGCCCGTGGGTGATGGGCAACGACGCGGCGCTGATGGAGGTGATCTCCTCGGCCAATGTCGCCTGTGGCTTTCACGCGGGCGACCCGGATGTGATGGCGCAGACGATGCGGACGGCGGTGGCCAATGACGTCGGCATCGGCGCGCATCCGGGCTTTGCCGATCTGCAGGGCTTCGGGCGTCGCAGGCTTAGCCTCAGCGCCGAGGAACTGACCAATCTGGTGACCTATCAGCTGGGCGCGGCGCAGGCGATGGCCCGCGCGGCGGGCGGCGCAGTGCGGCATTTCAAACTGCACGGGGCGCTGTCGAACATGGCTTCGGAGAATGCCGAGATCGCCCGCGCCTGCTATGCCGCGGCGCTGAAGGTGCAGCCCGAGATCATCCTCGTCGTGCTGCCGCAAACCGCGATGGAACAGGTCGCGCGCGATTTGCAGGCCAATTGGGCGGGCGAGATTTTCGCCGATCGCGCCTATGAGGACGACGCCTCGCTGGTGGCGCGCTCGATCCCCGGTGCGGTGCTGCATGACGCCGAAGAGGTCGGCGCGCGGATCGAGACGATGCTGCGCAAAGGTGCGATCGTGACCGCGTCGGGCAAGGAAATCCCCTGCAAGATCGACACGGTCTGCCTGCATGGCGACGGGGCGGAGGCGCTGGCGATGGCGCGCGCTCTGCGCGGGCATCTGACCGGGGCCGGTTTCGAGATCGCGCCCTTCGGCTAAGGCCGGTCTGCGGTCAGATCGTCCGCGCGCCCATCATCACGCGCGGAGCTTCATGTCCTGTGGACACAGATCATGCCGCTTCGCCCAATGCAGGAGCGTGTCGTCGAACTGCTCGGGCGGGACGCCTTCGAGCCCGGGAAATTCATGCAGGATAATCCGCAACGCGCGGCGCTGGTCCTCGGTTAGGCGGTCGTCGTGCCACAGCCGGTAGATACCGCGCGGCAGGCGGCGCTCGGGTCTCGCGGTGCTGTAGAACAGCGCGAAGGGAATGGATTTCACCTGTGCGACATAGCTGGACAGTTGCGGCAGGAATTGTCCCATGAACCCGTCAGAGCCGGACGGGAAGACTTCGGCCAGCGCCATCACCGCACGGCCCTGCGCCGCCGCCTGCGTGGTGGAGAAGACGAAGCTCACCGCCAGCGTCAGCACCAGCATCCCCGTCACCCCGGTAACGACGGAAATCAGCGACCAGCCGGTGCCTGCGGGCGTCGCCTAGCCCCCACCCAGCGTCGAGAGCAGATGCCCCGCATAGGAGAGGCTGTCACCGAAGCTCGCCGCGGGGAGCCCTTTGGTCGTTTCCAGAGATCGGGTTGCGGCGAAGAAGATCAGGCTCCAGCCGAAGGCGACCATGATGATCCAGACGCCGCCGAGCCATGCCATCGTCACCGGGCCGCAGATGCGATGCGCGATCCGCGTGTGCCCGAAGCTGCGGATGCGCTTGAAACCGAACCGCGCAATGGCCAGCGAGATCGCGCCGGACTGCCCCGCACCAAGCGCGCAGAGCAGAATGTCCCAAAGCGAGATCGCGACGATGGCGGCGCCGAGGAGGATCAGGAAAGTGGTCACAGGGGGCTCCGGAAGTTGGAAAGGGTGGGCGGTCAGGCGGTCTCGGGCCTGACCAGCGGCAGGTAGTGGCGCCGTGTCATCATCATCAGAACGGCCAGCAGCGGGGTCGCGAGCGCAAGGCCGAGCAGGCCGAAGAAGCTCCCCATCAAAAGCTGGAACGCGATGATGAGGGCCGGAGGCAGCGACATCGCCTTTTCCTGAATCTGCGGCGTGATCAGGTTGCTCTCGAGCGCCTGCACCGCGAGGTAGAGGGCCACGACCCAGAGCATCGTGATCGGGCTGACGGTCAAGGCCATCGCCAGCGCAGGGATCGCCGACAGGACCGGGCCGATATTCGGAATGAAGGTCAAAAGCCCCGCAAGGATCGCAAGGATCGCGGCCAGCGGCACGTTCAGCGCCCACAGTCCGACGAAGGTCAGCAGGCCGATCACCGTCATCGAGATCAGCTGCGCAAACAGCCAGCCCGACAGCGCGGCCCAGCCGGTCGCGAAGCTCGCGACGACCCAGTCACGCTTGGAGGCGGGAAAGAGGGCTGCAATCCCGCGCCGATAAAGCTGCGGCTCCACCGCGCCATAGACGCCGATGAACAGGATCAGCATCGCATTCCCGATAACGCCGATCGACATCATCACGGTCGTGGCGGCCCCTTTGCTCGACGGGGCGATTGAGCCGAGGTTGATCGAGTGCGTGATCGAATGCAGCCAGCCATGCGTGTCGATAAAGTCCCGCACCTGCTTCATCGCCTTGGGCAGGGCGGTCGTCAGCTGGTCGAGCTGATCGGACAGGCCCTGCGCCGCATAGAGAAAGAACAGAACCGCGAGGCAGACCAATATGATCGAATAGAGCGCGAGCCCCCAGCCTTCGCGGATATGCAGCCTGCGCGCGATGGCGTTGCCGCCCATCCGCAGGAAGACCGCGACCAGAAGTCCCGCGAAGACGAGCAGCAGAATATCGGGCGCGATGAGCACCAGAAGCGCAAAAATTGCGATCGGCAGCCAGAAGGCGATCCGCTCGCGCGAGAACCGCGCCCGCGCGCCGGGCGGCGTGGAGGTAGCATGGTCGCTGCGAGGCGGTCCGGGGTCTGACATGGTGCTCTCCGTCGCGGCTTGTGTTCTGTGACAGGCCAACCTGTCGCCCGCGCGGTGGTTCCGAGGTCTGGCACGTCGTCGCGGAAAAAATGTCGTCCGACATGTGTCCCCTGCCGTATGCGCGCGAGGCGGGCGAGACGCGATTGAGGTGTCACAAAATATCGCGGAAGGGGCTGAAAATGTGTAAAAAAATGCATCAGGGTGAGGCGGTTGATTGTCTTATGTTAAAGATATGAACTTTTTTCGGCTGAGAGGCTGTTTTCGTCCTCGGAGAGAGGAACTGCCGGGCCCGAGGAGACGTTGCCCGGTCGAAATATCACAACAGGGACAAACCCATTCAGCCGCCCAATTTCGGAGGTCTCTTTCGTCATGTCCGCCCGCCTCATCGTCGTGTCCAACCGTATCCCTTCCGAGGCCACGCCCTCGGGCGGGCTCGTGGTGGCGCTCCACGAGGCGCTGCGTGAGAGAGGCGGCATCTGGATCGGGGCGCATCCCGAGACAGGCCCGGAAGAGCCCGCCCTCATCGATCTGGGCGGGACGCAATATGACAAGCTCGGCTTCCGACTGACCGAGGAAGACCGCGCGGCCTATTACCTGGGCTTCGCGAATTCCGTGCTCTGGCCGATCGCGCATCACCGCACCGATCTGGTCGAGATCAATCGCAGCTTCGACGAGGGCTACCTGCGCGTGAACCGCCGGATCGCGGAGCAGATGGCCGACGTGATCTCGCCCGAGGATCATATCTGGATTCACGACTACCATTTCTTCCCGCTGGCCGAGGAGCTGCGCAGGTTGGGCGTGACCAACCGCATCGGCTTCTTCCTGCATATTCCTTTTCCCAACATCACCGATCTCGATGTGTTGCCCGACCCGCCCGCCTTCGCGCGGTGGCTGGCGCATTACGACCTGGTCGGCCTGCAGACGCGGGCTGACGTGGCGCGATGCCTCGAGATGTTCCGCGCCGATCCACGGGCAGAAATGCTGCCCAACGGCGCGATCAAATTCGGCGCGCAGGAGGTGTCCGTCCGGTCTTTCCCGATTGGCATTTCAGCTGAGAGCTTCGCCCGGGCGGCGCAGGACTGCGCGCCGCCGCCCGCGCACGAATTGTTCGGAGACGCCTATGTCATCGGCGTCGACCGGCTCGACTACTCCAAGGGCTTGCCGCAGCGCTTCCGCGCGTTCGAGCGCTATCTGGAGACCTACGACACGGGGCCGCGCGCCTCGCTGGTGCAGATCGCGCCGCCCTCGCGCGAAAGCGTGCGGGCCTATCAGGAGATCACCGCCGATCTGCAGCAGATCGCGGGGCAGGTGAACGGGCGCTTCGGCGAGGTCCATTGGGCGCCGATCCGCTTCCTGCATCGCCCGGTGCCGCGCGACGAGATCGCGAGGCTGCTGCGCGGCGCACGGGCGGCACTTGTGACCCCGCTCGCCGACGGGATGAACCTCGTGGCGAAGGAATATGTCGCAGCGCAGGACCCGGACGATCCGGGCGTGCTGGTGCTGTCGCGCTTTGCCGGTGCCGCCGAAGACATGACCGAGGCGCTGCTGGTCAATCCGCATGACGTGGATGAAACCGCCGCTGCGATCCGCCGCGCCCTGACGATGCCGTTGGAGGAACGTCAGGCGCGCCACGCCGCCTGCATGGAAGTGGTCCACGCGACCGATACCGGCGCCTGGGCGCGCAGCTTCCTCGATCAGCTCGCTGCCTGCACACCCGCTTTGCGCATTACCGGACGCGCCGCCGAATGGCTTCGCGGTGAGGAGGGCCGGAAATTCGACCCCGCCGCGCATCGCTCTATCTCTAAGGAGGAGGTCTGATATGACTATGATGTCACGAAATATGGAGATGACCGCGTCGGAGGAGGGCGCGCTCGTCTTGATGCTGCACCCCGGAAATTGCGATCTCGATTGCCATGGGGCGTTCATCGAGGCTCTCAAGGGCGATCGCGCGCATATCGTTTGCCTGTCGCACGAGGGCGGCGGACGTGGCGAGTTGATCGCCCGGCTCGGTGCCTGTGGCGCGACGCCGATCTGTGCGTCTTTCCTGACCTATGAGGATGGGGCGCTGTCCGATCCCGAGGAGCATGGTTCGATCGCGCATGTGCTGTCCTACATCATGCAGGCGCATAATCTGACGCGGATCTTCGTACCCAAGCACAATGGCGATCACGCGTGTCACGCCGCGATCGAGGCAATCGCGCAGACCCTGTCGCGGATGACCGATGCGCCAGTCATTCACGAGGAAGATCTGCCGCGCCAGAGCGAGGTCGTCCCCGGGAGCGGCGATCCGAGCGGCAGCGGCACCCTTCTGAGCGCCCACGCCTGACCGGCCCCGATTTGCGGTCCTGCGAGCAGCCCCAAAAAGAAACCGCCCGCGCATCCGAAGCTGCGCGAACGGCCCGGGAGCGGTCTGCCGTGAGGGGGACCTTCCGGCAAACCTCCCCGTCACTTGGGGCTTTTACTCAAGCCCGTCACTCGGGCATGATCACCTTGTCGATCACGTGGATCACGCCGTTGCTGGCTTCGATATCGGCCTGGGTGACGCTGGCTTCATCGACCATCACGGCGGGGTCGGTCTTGATCGTCACTTCCGAGCCCTGCACCGTCGCGGCCATCATCCCGTCGCTCAGATCGCCGGACATCACTTTGCCGGGCACGACGTGATAGGTGAGGATCGACGTCAGCTTGTCCTTGTTCTCGGGTTTGAGCAGGTCGTCGACAGTGCCTTCGGGCAGGGCTGCAAAAGCCTCATCCGTGGGTGCGAAGACGGTGAAGGGGCCGTCGCCCTTGAGCGTCTCGACGAGACCGGCGGCCTGCACGGCGGCCACGAGCGTCTCGAAGCTGCCAGCGTTCACGGCGGTGTCGACGATATCCATTCCGCCATGATTGTCGGCATGGGCCGGGGCGGAAACGAGCGCGGTACCGGCGAGGACTGCGGCCATGAAGGTTCTTCTCAGCATTCTCTTTCTCCCTGTGTTGGATCGTGGGCAGATCCGGTGGTGGATCATGCAGGAGATACGGGAGATGCAGCGATATGGATCACGTGACGCTCTCAAATTCGCACTGAAGCGTGAGGCGGTGTGAGCGGGGCGCTCAGCGCATGCCGCCGTCGAGAAGGTGAAGCAGTTGCGCCTCGGCCTTGCGCAGCCCGTCCACCGCAGGGGCGCATTGCGCAAGAGCGACAAGCGCCTCCGGCTCCGCCTCGCTCAGCGCAATCACTTGGGGGTGAATGTAGGAGTTGCGCGCGATGGTGGGGGTGTTGTGCAGCCTCTCAGACGCGGCTTCGGCCATCGCCTTGATCGTCACCCGCCCGTCATCCGCCTGACGCAGCGCGGCCTCCAGCGCCGCCGTCGAGCCGTTCCACGTGCGGAAGGTCTTCGCGGTCAGCCCCTCGGCGCCGGTACGGTCGGCGAGGAAGGCGTTTACCTCCTCCGAGCGTACCGAATGCGGGTCGCCGTCTTCATCGATCCAGGTGATCAGTTCGGCTCCGGGCAGATCGTCGAGCTTCGTCAACGCGCGCTCCAATGTCCGGTCGCGCAGCTCGCTTTCGATCTTCGTGCCGCCTTTGCCGGTGAAGGCCAGACGCAGCGTGCCGCCGTCGAGCGTCATATGCGCGCCGCGCAGCGTGGTCGCGCCGAAGCTGCGGTTCTCGCGCGCGTAATCGGCATTGCCGACACGGATCGCGGCGCGGTCCAGTAGAGCCAGAACTGCGGCCAGCGCAAAGGCCCGATCCCCGGGATCATGGCCGCGCAGATCGTTCAGGATCGACCGGCGCAGACGCGGCAGGGCGGCGCCGAATTCCGCGAGCCGGTTGAACTTTCGCTGCGACCGAAACTCGGTCCAGTCGGGATGGTAGCGGTATTGCTTGCGCGCCCGCGCGTCGCGGCCCGTCGCCTGCAGATGGCCGTTCTGCCGCGGGCAAACCCAGACATCCTCGTAGGCGGGCGGCACGGCCAGCGCCTCGATCCGTTTGCGCTCTGCCCCGCGTGCGATGGTCGTCCCGTCAGGGGCCATATAGGAAAACCCGCGCCCGCAACGCCTGCGCGTGATGCCGGGGCGGTCATCGGGATAATAGACGAGATCGGGCAGGTCTTTCATGGACCGAAAACGCCGGGCGTGTCGGCGCAGTTCCCGCCTCGCGCGCCTATTGCGGGGCTTTGCGGAGATCCTCGGGCCGATCGATATCGCGGAGAGTGCCGGGCGGTACCGGCATCCGCCGCAGGTCCGGCGCACGTCGCAGCAACGCCCCGGCGCCCCGGTCGCCCGTCAGCCGCAAAGCCGCGCCGAACAGCCTGCGCGGGATCAGCGCCGGGGGCGCGAGGCGACCGTCTGAAGTCGCCATCGCCGGATGGGGGCCGGGTGTCTCGAGAAGATGCCGCAGATGTACGCGCGAGACCTCGGGCATATCGCCGAGGACGATCAGCAGATGGCTCGCGCCACTGGCTTGAGCGGCGCGGATCGCGCGGTGCAGGCTCGCGCTCTGGGGGCGACCCGCTCCGATGCAGAGACGGGCGAGCCCTGCGCCGCGTAGCTCTTTCGGCAGCCGGGGAGTGCGGGTGATCGCGGCGCGTTTGAAAAGCCCGAGACCCCGGATCGTTTTGGCCGAGCGCAGCACAAGCGCGGCCTCTCCGCCCGCGCGCGCGGCCAGCTTATCCCGCGCGCCGAAGCGCCGCGATGCGCCCGCCGCCAGGACCACGCCCATGACCTTGCGCACCAAGCGTCAGACCCGCGCCAGTTGCAAAACTTCGGCCAGCACCGAGACCGCCAAGAGCCGCGGTTCGCGTGCCTGTTCGATCAGTCCGACCGGGCCGCGCAGCCGCGAAATCGCGGCCTCCGACAGCCCCTTGCGACGCAGCGCCACCGCGCGCTGGCGTGCCGTGCGGCGGCTGCCCTGTGCACCGATGAAGAAGGCGTCGCTTTCCAGAAGCTGCGCGAGGATCGGGATTTCCCGATCGTGATCGTGGAAGAACAGCAGTGCCGCCATGCGCGGGTCGGGCGTGATGTCCCCAAGCGGATTGCTGCGCCGGAATTCGTGGCTCGTCACGCCGGGCAGACTTACTGGCTCGGGCATGATGAGATCGGCCTGATAGTCTGCGCCCGCGACGAGCTGCGCAAAGGTCTCGGCCTCCACCCCGGTGCCGAAGATCACGAAACGCGGCTCGGGCACGAGGTGCAGGCTCAGATCGGTCTCTGGTTGCGGCTCGAGCGTCAGGGTGCCCTGTGTGCCCGAGAGGTGCAGCGACAAAGGCATCCGAGCGTCAATCGCTTCGGCCATGCGCTCCTGATCGGCGACGGGCGGGGCCGGGATCACCGTGATCTCGAGCGCCCCGCCACAAGGCAGAACGAGGTCGATGAAAGGCGAGCCCTCGCCGTAGCGCAGATGCCGGGTGCAGCCGTCCTGCGCGACCTTGTTCAGGTGGTGTTCGATATCGGCATCGATGCAGCCCGCCGAGAGATGGCCGCGAATGTCGCCCCGATCGTCAAGGCTCATCGCAGCACCGAGGGGGCGATACCCCGCCCCCTCGATCCGTGTCAGAATGGCCAGCGCTGCCAACCGTCCCGGCGCGGGCAACGGCATTTCCGCCATGCCCAATCGTGTCTCTGTGCGCGCACGCGGACGAAGCGGACTACCGTCCATTGGCAAACCCCTCGAGTACCATGTCGGGCGTGGCCGGATAGTGGCGCAGCCGTACGCCCGTCGCATTGTGGATCGCGTTGATCACCGCGGCCCCCGCACCCGAGATGCCAAGCTCCCCCACGCCTTTGGACTGGATCGGGTTCGCTTCATCGTCGCGCTCGGGCAGGAAGACCACCTCCATCTCGCGCGGAATATCCGCGTGCGACGGAACGTGGTAATTCGCCAGATCGCGGGTGACGATATGGCCGGTGCGCGGATCGTGGCCGAGTTCTTCGTGCAGCGCGGAACCCACGCCCCAGACCATGCCGCCGACAGCCTGACTGCGCGCGGTCTTCTCGTTGAGCACGCGGCCGATGCCGAGCACGCCGAGCATCCGGCGCACGCGGACCTCGCCCGAGACCTCGTTTACCGCGACTTCGGCGAAATGTGCGCCGTAGCCAGCCGAGAAGTGGCTCTTGGCGGTCTTGCCGCCTTCGATCTTGCCCTCGGCGATGATCGGATCGCTCAGCAGATCGATCAGCTTCGCGGTTTTGCCACCGCCCGAAACCTCGCCATTGCCAAGGCTCAACTCTTCGAACTTGCAGCCGAGCTTGTCGGCGAGCTGCTGGCGGATCTTGCGGGCGGCGAGGAAGACCGACGACCCCGAAGAGGACGCCCCGAAGGAGCCGCCCGACCCGGAGGCTCCCGGCAGGTCGCTATCGGCCAGATGGACCGACACCTTGTCGATTGGCAGGCCCAGCATTTCGCCCGCGATCTGTCCGAGAATGGCGTAGCTGCCGGTGCCGATATCGGTCATGTCGGTCTCGACCAGCGCACCGTCTGCGCTCAGCGTGACGCGCGCCGCCGACGGCACGAGGAAGTTCGCCCGCCCCGCAGCCGCGACGCCCATGCCGATCAGCCATTCGCCTTCGCGACGGGTGCCGGTTTCCGGGCGCTGATCCCAACCAAAGCGTTTCGCGCCTTCGCGCAGGCTGTCTTCCAGCGCGCGGGCCGAGTAGGCCTGACCGGTGTCGGGGTGCTTTTCGGGGATGTTGCGCAGGCGCAGTTCGACCGGGCAGAGCCCCAGTTTCTCGGCCAGCTCGTCCATCGCGGTTTCCAGCGCGAAAGTGCCGACCGCCTCGCCCGGCGCGCGGACCGAACCCGTAGGCGTGCGGTGATTGCGCGAGATATGCTGCCGCATCACCCGGTTGGGCGCGCCATACATGAAGCGGGTCGCGGCGTTGACCGGTTCGGAGAAGGCTTCCTCTTCGAGATTGGACACACGATCCTCGTGGCCGATCCCGGTCAGCTTGCCGTCCGTGTCGGCGGCGAGGCGCAGGCGTTGCCACGTCTCGGTGCGGCGCAGCACGGCATCGAAGACGGTCTGACGGCTCAGCACGATACGCACCGGACGGTCGAGTTCGCGCGCGGCAAGCGCCGCCGCGACATGCTCGGAGGAAATGCCCAGCTTGGAGCCGAACCCGCCGCCCACATAGGGCGCGAGGATATGGACCTTGTCGGACTCGATGCCAACCGCATCGGCCAGCTCCTCTTTGTTGAAACGCACCATTTGCAGCGAGCCATGTAGAACGAGGCGACCGTCCTTCCACTCGGCGATACCCGCATGGGGCTCCATCGCCGCAGCGACGTGACCGGCGGTGGTGTATTCGAGATCGACCGATTGCGCGGCCTTCTCCATCGCGGCGTCGAGATCGCCCTGAATGCTTTCGCGCTTCTCGTTCAGCTCGAGTTCAACGCCTGCCGGATCGACCGGCGCGCCGGGGTTCTGCTCGTAGCTGATCTTGATCCGGGCGGCGGCGTCGCGCGCAGTCTCGAAGCTGTCGGCCACGACGAGACCGATCGGCTGGCCGTGATAATCGACGCGGTCGCCGGGCTGCACGGGCGCCGCGCCCGCCATGCCCTGCGCCGGATTGCGCACGAATTCCGGGCCGTGGAACAGGCCCAGATAGCCGGGCAGCTTCTTCGCCTCCGCCTCATCAAAGCCGGTGATCTTGCCGCGCGTGATCGTGGCGCGCAGCATCACGCCATGCACCATGCCTTCGGGCGCGAATTCGGCCGCATAGGTCGCGGTGCCGGTCACTTTCAGCTTGCCCTCGGGGCGATCGAGCGGCGCGCCCACCAGACCCTGTTTGGTTTCGTCGAGCAGCCGCGGCTGCGCTTCATTCATCGTGAACGTGTCGCTCATGCCAGCGCCTCCACCTTGTCCGTTCCGGTCGAGGCCGGGGCCATGCCCGTCGCCTCGCGCATTACCGCGACCAATGCGCGGCGGGTCATTTCGCGTTTGAAATCGTTGCCCTCATCGGTGACCGCTTCGGCCAGCAGCGTATCGGCGGCCTTGCCGAACAACTCCTCCGACGGGGTCTCGCCTTTGAGCATCGCATTGACCTGCGCATCCGCCCAGGGGCGCGGCCCGATGCCGCCGAAGGCAAGCGAGGCCTGCTTGATCGTGTCGCCCTCCATCTCGACCACGGCGGCGACCGAGACGAGCGCGAAGGCATAGGATGCCCGGTCGCGGATCTTGCGATAGCTTTGTGTGGCGTTCGGATGCGGGGCAGGGAGGATCACCGCGGTGATGATCTCGCCGCGCTTCAGGCTCGTCTCGATCTCGGGCGTCTCGCCGGGAAGCTGATAGAGTTCGTCCATCGCCACGGTGCGGGTTGCTCCATCGGTGCCGCGGATTTCCACCTGCGCATCGAGCGCGCGCATCGCCACCGCCATATCGGACGGGTGCGCGGCACTGCAGGCGGCCGAGGTGCCCAGGATCGCGAGCATGCGGCTTACGCCGCCCTTGGCGGCACAGCCCGCACCGGGGTCGCGCTTGTTGCAGGCCATCGCCGGGTCGTAGAAATAGGGGCAGCGCGTGCGTTGCAGCAGGTTGCCGCCCGTGGTCGCCTTGTTGCGGATCTGACCCGAAGCGCCTGCGAGCAGCGCGCGTGACAGCACCGGATAAGCGCGGCGCACCTGCGGATCGGCGGCGAGATCGGCATTGCGCACCAGCGCCCCGATCTTCAGTCCGCCCTCATGCGGCTCGATCTTGTCCAGCCCGTCGATAGTGTTGATGTCGATGACCGTCTCGGGGGTCATCACCTGCAGCTTCATCAGGTCCAGAAGGTTGGTGCCGCCCGCGATGAACTGCGCGGTCTCGCCCGCCTTGGAGGCCGCGTCATCGAGTGCGTTTGCGCGAAGGTAGTCGAAAGGTCTCATTACTTCTCCTCCGCTTCGACGACGCGCGAGATGGCCTCGCGGATGAAGGGATAGGCCGAGCAGCGGCAGAGGTTGCCGCTCATCCGCTCGGCAATCTCGGCATCGCTCAGTTCGGACTTGCCGGTGAGGCTGTCGCTGACATGGCTGGGTGCCCCGTCGGCGGCTTCTGCCAGCATCCCGGTTGCCGACATGATCTGCCCCGGTGTGCAATAGCCGCATTGGTAGCCGTCGCAGGAGACGAATTCCTGTTGCAGCGGGTTGAGGTTGTCGGGCGTGCCGAGCCCTTCGATAGTCGTGATCTCGGAGCCTTCGTGCATCACCGCGAGGCTGAGGCAGGAGTTCACCCGCCGCCCGTCGACGAGCACCGTGCAGGCGCCGCATTGGCCATGATCGCAGCCCTTTTTCGAGCCGGTGAGTTGGAGATGATCGCGCAGCGCGTCGAGCAGCGTCACGCGCGGATCGAGGTCGAGCGCGCGGGCCTCGCCATTGACGTGAAATGAAACCTTCATTGGGTCCCCCTTGTCCGGATTTCAGGTTTGGCGCAGCCGTTCGGGGAGGCGGGCGTTCAAACCAGCTTAATGTGGAACACCGCGGGCGCGGAACGGTTCCTGTGAGAAAACCCTCACGTTGCGGTGAGGGCTTCGCGGACGCGTTGCGCCTCCGAGCTGCGCGTCAGGGGGCGGGGGCGTGGTTGATGCCACGCCGCCCGCGATGTGTTTTGCGCCGTGATCAGTTCTCCGGCAGCGCGTAGACGGCCACCATATCGCCCACGGTGGGCTTCAGGATCGAGTTGCCGCCCGAGATGAAGGCCACGTATTCGCGCCCTTTGTACTCGTAGATCGCCGGGTTTGCGACGACCGGGGCTTCGAGCTGCGAGGACCACAGCTCCTTGCCGGTCTGGATGTCATAGGCGCGCGCCTTGGCATCCATCGTGGCCCCGATGAAGATCAGGCCCGACTTGGTCACCGCCGGACCGCCGATCGTGGGCGAGCCCATGCTCTCGGGCATGAAGAACCCGTATTTCTGCGAGCTGCCGAGCGGCTTGCGCCATTTCACGTCGCCGGTATGCATGTCGATCGCGACCAGTTCGCCAAACGGCGGCTTCCAGCACGGCATCCCGAGCGAGTTCAGCGCATTGCCGAGGCTCATGCCGTAGGGCGCGCCTTTCTGCGGATAGAAGCCGTTCTCGTTGCCCGAGACGCTGGCGTTCTGCTCGTAGTCCTGACGCTCCCAGAGCTTGATGTATTGCACGATGTGGCTCGTGTTCACGACCGCGATCTGGGCGTCGGGATCAAAGGCCACCCCGCCCCATTGCACGCCGCCCGCACTGTCGGGATAGGCCAGCGTGCCTTCGCCCTTGGTGGTGGGCGGGGTGTACATCCCCTCATAGGTGAGGTTGTCGAACAGCTTCGAGCAGGCCCCGCCCGAGACGAGATCGGCGATGCCCCAGACCTCGGGCTTCTTCGACTGGTCGAGAAGCGGCGCGGGTTTGGTCGGGAAGGGCTGGGTCTTGGCATAGACCTCGCCTTTCACCGTGCCGTCGCCTTGCGGGACGGGACGTTCCTCGATCGGCCAGACATCCTCGCCGGTCTCGCGGTTCACGACGAACAGGAAGCCCATCTTCGTGCCCTGCATCAACGCCGGGATTTCTTTGCCGTCGACGGTGATGTCCATCAGCGTCGGCGCCGAGTTGATGTCATAGTCCCAGATGTCGTGATGCACCCATTGGCGCGACCAGACGACCTTGCCGGTATCGAGATCGAGCGCGGTGGTCGAGGTGGCGTAGGGGATCTGCTCGGTCCGGTTGCCGCCCCAATAGTTCGGCGAGGGCGAGGCCACCGGCAGATAGACCATGTTCAGGCCCGGATCGACGGACATCGCGGTCCAGACGTTCGCGGTGCCGGTCTTGCGGCGGATGTTCTCGGGGAGGGTCTCGAAGGACCATTGCAGTTTGCCGGTCTGCGCATCCACCGAGAAGACCGCGCCCGGAGGCGCTTCGGCCGACTCCCAGTCCTGACCGGCCCAGCCGAGGATCAGGTGATTGCCCGCAACCGTCGGCGGCTGCAGCACGGACAGCGGGAAGCTGTCATTGACCGTGTTCCACTTGTCCACGTTCAGCACGCCATTGTCTCCGAAATCGGTGCAGGGCTTGCCGGTATCGGCGTCGAGCGCGAAGAGCTGCGCATCCATCGTGCCGATATAGACGATCTTCTGGCAGACCTTGCCCGCGACCGGGTTCTCGGCCTGCCAATAGGCGACGCCGCGGTTCTTCAGCGCGGGTTGGGTCAGCGCCTCCAGCTTGGATTTCGTGTCGAAGGCCCATTTCTGCTTGCCCGTCGCCGGGTCGAGCGCCAGCACGCGGTAGAAGGGCGTGCCGATATAGAGCGTGTCATTGGCGAAGATCGGGGTCGCCGACCAGACGGTGGCGGGTTTGTCGCCCGAACCGTCCGAGACGTCGCCGGTATGGACCTGCCAGACCTTCTCCAGATCGCCGACATTGTCGGGATTGATCTGGGTCAGCGGCGAATACTTCTGTGCAGAAAGCTGGCCGTGGAAGCTGTTCCAGACGGGCTGCTCGGGCACCAGAGGTTTGCCGTTGCGTTCACGCGGGCCGCTGGCGAGCATCGGTTGGGCCACGCTCTCGGCGACCGGCTTGGGCTGATCGGCATTGGCGTCGGGACCGGGCGGCGTGGCCTCGTTGGCCGCGGGATTGTCGGTCTGCTGATCGGTGCCGCTCTGGCTGTCCGACTGGGTGCCGGTGTCGCTGGTGCTGGCGGTATCAGTCGAGCTGCTGTCGGTAGAGGTCGCGGTGCCGCTGTCGGTTGCGGTGCTGTCGGTCGCGGTCGTGTCCTGCGCATACCCAGCGGCAGCAAAGAAGGCGAGGGCGAAGGCGAGCGAGACGGTCTTGCGGTTCATGCGTAGGCTCCTTTGGAACGCGCGCCCCGGCTCGAGGCGATGTCGTAGATGAGGCCGATCAGCACGACGCCCATCGCCGCGATCAACCACCATTCGTGTAGGAAATAGCCCGCCGCTGCGGTGCCCAGCAGGCCGAGCGCGACGAGGATGCGCAGGATCGTGCGGATCGCTCCGGGTTCGGTCATCTGGATCACGATCCCTGCGAGGGCGATCAAAATGGAGGAGGCGATCACCAGCCCCGCGCCGAAAGTGCCGGTCACGCCGGTCAGGGGGGTGACGAAATTCCAGATCGCGATGGCGGCGCCGATCAACGCCCCCAGAACAATCAGGATGCTGCGTGGTCGTGACGCTGAGCGGGAATGTGCCAAAGGAGCTCTCCTTGGTAGGTAATTTCCTGCCCAACGCGCTCTGTGTCTTTTGAGGTCCATGAAAAAGTGAACCGATTTGAGGCCGCGACGTAAGCGTGTCCTATGGGGCGCGCTGCAGGCACAAAAAAAGGCGCGCCCGAGCGGTAAGGCATAGCCATAACCGCCCGGGCGCGCCGATCGGCTCGCTTCGTGCTTAGCGCTGGCGGTAGCCACCCTGACGCTCCAGCATCCAGCCCGGATATTCGGCGGGCAGGGCGCTGACCTTGTCGAGGGTCTCCAGCTCTTCCGCGTCGAGCGTAATCTCGGTCGCGGCGATATTGTCGGTCAGCTGGTCCTTGCGCTTCGCACCGACGATGACGCTGGTGACGACCTCCTGATGCAGAAGCCATGCCAGCGCGATCTGCGCCACGCTCGCGTCGCGCTTCTCGGCCATCGGGCGCATCGCGTCGATCGCGTCATGGGCGCGGTCCTTCTCGACCGGCGGGAAGTCGAAATTGGCGCGCCGCCCGTCGGAGCCCTTGCCGTCGCGGTCGTATTTCCCCGAGAGCAGACCACCCGCCAGCGGGCTCCAGACCATCAGGCCCATGTCGGTGTCGCGCAGCATCGGCACGACTTCGCGCTCCAGATCGCGCCCGGCGATCGTGTAATAGGCCTGCAGCGACAGGATCGGGGCGAGCTTGCGCGCCTCGGCGATGCCCACGGCCTTCATCACCTGCCACGCGGCCCAGTTCGACAGGCCGATATAGCGGACATGGCCGTGCTGCACGAGCGTGGTCAGCGCCTCCAGCGTCTCCGAGATCGGCGTCATCGGGTCGAAGCCGTGGATCTGGTAGAGGTCGATATGGTCGAGCTGCAGCCGCTCGAGGCTCTGCTTGCACTGCTCCATGATGTGATAGCGCGAGGCGCCGCGCTGGTTGATGCCTTCCCCCATCGGGCCGAGCACCTTGGTCGCGATCACCACCTCGTCGCGCGCGATACCGAGATTGCGCAGGCTCTGGCCGAGGATGCGCTCGCTCTCGCCGCCCGCATAGACATTGGCGGTGTCGATGAAGTTGATGCCCGCATCCACGGCGGTTTTCACGAGGCCGTCGGCATCGTCCTGACGCAGCTGGCCGATCTGGCCCCACATGCCCTCCGAGCCGCCGAAGGTCATCGTGCCGAGGCAAAGTTCCGAGACGAGAAGGCCGCTGGGGCCAAGAGGTCTGTAACGCATGGATCGCTCCTTTCGCATCTTTCGGGGGCTAGGTTCGGACGGCCCCTCTGGTCTGGGTAGATGGGGCGCAGGGCGCGTGTGGCGAGTGTCGCGTGACCGTTGTGGCGCACGATCATGTCATCGCGTGCGAGGCAGGAGAGGGACAGCGCAGGGGCGCCGCCCGCTCAGTCTTCGGCGCGCTCGATCTTCATCGGCGTGAACCACGGTGTGAGGATCACCACGCTCGCGATGACCATTGCGTAGCCGATCGCCGACATCATCGCACTGCGATAGGCTTCGTGGTCGCCCGGCTCCGCGCCGCCCAGCATGCCGAAAAAGATCCCGCCCATGATCGCGATGCCGAAGGAGATGCCGACCTGCCGGATCGCCTGCACCGCGCCCGAGGCCGAGCCGCTGTCGTTGCTATCTGCGGCCGAGAGCGAGACCTGAAACAGCGGCGAGACGGTGTTGCCCAGGCCGAAGCCGCCAAAGAAGAACCACGGCGCCATGCGCCACCAGCTGATCGTGTCGCCCATCGTCGAGATCGCCCAGAGCTGCCCCGCGAAGCCCGTCGCGATGAGGATGCCGCCGCCCATCACGCGCCAGCGGACCCAGCGCGACCCGAACCAGCCGGTCGTGGCCGAGGCCAGCAGCACGCCCAGCGGGAAGGGCGTCGTCGTCAGCCCCGATTGCAGGGGCGTGAGCCCGTAGCCCGCCTGAAGATAAAGCGCCATGGTGAAGAAATAGCTCGGCACCGCGGTGAATAACGCCGCGTTCAGAAGGCTGCCCGACAGGAACGAGCCCGAGCGCAACAGCCGCATCGGCAGAAGCTGGGGCGCGTTGCGTTCTTCCTGATGGCGTTGCCAGCGGATGAAGACCCAGCCGAGGATCGGCGCGGCGATCACCATCGGATACATCCAGACCTGCCAGCCGATCGACGGGGCCTCGACCAGCGGGAACAGAAGCGCCAGCGTCGCCAGGGCCGCGATCGCGATGCCCACCTTGTCGATGCCCAGCTTGCGATTGCCCTCGCCCTTGGGCACCAGCATCAGCGCCGCGATGAAGGCCGCGATGCCCAGCGGAATGTTCACGAGGAAGATCGGCCTCCAGCCCAGCCCGTAGATATCGGCGGTCAGCAGCAGCCCGCCCACGATCGGACCCGCGACCGAGGCCAGCCCGGCGGTCAGCGCGAACAGGCCGAAGGCCGCGCCGCGTTGCTCCGGCGGGAACAGGCGCGGCACCAGCGCCAGCGTCTGCGGCGTCATGATCGCGGCCCCCACGCCCTGTACGATGCGCGCGGTCACCAGCGTCCCGATCCCCGGCGCGATGCCGCAGACCAGCGAAGCGGCGGTGAACAGCGCGATGCCCGAGACGAACAGCTTGCGCCGCCCCAAGAGGTCACCCATCCGTCCCGCTGGCAGCAAAAGGATCGCGAAGGAGAAGGTGTAGCCCGCGACGATCCATTCGATCAGGTTCGGCGGGGCCGCCAGCTCGTCCTTCATCGAGGGCAGGGCGACGTTGACGATCGTGATGTCGATCAGGTTCATGAAATTCGCCAGCAGCAGGACGGCTGCAGCCGCCCAGCGGCGTGCGGGCGAAAGTGGGGTCTTCTGGTCGGTCTCGGCCATTCGGGGTCCGTTCTGTCGGGGCTGTAACGCCAAGGGTAGCTAGCCGGGGGGCGAGGCGTTTCAATGGCTCGATCAAAGACGACACCGTGTGAAATACGTCCCAAATGTGTCAAAATACATACGCCGAACGGCGGATGCGCGGATGTAACACAGAGAAAAGATTCGGTCGCGACGGGCCGGGAGGGGTCTTGGCTCACGCGACGGAGCTTGGCGTTCGTTGCAAATTTCAAGGGCGCCGCGCAAGTTTCAGAAAGATTTTGCCGGGGTCCGAGAAATGCGTTCTCACATGGGTGTGAGCACCGTCACGTCAGACTTGCGCCGCGCCCCGATCCTGCCCTTGATGCCCCATCAACGAAAAATCGGGGCCCCGCGCTCGCCTCTGCGTTGCGCGCGACCGGACCCCGGAAAACTGGAGGTATCCCTTGAAGTCGATTGCCGCGATTTCCGCTTTTGCCCTGATGCTGGGCAGCGCCGCACCCGTTCTCGCTCAGTCGAGCAAAGTGCCCGAAGGCACCAAGCTCGCCGCTGACCAGACCTTCACCTATTGGATGCAGGACGATCTCAAGACGCTCGATCCCGATCTGAGCACCTCGAAGGACGGCAACGACGTTCTTCAGCAGATGTTCGAAGGTCTCTACCAGCAGGACGATCACGGTGAACTCGTACCCGCGCTCGCCACGAGCTACGAGGTGTCCGACGACAAGAAGACCTACACGTTCCACCTGCGCGACGAGAAGTGGTCGAACGGCGATCCCGTCACCGCGCAGGATTTCGTCTATGCATGGCAGCGCCTCGCCGATCCGGCGACCGCCTCGCAATACTCGTGGTATATCGAGCTGATGCAGGTGAAGAACGCCCATGACGTGATCGCGGGCGACAAGCCGGTGACCGATCTGGGCGTCAAGGCGCTCGACGATCACACGCTGCAGGTCACGCTCGACAGCGCGATCCCCTATTTCCGCCAGATGCTCGTGCTGTCCTCGACCTTCCCGGTGCCGAAGAAGGTCGTCGAGGAATACGGTTCCGACTGGACCAAGCCCGAGAACATGGTCGTCAACGGCCCCTACAAGCTGAAAAGCTGGAAGATCGGCAACTCGATCGAGCTGACGAAGAACGACGCCTATTACGACGCCGCGAACGTCACGCTGACCGATCTGAAGTTCATCCCGATGCAGGATAACGATCAGGCGCTGACGCGCTACGAGGCGGGCGAGCTGGACTTCGTGCAGACCCCGGCCGGTCAATATCCGCGCCTGAAGAAGGAATACCCGGATGCGGCTCACGCTCCGCCGCGTTCCTGTGTCTATGCCTACCGCTTCAACGTCGGCCCGAACGGCCCCGAGGCGCTCAAGGACGTGAAGGTCCGCAAGGCGCTGTCCTATGCGATCAACCGCGACATCATCGTCGACAAGATCCTCAAGGGCGGCCAGAAACCGGCCTACACCTGGACCCACTGGGCGACCGCCAACTTCAAGGCGCCGGACGTCGCTTATGCCGACATGACCCAGCAGGAGCGGATGGACAAAGCCAAGGAGCTTCTGAAAGAAGCCGGCTACGGTCCCGATCACCCGCTGAACCTGCGGATCATGTACAACACCTCGGCCGACCACAAGAAAATCGCGATCGCGGTGCAGCAGTTCTGGAAGCAGATCGGCGTGCAATCGACCCTCGAGAACTACGAGTGGAAGGTCTATCTCGACAAGCTCAACGGTCAGCATGATTTCGACGTGGCGCGTACCGCATGGTGTGCCGACTACAACGAGGCCTCGACCTATCTCGACGTGAACACCTCGTGGTCGGATCAGAACTCGGGTCAGTGGAAGAATGCTGATTACGACAAGCTGATGAAGGACTCGAAGACGGCGGCCGATCCGCAAGAGGACTACACCAAGGCGGAGAAGATCCTCGCCGAGGACATGCCCCTTGCGCCGATCTACGCCTACTCGCTGCCGATGCTGCTGAACCCGCAGATCAAGGGCTATCCGTTCGATAACGTCCAGCTGAACTGGTACGCGAAGAACATGTACAAGGTCGCGAAGTAAGCCGGCTGAAACGATAACGGGCGGGCCGCGCAATCGGCCCGCCCGACCTATTTCGGGACATTCTTATGATCGTCTACATTCTCAAGCGTCTCGCCATCGCGATCCCGACGCTTCTGGTGCTCATCATCGCGAGCTTCTTGCTGATGCACACGGCGCCCGGCGGGCCGTTCACCTCCGAACGTGCCGTGCCGCCCGAGGTGCTCGCCAATCTCAACGCGAAATACGGGCTTGACCAGCCGCTGTGGAAGCAGATCGCGACCTATCTGTGGAACGTGGTCGCCCATTTCGATTTCGGGCCTTCGTTCTCGTATAAGGACCGCTCGGTGAACGACATCATCGCGCAGGGCTTCCCGGTCACGCTGACCTATGGCTTCCTGAGCTTCATCGCCGCCGTTCTGGTCGGTGTCACCCTTGGCGTGACCGCGGCGATCAAGCGCAACTCGTGGCTCGACTATCTCGCCGTGGGTATCTCCATCGGCGCGCAGGTGCTGCCGAACTTCGTGATGGCGCCGATCCTCGTGCTGATCTTCACGCTGTCGCTGCACTGGCTGCCCGGAGGCGGCTGGAGCTTCGACGATCCGCGCTTCTGGATCATGCCGGTGATCGCGCTCTCGACGTCCTATATGGCCTCGATCGCGCGGATCACGCGCTCGTCGATGCTGGAGACGCTGAGTTCGAACCACATCCGCACCGCCCGCGCCAAGGGCCTGCCGAAACGCAAGATCATCATGCGCCACGCGCTGAAGCCCGCGCTGCTGCCGGTGATCTCCTATCTCGGTCCGGCGTTTGTCTCGATGATCACCGGCTCGGTGATCGTGGACGTGTATTTCACCACCGGTGGGATCGGCAAAAGCTTCGTGGACAGCGCGCTCAACCGCGACTACGCGGTGATGATGGGGATCACGATCCTGCTGGGCACGCTGACCATCCTGTTCAACCTTGTCGTCGATATCGTCTACGGATGGATCGACCCGAAAATCCGGTACTGACATGGTCATAGATGAATCCAAGATGACCTCGCTCGCCGAGGCAACGAGCCGCGAAGACGTGGCGGGCCGCTCGCTCTGGGCGGATGCGCGCCGGCGGTTCTTCAACAACAAGGCCGCGATCTTCGGGCTGGGTCTGCTGGCCTTTGTCGTGGCCTTTGCGCTGTTCGGCAACCTGATCGCGGCGTGGAACAATTCCGACATCGACTACAACGTGATGGGCGATGCGACGGCCTCCGCGCCGTCCTTCGCCAACGGCCACTATTTCGGCGCCGACGATCTGGGCCGCGACCTCTTCGCGCGCACCGTGCAGGGCACGCAGATCTCGCTGCTGGTGGGTGTGATCGGCACATTGATCGCGGTCTCCGTGGGCACGGTCTACGGCGCGATCTCGGGCTATTTCGGGGGCCGCGTCGACGGCTTCATGATGCGCCTCGTCGATATCCTGCTGGCGATCCCCTACATGTTCGTGCTGATCCTGCTGCTGGTGATGTATGGCCGCTCGATCGGGATGCTCTTCGTGGGCGTCGGGTTGATATCCTGGCTGGAGATGGCGCGGATCGTGCGGGGGCAGACGCTGACCCTGAAGAACCGCGACTACGTGGAGGCCGCGCGCGCCATCGGTGTGCCTGCGCCGACGATCATCCGCCGCCATATCCTGCCCAACCTCGTGGGCGTGGTGGTGGTCTTCGCGACGCTGCTGGTGCCGCTGATGATCCTGACGGAGAGCTTCATCTCCTTCCTCGGGCTTGGCGTGCAAGAGCCGCAGACCTCGCTGGGGGCGCTGATCTCGGAAGGGGCGGGGACGATGAGCTACGGCACGCTGTGGCAGCTGGCCTTCCCGCTGTTCTTCTTCGTCACCACCCTGTTCGGTTTCTATTTCGTAGGGGACGGGCTGCGTGACGCGCTCGACCCGAAGGAGCGCTGATATGCCATTGTTGGAAGTCAACGACCTCAACGTCCGGTTTGGAACGCAGGAGGGCGAGGTGCACGCCGTCAATGGCGTCAGCTTCGCATTGGAGCGTGGCGAGGCGCTGGGCATCGTGGGCGAGTCCGGTTCGGGCAAGTCGCAGCTCAGCTTCTCGATCCTCGGGCTGCTGGCCGCGAATGGGAAGGCCTCGGGCTCGGTGAAATTCGAGGGGCGGGAGATTTTGAACCTGCCCGAACCCGAGCTGAACAAGCTACGTGCCGACCGGATCTCGATGGTCTTTCAGGACCCGATGACCGCGCTCAACCCCTATATGCGCATCTCGGACCAGATGGCCGAAGTGCTGATGCTGCATAAGGGGCTGAGCAAGCGCGCCGCCGTGGCCGAAGCTGCGCAAATGCTCGAACTGGTGAAGATCCCGGACGCGAAGAACCGTGTGCGCCTCTTCCCGCATGAATTCTCGGGCGGGATGCGCCAACGCGTGATGATCGCGATGGCGCTTCTGTGCAAACCCGACGTGCTGATCGCGGACGAGCCGACCACCGCGCTCGACGTGACGGTGCAGGCGCAGATCATGGACCTGCTGGGCGAGTTGCGCCGCGAGCTGGGCATGGCGACCGTGCTGATCACCCATGACCTCGGCGTGGTCGCAGGCTTCTGCGAGCGCGCGATCGTCATGTATGGCGGTCAGGTGATGGAGCAGTCGCCCGTCGATCCCTTGTTCGCCAACCCGACCCATCCCTACACCAAGGGCCTGCTGGCCGCGCTGCCGCGTCTGGATGCGGATCGCGCGATGACCCCGATCCGGGGCAATCCGCCGAACATGACCGGCGCGCCGAAGGGCTGCCCGTTCTGCCCGCGCTGCGATTTCGTCGAAGAGGTCTGCGCCGACGTGATGCCGCCGCTGGCGGAGTTTGCGCCGGGCCGCGCCCGCGCCTGTCACCGTTCCATTGAAACGATCGAGGAGGCCGCCGCATGACGACCCCGCTGATCGAGGCCCGCGACGTTCGGGTCACCTTCGACATCCGCCGCGCCTCGGATCTGCCTTGGACCGAGCCGCCGAAGCTGCGCGCGGTCAATGGCGTGAGCTTCAAGCTGGAGCAGGGCAAGACGCTCGGCATCGTGGGCGAGTCCGGCTGTGGCAAGTCCACGCTGGCCCGCGCGCTGATCCAGATGCTGCCCGCCGAGGGCGAGATCATCTGGCAGGGCAAGACGGACCTTCTTCCGCTCTCGCCGCGCCAGATGCTGAAATACCGCTCTGACATCCAGATGATCTTTCAGGATCCGCTGGCCTCGCTCGACCCGCGCATGACCGTGGGCGAGATCATCGCGGAACCCCTGCGCACCCATCGCCCGAAGATGGGCCGCAAGGAGCGCAAGGAGAAGGTCCGCGAGGTGATGGAGAAGGTCGGCCTGCTGCCGAACCAGATCAACCGCTACCCGCACGAGTTCTCGGGCGGCCAGTGTCAGCGCATCGGCATCGCCCGCGCGCTGGTGGTGGAGCCGAAGCTGTTGATCTGCGACGAGCCGGTCTCGGCGCTCGATGTCTCGATTCAGGCGCAGGTGATCGCGCTGCTCGAAGACCTGCGCCGCGATCTGGGCCTGACGATCATCTTCATCGCCCATGACCTGAGCGTCGTGCGCCATGTCTGCGACGAGGTGATGGTGCTCTATCTGGGCCAGATGATGGAGGCGGGCGCGACCGAGAAGCTCTTCGCCGAGCCGCAGCACCCCTATACGCAGGCGCTTCTGTCGGCGGTGCCGATCCCCGACCCGGAGATCGAGCGCAACAAGGTGCTGATCGCGCTGGAGGGCGATCTGCCCAGCCCGCTCAACCCGCCATCGGGTTGCCCGCTGCGCACCCGCTGCCCGCGTGCGAGCGAGATCTGTGCCACGACCCCGCCCACCGAAGAGGTCGCCGGACGGCAGGTCTTCTGCCACCATCCCGGCCCTGCCGCGGAAGTGCAGGCGGTGCTCTCGGAGAGCTGAATTCTTGTGCGGCGGGCGGGGTTTTCCCGCCCGCTCACGCCAATTTGCACGAGCTTACGTCGGGATATTTATCCGGACGGTCAAAGCGCTGTTACGATCCTCGGATAGAGCGCTCCGGCAAGGAGCCAATTGTCTCGGAGGATCCCCCTTATGTCGCTTATTTCGCGTCGCCAATTCCTGATCACCACCACCGCTGCGGGCGGGCTCGTGATGGTTCATCCCTTCACCGCGCGCGCCGCCGAAGGGCAGGCCCACCTGCGCCTTCTGTGCACCACCGATGTTCACTGCCACATCCGGCCCTACGATTATTACGCCGACAAGCCCGTCGACACGGTCGGCCTGTCGCGCACTGCGACGCTCATCCAAGGGGTGCGTGCCGAGGCCGCCAACACGATGATGTTCGACAATGGCGACTACATGCAGGGCAACCCGATGGCCGATTACATCGCCTATTCCAAGGGGATGAAAGAGGGCGACACCCACCCGGTCATCGCGGGGATGAACCTGCTGGGCTACGATTGCGGCACGCTGGGCAACCACGAATTCAACTACGGGATGGATTTCCTCAAGAAGGTGAACGACCGCGCGAATTTCCCGATGGTCTGCGCGAACTTCGCCCATAAGCTCGGGGCGTCCCCGCGGGAGGATGATCTCTACCTGCCGCCCTACCTGATCCTCGATCGCGACCTGACCGACGGGGCGGGGAACAAGATGCCGATCCGGATCGGCGTCATCGGCTTCGTGCCGCCGCAGATCATGCAATGGGACCGCGCGCATCTCGAGGGCAACTACCAGACCCGCGACATCGTGGAGGCCGCGAAAGCCTGGGTGCCGCAGATCAAGGAAGAGGGCGCCGATCTTATCGTGGCGCTCGCCCATACCGGCATCGACAATGGCCCGCAAAGCGACGGGATGGAGAACGCGGCCTTTTATCTCGCGGGCGTGGACGGCATCGATGCGGTGATCACTGGGCACCAGCACCTGAACTTCCCGGGCAAGGATTTCTCCGGCCCCGGCATCGACAACGACAAGGGCACGCTGCAGGGCAAACCGGCGGTGCAGGCGGGCTTCTGGGGCAACCATATGGGCCTGATCGACCTGATGCTGAGCCGCGACGGCGGCAAGTGGAAGATCGACACCCATACCTCGGAAATTCGCCCGATCTTCGCGCGTGGCGAGGATCGTTCGATCACGCCGCTGACCACCGATTACAAGCCGATCCTCGCCGCAACCGATCAGGTGCATGAAGAGACGCTGAAATATGTCCGCGCCAAGGTCGGTGAGACAGAGGCGCCGCTTTACTCCTACTTCGCGCTGGTGGCTGACGATCCGTCGGTGCAGATCGTCTCGAACGCGCAGCTTTGGTATGTGAAGAAGTTGCTGGAGGGCACGCCCGAAGGCAAACTGCCGCTCCTGTCGGCGGCGGCGCCGTTCAAGGCGGGCGGGCGCGGCGGCCCGGATTACTTTACCGATGTTCCGAAAGGCCCGGTGGCGATCAAGAACGTCTCCGACCTCTACCTCTATCCGAACACGCTGCAGGCGGTAAAAGTGACCGGCGCGCAGGTGAAGGACTGGCTGGAGCGCTCGGCGGGCATGTTCAACCAGATCGAGCCGGGTGCGAAGGATGCCACGCTGCTGAACCCCGATTTCCCGTCCTACAATTTCGACGTGATCGACGGGGTGACCTATCAGATCGACATCACCCAGCCTGCCAAGTTCGACAAGGATGGCGCGGTGGTGAACGCCGATACGAACCGCATCGTCGATCTGAAATATGACGGCAAGCCGATCGACCCGAAGGCCGAATTCGTGATCGCCACGAACAACTACCGCGCCTCTGGTGGCGGCAGCTTCCCCGGTGCGGATGGCTCGACGGTGATCTACCGCGCGCCCGACACCAACCGCGACGTGATCGTGCGCTATATCCACGACAAGGGCACGATCAACCCGAAGGCCGACGCCAACTGGTCCTTCGCGCCTGCGGATGGTGCGACCGTGCTGTTCGAGACCGGACCCAAGGCGCAGGGCTATCTTGAAGACGTGAAGTCGCGCGGGCTCGATATCGAACCGGCGGGCGACGGCGAGGGGGGCTTCGCGCTCTACCGCATCACTCTGTGAGGCTCTGATCGGACCGATCGAGATGGAAAAGGGGCGCTTCGGCGTCCCTTTTCAATAAATGACACAGGCTCTCGCGCGAAAGGGAGGGTCCGTGAGCGAGACGTGAGTGGGCGAGTGTGAACTCTACCTTAGGCTGAAATGAGTGCGGCGATATTTCGCGCTGCATCATCACAACAGGGAGGAGAAATCACGATGGCATCGCTCAGGACAACCGCGCTCGCCGTGGCTGCAGGACTGGCGCTCGGCGCGCCGATGGCACAGGCCCAGTCCAACGACGGGCAAAGCTGGCAGGAGCTTTCAGGCTATACCGACCAGCCGACGACCTTCAATCGCTCGGCCAGCATCTTTGCGCCTTGGGACGCTCCGCCGCCTGATGGGAAGAACTTCACGGTGCCGGAGGTGAACAATCTTCCCGACCTGCATGGCGATATCGTCGATCCGCAACTGGTGATCTATTTCGCGGGCAACCAATACATGGTGGTGCAGGATTTGATCGCAGCCTTCCAGCGCGACTATCCGCAATACAAGCGCATCTTCTATGTGACCCTGCCGCCGGGCATCCTGCTTGATGCGGTGAAGAACCATGACGGGGCCTTCGCGATCGGCAATCTGCGCATCGCGATGAAGCCCGACGTGCTGACCCGCGGCAAGGGCGCGATGGAGGCGATGCAGAAGGACGAGAAGGCCTTTTCGGATCTGCAGGACTATGCCGATAACAAACTGGCGCTGATGGTGGCGAAGGGCAATCCGCTGCATATCCAGAGCCTCGCCGATCTGGCCGATCCTGCGACCCGCGTGACGATGCCGAACCCCGATTGGGAGGGCATCGCGAAGGTGATCGAGAAAAGCTACGTCAAGGCAGGCGGGCAGGCGCTCGACGACAAGATCATGAAGGACAAGGTCAAGGACGGCTCGACCTACCTGACCCATATCCACCATCGCCAGTCGCCGATGCGGGTGATGGCGGGGCTCGCCGATGCCGCGCCGGTCTGGCTGACGGAGGCCGAGTTCCACTCCAAGCGGGCGGATGAAGGCATCGATATGGTCAAGCTACCCGATAGCGAGAATTCGACTCTGACCTATACGGCTGGCGTGCTGAAGACGGCGCCGCACCCGCAGGCCGCAAAGGATTTCGTGACCTTCCTGACCTCGAGCGACGGGCAGAAGATCTACCACAAATACGGTTTCGCCTCGCCCGGTGCGTTGAACTGAGCAGCTCGGTGACGTGCGCCCTGAGCCGCCTCATCGCGATATCGTGACATCCTCTTCAGGCGCCGGGACAGGTGCCTGAAGGTGGTGTCGCGTGCGGATGAGATGCGTTCGGAACTCTGCTATTCCATTGAATAATAACAAGGATAAGGGGCGCTTCGGCGCCCCTTCTTGTCGGACCAGTCATGTGCAGGGCGCAAGTCCGCTCTCGCATACGTGGCGACAGAATGTCCGGAGCCTACCGTAGGAAAACCGAATTCCCCGGATCAAACGGGCTGCGGACAGGAGAACGACAAGAATGGGATTATGTAAGTGGACGTCACGCGCGGCGGTGGCGACGCTGGTGGCCGTGGCAATTGCAACGGGTGCGCTGGCGCAGGGAATGCCGGGTGGCGCGCAAGGCCCGACCGAGGTCGGCGTGATGCAGGTCGAGACGCAACCTGTACCCTATACCGTCACTCTGCCGGGCCGCGCCGTGGCCTATGAGCAGACCGATATCCGCCCGCGCGTCGCGGGCACCATTGCCTCGATCGATTACGAGGCGGGCCACAAGGTCGCGACGGGCGACGCGCTGTTTCACATCGACGACGACACTTATCAGGCGGAACTGACTGCCGCCGAGGCCGAGAAGGCGAGCGCCGACGCGAATGTTCAGGCGGCGCAGTCGCAAGTGGATCGCTACACCAAGCTGGAGAAAACCTCGATCTCGGTGAGCGATCTGGAGACGGCGAGGGTCACGCTCGCGCAGGCAAAAGCCTCCGCGCTGAGCGCCGAGGCCGATCTGCAGACCGCGCAGCTCAATCTCGACCGCACGGTGATCCGCTCGCCGATCGACGGCTACCCGGATGTGGCGGCGGTCTCGGTGGGCTCGCTGGTGACGGCGAACCAGTCCGATGCGCTGACCACCGTGACGCGGCTCGATCCGATCTATGTCGATGTCTCGGAAAGTGCCGCGCGGATCATGCGGGTGCGCCAGCGCATCGATCAGGGCACGCTCCAGCGCGGCGATCAGCTCAAGGTCTCGCTGCTGCTGGAGACCGGCGCGGAGTATGACGGCACCGGTACGCTGGTGAGCCCCGGTGCGACGGTGTCCTCGACCACCGGCACGGTCGATTTTCGCTTCAAGTTCGACAATCCCGACCGGCTGATCCTGCCGGGCCAGTTCCTGCGCGCGAAGATCACGCTGGGCACGACGCAGGCGATCCTCGTGCCTCAGCGCGCGACGACGCGGGAAGGGGATGGCACGCTCTCGGCCTTCATCGCGGCAGAGGGTAAGGCGAAGAAGGTGACGCTGACGACGGCGGGCACCTATCAGAACGCATGGATCGTGACCGACGGCATCGAGAGCGGCGATCAGGTGATCCTCGACGGGCTCAAGAACCTGCGCAACGGGGCCGAGATCAAGACGGTGCCGGTGACGATCAACGCGCAGGGCGTGGTGAAGGACGCCACGGATAGCTCCGGCAATACCGCCGACGCCTCGAACGACACGGCGAAGGCGGAGTGAACCCGACATGATCCGTTTCTTCATCCATCGCCCTGTTTTCGCGATCGTGCTTGCGCTGGTGACGATGCTCGCCGGTGGCTACGCGATCACCCAGCTGCCCGTGTCGCAATATCCGGAAGTCGCGCCGACCACGATCCGCATTTCCGCCAGCTATTCCGGGGCTACCGCGCAGGCGGTCGAGAACTCGGTGACGACGCCGATCGAGGACTCGCTGACCGGGCTCGACGGGCTCCTTTACATGGAGAGTTCGTCCAACCAGGGCTCGGCGCGGCTAACCCTGACCTTCGACGGCTCGGTCGATCCGATCGACGCCGAGAACGAGGTGCAGACCAAGATCCGCAAGGTCGAGAATTCGCTGCCCGATGCGGTGCAGACCTCCGGGGTGAGCGTGTCGCGCTCCTCCTCGGATATCCTGATGGTCGGCGCGCTCGTTTCGACCGACTGGAAGTATTCGACCGTCGAGTTGGGCAACATTCTGGACACCGAAGTGAAAGGCGCGATCGAGCGCACCTCGGGCGTGGGCGGGATCAACGTCTTTGGCTCGGGCTACGCGATGCGGGTCTGGCTCGATCCTTACAAGCTCGAGCAATATCAGCTGACGCCGACCGACGTGACCTCGGCCGTGCAGGCGCAGAACACGACCGTGTCGGTCGGCTCACTCGGCGATCTGCCAACGACCGAAGGGCAGCAATTCACCGCGACGATCACCGCGCAGAGCCAGCTGACCTCGGTTGAGCAGTTCGAGAAGATCCTCCTGAAGACCGAGGCCGACGGCTCCGCGGTCTATCTGGGCGACGTGGCGCGGATCGAGATCGGGCAGGAGGATTACGGCAGCAACTCCAGGTTCAACGGGATGAATGCGGCGGGGTTCGGCGTGAACCTCGCGAACGGCGCGAATGCGGTGGATACGGCCTCGGCGGTGCGTGCGACGCTGGACCGGATGTCCTCGTCGCTGCCCGAAGGCGTCGAATTCCAGATCGCCTATGACACCTCGCCCTTCGTGCAGATCTCCATCGAGAAGGTCTATCACACGCTGGCCGAGGCAATCGTGCTGGTGCTGCTGGTGATCCTCGTCTTCTTGCAGACATGGCGCGCGACGCTGATCCCCATCGTCGCAGTTCCCGTGGTGCTGCTGGGCACATTCGCGGTGCTGCTGGTCGCGGGCTATTCGATCAATACGCTGACCATGTTCGCGATGGTGCTGGCGATTGGCCTGCTGGTCGATGACGCGATCGTCGTGGTGGAGAATGTCGAGCGCGTGATGGAGGAGGAGGGCCTCAGCCCCCTCAAAGCCACCGAGAAAAGCATGTCCCAGATCACCGGCGCGCTGATCGGGGTGGCGCTGGTGCTCTCGGCGGTGTTCCTGCCGATGGCGTTCTTCCCGGGCTCGACGGGGGTGATCTACCGGCAGTTCTCCGTGACGATCATCACGGCGATGGTGCTCTCTGCCGTGGTCGCGCTGATCCTGACGCCTGCGCTGGCGGCGAAACTGCTGCGGCCTTCGACGGGTCGCGCGATTGCGCCTGCGCGCGCCTTCAACACGGGCTTCTCGAAGATGCAGGGTGGCTACGCCAGCGTGGTGGCCCGTATCGTGCGCAAACCTTTCCTGATGGCGTTGGTTCTCGTGCTGGTCTTGGCGGGCGCGTGGGGCGTGATGACGCGGTTGCCATCCTCGTTCCTGCCCAAAGAGGATCAAGGTGTTCTTATGGCGATGGTGAACCTGTCCGAGGGGTCGACCACGGCGCAGACCTCGGATGTGGTCGATCAGATCACGCAATACCTGCTGACGCAGGAGAAATCCGACGTGTCCTCGGTCTTCGCGACGCTCGGCTTCTCTTTCGGCGGCGGCGGGCAGAATACCGCGATGGTCTTCGCCAAGCTGAAGGATTTCGACGACCGCACCGGCGCGGATCAGACCGCTGCCGCCATTTCGGGCCGGGCCAACGCGCATTTCGCGGGGCTGCGCGCGGGGCAGGTCTTCTTCCTGCAACCGCCCGCGATCCGCGGTATCGGCAACTCGTCGGGTTTCCAGATGTATCTGGTGGATCAGGGCAATAACGGCACGACGGCGCTGAAGGAGGCGGGCGAGCAGCTCGTGGCGGAGGCGAAATCCGACAGCCGCCTGACCAATGTCCGCGTGAGCGGAGACGAGAACAAGGCTGCGCTGCAACTCGATATCGACCAGCAGAAGGCCGAAAGCTTCGGGCTGACGCTGAGCGACCTCAATTCGATGCTGTCGGTGATCTTCAGCGGGAGATCGGTGAACGACTTCGACCTCAACGGCAACCTGCGCCCGGTGATCGTGCAGGCCGATGCGCCTTACCGGATGCAGCCGGAGGATATCGACACTTGGTATGCGCGCAACGCGTCGGGCGAGATGGTGCCGTTCTCGTCTTTCGCGACGACGAAATGGGTCTCGGTCGCGCCAAAACTGTCGCGCTATGACGCCGCCAATGCGATCGAAATCTCGGGCCAGGCGTCGGACAGCGCAAGCTCCGGCGCGGCGATGGACGCGATGGAGCAGCTGGTCAGTGACCTGCCCGGCGGCTACGCGGTTGCCTGGACGGGGCTGAGCTATCAGGAACGCCAGTCCGGCGATCAGGCGCCCTATCTCTATGCGCTCTCGGTGCTGGTCGTCTTCCTCTGCCTCGCCGCACTGTACGAGAGCTGGTCGATCCCGCTCTCGGTGATGCTCGCCGTGCCGGTGGGGGTTCTGGGGGCGCTGGTCTCGGCCTGGGTCTTCGGGCAGTCGAATGACGTCTACTTCAAGGTGGGCATCCTCACGACGATCGGTCTGGCGGCGAAGAACGCGATCCTGATCGTGGAATTCGCCAAGAACCTCGAGGCTGAGGGCAAGGAGCTGATCCCCGCGACCATCGAGGCGGCCCGGCTGCGTCTGCGCCCGATCCTGATGACCTCGCTTGCCTTCATGCTGGGCGTCGTGCCGCTGGCGATCGCGACCGGGGCAGGGGCCTCGGCGCAGAACGCGATCGGGATCGGCGTGCTGGGCGGCATGGCGGCCGCGACCTTCATCGGCGTCTTCATGGTGCCCGCCTTCTACGTGCTGATCCGCAAGCTGACGCCGGGGCGCTGAGCCGAAGGCATGAGCCCAGTGCCAAGGCGGCCGCTCTACGCGCGCGGTCGCCTTGGCGATCAATCACTTCCGCTTGAAACGGGGAAAGCGGGGAACAAAGCGCTGAAGGCGCAAGTTTCCCTGCCAAGGAACGCCGGTAAGTGCCGGAAAAAACCGATAAAGGAGTGAAGTTATGCTGAGCATGATCGGGGGCCTCGTCGTCCTCATCCTCGATATCTGGGCCATCGTGTCGATCCTTGGCTCGGGCGAATCCACCGGCAAGAAAGTGCTGTGGATCCTGTTGATCGTCATCCTGCCGATTATCGGCTTCATCATCTGGCTGCTCGTCGGGCCGAAAGGCGCCAAGGCGACAGTCTGAGCCACGCAGAGCCGGGAGGGACGATATGAACAGCATCATCCGCAACATCGTCCCTCTCGGCTCGCTCTTGATGTCTGTGCTGGCGCTCGCGCTGGCCGTCTGGATCAGCCCTTGGTGGCTGGTCCTTTTGCTCGTGACGGTGCCGCTTCTGGCGCTCGGCCTTTATGACTACTTCCAGAAGGACTGGACGATCACGCGCAACTATCCGGGGGCGGCGCGCATCCGCTGGCTCGCCTATGATCTGCGGCCCTTCCTGCGGGCCTATATCGTCGAGGGCGATCTGGAGGGCAAACCCTACCCCTACGAGGCGCGCAACCTCGTCCATGCGCGGGCCCGCGGGCAGACCGACACCCATCCCTTCGGTACAGAGCGCGACGTGGAAGGCGCCGAATACCAATGGGTGAACCACTCCATCGCGCCCGCCGAGCATCCCGATAAAAGCCCCCGCGTCACGGTCGGCAACGACCAATGCGCCAAGCCCTATTCGGCCTCGGTGCTCAATATCTCGGCCATGTCCTTTGGTGCGCTCTCGGCCAACGCGGTTGAGGCGCTGAACCTTGGGGCGAAGCTCGGCGGGTTCTACCACGACACCGGCGAGGGCGGCTTCTCGCCCTATCATCAGAGCCATGGCGGAGACATCGTCTGGGAACTGGGCTCGGGCTATTTCGGAGCGCGCGACGATGCGGGGAACTTCGACCCGGAGTTGTTTGCCGAGCAGGCGAGCCACGATCAGGTCAAGATGACCGAGATCAAGCTGAGCCAAGGCGCGAAGCCCGGTCATGGCGGCTTGCTGCCGGCCGCGAAAGTCACCGAGGAGATTGCCGAGACCCGCAAGGTGCCCGCGCATCAGGATTGCCTGTCCCCGCGCGGCCACAAGGCGTTTTCGACGCCCGCGCAGATGATGGAATTCGCGGCGAAGATGCGTGATCTCTCGGGCGGCAAGCCCGTGGGCATCAAGCTGTGCATCGGCCAGCCGCACGAGGCTTTCGCGGTCGTGAAGGCGATGCAGAAGACCGGCATCTATCCTGATTTCGTCGTGGTCGACGGGGCCGAGGGCGGCACCGGGGCCGCGCCGCTGGAGCTATCGGATCATGTCGGCATGCCCCTGATCGACGGGCTGGTGCTGATGCGCAACGCTTTGGTCGGCGCGGGCGTGAAGGACAAAGTGCGGCTGGCGGCGTCCGGCAAGGTCTATTCCGGCTATGGGCTGGCGCAGAACCTCGCGATCGGGGCGGATTGGTGCAACGCCGCGCGCGCTTTCATGTTCTCGATCGGCTGCATTCAGGCGCAAAGGTGCCACTTGGGCACCTGTCCGACGGGGGTGACGACGCAGGACAAGAGCCGCCAGCGCGGCCTCGTGCCCGAGGTGCAGGGGCCCCGTGCCGCGCGCTTTCATGCCAAGACGCTGGAGGCGCTCGCCGACATCGTCGCGGCCGCCGGGCTGGAGCATCCGAGCGAGTTGCAGCCGCATCACATCGTGCACCGCACTGCCGTGCGCGAGGCCCGCACGATCGACAAGATTTATCCCTTCCTGCCCGCGAATATCCTCAATGGCGATCCGGGCAGCACCGATTACGCAGACTGGTGGGAAGCGACCGACGCCGACAGCTTCAAGCCGCGCATCGACCTCGATGCCAAGCGCACCAGCCTGCATCACAAAGCCGAATTGAAAGAGGCCTGACATGAGCAAGAGCGTATCTGACATCATCGCCGAAACCCTCGTTTCGGCGGGGGCGCAGCGCGTCTACGGGATCGTGGGCGACACGATCAATCATTTCACCGATGCGGTGCGCCGGTCGGATCTGAGCTGGGTTCATGTGCGCCATGAGGAGGTCGGCGCGCTCGCGGCAGGTGGCGAGAGCTACATGACCGGGGAGCTGTCGGTCTGCGCCGGGACCACCGGGCCGGGCAGCCTGCATTTCGTGAACGGCATTTTCGAGAGCCACCGCAACGGCGCGCCCGTGGTGCTGATCGCCTCGAATATCGAGCGCGCGGAGGAGGGCTTGGGCTTCCCGCAGGAGGTCGATCAGAAGAAGGTCTACGAGCAGGCTTCGGTGTTCTGCGAACGGATCAGCCATCCCGATCAGGCCCGCCGGATCACCGCGCAGGCGGCGCAGGCGGCGCTGACCAAGGGCGGCGTTGCGGTGGTCATCGTCAATGGCGACATGTTCCGCGAGACCGCGAAAGACGATCTGCAATGGGCGGTGCATCGCCCGCAGCCGATGATGCGCCCCTCCGATGCCGATCTCGACACGCTGGCCGGCATGATCGCCGAGGCCGAGCGGATCACGATCTACGCGGGCATCGGCGCGCGCGGAGCCGCGGACCAGATCCGGGCGCTCTCGGAACGCCTCGCAGCCCCGGTCGCGCATACGACGCGGGCGAAGGAATTCATCGAGCCGGACATGCCCAACAATGTCGGCATGACCGGGATCCTGGGCAATCGCGCGGGCATGGAGGCGATGGGCGATTGCGACCTGCTGCTCTGTCTGGGCAGCGATTTCGCCTATACGCAGTTCTATCCGGGCAAGGCCAAGATCGTGCAGCTCGACATTGATCCCACCCGGCTGGGACGGCGTGCGCCGATCCATCTGGGACTTGCGGGCGATGTCGGCGATACGATCGACGCGCTGCTGCCGCGCCTTGCCCCGCGCGATCCGGGCAAGCATCTGGATCGGGCGCTGAAAGCCTATGCCGAGGATCTCAAAGGGTATCTGGAAAGCGCGGAAGAACCCGACCCGAGCCTGATCCACCCGCAGCACCTGACCGAGCTGCTCGACCGGTTCGCGGCAAAGGATGCGATCTTCACCGCCGATGGCGGCTCGCCGATGGTTTGGCTGCTGCGTCACCTCAGCGCCAATGGCGAGCGGCGCTTCCTGACCTCGCTGCTGCACGGCACGATGGCCAATGCCTATCCGCAGGCGCTGGGCATTCAGGAGGCCTATCCCGAGCGTCAGGTAATCGCGATGTGCGGCGATGGCGGGATGACCATGCTGATGGGCGACCTGCTGACGCTGGTGCAGGAGAAGCTGCCGGTGAAGCTCTTGGTTTATAACAACGCCTCGCTGGGCTTCGTGGAGATGGAACAGCGGGTCGAAGGGATGCTCGACGCCTTCACCGAGCTGCACAATCCCGATTTCGGCGCGATGGCACGGACGATCGGCATGGAAGGGATGCGCGTCGAGAATGCGAGCGACCTCGAAGGCGCGGTGCGCGACTGGCTCGCCGCTCCGGGGCCTGCGCTGCTCGACCTGAAGGTGAACCGGATGGAGTTGGTGATGCCGCCGAAGATCAAACCCGCACAGGTGGGCTCGACCGCGCTCTTCGGCGTGAAGGCGGTGCTCAACGGGCGTGCCGATGAGGTGGTTTCGCTGATGCGCGACAATTTCCTGCGCTGACCGAGGCCGGGGCTAAACGCAGCCGCCGCAAGGGGTTCGCGGCGGCTGCTGCCCGACGGAGACGAGTGTGGGGATATCTCCGTCAGGGTCTCGTGTTGCCCCCCGAGGGACAGAAACGGACAAATCCTCCGGCCCGAGGGCGCTGCACGCATTGTCTCGGCACGAAGGCGTCCAAAATGTCTATGCTGCGCGAAGGGCTGACCCGCCATGGGGAGGCTGATCGACGGCAACATTGGGCATTTGCACCGGATGGAACCCGTCACGCAACCGTAATCCTGTCGTACAGAGCGGATATTCGCCTGTGGTGCCGCAAGAAAAGGCAAACGACCGAAAACAGGAGGGCGACATGGACGAAACGGCGCGGATATTGGCAGAGGCCGCGCGTCTGCTGGACGTCACCCCGCGGCGCGCCGAGCCGTTGGCGGGCGGCGATCTGAGCCCGGTGCTGGCGCTGGACATGCCGACCGGAGAGCGGGTGATCGTGAAGGGCGGGCCTCACCCCGAGATCGAGGCGAGGATGCTGCGGGCGCTGGCTGAGGCGGGCGCACGGGTGCCGAAGGTGATCGCGGCGTCTCCGATCTGCCTCGTGATGGAGGCTTTGCCGCAGCGTGGTGGGCTGCGGGGCGCGGGGTGGCTGGAACTGGGCGAGGCGCTCCTGCGCCAACACCGCGCGTCGGGGGCTGCGGGGGATGCGCCCTACGGCTGGCCCGACGATTACGCCTTCGGCCCGGTGCCGATCCCGAACGCAGCGCGCCCGATATGGCCCGAGTTCTGGGCCGAGGCACGGCTGCGCCCGTCGCTGCCCGAACTGCCCGCGCCGCTTGCCCGCCGCGTCGAGACGCTCGCTGCGCAGATCGACGAGCATCTGCCGCCGCGCCCGTTCCCGTCCTTGCTGCATGGCGATCTCTGGGCGGGCAATGTGCTGGCCGATCAGGGGCATCTGAGCGGATTGATCGACCCGGCCTGCTATTACGGCGACGGCGAGGTCGATCTCGCGATGCTCCATCTCTTCGGCGCGCCCGGGCCGGAATTCGCGGCGGGCTACGGCCCGCTTGAACCCGGCTGGCAGGCGCGCCGGGCGATCTATCAGCTCTGGCCCGCGCTGGTGCATCTGCTCCTGTTCGGGTCCGGCTATCACGGAATGGTGGCGGGGCTTCTGGACCGGATCGGCGTCTAGCGGGGAACCAGCGCGTCGGTAAGGCGCTTTGCCTGCATCGAAAGGTAATCCGCGGTGTCTCTGTCCGAACTTTCAATCTCGCAGCTTTCCAAGCTGAACTGGTCGCGCGGCTTGCCTGCGGCGCTTGCGCTGAGCGGGCTGGTCGCGATCGTGCTGTCACTCGATCTGCCGCGCGGGCAGGAGCTGGCGGCGCTTGGCGCGGGGTTTGCGACCTCGACGGGGCAGGGCAAGTCGATCCGCAACCGGCGCTGGCCGGTCACCTTCCTCGATATTGCGGGTAAACTGGTCGGCATTTTCGCCGGGATGATCGCGGCAAAGGTCATGATCGGGGGCGTCGCGCTGAGTGTGCCGGGGATGTTGCTTGGCGCCTTTGCCGTGGGCCTTCTGTCGCGCCGCGATATGAGCCTGTGGTGGATATTCCTGCAAAGCTGGCTGTTCTTCTCGCTCTCGACCTTCCTCGTGCAATTCATCCCGTCGCCGGGGCCGGTCCTGCTCGCGGTCGGCGGTGCAATGGTCTGGGTCCTGGCCGTGGAGGAGGCGGTCCGGGTGATCTGGAAGCATTTCGCACCGAAGACGGGGCCGAAGCTCGACGGGCAGGTGCCGCCCGATGGCGTTGCGCCGCTCAACTCGCTGATCGGTCAGGGGCTGCAGGCAATGGGCGCGGTGGGCTTGTCCTACGGGATCGCAGTGGCTTTTTCTATCAATCACCCGTACTGGGCGCCGCTCTCGGCGCTGTTGATGCTGCGCCCGCGTCCCGGCATGACATGGGACCGAGTGCTGGTGCGCAGCCTCGCGACCCTCGCTGGCGGGGTGGGGGCGAGCCTGCTGGTGCTGTGGCTTGGGCCGGACAGCGTCGTGATGCCGGGGCTCTATGTGATCTTCGGCGTGACCGCGATCCTGTTCGCGCCGCCCGCGCATTACCCGACCTTCGTGGCCTTCCTGACCGCGTTGATCGTGGTGATGGTCTCGATGGGCAATGATGCGCCGCTGTCGAATGCTTGGGGCCGGATCGCGGGCACGGTGCTGGGCGGGGCCTCTGCCTTGGCGATGAGCTACCTCGCCCATGCGATCCGCAAGCGGCTCGGCTGGGAAGAAAGCTTGCCCGAAAGCGATGCCGCCTGAATGAAAACGGCCGCCCCGAGAGGCGGCCGTTTCAGTTCGCAATTTGATCCGATCACTCGGGCAGGATGCGCACGCCGCCCTTCGCCGCCGAGCTGGCCAGCAGCGCATAGGCCTTGAGCGCGGTCGAGACGGCGCGCTTGCGCGGCTCTGCCGGTTTCCACGGCAGCGGGCCCATCGCCTCACGGCGCGCGGCCAGAACGTTGTCGGCCACGGCGAGGTTGATCGTGCGGTTCGGGATGTCGATCTCGATGATGTCGCCGGTCTCGACGAGGCCGATCGTGCCGCCTTCTTCCGCTTCCGGGCTGACATGGCCGATCGAGAGGCCCGAGGTGCCGCCCGAGAACCGCCCGTCGGTCAGCAGCGCGCATTTCGCGCCGAGGCCCTTCGATTTGAGATACGAGGTCGGGTAGAGCATTTCCTGCATCCCCGGACCGCCGCGCGGGCCCTCGTAGCGGATGATGACCACTTCGCCCTCGACGACCTTGCCGGTCAGGATGCCCGAGACCGCGTCGTCCTGACTCTCGAACACTTTCGCGGGGCCCGAGAATTTCAGGATCGAGTCGTCGACGCCCGCGGTTTTCACGATGCAGCCCTGTTCGGCGATATTGCCGTAGAGCACCGCCAGACCGCCATCTTGCGAGAAGGCATGTTCCGCGGTGCGGATCACGCCGTTTTCGCGGTCGCGGTCGAGCTCCTTGTAGCGGTTCTCGGTCGAGAAGGCCTGCGTGGTGCGCACGCCGCCCGGCGCCGCGCGGTAGAACTGATCGGTGGCGTCGTCATTGGCGACCATCACGTCCCATTTCGACAGCGCCTCGGCCATCGTGTCGGAATGCACGGTGCGCACATCCTGATGGATCAGCCCGGCGCGGTTCATCTCGCCGAGGATGCCCATGATGCCGCCCGCGCGGTGCACGTCTTCCATATGGACGTCCTGCTTCGCCGGCGCGACCTTGCAGAACACCGGAACCTTGCGGCTGAGGCGGTCGATGTCTTCCATCGTGAAGTCGACCTTGCCCTCATGCGCGATCGCCAGCAGGTGCAGCACCGTGTTGGTGGACCCGCCCATCGCGATATCGAGGCTCATCGCGTTCTCGAAGGCTTCAAACGTCGCGATCTCGCGCGGCAGCAGGCCCTTGTCTTCCAGCTCGTAATGGCGGCGCGTGATCTCGACGATCTTGCGGCCTGCTTCGAGGAACAGCTCCTTGCGGTCGGCATGGGTCGCCAGCATCGAGCCGTTGCCCGGCAGCGCCAGACCCAGCGCCTCGGCCAGACAGTTCATCGAGTTCGCGGTGAACATGCCCGAGCACGACCCGCAGGTCGGGCAGGCGGCCTTCTCGATCGCCAGCACGTCCTCGTCGGAATATTTGTCGTCGGCCGCAGCCACCATCGCATCGACCAGATCGAGGTCGTGACCGATGATTTCCGCGCCTTCCTTGCCAGCCTCCATCGGACCGCCAGAGACGAAGATCACCGGGATGTTCAGGCGCATCGCGGCCATCATCATGCCGGGGGTGATCTTGTCGCAGTTCGAGATGCAGACCATCGCATCTGCGCAATGCGCGTTGACCATGTATTCGACGCTATCGGCGATCACTTCGCGCGAGGGCAGCGAATAGAGCATCCCGTCATGGCCCATCGCGATCCCGTCATCGACGGCGATGGTGTTGAATTCCTTGGCAACCCCGCCCGCGCTCTCGATCTCGCGCGCGACCATCTGGCCGAGGTCCTTGAGGTGGACGTGACCGGGCACGAACTGGGTGAAGGAGTTCACAACCGCGATGATCGGCTTGCCGAAGTCGTCATCGGTCATGCCGGTGGCGCGCCACAGACCGCGCGCGCCCGCCATGTTGCGGCCATGGGTGGATCTACGGGAACGATAAAAGGCCATGAGAATTCCGTTTCTGTCGCGCCCGAGGGGACTCGGGCAATTTCCTGTCGCGGGCCTGAATATAACATGGATCGCCCGATGAACAGTGGCGAGATGGCGCGGGTGGGCTGTGCGATGGTGCGAGATGTTGCGTGCGCCGCGCAGGCCCCCCCGTGATCAGAGATGCCGCAAAGCTTGCGCATCCGCTCCTCACGCCTACCTTTCACGCGATGCCCGACACCGCCGCCACGCCCCTCCTGCCGCAACGCTTAGCCGACTGGTTCGCCAGCCGGGGCTGGCACCCGCACCGCCATCAGCTCGACGTGCTCTCGGCGCGCGAAGATACGCTCCTGATCGCGCCGACCGGGGGCGGCAAGACGCTGGCCGGTTTCCTGCCGTCGCTCGTCGATCTGGCCGAGGGCTATGAGGGGCTGCACACGCTTTATGTCTCGCCGCTCAAGGCGCTGTCCAAGGATATCGCCCGTAACCTGCGCGCGCCGCTGGACGAGATCGGGCTGGATTTGCGGATCGAGGATCGCACCGGCGACACCTCGGCCACGCAACGCCGCCGCCAGCGGGTCGATCCACCGCAGATCCTGCTGACGACGCCAGAAAGCCTCGCGCTGATGCTGTCCTACCCGGAGGCGCCGAAGATCTTCGCAGGCGTGAAGCGGGTGGTGCTCGACGAGATCCACGCGCTGGCCGAAAGCAAGCGCGGCGATCAATTGATGCTGGGTGTCGCGCGGCTGCGCAGCCTGTCGCCGGACCTGACCGTCACGGGGCTCTCGGCCACGGTCGAGGCCCCGCAGGCGCTGGCCGATTTCATGGGCGGCGCGCGGGTTATCATGGCCGATCCCGGCCCGCCGCCCGATATCGAGATGCTGCCGACCGAGCGCCCCGCACCTTGGGCTGGCGGCGGCGGACGGCACGCGGCGCGCGACGTGATGACGGCGATCGAGGACGCGCGGCTTAGCCTTGTCTTCCTCAACACGCGCGCGCAGGCGGAACTGTTCTTTCAGGCGCTCTGGGAGGTGAACGACACCGCCCTGCCGATCGGTCTGCATCACGGCTCACTGTCGCGCGAGGCGCGGCACAAGGTCGAGGAGGCGATGGCGAGCGGCGAGTTGCGCGCGGTGGTCTGCACCGGCTCGCTCGATCTGGGGCTCGACTGGGGCGATGTCGATCTGGTGCTGCAGGTTGGCGCCCCGAAAAACGTCAAGCGCCTCGTGCAGCGGATCGGGCGCGCCAATCATCGCTATGACGAGCCCTCCCGCGCCCGCATCGTGCCGGCGAACCGTTTCGAGATCGTCGAATGCGCCGCCGCCTTGGAGGCCGTCCGCGAGAACGATCTCGACGGGGGCGGGCGGCGCTGGCGCGGGCCGCTCGACGTGCTGTGCCAGCATATCCTGCTGAGTGCCTGCGCGGGCCCGTTCGAGGCCGATGCGCTTTATGCGGAAGTGTTGCGGGCCGGGCCTTATGCGCAGCTGCCGCGCGCCGATTTCGATGCCTGTCTGGAGTTCTGCGCGACCGGCGGCTACGCGCTGCGCGCCTATGACCGCTGGCAGCGTCTGTTGCAGCGCGAGGGCAAATGGCAGCTACGCGATCCGCGCGCGACCCGCGATCTGCGGATGAATATCGGCACGATCACCGAAACCGAAAAGCTCAAGGTCCGCCGCAAATCCCGGCGCGGCGGCACGCCTCTGGGCGAGGTCGAGGAAGGCTTCGCCGCGTCGCTCACCCCCGGCGACACGTTTCTGATCGGCGGACAGGTCGTGCGCTACGAAGGGCTGCGCGAGATGGTCGTGGAGGTGACGAATGCCGCGACGCGCGAGCCGAAGATCGCCGTCTTCTCGGGCCTGAAGATGGCGACCTCGCTGGAACTGTCGCAGCGGGTGCAGCGCCTGATCGCCACGCCCGAGGACTGGGACCAGCTGCCGCCCGATACCCGCGACTGGCTGGCGCTGCAGAGCGAGATTTCCACGCTGCCCGCCCCCGGCACGCTGACCTGCGAGACGTTCCTGCGCGGCGGGCGGGCCTTCTTCTGCCTCTACGGCTTCGCCGGGCGCAACGCGCATCAGACGCTTGCGCTGCTGCTGACGCACCGGATGGAGCAGGCGGGGCTCGGGCCGCTTGGTTTTGTCGCCACCGACTACGCGCTGCTGATCTGGTCGATCGATCCGGTCGAAGACCCCGCGCCGCTGCTCTCAGTCGAAGGGCTGCGGGAAGGCCTGCGCGACTGGCTGGAGAGCAACGCCGTGATGAAGCGCGCCTTCCGCTCCATCGCGACGATTGCGGGCCTCATCCAGCGCAACCTGCCGGGGCAGCGCAAATCGGGCAAACAGGCGACGTTTTCGTCCGATATTCTCTACGACACGCTGCGCCGCTACGACCCCGATCACCTGCTCTTGCGCATCACCCGCGAGGAGGCGAGCCGCGGCCTCGTCGATTTCGAGCGAATTGAGGAGATGCTGGTCGCTGCCAAGAGAATCGTGCATATCCGCGCCCCGCATGTGACGCCTCTGGCCGCGCCTTTGCTGTTGGAGCACGGGCAGGTCGGCATTCGCGGCGGCACGGGCGAGGCACGGCTGATGGAAGAAGAAGCGCAGGCAATGATGCGCGAGGCGGGGCTGGAATGAGAGAGATCACCTTCGCGGGGCAGCGGCTCATCGCGCAACCGTCGGGCGCGCTCTATTGGCCCGAGGAAGACTCGCTGATCGTCGCGGATTTGCATTTGGGCAAATCCGAGCGGATGGCGCGGCGCGGCGGCGCGCTGCTTCCGCCTTTCGAGAGCCTCGACACGGTGATCCGGCTGGAGGCCGAGGTGCTGCGCCTGCGGCCCTCGCGCCTGATCAGTCTGGGCGATGCGTTCGACGACGACGCGGCGGCGGGCGAGATCGCCCCCGAGATCGCCGGGCGTCTGACCCGGATCGCGGCCCAGACGAAGCTGCTCTGGATCGCGGGAAACCACGACCCGATCGGCTTGGGCCGAACCGTGGAAGAGGCGCAAGTCGGCCCGCTCACGCTACGCCATATTGCAGGGCAGGGGCCGGACCTCTCTGGCCATTACCACCCGAAAGCCAAGATCGCGCGGCGGTCGCATCGGGCGTTTTTGGTGGGGCGCGATCACCTGATCCTGCCCGCTTTCGGCACCTATACCGGGGGCTTGGATTGCGACGGGCCGGAGCTGTCGTCGCTGGTCGGGGCAGGAACCGCCGTGCTGACCGGGCCGGGCATGCCGGTGCGCCCGATCGGTCAGAGCGCGCTGCGCCAGTCGCGATAGCCCGCGCGGACCAACGCATCGCGGGCGGCGATGAAACCGGAGCGCTCGGGCTCGGGATCGAGGATCGGGGTGACATGCGCCAGGTCGTCCAGGCCCAGCCCATGTTCGCGACGCCCCGCGCGGATCAGCGCCAGATACCATTCGAACGGCGCGATCCCGTCTTGGCGCTGTATCGCGCGATAGGTGAAGGCGCGCTGGCCATCCTCGAGCACCAGCGCGATCTTCTCGTAATGCAGGCCCGCGCCCTCTGCGGCATCGAGCGCGGGAATGTCGCTCTCCGTGATCTCGAACAGCACGCCTTGGGTGCGCGCGTCGCCCTGCGTGATCGTGGCTTTCGCGCTCCCGTCGCGCCCGCGTTTCGAGAAATCGAGCGCATGTCCGGGGACCTCCGCCAACCCGAGTACGCGGGCCGAGGGGCAGCGCGCGGCAAGCCGCGAGGTCAGCAGGTTGGAGCCATAGGCGAGGTAGGGGATCATCCGCTCACCGCCAAGGTCATCGCGAATGTCTCCTGCGCGCCGGGGGCCAAGATCATGCTGTCGGGCCGCGCGGCCAGTTCCGGCCCGGCCCCTTCCGCGGCTGGTAGCCCGTGCCACGGTTCGATGCAAATGTACGGCGCACCGGGCTTCTGCCACAGCGCGAGATTGTGCAGGTTGGAAAAGCGGAAATCGAGCACCGGCGCCCCGTCGGCGCGGTAGCGCAGCCCGTCGCCCGCGCCTTCGGGGAAGATCATCGCATCGTCCTCATACTGCGCCGGGTCGAGGGTCAGCGCGCCCGCCGTGAAGGGCGAGGGCATCCGCGCGCGCCCCAGCATCCCATCCGCGAGCCGCGCCAAGGCAGGCTCCGCCCCGTTGCGCAACTCGATCCGATGCGGACCGGTCGCGCCGGGCAGCGGCCAGCGGAACGCGGGGTGAAAGCCGAAGGAAAACGGCATCTCCCGATCCCCCGTATTGCTGATGGTGGCGGTGACGCTCAGCTCCGCCCCCACGACCTCGTGGACGATCTTGAGACGGAAATCGAATGGAAAGGCCGCGGTCTCCTGCGAGGGTTCGAGCAGGTGACAGCAGCGGCTTTGCGTCAGCTCGGTCACGCGGAAGGGCAGGTTGCGGGCGAAGCCGTGCTTGGTGATCGCGTGGGGCGTGCCGTCGATCGTCACCCCGTCGGGCGCGGGAAGGCCGACGATGGGGAACAGGATCGGGGCCTGCCCGCTCCACCATGCCGGATCGCCCTCCCAGAGCATTTCCTGCCCCTGATAGCTCAGCCCCTGCATCTCGGCGCCCAGATCGGCGATTGTGACGCTGAGGCTTTGGGACGAAATCTGGGGCATGTGTCGGGATCCGAGGTTGTGAGGTTTGGCGCCTTGGTATCGCGCCGCCGGAGATGATCCAAGCCCGTGTCCGTTTGGTGCTGAGGGAGGAGCGGTAAGCCGTAAGCGGCGGCTGCATCCCACCCCAGGTTCAGCTTGACGGACTGAAGTTCCACGGGAGAAGTTCGTCGATGCGGCCTTGCGGATGGCCGGCGGCGATGGCCTCGAGGAGGGCCTTGAGATAGGCGAAGGGCTCGACGCCGTTGATCTTTGCGGTCTCGATGAGCGACGCGATGCGTCCCCAAGCGCGCCCGCCTTCGTCATGTCCGGCGAACAATGCGTTCTTCCTGTTCAGAGCGATGGGCCGGATCAGGTTCTCGACGCTGTTGGAGTCGATCTCGACCCGACCGTCGTGCAGGAAGGTCTGCAGCCCGTCCCAGTGACGATGAATGTAAGCGAGCTTCTCCCCCAGGCGCGATTTCGCGGAGATACGCAGACGTTGCTGTTGTAGCCATTCACCGAACTCGACCACGAGGGGCGCGGTGCGCGCCTGCCGGGCCGAGAGCCGCTGTCCCGGCGCCGTGCCGCGGATGTCGGCCTCGATCTTGTAGAACTCGGCGATGCGGCGCAGCCCCTCGGCGGCGATCTCGGAGCCGTCGCGGTCGAACACCTCCTTCAGCTTGCGCCGCGCGTGGGCCCAGCAATGCGCCACGCGGACCGGGTCGCCACCCTTGCGGGTGGGCCGCGTCAAACGGTTGTAACCCTGGTAGCCATCGAGCTGCAGGATGCCGTCGAAGCCGTGCAAAATCTTCTCCGCGTTCTCCCCGGCGCGGTCGGGCGCGTAGAAGAAGACCACGCCCGGTGGATCATCCCCGCCCCATGATCGGTCGTCACGGGCGAGCGCCCAGAGATATCCCGTCTTGGTCCGGCCGCGCCCCGGATCCAGCACCGGGGCGGTGGTCTCGTCCATGAACAGCTTCGTCGATGTCTTCAGGTGCTCGGCCAGCCGGTCGACCACCGGGCCGAGATGGAAGGCGGCGGTGCCGACCCAGTCGGCCAGCGTGCTGCGGTGGATCTCGATGCCCGATCGGGCAAGGATCCGGCTCTGCCGATACAAGGGCAAGTGGTCCGCATATTTGCTGACCAGGACATGCGCGATGGCGCCCTCGGTCGGCAGACCACCCTCGATGAGATGCGCCGGTGCCAGCGCCTGGGTCACGCCATCGGTGCAGGTGCGGCAGGCGTATTTGGATCGAACCGTGACGATCACCCGCAGCTGCGCGGGCACGATGTCCAGCCGCTCTGTGCGGTCCTCGCCGATCTTGTGCATCTCCCCGCAGCCACAAGGACATTGCAGGCTCTCCGGCTCGATCACGCGCTCGATGCGCGGCAGGTCCTTGGGCAGGTTGCCTCGATTGCGCCGGGCTGCACGCCGGGGGCGGCTCTCGGACGGCGCTTGCGTCTCCTGCTTCTCCTCGGCTTCGGCGACCGCAATCTCGAGATCCTCGAACGCCAGCTGCCGGTCATCTTCGCTGAGCTTCTCGGATCGTTTGCCGTGGACTGCCTGGTTGAGTTCGGCGACCAGATGCTCGAGGCGCTTGATGATCTCCTTGAGGCTGACCCTCTCACCTTTGAGCTCCTCATGCTCGCGCAGCAGCGCGGCGACAGCTTCGCGCTGCGCCTCGGGGATTGCGGAGAGGTCAATGATCGCGGTGGATGGCATGGCCGGAGGCTACCGCGAAGCCGTCTCGAAGGCCCGCCTTTTCTCGTGCCTGATTCACTCTGCCGCAGCCGGGCGGCGGATCTCCAGCGCCTTCACCTTGCGCCAGTCGAGCCCGGCGAACAGGGCTTCGAACTGCGCCCGGTTCAACGTCATCACGCCGTCCCGAACCGCCGGCCAGGTGAAGGAACTCTCCTCGAGCCGCTTGTAGGCCATCACCAGCCCGGTGCCGTCCCAGAAGAGGATCTTCAGCCTGTCTGCACGCTTCGCCCGGAACAAAAACACGGTGCCAGTGAACGGATCCTCCTTCAGGACCGATGCGACCTGCGCGGCGAGACCGTCGTGGCCTTTCCTGAAGTCGACCGGCTGGGTCGCCACGAGGATACGGACGGTGTGGGACGGCATCATCACGAGGACGCCTCGAGCGCATGGACGATCTCGGCAATCCGCACTGCCGGGGTGTCGGCGGCAAGCGCGATCGTCACGTCACCGAAGACGAGACGCAGACTGTCGTCCGACCGCCCCGAGGGCTGCGGCGCCTGCGGGGGCTTCGGCTCGCACAGGACAACCGGCGCGAAGGCCGTCGGCTCATCCGACATCTCGGCGGCGGGCAGGACCAGCTTGCCCTCTTTGGCCAGGCATCGCCACGCCGACAACTGGTTCGGCTTCATCCCGTAACGCGCCGCCACGGCGTTGACCGTCGCGCCCGGCTCAAGTGTCTCCGCGACAGCCTGTGCCTTCACCTTCTCCGGCCACCGGCGGTGCCCGCTCTCGAAGATCTCAACTCCCAGCGATCTGAGAAACGCAGTCTGAGCATCCATTGCGAAACGCACTCCCATCTTGAGATGGGTATCACCTCGCAGTCCGCGCCGGCGCAGACAACGTGCCGCTCAGACACCGCTTACGGTAAGCCGGGGCTAGCGGCCTTCCAATGGAAGGACGCCCCGGCGAACGCGCCGCGCGTCGCGGCGCAGGGGGCGCTTTGCTGTCGTCTGATTTGGGCGGTTTATCTCGCAAGCCCGGAAGACGGGGAGGCTGTGGGCTGCATCGCCAATGCGCCCTCCCGGGGGGAGGGGTGAGCCGGGACTAGCGGCCTTCCAGTGGAAGGACGCCCCGGCGAACGCCCGGAGCGCAAGCGAAGGGCCGGACGGGCGCGTGTGATGAGAGATGAGGGCAGCGCCCGACCCTTGGGTGGGCGCGTCGCTGTCGGTTGGTTTGAGCGGTTTATCTTGCAAGCCCGGGGGACGGGGCGGCTGTGGGCTGCGTCGCCAATGCGCCCTCCCGGGGGGAGGGTCGGGCGCTGCCCGGGCTGGTCGCCCGGGCGGGGAAGCCTAGTAGCCACGCAGCTTTTCAAACTCACTATCACTAGTAAGAATCAACTTGGAAAAGAAATCTGCGTTGAGACCTAAGTTTGAGAGACCCAAATCTTTTCGCATTTCACGTTGGACGTCTTCGATCGCGCGAAGCATCGCAAGTGGCTCCACCATCCCAAGCTTGCCGAAGTTATTCAACGCCCTCAGAACGCCTGGTGAGCTCCACAAAACTGCTTTGGTTCTAACCTTTACCAGCTTAACAACCAATTCATTCTCGTCGATAGGAGCCATCTTAAGTTCAGGTTTCGAAGCTAGTATAAGCCGTTCAACTGCTTCTAGAAAATCTAGATAGATCGCAATTTTTCTTTCTCGCAGAGCTGCCTCGACCTCACGCTTTCGGTTCTTTGATTGGGTGATCAGTGTTGCAGCAAGACCCAGTGATGCCGTGAAAATCGTAACTGTCAAAGGGACATAAACAGAGGGCGCAAGTGTCTTCGCCCCCGAGACCACGGCTACAGCTATCTGCCATCCATACAGAACGAAGAATATGAAGAACGCGGCTGCGAGCAGTGCAATCAATAATGCAAAGAAGCTAGAAATCACTTTCATAGACTAACCCTCAAACATCCAGCTCCTCCACGAACTGCGCGTTCTCCTGAATATACTGGAACCGCAGTTCGGGCTTTTTGCCCATCAGACGCTCCACCAGATCGCCGGTCTCGTTCGGCTCGTCGTCGTGGATCGTGACCCGGATCAGCTTGCGTGTGTCGGGGTGCATCGTGGTCTCTTTCAGGTCCTTCGCGTCCATCTCGCCCAGACCCTTGAAGCGCTGCACGTCGATCTTGCCTTTGCCGCCCAGACCCTTCTCCAGCATCGCGTCCTTCTCGGCGTCGTCGGCCACATAGACGCGCTTGGCCCCTTGGGTCAGACGATAGAGCGGCGGGCAGGCCAGATAGAGGTGCCCCTGATCGATCATCGGGCGCATCTGGGTGAAGAAGAAGGTCATCAGGAGCGAGGCGATGTGGGCTCCGTCGACATCCGCATCGGTCATGATGATGATCTTGTCGTAGCGCAGATCGTCGACGTTGAACTTGGTACCGAGGCCCACGCCGAGCGCCTGCGTCAGATCGTTGATCTCCTGGTTCGAGCCGAGCTTGGAGCTTGCCGCGCCCAGCACGTTGAGGATCTTGCCGCGCAGGGGCAGCAGCGCCTGGTTCTTGCGGTCGCGCGCCATCTTGGCCGAGCCGCCTGCCGAGTCGCCCTCGACGATGAACAGCTCCGTGCCCGAACGGTTCGTGGCCGAACAATCGACCAGCTTGCCGGGCAGGCGCAGGCGCTTGGTGGCCGATTTGCGCTGAGTCTCTTTCTCCTGCCGGCGCTTGAGGCGTTCTTCGGCGCGCAGCACGAGGAAATCGAGGATCGCGCCTGCGGATTTCGTGTCCGAGGCCAGCCAGTTGTCGAAATGGTCGCGCACAGCGCCTTCGACGAGACGCTGCGCCTCGACGGTGGCAAGGCGGTCCTTGGTCTGGCCCACGAATTCAGGCTCGCGGATGAAGCACGAGACCAGCGCGCAGCCGCCGGTGATCAGGTCGTCGCGGGTGATCTGCGCGGCTTTCTTGTTGTTCACCAGCTCGCCATAGGCGCGGATGCCCTTGAGGATCGCCGACCAGAAGCCTGCCTCGTGGGTGCCGCCCTCGGGCGTCGGCACGGTGTTACAGTAGGACTGGATGAAACCGTCGCGCGAGGGCGTCCAGTTGATCGCCCATTCGACCGAGCCCGGCACGTTGAACTTCTCGCGGAACTCGACCTTGCCCGAGAAGGGGCGGTCGGCATAGGTGCTGGCGCCGCTCAGCGTCTCGGTCAGGTAATCGGCGAGGCCGCCGGGGAAGTGGAAGGTCGCTTCGGTCGGGGTCTCGCCGTCGTCGATCTCGGACTTCCAGCGAATCTCCACGCCCGAGAAGAGATACGCCTTCGAGCGCACCATCTTCAGCAGGCGCGCGGGCTTGAAGCGGTGATGGCCGAAGATCTGTTCGTCTGCGTGGAAGGTCACGGTCGTGCCGCGGCGGTTCGGGGCGGCGCCGATCTTCTCGACCGGGCCTTCGGGGATACCGCGCGAGAAGCGCTGTTCATACAGCTCCTTGTTCTTGGCGACCTGAACGACCATCGAATCCGACAGCGCGTTGACCACCGAAGCGCCCACGCCGTGCAGGCCGCCCGAGGTCTCGTAGGCGTCGCCCGAGAACTTGCCGCCCGCGTGCAGCGTGCAGAGGATGACTTCCAGCGCGGATTTGCCGGGGAATTTCGGATGCGGGTCGATCGGGATGCCGCGCCCGTTGTCGCGGATGACGACGGAATGATCGGCGAGCAGTTCGACCTCGATGCGGTTGGCGTGACCGGCCACCGCTTCGTCCATCGAGTTGTCGAGCACCTCGGCCACCATGTGATGCAGCGCGCGCTCATCGGTGCCGCCGATATACATGCCGGGGCGTTTACGCACGGGTTCGAGACCTTCGAGCACCTCGATCGAGGAGGCGTCATAGGAATCGGTCTGGGGCGTCAGAAGATCGTCGGCCATGCTGCTCGCTTTCTCTTGTAGTTTTCTAAACAAGAGATACCGCAGGTTGGGGCGGAGGAGCAAGAAGACCCCACCGCCCGGTTGCGTTCCGAAAGCCCCACAACCCCCGAAAACGTCCGGCCCTTACGCGACGCGCGCCATGAGCAGCATCGACCCCACCGCCATCGCGATACCGAAGACTTCCCGCAAGGCGAGTTTTTCACCGAACAGGACGACTCCCATCGTCACCAGAGCCATCAATGTGAAAAGTGCCGGGGCCACGCCCGTTTGTGCCAGCGACACATGTCGCATAGCCAGAACCCAACCTGCTGCCGAAGCGGCGTAAAGCACGCAACCTAGGAAGACAGACGGCGAATGCAGCGCGTGACCCTTATCAACGGCGGATTTCAGGACGAAATCTCCCGCGATCACGATCAGCGTCGCACCCAAACACAGGCTGTATCCAAGCAAAGCAGACATGGTTTCCTCGAACCCTCTTCACCCCGACAGGATGACGTAGGGGAAGCCGCATTGCTAAGAGGAATTCCCCCCCGCTGCGGAAAACCCGACCACTTGGTCAGGGAGACCTGACTTAAAGGCGAAGTCGGGCTGAGCGCCTGCCCATCGCTTGAGCAGAGCGCGCATCCGCGTTGTCTTTCTACACGCCGTTCGAACTATGCGCGTCGCGGAGCCAGCCGAATCAAACCGCCTCGGCCTCGCGCTTCTGCCACATCGCGCGGAAGGCTTTCCGGCTCTGGCACAGCTTGATCCAGCTTTGCAGGCGCGGGTAGGGGGCGAGGAACTCCGGGTGATCCTGCCCGTAGCGCAGAACCTCCGCGAGATTGAGATCGGTCACGGTGAACCGGCCGCCCACGATATGGCTGTGCGTCTCGAGATGGGTTTCGAGCGTAGTCAGCGGCCGGGCGAGCTTCGAGCAGAGAGACGCGATCTCGGCCTTGCCTTCCGGCGTGTCCTGCTCCTTGCGGCGATAGACGAAGCTCAGCGCCAGCGCGTCGGTCTCGATCCAGGTCGCGGCGAAGAGCGCCCATTGCTCCATTTGCGACAGTTCGCGCTCGTGCGCGGGGGCGAGCGGCCCGCCCGCCTTGCGCGCGAGATGCAGGTTGATCGCGAGCGACTCCGTCAAGATCAGCCCGTCTTCCTCCAGCACAGGGATCGCGCCCATCGGCGAGAGCTTGCGAAATTCGGGCGAACGGGTGTTGAGCGGCACCTCCGGCGCGAGCGGATCGGAGAAGCGGTTCGCCTGCACGACTCGGCGCAGACGGAACGGCAGGCCCAGCTCCTCGAGCAACCACAGCGCCCGGCTCGCCCGCGAATGATAGTTGCCATAGATCGTGATCATGTCCGCTCCTTCGTTTCGCTCGATTTTTGTGGCGTTTTTGCCGCCGGAGGCCCAGCAGACACGGGTTTTTGATGCGTATCAAGGCACATCACGCGGGATTGCGCGATGCTCCGCAGGGTTCAGCCAACGGAGGGATGCGCATGAAAGATCAGCTCACAAGCGACGCGACGAAACCGGCCAAGGCCGCAGCCGGGAAGGTAGAGGCTGTCGTCAAGCCAATCGATCCCGCCGAGGCGCATCCCGCGATCACCCCGCCCGAGCCGAAGGCGACCGGCCCGAAGAGCTTCCCGCGCGTCGATCCCAGTGCGGTGCGGCTGGCTTTCGAGACCGGGAAATACCCCTACAAGCGCAAGATGGCGCGCGCCGCCTATGAGAAAGAGAAGGCGGAGCTTCAGGCCGAGTTGCTGAAGGTCCAGAAATGGGCGCAGGAGACGGGCGAGAAATTCGTGATCCTCTTCGAGGGCCGCGATGCGGCGGGCAAGGGCGGCACGATCAAGCGCTTCACCGAACATCTCAATCCGCGTTTCGCGCGGGTCGTGGCGCTCAACAAACCCTCCGAGGCCGAGCTCGGTCAGTGGTATTTCCAGCGTTACCTCGAGCATCTGCCGACCGCGGGCGAGATGACCTTCTACGATCGCAGCTGGTATAACCGCGCGGGCGTGGAGCGCGTGATGGGGTTCTGTAAACCCAACGATTACCTCGAATTCATGCGCCAGACCCCGGAACTGGAGCGGATGTTCGTGCGCTCGGGCATCCGGCTTTACAAATACTGGTTCTCGGTCACCCGCGAGGAACAGCGCCGTCGCTTCAAATCGCGCGAAACCGATCCGCTCAAGCGCTGGAAACTGTCGCCGATCGATCTGGCGAGCCTCGATCGCTGGGACGATTACACCGAGGCGAAAGAGGCGATGTTCTTCTACACCGACACCGCCGATGCGCCATGGACCATCGTGAAGTCGAACGACAAGAAGCGCGCGCGGCTGAACTGCATGAAGCATTTCCTGTCGACGCTGGACTATCCCGACAAGGATCCTTTGATCGCAACGCCGCCCGATCCGCTGATCGTGGGCCATGCAAGCCATGTCGTGCATTCGTCCGAGCATATTCTTGGCGCATCTCTTCATCCCGATCAGCGCCGCGTGACCAAATCCTGAGCATGTGATCGCCGATGGCGATTTCGGTGACCGGTGGGGCTTGTCCCTCCGCCGGTTGCATTCCATGTGAAAGGTAACAACCGGAGGAGCGCATGGGCTGGAACGAAAGATTTGCCGGAGAAGAGTATCTCTATGGCACGACCCCGGCGGATTTCGTGGCGCGTCAGGCGTGGCGTCTCGCTCCGGGGGCGCGGCTTCTGAGCATCGCTGACGGCGAAGGGCGCAACGGCACCTATCTCGCGAGCCTCGGCGTGCAGGTCACGGCTCTCGAGCCGTCGGAAAACGCGCGCCGCAAGGCCGCTGAACTGGCGCAGGAGCGGGGCGTGTCGATGCAGACGATCGACGCCGACCTGCGCGGCTACGACTGGCCGCGCGGCGAATATGACGCCGTTCTCGCCTGTTTCATCCAATTCGCCGATACCGCCTTTCGGGCGGAGATTTTCGACGGCATCGCGACCGCGCTAAAACCGGGCGGGCTCGCTTTGATCCACGGTTTCGCGCGCCGCCAGCCGCGCTACGGGACGGGCGGACCGGGGATCGTGGAGCAGCTCTACGATCTCGATCTCCTGCGCGACGCCTTCCCGCGCTGGGAGGTGCTGCATCAGGCCGATTACGATGCCGATCTCGACGAGGGCACGGGCCATTCCGGTCGCGCGGCTCTGATCGATTTCGTCGCCCGCAAACCCGAGCGGTGATTCCGCAGATTTCGGAAATAAAGTCAGGGTTTCGCGCGGCTTATACGCGGGGTGCCTGACGTTCCGTCGCGCTTTAAGTGCGATTTCTAGGCGATTTGCGCGTTTGATCGGCAATAGGCCGGAACCTGCCCAAGACCCTGTGCTTCCCTATAGCCCCGGTAGGGAAAGTGTGTGCCTGCGCACAGAGGAGTGTCTTCGCAACTACACGAATGCGTGTAACATCAATCCGGTACGTTTCTTGCCATCGCAGATTGGAGTTCCACATGCGTAAGCCTCTCCTCGCCCTGACCTTCACCCTCGCCGCCAGCGCCGCCTTTGCGCAGTCGCCCAAAGACGCTGTCGAAGCGCGCCAAGGCTTCTTCAAATTGCTTGGCGCCCAGATGGCCGTGCTCGCGCCGATGGCGCAGGGCAAGATGGACTTCGATGCCGCGAAGGCACAGACCGCCGCTGACAACATCGCAGCCCTCGCGAAGGTCGACATCTCGCCGCTCTTCGTCGAAGGCACCTCGGTCGACGACATGATGGAGACTCACGCGAAGTCGGAAATCTGGTCGAACATGGACCTGTTCATGGAAAAGGCGGACGCCCTCCATCAGGCGGCGGCGGAAATGCCCGATGCGGCAGGCAGCCTCGAGACGCTGCAGCCGGCGGTCGGTAAGCTCGGCGGCACCTGCAAGAGCTGCCACGACGAGTTCCGTTCGAAGTAACGCAGAATGAAAGACACCGCCGCCGCCCCCGCGAAGAAAACCGTCACGGTCTGGGACCCTGTCGTGCGTCTGTTCCACTGGCTTCTGGTGCTGGCTTTTGCCGCCGCCTGGGGGCTCGGGGAATGGGGGCCGAACCAGATGACGTGGCATTTCTATGCCGGCTACGCGATCGCGGGGCTGCTGGCGGTGCGTCTGATCTGGGGGTTCGTTGGGTCGCGCACGGCGCGGTTCTCGCATTTCCTCTATGGGCCCAAGGCGGTGGCGAATTATCTTCGCCACCTGCCGTCAAAGGAAAGCTCCGACCATGTCGGGCATAATCCGCTGGGCGGCTGGTCGGTTTTCGTGATGCTCGGGCTGCTGATCGTGCAGGTCGCGACCGGACTGACCTCCGATCCGCAGGACTATATCAACGTCGGTCCCCTTGCGGGCTACGTGCCCGACAGCATCAGCACGAGCTGGGCGCCCAAAATCCACGAATTCGTGGCGACCCTGCTGCTGATCGTCGTCGGCATCCATATCGCGGCCATCGTCTATTACCGGACGTGGAAGGGCGTGAACCTCGTGAAGCCGATGATCACGGGTAAGAAAGAAGTGGGCGAGTAACCGCTCTCTTGACCGCCGCGTCGGACGGGGCTAGCGCTCGCCCATGACGAGCACCGATCCCCATAAGAGCGCGCCGCCGCCTCAGCCGCAAACCCAAGCGATGCCGCTCGCCCGCCATGTGCGGGCGATCTTCACTTTGGGTCTGCCGTTGATCGGCTCCAACCTCGCGCAGATGCTGCTCAACGTGACCGATACGGTGATGGTGGGCTGGTATGGCGTCGAGGCGCTGGCGGCGCTGGTGCTGGGCACCTCCTATTTCTTCTCGATCTTCATGCTGGGCAACGGGATTGCGCTGGCGGTGATGGGGCGCGTCTCGGCGAGTCTGGGCGCGGATGACGAGGTGCAGGCGCGGCGCGACACCCGGATGGGGATCTGGCTGTCGATCCTGTTCGGGGTCGCGATGCTGCCGGTCTTCTGGAATTCCGGCGCGGTGCTGGAGATGCTGGGCCAGAAGCCCGAGATCGCGGCGCTCGCACAGGAGTATCTGCGCATCCTCGGCTTCGCGCTCGCGCCCGGCCTCGCGATGATGGTGATCCGCTCGTACCTGTCCGCGCAGGAGCGCACGGCGGTGTTGCTCTGGATCACGCTTGCGGCGGTCCTGCTGAACGCGGGCGTGAACTGGATCCTGATCTTCGGCAATTGGGGCGCGCCGGAACTGGGCGTGCGCGGTGCTGCCATCGCGTCGCTCAGTGCAATGGTGCTGAACCTCGTGGCGCAGGCGATCTATGCCGCGCGAGCGCCGGGCCTGACCCATATCCGGCTGTTCCAGCGGTTCTGGCGGCCCGATTGGGAGGCCTTCTGGATCGTCGCCAAGATGGGTCTGCCGGTGGGGCTGACCTCGGTGGCGGAGGGCTCGATGTTTCAGGCCTCGGCGCTGATGATGGGCTGGATCGGCACGATCGAACTCGCCGCGCATGGGATCGCGCTGCAGGTCTCCTCGATCACTTTCATGGTGCATGTCGGCCTGTCGAACGCCGCCACCGTGCGGGCGGGCCGGGCGCATGGGAAGCGTGACCCGCGCCTTCTGCGTGACGGGGCGCGGGTGGTGACAGGGCTCTCCGTGGGGTTCGGTCTGCTGACGGTGGCGGTCTTCGTCTTCGCCGGTCCTTGGCTCACGCGGCTCTTTCTCGACGCCGACAATCCCGCCACGCCCGAGATCGTCCTCTATGGCGTGCGCTTCCTGATGGTCGCGGCGATTTTCCAGCTGTTCGACCTGATGCAGGTGATGGCGCTGGGCTTGTTGCGCGGCGTGCAGGATACGCGCGTGCCGATGTGGATGGCGGTGGCGAGCTATTGGCTGATCGGCATCCCGGCCAGCTACTTCCTCGCCTTCACGCTGGATTTCGGCGGCGTGGGGCTATGGCTCGGCCTCGTGCTTGGCCTCGCCTCGGCGGGGGCGATGATGATGCGGCGGTTCTGGCGCGGGCCGTGGTTGCAGCCGCGCCAGTGAGTCGCTTAGCGCACGCCGAGCCCCGCCTTCATCAGCGTCTTGCGCACCGGTCCGAGCGAATAGAGCGCGCCCAGAACGCCTGCGCGCAGATCGCGCAGCGGCTGGGCTTCGACCATCGAGGCGCGGTTGAGCAGGTCGATCCCCACTTCGCGCGCCTTCACCTCCGGCCAGCGGCGGCGGTGATAGGCGTCGAGCATCTTCGCCTCGCCCAGATGCACGGGGTCTTCCTCGGCCAGCTTCAGAAGGCAGGCGAGATCGGCGAGGCTCATGTTCAGCCCCTGTGCGCCGATCGGCGGAATGACATGCGCAGCCTCGGCGATCAGGGCCACGCGCTGGCCCGAGAACCGATCCGCGATCTGCGTCATCATCGGCCAGACCGCGCGGCGGGTCTCCAGCTTGAGCGGCCCGAGAAGCCCGGTCGAGCGTTCCATGATCGCCGCTTCGAACTCTTCCGTGGGCAGCGTGGCGAGGCGTTCAGCCTCGGCGGCGCGTTCCATCCAGACGATTGCGGAAGAGGGTTTGCCGTCACGATCAGGCAGCGGCACCAGCGTGAAGGGACCGCCCGAGCGGTGGATCTCGGTCGAGACGTTGTCATGCGGGATCGGGTGGGTGACCGCGAAGGCTAGCGCCTTCTGGCCATAGCGGATCGTCTTGACGCCGAGGCCCGCCGCTTCGCGCACGAAGGAATTGCGGCCGTCGGCCCCGATGACGAGACGGGCGCGCACATGGGTGCCGTCCGACAGCGTCACCTCGGCACCGCTTTCGCGGGTCACGAGACCGGCCGTCGCGACGCCGGGGCGGAAATCGACGAGCGGGTTGTCGGCCAGCGCGGCCACCAGCTCGCGGCGCAGCAGCCAGTTCGGGAAGTTCCAGCCGAAGGGTTCGTCGGACAGGTCCGCCGCGTCGAAATCACGGGTCAGGCGCGCGGTCGGGCTTTCGCCGCCCGCATCCACGATCCGCATGATCTGCAGCGGCGCGGCATAGGGCAGGAGCCGATCCCAGATCCCCGCAGCCTGCAGCACCTCACGCGACGGGCGCAGAAACGCGGTCGAACGCATATCCGCGCCCTCTGCCGCCTCTTCCGTGACCGGCGGCGTGGGGTCGACGCAGATCGTGGTGAAGCCCGCCTGCCCGAAGGCTGCGGCTGCCGTCAGACCGGCGACGCCGCCGCCGGAGATCAGGATATCGGTGTCGATAGGTGTGCGGGTCTCGGCCATGGGGCGCCTCCGTCAATGTCCATGCCACTTTGCCCTCCGGCGCGGGCAGGTGCAATGATCCGCCGCCGGGATGCGACGCGGCGACACAGCGAAACGCAAGCCGGGGGCGTGCAGGTCCCCGCAACTCGGGGCGCAAGAAGAAACGGCCCGGATCGCGCGGATCCGGGCCGTGTTCGCCAAGGGCGAGAATTCTTCTAGTGCGACGTCAGCCGCCTGCGGTCATCACCACGATGAGGGCGAGCATGATCCAGGTGGCGCCCACGGCCCAGAGGATCAGGCCGCCAAGGCCCATGATCGCGACCATGCCCGCGGCCAGAGCCACGACGACAAGCGCGAGGGTGAACATGAAAGCCGGCGAAATCTGGTTGTGCTCGGTTTCGGAATGATCGGCCACATAGGCCGAAACGCCGGAATCGGCGGTCGTCATGGTCATAATCGATTCTCCCGTTTGCTGTCTCCCTGACAGGCCACCGTGATTTAAAGATGCATCTCGTTTCGATAAAGATGCGAAGCCGTGCCATATTGTCGCAGCGCCGTCACTTTCCCTTCATGCGCGCGTGATTTTGCGCAGGAACCCGGCGAGATCGGCCGTGTGATAGTGAATGTGATCCTCCGGCGCGGGGGCAGGGGCGACATGCACGGTCTTCATCCCGATCGCATGGGGATGGCGCAGGTTGCGGGCATCGTCTTCGAACATCGCACCGCGGTCGGGCGCGATCCCGGCTTGCGCGAAGACCCGGTCGAAAGCTTCGGCGCGCGGCTTGGGATGAAACTCGGCATGTTCGACGCCATAGACCCCGTCGAACAGACCCGTCAGCCCGCGCGCCGCGATCACCCGCGTCGCATAGGGGGCCGAGCCGTTCGTGTAGACGATCTTGCGGCCCGGCAGGGCTTCGATGCCTGCGCGCAGCGCCTCATCCACCACCAGATGGTCGAGCGAAATCTCGTGCACCTCGTGCAGATAGGGGGCCGGGTCCACATCGTGCTCGTGCATCAGACCCGCCAGCGTGGTGCCGTACAGCTGCCAGTAGTGGTGGCGCAGATGGTCGGCCCGCGCGCGATCGACGCCCAGCGAGCGCATCACGAAATCGGTCATCTTCACTTCGATCTGGTCGAAGAGCCGCGCCTCTGGCGGGTAGAGCGTGTTGTCGAGATCGAACACCCAGGCGTCGACATGGGCGAACTCGGCGGCGAGATCGCGGTCGGCAGGGGTGGCGGAGGCGGGGGCAGGCGCGGAGCTGTCTGTCATGGGCTGCAAGCTAGGTCGCGCGGCGCGCAGGTGCAATCTGCTTGTCACCGGGTGCGGCCCGCGCCTAATCTCTGGCAGATCGCGAAAGCAGGATGCATGCAAAAAGACGCCTACACTCTCATACTCGACGCCATCGACGAAGGCGTTTACCGCCCCGGAGACCGCTTGGTCGAATCCGAATTGGCGGAGCGGTTCGGAGTGTCACGCACCCCGGTGCGCGAGGCGCTGCAGCGGCTCGAAACCCAGCAAATGCTGGCCCGCGACGGGCGGTCGCTGATCGTGGCCTCGCTCGATCACAACCAGCTGGCGGAGCTCTATATCGTGCGCGCCGAGCTGGAGGCTTTGGCCGCGCAGCTGGCGGCGAAACATGCGGCCCCCGAAGAGGTCCGCGTGCTGCAGAACATGATCGACGAAGATCGCGGTCAACTCGACGATCCGGAGGCGCTGAGCCGGGCCAATCGGCGGTTCCACCACCAAATTCACCTCGCCTCGCATAATCGTTACCTCGTCCAGCAGCTCGATCTTGTGCATCGCTCGATGGCGCTTCTCGCGACGACCTCGCTTGCGGTGAAGGGCCGGGGCGAGGCGGCGCTCGACGAGCATCAGGCGATTGTCGATGCGATCCGCGAGGGCAATGGCGATGCGGCAGCCTCGGCGCTGCGCGCCCATATCTCGCGCGCCTTCGAGACGCGCCTCACGCTCGACGCTGCGCATCACGGCACGGCGGGCCATTGGGCCGAGGCGCTTTGATCAGCCGATAAGCGGCGCATGCGCCAGACGCCGCGGTTCCGGGTCCGTCTTGGCCTGTGCGGCTGCGATTTCCTCGAGAAGCCCGTGCTGAGCACTGTCCGGCGCTATGCTGCTATGGGCATCGAAAATGCCGTGGCTGGTCTTGTCCCAGTAGAAGGGGCGCGCGACCAGCTCATACAGTGCTTTCCAGCCTGCCAGCGCGCCCAGCGGATAGTAGAGATGCAGCGTCGGCACCCATTTGATCAGATGGCGATGCTCCGCGCCGCGGCAGGCCCAGGCCGAGGTCGTGATCGCGATCAGCTCCGACAGGAGGAAGGTGCCCATGACGAGCGCAAAGACCGGGCCGGGCAGGGCGCTCGCAATCGGATGCCAAAGGCCGAACAGCGCGAGCCAAAAGCTCCACAACACCGGGGCCAGCACGTATTGCGAGAGCGATCCGAGGATCAGGATCTGCACCCCGATGAAGCGTTTCGTGCCCAGTTGCCGCCAGAGCCGAACGGGATCGCGCATATGCACCGCCCATGTCATCGCATAGCCCTTGAGCCAGCGCGAGCGTTGCTTGACCCAAGGCAGGGTGCGGCAGTTGGCTTCCTCATAGGTGGCGGCCGGGATCAACTCGGTGCGGTAGCCATGCCGCGCCAGACGCACGCCGAGATCGGCATCTTCGGTCACGTTATGCGCGTCCCAGCCGCCCAGCTTCTCCAGCGCGTCGCGGCGGAAGAACAGGGTCGTGCCGCCTAGAGGCACGACGAAACCGAGCCGCGCGAGCCCCGGCAGGAACATCCGGAACCATGTCGCATACTCCACGGTGAAACAGCGCGCGAGCCAGTTGGTACGCGGGTTGTAATAGTCGAGGATGCCTTGCAGGCAGGCGGTCTCGGGTGGGGCCGCGAGGAAGCGTTGCGCGACGACCTGGAGTTGATCGGGTTCGGGCGCGTCCTCGGCATCCCAGATCCCGATCACCGATCCCCGGCAGAAGTTCAGCGCATAGTTCAGCGCGCGGGGTTTGGTCTTGATCGGCCCGTCCGGCACCGTGACCACCCGCATCCAGCGCGGCAGATTGGCACCAGCAAGGGCTGCGCGGGTCGTCGCGTCGCTTTGCTCGACGACGAGGATCACGTCGAGCAATTCGCGCGGATAGTGCAGCTTGCCGAGCCGCTCCACGAGTCGCGCGGCGATGTCCGTCTCGCGAAAGAGCGGGACCATCATCGAGATGATCGGGAGCCGTCCCCTTGGCGCGCCACGGTCGCACGGATCTGGCACGGGACGGCGACGGGCTGCGATCTCGCTCGCGAAAGCGGCGAGTTTGAGGGCCATCGAGCCTACCAGCGTCAGCATCACCCATGCGAAGAGGATGCCGATCAGGAGAGACGGTGCGAGCCACAGGCCGAGACCGGTCACCACGAGAAACCCCGCGGCAATCCGGCTTGCACGCTGTTCGTTATGGTCGCGGCAGCTCTCGGCAGGGTCGACCTTTATTTCCGCCCGGCGGATCAGGGCGGTCTGGCGGCGGGCGAGCAAGCTGTCATGGATGAAGCGTTCCGGGGCGAGTACCAGCCGATAGGGCGCGTGGCGCGCGGGCAGGGCGTCGCGCAGCGCTTCGAAATCTTCGGGCCGTGCTGTCGCGATCAGGGTGACACCGCCCACGCGCCGCCACGGCACCATCGCATGTCTCAGGCACAGCTCCGCACCGATCGCATCGATCAGGCGCGGATCGGGCGGGCTGCCCTGCAGATCGACGACTGAGGCCCGCCATTGCTCGGCCAAGGCCGCCATCAGATCGGCCTCGCGCACCCAGCCATTCGCCAGGAGAATGTCTCCGAGCCGCACATCCTCGCGTTGCCGCAACGCCAGCGCTTTCAGAAGATCGCCCGGGTCGATCGCGTTTCGGTCCAGCAGGATTTGCCCCAAGGGCGGGCGGTCCGCACGTCTGGGTTCGCGTTCGCGCGTGACTTGCGGATCGGGCTTGGGGCGCACCACCGCGCCGGGCGAATTCGCCGGCAAAGAGCGGTGTGTGCGCTCTGCCAGTTCTGCCATACCCGCAGGTATCTCGAGAAGCTGTCGCCGCGCGCCGCCCATGGCTATCCTCGCATCTGTCCCGCAGGGCAGCATGCGTGTGCTTGGTTAACGCTGGGTTAATGCTCTCCGGGGCCGATTAGGCGTCACGGCGAGCGATTGGTCGAACTGCGGCTTACGCCTTGCGTGCGCGCATCGCGGTCGCGAAACGCTCAAACAGGTAATAGCTGTCCTGCGGGCCCGGGCTCGCCTCGGGGTGATATTGCACCGAGAAGACCGGGCGATCGGACATTGCGATCCCGCAATTCGAGCCGTCGAAGAGCGACACGTGGGTTTCCGACACGCCCTTGGGCAGGGTCTGGCTGTCGACCGCGAAGCCGTGGTTCATCGAGGTGATCTCGACCTTGCCGGTGGTCAGGTCCTTCACCGGGTGGTTCGCCCCGTGGTGGCCGTGGTTCATCTTGATCGTCTTCGCGCCAAGCGCGAGGGCCAGCATCTGGTGGCCGAGGCAGATGCCGAAGACCGGCAGCTCGGTTTCCAGAACGCCTTTGATCATCGGCACGGCATATTCCCCGGTGGCTGCCGGATCGCCCGGACCGTTGGACAGAAAGACCCCGTCGGGCTCAAGCGCGAGCACGTCCTCGGTGGTCGCAGTCGCGGGCAGTACGGTCACGTCGCAGCCAGCCGAAGCGAGGCAGCGCAGGATGTTGCGCTTCGCACCGTAGTCGATCGCGACCACTTTCAGATCGTTGCCTTCGGCTTTCTTGTAACCCTCGGGCCAGGCCCACCGCATCTCGTCCCAGCGGTAGCTTTGCGCGCAGGTCACGTCCTTCGCGAGGTCGAGCCCTTCGAGCCCGGACCATTCGCGGGCCTTGCGCACCAGAGCCTCGATGTCGAAGACGCCATCGGGGTTGTAGGCGAGCGCGACATGCGGCGCACCCTGCTGGCGGATCGCGCGGGTCAGGCGGCGGGTGTCGATGCCGCCGATGCCGATCCGGCCGCGCTTCTCGAGCCACTCGACCAGCGTCTCGGCCGCGCGCCAGTTCGACGGCTCGGTCGGGTCCCATTTCACCACCATGCCAGCGGCGACGGGATCGTTCGTCTCGTCATCTTCCGGGTTCACGCCGGTGTTGCCGACATGGGGGAAGGTGAAGGTCACCACCTGACCCGCATAGGACGGGTCGGTCATGATTTCCTGATAGCCGGTCATCGAGGTGTTGAAGACCAGTTCGGCCACTGTCTCGCCCGGGCGGCCGAAACCCTTCCCGTAAAACAGCGATCCATCGGCGAGCGCGATCAACGCAGTGGGCTTTTCCGATGCGGACTGGCTTGCAGGCATGGCGCGACTCCCCGATGTCAAAATTCGCCGGAACCTAGACGCGCTGAACGCGGGGGTCAAGAGGCCATGAGATAATTGCGAATTGCTTATTTATCAATGACTTGCCGGTGTTGTGCGCGTTTCGCAATGCCGCTATTCTGACGCCTTCACTGAAGTAGGGACACGATGTGATGCAAATGCGCGATAAGATCGCCGCTGCGTTGAAAGCGGCGATGAAGGAAAAGGATCAGGAGCGGCTCTCGACGCTGCGACTGGTCAACGCCGCCATCAAGGACCGCGAGATCGCGATGCGCGCCGAAGGCGAGGGCGAGGGCACTGTCGGCGACGCCGAAGTGCTTGCGATCATGGGAAAGATGGTGAAGCAGCGTCAGGAAAGCGCACGCGCCTATGAAGAGGGCGGTCGGCTTGAGCTGGCCGAGAAGGAACAGGCCGAGATCCGCGTGATCGAGGACTTCCTGCCGCGTCAGCTGAGCGAAGATGAGGTCAATGCCGCCATCGAAGCCGCCATCTCGAAACTCGGTGCGGTGTCGATTCGCGACATGGGTCGCGTGATGGGCGAGCTGAAGGGCCAATATACCGGACAGATGGATTTCTCGAAGGCTGGCCCGATGGTGAAGGATCGCCTCGCCTCCTGATCTGACTTGGGTCTCTCGAGACTGGGAACAGCGCCCCCTTGCGGGGCGTTTTCTTTTGCAGATCGTTTGAGGGAGGCTCGCGATGAAAGCACAATCGAAAGCGCAGCAGAAAGCCGCGGGTGCCGCCTTGGCCGCGAAGCGCGGCGAGGCGAAGGTCGGCGATCTTCAGGGTGCGTCGAAGGAGATGTATGACACCATGTCCGAGAGCGAACTCGACGAGATGGCGAGCACGAAGCGCGAAGACCTGCCCGACAGCAAGGACGACTGAACGCCACGGCCAGCCAGGGCCACGTTCGATAGTGCGTAACGAATGATGTGTTTGGAGAAGTGGATGGGGCGTCTTCCGGGGGTGGCGGTGATTGGGACGGTTGTCGGGCTGGCGGGATGTGTCCCGCAGCCGGGCCTGCAGGAGCTGAAGCGGATCTATCCCGACCGAACGCTTTACCATTTCAATTCTTCGGTCTTGGGTGGCGAGGTGAGCTATCTCTGCGCGCCGGGCAATTCGCCGAGGGCCACCAAGGCCCGCGCGCGCAAGGCCCATGCCGCCTATGATGCCGAAATACAGAGCTACGGCGACAGGTTAGCCGAGACGCTGGTTTCCGCTCTGAAGGCTGGAACCGGGGCGAATTCTGCTGCCCAAGAGGTCAACCGTGACAGCGACGCCTGGGCGCGCGAGGCGGCGTTGAAGATCGAAGACCAGTATGAATGCCTGCCCGTGGCCGCGCCGGGGGTTGGCATTTCGAAGTGATCAGGGCGTAATGGGCGCGCGTGCGGCCGCAAGGCGGATCACCAGTTCGCGGTGCAGCTGGCGGCGCTCTTCCGGGGTGAGGAAGGCGCCGATCTCCACCTCGCGCGGGCCGCCGCGCAGGGTCAGATAGGCTTCAACCGGCCCGCCCTTTCCATGGAGATCAGCCTGCACCCAATGCGGATTGGCCGCCCAGTCGCGCGAGGGTTTGCCCGGTTCGTGGCGGATCAGGTGCAGGTCCGGCCCGTTGAAGGTCAGAACCTCGAGCACCTCCCCGGTGCGATAGCTATGCGAGATCGCCCACCAAACGCCCGCGATGGCGAGCGCGATGAAAGGCAGCAGCCCCCACAGCTCCACGTGGCCCAACAGCGACAGCAGCGGCAGGCTGACCATCACCACCGTGGCCGCGATGAAGAAGACAAAGCCTTTGCGCGGCAGGGAGCGGTAGGGCCACAGGTGCAGCTGATCGGGCAGGGGCGCCGCCTCGGAGCGGGGCGCCTCCATGGTTTGGCCTTCGGTGTCTGTCCAGCGATAGGGCATGATCCGCCCGGTCCTTCCTGCAACGCCTCGCCCTTTTGCAAACGGCCCCGGATCGCTCCGGGGCCGTTCTCGTCATCAGGAGATGAAGATCACTAGTGCGCGTGGGCGTGATCCCAATCCTCGCGCTTCGGGAGCTCCTCGAAAGTGTGCTCCGGCGGCGGGGAGGGCAGGGTCCACTCCAGCGTGTCGGCATACTCGTTCCAGTAGTTGTTCTCGGTGACGCGCTTACCCTTAAAGAGGGTGTAGAACACGATGCCGATGAAGAACACGAAGCTGGCGAACGAGATGAACGCACCGATCGAGCTGATGTAGTTCCAGGTGGCGAAGGCCTCCGGATAGTCGATGTAACGGCGCGGCATGCCCTGACGGCCGAGGAAGTGCTGCGGGAAGAAGATCAGGTTCGACCCGATGAACATCATCCAGAAGTGCAGCTTACCGGCCCATTCCGGGTATTGGCGGCCCGACATCTTGCCGATCCAGAAGTAGACGCCCGCGAAGATCGCAAACACCGCCCCCAGCGACATCACGTAGTGGAAGTGCGCCACGACGTAATAGGTGTCGTGATAGACCCGGTCGAGCGGCGCCTGCGACAGCACCACGCCGGTCACGCCGCCGATGGTGAACAGGAACAGGAAGCCGATCGCCCAGAGCATCGGCGTCTTGAACTCGATCGAGCCGCCCCACATCGTCGCGATCCAGCTGAACACCTTCACGCCCGTTGGCACCGCGATCACCATCGTCGCAACCATGAAGTAGCTCTGCTGGGTCAGCGACAGGCCCACGGTGTACATGTGGTGCGCCCAGACGACGAAGCCCAGAACGCCGATCGCCACCATCGCGTAGACCATCGGAAGGTAGCCGAAGACCGGCTTTTTCGAGAAGGTCGCGATGACGTGGCTGATGATGCCGAAGCCCGGCAGGATGATGATGTAGACCTCAGGGTGGCCGAAGAACCACAGGATGTGCTGGTAGAGGATAGGATCGCCGCCACCCGACGGATCGAAGAAAGTGGTGCCGAAGTTGCGATCCATCAGCAGCATGGTGATCGCGCCTGCCAGAACCGGCAGCGACAGCAGGATCAGCCAGGAGGTCACGAAGATCGACCAGGCAAACAGCGGCACCTTGTGCAGCGTCATGCCCGGCGTGCGCATGTTGAGGAAGGTCGTGATCATGTTGATCGCGCCGAGGATCGAGCTGGCGCCCGAGACGTGCACGGCAAAGATCGCGAGATCCATCGAATAGCCGCCCTCGTTCACGGACAACGGTGGGTAGAGCACCCAGCCCACGCCCGAGCCTGCGCCGCCACCACCACCGGGGGCGAGCAGCGAAGCGATCCCGAGCGAGGTGCCCGCGACATAGAGCCAGTAGCTGAGGTTGTTCATCCGCGGGAAGGCCATGTCCGGCGCGCCGATCTGGAGCGGCATGAAGTAGTTGCCGAAGCCCCCGAACAGCGCCGGGATGACGACGAAGAACATCATCAGCACGCCGTGATAGGTGATCATCACGTTCCAGAGATGCCCGTCGGGGGTGCATTCCTCGGCCGAGGCGATGAAGCGCGCGCCCTCGGCGCACATGTATTGCACGCCCGGCTCCATCAGCTCGAGGCGCATGTAAACTGTGAACAGGACCGAGATCAGCCCCACCGCGCCTGCGGTGAAGAGATACAGGATCCCGATATCCTTGTGGTTGGTCGACATGAACCAGCGGGTGAAGAACCCGCGCGATTCGTGTGCGCCCTCGCCGTGAACGGCTGCGTCCGCCATAGTGATCTCCCATTTCTCCCGTCAGACCCGGGTCTCCCGTCCCTTTGGGCCTGAATGAACGGAGGTTATGAATATTTCGATGGCAGGGCAAGAATTCTGCACACGCAGCCGTGAAAAAATGTCGCAGATCTGTCAGGCGTGAGTGATTCGTGATCTCGCGCCCTTGGCAGGCTGTGCGAGCGTCGGCGTGGCGCCGTGCGGGCGTTGCGAATCCGCGACGCCGGCACAAAAAAGCGGACCCTCGAAAGGGTCCGCCAACGAACGCGTGATGCGTTTATGTCGCGATCAGGACGCGGGCGCGTCGGGCGACACTTCTGCCGAACCGAGGTAAGCGGCGATATCTGCCTGGTCCTTGCGCTGTTTGTAGGCCATGCCCGATTTCGCCTTGGGGTCGCCGGTCTGCTCCTCGAGGAACTTCGACGGATCGGTGATGTATTCGGCGAGCAGATCTTCGGTCCAGACGGCGCCGGTGTCGGCGTATTCCTCGATGCCGGCCTTGTATTTAAAGCCATCCACGGATGCGACCTTGCGGCCGATCACGTTGTAGAGGTTCGGGCCGACCTTGCCGCCTTTGTAGATCGCAGTGCCATCGGGGGCGACGATCGAGTGACAGGCCTTGCACCGCTTGAATTCGTTTTTGCCTTTCTCGACGTCCTGCGCAAGCGCGGGGCTCGCAACGGTGACGGCGGTGATCATGGCAATAAGGCTGAGTTTCATCGCGTCTTCCTTGTTCATTTTGAGACGAAGCTCGGGCCCTCCCGACCCGGCTTTCACAGGGCAGTCACGCTGCCTTGAAGGGCGTTCTAACATGCATGATTACCTATGTGTCCACTAAACTTCTGAGGTCGCATTTAGTTTACTCACAAAAATGCGACAGAATGTCGCACGTAGCGCCAGGTCAAGATCGGCCATTTCGACCGGCAGGCCGAGATCGACGAGGCTCGTCACCCCGTGATCGCGAATCCCGCACGGGACGATTCCCTCGAAATGCGACAGATCGGGCTCCACGTTGATCGAGATGCCGTGGAAGCTGACCCATTTGCGCAGCTTCACCCCGATCGCGGCGATCTTGTCCTCGCGCAGGCTGCCATCCGCCGCCTTCGGCTTGTCGGGGCGCTGGACCCACACGCCGACGCGGCCGTCGCGAATCTCGCCCTTCACGTTGAACTCGTCGAGCGCGGCGATCACCCAATCCTCGAGTTGACGCACGAAGCAGCGCACGTCGCGCCCGCGCTTGTTCAGATCGAGCATGACATAGGCGACGCGCTGGCCGGGCCCGTGATAGGTGTACTGACCGCCCCGCCCGGCTTCGAAGACGGGGAAACGGTCGGGGTCGACAAGGTCTTCGCGCTTTGCGGAGGTCCCGGCCGTGTAGAGCGGCGGATGCTCGAGAAGCAAGATCATCTCCTCGGCGTCGCCCGCGGCGATCTTGGCTACGCGGTCCTCCATGAAGGCCAGCGCCTCACGATAGGGGACCGGGCTGTCACTTACGCGCCATTCGACCATTTCTTAACCTCACCCGCCGGAATTCCTCACCCGGCGTCAATATTCCTTGCCACATCACTGATTCGAAGCGCAAACTTGACCTATTGGTAAGGTCGCGCACCCCCCGCGCCGGTCCCATTCCGACCGGTCCTGTCGTGCAGAAACATGGAATTTGCGGGGCAACAGGCAAGACCGGAAGTTATTTGATTGGAGGGTTCTGGGATGAAACACAAGTTCGTTCTGGCGGGTCTTGCGCTCGCTGTCGCTACGGGCGGACCGGCAGGGTCGGCGCTGGCGGGCGGCTCGGATATCGTGGGTGGGGTGATCGGAGGGATCATCGGCGGCGCGATCGTGAACGAGGCCAACCGCCAGCCGCGCACGGTCACCAAGCGCACCTATTACAAGAAGCCGACCATGTCGTCGGCGCAGCGCGAGGCCAATCGCGAAGTGCAGGTCTCGCTCAACCACTTCGGATGGAATGTCGGCACGCCGGATGGGGTGCTGGGGCGCAACTCGCGCGCGGGCATCTCGCAATATCAGGCCTTCATGGATTTCCCGATCACGGGCAAGCTGACCGATCTGGAGCGCACCATCCTGACCACGTCGTATCAGAAGGCGAGCTTGGGCGGCGCTGCGGTCACGCAGACGATCTCGACCCATCCGCAGGGGATGCGCGGGCTTCTCTTGCAGACGCGCGAGCAGATGCTGGGCACCGGGAAATCGACCTACGCTGGCAATTCGATCGGGGGCTTGCCGCCGCAGATCTCCGAGGCCGTGTTCGAGATCGCGCGCAGCTCCAACGTGGAGCCGCAGCAGCTGATGGCGCGGTCGGGCTTCGTGCAGCTGGCTGATCTCAATAATGACGGGCGCACCGATTATCTGCTCGACACGTCGGTTCTGGGGCCGGGCTTCTGGTGCAACGACAAGAGCTGTGCGGTGAGGGTCTTCGCCTCGACGCCGAGCGGCTTCTCGCGCAACGACTTCCAAGCCTATAACGCGACGCCTGCGATGTTCACCTGTCAGGCGGGGGCGTGCCAGAAGGCCGATACGGGGGCCCAAAGCAACGCGCCGGTCACGGCTGCCGCGCCTGCGCCGACGCCAGCCGCGCCGTCCTTCGCGACGCAGATGGCCTCGCAGCCCGCGCCAGCGATGCCGTCCTTCGTGGCGCCCGCGCCGGTTGCGGAACCGGTGCCGGTGTCGCTTGCGTCGTTCTGCGCCAAGACCAGTCTCGTCACCTCGTCCAATGGCGGTTTCGCCACCGAGGCCTCGCTGACCGATCCGGGGCAGGCCCTGGGCGAGCAGTTCTGCCTCGCACGCGGCTATGCGCTGGACGAAGGCGCGGAGCTCGAGGCCAATATCGGTGGCTTCACGCCCGAGCAGATCGCCGCGCAATGCCGCGATTTCGGCGCGCTTCTCTCCGAGCAAGTGGCCGCCGTCGGCACCACTCCGCGCGAGGCGACGCTTGCCAAGGTGAAAAGCTTCATCGACGGCTCGGGGATGAGCCCGGCGCAGCTCTCGGGCACCGCGAAAGTCTGCCTGTCGGTCGGCTACCGCACCGACGACATGAATGTGGCGCTGGGCTCGGCGCTGGTTCTGGGCGGTCTGGGCGAGGGCGCCTATGACGAATTGGTCGGCCATCACCTGATGCAGGGAATCGGCACGGCCGAGCGCGCCGATCTCGCGATGGGCTGGTATGAAAACGCGCTTTCGGCGCAGCCGGTCTTTGCCCCCGCGCAGCCCGAGCGCAGCGGTCTGATCCGCAAGGCGGCTCTCATGATGAACGGTCGCGCCGACGCGGCCACCGCGCCGAAGCCCGCGATGGCCCTGCCGAGCTTCGCGGCGAAGGCGGCGGAACTCGTGGAAACCGCAGCGCCGCAATAATCTGCACCCCGCGACAGGCCGGGACCGCCCGGCCTGTCGCAACGGCAAGAGCGCGAATGCGAAAAATTCTCGCCAATCCCGAAATACCCCCTTTTCATCCCCCAAGCCTTTGGCTAATACGCGCCACACCAAGCCTAGACAGTGCGGTCGTGGCGGAATTGGTAGACGCGCAGCGTTGAGGTCGCTGTGGGGTAACTCCCGTGGAAGTTCGAGTCTTCTCGACCGCACCATTTCTCTCCCTGAGAGAAAGCTGACAGACCCGAGGCGGGTATCCCCCAGATTTAAAATCTTACGTTGCAGCGTGGATAGGCGCGCGGGTCTTTCTATCTTCAGATTTTGCGGTTTTCATTTGTTTCCAAAGGCCTGAAGAGCTCCGGCGGGCGCCGTGCGCTTGATTCAAGGCTCGGTAGGACCTCTTGCTGATCCTATCCCTCGACAGTGGCTTACCCTGAGCGAGGATCGCATGACCTGCCATATCACCGGAATCGTCACATCCCCCGACGGGATCATCTGCGCCAATTGCACCGTCAGCTTCGAGCGGCTGGGCGGAATCGTCTCGACCGTCGAGCAAGGCGGCGTCACGGTGCGCGTGCCCAGGGTCGTCTCTGCCCAGACCGACGCGGAGGGCGCGCTCGCGATCGACTTGCCTGCGGGCGACTATCACGGCACCTGTTTTGGTGATGCGTGGGAGTTGCATTGGGAGTTTCTGGCCCGGGTGCCCGATGCGCCAAGCGAGAGTTTCGCCAATTGTATCGCGACTGCCCCTGAGCAAGCGCCCGCAGATACGCCGCCCTCGGAGGCGAGCGCGGTATATGTCGCGCTGGCGCAGGCCTGGGCGGAGGGCGCAGCTCCGGGCGGGCCGGGAACGCAAAGCGCGCAGGCCTGGGCGCAGGCGGCGCAGGCGGGGGCGCAATCGGCGGGCGCAGACGCGACCGCGGCTGCGGTGGCCAGCACGTCGGCCGCGGAGAGTCGGGCGGCGGCGGAACTGGCGCGCGATGCCGCGATGCTGAGCGGCGGAGTTTATGCGAGCGTTGCCGACGGGCTCGGGGCCACCGCGGAGGGCGCGCATTTCAGTGTGGCGGGCGAGGGCGCTCGTTTCGCGACGCTCTACCGTCACGCGGCCGGGGGCATCGCCGAGGAGGTCGCGAGCTACCCGTCTTCCGACGCGCTGGCGGCACGGAATTTTACCGGTTTGCGCTCGATCTTCGGCGGTAACGACTTTCGTGACGGCGCTGCGGGATGGGCCATCTCGCGGGCGGATACCGTAAACTGGGCCCTCGAGGGCGCAGAGGTCGCGCGCAGCCTGTCGGGGGAAAGCTTCGGCGCGATGCTGATCTACAAGGATGTTCCCGGCGCGGGCGTCGATCTGGTCGCGGGGCACCGCTACGCGCTTTACGCCGATTTCGACGCGGAGGGCGATGTCGCTGCAAGCGGTATCGATACGCTCGGCTGGCGTCCCTTCGTCCTGCAATCGACGGCGGGATCGGCGATGGGCGCGCTGCGCGTGCAGGTGGGTGACACAGGTGCGCCGATCCGCCACCGTGTCGCGCGGTGCTTCACCGCCGAGGCGAGCGCCACGCGCGGCAATCCCTATATCGAATTCGCGAGCCCGCGCGACGGGAGCGATCAGAACCTCCTGACCCTGTCGCTGAAGCTCACGTTGCGCTGCTTCATGCTGGTTGATCTGGGCGTGGCTGGCGAACCCGCTTTCGACCTCAGTGAGGCGGAGGTGGCCGAGGCGCTGGCGCGGCTTGGCGCCCCCTACCACCCGCTGCCCGAGACCGCGCAGGCGATCAGTTTCGACGCGGTGCGTGCGGTCCAGACGGGCTACGCGCAGCAGGCGGGGCAGGCGGCGCGCGCCGATCTTGCGGACATGGCAGAGGCGCTGCGCTCCCCTTGGGCGGGCAAGCGGGTCATCACCTTGGGTCATTCGCTGGTCTCGCAGGTCATGTGGCAACCGCATCTGCGCGAGATGCTGTCGCTCGAGGGGCACTCGGTGCGCGGAATTTCGGGCGGTACCTTGCAGCCCAAGCCGGGCGAAGCTGTGATGGGTATGTTTTCGCGCGACTATATGGCGGGGCTTGCGAGCGACCTGATCAATTTCAGCGACGCCAGCGCCGGGAACACGACGACGCTGGGTCTGAGCGCGGAAATCCGCGACCGGAGTGCGGCGACGATCTTCTGGCTCGGCGCGAATGACGGTGTGACGGATTTGGCCAATGCCGGGTATCAGACCCTCGCGCTCGATGGGGCGCAGATCGCGGGGCTGGCGGCGAAGGCGGCGGCGCTCTCCGTGGGAAGTTTCGCGGGGCCTGCCGAGGGGCTCGCGGCGACGCAAGCCGGGGCCTATTTCACGACACCCGGCACGCAGCCGGGCTTCGATATCCTCTATGAGCATCGCAATACCGGCAGCGCCGAGGCGCGCGCGGTCTACCACTTTGCGCAGCCCGGCACGGCCTATAGCTGCGACCGGATCATGACCGAGGCCGAGCAGGACGAGTTCGAAGCGCGCAACGCCGCAGAAGGCGCGGCGGCCTTCCTCTCGGCGCCGCTGAGCACCGGGCATATCGTGACCTATGAAGGTCTCTGGCACACCATGATCGCGAATTATCTTGCGGCGAGCGGCTTCGCGGCGCTGCCCGATCATCGGCTGTTCATCGTGCGCGAGCCGCAGGCCTTCTGGTCTTTCGATGGCACGATCGACTGGCCGCAGGGCCATTTCGAGCGCAACGCGGTGCATGCGCGCTTGGCTGATCTTTGGGGCATTCCGCTGATCGATCTCTGGGGCGAAAGCGGCATCAATCTCGCGACGCGCGGCTGGTATCTCGCGGTCGAGGCGGGGGGCGACCTGCTCATCCATCTCAACGACCGCGGCGGGCGCCTCTGTGCGAACCGGGTGGCGACACGGATGGCGCAGTTTCCTCCGCTCGATCCGGCGGGGGCGATGGATGGGGCGGCGCTGTCGCTGCCCGTGAACGGGTCCGGCCTCGCGCCTTGGCAACCCGACAACACGATCACGCCGGGCTGAACTCCCACAGATTTATCTCAAATCGAATGAACTCTCTCGCGCGCGTTAACCCTGCCTTGGGAGACGCGCGCGATGATCGCCCCCGGGTGAAACCGAATTGGGGGCTGATCGGGCGACCGAGCGATGACGAGTTACGTCTTTCATGGGTATTTCAGATCGGATTTCCTGATCGACGGTGGCGGTTCGACCGTCGTCACCGGCAGCCGTCTCATGATCGAGCCAAGCTGGGACGTCGATACCAGCGGGCGTATATTCACCTTCACCGACGATGACGCGAACGTCTCGGGCGACACACTTCTCGACGAGATCGGCAACGACCTCACGCAAACTGTCTCGGTGACCGATGCCACTGGTGCGCCGATTGCGTCCGGTCAGGTCTATATCGAGAACGCGTTCACGCTGCTCGCCCCGGACGGCTCGACGATCACCGTCTATATTATCGAGATTTGGGGGGGGGCGATTGTCGGCGAGGTCGCCGATCAACCGCTGCAGCCCGGTGTCACCTACGAAGTCACTTCGATTTTCGACGTCTCGACTGGCCCCGCCTATACCGCGCTCTTCGACGCAACCTACGACCCCGACGACGCCAACGCGATCCAGGGCGGCAGTCTGGATGACTCGCTTCAGGGCGGCGCGTTGAACGATCTGATCGAAGGCGGAGCCGGGGCCGACACGATCGATGGTGGCACGGGCGACGACACGATCTACTACGGCGCTGGCGGCAGCACTCAGGCTGAGGGCGATCTGGTCTATGGTGGCGATGGCAACGATCTGATCGATGACGTCCCGGGCACCTCCTTCGACTATGACGACACGCTCGACGGCGGGGCCGGGAGCGATACGATCTGGGCCGGGGGCGGTGCGGATTCCGTCCTTGGCGGTGCCGATGACGACGTGCTCCATGGCGAGGCCGGGGACGATACGGTCCTTGGGGGTGCGGGGGATGACTATCTCTACGGCGACGAGGGGAATGACTCGATCCTAGGCGAAGCCGGGGTCGATACGATCCTCGGCAGCGCAGGCGATGACACGCTCTCGGGCGGGGACGGGGCCGATCACCTCGCGGGCGAGTGGGGCAGTGATCTTATCTACGGCGACGCCGATGCCGACACGGTCTACCTGAGCGACGCGTGGGGCAGCGATACGGTCTTTGGCGGCGAGACTGTCACCACGGGCAGCGATTTCGACCTGCTCAACTTCACCTATTACACGGCGGGCGGCGTGGCCGTCACCTTCTCCGGATCGGAGAGCGGCACGGCCAGCGCAGACGGCAACACGGCGAGTTTCAGCGAGATCGAAGGGGTCGTCGGATCGGAGCAGGGCGATCTGATCGACGCCACCAATGATGCCAGCGGCGTCTCTCTCGACGGGGGCGGCGGCGATGACACGATCACCGGCGGATCGGGCGCGGACACGCTTTCGGGAGGCGACGGCAACGACACGATCTGGGCGCTGGGCGGCGACGATCTGATCTCGGGCGGGGCGGGCGACGACACGCTGCAGGGCGTGGGCGGCAGCGATACGCTCACCGGCGGGGCAGGGGCCGACGAGCTGCATGGTGGCGACGACGCCGATACCTTCCTGCTTTATGCCGGGGACGGCGCCGAGACGATCTTCGGCGGTGAAGGCGGCACCGATTGGGACGTGATCGAGCTAGGCCCGGGCGGGGCCACCGTCACATGGACCGGTTGGGAGACGGGCGCGATCAGCTATGACGGCGGCACGACCGTCAGCTATTTCTGGGAGGTCGAGGAAATCCGCGGCTCCGCCGACGCGGAGAGCTTCGACGCCTCTGCCGCCGCGAATGCCGTCTCGATCGCGGCAGGCGATGGGGTCGATACGCTGACCGGTTCGGCGCTGGGCGACACGCTCGATGCGGGCGCTGGCGATGACGTCATAGATGCGGGTGCAGGGGCCGATACGATCACCACCGGCCTCGGGGCCGATACGCTCAGCTTCGGCGCTGGCGACGGACAGGACACCGTCACCGATTTCGATCTGACGGATGACGGGACGGGCTTCACGCGCGATCAGCTCGATGTCTCTGACCTGACCGATGGCAGCGGCAATCCGGTCAATGCCTGGGATGTGACGGTCAGCGACGATGGCGCGGGCAATGCGGTTCTCAGCTTTCCCACGGGCGAGAGCCTGACGCTGACCGGTATCGCGCCCGAGCAGGTGGCGACCGCTCCGCAGCTTTACGCGATGGGCATCCCCTGTTTCGCCGAAGGCACGCGGCTTGCGACGCCGGGCGGGCCGCGCCGGGTCGAGAGCCTGAAACCGGGCGACCTGGTCACGACGCTGGATGATGCGCCGCAGCCGGTGCTGTGGCATGCGCGTCGCCGGTTCGGCGCGGCGGCGCTGGCTACCGATCCGCGGCTTTGCCCGGTGCGACTGCGGCCCGGCGCGTTCGGCAACAGAGAGGCGCTGGTCCTCTCCGGGCAACATTGCATCTGGGTGCCGGAAGGGGAGGGCGCGCTCGCGCGCGCGCGCCACTTAGCGGCAACGGGATGGGGCGGGGCGCGGGTGATGCGGGGCTGCCGGGAGGTGACCTATCACCATCTGCTGCTGCCGCGTCATGCGTTGGTCAATGCCGAGGGCGCCTGGGTCGAAAGTTTCTGGCCCGGACCGCAGGCGCTGCGCGCGCTGACCCCGTCGGACCTGACCGATCTGCTGCGCGCCCACCCCGCCTTGGCGAAGGCCCATTTCCTCGGCGCGGCGCCGGAAGCGGTCTACGGGCCACGAGCCCGTCCGTTGGTGACGTGGCGGAAGCTAGATCGTTCCAAATGCAAGTCGTGGTCGCTCCTTGCGCGAGAGGTGACGCAAAACGGCAATTTTTCGGGCGAATCCGTGCTGTGATAGCTCGATGACGCGGGTTTTTGATTTCCGGGTTGAAAAACACAAATGCCCTTGCTTTAGTCACATGCACGGGAATTGACCAACGACAAAAAACAACGGGGAGCCCGCTTTGAACAACGCAGCTAGCGACGATGGATTCGTCGTATTCGACCGCGTGCAGAAGAGCTATGACGGCGAAACGCTCGTCGTGAAGGATCTCAATCTCTCGATCGGTAAGGGCGAGTTTCTGACGATGCTCGGACCGTCCGGTTCAGGGAAAACTACCTGCCTGATGATGCTTGCAGGTTTCGAAACCGCCACCAACGGCGAGATCCGCCTCGACGGCCAGAACATCAACATGGTGCCTCCGCACAAGCGCGGCATCGGGATGGTGTTCCAGAACTATGCACTCTTTCCACATATGACCGTGGGCGAGAACCTCGCCTTCCCGCTCGAAGTGCGGGGGATGGGCAAGGATGAGCGCGAAACCAAGGTCAAGCGCGCGCTGGACATGGTGCAGATGGGCAACTTCATCCATCGCCGTCCTGCGCAGCTTTCGGGCGGTCAGCAACAGCGGATCGCACTGGCCCGCGCGCTGGTTTTCGACCCCGAGTTGGTCCTGATGGACGAACCGCTCGGCGCGCTCGACAAACAACTTCGCGAACATATGCAGTTCGAGATCAAGCACCTGCACGAAAGCCTCGGGATCACCGTGGTCTACGTGACCCACGATCAGGGTGAGGCGCTGACCATGTCGGACCGTGTGGCCGTGTTCAACGATGGCCGCATTCAGCAACTCGCGCCGCCGGACGAGCTGTATGAACGACCGCAGAACAGCTTCGTCGCGCAGTTCATCGGCGAGAACAACAAGCTTCCGGGTCGAGTCGAGACGCTGAATGGCGACACCTGCACGGTGCGTCTGGAAACCGGCGAGATCATCGACGCGACGGCGGTGAACATCCGCGAAGCGGGGCAGGAGACGCTGGTCTCCATCCGTCCCGAGCGGGTCGAATTCAAGTCCGAGATGATGCCTTCGGGCGCCCATACGATCAACGCCGACGTGCTCGAAGTGATCTATATGGGGGACATCCTGCGCACCCGTATGAAGGTTGCCGGATCGCCGGAATTCGTCATGAAATCGCGCAATACGCTCGATCAGGTGCGGCTGACGGAAGGCCAGACGGTCAAGATCGGCTGGCACCCGCAGGACGCGCGCGCGCTCGATCTCTGAAGAATGCGGAACGTGCGGTCCAAGCTCCGCACGCTCCGAACTGCCGCAAAAAGCGGCCAAGCGGCGAAAACGTCGCGAAACCACAAAAGCTCAACCAACTGGGAGTAAGACCAAGATGAAAAAAGCAATGATCCTGAGCACCGCGCTCGCAGCCCTTGTGGCCGGTGCGGCGCAGGCCGAGGAAGTCACCGTGCTGTCCTGGGGCGGCTCTTATGAGAAGAGCCAGGTCGAGGCCTATAACAAGCCCTTCGCGGAAGCGACCGGCATCGACGTGAACATGGAAGCCGCCGACAACCCGGCGACGCCGATCAAGGCACAGGTCGAGGCGAACAACGTGTCGGTCGACGTGGCCGATGTTGAAAAGTCCGACGCGATCCGCCTGTGCGACGAAGGTCTGCTCGAGCCGATCGACCCCGACACTGATCTGGCCGCGGCACCCGACGGCACCCCGGCGAGCGAAGACTTCATCGATGGCTCCTTCACCGATTGCGGTGTGGCGAACATCGTGTGGTCGACCGTGATGTCCTACAATTCGGACAAAGTGGACGGTGAGCCGACCGCGATCGCCGACTTCTTCGACACCGAGAAGTTCCCGGGCAAGCGCGGTCTGCGCAAGTCGGCCAAGGGCACGCTGGAATTCGCGCTGATGGGCGCAGGGGTTCCGGCTGCGGACGTCTATAAGGAACTTGGCACCCCCGAGGGCGTCGACAAGGCCTTTGCCGAGCTCGACAAGATCAAGGGCGACGTCGTCTGGTGGGATGCCGGTGCGCAACCGCCGCAGCTGCTGGCTGACGGGGAAGTCGTGATGTCGACGGCCTATAACGGTCGTATCTTCAACGCCGAAGTCGCCGAGGGTCAGCCCTTCAAGATCGTCTGGGACGGTCAGCTGCTGGACTTCGACTTCTTCGTGATCCCGAAGGGCGCGCCCCATATGGAAGCCGCGAAGAAATACCTCAAGTTCGCGACCGAGACCCAGCAGCTCGCCAACCAGGCGAAGTGGATCTCCTACGGTCCGGCACGTAAGTCCTCGGCTCCGATGGTCGGTATGTATCAGGACGGCAAGACCGAAATGGGCCCGCATATGCCCACCTCGCCGGACAACATGACCAACGCTCTGGTCAACGACTCGGAGTTCTGGGCTGACCACGACACCGAACTGAGCGAGCGCTTCAACGCTTGGCTCGCTGGCTAAAGCCACAAGGGCCGCGCGGCATTTCCATGTCGCGCGGCTCGACCTGTTCGAAGTCAGGAGCCCCGCGGATGTCAGCTTTCCGGTCGTCACTGGCCTGTTTGTGCATCGGTCTTTGCCTGTCGTTGCCCGCTGCCTTGCACGCTCAGTCGCAAGACGATGCGGTCGTCGGCTACGAGACCAGCGATACGAAGATGAACGCGGCGATCGGCCAAGCCCGCGCGACCTATGAGAGCGTCTTCATTCCTGCGGTGCGCGCCCGGTCCGGCTCGCAATTCATGCTCAAGGCAGGGATCGAGACGCCCGCAAATGGCCTCGAACATATCTGGATCGCGCCGATTTCGATCTCCGCGCAGAAAATCACCGGCACGTTGATGAACGAGCCCGTGCATTTCAAAGCGCATGCGGGAGACGAGATTACCTTCGCGCCGAAACAGATTTCCGACTGGAGCTTTCGCCGCGATGGCAAGCTTCACGGCAATTATACGACGCGGGTGATGCTGCCCGATATTCCCGCCGAGCAAGCCGCGAATTTGCGCGCGCAGCTCGCCCCGCTGCCCTGAGGGGCCAAGGAGACACGATGAGCGACGCAACGATGGATGCGAGCCTGAACGGCCCCGAACCAACACAGTTGAAGACTGCCGACGGGCTGCCGCTGAAGGCCGCCCTCGCGAAATCTCAACTCCGCGCAAAACGCCGCGCCTTCCTTCTGGTCGCGCCGCTGTTCCTCTTCGTTCTGATTACCTTCGTCGTTCCGATCGGGCAGATGCTGCTGCAGTCGGTCTATAATGACGGGTTCTCGAAGAACGCGCCGGCGCTGGGGCAATGGTTCAACGAACACCCTCTGGGGTCGCCGATCGACGAGAGCGCCTATACCGCGCTCGCCTCGGACCTCAAGCAGATGAAGGAAAACCGCACGCAGGGCGAGGCGGGGACCCGGATCAACTATGACGTGGCGGGCACGCGCTCGCTGTTCACCTCCACCGCGCGCAAGATCGAACGTCTCGAGCCGCCGTGGAAAGAGGCTATCCTCGGCGTGAACGAGGGGTGGAGCGACCCGAACCTGTGGCGCGCGATGCGCTCGGCCTCGAGCCCCTACACGGTGGATTTCTACCTCGCCGCGACCGATCACACCCGCGACAAGGACAACAATATCGTGCCCGTCGATCCGCAACGCGCGATCTACGGCAAGCTGTTCATCCGCACCGCGATCCTGTCGCTGGTGATTACGGTGCTCTGCATGATCCTCGCCTTCCCGATCGCGCATTTGCTGGCCTCGCTGCCACTGGCGAAATCGAATCTTCTGATGATCTTCGTGCTGCTGCCCTTCTGGACCTCGCTTCTGGTGCGGACGACCTCGTGGATGGTGCTGTTGCAGCAGCAGGGCGTGATCAACGATCTGCTCGTCTGGTCGGGTCTGATCGGCAACGATAACCGGCTGGAGATGATGTATAACCAGACCGGCACGATCGTGGCGATGACACATATCCTGCTGCCCTTCATGGTGCTGCCGCTCTATTCGGTGATGCGAACCATCCCGCCGAGCTATGTCCGCGCGGCCCGCAGCCTTGGCGCCACCTCGTGGACCGCCTTCCGCCGCATCTACCTGCCGCAGACGCTGCCGGGGATCGGGGCAGGGGCGCTTCTCGTGTTCATCCTCTCGGTCGGCTACTACATCACCCCCGCCCTTGTCGGTGGTGCAGACGGTCAGCTGATCTCGAACATGATCGCCTTCCACATGCAGAAATCGCTCAACTGGTCGCTCGCGGCAGCACTCGCCTCGATGCTGCTGGGCGGCGTCATCATCCTCTACTGGCTCTATGACCGGCTGGTGGGCATCGACAACATGAAGCTGGGCTGAGGAGAAACACAGATGGCCGTTCCCGCATATGCAAGCCCGCTCGAGAGAACCTGGCACTACGCCTATCTCGTGATCTGTGGCCTGATCTTCTTCTTCCTGATCGCGCCGATCGTGGTGATCATTCCGCTGTCCTTCAACGCGGAGCCCTATTTCACCTTCACCGAGAAGATGCTCAGCTTCGACCCTTCCGGCTATTCGATGCGCTGGTATGACCTGCTGCTGACCTTCGGGATGCAGGAGCCGCAGGTGGAGCGTGGCTGGTCGTGGTGGATGGATGCCTGGCAGCATTCGACCTGGATCGACGTGGCGAAGAACTCGGTGATCATCGGCTTCTTCTCGACGATCCTCGCGACGGTGCTGGGTACGCTGGCAGCCCTCGGTCTGTCGCGCCCCGAGATGCCGTTCCGCCGCGCCATCATGGCGGTGCTGATCTCGCCGATGATCGTGCCGATCATCATCACCGCAACGGGGCTGTTCTTCTTCTACTCGAAGACGGGGCTCGCGCATTCCTATCCGGGCATCATCATGGCCCACGCGACTTTAGGTATTCCCTTCGTGATCATCACCGTGACCGCGACGCTGGTGGGTTTCGATCACTCGCTGACCCGCGCTGCGCAGAACCTCGGGGCCGATCCGCGCACGACCTTCTTCAAGATCGTGATGCCGCTGATCCTGCCGGGCGTGGTCTCGGGCGCGCTGTTCGCTTTTGTCACCTCCTTCGACGAAGTCGTCGTGGTGCTCTTCGTGGCAGGCTATGACCAGCAGACGATCCCGCGTCAGATGTGGAACGGTATCCGCGAGCAGATCAGCCCCGCGATCCTTGCGGTGGCGACGATCCTCGTCTTCGTGTCGATCGCGCTTCTGACCACGGTCGAGCTGCTGCGCCGCCGCTCCGAGCGCCTGCGCGGGATGTCACCCGGCTAAAGCGTCAAGCGTCAGCGGGCAGCGCTCGCCCTCATAAAACGTCTCAAGGAGCCGGGTGAACACCGGCTCCTTTTTCTTTGAGGCGGCCTCGAAGAGCGTCGCGCAGGAGCGCAGCTTCAGCGCATCGACCGGCCCCATGATCTCCTCGATGGGCGTGCCTGCATGGGCGAGAACCGCCTCGGAGGCCTCCACTAGCCGCGCCCGCAACACCGGATCGGCGAGACAGGCCCGCGCCTCGGCGAGATCCGCGATCCCGTATTCCACCTCGCGCGGAGAGCGGCCGAGCGAGGCCAGTTGCGGGAAGATCCACCAGATCCAATGGCTGGTCTTACGACCTCGGCGGAGCTCTGCGAGGGCGGTGCGATGGTCTCGGGCTTGGGGGGCGTGGAAGCGTTGGGTCATAGGATGAGCCTAACACGCTCTGGCCATTGCGAGGAGGGGCGCGTCCGACCCGAGGGTGGGCGCAATCGCGCCCGCCCTCGGGTCGGGCGCGGCCCGGCCTAGGGTCAGGACCCATTGATTTCAGCAGAAGGGCATGATTCACCGCACGAAAACAGAGCGGTGACATGTCTGATCTATTCTGGCTGAGCGATGCGCAGATGGCGCGTCTGGAGCCCTACTTTCCGAAGTCCCATGGTAAGCCGCGCGTCGATGATCGGCGCGTCCTGAGCGGTATTATCTTCATCAATCGTAATGGGTTGCGATGGCGAGATGCGCCGAAGGAGTATGGCCCCCACAAGACGCTCTATAACCGTTGGAAGCGTTGGAGCGACAAAGGCATCTTCGCGAAGATGATGGCCGGACTGGCTGCCGGGCATGGCGAGAAGAAGACCGTGATGATTGACGCCACTTACCTGAAGGCCCACCGCACGGCGTCCAGTCTGGGCGTCAAAAAGGGGGGCGCGGCCGCCTGATCGGACGGACCAAGGGCGGGATGAACACGAAACTGCATGCCATCTGCGACAGCCAGGGACGCCCTCTCAACCTGTTCGTAACGGCAGGACAGGTCAGCGATTACATCGGTGCCCGGGCGCTTTGCGACAGTCTTCCGGATGTCGACTGGCTGCTCGGGGATCGCGGTTACGACGCCGACTGGTTCCGCGAAGCGTTGAAAGACAAGGGGATACGCGCCTGCATCCCGGGCCGTAAGCAGCGGAAGACACCGGTGAAGTATGACAAGCGCCGCTATAAACGCCGCAACCGGATCGAGATTATGTTCGGCAGACTCAAGGACTGGCGGCGGGTAGCCACGCGATACGATAGGTGCCCGAAGGTCTTCCTCTCGGCCATCGCTCTCGCCGCCACGGTCATCTACTGGCTATGAGTCCTGAGCCTAGTTGTCCAACTTTTCAAAAAAGCTGTGTTCTACAATATCGGATGGTTTCCCGTTTAGGAGGATCGTATTCCGATCTTTCTCCCTAAACGTTGTCCGTATATTTCTTTCTTCTGGTTCTAAAAAACGCCCGCTTTTGTTGCGTTCAGCGTACCATAGGCGCTCACCCTCTCCGCAAAAATGGCGCTGAATACATTTTGGTACATAATGATGATTGCGGCTTCGTTTTCTGGTCATAATAAATCGCGCCCTCGCTTGCGCTCGGGCGTTCGGCACTGAAAACGCTCCACTGGAGCGTTTTCGCCCCGGATCAAGATCCGGGGCCGTGCCTCACCCCCAAACCTCCGTAAACTCCCGCCACTCCCCTTTGCTCATGCCGGAGGTCTCCTGCGTGATCTCCTCGCCCGCCAGACGGCGCTTGAGCAGCTCCACCGCCTTGCCCGACAGGTTCACCCCGCCCAACCGATAATCCTCGAAGGCCGAATAGGCCGCGGGCACCCAGTCACGCACGATGTCGCACATGGTCTCGGCATAGACGCGGATCTCGTATTGCGCGTGGCTGTCGGCGCGCAGGCGCAGGAAGTGGAAGAGGTTGTGCAGGTCCACCTTCCAATACCATTGCGTGTAGATATTCGTGGGCAGGTTCATCCGCGCCAGTTCCCGCGCGAGGCCCTGTTTGCCGGCGTCCTCGTCGGGCGTCAGCATGTCCTCGTAATGGTCATAGGCGCGCATCGCGTCGTCGCGCAGGATGTCGAGCACGCGGGCGGCCTCGGCGCCTTCGAGCACCTGACCGCGGCCCTGATGGTTCTGGCTCGATTGCGCGGCGAGCTGGCTGGCCTCGGGGATGTAGAATTCGCGGTCGAGGATCGAGTAGCGCGCGGAGTATTCGTTGACGTTCGCGGTACGGTGGCGGATCCACTGGCGCGCGACGAAGACCGGCAGCTTGACGTGGAACTTGACCTCGCACATCTCGAACGGGGTCGAGTGCCAGTGCCGCATCAGGTAGCGGATCAGGCCCGCGTCGCTGTTCACCGTCTTGGTGCCCCGGCCATAGGAGACGCGCGCCGCCTGCACGATCGCGTTGTCGTCGCCCATGTAGTCGATGACCCGGACGACGCCATGATCGAGCACTTCATGAGCGGTATAGAGCCGCTTCTCCATCCCCGGCGAGACCGCCCGCGCGGTCATTTGCGTCTCGGCGCGCTGTGCGTCGATCTCGGCTTGTTGTTCGGGGGTGAGCGCCATGATGTCCTCCGGATGTCTCGAATCGACCTCCACTATATCTGCGATGGGCGACTCTAGGAACCGCCATATCCTGTGGATAAGCCGGGGTGCTTGCCGCGGCTGCCTCAAGGGCTATCCTCCGGTTAACCGCAATCAGTTCCAAGGAAGCCCGTTCATGAAAATCGAATATCTGCACACGATGGTCCGCGTGCTCGACCTCGAGAAATCGAAAGCCTTCTACGAGCTTCTGGGTCTCAAGGAACGCCGCCGCATCGAAAACGACAAGGGCCGCTTCACGCTGGTCTTCATGTGCCCGCCCGAGCAGGACGACGGCACGGCGGATGTGGAACTGACCTGGAACTGGGACGGCGATAGCGGGCTGCCCTCGGACAGCCGCCATTTCGGCCACCTCGCCTACCGCGTCGAGAACATCTACGAGATGTGCCAGCACCTGATGGACAATGGCGTGACGATCAACCGCCCGCCGCGCGACGGTCACATGGCCTTCGTGCGCTCGCCCGACAATATCTCGATCGAGCTGCTGCAGATGGGGGAGCCGCTGCCGATCCAGGAGCCGTGGTCGAGCATGGAGAACACCGGCAGCTGGTGATCACTTACGGAAGTGATCCTTGAGCTTGTCGAAGGGGCTGCGGGTTTCCGTGGCCTCTTTCTTTTGCGGCGCAGGCTGCGGGGCGTTTTGCGGGGCAGGGGCGTCGCCTTTCGCGGGGGCCTTGGTCCCGGTCGAAGAGCGCGGCGGCGCGACCCGCAGGCTCACCGCATTGAGGAATTTCGACCCGTCGCCCGCCGCCAGCGCAGGCGCCCCGTCCGAGATCCCGCGCAGCAGATCGTCGAGCATCTCCTGCTCCGCCTTCGGGAAATCGTTGAGCACATAGCCCGCCACGCGATCCTTGTGCCCCGGATGGCCGATGCCCAGCCGCACCCGCGCATAGTCGGGGCTCATATGCTGATGGATCGAGCGCAGCCCGTTGTGCCCCGCATGGCCGCCGCCCTGCTTCAGGCGGCACTTGCCGGGGGCGAGGTCCAGCTCGTCATGGAAGACGGTGATGTCGGAGACATCGACCTTGTAGAAATCGGCGGCCGCGCGCACGGATTGGCCGGACAGGTTCATGAAGGTCTCGGGTTTCAGCAGCACAACGCGGGTCGAGCCGAAACGGCCCTCACTCACCTGACCCTGAAACTTGCCGCGCCACGGGGCGAAGCCGTGATCCTCGGCGATCCGGTCGAGCGCCATGAAGCCGATATTGTGACGGTTGTTCGCGTATTTCGCGCCCGGATTTCCCAGGCCCACCCAAAGCTGCATGCGTCTCCCCTTTCGAACGCCGGTGTCGAGGCTCTGCTCACCGAGGGATATTTGAGCGGGCGCGCAGGGGAAAGGGGGTCGTCGCGCTTAAGCCGCGCGGTATTCGACATAAGTCGGGCGTCCCGACTCGCCTACGACGATCGGGCGCTCTTGCGCGTCGGGCAGGGCGAACTCATCGAAGAGGCGCTCGCTGGTCTCGTCGATATTGCATTTCGCAATTTCTTCGTACCCGTTGCGCGGGAGTCGTCTCGACGCGAAATGGCAGAACGGGCGCAGGACCGGACGCAGCACGGCATAAACGGCGCGACCAATTGCGCTGAGCATTCTAGGCGGTAGCACCACGAATGCTGCAAGAACGAGTGCGAGAAGCTCCAGCATGCGACTAGCCCTAAGGTTGTATTAACTTAGAAGCTATCGCGTTTTGAGAAAAAGGCGAGCAGATTATTGTTCACATAAATGTGAGGGCACGCCGCCTGCGGCGTGCCGCGCCTCCGGGATGCACGGCTCTGCGCAAAGAAAAACGGGGCCCCGAAAGGCCCCGTCTCGAAAATCTCATCGGAAGAAGGATTATTCTTCGGTCGCTTCTTCGCTGGCTTCTTCGCCTTCGTCCTCGTCGGAGGAGCCGCCACCGAAGCCTTTCGGGGGGGCGACGTTCGCGATCACGAAGTCACGGTCGATAGTCGGCTTGGCGCCTTTCGGCAGGTCCACGTCGGAGATGTGGATGGTGTCGCCGATCTGCTTGCCTTCGAGGTCGACCACGATCTGCTCGGGGATATCACCGGCGAGCACGTTGAGTTCGACTTCCGGACGCACTGCGACGAGGGTGCCGCCGCGCTTCAGGCCGGGCGCCTTTTCGTGGTTGATGAACTCGACATGCACGAAGAGCGAGATGCGCGAGTTGCGGTGGGTGCGCATGAAGTCGACGTGGGTCGGCAGGTCCTTGACGACGTCTTTCTGAACGCCGCGGCAGATCACGCGGACATCTTCCTGGCCTTCCATCTTCAGGTTGAAGAGGGTGGACAGGAAGCGGCCTTTGCGCAGGCGGGTGATCAGGCGGTTGTAGTCGAGGTTGATTGCAACCGGGTCCTTGCCGTCGCCGTAGACGATACCGGGCACGAGGCCCTCACGACGCGCTTGCCGAGCGGCCCCCTTGCCCGTCCCCGTACGCGCCACGGCTTCGATCGTTTCGATCTCTTTTGCCATAACTGGTCTCCAATTTGTCAAAGTGATGGGCCGCCTCCAAGGGTGTCGGGCCCATGAAGCCGCGCGGATACTCGGGATTGGCCGAGTTGGCAAGGGGAAACCGACGACGTAGCGGAATCCGGGTTGCTATAGAAGGGTATCTGACTAATGTCAGGAATTATCGCGGACTCAGGTCAGGTAGTCCCATGGACGCACTCGCACATATACGCCGGTTCAACCGGGCCGTCACCCGGCAGGTAGGCGCGCTGAATTCCTCCTTTCTCGATCGCGGGCGACCGCTGGGCTCTGCCCGGGTGCTCAATGCGATCGGGCGTGGGCAGGGCGATGTGGCGAAGCTGCGGCAGGCGCTGGCGCTCGATTCCGGGCTGATGAGCCGTCTGCTGCGCGGTCTGGAAGCTGAGGGGCTGGTGGTCGTGGAGGACGATCCCGAAGACGGGCGGCGCCGCATCGCGCGGCTGACCGAGGCGGGGCGTACGGAATTCGCAGAATATGAACGGCTCTCCGATGCGCAGGCGGCGGAGATCCTGTCGTGCCACCCCGACCAGAGCGCGCTGCTGGCTGCGATGGACCTGATCGCGACGGCACTGACCCGCGCCGAGATCGAAATCGTGCCCTGCGATCCGCTCGACCCGCGGGCGCGGGATTGCCTTCAGAACTATTACGCGGAGCTTGCCGCCCGGTTCGAAGGTGGCTTCGATGTGAACCTGTCGAAAGACCCCGAGGCCGACGATATGCGCCCGCCCCGTGGCACCTTCCTGCTCGCATTGTCCGACGGGGTGCCGGTGGGCTGTGCGGCGCTGAAGGGCGGTGCGGACTATGCCGAGGTGAAGCGCGTCTGGATCGCGCCTGCCGCACGCGGCCTCGGGCTGGCGCGGCAGTTGATGGAGGCGATCGAGGCGGCGGCGCGCGACTTGGGCCAGCTGCATCTGCGGCTCGATACCAATTCCGCACTGCCCGAGGCGGTCGCGATGTATCATCGCTTCGGCTGGGAGGAGATCGACCGCTTCAACGACGATCCCTATCCCGACCGGTTCTTCGAGAAGCGGCTAACCCCGTAGAAGCCCGCCCTCAGGAATAGGTGTCGAAGAAGCCGTTGGGGATCAGCAGATCGTCCCGGCTCAGATCCTCGATCCGCCGCTCGCCACACAGCGCCATCGACGTGTCCAGCTCCTTCTGGATGACTTCGAGTGCCTTGGTCACGCCCGGCTCGCCCATCGCGCCCAGACCGTAGACATAGGCGCGCCCGATCATCACGCCCTTTGCGCCAAGCGCCAGCGCCTTGAGCACGTCCTGACCCGAGCGGATGCCGCTATCGAGCCAGACCTCGGTCTTGTCACCCACCGCATTGACGATCTTCGGCAGCATCCGGATCGAGCTGAGCGCCCCGTCCAGCTGACGCCCGCCATGGTTCGAGACCACGATCGCATCGGCCCCCGTCGCGGCGGCCATCTCGGCGTCTTCCTCGCTGAGGATCCCCTTCAGGATCACCTTGCCGCCCCACATATCCATGAGCTGCTTGATCCGGTCCCAATTCAGCGACTGGTCGAACTTCTCCGCGGTCCAGGACGACAGCGAGGCCGGGTCGGCGGCGCTGTCCACATGGCCCACGATATTGCCGAAGAAGCGACGCTTGGTCTGCAGCATCTCGATGCCCCAGCGCCATTTCGTCGCCAGATCCGCCAGCACGGCGGGGGTGAATTTCGGCGGCGCGGTGAGGCCGTTCTTCAGATCCTTGTGGCGCTGGCCCAGCAATTGCAGATCGACCGTGATTACCAGCGCCGAACAGCCCGCCGCCCGTGCCCGCTCCAGCACGCGCTTGTTATAGTCGTCATCGGTCAGCGTGTAGATCTGGAACCAGAAGGGCTGGCTGACATTCTCGGCCACGTCCTCGATCGAGCAGATCGACATCGTGGACAGCGTGTAGGGTACGCCGAATTTCTCCGCCGCCTTCGCCGCCTTGATCTCGCCATCGGCACGCTGCATCCCCGTCAGCCCGACCGGCGCGAGCGCCACCGGCATCGCGACCTCCTGACCCAGCATCGTCGATTTCGTCGTGCGCCCCGTCATGTCCCGCGCGATCCGCTGGTTGAGCCGGATCTGCGCGAAGTCCTCGGTGTTATCGCGGAAGGTCTGCTCGGTATACGAACCGCTTTCCGCGTAATCGTAGAACATCTTCGGCGTGCGGCGCTTATGGAGACGTTTCAGATCGGCGATGGAGGTGATGACGGGCATGGGTGTTCCTCTCTCCGTGGTTAAGTTTCCTTACCAATCCCTCGAAATTTGCGCAATCACCCATCGCAAGGCTTGCAATCGTCTCTGATCCGTTCCCATCTCGCCGGGCGAACACGAAAAGGAGAGCGGCGTGAACGAGATTTGGCTCGGCTTGATGGGCGGCATGGTGGCGGGCGTCGCAACGGCTGCCGGGGCGATCCCGGCGCTCTTGGGCCGCTCCATGAGCCAGCGCACCGCCGACACGATGCTGGGCTTCGCGGCGGGCGTGATGCTCTCGGCCTCGTATTTCTCGCTGATCCTGCCCGGTATCGACGTGGCCGAGACCATGTTCGGCTCGGTCTGGGTCGCCGCCGCCATCGCCGCGATCGGCATCGCCATCGGCGCGGGCTTCGTGGCCTGGCTGAACGCGACCCTGCCGCACGAGCACTTCACCACCGGGCGCGAAGGGGCCGATGCAGCGCAACTGGCGCGGATCTGGCTCTTCGTGATCGCGATCACGATCCACAACTTCCCCGAAGGCCTCTCAATCGGCGTGGCTTTCGGCGCGGGCAACGAGAACGGCTTCTCGGTGATGACCGGCATCTCGCTGCAGGACATTCCCGAGGGGCTGGCCGTGGCCGTCGCGCTGATCGGGCAGGGCTACACCCGCCGCAAGGCCTTCTTCGTCACCGCGATGACCGGCGCGGTCGAACCCGTGGGCGCGCTGGTCGGCGCGGCTGCGGTGTCGGTCTCCGGCGCGTTGCTTCCATGGGGCCTGACCTTCGCGGCGGGCGCCATGCTCTACATCATCAGCCACGAGATTCTGCCCGAAACCCACCGTAACGGGCATCAGAACCGCGCGACCGCCGGGCTGCTTTTCGGGCTGATCCTGATGATGTTCCTCGACGTGACGCTTGGCTAAACCCTCTTTACTTCCGCGCTGCCCCGGCGTAAGCGCAAACGCATGATCGCACGGACCGCATATATCGCCCGTCCCCGACGTCGCCGCTGAAGCGCCTGACGTCCGATCTGCCGTGGCATGCCGCCACACCCTATCCCAAATCGCTGACCTTAGGCCCCTGAATGTTGACAGACCCCCGGGACTGTTGCACGCATTTGCCTTCTCTTACTGGAGTTTGACCCGATGATCCCCTCCGTTTTGCCGACCTATAATCGCGCACCGCTCGCCTTCGTGAAGGGCGAGGGCTCCTGGCTGGAGACGGCGGACGGGACCCGATATCTCGACATGGGCGCGGGGATCGCGGTGAATGCGCTGGGTCATGCCGCCCCCGAACTCGTCGAGGCGCTGACCGAGCAGGCGAGCAAGCTTTGGCATGTCTCGAACCTCTACCAGATCCCGCAGCAGCAGGCGCTGGCCGATGCGCTGGTCGAGAAGACCTTCGCCGATACGGTCTTCTTCACCAATTCCGGCACCGAGGCCGCGGAACTCTCGATCAAGTTGGCGCGGAAATACTGGTCCTCGAAAGGCGAGGACCGGGTGGAGATCATCACCTTCGAGGGCGCCTTCCACGGCCGCTCCACCGGGGCGATCTCGGCCACGCCGAACTCGGAAAAGATGGTGAAAGGTTTCGGTCCGCTGCTGCCCGGTTTCACCCAGCTTCCCTGGGGCGATCACGAGGCGCTCAAGGCTGCCGTCACCGACAAGACCGCCGCCATCCTGATCGAACCGATCCAGGGCGAGGGCGGTATCCGCCCGGTGCCCGATCAATGCCTGAAAGGGCTGCGCGATCTCTGCGACGAGACCGGCGCGCTCCTGATCTTCGACGAGGTGCAATGCGGCGTGGGCCGCTCGGGGCGGCTCTTCGCGCATGAATGGGCGGGCATCACCCCCGACATCATGATGGTCGCGAAAGGCATCGGCGGGGGCTTCCCGCTGGGCGCGGTGCTGGCGACCGAAGACGCCGCCTCCGGCATGGTCGCGGGCACGCATGGCTCGACCTATGGCGGCAACCCGCTGGGCTGCGCGGTCGGCGCCAAGGTGATGGAGATCGTCTCCGAGCCCGCCTTCCTCGATCAGGTGAACGCGCGCGCGGGCTTCCTGCGCCAGAAGCTCGAAGGGCTGATTGCGGCGCATCCCGACACGTTCGAGAGCGTGCGCGGCACCGGTCTGATGCTCGGGCTCAAATGCAAACGCGCGCCGACCGATCTCGTCGCCGCCGCCTATGACCAGAACCTGCTGACCGTGCCGGCTGCCGACAATGTCCTGCGCCTTCTGCCCGCGCTGAACATTTGCGAGGCCGATCTGGCCGAGGCCGTGACCCGTCTCGATGCCGCCGCGTCGCAACTCGAAAAGGCCGCCTGACTTCCTCTTGGCGTAAATATCCTCGGGGGCTGCGCGGGAGCGCAGCGGGGCGGACAGCCCCTCAGGCCCCTCCACGAAAGACAAACCGATGAACCATTTCCTCGATATCCACAAAACCGACCCCGCCGCGCTGCGGTCCATGATCGACCAAGGCATCGCGATGAAACAGGCCCGCAACGGTCGCCCGAAAGGCGCGCCCGATGACGAGCAGCCGCTGGCCGGTCACATGGTCGCGCTGATCTTCGAGAAGCCCTCGACCCGTACCCGTGTGAGCTTCGATGTCGGCGTGCGTCAGATGGGCGGCCAGTCGATGGTGCTCTCGGGCGCGGATATGCAGCTGGGCCATGGCGAGACGATCGCCGATACCGCCCGCGTTCTGTCGCGCTATGTCGATCTGATCATGATCCGCACCTTCGAGGAGGAAACCCTGCTCGAGATGGCGGAATATGCCTCGGTGCCGGTGATCAACGGTCTCACCGACCGCACCCACCCCTGCCAGATCATGGCCGATGTGATGACCTATGAAGAGCAGCGCGGGCCGATCGCGGGCAAGAAGGTGGTCTGGTCGGGCGATGGCAACAACGTCTTCGCCAGCTTCGCCCATGCCGCGGCGCAGTTCGGCTTCGATCTGACCTTCACCGGGCCGGAAACGCTCGACCCCGAGCGTGCGTGGCTGGACGTGGCCGAGAAGGCGGGCCACCCGATCACCATCGAACGCGACCCGGTCAAGGCGGTCGAGGGCGCCGATCTGATCGTCACCGACACCTGGGTCTCGATGCACGACCCGGAATCCGCGAAAGAGCGTCGCCACAACCAGCTGCGGCCCTATCAGGTCAACGAAGAGCTGATGAGCCACGCCAAGCCCGACGCGCTGTTCATGCATTGCCTGCCCGCGCACCGCAATGACGAGGCGACGAGTGGCGTCATGGACGGTCCGGCCTCGGTGATCTTCGACGAGGCGGAGAACCGTCTGCACGCGCAAAAGGCGGTGATGCGCTACTGCCTCGGCAAATAACGACAGCAGCCGGGCAGGGGGTCACTCCAGCCCGGCGATGATCGCGCGCAGCGTCTCGATCCCTTGGCCCTTCTCGGACGAGGTCAGCACGATCTCGGGGAAGGCGGCGGGGTGTTTCGCGAGCGCCTGACGCACCTGATCCAGCACCTTCTCGCAATCCTTCGCGCTGACCTTGTCCGCCTTCGTCATAACCACCTGGAAGGGGACGGCGGCGCGGTCGAGCAGCGTCAGGATTTCCTCATCCACCGCTTTCACGCCGTGACGCGTGTCGATCAGCACGAAGGCGCGGCGCAGCGTGGCGCGGCCCGACAGGTAATCCTTCAGCAGCGCCTGCCATTTCGCGACCACCGCGACGGGGGCCTGCGCGAACCCATAGCCCGGAAGGTCGACCAGATAGGGACCGTCCTGCGTGGTGAAATAGTTGATCTCCTGCGTCCGGCCCGGCGTGTTCGAGGCCCGCGCAAGGTTGCGGCGGTTCGTCAGCGCATTGATCAGGCTCGACTTGCCGACATTGGAGCGGCCCGCGAAGCAGACCTCGATCCGGTCGGCAGGCGGCAGCCCCTTCATCGCGACGACGCCCTTGAGGAAGTCGACGGGGGCCGCAAACAACTTGCGACCACGCTCACGCGAAAAATCGTCGGGGGCCTCGGCCAGCGGGAACTTCAATTCCATCATAGAACCTCGATCTTGTCGCCGCGCGCGATGCGGCCCTGTTTCGTCACGAGGCAGAATACGCCCAGATCATGGTGGCCGTAATGGCGCTCCAGCTCGCTCAGCATGTCGATATCGCGTTCGCCCGTCTCGATGTTGGCGTCCGTCGCGCGGCAGCGCTCGATACAGGCGCGCAGTTGCAGCTCTGCCTCGCCGATCCGCACCGTCTTGCCGATCAGGTCCATCTCCGCGAAAGGCTCCCAGCACTCGACCCAGAGATTGGCGCGGAAGCGGCGGCGGTCGATGGGCTTGCCCACCCGGGCCGAGAGATCGTCGAGCGACGCCTGCCCGATCAGCGAGACATAGGGCAGGGGATCGTCGGTGAAGGCCCGGTCGGGGCCGCGTACCAGCGCGGTCGGGCGCGGCGCGCTCTCGGGCCAGAACGGACGCAACCATTCGAGCAGCTTGCGCTGGTCGAGTTCACGGTCAGGGTCGATCTCGAGATGCCATTGCTCGGGATGTTCCAGCAGGATGTGCCCGTTCTCGAGCATCCGCGACGTGACCCTCATCAGCTCCGGCGCCGAGCGTCCGATCACGAAGTTGATCTTCTGGCCCCAGCTATCGGCACGTCCATCCGCGCCGACACCTACCTTGGAGCGCTCGTGCAGCACCGCCCACTCCCGGTCGCAAGGCAAGACGCGCCCCTCTTCAAGGGACGCGTCCTTCAGTTCTTCTACCCCGATCGACTTGATCGGATGCCGGTAGATGCGAGAGAGCGTTGCGCTCATTTCTTCTCTTCGGCGGGTTTCTTCCGCTGGAAGCTCTCTTTGATATTGCCGAACAGATCCGGGCGTTTCCCGTGCATCGACATGATCGTGTACTGCTGGAGGAACGTGATCGTGTTGTTCGTGATCCAGTACAGAACGAGGCCCGAGGCGAAGCTGCCCAGCATGAACATGAAGACCCACGGCATCCACGCAAAGATCATCGCCTGCGTCTTGTCCGTCGGCGCCGGGTTCAGGCGCTGCTGGAACCACATCGACACACCCAGCAGGATCGGCAGGATACCGAGCGACAGGATGAACAGCGGCGAGCCCGGATCGGGCGCTGCGAAGGGCAGCAGGCCGAACAGGTTCAGGATCGAGGTCGGATCGGGCGCCGAAAGGTCATGGATCCAGCCGATCCACGGCGCGTGATACAGCTCGATCGTGACGTAGATCACCTTGTAGAGCGAGAAGAAGATCGGGATCTGGATCAGAAGCGGCAGACAGCCCGCGGCGGGGTTCACCTTGTGCTTCTTATACAGCTCCATCATGCCCTGCTGCATCTTCTGGCGGTCGTCGCCAGCGGCTTCCTTCATCTTCTCCATCTCGGGCTGCAGCTCTTTCATGCGCGCCATCGAGATGTAGGACTTCCGCGCCAGCGGGAAGACGATCAGCTTGATGATGAAGGTCAGTGCGATGATCGCCCAGCCCATGTTGCCGATCGCGCCGTGCAGGAAGTGCAGCAGGCGGAACATCGGCTTGGTGAGGAAGTAGAACCAGCCCCAGTCGAGCGAGTCGACGAATTTCGGGATCGGGACATTGTCCTGATAGTCGCGCAGGGTTTCCCATTCCTTCGCACCGGCGAAGAGGTGGGTTTGCGCATCGCCCTTGGCGCCCGGCGCGACGTCGATCACCGGCAGGCGGGTCTCGGTCTGGTAGATGTCGGACTTCTCGCCCGAATATTTCACGACCGAGGTGAACGGGCCCGAGATCGGCGCCAGAACGGTCTGCCAGTATTTGTCGGTGAAGCCCGTCCAGCCGGCGTCCTGCACCTGCTTGATCTCGGCCTGACCCTCGGCGCCCTTGTTGTCGAGCTTAGTGATGTTCTTGTATTTGATCTCTTCGAGATTGCCGTCATCCATCGCCACGAGGCCTTCGTGGAGCACGTAGACGCGGCGCTCCTGCGGGATGCCGTGACGCGCGATGATGCCGTAGGGGGCAAGTTTCACGGCGGCGTCGGTGTCGTTCTGCACCGACTGCTTGATCGTGAAGAGATACTTGTCGTCGACCGAAATCTCGCGCTGGAAGGTCAGGCCATGGCCGTTGTCCCATTGCAGCGTGACCGGGGTGTCGGGCGTGAGTTTGCCGTTGCCGACCTGCGTCCAGACCGTGTTCGGACCGGGCACCTGATCGCCGGGCAGACCACCTGCGGGCAGCCAGCCATAGACGACGTAATAGGGCAGGGTCGAATTACCGGTATCGCCGCTGATGGGCGACAGGAGACGCACGTCCGGCGAATCCTCGGCCAGCGTTTCCTTGTATTTCTTGAGCGAGAGATCGTCGAAACGCCCGCCGAGAGTCGAGATCGAGCCCTCGACCGCGGGGGTGTCGATCTCGATGCGCGCGGCGCTCTGGGATTGGGCGCTCGCGGCCTGCGACATCGTCGCCGTATCGACCGGTGCGCCCGTGGAGTCGGCCGCGGTCTTCGGTGCGATATCAGTGGCTTCAGGCGAAGCGCTCTGCTCTGCGACCGGTTGGCTCGGTGCTGTTGTCGTGTCTTCCGTGGGCGGGAAGAAGTAGGTCCAGACGCCCAGCACGAGCGCGGAAAGCACCACCGCGAGAATGAGATTCTTGTTTTGGTTGTCCATGAAACCCTAATTCCACAAGCCTGTCGAAAACTTGCATGGGTTCAACAGAAGGGGCAGCCAAAGGTCAAGCCATTTTCCCTTGAAACAGTGGATCGGGCATGGTTTGCCATCACGCATTCGGCCCGGATCCGGGGTCCGCAGCCGCAAAGCCCGCTCTGCGACTCGCTCTGCGAACCGGTCTTTTGGGGGGCTCAACGCCTGCCGATTTGCGGCGTGGCGTCGAGCTTGTTGCGATGGCGTTCCGCCCATTCGAGGAATTCGCTGATCGGCATCGGCGCGGCAATCGCCGGGCCCTGCACCGCCGAGCAGCCCAACTGGCACAGCATCGCGTGTTCGGCGATCCCCGGCACCCCTTCGGCGAGCGTTTCCAGCCCAAGCCCCTCCGCCATCGACACGATTGCGGCCGTCAGGCGCTGATGTTCGGGGTTGTGGTCGATCTCTGCCGTGAGCGAGCGGTGGATGCGCAGCCGCTGCGGCCCGATCTGGCGGATCGTCTCCGCCGAGACGGGGCCGGAGCCGAATCCTGCCAATTCGATCAGGCAGCCGAGGCGTTTGATCGCGTGCAGCGTATGGCTGCAGACCGGATCGTCGAGCCGCGCCACCATCGCCTGCGGGACGATCAGCCGCAGCCGGTTCGGGGCGATCTCGAAGCGGTCGAATTCCCAGGCCAGCCGCTCGGCCAGCTTCGGGTCGCCCATCTGTCCGGGCAGGAAGGGAAGCGAGGCCGGGCCGAAGTCGCTGCCGTCGCGGGCAATGTCGCGCAGCGCGCCGAAGGCCGCGTAAAGCATGACTTCGGAGAAGCGTGCGCCCAGCCCTGCCGCCTCGATCGCGGGGAGTATCTCGCTTTCGGTCAGAATTCCGCGTTGGGCATGGAGCCAGCGCGGAATCGCCTGAAACCCGCTGATATCGCCTGTGTCGGTGGAAATCTGCGGCAGAAAAAACGCCTTGATATGGCCCGCTTCGAGCGCCTCTCCCACACTGGCGGACAGCGGATGCGGGCCCGGCTCTTTCGTGGCGATCTTGTCCGAGCGGGAGGAACGGATCGCGCCGGGGCCGGACTGCATCGCGCGGTTGGCAGCGCGTTCGGCGTGCGAGAGCGTCGCCTCCGCCTCTGTGTTGGCGCGCGCGTCGACCTTGGCCTGCGTGGCCGCGTCCTCGCGATAGGCCGGGGCTGCAGCGCTTCGGCCCACGAGGTGAAACCCGATATGCATGGTGATCTGATGCGTCTGCTCGGCGATCACGTAAGGCTCGCTCACCGCTTCCTGAAGGCGGCCGCAAAGCTGGATCATCCCTTCGAGGCCAAGCCGCGGCGTTGGACGCAGCAGCACCGCGAAACGCGCGCCCTCCCAGCGCGTGACCACATCGCCGCTGCGCAACTGCGCCTGTAGCCGTTCGCCGATCCGGCGCAGCAGAAGGTCGAATTCCTTCGGGGGCAACCGCCGCAGCACCTGATCGGGGGCGTCGAGCCCGAGGATCAGGCATCCGGTGGGGCGATTGCGCCGCTGTGCGTCCTGCAAGGAGGCGGCCATCTCGGCAATCGCGGCACTCGGCGGTGGCAGGCCGGTCGCGGGATCGCAGCCTTCCTCGTTGCTCTCGGGCGGAACGGGCAGGGGGCGGGTCATCCAGCCCACCAGAATCGCGGTCAGACCGATCAGCACCATCGCCTCCGGCCCGACCCAAAGCAGGGCGAGCCCGCAGGCCGGCAAAAAGGCGATCATCTCGCGTCGGAGCAGAACCGGACCCGGCTTGCCGTTATATCTTGCGCGCAGCTCTGATTTGCGGGCGGCGCGCTTGCCCCCGTCATTTCCCATGACACCTACCCCCGTGGCACATGCGGGCCCCTCAAGGTCCCCCTTCGCCAGCAAGGCTAGACGTCAATGGTGTTCAGCCGGTTAATCGCGCTCGCGCAAAACCGGGACGTTTTCGTTAAAATCCGCTTCACCCTCCGCGCGGCGCTCGAGCCCCGCAAAATCGAAGATCGAGGGGTCGCACAGATGCGAGGGGCGCGCGTTCATCAGCGCCTTGAACATCTTGTTGCGGCGGCCCGGCGCGTTCTTTTCCCAGCCGTCGAGCATCATCTTCACCTGCTGGCGCTGCAGCCCGTCCTGAGAGCCGCAGAGGTCGCAGGGGATGATCGGATAGTCCATCGCGCGGGCGAATTTCTCGCAATCGGCCTCGGAGACGAAGGCCAGCGGGCGATAGACGAAGAGATCGCCTTCCTCGTTCAGCAGTTTCGGCGGCATCGTGGCCAGGCGCGAGCCGTGGAACAGGTTCATGAAGAAGGTCTCGAGAATGTCGTCGCGGTGATGGCCCAGCACGACCGCCGAGCACCCTTCCTCGCGCGCGATCCGGTAGAGGTTGCCGCGCCGCAGCCGCGAGCACAGCGCGCAATAGGTGCGGCCCTGCGGGACCTTGTCCATCACGATAGAATAGGTGTCCTGATATTCGATCCGATGCGGAACGCCCATCTTCTCGAGGAATTCCGGCAGCACGGTCGCAGGAAAGCCCGGCTGACCCTGATCGAGATTGCAGGCCAGCAGCTCCACCGGCAACAACCCGCGCCACTGCAGCTCGTGCAGAACGGCCAGAAGCGTATAGCTGTCCTTGCCGCCCGAGAGGCAGACCAGCCAGCGTTGTCCACGTTCGATCATCCCGTATTTCTCGATCGCCTCTCGGGTCTCGCGCACGATGCGTTTGCGCAGCTTCTTGAACTCGGTCGTCGAGGGCGCGCCCGCGAAAAGCGGATGGATCGGGCTGTCTTCGTCATCAAGCATCTGGAGTGTCCTTCGCGTCATGCGCATGGGCGCAACGATGGGCGGCGTCATGGTCGGGATCGGCCCCGGGCACCGGATCATAGCCATGCCCGCCCCAGGGGTGGCAGCTCAGGAGCCGCTTCCCGGCCAGCCAACCACCCTTCACCGCACCATACCGCTCGAGCGCTTCGAGCGCGTAGGACGAGCAGGTCGGCTGATAGCGGCAGCCATGCCCCATCCAGGGGCTCAGCAGCAGGCGATAGGCATGAACCGGCAGGGCGAGGATTCGGGCGAAGGGGCTCATTTGCGCTTGCTCCCCTTGGGTTTGCGCGGGCGCGGCGGGGTAATCGGCAAATCGTGAATGACCGTGAGCACGGTCTCGAATTCGGCCAGCATGGCGGCGAAGTCGCGGGTGGCTGTCGCCTCCGGGCGCCCGACCAGAACATAGTCCCAGCCCGGCCGACCCGCCTTGGGCAGAACCTGCCGCGCGATCTCGCGCAGACGCCGTTTCGCGCGGTTGCGCGCCACCGCATTGCCGAGCTTCTTCGAGCAGGTGAAGCCCACGCGGATCAGATCGGGGGCGACAGGCTCGCCCTCGCGGCGCTTGCGCGCCTGCAGCAGAAAGCCGGGCATCCCCTTACGCTGCGCCGAGGCCGCTTTCAGGAAATCCGCCCGCTGCCGCAGAACCGCGGTCGGACGAGTCGGATCATCTGAGCGTATGGCGGCCATCAGGGGACCTCCGGCGAATAAACGACGCGCAAAATAGCGAAGCCGCCGGTCTTTTCACCGATCCGGCCCGAGGGCCCGACCTGCGAAAAGCATCCGGCGGCGTCAAAAGCCAGTCGCGGCTGTGACGGCCTTAAGCCGACAGACGCTTACGGCCCTTCGCGCGGCGGGCGTTGAGAACCCGGCGTCCACCCTTCGTGGCCATGCGGCTGCGGAAGCCGTGGCGACGGGCGCGAACGAGGTTCGACGGCTGGAACGTGCGTTTCATCGTTTTCACTCCGGTTCGGGCCCAGAAACAGGATTCGAGGGCCAGATAGCATTTCGAAGCCGCTCTTTAGTGACCTCTCCCCAGCAAGTCAATTCGCCAAAGCGGGTTTTTCCGGCTTTTCCGGTCGCTTCGCACGGATCGTGACCGCTCACGGGGTTTTGCCTTCTGCGCGAGCCGCCTATCTTGTGCGCAAAGCGCGGCTGACGCCGGGGATGGCATCCTTGCATCCCGACCAGCGGTGCATCAAGAGTGACAGTGAAGGGGACGGGCCGACCCTGTAGGGCGGCCCAGCGTTTGATAGGCGATGAAAGTGAACACTCTTTCAGGACGTTTTCTGATCCTGACCACGGTTTTCGTGGTGCTCGCCGAGGCGTTGATCCTTTTGCCGGGTTTGGCGAATTTTCGCGAAGACTATCTTTTGACGCGACTCGAGCGTGCGCAGATCGCCTCGCTTGCGCTTCTGACCACCGACACCACTATAGCGCCCGATCTGGAAAAAGAGCTTCTGTCCAATGCGGGCGTCTTCAACGTGGTACTGCGCAGAGACGCGGCGCGGCAGCTGGTGCTGTCCTCGCCGATTCCCTCTCCGGTGACCGAAACCTACGACCTGCGCGATTCGACGGAATGGACGCGGATTCGCGACGCGGTTCATGCGCTCTTCGATTCCGGGGATCGCGTGATCCGGGTGCTGGGCCAGCCGGTGCAGAAAGGCGGTATCGTGATCGAGGTGACGCTCGCGACCGAACCGATGCGGATCGCGATGGTCGAATACGGGCTGCGGCTCTTGTCGATCTCGGCGGTCTTCTCGGTGATCACCGCCGTTCTGCTGTTCCTTCTCGTGCGTCGCCTGATGGTCGTGCCGATCAAGCGGCTGGTGGCGCATATGTCTTCTTATGCGGACGCGCCCGAGGATGCGCGGCGCATCATAACCCCGCAGGCCAGCGTCGAGGAGCTGCGCGTGGCGGAGGAGGCGCTGGCCTCGATGCAGCAGCAACTCACCGCGTCGCTGCGCCAGAAGGAGCGTCTCGCGCAGCTGGGGCAGGCGGTCGCCAAGATCAGCCACGACCTGCGCAACATCCTGACCACGGCGCAGCTCTTCGCCGACCGGATGGAAAGCTCCGACGATCCCGGCGTGAAGCGCGCCGCCCCGAAGCTAACCGGCTCGATCGAGCGCGCGATCAACCTGTGCGAAACGACGCTCGCCTTCGGCAAGGCCAAGGAGCCGCCGCCGACGCTGTCGCGCTTCATGTTCGGCGAGCTGGCGCAGGAGGTTCTGGAGAACGAAGAACATCCGAGCGAAGGCCCGCTCGTCGATTTCGTCACCGACATGCCGCCGAATCTGGTGATCCGCGCCGACCGCGAGCAGCTCTATCGCGTGCTCAACAACCTCGTGCGCAACGCCCGACAGGCGATCGAGGCGACCGGCCAGAACGGCACGGTGGAGATCGGCGCGGGCGAGAATGCGGATGGCTGGTGGATCCGCGTGCAAGATAGCGGCCCCGGCCTGCCGGAGACTGCGCGCGAACACCTCTTCAAGCCCTTCACCGGCGGTACCCGTGCGGGCGGCACGGGCCTCGGTCTCGCCATCGCCGCAGAGTTGATTCGTGGCCATGGCGGGCGTCTGGACCTGGTTCGGACCGATGGCAACGGTACCGAGTTCCGGATCTTCCTGCCCTCGGATATCGCGCTGGATTGCGCCTCCGAGAAGGGCGCAGGCGCAATTTCCTGAGCCTGCGCGGGGTTACGTTCCGCGCGGAGCGTGCCCATCCGGGAGGCTGCCGCGAGGGCATCCGGAAATTTTGACGGTTTTCCAAAATTGCCTCGAATTTGCTCTTGCATCGCTCCGACGTGGCCGTTACATCGCCCCACATAAGCGGACCCGTAGCTCAGCTGGATAGAGCACTTGACTACGAATCAAGGGGTCGGGCGTTCGAATCGTCCCGGGTCCGCCATTTCCCCCTCCTACTGAAATCCAATGCCTCGCAGGCCGCGCCTGTCTGTTCGCGCTGTGGTCTGCTGCGGTCTGCGCGCTCTGTCGGTCGCGCATGTTGAGCCGTGGGCCTTCGGTCGTTCTTAGAGTTGCCTCATCGGACAAGCTCTTGCTGCGCTGCGAGAGAGGCTCCGGGCCGCGCAGGGGTGTGGGGTGCTGCGGAGGTGTTCGAAGGGTGGCTACGGGCGCTGATCGACGCTCTGCGTCCTCTCCGGGTGGGATCCAACGGAGGCTCTCTCAGGCCCCTCTCAGGCGGCTGTCGGAGGCGGCGTGCGGCTCAGCTGATTGCAGAGAAACAAACCCTCGGAAGCGCGAAACCCCGCCACGAAGGGCGGGGTTTTCGACGTCGCGAAGTTTGTATTGGTGGAGCCAAGGGGAGTCGAACCCCTGACCTCTTGAATGCCATTCTCAAGAATAGAGTTTCACAGACTTTCATGCGCTTTCTCGCTCTTTCAATAAGGCACTGTTTTTGCTTTCATAATTGCATTTTTGGCCAGAGCGCCTATCTTCTGGTTTCAATCAACGGTGACGACTCGGTGGCGATTCCACTCTAAAGTCGCCACCGGAAGCTCGGAGGCCCAAATGCCTGTCATCAAGATCGCCCGCCGCACCATCGCGGCAATCGAGACCCCCGCGAAGCCGGTGGTCTACTATGACGACGCGCTCAAGGGCTTCGGGCTCCTCGTGCGCCCGTCGGGTTCGCGCTCGTGGGTGCTGGAATATCGCCCGGGCGCCGGTGGGCGCGGCACGGCTAAGAAACGGGTGGTGCTGGGCACCCCGGAAACCGTTACCCCGGAACAGGCCCGCGATCTGGCGAAGGATATGCTTGCCGGGGTGCGTCTCGGTGCCGATCCGGCTGCCGAACGGGCCGAGGCACGACAGGCCGAGACCTTTGCTGAGGTCGCCGAGCGGTGGCTTTGCGAGCACGTCACGCCGAAGCGCAAGCCGGGCACGGCGGCGTTCTATCGCAATTGTCTGGACGTTCACGTTCTGCCTGCGCTCGGGAGCAAGCGAGCCTCGGAGATCACGCGGCAGGACGTGACGCGCCTGCATGGGGCGGTCGCTGCCGGAAAGGGGAAAGGCCCCAAGCGGCAGGGCTCGAAGCGCACCGCGCCCGAGAAGTTGCGCGGCGGCCGGGTGATCGCCAATCGTGTCTTGGCGACCGTGGCGGCTACGTATGCTTGGGCGCTGGACCTCGGCCTTTTGCCGCCCGGGAGCGTGAACCCTGCCAAAGGGGTCGAGCCTTTCCGGGAGCAGGGGAGGGAACGGTTCCTAACTGCCGATGAAATGGCTCGGCTGGGCGAGGTGCTGCGACTGGCCGAAACCGAGGGCCTGCCTTGGGAGCCGGACCCCGAGAAGCCCGAGGTGCGCCTGAAACACGCCCCCAAAGCCGAGAACCGTCGGGTGAAGATTGATCCTTTCGCCGTGGCCGCAATCCGGCTCCTGATGCTGACCGGAGCGCGACTGCGCGAGGTTCTGAATCTCGAATGGTCGCATGTGGATTTTGAACGGGGCCTTCTGCGCCTCCCGGATTCCAAAACTGGCAAGAAGAACATTGTGCTCGGCGGCGCCGCGCTGTTGCTCCTTGAGGCACTGCCCCGTGCCGGGCGCTTCGTTATCGCCAGCACCTCGGCAGGCTCGAAAGACGAGCGCCCGCGCGCCGATTTGAACCGGCCGTGGCGGGCTGTGCGGGAGGCGGCGGGCTTGCCCGAGCTTCGCCTTCACGATCTGCGGCACAGCGCGGCGGCCGTAGGTGCCGGGGCGGGGTTGTCGCTGCACCAGATCGGGGGACTTCTAGGGTCAGGACCCATTGATTTCAGCAGAAGGGCATGATTCACCGCACGAAAACAGAGCGGTGACATGTTTGATCTATTCTGGCTGAGCGATGCGCAGATGGCGCGTCTGGAGCCCTACTTTCCGAAGTCCCATGGTAAGCCGCGCGTCGATGATCGGCGCGTCCTGAGCGGTATTATCTTCATCAATCGTAATGGGTTGCGATGGCGAGATGCGCCGAAGGAGTATGGCCCCCACAAGACGCTCTATAACCGTTGGAAGCGTTGGAGCGACAAAGGCATCTTCGCGAAGATGATGGCCGGACTGGCTGCCGGGCATGGCGAGAAGAAGACCGTGATGATTGACGCCACTTACCTGAAGGCCCACCGCACGGCGTCCAGTCTGGGCGTCAAAAAGGGGGGCGCGGCCGCCTGATCGGACGGACCAAGGGCGGGATGAACACGAAACTGCATGCCATCTGCGACAGCCAGGGACGCCCTCTCAACCTGTTCGTAACGGCAGGACAGGTCAGCGATTACATCGGTGCCCGGGCGCTTTGCGACAGTCTTCCGGATGTCGACTGGCTGCTCGGGGATCGCGGTTACGACGCCGACTGGTTCCGCGAAGCGTTGAAAGACAAGGGGATACGCGCCTGCATCCCGGGCCGTAAGCAGCGGAAGACACCGGTGAAGTATGACAAGCGCCGCTATAAACGCCGCAACCGGATCGAGATTATGTTCGGCAGACTCAAGGACTGGCGGCGGGTAGCCACGCGATACGATAGGTGCCCGAAGGTCTTCCTCTCGGCCATCGCTCTCGCCGCCACGGTCATCTACTGGCTATGAGTCCTGAGCCTAAACCCTTTAGAAATGCCTTCATACTAAAATTCCTTCTTCAAGCCGACCTAATGGCTCAGCTCTGGCGCGAGGATTCCGGAGCATTCTAGCGCAAACGCGAGCCTTTCTTTCCTTGTGCTGCCCGATCTGGGCGACAATCGGGCGTGTTTAGGGAACAAAGGGCGCTCTGGCGGTGCCGTAGCGGGGGAGAAGGTGTTGAGCGGAGAGGATGCCGATTGCCGGGAGGCCGCCTGAGTCGGGCGTGAGTATGATCTGCGCAGTTGAGGATGAATTTTTGCGCGGTGGCGACTCGGTGGCGATTCAAATTCACAGCGCAATAAGGCCCTCAGGCAGGGCATTCAGCATCGTATTGAAAATATTTGGTAATTTTGGTGGAGCCAAGGGGAGTCGAACCCCTGACCTCTTGAATGCCATTCAAGCGCTCTCCCAACTGAGCTATGGCCCCACCGGAGGTCCAGCGGGTAGCCCCGCTGTGTGGGGAGGCGTATAGGCAAAGCGCCGCGGCGGCGCAAGAGGAATTTCGCCCCGAACCGCGCGAAAATTTCGTCTCTCTCGCCTTCCCTAACGTCAGTCATCATCTGCACCCAGAAACGGGGCGCGAGGCTGCATGCCGGGGCAGGGCGTCGCGCCAAAGAAAAAGGCGCCACGGTTTCCCGTCGCGCCTTGATCAATGGTCCCGAGCGGCCCAGCCGATCAGTTGTCTTCCTTATCCTCGGTGCTGACATCCGCGATGTCATCGAGCGAGACATTGTCGTCATCGTCGTCGTCGTCGAGCAGATCGTCGTCGAGATCCACGTCACCGTCATCGGTGTCGAGATCGTCATCTTCGAGACTGACGCCATCCTCTTTTTGAGACGACGTCTTGTCGGTCGTAAGCGTACGACCGCTGCCCGAGGTCAGAGCCTCGAGGGTAAAGGTGTTGTTGCAGACCGGGCAGGTCATCGGGTCGTTATTCAGGTCGTAAAAGCGGCTCGCGCAATGCGGGCACAGACGCTTGACGCCCCATTCCTCTTTCGGCATGGAATTCTCCTGCGCACTTAATCCAGCAGAGTCGCAGCCACCTGCCACATGCCGGGCAGGGTGTCAAAGCCTTTTCGTGCCTTTTCCGGCCGGGCTGCGACCCGCAGGCCGCCTCTCGCTGTCGAACCTTTCGGAGAAAACTTCTGTCCCGCACGCCCCCCATTCCGGAACTGCCTGAGGTGGAGTTGGTTCTGCGTCGCTCCGGGCGTGCGCGCAGGTTCTCTCTGCGGGTGTCGCGGGTCGACGGGCGGGTGGCGCTCACGATCCCGCGGGGTGCGTCCGAGCGCGAGGCTTTGGCCTTCGCGCGCTCGCAGACCGAATGGCTGCGCAAGACCCTTGGGGCGATTCCGCCCGCGCAGACGCTGCGATTCGGGCAAGGCATCCCTTTCGAGGGGCAGATGCTGACATTGGAGCCCGCACGGTTGCGCAGCCCGAAGATCGACGGCGCGCGGCTCTTGGTGCCCGAAGACCCGGCGCGGCTGGGGGTGCGGGTCGAGACCTTTTTCAAACACGCGGCCCGTCTGCGGCTGCATGCGGCCAGCACGCGCTATGCCTCCGAGATCGGGCGCGACTTCGCCAAGATCACGATTCGCGACACACGCTCGCGCTGGGGCTCGTGCAGCTCCACCGGGGCGCTCTCCTATAGCTGGCGGCTGATCATGGCGCCGCCGGAGGTGCTCGACTACGTCGCGGCCCATGAGGTTGCGCATCTGCAGGAGATGAATCACTCGCCCGCCTTCTGGCGCGTCGTCGAGGCCCTCCGCCCGAGCTTCAAGGCAGAGCGCGCCTGGCTCAAGCGCGAAGGCTCTGCGTTGCATGCGATCCGGTTTCGAGATTGACCCCGGCCGCTAACGTGATCACAAAAAGCGCATGACCACGATTTCCACACGCCCCATCGAGACCGCCGCCCATGATCGGCTTTACCGCGCATTGCGCCAGCAGATCATGGTGGGGGAGTTGCTGCCGGGCACTGCGCTGACGCTGCGGGGCTTGGGCAAGCAATACGGTGTCTCCATGACCCCCGCGCGCGAGGCGCTGCGGCGGCTGGTGGCGGAAGGGGCGCTGACGCTGTCCAGTTCGGGCCGCGTCGCCACGCCGGAACTGTCGAACGAACGGATCGAGGAGCTGGCGGCGCTGCGCGCGCTGATCGAGCCGGAACTGTCGGCCCGCGCCCTGCCGCGCGCCCACCTCGCGCTGATCGACCGTCTCGGCGCGATCAACGTCGCCAATGCCGAGGCCGTCGCGAAACAGGATGCGGTGGGCTACATCCGCACGAACCTCGAATTTCACCGCACGCTCTATCTGCGCGCGCAGGCGCCCGCGATGCTCGCGGTGATCGAAACCGTCTGGCTGCAGTTGGGGCCGACGATGCGCGCGGTCTACACCAAGCTGCAGCGCAACGAGCCGCCGCGCCATCACCGGATGATTCTCTCCGCTCTGCGTGCGGGCGACGAACCGGCTTTGCGATTGGCCGTGCGCACCGATGTGACCCAGGGTTTGCGCCACCTGGCCCAGCGTGGCTGGTAAAACCGCTCCTTAAGCGATGTGTAAGGGGCATAAAAACGGCTTGGGCGACTTGACGCGAGACGCCATTGCCCGTATTCCGCGCCAACAGATTTTCGGGCGCTGCCGGGCGGCGCCTTTTCATGTTGGGGCCGGGCGCGCGATTCGCGTAACTTCGGCCAGGTAAGAAACGAAGGAAGAATGCCATGTCGCGCGTTTGCGAACTGACCGGCAAGGGCCCCACGACGGGCAACAAAGTGAGCCACGCGAACAACAAGTCGCGTCGTCGCTTCCTGCCGAACCTGAACGATGTCTCCCTGATCTCGGACACCTTGGGCCAGAGCTTCAAGCTGCGCGTTTCCGCAGCCGGCCTGCGCTCGGTTGACCACCGCGGCGGTCTCGACGCGTTCCTCGCCAAGGCGAAGGATGCGGACCTCTCGGTGAACGCTCTGAAGATCAAGAAAGCGATCGCGAAAGCTCAGGCAGCCGCCTGATCCCTTTCCGGATCCACGATTTCGAAAACCCCGCGCTTCGGCGCGGGGTTTTTGCTTATGCAAAGCGATCTGCCGTATTTCCCTCCCAGCGCCGTCACGCTAGTGTGAGCGCCATGTGGAGGACGCGCTTCAAGCTGCCAATCGGGATCGCCGCGGCGCTCATGCTGGCCATGACCAGTATGACGATGGCGGTTGCACGCGGTCAGGCGCGCGTCGCGGGCGAGGTGGTGGTCTGCACCGGCTATGGCGTGACCACGGTCAGCGTCGATGCCGAGGGCAACCCGACCGGCCCCGCCCATATCTGCCCCGACATGGTGCTGGCGATGATGGCTGCCGTTGCGGTCGCGCCGGCGCTGCCGACACCGCCGAAGGGCGAGGGGCGCAGCGTCGAGACGGTCGAGCCCGAGACCGCGCAGGCGCAGGCCGTCGTGGTGCCGCGCGCCCGCGGACCGCCCGTGCCCGTCTGACCCCAAGCTTTCAGACGAACACACCCACAGGAGACGCAAATGATCCGCAAATACCTGATGAGCGCGGCCCTGATCGCCGCCGCTCTCCCCGCCTTCGCCGCCGAGCCGATCCAGATCCTCGACCCTTACGTCCGGGTCTCCACGCCGATGTCGAAATCAGCGGCCGCCTTTATGGAGATCAAGAATATTTCCGATCTCGACGATCGCCTTCTTTCGGTCAGCTCGAACGTCGCCGCGCGCGTCGAGTTGCACACCCACAAGCAAGGCCCGAATGGCGAGATGCAGATGCTCGAGGTCAAGGAAGGCTTCGAGATCCCCGCCAAGGGCGAGCATGTCCTGCAGCGTGGCGGCGATCACGTCATGTTCATGGGGCTGAACCAGCCGCTCCATCAAGGCAACATGGTCACGCTCAACCTGCGCTTCGAGAAGACGGGGCTGATGGTCGTGGACATCCCGGTCGATCTGAATCGCGATCAGCCCGCCGCGCCGTCGCAGGACACCGCGCCGGTCGCCGATCCCCAGATTTCGCATGAGGACATGACCCACGGGGAGCCGGCACATACCGAGCCCACGATGGACAAGAAAGAAAGCGATATGTGATCGGGGCCGGGCAGGGCGGCGCTCAGCCGCCCAACTGCTCCAGCATCAAGGCTGCGGCGGCAGAGGCCGCGCTCTCGCCGCTGGCCACGGCATCGCCCAGCTCGCGCATCTTCGTGCGGATCTCCGGATCCTGACGCAAACGCGCAAGCAGGCCCTCACGCACCTCGGCCTCGAACCAGTGGCGCGCCTGCTCGGCCCGGCGCTGATCGAAATGCCCGTTCGCGCGCCGCCACTCGGCCAGCGCGGTCATCTCGTCCCAAGCCTTCTCCAGCCCGTTCTCTTCCATCGCCGAGACCGGTAACGCCTTGGGAAACCCCTCGGGGTCCTGCGGCCGCTTGCGCAGCAGCCGCAGCGCGCCCGCGTAATCCGAGACCGTCCGCATCGCCGCCGGTTTCAGATCGCCATCGGCCTTGTTCACCAAGATCAGGTCGGCCATTTCCATGATGCCGCGCTTGACGCCCTGCAACTCGTCGCCGCCTGCCGGGGCCATCAGCAGCACGAACAGATCCACCATCTCGGCCACCAGCGTCTCGGACTGGCCGACGCCCACGGTCTCGATCAGCACCACGTCGAAGCCCGCCGCCTCGCACAAAGACACCGCCTCGCGGGTGCGCCGCGCGACGCCGCCGAGATGCGCCTGTGAGGGTGAGGGACGGATGAAAGCGTTCGGATCGCGGGAAAGCCGCTCCATCCGGGTCTTGTCGCCGAGGATCGAGCCGCCCGAGCGGGCCGAGGACGGATCGACCGCCAGCACCGCGACCTTCAGCCCCTTCGCGGTCAGCATCATTCCGAAGGCTTCGATGAAGGTGGATTTGCCCACGCCCGGTGTGCCCGAAAGCCCGATGCGCAGTGCCTGACGCCCTTCGCCCGCCAGCGTATCCAAGAGTTCGACCGCCTGCGCGCGATGCTCGGCCCGGCCCGATTCCACCAGCGTGATCGCCCGGGCCAAGGCGCGGCGATCGGAGGCCAGAATGCGCGGAGCGAGGTCGGCGGGGCTTTGTTTGGTCATCGGCAGGCTTTCGCTGATTTTGGGTATTCGTGTCAAAAATGACATCAGACGTGAAGACTTAACGGTTACTTGCCTGCACCCTGCGACCTATGTCCAGAGCGAATGGGAAATTCCTGACACGAGGATGCCAATGACATCTCTATCGAGCCTCGCCGCGCGCCCGTTGGTCGCCGCGCTTGCAGCGGCGCTACTGTTGGCGCCCCTCGGCGCCGCCCCCGCGCGCGCCGATCAAAGCGACAAGATCGTCTTCGACGTGGTGCTCAAAGGCATCCGCGCGGGCGAGCTGGCGATCAACGGCAAGATCACCGACGGCGCCTATGGCGCGAACGGCGTGCTGCAGACGGCGGGCCTCGTGGGGCTGCTGCGCAAGATCAAGTTCTCGGCCAGCGTCTCGGGTCTCTACAATGGCCAGAAATTCACTCCGCTGAAATATTCCGAGGTGGATGACGCGCCGGGGCGCAAGTCGAAGCATCAGATCATCTACAAGAACGGCACCCCCGTTTCCGTCAGCCAGCAGCCGCCGCGCAAGCCCAAGCCCCGCGACGTCGATCCCGCGAAACAGGGCGGCACGGTCGATCCGCTGACCGCGCTTTATGCGGTGCTGCGCGATGTGCCGCGCGACGAGGCCTGCCAGCTCGACGTGAAGATGTATGACGGCGCGCGGCGCTCTCAGGTGCGTCTCTTCGATCCGAAACCGGACGGCAAAGATCTCGTCTGTTTGGGCGAATATCGCAGGCTCGAAGGGTTCTCGGAAAAGGACATGAAGGAAAAGAGCCGCTTCGCCTTCACCCTCTATTACGAGCCGAGCCCGAAGGGCGGTTTGCAGGTCGACAAGATCGAGACCGATACGATCTATGGAAAAGGCCGCCTCACTCGGCAATAAGGGGCGGGTGAACACAGACCGCTTTTCTCTTCCGATCGACGTGGTGCTGCCCGATCTGCGGGCGGCACTCTCTGCGAATGGTCGCGCGGTGCTGATGGCGCCGCCCGGCGCGGGCAAGACGACCCGCGTGCCGCTGGCGTTGCTGGATCAGATCGAGGGCCGGATCGTCATGCTCGAGCCGCGCCGTCTGGCCGCGCGCGCTGCCGCCGAGCGCATGGCGGACACTTTGGGCGAAAAGGTCGGCGAGACGGTCGGCTACCGCATCCGGGGCGAGGCGAAGGTCTCGAAAGCCACCCGGATCGAGGTCGTGACCGAGGGCATCCTGACCCGCGTTTTGCAATCGGACCCGGAACTGACCGGCATCGGCTGCGTGATCTTCGACGAATTCCACGAACGCTCGCTCAATGCCGATTTGGGGCTGGCGCTGGCATGGGAGGTGCGCGGCGCGCTGTGCCCCGATCTGGCGCTGGTGGTGATGTCGGCCACGCTCGATGCCGAGCCGGTGGCGGCTCTCTTGGACGACGCGCCGATCGTGGTCTCCGAGGGCCGCGCCTATCCGGTGGAGACGCGCTGGTTGGACCGTCCGGTTGATGGCTCGATGCGGTTCGAGGGGGCGATGGCCGGGCTGATCGTGGAGGCAGCCGAGGCGACCGATGGCAGCCTTCTGGCCTTCCTGCCCGGCGAGGGCGAGATCCGCCGCGTCGAAGGGCTGTTGAAGGGCCGCTTGCCCGCCGATATCGCGATCCGGCCGCTGTTCGGCGCGATGGAATTCACAGCCCAACGCGCCGCCATCGCGCCCGCGCCGTCGGGCCGCAAACTGGTGCTGGCCACCGCCATCGCGGAAACGTCGCTGACCATCGAAGACATCCGCGTCGTCATCGACGGCGGCAAGGCGCGACGTGCGCGGTTCGATCCCAGTTCGGGCATGGCGCGGCTGGTGACCGAGCCCGTTTCCCGCGCCGAGGCCGAGCAGCGCCGGGGCCGCGCGGGGCGCGTGGCGGAGGGCATCTGCTATCGGCTCTGGACCAAGGGCGCGGAGGGCGCGCTGCCCGCCTTCGCCCCGCCCGAGATCGAGGTGGCGGATCTGACCGGGCTGGCGCTGGAGCTGGCGCTTTGGGGCAGCGATGGCGGCGATCTGGCCTTCCTGACCCCGCCGCCCGCACCCGCGATGGTCGAGGCGCGCGCGTTGCTGGAAGAGCTTGGCGCGCTGAAATCGGGGCTGATCACCGAGCACGGGCGCAAGCTCGCGAAGCTGCCGCTGCATCCGCGCCTCGGTCATATGCTGCTGAGCGCGGGCCCCGAGGCCGCCCCCCTTGCGGCCCTTCTGGCCGAGCGCGACCCGCTGCGTGGCGCGCCCGCCGATCTGACCCTGCGCCTCAGCGCAATCCGCGACCCGAAGCGTTTCGAGGCGAACCATCCCTACACGCCCCATCGCGGCACAATCGAGCGTATCCGCTCCGAGGCCAAGCGGCTGGCCCGTCTCGCCCCCGACACGCCCGAGACCTATTCGCCCGCCGAGCAACTCGCGCTCGCTTATCCCGACCGCGTGGGCCTGCGCCGCAAGGGGGATGCGCCGCGCTACGTGCTCTCGGGCGGCAAGGGCGCGGTGGTGGGTGAGGGCGATCCGCTGGGTGCGCAACGGTTGATCGTGGTGAGCGATCTCGACGGCGATCCGCGCGAGGCGAAAGTGCGCCAAGGCATCGCGATCGCCGAGGCCGAGGTCCGCCGCCTCTTCGCCGATCAAATCGCGTGGCACGATGTCTGCGACTGGTCCAAGCGCGAGGGCCGCGTGGTCGCGCGCAAGCACGAACGGTTCGGCGCGCTGGTGCTGGACGATCGCGTGTGGAAAGACGCCCCGCGTGAGGCCTTGGCGCGCGGCGCACTGGCCGGGCTGCGCCAGATCGGTCTACCGATGACGCCCGCCGCACGCCGCCTTCAGGCGCGGGTGGAGCTGTTGCGCGGGCAGGGGGCCGATCTGCCCGATTTCTCGGATGAGGGGCTGTTGGAGAGGGCGGAGGACTGGCTGCTGCCCTATCTCGGCAAGGTCCGGACCGAGGCCGATCTGCGCAAGCTGGACCTCACCGATCCGCTGCGTGCGTCCCTCGACTGGGAGCAGATGCAGCTGGTGGACCGGCTCGCTCCTGCGCATTTCGAGACCCCTCTGGGCCGTCGCGTCCCCATCGACTACGCGGGCGAGGCGCCCGGCATCGAGATCCGCCTGCAGGAGATGTTCGGCGTCACCACCCACCCGACCGTCGGCCCGAAACGCCTGCCGCTCAGGATCACGCTGCTGTCGCCCGGCCACAAACCCATTCAGGTGACGATGGACCTGCCGGGCTTCTGGGAAGGCTCCTACGCCGATCTGCGCAAGGATATGCGCGGGCGCTACCCCAAGCACCCGTGGCCCGAGGACCCGCGCGAGGCCGACCCGACGCTGCGCGCCAAGCCGCGCAAATAAGCTATGCGCACCGCGCGGATTGACCCTGCGGGAGGCTTTCGCGCATATGGCGCGAGGCAACGAGGGAAGACCATGACCGAAACGCTGAGCTTCGAGGACCGCAAGCGCCTCGTGATGACCGTGCTGATGACGCCCGATCAGGCGAATTTCTCTGGCAAGGTGCATGGCGGCGCGCTGCTGAACTGGCTCGACCGGGTCGCGTTCTCGCTCGCCTCGCGCTACTCGCAGCGCTACGCGGTGACGCTGTCGGTCGATCAGGTGACCTTTCAGCAGCCGATCAATGTGGGCGAGCTGGTCACCTTCCGCGCCAGCGTGAACCACACGGGCCGGACCTCGATGGAGATCGGCATCCGCGTCGAGGCCGAGAACATCACAGCCGGCACGCGGCGGCACACCAATAGCTGTTATTTCACCATGGTCGCGGTGGACGAAGACGGCAAACCCGCCGCGGTTCCGAAGCTGGAGCCGGAGACGGCAGAGGAACGCCACCGCTGGCGCGCAGCCGAATTGCGCCGCGAACTGCGCCGGGAATTTGCCGCCAAGATGGACGCGGCGGCCGATCACGGCGAGGGGTGAGCTACGGCGCAATGCCGGGGTCACGGCTCGGAAATTGCTCCGTCTTCTCGCGTAATTTGAAAGATGGGGGAATTGGGCTCGACGACGTCGGGAAACCCTAGCTTCCCGCCTGGTCCGCTGGCGGCAAAATAAGGGTGGCCGAGGTGAAATCCGTTCCCTGATCTCCCGTTCCGGGATGAATAAGGATGACACCCCAATTGGCGGCTGTCGTGCCCGGAAGCCCATCGAGCCAGCTTCGATGGAGTGTCCAGCCGAGTTGATCTTGCTCATAGGGCCGAAGACTCGGCAGACGACTTTCAATTTTCTCGCCGAGCTTAGCTGCCAGCTTTGACACTGCCGCATCGGAAAGCGGCTTTTCGGTCGTCACGGCGCAGGTTTTGGCTTCTTGATCGAGGCTGAGTTCCGGTCCGCGGAGAATGTGGCGGGTCTGCGTGATCGACTTACCGTTCAATTTGAAGGTCGCCGTTACGGCCTGTGCCTCAGGGGGAAGATGCCCGGGGCCCTCCTCTCCGATGCGCGACAGGCAGTAATTTTCGAAAAGGGCGAGAAAAGCGGTGGCTCGATCCTCGGCGAAGACTGGCGTCGCGGCCAGAAATAGGCCTGCACCACATGCGATGAATGATTTAGAGAACATCGATTAGACCATCTCGTTGAAAAAATGACAGAATAATAGCCGACCTTAACACGAAAAAGGCGGGCAAAAGCCCGCCTTTTGTTTTTCTTCGAGTGTTCCGCCTTACGCGTGGATCGCGCCGTCGCCGCAGGCGAGCGCCGCTTCGCGCACGGCTTCGGAGAAGGTCGGGTGGGCGTGGCAGGTCAGCGCCACGTCCTGCGCCGAGGCGCCGAATTCCATCGCCACGCAGATCTCGTGGATCAGGTCGCCCGCGCCGGGGCCGATGATGTGGCAGCCCAGGATGCGGTCGGTTTCCTTGTCCGCGATCAGCTTCACGAAACCGTCCGACTGGAACACCGCCTTGGCGCGGCCATTGCCCATGAAGGAGAACTTGCCGACCTTGTAGGCGCGACCGTCTTGCTTGAGCGCCTCTTCGGTCTGGCCCACCGAGGCGACTTCCGGGGTGGTGTAGATCACGCTCGGGATCACTTCGTAGTTCACGTGGCCATGCTTGCCCGCGATAACCTCGGCGACGGCCATGCCTTCGTCCTCGGCCTTGTGGGCGAGCATCGGACCGGTGACCGCATCGCCGATGGCGTAGATGCCCTTCGCGGAGGTCTGCCAATGTTCGTCGGTCTTGACCTGACCGCGCGGCAGCATCTCGACGCCGACGCCTTCAAGGCCCAGCCCGTCCGTATAAGGCTTGCGGCCAGTCGCGACGAGAACGGTCTCGGCCTCGATCGAGGCGTCGCTCTCATCCTTGCGCAGCTGGTAGTTCACCGTGGCCTTGCCGCCCTTCACCTCGACGCCCTGAACGGCCGCGCCGAGCACGAATTTGATGCCCTGCTTGGACAGGATCTTCTGGAAGTTCTTGGCGACCTCGCCGTCCATGCCGGGGGTGATCGCGTCGAGATATTCCACGACGGTCACATCCGCGCCGAGACGGGCATAGACCGAGCCCATTTCCAGACCGATGACGCCAGCGCCGATGACGACCATCGACTTCGGGATCTTATTGAGTGACAGCGCGCCGGTCGAGGTCACGACGGTCTTCTCGTCGATCTCGATGCCCGGCAGCGAAGCGGGCTCGGAGCCGGTGGCGATCACGATCGACTTGGCGTTATGGACGTCCTCGCCCACTTTCACCTTGCCGGCTTCCGGGATCGAGCCCCAGCCCTTGAGCCAGTCGATCTTGTTCTTCTTGAACAGGAACTCGATGCCCTTGGTGTTGCCGTCGATGACTTCCTGCTTGTAGGTCAGCATCTGCTTCCAGTCGACCGAGGGCGATTTGCCCTTCAGGCCCATCTTGGCGAAGTTATGCTCGGCTTCGTGCAGCTCATGCGTGGCATGCAGCAGCGCCTTGGAGGGGATGCAGCCCACGTTGAGGCAGGTGCCGCCGAGGCTGTCACGGCCTTCGACACAGGCGGTTTTCAGGCCCAGCTGCGCGCAGCGGATGGCACAGACATAGCCGCCCGGGCCACCGCCGATCACGATCACATCATAGTCAGCCATTATTCTTGCTCCTTGGATTGGGGCGCGAGGTCGGCCTCGCGCCGGGAGGTCAGATCAGCGCGGCAATTGCCAGCGCCAGAATTGCGAAGAAGGAAAAGCCCCAGATGAGCGAGCGCCACGGCACCCAGCCCAGCAGATAGGACGGAATGTAGAGAACCCGCGCGATCAGAAAGATCCAGGCGATACCCGCAGTGAGCGCGGTGGATTGCCCGGTCAGTCCGATAACGAGCGCGACGGGGGCGAAGAGGATCAGCCCCTCGAAGGAGTTGTTCATCGCGCGTTGCAGACGGCCGAGCAACTTCGAGATCGGCGGCGGTGTCTTGTCGCGCGGGGAAACGGGGTATTTGGTGCCGAGCTCGGTATTCGCTTTGACGGAATAGGCGACCATCAGCCCCAGATGGAGCAGGATCGCGAGGATGAGCACGGTAAGTTCGGGGGTCATGGGTCGCTCCCGGAGGTGAGGGCGGACCGGAGGGCTGTCTGCCCCCCGGACCCCCCGAGGATATTTTGCAAGAGCGAAGGGGCGGGGGCCGCCGCCTTCGTTCGAAGTCGCTTACAGGTCCATCAGCAGGCGGCGCGGATCTTCCAGCGCTTCCTTGACGCGCACGAGGAAGGTCACGGCGCCTTTGCCGTCGACGATGCGGTGGTCGTAGCTCAGCGCAAGATACATCATCGGCTTGATGACGATCTGGCCGTTCTCGACCATCGGACGTTCCTGAATCTTGTGCATGCCGAGGATACCCGATTGCGGCGGGTTGAGGATCGGCGAGGACATCAGCGAGCCGTAGACGCCGCCGTTCGAGATGGTGAACGAACCGCCCTGCATCTCGGCCATCGAGAGCTTGCCGTCACGGGCGCGGGTGCCCATCTCGGCGATCGTCTTCTCGATCGAAGCGAAGCTCATCTGATCGGCATCGCGCACGACCGGCACGACGAGCCCGTTCGGGGTGCCCACGGCCACGCCCATGTGGACGTAGTTCTTGTAGACGACCTCGTTGCCGTCGATCTCGGCGTTGACTTCCGGCACTTCCTTGAGCGCGTGGCAGCAGGCCTTCACGAAGAAGGACATGAAGCCGAGCTTCACGCCGTGCTTCTTGTTGAAGAGGTCCTTGTACTCGTTGCGCAGGTTCATCACGCCCGACATGTCCACCTCGTTATAGGTGGTCAGCATCGCGGCGGTGTTCTGCGAGTCCTTGAGGCGCTTGGCGATGGTCGCACGCAGGCGGGTCATCTTCACGCGCTCTTCGCGCGACGCGTCATCTGCATTGACCGGGCCGCGCGGCGCCTGCGAGGGCGTCGAGGCGACGGAAACCGACGCCTGTTTCGGCGCGCTTTCGGCCTTGGCCACGTCTTCCTTCATGATCCGGCCATCCTTGCCCGAACCCTGAACGGAGGCCGGGTCGATACCCTTCTCGGCCATCAGCTTCTTGGCCGAGGGCGCGTCCTCGACATCCTTGCCGCCCTTGCCGCTGGCGGCGGGGGCTTCGGATTTGGTCTCTTCCTTCGCGGGGGCGCTGTCGGAGGCACCACCGCTTTCGCCTTCGGCGATCACGGCGAGCTTGGCCGAGGCATCCACGGTCGTGCCTTCTTCGGCGACGATCTCCTTGAGAACGCCAGCCGCGGGAGACGGCACTTCGACGGACACCTTGTCGGTTTCCAGTTCGCAGAGCATCTCGTCGGCAGCGACCGTGTCGCCGACCTTCTTGAACCACGTCGACACAGTTGCCTCGGTGACCGATTCACCAAGGCTGGGCACCATCACGTCGGTCATTTTTCCCTCGTTCGATTGGGGCTGTTGGGCGGGTTTCTCCGCCGGTTTGTCTTCTTTTTTCTTCGGCGCGGGGCTGGCGCCTGCCTCTTCGATCGTCGCGAGCAGCGCATCGACGCCGACGGTCTCGCCCTCAGCGGCGACGATCTCGCCGAGCGTGCCAGCCGCGGGGCTCGGCACTTCGACGGTCACCTTGTCGGTTTCGAGCTCGCAGAGCATCTCATCGGCGGCCACCGTGTCGCCGGGCTTCTTGAACCAGGTGGCGACGGTGGCTTCCGTGACGCTCTCGCCGAGCGTGGGAACGCGGACTTCAGTGGACATCTATTCAACCCTCCAGTGCATCGTTGACGAGCGCGTCCTGCTCGGCCTTGTGGCGGCTTGCCAGACCCGTCGCGGGCGAGGCGGAAGCTGCACGGCCTGCGTAGCGCGCACGGGCATGTTTCGCGTCGATCTTGGCGAGGACCCATTCGATATAGGGCTCGACGAAGAACCAGGCGCCTTGGTTTTTCGGCTCCTCTTGGCACCAGACGATCTCGGCATTCTTGAAGCGGGTCAGCTCTTTGGTGACCGCCTGCGCGGGGAACGGGTAGAACTGTTCCAGACGCAGCAGGTAGACATCGTCCAGCCCGCGTTCGTCGCGCTGTGCCAGCAGGTCGTAATAGACCTTGCCCGAGCACATCACGACGCGCTTGATCTTGTCGTCGGACTTCAGCTCCATTTCCGAATTGCCGCGCTGGGCGTCGTCCCACAGCACGCGGTGGAAGCTGGACCCGGTCGTGAAGTCTTCCGTGGTCGAGACCGCCTTGGGGTGACGCAGAAGCGATTTCGGCGTCATCAGGATCAGCGGCTTGCGGAAGTCGCGATGGATCTGGCGGCGCAGAATGTGGAAGTAGTTCGCCGGCGTCGTGCAGTTCGCGACGATCCAGTTATCTTCCGCCGACAGCTGCAGGAAACGCTCCAGACGGGCCGAGCTGTGCTCGGGGCCCTGACCTTCGAAACCGTGCGGCAGCAGGCAGACGAGGCCTGACATGCGCAGCCATTTCCGCTCGCCCGAGTTGATGAACTGGTCGAACATGATCTGCGCGCCGTTGGCGAAATCGCCGAACTGCGCTTCCCAGAGCGTCAGAGCCTTGGGTTCCGCCAGCGAGTAGCCGTATTCGAACCCGAGCACCGCGTATTCGCTGAGCATCGAGTCGATCACCTCGTAGCGGGCCTGACCCTCACGGATGTTGTTCAGCGGATAGTAGCGGTCTTCGTTGTCCTGATTGACCAGCGCCGAGTGGCGCTGCGAGAAGGTGCCGCGCGTGGCATCCTGACCCGACAGACGGACCGGGTAGCCCTCGGTCAGAAGCGAGCCGAAGGCCAGTGCCTCGGCGGTCGCCCAGTCGAAGCCCTTGCCGGTCTCGAGCATCTGCTTCTTGTTGTCGAGCAGACGCCCGACCGTCTTGTGCAGCGCGAATTTCTCGGGCGCGGTCACGAGCGCCTTGCCGACCTCTTCGAAGGTCTCGGGCGCGATCGCGGTGGTGCCGCGCTCGTATTCGCTCTTTTCCTGCTCCATGCCGGACCAGCGCCCGTCGAGCCAGTCGGCCTTGTTCGGCTTGAAGACCTTGCCGGCTTCGAACTCCTCGTTGAGATGCGACTGGAACGAGGCTTTCATATCCTCGATCTCGCCCTCGGGGATCAGGCCGTCCGCCACGAGACGCTCGGTGTAGAGTTGCAGCGTGGTCTTGTGGGTCTTGATCGACTTGTACATCACCGGGTTGGTGAACATCGGCTCGTCGCCTTCGTTGTGACCGAAGCGGCGGTAGCAGAAGATGTCGATGACCACGTCCTTGTGGAACTTCTGGCGGAACTCGGTCGCGACGCGGGCTGCGTGCACGACGGCCTCCGGATCGTCGCCGTTCACGTGGAAGATCGGGGCTTCCACCATCAGCGCGAGATCGGTCGGGTAGGGCGAGGTGCGCGAGAAGTGCGGCGCGGTCGTGAAGCCGATCTGGTTGTTCACGACGAGGTGGATCGTGCCGCCGGTGCGGTGGCCGCGAATGCCCGAGAGCTGGAAGCACTCGGCGACGACGCCCTGACCAGCGAAGGCCGCATCCCCGTGCAGCAGCACGGAGACGACCTTGGAGCGGTCCGAACGGTCGGCCAGCTGGTCCTGCTTGGCGCGGACCTTGCCGAGCGCGACCGGGTTCACCGCCTCGAGGTGCGAGGGGTTCGCGGTCAGCGACAGGTGGACCTTGTTGCCGTCGAACTCACGGTCGGCGGAAGCGCCGAGGTGATACTTCACGTCGCCCGAGCCGTCCACGTCCTCGGGCTTGAACGAGCCGCCCTGGAATTCGTGGAAGATCGCGCGGTAGGGCTTTTGCAGCACGTTGGCGAGGACCGAGAGACGACCGCGGTGGGGCATGCCGACCACGACCTCTTGCAGGCCGAGCTGACCGCCCCGCTTGATGATCTGCTCCATCGCGGGGATCAGCGCTTCGCCACCGTCGAGGCCGAACCGCTTGGTGCCCATGTATTTGACGTGCAGGAACTTCTCGAACCCTTCCGCCTCGACGAGCTTGTTGAGGATCGCGCGACGGCCGGTCTTGGTGAAGGTGATTTCCTTGCCGTAGCCTTCGATGCGCTCTTTCAGCCAGGCCGATTGCTCGGGGTCGGAGATGTGCATGTATTGCAGCGCGAAGGTGCCGCAATAGGTGCGCTTCACGATATCCATGATCTGGCGCATCGAGGCGATCTCGAGGCCGAGCACGTTGTCGATGAAGATCGGGCGATCCATGTCGGCATCGGTGAAGCCGTAGCTCTTCGGATCGAGCTCCGGATGCTGACCGGTTTCGCGCATGTTCAGCGGGTCGAGATCGGCGGCGAGGTGGCCCCGGATACGGTAGGCGCGGATGATCATCAGCGCGCGGATCGAATCCAGCACGGCGCGTTTGACCGCGGCCTCATCGACCGGAACGCCAGCCTCGGCGGCCTTCTTCTTGATCTTGTCGCCAGCGGCCTTGCCCTCGGCGGGGGCGGCGGGCCATTCGCCGGTCAGCGCGGCGGTCAGGTCGTCGGCAGCCACCGGCGGCCAGTCGCGACGCTCCCAGCTTGCGCCTTCGGCGGATTTCTTCACGTCCTGATCGGGATCACCGAGCGAGGCGAAGAAGGCAGCCCAGGCGGTATCGACCGAAGACGGATCTTCGGCGAACTTGGCATAGAGCTGCTCGACATATTCGGCATTCGCGCCTTGCAGGAACTGCGAGGCATTGAACTGGTCGTTGGGGGATTGGTCGGTCATTTTCCTCACCTTCGGTCGGTGAAACAGGGATCTTTGGAACTCGAACGTCTATCAGCGGCCCATTGAACGGTTGGTTAAACGCTGGGCGCGTGTGGTGGCGGGGTCGCGCGGCGCGCAGAGGCCCTCGCGACGGATACGGGGGTGGAACGGGACATGATGTAGGGTCCTTTCCTTCGCACGCGGGGCCATCACGGTTCCTCCGAAACCGGCACCAGTCGTCCCGGGCATATTGCCTTCTGGGTCAGTGATGTAGGTGCTGATGTCGGGACTTCCATGCAGGGCAGGGATGCGCGCGGACTGCATTGCGACCGATGAGCGGATGGCCGCGACCGGAACGAAGCCGCCAGGGGCGGAATTTCCGGTGCGTTCGGAGGCGAGCCATGCATCACTCGCGACGCGCTCAGCCGCAGAAAAAGACCGGCCCCCGTCGCTGCTTTCAAGCAGGGCGCATGCGACCGTCCCCGAAACGGGGAGGGAGGCGCGCCGTGCGATCCGCAGCGACATGGGTCCGGTCCTTTCCTTGGTCGGGATGCAGGGCCGCGTGCGCCGCGACCCTACCTGTCTCAATGGGGCTTATTCGCCCTTGATCGCTTTCATCACCGCTTCGCCGAGCGTGGCGGGGCTGTCAGCGACGACGATACCGGCCGACTTCATGGCCTCGATCTTCGATTCCGCATCGCCCTTGCCGCCTGCGACGATCGCGCCGGCGTGGCCCATGCGGCGGCCGGGAGGGGCCGTGCGGCCAGCGATGAAGCCAGCGGTCGGCTTCCAGCGGCCTTTTTTCTTCTGCTCGGCGAGGAATTCCGCGGCTTCTTCTTCCGCCGAACCACCGATCTCACCGATCATGATGATCGATTCGGTTTCCGGATCGTCGAGGAACATGTCGAGCACGTCGATATGCTCGGTGCCCTTGATCGGGTCACCGCCGATGCCGACGGCCGAGGACTGGCCCAGACCCATATCGGTGGTCTGCTTGACCGCCTCATAGGTCAGCGTGCCCGAGCGCGACACGACGCCGACCGAGCCACGCTTGTGGATGTGGCCGGGCATGATGCCGATCTTGCAGGCGTCGGGCGTGATGACACCGGGGCAGTTCGGGCCGATCAGACGCGACTTGGAGTCGATCAGCGCGCGCTTGACCTTCATCATGTCGAGGACCGGGATCCCCTCGGTGATGCAGACGATCAGCTCCATTTCCGCGTCGATCGCTTCGAGGATCGAGTCAGCCGCGAAGGGCGGCGGAACGTAGATCACCGAGGCGTTCGCTTCGGTCTTGGCTTTCGCCTCGTGGACCGAGTTGAAGACCGGCAGGCCGAGATGCTCTTGGCCGCCTTTGCCGGGCGTCACGCCGCCGACCATCTTGGTGCCGTACGCGATTGCCTGCTCGGAGTGGAAGGTGCCCTGCGAGCCGGTGAAGCCCTGGCAGATGACCTTGGTGTTTTCGTTGACGAGAACTGCCATGATTCTTAGCCTTTCACCGCTTTGACGATTTTTTCTGCGCCATCCGACAGGTTGTCGGCGGCGATGACGTTCAGGCCGGAATTCGCGATGATTTCCTTGCCTTTTTCGACGTTGGTGCCCTCGAGGCGGACAACCAGCGGCACTTCGAGGCCGACTTCCTTCACCGCGGCGATCACGCCTTCGGCGATGATGTCGCAGCGCATGATGCCGCCGAAGATGTTCACGAGGATCCCTTTGACGTTCTTGTCCGAGGTGATGATCTTGAACGCTTCGGTCACTTTCTCTTTCGTGGCGCCACCGCCAACGTCGAGGAAGTTCGCCGGTTCCGCGCCGTAGAGCTTGATGATGTCCATCGTGGCCATTGCGAGGCCAGCGCCGTTCACCATGCAGCCGATCTCACCGTCGAGCGCGATGTAGTTGAGGTCGTATTTCGACGCTTCGAGCTCTTTGCTGTCCTCTTCGGTCTCGTCGCGCAGGGCAGCGATGTCCGAGTGACGGTAGACGGCGTTGCCGTCGAAGCCGAGCTTGGCGTCGAGAACCTTGAGATTGCCATCGGTCATGACGATCAGCGGGTTGATCTCGAGCATCTCCATGTCCTTCTCGATGAAGGCTTGATAGAGCTTGCCGAGAAGGCCGACCATCTGCTTCACCTGCGGCCCTTCGAGGCCGAGCGAGAAGGCGACGCGGCGGCCGTGGAACGGCTGGTAGCCGGTGGCCGGGTCGATCGAGAAGCTGAGGATTTTCTCGGGCGTGTTCGCCGCGACTTCTTCGATGTCCATGCCGCCTTCGGTCGAGGCGACGATCGAGACGCGCGACGTCACGCGATCGACGAGCAGCGCGAGATACAGTTCGCGCTCGATGTCCGAACCGTCTTCGATGTAGATGCGGTTGACCTGCTTGCCCGCCGGGCCGGTCTGGTGCGTCACGAGCGTCTTGCCGAGCATCTGCTTGGCGAGCGTTTCAGCCTCTTCGACCGATTTGGCGAGGCGGACACCGCCCTTTTCGCCGGCTTCGGCTTCCTTGAAGTGGCCCTTGCCGCGACCGCCGGCGTGGATCTGCGCCTTGACGACCCAGAGCGGACCATCGAGTTCGCTGGCTGCGGTCTTCGCTTCTTCGGCCTTGAGGACGACACGGCCGTCCGAGACCGGTGCGCCATAGCTCTTGAGAAGCTGTTTGGCCTGATATTCGTGGATATTCATCCTTGGATACCCCATGCTGGTGCGATTTGAGGAGGTTCTAGGCTCTTAAGGCGGGGGGACAAACCGAAATCGCGACATTCTGCCCCACTCGCCCGGAAAAAGCGACATACGTGATCACAGCGCGGAAAGGTGTGATCACAAATCGGAAAATGCTGCGCTGTGGCATGGGAGCACTGGCACGACTCGGTTAATTGACCCTATCTGCGCAGAGGGCATCGGCAGGGATCGAATTTAGATGACGCAAGGGCAAGATATGCCGCGCTGGGGCGTGGTGGCGACGGTGGACGAACCCGCAGCGCTGGTGGCCGCCTATGTCGCGCATCATCTGAGCATCGGCGCGAGCGAGGTCCACGTCTTCTTCGACCGTCCGAACCCCGAGGCCGAGACGCTGCTCGCGCCGGTCGAAGGGGCGTTCATTCATCATTCCGGCGATGACGACTGGGCGCGAAGCTGGCGGAAGAAACGCCCCGCGCGCCATCAGGGCCGCCAGAAATACAATGCGACCCGCGCGCTGGCCGAAACCAAGCTGGATTGGTTGATCCATTGCGACGCGGATGAATTCGTGAGCCTCGCGCGTCCGCTCGAATGGGAACTGGCGAAGACGGGGGAGCAGAAAGCGTGGCTGCGTCTCGAAGTGGACGAGCGCTGCTATCTCGACCGCAACCCCGGCCCGGACATCTTTAGCGGTGTCTTTAGGCGACGCTGGGACGGATTTCAGGAGGACGGGCTGATGTTCTACGGTCTCCGGTCGCGCTTTCTAAAGAAGGGTCTCGCGGGCCATGTCGCCGGAAAACCTGTCGTGCGGGCAGGGCGCGGCTATGCGATCGGGGTGCATTTCCCGCTGAAAGACTGGGACAGCAAGGAAAACGATCTGCCTTACCGGCCCAGCTATAACGGGCGGCTGATGCATTTCGACGGGCTGACGCCGTTGCACTTCCTCCTCAAGATGCTGCGCCGCGCGACGACCAAGGTGCAGGGTCAGCCCGTGCCCTATGTCGGGTCCCGCAAGGCGCAATTCGCCGCGGCCGCCGAACGCGCCGCCGATCCCGCCGAGCTGATGAACCTCTGGTGGGAGGTGCAGGGGATGCGCGATTACGAGGCCGATGAGCTGGAAGCCCACGAGCTGCTGATCCGGCCCGAAGTGACGATCGCGGACGAAACCCGCGCGCTTTTCGGCGACAAGGTCGATCTTTCGCCCGCCGCGTTCGATCGCGCGCTGCTTCTTCATGAGGCCGAACTGATCGCGCGGCTGCGCGAGGAAGTCGGCTTCGACCCGGAGCCGCTCGTCAGTTCAGAGTGAACATCATCATGCCGGTCCGTCCGCCAACCAAACGCGAAAAGCGCGTCCAGTTCTCAGGCGTCAGCATCGGCGTGTCGGTGAAATAGGGAACGAGGGCCCAGCCCTGAACCACCCCGGTCAGCGGCAGCGGCGCGGGATTTTCCAGCCACGCCCCCAGATCGACCCCGACCGGCACGCGCCAGAAGGGGAAGGACTTCTCGCTCGTCAGCAGCGCCTCGCCATCGCTCAGCACCGCCCGCCATGTCTCGCCCAGACCGTCGGGAAATTCGACGCCAAGCGCCTGATCCTGCGCATCGCTCGGAATCCATTCCGCCTGATTGTCGGTCTCGGCTTCGACCAGATCCCAGAACTGGCGGTTCTGCGCGATCATCGCCAGCCAATGGTCGCGCGCGGCACGGGTGCGCTGCGGATCGGGTTGCTGGTGGAGCATGTCGAGCACCGCCGCCGCCGGGTCGATAAAGCTGAACATCATCATCCCGTCCAGCGACGTGACTTGCCCTGTGCCCGTCGCCCTGTCGCGCGCTTCCACGAGTTTCGCGTAGGTGTCCATCACGCGGGCGATGGCGGGTTCAGGGTCGAAGGCGAGGGTCAGCTCGCCCACGCCCGAGATCAGATGCGTATAGGCCGACAGCCAGGCCGCATCCGCATTGTCGAAGCGCACGATCCGCGAGGCGCCCGGGGCGGCCTCGGGGGCGCGCGGCATGAAGGCGCCGCGCAACAGCGTCACAGCGTCCTCGCCCCCGTCACGCGCGCCATTGCCATTCAGGTCAAACCAGAGATCGTTCAGGTCGATCGCAAGGCCGAATTCCGGCCCATCGGCCAGCCCGTCGAGCGCGGTCTTCGCGCGATCCATCCCGGCGATCAGTGCCTCGCTTTCGCGCGTGACCGCGTCGGCGGTGAAGGTTTCGCGCGGCGCGTCGCGCCCGCCGGGGACGTTTCCGATGAATGGCATCAGTAGACGAGCGGCGCCCGCTTCCATCTGCCAGCGCATCGTCGCTTCAAGGCTTGCAAGGAATTCCAGCCCGCCGAGCGCGAAACGGTCCTTCGGGGAAAGCGCGTCCCGCGATTGCAGATCGGCCAGCACCGGCGCGATCCCTTCCGCCCCGATCTGCGCCGAGATCGGATCGGCGGCAGGCGCCCCGCTTCGCGCGATCTTGGCGGTCACCGGCCCGTCCTGCGCGTGCGCGCCCATCGGCGAAAAGGCGAGAAGAACGGCAAGACACGGGGCGAGACGGGCGGAACACATGGCACTCTCCAAAAACAAAGGGCGCGCCGGTAAAGGCGCGCCCCAAGATTGGATCAGTCCTGTCTTTCGATCAAGCGAGGGTGCTGTCGATGCCCTTGCAGGCGGCGACGAGGCCTTTGACCGCGTCGACCGACTTGTCGAACATCGCCTGCTCGTCCTTGTTGAGCTTGATGTCGATGACCTTCTCGATGCCTTTCGCGCCGATCACGGTCGGCACGCCGACATAGAGACCGTCGAGGCCGAGCGCGCCTTTGACGTAAGCCGCACAGGGCAGAACGCGCTTTTGGTCTTTCAGATAGGCTTCCGCCATCTCGATCGCCGAGGTGGCCGGGGCGTAGAAGGCCGAACCGGTCTTCAGCAGGCCCACGATCTCTGCGCCGCCATCACGGGTGCGCTGGATGATCGCGTCGAGCTTCTCCTGCGTGGTCCAGCCCATCTGCACGAGATCGGGCAGCGGGATGCCACCGACGGTCGAGTAGCGTGCGAGCGGCACCATGGTGTCGCCGTGGCCGCCGAGCACGAAGGCGTTCACGTCGCGCATCGAGACGCCGAATTCCAGCGACAGGAAGTGACGGAAGCGGGCCGAGTCCAGAACGCCCGCCATGCCGACGACTTTCTCTGCCGGCAGGCCGGAGAATTGCTGCAGCGCCCAGACCATCGCGTCGAGCGGGTTGGTGATGCAGATGACGAATGCGTTCGGCGCGTGGGCTGCGATACCTTCGCCGACCGATTTCATGACCTTGAGGTTGATGCCCAGCAGATCGTCGCGGCTCATGCCCGGCTTGCGCGGAACGCCCGCCGTCACGATGCAGACATCCGCGCCCGCGATACCGGCGTAATCGTTGGTCCCCTTGAAGGAGCCGTCGAAGCCCTCGGACGGGCCCGATTCCGCGATGTCGAGCGCTTTGCCCTGCGGCGTGCCTTCGGCGATGTCGAACAGAACGACGTCGCCGAGTTCCTTGATGGCTGCGAGATGGGCGAGCGTGCCGCCGATCTGGCCGGCGCCGATAAGGGCGATCTTGGGTCTGGCCATTTGGTCCTCCGGGTGGATGGATTGGATAAATCTGACGCAGGTGGAGTAGCCCTTTGGCTCGCAAAGGGCAAGGGCGCTGCGCTGCGGCGAGGCTATCTGTATGCACTTGTATGCAGAAACTGGTTCCGCACACTGACCGGCGGTTCCGTTTCGTCACGTGCCGTGTCAGCAAGGGGGCAAGACGGGGCGGAGCGATTCTGTGACCCGCAGGGAAGGGAGCATCCGAATGGAGTTGAGCCTGCTCGGTTGGGCGCTGGCGCTGCTCGCCGCGGTGATGGTGGGGCTGTCGAAAGGCGGGGTCCCGATGGCGACCTCGCTCTCGGTTCCGCTGCTGGCGATCGTGATGGACCCGGTCGCGGCGGCGGGGTTGTTGCTGCCGGTCTATATCATTGCGGACATGTTCGGCCTCTGGGCCTATCGCAAGCAATTCGACAAGCGGGTGCTCGCGATCATGATCCCGGCCACGACGATCGGGATCGGGATTGGCTGGGCCACAGCCGAGGTCGTGTCCGAACGGTGGGTCACGCTGATGGTGGGGGTGATCGGCGCGCTCTTCGCGCTGAACGCGCTGTTCCGGCACCGGCATGGCGCGCGACAGGAAGCGAAAGTCGCGCCGGGTGTCTTCTGGGGCACCATCGCGGGCTTCACAAGCTTCGTCAGCCATTCCGGCGCGCCGCCGTTTCAGGCTTACACGATCCCGCTGAACCTGCCCAAACGGGTCTTCGCGGGTACGGCGACCGTTCTCTTTTCCTATGTGAACCTCGCGAAGCTCGGCCCCTATATCGCGCTGGGCGAGGTGAACTGGGACAGCTTGGGCACCGCGCTGATCCTTTCGATCCCTGCCTCGGCCTCGGTGTTCCTTGGCGTCTGGCTGGTCAAACGTCTGCCCACGGAAATCTTCTTCAAGGCCGTGATTTGGGCACTTCTGCTGATCTCGCTGAAGCTGATCCAGCAAGCGATCACCGGGTGAGAGCGGCGCCTAGAGCGCCGCGTCCTTTTCCTTGAGCGTCCCGTCGAGCTCCTCGAACGCCTCGCCCGATGCGATCAGGCAGCTCACGCCATCCGCCGGTGTGACGATGATCGTCCAGTTGCCCGCCTCGGCTGCGAAAATCTCCAGCACGGAGTTGTTCGCGGAGAGCGCCACCATGCGGCGGCTCTCGTGATATTTCGCTTCGAGATTGGCCACGATCTCGTCTCGCTTGCCGCAGGCGCGCGACGGATCAGACGGGTCCCGCGTCTCTCCGTAAGAAGCCTGTGCGAAGCCGATCGCTGCGGCCAGGCCGAGCGGTAGCACATAAGTTTTGTTCAGCATTTTGATCCCTCTGAGGTCATCATCAAAGAGTGACGGCCCAGCTGTCAAGAAAGCTTTACGTGGCGGCTTCGTATCGCTGAATGCTGTGATTTTTCTGCGTTGCGGCAAATCGGGGCTTGCCGATTCTGTCTCATTCGTGCGATTTGGCGAAAGAAAATTGCGAGATGGAGAATCAAATGGCCCGCCCGACCCGTTCCGTGCTCTACATTCCCGGCTCGAAAGAGCGTGCGCTGGAGAAGGCCACCGGGCTTGCCTGTGACGCGATCATCTTCGACCTCGAAGACGCCGTGGCGATCGACGAGAAGGCCAATGCGCGCGCGCTGCTCGCCAAGACGCTGACCGAGGTCGATTACGGTCCGCGCATGAAGATCGTGCGGATCAACGGGCTCGACACCGAATGGGGGCGTGAGGATGTGCTGGCTTTCGCCGACGCGATCCGCAACGGCGCCAAGGTCGATGCGATCCTGATCCCGAAAGTCTCCACCCCCGCCGATCTTATCGCGGTGGCCGATCTCATTCAGGGGGTGCCGCTCTGGGCGATGATGGAGACCGCGCTGGGGATGCTCAACGCGGGCGAGATCGCGGCGCATCCGCGGCTCGAAGGCATGGTGATGGGCACCAACGACCTCGCGAAGGAGCTCGGGAGCCGTTTCCGCGCCGATCGTCTGCCGATGCTGCCGGGGCTGGGCCTGTGCCTGCTGGCCGCGAAGGCGCATGGCAAGATCATCGTCGACGGCGTCTATAACGCCTTCAAGGATGACGAGGGGCTCAAACTCGAATGCGATCAGGGCCGCGACATGGGCTTTGATGGCAAGACGCTGATCCACCCGGCGCAGCTTGCGGTCTGCAATGCCGCCTTCGCGCCCTCGGAAGCCGAGATCGATCTCGCCCAACGCCAGATCGCTGCCTTCGAGGAAGCCGAGAAGGCCGGGCAGGGGGTTGCGGTCGTGGATGGTAAGATCGTCGAGAATCTGCATATCGTCACCGCGCGGCAAGTCCTCGCCAAGGCGGAGGCGATTGCCGCGCTTGGCAGCTAAGAGGCAATCGCAATGGCACTACTCATCCTCGGCGTCCTGATCTGGTCGCTCGCACATCTGGCAAAACGGATCTTTCCGGGCTTCCGGCGCGCGCTCAAAGGGGCCGAGCGTCCGATGGTCGCCGCCCTCGTCCTGATCAGCCTCGTTCTGATGTTCGTCGGCTGGCGCGCCGCCGATCCGGTCTTCTACCTCTGGACGCCGAACGCGGCGCTCAAGGGGATCAACAACCTGCTGATGCTCTTCGCGGTCTATCTGTTCGCGGTCTCGGGCATGAAGCTCTGGCTCAGCGGCAAGATCCGTCACCCGCAGCTGACCGGCGTGAAGACCTGGGCCTTGGCGCATCTGCTGGTCAATCCGACCCTGCCGGGGATCATCCTGTTCGGCGGTCTGCTGGCGTGGGCCGTGGTCGAAGTCATCCTGATCAACAAGGCGTCGAAGCCGGCAAAGGTCACGCCCGAGGTGAAGATGGGCAAGGAAATCGGTGGGATCGTCGGCACGCTGGTTCTCTACGGCCTGATCGCGGCGATCCACATCTGGTTCGGCCACAACCCGTTCGGAGCCTGATATGCAGATCTACCGCCTTCTGACCGAGGACGACACCTCGGCCTTTTGCCACAAGGTGAGCCTCGCGCTCTCGAAAGGCTGGGTGCTGCATGGCGATCCGCAATACGCCTTCGATCAGGCGAAGGGCGTGATGCGCTGTGCGCAGGCTGTGACCAAAGAGATCGAGGGGGAGTATCACCCCGACATGAAGCTGGGAGAGCAATGATGGGCAAGACCAATCCGGGCCGTTTCTTCGAGGATTACAAGCTGGGCGACGTGATCCGTCACGCCGTCCCGCGCACCGTGGCGGAAGGGGAGCGCGCGCTCTATCACGCGCTTTATCCTGCGCGCCATGCGCTCTATTCCTCGGACGAATTCGCGGCGGCCTGCGGATTGGAGGGCTCGCCGATCGACGATCTGATCGCCTTCCACGTGGTGTTCGGCAAGACCGTGCCGGATGTCTCGCTCAATGCGGTGGCCAATCTCGGCTATGCGGAAGGGCGCTGGCTGAAGCCTGTCTATCCGGGCGACACGCTGCGCTCGGAGAGCGAGGTGATCGGGGTCAAGCAGAACTCCAACGGCAAGTCGGGCGTGGTCTATGTCCGCACCCGCGGGCTGAACCAAGTGGGCGAGACCGTGCTGGAATATGTCCGCTGGGTGATGGTGCGCAAAGGCGATCTGGACGCGCCTGCGCCCGAGACCGTGCTGCCCGATCTGGCGAAGGTCGTGGCGCCTGCGGATCTGGTGATTCCCGATGGGCTGAGCTTCGACGATTACGATTTCGATCTGGCGGGCGAGCCGCATCGCTGGGGCGATTACGAGATCGGGGAGAAGATCGACCATGTCGACGGCGTGACGATCGAAGAGGCCGAGCACATGATCGCCACGCGCCTGTGGCAGAACACCGCCAAGGTGCATTTCGACGCCACCTTCCGCGAGGATGGTCAGCGCCTGATCTATGGCGGGCATGTGATCTCGATGGCGCGCGCGCTGTCCTTCAACGGGCTGGCGAACGCCCAGATGATCGTGGCGCTCAATGGCGGGGCGCATGCCAATCCCTGCTTCTCGGGCGATACGGTGAAGGCATGGTCGGAAGTGCTCGACAAGGCCGAGACCGGCGCGCCCGGCGTGGGCGCGATCCGTCTGCGTCTGGTCGCCGTGAAGCAGGGCGCGCCCGAGTTCGCCTATAAGGGAGAAGACGGCAAATACCTGCCCGAGGTCCTGCTCGATCTCGACTACTGGGCACTGATGCCGATCTGATCCCGGCTCGAGAGACTCACTCGCGGGGGCAGGGCGCCCGCGAGCGTTAACATGTGATCACGCACAGAATTTATGTGATCACAAAGCGAATTTTTCGCCGTTCTTTATGCGCAAATGACAGGTTTTCAACCTTGCCCCCCGTGACTTGGGAGAATTTTGCGCTAGTAAAAGAGCCAATTCCGGCCAGCTCCGCGCCAGCGCGTGCCTCTTCCAGAGGCCGACGAGAGCGCCGAGCCCAGCGAAAAGGGACCGATCATGGCTGAAGCGAAACAGGTTGAGCGTCCGCTTTCCCCGCACCTTCAAATTTACCGCCCGCAGATGACGTCTTTCTCGTCGATCATGACGCGGATCACCGGCAACGGCATCATCGTCGGCGTGCTGCTGCTCGTCTGGTGGCTTCTCGCCGCCGCGACCAGCCCCGACTACTTCAACTTCGTGAACGCGATCGCGACCTCGTGGTTCGGCGATCTCGTTTTCACCCTGTCGCTGCTGGGCGTTTGGTATCACTACCTCGCCGGCATCCGGCACCTCATCTTCGATGCGGGTAAGTACATGGACATCAAATCCGCCGAGATGCTCGGCTGGATCTGCACCATCGGTTCGGTCGTGCTGACCGTGCTGACCCTCATCATCATCCAATTCTGACGGAGGCCCTCATGCGTTACCTCACCGACCGCAAGCGCGCCGTGGGCAAGGGCGCCTCGGGCACCGGCCCCGAGCATCACTGGTGGATGTCGGCCTCGGCCGTGGCTCTCGCCTTCATGATCCCGACCTGGCTCTATATCGTCGGCACCACGCTCGGCGCCGATCAGCAGACCGTGATCACGACCTTCTCGAAGCCCTTCCCGGCCATCCTGACCGCGCTGGTCGTGATCGTCGGTATGCGCCACTTCGCGAAGGGCACCGAGATCTGGATCGAGGACTACATCCACGGCACCGCCGCAAAGGCGACCAAGATCGCGATGCATTCGCTGGCTTACGTGATCATGGCGACCGCACTTTATGCACTCGGCAAGATGGTCTTCATCGGCCTTCTGCTGGGCAACTGAACGGGACGAGATAATGGCTGCTTACGAATACGAAACGCATAATTACGACGTGGTCGTGGTCGGCGCCGGTGGCTCGGGTCTGCGCGCCACGCTCGGCATGGCCGAACAGGGGCTGCGCACCGCCTGCGTGACCAAGGTCTTCCCGACCCGCTCGCACACGGTCGCCGCACAAGGCGGTATCGCCGCCAGCTTGGGCAACATGGGCCCGGACAGCTGGCAGTGGCACATGTACGACACGATCAAGGGCTCGGACTGGCTCGGCGATAACGACGCGATGGAATACCTCGCGCGTCACGCTCCCAAGGCCGTCTACGAACTCGAACACTACGGCGTGCCGTTCTCGCGCACCGAAGAGGGCAAGATCTACCAGCGTCCCTTCGGCGGCCACACCACCGAATACGGTGAAGGCCCGCCCGTGCAGCGGACCTGTGCCGCCGCGGACCGCACCGGTCACGCGATCCTGCACACGCTTTACGGCCAGTCGCTGAAGAACAACGCAGAGTTCTACATCGAGTATTTCGCGATCGACCTGATCATGTCCGATGACGGGCAGTGTCAGGGCGTCGTCTGCTGGAAGCTCGACGACGGCACGATGCACGTCTTCAACGCGAAGATGGTTGTGCTGGCGACCGGCGGTTACGGCCGCGCCTACTTCTCGGCCACCTCGGCCCATACCTGCACTGGCGACGGTGGCGGCATGGTCGCGCGGGCCGGTCTCGCACTGCAGGACATGGAATTCGTGCAGTTCCACCCGACCGGCATCTACGGCTCGGGTTGCCTGATCACCGAAGGCGCACGCGGCGAAGGCGGTTACCTGACCAACTCCGAAGGCGAGCGCTTCATGGAGCGTTACGCGCCGACCTATAAGGATCTGGCGTCGCGCGACGTGGTCTCGCGCTGCATGACCATGGAGATCCGCGAAGGCCGCGGCGTGGGCGAGCACAAGGACCACATCTTCCTCAACCTCAGCCACCTTCCGCCGGAAGCTCTGGCCGAGCGTCTGCCGGGCATCTCGGAATCGGCGAAGATCTTCGCCGGCGTCGATGTCACGAAAGAGCCGATCCCGGTTCTGCCGACCGTGCACTACAACATGGGCGGCATTCCGACGAACTACCACGGCGAGGTCATCAACCCGAAAGAGGGCGATCCCGATGCGATCGTGCCCGGCCTGATGGCCGTGGGCGAGGCGGGTTCGGCGTCTGTGCACGGTGCGAACCGTCTGGGCTCCAACTCGCTGATCGACCTCGTGGTCTTCGGCCGTGCCGCTGCGATCCGCGCTGGCAAGGTCGTCGACGCGGATGCGTCCAACCCGGTCATCCCGAAAGCCAAGATCGATGCGATCTTCGAGCGCTTCGACAAGGTGCGCTACGCCGATGGCGGCACGCCGACTGCCGAGCTGCGCGACGAGATGCAGCGCACGATGCAGGCGGATGCGGCGGTGTTCCGTACCGACAAGACGCTGGCCGAGGGTGTCGAGAAGATGAAAGCGGTCGCCGCCAAGCTCGACGATCTCAAGGTCACCGACCGCTCGCTGATCTGGAACTCGGATCTGATGGAGACGCTCGAGCTCGAGAACCTGATGCCGAACGCGCTGGCGACCATCGTGGGCGCCGAGGCGCGCAAGGAAAGCCGCGGGGCGCACGCCCACGAGGACTATCCCGATCGCGACGACACCGAATGGCGCAAGCACTCGATCATGCATGTGGAAGGCGCGAACGTCGATCTGACGTTCCGCCCGGTCCACATGGACCCGCTGACCCCCGAGGATCAGGGCGGGATCGAGATCAAGAAGATCGCGCCGAAGAAGCGGGTCTACTGATGCGTCACGCACCGGCATATGGGCTTCTCGCGGCAGGGCTTGGCCTTGCCGCCTGCGGCCCTATTCCGGTCGAGCAGGCAGAGCGCCAGTGCTACGCCCAGTTCGCGCCCAAACCGCCCATCTCGGGCGAGGCGGGCATGGGGGTGACCAATGACGGCTTCCGCTCGAACATGAAGGTCGAGCTCAATGTCGGGGCCTATGTGCAGGGCGATCCCTCTGCGGCCTACGACTCCTGCGTTTTCAGAAAATCCGGCCGAATGCCCACGCGGCCGCTCTATTCGTACTGACGGAAAGGGGACCAACCATGGTTCAGTTCACGCTTCCGAAGAATTCCAAGATCCGCGTCGGCAAGACCTGGCCGAAGCCGGATGGCAAGAATATCCGCAAGTTCCAGATCTATCGCTGGGACCCGGATACCGGGGAGAACCCGCGTCTCGACACCTATTTCATTGATATGGATAAGTGCGGGCCGATGGTTCTCGACGCGCTCTTGAAGATCAAGAACGAGATCGACCCGACGCTGACCTTCCGCCGCTCCTGCCGCGAAGGCATCTGTGGCTCCTGCGCGATGAACATCGACGGGATCAACACGCTGGCCTGTATCTACGGCCTCGACGAGATCAAGGGCGACGTGAAGATCTACCCGCTGCCGCATATGCCGGTGGTGAAAGACCTGATCCCCGACCTGACCATGTTCTACGCTCAGCATGCGTCGATCATGCCGTGGCTCGAGACCAAGACGAACCGTCCCGAGAAGGAATGGCGTCAGTCGATCGAGGACCGCAAGAAGCTCGACGGTCTGTATGAGTGCGTCATGTGCGCATCGTGCTCGACCTCCTGCCCGAGCTATTGGTGGAATGGCGACAAATACCTCGGCCCGGCAGCGCTGTTGCACGCCTATCGCTGGATCATCGACTCGCGCGACGAAGCGACGGCAGAGCGTCTCGATCAGCTCGAAGACCCCTTCAAGCTCTATCGTTGCCACACGATCATGAACTGCACCAAGACCTGCCCGAAAGGTCTGAACCCGGCGAAAGCGATCGCCGAGATCAAGCGGATGCAGGTCAACCGGGTCGTCTGATCCAATGCATATATTGGGGTGAGCCTATGGTTCACCCTCAACGATTTGTGGAAGGGGCGGCGCGAGCCGCCCTTTTGCTGCGTTGCGGCAAATGCATATCGCACATGCAGCATTTTGGGTTTGAATCCGCGGAAAAATCCCTAAATCGGGTGTCAGGGAGGAACTCGAAACGTGACTGGAGAGAGTTCCATGGTCGACATCGTCAAATTCCCCAAAGGGGCGCAACCGATCCAGGTGGCCGAAGAGCATCTGGCTTACTACACCCCTGAGAAGTCCACGCTTGTATTCATCCCGACCGCGAAGACCCAAAATACCGACGGTCTCGAAGCGGTCGAGCTGATGTACGAGTATTACACTGCGGCTTGAGCGGTGACCTCCCGAAGAGTTCTGTCGTGACTGCCCCGGCTCCGGTCGGGGTTTTTCTTTGCGCCTTTCGCTCTTGGTCGGGGCAGGGCAGAGTGGCCGCGATAAGGAAGGGAGCCCCATGCATCCGACGCCCGAGCACGCCGCGCCCGAAGACGCCGAAGCCCGCCGCGATATCGTCCCGGTGATCTGTTACCCGACCGATGCGCTCCCCGCGCCGGATCTGTCCGCCTACCGCGCCGCGCGTGAGGGCTGGGAGAAGATCGCCGATCTGCGTGTGCCCCCGCGCGAGGCGCTGGCTTTCGACGTGCCCGCCGGGCATTTCTTCCGCATCGCTTCGGTCGAGGGGCCGCAGGTGGGCGATCTGAACCTGTTCTCTGCGGACTTGTCCGAGCGGTTCTATTCGGGCAAGACGCGCGCGCTGCATGGCACGCATCTGAGCCGCGGCGACCGGATGTGGTCGGGCTTTCCGACGATGCGCCCGCTGGCGACGATTACCGAGGATACGCTCGACTGGTATGGCATCGACGCGTTCGGCGGCGCGGTCCATGACGTGATCGGCACGCGCTGCGATCCCTACACGCATTGCCTGCTGTCCGATGGCGGGCAGTATCACTATTGCTGCCATTCCAACCTGACCCGCGCACTGGCCGAAGCCCGCGATCTGCCGCTGCGCGAGGCGGAGACGCTGGTCCACGACGTGCTCAACGTCTTCATGTGCACGGGCTTCACGCGCGACACCGGGCAGTATTTCATGAAGGCCAGCCCCGTGCGCCCCGGAGACTATCTCGAGTTTTTCGCCGAGCTCGACCTGCTGGGCGTTCTCTCGGCCTGTCCGGGTGGGGATTGCTCGTCGGAGCACAGCTCGGACACGGCTGCCTGCTACCCGCTGGGCGTCGAAATCTACCGTCCGAAATCAGCGCCCGAAGGCTGGGCGCCGCCTGCGCCCAACGCCTACGACCGCAGCCACGGGCTTTAACGGTTCGAGGTCAGCGAGACGAAGACTTCCTCGAGGCCCGGCTGTTCGCTCGCGATGTCGCGAATCTCGACATCGGCTGCGCGCAGCGCATCGAGAATATCCTCCGCCGAGGTCTGCTCGCGCGAGTAGGAAAACGCCATCTGCCCGCCCGCGCGGGTTTCCATGGTGACGCCTTCGGGCAGGCGAATCTCTTGGCTAACCTCATTGCGCGGCTCGACCACCAGCGCCTTGCGGTCCATCCGCTTGAGCAGGTTCGGCGTGGTGTCGCGCACAATCAGCTCGCCATGGTTGATGATCGCGATTTCGTCGCACATCTCCTCGGCCTCTTCGAGGTAATGCGTCGTCAGGATGATCGTCATGCCCTGCTCATTGAGCTTGCGCACATTGCGCCACAGCATCGCGCGCAGCTCGATATCGACGCCTGCGGTCGGCTCGTCCAGCACGAGGATCTGCGGGCGGTGCACCAGCGCCTTGGCCAGCAAAAGCCGCCGCTTCATCCCGCCCGAGAGGTTGCGCGCATAGGCCTCGGCCTTGTCCGACAGGCCCACCAGTTCGAGAATCTCATCGGTCCAACGCTCGGATTTCGGCACGCCGTAAAGCCCCGCCTGCATCTCCAGCGCCGCGCGCGGCGTGAAGAACGGGTCCATGTTCAGCTCCTGTGGCATCACCCCGATCGCGGCGCGCGACTGGCGCGGATTCACGTCCTGATCGAATCCCCAGATCACGACGCGCCCGTCGGTCTTCTTCACCAGCCCCGCGAGAATGTTGATCAGCGTCGACTTGCCCGCCCCGTTCGGCCCGAGCAGCCCGAAGATCGAGCCTTCCGGGATCGACAGGTCGAGCCCCTTCAACGCTTCCTTCGGTGCCTGCTTCTTGCCGCCTGCATAGGTCTTGCGCAGCCCGGTAACTTCGATTGCCTGCTGTTCCAACTTGCCCCGCCTTTCGCGATTGCTAGAATGAAGCCCAAATTCAGGGCGCGGTTTTCGTGCCTTATATAGACGGAGCATCCATGACTGCCACCCATTCGCCTAATGCCCCCGAGGCACCCGAGACCGAGGTCGTCACCACCTGGAAGGTCGCCTGCGATGGCGGCGAGGGCGCGCTGGGTCATCCGCGCGTCTGGCTGTCGATCCCGCGTGACACCGGTTTCGTCGAATGCGGCTATTGCGACAAGAAATATGTGATCGACCGCGATCACGCGCATGACGATCACTGAGCCACTTTTGCTGCCCGAGCGCGCGGCGCGGGTGAAAGCCAGCGCGGCGCGGCTCGACTTCGAAGATCCGTCGCTGTTTCGCGACGCTTTCGCGCGGCTCTTCGCGGTCCATCCCGAGCTTGATCAGGTGTTGCCCAACAGCGAAGGCGGGCAGCAGCTGAAATATGCCGCGATGATAGAGGTGATCCTCTCCACGCTCGATCCGCCCGAAGAGCAGGAGCTGGAACTGCCCGGCCTCGGCCAGATGCATGTGCTGTTCGGAGCCGAGCCGGACTATTACGTGTGGCTGTCAGAGGCGGTGATCGCAGGCCTCGCGGCCAAGCTGGGCGATCACTGGACGTCCGAGTTGGCCGCCGACTGGGCCGAGTTGTTCAGCAAGGTCTCGGCGCAGATGATGGCCGGGGCCGCGGCGCTGGAAGATCAGTTCTAGGCGCCGGTCTGCCTGCCGCGCCTCACTTATCCTTCTTCGCCGCCGCCTTCAGCCGTTCGAGCAGCGCAGCCTTCGGGTCTTTCTTGCCGTAGGGCGTCTTGTCACTGCCATAGGCGTTGTGCTCGGCATGCTTGGGCGTGTTCTTCGGCGGCTTCGCGCCGCCCATCTTGGAATAATCCATCGGTTCGATCCTTTGCGGTTACCGCTTGAGATGGGGGATTTCAGGGGGGCTGGCAAGGGCTCTCCGCATATCCTTGGGCACGGGCGACCAGCCCGGGCCGCGCCCGACCCTCCCCCCGGGAGGGCGCATTGGCGATGGCGCGCGGGCCCGGCGGTCTTTCGGGCTTGCGAGATAAACTGCCCAAACCAGACGACAGCGAAGCGCCCACCCAAGGCTCGGGCGCGGCCCTCCGCTTCCAGCATCCCCGATCCTCTTCCCCTCCGCACCCCCCTGTGGCACAACCGGGGCCAACGCGCGAAGGAGGGCTCTCGCAATGGCATTCGGCAAAGGCTGTCACCTGCATCTTATCGACGGTTCGGCCTTCATTTTCCGCGCCTATCACGCGCTGCCGCCGCTCACGCGCAAGTCCGACGGGCTGCCGATCGGGGCGGTCGCGGGCTTTTGCAACATGCTGTGGAAATACATCGAAGACGCCAAGGGCACGGACGCGCCGACCCATGCGGCGGTGATCTTCGACAAGGGCAGCCACACCTTCCGCAACGACCTCTACGATCAATACAAGGCCAATCGCGACGAGATGCCCGAGGAACTGCGCCCGCAGATCCCGCTGACCCGCGACGCGACCAAGGCCTTCAACATCGCCTGCGAGGAACTGGCGGGCTTTGAGGCCGACGACATCATCGCGACGCTCGCCCGTCAGGGCCGCGAGGCGGGCGGTCGCGTGACGATCATCTCCTCGGACAAGGACCTGATGCAGCTCGTCGGCGGCGGCGTCGAGATGTTCGACGCGATGAAGAACCGCGCCATCGGCGTCGAGGAGGTCGAGGCCAAGTTCGGCGTCGGCCCCGAGCGCGTGATCGACGTGCAGGCGCTTGCCGGCGACTCGGTCGACAACATCCCCGGTGCGCCCGGCATCGGCGTGAAGACGGCGGCGCTGCTGATCAACGAATATGGCGATCTGGAGACGCTGCTGGAGCGCGCCTCCGAGATCAAGCAGCCCAAGCGCCGCGAGACGCTGATCGAGAAGGCCGACCAGATTCGCCTCTCGAAGCAGCTGGTGACGCTCGACGATCAGACGCCCATCGAGTTTACGCTCGACGATCTGGAAATCCGCGAGCCGGATGTCGACACGCTGATGGGCTTCCTCAACGAGATGGAATTTCGCACGCTGACCCGCCGCGTGGCCGAGAAATTCGGTGCCGAGCCGCCAGCCGCGCCCGAGGTCTCGGACGTGCCGGCAAGCCATGACAACACGGCGTCGGAGGTCGAGCAGCCGCCCTTCGATGCCGACAGCTATGTCTGCATCCGCGATGCCGAGACGCTGACGCAATGGCTCGATGAGGCCTGCGCGAAAGGCTGGGTCGCGGTCGATACCGAGACCACCTCGCTCAACGAGATGCAGGCCGAACTGGTCGGCGTGTCGCTTGCCATCGAGGCGGGGAAGGCGGCCTATCTGCCGCTCGGGCACAGCAAAGGCGAAGGCGATCTCTTCGGCGGAGCCGAGCGCGCCGAGGGGCAGATGGACCTCAACGAGGCGCTCGCGCTGCTCAAGCCCGTGTTGGAGGATCCGGCGATTCTCAAGATCGGCCAGAACATGAAGTATGACTTCAAGATCTTCGCCCGCCACGGCATCCGCGTCGCGCCGATCGACGACACGATGCTGATGTCCTACGCGATGTTCTCGGGGCTGCACGGCCACGGGATGGATGCGCTCTCGGATCGCTACCTCAACCACCAGCCGATTCCGATCAAGGAGCTGATCGGCTCCGGCAAGAGCCAGATCACCTTCGACAAGGTCGAGATCGACAAGGCCACGCGCTACGCCGCCGAGGATGCCGATATCACGCTGCGCCTCTGGCAGCAGTTCAAGCCGCGGCTCCATCGCGAGCGCGTCACCACCGTCTACGAGACGCTGGAGCGTCCGATGGTGCCTGTGCTGGCAGATATGGAAATGGCCGGCGTGAAGGTCGACGCCTCGGTGCTCTCGCGCATGTCGAATGCATTTGCGCAGAAGATGGCGCAGCTCGAAGACGAGATCGCCGAGATCGCGGGCCAGCCCTTCAATGTCGGCTCGCCGAAACAGCTGGGCGAGATCCTGTTCGATACGATGGGCGTCGAGGGCGGCAAGAAGGGCAAGACCGGGGCGTATGGCACCGGGGCGGACGTGCTCGAAGACGTGACCACGATGGAGGACACCAACCCGCAGGCTGCGAAACTGGCGGCACGGGTGCTCGACTGGCGGCAGATATCGAAGCTGAAATCGACCTATACGGATGCGCTGCAAACCCATGTGAACCCGGAGACTGGCCGCGTTCACACCTCCTATTCCATCGCCGGCGCGAATACCGGGCGTCTGGCCTCGACCGATCCGAACCTGCAGAACATCCCCGTGCGCTCCGAGGAAGGCCGTCGCATCCGCGAGGCGTTTGTCGCGCGCGACGGCTGCAAGATCGTCTCGCTCGACTATTCCCAGATCGAGCTGCGCATCCTCGCCCATGTGGCCGACCTTCCCGAGATGCGCGAGGCCTTCAAGGAGGGCCTGGACATTCACGCGGCCACCGCCTCGGAGATGTTCGACGTGCCGCTCGACCAGATGACGCCCGAGATCCGCCGTCAGGCGAAAGCGATCAATTTCGGGGTGATCTACGGGATTTCGGGCTTTGGCCTCGCGCGCAACCTGCGCATCCCGCGCGCCGAGGCGCAGGGCTTCATCGACCGCTATTTCGAGCGTTTCCCCGGTATTCGCAAATACATGGACGACACCGTGGCCTTCGCGAAAGAGCACAAATTTGTCCAGACCCTGTTCGGGCGCAAGATCCACACGCCCGATATCGGCGCGAAGGGGCCGTCGGCGGGCTTCGCCAAGCGCGCCGCGATCAATGCGCCGATCCAGGGGGCAGCCGCCGATATCATCCGCCGCGCCATGGTGCGGATGCCTCAGGCGATCGAGGGGATTCCCGCGCGGATGCTGCTACAGGTGCATGACGAACTGATCTTCGAGGTGGAGGATGCGGCCGTCGACGACCTGATCAAGACCGCCCGGGCCACGATGGAAGGCGCGGCGGAGCCTGTGATGAAGCTCTCGGTGCCGCTCGTCGTCGATGCGGGGCAGGGCGAAAGCTGGGCCGCCGCTCACTGAGCCGCGGGCTGACGCACCAGCAGATTGGTCACGCGCCGCGCGATCGGCGCGACGACCAGCACCGACGGGTAGGCGAGTATCCAGCTCGAGATCCAGCTCGAGGCCCAAAGCGCTACGAAGTCCTCGGCCAGCCCGGCCGCGCGGAAAGTGGCGACGCCCGAGACCAGAAGCGACATGATCCCGGAGAGGATCAGGCTGAACAGCAGATGGACGTAGCGGGCGGGGACCATCGGGGTCACCTCATGTGGCCGGAAGTTGCGAGGCTCGCATTTCCGTGAACCGCACGTGATCGGCCAACGCACAAGCCCGTGTGTATCTTCGCGCAGCCCTGCTCAGGCGCATTGACCCTGCCGCATGGCAATGTTGAGACTGCTCAAGCCTCCGGCGGGGATATTTGCGCCAAGCCGAAATGCGCGCCTTGCTTTCGGCTTGGTCCAAATATCCCCCGCGGAGCGTCCCAACCGCGCCTCAGGCGCCGAAATCCGAGAAAGGCGCCCATGCCCCACGATCATCACCACCACCACAATCTGGACGATACCAGTGACAACCGTGTGCTCTGGGCGGTGGTCGTCAATGTCGTGCTTACATTTGCGCAGGTTTTCGGCGGGGCGATCGCGGGCTCGATGGCGCTGATCGCGGACGGGGTGCACAACTTCTCCGACGCGGCGGCGCTGGTGCTGGCCTTCGGGGCACGTAAGCTGGCCAAGCGCGGGGCGGATGCCGCGATGAGTTTCGGCTGGTCGCGCGCCGAGGTCATCGCGGCCTTCGTCAATTACATCGCGCTGATCCTGATCTCGGTCTGGCTGGTCGTCGAGGCGGTGGGGCGGATAATTGACCCGCCGCAGGTCGATGGCTGGATCGTGGTCTGGCTGGCGTCGCTGGCGTTGATCGTCGATCTGGCGACGGCGGCGCTGACCTATGCGCTTTCCAAGCACAGCCTGAACATCCGCGCGGCCTTCTTGCATAACCTCGCCGATGCCGGGGCCTCGGTCGCGGTGATCGTCGGCGGTATCGTGATTCTGCTCTACGACTGGCGGCTGGTCGATCCGATCCTGACCATCGGCATCTCGGTCTTCATCCTGTGGCATGTCGCGACCGATCTGAAGCCGGTGCTGCGCATCCTGATGCTGGGCGCGCCGCCCGAGAAGGATTGCACGGAGGTGCGGGGCGCGCTGGGCGATGTCGAAGGCGTCAAGAGCGTCCACCACGTCCACCTGTGGCTGATCGACGAGAAGCGCATCTCCGTCGAAGCGCATCTGGTGCTGGAAGAGGGGCGGGATTACGCCACGGTCATCGCGCGGGCCAAGGATATGCTGGCGCATCAGTTCGGCATCCATCACGCGACGCTGGAGCCGGAAAGCGCGAGCCTCGGCTGCGCCGATCACCCGGACCATGACGACCATGAAGATCACGATCACGAAGATCATGGCCACGCAGATCATGGCCACGCGGGCCATCCGGCGCATTGAGCTAGCGCGGAAGCCAGCCCAGCGTTTCGCGCGTCTCCGCCTGCGGGGTGTATTCCGCTGAGGCGTAGCCGTCATAGCCATCGGCATCGAGCGTCGCGAAGAAACCCGCAAGGTCGATCCTGCCCGAACCGGGGCCACCGCGCCCTGGGGCATCGGCAAATTGCACATGGGCCGCACGGTGACCATGCTTTGCCCAGGCTCCCGCGACATCGCCGGTCAGCATCTGCGCGTGATACGCGTCGAATTGCAGATGCAGGTTCGGGGCCGCGACCGCATCGAGAATCTCCGCCGCGAGATCGAAATCGTTCAGGAAATAGCCCGGCATGTCGATCGGGTTGATCGGCTCGATCGTCAGGCGCCGTTTCGGCGCGCGCGCCGCCGCCCATTTCAGGTTCGCGATATAGGTCGCACGGGCCTCCGCGCCCTCGGCCTTGCCGGCCATGATATGGATGACACGCGGCTTCAGGATATCCGCGAAGCGCATCGCGCGGTCGAAATCGCGGCGGAAGCGGTCTTCCAGCCCCGGCACGGCGGCAAAGCCTCGATCGCCGCCCGTATAGTTCGGCGGCGGCACGTTCATCAGCACGAAGCTCAGGTCGTGACGGATCAACTCGTGGCGCATCTCCTGCGCGGAGGCGTCGTAGGGAAACAGCACCTCGACCGCATCGAAACCGGCCTGTTTCGCCGCTTTGAACCGCTCCATGAAGGGGAGTTCAGTGAACAGGAACGTCAGGTTCGCGGCGAATTTCGGCACGTTACAGCTCCGCCGCGCGCAGGATCGGGAAGAAGCTGCCCGCCGAGACCACGCCCGTCCAGTCCTCGCCCTCATGCGCGCGCGTCACGGCCAGATCGACGAGCCGGTAGAAGCTCTTGCGGTCGATCAGCGCCTCCAGCCCACGGCGCACATGCAGATAGGGGCGGGGCTCGCCATCCTCGCTATGTTCCACCCGGATCGCGTGGTCCGCATCGGCCAGAACCACGTCGCCCACATTGGTCGTGAAGCGAATCGTCTGGGCGTCGCCTTCGCCCTCAGTGGTGAAATCGACGGCGATGAAAGGCGCGTCCTCGACCCGGATGCCCACCTTCTCGACCGGGGTGACGAGGAAGTGTTTCCCGTCCTCCAGTTTCAGAATCGATGAAAACAGTCGCACCAGCGCCTCGCGCCCGATCGGCGTGCCGAGATAGAACCAAGTCCCGTCGCGGCGGATCTCCATATCGAGATCGCCACAGAAGGGCGGATCCCACAAATGCACGGGCGGCGGGCCCTTTTTGCTGGCTTTCTTGGCCGCATCGGCAAGCCCGTCTGCCGTCGGGGAAGGGGTCGAAACTGTCTGTTTGTGATCCGTCATGTAAATTTGGCCGTTGGTCGGAGCGTGGATATCTGCTTTGCTGGGAAAGATAGGCATCAACGGGGAGAATGTCATGGCCGAGCCCGAAAAGCTGATGGAAGATATCGAACGACTTGGCGGCAAGCTTGCACAGGCGCGCGCGTCGATCGACCGGCGATTCATCGGGCAGGACCGGGTGGTGGAGCTGGTTCTGGCCGCGATGCTCTCCGGGGGGCATGCGCTTCTGGTGGGTCTGCCGGGCCTCGGCAAGACGCTGTTGGTCGAGACGCTGTCCACCGTGATGGGGCTGGGCTCGAACCGCATCCAGTTCACGCCCGACCTGATGCCCGCCGATATTCTCGGGAGCGAGGTTCTGGAAACCGCGCCCGATGGCAGCCGCGCGTTCCGCTTCCTCGAAGGCCCGGTCTTCTGCCAGCTGCTGATGGCCGACGAAATCAACCGCGCCTCGCCCCGAACCCAGTCCGCGCTCTTGCAGGCGATGCAGGAGCGTGAGGTCACCATCGCGGGCGAGCATCGTCCGCTTGGCCCGCCCTTCCACGTCCTCGCCACGCAGAACCCGATCGAGCAGGAGGGCACCTATCCGCTGCCCGAAGCCCAGCTCGACCGTTTCCTCGTGCAGATCGACGTCGACTACCCGGATCGCGAGACCGAGCGCTCGATCCTGCTGGCGACCACCGGCGTCGCGGCGGAGGGCGCGCATACCGTCTTCACCCCGGCCGAGCTGATCGAGGCGCAGGGGATCGTGCGGCAGATGCCGGTGGGCGAGAAGGTCGTCGATGCGATCCTCGATCTGGTGCGGCTGTGCCGCCCGCGCGAGGCTGAGGCGCCCGATTTCATCCGCGATGCGCTGGCCTGGGGGCCGGGGCCGCGCGCCGCGCAGGCGCTGATGCTGACCGTGCGGGCGCGTGCTCTGATCAATGGCCGCCTCGCGCCGACGCTGGAAGACGTGCAGGCGATGGCCCGCCCGGTGCTGATCCACCGCATGGCGCTCAGCTTCGCGGCCCGCGCTCGGGGCGAGACGCTGGGCGATCTGATCGACCGCGCCGTGGCAGAGGTCACCGGGCCGCGCGCCGCCGGTGCCGCCGCTTGAGCGTAACCTCCGATACCGCAGCGCCGGGGCAGGCCCCCGCGCTGAGCCTGCGCCGCGAGGCGGAAGGGGCGGCCTCTGCGCTGCCCCCGCTGCTGGTCGCGGCGGAGCATCTGGCGGCGACCGTCCAGATGGGCGCGCATGGCCGCAGGCGCGCGGGATCGGGTGAGGAATTCTGGCAATACCGCCCCGCCCATGCGGGCGACGAGCTGCGCTTCGTCGATTGGCGGCGCTCGGCGCGCTCGGACAGCCAATATGTGCGCCAACGCGAATGGCAGCTGGCGCAATCGGTCCATCTCTGGGTCGATGACGCGGCCTCGATGCGCTTCACCGGGGCCGAGAGCGGGCGCAATGCGCGCGCCACGAAATCAGAGCGCGCCCGTGTTCTGGGTCTCGCACTTGCGGTGCTGATGGTGCGCGGCGGCGAGCGCGTGGGGCTGACAGGCCCGCTCGCACCGCCACGGCCGGGCCGTGCGCAGCTGATGGAGCTTGCAGGCCTTCTGTCACGCGATGCAGGCGATCTTGACTACGGCGCGCCCGAGATCGCGGGCGTGACGCCGCAGTCGCGCGTCGTGCTGCTGTCGGATTTCTTCGGCGATCTCGGCCCGATCGAGGCGGCGCTGGGTCGTCTGGCCGATCGCGGTGTGTCGGGCGTGATGATGCAGGTGCTCGACCCCGACGAGGAGGCCTTCCCCTATGACGGGCGCACGATTTTCCAGTCGATGACCGGCTCGCTGGTCCATGAGACCCGCAAGGCGGGCGATCTGCGCGCGCGCTATCTGGACCGGCTGGCGGCGCGGCGCGACCGTCTGGCGGGGCTGGCGCGCAGCGCGGGCTGGCAATTCTCGACCCATCACACGGGCGATCCGGCGCAGGCTGCGCTGCTGTGGCTTTACTCCGCGCTCGAGAGGGGGCGCTGATGTGGATGCTCGGCCCCATCGGCTTCACCGCGCCCTGGCTCTTGCTGGGACTCGCCGCGTTGCCGATCATTTGGCTGATCCTGCGCGCGGTGCCGCCCGCACCGATCCGCAGGCGGTTTCCCGGCGTCGCACTCCTGCTAGGCCTCAAGGACGAGGAGGTGCAGGCCGCGCGCACGCCGTGGTGGCTGCTGGCGCTGCGTCTTCTGGCGCTGGCCGCCGCGATCATCGGCTTTGCCGGGCCGGTCCTGAACCCGCAGCGGGCCGTGCCCGGAACCGGGCCCTTGCTGATCGTGGCCGACGATAGCTGGGCCTCCGCGCGCGACTGGCCGCGCCGGGTGGAGCGGATGACATCGGCGCTGAAAGATGCGCAGCAGGCGGGACGTCCCGCAGCGGTGATTTCGCTGGCCGATCCGCCGCCCGCGCAGGTGAGTTTCACGGATGCGGGTGCCCTGATCCAGTCGCTGCCCGGCATCCAGCCGCAGCCCTGGGCTCCACAGAGTTTCGACGCCGCCAATCTGCCCGAGGGGAATTTCGAGACGCTCTGGCTGTCGGACGGCTTGGCCCGCGACAGCCGCGCCGGGGTTCTGAGCGCGTTGGAGGCGCGCGGTCCGGTCAAGGTCTGGCAGCCGCAACTGCCGGTCTTGGCGCTGGGGGCGGCGCGGATCGAGGACGGCGCGCTCGTCGTGCCTGCGCTCGCCTCAACCATCCCGCCCAGCCCGCGCGATGTCGCGGCCGTCGGGCGTGACCCGGCGGGGATCGAGCGCGAGCTGGCCAGCCAGCCGCTGCAATTCACCGACTCGCGCGAGACCGAGCTGCGCTTCGATCTGCCGCCCGAGCTGCGCAACCGCATCACCCGGATCGAGATCACCGGCATGCGCTCGGCAGGCGCTGTCAGCCTGACCGATGACGCGGTGAAGCGCCGCAAGGTGGCGATCCTGTCGGGCGCGCGCGACCGCGAGGGCTTGGAACTGCTCTCGCCCACCCATTACCTGCATCAGGCGCTCGCCCCCACGGCGGACCTGATCGAGGGCACGCTGGCCGATGTGCTGACCGCCGACCCGGACGTGATCATCCTCGCCGATATGGCCGACCTGCCCGAGCAGGGCAAGCTGCACGACTGGGTCGAGAAGGGCGGGCTGCTGATCCGTTTCGCAGGCCCCCGCATGGCCAATGCCGATCTCGATGCCGATACGCTTTTGCCGGTGCAGCTGCGCGCGGGCGGGCGTTCGCTTGGCGGCACGATGAGCTGGGGCGATCCGCAGGCGCTGGCGCCCTTCCCGGAGAACTCGCCTTTCGCCGGGCTGCAAGTGCCCGAGGATGTGACCGTGAAGGCGCAGGTGATGGCCGAGCCGACGCCCGACCTGTCGGACCACACCATCGCCGCGCTGACCGATGGCACGCCGCTCGTGACCCGCGCCAAGATGGGGCAGGGGGCGGTCGTGCTGTTCCATGTCACCGCGAATGCCGAATGGTCGACCCTGCCGCTGTCGCTTCTGTTCCCGCAGATGCTGGAGCGGCTCGCGGTCTCGGCCCGGCCTGCCGCGCCGCAAGAGGCTGACCTCGCAGGCCAGACATGGGTGCCGCAGAAGCTGCTCGACGGGTTCGGGCGGTTGCAGGATGCGGGTGCAGCCGCAGGCGTTCCGGGCGAAGAGCTCGCCAAGGCCGAGCCGGGGCCGAAGCTGCGCCCGGGCATCTACACCGCCGAGGATCGTTCGGTCGCGCTGAACGCTCTGCCGCGCGGCGCGACGCTGTCCCCGGCCAGCTGGCCCGCCAATGTCCCCGTCGAAGGGGCCTTCGAGCAGCGCGAGATGCCGCTGAAAGGCTGGCTGTTGGGCGCGGCGCTGGCGGCGCTGCTGCTCGATATCCTCGCGACGCTGGCGCTGTCGGGCAAGCTTTGGGGACCGCGCGCGATGAAGGCCGCCGCCTTCGGGGCCGCCCTGATCCTCGCCAGCTTCGCGCCGCCGCAAGCCCATGCCGAGGATATGGATCCCGCCCGCGCGATCGAGGCGGCCTCCAACGTGGTTCTGGCCGCGATGCCCACCGGCGATGCCGAGGTGGACCGGGTCTCAATGGCGGGGCTGAAGGGGCTGTCGCAGGTTCTCAATCGTCGCACCACGGTCGAGCCTTCCGCGCCGATGATGGTCGACCTCAAGAACGACGATCTGGCCGTCTTCACCTTCATCTACTGGCCGATCACCGCAGATCAGCCCGCGCCGAGCCCGATGGAATATGCCAAGCTGAACCGGTATCTGCGCGGCGGCGGCATGATCCTGTTCGACACGCGCGACGCCGATATCGCGGGCTTCGGCGAGGCGACCCCCGCGGGCAAACGCCTACAGGCGCTGGCAGCCCCCTTGGATATTCCGCCGCTTGCGCCGATCCCCGACGATCATGTGCTGACCCGCACCTTCTACCTGCTGCAGGATTTCCCCGGCCGCTATGATGGCACGATCTGGGTCGAGGCCCCGCCCGCCGATGCCGAACGCGCCGAGGGGATGCCGTTTCGCAACCTCAATGACGGGGTGACGCCGGTGGTGATCGGCGGCAATGACTGGGCCTCGGCCTGGGCTGTCGACGATCGCGGGTTGCCGATGTTCCCGGTGGGCCGTGGCCGCACCGGCGAGCGTCAGCGCGAGATTGCGGATCGCTTCGGGGTGAACCTGATCATGCATGTGCTGACCGGCAACTATAAATCCGATCAGGTCCATGTGCCTGCGCTTCTCGAAAGGCTGGGGCAATGAACGGGATGTCGATCATCTTCGCACCGCTTCTGCCGTGGCCTGTGATCGCGGGGGCAGGCGTGGTGGCTGTCGTGCTGCTGGCGCTGGCGCTGTGGCGCGGGCTGAAAGGCTGGGCGCTGCGGGCGCTGGCGGCGCTGGTGCTGCTGGCGGCCATCGCGCAGCCTTCGTTGCAGCGCGAACAGACCGCGCCGCTGTCCAATATCGTGCTGCTCATCGACGACCGCTCCGCGTCGCAGAAGCTCTCGGATCGCGTCGCGCAGACCGATACCGCCCTGACGCGTCTGCAAGCACAGCTCGACGCGATGCCCAATGTCGAGACGCGCCGGATCACCGTTCCGGACGGGGCCGACAATGCGGGCACCGAACTGGGCTCGACCTTGGCCGAGGCGCTTGCCGCAGAGCCGCGCGCGCGGGTCGCCGGTGCGCTGATGGTCACCGACGGGCAGGCGCATGACGCGCAGCTCGCCCCCGATCTGCCCGCGCCGCTGCAGGTGCTGCTGACCGGCAAGCGCAGCGACTGGGACCGTCGTATCCTGATCGAGACCGCGCCCTCCTTCGGGATCATCGGGGAAGAGACGAATATCCGCCTCAAAGTCGAGGATATGGGCAATGTGCCGCAAAGCGCGGGCGGCACCGCCGATCTGACCATCTCGATCGACGGCAAGGATCCCAAAAGCTACACCGTGCGCACCGACCGCGATCTGGAGCTGCCGCTGACGCTGACCCACGGCGGGCAGAACGTGGTGCAGTTCACCCTGTCGCCGACCGAGGGCGAGCTGACCGACCGCAACAACGTGGCCACCGTGCAGATCAACGGGGTGCGCGACCGGCTGCGTGTGCTCTTGGTGTCCGGCCAGCCTCATGCGGGCGAACGGACTTGGCGGAACCTGCTGAAATCGGATGCGGGGGTGGACTTGGTGCATTTCACCATCCTGCGCCCGCCGGAGAAACAGGACGGCGTGCCGGTGACGGAACTGTCGCTGATCGCCTTTCCGACGCAGGAGCTGTTCGTCGACAAGATCGACGAGTTCGACCTGATCATCTTCGATCGCTACGGCGCGCGGGGCATCCTGCCGTCCGCGTATTTCGACAACATCAAGGATTACGTCGAGCGCGGCGGGGCGATCCTCGTGGCCGCGGGTCCGGAATTCGCGACGGTCGAGAGCCTCTATCAGACCAGCCTCGGCGATATCATGCCCGCGCGTCCCACGGGCCGGGTGATGTCGGAAAGCTTCCTGCCGCGCCCGACCGATCTGGGTCTGCGCCACCCGGTGACCGCCGGGCTGGAAGGGGCGCCCGCTCCTGAGGGCGAGCAGGACACGGAAGCCGAGAAAGACGGCCCGCATTGGGGCCATTGGCTGCGCCAGATCGAGCTTGCGAACCCCACCGGCGAGGTCGTGATGTCCGGTGCCGAAGGCAAGCCGCTTCTGGTGCTCTCGCGCGAAGGCGAGGGGCGCGTGGCGCTGCTGGCCTCGGATCAGGCATGGCTCTGGGATCGTGGCTATGACGGCGGCGGGCCGCAGCTCGAATTGCTGCGCCGGATCGCGCATTGGGAGATGAAGGAACCCGAGCTGGAGGAAGAGGCGCTTTACGCAGAGATCGACCCCGGCGCGCTCTCGATGCGGATCATCCGCCGCACGATGGAAGACAGCGCACCGCCGGTGACCGTGACGCTGCCAGATGGCTCGACGCAAGAGGTGCCGCTGACCGAGACCGCGCCGGGCCGCTTCACCGCGCGCTGGACGGCGCCCGAGGCGGGGCTCTACCGCCTCAAGGACGGCGATCTCGAGCGCGTTGTGGCGATGGGTCCGGCAAGCCCGCGCGAGTTCGAACAGACCATCGCCAGCGGCGATCCCCTCTCCGCCGTGGTCGAGGCGTCGAATGGCGGCGTGACGCGGCTCGAGGACGGGGTGCCGGCCATCCGCGAAGTGCGCGCGGGCCGCCCGACATCGGGGCGCGGCTGGATCGGGATCACGCCGCGGGGTGCCACGGCCACCACCGATATCCGGGTGCAGCCGCTGCTGCCTAGCTGGGCCTGGCTGATCTTGGCGGCCCTGCTGACCGTGGGCGCGTGGTTGATCGAAGGGCGCAACCGGCGCGGCGGTGGCGGGCCGAGCGCCGCCTGAGCCTTGCCCGGACACCGCTTCGCGTGTAGCAGGTGTTAGCGGTATCAGAACGCGATGACGGAGGAGAAAACCCGATGATCCTGAGCTGTGGTGAAGCCCTGATCGACATGCTCCCGCGCGAGAGCGCGCAAGGCGAGGCGGCGTTTGCGCCCTATCCGGGCGGCGCGGTGTTCAACACGGCGATTGCGCTGGGGCGGCTCGGGGCGCGCTCGGGGTTCCTGTCGGGCCTGTCGGAGGATCTGTTCGGCAAGATTCTGATCCATTCGCTCTCCGATAGCGGGGTGGATGCGGGGCTCTCGGTGCGCTCGGACCGACCCACGACGCTCGCCTTCGTTACGCTCACCGATGGCCATGCGAGCTATGCTTTCTACGACGAGAACACCGCCGGCCGGATGCTGAAGATCGAGGACATGCCCGAGATCCCGGCAGAGGTGAAGGCGATGTTCTTCGGTGGCATTTCCCTGCCGGTCGAGCCCTGCGGCGCGGCCTATGAGGCGCTGATGCTGCGCGAGGCCGAGAGCCGCGTGACCATGATCGACCCCAATATCCGTCCCGGATTCATCCGCGACGAGGCGGCCTATCGCGCGCGGCTGGAGCGGATGTTCACTGTCGCCGATATCGTCAAGGTCTCGGACGAGGATCTGCGCTGGATCGAAGGGCCGGGCACTATCGCCGATCTGGCGCGCGGGTTGCTCGACAAAGGGCCGAAACTGGTTTTTGTCACCGAAGGCGCGACCGGCGCGCATGGCTTCTCGAAGGATTGCGAAGTTTTCGTGCCCGCGCGCAAGGTCGAGGTCATCGACACGGTGGGCGCGGGCGATACGTTCAACGCGGGCGTGCTGGCCGCGCTGGACCGCGCTGAGGCGCTCGACAAAGGCGCGCTCGCACGCGCCGAGGAAGGGCTGATTTCGGACTGCCTGAAACTGGGCGTGGCTGCCGCTGCGGTGGTCGTCAGCCGGGCAGGGGCCAACCCGCCCTGGGCGGACGAACTGGCATGAGGGCGCTGGTCCAGCGGGTCTCGGAGGCCTCGGTCACCGTCGACGGCAATCGCATCTCCGAGATCGGGCCGGGCCTCCTGATCCTGTGCTGCGCGATGCAGGGCGATGACGAGAAAGCCGCCGAGAAACTGGCCGAGCGGGTCTCGAAACTGCGCATCTTCAAGGATGAGGCGGGCAAGATGAACCGCGCGGTGGGCGATATCGGCGGCGCCTGTCTCGTGGTCAGCCAGTTCACGCTGGCGGCTGACACCTCGCGCGGCAACCGCCCCGGTTTCTCTGCTGCCGCCCCGCCCGAAGACGGCGATCGGCTGTATCGGCATTTCGCCCGGCACCTCGAATCTCTGGGCCTGCCGGTCCAGACCGGGGAGTTCGGTGCGGATATGAAAGTGGCGCTCCTGAATGACGGGCCGGTCACGATCTGGATGGACAGCGCCGACCGTCCCTGAGCGTCGCGCGGGCAGTCTTGCCCCCCTGAAAATCGCGGGCTATTTCAGGCCATGGCCAAGCTCTACTTCCATTATTCGACGATGAACGCGGGCAAGAGCACGATCCTCTTGCAAGCCTCCCACAACTATATCGAACGCGGGATGGAGACCTTCCTCGTGACCGCGCGGCTCGACAATCGTGCGGGCGACGGGCGGATCGCGAGCCGGATCGGCATCGGCGCGGAGGCGGCCTGTTTTTCCGAAGAGACCGACATGTTCGCGCTGATCGAGGCGCGGCTGGCCGAGGGTCCCTGCGCCTGCATCTTCGTGGACGAGGCGCAGTTCCTGACCGAGACGCAGGTCTGGCAGATCGCCCGCGCGGTCGATGACCTGCGCGTTCCAGTGATGTGCTACGGGCTGCGGGTGGATTTTCAGGGCAAGCTGTTCCCCGGCTCGGCGGCACTGCTGGCGCTGGCCGACGAGATGCGCGAAGTCCGCACGATCTGCCATTGCGGCAAGAAGGCCACGATGGTGGTGCGGATGGGCCCGGACGGACAGGCGCTGCGCGATGGCGATCAGGTGCAGATCGGCGGCAACGAGACCTATGTCAGCCTCTGCCGCCGTCACTGGCGCGAAGCGATGGGCGAGGCGTAAGCCTCAGATCTTCTCGAGAACGACCGAGCCCACCGAATAGCCCGCCCCAAAGGAACAGATCAGCCCGATCTCTCCCGGTTTGAAATCATCGGAATATTTCGAAAACGCGATGATCGACCCGGCGGAAGACGTGTTGGCGTAATCTTGCAGGATATTGGGCTGCTCACCCGGCTCGGGATCGCGGCCCAAGACCTTCTTGCCCACGAAGTCGTTCATCGTCTTGTTGGCCTGATGCAGCCAGAGGCGGTGCAGATCCTCGGGTTTCACCCCCGCATCGGCGAGATGGCCGAGGATGTGCTGCGCGACCATCGGCATCACTTCCTTGAAGACCTTTCGCCCCTCTTGCATGAACTGCATGTCGCGGCGGTCGGCCACGCCATCGGGCCGGGTGCGCCGCAGGAAACCATTGTTATTGCGGATGTTGTTGGAAAACTCCGTCGCGCAGCGGGTGGAGCGGATCAGGAAGCCATGCGGCGCATCCTCGCGCCGTTCGATCAGCGTCGCGGTCGCCACATCGCCGAAGATGAAATGGCAGTCGCGATCGCGCCATTCGAGGTGGCCCGAGGTGATCTCGGGGTTCACGACCAGCGCGCGGCGCACGGAGCCGGTGCGGATCATGTCGGCGGCGGCCTGAATGCCGAAGGTGGCCGAGGAGCAGGCGACGTTCATATCAAAAGCGAACCCACCCGCGCCCAGAAGTTTCTGGATCTCGATCGCGACGGCAGGGTAGGCGCGTTCCATATTCGAGGCCGCGCAGATCACGAGGTCGATGTCCTCGCCTTTACGCCCGGCCTGCGCCAGCGCCTTGTTGCAGGCATCGAGCGCGATTTCCGCCATGATGCCCGGCTCGTCATCCGAGCGCTGGCGCAGGCGCGGATACATGCGCGTGGGGTCCAGCACGCCTTCCTTGTCCATCACGTAGCGCTGCTCGATCCCGGAGGCTTTCTCGATGAACTCGACCGAGCTATGCGGCTTGGCCTCGATCTCGCCCGCGGCGATGGCCTCTGCGTTCTCGGCGTTGAACAGATCGGCATAGGCGTTGAATGCCTCGACCAGTTCGGCATTCGTGATGACGTGTTCCGGCGTATAGACCCCGGTCCCGGTAATGACGGCTTGATGCATCGGATCCTCCTTGGCAGAGCCTCCCGCCAAGGAGGTGAAAGGTCAAGACGACACGCGATTGGGCGGCGTGTTGCCGTCACGAAAGGCGATGAGATTGTCGACCGCCATGTGGCCCATGTCGTCACGCACCTCAAGAGCGGCGGTACCCAGATGCGGAAGCAACGTAACGTTATCCAGCGCGCGCAGGGCCTCCGGGACCTCCGGCTCGCGCTCATAGACGTCGAGGCCCGCGCCCGCGATCACATTGCCCTGCATCGCGGCCACCAGCGCCGCCTCGTCGACGATATCGCCGCGCGCGATGTTGATCAGATGCGCATGCGGCTGCATCTTCGCGATCTCCGCCGCGCCGATCAGGTGATGCGTGGCGGGGCTTGCGGGCACGGCGATCACCACGAAATCGGAAGTCGCGAGCAGCTCGTCCTGGCTCAGATGCGTGGCGGGGAAGCCCGGATCGACGGGGGTGCGCTTGGTGTAAGCCACCTCCATGCCGAAGCCGAAATGGCAGCGTTTCGCGATCGCCGTGCCGATGCGGCCCAGACCGATGATACCGACTTTCTTGCCCGAGACGTGCTGGCCAAGGAATTGGGTCGGCGTCCAGCCGGTCCACTCGCCGCGCCGCACGAACCGCTCGCCTGCCGAGGCCCGTCTTGCGCTCATCAGGATCAGCATCATCGCGATGTCGGCGGTCGCATCGGTCACCGCGCCGGGCGTGTTGGTCACCGTGATGCCCTTCGCCTCGGCAGCAGCCACGTCGATATGGTTATAGCCCACCCCGAAATTCGCCACGATCTTCGCGCGCGGGCTGCCCTCGAAGGCCGCTGCCGTCACCTTGTCGCCAAGCGTGACCAGAAGCGCGTCATATTCGGCCAGCGCCGTGCGGGTTTCCTCTTCGGTCATCGGTGCGGCCCCGTTGCGGAAGGTCACGTCGAATTCCTTCGCCACACGGGCCTCCACCTCATCCGTCAGCTTGCGGGTCACGAGGAGCTTCATCAGAACATCCTCCCGCCGATCGGCACGTCCTTGTCGGGCGTCAGCAGCACGACCTCGCCTGCCTCGTCCGGCACGCCCAAGACCAGCGCCTCGGACATGAACGGCCCGATCTGGCGCGGCGGAAAGTTGACCACGCCGAAGACCAGCTTGCCGACCAGCTCCTCGGGCGCGTAATGCACCGTGATCTGGGCGGAGCTTTTCTTGACGCCGATCTCCGGGCCGTAATCGACCCAGAGCTTGATCGCGGGCTTTCGCGCCTCGGGGAAGGGCTCGGCTTCGGTGATCCGGCCACAGCGGATGTCGACCTTCATGAAGTCGTCGAAGGAGATGGTCATTTCCCCAGCTCCCGGTTGCGCGCGATATTCGCCGCGACCGCTTTGCGCATCAGGGGTGGCATGCCGGTCTCGGGGTCCATCAGAACCTCCAGCGCCGCAGCCGTCGTCCCGCCGGGCGAGGTCACGTTCTCGCGCAGCTTCGACGGCGTCTCGTCGCTATCCTCGGCCAGTTGCCCAGCACCGCCCACGGTCGCCTTGGCGAGCCGCAGCGCCAGATCGGGGTCGAGCCCCTCGGCTTCGCCCGCCGCCGCCATCACCTCGATCAGGTGGAAGACGTAAGCGGGGCCCGAGCCGGAGACGCCGATCACGGCGTTCATCTGTTCCTCTTCGTCGAGCCGTACGACCTGACCGACGCCGGTCATCAGCGCATCCGCCGTATCGAGATCGTCGCTCGTCGCGTTCGGATTGCCGACGATCGCGGTCACGCCACGGCCGATCGCGGCAGGCGTGTTGGGCATCGCGCGCACCAGCCGGGCCTGCGTGCCCAGCATCTTCTCGTAGCCCTCGATGGTGATCCCGGCGGCGACGGTGACGAACAGCGTATCGCCCTCGGCCATGGCCGAGAGTTGCGGCAGCGCGTCGGCCATCATCTGCGGCTTCACCGCGACCAGCACGACAGCCGGGTTCTCGGGCAGATCGGCGTTGAGATTCACGCCGGACTCTTTCAGCCAGTCGGACGGATTCGGATCGACCACCCAGACCGAGGCTGCGGGCAGACCGCCCTTCAACAGCCCCTGAAGGATCGCGCCGCCCATGCGTCCGCAGCCCAGAATGACGAGGCCGCGGTCGGAAATCTTGTCAAAGCTCATGCTTCCCCCTTTTGGTTCGGGGGGAGACTAGGCGCGCCCGTAGGCCTCCGCAATGGCGACCTGCATCGCGTCTTCAGGATCGCGCTCGCCCCAGGTCGCCAGCTGGAATGCCGGGTAGAACCGCTCGGAGGACACGACAGCCGCGCCGATCAGCCGGTCGATCTGCTCCGGCCCGGGCAGTTGCCCGCCCGAGAGCACCAGCCCGTGCCGCCAGACCATCAGCCGCTGATCGGGCCAGAAGGTGAAGGCGCCGGTCCAGACCCGGTCGTTGATGCGGTTCAGAAGCTCGTAAAGCGCGCCTTCGCGGGCCGGCGGCGGGTCCATCTCGAAGGTGCAGATCAGCCGCAGCGTTTCGTCCATCGGCGACCAGGCGAGGGTGATCGAGTAGGTCCGCCACTGACCCTCGACCGCCATTGCGATCTGGTCATCGGTGACCCGGTCGAATTCCCATTCATGGGCTTCGGCCAGCGTCTCGACGATGTCGATCGGGTGGAGTTCTTCGGCGTACAGATAGTCTTCGCTCAGTGCCATGCTCGTATCCCCCTGCCTTTTTAGATGCCCGGGGTGCAGCTCCCCTAGGGCTTGTCGGCTTTACAAGGAACGGCGGTAGCAGCCGCCTGTCCCTACAAGATATCGTGTAGGCAGGTTGCTATTGTGTAAAGCAATTTCTGGTGGATAAGCCGGGTCGCCCCCACGAAATCTGGGGATAGTTCATCCACAATGCGGGGCGGATTGCGGATTTCTGCCCGCTAAGCATTTGAGATTGTTCGGAAACGCAAAAAGCGCCCGAAGAACGGGCGCTTTCTGAAGCGGTTTGGTGGAGCCTAGGGGGATCGAACCCCTGACCTCGTCATTGCGAACGACGCGCTCTCCCAGCTGAGCTAAGGCCCCGAACCGTGGCGTGGTATTTCGCGCAAGGCGCGGGCGTTGTCAAGCGGCCCGCCCGCGCCGCGCGCGAAATTTTCTGCCGATCCGCGTTATGCGGGCACCGAGATTTTCGACTTCACGAAATTGACCAGATCGCCTGCCGGGCGGGCCCCTGCGGCGCGGGCGACCTCGCGGCCCTTGGCGAACAGGATGAAGGCGGGAATGCCCTGAATCCGGTAGCGTTGGGTCGCGGTGGGGTTCACCTGCGTGTTGATCTTGGCCAGCCGCACATGCGGGGTCAGCTTCTCGGCGGCCATGTTGAACTGCGGCGCCATCGCCTTGCACGGGCCGCACCACGGCGCCCAGAAATCGACCAGCAGCGGCAGATCGTCCTTCTCGGCCTTGGCAAGCGTCTTGAAGTCGACTTCGGTCACCTTGTGCGAGACGAGCCAGCCGCCGCAAGTGCCGCATTTCGGATTTGCGCCCAGCTTCTCGGCGGGGACGCGGTTGGCCTGCCCGCAATCGAGGCAGGTTACACGGTAGGACTTGGAGGATTGGGTCATGTCACCCCTCCTTTACATTGGGTTGCAAGATATATCGGGAACCCACTTCGGCTTTGCAAGGAGACGACATGACGCGCTGGAAAGAGCTGAGCCCCGAACGCCAGATGGACCTCCGCGCCGCCTATGACATCGAGATGGCGCGGCAAACCAATACCTGTTCGCTCGACGAGAAGATCGCGCGCTTCGCCGAATGGCTCGCCCCGCAGGGCATCGCCTTCGGGATGGACGATCTCGCGAAAGGCTGACCCGCTCAGCGGCTCTTGAGGTAGAAGAGCGTCCCCCCGACGATCACCGCAGCGAGCACCGCCAGCGCGATCTTCCATGCCGACCACGGGCGATCCCCGCGCACGCGACCCGTCTGGGCGTTCACGACGAAGCGGTAGGAGCGGCCACGGAACTTGTAGGCGGCGGTCCAGATCGGCAGCAGGATATGCTTGAAGGTCTCGGCCGAAAATTGCGGATCCATCGCGCCGATCCGCTGTTCGTCGCCGCCGATATCGCGGCGAATGTCGGTCTGGATGACGCGGATCATCTCGGCCTGAGCGGCGTGATGACCCTCCTGCAGTTGCACCGTGTAGCCCTCGGCGGTGAAGCCCGCGAGATAGTCGCGCCGATAGGGTTCGAGCGCCGTCAGATCCCACGGGCGCAGCGCCTGCACGTAATCGGGCGGCAGCGAGCGCGCGGCGTAGATCACCACATCGTCGAAATCGCGCGCCACGTGACCCGAGACCGGCGTCCAGCGGATGCGGCGGACCTGCTCGGTGCGCGGGCCCTTGTCGGTCTGTACCGTCCGTGTTTCGTAATAGGCGTCACCGCGCTGGCCGGAATAGCGCGTGCGGGTCGCCGCGTCGAAGGTCCAGAAGGGCGCGTAGATGCCGGTCATGCGCCGGCCCTTGCGGGCATATTGCGACAGCCCGTTGGGCGCGAACCACAGCGAACCGAGCCATTTCGAGAGCGCCGCGCGCGCCTGATCCTCGGTCAGCTGGAAGGGCAGCACCCCTTGCGGCTTGATCAGCCGCGTCGTGCCGGTATCGACCACCACGGGCGTCGCGCAGAACGGACATTCGGTCGCGTGCTCGCCGTTCTGCAACTCGATCGAGGCGCCGCAATTGGGGCAGGAGACGGTGCGGTGTTCCTCCATCTCCTGCGGGGGCAATTCACGGGTCAGCGCGTCGTCGAGCGGCAATTCGCGCAAGCGCGCCTCTCCGCGCCCGGTGGCGGAGGGGATGTCCTGCACATGGCCGCAATGATCGCAGACGAGCCGCGTCTGGCCCGGCGCAAACCGCAGATCGGCGCCGCAGCTTTCGCAGTGATAGTGGCTCTCGCCGCGTGGGTCGGCAGGGGCGGCAGCAGCGCTCCGCCCCACTTTCGGGAAACCCAGCATTGGATCAGCTCGCAGGTGGCGCGGCAGGCGGGGGCGGCGGCGGCGCGATGGTAAAGAGCTGCGCCAGTTCGGTCACGTCCTCGGCGCGCATCCAGCCGTCCTGACCGGGCGTCCAGACGAGGCTGTCGCGGGTGAGCGAACCTTCCGAGACCATGCGCCCCAGATGCCCGCGCCCGAAGGGCCCCTGTGTCTGCCCGTTGACCGCGAGATGCCAGACCTTCTCGACCGGCGGCGGGGGAGGGGGCGGCGGCGCGGCGGCGGGTTGCTGGGCCATCTGCCCCCAGGGCCCCATCTGTTGGCCCATTGCCATGCCCATCCCGGCTCCCATGCCAGCGCCCATCGCGGCGCCCATCCCCGCGGAGGCGCCCGAGCCCGGCTGGCCCATCGCCTCGGCGGCGTTGTATTGCATGTATTTGTTCAGATCGCCCACGATCCCCATCGAGGTGCGCTTGTCGAGAACCGCCTCCACCGCTTCGGGCAGCGAGACGTTCTCGATGTAGAACTCGGGCAGCTCCAGCCCGTAATTCGCAATCGTCGGCGCGATCGCCTTGGTGATCAGCTTGCCCATGTCAGCGGTGTTCGCGGCCATGTCCAGGATCGGGATGCCCGAACTGGCAATGGCGCGCGAGAATTCCTGCACGATCACGTTGCGCAGCTGGTAGCTGATCTCGTCCGAGGTGAATTCGCCATCGGTGCCGACGATCTCGGTGAGGAACTTGCCCGGATCGGTGACGCGCATCGAATAGGTGCCGAAGGCGCGGATGCGCACCGGTCCGAATTCCGGATCGCGCGCCATGACCGGGTTCTTCGTGCCCCATTTGAGGTCGTTGAACCGGGTGGTGTTGACGAAATAGATCTCGGATTGGAAGGGCGATTTGAACCCGTGATCCCAGTGCTGAAGCGTCGTCAGGATCGGCAGGTTGTTGGTCTCGAGCATGTAGAGACCGGGCCCGAAGATATCGGCCAGCTGCCCCTCATGGACGAAGACGGCGGCCTGACCTTCGCGCACGGTCAGCTTCGCGCCGTATTTGATCGCATGACCCTCGCGTTCGAACCGCCAGACCATCGTGTCGCGGGTGTCGTCGGTCCAGCCGATGACGTCGATGAATTCGCCGGAGAGGAAATCGAGAATGCCCATGGATGCGGTTCCTTCTTGGTTCTCAGCTTGCGCCGCCCAGCAATTCGGAGGCGATGGTGGTGACGATCGGGCGGGCCTCGCGTTCGGTCATGCCGGGCGTCAGGCGCGGGTCGTAAAGCATCTGCAGCAGCAGCTCGTCATGCTTGGTCAGCAGCGAGAATTCCTCGTCGTCGTTGAAGATCGAGGGCCGCGCGCGCGGATAGTCATTGGCGAGGCCCAGCCCTTGGGCCAGTTCCTCATGGATGCAGCTGGTGCGCAGTTCGGGCGGGTGCTCGCCCCGGATCACCGCGACCGCGTCGGTATAGATCGGACTGTCGCCCTGCGAGAAGGCGAAGACCACGCAATAGGTCGAGAGCGGCAGGTTGGTGATCGCCTCGACCGAGCTGTCATCGATCCCCGGCACCAATTGGCGCAGGCGCGGGCCGATGGCACGGCGCTCGTCCTCGTTGAGGAACAGCACATGGAAATTGCCGCCGCGGTTCACCACGCTGACCGGATGGCGCGAGGCCCGCGCGAGCTTGCCCGCATAGGCGCGCACTTCGGCGATATCCGAGGCGCGGTCGGCCTTGGGGATCGAGGCGCCGAAGTCGATATCCATCCGCACCGGCTTGTCCCAGCGCCGCAGGCGCGAGGGGGTCTGACGCGCGACGAACCCGCCGCCCTGCGCCGCGTATTCGTCGTAAAGCGCGATATGGATGAAGTCCTGCACCAGTTGCCGCTGGTTGAACGGCGCATCGCGCGGCGCGACATCGGTGCGCAGCTGGCCGCGCGCTTCCATCTCGGCGGCGGTCTTGGCGAAATAGGCTGACATCTCCCGCGAGAGCGCGCTTTGCTTGGTGGCGCCCGAGCGATCGAGATCGGCCGGTGCGCTAGGCGGGCGCGCGGTCTTGTCCGGTGCGAGCGGCGAGCCGCCCAAGCCCGGCGCACAGGCCGAAAGGGCCAGTGCCGCCAGCCCTGCAAGAACCGGTAAAGCCGCGCGCATCCGTGTCATCCCGCAGCCCCGCCGGCCTGCGCGGAGGATTTCGCCGCCGACAGGGTGTCGCGCAGCTTGTCCTCCATCTCGATCAGTTCCTTCTCGGCATCGGCGCGCTTGCGCTTGCCCTCGTCAGCAATGCGCAACGAATCTTCGATCGTGGCGACCAGATCGGCATTGGCCGCCTTCACCGCCTCGATGTCGAAGACGCCGCGCTCCATCTCGGTGCGGATCTCGGCATTGGCTTCGCGCAGGTTCTTGGCATTCGATTTCAGAAGCTCGTTGGTCAGGTCATTGGCCTCGCGCACAGCGCCTGCCGCCTCGCGCGAGCGCTGGATCGTGACCGCCTGAGCCAGCTGGGTCTCCCAGAGCGGCACGGTGTTCACGAGCGTCGAGTTGATCTTGGTCACAAGGCTCTTGTCGTTCTCCTGAACCAGCCGGATCGAGGGCAGCGACTGCATCGTCACCTGACGGGTCAGTTTCAGATCATGGACCCGGCGCTCCAGATCGTCGCGGGCTGCGCGCAGATCGCGGATTTCCTGCGCCTTGAGCACTTTCTGATCCTCGGACGCGGCTTCCATCGCCGCCTCTTTCGCGGGGATTTCCTCCCGGTCGAGCTGGGCCAGCTTTTCCTCGCCCGCAGCGATATAGAGCGCGAGCTCGTCGTAGAAATGCAGCGTCTTGTCGTAGAGCATATCGAGCGATTTGATGTCCTTGAGCAGCTTGTGCTCGTGGCTCAGCAACTCGTCGGTGACGCGGTCGATCTGGCCCTGCACCTCTTCGAACCGGGCGATGAAGTTGCCAAACGGTGCGGCCCGGCCCAGCAGCTTTTCCCACCAGCTCCGCTTGCGGCGCACGTCGAGTTCCGAGACCGAGAAGCCGCGGATCGTGGTGACGATCTGGCGCAGGCTGTCCCCGGCGGGGCCGACATCCTTGTTCTTGACGCCAGAGAGCATCTCCTGGCTGATCGACTGCAGATCGACCTGCGCGCGAGAGCCGAACTGCACGATCGAATTCGAGTCGCCCATGTCCAGCTCGGCCATGCGCTTGCGGATTTCCTCGGCGGTCTCCGGCGGGGCCTGATCGAGCGGCGTCACCGCCTCTGCCGGGCCCGGCTCGGGCAGCAGCGAACCGCTGACGCCTTCCACTTCGGTCATCAGCTCGGTCGCCTTTTGGCGGGTCGTCTCGGTCATCTCAGGGCCTCCTTGCGCCTGTCGGGGCAGTTCCCGGTGTCACTCATCAACTCACGCTTCGTCAATTCTCGCGGGTCGTCGGCACGACCCCTTCGCGCGCCAGCCGGTCGCGCAGCACGTCGATCTCGATCTCCAGCCCCTCCCGGCCATCTTCCAACATCTTGCGGGTGCGGGCGGTGAAATTCGCCTCCAGATCATCGAGCAGCGCCGCGTAATCGTCGCGTGCCTTTTGATCGCGCGTGTTGCGCCACAGATCGGCGAACTTGATCGTCGCGTCGCGCGCGCCCTCCAGATAAACGGTCATGTAGCGGCGCGCCTGCGCCAGATCGCCGGGATCTTCCTCGACCGCGCGGAACAGATCGCGCGCGGTGGTGGCGAATTGCTCGACGCGGGTGATCAGGACGCGCTCGCCCGAAGGGGTGATCGCCTTGCGCATCTCGGTCAGATAGGCCTCGCCTTCCTTGACCACGCGAGCGACGCGCTCTTGCTGAAACTCGTCGACGCCCTCCATCCCCTTGTCTTTCAGCGGATCGAGACCGAAAGCCACGAGCGAGACCACCGTGCCGATAGCCCCGATCCCGGCCGCGCCGATCACGCCCAGTTCGGGGGCCTGCGCACCCAGTGCGAGCCCCAGGCCATAGCCGACCGAGCCCAGAATCTTCCGCGGAAAGGCCGGGCGCTTGGCCGAGCTGCGCGCGACATAGGCGAATTCGGCCCGCAGCCCTTCGCGGATCGTCCAGGCGGCGCCCGCGATCAGCGCGAAGGCGCCAAGCGCGCGGGCCAGTGCGAAGGGGCCTTCGCCGAAGGCGCCCAGCAGGAAGGGCAGGGCGGCGGCCACGATCCAGAACGGACGGCCTTCTTCGGGGTGTCTTGCATCGGGACGACGATGGGGCGGCACGCTGCGGGGATCATGCAGGTCGGGCCCGCTGGTCGGGCCTTGGGGCGAGTATTTTCCGCCATAGCGTTGAGCCATCATACGCTCCCGGTGAGCGCGACCGACAGCGTCAGCGCGATCATCAGCCAGAAAGCGATTCTCTTTTGCGCCTCGCGCGACATCGCCAGCCCCTGCCATCGGACGCGAATTTCGACGTCCTCAGGGGAATTTATAAGCAGGCTGGCGGGTCTATGCCAGAGAGACGGTGTGAAATTCGCGTAAACTCGCCGAGGAAAAAGAAGAGGGGAAAACCATGGCGGTTTTCCCCTCCCTCAAAGCGCGTTTTCGCCGGTCAGTCGCGATTGCCGCCGCGCGGCTTGCCACCGGAGGGCTTGCCACCGGGTTTTCCGCCCGGTTTGCCCGAATGCGACTTGAAGCCGCCCGAGCGTGCGGGCCGGTCGCCACGCGCGTCGCCGTGGGACTTGAACCCGCCCGAGCGCGGCTTGCCGCCCGGCTTTCCGCCATGCGATTTGAAGCCGCCCGAACGGGGCTTGTCGCCGCCACGGTCGTCACGGCCACCTTCGTCGCGGTCCCGGTTGAAGCGCGCCTTGTCGCCGAACTTCCCGCTGGGCTTGCCGCCGAATTTCCCGCCCGAGGAGCGGTCGTCGCGGTCGCGGTTGAAGCTGGGCTTGTCGCCACGCGGGCCACGATCCGGACGGTCGCCACGATCTTTCGAGAAACGCGGGCCCCGGTCGCCACGTTCGCCTTCATCGCGATGCGACTTAAACCCACCGGTGCGCGGCCCGTCGCGGAACGGGCGATCTTCGCGCCCGCCCTCATCGCGGTCTTTGCGGAAACGCGGCTTGTCGTCGCGGCCACCCTCGTCGCGATCGCGGTTGAAGCGCGGCTTGTCGCCACGCGGCCCGCGATCCGGGCGGTCGCCCCGGTCCTTCGAGAAGCGGGCTCCACGATCGCCACGATCACCGCGGTCGCCCTCGTCACGATGCGATTTGAAGCCGCCCGTGCGCGGCTTGCGCGGACGATCCTCACGGCCGCCTTCGTCGCGATCCTTGCGGAAGCGCGGCTTGTCATCCCGGCCGCCGTCATCGCGATCGCGCTTGAAACGCGGCTTGTCGCCCCGGTCCTTGCGGTCACCACGCTCGGGACGATCCCCACGCTCCTTGCGCTCGGGCTTGGCCTCGCCGCCTGTGGGCTTGTCGTCGAGCAACCCGCCAAGCTGGTCGCGCAGCATCCGGCGCTTCACTTCCATCACGTCGCCCGCCTTCATATCGATCAGGCGGAACGGGCCGTAGCTGATGCGGATAAGGCGGTTCACCTGAAAGCCGATCTCGGTCATCGCGCGGCGGATTTCGCGGTTGCGGCCTTCGCGGATGCCCACGGTCAGCCACGCATTCGCGCCCTGCTGACGATCGAGCGAGACTTCCATCGGCAGGAATTCCTCGCCGTCGATGGTGATGCCCTGACGCAGCGGCTCGAAGCTCTGCTCGGTCGGGCGGCCATTCACGCGCACGCGGTATTTGCGCAGCCAGCCGGTCTCGGGCAGTTCCAGACGGCGCTTGAGGCCACCGTCATTGGTCAAGAGCAGCAGGCCTTCGGAATTGAGGTCGAGACGGCCCACGTTCAGCACGCGCGGCATGCCTTCGGGCATCTCGTCGAAGATCGTGCGGCGGCCCTGTTCGTCCTTCTCGGTCGTGACCAGACCCAGCGGCTTGTAGTAAAGCCACAGCCGCGTTTCCTGCGGCGCGTCGATGGCCTTGCCGTCGATCGTGATCTTGTCGGAGGACGCCACGTCGAGCGCGGGCGAGTCGATCTGCTTGCCGTTCACCGCGACCTTGCCGGCGAGGATCATCTTCTCGGCGTCGCGGCGCGAGGCCACGCCGGAGCGCGCGATCACCTTGGCGACGCGTTCTTTCGCACCGGATTTTTCGGGGGATTTTTCGGCGGATTTCGGGGCGGAATTTTCGGGAGTGTCGGTCATGTCCGGTTCCTTCTAGGGGAGGGGGCGCGCGAGTCGCTCGGGCGCGAAAGATCGCGATCTACACCTTTCTGCTGCGCGTGGGAAGCGTCTTGATAAGCGCGGATTTGCAAGCGATGAAGAGCCATGGAATTCCGGTCTTTCATGCAACAGGCGCTCGCAGAGGCGCGCGAGGCGGCCAAGCGCGGCGAGGTGCCCGTGGGCGCGGTCGTCGTCTCCCCTGACGGTAGCGTGGTGGCCGCGGCTGGCAACCGCACCCGCGAGCTGGGCGATCCGACCGCCCATGCGGAGATCCTCGCGATGCGCGAGGCCTGTGCGCAGATCGGCTCGGAGCGGCTTCCGGGCTATGACCTCTACGTCACGCTCGAGCCATGCCCGATGTGCGCCTCGGCTATCTCTCAGGCCCGGATCGCGCGGCTCTACTATGGCGCGGCCGATCCGAAATCGGGCGGCGTGGCGCAGGGGCCGCGCGTCTTCTCGCATCCGCAAAGCCATCATGTGCCGGAAATCTACGACGGTATCGGGGCGGCGGAGGCCGAGGCGCTTTTGAAGGATTTCTTCGCCGCGCGCCGCTAGATCCGCGCCCGTCTGGACGGATTGCCTTTCCTGTGGCATATCAATCGCATCGCAGGCCCCGAGGGTCGCGATCCCCGACATCGGTATCAGTCAGAAGGAGCGGGCATGCGTCCGGCACTGCGTCTGCGCGAAGGTGGCCTTGCGGCCTATCAGCAAGAAATGAAATGGATCGCGCTGGGGCTCGGTATCGCCTCGACCATCGCCATCGTGCAGGACTGGTATCCGCTCAATCTCTTTCTCAGCCTGCCGTTCTGCCTGATCTGGGCCTATCACGCCTGGCTCCATACCGAGCGTCAGCTGAAATATCTCAACATCATGTTCACCGGCTTCTACTTTTACGGGATCGCGCGCTATTTCCTTGTGTCGCAGGGTCAGGGCTGAGGCGCGGGTCTTGTAACCCCGTCGGCCAGCGGGGATAGTCGCGCAAGACATTCGGGGATGATTTCATGAGCGACCAGAACGACAAGATACTCGAGCAGGCCCGCCAGTTCATCGAGGCGATCCCGCATTCCCGCGCGCTGGGGATGCAGATGGACGAGATCCGCCCCGGCTGCGCGACCCTGTCGATGCCCTATGACACGCGCTTCGTGGGCGATCCGCGCACCGGCGTGATCCATGGCGGCGCGGTCTCGGCGCTGATGGATACCTGCGCAGGCGCAGCCGTAATGAGCCATCCGCAGGCCGGGGCCTCCACCGCGACGCTTGATCTGCGCATCGATTACATGCGCCCCGCGACGCCCGGCCAGCGGATCACCGCGCGGGCAGAATGCTACCACGTCACCCGCTCGGTGGCCTTCGTACGCGCCACCACCCATGACGAGGATGCCGAGCGTCCCGTGGCGACCGCGACCGGCGCCTTCACCGTCTCGCGCCCCGAAAAACCCAAATCGGAGGGGCAAGCATGAGCCGTCCCAAGCCCGAACCCGTCCAGCAGGTCAAGCAGCGCCGCGACGGCGCGCTCAAGATGCTCGTCGAGGGCATTCCCTATGCGCAGTTTCTCGGCATCGGTTTCGACCGGCGCGGCGACGAGCTGACCGGCGTTCTGTCCTATGACGACAAGCTGATCGGCAACCCGATGCTGCCCGCGATCCATGGCGGGGTGACGGCGGCCTTTCTCGAAGTCACCGCGATCATCGAACTGAGCTGGTCTTACCTGTGGGACGATATCGAGGCGGGGCGGATCGATTTCGACGCGCTCACGCCGGAGAGCCTGCCGCGGCTGCCCAAGACGATCGATTTCACCGTGGATTACCTGCGCTCCGGCCTGCCGCGCGACGCCTATGCGCGGGCGCGCGTCAACCGCTCGGGGCGGCGTTACGCCAGCGTCCATGTCGAGGCATGGCAGGACAACCGGACCCGGATCTTCGCCCAAGCGACCGGCCATTTCCTGATGCCCGCGCGGGATCTGCCCTCTAGCAATGGCTGAGATCACCCATGCGCGGGTCCTGAAGATCGCGCTGCCCATCGTCCTCTCGAACGCCACGATCCCGATCCTCGGCGCGGTCGACACGGCCGTCGTCGGCCAGATCGGCCTGCCTGCGCCGATCGGGGCGGTGGGGATCGGGGCGGTGATCCTCTCCTCGCTCTATTGGATCTTCGGCTTCCTACGGATGGGCACGACCGGACTGGTCAGCCAGGCACACGGGACGGGCGATACCGGCGAGGTCTCCGCCGGGCTGATGCGCGCGCTGATCATTGCGGGCATCGCCGGGCTGAGCCTGATCGTGCTGCAGCTTCCGCTGTTCTGGGCCGCTTTCCAACTGGCCCCGGCGAGCGACGAGGTCGAGCGTCTTGCCCGCGATTACCTGCAGATCCGCATCTGGGGCGCGCCGCTCACGATCTCGCTCTACGCCTTCACCGGCTGGCTGATCGCGCTGGAGCGGACCCGCGGTGTCCTCTTGCTGCAAGTGACGATGAACGCGCTGAACGTGGGGCTGGACCTTCTCTTCGTGCTGGGCCTCGGCTGGGGCGTGCAAGGCGTCGCCGGCGCCACGCTGATCTCTGAGATTAGCGGCGTGGTGCTGGCGCTGTGGCTGTGCCGCGCGGCCTTCGCAGGCGGCTTGTGGCGCGCGCGCGCAATCTTCGACCGGGTGAAACTGGCGACGATGGCGCGGGTGAATACCGACATCATGCTGCGCTCGATCCTGCTGCAGGCGAGCTTCACCTCCTTCCTCTTCCTCGGCGCGGGGCAGGGCGATGTGACGCTCGCGGCCAATCAGGTGCTGCTGCAATTCCTGCAGATCACCGCCTTCGCGCTGGACGGGTTCGCCTTCTCCGCCGAGAGCCTCGTGGGTCAGGCCGTGGGCGCGCATTCGGCGGCGCGGCTGCGCCGGGCGAGCATCGTGTCCTCGCAATGGGGGATCGGCGGCGCGCTCGCGCTGGGCGCGGTCTTCCTGCTCGCGGGGCCTGCGATCATCGACCTGATGACCACCGCCCCGAATGTCCGCATCGAGGCGCGCGACTACCTGATCTGGATCGCCGCCGCGCCGCTGATCGGTGGGCCGGCCTGGATGCTCGACGGCATCTTCATCGGCGCGACCCTGACGCGCGAGATGCGCAACGCGATGGTGATCTCGGTCGCGATCTACACGGCCGCGCTTTTCGTGCTGATCCCGCTTTTCGGCAATCACGGGCTCTGGGCGGGGCTGATGATCCTCAACGCCACGCGCGGCCTGACGATGGCGCGGCTCTATCCAAGGGCCGAGGCGAAAGCGACAGCCGGGTAGGGGCGCGGCCCCTCTGTCTGCACCCCGCTTCTCCCTTCGCCTTGGGAGAAATATCCCGGGGGTGAGGGCGAAGCCCGAGGGGGCAGCGCCCCCTTAGACCGTATCCAGGTAAAGCTCGGTCTGTTCCTGATCCGACAGCTCGGCCATGTAATGCAGCTCCTGCCGCTTGGTCATGGCGAAGTTGGTGATCAGGTCGCGGTCGAAGATACGCGGCATGATCTCGCAATTCTGGAAGGCGTCTATCGCCGCTTCCCAGTCGGTCGGCATCTGCGGCAGGTCGAGCGCATAGGCGTTGCCCTTGATCGGCGCGGGCGCTTCCATCTTGTCCTCGATCCCGATCAGGGCCGCGCCGAGGATCGCCGCGATCATCAGGTAGGGGTTCACGTCGCCGCCCGCCACGCGATGCTCGATCCGGCGCGCCTGCGGGCCCGAGGCCGGGATGCGCAGTGCCGCGGTGCGGTTCTCATAGGCCCAGGCGATGCCGGTCGGGGCATGCGCATCGGGCACGAGCCGATCATAGCTGTTCTCATGCGGCGCGAAGATCAGGCCCGAGCCCGCCATCGCGGCGAGACACCCGGCCACCGCGTGGCGCATCTGGTCCGAGCCTTGCGGCGTGCCGTCGTTGAAGATGTTGTTGCCCTCGGCATCGAGCACCGAGAAATGCATATGCATCCCGTTGCCGGGCCATTCGTCGTATGGCTTGGCCATGAAGGACGCGGCGAAACCATGCGCGCGCGCCAGCCCCTTTACCAGCATCTTGAACAGCCAGCTATCATCTGCGGCCTTCAGCGGGTCGGGCTGATGCGAAAGGTTGATCTCGAACTGCCCGGGACCCGCTTCGGAGATCGCGGTATCGGCGGGAATATCCATCGCCTCGCAGGCGTCGTAGAGCTGGCTGAAGAAGATGTCGAACGCGTCGAGCGCGCGCAAGCTGAGGACCTCGCCGCCGGTGCGGCGCTTGCCAGAGCGAGGGCTGGGCGGCACGCGTAGCGTCTTGCCGCTGTCGTCGATCAAGAAGAATTCCAGCTCGGTTGCGACCACCGGGGTCAGCCCCAGCGCCTTGTAGCGTTCCACCACGCGCGCGAGCGCCTGCCGCGGATCGCCCGCATAGGGCTTGCCGTCCATATGGAACATCCAGATCGGCAGCAGCGCGGTCGGCGCGGAGAGCCACGGCATCGGCAGGAAGCCCCGCTCGGTCGGCATCAGAAGCCCGTCGGCATCGCCGGATTCGAACACGAGCGGGCTGTCTTCGACATCCTCGCCCCAGATGTCGAGATTCATCACCGAATAGGGGAAACGCGTCCCTTCGGTGAAGACCTTATCGGCGAAGCGGGCTGGCAGGCGCTTGCCGCGCGCCACCCCGTTGAGATCGGCCGCCGCCACGCGGATCGTGCGAACGTCGGGATGGTCGTGCAGCCAGTTCATGTGTCACCTGATAATCTGCGGCCTGAACCGGAAGCGCTTGCGGCTTTCCTGCGGCAGATGGCGGTTCAGGCGGCGGTTGATCACCCCGAAGACCGCGATGACGCAGAGCGTGAGCAGGATGAAGTAGAACGCCGCGATCGGGTAGGGGATGAAGGGGTTGAAGGTCTTGTCCGCGAAATATTTCGCGTAATAGAGCGCGTCGCCCTCCTGTCGGAACGCCGGGAAGCCCGAGAAGAACACGAGCGTGGTGGCGTGGAACAGGAAGATCGCCTCGTTGGTGTAGGACGGCCAGCCGAGCCGGAGCATCGTGGGCCATGTCACGCGCCGGAACTTGGTCCAGCCGGTCATGCCGTAGGCGTCGGCGGCTTCCATGTCGCCCTTGGGCACCGAGCGCAGCGCGCCGTAGAAGATCTCGGCGGCATAGGCGGAGGTGTTGAAGAACAGCACGATCAACGCGCCTGCCCAGGCCCGCGTGATCCAATCCGTCGCGACCGTGATCCCGAGGATCGGGAAGCCCGCGCGGGGCAGCATCGCGAAGGCCTCGTAGGCGAGGAAGAACTGGATGAAGAGCGGCGAGCCGCGGAAGACGAAGATGAACCAGTCCGCCGGTTTTCGGAAGATCGCGCGATCGGAGTTCTTCGCGACCGCCAGCGTCGTGGCGAGGAAGAACCCTGCCAGCAGCGCGAGGATGCCGAAATAGAGGTTCCAGATCATCCCCGAGCCGATCAGGGTGAACTGCTGGCACATGGTGAAATCGGAGCGCGGCAGCAGCCGCTCGCCGATGCCGACGGAGCGCAGCCCGTAATCCGCGATGGTCTGAATGCAGCTCATGCGTCCGCCTTTCTCAGCGCTTCCCCGGCAGCCGTGGCCTGCCCGAAGGCGAGGCGGCGATTGATGCGGGCCAGCACGATCTCGGAGAGCTTGGTCATCACCAGATAGAAGACCAGCAGCACGAGGAAGTAATAGAGACGCCAGTCGGGATGGGGATAGGCGTAGATGCTCGATTTCGTGGCGCCCAGCTCGCGCGCCCAATAGACGATATCCTCGATGCCCAGCAGGAACAGCAGCGGCGTCGCCTTGATCAGGATCATCCACAGGTTCGACAGGCCGGGGATCGCATAGGCCCACATCTGCGGGATCAGCACGCGGCGGTTCACCTGCGCGCGGGTCATGCCATAGGCTTCGGCGGTCTCCAGCTGCGCGCGCGGCACCGCCTGCATCGCGCCGAACAGTACGTTGGCGGCGAAGGCGCCATAGACGATGGAGAAGGCCACCACGGCCAGCGCGAAGCCATAGGCCTCGTGATAGAATTGCGGGGCCGTGCCGAGCGGGATTTTCGCGGAGGCACAGACGTGGAATTCGTTGCCCGTCCAGGCCGGGCCGGGATCGGGGCAGACCGCGCGTGACTTCAGGTATTCAAGGCCCTGGTCCATCGCGATCGGTACGAAAAGGAAGAAGATGATATCGGGCACACCGCGCACCATCGCGATGTAGCCGCGTCCGAGAAGCCGCAGCGGGGCGGCGCTCGACCGGGCGGCCAAGGCCCCGCCGAAGCCGAAGATCAGCGCCACCGGCGCGGTCACGGCCAGCAGGATCAGCACGATGCCGAACGAGCCATAGAACATGATCTGCTTACCTGTGGTCAGGTAGCAGAGCAGCCAGCCAAGCCCGTGAAGGGCAGAGGGATCGGAACAGCTTTCGAACATCGGACTTTCGGTCGGGACCGGAGCGGCTCATGCCGCCCCGGCCTCGTTTTCTGGATCAGTTCTTGAAGGTCATGGCGTCGTCGCCGAAATACTTCTTGAGCAGTTCGTTGAGCGTGCCATCGGCTTTCAGCTTGGAAATGCCGTCGTTGAACTTGGCCTTCAGCTCGGTGTCGGACTTGCGCAGGCCGATGCCGATACCTTTGCCGAGCTGCACGTCGTCGCCCACGAATTCCAGGTTGTCCTGGCCCGCGAAGGGCTTGAGCGCGTCCTTGTCGGCGAAGACCGCGTCGGCCTCGCCGTTCTTCACGGCCGCGATCGTGTCGTCGAGCGTCGCGTATTCGGCCAGCGTCGCACCGGTTTCAGCGACGTGGGCCGCCTGAATGGTGCCGGTCTGCGCCGCGATCACGCCGCCCTTGAGGTCCGCGCCCGGGTCCATCGCCATGTAGGACGAGGCTGCCGGCGGGTAATAGGCCTGGGTGAAGTCGATGGTCTTCTCACGCTCAGCGGTGATCGACATGCCGGCCATGATCGTGTCGTAGTTGCCCGAGAGCAGGTTCGGGATGATCGAATCCCAGTCATTGGTGACCCAGGTGCAGTCAAGGCTCTCCATCTCGCACAGCTTGTCGCCGAGCTCGCGCTCGAAGCCCGCGACTTCACCGTTATCGTCGATGAAGTTGTAGGGAGGGTAGGCGCCCTCGGTGCCCATGCGAACGGTCTGTGCCGCAGCGACGCCGGCCGAGAGGCCGAGAATGGCAGCGGTCAGGATCAATTTTTTCATCTTGGTTCCCCGTTGTTTGTTCTTGGGTTGGTTCACGCCGGCGCGGTGGCCGACAGGAATTGTTGCAGGCGCGTCGATTTCGGCGCGCCGAACAGAGCCTCTGGCGGGCCCTCTTCCTCGATCTTGCCCTGATGCAGGAAGACGACGTGGTCGGAGACGTCACGCGCCAGCCGCATATCGTGGGTGACGAGGATCATGGTGCGGTGTTCGGCGGCGAGGTCCTTGATGACCTTCACCACCTCTTGCTGCAATTCCGGGTCGAGCGCCGAGGTGGGCTCGTCGAAGAGAAGCGCCTTGGGCTCCATGCACAGCGCCCGCGCGATCGCCGCGCGCTGCTGCTGGCCGCCCGAGAGCTGCGCGGGCCAGGCGTCGCATTTGTCGCCGATGCCGACCTTGTCGAGCAATTGGCGCGCGAGCGGTTCGACCTCTGCCTTGTCGCGGCCCAGCACCGTCACCGGCGCTTCCATCACGTTCTGCAGGATCGTCATGTGGGCCCAGAGATTGAACTGCTGGAACACCATCGACAGGTTGGTGCGAAACCGGGTGACCTGCGCGCGGTCGGCAGGGCGGCGGTTCAGCCCCTCGCCACGCCAATGCACAGACTCGCCCTCGAAGATCACATCGCCCTTCTGGCTGTCTTCAAGCAGGTTGCAGCATCGCAAGAGGGTCGATTTGCCCGAGCCGGAGGAGCCGATCAACGACACCACATGGCCGCGTGGCGCGGTGATCGAGACGCCTTTTAGCACCTCGAGCGAGCCGTAGCTCTTGTAAAGGTCACGGATTTCGATGACGGGCGCGTCTTGGGGCGCAGGCTCGTTTCGGGTCACGCAGGCAGCTTCTCTTTGTCCATCCGGTCAATCTGGCGCGATTTGACCGGTGAATGCAACTGCGTCTATCCGCTTGACGAAGGGGAAGGGGCCGAAATCACGAGCATCTGAGGAAAAAACAGGCGCGAAGCGGTCGCGCCCCGCGCAGCATTACCCGCCTAACTCAGTCGCGGCGGGCTTCGACTCGTTGCCTTGCGACCGCCGAATCGACGTCGTTGACGCCCAGGAGCTTCGCCGCGAGCCGGATCAACGCATCCTCATGGGCATCGCGCACGCCGTCGGCCAGCGCCACGTCCCACAGTGCCTCGATCACGCCGGTGCGGTCCTCATAGGCGACCTTGTCTTTCAGCGCGCGGGTGAAGCGGACCGTGTCGGGCGCGCCCGCCTCGACCTCTTCGGCGCGTTTGCGCATCTCCGTCGCCTCGAAGCCCGAGAGACCGTTGCGCTGCGCGAGAACCCGGTCGATCCGGGTTTTCTCCTCTTCGGTATAGTTTTCATCCGACCGCGCGAGCCGCACCAGAAGTGCGCCAAGCGCCAATTCGCGATCTTCCCCCTCCATCGGATCGGGGGCGGGATCGTTGAGCATATCGAAGAGGCGTCCAAACATAGGCATAGAGATAAGCGATGCGCGGCGCAGGGCAAGTCACGGATGCGAAAGCCCGGCGCGCGTGCCTCGCTTTTAGCCGACTTTCACGACCATCTTGCCGAAATTGCGGCCCTCCAGCAGGTCGTAGAGCCCCTGCGGCGCGGCCTCGAGGCCTTCCACCACCTGCTCCTTGTACTGAACCTTGCCCTCTTTCAGCCAACCGGTCATCGCCTCGGAGAATTCCTGATAAAGCTCGATCGGGAAGCTGTCGAAGATGATGAAGCCCTGCACCTTCACCTTCATGCGCAGGATCGTCGAAAGGATCTGCGGGCCGTGATCGGGCCCCTCGGGCAGGCCTTGCAGGTTATACCACGCGACCATGCCGCAGACCGGCATCCGCGCGAAGGGGTTGAGAAGCGGCAGCACCCCGTAGAGCACCTTGCCACCGACATTCTCGAAATAGACGTCGATCCCGTCGGGGCAGGCTGCGGCCAATTGCTCGGCGAAATCCTCGGCGCGGTGGTCGATGCAGGCGTCGAACCCCAGCGTGTCGGTGACATGGGCGCATTTCTCGGCCCCGCCCGCGACGCCGACGACGCGGCAGCCCTTGATCTTGGCGAACTGGCCGACCGTCGCGCCCACCGGCCCGGAGGCGGCGGCAACGACGACCGTCTCGCCCGGCTTCGGCTCGCCGATCTTCAGCAGGCCCGCGTAGGCCGTGTAGCCCGGCATCCCGAGGATGCCCAAGGCCCAGCTCGGGTTCTCCGGCTCCGGCCCGAGATTGAGAACCTGCGTGCCATCCGAGACGAAGAAGTCCTGCCAGCCCGAGGGCGAAAGCACATAGTCGCCCTTCGAGAAGCCCGCGACATCGCTCTCCATGACCTCGGCCACGACCTGACCGGTCATCACGCCGCCGATCTCGACCGGGGTCGCGTAGGATTTCGCATCCGACATCCGCCCGCGCATATAGGGGTCGAGCGACAGATAGACGGTGCGCAGCAGCATCTCGCCCTTGCCCGCCTGCGGCACGGCCTCGGTCTCGAGCTTCAGCGTGTTCTCGTTCGGCGCGCCTTTCGGGCGTTCGGCGAGGATGATCTTGCGGTTGGTGTCGGTGGTCTGTGCCATGAAAGCCTCCTGTTTGAGAGGTCAGCTAGCACGCGGTTCGCGCGGGGAAAGGGGGCCAGCCCCCTCGGACGCAGCCCTCACCCCTGGGATATTTCGGCAAGAGCGAAGACAAGCACGGGCCGCCCCTTCGCTCTTGAGAAATATCCCGGGGTGAATGCCGTAAGGCAGAGGGGCAGCGCCCCTTAGCTGCGGGCCGCTTTCTCGGCGATGCCGGACGTCCCTTCGCGGCGCTCCAGTTCGGCCAGCACATCGGCCAGCTTCACGTCGCGCGCCGCCAGCATCACCAAGAGGTGATAGAGCACATCCGCCGCCTCATAGGTCAGGTTCTCGCGGTCGTTCTTCGCCGCGGCGATGATCGCTTCCACCGCTTCCTCACCGAATTTCTCGGCGCATTTCTCCGGGCCCTTGGCCAGCAGTTTCGCGGTCCACGAGGTGTCGGGATCGGCGCCCTTGCGGCTCTCTATGGTCGCGGCGAGTTGGTCCAGAATGCTCATTGCAGCCTCATCGGAATGCCCGCGGCGGCCATGTGCTCCTTGGCCTCGCGGATCGTGTATTCGCCGAAGTGGAAGATCGAGGCGGCGAGCACGGCCGAGGCCCCGCCTTTCGTCACGCCTTCCACCAGATGATCGAGATTGCCGACGCCGCCCGACGCGATCACCGGCACGTCCACCGCGTCCGAGATCGCCTTCGTCAGCTCCAGATTGAAGCCCGAACGCGTGCCGTCGCGATCCATCGAGGTCAGCAGGATTTCTCCCGCGCCCTTCGCGGTCACGGTGCGGGCGAATTCCACCGCGTCGATCCCGGTCGGTTTGCGTCCGCCATGGGTGAAGATCTCCCAGCGGCCCGGCTCCACGGTCTTGGCGTCGATCGCACAGACGATGCACTGGCTGCCGAACCGGTCGGCGGCCTCGGTGATGACGTTCGGATCGGCCACGGCGGCGGAGTTGAAGGAGACCTTGTCGGCCCCGGCCAGCAGCAGCGCGCGCACGTCGTCATGGGTGCGCACACCGCCGCCCACGGTGAGCGGCATGAAACATTGCTCGGCTGTGCGGGTCACCAGATCGAACATGGTGCCGCGGTTCTCATGCGTCGCGTGGATATCGAGGAAACACAGCTCGTCGGCGCCCGCCGCGTCATAGGCCTTGGCAGCCTCGACCGGGTCGCCCGCGTCGATCAGGTTCACGAAATTGACGCCTTTCACGACGCGGCCATCGGCGACGTCGAGACAGGGAATGATGCGGGTCTTCAGCATGGGCGGCGCTCCTTTGGCGCTTTCATAACGCGCAGGTGCCGCGAGGCAAAGGGGCAGAGTGCTCAGACCGGCTCGACCGGGCAATGCGGCAGGAGGCGGCGCACCATCGCGGCCGAGCAGAGATCGGTGGCGGGCGTGGTCACGGCCGCCGCTGCGCCCGCGGCGCCGTGCTGCAACGCCTCGCGGAAGGTCTTGCCGCGGGAAAGCGCCAGCGTGAAGGCCCCCACGAAACTGTCGCCCGCGCCCACTTTCGACACGACGTCGACCTTCGGGGCCACGGCGAACCAGCGCGCGTCCTTGGTGGCCAACACATTACCGTCCGAGCCGCGCGCGACGATCACCGCATGCGCCAGCCCGCGCCGCACGAGGTCTTGCGCGAAATCGGCGCTGTCGCTGCGCTCGTGCAGTGTGCGGCCCGCGAGTTCCTCGGCCTCCAGCTCGTCCATCCGCAGCACGTCGGCGGGTTGCGCCTTGCGTTCCATCAGCTGGTGCAGCGCCTCGCCGGACGTGTCGAGGAAAAGCCGCGCCTTGGTGCGCGCCATCTTCGTCGCCAGCCGTGCGGGGAAATCTTCGGGGACGCCTGGCGGCTGCGAGCCCGACAGAACCACGATCCCACCTTCAGGTGCGGCGCGCGCGATCCGGCTGAGCGCCTTGGCGACATCGCGTGCGCCCCAGTCCGGCCCCGGCATAACGAAGCGATATTGCGCGCCCGTGCTCTGGTCGGTGGCGGTCAGGCTCATCCGCGTCTCGCCCGGCGCGGGGAAGGGGAAGACGGCGATCCCGGCCTCGGCCAGAAGCCGCATCACCCGGTCGCCGGTGGTCCCTCCAAGGGCCACGAAAGCCGTGGAATTGCCCCCCAGAGCGGCGATCGCGCGGCTGACATTCAACCCGCCGCCGCCCGGATCCGTGAGCGGCCGCGTGCAGCGCAGCTTGCGCTCGGGGGCGACCTCGGGGGTCTCGATCGACAGATCGACCGTCGGGTTGAGCGTGATCGTGAGGATCGAGGTCATCGCGTCTCCTTTTGGCCCAGAGCCCGACTTTGCGGCGCGGAGCTCGCGGCTGTCAACGCAGTGTTAAGGGATGGTGCGCTATGACCGCTCCCGTGCTGTTTCAAAGGAGTGTGAGGATGGTCCCGGGTGCCGATGATCCGCGATGGAAGCGGGTTTTGACGAGTCAGAGCGATTTGAGTGCCGCGTCGCTGGCGACGAAGATTTTGATTGCGCGCCTGCGGCGCGAGGTGGCCGCGCGCCCGGCCTCGCTTGGCGACAAGATCGCGGAGCTGCGTGAGTTCGTGACGAAAAATGCGTTTGCCGCCGGCGATGTCGCGGCGTTCTAGGCTCGAGAGGGGATCCGGAATGAAAAATGAGTTGTTGAGCGTGGCCGAGGCCGCCGCGCGGATCGAGGCGGGTGACGTCATGGTCGTGGCGGGGGACGAGGCGCTTCTGGCGCAGCTCCCGCGCGGCAAATGGATCGGCGGCACCACCGTTTATTTCGTCACCGAAGAGGGCGGGGCGGTGGTGCGCGACAAGCTGTTCTGCACCCGGTTCGAGCGGGCGACGGGCGCGGTGCCGCGTTGGATCGGCGTGGGCGATCTGCCGAAGATTTCCGAAGGCTATGCCGAAAATGGCTTCACCATGATCATGATCCCTGCCTTCTCGGTGGCGCATTCCGATTTCGCGGTGGAGGGGCAGGGCTATCCCGGTCTCTTCGATCAGCCGCTTGCGGGCTGGATCACCGGGGTGCATCTCGATGAGCTGGGCAAACGCGCGCCGAAGGTGTTCGACGGCGCGACGGGGGTGGCGCATGACGAGGGGGCGGTGCTGCTGCATGTCGCGCTGCCCGATGGCGTCGCGGCCGATCTCGACATCCTCAATATCTTCGCTCAGGGCGAGGCCGAGGCGCTGACCTTCACCTTCCCGAAGGCGGGGTTCGAAGCCGAGACGGTGATGGTCGAGGGGCAAGAGGTCAATCTCGCCCGCTACATCGCCGAGCATGAGCTCGACACGCGCCTGCCTCTGGTCGCAAATTACGCAGGCACGCTCGTCAATGTCTCGATCCAGGAGATCGATGCCGAGGCAGGGAAGGTCAAATTCTACGCCCCCGTCGTCGAAGGGGTCGAATACCGTCTGGCGCAGGCGCTGGGCTCCTACGCGCAGGCCTTCGCTGAAGGCGCGGGGGGCAAAGGCGCCAACGAATATTCGTGCAACTGTATCCTGAACTATCTCTACGGCGAGCTGGAAGGACAGCGGACCGGCGGCTTCACCGGCCCCGTCACGTTCGGCGAGATCGCCTATATCCTGCTCAACCAGACCCTCGTGCGCATGGAGTTGCATGAGGGCGACGCCGCCGCCTGATGGGCGGGGCGCAGCCAGCCGTGGCCCGTAGAGGCGTGCCCTTTCTGAGTGGGATGACATAAGAAAAGCGCGCGCCGGTCGGGCGCGCGCCTGAAATTCGCCGTGCGAGTTGGACCCGCACCTATCGCGGATCAGACGTTGAGCTGATAGGTGATCGGATGGAAGTGGAAGCCGGTGTCCAGCGCCTCGAGATGGCCGACCCCGGGGAAGGGCATGTGATAGCCGATGAAGGCCAGCTTGTCGGCGGCGACACGGCCCAGAAGCTCCTTGCGGGTCTTCGCGGCCATCTCCTTGTCCATGTCGTATTTCACTTCCCAATCGGGACGCTGAAGCGACCAGACATAGTGGTTCGAGGTATCGGCGGCGAGCATCAGCCCCTTGCCTCCCGACTCCACCATAAAGGCCATATGACCCGGCGTGTGGCCGAACGCCTCGACCGCCGAGATGCCGGAGACGACCGAATCGCCGCCCTTGAGATAGCTCATCTTCTCGGCCAGCGGACGGACCTTGGCCTCGAACGTGTCGTTGCCCGCATTCGACCAGTGGTCGAATTCTTTCTGCCCAGTGATATAGGCGGCATTGGCGAAGGTCTCTCCGCCATCGCCCATCAGCCCGCCGATATGGTCGCCATGCATATGGGTGATCACGACATGGGTGATGTCCTCGGGCGCGTGTCCGGCGGCGGAAAGCGCCGAGGTGATGCCATCTGGCGACAGGCCGGTGTCGAAGAGGATCTTCTCCGAGCCGGTCTCGATCAGCGTCGGAGTAAAGAAATTCAACGACTTGTCGGCGGGGATGTAGGCGGCTTCCGAGACGGCCGCGAAATCCTCGGGGCTGGCATTCATGCCGAAGATCGTTTGCGGGTTTTCCAGCTCGCGCGATCCGGCGAGCAGCGTGGTGATCGTCAGATCGCCCATCTGCATCCGACGATAGCGCGGGATCGCGGGTGGGGCTTCGTTCGAGCTTTGCGCGGCGGCGCCGGTCCCGGTCAGAAGCGCGGGGGCGGCGGGCAGGAAAGCGGCGGTTTTCAGGGCAGTACGGCGGGTCATGAAGGTCCTGGTCATCGGGTCTCTCCCTCTCGATGGTTGATCTTCGCAGGTCGAAGTCTAGCGCATCGCGCCGCTTCCACTAAGTCGTGAACGTTGCGTGAGCCGCTTCGGTTCACTCCCACCAGCGATCGATCGACGAAATATCCGCGTCGGACCATCCAAGGTGATGCGCCAGTTCATGCACGAAAATATGGGTGACGAGGGCGCCCAAGGGTTCGTTTCCGCGCGAGACCCACTCGTCGAGGATCGGGCGGCGGAAGAGCCAGATCACATCCGTGTGCCCACCGGGGTCCATCACCGATTTCTCGGTCAGCGGGATGCCGTCATAGAGCCCGGTCAGCTCGAATGGGTCCTCGATACCGAGATCGGCGAGCATCGCCTCGGAGGCAAAGTCTTCCACCCGGATGGCGACGCCCTGCGCGGCGCGGGCGAATTCGGGCGGAAGCGCCGCGCACGCGGCCTCGGCCAGCGCTTCGATCTCCTCGATGCCCGGCGCCATGACCTCCGCCCAGTCGTAACGCTCGCTCATCGCCCCCTCCAAGCCGCTCTGCACGCGCCGCATAGCCCCTCATATGGACAAACGGGCCGCCTTGTGAAAGAGCAGGCGCCAACAGGAGTTTGCCCAGATGACCACCGTTACCCGTTTCGCCCCGTCGCCCACCGGCTATATCCATGTCGGCAACCTGCGCACCGCGCTGATGAACTACCTGATCGCCCGCAAGACCGGCGGTCAATTCATCCTGCGCCTCGACGATACCGATCAGGAGCGCTCGAAGCAGGAATATATCGACGCGCTGAAGCAGGATCTCGAATGGCTCGGCATCGAATGGGACCGGGAGGAGCGCCAGTCGCTGCGTCTCGACCGCTATGCCGAGGTGGCCGAGCAGCTGAAGGCCGACGGTAAGCTTTATGAATGTTTCGAGAGCCCGACCGAGCTGGACCTCAAGCGCAAGAAACAGCTGAACATGGGTAAACCGCCGGTCTATGACCGCGCGTCGATGCATCTGTCGGATGCCGAAAAAGACGCGATGCGTGCGGAGGGCAAGGAAGGTTACTGGCGCTTCAAGCTGGAACTCGAACGGATCGAGTGGAAAGACGGCATCCTCGGCGATCTGTCGATCGACGCGGCGAGCGTGTCCGATCCGGTGCTGATCAAGGCTTCGGGGCAGGTGCTTTATACCTTCGCCTCGCCGGTCGATGACGCGGATATGGGCATCACCCACATCGTGCGCGGCGGCGACCACGTCACCAATACCGCGACGCAGATCCAGATCATCGAGGCGATCGGCGGCAAGGTGCCTAGCTTCGCGCACCATTCGCTGCTGACCGGCCCTCAGGGTGAGGAGCTGTCGAAGCGTCTTGGCGCGCTGTCGATCCGCGATCTGCGTGCCGAAGGCATTGCCCCCGAGGCGCTCTTGTCGATGATGGCGCGTCTGGGCTCGAGCCAGCCGATCGAGCTGAAGATGTCGATCGACGAGCTGGCCGACGGGTTCGATCTGAACCATTTCGGCTCGGCGCCGACGAAATTCGACCCGGCGGACCTGATCCCGCTGACCCGCGCGCGTAACCAGCACCTGCCGTTCTCGGCAGTGGCCGACCGGATCGCGGCGCTGGGCATCCCCGAGGATCAGCGCGAGCGTTTCTGGAAGGTCGCTTCGCAGAATATCGACAAGCTCGACGATCTGAAGGGCTGGGCCGATCTGTGTCTGAACGGCGCGGAGCCGTCGATCGACGAGGAAGATCGCGACTTCATCGCGCAGGCCATGACGATGCTGCCCGCGCCGCCCTATTCCGACACCACGTGGAAGGACTGGACCTCGGAGGTGAAGGAAGCGACCGGGCGCAAGGGCAAGGGGCTGTTCATGCCGCTGCGCAAGGCCGTGACCGGCATGGCGCACGGGCCCGATATGGGCGAGCTGATGCCGCTTCTGCACAAGGTTCCGGCGCGCGGCTGACGGCTCCGCCGCAGGCCTGCACAACCAATTCGAGAGGCGCGAGGGGTGAACCCCTCGCGCTTTTTGTTTGGGCAATTCGCGACCTCGTGAGGTCGTTTTCGGCGGTAAAGCGGCGCTTTTGGCGATTGGGGCTTGTCAGTTGCGCGCGGGCTCAGGTAATCGGGAGAAGTCGGATACGGGAGAATCCGGGGGAAACCTCGGTGCCGAAGGAGCAACCGCCCCGGTAAACTCTCAGGCAAAAGGACCGTGCCCGACCAAGGACTCTGGAGAGTGATGCGGCGTGCAATCGCGGCATCCGCCGAAGGGATAACGATCTCAGGCGTCTGCATCGCAGGCACGGACAGAGGGGGCATCGGGCGAGCCGGAAGGCTCATGAATCGATGCCGGATCATCCGGCTGAAGGGGAGGCCGCGATGAGCGAGTTGAAACGCACACCGCTATACGATCTGCATGTGGAACTCGGCGCCAAGATGGTGCCGTTCGCGGGCTACGAGATGCCCGTGCAATATCCGCTGGGCGTAATGAAGGAACACCTGCACACCCGCGCCAAGGCGGGGCTGTTCGATGTCAGCCACATGGGGCAGGTGATCGTGCCGGGCGAAGGCGCTGCCGAGGCGTTCGAGGCGCTGGTGCCGGTGAGCCTGATGGGGCTGAAAGAGGGCCGTCAGCGCTATGCGATGTTCACCGATGAGAATGGCGGCATTCTCGATGACCTGATGGTGGCGAACCGTGGCGATCATCTCTTCGTCGTCGTGAACGCGGCCTGCAAGGAAGACGACATTGCGCACATGCGGGCGCATTTGGAAACGGTCGAGGAACTCACCGACCGCGCGCTGCTTGCGCTGCAAGGGCCCGCCGCGGAGGGCGTTCTTGAGGCGTTGGTGCCCGGCACCGCCAAGATGCGCTTCATGGATGTGGGCGTCTATCACTGGAACGGGACGGAGCTTTGGATTTCGCGCTCGGGCTATACCGGCGAGGATGGCTACGAGATTTCCGTGCCCGCGGACCGCGCGGTGGAACTTGCCCGCAAACTGCTCGCCGATGAGGCGGTTGAGCCGATCGGTCTGGGCGCGCGCGACAGCCTGCGGCTCGAAGCGGGGCTTTGCCTCTACGGCCACGATATCGACACCACCACGACCCCGGTCGAGGGCAACATCGCCTGGGCGATCCAGAAGGTGCGCCGCAAGGGTGGGGAGCGCGAAGGCGGCTTCCCCGGCGCGGATCGCATCCTGAGCGAATTGGAAAACGGCCCGAGCCGCCTGCGCCTCGGCCTGCGCCCCGAGGGCCGCGCGCCGATGCGCGAGGGCGTCGAGATTTTCGCCGAGGCCGAGGGCGGTCAGCCTATCGGCCGCGTGACCTCGGGCGGTTTCGGCCCTTCGATCGAAGCGCCGATGGCGATGGCCTATCTGCCCGCGGGCACCGAGGAAGGCACCACCGTCTATGGCGAGGTGCGCGGCAAGCGTCTGCCCGCCAAGGTCGTGCCGATGCCCTTCCGTCCTGCCACTTACAAACGCTGAACAACCAATCGGGAGACGTTACATGAAATTCACCGAAGACCACGAATGGCTCAAAACTGAAGGCGACGTTGTGATCGTCGGCATCACCGAGCACGCTTCCGAGCAATTGGGCGATGTCGTTTTCGTCGAGCTGCCCGATGTGGGCGACACGGTCGAAAAGGGCGACGAGATCTGCGTGATCGAGTCGGTCAAGGCCGCCTCCGACATCCTCGCGCCGCTGGGTGGCGAGGTCGTCGAGATCAACGAGGATCTCGCCGACAATCCGGGTCTCGTGAACGAAGACCCGCTGGGCAAGGCGTGGTTCTTCAAGATGAAACTCACCGACGCTTCCGCGCTCGACGGCTTCATGGACGAGGCCGCTTACAAAGACTTCATCGGGTAATATCCATGACCTTCACCCCCACGACTTACGACAGTTACGATTTCGCCAATCGCCGCCATATCGGACCCTCACCGGCCGAGATGGAGGAGATGCTCAAGGCCGTGGGGGCGCCGGACCTCGACGCGCTGATCGCCGAGACGGTGCCGAAAAGCATCCGTCAGGCCGAGCCGCTGGGCTGGGCGCCGCTGACCGAATATGGCCTCCTGCAGAAGATGGAAGGCGTCGCGAAGAAGAACCGCGTGATGACCAGCCTGATCGGGCAGGGCTATTACGGCACCGTCACGCCGCCCGCGATCCAGCGCAATATCCTCGAGAACCCGGCCTGGTACACGGCATACACGCCCTACCAGCCCGAGATTGCGCAGGGGCGTCTTGAGGCGCTTCTGAACTTCCAGACGATGGTGTCGGACCTGACCGGGCTGCCGGTCGCCAATGCGTCGCTTCTGGACGAGGCGACGGCGGCGGCGGAAGCCATGGCGATGGCGCAGCGCGTGTCGAAATCGAAGGCCACCGCCTTCTTCGTCGACGAGAACTGCCACCCGCAGACCATCGGCGTGATCCAGACCCGCGCCGAGCCGCTCGGGATCGAGGTGATCGTGGGCGCGCCCGAGACGCTGGAGGCCGAGACCGTCTTCGGCGCGATCTTCCAATATCCGGGCACCTATGGCCATGTCCGCGACTTCACCGCGGAGTGCGAGGCGCTGCATGCCGCGAAAGCCGTGGCCGTGGTCGCGACCGATCTTCTGGCGCTGTGCCTGCTCAAGGAGCCGGGCGCGATGGGCGCGGATATCGCGGTGGGCTCCGCGCAGAGATTTGGCGTGCCGATGGGCTATGGCGGCCCGCATGCGGCCTTCATGTCCTCCACCGACAAGATGAAGCGCGCGATGCCGGGGCGGATCGTCGGTGTGTCGATCGACAGCCACGGCAACCGCGCCTACCGGCTGAGCCTGCAGACCCGCGAGCAGCATATCCGCCGCGAGAAGGCGACTTCGAATGTCTGTACCGCGCAGGCGCTTCTGGCCGTCATGGCGAGCTTCTACGCGGTCTTCCACGGCCCCGTCGGACTGCGCGCGATCTCGGAACGCGTGCACCTGCTGACCGTGCAGCTGGCCGATGCGTTGAAAGCGGCAGGCGCCTTGGTGGAGCCTGCGAATTTCTACGACACGATCACCGTCGAGGTGGGCGTGGGCCAGCAGGGCATCCTCGCCGCCGCCCGTCATCGCGGGATCAACCTGCGCAAGGTGGGCCGTGACCGGGTCGGGATTTCGCTCGATGAGACCAGCGATGCCAGCGTGGTGGCCAAAGTACTCGACGCGTTCGGGATCACCGAACCCGCCCCCGAAGCCACGCAACCGGCGGTGCCGGATGCGCTGCTGCGCGAGAGCGACTACCTCACCCATCCGGTCTTCCACATGAACCGCGCCGAATCCGAGATGATGCGCTACATGCGCCGCCTCTCGGATCGCGACCTCGCGCTCGACCGCGCGATGATCCCGCTTGGCTCGTGCACGATGAAGCTGAACGCAGCCGCCGAGATGATGCCGCTGACCTGGCCGGAATTCGGCTCGCTGCACCCGTTCGTGCCGCTCGATCAGGCGCAGGGCTATGCGGAGATGCTCGACGATCTGACCGCGAAACTGTGCGAAATCACCGGCTATGACGCGTTCTCGATGCAGCCCAATTCGGGCGCGCAGGGGGAATATGCGGGGCTGTTGACCATCGCCGCCTATCATCGCGCCAATGGCGACGATCAGCGCGATGTCTGCCTGATCCCGATGTCGGCGCATGGCACGAACCCGGCCTCGGCGCATATGGCGGGGATGAAGGTCGTGGTCGTGAATTCCGCGCCCAATGGCGACGTGGATCTGGAGGATTTCGAGGCGAAGGCGGCGGAGGCGGGCGACAAGCTCGCGGCCTGCATGATCACCTATCCCTCGACCCATGGCGTCTTCGAGGAGACGGTGAAGCGCATCTGCGACATCACCCACGAATATGGCGGTCAGGTCTATCTCGATGGCGCGAACCTCAACGCGCTGGTGGGGCTGGTGAAGCCGGGCGAGATCGGCTCGGATGTGAGCCACCTCAACCTGCACAAGACATTCGCGATCCCGCATGGCGGCGGTGGTCCCGGCATGGGGCCGATCGGTGTGAAGTCGCACCTCGCGCCCTTCCTTCCGGGCCACCCGGAGACGGGCGGCGAAGAGGGGCCGGTGAGTGCCGCGCCCTATGGTTCGGCCTCGATCCTGCTGATCTCCTGGGCCTATATCCTGATGATGGGCGGGCCGGGCCTGACGCAGGCGACCCGCGTCGCGATCCTCGCCGCGAACTACATCGCCGCGAAGCTGAAAGAGGGCTACCCGATCCTCTTCATGGGCAATCGTGGCCGTGTCGCGCATGAATGCATCATCGACACGCGGCCCTTTGCGGAGGTGGGCGTGACGGTGGACGATGTCGCCAAGCGCCTGATGGATAACGGCTTTCACGCGCCGACGATGAGCTGGCCCGTGGCGGGCACGCTGATGGTGGAGCCCACCGAATCCGAGACCAAGGCCGAGATCGACCGCTTCATCACCGCGATGCTCTCGATCCGCGATGAAATCCGCGAGATTGAGGCGGGCGAGATCACCCCCGAGGACAGCCCGCTGCGCCATGCGCCGCATACGGTGGAAGACCTCGTGGCCGATTGGGACCGGAAATACACCCGCGAGCAGGGCTGTTTCCCGGCAGGGGCCTTCCGCGTCGACAAATACTGGCCGCCCGTGGGCCGGGTCGACAACGTCTTCGGCGACCGCAACCTGATCTGCACCTGCCCGCCGGTTGAGAGCTACGCCGACGCGGCCGAGTAACCGCCAGCCAGAATGAAGAAAGGCCGGAGCATCGCGCTCCGGCCTTTCTCTTCTTCTCGATAAAAATATCCAGACGCGCCGGTTACTTTACCGGGTTGCGGTAGATCACGCGGCGCAGCGAGCCGGTTTTCGAACGCATCAGCATCGTCTCGGATTCGATATAGGTCGGCTCGCGCTTCACGCCCTTCACGATCGAGCCGTCGGTCACGCCCGTCGCGGCGAAGATCACGTCCGAGCGCACCATGTCGTCGCGCGCATAGACCTTGTCGAGATCGGTGATGCCTGCCTTGCGGGCGCGGCCACGCTCGTCGTCGTTGCGGAACAGCAGTTTGCCCCACATCTGGCCGCCCATGCATTTCAGTGCCGAGGCCGCCAGCACGCCCTCCGGCGCGCCGCCCGAGCCCATATACATGTCGATGCCGGTGAAATCGGGCTCGGCGCAGTGAATGACCCCCGCCACGTCGCCATCGGTGATCAGGCGGATCTTCGCGCCGGTCTCGCGGACCTCGGCGATCATGTCCTCATGGCGCGGACGGTCGAGGATGCAGACCGCGATGTCCTTGGTCTCGACGCCTTGCGCCTTGGCCAGCGCCTGAACGCGCTCGGTCGGGGTCATGTCGAGCGAGACGACGTCCTTCTCGTAGCCCGGGCCGATGGCCAGCTTGTCCATGTAAACGTCGGGCGCGTGGAGCATCGTACCGCGCGGCGCCATCGCGATCACGGTCAGCGCGTTGGGCATGTCCTTCGCGGTCAGCGTGGTGCCTTCCAGCGGGTCGAGTGCGATATCCACTTCCGGGCCGACGCCCTGGCCGACTTCCTCGCCGATAAAGAGCATCGGCGCCTCGTCACGCTCGCCCTCCCCGATGACCACGGTGCCGCGGATTTCCAGCTTGTTGAGCTGCTCGCGCATCGCGTTCACCGCCGCCTGATCGGCAGCCTTCTCGTCGCCGCGCCCGATCAGGTCGGCGGAGGCATGAGCAGCCGCTTCCGACACGCGGGCGAGGCCCAGCGAAAGCATGCGGTCGTTGAAATCACTCGGAGGGGTCATTTGGGTCTTCCTGTCTGCCTAGGCGTTGTGGGCCGGGCATAGGTAAAGCCTGTGGGGGCGCGAAGGGCAACCCCGTGAACGCTAACAGGAGGGGCCAGCCGCTATTGCGGTGAAAAATGGCACGCAATGCGGGGTTTGGGGCAGCTCAAGGTCGCGAAAATAGGCGACCGAATAATCGGTGTGCGTGGGGCGGGCCCGCATCGTCGCGCCGTCCGGCGGCACCTCGCGGTCGGGATGGCGGCGCCCGGCGGGAAAGGGCCGAGCGCTGCGGGCCTTTCAGACCTCTTCGATGCGGATCGCGATCGGTTCGCCCTCGACCACGCGGGTCGCGGGCAGGGCGTCGATCGCGGCGTCGATCGCGTCGCGCGTCGTCTTGTGGGTGACGATCAGCACCGGGGCCGAGGTGTCGGCATGGCCGTATTGGCGCATCCGGCTGATCGACACACCCGCCTCGCCCAGAACGGTCGCGACCTTCGCCAGCGCGCCGGGTTTGTCCGACAGCTGCAGGCGCAGGTAATAGGGCGCGGGGATCGCGGTGACGGCGGGGGTGGGGGCCTCGAGCTTGTCGGCGGGCTGGCCGAAGACCGGCAGCCGCAACCCGCGTGCGAGGTCCATCACGTCGCCCATCACAGCGCTCGCGGTCGGGCCTTCGCCCGCGCCCGCGCCACGCAGCACGATCTGGCCGACCGAGTCACCCTCCAGAACGGTCATGTTGGTGCCGCCGGTCAGCTGACCCAGCGGCGAGGTGGCGGGCACGAGGCACGGCGTCATCCGCTGCTCCAGCCCGCGACCGGTCATCTGCGCAACGCCCAGAAGCTTGATCTTGTAGCCCATATCGCCCGCGCGGCGGATATCGTCGATCGAGATGCGCCCGATCCCCTCCAGCGTCACGTCGTCGAAAGCGACCTGCGTGCCGAAGGCGATGGAGGCGAGGATGGCGAGCTTGTGGCCCGCGTCGATCCCGCCCACGTCGAGGTTCGGATCGGCCTCGAGATAGCCCAAGGCACGCGCCTCCTCGAAGACCGTGTCATAGGGCAGGCCCGCATCCTCCATCCGCGTCAGGATGTAGTTGCAGGTGCCGTTCATCACGCCCATCACGCGGCGGATGCCGTTGCCCGCGAGCCCCTCGGTCAGCGTCTTGATCACCGGGATGCCGCCCGCCACGGCGGCCTCGTAGCGGATCGTGCGGCCGAGGCTTTCAGCGAGCTCCGCCAGCGCCTGCCCGTGATGCGCGAGCAGCGCCTTGTTCGCGCTCACCACGTCCTTGCCCGCTTTCAGCGCGGCTTCGGTCGCGTCCTTCGCGGGGCCTTCATGGCCGCCCATCAGTTCGACGAAGACGTCGATGTCGTCGCGTTGCGCGAGCGTCACCGCATCGTCTTCCCATGCATAGCTCGACAGGTCCGCATCGCGGTTCTTGGTGCGATCGCGGGCCGAGACGGCAGTGATTTCGACCGGGCGACCTGCGCGGGCCGCCAGCAGATCGGCATGGCGTTGCACGATCTTCACCACGCCGATGCCCACGGTGCCGAGACCCGCGATGCCAAGACGCAAGGGTGCGGTATCTGAGACGGCGGACATAGGAACCTCATGAGCGAAACTGGGTGGTTTGCGCCCTGTTAGCGGGAAAGCGCAGGCAGGGCAACGCGGCGCGCGGCTTCAACCGCTCTATGGTGAGATTTTATTGGCTGCGCATCGTGTCTGCGCGGGCGCGCAACGCATCGGCGCGCGCCTCCAGCTCGGGGGCCGGGTCGGGGGTGAGCGGCTGATCGGTCAGGATCTCGTCCATCGGCAGCAGCGTCGGATAGCCCTCCATCGACTGCTTCGAACAGGCGGCGAGCGAGGCCAGCAGGGCAAACAGGGCGATCAGGGCAGGGGCGCGCATGGTCTCTCCTCTCGGGACGGGGTCAAACTATTGCGCGCGCGGTCTCATTGCCAGTGCCGATTGCGCCGCAAATCGGGTTTGATAATGAACGCCCGTTCAGTTAGCGTCGGTATCATGGCACGCAAGACTGGCTCCCATTCCGAGATTACCGGCCCGAAGATCCGCGCCGAGGCGCAAAGGCTCTTTGCGCGGCACGGGTTCGCCGCTGTCTCGATGCGCCAGATCGCAGGCGCGGTGGGGGTGCAGGCGGGGGCTCTCTACCTCTATACGCCCGACAAAGAGGCGCTGCTGTTCGACCTGCTGAAGACCCATATGGACGAGTTGATCGCCGCGTGGCACGCCGAGCCCGGCGGCGGCGATGCCCATGCGCGGCTGGAGCGTTTCGTGCGCTTCCACATCCGCTTCAACCTTGAGCGGGCCGAGGCGGTGTTTCTCAGCTACATGGAGCTGCGGAATCTCGGTCCGGAGAATTTCGCGGTGATCGAGGGACTGCGCAAGACCTACGAGACCGAGCTGGAAGCGATCCTGAAGGCGGGGCAGGACGAGGGCGTCTTCCTGATCCCCGATACCAAGCTCGCGACGATGGCGATCATCGCGATGCTGACCGGCGTGAATACATGGTTCCGCGAAGGCGGGCGTCTGAGCCGCGCCACCGTGGCCGATATCTACTGGGATATGGTGCGTAAGTCGGTCGGCGCCTGAGCCAAGGAAAAGGGCGGCTTGAGCCGCCCTTGATCGTCAGTTTAACTGATTTCCGGTATCGACGATTTCCTCCGCCGGGGCTGCGGGCGCTTTCGGTCGATCGAACTGCAGGCTGTGAATGCCACCGAAGCCTTCCCAGCCGCCCTGGAAGAACAGATCGCCACCGACGGTCCAATGCTCGCCCATTAGCCCGCCCGTGCCGAACCAGCCGCGGCTGCCATAGCCCATGCCCAGTTCCGCCATGGCATTGTCCTGACCCGCGACACCCGTCAGCTTGATTTTGCCTTGCACCGGTCCCGGCCCCATGCCGAGATGCAGCGACAGCTTCGCCCCGTTGATGTCGCCATCCGGGTCGAGGTCGTAATTCATCGCGCCGAACACCCCTTCAAGGCCGCTCGCGCCCGGGCCGAAGGTCCAGTTCAGACCCACGAAGCCCTTGGTATCACTCGCCAAGGCCGCGCTCGCGAGGCAAACGGTCACCGCGGCAATCGTCATCATGCGTTTCATGGCACCCTCCACACTTGGTGTTAACGCTGGGTTAACCCTCACGCGGAAATTCACATGACGCAATGATTTGTGTCAGTTGCGGTGGATTTCCTCAGCGCTGAGTCAGGCGCGCAGAGCCGCCAGCGCCTCGGTCAGATCGAGTGCCCCGTCATAGATCGCCCGCCCTGAGATCGCGCCCGCGATCACGCCCGTGTCGCGCAGGGCGATCAGGTCGGGCAGGGACGACACACCACCGCTTGCGATGACCGGGATTTCGACCGCGCGGGCCAATGCCTCGGTCGCGGCGATATTCGGCCCGCCCATCGCGCCGTCGCGCATGATGTCGGTGTAGATGATCGCGGCGACGCCTGCGTCCTCGAAGGATTTCGCCAGATCGGTGACCATCACATCGGTCTCTTCCGCCCAGCCCTTGGTCGCGACCTTGCCGTTGCGCGCGTCGATCCCGACGGCCACTTGACCGGGGAAGGCTTTCGCCGCCTCACGCACTAGATCGGGGTTCTCGACCGCGACGGTGCCGAGGATCACCCGCGCCAGCCCTTTGTCCAGCCAGCGCTCGATCGTCGCCATGTCGCGGATGCCGCCGCCCAGCTGCGCGGGCACCTTGATGCGCGACAGGATCGCCTCGACGGCGGCGGCGTTCACCGGCTCGCCCGCGAAGGCGCCGTTGAGATCCACCAGATGCACCCATTCGCAGCCCGCCGCCTCGAACTTGGCTGCCTGCGCCGCCGGGTCGTCGCCGAAGACCGTGGCCTTGTCCATCTCGCCATGCAGCAGACGCACGCATTGGCCATCCTTGAGGTCGATTGCGGGGTAGAGGATCATCTGTGGGCACTCCTGAACTGTCGCGATGCCTCTTGCCACGGGATTTGGAAATTTCCAAGCCTGACGCGGACGTCACGTCAGTCTTGCCGGGAATCGCTCTTGCATGGCCTGATGCGGCCAGCAGGCAAAAGGGAGGAGATTTGCCATGAAGACTTTGATGATCGCCGCCGCGACTCTGGCACTGGGCGCAGGCGCGGCACTGGCCGACCCGATCGAGGGCACTTGGAAGACGCAGCCTGATGACGGCGCCTATGCCTATGTGAAGATTGCGCCCTGCGGCTCGAAGTTCTGCGGCACCATCGTGCGCACCTTCAAGGGCGGCAGCGAGTACAAGTCGGAGAACCTCGGCAAGCAGCTCGTGATCGGGATGGAGCCGAAGGGCAACAACAAATACCAGGGCAAGGTCTGGCGCCCGTCCAACAACAAGATCTACCTCGGCAAGGTCACCGTGCAGGGCAACGCGATGGCGCTGGCCGGTTGCGTGGCGGGCGGCCTGTTCTGCAAGTCGCAGGACTGGCAGCGCGTGAAGTGATGCCGACCCCGGCCCCTGCGATGACGCGGCGGGCCGGGCGACCTCGCCGGACTTACTCGGGGATCAGATCGGCATAGGCGAACCCGTCGCGCATCCCCGTCTCGCCCACCCGCACCGGGATCGGCGCGTCGAAGATCGGGCCCGCGCTGACGGCGGTGTGAAACTCGCCATTCTCGCCGCAGGGATCGACGCCTTCGGGCAGATCGGCCAGCAGGCTTTCATCGAAACGCCGCCCCGCGAAGCTGGGATCGAGCTTGCTCGGGTCCACCGTCACCAGATGCGTGACGAACCCCGCTGCGAACATCTCACGCGCCAGCTCATCCGTAGGCCGCTGCCAGAGCGGGAAGAGCGCCTCGACGCCCAGCGGTTCTAGCTTCTCGATCCGGTAATCGCGCACGTCTTCGAGGAAGAGATCGCCAAAAACCATAGTCTCGACGCCAAGCGCCTTCACCCGGTCCATCGCGCCCGCCATCCGCGCCTCGTAATCCGCGTTCGAGCAGGGCCAGGGCAGCGGCACCTCGATCAGCGGTAGGCCCGCGGCCTTCGCCTGACGGCGCAGCAGCTCATTGCGCGTGCCGTGCATCGCAACGCGGTCGAAAGCCTCGTTGGTCGTCGATAGCAGCGCCACGACATCCGCGTCACCTTCGGTCCGGCAGGCATGAAGCGCCATCGCGCAATCCTTGCCCGAAGACCACGACAGAACCGCCTTGGACGCCATCAGGGTTTCCAGCCGAGGAAATTCGCGATCAGCCGCAGACCGGTGGCCTGCGATTTCTCCGGGTGGAACTGGGTGCCCACGATATTGTCGCGGCCCACGATCGCGGTGATCTCGGCGCCATATTCGGCATAGGCCAGACGGTGCTGCGGCTCGGCCACCTTGAAGTGGTAGCTATGCACGAAATAGGCGTGATCGCCGCTGTTGATCCCGCGCAGCACCGGATGGTTGTAGCCGACCACCAGATCGTTCCAGCCCATATGCGGGACCTTCATCGACGGATCGGCGGGTTCGATCTTCACCACCTCGCCGGGGATCCAGCCGAAGCCCTCGGTCTCGCGGAATTCGAGCCCGCGCGTCGCCAGCATCTGCATACCGATGCAGATCCCGAGGAAAGGGCGGCCCTTGACGGTCACCGCCTCCTCGATCGCCTGCGCCAGCCCCTCGAAGCGATAGAGCGCCGCGCTGCAGGACGGAAACGCCCCGTCGCCCGGCAGCACGATCCGGTCGGCGCGCGCGACGACGTCCGGCTCCGAGGTCACGACGATCGTGCCGTGACCGGTCTCGTTCGCCATGCGCTGGAACGCCTTCTCGGCCGAGTGCAGGTTGCCCGAATCGTAATCGACCAGTGCCGTGAGCATCACAGCGCCCCTTTGGTCGAGGGCAGCACGCCGCCCATGCGCGGATCGGTCTCGACCGCCATGCGTAGGGCGCGGGCGACCGATTTGAACGCGGCCTCGGCGATGTGGTGGCTGTTGAAGCCATGCACGCGGTCGATATGCAGCGTGATCCCGCCATGGGTGGCGAGGGCCTGGAAGAACTCGCGCACCAGCTCGGTGTCGAACGTGCCGATCTTCGGAGAGGGCATGTCGCAATTCCACACGAAGAAGGGGCGCGCAGAGAGATCCAGCGCGCATTGCACCTGCGTGTCATCCATCGCCAGCGCAAAGTGGCCGTAGCGGCGGATGCCCCGCTTGTCGCCAAGCGCCTGCACCAGCGCCTGACCCAGTGCGATCCCGGTATCCTCGACCGTGTGGTGATCGTCGATATGCAGATCGCCCTTGGCGCGGATGGTCATGTCGATCAGCGAATGCCGCGCGAGCTGATCGAGCATGTGGTCGAAAAAGCCCACGCCCGTCTTGTTGTCATACTGACCGGTGCCATCGAGATCGATCTCGACGCTGATCTCGGTCTCGGCGGTCTTGCGGCTGATCGTGGCTTTGCGCATGGGGCGCCTCCTTGAAACTCACCGCCTTATAGGCCGGGGCAGGGGGCGCGCTCAAGCGGGGGCATGTCGATTGACGGGCAGTGGGGCGGAAAAACAAAAGCCTCCCCGAAGGGAGGCTTTTTTGTATTGGAGCGGGCGAGGCGATTCGAACGCCCGACCCTAACCTTGGCAAGGTTATGCTCTACCCCTGAGCTACGCCCGCATCCTTGGGTATTTGACCGAACTGGAGCGGGCGAGGCGATTCGAACGCCCGACCCTAACCTTGGCAAGGTTATGCTCTACCCCTGAGCTACGCCCGCGCCGGTTCGGTGGAGGCGGATTTAGGGGATAGCGGCGTAGGCTGCAAGAGGAAATTTTGCGCGAAGAGGAAAAATCCTGCCTGACGTTTCGGCAGGCGGCGCCGAGCCGCGCCGGGAGTGTCGGGTGAGGCAAGAGGACAGCGAGCCGGCGGGCTTGGGATGCGCCAAGCGAGGGGGCTCTGCCCCCGCTGGCTGCGCCAGCCCCCCGGGATATTTGACCCAAGCCGAAAACGAAAAATGCCCGACTCGATCCGCAGAAGGGCGGGCGAGCCGGGCACTTTCGTCTTGGGCGGTCATCGGCGTCCCCGCCTGTTCCGCGAATCCTTGTTAACGCAATTGCCGTTAAGACTTCGTTGCGCGCCTTCGGCTTGGTGGAAATATCCCGGGGGGCGCGCGGAACGCGAGCGGGGGCAGAGCCCCCTCCCACGCCTCAGCTCAGCGCCCGCCAGCCGATATCGCGGCGACAGAAGCCTTCGGGCCAGTCGATCGCGTCGACCATTGCGTAAGCCCGGTCGCGCGCTTCCTGCAGACTCTCGCCGCGGGCTGTGACGTTGAGAACTCGGCCGCCGCTCGCGACGACATGTCCGTCTTTCTCGGAGGTGCCGGCGTGGAAGACCATGCGCGTGCCATCCTCGGGCAAAGCGTCGAGCCCGCCGATCACGGAGCCTTTCTCATAGGCGCCGGGATAGCCCTGCGCGGCCATCACCACGGTCATCGCGTGATCGGGCGCCCATTGCGCCTGCACCTCGCCCAGACGCCCTTCGGCGCAGGCCAGCAGCAGGTCGAGCGCCTGTGCGCCGAGCCGCAGCATCAGCACCTGACACTCGGGGTCGCCGAAGCGCACGTTGTATTCCACGAGCCGCGGCTGGCCATCCTTGATCATCAGCCCGGCATAGAGCACGCCCTGAAACGGGGTGCCGCGCTTGGCCATCTCGGCCACGGTGGGGCGGACGATCTCGTCCATCGCCTTCGCCTCGATCTCGGGGCTCAGGATCGGGGCGGGGGAATAGGCGCCCATGCCGCCCGTGTTCGGCCCGGTATCGCCTTCGCCGACGCGCTTGTGATCCTGCGCGCCGCCCACCGCGAGTATATCCGTCCCGTCGCAAAGCACGAAAAGCGAGGCTTCCTCGCCCTCCATGAATTCCTCGATCACGACTTCCGCGCCCGCGCTGCCGAACGCACCGCCGAAAATCTCGTCGATACCGTTGAACGCCTCATCGAGCGTCATCGCGACGATCACGCCCTTACCGGCGGCGAGACCGTCTGCCTTGACCACGATCGGGGCGCCCTTTTCGCGGACATAGCCCTTCGCGCCTTCGGCGCTGGTGAAGCGGGCATAGGCGGCAGTGGGCGCGTTGCAGGCGTCGCAAATCTCTTTCGTGAAGGCTTTCGAGGCTTCCAGCTTCGCGGCCTCCGCCGACGGCCCGAAGGTCAGGATGTTCTGCGCGCGCAGCGCATCGGCCACGCCCGCAGCCAGCGGGGCTTCCGGCCCGATCACCACGAAATCGACCGCATTGGCCTCGCAGAGTTCCAGCACCGCCGCCGCATCACTCGGATCGATCGCCGCGCAATCGGCGATCTGCGCGATCCCGGCATTGCCCGGGGCCACGATCAGCCGGTCGCATTTCGGATTTTGCTTGATCGCCCAAGCCAGCGCATGTTCGCGCCCGCCGCCGCCCAGAACCAGAATGTTCATCGCTCGCCCCCTTGGCCTTCGCTTTCCCGCCTTCTAAGCTGCGCGAAACTTTGAGGCAAGGCGCGGAAACAAGGCGGGCAGATGGACCTTCTCGACGACGAAAACGGCTCGAACGCGCATGATTACACGGTCTCCGAGATTTCGGGGGCGGTGAAACGCGTGATCGAGGGAGAATTCGGCCGCGTCCGGGTGCGCGGCGAAGTGGGCCGCGTGTCGATGCCGCGCTCGGGGCATATGTATTTCGACCTCAAGGACGACCGCTCGGTGATCGCCGCCGTCAGCTGGAAGGGGCAGGTGGCGAAGATGCAGGTCCGCCCCGAGGAGGGGATGGAGGTCATCGCCACGGGCCGGATGACGACCTTCGCGGGCCAGTCGAAATACCAGCTGATCGTCGACAATGTCGAACCGGCGGGCGCGGGCGCGCTGATGGCGATGCTGGAGGCGCGGCGCAAGGCGCTGGCCGCCGAGGGGCTGTTCGATGCGGGCCGCAAGAAGCAAATTCCGTGGCTGCCGCAGGTGATCGGCGTGGTGACCTCGCCCTCGGGGGCGGTGATCCGCGACATCCTGCACAGGCTCGCCGATCGCTTCCCGCGCCATGTGCTGATCTGGCCGGTCGCGGTGCAGGGACAGGCCTGTGCGCCGGAAGTGGCGCGCGCGGTGCAGGGCTTCAACGCTCTGGCGCCGGGCGGGGAGATCCCGCGCCCCGATCTGATCATCGTCGCGCGCGGCGGCGGCTCGATCGAAGACCTTTGGGGGTTCAACGAAGAGGCCGTGGTCCGCGCCGTGGCCGAAAGCGACATCCCGGTGATCTCGGCGGTGGGCCACGAGACCGACACGACGCTCGTCGATCACGCCGCCGACCGGCGTGCCCCCACGCCCACGGCGGCGGCGGAAATGGCGGTGCCGGTGCGCGCCGAACTGGCCGCTTGGCTGTCCGAGGCGCAGACGCGGATGATGCGGGCGGCGCGTGGGCGGCTCGATCAGCGCGGCCAGCGGCTGCGCGATCTGGCGCGCGGGCTGGGCCGTCCCGAGGCGCTGACGCAACCGGCGCGGCAAAGCTTCGATCTCTGGGCCGAGCGGCTGGGCCCTGCACTGCGCACGCTGGTCCTGCGCAAGAATACCCGTTTCGCGCCACTGGCTGCGCAAATCTCGCCGAACCTGCTGCGGCGCTTCATCCGGGACCGCTCGCGCGAGATCGAGGGGCTGTCGGCGCGGCTGGCCCCTGCGCCTGCGGCGCGGATGCGGCGCGCGGCCCAGGATCACACGCAGCTTGCGCGGCGGTTGGATGCGGCGCGGGTGCGGATGATCGGCGATGCGCAAAGGCGCAACCGCGACGGCGCCGAGCGGCTGGCGGGGCTGCAAGCCCGGCTCGAGCGCTCCTTGCCCGCGCGGCTCGAGGCACAGCGCGAACGGCTCGAGCGGCTCGACCGGATGCGCCAGACGCTGGGCTATACCGAGACGCTCAAGCGCGGCTATGCGGTGGTGCGCGGCCCCGACGGCGTGGTGACCTCGCAGGGGGAAGCGGAGAAGCAGCCCGGTCTCGAGATCGAGTTCGCCGATGGCAAGCTTGCGGTCATTTCGGGCGGGGGCGGCAGTGCGACCGCGCCGAAGCCGAAGAAGAAAAAGCCCGATCCGGGACCGTCTCAGGGCAGCCTGTTCTGAGGCTTAGACGCCCACATCCGGGCCCTGACAGATCAGCGGATCGTGGCTTTCCGACAGGCTCACCAGCGGCTCCTGCGAGGGATCGCCCTTGAACTGCGCGACCAGCCCCTGCGCCGTGTCGTAGAAGGTCCAGCATTGCAGCGGCGCGTATTCACCGTAATCGAAACAGATATACTGCCCGTCCTGATACCAGTCGCCTTCCTTGCACTCGCTTTCGGTGAAGGCCCAGATCACCTTGTGGCCGGGTTTGTATTGCTCGGACCCGTAGGGCTGGCCGAAGACCGAATAGGTGATGGTGCGCCCGACGGTGCGCTGATCGAATTGCTCCGCATTGAGCGGTGGGCCGAGCGGGTCGGCGGCATGCGCAAGCGTCGGCATCAGGGCCAAGGCCGCGAGGGACAATGTCAGGATCGGGATCGGGCGCATGGGGGGGCTCCGGCAAGGTCTTTCACCCAACCTGCCAGATCGCGGACCGCTTGCCTAGCGCGGGCTCTCCCCTTCGGCGTCGGCTGGCTTGCTCTGAAGCGCTTTCACGCGCTTGTCCATGACCCGGCGCCAGAGCGGCGGGAACAGCGCCAGCGCCGCCATCGCGGGCAGGCTGCGCGGCAGGACGGGCCGCCGCGGTTGGGTCAGATCGCCAAGCCGCAGCGCCGGGTATTCCCGCGCCGGATGCGCGTGGTGATCCGAATGGCGCGGCGCGTTGAGCATCCACAGCGAGGTGATCGGGGCGGGCGCATCCCAGCTGTGATGCGCATCGACCGGATCGAAACTGCCATCGCCACGGCGTTTGCGTGACAACCCGTAGTGCTGGACGTAATCGGCGAGCAGGATCTGCACCTGCGCATAGGCGCAAAGCATCAGGTAAGCCACCACGCCCTCGGCCCCAAAGAGCATCCCGAACAGCACCGCGAACCACAGCCCGCCCAGCAGATAGGACGGGTAGGGGCCGAGCCGCGCGATCCTCGCCTTGATCCGCGCGCTCAGCGGCGCTTTCGGGTCGATCGCGGGCAGACGGGCGAAGCGGTTGCGCTCCATCTCGTAGCCGCCGACGAAACTGCCGATCCAGGCCCGCGGCGCAAAGGACCAGAACCCCTCGCCAAGCTGCGCGGAATTCGGATCGTCCGGCGTCGCGACGAAGCGGTGATGGACGAGCCGATGCGCCGAGGTGTGATGCCCGAAGAGCAGCGAGATATAGACCCATTTCCCCAGCAGAAACAGCCGCTTGTCCGAGCGATGGATCATCTCATGCGCATTGGAATTCGACACCTGCCCGAAGAAGAGCCCGAAGGCCAGCCAGACCGCGATCCAGCTCGGGCCCTCCAGCAGCGTATGCCCCGACATCGCCGCCACGCCGAGCACGAGCAGCACGAAATGCACCACCGCCAGCGTCGTCGAGAGCGCGTCCGCTGCGGGGAATTCCGAGCCTTCCGGCGCATCGGGGGAGGGATGTTTCAGCGCCTCGTCCAAGATGAACATGCACAGTCCGATCCAGACCAGCGCCGCCCAGGCCGCGATCCCGCCGAAGACGCCCGCCACAAGCAGAAGCGGCACCGGCAGAAGCGTCACGACCGCGAAACTGTCGACCCCGGGGATCTCGCGCGACCGCCGCAGCAGATTTGTAAACGCACCGCTCAGGCGGCGCTTGCGTGAAGGGTCTTTGCCTTGGGTCACGTGCTGCGGGTCCGCTTCGCTCACTCTCAATAGTGCAATGGTTTTGCGCTATTCTTTCGCCAATTTCGACCCTTTTATGACCGCGCTTGCGGCGGCTGGGCTTTTCTGCGCGAGATGTGGCCATGATGTCCGCAGCCCCGATCAGTCTCCTCATCGCCGCCGTCTTCGCGCTGATTTACCTCGCGCGTCATGCCGGCGCGGGGGAAAGCGGCGCGAAAACCCTTGTGAAGACCGCCTCCGTCGTGGCGCTGATTCCGATGGCGGCGACCATGGGCGCGCCGCTTGCGATCCTCGCAGGTCTCGCGCTCGGGGCGGCGGGCGATTTCGCCCTGTCACGCCCCGGCCAACGCGCCTTCCTGATCGGCATGGCGGCCTTCGCGGCGGGGCACCTAGCCTATCTTCTGGGGTTTCTCGACATGGGCGCGCGGCCCTCCGCATGGACCATCCCGCTTATCGCCTTGGGACTGTCGGCGGAGTTCTGGCTGCTGCCGCGCACGGGCGGGCTGTGCTGGCCGGTGCGCAGCTATATCTGGATCATCGTGGCGATGGCGGCGGTGGCGATGGGGCTGCCTGCGGGCTATCTGATGGTGATCCTGGGCAGCCTCGCCTTCGTCCTCTCCGACCTGATCCTCGCGCTGGAGATGTTCGTGCTGCGCGACGCAGGCCGCAAACAGCTGGCGGCGCGCGCGCTCTGGGTGCTCTATTGGGGCGGTCAGGCCTTGATCGGCTGGGGCGCGGGATCTGGTTTTGCCGGGGGATAAGCCTTCCATCCGGGCCTGCGATGAACTAGGTGGAGCGTAAGGAAAGGCCTGATCCATGTCGTTTTTCAAAAAGCTCAAATCGCGTCTGACGCGTTCCTCCTCGAAGCTCGAGCAGGGTCTCGAGGATATCGTCGCCGAGAATGCGGCCAGTGAAGACGAGGTTGCGCAGACGCCGGAGCCTTCCGCGTCCGCGACGCCCGCAGAGACCTCCCCCGAGGCGGCGCCGCAGACCCGCACTGAACCCGCCCCGGAACCGGAGCCTGAGCCCGAACCCGAGCCGCAGCATAGCGAGACGATCAATCTTCCCGATCCGACGCCGCCCGCGCCCGGCTACGTGCCCGCGCCGGTGACCGAACCGGTCGAAGAGGAACACGCGCAGATCGCCAAGGCGCCGCTCGACGTCGAGCCCGCGCCCGAACGTCCCAGCCCCGAGCCGAAGAAGCCCGGTCTTCTGGGTCGCATCTTCGGCGGCGGCGAGGCGAAAGTGGCCGAGCCGCGCCGCGTCCTCGATGACGAGATGCTTGAAAGCCTCGAAGAGCTTCTGATCGCCTCCGACATGGGCGTCGATACCGCGCTGCGGGTCTCGGCGAACCTCGCGGAGGGGCGGATGGGCCGCAAGCTCTCGGTCTCCGAGATCAAGGGGCTGCTGGCCCAGGAGGTCGCCCGGATCATGGAGCCGGTCGCGAAACCGCTGCCGCTTTACCCGAAGAAGCCGCAGGTCGTTCTGGTGGTGGGCGTCAACGGCTCGGGCAAGACCACGACGATCGGCAAGCTCGCCTCGCAATTCCGCGCAGCCGGCAAGCAGGTCGTGATCGCGGCGGGCGACACGTTCCGCGCAGCCGCCGTCGAACAGCTGCAGGTCTGGGGTAATCGCGCCGGCGTGCCGGTCCTGACCGCGCCCGAAGGCTCGGACCCGGCGTCGCTCGCCTATGATGCGATGAAGAAGGCCGAGGCCGAAGGCGCGGACCTTCTGATGATCGATACCGCAGGCCGCTTGCAGAACCGGGCCGATCTGATGGAGGAACTGGCCAAGATCGTCCGCGTGATCCGCAAGGTCGACGAGAGCGCGCCGCATAACACGCTTCTCGTGCTCGATGCGACGACGGGGCAGAACGCGCTGCAACAGGTCGATGTGTTCCGCAAGATCTCGAACGTGTCGGGACTGGTGATGACCAAGCTCGACGGCACCGCGAAGGGCGGGGTTCTGGTGGCGCTGGCCGACAAGTTCGGCCTGCCGATCCACGCGATCGGGGTGGGCGAACAGCTCGACGATCTCGCGCCCTTCGACCCGGAGGAATTCGCGCAGGCCCTCGTCGGTCTCGAAGACTGAAACCGCGAAGGGGGGGCGCTGCCCCCCGCGCTTGCGCGCGTCCCCCGAGGATATTTGTGCAAGAGCGAAGAGAGGGATGCGCCTTTCCTCTTCCCCTTGGTCGAAATATCCCGGGGGTGAATGGCCCCTGAGGCCAGAGGGGGCAGCGCCCCCTGGCCCCCGAGATCACGAAGGACTTCCCCTTGAGCGACTGGATCATCTCCGTTTCGGGCACCGAGACCGGCAAGCACCTCGCGCTGGGCCTCGCGCTGCTCGCGGCCTTTCTTCACGCGCTGTTCGGGGCGCTGCAGAAAGGGCGTCACGATCCTTGGCTCAGCCGCGCCGCGATCGATGCGAGCTACGGGATCATCGCAGCTCCCTTCGCGCTGTTCGTCGTGCCGTGGCCCGAGCCTTTCATGTGGCCGATCTTCCTGGGCGTGTTCTTCATCCATGTCGCCTACAAGCTGTTGCAGGCGGCCTGCTACCAGCGCGGGGCCTATACGGTGGTCTATCCGGTCGTGCGCGGCACCGGCCCGCTATTCGCGGTCATCGGGGCGGGGTTCATCTTCGGCGAGCATTTCACGCTGGGCCAATGGGCCGGGGTGGCGACGCTTTTGGCAGGCATCTACGGGCTTGCGATCTACAATCTGCGCAATGTGACGGTCGATCGCGAGACGATGGTGCCCGCCCTGATGCTGGCCGTGGCGACCGGCGCCTTCGTTGCGCTCTACACCACCTATGACGCCTATGGCATCCGCGCGACCGCCGATCCGTTCACCTTCCTTGCGTGGTTCTTCTTCATCGACGGCTGGTTCATGCCGATCTTTACCGCGCGGCGCTGGACGAAGCTGGCCAGTTCGGAAATGGTGCCGCTCATCAAGAGGGGTGTTATCGGCGCGATTGTTGCTTATTTCTCCTTTGGCTCGATCATGTTGGCGACACGGCTCGACAAGGTGGGCGAGGCGGCGGTGCTGCGCGAGACGTCCACGGTCTTCGCCGCGCTCATCGGCTGGCTCGTGCTGGGCGAGAAAGTGGGGCCGCGGCGCACGGCCCTGATGGCGCTGATCGCGGCAGGGGCCGTGATCGTTGAGATAGCAGGCAGGTAAAGGCAGATGGCAGAGAAAAAGATTTCCCCCTGGGTGAAAGCGGCGCTCGACTGGGGGCCGCTCATCGTGTTCTTCGTCGCCTTCAACCGGCTGAAGGACGGCACCTACACGATCCTCGGCACCGATTACTCGGGCTTCGTCGTGGCCACCGCGCTGTTCATCCCGCTGATCGCGGCGACGACGCTGATTCTGTGGCTGCTCACCGGCAAGCTCTCGGCGATGCAGATCGCGACGCTCGTGCTGGTGGCGATCTTCGGCGGGCTGTCGGTCTGGCTGAACGATCCGACCTTCTTCAAGATGAAGCCCACGATCATCTACCTGCTGTTTGCGGGCATCCTCGGGGCCGGATTGCTGCGCGGCAAGGCGTGGCTGCAACTGGTGATGAACGAGGCGATGCCGATGGCGCATGAAGGCTGGATGATCCTGACCAAGCGCTTCGTCTGGCTGTTCCTCGGGCTTGCCGTGGCCAATGAGGTCGTCTGGCGCACGATGTCGGACGCGCATTGGGTCGATTTCAAGACTTTCGGTCTGCCGATCATCATGATCGCCTTCATCATGTCGCAGGCGAAGCTGTTCGAGCGCCACGGGATCGACACGGAGGAAAGCGAGGAGGGCTAACTCCGCCCTGTCCGCGCCCGCCGCGATCCGTTACACCTTTCGCGACTGCCAAACCCGGAGCCGCTCATGAAAATCGCCACCTTCAACATCAACGGCATCAAGGCGCGCCATCAGGCGCTGGTCGATTGGCTGAAGGAGGCCGAACCCGACGTGGCTTTGCTGCAGGAGATCAAGTCGGTCGACGAGGGTTTTCCGCGCGAGATCTTCGAAGAACTGGGTTACTCCGTCGAGACGCATGGTCAGAAAAGCTTCAACGGCGTCGCGATCCTCTCGAAGCTTCCTCTGGAGGATGTAACGCGCGGTTTGCCCGGCGATGAGAGCGACGAACAGGCGCGCTGGATCGAGGCCACCGTGGTCGGAGACAAGGGGGCGGTGCGGCTCTGTGGTCTCTATCTGCCCAACGGCAACCCGGTGGAGCTGGACGACGCAGGTCAGCCCGTCGAGGGCGGCAAATACGCCTACAAGCTGTCATGGATGGCGCGGATGAAGGCGCGCGCGGAAGAGCTGCTGGCGCTGGAAGAGCCCTTCGTGATGGCGGGCGATTACAACATCATCCCTCAGGACGAGGATGCCGCGAAACCCGAGGCGTGGCGCGGTGATGCGCTGGCGCTGCCGCAAAGCCGCGAAGCCTTCCGCCGTATCCTCAATCTCGGCTTCACCGAGGCGTTCCGCGCCCGCGTGCATGGGCCGGGACATTACTCGTTCTGGGACTATCAGGCGGGCGCCTGGCAGAAGAATAACGGCATCCGGATCGACCATCTGTTGCTGTCGCCGCAGGCGGCGGATCTTTTGCGCGATGTCGGCATCGACAAGGAAATCCGCGGCCGCGACAAGCCCTCGGATCACGTGCCGGTCTGGATCACGCTCGACCTCTGAGCGCGATTGCCGCAACGTCATTTCCTCGGCCCCGTCGCGACTGTGCATAGTGGCGGCGGAGAAGAGGAGACCCCACATGCAAGACAAGATCAGCCGGCATCCGGTGCCGAAACTCGCAGACATGCCCGAGGATATCCGCACGCGGATCGAGGCGGTTCACGAGAAGGCCGGGTTCATCCCGAACATCTTCCTCGCGCTGGCGCATCGCCCCGACGAGTTCCGCGCCTTCTTCGCCTATCATGACGCGCTGATGGAGAAGCCCGGCAACCTGACGATCGCCGAGCGCGAGATGATCGTGGTGGCGACCTCGGCGGCCAATGAGTGCCAGTATTGCGTGATCGCGCATGGGGCGATCCTGCGTATCCGGGCCAAGAACCCGCTGATCGCCGATCAGGTCGCAGTGAACTACCGCAAGTCCGAGATCACGCCGCGCCAGCGGGCGATGCTCGACTTCGCGATGAAGGTGAGCCTGCGCGCGCAGGAGGTCGAGGAGGCCGACTACGAAGCGCTGCGCGCCCACGGCTTCACCGATGACGATATCTGGGATATCGGCGCGATCACCGCATTTTTCGGCCTGTCGAACCGTTTGGTGAACATGGCCGCGATCCCGCCGAACCCCGAGTTCTACGCGATGGGGCGCTGAGCCCCTCTGGTCTTCGCCCATCCGCGCGGTCTAGGCTCTGGCGAAACCAGCCAGTAGGAGCGCGCGATGGGCGAGATCTTGATCCGGGGCGCCGAGGTGATCGTCACGATGGACGGCACCCGGCGCGAGCTGAAGGGCGCGGATCTGCTGCTGCGCGACGGGCAGATCGCCGCTGTCGGTCCGGGGCTGGAAAGCACCGGCGAGGTGGTCGAGGCCAAGGGCTGTGTCGTCACGCCGGGGCTCGTGAATACGCATCATCACCTCTATCAGACGCTGACCCGCGCGGTGCCGGGGGGGCAGGACGCGCTGCTATTTGGCTGGCTGCAGACGCTCTACCCGATCTGGGCGAAGATGGGCCCCGAGGAGATCCGCGTCTCGGCGCAGGTGGGGCTGGCGGAGCTGGCGCTGACCGGCTGCACCACCAGTTCCGATCATCTGTATATGTATCCGAATGGCGCGCGGCTGGAGGACACGATCCACGCCGCCGCCGAGCTGGGCCTGCGCTTCCACCCCACGCGCGGCGCGATGAGCATCGGCGAGAGCGATGGTGGCCTGCCGCCCGATAGTCTGGTGGAGCGCGAGGACGCGATCCTGAACGACTGCATCCGGGTCGTCGATGCGTTCCACGATGCGGGCGAGGGCTCGATGTGCCGGGTGGGGATCGCGCCGTGTTCGCCGTTTTCGGTCTCGCGCGAGCTGATGCGCGATGCGGCGCTGCTGGCGCGCGACAAGGGCGTGATGCTGCACACCCATCTGGCCGAGAATGACGAGGATATCTCCTACAGCCTCGCGCAGTTCGGCTGCCGTCCGGGGCAATATGCGCAAGATCTCGGCTGGACCGGCGCGGATGTCTGGCATGCCCATTGCGTGAAGCTCGACGCGGGCGAGATCGACCTGTTCGCGCGCACGAAGACGGGGGTTGCGCATTGTCCCTGTTCGAATTGCCGGCTGGGCTCGGGCATCGCGCCGGTGCGCCAGATGCGCGATGCGGGGGTGAAGGTGGCGCTTGGTGTCGACGGCTCGGCCTCGAATGATGCAGGCTCCCTCATCGGCGAGGCGCGCATGGCGATGCTGCTGCAGCGGGTGCAAAACGGCGCCGATGCGATGGCCGCGCGCGAGGCGCTGGAGATCGCGACCCTGGGCGGGGCGCAGGTGCTGGGCCGTCCCGATTGCGGGGTGCTGGCCCCCGGTAAGCGCGCGGATGTTGCGATCTGGGATGTCTCGGGGCTGGAGGCGGCAGGCGCATGGGATCCGGTCGCGGCGCTGGTGCTGTGCGGGCCGCCCAAGGTGAAACATCTCTTCGTCGAGGGCCGTCAGGTGGTGCGCGACGGGCAGGTGGTGACGATCGACCTGCCGCGCGTGATCGAGACGCAAAACCGCCTCGCGGCACGGCTTATGGGCTGAATCGCTCGCGCCGCACGGCCCCGGCGGCGCTGGCGATCCGCAGCAGGCGGCGACGGTCGCCTGCAAGGGCGGCCTCCATCAGCCCCGACAACCCGCCGCGCGCCTTCAGATGCGGGGCGAGGTCGGAATGGCCGAGATCGGGGAAGATCAGGTGGTCGACGTTTTCTGCGCGCGGGAAGGGCATCGCCTGATCCAGATCGTCATGCGCGCCGTGGCACAGGATCGCCCAGCAGGGCGCGGGCGGGAGCGGCGTGGTCTCGCGGGCGAATGTTCCGATCCGAGAGGTCCAATCGCTCCAGCGCGTCTCTCCCGGCACGACGCCCGGTTTGACCGAGGCTTGCGGCGACAGCGCGAGCACCACATCGACCGGGATCACCTCAGCCGCGACCAGTGCCGAGACAGCGCCCATCGAGAGGCCAATGGTGGCGATGCGGGCAACGGGGCGGCGGCGCGTCACCTCCGCCAGAGCTGCGCGCAGGGCAGGGGCGAAACCCGGATCGTTAGCCCAGCTGCGACTGTCATCACTGAAGAACAGCGCCCGGCGCGGGAAACCGGGCGTGCCGCGTCCCGTGGCGGTGGCGACGAATTCCGGTGCGGGCGGACGGCTGGGGTCATGGCCGATCGAGGCGAAGGAGATCACCAGATCGCCGCCGCCACCGTCCAGGAAATCGACCGTGAAAGGCGCGCGGGCGTAGATCCTCTCGAAGGCCGGATCGCTCAATGCAGCCGCTTGCCCGCGACCCAGGTGCCCGCGATCGCGCGGTCGTCGCCCATCATGATCGTCGGGAATATCGCTTCCCAGATGTCATTCGCACGGTCGGCACGCTGCGAGATGGCAAGCGTCGAGGCGAGGTCGACGGCGATGAAATCCGCCTCCATCCCCGGGGCCAGCGCACCGATCTTGTCGCCCATTCGCATCGACTGGGCCGAGCCCTGCGTGGCCAGCCACCAAAGCTGCGCGGGATGCAGCGGCTGATGCGTCAGCTGCCCGATCTCATAGGCCGCGGCCATCGTGCGCAGCATCGAGAAGCTCGATCCGCCGCCGGTATCGGTGGCCAGACCGATCTGCTGGCCTTCGGCCAGACGCGTCGGCCAGTCGAACAGCCCCGAGCCGATGAACGTGTTCGAGGTCGGGCAATGGATCAGCGCCGCGCCGACTTCCTTGATCCGGTCGGCCTCGCGCGGTTCCAGATGGATCGCGTGGCCGTAAAGCGCGTTCTCGCCCAGCAGGCCATAGGTCTCGTAAGTGTCGAGATAGTCGCGCGCGGTGGGATATAGCTCGCGCACCCAGGCGATTTCGTCCACCTGCTCGCTCAGATGGGTCTGCATCAGGCAATCGGGATGCTCCGCCCAGAGCGCGCCCAGGGCGCAAAGCTGATCCGCCGAAGAGGTGGGCGAGAAGCGCGGCGTGATGACATAGCTCAGCCGGCCCGTCCCGTGCCACTTCTGCAAGAGGATGCGGCTGTCGTCATAGGCCGATTGCGGGGTGTCGCGCAAAGCCTCGGGGGCGTGGCGATCCATACAGGTCTTGCCCGCCGCGGCGCGCATCCCGCGCGACTTGGCGGCGGTGAAGAAGGCTTCGACGCTGGCGGGATGGATCGTGCAATAGCTGCACATCGACGTCGTGCCGTTCATCAGCGCCAGATCGAGATAGCGCGTCGCGATCTCCTCGGCATGGGCGGGATCGGCGAAGGAAATCTCTTCGGGGAAAGTATAGGTGTTGAGCCAGTCGATCAGCCGCTTGCCCCAACTCGCGACGATCGCGGTTTGCGGGTAATGCACATGCGCATCGACGAAACCGGGCGACAGGAGATGGTCGCCATGATCGGTGAGCTCGGCCTGCGGATGGGCCTCGCGCAGATCGTCGGCCTCGCCCACGGCGGCGATCATACCGCCGTCGATCAGCATACCGCCGCGGCGCCGGTGCGTGACCGCCTCCGGCCCCTCGACAAGCGCGTCGCCACGATATTCCAGAACCTGCCCAAGATGCAGTTCAGCCATCATTCTCTCCTGTCAGACGCACCATGCTAGGGCGGGGCGAGGCGAAGGTAAATCTCTGCCGTGACGGCGCTTCTTTTTCGCCTTCGCCCCCTGTCCATCTGCGAGAAAACAGCTATGTTTCACGCGCGATCGGAATGGGGGCGACATGGCCGAAGCACTTGCCGAAGAGACAGAGCGCGAGGAAGAGGATTATCGGCTGAGCGGAGAGCTGGTCGAGGAAATTCTCGATGCCGTCGAGCAGGAAGATGCAGAGCGCCTGAGCGAGCTGCTCGAGCCCTTGCACGCCGCCGATATCGCCGACCTTATCGAACAGGTCTCCGGCCATGAGCGGCGCGAGATTCTGCGGCTCTGGGGCCGTCAAATCGACGGCGAGATCCTGACCGAGATCGACGAGGGTATCCGCGAGGAGGTTCTCGCAAGCCTGCCGCCGGAAGTTCTGGCCGACGCTGTCCGCGAGCTTGATTCCGATGACGTCGTCGACCTGATCGAGGACCTCGAGGAGCCGCAGCAGGAAGTGATCCTCGGCGCGCTCGACGAGACTGACCGGGCCGCGGTCGAGAAATCGCTGGGTTATCCCGAATATTCCGCCGGTCGTTTGATGCAGCGCGAGGTTGTCACCGCGCCCGAGCATTGGACGGTGGGCGAGACGATCGACTTTCTGCGGAAAGCCAAATGGCTGCCCGACCAGTTCTATCACGTGACCCTCGTCGATCCGGGCCACCACCCGGTCGGCAATGTCACTCTGGGACGGATCCTGTCCGCCCCGCGCGCCTCGAAGCTGATCGAGATTTGCGAGGAAGAGTTCCGCAAGATCTCGGCCTATCAGGACGAGGGCGACGTGGCCTATGCGTTCAACCAGTATCACCTGATCTCGGCCCCGGTCGTGGATGAAGACGACCGCTTGGTCGGCGTCATCACCATCGACGACGCAATGTCGGTCCTCGACGAGGAACACGAGGAAGACATCCTCCGCCTCGCCGGTGTGGGCGACGAATCCGCGATCTCGGATACCGTTCTGGAAACCGTGCGTCAGCGCCTGCCGTGGCTTTTCGTGAACCTGCTGACGGCGATCCTCGCCTCGGCGGTGATCTCGATCTTCGAGGGCACGATCCAGCAGCTTGTGGCGCTCGCCGTGCTGATGCCGATCGTGGCCTCGATGGGCGGCAATGCGGGCACCCAGACGCTGACGGTGGCGGTGCGTGCGCTGGCGACCCGCGACCTGACCGACAGCAACGTCTGGCGGGTCGTGCGACGCGAAACCATCGTGGGGCTGCTCAACGGTCTCGCCTTCGCGGTGGTGATGGGCGCGGTGGCCGCCTTCTGGTTCTCGGGCGCGCAGCTTGGCATCGTGATCGGGCTGGCGATGGTGATCAACCTCGTGGTGGCCGCCCTGTCGGGCATCCTGATCCCGCTCGCGCTGGAAAAACTCGGCGCGGACCCGGCGCTGGCCTCGGGCACCTTCGTGACGACGATGACCGATGTGGTGGGCTTCTTCGCCTTCCTCGGGCTGGCCTCCGTGGTTCTGCTATGAGCAAGGACCTCGCGCGCAAGGACGCTTTCGCAGCGCGCAAAGCCGCCCATGCGGCCGATGACGGCGCGGCGACCCGGGCGCTGACGGCGGCGCTGGAGCCTTTCGCGGGCAAGGTGCTGGCGGGCTATTGGCCGATCCGCACCGAGCCCGATCCGCGCCCGGCGATGGTGGCCCATGGCGGGCCGCTCTGCCTGCCGGTGGTGGTCGCGGAGGCGCAGCCTCTGGTCTTTCACCGCTGGACGCCCGAGACCGAGATGGTCGCGGGCGCTTTCGGGGCGCATATCCCGGCAGAGGGTGAGGAGATCACGCCCGAGGTGCTGATCGTGCCGCTACTGGCTTTCGACGCGAAGGGCTATCGGCTGGGCTATGGCGGCGGCTTTTACGACCGCACGCTGGAGGGGCTGCGCGCACGCGGCCCCGTCACCGCGATCGGCTTTGCTTTCGCGGCGCAGGAAGTGCCGGAAGTGCCCACCGAGCCGACCGATCAGCCTCTCGACATGATCGTGACCGAGGCGGGCATCCTACATCTTTGATCAGCCCATCCGCTCGGAGGCGTAGGCGCCGGGCGAGGCCGGGAAGACGACCGTCTTGTTGTCGTTCAGGAAGACCCGGTGCTGCACATGGGCGTGGATCGCGCGCGACAGCACCTGCGCCTCGACATCGCGGCCCAGCGAGACGTAATCCGACGGGCTCTGCGCATGGGTGATGCGCACGGTGTCCTGCTCGATGATCGGACCTTCGTCGAGATCGGCGGTCACGTAATGCGAGGTCGCCCCGATCAGCTTCACACCACGCTCGTAAGCCTGCTTGTAGGGGTTCGCGCCCTTGAAGCTCGGCAGGAAGGAGTGGTGGATATTGATGATCCGGCCCGACATCTTCTGGCACAGCGCATCCGACAGGATCTGCATGTAGCGCGCCAGCACGATCAGCTCCGCGCCGGACTCGTCGACGACGTCGAGCAGGCGCTGTTCGGCCTCGGGCTTGTTCTCCTTCGTCACCTTGATGTGGTGGAAGGGCAGGTCATGGTTCACGACGACCTTCTGATAGGTCATGTGGTTCGACACCACGCCCACGATCTCGATCGGCAGCGCACCGATGCGCCAGCGATAGAGAAGGTCGTTCAGGCAGTGGCCGAAATTCGACACCATCACCAGAACCTTCATCTTCTCGCGCGAGCTGCGCACCGCCCAGTCCATCTCGAAATCGGTGGCGACCGGCTCGAAGGCGGCGCGGATCGCCTCGACATCCTTGCCCTTCTCGGAGACGAAGCTGACGCGCATGAAGAACTGGCCCGTCTTCGGGTCGTCATACTGATGCGAGTCGGTGATGTTGCAGCCCTGATCGGCCAACACGTTCGCGATCCCCGCGACGATCCCCCGCGTCGAAGGGCAGGCAACGGTAAGAACGTAAGCGTCGGCAGTCTGGGTCATGTCGCATCCCTTTTGATCTTTCGCCCGGTTTCCTAGCGCGCCGGGGGTGGGGACACAATCACCCCGAGTCCGGGGAGGGGCACGGGAGAAAGCGACGGCGTTGCGGTGAAAAGCGGCATCGCGTCGGGGGCGTGGTGCGCGGCCTCAGGCTGCAGCGCCCTCGGCCTGCGTGCCGCGCAGAGACTCGATCTCGAGGAAAACGCTCGAAACCTCGGGATGAGCCTCGTGGATTTTCTTCTGCACCGCCTCCACCGCGTGGAAGATCGCGTCGGGCGAGAGGCCTGTGCGCATCTTCAGCTCGATATTCACCAGCACCTGATCGGGCGCGAAATGCATCGTCAGAAGTCGTTTGACCTCCGCCACCTCGTCGAACCCGGTCGCGATCTCGCGGATCGATTTGCGTACGTCGCGGTCTGCGGCCTCGCCCATGATCAGCGCGCGGGTCTCGTAGACGAGGATGATCGCCACGACGATCAGGATGAGGCCGATCACGATCGAGGCCGCGCCGTCGAAGAACGGGTTTTCGAACGTCACCGAGAGATAGACACCAAGTGCGGCGGCGAGGATGCCCAGAAGCGCCGCACTGTCTTCCGCGACGACGACGAAGATCGACGGGTCCTTGGAGCGGCGGAAGGCTTTGAAATAGCCTTCGCCCGGCTTGCGCTGCTTCAGAAGCTGGCGGATCGCGATGACCCAGGACGTGCCTTCAGCGAGGAAAGCCACGAGCAGCACGCCGTAGTTCCAGATCGGCTTCTCGATCGGTTCTGGGTTCTGAATATGGACGATGCCCTCATAGATCGAAAGCCCGCCACCGATCGCAAACAGCAGCATCGCAACGACGAGCGACCAGAAATACAGCTCCTTGCCATAGCCGAACGGGTGTTTCTCGTCCGGTTCCTTCTTGCTGCGCTTGTGGCCCAGCAACAGCAGCCCCTCATTGCCGGTATCGACCACCGAGTGAAAGGCCTCCGCCAGCATGGACGAGCTGCCCGTGAAGGCCGCCGCCACGAATTTCGCGATGGCGATCAGGAGGTTCGCCGCGAGCGCGCCATAGACGGCAATCGGCTTTTCTTCGGAGGCTTGGGCTTCGGCCATGAAGGGGATCCTGCAGCTGGGCGCGCGACGGGGAGGAACGACCGCGCGCCGGTGTCGTGATGCAGGGGTAACAAGGGCGGGGGCAGGGCGGTTCCGCGAGGCGGGTGCGGCAGGGCTCAGCCGTTGCAGCTCAGCGCTTTCGCGAAACCGCCGGGCGAGGTGTCGGCGCCAAGGCGCGTCCAGTTCACGGCGTTCGCGGACGTGACCGAGAGCGCAAGCAATTCCGACCAGTCGAAACTGGCGACGATCATCTCGGGGCCAGAGCCGCAATCGCGCACCCCGCCCAGGATCGTATCGGAGCCGAAGTGGTGATTGGTGAACTTTCCGCCCGCGAAGGTCGGGTGCAAGGCGCCGTCACGATATTCGAAAACCCGCAAAACGCCCAACCGATGCGGCGCGTCGATCAGCGCAATGTCGCGATGCCCGTTGCCATTGAAATCCGCGACGCCGATGGGCGCGAGCCAGTGGTTCGGCTCGCCCACGAAATGGGTCGCGGCGAGGAATTCCGGCTTTCCCGATTTCACCGTCAGCACCAGAAGCCGCGAGCCGAACTTCAGATGCGATTGCACCACGATCACCTCGGCGATGCCGTCACCGTCGAGATCGCTCAGGCGCGGGCTCGTGTCCTCATAGACCATATCGGGATCGAGGCGCAGCTCGTAAGTCAGCGTGCTGTGCCCCGAGAACAGCCCCTTGGGATTGCCCGCCTTTCGGGTCACGTCGATCTGGAGATTTGCGAATTCCTGATCGGGGCCGAGCGCGCCGTGACCGTAGCGATCCGTCGGCTCGGTGAACCGCGCAGCGACCGACATTTCGGCCCGCGCGGGCAGGGCGGCAGCGGTGACCAGCGCGCAAGCGAGGGCCACCGCGCGGCGCATCAGATCTGCTTTTCGGGAAGATTGACGATCAGGCCGTCGAGCTCGTCCGTGACCTTGATCTGGCAGGTCAGGCGCGAGGTGACGGGATCGGGCTCGTACGCGAAGTCGAGCATGTCCTCTTCCATCGGATCGCGCGGAGGCAGTTTCTCGATCCAGTCCTTGTCGACATAGACATGGCAGGTCGAACAGGCGCAGGCGCCGCCGCAATCGGCGTCGATGCCGGGCACGCCATTGTCGCGTGCGCCTTCCATCACGGTCATGCCGGGCTTCACGTCGATCTCGTGACGGGTGCCGTTGAATTCGACATAGGTGATTTTCGCCATAGCTCGGGGCCTCTTGTTCGTGATCAAAACGCGCTTGCCGGCGGGGCCGGTCGCAAGTGATCTAAGCTGCTTTCGGCGATTTGGCCAGAGGCGGGCTATCACGGGCAAGGGATTGCCGCAGCGTAGATATCGGCTAGTGTGCCGGCCAAGGCAGGCGGAGACAAGAATGCGGCAGATCGCTGAAAACTTCGGCACGGCGCGGGCGGTGCTGGTGGTGCTGGGTGTGACGATTGGGCTGGCGGGCTGTCAGCCCACGGCGCAGGGCTCGGAGGCCGCGCCGAAGGACCCGCCCGCCAAGACGCTCGCCCATGTGCTGCAAAGCCGCCCGCCCGCCGACGATGCGCAGGGATGTTTCACCCAACTCAAAGGCCCGGCCAAGGTCGAAACCGTGACCGGGCAGGTGCAGGTGCTCCCCGAACAGCGCGATCCGAAGACCGGCAAGGTCACGCAGCCCGCGATCTATCGCGAATTGAGCGGTCAGAAGCTCGTCGATAGCGGCAAGCCGCGCTATTTCGAATCCGTCTGCTCGGAGGATTTGACGCCCGCTTTCGTTGCGATGACCCAGCGTGCGCTGGCACTGCGCGGGCTTTATTCCGGCCCCGCCGACGGCAAGCTGGACCCGGCGACGGGCCGCGCGATCGCGGCCTATCAGGCGCCGCGCGGCCTCGACAGCCCGACGCTTTCGGTCCGCGCCGCGCAGGAACTGGGCCTCTATATCTGGTCGGACTAAGGCCGCTCGCGCCCGCCATCGCAGCGCCGCACACCCCTTTGCGCAGGCGGCGGGGTTGTGCCTTTGGGAGGAACGGTCTCTAACCGGGGGCCAAGGGATCAGGGGGCATCATGCAAAAGCTTTTCGGCAGCAACCTGCGCTTCATGCGCGACAATGCCCGCTGGCTTGGCGCGGGGTTCCTGCTGACGCTGTTCTCCTCCTTCGGGCAGACCTTCTTCATCGGCCTGTCGGGCAATGACATCCGGGCGACTTTCGGCCTGTCGGGCGGCACCTTCGGAGCGCTCTACATGGTGGCGACGCTGGCCTCGGCCTCGACGCTGCCGTTTCTGGGGCGCACGCTCGACCTGATGCCCGGCTGGAAGGTCGTGCGCTTCACCATTCCGCTTCTCGCGCTGGCCTGTATCGGCATCACGCTCGCGCCGAACCTGATCTTCCTGACGCTCGCGATCTACATGCTGCGGCTCTTCGGGCAGGGCATGATGACCGAGATCGCCTTCACCGAGATCGGCCGCTGGTTCGTCGCGAGCCGCGGCAAGGCGATGTCGCTGATCGTCCCGGGCCAACCCTTCGGCTCTGCGGTGCTGCCGGTTCTGGTGGTGCTGATCGCGCAGGTGAGCGGCAATTGGCATCTCGCGTGGTGGCTCTCGGCCGGGGTGCTGGTCTTGATTGCCTGGCCGCTCCTGATGCGGCTGATGCAGGTCGAGCGGGTGCCGAACGCCACCGAGGTGCAATCGAGTGCCTCTGGCACTGCGCGCGACTGGACCCGTGCGGAGGTGATCCGCGATCCGGTCCTCTACATGCTGCTGACGGGGCTGCTCGCGCCGCCCTTCATCGGCACGGTGATCTTCTTCCACCAAGGCTATCTGACCGAGCTGCGCGGCTACTCCCCGCTTGCCTTCGCAGCCGCCTTCCCGGTGATGTCGATCGCGACGGTGGGCTTCGGCTTCGTCTGCGGCGGGCTGATCGACCGGTTCGGAGCACTGCGCCTGCTGCCCTTCGTGCTGGCCCCGCTGACCTTCGCCTCGCTGACGGTCGCCTTGGTCACGCCGGTCTGGGGCGTCTATGTCTTTATGGCGCTGCTCGGCATGTCGAACGGGTTTTCTGGCACGCTGATGGGCGCGCTCTGGCCCGAGGTCTACGGGGTGAAGAACCTCGGGGGCATCCGCGCGATCATCGTGGCCTCGATGGTGCTCTCGACCGCCGTGGGGCCGGGGATCACGGGCGTGCTGATCGATATGGGGGTAGAGTTGCCGACGCAGATGCTGGGCATGGCGGTCTGGTGCGTGATCGCCGCCGGGAGCTTGACGATCGCCTCGCGCCGGGTGCGGGCGCGCGAAGCGGCGCAATGAAACAGGCGCCCCGCGGGTCAGCCCCAAGCAGTAAATGCTGCAGCGTCGGGCCGAACGCCTTGAAGGCGCGACGCCATGTCGATCGGCAGCTCCCGACAAGACCTTCGGGAGCGGTCTGCGGCGGATGTCGGCTAAGCGGACGAAGCGGACATCTCTACTACCCGCACCAGTGGCCATCGTTCCAGCCAGCCCTTGCTTTGTACTCTGGTCCGGAAGGCTTCGCGTTTATGTGGCAAGCTCGATGCTGGGCGCAAAATCATTGAACAGAGGTCGTTGAGCGTGAAGGGGGCAAGGATCCGACAATCTGAGCCCGACCTTTGGGCCGCGACTGCCGTGGCCGTTTCTGGCCAGTAGCGCATTGCATCTACCACTGAACAATATGGTGGATCTCCGTTTCGCAGGTGCATTCTCGCCTGGTTTTTCACGGACCATTGATACCCCGGCGCTGCTTGCCGAAGCCAATTCTCAAAAGCTTCGTCCGACGCTGGATCGAGGTTCTTATCGTCGAAGTAGAGAACGTCTATGTCGTCATCTCTGCAATCCGAAGCCCGACCGTGAAGGGCGTCCCACACGAAGTTTCGGACAAAGCCCGCGCCGATGCTTCCCTGACGCAGATTGAGTGATTCAACCAACTCAAGAAGCTCCCATCGCTGCGGGTTCTCGCGCAGGAGAGACGCGATGTCGTCGGATTGAAGCACTGATGCCCTCGCGGTATTCCGGCTCACTCAGCCAAGTTAGGCGAAGATTGATGACGCTCCAACCTTCGCAACAGGATGCGATGTCCGGTAAGGTCTCGAAAAGCGGCCATTGCGCTTGGAACCTTCAAGGTTCTCACGCGCACCATTTACTGCAAAAGGCGCCCCGCGGGGCGCCTTTTCTATCGTTTTGAGCGGTGCGGATCACTCCACCGGCAGCGCCACGAAACGCGGCTCGCCGGCGCGGCGGATCAACAGCAGGATCGACTTGCGGCCTGCATCTTTCGCCGCCTGAACGCGCTCTTCGAAATCATCGACCGAGGAGACCGGCTTCTGGCCGACCTCGGTGATCAGATCGCCCACGCGCAGCCCTTTCTCATAGGCCGAGGAGGTCTCGTCGATCTGCTTGATGACAAGGCCGTTCGCCTCTTTCGTCAGGCCCATCTCGGTGCGCAACTCATCCGTCAGCGGCGTCACGGTCAGGCCGAGCATGTCCTTCTCGACCTCCTGCGGGGCCTGCACGGCTTTCGGGGGCTGTTCGCCCTCGGCGGCTTCGCGACGGCCCAGCGTCACCAGAAGCGTCTTGGCCTCGCCATCGCGCATCACGGTCACGCGGACCTTCTCGCCGACCGGCGCATCGGCCACGCGACGCACCAGATCGCGGGTGCTCTTGACCTCGCCGCCATCGAAGGAGGTGATCACGTCGCCCGCCTCGATCCCGGCCTCTTTCGCGGGGCCATCGGGCACTTCAGAGACAAGCGCGCCTTCGGGGGCCTCGAGCCCCATCGCTTCGGCCATGTCGGCGGTGACGTCCTGAATTTTCACACCCAGCCAGCCGCGCCGCGTCTCACCGTATTCCTTGAGCTGATCAACCACTTTCGCGACCACGTTCGACGCCATCGAGAAGCCGATCCCGATCGAGCCGCCATTGGGCGACAGGATCGCGGTGTTCACGCCGACGACCTCGCCCTCCATGTCGAAGAGCGGGCCGCCCGAGTTGCCGCGGTTGATCGCCGCGTCGGTCTGCAGATAGTCGTCATAGCTGCCGGACAGCTCTCGGTTGCGCGCCGAGATGATCCCGGCCGAGGCGGAGAAGCCCTGACCCAGCGGGTTGCCCATCGCCATCACCCAGTCGCCGACGCGCACGGCGTCGCTGTCGCCGAAGGCGACGAAGGGTAGGGGGGAATCGCTCTCGACTTTCAGCAGCGCGATGTCGGTTTTCGGATCGGTGCCCACCAGTTTCGCGTCGAGACGCTTGCCCGAGAAGAATTCGATCTCGATCTCGTCGGCATCTTCGATGACGTGGTTATTGGTGACGATATAGCCGTCTTCCGAGATCACGAAGCCCGAGCCGAGCGCGTTCGAGCGACGCGGAGCCCCCCGGCCATTCGGACCATTGGGGGCGTTCGGGTTAGGCAGGCCGAAGTCGCGGAACAGATCCTCGAAGGGCGAGCCGGGCGGGAAGTTCGGCATGTTGCCGGTCGGCGCGGCCACCGTGGTCGAGGTGGTGATATTCACCACCGAATTGGACACCTGATCGACGAGTTCGGCAAAGCTTTCCGGGGCGGCGCGGGCATAGGCGGGCCCGGCCAGAGGGGCGCAGGCGAGCGCCACGGCAAGCGTGGCGGCGCTCAATCCGGCGCGCAGCATGGATCCGGGTCCGGTGAGGATTGTCATATGGCTCTCCCTTGCTTCGCCGGTGCGGGAGACCGGCGCGATGCTCTCTTTGATTTGAAATGTAGGAGCAGGGAGGGGCGAAGGGAAGTTATTCGCCAAAATTCACGACAGGAAATTGCGTCGCATGGGGCGGAGGTGGGCGCTCTCTTGCGCTCAAGGTGCGGGAGAAAGCCGCTTATCCGAACATTCGCAGCGCCCAGAGGATCGCCACCCCCGTCGCCAGAGCTGCGAGGCCGAGGGTGCGACGTTGGCCCGCCGACATGGCGCGCAGCATATCCAGCGCCTCCTCGATACGAGAAGGGGCCAGCGCAAGCGCCAGCCCCTCGATCACAAGGACCAGTCCGAGACCGGTCAAAAGCATCGCCATCACTGGCCGACCTGGCTCGCAGATGCGCTGCCCCGGCCTGCACCGGTTTCGGGCCCCGGGTTCTCCCCGATCGAGCGCAGAAAGCGCCCGTAATCGAAGTAGAGGCTGTCGGGCTGCGTCACCAGCGACGAGGTCTGCGTCTTCATCGATTGCGCGTAGAATTGCAGCGCGCGCACGAAGGCGAAGAACTGACGATCCTTGCCGTAAGCATCCGCATAGACCTTGTTGGCCTGCGCATCGGCTTCACCGCGCACGATCTCGGCCTGTTTCTTGGCCTCGGACGTGACCTCGACCGCGGTACGGTCGGCGGTCGCGCGGATGCGCTGTGCGGCTTCTGCACCGCGGGCGCGCTCGTCGGCGGCCTCACGTTCACGCTCTGCCCGCATCCGGCCATAGGTGGAGGCGAGGTTCTGCTCGGGCAGATCGGTGCGCGTCAGACGCACGTCGATCACGTCCACGCCCAGCGACAGCGCCTCGCGCCGTGCCAGATCGCGGATGCGGTTCATCAGTGGCGTCCGGTCATCCGACAGCACAGCCGTCGAGGGGACCGAGCCCAGAACTTCGCGGATCGCGTTGTTCAGGATGCCGTCGATGCGGCTCTTTGCGGTCGTCTCTCCGCCCGCGCCAACGGCTTCGCGGAATTTCACCGCGTCGACGATGCGCCAGCGCGCGAAGGCGTCGACCACGAGACGGCGGTCGTCCTCGGGCGTAACTTCGAGCGGCTGCGTGGTCAGGCTCAGGATGCGGTCATCGTATTTCACGATGGTGTCCACGACCGGAATCTTGAAGCCGAGACCGGGCTCGGTCTTCACCTGCTGCACCTCACCGAAGCGCAGCACGAGGGCCTTTTCACGCTCGTCCACCACGAAGACCGAATTCAGTCCGAGGAAGATGAGAACAACGAGAACGGCAATTGCGATAGGTCCGCGCATCAGTTGCTTCCTCCCGTGTTAGCGGTCGATTTGGTTGTGCTGGACGACGAGCTGGAGTTCTTGCGCAGCTGATCCAGCGGCAGATAGGGTACGACCCCACCAGCGCCGTCCTTGGTGTCCACGACGACCTTGTCGACATTCTGGAGCAGCTTGCCCATGGTTTCGTAGAACATCCGGCGCTTGGTCACTTCGGGCGCTTTCTCGTATTCCGTGAGGATCGAGTTGAAGCGCGCGGCGTCACCTTCGGCGGCGTTCACGATCTGCGCACGGTAGCCTTCGGCCTCTTCCTTGACCTGAGCGGCCTCACCGCGAGCGCCTGCCGTCACCTTGTTGGCATAGGCGTCGGCTTCCTTCTCGAGGCGGTCCCGCTCCTGCTGGGCGGCCTGCACTTCGCGGAAGCTGTCGATCACCTCGCGCGGCGGGTCGGCACGGTTGAAGTTCACACGGACGATGTTGATGCCCGCGTCATAGCTGTCGAGCGTCTTCTGCACCGCGGTGCGCAGATCGGCGGCGATCTCGCCACGTGCGGTCGACAGGATCGGTGCGAGGTTCGAACGTGCGATGATATCGCGCATCGCGGATTCCGACACTGCGCGGATCGTGTCCTGCGGATCGCCGAGGTTGAACAGGTATTTCGCCGGATCGCTGATGTTCCAGACCACCTGGAATTCGAGATCGACGATGTTCTGGTCGCCCGTCAGCATCAGCCCAGTATCGTTCGTGCCAGCCCGGCCCGAGCCGATATCGACGGTCTGTTCGCGCGTCACCGGAACCTTGGTATAGGTGATGAAGGGCCACGGCGCGAGGTTCAGACCGGGGCCTTTGGTCTCATAATAGCGACCGAACATCAGTTCCACCGACCGCTCTTCCGGGTTCACCTTGTAGAGCGAGGAGCCGAGCCAGATCGCAACCAGGGCCACAAGGCCGATGACGACGGCGGACTTGATCGGGAACGGGCTTTTGCCGCCACCCCCGCCATTGGGACGGTTGGGACGATTGCCGCCCCCCTTGCCGCCCATCAGCACCTTGAGCTGCTCGGAGCCCTTGCGCATGAATTCCTCGATTTCCGGGATTTGCGCGCCCTCGCCGGGACGTCGCTGACCGGGACGCTTGTCTTCGCGGTCGTCGTCGCGGTCATCGCCGCCACCGCCTCCGCCGCCCCAGGGGCCTCCGTTGCTCATGCGCTCCTCACCTTTCCGTTATCTTGTCGGACAGTTGGGTATCTTTTCCGTGATTTCAATAGTGTCTTACAGGGTTCCGCATGGTCACGAGCTCTTCGCCCATGGTCGGGTGGACCGCGCAAGTCGCGTCGAACTGTTCCTTGGTTGCCCCCATTTTGACGGCGATACCGACCATTTGGATCAATTCGCCCGCTTCGGGGGCCACGATATGGCATCCCAGCACGCAGCGCGTCTCGCGGCAAACGATCAATTTCATCAGCACCCGCGCGTCGGAACCTGCAAAGCTCGAGCGCATGGGCCGGAAGCTCGAGACGTAGACCTCGGCATTGCCGCGTTCCTCGGCTTCTTCCTCGGTGATGCCGACGGTGCCGAATTCGGGCTGGGTGAAAACGGCAGAGGCCACCAGCTCGTGATCGGAGGCGCGGGCATTGGCGCCGAAGACGGTATCGGCGAAGGCGTGGCCCTCGCGGATCGCGACCGGAGTCAGGTTGATGCGGTCGGTCACATCGCCCACCGCGAAGATCGAGGGCACGTTGGTTTGTGACCATTCGTCGACCATGACCTCACCGCGCTCGCCGAGCTCCACGCCCGCGGTCTCGAGGCCGAGCCCTTCGGTGTTCGGCGTGCGGCCCGTCGCGTAGAGCACCGCGTCGAACTCTTCCGCGCGCCCGTCGCCGCAGGTGACTTTCAGGCAGTTCTCGGTCTTCTCGATCTCGGTGATCACGACATGGGTGTGAATGTCGATGCCGCTCGCCTGCATCTGATCGACGATCAGACCGCGCGCCTCGCCATCGAAGCCGCGCAGCAGGGGCGAGCGATTGAATTGCGTGACCTGCACGCCCAAGCCGTTGAGGATGCAAGCGAATTCGCAGGCGATATAGCCGCCGCCGACGATCAGGATGCGCTCGGGCAGGGTGTCGAGCTTGAAGATGTCGTTCGAGGTCATCACCAGTTCGCAGCCCGGGAATTCGGGCACGAAGGGCCGTCCGCCGACCGCGACCAGGATATGCTTGGCCGAGATCTTCGTGCCATCGGCCAGCGTGACCTCATGCGGGCCAGACACGGTGGCACGCTGATCGAAGACTTTCACGCCCGCGTTTTCCTGCCCCTTGCGATAGATCGCTTCGAGCCGGTCAAGCTCCGCATCCAGCTTGCCACGAAAACCGGACCAGTCGAACTGGCCGGCATCGGCGCTCCAGCCATAGGCGCGCGCGTCTTCGATGGCCGCCGGCGCGGTGGAGGCGAAGACCATCAGTTTTTTCGGGACGCAGCCGCGGATCACGCAGGTGCCGCCCATCCGGTATTCCTCGGCCAGTGCGACGCGCGCGCCATGGCCCGAGGCAATCCGGGCCGCGCGCACCCCGCCCGAGCCACCGCCGATGACGAAAAGGTCGTAGTCGAAGCTCATGGGGGCGCCTTCCTTCCTGATATTCCTTGCGTCTTGGCTTAGCGGTCCATGCGCTCAGGAGCAAGGCGGGGACGGAAAGACGCGCGCAAGGCGGGGATGCGTCACAGCGTTGCATCCCCGAGGCGCGCGCCGCGCAGATCAATCCATATCGCGGAAGATGTTCTCGTCCTCGGCGAATTCGATGGTCTCATTGGCCACCGTGCCCTCGTTGATGTCGCGGATTTCGACTTTGCCGTCGGTGCCGCCGATGATGACCTTGTCGCAGATGTCGATGAACAGGCCGTTCTCGACCACGCCGGGAATCTGGTTCAGCACCAGCGCCAGCTGACGCGGGTTGCCGATGCGGTTGAGATGCAGATCGACGATGTAATTGCCTTCATCGGTCACGAAGGGCTGCTGACCGTTCAGGCGCAGCGAGGTCTGGCGGCCCATCACGTCCATCGAATCCAGCAGTTCCTCGATCAGCGCGCGGGTGACCTGCCAGCCGAAGGGGACGACCTCGACGGGAAGGGGGAAGGCGCCCAGATGGTTCACTTCCTTGGAGGCGTCGGTGATGACGATCATCTGATCGGACGCGGTGGCCACGATCTTTTCCTGCAGCAGCGCACCGCCGCCACCCTTCACCAGGTTCAGGTCGGGGTCGAATTCGTCCGCCCCGTCGATCGTGATGTCGAGCCATTTCGCTTCGTCGAGCGCCACGACCTTGATGCCGACCTGACGGGCGAGATCGGCGGTGCGCGTCGAGGTGGGCACCCCGATCAGCTGCAGCCCTTCGTCGCGGATACGCTCGCCAAGGCAGCGCACCATCCATGCGGCGGTCGAGCCGGTGCCGAGGCCCACACGCATCCCGTCTTCGATGAAGTCAACGGCACGGCGGGCGGCGGCGAATTTCGCCTTGTCGATCGGGGAGAGGTCGGCAGCCATTTGGCACTCCATTCAAGGGCAGTCTGAGTTGCCGACGCTTATAGGCAATCAGGGGCGCTCAGGCGAGGGCTTTGTCAGCTTGTCTTCAGCGCAGGAGGAATTGTCGCATCCCGCCTGCCTGTTTGGCGTGGCGTCGCGCCTGCCCCGGCGGCAGGATCGGGCGTGCGGGCTGGGTGAGGAGCGGGTTCTCCGCCATCAGCGCGCGCAGCCGTGCGGCCTCTTGCGGGCCGACCCCGCGCAGCGCCATCGGGCCGGGCAGGAGGCTTTCCGCCGCCGCCCCGTCCGCGAAGACGATCTCATGCGCCTCGAACAGCAGATGCAGCCATTCGATGCGCGGACGCGGCGCGCGTGCGATCCCCGGCAGGTCGAGCAACCCCTTGGCCGGGATCAGCAACTCCCGCCCGCCAAGGATACCTGCGCGGCTGCGAACCAGCAGCCGGTGCTGAGCCGAGACCTCAAAGGCGCGGTCATTACCAAGCGCGCCCCTCGCGATCCGGATCGGCGCGTTCTCGTCGCGCCCCGTCATCCGCCAGCGGCCTGTCCAGATCAGCTCGCGATAGCCGTTATCGGCGGTCTGCACCTTCATGCCGGGGCGCAGGTCCTCCACCGCGACGGGGCCTTGCTTGGTCGCGATCCGGGTGCCGCGTGCGAAACAGACTGCAAGATCGGCATAGGGAATGACCGGATCGTTGCTGTCGATTGCGACGATGTCGTAGGTTTGCCCTGCGAAAAGACGCTCGGAGGAGGCGATGCCATGCACGTCGCCCTCGAATTCGAGCACGAAGATCGTGATGTCGTCGGCCGGATCGGAGGAGCCCGCCGGACGGATGACATAGCTGTATTCGATCTCGACATCACCCGCCGCGCCTGCACCCCAGGCGATGTCGTCGAATGTCGTGGGTAGGGTGAGTTCCTGCGAGCCGTCGGCATCCTCGAGATTGGCGTCGTCATCGGTCAGATCGATCATCTGCACCGCAGCGTCAGCATCGATCGTGAAGCTGGTCGCACCCACCGCGTCGGAATTCGCCGACGCGTTCGACCCGAAGGGGTCCGGGCCTGATATGATCAGGTCCGAAAATTGCCATGCACCGAAAACCGGCATCGTGCCCACCACAGCCTTTCGCCGCTCAGGCTGCGCGATAATCCTGAATATCGCGTCAACGATGTTGCTTTTGCACGTGGCGGGGTCGTTTTGGGGCTGTCGGTCCGGGGGCGAACGCGGCAGTCTGGGGCCAAATCAGGGCAGGGAGGTCGCATGTTTCTGAGCGTCTTCGATATCTTCAAGATCGGCGTCGGGCCGTCCTCGTCGCATACGATGGGGCCGATGGTGGCGGGCGCGCGGTTTCTCGACGCGCTCCGGGCCTCGCCTTTCACCGCGCATGGGGTGCGGGTGCGCCTGCACGGCTCGCTCGCTTTCACCGGCAAGGGCCATGCGACGGATCGGGCCGCGATCCTCGGGCTCGCAGGGGTGGTGCCCGAGAGCTACGACAACGATCTGGCCGAGAAATTGCTGGCTGCGAATGCGCGCGACCACGTCTTGAAGCCTGACGGATTGACGCCCTTGGCCTTCGACCCCGAGGCCGATCTGATCTTCGACTACGACACGTCGCTGCCCGGCCATGCGAACGGCATGGTGATCGAGGCGCGCGACGCGCAGGGCGACGTGTTGATGCACGAGGTCTATTACTCGATCGGCGGCGGTTTCGTGCGCACCGAGGCCGAAATGGCTGCCGTCGACGATGCCGCCCGCGACGCGCCGAGCCCGGTGCCGTTCCCCTTCAAGACCGCCGAGGAAATGCTGGCGATGGCCCATGCCTCGGGGCAGAGCATTGCGCAGATGAAACGCCGCAACGAGGCGCGCTTCCGGGGGCCAAAGGAGATCGACGAAGGTCTCGAGAAAATCTGGATCACGATGCGCGATTGCATGGAGCGCGGGCTGACGAGCGAAGGCGAATTGCCCGGGGGCCTGCGGGTGAAGCGCCGCGCCAAGGCGATCCATGAGAGCCTGAAGGCGGATTGGGGCCAGAACCTCGCGCCGCCGCATCAGATAAACGACTGGATCTCGGCCTATGCGATGGCGGTGAACGAGGAAAACGCCGCCGGTGGGCAGGTCGTCACCGCGCCCACGAACGGGGCGGCGGGCGTGTTGCCCTCGGTGATCCGCTATTGGCTCGATCACGTGCCCTCGGCGTCCTCGGCCAAGATCCCCGATTTCCTGCTGACCGCGGCAGCCGTCGGTGGGCTGATCAAGACTAACGCCTCGATCTCGGGGGCGGAATGCGGCTGTCAGGCCGAGGTCGGATCGGCGGCGGCGATGGCGGCGGCGGGGCTGGCCGCCGTGCTGGGCGGGAGCCCTGAGCAGATCGAGAACGCGGCCGAAATCGCGCTGGAACATCACCTCGGTATGACCTGCGACCCGGTGAAAGGGCTGGTGCAGGTGCCCTGTATCGAGCGCAACGGTCTGGGCGCGATCAAGGCGGTCTCGGCGGCCAGCCTCGCACTGCGCGGGGATGGGACGCATTTCGTGCCGCTGGACGCTGCGATCGAGACGATGCGCCAGACGGGCCGCGACATGCACGAGCATTACAAGGAGACGAGCCTCGGCGGGCTGGCGGTGAACGTACCGAACTGCTGAGGGAAGATCTTCCGCCCGGGGCGACCAGCCCCGGGCAGCGCCCTACCTCCCCCGGGGAGGGCGCTTTTGCACCGTCATCGCGCGCACGGGTGTCGGTCGGATGTGGCTCGATAAAGCGCAAACCACTTATCGTGCTCTTGCGCCCACCCGAGGTCGGGCGCTGCCCTCGCGGCGCGATACACAGCCTCAAAAACCGCTCCCCCTTGACTTTTGACCCAACCACGCGCATTTAGCCCACATCGCCGCGCTGCCGCGTGAGCAAGCCGCGCCCGAGAGAGGCGCATCGGCGATACCTCCCGAGTTCCCATTCACGCAGGGTTCTGACACGCAAGACCGGACCACGCGGGACTAGCCCGCCTGTCCCGAGGTCTGCGTCAACCTGCGCTCCGGACAATCCCGTCCGGGCTGATCGCCGTGCGTCGCCCCGCGTCGGGCACCTCGGCCATAAAGGATAGGCATTGTCCGATTTCTCTTCGCTGGGGCTCTCCCCGGCCATTCTCAAGTCGCTCGCACGCGCAAAATTCACCCAGCCGACCCCGATTCAGGAAAAGGCGATTCCGCTGGTTCTTGCGGGCCATGACGTGCTGGGCCTCGCCCAGACCGGCACCGGCAAGACGCTGGCCTTCGGCCTGCCGCTTATCGACAAGCTGATGGCGCAGCCGGGCAAACCCTCGCCCAAGACCTGCAAGGCGCTGATCCTCGCGCCGACCCGCGAGCTGGTGAACCAGATCTCCGACAACCTCGCGGGGCTCGTTCAGGGCACTAAGATGAATGTCGCGACGGTCGTCGGCGGCCAGTCGATCAACCGCCAGATCACCCAGATGCATCGCGGCAACGACATTCTCGTGGCGACCCCGGGTCGTCTGATCGACCTGATGGATCGTGGCGCGGTCGACCTGCGCTACACCCGCCATCTGGTGCTGGACGAGGCCGACCAGATGCTCGACCTCGGCTTCATCCACGCGCTGCGCAAGATCGCCCCGCGTCTGGGCACGCCGCGCCAGACGCTGCTGTTCTCGGCCACGATGCCGAAGCAGATGGAGGAGATCTCGCAGGCCTACCTCACCGATCCCAAGCGCGTGCAGGTCTCGCCGCCCGGCAAGGCTGCCGACAAGATCACCCAATCGGTGCACTTCCTCGATAGCAAGGCCGAGAAGGCCCGCAAGCTGCGTGATATCCTCTCCGCCGATATGGGCGCGCTGACGCTTGTTTTCGCCCGCACCAAGCATGGCGCGGAAAAGCTGATGAAGAGCCTGCGCGCCGACGGCTACAACGCGGAATCGATCCACGGTAACAAGAGCCAAGGTCAGCGTGACCGCGCGATCAAGGGCTTCCGCGATGGCAAGGTCAACGTGCTGGTGGCGACCGATGTGGCCGCGCGCGGGATCGACATTCCGGGCGTGTCCTATGTCGTGAACTTCGACCTGCCGGACGTGCCGGACGCCTATGTCCACCGCATCGGGCGCACCGCGCGCGCCGGTCGCGAGGGCGAGGCGATCGCCTTCTGCTCGCCGGATGAGGCCGACAACTTCCTGCAGATCGAAAAGCTGATGAAGATCGAGATCCCGACCGCGAGCGGCGAACGCCCGTCCGAGGCCGTGCGCCCGTCTGCCCGCGCAGCCCGTGGCCGCGGTCGTGGCGGTCCGCGCGGTGGCAACAAGGGTCGCGGTGGCAAGCCTCAGGGTAAACCGCAGGGGCAGGGCCAGCCGCAAGGTCAGGCCCGCGCCCAAGCTCAGGCCAAACCGCGCGGCGAAGCCAAGCCCAAGGTCGATGCCGGCGGCAACGCCACGCCGAAGCGGCGTCGCCCGCGTCGGCGCAATGCAGCCGCTGCGAGCGCGTAAGATTTGGAAAGGCCGCGTCGAGGGACGCGGCCTTTTCCTTTGTGAAGGAACGGGTTTCCTTTTCGACGGAAGAGGGGGGGGGCCGCCCTCACCCCACCTCCGCGAACACCTTCTTCAGCGCCGCCTCCAGCTTCTCGAACATCTCGTCCATCTGCGGCTCCGTCAGGATGAACGGCGGACACAGCACCACCGATTGCCCGAGCGGGCGGCAGATCAGCCCCTGATCGGTGCAGGCATTGGCGATGCGTTCCGAGACCGAGAGCGACCCGTCGAAGGGCGTCTTGCTCTCGCGGTCTTTCACCGCTTCCAGTGCCCACATGTAGCCCACGCCGCGCAGCTCGCCGATATTGGGGTTTTGCGCGATCTGGGCGAGGCCCGCCTCGAGGCGCGGGCTCAGGCGGCGGACATTTTCGGCCAGCCCCTCGTTCATCACCACGTCGATGGCTTTCAGCGCGATCGCGCAGCCGACCGGGTGGCCCGAGGCGGTGAAGCCGTGGGGGAATTCCTCGATTGCCTCGGAGGCCGCCTGCAGGCGGTCCGACAATTCCGGGCTCAGGATCACCGCGCCCATCGGGAAGAACCCGGCGGTGAGGTTCTTCGACGAGATGATCGCGTCGGGTTGGAAGTCATAGGTCTCGCAGCCCCAGGTGTTGCCGGTGCGCCCGAAGCCGCAGATTACCTCGTCGGAGATCAGCGGGATGTCGTATTTCTTCAGGATTTTCGATACGGCCTGGAAATAGCCCTTGGGCGGCGTGATTACTCCGCCTGCGCCCATCACCGGCTCGGCGAAGAAGCCCGCGATCGTCTCCGCGCCTTCCTTGATGATCGTCGCTTCCAGCTCATTCGCGAGGCGCTGGGTGAACTGCTCTTCCGTCTCGCCGGGCTGCCCTTCGCGCCAGTAATGCGGGCAGGTGAGGTGCAGGAACCCCGGCAGCGGCAGGCCGAAGACCGAATTATAGGGCTTGCCGGTCATCGAGGCCGAAACCGTCGTCACCCCGTGATAGGCGTTCTTGCGGGTCAGAATCTTGCGCTTCTGCGGCTTGCCCTCGGCGGCATGCAGAAACCACAGCATCTTGACCATCGTGTCATTCGCCTCGGAGCCGGAGTTGGTGTAGAACACCTTGCCGTCGGCGAAAGGCGAGACCTCGATCAGCTTCTCGGACAGCATCACCGTCTGGTCCGACATCCGCCCGAAGAAGGCGTGATAGCCGGGGAAGCGCGCATATTGCGCCTGCGCGGCTTCGATCAGACCGGGATGGTCGAACCCCGCGACCATGTTCCAGAGCCCCGAATTCGCATCGAGATATTTCCGCCCCTCGGTGTCGAAGATATACGGCCCCTCGCCATGGGTCACGACGACCGCGCCGCGGTCATGGATCGTGGGCAGATCGGTGAAACCGTAGAAGCTATGCGCATCGGCGCGGGCCTGCCAGCTTTGGTCTTTCATCTCGCGACTCCTCCGGGATGGGCGATGGATGAAAGCGAGGCTATCCGCGGCGCGGTCGGCGTCAATGGTCCGCGATGTCCCATCGTGCCGCATGGCTTGCGCGCCGGGGCGGGGCAGGGCAGTCTGCGCCACAACCCTTACCGCCTCCCCGATCACGGAGCCTCCCATGCCCGCCGCCCATCCCCGCATCAGCCTTTGGGCGGTCGAGGTCTTCGTGGCCACGGCGGAAGAAGGCGCGACCACTGCCGCCGCGCGCCGTCTGGGCGTCTCGGCCTCGGCGGTCAGCCAGCAGCTTGCGGGTCTGGAGGGCGCTTTGGGCGCGGAGCTTGTGGACCGCTCGGCGCGGCCTTTCGCTTTGACGGCCGCCGGACGGGCCTTCCTGCCCCATGCCGAGGCGATGCTGGACGAATTGGCCCGCGGCCGTGCGGGAGTGGGTCAGGCCGATCCGGCGGGGCTCACGAGTTTCCGGCTGGGCATGATCGAGGATTTCGAGGCCGAGGTGACGCCGCTTCTGCTGGCGGGCATGGCCGACGAACTCAGCACGTGCCGGTTCGAGCTGGAAACCGGGCCGAGCCACCGGCTGCTGTCGAAGCTCGAAGCGCGCGGTCTGGATGTCGCGGTCGCCGCCGAGCCGCAGGGCGCGGCGCTCGACGGAATCGAGCTGCACCCGCTTCTGACCGAACCGTTCCTCGCCATTCATCCCGCCGATGCACCTGCGCAGAGCGGTGTGCCGCTGCCGCTGATCCACTATTCCCAGCGCACGCTGATGGGCCGCCAGATCGCCGCGCATCTCGCACAGACGGGCAAGCCGCCGCCGCATCAACTGGAACTCGACAGCTATCCTGCGATCCTCGCACTGGTCGCGGCGGGGCGGGGCTGGACGATCCTGACGCCCTCGGCGGTGCGCCATGCGCCGCGCGCAGGGCTGGCGCTCTCGCCGCTCGACGGGCCGCCGCTGACCCGGCGCATCGTGCTGGCGGCGCGCGACGGGATGATGGCAGATTGGCCCGCGAAATTGGCTGCCCGGCTGCGGGCTCTGCTGCAAGAACGCGTGGTCGAACCGGCTCTGAAAGAAGCGCCGTGGCTGGACGGGACGTTGCGGGTCGAGGCGGGCTAGCGCCTCAGCCGATCCCCAGACCTGTCAGGGCGGCGGCCAATTCCTCGCGCGGCAGCATCATCAGGGCGGGCCCCTCCAGCATGATCCGCACAGGCCCCGTCGCCCGGTTCGAGGTGCCGACCCGTTCGGCGGGCGTGAAGCCGATCCCGTCCAGCGGCCATTGCAGCCCTTCCGAGCGCGCTTTTACCTCGCCGAATGGAAACAAAGAGACCCGCGTGCCTTCCGTGACATCCAACGATAGGGACGGCGGGCAGCGGAAGATCACCTCTTCCTCGGCCAGCATCACGACCCGGTGCGGCGTGCGGATCAGGTCGGTCATCGCGGCCAGCGTGTGATCCAGCCGCATCCCGGTGAAACCAAGCGCCAGAATGAACGGCGCCTTGATCCGTTGCAGGCATTTCGCGAAATCGGTGCTGTCCTGCTCGGCCACCGGATGCACGCGCGGGCCAAGTGTGGTGCGCGCCGCATCCGACAGGGAATCGAGATCGCCGATCACCGCTTCGGGCTCGAGCCCCATCGACAAGGCCCGATCTCCACCGCCATCGGCAGCCACGAGACAGGGGGCGATTGTCAACGCTTCGTCAACATCCGCATGGTTCACTGCGCCGGCGCCGAGAAGCGAAACCCCGGTTGACGAATGGACAATACTGCTAATCATGGGCTGATTGATGACGATTGTGGCAAAGAAAGACAATCGAGACCGGTAAAAAACCTTTCAAATGCCTTCTTTCGTCCACGCGAAAGAACCAGTTGGACAGGAATGTCGACGCATTGAGGTCCAATAGAAAGCGAGTGGTCCATGGTTGGTGCGAGCAAGATCCTGACCGTATCCTACGGCACCTTTTCGTGCACCTTGGAAGGATTTGATGAGCCTTTCAACACGATGAAGGCGATTGCGGAGTATTTCCGCGATCTGGCTGCCGACGACCGGTATTTCGGTGCAGAGCCGCCCCAGCCTGATGCGGAGATGCTTCACCGTATCGCGGAGCGCGAAATTCAGCGCCGGGTCGAAGCAAAAATTCAAGAAAACGGCGTGGTTCTGCGCCAGCAAGACACCCTTCTGGGTGGCGAGGCTGCGGCGGATGAAGCGCCCGCACCCGCTCAGGAAGAGCCGCTGGTGACGTCGGACGCGCCGCAAGACACCGCGCCTGCCGCCGAAACACCCGCACAGCCGGAGGTCGCCGAGACGCCCGAGCCGGCAGCCGCGCCCGAACCGGTCGCAGAGCAGCCCGAGCCCGAGATTCAAGCCCAGCCCGCCGAGCCCGAAGCAGGCTTTGCGCAGCCGGAAACCGTTGCCGCCAAGCTGCAGCGCATCCGCGAAGCCGTGGCCCGCGCCCGCGAGGTTCAGGCCGACAGCTTCTCCGAGGAAGACGAACCCGCTTCCGCTCCCGAGGCGCTTCTGGATCGTTTCGAGACGGAGCCGTCGAGCGAAGCGGAAGATTTCGGCTATGACCTCGACATTTCCGGCCCGCTAAGCGCCGAGGAAATCGAACCCGAAGCCTCCGAACCCACGCAGCCCGAGGCCGAGATGCCCGAGGCGGAAGGGGCAGAAGAAGCTTCGGCAGACGCCGCACTCGAACAGATTGCGGTAGAAAACGAAGACGTGGCGGAAGCTGCTCGCGAAGACGAAGAGGTCGTCGCCGAAGCGGATGAGGCTGAAGCCGAAGCCGAAGTTGTTGCGGTAGAGGAAACCTTTGCCGAGGACGAGCAAGCAGAGGACCAATCCGAAGCCGAAGCCGAAGCCGAAGCCGAAGCCGAAGCCGAAGCCGAAGCCGAAGCCGAAGCCGAAGCCGAAGCCGCGTTTGGCCCGACCGACGATCACATGCAGCGCCGTCAGGCAAGCCGCCGTGCGCGCCGTTCGGCCAAGCGTGCCAAGCGCATCGCAGCGCTCAAGGCCGCGGCCGAAGAACTCGGTGCGACCGAAGAGGAAACGGTCGAGCAGGCCGAGGGCCAAACCGAGGAAACCTCCACTGACACCACCGTTGAGGCCGACGCGCCCGCCGCGCCGCGGATGCGCGCGCGTGTGATCAAGGTGCGCCGCCGCGAAACGATTGAAGCCGCGACTGCGGAGGTTGCAGCGGACGCTTCGGACGAGCTTCCGGCGCAGGCCGACGACGCGGCTACGGCAGACAGCGCAGAGGATCAGTCGAACCCGGCCGCCGAGCAGGTCGAGGACGACGCCGCGCAAAAGGCACCTGAAGTGGCTGCCGAAGCCGAGCAAGACGTCGAAGCCGAGGCCGAGCTGGAGGCAGAGGCCGAGGAGGACGATCTCGCCGCACGTCTGGCGGCCGAGTTGAACGGCTCGTCGCAGGAGGCAAGCCCCGCTGCGGTCGCGCCGCAGGCAGAAGAGTCGCAGGCGCAGGACGAAGATGACCGCGACAGCCGGGGGCCGGGTCGCCTCTCGCCCGAGGCCGAAGCCGATCTCATGCGCGAACTCGCCGCGCTGCAGATGGAGAACCTCTATACCGGTGCCGAGATCGAGACTGCCGACGAATCCCCGGAAGAGGCGGTCGCGCAGGCAGATGTTTACGAAGATATGGCGCTGCCCGATATCGATCTGTCCGATCTGGAAGACGAGTCGGTCGACGCGCCGCTGGTTCTGACGCAAGACGAGGCCGCCGCGCCCGAGGCGGAAGAGCCCGAGGCAACCCCGGCAACCGCATCGCTCGATGCGCAAAACGTGCTGGTTCTGGGTAACGCGATCGTCGCTGAAGAGGCGGAAACCGAAGCGTCGGAAGACGACACCGTGGCCGAGGATGAGGCTGAGGTGGAGGATATCTCCGCCGACGTCTTCGCACCGGAATTTGACGCCGAGGCCGCAGAAGAGACCGAAGCCGAGGACGCGGAGGCAGAGGCCGAAACCGTTGAGACCGCCGACGCGGAAGACACGGACGAGGCAGAAGCCCCGACCGAGGTTGCCGCGCGCGAGGCCGCGTCGCTCTCCGAGGAAGAGACCGACCGCGAAGCCGAGGTGGATCGCCTTCTGGCCGAGGCCGACAAACAGGCCGAAGTCGTTGAAACCCGCCGCCGCTTCTCCGCGATCGCGCATCTCAAGGCCGCCGTCGCCGCGACCGTTGCGGATCGTCTGGCCAAGGGGCAGGACACCGCGAAAGGCGGCGTCGAGGATGAGGACGGGTCCGAGCCCTACCGTGCCGATCTGACCCAGGCTGTGCGTCCGCGCCGCCCGGTCAGCTCGGGCGAGACGGCATCGCGCCGTCCCGATCCGTTGCGCCCCGCGCCGCTGGTGCTGGTATCAGAACAGCGCGTCGACGCAGAAGAAGCCTCGGATGTCGAGGAGGTCGAGCAACCCGCGGCTCAGCCCGCTGCCGCGATCCGTCCGCGCCGTGTCTCGGCAGGTCAGTTCGCCACTGCCCAAGGCGACGAATCCGAAGCCACGCCGATGAACCCCGAGCAGGCGACCAGCTTCGCCGAATTCGCGGAAAGCCTTGGCACGCAGGGCCTCTCCGATCTGCTGGAAGCCGCCGCCGCCTATACGTCGGCCGTGGAAGGGCGCCCGCATTTCTCGCCGCCGCAGATCATGCGCAAGCTGTCCGTCATGGACGATGCGGCTGACGTGCCGCGCGAAGAGCGTATGCGCGTCTTCGGCCGCCTGCTGCGTCAGGGCAAGATCACCAAGGTGAAGCGCGGCCAATACGCGATCACCGAAGCCTCGCGCTACTGGGACGAGGCGAAGATGGCCTCGGGGCAGTAACCCCGGTGACAGATCTGAAAGGGCGGTCCTGCGGGGCCGCCCTTTCTCTTTGGATCAGTAGAGCCGTGCGCGCAGGCACTGGATCAGGACGCGCGCGCCGGGGCCGATCAGCGCGTCGGGGAAGTCGTAATCGGGGTTGTGCAAGGCCGGGCGGTCGCCCGCGCCCAGAAGCGCCATCGCGGCAGGGCCATGATCGGCGAAACGCCCGAAATCCTCCGAGGCGCGCATCGGCAGATCGGTCTCGGTGGTCTCGATCCCCTCGACTTGCAGCGCCGCGCGCAGGATGGCGTTCGCTTCTGGGGTGTTTTCGCAATGGCGAAAGACGTCGTGATAGGTGATCTCGCGCTCCAGATCGAGCGCGTCGGCGGCCTCGCGCACCATCGCTTCGGCTTTCTCGACGAGCCCCGCCATCCCCGCATCGCGCTGGGTACGCAGGGTCGCCCAAAGCTCCGCCGCGCCGGGGGCCACGCCGAAGGCGGGCTCGCCGAGCCGCGCATGGGTGATCGTGACACGCGCGAAATCGGGATCGCTCTGGTGCAGATCGTTGCCGAGCGCCGTCAGATCGCTCAGCAGTCGGGCGAGCGCCGGGGCGGGCGAGAGGCCGCTTTCGGGTAGCGAGGCATGAGCGGTCCAGCCGGTGAGCGTGATTTTCATACCGCGTGAGGCGCAATTCATCACCCCGTCCTGCAGCGCCGCCGCCCCGAAGGCCACGCCGGGCATATTGTGCAGCGCGAAGGACAGATCGGGCGCGATCTCGCCAAAGCGCGGATCGGCGATCACGGCCGCAGCCCCCGCGCCCGTCTCTTCAGCGGGTTGGAACAGCAAGATCGCCCGGCCACGCGCAGGACGATTGCGCGAGAGCCAGCGCGCCACGCCTGCGAGAATCGCCATGTGACCGTCATGGCCGCATAAGTGCCCCTTGCCGGGAAAGTTCGACCGGTAAGGCGGCGTGCCGGTCTCGTGGATCGGCAACGCGTCCAATTCGCAGCGCAAGAGAATCGTCGGGCCGGGCTCCGCCCCCTCGTAGATCGCGGCGACCCCGTGGCCGCCAAGCTCGGTCAGCGTCCGGTCGGGGGCGGTCGGCAGCAGCATCGCCACGACACGCGCGGCGGTGTCGCGTTCCTCGCCGGACAACTCGGGGTCCTGATGCAGACGGTGTCGCCAGGCGGTCAATTCCGCGATGTCGGAATTGGTCAGACTGTCGGGCGGGAGGGGGCAGGGCGCGCTTGTCATCGGGTTAATTTGCCCGTTTTTCGGCGCGCCCGCCAGAGGGTGTCACGGCTGCGACGGATCGTCGGGATCGTCCTTGCCGACGCCTTTGAAGATCGGCTTGAGCGGCGCGATCCACAGCAGGCCAAGCACGACATAGACGCCGAACTCGGCCCAGATCGGCAACCGGCCCCAGCGCGCGCCCGCCCAGTTCACCACCGTCACCGCGACGACGATATAGGCGGGCAGCCCCACGACGAGGGCCAGCAGCGAGAGGCGGCGTCGGGCCTTGTAGCTCAGCGCCATCGGATCAATCCGCGAAGGGGTCGGTCACGAGGATCGTGTCGTCGCGCTCGGGCGAGGTCGAAAGCATCGCGACCGGGCAGTCGATCAGCTCCTCGATCCGGCGGACATATTTGATCGCTGCCGCCGGAAGATCGGCCCAACTGCGCGCGCCTTCGGTCGATTCGGCCCAGCCTTCGATCTCTTCATAGACGGGCACACAGCGCTTCTGCTCTTCCGCGGCGGTCGGCAGATAGTCGAGCGTCTCGCCATCGAGCTCATAGCCGGTGCAGATCTTGATCGTCTCGAACCCGTCGAGCACGTCGAGCTTGGTCAGCGCGATGCCGTTCACGCCCGAGATCGCGCAGGTCTGGCGCACCAGCGCCGCGTCGAACCAGCCACAGCGGCGTTTGCGGCCGGTGACGGTGCCGAATTCATGGCCGCGCGTGCCGAGACGGTTGCCGTCTTCGTCGTCCAACTCGGTCGGGAAGGGGCCTTCGCCGACGCGGGTGGTGTAGGCTTTGACGATGCCGAGGACGAAATCGATCGCGCCCGGGCCCATGCCGGTGCCGGCCGCAGCCTGACCCGCGACCACGTTCGACGAGGTCACGAAGGGATAGGTGCCGAAGTCGATGTCCAGCAGCGAGCCCTGCGCGCCTTCGAACAGGATGCGCTTGCCCTGCTTGCGCTTCTCGTTGAGCACTTTCCAGACGGGGGCTGCGTATTTCAGGATCTCGGGCGCGACGTCCTTGAGCTTGGCGATCAGCGCGTCACGGTCGATTGCCTCGACGCCGAGACCCTTGCGCAGCGGATCGTGGTGCTGCAGCGCGCGGTCGATGCGGGCTTCCAGCGTCGCATCGTCCGCGAGGTCTGCCACGCGGACCGAACGGCGGCCCACCTTGTCTTCATAGGCCGGGCCGATGCCGCGCCCGGTGGTGCCGATCTTGGTGCCCTTCGACGCCGCTTCCTCGCGGGCGCGATCGAGCTCGCCGTGAATCGGCAGGATCAGCGGTGTGTTTTCCGCGATCATCAGCGTCTCGGGGGTGATCTCCACACCCTGATCGCGGATCTTTTCGATCTCTGCGAGCAGGTGGAACGGGTCGAGCACGACCCCGTTGCCGATCACCGAGAGCTTGCCGCCCCGCACCACGCCCGAAGGCAGCGCGTTGAGCTTGTAGACCTTGCCGTCGATCACGAGCGTATGGCCCGCGTTATGACCGCCCTGAAACCGCGCGATCACATCCGCGCGCTCGCTGAGCCAGTCCACGATCTTGCCTTTCCCCTCGTCACCCCATTGGGCGCCGACGACGACGACATTGGCCATTGCTCTCTCCTTGGCAGGTGTAAAACCGCGCGAGGTATAGCGGCTGAGCGCGCGGTGCGAAAGCCCGCATTTGCGAGAGGTGCTTCGCTCTATTTCACGCGTGACGCGCGCGCGAGGGGACAGGCGCCTCCGGCGGGGATATTTGGGCCAAAACGAAGGGGAGGGCGCAGGCGGGCCGCGCGGCTGTGCCGATTTGACCCCGCGAAAGCCGAAAATCCACCTCTGCGGCCTTGCACCCTCAGTCTCATCCGCCTAGATAGGCGCGTCGCAAGAAAGAAGGCCCGACCCGTTCATGGAAAACGTCGTTCTCTCGATCCATCTGATCCTCGCACTGCTGCTGATTGGCGTGGTGCTGCTGCAACGCTCCGAAGGGGGGGGCCTCGGCATGGGGTCGTCCAACAGCTCCGGCGGCGGTGTCGGCGGGCTGATGACCGGTCGGCAGGCGGCCAATGCGCTGACTCGCGTGACCTGGGTTCTGGCCGCTGGCTTCTTCGCGACCTCGGTGACGCTGACGGTTCTGGCCGCGCAGAAAGCGGGCAGCAGCTCGGTGCTCGATAGTGCCGCGCCCGAACAAAGCGCACCGGCAGAGACCGCGCCGGCCAATGACACGACCGGCTCGACGCCGTCGCTCGATGTCGTGATGCCGCCGCCGGCAAGCGGGTCGGATTCCTCGACCGGCGGAAACGCGGGCGAAACCACGACGGATACGCAAAGCGGTCCGGTTACGCCGCCCGCCGCCAACTAAGCCGTCACTTCAGCCGACAATCGGTTCGCACCCACAAAAAGTTGCGGGTGCGTCCAATCCAAACTCAATAGCTTGCGGTCTGGTTGCGGGCAGGCCGCGAATCGTGTAAGCATTAAATCCCGTGATCCTGACCCTCTTTTGGGGCAGGGAAACCATTCGAATTTCGCAGATCACGGGGGTCTTCATGGCACGTTATGTCTTCATTACCGGCGGCGTCGTCTCGTCGCTCGGCAAGGGTTTGGCATCCGCCGCCCTGGGGGCATTGCTGCAAGCACGCGGCTTTTCGGTTCGGCTGCGCAAGCTCGACCCGTATCTCAACGTCGATCCGGGCACGATGAGCCCGTTCGAGCATGGCGAGGTCTTCGTCACCGATGACGGGGCCGAGACCGATCTCGACCTTGGCCATTACGAACGCTTCACCGGTGTCTCGGCCCGCAAGACCGACTCGATCTCTTCGGGGCGGATCTACACCAATGTGCTCGAGAAGGAGCGTCGCGGCGAATATCTGGGCAAAACGATCCAGGTGATCCCGCACGTCACCAACGAGATCAAGGACTTCCTCGATGTCGGCGATGACGAGGTCGATTTCATGCTCTGCGAGATCGGCGGCACGGTCGGCGATATCGAGGGCCTGCCCTTCTTCGAAGCGATCCGCCAGTTCAGCCAGGACCGTCCGCGCGGCCAATGTATCTTCATGCACCTCACGCTGCTGCCTTATCTGGCGGCGTCGGGCGAGCTGAAGACCAAGCCGACGCAGCACTCGGTGAAGGAACTGCGCTCGATCGGCCTGCAGCCCGACGTGCTGGTCTGCCGCTCGGAGCAACCGATTCCGGAGAAAGAGCGCGGCAAGATCGCGCTGTTCTGTAACGTGCGCCCCGAGGCGGTGATCCCGGCCTATGACCTGAAGTCGATCTACGAGGCGCCGCTGGCCTATCACCGCATGGGTCTCGATCAGGCGGTTCTGGACGCGTTCGGCATCTCGCCCGCGCCGAAGCCGGAACTGAGCCGCTGGGAAGACGTGATGGACCGTCTCGACCATGCCGAGGGCGAGGTGCGTGTCGCGATCGTGGGCAAATATGTCCAGCTGGAGGACGCCTACAAGTCGATCGCCGAGGCGCTGACCCATGGCGGCATGGCGAACCGGGTCCGCGTGAAGGCGGAATGGATCGACGCGGAGATTTTCGAGAACGAAGACCCCGCGCCCTATCTGGAGAATTACCACGCGATCCTCGTGCCCGGCGGCTTCGGCGAGCGCGGCACGGAAGGCAAGATCCGGGCAGCCCAATTCGCGCGCGAAAAGGGCGTGCCTTATCTGGGCATCTGTCTGGGTATGCAGATGGCCGTCATCGAGGCCGCGCGGAACCTCGCGGGCGTCAGCGATGCGGGCTCGGAAGAGTTCGACCACGAGGCGGGCAAGAAGCGCTTCACCCCGGTCGTCTATCACCTCAAGGAATGGGTGCAGGGCAACCACCGGGTCGAGCGCAAGGTGACCGACGACAAGGGCGGCACGATGCGTCTGGGCGCCTATTCAGCCGCGCTGAAAGAGGGCTCGAAGGTCGCCGAGGTCTACGGCTCGACCGATATCGAAGAGCGTCACCGCCACCGCTACGAGGTCGACATCAAGTATCGCGAACCGCTGGAGAAATGCGGCATGACCTTCTCCGGCATGTCGCCCGATGGCCGCCTGCCCGAGATCGTCGAGCACAAGGACCATCCGTGGTTCATCGGCGTGCAGTTCCACCCTGAGTTGAAATCGAAGCCCTTCGCGCCGCATCCGCTGTTTGCGGGCTTCATCAAAGCCGCGCGGGATCAGAGCCGGTTGGTGTGATCGTTCCGATCTATCGTCTTGCGTAAGGGAAGCCGGTCAGGCGAACCACGTACCTCTCGAACTGAGCATCACTGTGTGGGGTGATCTTTAGTTGATCGCAGAGTGTCGAGGGGAGCTTGACCGCTTCGAGTAGTCTAGTGCGAATTTCTTGCTTTGCGATGCTCTTGATTTGACCGATCAATTTCGTATCGGTGGTGAGAAAGGTATCTAGTCCGAGGGCAAGTGTGCAACGCAAGTGCCAAGCATCTTGGCTGTTCTTTTCCGTCGATCTCACTTGGTCGATTGCGGCGAGTATGTCGCGAAATGTCTGATCCTTTTGTCGGCTGATTTCTTGTCGGAGTTGGGTTTTCGGGTCATCCGCGCGTATCGAGATTTGCAGGTTGGGTAGGGTCGTGTGCCCGAGTAGTTTTAAGCCTTGGAACAGTGACGCAGCACCCAACTGCGTGCTTCGCTTTCGCGCGCGATCTTCGCACATGCGTTCAATGTCGAGCGCGTCGGTAGTGTGAGCCTCCACCAAGCCGTCTTGGAAAGCTTCTGCTAAAGCCGAAATATACCAGGTCTGTTCGCCGCCTTTGCTCGCTGAGATTGGATGGCCGCTTTCGACCGTTTGAATCCAGCCTGTTTGAATTGGGATTTCGCCGCCCCACAGCTTTGTTCCATTGTCCTTCCATTCGGACCGTGTAGCGGCTGCGTGATGGAAGACCGATGTATCAATAAGAACTTTCATCTATCAGTTGCGTCCATCGCCAAGATCCGAAACCCAAGAAAGCCGCGCTCAGCTTTGCGCGGCTTTTTTCTTTTTCTTCTTCGAGGGTTTCGGTGCGGGCTTTTCGGCCTTGCCGCCGCCGCGGGCGGGGTCGATCTGGCGGGCCAGCTCGGCCGGGTCGAGGCGGATCAGCGCCTGAATGTAGCCCGAGGCCGCGTCGAGCAGTTCGCACAGGGCCGCCGCGCGCGGATCGGCGCTGCGGGCTTCCAGGGCGGACAGGTGATTGCGCGCGGGGCCGATGACGCGGCGTTCGCGCTCGGCCAGCATCAGGCGCGCAAGCTCCCACGGCTCGGTCGGGGCGACGAAGAAATCCTTGCGCGAGCCGGGCGAGCGCGCGGCCTGCACCAGACCCGCATCGCGCAACTCCTTCAACGCGGTCGAGACATTGGAGCGCGACAGGCCAAGCTGCGTCACCAGATCGTCGGCCGAGGGCGCTTGCGCCGCGCGCCAGATCGCGCCGAGGCAGCGGCCTGCGGGGCGTGAAAATCCGAAACGGGGGGCGAGTTCGGCGAAGGCTTCGGGCAGTTCGGTTTCACTCATGCATCCATCCTCTGCCGCCTATTTTCGCCGCTCGGTTACGCGCCGGGTCGGCGCGCCGCGGACAGCCCCGCGATCAGCGCGGCCTCCCCGTCGCCCAAAGTGACCTGCGCGCCCTGCGCTTGCAAGCCGCGGGCGCAAATTTTCGACCAGCCGGGGGCGGAGGCGGAGGACAGCGCGAGCACGGTTTGCCCGAGCCACCACGGTTTCGCCGCGGCGAGTTCCGCGCCGAGCACGGCACCGGCGGCGCGCGGGGCGGGGCGTCCGAGGCTGAGCGGCGCCAATTCGCGCGCAAGGCGTTCGGGGCGCGAAAGCGTATCGGCGAGGGCTGCGTCGAACCCGTCGCCCGCCTCCAGCGGCGCGCCAAGGGCGGCCAGCATCGCGGCGGAACCTGCGCGCATGACACTGACGACTTCACCCGCCGAGATATGCGCCCAGATCGCGCTCGCGCCGCAGATCCAGATCACGCCGTCGAATTGCGGAAGGCCTGCGAGGATACCGGCGATCCGGGCCGCCTCGGGGGCGGTGATCTCGGTGCCGTCACTGTCTTGGATCAGGCCGGGAAGGGCGGGATAGCTTTGTCCGCCGATCTCGGTCAGTGGCAGCGCACCTTCGGGGCGGGGCGTGCAGGGCAGGGCGCGCGGGGCGAGGCCTGCGGTGGAGGCCGCCACGATCGCAGCGGCCCCGTCGGGCAAGAGCGGGCGCGCGGCGGGCCCGGATTTGCGGTCGCTCACCGCCCCGTCCGAGACATGTGCGGCGCGCCAGCGCCCGAATTCTTCCGTGAGTGCGATCCAGTCAGCCATGGCTCACCAGATCGCACGGGGGCCTTGCGGGATCAACCCTGCGACAGGCAGGCGGTGATCGTGTCCGCCATTCCCTGCATCAGGTCCTCATAGAGACCGGGGCCATAGGTCAGCGCGGTGCCGGACGGGTCGAGCGGCTTGCCGAGCGTCACCGGCGTCCCATCGACGAGGATTTCGACCATTTTCGGGTCGTGGTTCGCTTCCGGGAAAGCGCAGACGGCATCCTTTGCCGAGGCCTCGTCGCGCAGGCTCACCAGATGCGCCGCGCCGGGGGTCGAGGCGTCGCTGGGCGAGAGCGCGCCCAATACCATCAGGTCGTAATGATCGGCCAGATAGCCGTAGGCCGCGTGATAGACGAGGAAGGGCATATCCGCGACGGGGGCGAACTCGGCCTTGAGCTTGGCGTCGAGCGTCTCGATCCGCGCCTGCGCCGATTTGGCATTGGCCGCATAGGTGTCGGCATGTTCGGGGTCGGCCTTAGAGAGGTCTTCGGCGATCAGACCGAGCCAGAACTTCGCATTGTCGGGGTCGAGCCACGCATGAGGATCGGTCATCTGGTCGACCTCGGCGTGGTCGTCGTGCCCCGCTTCGGCGTGATCCTCGTGCCCGGCCTCGGCGTGATCCTCGTCCTCGTCGAGATCGGCGCTGTGATCATGCGGGTCCTGCGCCGAGAAGCTGCGTACATTCGTTCCGGGCGCCTGAAGCAGTTCGATCGACTGGCCTTTGCCCTCGACCCCGTCGAGCGCGCGTTCCAGCCACGGCGTCAGGCGCGGGCCGATCCAGAAGACGAGATCGGCGTCCTGCAGATCGCGCGCTTGGCTGGGTCTCAGCTGATAGTGGTGCGGGTCCGAATTCTGACCGAGCAGCACTTCGGGCTTGCCCAGATCGCCCATAACCTGCGCAACGAGCGACTGCACCGGGGGGATGTCGGTCACGACGCTGGGCACCTCGGCTTGGGCGAGCGCGGGCAGCGCGGCCAGCGCGGTCACGAAAACGGGAAGGGTGGGGCGCATCGGGTCTCTCCTGTCCAACTTGATCTGAGGAGCGGAACATGTATGTTATAAAATCACTCGTCAAGAAGAAATGTGATAAGGTAACGCTCTCGTGGGATCTTCGACCTCATCCGCCAAGGCTTTCACGCCGCATGACCACAGCCGATGCGCCGGCGCGACGCTGGCGCGCGCCGAGGCTGTCGCCGCCGAAAAGGGCGCGCGTCTGACCCCGGTGCGTAAGCGCGCGCTGGAAATTCTGCTGGAAGAACATCGGGCTATGGGGGCCTACGAGGTGCTCGACCGGCTCGCGGAGGATGGGTTCGGCAAGCAGCCGCCCGTGGCCTACCGCGCGCTGGAATTCCTTGTCGAGCATGGTCTCGCGCATCGCGTGCGCCGCCTGAATGCCTTCGCCGCCTGCATGAACCCGGGTGAAGAGCATGCGCCGGTCTTCCTGATTTGCCGCAACTGTGGCGAGGTCGCCGAGGCCGGGCCCGACGAGGGGGCCGAAGAAGTGCGTCGCGCGCTGCAGAGCGCGGCCGAGCGGTTGAATTTCCATGTCGAGCGGGCGACCGTCGAGGCGCTGGGGCTCTGCCCGAACTGCGCCGCTGAGGAGGCGCAATGAGCGAATTGATCACGGCGCAGGGCCTGAGCGTGCGTCATGGCGAGGTCGAGGTGCTTCACGGCGTCGACTTCACGATTTCCTCGGGCGAGATCGTCACCGTCGTCGGGCCGAACGGGTCGGGTAAGTCGACGCTGATCCGCGCTCTGATCGGGCTGGAGCGCGCTGCTCGGGGCAAGGTCTCCCGTCAGGCGGGCTTGCGGATCGGCTATGTCCCGCAAAAGCTGCATGTCGATGTGAGCCTGCCGCTGACGGTGCGCCGCTTCCTGTCCCTGCCCAAGCGCGTCTCGAACGCCCGCGCCGAGGCCGCCTTGGAACGCACCGGCGTCCCGCATCTGGGCGGGCGGCAGATTTCGCGGCTCTCGGGCGGGCAGTTCCAACGGGTGCTTCTGGCGCGCGCCTTGCTGTCGGAGCCGCAGATCCTGATCCTCGACGAGCCGACGCAGGGGCTCGACCAGCCGGGCACGGCGGGGTTCTACAAGCTGATCGAAGAGGTCCGTCAGGAAACCGGCTGCGCGGTGCTGATGGTCAGCCACGATCTGCACGTCGTGATGTCGGCCTCGGACCGGGTGATCTGCCTCAACGGCCATGTCTGCTGTCAGGGCACGCCGAAAGTCGTCTCGGAGGCCCCGGAATATCGCGCGCTGTTCGGGATGGGCACGCAAGGGGCCTTCGCGCTCTACCAGCATAGCCACGATCATGGCGAGCACGCGGATCACGCGACCTGCAGCCACGATCACGATCACGCCCATGACGCGGCGCAGGACGGCACTCAAACCCACGGGCAGGCGCATGTTTGACGATTTTCTTTTCCGCGCGGCGCTGGCCGGGATCGGCCTGACCTTCGCGACCGGCCCGTTGGGCTCTTTCGTGGTATGGCGGCGTATGGCCTATTTCGGCGATGCGACGGCACATGCGGCGATCCTCGGCGTGGCGCTGAGCTTCGCTTTCGGCATCTCGGTCTATCTGGGCACGCTCGGCGTGGCGCTGGCGATGGCGCTCACGGTGGCGCGGCTGTCGGGGCGCGGCCATGCCATGGACACGCTTCTGGGGGTGCTCGCCCATTCCGCGCTGGCCTTCGGCCTCGTCGCGGCGTCGCTGCAATCGGGGCTGCGGGTCGATCTGTCGGCTTGGCTGTTCGGCGATATTCTCGCGGTGTCGCGCAGCGATCTGGCTGTGGTCTGGGGCGGCTCGGCGGTGGTCGTGGCGCTTCTGGCATGGCGCTGGCAGGGGCTGCTGACCGCGACGATCAATGACGAGCTGGCGATGTCTTCGGGGCTCGACCCGCGGCGCGAGCAGATGGCGCTGACCATCGCGCTGGCGCTGACGGTGGCCGTGGCGATCAAGATCGTCGGCGCGCTGCTGATCGCCGCTCTGCTGATCATCCCGGCGGCCACGGCGCGGCAATTCGCGCGCGGGCCCGAGGCGATGGCGGCGGGCGCGACCGGGGTGGGGATCGCCTCGGTGCTGCTGGGGCTCTGGGCATCGTTGCAGTTCGACACCCCCGCCGGTCCGTCGATCGTGGCGGCCTCGACCGTGCTCTTCGTGCTGTCCTTGCCGCTGCGTCGCGCGCGCTAAGCCGCGCTGCCGCTTGCCATTTCCCCTCCCGCGCGTTGAGATGCGCGGCAAAGGAGCCCCGATGGATCACCGCAGTTTCAAGACCCCGGCGCAGATTTTCGTCGACCTCGCGGCGGGCAACCCACAGCGCCGCATGGCATTCGATCCCGCGCAACGGCGCGCGGCGCTGCAGGCGCTCTCGCGGGCGATCCACAATTGCGAAGCGGAGATCCTTGCGGCGCTGACGGAGGATTTTGCCAAGCCCGAGGCCGAGATCCGCCTGACCGAGATCCTGCCCGTTCAGGCCGAGATTTCGCACGCGCTGCGCAATCTGAAGACGTGGACGAAGGTCCGTCGGGTCCGCCCGACCCGCGCCATGCTGGGCACCCGCGCGCGGATCGTGCCCGAGCCGAAGGGCACCGCGCTGATCATCGCGCCGTGGAATTACCCGCTGGCGCTGTCGCTCGGGCCGCTGGTCTCGGCCATCGCGGCGGGCTGTGCCGCGATTGTCAAACCGTCTGAGCTGGCCCCGGCCAGCGCCGCCGTGATCGCGCAGATCGTGGAGGAGGCGCTGCCCGCCGATCTGGTGCGCGTGGTGCAGGGCGGGGTCGAGGTCAGTCAGGAACTGCTCGACCAGCCCTTCGATCATATCTTCTTCACCGGCTCGCCGCGCGTGGGCAAGATCGTGATGTCCGCGGCTGCGCAGCATCTCACCTCTGTGACGCTGGAGCTGGGCGGCAAATCCCCGGTCATCGTCGGCCCCGGCGCGGATCTGAAAAAGGCCGCCCGGATGATCGCCTGGGGCAAGTTCGCGAATGCCGGTCAAACCTGCATCGCCCCCGATCACGTCTATGTCGCCAAGCAGATCGAAGCCCCGTTTCTGGCCGAGCTGAAAGCCGCGATCGCGCGGATGTATGGCAAGACGGAAGAGGCGCAGGCGGCCTCGCGCGATCTCGCGCGGATCATCAACCCGGATCATTTCGCCCGCCTGATGGGCATGATCGAAAGCGCGCAATCCGCTGGCGCAAAGGCGCTGACCGGGGCCACCAGCGAGGCCGAGAGCCGCTATATCGCACCGACCGTTCTGATGGGCACCGACCCGTCGATGCGCGTCGAGCAGGAGGAGATTTTCGGCCCCGTTCTGCCGGTCATCCCCTTCGACGATGCGGCGGATGTGGTGGCGCGGATCGAGGCCGGGCCAAAGCCGCTCGCCCTTTATATCTTCGAGCGCGACCGCGGCTTGATCGACCGGCTGCGCCGTGCGACCAGTTCGGGCGCGGTCGGCGTCAATGTCGCGCTGGTCCATTACCTGCACCAGAACCTGCCCTTCGGCGGGATCGGGAATTCGGGTGTCGGGGCCGCGCATGGCCATTGGGGCTTCGAGGCCTTCACCCATCTCAAACCCGTGCTCGAAAACCGGTTCGCGCCGCTTGCGATGCTGATGCCGCCTTATCGGAGCGGCCGCATGGCGAAGCTCGCCCAGAAATTCCTACGCTAATTCCGACGGCAGTTTTCACGCGTGATCGCGTTCCGCCACAAGCCCGTGTAATCGCTCCGATTGGCGAAATCGCGCCCTAGTTGAACCCTTGTGATTAATAAGAAACAGGGGATTAACCAATGGCATCAACAGAAACGATGGCCGGAGGAGGCAAACTGCGGCGAGACGCCGGGGTCATCGGGCTGCTCTTTGCCTCAACGACGTCGATGATCGGCTCGGGCTGGTTGTTCGGCGCCTATCACGCCTCGAAAATCGCGGGGCCGCTCTCGGTCTGGTCCTGGGTCATCGGGGCGGCGATCATCATGCTGATCGCGCTGTGCTTTGCCGAACTCTCCACGATGTTCTCCAAATCCGGCGCGCTCGTCCATATGAGCCATGCGAGCCACGGCGCGACGCTGGGCCGGCTCTGGGGGTGGATGCTGTTTCTCAGCTATGCGCCGGTGCCTGCGGTCGAGGCCGAGGGGATCGTGACCTATGCCAATAACTACCTGCCCTATTTCCTGCGCGGAGACGGGTCGGGCACGCTGACGCTGGTGGGCTTCATCACGTCTGCACTGCTCCTGAGCGTGCTGGCGCTGCTGAACCTGCTCGCGATCAAGGCCCTGTTGAAGGTGAACAACACCGTGACGTGGTGGAAGATCGCCGTGCCGCTGATCACCGTGGTCGGGCTGATCGCGGCCTCGTCCCATTGGGGCGTCTGGCATGCGGCACCGGGCACCTACAAGGCGCAGGGCATGTTCACGGCCATTCCCGCCGCGGGGATCGTGTTTTCCTTCCTTGGCTTCCGCACCGCGATCGACCTGGGCGGCGAGAGCGCCAATCCGGGTCGCAATATCCCGATGGCTGTCATCGGCTCGGTCATTCTTGCCGCGATCGTCTATGTTCTGCTGCAGGTGGCCTTCATCATGGCGCTCTCGCAGGGCGATCTGGCGAATGGCTGGGCGTCGTTGAGCTTCGCCGGTTCCGCGGGTCCCTTCGCTGGTCTCGCCGCGACGCTCGGCATGGGGTGGCTGGCGCTGCTCCTTTATGTCGACGCCTATGTCTCTCCCGGCGGAACGGGGCTGATCTACGTCACCGGCGGCTCGCGCATCCTCTATGCGGTGGGTGACACCGAGAGCGGGCCGAGGGCGCTGACCCATACGACCCGTCACGGCGTGCCGTGGCTCGCGGTCGCGGTGATGTGGGCCGTGGGCGTGTTCTTCCTGCTGCCCTTCCCGGCGTGGCAACTGCTGGTGGGCTATATCAGCTCGATCACGGTTCTGACCTACGGCCTCGGTCCGATCGTCCTGATGGTGTTGCGCCGCAGCCAACCCGATGCCGAGCGCGCCTTCCGCCTGAAAGGGGCGGAGTTCCTTGCACCACTGGCCTTCATCGCGTCGAACCTCGTGATCTACTGGACGGGTTTCTACACCGACTCGATCCTGTTCGGGATGCTGCTCGGCGGCTTCGCGGTCTATGCGGTCGTCTTCCACGTCGTGCAGAAGAAATCCGCCTCCGAATTCGGCTGGGGCCATATCGGCTGGCTGGCGCTGTGGTTCGGCGGGCTTTGGGTGATCACCGCACTCGGCACCTCCGATCACGCGCTCAATGTGCTGAACTTCTGGAGCGGTATGGCCCTCGTAGCGCTGTGGTCGCTGGTGGTGATCTGGTTCGCGCTGCGCGCGGCGCTCCCCGCCGAGGAGACCGGCGCGCTGATGGAGCGTATCCAGCGCGGCAACTGAGCCTTTGCGAGATGACAAAAAGGCGCGCGGGGAAACTCGCGCGCCTTTCTTATGTCCGCTTCACCTTCCAGCGGCGATGGATCCAGAGCCATTGCTCCATGTGCTTGAGGATCATCTCCTCCAGCCCGTCATTGAGCGTCTGCGTCATCGCCTCGGGGGTGCTGTGCGGGACAGGCTTGTCGGCATAGATCTTGAAGTTGAGCCCGTCCGGCTGGCGGATCGCGTAGATCGGCACCAGATCGGCTTTCATCTTCAGCGCCATTTCCGCCGCCGACAGGGGCGTGCGCGCGGGCAGGCCGAAGAAGCTCAGTTCCGCGCCCTTGTTGAAATGCTGGTCGAAGCCGAAGGCCACCATACCGCCGTCGCGCAGGAATTTCATCATGTCGCCAAGCCCGCGCCGCGAGCGCGAGAACAGCGGCTCCGCGATGGCCGAGATGGTCGAGACATATTGCTCGTTGAAGAGCGGGTTGTTCATTGGGCGGTAGATCGCGCCGACCCGGTAGCCGCGCCCGGCAAGCGCTGCGCGCCACGCGTCGTAATTGCCGAAATGGCCTGCCGCGAGGACGACGGGGCGACCCTCGCGATGAGCGGCCTCCAGCGTCTCGGCACCGGGGCCTTCGATTGGCAGATCGCGCACGCGCGCCACGAATTCCTCGCCCGAGTAAATCTCCGCCAGCATCCGGCCCAGATTGTCGGGCATCTCGCGCTGCAGCCGCTTGATCTCGTCTTCGGACAGATCTGGGCAGGCGATACGCAGGTTCTCGCGGATCTTGCGGGTGAAGCCGAGGATCGGGGCGAGCCGCGCGACCATCCGCCCCGCCGCCGGGATGCGCCGCTCGTAGGGCAGGCGCTGGACCAGCCGCATCACTGCCACGAAAAGGGCATTCGAGGCGCGGTCGGACAGGGTGGGTTCGCGGTTCTTCATCGTGTCGGGTGTCAGGCTCTGGCTTGGCGCGCGGCACGGCGCTCACGCGACCAGACATAGAGGCCTGCCCCCACGATCACAAGCGCCCCGGCCATCGTGAACCCGTCGGGGAACTGCCCGAACATCAGCCATCCCCAGAAGGACGCGAACAGCAGCCCCGAGTAACCGAAGGGTGCGAGCGTCGAGGCTTCGGCCAGTGCGAAGGCGCGGATGAGCAGGAATTGCGACAGGCTGCCCGCCAGCCCGAGACCGAGGAAAATCCAAAGGTCCGACAGCGCGATCGGTTGCCAGATGAAGGGCAGGGCGAGCGAGGAAAGCGCAAGCCCGGTAAAGGCCGACCAAAGCTGAGAGGTGGCCGCGCTATCGCCGCGCAGGTAGCGCGTCAGCAGCACCGCGCCCGCGAAGCTGAACGCGGCCAGCAGCGCCAGAAACGCCGCCGGATGCAGTCCGCCGAAGCCCGGGCGCAGGATGATCATCGCGCCCATGAAGGCCGCCAGAATGCCGAAGATGCGGTGCGGGCCCAGCCGCTCGCCCAGAAACAGCGCCGCACCCAGCGTCACGATCACCGGGTTGAGGTCGCCAAGCGCGGTGGCAGTGGCCAGCGGCACATGTTTCAGCGCGTAGAAGAAGGCCACGATCGCGCCCATCTGGAACAGTGCCCGGCCAAGCTGGAACTTCGGCTGTGCGCTGCGGATGCGGCGCGGCAGGCTACCGCGATAGATAACCGCCAGCACAGCAGCATTCACCGCGAAGCGCGCCCAGACGATCAAGAGCGGGTGATAGCCTTGCCCGAGAAGCTTCGCGAAAGCGTCCATCAGCGTCAGCATCGAGAACGCGCCAAGCATCAGCGCGATGCCCATCCCGGGACGATCGCCCTCGGGCCCGCCCTCGGGATGTGAAGAGGGGGCCACGCCGGGCCCCCTCGCAGTCGCTTTCAACCCGGGCAGAGCCATCAGAGGAGGCTCTTGACCTTCTCGGCCACGGCCTCGGGGGTGATCCCGAACTTCTCGTAGAGCTCGCCTGCGGGGGCCGAAGCGCCGAAGCCCTCCATACCCACGAAGCCGGCTTTCGCCTCGCGGCCACGCTCGCCCAGAAGCCAGCGGTCCCACGGCTGGCGCACGGCGGCCTCGACGGCCACGCGGACCGAGTTCGGCGGCAGCACGCGCTTGCGATAGGCCTCGTCCTGCTCGGCGAACAGCTCCATGCAGGGCATCGAGACGACACGGGTGCCGATCGCTTCCTTCTGCAGCATCTCGCGGGCTTTCAGCGCGATTTCCACTTCCGAGCCGGTCGCCATCAGGATCACCTGACGCTTGCCGTCGGCCTCGGCCAGAACATAGGCGCCGCGCGCGGTGAGGTTCTGCGGCTTGTACTCGGTGCGCAGCGTCGGCAGACCCTGACGCGACAGCGCCAGAACCGAGGGCGTGCCCTCCTGGTTCATCGCGATTTCCCACGCCTCGGCGGTCTCGATGACATCGGCGGGGCGGAAGGTCAGCGTGTTCGGCGTCGCGCGGCAGATCGCGAGATGCTCGACCGGCTGGTGGGTCGGGCCGTCTTCGCCCAGACCGATGCTGTCATGGGTCATGACGTAGACGGTCGGCACTTTCATCAGCGCCGACAGACGCATCGCGCCGCGCGCATAGTCGGTGAAGCAGAAGAACGTGCCGCCATAGGGGCGCACGCCGCCATGCAGCCACTGACCGTTCATTGCCGCGGCCATGCCATGCTCGCGGATGCCGTAATGGATGTAGCGGCCCTTGCGGTTCTCCGCGTTGAAGACCGTCATGTCCTTCGACTTGGTGAGGTTCGAGCCGGTCAGGTCGGCCGAGCCGCCGATGGTCTCGGGACAGGCGGCGTTGATCACGCCCAGCACCATCTCGGACGCTTTGCGGGTCGCGACTTTCGGCGCGGCTTCGGCCTGCTCTTTCTTGAACTTGCGGATCGCGCCGGTGAGCTTCTTCGAGACGCCGCCTTCCATGATGCGGGTGAACTCGGCCTGCTTGTTGGCCGAGAGTTTGCCGAAGCGCTCTTCCCATTCGCCGCGCTCAGCCGCGCCGCGGGTGCCGATCGCTTCCCATTGCGACTTTACGTCGGCCGGGATTTCGAACGGACCGTGATCCCAGCCGTAGATCGCCTTGGTGCGCGCGATTTCCTCGTCGCCCAGCGGCGAACCGTGGGCCGAGTAGCTGTCGGCCTTGGTTGGTGCGCCGAAGCCGATGATGGTTTTGCAGTCGACCAGAACCGGACCCTTGGCTTTCTTCGCCTTGGTCAGCGCCTCGTCGATGGAGGCCGGATCGTGGCCGTCGCAGGCGAAGACCGTCCAGCCTGACGCCTCGAAGCGCTTGCGCTGGTCGGTCTTGTCGGACATCGACACGCGGCCGTCGATGGTGATGTCGTTATTGTCCCACAGCACGATCAGGTTCGACAGTTCCTGCATCCCGGCGAGGCCGATGGCCTCTTGGGAGATGCCTTCCATCAGGCAGCCGTCGCCCGCGATGACCCAGGTGCGGTGATCGACGAGCTTCTTGCCCCATTGCGCGCGCAGCGCCTCTTCGGCGATGGCCATGCCGACCGAGGTCGCGAGGCCCTGACCGAGCGGGCCGGTCGTGGTCTCCACCGCGTCGAGCAGGAAGTTCTCGGGGTGGCCCGCGGTCAGCGCGCCCGACTGGCGGAAGTTCTTGATCTGGTCGAGCGTGACCTGCTCGTCGCCACAAAGATAGAGCAGCGAATAGATCAGCATCGAGCCGTGACCCGCCGACAGGATGAACCGGTCGCGGTCTGCCCATTTCGGGTTTTTCACGTCGAATTTCAGGTGGTTCTGGAACAGAACGGTCGCCACATCGGCCATGCCCATCGGCATGCCGGGGTGACCGGAATTGGCGGCCTGCACCGCATCCATCGCCAGTGCGCGGATCGCGGAGGCAAGTTTCCAATGCTCAGGATGGGCGGCGCGCAGCTCTTCGATTTCCATGAAACGTCCTTTCGCGGGGCAGCTGTTGGATGGGTCCGCGCCCCTGATAGCAGGGATCGGCCCAAGATCAAGCACGGCCCACAAGTGCTTGAGGCAAAAGGGTGGGCTTGCCCTGTCGCAAAAGGTTAGACTTAACCAAACCCGCAGTCGGCCGCGATTCGGCCATGGCAAGCGAAAAACATGAGGACGAGGAGGCGCGTATGAGTGACATAGCCGAATACGAACGCCGCATCGCTTTCGCGCTCGAACGGATCGGGCGTGGGGTCGAAGCGCTCAAGCAGCGCGAGGCATTGCAGGCGCAAGCTGCGCAGGATGCCACGCACCAGCCCGAGCCGGAGACCGCACCGCCTGCCGAGGCGGACCTGCCTCCCGTGCCGGAGGCGCCGCCCGAAGCGATTGCCGATCCGGTGGAAGTGGCCGAGCTTAAAGCCGCGCTCGCCGCTGAGCAGGAAGCCAATGCCCAGCTTTCCGAGCGCGTCCGCGCGATCCGCGAGAAACAGGACACCACGCTGGGCGCGATGGAGCGCAAATACGGCGCTGCCGTCCGCGCACAGGAAGCTGCCTTCAAAGAAGTCGCAGCCCTCAAGCAGGCCAACGCGGCGCTGGTCGCGGCCAATCGTAAGCTGATGGACGAGGGCGTGGCCTTCTCCGAGGAGGCGCTGATGGCCGAGCTGCAAAGCCTGCGCGCCGCGCGCGACGGCGAGAGCGCCGAGCTGGAGCAGATCATCGCGGGTCTCGACCCGATCATCGAAGCGGCGAACCGCGAGGAGGAGACCGATGCCTGAGGTGACGATTTCCATCGGCGGCCGCGATTTTCAGGTCGCCTGCCAAGAAGGTGAAGAACATTTCCTGCGCTCTGCGGCCGGGATGCTCGACAGCGAGGCGCAGGTGCTTCTGGGTCAGATCGGTCGCGTGCCCGAGAGCCGGATGCTGCTGATGTCGGGGCTGATGCTGGCTGACAAGGCTGCGGGCATCGAGGATCAGCTGCGCGACGCGATGAACCGTCTGGGCGAATTGCAGGCGAAGATCGACGAGCTGCAGTCGAACCCGGCGCATGTCGAGGTGCCGATCGTGCCGCCCGAAGTGACCGAGACGCTGGCCGAGATCGCCGCGCGCGCGGAGTCGCTTGCCGACCGGGTCGAGGACGAGGCGTGAGGCGGGCGCTGTTTGGCGCGGCGCTCGCATGCGTCGCGCTGGCGGGACCGGTCACGGCGCAAGACGCGGCGCAGGGCACGGCCCCGGATGACGGATCGGTCGAGCGGTTGGAGCCTCTCAATCCGATTGTCGGCGACGGCCCCCCGGCAGTGGTGACCGCCACCTATCACTGCGAGCGCGGCGCGGAAGTGCACGCGGCCTATCTCAACAATACCGATCCGCAGCGCGTCGTCGTGTTTCTACAGGGGCGACAGGTTGTGATGAGCCATATCCGCTCTGCCGATGGTGCGAAATATGCCGAGGATGGCGAGGGCGAAGCCGGCTATGTCTGGTGGACGCGCGGCGCGCAGGCGATGCTCGACTGGATCGCCGAGGATGGCGAGGTGCAACCGCTGCTCAGGGCCTGCCGCCAAGAATAAGGGCCGCAACGCAGATCAGCGCGGCGGCCCTCGTCTCGTTCGTTCGGGAAACCTGAAGCGGTGCGCTCTTACTCGGCCGCCTTCATCTCGAAACCCTTTTCCAGCTGATCCGAAGGCGTAATCGGATACTCGCCCGAGAAGCAGGCATCGCAATATTGCGGGCAGGAATTGTCGCGGCCCTCGGCCTCGCCCACGGCGCGATACAGCCCGTCGAGCGAGATGAATTTCAGGCTGTCCACGCCGACCCAGTTGCGCATCTCTTCTTCGGTCATCTGCGCCGCCAGCAGCTTGTCGCGGTTGGGCGTGTCGACGCCGTAGAAGCACGGCCATGCGGTCGGCGGCGAGGCGATCCGGAAATGCACCGACTTCGCGCCCGCGTCGAGGATCATATCCTTGATCTTGCGCGAGGTGGTGCCGCGCACGACGGAGTCGTCGACCAAGACCACCCGCTTGCCGCGAATGAGCGACTTGTTGACGTTGAGCTTGAGGCGCACGCCCATGTTGCGGATCTGCTCGGTCGGCTCGATGAAAGTGCGGCCCATATACTGGTTGCGCGTGATGCCGAGCGCGAAGGGGATGCCGCTTTCCTGACTGTAGCCGATCGCCGCCGGGGTGCCGCTGTCGGGCACGGGGCAGACCAGATCGGCCTCGACCGGGGCCTCGCGGGCCAGTTCCACGCCGATCGCGCGGCGGGTCTCATAGACCGAGCGGCCGCCTATCATGCTGTCGGGGCGCGAGAAATAGACATGCTCGAAGATGCAGAAACGGCCGGTGGAGGGCCCGAAGGGGCGCGAGCTCTCGACATGGCCGTCCTGAATGACGACCATCTCGCCCGGATCGATCTCGCGGACGAATTCCGCACCGATGATGTCGAGCGCACAGGTCTCCGAGCTCAGCACGTAGCCATGCTCGCCCAGCTTGCCCAGCACCAGCGGGCGCACGCCGAGCGGGTCGCGCACGCCGATCAGCTTCGTGCGCGTCATCGCGACGATCGAGAAGGCGCCTTCCACGCGGCGCAGCGCATCGGCGATCCGGTCGGCATGCTTGCGCTGGATCGAGCGCGCCATCAGGTGGATGATGCATTCGCTGTCCGACGACGACTGGAAGATCGCGCCGCGTTCGATCAGTTCGCGGCGCAGCGCGTCGGCATTGGTGAGGTTGCCGTTATGGGCGACCGCACAGCCGCCCATCGAGAACTCGCCGAAGAAAGGCTGGATGTCGCGGATCACCGCACCTTTGGAACCTGCGGTGGAGTAGCGCACATGGCCGATGGCGACATCGCCCGGCAGCGTTTCCATCAGGCTCGACTTGGTGAAGTTGTCGCGGACATAGCCGAAGCGGTGGGCCGAGTTGAAGCCGGTAGCGGCGTCATGGGCGACGATGCCGCCCGCTTCCTGACCACGGTGTTGAAGGGCGTGAAGGCCGAGAGCCACGAAATTCGCGGCGTCGGAAATGCCGACCACACCGAAGACGCCGCATTCTTCCTTGAGCTTGTCGTCGTCGAAAGGGTGGGCGTAGTGGGTCTTCTGGGCGGCGGGGCAGGACATGGCATCAGCTCCGAATGACGCAAGGGGAGGGCGCTTTGGCCCATTTATAGACAAACGCGAGAGGTGTTAACCCCTCGCGCCTGTAAAACCGTCATGTGACTGACATCAATTGTCGGTCGCCGGAGGCAGTTCATCCGTCCGGGCCGGAGCATCCGCGCCCGGAGGGGCGGGGCAGGCGGCCACAAGTTGTTCGTAACGCTGCACGATCCAGCCGGGTGCATCGGCGGGCATCGATTCGTCGAGTTGGCCCGAGGCGCGCGAGAACACTTTGGCCGAACGCGAGTCGTCGACCACCGGTACGGGGTCGTTGCTCATCACGCGGTCATAGACCACGAAGGCCACCGCCACGAGGACCACCCCGCGCAGCACGCCGAACAGGAAACCCAGACCCTGGTCGATCCCGCCAAGCGCCGAGCGTTGCACGGCCGAGGCGAAGAGCGGCGTAAGGATCGAGAAGACGACCAGCGCCACGGCGAAGACAACCGCGAAGCCGCCGATCATGCCCAGCTCGCAGCTTTGGCCGATGAACTTGTCGAGGCCGGGGATCTGCTGCACGAGAGGGCGTGCCTCGTTGGCGAAGATATAGGCGACGATCGCCGCTGCGATCCAGCCGACGATGGCCAGCGCCTCGCGCACGAAGCCACGCGAATAGGCGAGGATCGCCGAAAGAATGATGACGACCGCCACGATGGCATCGACAATGGTGAACCCGTCCATTTGCGCTCCTGTGTTCTCGGCGTTAACCGGCGCCGAACATCTCCCCGGTAAATGTCACGAGATCGCCCAGCTTGCGCAATGCCATCCCGCTCGACCCTTCGGCTTTCGTTCCCGAGGGTGCGATCGCTTGTGAAAAACCAAGTTTCGCCGCTTCTTTCAACCTGTTTTCCGCCTGACCCACGGGACGCAGCGCGCCCGACAGGCTGATTTCCCCGAAAATCACCATGTCCGCAGGGAGCGCCACATCCTCGCGCGCGCTGAGAAGCGCGGCGGCGGCGGCGAGGTCGGCTGCAGGCTCCACGACCTTCATGCCGCCCGCGACATTGAGGAATACGTCGAGCCCTGCAAACGGGATGCCGCAGCGCGATTCCAGCACCGCGAGAATGGTCGAGATCCGTCCGCTGTCGAGCCCGACCACGGTGCGCCGCGGCGAGGCGAGCGTCGAGGGCGCAACGAGCGCTTGAATCTCGGTCAGTACCGGTCGCGTGCCTTCAATTCCTGCGAAAACCGCGGAGCCCGGTGCGGGCTGGCCGCGCTCGGACAGGAACAGGGCCGAGGGGTTGGCCACCTCGGCCAGACCCGCGCCGGTCATCTCGAAGACGCCGATCTCGGAGGCCGGGCCGAAGCGGTTCTTCACCGCGCGCAGGATGCGGAACTGGTGGCCGCGCTCGCCTTCGAAATAGAGCACCGTGTCGACCATATGTTCGATCACGCGGGGGCCTGCGATCTGGCCTTCCTTGGTCACGTGCCCGACGAGAATGACGGCGGTGCCGCGCTTTTTGGCGAAGCTCACCAATTCGTGTGCGGCGGCGCGTAATTGGCTCACCGATCCCGGCGCGCTGTCGACATTGTCCGACCACATGGTCTGGATCGAATCGATGATCACGAGGTCGGGGCGCTCGGTCTCCAGCGTCGTCAGGATGTCGCGCAGGGACGTTTCCGCGCCCAAGCCAACCGGCGCATCGGCAAGACCGAGACGCTGCGCGCGCATCCGCACCTGGCTCGCCGCTTCCTCGCCCGAGATATAGAGCGCCTTCACGCCTTTGCGGGCGAAGCTGGCCGTCGCTTGCAGCAGAAGCGTCGATTTCCCGATGCCGGGATCGCCGCCGACCAGAACCGCCGAGGCCGCCACGAGACCGCCACCCAAGACCCGGTCCAACTCCTCCATGCCCGATTTCACGCGGGCAGGCGGGGTTTCCTTCGTGTCGAGCGCGGTGAGCGGGATCACCTTGCCCTTCGCGCCCTTCATGCCAGAGCCGGGCGTGGTCGAGATCGGCGCTTCCTCGTGGATCGAGTTCCACGCGCCGCAGGCATCGCAACGCCCGGACCATTTGGCATGCGTCGCGCCGCATTCGGCACAGCGGAAGATCGCGGATTGCTTGGCCATAAAGTCAGCTACGTTCCAGATTGGCGGCGATCAGGCTCGCGCATTGCTCGGGATGGGTGGCGGGCAGCATATGGCCCGCGCCCTCGACGCAGGCGACGCCCACATCGGGCAACCGCGCAGCGATCGCCTCGGCCACTTTCGGCATCGTCGCGGGCGAGCGGTCGCCATGAATGATCATCGTGGGCGCGTCGATCTGCTCGATCCCGTCGGGTCGCGCGATGCGGCCCGGATCCTCGAAATTGGCGCGGCTGATGTTCTCGACCATTGGCATGCACGCGGTGAAGCGCTCGCGCTGCGTTTCGGAATAGCTGTCCCACGGTTGACCGGTGCCCCAGTCGCGCATGAAGCCGCGCGCCGCCGGTTCATAGTCGCCCGCTTCCATCAATTGCTCGAAGTGATCCTGCTTGGCGCGCAGGTCCTGCCAATCCGGGTCGTCCTCGGGGAGAGCTGCAAACAGCACCGGCTCGATCAAGGTCAGCGAGCGGACGGCCTCGGGGGCGCCCACCGCGATGCGCAGCGCGACCGAGGCGCCGAAACTATGCCCGATCAGGTCCACGGGGCGCTCGATAAAGCTGGCCGCGATGCGCGTCACCTGCGTCTGGAAGCCACCCGGCTCGCTCGCATCGCCGCGCCACGGCGCGGATTGCCCGTGGCTCGGCTGATCGAAGGCGACGGCGTGGATCTGCTGGCCCAGCGGTATCAGCGCCTTCGCCCAGAGGTTCGAACTGCCGAGCGTGCAATGGATCGCGATGGCGGGGCGCTCGCCCTGACCGAAGCTTTGCCAGAACACTTCCGCCCCTTGTCGTTGATCACGCGGCATTCAGAGCGTCCCCAGATAGTCGTCGAGCAGCTCCAGATGGTCCTGACCCCAGAAGCGCTCGTCGGTATCGGTCACGATATAGAAGGGCGAGCCGAAGACACCGGCCTCGACCGCGTCCTCGAGGTTTCTCTCATAGGTGACCGCGCCGTCGAAGAGGCCGGTGGTCGCGAGGTTGCCGTCAAAGCCATTGGCTTCCAGCGCGGCGCGGATCACCTCGTCCGAGGCGATATCCTTATCCTCGGCCCAGCAGGCCCGCAGGATCGCGTTGACCAGACCGCCCACATCGCCGCCGCCCGCTTTTTGCGCCGCGATGATCGCGTAGGAGGACGGTGCGGGGTTCGGCGGATAGCCGGGAGGCGTGGTGTTCATCTCCATCCCGAGCCGCGCCGACCAGCGCTTGAGCTCCTGCATCCGGTATTCCATCCGGCTCTGGTGGCGCTGCGCCGGGCGCACCCCGCCGGTGCGGTCGAACAGGCCCAGAAGGTCGAGCGGCTTATAGGTGACTTCGGCGCCGTGACGCGCCGCGATTTCTTCGAATCGCGGGCCGCCGAGGTAGGCCCAGGGGCTGAACGTGCCGAAATAGTAGTCGATCCGTGCCATTCATAACACTTTCTTGACAGTCGAAATTGCCGCCACGCTACCCCGGTGCTAAGGCAGGCGCAATCAAGCGAATCCCGCCGGGACTGCCCGGCGTCACGAAGGAACTGGCCCATGTCCGTCGTCACCGAACCGAAGCTCATCTCCGGAAATTCCAACAAACCGCTCGCGCAATCCATCGCGCGGCGCATGTCGATGCATCGCGGCATGTCCGTCGGTTTGGTGGATGCACGGGTCGAGCGTTTCAACGATGGCGAGATTTTCGTCGAGGTTTTCGAGAACGTCCGCGGCGAGGATATGTTCATCATCCAGCCGACCTCGAATCCGGCCAATGACAACCTGATGGAGCTGCTGATCATCACCGACGCGCTGAAACGCTCCTCGGCCGATCGCATCACCGCCGTGATCCCCTATTTCGGCTATGCCCGTCAGGATCGCCGCACCAAGGCCCGCACGCCGATCTCGGCCAAGCTGGTCGCGAACCTGCTGACCGAAGCCGGCGTCGACCGCATCCTGACGCTCGACCTGCACGCAGCCCAGATCCAGGGCTTCTTCGATATCCCGGTGGACAACCTCTACGCCTCGCCGGTCTTCGCGCTCGATATCCTGCACAACTTCAAAGGCCAGACCGACGATATCATGGTCGTCTCGCCTGACGTCGGCGGCGTGGCCCGCGCACGGGAACTGGCCAAGCGGATCGACGCGCCGCTCTCCATCGTCGACAAGCGCCGCGAGAAAGCGGGCGAGGTTGCGGGCATGACCGTGATCGGCGACGTGAAGGGTCAGAAATGCATCATCGTCGACGACATGGTCGACACGGCGGGCACGCTCTGCAAAGCCGCCGATCTGCTGATGGAGCACGGCGCGACCGAGGTTCACGCCTATATCTCCCACGGCGTCCTGTCGGGCCCAGCGGTCGAGCGCGTGACCAATTCGGCGCTGAAGTCGCTGGTCATCACCGACTCGATCGAGCCGACCGACGCGGTGAAAGCCTGTCCGAATATCCGTATCGTGCCGACCGCGCCGATGTTCGCGCAGGCGATCCTCAACACCTGGTCGGGCACGTCCGTGTCGTCGCTCTTCGAGACCGACACGCTCGTTCCGATCTACGAGGGCATGTATACCCGCGACTGATCCGCGGTGCGCCCGAGACAGGAAAAAGGCCCGGATCAGAGCGATCCGGGCCTTTTTTCATTGCGCCCGAGCCCGAGCGGAGGGGTTACGAGGCTTTCTTGAGCGCCTTCTTCGCCGCTTTCAGCTTCTTTTCCTGACGCTCGACCTTGGCCTTGCGCGTCTTCACTTCCTGTTTCAGCTCCTTGAGCTTCGCTTTCTTCGCCATGATCCGGCTCCTCCATGTCAATCCCTAGCCTCTACATCGTGCGGCAACGATCCCGCGATGTATAGGGCCGGGCGTCGAAGGCTTTGTTTTCGCGTCTGACAAAGGTCGGGCTGGACAGCGCCGCGCGGCGCTGCGACGACTTGAGGATGCGCCTTTTCGCCCTCACCGCCCTCGTCATGGTCGCCTTCGCGGCCAACTCGGTGCTCAACCGGATGGCAGTGCATGATGCGGGCTGGGGGCCTGCGGCGACGGGCTTCGTGCGGCTCGCCTCGGGGGCGCTGGTGCTGCTGATCCTCGCGATCCGGGCGAAGGGCGCGCGCGGGCTGCGGCTGCCGGGCGCGGTGCTGGGGGCCGGGGTTGCGACGCTGGCACTTTATATTTTCGGGTTTTCCATCGCGAGCGGGCTGATCGACGCGGGCGTGGGCGCACTGACGCTGTTCGGGATGGTGCAGATCACCATGTTTGCGGGCGCGCTGTGGCTGCGCGAGGTGATCTCGCTCTGGCGCTGGATCGGGGCGGGGCTTGCCTTCGCGGGGCTGGCTGTTCTGCTGCTGCCCGCCTCGGGTGCCGCCCATATCGACCCGCGCGGATTTGCGATGATGGCGCTCGCCGGGATCGGCTGGGGGCTCTATTCGCTCAACGGAAGGCGCACCGGCGATCCGCTGGTCGCGACCGCGCTCAATTTCGCACTGGCCACGCCGCTGGCGCTGATCTGGATGCTGGGCGCGGGCGATTGGGGGCAGGGGGCAAGCTGGGGCTGGACGCCCGCGATCCTCTCGGGCGCGGTCACCTCGGGGCTGGGCTATGCGCTGTGGTATCGCGTGATACCGCAAATCCCCGCGAGCCTTGCTGCCATCGCTCAACTCTCCGTGCCCTTGATCGCGGCGCTGGGCGGGGCGGTGCTGCTGGCCGAAATCCCGTCGGCGCGCTTCTGGCTGGCCGCGGCGCTGGTGATCGGCGGGATCGCCCTCTCGCTGAGGCGAAAAGCCTGAGCGCATCTCTCGGATTTTCGGGCCGGAAACGGCTTGACCTCGGAACCTCCAGCGCTTCTTTAGTGTTTGACACACGTACCTTCGAACTAATGAGAGGACATCATGGCTTTTGAACTTCCCGATCTTCCTTATGCCCACGACGCACTCGCGGATCTCGGCATGTCGAAGGAAACCCTCGAATATCACCACGACATTCACCACAAGGCCTATGTCGATAACGGCAACAAGGCGATTGCCGGTACCGAATGGGAAGGCAAGTCGGTCGAAGAGATCGTGAAGGGCACCTACCAGCCGAACGCGGTTGCGCAGAACGGCATCTTCAACAACGCCTCGCAGCATTGGAACCACACCCAGTTCTGGGAAATGATGGGTCCGGGCAACTCGGCCATGCCGAGCGAGCTGGAAAAGGCGCTGACCGAAAGCTTCGGCTCGGTCGACAAGTTCAAGGAAGATTTCGCCGCCGCAGGCGCGGGCCAGTTCGGCTCGGGCTGGGCATGGCTCGTGAAGGACACCGACGGGTCGCTGAAAGTGACCAAGACCGAGAACGGCGTGAACCCGCTGTGCTTCGGCCAGACCGCGCTTCTGGGCTGCGACGTGTGGGAGCACTCCTACTACATCGACTTCCGCAACAAGCGCCCCGCCTACCTGTCGAACTTCCTCGACAAGCTGGTGAACTGGGAAAACGTCGCGTCGCGCATGTAATTTCCGCGCGCGATACGAGTTGGAAGGGCGTCCTGCGGGGCGCCCTTTTTCGTTTGATTTTTCCGCGACGGAATGACCCTGCGCAGGAACCGCAGGGCAGACGAAATGGTTTTCTCCTCAGTGATACGAAAACGAAGAGGAGGACGACATGGCCGAGCGCATTCGCTCCAACGACGGCAGACGCGAGACCGAAGAGGTTCTTGGCGAAAAGCCCGAGAACATCGACACGCCGGACGGGCAAGGCAGCTCGGGCGGGAACCTCAACCGCAAGGTCGGCACCCGCGACGAGAAGAAGCAGCTCGACGAAACCTCCGCAGGCACGACGCGCCCGCTTGGTGGCGATGAGCGTGACAGCGGCGAAAAGGAGAAGATGTAATGACCAAACTCTCCAAGGGCACTTGGGTCGTCATCGCAGATGGTGAGAAGGCGCTGTTTCTGGAAAACATGATGGATGACGAGGACCCGAACCTCGTGGTGCGTCGCGTCGACGAGCAGGAAAACCCGCCGGATCACGAGCAGGGCACCGACAGCCCCGGTCGCATGGCCGATGACGGTCCTGGCCATCGCTCGGCTTTCCAGGAGACCGATTGGCACGAGCTGGCGAAGATGCGCTTCGCCGACGATCTGGCCGAGCGGCTCTACAAGATGGTTCATAAGGGCCGGATCGAGCGGCTGGTGATCGTTGCTGCCCCGCGCGTCCTCGGCGAAATCCGTTCTGCACTGCACAAGGAAGTCTCCGACGTGGTGGTGGCCGAGATCGACAAGACGCTGACCAATCACCCGCGCGACGAGATCGAGAAGCTGGTGAAGGAAGAGCTCGCGACCGCCTGAGCCGCGCCTCGCCAAATGACAGGAAAAGCGCCGTGCGGGTCTCGCACGGCGCTTTTTCATTTGGATTGAGAGGAGAGTGGGGGCTTCGCGCTGGTGGTTCGAGTGCGAGGGATCGTTCAACCCGCCATGCGTCTCCGGACGTCTGTCGAGCAACGTAAAAACGCCGCGCGAGACCCGCGCGGCGTTCGTGGGATGAGAAGGAACGAGGCGGCTCAGTCGTCGCTCTCGAGGCTCTGCTTGAGCGTCTCGATATCGGGGTCGCTGGCGCGCGGCACGATCCGATAGATCGCGTTGACGAAGCAGAACACGGCGAACCCGAGAAGCCCCACGCAGATCGCCCCGGTCAGGACCTGCCCGAACGGGTGTCCGCGCAGCCAGTCGAACACCTTGCCCAGGCCGCCCGCGCTCGAGGGATCGTAGCTATAAGCGGCATAGACGATCAGCGCGCCCATGATCGCGATCACCACGCCCTGCGCCACTAGCCCCGCTTGCAGCACGATATTGGCCCGCCGCGTGACCTCGTTGGCTTGCAGATGTTTCAGATAGGCCTTGGTGATCCCCTTATAGAGGTAGTAGCCGCCCGCGCCGATCACGATCAGCCCGATGACGCCAAGCGCGATACGCCCCATCGGCGCGCTCAGTATCGTGGAGACCAGCTTACTCGTCCCGCTGTCGCCGCTGGCGCGCGCAACCAGTGCCGTCACTGCGATCCCGCCGATGCCCAGATGCACGAGGCCGCTGACCACGAGACCGATGCGCGCGAACCAGCCTTTGATGTCATCGCCATAGGCTTCGAGATCCCAGAGCGCATCGACCACGCGCCAGATCGCATATGCCGCCATGCCGAGCGCGATGGCGACCAGCACCACGGCGCCCCAGCCGCTCGACAGCTTCTCCAGCACCTGCTTGGTGCCCTCGGCACTGCCGCCATGAAACAGCGACCAGAGCGAGACACCGGCGACGACGAGATAGACCAGCCCGCGCCCCCCGTAGCCCGTGCGCATGACGGGCACTGCCCAGGCGAAATCGTCGGGGTCGTGGCTGTCTGTGGCGGACATTGGCGGTATCTCTCGGTACTGTGAATTGACGCAGACCCAATGCGTGGACGAGCGCACAGGTTCCCGTGAGGCGCGGCCTTTCCTTTCGCCTGTCAATCGGTCAGGGTCACGCGGCTGAGAGAAGGGAATTTCGATGAACGAGGCGGTCAAGGGCTTCTGGGCGATGGTGACGGCCTGCGTCATCTGGGGGCTGTCGGGCCTCTATTACAAAATGCTCGACGGGATGCCGCCGATCGAGGTGCTTGCCCATCGCACGCTCTGGTCCTTCCTGTTCTTCGCCGTGATCCTCGGGCTGAAAGGCCGCCTTGGCGAGCTTTGGGTCGCGCTGGCGGAACGTCGCGGGCGCGGAGCGCTGGTGATCGCGACGGCGGCGCTGATGATCTCGGCCAACTGGTTCACCTTCATCTGGTCGGTCCATTTCGGTCATGCGGTGCAGGCGTCGCTTGGCTATTACATCTTCCCGCTCGTCGCCGTCGTCCTCGGGCTGATCGTCTATCGCGAGGCGCTGAGCACGCGGCAGTGGATGGCGGTCGCGCTGGCCGCCACGGCGGTCATCGTCCTGACGATCGGGCTGGGCGTTGCGCCGTGGGTCTCGCTGATCCTCGCCGCGACTTTCGGTACTTACGGGCTGATCAAGAAGGGGCTGCGCGCGGGTCCGATGGTCTCGGTCTGCGCCGAAGTGCTGCTGCTCTCGCCGGTCGCGCTGATCGTGCTCTGGGGCTATCACGCGGGCTGGTGGGGCAGCGCGCCCGGTGCGGGGCATTTCGGCGGCGACTGGAAAACGACGCTGCTTCTGATCTTCTCCGGGCCACTCACCGGCACGCCTTTGCTGCTGTTCGCCTATGCGGCGCAGCGCGTGCGGATGGCGACCGTAGGGCTGGTGCAATATCTCAACCCGACGCTGCAATTCGCGGTTGCGACGCTGGCTTTCGGCGAGACGGTCACGATCTGGCACGCGATCGCGTTGGGGCTGATCTGGACGGCGCTCGCGCTCTATTCCAGCGCCAATCTGCGGATGCGCCGCCCGCAGCCTGCGGCACAGCCCGCCACGCAGCGCGGTTTAGGCGAAAGCTGAGACGAGCGTGCTTTCCAGCTCCGCCACGCTATCGACCGTCACGACGAGATCGCGCAGCGACGCATCCGCGAAGCCCTCGCCGATGACATGGTCGATCAGCGCCTCGAGCGGCGCCCAGTAGCCCTCGATATTGAGCAGGAAGATCGGCTTCTCATGCAGGCCGATCTGGCGCCAGGTCAGCACTTCGAACAGCTCGTCGAGCGAGCCAGCGCCGCCCGGCAGCACGACCACCGCATCGGCGTTCATGAACATCACCTTCTTGCGCTCGTGCATCGTCTCGGTGACGACGAAGGTGGTCAGGTCGCGCTTGCCGACCTCGCGCGGGAAGAGATGCTCGGGGATCACGCCGAAGGTGCGCCCGCCCGCGGTTTGCGCCGCGCGCGCGACCTCTCCCATCAGCCCGACATCGCCCGCGCCGTAGACCAGCTGCCAGTCGCGCGCGGCGAGCATCTCTCCGGTTTCCTGCGCTGCTGCCGCATAAGCAGGCTTCGCGCCCGAACGAGAGCCGCAATAGACACAGACGGAACGGGGAAGGGTCATGACGGTGTCTCCGAAAATGCATTGTTATTGAGCGGTGATACCGGGGTTGATAAGTTCCCTCAAGGGACCGGGTGACCTAGCCGCACATAAGAACAGGCGGCAGGCCCCGAGGGATGACGTGAAGGCGGGACTTAAATGAATGAAAACGTGACGGATCAACCAGTCGAGAGCACCGGGCTCGGGGCGGTGAAAGGGGGGGCGGTCGCACTGCTCCTCGTGGTCTTGGGGCTGGTGCTTTGGGGCGTTCTGCGCCCGGTGGAACGCGAAGGGGCGCAGCCATCGGGGACAGATACCACGGCCGCGACCGGTTCCGCAGGGGCGCCGCAAACGACACAAGACGGGGGCGCGGAGACGGCCTCCGGGACCGCCGCGCCGCAAAAGCAAGGCGTGGAAACCGTGGCTCAGGAAGCGGAAGAGGCGGCGAGTGCCGTGGCTCCGCTGGCAGAGGAGCCCACCGATAAGCTTGTTGAAACGGTCGACGGTCAGGGCGCGGAGGCTACGGCCGCGGCGTCCGCCACCGGGACTGATACCACCACTGCGAAGGCGGCGGGTGACGACAAGGCGCTCTCTCAGGTGCAATTCGATGCGCTGCGGGCCACGCCCGACGGATCGGTGACGCTCGCCGGGCGGGCCGAACCGGGCGCCAAGCTCGATATTCTGGTGGACGGGAAAGTCGTGGCGAGCACGCTGGCCGATGGCGGCGGCAGCTTCGCCTCGCTCTTCGATTTGCCGCCCTCCGATGGCCCGCGCGCGCTCTCGCTGCGGGTGACCGGCGCGGATGGCACCACGCGTGACAGCGCCGAGACGCTCGTGCTGCGCGGCCAGCCGAAACAGGAGCGCCTTGCTTCGGCAGGGGAGAGTGCGACGTCCGGAGCGGCTGCGGATGGTGCGACAGATGGTAGCGCCGGGGCGACTGCTTCGGCGACAGATGGTGCGGCGATGACCGGCACTGACGCGGGCGCGTCCGCCGCAACCGGGACCGACGCGGCCCCCTCCACACCCACGCCGCCGGCAGCGCCGCTCATCGCGGACGCCGATGGCGCGCGGCTGCTTGCTCCGAAAAGCGACGATCTGGTGATCGACACGATCTCCTTCGGCTCGGGCGAGGTTGCGCGCAGCGAAGGGCGCGGCGCGCCCGAGGGTACGACGCTCAGCGCCTATCTCGACGACACGCTCGTCGCCGAGGCGCAGCCGGACGCGGATGGGCGCTGGTCGCTCAGCCTGCCTGGCTTGGGCACGGGCGAGCATAAGCTGCGGATCGACGCGCAGGATGCGTCCGGCAAGGTGGTCGCGCGGGCCGAAACCGGCTTCGACCAGCCCGACGAGATTCTCGTGGCGAGCGCGGCCGATCCGACCGGTGCGCAGGCGGCTTCGGTGCGCGCGACCGGAGAGGTGGGCGACTCGGTGAAGGTGGTGCAGATCGTGAAGGGCAATACGCTCTGGGCGATCGCACGCGAGGTCTATGGTGACGGGTTTCTCTATGTGCGGGTCTTCGACGCCAATCGCGACCAGATCCGCGACCCCGACCTGATCTATCCGGGGCAGGTCTTCAACATTCCCGCCCCCGATGCGCAGCCCGCCGAGGCTGCGCAGTAGCGCACAGACCGCTTGCATGGCTGGACTCCTGCGCGCCGCAGAGTAGGTTGCGCGCAGGTTTGCCCCCGTGAGGGGCGCTGCCCCGCTCCCTGACGGGAGCCCCCGGGATATTTTCGCCAAGAGGAAGAGGAGGGCGCGATGCCTCCGGCACAGATCACGACCAAGGGCAAGATGAATGCCGAGGAGCGCGCCCGCGGCTGGCGCACGATCCGCGCGGTGCTGCCCTATCTCTGGGCCCATGAGGCCCCATGGGTGAAACGCCGGGTCGTCTTCGCGATGGTGATGCTGGTCTTCGCCAAGATCATCTCGGTCGCGACGCCCTTCGTCTATCGCGAGGCGGTCAACGCGCTCTCGGGCGAGGGCACCTCGGCGGCCTGGGCGCTGGGCATGGGGGCGGTGGCGATCACGGTGGCTTACGGCGTCGCGCGCCTGATGATGGTGGCCTTCGGCGAGCTGCGCGATGCGATCTTCGTGAAGGTGGCGCAACGCGCGCTGCGCCATCTGGCGCTGCAGACCTTCACCCATATGCATCAGCTCTCCTTACGCTATCACATCACCCGCAAGACCGGCGGTCTCAGCCGGATCATCGAGCGCGGGGTGAAAGGCGTCGAGTTCCTGCTGCGCTTCATGCTGTTCTCGGTCGGCCCCTTGATCGTCGAGTTGACGCTGGTGGCAATCATCTTCGCGGTGGTCTTCGACTGGCGCTATGCGGCGGTCGTGCTGGTCACCATCGCGGCCTATATCAAGTTCACCTTCAAGGTCACCGAATGGCGCGTGAACATTCGGCGCGAGATGAACAAGGCCGATACGGCTGCGAACCAGAAGGCGATCGACAGCCTGCTGAACTTCGAGACGGTGAAATATTTCGGCGCCGCCAAGCGCGAGGCGGAACGCTACGACGAGTCGATGAAGGGCTACGAGTCGATGGCGGTGAAGACCGGCCAGTCGCTCGCGGCGCTCAATGCGGGCCAGACGCTGATCATCACGATCGGGCTTGTAACGGTGATGGTCATGGCCGCGATGCAGGTGCAGGCGGGCACGCTGACGGTCGGTGATTTCGTCATGGTGCAGGCTTACATGATCCAGATCACCATGCCGCTGGGCTTCCTTGGCACGGTCTATCGCGAGATACGTCAGGCGCTCGTCGATATGGGCGAAATGTTCGATTTGTTGCAGCAACCGGCCGAGATTCAGGACAAAGAGGGCGCAGATGTTCTGAAAGTGAAAGGCGGGCATATCAGCTTCGACCATGTCGAATTCGCCTATGACCCGACGCGGCCGATCCTGAAGGGGATTTCCTTCGACGTGCCGGCCGGGCAGACGGTCGCGTTGGTCGGGCCTTCGGGCTCGGGCAAATCCACGATCGGGCGCCTGCTGTTCCGCTTCTACGAGGTGACCGGCGGCGCGATCCGTATCGACGATCAGGACCTGCGCGATGTGACGCAGGAGAGCCTGCAGCAGTCGATCGGCGTGGTGCCGCAGGATACCGTGCTCTTCAACGACACGATCCGCTACAACATCGCTTACGGGCGCGCCGATGCCACGGACGAGGAAATCGTCGCGGCGGCGAAGGCCGCGCGCATCCATGACTTCGTACTCAGCCTGCCCGAGGGCTATGATACGGCCGTGGGCGAGCGGGGGCTGAAGCTCTCGGGCGGCGAGAAGCAGCGGGTGGGCATCGCACGCACGATCCTGAAAAACCCGCCGATCCTGCTTCTGGACGAGGCGACCTCGGCGCTCGATACGCAGACCGAACGCGATATCCAGATGAGCCTGAAGGCGATGGGGGAGGGGCGGTCCGTGATCACCATCGCGCACCGCCTGTCGACGATCGCGGATGCCGATCAGATCCTCGTGCTCGACAAGGGCGAGATCATCGAGCGCGGCCGCCACGAGGAGTTGCTGGCACAGCGCGGGCGCTATGCCTCGATGTGGGCGCGGCAATCGGCGGAAGAGGAAGACGAGGCGGAGCAGGGGGCGGCGTAACGCGTGAAGGGCCGCGCCCGACCCTTGGGTGGGCGCGTCGGTCCCTGCGAGGCTTGGCGCTTTATCTTGAAAGCCCGTAAGTCAGGCGTGCTCGCGCTGACATCGCCAATGCGCCCTCCCGGCGGGAGGGTCGGGCGCGGCCCGGGCTAGCCGCCCGGGCATTTTCGCCGCTTCACTCCGCCGCGTCGGGCCGTGTCACCAGATGCGGCTTCACGCCGCCTTCGGGCGCATCCTCGTCCCAGATGATCTCGCGGCCGCGCATCTTGCGCATCGCACGCTCCAGCGCGAGGTCGCGCGCGGCGCGGCTGTCGGCCCCTTGCATCAGCGCCGAAAGCGCGCGCGTCGAGCGATAGGCGCCGGTCTTGAACCAGACCCGGATTGACAGCAGCGCGGGCGTCAGCACAAGCGTCAGCACCGTCGCGGTGCCCAAGCCGAACACCACCGCCGTCGCCAGTTGCTTCCACCAGAGCGCCGTCGGGCTGTTGATCGAATAGCCGCCATGGAGAAAATCGAGCGACAGGCCGAACATCATCGGCGTCAGGCCCGCCATCGTGGTGATTGTGGTCAGCAGGACAGGGCGCAGACGGGCCTCGGCGGTGCGGATGATCGCCTCGAGCTCGGGCATGTAGCGCGAGAATTCCTGATAGGTGTCGATCAGGATGATGTTGTTGTTAACCACGATCCCCGCCAGCGCGACGATGCCCACGCCGGTCATGATGATCGAGAATTGCTGGCCCATCACCAGCATCCCGATCAGCACGCCTGCCGTGGACAGCACCACCGCCAGCAGCACCAGAACCGAATTATAGAAGCTGTTGAACTGCGCGAGCAGGATCACGAACATCAGCGCCAGCGCGCCGCCGAAGGCGGTCATCAGGAAGTCCTGGCTCTCGTTCTGCTCGACCAGATCGCCCGACCATTCGTAGCTGACGCCGGGGGGCAGGGTGGCCTCGGTATCGAGCCACTCTCCCAGTGCCGCGATCCGCTCGTTGCCGGTGATCGGCTGGCCGTCGTTATTGGTGAGGCCCTCTTCGACACCCGCCTTGATGTCGTAATAGCGGGTCTGGTCGATCCTGTCGATCTGGCCCAGCTTGGGTGCGGGCGTGCGGGTGATGAAATTCGCGAGCGGCACCAGCCCCTCGGAGGTGCGCAGCTTCAGCGTATCGAGGGTCGACAGCACCCGGTCTTCCTCGGGCAGACGCACGCGGATTTCGATCTCCTCGTCGGATGAGGGCACGCGCATCGTGTCGAGCAGAATGCCGCGCGTCACCAGCTGCACCATGCCGCCCACGGTCGCCACATCCGCGCCGAAACGGCCTGCGCGGGTCACGTCCACGTCGATCACCCAGTCGATGCCGGGCAGGGGGCGGGTGTCCTCGATCGCGGTGACGCCCTTCATATCGGCCATATGCGCCTCGACCTGACGCACGGCCTTGTCGAGCGCTGCGAAATCGTCGCCCTCGAGGCGGAGCTGGATCGGCTTGCCGGAGGATGGTCCGCGATCCTGGGCGAGATATTCGGACTGGATGCCGGGGATCGTGGCGATCTTCGCCATGATCTTCTCCATCACCACATCGCCATCGAGCGCCGGGTCGTCCTTGCGCTCGGCCCAGGGGATCATCTCGACCTGAATCTGACCGATCGTGTCGCGCGGCGCGCTGGCCCCGCCATTGTTCTGGTTCAGCCCGCCTTCGCCCGCGAAGGAGAAGACCGCGCCGACGCCGGGCGTGCCGATCACCATGTTTTCGGCTTCCTGCAGCAGCGCGTCCTTCTCGGTCAGCGAGAGGTTGCCACGGCCCCGGATATAGACGATCGCCTGTTCGACCTCGCTGTCGGTGAAGAACTGGGTGCCGTTATTGTTCTTGCCGTAATAGCCGAAGGTCATGACGACGCCGGTCACGATCACCGCGACCACGATCAGCGGCATGATCGGGTTGCCCGCGATGGCGGCGGTGAAATGGCCGAAGGGACGGCGGCGATAGCTCGCCTCGATGGGCTTCGGTTTGCCTTGGGGCTTGGCCGCCGTGAAGGTGATCGAGCTGAGCAGCGTCGCGATCACGAACAGGATCACGCCGGGCAGCGAGGCCAGCAGATTGCCCGAAGCGGTATGCGTGCCCGTGAAGAAGGCCGGGTTGAGCGTCAGCAGCGCGCCGAGGAAGACGAGCGCGGCGGAGATCACGGCCAGCAGCAGGCGCAGCCAATAGGGGCGCCCCTTGAGGTGCGCGGCCCCGTAATCCAGCCTGCGGCTCACGCGGCCCGCGACGCCGCCCACCACGGGCAGGTAGATCAGCGCCACGACCAGCGAGGCCGAGAGCACGAAGATGATCGTGACCGGCAGCATCCCCATGAACTCGCCCGGCACGCCCGGCCAGAACAGCATCGGCAGGAAGGCACAGAGCGTCGTTGCAGTGGACGACACGACCGGCCAGAACATGCGCTTGGCGGCTTCGGTATAGGCGGCCATCGGGCCGGAGCCCTCCGAGATTCGCTTGTCGGCGTATTCCACCACGACGATCGCGCCATCGACCAGCATCCCCACCGCGAGGATCAGCCCGAACATCACGATATTCGAGATCGGCACGCCCATCGCGCCCAGCAGCAGGAAGGTCAGCAAGAAGGAGGTCGGGATCGCGAAGCCCACCAGCAGCGCCGAGCGCGTGCCCAGCGTCGCCAGCACCACGATCATCACCAGCGCGATCGCGGTCAGCACCGAGCCCTCCAGCTGGCTCACCATCGCGCCCACGGTTTTCGACTGATCGAGCGAAATTCCCACATCGACGGCGCGCTGCAGAGGCTCGGGCCAGCGGCTCTCGGTCTCGGCCACGGTGCGGCGCAGCAGGTCCACCGTATCGATGATGTTGTAGCCTTTGCGTTTGACAATCTGCAAAGCCACCGTCGGCTCGCCGTTGAAGCGCGCGGTGCCGGTGCGGTCTTCGAAGGTCAGGCGGATATCGGCCAGATCGCCCAGCGTTACCACGCTTTCGCCGTTCTTCTTCACGGGCAGCGCATAGACATCCTGCGCCGTCTCGAAAGTCGCGGGGATCTTCACCGAGAACGCGCCGCCATCGGTCTCGACCTCGCCCGCCGCGATCAGCTGGTTATTGGCCTGCACGACATTGATCAGCTCGGGCGCGGTGACGTTATAGGCCTCGAGCTTCAGCGGATCGATCACCACTTCCAGCATCTCGTCGCGCTGGCCTGCGATCTGGGCTTCCAGCACCGGCTCCAGCCCCTCGACCTCGTCCTGCAATTCGCGGGCGAGCTGTTGCAGGGTGCGCTCGGGCGCATTGCCCGAGAGCGTCACCACGACGATCGGAAACTCCGAGAAATTGATCTCGTTGATCGAATATTTCTCGGCCCCGTCCGGGAACTTGCCCTCGGCGGTGTTCATCGCGTCGCGCACATCGGCGATGATCTTCGTCTTGTCCCAGCCGAAGTCGAATTCGAGCATCAGCCCCGCGTAATTCTCCTTCGCGATGCCGGTCATTTTGTCCAGACCGTCGAGCCCGGCCAGTTCGGTCTCCATCGGCTTGACCAGCAGCTTCTCGGAATCGGTGGCCGAGATGCCGGGGAAGGGGACCGAGATGAACAGCATCGGAATCTCGATATCCGGCTCGCCCTCCTTGGGCAGGCTCAGATAGGCGGTCAGCCCCGCGAGGATCGAGATCGCCACGAAGGCGATCACCATCCGTGCGCGGGCTGCGGCCCAATCGACGATGCCGGTCATTGCGCGGCCCCGTCGCTGGCGTCGCCATCAGACTGCGGGGCGGGCGTCATGGGGGCGGGCGTGTCGTTGGCCGCATCGCCCGGCGCTTGATCGACGAGGGTCACGGCCACGGGCGAGCCCTCGGTGACATAGTCCTGCCCGACCACGATCACCGTCGCGCTCTCCGGCAGGCCCGCCAGCCAGACGCCCTCGGGCGTGTCACGCAGGAAGTCGACCGGGGCGAAACGGGCCACGCCGTCCACCGCGAGCCGCACGCCCAGCTTGCCCTGATCGTTCAGCGTCATCGCGGAGGCGGGCAGGAAATGTGCCTTGGTCCCATCGGCGGCGACGATCATCTCGACCGTCTGCCCTTCGCGGATCGAATGGTCGCCATTGGGCGCTTGGGCCTCGATGCGGAAGGTGCGCGTGGCGGCATCCGCCGATTGCGAGACGAAAGTGACCTTGCCCATCACCTCGCGCCCGGTCGCAAGCCGTGCGCCGACCATCGCGCCGGGCTGCACGCGGTCGATTTCGGTCTCAGGGACGTAGCCCACCAGCTTGATCGGATCGAGCTGGATCACGGTGGCGCAAAGCCCGCCCGCCGATAGCAACGAGCCCAGTTCGGCGGTGTCTTCTTCGATCATCCCGGCAAAGGGGGCGGTGATCTCGAGCCGCGCCAGTTCCGTCTGCGCGGCCCCGACGGCAGCGCTGGCCGCTTCGAGGGCCGATTGCGCGGAGGCGGTGGAGGTTTCTGACCGGTAGCCGCCTTCTTTCAGCTTCTCGGCAGCAGTGGCGTTAAGCCGCGCTTCGGCCAGCCGGGCCTGCGCTTCGGCCAGCGCTGCGGGCCGCGTGCCGGGATCGAGCTTGCACAGCAGTTGGCCTTTATCGACCTGCGCGCCCTTGCCGAGCGGTTCGGAAATCACCTTGCCCGTCGTCTCGGCGCGCACTTCGACGCGGCGCGCGGCCTCGGTCTGCCCGCGCGTCAGAACGCCCTGATCGAGCGGCTGCGCGGTCGAGACCATCGCCTGCACCGGCACGGCGGGGGTGCCGGTCTCCTCGACCTGCTGCGCTTGCTCGGCAGGCGTCGCGGCATCGCCGAGATAGCCCATCAGGCGGTCGCGCTCGAACACCAGAAGGTAGAGCGCGACAAGAACGAGGATCGCGTTAAGGATCGGGACCGGACGCATCGGCGGGCTCCTGTATGTGGACACGGCGTCTCGCCAAAATGGGGACTGAACCGCAGCGTTCAACTTACCGAGAGCGGCGCGTGATCTCAAGGCTTGCATTCCTCAGGGATCCGCGTGACCAGCGCGGTCCGTGCGGCCCTTGGCAGCGCCGGGGGAGCCGTGTAAGAGGGGCGCCAAAGCTACGAGGAGACCCGCGCGTGAGTGATACCGACAGTTTCATCGACGAAGTCACCGATGCCGTGCGTCAGGACAAGCTCTGGGCGGCGTTCAAGAAATGGGGCTGGATCGGCGCGGTAATCATCCTCGCGATCGTCGGCGGCACCGCTTGGAATGCGTGGCAGAAGGAAAAGACCGAGGCCGATGCGCGCGCCTTTGGCGATCAGGTGATGGCGGCCGTGAACGGTGACGCCACCAGCGCCGATCTCGCCAAGGTCACGCCCGACGGTCCCGGCCGCACCGCGGTTCTCAAGATCATGCAGGGCGACGCCGCGATCGAGGCGGGCAAGCCCGACGAGGCGATCAAGTTCTTCGACGCGGTCAGCGCCGAGCAGGGCCTGCCGCGTTCGATCAGCGATCTCGCGAAGCTCAAGGCAGTGATTGCGGCGGGCGACAAGATGGACGCCGCCAAGCGCGATGCGACGCTGCAGGAACTGGCCACCCCCGGCGCACCCTACCGCCTTCTGGCGATGGAGCAGCAGGCGGCCGCAGCCGTCGCATCCGGCGACAGGGACGGCGCGATCTCGATCGCCCAGCAGATTCTTCAGGACGCCGGCCTCACGCCGGGCTTGCAACAACGCGCGACAGAGTTGATTGTGGCGCTGGGTGGCGAAGTGCCAACCCAGCCGGGGCAGACCGCTCCGGCACCGAAAGAGTAAAGGGTTGAACCGGCGCGCCTTTATCGGACGCGCGGGCGCTGCAAGAGAGCCGAGACAGGCAGGGGGAACGGGCGTGAAGCTGAGCAAGACGATCTGCGTGCTGAGTGTGGCGGCTTTCGTGGCAGGCTGTACCAAGGAAACGATCCTCCCCGGCGAGCGTCTCTCGCCCCGCGACGCGCTGCGCGCCGAAGAGGGGCTGCCGCTGGCCGATGCGCCCGCCCAGCAGTCGCTGCCGATCTCGCTGCCGCGTCAGGTGAGCAATGTCGAATGGCCGCAGCGTGCGGGCTCGGCCACGCATAGCCTGTTCAACGCGGCGCTCGGAAACGGCACGACGCCGGTTTGGTCCGCCGATATCGGTTCGGGCAATGCGCGCCGCTACCGCATCACCGCCGATCCGATCGTGGGTGGCGGCAAGATCTACACGCTCGACAGTCAGGCCCGCGTGACCGCGACCGCGACGAATGGCGGGCGCGTCTGGCAGACCGACATCACGCCTCCGGGCGACCGCGAGGGCGATGCTTCGGGCGGCGGCGTGGCCTATGCCAACGGCACGGTTTATGTGACCTCCGATTTCGCCGAGCTCGTCGCGATCGACGCAGCCACCGGCGGCATCAAGTGGCGGCAATATTTCGACGCAGGCATCGGCGGTGCGCCGACCGTGAAGAACGGCGTGGTCTATGTAGTCGCGCGCGATTCCTCGGCCTGGGCGATCCGCGCCAGCGACGGCAAGGAAATCTGGCAGGTGCCGGGTGCGCCGTCGGCTTCGGGCATGACCGGCGTCTCCTCGCCCGCCGTCACCGACCGCATGGTGATCTTCCCGTTCTCTTCGGGCTTCCTGAGCGGCGTCCTGCCGCAAAGCGGGATGCAGATGTGGAACTCCAAAGTGCCGGGCGCACGTCCGGGCGTGGGCTATGCCAATATCGTCGATCTGACCGGCGATCCGGTCGTGGTGGGCGATACCGTCTATGCGGGCTCCTCGGCGGGCAAGCTGGCGGCGTTCGACGTGAATTCCGGCGAGCGGATCTGGACCGCGACCGAAGGGGCCAACAGCCCCGTACAGGTGGCCGGCGGCTCGATCTTCCTGGTCTCGGATCAGGGCAAGATCGTGCGTCTCGATGCCAAGACCGGCGATCAGATCTGGTCCAAGGACCTGCCCTATTACACCAAGGACAAGCCGAAGCGGCAGCGCGACATCGTCGCCAGCTACGGTCCGGTTCTCGCTGGCAACAAGCTGTTCGTCGCGTCTTCCGACGGCGTGCTGCGCGTCTTCAGCCCGATCGACGGCAGCCTGATCGGTCAGGCGAAGATCCCGGGCGGAGCTGCGACCGATCCGGTCGTGGCGGGGCGCACCCTCTACGTCGTCGGCGGCGATGGGAAACTGCACGCTTTTCAGTGAGCCCTTTAGGGTGTAAGGGGGCCGCTTACGACCGCCCAAGGAGGGCATCATGAGCTTTACCCTGGCCATCGTGGGCCGCCCGAATGTCGGAAAATCGACGCTGTTCAACCGGCTTGTCGGCAAGCGACTCGCGCTTGTCGATAACATGCCCGGCGTCACGCGCGACCTGCGCGAGGGCGATGCGCGTCTGGGCGATCTGCGTTTCATCGTGATCGACTCGGCCGGTCTGGAACTGGCCGAAGACGACAGCCTTCAGGGCCGGATGCGCCGTTTGACCGAGCGCGCCGTGGAAGAGGCCGATATCTGCCTCTTCATGATCGACGCGCGCGTGGGCGTGACACCCGCCGATGAGATTTTCGCCGATATCCTGCGCAAGAAGAACGCCAACGTCATCCTCGCAGCCAACAAGGCCGAAGGGGCGGCAGGCGATGCGGGCGCGATGGAGGCGTGGAGCCTTGGTCTGGGCGAGCCGCTGCGGATCTCGGCCGAGCATGGCGAAGGTCTCGACGATCTCTACACCGCGCTGGTGCCGCTGGCCGATGAATTCGCCGAACGCAACGCCGCGAACGCTCCCGTCACCGATATCGTGATCGAGGACGAGCTCGAGGAAGGCGACATCCCCGCCTACCAGCCGCCCTCCGCCGCGAAACCGCTGCAGCTTGCCGTGATCGGGCGCCCGAATGCGGGCAAGTCGACGCTGATCAACAAGATCCTCAACGAAGACCGCCTGCTGACCGGCCCCGAGGCTGGCATCACCCGCGATGCAATCTCGGTCACCGCCGATTTCATGGGCACGCCGATGCGGATCTGGGACACGGCGGGGATGCGCAAGAAGGCGCGCGTCACCGACAAGGTCGAGAAGCTGAGCGTGGCCGATGGCCTGCGCGCGGTGCGCTTCGCCGAGGTCGTTGTGGTGCTGCTCGACGTGAATATACCCTTTGAAACCCAGGACTTGCGGATCGCCGATTTCGCCGAGACCGAGGGGCGCGCGGTCGTGGTTGCCGCGAACAAATGGGATCTCGAAGAAGACAAGCCCGAGAAGCTGAAGGAGCTGCGCGAGGCGTTTGAGCGTCTGCTGCCGCAGCTCAAGGGCGCGCCGCTGGTGACCGTCTCGGCCAAGACCGGCAAGGGGCTCGACCGGCTGCACAATGCGATCCTGAAGGCCCATGAGGTCTGGAACCGCCGCGTGCCGACGGCGAAGCTGAATAACTGGCTGACCGCGATGACCGAGGCGCACCCGCCGCCGGCTCCCGGCGGCCGTCGGATCAAGCTGCGCTACATCACGCAGGCGAAGACCCGTCCGCCGGGCTTCGTGGTGAAATCGACCCATACCGACAAGATCCCCGAAAGCTACGAGCGCTATCTGGTCAACGGTCTTCGCGAGAGCTTCGACATGCCGGGCACCCCGATCCGCCTCTATATGCGCGATCAGGGCAAGACGAACCCCTATAAGGATCGCAAGAAGTCGATCCCGTCGCGCCTGAAAAAGCATGTCGATGCGAAGAAGCGCTCGGCCCATAAGGAATCGGCGCGGAAAGCGCGCGAGGCGAAGAAGGGCGAGTAAGCCTTTAACCCTAAAAGAAAACGCCCGCCGGAGGATGTCGAAATCTCCGGCGGGCGTTTTTCGTTTCGGCGATGCCGGCGCGCTTTATAGAAAGCCCAGCCGATCGAGGGCCGCTTGGGCACGCGCGCGCTCTTCGGTCGAGTCCGAAAGCACGCTCGCATTGATCTCCGCCATCAGTTTCGACAGCGTCTTTTCCCGGCGCATCGCGATGATCTGCTCGGGGATTTGGTCTTCGCCAATCTCAAGAATGCGTCCCATCAAGACGCTATCCCGCTTGTGCGTGACTGTTACGGACATGTGCAGCTCTCCCGGCGACTCACTTCGAACACGGAAACGTTAACAACGTTCCCGGCCGGAGTCTTGCGTCGCCGGGTCGCAGTGTCAGGCCAGCTTGCCGTCGACCAGACGCGTCTTGCCGCCGAGATAGGGGTGCAGGCAGGCGGGCAGGGTGACCGAGCCGTCCTCTTCCTGACCGTTCTCCAGCACCGCGATCAGGCAGCGTCCGACCGCGAGGCCCGAGCCGTTCAGCGTCGCGATGAATTCCGGCTTGCCGCCACCCTCGGGCTTGTAGCGCCCGTTCATCCGCCGCGCCTGGAAGCTGCCGCAGGTGGAGACCGAGGAAATCTCGCGATAGGTGTTCTGGCCCGGCAGCCAGACCTCGAGATCGTAGGTCTTCTGCGCGCCGAACCCCATGTCGCCGGTGCAGAGCACGATGCGGCGATAGGGCAGTTCCAGCGCCTCCAGCACCGCTTCGGCGCATTTGGTCATGCGCTCATGCTCGTCGATCGCGGTCTCGGGCGTGCAGAGCGTCACCATCTCGACCTTCTCGAACTGGTGCTGACGCAGCATGCCCGAGGTGTCCTTGCCTGCCGAGCCCGCTTCCGAGCGGAAGCAGTTCGTATGGGCGCACATGCGCTGGGGCAGGGCGGCAGCCTCCATCACTTCGCCATTGGCGTAGTTGGTCAGCGTCACCTCGGCGGTGGGGATCAGCCACCAGCCATTCGTCGTCTGATAGCTGTCCTCGGCGAATTTCGGCAGTTGCCCGGTGCCCATCATCGCCTCGTCGCGCACCAGCACGGGCGTGATGTTTTCCGACAGGTCATGCTTGTCGACATGCAGGTCGAGCATGAATTGCGCGAGCGCCCGGTGAACGCGGGCGACCCCGCCCTTGAGCACCACGAAACGCGAGCCCGACAGCTTCGCCGCCGTTTCGAAATCCATCTCGCCGCCCACTGCGGACAGCTCGAAATGCTCTTTCGGATCAAAAGCAAACTCGCGCGGCGTGCCCCAGCGGCTGACCTCGACATTCTCGTCCTCATCCGCGCCATCTGGTACCTCGGCCAGCGGCAGGTTCGGGATCGTCATCAGCAGATCGCGCAGCTTCGCGTCCAGCTCGCCCGCCTCGGTCTGCATCTGCGCCACTTCGGCTTTCTTCTCGGTCACCAGCGCGCGCAGGCGCTCGAATTCGGCGTCGTCGCCCTTCGCTTTCGCAGCGCCGACTTGCTTCGATGCGGCATTCTGATCGGCTTTCGCGGTCTCGGCGGCGTGGATCGCCGTGCGGCGCGCCTCGTCCATCGCGAGAATCTCGGGCGAGAGCGGCGAGAGCCCCCGCCGCGCCAGCTGCGCGTCGAATTCTTCGGGGTTTTCGCGGATTGCGCGGATATCGTGCATCTCACCATCTCCAAGACTGTTGCGGGAAAGGCTTTAGCGCATGAAAGTGAAAGCGAAAACCCCTGGCGATGCGGCCATGACACAGGTCAATGAATTCGAACCTGTGGAGTGGTTGTATTCGTCCGGGCGAATACATATTCAATAACCGGAATATAAATTGCAGGCGCAGGGGCGCGCCGGTAAGGGAAGGGAACCCGAGATGACGTTGAAGCTTCTGCCGTTGGCATTCGCCGCGTTGATGCTGCCGGGAATCGCGTTGGCGCAGGATGGGGCGATTACGGTCGAACCGCAGGTCGTGACCGATTGGAAATCTGTCTATGGGCAGGTCGAGGCAAAGAACACGATTGCGGCGCGTGCACGGATTTCCGGCACGATCACCGCGCTTGACGTGACCGAGGGCGACGAGGTCAAGGCCGGTCAGGAGATCGGCAAGATCACCGACCAGACGCTCGATTATCAGATCGGCGCGGTCGATGCGCAGATCAACGCGCTCGAAGCGCAGCTGGAAAACGCCAAGACCGAGCTCAAGCGCGGGCAGGAATTGCAGGCGCGCGGCGTCTCGACCTCGCAGAATGTCGATCAGCTTCAGACGCAGGTGAATGTCTACGAGGGCCAGATCGCGGCGCAGAAAGCGCAGCGCAAGGTCTATGAGCAGCAGCAGGAATTCGGTACTGTGACCGCGCCGATCGACGGCAAGGTCGTGACCGTTCCGGTCACCAAGGATGCCGTCATCATGGGTGGCGAGACGATCGCGACTATCGGCGGCGGCGGGTTCTTCCTGCGTCTGTCGATCCCCGAGCGCCACGCCGACACGCTGCACAAGGGCGACACGATCATGATCACCGATCCCGACGGCAAGGAGATCGAGGGCAAGCTGGCCAAGATCTACCCCGAGATCGAGGGCGGCCGGGTGCAGGCCGATGTCGAAGTGCCCGATCTGGATTCGCGCTTCGTCGGCGCGCGGCTTCTGGTGAAGCTGCCGATGGGCGAGCGTGACGCGATTGTCATCCCGCAGGACTATGTCTTCAACCGCACCGGGCTCGATTTCGTCCGCGTGAAGGAAGCGGACAGCACCTATCTGCGCACGGTCGTGCCGGGCGTTAAGGTCAATATCGACGGCCAGGGGATGGTCGAAGTTCTTACCGGTCTGAGCGCCGGCGACACGGTGGTGCCGAACGATGAGCAATAACCAAGGCACCGGGCCCGAGACGCCCGAAGACGACGAAATCCACGTCAAACTGGGAATAGCGGGGGGACTCACGAAGTCCTTCATCCGCTCGGCGTTGACGCCGCTGATGATCCTCGCCGCCATCGCGGTGGGTCTGGTCGCGCTGATCTCGCTGCCGCGCGAAGAAGAACCGCAGATTTCCGTGCCGATGGTGGATATCCACCTGCAGGCGCCGGGGCTGAAGGCGCAGGACGCGATGAAGCTGGTGACCGAGCCGATGGAAACCATCGTGCAGGGCATCAACGAGGTCGAGCACGTCTATTCGCGCACGCAGGACGATTATTCGCTTGTGATGGCGCGCTTCAAGGTCGGCACCTCGTCGGATGCCGCGATCCTGCGCGTGCATGAAAAAGTCCGCGCGAATATGGGCAAGATCCCGAAAGGCATCCCCGATCCGGTGATCGTGGGCCGTGGGATCGACGATGTGGCGATCGTCTCGCTGACGCTGACCGGCAAGGACGGCGCGCAGGTCGACAGCGACGAGCTGACCCGTGTCGCGCGCGAATTGCAGACCGAGGTCACGAAGATCCAGAATGTCGGGCTGACCTATCTGGTGGGCGACGCCACGAGCGAGATCCGCATCGAGCCCGAGCCCGACAAGCTCGCGCTCTACGGGGTCACGCTGCAACAGCTCTCGAACAAGGTCACGCAGGCGAACCGCGCCTTCAACACCGGCAATATCCGCCATGAGGGCAAGCAGATCAGCCTCTCGGCAGGGGAGACGCTGACCGCGCCTTCCGAAATCGCGGGCCTGCTGCTGACCACGCGCGACAACCGCCCCGTCTATGTGGCCGATGTCGCGAAGGTCTCCTATGTGCCGGACGCCTCGGACCATATCGTCTCGAACGTGCAGCGCGACGCCAACGGCAAGATCGAGCGCTCGCCTGCTGTGACGCTGGCCATCGCCAAACGCGCAGGCTCCAACGCCGTGGTCGTGGCCGAGCATATTCTCGACCGCGTGCACGAGCTGCACGGCCAGCTGATCCCCGACAATGTCGAGGTGAAGGTCACCCGCGACTATGGCGAAACCGCGAACGAGAAGGCCAACGAGCTGCTGTTCCACCTTGGCCTCGCGACGATCTCGATCGTGGGCCTCGTGCTGGTCGCGATCGGCTGGCGCGAATCCATCGTGGTCGCGGTCGTCATTCCGGTGACGATCCTGCTGACGCTGTTTGCGGCCTATATCATGGGCTTCACGCTGAACCGGGTGTCGCTCTTTGCGCTGATCTTCGCGATCGGTATTCTCGTCGATGACGCCATCGTGGTGATCGAGAATATCGCGCGACACTGGGCGATGAAGACGCCCGGAAGTCGTGTGACCAAGGCGATCGAAGCCGTGGCCGAAGTGGGTAACCCCACGATCGTGGCCACCCTGACCGTGGTCGCCGCGCTGCTTCCGATGCTCTTCGTGTCGGGGCTGATGGGGCCTTACATGTCGCCCATTCCGGCGGTGGCCTCGGCGGCGATGATCTTCTCCTTCTTCGTGGCGGTGATCATCACCCCGTGGCTGATGGTGAAGGTCGCAGGCAAGGCGCAGCTGCATGGCCATCACGGCGATGACGACGCCTATGGCGGCGAGCATGCGGGCGGCAAGCTCGGCCGGATGTATAGCGCCGTGGCGCGTCCGATCCTGAAGACCAAGGGCCGCTCGGGTCTGTTCCTGCTGGTCGTGACCGTGCTGTCCTTCGGCTCGCTGGGGCTGCTTTATACCAAGCATGTCACGGTGAAACTGCTGCCCTTCGACAACAAATCTGAACTCTCGGTCGTGGTCGATATGCCTGCGGGCACCTCGGTCGAGGGCACGGATGCGGTCGCTCAGCAAGTGGCCGAAATCGTGACCAAACTGCCCGAGGTGCTCTCGGTGCAGACCCATGCGGGCACCTCCGCGCCGTTCAACTTCAACGGGCTCGTCCGCCACTACTATCTGCGCGCGCAGCCCAATCAGGGCGATGTCGAGCTTCAGCTCGCGCCGAAAGGGGAACGGGACCGCACCAGCCACGAGATCGCGCTGGAGATCCGCGACAAGATCAAGGCGATCAAGCTGCCCGAAGGCGCGAGCCTGAAGACGGTCGAACCGCCGCCCGGTCCGCCGGTGATCGCGACGCTTCTGGCCGAGGTCTATGGCCCGACGCCCGAGATGCGCCGTGACGCGGCCCGCCGGATCGAGGATGCGTTCAAGCAGGTTCCTTATATCGTCGACGTGGATAACAGCTTCGGTATCCAGCCCGACAAGCTGCGCGCCACGGTCAATTCCGACGATCTGGAGTTCTACTCGGTCTCCGAAGGCGACGTCTGGGACACGCTCGGGATGCTGAACGGTTCGACCACGGTGGGCTATTCCCATCGCGGGCAGGAGCGCCAGCCAATCCCGATCGTGATGGAGCGCTCGAAGTCGAACAAGGTGATGAACGAGGAAACGCTCTCGACCCCGATCCCGGCCAATGTCCTGCCCGGCGCGCGCGGCGTGGTGGAGCTGGGCGACGTGGTCAGCGTCGACAAGGAGAAGGCGTCCTATCCGATCTTCCGCCATAACGGGCGCGAGGCCGAGATGGTCACCGCAGAGCTTGCCGGCAAGTTCGAGGCGCCGCTCTACGGGATGCTCGCCGTCGACGACGCGATCAACAACATGGACTGGCCGAAGGGCGAGAAACCGGTCGTGTCGCTGCATGGCCAGCCGCAGGACGAGAGCCATGTGACGCTTCTGTGGGACGGCGAATGGGAGGTGACCTGGGTGACCTTCCGCGACATGGGCGCGGCCTTCGCCGTGGCGCTTCTGGGGATCTACATCCTCGTCGTCGCGCAGTTCGGCTCGTTCCGCTTGCCGCTGGTGATCCTGACGCCGGTGCCGCTGACCTTCCTCGGGATCATGCTCGGCCACTGGATCTTCCACGCGCCGTTCTCGGCCACGTCGATGATCGGCTTCATCGCGCTGGCGGGGATCATCGTGCGCAACTCGATCCTGCTGGTGGACTTCATCCGCCACGGCAGCCACGAGGGCAAATCGCCGACCGAGGTGCTGATCGAGGCGGGGGCCATCCGCTTCAAGCCGATCCTGCTGACCGCGATCGCGGCGATGATCGGCGCGGTGGTGATCTTGGCTGACCCGATCTTCCAGGGTCTCGCGATCTCGCTGCTGTTCGGCCTGCTCAGTTCGACCCTGCTGACCGTGCTCGTGATCCCGGCGATCTACCGGATCTTCAAGACCTGATCCGGTCATCAACCTGATACGCAAAACCGCCCGTACGTCTCTCTCGTGCGGGCGGTTTTTCATATGCGGGGGCGTGCCGATCTATCGAACGGCGCACGACCGCACCAACAGCGTTGACGCGAGCCAGTCGCTCCTGCAGAAACAAGCAGACTATCGGGTGGAGCAGATGGTCTTCCTCCCCTCCATTTTATAAGGGCGAATTGAAACCTATGTCTCTCTCGACGCTGCCCGAAACCGACTGGCCCATCGTGGTCATTTCGCTGCCTGACGCGGCTGCCCGAAGAGAGATGATCTCTCGGCAATTAGGCGCACTCGATCTGCCATTCGAATTCCTCGACGCGATCGACGGGCGCGCCGGGCTGCCTGAAGAATACGAATCCAGCATCGACCGCATCGGAACCGAGAGGCATTTCGGCCGCGCAATGACCGACGGCGAATATGCCTGCGCCCTTTCGCATCTCGCGGTTTATCGCCTCATTCTCGCAAGAGAGCTTCCCGGAGCTGTTGTGCTCGAAGATGATGCAATTCTCTGTGACGGCTTCGCGCAGTTCCTAAGAGAGGGCGGCTATACCTGCGCGCCTATCATTCAACTCGATCACGTGCATGCGCGCGTCCCGCGCATTTTGGGCCGTTCTCTCAAGATCGAAAGCAGCACGCTCCGGCGTCTTGCGCTCAACGCGCAACTTACGACCGGTTATTCGATCAGCCGACAAGCGGCGGCGTTCATTCTCGAGAGCGCCGTGCCCCTTCGCGCTCCGGCAGACTGGCCCTGTGATCTGCGGCCCCTTGGTGTGTTTTGTGCGGTTCCGCGTCTCGTCGATCATCCGACTGGCGACGAGGACATGTCGACGCTCGGAAGCGAAAGGGTTCAACTGCATCTTAAGCATAAGAAGCAGGTCAAATACGGCTTCCGGAATGGGCGGAAATATCTCAAGAGCGCTTATTGGAAGAAGAAATGGCTCAAAATGACGACGATACGCCTTTCGTGATCGACCCGGGTAAACGGTACCTGCTCGCGCGTCCCTGCGGCGGCTTCAACGACTGTCTCGTCCAGCTGGATCGCGCCCGCCGGCACGCCGAGACATTTGACCGAACCCTGATTATCGATACCTATCGATCGGGGCTGCAGGCGGGTTTCGAGACGCTCTTCGCGCCACGCGAGAATTTCGGTTGTCCCGTCCTCTTCTGGACCCCGGAGATCGGCAAGGAGCTTGACACGATCAATTCTGTGCAGCCCGAGGCGCTGGCGCATCGCATCAGTACGTATCAGGCCGCCTATGACGATGCGACACGGCTGCATCGCGACACCCAGAGCAACGCCATTACGAGTGTGGATCTGAAGTGCGACCACCCACAAACCCTTCTCGTTCAGGAGCGCGCAGGCGGCGGCCTGGATTCGCTTCGGCTCCTGCGTCGCCTATCCCTATGCGCGAATGTCGCCACGGAGATTGCGCGCAGGCTCGTGACGCTGGGCGAGGACTACGATGCCGTGCACATCCGTCATTCCGACTACCGAACCGATTTCAAAGGCTTTTTGCAGCGCGTCGCTCCGGTCTTCTCGGCTCGTAGGCTGCTGATCTGCACCGACAGCGCCGAGGTCAAGAAACAGGCGCCGCGCCTGTTGGGCGACCGGGTTCACGTCATTTCGATTGCGGAACCTCCCGACACAAAGGGGCAGCCGCTCCATCAGACGGAACTGGCGGATCGCCATGCCGCGAACCTCGATCTGCTGACGGAAATTTTTGCGATGGTGCGCGCGCGGACATTTCTCTTTGCCCAGCTCGATGGGACGAAAGCGCGCGGACAATTTTCGGGTTTTGCTAAACTCGTCGTCGCCATGCGCGCCGCGCCTGACACGTTCGATAATCTGTTTGCGAATTGCGACCCCGCTGTGCTGCGGGACCTGCATGCAATCAAGAACGAGCCCGCGCGGCAGGAAGGGCTGGCCGATACCGCCGCGCGGCGCGTCGCCAAGCTGAAACTCCGGTGGTGGAACCGACACGCCGCTCGGCAGGTGCGCAAGATCAGATCTCGCGTGAGAAAGAGGCTCCTCTGAAAGCCTCCTCTCAACCGGTTCTACCGAAGCGTTTCCTCACGCCGGCCCCCCCTTCGCCTTGGCGAAAATATCCCGGGGGTGAGGGCGAAGCCCGAGGGGGTAGGGCCCCCTCTTTCTCCGTTGATTGTCGCCCTCCGGCGACGGGGGGGCAGCGCCCCCTCAGCCCGGTTGCCGTTCCGCCCAGCCTGCGAAGATCTTCTCCAGCGCGACAACGGCGTAGTAGAGAAGGATGCCCAGAAAGGCCAAGGCGATCAGCACCGCGAACATCAGCGGGTAATCCCCGTTGGTCTGGCCCGACAGGAACAGCGCGCCGAGGCCCTTGCCATGCGGCGAGATGATCTCGACGAGGTTGGTGCCGATGAAGGCCAGCGTCACCGAGACTTTCAGCGCGCCGAAGAACTCGGGCAGCGTTTTCGGCAGGGCGATCTTGCGGAAGATGGTGAATTTCGAGGCCCCCAGCGCGCCGAGGATGTCGCGATATTCGGGCTCGAGCGTGGACAGGCCGATGCCCACCGACACCGCGATCGGGAAGAAGGAGATCATGAAGGCCATCAGCACGGTGTTGAAGTCATGCGCGCCGATGAACAGCAGCGCCAGCACCGGCACCACGGTCGCTTTCGGCACCGCATTGAAGCCCACCAGCAGCGGATAGAGCGCATCGCGCGCGGTGCGCGAAAAGCCCATCACCATTCCGAGGAACGTCCCGAACACGATCGAGATCGCAAGCCCCGCCACGGTGCGCCACAGCGTCTGCCAGCTATCGATCAGGAACAGGTTCCAGTAGCGCATATAGGCGGCGGGCAGGTCCGAGGGCGAGGCCATGACGTAATTCGGCCAGCCATTCGCCCAGACGATGAATTCCCAGATCGCGAGGAAGGCGATGATCGACAGGATCGGAGTGAGGATTTTCTTGAAGTCCATCAGTGTACCCCCTCGTCGCGGCCCTGAGCGATCCGGATCTGGTCGCGCAGCAAATGCAGCATGTCGACGGCTTTCGGCTCGTAGAGAATGTCGATCGTGCGATCCTTCGGCAGGTCCACATCCAGCACGTATTGCGTATGCGCGGGCCGGCCCGAGAGCACGATGACCTGATCGCCGAGGAACACGCTCTCGCGCAGGTCATGGGTGATCAGCACGGCGGTGAAGGGCTCGGCGGCGCGCAGGTCGCGCATCGTCTGCCACAGATCCTCGCGGGTGAAATTGTCGAGCGCACCGAAGGGTTCGTCCATGATCAGCACATCCGGCTTATGCACGATGGCACGGCACAGCGAGGCGCGCTGGCGCATCCCGCCGGACAGCTCGGAGGGGCGCTTGGTCTCGAACCCCTTCAGGCCCACCATCTCCAGCAGATGTTCGGCGCGCGCGGTCTTCTCGGATTTCGCCATGCCCGGAGCCACGATCTCCAGAGGCAGCATCACGTTCTCGATGATCGAGCGCCATTCCAGCATCACCGGGTTCTGGAACGCCATGCCGACGGTCTTGCGCGGGCTGGTGACCTTCTCGCCATGCAGCCAGACCTCGCCCTGATCGGGCTTCATAAGCCCCGCCACCAGACGGGTGAGGGTGGATTTCCCGCAGCCCGAGGGGCCGACCACGGCGCAGAACTCGCCCTGCGGTACGCGGATGTCGAGATGGTCGAGCACGGGCAGGGGGCCATGCTTGGTTTGATAGGCGTGGGTCACGCCGCGAATGTCGATGAGGTTTTCCATGAATGTCCGGCGCGAGAAGGCAGAGAAAAGGGGCGGGCGCGTCTGCGGCGCCCGCCCCCGAGACGGTACGGATCAGTCGATCTTCAGCTCCGCCGCGTCGGGCAGGTATTCGCTGTCGAAATAGAGCGCCGCGTCAGGCGTGTTCTGGAACTCGTAGACGGTCTTCGTCTGCTCGATCGCGGTGGCCATGCGGTCCGCGTCGATGCCGCCCATGCCGTTTTCCTTAACGTAATCGGTCAGCACATTGGCATCGATCGCCATCTGCAGGCGCTCGGTCTCCAGATCCTTGTCGGCGGCGGGGTTGCGCTTGAGAAGCGCGTCCACGGCCTTGCCCGGATCGGCGACGGCGGCTTTCCAGCCCTCGGCGGTCGCTTTGATGAAGCCGGTGATCTCTTCGGGATGGGCCTTCGCGTAATCGGTGTTCACGATGATCGCGTTGCCGTAAAGCGCCACGCCGTAATCGGCCATCAGCAGGATCGACTGGTCATCCATGCCGACACCGAGGCGCTTGAGGTTGAGCGTCGAGGAGAAGGAGAAGCCGGTGACCGCATCGACCTTGCCCTCGGCCAGCATCGGCTCACGCGTGGGGAAGCCGACGGGCTCGACCTTGATCTTGTCCATGTCGAGGCCGGTCTCCTTGGCGAAGATCGGGAATTGCGCCCAGGCCCCATCCGGCGGCGGCGCGCCCAGCACCTTGCCTTCGAGGTCTTTCGGCTCGTTCACGCCCAGCGACTTGCGGCCGACCACTGCGAAAGGTGGCTTGTCATAGACCATCATCACCGCGGTCACGGGTGCGCCGGGGTTCTGGTCGAGGAATTTCATCAGCGAGTTGATATCGGCGAAGCCCACCGGATAGGCGCCGGTCGCGACTTTCGGGATCGCGTCGAGCGAGCCCTTGCCCTCTGCGATCTCGACGTCGAGTCCGGCCTCGCCGTAATAGCCCTCGTCCAAGGCGAGGAAATAGGGCGCCGAGGGGCCTTCGAATTTCCAGTCCAGCGCGAAAGGCATCTTGGTTTCGGCCTGTGCCAGCGTGGCCGAGAGGCCGAGCGCGAGCGCCGCGAAAAGCCCCGGTTTGATGTGCAGCATGATATCCCTCACTTCGTTAATCCGTTTTCGCCCCGATCCTGACCGGCGGCGCGCAGGGGTAAACTCAAACCGCGCGCGCCTTGCGAACAGGCGGGGCGCTCACGGTTCCGTGATTAAGTTTTGGGCGGGGCGCTGCAAGAATGCAAGAATATTAGGCGCGGGGTCGGCGGGCGCTCAGAGCGAAATCTCGAGGGGCAGAAACCCATTCGCGTCGACCGGTCGGGGAGACACGTGCAGCACTGTGCGTTCCAGTTCGCAGAGATAGGCCGCGGCACCGGGGCCCGTATGATAGAGCGCACGCGCGCCGGGCAGCGGAGAGAACCGCCAGATCGGGGGCGCGTCGAGATGCAGCGGTCCCTCCTGCGCGTCGATCTCTTCGAGCAACAGATCGCGCACCAGCACCGGCTCCGGATCGATTGGAACGGGACGGCCCCGCCGCTTGAAGCCGCCGCCGCCCGACAGGCGGAAATCATTGCTCACGACGATGAAGCGGTCGGTGTTGCTGATCCGAGCGCCCTCATGGCGCAGGTCGCGGATGCGACCGGGCGCGGCGGGTCGCAGGCTGCCATCGGGGCGGAAACGCGGGGGTTGAGAGAGGTCGATCTCGTAGGTGATCCCCGAGATCACGTCGAAATGGTAGCTCGCGAAGGTAAGGTCGCAGAGCATCCGCAACTGCCCATCGGGATGCTGCTGGTTGTAGATCGAGGCCGCCTGTTCGAGCCAGTCGCGTAGCTCCGCGCCGTTCAGCTCCACCGCGCCGACCGTATTGTTGAACAGGTAGATATCGTCGACATGGCTCATCCGCAGCGGGCCGGAAGGGATGTCGATGAAATGGGCCGAGCCCGCCGCGCCGCCCGATTTGAAGCTCGACGCAGCGCCGAGGAGGGGCAGCTCCGCCTCGGGGCGACCGGCGAGCCGTGTGCGGGCATAACGCCGTTTCGCCGCGCTGATCAGCGCGAGCGTCCGGTCCGGTGCGATCTGTGTGAAATAGCTGTGCAGCGGGTCAGCAGTGGTGCCGATGGGACGGCGGATGTGATCGAGCGTGCGGCGATGGGCGCGATCGGAGGCGGCAAGCACCGCCGCGCTGTCCGGTCCGGTCTCCTGCTGCGCCGGGCGCAGTTCCGCCCGATGCGCCGCGAGCCTCCAGCCGTCCCGCGTCTGCTCCAGCACGAGGTCGAGCACCCCCAGATGTGTTCCGCGCGCGCCCGCATTGAGCGCGGGCTTTCCGTGAAGCGTGCCGAGAACGGGGTCGATCCCCGCGAAGGCCGGCCGTGTGGCATCGGGAAAGCCGTGATGGTCATGCCCGGCCAGCACGACGTCGACCCCGTCGAGCCGCGCAATCGCAAGCGCCGCCCGTTCGGCGGAGTTTTCGGGGTCTTGCGATGCCTCGTCCTCCGGCGGCAAGGGCGAAATCCCGGTATGGGCGAGGGCGATCACAAGATCGGCGCCCGAGGTGCGGATCAGTTGCAGATGAGCCTCCGTGGCCTCCAGGAGCGAAGAGGTCGAAAGCTCGGCCCCGGGCCGGGTCTCGAGCCAAGCGAGGCTCGGGGGCGGCAGCACACCGATTACCGCGATGCGCAGGGTCCGCTCGATGCCGTGACTGTCGAGCAGGCTGCGTTCGAGCATCGCCCACGGCTGGATCGGCGTGCCGATGGAGGCGCGCAGATTGGCGCAGAGCGTGGGGAATTTCGCCGCTTCCAACGCTTGGGCGAGCGACCCGATCCCGAAATCGAATTCATGATTGCCAAGCGCCGCCGCATCATAGCCCAGAGCGTTCATCGCCGCGATCATCGGATTTTCGCCGTCGTGGCTGCCTGCGATCTTGCATGGCTCGCTCCAGAGCTGCGTCAACGGCGTGCCCTGAAGAAAATCGCCGCAATCGAACAGAAGGCAATTAGGGGCTTCGCCGCGCGCTTGCGCAATTTCCGACGCCAGCGCTGCCAAGCCTCTGCGCGGAGCGGGCCGGTCGTTGAAGTAATCGTAGCCCCGAGCTTGACCATGCAAATCGGTCGTCTCAAGAAGCCTCAGCGCAAGCGTGACGCGCTGATCCGAAAACTGGCCGGGCCAATCCCGGTCAGACAGTTTCCCCATATGATCCCCTTGGCCTGTAATTGACCTTTTTATTGTTGAAATGCCGCCTTTTTGGCGGTCGCGTGTCCCCATACGCAACCTAGAGTAGAGATCGGTCACTTGCCAAGCGTTAAGTTAACGTGACGTACCCGCGAGGTAAGGTGAGTGGCGAATGTTGCCGATGCGCGTCACCTGATCGGCACTGGTCTCCGGCTGGCGGCCCGTGGCATGGGTAAGGCGACCCGCAGGAGTTTTTCATGCCGCCCGATTCCCTCGCCGAGACCCAGCAACCGATATCGCAGCCCGCCCGATTGTCTCAAGGACGTGCGCTCGATCCGCGGGGACTGGCCTTCGCCGAAGCGCCGGGCGCGTTGGAGCGGGCGGCCCATTTGCGGGGCGATGCAGAGCGGCTCGCGGAGTTGCGCGCGGGCAAAACTGCGCGGGTGGTCGCGCTTTGGCGCGGGCGTCCGCTGTTCGGCCCCGAGGGGCTGCATCTTCTGCGCGCGGGCGAGGCGGCGCTCGAGGCGATGCCGGGACCGGAAATATTCCTCGGGCTTCACGATGGGCTTGCGCTGTTTTCCCGTGACGTGTCGGCGTTCGAGCCTGATGGCGAACGACCCGACGGGGCCGCCTTCTTCGACGCCTCCGAGCAGCGCCATCCCGATCTGCCCGACGATATCGTCTTCGCCGAGTTGCGCGGGCGGATGGGTTTCCTCAGCCCGGTCGAGGCGGAGATTGCCGCCACCGCGCGCGGCCTCGTGGAATGGCACCGGACGCATCGCTTCTGCTCCACCTGCGGTGCCGAGAGCGAAGCCGAACAGGCGGGCTGGCATCGGCGCTGCCCGGTCTGCGAGCGGCACCATTTCCCGCGCACCGATCCGGTCGTGATCATGCTGATCACCCACGGCAACCGTCTGCTTCTGGGCCGTGGCCCGCATTGGCCCGAGACGATGTATTCCTGCCTTGCGGGGTTCATGGAGCCGGGCGAGACGGTCGAGGCCGCCGTGCGTCGCGAGGTCTTCGAGGAAAGCGGCGTCGCGGTGGGCGAGGTCTCTCTCGTGGCCTCGCAGCCATGGCCGTTTCCGGCGTCGTTGATGCTGGGCTGTCGCGGGGTGGCAACCACCACCGAGATCACCATCGACCCGGTCGAGATCGCCGATGCGCGCTGGATCAGCCGCGAGCGGCTGCTGCAGGTGGTGGCCGGGCGCGATCCTGAGATATCTGCGCCACGCCAAGGCGCGATTGCCGGCTGGCTGATGCGCGAGTGGCTTGCAGATCGTTTGGAATAAGGCCAGTTTGCCCCGCACGGTGCGCCACTCCCCGGCCTCCGATCTGCCCTGAGGAACTCGCCTGATGAAATTGTCGACCCGCACAGATATTTCCGCGCCCGCCGGTTTCGTCTTCGAGCGGCTCGCGGATTTCGGCAGCTTCGAACGGGTGGCGATGCGGCGCGGGATCACGCTGAAACGGCTTGATACGCTGAGCGAACCCGGCGCCGGCATGTCCTGGGATATCGGTTTCCGTTTTCGTGGCAAGCAGCGCCAGATGATCACCGATGTGAAGCAGTTCGAGGTGCCGGAGCTGATCGTCTACGAGGGCGTGTCGAACAGTTTCGAGGCAGTTATGGATTTCGATCTGACCGATCTGTCGAAGACCCGCACGCGCTTGCAGGTCGGGCTGGATCTGAGGCCGCGCAGCCTCGGCGCGCGGCTGATGATCCAGTCGGCCAAGCTCGGCAAGGGCAATCTGGAACGCCGCTTCAAGGAGCGGATCGAGCAATTCGCCCAGGATATCGAGCGTCAGCACGAGAAAACCGCCTGACGCCCTGATCCTCAGCCGTCGCGTTCGGGGGCGGCCGGGTAGACGCCCAGAATTTCCAGATAGCTGGTGAAGTAGTCCAGTTCTTCGAGCGCACGCGCCAGCGCCGGGTCGTCCGGGTGACCTTCGACATCGGCATAGAACTGCGTCGCGGTGAAGTGCCCGCCGACCATGTAGCTTTCCAGCTTGGTCATGTTCACGCCATTGGTCGCGAAGCCGCCCATCGCCTTGTAGAGCGCGGCCGGAATGTTGCGCACCCGGAAGACGAAAGTGGTCATCATCTTCTCGCCGCGCGGGCGGGTGTCGGGCTCGGTGCCCATGATCAGGAAGCGCGTGGTGTTATGCGCGTGATCCTCGATATGGCGGGCGAGGATGTTGAGCCCGTAGGTCTCGGCGGCCATGTCGGAAGCCAGCACGCCCACGCTGCGGGTCTGCGCCTGCACAAGCTCGGCCGCTGCGCCCGCGCTGTCGGCGGCCGCCTCGCCCCGAATGCCGTAGCGCGACAGGAAGCTTGCCGCCTGCGGCAGAAGCACCAGATGCGCGCGGACCTTTTCCAGCTCTTCGATCTCGACGCCGGGCAGAGCCATCAGGCTGATATGCACGCGCACGAAGGCCTCATCGAGAATATGCAGCCCCGATTCCGGCAGCAGGCGGTGAATGTCGGCCACCCGCCCGTAGGTCGAATTCTCCACCGGCAGCATCGCGAGATCCGCATCGCCTTTCTTCACGGCGGCGATCACGTCCTCGAAGGTACGGCAGGGGACCGGCTCGAGGTCCGGGCGTGCATCGCGGCAAGCCTGATGCGAATAGGCGCCCAGCTCACCCTGAAAGGCGATCCGACCGGTTTTCGGCGATTGTCCCTGGCGGCTCATGTGCAATCCCCCGCACTGATCTTGTCTTGCGCCCTGCCTAGCCCGTGCCCGCGCGGAAGGGAAGGGCCGGGGCGCGGGAGGCTCACGCTGCGTCATTCATTATCCACCCTCTGAAAATCCGATCACATCTGGTAAAGTTCCCTTGATCTGAAAGTCCCTGTGCGGATAGATGCGCGGGACGACGACGCATATCAGGGACGAGACATGTTCAATACCATGACCTTCACCAAGGCGGCGGGCGCGTTTCTGGGCGCGTTGCTGTTCTTCCTGCTCACGGCTTGGGCTTCGAGCGCGCTCTACACCGTTGGCGAGAGCCACGACGCTTCGGGCGGCAGCGAGCACGAAATGAAGGACATGATGTCCGCAGCCCCCGGTGATCTGCTGGCGACCGAGGACGAAGGCGATGGCGCGGCTCAGGAAGAAGAGGTCGCACAGATCGAGCTTGGCACCGGCGACGCGGCCAAGGGCGAGAAGATCTTCGGCAAGTGCAAGGCCTGCCACTCGATGGAAGGCAAGAACGGCGTTGGCCCGCATCTCGACGGCGTGGTCGGTCGCGCGGTCGCTTCGGTTGGCGATTACTCCTACTCGGGCTCCCTCGAGAGCCACGGCGGCGAATGGACGCTCGAAGCGCTCAACTCGTGGCTTGAGAACCCGAAGGACTATATTCCGGGCAACAAGATGTCCTTTGCCGGCCTGAAGAAGCCCGAAGACCGCAACGACGTGATCGCCTATCTGCAAGAGCATTCGAACTGAGGCAAACCTCTCTCGAATCTTCTCAAGGCCGCCTCTTTGGGCGGCCTTTTGCATTTCCCGTCCTGCTTTACAGATTCGTAACTTGCTCCCTGCGCACTTAGGCTTTTAGCTAGGCAGACGCGAAAACGCTTTGGAGCAGGGAGCAGGTGTGCATGGCAAAAGCGCGAGTGGCGAGTAAAGCGATCGATACGGATTGGACGCAGGTGGCGCCGCGCGCGCTGAGCGGGCTGGTTACAGCGGGTCTGATCTGGGCGGGACTGGCCTTCGGCGCACATGCACAAGACAGCACGCAAAGCGGCGACACGATCACGTCCTACGGGATCGCGACGCTCGGGCACCTGAAATATCCCGCCGATTACACCCATCTCGATTACGTCAATCCGGATGCGCCCAAGGGCGGCGAGATCTCGGAATGGGCGCCGGGCGGGTTCGACAACTACAATCCCTATTCGATTCAGGGCCGCGCCGCCGCGCTGTCCTCTGTTCCGCTGGAATCGCTGATGGAGGGCACCGCCGACACGGTGGGGGAGCTGTATTGCCTGCTCTGCAAGAGCCTCGAATATCCGCCGAGCAAGGACTGGGTCGTCTTCACGCTGCGCGACGGGATCAAATTCTCCGACGGCACGCCGCTGACCGCGCAGGATGTGGTCTTCTCCTATGAGCAGTTGCGCGACAAAGGGCTGAGCTCCTTCCGCGCGGTGATCGCCCAGCAGGTCAAATCGGCCGAGGCGATCGACGACACGCACATCCGTTTCGAGTTCCAGCCCGATTACCCGCGCCGCGATATCATCCAATCGGTGGCGTCGCTGCCGATCTTCTCCAAGGCGCAGTTCGAGAAGGAAGATATCGACCTGTCGCAGACCTCGCCGGTGCCCTTCATCGGCTCGGGCCCCTACGTGTTCGACAGCGTCAAAAGCAATCGCGCGATCACGTGGAAGCGCAACCCCGACTATTGGGGCAAGGACCTGCCGATCAACAAGGGTCGCTCCAACTTCGACAAGATCCGCGTCGAGTATTTCGGCGATTACCAATCGGCTTTCGAGGGCTTCAAATCGGGCACCTACACGTTCCGCAACGAGGCCAGTTCGATCATTTGGGCCACCGCCTATGACTTCCCGGCGATGCAGACGGGCGAGGTCGTGAAGGCGGAGCTGCCCAACGGCAACATCGCCTCGGGGCAGGGCTTCGCGATCAATCTGCGCGAGCCGAAATTCGACGACGTCCGCGTCCGTGAAGCGCTCGATCTGGCGTTCAATTTCGAATGGTCGAACGACACGCTGTTCTACGGGCTCTATGACCGGGTCGAGAGCTTCTGGGAAAACTCCAGACTGCAGGCGCAGGGCAAGCCCTCGGAGGCGGAGAAGAAAATCCTCGAACCGCTCGCCAAGGATCTGCCCGACGGCATCCTGACCGACGACGCGGTGATTCAGCCGGTCTCGGGCAAGCGCCAGCTGGACCGCAAGAACATGCGCAAGGCGGCGAAGCTGCTTGAAGAGGCGGGCTGGGTCGTCGGCGATGACGGCATGCGTCGCAACGCCGAGGGCGAGAAGCTGACCGTGGCGATCCTCAACGACAGCCAGACCTTCGACCGTGTCATCAATCCTTATGTGCAGAACCTGCGCGCGCTCGGCATCGACGCCAGAATGGACCGCGTCGATGACAGCGAATATGAGAACCGCCGTCGCAGCCACGACTTCGACATGATCACCACCCATCTGGGCCAGGACGAAATCCCCGGAGCGAACCTGCAGCAATATTTCGGCTCCGACAACGCGGGTGACGTGTTCAACGCGATGGGGCTGAAGAATCCGGCGATCGACAAGATGATCCGCATGGTCGAAGAGGCGAATACCGAAGAAGAGTTGCTGCCGCGCGTCCATGCGCTCGATCGCAGCCTGCGCGCCCTGCGCTTCTGGGTGCCGCAATGGTTCAAGCCCACCTATACGGTCGCTTACTACGATATGTACGATCACCCGAAAAACTTGCCGCCCTACGCTCTGGGAGAGCTGGATTTCTGGTGGTATGACGCCGACAAGGCCAAGAAACTGAAAGCGAGCGGCGCACTCTGAGCGACCGCCGATAAACGAGCAGAGGGCCGGACATGGGCGCCTATATCCTGCGGCGATTGCTGATGGTGATCCCCACCTTGTTGGGAATCATGATCATCAACTTCACGCTGACGCAATTCGTCCCCGGCGGGCCGATCGAACAGGTCATCGCCCGCGTTCAAGGCGAGGCGGATTCGATGCGCAATATCTCGGGCGGCGGGGATGCGGGCACGCAGAACCAGGGCGGCGTCGAGGATAGCGGCTATCAGGGCGCGCGCGGCATCTCTCCGGAGCTGCTCAATCAGCTCGAGGTGCAGATGGGCTTCGCGCGGATCGTTTGCGATGACGGGTTCAGCGGCACGCCTGATCTCGCGGATCCGGCCTGCCACAAGGAGAAGATCCCCGCCTGGCAGCGCTTCGCGATCATGATGAAGGGCTATCTGACCTTCGATTTCGGCAACAGCTTCTTTCGCAACGAGAGCGTCGTGAACCTCGTGATCGACAAGATGCCGGTCTCGATCACGCTGGGCCTGTGGTCGACGATCCTCGCCTATATCATCTCGATCCCGCTCGGCATCCGCAAAGCGGTGCGCGACGGCACGCCCTTCGACACATGGACCTCCGGCGCGATCATCGTGGGCTATGCGATCCCGGGCTTCCTGTTCGCGGTGATGCTGATGGTGCTGTTCGCGGGCGGCAGTTATTTCAAGATATTCCCGCTACGCGGCCTGACATCGGATGATTTCGACCAGCTGACGATGATCGGCAAGGCGCTCGATTACCTGTGGCACATCGCGCTGCCGGTGACGGCGACGACGATCGCGAGCTTCGCCACGATGACGCTGCTGACGAAGAACTCCTTCCTCGACGAGATCAACAAGCAATACGTGATGACCGCCCGCGCCAAGGGGCTGGCCGAGAAGAAGGTTCTTTACGGTCACGTCTTCCGCAACGCGATGCTGATCGTGATCGCGGGCTTCCCGGCGCAGTTCCTCGGCATCTTCTTCGGCGCCTCGATCATCGTCGAGACGATCTTCTCGCTCGACGGTCTGGGCCTGCTGGGCTTCCAGGCGGCGGTGGAGCGCGACTACCCGGTGATCTTCGGCACGCTCTATATGTTCGGCCTGATCTCGCTCGTCGTGAATATCATCTCCGACATGATGTATGTCTTCGTTGACCCGCGGATTGATTTCGAGAAGAGGTCCGGCTGATGGCATTGTCTCCTCTCAACCAACGCCGCTGGCGCAACTTCAAGGCCAATCGCCGCGCCTTCTGGTCCGCGATCATCTTTGCCGTGCTCTTCGTCCTCGCGATGTTCGCGGAGTTCATCGCGAACGACAAACCCATCGTGGTGAGCTACCGCGGCGAGCTGTATTTCCCAATCTACAACTTCTACCCCGAGACCGCCTTCGGCGGCGATTTCCGCACCGAGGCGATCTATCGCGACCCGACCGTGCAATGCCTGATCGAGACCGGCGGCACCGAGGGCTGCTTCGACGCGGACGACCCGAACGCCTTCGCGAGACAGGCGCTGCAGGCGGGCGAGGTCGATGGCGAGAAGATCGAGAAGGGCTGGCTCCTCTGGCCGCCGATCCCCTACAGCTACAACACGATCAACGATGTGGGCACCGCGCCCTCGGCCCCCGATGCCGATCACTGGCTGGGCACGGATGACACCGCGCGCGACGTGCTGGCGCGGGTGATCTACGGCTTCCGCACCTCGGTTCTGTTCGCGCTGATCGTGACCGGGATCGGCTCGATCATCGGGATCGCGGCGGGCGCCGTGCAGGGCTATTTCGGCGGCAAGGTGGACCTGTTCTTCCAGCGCATTCTGGAGATCTGGTCCTCCACACCTGCGCTCTACGTCATCATCATCCTCTTCGCGATCCTGGGCCGAAGTTTCTGGCTGCTTGTCATGGTCTCGATCCTCTTCGGCTGGCCCGCGCTGGTGGGTGTCGTCCGGGCCGAGTTCCTGCGCGCGCGCAACTTCGAATATGTCCGCGCTGCCCGTGCGCTTGGCGTGTCGGACCGGGTGATCATGTTCCGCCACATCCTGCCCAATGCGATGGTGGCCACGCTGACCATGCTGCCCTTCGTGATCACCGGCGCGATCGGCGCGCTCGCCTCGCTCGATTATCTGGGCTACGGGCTGCCGTCGTCGGCGCCGTCGCTTGGGGAGCTTGCGCTACAGGGCAAGCAGCACCTGCAGGCGCCGTGGCTGGCCTTCTCGGCTTTCTTTACCTTCGCCATCATGCTCTCGCTTCTGGTCTTCGTCTTCGAGGGTATCCGTGACGCGTTCGATCCCAGAAAGGTGTTCCGATGAAACCGGTTCTAGAGGTCGAAAACCTGAAGGTCGCCTTCAGCTCCGAGGGCAAATTCACCCCCGCCGTGAAGGGCGTGAGCTTCACCGTGAACGCAGGCGAGACCGTCGCGCTGGTGGGCGAGTCCGGCTCGGGCAAATCGGTGACCGCGCTCTCGACCGTGGCGCTGGTCGGCGGTAATTCCAAGGTCGAAGGCTCGATCCGCTACGAGGGCCGCGAGATGGTCGGCGCGACCGAGCGCGAGCTGATGCAGGTGCGCGGCAACGATATCAGCTTCATCTTTCAGGAGCCGATGACCTCGCTCAATCCGCTGCACACGCTGGAAAAGCAGATCGGCGAAAGCCTCGCGCTGCATCAGGGCGTCACCGGCGAACAGGCCAAGAAACGCATCATCGACCTGCTCGACAAGGTCGGCATCCAGAACCCGGCGGACCGGTTGCAGGACTATCCGCACCAGCTCTCGGGCGGGCAGCGCCAGCGCGTGATGATCGCGATGGCGCTCGCAAACGGGCCGGACCTGCTGATCGCGGACGAGCCGACGACCGCGCTCGACGTGACGATTCAGGCGCAGATTCTCGAACTGCTGGCCGATCTGAAGCGCGACATGGGGATGAGCCTTCTGTTCATCAGCCACGACCTCGGCGTGGTGCGGCGCATCGCGGACCGTGTCTGCGTCATGCAGCATGGCGAGATCGTGGAGCAGGGGAAGACCGAAGACATCTTCGCCAACCCCAAGCACCCCTATACGAAGAAGCTGCTGGAGGCCGAACCGACCGGCCGCGCCGAACCGGTGCCCGAGAACGCGCCCGAACTGGTGCGCACCGAGCATCTGAAAATCTGGTTCCCGATCCAGCGCGGTCTGCTGCGCAAGACCATCGGCCATGTGAAGGCGGTGAACGACGCCTCGCTGTCGGTGAGGGCAGGGGAGACGCTGGGCATCGTCGGCGAATCCGGCTCGGGCAAGACCACGCTCGCGCTCGCGATCATGCGGCTCATCGCCTCCGAAGGGCCGATCATCTACGAGAACCAGGACATCTCGAGCTGGCAGGCGAACAAGCTGCGCGCGCTGCGCCGCGACATGCAGATCGTGTTCCAGGACCCGTTCGGCTCGCTCTCGCCGCGTATGACGGTGGAGCAGATCATCGGCGAGGGGCTGACCGTCCACGGCGTCGATCCGGGCCGCAACCGCCGCGAGATGGTTGCCGAGATCATGGAGGAGACCGGGCTCGATCCGTCGATGATGGAGCGCTACCCGCATGAATTCTCGGGTGGCCAGCGCCAGCGGATCGCCATCGCCCGCGCGATGATCCTGCGTCCCAAGGTGGTGGTGCTGGACGAGCCGACCTCGGCGCTCGACATGACGGTGCAGGTGCAGATCGTGGACCTGCTGCGCGATCTGCAGAAACGCCATGGGCTCGCGTATCTGTTCATCAGCCACGACCTTCGGGTGGTGCGCGCGCTCAGCCACAAGATCATGGTGATGAAGCGCGGCGACGTGGTCGAGGCGGGCAATGCGGCGGAGGTCTTCGCCAATCCGCAGACCGCCTATACCCGCCAGTTGATGGTGGCCGCCTTGGGGGAGAGTTCGCTGACCCCCGAGATTGCATGAAGATCCTCTTCGTTCACCAGAACTTCCCGGGCCAGTTCGTACATCTGGCACCGGCTCTGGCCGCGCGCGGGCATGACATTCTGGCGCTGACGGTCGAGACGAACCAGCGCCCCTCGCCGGTGAAGGTGGTAAAATACCGCAAGCCCGAGCCGGTCGAGATGTCCTCGCGGCTCACCCGCCTTTACGCGGAAAGCGCGGCGCGCGGTGCGAAGGCAGCACTGGCCGCCCGGCAGCTGCGCGACAGGCACGGCTATGTGCCGGATGTGATTTTCGGCCATTCCGGCTGGGGCGAGACGCTATTCCTGCGCGAGGTCTGGCCCGAGGCGAAGCTGCTGGTCTATGCTGAGCTGATGTATCGCACGACCGGGATGGACACGGATTTCGACGCGGAGTTCCAGAAGCCCGGCCTCGAGGGGCGGATCTCCACCACCGCGCGCTCGGCCCATCTGATCCAGTCGATGGTACAGGCCGATGCGGGGCTTGCCCCGACCGAGTTTCAGGCCGAGACCTTCCCGCCGGAGCTGCGCGCCAAGCTCACCATCTGCCATGACGGGGTGGACTGCGCGCGGCTTGCGCCGAACCCGCAGGCGCGTTTCACCGTGCCGGAAACCACGCTCACCTTCCGCCCCGGCGACGAGGTGCTGACCTTCGTGAACCGCTCGCTCGAACCCTATCGCGGCTATCACTCCTTCATGCGCGCGCTGCCCGATGTGCTCGCCGCGCGGCCCGAGGCACATGTGCTGATCGTGGGCGAGGAGGGGCAAAGCTATGGCGGCCCGCCGAAGGACGCCAAAAGCTGGAAACAGAAATTCTTGGGCGAGGTGCGCGACCGGCTGGATATGAGCCGCGTGCATTTCCTCGGCCGCATCCCTTACGGCGATTACGTCGACATGCTCCATGTCAGCCGCACCCATGCCTATCTGACCTATCCCTTCGTGCTCAGCTGGTCGCTGATGGAATCGATGGCCGCGGGCTGCGCCATCGTGGCCTCTGACACCGCGCCTGTGCGCGAGGTGATCACCGACGGGCAGACCGGGCGGCTGGTCGATTTCTTCGACATCCCCGGCTGGTCGAAGGCACTCACCGAAGGGCTGGCGACCCCGCAAAAATTCGCCCCGATGCGCGAGGCGGCCCGCGCCCATATGTGCGAGCGTTACGACCTGCGCACCCATTGCCTGCCGCGCCTGATCGCCTTCGTCGAGGGCGCGATCGCCACGCCCTGATACGCACCCTTCCGCGAGACGGACTCGACTCCGCAGCCCCCGAGATCTAAAAAGAACAAAGCGCGAACAGATGACTCGAACCCTAGGCTCAGCGACATGCTCGACGGGCGCACACGGCGTATTCTCACCCTCTGGTTTCCCCGGCTGGCGAGCGACCGGGTTCTTCGCGCACGGCCCGTTGAGGGGCCCTTCGCGCTGGTCCTGCGCGCGGGCAATACCGACCGGCTGCACTGCCTGAACGCCGCCGCCGAGGGGCAGGGGCTGGCGCGCGGCATGGCGCTGTCCGAGGCCCGCGCCTTCTGCTCCGCGCTGCAGACCGCGCCCGCCGATCCCGCCCGCGAGGCGCAATTCCTCGAAACCCTGCGCCGCTGGGCCACGCGCTATTGCCCCTGGGTGGGGCTGGAAGAGGACGGGCTGGTGCTCGACATCACCGGCTCGGATCACCTCTGGGGCGGCGAAGAGCCTATGATGGCCGAGATGGCCGCCCGGCTGGAGCGCGCCCGGATCACCGCGCGGCTGGGCCTCGCCGATACGCGCGGCGCGGCTTGGGCGCTGGCGCATTTCGCCCCCGGCCGGGCCGCGCCGGGCGCGCGGCTCTCGGCACTGGGCAAGCTGCCCGTCGCCGCGCTGCGCCTGCCGCATGACACGGTCACGGGGCTGCAGCGGCTGGGCCTGCGCGAGATCGGCGATCTCACCCGCACACCGCGCGCGCCCCTCGTGCGCCGCTTCGGGGCGGGGCTGATGGCGCGGCTCGATCAAGCCCTAGGCGATCTGCCCGAACAGGTCTCGCCGGTGGCCGATCCCCCCCATTACGGCACCCGCCTGACCCTGCCCGAGCCGATCGGCCAGCAAGACGACGTGATGGCGGGGATCGCGCGGCTGCTCGACCGGCTCTGCGCCAAACTCAAGGACCACGAGGCCGGCGCGCGGGTGCTCTGCCTCACCCTGCGCCGCGTCGATCAGGCCAGTCAGGAGGTCGAGCTGCGCCTCGCCACCCCGCTCCGCGACCCCATCCGGATCGCGGCCCTCTTCGCGCGCGGCATCAAGGATATCGACGCGGGCTTCGGGATCGACCAGATGCGCCTCGCCGCCACGCAGGTCGAGGCGCTCCCCGCTCGCCAGATCGGCGTCCTCGCCACCGAGCGGCGCGACAAGCTGGGCGATCTGATCACCCGGATCGGGCTGCGCATCGGGCTCGAGAACGTCCAGCGCTACCTGCCCGCCGACAGCCATATCCCCGAGCGCAGCTTCCTGATCGCGCCCGCCGCTTTCACCGAACCCGAGGGCAATTGGCACCAGCCGCATCCGCGCCCGCTGCGGCTGTTCCCGCCCGAGCCGCTCATGTCCGACGCCCCCGATCCGCCCCGCCGCTTCCGCTGGCGCCGCCAGTCGCTCAGCGCGGAACGCATCGAGGGGCCGGAACGGCTGACGCCGGAATGGTGGTTCGACGATCCGAACTGGCGGCGCGGCATGCGCGACTATTGGCGCGTCGAGACCGGGCAGGGGCTGCGGCTCTGGATGTTCCACACGCCGCAGGATCCCAGCTGGTATGTCGAGGGGGTCTTCGCATGACCGCCCCCTTCGCCTTGGCCGAAATATCCCGGGGGGCGCCCGACGGGCGTGGGGGCAGCACCCCCTCGACGCCTGCCCTCCCGCTGGCCTATGCCGAGCTTTGCGCCACCTCCAACTTTACCTTTCTCACCGGCGCGTCTCACCCCGAAGAACTGATGGTGCGCGCCGCCGAGCTGGGCCTTGAGGCCATCGCGATCACCGACCGTAACTCGCTCGCAGGCGTGGTTCGGGCGTTTTCGGCGCTCAAGGAACTCAAGCGCGAGATCGGTGAGGCGCTGCGTATCCGCTCGGAAGTCCAGCGCGACGAAAGCTCTCGCCAGCCCATCGGCTCGCCACAGGAGTTGGCCCGGCCCGCCACCGCGAAACTGCCGAAGCTGATCACCGGCGCACGGCTCGCGCTGACCGATTGCCCGGTCGAGTGGGTGGCGCTGCCCACCGACCGCGCGGCCTATCACCGGCTGAGCCAGCTTCTGACCCGTGGCAAGCGCCGGGCGGGCAAGGGCGAATGTCACCTGACCCGCACGGACCTGCTGGAGGGCTGCGCGGGGATGATCCTGATCGCCCTGCCGCCCGCCGATCTGAGCCGCGCCTACCGCCCGCTGCAGGAGATGCGGCGGCACTTTCCGGGGCAGGTCTTCCTTGGCGCGCCGCCGCGCTATGACGGCTCGGATCAGCGCTGGTTCGATGCCTGCGCGGCGCTGGCGCTTCGGGCCTCGACGCCGATGGTGGCGGTGGGCGACGTGCTGATGCATCGCGGGTCCCGCCGGCAGCTGGCCGATGTGCTGACCTGCCTGCGCGCGGGCTGCACAATCGACGCGCTTGGCACCCGCGCGCTGCCCAATGCGGAACGCCGCCTGAAGGGGCCGCAGGACATGGCGCGGCTCTATCGGCGTCACCCCGCCGCCCTGCGCCGCAGCTGCGAGATCGCGGCGCGCTGCGGCTTCGATCTCGACGAACTCAGCTACGAATATCCCGACGAGGTGGCGCAGAGCGAGCCCGCGCAGGACCGGCTTGACCGGCTCGCCCGCGAGGGGCTGGCGCGGCGCTCTGCAGGGGGCATCTCGGAGCGTCACGCGGGGGTGCTGGAGAAGGAACTGCGCCTCGTCTCCGAACTGGGTTTCGCCGCCTATTTCCTCACTGTCCATGACATCGTAAGCTTCGCCCGCAGCCGCGGCATCCTGTGTCAGGGGCGCGGCTCGGCGGCCAATTCGATCATCTGCTGGGCGCTTGGCATCACCGATGTCAGCCCCGACCAGATCGGCATGGTGTTCGAGCGCTTCATCTCGAAATATCGCGGCGAGCCGCCCGATATCGACGTCGATTTCGAGCATGAGCGTCGCGAGGAAGTGATCCAGTGGATCTACGAGCGCTATGGCCGCGACCGCGCTGGCCTCTGCGCGACCGTGATCCATTTCCGCACCCGCGCCGCGATCCGCGAGGTGGGCAAGGTGATGGGGCTGAGCGCCGATGTCACGGCAAGCCTCGCGGGCCAGATCTGGGGGATTTCGGGCAAGGGGCCGGACCACGCGCGGATGGGCGAACTGGGCCTCGACCCCACTGACCGGCGGCTGTCGCAGACGCTGAAACTGATCGGTGAGATCATCGGATTTCCGCGCCATCTCAGCCAGCATGTCGGCGGCTTCGTCATCACGAAAGGCCGCCTCGACGCGCTCTGTCCGATCGAGAATGCCGCGATGGAGGGGCGCACCTGCATCGAATGGGACAAGGACGATATCGACACTTTGGGCATCCTGAAGGTCGATGTTCTCAGCCTCGGGATGCTCACCTGTATCCGCAAGAGCTTCGAGCTTCTGGCGGGTCACGAGACGCTGGATATGTCGCTCGCCACCGTCCCGCAGGAAGACGCGCCGACCTATGAGATGCTGTGTCGCGCCGATGCGGTGGGGGTGTTTCAGGTGGAGAGCCGGGCGCAGATGAACTTCCTGCCGCGGATGCGTCCGCGTACCTTTTACGACCTCGTGATCGAGGTCGCCATCGTCCGCCCCGGCCCCATTCAGGGCGGCATGGTCCACCCCTATATCAACCGCCGTCAGGGCCGCGAAAAGGTCGATTTTCCCTCCAAGGAGCTGGAAGGCGTGCTGGGCAAAACCCTCGGCGTGCCGCTGTTTCAGGAGCAGGCGATGCAGATCGCGGTGGTCGCGGCAGGCTTCACGCCGGAGGAGGCCGACCGCCTGCGCCGCTCGCTCGCGACCTTCCGCAAGATGGGCACGATCGGCACCTTCCGCGACCGGTTCGTGGAGGGGATGCTGGCGCGCGGCTACACGCCCGATTTCGCCGATCGCTGCTTTTCCCAGATCGAGGGGTTCGGCGAATACGGCTTTCCGGAAAGCCACGCGGCGGCCTTCGCGCATCTTACCTATGTCTCCTCCTGGCTGAAGTGCCACCACCCCGCGATCTTCGCCTGCGCGCTGCTGAATTCTCAGCCGATGGGCTTTTATGCGCCCGCCCAGATCGTGCGGGACGTGCGGGAACACGGGGTCGAAGTGCGGCCCGTTTGCGTGAACCATTCGGGCTGGGACAGCTCGCTGGAACGCCGCGCGGACGGGGCTTTGGCGCTGCGGCTGGGCTTTCGCCAGATCAAGGGGTTCCGCGAGGAGGACGCGGGCTGGATCGTCGCGGCCCGTGGCAATGGCTACCCCGATCCCGAGAGCCTGTGGCTGCGCGCAGGCACGCCGCCGCATGTGCTTGAACGCCTTGCCGAGGCCGATGGATTTGCCGGAATCGGCCTCACGCGGCGCGATGCGCTCTGGGCCGTGAAGGCGATCCGCGCGCCCGCGCCGCTACCGCTTTTCGCCGATCCGATGGATGGGGAAGGGGGGCGCGAACCGGCGGTGGAGCTGCCCGCGATGCATCTGGGCGAGGAGGTCGTGGAGGATTACGTGGCGCTGCGTCTGTCGCTGCGCGCCCATCCGATGGAGCTGCTGCGCCCCTCGATCCCTAGCCTCACGCCGCATTGCGAGCTGGTCGGCACGCGGCAAAATCGGGTCACGGTTTGCGGCCTCGTGATCACCCGCCAGCGCCCCGGAACGGCCTCCGGGGTGATCTTCATCACGCTGGAAGACGAGACCGGCGTGAGCAATGTCGTGGTCTGGCCGAAGCTCTATGAGCGATTCCGCCGGGCGGTGATGGGGGGGCGTCTTCTGCGGGTCTCGGGGCGGCTCGAACGGGAGGGGGTGGTGGTCCATCTGATCGCCGAAAAGATCGAGGATCTGTCCCCGCGACTGGCCGATCTGGGCCACCCTCTGGACGATGTTCTGGGGCTCACCGCGCCGCAGGCCGACGACGCCCCGAGGCCCCGCCCGCAGACCACCGCGCGCCATCCGCGCGAGCAGGCGAAACGGCTTTTCCCGAGCCGGGATTTCCATTGACTGAAGAAGAGCTCAGCGCTGGAAGCAGCGTGCTTTCTTGCCGAAACCGGCGGGCGAGCAAATCCATTTGCCCTTACCGATGAACCGGGTCTGAACGACGCGCGGCGTGGCTTGCGCTTTGCTGGCGCGACCGGCGAGCCAGTCAAATTTTGCGCCGCCCTGACCGGCGGTGCTTTTGGCGGAAACACGGATCGGTTTGAGGTCCAGCATGCCAGCTTGTTGCGCATGGGCGCTGCTCAGCGGGGCTGCAAAGATCAGGCCGGCCAGGACAAGGCGGGCCGCTTTCACGGGTAAAGTCGTCATCGGAACTGTAATCCTGTCTGCTCACGTTGCGGTCTGACCCCTCCCGTCTGCGCGGAAGAGGGCCGATTGCGTCCTCGTGCCAGCAGGATTGGTCGATCTCAGCCTACGGGTCAAGTTGGTAGGTGACGTGGCGGGAAGCAGGCGGATTTGTGGCGAAATGCAAAGAGGCTGCGCGAGAGAAATTCCCGCGCAGCTTCAATGTCTTGTCTAGCAGTGGTGTTGTAGGCGAAAAATCGCCACTACCTATGGTGGCTCAGGTCAGAACCTGGTTCTTGATTCGCCAATCCGGCGCGCCGAAGCCTTCGGGCCATGGGTAAACCTCGCGCTGGTTGAAGTAGCTGACACCGACGAGGCTCGGATAGTCCGGCAATTCCTGACGCACCCGATCGCGCCACATCGAGACATAGGACTGGTTTCCGACATAGCCGAGCTCGGCCACTGCCACCGGTTTGCCATAGGTTGCAGCCCGCGCGTAGCGGGGCGCGAAGATGTCGTCGAAGGTCTGATCGCGCCCGAACTTGGCCTGATCCCAAGCCTGCAGCCCGAAGACGGTGAGGCCCACGATATCGGCGTAATCGTCTCCCGGGTAATAGTCGCCCATGTTCTCGTCGCCCAGCGGGGACCACATCAGGTTGATCTTCGGCGCCCGGTCGCGGGCGACGTCGGTCATCCGGCGATAGGCCGCGATGTAATCGTCGGGGTTCCAGTCCGACCAGATGAACTGGCCGGATTTGTCGTCCATCTCATGGGCGAAGCGCAGCGTGACCGGGCTTTGCAGCGTCGCGAGCACATCGGCCACCGCGATCATGTTGGCGTCATATTCGCCCCGCTCGATGCCGCGGCGCAGATATTGCGCCGTGTTGCGCTCCGAGCGCGACCATGTCCAGGGCTCCAGTGTCACCAGAAGCGCGCGGTTTCGTTCGAGCGCGTAGCTGTCGGCATCGTTCAGCGACGGAAGGAAAACGTCCTCCCAGGGCAGGAACAGGTGCTCGATCACCACGCCCGAAAGATCCGCAAAGTCACCATCGGGATCATAGACCCCGAACGGCAAGGAGCCGGGCGGCACGCTGACATCCGCAGCGAACGCCGGCCGCGCCGATACTGTCAGTCCCAACGCCGCGGCACCGGCCATCATCTCGCGACGGGTCATCAGATCATAAGCCATATCAGTCTCCTCCTTTTGGGTGCGAAGCCCCGTTACTTCCAGCTCGGTTTGACGTGAAACTTCGCGCGTCCCGGAGCGCCCATGCCGGCCCCCGAGACGATGTATTCGACCTTTGCGAACTGAACCGATTTCAGCCCGATCATGAGCGCGTAGACACTTTCGCCGCCGCGGAGCCAAAGGGCTCCGAAACTCAGCGAGACGATGACGCTCAGCGTGCCCATCTGAACCGCCATATCGCGGGGCCAGCCGCGCCAGTCGATCTGAACGCGGCGCGCGCGCGCGCCGAAGATCACGCTCAGCAAGACGAAATAGAACGCGGCGTTGAACATGGAGAGGAGGTAAAACCCGCGCGCCTCGATGACGTCGTCGATCAAGAGCACTGGCAGCAAGGCCCCCAGGGCCAGTCCACCGTAAACGGCGATGATCCGCTCGGGTAGCATCGTCGAGGCGGCTTCGCCTTTCGGTGTGATCCGAAAATCGACGAATTTTCCCGACAGCCGATCATAAACGGCCATGACGCAGCCCCATAGCACCCAAGGCCATTGCATCATCACGAAGAGTGCTTTCTCCCACGCGATGATCTTGGCGTCGCGCGGGCGGAAGAACTGATCGCGGCGCAGCATGAAGGCGAAGATCAGCGCCACCGTCCCTGCAGGCAGCGCGTGTCCGATGAATGCGGGGAATGTCACGTCGGCAAAGCGCGTGTCGAAGCTGATGGCGATGATCGGGGCGAGATACATCATCGACATCGAGAGCGCGAAGAAGACATACCAGCTCTGGCAAAGCACGAAGAGGAACCTCAGCCGCCACGGCATTTTCCCGACATAGTCCGGGGTGTAGCGCAGAAGGAGGCTCAGCAGCGAGCGGGACCACTGGAATTCCTGGGTGATCAGGTCGGTCACCGTCGCCGGACCATCGCCGATCGCAATCGCGTCCACCGCGTGAACGCCCCGCCAGCCGGCCGCGTTCATGAGAAGCGTCGTCGAGTGATCTTCGGCAAGCTCGGGGCCGAGACCACCGGCCGCCTTCAGCGCCGAGGTGCGCACGGCGTAATGCGATCCGATGCACATCGGCGCGAGCGCTCCCGTATAGCCCGTCTGCAAAACGCCGTGAAAGGCAGCCTCGGCATAGAGCCGCGTGCGCGCGGCCCAGCTTTCCTTGGCATTGGACGCACAGATCGACGGCGCGCTGACATAGCCCACCGCCTCATCGGCGAAGGGGCGCAACATCTCGCGCAGATAGCCCGGTTGCGGGACGTGGTCGGCGTCGAGCTGGCTTACGATGTCATAATCGCGATAGCCCCAGTGGTCGTAGAAATAGGCGAGGTTACCTTCCTTGCAGCGCGTCCGGCGCGGCCATTCCTGCCGGTGGTAGTCCGCGATGCCGTGGCGGCTGGAGATCTTCACGCCGTGGATCTTGCACCATGCGCGCGTCTCGGGCGAGGGCGCCTCGTCGGCGAGCCACGTGTCATGCGGATAGTCCTGCGCGAGCATCGCCTCCAATGTCCGACGCACGACCGAAAAGGGTTCGGACGGAGTTTTCGTCGTGATCATCGCGACGCGCCACCGACCCGGCTCCGGAAGGGGCGAGGAGGGGCGGACCGCCTGCAGGAAGATCACGAAGAAATAGACCTGCATTGCCAGAAGCCAGATCAGCACGCCCGTGAGCATCAGGTAAGGAACCGCCGAAAGGATATGCGACGGTGTCAGCCACCAGCTCCAGAAATAGACCGTCGCCAGCATCCACAGCGCAAACAGCACTCGATAGCGCAGTGCCTGCCTCGGTGTGAGGATGGGCGCGAGGTGTCCGGCCTCGATCGCAGCGCGTATGTCGGGGCGCTGGATCATTCGGCGGCTGTTGCGGTTGGCGGGGCGGCGGCGGTTTCAACGCCCGCAATCTCCGCCCGGAAATAGGCGATGGTCGGCACGAGACCGCTGCGCAGCGCGATCTCCGGACGCCAGCCCAGCCGGGTCTCGGCGCGGGTGATGTCGGGGCAGCGTTGCATCGGATCGTCGAGCGGCAGATCCGATACGACGAGCGGCGCCCGGCTCTCGCACATGTCGCGCACGATATGGGCCAGCTCGGCGACGGTATATTCGCCCGGATTGCCCAGATTGACCGGATCGTGCCCGACCGTCTCGCTTTCCATCAGGGCGACCAGACCGCTGATCAGGTCATCGACATAGCATAGCGAGCGCGTCTGCGTGCCGCCGCCATAGAGTTCGAGCGGCGCGCCACGGATCGCCCGCGTGACGAAATTCGAGATTACGCGCCCATCCTCGGGGTCCATACGGGGCCCGTAGGTGTTGAAAATCCGCGCGATGCGCGTGTCGATGCCGCGAATGGCCTGAAGGTCGTGGAACAGCGTCTCTGCCGCGCGTTTGCCTTCGTCGTAGCAAGCGCGGGGGCCGGTGGTGTTCACCCGGCCGCGATAGTCTTCGCGCTGAGGTGAGATGTCCGGGTCGCCATAGACCTCGGAGGTCGAGGCCTGCAGGATGCGCGCGCCCGTCCGCTCGGCGAGGCTGAGCAGGTTCAGAGATCCGGCGACGCAGGTCTGGAACGTGTGCAGCGGATCGAGCTGATATTTCGGCGGCGAGGCCGCGCAGGCGAGATTGTAGATCCGGTCGATCTCGCCACTGATCTGCAGCGGCGCGATGACGTCATGCCTGAGGAAGGTGAAATCGGGATGCCCCATCAGATGGGCGATGTTCCGTGTCCGCCCAGTCAGCAGGTTGTCGATGCATATCACCGAGTGACCGGCCTCGATCAGCCGGTCGCACAGATGCGATCCCAGAAACCCGGCCCCTCCGGCAACCAGACAGCGCAACTGCCCTAGATGCCGGCGCGGCGGCGCCCAAGAGATATCTTGCGTCGCGAAACGTGGCAGATGCGTCATGTTCTCCCCCCACAGAAGAACGGCAACGACTGCCCAGTCCGGTTCGAGGTCAGCTTAATCGCTCTGGGCCGGACCAGGCCCGTCGATCCCGATTACAGATATTTCAAAAGGGTAGGGGGCGATTTTCGGGCCAATCAAGCGAAAGCAAAGCATTTCCACCGAAATTCGGAAGGCCGAAAAAAACCGACCTTCCGATAGATGAAATTTGCACGCTAAGGTTGAGTGCCGCGCTGCCGGTTCGACTTCTCGTTTTCGCGGCTATCCCTTGATTCGACTTGGACAATCGAGCCGCGAGAAGGGCAAAAGTGCCTTTTCTCAGAGGTCGGACAGGCCTGTCGTCAGGTTGTGCAGGCGCCGGGTCTTCTCGAGCAGGTCCTGCGCTTCGTCCTCGGAGAAGGGGGCGCTGGATCGGGTGAACCCCGAAATCGAGCGCGAGCCGTTCTCCAGCACAGCGCAGGTCAGGCCATTATAAAGTCCGTGGGATTTCGCGCCTTTCAGAACCCCCTTCGGGTCGTCGAGATCGTCCCACCGCACGATACCCTCGTGCTGCAGTCCCCACTGGACGACAGGATCGTCCATCATCATGCCCTTCTCGCTATATTCCTCGATCCACGGCTCAGGATAGGTGCGATACAGGATATTCGGACGGGTGAAGCGGATGTGCAGAGCGAACGCGAAACCGGTATCACAGGTTTGACGGAGTTCCTCGAGCGCGCTGGCGATTTCCTTGCGGTTTGCTGTTTCCATCACGGGAATTCGTCTTTAGGTTGTTGGTACAAGGTTGCAGCGTCACGCGCGACGGTAGGCTGCGACCGCAGTGAGTGCAAGTGAATTGACAATCAGCCTATGGAACTGAGGGATTGCGAAACGCGATTGAATGAAATCGCCCCAGCCGGGTTTTATCTCGCGCTCAGGGTTGGATATGCATTCCCCGAAGCCGAACTCAACCGTCTGAACAGCGACTGGGTCGACATTTATACCCAGAAGGGTCTGGTCGTGCAGGACCCCTCTATGCACTGGGTCTACCACAATGTCGGGTATGTGCGCTGGGTCGACCTGAAGGACGACCCGCGAGACGTCGTCGGCATGGCTCGACGGATGGGGCTGACCTTTGGCGCCACGATCTCTTACAACACGCCAAGCGATGCCGGACGGCGCAGCCATGCGGTCCTCTTCCGATCGGATCGCGATTTCACCGATGCCGAGCTTCATGAAGCTTTTGAGATGCTCAAGACCTTGCATGTCGACGCCTCGCAGCGCTCGCTCACGGATGCCGAACTCGAGGCGATCCGCTTCCGCGCCGACGGGCTTTTGATCAAACAGATCGCCGCGGAACTCGCAATTTCCGAAAGCGGCGTGAAAGCGCGGCTGTCTTCTGCGAGCCGAAAACTGGGGGCGCGGAACGCGATTGAAATGCTCGCAATCGCGACTTCAAGGCGACTGATCTAGGTTTATACAACCTAAAAGAGTGAATTTTTCACAAATTCGTGGTTTCGATGGAGCTATCCAGAAGGAGGCTCCAATGCAAAACTGCACTTTCGAATTCTCGCAACTTCACCGCTTCGGTACCGCTTTTTACGACTTCCTGCGCCTGCGCAAGGAGGTCTTCGTCGACACGCTCGGATGGGACGTGCCGCATAATGATGAAGTCGAAATGGATCAATACGATACGCCCCTGGCGCATTACTCGCTCGTGCTGAAGGACGGGCAGGTGGTGGGCGGGGCTCGGGTGATGTCCACCGCGGCGATCTGGGGCGGCAATACCTATATGCTGCGCGACGCGCATCTGGGGAAATTGCCGCATATCCCGCCGGAAATTCTGCCGACCGAAATCGCGAGCGAGACGGTCTGGGAATGCACGCGGCTTGTGATTTCCGACGCGCTCACCACGCAGGCGGAACGCTCGACTTGTCTGCGGCTCATCGTGGACGGGCTGGTGGAGCGCGCGAAGGAACGCGGCGCGGACGAGTTGATCTGCCTCTCCTCGCTCGCGCTGATGCGCGCGCTGCGCCAACTTGGCTACGATGTGAGCCGGATGGGCCCGACCTATCGCAACGACGAGGATGGGCGCCAATACGCGGCGCTGCGGATGCCTGCGGAATACTCCACGCAGCGGCGTCGCGAAATGGCCGAAGCCTGTGTGATTGCAGCTCAGTCGGCCCCGCGCCAGTTGCATACTGCCGCCTGATCTAGGGTAGCCTGTTCCAGGGCCGCCTGATCTGGGCTCCGATAGAAAAAGGGCGCGCCCATCGTTCGGGCGCGCCCTTTGTTATTGGCGTCGGTCGCGCGCTTAGCGCACGACGAAGACGCAGCAATTTGAGTGCCGCACGACCCGCGCAGCGTTCGGGCCGAGCAGGTAATCGCTGAGATCGGGGCGATGCGCCCCGAGCACGATCATGTCCGCGCCGTCCTTTTCGGCCAGCGAGAGGATCTCGTGATAGGCGGTGCCGACGCCCACGATGTGGCGCACCTTGGCGTTCACCTCGGGGCCGACCACGTCGGCGACGAAGTCATGCAGCAGCTCGCGCGCATGCTCCTTCGCCTTCGCGGTGTGATCGTCCGAGAAGAAGGCCCCGACCACCGCCGAGCCGTAATCGGGCACCACGGTGATCACGTCGAGCTGGGCGTCTTCCATCTTGGCCAGCCGCGCCGCCCATTCGAGCACTTTGCGCTCGGTCTTGGGGCGGTTCATGTCGATCGCGCAGAGAATGGTATTGGTCATGCCGGTTCTCCTTCAGCAAAGGCCGCGTCGTCGTCTTCCTTGCGCCGATATTGCAGGAAAGCGATGAGCGCGAGAAGGGCGAAGGCGGGGATGAACATCAGCTCTTTCGGAAGCTGATCGTTCGGCACCTTCACATTGGACAGGGTCACGGGATTGTCGCCGTAGAAGTCGAAGCCCTGCAGTTTGGTCTGCAGCTCCGTGCCGAACATCGGCTCGTCCGCGACCATCTTGCCGTCCGTCTCGGTGAAGCTCAGGCCGAGCTTGTCGAGCCGGTCCTGACCCGTCGCGCCCTCGGGCACCTTGACCAGCACCGTCATGTCCTTCGGATCGCCCGTCGTATAATCGGGCCCCGAGAAGACCAGCCGCAACTCGCGACCGACCGGCGCCTTGTCGAGACGCTGCGTGATATTGGCAGGCGGCACCTCGTTATAGGGCGGCTCGACCATGTTCATGAAATAGCCGGGACGGAACAGAGTGAAGGCCACCAGAAGCAGCGCCACCGTCTCCCAGATCTTCGAACGGGTGACGAACCAGCCCATCGTGCCTGCGGTGAAGACGAGGATGCCGATCGTCGCCACGATGAAGACGAAGATCGCCTGATACCAGGTCACGTCGATCAGCAGCAGGTCGGTGTTGAAGATGAACACGAAGGGCAGGGCGACCGTGCGCAGCGAATAGAAGAAGGCGGTGAAGCCCGTCTTGATCGCATCGCCGCCAGAGACCGCCGCCGCCGCGAAGGAGGCTAGCCCCACCGGTGGCGTCACATCGGCCATGATCCCGAAGTAGAACACGAACAGGTGCACCGCGATCAGCGGCACCACGAGGCCCGACTGCGCGCCCAGATGGACGACCACGCCCACCATCAGCGAGCTGACGACGATGTAGTTCGCCGTCGTCGGCAAGCCCATCCCGAGGATCAGCGACAGGATCGCCACGAAGATCAGCATCAGGATCAGGTTGCCGCCCGAGAGGAACTCGACGAAATCGGCCATCACCTGACCGATCCCGGTCAGCGAGACGGTGCCCACGATGATCCCGGCGGTGGCCGTGGCCAGACCGATCCCGATCATGTTGCGCGCGCCGTCGATCATGCCGCCGATCAGGTCGAGCACGCCTTCCCGGAAGCGGCTCATGGGCGCGCTCTCGCCGCGGAACATCGCCTTGAGCGGTTTCTGCGTGAGCAGGATGAAGAACAGCAGGAACGAGGCCCAGAAGGCCGACAGGCCCGGCGATTTGCGCTCGATCATCAGGAAATAGACCAGCACGACGATCGGCAGCAGGTAGTAGAGGCCCGCCTTGTAGATGTCCTTGATCTCGGGGAGCTTCACGATCTCCGAATTCGGATCGTCCGGCTCCAGATCGGGCGCTTTCGCAGCGATCCAGACGAGGCCGAGATAGACCACGACGACGAGCAGGGCGAGAACCCAGGCCGCGCCTTCGGGCACCATCGAGGTGATGAGGCGCACCGGGAATTGCGTGGCGTAGCACAGCGCCGCGAAACCCGCGAAGAAGGCGAACATGCCAAAGGCCGTGCGCCATACCGAGACCACGCGGTCGCCGATCGTCGGCATCCGGTTTTTCACCGCCTCCAGATGCACGATGTAGAACAGGGCGATGTAGGAGATGATCGCCGGGATGAAGGCGTGCTTGATGACCTCCAGATAGGAGATGCCGACATATTCCACCATCAGGAAGGCGGCAGCACCCATCACTGGGGGCATGATCTGGCCGTTGACCGAAGAGGCCACCTCGACCGAGCCTGCCTTCTCAGCCGAGAAGCCAACGCGCTTCATCAGCGGAATGGTGAAGGTGCCGGTGGTGACCACGTTCGCGATCGACGAGCCCGAGATCAGGCCGGTCGCGGCAGAGCCCACGACGGCGGCTTTTGCCGGGCCGCCACGCAGGTGGCCGAGCGCGCCGAAGGCCATCTGGATGAAGTAGTTGCCCGCGCCGGCTTTCTCGAGAAGCGCGCCGAACAGCACGAAGAGGAAGACGAACTTGGTCGAGACGCCAAGCGCGATGCCGAACACCCCCTCGGAGGTGATCCACATATGCGACATGGCCTTGCGCAGGCTCGCGCCGGCCCAGCGGATCTGTTCGGGGAAGAACTCCGACGAGCCGAAGAAGACGTAGCACAGGAACACGATCGCCAGCAGGACCATGATCGGGCCGAGCGTGCGATAGGCTGCGATGAAGAGGAAGATGATGCCGAGGACGGAGATATAGGCGTCCTGCATATCCGCGAGCCCGCCATTGTCGACGATCTTCTGGTAGAAGAAATAGCCGTACATCGAGAGCAGCGCACCGCCGACCGCGAGGATCCAGTCATACCACGGCACATGGTCCTTGGGTGAGGATTTGAACAGCGGATACGCCATCGCCGAGAGGAAGATGGCATAGGCCAGATGGATCTGGCGGGCGTTGTTGATCAGGTCGCCCGGCAGCACATACGGCCCGATGGGCGAGGCCAGAAGCACCTGAAAGATCGACCAGCTCAGCGCCACCACGGCGACCATGAGCCCGACCCAACCTCTGGGGCTGCGCGCCCCGCTGTCAGAAGCTTGGACGAGCTCCTGTAATTCCTGTTCGTTCAAGGCGCGATTTTCCGCCATCGTTCCCCCTAGCGGCCCACAGGGCCGTCCGCCTGTTCCGGCATGATCATAAAGCTGAAACTAAAAAAGGCGGGCACGCAAGCGCGCCCGCCCAGTTATATGCAGGGCTTATTTAATCCAGCCCTGCTCCTTATAGTACTTCAGAGCGCCCGGATGGATCGGAGCCGAGATGCCCTTGGTGACCATTTCTTCCGGCGTCAGATGCGCGAAAGCCGGGTGCAGCTTCTTGAACTCGTCGAAGTTGTCGAAGACCGACTTCACCAGAGCGTAGACGACATCATCGGGCTCATCGGCCGAGGTCACGAGGGTCGCGCGCACACCGAAGGTCTGCGTGTCGTCGGGGTTGCCGCGATACATGCCACCCGGAATGGTGGCTTTCGCGTAGTAGGGGTTGTCGGCGACCAGCTTGTCGACCGCGTCACCCGTGACGTTCACGAGGGTCGCGTCGCACGAGGTGGTGGCTTCCTGGATCGAACCCGAGGGGTGACCCACGGTGTAGACCATCGCGTCGATCTGGTTGTCGCAGAGCGCTTTCGACTGCTCGGAGGCCTTCAGCTCGGTTGCGAGCGCGAAGTCCGAGGTTTTCCAGCCCATCGCGTCCATCAGCACTTCCATGGTGCCGCGCTGACCCGAACCGGGGTTGCCGATGTTCACGCGCTTGCCCTTGAGGTCGGCGAAGTTCTTGATGCCGCTATCGGCACGCGCGACGACGGTGAAGGGCTCGGGGTGGATCGAGAACACGGCGCGCAGTTTCTCGAACGGACCCTGATCGGAGAACTTCGAGTCGCCCTTGTAGGCATGGTACTGCCAGTCAGACTGGGCGATGCCGAAGTCGAGCTCGCCCGAACGGATCGTGTTGATGTTGTAGACCGAACCGCCGGTGGATTCGACCGAGCAACGCACGCCGGTTTCCTTGTGGCTCTTGTTCATCAGGCGGCAGATCGCGCCACCGGTCGGGTAGTAAACGCCGGTCACACCGCCGGTCCCGATGGTGATGAAGGTCTCGTCGGCTGCGTTCGCCGCGGGCGCGAACAGCGCGCCGGCGACGGCCGCGATGGCCCCGAGTTTGAAGAACTTTTTCATTGAGTAACTCCCGTTGGTCATTTTTGGGTCTCGGTTCAAAAATACGGCCCGCTTCGGTCAGCGCGCATAGACTTCGTCGAGAAGCCTGTTGCGCCGTTCGACCTCGGCGATCCGTTCGGTTGCGCGGGGTCCCGCGCGCTTCGCCACCAGCGCCAGAATTGCTTCGAGCAAGAACAGCGTGGCGACGTAACTCGTGTAGAAATGCGGGCTGTCGGTGGGCACGATGAAGGTCTCATCGGCCGCGTGCAGCGCCGGACAGCTGCGGCTGTCGGTAATCAGCGCGACATAGGCGCCCTGTTCATGGGCATGGATCGCGCTGCGGATGGTGGAGCGCGCGAAGGGCGGCTTGGTGATCACCAGAACCGCGTCGCGCTCGTCGAGCCCCGCGAGCGTGGCGCCCAGCGACGAACCCGCCCGCGCGCCCAGCTCCCAGTTATCGCCTAGGAAATTGGCGATATAGGCGGTGTATTCCGCGATCCCCGTCGAGCCGAGCGCACCCAGCAGCACCACCCGGCGGGCGGCGGCGAGCTTGTCGGCGACGGCCTCGAGTCGTCCCGGCTCGATCGCGGCGGTCAGGGCTGCGATATTGTCCTGCGTGGCCGCGGCATAGCGGTTGAGGAAGCTGCTCTGCGGATCGACGGCATCTTTCTGCAGTCGATCGGCGCGGTCCGCGAAGGGGGAGACACGGCGACCGATCTGGTCGCGCATGGTCTCGCGCAGCTCTTCGAAATTCTCGTATTCGAGCGCATGGGCAAGGCGGGTGAAGGTCGCGGGCGCAAGGTTCGATTCGTTCGCCAGCGTGCGCAGCGAACGGGTGGCGATGTTCACCGGGTTGTCTGCGATATAGTCTCCCGCCTCACGCAAGCGCGTGGAAAGGTTGCCATATTGTGCAGCCAATCGCTGTTCGAAACTGCCGGTCAATGCCCCTCCCCAGGTTCCATCACCAGTTATCGCGTTGCGGTGACTGTTTCAATTGTTTCATATATTGTCAATGCGTAAAACATATGTTTCATAGGGTAATCAGCGATCCTCACGCATTCTTGTCCCGAAGGAGGGACCGATATGAGTCACGTATTCCCGCGCCACACGAAGTCCAATCCGCCCTTGGCGGTAAAGGGCGACGGTATCTACATTCTCGATGCCAACGGGAAGCGATATCTCGACGGGTCCGGGGGCGCGGCGGTGTCCTGCCTCGGCCACTCTGACGCGGACGTGACTGCCGCGATCAAGGATCAGATCGACAATATCGCCTTCGCGCATACCGGTTTCTTCACTTCCGAACCCGCCGAACGGCTGGCCGATCGTCTCATCGCTCACGCACCGGGGAGCTTGGATCGCGTCTATTTTACGTCCGGCGGATCGGAGGCGGTCGAGAGCGCGCTCAAGATGGCGCGGCAGTGTTTCGTCGAGAAGGGTGAGCCGAGCCGGTCGCATTTCATCGCGCGCCGCCAGTCCTATCACGGCAACACGCTGGGCGCGCTGGCGGCTGGCGGCAATGCGTGGCGCCGCGAGAAGTTCAACCCGCTGCTGATCGACGTGAGCCACATCGCGCCCGTGCATGAATACCGCTGGCGCGAGGAGGGCGAGACCGCCGAGGAATACGGTCTGCGCGTCGCCAACGAGCTGGAGGCCGAGATTCAGCGCCTTGGGGCGGAGAACGTGATCGGCTTCATCGCCGAGCCGGTCGTCGGCGCCACGATGGGCGCGGTGCCGCCGGTGAAGGGCTATTTCAAGCGCATCCGCGAGATCTGCGACCAATACGGCATCCTGCTGATCCTCGACGAGGTGATGTGCGGGATGGGCCGGACCGGCACGCTGTTCGCCTGCGAGCAGGACGGGATCGCGCCCGATATCGTCACCATCGCGAAGGGGCTCGGCGCGGGCTATCAGCCGATCGGGGCGGCGCTCTGCAGCTCCGAGATTTACGACGCCTTCGTTCACGGCTCGGGCTTCTTCCAGCACGGCCACACCTATATCGGCCACCCGACCGCGACCGCCGCGGGCGACGCCGTGGTGAAGAAACTGACCGAGGGCGGGCTGGTCGCGCGGGCGGCGCAGCAGGGCGAAACGCTCGACGCGGCGCTGCGTGAGGCGTTCGGCCAGCATCCGCATATCGGCGATATTCGCGGGCGCGGCATGTTCCGCGGGCTGGAGATCGTGGCCGACCGCGCCACGAAAGAGCCGATGGATCCGGCCAGGGCCATCAACAAGAAGCTCAAGGCGGCGGCTTTCGAGGCCGGGCTCGTCTGCTACCCGATGGGCGGCACGATCGACGGCCAGCGCGGCGATCACATCCTGCTCGCGCCGCCCTTCATCATCACCGACGACCAGATCGGGGAATTGGTGGACAAGCTCGGCACCGCAATCCGCGAGGTTCTCGGGTGAGCCTGCCGCATATCATGGTCGCGCCCAACGGGGCGACCAAGACGAAAGCCGACCATCCGGCGCTGCCGATCACCTTGGACGAGATTGCGCAGACCGCGCTGGCCTGCCGCGACGCCGGGGCAGGGGCGCTGCATCTGCATCTGCGCGACGACGCGGGCGGGCATCTGCTCGATAGTGGTGCCTATGCCGAGGCGCTGGCCCATCTGCGCCCGCTTCTGGGCGAGATGGCGATCCAGATCACCACCGAGGCCGCGGGCCGCTACGAACCCGGCCACCAACGCTATGTCGCGCTGAACTCGGGCGCTCAGATGGTCTCGGTCTCGGCGCGCGAGATGCTGCGCGACCATGAATTGGTGGCGACGAAATTCTACGAGGAGGCCGCCGAGCGCGGGGTCGCGGTCCAGCATATCCTCTACTCCCGCGAGGATGCCGAGGCGCTTGCGCGCGTCCTGCCCGACCGCCTGCTGCGCGATCCGGGGCTGCAACTGATCTTCGTGATGGGTCGCTATATCGCGGGGCAGGTCTCGACGCCTGCGATGCTCGCCCCGTTCCTCGACTGGATGCAGGCCGAGGCGATCACCCCCGACTGGGCGATCTGCGCCTTCGGTTCGGGCGAGACCGACTGCCTGCGCAATGCGCTCGCCAAGGGTGGCAAGGCGCGCGTCGGGTTCGAGAACTCGCTGGTGATGGCGGACGGCACCACCGCGCCCGACAACGCCGCGCGCGTGGCCGAGATCGCAGCCCTTTAATCGAGCGCCGGATGCCCTTTCTCGGAGCAATCGGCGAGGTCCGAGCGGTCCTCCTCGGGAAGTTTCTTGGAAATTTCGCGCAGCGCGCTGCGCAGGCCTTCCTCCATCACCGGGTGATAGAAGGGCATCGCCAGCATGTCATAAGCGCTCATGCCCGACTGGATCGCGAGGCCGAAGAGATGCGCGAAATGCTCGCCCTCGGGCAGCGCCATCTCGCAGCCCAGCAGCTTGCCGGTCTTCGGTTCGGCGTAGATGCGGATCAGGCCATAAGCTTCCTCGGCCAGCCGGGCGCGCGATTGCGTCGCGAAATCCGCGCTGCCGATCAGGATGTCCTGCCCGTCGAGATCCTTGAAGCTTTGCCCCACGCGCACCGCATTGGGCGCGCTGAAGGCGATGGCCATCGAGGTCCGGCGGCGATAGCAGCGCGGAGTTTCAGCCACCGCGTTGCGCCCCGCGATGTGCCCCTCGTCGGCGGCTTCGTGCAAGATCGGGCGGATCGCATTCGCGTCGCCCGCGAGGAATACCGGCAGATCGCCGATCTGGGTGGTGGAGGCGTCGACCTCGGGCATCCCGTGATCGTCGAGCGGCATGCCCAGCGTCTCCAGCCCGAGCCCCGCGATATTGGGTCTGCGGCCCATCGCGGCGAGCACGGCGTCGGCCTCGAATTCCGCGCCGCCTGCGCCTTTCACGATCAGGCTGCCAGCATTGCCTTCGGAAATCTCCGCTGGGGCGCCCAGATGCAGCGGCAGCTCCGCCGCGATCGCGTCGCGCAAGGCCGCTGCGACCTCGGGGTCGGTCATGCCGGCGACGCTTTCCAACGCATCGAAGCCCGCGACCTCGATCCCCATCCGGGCCATCGCCTGTGCCAGCTCCACGCCGATCGCGCCCATGCCGATCACCGCGATCCGCTTGGGCAGATCGTCGAGGGTGAACAGCGTGTCGGTGGTCAGGATGCGCTCGCCAAAGGTCTTCCACGGCCCCGGCAGCACCGGCGATGAGCCCGTCGCGAGGATGATTGCATCGGCGGTCACCTCGCCATGGCCTTCGATCTCGATCCGGTTCGGGCCGAGGAGCGTCGCGCGGCCCGAGATCGCCTTTTCCCCGAGTTTCTCGGGCACCGCGCGCGGCGATTTCGTGAACCCGTCGCGCATCCGTTTCATCCGCGCCATCACGGCGGGCACATCGATGCGCAGCGCCTCGGCCCCGGAGATCCCGAAGGCTTCGAAGTCGTGGCGGCGGTGGAAGGCGTTGGCGGCTTCGATCAGCGCCTTGGAGGGCATGCAGCCGCTTTCGGCACAGGTCGTGCCCCAATGGCCGTCGTTGACGATCAGGAAGTCATCGGTCGCATGGCGCACTTCGCGCAGGGCAGACAGCCCCGCGGAGCCAGAGCCGATGATAGCGACGCGCACGTGTTGTGACATGAAACCTCCGCTGATCTGTCGTGAACCGAACCGTTCAGCGAGCGATACGTTCCAACCATTTGCGCGGTAAAGCCTGCGCCTCGCCGCGAACCCGCAGGCTGCGCATCGCCACGATCTGGCCGAGCGCGCGATGCGGCGCGATTGTGCGGAAGATATCGCGGATCATGCGTGCGTCGGCGGCGACGCCTGCGCGCCAATTGCCCAGCTTCGCGGATTTCATCGGACTGTCGACGCCGGGCCAGGAGACGACGGCGATCCGGGCGCGCTCTGCAATCCACAGCCGGTTCATGAAGACTTCCAGCCCGAAGCGGGGCAGGGCGTTGAGGGCCTCCAGCCGTTCGCCCAGCATCTCGCGCGGGATCACCCGCTCGCCCGAGATGTAATCGAGCCCGATCACCCGCCAGATGCGCGGCGCGTTGCGGCGCAGGCTGATCGTGACATCGGCCTCCCCGCTCGCCACCGGCGCGATCAGCGCGCCAAGATCGGCATGGGTCAGCCCCAGCAGATCGCTGTCGAGCAGCAGCAGGTGGCTGCCCGCGGCCTCCGCGATCCCGGCAGCCACGGCTGCGGTTTTCCCGCCGTTTTGCGTCTGGCGCAGCACCCGAAGATGCGGATGGGCGTCGCGATACCCTTCGGCGATCTCGGCGGTGCCATCGCTCGAGCCGTCGTCGATCACGATCACCTCAGCGATCTGTCGATGGTCCAGCACACGCTCCAGCACCGCACCGATCCGCGGGGCCTCGTTATAGGCGGGCAGAATGCAGGTGATCGTCGTCATGTGTGCGACCTCTTGCGGCGGTAAAACCAGATCGTGCCGCCGAGAGCGATCACGACCAGCAGGATCAGCGAGCCTTTCGACAGCCAGCTGTCGATCTTCCCGATATGTGAACCGAGCCAATAGCCGAGCGCCACGAAGGCCAGCGATTTCGGGATCGTCGCGACAAGATTCGTGAGCAGGAAGACCCAGACATTCATCCGCGCCACCCCGGCCGCGACCAGCACCGGCGCGCCCGCCGAATGGGTCAGCTTGCCGAAGACCAGCGTCTTCACCCCTTTGTTCTGGAAGTGCCGCGCCGCGCTCACGAGCCGCGCGCGGTTCAGGCCCAGCTTGTCGCGCCAGTTCTTGGGCATCCGGTTCAGCCCCCATCGGCCAAGCGCATAGAGCCCCAGATCGCCGACGAGATCGGCAAGGATCACGATGATCGCGACCGACCAGACCGAGAACATGTTCTGACTGGCGAGCCACGCCGCGATCACCGTCACGATCGGCCCTTCGAGCACCGCAATCGGCGCCAGCACGGCCAGACCGTGTTTCGCCATCAATACGGAGATCGTCTCGAGGCCGATCATCAGGTTACTCCGTGACGGGGGCGTCGCTGCGGGCGACGTCCCGGTGGGTCATGTCATTGCCGCGCCAGGTGAAATCGCGCCCGAACCATGTCATCAGCCACAGCGCGGGCAGCATCGCGTCGCGGATCGCGAAGCCCGCAATGTCGCGCGCCGAGGCGGGCCAGCCCGCGATCCGGGCGAGCAGGACTTCCGCACCGTACCACAGCGCCACCAGAAGCGGCAGGGCGATCCACGGCATCGCGCCCAACGCGGCCAGGGCAAGCGCGGCGAGGAAGGGCAGGAACGGGCCCTGCGCGATCTCGGCTGCGAAAATCATCACGAACCCGTCGCGGCGCACCTTGGACCAGCGCAGCTGGCGGTCCCAGACTTCTCGGGCTGCGCGCGTCCCGATCGGTTGCGCGAAGAGGTGCCGCGTCAGCCGCACCTTCAGGCCCTGACGGCGCACCAGCTTGGTCGAGGCCACGTCCTCGGCCATGTTGCGTCCGAGCGCCGCGAAACCACCGCCCGCCATCAGGATATCGCGCCGCCAGAACAGCGATTTTCCCTGCGCAAAGCCCATCCCGATCATGTCGGCCGCCACCTGCCAGCGCGCCTGATTGGAGTTGAGGAACGCGGCCTCCACCGCGCCCCAGAGGTTGCCCGGGCGCTCGGCCACCGGAGGGGCGGATACGAGCCCCGTGCCGGGCCGCCACTCCGCCACCAGCCGTTGCAGGTAGTCGCGCGGCAACAGTAGATTGCTGTCGGCCATCGCGAGCCACTCCGCGTCGGTCGCGGACAGACCCTTGTGCAGGTTGTTCAGCTTCGGATTTCCCGACACCGCGTCGAGCCCGGTCAGAAGCCGCGCGCGCACCTGCGGGTTCTCTTCGATCAGGCGGCGGACCAGCGCGCAGGCGGGATCGCGCTCCGACGGCGCGCAGAAAATCACCTCGTAATTCGGGTAGTCGAGCGTGAAGGAGGAGCCCAGCGTCTCCGCGTCGAAGGGATCGACCCCGCAGACCGGGCGCATCAGCGCGATGAAGGGCAACTCGTCCGGCACCGGTTTCGCGGGACGGGATTCGCGCCATGCGGTCATCGCAGCGCTGAGAAAATGCGCCGTGAGGGTGATGCCCAGAAGGGCTGCGAGGAACAGCAGAACGATCGTCATGCGCGAACCTTTGCGACGGCGGGACGGGTGCCGGTCTCGGTGACCGCAGCGGGCTCCGCGCCCCATTGAAGAAGTTGCAATGCGCCGGAACTATCCTCGGCCAGGGCGGTCAGGCTGTCCACCCAGTCGCCGCAATTGGCGTAGGTCATCCCGTCGACATCGCGCAATGCGGGCTTGTGCGAATGGCCGCAGATGATCCCGTCGACCCCGGCCTCGGAGGCCAGCGCGATCAGCCGATGCTCGTACCCCGAGCCGCGCGCGATCAGGTGATTGATCCCTTCGATCGCGAGCTGGATCAAGGTGCGCTCGGTCTCGGAGACATCGCGGCGACGGCGCAGCCACGCATCGATGCCGCGAAACAGCGCGTCCATCCGGCTTCCGAAACGGGTCATCGCGTGCCAGCGCAGGATACGCGCGTCGCATTGATCGCCATGCACGATGAGGTAGCGCTGCCCGTCCGCGCCGACATGCAGCGCGGTTTCGGTCAGCTCGAAGCTCAGGAAATTCATCCCCGGCGAGCGTAGTGCCGCATCGTGATTGCCGGGCAGATAGACGATGCGCGTCCCGGCCTCGGCATGGGCTTCGAGGGTCTCGATGATCTCGGCATGGATATCACCCCATTGCACAGGCCCGCCATGCCAGAGATCGAGGATATCGCCGACGAGGTAGATCGCGTCGGCCTGCACGCTTTGCAGGAAGTCGAGGATCGGGCCGGGGCTGCACCCGCGCGAGCCGAGGTGGAAATCCGACAGGAAAAGGCTGCGGTAGTGTTGTTTGTTGTGATGGCGCGATCGGCTCATGTCACATCTCCGGTGGATCTGCAGGGAGGGCAGGCACCCGACGCCTGCGCGGGGGAGCGGCGCGAATACAGGCAGGACAATGGCAGGCTGACTGATTTGGGCCCATAAGATCCTTCCGCTCTTTGCTGCGCTGCCCATCGCCTTTCGACGTGACATGGATGTGACGGCTACATGAACCTGTAATGTCACCTAGAGGCAGCTGTGCGGTGATCAACCATGAGGGTGTGAAACACCACGCAACTTCCGGTGAGCGCACGATATCTTGCGGTTTGTTTCACCCGAAAGCATAGTGGTCGCGGTCTCGACGATTGGCGAAGGAGAACGCGATGGCAGGATATCTGACCACCCATGTGCTCGACACGGCACGGGGTTGCCCGGCGGAAGGGCTCAAGATCACGCTCTTCGCGCTCGACGGGGGCGACCGTGAGGTGCTGGCCGAGATGGTGACGAATGCCGATGGGCGCACCGACTCGCCGATCCTGCCGGTGGAGCGGTTTCGTACCGGTCAGTTCGAACTGGTTTTCGCCGCGGGCGACTATTTGAGGGCGAGCGGGCAAGGGGCGGCAGAGCCGCTTTTCCTCGATGAAATCCCGATCCGCTTCGGCATGAATGACGCCGAGGCGCATTACCACGTGCCGCTTCTGCTCTCGCCTTACGGCTACTCCACCTATCGCGGCAGCTGAGCGCGGGCGCTCCATCTGCTTGCGGTTTGAGCATCCGGACAAAATTCGGGCGGTTCCGCCGCGCCATCGCTTGCGCTCGGGCGTGGCTTGGGAAACTCTGAGCGCAAAACGAGGGATGACGGATGGATTACACGTTTTTTCTGGAATGGGTGCAGTTCGCGGTGCGCTGGCTGCATGTGATCACCGCGATCGCGTGGATCGGGTCTTCCTTCTATTTCATCGCGCTTGATCTGGGGCTGGTGCCCGAGCCCGGGGCCCCCAAGGGCGTGCATGGCGCGGCCTGGCAGGTCCATGGCGGCGGCTTTTACCATATTCAGAAATATCTCGTGGCGCCTGCGCAGATGCCGGACCGGCTGACCTGGTTCAAATGGGAAAGCTACATGACGTGGCTTTCGGGCTTTGCGATGCTCGTGGTGCTCTACTGGACGCAGGCGCAGTTCTACCTGATCGATCCGCGGGTGATGGAGCTGCCCGTGTGGGGGGCGATCCTGATATCGATCGGCTCGCTCGCGCTGGGTTGGCTCCTCTACGACCTGATCTGCAAGTCGAGCTTTGGCGAGAACAACACGCGGCTGATGCTGGGCCTCTATGTCATTCTCGTCGCGATGGCATGGGGCTATACGCAGGTCTTCTCAGGCCGCGCGGCGCTGCTGCATCTGGGCGCCTTCACCGCGACGATCATGACTGCGAATGTGTTCCTGATCATCATTCCGAACCAGAAGATCGTGGTCGCCGATCTCATGGCGGGGCGCACGCCCGATCCGAAATACGGCAAGATCGCCAAGCAGCGCTCGACGCATAACAACTACCTCACGCTGCCGGTCATCTTTCTGATGCTGTCGAACCATTATCCGCTGGCCTTCGCGAGCGCGTATAACTGGCTGATCGCCTCTCTGGTGTTCCTGATGGGCGTGACGATCCGGCATTTCTTCAACACCCATCACGCCCACAAGGGCAAGCCTTGGTGGACATGGGGCGCGACTGCGGCGCTGTTCGTCGCGATCGTCTGGTTGTCCTCGATCCCGAAGGCGGATGCTGGCGAGGACATGGAGGACAGCGCAATGCTGACCCCCTTCGAGCAACGCTTCGCCGCGGCGCCCGGCTTCGACGAGGTGAGCGGGATCGTCATGGGGCGCTGTTCGATGTGTCATGCGAACGAGCCCGGCTATGAAGGGATCGGTCATGCGCCGAAAGGCATCAAGCTGGAAACGCCGCGCGAAATCGCCGCCGCTGCACGGCAGATCTATGTGCAAGCAGGGCTGACCGATGCGATGCCCCCCGCGAATTTGAGCTACATGGAACCGCAGGAGCGTGCCGCCATCCGGGCTTGGTTCCGGGCGGGCGAAGCCGGGACGCAAAAGCCGGGCGAGACGGATCGGGCGGAAGTCACGATTGCTGCCCCCCATCCCAACGCGTCCTGATTGCTGTCCCGCGCCAAGGCGTTCAACTCGTTCCCTTTTCGCTTAAAAGTCCTCCCAATCGTCATCTGTGGGCGGAGGCGGTGCCGCCAGCGCGGTGTTGCCTGACACGCTGACCTGCTGGGCCGATTTGGGTCGGGCTGATTGGTTCGGCGCGGAGGCTGTGGCCCCGGATGTTTCGGGGGAGGATGTTGCCGCAGCCGCTCTTTCTGCGGGCGACGTGCTCTCGGCTCCCTCATCCGGAGCGGCCGCGCCAAGTTTGAATTGGCCCATTGCCGCGCCGAGTTCCATCGCTTCGCGTTCGAGAACCTGGCTCGCGGCGAGTGCTTCTTCGAACATGGCCGCGTTGTGTTGGGTGACCTGATCGAGCTGCGTCACGGCGGAGTTGATTTCGGTCAGGCCCGCGCTTTGTTCCTGCGTCGCATTTGCGCTATCCGCGACATAGGCGAGAAGGTCGGAGACGGAGGATTGGATGCCGCCGAGCGCATCGCCCGCTTGACCTACGAGTCCGACGCCGCGCTTCACCTGCGCCGAGGAGTTCGCGATCAGTTCGGCGATTTCGCGCGCGGCATCGGAGGAGCGTTGCGCGAGTGCGCGCACCTCCGAGGCGACGACGGCGAAGCCGCGCCCGGCCTCGCCAGCGCGAGCGGCCTCCACCCCGGCATTGAGGGCGAGCAGGTTGGTCTGGAAGGCGATCTCATCGATGACGCTGGTGATCCGACTAATCTGCTCCGAGCTTTGCTCGATTTCCGACATGGCCTGCACCGCCTCTGACACGACGTGGCCGCTTTGTTCGGCACTGCGCCGGGCGGTTTCGACGAGGTCGTTGGCGCGACCGGCAGCGCGGGCGGCGGCCTCGACTGAGGCGGTGATCTCGTTGAGCGCTGCGGCGGTCTCTTCCAGCGTGGCTGCCTGTCGTTCGGTGCGTCGCGCCATATCGTCGGAGCTCGACGAGATTTGCCGCGCCTCGGTGCGGATCGATCCGGCATTGTCGAGCACTTTTCGCATCGCGCCTCGCAAGTCGCCGATCGCGCTGTTGAAATCGCTTCGCAATGCTTTGTAGTCGCCTTCGAATTCGGTGGTGATCTCGGCCATGAGATCCCCGGCAGAGAGGCCGGCCAAGGCCGATTTAAGCGTCTCCACGATGGTCTGTTGGGCAGCCATCATCGCGCTGCGCTCGGCCCGCCGGGCTTCGGCTTCGAGGTGTTGTTCCGTCCGATTACTTGCGAGCACGCTGAACATGACCATCGTGCCATCCATGTCGAGGATCGGGTTGACCGAGCCTTCGAGCCAGGCCTGGCGGCCATCGGCGCAGCGCAGCATGAGCATCCCCGCAAAGGGCTGGGGATCGCGCTGGAGGATTTCGCAGACTGGCTGCCCTTCGAAGGTGATCTGACCGGCGACGGACATTCCCTCCATCTCCGCGCGGGGCGCGCCAAAGACCTCGGCAAATGCCTCGTTGAACGAGTCGATCGTGACGTCAGGGCGCAGGTCGACCCGCAGCAGGTTGGCGTCGATCGCGGAAATCAGAGAGGCGTTTCGCTGTTCTTCGGTGATGTTGCGCCATTGCGAGACATGCCCGATCTTCTCCCCGGCCTCGTCGATGACGGGGCTGACGAGGGCGAGAATCGATCCGGCGCGCATCCTCCCTTCGAGCGTGAGCGTATCGCGCGCGCCATCGTCGAGGGCGGCAGCCGTTGTCGTGCCGGCCGGCAAGATGAGATCGGCGCGCGTTCCAAGGAGCTTGTCGGGATCGAAATCCGGGTTGTGGTCGCGGATTTCCGCAGCGAAGGGGCGTAGCAATTCCGCGGCCGCCTCATTGGCGAACGTGATGACGTGATCGGTGTTGGTGAAAATGATCGCGACCGTGACGCTCTCGAGCGCGGCGCTATGCATCCGTGCGGCACGGTTATGCGATTCGGCGGTCGCGAGCTCGGACTGGAAGGTCTTTAGGGCGCGGGCGATCGCGCCGATTTCGTCGCGTCGACCGGTGGCGGGGATGTCCGTATCGAGCTGTCCCCCGGCCACGGAGCGCATCGCCTCCGTCACCCGGGCGAGGGGGCGGGTGATCAGCCAGCGCACGCCCAGCATCACACCGCCGAGAATGCCCGCGAAAATCAATGCGGTGAAAGCGAGGTTGCGCACCATGTCCTTGGACGCGCGCGCGATGGCAGGAGCCGGGCTCCAACGCAGGGCAAGCACGGCGATCGGCGCGTCCTGCGGGGAGATGCGCAGCGGAATCGCTTCGCTCAGCCCATCTGCCGAGGTCGTCACGTCCTTTGCGGCGAGCGCGCTTTGCGCCAGTGTGGCCAGAGCGGGATCGGCCTCGCCCGCTTCGGATAGAACGTCACCGCGCAAGTTCAGCACCAGCGCGGACTGGCCCGCACCGTCAGAGCCCGCAAGCGCCCCTTCGATCACATCTGCCGCCTCCGCGATCCGCCCCGTGATCAGCGCATCCGTCACCGAATCGCCGAGCATCGGCAGGATCTGGTCGAGATGTGCCCGCGCCGCCTCATTGGCGCGACGATGGTTCGAATTGATCGTGAGCAGCGTCATCAGCGTCGCGAACACGAACCCCGCCGCCGCGATCAGGATCAGCAATTTGAGCATCACGGTGTGCCAGGCGCTTGCACCAGCCTCGGATTTGGACATCTCCGCCTCTTTTTTCCACGCGGGCGCATTCCCGCAAAATCGACGACACGCTAGGCCCAGACCCTTTCCATGCAATTAACACGCACCCGCTCACCGCCAATATTTGCGCCGCGGCAGCCCTTCGCGCGGGGTCAGCGCCCTTGAAGGTCCCCGATGCGGTCACTAAGACTTCTGTAAAGATCACACGCTATGAACAGCGTCGAACGACCAGGAAGGGCCGAGATGAAAGATCCCCACGAGTTTTACATGAACACGCTGGTGCCGATGGTGGTCGAGCAGACCTCGCGCGGCGAGCGTGCCTACGACATTTACTCGCGCCTGCTGAAAGAGCGCATCATCTTCCTGTCGGGCCCGGTCCATGACGGCATGTCGACGCTGATCTGCGCGCAGCTTCTCTTCCTCGAGGCCGAGAACCCGAAGAAAGAGATCGCGATGTATATCAACTCGCCGGGCGGCGTGGTGACGAGCGGTCTGTCGATCTACGACACGATGCAATACATCAAGCCGAAGGTCTCGACCCTGGTGATCGGGCAGGCGGCGTCGATGGGCTCGCTGCTGCTGACCGCCGGTGAGAAAGGTATGCGCTTCTCGCTGCCGAACTCCCGCGTCATGGTTCACCAGCCCTCGGGCGGCTATCAGGGTCAGGCGACCGACATCATGATCCACGCCCGCGAGACCGAGAAACTCAAGCGTCGCTTGAACGAAATCTACGTCAAGCACACTGGCAACGACTACGACACGATCGAGGCCGGTCTCGAGCGCGACAACTTCATGTCCGCCGAAGAAGCGAAGTCCTGGGGGCTGATCGACGAGATCCTCGAGAGCCGCGTCAGCGACGACGGAGAAAAGTGATCCCCCGGCTTAACTTCGGGGCGATTTTGACATTGAGGTGACGGTTGGCCTGTCCTAGTCTTGAGGGGACAGGCCAATTCACGAAGCCCGGGGGCAGCCCGGGCAGCAGAGGTAAGAGATGGCGAACTCGAACGGCTCCGACAGCAAGAACACGCTCTACTGCTCGTTCTGCGGCAAAAGCCAGCATGAGGTCCGCAAGCTGATCGCGGGCCCGACCGTGTTCATCTGTGACGAATGCGTCGAGCTGTGCATGGACATCATCCGCGAGGAGACGAAATCGGCCGGGCTGAAATCCACCGATGGCGTGCCGACCCCGCGCGATATCTGCCAGGTGCTCGACGATTACGTGATCGGTCAGGAACATGCCAAGCGCGTGCTCTCGGTTGCGGTGCACAACCACTACAAGCGCCTCAATCACGGCACGAAGACCGACATCGAACTGGCGAAGTCGAACATCCTGCTGATTGGCCCGACGGGCTGCGGCAAGACGCTTCTCGCCCAGACGCTGGCGCGCATTCTCGATGTGCCCTTCACGATGGCGGATGCGACGACGCTGACCGAAGCCGGTTACGTGGGCGAGGATGTGGAGAACATCATTCTCAAGCTGCTTCAGGCTTCGGAGTACAATGTCGAGCGGGCGCAGCGCGGCATCGTCTATATCGACGAGGTCGACAAGATCACGCGCAAGTCCGACAACCCCTCGATCACGCGCGACGTGTCGGGCGAGGGTGTGCAGCAGGCGCTCCTGAAGATCATGGAGGGCACCGTGGCCTCCGTGCCGCCGCAGGGCGGGCGCAAGCATCCGCAGCAGGAATTCCTGCAGGTCGACACGACGAACATCCTGTTCATCTGTGGCGGTGCCTTTGCGGGCCTCGACCGGATCATCGCGCAACGCGGCAAGGGCTCGGCGATGGGCTTCGGCGCGGACGTGAAAGACAGCGAAGACCGCAATATCGGCGAGCTGTTCAAGGATCTCGAACCCGAAGACCTCCTGAAATTCGGCCTGATCCCGGAATTCGTCGGCCGTCTGCCCGTCATCGCGACGCTCACCGATCTCGACGCCGAGGCGCTGGTGACCATCCTGACCGAGCCGAAGAACGCGCTGGTGAAACAGTATCAGCGTCTCTTCGAGATCGAGGGCGTGTCGCTGACCTTCACCGACGATGCGCTGACCGCCATCGCCAAGAAGGCGATCGAGCGGAAAACCGGTGCGCGTGGTCTGCGTTCGATCATGGAAGACATCCTGCTCGACACGATGTTCGAGCTGCCGGGCATGGAAGAGGTCGAAGAGGTCGTGGTCAACGAAGAAGCTGTGACCCAGAGCGACTCCAAGCCGCTGCTGATCTATGCCGAAGCCAAGAAAGAAGGCAAATCGGCGAGCTGATCGGGGCGCTGCCAAGGATTAGACAAGGGGCGAGCTTCGGCTCGCCCTTTTGTTTTTGCCAAGTGGGGCTCATGTATGTCGTGCAGCGTTGCGACGGAGAGTCTTCGCTCTACTTTCATAGGCAGGCGCGAGACCTCACATAGCGTGGCGCGGCGGACGGCCCGGCGAACCGATTTCTTCACCGTCCTGTGCTTGAGGTGCCGAATTCCGCATCGCAGACGCCCTGATCCTCGTACGGGCACTGGACCTCGACGCCCCAGCGGATATAACAGGCGGGACGCATTGCGGAGGTTGCCCCATGAAGTTTCTGCTTCGAATTCTCACCTGGTGGAACGGCTCGACCGTCGGAACGCAGCTTTTCACAGCACGCAAGGGCGTGAAAGTTGGCGAGGACGAGCAAGGCAATATCTATTACCGCACGAAGGACGCCAAGCGCCGCTGGGTGATCTATAACGGTGAAAGCGAAGCGAGCCGTATCCCGCCGGACTGGCATGGCTGGATGCACTTCACCTATGACGAGCCGCCGACCGACAAGCCGCTGGCCCATAAGCCTTGGGAAAAGCCGCATGAGGAGAACCACACCGGCACCGAAGCGGCCTATGTGCCGCCGGGGTCGATTCGCCTCGCGCATCCGGTCGAGCGCCGCGATTACGAGGCTTGGCAGCCCGAGTAAGGCCACCCCGCTATGAGCGAAAACCGCACCGAGATCATCACCGGCGCGATCGTGCTGGTCGTGGCCCTGGGCTTTCTGGTCTGGGCAGGGCGCGGCATGGGCATCGGCGCCGATGGCGGCTCTTACCCGCTGCATGCCTCCTTCCGGTCGATCGGGGGCGTCGTGCCCGGCACGGACGTGCGGCTTGCGGGCGTAAAGGTCGGGACGGTGACGGATGTCGCGCTCAACCCGAAGACCTTCTTCGCCGATACCACAATTTCGGTGAAAAACGGCGTCGCGCTGCCCGAGGATACGGTGATTGCCGTGACGCAAGACGGGCTCCTGGGCTCGAATTATATCGACTTGATCCCGGGCGGGGCGATCGATGACCTCAAGCCCGGCGACGAAATTCTCGACACGCAAAGCGCGGTCTCGATGCTGAACCTTATGCTGAAATTTGCAGGTGGCGGCAGTGGAGACGGCGCAGGGGAGGGGGCGCAATGATCCGCGCTTTGGTTTTAATTGCGGCACTCGCTCCCGGCCTTGCCGCGGCGCAGGACTTCACGCCAGCGACGCCGGATGACCAGATCCCGCAAAATGAGCCCGCGAAAGGGCTCGCTGACGGCACGGGGGCGATGCTGCGCGGGCTCGACAAGGTCTCGGGTGTGGCCTCGGATATCAATCTGAATGTCGGACAGAGCGTGAAATACGGGTTCATCAAGGTGACGCTGCGCGAATGCCGTTACCCGGCCGACGATCCGTCCTCGGATGCCTATGCCTATGTGACGGTGACCGAAGAGGACAAGCCGCAGCCCGATTTCTCAGGTTGGATGATCGCGTCTAGCCCCGCGCTCTCGGCGCTCGATCACCCGCGTTACGACGTGTGGGTCATCCGCTGCAAAAGCGACTGAGGCGCGGGGATCGCGCCTGACGTGAAATCGCATTCCCGCGTCAGCGCCTGAGCCAGACGCGCGCGATATTCGATCCGGGTCACTTCGATCGCGCCCATCGAGGCGAGATGCGGCGTGATGTATTGCGTGTCGAGCAAGGTGAACCCCGTCTGGCGCAACCGGTCCACCAGATAGGTCAGCGCCACTTTCGAGGCATTGGGCCGCCGCGAGAACATGCTCTCGCCGAAGAATGCGCCGCCCAATGTGATGCCGAAAATGCCCCCCGCGAGGTCACCGTCCTGCCAGACCTCCAGACTATGCGCGAAGCCCGCCGCATGGAGCTGATCGTAGAGCGTAAACAGCGGGCCGTTGATCCATGTCTCGTCCCGATCCGCGCAGCCTTCGACCACGCCCCGAAACGCCGCATTTGTTGAAATGCTGTAATCCCCGCGCCGGATCACCTTCGCCAGAGAGCGCGAAATGTGGAATTTGTCCAAGGGGACGATCCCGCGCAGAGCCGGGTCGAACCAATGCAATTGCGGATTGTCGCGGCTTTCGGCCATCGGAAAGATGCCCTGCGCATAGCCCGCTAAAAGTAGTTCCGCGCTCAACCTGTCCGTCATGATCTTGCCCGGTTTTCCCGTTACGCCTAGGCTCGCCAACAAGATGAACCAGAGCGGGGCCGAGCGCAAATATGGGTTTCTACGATTTCCTCCCCGAGATCGACCGATACGCCGAAGATCCCGGCACGGTGGAGCGGATGAACCTGCGCCACAAGATGATCATCAAACCGCTCGAGCGAGAGATCGCGGGCAAGCGGGTGCTCGATCTGGCGGCACATGATGGGCGGTGGGCCTATGCTTTCGCCGCGGCGGGCGCTTCGGAAGTGGTGGGAATCGAAGGGCGGCAGGAGCTGATCGACCGTTTCGACCAATTCCCCCGCGCGCATCTGCGCGAGAAGGTGAAGCTGATCTGCGACGACATTTTCGACGGGATGCAGAAGCTGATCGACGCGGGCGAGCGCTTCGACGTCGTGGGCGTTCTCGGTATCCTCTACCACGTCATGGACCATTTCCGGCTGTTCCAGCTGGTGCGGCAACTGGGGCCGGAACTGGTGATCGTGGACAGCGAATTCGCGCAGCGCCCCGGTCCGGTGATCCTGCTGATGCGCGAGCGTACCGATAACGAGCTGAACTCGATTCCGCAGATCGAGGGGCAGGAAAAGGCGCTGATCGGCATTCCGTCCTTTCCGGCGATGAGTGCGATGGCCGATGTGCTCGACTACGACTGTCATTGGCTGGACTGGGATCAGATCGGGCAAGGCCAGCGGCAGCATATCGGGGATTATTATCGCCCCAAGGACAAAGAGAAAAAACGCGGCACCTGCCTGCTGACCCCGAAATGAAAAACGCCCCCGAAACCGGGGGCGCTTTCGCAATTTTCGAACCGCTCAGAGGTTCTTTTCGAGCCACCGTTCGAGCCAGTGGATCGAGTAGTTGCCGCTCTGGATATCGGGCTCTTGCAGGAGCGCGTTGAACAGCGGCACGGTGGTATCGACCCCGTCCACGATCAGCTCGCCAAGCGCGCGATGCAGACGCTGCAGCGCCTCGTGGCGGTCGCGACCGTGCACGATCAGCTTGCCGATGAGGCTGTCGTAATAAGGCGGGATCGAATAGCCGTCATAGAGCGCGCTATCCATCCGCACGCCAAGCCCGCCCGGTGCGTGGTAATGGGTGATCTTGCCGGGGCAGGGCGCGAAGTTCGGCAGCTTCTCGGCATTGATCCGCACTTCGATCGCGTGACCGCGGATCGAGAGCGTGTCCTGATCGAATTCCATCGGCTCGCCGGCGGCGACCTTGATCTGCTGGCGCACCAGATCGACGCCGAAGATCGCCTCGGTCACCGGGTGTTCGACCTGAAGACGGGTGTTCATCTCGATGAAATAGAACTCGCCATCCTCATAGAGGAACTCGATCGTGCCCGCGCCGGAATAGCCCATCTCACCGATCGCGTTGGCACAGATGCTGCCGATACGGGCGCGCTCTTCCGGGGTGATCGAGGGGCCGGGGGCCTCTTCGAGCACCTTCTGGTGGCGGCGCTGGAGCGAGCAGTCGCGCTCGCCCAGATGGACGCCGCGGCCCTTGCCGTCGCCGAAGACCTGCACCTCGATATGGCGCGGCTTCTGTAGATATTTCTCGATATAGACTTCGTCATTGCCGAAGGCGGCTTTCGCCTCGGAGCGCGCGGTGCGGAACGCGACCTCGAGCTCTTCTTCGGATTTCGCGACCTTCATCCCGCGACCGCCGCCGCCAGCGGTGGCCTTGATGATGACGGGGTAGCCCATATCACCGGCGATCTGCTTCGCGGCCTCGGTATCGGGCACGCCACCGGCAGAGCCGGGAACGACCGGAATGCCGAGGTTCTTCGCGGTTTCCTTCGCGGTGATCTTGTCGCCCATGATGCGGATATGGGCGGCCGACGGGCCGATGAAGGTGATGCCGTGATCCTCGAGCACCTGCACGAAGGCGGCATTCTCGGACAGGAACCCGTAGCCCGGGTGAATCGCCTGCGCGCCTGTGATCTCGCAGGCCGCGACGATGGCGGGCACCGAGAGATAGGACTGCGTCGAGGAATTCGGGCCGATGCAGACCGATTCATCGGCCATGCGCACATGCATCGCGTCCGAATCCGCCGTCGAATGGACCGCGACCGAGGCGATCCCCATCTCGCGGCAGGCACGGATCACGCGCAGCGCGATCTCGCCCCGGTTGGCGATCAGGATCTTGTCGAACATACCGGCCCCCTTATTCGACGATCATCAGGGTCGAACCGTATTCGACCGGCTGACCGTCATCCACGAGGATGCGCTTCACGGTGCCCGATTTCGGGGCGGGGATGTGGTTCATGGTTTTCATCGCTTCGACGATCATCAGCGTCTGGCCTTCCTTGACCTGATCGCCGACCTTCACGAAGGCCGATGCGCCCGGCTCGGGCGAGAGATAGGCGGTGCCCACCATGGGCGAGGCCACGGCGCCGGGATGATCGGCGGGGTCTTCGACGGGCGCGGCTTGCTCGGAGGCTGCGGATTGCGCCGCCGGGGCCGCTGCGGGCGCCGGAGCGGGGGCGGCGGCGGGCGCGGGCGCTGCAGCCTGCACGATGTTGGTCTGTTTCGACACCCGCACTTTCAGGCTGTCATCTTGCGCGTAATCGCGAGTCACGGCGATTTCGGTCAGCTCGTTCGAATTGAGCAGTTCGGCAAGGGCCTGAATGAAGGCCACGTCGTTGTCACGGGTATTTTTGGTCATGCGGTCCTCGAAGGGTGCTTTGAAATGGAGCCCATTCTGCGGGGCTCTTTGGTGCTGGAGGCGGTTATACGCGAGGTAACGCGCGGTGAAAAGCCGCATCGGCCGTCCTGATGTCAGGGTTTCGCGATCTCGTGATTGCCCGATAATTGAGCACGGGTGGGGTAGAGGGCGCTGAACTACCGGGCAATCGGGCGGGAATTGGCGACCCGCCGCGCTGCGGCATATTTTACCACTTGATAAAATTCAATCCTGTGCGAGCGTAGGGAACAAGAAAAACTGACAGGGAGCCCGCAAGTGTCCAATAGCCAGCTCACCGAAGGGATCGCGCCAGCACGGCTCGACCCGGAAAGCTACTGCACCAAGTTCGCCGATCACGCGCCGCCGCTGGGCACGCAAGAAGCCCGCATCGCGGCCGATCGCTGCTATTTCTGCTATGATGCGCCATGCATGGAGGCGTGTCCGACCGCGATCGACATTCCGCTGTTCATCCGGCAAATCTCGACGGGAACGCCGGAAGCCGCGGCGAAGACGATCTGCGATCAGAACATCATGGGCGGCATGTGCGCCCGTGTCTGTCCGACCGAGAATCTCTGCGAAGGCTCCTGTGTCCGCATGGATTCGGAAGGTGAGCCGGTCGAGATCGGCGCGCTGCAGCGTTTCGCGACCGATACGCTGATGGCCAAGCAAAGCCACCCCTACACCCGCGCCGAGCGTAGCGGGAAATCGGTGGCGGTCGTGGGGGCCGGGCCTGCGGGTCTCGCCTGTGCGCACCGTCTCGCGATGAAGGGCCACGAGGTCACCGTTTACGACGCGCGCTCGAAGCCGGGCGGGCTCAACGAATACGGTATCGCGAGCTACAAGACGCCGGGCGGATTCGCGCAGGCGGAAGTCGACTGGCTGATGCAGATCGGCGGCATCACCATCGTCGAGAACTGGCAGCTGGGCCGCGCCGGGGATGGCGATCTGGCCGAACTGCTGGGCGATTACGACGCGGTCTTCCTCGGGATGGGCCTGTCTGGCGTGAACGCGCTGCGCCTCGAGGGCGAGGACAAGGACGGAATCCGCCCCGCGACCGAGTTCATCGCGGAGCTGCGTCAGGCCTCCGATCTGGCCGAGCTGCCGATCGGGCGCGACGTGGTCGTGATCGGCGGCGGCATGACGGCGGTCGATGCCGCGGTGCAGTCGAAACTGCTGGGCGCGCTTAACGTGACGCTCGTTTATCGCCGCTCGCGCAGCGAGATGCCCGCCAGCACGGTCGAGCAGGAGCATGCGCTGACCCACGGTGTGAACATCATCGAGAACGCCGCCCCCATCGCCATTCATGGCAACGGCGCGGTGCGTCAGGTCGAATTCGCCTACACGAAGAAGGGCGAGGACGGTCTGGAGATGACCGACGCGACCTTCAAGCTGTCCGCCGATCAAGTCTTCAAGGCGATCGGTCAGACGCTGGGCGACATGCCTCCGAAGGTCGAAGTCGCGGGCGGCAAGATCAAGGTGGACGGCGCGGGCCGCACCTCGGTCGAGCGGGTCTGGGCGGGGGGCGATTGCACCCATGCCGGCGAAGACCTGACCGTGACGGCGGTCGCGCAGGGGCGCGATGCGGCTGAAGAAATCCACCAATTCCTGATGGAGGGCTAAGAGATGGCCGATCTGACTTCTGAATTCATCGGTATCAAATCCCCCAACCCGTTCTGGCTCGCCTCCGCGCCGCCGACGGACAAGGAATACAATGTCCGCCGCGCGTTTGAAGCCGGTTGGGGTGGGGTCGTGTGGAAGACGCTGGGCTCGGAAGGTCCGCCCGTCGTCAACGTCAACGGCCCGCGGTATGGCGCAATCTATGGCGCGGATCGCCGTCTGCTCGGTCTCAACAATATCGAGCTGATCACCGACCGCCCGCTGCAGACCAACCTGCGCGAGATCAAGGCGGTCAAGCAGGACTACCCGGACCGCGCGATCATCGTCTCGCTGATGGTGCCCTGTGACGAGGAGAGCTGGAAGGCGATCCTGCCGCTGGTCGAGGAAACCGGCGCCGACGGGATCGAGCTGAACTTCGGCTGCCCGCATGGCATGGCCGAGCGCGGCATGGGTTCTGCGGTGGGGCAGGTGCCCGAATATATCGAGATGGTCACCCGCTGGTGTAAGCAATATTGCAGCCTGCCGGTGATCGTGAAGCTCACGCCCAACATCACCGACATCCGCCGCCCGGCGGAGGCCGCCAAACGCGGCGGGGCGGATGCGGTCTCGCTGATCAACACGATCAACTCGATCACCTCGGTCGATCTGGACGATTTCGCGCCGGAGCCCACCATCGACGGGAAAGGCACCCATGGCGGCTATTGCGGTCCGGCGGTGAAGCCGATCGCGCTGAACATGGTGGCCGAGATCGCCCGCGATCCCGAAACGGCCGGTCTGCCGATCTCGGGCATCGGTGGCGTGACCACCTGGCGCGATGCGGCAGAGTTCATGGCGCTGGGTGCGGGCAATGTGCAGGTCTGCACGGCGGCGATGACCTACGGCTTCAAGGTCGTGCAGGAAATGATCTCGGGCCTCAGCGATTACATGGATCGCAAGGGCTTCACCTCGACCTCCGAACTGGTGGGGCGCGCGGTACAGAACGTGACCGATTGGCAGTATTTGAACCTCAACTACGTCACCAAGGCCGAGATCAATCAGGACGATTGCATCAAATGCGGTCGCTGCTACGCCGCCTGCGAGGACACCTCGCACCAGGCGATCGCCGTGACCGAAGACCGCGTCTACTCGGTCAAGGACGAGGAATGCGTGGCCTGTAATCTCTGCGTCGAAGTCTGCCCGGTCGAGTGCATCACGATGCGCAAGATGGACAAGGGCGAGGTGGATCCGCGTACCGGCGAGACGGTCGGCGACTACGCCAACTGGACGAGCCATCCCAACAACCCCTCGGCTGCGACGGCAGCCGAGTAAGGGCAGGGGCCTAGCGGGTCACGTCGAGGTTCGGCGCGACCTGCGGGGCAACCTGAGACCATCCCTCCGGCGACGCGCTGTTCCGAGTATCGGGCGGCGCGTCGTTTTTATCTTCCGCCTGCGGCGCAGGCTCGGCGCGGGCCTCCTTTGCGGTGTCGGGTGCTTTGACCTCCGCGCGCTCCTCCGTCGATGTGTCGGCGGTCTGGATCCTGTGGGCGGGCTGCACGGGCTCCGGGGCGGGGGCGTCCGAGCTCTCCACTAGGTCCGGCGCGGCCCAGAGCGCAGCGGCCTGAGCCTCGAGCGGCGTGACCTCGAATGTCGGGATCGGGCCGGTCAAGGCATCGGGATCGGGACGCGCGCCCCCATCGCGGCTGCCAAGTGAACGGGACGGTTGGCTTGCATCCTCCGTGCTCCGATCCTGCCCTTCCTCCTTCAGCGCGCTGGCACCGCGCGCCGCGCGCGCTTCCAAGGCGCGCACTTGCTGCGCGCGATCCTGCGACGTTTGGGTGTCTACATTCGCGCCGAGGCCGCCGTTGGTATTGGCCGCATTCGCCGCCGCCTCCACCGTGCTGGCAGGCGCTGTCTTCGGGGCCGCCACCGTCAACAGAGGCGACCACCCGACCTGAGGCATCAACCCCGAAATCCGGTCCATCCCGAGCTCCATATTCCTGCGCCCCCACGCATCCTCAGACTGCGCCGGGGGCGTTACCGGACCGTTAAGATGAGGCGGAAACTTCGGGGATGGTTACGGATGGCTTAACGGCTCACGGCGCGAGCAGCCGCGCGAAGAGCATATCGAGGAACGGCGCCGCCCCTTCGATCGGGTCCTTGCCCGGGCCGAGCACCGCACGCACCTGCGTGTCGAAATCGGCGTAATGCTGGGTGAGCGCCCAGATCGAGAAGATCAGGTGATGCGGATCGACAGGGGCAAGACGCCCCTCGGCGATCCAGCCCTCGATCACCTTGGCCTTCTCGTCCACCAAGGTCTTGAGATCGGTGGACAATCCCGCGCCCATCCGCGGCGCGCCCTGCAAGACTTCGTTGGCAAACAGGCGGCTCTCGCGCGGCATCTCGCGGCTCATCTCGAGCTTGCGGCGCATGTAGCGCATGATTTCCTCGCGCGGCTCGCCCGCAGGATCAATCGCGCGCAGCGGGGCAAGCCAGATATCGAGAAGCCCTTCCAGCAGCGCCTCGTGGATCGCCTCTTTCGAGGGAAAGTAATAGAGCACGTTCGGCTTGCTCAGCCCGGCTTCCGCAGCGATCTGGTCGAGCGTCGAGCCGCGGAACCCATGCGCGGAGAATACGTCCAGCGCCGCCTCGAGAATCTTGCCGCGATTGACCTTCTGTATCCGGGTCAGCGGGCGCTTGCCGTCGTCGTCGCTGGTGAAGTCGCGCGGGTCGAGGTCGTCTGCCAAATATTCGTCTCCCAGTTCGTGTTTTATGTTAGCCGAAGCGTTACTGCGGGATCAATCGCTACGGGGCGCCAGAATGCGCTTTTGGCGCGCATTGAAGGCCGCTTGACTGGTTCCTAAGCTGTGCTAGCGTGAGTCTGACCATTCGGTCAAACTAGACATCCCGGCCGCGTCTCGACCCGGCCTTCCGACCGGAGTTTTCCCCATGGCGCTCGACCGCAAATCCCCCAACGATCTCAACGCTTTCTGGATGCCCTTCACGGCAAACCGCCAGTTCAAGAAGAACCCGCGCATGTTCGTGGGCGCGAAAGATATGCATTACACCACTTCGGACGGACGTCAGGTTCTCGACGGCACGGCTGGCCTGTGGTGTTGCAACGCGGGCCATTGCCGCCCGAAGATCACCGAGGCGATCCAGAAACAGGCGGCCGAGCTTGATTACGCGCCCGCCTTCCAGATGGGCCACCCGATCGCGTTCGAGCTTGCGAACCGCATCCTCGACATCGCGCCCGACGAGATGGCGCATGTTTTCTACACCAATTCGGGCTCTGAATCGGTCGAGACCGCGCTGAAACTCGCCATCGGCTATCACCGTGCGCGCGGCGACGGGGCTCGCACTCGCCTGATCGGGCGCGAGCGCGGCTATCACGGCGTGAACTTCGGCGGCATCTCGGTCGGCGGCATCGTCACCAACCGCAAGGTCTTCGGTCCGCTCGTGCCGGGCGTCGATCACCTGCCGCACACCCATCTGCCCGAGGAAAACCGCTGGTCGAAGGGCTGCCCCGAGCATGGTGCACATCTGGCCGACGATCTCGAGCGCATCATCGCGCTGCATGGCGCCGAGACCATCGCCGCCGTCATCGTGGAGCCCGTCGCGGGGTCGACCGGCGTGCTGCTGCCGCCGAAAGGCTACCTGCAGAAGCTGCGCGACATCACCCGCAAGCATGGCATCCTGCTGATCTTCGACGAGGTGATCACCGGTTTCGGACGCACGGGCGCGGCCTTCGCCGCCGAGAAATACGGTGTCGTGCCGGATATGATGACGACCGCGAAGGGCCTCACCAACGGCGTGATCCCGATGGGTGCGGTGCTGGCGACGGCCGAGGTGCACGACGCCTTCATGAACGGCCCCGAGCATATGATCGAGCTGTTCCACGGCTACACCTATTCGGGCAACCCGATCGCGGCTGCCGCCGGGATCGCGACGATCGAGACCTATCGCGAAGAGGGTCTGTTCGAGCGGGCGGCCGAGCTTGCCCCCTATTGGGAAGAGGCGCTGCATTCGCTCAAGGGCGTGCGCAACGTGATCGACATCCGCAACGAGGGTCTGATCGGCGCAGTCGAGCTGGAGCCGATCGCGGGCGAACCCACGAAGCGCGCCTTCTCGGCCTTCCTGAAGGCCTATGACAAAGACATCCTGATCCGTACCACCGGCGACATTATCGCAATGAGCCCGCCGCTGATCATCTCGAAAGAGCAGATCGACGAGCTGGTCGGCACGCTCAAAGAGGTACTCGAAGAGGTCGAGTGATCGGGCTCAAGCCGTGATGACAAGACGGTCGCGCAGGGGTGCGCGGCCGTTTTTTGATACTTGGTGCTGAGGGTAGCGCCCGACCTCGGGTGGGCGCTTTGCGCGGATGGTGGCTTGGCGCTTTATCTTGCAAGCCCGCAAGTCGGGCGTACTCGAAGTGACGTCGCCAACGCGCCCTCCCGGGGGGAGGTCGGGCGCGGCCCGGGGCTGATCGCCCCGCGCTATCTGCGGCCCCTGCCGCTCCTCCTCAATACGGGTTCTTCGCCCCGCGATCCTTGGACAGCGATTGCTGCGAGCGCTCCACGATCATCTCGATCGCATCGGCCAGATGCTCCTCGCCGATCGCCTTGTCGCCGCGCGCGACCCGGATGCGATGCGCTTCGATCATCACCTCTGCATGGGACGATCCGCGCGGTGGTTCGAATTTGTAGGTGGCCAGTTCGATCAAGAACCCCAGCGGGTCCTTGAAATAGATCGAATCCATGAAACCGCGATCCTTCACGCCGGAATGCGCGATCCCGCGCGCATCGAGCCGCGCCACGACCTGCCGATGCGTCGCCATCGAGACATTGAAGGCGAGGTGATGCACGCAGCCCGGATCGGTGGGCGTGCGGTCATGGACGGGCTTGCGGCTCTCATTGGTGAAAACGGTGATCAGCCGCCCGTCGCCCGGGTCGAAATAGAGATGCCCCTCGTCGGCATTGTCCAGATTGGGTTGATCGAAGATGAACGGCATCCCGAGCAGCCCTTCCCAGAAATCGATCGAGCTCTGCCGGTCCGCTCCGGTCAGCGTGATGTGATGGACGCCCTGCACCTGCATCTTGCGCATGTCTTTCTCCCTATCTTTCTTGCAACCAAGTTAACCCATGCTGGGCGCAGGTCTAGAAACAGGATCTGTGCGGTGCCGCGCGAAACCCCGCCGAGCGCTGCCACGCCAAGCTGCCCGATCTTGTGGTTGCGGGGGCGGCGATTATGTTGCGCGGCAATGTCTGGAGACTCGCGATGCTGCGCCTAGCCTTTTTCCTCGCCCTGATCTGCCCGCTGCCTGCAATGGCAGAGCTGGTGCCCTGCGAGACCTCCATTCGCGGCAAGAGCTATTCCTACGTCTATGACGCGGAGAACGCGGCGCTGAAGGAAAGCCGGTCGCTGCGCGAGAAGCTGTTTGGCGAGAAAGGGGAGGTGACCTGCCCGGCGCTGGTCACCCTGCGCGCCCTGACGCCCGAGATGGACGACGAAAGCCGCGCCCCGTTCTGTCTGCAATGGGACAAGGAGGCCGAGACCTATCTGGGCTACGACCGAGGCGAGCGCGACGCCTACGGGCTTTGCCGCAAACCGTCGAAAAGCATCTGCGAACGTATCAAGGGCACCGCGAAGGCCGCAGGCGATCTGCGCGACGAGGCCGAAAGCGCCGTGGGCGATGCGGCGAGCAAGGTTCTGGGCAAGAAAATCGGCGGCATGATCGTCTCGGATCAGGCGGGCAACCTGCAAAAGAAGCTGCGCGATGCGGGGCTTGGCGTGCTGGCCGGGGCGTCGACGCCTGCGCTCGCAGCCACGGCGGTGGTCGTAGGGGGTGCGATTTACGTGTGTTCGGATACCGGCGCGGAGGCGGTGGGACTGGAGGCCGATCCGGTCGAGCCGACCTCGGACGGGGAGGAGCTTCTGGGCGCGAAACTGCCCGAGACGCATCTGCCCGCGGGTGTGGCCGGAGCACCTATGCGCCCGGTCGAGACCGAGACGCTGCCGGAAGAGACGGAGGCGTCAGACCAAACCTCGCAAGCCCCGGCGGCGGATGCAAAATCGGATGTCGCCCCCGTCGGCGCGCCGAATATCACCGCCGACCCGGCGGCGAATTGAGCAATCAGGTCACACCGATCCCGCGCAGGACGATGCTTTTCACGCAGGTCTTCGCCTCTTCCCACTGAGCGTCACTCAGCGGCGCCCCGCCGTTCAGCGTCTCGATCTGATGTGAGAAATCGGCGTAGTGCTGGGTGGTGGCCCAGAGCATGTAGAGCAGGTGATGCGGGTCGACCTCGGCCATTTTGCCTTCCGCGATCCAGCGCCGGATGATCACCGCGCGGCCCTCGGTCCAGTCGCGCAGCGTCGTCTCCAGGTAATCCTGAATCACCGGCGCGCCATGCATCACCTCTGACGCCCAGACCTTCGAGCCGTTCGGGTGATTGCGCGAAATCTCCATCTTGGCGTCGATATAGGCCCCGATCCCCTCGGCCGGTCCGCTGGCCTCATCGAACACATCCGCCGCTTCCAGCCAGATGTTGAAAATACGCTCCACGACCCGGCGATAGAGCGACTCTTTCGTCTCGAAATAGTAATGCAGATTGGCTTTCGGGAGCCCGGCCACATCCGCGATCAACTGCATCGTGGCGCCGCCGAATCCGGCTTCGGCGAAGACCGTCTCGGCGGCTTTCAGGATCGCCTCTTCGGTGGCGCGCCGGGCCTCGGCGCGGCTGCCGCGGCTGGCTTGCCCATTTTTTGTGCGCTTGCCGCTCTCATTATCTTTCATTCAAAATACGTCCTGATTTTTGTTGACCGAATGGTCAGGCCGTGGCCCACTCAACCTGACCATACGGTCAGAAAAAGATTCGTCGCAAGAGGGGATAACCCCCACGCAGCCGACAGGGAGTTATGAAATGTCAGCACCCGGAGAAAACCTCCGCATCAATCCCGATCGCCTTTGGGACAGTCTCATGGAGATGGCCAAGATCGGTCCCGGCGTCGCCGGGGGCAATAATCGCCAGACCCTCACCGATGCGGATGCCGAAGGCCGCGCGCTATTCCAGAAATGGTGCGAAGACGCCGGCATGACGATGGGCGTCGACACGATGGGCAACATGTTCGCGACCCGCGCGGGCGAAGACCCCGATGCGCTGCCGGTCTATATGGGCAGCCACCTCGACACGCAGCCCACGGGCGGCAAATACGACGGTGTCCTCGGTGTCCTCGGCGCGCTGGAGGCTGTGCGCTCGATGAACGATCTCGGCATCAAGACCAAGCACCCGATCGTCGTGACCAACTGGACCAACGAAGAGGGCACGCGCTTTGCGCCCGCCATGCTGGCCTCGGGTGTCTTCGCGGGCATCCATACGCAGGATTGGGCCTACGATCGCGAAGATGCGGAAGGCAAGAAATTCGGCGACGAGCTGAAGCGTGTCGGCTGGGTCGGCGACGAAGAGGTCGGTGCGCGCAAGATGCACGCGATGTTCGAACTGCATATCGAGCAGGGCCCGATCCTCGAAGCCGAAGGCAAGGATATCGGCGTCGTCACCCACGGGCAGGGCCTCAGCTGGACGCAAGTGACGATCACCGGCAAGGATGCGCATACCGGCTCCACCCCGATGCCGATGCGCAAGAATGCGGGTCTCGGCATGGCGCGCGTGCTGGAACTGGTCGACGAGATCGCCTGGTCGCATAAACCCCACGCGGTGGGCGCGGCTGGCCATATCGACATCTACCCGAATTCGCGTAACGTGATCCCCGGCAAAGCCGTGTTCACCGTCGATTTCCGCTCGCCCGATCTAAGCGTGATCGAGGATATGGAAAAACGACTGCGCGAGGGAGCGAAGAAGATCTGCGACGAGATGGGCCTTGAGGTGGAATTCGAGAAGACCGGCGGGTTCGACCCGGTCACCTTCGATCCGACCTGCGTGAGCGCCGTGCGCAGCGCCGCCGAGCGTCTGGGCTATTCGCATCGCGACATCATCTCGGGCGCGGGCCACGATGCCTGCTGGATCAACGCGGTCGCGCCGACGGCGATGGTGATGTGCCCCTGCGTCGACGGGCTGAGCCATAACGAGGCCGAGGATATTTCCAAGGACTGGGCAGGCGCGGGCGCCGATGTGCTGTTCCACGCCGTGCTGGAAACCGCGGAAATCGTAAGCTGAGACGGGCGGAAGAGGGGGCGCTGCCCCCTCGGCGCTAAGCGCCTCACCCCCGGGATATTTGAACCAAATCGAAGGCGGAAGACCTTCGTGGGAGGTAAACAATGACCAAAGTCATCAAGAACGGAACCATCGTCACCGCCGATCTGACCTACAAGGCGGATGTGCTGATCGACAGCGGCAAGATCATCGAGATCGGTCCGAACCTGAAAGGCGACGAAGAGATCGACGCGACCGGCTGCTACGTGATGCCGGGCGGGATCGATCCGCATACCCATCTCGAGATGCCCTTCATGGGCACCTATTCCAGCGACGATTTCGAGTCCGGCACCCGTGCCGCGCTGGCCGGCGGCACCACGATGGTCGTCGACTTCGCGCTGCCCAGCCCCGGCGAGGGCCTGCTGGAAGCGCTCAAGCGCTGGGACAACAAGTCGACCCGCGCGCATTGCGACTACTCTTTCCACATGGCGATCACCTGGTGGAGCGAGCAGGTCTTCAACGAGATGAAGCAGGTCACTGAGCGCGGCATCAACACCTTCAAGCACTTCATGGCCTATAAGGGCGCGCTGATGGTGAACGACGACGAGCTCTATTCGAGCTTCAAGCGCTGCGCCGAGCTGGGCGCGATCCCGCTGGTCCATGCCGAGAATGGCGATGTCGTGGCGGAGCTGTCGGCGAAGCTGCTGGCCGATGGCAATAACGGGCCCGAAGGTCACGCCTATTCGCGCCCGCCGCAGGTCGAAGGCGAGGCCACTAACCGCGCGATCATGGTCGCCGATATGGCGGGCGTGCCGCTCTATGTCGTGCACACCTCCTGCGAAGAGAGCCACGAAGCGATCCGCCGCGCCAAGATGCAGGGCAAGCGGGTCTGGGGCGAGCCGCTGATCCAGCACCTGACGCTCGACGAGAGCGAGTATTTCGACAAGGATTGGGACCACGCCGCACGCCGCGTGATGTCGCCGCCCTTCCGCAACAAGCAGCATCAGGACAGCCTCTGGGCGGGTCTGGCGTCGGGCTCGCTCTCGGTGGTCGCGACCGATCACTGCGCTTTCTCGACCGAGCAGAAGCGCTATGGCGTGGGCGATTTCACCAAGATCCCGAACGGCACCGGCGGTCTTGAGGACCGGATGCCGATGCTCTGGACTTATGGGGTCGAGACGGGCCGGATCACGATGAACGAATTCGTGGCGGTGACCTCGACCAATATCGCGAAGATCCTCAACGTCTATCCGAAGAAGGGCGCGGTTCTGGTCGGCGCGGATGCCGATCTCGTGGTCTGGGATCCGGAAGCGACCAAGACGATCTCGGCCAAAACCCAGCAATCTGCCATCGATTACAACGTCTTCGAGGGCAAAGAGGTCAAGGGTTTGCCGCGCTATACGCTCAGCCGCGGTGTCGTCGCCTGGGCCGATGGCAAGATCCACACGCCCGAGGGCCACGGCGAATTCGTCGCCCGCGATCCGGGCATGCCGGTGACCAAGGCTCTGTCCACCTGGAAAGAGCTCACCGCGCCGCGTCCGGTCGAACGCAGCGGTATCCCGGCGACCGGGGTATAAGGCGCAATGGCGGCCCCGGTCAGTTCCGGCGTTTTGGAGGCTGCGGTCTATGTCGAGGATCTCGACGCGACCGAAGCCTTCTACGGCGGGCTGCTGGGGCTCGAGCGGCTAACCCGTCGCGACGGGCGGCATGTCTTTTTCCGCTGTGGCGATAGCGTGATCCTGACCTTCATCGCTCAGGCCACGCGGGAGCCACCCGACCCGGAGGCGGCGCTGCCCGTTCCACCGCATGGCGCGGTCGGACCGGGGCATGTCTGCCTCGCGGCGGAGGCGGAACAACTGAACGAATGGGAACGACATTTGAGGGACAATAACGTGGAGATTGAGGCCGACTTCTATTGGCCGAACGGGGCGCGGTCGATCTACCTGCGCGACCCGGCGGGCAACAGCGTCGAGATTGCGGATAAAACCCTGTGGAGGCGCGGATGACGGCAGCACCGGTAATTCAGGCCCGCGGGCTCAATCTGACTTTCCAGACGGGGGACGGTTCGGTTCAGGCGCTGAAAGATATCGATCTCGATATCGAGAAGGGCGAATTCGTGAGCTTCATCGGCCCTTCGGGCTGCGGCAAGACGACCTTCCTGCGCTGCATCGCGGCATTGGAGACGCCCACGGGCGGCTCGCTGACCGTGAACGGCATCTCGCCGGAAGAAGCCCGCAAGGCGCGCAGCTACGGCTACGTGTTCCAGGCGGCGGGTCTTTACCCTTGGCGCACGATTGCGGGGAATGTGAAACTCCCGCTGGAAATCATGGGCTATTCCAAGGCGCAGCAGGAAGAGCGTGTTGAAAAAGTGCTCTCGCTGGTCGACCTCGAAGGCTTCGGCAAGAAGTTTCCCTGGCAGCTTTCGGGTGGCATGCAGCAGCGCGCCTCGATCGCGCGGGCGCTGGCTTTCGACGCCGAGATCCTGCTGATGGACGAACCCTTCGGCGCGCTCGACGAGATCGTGCGCGACAAGCTCAACGAAGAGCTTCTCAAGCTCTGGTCGGCCACCAACAAGACGATCGGCTTCGTGACCCACTCGATCCCGGAAGCGGTCTATCTGTCGACCAAGATCGTGGTGATGTCGCCCCGTCCGGGCCGCATCCACGAGGTGATCGAGAGCACGCTGCCGAAAGGGCCGCGCCCGCTCGACATCCGCGACAGCGAGGAATTCCTGCAGATCGCGCACCGGGTGCGCGAGGGGCTGCGGGCGGGGCATGCCTATGATGAATGACGCGATGACCTCTACCGCGAGCGGGGGGCTGTCCGCCCCCCTCTGGCTGCGCCATTCACCCCCCGAGGATATTTCGGCCAAGCCGAAAGGGAGGGCGGTCTCATGAAGATGATCGCACCCGTTCTGACGGTTCTGGCCGCGATCTTGCTACTTTGGTACGCAGCGACCGTCTGGATGAATTCGCAATGGACCTACGATCAGGCCGCACGCGCCGGTGAAGAGGTCACGTTCTCCGAGCTTGTCACCGATACGCTGACCCAGAAACGTCCCGTCCTGCCCGCGCCGCATCAGGTGGCCGTCGGGCTTTGGGAAGGCGTGGCCGGGCAGAAGATCACCTCCAAGCGCAGTCTCGTCTTCCACGGCTGGATCACGCTCTCGGCGACGCTTGCGGGCTTCGCGCTGGGCACCGGTCTGGGCATTCTGCTGGCGGTGGGGATCACCCATAGTCGGGCGATGGATCTGAGCGTCATGCCCTGGGCGATCGCGAGCCAGACGATCCCGATCCTCGCCATCGCGCCGATGGTGATCGTGGTTCTCGCGAGCCTCGGGATCACCGGGCTGCTGCCCAAGGCGATCATCGCGGCTTACCTGAGCTTCTTCCCCGTGCTCGTCGGCATGGTGAAGGGGCTGCGCGCGCCCGATCACATGCAGCTCGATCTGCTGAAGACCTATAATGCGAGCCAGGGCGCGACCTTCTGGAAGCTGCGGCTGCCGTCCTCGATGCCGTACCTCTTCGCCTCGCTGAAAGTGGGCGTGGCGGCGAGCCTCGTCGGCACCATCGTGGCCGAACTGCCGGCGGGCGCGACCCGCGGGCTGGGCGCGCGGCTTCTGTCGGGCAGCTATTACGGGCAGACGGTGCAGATCTGGTCCGCTCTGTTCGCAGCGGCGGCGCTCGCGGCGATCCTCGTGGTGGTGGTCGGCATCATCGAACAAATCACGCTCAAGCGGATGGGGATGGTGCAATGAGCTGGCTTATTTTCGCAATCGTCTTCTGGCTGGCGGCCTGGGCCCTCAATACCTGGCTGGCGCGCCATCACGGCTCGGAGCGTTGGGCGCGTTTCCTGATCCCGGCCTTGTTCGGCATCACCCTCCTGCTTCTCTGGGAAGGGCTGGTGCGCGGGCTGAATATCAGCCCGGTGATCCTGCCCGCGCCGAGCCAGATCGCGGCGAGCCTGGTGGCCTCGACCGATGTGCTCCGCGAGGATTTCGTGCAGACGATCCTGAAAGGCGCGCTGTCGGGCTATATCATCGGCTGTGGTGCCGCCGTGGTTGTGGCGATCCTGATCGACCGCTCGCCCTTCCTGCAACGCGGGCTGCTGCCGATCGGGAATTTCGTCGCGGCCCTGCCGATCGTCGGGATCGCGCCGATCCTCGTGATGTGGTTCGGCTTCGACTGGCAGTCGAAAGCGGCGGTCGTCGTGGTCATGGTCTTCTTCCCCGTTCTCGTGAACATGGTGGCGGGGCTGGCGGCCACGAATGCGCTTCAGCGCGACCTGATGGCGACCTATTCCGCAAGCTATTGGCAGGGGCTTTTCAAGATGCGCCTGCCTGCGGCGATGCCGTTTCTCTTCAACGGGTTGAAGATCGCGACGACACTGGCTTTGATCGGTGCGATCGTTGCCGAATTTTTCGGCAGCCCGACGAAAGGAATGGGCTTTCGCATCTCGACCGCGGTGGGGCAGCTTGATCTGCCGCTCGTGTGGTCGGAAATTACCGTTGCGGCCCTCGCGGGCTCGGGCTTCTATGGGCTTGTCGCCCTGATCGAGAAGCTGGTGACTTTCTGGCACCCGTCGCAACGGGCCCGGACGTAAGGGCAAGGAAGAGCCTGAGAACAACTCAAAATCCCGGGCGTAAAGATCCGGGGCCAACAGTGGAGTGAAAGATGAAGAAACTGATCGCAGGGGTGGCCGCAAGCCTCACCATGGCGGGGGCCGCTTGGGCCAACGAAGACGTGACGCTGCAGCTTAAATGGGTCACGCAGGCCCAGTTCGCGGGCTACTATGTCGCGCTCGACAAGGGCTTCTACGAGGATGCGGGCCTCGACGTGACCATCAAGCCGGGCGGCCCCGATATCGGGCCCGAGCAAGTGATCGCAGGCGGTGGCGCCGACGTCATCGTCGACTGGATGCCGGCGGCGCTGGCAGCCCGCGAGAAGGGGCTTCCGCTCGTGAACATCGCCCAGCCCTTCAAGAAGTCGGGCATGATGCTGACCTGCCTCAAGGAAAGCGGCATCAAGACCCCCGAGGATTTCCCCGGCCATACGCTGGGGGTGTGGTTCTTCGGCAATGAATACCCGTTCCTGAGCTGGATGAACCATCTCGGCATCTCGACCGAGGGTGGCGACGATGGCGTGACCGTGCTCAAGCAGGGCTTCAACGTCGATCCGCTGCTGCAAAAGCAGGCGGCCTGTATCTCGACCATGACCTATAACGAGTATCTGCAGGTGCTCGAAGCGGGCATTCAGCCCGACCAGCTGGTGACCTTCAAGTATGAAGACGAAGGCGTCGCGACGCTCGAAGACGGTCTTTACGTGCTCGAAGAGAACCTCAAGGACCCGGCTTTCGTCGACAAGATGGCGAAATTCGTGAAGGCTTCGATGGAAGGCTGGAAATACGCCGAGGAGCATCCCAAGGAAGCTGCGCAGATCATTCTCGACAATGACGAGACCGGTGCGCAGACCATGGAGCACCAAGAGGGCATGATGGAAGAGGTCGCCAAGCTGACCGCTGGCTCGAATGGTACGCTCGACCCCGCCGATTACGAGCGCACGGTCGACGTTCTGATGTCGGGCGGTTCGGACCCGGTCATCACCAAGAAGCCGGAAGGCGCTTGGACCCATGAGGTGACCGACAAGGCCGGCCTCGAATAAGAGAGACGCTCTCGCGAGACAGAAAGCCCTCCGGTGCGCCGGGGGGCTTTTTCATATTCGGGGTTTCTTAAGGGGAATCGGCTTTGTTGAGCGGCAGGAGGCATTCGCATGGCCGATCGATCAATGACCGCGCAACGTGCGCGGGCTCGCGCACGGGCCCGCAGGCGTCAGCAGCGCACGCACCCGGCCCTGACCGCGTTCTACGCGCTCGTCGCGATCGGGGTCGCGGGCGGGTTGTTCTTCCTCGCCTGGAAAAGCCAGTTCGCGGCCCCGCCTAGCTATCTGTTCGACACGCCGACCCAGCCGATCGAGGCGGCCTATTGCTTGGCCGTGGTGCGGGGGCTCTCGGGCGGCGGAAGCGGGGGATATATCGCGCAGGCACAGGATTTCTGGCTGCAGCGCCTGCTGACATTCAGCGGCGATGTCGCGGGCAATATCGCGAAGGGCGAAGACGCGCTCGGGCACCATCTGATCGGCAGGCCCGTGCCAGATCGCCAATGGCTCGTGGATGCGATGGCTGCCTGCTCCAACCGGGCCGTGAATTACGGGGCGCATTTCGGGGCCTTCGACTAGCGCCGGGATGCCGGGGCTTCACGCAAGACGGATGGGGCAAGCGCTTATGTGGACGGCATCTCGCCGGATCGTGCCTCGGAAGGTGCGGCTTCGCCGGAGGACGCGCCAAGGAAGGCAGCCTCCGCTGGCGACAGATCGGCCCGGGTGCGGGGCAGGGCGTGGGGCATCTCGGCCTGAATCCACGCCACCAGCTCCTCGCGGATATGGCAGCGCAGATCGAAGGTGCGCGGCCCGTTGCGCGCGGAGGCGAGGATACGCACCTCCATCACCCGCTCGCGGAAATCGGTCACCTGCAGGGCAAAGACCTTCCCATCCCAGAGCGGATCGGCACGGGTGATCTCTTCGGCCTTCGCGCGGATCGCGGCGACGTCGGCCGTGTGGTCGAGATAGATCATGACGGTGCCGATCAGATCGGCGCTTTCGCGGGTCCAGTTCTGGAAAGGCTGCTCGATGAAATAGCTCAAGGGCACTACGAGCCGCCGCCAATCCCAGATGCGGATGACAACGTAAGTGGAGGTAATCTCTTCGACATTGCCCCATTCGCCCTCGACGATCAGCGCGTCGTCGATGCGGATCGGCTGGGTCAGGGCAAGCTGGATGCCCGCGAAGAGGTTCTTGAGAACCGGCTGCAGCGCGAGGCCCACGACGATACCCGCGGCCCCGCCTGCGGCCAGAAGCGACACGCCATATTGGCGCACGGCGGGGAAGGTCATCAGAGCGGCTGCGACCGCAAGGATCACGATCATCACCTTGGCCACGCGCATCAGGATGCGGGTCTGGGTGACGTGCTTGCGCGCCAACAGGTTGTCTTCCGCGTCGAGCTTGAAGCGCCGCAGGTGGATCGTCGTCCAGATGTAGAGCGCGGTATAGGCGATCCAGGCGAGGCACAGGATCAGCGCGACCAACAGAATATGCGTGATTGCACCGGTGACTGCGGCGCTCGCTGGCGCGAGCCCGTTTGCAAAGCCAAGTGCGGCGATCAGCAGGATCAACCGCATCGGCTGCGCCCCGCGCGCGACCAGAGAGCGCCAGAACAGATCGCGATCGGCCACCGCGCGGTTGAGCGCCGTGAACAATACTCTAAACAGCAGCAGTGCGATCAGCGCCGCCGTCACATAGGCGATCAGCGCCACCGCCCAGTCCGGCAAGAATTTCTGCGCCGTATCGATGGCGCTGGCCAGTTCGGTCTCGATCGTCTCGGGCTCCATCCGGGTCTCCGCGAATTGCCGCGCCGTTATGCTGCGCTGCCGCATTGATGATGGCGCATCGGGCGGAGCTGTCAAATCCGGCCAGGAATTGACGTCGATCATAGAGCGCACAGGCCGCGAATGTAGAATGACATATGGGAAAGTTTTCCCATTTCGAGAACTGGAGGGAGCCAAGAGAAACCGCTTTTTCGTAATCGCCGCACAGCTTGGAGCCATTGTTGCTCTGGTCGCGTTTGCAGGCTGTACGCAACTTGAACGCGATATCGGGGAATGCGAGCCGGGTGTCGGGGGCATATCGGGCATGGCCACGGTCACGCCCTCTGGAACGGGACCCTGTTGAGGCCCTGTAAATCGCTGTAAAACTATTTTCTTCTTCTGCACTTGTTTGTAAAAACAGCTGCAGGAGGAGTTTGCATGGCCCGTTCCCCGCTGACCGGCACCCGCATTCGCGAGCGGCGCAATGCGCTTGGCTTGAAACAGGCCGAACTGGCGCGGGCCTCCGGGATTTCGGCGGCCTATCTCAACCTGATCGAACACAACCGCCGCCGTGTCAGTGATGCCCTGATCGAGCGGATCGCGGGTGCGATGGGTGTCGACCCGGTCACGCTGGGCGAGGGGGCGGAAGGGGCGCTTTTCGCCGGTCTGCGCGAAGCGGTCGCGTCGCTGGAACTCGCCGAGGCTGGCGGCGGCAATGGCGCGGGCAGTGCCAGCCAGGCCGCGCCCGATCTCGAAAGGATCGAGGAATTCGTCGGTCGCTTTCCCGCATGGGCCGCGCTTCTGGTGAACCGTCAGGCGCGGCTGGCCGAGTTGGAGCGCGTGGTCGAGACCTATGCCGAGCGGATGGCGCAAGACCCGTTCCTGCTGACCTCGCTGCACGAGGTGCTTTCGGCGGTGACCTCGCTGCGTTCGACCGCCGCGATCCTTGTCGAGACCGAGGATATCGAGCCGGAATGGCGCGCGCGGTTTCTCAACACGATTCAGGAGGAAAGCCTGCGCCTGTCGGGAACGGCGGAGGCGCTGGTCGGCTATCTCGACGAGATGGAAACCGCCGAGACGGGTCTGTCCTCGCCGCAAGAGCAGCTCGAGGCGTGGCTCGAAGCGCGCGGCTGGCATTTCCCGGAACTGGAGGAAGCGGGCAGCGATCCGGAAGCACTGATCGCAGGCGCGCCGGAATTGGCGTCCTCGGCGGCCCGGGAACTGGCGCGCGGCCATCTTCAGAGGCAGGCGGAGGATGCGCGCGCCTTGCCGCTGGACCCGGTGCTGGCGGCGCTGACCGAGCTCGGCCCCGACCCAGGCGCGCTGGCGGCGCGCTTCGCCGTGCCGCTCGCACAGGTGTTGCGGCGGCTCGCGGCGTTGCCAGAGGGCGCGCCGGGTCTGGGGCAACCGGGGCTGGTGATCTGCGACGGCTCGGGGACGCTGACCTTCCGCCGCGCAGCCCCCGGGTTTCTGCTGCCGCGCTTCGCCGCCGCCTGTCCGCTCTGGCCGCTCTATGAGGCGCTTGCACGGCCGATGCAGCCGATCCGGGCGCTGGTCGATATGGCGGGGCGCTTGCCGCAACGCTTCCTGACCTATGCCGTCTCCGAGCCACGCCCGACGGGGTTCGACGGTCCGGTGCTGATGCGCGCGACGATGCTGATCCTGCCCGCCCCCGCGCAGAACTCCGATGCGCCGGCGCGCCCGATCGGCGCGTCGTGCCGGATCTGTCCGCGTGGCGAGTGCCCGGGGCGGCGCGAGCCTTCGATCGTCGCGGATGCGTCGGCAGGGAGGGCGTGAGGGTTTGACAGGGCGCGACACGGTGGCGATAGTCGGGTGAGGGGGATGGCTATGGCGCAAAGACAGGTGCTGTTGATCGAGGACGAGCCGCATATCGCGGAAGCGATCCGGTTCATCCTGACGCGTGCGGGCTGGACGGTGTCGGTGCTCGAAGATGGCGCGCGGGCAATGGCGCGTATCACTGGCGATCCGCCTGACGCAATCATCCTTGACCTGATGCTGCCGGGGCGCTCCGGTCTCGAAATCCTTGCCGATATGCGCGCGGATGCCGCGCTGCGCGATTTGCCCGTTCTGATGCTCAGCGCGCGCGGGCAGGGGCGCGACCGCGATGCCGCGACCCGCGCCGGTGCGACGGCCTTCCTCGCCAAGCCGTTTGCCAATGGCGATGTGCTCGATCAGCTCGAAGCGATCACCGGCGGGGGCGCTGCGCGCCGGGAGCCCGCCTGATGCCGCAGACGGGCCAGCCGCTCTTTCTTGCCCGCCGTTCCTATCGCCGCCGCCGCCTGATGGATGCGGCGCGGCTTTTGCCGATTGTCGGGCTGGTGCTGATCATGATGCCGGGGCTGTGGCATCCGGCGCAGACCCCGGTGCCTGATACCGGGCGCGGCGGGCTCTACCTTTTCGCGGTCTGGATCGTGCTGATCCTCGCGGCTTTCGCCATTTCCCGCGGGCTTGGCCCGGTGCTCAACGCTGAGGACGTGCCCGAAGGTAATGGCGAGGCCGAGGGCCCAACCGACGCCGCAACCGCCAGCCGCGCGTCGGACGCGCCGCCGCCGGAGGGCTGAGATGCCCTTCAATAATCTCGTCGCGGTCTGCCTGACCTATGTGATCGTGCTCTTCTCGGTGGCGTTCGTGGCCGAACGCCGGGCCGAGCGCCGCCGCCTGCGCTTCCTGCGCTCGCCGGTGATCTACACGCTTTCGCTGTCGATCTACTGCACCGCTTGGACCTTCTATGGTGCGGTCGGCTACGCGGCGCGCTCGGGGCTGGAATTCCTGACGATCTATCTTGGCCCGACGCTGGTCTTCGTCGGCTGGTGGTGGGTGTTGCGCAAGCTGGTGCGGATCGGGCGCACCCATCGCGTGACCTCGATCGCGGACCTGATTTCGAGCCGCTACGGCAAATCGAATACGCTGGGCGTCATCGTCACGCTGATGTCGGTCGCCGCCGCCACGCCCTATATCGCGCTGCAGCTGCAATCGGTGACGCTGAGCTTCGGCGTCTTCGCCGCGGGCACGCCCGAGGGCTGGGCGCTGCCCGACCAAGGGGCGACGGCGCTGTGGATCGCGGGCGGGCTCGCGATCTTCACCATCCTCTTCGGCACCCGAAACCTCGACGCGAACGAGCGGCACCACGGCGTCGTCACCGCGATTGCGTTGGAGGCGGTGGTGAAACTCGTCGCGCTGGTCGCGGTGGGCGTGTTCGTCGTCTGGGGCCTCGGCGGAGGGCCGATCGACATGCTCTCGCGGATCGACGCCTCGAAGATCGCGGAATGGAATCTCAATCCGGGACGCTTCGCGGGGCTGACCTTCGTCTCCGCGGCCGCGATCCTGACCTTGCCGCGCATGTTTCAGGTGCTGGTCGTGGAGAATGTCGACGAGCGGCACCTCGCGACCGCAAGTTGGGCGTTTCCGGCCTACCTGATGCTGATGAGCCTCTTCGTCGTGCCGATCGCGGTGATGGGGCTGGAGCGGATGCCCGAGGGCGCGAACCCCGATCTGTTCGTGCTGACGCTGCCGCTGTCGGAGGGGCAGGGGAAGCTCGCGCTGCTGGCCTTCTTGGGCGGGTTTTCCTCTGCCACCTCGATGGTGATCGTCGCCGCGATTGCGCTCGCGACGATGGTCTCGAACCATATCGTGACGCCGCTGTGGCTGGCGCTGCGCCGGGAGGGGCCGCGCGCCCAGGGCGATGTGCGCGGGCTGGTTCTGATGTCTCGCCGGGTCTCGATCATCGCGGTGCTGGCGATGGGCTATGCCTATTATCGGATGTCGGGCGGCTCCGAGGCGCTGGCGGCGATCGGCCTGATCGCCTTCGTGGGCGCGGCGCAGGTTCTGCCCGCGCTGATTGGCGGCATTTTCTGGCGCGGCGCGACCCATGTGGGGGCGGCGGCGGGGCTGGTGATCGGCTTCGCGCTCTGGGCCTATACGCTCTTTCTGCCCTCGGTGGGCGATGCCGGGCTGATACCGCAGATCGTTCTCGATCACGGGCTGTTCGGGTTCGAATGGCTGCGCCCGCACGCGCTGTTCGGGATCGCGGGGCTCGACCCGCTGCTGCACGCGCTGTTCTGGTCGCTGCTGTTCAACACGCTGGCCTTTCTGGTCTTCTCGATGCTGTCCTTCCCCGGCCCGATGGAGCGGCTGCAGGGCGTGGCCTTCGTCAATATCTACGATCAAAGCCCCGCCGCGCGCTCTTGGGTGCAAGGCGGCGCCGAGGCCGAGGACCTGCTGTCGATGTCGCAGCGGATTTTGGGCGCCGAGCCTGCGCAGCATTTCTTTCAGGCGCAGGCGGCGGGGCAGGGCAAGGCCGGGTTTCTGCCCGACACCACGCCCGATTTCCTCGCCCGGCTGGAGCGGAAACTGGCGGGTTCGGTCGGGGCCTCGACGGCGCATGCGATGATCGCACAGCTCACCGGGGGTACCTCCGTGTCGATGCAGGACCTGATCGCCGTGGCGGGCGAGACGGCGGAGGCCAAGGAATACACCGCCCGGCTCGAGGCGAAATCCGAGGAGCTCGCGCGGGTGGCGCGGGCGCTGCGCGAGGCCAATGACAAGCTGCAGGATCTGTCGGTGCAGAAGGACAGCTTCCTAAGCCAGATCAGCCACGAGCTGCGCACGCCGATGACCTCGATCCGCGCCTTTTCGGAGATCCTGATGGAGCCGGAGCTGCCGGATTCGATGCGTGCGCAATATGCCGAGATCATCCACGAGGAAGCGCGCCGCCTGACGCGTCTGCTCGACGATCTGCTCGACCTCTCCGTGCTGGAGAACCGCCGCGCACAGCTCAACGTCTCGGTCGCCAATCTGCACGACCTGATCAACCGCGCGGTGCAATCGGCCTCCTCGACTCGGCCCGACCGCGCCTTCCGGGTCGAGCGCGATTTCCCGACCGAACATATGCCGATCTTCACCGATGCCGACCGGCTGGTGCAGGTCATGATCAACCTCATTTCGAACGCGCGAAAATATTGCGATGCCGATCGCGCGGTGCTGCGGATCGAAGTGAAGCGCCGGGGCAAGCGGGTGCAGATCGACTTTATCGACAACGGCGCGGGCATTCCGAAGAAGAGCCAGAAGCTGATCTTCGAGAAATTCGCCCGTCTGACCGATCAAAGCCGTGCGGGCAGTGCGGGCCTCGGCCTCGCGATCTGCCGCGAGATCATGACCAATCTCGGCGGTACGATCGACTACGTACCGGGGCAGGGCGGGGCCGCGTTCCGCATCACCCTGCCGCTGAGACGCAGCGATCAGCGCGCGCCCTCCGATCAGCCCTCCGAGAGCGCATCCCTTTCGCGCTAAGCCGCGAAACGCGAGGCATTTTCAACGTTTTGTAAACCTCGATCTGCCAAAGCTGGGCGATGAGACCCCGAAGGCGGGTGGATGGAGGCCATGGTTCACGAGCGCGAGACATCGGTGCTGCGGCGCAAGACCGAGGCGGCGAAGGCGGGTGCGGGCGCGGCCCCGATCACGCCTGCACGCGCGATTACGCTCGCGCTGTCGAAGGTCGCGCAGGATATGCTCGAATTGCCGCTGCAGGTCGCCTCGATCGAGGAGGCGCCGCGGTCTCTCGCCGATCTGCCCGAAATGCTCGAAGATCTGTCGCTGCTTGCGGTGATCGAAGGACCGGGGGAGGCGCTTGGCGTCCTCGCATTGCCGCCTGCTACCCTGGCCACGCTGATCGAGATGCAGACGATGGGGCGGTTCGGCAAGACCATGCCCGCCCCGCGCAAACCCACCCGGATCGATGCCGCCATCGCCGCCGATTTCGTCGATGCGGTGCTGGCCGAGATCGAGGAGGGTTTGATCAGCGACCCGGCGATTTCCTGGGCCGGGGGCTTCCGCTTCGCCTCGCATCTCGACGATCCCCGGCCGCTTGGTCTGCTGCTGGAAGATGTCAGCTACCGCGTCTGGACGGCGCAGCTTGCCTTCGGCACCGGGGGCGAACGCAGCGGTGGCTTCCTCTGGGCGGTTCCGCGCGAAGGGCGGGGCGGAGCGATGCGCCGCGCGGCCCCGGCGGCGGACGCAAATGTGGCAGGTGGCGCGGGGCCGAAGACGGCAAACTTCACGCCCGAAGATCCCGCACGCGACTGGTCCGACATGTTCGAACGCTCCATTCTGGTGGCCTCCGCGCAGCTCGAAGCGGTCCTGCACCGCGTCACGCTGCCGCTGTCTGCGGTGCTGACACTGCGCCCCGGCACAGAGATCCCGATCCCGGAGGACGCGTTGGAGAAGATCACGCTCGAGGCGCAGGGACGCCGCAAACTCACGCTCGCCCGACTGGGGCAAAGCCACGGGCTACGTGCCCTGCGCCTGCGCGAGGAAGACGAGGCGGCGAATGGCGTTTGCCGGGGGACGGACAGTTTTGATGCCGGGGCGTCGCCCTATGCGCAGGCTCCGACACTCGACGAGGTGCCGGGCCTGTCCGGCCTCGGCGACCCGCTCGATCCGGCCTATGACCCGCAGGAGGGCGTCGATGCCGCCCACGCGCCCGAGCCGCGCGGGTTGGACGCGCTCGAACCCGACATGGACTTCGGCGAGCCGCTCGATCTTGATGCGCTCTCTTCGACGGAAGACGACGACGCGCTGCCGCCGCTCAAGATCCAGTCGGGCATGTGATCGCACCCCAGCCCAAGGGGGCGCGAATGCAGGCCGCGACGGCGGTTTACGCGCCGCGCGTCGCCGGTCGTGCCGGTGTCTCTTGCGTGCCGTTCTCGCAGGGCGGGACTTCCAGCGTGCTGCGATCGAGAACGCTCAGCCAATTCTTGACCCGCGGTGCGAGCGCCATCCCGACCCCCATCGCGATCAGGAACAGCCAGCCTTCCCAGCCATTGAAGGACAGCGAACCCATCGCGGGGCCGGGGCACAGCCCCGCAAGCCCCCAACCTGCGCCGAACAGGAGCGAGCCGAGCACGAGATTGCGGTCCACGAGCCGCGGAAACGGCCCCGGCATCGGCGAGCCCAGCATCGAGGTTTCGCGGCGCTTCGCGAAGATCCAGACGAAGAACATCACGCTCACCGCGCCGCCCATCACGAAGGCCAGCGTCGGATCCCAATCGCCGAACACGTCGAGCCAGCCCTGCACCTTTTTCGTGTCGACCATGCCCGCCACGAGAAGCCCCGCGCCGAACAGCCCGCCTGACAGGAATGCGAAGAAATTGCGCATCAGATCACTCCCAGAAAATGCCGGAAGATCACGAGGACCAGCGCACCGCCGAGCAGGTAGAAGGCGGTGGCGACGATCCCGCGCAGCGAAAATCGCGAGATGCCGCAGACGCCGTGGCCCGAGGTGCAGCCATTCGCGATCCGCGTGCCCAGGCCCACCATCAGGCCTGCGGCTACGATCACCCAGACGGAACTGGTCATATGGGTGTCGACTGTTGTGTAAAGCGGCACGAGAAGCGGTGGCACCGCGATCAGCCCGCCGAGGAAGGCCACGCGCTCGGACACTGTCTCGCGGCCCGAGCCGTCGACCAGCCCGCCGATAATGCCGCTGGCGCCCATGATCCGGCCATTGACCAGCAAAAACAGGCCCGCGCCCGCGCCAATCATCAGGCCTCCGACGAGGCCCCAAATCCAATCTTGATGCATGAGCTCTCCCTGTGCTCAATTGCGTGTCGAACGGGCTCTCCCGGACCCGTCAGAGTTGTAATGCTAGACCTCACGCCCGTGAGGGTGCAAGCAATTTGATATCTGCATATGTGCGTGAGTGCGACCGGTTGATTTGCGTCAAAGCGGAGAAATGCTTGCCTGTTTAGGTGGTTGTATCGATCAAGGAGGACAGGATGAAGTCGATTGAAACGCGCAAGAGCGAACTCGAAACCCGCCGGGCGCAACTCTCGGAACGGATGGCGCAGGTCGAATCCGAGCTTGAGAGCCACGAAGAAAAAGATTGGGACGACGCCGCGATCGAGCATGAGAGCGACGAGGTTCTCGAAGACCTCGGCCAGTCGGCGCAATCCGAGATCCGCGCGATCGACGCCGCCCTGGCCCGGATCGATGCGGGCGAATACGGCTATTGCGTCACCTGCGGCGAGCGCATCGACGAGGCGCGGCTCGATCTGCTGCCGGCAACGCCGTTTTGCCGGGCGCATGCACCGGGCGCGAAGGCGCCCCGCCAGTAACCTCAGGCCTATCGTTTCAAAGGGGCAGGGGCCGTCAATTGCCCCTGCGCACCTCCCCCGGGGATGCGCGATTTCCCTTTTGTTTTGAACCTGCTTCGCTTTAAACTTCGCGCGGCGGTGGATCGCACGGAATGCCCCGCCACAAGTGGGGGACGATGGCGAACCGGGTGAAATTTCGCACACAGGACGGGCTGGCTTGGCTGACGCTCGCAGCGCTTAACGATCAGGGCGCGCGGGCCGGTATCACGGCCCAGATGCGCCGCGCAATCGGTGGCGTGCTCGACCGGGTCGAAGGCGACAAGAGCCTGCGCGGTCTGGTCCTGCAGGGCGGTGCGGCGGGCTGGCCCTGCGCGCCCGACCCACTGGACGATTTCGACGCGATCTTGCCGCGCCCCGCGAAGGGCGAAGAGGTGCCGAGCCTGTCGGAGCTTTGCCGACGACTCGGGGCGCTCGACCTGCCGGTGCTTGCGCGGCTCTCCGGGCGGATCGCGGGCGGCTCGATGGCGCTGTCGCAGGCTGCCGATCTGCGCATCGCCGATCCCGATACCTGTTTCGCGGCACCGGAATTCGCGCTTGGCGGCTTCGTCGGCGCAGGCGGTCTCGTGCGGCTTGCGCGGCGGATCGGCGGCGCACGGGCGCTTGCAATCGTGGCCGCCGGCGAGGAGGTCGAGGCCGAGCCCGCCCGGGCGCAGGGGCAATGCGACCTCGTGCTGGGCGCGACCGATCGCAGCCAGATTGCCGCCGCCCTCGATATGCTGATCGCCGAGGGCGTGCCGCGCACCGATACCGCGCTCGATGATCCCGCAACCTATCTCAACGATCTCGCGCCGCTGCGCGCGCAGCTGGGAAAGGGGGCACTCACTCCGGTGGGCGCGCGCCTGTTCGAAGTGGTCGAGGGCGCGCTGTTGCTGCCGCTCGACGAGGCGCTCGATGTCGAGGCGGTGGCCTTGCAGGAGCTGCTCGAGGCGCCGCTGTCGCAGGCGTTGCGCTACGGCGCGCGGGTCACGCGCCGCGCCGCCCATCTGCCCGGCGAGGGCACGCCCACCGCGCCCGCGCCGCTGCGCATCGGCCTTTGGGATCAGCCCGCCGCGATGGCCGGGAGCTTGCTCGCCGCCGGGCACGAGGCTGTCTTCGGCGCAAGCGATCCTGCCACGATCGAGACGGCCTTTGCCGATATCGCGCGCAAGCAGGAGATCGCGGTGCAATCCGGCGCCCTGTCGCCCGAGATTCGCGAGGCCGATTGGGCGCGGCTTGGCGCGGCGATGACCCGCGAGGGGCTGTCGGGATCGGATGCGCTGATCGCTTCGGGCAAAGGGACATTCCCGCCCGCGCCGCTGAGCGCGCGCAACGCCGATGATCTGCCCGAAGGCGCGAAGGACTTCGGGCTGCGCTGCACCGGCGATCTGTGCGAACTCGTGCCGCCCGAGGGCGCGCTGCCTGCCGATCTCTACGCGATGGCGGGGCTGCTGCGGCAGGGCGGAGCGCAGGTTCTGCGCGGTGGCCCGGGCGCGGGCGGCATCGCCGATCATCTGCGCGCCGCCTATATCGCCGCGGCAGAGCGTGCGGTGCTGGCCGGGGCCTCGGTCGCGCAGGTCGATGCGGCGGTCCGCGAGGCAGGCGGCGCGCGTCCACCGCTGGAGCTGGCCGACCGGCTGGGCGTCGACGCCGTGCTGGAGGATTTCGTGCGGCTGCATCGTCCGTTCGGCCCGCTTCTCAGTCTGCTCGCGCTCGATGCCGCTGCGAATGGCGCGCGGCAACAGGGCTTTTACGATTGGTCCGAGGGCACGCCGCGCCCGGTGCCCGATCAGGCCGAGGCGCTGGCGGCTTTGCGCGACGAGGCCGGGATCGTGCCGCGTCGTCTGTCGAATGCGCGCATCCGCACCCGGATTCTGGCTGAGCTTGCCAATTGCGGCGCGGGGCTCTTGCAGCACGCGCAGGCGCATCGGGCGGGCGATATCGACGTCGCGGCGCGCCATGTGCTGGGTTTTGCGCCGCAGACGGGCGGCGTGATGTTCGCCGCCGACCGCGCGGGCCTTCTTGGGACGCGCAAGCTGCTGCGCGAGCTGGCCGAAGAGGGCGCGCCCGAGCCGGTCACGCTATGGGATGTGTTGATCCGCAACGGCAAATGCTTCGCCGATCTCGACGACGCTTGAGTTGACGTGGGTGTTGGGGCAGGGGCGGCTCAGCCGAGGAAGATGCCCAGCACCACCATCATCAGCCCGATCACCGACACGAACAGCGCGCCCATATTGATCGCGATGATTTTTTGCAGCCGTGCGCGCAGCTCTTCATCGGGCAGGCCGGCGCGCTTGGCGCTGGCCACTTTGACGATGCAATACAGAATGCCGAACAGCCCGATCACCGAGACGACGGCCCCTGCCCAGATCAGATTTTCCATTGCGGCCTCCGAAAGTTGCGCGCGCCTGCCTAGCCCGTCGCCGGGGGTATGGCAAGAAAAACGCGGGCGCCCGCAATCTTGCGGGAATACGCGGGAGGGGCGGGCGTCCTTCCATAACTCGCCGATCCGCGCGCGCCGCCTCTTGATGCGCGCAGACGCTCGGGCTAGTCAGAGCGCCGACCCCCGTTCGCAAGCAGGAGAGGCCCATGCCCAACGATGCCGCCTACAATGTCACCGCCGATGAGCTGCGCCAGTTTGTCGAGCAGTTCGAGAGCCTCGAAGCCGAGAAGAAAGACATCGCCGAGCAGCAGAAGGACATCATGTCCGAGGCCAAGGCCCGCGGCTATGACACCAAGGTGTTGAAGAAGATCGTCGCCCTGCGCAAACGCGACAAGGATGACGTCGCCGAGGAAGAGGCGATTCTCGACATCTACAAATCCGCGCTGGGGATGGGCTGAGCGCCACTGCGCGCCGGGCGATGATCCGGCGCGAACCGCGCCCTTCGCTTAGGGGGCGATGAATTCCACACCGGGCATCCGCGCGATCGCGGCGACGTCGGCATCGTATTGCGCGGTGATCTCGTCGACCAGCTCATCGGTCCAGCCCGGCAGCGGTGCCTCGATCTCGAGCGCCTCGGGCTGGGCGTATTTGTCGAGGAAGGCCGCCACGATCTTGCGCCGGTGCAGCACCGATTTCGGCGGGTTCGCGTCGAAATAGCTGCGCAGCCGTTCGATCCCCTCCTCGGGCATGATCTGACGCAGCACCATCATGTCGCCCTTGAGCGCCTGATCCTCGGGCAAACCGCCGACCGAGCGCAGCACCTCGGGCCAGATCAGCGGCAAATCCTCGTTACACCAGATCACGAAGCGCCGCCCGCCCGCGGCCTCCACCATCTGACGGATCAGCGGCTCCCAGCGCAGCTCGCGCGGGTCGTGGCCTTCCATGATCTGCTCGTAGCTGCGCTTGGGCAGCCGGGCGACCAGTTGCGGGATCAGGCTCGCGGGGTTGATCAGCGCGAGATGGAACTCGGTCTCCGCATCGGGAAAGAGGTTCGCGAGCGGCGCGAGCTTGCCCGGCGCCATCGCGTAGAAGCCGCGCTTGGTGATCACCCGCTCGGGGATGCACAGGAAAAACGCGTGGCTGAATACCAGCCGGTCGAGGACCGGCGCGTCGGTGCTCGCCTCGATGATCGCGTCCTGCACATCCTGCGGCGCAGGCCCGCCTTTCAGCGAGACCAAAGCATCGCGCAGCACCATCCGATAGCTGCGGGGGGCGGGTACGGCGATGCGGTGAGACTCGAGGAGCCGGTCATTGCTCGAAAGCGCGCCCACGATGCGATCTTCATCGGTCGAATGCGCTCCGAGATGGAAAACGACTTTCATTCTGCGCGCCTCAATATCGTCTGGCCGGTCAAGCCCTTATTGTTGCTGCTCACTCTAGCCGCTCCGTTCTGGACAGGCAAATGTGTTTCGGGGTAGGAGGGGCGAGACAATTCCGACAAAACTGATCGGGAAAGCCCGTGCCCAAATCCGCCCAAACTCTCTCGGTCCCCCCTGTGCCTGCCTTGCGCGGGCGCTTGCGTGCGGCGGGTGGGCTGTGGTCGCTCGGGGCCGTGGTGATCGCGGTGCTGGTGCTGGCGCCGATCCTGGCTGTCGGGTGGATGGCGCTCGATCCGCGCGACAATATCTGGCCGCATTTGATCGCGACGGTGCTGCCGCGCTACCTGATCAACACGGCGGTGCTGACGGGCGGCGTGGGGCTACTGGCGTCTGCCATCGGGGCGGGGGCTGCGTGGCTCGTCGTGATGTATCGCTTCCCGGGGCATCGCATATTGCAATGGCTGCTGCTGCTGCCGCTCGCGATCCCGGCTTATGTCGGCGCCTACGCCCTCACCGATTTCCTCGACTATTCCGGCCCGGTGCAGACCGCGATGCGCGGTGCCTTCGGCTGGGCCTCGGCGCGCGACTACTGGTTCCCCGAGATCCGCTCGCGCGAGGCCGCGGTCGTCGTGCTCTCGGCTGCGCTTTACCCCTATATCTACCTGATCACCCGCGCGGCCCTGCGCGAGCAATCCGGCGCCAGCTACGAGGTCGCCCGCGCCCTCGGCACCGGGCCTTGGGGGATGGTCTGGCGGGTGGGCCTGCCGCTCGCGCGCCCCGCCATCGCCGCAGGGGCCGCGATCGCGATGATGGAGACGGTGGCGGATTTCGGCGTCGTCGATCATTTCGGCGTGCAGACCCTGACGACGGGCATCTTCTCGACATGGCTTTCGGGTGGCAATGCTGGCGGGGCCGCGCAGCTCGCGCTGGTAATCCTCGGGATCGTCCTCGCGCTTCTTATGCTCGAGAAGCTCTCGCGTCGCCGCGTCCACTATTACCAAAGCGCGCGTCAGGCGCGCCCGGTGCAGCCGCAGCGTCTGAAAGGCGCGTCTGGCTGGGTGGCGACGCTGGCCTGCGTGCTCCCGGTGGCTTTGGGCTTCGTGCTGCCGGTCGCGGTGATGGGCAGTCATGCGCTCGCCAATCCCGAGGCGTGGTTCGGTCGGGGCCTCGGGCTTGCGCTATGGCACACCATCATGACCGGGGGCGCGGCCGCCGTGATCACGGTGACGCTGGCGCTGTTCATGGTCTACGGGGTGCGCCTGTCGGGGCAGCGCCTGCCGCGCGCGGTGCTGCCGCTGACGACGCTGGGCTATGCCGCGCCCGGCGCGGTGCTGGCGGTCGGCATCCTGATCCCGCTCGCCGGTCTCGATCACATGCTGGCCGACACCGTGCTGGCGATCACCGGCCACGACCCCGGCCTGCTGCTGACGGGTTCAGCCTTCGCGATCATCCTCGCCTATGTGGTGCGATTCTTCGCCATCGCCCAAGGCGCAAGCGACGCCGCCTTCGGGCGCGTGCCGCCCTCGCTGCCGATGGCCGCGCGCTCGCTGGGGCGCACGCCGGGGGGCGTCCTGCGCAGCCTCTACCTGCCCTTGATGCGCGGTTCGGTCGGCTCGGCGTTGCTTCTGGTCTTCGTCGATTGCGTGAAGGAGCTGCCCGCGACGCTGCTGCTGCGCCCGTTCAATTTCGAGACATTGGCCACGCGCACGCAGGAAAAGGCGAGCCTCGAGAACCTGGGCGATGCCTCGCCCGCCGCACTTCTGGTCTGCGCGGTGGGGTTGGTCGCGGTCGCGATCCTCGCCCGCGCAGATCAAGCGCGCGCCGATCTTGCCCGCGCACGCTGAGCGGCGTCTTGCGCGAAATTCTCAGCCGCGCTATTGCGGGTCGGTCACGCCGGCGTAGCTCAGTTGGTAGAGCGTCTGATTTGTAATCAGGGGGTCGGGGGTTCGAGTCCCTCCGCCGGCACCACCTCACCGCGCCTATGGGCGTGCATTGGAGGGCGCGATGGAAGCTACCGCTCAGATTTCCGGAGCTCTTCCGGGGCGCATGTTCGATGCGCTCGTGCTGGGCGGTCCGGCGATGTGGGCGATCGCGGCGCTGTCCGTGATCTCGCTCGCGGTGATTGTCTGGAAGATCTGGGATTTGCTGGCCGCCGGCGCGTGGTCGGGCGGGACGCATAGCCAAGCGGCGATCGCGGCCTGGGCGGCAGGCGATCCCGACGGGGCCGAGGCGGCTTTGGCGGGGCGGCGCTCGTTGCGCGCGCAGCTGGCCCGTGCCGCGATGGCGAGCCTGCGGGATCCGCAGCTCGATCGGGCAGGCGCCGAGGCCGAGACGGGCCGCGTTGCGCGCGACCTGCTGGCGCGCGCACGCTCGGGGCTTCGCGCGCTGGAACTGGCCGTGGTGATCGGCCCGCTTCTGGGGCTCCTGGGCACGGTCGCGGGGATGATCGCGGCCTTCCGCGGGTTGCAGGAGGCGGGCGTTCAGGCCGATCCGGCGACGCTTGCGGGCGGCATCTGGGAAGCGCTTTTGACGACGGCGGCGGGCATGGCCGTGGCGATCCCGGCGCAGATCGCGCTGTCGGGGTTTGACGCGGTAGTGGACCGCCTGCGCCACGACATGGAAGACGCCGCGACCCGCATTTTCGCCCGCGCGCCCGCCACGCTCACCGAGCGGCCCCGCGCCGCCGCCGAGTGAGGCGCGCGCGATGTTCGCCTTCGGTCAACCGCGCCCCCGCCGTCGCCCGGCGCTGACGCCGATGATCGACGTGGTCTTCCTGCTTCTGGTGTTCTTCATGCTCGCCTCGCGCTTCGGGGTGGAGCGCACGCTGGACCTGACCTTGGGCGGCGGCACGTCTGGCGCGGACTGGTCCGGGCCGCCGCGTCTGGTCGATGTGGGCGACGGCGGCACGGTCAGCCTGAACGGGCAGACGGTCGCGCTGGATGATCTGGCAGGCGCGCTGCAGCCGCTGATGGATCAGCCCTCCGATCCGGTCGTGCTGCGTCCGAAAGAGGGCGATCTGAGCGCGCTGACGCAGGTGATCGAGGCGCTGCGCGGCGCGGGGCTGAGCAATCTGGTGCTGGTGCCATGAGGCTCTTCACCGATCCGCCGCGGCGCAGCCTGCCCGAGCCGCTTTTGCCGATGATCAACGTGGTCTTTCTGCTGCTGATCTTCTTCCTGCTGGCTGCGACGCTCGCCCAGCCGACGCCCTTCGAAGTGACGCCGCCCGAGGCTTCGGGCGAGGGCAAGACCGATCCCGGCGCGCTGGTCCTGTTTGCGAATTCCGAAGGCGAGATCGCCTATGGGGAGGCGCGCGGCGATGCGGCGATTGCGGCATTGGGGGCGGCTGCACAGGACGCGCGCGCGGACTGCGGCGATTGCGCCGACAGCCTGACCCTGCGTGCGGACGGGCAGCTTCCCGGCGACGCGCTGGCCAAGCTGATGCCGCAGCTGGCGGGTCTCGGTTTCACCGATCTCAAACTCGTGGTGCGGGGCAAATGACGCTGCGCGGGCTGGCTTTCGCGGGTGCGCTCGGCGCGGCTTTGGCGGTTCATGCGGGCGTGCTGATGGTCTGGGAGCCTGCGCCTGCGGGCGGGGCGCAATCGGCGGGCGACGGGGGCGACGCGCTCGTCTCGCTTGCGCCGTCTTCGCCGTCCATGGCCGCGCGCGTGGCGGAGTGGGAGCGCCCGCCCGAGGTCGCGACGGAGGTCGCGGCGACGCAGCCTGAGGCTCCGACCGCGCCCGAAGCGCCTGAAGCCCCGACCGAGCCGCCGGAGACCGCGCCGCAGACTGCCGCAGTCCCCACGATGACCGCGCCACCTGCGCCCGATGCGGCGCTGCCCGAACAGGCCGAGCCCGCACCGCCCGACATGCCGCGGCCCGAAGCCAAGCCCACGCCGCCTGCGCCGAAACCGACGAAGCCGAAGCCCAAAGCACCCGCGAAGAAACAGGCCTCGCAGCCCGCCCCGGCCCAGCCGAAGCAGCAGGCGAAGGGGCAGGGCGACACAGGGGCGGCGGGCGACCGGCGCGCGGCCCCGGCGGCGACCCTCTCGGCGGGACAGATCCGGTCGCTGATGGGGTCGTGGGGCGGAGAAATCCGCGCCCGGATCGAGCGGGCCAAGCAAACGCCCTCCGGGGCAGGCGCGGGCCGCGTGGTCGTCGCGTTGAATATCGCGCGCGACGGGCGGCTCCTCGGCGTGTCGGTCGCGCAAAGCTCGGGCCATGCGGCGCTCGACCGGGCGGCGCTCGACGCCGTGCGCCGGGCGGGCCGCTTCCCCGCAGCGCCGCAAGGCTTGGGCAAACCCAGCTACAGCTTCTCCTTGCCGATGGCCTTCCGCTGAGCGCGGCTTGCACCCGCCGGCACGGCGAGGCAGGGTAGCGCCAACCAAGGAGCGAGCATGCCGATCAAGAACCGTTTTGCCGAAATGCACGCGGAAGCCACCGCATGGCGGCACGATTTTCACCGCAATCCCGAACTGCTCTACGATCTCCCACGCACCTCCGGCCGCGTGGCCGAACTGCTGCGCGAATTCGGCTGCGATGAGGTGGTCGAGGGGATCGGGCGCTCGGGCGTTGTCGGCGTGATCGAGGGGCAGGGCACGCGCCAGGGCGGGCTGCGCTGCGTCGGTCTGCGCGCCGATATGGATGCGCTGCCGATCCGCGAGAAAACCGGCGCCGAACATGCCTCCGAGGTCGAGGGCAAGATGCATGCCTGCGGCCATGACGGGCACACATCGACCCTGCTTGCGGCGGCGAAATACCTCTGCGAGACGCGCGCCTTCGCGGGCCGCGCCGTGGTGATCTTCCAGCCCGCCGAAGAGGGTGGGGCCGGGGCCAAGGCGATGATCGAGGACGGTCTGATGGAGCGTTTCGGCATCGAGGAGGTCTATGCGCTGCACAACATGCCGGGGATGGAGCCGGGCAGCTTCGGCATCCGGCCTGACGCGATGATGGCGGCGGCGGATTTCTTCGACATCGTGGTGACCGGCAAGGGTGGCCATGCGGCGAAACCGCAGGAGGTGATCGACCCGGTGCCGATCTCTGCCCATCTGATCCTCGCGCTGCAAAGCATCGTGTCGCGGTCGAGCGATCCGCTGGAGGAGATCGTGCTCTCGGTCACGACGCTGGAGACCGACTCGAATGCACTCAACGTGATCGGCAATTCGGTGAGCCTTGGCGGGACGGTGCGCACGATGAGCGCCGAGACCCGCGATCTGGCCGAGCGTCGCCTGCGCGAGATTGCCCGCGGCGTTGCTGCGACCCATGAGGCGACGGCTGAGGTCGACTACCGGCGCGGCTATCCCGTCACCCGCAACGATGCGGCAGCCGCCGAGGTCGCAGCGCAGGTGGCCGAGGCCGTGGCGGGGGCCTGCGACCGCGGCGTCGATCCGATGATGGGGGCGGAGGATTTCGCCTATATGCTGGAAGTGCGCCCCGGGGCCTATGGCTTCATCGGCAACGGCCCCAGCGCGCCGCTTCATCACGCGGAATATGATTTCAACGATGCGATCCTGCCTGCGGGTGCAAGCTGGTTCGTCGGCATGATCGAGGCGCGGCTGCCTGCCGAGTGAGGCTCAGCGCATCGCCATAACCCGCGCTGGTCTCAGCGCATCACCATAACCGCGCATTTCGCATGGCGCACGACGCGCGAGGCGGTCGAGCCGATCAGGTAATCGCCAAAGCCCGGACGGTGCGACGCGATCACGATGCAATCGGCCCCGATATTTTCGGCGTAGTCGAGGATTTCATGGCCGGGCTGACCTTCGACGATCGCCCAGGCGCCTGCGTCGAACTCCGCCGCGCGCGAGGCGAGGTCATGCTCCAGCGTCTTGTGCAATTCCTCCGCATACCCTTCCGGCATATAGTTGATCGCATAGGCGGGGACGTCTTCCATCACATGCAGCAAGGTGACGCGCGCCCCGTCGCCTGCCAGCGCCCGCGCGACATTGAGCGCGGCATCGGGGTTGTGATCTTCGTCGAAGGCGACGGGCACGAGAATGTTGGAATACATTGGTTTGGCTCCCTTTCTTTGTCGGGAGCCTGCCAGACGGGCTGGCCCTGCGCATTGATTTGAGTCACCCCGGACGGCGGCAAAGACGCCAGATGACGGCAAGGAAGGCGAGAACCGCTCCGCCCCAGAGCGCGGGCGTCAGACCGGGGCGATAGATCAGGGAGGCGAAGGCCTCGCCGGGCAACCACCCGCCGCCCGTGGCGGAGGCGAAGCCGCCAGCGACACGCTCGGCCACCCAATACCAGCCAAGGGCGAACAGCGCCGCGAGCAGGGCCCGCAGCGGCCACGGCCCGGAAATCGCGGCGAGAAGCGCAAGCGGCAGGATCAGCACGGCGCTGACCTTTGCGGCATCGAGTGCGAGGCTCAGCCCCGTGACCGCTCGCGCGCGCTCGGCATTGCCAAGCGCTGCAAGCGTGTCGAAATTACCGAGCATCAGATGCGCCCAGAGCGTGAGCGCCACGAGCCCTGCGCCGATCAGACCCGCGCCGAGCGCGCGGGCCGCACGCTCGGCAGGTCTCATCCGCCGGTATGGCTCATGTGACGCGACATCTGGCCCGAGACGGTCTGGCGCGAATAGTCGAAATCATGGCCCTTGGGCTTGCGCGAGATCGCCTCGCGGATCGCGGCTTCCAGCGCGGCATCGTCCTCGCTGGCCCGCAAGGGCGCGCGTAGATCGGCGTTGTCTTCCTGGCCGAGGCACATGAACAGCTCGCCCGTGCAGGTCACCCGCACGCGGTTGCAGTTCTCGCAGAAATTATGCGTGAGCGGCGTGATGAAGCCGATCTTCTGACCGCTTTCTTCCAGCCGGACGTAGCGCGCCGGGCCCCCGGTCGATTCCGCCAGATCGGTCAGGGTGAACCGCTCGGCCATCGCCTTGCGCACATCCGAGAGCGGCCAGTATTGATCGAGCCGCAGGTCGTCACCCATCTCGCCCATCGGCATCACTTCGATGAAGGTCAGATCGAAGCCTTCCGCCGCGCACCAGTCGATCAGGGTGAACAGCTCGTCCTCGTTGAAGCCCTTCAGTGCGACAGTGTTGATCTTGACCTTGAGACCCGCGCGTTTCGCCGCCTCCAGACCTTTGAGCACCTGTTCGAGCCGCCCCCAGCGCGTGATCTTCGCGAATTTTTCGGCATCGAGCGTGTCGAGCGAGACGTTGATCCGCTTCATGCCCAGTGCCGCGAGATCATCGGCAAATTTCGCAAGCTGCGAGCCATTTGTTGTCAGCGTCAGCTCGCGCAGATCGCCGGTCTCCAGATGCCGCGAGATCGAGCGGAAGAAGGTCATGATGTCACGCCGCACCAGCGGCTCGCCCCCGGTGATGCGCAGCTTCTTCACGCCGAGGCGGATGAAGGTCGAGCAAAGCCGATCCAGTTCCTCGAGCGTCAGCAGTTCTTTTTTCGGCAGGAACTGCATGTGTTCGGCCATGCAATAGGTGCAGCGAAAGTCGCAGCGATCGGTGACCGACACCCGCAAATAGTCGATCGGGCGGGCGAAGGGGTCGATGAGGGGCGTGTTATCCATGGTGCGGAAAGTAAGGTGCGGGGGGCGGGGCGGCAAGGGTCGTCGCGCGGATCGCAGCTGATCGGGGGCCGCGCGGGGGTGACACTGGCTGCGGACTGGGCATAGGCTCGGCAGAGATTCAAGGAGACTTCGAATGCGCAAAACCCTCGCTCGCCCGATCCTCGCGCTCGTTTTGACGATGCCGATTGCGGGCTGCGCCACGCTGGGGCTGAACGGCCCGAACGCCGCGGGCTCGACTCCCACGGCGGCGCCCGATGCGGCTGCGGCGCCGGTCGCAGCCCCGATCCCGAAACCGAGTGCGAAAACCGCCGATTCCCTTGATACCACCACTGCCGAACAGCGCGCCGAGGCGGCGAAGAAGCCCGTAGGCGGCGAGACCAAGCTCGGCACTACCATCGCGAGCCTTGGCGATCCGGCCGATCCGGGCTTCTGGGTGAAGACCGGGTTGGTCAAAAGCGAAACCCCCGGCCGGATCGAAGACCCGAAAACCGGCAAATCCGCGAAGGTGACGCTGATCCCGTCGGGCAAGGCGGCTGGCTCGGGCTCGGAAGTGTCGCTGCCGGCGCTGCGCCTTCTGGAGGTGCCGCTGACCGATCTGCCTGAACTTACCGTCTACAAACTGTAAGCAGCGCAATGAACCCTCTGCGCGAGATCGACATTCCTCCGCTCTGGCTGGTGCTCTTCGCGGCGCTGGTCTGGGCGCTGGGGCAGGTCGTGCCGATGCCGTTTCGCTATGATCGCGCGCTCGGGATGATCGCGATCGCGCTGGGGCTTGCTCTGATGCTGGTCGCGGTGGGGCAGATGCTGCTTCACCACACCACCTTCATTCCGCGCCGTGACCCGTCCGACCTCGTGACCTCCGGCGTCTTCGCGCTGTCGCGCAATCCGATCTATCTTGGCGATGCGCTGGTGCTGGCGGGACTGGCGCTAATCTGGCACGCGCCGCTGGGGCTTTTGCTGGTGCCGGTCTTCATGTGGTTCATCACGCAGCGCTACATTCTCGGCGAGGAAGCCCGGATCGCCGCGCATTTCGGCGACGCGTACACCGCCTACCGCGCCCGGACCCGCCGCTGGCTCTGATCGAGCCGCGGCAAAATGCTGCGCGCGCAAAAAAAGCTGATGGCGGTGCAATCGGGTCGCAGCGCGATAAATTTCATGTAAAAGTCTGATATAAAAAGAAAAATAACCCCGAAGTTCGGTATTCAATGGTATACACGAACCGGTGAGCCGCGCCGTGAACGATTAACAAGGTTTTACGGCCCATCGGTGCTTGTGAAACATTATTGCGCGATGCTAAGGAGTACGACGCAAGATTCCGGGTGCGCAGGCCATCGGCTAAACGCACCGCTATCCAAGGGGGAGTAAGAGTGAAAATCGGAGCTCCAAAGGAGATTTTCGAGGGCGAGGCGCGGGTCGCCATGACGCCCGACTCGGCTTTGCAGCTGCAAAAGCTGGGTCATGAGTGCTTCATCGAGACCGGGGCAGGCGTCCGTGCCGGCTTCACAGACGAGGCTTACGAGGCCGCGAATGTGACCGTCATCAAGACCGCCGCCGCGCTGTTCAAAGAGGTGGATTTCGTCATCAAGGTTCGGCCGCCGAACGATACCGAGGTCAAGCGCCTCAAGCCCGGCCAGACCCTGATCTCGTTCTTCTACCCGGCCCAGAACGAAGAGCTTCTGAAAGCCGCCGAGAAGACCGGTGCGAACGTGATCGCGATGGACATGGTCCCGCGGATTTCGCGCGCGCAGAAAATGGATGCGCTGTCGTCGATGGCCAATATCGCGGGCTACCGTGCGGTGCTCGAAGCAGGCAACAATTTCGGCCGCTTCTTCACCGGTCAGGTGACGGCGGCAGGTAAGGTTCCGCCGGCGAAAGTGCTCGTAGTGGGTGCAGGCGTCGCGGGTCTCGCCGCGATCGGCGCCTCGACCTCGCTGGGTGCGATCACCTATGCGTTCGACGTGCGTCCCGAAGTGGCCGAACAGATCGAGTCGATGGGCGCCGAGTTCGTCTATCTCGATTTCGAGGAGGCCGCGAAAGACGGCGCCGAGACGGGTGGCTATGCCGCGCCGTCCTCGCCGGAATTCCGTGAAGCCCAGCTTGCGAAATTCCGCGAACTGGCGCCCGATATCGACATCGTCATCACCACCGCGCTGATCCCGGGCCGTGATGCCCCGGTGCTGTGGACCAAGGACATGGTCGAGGCGATGAAGCCGGGCTCGGTGATCGTGGACCTCGCCGCCGAGCGTGGCGGAAATTGCGAACTGACCGTGCCGGACCAGAAGATCGTGAGCGACAATGGCGTGACCATCGTCGGCTACACCGATTTCCCGAGCCGCATGGCGACGCAGAGCTCCGCGCTCTACTCGACGAACATCCGTCACATGATGACGGACCTGACGCCCGAGAAGGACGGTGTCGTCGTCCATGACATGGAAGACGACGTGATCCGCGGCGCGACCGTGGCCTATCAGGGCGAGATCACCTTCCCGCCGCCGAAACCCAAGGTGGCCGCGATCGCGGCGCAGAAGCCGAAGGAAAAGGCCAAGGAGCTGACGCCGGAAGAAAAGCGCGCCGCCGAGGTGGCCGAGTTCAAGAAGCAGACCCGCAATCAGGTGACGCTGCTTGCCGTGGGCGCGATCGTGCTTCTGGGCGTGGGCCTCGTGGCGCCGGCCAGCTTCATGCAGCACTTCATCGTCTTCGTGCTCAGCTGCTTCGTGGGCTTCCAGGTGATCTGGAACGTCTCGCACTCGCTGCACACGCCGCTGATGGCTGTGACCAACGCGATCTCGTCGATCATCATCCTCGGCGCGCTGTTGCAGATCGGATCGGGCTCGTGGCTCGTGATCGTGCTGGCCGCGCTGTCGGTGTTCATGGCCGGGATCAACATCTTCGGTGGCTTCATGGTCACCCGGCGCATGCTCGCCATGTTCCAGAAGTCGTAAGAGGGAGAGAGCGTAATGGAAAACGGATTCTCGACCGCCGCCTATGTTGTCGCGGCAGTTCTCTTCATCCTCTCGCTGGGCGGTCTTTCGGGGCAGGAAAGCGCGAAACGAGCCGTGTGGTATGGCATCTTCGGCATGGGCCTTGCGGTTCTGGCGACGCTGATCGGCCCCGGCTCGGGTCTTTGGCTTCTCTCGGTCATCCTGATCGCGGGCGGCGGCATCATCGGCTGGTTCGTTGCGAACCGGGTGCAGATGACGGAAATGCCGCAGCTTGTGGCCGCGATGCACTCGCTGGTTGGTCTGGCCGCCGTCTTCGTGGGCTACAACGCCTATATCGAGATGGCGCGCGTCGGCGCGATGGGCGCGGAAGAGCAGCACGCGCTGAAGGGCTTCGCCGCTCTGATCGCGCATAAGACGCCGGTCGAGCTGTCGATCCTGCGCGTCGAGCTGTTCCTCGGCGTGTTCATCGGGGCGGTGACTTTCACCGGGTCTGTGGTCGCGTTTGGCAAGCTCGCAGGCAAGGTGACCTCGAAGGCCACCAAGCTGCCGGGCGGGCATATCCTCAACGCGACGGCTGCGATCCTCTCGGTGATCCTGCTGATCGCCTTCCTGAACGGGGCAGGGGCCTGGGCGCTGATCGTGATGACGCTTCTGGCCTTCTTCATCGGCTATCACCTGATCATGGGTATCGGCGGCGCCGATATGCCGGTCGTGGTGTCGATGCTGAACTCCTATTCGGGCTGGGCCGCGGCGGCGATCGGCTTCTCGCTGGGCAACGATCTTCTGATCGTGGTCGGCGCGCTGGTCGGCTCCTCGGGTGCGATCCTGTCCTACATCATGTGTAAGGCGATGAACCGCTCGTTCATCAGCGTTATCCTCGGCGGCTTCGGCGGCACCTCCGGTCCCGCGATGGAAGTCGAGGGCGAGCAGATCGCGATCGACGCCGACGGCGTGGCTTCGGCTCTGCGCGACGCCGATAGCGTGATCATCGTGCCGGGCTATGGCATGGCGGTTGCGCAGGCTCAGCAGGCGGTGTCGGAACTGACCCGCAAGCTGCGCAGCCAGGGCAAGGAAGTCCGCTTCGCGATCCACCCGGTCGCGGGCCGTCTGCCGGGCCACATGAACGTGCTGCTGGCCGAGGCGAAAGTGCCTTACGACATCGTTCTGGAAATGGACGAGATCAACGAGGACTTCCCGGATACGGATGTGGTGATCGTCATCGGCTCGAACGACATCGTGAACCCCGCCGCACAGGAAGACCCGAACTCGCCGATCGCCGGCATGCCGGTTCTGGAAGTCTGGAAGGCCAAGCAGGTGTTCGTCTCGAAGCGCGGTCAGGGCACCGGCTACTCGGGCATCGAGAACCCACTGTTCTACAAAGAGAACACCCGGATGTTCTATGGCGACGCCAAGGACTCGGTGAACGCGCTGCTGCCGCTGATCGACTGATCTGCAGGGCAGGGAAATTGGAAACGGCCGGTCGAGGGACCGGCCGTTTTCGTTTGGGGTGACTGGCTCGGGGCGACCAGCCCCGGGCCGCGCCCGACCCTCCCCCCGGGAGGGCGCATTGGCGATATCGGCGCGGGCATGGAAGTCGTGCGAGCTTGCGAGATAAACCGCCCAGCCACATGCGTGGAAACGCGCCCACCCGAGGTTCGGGCGCGTCCCTCTGTCGCTAAGTGGAAAGCCTAGGGCCTTACGCCCCCGCGGCCTCACCGGCCAGCTTGCGAATCCGCTCGACCATCGCGCGCAAACCGTTCGAGCGCTGCGCCGAGAGGTGGTCGTTCAGGCCCAGACGGCCCAGCTCGGCGGGGGCATCCACCTTCAGCACATCCTCGGCCGTCAGCCCCGAATAAAGCGCATGCAGGATCGCGATCAGCCCCTGCACGATCATCGCATCGCTCTCGCCCTGAAAATCGAACACCGCCTGCGGGCCCTCGCCCTCGATCCGGGGCAGCAGCCAGACCTGGCTCGCGCAGCCCTCCACCTTGGTCGCAGGCACCTTCACCGCATCGTCCAGGGGCGGCAATTCGCGGCCCAGCTCGATCACGTGACGGTAGCGGTCCTCCCAATCGTCGAGAAATTCGAAGGTCTCGGCAATCTCTTCAAAGGCTTCGCGCGCCATGGTCACTCGCTCCTGGGGATAGGGAATTGCCTATTGGGTAACGGGTTCGCGCCCGAGGGTCCAGACGCGGCTTTTCAAAAGCGCCGCAATGGGCTACCACAAATCCGGGTCCAGACCCGGGACAGTATCGGAGCCATCATGAACAAAGCCCTGATCGCGGCACTTGCCCTGACGCTCACCACCGCAGGCTGCGGCACAATCCGTGACAGCAAGCTCAACCCGTTCAACTGGTTCGGGCGCGACACGGCCGCACCGGTAGAGACGCTTGCCCCCCGTGGCGGCTACCCTGTGAAGGTCGGCAAGCCGAACCAGCAGCAGGTGGCGCAGGTGTCCTCGCTTTCGGTCGAGAAGATCCCCTCGGGCGCGATTATCACCGCGATGGGTTTGCCGCCGACGCAAGGCTATTGGGATACCGATCTGGTTCCGCTCAACGATGGCGCGCCGGATGAGAACGGCACCGTGACCTATGTCTTCATGGTCTCGCGGCCGCCCGCCGACAGCGCCGCTGCGCGCCGGGTGATGACACCGCAATCGCGTGAGGTCTCGGCGGCTGCGTTCCTCAGCACTTACAAGCTGCAGGGCGTGCGCAAGATCGTGGTGCAGGGCGTCTCCAACGCGCGGTCCGTCGCGCGCTGAGCTTGGCTTGATCTGAACAGCGATGAGGCTCGGGAGAACCCGGGCCTTTTTCTTGTCGCCTTGCCCGGATCAGCCGCGACAGCGGCCCGGGCAGCGCCCGACCGCCCGCTCGGGCGGGCGCTGGTGGGGTGTCAGCGCGCGCACTGAACGCGCCCGAAGCTTTCAGAGATAAAGCGAAGACCACCGACGAAGTGGCGCCCACCCGGCGGTTAGGCGCAGCCCTCTGGTATCGTCACACGTCGATCAGCTTCACCGCACCGCTATCGGCGGTCAGTGCCACTTCGCCCTTCGCGAGACGCAAGGCGTCAGTGCCGAAAACTTCCGCCCGCCAGCCCTGCAGAGCGGCCACGTCGCGCTTGCCAGCGGCGATACGGTCCAGATCCGACGAGGTCGCGATCAGCTTCGCGGCGACGCCTGCCTGCTGCGATTTCGCCTTCAGCAGCACCCGCAGAAGATCGCCGAGCGCGGTGTCGACCTGCAATTGCTGGGCCTGATTGTCGGGGCGGGGCAGCTTCTCGTTGGGCATCTCCAGCCCTTCGCGCACCGCCGTCAGAATGCCCTCGGCGATCTCGCCCTTGCGAGCCTCGCGCAGCAGCAGTCGCGACTTGCCCAGTTCGTCGATCGAAGAGGGTTTGGTCGAGGCCAGCTCCAGTAGCGCGTCATCCTTGAAGATCCGGCTCCGCGGGATGTTGCGGTTCTGGGCGTAGCCTTCGCGGAACTGAGCCAGCTCGCGCACGATGGCGAGGAAACGGCCCGAATTGGTCCGCGTCTTCACCCGCTTCCACGCTTCTTCGGGGCGGTTGATATAGGTCTCGGGGTTCAGCAGAACCGCCTCTTCCTCTTCGACCCAGGCGTCGCGACCGGTTTTCTTCAGCTGTTCGTCGAGGAATTCGTAGATCACGCGCAGATGGGTCACATCGGCGATGGCGTATTTCTTCTGCGCCTCGGTCAGCGGACGGCGCGACCAGTCGGTGAAGCGCGAGGATTTGTCGAGCGACTGCTTGGCGATCTTGCGCACCAGCGTCTCGTAGCCCACCTGCTCGCCGAAGCCGCAGACCATCGCGGCGATCTGCGTATCGAACAGCGGATCGGGGAAGACCTGCGCGTCGGTGTAGAAAATCTCCAGATCCTGCCGGGCGGCGTGGAAGACCTTCACGGTCTCTTTGTGACGGAAAAGATCGTAGAGCGGCTCGAGCGAGAGCGCGTCGGACAGCGGGTCGACCAGAACGGCCTCGCCTTCGGTCTCGCCATGATTGGGGAGCGCCATCTGCACGAGGCACAGCTTGGACCAGTAGGTCCGCTCGCGCAGGAATTCGGTGTCGACGGTGACGTAGGGCTCTTGCTTGGCCTTTTCGCAGAAGGCCGCGAGGGCCTCGGTCGTGGTGATGGTCTGCATATCGCGCTTTCAATTCGGTACGGGCTCATCCCGCTCGGGTGCAAATTCCCTAGACCTTCATGGGGCAAAAGGGAAGGGTGGCGCGTATTGCGGCCCGGTTTGCGTGGCAGAAGCGCCAGTTTCAGTGTTGCAGGAGGAACGCGGCCCAGGTGAGCCCGTAGAGGATGGGCTGGTGGATCAGGTAGATCGGCAGGGTGTGGCGCCCCGCGAACAGCGCGACTTTCATCACCCCGCGCGTCTGATCGGGCTGGTAGCGCGCGGCGCGCGTCCAATAGCCCAGACGGTCGAGCAGTTTCGCCGCGCCCATGCCGATCAGGAACGGCCCGATCCACGGGAAGACGGGTTCGAAATCCATCGAAGGGCGCCAGTGGGTCGAGAGGCCCAGCCACCACAGCCACGGCTGATTGAAGATTTCGAAGGCGTAGTTCAGGTGCACCCAGACCGCGATCACGCCAAGCGCCGCCAGCAAGATCCATGGCAGGAACAGAAGTGCCGCGCCGATCAGCGAACTGACCGCGATGGAATGCAGGATGCCGTAATAGATGAAATACTCCGGCATCATCACATAGGTCGCCGCACTCACCAGCGCCGCCGCAACCACCACCTTGCCGATCCGCTTCCAGAACGGTGCGGCGCTGAAGCCGTGGCGATGGGCGAGCACGAGGCTGGCGCCGGCCATGAAGATGAAGGTGCTCGCGACCGCGCGGGCGAAATCGAGAAAGGCCGGATGGAAGACCGTGCCGCGCGGCAGGAAGCCGAAATTCTCGAGATCATAGGTCAGGTGGAAGATCGCCATGCCGATCAGCGCCACGGCCCGGATCAGGTCGGGGGCGATCATGCGCCCGCGCGGGGCCGTATCCGGGGTGGTTTCCATGCGCCTGTCATGCGCGAAGCGACGGCCGCTCGCAAGCGGGGGCTGCGCATTTCGGCGTGAGCGTGCTTACAGAAAGACGCTTACAGAAAAACGGGCGTGCGGTCGCCCTCGGCGAAGCGCCGCAGCACCGCCGGATAGAGGCGATGTTCCTGCACCAGCACGCGGGCGGCCAGATCGTCGGGCGTGTCGCCCGGCTCGATTGGCACGCGCGCCTGACCAAGGATCGGCCCGTCATCGAGCACCGGCGTCACCTCATGCACCGTGCAGCCCGCCACCGCATCGCCCGCCTCGATCGCGCGCTTATGGGTGTGCAGGCCGGGATATTTCGGCAAGAGCGAGGGGTGGATATTGAGCATCCGACCCTCGAACTGCGCCACGAAGTCCGGCGTCAGCACCCGCATGAAGCCCGCAAGGCAGAGGATATCGGGCTTTGCCGCGAGGATCGGCTTCAGCAGCTCGGCCTCGAACGCGGCGCGATCCTTGCCATAGGGGCGGTGGTCGATGGCGGCAGTCGGTACGCCCATCCGCGCGGCCTTCTCCAGCCCCGACGCCCGCGCGTCATTCGATGCGACGAGCACCGGGCGGGCAGGGTGGTCCTCTGCCATGCTCTCGACCAGCCGGACCATGTTCGAGCCGCCGCCCGAGATCAGGATCGCGACACGGATCACAGCAGCGCGCCCTCGTAGGCGATGCCCTCATTGGCCGTGACGGTGCCGATGCGGGTGACGCTCTCCCCTTCGCCTGCGAGCAGGGTGGCGATCTCGTCGGCCTTGTCAGCCGCGACGACGACGATCATGCCGATGCCGCAATTGAAGGTCTTCAGCAGTTCCGCTTCTTCCATCGAGGCGGTCTCGGCCAGCCAGCGGAACACGCCGGGCAGCTCCCACGCACCGAGGTCGATCGTGGCGCCCATGCCTTCGGGCAGAACGCGGGGCAGGTTCTCGGTCAGACCGCCGCCGGTGATATGGGCAAGCGCGTGAACGCCGCCTGCGCGCACTGCCGCGAGGCATTGTTTGACGTAAAGCCGGGTGGGCGCCAGCAGCGCCTCGCCGAGCGAGCCCTCATCGAAGGGGCAGTCCGCGTCCCAGCCGAGGCCGGACATCTCGACCACCTTGCGCACGAAGGAATAGCCGTTGGAATGCACCCCGTTCGAGCCGAGGCCCAGAAGCACGTCGCCCTCGGCCACGCCTGCGGGAAGGTCGGTGCCCCGTTCCATCGCGCCGACCGCGAAACCTGCGAGGTCGAAATCACCCTTGGAATACATGCCCGGCATTTCCGCCGTCTCGCCGCCGATCAGCGCGCAGCCCGATTGCGCACAGCCTTCCGCGATGCCCTCGATGATGCGCGCGGCCTGATCGAGCTCGAGCTTGCCGGTCGCGAAATAATCGAGGAAAAACAGCGGCTCCGCACCTTGGCAGACCAGATCGTTCACGCACATCGCCACGAGGTCGATCCCGATCGTGTCGACATTGCCGGTGTCGATCGCAATGCGCAGCTTGGTGCCCACGCCATCGGTCGCGCCGACGAGGATCGGATCGTTGTAACCGGCCGCTTTCAGATCGAACAGCGCGCCGAAGCCGCCCAGACCCGACATCGTGCCCGCGCGCTGCGTGCGCTTGGCTGCGGGTTTGATCCGGTCCACCAATGCATTGCCCGCGTCGATATCGACGCCCGCATCGGCATAGGTGAGGCCCTGTTTTTTCTCGGTCATCGCGGCGCACTCCGGCAAGTAAACTCTTGGCCGAAGCCCTAGCGTAACCGCACGCGCCCCGCAACGTCGAAGGGGCGGGGGGTGCGCGCTTTCTTGACGCCCGCGCGCGGCCTGACTAGAGGAATACGCAATGGTGGGCCTGTAGCTCAATTGGTTAGAGCAGGGCGCTCATAACGCCTTGGTTGCGGGTTCAAGTCCTGCCGGGCCTACCAGTTTTCCGCCGAAATTTCCTCGGCTTCGTGGCCGTATTGCCGCGACTCTCCCTATGCGTGTGCCTCGCCCGGAAAGCCCCCATTTCGCCCAAATTGCGCCGTGAGACGATCACGAACCTGCGCCAAATGAGGGCCGTGTTAGTGTATCAGTAACGATAAAAATCGAGCAGCCACGTCATAGGCCCCGATAATTTTGCACAGTCTTCGAAAGTCGGAGACCGGTCCCCTGCGGACCTGTCCGACAGCAACAAGGTAAAGCAGCGGCGACATGGCCACGACGTTCAACTGGATATATCTCGGCCCATCAAGCATCTCCCTCGATCCGTTCGAAGGGGATGCGGACTCCGAGTTCGCTCCCTTTTTGGAAGGTGAGGTATTCGGATCGAGTGCCGATCCACTGCACAACAACATCGCTTCGGCGACGATGATCGACCGCGGGGGGGCTACCGGCGCACTCGATACAGATAACTACGCGACGAACGATCAGTTCAGCACCGATATTGGTGACGGTGTTCAGACCTATACGTTCGACGGTATCGCGGTTTACACAGCGACACTGACTTATGCTGACGGTTCGTCGCAGCAGGTGAACGCTGTCATCGTGCAGGACAATCAAGGACACATGTTCCTTGCACCCGAGATGAACCTGTCGACGTCGCAAAGCGTGGCTGACACTGCGGCATACGAATATGGCCCCATCGTTTCCATTCGACTGGATCAGGCGGAAACGTATACGGCGACCAACTTCGGGACGGATCGACTCCAGACCGGTTTCGACGACGGCTATATCGACGGCACCGCGGGCGACGACCTGATCGACGCGAATTACGTCGAGCCGATCGCGAATGGTTCGGACAAGGTCGATAACAACGATGCGGGCCTGCCCGGAACCTCGGGCAATGACGATTACGTCCGCGCGGGTGACGGCAACGACACCGTGCTGGCCGGGCTCGGCAATGACACGGTTGATGGCGGGGCCGGGAATGACTCGCTCGATGGCGGGGTGGGCGATGACAGCCTGATCGGCGGCACTGGCGACGACACGTTGCACGGCGGTGCCGGGGCGGATCTGCTCGATGCCGGCTCCGGCATGGACTATGCCGATTACAGCGATTCCGGCAGCGCGGTGAATATCGACCTCGGCGCGGGCACGGCCACGGGCGGCGATGCGACCGGGGATACGCTGAGCGGCGTGGATGGGCTCTATGGCTCGGCCTATGACGACACGCTGGTTGGCTTTGACGGCTCCTCGACCGACCCGACGGACGGCTACACCAACGTCTTCTACGGCAATGGCGGCAACGACTACATGGACGGTGCCGGCGGCGATGACAGCCTCTATGGCGGCACCGGAGACGACACCATGCTCGGCGGCGCCGGCAACGATCTCGTCGCAGGCGACGGGGGCAACGATTCACTCGATGGCGGCACCGGCAACGACACGATCGATGGCGGCATGGGCGATGACATGCTGCTGGGTGGCGACGGCAACGACTCACTTCTGGGTGGCGACGGAAACGACGTCCTGCAAGGCGGGGCCGGCAGCGACCAACTCGACGGTGGCGCGGGCAATGATACTCTCTCGGGCGGTGGCGGCGACACTCTCGTCGGCGGCGCGGATGCCGACAGGTTCATCGACCTCGTTCCCGGCGACACAATCGACGGCTCGGAGACGGGCGATGATTTCGACATCATCGACCTCAGCGACTGGGGCTGGGACAATGTCGCCGTGCATCGCGACGCGGCGAACCCGGAAAACGGCACGATCGATTTCTTCGACGGCAATGGCGCGGTCGTCGGCACGGTCAATTTCTCGAATATCGAAAAGGTCATCCCCTGCTTCACGCCGGGCACGCTGATCGCGACCCATAGCGGCCCGCGCGCGGTCGAGAGCCTGGAGGTCGGCGACCGCATCCTGACCCGCGACAGCGGCTTCCAGCCCATTCGCTGGATCGGCACCCGTGCGCTCAGCGCTGCGGAACTGCTGGCCAAGCAGGAATTCCGCTCGATCAAGATCGCACCGGGCGCGCTGGGCGCGAACCAGCCCGAGCGCGAGATGCGCGTCTCGCCGCAGCACCGCATCCTGCTGAGCGGGCCGCGCGCGCAGCTGATCGCGGGCGAGCCGGAGGTGCTGGCCGCGGCGCGCCACCTCGTCGGGCTGCCGGGGATCGAGATCGACGAGGAGGCCGAGGCGGTCACCTATATCCACGTGATGTTCGACAATCACGAGATCGTTTTCTCCGACGGGCTCTGGACCGAAAGCTTCCAGCCGGGGCAGGCGACGATGAACGATATGGATCAGGCGCAGCGGGCCGAATTGCTTGCGCTCTTCCCGGAACTAGACGGCGAAGTCGAGAGCTACCTCGCCGCGCGGCCCAGCCTGAAACGCCATGAGGCCCGGATCATCGCGGCCGCCTAACCCGGCGCGCAGCCTTTGAGATGCGGGCAGGCAATGGGGCGTCGCGCCGTGCTTGCCCTTGCGTTCCCCCGCTCCGGATCGCTAGAGGGGTTATTGACCCGTGGATCAATAATAGGAGCGCGCCGCAATGCCTGACCTCGAAACCGCCGCCAAGGATGACAGCAAACCGCGCCCGAACATCCTGATCCTGATGGTCGATCAGCTCAACGGGACGCTGTTCCCCGACGGTCCGGCGGAGTGGCTTCACACGCCCAATCTGCGCAAGCTGGCCGAACGCTCGGTGCGGTTCGAGAATGCCTATACCGGCTCGCCCTTGTGCGCGCCGGGTCGGGCGGCCTTCATGTCGGGCCAGCTTCCCTCGCGCAACGGCGTCTATGACAACGCGGCCGAGTTCCGTTCGGACATTCCGACCTATGCCCACCACCTGCGCCGCGCGGGCTACCAGACCTGCCTCTCGGGCAAGATGCATTTCGTGGGTCCCGATCAGCTGCACGGCTTTGAGAACCGCCTGACCACCGATATCTACCCCGCCGATTTCGGCTGGACCCCGGATTACCGCAAGCCCGGCGAGCGGATCGACTGGTGGTATCACAACATGGGATCCGTCACCGGCGCCGGCGTTGCCGAGATTTCCAACCAGATGGAATATGACGACAACGTCGCCCATGAGGCGAAGATGAAGCTCTACGATCTGGCGCGGGGCAACGATACGCGCCCGTGGATGCTCACCGTCAGCTTTACCCATCCGCACGACCCCTACGTCGCGCGCAAGAAATACTGGGATCTCTACGAGGATTGCGCCCATCTCGAGCCCGAGGTCGGCACCATCCCCTACGAAGAGCAGGACAACCACTCGAAGCGGATTTTCGACGCTAATGACTGGCGCGAGTTCACCATCACGACCGAGGATATCCGCCGCTCGCGCCGCGCCTATTTCGCGAACCTGTCCTATCTCGACGACAAGATCGGCGAGCTGCTGCAGGTGCTCGAAGACACGCGGCAGGAGGCCACGATCCTCTTCGTCTCCGATCACGGCGACATGCTGGGCGCGCGGGGGCTGTGGTTCAAGATGAGCTTCTACGAGGGCTCGGCCCGCGTGCCGCTGATGATCTCGGCGCCGGGGCTGGAGCCGGGGCTGGTCTCCGATCCGGTCTCGACGATCGACGTCACGCCGACGCTGTGCGATCTGGCGGGCATCTCGATGGACGAAATCGCCCCTTGGATCGACGGGCAGACCCTGCTGCCGCAAGCCAAGCGCGAGGCCCGCAAAGAGGCGGTCGCGATGGAATATGCCGCCGAGGCGTCTTACGCGCCGCTCGTGAGCCTGCGTAAGGGCCGCTACAAGCTCAACCTGTGCAATCTCGATCCCGATCAGCTTTTTGACGTCGAGGCCGACCCGCATGAGTTGACCAATCTCGCAGATGATCCCGCCCATGCCGAGACCTATGCCGCGCTGAAAGCCGAAGCCGCCGCGCGCTGGGATCTGGATCGTTTCGACGCGGAGGTCCGGGCCAGTCAGGCGCGCCGCTGGGTCGTCTACGAGGCGCTCAGCCAGGGCGGCCAGTATCCGTGGGATTACCAGCCGCTCAAGAAGGCCTCCGAGGCCTATATGCGCAATCACATGGACCTTAACGTGCTGGAAGAAAACAAACGTTTCCCGCGCGGGGAGTAAGGGCGCACGGCCCGGGGCGTACCAGCCCCGGGCCGTACCACGTCCCTCACCACCCCGTGAGCGCCTTTCCGGAACGCCGCGCCGCCCTAAGCTGTTGTCCAACCCAACAGGCAGACAGGAGATCGACCATGAGCGTTCCGACCCTCACCCTCAATGACGGCATCAAGATCCCGCAGCTCGGCCTCGGCGTCTGGAAAATGGACGATGCCGATGCGCCCGCCATCATCGAAAATGCCCTCGACGCGGGCTATCGCCATATCGACACCGCCGCCGCTTACGGCAACGAGGCGGGCGTGGGCGGCGGCATCGCGCAAAGCGGCGTGGCGCGCGAAGACATCTTCGTGACCTCGAAGCTCTGGAACGACCGGCAGGGCTATGACGAGACCAAGCGCGCCTTCGACGAGACGATGGGCAAGCTGGGCTTCGACTATCTCGACCTCTACCTGATCCACTGGCCGATGCCCGCGAGGGACAAATATGTCGAGACGTGGAAGGCGCTGATCGAGCTGCGCGACGCAGGGCGTATCCGCGCGATCGGCGTGTCGAACTTCCTGCCCGACCATCTCGAGCGGTTGATCGAAGGGACCGGCGAGGCGCCCGCGATCAACCAGATCGAACTGCATCCGCGCTTCCAGCAGGCCGCGCAGCGCGAGGTGCATGAAAAGCTCGGCATCACCACCGAATGCTGGTCGCCGCTGGGGCAGGGCGAGGCGCTCTCGAATCCGATCCTCACCGAGATCGCCGCGCGCTACGGCAAATCGGCGGCGCAGGTCACGCTGCGCTGGCAGATCCAGCTGGGCTGCGTGACGATCCCGAAATCGTCCAATCACGAGCGGATGCGCGAGAATATCGACGTGTTCGATTTCGAGTTGACCGAGGATGAGATGGCGCAGATCAAGGATATCGACAGCGCGGAGGGCCGGATCGGGCCGGACCCCGCAACCGCCGATTTCTGAGAGGGCCGATGGGCCATGCCACCCCGGCGACGCAGGCGCTGACCCGCGCCAAGCTCGCCTTCGATCTGCACGAATATGCCTATGAGGCCGGTCAGGAGAAGATCGGCCTCCATGCGGCTGAGGCGCTCGGAGTGGAGCCTTCGCGGGTTCTCAAGACCCTGATGGTCGAGGTGGATGACAAGCCCGCCTGCGCGGTGATCCCGTCTGGCGCGACGCTGTCGATGAAGAAGGTGGCCGCAGCTTTCGGGGGCAAATCCGCGAAGATGATGGAGCCCGCCAAGGCCGAGAAGCTGACCGGGTTCCACACCGGCGGCATCAGCCCCTTCGGGCAGAAACGCGCAAGCCCGGTGGCGTTCGAGCAGAGCGCGCTCGGCTACGAGACGATCATCCTGAACGGCGGCAAGCGCGGGTTGATGATCGAACTGGCGCCCGCCGATGCGCTGAGCGCGGCGCAGGCCCGCCCCGCGCCGCTCATCGCCGGTCAGTGACCGCCCATCCCCTTGCGGATGCGCCGGATCATCAGCCAGACTGCAAGGATCACCAGCGGCGTCAGCCCGGCCATCATCAGCTCCTTGCTCAGCCCGATCTTCTTTGAGACCGGGTAGGCCAGATAGCCCGCGACCGAAATCGCGTAATAGCTGATCGCGACCACCGACAACCCCTCGACCGTGTGCTGCAGGCGCAGCTGCAGGTCCGAGCGGCGATCCATGCTTTCCAGCACTTTCTGGTTCTGCGCCGAGCGTTCCACATCGACCCGAGTGCGCAGCAACTCCCCTGCGCGCGCCGCCCGCGTCACCATCTGGCGCAGCCGCGTCTCGGCCGAGTTCACCGTGCGCACCGCCGGATCGTAGCGCCGCGCGATGAATTCGCTCAGCTTCTGACGCCCCTCGAACCGGCTCTCGCGCAACGCCTCCACCCGCTCGCGCACGATCGCCTCATAGGCCCCGGTCGCGGAGAAGCGGAAGGAATGCTGCACCGCGAGACTCTCCAGCTCGGCCGAGATTTCCAGCAGGTCGTGCAGCGTCTCTTCGGCGGAATGGGCGTCATTGCCCATCCCGTCGACGATCTCGGTCAGGCGTGGGTCGAGCGCATTGAGCCGCTTCGACAGGTCGCGCGCCCGCGCAAGCCCCAGCATCGACATCGCACGGTAGGTTTCCAGCTCGCAAAGCCGCTGCACCGTGCGCCCGATCCGCCCGGGTCCAGTGCCGGGCCGCGCGAAGACGGCAAAGCGCATCTGGCCGTTCGGGTCGATCCGGAAATCGCCCGCGACCACCGCCGCCCCGTCGAGCACCCAGGTGCAGACGAGGCTCTCGGTGACGAACCATTGCTCCAGCAGCGGCGAGATGTCGTCGGGGTTCTCGGGCAACTCCTCGATGCGGATCTGCACCGCCGCGATCCGCCCGCCGGGCGCCGCATCGATCCAGCTGTCGGGGTAGATCTCGGTCTCCGCCGGATCGAAGGCGCGCGACGACACGCCTTTGCCGAACGCGAGATAGGTGGTGAATTCGGTATGGCTTTCCCATTTCACCTCGTGGCGCCCGATCTTGCCGCCGTAATGGGTAATCCCCGCCTTCGGCTGCGCCGCGCCATGACGCGTCAGAAGGTCGACGAGGTGATCGTGATCCTTGCTGCGGTCGCGATTGGCGGCATCGCGCGGCTCCTTGAAGGCGACATAGACCGCATGTCCCGGCACGCCGAGCTTCGGGTAGGGCCGGGCGTGCAATTCGTTCACGAGCGCATAGCGCTGGGGGTGGTCCGGCAGGTGCGGCTTTGGATCGGCGGTCATCTCATAGGTCTCGCTCACGCGGGTGTTACCCTCTAGCTGCGGCGAATTTCCCTGCCGATCAAGCGTTTGACGGCATGCATCGGAATACCGGGCAAATCTGCCACAGCGCCTTGCGGGCCGCGACGGGGCAGGGGGCGCTGCTTCGCCGCTGTTTGCACATCATTTGGCGAGGTTGCGGCAACGCTTTCGGTACAATCGAAGAAGATTGGCCCTGAGATGATAAGGCTTAGGCTCAGGACTCATAGCCAGTAGATGACCGTGGCGGCGAGAGCGATGGCCGAGAGGAAGACCTTCGGGCACCTATCGTATCGCGTGGCTACCCGCCGCCAGTCCTTGAGTCTGCCGAACATAATCTCGATCCGGTTGCGGCGTTTATAGCGGCGCTTGTCATACTTCACCGGTGTCTTCCGCTGCTTACGGCCCGGGATGCAGGCGCGTATCCCCTTGTCTTTCAACGCTTCGCGGAACCAGTCGGCGTCGTAACCGCGATCCCCGAGCAGCCAGTCGACATCCGGAAGACTGTCGCAAAGCGCCCGGGCACCGATGTAATCGCTGACCTGTCCTGCCGTTACGAACAGGTTGAGAGGGCGTCCCTGGCTGTCGCAGATGGCATGCAGTTTCGTGTTCATCCCGCCCTTGGTCCGTCCGATCAGGCGGCCGCGCCCCCCTTTTTGACGCCCAGACTGGACGCCGTGCGGTGGGCCTTCAGGTAAGTGGCGTCAATCATCACGGTCTTCTTCTCGCCATGCCCGGCAGCCAGTCCGGCCATCATCTTCGCGAAGATGCCTTTGTCGCTCCAACGCTTCCAACGGTTATAGAGCGTCTTGTGGGGGCCATACTCCTTCGGCGCATCTCGCCATCGCAACCCATTACGATTGATGAAGATAATACCGCTCAGGACGCGCCGATCATCGACGCGCGGCTTACCATGGGACTTCGGAAAGTAGGGCTCCAGACGCGCCATCTGCGCATCGCTCAGCCAGAATAGATCAGACATGTCACCGCTCTGTTTTCGTGCGGTGAATCATGCCCTTCTGCTGAAATCAATGGGTCCTGACCCTAATCTGCTGAGAGACTTGCAAAACAATATCGGCAGCGCCAATTTGGCGCTGCCGAATGCTTTCCGGGAATACTACAAATAACGGCAAAGCAAGGGGCGCTGCCCCCTCTTGGCTGCGCCAATTCACCCCTGGGATATTTCCGCCAAGAGGAAGGGCGCGCGGGATAGGCCTTCGCCTTGGTCGAAATATCCCGGGGGAGCGCGTCAGCGCGGGGGGCGGAGCCCCCATCGCCGTATCCGTATCAAGCCCCATCGCCGCGATTGCAAGGCGCGCGCGGGCAGGCTAAACGAGCGCGCATGATGAACCGTCCCGCGCTCCCGCCCGAAATCGCCCGTCGCCGCACCTTCGCGATCATCTCGCACCCGGATGCGGGCAAGACCACCTTGACCGAGAAGTTTCTGCTTTTCGGTGGCGCCATTCAGATGGCGGGGCAGGTGCGTGCCAAGGGCGAGGCGCGGCGGACGCGTTCGGATTTCATGAAGATGGAACAGGATCGCGGGATCTCGGTCTCGGCCTCGGCGATGTCCTTCGAGTATCGCGACTTCCGCTACAACCTCGTGGACACGCCCGGCCACTCGGATTTCTCGGAAGATACCTACCGGACGCTGACGGCGGTCGATGCGGCGATCATGGTGATCGACGGGGCGAAGGGCGTGGAGAGCCAGACGCGTAAGCTGTTTGAGGTCTGCCGTCTGCGCGACCTGCCGATCCTGACCTTCTGTAACAAGATGGACCGCGAGAGCCGCGACACGTTCGAGATCATCGACGAGATTCAGGAAAACCTCGCGATCGACGTGGCCCCGGCAAGCTGGCCGATCGGGATGGGCCGGGATTTCCTCGGCTGCTACGACATGCTGCACGACCGGCTGGAGCTGATGGACCGCGCCGACCGCAACAAGGTGGCGGAATCGATCAAGATCAGCGGGTTGGACGATCCGAAGCTGGCCGAACATGTGCCCGCCGATCAACTCGAAAAGCTGAAAGAAGAGGTCGAGATGGCGCGCGAGCTGCTGCCCGCTTTCGACCGGCAGAGCTTCCTCGAGGGACACCTGACGCCGATCTGGTTCGGCTCGGCGATCAACAGCTTCGGTGTGAAGGAGCTGATGGACGGAATCGGCGAATTCGGCCCCGAGCCGGAGGTCTTCAAATCCGCCGGGCGCGACGTAGCTCCCGAGGAGAAGAAAGTCGCGGGCTTCGTGTTCAAGGTGCAGGCGAACATGGACCCCAAGCACCGCGACCGCGTGGCCTTCGTGCGGCTCGTCTCGGGGCATTTCACGCGCGGGCAGAAGCTGCTGCATGTGCGCTCGAAGAAGCAGATGGCGGTGTCGAACCCGGTTCTGTTCCTTGCCGCCGACCGCGAACTGGCCGAAGAGGCCTGGGGCGGCGATATCATCGGTATTCCGAACCACGGCCAGCTGCGCATCGGCGACGCGCTGACCGAAGGCGAGGCGCTGCGCTTCACCGGTATCCCGAGCTTCGCGCCGGAACTGCTACAATCGGTGCGTGCGACCGATCCGATGAAGGGCAAGCATCTGGAGAAGGCGCTGATGCAATTCGCCGAGGAGGGCGCCGCGAAAGTGTTCAAGCCTGCGATCGGCTCGGGCTTCATCGTGGGCGTCGTCGGCGCGCTGCAATTCGAGGTGCTGGCCTCCCGGATCGAGCAGGAATACGGCATCCCCGTGCGCTTCGAGGCCTCGCAATTCACCTCGGCCCGTTGGGTGCTGGGCGACAAAGCGGCGGTCGAGAAGCTGGTCAACGCCAACAAACAGCACATCTCCTATGACCATGACGGCGACGTGGTGTTCCTCACGCGCCTGCAATGGGACATCGACCGGGTCGAGCGCGACTACGAGGGCGTGACGCTGTCGGCGACCAAGGAAATGATGCAATGACCACGCCCCTTCCCCCCGAACTCGTCTCGATCCTGTGCAACGAGGCCAGTGCGCCGGAAGACGTGCGCACGGTCGAGGCGCTGGTCGATCTGTGGCTGGCCGACAATGCGGAGGAGCCCGAGGGCGAGGAATTCCCGTGGTCGGTGCTCTGTGTTTTCGAGCTGCGCGAATATCCCGAGGTGCTCTGGACCTTCATCCGCAAGGCGCTGACGGGGGCTACGACGATCTGGCAGGTGGTGATGCTCGCCGCCGGGCCGCTGGAGGATCTGGTGGCGGAACATGGCGCGGAGTTCATCGACCGGATCGAGCGCGAGGCGCGCCATTCCGCGCGCTTCCGCTTTGCGCTGACAGGCGTCTGGCCGCAGGGCGAGGAAGATCCCACGCTTTGGGCGCGGATCGAGAAGGCGCGCGCGGCGGCGATGGATACCGGGCTCGATATGGGCGGGCCGCTGCCGCCGAAATGAGCGTGGGCGCATCGCGCGCCAGTTAACGAAAATCACATCTCTGCGCCTGAGCTGTGCGGCAGCGCGCGCCGGACCTACCTCTGAGCAAGGAGGAGATCATGGCGCAGCTGTCTCGGGTATCCGGCAAGAGAATGGCGCGGTTCCTGCAAAAGCAGACCCGCTTCTACCAGCCCTTCGGCGTGATCCCGACCCGCGCGTTGCGTGCCACGCTGCGTCCCGGCGATGTGCTGCTGGTCGAGGGCGACCGGCGGATCTCTGCGGCGATCAAATATCTCACCCATTCGACATGGTCCCATGCGGCTTTCTATTCGGGCGGTCCGCCCGACGGCGAGTTGATCGAGGCCGATCTGGAGGCGGGCGTGCGGATTGCGGGGCTCGCGGCCTATGCGCATCTCAACACCCGCATCTGCCGCCCCGTGGGGCTTGGTCACGATCGGCTGGAGGAGGTGATTGACTACATGCAGAGCGCGGTCGGGCGGCAATACGATCTGAAAAACGTCGTCGATCTCGCGCGGTATTTGCTGCCGCGCCCGCCCGTGCCGCATCGGTTTCGGCGGCGGATGCTGGCGCTGGGATCAGGCGACCCGACGCGGGCGATTTGCTCGACCGTGATCGCCGAGGCGTTTCATTCGGTCCACTATCCGATCCTGCCCGATATCGAGATGGGCAGCGCCGACAGTCAGGGGGAGATCCTGCATATCCGGCACTCGTCCCTGTTCACGCCGCGCGATTTCGATCTCTCGCCCTATTTCGACGTGATCAAGCCGACGCTGGAAGACGGGTTCGATTTCCGCAAATTGCCACTGGCGGAGTGACGCCGGAGGAGGGGAGCCTCCGGCGGGGATATTTGTATCAAGAAGAAGCGAGGATGCGCCATTTGGCAGGGCGCATCGTCTGCGTCGTTACATCGCGAAGGAGACGCCGCAGCCGCAGGAGCTGGATGCGTTCGGGTTCTCGATCACGAAACGCGCGCCGATCAGTTCTTCGGTGAAGTCGATCGTGGCGTTCTCGAGGAAGGGCAGCGAGACCGGATCGATCAGCACCTTCTGGCCCGCGCCTTCAAGCACGATGTCGTCGCCTGCGGGCGTCTCTTCGAGCTTGATATCATACTGAAAACCGGAACAGCCGCCGCCCTCGACGGCCACGCGCAGCGCCTGCGGCGCTTCGCGACCTTCATTGATTTCCGCCAGACGCGCAAAGGCGCGCTCGGTCACTTTCGGAGGGAGTTGCATCGGATTGGCCTTCCTGACCCCACGGGGCCTGTATTTCCGTCACATCCGAGATATAGGAGGGCCGACGCGTGCCGACAAGACGAGGTTTTACCAGTGCTCAAGCCCTATGCCTGCCAGCCCGGCGAGAGCCGCGGGCGGCTTCACCCCGAAAGCATGTCCACATTCCGCTCGCCATTCCAGCGCGATCGGGACCGGATTATCCATTCCTCGGCCTTCCGACGGCTCAAGCACAAGACGCAGGTCTTCGTCGAGCATGAGGGCGATTATTACCGCACGCGCCTGACCCACACGATCGAAGTCGCGCAGGTCGCGCGCACCATCGCGGGCACGCTGGGGCTGAACACCGATCTGGCCGAAGCGGTGGCGCTGGCCCATGATCTGGGCCATCCGCCCTTCGGGCATACCGGCGAGGACGCGCTGGCCGAGCTGATGGCGCCTTACGGGGGCTTCGATCACAATGCGCAGGCTCTGCGGATCGTGACCAAGCTGGAGAAGCATTACGCGGGCTTCGACGGGCTGAACCTGACCTGGGAGACGCTGGAAGGCATCGCCAAGCACAACGGGCCTGCGATTTCCGACAAGGGCGGCTCGCACAGCTTCCCGAGCCGCGAGGAGCTGCCCTATGCGCTGGCCGAGGTCGATGCGGCTTGGGATCTGGAACTGGAGACCAATGCCAGCGCCGAGGCGCAGGTGGCGGCCGTGGCCGATGACGTGGCCTACAACCACCACGATCTGCATGACGGGCTGCGCGCGGGGCTCTTCGACGAGGATGACCTGTGCGAATTGCCGGTGATCGGGGCCTGTTTCGCCGAGGTGGACAAGCTGCATCCCGGTCTCGACCGCACGCGGCGCCAGCACGAGGCGCTGCGCCGGGTCTTCGGCGTGATGGTCGAAGACGTGATCGCGGTGGCCGAGAACCGGCTGACCTCGCTCGGGCCGCAATCGGTCGACGATATCCGCCAGATGGACGGACCGATCATCCGCTTCTCGAAGCCGCTCTATCAAAGCCTCAAGGTGCTCAAGCAATTCCTGTTCGAGCGCATGTATCGCGCGCCCTCCGTGGTGGTGGAGCGCAAGCGTGTGACCGAAATGATCAACGCGCTTTTCCCGCTGTTCATGGAACGCCCGGAGCTTCTGCCCGAGGAATGGCAGGAGGAAGTCTCCCGCGCACGCATCCTTGGCGGCGACTGCACGCGACCCGAATCGAAGCAGGCGCTGGCGCGGGTCGTGCTCGATTACGTGGCCGGAATGACCGACCGCTTCGCCATTCAGGAATATGATAGGCTGGTGGGGCGCGGGCGCTGAGGCGGAACAACTCGCCCTCCGTCTCGTTGTGCTCGCGAAGGCAACGCATAGGAGAGATTCATGATCCGCAAGCACGCATCGGCCCATTGGGAAGGCACCATCAAGGGCGGCAAAGGCACGATTTCGACCGAGAGCGGCGCGCTTGACGCGCAGCCCTACGGTTTCAACACCCGCTTCGAGGACGCGCCCGGATCGAACCCGGAAGAGCTGATCGGCGCGGCTCATGCGTCCTGTTTCTCGATGGCGCTGTCGCTGCAGCTCGAAGAGGCGGGCGTCTCGGACGTGACGATCGACACCAAGGCGGAAATCTCGCTCGACAAGGAAAGCGACGGCTTCGCGGTGAAGAAATCCGCGCTGACCGCCACCGTGAAGGGCACCGGTGACGACGATGCCATTCGCAAGGCGGCCGAAGGCGCCAAGGAAGGCTGCCCGATCTCAAAGCTACTGAACTGCGAGATCACGCTGGACCTGACGATCAACTGATCCGGTCCCGATCGATCAAAGCAAAAGGGCGCCCGGTGAGGCGCCCTTTCTCATGTCTTGGGGGGCTGGCGATCAGCGCTTGAAGAGATGCTTCTGCGCTTCGCTGCTCGAATTGTCGCTGCGCTCCTCCGAGGACAGAGCCCGCCCCGCTTTGACGCCCGGGCGGTCGCCGACTTCGTCGAGCCAGCGCTTGAGGTTCGGCTTGTCGTCGAGTGTCTGCTCCTGACCTTCCCAGAGCGAGGCCCAGCCCCAAGACGCCATATCCGCGATCGAGTAGAAATCGCCCGCGAGGTAGCGGGTCTCGGCCAGACGGCGGTCCATCACGCCATAGAGCCGCCCCGTCTCGGCGCGGTAGCGATCCTTCGCATAGGGCAGGTCCTGCGACGGCTCGAGCTTGGGCGCGTATTTCAGGAAGTGGTGCGCCTGCCCGGCCATCGGGCCGAGCCCGCCGACCTGCCAGAACAGCCATTCGTCGACCGCGATCCGGTCGCGCTCGGTCTCGCCGTAGAACTGGCCGGTCTTGCGCGCGAGATATTGCAGGATCGCGCCGCTCTCGAAGATCGAGACCGGTTCGCCATCCGGGCCGTCGCGGTCGATGATCGCGGGCATCCGGTTGTTGGGCGAGATTTTCAGGAATTCCGGCTCGAATTGCTCGCCCTTGCCGATATTCACCAGGTGGGTCTCGTAGGGCAGGCCCATCTCTTCGAGCGCGATGGAAATTTTCCAGCCGTTCGGCGTGGGCCAAAAATAGAGGTCGATCATGGGGTCTCCGTCAGGTTAGGCGGCAGGTTCCGGTCTACTTTGCTGCTCGCTGGAACGAGGGCAAGGCGAAACCAGGTGTGCGCGGACGCGCAAACAGGCGCGACCAGCGGGGGTCTTGCGCCTTAGGTAGTGCTTCGGCGAGAAAGGGAAGCGGCAGTCGGTCGGGCTGGCGCAGCACTTGACGGTAAAGGTCGAACAGCCCCTCGCGCATGTAGCAGGCGAAATGGCACACGCGTTTCGCGGGCGGGGCGACGGGGTAGCCGAGATCTTCGAGGACCCCGATCACCTCGGGCGCGTCGATCTGCAGATCGAGCCAGTTGCGCATGGGCTGCGACAGGCCGTTTCCCAAAGACCGCTCGCGCCCGCCCGCGACGCCCCACTCGAACAGGAAATCGAACAGGTCATTGTCGCGGCTGGTGACGTTGAGCACCTCGCAGGAGCGGCCCGCCGGGCTCGCCATCGCCTCCTCCGCGCGGCTCTGGAATTCGGCGGCGGCCAGAAGCACCATCCGCGCGACTTGGCCCGCATGGGCATGGCGCAGGGCCCGCAGGGCGACCCGTGCGCCCATCGAATGGCCGATGATCCCCACCGGACGCCCGGTCGCGGCATGAAGCGCGCCGATCAATCGTGCAAGGCGCTGGGCGGCGATTTCGGCCATGTCGTAGATTCGGGTGAGGCGTCCCGTGGATTGCCAGCTGAACGCGATCCCCAACCCCTCGCCGGGATTGCTGCCGTCGAAGCCGAGCGCGCGCGGCCAGCTGATCGCGGTATGCAGATTGAAGCTAGGTTCCATCGCGAAGATATGCTGATAGGGATCGCGCCCCTCGACGCCCGCCGCATAGCCGTAGCCGTGGATCATCACGACGACCGGGGCGCCTTCGGGCAGGGCACGCGCCTGAGCGATGACATCGGCGGGCAGATCGGAGCTGGCATGGACCTTGAGAAGCGGCATTTGGGCCTCGGGGGAGGAGCGCAGGCGCGGGTTGTTGTTCTAATCCGAACGCGGCTTTTCGTCGGAAAGTTCCCATGCCCTGGCGTGAGCCTGCAGCGGCAGGGCGTGGAATGCGCCACGCCGGGCGCCGTCCGTTTCGTGCGAATGGGACATCACCGCTATGCGTTGACCCTACGCCGCCTGCGCGCTATCGCAGCCTCAAGCCGCGACAGACCGCCGCAGGAGGCCCCGATGACCGAGCGCAAGACCCGCACCAAACTCGTCCATGACGGCATTCGCCGCAGCCAATATGGCGAGTTGGCCGAGGCGATGTTCCTGACGCAGGGCTTTGCCTACCCCTCGGCCGAAGCCGCAGAGCAACGGTTCCTCAACGCCTCCGACGATGAATTCATCTATGCGCGCTACGGCAACCCCACCACGCGCATGTTCGAAGACCGGATGGCCTCGATCGAAGGCACCGAAGACGCTTTCGCCTGCGCCTCCGGCATGGCCGCGATCAACGGCGCGCTGACCTGCCTCGTGAAGGCGGGCGATCACATCGTGGCCGCGCGCCAGATGTTCGGCTCCTGCCTGCATGTGCTGAAAGTGCTGCAGGGCTTCGGCGTGGATGTGACGCTGGTCGACGGCACCGATCTCGACGCGTGGCGCGCCGCGATGCGCCCCGAGACGAAGGTCTGCTTCTTCGAGAGCGTCTCGAATCCCGGCCTCGAGGTGATGGATGTCGAAGGCATCGTGAAAATCGCCCATGAGGGCGGCGCGACGGTGGTGGTCGACAATGTCTTCGCCTCGCCGATTTTCTCGCGTGCAGTGGAACTTGGCGCAGATGTGATCGTCTATTCCGCGACCAAGCATATCGATGGCGGCGGGCGCGTGCTCGGCGGTGTCGTGCTCGGCTCGAAAGAGTATATCCGCGGCCCGCTGGAGACCTATGTGAAGCACACCGGCGGCGCGATGAGCCCGTTCCACGCCTGGGTTCTGCTGAGCGGGTTGCAGACGCTCGATCTGCGGGTGCGCGCGCAGGCGGCCAGCGCGGCTGCCGTGGCCAGCGCCGTTGCGGGCCATGAAAAACTCGCCCGCACCGTCTATCCCGGCCTGATGGATCATCCCCAACATGCATTGGCGATGGAGCAGATGGGCTCGGGCGGCACGATGCTCGCACTCGACCTGAAAGGCGGCAAGGAGGCGGCGTTCCGCTTCCTCAACGCGCTGCAGATCGTGTCGATCTCGAATAACCTCGGCGATGCGAAATCCATCGCGACCCATCCGGCGACGACGACCCACAAAAACCTGTCGGAAGAGGAGCGGGAAGCGATCGCGATTACCCCCGGTCTGATCCGCATCTCGATGGGCATCGAGGACGGCGGCGATCTGATTGCTGACATCAAGGGGGCGCTCGACGCGGCCTGAACGGGGTGAACCGATTTCCGCGAACCGGCGTATTGTCTTGGACATCGCCCTCAAAAACCCCATATCTGGCGGGACCGGGCGTACCGGAGGACAGGATATGAACGTGCAAGGCAGGATCGACACCCCCGACGATAACGACGCTCGCGCCGCGCTCGACGTGCTGCGCGCATGGGCGGCAAAGGCCGACCCGGTCGAGGTCGCACAGCTCGATCCGGCGATCGCGCGGCTGCTGCCGGGGCACGAGGTCTCGAACTATCCCGATCTGAGCCGCGACTATGACGCGGATTTCGAGGCGGACGAGACCTACAAGGCGACGATGCCCGACCTGCAGAACGGCCCGTCCTCGCTGATCGTGGGCGCCCATACCCGGATCGAACATGTCGGCATCTCGAATTTCCGCCTGCCGGTGCGGTTCCATACCCGCGACAATGGCGATCTGACGCTGGAGGCCTCGGTCACCGGGACGGTCAGCCTCGAAGCGGAGAAGAAGGGCATCAATATGTCCCGCGTGATGCGCAGCTTCTACGTCCACGCGGAGAAGACCTTCTCCTTCGAGGTGATGGAAGCCGCGCTCGACGATTACATGGACGATCTCGAGAGCTTCGACGCCCGTCTGATGATGCGCGTCTCCTTCCCGGTGAAGCGGCCCTCGCTGCGCTCCGGGCTGGAAGGCTGGCAGTATTACGATATCGCGCTGGAACTGATCGAGACGGGTGGTGTGCGTACCAAGGTGATCCACCTCGATTACGTCTATTCCTCGACCTGCCCGTGCTCGCTGGAGCTTTCCGAACATGCCCGCGCCAGCCGCGGCCAGCTGGCGACGCCCCATTCGCAGCGCTCCGTCGCGCGGATTTCGGCCGTGGTCGAGCCGGGCGAGGTGCTTTGGTTCGAGGATATGATCGATCTCGCCCGCGCCGCCGTGCCGACCGAGACGCAGGTCATGGTCAAGCGCGAGGACGAACAGGCCTTCGCCGAACTGAACGCCGCCAACCCGATCTTCGTCGAGGATGCCGTGCGCGCCTTCGCCGAGCGCCTTCTGGCGGATGCCCGTATCGGCGATTTCCGCATCGTTGCGAGCCATCAGGAAAGCCTGCACAGCCATGATGCCGTGGCCATGCTGACCGAGGGCGAGACCTTCGCCTCCGCCAGCGTCGATCCGAAGCTGTTCGCCACGCTGATCCATCAGGGCTGAAGCGGGTAGGCGCTGTCTTCGCGCGCGTTGACGCGCGTTGCAGGCGGTGAGGGGGCGCTGCCCCCGCGCGCGTTTGCGCGCATCACAATTGGTGCAGGGGGCTCTGCCCCGGCCCTCCGGGCCCCCCGGGATATTTTCACAAGAGCGAAGAGAGGCGCGGAAGCTCACGTCAGGCGAACAGATGCTGAACATGCCCCTTTCCCTCAGGGGGCCGAACCGCTAGATTGCCTCCCATGAATTGGGCTGATGACGACGATCCGTATGAGGGGGCTGCGAGCCTGTCGCAACGTGCCATGGCGGGCGCCATGCAAGCGCGGAGCGCGCCGTATCTCGAGAAACTGAACCCCCAGCAGCGCCAGGCCGTCGAGACGCTCGACGGGCCGGTCTTGATGCTGGCAGGCGCGGGCACGGGCAAGACCTCGGCGCTGACCGCGCGGATCGCGCATCTGATCCACACCGGCCGCGCGCGCCCGAACGAGGTGCTGGCGGTGACCTTCACCAACAAGGCCGCGCGCGAGATGAAAGAGCGTGTGGGCCGCCATCTGGGCGGTGCGATCGAGGGGATGCCGTGGCTCGGCACTTTCCACTCGGTCTGCGTGAAGCTGTTGCGCCGCCATGCCGAGCTGGTGGGGCTGAAGTCGAATTTCACCATTCTCGACACGGACGACCAGATCCGGCTGCTCAAACAGCTGATCGTGGCCGCGAATATGGACGAGAAGCGTTGGCCCGCGCGGCAACTGGCTGGGCTGATCGACGGCTGGAAAAACAAGGCGCTGACGCCCGAGAAGGTTTCGGGCCGCGAGACGGCGGCTTTCGACAATCGCGGGTCCGAGCTTTACGCCGCCTATCAGGCGCGGCTGAAGACGCTTAACGCGGTCGATTTCGGCGATCTGCTGCTGCACATGGTCACGATTTTTCAGACCCACGGGGATGTGCTCGCGCAATATCAGCGCTGGTTCAAATACATCCTCGTCGACGAGTATCAGGACACCAACGTCGCGCAATATCTGTGGCTGCGGCTTCTGGCGCAGGGCCACAAGAACATCTGCTGCGTGGGCGATGACGACCAGTCGATTTATGGCTGGCGCGGTGCCGAAGTGGGCAATATCCTGAAATTCGAGAAGGATTTCCCCGGCGCCGCGGTGATCCGGCTGGAGCAGAATTACCGCTCGACCGCGCATATCCTCTCTGCCGCGTCTGGGCTGATCACGGCCAATGAAGGCCGTCTGGGTAAAGAGCTTTGGACCGAGGCCGAGGGCGGCGAGAAGGTGCGCCTGATCGGCCATTGGGATGGCGAGGAAGAAGCCCGCTGGATCGGCGAGGAGGTCGAGGCGATCCAGCGCGGCACTCGAGGAAACCCGCCGATCAGCCTGAATTCGCAGGCCATTCTCGTGCGCGCTTCGCATCAGATGCGCGCCTTCGAGGACCGGTTCCTGACCATCGGTCTGCCCTATCGCGTCATCGGCGGGCCGCGCTTCTACGAGCGGCTCGAGATCCGCGACGCGATGGCCTATTTCCGCCTCGTGACCTCGCCCGATGACGATCTGGCTTTCGAGCGCATCATCAACACGCCCAAGCGCGGCCTTGGCGACAAGGCGCAGCAGCGCATTCAGGTCGCGGCCCGCGAGAACGGGCTGAGCCTGCTGGACGGTGCGCGGCTCTTGGTGGCCGAAGGCGCGCTGTCGGGCAAGGCGGGCGGGCAGTTGCGGCTCTTCGTAGAGAATGTCGCGCGCTGGCATGAGCAGGTCGTGCAGGCCTCGCCCGCGACCGCCGTGACCCGGGCCGAGGATGACGATCTGCTGATCGAGCCCGCCGAGGATGGTGTGGCACCCGCGAATGACCTCAGCCATGTGCGTCTGGCGGAACGGATCCTCGAGGAATCCGGCTATGTCGAGATGTGGCAGAACGACAAGACGCCGGAAGCGCCGGGACGGCTCGAGAACCTCAAGGAACTCGTCAAGGCGCTGGAGCAGTTCGACAATCTGCAGGGCTTTCTCGAACACGTCGCACTGATCATGGACAACGACAAGGCCGAGACCGAGGAGAAGGTCTCGATCATGACGCTGCACGCGGCCAAGGGCTTGGAATTCCCCGTGGTCTTCCTGCCGGGCTGGGAGGATGGGCTGTTCCCGTCGCAGCGCTCGATGGATGAAAGCGGGCTGAAGGGGCTCGAGGAAGAGCGGCGTCTGGCCTATGTCGGCATCACCCGCGCCGAGGAGCTGTGCACGATCTCCTTCGCAGGCAACCGCCGCGTCTATGGCCAATGGCAAAGCCAGATGCCCTCGCGCTTCATCGACGAATTGCCGCCCGCCCATATCGACGTGCTGACGCCCCCGGGGCTCTATGGCGGCGGCATGAACGGGGGCGGCTTCGGCGGCTCCAGCGCGATGGAAGACCGTGTCTCGCGCGCCGATGTCTACAATTCGCCGGGCTGGCGGCGGTTGCAAAACGCGCAATCGCGCGGGACCAGCCAGCCACGCGAGGCGCGCCATATGGTGATCGACGCCAAGGGTGAGAGCGATTACGAGATCGGTGACCGGGTCTTTCACAAGAAGTTCGGCTATGGCGAGGTGATGGGGTCGGAAGGCGACAAGCTCGTCGTGGAGTTCGACAAGGCGGGCGAGAAGCGTCTGCTGTCGAGCTTCGTCGTGCCCGCCGCCGATGCCGACGACGTGCCGTTTTAACCCTTCGCCCTTCGCGCAAATATCCTGGGGGGTGAGGCGGGATCAGCGGCCTTCCAGTGGAAGGACGCCCCGCCGAACGCCCGAAGCGCAAGCGGAGGGCAGAGAAGAGCGGGGGCAGCGCCCCCTCGCTCTGTCTGCCTTAGTTCACCAGACCCGGGACCGGCAGCCCCGCCGATTGCCAGAGCAGCACGAAATTCAGTCCCAGTACGATCAGCGCGCCCAGCACCGCAAACCAGAGAATCGGCCCGCGCAGGGCGAATTTGCCCATGATGTCGCCGCGCCGCGCGAAGATCAGCAGGGCGATCATCGGGACGGGCAGGGCGATCGACAGCACCACTTGGCTCATCACCAGCGCGTCGGTCGTGTTCACCCCCAGCCAGACGACGACGAAGGCGGGCGCCATCGTGATGACCCGGCGCAGCCAGACCGGGATACGTCGGCGGATGAAGCCCTGCATGATCATCTGGCCCGCCATCGTGCCGACGACCGAGGAGGAAATCCCCGAGGCGATCAGGGACGTCAGGAAGGCAGCTGCCGCAAACCCGCCCAGTAGCGGCGTCAGCGTGTGATAGGCGGTCTCGATCTCGGCGACTTCGGAATGGCCCGCATGGAAGGCCGAGGCCGCCATGATCACCATTGCCATATTGACCATCCCCGCAATCGCGAGCGCGATGATCACCTCACGGTTGGAGAACTTCACCAGCCGCGCCTTCTGCACCGGGTCACGCGTCAGGGCGCGGTTCTGCGTCAGGCCGGAATGGAGGAAAATCGCATGCGGCATCACGGTCGCGCCGATGATGCCCACCGAGATCGTCAGCGCCGTCGCGTCGGGCATCGAGGGTGCGAACATCCCCGCCACGGCCCCTGACCAGTCGACCGGCGCCACGAACATCTCGGCGAGGTAACACGCCCCGATCAGCGCCACGAGCGCGCCGATCACTATCTCCATCGGGCGGAAACCGCCGCGCTCGAACATCAAGATCGCATAGGTGACGACGGCGGTGACACCCATCCCCCAGATCAGCGGCCAGCCGAAAAGGAGCGAAAGCCCCAACGCGCCGCCCAGAAACTCCGCCAGATCGGTCGCCATCGCGGCAATCTCCGAGACGATCCACATCGCGATCGTCACGGGTTTCGAGAAATTCTCGCGCGACAGTTCCGCGAGGTTCTTGCCGGTGACGATGCCCACGCGCGCCGAGATCGCCTGAAACAGCATCGCGATCAGGTTCGCCCCCAGCACGACCCACAAGAGCGCATAGCCATAGCCCGCGCCCGCCTGAATGTTCGTCGCGTAGTTGCCCGGGTCCATATAGGCGACCGAGGCGATCACCGCTGGTCCGAAGAACAACAAAAACCCGCCGCGCCGGTTGCCCGACAGCACGGCCTCCATCGCCGTGCGGGTGCGGCTCGTCAGGTTTTCTTTGCGGGTCAGTTCAGTCATGGGGGCCTCGTCGATGTTGCTGCCGCGAAATGTAGCCTCGGCTACAAGATTCGCAAGTGGCTAATTTCCGTTGACAGCGCAACGTGCCCCGCGCGAAGCTTTGCTTGGCATATCGGGCGCGACAGGTTATCCGGTCCGCTCTGGAAATGGCGCCCGAGAGGCCGCCGACTGGTACCGAGACCACGACCGTCAAGGCAGGCGAATGACTGACACCGATCCTTCTCAGATCAAGGGGTTCAACCGGGCCCGAGAGCGTGCGGCGCGCGCGCTTCTGGAAGACTATGTCGAGATGATCGCCGATCTGACGGCGGAATTCGGCGAGGCGCGGATCACCGAGATCGCCGCGCGACTCGGGGTGGCCCACCCGACCGCGACGAAAGCCGTGGCGCGGCTCAAACGCGAGGGGCTGGCCGTGTCGCGGCCCTATCGCGGGGTGTTTCTGACGGAGACGGGGGAGGCGCTGGCCGCCCAGGTGCGCGAACGCCACCGGACCGTCGTGGCCCTGTTGCGCGCCGTGGGCGTGCCGGAAGAGGTCGCGGAGATCGACGCCGAAGGGATCGAGCACCATGTCTCGTCGCGCACGCTGGAGGCGTTCGAGGCTTTCCTTGCGTCAAAGGCTGGCAAATAGCTCCGACAGCCGCTCGGTCTCGCCGGCAAGACCCCAGGGCGGGTTCACGATGAACATCCCCGAGCCGATCATGCCGTGGCCTTCACGCGCGGGCGGAAAGCGCACCTCGTGGCTCAGCGCTTCGGGGAAATGGCGGCGCAGAGTGCGCACCATCGCCTCCTGCGCGCCCGAGGCGAGCATCGGATACCAAAGCGCGATGATGCCGACGTTCCATTTCTTCGCGATATGGCCGATCAGCTTCGGCATCGCCGTGTAATCGGCCTTCTCCTCGAAGCTCGGATCGATCAGCATCATCCCGCGACGTGGCGTCGGAGGTGTCAGCGCCAGCGCCATTTCGCGCCCGTCGGCCTTATGCAGCACCGCGCCGCTGCGCCGCGTGGCGCTGCGCAGGGCGGAAAACTCCTGCGGGTGCAGTTCGCAAAGCTGGATCGTATCCATCGGGCGCAATAGCGCCTGCGCCACCAGGGGGGAACCCGGATAGGCCTGCGCGCCGTGCTGCGCGCGTACGGCGGCCAGCGCGCGCATATAGGGGTGATCGGCGGCGAACCAGCCCAAGCCTTCCACCCGGGCGATCCCGGCCGCTGCCTCGCCGGTCTTCGCGGCCTCCGCCCCGTCGAGTGCGTAAAGCCCGCGCCCGGCATGGGTTTCAAGATAGCTCAGCGGCTTGTCCTTGCGCGTCAGGTAATCGAGCGCAGAGGCAAGCAGCGCGTGCTTGTGCACATCGGCCAGATTTCCGGCGTGATAGGCGTGTTGGTAAGACAGCATCGGTTCGGTCTCCTTGCGTCCTTCCTGCCGGTCGGCGCGCGCGAGGGCAATGCTCTTCTTCTCGAGAGAAACATCCCGGGGGCGCGCTAAGCGCGCGGGGCAGCGCCCCTCCATCGGGTCAGCCTGTCTGAGAGTAAAAGAAAACGGCGGCGCCCAGGGAGGAGGAGGGGCGCCGCCGTCTCTTTTCTGCCGTCAGGTCTCAGGGAGGAGGAGAGAGACCCTTCGGCACTGTCGACACCGCTTCAGGGAGGAGGAGGAAGCGGTGTCACACCCTCGGGTCCAGGGAGGAGGAGAGGACCCTCGGTATCTGGTTGGCGGCACCCTCAGGGAGGAGGAGGAGAGTGCCGCCGAAACGATCGGCCCAGGGAGGAGGAGAGGGCCTTTCGTAACAGTTTGGGCCTGTCGGCCCGGATATCAAGTGCTGCACTGCAGCATGCGACAGCCTGTCGCAGCTTTCCGCCGGTGATAGGCGGCGACCTCAGGGAGGAGGAGAGAGGTCGCCGCCTGCTCGGCGCGGATCTCTCAGGGAGGAGGAGGAGAGATCCGGGCAGCTCGGATCCGGCAATGCAGCGTCGCGCCGCTTGGGGCCGGTATGTTTGGTGTGGCGGCGCTCTCAGGGAGGAGGAGAGAGAGCGCCGCCGCAGTCCTGAGCCCCAGGGAGGAGGAGAGGGGCTCGGGAAGAGAATTACTTGCCGTATGCGGCCTCGTAGGCCACGCGGGTGATCATCGAGCTGTGCAGCCCGAGGTCGTTCAGCTCGCGGCTGTTGAGCGAGCGCAGTTCGTTAAGCGTCTGGCGATAGACCTTGCGGCGGGCCAGGGCTTCGGTCAGTTTCGATTTCAGCGCGGCGAAGCCGCCTTCGTTCAGTTGGATGTCTTGTGCGAGTGCCATCGTGTCAGCCTCATCTATCTACTTGCGAGGGCCGCTGCCGGTTCCGGCTTGTCGACCCGAATTCGTTACTTCGTGTTCCGTCGTTGGGCTAAAGATGGCGCTAATGCTGCGACTGCACAATGCCGGGAAGCCTCATTGCCGCCATGCAGAAAATGCATGAATGATTCTGACCCATTTTCGCGACATAGGCGCAAGATATGTGCGCTTCGATTGGGGCGCTTGGGGGATTCCTGACCATTTGGGCAGTTCCCGACTTGAACTGCGCGGCAAAAACGCCACAGTTCCGGCGAAATCACGAGCAGTCGGGCCGAGGACGGACCCGGGAATGGAGGAATCTGCATGGCTCTGAGCAAGGAAACGGTTCTTGCGACGTTGCAATCGGTGGAAGTGCCGGGCGGCGGGACCGCTATCAGCCGCGATCTCGTGCGCGCGCTTGCAGTGCAAGACGGTGTGGTGCGCTTCGTGCTTGAAGGTGCGCCGCAGCCTGAACTGGAAGCGATGCGCCCCACGCTGGAGGCGGCGATCAAGGCGCTTCCCGAGGTGACGAGTGTGACGGTGGTCGTGCCATCGGGGCCGCCGCGCGGTCTTGGCGGCTCCGCGCAGCAGTCGCAACAACGTGGCCCCGCAATCGGCGGACATCCCAAGCCCCAGCAAGGTCCGCAAAAGGTTCCGGGCGTGAAAAAGATCATCGCTGTTGGGTCCGGTAAGGGCGGCGTGGGTAAATCCACCGTCGCGTCGAACCTCGCGGTGGCGCTCACGCGCGCGGGCAAGAAGGTCGGTCTGCTCGACGCGGACATCTATGGACCCTCGCTGCCGCGCATGATGGGCACGAACAAGCGGCCCGCCTCGCCGGACGGCCAGACGATCCTGCCGCTTCAGGCGCATGGCGTTACGCTGATGTCGGTCGGCCTCATGCTCAAAGAGAGCGAGGCGGTGATCTGGCGTGGCCCGATGCTGATGGGCGCGATGCAGCAGATGCTGTTCCAGGTGAAATGGGACGAATACGGCCCGCTCGACGTGCTTTTGATCGATCTGCCGCCGGGGACGGGGGATGTGCAGCTCACGCTTTGCCAGAAAACCGAGCTGGACGGGGCGATCATCGTCTCGACGCCGCAGGATGTCGCGCTGCTCGATGCGAAGAAGGCGATCGACATGTTCCAGCGGCTGAAAACCCCGATCCACGGGCTGGTCGAGAACATGTCTTCTTATGTGTGCCCCAATTGCGGCCACGAGGCGCATCTCTTCGGCCATGGCGGGGTCGCTGCGGAAGCGAAGGCGCTGGGGCTGCCCTTCCTCGGGGCGCTGCCCGTCGATCTGGATGTGCGGCTCGCTGGCGATGCGGGCACCCCGGTCGCGGCGGGCGAGGGGCCTGCTGCCGACGGCTATGCCGCTCTTGCGCAGGGGCTGGTCGACCGCGATCTGATCTGAGCTTCAGGTAATACTCTTGCTAAGAAAGGCGCCCGATCCGGGCGCCTTTTTTCTGGTCACAGGGGCGTTATGGGAAATCATGGCACCTTTTATGGAACTTCACGGGCGCGTAGAAGCCATGTGAGCGGAGATTCGCCATGAAACTGGGCGGAATCACGCGGAGATCACGCGGTTTCGCGAAAAATCACGCTGCGGTGATGGTTGAAGCCGATGGGTCCAAGGGCCCAAATTGCGGCTCAAAAACCACAGGTTCCGCTTCAAAGGCGATTTTTTGGGATTTTATGGGAAGCTCTGGCGGCGTTGGTTTTTCTACCATATATGGTAAATTGTTCCCAATACTGCGCTAGGTGTGGTTCAATCTCGGCACAACACCTTGTAATGGGGTCTCTTCGCGAACAACATCTGCCCAGTATTCGGCAACTTTTTTCTTGCGTGCCATGAATTCCCATGGCATCCCTAATTCATCGGAAGCGAAGACAAATAGAGGCACCAAGACCTCACGGCGAAATGCAGGTTTCATACAGGCCATCGCTTCACGAAAACAAAGAGATCCGGCGCGCGAGCGAGCAGATATCCCCATCCCCCCAGGTGGCGCGTGCAGTCGGACATACCCAGTGATGGGAACGAGGGCGGCGGATTGGGCAGTGGCAGCAGCCCAATCCGCCGTTTTCATTCCGGGCCCCGCCCGGCGGGACAGGTGATAGGAGCGCGCTTTGGCGGGCATGTTCATAGGCGAATACACCTTCAAGGTGGACAGTAAGGGTCGCGTGTCGATCCCCGCGCTGTTTCGTCGTGAGCTGGAAGAGGGTGACCCCGAGCGCCCGAACAAAGATCGCCCCCGCATGGTCATCGTCTACGGTGCCGACACCCAGAAAATGCTTCAGATCTACACGCAGGCCGCCTTCGAGGCGCTGGCCGCCGATATCGCGGCGCTGCCGCGCGGCTCGAAGCAGCGCACGATCCTGCAGCGGATGGTTTTGTCCAAATCGCACCCGACCGAAGTCGATCCCGATGGCCGCCTGGTCCTCCCGGCGGCTTTGCGCACGAAGATCGGTCTCGACAAGGAGGCCTATTTCTCCGGCGTGGGCGAGACCTTCGAGATCTGGAACCCCGAGACCTTCGCCGCTGCCGATGAAGCCAATATCGATCAGTGGATCGAGGAGCAGGGCGAAGATTTCGACCCGCTCAGCCTATTGTCGCAGGGGTGAGCCATGTCGGATCGGGACGCCCTGCCAGACGCCCCTCATGTCCCGGTTTTGCTGCGGCCGCTCCTTCGGGCGGTCGCGCCTGTCTCTGGGACTTGGCTTGACGGAACCTTCGGCGCGGGCGGTTATGCGCGCGGATTGCTGGAAGCGGGCGCCGACAAGGTGATCGGCGTCGACCGCGATCCGGCCGTGTTCGAGATGGCCGAAGCGTGGCGCGGCGACTATGGCGACCGGCTGGAACTGGTCGAGGGCACCTTCTCCGAACTCGATACCTATAGTGACGAATTGCTCGATGGGGTGGTGCTGGATCTCGGCGTTTCTTCCATGCAGCTCGATCAGGCGGATCGCGGCTTTTCCTACATGCGCGACGGGCCGCTCGACATGCGGATGTCGCAGGAAGGGCCCTCGGCGGCCGATCTGGTGAACGAGACGGACGAAGCCGAACTTGCGGATATCCTTTATCAATATGGCGAAGAACGCGCCTCGCGCCGGATCGCCAAGGCCATTGTCGAGGCGCGCAAGACCCAGCCTTTCGAGACCACGCAGCAGCTGGTCAAAGTGATCGAGCGCTGCCTGCCGCGCCCGAAACCTGGGCAGAGCCATCCCGCCACGCGCAGCTTCCAGGGTCTGCGTATCGCGGTGAACGATGAATTCGGCCAGCTGATCGAGGGGCTGGAAGCCGCGGAGCGCGCACTGAAACCCGGCGGGCTTCTGGCGGTGGTCAGCTTCCATTCGCTCGAAGACCGGGTGGTGAAGCGCTTCTTTGCCGCGCGCTCGTCGACGGGCGGGGGTGGTTCGCGTCACGCGCCGGTTCAGCAAACCCTTGATCCCGCGTTCGAAATCACTGTGAAGGGCGACGGGCCCGACGCTGAGGAGCTGGCGGAAAACCCGCGCGCACGTTCGGCCCGGCTTCGGGTGGGACGGCGCACCGAGGCGCCCGCCGGCAAGGCCGATCGCACGCAGCTGGGGCTTCCGAAGCTCGTCACCGGGGAAAAGAAGGGGAAACGCCGTTGAGACTGCTTGCCTATCTTGCCGCCTCCGCCTGTGTCCTCGCGCTCGCCTTCTGGGCCTATCACGTCAACTACGACACGCAGGACCGGATCGACGAGCTGCGCGACCTCAACCGCGAAATCGCCTCGCTCAACGAGGGGCTGTCCGTGCTCAACGCCGAATGGGCCTATCTCAACCGCCCGCAGCGCCTGCGCGAACTGGTCAATCTCAACTTCACCTCGCTGCGTCTTCTGCCGATGACGCCCGAGCAGTTCGGGACCGTGGCGCAGATCGCCTATCCGACGCCGCAGGCCGACGATGCCGACGCGTCCGCAGCTGATCTCGCTGGCCTGTCCGACCCGATCGAGGTCAAGGCCGATCCTGAGGGAGGGAACTGATGCGCACGCCCCTTCGTCCGCTTGCCCGTATTCTCGACGCCCGCGAAAAGGGTGAAAACCCCGACGCGATCGAACGCGAGAACCGCCGCCTGCGCGGTGAGGCCACCCGCGACAAGGCGCGTCAAAGCGCCGAGGGCCGGCTGCTGGTCATGTCGGTGATCTTCCTCGCGGCCTTCCTGACGGTGGGGCTGCGCATGGGCTCCTTCGCCGCCGCGCGCCCCGAAGAGCCGCAGACCGATTCCACGACCGAGCAGATCCACGCCCAACGCGCCGATATCGTCGACCGCAAGGGCAGGGTGCTCGCGACCAACCTGCTGACCCACTCGCTCTATGCGCAGCCGCCGATGATGATCGATCCGCTGGGCACCGTGGACAAGCTGGTGAAGATCTTCCCCGATCTCGACCGCGACCGGCTGAAGAAGGATTTCACCGGTCATCGCAAATTCGTCTGGATCAAGCGCCGCATCAGCCCCGAGCAGATGCAGGCGGTCCATGATATCGGCGATCCCGGCCTTCTGTTTGGTCCGCGAGAGATGCGGCTTTATCCCAACGGTCATCTGGCGTCGCATATCCTTGGGGGCGCACGCTATGGCACGGAAGGCGTTAATTCGGCGGAGATTCTCGGTGTGGCCGGGATCGAGAAGGAATATGACAAGTGGCTGCGCGATCCGGCCAATGGCGGGCAGCCGCTGAAGCTCTCGCTCGATCTGACCGTTCAGTCCGCGCTCGAAGACGTGCTCTCGGGCGGCATGAAGCTGATGAACGCCAAGGGCGCGACGGCGGTGCTGATGAAGGTTCAGAGCGGCGAGATCGTCGCCATGGCGAGTCTGCCCGATTTCGACCCCAACGACCGCCCTGCGCCGCTTCTGAAGGGCGACCCCTCCGACAGCCCGCTGTTCAACCGCGCGGTTCAGGGGATGTATGAGCTGGGCTCGACCTTCAAGATCTTCGCGGTCAGCCAGGCGATGCAGGACGGTCTGGTCACGCCCGAGACGATGATCGACACCAAGGGCCCGCTGCGTTGGGGCAGATTCCGCATCCACGATTTCCACAATTACGGCAAGCAGTTGTCGGTCACGGATGTGATCGTGCACAGCTCGAATATCGGCACCGCGCGGATCGTCCAGAAGATCGGCCCCGAGAAGCAGCGCGAGTTCCTCGGCAAGCTGGGTCTTCTGGAGCCCTCGCCGGTGGAGCTGATCGAGGCCCCCACGGGCCGCCCGATTCTGCCGAAGAACTGGTCGGAGCTGTCCGCGATGACCATTGGCTACGGCCACGGTCTCTCCGACAGCCCGCTGCAGCTCGCAACGGCCTATGCGACGATCGCCAATGACGGGCGGCGCGTGCTGCCGACGCTGATTGCCAAAGGCGGCCCGCGCAAGCCGCATAAGCAGGAATTCGGTGCGCCCGAAGGCGCGCAGGTCGTGTCTCCGGCGGTGGCCCGCAAGGCGCTGGCGATGATGCGCGCCGTGGTGACGCGCGGCACGGCCAGCTACGGCAATGTCGCGGGCTATCAGGTCGCGGGCAAAACCGGCACCGCCGACAAGCCCGATCCGCAGGGCGGCTATTACGACAAGAAGGTGATCTCGACCTTCGCGGGCGTCTTCCCGGTGACCAACCCCGAATATGTGCTGGTTCTCACGCTGGACGAGCCGACGGATACCTCCGGCGACACGCCGCGCCGGACCGCAGGTTGGACCGCCGTGCCGGTCGCGGCTGAGACGATCCGCCGTGTCGCGCCGCTTCTGGGCCTGCGCCCCGAACCGACCACGCCCGACACGCTCGACGGCATCAGTCTGGTCAAGAAAGACTGACCTTTCCGGGCTGTCAGCGGGTCTCGCGCCTCGCGCATGAACCCGCGCAAAGAGACAGGGGGCAGGGCCTGTCGCCTTGACCTCGCAGACGCGTCGCCGGATAAGTGCGGCAAGCTGAATGAAGGACGGATACGATGGCTGCGGGCACCAAAATGCTGAGCGAATTGGGGCTGACGCCGCTGCAGGGCGCAGACTGCGCGATCTCGGGGCTGTCGGTCGACAGCCGGCAGGTCAAGCCGGGCCATCTCTTCGCGGCTCTGCCGGGTACGCAGATCCACGGGGCCGAGTTCATCCCTTACGCATTGCGCATGGGGGCGGCCGCGGTGCTGACCGACCGCGCGGGCGAGAAAGCCGCGCGCGAGGCGCTTGAAGGCACCGACACCGCCATCGTCATCACGCAAGATCCGCGTCAGGCGCTGGCCTTCGCGGCGGCGCTGTGGTTCGAGCGCCAGCCCGAGACCCTGATCGCGGTGACCGGCACCAACGGCAAGACCTCTGTGGCCACCTTTACCCGCCAGATCTGGCAGCTCATGGGGTTCGAGGCCGCGAATATCGGCACGACCGGCGTGGAAGGCAGCTATTCCGCCCCGTCGCCGCATACCACGCCCGAGCCGATCACCCTGCATCGCCTGCTCTCGGATATGGCGGGGGTCGGCGTGACCCATGCCGCGATGGAGGCTTCGTCCCACGGGCTGGCGCAGCGCCGGCTGGATGGCGTGACGCTCTCGGCGGCTGCATTCACGAATTTCACGCAAGATCACCTCGATTATCACGCGAGCTTCGAGGAGTATTTCGCGGCCAAGGCCGGGCTCTTCACCCGGGTGCTGCCCGAAGACGGGGCGGCGGTGATTAATCTCGACGATCCCAAGGGCGAGGAACTGGCGCGCTACATCACTGCGCGCGGTCAGGAATTGATCGGGATCGGCCATACCGAGCAATGCGAGATGCAGATCCTCGGCCAGCGGTTCGATGCGACCGGGCAGGATGTGCGCTTCTCGTGGGAAGGCTGGACGCAGATGACCCGCCTGCCGCTGATCGGCGGGTTCCAGGCGATGAACGTGCTCACGGCGGCGGCGCTCGCCATCGCTTGCGGGGCCGATCCCGAGGACGTTTTCGCGACGCTGCCGAAGCTCTCCACCGTGCGCGGGCGGATGCAACTCGCCGCCACCCGCGACAATGGCGCGACGGTTTTCGTCGATTACGCCCATACGCCCGACGCGGTGCAGACTGCGCTCAAGGCGCTGCGCCCGCATGTGATGGGCCGCCTGATCGCCATCGTCGGCGCGGGCGGGGATCGTGACGCGACCAAGCGCCCGCTGATGGGGCAGGCCGCCGCCGAGAGCGCCGATATCGTCATCGTCACCGACGACAACCCGCGCTCGGAAGATCCCGCGACGATCCGCGCCGCCGTGCTGGAAGGCGCACCCAAGGCGCTGGAAGTGGGCGATCGGGCCGAGGCGATCCTGCGCGGCGTCGATCTGCTGCAGCCGGGCGATGCGCTCTTGGTGATGGGCAAGGGCCACGAGAGCGGCCAGATCATCGGCTCGGATACCTATCCGTTCGACGATGCCGAGCAGGCGTCGGTCGCTGTCGCCGCGCTGGACGGAAAAATTTGATGGCGGTGCTCTGGACCTCGAGCGACGCGGCCGCAGCGACCGGTGGCGAAGCCACGCACCCCTTCGCCGTGACCGGGATCTCCATCGATACCCGGACGATTCATCCGGGCGATCTGTTCGTAGCGCTCAAAGACGTGCGCGACGGCCATGACTTCGTGCGTCAGGCCCTCGACAAGGGCGCAGCCGCGGCGCTGGTCGGCCGCATCCCCGAGGGCTGCTCGAAGGACGATCCGCTTCTGATCGTGGATGACGTGCTCGCAGGCCTAGAGGCTTTGGGACGGGCAGGGCGCGCGAGGGCGCGAGCCCGCGTGCTCGCCGTGACCGGTTCCGTCGGCAAGACGTCGAGCAAAGAGATGCTGCGCGCCGTCCTCTCCGCCCAAGGCACGGTTCACGCCGCCGAAGCCAGCTTCAACAATCACTGGGGCGTCCCGATCACGCTGGCGCGCCTGCCGCAGGATGCCGATTTCGCCGTGATCGAGATCGGCATGAGCAACCCGGGCGAGATCGCGCCGCTGGCGAAAATGGCGCAGCCCCATGCCGCGATGATCACCACCGTCGCGCCAGCCCATCTGGCCGCTTTCGACAGTATCGAGGGGATCGCGCATGAGAAAGCGTCGATCTTCGAGGGGCTCGTTGAGGGCGGCATCGCGATCGTGCCGTCCGGCCTTGAGGTGTCCGACATTCTGCGCAAGGCCGCCCAGCAGGCCGGAACCATGGTCAGCTTCGGTCCCGAGCCGGGCTCGGATTACCGTCTGATCGACGCCCGCATCGCGGGTGACGCGACCGTCGTTCAGGCCGATCACCACGGCACGCCGATCCTGTTCAAGGTGATGACCCCGGGGCGGCATTTCGCGAACAATGCGCTTGGCGTGCTGGCCCTGGCCGAAGCCGCGGGCTGCGATCCGACCATCGCTGCGATGGATCTGGGCAACTGGCAGCCCCCCGCCGGACGCGGCCAGCGCGAGCGGGTCTATATGGATGTCGTGGACGAGGCCGAGAGCTTCGACCTCTTCGATGATGCGTTCAACGCGAACCCGGCCTCGATGGCGGCAGCGCTCGAGGTTCTGGCGGGTGCCAAGCCGCGCGACGGGGTGGGGCGCACCGCGAAAGGGCGCCGCATCGCGATCCTCGGCGACATGCTGGAGTTGGGCGAGGACGAGGCGGCGCTGCACGCGGCCATTGCCGATCACCCGGCCATGGCGAAGATAGACCTCGTGCATCTCGCGGGGCCGCGCATGGGCGCGCTTCGCGAAGCACTTCCGCGCGCCAAACGCGGCGAATGGTATGAAAAGGCGGACAAGCTGGCAGAGCGCGCCCGCCACCTGATCGACCCCGGCGACGTCGTTCTGGTCAAGGGATCCAAAGGCTCCAAGGTGAGCGTCGTCGTGAGCGTATTGAAAAAACTCGGCCAGCCCGGCGCGGCCGAGGCCCATAAGGGAAAAGACTAATGTTGTATTGGCTGACCGACCTCTCCGATGGCGGGGGCGTATTCAACCTGTTCCGCTACATCACCTTCCGCGCGGGCGGGGCCTTCTTCACGGCGCTTCTGGTGGGGTTCATCTTCGGCCCCTGGCTGATCGGCATCCTGCGCCGCACGCAAGGCAAGGGGCAACCGATCCGCGACGACGGGCCGGAGGGGCATATCTCCAAGGCCGGGACGCCCACCATGGGCGGCATCCTGATCCTGACGGCGCTTCTGGTGTCGACGCTCCTCTGGGCGCGGCTCGATAACGGCTATATCTGGGTCGTGCTGATGGTCACCTATGGCTATGCCGCGATCGGGTTCGCCGATGACTATGCCAAGGTGTCGAAGCAAAACACCAAAGGCGTCAGCAGCAAGGCGCGGCTTGCGCTCGGGTTTCTGCTCGCGCTGCTCGCGTCGCTCCTGACGTGGTATCTGCACCCGTCCGATCTCGAAGGGCGGCTCTCCATTCCGTTCTTCAAGGATCTCGTGCTGAACCTCGGCTATTTCTACATCCCCTTCGCGATGATCGTGATCGTGGGCGCGGCCAATGCGGTGAACCTCACCGACGGGCTCGACGGGCTCGCGATCATGCCGGTGATGATTGCCGCAGGCACGCTGGGCGCCATCGCCTATGTCGTGGGCCGGACCGACTTCACCGAATATCTCGGCGTGCAATTCGTGCCCGGCTCCGGCGAGCTGGTGATCTTCACCGCAGCGCTGATGGGGGGCGGTCTGGGCTTCCTGTGGTACAACGCCCCGCCGGCCGCGGTGTTCATGGGCGACACCGGCAGCCTCGCGCTTGGCGGCGCGATCGGCGCGATCGCGGTCTGTACCCAGCACGAGATTGTTCTCGGCATCGTCGGCGGTCTCTTCGTGGTCGAGGCGCTTTCGGTGATCGTGCAGGTCGCCTATTTCAAGCGCACCGGGAAACGGGTTTTCCTGATGGCTCCGATCCACCACCATTTCGAAAAGAAGGGCTGGTCGGAGCCGCAGATCGTCATCCGCTTCTGGATCATCTCGCTGATCCTCGCGCTGATCGGTCTGGCGACGCTGAAAATCCGCTGAGATTTTCTTCCCTTATACCTCTTGGTTACCGCGTATGCGGGTGCGCGCGAAGTCGCAAAAGGGCGTCGTGGTTCCACCGCGGCGCCCTTGGTTTACGTCAACTTTATTTGAGCGAACCAGAGCAGGCCTGACTGGTTGTCTCCCCGAACCGCGACACGAGACGTCGCAAAGTTTTAACGAGGAGAACCCGATGACCCGCAAGTTCAACATCATCCTGTCGACGACCGCTCTTGCCGCCACGCTCTCGCTGGGCACTGTTGCCAGCGCTGAAGACGGCGTGACCACCGGTGGCTCGTCCGAAAATGGCCAATATGGCCTGGTCGACTACAAGATGCAGATCGTTCCGAACGACCAGAGCTCCGACGGCACCGCACCCGCGGTCAACGTCACCTCGGGCGGTGATGTCGACAACACCGCTGGCGTCGCAGACGAAAAGGTCGGCGCTACCATGACCGACCAGACCTCGAATGGCGAAGAGTCGATTCCCGCCGAGAACCAGCTGAACAAAGATGCTGGCATCGTCGGCAACAAGGTCCAGACCGGCGTTAACGATGCAGTCGTGTCCTCGGACGGCGCTGCAATCGGTACGATCGAGAAAGTCATGAACATGGGCGACAGCGACGAAGTCTATGTCCGTACCGACGACACGCTCGACACGACCGTTTCGATGTTCAAGATCACCGTTCCGGCCTCGGAAGTCGGCTCGGGCAAGCTGACGCTGAATGCGAGCCTGTCGGACATTCTCTCGACGCTCGAAAAGCAGCAAGACCAGAAGTCGTAATCTAGCGACGTCTCCTAGAAGACACGTTTTCGGCGCGCACGGATCCTCCCCCCGTGCGCGCCGTTTTCGCATGTCAGAACGTTTGCGCGCAGCGTTCCCCCTTTCCCCTTCGTATTGGTTCAAATATCCCGGGGGTACGGGGGCTGGCCCCCGTTATAGAACGACGTAGACGCGAGGCGGCCCCCGCTGCCCTTGCGCGAGGCGACAGGAGAGACCCATGATCCCGGTGCAGGGCTTTGACGGACAGAAAGTGGCGGTGCTCGGGCTCGGGCGCTCGGGTCTGGCGACGGCGGCGGCGCTGCGCGCTGGCGGGGCCGAGCCGCTGTGCTGGGATGACAGCCCCGAAGGCCGCGCCCGCGCTGAGGAAGCGGGCTATAGCTGCCGCGACCTGACGCGTCACGGCGCTTTCGAGGAGGTCGCGGCTCTGATCGTCTCTCCCGGCATTCCGCATCTCTATCCGAAACCGAACCAAGTGATTTCAGCGGCGATGGAGGCGGGCGTGCCCGTCGATAACGATATCGGCCTGTTCTTCGCCTCCTGGGCCACCGGTGATTTCATGCGTTACGATCAGGCGCCGCGCACGATCTGCGTCACCGGCTCGAACGGGAAATCCACGACGACGGCGCTGATCCATCACATTCTGGAAGAAGCAGGGCGACCGACCCAGATGGCGGGCAATATCGGGCGCGGCGTGCTCGATCTGGAGCCTGCAGAGAATGGCGAAGTCGTGGTGCTGGAGCTGTCCTCCTATCAGACCGATCTGGCGCGCGCGCTGACGCCGGACATCGCGGTCTTCACCAATCTCTCGCCTGACCATTTGGATCGCCACGCAGGCATGGGCGGCTATTTCGCGGCCAAGCGACGTCTGTTCGCCGAAGGCGGCCCGGATCGCGCGGTGATCGGCGTCGACGAGCCCGAAGGCGTCTATCTCGCCAACCAGATCATGATGGGCCGCAATGATGACCGGCTGATCCGGGTGTCCTCGGCGCGCAAGCTGGGGGATTGGGGCTGGTCGGTCTATGCGCGCAAAGGGTTCCTCAGCGAATGGCGCAAAGGCAAGCAGGTGGCCTCGATCGACCTGCGCGACGTGACCGGGCTGCCCGGCGCGCATAACCACCAGAACGCCTGCGCGGCCTATGCCGCCGTGCGCGCGCTGGGAATTGCGCCACGCGTGATCGAACAGGCGTTTCACTCTTTCGCCGGTCTTCCGCATCGCAGCCAGACCGTCGCGGAGAAGCGTGGGGTGCGCTGGGTCAACGACTCCAAGGCGACCAATACCGACAGTGCCGCGAAGGCGCTCGAGGCCTTCCCGAACATCCGCTGGATCGCGGGCGGTCTGGGCAAGGAGGGCGGGGTGGCCTCACTGTCCGAACATCTCGGCGCGGTGAAGAAGGCCTATTTCATCGGCCATTCCGCGCGCGATTTCGCGCTGGAATTGGCGGTCGAGCATGAGATTTGCGAGACGATGGAGGCCGCCGTCGCCGCCTGCGCCCGCGACGCCGAAGAGGGCGATACGGTCCTGCTGGCGCCTGCCGCGGCCAGCTTCGACCAATATCCGAATTTCGAGAAACGCGGCGATCATTTCGCGCAGCTCGTGGACGCGCTGCCCGGCTGAGGGTTGAGCGTCTACGCCGTCCGCTCTCACATCTCGCGACAACGGCAGTCCCGCTTCGGGGCTGCCGAAGATTCCGGTGCCTCTGTCACCGAAGCCGTGCGCGGGATGTAGCTCGAACGGTGTTCCGTCTTGAGCGGCATCGTTCCTCCGCACGCGCCAAACCTCCGAAACAAGACGAAATTCGCGCGCCTCAAGCCGAGTCGCGAGAGCGGCCCTGCCGGGTCATCGCTCCTTCAAACGGCGTATCTGGCGTCCAGATTTCGGCATCTCTGACAAGAAATACAATCCTTGGTTGTGATTTCGCGACGCTGAACCGACGCCGCTACGTCAAAACGCTCGCAATCTAAATCTTGGCTGCCCGGCTCAACTGGGGACACGGGGCCAGATTTAAACGCCGGGGTGGGCCGGCATTTCAGAAACGGAGAAAGACCATGAAACTGTTCAAACTCGCTTCGCTGCGCCGTCTGAAGTCCGACGAAGAGGGCGTTACGGTCGTCGAATACGGGATCGCGCTGGCGGTGGCCGTGGGCATCGGCTCGGCGATCTATACGACGCTCGGTACCGCGGTGCATGGGGAAATGCTGTCTGGCGCCCAAATCATGGATTCGACGGCGACCGGCACCTACGGCAACTGATGTGTCGTCTTTCGCTCAGGGCAACTGTCGTCGCGTTGCCCTGAGCCACTCAACTCATTTCATGAAACGGAGAGCGCCATGCGTATCGCATCTTTGCTGACCTTCACTGCAGGACTCGCCGTGGCAGGTGGCTCGGCTTACCTGGCGCGCGATTTCTTCGAGGCGAAATACAAACGTGACCTCGCCGCCGAGCGCGAAGGGCTCGTCGAGGTGCTCGCCGCTGCACAGAACATTCCCTTCGGTCAGACCATCGAGGCGCAGAAGCTGACTTCGATCTCCTGGCCGAAAGAGGCGCTGCCGCCGGGTGTCTTCACCGATTACGCAGCCCTCCTGCCCGAAACGGGCGGAGAGCCGCGCCGCGCCCGCGCCGAGATCGCGCAGGGCGAGCTGATCCTCGCCTCCAAGGTCTCGAATTACGGCGAGAAGGTCACCATCGTTCAGACCCTCGGCCCGAACAGCCGCGCCATGGCGATCGAGGTCAACGCCACGAGCGGGGTGGGTGGTTTCGTGACGCCGGGCGACCGCGTCGACGTGATGATGACGCGCGGCAAGAACGAGTCGCTCAAGACCGTGACGATCCTTCAGGACGTCCGCGTCATCGGGGTCGATCAGGAAGCGGATCAGAAAGTGAAAACCCCCGGCGTGGCGCGCACCGTCACCGTCGAGGTCTCGCCCGATCAGGGCCAACGCCTCGCGCTGGCGCAGAAGGCGGGCACGCTGAGCCTGACGCTGCGCACGCTCGACGAGGCCGAGAGCGATCCGCTGCCCTCGATCGGCTTGGCCGATATTCTCAGCGAGCGGTCCGCGAACAAGCTCGAACCTACGCCCGTGCGCACGGTGACGATCCGGCGCGGCACGGAAGTGACCCATATGACGGTCAAGTGAGGCGCGGGGTCGATGGGGCGCATCCAGAACAGCATCCGGCGTTTCGCCCGAGACGAAGACGGGACGATCCTCGTCTTCTTCGGGGCGAGCCTCGTGGTGGTGCTAGGTCTGGTCGCGCTCTCCTTCGATCTGGGGCGGCTCGGCAGCACCCGCTCGGAACTGCAATCCTTCGCGGATTCGGTGGCCCTTGCGGCGGCGGGCGAGCTTGACGGCAATTCCGACGCGATCACCCGGGCCAATGCCGCCGCGCAGCTTATCGTCGACAACCAGAGCTTCGCGACTGGCGCGCGCACCCTTGGGGCTGCAAACGATGTGACCCTGACCTATCTCAGCGCGCTCCCGGCAAACGACAATGACGCGACAAACGCGGTCACCACCGATCCGGCGAAGGCCGCCTTCGTGCGCGTCGATGTCGATGAGCGCGAAGTTCAGGGCGTTTTCGCAGCCGCTTTCACGACGATGGGCGGTTATGACGCGTTCGACGGCTCGGCCACGGCTCAGGCGGTGGCGGGGCTCGAAATCCTGGCCTGTGACGTCACGCCCTTGATGTTCTGCGTCCCGCCCGGCTTCGATGCGGAGAAGGATATCGGACAGATGATCCTGCTGCGCTCGGGCGGGGGCGGCGACGCCGCTTGGGGACCGGGAGATTTCGGGTTCCTCGATCCGAATGGCGCGAAAATCGATGACGAAGGGCCTTGCGCGAAGAAATCCGGCGCGCAGCTCGACGCCTGCCTGCTCGGCGCGGTCAGCAAGATCACCCAATGCTTCAACCAGCGTGGCGTCGATCTCGAACCGGGCCAGAAGGAAGGGCGCAACGCGGCGATCTTCAACGTGCGCTTTGACATGTATCAGTCGATCATGAACGGGCTCAGCAACGATCCCGATTATGCGCCTGCGCCCAATGTCATCAAGGGGATCGTCGCCGCCAATCCGAGCGGGAAGGACGGCGATGCCACCAAGACCACCGGCAAGGGCAAAAACGCTTGCATCAAGGAAAATGAAGAGCTTTCGCCCGACACGGTGGGTCTGCCGCGTGACGATTGCTTCCTGGAGGGGGCGGCCGAGCCCTGCGGTCGTTTCGGCGATGGCGACTGGTCGCAGGGCCGCATCACCTACATGCAGAAGAATTACGGCATCGACATCACGGCTGAGGGCGCGACGGATCCTTTCGCCGACGCCGACACCCGCTATGACCTCTATCTTGCCGAGATCGCGGCGGCGGCTGGCGGCGACATCCTCTCGGGACGCGCCGAGACGGGCCTGCCGAGCTGCGCGCCCGCGGCCGCCCCCAATGCCGACCGACGCGTGCTGATTGTCGCGGGCATCGATTGCAGCGCCGAGACGGGCACCGAGATCAAGGGCGCGGCCACGGATGTGCCGGTCAAGGAATTCGTCAAAGTCTTCCTCACCGAACCGGTGGGCGAGGACGGATCGAGCCCGCCGACGATGGATATCTGGGGCGAAGTGATCGGGTCCGCCAGCAATGGCGACCAAGAGGAACTGGGCACGGGCGGCATGGTCCGCGACGTCGTCCAGCTTTACCGGTGAACGCGATGCGGTGGTTTCGCGCATATCGCCGCCGCGCCCCGCGCCGCATCTGGCGCAACGACGAGGGCGCGCAGCTGGTGGAATTCGCGCTGGTGCTTCCGCTGATGCTCATCCTCTTCGCGGCGATCATCGAGAGCGGGCGGATGTTCCTCGCCTATCAGACGGTGATCGGCGGGGTGCGCGACGCGAGCCGCTACCTCGCCCGGATCACCCCGCGCAGCATCTGCGAAACCGGCGGCAGCGTCGATGATCAGGCGGCGACGCTCGCCGGGATCGTCGGCAATGCGATTACCGGCGGCAGCGTTCTGGGGGGCGGGATCACCGTCACGACGGTCGAGCCGAGCCTCGATTGCATCGAAGGCAGCTATCGCTTCGGCGATGCGCCGATCGTCGAAGTGGCGGCGAATGTCACGATCACCTTCCCCTTCGCCGGTCTCTTCACCCTCATTACGCCGTCGATGCTCGGCACCGTCACCACGACGATCGCCGACCAGAACCGGGTCTTCGGCTCATGACCGGGCCGCTCGCATATCACGCGCGCGCACTGCGCCGCTTCCTGCGCGACGAGGAGGGGCCGACCCTCGTCGAGTTCACGCTGGTGTTCGGCCTCTACCTTCTGGTGTTCTTCGGGCTTCTGGATTTCGGGCGGCTGGCCTTTCACTACGTGAACATGCAGCGCGGGTTGCAGGTCGCGGCGCGGCTGGCAGCGGTGCGCCCGGCGGCATGTGCTGGCGTGCCGGAGATGAATGAGCGCGGCGTGACGCCGAAAGACGAGACCGAGCCGCAATTCGGCACGAATTGCAGCGCCAAGAGCCGGGTCTGCGCGGCACCCGCCACGGTGAGCTGCTCGGGCGCGACGACGAATGCGACAGTGGCCGAGATCTGGCCGATCGTCGCCCCGGCGCTGCCCACGGGCTCGACCGCCGCGAACCTGTCCTTCAGCTATTCCTACGATTCCGAACTTGGATTTCTCGGCGGGCCCTATGTGCCGATGGTCACCGTCGAATTGCAGAATGTGAGCTTCCAGTTCGCGACGCCGCTGGGCGCGCTGGTGGGGCTCGTGACCGGCACTGCCGACGAAAATCTTGATGCAGATATCGCGTTCCCGAGCATGAGCACGTCGATGCCGGGCGAGGACCTCGCGCAGGGCGCGGGAAGCTAAAGCAAGGGGAGACATGAAATGACCCGTAGAACCAAACCGATATTCCTGGTGCCCGAGCCGAGCGCGCGCGACCTTGCCGCGCCCGCCAAGCGCCGGCTGACCTTCTCCGCCGAGGCCGAGCGTCTGACAGACGCGCGAGCGCCTGACGAGGAGGGCCAGGTCATCGCGGTGGCGCGCAGCCGCGGCGGGATCGGGGCTACGATGCTGGCGGTGAATCTCGCCCATCAGCTGGCCGCCCAAGGAGTGAAGAAAGGTCAGGCGCCGCGCCGCGTCGGGCTGATCGATCTCGATCTGCAATTCGGCATGGTCGCGGGGTTCCTCGATCTCGATCCGAGCCCGGCGCTCTACGACATGGCGCGCAGCGGAGCGGTGCCGGACGAGACCTTCCTCGATCAGTCGCTCCAGCATTCGAAAGACGGGCTGGAAGTGCTCTGTGCCCCCGCCGCTTTCGCGCCGCTCGGGGCGCTCGGGGCCGATCAGGTCACCGAACTCATCACGCTGATGCAGGCGCGTTGCGATTACGTCGTCGTCGATCTGCCGCATGCGCTGATCGACTGGGTCTCACCGGTGCTGGCGCGCGCGTCCCTGATGTATCTGGTGACGGATCTCGCGGTGCCCTCGCTGCAGCAGGCACGCCGCCTGATCGACGCCTATCACGAGGAGAACCTCGCGCTGGAGATCGAGGTGGTCGTGAACCATCAAAGCCGTCCGCTGATGCGCTCGCGGGTGCAGCAGGAGGCGGCGAAGGCGCTCGATCGCGATCTGAGCCACTGGTTGCCCGACGACCCGCGCGCCGCCAAGGAGGCTGCCGATCGCGGCGTGCCTCTTGCGCGGATCGGGCGGCGCTCTGCGCTGTCGAAAGCGATTGCCGGTTTGGCGAAGGGGCGGCTCGCACAGAGCGCAGCCCGGACGAATTGAGGGGGAGCACGAGATGTTTCGCAATTTCACGGATCGCGGGTCGAAACCGACCGAGACCGAAAAGGTGATCCCGCTCGGCAAGCGCTTCGCGGGCAGCCCGCCGAAAGACGCGCGCGAGATGGCCGCACAACAGGTTACGCCCAAACCGCCCGCGGCAGAGGTCGACGAAGACGCGCAGCGGCGGGCGCTGGAACTCAAAAGCCGCCTGCATGATGCGCTTCTGGACCGGCTGAACCTGTCGATGCTCGACAAGGTCGTGCCCGAGGAGCTGCGCCGCGAAGTGGCGGCACTGGTAAGCGAAGAGCTGCGCGACGCGAAAACCCCGCTGCGCGCGGAGGAGTTCAAGACGCTGGTCGACGAGCTTCTCAACGAAGTACTGGGGCTCGGCCCGCTGGAGCCGCTGCTGGCCGACCCGTCGATCAACGACATTCTCGTCAATGGCTGCAACCGCGTCTTCGTCGAGCGTCACGGCGTCCTCGAGCGCACGGCGGTACGCTTCCGCGACGAACGCCACCTGCTGCGGATCATCGACAAGATCGTCTCGCGGGTGGGGCGCCGGATCGACGAGAGCAACCCTTGGGTCGATGCGCGGCTCGAAGACGGCAGCCGCGTGAACGCGATCATCCGGCCCTGTGCGATTGACGGGCCGAGCCTGTCGATCCGCAAGTTCGCGCGCCAACCCTACACGATGGAGCGGCTCGTCGAGACCGGGATGATGACGGGGGCTGCGTCGCGGTTCCTGCACGGGCTGGTGCATGCCCGCAAGAATATCCTGATCTCGGGCGGCACCGGTTCGGGCAAGACGACGCTTCTGAACGCGATCTCGGCCGCCATCGACCCGCGCACGCGGATCGTGACGATCGAGGACGCCGCCGAATTGCAGCTGCAACAGGAGCATGTGGTACGGCTGGAAACCCGCGCATCCAATCCGAACGGGCAGGGCGCGGTGATCCAGCGCGATCTGGTGAAGAACGCGCTGCGGATGCGTCCCGACCGGATCATCGTTGGCGAGGTGCGCGGCTCGGAAGCCTTCGACATGTTGCAGGCGATGAACACGGGCCATGACGGCTCGATGACCACGGTGCACGCCAATTCCGCGCGCGACGCTCTGGGGCGGATCGAGCAGATGGTGACGATGATCGGTCTCGACATGCCGCTCAACGCGATCCGCTCGCAGATCGCTTCTGGCCTCGACATCGTCGTGCAGATCGCGCGCATGTCCGACGGTCGCCGCCGGGTGCTCTCGATCTCCGAGATCACCGGGCAGGAGGGCAATATCGTGATGATGCAGGACATCTTCACCTTCCGCAAAACCGGCACTTCCGCCGATGGCGTGATCGAGGGAGAGTTCACCGCCACGGGCCTGCGCCCGCGCTGCCTCGAAGACCTGATCGCGGCAGGCGTCGCGGTCGATTCGTCCGATTTCAAGATGCGGGGGAACTGAGCCATGTGGGAGATCATCGAAAAGGACCTCGCCGCCTATGTCGCCTATAGCGGCATCGCGCTTGGCGTTCTGCTGGCGCTGACCGGCGGGCTGCACCTGCTCAACCGCACCGAGACCAGCGGTGAGGCGAAAAGCCGCCGGATGAAGATGATCGCAAAAGGGCGCGACACCGAGGAGATGCTCGCTCTGCTCAAGCCCAACCCGCGCAAGGGCTGGATCGCCCAGCTGCCGAAGCGCTTCGATCTGCCGCGCCTGCTGCATCGCGCGGGCTTCCGGATCGGGCCGGACAAGTTCCTGCTGATCTGCGCAGCACTTGCGATCGGGAGTTTCGTGCTGGCGCTTGCCCCGCTTGGTCCGCTGCGGGCGGCCTCTGCGGCTTTGACGATCGGACTGGTGCTGCCCTTCATGGTTCTGCGCTCGCGGGCGACGCAACGGATGAAACTGCTGACGAGCCAGCTGCCTGACGCGCTCGACATGCTGGCTCGGGGTCTGAAGATCGGGCATCCGCTGAATATGTCGATCGGCGCCGTGGCCGAGGAGATTCCCGATCCGATCGGCACCGAATTCGGCATCATCTTCGATCAGGTGACCTATGGCGAAGACCTTCCCGACGCGGTGCTGGAATTCGCCGAGCGGGTGGGGCTGGAAGACGCCGACTATCTCGCGGCCAGCATCGGTATCCAGCACGGCACGGGCGGCGATCTCGCCCGCGTGCTCGAAGTGCTGGCGGCGACGACGCGGGGCCGGATTTCGATGCGGCGCAAGATCCGCGCGATCTCGGCGGAGGGGCGCGCCTCGGCGTGGTTCCTGACCGCGCTGCCCTTCATCATGTTCGGCTTCACCTCGGTGATTTCACCCAATTACTACGGCGAAGTCGCCGATCACCCGATGTTCCGCACGATGGCGATCATCGTCGTCACGCTGATCATCCTGAATGCCGTGGTACTGCGCCGTCTGGTGCAGTTCCGGATCTAAGCCGGGGAGAGAGACCATGTTGATGAAACGGATCGAGGAGTTCGCGCTTCGGATTGGCATCGCGCCCGAGACGCTTCTGGCCGCCGGGATCGGCTTCGGCCTGCTGCTGCTGATTGTCGGGCTTCAGGCCGCCTTCCAGCGCGACCGCGCCGCCGAGCGCATCGCGGCCATCGGCGGGCCGAAAACGGGAGGTCGCGCCGAGCACGGCTATCTCAAGGCGCCGGAGGCCCGTCCAGGCCAGATCCTGAAGGCCTTCGTGCCCGCCGACCGCCAGACCCGCTCCAAGCTGGAACGCAAACTTGCGCAGGCCGGGCTGTCCGGGGCCAGCGCATTGCGCCGCTTCACCCTGATCCGGATCGCGCTGGGCGTCGGCCTGCCGGGCATTTTCATGGGGCTTCTGTGCGCTGCACGCAGCCCCGAGATCGGCCTGCCGATGGGGCTGGATGTCCGTCTCGGCAGCCTGAGCGGCATGGCGACCTACCAGATCCTGACCGGGCTCGTCGCAGGCGGTTGTCTGCTGCCGCTTATGTGGCTCAACAGCCGGATGCGCGAGCGGCGGCTGCGGATCGAAGAGAGCTTCCCGAACGCGCTCGATCTGATGCAGGTCGCGATCGAAAGCGGCATGGGGTTCGATGCGGCGATGACCCGCGTGGGCAACGAGTTGGCGGAGACCTCGCCGGAGATTTCCTTCGAGTTCCTCTCGGTGCAGCGTCAGGTTCAGGCCGGGCGCGAGCGCGAGGCGGCTCTGCGCGACATGGCCGACCGGACCGGGGTCGAGACCGTGCGCGCTTTCGCCAATGTCGCGAGCCAGTCGCTGCGCTTCGGGGCCTCGATGGCGCAGGCGCTGACCACCTATGCCGCCGATCTGCGCGGCATCCGCGAGATGCGCGCGCAGGGAAAGGCCAATCGCCTGCCGGTGCAGATGTCCGGGGTACTGGCGTCGCTGATGCTCCCGGCGCTCATTGTGATCGCAGTCGGCGCCGTGGTGATTCGATATTTCATGAATTCCGCCCAGTAGATCGAACTGTTTCCAAATACGCACTTTTTCCAAGGCATTGTTTGCGGACAATATTTTAGGTCGAAATGTCGACTTGAACGCCGAATATGCGGCCGTTGATTGCGGGTTGCGTCAATCGAATCATACACAGGGGTTCGTGCGTATAATCCAAATGGCTAGCTTAGGAATTACCGCATTTAGGGGTTACGCTTAGAGATGGTCCACGCGCTGTCACGCACACAAGTGGGCCACAAATAATAGTTTCTTGGGATGGTGGGGACCATGCGGGACTATGGGACAGCCGGGGCTTCGCCCGGGCAAGAGCGCGCTATCGAAGCGGGCATGATTGGGGCCGTTGCACTGTGGTGTGAGTGTCTGCACGGGGCGAATCCGCTGCGCATGGCGTTGAGATATCTGACCGACAGTATCGGGGCCGAGGCCGTCGTGTTGGCGCGCTATCCGCGGGATGCGGGCGCACCGGCCCGCGCGTTGGTTCATGACAGGGCGCGATCCGGCTGCCGGACCCCGCTGGAGCAAAGCTTCGCAGGCGATCTGCTGGGCGATTATCTCGACAAGGCCAAACGGGGTTCGACCTGGTATCGCTCGATGCAGGACGAGGACGTGCCGCAGGCGGTCGCCTCGGCACTGGCCCGGCGCAACCTCGTCGAAATGGTCGTCATCCCGCTCGAGATCAGCGATCGCTGGGTCGATACGCTGGAGCTGCATTTCACCGAGAAGCTGCGCCAGTATCAGCAAGCGGTGCTGACCACGCTCGGCGATACGCTGAGCCGCACCTGGCACAACCGCGCCCGGGGCATGTTCACCGAAACCTTGCTGAAAGCCGCCGCCATGCAGGCCGCGCCGCTCATCGGCTCGCCGATCCTGAGCGCGGATAACCCGGCGCGTCTGAGCCGTTCGGAATATCGCGTCGGCCTGCTGCTGCGCCACGGCCAGACGCCCGATCAAATGCTTACGGAGCTGGGGATCAAGGAATCCACCCTGCGCACCCATCTGAGCAATCTCTACGCCAAGACCGGCGCGCGCAATCTGGCGGAACTGACCTTCCAGCTTGTCTCCGAACTGCCCTTCGAGCTCGCCGGCGCCAGAGCCGGACGGGTCGCATGACCGGGCAGCTCCTGCCGCTGGCGGCGCTGGCCCCGGTCTTGATCTGGGTCGCGCTCAGCGATCTGCGCGAGAGGCGCATTCCGAACAGGATCGTGCTGATCACGCTTGGCTTCTTTGCGCTCTGCGCGCCGTTTCTGGGGCTGCACGAGCTGAGCCTGCGCCTTGCCGCGGGCGCGATCATCTTCTTGGTCGGCTATGTCTTTTTCGTGCTACGCGCCTTCTGTGGCGGGGACGTGAAATTTCTCGCGGCGCTGATTCTCTTCGTACCCTCTGCGGCGATGGGGGAGTTTTTGATCGCCTTTTCCGTCGCGCTTTTTGCGGGCTCGGCGCTGACGATGGGGCTGCAAAGCGCGCCGGTGGCGACGCGGCTCGGGCCCCGCTTGGGTTGGAAAAGTTTTTACGCACGGGGAAAGCTCCCGATGGGCGTCTCGATCGCGCTTGCGGGGCTGGCTTTGCCTTATCTGGTCGGCGGGTAGGCCCCGCCAAGGGAGGACCTATGTCACGCAAGATTTGGACCAAACCGCTCGGAGTGGTCGCTCTGGCTTTGTGCACGGTCAGCGCACCACTCCTCGCCGAGGAAACGAAGCCCGACGTCACCGAACGCGCGCAGGCGCTCGTCTGGGGCTCTGGCGATGTGAAATCCGATCCACAGGCCGGGCTCTCGATGTTGGAGGGGGCGGCAGCGCAAGGGGACGCCGAAGCGGCTTTGGCCGCAGGCAACCTGCTCCTTTGGGGCGGGCCGGTGGCGGCGGATCGAGATCGGGCCGTTGGCTATCTCGAGCAGGCAGTCGAAGCGGGTAGCTGGGAGGCGCACCGTCTGTTGGGCAAGCAGCTGATCGGCGGCTGGGCTTTGCCACGCGACACGGCGCGCGGGGTCGACCTGCTTGAGACGCAGATCGCAAAGGGCGATGCGAAAGCGGCGCTGATCCTGGGCGAGGCCTATCTCTACGGAACGGGCCTGCCGCGCGATTATGCCAAGGCGCGCGACCTGTTCGAGACCGCAGCAGAGGCGGGCGACGCGACCGGATTGTGGAAATACGGCGAGGCGCTGATGTGGTCGCAGCGCGATCCGAAGACAGCGCAGGCGTTTCTCGAACGCGCTGGCGCGGCGGGCATCGATGGCGCCTATGCGACGCTGGCCGAAGGCGCGATGTATGGCTATCTCGGCAGCGGCAAGGTTTCGCGGGCGAAGTTCGACGGCTATGCCAAGGCCGCCCGCGCGGCCGGAAACGAACGGATCGAAGTGCTCGACGCCACGCGCCGCATCTGGGGCATCTCGATGCGCGGCGATGGCAAACAGGCGGTGGCGCAACTGCGCGAGGCCGCCGAGGCGGGCAACAAGACCGCGGCACGCTATCTCGTCGGTCTTCTGCGCGACGGCAATTCCTATAACGTCCGGCGCGATCCCAAGGGGGCGTCGGACTTCCTCGAAGCGCATCGCGATCTGTTCACGCCCGAGGAGCGTGAGAATTACGCGATGACGATCCGTGTGGCGAGGCATCGGCACGATGCCGATTTCGCGCCGCTTGCAGGAGAGATCGCGCCCGCCCGGGCCAAGATGAACGCCGCGCAAGCCCGCGATCTGTTCAAGGCCAACCCGAGGCTCGCGGTCTACATGATCCAGAAAGACCTCGCCAAGCAGGGTCTGTATCGCGGCCCGCTCGACGGGTTTGCCGGGCGCGGAACGCTGCGCGCGATGGAGCGTGCCTGCGGAAAGATGCCGGGCGATATGGCCTGCCGCGACGGGGTTCTAGCGCCCGAGATCGTCGGTGCGATGCTGCGCGAAGGGTGGGGCTCGTAAGTGACATCGAAGGTTCTGGTTACAGGCGGCGCGGGTTTCATCGGGTCGCATTGCTGCAAGGCGCTGGCCGAGGCGGGGCACGCTCCCGTGGTCTTTGACGATCTGTCGCGCGGCCATGCCGATGCGGTGCGCTGGGGGCCTCTGGTCGAGGGCGATCTGCGCGACCGGGATCTGGTGGAGACGGCGCTCAAGGAGCACCGGATCGACGCTGTGATCCATTTCGCGGCGCTGGCCTATGTCGGCGAGAGCGTGGCCGAACCCACCAGCTATTACGACGTCAATCTGGGCGGGATGACCGCGCTTCTGGGCGCGATGCAGGCGGTAGGGCTGGACAAGATCGTCTTCTCGTCGAGCTGCGCCACCTATGGCACGCCCGAGACGCTGCCGATTTCCGAGGACACGCCGCAGAACCCGATCAACCCCTACGGCCGCAGCAAGCTGATCTGCGAATGGATGCTGGAAGATGCCGCCGCCGCGACCGATCTGCATTTCGCGGCCCTGCGCTATTTCAACGCGAGTGGCGCCGACCCGAGCGGCGAGATCGGCGAGCGCCAAGACCCGGAAACCCACCTGATCCCGCTGGTGCTGCGCGCGGCCTCGGGGCAGGGGCCGGCGGTGAAGGTCTTCGGCACGGATTATCCCACGCCCGACGGCACTTGCATCCGCGATTACATCCATGTCGACGATCTGGCTCGCGCGCATCTTCTGGCGCTCGATCATCTGCAGGGCGGCGGCGACAGCCTGAAGCTGAACCTCGGCACCGGGCGGGGCGCGTCGATCCGTGAGGTGATCGCCTCGGTCGAGCGGGTGACGGGGCGCAAGGTGCCCTTCGAGGACGCCCCGCGCCGCCCCGGCGACCCGGCGGAACTGGTGGCCGATCCTTCCCGTGCGCGCGACGCTCTGGGCTTTAGCGCGCGTTACCGTGAACTTGACGAGATCGTGTCCCATGCCGCCCCGTGGTTCGGCCTCTGACCTCGGGATCGCCCATCGTCGGGGTTGAGCCTGCCGCCCAGCCATCTATCTTGCGGCTCAACGCAACTCAGGAGGCTCTCATGGCAAGCGACGCAATCGATCCGCAACTTCTCGACCGGCTGGCCGAGGTTGCCGTGCAGGTGGGGCTGAACCTGCAAGACGGTCAGGATCTGGTGTTGACCGCGCCCGTCGAGGCGCTGCCGCTGGTGCGCCGGATCGCCGCCGAGGCCTATTGCGCGGGCGCGGGCACCTTCACCCCGATCCTCAGCGATGGTCAGATCACTCTGGCCCGGTTCGAGAACGCGAAGGACGAAAGCTTCGACCGCGCGCCCGACTGGCTCTATCAGGGCATGGCAAAGGCTTACGAGAGCGGCGCGGCGCGCATGGCGATCGTGGGCGAAGACCCGATGCTGCTGTCGGAACAGGATCCGGAGAAAGTCTCGCGCGCAGGCAAGGCCAATTCCATCGCCTATAAACCGGCGCTGGAGAAAATCTCGAATTTCGAGATCAACTGGTCGATCGTGAGCTACCCGACGGTGGCTTGGGCCAAGCGCGTCTTCCCCGATCTGCCGGAGGACGAGGCCGTGGGCAAACTGGCCGACGCGATCTTCGCCGCCTCGCGCGCCGATCAACCCGATCCCGTCGCGGCCTGGGAGGCGCATAACGCGGCCCTGCGCAAACGCCGCGACTGGCTGAACGAACAGCGCTTCTCGGCGCTTCATTTCACCGGTGGCGGCACCGATCTGACCGTGGGCCTCGCCGACGATCACGAGTGGAGCGGTGGTGCCTCCGAGGCCAATAACGGCGTCGTCTGCAACCCGAACATCCCGACCGAAGAGGTCTTCACCACGCCCCATGCCGAGCGAGTCGACGGGGTCGTTCGCGCGACCAAGCCGCTGTCGCATCAAGGCAGCCTGATCGAGAATATCGAGATGCGCTTCGAAGGCGGCAAGGTGGTCGAGGCGAAAGCCAGCCGCGGCGAGGCGGTGCTGCAGAAGCTGATCGACACCGACGATGGCGCACGCCGTCTGGGCGAGGTCGCGCTGGTGCCGCATGGCTCGCCGATCTCGGCTTCGGGGCTGTTGTTCTTCAACACGCTCTATGACGAGAACGCGGCCTGCCATATCGCGATGGGGCAGTGCTATTCGAAATGCTTCATCAATGGCGGCGAGCTGAGCGAAGAGGAAGTCGCGGCGAAGGGCGGCAACAGCTCGATGATCCATGTCGACTGGATGATCGGCGGCCCCGAGACCGATATCGATGGCATCAAGCCCGACGGCACTCGCGTCCCGGTCTTCCGCAAGGGCGAATGGGCCTGATAGGCCGCAGAACCTGACAAAGTATAGCGCCCGACATGCCGATCGGTGTGTCGGGCGCATGTTTTTTGTGCGAATGTGAGGAATATCGCCTCATCTCGCGCAGTTCGATGAGCCCGGCGTAGGATCGCACCGCTGAGCGCGGGCGCTGCTTGACGAAAACGGAAACTGGGCGAAATCTGAATATACGGGTCGGGCTTGGCCGACCCTCTTGGGCAACTCGCGCACCCTTGCGCTGTGTGAAGGGCCGCCCGGCAGACGCAGATTTTCGATCCTCCTCCCCGAAAACGCGTTCAGGCCGGGCGGTGCCCAGCCTGACCATCAGGAAATCGAGATTGTCGTCCGCTTAATTGCCGGTATCGAGGCTCTTCGAGATCAGTTTCTCGCGGCTCTTGGCGAGCGCGGGATGGACCAGCGCGTTCTCGATCGCGGCGACCTGCGTGAACCCGATGTTATTGAGCTTTGTACCCTTTGCGAATTCCGCAGCCCGCGCTTGGTCGAGCATGCTGAGATGCGGATCGGCGGGCATGAAATAGGCCGGGTCGGACCCGCTCGAGCTCTTCGCGGGAGCTTGGGGACCAAGGTCAGCGGGCGGCTGCGACGCGACACCGGCTTGCGCGATCCCGGCCCCAAGGCCAAGCGCCACGGCAAGGCTGCAACCGAAAGTAGCGGCGGTAAAGCGGGTGGTCATAGGCAGTTTCCTCATTTCTTCTTCAGCGCCATGCGGATCAGCGTTTCCTTCGCGGTCCGGTCGACGTTCTGAACCAACGCATCCTTGATCTGCACGATTTGGCGGTCAGTGAGGCTGGACAGATCGACATTGCCGACGAGCGAATGCACGTGCTGAATCTCCAGCGCATTGAGCGGCTGCTGCTGCGCGGCGGCCAGCGACGGCAGCGCGGCGCAGGCGAGGGCGGCGATCAGGGCGATCGATTTCATCGTGAGTCTCCTCAGGGTGATCTTTCCCACGAAAATGCAGTTGCGCGCGCGTGGGACAAGCGTGGTCGCGCGCAAGTTTCGGTGAAGGTGGCTTGCCCTATGCGTCAAGATGGGGATTCACATCGCGAATTCATCATGATACCGTAACTATTAACAAGCAGAGGGCAGACATAAGCTCTCGTAAAAATACGGGCAGGATCGAGGCAATGAAGGCGGGCTATCAGGGCACCTTCGTCATTTCATGGGCGCAGACGGAAGTCGACGGTACCCCGGTGCCGCCGCTTGAGGTCGTGACCGTGGGCGCATGTTGGCGCTGGACGGGGCAGGCGATCTGCGTGGATGGGCCCAATGATCGGCTCATCTTGCACAATGCGCGCGGCGAGGCGGAGCGGCGTACGAAAGCCGCCCGCGCGGTGCGCCGCCTGCTGGGCGAGGCCGTGGGACATCCGCGAATGCTCGACGATCCCGACGAGACCGAGACGCCAAATCAAAGCTTCACCGTGACCGATGGCTATCACGCCTATGTCGTTACCTTGATCGAGCTGCCGGAAAGCGGCACGCGCATCTTGATGTTCGCCGGTCGCATGCCGCCGGTGAACAGCGATCTCTGGGTGGTTGACCGGGCGCTCGATCTGCGCCCAAAAACGGCGCGGCAGGGGCCTGCGGGCGTCATCTGTTTCACTCCCGGCACGCTGATCGAGACCGATCAGGGCCGCCGCCCGATCGAGGCGTTGCGCGAAGGCGACCGCGTGCTGACCCGCGATGACGGGGCGCAGCCGATCTGCTGGATCGGGCGGCGCGATATCTCGGGTGCGCGGCTCCACGCGATGCCGCATCTGCGACCGGTGCGGATCTCGGCAGGGGCGTTTGGCATCGCGCGGCCCGATCGCGACCTGATCGTGTCGCCGCAGCACCGGATGCTGGTGCGCGGACGCGCGGCGCAGGCGCTGTTTGCCGAGGACGAGGTTCTGGTGCGGGCCTGCGATCTGGTGAATGGCCGTCAAATCCGCTTCGAGGGCGCGCTGCGCGGTCTGAGCTACATCCATCTTATGTTCGAACGCCATCAGGTACTGACCGCGAACGGGCTTGAGGCCGAAAGCTTCCATCCGGCCTCCACCCGGCTCGAGATGATCGCCCGCGACCAGCGCGCCGGGCTCGAGGCGCTGGTGCCCGAGGTTGCGGAAAACCCGCTCCGCTACGGCGCCTTCGCGCGCCGGGCGCTCAAGCCCTCCGAGGCCGCGATCCTGCGCCACGATCTGGCCGCCTGAACGGGCAACTCCGCTGGAAATCGCTGCAGGCTTGGGCTGTGCGTCAGGTGCACGGCTTCGTGCGCATTTTGCGCCTTTTCTCTGCCCGAACGTCGCCTTAGCTTCGGGACAAAGGAGAGTGCAATGACCAGACCCGTCGTCGGAATCATCGGCAATAGAGGCCTCGTAGGTGACCGCTACCCCGTCCATGAAGGCGGGCAGCTCAACTCGGAAGCTGTGAGCAAGGTCTCCGATTGCATCCCGCTGCTGATCCCCGCCGATCCCGAATATGTATCCGTTCAGGAGTTGATGGAGGTCTGCGACGGCTTCCTGCTTACCGGCGGGCGGCCGAACGTCCATCCGCATGAATATGGCGAGGAGCCGACCGAGAAGCACGGCACTTTCGACCGCGCCCGCGACGCGATCACCCTGCCGCTGGTGCGCGCCTGTGTCGAAAGCGGGCAGCCCTTCCTTGGCATTTGCCGCGGCTTTCAGGAGGTCAACGTCGCGATGGGCGGCACGCTGCACCCCGAAATCCGCGAGCTTCCGGGCCGGATGAACCACCGAATGCCCCCCGAGGGGACGCTCGAAGAAGGGTTCTCGAACCGCCACATGGTCACGCTCACTCCCAGCGGCCGGTTCGCGCGTCTCTTCGGCGCGGATGAGGTCGAGACCAACACGCTGCACGGGCAGGGCGTTTGCACCGCCGGTACCCGGATCGTGATCGAGGGTCGCGCTCCCGATGGTACGCCCGAGGCGATCTATGTTAAGGACGCGCCGGGGTTTACCCTATCGGTGCAATGGCATCCCGAATGGCGCGCGGCGGAAGACCCGGTATCGCGCCCTCTGTTCGAGGCATTCGGCGATGCGGTGCGGGCTTGGGCGCGCGGCGAACGGCCCGCCGCCTGCGTCGCCTGAGCCGCTAAGACAAAACGGAGAGACAGATGAAACGCTCGCGCGTGAACGAAATCATGGCCGCGGCCGAGGAGATGATCCAGGAGTTCGGCTTCCGCCTGCCGCCCTTTGCGTGGTGGAGCCCGGCCGAGTTCAAGGCGCGCCTGCCGCAGGCACAGCGTATCGTGGAGGCCGCGATGGGCTGGGACATCACCGATTACGGGCAGGGCGATTTCGACAAGCTGGGCCTGTTTCTCTTCACCCTGCGCAACGGCGATCTGCGCGATCTTCAGGCGGGCCACGGCATGGCCTATGCCGAGAAGCTGCTGATCTCGCGTAAGGATCAGATCAGCCCGATGCACACCCATATCATCAAGGCCGAGGACATCATCAACCGCGGCGGCGCCAACCTCGCGATCGAGCTCTATGGCTCTGACGCGGATGGCAAATTCGACGAGAGCGCAGGCGGGCAGGTGATGTGCGACGGCGTCCCGCGCAATTACGAACCCGGCGAGGTGCTGATCCTGCGCCCGGGCGAAAGCGTGACCCTGCGGCCCGGTGACTGGCATGCCTTCTGGGGCGAGGGCGGCGACGTTCTGATCGGCGAGGTCTCGACCGTCAACGACGACAATACCGACAATATCTTCCGCGAAGATATCGGGCGGTTCTCCGAGATCGAGGAAGACGAGGCGCCGCGTCACCTGCTCGTCAGCGACTACGACAAGTTCCTGTATTCATAAGTATTTACTGGCTTCCTTGCGGGCGAAAGGCTTCAGCCTTTCGCCCGCAAGGAAGCCAGGCCTTTGCGCGGGCCGGGTCTTTCTTGCTCAGCTCGCGCAGCCACCACGCGATGGCTTTCTGAATGAACCAGTCGCGATCCTCGGCCAGTTGCGCGGCCCAGCCCAGAACCTCGTCGCGCACCGCCTCGTCCTCGGGCTTGGGATTGCGCTGCTTGGTCCAGGGCAGGGTGAAGACGAAGGCCGCGCGCCGCGTCCACATGTGATCCGAGCGCACCCAGTCCGCCACCTCGTCGAGCCGCGCGGGCTCAGCCTGAAGCCGTTTCGAGCCCGCTTTCGCCGCATGGTCCGCAATCGCCCAGGCGTCGAATTGTGGCACCCAACTTGCGATCAATTCCCATGCGGCACCGTCGGGGCGCAGCCGCGCCTGCGTCAGCAGCTTGGCCGCCGCGATCCGCGCCTCGTGAATGTCGCTGTCCCAAAGCCCGCGGGCGAGTTCGACCCGTCCCGGCACGTCGAGCTGGCCACGCCACAGCGCGACCATGTCCTCAATCGCCGGAATGGAAACGCCCAGATAGCGCCGCTCCGCCTTGTGATAGGCGGCCATCTCGGCGGCTTTCTCGGCATCCGCCCAGCTTTCCAGCGCGAAAACCGCGTCTTCCAGAGTGGGCGGCGGCCCGAGCGGCGCGTCGGTGTCCTCTTCCTCGGCGAAGGCTTCATATTCTGCATCCGAGGCCGCATAGGCCTCGGCCTCGGCGCGCAGTCGGGCGTCCTCCGCCGGGTCGAGCGGCGCGTAATCCGCCGCGCGCGGCCGCGCGACGCGTTTCTTGCCCCGCTTGCGGCTCATTCGACCGTCACCGATTTGGCGAGGTTGCGCGGCTGGTCCACGTCGGTGCCCTTCGCGACCGCCGTGTGATAGGCCAGCAGCTGCGCCGGAACCGCGTAAAGGATCGGCGCGAAAGGTTCTGCGATATCAGGCATTTGCAGCGTACCCCAGGTACCGTCCTGTGCCGCACTGATGCCCTTGGCATCGGAGATCAGCAGCACCATCCCGTGGCGCGCCATCACCTCCTGCATGTTCGACACGGTCTTGTCGAAGAGCTTGTCATAGGGCGCCATAACGATCACCGGCACCAAGCGGTCGATCAGCGCGATCGGCCCGTGCTTCAACTCGCCCGAGGCATAGCCTTCGGCATGGATGTAGCTGATTTCCTTGAGCTTCAGCGCCCCTTCCAGCGCCAGCGGATACATCGCGCCGCGCCCGAGGAAGAGGATGTCCTGCGCCTCGGCAAGTTGCTCGGCGAGATGCGCGATCGGCTCGGAAATCGACAGCGCCTGATTGAGTAGGCCGGGCAGGGCGCGCAGCGTATCGGCATGGCTGCCCAGCGTAGGCCCGTCGGTCTCGTCCCGGTCGCGGCCCGCTTTCAGTGCCATCACGGCCAGAACCAGCAGCTGTGCGGTGAACGCCTTGGTCGAAGCCACGCCGACCTCGACGCCCGCGAAGATCGGCAACATGATGTCGGCCTCGCGCGCGATAGAGGAGGTGGGCACGTTGACCACAGCCACGGTCTTCGCAACGCGCTCGGAGCAATAGCGCAGCGCGGCCAGCGTATCGGCGGTCTCGCCCGACTGGCTGACGAAGACGGCGAGGCTGCGGTCGGACAGAGGTGGCTCGCGGTAGCGGAATTCGGAGGCCACGTCGATCTCGACCGGAATCCGGGCGAAGGTCTCGAACCAGTATTTCGCCACCGCGCAAGCGTAATGCGCTGTGCCGCAAGCGATCAGGATAATTCGGTCGATGTTGGAAAAGTCCAAGTCTTCCGGCAGATTCAGCCCGGTTTCAGGCAGATAATGTCGCAAAGCGTCAGCCAGCACGACGGGCTGCTCGGCGATTTCCTTCGCCATGAAATGCTTGTAGCCCCCCTTTTCGACCTGCGCCTGACCCAGATCGATGCGGCTTTCGTCGCGGTTCGCACGGCGGCCCTCGGCGTCGAAAATCTCGGCGCCAGCGCGGGTGACGAAGGCGTAATCACCCTCTTCGAGATAGGTGATCCGGTCGGTCATCGGCGCGAGCGCAATCGCGTCCGAGCCCACGAACATCTCACCATCGCCATGCCCGAGCGCGAGCGGCGAACCCTTGCGCGCCGCGATCAGCAGATCGTCTTCGCCGTCGAAGAGCCACAGCAGCGCGAATGCCCCTTCGAGCTTGCCGAGCGTCGCCACGGCGGCCTCGCGCGCATCCATGCCGCGATCCATGAACATCCGGGTCAGCAGCGCGACGGTTTCGGTATCCGTCTGCGTCTCCGGGGTGATCCCGGCCTCCGCCAGTTCGGCCCGCAGCTCGCGGAAGTTCTCGATGATGCCGTTATGCACGACCGCGACGGGGCCCGAGCGATGCGGATGCGCATTGCCTTGGGTCGCGGCCCCATGGGTCGCCCAGCGGGTGTGGCCGATGCCCGACTTGCCCGGCAGGGGCTCGTGCACCAGCAGATCGGACAGGTTCCACAGCTTGCCCACCGCCCGGCGGCGGTCCAGCTTGCCTGCATTGACGGTCGCGATCCCGGCACTGTCATAGCCGCGATATTCCAATCTCTTGAGGCTCTCAACGAGCCAAGGGGAAACTTCGTGCTTCCCCAAAACGCCAATAATTCCGCACATTTATCAATCTTTCTTCATGCGACGCGCTTTCTCCGCGCGCAGTTTCGCAAATAGCTTCGTAGCGAGGCCCGGACGGTTCACCTGCTCGGACCGCTCGATCGCGATCGCCTCGGCAGGGACGTCTTTCGAGATCACCGATCCCGAGCCCGTCAGCGCGCCGTCGCCCACCGTCACCGGGGCCACCAGCATCGTGTCCGAGCCGATGAAGGCATTCGCGCCAATGGTGGTGCGATGCTTCATGACCCCGTCGTAATTGCAGGTCACCGTGCCCGCGCCGATATTCGTATGCTCCCCGATATCGGCATCGCCCAGATAGGTCAGATGGCCGACTTTCACACCTTCCGCGAGGATCGCGTTCTTCACCTCGACGAAATTGCCGATATGCACGTCCTCGGCGAGTTCCGCGCCGGGGCGCAGACGGGCGAAGGGGCCGATCGTGGCCCCGCGGGAGATGTGGCAGCCTTCGAGATGGCAGAAAGCCTCGATCACCGCGCCGGATTCGATGGTGACGTCGGGGCCGAACACGACATTCGGGCCCAGCACGACATCGCGGCTGATATAGGTGTCGAGCGCGAACCAGACGCTCGTGGGCTCCACCATGGTGACGCCGTTTTCCATCGCCTCGGCGCGCATCCGCTCCTGGAACAGGGCCTCGGCGCGGGCAAGCTCGGCGCGGGTGTTGATGCCCAGCGTTTCGGCCTCGTCACAGGTCACGACCTGCGCGGTCAGACCCTTCTTGCGCGCGGCTTCGACGATATCGGTGAGGTAATATTCGCCCGACGCGTTCTCGTTCGACAGCCCCGCGACGAGTTCGGTCAGAAGTACTGCGTCACAGGCAATAACGCCGGAATTGCAGAGGGTTATGGCGCGTTCTTCAACCGTGGCATCCTTGAATTCCACGATCCGATCCAGCGTGTCGCCCTTCGCGACCAGACGCCCGTAGCGGCCCGGATCGGTCGCCTCGAAGCCGAGCACGGTCACCGCCGCATCGGACGCGGCCAGCCGCTCCAGCGTCTCGGGCCGGATGAAGGGCGTGTCGCCGTAAAGCACGATCACGCGGCCATCGAACCCGTCGAGCGCGGGCAGGGCCTGCGCCACGGCGTGGCCGGTGCCGAGCTGTTCTTCCTGCAGCACGATCTGCGCCTCGGGATCGACCTTCGCGACGGCTTTCTTCACCTTGTCGGCGCCGTGGCCTGCGACCACGATCACGGTCTCGGGTTCGAGCGCACGTCCGGCGGCCAGCGCATGGGCTACCAGCGGCGCGCGGCCCACCTGATGGAGCACCTTCGGCAAGTCGGATTTCATGCGGGTGCCTTGGCCCGCCGCGAGGGTGATCAGTGCAATCGCCATGAGAAACCTTTTCTTCTGCTCGGCCCCGTTTTAACCATTGGCTTGCTTGCCGCAAGTGGTGCGTCTTCACGCTTCCTTTCGCGGTGTTACGGAAGGAGCAACAGGCAATGCGCACAGTGGTTTTCGACCTCGACGGGACTTTGGCGGATACCTCCGCCGACCTGATCGCGGCGGCAAATTCCTGTTTTACGGCGCGCGGGCACGGGACGCTGCTCGATCCGCAAGCCGATGCGCTGATTGCCTTCCACGGCGGCAGCGCGATGCTCAGGACCGGCTATGGGCGGCTGGGACTGCCGGAGGCGGAGATCGCCGAACTGGTCGAGGCCGATTATTACCCGTTGCTGGCCTATTACGGCGAGAATATCGACCGCCATACGCGGCTTTATCCCGGCGCTGAGGAAGCTGTGAAAACGCTGCGAGATCAGGGCTTTGCGACGGCTGTCTGCACCAACAAGCCCGAAGGTCTCGCGCGTGATCTGATCGACCGGCTCGGGATCACCGCGCTTTTCGATGCGCTGATCGGCGCCGATACGCTGCCGCTGCGCAAACCGTCGCCCGATCCCTATCTCGCGGCGGTCGAACGCGCCGGGGGCAGGCTGGAGACCTCGCTGCTGGTGGGCGACACCAATACCGATCGCGAGACCGCGCGTGCGGTCGGCGTGCCTTGCGTTCTGGTGACCTTCGGACCGGAGGGGCGCGGCATCGAGCGGCTCGCCCCCGAGGCGCTGCTCGATCATTTCGACGATCTGCCCGCGCTGGCTGCGCGGATGCTCGGGTGAGCGCCGCGGCGGGGCTGTGCCGCCCCAAACGGCACCTGAAACGCGGCCTCCGACGGCCATGACCGCAGCGCCCATCGGTCCTTCGCGCTTCCACGCGACCGCCTTCGTTCTGATAGCGGTGTTTCTCGACATGGTGGGGTTCGGCCTGATCATCCCGGTGCTGCCCTCGCTGATCGCGGATGTGGGCCATGTCGATCTGGCGCAGGCGAGCCGGATCGGGGGCTGGATGTTCGCGGCCTTCAGCCTCGCGCAATTCCTGTTCGCGCCGCTGATGGGCAACCTCTCGGACCGGTTCGGTCGCCGTCCGCTTTTGCTGCTCGCGATCGGCGGTCTGGGCGTCGATTACCTGTTTCACGCCTTCGCGCCGACGCTGCTCTGGCTCTTCGTGGGCCGGATCGTCGCGGGCATCTGCGGCGCGTCCTACGTCATCGCGAATGCCTATCTCGCCGATATCACCCCACCGGCAGAACGCGCCCGCGCCTTCGGTCTGATCGGCGCGGCCTTCGGTTTCGGCTTCATCGCGGGACCTGCGCTTGGCGGATTTCTGGGCGAGCTTGGCCCGCGCATTCCCTTCTTCGTCGCCGCTGCGCTCTCGGGGTTGAACCTGATCTACGGGCTGATTGTGCTGCCCGAAAGCCTGCCGCAGGGCCTGCGCCGCCCGGTGAACTGGCGCGCCTGCAACCCGCTGGGCACTCTGAAAGTTTTCGCGCGCTATCCAGGCGTTTTGCCGATGGGCACGGCCCTTGGCGTCTATCTGTTCGCCTCCGCCGTCTATCCCGCGATCTGGCCCTATTGGGGGATGGCGAAATTCGGCTGGTCCGAGGGGACGGTGGGGCTGACGCTTGCAGGCTACGGGGTCGTGGCGGCGATCTTTCAGGGCGGTCTGGCGGGGCCGCTCGCGTCCCGTCTGGGCGAGGCGCGGGTGGTGGTGATCGGGCTGGTCGTCGGGATCGGCATGACCATCGCGTTGGGGCTCTCGACCTCGCTCGTGATGGTGCTGATCGTCCTCTTGATCACCGGGATCGAGGGGCTGGTGCATCCGATGATCGCTTCGCTGATGTCCAACGCGGTGCCCGAGGATGCGCAGGGCGCGCTGCAGGGTGGCATATCCGCGCTGATGAACCTCGCGATGCTGGCGGGCACCTTGTTCTTCACCCAAGTCTTCGGGATATTCCTCTCCGAGAACGCCCCGATCCGCACGCCGGACATGGCCTTTTACGTGGCCTCCGTGATCCTGCTGGCGGCATTGGTGCTGTTCATCCGCGCAAGAAAGGTCTGAGCGATGTCCGAGGTCTTCAAAGGCAATTTCACCCAGCAGGAGCCGATCCCCGAAGACGCGATCGAGCGCGCCGTCGAGGTGATGCGCTCGGGTCGCCTGCATCGCTACAACACCCTGCCCGGAGAGCCGGGCGAGGTGGCGCTGCTGGAGGAGGAATTCGCCGGACTGACCGGTGCGCCCTATTGCCTTGCGGTGGCCTCGGGTGGCTATGCCTTGGGCTGCGCGCTGCGCGCCGTAGGCGTCGGCCCGGGCGATCCGGTGCTGACCAATGCCTTCACGCTCGCCCCCGTGCCGGGCGCGATCGCGGCGGTCGGTGGCAAGCCTGTGCTGGTGGAGGTCACGGATCAGCTGACCATCGATCTCGACGATCTGGCGGCGAAAGCCCCGCAGGCGCGGGTGCTGATGCTGTCGCATATGCGCGGCCATATCTGCGACATGGATGCGCTGATGGAGATCGCGCGCGCCCACGATCTGACGGTGATCGAGGATTGCGCCCATACGATGGGGGCGACATGGGCCGGGGTTCACTCGGGGCGGCACGGCGCGATCGGGTGCTATTCGACCCAGACCTACAAGCACATGAATTCGGGCGAGGGCGGGCTGATCGTCACCGACGATGCCGAGCTGGCGGCGCGGATGACCCTGCTCTCGGGCAGCTACATGCTCTATGAGCGCCACCGCGCTGCGCCGGGCCCTGAGGTGTTCGAGGGGCTGAAATACGACACGCCCAATGTCTCGGGCCGGATGGACCATTTGCGCGCCGCGATCCTGCGTCCGCAACTGTCGACGCTGGCGGATCGGGTGGCGCGCTGGAATGCGCTTTATCGCGAGGTCGAGGCCGGGCTTGCCGGGGCGGAGGGGATCGCGCTGATCGAGCGTCCCGAGGCCGAGAGCTATGTCGGCTCGTCCTTCCAGTTCCGCCTGCCGGGGCGCTCCGCTCCCGAAATGCTGGACTTCGTGGCCCGTGCGGCGGCTCGCGGGGTCGAGCTGAAATGGTTCGGCGCGGACGAGCCCGCGGGCTTCACCTCGCGCCATGACAGTTGGCGTTATGCCGAGGCGCAGAACCTGCCGCGCACCGATGCGGTGCTGGCGACGCTGCTGGATCTGCGCCTGCCGCTGACTTTCTCGACGGATGACGCCGCCCAGATCGCGCGTATCCTGCGCGAAGAGGCCGAGGCCTGAAGAGGCGGCGCGCTGATACTCAGCCCGCGCGCGAGATCCAGTCGGCGATCATCAGGTCGAGATGCGCGCCGCCGCCATTCTTGTAAAGCGTGATCTCCTCGGCGCTTTCCCGCCCGCGCGCGCCGCCGATCAGGTCGTAGAGATCGGCCTTCACCGCCTCGGGCGTGATCACCCCCTCGCGGATCGGGATCAGCAGCTCGCCGATATGGCCCAGCGTGGTGTCGCGGCTGTCGACGAAGAGGCTCGCCGTCGAGATCAACGCATCGTCGGCCTCGCGCATATCGGCCTTATAGGCTCCGATCAGATCGACATGGGTGCCGGGCTTTACCCATGCGCCCTGCAAGACCGGCGCGCGGGCCATCGTGGCGCTACTGACGATATCGGCCTCTGCCACCGCCTCGGGCAGATCGGTCACCGCGCGCAGGCTGATGCCCTCGGGGGCGGGGCCAGCCGCCAGCTCCTGCGCCTGCTCGGGGCGGCGCGTCCAGAGCGTGATCTCCGTCAGCCCCGGAAAACCCGCCGCATAGGCCGCGATCAGCGAACGCGCGACCCGGCCACCGCCCACGATCAGCAAGCGGCGACTGTCGGGCCGGGCCAGAAGCTGCGCGCCCAGAACGGAATCGGCGGCGGTTTTGAACTCGGTCACCAGCGGGCAATCGACGATGGCAGTAGGCTGGCCATGCTCGGGCTCGAACACCACCATCGCGCCTTGCACCGTCGGCAGTCCGGCCTGCGCATTGCCGTCGCACACGGTGAAGGATTTCACCCCGTAACCCAGCCCCGGAATATAGGCCGCACGGCTCAGCAGCACCGCGTCAGAGGGCCCGAGAAACGTATCGCCCAGCTCCGCCTTCGGGCGCGTATGGCCCGCGCGCAGCGCTGCGATTGCGCCCGGCCAGTCCAGCTTCTCGGCGATTTCATAGGGGATGATCTTCGGGCTCATGTCGTCTCCTTCATTGTCTCGGGCGTCACAGAGGCGCCAGCCAGCGCGCCGGGGCCGACACCTCGCGCGGGCCGTTCGCGGCACCGGTGATCGCATCGGCCAGTAGCGCGCCGCAGCCCGCCGAAAGCGTCCAGCCCAGTTGGCCGTGACCCGCATTGATCCACAGATTTTCGTAAGACTTCACCCTGCCAAGGAAGGGCGGGCCATGCGGGGTCGAAGGTCGCCGCCCGGTCCACAGCACGGGCGGCGCATCGCTCACCGCATCGCCGAAGCGCGCGGCGACGTAATCGGTGAGAACCTTGGTGCGATCCTCGCGCAGCGTCCGGTCGCGCCCGGCGAATTCGGCGATCGCGGTCACCCGCAGGACACCACCGTAAGAGGCCACGGCCAGCATCGCCGCCTCGTCGATATAAGGGTGGCGGGGCAGGCGGTTTGGGTCGCGCACCTCCCATGTCCCCGAATAGCCCTTCACCGGGTAGATATCCGGCGCAAAGCCCAGAGGCCGCGCCAGATCGGGCGTCTCGATCCCTGCGGCGAGGATCACTTGCGCCGCAGGCAGCGTCTCGTCGGCGAGGTTGACCCCGGTGATCTTGCCATGCGCCTGCGTGAAGCCGGTCACCGCGCTGTTGTAGCGAAACTGCACGCCGTGCTTGGCGGTAAGGGCCTTGGCGGCGGCGCGGGTCACCTCGTGGCAATTGCCAGCAGCATCCATCGGCGAGAGAAACCCGCCCGCGAAGCCCGCCTCGGCGAGCAGCGGATCGTTCTCGGCCAGCCAGTCCGGGCCGATCCGCGTCAGCCGCCCGTCGTCATGCGCGTCGATCTCGGCGGTGGAATTGTGCAGGTAGAGCCCGCCCTCGAAGCGGATCAGCGCGTCCAGCCCCAGTTCCTGCGCCATGTCGGGCAGGGCGGCGCGGGCGGTCTCGGCCAGCCGCATCATCCGCGCGGTATTGCGCGCCTGCGCGGCCCCGGTGCAGTTGCGCAGGAAGGTCGTCCCCCAGCGCCACAGCGCCGGATCGAAGGGTGTGGTCAGCTTCACGCCGGGATTGCGCCCCGCCATCGCGCGCAGCAGTTGCGGCAAGGCATCCGGCCCCGCCCAGGCGCTCGCATGACCGATCGAGACGATCCCGGCATTCGCGCGCGAACACAGCTCCGCCGGGCCGGGCAGGCGGTCGATCACCGTCACGTCCAGACCTCGGCGCGCCAGCGCCCATGCGGTCATCGTGCCCACGATCCCCGCTCCGATCACGATATGACGTGGCTGCCCCATCTGCGCTCCCGTCGGTTTCCAAGCTCTCAGGTCTCTTTGTGGCGGCAATCGTTGCAAGTGACCAGCCCCTGCGCCGCGTGGCCCCGTGCCGCTGCGTCCAGCCGGGCGCGGGCCGGGCCACGGGCCTTGACCCGACTCGGCAATTGCGCATAAATGAACGTGCGTTCAATAAACCGGGGGAGGAGATCCGATGTTCGCAGGTTCGATGGAGTTCGATCTGGGCGAGGATATCGCCGCACTGCGCGATATGGTGCGCCGTTGGGCGTCCGAGCGTGTGGCCCCGATCGCGGCCAAAACCGATCTGGACAATGAGTTTCCGAACGAGCTTTGGACCGAGATGGGCGAGCTTGGCCTGCTCGGGATCACCGTGTCGGAAGAATATGGCGGGGCCGGGATGGGCTATCTCGCCCATGTCGTGGCCACCGAGGAAATCGCGCGGGCCTCGGCCTCGATCGCGCTCAGCTACGGCGCACATTCCAACCTCTGCGTGAACCAGATCAAGCTGAACGGCTCGGACGCGCAGAAGAAGAAATACCTGCCCGGCCTGATCTCGGGCGAGACCGTCGGCGCGCTCGCGATGTCGGAATCCGGCGCGGGGTCTGACGTGGTGGGCATGAAGCTCAAGGCCGAGAAGCGAAACGGCTATTACGTGCTGAACGGCCATAAATACTGGATCACCAACGGCCCCGATGCCGATACGCTCGTGGTCTATGCCAAGACCGACCCGGAAGCGGGCTCCAAGGGCATCACCGCCTTCATCGTCGAGAAGGATTTCAAGGGCTTCTCGACCTCCAAGCATTTCGACAAGCTCGGCATGCGCGGCTCGAACACGGCGCAGCTGTTCTTCGAGGATTGCGAAGTGCCCTTCGAGAACGTGCTGGGCGAAGAGGGGCGCGGCGTGCGCGTCCTGATGTCGGGCCTCGATTACGAGCGCGTGGTGCTCTCGGGCATCGGCACCGGCATCATGATGGCCTGCCTCGACGAGGTCGTGCCCTTTTGCAAGGAGCGCGAACAGTTCGGCCAGCCGATCGGGAATTTCCAGCTCATGCAGGGCAAGATTGCCGATATGTATGTCGCGATGAACACCGCGCGCGCCTACACTTACGAGGTCGCGAAGGCCTGTGATCGTGGCGCCGTGACGCGTCAGGATGCGGCGGCCACCGTGCTTTATGCGTCCGAGCAGGCGATGGTGCAGGCGCATCAGGCGGTGCAAGCGCTTGGCGGCGCCGGGTTCCTCAACGACTCCAACGTCTCGCGCCTGTTCCGCGACGCGAAGCTGATGGAGATCGGCGCAGGCACCTCGGAAATCCGCCGGATGCTCATCGGTCGCGAGATCATGGGAGCCGTCTGATGCGGGCGGGCGCTCTCCTCCTGATCGGGCTTGCAGCGCCTTTGGCGGCGCAGGCCCAAGGGGTAGGGGCGGATTTCGATCCGGCCCCGCTGGAGAGCTGCCTGTCGAACGCCGGCGACCCTGCGTCCTGCATCGGCAAAGCGGCGGAGCACTGCATCGGCGGTGATGCGAGCGTCCCCGACCGCCGCGCCTGCTATGACGCCGAGCGCGCCCTCTGGTCCGACCGGGCGGCGACAGCCCTCGACAGCTTGCGCCAAGCGGCGGCGGCCAGTGACGCGGCGCAAATCGTGGCGGGCAAGTCACCGTCCGGATTGCAGGGCGCGCAGCTGGGGGAGGCGGAGGCCACCTGGGCGCGCTACCGCGATGGCGCCTGTGCCTATGAAGCCGCGCTGCAGGGCGAGGGCGCAGGGGCGGAGGAGGCGCGCTGCCTGATGCGCAAGACCGCTGAACATGCGCTGGAACGGCAGGACTGGGTCGGGCTGCTGGCCGGCAAGGCGCGCCCATGACACGGACACTCCGCCTTCACGGGCGCTCTGAGAAAAGGAAACGCGCGATGAAATTGGCATGGTTGCTCGGCGGTCTTATGCTCGCGTCCCCCGCCTTGGCACAGGAGCCGAGCGTCGATCCGGACGCGGTGCGGGCCTGTTTCGACGGGGCGAAGGATACCCATCCCGCCTGTATCGGCGAGGCCGCCGCGAGCTGTCAGGATCAGCCGGGGGGCGATACGACACTCGGCATCTCGGCTTGCCTGCAAGGCGAGGCGCAGGTCTGGGACGATATCGCGAAGTCGCAATACAAGGCGGCGCGCGCCCGTCTGCTGGAGCAGGGCGGCACGGAACTCGCCAACAAGCTGCTCGATGCGCAAAGCGCGTGGGGGCAGTATCGCGACGCCGATTGCGGGCTGCTCTACGAGATTTGGAAGGACGGCACGATCCGAACGGTCGTGGCGTCGCAATGCTACCTCGAGCGTACGGCGCAGCGCGCGCTGGAACTGCGCGATTTGGGGAGGATGGAATGAAACTGTTATCGCAGGCCCTGACCTCGTCGGAGGACTTTCAGGCCAATCGCAAGGCGCATCTCGACGCGCTGTCGCAAATCGAAGAGGCGGCCGCGCTGGCGGCAGCTGGTGGCGGCCCCGCCGCGCTGGAGCGGCACCTGTCGCGCGGCAAGATGGCGCCGCGCGAACGGGTGGCGGGGCTCCTCGATCCCGGCTCGCCGTTTCTGGAAATCGGCGCGACGGCGGCGCATGACATGTATGGCAATGCCGCGCCCTGCGCAGGCGTGATCGCCGGGATCGGCCGGGTGCAGGGTCAGGAGGTCATGGTGGTCGCCAACGACGCCACCGTGAAGGGCGGCACCTATTACCCGCTGACGGTGAAGAAACACCTCCGCGCACAGGAGATTGCGGAGGAAAACCATCTCCCCTGCATCTATCTCGTCGACTCGGGCGGCGCGAACCTGCCCAATCAGGACGAGGTCTTCCCCGATCGCGACCATTTCGGGCGCATCTTCTACAATCAGGCCCGGATGTCCGCGAAGGGCATTGCCCAGATCGCGGTGGTGATGGGGTCCTGCACGGCAGGCGGCGCCTATGTGCCCGCGATGTCGGATGTGACGATCATCGTGAAGGAGCAGGGCACGATCTTCCTCGCAGGCCCGCCGCTGGTGAAGGCCGCGACGGGTGAGGTCGTGACCGCCGAGGATCTCGGCGGCGGCGATGTGCACACGCGTCTCTCGGGCGTGGCCGATTACCTCGCCGAAGACGACGCCCATGCGCTGGCGCTGGCGCGCCGCGCGGTCGGCAATCTCAACTACACGAAACCTTCGACGGTGAACTGGCAATCGCCCGAGGAGCCCGCCTACGACCCCGAGGAAATCCTCGGCGTCGTCCCGGCAGACCTGCGCACCCCCTATGACATCCGCGAGGTCATCGCGCGTCTCGTGGACGGCTCGCGCTTCGACGAGTTCAAGCCGCGCTTCGGCGAGACGATCGTCACCGGCTTCGCCCATGTGAAAGGCTGCCCCGTCGGCATCGTCGCCAATAACGGCGTGCTGTTCTCGGAAGCGGCCCAGAAGGCCGCGCATTTTATCGAGCTTTGCTCGCAGCGCTCGATCCCGCTGGTCTTCCTGCAAAACATCACCGGCTTCATGGTCGGGCGCAAATATGAGAACGAGGGCATCGCGCGTCATGGCGCGAAGATGGTCACCGCCGTCGCCACCACCTCGGTGCCGAAGATCACTATGCTGGTCGGCGGCTCCTTCGGGGCGGGCAATTACGGCATGGCGGGGCGTGCCTATTCCCCGCGCTTCCTCTGGACCTGGCCCAACTCGCGGATTTCCGTGATGGGCGGCGAACAGGCCGCAGGCGTGCTCGCCACCGTCAAACGCGACGGGATCGAGCGCAAGGGCGGCCAGTGGTCGGCCGAAGAAGAGGCCGAGTTCAAGCGCCCCACCATCGAGATGTTCGAGCGCCAGTCGCACCCGCTCTACGCCTCGGCGCGGCTCTGGGATGACGGCATCATCGACCCGCGCAAATCGCGCGAGGTGCTGGCGCTCTCGCTCTCCGCCGCGCTCAACGCTCCGATCGAGCCGACCCGCTTCGGCCTGTTCCGGATGTAACTTTCATGCCTCCGGCGGGGATATTGGGACCAAGAGGAAGAGCAAATCTTCGACTTGGCCGAAATATCCCGGGGGGCTCCGCAGGAGCGGGGGCAGCGCCCCCTCCGACACCTAATCTGCGCGCCGACGCGCGCGGGGGCAGCGCCCCCTCCGACGCTCTCAAAGGGGAGACCGACATGTTTTCCAAGATCCTGATCGCCAATCGCGGGGAGATCGCCTGCCGCGTGATCGAGACCGCACGCAAACTGGGCGTGGCGACCGTCGCCGTCTATTCCGAGGCCGACAGCAAGGCGCGCCATGTGGCGATGGCCGACGAGGCGGTGGCCATTGGCGGCCCCGCGCCGAAAGACAGCTATCTGCGCGGTGATGCGATCATCGAGGCCGCCAAACAGACCGGCGCACAGGCGATCCATCCGGGCTACGGGTTCCTCTCGGAGAACCCTGATTTCGTGGACGCCGTCGGGGCGGCGGGGCTGGTCTTCATCGGCCCGTCGGCCAGGGCGATCCGCGCGATGGGGCTTAAGGACGCGGCCAAGGCGCTGATGGAAAAGGCGGGCGTGCCTGTCGTGCCGGGCTATCACGGCGACAATCAGGACCCCGAGCATCTCGCGGGCGCGGCCGACACGATCGGCTACCCGGTACTGATCAAGGCGGTCGCGGGCGGCGGCGGCAAGGGGATGCGTCTGGTCGAGGCGCCGTCCGACTTCGCCGATGCGCTGGCGTCGGCGCAGGGCGAGGCGCAGACCGCCTTCGGCAATCCCGCCGTGCTGATCGAGAAATTCATCGGCTCGCCGCGCCATATCGAAGTGCAGGTCTTCGGCGATGGCGAGGAAGCGGTGCATCTGTTCGAGCGCGACTGCTCGCTCCAGCGCCGCCACCAGAAGGTGATCGAGGAAGCGCCCGCACCGGGCATGACGTCCGAGATGCGCGAGGCGATGGGGCAGGCAGCCACGCGCGCCGCCGAGGCCATTGGCTACAAGGGCGCGGGTACTGTGGAGTTCATCGTGGATGGCTCGGACGGGCTGCGCCCGGACCGGTTCTGGTTCATGGAGATGAACACACGCCTGCAGGTCGAGCATCCCGTGACCGAGGCGATCACTGGCGTCGATCTGGTTGAATGGCAATTGCGGGTGGCGAGCGGTGAGCCGCTGCCTTGCGCCCAAGGTGATCTGACGATCACCGGCCATGCGTTCGAGGCGCGGCTATATGCAGAAGACGTGCCCGCGGGCTTCCTGCCCGCGACGGGGACGCTTTCGCATCTGCGCTTTGCCGATGGGTGCCGTGCCGATACCGGGGTGCGCACGGGCGACACGATCAGCCCGTGGTACGATCCGATGATCGCCAAGGTCATCACCCACGGGCCGACGCGGGCGACCGCGCTGGGGCAGCTCGCGCGCGCCTTGGAAGAGACGGAAGTGGCGGGCACTGTGACGAACCTCGCCTTCCTCGCGCGGCTCGCCCGGCATGAGGGCTTCGCGCAGGGCAAGGTCGATACCGGGCTGATCGGGCGCGAGATCGACGCACTCGCCGCCCCGACCGAGACGCCGGTTGCCGCAAAAGCGCTGGCCGTGATCGCCGCGGCCGGGCTTTGGGACAGCGATGCGAGCGGCTTCAGCCTCTGGCGATCGCCGCGCCGGGCCGTGCCCTTCGAGGAAGAGGCCGCGATCCGCGTGCACGGGCCGAGCCATGTCACGGTCGAGCTGGGCGAGGAGGCCCATGCGTGCGAGCTGGCCGAGGATGGGTGGCGGGTGAATGGTGCTAAGACCGGGGCGCGGATGGCGCAGTCGGACGGGGCGATCACGATCTTCCTGCATGGCGCGCATCGCTTCGACATCCCCGACCCGCTGGCGCGCGGGGCGGATGCCGACGCCTCCGATCTGACGCTGGCGCCGATGCCGGGGCTGGTGAAGGCGGTCTTCGTCTCTGCCGGCGATACGGTGGCGGCGGGGGACCGGCTTGCCATCATGGAAGCGATGAAGATGGAACATACGATGCGCGCAGCCCGCGACGGTGTGGTGGCCGAGGTGCTGGTGACTGAGGGCGCACAGGTCGAAGCGGGCGCTGCGCTCATTCGGCTGGAGGACGAGGCATGATCCGTCTGCATCACATCCCCGGCGCGCGCTCGATGCGGGTGCTGTGGCTGCTGGAGGAGATGGGGCTCGATTACGAGCTTCAGACATGGTCGCTCACCGATGGCTCGCTGCGCAGTCCGGAGTTTCGCGAACTCTCGCCCGCCGGGCGCATCCCGGCGCTGGAGGTCGACGGGCGGTCGATCTTCGAGAGCGGCGCGATCGTCGAATACCTGACCGAGACCCGGCCCGAGGCAGGGCTGGCCCCGGTCACGGGAGAGCCCACTCGCGCGGATTTCCTCGAATGGGTGCATTTCGCGGAGACGCAGGGTAACATCCTGCAAAGCCTCAATATTCAGCATATCTTCCTGCGTCCGCCCGAAGCGCGCTCGCCCGCCATGATGGCGCTCGAGACGAAGCGGCTCGGCGTGACGATGAAGGCGCTCGAGGCGCATCTGGCCGGGCGCGATTGGCTGATCGGGGCGTTCTCGGCGGCCGATTGCATGATGGGGTTCAATATCGACGCGATGTTCCGCTTCGTGCCGCGCGAGGGTTTCCCGAACATCTCCGCCTATCGCGACCGGATCGAGGCGCGGCCTGCCTATCAGCGCGCGGTCGCGAAGGGCGGGGCGAGCATGTATGCGCAGGATTTCTACGAGTTGCCCCCGATGGAGCAAACCAATGGCTGAGAGCGTCGAAATCTTCGAGATGGCCCCGCGTGACGGGCTGCAGAACGAAAAGCGCCAGATCGCGCTTTCCGACAAGGTCGCGCTGGTCGATTGCCTGAGCCGGGCCGGGTTCCGCCGGATCGAGGTGGGGTCTTTCGTCAGCCCGAAATGGGTGCCGCAGATGGCCGACTCGGCGGAAGTCTTCGCCGGAATCACGCGCCGCCCCGGTATTTCCTACGCGGCGCTGACGCCGAACATGAAAGGCTATGAGGCGGCGAAAGCGGCCAAGGTCGATGAGGTTTCGATCTTCGCCTCCGCTTCCGAGGGGTTTTCGCGCGCGAACCTCAATTGTTCGATTAGTGAAAGCCTAGAGCGGTTCGCGCCCATCATGGAGGCCGCGAAAGTCGATAATGTGAAAGTCCGCGGTTATATCTCTGTCGTCACGGATTGCCCTTTTGACGGGAAAACGCCGCCGGAGAACGTGGCCCGGGTCGCGGCGCGACTGCGCGACATGGGCTGTTACGAGATCAGCCTCGGCGACACGATCGGGCAGGGCACGCCCGAAAGCGTGACGGCGATGCTGCGCGCGGTGCTGGATGAAGTCCCGGCCGAGAACCTCGCCGGGCATTTTCACGACACCTCCGGGCGGGCGCTGGAGAATATCGAAGCTTCGCTCAAGATGGGCCTGCGGGTGTTCGACGCCTGCGTGGGCGGTTTGGGCGGCTGTCCCTATGCGCCCGGCGCGGCGGGCAATGTCGCGACGGAGGCCGTGCAGGCGCGGCTCGAGGCCCTGGGCTACGAGACCGGGCTGGATACGGCCGTTCTGGCCGAGGCGGCCGCGATGGCGAAGAAGATGAAAGGGCAGGGCGATGTTTGAGACGATCAAGACCGAGACCGATGCGCGTGGCATCGCGCGGCTCACGCTGGCGCGTTCGGAGAAGCATAACGCGCTCTCCGAGCAGATGATGGAAGAGATCACCGCGGCCATCGGCCAGCTTGGCTCGGACGACGCCGTGCGCGTGGTGATCCTCGCCGCCGAAGGGCGCAGCTTCTGCGCAGGTGGCGATCTGAAATGGATGCAGAGCCAGATCGCGGCGGGCGCGAAAGAGCGCGCGGCGGCGGCGCGTAAGCTCGCGGGGATGCTGCAGGCGCTCAACACCTGCCCGAAACCGGTGATCGGCGCGGTGCAGGGCAACGCTTTCGGCGGCGGCATCGGCATGATGTCGGTCTGTGACGTGGCCATCGGCGTCGAGGGCGCGAAATTCGGGCTGACCGAAACGCGGCTGGGCCTGACGCCCGCGACGATCTCTCCTTATGTCGTCGCGCGCATGGGCGAGGCGCGGGCACGCCGCGTCTTCATGTCCTCGCGGATCTTCGAGGCCGCCGAGGCGCGCGAGCTGGGATTGCTGGCCAAGGTGGTCCTGCCCGAGGTGCTGGAGCGCGCCGTGATGGCCGAGGCCGAGCCCTATCTCGCCTGCGCGCCGGGGGCTGTGGGCGAGGCCAAGGCCTTGGTCCGCGCGCTGGGGCCGCGGATCGACGAGAGCGTGATCGACATGACGATCGAGGCGCTGGTGACTCGCTGGGAATCCGCCGAGTCGGATGAAGGAATCACCGCGTTTTTCGAGAAGCGCGATGCGGCCTGGAAAGCTTAAGGCAGCCTTACGTGGCGCCCCGCAACGCGCAGGGCGAATATTCCGAAAATTCAAACCACCGTTAAGTTTGATCAAAGGCTGCGCTGCGGCAAAAGCGGCGCAGTCCAACACGGGCAGGCTCTGAGCGGCATTCGGAGCACGAAAATTTCGCATACATTCGTATGCAAAAAGCGCCCGTGGCCCGCATTTGCATGATTTTCCGGCCTGCTCTCGGTTGACCCCAATGGGGCGCAAGGCTATTGCTCGCCTAGCCAGAACCTGCGCGACAAGTCGTCGCGATGTTAGGGAGCCAAGCCCATGCATGACATGCTGCGCGAATATCTTCCCATCCTCATCTTTCTCGCCATGGCGATCGTGTTGGGCCTTGTGCTCATGCTCGCCGCGGCAGTGGTGGCGGTCCGCAATCCCGACCCTGAGAAGGTGTCGGCCTACGAATGCGGCTTCAACGCCTTCGACGATGCCCGGATGAAGTTCGACGTTCGTTTCTACCTCGTTTCCATCCTCTTCATCATTTTCGATCTCGAAGTGGCCTTCCTCTTCCCTTGGGCGGTGGCCTTCGGTCAGCTTTCCATGGTCGGATTCTGGTCGATGATGGTCTTCCTGACGGTTCTGACCGTAGGATTCGCATATGAGTGGAAGAAAGGGGCGCTGGAATGGGCGTGATGACCTCTGCCAATACCGCCGGTGCGGATCGCGAAGTCGCGACGCAGACGCTGAACAAGGAATTGCAGGATAAAGGCTTCCTGCTGACCTCCACCGAAGACATCATCAACTGGGCGCGCAACGGCTCGCTGCACTGGATGACCTTCGGCCTCGCCTGCTGCGCCGTCGAGATGATGCAGGTCTCGATGCCGCGCTACGACCTCGAGCGCTTCGGCACCGCGCCGCGCGCAAGCCCGCGTCAGTCCGACCTGATGATCGTCGCCGGCACCCTGACCAACAAGATGGCGCCCGCTCTGCGCAAGGTCTACGACCAGATGCCCGAGCCGCGCTACGTGATCTCGATGGGCTCCTGCGCGAATGGCGGTGGCTATTACCACTACAGCTATTCGGTGGTGCGCGGCTGCGACCGCGTCGTGCCGGTCGATATCTACGTTCCGGGCTGCCCGCCCACGGCGGAGGCACTGCTTTACGGCATCCTTCAGCTGCAACGCAAAATCCGCCGCACCGGCACGCTGGTGCGCTGAGGAGAGCGAGAGATGGACGATACTGCCCTTCGCGAACTGGCCGGCCATATCGAGCTGAAGCGCCCCGATGACGTGGTCTCCACCGAGATCGCCTTCGACGAGCTGACGGTCACGATCACCGCGCAATCCGTTCCCGGTTTCACCGAGTTCCTGCGCGACGATCCGAATTGCCGCTTCACCAACCTCGTGGACATCACGGCCATCGACTGGCCCGAACGCCCGCAGCGCTTCGATGTGGTCTGGCATTTCCTGTCGATGTATCGCAACCAGCGCATCCGCATTAAGGCGGCGATCCGCGAAGAGGACATGGTGCCCTCGATCACCAAGCTGCACCCCTGTGCCGATTGGTTCGAGCGCGAGATCTTCGACATGTTCGGCATCCTGTTCTCGGGCCACCCGGACCTGCGCCGTCTGCTGACCGATTACGGGTTCCGCGGCCATCCGCTGCGCAAGGATTTCCCGACGACGGGCTATGTCGAAGTGCGTTACGACGAAGTGCTCAAGCGCGTCGTCTATGAGCCGGTGAAACTGACGCAGGAATACCGGCAGTTCGATTTCCTCTCGCCATGGGAAGGCGCGAAATACATCCTTCCCGGTGACGAGAAGGGCGAGGAGGCGAAATGATGGACGGCGATATCCGCAACAATGTCTATGATGACGGCTCGAGGGACACGCTGACCGACGAGCAGCGCATCCGCAATTTCAACATCAACTTCGGTCCCCAACACCCGGCCGCCCACGGCGTGCTGCGCATGGTGCTGGAGCTGGACGGCGAGGTCGTGGAACGCGCCGACCCGCATATTGGCCTGCTGCACCGTGGCACCGAGAAGCTGATGGAAAGCCGCACCTATCTGCAGAACCTGCCTTACTTCAACCGGCTCGACTATGTCGCGCCGATGAACCAGGAACATGCGTGGTGCCTCGCGATCGAGAAGCTGACCGGCGTGGAAGTGCCGCGTCGCGGCTCGCTGATCCGCGTGCTTTATTCCGAGATCGGGCGCATCCTGAACCACCTGCTGAACGTGACCACGCAGGCAATGGACGTGGGCGCGCTGACGCCGCCGCTCTGGGGCTTCGAGGAACGCGAGAAGCTGATGGTCTTCTACGAGCGGGCCTGTGGCGCGCGTCTGCACTCGGCCTATTTCCGGCCCGGCGGCGTCCATCAGGATCTTCCGCCGAAGCTGCTCGACGATATCGAGACATGGGCGCATGAGTTCCCGAAAGTGCTCGACGACATCGAAGGGCTGCTGACCGAGAACCGCATCTTCAAGCAGCGCAACGTCGATATCTGCGTCATCTCCGAGGAAGAGATCCAGCAATGGGGCTATTCCGGGGTGATGGTGCGGGGCTCCGGCCTCGCATGGGACCTGCGCCGCGCGCAGCCCTACGAGTGCTATGACGAGTTCGACTTCCAGATCCCGGTCGGCAAGAACGGCGACTGCTACGACCGCTACCTCTGCCGGATGGCCGAGATGCGCGAGTCGACCAAGATCGTCCTGCAAGCGATCGAGAAGCTGCGGATGCCGGAAAATCAGGGCGACGTGCTTGCCCGTGGCAAGGTGACCCCGCCGAAGCGGTCGGAGATGAAGCGCTCGATGGAAGCGCTGATCCACCACTTCAAGCTTTATACCGAAGGCTTCCACGTCCCCGCGGGCGAGGTTTATGCCGCCGTCGAAGCGCCCAAGGGCGAGTTCGGCGTCTATCTGGTGGCCGACGGCACGAACAAGCCGTATCGCGCGAAGATCCGCGCTCCGGGTTACCTGCATCTGCAATCCATGGATCACGTCGCCAAGGGGCACATGCTCGCCGACGTGTCTGCAATCATCGGCACGATGGACATCGTGTTCGGGGAGGTTGACCGCTAATGCTTCGCCGTCTTTACCCGGAACAACCCGATAGTTTCGAGTTCACGCCCGAGAACCTCGCATGGGCCAAGGCCCAGATGACCAAGTTCCCGGTCGGCCGTCAGGCCTCGGCGATCATCCCGCTGCTGTTCCGCGCACAGGAACAGGAAGGCTGGCTGAGCCGTCCGGCAATCGAAACCGTCGCCGAGATGCTCGACATGCCCTATATGCGGGCGCTCGAGGTCGCGACCTTCTACTTCATGTTCCAGCTGGCCCCGGTCGGCTCGGTCGCCCACCTGCAGATCTGCGGCACCACGTCTTGCATGATCTGCGGCGCGGAAGACCTGATGAAGGTCTGCAAGGAAAAGATCGCGCCCGAGCCGTTCCAGCTCTCGGATGATGGCAAGTTCTCGTGGGAAGAGGTCGAATGCCTCGGGGCCTGTGCGAACGCCCCGATGATGCAGGTCGGCAAGGATTATTACGAAGACCTGACCGAAGAGCGCCTCGCGGAGCTGATCGACGAGATGGGCAAGGGCGACGTGCCGAAGCCCGGCTCGCAGACCGGTCGCTTCTCGTCCGAGCCCGCCTCGGGCCTGACCGCGCTCACCGAGAGCAAGGGCGACAAGGAAGAGTACAACGCTTCGGTCGATCTCGCGGTCGACATCGGCGACACGATCAAGCGCATCGACGGCACCGAAGTGCCGCTCGCCGCACCGTGGCAAAGCTCGGGCCAGCGCGGTCCGATCGGCACGATGGGGCAGGAGCGTCCGCGCTCTGCCGCGCAACAGGATGAAGAGCGCAAGGCCGCCAAGAAAACCGAGGCCAAGCCCGCCAAGGACGCGCCCGCCGACAAGACCGGCGTGACGAAGTCCGAAGCGCAGGCCACCTCGAAGGCCCGCCCGGAATCCAAGCGCGAGCCCGAGGGCACCGAGGCCGACGCGAAACCCGAGACCGCGCAGGCAGAGCCGGGCGAGAAGCCCAAGCTGCTCGACGCGCCGCGCGACGGTGGGGCCGATGACCTCAAGATGATCAAGGGCGTCGGGCCGAAGCTTGAGACGCTTCTGCATTCGATGGGCATTTACCACTTCGACCAGATCGCTGGCTGGACCGATGCGGAACTCGCTTGGGTCGACAGCAATCTCGAAGGGTTCAAAGGTCGCGCGACGCGTGACGACTGGAAAGGTCAGGCAGAGAAACTGGCCAGCGGGGCGGAGACCGAATTCTCGTCGCGCGCAAAGAAAGACGGCATTTACGAATAAGCACAACAGGGTAGAGACCGCCGTTCGGCGGAGTGAATGGAGAAACGGGAATGGGTGATCAGACACAAGGGTGCCGCGGCAAGGCGGGTATCTGGGCAGGTATTACGGGGCTTGTGGTCGCCGTATTCCTGATGGTCGTGGCGCATGAGCCCTTCTTCGTGGCTGTGTTCCTCGGTCTGCTCACCGTGCTGCTCTTCGGCGCCTTCCTGATCTGGGCATTCTGCTCCGAACATGGCGCGCCGGGCGCGGCGGACGGTACCGGCGCCTCTACCGATGATTCCGCTATTCCCGAAAGCCCGGTCGAGACCTTCAACGCCTCCTCTCCCGAAGGGGTCGCGGCGCAAGCGCAGGCGGCAGCGGCAGCTCCGACGCCCGCGGCCGAGCGCGAGGTGGCGCGTGCCGACACCATGACGCCCAAGGACGAAGCGGCCACGCCCGAGGCGGACAAGCCCGAGCCCGGTCCGACCACCAAGCCCGTGACGGACGAGGCAGAGGCCGAGGAGCCCAAGGCTGAAGCCGAGCCGAAGGCGGCAGAACCGAAAGCGGCGCCCAAGGCCAAGCCCGAGAGCGACGAGACCACTCCGCTCTCCGCGATGTCGGCGCAGGTCGCGGATAAACCCGCCGCCAATGCCGGGGGGCAACCCGAGGCCGCCGAGGGCGACGGCAAGAAGCCGCGTGGGCTCAAGCAGCCGCGCAAGGCGGGCGCGGACGATCTCAAGAAGATCGAAGGCGTTGGACCGAAGCTCGAAGAAGTGCTGAACGGTTGGGGCATCTACCATTACGACCAGATCGCGAAATGGGGCCCCGAAGAGATTGCCTATGCGGACCAGAACGTGCCGCGTTTCAAGGGCCGCTGCACCCGCGACAAGTGGGTCAGTCAGGCGAAGATCATCGTCGAGGACGGCATGGATGCGTTCCTCGAACGGGCGAAGACGAACGATTACTGAGCGGGGGTGAATGAGCCAGATCGACGAGCACGACAGGGCGTTGGGGCGTAGAGCCGCCCTAATCATCGCCGTCGCCACGATCCTCTGGCTCCTCCTGCAATGGATCGGACAACAACAGGGCTGGTCGGCGCAGGTCGCGCTGATCGGCGATCTCGCGGCGATAGCCGCCTATATCTACGCGCTGGCACTCGTCTGGCGCATCTGGCGCCGGAAATCCGGCAAGTGAGGGAAGCGATATGCTGAAGGATCAAGACCGGATCTTCACCAATCTCTACGGGATGCATGACCGCTCTCTGCAGGGCGCGAAGATGCGCGGGCATTGGGACGGCACTGGCGAGATCCTGTCGAAAGGCAAGGATTGGATCATCGAGCAAGTGAAGGCTTCCGGCCTGCGCGGGCGCGGTGGCGCGGGCTTCCCTACGGGTCTCAAGTGGTCCTTCATGCCGAAGGAAAGCGACGGGCGTCCGGCCTTCCTCGCGATCAATGCCGACGAATCCGAGCCCGCGACCTGCAAGGACCGCGAAATCATGCGTCACGATCCGCATACGCTGATCGAAGGCGCGCTGATCGCCGGTTTCGCGATGGGGGCTGCGGCGGCCTATATCTACATCCGCGGCGAATATGTCCGCGAGAAAGAGGCGCTGCAGCGCGCGATCGACGAGGCCTATGAAGACGGGCTGATCGGCAAGAACGCCTGCGGTTCGGGCTACGATTACGACGTCTACCTGTCGCACGGCGCGGGTGCCTATATCTGCGGCGAGGAAACAGCGCTGCTGGAGAGCCTCGAAGGCAAGAAGGGCATGCCCCGGATGAAACCGCCGTTCCCGGCGGGTGCGGGCCTCTATGGCTGCCCGACCACGGTGAACAACGTGGAATCCATCGCCGTCGTGCCGACCATCCTGCGTCGCGGCGCGGAGTGGTATGCGGGCTTCGGGCGTCCGAACAACACCGGCGTGAAGCTGTTTGCAATGTCGGGCCACGTCAACACGCCCTGCGTCATCGAAGAGACCATGTCGATCTCGATGAAGGAACTGATCGAGAAGCATGGCGGCGGCGTCCGTGGCGGCTGGAAGAACCTCAAGGCGGTGATCCCGGGCGGGGCAAGCTGCCCGATCCTGCCCGCCGATCAATGCGAAGACGCGATCATGGATTACGACGGCATGCGCGAGCTGAAATCCAGCTTCGGCACCGCCTGCATGATCGTCATGGATCAGAACACCGACGTGATCAAAGCGGTCTGGCGCCTGTCCAAATTCTTCAAGCACGAGAGCTGCGGCCAGTGCACGCCCTGCCGCGAAGGCACCGGCTGGATGATGCGCGTGATGGACCGTCTGGTGCGCGGCGAGGCCGAGATCGAAGAGATCGACATGCTGTTCGACGTCACCAAGCAGGTCGAAGGCCACACGATCTGCGCGCTTGGCGACGCAGCCGCCTGGCCGATCCAGGGCCTGATCCGTCACTTCCGCGAAGAGATCGAAGACCGCATCAAGGCCCGCAAGACGGGCCGCATGGGCGCGATGGCGGCGGAGTGAGAGACTAGTCGGATGCAAAAAGAATTCGAACTTGTGGACAATGTTTGGCGCGTCTACGTTACGCCTCGGAGATTGTCGCGCCCTGTTCGCATCTTTGCTTTGTTCGCTGCGCTCGCGGGGACTGCCCTGCTTTTTGTTGTCCTTTTCCAACTCGGTGTTTCCGCGAACGCAGGGAGTGAACAGTCGCTAGAGTTGATGGTCCTGTTGATTCTGCTTCTGTGTGTCGCCACTCAGCACTTCATCTTCCGGGCGATCGTGATCTTCCGGGCGATCGTGCCGGAACAGTATCGGTTCACGAATGAGTACGCATTCTCGAAAACATCGTATCTCTTATCGCTCAGCTGGTTCGCCTATTTCATCATCATTTCCCTCATCCTCTTCAGATTGGGAGGTGCGAATTGAGTGACGTTCTTGACCTCGCCGAGCTGAATTTCCGCCGGCTGGTCGCCGAACCGGGCGACCCGCGTGCGGCGGAGGCGCCATGATGCGGGCGGTGATCATATCGGGCTGCGCGCTGGCGCTCGGTGGCTGCATGGGCACTCCGGGCGGCAACGAGGCCTCGAAAGGGCCGCGCCGTCTGGCGGCGATTGAGGGCTACACGGCGGCCTATGACGCGAGCGGTGCGCTCGTCGTGATGCGGCAGGCCGCGCCCTTTGGAAATGACGAGGGGGCCGAGGCCAAGCGGGCCGCGAACGCCATCTGCGGCGGGGCTGTGGCCTCGTCGATTAACGATACATACCGGGACGGCGCTTGGGTCTTCCCGATGGGCTGCGGACACGCGGCCTGACCTAAAACCCGCGCGGGGGCAACCTCGCGCCCGAAGAGACGAGACGGATAGCCATGGCTGACCTGAGAAAGATCATCATCGACGGGAACGAGGTCGAGGTCGATCCGAACCTCACGCTGATCCAGGCGTGCGAGCAGGCGGGGATCGAGATCCCGCGCTTCTGCTACCACGAGCGTCTGTCGATCGCGGGCAACTGCCGGATGTGTCTGGTGGAAGTCGTGGGCGGCCCGCCGAAGCCGGCTGCCTCCTGCGCGATGCAGGTGCGCGACATGCGCCCGGGACCGGAAGGCGCGCCGCCGGTGATCAAGACGAACTCGCCGATGGTCAAGAAGGCCCGCGAGGGGGTGATGGAGTTCCTGCTCATCAACCACCCGCTCGACTGCCCGATCTGCGACCAGGGCGGCGAATGCGATTTGCAAGACCAGGCAATGGCTTACGGGGTGGACTTCAGCCGCTACCGCGAGCCCAAGCGCGCCGCGACCGAGCTGAACCTCGGCCCGCTGGTCGAGACCCACATGACGCGCTGCATCTCCTGCACCCGCTGCGTGCGCTTCACCACCGAAGTCGCGGGCATCACCCAGATGGGCCAGACGGGCCGGGGTGAGGATGCGGAGATCGCGAACTACCTGAACATGACGCTCGATAGCAACATGCAGGGCAATATCATCGACCTGTGCCCGGTGGGCGCGCTGGTCTCCAAGCCCTACGCGTTCACCGCGCGTCCGTGGGAGCTGACGAAGACCGAGACCGTGGACGTGATGGACGCCGTGGGCTCGAACATCCGCGTCGATACCAAAGGGCGCGAAGTGATGCGCATCCTGCCGCGCAACAATGACGACGTGAACGAGGAGTGGATCTCCGACAAGACCCGCTTCGTCTGGGACGGGTTGCGCCGCCAGCGTCTCGACCGGCCTTATGTCCGCGTCGATGGCAAGCTGAAGCCTGCAAGCTGGGGCGAGGCGCTGAGCGCTGCCGCCGAGGCGATGAAGGGCAAGAAAGTCGCCGGTCTGGTGGGCGATCTGGTGTCGACCGAGGCCGCCTTTTCGCTCAAGCAGCTGATCGAAGGTCTGGGCGGCACGGTCGAATGCCGCACCGATGGCGCGCGGCTGCCTACGGCCAACCGCTACGGCTATGTCGGCAATGCGACGATCGCCGATCTGGATAACGCCGAGATGGTGCAGATCATCGGCGCGAACCCGGCAGTGGAAGCGCCCGTTCTGAACGCGCGCATCCGCAAGGCCTGGGCCAAGGGCGCGACGGTGGGGCTTATCGGCGAGCCCTGCGATCTGACCTATGACTACGTCCATGTCGGCACCGACCGTGCGGCTCTGGCCGAGCTGTCGGGCAAGACGATCTCGGACGAGACGAAGGCGAAGAACACCGTCGTTATCATCGGGCAGGGCGCTCTGAACGAAGCCGATGGCGAGGCGGTTCTGGCCCATGCCATGAAGCTGGCTGAGAACTCGAACGCCAAGTTCATGGTGCTGCACACCGCTGCGGCTCGCGTGGGTGCGATGGATGTGGGCGCTGTGACCGAGGGCGGTCTGCTCGCGGCCATCGACGGGGCCGAGGTGATCTACAACATGGGCGCCGACGAGGTGGAGATCACCCCGCGCGCCGAGGGCGGTCCCTTCGTGATCTATCAGGGCAGCCACGGCGACCGCGGGGCCAACCGCGCCGACGTGATCCTGCCCGGCGCGGCCTATACGGAAGAGAACGGCCTCTTCGTGAACACCGAGGGTCGTCCGCAGCTTGCTTTCCGCGCGGCTTTCCCGCCGGGCGAGGCGAAAGAGAACTGGGCGATCCTGCGCGCGCTCTCGGCCGAACTGGACGCCAAGCAGCCTTGGGACACGCTGGCCGGTCTGCGCCGCGCGATGGTCGCGGAAGTGCCGCATCTGGCGCAGGTCGATCAGGTCGTGGAGAACGAAGTGCAGGCGATCGAGCCGCGCGACATGGGCAAGGCGACCTTCCGTCTGCCGATCCACGAATTCTACCTGACCAACCCGATCGCACGGGCCTCCGTCGTGATGGGCGAATGCGCCAGCCTCGCGAAAGCGCGGGCCGAAGCGCCGGTCGCCGCCGAGTGAGGTTGAGACGGATGATGCAGACCCTGCCCAATATCGCACCGCTCGCCCCCGGCCTTCTGGCCGGTCTGGCGGCGTGCACGCCGACCGGCGGGGCGCAGGGGGATAGCGCGGTCAAACCGGACTATCGGGGCACCGAAACACGGCTCCTCGACAGCGATCTGGTGGAGATCCGCGCGCGCGTCTCGGGCGAGGGCGCCAGCGAGAAAGCGGCGACCGATTATGCCCAATGCGCAGCCGCGCAATATGCGCTGGTGCGCGGCTATGGATTTGCGCGCCACGTGCGCACGAATGTGACTGAAGAGGGTGGCATCTGGCGGGCAGATGCGGTCTACACCATCTCGCCCGCCTTGCCGCAGGGACTCAAGACGATCGACGCGGAAGTAACCGTCGCCGATTGCAAGGATCGCGGCATTCCGACCGTATGAAGAGAGTGGGACATCATGGCTGAATTCTTCGCGACACCTTTCGGGATCTTCCTGCTGATCGTGCTGCAGAGCTTGGCGGTTATCGCCTTCGTGATGCTTTCGATGATCTGGCTGGTCTATGGCGACCGGAAGATCTGGGCTGCCGTGCAGATGCGTCGCGGGCCGAACGTCGTCGGGCCCTGGGGCCTGATGCAGACCTTCGCGGATGCGCTGAAATATGTGGTCAAGGAAATCGTCGTGCCGGCGGGCGCCGACAAGTTCGTCTATTTCCTCGCCCCGATCCTGAGCTTCGTGCTCGCACTCCTGACCTTCTCGGTGATCCCGTTTGCCGACGGTTGGGTGCTGGCCGATATCAACGTCGCCCTTCTGTTCGTCTTCGCGGCCTCCTCGCTCGAGGTGTACGGCGTGATCATGGGTGGCTGGGCGTCGAACTCGAAATACCCGTTCCTCGGCTCGCTCCGCTCGGCCGCGCAGATGATCTCCTATGAGGTCTCGATCGGCCTGATCATCATCGGGGTGATCATCTCGACCGGCTCGATGAACCTGTCGACCATCGTGCGCGCGCAGGATACCGGCTGGGGTCTGCTGGGCTGGTACTGGCTGCCCCACCTGCCGATGGTTGCGCTGTTCTTCATCTCGGCGCTGGCCGAGACCAACCGCCCGCCCTTCGACCTTCCGGAAGCGGAATCCGAACTCGTTGCGGGCTTCATGGTGGAATACAGCTCGACCCCGTATCTGTTGTTCATGGCCGGCGAATATATCGCGATCTGGCTGATGTGCGCGCTGATGTCGATCCTGTTCTTCGGCGGCTGGCTGTCCCCGATCCCGGGCCTGCCCGACGGGGTGCTGTGGATGTTCGCCAAGATGGTGTTCTTCTTCTTCATGTTCGCGATGGTGAAGGCGATCGTGCCGCGCTACCGCTACGACCAGCTCATGCGGATTGGCTGGAAAGTCTTCCTGCCGCTGTCGCTGGCGTGGGTGGTGATCATCTCCTTCCTCGCGAAATTCGAAATCTTCGGGCACTTCTGGGCCCGCTGGGCGATGGGGAGCTGATAGATGGCAGAGACAAAGTTAGTGTCAGCGATTGAAGAGCTTTCCTACGACGAAATGCTCGGGTTCGCGTTTGAGATTGGAGACTATCTCGGCATCAACGGGATGCAGACCTCGACCGGTTTTCTAGGTGCATCTGAAATCGCCGAGGCAATTCGTGCTTATGCTCGCAAAGCCCGCGAAGAAGGAGTGCAGTAATGGCATTCGACTATAACCGCGCTGCCAAGTATTTCCTGCTGGTGGACTTCATCAAAGGCTTCGGCCTGGGGATGCGCTATTTCTTCGCGCCGAAACCCACGCTGAACTACCCGCACGAGAAGGGCCCGCTGTCGCCGCGCTTCCGTGGCGAGCACGCCCTGCGCCGCTACCCCAACGGGGAAGAGCGCTGCATCGCGTGCAAACTGTGCGAGGCGATCTGCCCGGCGCAGGCGATCACGATCGACGCGGAACCCCGTGCCGACGGCTCGCGCCGCACGACGCGCTACGACATCGACATGACGAAATGCATCTATTGCGGCTTCTGTCAGGAAGCCTGCCCGGTGGATGCGATCGTCGAAGGTCCGAATTTCGAATTCTCGACCGAGACCCGCGAGGAGCTGTTCTACGACAAGCAGAAGCTCCTTGAGAACGGGGCCCGCTGGGAAGCCGAGATTGCCCGCAACCTCGAACTGGATGCGCCTTACAGATGACCGACGATTTTTCGAAACTCTTTAGCAACATGATGGAGCAGTCGGCCGAGATGGCCCGGCTGTTCAATCCGGCGCTGGAAAGTTTCAATCCGGCTGCGATGGAGAAACTCTTCCCCACCATGTCGAAGGACATGATGGAGATGTGGTTCGGCAAGACCTTCAACCGCGAAGGGCTCGACAGCCGGACGCGGCTTCTGGTGACGATTGCCGCGCTCACGGTGCTGGGCGCGCAAGCGGATTCGCAGCTGCGCCTGACGATCCGCCACGCGCTCGAGGCCGGGGCTACGCAACGCGAGATCGCCGAGGTGATCTTTCAGATGAGCATGTTCGGCGGGGTGCCCGCCATGACCCGCGCGCTCGAGATCGCGCAATCGGTCTTCGACGAGAATTCGGGAGAGAACGAATGACGGTGTTTGCTTTCGCCTTCTACCTTTTCGCCATTACGGCGGTGGTCGCGGGCTTCATGGTGGTGATTTCCAAGAACCCGGTCCATTCGGTGCTCTGGCTGATCCTCACCTTCCTGTCGGCGGCGGGGCTTTTCGTGCTGCTGGGCTCGGAATTCGTCGCGATGCTGTTGATCATCGTCTATGTCGGCGCGGTCGCGGTGCTCTTCCTTTTCGTGGTGATGATGCTCGATGTCGACTTCGCCGCGCTGAAAGGGGAGCTGGCGCGCTACATGCCGCTGGGTCTGCTGATCGGGGTGGTGATGTTGATGCTGCTGGGCGTCGGGTTCGGGTCCTGGCAGACCGCCGGCATGGCGGACAGCCTGCGCGCCGATCCGGTGCCCGAGGGCATGACCAACGCGCAGGCGATCGGCCTGCTCGTTTATGACAAATACCTCTACCTCTTCCAGACGGCGGGCCTGATCCTGCTGGTCGCGATGATCGGGGCGATCCTTCTGACGCTGCGCCATCGCACCAACGTCAAGCGCCAGAACGTCATCGCGCAGATGCATCGCGATCCGTCCAAGACGATGGAAATGGTGGACGTCAAACCGGGGCAGGGGCTGTGAGCGAACAAAAGCAAGCGAAAAACGCGAGTTCGGAAACGAGGGTGAACGCATGATCGGATTGGAACATTACCTTGGCGTGGCTGCCGCGCTGTTCGTGATCGGCATTTTCGGGATCTTCGTGAACCGCAAGAACGTGATCGTCATTATGATGTCGATCGAACTCATGCTGTTGGCGGTGAATATCAATCTGGTGGCCTTCGCGGCCTATCTGGATGACCTCGTCGGACAGATCTTCACCCTCTTCGTGCTGACCGTTGCGGCAGCCGAGGCCGCGATCGGCCTTGCGATCCTCGTGGTCTTCTTCCGCAACCGCGGCTCGATCGAGGTCGAAGACGTCAACGTGATGAAGGGATAAGGGACGATGGAAACGATCATTCTCTTTGCGCCGCTGGTCGGTGCGATCCTTGGTGGCTTCGGCTGGCGGGTGATCGGCGAGAAGGGCGCGATGGTCCTGACCACGGGCCTTCTGTTCCTCGCCGCTCTGCTCAGCTGGATCGTGTTTCTTACGCTGGGCGATCAGACGCAGCACATTCACGTCCTGAACTGGATCACCTCGGGGGAACTGGACGTCTCCTGGGCGATCCGGATGGACCGACTGACCGCGATCATGCTGATCGTGGTGACGACGGTCTCCTCGCTCGTGCATCTCTACTCGTGGGGCTACATGGCCCATGACGAGAATTTCGACGAAGGGAAGGGCGAGAACTACAAGGCGCGCTTCTTCGCCTACCTGTCATTCTTCACCTTCACCATGTTGATGCTGGTGACCTCGGACAACCTGCTGCAGATGTTCTTCGGCTGGGAAGGCGTCGGTGTCGCCTCCTACCTGCTGATCGGTTTCTACTACAAGAAACCCTCGGCCAACGCGGCGGCGATGAAGGCCTTCATCGTCAACCGTGTCGGCGATTTCGGCTTCCTGCTGGGGATGTTCGGTCTGTTCTACATGACCGGCTCGCTGCAGCTGGACGACGTCTTCTCGGCGGCCCCGGCCTTGTCAGAGACCAATCTCGACTTCCTCTGGGGGTCCTGGAACGCGGTCGAGCTCTGCGCCTTCCTGCTCTTCGTGGGTGCGATGGGTAAATCGGCGCAGCTCTTCCTGCACACATGGTTGCCGGACGCGATGGAAGGCCCGACGCCTGTGTCGGCGCTGATTCACGCCGCGACCATGGTGACCGCAGGCGTGTTCCTCGTCTGCCGCATGTCGCCGGTCTATGAATACGCACCGCATGCGCAGACCTTCATCGTCGTGATCGGCGCCTCGACCGCCTTCTTCGCCGCGACCGTCGGTCTGGTGCAGAACGACATCAAGCGCGTCATCGCCTATTCGACCTGTTCGCAGCTGGGCTACATGTTCGCGGCGGCCGGTGTCGGCGTCTATTCGGTGGCGATGTTCCACCTGCTGACCCACGCCTTCTTCAAGGCGCTGCTGTTCCTTTCGGCGGGTTCGGTCATCACCGCGATGCACCACGAGCAGGACATGCGGAACTATGGCGGCCTTCGCAAAAAGGTGCCGCTGACCTTCTGGGCGATGATCTTCGGTACGCTGGCGATCACCGGGGTCGGCATTCCCTTCACCCATCTCGGCTTCGCAGGGTTCCTGTCGAAAGACGCAATCATCGAGAGCGTCTGGGGCGGCACGGGTGCAGGCTATGCCTTCTGGCTTCTGGTCATCGCGGCGGCCTTCACCTCCTTCTACTCGTGGCGCCTGATCTTCATGACCTTCTTCGGCAAGCCGCGCGGCGATCATCATGCGCATGATCACGCGAAGGAAAGCCCGTGGGTCATGACGGTGCCGCTGGTGGTGCTGTCCTTCGGCGCGATCTTCGCCGGGATGATCTGGTACAACGTCTTCTTCGGCGATCACGCGAAGCTGGTGAAGTTCTTCGGGCTTCCCGCCCATGCCGAGCAGACGGCGGATGCGGGTCACGCGACCAATGGCGAGGCTGCGCAGACCGGTGAGGGCACCCATGGCGCAACGCCGCCGGTGCCGGATGCGACCATGTCCGAGCAGCAGGCCGAGGCCGAGCTGATGGACGAGGCGAAGACCTCGCCGGATGTCGGTGTCTCGGCGGCGGTGCTCGAATATCCGGGCGTCGCACCTCAGGGCGCGATCTACATGGGCCAGGAAAACGAGGTCATCGAGAAGGCGCACCACGCGCCGGCCTGGGTCAAGGTTTCGCCCTTCGTGGCGATGCTTGGCGGGCTTCTCGTGGCATGGCTGTTCTACATCAAGGACACCAGCCTGCCGAAGCGGCTCGCCGAGGCGCAGCCTGGCCTGTACCGCTTCCTGCTCAACAAGTGGTATTTCGACGAGTTGTACGAGCGCATCTTCGTGCGCCCGGCGCTCTGGTTCGGCTATCAATTCTGGAAGAAAGGGGACGAGGGCTCGATTGACCGAGTTATCGACGGCATGGCCGTTGGCATCGTCCCGACATTCACGAGGTTCCTTAACAGGATGCAATCGGGCTATCTGTTCCACTACGCCTTCGCCATGGTGATCGGGATTGTCGGTCTCATGCTCTGGGTCGTCCTCAACGGGGGGGCGAACTGATGCAACACCTGCTTTCCATCGTCATCTTCACGCCCGCCGTGGCGGCGCTGATCCTCGCGCTGGTTCTGCGCGGCGGCTCGCCCGAGGCGGACCGGAACGCGAAATGGGTGGCGCTGACCGCGACGTCGGTCACCTTCCTGATCTCGCTGTTCCTGCTGGCCGGGTTCGACCCGTCCAACACCGGCTTCCAGTTCATGGAGAAATACACCTGGATCATGGGGTTCCAGTACCGCGTGGGTGTCGACGGCCTGTCGATCCTCTTCGTGATGCTGACCACCTTCATGATGCCGCTGGTGATCGTCGGTAGCTGGAACGTCACCGACCGCGTGAAGGAATACATGATCGCCTTCCTCGTCCTCGAGACGCTGATGGTGGGCACCTTCGTCACGCTCGATCTGGTGCTGTTCTACCTGTTCTTCGAAGCGGGCCTGATCCCGATGTTCCTGATCATCGGGATCTGGGGGGGCAAGCAGCGCGTCTACGCCGCGTTCAAGTTCTTCCTCTACACCTTCTTCGGCTCGGTCTTCATGCTGGTGTCGATCATCTACATCTACTTCCACACCGGAACGACGGACATGCCGGGGCTGCTCGTCTACGAGTTCCCATACACACCGGTGCACATACTCGGGATAACGATCCCCGGCGGGGTGCAAACGCTGCTCTGGCTCGGCTTCTTCATCTCCTTCGCGATCAAGATGCCGCTCTGGCCGGTGCACACCTGGCTGCCTGCCGCGCACGTGCAGGCGCCCACGGCCGGTTCGGTCGTGCTGGCCGCGGTGCTGCTGAAGCTCGCCGATTACGGTTTCCTGCGCTTCTCGCTGCCGATGTTCCCGGTGGGCAACCTCGTGGTCGGCCCCTGGGCGATGTGGCTCGCGGTGATCGCGATCATCTGGACCTCGCTGGTGGCGCTGGTGCAGACCGATATCAAGCGCGTCATCGCCTATAGCTCGGTCGCGCACATGGCCGTCGTGCTGCTCGGGATTTTCTCGGGCACGCAGCAAGGCATCGAGGGCGGTATCTTCATGGTTGTCGCGCACGGTTTCACCTCGGCGGCGCTGTTCCTCGCGGTGGGCGTGGTCTACGACCGGATGCATACGCGCGAGATCTCGGCCTATGGCGGCCTGGTGAAGCGCATGCCTGCCTATGCGACGATCTTCATGTTCTTCACGATGGCCAATGTCGGCCTTCCCGGCACCGCCAACTTCGTCGGCGAGTTCCTGATCCTCGTGGGCGTCTTCCAGGTGAATACGTGGGTTGCGGTCTTCGCCACGACGAGCGTGATCCTGTCGGCGGCCTATGCGCTGTGGCTCTATCGCCGGGTCGTCTTCGGCGATCTGATCAAAGAGAGCCTGCGCTCGATCACCGACCTGAGCACGCGCGAGAAATGGATCTTCGCGCCGCTGGTCGCGATGACGTTGTTGCTCGGCGTCTATCCTGATCTCGTGACCAACATCATCGGGCCGTCGGTGACGAACCTCGTCCAGAACTATCACGATGCCTTGCCGGACAACCTTCTGTCCGACCTGGTCGAACACTGAGGAGCTGAGGGATGACTTCTGCGGATTTCTCGATCGTCCTTCCGGAGTTTTTGCTCGCCGTCTACGCGATGGTGGCGCTGCTCACGGGTGTGTGGTTCGGCAAGGACAAACTTGCGCCGACCCTGCTGTGGATCACCTCCGGCGTCATGCTGGTGATCGCGGCCTGGATCGGTCTGGCCGAGGTTGGCTCGCATGAGGCCTTCGGTGGCCTCTTCATCGACGATGCGTTCTCGCGCTTCACCAAGGTGATGATCCTTGTCTCGGCTGCGCTGGTTCTCGCGATGGGCACCGATTACATGCAGCGCCGCGGGTTGCTGCGCTTCGAATACCCGATCCTCGCGACGCTGGCCGTCATCGGCATGATGATGATGGTCTCGGCGGGCAACCTGATGTCGCTCTATATGGGGCTCGAGCTGCAATCGCTCGCGCTCTACATCGTGGCTGCGCTGCGCCGCGAAAGCGAGAAGAGTTCGGAAGCGGGTCTGAAGTACTTCGTGCTCGGCGCGCTGTCCTCGGGCATCCTGCTCTACGGCGCCTCGCTGACCTACGGCTTTGCCGGCACCACGCAATTCGCGGGTATCATCGGAGTGGTCCAACAAGGTCACCTGCCGATCGGCCTGCTGTTCGGCATGGTCTTCCTGATCGCCGGTCTCGCCTTCAAGGTCTCGGCGGTGCCGTTCCACATGTGGACGCCCGACGTCTATGAAGGTTCGCCCACGCCGGTCACCGCTTTCTTCGCCACCGCGCCGAAAGTCGCCGCAATGGCGCTGATCGCACGGCTCGTCTTCGACGCCTTCGGTCAGGTCCCGGCGGAGTGGGGCCAGATCCTCGCACTGCTCGCGGGCCTGTCGATGGTCTGGGGTTCGGTCGCGGCGATCGGTCAGACGAACATCAAACGCCTGATGGCCTATTCCTCGATCACCCATATGGGCTTCGTGCTGCTGGGCCTCTCGGCGGGCACCGCCGAGGGCGTGCAGGCGATGCTGACCTATATGGCGATCTATGTGACGATGAATGTCGGCGTCTTCGCCTTCATGCTCTCGATGGAGCGTGACGGCCAGCCGGTGACCGATATCAAGTCGCTGAACCAATATGCCCGTCAGGATCCGGCCAAGGCGCTGGCGATGCTGGTGCTGCTGTTCTCGCTTGCGGGCGTGCCGCCGTTCCTGGGCTTCTTCGCCAAGTTCGCGGTGCTTCAGGCGGCGCTGCATGCGGGCTATATCTGGCTCGTGCTGCTGGGCGTGATCGCCTCGGTCGTGGCGGCCTTCTACTACCTGCGGATCGTGTTCTACATGTATTTCGGTAAGGAGACGGACCCGCTCGACAACCGGATGCCCGCGATTCAATGGGGGCTTCTGATGGTCTCCGCGCTGGCAATGCTGCTCGGTATCTTCAACCTCTTCGGCATCGAGGGCGCGGCCCAGGCTGCGGCGGCGGCTCTTGTCAACTGAGCGCGATGACTGGCCCGAGGGTGTGGCGCGACACGTCCTGCCCTCGGTCGATAGCACCATGGATGAAGCGGCCCGGCTAGCGCCGGGCCTCTCCGGTTCAGCGTGGATCTTCGCGCATGAGCAGACCGCGGCCCGCGGTCGGCGCGGGCGTGCCTGGCGCGCGCCCACGGGCAATTTCTCGGCCACGTTGGTGATGCGGCCCGAGAGCGGGCTGGGGCAGGCGGCGCTCTATTCCTTCGTGGCGGCTCTGGCACTCGAGGCGGCACTTGCCCATGTCGGAGGCCCGCATGCGCGGCTCACGATCAAATGGCCCAATGACGTGCTGCTGAGCGGTGGCAAGATCGCGGGCATCCTGCTCGAGAGCCTGCGGGGCGGGGAGCAGATCGCGATCGGCATCGGGGTGAACCTCGCGCAAGCGCCCGACCGCAGCGAGGTCGAGCCCGAGGCGATGGCCCCGGTCAGCCTGATTGGCGAGACCGGGATGCAGATCGCCCCGGTCGACTTCCTGCCGATGCTGGCGCAGGCCTTCGATCATTACGACCGGCAGTTCCGCGATTACGGCTTCGACGCGATCCGCAATGCGTGGCTCGCCCGCGCGGCGCGTCTGGGCGAGGAGATCACAGCCCGGGTCGGCGGCGAAACCTATCGCGGAACCTTCGAGACCATCGACGAGACCGGCGCGCTGATCCTGACCACGCCCGAGGGCCGTCGCGCCATCTCGGCAGCGGATATCTTTTTCTGAGCGGAAAGGGGGAGCCATGCTTCTCTGCATCGACTGCGGTAACACCAATACGGTCTTTTCGGTCTGGGACGGGACGGATTTCGTCGCCACATGGCGGATGGAAACGAACCACCAGCGCACGGCGGACGAATATTTCCTCTGGCTGTCGGGCATGATGCGCGTGCAGGAAATCGCGGGCGAAATCACCGAGGTCATCATCTCCTCGACCGTGCCGCGCGTCGTCTTCAACCTGCGGGTTCTGTCGAACCGGTATTTCAATTGCCGACCGCTGGTGGTGGGCAAGCCCGAATGCCGTCTCCCGGTCGAACCGCGCGTGGATCCGGGCACGACGGTCGGGCCGGATCGCCTCGTGAACACGGTGGCGGGCTATGACCGGCATGGCGGCGATATCGTCGTCGTCGATTTCGGCACTGCGACCACCTTCGACGTTGTGGCCTCCGACGGGGCCTATATCGGCGGGGTGATCGCGCCCGGCGTCAACCTCTCGCTCGAGGCGTTGCACGCCTCCGCCGCCGCCCTACCTCATGTCGATGTGACGATGCCCGAAAAGGCCATCGGCACGAATACCGTCGCCTGTATCCAATCGGGCGTTTTCTGGGGCTATATCGGCCTCGTCGAAGGCGTCGTGCGCCAAATCCGGCTCCAACGCGACCGCCCGATGAAAGTCATCGCCACCGGGGGGCTTGCCGAACTGTTCTCGCAAGGCTTTGACCTCTTTGACAGTGTGGAATACGACCTTACCATGCATGGCCTGCGCCTCCTCAACGACTATAACAAGGACTTTCCCGCGTGAGTGACAGACTGATCTATCTCCCCCTCGGCGGTGCCGGCGAAATCGGCATGAACGCCTATGTGTACGGCTACGGCCCAGAGGGGAAAGAGCGGCTGATCGTTGTCGATCTGGGCGTGACTTTCCCGGATATGGATGGCACGCCCGGCGTCGATCTGATCTTTGCCGATCTCGAATGGCTGGAAGCGAATGCCGACCGGATCGACGCGATCTTCATCACCCACGCCCATGAAGACCATATCGGCGCGCTGGCCCATGTCTGGAACAAGCTGCGCAAGCAGGTCTATGCGCGCGCCTTCACCGGCCGCATCGGTCAGCTGAAGCTGGAAGAGGCGGGCATCCCGGCCGAGACGATCCAGATCGTCGAGCCGCGCCCGACCGTGATCGAGGCCGGTCCCTTCAAGGTGCAATTCGTGCCGATCTCGCACTCGATCCCCGAGAGCTCCGGCCTCATCATCGACACGCCCGCCGGGCGCGTCGTCCATACGGGCGATTTCAAGCTCGACGGCAACCCGATCGTGGGCGAGCCCTTCGAGCCCGAGATGTGGCATGCCATCGCCAAGGAAGGCGACGGTGTGAAGGTTCTGGTAAGCGATTCCACGAACGTCTTTTCGCCGCTTCCGGGCCGGTCGGAGGCCACGCTGGCCGAGCCGATCTCTGAACTGATCCGCGCCCAGACCGGCATGGTCGTCGCGACCACCTTCGCCTCGAATGTCGCGCGCCTGAAGACGCTGGCCGAGGCGGGCAAGGCCGCGGGTCGCTCCGTCTGCCTGCTGGGCCGTGCGATGAAACGCATGGTCTCGGTCGCGGAGGAAACCGGGGTGCTCAAGGGCATGCCCGGCACGATTTCGGCGGAAGAGGCGAGCGACGTGCCGCGTCAGAACCTGATGCTGATCGTGACCGGCTCTCAGGGCGAGCGCCGCGCGGCCTCGGCCCAGCTGAGCCGCGGCAAATATCTGGGTCTCGAGCTGAAAGAGGGCGACACGTTCCTGTTCTCCTCGAAGACCATTCCGGGCAACGAGCGCGGCGTGATCCGCATCATGAACGCCTTCTCGGAGATGGGCGTCGATGTGGTGGACGATCACGGCGGGCTCTATCACGTCTCGGGCCACGCGAACCGCCCCGATCTGGAAGCGGTCCATGAGCTGCTCGCGCCGAAGATGCTCATCCCGATGCATGGCGAGCATCGCCATCTGCGCGAACACGCGAAACTGGCCGCGGATAAGGGTATCCCGTCCGAGGTTGCGACGAACGGCACGATGATCGACCTCACCGGCGAGGTGCCGAAAGTCGTCGAATATATCGAAGCGGGCCGCACCTATCTCGACGGTTCGGTGCAGATCGGCGCGATGGACGGCGTGGTGCGCGACCGGATGCGCATGGCGCTGAACGGGCTGTGCCTCGTGACCCTGATCCTCGACGAGGAAGACCAGCCGCTGGGCGAGCCTTGGGTCGAGCTGAACGGTCTGCCGAAACTGGGCCGCTCGGGCGCGCCACTGGCCGAGACGATCGAAGACGAGATGACGCAATATCTCGAACGCGCGTCGATCAAGGTCCTCAACAATGACGACAAGATCGACGAGAGCCTGCGCCGTATCGCGCGTCAGGTCTCGATGGAAGAGATCGGCAAGAAGCCCGAGGTAATCGTCGTGACCAGCCGCCTGAGCGAGTGAGCGCGGCTCCGCGCCCCTGAAGGGCGCGGGTCGCCCTAGGCGCCAGGCGGTCAGGGGCGCGCCCCATCCTTGAAGACAAAGAAAAACCCCGCCGGAGGAGGCCTCCGGCGGGGATATTTTTACCAATACGAAAGCGTCAGCTGTCCGCTTTGTCCTCGGCGGTCTCCTCAACCGCGCCGGGGCGGAAGGAGACGGTGAGGAAGTCCGGGACGTGATCGCCCATGCCCACGACTTCGTTGTCGCGCTCGCGGCGGTTGCGACCACCGCGCGACCGGCGGGCATTGCCGCCCTCGTCGGAAGACTGGCCGCGCGATTGCGGCTTCGGAGCGCTCGCGGCGTCGGGGGCCGCGCTGCGGGCTTCTTCGGGCTGAGCCTCGGCCTTATTCGGGGCCTTCTCCGGTTCCTGCTGCTCCTGCGGCGCGGCGTTTTGCGGCTGCTGCGTCTCTTCGCTGCGCTGGTCGCGTTTCGACCCACGCCCGCCACGATCCCGGCTGCGCCCGCCGCGCGAACGACCGCCCTTGGCGTCTTCGCGCTTGCGCGCCGGTTGCTTCGCGCCTTCGGACAGCTCGAAATCTTCCGGCGGCTCGGCGCGCGGGATTTCCTGTTCGACGAGGTTTTCGATCTGGCCGAGGAATTTCTCGTCCGACGGCACCGCGATCGAGATCGCCGTGCCCTTGCGGCCCGCGCGACCCGTGCGGCCGATCCGGTGGACGTAATCCTCGGCATGCATCGGCAGGTCGTAGTTGAAGACGTGGCTCACCGAGGGCACGTCGAGGCCGCGGGCGGCCACATCGGAGGCGATCAGCAGCTTGAGCTTGCCATCGCGGAAATTCTCGAGCGTGCGCGTGCGCTGGCTCTGGTCGAGATCGCCGTGGATCGGCGCGGCGTCGAAGCCGTATTTCTGCAGGCTCTTGGCGACGATATCGACATCGACCTTGCGGTTGCAGAAGACGATCGCGTTGGTGCAGGCCTCGCCCTCGGCCGCGATCACCGCGCGCAGCAATTCGCGCTTGGCCTTGGCCGTCTGGTCGCGGCGCGCCGGTTCGATCTGGATCAGCTTCTGGGTGATGTTGGCACCCGTGGTGGCCTGACGCGCCACTTCAACCCGCGTCGGCGCATGCAGGAAGGTGTTGGTGATCCGCTCGATCTCCGGGGCCATCGTGGCCGAGAAGAACAGCGTCTGGCGCGTAAACGGCGTCAGCTGGAAGATGCGCTCGATATCCGGGATGAAGCCCATGTCGAGCATCCGGTCGGCCTCGTCGACGACCATGACCTTCACATCGGTCAGGATCAGCTTGCCACGCTCGAAATGGTCGAGCAGGCGGCCCGGCGTCGCGATCAGCACGTCGACGCCCTTGTCGATCAGCTTGTCCTGCTCGCCGAACGACACGCCGCCGATCAGCAGCGCGCGGGTCAGCTTGGTGTTCTTGGCGTAGAGGTCGAAGTTCTCGGCGACCTGGGCTGCCAGTTCGCGCGTCGGGCAGAGCACGAGCGAGCGCGGCATCCGGGCGCGGGCGCGGCCCCGCCGCAGCAGCGTCAGCATCGGCAGGGTGAAGCTGGCGGTCTTGCCGGTCCCGGTCTGCGCGATGCCGAGCACGTCCTTGCCTTCGAGCGCGGGCGGAATGGCGCCAGCCTGAATGGGCGTGGGCTCTTCGTAGCCAGCATCGACAACGGCGGAAAGGACTTTCGGGTCCAGCTTCAGATCGGTGAATTTAGTCATGGGTTTCCTTGGTTTACCTTTGATCGCGTCCTGTCGCGACCCGCATCGGGCGGGGCCGCTGTCGGGCGCTTTAGGAACCGGGCGCCCAGGAGAAGCTCCGCCGGATTACGGAGCTTGACTGCGCCCTACCGGATTGCGACGCAAAGGTCAATCTTTTCAGGGGGTGACCCGGGGCTGCGCGCGGAACATAGCGCGGTCCTGTGCGATATTCGGCCTCTTGCAAAAGGGCACGGAACCTGACCTCCTGAGCGGGGTTTGATCCCGAAGCGTGACGAGGGACAGGTATGGCAATTGCGGAATCGGCGGGTCTCGGCCCGGTATTGGCCTTTGCGCTGGTGGGCGTGTGCGGTGTCGGGGCGCAATGGCTGGCCTGGCGCCTGCGCCTGCCGGCCATCGTGATCATGCTGGTCGCAGGGCTCATCGCGGGGCCCGCGACAGGTCTTTTGAACCCGAGTCAGGATTTCGGTGACTTGCTGAGCCCGCTGATCGCGCTCGCGGTGGCGGTGATCCTGTTCGAGGGGGGATTCTCGCTCGATTTCCACCGCTTGGGCGACGCGAAAACCGGGGTTCGGCGGCTGGTCTTCATCGGCGCGCCTCTGGGCTGGTTGCTCTCGGCACTCGCGCTCGTCTGGGGGGCGGGGCTCAGCTGGGAAAGCGCGGCTGTCTTCGGCGGCATCATGGTCGTCACCGGCCCCACGGTGATCGCGCCGCTTCTGCGAACGGCGAAACTCGCCCGCCGGCCCGCGCGCCTGCTGCAATGGGAAGCCATCGTGAACGACCCAATCGGCGCGCTGGCGGCGGTTCTGGCCTTCGAGGTGGTGTTCACGCTGCGCTCCAACCTGCCGATGGGCGAGGCGGTCGGGCATCTCGCGCTCGGCATCGGCTTTGCGGCCGCGATCGGTGGCGCGGTCGGCTGGGGTATCGCGCGCAGCTTCTCGCGCGGCTGGGTGCCGGAATTCATGAAGGTGCCGGTGCTTTTTGCGACGCTTCTGAGCACCTTCGCGGTGACGGATCACGTGCTGCATGAAAGCGGGCTGCTGGCGGTCACCGTGATGGGGCTGGTGATCGGCAATGCCGACCTGCCGTCCTACGAGGAACTGCGCCGCTTCAAGGAGCATGCGACGGTGCTGCTGGTCTCGGGCGTGTTCATCCTGCTCGCCGCGAATATCGAGATCGACCAGCTTGCCGCCCTCGATTGGCACGCGCTTATGTTCGTTATTCTCGTGGTGCTGGTGGCGCGGCCGCTGACGGTGCTGATCTCGCTGATCGGGACAGCACTGCCGCGCAACGAGCGGCTTTTGATCGCCTTTACCGGCCCGCGCGGGGTGGTTCTGGTCGCGGTGGCGGGTCTCTTCGGGCAGCGTCTGGCCGAGATCGGCGTTGCGGACGGGCTGCGGATCGGGCCGCTGGCCTTCGTTCTGGTGCTGGTCACGGTGATCGTGCACGGCTTCACGCTGGCGCCGCTGGCGCGGAAGCTGGGGCTCGCCAATGCCGACAAGCCGGGGCTGCTGATCGTGGGCGGCTCGCGCTTCACCACGGCGCTGGCCGAGACGCTGAACAAGGCCGAGGTGCCGGTGCTGATCACCGACCCGAACCATGCCCATCTGATCCGCCCGCGCGCCAATGGGCTCAAGACCTTCTACGGCGACATTCTGGGCGAGGCGGCGGAGGACAAGGTCGAGCTGATGGCCTATTCGACCCTGCTCGCGGCCACCGATAACGACGCCTACAACACGCTCGTCGCGACCGATCTCGCGCCCGAGCTGGGCCGCGACAAGGTCTGGCAGGTGCCGCGCCAGAAGGACGACCGCGAACGTCACGCGCTGCCGACCCAGCTCGGCGGGCGGCGCTTTGGCGAGGGGCGGACGCTGGAGAATTGGGAGAAGCTGCTGTCCGAGGGCTGGCGGTTCCGCGTCACCCGGATCACCGAGGAATACAGGCTGCCCGACTGGCGCAAGAAGCGGCCCAAGGCGAAGCCCGTGATGGTCGTGGCGAAAAGCGGCGATCTGCGCTTCGTGATCGATGCGGCCGAAATGAAGGTCGAGCCGGGCGGGCGGATCATCTCGCTCCTGCCGCCCGAAGCGTTCGAGGAAGAAACCGCGCAGAAGGCCAAGGCCGGGGAGAAACCCTCGGGCCAGCCGGGGCCTGCCGCACGGATACCGTGAGGCCTAGTCGATCCGGGCGGTGAGGGTGCGGCGGGCGATCACCGCGCCGTCGCGGCTCAGCGTGATCTGGCCTTCGTAGTGCCCCTTCGGCCATCCGTCCGGCGGGGCTTTCTTGCCGACATAGCGGAAGAACCGGGCCTTGGACGCGTCGACCTCGCTGGTCGTGCCGATGCGGATCCCGTCCGGGCCGATGATCTCGAACCCGATCGTGTCCCCCGTGCGCAGGCCGAAACCGTAGCCCCACAAGACAAGTGCGGGTCCGGTTTTGCGGGGCGGGGGCAGGGGGGTGCCGGCCAAGACCGTCTCGAAGCGTGGCACGGTGGCGGTAAACCCGGCCCCGAGCCAACCGCTCGGCCGATAGGTGATCGGGTCGGACCAGAGCGCCTGAGTTGTCTGCGTCGCGCAGGCGTCCTGCATCTCCGGATCGAAAGGATCGATCACGGTGTCGTCGTGGCGCAGCGAAAGGTGCAGATGGGGAAACGCTGCTTTACCCGATTGTCCGACGAGGCCGAGCGGGGCGCCCGCCTTGACCTGATCGCCGCGGGCTACGGAGATGGAGCCCTCGCGCAGGTGGCAGTATTGGGTCTGCCAGCCGTTACCGAGATCGATGGTGATCCCGTTCCCGCATTCCTTGCCTGCAGCTGTCTGGCCGCTGGCATAAGCCCCGTCTGGCTCTCCGTCGCGGGTGGCGACCACTTTGCCTGGGGCGGCGGCGATCACCTGCACGCCCGCCTGCATCTGCGCTTCGGTCAGCAGTGCGACATCGGTGCCTTTGTGACCGTCATAAGTCAGCCCGCCGCAGCCCGCATCGCGCGCGCCGGGGCCGGGGTCGCGGTCCACGTAGTTCTGGATGTAGCAGTCTTGGCCAAGCGTGCAGTCGACCGACATCTGCAGCTTCGGCGCGTCGGATAGAAAAGTCTCGGCCATGCAGGGCACGGCCGGGACGAGTAGGCTTATCAATACCGCGCGGAGCACGGCCTAGATCATTCGGCGGTCAGCAGGCGCGGCTTGGAGCCGGAGATCCGCTTCTTGCCCGGTTCCTCGACCTTGATGACGATCTTGTCGTCCTTGACCGAGACCTTGGCGACGCCGCCCTTGGTGAGCTTCCCGAAGAGCAGCTCTTCGGCGAGCGGCTTCTTGATATGCTCCTGAATGACCCGGCCCAGCGGACGCGCGCCCATCTTGTCGTCGTAGCCCTTCTCGGCGAGCCAGTTCGCGGCAGCCGGGGTGAGCTCGATATGGACGTTGCGGTCGATCAGCTGCGCTTCGAGTTGCAGCACGAACTTGTCGACCACCTGCAAGATCACCTCGCGCGGCAGCGGCGCGAAGCTGACCACCGCGTCCAGACGGTTGCGGAACTCGGGCGTGAAGGTCCGCTCGATCGCGGCCGTATCCTCGCCCTCGCGCCGATCGCGCCCGAAGCCGATTGCGGTCTTCGCCTGTTCGGCGGCGCCCGCATTCGAGGTCATGATCAGGATCACATTGCGGAAGTCCACGGTCCGGCCGTTATGGTCGGTGAGCTTCCCGTGATCCATCACCTGCAGCAGGATGTTGTAGACATCCGGGTGGGCCTTTTCGATCTCGTCCAGGAGCAGCACGCAATGCGGGTGCTGATCGACGCTGTCGGTCAGCATGCCGCCCTGATCGAAGCCGACATAGCCCGGAGGCGCCCCGATCAGACGCGAGACCGCGTGTTTCTCCATGTATTCCGACATGTCGAAGCGCATCAGTTCCACGCCGAGCGTATCGGCGAGCTGCTTGGCGACCTCGGTCTTGCCGACGCCGGTCGGACCCGCGAAGAGGTAGTTGCCGATCGGCTTCTCCGGCTCGCGCAGGCCCGCACGGGCCAGCTTGATCGCGGAGGACAGCGTCTCGATGGCTTTGTCCTGACCGAACACGACGCGCTTGAGGGTCTTTTCGAGATCCTTGAGCACCTCGGCATCGTCCTTCGAGACCGATTTCGGCGGAATCCGCGCGATCTTGGCGACGACCGCCTCGATCTCTTTCGGGCCGATGGTCTTGCGCCGCTTGCTTTCGGCCACGAGATGCTGGGCCGCGCCGGCCTCGTCGATCACGTCGATCGCCTTGTCGGGCAGTTTGCGGTCGTGGACGTAGCGCGCCGACAGCTCCACCGCCGTCTTGATGGCGTCGTTGGTGTAGCGGATGTCGTGGTGCTTCTCGAAATAGGGCTTCAGACCCATCAGGATCTTGATGGAATCCGGCACCGACGGCTCGTTCACGTCGATTTTCTGGAAGCGACGGCTCAGCGCGCGGTCCTTCTCGAAATGCTGGCGGAACTCCTTGTAGGTGGTAGAGCCCATGGTGCGCAGCTTGCCGCCCTGAAGCGCGGGCTTCAGGAGGTTCGACGCATCCATCGCGCCACCCGAGGTCGCGCCAGCGCCGATCACGGTGTGGATCTCGTCGATGAAGAGGATCGCATCGGGATGCTCTTCAAGCTCCTTCACGACAGCCTTCAGACGCTCCTCGAAGTCGCCGCGATAGCGGGTGCCCGCGAGCAACGCGCCCATATCGAGCGAGTAGATCGTCGAATTGGCGAGGATTTCCGGGGTTTCGCCGCGCGTGATCTTCAGCGCGAGGCCTTCCGCGATTGCGGTCTTGCCCACGCCGGGATCGCCCACCAGAAGCGGGTTGTTCTTGCGGCGGCGGCAAAGCACCTGAATGCAGCGCTCCACCTCGTGCTCACGCCCGATCAGCGGGTCGACATCGCCCTTCTCGGATTTCGCGTTGAGGTTCACGCAGTATTTCTCGAGCGCGGAATCCTTGGCTTCGGCCTGGGTCGCGCCTTCCGCCTTGGCCTCTTCCTCGGCCCCCGATACGGGGCGCGTTTCGCCGAACTCGGGGTCCTTCGCCACGCCATGCGCGATGAAGTTCACCGCGTCGTAGCGGGTCATGTCCTGCTCTTGCAGGAAATAGGCGGCGTTGCTTTCGCGTTCTGCGAAGATCGCGACGAGCACATTGGCCCCGGTCACCTCCGAGCGGCCCGAGCTTTGGACATGGATGGCCGCGCGCTGGATCACGCGCTGGAAGGCGGCGGTCGGCACGGCTTCCGAGCCTTCGATTTCGGTCACGAGGGTGGACAGCTCATCGTCGATGAACTCCACCAAGGTCTGGCGCAATTCGTCGGTATCGACGGCGCAGGCCTTCATCACCCGCGCCGCGTCCGGCTCGTCGATCAAGGCGAGGAGCAGGTGTTCTAGCGTCGCGAGTTCATGCTTTCGGGCATTGGCGAGCGCCAGCGCCCCGTGGATTGCCTGTTCGAGCGTATTGGAAAACGACGGCATTATCTGCTCCTTTCCTCGGAGGGCGGCGCGGGAGGATACCCAGCCTAGTGTTGCCCTATAAGATTAAAGTTCGGTGGAAATCGCCGCGCTTCAAGTCTTTTCATGCCCAAAATCCGACCGGACTCCGATTCGTGCGGAAAAAACGGTCATTTAACGGGCGCGACGGTGCAGGGATACCGATGAGGCGCGCAATATCTAGGGGGGTTGCGTGTGACCTCTCCCATATGGGGAGGGTTTTCGCGCGTTCAAGCGTATTGTCGGTTACTTGGGCGACTCGCTGCGGCTTTGGGCGGTGTCGTGTTGCGTATCCTCATAGACCGGCGGACGGCGCGCGGTGCTTTGGTGCAATTCCGCCGCCAGTTCGGCCTCTTCGGGATCAGTGTTGCCTGCGCGCGCAGGCGTGTCGTCACCGCGTGCGACGGGTGTCGATTTGGACGAGGGCGCCTCAGCGGAGGTCTCCTCCTCGTCGTCGTCCTCGACTTCCTCGTCGAGCTCCGCCTCGGTATGGGCCGCTGGCGAATGCTCCAGCAGCAGCGCCATGATGTCGGTCCGGGTCAGAATACCCACGAGCCGTCCGCTTTCGGTCACCGGCACGACGCGCGCCTCGCGCCGGGCCAGCCGTTCGAGCAATTCGCCCACCGGCGTGTCACCCTCGACGGTCTCGATATCGGTATGGAAGATCGCCCGGACCTCGGCCTCGGGCGGGGCGGCGCGAAAGCGCAGCGGGCGGCGCAGGATGTCGAATTCCTTGAACAGTTCGTCGAGCGCATCGTGCTGATCGACCACGCCCAGATAATAGCCGGAATTGTCGACCACCGGCAGCGTATGCACGTTGAGCGCGGTCATCTTGCGCACGATCTCGGACAGCGGCGCTTCGGGGCTGACGGTGACGGGGTTCTGCGTCATCAGATCGCGCACATGCGTATCGGCGAGAAGCGACTCGGCGGCGCGGTGTTCGGCCACCGCCATCAGCCGCGCCAGATCGGCGGGGTCCATATTGGCCGACTGGTTGAACTCGACCAGCAGGTTCGACAGGTCGCGCTGGCTGAGCGAGCGGGCCGGGCCACGCGCGCGTCCGACATGGGCCGGGTGATAGGCGAGCGGGCGCGTCGGGTAGGAAATGCCGAACAGCCGGTTCCAGATCATCGCGAACCCGATCATCAGCACGGTCATCACCGCGATCGGGAAGATCGCGAAATCGAAGCCGAGCCGTCGCCCGGCTTCATGTTCGAGCACCACCAGCAGAGCGATCCCGGCTGCGGGCGGATGCAGCGCGCGCGCCGCCATCATAGCCGCGATCGCCCCGCCGACTGCCAGCCCGTCCGCATAGGGCGGCGGTGTCACCATCAGCACCGCGACCGGCACCACGGCGGAGATCATCATCCCCATCATCGCGGACCATGGCTGCGCCAGAGGCGAATTCGGCAAAACGAACAAGAGCACCGCCATCGAGGCGAAGCTGGATACGAGGTAAATCCCGGCCTGACGCGAATGGGGCAGGGTGGCCACGATGAAGGTCACGACGAGGATGGCCACGCCCGCACCGACCGCGCCGCGCAGAATGTCGACCGCAGGCCTGCGCCCCATGGAGGGACCGAAGCGGCGCAACTGGCGGCGGACATTCTTGGGCAGGTGTGAGATCGGCATCGGTTCGCTAGGGTCGGAAAAGGTGAAACAGGTATCGCGCTTGCCACGCGCGGATGCAAGCGCGGGGGGCGGTGAGGGCGCAGTGGCTCGGCGTCGCCGGTTCGGGGCTGGGTGACGACTGCAAGGGCGTCTGACATCTTGCCATCATGCGCGGTGCCTCTATGGTGCGGCGCGACTTTACAGGCAGGACGAAAAACGGAGACAGCGCGATGGCCGGACCGATAGACAAGACGCTGCGCACGGCGAAAGCCCATGTGAAAAGCGGAGCCTTTGCCGAGGCCGAGGCGCTCTATCGCGAGGTGCTCGCAAAGTTTCCCGGCAACAAGCGGGCGCAGGCCGGGCTGGCCGAGATCGCGCAGTCGCGCGCGACCCGTCCGATGAACCCGCCGCGCCCGGTGATCGATCAGCTCTTTGGCCTGAAGAAGGCGGGCCGTGACCGCGAGGCCGCCGAGGCTGCAGCTCGTGTCCTCAAGCAGTTCCCGCGTGCGCCGGTCGCGATGGAGGTCCGTGCAGCGGCGCTCTCGGCTCTGGGCGATCACGAGGGCGCGGCGGCGCTTTATCGCGAACTGGTGGGCATGTTTCCCGACGCGCCCGACGCGCATGGCAGCTACGGCAACGAACTGATGGCGCTGGATCGCGACGCCGAGGCCGTGGCCGAATTTGAGCGCGTGCTCGAATTGCGGCCCGGCGATCCGGTCTCGCTCAACAACATCGGCAATGCGAAACGCCGGGCGGGCGACGACAAGACCGCGCGCGAGCTCTATCAGGCCGCCCACGAGGCTGCGCCCGATTTCGCCGAAGCACAGCTGAATCTGGGGAATATGCTGGCGAAAGATGGAGAGCTGGAGGCGGCGGAATTCCACCTCAAGGCGTTCTTGCACAAAGTACCCGATCACTATCTGACCCTGTCGTCGCTGGGCGATCTCTATCTGACAAAGGGCGACAAGCAATCGGCGCGCGAGAGCTACGAGCGCGCTTTGCATTTCCGTCCCGACTTGCCCGATGCACTCGCCGGGCTCGCCCATATTTACCGCGCCACGGCGGACGATCCGCTTTTCGATGCGCTCACGGCCGCGCTCGCGCAGCCGGGCCACAGCGCGAAGCAACGCGCGGGGCTCGAATTCGCGCTTGGCAAGCTGCGCGAGGAGTTGGGCGAGACCGAGGCCGCTTTCGGTCATTACACGCGCGGCAATGCGCTGCGTAAAGAGGCTCAGGGCTACACGATTGCGCGCGACGTGGAGCGTTTCGCCCAGATCAAACAGGCGTTTCCCGCCCCGCCCGCCGAGATTGCCGAAACCGCGCCTGACGGCCCTGAGCCGATCTTCATCGTCGGGATGCCGCGCTCGGGCACGACCCTGACCGAGCAGATCATCTCGGCGCATCCGCAGGTCGCACCGGGCGGAGAGCTGACCGAGCTGAGCCGACAGTTCAACGAGTTCGACTGGTCCGATCCCGATCTGCTGGCGCAGAAAGCACCCGAGATCCGCGCCGAGTATCGTGAGAAACTGCGCAAGCTCGGGCAGGGCGCGCCCTTCGTGACCGACAAGATGCCGCTCAATTTCCGCTGGCTGGGCGCGATCCGGGCGCTTTTCCCGCAGGCGAAGATCGTCCACACCAACCGCGATCCGCGTGCGGTGATCTGGTCGATCTTTCGGCTCAATTTCAGTTCCGACGGCAATGATTACGCTTATGATCTGGACGATCTCGTGGCCTATCATGGCCTCTATCGCGACCTGATGGAGCATTGGCGCACGCTGTTCGGCGCGACGCTTTACGATCTCGATTACGAACAGCTGACTGCGACGCCGGAGCCGGTGATCCGCGACATGCTGGCCTATCTCGAGCTGCCTTTCGACGAGGCGTGTCTGCGCCCGCAGGACAATACCCGCATCGCGCGCACCGCGTCGCGCGATCAGGTGATGAGACCGATCTACAAGGGCAGCTCGCAGGCGTGGGAGAAATTCGCGCCCCATCTGGAGACGGCTTTCGCGAAGCTCGATTAAGTCTGGGCTTGTCCTCTGAAGGCCCCGCCAATTCAGGCGGGCCTTGTGCCATGTCGCTGCGACCGGCCCTTGGCCGTGCTTGTCATCGTCCGGGTGCTCGCTATGGTCGGGACGTTTTTGCGAAGGAGAGCCAATGGCCGGGTCCGTTGACAAGATTCTGCTTGCCGCGCGTGGTCATGCAAAGCGCGGGGAAATCGCGCAGGCCGAGGCGCTTTACCGCGAGGTGCTTGGGCGCTTTCGTGGCAACAAGCGCGCGAAGGCGGGGCTTGAGGCACTGGGGCAGGACAGCAAGGCGAAACCCGTCGCGGGGCCACCGCGCGCGTTGATTCAGCAGCTGATGGGACTGATGCAGACGGGGCGCGATCGCGAGCTGATCGATCAGGCGAACCGTGCGCTGCGGATCCATCCTGACACCATACTGTTGCTCGAATTTCGCGCGGCGGGGCAGGGGGCGCTGGGCGATCATGCCGGGGCGGCCGAGACCTATCGTCGCCTGATCGCCTTGCGTCCGGATCACGCCGACACGCACGGCAATCTAGGCAATGAGCTGATGGAACTGGGCCGGCACGAAGACGCAATCGCTCAGTTCGAGCGCTTGTTGGCGCTGCGCCCACGCGATCCGGTCGCGCTCAACAATCTGGGCAATGCGCTGCTCGCGCTCGGGCACGAGGCCGAGGCGCGCACGCGGTTCGAGGCTGCGCTGGAGGTCGCGCCGAATGATGTGCATATGCTCAATAATCTGGGCAATCTGCTGCTGAACGAGGGGGATTTCGCTGCGGCGCGGCTCCGGTTGGAAAAGGGGCTGACGCTCGATCCAAACCATGTATTTCTGTTGAACAATCTTGGCATCGTGCTTCTCGCCGAAGGCGATATGGCGGGGGCGCAGGCGCGGTTCGAGGCGGCGCTGGCTGCTGACCCGAGTTACGCCGAGGCCTGGTGGAACCTCTCGCCCCTGCATCGCTTCGTGCCCGATGACCCGCTGCTTTCGCAACTCGAGGCGCAGGTCGCGGCGGAGGGGCATTCCGAGCATGACCGGATGCTGCTCGAATTCGCGCTCGCCAAGGCGCAGCATGATGTGGGCAGGACCGAGCGGGCCTTCGCGCTCTGGCACTCGTCCAATGCGCGGCGCAAGGCCGAGCTGGGCTATGACATCGCGCAGGACCGCAAGCTGTTTGCGCAGCTGCGCGACCAGTTCGCCGAAGCTCATCCGTCGATCCCCGAGACCGAGGCGGATCGCTCTGCCCCGGTGCCGATCTTCCTGCTGGGCCTGCCGCGCTCGGGCACGACGCTGGTCGAGCAGATCGTCACCCAGCACAGTCAGGTCGCGCCCGGCGACGAGATCGCCACGCTCGACCGCGAGATGAGCGCGCTCGACTGGAGCGACCCGGAGGCCCTGACCCGGGAGGCGGGGCGAATTCGGGCCGCCTATTACGAGACGCTGACCGGGTTGGCCAATGGCAAGCCCTTCGTGACCGACAAGATGCCGCTCAACTTCCGCTGGATCGGCGCGATCCGGGCGCTGTTTCCACGGGCGCTCATCGTGCATGTCCATCGCGATCCGCGCGCGACGCTCTGGTCGATCTATCGCAATTTCTTTTCCAGCGCGGGGAATGGCTACGCGCATGATCTGGACGATCTCGTGACCTATCACGGGCTCTATCGCGATCTGATGGCGCATTGGGGGTGCAGCCCGGTGCGATCGTCGATTGCGACTACGAGGCGCTGACGGAAGCCCCCGAGGCGCGCAGCCGCGCGCTGATCGAGGCGCTCGGGCTGCCTTGGGAGGATGCCTGCCTGCGCCCTCAGGACAACGCCCGCACGGTTGCGACCACGTCGAACACGCAGGTACGCAAGCCGATCTACAAAGGCAGCTCCGCAGGATTGGGAAAAATACGCCCCCTATCTGGAGGCAACCTTCGCGAAGCTTGATTGAGCGCGGGCTTGCGGCGCGCAGGCGCTACGCTAATTTGCACGGACCACCGAGAAAGCCCTCCGATGCCCGAACTGTCCCATATGCTCGCCTTCGGTGCCGTGGCGCTGGCCATGGTGCTGAGCCCCGGTCCGAACATGATCTATCTGGTCTCGCGCACGATCTGTCAGGGGCGGCGCGCGGGGATGATCTCGCTGGGCGGGGTGGCGCTGGGCTTCGTCTTCTACATGCTCTGTGCGGCCTTGGGGATCACCGCGATCGTGCTCGCCGTGCCCTATGCCTATGACGCGCTGCGAATGGCCGGGGCGCTCTATCTGCTCTGGCTGGCATGGCAAGCGGTGCGACCGGGCGGGCGCTCGGCCTTCGAGACCCGCGATCTGCCGGTCGACGGGCCGCGCAAGCTGTTCGCGATGGGCTTCGTCACCAACCTGCTCAATCCGAAGATCGCGGTGATGTATCTGTCGCTACTGCCGCAATTCATCGACCCCGCGGCGGGATCGGTGCTGGCGCAGTCACTGGCGCTTGGCGCGGTGCAGATCGTGATCTCTGTGGGCGTGAATGCTGCAATCGTGATGGGCGCCGGCGCCTTGGCGCAGTTCCTGGCGACGCGCCCGCTCTGGATGCGGGTGCAGCGCTGGGCGATGGGGACGGTTCTCGCCGCGTTGGCTTTGAGCGTGTTGCGCGACGCGCGGCGGTGAGGCCTAGAACCGGTCCTTGCGGGCGCGCGCTTCGGTGAAAACCTCGACCGGCCTCGCGCTTTCGGGCAGGTCGAGCGCCGCGCGCAGTTTCGGATCGTCGCCGCGCAGGAACGGGTTGGTCGCTTTCTCCAGACCCAGTTCGACCGGAACGGTGGGGCGGGCCTGAGCGCGGATCGCGCGGACATTCTCCATCCGGGCCAAGAGGTCCGGGTTCTCCGGTTCGATCGAGAGCGCGAAGCGACCATTTGCCTCAGTATATTCATGCCCCGAACAGACCAGCGTCTCGTCGGGCAACTCGCTAAACCGCGACAACGTGTCATACATCTGCTGCGCCGAGCCCTCGAAAAGACGCCCGCAGCCCCAGCTCATCAGGCTGTCGCCGGAAAACAGCAGACCGCCCTCGGGGAAGTAATAGGCGATATGGCCGACCGTATGCCCATCGGCGGGCAGAACCTCGACATGCTCCATCCCGATCGCGAGCTTTTCGCCGGGGCTGACCTCCTGATCGAGCTTGGGCAGACGATGCGCATCCGCCTTGGCCCCCACGATTTTCGCCCCCGTCGCCGCTGACAATGCCTGAACGCCGTCGATGTGATCGGCGTGGTGATGCGTCAGTAGGATCAGATTCGCTTTCCAGCCCCGTTCGTTCAGCGCCTTCAGAACGGGCGGCGCTTCGGGGACGTCGATCACGGTGGTTGTGTCCGTCGCCGCCTCGTGCACGACATAAGCATAGTTGTCGGCGAGACAGGGAATGATGAGAAGCTCAACGGCCATGGTGTTTTCTACCGCTTTGATTATCTTGGCACATAGCTAAGCCGAAGGAAGCGAAAGGCGCAATGCATCTCGACGTACTCGACCTGCGGAATTTCTACTACCGAACGCAGCTAGGCCGTGCGGCGCAGCGGGCAATCCGGGATCGGGTTGTTTCCATGTGGCCCGCGACGGGGCCGCAGATGGCGGGGCAGACGGTGGCGGGCTACGGCTTCGCGGTGCCGCTGTTGCGCCCGTACCTCGAGCCTGCGCGCCGGGTGATCGGGTTGATGCCGGCCGAGCAGGGCGTGATGCCCTGGCCTGCGGGGATGCCCAATGTCTCGGTCCTGTGCGACGAGGCGCGCTGGCCTCTGGAGACGGGCCGGGTGGATCGGCTCATCGTAATGCACGGGCTCGAGACCTCCGACAATTCCGAGGCGTTGATGCAGGAATGCTGGCGGGTGCTGGGGCCGGGGGGCAGGGCGCTGTTCATCGTGCCGAACCGCGCGGGGCTCTGGGCGCCGCGCGAGACCACGCCCTTCGGGTTCGGCAAACCCTACACGCTGGGCCAGCTCGACCAGCTCGCACGCCGGTCCGGCTTCGTGCCCGAGCGCCATACCGGTGCGCTCTATATCCCGCCGAGCCATCGCCGCTTCTGGCTGCGCTCGGCCGCGATGTGGGAGCGGCTGGGCACCAAGGCGGCGGGCGTGCTGGCCGCGGGCGTCGTGATGCTCGAAGTCTCCAAGCAGGTCCATGCGCGCCACGATTCCGGCCTCGGCGCGCGGGTCCGCAAACCGCTGTCGATTCTCGAAGGGGCGGTGAAACCGGCGACGGACCCGGCCTGACACGGAGTTAACGCCTCCCGCGGGAAAAACAGTCGAGACGCAACAATCACGTTCGCGTATCGCCCGTCGCGCAACTCTCATCTGTTCCGTCGCGGGAGGCGGATAATTATCGAACTGCCAACGCGTATTGAGGTGAATCACCCCCGCGCAGCATTCCGTGATCAACCGGTCCAAATTCCTGTTAGCGCCCACAAAATCCTCGCCTCCCTGTCACCTTCGCGCGACGAAGGGCAGATTGCAGGGCTTCTGCTCACATTCTCGTGCTCAAGACGGTTGCGAGGGGGGGATTGCTCTGCTAGTGACCTCCCCGATAAGCGGCGCGGAGGGCATGTCTCAAGCGCGCCGGGGGAGCGCCCCATGGCCTGTTCCGGGTCGGGGCAAAACGCATCGGAAGGGTGGACGTGTCCGAACCAGCTTCGATTTCCGCAAGCATCGCCGGCCGCTATGCGCTGGCCATTTTTGAACTCTCGCGCGAAGCAAATGCCCTCGCCGCGCTCGAAGCCGATGTCTCCGCGTTGTCGGAGGCGCTGGCTGGCTCTGACGAGCTGCGTGAGGTGATTGCATCGCCGGTCTACACGCGCGACCAGCAGGCCGCCGCAATCGGCGCTCTGGCAGGCAAGATGGGCCTGTCGGACCCGATGAAGAACGGCCTGCAACTGATGGGCGCCAAGCGTCGTCTCTTCGTGCTGCCGCAGCTGCTCAAGGCGCTGTCGGACCTGATCGCGGACGAGAAGGGCGAAGTGACCGCAGATGTCACCTCGGCCAGCAAGCTCAGCGCCGCACAGGCCAAGAAGCTCGCCGAAGTGCTGAAAAACCAGACGGGCAAGACCGTCAAGCTGAACACCGCCGTCGATGAAAGCCTCATCGGTGGCATGATCGTAAAGCTGGGCTCGCGCATGGTCGACACGTCGATCCGTTCGAAGCTCGCTTCTCTCAAGAACGCCATGAAAGAGGTCGGATAAATGGGCATCCAAGCAGCTGAGATTTCTGCGATCCTCAAGGAGCAGATCAAGAATTTCGGGCAGGACGCCCAAGTGGCCGAAGTCGGTCGCGTGCTGTCGGTTGGCGACGGTATCGCGCGCGTCTACGGACTCGACAACGTCCAGGCCGGTGAGATGGTTGAATTCCCCGGTGGTATCCGCGGGATGGCACTGAACCTCGAGACCGACAACGTCGGTGTCGTGATCTTCGGTTCGGACCAGGACATTAAAGAAGGCGACACCGTCAAGCGCACGAACTCCATCGTGGACGTGCCGGTCGGTGAAGCGCTGCTCGGCCGCGTGGTCGACGGTCTCGGCAACGCGCTCGACGGCAAAGGCGCCATCGAAGCGAAAGAGCGTCGCGTCGCCGACGTGAAAGCTCCGGGCATCATCCCGCGTAAATCGGTTCACGAGCCGATGGCGACCGGCCTCAAGTCGGTGGACGCCATGATCCCGATCGGCCGTGGCCAGCGCGAGCTGATCATCGGCGACCGTCAGACCGGTAAGACCGCAATCGCGCTCGACACCATTCTGAACCAGAAGTCGTATAACGACGCCGATCCGTCCAACAAGCTGCACTGCTTCTACGTCGCGATCGGCCAGAAGCGCTCGACCGTGGCGCAGCTGGTGAAGAAGCTCGAAGAGACCGGTGCGATCGAATACACCACCGTGATCGCCGCGACCGCTTCGGACCCCGCGCCGATGCAGTACCTCGCGCCCTACACCGCGACCGCGATGGCGGAATACTTCCGCGACAACGGCATGCACGCGCTGATCATCTATGATGACCTCTCGAAGCAGGCTGTCGCTTATCGCCAGATGTCGCTGCTGCTGCGTCGCCCGCCGGGCCGCGAAGCATATCCGGGCGACGTGTTCTATCTGCACTCCCGCCTGCTGGAGCGTTCGGCGAAGCTGAACGAAGACTTCGGCGCCGGTTCGCTGACCGCTCTGCCGGTCATCGAAACCCAGGGCGGCGACGTGTCGGCCTTCATCCCGACCAACGTGATCTCGATCACCGACGGTCAGATCTTCCTCGAGACGGAACTGTTCTACCAAGGTATCCGTCCCGCCGTGAACACCGGTCTGTCGGTGTCGCGTGTTGGTTCGTCGGCTCAGACGAACTCGATGAAGACCGTGGCAGGCCCGGTTAAGCTGGAACTGGCACAGTATCGCGAAATGGCGGCCTTCGCTCAGTTCGGCTCGGATCTCGACGCTGCAACTCAGAAGCTGCTGAACCGCGGTGCGCGCCTGACCGAGCTGATGAAACAGCCGCAATATTCGCCGCTCACCAACGCGGAAATCGTGGCCGTCATCTTCGCCGGTACCAACGGTTATCTCGATAACATCCCGGTGTCCGAGGTCGGCAAGTTCGAACAGGGTCTGCTGGATTACCTGCGCAACTCGCGCAAGGACATCCTCGACTGGCTCACGAACGAGGATCCGAAGATCAAGGGTGACGCGGCCGACAAGCTGAAAGCCGCTATCGACGAATTCGCCAAGACCTACGCGTGATTGGCCTGAAAGGACAGGGACATGCCCAGCCTTAAGGACCTTAAAAACCGGATCGGAAGCGTCAAGAACACGCGGAAGATCACCAAGGCGATGCAGATGGTCGCCGCCGCGAAGCTCCGCCGCGCCCAAGAGGCGGCGGAGGCCGCGCGCCCCTATGCCGAACGGATGCATGCCGTGATGGCCGGGCTCGCGGGCTCGGTGCAGGGCTCGGACAATGCGCCGCGCCTGCTCTCGGGGACCGGCTCGGACAAGGTGCAGCTTCTGGTGGTCATGACCGCCGAACGCGGCCTGTGCGGTGGCTTCAACGCCAATATTGCGAAGCTCGCGCGCCAGACGGCTGACAAGCTGCTGGCCGAGGGCAAAGAGGTGAAGATCCTCACCGTCGGCAAGAAAGGCCGCGATGCGCTGCGCCGTGAATACGGCGAGTACTTCATCGGCCACGTCGATCTGAGCGACGTCAAGCGCCTGAGCTATGACGACGCGCAGAAGATCGCCCGCGACCTGATCGGTCGCTTCGACAATGGCGAGTTCGACGTCGCGACGATCTTCTTCTCGCTCTTCGAGAGCGTGATCGCGCAGCGCCCGACCGCGAAGCAGATCATCCCCGCTTCCTATGAACCGGAAGAGGGCGAAGAAACGCCGAGCGTCAATTACGACTACGAACCCAGCGAGACGCAAATCCTCGAGGATCTGCTGCCGCGCGGGGTCGCCACGCAGATCTTCACGGCTCTGCTGGAAAACGGTGCCTCGGAACAAGGTGCGCGGATGTCCGCGATGGACGCTGCGACGCGCAATGCGGGCGATATGATCGACAAGCTGACGATCGAATACAACCGCACGCGCCAGGCCGCGATCACCAAGGAACTCATCGAAATCATTTCGGGCGCCGAGGCGCTCTGACGGAACCGGAGAAAAACAGACATGGCAAGCAATGGTAAAGTGACCCAGGTCATCGGCGCCGTCGTCGACGTGCAGTTCGACGGCGAGCTGCCTGCGATCCTCAACGCGCTGGAAACCGAGAACAACGGCAAGCGCCTCGTTCTCGAAGTGGCTCAGCACCTCGGCGAAAACTCGGTGCGCACCATCGCAATGGACGCGACCGAAGGTCTCGTGCGCGGCGCCGAAGTGAAAGACACCGGCAAGCCGATCTCGGTGCCGGTCGGCAACGCCACCCTCGGCCGCATCCTGAACGTGATCGGCGAGCCCGTGGACGAGAAGGGCCCCGTGGAAGCGGACGAAACCCGCGCCATCCACCAGCCCGCGCCGAACTTCGAGAGCCAGGCGACCGCCTCGGAAATCCTCGTGACCGGCATCAAGGTCATCGACCTTCTCGCACCCTACTCCAAGGGTGGTAAGATCGGCCTGTTCGGCGGCGCTGGCGTCGGCAAGACCGTTCTGATCATGGAGCTGATCAACAACATCGCGAAGGTGCACTCGGGCTACTCCGTGTTCGCCGGTGTGGGCGAGCGGACCCGTGAAGGGAACGACCTCTACCACGAGATGATCGAATCCAACGTCATCAAGCCCGACGATCTGTCGAGCTCGCAGGTGGCCCTGGTCTACGGCCAGATGAACGAGCCTCCGGGTGCGCGTGCGCGTGTCGCTCTGACCGGTCTGACCCTGGCAGAGCAGTTCCGCGACCAGTCGGGCACCGACGTTCTGTTCTTCGTGGACAACATCTTCCGCTTCACGCAGGCAGGGTCCGAGGTGTCGGCACTTCTGGGCCGTATCCCTTCGGCAGTGGGCTACCAGCCGACGCTGGCCACCGACATGGGCGCGATGCAGGAACGCATCACCTCGACCAAGGCTGGCTCGATCACCTCGATCCAGGCCGTCTACGTGCCCGCGGATGACCTTACCGACCCGGCTCCGGCCACCACCTTCGCCCACCTTGACGCCACGACCGTTCTGTCGCGTGCGATCTCGGAACTCGGCATCTACCCGGCTGTGGACCCGCTGGACTCGTCCTCGCGTATCCTCGATCCGGGCATCGTCGGCGAAGAGCACTACAAGGTCGCCCGTCAGGTGCAGGAGATCCTCCAGCGCTACAAGGCTCTGCAAGACATCATCGCCATCCTCGGTATGGACGAACTGTCCGAAGAGGATAAGCTGACCGTGGCTCGTGCCCGTAAGATCCAGCGTTTCCTCTCGCAGCCCTTCGACGTTGCGAAAGTGTTCACCGGTTCGGACGGCGTTCAGGTTCCGCTCGAAGACACCATCGAGTCGTTCAAGGCGGTTGTTGCAGGCGAATACGATCACCTGCCCGAAGCGGCCTTCTACATGGTTGGCGGCATCGAGGACGTGAAAGCGAAAGCCGAGAAACTCGCCGCTGCGGCGTAAGGAGGCATTATGGCCGACACGATGCAATTCGATCTCGTTGCGCCCGAGCGCAAGCTGGCCTCGGAAGAGGCGGCGATCGAGGTCATGGTGCCTGGTGCGGATGGTGACCTCACGGTCATGCCCGGCCACGCGCCGATGCTGACCACGCTGCGTCCCGGCAAGCTGACGATGGTGACGCGGTCGGAAACCCAGAGCTACGCGGTGACGGGTGGCTTCGCCGAGATCACCCCAGAGGGGATCACGGTTCTGGCCGAGCGCTCGCTGCCCGCGGAAGAGTTCACCAAGGAAGTCCACGATCGCCTGATCGAGGAAGCCCGCCGCGTCCATGACGAGGCGCATCCTTCGGTGGCCGACATGACCGCGAAGCTGCTGGCTGACATGGAGGCCCTCGGCTCGCATATGCTGGGCTGAGACCTCTCGCGAAAAGATTTAGGAAGCCCCGGATTTTCCGGGGCTTTTTATTGTCCGCAGTTGGGGTAAGCTCTGCCGCAGGTTGAAGGAAAAGGCCCTCTCGCGATGATCACGATCGAAAGCCACCGTCTGGGAATGCAACGCGGCTCGCTCGTGCTGTTCTCCGACTATCAGGATGGCGGCGCCATGTGGACGGGCGAGGGGCCGCGCGAGCTGCGCAAGAAGGTTGCCTTCCCCGAGCCGTTTCGCGCGACGCCGATGGTGCAGGTCTCGCTGTCGATGTGGGACGTGGACGGTAAGCACAATTCGCGGATGGATATCTCCAGCGACGGCGTCACGCCCGAGGGCTTCGTGATCGTCTTCCGCACCTGGGGCGACAGCCGTGTGGCGCGGGTACGTGCGGACTGGCTGGCACTGGGCGGCGTCTCGCATGAGGATGACTGGGACATCGACTGATCCGCGCCGACAGATCCCATGAAAAACGCCCCGTCCATCGGCGGGGCGTTTTCTTATGCGTGGGGGAGGGCGGTTCGCGAACCGCCCCGCCGTAAGATCAGTCGAGCGCCTTGAAGTTCAGCGCCGCACCTTCGTCCTTGATGCCCGAGAACCAACGCGCCGTGACGGTCTTGGTCTTGGTGTAGAAGCGGAAGGCGTCGGGACCGTACTGGTTGAGGTCGCCGAAAGCCGACTTCTTCCAGCCGCCGAAGGTGTAGTAGCTCAGCGGAACCGGAATCGGGAAGTTGATGCCGACCATGCCGACATTCACGTTTGCCGCGAAGTCGCGCGCCACGTCGCCATCGGCGGTGTAGATCGCGGTGCCGTTGCCATAGGGATTGTCGACAACCAGATCGAGCGCCTCGTCATAGGTCTTCGTGCGCACCATCGACAGGACCGGGCCAAAGATTTCCTCTTTGTAGATGTCCATGTCGGGGGTGACGTTGTCGAAGAGCGACGGGCCGACGAAGAAGCCGTCCTCATAGCCCTGCAGCGAGAAGTCGCGGCCGTCGACGACGAGGTTCGCACCCTGATCGACACCCGAATTGATGAGCGACTTGATCCGCTCCTGCGCCTGCTTGGTGATGACGGGGCCGTAATCCACGTCGTCGCCGCCGGTATAGGGGCCGACTTTCAACTTCTCGATCTTCGGCACGAGACGCTCGACCAGCGCATCCGCCGTGCCGTCGCCCACCGGAACAGCAACCGAGATCGCCATGCAGCGCTCGCCAGCGGCGCCGTAGCCCGCGCCGATCAGCGCGTCGGCGGCCTTGTCCATGTCCGCGTCGGGCATGATGATCATGTGGTTCTTCGCACCGCCGAAGCACTGCGCGCGCTTGCCGTTGGTCGCGGCGCGGCCATAGATATATTGCGCGATCGGGGTCGAACCCACGAAGCCCACGCCCTGGATCGTCTCGTGATCGAGGATCGTGTCCACGGCTTCCTTGTCGCCGTTGACGACCTGCAGCACGCCATCGGGAAGACCGGCTTCCTGCGCCAGTTCCGCGAGCATGATCGCGGTGGTCGGCACGCGCTCGGACGGCTTGAGGATCATCGCGTTACCCGAAGCGAGCGCCGGGCCCATTTTCCACAGCGGGATCATGGCGGGGAAATTGAACGGCGTGATGCCGGCCACGACGCCCAGCGGCTGGCGCATCGAGTAGAGGTCGATGCCGGGGCCTGCGTCGCCCGTGTATTCGCCCTTGAGCATCGCCGGCGCGCCCATGCAGACCTCGATCACTTCGAGGCCACGTTGCACGTCGCCTTTCGCGTCGGGGATGGTCTTGCCGTGCTCTTTCGACAGAGCCTCGGCGAGTTTTTCCATGTCGCGCTCGATCAGCTGACCGAATTTCATCATCACGCGGGCGCGGCGCTGCGGGTTGACCTTCTGCCATTCCAGCTGCGCTTTCGCGGCGTCGGCGATTGCCGCATCCAGCTCGGCCGGGGTGGCCAGCGCGACCTTGGCGATCTGCTCGCCGGTGGCGGGGTTGAAGACTTCGCCGAAGCGGCCCGAAGTGCCCGCAACGCGCTTGCCGTTGATCCAGTGACCGATTTCTTCCATGAGACGCTCCTCCTACAGATAATCTTGGCTTGGGCGCACTCTAGCCTTGCGAAAATGAGCATAAAAGAGGAAGTAGTTCAAAAGCGTTTTGCATTTTTGCAAAGAGGAGCGCGATATGGACTGGGACGACCTGCGGATTTTCCTTGCCGTTGCACGGGCCGAGAGCCTGTCGGGCGCCGGGCGGCGTTTGAAGCTGGACGCGGCGACGGTGGGACGGCGCATTGCGCGGCTCGAAGAAGGGGTGGGCGCGAAGCTCTTCGTGAAATCGCCGCAGGGCTATGCGCTGTCGGAATCGGGCGACCGGCTCCTGCCTCATGCCGAGGCGGCTGAGCAGGTCTTCGCGGGCGCTGATGAGGAACTCTCCGGCATCGCGGGTCAGTTGACGGGGCAGTTGCGGATCGGCGCACCCGATGGCTGCGCGAATTACCTTCTGCCACAGGTCTGCGCGAAGATCGCCGAGGACAATCCCGGGCTCGAGATTCAGGTCGTCGCCCTGCCGCGCGTCTTCAACCTCTCGAAACGCGAGGCGGATATGGCGATCGCGGTGTCGCGCCCGACGGCGGGCCGCCTGACCGTGCAGAAGCTGAGCGACTATCACCTGAGCCTCGCCGCCCATCGCGACTATCTTGCGAAAGCGCCGCCGATCACCTGCAAGGAGGATCTGCGCCATCACCGGATGATCGGCTATATCCCCGACATGATCTTCGACAAGGAGCTGGATTACTTCGCCGAGACCGAGGCCGAGGTGATGGGGCTCGCGTCGAATTCAGCGGCCGTGCAGACCCGGATGATCGAGGCGGGCGCGGGCGTGGGCATTGTCCACGACTTCGCGATCCCCTCCGCGCCGGGTGTTCAACGGGTGCTGGGCGACGAGATCCGGCTCAACCGTGCCTTTTGGTTGATCCGCCATGCCGATGACCGCCGATCCGAGCGTCTGACCCGCTTCGCCGAAGCGCTGGGGCAGGGGCTTCGCGACGAGGTTGCGCGGCTCGAACACGCTGCGGTTGAAATGTAACTGTCGACCCCGTGAACCGCAAAGCCGTTGACAAATCTATGAAAGCAGTGGGACGCTCGAGTTCAAACGACGTTTTTCAAGGAGACGCCGATGCAGGTTATGCAGATTCTCAAGAACAAGGGCGAAATGGAAGTTTTCACCGTCGCCCCCGACATGAAGCTGAGCGAGGTCGTCGCCCTGCTTTCTTCGAAACGCATCGGCGCGGTGATCGTCTCGCAGGATGGGCAAACCGTCGACGGGATCGTCTCTGAACGCGATGTCGTGCGTGAAATCGCCCGGCGCGGTGCGGATTGTCTGGTGATGACCGCCGGTGACATCATGACCCGCGACGTCAAGCATTGCGCCCCGATGGACAGCACCGAAGAGGTGATGAGCCTGATGACCGAGGGCCGCTTCCGCCACATGCCTGTGCGCGAGAACGGCAAGATGGTCGGCGTGATCTCGATCGGGGACGTGGTGAAGGCGCGTCTGAACGAGCTCCATATGGAGAAAGAGTCGCTTCAGGGCATGATCATGGGCAACTGATGCCGCAATGCGGTATCTTCCCGCTTGCAATTAGCCACGCAATATAGTTGCGTGCGCTAACCTTTTTGGCGGGCGACGAGGGAGGATGCCATGCGGATCGGTCTTTACCCCGGAACTTTCGATCCGGTCACGCTGGGCCACCTCGATATCATCGAGCGCGCGATGGCTCTGGTGGACCGGCTCGTGATCGGGGTCGCGATCAACCGTGACAAGGGGCCGCTTTTCTCGCTCGAGGAACGCGTCGCCATGCTTCAGGACGAATGCGCGAAAATCACCGACCGCCGCGGCGGCGAGATCGTCGTCCATCCTTTCGAAAACCTGCTGATCGACTGCGCCAAGGATGTCGGCGCGAGCGTGATCGTGCGCGGCCTGCGCGCGGTGGCCGATTTCGAATATGAATTCCAGATGGTCGGGATGAACCGCGCGCTCGACGCCTCGGTCGAGACGGTGTTCCTGATGGCCGATGCGCGACGTCAGGCGATCGCCTCGAAGCTGGTGAAGGAAATCGCGCGGCTCGACGGGGATGTGTCGAAATTCGTCACCCCCGCCGTGCGCGATGCCTTGGTCAAGGCTTACGCCAAAGGCTGATCAGCCGTTCGAGGCGGCGTTGCCGGACGTGCCGCTCTGCTGCGATTTCTGCTGCATCTGAGTGCTGCCGCTCGCATTTGCCGAGGATTTCGTGGCGTTGCCTGCCTGCTGCGGCAGATTGTCGAGACCCCATTGGTCGATCACGACGGAATCCTCGACGCCTTTCAGCGCAAGGTTCGCCTCGTAGTAATTGCCCGATTTGATAAGCTTCGACGCGTCCTGCAGATGGGCGAGCGACGCCTTCGCGGGCACCAACGCCGCCGAGATCGACACGTCGATATTGTTGTCCTTCAGCGTCTTGGTCGCGGCTTTCGCATTGCCTTTCGCCATTTGCTCATTGGCCTTGCTGACCGCTTTCTGGTTGTCCGGCGTCACCGTGAAGCTTTCGCCAAGCGCGATGGAGCTGTCGAAGGGCAGGTAGGTCACGCCTTTCTTGCCCGCTTTCGAGGGCACGCCCCATTTGCTCTCGGCCTTCTCGGCGGCCTGCATTTTCGCGGTGGCGTCCTTGGTCATCTTGGTCGCCATGTCGGTATTGCCGTCGAAGATCGCCAGACGCGCCGCGCGCACTTCGCGCATCGCGGTGTAGGCGTCATTGACCGTGGTCAGCAAGTCCTTGTCGGTCGAGCTTGCCGTGGTCTGCGAGACCGCGTCATTGCCTTGGCTCTGCGCGCTCTGCATCGCGGTGCCGCTCGAATTACTGCTGGCGTTGGTCGTGGCGGCATTGGCCATCTCAAAGCTCGCGGGGCCCGCGACCAGCGCGGAAGAGAGGGCGAGGGCGAGGAATTTCTTGCTGCGTTCCATGGGATATTCCCTTTCGTGACGGGGTTCAGCTAAGGCGGAGGCACCAATGCGGCGCGCTCCATGACCCAGAAACGTTGCGGATTTCAAAGGGTTCTATCACCATGCATCAAGGCTCGCGGCGCAGGTGAGAGGGCGCGTGCATGCTCTGCGAGCCGTGTGTGAGGGGTGAACGAAAAAGGGCAGCCCAAGATGGGCCGCCCCTTCGACTTTTTCGAAATCTGCGGGGCGGCGCCCCGATCACGCTCAGATCAGCTTGCCCATCGCGACGGCGGTGTCCGCCATGCGGTTCGAGAAGCCCCATTCATTGTCGTACCAGCTCAGGATACGGACCATGCGGCCTTCCATGACCTTGGTCTGATCCATGTGGAAGATCGACGAATGCGGGTCGTGGTTGAAGTCACTCGAGACGTTGGGCTTGTCGGTATAGCCGAGGATGCCCTTCATCGGGCCGTCAGCGGCGGCTTTGATCGCGGCATTGATCTCTTCGACGCTGGTGTCCTTGCCGGCTTCGAAGACCAGATCGACGACCGAGACATTCGGGGTCGGCACGCGGATCGCGACGCCGTCGAGCTTGCCATTGAGTTCCGGCAGCACCAGGCCCACGGCTTTCGCAGCCCCGGTCGAGGTCGGGATCATCGACAGTGCGGCGGCGCGGGCGCGATAGAGATCCTTGTGCATCGTGTCCAGCGTCGGCTGATCGCCGGTATAGCTGTGGATCGTGGTCATGAAGCCCTTCTCGATCCCGATCGCGTCGTTCAGCGCCTTGGCGACGGGCGAGAGGCAGTTCGTGGTGCAGGACGCGTTCGAGACGACGAGGTCGTCTGCGGTCAGCGCACCGTCGTTCACACCGAAGACGATGGTCTTGTCGGCACCGCTGGCGGGGGCCGAGACCAGAACGCGCTTCGAACCGTTCTCGAGGTGGAAGGCGGCCTTGTCGCGCGCGGTGAAGATGCCGGTGCATTCCAGCGCGACATCGACATCGCCCCAGGGCAGTTCTTTCGGGTCGCGGATCGCGGTGACCTTGATCTTGCCGCGGCCGGCGTCGATCCAGTCCTCGCCGGTCGTGACCTCATGCGGGAATTTGCCGTGCACGGAGTCGAATTGCAGCAGATGCGCGTTCGTCTCGACCGGGCCGAGATCGTTGATCGCGATCACCTCGATATCGGTGCGTCCCGACTCGATGATCCCGCGCAGCACGTTGCGGCCGATGCGACCGAACCCGTTGATGGCAACTTTAACCGTCATATCCGTCTCCTCTGGCTGGCTGCCCGGCAGGGAGTTGCACGGGCAGGTCTTCCGTTAACGCTAACAAGCGCGTTCAGCGCCGAAGGTCAACGGGGTGCAGCCCGATGCTAGCGCCAGAACGCGACATATTGAACGAGATCGGCAGTTTTTTTCGCCAGAAACAGCAGGATGCGGCCGTCATCGGCAAACACATCCGCCAAAATGAGCAAAATGAGGAGGGCCCCAAGCCAGAGCGCGATCCGATTGGTCATCTATCCCCTTCGCGCGCCCTTGTTTGGCGCGTCAGTGCACGAGTCGCCCCATCGCCCCGGCCACATCGGCCATACGGCAGGAGAACCCCCATTCGTTATCGTACCAGGCTAGAACGCGGACAAGCTTGCCCACGACCTTGGTCTGGTCCGGCGCGAAGATAGAGGATTGCTGCGTGTGGTTGAAGTCGATCGAGACCTTCGGCTCGGGGTCGTAGCCCAGCACCATGCCCATGTAGCCGGCGGCGGCTTCGCGGACGATCTCGTTCACCTCGTCACGGGTGACGGTCTTGCGCGCCTCGAAGGTCAGGTCGACCGCGGAAACATTGGGGGTCGGGACGCGCAGTGCGGTGCCGTCGAGGCGGCCTTGCAGCTCGGGCAGCACCTCGCCCAGGGCTTTCGCGGCGCCGGTGGAGGTCGGGATCATCGCCATCGCGGCGGCGCGGGCGCGGTAGAGATCCTTGTGGCGACGATCGAGCGTGGGCTGATCGCCGGTATAGGAATGGATCGTCGTCATCACGCCCGATTCAATGCCGATCGTGTCATTGAGAACCTTGGCGAGCGGCGCGAGGCAGTTCGTGGTGCACGACCCGTTCGAGACGACGTGATGCGCGGGCGTCAGCTCGCGATGGTTCACGCCGTAGACCACGGTCTTGTCGGCATCAGTCGCAGGCGCGGAGACCAGAACCCGCTTCGCACCGCGGCCCAGATGGACGGCGGCCTTGTCGCGGGCATTGAACTTGCCGGTGCATTCGAGAACGACATCGACGCCGTCCCAGTCGAGTTCTTCCGGGTCGTAGGTCGACATCACATCGATCGGGCCGCGCCCGAGGTCGAGCGTGTTGCCCGCCACCTTCACTTGCCCGCCGAACCGGCCGTGGACGGAGTCGTATTTCAGGAGATGCGCATTGGTCTCGATCGGGCCGGTGGCGTTGATCTTGACGACCTGCACGTCGTTGCGCGCGGCTTCCGCGATATGCGCGAGCGTGCAGCGCCCGATGCGGCCGAAGCCGTTGATCCCGATGGTGACGGTCATGATGATCTCTCCGAAGCGCGTGATTTCGGCGCTGGATACCATTGCATGCAATTCGGGAAAAGGTTTCGAAACAGTATGTTAGCGTAAACACGCGGTGTTTGCGATAACATTGCGGGGTAGGGCGCGGCTTTGGCGGGAAGAGTGGCGCCGAACGGGGTGCGGCGACAGAATCTTATGCTCAATCGTCGTCCTCCGCGACGAGGAAGATCTCTCCCGCGGCTTCCATCTCCCGGATCGCGGCGACGACCGCGCTCATCGCCTCTTCGGCGTCTTTCTCCTTCACCTTGCCCAGATTCGCCATCTCGTCGCGCAAGCTTTGCGCCATGCGCTGGGACATGTTGGTAAGAATGAACTCCGCCGCGGGCTGCAACGGGCCCGTCGCCCCGGCAAGCGCGACGGTCAGCTGCGTCTGATCGACCACACGCAGCACTTTCGGGATATCGCGTGTATCGATGCGGGCGGGGATATTGGCGAAGGTGAAGATCGCCTTCTTCACCTCGTCGGCGAAGGTCTTGTCCTCTTCCTCCAGCCCCTTGAGCACCGCGTCGCGGGTGGCCGAAGCCGAGTAGTTCAGGATCGCGCCCACCCGTTCCACCGGCCCGGAATCGAAGGCTTTGGCCGGGGCGGCATCGAGTTGCGCCGCGAGCGCCTGCCCGATCCGCAGCACGGTTTCGGGCGCGACATTGCCGGTCAGCGAGACCGCATAGACGATCCGCCGCGCTTTCTCTCCGGGCAGCAGCCCGAGCAGCTCGGCAGATTTCGCGACCGACAGCTTCGACAGCATCACTGCGCCCACTTCGACGCTTTCGCCTTCCAGCACGGGCAGAAGTACCTCCGCGGTGAGGCCCGCGATCCGCTGCCACGGGTCGGCGCGCGAGGAGCTGGAGGCCAGCCTGCGCAACCGGTTCGAGGCCGAGGGCGAGAGCTGCCCGTCGAGCAGCGACAGCGCGCCTTCCAGCCCGCCGGGGAAGGCGATGCCGACAGCCTCCAATTCTTCGCAGAACTCTTCCACCACGCTGGTGATGGTGGAGCGGTCGACCAGACGCAGTTGCGCCACCGCCTCGGTCAGTTCGGTCTGTTGATCGTCGCTCAGCTCCGTCAGCGGCAGTTTCAGCCCTTCGGAGGCGAGCAGCCGCACGATGATCGCAGCTTTCTGGCGCCGCGTAAGCGGTCCTGGCCGGGCGGATTTGTCACCAGCCGAATCGGGCCCGGCCATATGACCGAGCGCCATGGGCGCGATCGCATTCACCGCGAGAACCTCCGTGCTGGGCATCGGCCGCGCGGGCGGCCAATGCGGTTTCGCGGTCAGCTTTGCACGGAGGCCGTTAAGACGGGATTACCGTCTCAGCGGTCAGCTGGACTGCAGGACGCAGGCACTCGCGTCCTTGTCCCAGACCTGGCCCTGCGGGCAGGACATGGAGGCTTGGTGGCCGCTAAAGCACTCGGCCGACGCGGCGAGCGGGGCGAGGATCAGCACGGCGGCTGCAAGGATGGTTCGGGTCATCTGCAATCTCCCTTTGCTAGATGCCCCAGCGTAAGCCCGAATCGCACGCGCCGCCTATAGTCGGGTGACATAGGCGGCGCGGAACGGGCTTGTTTCTCGATTAGTCGCCGAAAACGCGGGCGAAAATCGTGTCGACATGCTTGGTATGGTAGCCCATGTCGAACTTCTCATTGATGCCGTCGACGCCGAGAGCGGCCACGACGTCCTTGTCGGCCAGCAGCTGTTCGCGGAAATCGACGCGCTCTTCCCAGACCTTGAGCGCGTTGCGCTGCACCATCGCATAGGCGTCTTCGCGCGACACGCCGGCTTGCGTCAGCGCCAGCAAAACGCGCTGGCTCATCACCAGACCGGGGAACTTGTTCATGTTCGCGAGCATGTTCTCGGGGTAGATGATCATCTTGTCGACGACACCTGCCAGACGGTTCAGCGCGAAATCGAGCGTCACGGTCGCGTCGGGGCCGATGCCACGCTCGACCGAGCTGTGCGAGATGTCGCGCTCGTGCCAGAGTGCCACGTTCTCCATCGCCGGGATCACGGTCATCCGCACGAGACGCGCAAGGCCCGTGAGGTTCTCGGTCAGGACCGGGTTCTTCTTGTGCGGCATCGCCGAAGAGCCTTTCTGGCCCATCGAGAAGAATTCCGCGCCTTCGAGCACTTCGGTGCGCTGCATGTGGCGGATCTCGATCGCGACGTTTTCGATCGACGAGGCGATGACGCCCAGCGTGGCGAAGAACATCGCGTGACGGTCGCGCGGGATCACCTGCGTCGAGATCGGCTCCGGCTTGAGGCCGAGCATCTTGCAGACATGTTCCTCCACGCGCGGGTCGATATTGGCGAAGGTGCCCACCGCGCCCGAGATCGCGCCGGTCGCGACTTCTTCGCGCGCGGCCTGCAGGCGGGCCTTGTTACGGTCCATCTCGGCGTAGAAGCGCGCGAAGGTCAGGCCCATCGTGGTGGGCTCGGCGTGGATGCCGTGCGAACGGCCCACGCGAACCGTGTCCTTATGCTCGTAGGCGCGCTTTTTCAGCGCGGCCAGCACCTTGTCGAGATCGGCCAGCAGGATGTCGGCGGCGCGCACGAGCTGCACGTTGAGGCAGGTGTCGAGCACATCCGACGAGGTCATGCCCTGATGGACGAAACGGGCCTCTTCGCTGCCCACATGCTCGGCCAGATGGGTGAGGAAGGCGATCACGTCATGCTTGGTGACGGCTTCGATCTCGTCGATGCGGTCGACGTCGAACTCGACATCCTTGGCCTTCCAGACGGCCTCGGCATTCTCTTTCGGGATCACGCCCAGCTCGGCCTGAGCGTCGCAGGCATGCGCCTCGATCTCGTACCAGATTTTGAACTTGGTGGCGGGTTCCCAGATGTCGACCATCTCTTTGCGGGCATAACGCGGGATCATCGGCGGCCTCTTGATTGCGTGTGGTTGCGCGCTTGTTAGACTGCACCTGCCTTTGGGGCAAGGGAGAGCCAATGCCGCAGCTGTCGGATTTCGAGGGGAACTGGGTGCTGACGCGCCAAATCCTGCATGCGGATGGCAATGAGGCCCGCTTCGACGGTCATGCCTGCTTCGCGCCCGAAGGGGTCGGGCTGCATTATCGCGAGACCGGCGAGCTGGTGATGCCGGGCGGGCAGAGCTTTCACGCCGAGCGCAGCTATTTCTGGCGGGCCGAGGGCGGGCAGATCGCCGTGGCCTTCGAGGATGGGCGGCCCTTTCACAGTTTCGATCCGCTGAGCCCGGCCGCGAGCCATTGGTGCGATCCCGACGATTACCGGGTGAGCTATGATTTCGACGCGTGGCCCCGCTGGCGGGCGATCTGGCGGGTGCAGGGACCGCGCAAGGATTACGAGATGATCTCGGACTATGTGCGCAGCGCGGGGCAGCCCTGACGCGAGCGCTCTTGCCGGGGGCGGGGACGCGCGGCAATCTGCGGGGATGAAAGACCTTGTCGCCACACCGATCCTGCAAAACCGCCTGAGCTTCGCGCCCTGGGCCGATCCGCGCACCCGGCGGCTGCCGGGGGTGATCCCGGTCACCTATGAGGATTGGCTGGAGGTCGATGATGCTTATGCCGCACAGATGGGTTTGCGCGACCGGTTGATCGGGGAGGCGCGCGATCTGGTGCTGGGCCTGTCAGATCACGCGCGGCCCGCGGCGGAAGAACTCTACGATCTGATCCTGCCGATGCTTCCGGCGCTGGGGTTTGCCTGCGGTGCGGAGACGGTCACGCGGCCCGATGGGGCGGTGGTTGCGCTGGATCGCACGGACCCGCTCGTCACGCTCGGGCGGCTGCTGCAATGCGATCTTTGCCTGATGGAAGCCGATGAGGCTGCGTTCGGCCATGCCGAGCATGTGCTGACCGGTGGCGTGCTGTGTTTCCCCTCGGGCTGGACGCTGCGCGAGAAATTCATGCGCCCGATGATGCGCATTCACGAGCCGATCGAGATCTACACCGACGATCTCGGCAAACGGGTGCAGCGATTGCTCGATGGCGTGCGTGAGGGCAGGGGGCTGATGCGCGGGACTGCCTCGCGCTCTGCCGCGCATCTGCATGATCCGCGCTCTGAATACGAATTCGCCCACGCGCCCGCCGACGCCCCTTATATACGGGTGGAGCGGCAATGCCTGTTCCGGCTGCCGCGCACGAATGCCGTGATCTTCTCGATCCACACCCAGGTGGTGCGGCCCGAAAGCCTGAGCCCGGATCAGGCGCAGGCCTTGGCCAAGCACCCGATCCGGCAGGCGGATTAAGCTTCCTGCATCAGCCGCCAGCGCGTCTCGGCCATGTCCTGCGAGACCATGCCGGGGATCAGCAGCGCGTCGATCAGCCACCACAGGCCTGCGAGGCCAAGCGGGATGAAGCCGATCAGGATGGGCGACAGGAGCGTGCCGATCCCGGTCAGCGCCAACATCACCACGCCGGAGAAGACGCGCCCCATATACATCCGGTGCACGCCAAGCATCGGCAGCAGGAACCACAGCACATAGCCCAGAAGGGCGGACTTCTTCTCATTCGCAACGCGCTGCTCGATATAGAGGGCGCGGGCATCGTCTCGGGTCATGTTAATCTCCATAACATCTTCCCAGCCGATATGGGCAGTCGGGTCGCGGGATCAAGGGGTTGCGGCGCAACTGCCGTCTCGGCGGGTCTGCACGGGCGTCCAGTTTCATATCGTTTTAACTAAAAGTGACCCTAGGGAAGTTTGACGCTAATCGCCTTATGCGCGAGTGCCGGGAGGTTGCGGATTTCCGCAGTTCGGAAAAAATGTAACATATAAAACAACAAGATAAAGAGCGGTGATCAACGTCTTGTGATTTTTTCCCGTGATCTCTTTATAGCCCCGAGCCGCAACAATTGTCGGCTTTCGTCACAATTATGGACGAATCAAAGATGAAAACCGGGTTAAAGAAAAGCGGGCTTGAAGGTTCGCACTCTGAGGTAGGGCAATAGGGGCGAAAATGTCGGATCTCTCGACCAATTTCGAGCTTGCAAGTGTAAAGGGTACCAGCCGGGACCGGTCGCGCATTCTGCGCTACGAGGGCATGGGCAAGCGTCTGTTCGACATTCTCGCCGTGATCGCGATCTTTCCGGTTCTGCTGCCGCTGATCGCGCTTCTGGCGCTCGCGGTGCGGGCCGATGGTGGTCCTGCCTTCTATTCGCAGATCCGCGTCGGGCAGGGCGGCAAGCGGTTCCGTTGCTACAAGCTGCGCACCATGCATGTCGATGCCGAGGCGCAGCTCGTGCGGATGTGCAACGAGAACCCCGCCCTCGCGCTGGAATGGTCGGTGAACCAGAAGCTCGACGACGATCCGCGGATCACCCGCATCGGTCGCTTCCTGCGCCGCACCAGCCTCGACGAGCTGCCGCAGTTCTTCAACGTGCTCTGCGGGACGATGAGCCTCGTGGGGCCGCGTCCCTTCATGCTCGATCAGGAGGCCAGCTACAAAGGCGCGATGGGCCGGGCCTATTACAATATGCGCCCCGGCATCACCGGGCTGTGGCAGGTCGCCGGACGTTCGACCACCGCCTTCGTGGACCGCGTGCGCTTCGACGAACGCTATTACGCGCGGCTGTCGCTGCTGAACGATCTGTGGCTCTGCGTGATGACCCTCGCGGTGGTGCTGCGCCAGACGGGCAAGTAATTCCAACACCGGTTGCGAGAGAGAGACGGCTTGTAACCTGCCAACGGGCGCTCCCTTCGGGGGGCGCCCATCGTCTTTCAGCCTTCGACTTGCAGGAAGCGCAGCCCGCCCTTGTCGAGCCAGGCAGCACTCAAGAGTCCGGTCTCATAGGCACCGGTATCGACCGCGATGCGGCCCTGATCGGCGACGGGTTGCTCCACGACCCAATGGCCGAAGGCGATCCAGACCCCGTCGCGCCGGGTCATCTGGCCGAACCGGGGATGGCCCCAAAGCAGCGCATCGCGGCTTTGGCGTTCCATCGGGTGATAGGGATCGGCCCCCGCATGGGTCGCGGCGAAGCGGCCCTCGCGCCACATCGCGGGGCGCGCATCGAGCCATGCCAGCAGGTCCGGTCCCAGCGCGCGGGCGAGGTCCATGCGCAGCGCGTCCAGCACCTCCGGGTCCGTCTCGCGCGGATCGGGCGGCGCGATGCCGTAGCTCTGCAGCGTCTGCAATCCGCCCACGCGCAGCCAGCCGGCGGTGCGCGCATCGGGCGACAGCAGGAAATCGAGCATCATCCGCTCGTGATTGCCCATCAGGCAGATCATCCGCGAGGGATTGGCAAGCTGCGCGGCATGCAGCGTCGCCAGCACCCGCGCCGAATTCGGGCCCCGGTCGATCATGTCGCCCAGCGTGATGATCCGGGCCTTTGCGCCTTGCGGTTCCTGCCCGATCCGCTCGAACATCTTGCCCAAGAGATCGGCGCGGCCGTGAAGGTCCCCGATCACGCAGATCGGCGCCTCCGGACGGGGCAGACCATTGGGTGCCGAGGCGGGAGCGGTCTCTGGTTTGAGACGGGAGAGTAGAGAGCGCAACATATGGGGAAATCCGGAGTTATGCGGGGTGGAAACCAACGCGTGGCTGGGACATAACCGTCGTAAGACGTGAGCGAAAGGGGCTCACATAAAAATGGGCGGCAAACCGCCCCCGTGGCAAGGGCGGGTCTTAAGGGGCATGGCGAGACGCATTCTGATCGTGGTGGAGAACCTGCCGGTGCCGCTGGATCGCAGGGTCTGGCTGGAGGCCACGACATTGCGCGCGGCGGGCTACGAGGTCTCGGTGATCTGTCCGATGGGGCGCGGCTGGGACGCGGCTTACGAGGAAATCGAGGGCATCCATATCTACCGCCACCCCGCACCGCCCGAAGCCCATTCCGGCGCGGTGGCCTATGCGCGCGAATATTGGCACGCGATCAAGGCATGGTTCCGATTGGCGAAACAGGTGAGGCGCGAGCGCGGCTTCGACGTGATCCAGGGCTGCAACCCGCCCGACCTGATCTGGCTTCTGGCGTGGCGCTACCGGCTGTCGGGCGTGCGCTACATGTTCGACCATCACGACGTCTGCCCCGAGCTGTTCGAGGCCAAGTTCGGCAAGAAGGGGCTTCTCTGGGCCGTGATGCGCATCTGGGAGCGGATCACCTTCGCCAGCGCCTCGGTGTCGATGGCCACGAATGAGAGCTTCCGCAAGATCGCGATCACCCGCGGCGGCATGGCGCCCGAGGATGTCTTTGTGGTCCGCTCCGCCCCGCGCGTCGAGACCTTCCTGCCCGGACCCGGCGATCCTGCCTATCGCAAGGGCGCGAAGACGGTGCTCGGCTATATCGGCGTGATCGGCCAGCAGGAGGGGATGGACCTTCTGGTGCAGGCGGTCGTGCATCTGGTGCGCAAGCTCGGTCACACCGATCTGCATGTGGTGATCGTGGGCTTCGGTCCCGAACTGCCTACCGTGGAGGCCGATGTCGCGGCGCGCGGCCTGAGCGGTTATTTCACCTTCACCGGCCCGCTTTACGGCGAGGATATGCTGGCGGCGATGAACGCGATCGATATCGGCGTCGCGCCCGATCCAAAGAACGCGATGAACGACATCTCCACCATGAACAAGGTCATGGAATACATGACGCTCGAGAAGCCCTTGGTGCAGTTCGAACTGACCGAAGGACGGGCCTCTGCGGGGGAGGCAGCGCTTTATGCCCGCGCCAATGATCCGAAGGACTTCGCCGCCCGGATCGCGGCCCTGATCGAGGCGCCTGAGCGCGCGCGTTCGATGGGACGGCTGGGCCGGGCGCGGGTGCTCGATGCGCTGTCGTGGGATTTCTCGGCCCGACAGCTCCTTGCGGCCTATGATCGGATATTCTCCAAGCTAGGGAAATAAAGCCTGTAGATTGAGCCGAACTGTTTCGTATAGATAGTTCTTTTCGCTCAATTTTCGCCAAAATTCCAGTTGCGCGCCGCCCCATTTCCGCCACAAACTCAAGAGGCGGACAGCGAGACCGTTCGCCCTATATCGTTAAGCATTCGGCTTGGAGCTTGTATGGCGCATTGGAGGACATCGGCGGTGGCGTTTACCGCACTGGTTGTGACCGGTGGGGCCAGCTCTGCCTTCGCGGGTGATCTGCGGGAAGCCGCGCCTCACGCGCCCGCTGATCTGACGGGCCGCGCGCTCTATGATCCGGTGGCCCATGCGCTCGCGATCGGGCTGACGCCTGCTACGGCCGATGCGCGCGTGGATCGCGCAATCAAAGCCGTGGAAACCTGCCCGCTTGTGTTCGACACGCGCAACCCGATCCCGGGTTGCTGGGGCGGGACCGTCGCGCTGGGCTCGTAAGCCCATCACTCCGGAATCGAGGCGCTCAGCCGGGGCAGCGACTGCCCGATGAAGCGCGTGAGCCGCCGGTCGGCTGCGCGGATATCCTCGTCGCTTCGGATCGGCGTGACATAGCGCACCAGCGCGCCATCGGTCCGCCCGCGCGTGATCCCGTCCACGATCACCGACAGCTTCGCGCGCCAGTCGCTCGTCATCGCGCGGCCACGCCCGTCGAACCAGTAATAGACCAGTTGCCGGTTGAGCCCCTTGGTGATGATCGCGCGGTTGACCTCGAAGGGGGCGCGGTGGGGCAGGGCGATGCGATGCGGGCGGAAGGCGCTGACCTCCCAGCCGCCGACCGGCAGGCAGACCTCGGGGGAATGGATACCGTCGCCTTGGCTCTGATCGGCATACCACGCGACGAACAGGTTCACCGGCGCGTCCTGAGCGGGATCGGCATAGACCGCGTTGAGATAATCGCTTGCCGCGAGCACAGTTTCAGTGGCTGGCTCCAGCGGGCGGCGCGTGCCTTGCCAGCCATCGATCTGCGTCGGGAAGGACGACAGCGGCGCGCGCTCCGGCGGGAGCGTCGTCATCTGCGGCAGGCCCGACCAGAGCGCCAGCGCGACCCCCGTCAGGATGACCGCCAGCCCCAGATCGCGCGACGGCGCGAGGTTGCGCAAGCGGCGCGCTTCCGGCGCAAAGCGGCGATAGTCCAGATCGAGCGCCTCGGCGAGCGGTTTCGGCTCTGCCACCAGCCGCTGCAGCCCGATTGCGGTGAGGCTGAGGATCGCGATCGCCGCGCCGAAGATCACCCAGCCCTCGAAGACATGCAGGAAGCCCTCGGCCTGCTCGATGCCGTAGGCGTCGACGAGGATCGCCACCATTCCGATGCGCAGCGAATTCAGCAGAACCGTCAGCGGCGCGGCCATCACGAAGAGCACGGCCTTATGCCAGAACGGGCCGCGATAGAGGATGCCGAACAGGTAGGAAAAGCTGAGGATCGGGAAGAGATAGCGCAGCCCCGAACAGGCATCGGCCACCTGCAGCTTGTAGACGCCCAGATCGATCACATTGCCGCTCAGATGCACCGGGATGTCGGCGGCGCGCACCAGCATCACGCCCAACTCCGACGAGACGAGCTGCAGGGCGATGGTGAGCTTCCAGTAGAGGATCTGCGGCAGCGGCAGCATGAAGATCAGGTGTAGCACCGGCTTCCAATGGCGTTTGCCCGCCTGCCAGCCCATGCTCAAGAGCACCACGCCCATCATCCAGACGATCAGCGCATAGGTCACGAGATCGGCGATTTGCGCGCGGGTGCCGAAGACGGCGAGGGCGAGCGCCACTGCGATCACCGCAATGCCTTGCCAGCGCTGCGGGCGGGCCTCCAGCGTGAGCGGTGCGTGATGCAATTCGCGCGCGAAAAGATAGAGCGAAATCAGCGGGATCAGCGGTCCGTGGCTGTATTCCGGCGTGGACCATGCGGCCCTGAGGCTCGCGAGCCCCAATGCGAAGAACGGATAGGAGAGGACGGCCAGCGTCAGCAGGCCGAGCGTGCCCCATGGCAGGGCACGCACCTCGCGCAGAGGGGGGCTCGTGGTAATCATCTCGACTGCTCGCTCATAGGCCGTCTGACGCGGCGCTTAACATGAGCTTACCCCGCGAGAGCTTTGATCCAAAGACAAAATCAGCGCTGGGCCGGGGCCGGGCGCGGGGTGTTGCCCGACGAGCCCTCTCCGGTCAGGGCGGCAAGCTGCGCCTTCGCGCCCCGCATCGCGGGCGGGAGCGGCTCTCCGGCAAGACGCAGCGCATCGCGCAGGGCGGCTTCGGCCAGATCGGGCTCTTCCAGCGCGATCAGCACGGCGGCGTAGTGATATTGCGCAAGCGCGTTCTCCGGCAATCCGGCGGCGGCAGCGGCGAGCAGGGGGCGCGCGGCCCCGTAATTGCCCAGCCGATATTCCGCCCAGCCATAGGTATCCTTGAAGGCGGGTTCGGGCCGCTCGCGGAAGCGTTTCGCGATCTGTGCCGCACGCTCGAGGCTGGGCCGGTCGTCGCGATGGGTGCTCAGCAGGCTCGCGAGGTTATTCGCCACGATCAGATCGCCGCTGTCGCGCGTGTAGAGATCATCATAGGTCGCGATCGCCGCGTCGAACCGGCCCGATTTCTCCTCCGAGCGCGCCCGGTAGAGCAGCAGCAGGGGATCGGCCTGCGGGGCCTTTTCCAGCGCGGTCTGGATCACCGCAAGCGCGTCGGCTTCGCGCCCTTGGGCCGCAAGCAGGCGATAGAGCTGGCGGGCCGGGCGCGGATCGGCCGGGTCTTCATACATCAGAGTGCGCAGCCCGGTCTCGGCCCGGTCGGTCTCGCCCTGAATAGCACAGAGATTGGCCTCCAGAAGCCGCAAGCCACGATTGTCGGGCTGCTGGGCCCGTTGCGCCTCGAGATAGGCGCGCGCCTCGCCGCCCCGCCCGGAGGCCAGTTGCGCCTGCACCACGGCCGAGACCGCCGCCGCCGAGATCGCAGGGGCCGTGTTGGCGTCGTCGCCGGGCCCGGGCATCTGCACCAGGGACTTTAGCGTCTCGATCGCGCTCTCGCTGCGCCCGCGCCCCATCAGGATCGCGGCGCGGATCGACTGCGCCAGCGCCTGAGTGCCCGGGGCCGAAGATGTGTCGAGCCGGTCCGCGATGCGATGGGCGAGCATCCAGTCGTGATCGGCCAGCGCCAGATCGGCCTGCCGCTTGAGCAGCCCGGGGCTGTTCGGGGTGACTGCCACGGCCTCGGCCAGAACCGTCCGCGCGGCGCTGGCGCGGTCATGCGCGAAGAGGAAGTCGACATAGCGGATCGCCTCGGGCGCGGCGCGCCCCGCCGCATCATAGGCTTGGCTGAAGCGGCCCATCGCCAGATCGGGCGCGCCCTCGCGCAGATCGGCCTCGCCCAGCAGGGTGAGCGTCCGCGGATTGTCGGGGGCCTGCTGCAGCGCGCTGCGCAGATCGGTGATCGCCAGGTCGGTGCGATCCTCTTCGATCCGCCACGCCGCGCGCTGCTGCAGGGCAGGGACGTTGGTCGAATCGGTCTTCAGGATGGCCGCGATCTCGGTTTTCGCCTTATCGCGCTGCCCGTCATGGTCGAGCATCCGGGCGTAGGCGGCGCGCAGCTGGCGCATCTCCTCGCTGTCGGGATGGCTCTCGATCAGCGCCTGCATCCGCGTCAAAGCCGCCGCTCGGTCTCCGGCCTGAAAATCCAGATCGGCCCGCATCGCGGTAAAGATCGCTTCATTCGACTTGCCCTTCGATTGCGCGATCAGCGAGTCGAGTTCCGCCCGCGCGGCCTCGGCGCCTTTCGCGTGGGCCAGAAAGCGCACGAGTTCCAGATAGCCGCCCGTCTGCTGGTCGCGATCGGTCGCAAGCTTGCGCAGGAAGCGCGCCGCCCCCGCCGGATCGTCGCGCAGCACATACCACGCGATGAGGGCGGTGCGGGTTTTCGGGTCTTCGGGGAACTGCCCCTGCATCACTTCGAGCTGCGCACCGATCTCTGCGCTCACCCCACGCTTCGAGATCAGCTCCAGCTTGAGAACCTGCAGCCGGTATTGCGCCGGATCGCGGGCCAGCGCCGCATCGAGCGCGGCCAGCGTCGCGGCGTCGTCGCCCTGTGCGTTGCGCGCATCGATCAGCACATGCCAGCCGGTCAGGATCTCGGGATGCGCCGCGGTCAGCGCCTCGGCCTGGGCCGCGATCTCGGACTGGCGGCCCGTGTCGCGCGACAGGCTCGCCTGCCGCAGATCGAGCGCGAGCTGCACCGCCTGCGCGCCGGGATCGTCGGGCGCGAGTTCCAGTACCGCGTCGACCTGCTTTTGCGCGCGCGGCAGGTTGCCCGTGCGCAGCGACAGTTCCGCAAGGATGCGATGCACCTCGACCGTTTCGGGATATTGTTCGAGCAGGCGCAGGTATTGGCTGAAGGCTTCCTGCAGCCGTCCCTGCGCCAGCAGCAGATCGGCATAGGCGCGCCGTGCGGCCTTATGGGTGCCGTCATATTCGAAGACGTTGCGCAGCTCGACCATCGCGCGGACGGGATCGCCCTCTGCCAGAAGGGTCTCGGCCGATTGGTAATGGGCTTCGGCCTTGTCTGCGTCACTCTTGCAGCCGCTCAATGCGAGCGCCGCGCAAAGCGCGAGAAAACTCGCGCGCGCATAGGGGTATCGGGGCATCTGTCTTGCCTGCTCTGCTACTGCGCTCTGACTGGCGCTTGGCAGAAAGGCTAGCTGCTCCGACGTCATCTATAAAGAGATTTGAACAGCGCCCCCCTGTCTAAATAGCCAGTTTTCCTGGGAATAGACGCGTTTTTGCGACAGTTTGGCCGCAGCCCCTCGCGAATTCCTCACGAATTCTTGCGTAAATCGGGGAGATGCCGCTTACTGGCGCAAACAAACCCAGAGGCCAAAGGCCCGGTACAGGCATGAACGAAATCTACACCGAATTCTTCGGGTTGGCAGAGCGTCCCTTTTCGTTGCTGCCCGATCCCGATTTCCTGTTCTGGTCTCCAGAGCACAAGCACGCGGCCACGATGCTCGAATACGGGCTGTTCTCGCGCGCGCCGATCACGCTGATCACCGGCGAGGTCGGGGCGGGCAAGACGACGCTGCTGCGCCACCTGATGGCGACGATCTCCGAGGATGTGACGATCGCGCTGGTGTCGAATGCGCGCGGCTCGCGCGATGACGTGATCCGCTGGATCATGCTCTCGCTCGGCCAGCGGGTGGAGGCGGGCGAGGATTATGTCCTGATCTACGACCGGTTCCAGCAGCTTCTGATCCAGGAATATGCTGCCGGGCGGCGCGTGGTGGTGGTGATCGACGAGGCGCAGAACCTCGATGCGGGCGTGCTCGAAGAGCTGCGCATGATCACCAATATCAACGCCGACAAGGACGAGCTGGTGCAGCTGATCCTGATGGGACAGCCGGAACTGCGCGACCTGATTGCACGGCCCGAACTGCGCCAGTTCGCGCAGCGTGTGTCTTCCGGCTTCCATCTCGGGCCAATGCCCGCCGATTGCGCGCAGCCCTATATCGCCCATCGCCTGCAGGTCGCCGGCGCGACGCGCGAAATTTTCACCGCCGAAGCCGCGCAGAAGCTGCACGCCCATTGCGGCGGCCTTCCGCGGTTGATGAACCAGCTGGCCGATCTGGGGATGGTCTATGCCTATTCGGCACGTTCGGAGATCGTCACCGGCGAGATCATCGACAGGGTGATCGAGGACAACGTCTTCTATCTGCCGGTCGAGACCCAGCGCGCCAAGCCGCGGGTGATCGCGCCCGCGCCAACCGCTGCAGCATCCGCTGAGGCCGCGCCTGCCTTCCTCCACAGGGGAGGGCGCTGATGCGGGAGCTCCGCTTCTACGCAGCCCTGTTTGCCCGGCGGATCCACTGGCTTTTGCTGGCGGTGCTGCTGGGCGCGCTTGTCGGTCTGGCGGCGGGGCGGATGATCACGCCGATCTACGAGGCCAAGGCGCTTCTCGTCGTCGAAGGGGACCGCATCCCGGACGGTCTCGCGGCCTCGACCGTGCGCACCGACACCAATGCCAAGCTGCAGGTGATCCGCAAGCGGGTGCTCTCGCGCGAAAGCCTGCTCGACATGGCGCGGCGGATGGCGCTTTTCCCTGACCTGCGCACCGAGTCCGGCGCGCGCAATGCCGATGCGGTTTTCGAGGCGCTGCAGAACTCGGTCGAGATCGAGATCTCCGAGCAGAGCAAGTCGCGCTCCGCCCCGAAGGACGCGACCTTCATGACGGTGTCCTTCCGCGCCGGGGCTCCGGCCCGGGCCGCGCGGGTCGCGAACGAGCTGGTGACGCGCATTCTCAAGGAAGACAGCGATATCCGCACCAAGGCCGCGCGCGACACGCTCGATTTCTTCTCGCGCGAGGTGGATCGGCTGGAAGGCGAACTGGCGAAATCCTCCAGCGCAATGTTGCAGTTCAGGCAGGAGAACGGCGACGCATTGCCCGAAGAACTGCCGCTGCTGCGCGACCGTCTCGTCGCTTTGCAGGCGGGCGCGGAGACCCGGCTCGCGGATGTGAACGAGACCGAGACGGAGATCGACCGGCTGGTGCGGCTGCGCGAAGCGGCGGGGCGCGTGGTGGACCGCGACGCGATCTATCCGCCCGCGGCGCGCGAACTGGCCCGGCTCGAGGCGCAGCGCGACGCGCTCAAACCGCTACTGCCCGCCGATGACGCCCGCCTCGCGGCGCTGGGCGCGCAGATTCAGGAATTGTCGCAGCAGGTGTCCCTGCCGCTGCCGAAAGCCAAATCCGCCTTTGAAAGCCGTCTGCGCGAATTGACCGATAGGCTCTTCGTCGCGCAGGCCGCAGGCGATGCCGCCGATCTGAAAATCGCGCAGCTCCGCGAGGCGATTGCGAAAGTGCCCGCCAACGCCTCGGCGCTCGAGGCGCTGCGCCGCGATCACGACAATCTCGCCGATCAGTACGACAGCGCCGTGAAAGCGCGCGCCGTGGCCGAGACGGGCGATACGATCGAGTCGCTGGCCAAGGGCGAGAAGCTGACCGTGATCGATCAGGCGGTCGCACCGGGAGAGCCGGTGAAGCCCAATCGCAAGACGCTCGCGCTGGCAGGCGTCGGGGCAGGGCTGCTGCTCGGGCTCGTGGCGATTGCACTGCGTGAATTGTTCAGCACCGGCATCCGCCGCCCCGAGGATCTGCAGCGCCATCTGGGGATCTCGGCATTCGCGACGCTCCCCTATCTGAGCACGCCCGAAGACACGCGCCGCCGTCGCCGCAAGGTACTGGTTTCCGGCTCCATGGTCGGCGCGGCTTTCGTCGCGGTCGTGGTGCTGTTCGGCGCGTTCTACATGCCGCTCGACCGGCTGTTCTGAGGCAAGGAGGCGAGAGATGGCGGAAAGATTGCGAGACGCGATTGCCAAGGCCCGCGCCGCCCGCACGGGCCGCGCAGCCTCCGAGCCTTCGGTCCGGGCGCAGGTCGCCCCTGGCAGCGACGGTATCACGGCGGGCGCGTGGCAGGCTCTGACGCCGATCGCCCCGAATTTGGGACGGCTGCGCGGCAAGCGCATCGTCAGCCCAGATAGCAGCGCCGAGAGCGCCCCGATCGACCTGATGCGCACCAAGATCGTGCAGCAGATGCGGGCCAATGGCTGGCGGCGGCTGGCGATCACCTCGCCCTCGGCGGGCTGCGGGAAATCGACCGTCGCGCTCAATCTTGCGCTGAGCCTCGCACGGCAGGAAGAGCGGCACACGCTGCTCATCGAAGCCGATTTCCGAAAACCCTCGCTGTTAAAGCTGCTCGACGCGCCGCGCGGGCCGCAGATCTCGGAGGTGCTTGGCGGGGCGGCCGAGTTCGCCGATCACGCCTTGCGGCTGGGCGGAAACCTCGCGATTGGCGCGAACAGCAAGCCGGTGGAGACCCCGGCCGAACTGATCCAGTCGCGCCGCGCCGCGGAAGCGCTGGAGCGGATCGAGACGATCTACGCCCCCGACCTGATGATCTTCGACACCGCGCCGGTGCTGGTCAGCGACGATACGCTCTCGCTCGCCGCCCATGTCGATTGCGTGCTGATCATCGCCGCGACCGAAGAAACCACGATTCAGGAAATCGACGTCTGCGAGCGCGAGCTGGCCGAGCGCACCAATGTGATGGGCGTGGTGGTCAACAAATTCCGCTTCGCCGCCCCCGAATACGGCTATGCCTATGGCTACGGATACGGGGCCGCGACGGAGGAGGACTGAGCGGCCAGCCGCTTTGCCTTCGGTCACGCCCGTGCCATATAGCTTCGGTAAGCGCCCGGCCCCCGTCTGCGGGGGGCTTCGAGCGCGCCAAACCCTGCTGACGAAAGGCCGCCATGACCCGCATCATCTCTTCGCTGTCCGAGATTTCCGCCCCCTATGACGCGCTGTTTTGCGACCTCTGGGGGTGCCTGCATAACGGGGTCGAGGCATTTCCCGCAGCGGTCGAGGCGCTGCAGGCGTTTCGTTCGAAGGGTGGCAAGGTCGTGCTTCTCACCAACGCCCCGCGGCCTGCGAAATTCGTGATGGAATCGCTCGATAAGCTGGGCTGTCCGCGTGACGCCTATGACCTCGTCGTCTCCTCCGGCGATGCCGCGCAGGATGCGATGTTCGCGGGCGCCGTGGGCAAGAAGGTCTGGCATCTGGGCCCGTCCAAGGATGACGGGTTCTTCACCGAGGTGCCCGAGGAATGGCAGGGGCAGGCGGAGATCACCCGCGTCGATTTCGACGAGGCCGAGGGCATCGTCTGCACCGGCCCCTTCGATGAGGTGAACGAAGTCCCCGAGGATTACCGCCCGAAGTTCCTGCTCGCGAAGATGCGGGAGCTGCCGATGCTCTGCGCGAACCCCGATATTGTCGTCGATCTGGGCGACAAGCGCATCTACTGCGCCGGCGCGCTTGCCGCGCTCTATGAGGAAATGGGCGGCGAGGCGATGTATTTCGGCAAACCCCATCCGCCGATCTACGATCTGGCGCGGCGCAAGCTGAGCCGTCTGGGCGGCGCGGAGGATGCGCGCATCCTCGCCATCGGCGACGGGATCAATACCGATGTGGCCGGCGCTGCGGGGGAGGGGATCGACTGCCTCTTCATCTCCAGCGGTCTGGCGCATGATCAGTTCGGGACCGATCCGCGAAACCCCGATCCCGAATTGCTGCGCTCCTGGCTGGAGGCGCGTCAGCGCGACCCGCTCTACACGATGGGGCAGTTGACCTGAGCGGAGCGTAAATTCAGGCGGTAACTTTGTTGCGCCTTTTGTCGCGTTAGGGTAAAAAAGTTGCGCAGGCGTCTTGCCTGTGCTCTGCCGCATGTGCTATGCCGCAGCGCAACATAAACTTCCGGCTGGGACCTATGGATATGCTCGACAACCTGCCCCGTGGCACGATCTGCATCGAAGATCTGGAAATCGGCATGGTGCGCTACCTCCGCAAGGAGGTCACCGACCGCGACATCGAGATGTTCGCGGAGGTCTCCACCGACCATAACCCGGTCCATCTGGACGATGCCTATGCGCAAGACACCATTTTCGAGGGTCGAATCGCGCATGGCATGCTAACCGCGGGGCTGATCTCGGCGGTCATTGGCGAGCAGCTTCCCGGTCACGGCACGGTTTATCTGGGCCAGTCGCTCAAATTCATGGCCCCCGTGCGCCCCGGCGATGTGGTCTATGCCGAGGTGAAGGTGACGGCGATCGACCATTCGCGTCGCCGTGTCACGCTTGAAACCCATTGCGCGGTGGGCGATACGGTGGTCGTGAAAGGCGAGGCGCTGGTTCTGGCGCCCTCGCGCAAGTTCGACTGACCCGGCGACCTCGCCGGAGGGCGGGGTGGATGAAACGCTTGACCACTTGGAAATCGCTGGAGAAATCCGCGCGCGGGGCCTCCGTCGCGATGGGCAATTTCGACGGTATCCATCTCGGCCATCAATCGGTGATCGATCAGGCGCGTGGGAAAGATGCGCCACTGGGCGTCATCACCTTCGAGCCGCATCCCCGCGAATTCTTCGCAGCCCGGGCGGGCAAGACCCTGCCGCCGTTCCGGCTTATGAACCCCGAGGCGCGCGCCAACCGGCTTGCCAAGCTCGGGGTCGAGCGGCTCTATGAGCTGCCCTTCAACGAAGAACTGGCCGATATGAGCGCCGACGCTTTCGCCCGTGAAGTGCTGGCCGAGGGGCTGGGCGTGACCCATGTCGCAGTGGGCGGCGATTTCCGCTTCGGCAAGGGGCGCGGGGGCGACACGGCCATGCTGACGGAGCTCGGCGCGAAATACGGCTTCGAGGTCACCGTCGCGCCGCTTCTGCATGTCGAGGGGGTTGAGGCGTCCTCGACCGCGATCCGCACTGCGCTGGCCGAAGGCCGCCCCGAGGATGCCGCCGCGATGCTGGGCCACCTGCACCGGATCGAGGGCGCGGTGCTGCATGGCGACAAGCGCGGCCGCGATCTGGGCTATCCGACCGCGAATATGTCGATGGCCGGGCTGCATCTGCCCAAGCTCGGTGTCTATGCGGTGAAGTTCGACGTGCTGACCGGGCCGCATAAAGGCAGCTATACCGGGGCTGCGAGCCTCGGCGTGCGCCCGATGTTCGGTGAGAATACCCCGAACCTCGAAACCTATGTATTTGATTTCAAAGGCGATCTCTACGACGAGCATGTCTCGGTCGCGCTGGTCGAATTCCTGCGCCCCGAGATGAAGTTCGACGGGCTCGAGGCGCTGGTCGCGCAGATGGATGCCGATTGCGCCCGCGCGCGGGAGATTTTGGCCGAGCGCTGAGGGCCGCGCCCGACCTCGGCTCCCGCCCGGGCGACCAGCCCGGGCCGCGCCCGACCTCCCCCCGGGAGGGCGCATTTCGCCACCAGCGCGCGCATCGACGTCGCTCGGTCATGGGGCCATAAACCGCAGACCACCGAACGCGCGAACGCCCACCCGAGGTCGGGCGCAGCCCGTCCCGCCATGTCCAAATCGCAGATCCGCTCACGATCCGCCGATCTGCCCTTTCCATTTCCCCGCCGCTGCCCCATTTTCCGCGCCATGACCAAACTGCGCCCCGAGTTCTGGAACCTGCCGCTGAAAAAGCTCACCGCCCCCGAATGGGAGGCGCTGTGCGATGGCTGCGGCAAATGCTGCCTGAACAAGCTCGAATACGAGGATACGGGCGAGGTCGTCTTCACCCGCGTCGCCTGCCGGCTGCTCGATGGCGAGACTTGCCGCTGCACGCAATATGACATTCGCCACCAGTTCGTTCCCGAATGCGTCACGCTCAGCCCCAAGACGATCCACAAGATCGCCTATTGGATGCCCGCGACCTGCGCCTACCGGCTGCGCTTCGAAGACAAGCCGCTGCATGACTGGCACTACCTGATCTCGGGCTCGCGCGAGACGGTCCACGAGGCCGGGGAAAGCGTGCGCGGCTGGACCGTGCCCGAATTCGAAGTGCCCGAAGACGAGTGGGACGAATACACGATCGAGGATCTCTCATGAATTTTGCCTCCGACAACACGTCCGGTGCCCATCCCGCCATTCTCGAGGGCCTCATGGCCGCGAATGAGGGTCATGTGCATTCCTATGGCGACGACCCGATCACCGAAGGCGTACAGGCGAAGATCCGCGAGATTTTCGAGGCGCCCGAAGCGCGCGTCTATCTGGTCGCGACCGGCACGGCGGCTAATGCGCTTTCCTGCGCGGTGCTGACCCAGCCCTGGGGCGCGATTTTCTGCCACCGCAACGCCCATATCGAGGAAGACGAATGCGGCGCGCCGGAATTCTACACGAACGGCTCGAAACTGGTTCTGGTCGACGGACCGGATGCAAAGATGGACCCCGGCGCGCTCGCGCGGACCATCGCGCACACGGGCCGAGGCGGCATCCATAACGTGCAGCGCGGCATGGTCTCGATCACCAATTCGACCGAGGCCGGCGCGGTCTATGCGCCCGAGGATGTGAAAGCCCTGAGCGATGTCGCCCGCCGCTTCCATCTGCCTGTTCATATGGACGGCGCGCGCTTCGCCAATGCGCTTGTGTCCGCGGACTGCACCCCGGCGGAGATGACGTGGAAGGCGGGCGTCGACGTGCTCAGCTTCGGCGGCACGAAGAACGGCTGCATGGGCGTCGAAGCGGTGGTGATTTTCGATCCCAAACGCGCCTGGGAATTCGAGCTGCGCCGCAAGCGTGGCGGCCATCTCTTCTCGAAGCACCGCTTCCTCGCGGCCCAGATGCAGGCCTATCTGGCCGACGATCTGTGGTTGAAGACCGCGCGCCATGCCAATGAAATGGCACGTAAACTCTCGGAAGGCATCGGCCAGATCGAGGGCGCGAAACTGATCCACCCGACGCAGGCCAACGCGGTCTTCGCCGCCCTGCCGCGCGGGGCGCATAAGCGTGCGAATGCGGCCGGGGCCTATTACTACCTCTGGCCGTTCGATCAGTCGCTGGAAGGGCCCGAGGACGAGCTTCTGGCCGCGCGACTGGTCTGCTCCTGGGCCACGACGCCCGAGGAAATCGACGCCTTCCTCGGCCATCTAGCCTGAGTTCAACGCCGCCCGGGCAAGTCGCGAAACGCGATCTTCTCGGGCGGGCCGTTCCATTCCGGATGCTCTTTCTGCGCGGCTCTCAAGGCCGCGCGGAACCTAGCGATTGCACCAAGGCCCGGAATGCGCGGGATATGCGCCAGCTCCCAGTGAATCCCGTTGATCGGATCATCGAAGAACACCGCGTAATAGCCCGGCGCATAAACGGAATATTCCTGCGGGGCGTCCGTCACCGACAGCCCGCGCGGGATCAGGAAGTCGCGGTGAAACGCATCCACCTCGTCGCGTGATTTCGCCCAGAGCGCGATGTGATGGATACCCACCGCCCGCGCCTCGTGATCCAGCTTCTCGCCCGAGCGCGCAGGCTGGATGCCAATATAGGAATGCGGCATCGGGAAGCGCGCCATGTAATAGGTCGAGCGATAGCCGATATCGAGCGTCCAGAAGCTCTTATATCCAAGCCATCCGAACATCGCATCGTAGAAGGCGATCGACCTGTCATAGTCGAGCACCGAGAATTCGACGTGATTGACCCCGCGCCAGCGCATGAACGGCCTCCTCCTGATGGTCTTAACTCTAGAGGAGCGGCGCGACGGTGCAATGACGCCTCACGCAGATGGGATGGGGTAGGGCGGGTGCCACGGTTGCGCAGGCCCGGCCTGCCGCACCGTCGACGGCGAGACCGCGAACAGCACCAGATGGCTCAGGTCGGGGCGTGAGCGCGAGGCGTAGATCAGCCCCTGCGCGCCGCGCGCCCGCGACCGATCCGAGAGGCGCCAAGTGGGCGAGGGCGCGCCGCTCGCTCTCCCATCTTGCCAGACCACCGAGGCCTGCGCCTGATCGGGCGTGCCGCGCAGATCGTCCATCGCCTGCGCTGTGATCTCCAGCGGCACGATCACCCGCGACGGATCGCCCGCCCGCACATAGCGCCGCAGCGCCACGGCAGCCCCCTCGACACTCAGCGAGGCGTAAAGGGCTACCTGCCCGGAATAATGAAACCGGCCCTCCGGATGGCGGGCCGGTTCGCAAGCCACGTCGGCACGGTCGGCAGAGAGGATCCGCCAGACCGTGCCGTGGAAAGGGATCACTCGGCTTCGCCCTGCTCGGCGAGGAATTTCTCTGCGTCGAGCGCGGCCATGCAGCCCATCCCCGCCGAGGTGACGGCCTGACGATAGGTGTGATCGGTCAGGTCACCGGCGGCGAAAATGCCCGGCTGCGAGGTGCGGGTCGAGCCCGGCTCCACCCAGACATAGCCGCCCGATTGCATCTTCAGGCTGTCCTTCACGAGTTCGGACGAGGGCGCGTGCCCGATCGCCACGAAGAACCCGTCGCAGGGGATGACTTTCTCAGAGCCATCGGCGGTGGATTTCACCCGCACACCGGTCACACCGAGCGGGTTTTCGTCGCCGAGAATTTCCTCGACCGTGTGATTCCACTCGATCTCGACCTTGGGGTTCTTGAACAGGCGATCTTGCAGGATCTTCTCTGAGCGCAGCGTGTCGCGGCGGTGGATCAGCGTCACCTTCGAGGCGAAGTTGGTCAGGAACAGCGCCTCTTCCACGGCGGTATTGCCGCCGCCGATCACCACGACTTCCTTGCCGCGATAGAAGAACCCGTCACAGGTCGCGCAGGCCGAGACGCCGAAGCCCTTGAACTTCTCTTCCGAGGGCAGACCCAGCCATTTCGCCTGCGCCCCGGTGGCGAGGATCACCGCCGCAGCCTCGTAGGTCGTGCCCGAATCGCCTTTCGCGACGAAGGGGCGCTTCGAAGTGTCGAGCTCGGTGATCATGTCCATGATGATCTCGGTGCCCATCGCGCGGGCATGCTCTTCCATCTTCACCATCAGGTCGGGGCCCTGAATCTCGCTCTCGCCGGGCCAGTTCTCGACCTCGGTGGTGATGGTCAGCTGGCCGCCCGGCTGCATGCCTTGCACCAGAACCGGCTCGAGCATCGCACGCGACGCGTAGACCGCCGCCGTGTAGCCCGCAGGGCCGGAGCCGATGATCAGAACCTTGGTTTTCTTCGTCTCGGACATGCCCGCCTCCTTGGAAATCTGCCCGACGGATATAGTCGGAGCGAGGCCCGCCGAAAAGCCCCCGCTTGCCGCGACAAATAGCACTTGCGGAGCGGTCCGCGAAATATTATTGCGCATCCTCTCTTCCAGCGGTAAGTTCTGCCGCAACCCACGAAGGATTGTTTCAACATGCCCACCTCCCGGCTCGACGACATCGACCGCAAAATCCTTGCCGAACTGCAGGCGGACGGGCGGATGACGAATGTCGAACTGGCCAAGCGTGTGGGTATTTCGGCTCCGCCCTGCCTGCGCCGTGTGCGCACGCTTGAGGAGGCGGGCTACATCCGCGGCTACCATGCTGACGTGAACCCGCGCGAGCTGGGCTTCGAAGTGCAGGTCTTCGCGATGGTGCGCCTGCACAGCCAGGCCGAAGCGGACCTGTCGAACTTCGAGTCGCGCTGCCGCGAATGGCCGCTCGTACGCGAGTGCCACATGCTCAATGGCGAGATCGATTTCGTGCTGAAATGCGTGGCGCCGGACCTCTCGAGCTTCCAGAGCTTCCTGACCGGCCAACTCACCGCCGCCGAGAACGTGGCCAGCGTAAAGACCTCGCTGGTGATCCGCTGCGCCAAGGACGAGCCGGGCGTGCCCTTCGACGTGCTCGAAGAGCGCATCGCCAAGCTGGCTTGAACCCTACTCTGAATTGAACCGTTGTCGGAGGGGCGCTGCCCCTCCCTTCGCTGTCGCGAATTCCCGCCCCGGGATATTTTTGCCAAGCCGAAGGGGCGCGTGGCCGCTTCGCTCTTGAGAAATATCCCGGGGGAGGCCGCAGGCCGGGGGCAGAGCCCCCTTCCTTTTTGATATTTGTCGCCGTCCGGCGACGGGGGCAGCACCCCCTTCTTTCTTGATAAATGTCGCCCTTCGGCGAGGGGGGGCGGCGTCCCCTCAGCGCGTTTCTTTCGGGCGCAGCACCAGCCAGATCAGCGCCGCCCCGGCCAGCGTCAGGAAGGGGATCATCGCGAGATTGACCGCCTGCCAGCCCGCCTGGGCATTGCCGCCCTCGGCGCAGTTCATCAGCCCGCCCGACGACAGCGAGGCGAGGAAAACGCCGCCGAAGACCACGAAATCGTTCATCCCCTGCACATGGCCGCGCTCGTCCGGGCTATGGGCCGAGGCGAGCATCGCCGTCGAGCCGATGAAGCCGAAGTTCCAGCCCAGCCCCAGCAGCATCAGGGCGATATAGAACTGGTCCAGATCGACCCCGGTCAGCGCCACCGCGCCGGAGGCTGCGAGAATCACGAGGCCGGTGCCCACGATCACCTCTTTGCCGAAGCGCGCGATCAGGTGGCCGGTGAAGAAGCTCGGCAGATACATCGCCAGGACGTGGGCCGAGACGATATTGGCGGCGTCCCCTTGCTCGAACCCGCAGCCCACCACGGCCAGCGGCGTCGAGGTCATCACGAGGTTCATCAGCGCGTAGGAGACCATGCCGCAGATCATCGCGACGAGGATCACCGGGTCTTTCAGCAGCTCGCGCCGGGTGCGGCCCTCGTGATGCTCGTGCTTCTTGCGCCGCCCCGGAGCCGGGATGTCGAGGAAGGAGAACAGGATCGGCCCGAGCGCATTGATCGCGATGATCGCGAGATATGTCGCCATGAAGGGCACGACCATCGCCTCGCTCGTGACCTTCACCAGCTGCGGGCCGATGATCGCGGCCACAAGCCCACCCGCCATCACGTAGGAGATCGCCTTGGGCTGGAACTCCGCGCTGGCGGTATCGGTCGCCGCGAACCGGTAGAACCCCTGCGCCGACATATAGGTGCCGGTGAAGAACGACCCCAGCATGAACAGCGCAAACGAGCCGTGATAGAGCGCATAGGCCGCAATCGCAGCCCCCAGCGCGCCCATCGCATTGGCGAGGGTGAAGCCCGCGCGGCGGCCTTTCGCGGCCATGAATTCCGACATCGGCTGCGCCGAGAGGACCGAACCCAGAATGATCAGCGACAAGGGCAGCGTCGCGAGGCAGGGATTGGGCGAGAGCATCTGGCCCGCAAGGCCGCCCACCGTGAAGATCATCGGCATCTGCGCGCCCAGAAGCGCCTGGGCCAGAACCAGAACGATCGTATTGCGCTTTTCGCGAGAGGCGGGAGGGGCGGTCATGTCACTCATGTCAGCTTGCTAGCGTGGCGATTGGGGGCTGGCAAGCGGGCGCGGCATGAGGCAGGGTGTCGCGCATGGTTGGACGTATCATTACCTGCGAAGACGATATCGCCGAGGGCACCGAATTTCTCTGCCGCACAGAGCCGCGTTTTGCCGAGGTTTGCGCGCTGACGGGGCCGTGGCCTCTGCGCCGCCGCGAGGACGGGTTCGAGGCGCTGCGCGACGCGATCATCGGGCAGCAGGTCTCGGTCGCCGCCGCCAACTCGATCCGGGGCAAGGTGATCGGCGCGGGCTATGGCGATCCGGTCTCCATCGCGGGCGCCTCGGAAGAAGATTTGCGCGCCTGTGGCCTCTCGCGCCAGAAGGTGCGCTACCTGCAGGCGCTCTCCAATTCCGGCGTCGATTTCGAGGGTCTGCGCGCGATGCCCGACGAGGAGGTGGTCGCGCAGCTCCTGCCGATCCCCGGCATCGGGCGCTGGACGGTGGAGATGTATCTCATCTTCGCTCTGGGCCGCGCCGATGTCTTCGCGGTCGACGATCTCGCGCTGGCCGAAGGGGCGCGGCTCCTGTTCGATTTGCCCGAACGGCCCAAGCGCAAGCAATTCAATGAACTATCCACAGCCTGGTCGCCGTGGCGCGCGGTTGCGGCGCGCGGCCTCTGGGCCTATTACGCGGCCTGTAAAGATCGTGAAGGAGTTGCCCCATGACCCGCAAGCTGGAAGCCGGACGCAGAGAGCCGCAATCGGGGGTGGTGAAATCCGCCGTCGTGTTCCTGCACGGCTATGGCGCGGACGGGGCGGACCTGCTGGGCCTCGCCGATCCGCTGGGCCAGCACATGCCCGACACGCTGTTCCTCGCGCCCGACGCGCCCGAGCCCTGCCGCGCGGCGCCTTACGGGCGGCAATGGTTCCCGATTCCCTGGATCGACAATTCCAGCGAAGCGGAATCCGCCCAAGGTCTCAAGGACGCTGCGGCCGACGTGGATGCTTTCCTCGATTCCGTGCTGGAAGAGCAGGGGCTGACGCCCGCGCAGCTTGCCGTGATCGGCTTCTCGCAAGGCACGATGACCGCGCTCGAAGTGCTGCCGCGGAGGGCCGAGCCTGTCGCCGGGCTGGTGGCCTTCTCGGGCCGTCTTCTGCGCCCGGAAGCCTTGGGCACTGAGGCGATCTCGAAGCCGCCGGTTCTGCTGATCCATGGCGATCAGGACCCGGTCGTGCCCTTCGCCGATATGGGCAAGGCGGGCGATGCGCTGGTCTCGGCGGGGTTCGATACCTACGCCCATGTGATGAAGGGCACGGGCCACGGCATCGCGCCCGACGGGCTGTCGGTGGCGCTGTCCTTCTTGCAAGACAAGCTGCCCGGCTGATCGGCACCGTGCGGCAGGCATGCCGCGCTGCCGCGCCGCTTCCCACCAGTCTCTGTCCCAAGCCGTCATTTCTCTGTCATGGCGGTTTGCTAGCTATGCCGCATGGCAGCAATCGCGACATCAAGAGGCTTGCCAGATCGCGAACGCCATATATAGTCATGGATAAGGCAGGGGCGGACCCCGCCCCTGAGCCGAGGCAGGCGACAGGGCGAGGACGGAGTCACCCATGCTGGACGAGTGCGACAGGACCGATTTCAGAACGCAATTCACCCGCGAACCGGCGGCGCTGAGACAGCACCCGGCGCTGGTGCTCAACGCCGATTTCCGGCCGCTTTCCTATTACCCGCTCTCGCTATGGCCTTGGCAGGAGGCGATAAAAGCGGTCTTCCTCGACAGGGTGACGATCCTCGCCGAATACGAAGAGGTGGTGCGCAGCCAGAGGCAGGCCTTCAAAATCCCCTCCGTCGTCGTCCTCAAAGAATATGTCCGACCCCAGAAGCGCGTGGCTTTCACGCGCTTCAATCTTTTTCTGAGGGACGAATTCAAGTGCCAGTATTGCGGCAAGCGGGGCGATCTTACCTTCGACCATGTGATCCCGCGCTCGCGCGGTGGAATCACCAGCTGGGAGAATGTCGTGGCCGCCTGCGCGCCGTGCAACCTGCGCAAGGCCAACAAGCCGCTGGAGCGCTCCGGGATGCATCTTCTCAAGCCCGCGCGCCAGCCCCAGCCCGAGGATATGCTGCGCATCGGGCGGCGCTTCCCGCCGGGCTATCTGCATGAAAGCTGGATGGACTTCCTCTACTGGGACACCGAACTCGAAGCCTAAGGAAAAAGGGCGCGCCGCATCCGGAACGCCCTATTTCGTTTTGGTGAAAATATTCCGGGGGGCTTGCGCAGCAAGCGGGGGCAGAGCCCCCTCAGTGCCCCGCAGCCACTTGACCGCCATTCGACAGCTTGTCGATGATCGTCTCGGTCGCGTGGTTCATGCCCACGACCTTCACATCCGTGCCGGACATCCGGAACTTGCCCACCGCCCGGTCGAGCGCCGAGACCGAAGAAATGTCCCAGATATGGGCGTGGGTCAGGTCGATCACCACGCGGTCGAGCTTCTCCTGGAAGTCGAAGGCGCGGTTGAACTCTTCGACGGTCGCGAAGAAGATCTGGCCCTTGATGTAATAGGTCCGCAGGTGATGCGCCTCGTTGTAGCGCGAGGTGATCTCGGTCATCCGCGCGATCTTGCCCGCGAAGAAGATCCCCGAGAGCAGCACGCCCACCAGCACCCCGATGGCGAGGTTATGGGTGGCCACGACGAAGGCGACGGTGGCCAGCATCACCACGTTGGACGACATCGGCATGGTGCGCAGCTGTCCCAGCGAGGCCCAGCTGAACGTGCCGATCGACACCATGATCATGATTGCCACCAGCGCGGGCATCGGGATGCGGCCCACCCATTCGCCCAGCACCACGCAGAAGATGAGAAGCGCAATGCCTGCGGTCAGGGTCGACAGGCGCGTGCGCCCGCCCGAGGTCACGTTGATCACCGACTGGCCGATCATCGCGCAGCCCGCCATGCCCCCGATGAAACCGGTGCAGAAATTGGCGATGCCCTGACCGAAGCATTCCTGACGACGATCCGAGCGCGTGTCGGTCATCTCGTCGACGATGTTCTGCGTCATCAGGCTTTCCAGAAGACCGACGACCGCCACGCCCACCGAATAGGGCAGGATGATCTGCAGCGTCTCGAAGGTGAACGGCACGTTGGGGATCAGCAGCGAGGGCAGCTGATCGGGCAGGGCGCCCATATCGGCCACGGTGTGCACGTCGTCGAGACCCAGCCCCATCGAGATCGCGCTGAGCACGAGGATCGCGATCAGCGGCGAGGGGATCGCGCGGAAGAAGCGCGGCAACAGGTAGATGATCGCAAGGCCGAGTGCCACCAGGGCATAGGTCGCCACCACCGGCACATTGGCCGGGTTCAGCTCGGGCCATTGCGCCATGAAGATCAGGATGGCGAGCGCGTTCACGAAGCCCGTCATCACCGATTTCGACACGAAACGCATCACGGTCCCGAGGTTCAGCGCCCCGGCAATCACCTGCAACACGCCCGCCAGCACCGTCGCGGCCAGCAGGTAGTCGAGCCCGTAGCTGCGCACCAATGTGCCCATCAGCACGGCGGTCGCGGCGGTCGCGGCCGAGATCATACCCGGGCGGCCACCGAAGAAAGCGGTGATCGTGGCGATCATGAAGGAGGCGTAGAGGCCCACTTTCGGGTCCACGCCTGCGATGATCGAGAAAGCGATGGCCTCGGGGATCAGCGCGAGCGCCACCACGAGACCGGAGAGAATGTCAGCGCGGAAGTTGCCAGTCCACTGGCTGCGCCATTGCGACAAGGTCATACGGTTGTCCTGCAATTAGAAAGGCCCGCGACCGGGGAGGGGCGGGCCGGAGGGATGTGAGATTTGGCGAAGCCAATACCCGGGTGACGTAGCGATGCCAAGCCCCGCGTGTCGGGTTTTAAGAAAAATTCAAAGAGGATTAAGCCGGATTGCCCGATTTCGTGGCAAATTTCGCGAGGCTGGTCGCCAGATCGCCATAGCCCGTAAAACGCCGCTCATAGCGCAGGCCAAGCCGCTCCGCGGCCTCTCGCGCCTTCGCGTCGAGCGCGGGATCGTCGGTCTGGGCCTGATAGATCAGCCGGTCGTAATTGCCGAACATCATCGAGATCAGCTCGGGGTGGCGGTCGAAGCCCATCGGCTTCCAGACGAAAGCGTCGAACTGTCGGGTGAGGAAATCGGTGAGGTAGAAGGCCGTGATTTCGTCCTCGGCGGTCTCGGCAAAGGCCGCATTACCTTCAAAAAACGAATAACAATGGGGGCCTTCGACCATCTCGACCCCCAAAGACTTGCACTTTTCCAACAATTGCCCGCCCGTGCCGCAATCGGCATAGACCACGAAGATATCGTCGTATTCGTCGCGATAGCGCAGCACAGCCTCTTCGACGGCGGCGGTGATCTTCTCGGGGTACAGGTGCAGATTGGCGGGCAGGCAGGTCAGATCGATATGATCCCAGCCATTGATCCGTTTAAGCGCAAGTATCTCCCGCGCCAGCGCCCCGCAGGCGATCAGCAGAATCCTCCCCGATCCCTCGGGAGCTAAGCCATTTTCGGATAAGGTCGTGTCGCCGGGAAGCGAGGCACCTCTCTGGGCGGTCATTCCACCCGTGCCATCATCCGGGCAACGCCTGCTGCGACGAGAACCATCAGCCCGAGCATCGCCATCGGCACGCCTGATGCGGCAAAGGCCCAGATCGTCAAGCCCGCCAGAACGATCACAAACAGGATCAGCAGCAGAAAATGTGGCAGCGGCATTTCGCGTTTCCCCCTTCTCTTCAAGTATGGGGCGGGGAAGCGCACATGAAAAGGCCCCGATGAAAAAATCGGGGCCTTCTGCATGCATATCAGCCAAGATGCGCGCGCAATCGGCGATCAGGCGCTCATCTGGTTGTGCTTGCGGGCGATGAAATCCTTAGCCGTCTCGACCGCCACGGCGGCGTCGCGGCAATAGGCGTCGGCGCCGATCGCCTTGCCAAATTCCTCGTTCAAGGGCGCACCGCCCACCAGAACGATGTAGTCGTCGCGGATGCCCTGTTCCTTCATCGTGTCGATCACGACCTTCATATAGGGCATTGTGGTGGTCAGCAGCGCGGACATGCCGAGGATGTCGGCCTCTTCGCGGGCGATCGCTTCGAGGTAGTTCTCGACCGGGTTGTTGATCCCCAGATCGACGATCTCGAAACCTGCGCCTTCCATCATCATCGCAACGAGGTTCTTGCCGATATCGTGGATATCGCCCTTCACCGTCCCGATGACCATCTTGCCCATGCGCGGCGCGCCGGTCTCGACCAGCAGCGGCTTCAGGATGGCCATGCCACCCTTCATCGCATTCGCCGCCAGCAGCACTTCCGGCACGAACAGGATACCGTCGCGGAAGTCGTTGCCCACGATGGTCATGCCCGCGACGAGGGCCTTGGTCAGAATGTCATACGGCGTCCAGCCGCGATCGAGCAGGATGCGGGTGGCCTCTTCGATCTCTTCCTTGAGACCGTCATAGAGGTCATCCATCATCTGCGCGGTGAGCTCGTCGTCGTCGAGTTCCGAGAGGATGATATCGTCGTCGTCTTCGGCCATGTCCAATAGTCTCCTGCTAGCCGGTGTTACCCTGTGGTGAGGCCGTGGCCCCGTCAAGTCTTGGCGATTTGCGACATGCGCGGTGTTTTGTCCGACCTCGCATGGTGTTGGCGGATCGATATGGGGACTCTACTTGGCAAATGTTCCCATTTCGTTCTAAATTCCGGGCATGAGTCTGCCATTCGACCTTCCCCCCGCGACCCCGTCCGAGCGTCTGCGCGCGCGCGGTGCCGCGGCGCGCCCCGTGGGCCGGTTCGAGCCCTTCGCCCGCGCGCCCGAGCATGACGGCTGGGACATCCCCGAAGAGGAACGCCTGACCCGAACCGAGGTCTCGGTGGAGCGTCCCCGCTCCGTCATCACCCGCAACCAGTCGCCCGATGTGCCCTTCGAGCGCTCGCTCAACCCCTATCGCGGCTGCGAGCATGGCTGCATCTACTGCTTCGCGCGGCCCAGCCACGGCTATCTCGGCCTCTCGGCTGGCTTGGATTTCGAGACCCGGCTGATCGCACGGCCCGAGGCGCCGCAGGTGCTCGAAGACGAGCTGCGCAAGAAAAGCTACCGCCCGAACGTGCTCGCCATCGGCACGAATACCGATCCCTACCAGCCGCTCGAGCGCAAGATGGAGATCATGCGCGCCGTGCTGGAAGTGCTGCAGGCCTATCGCCACCCGGTCTCGATCGTCACCCGCGGCTCGACCATTCTGCGCGATCTCGACATCCTCGCGCCGATGGCCGAGGCGGGATTGGCGCAGGTCGGTGTGTCGGTCACGACGCTCGACGCCAAACTCGCCCGCGATCTGGAGCCGCGCGCGCCCAGCCCGCCGACGCGTATCCGCATGATCCGCGAATTGTCGCGCGCCGGCATCCCGGTCCGCGTGATGGCCGCGCCGATGATCCCGGGGCTCACCGATCACGAGCTGGAGGCGATCCTGACCGAGGCGCGCAGGGCAGGGGCCAAAGCCGCCTCGATGATGCCGGTGCGGCTGCCGCATGAGGTGGCGCCGCTTTTCGCCGACTGGATGGAGCGGCATCACCCCGGCAAGGTCGAGAAGGTGCTGGGCCGGATCCGCGACATGCGGGGCGGCAAGCTCAACGATCCGCGCTTTGGCGCGCGGACGAAGGGCGAGGGCGAGATGGCGGAATTGTTGCAGCAGCGGTTCAAGCTGAGCTGCAAGCGGCTGGGCTTCTCGCGTCATCTGCCCGATCTCGACGTGACGCAGTTCCGCGTGCCGCCCCGGTCGGGCGATCAGCTCGAACTGTTCTGATCTCGTCTGAGACGCGCGCATGCTCCATCCGCCGGGACAAATCCCGGCCCTTCCTTCGTTTTGGTTCAAATATCCCGGGGTGAGGCCGCAAGGCCGAGGGGCAGAGCCCCTCAAACCGCGCTTAGCTGCGGCGACGGCCCCGGCGTTCGCGCTTCGGCGCATCGCCGCTCAGCCCGTCATCCTCCGACGAGAACCCGCCCAGAACCGAGGAGATCTGATCCAGCGTCGGGCGCTCGCCGCGCGGGCGCGTCTCCAGCGCTTCGCGCATCGCCACCAGATGCTCGGCCATCGTGCCGCAGCAGCCGCCGATGATCGTCGCGCCGCAATCGCGCGCCATCACCGCGTATTCCGCCATCAGCTCGGGCGTGCCGTCGTAATGGATATGGCCGTCGACATATTTCGGGATGCCCGCATTGCCCTTGGCGATGATCGGACGCTCGGTCCCAGTCGCGGCAAAGCCCAGAACGGTGCGCAGCAGGTCGGACGCGCCGACGCCGCAATTCGCGCCGAAAGCGAGCGGCGGGTGGGCCAGCTTGTCGACCATCGAGACCATCGCCTGCGAGGTCAGGCCCATCATCGTGCGCCCTGCCGTGTCGAAGCTCATCGTGCCGCACCACGGCATCCCCGCCAGATGGCAGGCCTCGGCGGCGGCCTTGTATTCTTCCTGCGCCGAGATCGTCTCGACCCAGAGGATATCCGCGCCGCCTTCTTTCAGACCTTCGGCCTGTTCGTGGAACATCTCGACCGCCAGCTCATGCGTCAGCGTGCCCATCGGCGCGAAAATCTCGCCCGTGGGGCCCATCGAGCCCGCAACGATCACCGGGCGCGACTGCTTGTCGGCCACATCCCGGCCGATCTCGGCGGCGAGGCGGTTCAACTCGCGCACGCGGTTCTGCGCGTTGTGCAGTTTCAGCCGCGAAGCGTTGCCGCCGAAGCTGTTGGTGAGAAACAGGTCCGAGCCGGCATCGACGGCCAGCGAATAGAGCTTCGCGATCTTCGCGGGCTCGTCTGCGTTCCACAGTTCCGGCGCATCGCCCGAGGCCAGCCCCATGTTGAACAGGTTGGTGCCGGTCGCGCCATCGGTCATCAGCCAATCGCGGGTTTCCAGAAGGCGGCTCAGCGCGTCGGTTTTCGGGGCGGTCATAAGGGCCTCGTCAAATGCAAAGGGCCGCGTCGGGCGCGGCGGTTGGGTTTCTCCTGCCATGACAGGCGGGAATTGGCAAATTCGTTTCCTTCATGTTCTTGATGAAGGCGCTGCAATCTCGAAGTGAAATGTAAAAGGCCGGACGCGCGGGGCATCCGGCCTTTCAATCTGCGTCATCGGCGAGGGCTCACTCGGCCTCGTCGACCACCTGACGGCGCGCCTCGGCCATGCATTCGGCCATCTTCGCGCGGATCGTCTGCTCATCGGCCTTGTCGCCGAGATCGCCCGAGAGCTTGCGGTACACGTCTTCGTGGCCCGCTTCCTCGAAATCGGAGGTTACGACCTCGCGGACATAGGCATCGGCCTCGGGGCCGGTTTTGCCCAGAAGCTCTGCGGCCCATTGGCCCAGCATCTTGTTGCAGCGGGCATCGGCCTTGAACTGCAGTTCGGCATCATGCGCGAACTTGTTCTCATAGGCGTTTTCGCGATCATCGAAGGTGGTCATGGCCCACGTCCCTCCCGGTAAAGTCTCCGTTACCTCCGATATGCACATGCACGGCGTGCGCCGCAAGAGGAAAGGGCCGCGATTTGGCCGGTTTGGCGGGGCTGTGCATCTGCGTGAAGTGGCGTGCGCTTTACCTTGCGAGACTCGCGGGCTTGTCCTATAGGGCGGGCAACACCCTTTCGCGGACGGCGCGCAGGGGCGGGCGCGGCATTCCTCACGGCATGCGGCGCAGGCCCTGGCACCGCCGCGCCAAGTGAGAACGGAGACGCGATGGCACCCCGGCGCAAGAAGATCTACGAAGGCAAGGCGAAGGTTCTGTATGAAGGCCCCGAGCCCGGAACGCTGGTCCAGTATTTCAAGGACGACGCGACCGCCTTCAACGCGCAGAAGAAGGACGTGATCGAGGGCAAGGGCGTGCTCAACAACCGCCTGTCCGAGTATTTCATGACCGGCCTGACCAATATCGGCGTGCCGAACCACTTCATCAAACGGCTCAACATGCGCGAGCAGCTGATCCGTCAGGTGGAGATCGTGCCGCTCGAGGTGATCGTGCGCAACTTTGCCGCCGGGTCGATCGCGAAGCGTCTGGGCATGGAAGAGGGCACGCCGCTGCCGCGTCCGATCGTCGAATACAGCTACAAGAGCGACGATCTGGGCGATCCGCTCGTGCCCGAGGAATATATCATCGCCTTCGGTTGGGCGAGCCAGCAGGACCTCGATGACATCGTGGCGCTGGCGCTGCGCGTGAACGACTTCCTGACCGGCGTGTTCTACGGCGTCGGCATCAAGCTGGTCGATTTCAAGATCGAGATCGGCCGCGTCTGGGATGGCGATTTCATGCGTCTGATCGTGGCCGACGAGATCAGCCCCGACAGCTGCCGCCTGTGGGACGTCAAGACCGGCCAGAAGCTCGACAAGGACGTGTTCCGCCGCGATCTGGGCAACCTGACCGATGCCTATACCGAAGTCGCCAAGCGCCTTGGCGTGCTGCCGACCAATACCCAGCCGATCAAACCGACGCTGATCAACTGAAAGGACCGCTCGTGATGAAAGCCCGCGTTCATGTGATGCTGAAGGATGGGGTGCTCGACCCGCAGGGCGAGGCCGTCCGTCACGCATTGGGCCATATGGGGTTCGGCGGCGTCGAAGGCGTGCGTCAGGGGAAGGTGATCGAGCTGGACCTGAGCGCCACCGACGCAGCCTCCGCCGAGGCCGAGGTGAAGGAAATGTGCGAGAAGCTCCTCGCCAATACCGTGATCGAGAAATACACCATCGAGATCGCCTGATCCGGGCTGGGTAGGGGGCGCTGCCCCCCTTGGCCTTCCGGCCAATTCCCCCGGGATATTTGTACCAAGCCGAAGGCCGCACAGGCCTTACCCGACAGGTTCGACCCTCAAGGCCAGGAGTTTGCACCCATGAAAGCCGCCGTCATCACCTTCCCCGGATCGAATTGCGACCGCGACCTGAGCATGGCCTTCGCGGCAGCCGGGGCGGATGTCGTCAAGGTCTGGCACAAGGAAACCGCATTGCCCGAAGGCATCGACATCATCGGTGTGCCGGGCGGGTTCTCCTATGGCGATTATCTGCGCTGCGGCGCGATCGCCTCGCGCTCGCCCATCGGTCAGGCGGTGGCCGATTTCGCAGGCAAGGGCGGCTATGTCATCGGCATCTGCAACGGTTTTCAGGTGCTGACCGAGATGCGGCTGTTGCCGGGCGCGCTGATGCGCAATGCGGGGCTGAAATTCGTCTCGAAACCGCTGGCGCTGCGCGTCGCTACGACCGACAGCGCCTATACCTCGGGCTATGAGGCGGGGCAGGAGATCGTGATCCCGGTCGCCCACCATGACGGCAATTACCAGATCGACCCCGAAGGCCTTGCCCGCATCGAGGGCGAGGACCGCGTGGCGTTCCGCTATGTCGAGAACCCCAACGGCTCCGTCGACGACATCGCAGGCGTGCTGAGCGAGAACCGCCGGGTGCTGGGCATGATGCCTCACCCCGAGCGCGCGATCGAGCCTGCGCAGGGCGGCGCCGATGGGGCGGCGCTTTTCCGCGCGTTGAGCGGGATGCTGGCAACCGCCTGATCTCGCGCGCTTGTTGCGCTCTGGGCCTTGGCTTAGACTTCGCGCATGACGCACGTGCAGACACGTTCGACGATTTTACCTGAAGAGCCGCCCGAAGGTGAGGGCGGGCTCGGCGCGATGGCGCGCTCGCCGCGCGCCCGTTGGCTGCTGCGCGTCGCTGTGGTGCTGATCCTCGCGCTGGCGGGGACGGTGATGTGGATCACCAACCAATGGCTGACCCAGCGTTTCACCGAGACGACGCGCGTGCGCACCGAGCTGCGGCTTGCGCTTTATACCGGCAACATCATGTCGGAGCTGCAGCGGACATCCGTGGTGCCGCTGTTGCTCGCGCGCGATCCGGAGCTGACGCAAGCTCTTGATACCACGGATTATTCCACCGCCTCGGCGCAGCTGATCACGGCCAAGAAAGAGGTCGCGGTGGCCTCGATCCGGCTGTTGGACATGCAGGGCCGGGTGGTGGCGTCGACCAATCGCACGCAGATCGGCACGCCCTTCCCGAATGCGCCCTTCTTCGTCGATGCGACCCGCTCGCGCGGGACGATCTTCTCGCTCAACGAGCCCGAGGCGGGCGGCACCGAATTCGATTATTCGCGGGCCGTCATCCAGAACAACAAGCCCGTCGGCGTGATCGTGGTCGAGGCGGATCTGTCGAAATTCGAACGCGCCTGGGCCGGGATTTCCGATGCGCTGGCTGTGGTCGACAGCGAAGGCAAGATCATCCTGACGACCGAGCCGCGCTGGCGCGGGGTGACGATGTCGGAGGCGCTGGCGGCGCGGTCAGCCCCTTCTGCGATCGAACGCGCACTGCAGGCGACTGCGGACTGGGCCAATGACGCGCCCGACGCCTATCTCAAGGGGCGCGCGGTGATGCGCACCGAGGCGCGCATTCCCTTCCGCGGCTGGAAGATGATCGCCTTTACCAGCTACGATTCCGTGCGCGAGCGCGTGAATGCGGTGCTCGCGCTCGAGATCATGGGCTTTGCGATCCTGCTGGCGCTGGTCTTCTACGCGCTGTCGCGGCGCGCGCGGCGGCAAAGTCAGGAACTGCGCGCGGAATCGGCGGAGCTGCGCCAGCTCAACACACGGTTGAGCCGCGAGATCGCCGAGCGCGAGAAGGCGCAGCAGGATCTGGCCGTGGCCGAACAGACGATCGCGCAAAGCTCGAAACTTGCGGCTCTGGGGGAGATGTCGGCGGCGGTCAGCCATGAACTGAACCAGCCCTTGGCCGCGATGAAGACCTATCTGGCCGGCGCGAAACTGCTGTTGCAGCGCGCCCGGGTCGAGGAGGCACTGTCGTCCTTCCAGCGCATCGACGACCTGATCGGCCGCATGGGCGCGATCACGCGGCAGCTGAAATCCTACGCCCGCAAGGGCGGCGAGGCGTTCGAGCCGGTGGACCTGCGGGTGGCGCTGTCGGAGGCGCTCTCGATGATGGAGCCGCAGCTGAAAATTCGCAAATTGCACATCTCGCGCACCATGCCGCGCAGCCCTGTCATGGTGATGGCAGACCGCATCCGGCTTGAGCAGGTCATCATCAACCTGTTGCGAAATGCACTCGACGCCACCAAGTCGGTGGAGGAACCGCAAGTGGAGTTGTTGCTTACCTCGGGTGAGACGGCCGTGCTGAGCGTGCGTGATAACGGTCCCGGAATTTCGGATCTCGACAAGCTGTTCGAGCCGTTCTGGACTACGAAGAAGCCGGGGGAAGGGACGGGGCTGGGCCTTGCGATCTCGTCCTCCATCATCAGTGATTTCGGGGGTCGCCTGACCGCCCATAATTCCGAAAGCGGGGGCGCGGTGTTCGAAGTGCAGCTGCCCCTCCTGGCGGACAAGAACAGGGCCATAAAGGCCGCGGAGTAAGACATGGCAAGACTAATGAAGGTAGCGATCGTCGATGACGAGGAAGATATGCGGCAGTCCGTCAGCCAATGGCTGGCGCTGTCGGGCTTCGACGCCGAGACCTATGCCAGCGCCGAAGATGCGCTGAAAGTGATCGGCCCCGATTGGCCGGGCGTGGTGATCACCGACATCCGGATGCCCGGCATGGACGGGATGGCCTTTCTCAAGCGGCTGATGGGCATCGATAGCGGTCTGCCGGTCATCATGATCACCGGCCATGGCGATGTGCCGATGGCGGTCGAGGCGATGCGCCTCGGCGCGATGGACTTTATGGAAAAGCCGTTCTCGCCGGATCGGATGACCGAGCTGGCCAAGCGCGCCACGCAGGCGCGGCGCACCACGCTCGACAACCGCGCGCTGCGCCGCGATCTGGCCGAGGGCGAGAAGGTGATGGGCAAGCTGATCGGCACCTCCGAGCCGATGGAGCGGTTGCGCGAGGATATTCTCGATCTGTCTCAGGCGGATGGCCACGTTCTGATCGATGGCGAGACCGGCACCGGCAAGACGCTGGTGGCCCATGCGCTACACGCGACGGGCCCCCGTGCGGGCAAGAAATTCGTCGTGGTCAGCTGCGCCGCGCTGACCGAGGAAGCACTGTCGGCCAAGCTGTTCGGCCCGGTCGAAGAGGGCGGCCTGCCGCTGATGGAAGAGGCGCGCGGCGGCACGCTCTGCCTCGAGGATGTCGAGGCGCTGAGCCAGTCGCTGCAGGCGCGGCTCTTGCAATTCATCAACGATCAGGGCGCACCGGCGGAGACGCGGATCGTTGCGATCTGCAATACCCATGGCGAGGGCAAGACGGTCGAGGACTCGCTGCGCCCCGACCTCTACTATCGCCTCGCCGCGCTTAAGATCACCCTGCCGCCGCTGCGCGCGCGCGGCGAGGATATCCTGACGCTGTTCAACCGCATGTCCGAGCAATTCTCCGATGAATATGGCTGCGACGTGCCGGAAGTCACCGCGCAGGAAGCGGCGCAACTGCTTCAGGCCCCGTGGCCGGGCAATGTGCGCCAGCTGATCAACGTGGCCGAACGCGCGGTGCTGCAATCGCGCCGTGGCTCGGGCTCGATCGCGTCGCTCCTGATGACCGACGACGAAGAGGCGGGACCTGCGGCGATCACCACCGAGGGCAAGCCGCTCAAGGAATATGTCGAGAGCTTCGAGAAGATGCTGATCGACAATACGATGCGGCGCCACAAGGGCTCGATCTCTGCGGTGATGGAAGAGCTGTGCCTGCCGCGCCGGACGCTGAACGAGAAGATGGCCAAATACGGTCTCGCCCGCGCGGATTATCTGTGAGGGCACGCGCGCCCGCATCTTCGCCTGTAGGTGTGGGGCATGCGGGCCGCGTTCGAACAAGACGACGTGAGCGGCGCGGGCCTGAATGGCACCGCGCCGCGGCATTTTCAGGCCTGCAGCGGCAAATCCGAGGAACGGGCCTGCCTAATCGCTGAACATCGCGAGAATCCGGGGTGCGATTAACCCTTCCCTTACGAAAATTCGATTGTGTTCCCGTAGGCTGTGCCGCTATGGTCGGAACCAGTCGGTTTCACGCCATAAGTGTGAACCCACCGAAATTCGCTGATGCCTTGGCCGATCCGGCGCAGATGATGCGCAAGGGGCCCCGGCTCAACCGATTGGCCGAAAGGCCGCAAGTTTGTCTCCCTCTTCCGCATTAGACGGGACGGAGGCCGTTAATTGGGCGCCAAGCGGCTAAGGCCGACCGCGCCTTGGAAAGAACCGCGATGATGCGTGACGGGATATCGCAGATGAGGACGGGCAGGCTCGACGCCACCGCCGTCTGCACGCATGTCCGCACCCTCGCCTCAAGGACAGTTTCAGCCCAAGACAGCGCCGCGCCCCCGGGCAGGTCGCAAAGGGCTGACCTATTGGATTTACATGGCAAAGAAGATGCTTATCGATGCCACCCACGCGGAAGAGACCCGCGTCGTGGTGGTGGACGGCAACAAGGTTGAAGAATTCGACTTTGAGACCATCAACAAACGGCAGCTCGCCGGAAATATCTATCTCGCGAAAGTAACGCGCGTCGAACCGTCGCTGCAGGCGGCCTTCGTCGACTACGGTGGAAACCGGCACGGCTTCCTCGCCTTCGCGGAAATTCACCCCGATTACTACCAGATCCCGGTTGCCGACCGCGAAGCGCTGCTGGAAGAAGAGCGCCAGCTCGCCGAAGCCGCGGCTGCGGAAGAGGAAAAGCCGAAATCCACGCGCCGCCGTCGCTCGCGCCGGTCGTCGAACAAGGCGGAAAAGGCCAAGCAGGACGAGGCGGTGATCAGCTCGGACGAGATCCCGGGCATGGGCGTCGTCGATCCGGAAGCCGAAGGCGAGACCTCTGGCGAGACTGCCGACGAGACCAAAGCCGACGCGCAGACCGACAGCACCGAGGCCTCGGCCGAGGACGCGCCCGCTCAGGAGGCTGATGAGAAACCCGCCGCTGCGGCTGAGACCGCGTCGGACGAGGATGACAGCGACGAGTCCGACGACGATGACGACGACGCGGGCGATGATGCAGCTGAAGCCGATAGCGGCATCGAATCCGTCGCCGACGAGGATGTCGAAGAAGAAATCCGTCCGGCCCGCAAGCCGCGTCCGCGCCGCTACAAGATCCAGGAAGTGATCAAGGTCCGCCAGATCATGCTGGTGCAGGTCGTCAAGGAAGAGCGCGGCAACAAAGGCGCGGCGCTGACCACCTATCTCTCGCTGGCAGGCCGCTATTGCGTGCTCATGCCCAACACCGCGCGCGGTGGTGGCATCAGCCGCAAGATCACCAACGCCGCCGACCGCAAGAAGCTCAAGGAAATCGCGGGCGAGCTGGATGTGCCGAAGGGCGCGGGCCTGATCGTGCGCACGGCGGGTGCGCAGCGCACCAAGACCGAGATCAAGCGCGACTACGAATACCTGATGCGCCTGTGGGAGCAGATCCGCGACCTGACGATGAAATCCGTCGCGCCGGCGCCGATCTACGAGGAAGGCGATCTGATCAAGCGGTCGATCCGCGACCTCTACAACAAGGATATCGACGAGGTGCTCGTCGAGGGCGAGCGTGGCTACCGCGCGGCCAAGGCCTTCATGAAGATGATCATGCCGAGCCACGCCAAGAACGTGAAGCACTACTCGGAATCGCTGCCTCTGTTTGCGCGCCATCAGGTGGAAAGCTACCTCGCCTCGATGTTCAACCCGACCGTGCAGCTCAAGTCCGGCGGTTACATCGTGATCGGCGTTACTGAGGCGCTCGTCGCCATCGACGTGAACTCGGGCCGGGCCACGAAGGAAGGCTCGATCGAGGACACCGCGCTCAAGACCAACCTGGAGGCCGCCGACGAAGTGGCCCGCCAGCTGCGCCTGCGCGACCTCGCCGGTCTGATCGTGATCGACTTCATCGACATGGACGAGCGTAAGAATAACAACGCCGTCGAGAAGCGCATGAAGGAGCGTCTGAAGACCGACCGCGCCCGCATTCAGGTCGGCCGCATCTCCGGCTTCGGCCTTCTCGAGATGAGCCGCCAGCGCCTGCGTCCGGGCATGATCGAATCCACGACGCAGCCCTGCGCCCATTGCCACGGCACCGGCCTGATCCGCTCCGATGACAGCCTTGCGCTGAGCGTTATGCGCGCGATCGAGGAAGAGGGTACCCGCAAACGGACCCGCGAGGTTCTGGTGCGCGCCCCCGTCGCGGTCGCCAACTACCTGATGAACGCCAAGCGCGAGCACGTGGCGGTGATCGAGGCGCGTTACGGCATGTCCGTGCGCATCGAAGCCGCACCGGAACTCGTCTCGCCCGATTTTACCATCGAGAAGTTCAAGACCGCGACGCGCAATGTCGCGGAAGTGGACAGCCCCGTGGTGTCGGCGTCGGCCAGCCTGATGGCCGAGATCGACGACGCGGAGGACGAGGCGGAGACCGAAGCTGAAGCCGAGGCCGAGGAGCAGACCGCGACGGTCGAGACCGAAGCCGAGGAGCAGCCGAAGAAGAAGCGTCGTCGCCGTCGTCGTCGCCGGAAGTCGAATGGCGAGAACGGGGAGAATAACGACTCCTCGGAGAACGGCGATCAGTCGTCGGACGACCAGAAGTCGGATGATCAGAAGTCCGAGCCGACCGAAGGTCAGGAAGCGCCCGCCAAGGCCGAACCCGCGCAGGCGGCGGAAGCTCCGGCGGACGAGGCCAAAACCGAGGCGCAAACCGACGCGAAGACTGACGCCAAGACTGAGGCCCAGCCCGAGGAAGAAGCGCCGAAGCCCAAGCGCCGCTCGCGCGCCCGCAAGAAGGTGGAAGAGCCGAAATCTGAGGACGAGACCGCGGAAGCCACTGCTGAGGGCACCGAGGCCAAGGCCGAGGAAGAAGCGCCCAAGCCGAAGCGTCGCACGCGGTCGCGCAAGAAGGTCGATCCCGAGGCCGATGCGCAAGCCGCCGTCGAAGGCAGCGCCGCAGAGGTCAAGGCCGACGCCGCAGAGGCAGCCGAGGAGGCGCCCAAGCCGAAGCGTCGCTCCCGTGCGCGCAAGAAGGTCGAGGAGCCCGTCGCAGAGACGCCCGACACGCCCGAGCCGCCGGAAACCCCGCAGCCCGACGCGCCCACCGAGCCGCAGGAGACGCCGCAGCCCGACGCACCGGTGGAGACGCCCGAGCCCACGCCGCAGGAAACCCCTGTCGACGTGCCGCCGGAAGCGCCGCCCACGCCCGAACCGGAAACCCCGTTCGAGCAGCCGCCGGAAACGCCGCAGCCCGATGCGCCGGTCGAACTGCCCGGTGGTCCGGCCTTCGCCGAGACCGAGGCCGAGGGCGAGACGATGACCGAGGAGGCGCCCAAGCCCAAGAAACGGGGCTGGTGGAGCCGCTAAGGCACCTTCAGATTTGAGAAAGGCCGGGCAGAGCGCCCGGCCTTTTTCGTTTTCCTCTTTGCTTTTCTGCGCTCAGGCAGCCAGTTCCTGCGCCGGGCGGGTAAGTTGCAGCGCCGCCCGCGCCGCCTCGCGGCCCTTCTCGACGAAATGGCTGCCAAAGAACGCCCGGTGGTGATCGGTCTCCTGGAACTGATGCGGGGTCAGCGAGACCGACAGCACGGGCACGCCCGTCTCCAGCCCCACCTGCATCAGGCCATTCACCACGGCCTGCGCCACGAAATCATGCCGATAGATTCCGCCATCGACGACCAGCGCCGCGGCCGCGATCGCGCCATAGCGGCCCGTGCGGGCCAGTTGCTGCGCCTTCATCGGCAGCTCGAACGCGCCGGGCACGTCGAAGACATCGACCTGCGCCTCAGGGATCTCTTCGAGAAACCCCTCGAGCGCACGGTCGACGATATCGGCGTGCCAATTGGCCTTGATAAAAGCGTAACGGGTGTGTGTCATCGTAATCTCCTTGCATAGCGACACGTCACCCAAGGCGATCACATGCAGTCCGCGCCCACGCGCTAAGGCACGGGGTCGGCTGCATATTCTCTTCCATCCGGACTGTAACCGTCGGCTCAGGCCTCGCACCTGATCTGCTGACCCTCGCACGACGGCGAGGCGCTCGCGGGCTCGCAGATTTCGCCGCATACCGCCGGTGGGGAATTTCGCCCCGCCCTGAGAATGGCACGCGTTCTTGCGCTCGGCAAGGGGCTTAGTTGCCGGTCCAGCCATACCAGACCATCGCGTGCCGGTGCGCGGATGCGTGTCGGTCTGCAGGCGCTCCATACCGTGATGCAGGTAGAAGGCCTGCGCGCGGCTATTGGTCTCGCTCGTGTAGAGCCGGAACCCCTCCGACAGCGCCGCCGTGGCCTGCGCCATGAGCTTCGAGCCGATCCCATGCCCGATCCAGTCGGGATGGACGAAAAGCTCGGCCAGGATCGCCTCGCGCGGTTTCAATGCGAGAAACGCCACGATCCGCCCCTGATCCTCGGCGAGGGTCACCTGCCAGCCAGCGGTCATTTCCTCGTCCACGCGGGCGCGCAGGGCGGTTCGGCTGGGCATCACCGGCGGGCCGACACCGGGCAGGCTCGCGCTGAGATGCCAGAGATCTGCAATCGCGTCGCGATCCGTGTCATGGGCCGGGCGCAGCGCGATGGCCATCACCCCTTGCGCACCAGATAGACCTTCACGCCTTCCCAATCCTCTGCCTCGACCAGCTCATGCCCGGTCTGAGCGCAGAAATGCGGCACGTCGATCCAGCTCGCCCCATCGGTCGCGACCAGCTGGACCAGTGCGCCGGGCGCGGCCGACTCGAGCGCTTTGCGCAGGCGCAGAACGGGCAGGGGGCAGAGCAGCCCCTTTGCGTCGATTTCGATATCGGGCGTCATGGCGGAGGTTCTCGCGCGGCCGCGCTGATTTGTCCACGCTGTTGTTATCTCACGACCCGGTGACCGCGCGCGAGGAATGGGGTAGAGGAGGAACATGTTTGGAATCGATCTCGTCTCCGCTGCGTTCCTGCCCGCCGCCTTCGTGGCGCTCTTTGCGGGTCTGTTGTCATTCCTCAGCCCCTGCGTGCTGCCGATCGTGCCGCCCTATCTCGCCTATATGGGCGGGGTGAGCATGGGCGATCTGCGCGAGGGCAAGCGCTCGGCGGTGGTCCCGGCGCTGTTCTTCGTGCTGGGCCTGTCGACGGTGTTCCTGTTCATGGGGTTCGCCGCCTCGACCTTCGGGCGGTTCTTCCTGACCAATCAGGTGCTGTTCGGGCGGATCGCGGGCGGGGTGATCGTGATCCTCGGCCTGCATTTCCTCGGGGTTTTCCGGATCTCGATCCTCGACCGCGAGGCGCGGCTGGATGCGGGCGACCGGGGAGGTTCCTCGCTTGGCGCCTATGTTCTGGGCCTCGCTTTCGCCTTCGGGTGGACGCCCTGTATCGGCCCGCAGCTGGGTGCGATCCTGTCGCTGGCCGCTCAGGGCGGCGATCAGGCGCGCGGCACCGCGCTGCTGGCGGTCTATGCGCTGGGGCTGGGCATTCCGTTCCTGCTGGCCGCGCTGTTCATCCAGCGCGCGATCGGCGTGATGAACCGGCTCAAGGCCTATATGGGGATCATCGAGAAGACGATGGGCGCGCTGCTGGTCGTCGTCGGGATCTTGCTGCTGACCAATGCGTTCTCGGCGATCAGCTTCTGGCTGCTGGAGACCTTCCCGTCGCTCGCCAGACTAGGCTGAATACTTAGCCCACCATCTGCACCGCGCGGGCCAGATCCGCCTCGAAAGCCCGCATCATCGCGGGCTTCTCCATGTCGGGCAGGCGCAGCAGGTAGGACGGATGCACGGTGATCAGCATCGGCGTGCCGTCGTCGAGCGCCTCCACCGTGCCGCGCCGTTTGAGAAGGTCGCGCCGGTCGCCGGTGAGGCTCTCCAGCGCGGTCGCCCCCATCGCGAGGATCGCCTTCGGCTTCACCAAGCTGCGTTCCTGGTCGAGCCACCAGCGACAGTGATGGATTTCCTGCCGATCGGGCGAGCGGTGGATGCGCCGCTTGCCGCGCGGAGTGAACTTGAAATGCTTCACCGCATTGGTGAGGAAGGCGCGCTCGCGGATGAGGCCAGCCCGCGCCGCCACCTCGTCAAAAAGCTGCCCGGCGGGGCCGACGAAGGGGCGGCCCTCGAGATCCTCGAAATCGCCGGGCTGCTCGCCCACGATCATCAGCGGCGCATCGAGCGGCCCTTCGCCCGGCACTGGCTGCGTGGCGTTCTCCCAAAGCGGGCAGCGGCGGCAGCCATTCAGCCCGGCGAGCAGCTCCGCGCGGTCGCCCACAGGCGGCGGGGGGGCGCGGTCGCTCGCCAGCCGCTCGGTGATCTTGCCTGCGCGCACAGGCGCAAGCGTGGGTGCGTTGGCCGCCATCTCTTCGGCGCGGGCCTGCGCGGTGGCGATCATCTCGGGGATCAGCCCGGCCTCGGGGAGGTTGCGCCAATATTTGCGCGGCATCTCGGATTGCATCGCGCCGACCTTCAGCCGCGCCGGGTTGAAGATGTTGCGGAAATAGGTGCGCCAGAGGTCTTCGGTGGCGTCGTCCGGCAGATCGGGGCGCGCCTGCCCCTTGTCGAAGCGCAGCTTGCCCGCTTCGAGATGCGCGCTCAGATCAGGCGTGAAGATCGACCAGTCCATATCGCCGAAGCGTTTGACGAAGAAGGGCGCGGTGAGCTCGCAGATGTGATGCGTGGGCTCGAACCACGCGGCGAAGCGGCGGCGGGGCGCGTCCCTGTCGCCGATCTCGCGGAAGCGCACGAAGGCGGTCATCTTGTGGCGGTCGCGCGAGACCTCCTTGGCCATGCGGTTCAGCCGGTCGATGCGCGGATCGGCGCGATCCTCCAGCAGGCGCTTGTCGGAGCGCAGCGCCCAGAGCACCGCGTAAGCCCGCGCAAAACGCTCGGGATCGCGATGGCAGATCACGAGGCGGGCGAGCTCGACAAAGCCCTTCGGCACGCTCACAGCGCCGCCTGTGGGGGGCGCGGCATCCTGTGCGAAGAGATCGGCCTGAGCCGCCCCGCGATGCCACAAAAGCGCCTCGGGCGGGATGCCTGCGCCCAAGGCCGCGCGGGCCGCGTCGCGCCAGGCCTCGAACGTGCCGATCTCGGGCAGGGTTATCGAGCGCATCACAGCAGCTGCAATTGCTGTGGCGGCGGGGCGAAACGGGCGCGCAGGTCTGCCGCATCGGTCAGCGCGCGCGGATGCCAATCCAAGAGCGTGATGAACGGCTTCGCCTGTTTCAGGTTCGCCCCCATCCGCCGCAGATCCTCGTAGCGCAGCGTCCGGTGGCGGCGCGTCGCCAGCACCCGCCCCACCGTCTTCACCCCCAGCCCGGGCACCCGCAGCAGCATCTCGCGCTCGGCCCGGTTCACGTCGAGCGGAAACAGATGCCGGTTCGCCAGCGCCCAGGCGAGCTTGGGATCGACCGTCAGATCGAGATTGCCATCGGTGGTGCCTTGCGAAATCTCGTCCACGTCGAAGCCGTAGAAGCGCAGCAGCCAATCCGCCTGATAGAGTCGATGCTCGCGCATCAAGGGCGGCTTGATCAGCGGCAGCGCGGCGGAGCTGTCCGGGATCGGCGAGAAGGCGGAATAATAGACGCGCTTGAGCGCATAGCTCGAATAAAGCCGCGTCGAGGTCTTCAGGATCGTGGTGTCATTCGCCCCGTCCGCGCCGACGATCATCTGCGTCGACTGCCCGGCAGGCGCGAATTTCGCAGGGCGCTTGCCGGTGAAGCTGCGCTCCTTGCGGGCCTCGCGCAGCAGCCGCACATCGCCCATCGCGCGGCGGATCTGGGCGGGGTCCTTCTCGGGGGCGTAGTCCTGCACCGCGCGGTCGGTCGGCAGTTCGACATTGATCGAGAGGCGGTCGGCGTAAAGCCCGGCTTCCTCGATCAGCTCGGGCGCGGCATCGGGGATGGTCTTCAGGTGAATGTATCCGCGGAAATTATGCTCCACCCGCAAGAGCTTCGCGATCCGCACCATGTCGGTCATCGTGTCGTCGGGCGAGCGGATGATGCCGGAGGAGAGGAACAGCCCCTCGATATAGTTTCGGCGGTAGAATTCCAGCGTGAGGGTCACGACCTCCTCGGGCGAGAACCGCGCACGGGGGGTGTTCGAACTGACCCGGTTCACGCAATAGGCGCAGTCATAGATGCAGAAATTCGTCATCAGGATTTTCAGCAGGCTGATGCAGCGCCCGTCCGGCGTATAGGCGTGACATATCCCCGAGCCTGTGACCGAGCCGATCCCCTTGCCATCCTTCGAGTCGCGCCGCTGCCCGCCGCTCGACGCGCAGGAGGCATCGTATTTCGCCGCATCCGAGAGGATCGCCAGCTTCTGATCGAGGGTCATTCTTGCCATGCGTTCACTATATGTTCACATTTTCCGCCTTTCAATAAATCCATGACAAAGGGGCGCGAAAATCGCGCCCCTTGGAAAACGTCGCCTCGGTTTCAGGCCGTCAGGCGGCGATACATATGCCAGCTGGCATGGCCCAGAATCGGCAACACGATGAACAGGCCAAGGAAAATCGGCAGCATCCCGATGAACAGGCTCGCCGCGATCACCATGCCCCAGATCGCCATCGAGACCGGGTTGGCCGCGACCGCCCGCATCGAGGTGATGATGGCGGTGATGATGTCGATCTCGCGGTCCATGATCAGCGGCAGGCCGACCACGGTGAAGGAAAACAGGATCGCCGCGAAGGCCGCCCCGATCGCGGAGCCGATCGCCAGCATCATCAACCCGTTGCCGGTCAACAGGATCTCGGGCGAGCTGGAGACATTGGTGAAGGCCGACAGCCCCATGAACAGCGCGAAGGTCGTGTGGGCGACGAAGACCCAAAACATGAACATCATCAGGATCAGCATCGCCATCGAGGGCGTCTGGCGGTCCTTCTCGGAGACGCAGCAGGCGATCACCTCCCGCCATTCCAGCGGCTCCTGCGCCTCCAGCTTGCGCGAGACGGTATAAAGCCCCATCGCCGCGAAGGGCGCGAGCAGCGGAAAGCCGAGCGCGAAGGGGATCAGCCACCATTCCTCGCCCTGGGCTGCGAACACGGTCCACAAGACGATGCCGCCGAGCACGTAGAAGCCCGAAAACATCAGCCCGAAGGCCGGCGCGCGTTTGAAATCGTTCCATCCTGCTTTCAGGATGTCTGGTATTTCCGAGACCTGAAGGTCGCGGATATGCGGCACCTCGGAAGGCGGCGACGCGACAGTTTGCATGTTTCTTCTCCCTGACTGGGGGCCCTCTCCCCAAGGCCCGCAACTTCACGTTGCGTCACGCGGGCGTGATCTGTCCAGAGAATTGCGCGCTGCGTCGCCGCGAGGCTCAGCCGCCCATCCGTTTCGTCAGCCGGAGAGACAGCGCATAAGGCAGTCGTTTCAATAGCTTGAGCTGCCATGTGAGGCGACGGGGAAAGTGGGTCTCGAAGCGGCCCTTGGCCAGCCCGTCGGCAATGCGGCGGGCGGCTTCGTCTGCCTCGATCACGAAGGGCATGGCGAAATCGTTCTTCTCGGTCAGGCGAGTCTTCACGAAACCGGGAGAGATCAGCCGCACGTCGATCTTTGGCGCATATTCCACGCGCAGGCTCTCGACGAGGTTAATGACGGCAGCTTTCGAGGCGGAATAAAGTTGCCCCTTCGGCAGCCCGAAGATGCCCGCGACCGAGCCGAAAATCACCAGCTGCCCGCCCTCGCGGAGCAATCCCGGCGCTGCCTGCGCGAACCAAAGCGTGCCGAGCAGGTTCACCTCCACCAGTTTGCGCGCCGCGTCGCGCTCGATCTCGTCGACACGGCCGGGATCGTAGAGCGCTGCGGTGATGATCATCGCGTCCAGCGGCCCGTGGCTCAGGATTTCGCCGCGCGCATCGTCGAGGCTTTCGGGATCCGCCACATCGCAGGGCACGACCTCGCCCTGACCGAGTTCCGCCTTCAGCGCGTCCAGCGGCTCGACCGAGCGCGCCGACAGCACCAGCCGCGCCCCGCGTTCGGCCAATTCGCGCGCCAGCGCCTGCCCGATGCCCGAGCTCGCGCCCATGATCCAGATGCGTTTGTTCTTGAAGTCCACGGTGCTCATCCTCTCGCTACTGGAGAGGATACGCGCCAAAACCGTTCAGGGTTTCATTCCAAGCGCGACAAGGCACTCGGCCAGCAGCTCGTCGAGCGGTCGCGTGCCCGAGAGTTCCAGCACCGGCTCGGACCGGCCCGCCAGCCATTCGTGATGGCGGCTGAGCGAGCGCCCCGAGAAATAGGGATCGTCATAGCCCGCAGCCCAGGTCAGGAAAGAGCCGTGATTGGCCTCCATATCGCCGCCCTTGCGGATGCGGGTGCCGAAGCGCGCCGCCTCGCGCTTGCGCAGGCGTGCAAGGCGGATCGGTGTCGGCGCGGTGAGAAAGACGATCAGGTCGGCGCCTGCGATGGCGGGCTCCCCCCAGCCGTCGAGCGAGCCGGAGATTACCCAGCCCTCGGGCTCCTTCGCCTCTTCCATCAGCGCCAGCCGCTCAGCGGGGCGGCGCTTGACGGTGTAGGGCGGGTCGCTCTCGGCCCAATAGAACTGATCGGTGTCGAGATGGGTGACACCCAGCCGGTCGGCCAGACGTTGCCCCAGCGAAGATGTGCCCGAACCCGCGGCGCCGGTAATATGAACCCGCGCCGCCATTCGCGATCAGCTCTCCGCTTGCGCGTCGGCGCGGGATTTGCCTTCGAGGCCAAGCGCCAGCGTCGCCGCCATGAACCCGTCGAGATCGCCGTCGAGCACGCCTTGCGTGTCCGAGGTCTCGTATTGCGTGCGCAGGTCCTTCACCATCTGGTAGGGCTGCAGCACGTAGGAGCGGATCTGATTGCCCCAACCGGCCGAGCCCTTGTTCTCGTGGGCCTCGTTGATCGCCGCGGTGCGCTTTTCCAGCTCCATCTGATAGAGGCGCGATTTCAGCGCCTTCATCGCGATATCGCGGTTCTGGTGCTGCGACTTCTCCGACGAGGTGACCACGATGCCCGTAGGGTGGTGGGTGATCCGCACTGCCGAGTCGGTCGTGTTGACGTGCTGACCGCCCGCGCCCGAAGAGCGGAACGTGTCGATGCGGATATCGGCGGGGTTCACCTCGATCTCGATATTGTCGTCGACCACCGGATAGACCCAGACCGACGCAAACGAGGTCTCGCGCGTGCCCTTGCCGAAGGGCGAGATACGCACGAGGCGATGCACGCCCGACTCCGATTTCAGCCAGCCATAGGCGTTGGGACCGGAAATCTTGTAGGCGCAGGATTTGATCCCGGCCTCAGCGCCCGGTTCTTCGGATTGCAGTTCGACCTCGTAGCCGCGCTTTTCAGCCCAGCGGACATACATCCGCTGCAGCATCGAGGCCCAGTCGCAGGCCTCCGTGCCACCCGCGCCCGCGTTGATCTCGAGGAAGGTATCATTCGCATCCGCCTCGCCATCGAGAAGGGCTTCGAGCTCCTTCGACGCGGCGGTTTCTTTCAGCGCGGTCAGCGAGGCTTCGGCCTCGGAGACGACTTCCTCGTCGTCTTCCATCTCGCCCATCTCGATCAGTTCGACATTGTCCTCCAGATCCTGCTTGATCCGGTTATAGGTCTCGAACTTGTCCATCAGTTGCTGCCGGTCGCGCATCAGTTTCTGCGCGCGCGCCTGATCGTCCCACAGGGTGGGGTCTTCGATCATCGCGTTGAATTCCTCGATCCGGTGCGGCGCGGTCTCGAGGTCCATCCGCTGGCCCAGCAAGGTCAGGGACTTGCGGATCTGTTCGACGGTGTTCTGCGTCTCGGCGCGCATCTGTCATCCTCTTGAAAGCTTGGCCCGCGTGATACGAGATCGGGGCGGCGCCCGCAAGGCGGCGCGGGGGAAATTGCGTGGGCCGCGCGGCGTTGAAAAGCAGCGCGGCCCTTGTGTCTGTGGTCTCCGTGGTGCGGAGCGAGGCGTGGCTCAGCTTGCCTCGAGCGCCGCGATGATCGTGCCGAAATCGCTGGCCTTGAGCGAGGCCCCGCCCACCAGCGCGCCATCGACGTTGGAGGTCGCGAAAATCTCTTCCGCATTGGAGGGTTTGACCGAGCCGCCATAGAGCAGGCGCATCCCGTTGCCCGCGTCCGCGAAGCGCGCGACCAGCGTGTTGCGCATGAAGTCATGCACCTCGGCGATCTGCTCCAGCGTCGGCGTGCGGCCCGTGCCGATCGCCCAGACGGGTTCATAGGCGATCACGCAATTGGCTGCGGTCGCCCCATCGGGGACGGACCCGGCAAGCTGCTCGCCGATCACGTCGAGCGTCTGTTCGCCGTCGCGCTGCGCCTCTGTCTCGCCCACGCAGATCACCGCGATCAGACCGGTGCCAATCGCCGCCTCGGCCTTGGCGCGCACGATCAGATCGCTTTCGTGGTGGTCCGCGCGACGCTCGGAATGGCCGACGATGACGTAAGAGCCGCCCGCATCCGCGATCATCTGCGCCGAGATGTCGCCCGTATGCGCGCCGCTCTCGTTCATGTGGCAATCCTGCCCGCCGACCGCGAGCTTGCCGCCAGCCGCTTTGGCCATAGCGCCGATCAGCGTCGCGGGCGGGCAGAGCAGCACGTCACAGGCGGGGGACGGATGCGCCTCGGTCAGCGCCGTGACCTCGCCCAGATTGCTCTTGAGCCCGTTCATCTTCCAATTGCCGGCGGCCAGTTTCTTGCGCATGTGCGATTACTCTCCCTGATGTCGTTGGGCCTGACATTAGGGCAGGGGGCGCAGGCTCGCAAAGGGCAAATTGGCGCGGGGACGCGACTTAGCCGTTGCTCTGGGGGGCTTCCATATCTGCGAACTTGATCGACTCGCCGCAGCCGCATTCATCGACCACGTTCGGATTGCGGAACTTGAAGCCCGATTCCAGAAGGCCGGTCTCGTAGTCGATCTCGGTGCCCAGCATGAACATCTGCGCCATCGGCGCGATCAGCACACGGGCGGGGCCCTTCTCGACGACGATATCCATCGGTCCGGCCTCGGCCGCGACCTCCATCGTGTATTCCATGCCCGCGCAGCCCCCTTTCTTCACGCCGATGCGGAAGCCAGCCGCATCCTCGCGCGACATCAGCTTGGCGATCTGCGCGACGGCGGCGTCGGTCAGGGTGACGGGATCTTGTCCGGGGACGTTGAACATGGGGGCTCTCCTTCACCGAGTAATTTAGTCGGGGACGGGCAGGATTCCAAGGGGCGGAAGCTGTCCCAAAAGCGCGAGCGTGGCGTAAGAGGCGGCGAGCGCCCAGCCGAAAGAGGCCAGCGTGCCGATGATCACATATTCGGATTTCGGATTCGCCCCGTCCTTGGAGACCGCCTCGAAGCGCAGGATCGACTTCGCCGCGATCAGGAAGCCGATGCCGGAGGGTTGTCCTGCCAGAACCAGCAGAAAGATCAGCCCGCGTTCGAGCAGCCCGATCATCCGCCCGCCCTGGGGCAGGCCTTCGGGCGGGGCGTCGTTTTCATATTGCGCCATCAGCAGCCCCACCGCGAAGCCGCCCGCGCGGGTTGTGATCAATAACCCGGTGGCGAGCGTCAGGGCACCGGGGAGCCATGAGAGGCCCGCCCAGAGCGAATTGTTCCAAAATGTCGGGAAGGTGGCGGCAATGAGCGCGGTCGCAGCCAGATGGGCGGCTTGATCGCCGAGGAAGGCGGCGAGGGGATGCGTTTTGGGCGCGAAGCTCTTGGCGATGTCGATCACGAGATGGCTGAGGGCGACCAGCGCCAGCACCCCGATCAGCACCCAGCTCAGCTGCAGCCCCACCAACAGCGTCAGCCCCGCGAGGATCGCGATATGCGTGGCCAGAGCCGCTCCGTCACGCCCGGCCTTCTTTGCCGCCATATCGCTGCTTTGAAACGCGAAATCGGTGAAGGTATGGGCGAAGAGAAGCGCCGCGAAAGTCTCGATCATGGGGTCTCCTCGATCATCGCTAAGGCCTCCACGATGGCCGGGTAAGCCGCGCTTGCCAAGGCCTGTGCCAGCGATTGTCGGGTGATGCCGATCTCGGAGGCGGCGGCCGTCTGGGTCGGAGGTTCGATGCGCAGCATCGGCGCGATCGCGCGCGCCTGCGCCGGGGTCCAGCCCTCCGAGAGGTGATCGAGAAGCCGCAGCGCCGCGTCAAGCGCGCCGCCCGCGGCATGGGCGATGCGCGCCCCCGCAAGCCCGTCGAGCAGCTGCCCCGAGGTGGTGAAGACCGGCCCCGACGCGCCGTTCAGATCGCCATCGGGCGGCACGATGCCATCCCCCTCGGCAATCGCGATCCGGGTCGAGAACGCCTCACCCAAGGCGCGCAGCTCGGCCTCGATCAGCACGGCTAGCCTTGCCTGATAGCGCGGCTCGGTAATCGCGATCTGCCAGCCATCGCCCCGATTTCGGGCAAAGCTCACGGTGCCGAGGGAAGGCCGCAGCACTGCCGCCGCCCCCTCGATCGCATCGAGCGCGGCTGTCAGCTCGGATGCCGAGAGCCGGGAGGAGGCGACGATATCGCCGGTGAGGACGCAAAAATAAGCCATGCGCAGGTTATAAGGCCTGCGCATGGCGGTATGCAAGTAAAAATACCTGCATTTAGTATTTAGCAGGCGAAATAGCCTGCGTCATTCGTCGAGGAACGGATAATCCGTGTAGCCCTCAGCACCGCCGCCGTAGAACGTGTCCGAGTTCGGCGCGTTGAGCGGCGCGTCCTTTTCGAAGCGCGTCGGCAGGTCCGGGTTCGCGATGAACAGCTTGCCGAAGGCCACCGCCGCCGCGCCCTCTTTCAGCGCCGCTTCGGCCATCGCCTTGTCGTAGCCATTATTCGCGATGTAGGGCGCTTTCGACTTCGCGCGCAGCGTCTCAATCCCGTCCTCGGGCCATTCGCGCGGACCGCCGGTCTGACCTTCCACGAAGTGGACATAGGCCATCGGCTTGGTGTTGAGGAAATCGACCACCGCGCCGAACAGCTCGGCGGTGTTGCTGTCGATGCCCACGTTATTCGCGTTCGACCAGGGCGAGAGGCGGATGCCCACGCGCTCGGCGCCGAGGATTTCGGTCACCGCATCCACCACTTCGCGCAGGAAGCGGGTGCGGTTCTCGATCGAGCCGCCATAGGCGTCCTCGCGGGTGTTCGACGTGTCGCGCAGGAACTGGTCGATCAGGTAGCCATTCGCGGCATGGATCTCGACGCCATCGAAGCCTGCAGCTTTCGCGTTGCGCGCCGCGTTGCGGTAGTCCTCAACCGTGGCGGCGATCTCTTCGACGCTCAGCGCATGGGGCGTGGTGGTCGCGACGAAACCTTCACCGTCGAAGGTTTTCGCCTCCGCCGAGATCGCCGAGGGACCGACCGGATCGCGCCCATCCAGAAGCTGCGGCACCGAAATCCGGCCCACGTGCCAGATCTGCGCGACGATCTTGCCGCCCGCGCCATGCACCGCCTCGGTGACTTTCTTCCAGCCCGCGACCTGTGCGTCGTTATAGATGCCGGGCGTCCAGGCATAGCCCTGACCCATCGGCGAGATCTGCGTGCCTTCGGTGATGATCAGGCCTGCGCCTGCGCGCTGGCGGTAATATTCCACCGTCATGTCGGTCGGATGCAGGTCGGGCGCGCGGTTGCGGGTCAGCGGCGCCATCACGAAACGGTTGGCGATCTCGATCGCGCCGAGCTTCGTGGGGGAGAATAGCGTATCAGCCATGTCGGTCATCTTGTCGGACCTCTCATCGGGTTTGACGTTCGGCAGCATGAGATGGGTCTTGCAGCGCGATGGGCAAGGTGAGCTACGCGCAACGCCCCTGTGCGCAAATGCGAGGACACAAAAAGGGAGCCGCGTGGCCCCCTTCCTCTTGGTCCGAAATATCCCGGGGGGCGCCCGCAGGGTGCGGGGGCAGCGCCCCCTCATCCTCCGTTGATTGTCGCCCTACGGCGACGGGGGCAGAGCCCCCTCCGAGCCTCACATGAAGCCCAGTTCCAGCCGCGCCTCGTCGGACATCATATCCATGCCCCATTGCGGATCGAAAGTCATCTCGACATCGACATCGCGCAGACCGCCGACGCAGGCCACGGCATCGTGAACCCAGCCCGGCATCTCGCCCGCCACGGGGCAGCCCGGCGCGGTGAGCGTCATGATCACCTTCGCGTCATTCTCGGGGCTGATCTCGATCGTGTAGACGAGGCCGAGATCGTAGATGTTCACCGGAATTTCCGGGTCATAAACGGTGCGGCACGCTTCCACGACATTTTCGTAGAGCGGGTGATCGGTCGTCGAGGGCTTGATCAGCGGCGTGCCTTCAAGCGGCTCTTCGGGCGTGGCGGTCATGGAAGCCTCTTTCATCGGCGGGGGCGCGCGGGCGCCTATCGAATTACTCGACTGTTTATCTAGGTGATTGGACCCGAGCCGTAAAGGGAGGCGCGGTCGCACCCCCTCGAGAAGTGATCGGCGCAAGGCGAGAGGTCTCACTCGGGCGTGTAGGCGGCCCATTCCTTCCAGCCGTCAAAGCCGTTCTGCATCACGACGACATTCGTGCGCCCGGCCACGCGCAGCGCGAAGGCGGCCTGGGACGAGCGCGCGCCGGTATTGCAGAACACGACGGTTTTCTGCGTCTGCGGAATTTCGTCGAGCCGGTCGAGCACTTCGCGCCAGCCGATATTGATCGCGCCGGGGATCGTCTCGACCGCGAATTCGTCGGGAGTGCGCACGTCGATGAACCGGACGCTCTCGAAAATGCTCTGGTCGATCTGCTCGGGCAGGATGATGCCGTCGAACTCTTCCGAGAACATCATGTATTCATTCATCGCCTCGATGGCGGCGTCACTGTCCTGCGCAAGCGCGGGCATGGCTGTCAGCGCGAGCAGGCTCGCCGCGATCAGGCTGCGGATCATCATGTTTCTCCCTCGGAAATCTCCCGGCGGGCTGTGTAGCAGAGGGCAGGGGGCCGAGTCATGTGTTTGTTGGGAGATGCGCGCGCGGGACACGCCCGCCCCTTGGCTGGATCAGCTTCTCAAATCTGACTTGGCGCGGGCGACCAGCGCGGGCCGCGCCCGACCCTCCCCCGGGAGGGCGCATTGGCGACGTCATCGCGGGCATGACCGCCTTGCGGGCTTTCGCGATAAAGGGCCCAGCCATCGAGGATGCAAAGCGCCCACCCAAGGGTCGGGCGCGGCCCTCTGCCTCATGAACACGCTCCACCCCCAACGCTCCTGCCTTGACGCCCCGCACGCTTCGCGCCAAACCGATCCCATGTTGCCCGAAGAGAAACTCGACCAGATCCTCGCGCGCTTCGAGTACCTCGAGGCGCTGCTCAACGCTGGCGCGGAACCTGCCAAGATCGCCGAAATCAGCCGCGAATATTCCGAACTCAAACCGGTCGTGACCCAGATCGAGGCTTGGCGTCAGGCGCGTGCCGATCTGGAAGAGGCAGAGGGTTGGATGGCCGATCCGGAAATGCGCGATCTGGCCGAGGAGGAATTGCCGCGCCTCAAAGACCGCATTCCCGAGATGGAGCAGGCTTTGCGCGTGGCGCTTCTGCCCAAGGATGCCGCCGACGCGCGCCCCGCGATCTTGGAAATCCGCCCCGGCACGGGCGGCGAGGAAGCGGCGCTTTTCGCGGGCAACCTGCTGCGGATGTATCAGAAATACGCCGAGAAACACGGCTGGCGGTTCGAGATGATGGAGCTGACCGAGACCGAGTTGGGCGGCGTCAAGGAAGCCGTGGCCCGGATCGAGGGCGAGGGCGTCTTTGCGCGGCTGAAATACGAGTCCGGCGTCCACCGCGTGCAGCGCGTGCCGGAGACCGAAGCTGGCGGGCGTATCCACACCTCAGCCGCGACCGTGGCCGTTTTGCCCGAGGTCGAGGCGGTCGATATCGACATTCCCGCCAATGATATCCGGATCGACACGATGCGGGCCTCCGGGGCGGGCGGCCAGCACGTCAACACCACGGACTCGGCGGTGCGCATCACCCATATCCCGACCGGGATCGTGGTGACCTCGTCGGAGAAATCCCAGCACCAGAACCGCGCCAATGCGATGGCGGTCTTGCGCGCACGTCTGTTCGAGGCCGAACGCGACCGCGCGGCCTCCGAGCGCGCCGAGACGCGGAAATCTCAGGTGGGCTCCGGCGACCGCTCTGAGCGCATCCGAACCTATAATTTCCCGCAAGGGCGGCTGACCGATCACCGCATCAATCTCACGCTCTATTCCCTTGATAAGGTTATGGAAGGCGAGATCGACGAGGTGGTCGACGCGCTGATTGCTGACGATCAGGCAGCGAAGCTCGCGGAGATGGAGGCGTGAGGGCGCAGGACGCGCTGGTCGCCGCCACCCGTCGTCTGCGCGAGGCCGGGATCGAGGGCGCGCAGACCGACGCGCGCAGGCTGCTGGCCCATGCGTTGCAAATCGCACCCGACCGGCTGACGCTGGCGCTGCAAGACCCGCTGCCCGAAGACGCTGCCGCCCGGTTCGAGGCCGCGCTCACCGCCCGCGAGGCGCGCCAGCCCGTCGCCCAGATCACCGGAAAGCGCCTGTTCTGGGGCCACGAATTCCGCGTCACCCGCGACACGCTCGACCCGCGCCCCGAGACGGAATTGCTGGTCGAGGTGGCGCTGGAGCGGCCCTTCGTCCATGCGCTCGACCTTGGCACGGGCACCGGCTGCATCCTGATTTCGCTGCTGAAATCCATGCCCTTCGCAGCGGGGACGGGGACCGATCTGTCTGAGGCCGCGCTGGAGGTCGCGAAAAGCAATGCCGAGGCGCTCGGCGTGGCCAATCGCGCCAAGTTCCTGATTTCAGACTGGTTTGCCAATGTGCCGGGGCGCTATGACTTCATCGTCTCGAACCCGCCCTATATCGCCCAGGACGAGATGGCGGGGCTCTCGCAGGATGTGCGTGACTGGGAGCCGCTCTCGGCGCTGACCCCCGGCGGCGATGGGCTCGACGCCTATCGCGCGATAGCAAACGGGGCAGGGGCGCGGTTGCTGGCAGGCGGTCGTCTCGCGGTGGAGATCGGCCCGACACAGGCGCAGGCGGTGAGTGACCTCTTCGCGGCCCAGGGGTTCGAGCGGATCGAGACCCGCCAGGATCTCGACGGGCGCGACCGCGTCGTTTTGGCGCACAAATCCGGCGATACGGCGGATTGCGGCGCGTCTTGAGCGCGAAATCGCGCAAAAACTTGGGGAAAACCCTGCAAATCGGCGGAAATCGCGGATTTGACCGATTTTCTGACTTGAAAGGTGGTCCCCCGCATGTTTAGTCAAGCCTGTGCAGGCCGGATATTGATCCCCCGCACGGCTCAGCTTCACAGCGCGGGTGTTTGGAACGAAACCGGGCAGGTATGCCCAGCGTGACAGTTCAGCCCGCAGGCCTCGCATAAGCGGCCATTTCCGAAAAGCCCGTGACAACGGGCCAAGAAAACGAAAGCCATGAGATCTTCGAAATCCCGTTCGCGTAATAAGTCGAACCGTCAACGGTCGATGGGCAATATCGTTAACCGCGTCTTCGACAGCTCCGGCCCCGAAGGCAAGGTACGCGGTACGCCGCAGCAGATCATTGATAAATATCTTCAGCTTGCGCGCGATGCGCAGCTCGGCAACGACCGCGTGGCCGAGCAGAACTTCCTGCAGCACGCAGAGCATTACACGCGAATGCTGGGCGAGGCGCAGAAAGAACAGGCCCGCGAGCAAGAAGCCCGCAACCAGCAGCGCCAGCAGAACAACCAGAATAATGGTGGCCAAAATAATGGTGGTCAGAACCACGGTGGCCAGAACAACGGTGGCAACGGTCAGCAGGGCGGTCAAAACAGCGGCCAGAACAATGGCCAGCAGGGTGACAGCCAGAACGAGGCCGCCTCGAAGGGGGAAGCTCAGGACAACAATACGTCCGAGCGTCGCGAAGAGCGCAGCGAGGCGAAATCCTCCGGTCGCAACAAACGCGGCGAGAGCCCCGAGATGATGCCGCCGATGCCGCAGCTGGAAATCGATGAGGATTCCACCCTCGTCGAGACGCCCGAAAGCCGCAGCAGCGAAGAGGCACCGAAAGCCGCGGAACAGCCTGAGAAGACTGAGAAAGCGGAAAAGGCCGAAAAGCCCAAGCGTCCGCGCGCCCCGCGCAAGCCGCGCGCCCCGAAAGCCGACAAGGCCGAAAAGGCAGAGGCGAGCGCCGAGATGCCCAAAGCCTCGGGCGAGTAACGCCTCGGACAAGAGACAGCAAAAGGCCCGTCGGATCGGCGGGCCTTTTCGCATGATGGGGCAGGGGCGGCGTTCAGGCGGTCAGGTCTTTGTCCAGAAATACCCGGTCATAGCCGCCATCCATCCGGCGGTCGCGCTCGATAAAGCCGAGCCGCGCATAGACCGCGCGGCTCTCTTCCATCGCGGCATTGGCGAAAAGCCACAGCTTCGTCGCCCCAATCTCTCGGGCTTGGGCCTCGGCAAAGACCAATAGCTGACGCCCGATCCCTTGGCCCTGTGCGGCGGGGTCGACGGCGACGGGCTCGATCTGCAACCGGGGCGGCGTGCCGTCATCCGCAAAGAGCCCGATATAGCCCGCGACCCCGTCCACCCCCTCGCAGACCCAGAGATGCGCCAGCTCTCCGGCATGATCGGCGAGCATCGGCGCGGGCGGGCGTCCGATCCGGGGAATGTAGCGGGAGAAGGCCGCCTCGGCGATCTCGGTAATGCGCGGCAGGTCGTCCTCGCGCGCCGGGCGGATCATTCCTGACCCGCGACGATGCGTGCAAGCCGGCAGAACTGCTCCAGCGTCACGCGTTCGGCGCGCTCGGTGGGCGCGATCCCGGCCTGCTCCAGCTTCGCCTCGATATCGGGGGCCACGCCTTTCAGCGAGGCGCGCAGCATCTTGCGGCGCTGGTTGAAGCCTGCGGCCACGACGCGGCTGAGCGTCGCCGCATCGGCCGGATAGCGCGGCTCGGGCAGGGCGCGCAGATGCACCACCGCGGAATGCACTTTCGGCGCGGGCGTGAAGGCCTCGGGCGGTAGGCTCATCACGATCTTCGCCTCGGCACGCCATTGCGCGAGGATCGCGAGCCGCCCGTAATGCTTAGAGCCCGGCTTCGCCACGATCCGCTCGGCCACCTCGCGCTGGAACATCAGCGTCAGGCTCTCCCAGAAGGGCGGCCAGTCTTTCGGCGTCAGCCAGCGCACCAGAAGCTCGGTGCCCACGTTATAGGGCAGGTTCGCGGCGATCTTGATCGGCGGCGTCAGATGCGCGAGCGGGTCGATCTGCAGCGCGTCGCCATTGATCACCTCAAACCGCCCCGGATAGGCCTCGGCGATCTCGGCCAAGGCGGGCAGACAGCGCGTGTCCTTCTCGATCGCGAGCACCTTGCGCGCGCCTTCGGCCAGAAGCCCGCGGGTCAGACCGCCGGGGCCGGGGCCGACCTCCAGCACATCCGCGCCGGTCAGGTCGCCCGCAGAGCGCGCGATTTTCGCGGTCAGGTTCAGGTCCAGAAGAAAGTTCTGCCCGAGGCTCTTTTTTGTCACCAGATCATGCGTCTGCAGAACCTCGCGCAGCGGCGGCAGCCCGTCGATCGTGGCCATCACACAGCCTCAGTCATGACGCGCGGCTCCCATCCGGGCCGCCATTTCCAGCGCCGCGATCAGCGAGGCGGGGTTGGCGCGGCCTTGGCCCGCGATGTCATAGGCGGTGCCGTGATCGGGCGAAGTCCGCACGAAGGGCAGGCCGAGCGTGATATTCACCCCGCCGTCGAAATCGAGCGTCTTGATCGGGATCAGCGCCTGATCGTGATAGGCGCAGATCGCCGCGTCGTAGGTCTGACGGGCGCGGGCGTGGAACATCGTATCGGCGGGCATCGGTCCCGCGACGGCGTAGCCCTCTTCGCGCAGACCGTCGAGCGTGTCGGCGATCCAGTCGCCTTCCTCGGAACCCATCGCGCCGCCTTCGCCCGCATGGGGGTTCAGCCCCGCCACGGCGATCCGCGGGGCGGAGAAGCCGAAATCGCGCCGCAGCCCTTCATAGGTGATCCGCACCGTCTCGCGCAGAAGCTGCGGGGTCAGAAGTTTCGGCACCTCGGAGAGCGCGACATGGATCGTGGCGGGCACCACGCGCAGCGGCGGGTCGACACGCGACGAGGCCAGCATCATCACCACCCGCTCGACGCCCGCGAGATGGGCCAGATATTCGGTATGGCCGGGGAAGGTGAACTTTGCCCCGTCCTTCAGCGCCTTCTTGTTGATCGGTGCGGTGGTCAGCCCGATGCCTTCGCCGCGCATCACCAGATCGACGCCGCGCGCGATCACGTCGATCACGGCCTTCGCATTGGCCGGATCGGGTTCGCCCGGCAGGGCCGCGGCGGGGAATTGATGGGGCAGCACCGGCAACCCGGCGCTGGCATGGCGCAGCGCATCGGAGGGCCGGTCGATCTCGCGAATCTTGGTGCCGCGAGGCAGATGCGCGGGATCGCCGATCCAGACGAAAGGCAGCTTCGCGCCGCAATGCTCCCAGGCGCGGGCGGCGATCTCGGGGCCAACCCCCGAGGGATCGCCGCAGCTGAGGATCACGGGGCGGTCGGGCGCACGGGCCGCAGTGCGTTCGGTCGGTCGGGCGCTCATTTGCGCACGATCACCGCGTCGGCTTCCAGATCGGCCATGTAGCCGTTGGCATAGGCTTCGAGCGCCTTGCTCTCCAGCGCCGCGCGGACCTGATCGCGGTCGGGGGCCGACTGGTCGCCCTCGGGGGCCACCTTGCGATCGCAGAGCATCACCAGAAGATCGTTCGCGCCCTGCGGGATCACTTCGCTCTCGCCCACGTCGAGATGCGACAGCGCGAGACCGACATTGGTCGGCACCTGCGCCTGCGCCACGTCCTCATGCATGGTGAGCGCGCTCGGCGGGAAGCCCTTACCGATTGTGTAGAGCTGGTTGCATTGGCGCGCCGCGGCGACTTGGCTCTGGATCTTGGCCGATTGCTGCGAGCCGGTCTGGCCGATGGCGAAGGTCATGTAGCTCAGCGTCTGCGGGCCCGACGGCGCGTCGCCGTCACCGATCGCGCGCAGCATGAAGACCGCGACCGCGCCCTTGAGCTCGATCGGCTGGGTCGCCGTGCCCGGCTTGAGCTTGAGCACCACGCCGCGCAGTTGCGGCGGCAGCTTGTCGATCGGCATCCAGTCCAGACGCCCGCCGCGACCCCGTGAGGGGGCGGCCGAATATTGACGCGCGAGCGCTGCGAACGCGCCTTCGCCCTGCGCGGCCGACAGTTGACGCGCCTGACCCATCGCCGCGCGCTCGCGGCCCTGAGGTGCAGGGATGATTGCTTCGGAGAGCAGCACTTTCACGCCCTTGCCGGTCTGGCTCTCGGGCATCATCGCGCGGTCGATGTCGGCTTTCGTGATGTTCACCTGCGGCCCGAACCGCGCGCGGACCACCTGACGCCAGACGAGGCCGGCCTCGGTGAAGTTGCGGAAGGTGTTCGGATCGACGCCTTCCTTCTGCAGCGCCTGCACGAATTGCTCGCCGGTCATGTTCGCGCGGCCTGCGAATTCGTCCATGCCCTGCTGGATCGCAGCTTCGTCGAGCTTGATGCCGATCCGGTTGCCGGCCCAGACGCGCAGGCGATCTTCGATCAGTGCCTTTTCGGCATCCTTGCGGGAGTTCGAACCGGCATTGAGCAGCTGCATGAAGCGCTGGCGCTGGTTGATTTCGTAATCGGTCACGCCCATCCCGTTGACGGTAACGACGGGCGCGAAGCTGCCGCCCGATTGCGCCTGCGCCGTCCCTGCGGCGAAAGGCAGGGCGAGCATCAGCGCCAGAAGGGTGAGCAGTCGGGTCATCATCGTCATGAGCGTGCCTGTCCGTTTCGTCTCGTTCAGTCCTGGCCCTTTGGGCCTCGTTGATCCTCTGGGCCCGCTGGGCCGCTTTGCGATCCCCGGCCTTACCCTCCGCAGGTTCGCCGCGCGGGCGCACCGCCACTCGCGCCGAAGCCGACGAGTTGGACGGAAAGGCCGAAATCGGTCTCCGGGGCTACACTAGTGGATGACGTGAAGCGGCGCGAGAGGGAAAGATCAACCGCGATGCATTCGGTCTGGTAGCGCAGGCCGAGCTTGGCGCGTGCGGCGCGCTCGGCGGTGAAATCGTAACGGGTGCTGAGCGTGCCCGACCAGCCGTTGCCCCATCGCCAGCCGGTGTCGAGCATAAGTTCCGACATGTTGTCGTCGCGCCCTTCGGCGGGGTTTTTCTCGAGCCAGAGATAGCCTGCCGAGACGTTGAAGTCGTCGCCGGCCCGCGACAGCCGCAACTCGTCGCGCGACACGGAGAAGTTATCATCGAACAGCGCGCGGTTCGACAGCGTCAGCCCGTTCGCGGTGGCCAGATGGGTGGCAAGGAGCCAGTCGGATTTCGTCCCCGACAGCCCCGTGCCCTGCGAAAACTGGCTCAGATCGCGCTGGCGGAACACGCGGCCCGCGGCGACGCCCAGCGACCAGCCGGAGCTGTCGTAGCGCGTCCAGCCGAGCCCGACATTGGCGCGCAGCCCCGTCTCGCGGGCATCCTCGCCCGGATAGCGGGTCAGCGAGAACAGGTTGCCGCCGTCGAATTCGGGCAACTGGCTGTCCTCGTTGGGCGCGTCCGCCAGATGATCGGGCGCCCAGACGATCTGCGCCACCGGCTCGATCACATAGGCGGCGCGCCCGCTCGTCTTCACCCAGGGCCAGCGAATTTCCGCAGCGACGGTGGGTTGGCCGCGCAGGATCGTGTTGCTGAAGGCGGGATCCTGGTTGGTCTCGATGATGTCGCCTGCGAATTGCGCCTCGAGCGAGCCCAGCATACCCGGCCCGAACAGCCAGTTGCGCCGCCAGTCGGCGGTGAGCGAGCCGCGCACCATGTCGCGCCCGTCGGGGCGTCCGTCGCCGTTGAGATCGAGCGTCGAATTCGAAGCGCGCCGCGTTGCCAAGGTGGAAAACCGTAGGCTGCCCTGTCCGCCGATCCCAGCGGGGCGGAAGGTGCGGATCCATTCGCCGGTGCCGCTCAGCATCGGTTCGGTCGAGTTGTTCTCATCCGCGCGCAGGGAGTGAATATTGCCGACGCGGGTCCAGATCATCTCGTCGCGGCGGACCCGTTCGAGCTCGACACCCGACCACAGCCGGTCGTCGTCGCCGAGCCCGTAATTGAGCAGGTAGCTGTCGTCGCTGACCAGCCGAAGCTGCGCGGTCAGGCGGAATTCGCGGGGCAGCTGCGCCTCGAGGTCGCCGAAGAGATAGCCGCGTGTGCCGCTGCGAATGTCGTCATTGCTCAGCGCGCCCGACCATTCCATCTTGCCCCAGTTGAAGGCCTGCCGGTAGCGCAGGTTCAGCGTCTCGGTGCGCGAGGTCGCGAAATAGGGCGTCACCGTCAGGTCGCGGCTGGGCCCGAGCGCGATGAAATAAGGCACCAGAAGCCCCGGCCCGAGACCGCTCGTGGTGCGGAATTGCGGGGCGAGAAAGCCCGTCATCCGTCGCACGCCCGGCTCGGGCAGGCGGAGACGCGGCAGGTAGGCGATCGGCACGCCCGCCGCGCGGAACTGGGCATCTTTGAAGACGATCTGCCGCGTGGTCGCGTTATGCACGACGCGGCTCGCACGGATTTCCCACAGCGGCGTCGGGTTGGTCCGGCAGACCTCGCAGGACGAGGCCACGACCTTGTTCATGATCGTGATCGCGCCGTCGCGCCGCTCGATCCGGGCGGCGGCGAGTTGCAATTCGCGCGCCATCACCATCCGGGCGCTGAGCAGGATGCCGTTTTGCAGATCCGAGGACAGCTCCGCCTGCGAGGCGAGGATCACCGCCTGCGACTGGCCGGGCTGCACGAGCCGGATCGGACCTTCGAGGTGGAGCTTGTCCGCCTTCTGGTCATAGACCACGCGCTTGGCCGAAAGCCGGTTGGACTTGTAGAAGACCTCGACATTGCCCTCGGCGACCAGCTCGTTCTGATTGCGGATCGAGACCCGGTCGGCCAGCAGCGTTGCCAGTTCGTCCGAAGAGGGGATTGGCGAGTCCTGTGTGGTGGGGGTGGAGGCTGTCGCAGTGGCGTCTTGCGCGCGCACCGTCTGCGGTCCCGCCACGCCAAGCGCGACGATCAGCGCCAAGGCGCTCGCCCGTCCTGCCAAGGCGCCGACTTGCCGCCGCATCACCCATCCTCCCGGTGCAGTAGCCGCGCCAGCGGCAGCATCAGCCCGATCACCGGCGGCGCCCAGGCCGCGAGCAGAACGGGAATCTGTCCGTTATCGCCCAGAACTTGCGCGATATTGCGCAGGAAGAACAAGCCCAGACCGGCGGCCAAGGCCAAAAGAACCTTCGTGCCGATGCCGCCGAAGCGCACATGATCCATCGTGAAGCTCGCGGCGATCAGCACCATTGCGGCCAGCAGTACTGGCAGCGCGAGCTCCATCTGGAACCACACGATATGGCGGCGCGCCGAGAAGCCCGCATCTTCGAGCGAAGCGATGAAGCTCGGCAATTGCCAGATCGGCACTGCGGAGGGCTTGCCGAAACTGTCGCGGATGCTGGCGACCGTCAGATCGGAGGGCAGCGAGAGGCTGTCCTGGGTGGTGGCGTCGCGCTCGGGGTTCGTGGACTCGCCCAGCGGCCAGTCCTTCACATCGTGCAACTGCCATGCGCCCGGCACCAGCGTCGCGGTCTTCGCGTCGATCCGGCGCACCGGGCCGCGATCGGGGTCGAAGATCAGGAAGGTCACGCCGTGCAGGGTCGTGGCATCGCCATTGGCGCGCTCGGCATGGATCACCGCCTGCGCGAGCGACTTGCCGTCCGAGGCGAGGCCCGCGCTTTGCCGCATCCACACGCCTTCACGCCCGATCGAGACGGTCGAGCCGCCATCGGACGTGTAGTGATCGACGAGCGTCTCATAGCGTTTCGAAGTGGCCGAGACGAGCGGATTGCCCACAAGAAGCGCCAGCAGGCCCAGCACCAGCGCCGCCGCGATCGGGGCTGCCAGCATCCGCAGCGCGGACCGGCCCGCCGCCCGGATCACCACCAGTTCCGAGCTGCGCGCGAGTGCTACGAACAGCGCCACCGCCGACAGCATCACGATCAGCGGCAGGATGGTGTAAATCGTCTCGGGAATGTTGAGCGCAGAGAGCACCGAGAGCTGCAGCAGGCTGAGCCCCTGATCGGAGAAGCGGCGGATTTCCTCGACCACGTCGATCAGGAACAGGATGCCCCAGAAGCTCGCCGCGACGATCAGGAAGCTGCGGAGGAACCGTTTCGCAAGATAGAGGGCAAGCGTCACGCGGCAGCCTCCCGCTTGGGCCGGATACGGCGCGGACGCCCCGACCACCACAGCATGAACAGCACCATCACGATCCCGCCCAGCGTCGGCGCGATCAGGCTCGGCCAGAGCGAGGGGTCGCGCCCGGAACTCGTCTCGGCGGCGTTTTGCAGCACCTGCACGACGATCAGCCCGCCGATGGCGAGCGACATCTGCCGCCACATGCCGAAGCGCGAAAACGTGCCCATCATCAGCGCCGAGAAGCCGATCAGCGCCGCGATCGGCGCCAGCAGGGGCTGGGTGATCCGCCGGGCAAGCTCCAGCCGCAGCGCGTCGCGGGCGGCCTTGGCGCTATTCGCGCCCGGTGTCGCGTCCAGACCGGTCCCGGCCATCATCGCGGCGAGGCGCGGCGTGGTCATCTCGTCGATCTTCGGTGCCCGCGCCTTCCCGGCCTTCAGGAAGGAGCCGATATCATAGGTGAAATTGCTGAACCGCGTGACCGACAGGCGATCCGAGGGTTTGCGCAGGGTTTGGGCCATGCCCGAGAACATGATCAGTTTCGGCCCCGTCTCGGTCTTCACGATCACGCCCTTGTCGGCGGTATAGATCGTGCTCGTCTGCGCCGAGCGGCTGTCGGAGACGAAGATATCCTGCAACTCCCCCAGATCGGAAATACGCCGGATATAGATCGAGATGCCCGACGCGGGATGCTGGAACGTGCCTTCGGTAAGGAATTTCGCGGTCAGGTTCTGCGCGACCTCCTGCTGACGCTCGGCCAGCCGGGCCTTCGCGGCGGGAACGAGGAAATTCACCAGAAGCGCCATCATTACCGAGGCGATCAGCCCGAAGACCAGCACCGGACGCGCCAGCCGCCAGTTCGAGGTGCCGGTGGCGCGCATCACTACCAATTCGCTGTCCTGATCGAGCCGGTTGAACGCGTAGATCGTGGCAGCGAAGGCGGCGACCGGCAGTACGATGCGGATGACGTAAGGCAAGGTCAGCGCGGTGAATTCCAGCACCACCGTTGCGGTCTGGCCGTCCGAAATCAGGCTGTCGAACATGTTCACAGCCCGGTTGACCCAATAGACGGAGACCAGCACGAGCGCGAAAAACCCGAACAGCGCCATCAATTTGGACAAAATATATCTGTCCAGTTGCGTCACGACCCTCTCAATACCCCCGAATATTTCCCTTTCTCTAGCCTGTCGGGCGAAGTGAGGGAAGGGCACAGCGGGGGTGCTTTTCATTTTCCGGAGGCAGGGCTAGGCTCGCGCGCAATTTGATGCCAATCGCGACCGAGCGCCGCCTGATCCGCGCGCCAGTCCCATCTTCGGAGAGCCCCACATGACCCAACCTGTTGCTATCGCCTTCAAGGAAACCGATCCGGAGGTCTTCGCCACCCAAAGCGGTCGGATCGCGCTGGTCGTGGGCGGTGACGGCAAGCTGGGTCAGGCCGGGCGCAAGCTGGATCGGGCGACGAAGGGCGCGATCAAGCGCGCGGTGGACTCGGAAGCCTTCGCGGGCTTGGGCGCGGGCGAAGCGATGGAGCTGAGCTGGCCCGCCGCGATCGCCGCCGAAGCGGTGCAGCTGGTGCGGCTCGACCGCAAGGCCAGCGCCGACGAGGCCCGCAAGGCGGGGGCTGCGATCGGGGCCAAACTGGGGGAGGCGGGCGCGCTCGTGGTGGCGCAAAACCATCCGCGCGCCGCCGATCTGTCCCTGGGCCTCGCGCTGCGCGCCTATCGCTTCGACTATCATACCGGCGAGGACAAGAAGGCCTACGGGCCGGTGACGATCATGGCCGACAAGCCCGAAGAGGTCGCCGCCGCCGCCGCCCCGCATGCGGCCTTGGCCGAGGGCGTGTTCTTCACCCGCGATCTGGTCAACGAGCCCGCCAACATCCTGACCACCGACGATTTCGCAGCCCGACTCGCCGCGATGCAGGAGCTGGGCCTCGATGTCGAAATCCTCGAAGAGGAGGACATGAAGAAGCTCGGCATGGGGGCGCTTCTGGGTGTCGGCATGGGCTCGGAAATGCCCTCCAAGCTGGTCGTGATGCAGTGGAAGGGCGGCGAGGAGGGCGAGGCGCCCTTCGCGCTCGTCGGCAAGGGCGTGGTGTTCGACGCGGGCGGCATTTCGCTCAAGCCCGGCGCGGGCATGGAAGAGATGACGATGGATATGGGCGGCGCAGGCGTCGTCTCCGGCGTGATGCGCACGCTCGCGCTGCGCAAGGCCAAGGCGAATGTCGTGGGCCTCGTGGGGCTGGTCGAGAACATGCCCGACGGGCGCGCGCAACGCCCCGGCGATATCGTGACCTCGATGAAGGGCGACACGATCGAGGTCATCAACACCGATGCCGAAGGCCGCCTCGTTCTCGCCGATGTGCTCTGGTATGCGCAGGACCGGTTCCAGCCCAAGGCGATGGTCAATCTCGCCACGCTGACCGGGGCCGTGATCGTCGCCCTCGGTCACGAGAACGCGGGCCTTTTCGCCAATGATGACAAGTTCGTAGCCGACATTCTTAAAGCGGCGAAGACCGAGGGGGAGGGCGCGTGGCACATGCCGCTGCAGCCCGCCTATGACAAGGCGCTGAAATCGCGGCTGGCCGATATGCGTAATGTCGGCAACCGCTGGGGCGGCGCGATCACTGCGGCCGCTTTCCTGAAGCGCTTCGTCAAGGACGAGGTGCCGTGGTGCCATATCGACATCGCGGGCGTGGCGCTTCCGCCGAACGAGACCACGCTGGCCCCGAAAGGGCCGACCGGCTGGGGTGTGCGCATGCTCGACCGCCTGATCCGCGACAAGTTCGAAGCCTGAGGAGCCCAGGATGGGGCAAGTCAATTTCTACCATCTGACCCGCTCCAGCCTCGAAGAGGTGGTGATGAACCTCGCCTCCCGGGCGGTGGAGCAGGGTTGGAATGTGGAATTGCGCGGGACCGATTCCGCGCGGCTCGACTGGCTCGACCAGAGGCTCTGGCTGATGGGAAACGAGGCGAGCTTCCTGCCGCACGGGCTCGCAGGTGGGCCGCATGACGCGCTGCAGCCGATCCTGCTGGGCACCGCGCCCGCAGGCGACGGGCGCGAGGCGATGATGGCTGTCGACGGCGCCGAGGTCGCGGCGGAGGAGACCGACGCCCATAAGCGCGTCTGGATCCTGTTCGACGGCAATGACCCGCAGGCGGTGCAACATGCGCGCGGACAGTGGAAGACCCTGACCGGGGCAGGCGCGAAGGCGATCTACTGGTCGGAAGAGGGCGGCCGCTGGGAGAAGAAGGCGGAGAGTTGAGCTGGGTGGAGATCAGCGGGGGATATGCCGGAGACGCGGATCGCTTCGCCGATCTCTTCGCCGAGAGCTTCGCAGCCTCCGAAGGCCCCGACGAGGGCGCGCTGATCGGGGGGCTGGTGCGCGACATCCTCGCGCGGACCGATCCCGGCGATCTGTACTGTTTCACCGCGCGGGAGGGGGAGGTCCTCATCGGCGCGGTCTGTTTCACCCGCCTGCGCTATGACGGTGATCCGCGCCGCGTCTTTCTGCTTTCGCCGATGGCGGTCGCCCCGGCGCAGCAACGCAAAGGGGTCGGGCAGAGGCTGATCCGTCATGCGCTCGCAGAGCTGTCAGCGGCGGGCGTCGAGGCCGTGCTCACCTATGGCGATCCGGCCTATTACGGACGGGTCGGTTTTGCGCCGATTGCCGAGGCCGCGATTGCCGCACCCTATCCGCTGTCGATGCCGCAGGGCTGGCTCGGCCAATCCCTGACGCCCACGCCGCTCACCTCCATCACGGGGAAGCCGCATTGCGTGGCAGCCTTCCAGAAACCTGAGATCTGGTGAGCCCTACCGCAGCCGCTCGGGCTCCAGCACCATCACCGTCGGCTCGCGCGGCAAGGTTCTGAGCGAGACGACCAACTCGCTCACGCCGGGCCGCTCCACCGCGAACTCTCCCTTCATCCCGTCGAGAAAGCTCTGCAGGGTCGGCTCGCCGAACCAATGGACCGGGATCACGATGCGCGAGCGCAGCCGGTTCAGGATGCGGATCATCGTCGGCTGATCGACCGTGTAGGACCCGTCCACCGCCGCCATCACCACATCGAGCCGCCCCAGCGCCGCATATTGCGCGGGATCGGGCTCGTGATGCAGATGGCCCAGATGGCCGATACAAAGCCCCGCCACCTCGAAGACGAAGATCGAGTTGCCGTTCTCCTCGACCCCGCCCCAGCTGCGGATATCGGTGGGCACATTGCGGATCAGCATCTCGCCCAGATCCAGATGATGCTCGGCCGCTACGCCGAACTGATCCGACCAGCCCTTCAGCGCGACCGTCCCGTCCGGTATCATATCGGTCATATGGCTCGAATGGGCATGGTTCATCGTGACGTAATCGGGCGCAAACCGCGCCCCGCCGGTCCAGCCGTTGAAATCGGTCACGACCGAGAGCCCGCCCTCGGTCTGCAACAGCACCATCGAATGGTCGATGTAATGCAACCGCACCGATTGCTCCGGCACCGGATCGGACCAGCTGGCCTTGTGCAGATATTCGATCCCGGGGGCCGCATCGGCGATCGCGATGCAATGGCTGATGCGCTGGTTTTGTGCGGCAGCGGCGAGTGGCGCGCTCACGGCACAGAGGGCGAGAAGAATGGCGCGGATCATGGCGAGCCTCCTTTTGCCCTAGCGTAAGGCCAAAATGCGATTCCGGTCCATGCCCTTGCGCCCCGCGCGGCCTTCCCTTCGCGCCGCTTTGGGTCTATCAGCCGGGCCGAAGGAGAGCCCCAGATGACCAAGTTCAGCTTCACCCTCAAGGCCACCGATGGTGCTGCGCGCACCGGGACGATCTCGACGCCCCGGGGCGAGATCCGCACGCCGGCCTTCATGCCCGTGGGCACTGCCGCCACCGTGAAGGCGATGATGCCGGAATCGGTGGCCGCGACCGGCGCGGATATCCTGCTGGGCAATACCTATCACCTGATGCTGCGCCCCGGCGCGGAGCGGGTGGCGCGTCTGGGTGGGCTCCACAAGTTCATGAATTGGGACAAGCCGATCCTGACCGACTCGGGCGGCTTTCAGGTGATGAGCCTCGCGTCTCTGCGCAAGCTGACCGAGGAGGGCGTGACCTTCGCCTCCCATGTCGACGGCTCGAAACATATGCTCTCGCCCGAACGCTCGATGGAGATCCAGAAGCTCTTGGGCTCGGATATCGTGATGTGCTTCGACGAGTGCCCCGCGCTGCCCGCGACCGAGGACGAGGTGGCCAAATCCATGCGCCTGTCGATGCGTTGGGCGCAGCGCTCGCGCGACGCCTTTGGCGACCGTCCCGGCCATGCGCTGTTCGGCATCCAGCAAGGCGGCGTGACGCGTGAACTTCGCGAGGAAAGTGCCGAGAAACTCAAGGAAATCGGCTTCGAGGGCTATGCGGTCGGCGGTCTCGCTGTGGGCGAGGGGCAAGAGGCGATGTTCGGCGTGCTCGACTACGCGCCGGGGATGCTGCCGCAGGACAAGCCGCGCTACCTGATGGGCGTCGGCAAGCCCGACGATATCGTGGGCGCAGTGGAGCGCGGCATCGACATGATGGATTGCGTGCTGCCGTCGCGCTCGGGGCGCACGGGGCAGGCCTGGACCCGCCGCGGTCAGGTGAACATCAAGAACGCCCGCCATGCCGACGATCCGCGCCCGCTGGACGAGGCCTGCACCTGCCCGGCCTGCTCGAATTACTCGCGCGCCTATCTGCACCACGTTTTCCGCTCCGGCGAGATGATCTCGGGGATGCTGCTGACCTGGCACAACCTGCATTACTATCAGGAACTGATGGCGGGCCTGCGCGCGGCGATCGACGAGGGGGCGCTGGCGCGCTTCGTCTCGGAATTCCACGACACCCGCGCGATGGGCGATATCGAGCCGCTCTGAACCCCGCTCAGTGCGAGATCACGATCACCGCGGCGTAATGCGTCGCGGCCGCGGCCAGCACATGGCCGTGCCAGATCGCGCGCGAGAAGGGGATGCGCTCGGTCTGGTAGAAGATCACGCCGACCGTATAGGTCAGCCCGCCCACGACCAGCAGGATCAGCGCGGGCAGGGGCAGGGACACGATCAACGGCCACATCGCGATCATCCCGAGCCAGCCCATCGCCAGATAGAGCCAGAACCCCGTGCGCTCCGCGCGGTGGAAGAAGCCGAGCTTCATCACGATGCCGAAGGTCGCGAGCGCCCAGACCGTCGCGGTCAGCGCCCAGCCAGCGACGCCCCCGAGCCCGATCAGCGCCATCGGCGTATAAGTTCCCGCAATCAGGAGATAAATCGCCGCGTGATCGAAGCGCCGCAGCACTGCGCGCGTCGGTGCATGCAGGGTCAGGTTATAGGCGGCCGAGAGCGAGAAAGAGGCGATCAGCCCGACCGAGTAAACCGCAAGCGGCCAGACCCGGCCTTCCGGAGCCGCCAGCGAGGCCCAGACGATCAGCGCACTGACGCCTGCCACGGCGAAAACGACGCCCAGCACATGGACGACGCCATCGGCGACATGTTCGCGAAAGCTGTGGCTCAGTTGGTGGCGCGTCATCGTGGTGATCCCCTCGGTCATGCCTTCAAGATAGCAACGATGAGGCGATCTCCCAAGGCGCGGCGGAAAAAAACGCTGGGTCAGTGTCTGGTTCTTGTCGGAATAGACTTAACGAGATTTGTCCCGATGTGAGGACTGTGAGCGACTCGCCGAACTTCTGATCGCTTCCAGAAAAGAATGGATCGCGTGCTTGTCTGGAGCGGCTTTCATCGAAGAGGCTTCTAGGCTCAGGACTCATAGCCAGTAGATGACCGTGGCGGCGAGAGCGATGGCCGAGAGGAAGACCTTCGGGCACCTATCGTATCGCGTGGCTACCCGCCGCCAGTCCTTGAGTCTGCCGAACATAATCTCGATCCGGTTGCGGCGTTTATAGCGGCGCTTGTCATACTTCACCGGTGTCTTCCGCTGCTTACGGCCCGGGATGCAGGCGCGTATCCCCTTGTCTTTCAACGCTTCGCGGAACCAGTCGGCGTCGTAACCGCGATCCCCGAGCAGCCAGTCGACATCCGGAAGACTGTCGCAAAGCGCCCGGGCACCGATGTAATCGCTGACCTGTCCTGCCGTTACGAACAGGTTGAGAGGGCGTCCCTGGCTGTCGCAGATGGCATGCAGTTTCGTGTTCATCCCGCCCTTGGTCCGTCCGATCAGGCGGCCGCGCCCCCCTTTTTGACGCCCAGACTGGACGCCGTGCGGTGGGCCTTCAGGTAAGTGGCGTCAATCATCACGGTCTTCTTCTCGCCATGCCCGGCAGCCAGTCCGGCCATCATCTTCGCGAAGATGCCTTTGTCGCTCCAACGCTTCCAACGGTTATAGAGCGTCTTGTGGGGGCCATACTCCTTCGGCGCATCTCGCCATCGCAACCCATTACGATTGATGAAGATAATACCGCTCAGGACGCGCCGATCATCGACGCGCGGCTTACCATGGGACTTCGGAAAGTAGGGCTCCAGACGCGCCATCTGCGCATCGCTCAGCCAGAATAGATCAGACATGTCACCGCTCTGTTTTCGTGCGGTGAATCATGCCCTTCTGCTGAAATCAATGGGTCCTGACCCTACAGCTATTCTACCCATTCCGGTTTTCTACTTTTAGATATTTTGAAATCAAATACTTAAATTCCGTCGCCGACGAAGGCCTTCTCGACCACATATTCGCGCGGCTCGGAATTCGCGCCTTCGCGCAGCCCGAAGCCTTCGAGCACCGCCATCACGTCCTTATTGAAGGCGAGCGAGCCGCAGACCATCGCGCGGTCGGTTTCGGGGTTCATAGGTTCGAGGCCGAGATCCTTGAACACCTTGCCGTTCTCGAGATTGTCGGTGATCCGGCCCATGTGATGGGATTCCTCGCGGGTCGTGGTCGGGTAGTATTTCAACTTGCCGTCCACCATCTCGCCGATCAACGGGTCGTTGATCAGGTTCTCGACCAGCTGGCGGCCATATTCCAGTTCCTCGACCGTGCGGCAGGTGTGCATCATGATGACCTCGTCGAACTTGTCGTAGGTCTCGGGGTCGCGCATCAGCGAGGCGAAGGGCGCGATGCCGGTGCCGGTGGCGAGGAACCACACCCGCTTGCCCGGCAGCAGCGCGTCATGGACCAGCGTGCCCACGGGCTTGGGGCGCAGGATGATCTGGTCGCCCACATTGATATGCTGCAGCTTCGAGGTCAGCGGCCCGTCGGGCACCTTGATCGAGTAGAATTCCAGCTCCTCGTCCCAGTTGGGCGAGGCGATCGAATAGGCGCGCAGCAGCGGTTTGCCATTGTCGCCCATCAGCCCGATCATCACGAACTCGCCCGAGCGGAAGCGCAGGCTTTGCGGGCGGCTCACGCGGAAGGAAAACAGCCGGTCCGTCCAATGGGTCACTTCGGTCACGGTCTGCGCGTCGGGCAGGGTCTTCACCTTCGGGATCTCGGTCACGGCGCTCTCGTTCATTGTCACATCTCTCTCGGTCCGGGGCAGGCGCCTCGGTCTGGCAAATATACAGATCGGATACAGCTTGCGTGAGCGCTGGCCCTTGATCTGGCTCAATTGCCGGTTTCGTTATGGTCTATCGGATATCGCGGACGGGCGAAAGCCTCAGCCGGCCAGTCGCGCGCGGTAGTCATGCGCGGCCCAATCGGCGCGGAACAGCCATTGCGCCTGCGGCTGGCGTTCGGCCAGATCCGGCGGAATCTCGACCTCGTCGAAGCCCACGCGCCGCGCCATCGCATATTGATCCGCGATCAACGGGCCCGCTGCGCGCAGCCGACCCGTGAAGCCGAGCGCGCGGATGCGGCGCGCCAGCGAGAAGCCGCGCCCGTCCGAGAAGGTCGGGAACAGGACACGGATCATCTCCGCACCGTCGATCAGCGCGGGCAGGTATCCCGCATCGGTCTCCGGCGCGATATCGAGGCTCGCCCCGGTGAAATCATCCTCGTGGAAGCCGTCGTCGCGAACGATCACGCTCATGCCACATTCTCCTTGTTCTCAATCACTTGGCCTTCACTGTTCACGCGGACGGCCTTGCCGCCGATGAAGTGGATGCCGCATTCTGTCTTGGCGGCGCCGCGCCAGCGGCCCGCGCGTTCGTCTTCGCCCGGTTTCACCGGTGAGGTGCAGGGCGCGCAGCCGATCGAGGGGTAGCCTTGTGCCACGAGCGGATGGCGCGGCAGGCGGTTCTCGACCATGTAATCCTGCACGTCCTGCTTGTCCCAATGGGCGAGCGGGTTGATCTTCATCCGGGCCGCGGTCTCGATCTCGAAGAAATCGAGCGCCGCGCGCTGGCCGCCCTGAAACCGTTTGCGCCCGGTGATCCAGGCGTCGTAGCCCGAGAGCGCGTTCTCCAGCGGCACCGTCTTGCGCAGGGTGCAGCAGGCATCGGTGCTGTATTGGTGCAGCGTGCCGTCCGGGTCGTCGCGGGCAATCGCGGCCTCATCGGCCTGAATCACCTGCACATTGGTCAGACCCAGCTTGCCCGCGACGTCGCGCTGATAGGCGAGCGTCTCGGGAAACAGCATCTGCGTGTCGATGAACAGCACCGGCGTGCCGGGCGCGATCACCGAGACCATATGCAAGAGCACCACCGATTCCGCCCCGAAGGACGAGACCAGCGCGACCTCGCCCACATTCGGGTCACGCAACGCCCGCTCCATCACCGCGGTTGCGGCGTGGTGGCGGTAGCGTTCGTTCAGCCCGGCGACTCGGGGGGCGATATCCGTTCCATCACTGAGCGGCATGGCGTTGAGCCTCTGCATAGAGCGCTTCCTTGAACGGGTCCGGGCCAAGGCGGCGCAGCGCGTCGAGGAAGCTCTCGGTCGCGCTTTCACGCAGCTCGAGATAGGCGCGCAGCAGACGCTCCAGCGCAGGGATCACCTCCGTGTAGGCGAAGCCGGGACCGGCCCGTTCGCCAAGCGCCATCGTCTCGCTCGCGTCGCCGCCAAGCGTGATCTGGTAGTTCTCCACGCCAGCACGGTCGAGACCGAGGATGCCGATATGGCCCAGATGGTGGTGGCCGCAGGCGTTGATGCAGCCCGAGATCTTGATCTTGAGCGCACCGATCTCCTGCTCCAGCCCGAGATCGCGGAAATGGGTCGAGATCTGCTGCGCCAGCGGGATCGAGCGAGCCGTGGCCAGCGCGCAGTAATCCATGCCGGGGCAGGCGATGATGTCCGAGGTCAGCCCGATATTCGCCGTAGCGAGGCCGCCTTTGCGCAGCGCTTCGAACAGCGCAGGCAGATCGGCCTTCGCGATATGCGGCAGGATCACGTTCTGCTCGTGGCTGATGCGCAGTTCCGACTGGCCGTAGCGCTCGGCAAGCTCCGCCAGAAGGCGCATTTGGTCGGACGTGCCATCGCCCGGAGGCGCGCCGTGATCCTTCAGGCTGACCGTGACCACCGCGTAATCGGGGTTGTGATGGGGCGAGACCGAACGCGCGGCCCAGTCGCGCAGAAGCGCATCGACATTGCGCGCGGTGTCGAAGCTTTCGCTCTCGCGCGCAGGCAGCGCGGGCGGGGCGAATTGCGCCTTGAGATCGGCAAGGATCGCCTGATCCGCGCCTTTGAAGGCCGCGCGACGGGCCGGGAACTCGGCTTCGACCATCTCGGAAAACGTATCGATTCCAAGCTCGTGCACGGTGATCTTGATGCGCGCCTTGTATTTGTTGTCGCGTCGTCCGGCGAGGTTCCACGCCGCCACGATCGACTCCAGATAGGGCAGCAGATCAGCTGCGGGCAGGAAGCTGCGCAGTTCCTTGCCGATCATCGGCGTGCGGCCCAGACCGCCGCCCACGAAGACCTGAAAGCCGATCTCGCCCTCGCGCGCGACCAGTTGCAGGCCGACATCATGGCCGCGGATCGCAGCCCGGTCGGCCTCGGCGCCATTGATCGCAATCTTGAACTTGCGCGGCAGGAACTGGAATTCCGGATGGTCGGTGGACCATTGACGGATCAGCTCGGCATAGGGGCGCGGATCGGCAATCTCGTCGGCGCTCGCACCCGCGAAGGCATCCGTCGTCGTGTTGCGGATCGCGTTGCCCGAGGTCTGGATCGCGTGCATGCCCACATCGGCCAGCGCGTCGATCATATCCGGCACATCGACCAGTTTCGGCCAGTTGAATTGGATGTTCTGGCGCGTGGTGAAATGCCCGTAGCCGCGATCCCAGGCATCGGCGATCTTGGCAAGCTGGCGCATCTGCCGGGCGTCGATCGTGCCATAGGGGATCGCCACGCGCAGCATATAGGCGTGCAGCTGCAGATAGAGCCCGTTCATCAGGCGCAGCGGTTTGAACTCGTCCTCGGTCAGGCTGCCGTCGAGGCGGCGCGCGACCTGATGGCGAAACTGCTCGGCGCGCGCGCGGACGGCGGCGCGGTCGAAATCGCTGGGTTGGAACATGGATCAGCTCCCGGCCAGAGTGTTGTGGGGTAGCTCGATGGAGGGGCCGGAGGCGCGGAAGGCCTCGCGGAAATGCGCGGGCTCGGGGCCGTTCGGGCCGAGCGTGGCAGGCGCGAGATAGGCGCCCACGACTTTCTCGGGCTGGGCATTGGCCAGATCGAGCCACATCTCGGCAATCACCGGATCGTCGAGGAAGGCGGCGTCCTTGAGGCGCAGCACCCATTGGCCCGCGTCGTTCATGTAGACGACATGGCCTTCGCGCAGGTCATTGGCGCTGATCACGCCGGGGATGAATTTCTTGCTCATAGCACGGCCTCCTTGAGGGCGGTGCGGGCGTCGCGCGGAGCGAGCCCGAGTAGGATCACGGCGGGGCCTTTGGCCTCGGCGGTCACGGTGGGCAGGGTGGCGAGCGTCGCGGGGCGGATCACCTGATCGGCGCGCGAGGCGTTCTCGACCACGCAGGCGGGGGTCGCGGGCGAGGCGCCATGCATCATCAGGCGCCCCTGCACGTAGCGCGCCGCGCGCTTGCCCATGTAGATCGCGGCGACCGCGCCGGGACGGGCCAGCGCGGCCCAATCCTGTTCGGCCAACCCGTCGGCGTCATGGCCGGTGAGCAGGCGCAGCTCGCGATTGCGGCCGCGCTCGGTCAGGCTTTGGCCAAGCGAGGCCGCGGCGGCAGAGGCCGCGGTGATGCCCGGCAGCACGCGATAGGCGATCCCGTTTGCGTCGAGCGCGTCCAGTTCCTCGCCCAGCCGTCCGAACACGCCCGGATCGCCCGATTTCAGCCGCAGCACGCGCTGGCCTTCCTGCGCGAGGCGGATGATCAGGTCCGAGATGTCACCTTGCTTCATCGAGGGGCCGAAGCCGGTCTTGCCGGTCTCGATCAGCTGCGCCTGCGGACCCGCGAGCGCGAGCACCTCGGCGCTCACCAGCGTGTCGTGCAGGATCACGTCGGCGCACATCATCTCGCGCAGCACCGCCACGGTCAGCAGGTCCGGATCGCCCGGACCGGCCCCGGCAAGGGTCACCTGGGTCTGAGTTTCGAGAGTTTCCATGTCACGCTCCTCATCTGCGTCTTGAGCGTGAATATAGGAAATTATTCCGGTTTTTGACCATATGCCCTTGCCAGTAAGGACATTCGTTCCTTATGGATTTGGAGGGAGTGAAAATCTCCTAACAAGCGGAGGGAAATCGGAATGGCGGTGCAGATCGACGAACTGGATCGGAAAATCCTCGCGGAGCTACAGGACGACGCGAGCCAGTCGCTCGACGAAATCGCGCGGAAAACAGGGTCTTCCAAGACCCCGGTCTGGAACCGGATTCGCAAATTGCGCGCGGCGGGGGTGATCGGCAAGCAGACCGCGATCCTCGACGCGCAGGCGCTTGGCTTCGATGCCTGCTTCTTCGTGCTGATCCGCACCTCCGAGCATGAGGCCGAGTGGCAGGACAAGTTCCTCGCCACCCTGCGCGCCCGCCCCGAAGTGATGGAGGCGCACCGTCTGGCGGGCGATATCGACTACATTCTGAAAGTCCGGGTCGAGAATGCGCGCGCCTATGACCGCTTCTATCAGGCGCTGATCTCCGAAGTGAAAATCCACAACGTGACCGCGCTTCTCTCGATGGAGGAACTGAAATCCACCACCGCGCTGCCGCTGTGAGGCTTAGCGCTTGGTGTAGGTGACCTGCAGCTTCTCCAGCCCGTGGAAGTGGTAGAGATCCGCGTAATAGGGGCGGCGCGGCAGATCGAGCCCCTGTAGCCGTTCCATCAGCATCGGCAGGGCAAGCTTCAGTTCCAGACGCGCCAGCGGCGCACCGATGCAGAAATGCGCCCCCGCGCCGAAGCTGAAATTGGTGCGCACGGGGCGCGACGGGTCGAAGACGCTCGCATCGTCCCAAGCCGACGGGTCGCGGTTCGCACCGGCGAGCAACAGCCCGATCCGTTCGCCCTTGCGCAGCACCTGCCCCTGAAACTCCATGTCCTCATAGAGCCAGCGCGTGAACAGATGCAGCGGCGGATCGAAGCGCAGCAGCTCCTCGATCGTGCCGTCGATCCGCGCGGGCTCCAGCCAATGGGGGGCGACGCTCTGTTCGATCAGGGTTTTCACGCTGTTGCCGATCTGGTGGACGGTCGCCTCATGGCCCGCGTTCAACAGCAAGATTACGGTGGAGATCAGCTCGTCGCGAGTCAGATGGGTGCCCTCTTCCTCGACCGCGATCAGCTCCGAGATCAGGTCGTCGCCGGGCGCTTTGCGGCGGGTCTCGATCAGATCGCCTAGATAGGCCGCGAAGTCCGCCGAAGCCTGTGCCGCGTCTTCCTCGAGGCTTATATCGCGGCGCGCCTGATACATCTGCACCATCGCGTTCGACCACGTGAGCAGCTTGTCCGCATCGCTTTCGGGCACGCCCAGAAGCCGTGCGATCACGATCACCGGCAGGGGTTTGGCGAAATGCTCCAACAGGTCGCAGCCACCCTCGGGCATCTCGTCGATCAGCCGATGGCAGAGCGCGGCGATTTCCTCCGCCATCCCTGCGATCCGGCGCGGGGTGAAGGCCTTCGTCACCAGCTTGCGCAGCCGGGTGTGGGTCGGCGCCTCCAATTCCAACATCGAATGGCGCTCGATCGCGTAGAAGGGTTCGAGGTGCTTGGGGATGTCCACCGCCTGCTCGGGCGGGGCCTCGCGCCCCAGCCGCCGGTCGCGCAGCGCCATGCCGACGATCGCGGCCCGCGCGGTCACGCGAAACCCGTATTCGGGCCATTGCACCAACGGCCCGCCTTGTCGCACCCGGTCATAGAACGGGTAGGGGTTCTGGACAAAGTCTGGATCGAGCGGGGATTGGGAAAGAGTCTGCATCGGCGCTCCGGTTACTCGGGGCCAGATTGGCCGCAACGCGCCCGGGGATGCAAGACCAAGCTGACGCGCTGACTTGCATTGCGGCGCGGTAGGCGCAAGGAAAGGGGCGGGAGAGTGCTGATGCTGGGCCGTGTCGCCATATTGCTGATCTGGATCGCGCTGACGCTTGCCGCCTCTATCGGGGTCTGGCGGGTCTCGGCGCGCGAGGGTCTGGCGCGGATCGAAGCGCAGGGGCAATCCGATCTGCGGCTGGCCTCGGATCGTCTGGTGGCCGCACTTTTGCAGTTTCGCGAGGTGGCGGTGCTGGCCGCCGATCATCCGGACGTCGTGGCGCTGGCGACGCGTTTTGCCGAAGGGAGCAAGGCGGTCGGCACATGGCGCGATGCGGCGGTGAGCCTGACGCTGCAGCGCCTCGCCGATCATGCAGGCGCGCGCGACATCTGGCTGATCGCGCCGGGGGGCACGGTGCTCGCGGGCCCGGCGGATAGCCCCGACCGGGTCACGATGAACCGGGCGCTGGCGCGGGCGGCACAAGGCGCGACCGGTTCCGAGCATTTCGTGGACCCCGATACCGGCGATCGGCTGTTCGTCTTCGCGGCCCCGGTCTTTGCCTCCGGCGGCCGTGTCGCGGGGATCGTGCTGCTGCGGCTGAATGCCGAGGATGTCGAGGCCGAGGGGCGCGGCAACCCGGTGCCGGTCTGGTTCACCGATGAAAGCGGCGTGAGTTTCCTGACCAACCGCAGAGATCTGGTGCTGCTGTCCGAACCCGGCGCGAAGCCCGATCCCGTGACCTATCCGGCGGGGTCGCTTTCCGGGGAGCTCCATCTGCGCGAACGCAACCTTGCGGGGTATCTGCTGGTGTCGGGCGAGGGCTCGCTTGCCGGTCCTGCCCTGGACGTCTCGCGCGCCCTGCCGGTGATCGAGATGGAGGGGCATGCGCTCGCCGCCGCCGATCCGGTGCTGCGCGCGGCGCGGCTTGCGGCGCTCTCGACTGCGGCCGGATTTCTGGCCGTGGGGGCGGTGATCTTCGCATTATGGGAGCGCAGGCGCGCGCTGGCGGAAGCCAATACCGCGCTGGAGGCCCGCGTGGCGGAGCGCACGGCGGAACTGTCCACCGCGAACGAGGAATTGCGGCGCACGCAGGCGGAACTCGTGCAGGCGGGCAAGCTCTCGGCGCTTGGCCAGATGTCTGCGGGGATCAGCCACGAGCTGAACCAGCCGCTGATGGCGATCTCCTCCTATGCCGAGAATGCGGAGCTTTTGTTGGACCGGGGCCGCGCCGAGGAGGCGGGCGAGACGCTGGGCAAGATCGGCGCGATGGCCCATCGCATGGCGCGCATCATCCGCAACCTGCGCGCCTTCGCGCGACAGGAGAGCGAACCCGCGACCCGCGTCGGTCTCGCGGCGGTGGTGGAGAGCGCGCTGGAGATGCTCGACGAACGGCTGCGGCGCGCGGGCGTCACCGTGGACTGGCAGCGCCCCGACTTCCCCGCCATCGTGATGGGCGGCGAGGTGCGGCTGAGCCAGGTCGTCATCAACCTGATCTCGAACGCGATCGAGGCGATGGAAGGCCAGTCCGAGCGCCGCCTGACGATCCGCATGGCGCGCGCGGATGGCATGATCCGCCTAAGCCTGCGCGACACCGGGCCGGGCATCGCCGATCCCGACCGCATCTTCGATCCGTTCTACTCGACCAAGGAGGCGGGATCGGCGGAGGGGCTTGGCCTCGGCCTCTCGATCTCTTACGGGCTGGTGCAAGGCTTCGGCGGCACCCTGCGGGGCGAGAACGCGCCCGGCGGTGGTGCGCGTTTCACCATCGAGCTGCGCGAGGCCACGCCCCAACCCAAACCGATCGAGGTGGAGACATGATGCGCCGGGTTCTCTTTGTCGATGACGACCGCGCGGTGCGCGAGGCGCTGGGTCAGACGCTGGAACTGGCGGGGCTGCGCCCAACGCTCGCGGGCAGCTATATCGAGGCGAAGGACCATATCTCGACCGAGTTCGAGGGGATCGTGGTCACCGATATCCGGATGCCGGGCAAGGACGGCTTCGCGCTGCTGGACCTCGTGCAGAAGGCCGATGCGGAGCTGCCCGTGGTGCTGCTGACCGGCGAGGCCGATGTGCCGATGGCAGTGCGCGCAATGGCGTCGGGTGCGTTCGATTTTCTGGAAAAGCCCTGCACGGGGAAAGACTTGCTGGCCGTTGTCGAGAAGGCGCTGGAAACCCGCGCGCGGGTGATGGAGGCGCGGTTCTCGCGGGCGGCAGGCAAGCGCGGCGACGCGGCGGCGCGGATTTTGGTGGGTAGCTCTCCGGTGGCGGAGGGCTTGCGCGAAGCCGCCCGTCGCGCCGCGCGCTCGGGCGCCGAGGTGCTGATCACCGGCGCGCCGGGGGCGGGCAATTCCAAGCTCGCCGAGGTGATCCACCTGCTCTCGACAAATGCGCGGCGGCCTTTCGTGAAGCTCGCCGCGGCGGGCCTCGACGTCGCGGCGCTGGAGGCAGGCTTCGCGCAGGCCGAGGGCGGGACGCTCTATCTCGACGAGGTGGCCGATCTGCCGCGCCCCGCGCAATTCGCGCTGATCGAGCTTTTGGAAACCCGGCCCGCTACGCGCCTCATCGCGGGCACCTATCGCGACCTGCCGGGCGAGGCGCGGGCCGGGCGCTTCCACCCCGATCTCTACTGGCGGCTCGAGGCGTTGAAGGTGCGCATCCCCTCGCTGTCGGAGCGCCCCGAGGACATTCCCGCGCTGTTTCGCCATTACGTCGCCACCGCCTGCGAACAGGCCAATCTGCGCGCCCCCGAAATCCCGCCCGAGATGACCGCGCAGCTGATGGCGCGCGACTGGCCGGGCAATGCCCGCGCGCTGATGTCCGAGGCGATGCGCTTCGCGATGGGGCTTGAGGCGGGCGAACCGCCGGAGGAGCTGGGCCTGTCCGAGCGCATGGCGGCGGTGGAGAAGTCGCTGCTGGCCGAGGCGCTGACCCGCGCGGGCGGCAATGCGACCGAGGCGGCGTCGGCGCTGAAACTGCCGCGCAAGACCTTCTACGACAAGCTCGCGCGCCACGGGCTCCGGCCCGAGGAGTATCGGGACTAGCGGCGGGCGAGGATTCGCACTGAGCCGCGCCCATCTGTGCGGGATTTCGCACACGTCTTCGCGCGTCCTAATGACGTGTTACTCGTAAGGTTATGATTCTGCTCAGATAATGCCTTCGTCACAAGAGTTTCACGAAACAGTTGATCGGATCTCTCGGCGGCTTTCTGCTGACCCCAATGCCGGGGAGGACCGGCGTGACATAAATTCCGGGAGGACATTATGAAGAAATTTACCGCCGCCGTTTCGGCGCTCGCTCTCATGGCTTCGGCCTCGGTCGCAATGGCCGATCCGACGGGCTGCGACGAAGGCGAGATGGTCATCAAGTTCAGCCACGTCACCAACACCGACAAGCACCCGAAAGGGATCGCGGCTGCGCTGTTCGCCAAGCGCGTGAACGAAGAGATGGACGGCAAGGCCTGCGTCGAGGTCTACCCGAACTCGACCCTCTACAACGATGATCAGGTGCTCGAGGCGATGCTGCAGGGCGACGTGCAGATGGCCGCGCCGAGCCTCTCGAAATTCGAGACCTTCACCAAGAAATACCGCATCTTCGATCTGCCCTTCATGTTCAAGAACATGGATGCCGTGGATGAATTCCAGAACTCCGACATCGGTCAGAAGATGAAAGAGGCGATGGTGCGTCGCGGTCTGCTGGGCCTCGACTTCTGGCATAACGGCCTCAAGCAGTTCTCGGCCAACAAGCCGCTGCTGGTACCGGGCGACGCCAAGGGTCTGAAGTTCCGCGTGCAGCCCTCCGACGTGCTGATCGCGCAGATGGAAGCGCTTGGGGCTTCGCCGCAGCCGATGGCCTTCTCGGAAGTCTATGGCGCACTGCAGACCGGCGTTGTCGACGGGCAGGAGAACACTTGGTCGAACATCTACGGCCAGAAGTTCTACGAAGTGCAGGACGGCATCACCGAGACCAACCACGGCCTGCTCGACTATATGGTCGTGACCTCGGTCGACTGGTGGGACAGCCTCGACCCGGCGATGCGCGACCAGATCAAGTCGATCCTCGACGAGGTCACCCAAGAGCGTAACTCCGCAGTGAACCAGGTGAACGAAGAGAACCGTCAGGCGATCCTCGATGCCGGCGCGACGATCCGCGAACTGACGCCCGAGCAGCGCCAGCAATGGGTCGATGCGATGAAACCGGTCTGGGACCAGTTCACCGATGACGTCGGTCAGGAGAACATCGACGCAGCGCAGGCGATCAACGCCAAGCACTGATCCGAACGGACGGGCGACAGCCCCCACCTGTCGCCCGATCTCACGGCGCGCGCGGCCCCCCACACACCCGCGCGCGCCACTTTCACCTCTCGACCTCAGACCGGAGTGAGCCATGAGCCAGCGCTATGAGCCGCGCAACGGGTTTTCGCGGGCGATCCACCACCTCGAGGAGACGCTGATCGCGTTGATCCTCGGCACGATGACCGTGATCACCTTCGTCAATGTCGTGCTGCGCTACGTCTTCAACTCCTCGCTGATCTGGGGGCTGGAGACGACGTTGATCCTCTTCGCCTGGCTGGTTCTGCTGGGCATGAGCTACGCGGTGAAAGTGACCGCGCATCTCGGCGTCGATGCGATCATCAACATGCTGCGCCCCGGGCCGCGCAAGGCCATGAGCCTCGTCGCGGCGGGCCTGTGCATCCTCTACGCGGTACTGCTGCTGAAAGGCGCATGGGATTACTGGGCGCCCTTCGCGGGCTTCGATCAGACCTCGGGCCGCTGGTTCCCGACGGGGTTTCAGGACACCCGCGACCGCGCCTTCTACGAGACCGATCAGGTGCCGATCGCGGATTGGCTCGCCGTCTGGCTGGGGGACCGGTTCAACATGGGCGAGGCCTATGACAAGCTGCCGCGTTTCATCCCTTACCTGATCCTGCCGCTCGGCGTGACGCTTCTGCTGATCCGCTTCGTGCAGGCGGCAATCGGGGTCGCCGTGGGCAAACGCACGGCGCTGATCGTGAGCCACGAAGCCGAAGACCAAGTGGCCGACGTGGCCCATATCAACAAGGGTGACTGAGGCATGGATATCCTGTTTCTTTTCGTGATGGTGATCGGCTTCATGCTGATCGGCGTGCCGATCGCGGTCTCTCTGGGTCTCGCGTCGACGCTGTTTCTACTGATTTTCTCGGACGCCTCGCTCGCCTCCATCGCGCAGTCGCTCTACGATGCGATGGACAATCACGCGACGCTGCTGGCGATCCCGTTCTTCATCCTCGCCTCGAGCTTCATGTCGACGGGCGGGGTGGCGCAGCGCATCATCCGTTTCGCCATCGCCGTGGTGGGCCACCTGCCGGGCGGTCTGGCCATCGCAGGCGTCTTCGCCTGTATGCTGTTTGCCGCGCTCTCGGGCTCGTCGCCCGCGACCGTGGTCGCCATCGGCTCCATCGTCATCGCGGCGATGCGGCAGGTGGGCTACTCGAAGGATTTCGCCGCCGGCGTGATCTGTAACGCGGGCACGCTCGGCATCCTGATCCCGCCGTCGATCGTGATGGTGGTCTATGCTTCGGCGACCGACGTGTCGGTGGGCCGGATGTTTCTCGCGGGCGTCATTCCGGGCCTGATGGCGGGCGTCATGCTGATGGCCACGATCCTGTTCTTCGCGATCAAGCGCAACCTGCCGAAAGGCGAGTGGCAGGGCTGGGGCGAAGTCGCCGCGAGCTTCATCGACGCGTTTTGGGGCCTGATGCTGATCGCGATCATCATGGTCGGCCTCTACGGCATCCCCGGCATCACGGGCGGCGTCTTCACCCCCACCGAGGCCGCTGCCGTCGCCGCCGTCTATGCGTGGTTCGTCGCGAACTTCATCTATCGCGACATGGGCCCGCTCGATCAGGGCGAGAAGAAGATCGCGCTCTGGCAAAAGCCCCAGGCGCTGATCACCGCCGTCTGGCACAAGGGCACGCGCGACACGCTGTTCGAGGCGGGCAAGCTGACGATCACGCTGATGTTCATCATCGCCAACGCGCTGATCCTCAAGCACGTGCTGACCGACGAGCAGATTCCGCAGAAGATCACCGAGGCGCTGCTCGGCGCGGGTCTGGGCAAGATCATGTTCCTCGTGATCGTCAACATCATCCTGCTGATCGGCGGCCAGTTCATGGAGCCCTCGGGCCTGATCCTGATCGTCGCGCCGCTGGTCTTCCCGATCGCGATGGAGCTGGGCGTCGATCCGATCCATCTCGGCATCATCATGGTGGTGAACATGGAGATCGGGATGATCACGCCACCGGTGGGTCTGAACCTCTTCGTGACCTCAGGCGTGGCGGGGATGCCGATCATGCGGGTCGTGAAAGCGGCCGCGCCCTTCCTCGCCGTGCTCTTCGTCTTCCTGATCCTCGTCACCTATGTGCCGTTCCTGTCGACATGGCTGCCGACGATGGCAATGGGGCCGGAGACGGTCGTGAAATAAACCGCGCGGGGCAGGGGCTGCTTCCGGCCCGATGCTCCGCCATTCCAACTGGGCGCGCCCGTGGCATCCCCACGCGGCGCGCTTTTGTTTGGGGGAGGCACGCTGCAAAGGGGAGAGGGGGCCTAGCCCGACCGATAGTTGTCTGCTGAGTGGCTCCGCTGTTCGCAATTGGGGTGGGGGTGGGTTAACTTGCGCCTGCAGGCCTTGTCCCTGCGTCGCCAAGACGCTGCCACTGACAAAGAGAAAGGGCGCGGAGTACATAAGCCCCTTACCTGATGCGTGGCTGCTCGCGCATTGTCCTCGGATCATGCTTCAAGGGACGATTTGCGATAGACAGACTGCCTGCGATCTGTCAGAGAGATTGAGCTACGTTACCTCTATCGGTCTTCTGCTTTCCCTACCGGACTTCAGCGAACTCGATCCTGGCCGACTGCGCCACGCTGTTGCACTTCCGCGAACAGGTTGAAAACTAAAGGAGATCTCACGATGGCCAACGGCACCGTGAAATGGTTCAACACCACCAAAGGCTTCGGTTTCATTGCGCCCGATTCGGGCGGTAAGGACGTCTTTTTGCACATTTCTGCCGTCGAGCGCGCAGGCCTCACCTCGGTGAGCGACGACCAGAAAGTGACCTATGACGTCGAATCCGGTCGCGACGGGCGGGAATCGGCGGCGAACCTTCAGCTTGCCTGAACGGTCAATCCGGATTTGGAACGGGGCGCCTTCGGGCGCCCTTTTTCGTTGAGCCGAAATTGACAATGCCCTCGCAGAAATCTGCGAGGGCATTTTGCTTCCGAAAGGCTGCCGCACAGTGTGGCTACGTTGTTTCTACAACACATCTGGTAAAGGGCTTGCGGAGTACACCGCGCCCACTTCCTGTTCGTGTTGGATGATTTAAGCCCCGTCAGTCTCCGCTGGCGTTGCCCGATTTCCCGGGCGCAACGCTTGCGGCGCCTTCGTGGCCACGGGTGGCGCCAGCCTTCTCGATCCGCTGCGCGATCTCGTCGCGCACGACATCCGGGCAGTCGGGATGATTTGCGATCCGCTTGGCGTTGGCGAGCGTGGCGGCTTCGCTGAACATGCGGAAGAACTCGACTGCCTTGGGGGTACCCGCCAGCTGGGCCAAGACGCTCTCGACGCTTGCGAAGAGCGCTTTGTTCGCGCGGTCATTTTCGCGGTGTTGATCAAGAGCGATCTGCGCCGTGAGGTTTTCCGCGCGGGCTTTCATTTGCCGTTGGCGGTCGGTCATGCGGTTCCAGTCGATGACGGGATGCCGGTGTTTCTGTACCATGTAGTCTAATCCTTTTCTGGCGGCGTCTGCCCCACGCCTGTCGCGGGGCTTCTCGGACGCTGATGATGAGGTGGGTTCATCGCGCTGAGCGCGGAAATCGAATTCGCGAACTTTTTCATGTTTTCTCATCCGGGCCCCGATCGGTGTTGTCGAACCGGTCGCGCGTCGAACGGCGCCGAAGCGCATTCAGCGGCAACGAAAGCGATCTGCGCGCTTGAGCGAGACGCTGCCGGGCTTTGTCGGGCAGCGTTTTCGCGATCTCGAGAAGCGCTGCGTCCGCCGTCTTGATCTGGGTGAACTCATCATCGAGTTCGGCGCGTGCTTCTTTGCGTGCTCGTTGTCGGAGAACCTCCAAAGCGCGTCCGAAAAGCGCCCGCACCGGCGATGGCGTATCGGCTTGAGCGACCTGTGACGCCGTCTCGTTCAAATCGGACACGATATCCACGTGGCCATCGGCCACCGCAGCCGCGACTTCGAGCACGGACTGAGCCTCTCGCTGCCGCTGCGTGACGGTACGCTCTTGATCTGCGAGCGCCGATTTTTCGGCAGCGAGGGTTTTCTCGGACAGCTTCACCGCCTTGTCGCGAGTGGCGAGTTCAATCTCCTGGCTCTCGCGCCATTTCCGTGGGCTGACGTGTTCGCGATGCTTCGGCAACGCGATCTCGGTTCCAGAATCGGTCACCCCTTTCGCGCGCGCTTCGCGGACTTTCCTGTTGTGCTTGAGAGCCTCCCTCAGGGCTTGCTTGCGACGCTCGCCGCGCTGGAGCCCGATCTCTGCGAACCATGCGCCGACGCTATCTTGCGCTTTCTCATAGCTACGGATCAGCGGATGGACCGCCGGCTGCAGCATGCGCCGACCATCCTTGGTTACGGCACGAGGAACGATCACGGCGTGGATATGATATGCTGTTTCGTCGAGATCAGCGCGTGCATGAACGCAGTCATCGCCGAAGTTGTTCAAGAGCCACTGCTTGGCTCGCGTCTCGAATTGCATTTCTCGCGTCGGGCCGCTCTCCCCGAAAAACTCGGTGAGATCTTTGTCGAACCACTCTTTGTTTACAGTCAGAATGATCTCGCGCAGCGGACCATGCCGGGTTGCGCGCCAGGGATCGCGCGGCCCGCGGAAAAGCGCATTCTTAAGCTCCGTCTTCCGACGCCGGCGGCGCAACTTCTCCAGTTCGAGGAGATGGTTCGCGTGGCGCATGTCTTGAATCTCGTCCCACGCATCCTGCGCCCAGGTTTCCGAGCCGAGTAACCGCCTGTTCGGGCTCTTGGGACTTTGTTCGCAATGGCCGTGATCACCCCCGCTGCGCATCCGGTGCTTCTCGTAACCGGCAAGATTGCGGGGGTGCATGCCTTGCATGCGCATGACGATTGGGTAGTGGGTTTTCGTTGCTGATGACATGGTCGATCTCCGTGTTTGTGAGATCGAGGTGGGTTCATGTCATCTGGCGCAAAAATCGCTGTGAATTTCCCCCGGTATCTGCCCGGGAGGTGCGTGCTAGGAGTGTGTCGGGGACGGCTAGGCGACTACGAGAGGCTCGGTCACAAAGGGCGGGTAGCCAACGTTCGCCGCGAATTGCGCCAAGAGCTGCTGTGATGGACTGAGCAGGCGTTCTCTGGCTCCAGCGCATATTCCCGGACATTACTATGCCTATCCAGGGGACGTATGCGCCGCCACAAGCGCTTCCGTCATGCCTGCGAAGGGCGGCGTTCTGCACCACGGTTCCCCATGCAGAACCCGAACCAAAATTTCGGCGCTGGAATGAGCTCCTGAATGCGTTTCCACGGGTATTGGTTCGCGACTTTCCGTCGCCGACCGTGTTTCCGGCGCGGTTGCGCCGAACTTGTCCGGATAAATGAACTCGTCATCCTTACGAACGGGTCTGGAAATCTAAGGTTCTTACTGGTCTGCGACCTGCTCGCGCGCCGGCGCGGAAATCGGACTCTCTATGGGTAGCTCGAGGCTGTACCGGACGCCCGTCGAGATGAAGCTCAGCTCAGACTGAGCACCGGCTTCCATCGCAACCAGGTCCTGCAACAGACGGGAGCCGAAACCTTTTCTCGACGGGGCCTCCACGGCCGGACCGCCCATCTCCGACCAGACTATCTGGAGACGGACAGAGCCGTTCTCGCTTGCGCGGGTCCAGCTAAGGTCGACATGGCCTTCAGCACATGAGAGTGCTCCATACTTGACCGCGTTTGTGGTCAACTCGTGCAAGGCCAGTCCGACGATCCGTGCATAGCGCTCTGGCACGCGGGAAGCAGGGCCTGAAATCCGGAGGCTGTCCTGGCTGTCGAGGGAATAGGGCCTCAACACCGCCTCGACGAGTTCTCGCAGGTCGGCACTCTTCGAAGGTCCATAAGCGGAAATCCCGACCGTCGCCGCCAGTGCTCGCAGCCGTCCTTGGAGGGTGGCCTTGTAGGCGATTGCGTCCCCGGTAGCGCTGGTTTGCGATACCAGAGAATTTACGAGGGCAAGCAAGTTCTTGATCCGGTGGTTGAGTTCTCGGATGGCCAGTTTCTGGAACTCTTCTTCCCTCGCCTGTTCGGTCACATCGCGAACCAGCCCAGTGCCTCTCACGCCCTCTGGCGTCTTATGCAAGATGCCAGTGCCGTGCACGCGGATCACCTTCCCGTCCGGGTGAAGAACACGGTAGACGACGTCAAAGGCGCGGTCGCTCTCGACACAGGTTTCAAGTTCGCTGCGCACCGCACCTCGGTCCTCCGGGTGGATGCGCTGCCGCCAAGCCTCGACCGTTGTCTCGTGAGGTGGCAGTCCCAAGATCTCGCGGCCCCGCGCGTCCCACTCGGCAATGTCGGCACCCGTGTCCCACGTACCCCATCCCAGCTCGGAGGCATTCGTAGCGAGGGAGAGCGACTCCATCGTCCGCCTCAGTTGTTCCTCGCTCTCCCTCTGCTCGGTGACATCGGTATTCACACCGACCATGCCGAGGAACTCGCCGTCGTCGGAGAAGCGGGGCTGCGCGACGGTTCTGAGTATCCGGTACACGCCATCGGACCGGCGGTATCGGGCCTCGACCTGCATCTCGGTTTGGTTCTCTATGGCCGCACGAAACGGCTCGGCCAATTGGGCGACCTCATCGGGATGCAGTGAACTCGTCCAGTCGAAATCGGGAATGTCCTCCAGGGCGACGCCCCAGAACTCGCGCTGCATCTTGTTCAGGAAAACGCATTTGCCCTCTGCATCGCCAAGCCAAAGCATTGCCGGAGCACCCTCGATCACCGTGCGATAAATGTGCGGCGAATTGGCCTCGGCGTGCTTTTCGAATTCCTTCCAGGGCATGCAAACCTCCGCGACTGATGCTTGGTGAGTTCGGAATGTATAAGGGAGTTACGGGGCGAAACAAGAAGAAGGCAGGGCCACCGTGGTATTCCGATTCAAATAAAAGCCCTTTTCCAAACGACTTCACGCAACCGGTGCGCAGGGCCCTCTACTCACTAGACGGCCCGCGCAATCGTCCTCCGGCCAATAGCGCGTCCCGTGCGTTCGCTGGGGCGCAGCCCCAGACCCGGCGCCGCTGCGCGCCGCATGGGGGAAGCTCCACATCCCCCAAACCCCCAGGGCAGGGATCGTTCGCCACTTTCCCTGCACCCTAAGGCGTCCTTCCGACGGATCGAAGAGGCGCTCGCCACCCTCTCCGAACTCTCCCGGCGCCTCCGGCGGGTCGAGAGGGATGTCACCCCTCTCGACGCTCTCCCCCGCACCCGCGTGACCTGCCCGCAGGCGGGCGATCGATGGGTCGCGGGAGGGGGCAGGCCTCGGCGCATGTCTTGCTTGCGTGCAGCGTCTTTGACGCACGCAATCAAGCCACGCCCCGATGCCCCGTATAGGGGTTCGTTGGTGAGGTTCGGCGCGTCGTTCTTCTTATCAACGACACGAGGCACTCATGCTCCACGACCGATACCTTCGACTGCTCCCGGGGGGACAGCTCAAACCCGGCGATATCTTCCTCATGCGCTTCCCCTACGGCTCCGACCGCAGGCGCGACGGCGAGTTCGACATCCCGCCTGGCACGCGTCCTTGCTTGCTCCTCTCGCGCGGGTTGATCGGCGATACACCGATGAACATCGTCGCGCCCGGTCTCAGCCCGGAGGGCCGGCTGCTGCGGGAAGATGACATCGTCATTGCTGATGACGATCAAGCTGCCGCCTGCGGGCTCTATCGTCCGACGATGTTCCGCGCCTCGCACCGGCTCTTCATCGCGACCGGGTCCGACTTGTTCGAGCGCAATGCTCGTATCGGGCGCCTCGGCCCGGCGCAGCGCGAACAATTCGAGGCGGTCGAGAAGCTGCTCGCAACCGCACCGCGCGAGGTTCGGTCCCGGCTGAGGTCGCGCGTCGCGATCTACCGCCCGAAACCGCTCATCCAACCCTAAACCGCGCCGCCGATCGGGGCTGCAGCGTTCGCCCGCCTTCTCACCGAGGCGGTCGGATCTTGCAGCCCTGCTTCGTCTCCTGAACCCCAAATTTTCGAAAGATCACATATGACTCACGATAAACATCCGTCCGAACTCACCCCCGAAGAGCTCCGCAAAGAGCGCAATGTGCTCGCAAACGTCGTCCATGGAGCGACCGCGACGCCGTCTCCGAAAGATCTCGAGAACGCGCCGCTTCTCGAAGATTGGATGCTCTTCACTGGCTTCGAGGACATCTCGCTCTTCGGCCGCCTGACCGAAGCCACCGGCCGGACCCGAACGTTGATCACCCGGGCTATCATCGCGCTCGATGACACTCTCGAATGGGCCTACCTCGAAGACGGATACATGCGCCTCGGACCGCGTTTCTCGGTTGAACAAGGACCGCCGCACCTCGCGATGCGCGCGGTCGCGACCGATCTGAGAGGGATCCGCACGCAGCTCGAAGGACAAGCATATTGGGCGCAGAAGGCGCTCGATGCGCTTGGCGAGATGCGCTGCGATGCCTGATTCCCTGATGGTCGGAAATGATCCTGATGGGATCGCCCGAACCAAGTCTGGTGCTCGGATATCACCTACCTGCCCATGAGGCGCGGGTTCCTCTACCTCGTTGCGATCATGGACTGGCACACGCGAAAGGTCCTGGCCTGGCGGATCTCGAACACGCTGGAGGCCGACTTCTGCGTCGAAGCGCTGAACGAAGCCGTCCACAAGTTCGGCCCGCCCGAGATCATGAATACCGATCAAGGGTCTCAGTTCACGTCCTTCGCCTGGACGGATCGGCTGCGTCGATCCGGCGTGCGCATATCGATGGATGGGAAAGGCCGCTTCCTGGACAACATCTTCATCGAGAGGCTGTGGCGCACCCTGAAATACGAGTGCGTCTACCTGCACGCTTGGGAGACAGGATCGGAGACGAAGGCGGCCATCCGGAAATGGATGACCTTCTACAACCACCAGCGCCCTCACTCAGCCCTCGGCGGCAAGCCACCGGCGCTGGTGTATTGGCAGAGAAATGATATCAACCAACCCGGTCAGCAGGTGCAACGAGTAGCTTAATTTACGCCAGATCCTGTCCAAGAGATGGGGAGTAGCTCAAAGAGCTCACCCGTTTGCGCTATATTTTCTTCGTGCACGGAATGTGTTACTCGATATCGATGAGAACATTCTTTATCGTTTTTGTTCATTGGTTTGCAGAGAGACTAAGCGTTTCAGCTGCTTTTTTGGAACGGGTAGGCCGTTCCGCAGAGACGCAGTCAAAATTCGTGAACCTTGCGCCAACAGACGAGGCCGATGAAGCAGGTGTCTACGCCGAAGCCATTGGATTCGCCATTAATGACGCTAAGGTCAAGAACATCGCACTTACCGGCCCCTATGGCTCCGGGAAGAGCAGTATTATCCAATCCTACTTGAGCAAGCACCGACCTAAGGCTTTGCACATATCTCTGGCCACGTTCACTACAGATGAAGGTGCGGTTAGCAAAGATGTCACCCGTCAAGAAATAGAGAGAAGCATTCTTCAGCAGATGCTATACGGCGCTGACGCGAATAGGCTACCTTTATCACGTTTCAAGAGGATTCAGTCCCCTGGTTTTTGGTCAATTTTCACCTCCCTATACATGGTGCTTGGCGTAGCATCAATTTTTTACGTATTTCATTATCGAGACAACGTCCTTAGTGGCGCATTCTTCGATCCATTCGCTTTTAGTAACTGGGTTAACTTAAGTATTTTCACGATCGCTTCTGTTTTTCTGTGGACAGCTTTTCATCACTTCTACGTGGCTAGCTTTGGCGTATCACTTAAAAGCCTATCCCTTAAAGATATCGAGATACGTCCTGCTGCTGGAGATCAAGAATCTATTTTAAACCGTCACTTGGATGAGATCATCTATTTCTTCCAATCAACTTCCTATAATCTGGTGATTATAGAGGACTTGGATCGTTTCAACGACTCAGAGATATTTACTACGCTGCGTGAGATAAACAGTTTGGTGAACGAAAATGCAGGTGTGAAACGCACCATAAGGTTTCTCTATGCCTTGCGCGATGACATGTTCGCAAACACGGATCGAACAAAGTTCTTTGAGTTTATCATACCAGTTATTCCGATCATCAATTCTTCAAATTCCATTGACATGGTCTTGAAACAAGGCAAAAGGCTAGCGCTCGACAATCGCCTTAATCGTCAGTTCATCAGAGAGGTGTCAAGATATCTTAACGATCTTCGGTTAATACAAAACATATTCAATGAGTATGCGATATATGTTGCAAACCTCGAAGCAGACGAGGATAGTTTGCTTGACGCAAACAAACTATTAGCGGTCATAATATACAAAAATGTACACCCGAAAGACTTTGAACAATTACACCGCGGGGAAGGTAAATTCGCTCAGATCTTACGTCACCAAGAAGACCTAGTTCGGTCTGGAGAAGCGACTTACAAAGCAGAGATCGCCCAACTTGAAAAAGAGATCAATGCTGCAGATCGTCAGACCCCGTTAGATCTAAAAGAATTGCGCCAAATATACGCTATGGCCTTTATCGAGAAGCTTCCAGCTAACATCATCAGCATTCGGGTGGAAGGGCAAACGCCAGTCCTACTTTCGCAGCTTCCTGAGCATAGTGCCTTTGAGCAATTGATCGACGCAACACGCATCAGCGGTCGCAATCAACACAACCAAAATATTCAATTCGATATTTCTAGCGTTCCAGACAGCGTTGCTCCCGGAAAGTCCTATCAGCAGCGCAAAAGAGAGATCGAGAGAAAAGCAGCTGATTACAAGAACAATAGCTTACACAGGATCAACGAGCTTAGGTCGAAGATCGCATCTCTTCGTACAACTAAGCTAAATGATCTTTTGCGGTTGAACGCTAGTGATATTGGTCACCTCTTCGACGGCTTTAAGGAAAACGGAGATCTTGCTAGATTTTTGATCTTGGAAGGGCATTTAGACGATACTTACTATCAATATACGTCTCTGTTCCACTCCGGTCGCCTTTCACCAAACGACAACAAATTCCTGATCCAGATACGCGCGTTTGTCACTCCTGAGCCGGATTTTCCTGTCGACAACCCAAGAGAAGTCATCGCGGCAATGCGTGACGAAGATTTTGGACAAACGTATATCCTTAACGTGAATCTCGTCGACTGCCTGTTGAGTGACCCGAGTCGCTACCCAGAACAAGTTCAGAGGTTTATTGGATTAGTCTCTTCGGATTTCGATGGCTGTGAAGGCTTCTTCGATGCCTACTATACCAGCGGTAGCCATGTCACAGCGCTGCTAACCAGGCTCGCGGCAACTTGGAAGGATTTCGTCTCAGCTGTTATCGCCAGTCCCAATAATCTCAGTCATGTTGCGGAGCTTGTTGTGAGGCTACCTGTCAGTTCACTTGAGAGACTCGCTAGCGATTTTGAAAGTCTACCTCACTTTGTAGCTGAAAACCTGCAGGCGATTCTCTCACGAAGTCCTGAGCTGGAAGCTGACCACCTTCGGGCCCTCAACTTTGAAGTTAAAGATCTTTCAGCAATCGAAGAACATTCGGATGCTTTACAAACAATGTGGGAAGCAGGTCTGTTCGAGCTTACCATTGAAAACTTCGATTATGCATACAGCTCGCTCTTAGGAGAAACGGATCTGCGGCCGTTGCACGAGAAAAACTTCACAACGATTCGTTCTTTGAAAAACCCGATCCTACTGAATAGGGTCGAGCGAGACTTCGATAGCTACATGCGCCAAATCGTGTTAGAGCTCCCAGAAAACTCAATGGAGGACGAACCAGCTATTCTTGATGTGGTTCGCCGGGAGACGATCTCCCAGGATGTTCTGAGTGAATTTCTTGAGCGGCAATTCACTCAACTTCCCTCCTTAGACGGCGTGCCAGAAAGCCTGTACGCCATATTTTTCCATCTAAATGCAATCGAGCCATCTTGGGTGAATTGTCTTTTGTTCCTCGAGAGCAATGGGTTTGAAGCGGAGCGACTGATCGAATATCTCGATCGTGACGACGTGCAATCAGCTATCTTGAAACACCCTATACCGGATGACTCGGAAGCAAAAAAGCTGCGTCTCTTTCTCTTTCGCGCGGGCTCTCTGTCTGATGCGGCATACACCGAGTACGTTCGGGCGTTGCCGCGACAGTTTGAGTTTGTTCCAGAGGAACTCGAACAATCCAAAATTCGGATATTGATAGAAGAAAAGAAGCTCGTATTCACTACTGCAGTTTTTGAAGCGCTTGCTGAGAAAGGCGATCTGCAGGTGCAGTTCGTCGCTAACAACATAAAGGCATATCTCGCGGATTCAGCCGAATTTTCACTTGATGATGATTTCCGGGAGCAGCTTCTGAAAGCTGGCATTGATCAAGCTTCCAAGGGTGAAATTGTCAAGATGATGGACCTGACTGCGCTCGCAAGCCGACCTGACCGATCAGCTCTCATTGGACCCATCATCGCTGGTGCAGACGTCAGTTTGTTCGACCTTAATGCAGATATTGTTCAGGCCTTGATAGACGGTTCAAAATCCACAACAACGCAAATCTCGTTACTGAACAAATGCTATACTCTGTTATCGAACGAAGAGTTGCGCGTTGTGTTGGCCAAGCTACCGAAACCATATTCCGAAATTAAGACTGGTTACGGTATTCCGCGATTGAAAAACACCCGCGAGAATCTCGAATTGGTCAGGTGGCTTGACGCGCGAGGCATCATTTCCTCTTGGAGCGAAGGCGGTCTCTTCTCAAACGACATAAGAGTGAACCTTTACCGCAGCTAGTTCGCGTCCAGTGAGCTTGGCAAACTGCGAGAGTAAGCTAGGCCGATGAATATTGGCTCAATAGGCTCTCAAGGTACAAAGCGGTCAATCTAGCTCAACGCAAATGAAGAGCTGCTTCCCGCACTGTATTGAGCAGGTCTCAATCCTGAGATGAACGCTCGGGCGAGCTCACATTGAACTTGAGTTTCTTGTCGTCCGTCTTGAGGCGCAAATTTCAGTTTTTTTGTGATCGCGTTTCCGCGCTCTGACTGATGAACCCAGCTTCCTTGGTAGGACACCGATACTAAGGAGCTTACCATGCCATCCGCCCCCATTACCGCCGCGAACGATACGCTCGATGAAGCGACGATCATGCCGCCAGCCTGCAATGCGATTGCGCGGCTGCTGGCGCGCGCTGTTGTCCGGGATCTTGCGAATGCGATCCCCGCCAACAGCCCCGCCGCGCCTCAGAAGGAGAAAGCACAATGACGAAACGTGTCGCAATCTATGCTCGCTACAGCTCGGGTCTACAGAAGCAGACTTCGATCGACGATCAGGTCGCGATGGCGGAGCGTTTCGCGGCCGAGCGCGGATGGGTGGTGACACATCGTTTCACGGATTACGAGAAATCTGGACGCAACACGCGCCGCGAGGGACTTCAGGCGCTGTGTGCTGCCGTCAATGCGCGGCAGGTCGATGCGATCGTCATCGAAGCTGTCGACCGCCTTACGCGGAAGATCGCGGACGCGCTCAATCATTACGAGTTGTTCCAGTTCCAGCAGGCCGAGCTTTACTCTGTCGCCGAAGGCCAGCAGGACTTCTTCAAGGTTCTGATCAACGCGCTCGGCGCGCAGCTTTATGCGCAGATGATCGGCGAACACACGCGCCGTGGTATGGTACAGGGGCTCACTCGGAAACGGCTTCACACGAGCGCATACGGCTACCGCAAGCGTGACGGTGACGAAGGGCTCAACCGCGAGATCGACCCGGAGGAGGCGGAGATCGTGCGCCGCATCTTCCGCGAGTTCGCCGACGGGCATTCGACGCAGGCGATCGTCAAGCGGCTGAACGGAGAAGGAATTCCGGCCCCACGCGGCGGCACATGGGATATCAGCACCATCCGCGGCAACCCGGCACGGTTTGAAGGCGTGCTCCGCAATCGTCTTTACATCGGCATTGCAAGCGTCGCGAAGACCTCACGGCGCTACCATCCGGAAACCGGGAGCAAGGAAGTCTACGAAACCCCGAGCGCGGCCGCGGAGATCGAGGTCCCGGCGCTGCGGATCATCGATCAAGATCTCTGGGATCGCGTGGAGACGCAGCTCGCGACCCAAGCCGTAAAAGCCAAAAGCAAGGGTAACCCCGTCGGGGCCCGGCGCAGTAAGCACCTGTTGAGCGGTTTGTTGGTCTGCGGCTGCTGTGGCGCGACTTACATAAAAGTTGGTCGGACGCGTTTCGGATGCCGTGAGGCGCGCAAGGGGGCGTGCAACAACAAGACGACCATTCACCGAGACCGAATTGAGGCGCGTGTCTTCGCGAAGCTCCGGGGCACCTTCCTGACGCCGGAACTGGCGGCGAGCTTCGATGCCGCGCTCAAGGCGGAGTACAAGCAGTTGGCGAGCGCCCAGGGCGCAGACACCGTAACGCGGCTCGAGCGACGTCTTAAGAAAGCGCGTACGAGCCGCCAGCGGATCTTCGATGCAATCGAGCAAGGCGCGCCATACAGCGCGTACAAAGCGCGCGCGGAAGACCTCGAAGGCGAGATCGCCAATCTCGAAGCCGAACTTTCCCAGCATCAGGAGACCCGGGCAGTTCTGCCGCAACTTCCGACCGACAGTGCCGCGCTCTTTGCGTGCGCCGTGCAAGAACTCGAGACATTGCTCGCCGACCCCGAACTCGTTCACCAAGCCAATGAGCATCTTCGAGAACTCATAAGACGGGTCGAGTTGAGACCCGACCCGGATGCACCCGATGCCCTTGCCGCCGAGATCGTTTCAGATCTCGGCGGCTTGCTTTCTGCGGGGGGCGTTACGTCGAGTATCGTCGATATTTTTAGCGCTACGAGGCAACCATCGGTCAGGCAGGGGGCGCTGCCCCCACGCGCTGCGCGCGCCCCCCGGGGATATTTCGGCCAAGCCGAAAGAAGCTTCGTGCTTTCGCCTTGGCGAAAGTATCCCGGGGTGAATTCGCGCAAGCGAAGAGGGGCAGCGCCCCTGTTGCCCGCCTCGGGACATGGCACCGGCGCAAAATAAAAGGGCGACCCGATCGGCCGCCCCTCCTGCTCTGGCTATCGCCTGATTTTATTTCTGTTCCGAACCCGTCGGCGCCGGCGCCGCGGCGGCGGTCTCGGAGGTCGGGGGCGCGAGTTTCCGCGTGCCCTGACCGGTCTGCAGCGGGTCGTCCTGACGCTGCACCGAACCTTCGAAATGCGCACCGCTCTCGATCGCGATGGTCTTGTGGATGATGTCGCCTTCGACGCGTGCGGTCGAGGTCAGGCGCACCTTCAGGCCGCGCACACGGCCCACGACGCGGCCGTTGACCACGACGTCGTCCGCCATGATCTCACCCTTGATCGTGGCGCTTTCGCCGACGGTCAGCAGATGGGCGCGGATGTCGCCTTCGACGGTGCCTTCGATCTGGATGTCGCCGGTCGTCTTGACGTTGCCGGTGATGGTCAGGTCCGAGGAGAGAACCGAGGGCGCGGGCTTCGAGCGCGGCGCGGCGCTCGGCGTGTAGTCGCTCGAGCTGGACGTCGGGCGGCTCGGAGCGGTCGCGCTCTCACCGGTTTTGGGCTTGTCGCCGTCGGCCTTGGGGCCCGGTTCATGGATTTTCGATTTAGAAAACATTCTTACCAGCCTTGATGAAGGTCATCGGGTTAATTGGCTTGCCTCCGAGCCGGATCTCGTAGTGCAGATGCGGTCCCGTGGAGTGTCCGGTATTGCCCATATCAGCAATCCACTCGCCTTGCGACACTTTTTGCCCGACTTTCACGTGGAATTTGTTGAGGTGGCCGTAGCGGGTGGTGATGCCGAACTCGTGGCGGATCTTGACGATATTGCCGTAGCCGCGCTCGCGTTCGGCGGCGATCACGACACCATCGGCGGGCGCGTAGACCTTGGTGCCGATCGGGGCGGCCATATCGACGCCCTCGTGCATCCGGCCCCAACGCCAGCCGAAGGGCGACGAGAAGCGGAAATGCGCCTTCACCGGCATCGAGAAGGGCAGCTTGTCGACGGCGATGCGATACATGTTCATCTCGTCGAGCTTGCGCAGGATGTTCTCGGCGCGCGCGGTGTCGCCGTCGAGATCGGCCGCGCCCTTGGTCGAGAGAGAGATCGGCGAGAGCGGCCCGCCGGTGCCCGAATAGCCCCGCTTGATTTCCTTGAGGACGTGATCGGGGTCCATGCCGGCCTGTTTGAAGACCTTGTCGAGCGGCTCCATCGAGATTTTCACAGCCCCTTCGAGCGTGGTGAAAATCTCGTCGTTGCGCTGTTCCATGAGCCGCTTCTGCAGGGCGATCTTGTCCATCTGCAGCTGCGCCGTCTTGGCGTTGGCGTCGGCGGTGTCGCGTTCCTTCGCGGTCTCGCCGAGCGCGGTGGACAGCATATCGACCGTCTTCTCCATGTCCTCGGCGCGCGCGACCGGGGTCGGACCCGCATCGGGGCCTTTGCCCTCGGCTTTCGCCAAGGCGAGCCGGGCCTTGTCGCGCTCGTCCATGGTGCGGCGCAGGGTCGCCTGGATCACGCCTATCCCGGTTTCCAGCTCGCGCTTGCGCTCTTCAGAGGCGAGCAGCGTGGATTGCATTTTCGAGACCTGCTCGAGGGCGGTCTGGAAACGGTCCTGTGCGGCAAGGGCTTCGGCGGCGCGGGCGTCGCGCTCTTGCGAGAGCGCGTCGAGGCGGCGCTCGAAGGCGAGTTTCGCGACCTTGTCGTTCTGCTCGGCCCCGCCGGAGGAAATCCCGTCGATGAAGAGCATCGAGGTCGCGGCCATCGACCACACGAACACGCCTGCGCCGATCGCCAGTACACTCGCTTGGGTGAGGGGGCGCAGTCGGACGAACCGCGTGGCGCTGTCTGATTTCAGAAACAGCCGCTGTTCGGGCAGGATGCGCTCGAGACGGGTGTTCAGGCGGTCGAGAATGCGTCTAGGCAAGCCGGTCGGTCCTGTGTTTGTTTCGGATCAAGCGCGGCCACGGGGTCGCACGTCACTTGCGGCGGCGCACCCGTCCTGCTTGTGGATAAGTCCTCCGCCCTCGAGCCAAGGGATTACCAAGGGGGGCAGGTCCCGGCAACCTCTTTCCCCTGCACATTTGGTCACGGTTCCCTCGCGCGCGCGGTATGAGCGGTTTTCTGCCCAAAAGGCCGCGTTGTCCGGCGGTTTCGGTCCCGCCGGTCATGTCTGCGTCACGTTGGTGTGATCCGCGCTTGCCGCCGGGCGTGCGCCCCACGGCGCCCCCGCGGTGCGATATCTGTCGCCCGCCGAGGGGGCATGCGGGGCGCGCTGCGCCCGCGTGGCGGCTCAACCCAAGTCGCGCGCGGCTTCGAGCACCTCTTCGGCGTGGCCTTTGACTTTCACCTTCGGCCAGACCTTCGCCACCTTGCCGTCCGCGCCGATCAGGAAGGTTGCACGAACAATGCCCCAGAAGGTTTTGCCATACATGGATTTTTCTGCCCAGACCCCGTAGCTCTCGCAGGTCTCGCCACCATCATCCGAGGCGAGGTAGATGCCCAGATCATGCTTGGCGCAGAAATTCTCGTGCTTCTTCAGGCTGTCCTTCGAGATGCCGATAACGACGACGCCGGCCTCGGCGAAATCCGGGGCGAGCCGGGTGAAATCGAGCGCCTCGGTGGTGCAGCCGGGTGTGTTGTCCTTGGGGTAGAAATACAGCACGACCGGACGGCCCGCAAAGGCCGACAGCTTCAGATTTCCGTCTTCCGTGATCGGATTTCCGAGCGTTTCGAAGCTCTTGCCGCCCGTGGCGGGAAGGGTGAACTCCGGCGCTTTTTCGCCTGTCTCGATCATTGGGGAACCTCCTTGCGGTTTCGGGGCTTACTTTCCGCGCCCGCTTGCGCGAGACTTAACCACGAGGCAGGAGACCCGGGCAAGACCGCGCGCGGTGGGCCCGGCACACGAGACGGGGTCGGCACGCGCCTTCGCCGAGGGAGAAATAGCCCCGATCCAACGGGCGCAAGACGAACGGTATGGAGAGACAGCGTCCCGATAGTCGCGAAACGTCCGGCGCGCCCGAAAGGGCGGGCGATGCGTCGTTGAGCGATGCGGCGACCCCCAAATCCGACGCCGAGGCCCAGCCCGGGACTGCGACCCCGGTGAGCCGCGGTCGTCGTGCCCGCACCGGTCTGCTTCTCGTTCTGAGCTTTGTGTTTCTCGGGATCGTGGCTGCCGGCGCTTTTCTGGTCATCACGCATCGCGCGGTCGCCGTGCCGCAATGGATCGTCGCGCGTATCGAGACCCGCGCCAATGACGCCTTGCAGGGCCAGATGCGGGTCCGGCTGTCCGGTGGGATCGACCTCTACATCGACGACGGCATCCGCCCGAGGATCCGGCTGAACACGGTGCGGCTGGAGCGGCCCTCGGGTCTGCCGATCGCGGTCCTGCCGGAATTGCGCATGACGCTCTGGGCGGAGCCTTTGCTGCGCGGGCGGGTCGAGCCGCGCTCGTTTCGGCTGCGCGGGGCGAGCCTGTCGCTGCATCGTCTGCCCGACGGCAATCTGGATCTCAATTTCGGCGGCAATCGCTTCGCCAATATCGACTTGAACAACGCCTCCGATCTCATTGAGGCCTTTGAGAAAACCATTGAGGTTCCGGCGCTGTCCCGGCTGCAGCAGATCAGCGCCGAGGACCTGCAGATCCGGCTGATGGACGAGCGGCTCGACCGGCTTTGGAAGGTCACCGATGGCCGCTTCAAGCTGACCCAGAGCGACAGTGAAATTTCGGTCGCGCTGGGGTTCGATCTGGGCAGCGGGCAGACGAAACCGGCGCAGGTCGCGCTGTCGATGACCACGCAGAAAGCGAACCGCGAAGCCAGTTTCGGGGCCGCGGTGACCGCGCTTCCGGCGCGTGATCTGGCGGTGCAGGCCCCGGCGCTCGCGGCGCTCGGCGTGCTCGATGCGCCGATCTCGGGGGCGCTGCGCTCGGGGCTCAACGACAAGGGCGAGCTGACCGGGATGAACGCGATGCTCGAGATCGGGCGGGGCGCGATCCGGCCCAATGAGGGCGTGAACCCGATCCCGATCGAGAACGGCAAGCTCTATCTCAACTACGACCCGAAACGGCAGCGCGTCGAGGTCTCGACGCTGTCGCTCAACAGCCGGGCGCTGCGCCTGAAGGCGGCGGGCCACACCTATCTGCGCGATCTCGAAGGCGGGGTGCCGCAGAAGATCCTCGGCCAGATCGCGATTTCCGATCTGCAGCTCGATCCGGCGGGGCTGTTCGAGAGCCCGGTTCAATTCGCGCAAGGCGCGGTCGATTTCCGGCTGAACCTCGACCCGTTCCGCATCGATATCGGCCAGCTGGAACTGAACGATCAGGGCGACACGACGATCTCGGCGCGCGGCAAGGTCAGCGCCGAGAAGGACGGCTGGAAAGTCGCGCTCGATGCCGGGATCGACCAGATCGACCAGACCAAGCTGCTCGCGCTCTGGCCGCCCGCGGTGGTGCCGAAGACCCGCGAATGGCTCGAGAAGAACGTAACCACCGGCCAGCTGCGCAATGCCCGCGTGGCGCTGCGGCTGGTGCCGGGCGCGCAGCCGAAACTGGCGCTCGGCTACGAGTTCCGGGGCGCGGATGTGCGGATCATCAAGACGCTGCCGCCCGTGCAGCAGGGCCGGGGCTTTGCGACGATCATCGACACGCGACAGGCGCTCAAGGTCGAGGAGGGGCATGTGACCGCGCCGTCGGGCGGGCGGATCGAGGTGACGGGCTCATCGCTCATCGTTCCCGATATCCGCATCAAACCCGCCCCGGCGAAGGTCACGCTGATGACGCGCTCGCCGATCCCGGCGGCTCTGTCGCTGCTCGACCAGCCGCCGTTTGAATTCCTCAGCAAGGCGGGCATGAGCACCGATGTGGCGCAGGGCTGGGCCGAGGCGCGCTCGGTGATCCGGTTGCCGCTGAAGCCCAAGGTGCCGCAGGACGAGATTGATTTCGACGTGACCGCCCGGCTGACCGAGGTGAAGAGCGACACGCTGGTGCCCGACCGGCCGCTGCGATCCGATCTGCTGACGCTGAAGGCCGATCCCAAGGGGATGACGATCTCGGGCAAGGGCACTCTGTCCGGTGTCGGGTTCGATGCCGCCTGGACGCAGAAATTCGGACCGGAGCACAAGGGGCGCTCGGAGGTTGCGGGCACGGTCGATGTCAGCCCCGATGGGCTCGACCGGCTGGGGATCGCGCTGCCCAACGGCATGGTGCGCGGCTCGGGCAAGGGCCGTATCGCGCTCGATCTGCGCAAGGATCAACCGACGCGGTTCACCTTCGCGAGCGCGCTGAACGGGATCCGCCTGTCGATCCCGGAAATCGGCTGGAGCAAACCGGCAGGCAGCGCGGGCGATCTGAAAATCTCCGGCACGCTCGGCGCGCCGCCGCAGGTCGACAGCCTGTCGCTGAGCGCGGCGGGGCTGAAGACGCAGGGCGACATCACCTTGAACAAGGGCGGTGGGCTGAACCGGGCGCGGTTCTCGAGCCTGAGCGTCGGCAACTGGTTCACCGGCAGCGTCGATCTGATCGGTCAGGGCAAGGCGCGCCCGCCGAAAGTGAATGTCACCTCGGGCAGGCTGGACCTCGCCAAGGCCGATTTGGGCGGTGGTGCGGGCGGCAGCGCGGGCGGTGCGGGCACCGCGATCAGCGCGGCGCTCGACCGTCTGCAGATCACGGATGGCATCGCGCTGACAGGCTTCCGGGGCGACTTCAGCACGCGGGGCGGGCTCTCCGGGCGATTCCAAGGCCAGCTCAACGGCAGCGCGCCGATCGACGGCACCGTGATCCCGGCCGCGCGCGGGCGCGTCTCGGTGCGCGCGCAAACCCGCGACGCAGGCCGCGCGCTGGCGGCGACCGGGATCTTCACCAAGGCCCGCGGCGGGCAGGGCGCGCTGGTGCTGACCCCGCTTGGGCAGAAAAGCTATGACGGCAAGCTCACGATCGCCAATCTGCGGGTGAAGGACGCGCCGGTTCTGGCCTCGCTGCTGTCGGCGGCCTCGGGTGTGGGCCTGCTGGAGCAGCTGAGCGGCGACGGCATCCTGTTCAGCTCCGTCGAAGGCGCCTTCCGCTTGACGCCCAACGGGGTGAGTGTCACACGGGGCGCCGCCGTGGGGGCCTCTATGGGGGTGACGATGACGGGCAACTATTACCCGCAATCGAAGACGCTGAACATGAAGGGCGTGATCTCGCCTTTCTATCTCGTGAACGGGATCGGTCAGGTCATCTCCAAGCAAGGCGAGGGGCTCTTCGGGTTCAACTACTCGCTGCGCGGAAGCTCCGATGCGCCGAAGGTTTCGATCAATCCGCTCTCGGTGCTCGCGCCGGGCGGTCTGCGCGAGTTGTTCCGGGCGGGACCGCCCAAGGTGCTGAGCGAATAAGGCTGACGATGAAACTCGACGATTTCGACTTCGACCTCCCCGAGGGGCTGATCGCCACGCGCCCCGCGCGCCCGCGCGATGCGGCGCGGCTGCTGTTGGCCGAGGGCGATGCGATCCATGACCGCCATGTGCGCGACCTGATCGACATCTTCCGCCCCGGCGACCGGCTGGTGCTCAACAATACCAAGGTGATCCCGGCGCGGCTGGCGGGCACGCGGACCCGGCAAAGCACGCAGGGCGAGGTGGTCGCGAAGGTCGAGGTGACGCTTCTGGAGCCCGCACCGGGCGGCGAATGGTCGGCGCTGGCCAAGCCTTTGCGCAAGGTGAAGGAGGGTGAGGAGGTCGTCTTCTCCGACGCGCTCTCGGCCAAGGTCGAGGCGATCGAGAACGGCCAGCTGAGGCTCGGCTTCAACCTGTCGGGCGAGGATTTCGACGCGGCGCTGGCCGAGGCGGGCGCGATGCCGCTGCCGCCCTATATCGCGGCGCTGCGTGCCCCCGATGACGCGGACAAGCGCGATTACCAGACCGTCTTCGCACGCCATTCCGGTGCGGTCGCGGCCCCGACCGCCAGCCTGCATTTCACCCGCGAACTGCTCGAGGCGCTGGCCGCCAAGGGCGTGGAGTTCACCGAAGTCACGCTCCATGTCGGCGCGGGCACCTTCCTGCCGGTGAAGGTCGAGGACGTCACCACCCACAAGATGCATGCCGAATGGGGCGAGGTGAGCGAACAGGCGGCAGCCGATATCAACGCGACCAAACAGGCGGGCGGCCGCGTCATTCCCGTGGGCACCACCGCGCTGCGCCTGATCGAGAGCGCCGCGCGCGCCGAGGGTGGCGCGAAAGGCCATATCGTGCCTTTCCGCGACGCCACCGACATCTTCATCTATCCCGGCTTCGAGTTTCGCATCACCGATGCGCTGATGACAAATTTCCACCTGCCGAAATCGACGCTGCTGATGCTGGTCTCGGCTTTGATGGGCCAGGACCGTATACGCGAAATTTACGATCATGCGGTTAAGACGGGCTATCGTTTCTTCTCTTACGGCGATGCGTCGCTTCTAATTCCGTAGAGTCGCTTTCAGGGCTTGGAAATGTCTCCGCTGCGGACTAGATGCCGCGACACGACGCAATCCAAATCAGTCCCCGGGAGTCCAAGACATGTTGTTAGTGCTGCGCCAGACATGGCCGCTTTTGCTGGGCATCATGCTCTTGATGGTCGGCAACGGGATGCAGGGCACGCTGCTTGGTATCCGCGGCAAGATCGAGGGTATCGACACTTTCTACATGTCGCTCGTCATGTCGGCCTATTTCGCGGGCTTCCTGTTCGGGTCGCGCATGGTGCCGGAGATGATCGCGCGCGTCGGTCACGTGCGGGTCTTCGCGGCGCTCGGCTCGCTGATCTCGGCGATCCTCGTCCTTTATGCCGCCTTCCCGAACTGGCCCTCCTGGGTGGCGCTGCGCGTGCTGATCGGCTTTTCTTTCTCGGGCGTGTATATCACGGCGGAAAGCTGGCTGAACGCGGGCTCGACCAACGAGACGCGCGGTCAGGCGCTGTCGCTCTACATGATCATGCAGATGTTCGGCATCGTGACGGCGCAGGCGCTGCTGAACGTGGGCGACCCGGCGGGCTATCTCCTCTTCGTGATCCCCTCGGTGCTGGTGTCGCTGTCCTTCACGCCGATCCTGCTCGCGGCCTCGCCTGCACCCAGCTTCGAGACGATCCAGCGCATGACCTTCAAGCGGCTCTGGGAAGCCTCGCCGCTGGGCATGGTGGGGATCTTCCTGCTGGGCGGCATCATCTCGGCGATGTTCGGTATGGCCTCGGTCTGGGGCACCGCCGAAGGGCTCAACGTGAAGCAGATTTCGGCCTTCGTGGCGGCGATCTATGTGGGCGGCCTCTTCTTGCAATATCCCATCGGATGGGCCTCGGACCGGATGGACCGGCGCCGCGTGATCATGGGGGCGGCGCTTGCAGGCGCGGTGGTGACCTTCGCGATCTTCGTGATGAACCCGCCCTTCTGGGTGCTGCTGATCGGGGCGGCGCTGATCGGCGGTGTGGCCAACCCGCTTTATTCGCTGCTGATCGCCTATACGAACGACTATCTCGATTATTCCGACATGGCGTCCGCATCGGCGGGGCTTATGTTCGTCAACGGGCTCGGTGCGGTGGCGGGGCCGCTGGTGACCGGTTGGCTGATGAGCGTCATGGGGCCGGGCGGCTTCTTCCTCTATATCGGGGTGCTCTGTGCTGGGATCGCGGGCTATGCCGCATGGCGGATGACGCGCCGCGAAGCGCCTTCGGCGGACGAGATCGGCTCCTACACGGTGCTCTCGCCGACGGCGACGGCGGTCGCGGTCGAGGCCCGACTCGAAGTCGCTCAGGAAGAGGCTGAAGCCGAAGCCGAAGCCGAGGCGGAAGCTGAGGCAGATGCGGAAGCCGAGGCGGAAGCGGAAGATCAGTCCGAGGCCGACAAGCGCAAGGACACCACCGGCTGACGCAAGCCCCTTTGCCTGCCCCTGCGCTTGCCCTACCATGATCTGATGACAGGCGGGGCAGGCACGGCAGGGGAGGGCCGTCACCATGGATCGCATCAACGAGATTATACGCTTCTGGCGTATCGAGGTCGGCGAGAAATACTGGTATCAATCGAGCGAGCAAATCGACGCCGCGATCCGGCGTCGCTATGCGCCGCTCTGGCAGGTGGGCGCGCAAGGCGCGCTGAGCGAATGGGAGCGTAACGCCGAGGGCGCGCTGGCGCTTTTGCTGCTGCTCGATCAGTTCCCGCGCAACATGTTCCGCGAGGACCCGCGCGCCTTTCAGACTGATCCGATGGCGCGCCGCTATGCCGATCGCGCGATCGCCGAAGGGTTCGACCTGCAGATCGGCCCGCCGCTGCAACAATTCTTCTACCTGCCTTTCATGCATTCCGAGGAGCTATCAGATCAGGATCGCGCTGTGTCGCTATTCGCCGAGCGCTGGCGCTCGGAGGACAACCTGCGCCATGCGCGCGCACATCGTTCAGTGATCGAACGGTTCGGGCGCTTCCCTTGGCGCAATTCTGCGCTAGATCGCGAAACGACGCCCGAGGAACAGGCATTCATGGAACAGGGCGGCTACCGCAAGGCGCTTGCGGATGCGGATGAGTTGAAGCTGTCCGTAAAATAGTTTAATGCCAAACCAGTTTCTGACCGGAGGGAAGACATGGCATCGAAAAGCTACGACATGATTGTGATCGGGGCAGGGCCGGGGGGCTATGTCAGCGCCATCCGGGGCGCACAGCTGGGCCTCAAGGTCGCGATCGTGGAGCGCGAGCACCTGGGCGGCATCTGCCTCAACTGGGGCTGTATCCCCACGAAGGCGCTTTTGCGCTCGGCGGAGGTGTTCCACCTGATGGAGCGCGCGAAGGACTTCGGTCTCAGCGCCGAGAAGTTCGGCTATGACCTCGACGCGGTGGTGAAACGCTCGCGCGGGGTGGCCAAGCAGCTCGCTTCCGGCGTCGGCCATCTGCTCAAGAAGAACAAGGTCGATGTCGTGATGGGCACCGCGACACTGGCCGGCAAGGGCAAGGTTTCGGTAAAGACCGACAAGGGCACCGAGGAACTGACCGCCAAGAACATCGTGCTGGCCACCGGCGCGCGGGCGCGCAACCTTCCGGGGCTCGAGGCCGACGGCAAGCGCGTCTGGTCCTACAAGCACGCGCTCAACCCGCCGCATGAGCCGAAGAAGCTGCTGGTCATCGGCTCCGGCGCGATCGGCATCGAATTCGCCAGCTTCTTCAACACGCTGGGCGCCGAGACGACCGTCGTCGAGGTGATGGATCGCGTGCTGCCCGTCGAAGACGAGGAAATCTCGAAATTCGCCAAGAAGCAGTTCGAGAAGCAGGGCATGACGATCCGCGAGAAGACCACCGTGACCAAGCTCGACCGCAAGGCCGACAAGGTCATCGCGACGCTCGACAAGGGTGGCAAGACCGAGACGCTGGAGGTCGATACCGTGATCTCCGCCGTGGGCATCGTCGGCAATGTCGAGGATCTGGGCCTTGAAGAGGCGGGCGTGAAGGTCGACCGCACCCATGTCGTGACCGACGAATACTGCCGCACCGGCGTCGACGGGCTCTATGCTATCGGCGATATCGCGGGCGCACCGTGGCTGGCCCACAAGGCGAGCCATGAGGGCGTGATGGTCGCCGAGCTGATCGCGGGCAAGCACGCCCATCCGGTCAAGCCGGGTTCCATCGCGGGCTGCACCTATTGCCAGCCGCAGGTCGCCTCGGTCGGCATGACCGAAGCGAAGGCGAAAGAGGCGGGCTACGACATCAAGGTCGGCCGCTTCCCCTTCATCGGCAACGGCAAGGCGATCGCCTTGGGCGAGAGCGAAGGTCTGGTGAAGACCGTGTTCGACGCGAAGACCGGCGAATTGCTGGGCGCGCATATGGTCGGCGCGGAAGTGACCGAGTTGATCCAAGGCTATGTCGTGGGGCGTCAGCTCGAGACCACCGAGGAAGACCTGATGAACACCGTCTTCCCGCACCCGACCCTGTCGGAGATGATGCACGAGTCGGTGCTCGACGCTTACGGGCGCGCGATCCACTTCTGATCGGATGTGCCGAGAGATGCGAAAGGCCGGGGGAGACCCCGGCCTTTTTCGTTGCGTGGTGGATAGGGACGCGCCCGAGCCTCGGGTGGGCGCTGCGCGTCGCCTGTGCCCGGGCGGTTTATCTCGCAAGCCCGCAAGTCGGATGTGCCTGCGCTGACATCGTCAATGCGCCCTCCCGGGGGGGGAGGGTCGGGCGCGGCCCGGGGCTGGTCGCCCCGTGCCGGTTATGACCAAGGCCCGTTCTTGCCCTTCCGCCGCACTTTCGGCATCGAGCGCGCGCCGCTCCAATCGCCCGCCTCAGGCGCGGGGGCTGCGCGCTCACGACGCACACCCGTACCGCCTGCCAGCTGCCGCAGCGCGGCCACGCGGTTCTCGGTCGAGGGGTGGGTGGCAAAGAGGTTATCCGCGCCATGCCCGCTCAGCGGGTTGATGATGAACATATGCGCGGTCGCGGGATTGCGCTCAGCGGCGACATTCTCGACCCGGCGCGCGCCCGCCTCGATCCGCTGCAGCGCGGAGGCAAGCCAGAGCGGATTGCCGCAGATCGCAGCACCTTCCTTGTCGGCCGCGTATTCGCGGGTCCGCGAGATCGCCATCTGCACCAGCGCCGCCGCCATCGGGGCGAGGAACATCATCGCCAGCGTCCCCATGATCCCCATCCGCTCGCGCGAGCCGCCGAAGAACAGCGCGAAATTCGCCAGCATCGAGATCGCACCGGCGAAGCTTGCCGTCACCGTCATGATCGCGGTGTCGCGGTGCTTGATATGGGCCAGCTCGTGGGCGATTACGCCGGACAGCTCTTCGCGCGACAGGCTCTGCATCAGCCCGGCGGTCACCGCCACGGCGGCATTCTCGGGGTTGCGGCCGGTGGCGAAAGCGTTGGGCTGCGGCGTGTCGATCAGGTAGACGGCGGGCATCGGCAGATCGGCGTTCTTCGCCAGTTGGCCCACCAGCGCGTTCAGCCCCGCGCGGTCGCCCGGCGCCACCAGATGCGCGTTATGCATCCGCAGCACCATCTTGTCCGAATTCCACCACGAATAGACATTCATCCCGGCGGCGAAGATCAGCGCGATCACCATGCCGGTCGCGCCCCCCATCAGGTAGCCCAACCCCATGAACAGCGCCGTCATCGCCGCCATCAGCATCGCAGTCTTGGCATAACCCATCGTGATCATCTCCACGCGAAAACACTCGGTCTCGATATAGGCACGCGCCGCGCCCGCGCAATTCCGCGGGGTGCGCAAAACAAAAGGGGCCCCGGCGGGACCCCTTCAAAATCATGCGATGCAGCGCGCGATCAGCGTTCGATCTCGCCACCGCCCGCGTGCCAGTCATGCAGGCCGCCGAGGTTGTAGACATGCTCGTAGCCCAGCTGGGCGAGCATCTGCGCCGCACCGGCCGAACGCGCGCCCGAGGCGCAATACAGAGCGACCGGCTTCGACGTGTCCAGCTTGGGATGTTTCTCGGGGCTCGACGGGTCGGCCTTCATGCGGATCGTCGCGAGCGGGATATGCAGCGCGCCCTTGGCCTTGCCCGAGCTTTTGACTTCCATGCCCTCGCGCACGTCGACGACGGTCAGTTCGCCGGCTTTCGCCTTGGCCACGGCGTCTTTCGCCGAGATTTTTTCCACGCGGCCACCGCCGGAAGGACGAAGGAAGTTCAGCATCTCAATACCTCTTGCGTTCGCTGGACCCGAAAGATCCGTTTCCCGCCTCATGTGGCAAATGCCGGGAGGCTTTCAAGAGTATTAGCGCGGAACGGAGTGAAAATACATTCAAGAAATGGAATTTAATGCCGATCTGCCACGATTTTGATCGTGCTGCGAGGCGGGCAGGCGGCGCGCGCAAAGCGCGTGACATCCGCGCAGAGTCAAAAGTTCACATTTCGTTCGCAGATTTGGATTGGAGACTCGCCCGGAAACACCTATCTAGGGCTGGTGATAAAGGGGGCGTGGATGGCTGAACTGAAGTTCATCGAAGTGCGCGGCGCGCGCGAGCACAATCTCAAGGGCGTGGATGTCGATATTCCGCGCGACCAGTTCGTGGTGATCACGGGGCTTTCCGGCTCCGGGAAATCTTCGCTGGCGTTCGATACGATCTATGCCGAAGGGCAGCGCCGCTATGTCGAAAGTCTGAGCGCCTATGCGCGCCAGTTCCTCGACATGATGGGCAAACCCGACGTCGATCACATCTCGGGCCTGTCGCCTGCGATCTCGATCGAGCAGAAGACCACGTCGAAGAACCCGCGCTCCACCGTCGGCACCGTGACCGAAATCTACGACTACCTGCGTTTGCTCTACGCCCGCGCGGGCACGCCCTATTCGCCTGCCACCGGTGAGCCGATCGAGGCGCAGCAGGTGCAGGACATGGTCGATATCGTGATGCAGATGGAAGAGGGCACGCGCGGCTATCTGCTCGCCCCCATCGTGCGCGACCGCAAAGGCGAATATCGCAAGGAATTCATCGAGCTGCGCAAGCAGGGCTTCCAGCGCGTGAAGGTCAATGGCGAATTCTACGAGCTGGAAGAGCCGCCCACGCTCGACAAGAAATTCCGCCACAACATCGACGTGGTCGTGGACCGTGTCGTGGTGCGCGAGGGGATGGAGACGCGGCTGGCGGACAGCTTCCGCACCGCGCTCGACCTTGCTGACGGTATCGCGATCTTCGAGAGCGCGCCCCGCGAAGGCGAGGGCGATCCCGAACGCACGACATTTTCGGAGAACTTCGCCTGTCCGGTTTCGGGCTTCACCATTCCCGAGATTGAGCCGCGCCTGTTTTCGTTCAACGCGCCGTTCGGGGCCTGTCCGGTCTGTGACGGCCTCGGGGTCGAGCTGTTCTTCGACGAGCGCCTGATGGTGCCCGATGTGACGCTCTCGGTGCAGGGCGGGGCGCTGGCGCCGTGGGCGCGGACGAAGTCGCCCTATTACACCCAGACGATCGAGGCGCTGTCGAAACATTACGGGTTCGATCCGAAGAAGCCGTGGAAGGACCTGCCGGAAAACGTGCAGGAGCTGTTCCTGCGCGGCTCGTGCGATCAGGAGATCAAGTTCCGCTTCGACGAGGGCGGGCGCGTCTACGAGGTCAGCCGCACCTTCGAGGGGATCATCCCCAATATGGAGCGCCGCTACCGCGAGACCGATAGCGCCTGGTCGCGCGAAGAGATGGAGCGGTATCAGAACAACCGCCCCTGCCACGCCTGCGGCGGCTATCGCCTGCGGCCCGAGGCGCTCGCCGTGAAGATCGGCGGCAAACATGTCGGCCACGTCGTCGAGATGTCGATCAAGGAGGCCCATGACTGGGTCGCCACCGTGCCGGGCAGCTTGTCGAACCAGAAGAATGAGATCGCGACGGCGATCCTCAAGGAAATCCGCGAACGTCTCGGTTTCCTCGTGAATGTGGGCCTTGATTACCTGACGATGAGCCGCGCTGCGGGGACGCTGTCGGGCGGCGAGAGCCAGCGTATTCGCTTGGCAAGCCAGATCGGCTCGGGCCTGACGGGCGTGCTCTATGTGCTCGACGAGCCCTCGATCGGTCTGCACCAGCGCGACAATGACCGGCTGCTGCAAACGCTGAAAAACCTGCGCGATCAGGGCAATACCGTGATCGTGGTCGAGCATGACGAGGATGCGATCCGCCATGCCGATTACGTCTTCGATATCGGCCCCGGCGCGGGCGTCCATGGCGGTCAGGTCATCGCGCGCGGCACGCCCGACGAGATCGCCGCCGATGCGGCCTCGCTGACGGGGCAATATCTGTCCGGCAAGCGCGAGATCGCGGTGCCGACGGAACGGCGCAAGGGCAACAAGAAGAAGCTCAAGGTGGTGGGCGCGACCGGCAACAACCTCAAGAACGTGACCGCCGAGTTCCCGCTGGGCAAGTTCGTCTGCGTCACCGGCGTCTCGGGCGGGGGCAAGTCCACGCTCACCATCGAGACGCTGTTCAAGACCGCCTCGATGCGGCTCAACGGCGCGCGCCAGACGCCCGCGCCCTGCGACACGATCAAGGGTCTGGAACATCTCGACAAGGTCATCGACATCGACCAGCGCCCCATTGGCCGGACCCCGCGCTCGAACCCGGCGACCTATACCGGGGCCTTCACCCCGATCCGCGACTGGTTCGCCGGTCTGCCCGAGGCGAAGGCGCGCGGCTACAAGCCGGGCCGCTTCTCCTTCAACGTGAAGGGCGGGCGCTGCGAGGCCTGTCAGGGCGATGGCGTCATCAAGATCGAGATGCACTTCCTGCCCGACGTCTATGTCGAATGCGAGACCTGCAAGGGCAAGCGCTACAACCGCGAGACGCTCGAGATCCAGTATAAGGGCAAGTCCATTGCGGATGTGCTCGACATGACGGTCGAGGATGCGCAGGAGTTCTTCAAGGCGGTGCCCTCGATCCGCGAGAAGATGGACGCGCTGATGGAGGTGGGCCTTGGCTATATCAAGGTCGGCCAGCAGGCCACGACCCTGTCGGGCGGCGAGGCGCAGCGCGTGAAGCTGTCCAAGGAACTGTCGAAACGCGCCACAGGTCGCACTTTGTACATTCTGGACGAGCCGACGACCGGTCTGCACTTCGAAGATGTTCGAAAACTGCTAGAGGTGCTGCACAGCCTCGTGGAGCAGGGCAACACCGTCGTGGTGATCGAGCACAATCTCGACGTCATCAAGACCGCCGATCATATCATTGATATCGGCCCTGAGGGCGGCGATGGCGGCGGTGAGATCGTTGCGGTCGGCACGCCCGAGCAGGTGGCTGAAAATCCGCGCAGCCATACCGGCCATTACCTTGCTCAGATGCTGGGAGTGAAGGTCGCGGCGGAGTAATCCGCCGCGGTCTGGGCGCAGGCGCGCGGGCTCAGCGCCGCGCGGTGCGGCCGATGACTTCCATGACCTTGTGGTCTTCCGCGCCCACTTTGTAGATCACGCCGCGTACTCTGTAGTAGCGCCAGGCGCCGGTCACGACCGGAAGGTCGTAGCGGCGCAGGTTCATGATCATCGAGTGCTGATAGACCGGGAAGACGTCGCCGACGCTGAACTCGGGCTCCATCTGCCCTTGCAGCACCCAGCGCGCCGTTCCGTTGGTCGTGGCGACCTTGCAGAACGTGTCGCCCGTCGTGAGCGTCTTGCACTCAGGCGCGGCCTTTGCAGCGGTCTTGGTGTTCGCGCTCGCCGGGCTGTTCATGTCGATCTTACCGCCGCGCATCACTTGGACCCCTTGCGCCGATCCTTCGGCGGAGGCGAGGGCGGGCAGGGCGCAGATCAGCGCGATCAGGGCGAGCGGGCGTGTCGCGATCCTCATCACGAAAGCCTAGCCACGCAGATGCCATCGGGCAATGAAATTGAGAATCGACGCATGTTTCTGTCCTCCAGGCTTTTGAGGACAAGAAAAAAACGGGCGGAGTGGTTCCGCCCGTTCGTAACTTTCCGTCTGGACTGTGGCTCAGAAGCCGACGACGTCCGAAGCGTTGCCGATCTGGGCGATCACTTCGCCGCTCTCGGGGCTGACTTCATAGATGTAGCCAAACGAGCGCCAGTAGGTCGCGTCAGCCTTCAGGCCGAACGCGTCGGGCTGGCGGAGGCGAACGTGGTTCTCGGTGATCTGCTGGCCAACCCGCCACAGAAGATCGTTCCGGACCGAGGGCTTTTCAGCATGTGCCTGGTTCGCGACCGAGACGCTGGATGCGAGTTTCGAACCTGCGGCGCTCATCGGACCATCTGCGAGAACTGCCATCGGGGTAAGAGCTGCGCCGATCACCGCGATCAGCGCGATACGGGGAAGATAAGTCATGCGCGTTTCCTTTCGTCTTGGTGGACCAAATGCCGCATTGCGGCGAAAAGGTCCATTGCAGAATCCGCATTACCGCTATGCACGCGTTTGTGTGCGATTGTGTGCCGGCGATTTTGCTAGGGCGCTGAAAATGCTTAAATAAATTCTAATGGCCATTTCAGAAAATATGAAAGACCCGCGCAAACCTGCGCGGGTCTTCACTTTTCGTAACGGCATTTTGAACGCCGTTTCTGCGTTTGCGCGGTCAGTTCCCGAGGATCGAGCGCGCGAGTCCGATCAATGCGAGCACTTCACCGGTCTGACGGTCGACCTGATACACGTAACCGTTCGAACGCCAGTAGGTCCGATTGTCATTCAGGCCATAGCGATTCGGGTCGCGGATCAGGACGTAATCGCCAATGATCCGGTCGCCGCGGTGCCAACGGTGGTCGGCGTCCCGCCATGCGTCATCGCGCTCGTCGTCGTGGCGATAGCTCTTCTTGGCGAGGCCCGGCGGGCGACAGCCATTGTTCTTCATGGCGAGCCCCGGCGGGCAGCCCTTGTAATTGCGCTCCGCGTGGCCGCGGTCTTTTTTCCACTTGCCGTGGCCATTCCCGTCGGCAAGGGCCGCACCGGGCAGAAGGCCCGCCCCGAGGGCGGCGGCGAGGGCAAGCTGGGTCAGGCGTTTCATGTGACCTCTCCTTTCCATATGCGCCTCAGGCGCGTCTCGGGACATAAATGACCATACCTGCCGGGCCGTTCCATTATCGAATCGTGCCGTGCCCTGCGCACAAGCAAGACCCCGCCGAAGACACACGGTCCTTCGGCGGGGTCCGGCTCGCCCGAGGGCGAGCTTAGGTCGGAGAGGTTACTTCTGGCAGGTATTGACGCCCAGCATCGAATAAAGCGGGCAGGTGCCCAGCAACCCGGTCGCAAGCGGGATCAACCCGATCCAGAACAGCCAGTGATAGGGGCCGGGCGGGGTGAGGAAGAAGGCGATGATCAGGGCCAGCCCGATCACGATGCGCAGAATGCGGTCGATGCCGCCGACATTGTTCTTGAACATGCAAAGCCCTTTCGTGGCGCAGTTTCCTTTGATCTTGATACTGTTACGCAAGCTCAAGCGGCAAGGATTAACTGCGGGAGGCGCGGTGACGCGCCCCCGCTCGGAATTCAGGTGCGATTGCGCTTTTCGAACCGCGGCAGCATGGCCGAGAAATCGCGCCCCTTGCCGCCTTCGGCTTCGACGAAAGCTGCGTAGAGCGCGGAGGCGAGCTTGCCCATCGGCGTGTCGGCATCGGCGCTCTCGGCGGCCTGCTGGCTCAGCCGCAGGTCCTTGAGCATCAATTCGGCCGCGAAGCCCGGCTTGTAGTCGTTGTCGGCAGGCGATTGCGGCCCGACGCCCGGCGCGGGGCAATAGGTGTTCATCGACCAGCTCTGACCCGAAGAGGTCGAGACCACGTCGAACATCTTCTCGCGGTCGAGGCCCAGCTTGTCGGCCAGCGCGAAGGCTTCGCAGGTCGCGATCATCGTCACGCCAAGGATCATGTTGTTGCAGATCTTGGCCGACTGGCCTGCGCCCGCCTCACCGCAATGCACGGCTTTCTGGCCCATCACGTCGAAGAGCGGCTTCACGATGTCGAAGCTTTTCGCGTCACCGCCCACCATGAAGGTCAGCGTGCCGTTGGTCGCACCGCCCACGCCGCCGGAGACCGGCGCGTCGAGCGCGCCGAGGCCGCGCTCCGCCGCCATCGCCGCGACCGCTTTCGCGTTATCGACATCGACGGTCGAGCAATCGCACAGCACCGCATCTTCCTGCATCGCCGGGATCACTTCCTTGGCGACGTCGCGCAGGATCTGACCGTTGGGCAGCATGGTGATGACAACCTCGGCCTCCTGCGCGGCCGCCGCTGCGGTCGTCGCCTGACCCACGCCTTCGGGCGGCGGGGCGGTGAGGTCGAAGCCGATCACCTTGTGACCCGCGGCGACCAGATTGGCCGCCATCGGCCCCCCCATGTTTCCAAGCCCGATAAATGCGATTTTCATGGTGTCTCCTCCCAGATGGCCCATTCGGGGCCGAGCGGCTCCATCATCTGCGCGACCGCCTCTTCCGGCAGCGCATCCAGAGCGTATTTCCATTGCGGATTGCGATCCTTGTCGATGATCTGCGCCCGCACGCCCTCAAGAAAATCACCTAGCTCCGCCGCACGCCAGGTAAAGCGAAACTCATGGGTGAGGGCGGCGCGGATGGTGTTCTCGGCGCGGGTCATGCGGACCAGGCGCAGCGTCGCTTCCATCGAGAGCGCGGAGTTGCGCAGCACCGTCTTGTAGGTCTTCTCGGCGAACTCGCTGCCCGAGGTTTCGAGCTTGGCGACGATCGCAGCGAGGTTCTCGGCCCAGAAAATCCGGTCGATCTCGGGGCGCAGAGCCTCCAGCTTGCCGGGCTCGGGCGAGGTGCGCGGATGGGGCAGGGTGTCGATATTGCCGGTCTCGATGAGCCGGGTCTTCAACTCTTCCCAATCGGCCTCGGGGACGAACATATCGGCGAACCCGGCATAAAGCGCATCCGTCGCGTTCATCCGCGCCCCGGTCAGGCCGAGATATTCGCCCACATGGCCCGGCGCGCGCGCCAGTAACAGCGTGCCTCCCACGTCCGGGATCAGCCCAATCCCGCTTTCGGGCATCGCGACTTGCGTGCTCTCGCCCACGATCCGGTGGCTGGCATGGCCGCCGACGCCGACGCCGCCGCCCATGACGAAACCCTGCATGAAGGCGACGACGGGTTTGGGATATTCCGCGATCTTGGCGTTCATCCGGTATTCGTCGCGCCAGAAGTCGCGCCCCGGCGCGTAATCGCCTGCGATCCCGGCCCGGTAGACGGCGGCAATGTCGCCGCCCGAGCAGAAGGCGCGATCGCCCACCGCGTCGATCACGACTAGATCGACCTCCGTGTCGTCGCGCCATTGATCGAGAGCCGTCTCGATCGCCATGGCCATCTCGTGATCGAGCGCGTTGAGCGCCTTGGGGCGATTGAAGGTCAGCCGTCCGGCGCGACCTTCTTTTCGTGCGATCATCGTTTCTTCGGTCATCCGCGCTCCGCCAGCATCGCGCGACTGACGATCAGCCGCATGATTTCATTCGTGCCTTCAAGGATCTGGTGCACGCGCAGGTCGCGCACGAGCTTCTCGATCCCGTAATCGGCAAGATAGCCGTAACCACCATGCAATTGCAGGCATTGGTTTGCCACATCGAATGAGGCATCCGTCACATAGAGTTTAGCCATGGCGCAGAACTTCGTCGCATCATGGGTCTTGTGGTCGAGCTTCCACGCCGCCTGACGCAGGAAGGTGCGCGCGGATTCCAGTTTCACCTCCATTTCGGCGAGGCGGAATTGCAGCGCCTGAAACTGGTCGAGCGATTTGCCGAAGGCCTTGCGCTCGCCCATATAGGCCAGCGTCTTGGTCAGCGCCGCCTGCGCGCCGCCCAAAGCCGAGGCCGCGATGTTGAGACGCCCGCCATCGAGCCCGGCCATCGCATAACTGAAACCTTTGCCCTCTTCGCCCAGCAGATTCTCCGCCGGAATGTGGCAATCGTCGAATTGCACCTGCGCGGTCGGCTGGGCTTTCCAGCCCATCTTGCGCTCCAACCCGCCGAAGCTGAGCCCCTTTGCGCCGTCCTCGACGACCACGGTGGAGATGCCCTTGGGCCCCGGATCGCCGGTGCGGACCATCGTCACATAGACATCCGAATAGCCGCCGCCCGAGATGAACGCCTTGGTGCCGTTGAGCACCCAGCCCTCGTTCGAGCGCTCGGCCTTGGTGCGCAGAGCCGCTGCGTCCGAGCCCGAGCCCGGCTCGGTCAGGCAGTAGGAGAAGACTTTCTTCATGCTGACCAGATCGGGCAACCAGCGCGCCTTGTCCTCGTCCGATCCGAACTTGTCGATCATGCCGCCGCACATGTTGTGGATCGACAGGAAAGACCCAACGGCCGGGCAGGACATCGCGAGCGCCTCGAAGACGAGCGTGGCATCGAGGCGCGACAGGCCCGATCCGCCATAGTCTTCGGAGACGTAGATGCCGCCCAGACCCAGCTCGGCCACTTTCGGCCAGAGCTCTTTCGGGATCGTGCCGGCCTCTTCCCACGCCTCGGCATGGGGGGCGATCTCGTCTTGCCCGAAGGCGTAAGCCATATCGAAAATGGCCTGCTGTTCCTCGCTGAGCGCGTAATCCATGAAACTCCTCCCCGAGCTCACTTTCGGCAAAGGCTCGACCTCAACCGGATGAATTGAACACCCGTTTAATTTCGAATCCTTGCGAGAGTTTTGCAAGGGGAGAGCTGGGAAGGAAGGGGGCGAACCGTCAACCCGCCAGATAATCCGCGATCACCGAGTGCGAGCCGCGCGCCCAGACATCGTTCAGAAGTGCGGTGAATTTCGCCGCGACCTCGGCATTCTCGGCCAGATCGCCGTAGATCTCCGACATTTCCAGCCACGCGGCGGGGCGCTCTTTCGCGAGTTTCGATTGCGCGACGAGGCGATCCCAGTTCGGATCGTTCGACGCGATCTCGGCCCCGGTCTCGCTGGTGCCATAGCAATAGCGGCACCACAGCGCGCTCTCGAGGATCAACCCGGAGCAATCGCGGCCCTGCGCGACACAGTCGTTGATCGAGGTGATGATGAATTTCGGCTGCCGGTTCGAGCCGTCATGGCACAGCCTGCGGATCGTGTCGGCCACTTCCGGGTTTGAGAACCGATCGAGGATCAGCTGCTTGTAATCGTTGAGATCGGTGTCCGGGACCGGCGGCACGATGGGCAGGATCTCGGTCGTCTCGATCTTGTCGAGATAGGCGCGGATCTGGTCGTCATCCATCGCCTCATGCGCGTATTCGATGTCGCGCAGACCGGCGGCATAGGCGATGATCGCGTGCCCGCCATTGAGGATGCGGATCTTCATCGTCTCGAACCGGTCGACCGCATCGGTGAAGGTCACGCCGACTTTCTCCAGCGCCGGGCGGCCCGCGGGGAAATTGTCTTCCATCACCCATTGGCGGAAGGGCTCGCAGGTGACGGGGGCGGCGTCGTCGATCCCGAAGCTTTGAGCCAATGCACGTTCGCGCGGGCCGGTGGCGGGGGTGATCCGGTCCACCATCGAGTTCGGGAAGGCGACATTGGCCTTGATCCATGCGGCCAGTTCCGGGTCGGAGAGTTCCGCCAGCCCGCAAACCGCGTCGCGCGTGACGTGGCCGTTATGGGGGACGTTGTCGCAGCACATCACGGTGAAGGGCGGCACGCCAGAAGCACGGCGCGCCTTCAGGGCCGCGATGATCGCGCCGAAGGCGGTCTCGGGGGCGTCCGGGTTGGCCGCATCGGCCTGAATGTCCGGGTGCGTCGGGCTGAACGTCCCGGTCTTGGGGTCGATGTAATAGCCGCCCTCGGTCACGGTGAGCGAGACGATGCGGATGCCGGGCTGCGACATCGCGGCGATCAGCGGGGCGTTGCCCGAGGCGACCTCGGCGAAACCGACCATCGAGCCGATCACGCGGGCTGATTTCGCCGCCGGGTCCAGCTCGATCACACTATACAAACCGTCCTGCGCCAGCACCGCCTCGCGCATCTTCGCATCGCCCGGACGCACGCCCGCGCCCATCAGCGCCCAGTCATGGCCTTCGCCGAGATTGAACAGATCGTCGAGATAGACCGCCTGATGCGCCCGGTGGAAATTGCCGCAGCCGATATGAACGATGCCGGGGGTGAGCGCGGCACGGTCGTAACCGGGGCGCGCCACGTCTGCGGGAAGCTCGGAGAGGGTGTCGTTGGAAAGTGTCATGTCAGCTCATCCAGTTTCCGCCGTCGACATTGTAGGTCTGGGCGACGATGTATTCGGCCTCGTCCGAGGCGAGGAAAACGGCCATGCCGGTCAGATCGGCGGCGGTGCCCATGCGGCCGAAGGGGACGGCTTCGCCCACCTCTTTTTTCTTCTGGCCCAGGGGCTTGTTCTCGTATTTCGCGAAGAAGGCATCGACGCCGTCCCAATGCTCGCCATCCACCACCCCGGGCGCGATCGCGTTCACGTTGATGCCATGTTCGATCAGGTTCAGGCCCGCCGACTGCGTTAGCGAAATGACGGCGGCCTTGGAGGCGCAATAGACCGCCACAAGCGCCTCGCCGCGCCGTCCGGCCTGAGAGGCCATGTTGATGATCTTGCCGCCGCGGGCCTGCGCGATCATCTCCTTCGCCGCCGCCTGCATCAGGAAGAGCGTGCCTTCGACATTGATCTTGAAGACGCGGGCGTAATCCTCGTGGGTGATTTCCACGAGCGGGGCGGCGGTGAAGATCGCGGCGTTGTTGATCAGGATGTCGATGCCGCCCGAGGCGCGCATCTTCTCCATCGCGGCGTCGATGCTAGCCGGGTCGGTCACGTCGAGCTTCAGAGCGACAGCACCGATCTCGGCCGCCGTATCCTCGGCCCGCGCGATGTCGATATCGCCGATCACGACCTCCGCGCCTTCCGCGACATACTTCTCCGCGAAGGCGCGGCCGATCCCGCGCGCGGCCCCGGTGATCAGGGCGCGTTTTCCTGTCAGTCGCATCAGATTGCCTGCCCTTGCGCGTCGAATTTGTGAAGCTGGCTCAGATCGGGCGTCAGATAGACCGTGTCGCCCGCGTGCAGACCGATCTCGCCGCCGCCGCGCACGTTGATCAGGCCATACTCGGTATCGACATGCAGGAAGGTGTCCGACCCCAGATGCTCGGAGACGCCGACCGTGCCTTTCCACGCGCCTTCCGTGGTGGAGACCTCGATATGTTCGGGGCGGATGCCGATGCTGTCGGCACCGTATTTCGCGGCCTCGGCCCCTTCGATGAAGTTCATCTTCGGCGAGCCGATGAAGCCCGCGACGAACTTGTTGCGCGGGGTGCGATAGAGCTCGAGCGGCGAGCCGACCTGCTCGATCCGGCCCGCTTGCAGCACCACGATCTTGTCGGCCATGGTCATCGCCTCGACCTGATCGTGGGTCACATAGACCATCGTGGTCTCGAGCTTCTGGTGCAGCTCGGAGATTTCGAGACGCATGTTCACGCGCAGCGCCGCATCGAGGTTCGACAGCGGCTCGTCGAAGAGGAACGCCGCCGGTTCGCGCACGATGGCGCGGCCGATCGCGACCCGCTGACGCTGACCGCCCGAAAGCTGGCCGGGGCGCCGGTCGAGATAGTCGGTCAGGTTGAGGATGCGCGCGGCATTGTCGACCTTTTCCTTGGCCGCCGCCGGGTCGAGCTTCGCCATCTTCAGCGGGAAGGCGATGTTCTTGCGCACCGACATATGCGGGTAGAGCGCGTAGGACTGGAACACCATCGCCAGACCGCGCTTGGCAGGGGGCAACTCGCTCGACGGCTGGCCGTTGATCTCGATCTCGCCGCCGGAGACGTCTTCCAGACCCGCGATCAGGCGCAGAAGGGTGGATTTACCGCAGCCCGAGGGGCCGACGAAGACGACGAACTCGCCATCGTTGATTTCCAGATCGAGCGGCGGGATGACCTCGACGTCGCCGAAGGCCTTGCGGACGCCCTTGAGGGTTATCTGTCCCATGGGTTTAGCTCCTTATTTCACGGCGCCGAAGGTCAGGCCACGCACCAGCTGTTTCTGGCTGAACCAGCCGAGGATCAGGATCGGTGCGATAGCGAGCGTCGAGGCGGCAGAGAGTTTCGCGTAGAACAGCCCTTCGGGGCTGGAATAGGCGGCAATGAAAGCGGTGAGGGGGGCGGCTTTCGCCGCCGTCAGGTTCAGCGTCCAGAAGGCTTCGTTCCACGCGAGGATCACGTTCAGCAAAAGCGTCGAGGCGATGCCGGGAACGGCCATGGGCGTGAGCACGTAGAGGATCTCGCCCCCCAGCGTCGCCCCGTCCATCCGCGCGGCCTCGAGGATGTCCTTCGGGATTTCCTTGAAATAGGTGAACAGCATCCAGATCACGATCGGCAGGTTCATCAGGCACAGCACGATGACCAGACCGATCCGGGTATCCAGAAGCCCCCAGTCGCGGAACATCAGATAGATCGGGACGAGCACGCCCACCGCAGGCATCATCTTCGTGGACAGCATCCACATCAGGACGTCCTTGGTGCGCTTGCCCGGGACGAAGGCCATGGCCCAAGCCGAGGGGATCGCGATCACCAGCGCCAGCAGGGTGGAGCCGAAGGAGATCACCACCGAGTTCATGAAGTGGCGGAAGTAGTTCGAGCGCTCCTGCACGACGTGGTAGCTCTCAAACGTCCAGGACGAGGTCAGCACGTCCCAGGGCGCCTTGATCGCGTTGCCCTCGGTCTTGAACGACAGGATGATCGTCCAGAGGATCGGGAAGAAGATCACGAAGGCCAGCGCCCATGCGATCACGGTCATGATCACGCGGCGGCGGTTGGAGATTTTGCGCGCCATTGGATTACGCCTCCAGGTTCTTGCCGATCATCCGCATCAGGAAGATCGCGACGATATTTGCGAGGATCACGGCGATCACACCGCCAGCTGCGCCTCCGCCCACGTCGAATTGCAGCAGCGACTGGACATAGACGAGATAGGTGAGCGTGGTGGACGCGTTGCCCGGGCCGCCATTCGTGGTCACGAGGATTTCCGCGAAGGTCGAGAGCAGGAAGATCGTCTGAATGAGGATCACCACGGTCGCGGCGCGCGCCAGGTGCGGCAGCATGATGTAGAAGAACCGCGAGAGCGCACCGGCGCCGTCCATCTCGGCGGCCTCCAACTGCTCGGAATCGAGCGATTGCAGCGCGGTCAGCAGGATCAGCGTCGCAAACGGCAGCCATTGCCATGCCACGATAATGGTGATCGAGAGCATCGGCGCATGGGCGAGAAAGTCGTATGGTTGCAGCCCTATCGCCTTGGCGAGATAGGCGAATATGCCGTTCACCGGATTGTAGAGCATGTTCTTCCATACCAGCGCCGAGACGGTTGGCATGACGAAGAAGGGCGCGATCACGAGAACCCGCACGATGCCTTGCCCGAAGATCGGCTGATCGAGCAGCAGCGCCAGCAAGATGCCCCCGAAGACGGTGATCAGAAGCACGCCCCCCACCAGTACCAGCGTGTTGATCAACGCGGTGAAGAAGGCGGGATCGGTCAGGAAGTAATAGTAATTGTCCCAGCCCACGAAACCGCCCTGACCGGGCATCAGCAGGTTGTAGCGCTGGAACGAGAACCAGATCGTCATGCCCAGCGGCACGGCCATCCACAAAAACAGCAAGATGACGGATGGCGAAATCATGAGACGCGCGGCAGCGCGCGAGGCTTGCGTGGACATCGGTCCGGCTCCGGTTATCGGGAGTTGCAGTAAAAAGGCGCGGGGCGGTCAGACCCAAAATGACCGCCCCGGCCAGGGAGGGGCCAGGTTACTTGATGTAACCGGCCTTCTTCATCTCACGCTCGGTCAGGCTTTGTGCGCTTTGCAGCGCCTGATCGGCCGAGACTTGGCCTGCGAGAGCCGCCGAGAACTGCTGACCGACAGCGGTGCCGATCGCTTGGAACTCGGGGATCGCGACGAACTGCACGCCCGTATAGGGGACCGGCTGGACCGAGGGGTTCTTCGGGTCAGCTGCGTTGATCGAGTCGAGCGTCAGCTTCGCGAAGGGCGCCGCTTCGAGATATTTCGGGTTCTCGTAGAGCGAGGTACGGGTGCCCGGGGGCACGTTCGCCCAGCCTTCTTTCTCGGCAACCAGCTCGGTGTAGTGCTTGGAGGTTGCCCATTCGATGAAGGTCTTGGCAGCCTCTTCCTTCTGGGTGCCCGCCGGGATCGCCAGCGACCAGGCCCAGAGCCAGTTCGCGCGCTTGTCCACGCCTTCCTTGTTCGGCGCGAGCGCGAAGCCCACCTTGTCGGCCACGGTCGAGTCCTGCGGGTTGGTCACGAAGGACGCCGCTACGGTCGCGTCGATCCACATGCCGCACTTGCCCTGCTGGAACAGCGCGAGGTTCTCGTTGAACCCGTTGGACGAGGCGCCCGGAGGCCCGTATTTGTTCATCATGTCGAGATAACGCGTCAGGGTCTCTTTCCACGGCGCGGTGTCGAATTGCGGGGTCCAGTTCTCGTCGAACCAGCGGCCGCCCATCGAGTTGTCCATCGTGCTCAGGAAGGCTGCGTTCTCGCCCCAGCCGGCCTTGCCGCGCAGACAGATGCCGTAGACTTCGTTGTCCTTGTCGGTCATCGCCGCGGCGGCTTTCTCGATGTCGGACCAGGTCGGCTTCTCGGGCATGGTCATCCCGGCCTTTTCCATCAGGTCCTTGCGATACATCACGAAGGAGCTCTCGCCGTAGAAGGGCGCGGCATAGAGGTGATCGTCGACCGTCAGGCCCGAACGGATCTGCGGCAGCAGGTCGTTCACGTCATAGCTGTCGGGCATGTCGTCGAGCGGCACGAGCCAGCCCTGTTTGCCCCAGATCGGAACCTCGTAGGTGCCAATGGTCAGCACGTCGAACTGACCGCCTTTGGTGGCGATGTCGGTCGTGACCTTCTGGCGCAGGACGTTCTCTTCAAGCGTGACCCACTCGACCTTGATGTCGGGATGCAGCTTGTAGAAGTCGTCCATCAGGCCCTGCATGCGGACCATGTCGCCGTTGTTCACGGTTGCGACGGTGATGGTGGTCTCGGCAGCCGCCGCAGTCGCAAGCGCGCCAAGAGCACAGGCGCCCAGAAGCGCCCGGATCGTATAAGTCATAGATTTCCTCCCTTGGGGTCTGAGCATATGCCCAAACTGTGAGAAAATATTCACAAACACGATCTAAACTGTCAATCCAGAATTACTGCGATGTCTTGATTAATTGTTAACGCTGACAGTAACGCCTTGTTTCGGCGTCAATCTTCTAACAGGGCCTGGGCCGTCGGCTCATCGGTCACGAGCCCGTTGAGAAGCCCGCCATCGAGGGCTGCACGAATCGCGACCAGTTTCGATGGGCCGGCTGCGATGCCGATCACCGGCGCCTCGCGCTTGGGTTCGATCCGGAACGAGCCGAACCGCGCCGTGGTGGGGGTGGCGATGTAATTGCCCTGCGCATCGTAGAACGAGCCCACGAGCTCGCCCACGCCACCCGCGGCGCGCAATTCCTCCAGCTCGGCAAGGGTGACGAAGCCGTCCTTGTGCACCGGCGCGTCCTCGCCCAACTGGCCGACGCCCACGAAGGTCGCATCCGCCGCCGCCGCAAGCCGCTGCACCGCCTGAACCGGCTTGAGCTTGTCGAACATCGCGCGCTCTTCCACCGTCTCCGAGATCACCGGCACCAGCATCGGGTAATGCGGCAGGCGCAGCTTGTCCGCCATGCGCATGATGACGTCGTAGAACGAAGCCGAGCCGTCGGGCGCGATGTTGCCGATCAGCGAGACGATCTTATGCGCGGTCGCGGGGCGCTGCATCACCTCGTTCACCATGGCCGAGAGCGAGCGCCCGGTGCCGAAGGCGATCACCTGCGGCTCGGAGCGCGCGAGGATCCGTTCGAGAAGCGTGGCGGCGAAGGCGGCGGTCGCGGTGGCGGGATCGCCCCGTTGGCCCAGCGAAGGAGCGACGCGCGCCGTCTGCAGCCCGAAGCGTCGGATCAGCGCGGCTTCCAGTTCCAGACAGGCCCCGATCTTGTGCTCGATGCGCACCCGCACCAGCCCCTCGGAGACCGCGCGGCTCACCAGCCGCTGCGCGCGCTGGCGCGACACGCCCAGCTCGGCGGCGATCTGGTCCTGCGTCATTCCGCCGACATAATAGAGCCATCCGGCCCGTGCCGCCTCGTCATCGCGCGAGGTTTCGGCGTCACTCATACGGTTCACGAATCTTTCTCCCTAGTCGTGTCATTCTGGAAGAACTCGGTGAAATGCGCAAATTCGCGATTCGGCTGCGCGTCCTCGGGCGGGGTCAGATCGCGCCCGGCCAGATGGCTGCCGCCGGTGAAGCGCCAGACTTCCATTCCGGCCGCAAGCCCGGCGCGGATGCCGTTGAGGCTGTCCTCGATTACCAGCGTGCGGGCAGGGGCCGTGCCCATCTTCTTTGCCGCATGGAGGAACAGATCGGGGGCGGGTTTGCCATGCGAGACCTCGCTCGCCGTGAACAGCCGATCGCCCACCCGTTCGCGCAGCCCCACGATTTCCAGCGAGCGTTCCGCGCGCGGCTGACTCGACGAGGTGGCCACGCACCACGGCACCTCCAGCCTCTCCATCACATCGGCCACGCCCGGCATTACCTGCAACTCGCGCTCGAACGCGTCCAGCAGCCGCGCGCGATATTGCGCCTCGAATTCCTCTGGCAGATCGAGCCCGAATTCGTAGCGGATCTGCTTCATCACGGTGGGGTAGGACCGTCCGAGGAAATGCCGCGCGACATAGTTGAGGTCGATCGACACCCGCAGCTCGGCCAGCTCGTCGATCAGCATCTGCGCCGAGATGATCTCGGAATCGATCAGCACCCCGTCGCAGTCGAAAATCACCAGCTCGGTCATGGTTCCTCCCCCCTGTCCTTCGCGCAGCGATAGCGCGCGAAAGCAGGGATGGCCAGAGGTGGGGAGGGACGGTCAGGCTGCGGCGCCTTGCGCGCCGATCCCGGTCACGCGCAGCACGATCGCGCCCGCGCCGAACAGGAAGATCGCCATCATGCCAAGCCAACCGACCCAGGGGATCATGCAGATGAGCGCCCCGATCACCGCACCGCCGAAGGCCGCGAGTGCGCATTCTCCATTGGTGACGGGATGGCCGCGCCCGACCAGATCATGCGCCCAGGCGCCGATGACCCAGATGCCGACGATATAGCCGCCGAAGCCCAGCACCAGCACCCCGAGCAGCGAGAACGGAATAAGCACGATGCCGATGACCGTCATCGCGAGCAGCAGGATCGACCCGACCAGCGCCGAGAGCCCGATGAAGCCCGCAAGCCCTGCGCGCAAAGGATGGGCGAGGCTGCGTTGGCGCATCCGGTCCATGAAGCCCGGCGCGAAGACGGCAAGAAGCGTGGCCACGATCCCGACCACGAGCACGCCGCCGAGCCAGTCGCGGGTCTCGATGAGGTAATTGCGCTCCGGGGCTACGCGCGACTTCGCCTGCTCGAACTCCTTCGCCTCATGGATGCTGACCTGATCGGCCGGGGCGACGCTGGCGGGCACGCTCACCTCGCCGGGCGTGTCGGTGTAGACTTGCACCTTGCCTGTGACCGTCGCGCCATCGCCCCAAGTGACGGACTTTGTCCCCAGCACCAGATCGCCCGAGATCTCGGTGTCGATCAGCGCGTCGTCGGCGCCGATGATCACGCTGCCCGCGACCGGGGCCTCAAGCCGGACCTGCTGCCCCATCGCACGCAGGTTGCCCGAGATCGGGCCCTTGATGGTGAGCGCCTGACCCGCGAGCGTGGCCGCGCCCGCCACCGGGGCGTCGAGGTCGATATCCTGTCCCGCCGCGTAGAGATCGCCGCCCACCTGCGCGCCGATCACGATGTTCTGGCCCGCCAGATGGGCCGCGCCGGTGATCGGGCTGCCCAATGTCACATGCTGACCGGCGGCGAAAAGGTCGTGGATGTCCTCGCCCGTGGCACTCACGGTGCGGCCTGCGAGATAGGCATCGCCGCCGAAGCGCCAGTCCTGAGTCTCCTCGGCCATTGCGACCGAGGCGGTCAACGCGACGGCAAGGCAGGCGAGGGATTTGACGAGAAAATTGCGCAACATGACCGGGGCCCTCCAGCGAAATTGACGTTGGGGGAAGTATAGCGCCATTCACTCGCGGCCCCGTGACATAGCTCAATGCGCGCGTAAAAACCTGCGACTTGCGCATGTGAAAAGGGGCGCCCCTTTCGGAGCGCCCCTTCCCATTAGATCCCTGAAGCGGGAACGGCTGATTACATCATGCCGCCCATACCGCCCATGCCGCCCATGTCGGGGGCACCGCCGCCAGCGCCTTTCGGCTCCGGCTTCTCGGCGATCATCGCTTCGGTGGTGATCAGCAGGCCAGCGATCGACGCCGCGTCTTCGAGCGCGGTGCGGGTCACTTTGGCCGGGTCGATCACGCCGAACTCGAACATGTTGCCATATTCTTCGGTCTGCGCGTTGAAGCCGAAGTTCAGGTCATCCGACTCGCGGACCTTGCCAGCCACGACGGCGCCGTCGACGCCAGCGTTCTCGGCGATCTGGCGCAGCGGAGCTTCGAGCGCGCGGCGCACGATGGCGATGCCAGCTTCCTGATCCGAGTTCGCAGCGGCCAGGTCGTGGAGCACTTTCGCACCCTGCACGAGTGCCACGCCACCGCCGACGACGATGCCTTCCTGCACAGCCGCGCGGGTCGCGTTGAGCGCGTCATCGACGCGGTCCTTGCGCTCTTTCACTTCGGTCTCGGTCATGCCGCCGACGCGGATGACAGCAACGCCACCGGCCAGTTTCGCGACACGCTCTTGCAGCTTCTCGCGGTCGTAGTCCGAGGTGGTTTCCTCGATCTGGGTGCGGATCTGGCTGACGCGCGCTTCGATCTCGGCCTTGTCACCAGCGCCTTCGACGATGGTGGTGTCGTCCTTGGTGATGGTCACCTTCTTGGCGGTGCCCAGCATGTCCATGCCGACGTTCTCGAGCTTCATGCCGAGGTCTTCCGAGATCACCTGGCCGCCGGTGAGGACAGCGATGTCCTGCAGCATGGCCTTGCGGCGGTCGCCGAAGCCCGGTGCTTTCACGGCTGCGATCTTCAGGCCGCCGCGCAGCTTGTTGACCACGAGGGTCGCGAGCGCTTCGCCTTCGACGTCTTCACCGATGATGAGGAGCGGCTTTTGCGACTGGATGACCTGCTCGAGGAGCGGGACCATCGGCTGCAGCGACGAGAGCTTCTTCTCGTGGAGCAGGATGAGGCAGTCTTCGAGTTCCGCGACCATCTTGTCGGGGTTGGTCACGAAGTAGGGCGACAGGTAGCCGCGGTCGAACTGCATGCCTTCGACGACTTCGACTTCGGTCTCCATGCCGCGGGCTTCTTCCACGGTGATGACGCCGTCATTGCCGACTTTCTGCATCGCGTCCGCGATCATCTTGCCGATCGCAGCTTCGCCGTTGGCCGAAATGGTGCCGACCTGAGCGACTTCGTCCGAGTCCTTGACCGGGCGAGCAGCCGCCTGGATCGCTTCAACGACTTTCGAGGTCGCGAAATCGATGCCACGCTTGAGGTCCATCGGGTTCATGCCGGCGGCAACCGACTTCAGGCCGTCCTTGACGATCGCCTGAGCGAGCACGGTGGCGGTGGTGGTGCCGTCGCCAGCCTCGTCATTGGTGCGCGAGGCGACTTCTTTCACCATTTGCGCGCCCATGTTCTCGAACTTGTCGGAAAGTTCGATCTCTTTGGCGACCGACACACCGTCCTTGGTGATGCGCGGCGAGCCGAACGACTTTTCGATCACGACGTTGCGGCCTTTCGGGCCCAGCGTGACCTTCACCGCGTCGGCGAGGATGTTGACGCCGTCAAGCATACGATCGCGGGCGTCGGTGGAGAATTTCACGTCCTTGGCTGCCATGTTTGTTGGCTCCTTGACTGAGTTGTTCTTGGGATATCAGGGGGTCTCGGTAAGGGCAGGGCGCCTTACGAGATGATGCCCATGATGTCGCTTTCTTTCATGATGAGCAGCTCTTCGCCGTCGAGGGTCACTTCCGTGCCCGACCACTTGCCGAAGAGAACGCGGTCGCCAGCTTTGACGCCCGGCGCGATCAGCTCGCCCGATTCCTTGCGCGCGCCGTCACCCACTGCGACGACTTCACCCTCTGCGGGCTTTTCTTTCGCGCTGTCGGGGATGATCAGGCCACCCTTGGTTTTTTCTTCGCTCTCCACGCGCTTGACCAGCACACGGTCATGAAGCGGTTTGAATGCCATCTGGGTCACTCCCTAAAGGTTCCAGGTTCGAAAACTTTTAGCACTCGTCACTGGTGAGTGCTAACGATGGCGGAGTTAGTCATTGGGGCGGGCGGGTGTCAATAACCGAGTGACGAATTTTTTGCGTCAATTCGAGCGACCGGGGCGCGGCGATTTCGCCTCTATGCGCAACGCATATCGCGTGGCACTCTCGCCGTCATGAAACTCGCCAAGCTCCTTCGGCCGCTGCTGGCCCCCGCGCTTTCGCTCTGCCTCGCACTGCCCGCATGGGCCGAGTGCCGGGGCACGAATATTTTCGACGCGCTGCCCGCAGCCGAGCAGGAGGCGCTGACCGCCCAGGCCGATTCCGCGCCCTTCTCTCGCGGATTGCTGTTCTCTGCAACCAAAGGCGAGGAAAAGATCACGCTGGCGGGCACTTACCACCTCCCCGATCCGCGCCATGACACGCTTGTCGGCGCGCTCTCGAAGGCGCTCGACGGTGCGTCGCGGCTTTTGGTGGAGGCCGGTCCGGATGAGCAGGGGAAGCTGGAACATGCGATCAAGACCGACCCGACGCTGATGTTTTCGACCGGCAAGACGCTGCCGCAGATGATGTCGGAGCAGGACTGGAACATGACCAAGGCGGCGCTGGCGGCCCACGGGATGCCCGCCTTCCTCGCGGCCAAGATGCGGCCCGCTTTCGTGGCGATGACGCTCTCGCTTCCGCCTTGCGCGACGGCCGAGCTTGCGAAGGGGCAGGGAGGTCTGGACCTGCAGGTGATGACAGCGGCCGAGGCCGATGGCGTGCCGGTCGAGGCGCTTGAGCCGTGGGATACCGTCTTCAAGCTGTTCAACGGGATCACCGAGACCGAAGCGCTGGAGATGCTGCGCGCGGCGGTGATCGGCGCGCCCCTGGCCGACGATATGGGCGTGACGATGGGCGATCTCTATTTCCGGGGCGAGCCGCGCCTGATCTGGGAACTGGCGCGCTATCAGGCGGTCGCGGCGGGCATGGATGCCGAAGAGGTCGAGCGCCAGATGAAGCTTTCCGAGGATCTTCTGATGGTGGCGCGCAACCAAAACTGGCTGCCCGAGATCGAGGCGGCGGCAGAAGATGGCCCGGTCGTCGTGGCGGTGGGCGCGCTGCATCTCTCCGGCGAAGAGGGGCTGTTGCGGCTGCTCGAAAAAGACGGCTGGACGATCAAGCGGCTCGATGGCTGATCAGCTGAAATACAGCCTTTGCGGGGCGCCCGTCCAAGGTTCGGGCGCGCCCCTTTCCGCATCGCCAGACCCCTAGGTGACAAGCCGAGACACAGCGCCTATAACCTGCGCCGACAGATGATTATCCGAGAGGATCTCCCCATGACGATCAAGGTTTTTGGCCATAAGGCTCCCGACACCGACTCCACCGGCTCGCCCATCGCCTGGGCGTGGTATCTCAATGATGTCAAAGGCACTCCGGCCAAGCCCTGCCTGCTGGGCGAGCCCAATACCGAGGCCGCTTTCGTCATCGAGCATTGGGGTCTCGACAAGCCCGAGATCATCTCTGACGTGGAAGAAGGCGAGGACTTGGTCGTCGTCGACACCAACAACCCCGCCGAACTGCCGAGCGGTATCAACGCGGCCAACGTCATTCAGATCATCGACCACCATAAGCTGACCGGCGGGATCGAGACCAAGGGTCCGATCGACATCACGATGCGCCCGCTCGCCTGCACCGCGACCATCCTCTACGATCTGATGGGCGACGACGTGGCGAAAGCGCCGCGCGGCATCAAGGGCGCAATGCTCAGCTGCATCCTGTCGGACACGCTGGAATTCCGCTCGCCCACCACGACCGATCACGACCGCGCGGTGTGCGACGCGCTGGCCTCCGATCTGGGCATCGACATGCACGAGCTGGCCGAGAAGATGTTCGAAGCGAAATCGGACGTCTCCGCCTTCACCGATGCGGAACTGCTGCGGATGGATTCCAAGGAATACCCGGTCGACGGCACGAGCTTCCGCGTCTCGGTGCTGGAGACCACCGCGCCGAAAATGGTGCTGGACCGGAAGGCCTCGTTGATGGCCTCGATGGAAGAGGTCGCGAAGGAAGACGGCGTCGATCAGGTGCTGCTCTTCGTGATCGACATCCTGAAGGAAGAGGCGACGCTGCTGGTGCCGAACGATCTGGTGAAAGGCTTGGCCGAGAAGAGCTTCGATGCCACGGTCGAGGGCGACACGGTCGTCCTTCCGGGCGTGATGAGCCGGAAAAAGCAGATCATCCCGTCGCTCAAGGTCTGAGCTTTCGGGATTGGAATTGGGGAAGGGGCTTCCGGTCGGGCGCCCCTTTTCGTTGGTCGGGTAGCAGGGCGCGCGCCGGTCCGTGGGATGGCGCGGCCTGAGTTTTGAACGAAAGCGCTTTATGCCTGCCAAGCCCCTCTACGGCATGAACGTCGCGCGCAGGAGGCCATGCGCCAGCCCGTCGGGACGGACCGGCGCGCGCCCTGCGCCTTCGGCGCGTTCCGGGCGCAATCGCGAAGCCCCACAAAGCTCGGGGCCGTCAGCGCCTCAAACCTCCATAGACCCGGTCTCGACGAACCGCTGGTGCCAGCTCAGCGCCTCGCCCAGCAGGTTCGGCGCGTGATTGGCGAAGCTGCCTTTCTTCGCGCGCTCGAAATAATCCCGCAGCATCGGGCGATAGGCGGGGTGGGCGCAGGTCTCGATGATCGTCTCGGCGCGCTGCTTCGGAGACAGCCCGCGCAGATCGGCCAGACCCTGCTCGGTCACGATCACCTGCACATCCTGCGCGATGTGATCGACATGGGCGGCCATCGGGACAATGGCCGAAATCTTGCCGCCCTTCGCGACCGAAGGCGTCATGAAGATCGAGACATAGCCGTTGCGGGCGAAATCCCCAGACCCGCCGATGCCGTTCTGGATCTTCGAGCCCATCACATGGGTCGAGTTCACGTTGCCGTAGATATCCGCCTCGATCAGCCCGTTCATCGCGATGCAGCCCAGACGGCGCACCAACTCGGGATGGTTCGAGATCTCCTGCGGGCGCAGGATCAGCTTGTCACGGAAATAGGTGGCGTTGTCGTTGAAGTATTGCGCCTTCTCGGGCGAGAGCGAAAACGCGGTGGCCGAGGCCATGCGCAGCTTGCCCGCCTCGATCATGTCGAGCATCCCATCCTGAATGACCTCCGTGAAGGCGGTCATCTGGTCGAAGGGCGCCTCGATCAGCCCGGCCATCACGGCATTGGGCACATTGCCCACGCCCGATTGCAGCGGCAGCAGCCCGCGCGGCAGGCGGCCCTGTTTCACCTCGTTGCCGAGAAAGTCGAGGATATGGCCCGCAATCGCCTCGGCCACCGCACCCGGTGGGCTGAAGGGCGCGTTGCGGTCGGGCGCGTCGGTCTCGACCACGGCCACGACTTTCGCAGGGTCCACCTCGAAATAGGTCTGCCCGATCCGGTCGTCAGGCTTCACCAGCGGAATCGGCACGCGGTTCGGGGGCAGCGCGGTGCCGTAATAGATGTCATGCATCCCCTCTAGCAGCGGCGATTGCCAGCGGTTCACTTCGAGGATGATCTTGTCGGCACAATCGAGCCAGGTCTTGTTATTGCCGACCGAGCTCGAGGGGATCAGCTTGCCATCCTCGGTGATGCCGGAAATCTCGATCACCGCCGTGTCGAGCTTGCCCATGAACCCCATCCACGCCATCGGCGCGACCTGGCTCAGGTGCATGTCGAAATATTTCATCTGACCCGCATTGATCCGCTCGCGCGCGATCGGGTCGGAATTGTAGGGCAGGCGGAATTCGATCCCGTCCGCCTTGGCCAAGGCACCGTCCAGCTCGGGACCCGTCGAGGCACCCGACCAGATCTTCACCTTGAAGGGACGCCCCGCCGCGTGCTCGGCCTCGATCCGCGCGGCCAGCGCCATCGGTACCGCCTTGGGATAGCCCGAGCCGGTGAAGCCCGACATGCCGATGGTCGCGCCATTGTCGATCAGCTCTGCGGCCTCTTCGGCCGACATCACCTTGGCGGCGAGCCCGGCATGGGCTTTGCGGATCGTATGGTTCATGAACAAGCGCCTCCTTCGCGATGGTTCGGTCGCGATGGCGCGGAACGGGGCTCCTCTCTGCCCCGCATGGCCGCGCGACCTCGTGTTCCGGTGACGAGGAACGCGAGGATGCGCGGGATGTCCATGTTTGGCAGGTATGCGTCGGGCGCATGGGTGACGTCACCCGGCGCATGGCATATCGATCTCAGCGCCAGCGGCGCAGAAATCAGGCTTCGGCAAAACCCATCGAAATCAGGGCATTGGCGAAATCGTCATTGGTGAAGGGCTTCACGAGCATTTTGCCTTCGGGAAACCCGTCCATCATCACGGATTGTTCATCATATCCGGTCGAGTAGAGGATCGGCACCGCACGTTCGCGCAGCGCCTTGGCGGCTTCCAACGAGGTTTCGTCGCCAAGATTGATGTCGAGCAGCGCCATCGAGATGTCATTGCCGCCAGCGATATGGAGCAATGCTTCTTCGACAGTGCCGAAGATGACCACATCGCGCGCGCCGAATTCGCTCAGCATCGCAGCCGCATCATAGGCCACAATCATCGCGTCTTCGAGCACCAGCGCGGTGCCGTCGATCCGAGGGGGGGAACAAAGTGTCACGAGGACCGCCTAGCCGCGAGGCGGGCACCGCTTACGCGGATCTCGCTTCGTTCGTGTTGGGAAATCCGGGGCATCAGCTTCCTGTCCTTGCAGATTACTGCATTTGGAGGGGGATAGGATCGGGATCGATCCGACGTCAGTATAACGCTTTAGGCATCAGCCCGAGTATCGGTGCACTGAGAGGCCTCTTGAACCTTACTGCACGTCGGAATCTCCGGGGTCATTTAACTATGACATACTGTCGCAAAGCGTCTGGCTAGCGTGAATCGCACAGCGTTTCGATGTACACAAGCTATCGTGAACATGCTGCACGCGAATAACGAGGGAAATAAAGGGGAAAACCGGATTCCTCACGAAATTCGAAAGGAACCTGCCACCGTCATCCGCGTTGCCTTATGACGTAAAAGTGAGCCACCGCATGACACGCAACAGCAGAACTTGTCCCTTTGCCGAAAACCCGGCCTTCATGGCGCCGGATGCGCATGAGGAAGCCATTGCCGAGGCTGCCCGCGCGGGCGAGCTACGGATGCCCGCAGGTCAGACCGTCGTGATGGAAGGCAACGAACCGCAGCGCTTCTTCACGTTGATCGAAGGCCAGGCCATGCGCTACCGAATGCTGGAAGACGGGCGGCGCCAAGTGCTCAATTTCCTCTTCCCCGGCGATCTGATCGGCCTCGACGCCATCATGATGGGCATGGCCTCGCATACGACCGAAGCGCTGACCCCGGTAAAGCTCAGCGTTTTCGACCGTAAACAAGTGTGGGAGCTTTTCTCGAAGATGCCGCAGCGTGCGATGATGCTGACGTGGCAGGTCGCGCGCGAGGAGCATTTCCTGAGCGATGCGCTGGTGACGGTCGGGCAGCGCTCGGCGCGCGAGGCGCTCGCATGGGCCTTTGTCACGCTTTATGAGCGCGGATCGCAGACCGGGCTGGTGCGCGACGGCAAGATGCCGTTCCCGGTTCGGCAGCAGGATCTCGCGGATGCGCTCGGGCTATCACTCGTTCACACCAACAAGACGCTTGCCCGTCTGAGGTCCGAGGGGCTGGTCAGATGGGCGCAGGGGATTCTCGAATTGCCCGATCTCGAAAAGCTTGCCGATATCGGAGTCGTCGAGCTCGGGGCCGGACCACCGCGCTACTATTTATAGTCGCGCAGGAGAGTGGCGGAATTCCTCAGTAACGCTGCAGTCGCGCAGCGATTCCTAAAGTTTTTCACATAGGCGAAAAGCGTTTTTCCGCCGGGTGACGCTGAGGAATATCCGAAAAAATCTGCATCAATGTCCTATGACGTAGCGCGCTCAGCGCTTTCGCGGCAGATGCAGGCTTCTTCGCAGAAATCAACAAAACGGAACCGAGCAAGCTTGGAAAACCTGTCTCGAAAACCTGACCTCGCCTATCTGGCGGAGCTGTCCCATTCGCAACGCGCCATTCCCGCGGGGGCGGCGCTTTTGCCCGAGTCCACGCCCTTGATCGTGCGGGTCGAGCGCGGGATCGCCATGCGCTATACGCTGCTCGAAGACGGACGCAGGCAGGTTGAAGCGCTGGTCTATCCGGGCGATCTGTGCGGGCTGACGAGCGTGCTTTATGGTCCGGGGGCGTGCTATTACGAGGCGCTCACGCCGATGATGCTGTCGAGCTTCGATCCGGCCGATCTGTATCAGCCTGCGCCCGGCGGTAACGACCGCGCGGCGACGCTCGTGTGGCTGATGACGCGCGAACTTATGCGGCTGTCGGGCTGGCTGGTCTCGGTCGGGCAGCGCAACGCCAATGAGGGGATCGCGTGGTTCGTGATGCACGCATGGGAGCGTGCCGAGGCGGTCGGTCTGATCGAGAAAGACAGCGCGCCGTTTCCCTTTGCCCAGCAGGTCGTGGCGGACTCGCTTGGGCTGTCGCTCGTGCATACGAACAAGACGATCCGCCGCCTGCGCGATCAGGGCCTGTTCCGCATCGCAGGCGGGCGCGTGCGGATCTCGTCACTCCCGGCGCTGCGCCGGGCCGCGGCGCTCTGACCGCTCCTTTCTGATAGCCGCTCTGACAGCGCGCCGTGGGGGTTCCGCGGCGTTGGTTTGTCATCCGGCGGGGGAGGGCGCTGCCCGTTCCGTAAGGGTCGGTCGAGGCGGGACACCGAGCGGATAACACCCCTCACAGACCCCGTGACCTCAAGCGTCCGTGATCGACTAAGTTGCTCATTTTGCTCACGGATCGCTCACCGCCCCATCACAAGCGCGAGAGATGGGCCCGTTTACCCCTGTATTCGGGCGCGCCCGTTCAAGACCAACCCCCTTTATTTATTGGAAATTTTTTCGTGCGTCGCAGGTGTGTGATGATATTTGTGCATAATTTTCAGTCAGTTACGCCCGTTACTGCGACAATTTGTCAACACCGATTGACCTCGCGGGCGCTGCCCTAGAGTGGGAGGCATCGCGCGGGACGGGAGCCCTCGCGGCCTCCCCCGAGAGACCCCTATGCCCCCGCGCCAAGAAGAGGGAATAGGAAAGGTATTTCCGTGTTGTTTGAAAAAATCTACAAGCGGCCCAGCCGCCTCGCTGCCCCGGTCCTGTTGACCGTTGCGGCTGCATGGCTGTCAGGTTGCGCGGAGAACGGGGTGATGACCCCGCTCGGCCCGGTGGCGGCCGGAGAACGCGCTCACCTGATCAGCTTCTTCCTTTGGATGCTGCCCATTTCTCTGCCGATCCTGATCGGCACGCCGTGGATCGCGATGCGCTATCGCCGTCAGGGTGGGAAAGGCAAATATGATCCGACCTGGTCGCACTCGGTTGCCGCCGAAGTCGTGATCTGGGGCGGTGCCACGCTCACCTTCCTCATCGTCGGCTGGCTCACCTGGGGCCACGTGATGGGCGAAGACCCCTACAAGGCAACGGGCAAAGAGCCGATGCATGTGAAGGTCATCGGGTCCGAATGGAAATGGATGTTCATCTATCCCGGCAAGGTCGCCGCCGTGAACCGGTTGGTCCTGCCCGAGAACACCCCCGTCGAGTTCGACATCACCGCCACCGGCGCGATGCAGAGCTTCTGGATTCCGCGTCTTGCCGGCCAGATCTACGCAATGCCCGGCATGGGCACGAAGATGAACCTGACCACCTCGGAAGATCCGTCGCAGACCTATGGCTTCAACAGCCAGTTCAACGGCGCGGCTTTCCCGCTCAACAAGTTTGAGGTCGACGTGGTGAGCCAGGAGCAGTTCGACGCGTTCCTGCAAGAACCCAAGCACCCCTTCGCCCAGCTCGAAAAAGCTTTCAAGAAAACCGCGACCTGGTCCGGGCCTGAGCTCTTCGAGCCGCCGGAGAAAGGCTACTGGGGCAAAGTAATGATGAACCCCGACATGCTGTCCGATGGCGGCGCAGCGATCCTGCCCGACCATGCGCCCGAGCAGAAGAAGATCGACGACGCGATCCGCGAAGAACTGCATGTCTCGCAAAACCAACATCAAGGGGACGCTCAATGAGTATTCTTGGTAGTCTCGATTGGAACGATATCTTCATCGTTCCCTTCTTCACGGATCCGTCTCTGTCAACCGGGATCGCAGCAGGCGCGGGCGGCATCGTCGTTCTCGGCGCGCTCGCGGTCATGGTGCTCCTGACCGTCAAAGGTTGGTGGAAACCGCTCTGGTCGAACTGGATCACCACGCTCGATCACAAGAAGATCGGTGTCATCTATATCGTTCTGGCCCTGATCATGCTGATCCGGGGTGTCCTCGAGGCGGTCGTGATGCGCGCCCAGCAGGTCTCGCCCGCACCGGGCTTCCTGTCGGTCGAACACCACGCCGAGCTGTTCTCGACCCACGGCACGATCATGATCTTCTTCGTGGCGATGCCCTTCCTGACCGGCGTCATCAACGTCGTCATGCCGCTTCAGATCGGTGCGCGCGACATGGAGTTCCCCTTCATGAACGCGGTCTCGCTCTGGCTGTCGATCGGCGGTGCGGCACTCGTGATGGCCTCGCTCGTCGTCGGTCACTTCGAGACCGGCGGTTGGACCGCTTACCCGCCCTATACGGGCATCAAGCTGTCGCCGAACGAGGGCGTGGATTACTGGATCTGGTCGCTGGGCCTGACTTCGGTGGGTTCGACGCTTTCGGGCATCAACTTCCTCGTGACGATCTACAAGCAGCGTGCCCCCGGCATGAAGCTGTTCGACATGTCGATCTTCGCCTGGGCGACGCTCTGCACGGCGATCCTGATGATCTTCGCGATGATGCCGCTGACCGTGGCTTCGTTGATGCTGGCGCTTGACCGCCAGGCAGGCTTCCACTTCTTCACCGCCACCCATGGCGGGAACATGATGAACTTCGCCAACATGTTCTGGCTGTTCGGTCACCCGGAAGTCTACATCCTGATCCTGCCGGCCTTCGGCGTGTTCTCGGAAGTCATCCCGACCTTCTCGGGCAAGAAGATCTACGGCTACACCTCGCTCGTCTGGGCCACCATTGCCATCGCAGTGCTGTCCTTCACCGTCTGGGTGCACCACTTCTTCACCATGGGGCAGACCGCCCACCTCAACGCCATCTTCGGCATCGCGACGATGACGATCGGTGTGCCGACCGGTGTGAAGGTCTTCAACTGGATGCTGACCATGTGGCGCGGCAAGCTGCGGTTCTCGACCGCGATGCTGTTCTCCACCGGCTTCATCTTCACCTTCGTGATCGGCGGCATCACGGGCGTCATGCTCGCCAACCCGACGATCGACTTCGCGACCCACAACTCGCTGTTCCTGGTGGCGCACTTCCACAACATGCTCATCCCGGGCCTGCTGTTCGGTATGTTCGCGGCCGTGAACTACTGGTTCCCGCTCTGCTTCGGCTTCCGCCTGGACGAGAAATGGGGCCGTCGCAGCTTCTGGCTGTGGATGATCGGCTTCTACGGGGCTTTCATGCCACTCTATGCGATCGGTCTGATGGGCGCACCGCGCCGCATGGCCTTCTTCACCGAGCCGGCTTACTTCCCGTGGCTGGTGGTCGCGATGCTCGGCGCGCTGTGCGTGCTGGCGGGTCTGACCGCGCAGATCATTCAGGTCTGGGTCTCGGTCAAGAACCGTGAGAGCCTGATGGTGCCGGCGGGCGATCCCTGGGACGGTCGTGGTATCGAATGGTCGCTGGGCTGCCCGGTGCCGGAATACGACTTCTCCACCATCCCGGCGATGACCTCGCGTGAACCGTGGGTCGATGCGAAGGAAGCGGGCAAGCGGATCATGGATCCGACCGAGTTCGTCGACATCCACCTGCCGAAACCGACCGGTATGCCCTTCCTGGTGGGCCTCGTCGCGACGCTGTTCGCGTTCGCCATGATCTTCCAGATGTGGCTGATCGCTGCGGTGGGCTTCGTGGCCATGTGGGTGCTGGTGCTGATCCGCTCCTACGACACCGACTGGGAAGAAACCGTCACCGCGGAAGAACTGCGTGAGGGCTATGACGCCCACAAGCGCGTCGTCGAAACCACGCCGCAAATCCGGCTCGACGATGAGTTCACCACCAAGAACCGCGGCCTGATCATGGAGACGCAGGTATGAGTGCAACACTGAGCAACACGGGGGCAGCGCATGCTGCCTCCCACGATCACGGCCATCACGACAAGACGGGCACGGTGATCTTCGGCTTCTGGATCTTCCTGATGTCGGACCTCATCGCCTTCTCGCTGATGATCGCCAACTACGCCGATGCCGAATGGCACGGCATCGCGAACGGGCCGAGCCCGCATGAGCTGTTCAGCCTCGGCCTGCCGACCATCGAGACGATGGCGCTGCTGATCTCCACCTTCACCTTCGGCATCTGCACGCTGGGGATGAAATACGGCGCCTCGATGAAGCGCACGGTGGGCTGGCTCGTCGTGACGCTGGCGCTTGGCGCGATCTTCCTCGGGATCGAACTCTACGAATTCCACGAGTTCTGGACCGAGGGCAACACGCCGCAAGTGTCGGGCTTCCTGACTGCCTATTACTCGCTGGTGGGGCTGCACGGTCTGCACGTCACCTCGGGTATCATCTGGGGCATCCTGCTGATGGTTCAGATGAAGACCTTCGGGATGAACGACCTGATCAAGTCGCGTCTCGTGCGTCTGGGCCTGTTCTGGCACATGCTGGACATCGTCTGGATCGCGCTCTTCACGAAAGTCTACCTGATGGGGGTGCTGTGATGGATTATATCAACTCCGACGTCGGCATGGACTCGGCTGAGTACAAGCACGACATGGCGCGCTATGTCTGGGGCTTCGCGCTCTCGGTCGTCCTGACGCTCGCAGGCGTCGTGATCGTCGCGGGTGGCGTGTTCTCGACGGGCCTCGCATGGTCCATCGTGGGCATCCTCGGCATCGCGCAGCTGATCATCCAGTTCTGGGCCTTCATGCACCTCGACTTCTCGAAAGAGGCGCGTCCGGACCTGTATCTGGTGCTGTTCACCTTCCTGCTCATCATCCTGATGGCTGCGGGCACCGTCTGGGTGCTGGCCGATCTGGCAAGCCGCATGGGCATGGGCCCCGGCAGCATGTCGGGCATGTAAGGCAAAGGGGCAGGGGCCTTCGGGCCTCGCCCCGCCAAGAAAAAGAGAACGCGGGCAGCGCAAACTGCCCGCGTTTTTTCACGTCCGCCTGAGACGGGCGATCACATCGGGAAGAGCTGGTAGCCTTGGCTTTCCAGCACCGGCACCGCCGCCAGAGCCGACAGCGCCACATCGACATTCGGCCCGACCTGATCCTCGGTGAAGCCGTGATCGGCCAGCGCCTGTCCGCAGACATAGAGCGTGACACCGGCATCCGCGAGTTCCTGCTTCAGCTTGGTGTCGGGATCGTCCTTGCCGAACTTGTCCTTATACGCCTCAGGCGAAAGCGCGAGCGGGGTTGCCGCGCCATGCAGCACCACCGCGAATTTGCGATGCGCTTTGTCCACGCCCGCATTGCCGTAGATGTTCACCGCGCGCGCGACATGCCAGAGCGCCGCGTTCACGCCGTCGTCCATCGTCTTGTCGCCGCCCACGTCGAAGACGATCTTCCAGTCCGTATTCGGATCTGGGCTGAGCGCGCCATCGGGCACGGGGTGCATCTTGCCATAGTCCTTCACGACCGGGTTGATCCATTCGGTTTTCGAGCCGTCGTTGCTCGAGGAGGCGGCGAACGCCGCGCCCGAGCCGAGGGCAAGGGCGAGGGCGGCGGGAAGAACGAAGCGGGTTGCGCGCTGCATGAAACTCTCCTGTGAAATAGATGATCGGGGCCGGGGAGGGGAATTCCATCCCCGTGAGGCTCAGCGCGGGGCGGCAGGGCTTCGTTCCCGGCTGGGCGGGTCACGGCGGGTCAGGACCGTGTGAGGTACAGGCTCGACACCGGTCCCCGCATCTCGCCTTCCCCCTTCAACCTCGATGCGACGTTAGGTCACGTGAAATTCACGAAATGTCGCATCCCTGTGATATAGGTATTCGCGTTATGGAATATGACCAGCCACTCTCAGCCAGTCGGAGCATGGATGACTAAAAGCGCATTGCGGATCACGGCACTCGTCTCAGCCGTGATGTTGGGCCAGCTTCCCGCCTATGGGCAGGAGACTGCGGCCGGGGAGGAGACGCCCGCACTCGGTGCGCAATCGACGCCCGTCGCACAAGGCGCGTCGAAGGCCGCTCATATGAGCGATCCGGTGAAAGAACTCACCGCCGATCACTCGAAATTCGATCAGCTCAAGGGGCCCTTCGCCTCGGGCTCTCAGGTGACCGAAGCCTGTCTGTCGTGCCACACTGAGGCCTCCAATCAGGTCATGCATTCGGTCCACTGGACCTGGGAGTACCAGAACGAAGCCACCGGCCAGACGCTCGGGAAAGCGCATGAGATGAACGCGTTTTGCGGTAATGTCGCCTCGAACGAGGTGCGCTGCACCTCGTGTCATACCGGCTATGGCTGGGTCGATGTGCGCGAACCGATGCCAGACGATCCGACCAAGGTCGACTGCCTCGTCTGTCACGACAAATCGGGCCAATATACCAAGCAGGACAACCTCGCGGGCGAGCCGCCGCTGGAGCCGGTGGCCGCGGGCGCGAAGACGATCACCGGCGCGGCTGCATGGCCCGTCGATCTGGCCGAGGCCGCGCAATCGGTGGGCGCACCGCCCGGACGCGACAATTGCGGCAAGTGCCACTTCTACGGCGGTGGCGGCGATAACGTGAAGCATGGCGATCTCAGCTCGGCGCTGTTCAACCCGCCGCGCGACGTCGATGTCCATATGTCGCCCGACGGTCAGAACTTCACCTGCGAGACCTGCCACGTCTCGGACAAGCACGTCTTCGAGGGCTCGCGCTACGAGACCGACGTGATCGACCCGCATCCCGATCGCATGGCGGGCTCCGCGCATGATGCGGCCGCCTGCTCGTCGTGCCATTCGGACACGCCGCATGAGGGCCCGAACCCGCTGATCGCGGCCAAGCTCAACGATCACACCGACACGGTGGCCTGCCAGACCTGCCACATCCCCAGCTTCGCGCGGGGCGGGGTGGCGACGAAGACCGTCTGGGACTGGTCCACGGCGGGCAAGCTCGACGCGGACGGCAAGCCGATCGTGGAAGAGGGCTTCACCCAATCCGACGGCAAGCACCTGCACACCTACATGTCGAAGAAGGGCGATTTCGAATGGGGCGAGAACGTCACGCCCTATTACGCATGGTCCAACGGCGAGATGACCTTCACCCTGCCGGAGGAAGAGATCGACCCGACGCAGGTGGTCGAGATCAACAAGATCGGCGGCAATCCCGGTCAGGCCGACAGCCGTATCTTCCCGTTCAAGCGGATGGTCGGCACGCAGGCCTATGATACCCAGCGCAATGTGCTGGCCTATAACAACGTCTATGGCCCCGGCAACGGCACCGCGCTCTGGTCCTATTACGACTGGGAGAAATCGCTCAAGGCGGGCATGGATTACGCCGGTGTGGAGTATTCGGGCGAGTTCGATTTCGTCCATACCTATATGTACTGGCCGATCACCCATATGGTCGCGCCCGCCGACGATGCGCTGCAATGCGAAAGCTGCCACACGCAGGGCGGTCGGATGGCCGATCTGGCGGGGATCTACGTTCCCGGCTCGGAAATCAATCTCGGCGGCAAGCTGGGGCTCGCGATGTTCCTGATGGCGCTTCTGGGGGCCTTGGGCCATGGCGCGCTGCGCCTGATCAACCGCGGCAAGAAGGAGGGAGACCACCATGGCTGAGCATTGCGTAAAGGTCTATTCGCGCTTCAACCGGCTCTGGCACTGGAGCCAGGTCGCCTCGATCATGTTGCTGTTCTTCACCGGCGCGCGGCTTCTGGGCCTGCATCCGATCCTGCCCTTCGGGGCGGCGGTGCTGATCCATACGGTCGTCGCGCTGGCGCTCCTGCTGCTCTGGGCCTTCGCGACCTTCTGGCTGTTCACGACGGGCGGCTACAAGCAGTTCGTCCCGCGCATGCAAGGCATGTGGGAGGTCAGCCGCTTCTATGCCTATGGCGTCTTCAAGGGCGAGGAGCATCCTTATGTGAAGAGCTACGAGCGGCGGCACAATCCGCTGCAGGCGGCGGCCTATTTCGCGCTCAAGATGATGCTCTTCCCGGCGATCTGGATCTCGGGGCTGGCCTATCTCAGTTACGGGTTCTGGGATCACCTCGACGGGGGCTCGTTCTGGCTGGAGATCATCGCGAATTTCCACGTCCTCGCCGCCTTTGCCATCGCGAGCTTCGTGGTGGTCCATGTCTACCTGCTCACCATCGGCCACGGCTTCCGCCAGCATGTGCGGCCCATGGTCTCGGGCTACGAGAAGGTCGATCTGACCCCGGAGGCAGAGGCCTATTTCCGCCAGCAGGGCCGGTTGCTGGACTGACGGTGACGGGGGCGGATCGCCGCCGTGATGCCAAGTGGCGCGATCTCAAGTGTCGTGAAACCAAATCAGGCCCCCGGCGATCACCGGGGGCCCGATCGTGAGCAGCGCCAGGGAGGGGCTCAGCCGGCGTTCAGCGCGGCATAGACGGCCTGCTCCAACTCCATGTAACCGCCGAACGAGACCGCATCGGCGAAGGGCAGGATCTGCGTCGCCCAATAGCCGCCCACCCCGTTCTTGCGGTCGATCCAGTAATAGCTGTTGGCCAGACCCGCCCAGCCGATCGAGCCCGCGGGGCGGCCCGTCGGCGCCTCTTCGGAATTGACCATGAAACTGTAGGACCAGTCCTTCTTCAGGCCGGGGAAGAACTCGGCGTCGTTGGACAGCGCCGGGATCACGCCGGGCAGCATCGTCACCTTCTGCGGTTCCACCAGCGCCCCCTTCACCGCCCAGTCGACCGTCTCGGGCTTGAGCACACGCCCCTTCGGCCCGTCACCATCGTTGAGCCACATGCGGATGAACTTCATGTATTCGGTCACCGTCGCGTAAAGCCCGTGACCGCCCATGTCGATCTCGGGATTGTCGGGCAGGGCGAAATCATCCATCGGCGTCAGGCTGCCATCGGCGCCGCGCGCGTGGATCGTGGCGGTGCGCGCCTTCATCGCGTCGGTCCGGGTGAAGGCGATATCCTCCATGCCCAGCGGGTCGAAGACGCGCGCGCGCATCACCTCGCCCAGACGTTTGCCGCGCACCCCCTCGACGACCTGACCGACCCAGTCGAGATTGGTGCCATATTCCCATTTCGTCCCCGGATCGAACAGCAGCGGCGTCTCGATACAGGCGCGGCTTGCGGTCACGACCGAGGGCTGACCCTTCTCTTCGGCCAGACGCTTGTAGGTCTCGTTGAAGAAATCATAACCGAAACCGCCAGTATGCAGCAGCAGTTGGCGCGTCGTCACGTCCGTCCTGGGCGCGCGCAAGCGCGGCTCGCCATTGGCGTCGAACCCTTCGATCACCTGCAGCTTGCCGATCGCGGGGGCGTAATCCTTGGCGGGGGCGTCGAGATCGAGCAGCCCCTCCTCGACGCATTGCAGCGCGGTCGTCGCCGCGATCGCCTTGGTCGTCGAGAAAATCGCGAAGACCGTGTCCTCGGTCATCGGATCGCCGCCCAGACGCCGCTCGCCCGAGGCGCCCGAATAGATGTCGCCGTCGCGATCGGTCACCATCGCGACCACGCCGGGCACCCGGGCCTCGCCCGAGCTCATACCCTTGATCACCGCGTCGCAGCGCGCCGCGATATCCTTGTTGATGTCGAGATCCTTCATCGTCTCCTCCCAAAGAATGAACAGTCTTAAGGTAGGAGGGGCGCGGGCCGCGCGCTGTTCGCGATCGGCAGCGCCTGTCCGCGATCGGAAGGAAAATCGAAGCGTGCGAAAGGGCCCGCGTGTCAGCCCCGCTTCAACGTTGTTTCTGCCGCGCGCGCGTTTGTGAGGGCAATTCGCCGAAGCGGTCGCGATAGCGCCCCGCGAGCGCGCCGAAATTGGCAAACCCCCAGTCGACCGCGACCTGCGAGACGGTGCGCTCTGGCGGTGCGGTCTCCAGCTCGCGGCGGAACCCTTCGAGCCTTCGCGCGGCGAGAAACTCGCGCGGCGAGAGGCCGCGAAAGCGCTGGAACCCGCCCGAGAGCGTGCGCGCCGAGACGCCAACCCGGTTCGCCACCGCGCCCACGGTCGGGGCCTCGCGGGCCTCGGCGGCGAAGATTTCCTCGGCGCGGCGGACATAGCCGGGGGCGGCGGCGCGTGCGCCGCTCTCAAGATTTACCCCGGCCGCGGCCGCCCATTGGCGCAGCAGTTCGACACAGAGCGTCTCTTCAAGATGGCGCGCCAGCGCGGTGTCGGGCGGCACACCCCCGGTGCCGCCGAGCGCTCGCGCGGCATATTCCAGAAGCGCGGGCCACCCCGATTGCGGGCCGCCGAATTTCACCCGCGCGCACCACAGCGCATCGTCGGGCACGAAGCCGAACCAGCGTTCGGCCACCTCTTCCATCCGGTCATGCGGGATCGTCAGGTTCAGCTGCATATGGTCGGGATCGCCTTCGAGCCAATACTCGGCCCGCGAGCAGTCCACCACGAAACTCTCCCCCGCGCCGGTCTGCGCCGAGCCGCCGTCGCATTGATGATCGAGCGCCCCGCGCAGCGTGTTGAGCACGAGGATATTGCCCGCGGCCGGATCGAAGCGATCGAGATGGATGCCCGTGCCATAGGCAAAGCGCGTCATTGTCACATCGCCCGCGCGCGCCGAGATCATCGTGGCATCGGGTTTGGCGAGCCGTTCCAGCGGGCGCACGCGATAGGGCATGTAGACGGCGGTGCAGAACGCTTCGACCTCGTCCCAGTCGTGCGATTGCGTGCCCGCGGCGTGCCGGATCGGCGCGCCCAACGTGTCGCGGATCAGGGCATGTTCCAACATCTTCGGCTCCTCCCTGAGATGCTGTCGGACGGCCAGTGTAACATGGAAAACCCGTCCCGCATCTTTTTCGCGATCACGAGGGAGGCAAAAGAAAACGCCGCCCCGATGGAGCGGCGTCGTGACAATCTTGCGCGCAGCGGGACGCGGGCTCAGGAGCCCCAGTGGCGCACCGGGCCGCAATCCATGTGAACGAAGTTCGAGCGCGAGTATTTGCCCACGCCGCCGGCGTGGCAGGCGGCGGCCGCCTTGTACATCTGGCTGACCGAGCGCGACTTCAGCCGCAGGTCCATCGCCAGACCCTGCATGTGCAGCGAGTTCTTGGCGACACCTTTCGAGCGAGCGCGCAGCATGGCGTTGGTCTTGGGCGAGCGGTAGCCCGACAGAAGCATGTAGGGTTCGCGCGAGTCCATCAGGTTGTGCGCTGCCGCCGCGATGTCCACGGTGCGCGCGTCGATGTTCTTCAGCTGGTTGGTGCGCCAGTCGCGGGCGAAATAGGTGATTTCCTTCAGCGCGTCGGGGATATACTCGCCTTCGATCCAGTAAACGGTGTCGAGCGTCTCGCCGGTGCGACCGTTATACATCTTGATCCGTCGGATGTCCCCTGCGCCCTTGAGTAGACCGAAAGCGTTACTCATGGTGGGGGCTGCCGTCACCATGGTCGCAGCAAATGCGCCCAGAAGGCCGCGCCGGGAAATCGTCGTCATAGCAAGTTCCTGTGTTCGCCTGTCTCTCGATTTTCCCCGCCCTGTTTCGGGCGGTTGAGGGATGGTAGACCCAAACTTCTTACTCCTTATGGCATAGACAGATTAACCGATAAAGAACGGAACTGATGCATCTTTGCCATGAAGGGGTGGGTCGGCAAGAATTCGCCTGCCGGTAGTAAAAATGCGCTCACGTCCTTGTGGGAACGGTGTGCGTGCGGAGTGCGAAGCGGCGGATATCCGCTGTTGCCCCCCTGCATCGTTCCGCGCGTGTCGGCGCAGTTCGTTGCGCGCAGGCAACGCTTCGCTGGACAGATGCAGGTAAGTTTGGAACATCTGGAACGATGGGTCCGGGCAGGGGTTTAGACGCTATGACGCGCAATTTCCGTAAGATAGGGCTGGCCTTCGCGCTAGCTACGCTCGCCGCCGGCGCCCAGGCGCAAGGCACTGCCCAGATTGCAGCGCAGGGGGCCATGTCACCATTGGCGGGGGTCGAGCTTTCGGGCTTCACCCAGGCCGTGGCCGAGGCTGCCGCTGACAATCCCGCACTGGCCGCCTTCTACGCCGCCCGCGATTACCGCCCGATCTGGACCGCCGCCGAGGATGCCGACCGCCGCGCGGCTTTCATGCGCGCGCTCGATCTGTCGGCGATGCAGGGGCTGCCCACTGCGCATTACGACCCCGAGGGGTTGCGTGTCGCCTTCGCCGCCGTCCAGTCCGAGCGTCAGCGCGGGCTGCTCGAAGTGAAGATGAGCCAGATTTTCCTCGATTACGCCCATGACCTGTCGCATGGCGTGCTCGACCCGCATAGCGTCATCTCCGATATCAAGCGCGAACCCAAACGCGCCGATCCCGAGGCCCGGATGACGGCCTTCGCCGCCTCCACTAACCCGGCGCTGTTCCTGCGCAATTTGGCTCCGCAGATGCCGCAATATGCGCAGCTGGTGAAAGCGCGCCTCGATCTGGAGCATCAGATCGAAGCGGGCGGCTGGGGGCCGACGGTGCCCGGCACCAAGCTCTCGCCCGGCGATAGCGGGCCGGACGTCGTGGCGCTGCGCGACCGGCTGCAGCGGATGGGCTATCTGGGCCGCTCGGCGAGCGCGACCTATGACGCCGAGATGCAAAAGGCGGTGCAGGCCTATCAGACCGATCAGGGGCTCGCGACCGATGGCGTGGCCGGGCCCAGCACGCTGGGCGAGATCAACAAGAGCACCGAGGCGCGGATGAAAGCCATCCTCGTCGCGATGGAGCGTCTGCGCTGGATGAACGGCATCGATTTCTCGGGCCGCTACGTCTGGGTCAACATCACCGATTTCTCGGTCCGCGTCATCGACAACGGCAAGACCACGTTCCGCTCGGTGACGGTGGTGGGCCAAAACAGCTCGGACCGTCGCACGCCGGAGTTTTCCGACGAGATGGAGCGGATGGTCATCAACCCGGCCTGGCATGTGCCGCGCTCGATCGTGACCAAGGAATACCTGCCGCAGATGCAGCGCAATCCGAACGCGGCGAGCCAGCTTCAGCTGATCGACAGCCGGGGCCGGGTCGTGCCGCGCTCGGCGGTGAATTTTGCCGCCTACAACGCGCGCAACTTTCCCTTCGCGATGAAGCAGCCGCCGTCGAACCGCAACGCGCTGGGGCTGGTTAAATTCCTGTTCCCGAACCGCTGGAACATCTACCTGCACGACACGCCCTCGAAATCGCTCTTCAAGAAAGAGACGCGGGCCTTCAGCCATGGCTGCGTGCGTGTCGGCGACCCCTTCGATCTGGCCTACACGCTTCTGGGCGCGCAAAGCGACAATCCCGAGGCTGAGTTCAAGCGCATCCTCAATTCGAGGCGCGAAACCGTCGTGCCGCTGGAACAGCACGTCCCGGTCCATCTGACTTACTTCACCGCCTGGCCGACCGCGTCGGGGCAAGTCGAGTATCGCCGCGACGTCTATGGGCGTGACGCGATCCTCTTCAACGCCTTGCAAAAGGCCGGGGTGGAATTGGGCACGCAGGACAGCTAAATCTCTGGCAACGGGGGCGGCAAGCGCGCCCTCATGCGACCATGAGAGGATCGGCCATGTCCCAGACAATCGAGCACATCGCGCAGGCGCTGGACGCCCGCGCCGAAGGCGACCTTTCGATCGAGGTGACCGGCGCGTCCGAGCCTGCGACGGCGGAACCCGACCAGATCGCCCTCGCGATGAGCGAGAAATACGCCGAAGGGCTGCGCGAGGGTAAGGCTCGCGCGGCGCTTCTGTGGGAAGGCGCGGATTGGCGCGCGCTCGGGCTGGAGGCGGCGGTCTTCGTGACCCGCCCGCGTCTCGCCATGGCGGGGCTGTCGAAAGCCTTCGATCCCGGTCCCGTCGTCGAGCCCGGCATCCATCCGACCTGCGTGATCGACCCGACCGCCATCATCGGGCCGGACGCGTCAATCGGCCCCTTCACCGTGATCGGCAAGGAGGTGAAGATCGGCCCGAATGCGCGGATCGTGGGGCAGGTGACCATCGCGGAAGGCGCGCAGATCGGCTCTGACGCGCTGATCTATCCCGGCGCGCGGATCGGGGCGCGGGTGCTGATCGGCGACCGGCTGGTCTGTCAGCCCGGCGCGGTGATCGGCTCGGACGGGTTTTCCTTCGTGACGCCCGATCCCTCGGGGGTCGAGGAAATCCGTCACACGCTCGAGCAGCGCGAAGAGATCACCGAGCAGAAATGGTCCCGCATCCATTCGCTCGGCACGGTCGAGATCGGCGACGATGTCGAGATTGGCGCCAACGCCTGTATCGACCGCGGCACGGTGCGCGCGACCGCGATCGGCTCTGGCAGCAAGCTCGATAACATGGTTCATATCGGTCACAACGTGCAGGTGGGCGAGGATTGCCTGCTCTGCGGTCAGGTCGGCATCGCGGGCTCCACCCGGATCGGACACCGCGTGGTGCTGGCAGGGCAATGCGGCGTTTCGGACAACATCACCGTGGGCGACGACGTGATCGCTGCGGGCGGGACGAACATCTACACCAACGTCCCCAAAGGCCGCACGATCTGGGGCAGCCCGGCGGTGAAGATGGAAACGCAGCTCGAGATCAACAAATCTGTCCGCAGATTGCCGAGATTGTTTGCGCAAATGGCCGAGCTTCGAGAAACTGTTACGAAACTCACGCAAAAAGGCGGCACGGAGTAACCCCAGATATGAGGCCAGACGTGCAAGACCAGGTTTTCTCGATCATCGCCCGCGAAGCCCTTCGCGAGCCCTCCGAACTTTCGCCCGAGATGACGCTCGACGAATTGGGGCTCGATAGCCTCGGCCTTGTCGAAGTGATCTTCGCCATCGAAGAGGCCTTCGACGTCTCGGTGCCGTTCAACGCCAACGAGCCCGCCGCCTCGCAATTCGACATGTCTTCGGTCGGCGCGATCGTCGGCGCGGTAGAGCGTCTCGTCTCGGGCGGCAAGCCTTCGACCGCCGTCGCCTGATGCGGCGCGTCGTCATCACGGGCGCGGGCACGATCAACGCGCTCGGCGAGGGCGTTGCGGCAACCAAGGCGGCCATGGCGGAGGGGCGCAGCGGCATCGGTCCGCTCAGCTTCCAGGATGTAGAGCGGCTGAGCATTCGCATCGGCGGGCAGATCCGCGGCTATGACGCGTCTGCCCGCTTCACCTCGGCGCAGCTCGCGCAATACGATCCCTTCACCCAATACGCGCTGATCTCCGGCGCGGAGGCGATGGCGCAGGCGGGGCTGGAGGCAGCCCCGGATCCCGCGCGCTGGGGCTGCGTCATCGGGTCTGCAGGCGGTGGGCACACCACCGCGAACAACGCCTATCGCGCTGTTTTCGCGGATCAAAAGAACCGCGTGCATCCGCTCACGGTGCCCAAGCTGATGGCCAATGCCGCGCCCTCGCATCTCTCGATCCGCTACGGGCTGCAGGGGCCGAGCTTTGCCGTCGCCACTGCCTGCGCCAGCTCCAACCACGCCATCGGCCTCGCGTTCCAGATGGTGCGTTCGGGCATGGCGGAAGGGATGCTCGCGGGTGGGTCCGAGGCGATGCTCAATTTCGGTGGGCTGAAAGCATGGGAGGGGCTGCGGGTGATGTCGCCCGATGGCTGCCGCCCGTTCTCCGCAGATCGCAATGGCATGGTGCAGGGCGAGGGCGCGGGCGTCTTCGTGATCGAGACGCTGGAGAGCGCCGAGGCGCGTGGCGCGCGGCCCTTGGCGGAGATTGCGGGCTTCGCGATGAATTCCGATGCAAGCGATATCGTGATGCCGTCGCTTGAAGGGGCGAGCGCCGCGATCACCGGCGCGCTGAGCGATGCGGGCATGGCGCCCGAGGAGGTCGGCTATATCAACGCCCACGGCACCGGCACGGCAGCCAATGATCGGATCGAGACGGCGGCGATCCGCGCGGCGCTCGGCCCAGCGGCCGATCACGTCGCAATCAGCTCGACCAAGGCGCTACACGGCCACTGCATCGGCGGCACGGGGGCGGTGGAGCTGATCGCCTGCCTTATGGCGCTTGGCGATGGGGTCATCGCACCCACAGCGAATTACACCGCCCCCGATCCCGACTGCGATCTGGATTATGTACCCAACACCGCCCGCACGCAGCAGGTCGGCGCGGCGCTGTCGAATGCCTTCGCTTTCGGCGGGCTCAACGCGGTTCTGGCCTTGCGCGCGATATGAAAACGCCGCGCCCGATTAGGGCGCGGCGTCTTGAATTTCAAACGGTTGCGAGCCGAAGCTCATCCATTCAGCTTACTGCTGAACGCCGTTTTCCTTGTTGGTTTTCACGGTTTCGTCGAAGGCTTTGGTGAAGCCCTTGAGCGAGATATCCGCTTTCACCTTCTGCTGCGGGTTGGCCAGCGGCGTGATCGTGATCGTCGCCTTGCTGCCCTTCTTGAGCGAATTGAGCTCGGCGCTGCTGACGCCGAAGCGGGCGAAGCAGCCCATCATGCGCGGGTCGCAGAAGGAATAGGGGTAGACCATCGCCTTGCCGCCATCGACCTGCATCACGAGATTCTGCGACAGCAGGGTCTGCATCGGCACCATGATGGTGAGGCCGGCTGCGGCCTGGCTGCCATCGGGCAGGCCGATCACCGAGATGTCGGCCACGTTGCCGCCATTCTGGTCCTTGATCACCTGATACATCTGGCAGGGATCCTTGCCGTCGGGCGACTTGGCGCATTGCAGCTGCCAGTCTTCGTAAGTCGCCTTGATGTAGGTCTGCGGCTGCTGCGGCTTCTGGGCCTGCTGGTCGGCGCCGGGCATCGTCGGCGCAGTCTGGCCGTCGGCCGCCTGATCGGTGCCGCTGGTGTCTGCGTCTGCGCCCGCATCCGCCGCCGGGGTCGCCGCGCCATCGGTGGTCGCGCCATCGGTGGTCGCACCTGCGGTCGCATCCGCCGACGGAGTCGTGGTCGTGTCGCTCGAGGTGGTATCTTGCGCCCACGCCCCGCTTGCAAGGCCGAGGGCCAGAGCGAGGGCGAGCGGTTTCGTCAGTTGAGACATATTACTCTTCTCCTGAAACGTATTGGGCGAAGGCTTAACACGGGGCTGCGCCCCTGTCAGTGGCGAATTCCGCAGCGGGGCTCACGGATCGGCGGCAAACTGCCACAGTTTCGTGAGCGGTTCGACGGCCTCCATAAGAGGCGGGGAAGGCGGAGGATTTCGCCGAAAGAGCGGGAGCGATTCAGCCGCGTCTCGCGCGGGCCGGGTCGGGGGTTCCGGGGGCGCGAAAGCTGGGCTTTCCAAGCGAAAGGGGCCCGTTCAGGACCCCTTCCTTTTCCCCCTGTCGGACTGGCCGACTTCGTCATTGCCGGTACGCTAGGCCGTAATTTTTCACAGGTCAACAGGCAAAGTTGAGGAAGTGTGACAGGCGGTGAGGCGATGAACTCCGGGACGCAATCCCTTGGCACAGAAGAAAAAGACCGCGCCAAGCGTGGCGCGGCCAGTTCAACAGGGAGGAAGTGCCCCCATCCGCGCAAAAGCGCACTCCGGGGGCAGGATCAGACTGGCGCAAAAGGGTTAAGGTAGTATTGTCGGAGCCGAATTTGTTTGGCGAGGGCAAGATGACCGGTGTTCTGACCGAAGAGGGTGTGTTCGTTGGGGGCGGTGGTGACGGCTACGCAAGCCCGCAGGAATTGAAGCTCCAATACGGCAACCGTCACGGGCTGGTTGCGGGCGCGACCGGCACCGGCAAGACGGTGACGCTGCAGATCCTCGCGGAAGGCTTCTCGCAGGCGGGCGTGCCTGTCTTCATGGCCGATGTGAAGGGCGATCTGTCGGGCATCGCGGCCACCGGCTCGACCGAGGCCAAGCTGCACAACGCCTTCATGGAACGTTCGCAGACCATCGGTTTCGATCTGCAATACCGCTCCTATCCGACCGTCTTCTGGGACATGTTCGGCGAGAAGGGCCACCCGGTGCGCACGACCGTCTCCGAGATGGGGCCGCTGCTGCTGAGCCGTCTTTTGGGCCTGACCGAGGCGCAGGAGGGCGCGCTCAACATCGCCTTCCACATTGCCGACAAAGAGGGTCTCGCGCTGCTCGACCTCGACGACCTGCGCGCCATGCTGCGCCATATCGGCGAGCGCGCGGACGAGATCGCGCTGGAATACGGCAATGTCGGAACCGCGACGATCGGCGCGATCCAGCGCGACCTGCTGGTGCTGGAAAATCAGGGCGGGGCGCAGTTCTTCGGTGAACCCGCGCTGGACCTTGGCGATCTGATCCAGACCGACGAAAACGGCATGGGCCAGATCAACATCCTCGCCGCTGACAAACTGATGGGCAGCCCGCAGCTTTACGCGACCTTCCTGCTGTGGCTGCTCTCGGAACTCTTCGAGGAACTGCCCGAGGTCGGCAATCCGGACAAGCCGAAGCTCGTGTTCTTCTTCGACGAGGCGCATCTGCTGTTCGACGACGCGCCCAAGGCGCTGGTCGACAAGGTGGAGCAGGTGGCGCGGCTGATCCGCTCCAAAGGGGTGGGGGTCTTCTTCATCACCCAGAACCCCGGTGACGTGCCCGATGGCATTCTCAGCCAGCTTGGCAACCGCGTGCAGCACGCTCTGCGCGCCTTCACCGCGAAGGATCAGCGCGACCTGCACCGCGCCGCCGAGAACTACCGCGCCAATCCGAATTTCGACACCGAGATCGCGATCAAGGAAGTCGGCACCGGCGAGGCGGTGACCTCCTTCCTCGAGAAGAAGGGCGTGCCGGGGATGGTCGAGCGCACCCTGATCCGCCCGCCGCAATCGCGCCTGGGCCCGCTCAGCGATACCGAGCGCGCGGCAGTGATCGCGGGAAGCGGTCTGGGCGACAAATACGACACGCCCGTGGATCGCGAGTCGGCGCAGGAAATCCTCGCCAAGCGTGCCGAACTGGCCGCGCGAGAGGCCGCGGAGGCCGAGGCGCGCGAGAAAGCGGCCAAGACCGCCGCGGGCCGCTCCGAGCTCGATGAGGGTTTCGACAGTTTCAACAATGCACGGCGCTACGATCCGACGGCGAAGTCGAAACCGGCGCGCAAATCCTCGCGCCGGTCCGATACGATCCTCGAGACCTTCGGCAAGAGTCTGGCGCGTCAGCTGGGCACCAAGACGGGCCAGACGATCGTGCGCGGCGTTCTCGGCTCGCTCTTCAAGTCGCGCTGAGCGAAGGGGCGCCCGCGCTCTCCTCAGCGGGCTGCGGCGCAAGCCGCGCCTCCGCCAGCAACGCGATCAGCAGCTCGATATGCCGGGCGACCGAATAGGTCGCCTCGTCTGCGCGCCGCGCCTGATCGAGCGTCGCTTCCTCGGCCATCAGCGCGCGCAGGGCCGTCCCCGGACGTGGCAGTTCGCTCATCCGCATCACCCGCGTGAGGTCGCGCTTGCGGCTGTAATCGTTCAGCCCATGCCGCGCCGCGCGGATCAACAGGCGCGGGCGGCGCAGCTTCGCCACGGCGGTGACAGGATCGCGATCGGGATCGACGCTGTCGGCTTCGGCCGGTTCGACGAGGCGCAAGGGCGACGGGGCGTGGACGGCGGGCGTGGATTTCTGGCGAAATGCGAAGGTCATCGGAAACTCCCTTGAGGTGAGATCCCGAGCGTTACCCAGTCTCAGGCGGTGTTGCGCAATTTCGTCCTGAAGCGCGCGCCCCGCAAAGCTTTGTTTAGGAAGTTTAAGGAATTCTTGCTGGCGTCCCGTTTATTAACGAACGGGTAACCAAAGCAACTCACGGTTGTTACCGGACGGACTCGTCGCGCGTTTCGCGGCGCAATCTGGGGGACAATATGACTTCGATCGCACCGGCCCCGGCGGAGCTTCCCGCCTGGCTGCCCGAACATGCCCGACTCTATCTGCGCCATGTCGAAGAAGGCGTTCCGATACGGGCATTGGCGCGGGCGGAAGGGTGCGCGGCCTCGACGATCCTGCGCCGCGTGCGCCGGATCGAGGCGCGGCGGGACGATCCGCTGGTCGATGAGGCGCTCGAACGTCTCGGCCGCGCGGCCGGGCCGGGCGCCGCCAATTACCCCGAGGCTCCGATGACGACCGTGCTCCAAAAGGACACGCCCATGACCGCTGCTTTCCGCCCCTCTGAGACGCCCGCCGATGAAGACCAGCTGCGCCGTGAGACGCGCCGCATCCTGCGCCGCCTGTCCGAGCCGGGCGCGCTCCTGATCGTGGGGCGCGAGATGGACAAGGCCGTGGTGCTGCGCGGCACGGTGCGCACGGCGGTGCTGGAGCGTGCGGTGGCGCAGGCTTTCGCGCTCAAGGACTGGATCGAGGTCGCCCATGCGGGGCGCGTCACCAGCTACGAGATCACGCAGGCCGGGCGCGCGGCGCTGAAACGCGTGCTGGAGGAAGAGGCCGCGGCACGCGGTGAGACCGCCGCCAATCCCTTCGCCGCCCAGCATGGCGAGTTCGCCCACGAGACGCGCGCCGATGCGGACGGGCATCAGCGTCGGGTGCGCGCCAATCTGGCTGAAAGCCCGCTCGCGGTGCTGGCGCGGCGGCGTGACAAACAGGGACGGCCGTTCCTCGGTGCCGATCTCGTCGCCGCAGGGGAGCGTCTGCGCGAGGATTTCGAACTGGCGCAGATGGGCCCGCGCGTGGGGCAGAACTGGGAACGGTTCCTGACCGGCGGCGGCGGGCGCGGCCAGTATCGCCCCGAGCTGGCGATGGGCGGCGGCTCCGACACCGCGCGCGAGCGGGTGGCGCTGGCGCTGCGCGATCTGGGGCCGGGGCTGGGCGACATGGCGCTGCGCTGCTGCTGCTTCCTCGAAGGTCTGGAGACGGCGGAGAAGCGGCTGGGTTGGTCGGCGCGCTCGGGCAAGATCGTCCTGCGCATCGCTCTGCAACGTCTCAAGCGGCATTACGACGACACCTATGGCGGGGCCAGTCCGATGATTGGGTGAGCGGTGGTCCGGGCGTTCTCACGCAGCCAAACCCTCAATGCCTAGCAGTCCGTTAAAGTTAAGGTGTTGCCTTAGCTTTGCTTTGCAAGACACTGATAAAACGAAAGAAAGAGCGTAAGCTTTCCTCGCGCCCTTTCCTTTTTTCGCTGCTCCGTGTCCTGCCGACCTTGGCGTGTACCCTTACGGATTCCTTCTTGGTATGAGCGACCCATGCGAAAATGATATAACGCGAAGTTGTAAATTTGTCCGTGTGGCGATAATCGAAAATTATGAACATCACACTTCGCCAACTCACCTATCTGCGGGCGCTCGGTCAGGCGCGCTCTTTCTCGCGCGCCGCTGAGATCGTCCATGTCAGCCAGCCCGCGCTCTCGGTGCAAATTCGTGAGCTGGAGGAGCAGGTTGGTCAGCCGCTGGTCGAGCGCCGCCCGCGCGATGTGCGGCTGACGCGGGCCGGGCGGCGGGTGCTGGAGACCGCCGAGCGGGTCGCGGGCGAGTTGCGCGATCTGCAGTCCGAGGCGCGACGCGGGTTGGGGCAGGTCAATCTTGGCGTGATCCCGACCATCGCGCCCTATCTGCTGCCCGCGTCTCTGGCGGGGCTGCGCGCGCAAGGGGGGCTGCGGCTGCGCGAGGCCACGACCGAGTCGCTGCTAGCCGAGATCGCCGAGGGGCGCCTTGATGCCGCGATCATCGCGACGCCCGCGCCGGAACTGTTCGAGACACCGCTGTTCGAGGATCGCTTCCTGCTGGCCGGGACGCCGGATCAGCTGACCATGGTGCGCGGTCTCAGCCCGCAGGCGATCGACCCGGATCAGCTCTTGCTGCTCGACGAAGGGCATTGCCTCGCCGATCAGGCGCTCGCGCTGTGCGGGCTGACGCGGGCGGCGCAGCGCATTGATCTGGGGGCGTCCTCGCTGACCACGCTTTGCGCGCTGGCCGGGCAGGCGATGGGGCTGACGCTGGTGCCCGAGATCGCGAGCCTGCAGGAAACCCGCGCTTTTCCGACACTTACGCTCAGCCGGTTCGACGAGGAGCCGGCACGGACCGTGAGGCTGGTCCGTGCCCGCGAAGTTTCCGATGCCGAGGCATGGTTCGACCCGCTCGCGCAGGTCTTGCAAAAAGCGGGCGAGGGGCTGGTCGCTCAGGCGCGCAGACGCTTCTGATCGCCCTGCGCCCCGATCCGTTGGTAGCCGGCCCGATAAACGGGCCGGCATAGGGTCACGCCGCCGCTTCGGCCTTGGCGTTGACCAGCCAGTCCATGACGGTCTCGGGCGAGGACACGCCATAGGGATCCGCGCCATGGTTGTCTTCAAGGCCCGGCTCCTCGAACCAAGCCTCGATCACGCCGTCATTGACGACAGCCGCATAGCGCCACGAGCGCAGACCGAAGCCCAGATTGTCCTTGCGCACCAGCATGCCGACGCGGCGGGTGAACTCGCCCGAACCATCGGGGATCACCTTGACGTTCTCGAGGCCCTGCGCCTTTGCCCACTGGTTCATCACGAAGGCGTCGTTGACCGACAGGCAGTAGATCTCGTCGATGCCCTGTGCGGCGAAATCGTCGAAGCCTTTCTCGAAGCCGGGCAGCTGGTAGGTCGAGCAGGTGGGGGTGAAGGCGCCGGGCAGCGCAAACAGCACCACGCGCTTGCCTGCGAAGTAATCCGCGGTGGTCTTGTCCTCCCAGCGGAAGGGGTTCGGCCCCTCGATGCTGTCGTCGCGCACGCGGGTATGGAAGGTCACTTCGGGCAGTTTCGAACCGGGAAGCATGGGAGGTCTCCTTTATCGGTTGGGGAGGTTGCGTTTTGGAGAATGTCCTGACTAGCGGATGTCCCTTTCGGTCACAATCGCTGACTTTGCAGATGCAGCATGTGCCCGTGCGACTTTGCGTTTTTGTCTTTATGGCGGCCTGGGCGTCGCTTACGTGCAGGTCAGTCGCGCGCGATGTGCAAGGCGGCCTTCGGGCCTGCGCATTTGCATCCCGGCTACAATCGGCTTATGTGACCACCAACCGCACTCCGAAAGGATGGATCATGCGCGATCTCAAGATGCCCGGTGAACGCCACCCCGAAAAGGCGCATCGCGCCGACAATGCCCAGCCCAAGAAACCCGATTGGATCCGCGTGAAAGCGCCGGTCTCGGAAGGCTACAAGAAGACGCGCGACATTCTGAAGACCAACAAGCTGGTCACCGTCTGCGAAGAGGCAGGCTGCCCGAATGTCGGCGAATGCTGGAGCCAGGGTCACGCCACCATGATGATCATGGGCGAGATCTGTACCCGCGGCTGTTCCTTCTGCAACGTGGCCACCGGTCGCCCCGACGCGCTCGACGTGTTCGAGCCGGGCCGCGTCGCCCATGCGGTCGAGACGCTGGGTCTGAACCACGTGGTGATCACCTCCGTGGACCGCGACGATCTGGACGATGGCGGGGCGGAGCATTTCGCCCAGACGATCCGCGCGATCCGTCACCGCTCGCCCGATACCACGATCGAGATTCTGACGCCGGACTTCCTGAAATGCGAGCCCGCCGCGCTGGAGAAGGTCGTCGAGGCGCGCCCCGACGTCTTCAACCACAATCTAGAAACCGTGCCGGGCCTCTATCCCGGCGTGCGCCCCGGCGCGCGTTACTTCCACTCGCTGCGCCTGCTGCAGCGCGTGAAAGAACTGGATCCGTCGATGTTCACCAAATCGGGCATCATGGTGGGTCTGGGTGAAGAGGCGCCGCAGGTCCGTCAGGTGATGGATGACATGCGCTCGGCCGATGTCGACTTCCTGACCATCGGGCAATATCTGCAGCCGACGCCGAAGCACCACGCGGTGATGCGTTTCGTGACGCCGGACGAGTTCCGCGACTACGAGAAATCGGCCTACGGCAAAGGCTTCCTGATGGTTTCGGCGACGCCGCTGACCCGCTCAAGCTATCACGCGGGCGACGACTTCGCCCGGCTGCGCGAGAACCGGCTGAAGAAGCTCGGCCTGAGCTGAGCGCGCCCCAAGCGATCTGAATGAACCCGGCCCCGCATGGCCGGGTTTTTCAGTTTTCGAGCCGGGTGAGTTTCTTCTCCAAACCGAACAGCGCCCGAAACCCCAGCGCGTCGCGTGCGCCCAAAGCGCGTGCGCCCTGGATGCTCAGATGACCCGCATCGCGATAAAGCGGTGTGCCGGCTTCCTCCAGCGGGCAGGTATCATCCGGGCAAAGGACGCCGATCAGGTCGAGCACCCGCACCCCCGCGATCGCCCCCAGCCCATCGAGCGCCGCGAAAGCCTGCGCGCGATAGGCCCGCGCCTCCGTCTGCCGCATCTCGCAACGCGCGCGGGGGCCAAAGCTGAGAAGCCCGCTCTCCGCCCGCTCGCGACAGGCGAAGAAATTGGTGCCGACGGACGGGGGCGGGCTGACCACGACGATCTGACGGTCGGGGCGCGCGATGGCCTGCACAGCCGCGTGCAAGGCAGCACGGCCCCGGGCGAAACTCATCGCGACGGGGACGATCCGGCCGTGCTCCATCGCGAGGCCCTGCGGTTCAGAACCGAGGACCTGCGCGAAGGGGCTGGAGATGACAACGCGGGTGATCTCGGGATGGGCTTGCAGATAGGCGATGATTGCGGCGTTCGACCGGATGCAGCCTTCGCCCCAGATGGCATCCTGACCGACCTCCGGTTGTATCTGGGACAGGCCGAGCACCGGCGCGCAGGCGGATTTCGTGGCCTGTGTGACGGGGCCGATCTCGGGCGGCAGGGTTGCGGCCAGATGCATCGCGTAGCTGTCGCCCCAGAGGAACGTGGTCGGGTGCGGGCCAGTCGTGCACAGCGCCTTCGGATCGAACGCCCCGGTGAAGTCGCAGCCCGGCGCGATCCCGGTATTCGCGGCCCCGAGGGCGAGGTAGTCGCGCGGAGGCATGCGCAGGCCGGGCAGGGCGAGGGCGATCAGCCACAGCGCCACCGTCCCGCCAAGCGCCAGCCCCGCCGCGCGCGGCCATGAGGGCAGCAGCGCGCGATGCAGCGGGCGCTCGACCCCGATATGCAGGAGATGAGCGAGCCCCAGCGAAACAGCGATCAGGCTCAGTCGCAGCCAGAGCGGCAAAGGCGCATCCAGCCACGCATTGCGCGTCAGCGCGAAAAGCGGCCAATGCACGAGATAGAGCGCATAGGAAATCCCGCCGAGCCACAGCATCGGTCGCATCACCCAATGGCCGCCGTTCATCCAGGCGGGCCGCGCCGCGATCAAAAGCGCCGTGGCCCCGACCACGATCACCGCATCCAGCCCCGGATGCACCGAGCCCCAACCCGCACCCGGCGCGATGGCGCAGACCGCCAGCAAAACCACAAGCGCCAAGGGGCTGAGCAGGCGCAGCCAGCGCCCGGCACGCCTTGCGATCCGCGGCTCGAACAGCATCACCACCGCCCCGGCCATCAACTCCCACGCCCGCGTCGGCAGCAGGAAAAAGCTCGCAACCGGGCTGCGCGGAGCCAAGACGAGGCAGGCGGCGAGGCTGACCGTCAGCGCGCCGATCAACAGCACCGGCCAATGCCTGCGCGGCGCGATCAGCATGGCGAGGGGCGTGACGAGGTAGAACTGCTCCTCCAGCGACAGTGACCAGCTATGCAGCAGCGGGTTCAACTGCGCGCCTGCGGTGAAGTAATTCACGCTCCGCCACAGGGAGATATTCGAGGTGAAGCTCAGCGCAGCCCCGAGCGTGTCGAGGAACCGCGCCATCTCGGCCTGCGACAGCAGCCACAGCGCGGCGACGGCGGTTGCGAGATAGACGGCAAAGGCCGCAGGCAGCAGGCGTTTGGCGCGCGACAGGTAGAAGTCGCGCAAGGAAAACCGCCCCTCGGCCAGCGCGCGCGCGATCATCCCGGTGATCAGGTAGCCCGAGATCACGAAGAAGATGTCGACCCCGAGATAACCGCCCGCGAGGGGAAGGTCCGCGTGATAGAGCACCACCATCGCCACGGCGAGCGCGCGCAGCAGTTGAATGTCGCGACGATGGGGCAGCCCCGCGCTCATGCCGAGACTTGTGCGGGGGCCGCGCGCAGGTCGGGCGCGATGTCGAGGCTCAGCCAGTCGGGGATCAGATCGGGTCGTGGTTCCTGTGCCGTCCAGACCCCATCATGCAGCGTGAACCCGTTCGCGGCATAGACGTCGCGGCACGGCGCGTTGAGGGGGCTTTCGTTGATCCGTCCACGCAAGGGACGGCCCGACTGTGCCGCCAGCGCAGTCTGCAACAGCGCCGTCTCGATCCCGTAGCCGAAGGCCCGGCAACTCAGCACGAATTGGGTGATCTCGTCCGCCTCGGCCCCATCCGCGATCACCAATGCGCTCACGATCCCCATCGACCCGAACCTGTCGCCCGCCTCGGCAATCAGCACATGGCGGGAAGGATCGCAGAGCGCGTCAGTCGAAATCGGAACCTGCGTCGTATTGAACTGATTGGTGCGCGCGATCAACTCGCCCACCCGGGACAGATCGCGCCGTTTGGCGGTGCGGATCGCGACCCGCAGTCCAAGCTGACGATAGGCGGCGCCGGGCTCTTCGGAAGGCGTGGCGACGTAGGCCTGCCGCGCCGCCCGCGCCTGATAGAGCGTGGTGCGGTCGGAACCCGCAAACGCGGCGCGCTGATCGGCCCAGTCGTCCAGCAGCTGCCAGGTCTCCGGCGCGTTCGGGTCGATCGCGAGCAGCCCCGGACACCCGGTTTCGGCCAGCGCACGCTCATCCGCGCGATCGTCGAGAAAGACGAAGCTCTCGGGCGCGAGGTTCAGTCTTGCCGCAATCTTGGCGATATTGCCCGCTTTCGGCGCCCAGTCGATCTCGCGCGCGACGAAATCGGACGCCCGCAGCGCGGCACCGCGCCAACTGACATTTGCCGGATCGTTCTTCGAGGCCACCGCAAGCAGCACCCCGCGCGCCTTCAGTCGCAGCAGCAGAGCCTGACGGACGTGGTGATGGGTAATCGGACCTTCGCCGATTTCGCCCGCCCAGAGCGTGTTGTCGAGATCGCTCACCACGAGCTTGCGCCGCGCCAGCAGATGCGCCGCACGGCAGGCGCGCAGATAGGGGCCGGATGCAAGGCCCGCAGCTAGCGCCGTGGGGTGCAGATCGCCTGCCTCGAAGAGCACGCGCCCCGCCGCCGGGCCCAGACGATGCGCCTCTGCGGCTTCGCGAATGCGAAGCACGGGCCGCGCCGCCCGCTGCACCAGCGCGTCGAGCCTCTCGTTCAGCCATTTCGCCACGCGGGCCCGCCTGCGCGCGCCGATCCGATCCGCCGCCGCGCCGCGCCAGCCCGAGGCCTGCCGCGCGCCCGAGGCGTCGTGCAGGTAAATCGGGGTATCGGTCCGCGCGAGGAGGTGGCATAGCGTCGCCTCCACCTCGTCCAACGTGGTGCGCAAGCCGGGCAGGTCGCGCGCCATCGGGCGCCAGACGGCACCGGGCGCGAGGGCGCGGGCATAGCTTTGCGCGAAGCCGAAACCGAAGGGCGCGTAGAATACCAGATCGACCGGGCCAACCTCCGCCAGCGCGCGGCGCAGCTCCGTCCCGTCGCGCTGGGCGCAGAGATGCGGGGTGATCGCGATGCCTTCCGCCGCCGCCGCGATCTGAAGCTGCGTCGCGATATCCCAGATCAGGCAATCCCCGATGAACAGCGCCCGCAGCGCGCGCCCGGGCGGTCGGGCCAGTGTCTCGGTCAGCCGCGCCACGCCTTGGATGAGCGTGGCGCGGGCAGCCTCCGACAGCTCCGGGCTGAGCCTGTCGTGCCAGCGTGCGGCGAGCGTAGTCCCGTCGTCTCCGGTTTCGGACAGCCGTGCGGCGCCAAGGGTCAGCTTCAGCCACCCCGCCAGAGCCGCGAAGCCCTGCACGGCCTCTCCCTGCGCGAGGTGATGCGCGAGCAAGGCGCAGCCCGTGCGCGCCTGCTGCAACGCCGCAGGGCCCGGCGCCTTCGCCAGCCTCTGCAAGTCCCCGGCAAGGGCGTCGACTTGCGCGCGGATCGCACGGGACAGCTCCTGCTCCCCCCCGTTCATCGCACGGCCCTCCGGGGTTTCAGTCGCAGCCACGCCCTCAGCAGCGAGGGCGCAAGCGCGATCACCAGCGCCTTCACCCAAAGCGCTTTCGGCGCGACCTGCCAATCCACCTGCGCCAGCCGCGCGAGCGCCTCATCCCTCTGGCCCGCATTTGCCTGCCAGATCACCGCATGCAGGCAGGAATAGGCGTAAAACCGCGCCGCGCTCCGCCGTCGCGGCAAAGCGATACGTCCGCGCGCGATCCAGTCCGCGAAGGTCTGATGCCAATGCGGCACTGTGCCTTGATGCGCGCGCCAGCCGCTCGCGCCGTCTTCGATGTGGTAGCGGGCGACGGGGGCGGGGAGATAGGCAAACCGCGCCTCGCAGCCCAGCCGAAACCACGTGTCGCTGTCCTCGCCGACCGTCACGCCCTCGGGAAAGCCGCCCGCGCGGATAAGCGCGCCGCGGCGGATCATCACCGAAGAGGCGGTGATTTCGGGCCCGCCCCGGACCAGATGCGCGAAGTAATCGCTCAGAAAAAGCACCGGGGCCTCGGAAAGCGCCGTCGCGGGCGATCTGTCCTGCCCCGCATGGCACACCTCGCCGAAGATCACCTCCGCCCCCGGCACCGCCCGTCTTGCGCGCTCGAACGCGGCCAGCGCGCCCGGCAGGTAGGCGTCATCGGCGTCGAGAAAGGCGATCCAGTCGCGCCGCGCGGCCCGCATCCCGGCATTGCGCGCGGCACTCACACCGCGATTGTCCTGCCGGATCAGCCGAATGGGAAGCGGCGAGCGCGCGGCGATCCGCTCCACGAGGGCGGCGCTCTCGTCGCGGGAACCGTCGTCGATCACCACCACCTCGGCAGGCGCAGGCCGCTGCGCCTCGATCGAGGCGATCGTGCGCGCGATGAAGGGCGCCTTGTCGTGCAGCGGGATCACCACGCTCAGATCGGCGCAGCGGTCGGGCCCGGCGCTGGGCGTGCAGAGGCGGGGCGTGCGGTCCATCCTTGGCGAAAGCGCGGTCATGCGAAGGCGACCTCCTCGGCGAATTGGGTGAAGGCGCGGGCCAGCCCGGCGATCACGCCGTCGATAGCGTCTTGCGGGGCGCAGCGCGCGCGGGCGCGCAGATCGGCAAGGCTTTCCGAGCCCGTAAGCGCCGCGGGCTCCCAGCCGCGCCGGGCCACCGCGCTGGCGTAATCGTCGAACTTGAATCGCCCGCCGATCAGCCCCGGCGCGGCCAGCCAGATCGCGGGCAGGCCAAGCGCATCCGCTGCGATCAGCCCGTGCAGCGAGGCCGAGGCGATGCGTTCGCATGTGGCGATCTGCGCGATCACCTGCGCCGGCGGGGCTGCGGGCGAGATCACCCGGATTGCCGCCCCGTGCCGTGCTTTCAACGCTGCAAATTCCGGCGCGTCGAGATGGGCGTGATGGGCCACCAGCCCGAAGGCATGGCTCGGCGCGGGCAGGGCGGGTCGTTGCTCGGTCCCGCCGAGGAGTAGCCGCGTCGCGTAGAGCCCGGGATCGCCGAGGGTCACGCTCTCGCCCACCCCCTCGATCCGGTCGCGGCTGAGCGCGCCGCGCAGCCCCACGATCCGCGCCCCGGTGAAACGCCGTGTGCTGCGCGCATCGATGAACCCGGAGCCGAGGATCGTGCCGCGATATTGTTCGGTCAGGTGTTCGAGCACCGATCCGGTCGCGGTCAGCTGCGCGCGGTCGGGATAGGCATGGACCGGGGTGAAACCGTGATGGCGCAGGATCGCGGGCGTCAGCAGATCGCCGAAATTCAGCGTCTCGCGAAACCAATAGGCGCTGAGCCCGTTGCCCCGCGCCAGCGCAAGGCCCTGCTGGGGCAGCCGCTCGGCGAGGTGATAGCTCATCAGCCGGTCGATCCGGTGGCGCAGCATAAGGTTCATTCGCCCGCCCTCCCGATGAGGTTGGCGAGATGCTCGGGGGCTTGCGGAGCTGCTGCTCGGGTGTTTCGCGCAACCTCTGCGCGCAAGGGTGCGGCCTGCCGATATAGTGCGGCCATCTGTGCCCCGACCTGCGGCCAGAGATAGGCCCGGGCCACAAGCGCCCGCCCGCGCGCACCCATCGTTGCCCGCTCGGGCGCGGTGGTCGCGCCAAGCGCCGCGATCGCGCCGCCCAAGCCCGCCAGATCGGGCGCGACCCACCAGCCGCAGCCCGCCTCGGCCAGTTCCCCCCAAGGGCTGCCGGTCGTGGCGATCGCGGGACGTGCGGCGGCCAGCGCCTCTGCGACGACGGTGCCGAAATTCTCTGTGTGGCTCGGCAGGATCAGCGCATCCGCCGCCGCGATTTCCGCCTGCTTCGCCCCACCCCAGACCGGTCCTGCGAGGGTGATGCGGTCTGCCGCGCCCCGCTCGGCGGCGCGCGTGCAAAGCGTCGGGGTCAGGCCGTCCTCGTCGGGGCCTACGATCCGCAACTCCCAATCGCGCGGCGCGCAGGCGGCGAAGGCGCGGATCAGAGTGTCGAGGTTCTTGACCCGGTGCAGCCGCCCGAGAAACAGGAGACGTTTGCGCCCGTTCTGCCTGCGCGTCCGGGTTGGTGCACTCTCCGGCGGCAGGAAAATCCCCAGAGGCACCTGCGCGATCCGCGCGCCGCGGCAGTGGCATGCGACCGCCTCCGCCTCGGCCTGCGAGGTGACGTGCAACAGCTCCGCCCGCGCCAGATCGCGGCGCTGATACAGGTGCCACGCGAGGTCTTTCTTGCGCCGCTTATGCGCCCGCGCCCATGGCAGCAGCATCCCGTGCGGGCTGATGATCCGGCCCAGCCCCAGATCGGCGGCAAGGCGCAGCCCCGCATGGTTCAGCGGGTCCCACAGCCCGTGGCTATGAACCACCATCCGCACGCCGGCCCTCGCTTGCGCACGCATCCCCGCCATCGCCCGCGCGAGCTGCGCGACGTTCAGGCCTCGCGTGGGCGCGACGTGCAGGCAGCGCGGGGCGATCTCCGCGTCCGGGTCGAAGGCGCGGGTCAGAAAGCGGCTCGCGATGCCCTGCGCGGCAAGCGCCTTTGCCAGAGCGGGGGCATTGGCCGCGATCCCACCGGCACTGCGGCGCAGGTCCGGCACGACATGCAGAACGGTGATTTCAGGCGGGGGAGAGGTCATGGGAGAACTCCGGTTGGGGCATCGGGTCGGCAGAGAGGTGGTCCGCAGCCGCGGTCGCGAGGGCGGCGGTGAACCGGGCGGGGGCGAAGCGCGTGACATCGGCCCGTAGGGCGGCGCTGAGCCGGGATTGCAGGTCTGCGTCACGCGACAGGGCCAGCAGGCGGCACGCGGCCTCCGCCTCGTCCGAAAAGCGGCAGTCCGGGGCGGAGACGATCTCATCCTGCCCGGTCCCGCGCGGCACCAGAGGGATCATCCCGCTCGCGGCCATCTCGGCGGTCGCGATGCCGAAGGCCTCCACCTCGCAGCAATTGAGCCCGTAGCGCAGCGATCCCAGAAGCGCGGTCTTCGCGGCACCGCTCTGAGGGGGCAGCCGTTCGATCCAATTTTGCCCTGCGATCAGTGCGCGGATACGGGCCATGTAATCGGGCGGCCCGTCGGGCCCGGCGATCACGAGCCTGCCGCGAAACCCTTGGGCACGGGCGCGCGCGACGATGGCGATGGCCCGCTCGATCCGTTTTTCCGGTGCGATCCGGCCGAAAATCAGCACATCTTCGCGCCGTGCCGCCCAGTCGGGGAGCGAGCCGGAGGCGGCCAGCGCCACCGGCGGGGGGATCACGCGGACCCGGCCGGGGCAAAGCGGGGCGCTCGCCGCCGCGAGCCAGCGCGAATTGGCGATAACGGTGTCATCGGGGCGCGGGCGCAGGGCGGGGCCGTCGATCACGCGGCGCAGGAGCTTGGCGCGCGGCCCCGTTTGCCCTGCCAGCGCGGGATGCCAGTCGCGGGCAGAGAGCAGATGCAGCGCGGGCGCGTTCCAGCGGCGGACGCCGGACAGCGAGACCCGCAGATCGTAATCCCGCCCGAGCGCCGCCAGCGCCCGGTTGAACCGCGCGGCCGCAAGCGTGCCGATGCGGCTTCGCGCGGGGAGGGTGAGAACCCGCAGATCGCCGGCAGAGAGGTCGGTGCCTGCCAGCGCGTTGAGCGCCTCGCAGTCGAAGCCGCCACGCGTGACGAGGGTCAGATCGAACCGCTCGCGCAGCGCCACGAGGGCCCAGGCGGCCACGGCCTCGGCCCCGCCGCGTCCCCAGATTCCATGAGCCAGCACGGCGCGCGGTTTTTTAGGCGGCGCGCTCATGCCGGCCCCTCCGCCGGGTGGCGGCGCAGGAGGGCGGTCAGCCGCGCGCGTTCCGGCGCGCTCAGCCCCAGCCGCCAGCTTGCCCCGAGCCAGAGCGCACCGCTGAGCCCGAGGCTCAGCGCCAGTCGCGCCCCGCCCTCGGGCAACAGTCCCTGCACCAGCGCCGCGCCAAGCGCCACGGGCAGCACGCTCGCCAGCACCGGGATCAGGGTCTCGTGCGCCCAGCGAGTGGCGGTGCCGGGGGAGAGGCGCGTCAGAAGCATGATCCGTAGCGCGGCGATGGCGACGGTGACGGCGAGGGCGACCCAAAGCGCCGCGCCGATCCCGCCGCTGGCCCGACCGGCGAGAAAGGCCGCGGGCAAGCTCATCACCGCCAGCGCCGCGCCCCAGCCTTGCATCCACGCGATGCGCCCGCGTGCGAGAAAGGCCAGCCCCAAGCCCGCGCTCAGCTGATCGAGTGCAACCGCCGCCAGCATCAGCCGCACCACCAGCACCATCTCGGGGCTGCTGCGCCCCAGCCAGAGCGCCAGCAGCGCCGGGGCGTTCACCGCCATCGGAATCGCCGCGCCGAATGCGATCAGCGCGGCGATCCGGCTGGCGACCAGCGCGCCGGTGATGCTGCCGTCTAAGCCTCGCGCCGCATGATCGGCATAGATGCGCGGGGCCAGAACCTGACGCGTGGCATCAGAGAATTGGCGCAAAGCGGCGGGGAGTTGGTTGCCCAGCCCATAGGCCGCGCTTGCGACCGGACCGCCCAGCGCGGCCATCAGAAGCACCATGCCCTGCGCCCGCGCACTCGCCGCAAGCCCGCCGAGGACCGACCACGACAGGAGCGCGCTCTGGCCGCGTGCGGGGCGGATGTTCAGAATCCAGCGAAGATGCAGCCGCGTCTCGGGCAGGGATTGGCGCGCCCGCCACGCTCCCGCAAGGGTTACGCTCAGGCTCAGCCCGGCGGAGAGCGCGGCGAAGGCGGCAAGCGGCGGCGTGGGGTGCCCGATCAGAAGATAGGCCACCGGGATCAGCGCGACAGCCCGCGCAAGATCGAGCGCCGCAAATAGGCCGAACCGTTCGCGGGCCTGCAATGCGGCCTCATAGGGCGCAAGGGCGATCGCTGCGACGCTCGCCGCCAGAACGCAAAAGAAGGCGATCCGGGCCTGATCCGCCAGCGCGGATGGTAGATCGAACAGCTGCGCCAGCGCGGGCGGGCCGAGAACTGCACCGATCCCGGCCACGCCCAGCGCGACCCGAAGATGCAGCCCGATCAGCGCGTTGAAAAGGCGCGGGCGCTGAGCCAGCGGCGCAAGGGAGAGCGCGCGCAGCGTCGTGCTTTGCAGCGCGCCGGTCACAATGCTCGCGATCAGCGCCAGCGCGAGGGCTGCGAGATAGGCGCCCATCGCTTCGACCCCCAAAGCGGCCAGCGCGAAGCGGGTGCTCAGGAACCGTGCGACCAGCCCGCCTGCGATCTGCCCCCATGCAATCGCGCCGTTGAGCATCGTGCGTGATGGAGGTGATTGTGGTGAGGAGGAGGGCAAAGGCCCGGGGGGCGATACGGAGACGCTCATCGGACACCGCCCTCCGACGATGCGCCGTCTGACGCAGCCCGCAGCCCACGCCCGTCTCCGGCGCTGACATCGCCCAGCACGACGACGCGCGGCGGCACGACGGCACCGGGGCGCAAGACGCGATGCGCGGTGACCCATGCGCTGTCGCCGATCTCGATGGGCCGCGCGAAGAAGCGGAAATCGCCGCGCGCCCAGTCATGGCTGCCGGTAATGATGCGCACTCCTTGGCTGATGCAGACATGCGCGCCGATCCGTACCGGGCCGGGATTGTCGATCCACACGCGCTCACCCAGCCAGACATGCGCGCCGATCTCCAGAAGCCACGGGTATTTGATAGTGACGCGCGGTTTGCATACGAGGCCGGGGCCGACTTTCGCACCAAAACCGCGCAGGATCGCGGCTTTCGCCCGCGAGGGGATCAGGGCGAGAAGCGCCGATTGGAAGAAGAGCGCATTGACCAGATACCACGCCGCGCGCCAGCCAAAGCCGCGATTGCCCGCGATCACGGGGCGGGGGAAGCGGGACAGGTCCTGCGCCGCGATCGGCCGGAACGGACCTTGCCGGGAGGAAAGGGCCGGTTGCGGCGGGACGGGGAGGGGCATGGCGTCAGGCATTGGAGCGCACCGCAGCTTGGGGGAAGCGGGCCCGGACGGCTTCGATCGCGACGGCCACGCTCGGGCTGAGCCGCGCGGGCTTGAGCCGGGTGCGAATGCGCTTGGCCAGTGCGGTCGTCATCCCCAGCGCGGTCCAGAAGGCGGGGGTCGCCGCGCCTCCGGGCGAGAGCAGCCACGCCTCGAACTGCGCATGGGTGAAGAGCGCCGCGAGATAGCCCAGCAACAGCGCCATCAGCACCCGGTCACTGCGGTGGCGCGCATGCCGGGCCGCGAGAACCGCGCCGCGCGTGACCAACAGCAGCATCCCCGCAAACAGCGCCGCCCCCGCAAGCCCGACCTCTTCGATCAGGGCCAGCGCCGAATTGGTCTTCTCGCGCCCATAATGCGACGCACTCGCCGACAGCGCGTAGTCGTCGAACCCGTAGGAGACGCCGAAGCCTAGCCCGAAGATGCCCCCCGCGCGGGCCCCCTCGAGCGTCGCGGCCCAGGTCTCTGCGCGCGACGCGATCAGGGTCTCGCTCTCGGCCTGTGCCTTGAAGAGATAGCGCTGCGTCAGCGCCTCGGCCCGGTCCGGGAAATAGAGCCACAGCAGCGACAGCACGGCCCCAAGCGTTGCCGCCGCAATCGCCAGCCGTTTGAAGCCGCGTCCCAGAAGAAAGACCGCGATCAGCACCGTGAGCGACAGCAGGCTCGCCCGCGACAGGCTCATCAGCACCAGCACCGTCAGGACCAGCGCCACCGCGCGCCAGAACAGCCGTCTCTGCCGTCCGATCCGGCGCTGGGCGAGCCGCCACAGCGGGAGCGGCGCGACGGTGAGGATCATCAGGGCGAGGAAGTTGGAATTGGCGCTCAGCCCCCGATAGAGCGAGATGTCCGCATTCATCTCCACCGTGCCGAAGCCGGAACGCAGCCCGCCGATCCCGGCGAACAGGACAAGCGCCAGCAGCGGCCAGAGGATCGCGAAGAGATCGCGCCGCCGCGTGTGCTGTGCCCAGGCCGCGCCCGCCGAGGCGAAGGCCAGCGCGGTCAGCCCATACGTCGCGGCTTTCGGTCCGCTCAGATGCGGCACGCTCGACCAGAGCGCAGACAGTGCCGCCAAGCTCAGCACCGCGAGCCTGCAATACATCCCGTCGCCCGGGATCTTGCGCCACAGCCGACCGTTGAGGAGAAGCGCGAGGACCAGAATTCCGATCGCCGCCCAACGCGCGCCGGGGCCGAAAAGCATGTTGACATAGATGACGCTCGGCGCGGCGGTGGCGACGATGCCGAGGCCCAGCAACAGGCCGCGTTTGCGGATCGCGAGCCTCATGCGCGTTCCGCCTTGCGGTTGGGCGCGGGCGCGGCGCTGGCCTCGCGCGCGGTCTCTGGCGCGTCTTGCGTCACCCGCTCGGCCAGCGTGCAGAGCAGGCTCGCCCAATCCGCGCTCGACCAGCCCGCTATGGCCGCAGGCGCGTCGGCCCGCATCCGCGCGCGCAGATAGGGATCGGCGCAGATGCGGGCCAGCGCGGCGTGCAATGACGGGAGCTCGCCCGGCGGCACGATCAGCCCGGCCTCGCGCCCTCCCAGCAGGTCAGGTGCCGCGCCGCAGGCCCCGCTTGCCACGACACCGCAGCCCGCGGCCAGCGCCTCGCCGATCACCAGCCCGAACGGTTCGGCGCGGCTCGGCAGAACGAGGCAATCCGCGGCGGCGAGGTGATCGCGCAGTGCCGCCCCTTCGAGCCGTCCACGCCACAGGATACGGGGATCGCGTGCCGCCGCCTTCGCCAATGTCTCGCCAAGCGGCCCGTCGCCCGCCACGATCAGCCGTGCTTCCGCGTTAGCCAACTGCGCGAAAGCGTCCAGCAACAGGTCCAGCCCTTTCTCGGGGGCGAGCCGTCCGAGAAACATCAACACGGGCGCATCGGGTGCGACCCCGAGCCGCGCGCGCATCTCTTGCCGCCCCTCGGGGCCGAGGGTGCGAACGTGGCGCGCGATGGCGGCGGTGTCCGAGCTCATCCGCCCGGCTACGATCTTCTCGGGCGGCACGCCTTGGTCGCGAAGGAATTCGGCAGCGCGCTGGCCCGCCGGGCTGAACCCGTCGATCATCGCGAGGATCCGGCGCTTGAGCCTTGCGCGCATCCCGCGTGCGGGGCTGATCCAGGTGTCGCTCAGCGCGATGATCCGCGCGCCCGAGAGCTTGCCGAGAACGATCGCGGCGAGCACGGGGAGATGCGCCCAGCCAGCGACAAAAATGACTTCGGGGCGCGTGCGGCGGATCTCGCGCCAGAGCGTGACGAGGGCAGACAGGCGCCTCGCGGGCAGGGCGGTCTCGGGCGCGGCGTTTGCCCAGATCTGCGTCGCCGCTGCCGAGACATAGCGCACCGTAAGGCCCGCAGGCCAGCGCGCGGCCAGCGCGGCGGTCATCGCGACCATGTAGGGCGCGGGCTCGATCAGCACCGCGAGCGCGGGGCCGGGCCGGGCATCCGGGCGGGCAGGTTCAACCGACAAGGCGGGCCTCCTGCGTGTAAGGGGCGGCGCGGACGCAGGCGAGGTGCAGCACCTCGGATAACGCGCGCGCATGAGCGTCCCAGCTGGCATGATCGCGGGCGAACCGGGTGCCGGCGCGCGCGATTGCGCGCCACTCGGCACGCGGCCCGGTCAACAGGGGGCGCAGCGTTTCGACCAGCGCGCCCACCGAGCGCGGCGCGACCAGAAAACCGGTCTCGCCGTTGCGCAGGAATTGCGCCGGGCCCTGACCCTCGACCCCGATGCAGAGCGCGCCCGCCGCCATCGCCTCGAGATAGACGATCCCGAAAGCCTCCCGCCAGGAGGGAAGTGCGAAAATGTCGCTTTGTCCGAGTGTTGCGAGCACATCTTCATGTGGCTTCTGACCGGTGAGAGTGATCCGATCCGCAAGCCCCTGCCGCGCGATCTGGGCGGCGAGAGTGGCGCGCTCGGGCCCGTCGCCGATGATCGTCAGATGCCATGGCACTTCCTCCTCGCGGGCAAGCCGTCCGAGCGCCGCGATCAGCAGGTTCACCCCCTTGGCGGGATGCAGATTGGCGACGCTCACGAGCCGTAACGGAGCTTCATCCGGCAGCTGCAGAGGCGGACGGTCGGGCGCGGGATCGACCCCGTTCCAGACCACCTCGATATGATCGGCGCGTCCGGACAGATCGGTTGCGAAGCGGCGCAGCGGCTCGCCCACCACCACAAGCCGATCGAGCCCGCTCAGGGCGTCGCGAAACCGCTCGGCCTGCCCATCGGTCCAGAGATACCGCCAATTGCTGTTCTCGCCATGCAGCACGCCGACCACGGGCAGCCCCATCCGCGCGGCCAGCGCATGCGCCGCGGGGGCGAGCGTCTCTGTCTGCACGAGGATCACATCGGGGCGGCGCGCGGCGATCATCTCGCCCGCCAGCGCCGTAAGCGCCCGGTCGAGCGTGCGATTGGTCAGTTTGCGCATCAGCCCGCCGGGCAGGGTCGGGTAGCGCGCGAGGCGGATCTCCTCGATCTCGGGGAGCTGCGCCACCTCGATCTCACCGCGATGCTCTGGCGAGGCGAACCGCGCCGTGCCCGCGGGCGTCATTCCGCGCAGCACGCCGACCCGGACGCGGTGGCCCTGCCGCGCCAGCGCCCGCGCGCTGTCGGCGACGAAGCGGCTCGGCCAGCCATCGGGGCGATTGGGGAACCACGGTGTCAGCATCAGAATGTCGAGCGATGCGCCGCTGATGATCACAATCCCACTCCTTCACTCGGTTCGCGAGGTCGGGAGGCGACGGGGGCGCGCAGGGTTGACCTCGCGTTAACCGTCACGCAAGCGAGGTTAATTTGAGGTTAAAGGGCGCCAAGGGCGATCTGCGGGGCGGTGAGAGCGTGGCGCAGGGGGCGCATCGGTGAGCGGCCTGCGTGGCCCTGCGCACCGCGAAATCCCGCGCGCGCGAACTGACCTCCGCGCGTCTGGTTCCCATAAAGAAACCTTTGCCGGGGCCCGGCGTAAAAGATATTCCAGCTTGTACGACACGCCGCAGACGGGTTTGTAATGACCAAAATTCACAGGCCCGCGCCTTCGCATGCGGTGTCCTTCCGACAAATCCTGAGACAGGAGACCGCCGCCGCGCATGAGGCGGGGGAGGCGCAATTCTCTCGGTTCTTCGCGGCCCCGGCGCAGGAATTGGGCTGGTTTCTCGCAGCGCAGGCCGCAGGGCTTGGCGTATTGGCGCGCCATGCGGCCCCCGGCGCGCTCTGCGCGGGATTGCTCAGCGATCTGCTCGACCGGCTCGACCGGGATCTGGCGCGGCTGGGCCGTCCGGTGCGCCCGGTGCGCGATCCGGATGCGGCGCAGGGGCGGCTCGACCCGCTGGCTATCGACTATCTCGTACTGGGCTCGCGGCTCGGGACGCAGGTAATCGACCGCAAACTCTTCGCCGAGACCCCGGCCGAGGCCAAACCGCTTTATTTTCAGGCCCCTGCCGTTGGGGCACTGTGGAAACGGCATTGCGCGACGCTCGATGCGCTGAGTCCCGCAGGCCCGCGCGCAGCCCGTGTCGTCGCCGATGCGACGCGGGGCTTTCATCTTTTCGCGCAGGTCGTGCAGGCGCAGGGCCAAACCTGCCCGCCTTCCGCTCTCATGCACGTGCCGGCCTTCAATTCCAGTGACACCCCGCGGCCCTACAGGATCGCGACACACACCGATTTGCCCCCCGAGGAGCCAACGTGACCTCCGATACCAGCCCCGCCCCCAGCCAGCGCCCCGTCGATCTGACCGATTGCGACCGCGAGCCGATCCACCAGCTTGGTCGGGTCCAGAGCTACGGCGCACTTCTGGCGCTCTCGAGCGACTGGATCGTGCAGCACGCCTCGAGCAATCTCGCGGACATTCTCGGCATGTCCCACGAGGAAGCGCTTGGTCGCCCGCTGTCCGATCTGATCGTCTCCGACGGGTTCGACCGGATCCGCGCGAGCCTGCGCACCGCCGAGGGTGGCGAGACGGCGGTGCGGCTGTTCGGTGTGGTGCTGAAGGCGAACGGTAAGAATTTCGACGTCTCGCTGCATGCGTCGGGGCCGTATCTAATCGTCGAATTCGAGCCGAAGCTGGGATCGCGCGGCCGCGATGTGATGACCGATGTCTACCCGCAGATCGCGCGCCTGCGCCGCGACCGGGGGCTGGAGCGGCTTGCGCGCGATGCGGCGATGGGGCTGCAGGCGCTCTCGGGCTTCGACAGCGTGATGATCTACCAGTTTCAGCCCGATCAATCGGGCAAGGTCATTGCCGAGACCCGCAGCGACCAGCAGCGCCTCTATGACGGGCTGCGCTTCCCCGCCAGCGATATCCCGGTGCAGGCGCGGGCGCTGTATAAACGCGCGCTTCTGCGGCTGATCGCGGATTTGGACGATCCCGGTGCGCCGGTACTGCCGGGCGTCGATCTGAACGGGCAGCCGCTTGATATGTCGCTGGCGGTGACGCGGGCGGTCTCGCCGATCCATATCGAATATCTGCGCAATATGGGCGTCGGGGCGTCGATGTCGGTCTCGATCATGCGTGATGGCGAGCTCTGGGGGCTGTTCGCCTGCCACCATGACGCGCCGCGCTATATCGATTACGAATTGCGCACAGCGATCGAGATGTATGCCCATATGTTTTCCTATGAACTCAGCAAGTTCGAGGATGGGGAGCGAAAGCAGGCGCAATCCGATACGGCCAGCCTGCAGCGCACGCTGATGGGGCATATGGCCGATGGCAAGGCGCTGTCGGAAAGCCTGATGGCGGTTTCCGACGAAATCCGTCTGGTGATCCCGCATGACGGGCTCGTCCTTTATGAGAACGAGGAATTCAGCGCGACCGGCACCACGCCGACCAAAGAGGAATTCGCTGGAATCGCGCGGATGCTGGACCGGTCGATCGGGTCCTCGACCTTCGCGACCGATCAGCTGGGTCGCGTCCACGAACCGGCCCGCGATTTTCCCGAACGTGCGGCGGGGCTGCTCGCCATTCCGATCTCGAAACGACCGCGCGATTATCTCGTGCTGTTCCGCCGCCAGATCGCGGATACGGTCGAATGGGCGGGCGATCCCACGAAGCCTGCGCAGCTCGGGCCGAACGGCGTGCGGCTTACGCCGCGCAAGAGCTTCGAGGTCTGGCGCGAGACGGTCACCGGGCGCTCGGCCCCGTGGACGAACCAGCAATGCCACGCGGCGGAGCTTCTGCGCACGGTCCTGCTGGAGATTTTCCTCAAGATCACCGATGCGACCTCGGCCGAGCGCAAGCGCGCGCACGAACATCAGGAGCTGCTGATCTCGGAGCTGAACCACCGGGTGCGCAATATCCTCAACCTGATGCGCGGGCTGCTGGCGCAGTCGCGCAGCTCGGCGCGCTCGCTCGAAGAGTTCACCGACAATCTCGACGGGCGCATTCAGGCGCTGGCGCGCGCGCATGACCAGCTTACCGCCGAGCAATGGGAGCCCGCCTCGCTGCATGGGCTGATTTCGTGTGAATTCGCGGCCTATGCCGACCGCAAGGCCGAGCGCGTCCTCATCACCGGACCCGACGCGCTGATTTCGCCGCAGGCCTATACGACGCTGGCGCTGGTGCTGCACGAGATGGCGACCAATGCGATCAAATATGGCGGGCTTTGCGACAGCGGCGGGCGCATCGAGATTGCGATGTCGGCAGATCGCAGCGGCGGTCTGCTGATCGACTGGAAAGAGCGTGGCGGCCCGCCCGTGACCCCGCCGAAGCGGCGCGGCTTCGGGTCGGTCATCATCGAGAACTCGATCCCGCACGAGCTGCGCGGCGATGCCGAGATTTCCTACAAGATGACAGGGGTGGAGGCACAGTTCCGCATCCCGCCGACGACCATCGCGCAGCTGATCGATCAGCCCGGCACGGAGGGCGACCTTGAGGCGTCGTCCGCCGCGCAGACCGGCGCCGCGTTCCGCCTGTCGGGGCAGGGGCTGGTGCTGGAAGACACGCTCATCATCGCGATGGATGCCGCCGGCGTGCTGGAGGATTTGGGCGCGCGCGACGTCAAGATCACCTCCTCGGTTCAAGGCGCGCTGACCTGGCTGGAGAGCGCGCGGCCCGATTTCGCCGTGCTCGACGTCAATCTCGGGGACGAGCAATCCGTGCCGGTCGCCGAACGGTTGCACAAGATGGGCGTGCCCTTCGTGCTGGCCACGGGCTACGGCTCCGCGCCGGATCTGCTGGAAATCTACCCGCCCTGCACGGTCGTTCAGAAACCCTTCTCCTCCGACTCGCTCAGAGAGGCTTTGCAAAACGCAAATGCGTGACCCTACGCACAGAACTTCGATCATATCTCACGTTCCGATAACGATTTGACGTATCTGACATGTAAGTTTCCGTGATAATTCTGACCCCGCGGGACAGGGCAAACGGGGGTCGCCATGAATGTGAGTGCCAACACGGTCGGCGGCAGCGGGGCCGATTTCACCGAGGACGAAATCGCGAAACTCCGTGCGGCGCTGCACACGCTGGGCAATGTCGCCAGTGTCTGCGCCTCCAGCGCGCGGCTCCTGCCGCGATTTTGCGAGGACGAGGCGGCAATCGGGATCTACGATGGGCTGAGCGAGAACGCCGAAAAGGTCCGCGCCGCGATGGACGACCTGCAAACGGTGCTGCGCCTCGACAGCCTTCAGTGACGGTCATGCGCCTTCGCGCGCGCTCCGGGGCAAGTGATCCGGCGCGGCGGTCCTTTGCGTAGCCCTGTCATCCAAGCAAGAGGAGACTGCCATGCGCCGCCTGTCGATCGCCTTTTTCGTATCAAGTCTTTGCGCTGCGCTGATGCCGAGCTTCGCCCCGGCCTCGATCTTCGGCGGCTGGACCGAGCAGCGGTTTTCGCTGTTCTCCTCCAATGACTGGCAGCAATCGGCCAATGGCGTGGAGATGCGCTCGGACGGGGCGGTCTCGCTGATCTGGCGAGCGTTGCCGCGCGCCGATTGGGGCACCCGCAAGGCCGCGTGGCAATGGTCGGTCAGCCAGAGCGTCCCGCCGACGCCGCTCGACCGCAAGGGCGGGGATGATCGCGACCTGTCGCTCTATTTCGTCTTCATGCCCGAGGCCGTCGCGCGCGCCAATGAAGGCGCCAGCATCCGCAAGCTTCTGGCGGTGAAGGAAGCCCGCGTGCTGATGTATGTCTGGGGCGGCAAGCACGGGCGCGGGGCGTTGCTGCCCTCGCCCTATCTGGGGGCGCGCGGCAAAACGGTGGTGCTGCGCCCGGCGGGCACCGGCACGCATTCCGAGAGCGTGGATCTGGCGCGCGATTACCAACGCGCTTTCGGGGCGCAGCCGACGCAGCTTGTGGGGCTGGCGCTCTCGGGCGACAGCGACGACACCGACAGCGCGATCCGCGCCCGGATCGAGGGGCTGAGCCTGAACTGACCGCGCGGCCTTGCCTCCGGCGATTGCGCATAAAAACACTGCCGAGACATGACTTTGTCGGTAACCTGTGGCAGCAAGGCCCAAAAGGGGGGCAGGATGGCGCTCAATTTCCGACAGTCCGAAATTCTCGAAATCGCGCGCGACGAAGGCCGCGTCGTGGTCGAGGCCTTGGCCGAACGCTTCAATGTCTCGGTCCAGACGATCCGGCGCGACCTGACGGAGCTCTCCGAGGCGGGGCACCTGGAGCGCGTGCATGGCGGGGCGGTGATCCGCACGGGCGTGGTGAATTTTGCCTATGAAGAGCGCCGCCGGATGAACGAGGCGGCAAAGGCGGCGATCGGGCGGGCCTGTGCGCAGGCGATCCCCGACAACAGCTCCATCGTGCTCACGCTGGGCACCACCACCGAGGCCGTCGCGCGCGAGCTGCTGCATCATCGCAACATCACCGTGGTCACGAATAACATCAATGTCGCCAATATCCTCATGGCCAATGAAAGCTGCGATATTCTCGTCGCGGGCGGCAACCTGCGCCGCTCGGATGGCGGGCTGGTGGGCGACCTGACGGCGGATTTCATGGGCGAGTTCAAGGCCGATTTCGCGGTGATCGGGACGTCGGCGCTCGATGCGGACGGCGACATGCTCGATTACGATCTGGCCGAAGTCCGCGTGAGCCGCCGGATCTTGCGGCAGGCGCGGCAGAGCTTTCTGGTGACCGACGCGTCGAAGCTGGAGCGCTCCGCGCCGGTGCGGCTTGCCTCGCTCTCCGATATCGACCGTGTCTTCATCGACAAACCCTTGCCGGACGCGCTCATGGCGCTTTGCGCGCAGTGGGATACCGAGATCACCGTGGCGGGGTGAGGCTCAGCGCAGCACCCGCCGCAGCCCCGTCTGCACCCGCCTGAGTTCCGGCAGATAGGTCTCGATCAGCGTCTCCGCCGGATCGGCGCTCGCCGCCATCCCGGTGTTGAGCGCGGCCACGACCCGCCCGTGCATGTCGTAAAGCGGCACCGCGATGGAGCGCAGCCCGATCTCCACCTCCTGATCGATCACCGCATGACCGTCGCGGCGCACCTGATCTATGCGCGCGAGGATCTCGCCCGGATCGGTCAGGCTGAAGGCCGTGCGCGGCGTCAGATCCGAGGCCTCCACCGCGGCGCGGGCGTCTTCCGGGGGCAGGGCGGCCAGCAGCACGCGCCCCATCGAGGTGCAATGCGCCGGCAGCCGCGAGCCCGGCATCAACCCGATCGACATCACCCGGCGTTGGGCCGCCCGCGCGAGATAGACGATTTCGGTGCCGTCGAGGATCGAGACCGAGCAGCTTTGCCCGATCCGATCCGTCAGCTGATCGAGCCACGGCTGCACGATCTGCGGCAGCGGCAGCGAGGCCAGCGCCCCCATCCCGAGCCGCAACACCTTCGGCGTCAGCGTGAAGAACTTGCCGTCGTACTCCGCATAGCCCTCCGCGTTCAGCGTCAGAAGGCAGCGCCGCGCGGTGGCCCGGTCGAAGCCGCTGGCCTGCGCCACCTCGGCAATCGAGAGCCGCGGCGTCTCCGCCCCGAAACATTCGATGACGCGCAGGCCTTTCGCGAAAGAGGCGATGAAATCGGTCGGTTTGTTCAACATGCGAACAGGCTTTCGCGCGATGCGAACAAATGTCAAGATGCGCACGAAATCCGTGGAAAGCCGTCCCACGCGGGTCTAAATCCGAGGCCTCAGGAGGACCGCAAATGAACAAGAGACTTTCCTCGCTGACCGAGGCCGTGGCCGATATTAAAGACGGCGCCACGGTGATGATCGGCGGCTTTGGCGGCTCGGGGGCCCCGATCGAACTGATCCACGCCCTGATCGACCGCTATCTGGAGACCGGATCGCCCAAGGGGCTGACCGTGATCAATAACAACGCAGGCAACGGCCATGTCGGCATCGCCGCGATGATCGAGCAGGGCATGGTCAAGAAGATGATCTGCTCCTTCCCGCGCTCGGCCGATCCGACGGTGTTTACCCAAGCGTATCTTGCGGGCGAGATCGAGCTGGAACTGGTGCCCCAAGGCACGCTGGCGGAACGTATCCGCGCAGGCGGCGCGGGCATTCCGGGCTTCTTCACGCCGACTTCCGTTGGCACCGATCTGGCCGAGGGCAAGCCGGTGCAGCAATTCGACGGCCGCGACTACGTGATGGAGCGCTGGCTCAAGGCCGATCACGCGCTGATCAAGGCCGAGCAGGGCGACGCGCTCGGCAATCTCACCTACCGGATGGCCGCGCGGAACTTCTCGCCGCTGATGGCGACGGCGGCAGAAAAGGTCGTCGTGCAGGTCACGAAAGCGGTCGAGCCGGGCGAGATCGACCCGGAAGTCATCGTCACCCCGGGCATCTTCGTGGATGCGATCATCGAGGTCGCCAATCCCGCCCAGGAAGAAGAGTTGAACCGCGCCGGAGCCCATCACCCATGACCCAGAAACTGAGCAATGCACAGATCGCCTGGCGCGCAGCCCAAGACATCGAGGACGGCGCCTATGTGAACCTCGGGATCGGCTTTCCCGAGATGGTCGCGCGCTTCCAGCCCGAAGGCCGCGAGGCGATCTTCCACACGGAAAACGGCGTGCTGGGCTTCGGCCGCGCGCCCGAGCCCGGTCAGGAGGACTGGGACCTGATCAATGCCGGGAAAAAGGCGATCACGCTGAAACCCGGCACCGCCTTCTTCCACCATGCCGACAGCTTTGCGATGGTGCGTGGCGGGCATCTCGACGTGGCGATCCTTGGCGCCTATCAGGTGGCCGAAAGCGGCGATCTGGCGAACTGGTCGACCGGGCCGAAAGGCGTGCCGGCCGTGGGCGGGGCGATGGACCTCGTGCATGGCGCGAAACGCGTGGCCGTGATCACCGATCACGTCACCAAGAAGGGTCAGCCGAAGCTTGTCGAGAGCTGCACCTTCCCGCTGACCGGCGTGGGCTGCGTGACCCGTGTCTATACGTCGCTCGCCGTGGTGGACGTAGTGGATGGCCGCTTCGTCCTGCGCGAAAAGCTCCCCGCGATCTCGATGGAGGAGCTGCAAGCCGTCACCGGCGCGACCCTGCATATCGAGGGCGAAGTGGGTGACCTGATCTGTCCCGAGGAGTTGGCCGATGCGTGACGCTTATATCTGCGACTATATCCGAACCCCGATCGGCCGTTTCGGCGGCGTGCTGGCGCCTGTCCGGGCCGACGATTTGGGGGCGATCCCTTTGAGAGCCCTGATGGCGCGCAACACGGGCGTCGATTGGGAGGCGGTCGAGGACGTGATCTACGGCTGCGCCAATCAGGCGGGCGAAGACAATCGCAACGTGGCGCGCATGTCGGCGCTGCTCGCGGGCCTGCCGGTGGGTGTGTCGGGGACCACGATCAACCGGCTCTGCGGTTCGGGGATGGATGCGATCATCACCGCCGCGCGTGCGATCAAGGCGGGCGAGGCCGATCTGATGATCGCAGGCGGCGTCGAGAGCATGTCGCGCGCGCCCTTCGTGATGCCCAAGGCCGAGGCCGCCTATAGCCGCGCCAATGCGGTCTATGACACGACCATCGGCTGGCGCTTCGTGAACAAGCTGATGAAAGAGGCTCATGGCGTCGACTCGATGCCCGAGACGGCGGAGAACGTGGCCGATGATTTCGGCGTGAGCCGCGAAGATCAGGACGCCTTCGCGCTGCGCTCGCAGGAAGCTGCGGCCAAGGCGATGGAAGCGGGCCGTCTGGCCGAGGAGATCACCCCGGTCACGATCGCGCAGCGCAAGGGCGAGCCGGTCGTGGTCGACACTGACGAACATCCGCGCCCCGGCACTACGCTGGAAGCGCTGACCAAACTGCGCCCCATCGTGCGGCCTGACGGCACGGTCACGGCGGGCAACGCGTCCGGCGTGAACGATGGCGCAGCGGCGCTGATCCTCGCCTCCGAGGAAGCCGTGCGCAAACATGGGCTGACGCCGCTGGTGAAGATCTCCGGCGGGGATGCAGCTGGCGTGCCGCCGCGGATCATGGGCTTCGGGCCTGCGCCTGCCAGCAAGAAGCTGATGGCGCGGCTGGGGCTGACGCAGGACGCCTTCGACGTGATCGAGCTGAACGAAGCCTTTGCCAGTCAGGGTCTGGCCACGCTGCGCGATCTGGGCATTGCCGATGACGATGCGCGCGTGAACCCCAATGGCGGCGCGATCGCTCTGGGCCATCCGCTGGGCATGTCGGGGGCGCGGATCACCGGCACGGCGGCGCTGGAACTGGTGCGCCGCAAGGGCCAACGGGCGCTTGCCACGATGTGCATCGGCGTGGGTCAGGGCATCGCCGTGGCGCTGGAGGCGGTCTAGAGAGCTGCGCCCGGTACGCGCCGAAGGCGCAGGGCGCGCGCCGGTCCGTTCCGACGGGCTGGCGCATCTGCAGCCGGACGCGCCGCCTCAATGATGGAGGGGCGTGGCTGGCATCAATCGCTAAAGCGGAAAAGTCGCGCGCGCCATCCCACGGACCGGCGCGCGCCCTGCTTGGCTCAGGTCTTGTCCAAGAACGCCTTCACCAGCGCCGCCACGGCCTCGGGCTGCTTGTAACAGGGCAGGTGGCCCGCATCCGCGATCTCGTGGAACGCCGCCCCGCACAAAGCCGCCGTCTCGCGCACCAGATCGGGCGGGGTCGAGGCATCTTGCGCCCCCGCCATCGCCATCACCGGCAGGCTCAGCCCCCGCGTGGCCTCGGTCTGATCAGCCCCCGCAATCGCCGCGCAGCAGCCCGCATAGCCCGCATCGGGCCCGCGTTCGAGCATGTTGCGGCAAAGCGTGAACGCCGCCGGGTGGGACTCGGCGAACCCGGGCGCGAACCAGCGTGCGAGGATCGCATCGGAGATGCTCGCGATGCCGCTGCGCGTGACATTGGCGATCCGCTCGTTCCACATCTCGGACGTGCCGATCTTGGCGGCAGTATCCATCAGCACCAGCGCGCGCAGCAGATCGGGGCGGCGCGCGGCGAGGCTCTGCCCGATCAGCCCGCCGATCGAGAGGCCGATAAAGGTCACATCCCGAAGACCGAGCGCATCGCAGATCGCGGCGGCGTCGCCCGAGAGGTCCTCGATGCTGTAGGGGCCGGGCGGGCAATCGCTCAGCCCATGCCCGCGCTTGTCGAAGCGGATCAGCCGCAGCCCCTCGGGCAGATGCGGGATCAGCGCCTCCCAGAGCCGCAGATCGCTGCCGAGCGAATTGCCGAACATCACCACACGGCCGTCGCGCGGGCCTTCGTCGATAATGTGGAGCGTCACCCCGTCATGGGTCAGTGCGTGCATGAAAGCCTCCTCTTTGTGGGAGGTTGTAGCGCGCGGGACGGGGCAAGGAAAACATACCGCGGAGGTATCGGGGTTTACCTGCGTGATACCTGAGGTGGGGGGCTCGCGCTAGAGGGTAGCGCCTGACCTCGGGTGGGCGCGTGGTGACAGTCGTGGTCCGCGCTTTATCTCGCAGCTTTCGCGCGTGATCGGTGCGCGCGGCGGCGTCGCAAAAGCGCCCTCCCGGGGGGAGGTCGGGCGCTGCCCGGGGCTGGTCGCCCCGGGCGGGACCGGAGGTCAACGCAATCCCAAAACCAAAAAGGCCACCCCCGAGGGGATGGCCAGTCTCCGAAATCGCGGAGAGGTATTACTCGGCCGGTTCGGCCATTTCGTCCTTCGCCTCCGCCTCGGCCATCGCGGCCTCGACGATGGGCGTGCCATAGACGAAGAAGTCCTGCGGGAGCTCGCCGCCGAACCAGACGCCGCCGCCGTTGAAGAAGTTGCTCTCGTCCCAGGTCAGCGTCTTCCAGTCCGGGTCGAAGATCAGATAGCCGGTATCGCCGAACAGCTCGATGCGGTTGCCGCCGGGCTCGTAGACATACATGAAATAGGCCTGAGAGACGCCGTGCTTCGCCGGGCCCGCCTCGATCGTCACGTCATATTCCTGCAAGATATCAGCAAGGTCGAGCATCTGGCCCTGATTGCCATACCAGAAGGCGACATGGTGCAGACGATTGCCGGGGCCTGCCTGATCCTTGGTGAAGGCGACCTCGTGCACGAGCGGGCTGACCGAGAACCACGCGGCCAGCTCGTCCGAGCCGCCAAAGACCACGTTCTCACGCTTCAGGAAACCGAGATTGTCCTGCAGGAACTTGCCGTTCTTGGTCACGTCCGAGCAGAGCAGGTTGACGTGGTCGAGACGACGCACCGGAACACCGCGCAGCGGGCGCTTCTGGGCGCGCGAGAGCAGTTTCGATTTCAGCTCTGCCGGGGGATTGTAATACTCGACCTCCCAGAACAGGTGCTGCTTGTGGCCGTCCGGCGTGGTGAATTCATAGGCGCGGCCGTAACCCTTGTGGCCCTCGACCCATTTGCCGGGATTGCCCGAGGCCTCGAGCACAGCCACGCGGCGCTCCAGCGCCTGCGGCGAGGAGGCGCGCCACCCCACCATGCCGATCCCGGCCTTGTCCGAGCGCGTCAGCTTCAGCGAGTGGTGATAGCGGTCCTCATAGCCGCGCAGGTAGCAGGATTTGCCGTCATCCTCGGTGGGCGTCATGCCCAGAACATCGTGGAAGAACCAGAAGCTTTCCTCGAATTTGGGGGTGAAAAGTTCGATGCAGGCAAGCTGCGCGATATCGTGGATCTGTTCCTGAAAGCTCATGGTGTCCTCCCTAAAGCTCGATAAGGTGAATGCGGTCAGTTTGCGGGGGCCTTCTCGTGGCCGTTGGTCGGGGCTGTGCCGTTCGAGGCGGCGGGTTGCTCGCTCGCTTCGGCATATTTCGGCTCGCCCGCGACCGCGTAATGGCCCGAGCGCAGCTCGTTGAGCATGATCCGAACGGCCTGCGGCTTGACGCCCAGCGTGTCGACCGCCGCGCGCGTGACCTCGCGCATCAGCGCTTCTTTCTGCGCCTCGGTGCGGCCTTCCATAAGGTTGATCTGGATTACCGGCATGACTGCTCCTCTGTCTCGGGACGCGCCCTCATTCCCCGCGTGTCGGGGCCTCCTCGGCGTGTCCGTGGACCGAGATTGGGGCAGAAGAGGCGATACGATCAAATACCATTTAGTCCGGGTTGCGATACCGAAGGCGCATCGCTCTGGGTAAAAGGAAACCCTTCATATGGCATGGCGCAGCACCCGGATCGCGTCCGGTATTTCGCATGAAGAACGCCGTTCAGGTGTATGAATTTATTGACTTAAACTGCGGGCCACTTCGAGAAAATTCGCGACGATCGGAGAGGGGTCGTCCTCTCGGGAGATGCAGGAGATATCGACCCGCGCGCTGTCGCTCACATCACTGATCGGCAGGCATTTCACGCCCTCCATGATGACCGATGTGATCGATTGCGGGACGACCGAGACGCCGAACCCCGCCGCCACCAGCGCCATCGCGGTAAAGCCGTCGCCCACGACCTGCGCGACATTGGGCGCGAACCCCGCCTCGTGGCAGAGCCCGGTGACCTTCTCGACGAAGCCCTGCGCGCGGCTGGCGGGAAACAGCATCATCGGTTCGCGCGCGAGTTCCGACAGCGCGACGCTCTCGCGATCCGCGAAAGGCCCCGGATCGGGCACGACGATGTAGAGCGGCTCCGAGGCCAGTTCCTCTATCGCCAGACCCGGCACCGGCGTCAGCATCCGGTTGAAGCCCAGATCGATCGAACGGTTCTGCAGCCCCTCGATCTGCGCCAGCTTGTCGAGCGCGTGCATCACCACTTTCACATCCGGGTAACGGCGTTTGAATTCGAGGATGATCCGCGGGATGAAACTGAGGATCGCGGTGCCGAAGATCGCGATGTCGATCCGGCCAAGCCCGCCCTCGGACGCCCGATGCACCCGGTCCGCCGCCTGATCCAGCAGCGCCGCGATGTTGCGCGCCTCATCGAGAAACAGCGCGCCCGCCTGCGTCAACTCCACCCCGCGGGGCGTGCGGTTGAAAAGCTGCGCGCCGAGCTGGTCCTCCAGCGCCTGAATCTGGCGGGTGATCGGGGGCTGAGAGACATGAAGCCGCTCGGCCGCGCGACCGAAATGCAGCTCTTCGGCCACGGCGATGAAATAGCGAAGCTGGCGCAGGTTCATGGTTTCTCCTCCGGTTCCTACCGTTACGCGAACGCGCGCCCCGGGCAAGCCGGGCGCGCGGCGGCCCGTGGGGTGGCGCATCCCGACATATCAGCGGATGCGCTTTATCCGTGTTGCTTCCTCCATCGCCCGAGCCACGCGCGCGGGTGGCAAGGCGCCAGCCCGTCGGGACGGGCCGGCGCGCGCCCTGCGCCTGCGGCGCGCATCGGGCGCGGCTCGCGAGGCTGGCGCTCACAGCTTGAGGCAGAGGTTCGTCCGCTCGGTGTAGAATTCGAGCGAATGCACCCCGCCTTCGCGTCCGATCCCGGAGGATTTCGAGCCACCGAAGGCCGTGCGCAGATCGCGCAAGAACCACGAGTTCACCCAGACGAGACCCGCCTCCATCTGTCCGCCGACGCGATGGGCGCGGCTGAGATTTTCGGTGAGGATCGTGGCCGAGAGCCCGTAATTCGTATCGTTGGCCATCGCGATGACTTCGTCTTCGCTGTCGAAGGGCTGGATGTGGCAACAGGGGCCGAAGATTTCCTCGCGCACGATGGGGCTGTCCTCGGGCAGGCCGGTCCAGATCGTCGGTTCGACGAAGAACCCCCCGTTGCGGTAGTCGCCCTCGGGGAAGTCCGGCGTGCCGCCTCCGGTGACCACGGTCGCGCCCAGATCGGCGGCCTTCTGGTAATAGCTCAGCACCTTCTCGCGATGCTCGGCGGAGATCAGCGGGCCGATGGTCGCGCCGTCGGTATCCGGGCCGCCTTGGATCAGAGCTTCCGCCCCCGCTTTCAGGCGGCTGACGAACTCGTCAAACACGGGGCGTTCGACGTAAATCCGCTCGGTGCCCAGACAGACCTGCCCAGTATTGGCGAAACACGAGCGCATCGTGACCTCGATCGCCTTGTCCATATCTGCATCGGCAAAGACGATGGCGGGGTTCTTTCCGCCGAGCTCGAAGGACACGTCGCGCAGACCCACCGCGGCCTGTTTCATGATCGCCTCGCCGGTGCGGGTCTCGCCGGTGAAGGTGATGCCGTTGACCTTCGGATGCTGGGTCAGCAACTCGCCCGCGCTGTCCGGCCCGAAGCCGTGGATCACGTTATAGACGCCTTTCGGGATGCCCACCTCGTTCATCACCTCGCCCAGAAGGGTCGCGGTGGCGGGGCTTTCCTCGGAGGGCTTCACGACGACCGTATTGCCGCAAGCCAGCGCCGGGCCGACCTTCCAGGTCATCAGCAGGAACGGCGCGTTCCAGGGCGAGATCACCCCGATCACACCCTTCGGACGGTGCAGTTCGAGATTGGCCGCCCCCGTGCCGTCGGGGGTATCCATGTGGAAATACTCGCCGCCCGTGTTCTTGAGCATCTCCGCGAAGATCCGGAAATTGGCGGCGCCGCGCGGAATCTCGACCTTCTCGGCGAAGCCGCGCGTGTGGCCGGTATCGGCCACTTCCGCTTCCATGAAATCGGCTTTGCGCGCGTCGATCGCGTCGGCGAGCTTCATCAGCAGATCGCAGCGCTGTGCCTTCGGCATCTTGCCCCAGGGGCCTTTCAGCGCCGCCTGTGCCGCCTCCACCGCGTCATTCACATCCTCGGCCAGCGCCTCATGCACATCGGCGATCTTCTCGCCGGTGGACGGGGAAATCTTGTCGAAGGTCTTGCCCGATTGCGCGGCGCGGTATTCGCCGTCGATGAAGAGCTTATGCGTGGTCATATCGTCCTCCCGTGAGCCACCTCTTGGGCGACAAGCTAGGCAACCCGGCCGATACGCTCCAATGCTTTTGCATCCCGCACGCGATACCGTTTTTGCATGATGCCGCATCGGGTCGCGATGCAAAACCCGTATCACGCCCGGCCTACCAAAGTATTGGAGCGTATCGCGCCGGCGTCTTAGCCTTGATCCGGAGGCAGCCCGTATCGGTTTCACGAGACCGACGCAGATGAGGGCCGCGACGGAGGACATATGCTGGACAGCACCAAGATCGAGAGCTTGGGCGATGCGCTGTATGACGCGCTGCGCTCGGGCCGACCGACCCAGAAAATCAGCGCGCTCGAACCCGAGAGCGACATCGAGGACGCCTATCGCATCCAGTTGCGGATGCTCGAGCGGCGTCTGGAGGCGGGCGACGCGGTCGTCGGCAAGAAGATCGGCCTGACGAGCCGTGCCATTCAGGACGCGCTTGGCGTCTACCAACCCGATTTCGGACAGGTGACGAAGCGGATGCTGTTCGAGGACGGCGCGACGATCGACCTGTCGAAACTGATGCAGCCGCGTCTCGAGGGCGAGCTGGCCTTCCGCCTGAAGGAAGACCTGATCGGGCCGGGCGTGACCGTCTCGGACGTGATCCGCGCCACCGACTACGTGACGCCCTGCTTCGAGATCGTCGACACGCGCTTCGAGGATTGGCAGATCAAGATTCAGGACACCGTGGCCGATAACGCGTCTTGCGGGGTTTTCGTGCTGGGCGAGGCCAAGGCCGATCCGCGCGATCTGGACCTGAGCCTCGCGGGCATGGTGATCGAGAAGAACGGCGAAGTGGTCGCGACCGGGGCAGGGGCTGCGGTGCAGGGTTCGCCGGTGATGGCGGTCGCGTGGCTGGCCAATACGCTCGGGCGTCTGGGGATCCCGCTGAAAGCCGGGGAGATCATCCTGTCGGGCGCGCAGGCGCCGCTGCTGGCCGTCACGGATGGTGATCATTTCACTTGCGAGATCGCGGGCATCGGCTCGTGCGAGATGCGTTTTGCCGGGAGGGCGATGGTATGAGCCTCGATCAACCGAAAACCGTCGATGAGGAAGCGATCATCCGCATGGCCGAGCGCGTCGAGACCGCGCAGCGCTACGCGGTGCCGATCCGCAAGCTGACCGAGGATTATCCCGATCTGAGCATCGCCGACGCCTATCGCGTCCAGACCGCGCTGCGCCGCAATCTGGAGAAGAAGGGCGAGCGGGTGATCGGCTGGAAAGCGGGCCTGACCTCGAAGCCGAAAATGGCGCAGATGGGGGTCTCGACCCCCGGCGTGGGCTTTCTGACCGATGCGATGGAGCGTCCGGCGAACTCGAAGATTACCGTCAGCGACATGATCCACCCGCGGGTCGAGGCCGAGATCGCTTTTGTGACCAACAAGGAACTGTCGGGCAAGGTCACCCGCGACGACGTGCTGGCCGCCACCGATTACGTCCAGCCCGCGCTCGAGGTGATCGACAGCCGCTTCACCGGGTTCAAGTTCGATCTGGAATCGGTGCTGGCAGATAATTCCAGCTCGGCGCGCTACGTGCCGGGCGGGCGGATGATCCGTCCCGATGCGCTCGACCTGCGGACCGTGGGTGTCGTGTTGGAGCATAACGGCGAGATCGCCCAGATCGGCGCGGGCGCCGAGGTTCTGGGCCACCCCGCCGAGGCGATCGCGATGCTGGTCGGCGTGCTGCATGACATGGGCGAGGTTCTGCCCGCGGGCAGCTTCGTGATGGCCGGCGCGATCACCGCCGCCGTGGCCGTCAAGCCCGGCGATTCCATCACCGCGAGATTTTACGAGATGGGCTCGATCACGGTGACCTTCACCGAGTGATCCCGAGCCAAGGAGGTTCAAGATGAACAAGATCAAATGTGCCCTGATCGGGTCGGGCAATATCGGCACCGATCTGATGTTCAAGCTGCTGCGCTCGGAGGTGCTGGAGCCGGTCTGGATGGTCGGCATCGACCCCAATTCCGACGGCCTCAAGCGCGCCAGGGACAAGGGGCTGAAGGTCACCCATGAGGGCGTCGACGGGCTCTTGCCCCATGTCGAGGAAGACGGTATCCAGATCGCTTTTGACGCGACCTCGGCCTATGTCCATGCGGAAAATTCGCGCAAGCTCAATGAGTTGGGCGTGTTCATGGTCGACCTGACGCCCGCCGCGATCGGTCCCCTATGTGTGCCGCCGGTGAACCTTGGCGATCTGGCGAAAGCCACGCCGATGAACGTCAACATGATCTCCTGCGCGGGTCAGGCGACGATCCCGATCGTCTCGGCCGTGGGCGCGGTGCAGACGGTCGAATATGCCGAGATCATCGCCTCGCTCAGCTCGAAATCCATCGGGCCGGGCACGCGGGCGAACCTCGACGAGTTCACCTTCACCACCTCGAACGCGATCGAGAAGGTGGGCGGCGCCAAGACGGGCAAGGCGCTCGCCATCATCAACCCCGCCGATCCGCCGATGATCATGCGCAACACCATCTATTGCGAGGTCGAGGGCACGCCCGATCGCGAAGCGATCACCAAATCGGTGAAGGATATGATCGCGCAGGTCCAGAAATACGTCCCCGGCTACAAGCTGGTGAACGGCCCCGATTTCGATGGCAACCGCGTCGCGGTCTTCATGGAGGTCGCGGGGCTTGGCGACTACCTGCCGACCTATGCGGGCAATCTCGACATCATGACGGCGGCGGCGGCACGCACCGCCGAGATGTTCGCCGAACGGATCCTCGACGGGTCGATGGAACTCAAGAAACTGGAGCCGGCACAATGACCTCAGAGAGCGTGATCCAACAGAAAGTGAAATCCGGCCTCGAGGGCCGCAAGGTCAAGCTGCACGACATGTCTCTGCGCGACGGCATGCATGCCAAACGCGAGCAGATCCCGGTCGAGATGATGGTCAAGATCGCCAAGGGTCTCGACGCGGCGGGCGTGCCCTACATGCAGGTCACGCATGGCGCGGGTCTGGGCGGCAATTCGATCCAGCATGGCCGCGCGCTGGCGTCCAACGCCGAATATATCTCGGCGGTGGCCGAGGTGGTGAAGCAGGCGACGATCTCGGTGCTGCTGATCCCGGGTCTCGGCACGATGAAAGAACTCGAAGAGGCTTATGAGTGCGGCGCGCGTTCGGTCCATGTCGCCACCCATTGCACCGAGGCCGACACCTCGCCGCAGCATATCGCCTTCGCGCGCAAGCTCGGGATGGATGCTTCGGGCTTCCTGATGATGTCGCATCTAAACTCGGCCGAGGGGCTGACGGAACAGGCGCTCCTGATGGAGAGCTATGGCGCCAACACCGTCTATGTCACCGACTCGGCGGGCGCGATGCTGACCCATGAGGTCACCCATGCGATCTCGATGATGCGGGACGCGCTGAAACCGGAAACCGAGATCGGCTTCCACGGCCACCACAATCTCGGCCTCGGCATCGCCAACTCCATCGCCGCCATCGGCGCGGGGGCGACCCGGATCGACGCGTCGCTGGCGGGGCTGGGCGCGGGCGCGGGCAATGCGCCGATCGAGGTGCTGGCCGCCGTCTGCGACCGGATGGAGATCGAGACCGGCTCGGACACATTCGCGCTGATGGATCTGGCCGAGGATGTCGTGGTCCCCTTCATGGATCACGTCGTGCGCGCCGACCGCGAGGCGCTGACGCTGGGCTTTGCCGGGGTCTATTCGACCTTCCTGCTGCCCGCGAAACGCGCGGGCGAGCGCTTCGGCATCCCGGCGCGCGATATCCTCGTGGAACTCGGCCGCAAGAAGATGATCGGCGGTCAGGAAGACATGATTCAGGACACGGCGATGACCATGGCGCGCGAACGCGGCCTGTTGAAGGAGAGCGCCTGACGAGATCCTTTCCGCGCGTCGGTCCCAACGGCGCGCGGAAAGCCGGACCGGGTAGGGGAAGAGGAGCCCTGACGCCCGGAGCGACCGGATCAGAGAAACGCGAAGGGAGGAAAGCCATGAAACTGAAACGCGCCGCGCTCGCTTTGAGCGCGCTGATGTCGCTTGCCGCATTGCCGGCCCATGCTATCGACGCGGCCCCGGGGGATTACAATATCCTGCCGTCCGGCACGAATATCGGGCTGCTTTATCTGCAGCACCAGAGCGCCGATATGTTCGAGCTCGGCGGGACGAAGGTGCCCGACAGCAAGGCCAAGGTGAACGTGATGGTCCTGCGCGGGCTGCATTATTCCGAAGCCTTCGGGATGCCCGCGCTCTATCAGGCGGTGCTGCCGATCGTGAATTTCGATACCGCGCGCATCGGCGGTGGGGATATGCCGACCAAATCGGGCGTGGGCGATCTGACGCTGGGCTTTTCGGTCTGGCCGGTGCAGCCGTCGAACCCCGAGACCGGGACAACGCTGGGCGTGACCGCCTTCGTGACTGCGCCCACGGGTCAGTATGACGCGGCGAAGGTCAGCGCGGGCTCGGGGACGTGGACGCTGACGCCGCAGATCGGGTTCATTCAGGGGCTCGGGCAGGGGCTCTATTTCGACGCGGTGGCCGATGTGGCGGTCACGATGGACCACACGGAGAGTGGCCAGAAGATCGAGCGCAGCCCCGCCACGCAGGTGCAGGCCTATCTGCGCAAGCAGTTCGGCCAGAAGACCTCCGTGTCCTTCGGCCTGTCCTCGCAGCGTGGCGGCAAGATCAAGGTGGGCGGCGCCGATACCGGCCAGCGCACCGAGCGCGATCAGCTTCGCCTTTATGCCAATACCTTCGTCACCCCGACCTTTCAGGTGCAGGGGATGCTGGCCAAGGACGTGAACAGCGATGGCGGGTTCCGCAACGACGTGGTCGCGGAGCTGCGTTTCCTGAAGGTCTTCTGATCCTCCCCGGCCGGGCGCGAGCCCTCATTCGTGCCCGGCATTATCCAATACCTTTTGCGATAGTGAGGAGGGCTCCGTTATGACCTATATGGTATCAACGGGAGGAGGCGTGGGAATGGATTTCAAGCGGCTCAAATATTTCCTCGCGGTGGCCGAGGAATTGCATTTCGGACGCGCGGCGAACCGATTGGATATCGCGCAGCCGCCGCTGTCGCGCCAGATCGCGGCGCTCGAGGCCGAGCTGGAGGTGCAGCTATTCGACCGTTCGCGCAGCCAGATCCGGCTGACGCAGGCGGGCGAGGTGCTGCAGGATCACGCGCGGCAATTGCTCGAACGGCTGGATGCGGCCTATCGCGAGACGAAGATGGTGGGCTCCGGTGCGGGCGGGCGGCTGCGGATCGCCTTTGTCGGATCGGCCTCGCATGGGGTGCTGCCGACGCTGATCAAATCCTACCGATCCTTCTACCCGGAGGTCGAGCTGCAGCTCTCGGCGATGAACAATGCCGAGCTGCACACCGCGCTGGTCAGCCGCGAGATCGACATCGCAGTGGCGCGGCCGATCCTCGACGACGAGGAGTTCCGGCGCGAGCCGCTCTGCACCGAGCCGTTGATCCTCGCGCTGCCCGACAATTCCGATCTCGGCACCCGTGCCGAGATCCATTTCGCCGACCTCGCCGATAAGACCTTCGTGCTCTATCCGCGCAAGCCCCGGCCCAGCTATGCCGATGTCGTGCTGGATATCTGCGCGCGGGAAGGGTTCAAGCCGAAAGCGGTCGATCTCGCGCAGGATTTCCAGTCCGCGATCAGCCTCGTGTCGGTCGGCGTGGGGATCGCGGTGGTGCCGCAATCGGTGTCGCGCACGCAGCGCCCCGGCGTGATCTTCCGGCCCTATAAGGGCTATAATCCGGGGACCGGGCTGACCGTGCATGCGCGGCTCGACAATCGCGCGCCGCAGGTGATGCACTTTCTGGAAGTCACGCGGAAATTCGCGCGCAAACAGTAGGTTGCGGCACGAAGTTCAAGCGATGCATTAAGTCGGGCGTGGGTCGTCGCGGAAGGAGGTGGCCTGCACCGACGGGCGTTCGGCAAAGCCCGCGTGCCATTCCGCCAGCGCCGGTCGGCCCTCGCGCCAGCCCTCGGCGTCGAGGCGGAAATCGAGATAGCAGAGCGCGACCCCGATGCTCAGATGACCGATATCGAAGGGCCGCTCGGCCAGTCGCGCGGCATGACCTTCCAGCCAGTCGGCGACCCGGTTCATCTTGGTGCGGTAGACGGTCAGCATCTGCGCGGACCGCTGTTCCTCGGGGCGCATCTTCAGCTCCACCAGCCACGGTAGCGCGACATCCAAGAGCCCCGTTCCCAGCGCCTCGTCGCGCTCGGCCTCGAGCCGCGCGGCGGGGCCGGCGGGGAAAAGCTGCGGGCCGTCTGCGCTTTCCAGATCGGCCCATTCGCAGACCACATGGCTGTCGAACAGCACGCGGCCGTCTTCCAGCTCCAGCGTCGGGATCTTGGACAGCGGGTTGATCGCCATCAGCCCCTCATGGGGGATCATCGGATCGGCATGGGTGCGCACGGTCTCGACCTTGTCGGCGAGACCTTTCTCATGCAGCGCGACCATCGCTTTGCGGACGTAGGGCGAGCGCGGGGACCAGTGCAGGATCGGCATCGGCTCAGCCCTTCCGCGCGACGGAGGCCAGCACGTCCTCGTTCACCGTGATCCCGAGGCCGGGGCCGTTCGGGCAATGGACGTGGAAATCGGCGAAGCGGATCTCGCCGCCGGTCAGGTCCGTTTTCAGGATCTTCGGGCCGAAATGCTCGCAGCCCCATTCGAGCCGGGGCAGGGTCGAGAACACCGCCAGATGCGCCGCGGCGCCAATGCCGCTCTCGATCAGGCAGCCGCCATACAGCTCCATCCCGCAGGCCTGCGCGATCCCGGCGGCGCGCTTGATCTCGTTCAGCCCGCCCGATTTCACCAGTTTCAGCGAATAGACGGAACCCGCGGCAGCAATGCCGTTGGCGATGATATCGGGGCCGGTGAAGGCGGCTTCGTCCACCATGATCGGGATCGCGGCGCGCGCGGCGACACGCGCGGTGGCCGCAATCAGGCCGGGACGCAGCGGCTGTTCGATCAGCGACACGCCCATTTCGGCCAGCTGCGGCAGGTAGCGGATCGCGGTCGCCTCGGTCCAGCCCTGATTGACGTCGACGATAATCTCGGTGGCTTTGCCCTCCAGCGCCGAGACGATCTTGCGCAGGCGGATCATGTCCTGATCGGGCGTGTTGAAGCCCAGCTTGATCTTGAAGCGGCGATGCTCGCGCGCGTCGAATTTACGGTTGGCTTCCTCGATCTCCTGATCGGCATCGCCCGAGGCGAGCGCCCAGATCACCTCGATCTTGTCGCGTACCGCGCCCCCCATCAGGACCGAGACCGGCAGATCGAGCGAGTGCCCGGCGGCGTCGTAGAGTGCTGCATCCACCGCGGCGCGCGCGGCGTTGTTACGGCTTGCAGCCTTGGCCATCTTGGCGGCGTTCAGCTCGAAATCGAGCGCATTCGCGCCCGCCAGCGCCGGGGCGAGATAGGTGTCGATATTGGCCTTCATCGCCTCGACGCTTTCCTCGGCCCAGCGGGGACCGCCCAGCGTCGATGCCTCGCCCCAGCCGACCGATCCGTCGGCCAACTCGGCGCGCACGATCACATAGGACTGAAAGTTGATTTCCGTGTTGGACAGCTTGTGACGCCGGGTCGTCGGGCAATCGACGATCATCGTCTCGATCTTCGCGATCTGGCGACCCACATGGGCGTCCGCGCCCTGAAAATGATCTGCGAGTTTCGCAACGCCGGGCGTAGTCATCGGCTCTGTCCTTCGAAATATGTCATTGGTCTTCATGGAAAATCCGGCGCCACGCTCGCGGCGCCGGGAACTCTTTACGCCACCGGGATCATTCCGCGGCCATCGCCTGGGCCTGATTGCCCAGCGTGAAGTCGAAGCGCAGAATCAGATCGGTGTCCGAACCTTCGGGCGCCGTCTCGAACTTGCCGATCAGGTCCTCTTTCACGGCAAACACCGAGTCGCTGTCGAGATAGTCGCTATCGGCGTCGTAGATCTGCGAGATCAGCGGGCGGTAGCCCTCGCGCGTGACCATCATGTGGATGTGGCCCGGGCGCATGCAGTGGTGGCCCATGTAGCGGATCAGCTCGCCCGCGGTCTCGTCGCCGGGGATCGGGTAGGGCACGGGGCGGATCGCGACGAAGGCGTAATGCCCGTTCTGGTCGCTCTCGAAGCGGCCGCGCAGGTTATATTCGGGCTGATCGGGGTCGTGGTTCTCGTAAAGACCGTTCGGTGCGTCTTCCCAGACGTCGATGATCGCGCCGGGGATCGGGTTGCCCTTGTTGTCGCGGATATAGCCCTCGACATAGACGGTTTCCTGACCCTCGAAGTTCTTCTGAATGGTCGAGGCGCCTTTCGGCATCACCGGGGCGTTCTCGCGGAAGAACGGCCCGAGGACGGTCGAGACGGTCTCGTCGCCCGAGATTGGGTTCGAGAGCATATCGACGAGTACTTCGACGCCGAGGATGTCGCCCAGAAGGATGAATTCCTGACGCTTGTCCGAGCACAGCGCACCGGCGCGGCCCAGATAGTCGCAGGCATAGAGAAATTCGTCATGGGTCAGGTTCACGTCTTTGCAGAAGCCGTGCAGATGCTTGATCAGGCTTTCCATGATCTCGCGCTGACGCGGCTCGAGCGTGGCGTGCTGGCCCAGCGAGTCGATGACCACATCGGTCACATTATCCACGGTTACGTTGCGCATAAGTCTCCTCCTCGGATGCGGCGGGCGGCCCTCCTCCGGGCGGCGCCTTCAATTCGATACGGAAAGATTTGCATGGCGCATGCGGCTTGGGCCAGACGGGTGCGCGGTATCCTGTAATACCTCAAAGGTTCAGTTTGGGCGAAGTTCATACCCTAGACGTTCGGAAATCGTCCGTGCGGCGCCCAGGGCGATATTGCGGAAAGCGCGCGGCTGGACCTCGTGGCGCGAGCGGGGGATCGAGATGACCAGCACCGCGACGGGCTGGGCGATGTGGTCTCGGATCAGCGCCGAGACGCAGATCACATCCGCCTCGTCCTTCGGCGCGCCTGCGTTGAACCCGTCGCGTGCGAGCGCGTCCAGCTCCGCGCGCAGGCGTGCGCGATCCTCCAGCCGCGAGCCGGGCCGGGTGTGCCGGTCGAGATATTCCTCGAGCTGTGCCGGGGAGAACTGCGCCAGATGCAGCATCCCCGGCGGGCTGTCATGCAGCGCGATCCACGACCCCAGCGCCTCGCGCGAGACCCGCAGCGCCTGCGTGCCCTCCAGCGCGTCGAGCACCAGAAGCCGCCCGTGATCGTGCAAGGTCAGGTGCAGCGTCTTGCCATAGTCGCGCCAGAGCGCCGCCAGCACGGGCCGCGCGGCCTCCGTCAGCGCGGAACTATCCTCCAGCGCACGGTTCAGCGTCGCGACCAGCGGACCCAGCCGATAGCGCCCCCGCTCGACCTTTCGCAGCAATCCGATTCGGGCCAGACCGTTCACGAGGTCATGCGTGCCGCTCACGGAATTGCCGATCGCGCGCGACAGATCCGTGACCGAATGCTCCGGCTGAGCGGCGGTAAACTGGCGCAAAAGCTCCCCGACCTTGCGTAATGTCTTCATCTGGACCCTCCCGCGGTGATTTCGGGTCTCAGAATTCCGGTATTGCCGGAAAAAGTCGCGGTATTTGTCGATACCTTTCGGTATCAGCCCGGCTCCGGCACCGTGACGGGGACAGGTCGGACATGTCTTTCGTTCGTCCGACCTGATGGAGGAGGAACCATGAAAGACCAAGTGAAAGACGCCCAGAGCGGCGTCACGACCCCCTATACCGGTGACGAATATCTCGCGAGCCTGCAGGACGCCCGTGAGGTCTATGTCCATGGCGAGCGCGTCAAGGATGTCACCAAGCACCCGGCCTTCCGTAACTCTTCGCGCATGGTGGCGCGCTGGTATGACAAGCTCCATGCCGAGAAGGAGACGATCGGGCGGCCCACCGATACCGGCTCGGGCGGCTGGACGCACCCGTTCTTCAAGGGCGCGAAGACGAAGGAAGACCTGATAGCGGGCCGCGACGCCATCGCCGAGACGCAGCGCGTCGCAAACGGCTGGATGGGCCGGGCGCCGGATTACAAGGCGGCCTTCCTTGGCACGCTGGGCGCGAATTCCGGCTATTACGGAGAATACGAGCAGAACGCGAAGAACTGGTATGCCAAGTCGCAGGAGCGTCTCGACTACTGGAACCACGCGATCATCAACCCGCCGATCGACCGTCACCTGCCGGCTGAGGAGACCGGCGACGTGTTCATGCAGGTCGAGAAGGAAACCGATGCGGGCATCGTGGTTTCGGGCGCGAAAGTCGTCGCGACCGGCTCGGCGCTGACGCATTACAACTTCATCGGCTATTACGGCGTGCCGATCAAAGACAAGAAGTTCGCGCTGACCTTCACCGCGCCGATGGACAGCCCCGGCGTGAAGCTGATCTCGCGCGCGTCCTACGAGTTGAACGCCGTCGTCATGGGCACGCCCTTCGACTATCCGCTGTCCTCGCGCCTCGATGAGAACGACGCGATCCTCGTCTTCGACAAGGTACTCGTGCCGTGGGAGAACCTGTTCCTCTATGGCGATATCGAGAAGGTGAACGGCTTCTTCCCGGCGTCCGGCTTCGCGCCGCGCTTCACGCTGCATGGCTGCACGCGTCTGGCGGTGAAGCTCGACTTCATCGCGGGTCTGTTCTCGAAGGCGCTGGATGCGACCGGGGCAGGCGGCTTCCGTGGCCCGCAAACGGCGGTGGGCGAGGTCATCGGCTGGCGCAACCTGTTCTGGGGGCTCTCGGACGCGATGGTGATGAACCCCGATGAATGGGTTGGCACCGACGGCTATCTCGCGCCGAAATCGTCCTCGGCGATGGCCTACCGCGTCTTCGCGCCGATGGCCTATTCCCGGATCAAGGAGCTGATCGAGCGCCACGTCGCCTCGGGTCTGATTTACCTGCCGTCCTCGACGCTCGACTTCCAATCGGAAGACGTGCGCCCCTATCTCGACCGCTTCGTGCGCGGCTCGAACGGGATGGTCGCGGTCGACCGGGTGAAGCTGCTGAAGCTGCTCTGGGACGCGATCGGCTCGGAATTCGGCGGCCGTCACGAGCTCTACGAGAGCAACTATGCGGGCAATTACGAAGCGATCCGCATGGAGACCATGTTCACCGCCCAGGCCACGGGCGAGCTGGATATGATGCGCGGCCTCGTCGACAATTTCATGAGCGAATACGACCTCGACGGCTGGGTGTCGAAGGACCTCGTGAACCCCTGGGACGTGAACCGCCTCAAGGGCGGGTTCCAGGCCTGAGACTGAAAGGGCTGCGCGGGATCCTCGCGCGGCCCACACCCCGGGGAAGGAGGAGCCCCATGAGTTTGGATTTCACAGGGATGAAGACGCAGGTTCTGCGCGACGACCAGATCGCGCTGCCCGCGAGCGTCCTGACCATCGGCGCGTTCGACGGCGTCCATCGCGGCCATCAGGCGCTGATTTCGCGCGCCGTGGCCGAAGCACGGGCGGCAGGCGTGGCGTCGGTCGTCTGGACCTTCGATCCGCCGCCGAAAGTGTTCTTCGGCCGCGCCAAGCAATTGTCGCCGGTCTCGGAGAAACTCGCCCGGATCGCGCGGCTCGGGCCGGATTACATCGTGCTGGCGTCGTTTTGCAAAAGCTACGCCGCGCGCAGCCCGCAGGCCTTTCTGGACGATCTGGCGCGGATCAACCCGGCCCGCATCCATGTCGGTGCGGATTTCCGCTTCGGCGCGAAACAGGCGGGTTGTGTGACGACATTGGCCGAACGCTTCGACGTGACGCTGGCGCCCGCGGTGCTGTGCGACGGCGGCGAGGTGATCTCGTCCACGCGCATCCGGGGCCTGCGCGCCGAAGGCCGGTCGCGCGAGGCCGTGGCCCTGCAGGGCTCGACCGATGCCGCCGCGCTGATGTCCGGCGCGCTTCTGACACAGGATATGAGATTTGGGGAGGAATTCGATGTCCGGAATTGATCCGCGCGATCTGCGCGACGCTTGCGGCAGTTTCGCAACCGGCGTGACGGTGATTTCGACGCGCACCGAGGAGGGCGATCACGGAATGACCGCCAACGCCTTCATGTCGGTCTCGCTCGACCCGCCGCTGATCACCATTTCGCTCGATCACAATTGCAAGCTGCGCGAGAAGGTGCGGGCCTCGGGGCGCTACGCGGTCTCGGTGCTCAATCACGAGATGGAAGGACTGGCGATGCATTTCGCGGGCCGCCACGATCCGGCGCATAACGATCCCTTCATCGAGCGCGCCGGGATGCCCGTCGTGCCGGGGGCTGCCTGCGTCTTCGTGACCGAGGTCGCGCAGGAGGTGGAGGCGGGCGATCACACGCTCTTCATCGGCAAGGTCGTTGAGATCGACCGCGATCTGGAGGCCCGGCCGCTTCTGTTCTGTGGCGGCAAGTTCGGCGCGCTGGCGAGCTAGGCCAACGCTATTGCGCGAAGATGTCGCGCCAGCGTTCGAGGAAGCGCGCGGCTTTCATCGTGTCGGTCGCGACCAGTAGCGGCGGGCCAAGCGCAATCAGGCGTTGCAGCGTGAGCGTCTCGTCGCTGTCGCTGCCGCCACCGTCGCGCGTGATCGGGTCGATCAGCTTGGTCTCCGCCAGCGCCCGCTTGCCTGCGGGCGAGAGCAGGAAATCCAGCAGTTTCGCGGCGGTCGGGTTGGGCTCGCGCCCCGGCAGATAGGCCGCACGCGACAGAACCAGCGTGTAATCGGCAGGCGCGATGATGCCCAGATCGGGATTGTCGCGCGCCGCCTGCGCCGCATAGGAGCCAAGGATATTATAGGCGATCAGGTAGCGCCCGCCCGCGACGCCGTCGATGATTTCGGCCGAGCAGCAGGTGGCGACCGCGCCGGAGCGCGCAAAGGCCTCCATCAGCGCGCCGAAAGTGCTGGCCTCCTGACTGTCGAGAAAGGCGAAGAGGAAGCCCAGCCCGGAATCCGCGATATCATAGGTCGCGACCTTGCCCCTGTAGGGCGATTGCGCGGGGCGCAGCAGGTCCACCAGATCGAAGCGCGTGCGCGGCACGTCCTCGGGCGGGACCAGCGCGCGGTTGTAGATCATCACCGCAGGCTCGCGCGAGATGCCCCAGACCTGATCGCGCCAGCGCAGGTCCTTCGGCAGCGCCGTGGTCTCGGGCGAGACCCAGGTGGCTGCGCAATTGTCGTTCACCAGCTTGACCACATGCTGCACGCCCGAGCTGATGACCAGATCGGCGCCGGGTTTGCCGGACGCGCAATCGGCCTCGGAAAACTCGTAGAGATCGTTCGAGCCCCATTGCTCGAACCGGATCGCGAGGCCGGGCTGGGTGTCCAGAAACGCCTCGACGGCGGGGGCGAGGATGCCGACATCGGTCGTGGTGCGCAGGGTGATTTCGCGCGCGGGCTGATCGGGGCCGAAGGTGCGCACGGCCTCGGGCTCGGCGGCTGCGAGGGCGGAGCTCAGGCCCAGCCAGAGCATCGGGGACAGGAGCGCGCGGATCATGTGGTCTCCTCGGCCTGGGGCAGGGTGATCGCGATGGTGAAGCCTGCCGTATCGCTCTCCATCTCGAGCGTGCCGCCATAGGTTTCCGCCACCGATTGCGCGATGGCGAGGCCCAGTCCGCTCGACGCGCCGCGCCGCCGCGTGTCCGAATGCCCCGGGGCGAACCGCTCGCCCAGACGCGCGCGCAGCTCGGGCGTGGGGCCGGGGCCTGCGTCGCGCACCCAGAGCCGGGCGCGCCCGTCGCGCAGCTCCGCGCCGATGGTGACCGGGGCCTCGCCATGCGACAGCGCATTGCCCAGCAGGTTCTTCGCGGCCTCGGACAGCGAAAGCTCATCGGCCAGCACGGGCACCTCCGCCTCGGCGATCTCCAGCCGAATCTCGCTCCCCGGTGCAAGCGTCGCGTGATCGCCCTCCTCGAAGATATCGAGCGCGATGTCGCGCAGATCGACCCGCGCGCGCCGCGCACTGTCGGCGCGGTGGATCACAAGCGCGCGCGACAGCATCTGATCGAGCAGGCGGCTCAGCCGCACCGTGCCGGAATGCATCTTCGCGACGATCTGGTCGCGCCGGGCCGGGTCGTCCTCTTCGGCGGCGAGGTCGGATTGCGCGCGCAGGGCCGCGACGGGGGTGCGCAGCTGATGCGCGGTGTCGGAGATCAGGCTTTTCATCGTGGCGAATTGCCGGTCCAGCCGCCCCATGAACCCGTTCGTCGCCTGCACCAGCACATCGACCTCGCGCGGCACGGCGGCCCGGATCGGGGTTAGGTCCTGCGGATCGCGTTCCGAGATGCGATGGGCCAGCCGCTCCAGCGGGCGCAGAGCGCTATGCACGATGATGATCGCGAAGGCGAGCATGGCGATGCCGCCGACCGCCAGCCCGCCAAGCGCATTGCGGGTGATGCTGAGCGCAAGCTGGGTGCGCGCCCTCAGGGTCTGGCCGACGATTACCTCCACCGTGCCGGAGAACTGGCGCTCCGCGAAACGCCGCGTGACCCGGATGTAACGCGCGGGCTCTCCCTTGAAGCGCGCGTCGTACAGCTCGGAATCCTGTGCGGTCGTGCCGGGGCGGGGCAGGTCCTTGTAGCCCGTGAGCACCGCGCCTTTCGGGCCGCTGACCTGATAGGCGATGCGGTCATCGGGGGCGAGCGCCAATAGCTCGAAAGCCGAGACCGGCAGATCGACCACCGGCGCACCGTCGCGGATCGAGATCGAGGCGGCGATGTCATTGGCCGCGCCCACCAGCAGCCGGTCGAAGGCGTCGCGCGCCGCCGCGCGCCCATAGGCGAAGGCGGCCAGTGCGAGGATCAACCCGCCGATGATCATCAGCCCCGACAGCCCGGTCACCAGCCGCGCGGTCAGCGAGCGCGTGGCGGAGATGCCGATCTCGCGGGAGCGCGCGCCGTCAGACATCGCCATCGCGCGCCGCCAGACGATAGCCGCGTCCGCGCAGGGTCTCGATCTCGACCCCGCTGCCCGCGATCTTCTTGCGCAGCCGCGCGATATAAAGCTCGATCGCATTGTCGCCCGGCACGGCGTCGTCGAAAGCGTAGAGCCCCTCATGCAGCCGGTCCTTCGACATCACTTGCCCCGCATTGCGCATCAGCAGGCCCAGCAGCGCGAATTCGCGCCCCGTCAGTTTCAGCGGCTGATCCCCGACCGTCGCACTGCCCGCTGTCGCGTTATAGCGCAGATGGCCAAGTTCCAGATCGGCGGAGCGGTCCGTCGCCTGCCTGCGCCCGATCGCATGAAGTCTTGCCTCCAACTCCCGGTGATCAAAGGGTTTTACAAGATAGTCGTCCGCTCCGAGTTCAAAGGCGGAGATTTTGTCATCGACCGAGAATTGCGCGGTCAGCATCAGGACAGGCATCGTGGCGGCCTGCGCGCGCATCTCGCGCAGAAGGTTGGTGCCGGTGCCATCGGGCAGGTTGATGTCGAGGATCACCGCGTCATAGGCCTGCACCGCCAGAAAGTCGCGCGCCTCGCCCACGGAGGCGGCGAGATCGCAGGCCATGCCCGAGCGCGCAAGCCTGCGCTGCGTGGCCTCGGCCAGCTCCTCGGCATCCTCCACTAGCAAGAGCCGCATCCGTCCTCCCTATTCCGGCTCTGAGCCTGTGACAGGTTCGTGACAGGTTCAAGCGGTAAAACCCGGTCCATAGCCCGCTGCGGGAGGCAACGGGCGGACAGTGGAGGATATATCATGGCTTTTAAACTCATGCGCGCGGCGATTGCTGTCGCGGCACTCACCGTTGCGACCGGCGCCTCGGCGCAGGAATGTATCGCACCCGCGAACCCCGGCGGCGGCTGGGACTTCACCTGCCGTCAGGTCGGCAAATCCATGCAGGATCTGGGTCTCATCGACTCGACCATGCAGGTCGTGAACCTCGCCGGTGGCGGCGGTGGCGTGGCCTTCGCCGAAGTGGTGAACAAGCGCAATGACGACGACAACCTGATCGTCGCGGCTTCTTCGGCCACCGCGACCCGTCTGGCGCAAGGCGCCTATCCGGGCAACTCGATGGATCAGGTCCGCTGGGTCGGCTCGATCGGCGCGGATTACGGCGTGATCGCCGTGGCCGCCGACAGCGACATCCAGACCCTTCCCGAACTGCTCGACAAGATCAAGGCCGACCCGACCAGCGTCTCGGTCGCGGGTGGCTCGGCCGTGGGTGGCTGGGATCACCTCAAGGTGCTGATCGCAGCCGACGCCTATGGCATCGACGATGTGCGCAAGGTCAAATACATCGCCTTCGACGGCGGCGGCGAAGCGGTGACTCAGCTTCTGGCGGGTTCCGTGCAGGCCTTCACCGGCGATCTGTCGGAAGCCAAGGGCTTCGTCGACTCCGGCGATATCCGCGTGATCGCGGTGCTGGCCCCCGAGCGTCTGGACGGCGAGTTCTCGAAATTCCCGACCGCGAAAGAGCAGGGCATCGATGCGATCGGCGCGAACTGGCGTGGCTTCTACGCGCCGGGCGGCATGTCCGACGAGGCTTACCAGGCTTGGGTCGACAAGGTCGGCCAGCTCTATGCCTCCGACGAGTGGAAGCAGGTGATGGCGGCCAACGGTCTGGCCCCGCTCAATCTGCAGGGCGCTGAATTCGAGAGCTTCGTGCAGAACTCGGTCCAGCAGATTCAGGATATCTCGCGCCAGATCGGCATCATCAAGTAAGCGAGACACCCCATGCGCGCGGCGGGCCATCAAGCGCCGCCGCGCCTTCATACCAAGGGAGGGGATCATGAGTGATCGCATCTTCGGCGCCGTCGGCCTGTGCCTTGCGCTGTTCTACGGCTGGGCGACGCTGCAAATCCAAGAAAGTTTCCTGTCGGATGCGGTGGGGCCGAAAACCTTCCCGCTGGTGATCGCGGTGATCCTCGGGCTGGCCTCGCTCGTGATCTTGCTGCGCCCAGATCCCGACCCGGTCTGGCCGAGCCTCTCGCGGCTTGCTGAAATCCTCGCCGCCGTTGTGGTGATGATCCTCTATGCCGAGTTTCTGCCCGTCGTGGGCTTCCTGATCGCGACCGCCTTTGCCAGCGCCTACCTGACGTGGCGGCTGGGGACAGGGCCGCTGCAATCCATCGTCGTGGGCATCGCCACCTCGATCGGTATCTACGTAATTTTCAAGCTGGTGCTGGGCCTGTCGCTCGCCAGCGGCCCCTTCGGTTTCTGAGGTGAAATGATGGACACCTTAATGTCACTCGCAGACGGTTTTCACACCGCTCTGACCTTCGAGAACCTGCTGCTCGCCCTGTTGGGCACGTTCCTCGGCACCATGATGGGCGCGCTGCCCGGACTCGGGCCCTCCAATGGCGTCGCGATCCTGATCCCGCTGGCCTTCACGCTGGGGCTGGGCGCCACGCCCTCGCTGATCCTGCTGACGAGCGTTTATTACGGGGCGATGTATGGCGGGCGGATCAGTTCGATCCTGCTGAATATTCCGGGCGACGAGCCCGCGATGATGACCTGTCTCGACGGCTATCCGATGGCCAAGAAGGGCCTTGCGGGCGAGGCGCTGTCGCTGTCGGGCATCGCGAGCTTCGTGGGCGCCTTCTTCGCCACCTGGGGCCTGATCCTGCTGGCACCGCAGCTGGTGAAATTCGCGCTGCTGTTCGGACCGGCGGAATATTTCGCGCTCTTCGCACTGGCATTCGCGACGCTGGGCGGGGTCTCCTCGACCAATCAGGCGAAATCGGCCTTCGCCGCGATGCTGGGCCTTGGCCTGTCGGTGATCGGCGTGGACACGCAGACCGGCGTGCCGCGTCTGACCTTCGGCGAGGTCCACCTCTATGACGGGCTCGATTTCCTCGTCGCCATCGTCGGTCTCTTCGCGCTGTCGGAAGTGTTCATCTTCCTCGAGCACCGCCACGGCTCGGCCACCGGCGCGGGCCACAAGGTCTCGGTCGGGCGCATCACGCCGCCCTGGAAGATGGTGAAGGAGACGACGCCGTCGATGCTGCGGTCCTCCTTCCTCGGCTTCGTCGCCGGCGTGCTGCCGGGGGCAGGGGCGTCGCTGGGCTCTTTCATTTCCTACTCGATGGAGAAGAAGCTGGTCGATCGCAAGAACACCTTCGGCACGGGCGATCCGCGCGGTGTCGCCGCCCCCGAGGCGGGCAACAACGCGGCCGCAGGCGGTGCGCTGGTGCCGATGCTGGCGCTCGGCGTGCCGGGCTCGGGCACCACGGCGGTGCTGCTGGCGGTGCTTTTGTCGCTCAACATCACGCCCGGCCCCTTGCTGTTCCAGAACAACCCCGATGTCGTCTGGGGCCTGATCGCAGCGCTCTTCATCGCCAATTTCATGCTGCTCGCGATGAATATCCCGATGGTGGGCATCTTCACCCGCGTGCTGATGATCCCGCCGCGCATCCTGATGCCGATCGTCGCGATGGTGTCCTTCGTGGGAATCTACGGCATCTCCGGTTCCAGCTTCGATCTGCTGGTGATGATCGGCTTCGGCGTGATGGGCTGGGTGCTGCGCAAGCTCGACGTGCCGCTGGTGCCGATCATCCTCGGGACGCTTCTGGGCAACACGATGGAGAACAACCTGCGCCGGGCCGTCACGATCTCGAATGGCGATTACTGGACGCTGGTCGGCAGCCCGCTGGCGATCGGTCTGTGGGCGGTGGCGATCATCGGCTTCATCCTGCCGCTGTTCCTGAGCCGCTTCGTGAAAGCGCGGATGCATGAGCGCCGCGATGACGAGGGTGCGATCTCGGACTGAGACCGCACCCCCAAACGCAGGCACCGCTCCTCCCAAGCGGGGCCTGCGCCGGATCGAAGGCAGGGGCGGCGGTGGTCAATCCGCCGCCCCTTTCTTACCTTCGAGCCTTATTGCGTGGTCCAGCCCCCATCGACGGGGATCGAGGTGCCGGTCACGTTGTGCGCGATCGGCGCGCAGAGCCACAGCGCGAGCGCCCCGATCTCGGACGGGTCGGACATGCGCCGGGTGGGCTGCTTCTCCGCCAGAAGATCCGCGATCCCCGCTGCCCGGTCGCCGCCATGCGCCGCCGCGCGTTCCGCGATCTGGGGCCCGAGAATGTCGGTCTCGGTCCAGCCCGGACAGATGCAGTTCACCGTCACGCCGCCCGCCTCGCGCGTGCCCGCCTGCGCATATTCCAGCGCGGCGACCCGGCTCATGCCGACGAGACCGAATTTCGAGGCGACATAGGGCGCCTTGTTGGCCGAGGCCACGAGCCCATGCACCGAGGCGATGTTCACGACACGGCCATAACCGCGCTCGGCCATGCCCGGCATCGCGCGGCGCATCGTGTGGAACGCGCCCGACAGGTTCACCGCGAGAATGGCGTTCCAGATCTCGGGGGTGGCTTCGGCAAGGCTGACCGTGCGCTGGATGCCTGCATTGTTCACGAGGATATCCGCGCCGCCCCAATCCGCGAGTGCGTCCATCATCGCGTCGATCTGCGCCGGATCGGCCATGTCGGCGTCGAAGAACTTCACCTCCGGCGCGCCCGCCGCCTCCAGCACCGCTGTCGCCTCGGCGACCTGCGCCGCGTCGGCCAGGCCGTGCAACGCGATGCGCGCGCCCGCCTCGGCCAGCGATTTCGCGATAGCCAGCCCGATGCCTTGCACCGAACCCGTTACCAGAGCCGTCTTTCCATCCAGTCGCGACATTAGTCCTCCTCCGTCACTTTCTTGCGCAGCTCGGTCTTGAGGACCTTGCCGTAATTGTTCTTGGGAAGCAGCGTCACCACGCGATACGCCTTGGGGCGCTTGAACCGCGCGATCTGCTCGCAGCAATGTTGATCGAGGGCGGCGGGCTCGATCTCGGATCCCGGCGCGGGCGTGACGAAGGCCACGACGCTCTCGCCCCATTCCGGATCGGGCTTTCCGACCACCGCGACCTCGTGGACGGACGGATGCAGAAGCAGCGCCTCCTCGACCTCGCGGGGATAGATATTCGTACCGCCCGAGATGATCACGTCCTTCGAGCGGTCCTGCAGCGTGACGAAGCCGTCTTCATCCATCGTGCCCAGATCGCCGGTCCAGAGCCAGCCGTCGCGAAGCGCCTTCGCGGTGGCCTCGGGGTTCTGCCAGTAGCCGCCCATCACGGCGGCTCCGCGCACGAGGATCTCGCCGGTCTGGCCCGCGGGCAGGGCGCGGCCCTCGCTGTCGGCGATGCGAACCGCGACCGGGCTCTGCGCCTGGCCGACCGAGGCCAGCCGCGCGCGCCAGCACGGATGGCTGCGGTCGGCGACCAGCTCGCGCGATAGGGCGGTGATCGTCATCGGGCTCTCGCCCTGACCGTAAATCTGCACGAAACGCGGCCCCATCACCTCGACCGCCTCGATGATATCGGCGACATACATCGGCCCGCCGCCATAGACGATGGTCTTGATGCCCTCGCCGGTCTGGCCCGTGGCGCGGGCGCGGTCCACCAGACGGCGGATCATCGTGGGGGCGGCGAACATCGACACATCTTGCAGCTTCGGCGCGAGATCGAGGATTTCGTCGGCCTCGAACCCGCCCGAGCGCGGCACCACATGGCGCGCCCCGCGCATCACATGGACGAAGTTGTAAAGCCCCGCGCCATGCGACATCGGCGCGGCGTAGAGGATCGCGTCCTCAGGCTCGACACTGTCGACATCCGAGAAATAGCCCAGACACATCGCCTGCACATTGGCCGAGGTGATGCACACGCCCTTGGGCCGGCCGGTCGTGCCGGAGGTGTAGAACAGCCAGACCGTCTCGGTCTCAGTGATTTCGACCGGGGCGGGCATCGGGTCATGGCGCAGAAGATCGGCATAGGCCGAACCTTTGAGGTCCACCGTCTCGACCCCCAGATCGGTCCCCGGACCGCCGCTGAAGGCCAGCTTCGCCTCGGAGGCCTCGATGATCCATGCGGCCTCGCGCGGGTGCAACTTGCCGTTGATCGGCACCGCCACCGCGCCTGCGAACCAGATGCCATAAATCGCCTCGAGATATTCGGGGCAGTTCTTGGCAAAAAGCGCCACGCGGTCGCCCGGCGCGATCCCACACGCCACCAGCGCGGCCCCGATCCGGGCAGCGCGATCGGCGAACTCCGCATAGGTGGCGCGCAACTCCTCGCCCTGCAGCAGCGCGGGGGCGTCGGGGGTGCGGACCGCGCTGCGGATCAGCCACTCCGCCGGGTTCATGCCGCGCGCTCCGCTTCGAGGATCGAGCAGTAATTCGCAACGCCCGAGCCGCCCATATTGAAGACGCAGCCCAGTTCCGCGCCGGGCAGTTGCATCTCGCCCGCCTGACCGGTGAGCTGCATCGCGGCCAGCACATGCATCGACACGCCGGTCGCGCCGACGGGATGGCCCTTGGCCTTCAGCCCGCCCGAGAGGTTTACCGGAAGCCGCCCGTCGCGCAGCACCAGCCCGTCGTCGATGGCGCGCGCACCGGAGCCTTGCGGCACAAGCCACATCGCCTCGTAGACGAGCAGTTCCGCGATGGTGAAACAGTCATGGACCTCCGCGAAAGAGAGATCGTCGACCCCCACGCCCGCCGAAGCATAGGCACGGCGGAACGCCTCTGCCGGGCCCTCGAAAGCCAGTAAATCGCGGCGCGACATCGGCAGGTAGTCACTGACCTGCTCGGCGGCGCGGAAAGCGATGGAATTGGCGAAATCGCCCGCGCGGTCGTCGGCGACCATGACCAGCGCCGCCGCCCCGTCGGAAATCAGCGAGCAATCGGTCATCCGCAGCGGCGGGGCGATCATCGGGTTCTTGTCGCTGACCGTGTTGCAGAACTCGAACCCCACATCCTTGCGCATCTGCGCCAGCGGATTGGCGAGCGCATTGTGGTGGTTCTTCGCGGCGATCCGGGCGAGTGCGGCCGAACGGTCGCCATGCGCCTGATAATAGGCCTGCGCAAACCGTGCGAAAATTTGCGGGAAGGAGACGCCCGCTTCCTCCATCTGGTAAGACGCCCCGGCCAGCGCCTCGGTCACGCCGGCGGTGTCCTTCGCGGTCATTTTCTCGGCCCCGATCACCAGCGCGGCCTTCACCCGGCCCGAACGGATCGCATCGCGCGTGGCATAGATCGCAGCCGAGCCCGACGCGCAGGCGTTCTCCACGCGGGTCGCAGGCGTGAAGCGCAGCCTGTCGTCGATCCCCAGCGCCAGCGAGCTTGCGAACCCGTCCGGCACCAGCCCGGAGTTGAAATGGCCCAGCCAGATGCCGTCGATCTCTGCCGGGTCGATCCCTGCGTGCTCCAGCGCGCCGCCGCCCGCTTCGAGAACCAGATCCTCGAGCGTGCGCCCCTCCAGCTTGCCGAATTTCGTATGGCCCCAGCCGACGATCTTCGCGTCCATGCGGGTCTCCTCCCAATGATCCTCCGTTGCGGGGGAGACTAGCGCAGGGGCGGCACGACCTCTATTCGTAGAACTACGCTATCGGGAGGAGAGGATGGAGCAGGACCTGCTGGACAGCGATGAGATGGCGCTGCTGGCGTTCGAGCATGCGCCGGTCGGGCTGGCGGTCACCCGCGACAGGGTGATCGAGCGGTGCAACGCGCGGTTTTGCGAGAGTTTCGGCTATCGCGAAGACGAGTTGCCGCAGCGCTCGCTCGCGGTGCTTTACCCGTCGCAGGAGGAGTTTCTGCGCATCGGCGAGATCGGCTTGCGGCGGATGCGTGAGACCGGGCGCTACGCCGACGAGCGGATCATGCAACGCCGCGACGGGTCTTTGTTCTGGTGCCGGGTGCGGGGTCAATCGCTGACGCCCGACGACCCCTTCGCCCGCGCTGTGTGGAGCTTTGCCGATCTGTCGGAATTGCGGCCCGTCGTCGATCTGACCGCGCGCGAGCGGCAGGTGGCAGCCCTTCTGGCCGAGGGGCAGACCAACAAGGAGATCGCGCGGGTGCTGGAACTGTCGCCGCGCACGGCAGAGGCGCATCGCGCGCGGCTGCAGGCGAAACTCGGCGCGCGCAACACCGCCGAACTGGTGGCGCGGCTGACGGGGCTGCCGCTTTAGCCGCGTCACCTCAATGAAAAAGGGGCACCGAGGCGCCCCTTTCTCTTCCAAATCCAAGTCAGGCCCAGATCACGAATGCGGTTCAGGTGTCGGCTCCGGTGTCGGGCGGGGTGGCCGTTCGCTACGCTGCGGCGTGAGCTTGCTCTGGATGATCGCGAGCGCGCTCGACAGCGAGGCGGCTTCCTGAGAGCTCGTCGCTTCTTCGGGGAAGACGTAATTGCCATTCGCGATGCTCTTGGCATCTTCCGCCAGCCGCTCGACCGGGCGCAGCAGCAGCTTGAGGAAGACCAGCGTCACCATCAGCAGGCAGAGTGCGGCCACCGCCACCGTCGTCAGCGTCACCTGCGTCAAAACCGGCAGATCGTTCGAGATGTTGTCGCGGCGCAGAACCGCGAAGACGCGCCAGCCGAAATTGGGCAGCTTGTTCCAGACGAAATCCGGCGCAAAGGCATAGGTTCCGCCGTCCTTGCCGTCGACAAGGTGGAAGGCGCCGGACGACTTGCTGCGCAGGCTCGCGCTTGACGTCAGGCTTTTGGGCAGGGGCGCGTTCTCGTGACGGGTGTCGATGACGGTATCGCCGTTGATGTCCTGCACGACCACGTCGATGCCAAGCTCCTTGCTCGCCTCGAACAGGAAGCTGCGCACCCATGCGATCCGCACGCGGTAGACCAGCACGCCGATCTTCTGGCCGTTCGCGCCCTTCACGGGGGTCGAGAGGTTCAGGAAATACTCCATCTTGCCGGTCTGCGCATTCGTAGCCGTCTCGGTGATCGAGTCGACCGACGGCACGCGGATACCATCGCGGAACCACCGCTTGGAGCTGACATTCTTGCCGACCTCATAGCCGTTCGAACCGGAGATGATCGTGCCATCGGGCGCGGCGAATCCAGCCCAGGCGACCTGCCCACCTGTGCGGGCCACGGCGTCCATGAACTTGTTGATGTCGTCTTGCGACGCGGTGCCGATGCTTCGCGCAACGGCATGCATACTGTCCCATTCGCGCATCAGGGCCGTGTTGAAGCTGAGCGCGATCGCATCCGAGCCTCTGAGGACCAGTTTGTGTTCAATGGCTGTCTGAAATTCATGGGCCTGATCCGACACGACCTTTGCGACAAAGACGGCCGTCGCTGCCACGACGAGCACCATTGCCAGAGCGGTGCGTAGGAAAATGCCCCCGAGATTGTGATGTCGACGAATGGTCATCTTCGTTTCAACCCTCAGTTACGGTGGAGAAAGGAACGCCTGATTAGTCATGGTTAATGTTCAATTGAGGCGAGAAAATGGTGCGCAGCCCTTCTCTTTAGAATTGTTGAGTTGCCGGGCTCGGTCGCTTGCAAACTGCACGTCGATGCCGAACACTCGCGGGCGAAAGAGGCTCCGCGTCCCGGCGCCCGGCAACAGAAAAAATTGCGCCTTTGCGGATGGATAAAAGCAGATAGAAGGGGTCGCAAGGGGCCCGGCCACAGGCATACAGGAATCGAGCAATGCACAAGAATTACGGGGTAAGCGTCGCGATCGCGACCTGTCTGGCACTGACGCTGGGGGCGGGGTCGCAAGCCCGCGCGGATGGCACGTTTGTGCAGTTCGACGCGGCGAAGAACACCTCCGACACGGTCTTTGCGATGTCGCGCGGGAAGGTGAGCTTCGGCGCGAATTTCTCGGACTACGATGGCGGATGGTCGACCGGCGCGGCCGTGACGCGGGACTTTGCCCTTGAGGGAATCGGTACGCTGAAACTCGGCCCAAGCATCGGGCGCACCTTGGCGGACGATAACTGGCGTCTCGGCGCGCGCCTGGGGCTGGAGCGGTACACGCCGACAAGCTTCGGACATGTCTTCATGCTGGGGCAATACAACACGATCGGTCAGGACTGGTTTGCGCTGTTTCAGGCCGGGAACCGCTCCGGGCTGGGGCTCGAGCTCTCGGCTGGCGGAAGCGACACCTATTCCGAGCGCACCATCGCGGTGACACAGAAGATCGACGATGGGCCGGTCTCGATCCGGGCGGGCTGGCGCGCCTTGGCCAAGGAAGCCTTCGTCGGCCTTTCCATCAGCACCTATTGACGCGCAGCCTCCCCGGACTCACTCGTCCGAGGAGAATTTCGGCAGGAAGCGGCGGTAGATGTCGTGCAGAAGCGCGCTCGCGCTCACATGGCTGACGCCCGGCTCGTCCCCTTCGGCATAGAAACGCACGAACAGCTCCTCGCGCTGCTCCTCGGTCGGCAGAAGCTGGAGGCGCGCGCCGTCGCGGGTCTTCGCGATGACGTAGCATTCGATCGGGCCGGTGATCTGGTCGATCGTCAGCATCCCGCGGGCCTGTTCCGGCAAGGTCAGGCCGCGCAGGCGCACCGTGTCCATCGTGAACGAGGTCATCCAGACCCAATATTCCGTGCCGTCGGATTCGAAGGAAATCCGCTCGGGCGCGTCGGCCACATGGATTTCGCGCCGGGGCGGTTCCACGCAGGCACGGCAGGTCGCCGCCAGCAGGAACAGGTTATAGATCGTCCAGAACAGGATCACCCATTTGCCGTCGCCCGCGTCGGAATAGGCGAAGCGGTCCCAGATGATCCCGATCAGAAGGCCGCCCAGCGTCAGGAAAAACAGGATCAGGAACGGCATCATGATCCGCCATTGCACGACGACCTTCGACCGATCCCCGCCTTTTGCCGTCACCGAGAACGGGTGGCCATGGGGGCGCAGCAAGCCGGTGAAGGCAGCGCGGGCGATCGGGATCGCGCCAATCAGCTGGCTCACGTCGTGCAAAAGCGGCACGATCATGCCGCGGCTGAGTATGTTCAGCGTCATCATGCTCCACAGGTAATAGACCCCGAAGTAACTCAGCACATCCGCGAGGCCCGCATTCACCACCGTGATGTTGAAATACCAGTAGAGCAGGGGGTAGCAGATCGCCGCGATCCGAAAGGGGAAGGACGTGGTCCAGTATAAGATCGCTTCGATCACGCTCCAGCGGTCGCGCAGCCGCAGGTTGCTTTTCGAGAACGGGCCGAGCGAGGACCGCGCGATCTGCATCTGGCCGAGGCACCAGCGGGCGCGCTGGGTGATGTATTCCTTGAGACCTTCCGGGGCGAGGCCTTCGGTCAGCGGCTCGGCCAGATAGACGGTGCGCCAGCCTACATTCTGCAACGCCAGCGTCAGCATGAAATCTTCGGTCACGCTCTCGGTGTTGAAGCCGCCGATTTCGCGCAGCGCGCTCCAGCGGCAGATTGAGGAGGTGCCGCAGCAAAAGGCGATCCCCCAGCCGTCGCGCGCGGGCAGCATCTGGTCGAAGAAGAAGCGCTGCTCGTCGGGGTAGGATTTGTTGAGCCTGAAATTGTGCTGGATCGGGTCGGAGTTGAAAAAGTGCTGCGGCGTCTGCACGAGGCCCACCTCGGGGTCGTGAAACAGCGCCAGCGTGCGCGAGATGAAGCCGCGATGGGGCACGAAATCCGCATCGAGGATCGCCACGAAATCGGGCTGCACCTCTTCCTCGGCCAGCCGGTCCAGCGCGTGGTTGATATTGCCCGCCTTCTGCCCCTCATTGTCGGCCCGGCGCATGTAGCGCACGCCCTTGGCCTCGCAGAAATCGCGCAGCCAGTCGCGGCGGCTATCATCGCAGACCATGATCATCTTGTTGCGATGGCGCAGGAATTTCGCGCCGACGATGGTGCGTTCGAGAACGTCGCGATCCTCGTTATAGGTGGCGATCAGGATCGCGACGAGCGGCTCTTGCTCCGTCGCGAGATCGGCGTATTGATCGGCTTCCTCGCTGCGCAGCTTGATCCGCGACAGAACGAGAAAGCCGCTGAGCGAGGCGATCATGGTGAGGGCTTCGAGGCCGAAGAGCGACCAGCTCGCCAGCGCATCCAGCGTCAGGCCCGGCGGGACGAGGGTCTCGGTCCCGCGCCACCAGATATAGCGCAGCGCCAGCACCGCACTGATCCCCATCAGCACCGCGCGGTGCCAGTTGCGGCGCGAATTGACGACGCTCGGCAGAATGGCGGTGATACCCACCACGAGGATGAGCTGCATCGCCGCCGAGCCAAGCTCTCCCAGTTGCGGATAGAAGACCATGCCGGGCAACCCTCAGCGCAGGAAGTCGAGGGGACGATGCTCGAAGAACACCCGCCCGGTCCGCCCCACGGGACAGTCGAGATCGGCATCGGATTTCAGGTCCGGGACGAGAAGGGTCACATCGTAGCGCTCGAGATGCTTCTGGCTCGGTGCGATGGCGAGGTGCTGGTAGACGCGCGCCGCGCCGCTGCCGGCGAGCCGCGCGATCGTCGCATCGTAGATCGTGTCGCGCGCGGCCAGCTTGAAGGTCGCGGAATCGCCCACTTTGAGGGTGTTGTAGACGCCTTCGCTCACCGAGGCGGTCACCAGCGAGACATCGCAATCGACAATCGACATGATCGGGTCGCCCCGCTGCACCGTCACGCCATCCGCCTGCAGGGTCTCCCAGTAGAGCCCGGTCGCAGGCGATGTCACCTGGCTCGAGGTCTGCGTGTTCACCCGCGTCTGTTCCTTCGACCGGCGCGCGTCGAGCGTCTTGACGCGGGCCTCGGCCTCGGTGAGGTCCGCGTCGAGCGAGGCGATCTCCTCGTCGAGAAGCACGCCGCGCTGTTCGGAGCTCGGGGCGTCGTTATAGCCGTCGCCCAGATAGACGCCGGACTTGGCGGCATCGAGCGCGTTTTCGAGCAGCGCCACGTCTTCGCGCGCCTGCGTCACCGGCCCAGCCTCTGCGGCGGGGGCGGTCTGCGACACGTTCGTGGCACGCGTCTCCGAGCTTTGCGCATCGGGCTGCAGCCGGTCGAGCCGCGCGCGGGCGAATTTCAGCTTCGTCTCGATCTCGGCGATGCGATGCGTGCGATAGAGCTTGCTGCGCGCGCTATAGGCGTCGCGTTGCGTGCGTTTGGCGGCGAGATCGCTTTTGATCCGCGCGACATTCGCCTCCGTATTCGCCACTTCCATCCGCAAGTCGTCGAGCCGCGTCGTGTCCGAGAGAATATCATCGACGGTGGCCAGCCGCTCGCCCTTGTCGACATGGGCGCCAAGCGGTCGTTTCGGCATCGAGAGTTTACCGGCGGTGCTGCTGCGCACCGTGACCACGGGCGCATTGACGACCGCATCCGCGCTGACGCCCGACATCTGCTCTCCGACGATCACCCAAAGAGCGCCCGCGACCAAAACAATACCGATGACAGGGCGAAAAGTTTTCAATTTGAGCTCCTCAAGATTGCACGTTTCCGGGCGGCGGGGCCTGGATTTTAAACAACCTATAAACGTAACGTAATTGCAAGATGCAACCCAAGGTCTACTAAGAATATTCGGTTTGTGATGCGACGCGGCACCCAAGATGAGCGGCGGCGCGCGGGATGCAGCTCGCATGAAATACACGTCGATACTGCGACGGAAAATCACTGGTTCGTGATATGCTTCCCGGTCTCAGGAGGAGGATTCACCATGACCGACCCAGCCAATGTGCGTCGCCTGACGGCGGCCGATTTCGACCAGGAACTTCTCGATCTCTACGATTACTATGTCCATGGCAAGATCTCGAAACGGGAATTTCTCGACCGGGCGGGAAAATGGGCGGTGGGCGGCGTGACCGCCCTGGCGATCCTCGGCGCGCTCGCGCCCGATTATGCGCTGGCCCAGCAGGTGGCCGAGGACGATCCCGACATTGAGGGCGAGGACATCACCTATTCCAGCCCGAACGGCACCGGCGAGATTACCGCCTATCTCGTGCGCCCGGCGCAGATCGACCCGGAGCGCCCGCCCGCGGCGATCCTCGTCGTGCATGAGAACCGCGGACTGAACCCCTATATTCGCGACGTGGTGCGCCGGCTCGCCAAGGCGGGCTTCATCGCGATGGGCCCCGATGGGCTGTCTTCGCTGGGCGGCTATCCGGGCAACGATGACGAGGGGCGCACGATGCAACGCAGCCTCGATCAGGGCGCGCTACTCAATGATTTCTTCGCCGGGTTCGAATATCTCCAGACGCTCGACGGCACCAATGGCAAGGTCGGCGCGACGGGGTTCTGCTATGGCGGGGGCGTGGTGAACAAGCTCGCCGTCGCCTATCCCGAGATGGGCGCGGGCGTTCCGTTCTATGGCGCCGCGCCCGACTCTGCGCAGGTCGCGATGATCGAGGCGCCGCTGATGATCCAGCTCGCAGCGCTCGATCAGCGGATCAACGCGATGTGGCCGGAGTTCCAGAAGGCGCTTGAGGAGAACGACAAGCGCTACGAGGCCTATATCTATCCGGGCGTGAACCACGGGTTCCACAACGACACGACGCCGCGCTACGACGAGGCCGCGGCCAAGCTCGCCGAGGAGCGCATGATCGCGTGGTTCCGGACCTACCTCGCCGGATAAGCTGCCGCGCGCGCTCGCGACCTGCCGGGGGTGCGCTCGGATTTGGCGCGTGCTAGGCCTCTCGAAAGCGCCGCGCCGATGCGCGGGGCGGCACGAGGGGAGAGAGGCGCGCGCATGAGAAACGGTGGTCAACTTCTGGTCGAGAGCCTTGTGGGGCTGGGTGCGCGCAAGGCGTTCGGGGTGCCGGGCGAGAGCTATCTCGCGGTGCTCGACGCGCTGCACGACACGCAAGGCACGCTGGATTTCGTGCTGTGCCGTCAGGAAGGCGGGGCGAGCTTCATGGCCGCCGCTTACGGCAAGCTGACCGGGGAGCCGGGCATCTGCATGGTCACGCGCGGCCCCGGGGCCACCAATGCCTCGATCGGGGTGCATACGGCGATGCAGGATTCCGCGCCGATGATCCTCTTCGTGGGGCAGGTCGGCACCGATATGAAGGGCCGCGAGGCGTTTCAGGAGCTCGATTACAAGGCGGTCTTCGGCACGATGGCGAAATGGGCCGTCGAGATCGACCGGGTCGAGCGCATCCCCGAAATCCTCTCGCGCGCCTGGACGATGGCGGTGAGCGGGCGGCCCGGCCCGGTCGTGGTCGCGCTGCCCGAGGATATGTTGACGTCGATGAGCGAGGCCGCGCCGCTTGGCGCGCCCGTCCGAGTGACCGAGCCGCAGCCCGATCCGGCGGCGATGGGCGAGCTGCGCGAGATGCTGGCCGGGGCCAAGCGTCCGCTGATCCTCTATGGCGGGTGCAACTGGCGCGGGGACGGCACTGCGCACATTAAGTCCTTCGCGGAAGTCTCTGATATACCAGTGATTTCTGTCTTTCGTTATCAGGACCAGTTCGACAATCATTCGCCCGTTTTCTGCGGCGATGCGGGCGTCGGGATGGCGCCGCATGTGAAGCGCCTGATGCGCGAGGCCGACGTGATCCTCGCGATCAATGCGCGGTTTGGAGAGAACACGACCGATGGTTACACGCTTCTGGACGTGCCGCAGCCCGCGCAGCGGCTGATCCATGTCCATGGCTCCGATCTGGAGATCGGCAAGATCTACCGTCCCGAACTGGGCATCCATGCCGGGCCGAACGCCTTTGCCGCAGCCCTTGGCGCGCTGGAGCCGGTCAAAGGTGACTGGGCCGACTGGCGGGCCGAGGGCCGCGCGGCCTATGAGGCGGGCTTCGATCTGCCCGATCTGCCCTCGCCGGTCGATATGGGCAAGGTCTGCGCCTATCTGCGCGAGGAACTCCCCGAGGACATGATCCTGACCAACGGGGCGGGCAATTTCGCGGTCTGGCCGGGGCGGTTCTTCCGCTTCGGGCCGAACGCCACGCTGCTTGCGCCGCAATCGGGCGCGATGGGTTACGGGGTGCCAGCGGCCATCGCGGCCAAGGTGGCGCAGCCCGAGAGAACGGTGGTCTGTTTCGCGGGCGACGGCGATTTCCAGATGACCTCGCAGGAGCTTGCCACCGCCGCGCAGGCGGGCGCGCAGCCGATCATCCTGATCCTCAATAACGGGATTTACGGCACGATCCGCGCCCATCAGGAGCGCAATTACCCGACCCGCGTGTCGGGCACCTCGATGGCGGTGAACCCGGATTTCGCGGCGCTGGCGAAGGCCTATGGCTTCCACGGCGAGCGGGTCGAGCGGACGGAGGATTTCGCCGCCGCTTTCGAACGGGCGCGGGCGTCCGAGACCGGCGCGGTGCTGGACCTCGTGATCTCGCCCGAGGCGCTGACCCCGCGCCAGTCGCTCTCGGCGATGCGGGCGGCGGCGCTGGAGGCGGGCAAGGGGCGCTGAGCGCCCGCGGCCTCAGAACGTCTCGACCCAGGGGCGCAGCGTGATCTCGTTCGTCCAGGCGCTGCGATCCTGCTCGATCAGCTGGCGATAGGTCTTCGCAATCGCCTCGGGGCGCAGCATCGAGCCGGGCTTGTCGGGCGCCTCGCTGCGACCCGGATTGAGGATCACGCCGTCGATATTCACCCATGCGACATGGATGCCTTGCGGGTGCAATTCGCGCGCCATGCTCTCGGCCAGTCCGCGCTGCGCGAATTTGCCCATCGCGAAAGGGGCGGAGCGCGCGAACCCTTTCACCCCGGCGGAGGCCCCGGTGAACAGGATCGTGCCGCGAGTGCCCTCGGTAGGCTCGGCTTCGAGCATCCGCCGCGCGGCATGCTTGCCGGTCAGAAACGCCCCGATCGCGGTGATCTCGACGGCGACGCGAACGTCCTCGGCATCCAGTTCTGCCACCGGGCCGCGCACGCGTCCCGAGGGGTTGTAGACGACGACGCGCGGCGGCGCGGGCAGGGCGTCGAACAGATCGGCAATCGCGGCCTCGTCGGTCGCGTCCAGCTGCACCATGCGCGCGCCGGTTTCCTCAGCCAGCGCCTGCATCTTCTCGGCGCTGCGGGCCGCTAGCGTCAGGTCATAATCGGGCGCAAGCTCTCGTGCCACTGCGGCTGAAAGCCCGTCGCCCACTCCGATTATCACCGCCTGTGCCTTGCTCATGGTCTGTCCTCCTCCAGTTCCCGTTCCCGCGCCCGGCGCGGATGCCTTACGACATAGCCCGGCGCGACACTGGCCCAAATCGGGGCTGCCCGCATCGCGGACAGCTTAACCGAAGAGGATCAGATGCGAGCGCCAGATCACGATCAGGCAGACCAGCCCGAACACGGCGAACCCGGCCATCGACCAGATCAGCAGCCGCCGCATCAGACCCGGCAGCGGCCCGGCCAGCGAGGCGCGCTTTTGAAACGGGCTGAGCGCGCCCGCCCCAAGCCCGGCTGCGGTGGCCAGAAACAGCGGCACATACAGCGCATATCCGACATAGCCGTATTCGGGCTTGAGGATGCAGAACGGGCAATGATGGTTGGGGTTTTCATAGATATAGAGCGAGATCGTGGCGACGATCGCGGTCAGCCCCATCCCGAACACCAGCGCCGAGGCCAGCGCGTAAAGCCCGTAGCCGCGCTTGCGGATCAGCGCCGCAATCCCAGCCGCAAGGGCGATCAGCGCGGTGAGGCCAAGCAGCCAGAGCGCCTGCGCCTCGCCGACGCCCGCCATCTGGTTCGCGAGATTGGGGTTGTTCGGCGTGAACAGCTTCGAGCAGCACGAGGTGATCACATCGGTCTGCATGTCGAGGAAATAGCTCAGCTCGACCGCGCCATCGGCAAGGATCAGCGGCGTGATCGCCAAAAGGGCTGCGTATTTCACGCGGGTCAGCGGGTAGTCCCGTCCCAGCCTGTCGGCCCGGTCGAGGATCAGCCAGATCACGGCGGCGAAGAACACCCCGATCTTGAGATAGAGCGCGGGGAAGCCGTAATCGTTCACATTGAGCGTGCCGACCGCACACATCGCGCCGACGAAGAGCGACGACATCCGGTCGGCATTGAAGACGAACAGCAAAAGCGCGGCGAGCTCGGCCAGCATGACTGCAGTGAAGAGGGTCGAGACCAGCTCGGTCATCCGCTCCATCCGCAGCTGGCGCGCGCCCATGTCGGTCAGATCCCAGCGGCGCAGCACGGTCACGGCGAAGCCGCCCGCCCAGAGGGCCGTCAGCGCGGCCAGACCCGCCACCAGCAACAGCGCCATGATCGGCGTTTGAAAGATCATGGCTGCGGCTCCTGCTGGGCGGGGGCATCCTCGATCCGCCCGTCGCGCATCGAAACCACCCGGTCGACGCAGTCCGCGCCCCAGACGCGGGGGTCGTGGCTCGACATGATGACGGTGCGCCCGCGCGCTTTCTCTTCGGCGACGATCTGCAGGAAGGTCTCGGAAAGCGCGCTGTCGAGATTGGCCGTGGGCTCGTCCGCGATCAGGATCGGCGGATCGTTCATCAGCGCCCGCGCGATCGCCGCGCGCTGCGCCTCGCCGCCTGAGAGCAGCTCGATCCGGGTCTGGGCGCGCGGCCCCAGACCCAGCGCCTCGATCCGGTCCATCGCCCGCGCGCGCAGCTCTCCGTAGGGCTGACCCAGCGGCGCCGCGGGCAGCATCACGTTTTCCAGCACGGTCAGGCCGCGCACGAGGTTGAACCGCTGGAAGATGAAGCCGAACCGCTTGCGCCGCAGTTCGGTCTGGAAGTGCTCGGGCAGGCCCGAGACGACCTCGCCATCAAGGCTGACGCGGCCCGTGGAGGGGCGCGCCATACAGGCCACGACCGACAGGAGCGAGGATTTCCCCGAGCCCGACGGCCCCTTGAGCACGGTGACGGCGCGCCCCTCGATGGTCAGGTCGATCCCGTCCAGCGCGGTCACGGCATTGGGGCGGCCCGCATTATAGGTCTTGGTCACGGATTGCAGAGTGATCATGGCGGCCTCCTCAGCGCATCACGGCATCGGGATCGGCCGAAGCCGTGCGCCAGATCGGCACCACGGTCGCGGCGATATAGGGCAGGGTGGTCAGCAGCGCGAGCGTCAGCAGTTGCAGCCCGTCGACATGCGGGCTCAGCGGGAAGTCGGGATAGATCACCGCCCAGCCCTTCAGGATCGGTGCAAAAAGCGGGGCGCCGAAGAAGAACACATGGGCGAAGCCCGCGACGGTGCCGATCAGGAAGGCCGCCAGCGAGATCAGCCCGCCTTCCCACATCTTCATCGCGATCACGTCGCGCGTATTCCAGCCTACCGCCTTGAGGATGCCGATTTCGCGCGCTTCCTCGGCCGAGAGCCCGCTGGCTTTTTCGGCGGCGAAGATGACGAAGGCGAGGATGCCCGCGAAGGCCAGCGCCGTCAGCAGCCCCTCGCGCCAGTCGAAGAGCTTCTGATAGGTGCGCGCGATATCGGCGCGGGTGACGAAGCGCATCTGCGGCAGCGCGTTCGAGCCTTTCTGGACGATGGTAGCGACCTCGTTGGGGTTGCGCACGCGGGCCACGACATCGGTATAGCGGCCTTCGGGAATGTCGAAGAAGTCGCGGAAATCAGCCTCGTTCATCAGCATCAGATCCGAGGTCATCAGCGCGGAGTCGCGGCTGAAGGTCTTGGCGACGTCGAACTTCTTCAGATCGCCCTCGTAGCGCGACAGGAAAACCGGCGCGCCCGCCCATTCAAGGCCGCGTGCGCGGGGGATGCCCTCGCCAATCGCGATCTGACCGGGGTCGGGCATCATCTCGCGGTCGTCGGGCACCATGACGGTGTAATTCGCGCCATTGATCCGGTCGTAGTAATAGCCCCAGAGCCGGGGATGGGCCTCGGTCACACCGCGGATCGCGGCGATCTCGTCGGCGACCGAGCCGTCGATCAGGTCCTGACGGCCCAGCGTGATCTTCTGCACGGTAATCTCGGGCGCGCCTTCGAGCACGGTGGTGGTCTCGAACCGCAGGCTGGCGGCGAAGAACATCGCCGAGGCAAGGACGAAGACCACCACGGAATAGACCGCGATCAGGGCGATATTCTTGCCTTTGCGGCGGGCGAGAGCGGCGAGGGTGAAATCGGCCAGCGCGCGCTGGCGGCGCAGGAATGGGGTCATTTCGCGGCCTCGGGTTGGAACAGGAGCCAGCCCTTGCCGGGCGTGGCGGGGGGCGGCACGAAGGTGCCGGAGGGGAAGTGGTCGAAGCTGCCCGGGTGGTCCTGAAACGGCGTATTCAGATCGGCGAGGCTCGGGTTCCGGGTGTAGCGCGCCTCGGTAAACAGCGCGGGATCGGTCAGCCCCAGCCGCGCGACCAATCTGCGCTCCTCCAGCAGGCGCCCATCACGATGGGGACGCGCGAAAACGGGGTAATAAAGCTCCACCGCCAGCAGCAGCGTCAGGGCGCCGAGGCCCGCAAAGACATAGTTTGAGCGTCGCATCAGAACGGGCCGCCCTGATCGAGCGCGTCGAGCAGCTCCGGCGTGACCTCGTCATGGCGCAGCAGCTTCTGGCCCTTGTGGTCGCGCATGAAATCCTGCGCGTCGACCGCGTTCATCAGCGGCACCAGCTCGTGGCCCATCGGGCCCAGCACATCCGAGCCGACGACATAAAGCGCCTCGCGCGCGTCGATCAGCTTGAGCCCGTAATACTCGGTCACGCCCATGCCGGCGATCTGGTCGGCTTTGCGGCCAAGGGCATATTTCTCCATGTCGAACATGTATTTGAAGTAGTCCTTGGCGCCGTCGAAGTGATCGGCATAGCCATCCGCGTAGAGCACCGTGGTGACCCATTCGGGGTATTTGTAGACGAACATGCCGCAGACCGGGCAGGTGTCGCCGGGGCCGGGCGGGGGCAGGTCGAGCGTTGGCGCATCGGCGTGCGCAGCACTCAGCCCCGGGCCGAGCGAGAGGGCAGCGGCGAGGCCAGCCGCGCGTTGGAGCATCTGGCGCCGCGTCGGGCGCGATGCAGGGCGCGACATGGGGCGCGCAGACGTGCCGCCGTGATGGCAGGGATGGTTGCACATCGTCTTGCAACTCCTTGAATATAGGCCGGAAAGGACGGGGCCGCGCGGGCCCCGCCTTGAGGCGATCACTGACCGGCGCGGGCGCGGCGCTCGGCGCGGCGTTTGCGAATGTTGATCGTGTCGCGCGCCATATCGGCATAGGCCATGACCAGCGCCTCATCGAAGCTCGCCAGCTTGCCCCCGTCCTTGGCCGCCGCATCCGCCTTGGCCGGATCGGCATAGGCGTATTTCGACGTGCCGGTCATCGTGCCGGGCTTTTTCGCGTCGATCACATAGGTCATGTCGTCGACCACCGCGAGCGGCTTAACCTTGGCGTCAGCGCCCGCATCGCCCGCGTAGATCGTCTTCGGACCCGCATCCATGTTCAGCGCGAGGCTGATCGCCGCGCAATGCAGCGAGCAGGTGCCGTCGACCGTGTCGTTGTCATAGACGATCAGGTGGCGCGTCTGGCTGAACATCTGCCGCATCATGCCGCAATAGGGGCAGCGGGGGTATTTCTCGAACTCGTTCTCGAGCGGCGCGGTGTCGGTCTTGAGAAAGCGGGTCAGCCCGTTCTGGTCGGTCCAGTCCATCGGCGACATCGGCATGCCGTCCATCGGTTTCATATCCTCGGCAGCGGCGCCGGAGGCCACCAGCGCGAGGCCGGTCGAAGAGGTCAGAAGAAAGTCGCGTCGTTTCATTGGGATCATCCTGTCATATCGCAACGCACCGCCATCGAGAGACGGGCGCAGTCGCGAGCCATGTGTCTGCTTTGGAAAAAAAGTACGTCGGGGCGACGTGCAGGGACGCACTCAGACGACAGGAGGGGCGCGGGCGTGCCGGAAACGAGGGGCGGTCTGCACCGGGAGAGAGAGCCGCTCAAGGGACGCATGGAGCGGGGCGATCTCGCGGTCGAGACGGGCCGGGGTGGCGATTGTGTCGGGCGCCTCAAACCCGCAGACCGAGGCCGAGCCGCAGACGGCGCATTGGCTGTGGACCTGACCCGTGGGTGCGGTCTGGCCGGGCAGGGGCGCGGCCCCATCCGGCGCGGCGACCGTTTCGCCCTGCGGGGTCATGTAGACGATGCCCTCGCCGGTACAGATCTGCAGCAGCCCCATCTGCGCGCCGGGCGCGGCCCGGCCGGTGGCGGCGATGGCGGCCGCGCCCAGATGATCGGTCAGCAGGACGACCTGCAGCAGGATCGCGACGAGCGCGGTCAGCAGCGCCGATTGCGCGCGGCGCAATCCAGCGAAGCGCGGCGCGTGCAGGCGCGGGCCGCGGTCGATCTTGCCGTCAAAGGCTCTGGAGGCGCGTTGGGGTCGGGTCATCGTTCAAACTCGTATCACACGAGGGTGAGCCGAGAATTGATCCGCGTCAAACGCTTGAGGGGTGACTCAGCGTCGCAGTGTCGCGGGTCCAGAGCAGAGGCGGCCAAGCGATGGACCGGCCTCGTCCTTGTGCTTTCAGGCCACACGCCGCCAAGGTCGTGCAGGGAAGTGCACGGCCTCGCCGGCGCTGTCACTCAGGTTGCTTGCCTAAACTAAGTCGAAGAGAAATCGCGAGGGAGAGACGCATGACTGTAGTGCGGATGAGAACGGCTATGTTGCGCCGAACCTCTGGACCGGGCGCGCGCGCTGTCCGCGCGGCGCTGGTGGGCTCACCCGATCAGGTGCACTCGAAGCTCGAAGACTAGCGAGATGGGCATTCGCGCCTTCATCCTGTCGGGCTATCCGCATATCGACGAGGCGCGTCAGTTCGGCCGTCTCGTGATGCCGCATCTCGACACGGTCTCGCTGTCTGAAATCTATGGCCGCGTCCCGATGGGGCCGCCCGCAACACCGCTCGCAGAAGGGAAACGCCGCTGATGGAAAAGATCGACCTCACCTCCGACGTGGCGCTCAGCCGGATCGTCTATGGCATGTGGCGGCTCGCCGACGATGCCGATACCTCGCCCGCCCATGTGCGCGCCAAGATCGACGCCTGTCTGGCGCAGGGGATCACCACGTTCGATCATGCCGACATCTATGGCGGCTACACGGCGGAGGGGGTCTTCGGCGCGGCGATGCGCGACGACCCGTCGCTGCGCGACCAGATGGAGATCGTCACGAAATGCGACATCATCGTCTCGGCGGGCCGTCATTCGCATCGCAAGGTGAAGCATTACGACACCTCGCGGGCGCATATCGAAGCCTCGGTCGAGGCCTCGCTGCGGGAGCTGGCCACCGACCGGATCGACCTGCTGCTGATCCACCGCCCCGATCCGCTGATGGATCACCACGAGACGGGGGCGGTGCTGGATGATCTGGTGACCTCGGGCAAGGTGCGTGCGGTCGGCGTGTCGAACTTCCGCCCGTGGGACTGGGAGTTGCTGCAATCGGGGATGAAGACGCCGCTGGTGACCAACCAGATCGAAATCAGCCTTGGCTGTCTGCAGCCCTTCACCAATGGCGATCTGGCCTTCCACCAGCGTCAGGCGCAGCCGGTGATGGCGTGGTCGCCACTGGGCGGCGGGGCGCTGATGACGGGCGAGGGCCGGGTGCAGAGCGTTCTCGATGATATCGCGCAGGCGCAGGGCGTGGATCGCGCAGCCGTTGCGACCGCTTTCCTGCTGGCGCATCCGGCGCGGATCATCCCGGTGATGGGGACGAATAATCTCGAGCGGATCGCGAAGCTTTCCGATGCTTTGAAGGTTCAGATCGACAGGGAGACGTGGTTCCGCCTCTATGAGGCCGGGCTCGGTCAGGAGGTTCCATGACGGACGCCACCCACGAATTCACCCCGCGCCACCCGGCGCGGGGTCTTCTTTTTCGGGACGGTTGAGCGGCCGCTCAGGCCGACAGCCAGCCTTCGAGTTTGCCGCTATCCGGCAGGCCGCCCGTATGGACCAGCTTCCCGTCGACGGAGACACCGGGGGTCGACATCACGCCCGCCATGGCGATGGCGCGGGGATCGGTCACCTTCTCGACCGACACTTCGATGCCGAGCTTGGCGGCCGCTTCCTTGACCATCTCCTCGGTTTTTTCGCAGCGCTTGCAGCCGGGGCCGTAAACCTTGACGTCCTTCATCTCTTTTCTCCTCAGAACAATGCGTTGAACAGGAAGCCGACGGCGAGGATGCCGCTGGCGACGACCCCGATGAACACCGCGATCAGGCGCAGTTTCAGGACCTGACGCAGGATGATCATCTCGGGCATCGACAGCGCGATCACCGACATCATGAAGGCCAGAACCGTGCCGAGCGCCGCGCCCTTGCCCAGAAGCGCCTCGACGATCGGGATGACGCCAGCGGCGTTGGTGTACATCGGCACGCCCATCAGCACGGCTGCCGGCACCGACCACCACGTGTCCGAGCCCATGATCCGCACCATCAGGTCCTGCGGCACATAGCCGTGGATCAGCGCGCCCATCGCGATCCCGACGATGATCCAGATCCAGACCTTGGCGAAGATCTCGCGCACCGCCTCGAGGCCGAGGCGATAGCGGTCGGTCATGCTCAGATCGTCGCTCTCGACCGCGCCCGGGGTGGTTGCGCCGGAATGGATGTCGCGCACCCAGTCCTGCAGCCACCCCTCGACATGGAGCCTGCCGATCACCCAGCCCGCGACGATCGCGATGGCGAGGCCGAAGGCGAGATAGACCAGCGCCACGGACCAGCCAACGAGGCCGACCAGCAGGATCAGCGCCACTTCGTTGACCATCGGGGCGGCGATCAGGAAGGAGAAGGTGACGCCCAGCGGGATGCCCGCGGAGACGAAGCCGATGAAGAGCGGCACCGCAGAGCAGGAGCAGAACGGGGTCAACACGCCCAGGCCCGCCGCCATCACGTTGCCGACGCCCTCGCGCTTACCCGAGAGAAGCGCGCGGGTCTTTTCGGGGCTGAAGAAGCTGCGCACGACCCCCATCGCGAAGACGATCAGGGTGAGCAGCATCATCACTTTCGGCACGTCGTAGAAGAAGAAGGCCAGCGCCTCGCCGGTATGGGTGTCGCGGGCGACCGGCAGCAGCGAGACGATCCATTCGGAGAAAGCCGGGAGTTGATGGTAGACCACCCACCACGCGACGAGGCCTGCCGCGACGACGACGCTCCACGCCCAGCCGGGCATCCCGCCATGCGGGGTTTCATGCTGTGTCACACTCATGCCGCGATCCTCTTGAAGCTCGGCCGATGAGGGGGCGCAAAATGCGACCAGTCCCTCATCGCGGGCAGATTAGCGCCGGAGGCACGGGTGCCTTCAATGCGCTCGATCAAGTCGGGCGTGATTTCTCATTCCTGCTGCGAAAAGTCGCGGCGCGGGTATCAGGAGGGATCGCGCGCGATGTTGCGCTCCATCAACCGCTGGAACAGCCCGGGCGAGGCGCGGTTGATCCACCACGCGAGCCGCGCGACGCGGCCCACCGGGATCATCGGGCGGCCGCGCTTGAGCCCAGTAAGGATCACCTGTGCGGCAGCCTCGGGAGTCATGTAGTCCACCCCGTCGGCGGCCGCGCCGGGGCGCGCGATGCCGTCGGGTTGCCGCTCGGCCCGGTCGAGATTGGTCGCCACGAAGGACGGCGCCGCGATCTGCACGCGCACGCCATGCGGCGCTTCCTCCGAACGCAGCGACTTGAAGAACCCTTCCAGCGCGTGTTTCGACGCCGCATAGGCCGTTCGGTGATAGAGCGGCGAGAACCCCGCGACCGAGGAAATCGCCAGATGCGTGCCGTGGCTTTCCCGCACGGGGTCGAGGAAATGCCGCGCCATTGCGGTCGCCGCGAAATAGTTGATCTCGAAGACCTTGCGATGCGCCGCCTCGGTCAGCTCGGAGAACGGCCCGATCTGGGTGACGCCCGCGTTGTAGATCACGAGGTCGATCCGGGGGTGACGCGTCAGGATGTCTTTGCAGGCGCTGGCAAGCTGATCCGCGTCGGTCAGATCGCAGGCGATGGGCTCCTCGTTCGGCTTGGCCGTCAGCCCGGAGATCTCCCGGTCGAGCAGCACGACCTGCCAGCCCTCGGCGCGCAGCCCCGCCGAGAGCGCCTGCCCAAGCCCCCCGGCGCCGCCCGAGATTACCGCGATGCGCGTGCTCATAGCCCGGCCTCGCGGGCCCAGAGATCGAAGACCTCGGCGCTGGTCAGCTCGGGCGTGTAGCCGAACACCTCTTTCAGCGCGTCATTGGCCAGCACGGGGCGGTATTGCAGGAAGCGCACCTGCTCGGGCCCGTAGCGGCTCAGCCCCAGCGGATGGGCGAGGGCGAGCGCCGCCTTGATGCCAAGCGCGGGCAGGCGGCGCACCGGTTTGCGCAGACGCCGCGCCAGATCGCTGACGCCCAAAGCGCCGTCGCCCGCGACGTTGAAGGTGCCCGGCGGCCCATCACTCGCCGCGCGGATCAGGATACGCGCGAGATCGCGGGTCCAGATGAAGACGAAGGGGCTCTCGCAGCCCCTCAGCGCGAGCAGGCGCGGCTTGCGGAAAAGCGCGGTGATCTGGTTTTCCGTGCCCTTGCCCAGAACCGTGCCGACCCGCAGCACGACCTGCTCGAGGGCAGGGTGGGCGGTGCGCGCCTCGGCCAGCATCTCCTCGACCTGCCGCTTGTGATCGGCATAGGCGAACTCGGGATTGCCGCGCACCGGGTCGCTTTCGCGCAGCGGCACGGGATTGTCGGCGTGATAGCCATAGGCCGCGCCCGAGGAGGTCACGACGAGCCGCCGCACCCCGACGGCGAGCGCCGCCTCCACCACCTTGCGCGTGCCCTCCACATCGACCCGGTAGGCCAGCTCGCGCCCCATGCCGGGGCCGGGGGTCACGATGGAGGCGAGATGCACGATCACCTCGGGGCGCTCGCGCGCGATGACCTTGCCGGGGGCGTCGGTGGTCACATCCATCGCCACGAAGCGCACGCCCTCGGGGAGCGTATCAGGCGCCGCGAGATCGGTCGCGATGACCTCATGGCCGCTTTCAGACAGTTCTGCGGTGAGTACGCGGCCTATCATGCCGCCCGCACCGGTAATCAGGATCCGGGTCATCGCGCGGCCTCCTTTCGTCTCATGATTGTCGAGATCGCGAATCCCGCGATGATGTGCCAGATGCCCCAGAAAGCCGCGACGATCGCCATGCCGCCCAAACCTCCGAAGAAGGCGAAGATCAGCACGAGCCCGAGGCCGGAATTCTGGATGCCGGTCTCGACGGTGATCGCGCGCCGGTCGAAGGGCGATAGCCGCGCCAGCGTCGCGGTGCCATAGCCGCCCGCGAAAGCCAGTGCGTTGTGCAGCACCACCATCCCCGCGATCAGCCCGACAAATTGCACGAAATAGGACCAGTTGGCGCTGAGCGAGAGCGCCACGAAGGCCACGAAAATCGCCATCGAGACCCATTTCAGCGGATCGCGAAGGCGCGTTGTCAGGTCGTAGCGGTAATGGTTCAGCGCGATCCCGGCGATCAGCGGCAAGAGCAGCATGACGCCCACGGTGATCGCCACGCTCACCGGGTCGATATGGGTCTCGTGCAGCAGCGCGCGCGTCGGGGCGTAAAGGCTGCCCCAGAAGGCGATATTGAGCGGCGTCAGCACGATCGCCGCCACCGTGGCGAAGGCGGTCAGCGAGACCGAGAGCGCCGTGTTCCCGCCCGCCCGATGGGTGAAGAAGTTCGAGACATTTCCGCCCGGGCAGGCCGCCACGAGGATCAGCCCCAGCGCAATCGACGGGCTGGGCTGCAGCGCCAGCACCAGCGCGAAGGTCAGCGCGGGCAGCACCAGAAATTGCGACGTGAACCCAACGATCAGCGCCCAGGGCCTGCGCACCAGCGGGCGGAAATCGCGGGGGCTCAGGTCGATCGCGACCGAGAACATGACGATGCCGAGGATCGCGTTGAGCAGATGCAGGGCGCCGGGGCTGAAATTCAGCCGGACCGCGTCGAGCCCCGTCATGCCGCCGCCTTCCCGCCGAGCGCCTTGATCCAGCCGGTGACCGCCTTGCGATAGGTCGCCTTGTCCACGTAATAGGCCATCCGCGCGAGCTTGAGATAGGCCATGCCGCCGGTCGCGCGCTCGAACCCTTCGGCCTTCTTCGCCTGCAGGCGCTTCGCGGCCTCCGAGCCATCGCGCAGCCCGCGAATGTAGCGCGCCACCATCTCGGCCTGCTCGTGGCGGCCCTGCCAGCCAAGGCCGCTCGCCTCGAGCATTCCCAGCACGAAGAGGTCATCGCGCTTGGGATGCATCGCGTTCAGATACAGATGCGGCGCATCGCCTTGCCAGTTCAGCAATTCGGGTTCGATGAACGGGTAGTGCAGCTTGTAGCCGGTAGCCGCGAGGATCATGTCATACTCGGCCTGCGTGCCATCCTTGAAATGCACCGTTTTGCCGTCGAGCCGTTCGATATCGGCGCGCACTTTCAGATCGCCGTGGCCTGCATGGAACAGCACCAGCGAGTTCACGATCGGATGGCTCTCGTAGAGTTTGTAATCGGGCTTGGGAAACCCGTATTTCTGCGGGTCGCCCACGAACCATTTCAGCAGCGCGCCGTCGATCTTGCGCTTGAGCCACATCGGCAGCTTGATCGCCCCGCCCAACGTGTCGGCGGGTTTGCCGAAGACGTATTTCGGCACGAAGTAATAGCCGCGCCGCATCGACAGATCGCAGCTTTTGCCGTGATGGATCGCGTCCACCGCGATGTCGCAGCCAGAATTGCCCGCACCGACGACGAGCACGCGCTTGCCGGTGAATTGCGAGGGGTCGCGATAGGCCGAGGAATGGATCAGCTCGCCGTCGAACTGGCCGGGAAACTCCGGCATGTTCGGCTCGGAAAGCGTGCCGTTGGCGATCAGCACACCCGCATAGATCTCAGAATGCTCGCCGTCTGCATCGCGCCAGCTGACCCGCCAGCCCTCGCCATCACCGCCCAGCGGTTCAAGTTTCGTCACTTCGGCGTTGAAACGGTAATGGCGGCGAATGTCGAAATGATCGGCGAAATCGCGGAAATACTGCGCCATCTCGCGGTGGCTGGGATATTCCGCCACCTCGTCGCGCATCGGGAAATCGGTGAATTCCGTCATCCGTTTCGAGGATATCAGATGCGCGCTTTCATACATCGTCGAATGCGCGCCCTCGATATCCCAGAGCCCGCCCACATCGCTGTGCAGCTCGAAGCCCTGATAGTCCACCCCCTGTTCGCCCAGCACCTTGGCCGCGGCCAGACCCATCGGGCCCGCACCGATCAGGGCGAACGTGCCCCTCGTATTTGTCATGTTGCGTCTCCTCCCAGACGTTCTTAAATTGAACCATTGTTCAAAATAAGCAAGCCCCGATCTGATGACGAAAAAGACGACAGCGAAACAAAGGCTTAGAGCGCCGTCGAAGCGCTCTCTCGCGAGTCGTTCACGGATTCTCGATGCGGCGGAAACGGTGTTTGCGCGGGACGGATTCGAAGGCGCGAAGGTGCGCGACATCGCGGCGCTGGCCGAGGTGCCGCTGGGTCTGGTGAACCATCACGGGGGCTCGAAAGAGGCGCTGTTTCGCGAAGTGGTGGAGCGGCGCGCCGAAGAGCTGGCGCGTCTGCGTCTGGAGGCTCTGGCGCAGGCGAAGGGGCAGGGGGCGCTTGATCTGACGGCGATCCTCGGCTGCTTCTTCCGGCCCTATCTGGCGAAGGCGGCGGGCAGCGATCCGCAATGGCTGGCCTATGCGCGGCTCGTGGCGATGGTCTCGGCCGATCCGGCCTGGGCCGATGTCTCGACCGATCTGTTCGACCCGACCGCGCAGCGGTTCATGGACGAGATCTGCGCGCTGTATCCCAAGGTCAGCCGGGCGGTGGTGGCCGAAGGGTTCGTCTATTCGGTTGCGGCGCTTCTGGCCTTCCTGACCTCGGAATGGCGGATCGCGGCGCTGGCCTCGCAGTCCGATGCGCAGGGGTCCGTCGAGGGGCTGGTCGCCTTCTGCGCGGCGGGCTGCGCGGCGCGGATCGCGCAGGCCGAGACGTGACCGGATGCTGAGTACAACGACACTGCTGGTCATCACCGCCGTGTTCTTCTCGGCCTTCCTGCGCGGCATCGCGGGGTTCGGTTTCGCGCTGGCCGCGGTGCCGATCGTCTCGCTGATGGTGCCGCCGATCGAGGCGGTGACGCTGGCGGTGCTGCTGCAGGTCGTGGTCGGGTGCCGCGATCTTTTCACCCTGCATGGGCATGTGCACAAACCGTCGCTCGCGCGGCTGTCGCTGGGCGCGATCCTCGGCACGCCGGTCGGGATTTTCGCGCTTACCGCCGTCAGCGCCGATGCCGCGCGGGTGATGATCGCGCTCGCCGTTCTGGCGGGGCTGGCGCTGCTGTTACGCTACAAGCCTGCGCGCCCGCATCCTCATGGTGGGCTCGCGCTGCTGGCGGGCGTCGCTTCGGGGGCGTTTTCCGGGCTGGCCGCGATGCCGGGGCCGCCCGCGGTGGCCTATTATCTGGGCGCGGGCACCACGGCTGTGCAGACGCGGGCCTCGTTGCTTCTGTTCTTCTTCGTGGCCTCTCTGCTGGCCACGCCGGGGCTGATCTGGGCGGGGGCGGTGAATGGCGATGCGCTCTGGCTGACGCTGGTCTCGGTGCCTGCGCTGGCGCTGGGGACATGGGCGGGCACGGCTGCCTTTGCGCGGCTCGACAACGCCCAGTACCGGACGATCGCCATCGTGGTCATGGCGATTTCGGCGGTGCTGGCGGGCGGGCGGGGCCTGTCGGTCTATCTCTAGGGCTGGGCGCGCGCGCCGCTCTTAGCTGCCGCGGGCGAGGATGAACCACTCGCCGATATTCTCACGATTGATGAAGCCCACGAAATTGCCGGTCTTGCCGATCACCGCGACAGCCGGAATGCGCCCTTTCGCGAACGCGTCGAGCACATCGTCCATCCCCGTCTTCAGCGACACGACGGGCACGTTGTCGAACATGATCTCGGAAACGGGGCGCTGCCGGAACTCGGGGTCGGGCCGCGCCAGCACGCTCTCGCGGGTGACGAAGCCGACGAACTGTCCCGCCGGTGTGAGCACGGGGAACTCCGATTGCGAACTGTGCAAGATCGCCTGCGCGGCGGTGTCGAGCGTATCGTCGGGCGTCAGCGAAACGAAGGAGGTGATGACCGCGTCACGCGCGGCCGAACGATGGGCGAGGCCGCGCATCGCCGCATCCGAGCTTTCCGCCCCGGCCGCGAAGAAGATGAACGCCGCAATCAGCACGAGGATCGGGTTGCCGCTCGTCAGCCCCCAATAGGCGAAGAGCACGGCGATGACCTGCCCGGTCCGGGCCGCGACCTGCGTGGCTTTCACCCGGTCCATGAACAGCGCAAGCACGGCGCGAAACACCCGCCCGCCATCCATCGGGAAGGCCGGGATCAAGTTGAACGCGACGAGAAGCGCGTTCACCAGCGCGAGCCGGTCCCAGAAGCTTTGGCCCGGATTGTCGAGCGATTGCAGGTCGCTCAGCCAGCCGCTGCCGCCAAGGAAGATCGTCAGGATCAGGAAGATCACCACATTGACCGCAGGCCCCGCCACCGCGATCAGGATTTCCTGCTTCGGGTTTTCCGGAATCCGCTCCAGCCGCGCCAGCCCGCCGATCGGAAGAAGGGTGATGTCGGGGGTGCGCACGCCGAACCGGGCCGCCATCGTCGCGTGGCCGAATTCATGCAGCACGACGCAGGCGAAGACCGACAGGATGAAGAGCATGTTGATCAGTGCGGCCTGCGGCCCGTCCGCCGCCCAGGCCGAGGCGGTGATCCAGATGATCAGCAGAACGAAGGTGACATGCACCCTGAGAACCGTGCCGCCGATCTTGCCGATTGAATAGGACCAGCTCATGTCATCCCTCTCTTTTCGCCGCGTGGCTGTCCCGGGGAAGGGGACAGTCCCGCCGACTTCCCGCTGCCCTCAATTTGACCGCTCGTTTGCGTCGCCACAAGAAGGTGCGACGCTGTTACGCCGCCGGGGGTGCCAGATAGACCTCGCCGGGGCCGAAGGGGAGGAACCGCTCCGCCGCGATGCCGGAGGCCGCAAGGCTTTGACCCAGAAGGGTGGGCGGCTCTTCGCGCGGCTCGTCGGTCAGCTGGAACGTCCCCCAGTGACAGCCAAGCGCCTGCGTGGGGCCGATATCGGTGAAGATGCGCACGGCCTCTTCGGGGGCGACATGCTGGGGCTGCATGAACCAGCGCGGCTCGTAGGCCCCGATCGGGATCACCGCGATGTCCGGCGCGCCGTGCCGGGCGCGAATATCTCGAAAGAGCGCCCCGTCGCCATAGCCGGTATCGCCCGCGAACCAGATCCGGCTCTGCGGCGTGTCGATCCAGAACCCGCTCCAGAGCGCCATGCGCCGGTCCCCGAGACCGCGCGCCGACCAGTGGTTCGCAGGCGTCAGGGTGACGGAGACGCCGGGGGCCAGCGCGATCCGGTCGTGCCAATCTCCGGTCTCGATCTGCGCCCCGCGGACCGCCTTTCGCACCGTCGCATCCGTGCCCAGTGGCATCATCATCTTCGGGCGGTGGCGTTTGTGCAGCTTGCGCAGGGTGACAGTGTCGAGATGGTCGTAATGGTTGTGGCTGATCAGAACCGCGTCGATCGGTGGCAGGTCGTCGAAGGCGATACCGGGCGCGGTGACGCGCCGGGGCCCGGCAAAGCGCAGCGGGCTCGCGCGCTCCGACCAGACCGGATCGGTCAGCAGGTTGAGCCCCGCGACCTGAATGAGAACGGACGCGTGGCCGACCATGGTCAGCCGCGCCGCATCGCTGCGCTCGGGTGGGACGTTCGGCTCTATGGGGACATGCTTGGGCCAGCGCGCGCGCTGCCCTTCGCGGTGCCATTTCAGAATGTCGCGCAGGGAGCGATCGGTAGAGGGCTGGTCCTGCGGGTGAAACCGCTCGCCGTCGAAATGGTCCGTGACCGGGCCGGAATAGTAGCGGTTACGTGCCATCTCGTGCCTGCCTTTGTCTTTCGGGGGGAGCGGGCCGGACCCGGCCTGTCGCGTCCCGGGATATCAGCGCGCCAGGGCCTCGAGATGGGCGGTGGCCCCCTCTGCAAGCGCGGTCGGGTTATAGCCGCCCTCCAGACAGGAGACGATGCGCCCCTCGCAGCAGCGGCGCGCGACGCCCCGGATCGCATTGGTCAGCCACCAGTAATCGCCCGCGGTCCAGAGCAACCCGGAGATATCGTCCTCGCGATGCGCGTCGAACCCGGCGGAGACGATGATCAACTCGGGCTTGAAGGCCTCGAGCCGCGCCAACCCGTCCTCCCACGCGACCTTCATCTCGGAGGCGCCGCTTCCGCTGGCCAGCGGCAGGTTGAGCACGTTGTCATGCGCCCCGGTTTCCGAGCGCGCCCCGGTGCCCGGCCAGAGCGATTTGGGCTCCTGATGCGACGAGATGAACAGGCTGCGCGGCTCGTCCCAGAGAATATCCTGCGTGCCATTGCCGTGATGCACGTCGAAATCGAGCACCGCGACGCGCGTCAGGCCATGCCGTTCGAGCGCATGCAGCGCGGCAAGCCCGGTATTGCCATAGATGCAGAACCCCATCGCCCGCGTGCGCGTCGCATGGTGCCCCGGCGGGCGGGTCGCGACGAAGACGCGCTTGGCCTCGCCCGACAGGACAAGATCGACGGCCTGCAAGGCACCGCCCGCGCCCAGACGGCTCGCACGGCGCGAGCCCGGCGAGACATGGGTGTCCGAGTCGAGATCGGCATGCTCTTGCCGCGCAAAGACCTCTTCGAGTGCTGCAAGATAGGCCTGATCATGGCCCAGCCGGAGATCTTCGTCACTGGCCTCGCGCGCCTCGATGACGGGCAGCTCCATCTCGTCGATCAGTCCGCGCACCGTCTCCAGCCGCCACGGACGCTCGCGATGATGAGGCCCGGTATCGTGACCGAGGCAATCCGCATGGGTGATCGTGACGAAACTGCTCATGAAGCTCTCCAGAGAAGGGGCGTATCGGGGCTATAGGCGCGAGTCGGACCACGCCGCACCGTTGCAAGTCCGGTGCTGCCCGTTGCGAAGCTGCGTCAGCCTTGGGGAAATGACAAGCACCCCCGGCGGAGGAAACACCTGTCCGCCGTGACTTTGAAGGGACGTCGCCTAGACGCGGCGGATTGCTATAAGCAGGGTGGCCCGATCAGAAACACGGGCGGCATCTCGCGCGCGCGGCGTTCTGCCAGCCGTTGTTTCGCGGTGGCCAGCTTGACCTGCGTGACCTCGAAGCGCACCAGCGCCCGGCTGCGCGCGTCATAGAGCCGCCGTATTGGTGAACCCGGATTTCCGATCATTCCCGGACGACGGTCCGCGCTTGGCGGAAACCAGTCGTTCAAGGCCACAAGCGCGTCTCGCCACGCTCTGTCCGCCTCGATGTACCGCTCGAACGCAAGACGCAAGGCGCGGCGGCGCGTCGTGAGTTCCGGTCGCATTTTCTCTCCTCCCCCAGAAGATTCGACATCCTTTAATTATAGCAGAAACGCGGCGAGTCGTCAGGTTTTGCTGGGCTCCGCGGCGATCACCGTCTCGAACACGGTTTCGCGAGCAGCGCAGGATTTCCTTGTCTCGACGCTTTAGGGTTGCATTAAATGAACCATCGTTCATTTAATATGAGCGCCCCCATGGAGGATCTTTGGCCCGATTTGCCGGCGATGGGGTGTCAGAGGAGGAAATCATGCATAGCGAGACGAACCCGCACCCGGAACTCGGTGTGGCCCCGAAACGCGGTCTGGCCCATGTCGCCGGGCCGACCGATACCCCGCTGATCGAGGATACGATCCCGGCCGTGCTGAAGCGCACCGCCGCGCGTTGGCCCGATCGCGAGGCCGCCATCTTCACCGCGGAAGGGATCCGCTGGAACTGGGCGGAATTCGCGGAACGGGTCGACCGGCTGGCCTCGGGTCTGCTCGCGCTCGGTCTGCGGCATGGCGACCGGCTCGGCATCTGGTCGCCCAACCGCTCGGAATGGCTGCTGACGCAATTCGCGACGGCGCGGATCGGGGTGATCCTCGTGAACATCAACCCGGCCTATCGTCTGCACGAGCTGGAATTCGCCCTGCGCAAGACCGGTTGCCGGGGATTGGTGCTGGCGGAGACCTTCAAGAGCTCGGATTACCTGTCGATGATCCAGCGCCTGCTGCCGGAGCTTGCGAAGAGTGAGCCCGGCCAGCTCGAGACGCGCAAGCTGCCCGATCTGCGCGACATCATCACGATTGGCGAGACCCAGCATCCCGGATGCCATCGCTTCTCGGATGTGGAGGCGCTGGGCGAGGCGCAGAACCGTAGCGCGCTCGATCCGATTACCGCTCGGCTGGACCCGAACGAGCCGATCAACATCCAGTTCACCTCCGGCACGACCGGGTCGCCGAAAGGCGCCACGCTGACCCATCGCAACATCGTCAACAACGCGCATTTCGTGACCCACGCGATGCTCGCGACCGAACAGGACCGCGTCTGCATCCCGGTGCCGTTCTACCACTGTTTCGGCATGGTGATGGGCACGCTGGGCTGCGTCACCAAGGGCGCGACCATCGTCGTGCCGAGCGAAGGCTTCGATCCCCAGAGCGTGCTGGAATGCGTCGCCGCCGAGCGCTGCACCGCGCTTTACGGCGTGCCGACCATGTTCGTCGCGATCCTGGAGCATCCCGATTTCGCGAACCACGATCTGTCCTCGCTGCGCACCGGCATCATGGCGGGCGCGCCCTGTCCGATCGAGGTGATGAAGCAGGTGCAGTCGAAGATGCACATGTCGGAGGTGACCATCGCTTACGGCATGACCGAGACGGCGCCGGTCTCCTTCCAGTCGGCCACCGATACGCCTTTGGAAAAGCGCGTCTCCTCGGTGGGGCTGGTGCAGCCGCATCTCGAGGTGAAGATCGTGCGCGAGGATGGCTCGCTCGCCAATGTGGGCGAGCAGGGCGAGCTGCTGACGCGCGGCTACTCGGTCATGTGCGGCTATTGGGGCGAGCCCGAGCGCACGGATGAGGCGCTCGATGCCGACGGCTGGATGCATACGGGCGATCTCGCCCGGATCGACAGCGAGGGCTATTGCAACATCACGGGCCGGGTGAAGGACATGATCGTGCGCGGCGGCGAGAACGTCTACCCGCGCGAGGTCGAGGAGTTCCTCTATACCCATCCCGATATCAGTCAGGCGCAGGTCTTCGGTATCCCGGATCACAAGTTCGGCGAGATCGTCGCCGCATGGATCGTGCCGCGCAACGGGGCCGAGCTGACCGAGGACGCTATCCGCGCGTTCTGCCGCGACGAGATTGCGCATTTCAAGGTTCCGGCGGTGATCCGGTTCAAGGACAGCCTGCCGCTGACGGTTTCGGGCAAGCCGCAGAAATTCGTCATGCGCGATGCGATGATCGAGGAGCTGGAACTGGAGGTCGAGGCGACCGCCTGAGCCGTCTCAAGCGTTGCGAGCGTCGCGCGGGGGTTCCGCGCGGCGCTCTCTGCGTCAGGCCGCGTCCTTGGGTTTATGCGTGCCATTGAACCGCGCGCGCAGCGGCAACAGGCTCAGCGCCGCCGTCGTCGCAAAACCCGCGCCCGCCAGGAACGTCCATTGCGCGCCGCCGATTTCCCACAGCGCCCCGGCGAGCACGCTGGCGATCAACAGCCCCACGCCGGTCACGAGGTTGAACATACCGAAAGCGGTGCCGCGCAGCTCTGCCGGGACCGCTTCGGCCACCAGCGCGGCCAGCAGCCCCTGGGTGAAGCCCATATGCATCCCCCAGAGCAGCACGCCGACCGCAAGACCGCCGATCCCGCCGACCAGCGCCAGCGTCAGGTCCGCCGCGATCAGCAGCCCCAGCCCGACCAGCAGTAGCCCGACGCGCCCGACCCGATCGGAGAGCGCGCCGACCGGATAGGCGATCAGCGCATAGACCGCGTTCATGCCCACCAGAACCAGCGGCACCAGCATCACCGGGATGCCGTCGTCATTCGCGCGCAGGATCAGGAAGGCTTCGCTGAACCGGGCGAGGGTGAACAGGGTCGCCACGACCACCACCCACCAGAACATGGGACCCAAAAGCTTCAGCTCCGCGCGGGCGAGGGGGTTGCGCACGCGGCGTTGCGTGCGGGGATGGCCGGGCTCTTTCACCACGAACAGGATCAGCCCGAGCGACAGGAAGGCCGGGATCACCGCGACCCAGAAGACCGAGCGGAAATCATCCGAGAACAGCCACATCAGCCCGATCGCGGCGAGCGGCCCGAGGAACGCGCCCACCGTGTCGAGAGATTGCCGCAACCCGAAGGCCGCACCGCGCATCTTGCCCGGCGCGAGATCGGCGATCAGCGCGTCGCGTGGCGCACCGCGGATGCCTTTGCCCACCCGGTCGATGAAGCGCGCGGCCACCAGCCAGTCGAATGTCGGCGCGAGCGGAAAGATCGGTTTCGTCACGGCCGCCAGCCCGTAGCCGAGCGCGGCCAGTTCCTTGCGCCGCCCGATCCGGTCCGACAGCGCGCCCGAGAAGACCTTGGTGATCGCGGCGGTGGCCTCGGCGATCCCTTCGATCACGCCCACCGCGAGCGCCGTCGCGCCGAGCCCGGTCATCAGATAGACCGGCAGCAGCGCGTGGATCATCTCGGAGGAGATATCCATGAAAAGCGATACGAACCCCAGCGCCCAGATGCCCACCGGCAATCCGCGCCCGAACTTGCCCGCTGGCGTGTCCTGTGCCTCTTGCGCGTCGTCCGTCATGTGTCTCCTGCGCGCGCCGTGAGGGGCTCAGTGCCCGCGCGCCTGTGCCCTGCGATCATAAAGCGCGCGAATGAGCAAGGCCATCGCCCCTTCGAGGGGCAGCCAGACGAGACAATAGAGCCAGACCAGCAGCGCGGGTCCCCAGCCGATCGGCGTCACGAAGAGCCCGTAAACCGCAATCAGCGTGCCCAGCAATTGCGTGGCCTCGGTCGTCGCGAACAGCCGCAGCGCCGGGAAGGGCCGCCGCCAGAACCAGCTTTGGTGGCGCGTGACGAACAGCGTCATATGCCCCGAGACGAGGAGCTTGAGGAAGATGATCGTCTGGATCTGATCGCGCGGCAGGCCGAGATAGGCATCGACGAACCAGAACAGCACGAAGGTCTCGATCACCCCGGTCACGCCCAGCGTCGCCGCCACAGTCAGCACGCGTCGCATGTCCCAGCGCACCGGGCGTGGCGAGACCGAGACATTGTCATAGGCGATCATCATGATCGGGAAATCGTTGAGCACCGCCAGCAGCACGATCATGATCGCGGTGACGGGGTAGAAATCGAAGATAAGGATCGAGAGCGTCATGAACAAGAGCACCCGGATCGTCTCGGCCACGCGGAAGGTGGCGTAGCTCGTCATCCGCTCGAAGATCCGGCGCGCTTCCTCGATGGCCGTTGTGATGATCGACAGGCCTTTGTCGGTCAGCACCAGATCGGCGGCGGCGCGCGCGGCATCGGTCGCCCCGCTCACCGCGATCCCGGCATCGGCCTTGCGCAGGGCAGGGGCGTCGTTCACGCCGTCCCCGGTCATCGCGACGATGGAATGCCCCGCCTGCAGCACCTCGACGATGCGGAACTTGTGCTCGGGCAGGACGCGGGCGAAGCCGTCGGCGGCGCGGACATTGGCCTCAACCGTGGCCGGGTCGCCATCGAGCAACTGTCCCGCCGGGTAGATTTTCTGCCCGAGATCGAGCTTGCCCGCGATCTGGCGCGCGATGGCCTCGTGGTCGCCGGTGATGATCTTGACGTCGATCCCCATCTCGCGGGCCTCTGCGATGGTGCTGGCGGCATCCGGGCGCGGCGGGTCGATGATCGGCAACAGGCCGAGGAATTCCCAATCCTGCCCGGCGCGCTTCTGTGCAGCACCCAGCGCGCGATAGCCCTGCTGCGCGAGGGTTTCGACCTCGTCCTCCACCGCTTTGCGCGCATCGTCCGCGAGGGCTGCAAGCTCCACGATCACCTGCGGCGCGCCTTTCGCGACCTGCCAGTGATCGGCATCGTGCCGGACCTCCGCCTCGCTGCGTTTGCTCACCGGATCGAAGGGGGTGAAGCTGAGCGTCTCGATGGCGTCGAGCGCAATGCCCTCCGCCGCCGCCAGCACCGCGGTGTCGATCGCATCGGGCGCGTCGCGGTCGCAGGCAAGCGCCGATGCGCGCAGCAGATCGTCGACCGCGATGCCCTCTGCCGGGCGCGGGTCCTCGACGGTCAGCTCGTTCAGGGTCAGCGTCCCGGTCTTGTCGGAACACAGCACATCGACGCCCGCCAGCTCCTCGATCGACACCAGCCGCGAGACGATCGCCTTCATCCGCGCGAGCCGTTCCGCGCCGACCGCCATCGTCACCGACAGAACCGTGGGCAGCGCGACGGGGATCGCCGCCACCGTCAGGATCAGCGCGAACTGGATCACCTCGAGCGGCGGATTATGCCGCTGGAACGAGACGATCACGATCATCGCCACCAGAACCAGCGCCGCCGCGATCAGGAAATTCCCGATCTGCATCACGGCTTTCTGGAAATGCGATTTGCCATTCGTGGTCTGCACGAGCGAGGCGGTGTGGCCGAAATAGGTCTCCATCCCGATCGCGGTGACCTCGCCGGTCATCTCGCCCAGCTTCACGACCGAGCCGGAATAGGCGCTGTCACCGACGGCCTTGTCGACGGGCAGCGACTCGCCCGTGAGCGCCGCCTCGTCGATAGAGAGATACTTGCCTTCGAACAGCGTCAGATCGGCGGGGACGATCTGGCCGATCGAGAGCCGCACGATATCGCCCGGCACCAGATCGCGCGCGGCGATCTCCTGCCATTGCCCGTCGCGTTTCACGCGGGCATTGGGGGCCAGCTGCGCCTTGAGCGCCGCGATGGCCGAACTCGCCTTGCTCTCTTCCTTGAAGCCCACGGCGGCGTTGAGCAGCAGCATCACGAAGATTACCGCGAAATCGGACCAGTCGCGCAGCACGAGCGACAACAGCGCCGCAAGCTCGATCAGCCACGGGATCGGCCCCCAGAAATAGCCCGCGATCCGTTGCAGCAGGGTTTTCTCGTCGCTTTGGAGCGCGTTGGGACCGTATCGCTCGAGCCTCTGTGCCGCCTCTGCCGCGCTCAGACCAGTCTTGCGGTCCGTTTGCGGCACATCCTGCGTCATCGGTTCAGCGACGGTCTGGTCCATTGTTCGTGTCTCCAGCTTTGGCCCCGAGCGTTCCGAGCCACTGGCCGATTTCCGGCCAGACATTCGAGAGGGTATGGCTGCCCATGAAGAGGCCGATATGCCCGCCCTCGACGAGGCGGCTCACGATATCCTTGCGCGGCGTGCCGAGCAGCGTCTCGGCGGCGAAGACCTGTTCGCGCGTGGTGATGTCGTCCGCCTTGCCCGCAAGCAGGAAGGCCGGGCAGGCGATCGCGCCGAGATCGAGCTTGCGCCCGAGGCCCACGAACTCGCCCTTGGCGAACAGGTTCTGTTTGAACAGCAGGTCGATCGCCTGCAGGTAATAGCGTCCCGGCAGGTCGATCGGGTTCTCGTACCAGCTCTCGAACCGCTCGGTGCGCTTCATGAAATTGCGGTCGTCGATATGCTCGTAGAGATCGACGAACTTGGCGAAATACTGCTGATCGGCATGCATGTTCTTCCAGCCGGTGAGCATGAACCGCCCCGGCATTCGGCCCTCACCGGCTTCGACCATCTCCTGATAGGCCGAAAGCGGCATTTCATGGGCGAGCTTGCGGATCGGACCGCGCCCGGCATCGGTGTCGATGGGCGAGCCCGCCAGCACGAGACCCGCGACCTTCTCGGGGAAGCGCGCGGCATACATCGCCGACATCCAGCCGCCCTGACACAGCCCCACCAGCATTACCCGCCCGCCGAGCTCATCGACCGCGACATTGATCTCGGCGAGGTATTTGTCGATGTCGAAATCGCGCATCTCCGGCGTCGCGCTTTTCCAGTCGGTGCAGAGCACACGGCCGAGATCTGCATCCAGAAGCGTCTCGATCAGGCTCTGGCCCTTGGCGTAATCCGCGATGGTCGACGAGTGCCCGGCATAGGGCGCATCGACGATCACCGGAATGCCGCCGCCCGTGCCGCCGAAATCGCGCAGCCGCATCGTGTCGAGATCGAGCAGAACGTCGTTCTTCGTGGCCCAGTCCGGGTCGGGCGGATGCGTGATCTTCGCCGCCTCGTCGAGATAGGTCAGCCCTTTCTCGACCGCGTCCAGCCCGATCTTCTGCCACTCCATCGCCGCCGCCATCGGCCAGAAGAAGGGAACGCTGTGTTCGTAGGTGTTCTTGGCATCGCTCATGTTCGACACGCGCAAGACGCTTCGGCGCACAGATGCACTCTTTTGAGACCCCAAGGCCGGTTAGAATGCAAGCGCAGCAAAGCCCGAGCGCGCGAACGTGAAGCTGATGTGTGGAGCGGTGAGACGGTTTTGGCGGCGGGTGACGCTTTCTTAACCCGCGCTCAGAAGCGCCGTGACCAGCGCGCTGGACGGGTCGGACAGCTCCTCGATCACGTCGAAATGGTGCCGCCCATAGGCCGCGACCAGATCTGCCTCCGGCCAGTGCTCGGCGAGCAGGGACGACTGGCGCAGGAATTCCGGACGCTCCGCCGCGCCGACCCAGACGGTGACCTTCACGCCGGGGCGCAGCTTCAGCAGGGCGGGGCTTTCGCTGGCGGCGATCTCGGGCTTGATCCCCAGCCGCGCGTTCATCGAATGCATCTGCAGCGGGCGCAGGTCATGCACGCCGCTCACAGAGATCACCCGCCCGATGCGCGCCGCGGTTTCGTCGGAGAGCGCGCTGCCTTGCGACACCGACCGCGTGACGAGATGCCCGCCCGCGGAATGGCCGACGAGATGGATCGGCCCCTCCACCAGATCCGCGGCGTGATCGATGGCCCGCACGATCTGCTGCGCGATGCCGGGAATGCTGTTTTCCGGGGCGAGCGTGTAGCCGGGCAGGGCGACGGTCCAGCCCTGAGCCAGCGCGCCTTCCGCCAGATGGGACCACATGTCCTTGCTGAATTTCAGCCAGTAACCGCCATGCACGAAGGCCACGAGCCCCCTGGACGCACCTTCGGGGCGGAAGATGTCGATCTTTTCGCGCGGCGCATCGCCATAGGCCTCCTCGCTCATCCGATCGGCATGGCGCGACCGGAAGTCTGCGGCGCGCTTGGCCCAGAGATCGGGGTAGCTGCTGCCATTCTCGATATAGCCGCCGTTCTCGAAAGCGTCTTCCCAGTCGATCCCGCTCAGGTCTTCCATGTTCCCTCCCTCTCGTTTCGCGTCCCATTCGCAGACAGAGCATATAGCGCCAGATATTGCGAGGGCATGGTTGCGCGGGTAGCGTGCGCCCGAGCCGAAACTTTCGTGATCCACCAGCCGATTGCCGGGGTTCGAGACGCGCTTTCGGGCCCGGAGAACAAGAGGAAGACGACCATGCCGAACCTGCCGAGAAAGCATCTTTTCGATCTGCCCGAGGGGGTGATCTATCTCGACGGGAACTCGCTTGGGCCGTTGCCGCGCGGCGTGGCGGAGCGGCTGGAGAGCTGCGCGCGCGACGAATGGGGGCAGATGCTGATCCGGGGTTGGAACGAGGCGCAGTGGATGGATCAGCCCGCCCGCGTCGGCAACAGGATCGGTCGGCTGATCGGCGCGCCTGAAGGCTCGGTCGTGCTGGGCGATACGCTTTCGATCAAACTCTATCAGGCGCTGGCCTCGGCCCTCGAGATGCGCCCCGACCGGAAGGTTATCCTCTCCGACAACGGCAATTTCCCGACCGATCTCTACATGGCGGACGGGTTGATCCGCTCGCTGGATCGCGGGCACGAGCTGCGCACGCCCGCGCCCGAGGATGTGGCCGACGCGATCACCGAAGAGGTCGCGGTGGTGATGCTGACGCAGGTCGATTACCGCACAGGCCGGATGCACGATTTCGAGGCGATCACCCGCAAGGCCCACGCGGTCGGCGCTGTGATGATCTGGGATCTTGCCCATAGCGCGGGCGCGGTGCCGGTCGACATGACGGCGAACGGGGCCGAATTCGCGGTCGGCTGCACCTATAAATATCTCAACGGTGGGCCCGGCGCCCCGGCCTTCATCTATGTCCGGCCCGACATCGCTGAGACGGTGCGCCCGGCGCTCAGCGGCTGGCTCGGCCATGAGGCGCCCTTCGCCTTCGATCTCGACTATCGCCCCGGCCGCGCGGTCGAGCGGATGCGCGTCGGCACGCCGCCGGTCCTGCAGATGACCGCGCTCGAAGAGGCGCTCAAGGTCTGGGACGGGCTGACGATGGAGGAGGTGCGCGCGCGCTCCGTCGAGCTGTCGGAGCTGTTCATCCGCGAGGTCGAGGCGCGCTGCCCAGACCTCACGCTACTCAGCCCGCGCGACCCGGAGGCTCGCGGCAGTCAGGTCTCGTTCGGCTTCGCCGACAGCTACGCCGTCGTTCAGGCCCTGATCGCGCGCGGGGTGATCGGAGATTTCCGCGCGCCGGACGCGATGCGCTTCGGCTTCACGCCGCTTTACCTTGATGAGGCCGATGTGACCCGCGCCGCTGAAATCCTTGGCGATGTGATGGCGCAGCGGGCCTGGGACACGCCTGCGTTCAAGGCGCGCGGACGGGTCACTTGAGCGTACGCCTTTGCGCAGCCGTCAGCCCGGCGAGGTGAACTCGGCGACGACCTCTCGGATCAGCGCGCGCAGCCAGACATGGCCCTGATCGCGGCGCAGATGCGGGTGCCACGCGATCTGGCTGGGAAAGGTGCCGAGGTCGACCGGCACAGGCACGTTGCGCAACCCGTAAGGTCCTGCGGTCATCGCGGCCACCCGCGCGGGCACCGTGGCAATCCCGCCCAGCCGAGCAACCGCAGGCGCGGCGGTCAGGAAATGCGTGACCACGACGGCGGTGTTGCGGGACAACCCCGTCGCCTCGGTGCGCTTGTGAACGCCGGTGCGCCACTTGCCGGGCGGGGCGACGACCACATGCGGCAGCGTCTCATAGAGGTTCCGGTCGAGCGGCGCGCCCTCGGGTAGCGCCTGCGGCGCGACGATGCAGCGGAACCCGTCCTCGAACAGATCCGAGACCACGAGATCCTCGGGCGGGGAGTCGAACCGCCCCACCGCCAGATCGAAGGCCCGCCCGGCAAGCGCGCGCGCGTCCAGATCGGGCCCGATGGGCGAGATTTCGAGACGGGCCGACGGGGCTCTGTCCGCGAAGGCCGCCGCAAGTTCCGGCGCGAGAACGATCTCGGCATAGGGGCCCAGCAACAGCCGGAAGCGGCGTGTGGTGCGCGCGGGGTCGAACGGTTCGGCGGCGCGGAAGGCCTGTTCCAGCCGCTCCAGCCCGGCGGCGATGTCGGGCGCGATCTCGAGCGCCTTCTCGGTGGGCTCCACGCCATAGCGGGCGCGCAGGAACAGCTCGTCACCCAGCGCCGCACGCAGACGTGACAGCGCCGCGCTCACGGTGCTCTGGGATTGGCCGAGCCGCTGGGCTGCGGCGGTGACATTGCGTTCTTCCATGACCGCATGGAACACGCGCAAAAGCGATACGTCGGGTGTCATGTCTCCGGAATATCGATTTCTGACGTGGCGTGCATCAATTTCTCGATCAGTGAACGCAACCTATCTCTGTTGGGACGCGTTGACGGCCCGAGACGAACAGGGCCGGAAATGCCCTCACATTCATGACGAAGGAGGCCAAACCCATGGCACGTATTCTTATTCTTTCGACCGCAGCCGACGCGCTTGGCGACACCGGCAAAAAGACCGGCGTCTGGTATGAGGAACTGGCGACGCCCTATTACGCCTTCCTCGACGCAGGCCACGAAGTGAAGGTGGCCACGATCGGCGGCCGCGCGATCCCGATCGACCCGAATTCCGACGTGACCGGCGATGACGCCCCGGCCTCGGTAACGCGCTTCCGCGACGATGCAGAGGCGAAGGCGGTTCTGGATAACCCCGCGCGCATCGAAGACGAGGACGTGACCGCCTATGACGCGCTCTACATCCCCGGCGGCCACGGCGCGATGTATGACCTCGCCGAAAGCGATATCTCCGCCAAGGCGATCAGCACCGCCTGGGATGGCGGCAAGATCGTTGCTTCGGTCTGTCACGGCCCCGCGGCCTTCGACAAGGTCGTGGACAAGAACGGCGATTCCATCGTGAAAGGCCGCAAGGTGTCGGCCTTCACCGATAGCGAGGAACGCGGCGTGGGCCTTGCCGACGCGGTGCCCTTCCTGCTGGAAACCCGCCTGCGTGAGCTTGGTGCGAAGTTCGAGAGCACCGACGACTGGCAGCCCCATGCCGTGGCCGACGGGCGTCTGGTGACGGGCCAGAACCCGGCCTCGTCCGAGGCGGCTGCGAAAGAAGTGCTGGCCCTGCTGGGCTGATATCGAGAGGCGCCGCCCGGTCCGGGTGGCGCCGTCTTCGTTTCCCCCAAATTCAGAGAGGCTGACATGTCGAAAATCATTCTCATCACCGGCGCCTCCACCGGGATCGGCGAGAGCTGTGCGCGCCATGCGGTCGAAGCGGGTCACAAGGTGGCGCTGGCCGCACGCTCCGAGGACAAGCTCGAAGCGCTCGTCAAGGATCTGGGCGCAGACAACGCGCTCGCGCTGCCCACCGACGTAACCGATCCTGAGGCACAGGAACGCATGGTCGCGCGCGCGGTCGAGCATTACGGGCGTCTCGATGTGGTGCTGGCCAATGCGGGCGTTGGCGCTTCGGCGCGCGGGACCGAGGCCGGATCGGTCGAGAGCTTCCGGAAGATGATCGAGGTGAACTGCCTCGCCGTGACCTACACCGCGAAATTCACCCTGCCGCATCTGCGCGCCTCGAAGGGGCATATGGTGCTGACCGGCTCGAAGGCGTCGCAGGGCGCGATGTTCGGCTCGGTCTATTCGGCGACGAAGTGGTTCATCCGCGGCTATGCCGACAATCTCGGCGAGGAGCTTGGCGAGGCGGGCGGCCGCGTCACTTGCCTGCATCCGGGCATGGTCGACACGCCCTTCTTCGACGAGGCAAAGCCCGACGCGCTGCGCCCCGACGATGTCGCGCGCGCCTTCCTTTTCGCGATCGATCAGCCCGATCACGTTCTGATCCCGCATCTGCCGGTCTATCCCAAACCGAAGACGGATTGATCCGAGCGGGCCGCCTCTGCGGCGATCCGACATTGAAAGGAGCCGGCCCATCGGGGCCGGCTCCTTGCTTTTTCGACCCTCTGAGAGCCCGGCTCAGATCGGGTAATGCTGCTTGGGGTCCTCGACGGTGATCCAGCGCAGATCGGTAAACTCGGCAATGGTCGCGCGCCCCCCGAACCGCCCGTAGCCCGAGGCTTTGACCCCGCCGAAGGGCATCTGCGGCTCGTCGCCCACCGTTGGGCCGTTGATATGGCAGATCCCGGTCTCGAGCCGGTTCGCCATTGCAATCGCGCGTGAAACATCGGCGCTGAAGATCGCGCTCGAGAGGCCATATTCGGTGTCGTTGGCGACTTTCAGAGCCTCTTCGTCGCCCTTCACGCGGATGATCGATTTGACCGGGCCGAAGCTCTCCTCGGCATAGATGCGCATGCTTTCCGAGACCCCGTCGAGCAGCGTCGCCGCAACGATCGTCCCCTCGCGAGAGCCCCCGGCGACCAGCTTTGCGCCTTTCTCGGTCGCGTCGGCGATCAGCGCATCCATCTTCTCCGCTGCAGCTTCGCTCACCAGCGCCCCCAGAGCCACTTCGTCGCGCGGATCGCCTGCAGGCAGAGCGTTGGCGCGGGCGGCGAGCTTTTCGACCAAGGCGTCGGCCACTTTCTCGTCGACGATGATCCGCTCGGTCGACATACAGATCTGCCCCTGGTTCATGAAGGCCCCGAAAATCGCCGCGTTCACGGCCCCGTCGAGATCGGCATCGTCGAGCACGATCAGCGGCGCTTTGCCGCCCAGCTCCAGCAGTGAAGGTTTCAGATGCTCGCCCGCGAGCCGCCCGATGATCCGGCCGACGGCGGAGGAGCCGGTGAAGTTCACATGCTTGACCGCGGGATGCGCGATCAGCGCCTCGACGACATCGGCGGCGTCCTCGGGGGCGTTGGTCACCACGTTGAGCGCGCCTTCGGGAAGTCCGGCCTCGGCGAAACATTCCCCGATCAGGCGATGCGTCGCGGGGCACATTTCCGAGGCCTTCAGCACCACGGTATTGCCGCAGGCAAGCGCCATCGCGACCGCCCGCGTGCCGAGGATGACAGGCGCGTTCCACGGGGCGATGCCAAGGCAGACGCCCTTGGCGCGCGCGACGCCCATCGCCATCGTGCCGGGCTTGTCGGAGGGGATGATCTCGCCGCCGATCTGGGTGGTCATCGCCGCAGCCTCCCGGATCATGCCTGCCGCGAGATGGACGTTGAAACCGGCCCAGGGCCCGGTCGCGCCGGTCTCGGTGATCATCGCCTGGATGAACTCGTCGGCTCTAGCCTCCATCACATCGGCGGCTTTCGACAGGATCTTGCGCCGCCCGTTCGGCCCGGTCGCGGACCAGCCGGGAAAAGCGCGCGCGGCGGAGGCCACGACCGCCTCGACATCATCGCGCCCCGCCGCGGCGGCGCGGGTGGCGACCGCGCCGGTGACGGGATCGATCCGGTCGAAACTCGCGCCCGAGGCGGCGGGGGCGGAGGCCCCGTCCAGCAGCAATCCGATCTCTTTCATGGGTAATCTCCTCCTCGATTTCTGTCGTCTCTGCGGAGTGCCGCGCGCGGCCGTCGCGTGTCGCGGCCTCCCCGGCAATCACAGCGATAGTCCGGGCACCGAGGCGCGGATTGCAAGGGGGGTGACGTCACAAAGCTGCAGGGGCGGGGGACCGTCTTCAGACGGGGAGCGTCAGCCTGACGCTCCCCGAACCAGATCGGATCGAGGTCCCTTCAGACGCGCATGGCGTCGGCGGGGTGCTCGACCGGGGGCTCCGGCTCTTCGGGGTCGGGATCGGCGGTGCGGATGCCGAAATCCTCGAGCACGGCGAGGATCGCCGGGGTCACGAAGAGCGACAGCACCGTGGCCGAACTCAGACCGAAGGCGAGGCTCGCCACGATCGGGCGCAGGAATTGCGCCTGTGTCGATTGCTCGAACAGGAGCGGCCCAAGCCCGACCACCGTCGTCAGCGAGGTCAGGAAGATCGCGCGGAAGCGGTCGCGCACGGCCTCCTGTCCGGCCTCCAGCATCGGGGTGCCCGCTGCACGGCGCTCGCCGATGAACGCGTCGAGCAGGATCGCGTTGTTCACCACGACGCCCGCCAGCGTCGCCAGCCCCACAAGGCTCGGCAGCGAGAGCGGCAGGCCAAGCAGCACATGCCCCCACATCACGCCGATCAGGCTGAGCGGGATCGTCGCGATCACCGCGATGGGGCGGATGAAGCTGCCCATATAGAAGGCCAGCAACAGATAGACCCCGAGCGCCCCCGTGGTCATGAAGCGCGCAAGCGAGGCGCCGGTGGTCGCGGTGTCCTGTTCCTCGCCCAGAACCTGCACCTTCACGTCGGGGCGCTTTTGCGCCAGTTCGGGCAGGTAATCGGCCCGCATCGCCGCCATCAGCTCGCGCGAATTGGCCCGCGTCGGATCGATCGTACCCTGCACCGAGACCGCGCGCTGCCCGTTCACATGGGTGATCGTGGTGTAGCCGCGCGTCTCGCTGACCGTCGCCACCGCCGAGAGCGGCACCAGCGCGCCGTTTTTGCCGGGCACTCGCAGCGCCAGAACATCGCCGATAGCGCGCCGCTCGGAAGGTGCGAGCCGGGCCACGATATCGACCTGACCGCGCGCATCGGCGAAGCTGACGGCGCTGTCGCCCCGGAAGGCCGCGCGCAGCTCACCCGCCAGCGCGGCAGGCGTCACGCCCAGCAGATTGGCCACCGCCGGTTTCATCCGCACCACCAGCTCGGGCTTGCCGGGCTGCAGATCGAAGGTCACGTCACGCACCCCGTCGAAGCCCCGGAAGAAGCGGCGCAGCTCGCGCGCGGTGGTTGCCAGTTCGGCCAGATCGGGGCCGGTCACCAGCAGGTCGATCGGCTTGCCGCCCGCGCCGCGCTCCTTGTCGGTGATCCGGAAGGCGGCCATGTCGGGCATCTTGCCGACCAATTGCTTCCAGCGATCGAGCACGGTGCCGACTTCGGTGGTGCGCGTCCCTGCGGGCAGGAGCGAGGCGCTCACCGTGGCCATGTTCGGCCCCGTGGTCGGGCTGTCGGCATTGCTGCCATAGGTGATCGTGTAGCTTCTGACGAGGGGCTGGCCGTCGGGCTGAGCGGGGCTCAGCTCGGCATCCATCTCCTTGAGCGCCTTGACGACCTTGCTCACCCGCGCCTCGGTCAGCGAGAGCGGCGCACCTGCGGGCAGCAGAAGCCGCGCCTCGACCGTGTCGCTTTCCAGCGTCGGGAAGCTCTGGTATTTCAGGAAGCCCCCGGTGAAGGGCGCGACCGAGAGCGACACGAGCAAGATCGCAAGCCCCAGCGTCAGGTAACGCCAGCGCAGCGCGACCCCGGTAAGCGGGACGATGATCCGGTCGCGCAGCCGCTCGAAGGCGCCGTTGACCGCGCGTTGCACGGGGCCGGGGCGCATGTCGTGTTTGAGCGAGTGGCGCATATGCGCGGGCAGGATCAGGAAGGCCTCGATCAGGCTGACCGTCAGCGTGATCAGCAGCACGATCGGGATGTATTTCAGCAGCGCGCCGATATTTCCGGTCAGGAAACTGAGCGGCCCGATCACCATCGCGGTGGTCAGGAAAGACGCCAGAACGCCGGGAAAGACCTGCAGCGTGCCTTTGACGGCGGCGACACGGGCGGGCTCTCCCGTTTGTCGCCTGCGCACGATGTTTTCCGAGATCACGATGGCATCGTCCATCAACAGACCCGTGGCGACCAGCAGCGCCACCATCGTCATCATGTTGATCGTATAGCCCAGCATCTGCATCGCGAAGATCGCGCCGAGGAAGCTGATCGGCAGGCCCATCGCGACCCAGAAAGACATGCGCAGCCCGAAGAACAGCCACATCGCGACGAGCACGAGGATCAGACCCTGCACCCCGTTGATCCCGATGATGCGCAGGCGCTCGACGATGTTGCGCGTGGAATCCGCCGAGATCGCGAGCTGGATATTGCCCGGCGCCTCGGCCTGCGCCTGCGCCATCTCGCGATCGAGCGCGGCCCGCACCCGCAGCGCATCCTGCGAGGCGGTCTTCTGGACCGAGACGATGGCGGCGCGCTTGCCGTCGAAATAGGTGGCCTGCGAGGGGTCGGCGAAGCCTTCGCGGATCGTCGCGACATCGCCCAAGCGCACCTCGCCGCCCGCAGCACTTCCCGCAATCGGGATCTGCGCCAACTCGGCAGGCGTGCGTTTCTCGCCAAGGAAGCGCAGCGCCGCTTCGCCAGACCGCCCCTCGATCGAGCCTGCGGGCATATCGAGGCTATAGCGCGCCAGCGTCGCGCCCACGGAACTCAGGTTCAGCCCGAAGCGCTCCAGCGCGGCGCGGTCGAATTCGATCGCGATCTCGCGGTCGGAAAAGCCGTTCACCGAGACCAGCGAGATCGCGGGATCGGCGCGCAGCTGATCGGCGAAGCTCTGGGCATAGGCGTAGAGCACCGCCGGATCGTCCGGCCCGGTCACCGCCACCGACGAGACCGAGGCGGTGCGCTCGACGATCTGCACCACCGGATCGTCGGCCTTGTCGGGGAAGGAATTGATCCCGTCCACCGCATCCTTGATGTCGTTGTAGAAGCGCGTCATATCCGCGCCCTCGATCATCTCGGCGGTGATCTGGGCGCTGTTGTCGCGCGCGAGGCAGGTCAGTTTCGCAAGGTTCTCGACCCGCGTCAGGACCGGATCGGTCACGGTGCAGATGCCGGTCTCGACCTCCGAAGGCGCGGCGCCGGGATAGGTGATGCGGACCGAGACATCCGAGGGCGGGGTCGCAGGGAATGTGTCGCGCTGCAGGCTCGGCAGCGCCATCAGCCCGAGGCCCGCAATCGCGATCATCGCGATATTGGCCGCGGTGCGATGGCCAGCAAAAAGCGCGATCATTGCGCATCTCCCGCGGGCTTGGCGGCGCTGTCTCCGCTCGGTGCGGCGTCGCCTTCGGGCGCGGCCCCCTTGCCGCCGCCGCCACCACCTCCGCCGCCCGGTTGCGGGTTGGTGGCCGTCTGGCCGAGCGCCTCGGCCGCGATCTCGGCCTTGCGCGCCTCATCCTCGGTCGCTTTCACCGTCGAGCCCGGCACGGCGATCGAAGGGTCGGTGACGACCAGCTTGTCGCCTGCCTTGAGCCCCTGCGCGATCACCGCCAGATCGCCCGAGACGAAGCTGGTCTTCACCGCGCGCTTCTCCAGCGTGTCCTCCTCGGACACCACCATCGCGGTGCCGCCCGCGACCGCTTCGGCAGGCACGACGAGCAGGCTCTGTTTCGGCGCGGCGAGTTCCACAGCGACCACCATGTTGCGCCGCAGGGGCGGGCGCTCACCCGCCTGCGCCTGACCCAGCGGATCGTCGACGCGCACCACGACGGGCGCGCTTTGCGTGGTCTCGTCGATTGCCTCGCCCATCCGCTCGACCTTGGCCTTCCAGACAATGGGATGCTCGGGCTCGGGCAGGGTGACGCGCGCCTTTAGATCGGTGACCTTGGTGCCGTCGCCCGCGAGCCGGAGCAGGGGCCCCATCCGCCCGATCGGGAATTGCGCGGAGATATCGACGGCCGCCACGCCCTCGCCGCTCAGCAGAACCTGACCGCGATTGACGTATTGGCCCAGATCCGCGTCGAGCGAATTGACCCGCAGCTCAAACGGCGCCGTGATCGTCGACAGCCCGATAGAACGATCGATCGTCGCCGCCTGCGTATCGAGCACCTCGCGTTCGGCCGCGTTCAACTTCAACTGGCTCTCAAGATCAGTCACCTTGGTCTGCGCGGTCAGCTGCTGGCGGCGCGCCGCGTCGAGCTGGGGCTGGGTGATCCGGCCCCGATCGTGCAGCGTCTTCTGGCGGTCGAGCTCGTCCTGGGCCAACGCGAGATCGGAGCGCGCCAGCTCGAGGCTCGTGCGCACCGTGTCGTCCTTGACCTTGGAGGCCGCGACCTGCGCCTCGAGACTGGCGCGCTACAGTTTCAGATCGCTGTCGTCGATGGTGAAAAGCGGCGTGTCCTCGGCCACGATATCGCCCGGCGCGAGCGGATTGGCGATGTCGCGGATTTCCCCCTCGATCCGGGCGACCGCGCGCCATTCGCGCACCGGCGCGACCGTGCCATAGCCGGTGACGCGCGGGATCATCTCGATGGGCGTGAGCGTGATCACCCGCACCAGCGCGGCGGGGCGGTTCGCCTCGCTCGGGCTGGGCAGAGATTTCAGATCGCCCGCAAAAACGATCGCGGCCACACCGAGTGCGGTCGGAACCGCCACCATCGCGAGCCGTGCGAGGCCCGTGCCAAATCCAACCATGACGTCCCTCTTCGCGCATGTCTTTTGAATACTTATGCAAACCTTGGCGCGTCGGGCTAGCGCAAATGTGACGCACCCCCTGAAAGGCCCGATGGCCGGACTGGCGCGTCGCGCGCGGTTGGTGGGTCGGGAGAGGCTTGGCGGGCGCGGGTCGGGCCCTACCTCAGGCAGGATCACGTCTCGAGACACGCACAGACATCAGTCAGGGAGCCAGACCAGCCATGAAATATCCTCTCATCGTGGCCGCCGCGGTCTTCGGAGGCGCGCTCGCCTCCGCCGCGCAGGCCGATATCACCGTCTCCTCCAAGATCGACACGGAAGGCGGTCTCCTGGGCAATATCATCGCGCTATCGCTGGAAAATGCCGGGATGCCGGTGGAGCGGCGGTTGCAGCTGGGCGGCACGCAGGTCGTGCGCAAGGCGATCCTCGCGGGCCAGATCGACATCTATCCCGAATATACCGGCAACGCGGCCTATTTCTTCAACGAGGCCGATAGCGACATCTGGAAGGATGCGACCAAGGCCCATGACCGCGCCGCCGAGCTGGACAAGCAAAACGATATCACCTGGCTCGACTCCGCGCCGGCCAACAACACCTGGGCGATTGCCGTGACCGGGAAGCTTGCCAAGGAAAACGACCTCACCACCATGTCCGATTTCGGCAAATGGGTGTCGAATGGCGGCGAGGTGAAGCTCGCGGCCTCGACCGAGTTCGTCTCGTCGCCCGCCGTGCTGCCCGCGATGCAGAAAGCCTACGGGTTCAAGCTGAGCCCCGATCAGACCGTGGTTCTGTCGGGCGGTGACACCGCGGCGACCATTCAGGCGGCGGCGCGCGGCACCTCGGGGGTGAACGCGGCGATGGCTTACGGCACCGATGGCGGTGTCGGCGCGGCGGGGCTCGTCGTGATGGAAGACGACAAGGGCGTGCAGCCGGTCTACGAGCCGACCCCGATCGTGCGCGACTCGGTGCTGAAGGAATACCCGAAGATCCCCGAGGTGCTGAACCCGATCTTCGACAAGCTCGACATGCAGACGCTGCAAAAGCTCAACGGGCGCATTCAGGTCGGCGGTGAGCCCGCCGAGGCGGTCGCGAAGGACTATCTGACGCAGATCGGGGTGCTGAACTGACTGCGGCGGCGCGCAAACGGGCGGGCACAGGCTCCGCGATGGCGGGGCTGTCGCCGCCCGGCATGCTGTTCGCGGTGCTGGGTTTGGCTGCGATCTTCGCGCCGTTCCTGACGCTTGCGGCGAACCGGATCGTCGCCGGTGAGGGTCGGGCGCTCTGGACGCTCGCCCCGCCGCAGATCACGGGGCCGGGGATTGCGCTGATGCTGCTGGGGCTTGCCTTGGGCCTGCCTGCCGCGCGGCCTTACTTGCGCATCGCGGGGGCTGCGCTTGGCCTTGCGGGGCTGGTCTGGCTGCTGGTTCTCGGTGCGTCGTCGCTGCTCGCAGAGGCGGGTGACTATGCCCGCGTCTCTCCGGCGGCGGGGTTCTGGTGCCTGCTGGTGGTCTTCGCGCTGATGATGGCCGATGCGCTGAGCGCGCTGTCGCCGGGGCCTGCCGCGCGGGCGGGGATTTTGCTGTTGGTGATCGCGCTGGTCGGCGCGCTGCTGTGGTCGGGGGCGCTGAGCGATCTGTCCGTCGCGCAGGAATTCGCGAGCCGCAAGGATGCGTTCTACAGCGCCAGCCTGCGCCACCTGGGCCTTGCCTTCGGCTCGCTTATGGCGGCGGCGGTGATCGGACTGCCGCTGGGCGTCCTCTCCCACCGCAACGCCGGGCTGCGCCGCGCGCTCCTGCCGGTTCTTAGCTTCCTTCAAACTATCCCCTCGCTCGCGATGTTCGGGATCATGATCCCGGTTCTGAGTTGGCTGAGCGGCGTCATTCCCGGTGCCCGTGCGATCGGCATTGCCGGAATCGGCTTCGCGCCGGCTTTCCTTGCGCTGACGCTCTATTCGCTGCTGCCGGTGGTCGCCAATGTGCTGGCCGGGCTGCGCACCGCGCCTGCCGCCACGCTCGAGGCTGCGCGGGGGATGGGGATGACATGGCGCCAGCGTCTGACCCGGGTGGAGCTGCCGCTGGGCCTGCCGGTCGTGCTGGCGGGACTGCGCATCGTGCTGGTTCAGAATATCGGGCTGGCGGTGATCGCCGGGCTGATCGGCGGCGGCGGCTACGGCACATTCGTGTTTCAGGGCCTGAACCAGACGGCGGGCGATCTGATCTTGCTGGGCGCATTGCCCACCGTCGCGCTGGCGCTGATCTCGGCCATCGCGATGGACATCCTCGTCGAAGTGACGACCCCTCGAACGGAGCGTGAAGAATGATCGAAATCGACGAGATCACGAAGCTCTATGAGGGCGCGGCAGCGGTCGACCACGTCTCGATGACGGTCGAGACCGGGACGATCACGGGGATCGTGGGCACGTCCGGCTCGGGCAAGACGACGCTTCTGCGGATGATCAACCGGCTGATCGAACCGAGTTCCGGCGAGGTGCGGATCAATGGCGAGGCCACAAGCGCGCTGCCCAAGCACGAGCTGCGCCGCCGGATCGGTTACGTCATTCAGGGCGACGGGCTGTTTCCGCATTACACGATCGCGGGAAATATCGGCGCGGTGCCCAAGCTGCTCGGTTGGTCCAAGGACAAGACGCGCGCCCGCGTCGACGAGTTGCTGGACCTGTTCTCGATGGACCCCGCGCAGTTCCGCGACCGCTACCCGGCGGAGCTGTCGGGCGGCCAGCAACAGCGCGTGGGCGTGGCGCGCGCGCTGGCCTCGCGCCCCGATCTGCTGCTGATGGACGAACCCTTCGGCGCGCTCGACCCGATCATTCGCGCCCGGGCGCAAGCCGATCTGCGGCACATCCAGCGGCAGCTCGGTTCGACCATCGTGCTCGTGACGCATGACATGGAGGAGGCGATCCATCTGGCCGACCGGGTGGCGGTGATGGATGGCGGGAAATTGCTGCAACATGGTACTCCCGCCGAGATCATCGCCGCGCCCGCGACCGATTTCGTGGCGCAGATGGTAGGCGGCGTGGACCGTCCGCTGCGGCTGTTGTCGCTGATCCCGGTTTCCGACGTGCTGGAAGACGGCACTGCTGACGGTGAACCGATTGCGCCCGACACGAGCCTGCGCGATGCGCTGTCGCTGTGTCTCTGGCGCGGCGTTGAGGCGCTGCCCGTGGCCGATGGCGACACCCCGCTTGGCCGGGTGACGCTGGCCGCGATCCGTGCCCGCGCGGCGGAGCTGGCATGAGCCGTAGCGGCGTGATCCGGGCCGCCTGCGTGGCGCTCTTGCTGGCGCTGGTGCTGCGCCCGCACTGGTTCGCGCCGGTCTTCGCACCCTTCGCCCCGGCGGGCGGGCCGGTGATCTACGAGCGCGCCTCGATCCTGTCGCTCTCGCTGAGCCATCTGGGGCTGGTCGCGCTGGCCTCGGGGCTGGCGACGCTGGTCGCGGTGGGCCTTGCCATTCTGGTGACCCGGCCGGCGGGGGCGGCCTTTCTGCCGCTGTCGCGCACCATCACCAATATCGGCCAGACTTTCCCGCCCGTCGCGGTGCTGGCGCTGGCGGTCCCCGCGCTCGGTTTCGGGGCGGGGCCGACGCTGGTGGCGCTGTTCCTCTATGGCTTGCTGCCGATCTTCGAGACGGCCATCGCGGGCCTTTCGACCCTGCCGCCCGCCACGATGGAAGCCGCGCGCGGCATTGGCCTGACCCGCTGGCAACGGCTGATCCGGGTGGAATTGCCGCTGGCCCTGCCGGTGATCCTGACGGGCATCCGGCTGTCGGTGGTGATCGCCATCGGCACGGCGACGGTCGGCTCCACCGTGGCCGCGCGGACCTTGGGCGAAGTGATCATCGCGGGGCTTCTGACCAGCAACACCGCCTTCGTCCTGCAAGGCGGTGTGATCGTGGGGCTGTTCGCGGTGCTCGTCTATGACGCGCTGAGCCTGTTGGAAACCGCGCTGACGCGCCGCCTTGGACGTCCTTCCGCCGAGGCCGATACCTGAAACCGGGCAGGGCCGAGGAACGACCCGCGCCCGTCCGAGGCGCGAGCCGCTGGCAGGTCTTCAGAACGCCCAGTCCTCGTCCTCGGTCGCGACCGCCTTGCCGATCACATAGCTCGACCCCGAACCCGAGAAGAAGTCGTGGTTCTCGTCCGATCCGGGCGAGAGCGCGGCGAGGATCGCCGGGTTCACGCGGGTGGCCTCGTCAGGGAATAGCGCCTCGTAGCCGAGGTTCTGCAGCGCCTTGTTGGCGTTGTAATGCAGGAAATGCTTCACATCCTCGGTCAGGCCCAGATTGTCATAGAGCTGCTCGGTATAGCGGCCCTCGATGTCATAGAGGTCGAACATCAGCGAGAAGGCGAAATCCTTGATCTCGGCGCGCTCGGCCTCGGTGACATGCTCCAGCGCGCGCTGGAACTTGTAGCCGATGTAATAGCCGTGGATCGCCTCGTCGCGGATGATCAGGCGGATCAGGTCGGCGGTGTTGGTCAGGCGCGCGCGGCTCGACCAGTGCATCGGCAGGTAGAAGCCCGAATAGAACAGGAAGCTTTCCAGAAAGACGCTTGCCACCTTGCGCTTCAGCGGGCTCGCCGTCGCGTCGTATTCGTCGAGGATCAGCCGGGATTTGGCTTGCAGATGCGGGTTCTCCTGCGACCAGCGGAAGGCCTCGTCGACCTCGGCGGTATTGCACAGCGTCGAGAAGACAGAGGAATAGCTGCGCGCATGCACCGCCTCCATGAAGGCGATGTTGGACAGCACGGCTTCCTCGTGGGGCGTCGCGGCATCGGCCATCAGCACGGGCGCGCCGACCGTGTTCTGGATCGTGTCCAGCAGCGTCAGCCCGGTGAAGACCCGGATCGTCAGCGTCTGCTCCTCCTCGGTCAGCTGCGACCAGCTTTGAATGTCATTCGACAGCGGCACCTTCTCGGGCAGCCAGAAATTCGAGGTCAGGCGGTTCCAGACCTCCAGATCCTTGTCGTCCTGAAGGCGGTTCCAGTTGACGGCACGAGGGACGGGGCGCGGAACGGGGCGGGGCGTGTGCAGATCTTTCATGGCGGGCCTCACAGGGAACAGGATACGCAGCCCTGCACCTCGGTCCCCTCAAGGGCCGCTTGGCGCAGGCGGATGTAATAGATGGTCTTGATGCCGCGCCGCCAGGCGTAGATCTGGGCGCGGTTGATGTCGCGGGTCGTGGCCTCTGCGGGGAAGAACAGAGTCAGCGAGAGCCCCTGATCGACATGCTCGGTCGCCGCCGCATAGGTGTCGATGATCGCCTCGGGGCCGATCTGATAGGCGTCGCGGTAGAACTCCAGATTGTCGTTCGTCATGTAGGGTGCGGGGTAATAGACCCGGCCGATCTTGCCTTCCTTGCGGATTTCGATCTTCGCGGTGATCGGGTGGATCGAGGCGGTGGCGTTGTTGATATAGCTGATCGAGCCGGTGGGCGGCACGGCTTGCAGATTGCGGTTCCACAGGCCGGTCTCCATCACGCGCTCGCGCAGGGCGGCCCAGTCGGCGCGCGAGGGCAGGGTGATCCCGAAGCGTTCGAACAGGGCCGTGACGGTGTCGCTTTCAGGCAGCCAGTCGCGGGTGATGTATTTTTCGAAGAAGCTGCCATCGGCATAGGCAGACGCCTCGAACCCCTTGAAGCTGCGGCCATGTTCGGTCGCGAGCCGGTTCGACTCCGCCAGCGCATGATAGGCCACGGCGGCGAAATAGACGGAGGTGAACTCGATCCCCTCGGGGCTGCCATAGTGGATGCGCTCGCGGGCGAGGAAGCCGTGCAGGTTCATCTGGCCCAGGCCGATCGCGTGGCTTTCCTCGTTGCCCTTGCGGATCGAGGGGACGGCGTTGATCGCGCTCATCTCCGACACTGCCGAGAGCGCGCGGATCGCGGCGCCGACGCTCGCGCCCAGATCGCCGCCATCCATCACCTTCGCGATGTTGAGCGAGCCCAGATTGCACGAAATATCGGTGCCCATCTGCGCGTAGCCCAGATCCTCGTCGAATTCCGAAGGCTCGGCCACCTGCAGGATTTCCGAGCACAGGTTCGACATGGTGATCCGCCCCGCGATCGGGTTGGCGCGGTTCACCGTGTCCTCGAACATGATGTAGGGATAGCCGCTTTCGAACTGGATCTCGGCCAGCGTCTGGAAGAAGGCGCGGGCGTTGATCTTGCGTTTGCGGATGCGGGCGTCGTCGACCATCTCGTGATATTTCTCGGTGACCGAAATCTCCGAGAAGGCGCAGCCATAGACCCGCTCCACGTCATGGGGCGAGAAGAGATACATCTCCTCGTTTTTCTTCGCGAGTTCGAAGGTAATATCGGGGATCACCACGCCGAGGCTCAGCGTCTTGATCCGGATCTTCTCGTCCGCATTCTCGCGCTTGGTATCGAGGAAACGCAGAATGTCGGGGTGATGCGCGTGCAGATAGACCGCGCCCGCGCCCTGACGCGCGCCCAGCTGGTTGGCATAGCTGAAGCTGTCTTCGAGCAGTTTCATCACCGGGATCACACCCGAGGACTGGTTCTCGATCCCTTTGATCGGCGCGCCATATTCGCGGATATTGGTCAGCATCAGCGCCACGCCGCCGCCGCGTTTCGACAGTTGCAGCGCCGAGTTGATGCCCCGCCCGATGCTTTCCATGTTGTCTTCCAGCCGCAGCAGGAAACACGACACGAATTCGCCCCGCGCTGTCTTGCCTGCGTTGAGGAAGGTGGGCGTCGCAGGCTGGAAGCGGCCCGCCAGCATCTCCTCCATCAGCCGCATCGCGAGCGCCTCGTCGCCGCGCGCCAGCGTCAGCGCCACCATCACGACGCGGTCCTCGTAGCGTTCGAGATAGCGCTGACCGTCGCGGGTCTTCAGCGTGTAGGAGGTGTAATATTTGAACGCGCCGAGGAAGGTCGGAAAGCGGAACTTGGCCGCGAAAGCCGCCTCCCAGATCGCGCGCTGGAAGTTGCGCGAATACTGATCGAGCACGGCGGCGTCGTAATAGCCTTCCTCCACCAGATAGCCGAGCTTTTCATCCAGTGAATGGAAGAACACCGTGTTCTGGTTCACATGGCGCAGGAAATATTGCCGCGCCGCCATCCGGTCGGCCTCGAAGCGGATATTGCCCTCCGCGTCATAGAGATTGAGCATCGCATTGAGCGCGTGGTGATCAAGCCCCGCGAATTCCGAGGCCATAGCCCCGCTCGGTGTCACGTCGCTGTCGAGCATTCCTGCCTCCAGAAGGTTTCGAGACCCGCGCGCACGCGGGCGATGTCACTGTCCGTGCCTGCCAGCTCGAACTGATAGAGCACGGGGATATTGCATTTGCGCGCCAGCAGATCGCCCGCGCAGGCGAAGAGCGCGCCGAAGTTGCGATTGCCGCTGGCGATGACGCCGCGCAGGCCCGCGCGGCGGGTGGGGTCGTTGAGAAAGGCGATGACTGGTTTCGCGACCGCGCCGCGCCCCTTGCCGTCGGCATAGCTCGGGCAGATCAGGACGTAGGGACCGGAGGGAGACGGCATCGGAGCCTCCGCCGAGAGGGGCAGGCGCTGCGCGGGCAGGCCCAGCCGCTCCACGAAGCGCTGCGTGTTTCCCGAGGCGGAGGAGTAATAGATCAGCCGTGCCTGTCCCATCGCGGCTCGGCCTCAGACCAGCCGGTTGATCATGTCGGGGCGAAAGCCCGCCCAGTGATCCTCGTTCGCGATCACCACCGGCGCCTGACGGTAGCCGAGATCCTGCACCATCTCCATCGCGGCGGCATCCTCGGTGAGGTCGATCACGTCATAGGAGATCCCCTTGGCATCGAGCGCGCGGGTCGTGGCGGTGCATTGCACGCAGGCCGGTTTCGAATAGACGGTGATGGTCATGTTCTGTCCCTTTGTTTGCTGTCGGCAGCGCGGGACAAGGCTCGTGGGCAGGGTGCCGCAGCACATAGCCACGCGCCCGGGCCCTCCGCCGCGGTCGTCGTCTATCTGCTCTGGCAGGTCTCCTGGCTCGCGGCTCGAGCGCCTCTGGGTCCGTCTTCCCGGTGCATCGCACCAGTGACATTCGGACTTGAGGCTCGCCGCTTACAGTTGCGGGGGCAGCGCCGGAATTTCACCGGCTTCCCTCTTCGCCTGCGGAGTGACTCGCAGGAACCAAAGCAACATCATATTGGGTTAATGCGATGATGGCTGTCAATATATAGATTGCCCTGTCGCGCGAAACTCTCGCGCGACAGGAGCGTGTCTTGCCTCAAGCCCCGTCACCAAGCGCCCGGATATGCGCCGGGAGGCGGGCACTCTGGCCATACATGAAGTGGTTTTCCATGCGCTCCGAGAAGCGGCTGGCCTCGGTCTCGCGGCCCACGGCCTCGGCCATCTCGCGGATATGCATCGGGCTCGCCCCGCAGCACACGCCGAGGTAATTCACCCCGATCGCCTGCGCCTCGCGGGCGAAGGCGCCGATCTCGTAGCGGTTACACGCCAGCGGATCGAGCGCGGTCGGGAAGGTCCGGCCATGCGGCGAGGGGCAGGTGCAGCCGTTGTGGTCGGAGAGGTTGAAGAAGGTGGGCTCCTCCTTCGTGGTCCGGTAGGGCACGGGCAGGGCGCCGACATGGCAGCTCACCGCCGCGCGCACCTTGCGCAGCCACGGCATCATCGTCTGCGGCCCGCGGAAGCAGTTCAGCCCGACGACATCGGCGCCCGCCTGTTCGAGCTGCTGGCAGGTCTCGACGATGCCGACCCCGTCCATCATCTCGTTGGCCGCCATCGGCGCCAGCGTCAGCACAACCGGCAGCCCCGACGCCTTCGCGGCCTCGAGCGCGCAGAGCGCCTCGCCCGCGTAATAGAAGGTCTCGCCAATGAGGATATCCGCGCCTTCCTCGACTGCCCAGCCGACCATCTCGTCGAACATCGCGCGCACCTCGGCCTGCCGGGCCGGATCGGTCGGGTCCCAGATATTCGTGTTCGAGATATTGCCCGCCATCAGGTTGCCGGTCTTCGCATCGGCGACCTCGCGCGCGATTTTCAGCGCCGCGCGATTGAGTGGCTCCAGCAGGTCTTCCTTGCCGATCACGCGCATCTTCTCGCGGTGGCCGTTATAGGTGAAGGCCTCGACGATATCGCTTCCGGCGCGCTGGAAATCGACATGCAGATTGCGCAGCGCCTGCGGGTATTCGAGCGCCACCTCTGGCACGAATTCCCCGGCGGTCAGATAGCCGCGCCGTTCCAGTTCGAACAGGAAGCCCTCGGCGCAGATCACCGGGCGCGCGTCGAGCAAACGGGTCAGTTTGTTGTCATTCATGGAGAGATCCTCTCAGTTCATCCATGACCATCGTTTGGAGTGCCGAGCCTCACAGGGAACGGGGCTGCCGTTCCCTGCTGCAATGGTCCTCGGCCGGGCCGCAGGATGCGACCACAAGACGAAAAACAGGCTCAGAGGCCGCGCCGGGCGCGAGCACCGCCCCGCCGGAGCGGCGGGGGCATCTCGATCGGCAGGGCGAAAGGCTGCGGCCTCAGCGAGTCCAGCAGCAGCTCGCAGAACACCGCGACGGCGGGCGAGGCTGCGCCGAACGGATAGGCCTGCGTATGGGCGATGATCGCCGCCTTCGCATAGGGCATGTCGCCCGGCAGCCCGCCGAGCCATTCCATGTAGCCCAGCGTGCCCAGCTCACGCGCGCGCAGCGGCGAGATCGGTCCTATATCGAGTTGTAAGAGTGAAAGCGTTCGTTCCAAAAGCATCGCGCCCTCCGCGCAAAAGGGCGGGATTGGTCGCGGCACGGCGATATGCGAGGTCCGATCTGGTCCATCTCTCGTCTCTCCGTCCCAAGGCACCCCGCCCGGGTTTAAGGTGACCGAGATGCGCTAGGCGCGCATCCGAGATGGCAGGTCTCCTGACTCGCGGGTCGTGGCTTCACCGGACCTTCCCAACCTTTGCAGGTCAGTGGCGTTTCCGGTGGCGCTCGCCGCTTACAGTTGCGGGGGCAGTCACGGAGTTGGGCATCGCCCGCACCGTGTTCCCTTTTCAGCCGACCCTTTGGGGCCGGACACCATCGCAGATTTGATCGCAGGAAATTTCGGTGCTGTCCAGATCGGATTGGGCGGTTGCGGGCAAGCGGCCAGAGGCCCTGTCCCGAAAGCCTTGCGTTGACGGAGATCAAGGCCCCGATGCGCCTCTGAGCTAAAGTGCCCGCAGGAGCAAACAGGGGAGGCGAGCCGATGACCACGAAGAAAGAAGTCATTCCTTTCGATAGCTTACGCCGAGAGGACGTCGCGCTTGTGGGCGGCAAGAATTCATCGCTTGGCGAGATGGTGCAGGAGCTTGGGGCCAAGGGCATTCAGGTCCCGCCGGGCTTTGCCACCACCTCCGACGCCTATCGGATGTTTCTCGATGAAAACAATCTGACCGAGGCCATCGCGGGCTATCTCGCGGATTACGATGCGGACAAGATCAGCCTTCACGTCGCGGGTCAGAGCATTCGCGACACGATCGTGGCCGGGGATTGGCCCGCCTCGACCGAGGCCGCGATCCGGGAGGCGTACCGCGATCTGTCGAAGCGGGCAGGGGTGCCCGAGGTCTCCGTCGCCGTGCGCTCGAGCGCCACGGCCGAAGACCTCCCCGATGCCAGCTTCGCCGGTCAGCAGGAGACCTATCTCAACGTGGCGGGCGAGGAGGAGCTGCTGACCGCCTGCCGCAAGTGCTACGCCTCGCTCTTCACCGACCGCGCGATCACCTATCGCAAGCTCCGAGGGTTCAATCACCTCGATGTGGCGCTCTCCGTGGGCGTTCAGCAGATGGTGCGCTCCGATATCGGCGGGTCGGGGGTGATGTTCTCGATCGACACGGAAACCGGCTTCGACAAGGTCGTGCTGATCAGCGCGGCCTGGGGCTTGGGCGAGAATGTCGTGCAGGGCGCGGTCACGCCCGACGAGTTTCAGGTCTACAAGCCTTTCCTTGGCAAGGCGGGCATCAAGCCGATCATCGAGAAGAAGCTCGGGGCGAAAGAGATCAAGATGATCTATGCCGGGCCGGACGCCCCGAACCCGGTGCGCAACGTGCCGACATCGAAAGCCGAACGCGGGAAGTTCGTCCTGTCGGATGACGAGGTGCTCGATCTCGCGCAGCAGGCGGCGACCATCGAAGCCCATTACGGGCAACCGATGGATATGGAATGGGCCAAGGACGGCGTCACGGGGAAGCTGTTCATCGTGCAGGCGCGCCCCGAAACCGTTCAGTCGCGGGTCTCCGCGGGCTCGCTCAGGCGCTATACTATCGGCGCGCATGGTCCGGTCGTCGTCAGCGGCCTGTCGGTGGGCGAGCAGATCGCGACCGGGCGGGTCTGCCTGATCGAAGACGTCAAGGATATCGACGATTTCGTGGACGGCTCGGTCCTCGTCACCTCGACGACGGACCCCGACTGGGTGCCCGTGATGAAACGCGCCTCGGCCATCATCACCGATCACGGCGGCCGAACCAGCCACGCCGCCATCGTCAGCCGCGAATTGGGCGTGCCCGCCATCGTCGGCTGTGGCGATGCGACCCATGTGCTGCATGACGAGCAGGAGGTGACTGTCTGCTGTGCCGAAGGGGACGAGGGTCTGGTCTATGACGGCTTTGCCGAGTTCACGGTCGAAGATCTGAACCTCGACGCGGTGCCGGAGACCAAGACCAAGGTCATGCTCAACCTCGCCAACCCGGCCATTGCGGCGCGCTGGTGGCGGCTGCCGATCGACGGTGTCGGTCTGGCGCGGATGGAATTCGTGATCTCGAACACGATCCGGGTGCATCCGATGGCGCTGCTGCATTTCTCCGACATTCAGGAGACGGAGGTGCGGGAGGAAATCGAAACGCTCACAAGGGGATACGAGGACAAGGCCGAGTATTTCGTCGATCAACTGGCGCTTGGCCTGTCCCGGATCGCCGCCGTGGCCTATCCGAACCCGATGATCCTGCGGCTTAGCGATTTCAAGACGAACGAATATGCCGACCTTCTCGGCGGGCGGCAATTCGAGCCGGTAGAATCCAACCCGATGATCGGCTGGCGCGGGGCATCGCGCTATTACGATCCCGCCTATGTCGAAGGATTCCGGCTCGAATGTCGGGCGATCCGGCGGCTTCGCGAAGAGGCAGGCTTCGACAATGTGCTGGTGATGGTGCCGTTCTGCCGCACGCCCGAGGAAGCCGACCGCGTGCTGGCGGTGATGGCCGAGGAAGGGCTGGTGCGCGGATCGAACGGTCTGCAGATCTACGTGATGTGCGAAGTGCCCTCGAACGTCATCCTTGCAGAGGAATTCGCCAAGCGGTTCGACGGTTTCTCCATCGGGTCGAACGATCTGACGCAGCTGACCTTGGGCATCGACCGCGACAGCGACCGGCTCGCGCCGCTGTTCGACGAACGTCACGCCGCCGTTCAGTGGATGATCCGGAGCGTCATCGAAAGAGCGCATGGTGTCGGCGCGAAGGTCGGGCTCTGCGGTCAGGCACCGTCGAACTACCCGGAGTTTGCCCGCAGGCTGGTGGAGTTCGGGATCGACTCGATATCGGTGACGCCGGACAGTTTCCTGAAGGTCAAAGGCCATGTCGCGGAGGCGGAAGGTCAACGCTGATCCGGATGTGAGCCTGCAGGACGCTGCCGTTAACCGTCTCGGGCAAGTTACCCGAGACGGTCGCGCGCTCAGGCCACGGGTGCCTGTTCGACACTCGGTTTCGCGGGGGCCACATGCATGCCCAGCCGCGCCAGCAGGTCCTGATCTCTCCAGGCTGCGGGGTTATCCGTGGTCAGAAGCTGGTCGCCCACGAAAATCGAGTTCGCGCCCGCGAGGAAGCACAGCGCCTGCCACGTGTCGCTCATCCCGGTGCGGCCTGCCGAGAGCCGCACCACCGATGCGGGCATCAGGATCCGTGCAAGCGCGACGACCCGCACCAGCGCGAAAGGGTCGACCGGCTCGGCATTCTTTTGCACCGGCACACCGTCGATCTCGTTCCAGAGGTTGATCGGCACGCTGTCCGGGTGCTCGGGCAGGGTGGCGAGCGTCACCAGCATGGCGATCCGATCCGCCTCGGCCTCGCCCATGCCGAGGATCCCGCCGCAACAGACCCGAATGCCGCCTTTGCGCACGTTCTCGACCGTATCGAGCCGGTCCTCCATTGTGCGGGTCGTCGCGATCTCCCGGTAATAGTCCGGCGACGTGTCGATGTTGTGGTTGTAGAAAACCAGCCCCGCCGCCTTCAGCTTCTCGACTTGCTGCGGCGAGAGCATGCCCAGCGTCATGCAGGTCTCCAGCCCCAGCTCCGAGACGCCGCGCACCATCTCGCACAGCGCATCCATGTCGCGATCCTTCGGGCTGCGCCACGCCGCGCCCATGCAGAACCGTTGCGCACCTGAAGCCTTCGCGCGTCGTGCGGCGCTCAGAACCTCTTCGGTCTTCATCAGTTTGGTGGGTTTCACGCCGGTCTCGTAATGCGCGGATTGCGAGCAATAGCCGCAATCTTCCGGGCAGCCGCCGGTCTTGATCGACAGCAGGCTCGCCGTCTCGAGCGCGCTCGGGTCGAAATGGGCGCGGTGAACCGTTTGCGCCCGATGAAGAAGTTCGGGGAAGGGCAGGTCGTGGATCGCCTTCGCCTGCGCCACGCTCCAATCGTTTCTCATGTCTCCCGGCATGATTACGCGCGCTCCTTCAGGCGGGTGAGACCCGTCGCGAGGCCGCTGGCAATTGCTATCTTGACCAGATCCCCCGGAACGAAAGGTGCGACGCCGGTTGCGAGAAGTTTCGACGCGGGCACGAAATTGGCGAGCCATGCAAGGCCAGCGGCATAGACCACGATCAGCCCGGCGAGCATCGCCAGCGCCTTGCCGAGCCAGCCGCGGCCATGGGCGAGCACGCTGATGAGGGGCGCCGCGAGCAGAAAGCCCAGCAGGTAGCCCCCGGTCGGTCCCATCATGTAGGCCAGCCCGATACCGCGCTCAGGCGTGCCAGAGAAGACCGGCGCCCCCATCGCGCCCATCATGAGATAGGTGGTCATCGCGGCAGCCGCCATTCTGGGGCCGACGCTCGCTGCGATGAAGAAGACCGCAAGCGTGTGCAACGTCATCGGCACGGGCCAGAAAGGCACCTGAAGCTTTGCGCCGAGTGTGATCAGGGCCGCGCCGCAAAGCGCGAGGCCAAGGCCGCGCCAGAGAGTGTGGGTGAGCTTCTGGGAAGTGTCGAACGGCGTCATTGAACCTGTCCTCAGTCGATAGTTGGAGTTTCTATCTATGACTATGCAGGCAGGTCCGTAGCTATCAATTGAATTTATAGATAATTAACCGGAAATCACGTAAGTCTCGTGCGCATCGGCATTTTTTATCGATGACTTGCGTTTGCCGATCCAGCCGACATGGCGTGCCAAAGTTGCGCAGGCCAGGTCTGTCTGTCCCTTGTGGAGGGCGGTGATGATGATCCGGTGGTCATGATCCGAGCGGGCTTCCCAGTCTCGACGCCAGGCGGCGAAAAGGAAACGTGCGCTGGTCGTTTGCAGATTGTCGATCGTCTCCAGAAGCCGTGGCATCCCGCAGGGTGTCAGGATCAATCGGTGGAACTGGCGGTTCGCGGCTTCCCAGTCACGGACGGTTCTGGCGCTGTCGCCTATCCGCGTAACCTGTTCAGCTTTCTGAAGAATCGTGCGTGTCATGTTTGGGGCTGCATGGCGCAGCGCCAAGGGTTCGAGGCTCGCACGCATCTCCGCCACTTCGCGCAGTTCGGCCACGTCGAACTCGGTAACCCGAAAGCCGCGGCGCGCTTCGCTCTCGGCCAGCCCGCGGGCCTGCAATTCGCGAAAGGCTTCGCGCACCGGGACGTGGCTCGCGCCGAACTCGCTCGCGATGTGGTCCTGTCTCAGCCGGGCGCCGGGCGGAATCTCACCTGAAATGATGCGATCCGAAAGTATCCGCGCGATGCGCTGCGAATGTGTCTCATGGGGCGTCTCTGTCATGATTTATAGATAATTAATCTAGCAGCAATTCGTCCACCCCCATTCATGTACCGGAAACATGTTTGTAAGATTAAGGAAAAGATATATCTCTGGGCAGTGGTGGAGACGCATTAACCTGCATTGGATCTTATGTGACCTGGCAAGAAGCTTTCCGGCGCGAGGCGCGCGGAACTGAGGACGACGCGGCTCCTGATGCTGGCTACAAGGCCCTGATGGAGCTGATCGATGACGGATTCTGCGTCATCCAGTTCATCGACGGGCCCAGAGGCCCCCTCAGCGACTATGTCCATATCGAAGCCAATTCCGGTTACGAAAGACATACCGGGATCGACGGTATCGTCGGCAAGACCGTGTTCGATGTCGCCCCGCAAGACGGGGCCGAGTGGGTCAAAATCTACGGTGAAGTGCTCAGAACCGGGGAACCTCTGAGGTTCGAGCGTGAATTCGTCGAGGCCGGGCGGCATATCGAGGTCTCCGCGACGCGGGTGGAGCCTGCCGCAAAGGCGCAGGTCGCGGTGCTGTTTCGCGATATCACTGAACGCAAACAGAAGGAGCGCGAGCTACGCGAAAGCCAGCGCCGCGCGGAAAAGAACGCGCGTCACATCGCACGCGCGCTTTCGGCCGGGGCAATTCTGGGCACCTGGGTCTGGTATCTCGACAGCGAAACCTTTGATCTCGATGAAGAATTTTCGCGCAGCATGGGGCTCGATCCCGCGCAGGGCGCTGCAGGTCTGACGATCGACCAGATTGTCGTGAACGTGCATGAGGATGACAAGCCGGGGCTGATGGCGGCGATTGATCGCGCCACGCAGGAGACGACGCCTTACGCGCATCAGTTTCGCGTCAAGCGGGCCGACGGGCTGTATCACTGGGTCGAAGCCAATGGCCGGATGGAGGCCGAAACGCCGCGCATCTTCGCAGGCGTTCTGATGGATCTCGATGACCGGCGCGCCATTCTCGAAGAGCGCGACAAGGCCGCGACCGAGCTGTCCAAGCTGAACGAAACCCTCGAGCAGCGCGTCGAAGAGCAGACCGCGAAACTCATGCAGCGGGAGGAAGAGCTCCGGCAGGCCCAGAAAATGGAAGCCGTCGGGCAGTTGACCGGGGGGCTCGCCCACGATTTCAACAATCTCCTCACGGCGATTTCCGGGTCGCTCGACTTCGTCGCGAAGCGGCTCGAAGACGGGCGTCGCGAGGAGATTCTGCGCTATCTCGAAGCCGCGCAGGCGTCGACCGAACGAGCCGCCAGCGTCACACAGCGTTTGCTCGCCTTCTCGCGTCAGCAGTCGCTGATGCCCAAGCCGACCGACGTGCCGCAACTGGTCCGGAGCATGGAAGACCTGATGCGGCACACCATCGGGCCGCATATCCTGGTGAGGGCGGAGGACGACGCGGAGGCTTGGCCCGCAATGGTCGACCCGAACCAGCTGGAGAGCGCGTTGCTCAACCTGTGCATCAATTCGCGCGATGCGATGCCCGATGGCGGCACGATCACGATCAGCACCACCAATGAGATCATAGAGGGTGAGAATTCGGAGCTTCCGCCCGGCGACTATCTGCGGCTGGCCGTTGCGGACACGGGAACGGGGATGACTGCGGAGGAAATCTCGAAAGCCTTCGACCCCTATTTCACGACCAAGCCCAGCGAGAAGGGCACCGGCCTCGGCCTCTCGATGGTCTACGGGTTCGCGCGCCAGAGCGGCGGGTGCGCGACGATCCAGTCTGCGTTGGGGCAGGGGACGACGGTAAACATTTTCCTCCCGCGCTCGGTCGAGACGGTCGCGCGCGCCGAAGCGGACCTGCCAGTCAGCGAAGCCCCGGCAACGGGGGACGGACACACGATCCTCGTTGTGGACGATGAGGCGATCGTGCGCTTCGTCGTGGTGGAGGCCTTGGAAGAGGCGGGCTTCACGGTCTATCAGGCGGCCCATGCGGCGGCCGGGCTTCAGGTGCTGCAGGACCAGCCCGAGGTGACGCTTCTCCTGACGGATATCGGCTTGCCGGGCGGGATGACCGGCCGGGAGCTTGCAGCCCGGGCGCGCGAAGCGCGAGAAGACCTGAGAGTGATGTTCATGACCGGCTATGACGAGGAAGCGGCAACGGCCACGACGCTTACGGACACCGAAGTTCTGTTGAAGCCATTCGATTTCGACGAAATGGTGCGTCGCGTCACGAATTTCGCGAACCGCGGTCCAGCGTGAGGCGGGTCGTGCCCGAGTGATGTTCGGGGCGTCCGACCCGAGGTGGATCAAACGCCGCGCTTGTTGCCCCAGATCACGACATGCAGCTGCGGCAGGATGCGGGGCACGAACCAGCTGTCCGCCATAACGGTGTCCGTCAGCCAGCCAAGCCGGTCGGCGAGGTCCTGCGGATCGACCGGAACCTCCGGGTCAACCTCGGGATTACCCGGCTGAAGATAGAGCGGCAGATCGGGGTGACGGGCATGGGCGTCCCTCGCCCAGTCGTAATCCGCGCGGTCGAAGATCACGATCTTCATCACGGTGCTGCGGGCCGCGTGTCCGGCTGCCACGCACGCGGCAAAAGCGTCCCAATCGACCTGCTCGCCGCTCGAGGGCGGCTTGGGCGACAGCACCAGCGTGTCGAGATCGCCGAACCAAGGCCGTGCGACAGAGCCCTGCGTCTCGCAGGCGAAACGGTAGCCAGCGGCCCGCCCGAGCGCGATCAGCGGTCCGAAATCCTGAATGGCCGGGTTGCCTCCGCTGAGCGAGATCGTCAGCGGGCGGTCGCCCGACAGGCGGCGCAGCTCTGTCCAGACTTCCTCGGAACTCATCGGTGCCCATGTGTGACGATAGGCGCTGTCGACCGCGTGGAGGCTGTCGCACCACGAACAGCGGTAATCGCAGCCGCCCGCGCGCACGAAAAGCGTGGGCTCGCCGATCAGCGCGCCTTCGCCCTGAATGGTCGGGCCGAAAACCTCGGCGATGCGCAGGGTGGTCATGGACGGTATTCCGCCCAGGTCTTGGGTGTCTCGCTGACCAGCGCCGCGCTGGTCTCTGGCCAACGCGCCTTGCACCAGTCGTAGAAATGCTTGGCCATGTTTTCGGCGGTCGAGGGCACCTCCATCACGTCGTTGAGGTGGCGATGGTCGAAACTCTCGTCGATATAGGTCTTGAGCGGTTTCAGATCGTGATAATCGCGCACGAACCCGTTTTCATCGAGCGTCGCGGCGGCCAGTTCGACGACCACGATGTAATTATGCCCGTGCAGCCGGGCGCATTGGTGATCGTCTGGCAGATGCGAAAGCTGGTGCGAGGCGGAGAAGTGGAATTCCTTGCGGATACGGAACATCAGCGGGCCTCCTTCTCGGCGACGGCCTTGGCCCAGAAATCGGGATCGGCATAGGCGGTGGGGTCCGCGACGCCCGCAAGATGGAATGCCTCGCGCCGCTCGACGCAGGTGCCGCAGCGCCCGCAATGCACCTCGCCGCCCTTGTAGCACGACCACGTCTCGGCAAAGGGCGTGCCGTGTTTGGCGCCCTCGGCCACGATGTCGGCCTTGGAGCGATGCACGAAAGGCGTCTCCAGCCGCACATCGGCATAGCCGTCGAGCGCCATGCGCTGCATCGCATCGAAGGCCTCGGTGAAGGCTGGGCGGCAATCGGGATAGATGAAGTGATCGCCCCCATGCACCGCAGTCGCCACCGCTTCGTCGCCATTCGCGGCGGCCACGCCAAAGCCGATGGCGAGCATGATCGCGTTGCGGTTCGGGACGACGGTGATGCGCATCGTTTCTTCGGCGTAATGCCCGTCGGGCACGTCGATATCGTCGGTCAGCGCCGATCCGGTCAGTGCGGCCCCGATCGGGCGCATGTCGATGAGGTGATGCGGCACGCCCAGACGGCGCGCGGCGGCGGCGGCGTAATCAAGCTCCTTGCGGTGCCGTTGGCCGTAGTCGAAGGAGACGAGCCGCGTCAGGTGGTTTTCTGCGGCGACGATATGGGCGAGCGACACGGAATCGAGTCCGCCCGAGCAGATGACGAGAGTCTTCATATTTTTGAACCCTTGTTTTGATGACCGGGTAGGCTGCGACCGGTTGAGCGGGCCTCTAAAGGATGGGGCAGGGCTCTGCAAGGGCGGCGCGCCGGATAGATCGCAACGATCGCGCGATCGGACAGACGCGAACCATCGAGGCCCCGTTTGGCGTCTCGCCGATTGTCATCACACCGCTTGACGGAGGGCTCGGACGGTGTCACCTCTTTGGGCGAAGCGACAGGGGCGCTCGGGAAACCGGGCTGAGACGAACCCTTAGAACCTGAACCGGATAATGCCGGCGGAGGGAGGCGCGTGAGACGGTCAGGCGCAGTCCCGCCTTTTGCCCCCTCGCACTCCTCTTGCTGCCCGCAGCCAAGGAGAGTGCGATGGAAGACCCCGGACAACATCTCGCAACGATGCGGCAGACCGCGCCGCTCGTTCATAGCATCACCAACTATGTCGCGATGAACGTGATGGCGAATGTGCTGCTGGCCTCGGGCGCGTCGCCCGCGATGGTCCATGCGCGCGAGGAGGCGGCCGAGTTCGCAGGCCTTGCGCAGGCGCTGAGTATCAATATCGGCACGGTGTCGCCGCCATGGGCGGAGGCGATGGAGGCGGCGGCCACCGCCGCGCGCGCCAAGGATATTCCGTGGGTGCTCGACCCGGTCGCGGTCGGCGCGACGGATTATCGGCGCGCGCTTGGGGCGCGCCTCGTGGAGCTGCGCCCGACGGTAATCCGCGGCAACGCCTCCGAAATCCTCGCGCTTGCAGGCGAGGCTGGCGCGGGGAAAGGGGCGGATTCCACCGAGAGCGTCGAGACGGCTGAAGGCGCCGCGCGCGCCTTGGCGCGTCATGGCGGGGCGGTGGTGGCGGTGACCGGCGCGGTCGATTTCGTCACCGATGGCGCGCGCGCCGCGCGGGTCTCCAATGGCCATGCGATTATGCCCCGCGTGACCGCTTTGGGCTGTTCGCTCACCGGTGTCGTCGCCGCCTTTCTGGCAGGCCAGCCCCGGTTCGAGGCGGTCGTCGCGGCGCTGGCCTATTTCGGGCTTGCGGGTGAACGCGCTGGCGCAAGCGCCCATGGGCCGGGCAGCTTTCAGGTCGCCTTCCTCGATGCGCTCCATGCCATCGACTCCGAGGCGTTGAGCGCTGACGCGCGGATCGAACCCGCATGATCCCGCCCATCTGTTTCGTCACCGACCCGGATGCCCCGCAGCCCGTGATCGCGCAGGCTATCGCGGCGGCTGAGGGCGGCGCGGGCTTGGTGCAGCTGCGCGACAAGACGCTCTCCGATGCGGAGTTCGCAGTGCTGGCCCGGACGCTGATCGCGGCGCTCGCACCCTATGACGTCCCGCTGATCGTGAATGACCGGGTCGCCGTGGCCATCGAGATCGGCGCCGCCGGGCTCCATATCGGCCAAAGCGATGGCGACCCCGCCGCGATCCGCCGCCGGATCGGGCCGGAGATGCTCCTTGGCCTCTCGATCGAGACCGAGGCGCAGATCGGTGCCGTGCCTCCCGGCGTCGATTGTCTCGGCGTCGGCCCGATCCATGCGACCGGCTCGAAGCCCGACCACGCCGCCCCGATCGGCCATGCGGGCTTTGCCGAGATCGCCGCACGCACGGACCTTCCCTGTCTCGCGATCGGCGGGATCACCGCCACCGACGCGCCTGCGATCCGCGCGGCGGGCGGTGCCGGTCTTGCCGTGATTTCCGCCATCTCGCGTGCCCCTGACATGGCGCGTGCCACCCGAACCCTGCGCAGCGCTTGGAGCGACCTATGACCCCGAATATTCTCACCATTGCTGGCTCCGACCCATCGGGCGGGGCGGGCATTCAGGCCGATATCAAGGCCATCTCCGCCAATGGCGGCTATGCGATGAGCGTGATCACCGCGCTGACCGCGCAGAATACGCGCGGCGTGCAGGCGGTCAGCCTATGCGATACCGGACTGGTCGCGGCGCAGATGGCCGCGCTGCGCGACGATATCCGGATCGACGCGATCAAGATCGGGATGCTGGGTGATGCCGCGATCATCGAGACCGTGGCCGAGGGGCTGACCGGGCTCGAGTGTCCGGTGGTGCTCGACCCGGTGATGGTCGCGAAAGGCGGGGATCGGCTGCTGGCAGAGGCGGCGGTGACGGCGCTGCGCGGCCTGCTGCCGCGCGCCGATCTGATCACGCCGAACCTGCCCGAGGCCGCCGATCTCCTGGGCTGCGCCGAGGCGACGGCGCTCGAGAAGATGCGCGATCAGGCCTATGCGCTGCGCGATCTCGGGCCGCGTGCGGTGCTGCTGAAGGGCGGGCATCTGCAGGGCGAGGAAAGCCCGGACCTGCTGGTCACCGCGCGCGACGAAGTATGGCTGAATGCGCCACGCATCGCGACGCGCAACACGCACGGCACCGGCTGCACCCTGTCCTCTGCGCTGGCGACGTGGCTCGGCGCGGGGCTTTCGCTTCCCGACGCCACGCAGCGCGCGAAGGCCTATCTGAGCGTCGCGATTGCCGGGGCGGATCGGCTGTCCGTCGGCGCGGGCCACGGGCCGGTGCACCATTTTTACGCCATTCAGGAGGCAGGCGAATGAGCTTCACCCAAGACCTCGCACGGGCGACCGCGCTGCTGCGCCGCCAGATCCATGACATGCCCTTCAATCGCGAACTGGCGGAGGGCCGCCTCGATCCGGAAACGTTCCAAGGCTACATCATTCAGGACGCGCATTACCTCGAAGGCTTCGCTCGTGCGCTCGCACTCGCCGCCGCGAAGGCCCCCGATGCGCCGACCGTCGCGCAGCTTTCAGGCTCGGCGGCAGGCGCGATCGCGGTCGAGCGGGAATTGCATGCGCATTACATGGGGCTGTTCGGCGTCTCGGCCGACGATTTCGCGGATATCGAGCCCTCGGCGGCCTGCGATCACTACGTGTCCTTCCTGCTGCGCAGTGCCACAACCGGCGATTTCCCCGAAGCGGTGGCGGCGCTTCTCCCGTGTTTCTGGATTTATCGCGATATCGGTCGGGAGATTGCGCAGGTCAGCGGGGACGCGAACCCCTATGCGGCCTGGATCGCGACCTATTCGGGCGAGGCCTTCGATCAGAGCGTGGAGCGGATGCTGGCGCTGGCCGACAGGCTGGGTATGAGGGCCGATGAAGCCGCCCGCCAGCGGATGCACCGGGCTTTCGCGCGCAGCTGCTGGCATGAATGGCGGTTCTGGGACAGCGCTTATCACCGCGAAAGCTGGCGGCTGCCTGCCGCGTGAGTGCAGCGCGGGAACCTGACGCCCGAGGTAGGTCCGGTTCCGGGCCCGCGTCGGAAATCCCTGCGCGGGCCTGCGCCTCTCACAGGTCCTTGGCCGAGCCGTCGGCCTGCCCGGCGATCCAGTATCCTGCCGCCTTCAGCCATTCCTTCGGATGACCGCGGGCGATCAGATCGTCGCGCAGGGCGCGGGCGACGCTCGCTTCGGCAGCGATCCAGACAAATGTTCGCGGCGGCAGGGCAATGCGGTCCAGCAACCGGCGGAGCGCTGTGCCATCTGCCGGATCCGCGCGATGCGTCCAGAGCGCCACGTGATCTGAAATCGTCTCGATTTCCTGCTCTTCTCCGGCATCGGCGACCGCGACGAGGCTCGTGACCGGCATGGCGGCCGGAAGCTCTTCGATGCGGCGTGCGATCGACGGAAGGGCGGTCTCATCGCCAACCAATACCCAGCGTTCGATATCGCCCTCGATAATCTGCGATCCGCGCGGCCCGGCGATCGTTGCCGTGTCGCCAACCTGTGCCGCGCGCGCCCATTTGGTCGCGGGGCCTGCGTCGTGCAACGCGAAGTCGACCTCGAGTTGCTGCGTTTCCGGCAGGTGACGGCGGGGCGTATAGTCCCGCATGGCTGTCTCGCCCGCAGCATCGGGCACGATAATCTTGATGTGGTCGTCCGGAGCGGCGGAGACGAACTCCGCGAGTTCGGGTCCCTCAAGCGTCAGGCGAAGCATCTGCGGCGTTACGCGCTCGCTCCGGGCGATGGTCAGATTGCGGCGAATGGTGTCGTGCCGGACCCTGCGGATCCGTGGCATGTCGGTCATGTCCAGTCCTTTTCAAATCGGGTTCCGTCCGGTCTGGCGGCGGCTGGACATGCCAACGCACTGACCGGGCATGCCCGAGACAGTGCGTTGATTGACGTGAACGCTTACGCGCCCCCTCACGGGGACGATGGTCAAGGACATAGTCGAACCTGCCCGTGCGACAAGCGGATTTCGCGGATTTATCGGCTGTTTGAAGACGCAACCTATAAGAAACGGCGCGCGTCGCTCTGGAACTGGCGCCCGCCCTTGGGACCTGCCGACGAACCCGGTCCCCCTATAGGGATCGCTGTGCTTCGGGATAATAGGTCCAGGCTATGAACCGGCTCGTCTTCTGCCCCTGCGCCATCTCGACGACCCTCGAGTCGGCAACCCTCGCTTTGCGCAGCAGTCTGGAAATCGGCTGCAGGTTGTCTTTTTTCGACACCAGAGAGGTAAACCACAGGCATTGATCGGCGAAATCCGTGCTCTGCTCGATCATTCGGGCGATGAAGCCGATCTCGCCACCGGGGCACCAGAGTTCGGCGTTCTGGCCTCCGAAGTTGAGCTTCTTCGAATGGCCTTTCCCCAAGTTCCGCCACTTGCGTCGGGTGCCTTTGTCCGCCTGCTCAATGGACGCATGAAACGGCGGATTGCACAGGGTGACGTGGAAGATATCGTCGGGACCGATCACGCCGTCGAAGATATCCTCCGGATCGGTCTGGCGTCTGAGGCTGATGTTCAGCCCGTTGCGTTTGCAGATCTCCGCCGCCGATTTGATCGACACCGGATCGATATCGACGCCTGTGAACTCCCAGCCATATTCATGCTGACCGGTGAGCGGGTAGACGAGGCTGGCGCCGGTCCCTATGTCGAGCGCCTTGATCTCGGGGCCGTGCGGGATCTCATGGCCGTTACACTCGGCCAGAAGATCCGCCAGATAGTGGATGTAATCGACACGTCCGGGGATCGGAGGGCACAGGTAAGTGGCCGGAATATCCCAGAAATCAATCTCGTAATGCGTCCGCAAGAGTGCCCGGTTGAGCATGCGGACCGCATCCACGTTCGAAAAATCGATCGTCATCCGACCGCGCGGGTTTCGTGTCGTGAATGCCTCCAGCTCCGGGGTTTGCGCGATCAGACGCTCAAAGTCGTACCCTGCCCGGTGTTGATTGCGTGGGTGCAACATCGGTTTGGTGGTCATGGAAAAACTTTCGTGCATAGCGGTGGGGGCCGCGCGTCCAACAGGATGTCGATCCTAGATCTTCATCGCCATGTGAGAAATGCCTGATCGGACTGCATGTCACGGAAATCAACATGCCGGGGAGGGGGCGGTCGGATGGCCGAGGCGTGACCTGCGCTTCGCAATACGAGAGGCGATGCCGGCCCGATGTTAAAAGGGCGCAGCCTGTCTTGCGTCGTCGCTCAGGGCTCTGCTGGGGGCAGGCGGTCTTTTTCGACATTGAGAAGCGCCTCGACCTGCGCGCTCACCTCGGCGCCCGGAAGACCCGGCGGGATCGCCGGGAAATAAGCGACGGTGATCGTGCCGCCGGTCTTCACGTCCCTGCGCCAGACCTGGCCCGCGTTATGCGCGACCGGCACGATCGGCAGGCCGAGCTTGCGATAAAGCGCGATCAGGCCCGGCTGAAATTCGCAGCGATCGGTCACGCCGACCCGCGTGCCTTCGGGGAAGATCAGGATCGAGCGGCCTTTGGCAGCCTCTTCGCGCGCCTGAGTGATCATCCCGGCAAGGGCACGCCCGCCGCCGCTGCGGTCGATCAGGATCATCGGGGAATGTTCGAGGAACCAGCCGAAGATCGGGATGCGCCGCAATTCGCGTTTCGCGATGATGCAGACATCGGGCACGAGCTGGTTGAAGGCCAGTGTCTCCCAGGTGGATTGGTGGTTGCAGACATAGATGCAGGGGCTGTCGAGATGTTTGTTCTCGATCCCTTGTTCGCGCACGCGCAGCCGCAGGATCCCACGGGCGAGCGCGAAGACCCCGCCGGTCCAGACCCGCACGGCGGCGCGCACGAGCCGCGGGCGCCGCGCCAGTGCGAGGACCGGTATCATCGGCGCTTGTAGCGCGGTCCACGCCCCGAAGGCTGCGTCGAAAAGCTTTGAGCGCAGCCCCTCGATCCGCGGCGTCGACCGGGCCTGTTCGCGTCGCGCGCGCGGCGCCGTATGTGCTGTATGATCAGGCTGCAATCGAGTGATCCATTGTGTCAAATGGCGAGAAACCGGCGGCGGTCGCGGCTGCGACGAACGCGCGGCGCGCATCGCCCACGGTGCCCAGACATTCCATGGCCGCTTCGACGCGGTCAATTGCACGGATCCGTGCGGTATCAGCGACCGGCCATTTCTCGCGCAGCCAGTACTGCACCTGTTCGATGGTGCTGAAGGTTTTCACGTCGCCATCCGGCGACACGACGAGGGAGATGGGTTTGCCCCAGTAAATTTCGATCAAGGTTCGTTTCTTTCCAAGCGGTCGTGACGGCTCCGATTTGGACGATCGCGCGATCACGGAGGCATAGTGCGGGCCAAGCCGTTACCATGCGGTGAATTGGGTCTGCGCGCGCGATGGCGCGCCGGTTCGGTATCCCGAGCGGATCGCGAGGCGTCAGCGTCCATGCGCGCGGATCGCGATCCGGTCCCCGAGGCATATGAAGCTCCATGGAGGTCGCTCGGGACAGAAATTGCGGTATTGACCAGTTCAGCCCGGTAGGAGGGCGGAGGGGTTGGTCTGCTCGAACGGTGTCACGGCACGATGGGCCGATGTGAGGCTCCTTTTCCTGAGTGCCGCCTGTGAAAAGCCGCGGCCCGACAAAGCTCAAGATCGTCGCTGAGCCGGGAGGAACAGGGTCCGAGAATTAAGATATGCGAGTGCAGACATAAGGGTTTTGCGCCGAAATTACGAGAAAATTGCGTGAAAGCGTCGGAGTTTTCACGCAACGGCTTGATTGTGCGCGATATAAACTCCTCCCTTCGAAAGGGCGGGGCGGTAGGCGCCGTTCGCTTGCTGGTTATTTCCTTTGCAAAATGAGCCACACTCGCTTAGACAGACGGTGCTAGGTTATTCCCATCTGCAACTTGTCTTGCTTGTCGACGTCAGTCTTCGTGCTGAAATGTCTGAGCTTGGCTGACCTGATCGTGCAGGCGGGGGTTCATCGTCCACATCTCGGCCCTTGAGCGCGCAGCTCCCTTGCTGCGCGAAGATAGACGGGCCGTTACCTGAGAATACGGAACCGGACGTGACGGGCGCGAAACCGCCTGCGATCTGGCACCAGCTGATGCGGTTCCGGAGCCGGCCTTGAGGCCGGATTTCGCAACCAGAGCGGGACTATGCCCCCGCAAACACACTTCGACGGCGTCTTCCGTGATCTGCCCCCGACAGCCTCGACGGCTCGGGACCGGACGGACGCCGCATCGCGCCTCATCCTTGGAGGCGACGCCGAGACACGTGCGAAACTGACCGAGATTTCGGTCATTCAGAGGACTTCCGCGAGTATCCCTCGCGGGTAAAATGGAGGGCCGAACATGGCTGTCGAAAAAATACAAACGGGTAAGACGCCTCAGACGAACGACCATGCGAGCAATAAGGGCCACGCGGCTCTCGCTTGGCATCATTTCTTTCGGAGTCTGTCCGAGGAAAAGGGCTCTGACCCGCGCCGCGCCCTGCAGCGCAGCGTTCAGGAATGATCTCTCCCGAACTAGTGGGGTGAACCGCCCCGGGTTTTCCGGAGGCTGATTTCGGTCAATACCCGGTCAGGGAGGTGGCCGAGTGCTTGGGCGCAAGCCGATACTCTCTCTACTCCTGGAAGAAGAAGTTTGCGAAGGCGTCATCCGGCGACGCTGAGAAGGATGCCCAGATCCGACGGCTCAAGCGTGAGCTCGTGAGAGTGACGGAGGAGCGGGACATTCTAAAAAAGGGCGAGCCATTGACCGCCATTGGTCCGAGGATATTGGCGAGCGCGTATTTCGCGCGCCGGGAAGGGACGGCACGTGGCGTGCCGGTGGATACGGCCGAAGCGCTGGTGGACATGCTGCGAGGTGCGGCGATACCTGGTCACCTTTGCTAAGCGCCAGACAAAACAACCTGCGGTCAGGTCGGCAGGCAATTGCCCCGATTAGCAGCCAAAGAAGGTTTCTGCTTCTTTGCGATGATCATCGCGCCGACCGCGCGCCTATGACAGGCGCGTCTGTCCCGACAGCGCGCGCTCATGCGCCTGACGATGGGCGATCACGGCCTCAAGGCGGTTCTTCACCCCGTATTTCTGCATGATATTCGTCATGTAGAACTTCACCGTCTTCTCGCTGATCGCGAGGCGCTTGGCGATTTCGCGATTGGTCTTGCCGCGCTCCAGCTCCCGCAGCACCTGCATTTCGCGATGGGTGAGGTTCTCGCTCTTGGATTTCTCCTGCCCCGAGAGCGCCGCCTGCAGCAGCGCCGCCGCGAAGCTGGGAGAGACGAAGGTTCCGCCATGCAGGATCGCGTCGATCGCGGCCTGCAATTCGGAAACGCCCACGCCCTTGAGAATGTAGCCCTTTGCGCCCGCGCTCATCGCCTCGATCGCGGTTCCGGGCTCGTCGCAGGCCGTCAGCAGGATGCACTGCATGGACGGGTCGTGATCGATGATCTTGCGCAACGCGTTCAGCCCGCCGCCGGGCATGCTGAGATCGAGGATCATCACATCGGGCCGCCGCGTTCGGGCGAGCTCGATTGCATCGATTGCGGAACCGCCCTGATCGAGCACATCGATCCTGAGCGCATCTTGCAGGACGGCACAAAGCCCCTGCCGGAAAATTGGATGGTCATCGACAATACAAGCCGTCGTCGGCGCAAAATCGGACATGGAAATACCCCTTAAAAGATTCCGCGACCGCGTTCCCCAACGCGCGACGGCCCTGCCGTCCGGAATGCCGCGAAATCCGTCTTCCCCCGGACAACCAGAATGAAGGTGTCCTGAAGAAACACAATAAAGAAAGACGCTTACAGAATAGTCCCATCTGGCTATGGCTATAGTCCGTTAGGATTACGTGAGCGTCACCTTCAGGGCGCGTCTGGAGTGAACGGAATGCGGCAAACAACCTCCGCGCCCTGCGGATCAAGGCGGTGAAATTCGAGCGTCCCGCCAAGCGATTGCGCCCGGAATTGCATTCCCGGCAGGCCAAGCCCGCCCTCGCGGTATTCGCGTTCCTGCGGGGCGGGATGGCCGGGGGCCGCGCCGCTATCGCTGATGCGCAGGACGAAGCGGTCATCCTCTTGATAGGTTTCGATTTTCTGCGTCGATCCGGGCGCGTGGCGCGTGGCGGGCGGCGTTGGCCAGAGCTTCCTGCACGATCCGGCCCAATGTGCGCCGCGTCGTCTCGGTCAGCTCCGGCGCGTCAGGAGCAAGAGCGAGCGTGACCTGCGCCCCGGTGCGTCGGCTATGGTCCGCGGCGACCGTTTCGACCAGCGCGGCCAGCGTCGGTGCGGCTTCGAAATGCGGCGCAACCAATCCGCCCGAGATGGCACGGATTTCCTCCATCGTCTTGCGCGCAACTTTCTTGATTTCCGAGACAATACCGGCCGCTTTCGGCTCATCGGTCGCGCCGGGGGAACGAATCATATGCTCCAGCCGGTCGATCTCCAGCACCAGATAGGAGAGAAGCTGGCACGCCCCGTCATGCAGATCCGCGCCGATGCGCCGTTTCGCGCGCTCGTCGATATTCGACGCGTTCTGCGCGGCCTCGGCAATCGAGCGGTGCAATTGCGAATTGCCCAGCAGCAGACGCTCGCGCTCGGCGAACTGACGGCGCAACTCGACGGTCTGACGCTCGATCGTCAGGCTGCCGCGCCGCACGATCAGGAACAGCATGGTGAAGACGATGATCGCCACCGGCCCGACAAAGAGCCACGTCGTCTTGGCGGAGGTCAGCAGCGCGCCCCGGACCACATCGGCATTCTGGTAGAATTCTCCGACGGCAAGAATGGTGCCGGTCTCGATATCGCGCAGCGGGGCGTAGATCTCATAGAGCTGCACGCCCAGAGCGCGTTCGGCATCATGGGCTGCGTCTTCCAGATCGGGAAAGCGCCCGAAGACCTTCCCCTTGAGCGCCTCGAAAATCTCGTCGTCGGGCAGGACGTGGCCATGCCCGGTCTCGGGCGCGAAGACCAGCTTGCCTTCGCGGCTCCAGATCTTGATGGCGAGGAAATTGCCCTGTTTGCGAAACCCATCCGCCAGCGCGTTTACGGCTTTGAGATCGTCGGGGAGCAACGTCTCCGATCGGCCCAGCGCCTGCACATGCGGCTGCAACAGGTTCTGCATGTAGAAGGCAGCCGTTTCGGCAGAGGCATCGAGCAGCCGGGTCGTCGCGCGGGTGTTCACCCAATAGGCGAGCGAGGCGAGCACGAGGCTCAGCACCAGCCCAAGCCCCACGAGAAACTGCAAGGACAGAGAAAACCCTAGGGTCAGGACCCATTGATTTCAGCAGAAGGGCATGATTCACCGCACGAAAACAGAGCGGTGACATGTCTGATCTATTCTGGCTGAGCGATGCGCAGATGGCGCGTCTGGAGCCCTACTTTCCGAAGTCCCATGGTAAGCCGCGCGTCGATGATCGGCGCGTCCTGAGCGGTATTATCTTCATCAATCGTAATGGGTTGCGATGGCGAGATGCGCCGAAGGAGTATGGCCCCCACAAGACGCTCTATAACCGTTGGAAGCGTTGGAGCGACAAAGGCATCTTCGCGAAGATGATGGCCGGACTGGCTGCCGGGCATGGCGAGAAGAAGACCGTGATGATTGACGCCACTTACCTGAAGGCCCACCGCACGGCGTCCAGTCTGGGCGTCAAAAAGGGGGGCGCGGCCGCCTGATCGGACGGACCAAGGGCGGGATGAACACGAAACTGCATGCCATCTGCGACAGCCAGGGACGCCCTCTCAACCTGTTCGTAACGGCAGGACAGGTCAGCGATTACATCGGTGCCCGGGCGCTTTGCGACAGTCTTCCGGATGTCGACTGGCTGCTCGGGGATCGCGGTTACGACGCCGACTGGTTCCGCGAAGCGTTGAAAGACAAGGGGATACGCGCCTGCATCCCGGGCCGTAAGCAGCGGAAGACACCGGTGAAGTATGACAAGCGCCGCTATAAACGCCGCAACCGGATCGAGATTATGTTCGGCAGACTCAAGGACTGGCGGCGGGTAGCCACGCGATACGATAGGTGCCCGAAGGTCTTCCTCTCGGCCATCGCTCTCGCCGCCACGGTCATCTACTGGCTATGAGTCCTGAGCCTAAGGCTAATGAAATGGAGTCATGTATGGCGCGCGACCGTCTCGATATACTCGCTGCCCTGCGCGTGGTGGCTGAGAAGGGAAGTTTCACGCAAGCCGCGGCAGAGCTGGGCCTGACCCAATCCGCGCTAAGTCATGCGATCCGCCGCCTGGAAGCGGACGTAGGGTGTCGACTTCTGTCGCGCACAACTCGCTCGGTTGCACCTACCGAAGCAGGCGAGACGCTTTTGGCGCGGCTTGGACCTGCGCTTGATGAAATTTCGGATGCTCTTTCTCAGCTTCAGACCGGTGCGGGTCAGCCCACAGGGACTGTGCGCCTGACCATGGGGCGCGATGTGGCAGAGCTGCTGGTCGTGCCGTTTCTGGCCGCCTTTCACGCGGCACATCCCGGCATCAGGGTCGAGATTGCGGCAACCGACTCTCTGACCGATGTCATACGCGGCCGTTTCGACGGCGGTATTCGCCTTGGCGATCGGTTGGAGCAGGACATGATTGCCCGGCGCCTCACTGCCGAAGCACGTCCAGTCGTAGTCGGCGCGCCGATTTACTTTGACCGCGCTGGCATCCCCCGCACGCCGGATGATCTCAAAGACCATCTTTGTCTCGGATACAGAATGCACTCCGCCAACCGGGTTTTCCCCTGGCGTTTCGACGGTCCCGAAGGTGCCGTCGAGCATCGGGAAGTCGCCCAGTTTGTGTTCAACGACGGGGCCTTGTTGAGACAAGCCGCAGTTGAGGGGCTGGGCATTGCATATCTATGGCATCACATGGTTCGGCAAGACCTCGAAGCTGGTCGGCTGAAACTGGTCATGGAAGATCATGTCAAACCGATGCCGGGGCTCTACCTTTACTACCCGTCGCGTGACGTTTCTCCGTCAATGTCAATCTTCGCCAATGCCTTGACGCTGCACAGCAAAAAGCTGTCTGACCGTTGGCGCTGATCAGACCGAAGCCCAACAGACCAAAACCACTTTTTGGCAGGTCCTCATTGAAAGTCCGCTTCTGCGCCTCGCCGCCCTTGGAGGTGGCCGCAGCGAACGGCCGCTCTCCGCCGATTCTGTGGAAAAACACCCGTTCGCGATAGCAGAAATTGGGAGCTTTCGTGATGTGCGACTGCCTTTCCTATAAGGCTTTTCGCGGTTGCTGCGGTGCGGGAAGGATCTTTGCCAGCTTCCTGAGGTTCTGGGCGGTTGCGGCGAGGAGAAATTCGTCATTTGCGCCGCACGGGCCACGTAGTCGGAGGCGTCCGAGGCCAAGGATGCGTTTGAGGTGCGCGAAGAGCATCTCGACCCTCTTCCGGAGCTTCATCGAGACCTCGTATTGCCTGGTCTTTGCGATGTCCCTGGCGACCTGGCAGGCGTCTTCGTGTTCCTCGCGGGTGATGGACCGGAAGTCCATGTTCGGGCAGCAGTGCTGCTTCGACGGGCAGGCCTGGCAGATGTTCTTCAAGCCGCGGTATTTGGCGACGCCCTTGCCGGTCGGTCCTCTGTTCGGGTCGGAATAGTTCCGGCGGAACTGCCTCAGCGTCTGGCCCTCTGGGCAGATGTATTGATTGTTTTCGGCGTCCCACTCGAAGTCGGCCCGCGTCCAAGTGCCATCGTTACGGCCCGACTTGTCCAAGACGGGGATGTGCGGCGCGATCTTGCGCTCGACCAGCCAACCCAGCATCGGCCCGGTGCCATAGGCGGTATCCGCGATCAGGCGTTCGGGATGCAAATCGAACTTGGCCTTCACCCGGTCCAGCATGGTGCGTGTCGAGCCGACCTCCGCCTGCCGGATCGACCGGTTCAGCGGGAAAACGATCTCCCAGATCGTTTTCTATTCCGCCTCACCCTCGACATCCACAATGACGCCGTGATCCGTGTCGATCAGGTAGTTGTCTGAATAGCTGAAGAATGCGTTCGCCAATGTCTCTCGGACCATTGGCGTTCCATTGGCTCACCCTTGCGCGCTGCCGTCCACTGGCTGGCCGGGTCGGAATGCGAGGTGAACTTGGGCTGGACCTCGCTGGCGGCACCGAAGGCGGCCTCGTCCAGCGTCTCGAGATACTCGCGAACGGCGCGGGGCGCATCCGTCGGATCGATTTGCGAGGCGTCCCACTCTTCCTTCGGCGTCGAGTTCTGCTTGTTCGCATCCGCCTCGATCAGGCTGGCATCGACCGCCATGCGCTGCCCGCTCACCAGGCCTTCCTCGATGCAGCGTGCGACCGTCATCTCGAACAGGTGGCGTAGCAGCTCGCTGTCACGAAACCGGCCATGGCGGTTCTTCGAAAAGGTGGAGTGATCCGGCACCCGGTCAGCAAGGTCGAGGCGGCAGAACCAGCGATACGCCAAGTTCAGATGCACCTCTTCGCAGAGGCGCCGCTCGGACCGGATGCCGGAGCAATAGCCGACCAGGAGCATGCGGATCAGCAGTTCGGGGTCGACAGACGGACGGCCCGTGTGGCTGTAGAAATCCGCAAGATGAGCACGGATGCCGCTCAGGTCGACGAACCGGTCGATGGATCGAAGTAGGTGATCTTGCGGAACATGATACTCCAGCGAAAACTCGTAGAACAGCGCTGGCTGAGCTTCCTGCTTCGGTCCCATCATCGCCAATCCTCCCACCTGATGTCGGAATTGAATCAGCGCCACGCCCAGCAATCAAGCGCGAGTTTTTCAACGGAATACGCCGTTTTGGGCAGAAGAACGTTCTCGCCCTCAGCCGACTCGGATTTGCCCTCACATTTGAATGATCCGGCGATATCTCTATTGACTGAAAATTTCTCGCAGATATCGATGCTAACATCGTTATTATCGTCGGATCTCACCATGGCAATCACGTCCACCCTCTCGCATACCCCGATCTGGGTCTGGGTCCTGCTCGTCTATCTGCTGCTTCGCGGGATCAAGGCGTTGCAGCCGCGCGAGGTCCGGCCATCGCGAGCACTTGTCTTGCCGGTGATCTTTTTCGTTTGGGCGCTCATCGGGATATTCGCCGAACTGACCGTTTGGCCGACCGCTCTGGGCGCCTTTGCCGTCGGCCTCGGGATCGGATTTGCCGGGGGATGGGTCAATGCGACACGGCTCCCGGTTGCGACCTTGGACCGTTCGACGGGGTTGATGTGGCGGCCCGGATCGGCGACCACGCTGGTGCTGGTCGTCGTCGCGTTCGTCGCAAAATATACCCTCAGCGCGCAGCTTGCCGTGCATCCGAACCTCGGTGCCGAAGCAGGGTTTAGTGCGCTTTTCGGTGGAATTTCGGGACTCGTCGATGGTGCGTTCTGGGGAGGAACCGCGCTGCACTTCCGCAGGGCGTTTGCCTCTACCGCCACTGCTGCCTGAGCCGATGGCGGGGCGTCTTTACCACCACGGGAACCTGCGAGCGGCACTGCTCTGCGCCGGGCGGCAGGCTTTGGAAGCACACGGCCCCGCTTCGCTCAGTCTGCGCGGTTTAGCGCGGGCCACGGGTGTCGCAGCTCCGTCTGTCTACAATCATTTCGCCAGTCTCGACGCGCTAAAACTGGCGCTCGCTGAAGAGGGGTTCTCCGAGATCGGGACGGCGCTGAAGAGTGCGGGCCGAGATCCAATGACCATCGGCCTGGCATATCTTGAGTTCGCGCGCAGGCATCCGGGCCTCTACCGGTTGATGTTCGGTGACGGTAGTCGCGAAGATAGCCCCGAAGGGGCAATCCTTCGCGCCCGCCGTCATGCTGCCTTTGCTCCACTGATGGCGCGAGTGAACAAGCGCGAAACGGCACTTCACCACTGGGCGCTGGTCCATGGTCTCGCCCTGCTTGTGATCGACGGCCAGATTCCCCTCGGGTCGAACCCAGAAGCCAGCCTTCGAGACATCCTCGCGGGATGCTGACCTGGAACCTCGCGCCCCCATCAATCCCTTGGCTCAGCATCGCGGAAATTGGCTGAGCACCACGGAAAACCTATCAGTGAAGGTTTTGCGGAACGAGGGGCTTGATCGGTTCTTCTCGCGCGATCATAAATTTCTTTCGGAACGTATCGCCGTATCAACGTATCGAATTTGTCTCGTTTGCACTGACATTTCAGCCAAGTTTGGGAATATCAATCATGTTGCGTTGTTTGATGGGTGTTGTTTTGGCGCTTGCCCTGCTGCCGGCGCCCGCGATGGCCGAGGGCAGTTGGCCGAAAGAGAATTTTGCGCTCTCGCCGCCGCCGCCCTATGACGCCTCGGCCCCGCTTTGCGACTACCCCTATGTGGTGTTTCGCAACGGCCCACCGGTGCGCCTGCATCTTGACGATGGTCGGGTCTTTCAACTGTGCATACCCGCGCTGGATCTGAGAATGAAACCCGGGCGGCTGTCATATGCGCTGGCCTTCCTTAACCCGGCGCGCATTCCCGGCCTGCATTGTCGCGGCGACTTCAGCGCGCTCCAGATCACCGCGCTGCCCTACGAGACGGCGCTGGACAACACGACGAGGATCACGAAATGCACCGGCGAGACCGTGCGGATCGGGCCCGCGCGCTACACGCTCTGCTCGGACGGAAAAGGAGAGGCTGCGCGCTCGATCGTGCTGCTCTGGCGCCCCGATCTGAACCCGCCGGGGGCCTTTCCCGAGGCCGGGACCATGCCGCCGCATTACGTCAGCTGTTATCTCGAGCCGGGGTCGCGGCTGTCTGATCGCTTTGGCATCTGCTTTCTCAACATCGATTTCGGCGCGGGGTTCATCAAGGCCAATATCCGTGGCAGCAAGGCGGTGACCGGCGGGCCGGTGCCGATCGCGCAGATCCCGCTGCTGGCTTCGGACCTGGGTCAGGCTCTACGGGTGATCGACGTGACCGACCGCCCGCAGGACTGGATTGCCGGCGCCAGGGAGCGGGATTTCGGACCGCCCGAGTGAATGTCCTCGAATGCCGCAAAACAAAGTCGACTAAGTTCGTGCGAAGGCGGTGTGAGTGCTGAACCTCCCCATGGTTACCGATCGCGGGCAACAGAGCGAGGTCCGAAACCGTCCGCCGTCTCAATGGCCCTCTAATCTTCCCAGATTCTTTCGCTGAACATCCGCTTGTGATGGGAGCCTGAGATGATCTCGCGCTTGCAGCAAATGGCCGCTTGCCGCCCAAAAAACGCCTGACACTTCCCCGTCAAACCCAAAGTGGCAGAACATCGATTGCCGGGCGCATCAGGTTGGGTGGGGTCGGCTTGTGGTAAGTCTTCTCGTGGATATCGCGCCCTTCATGGCCCACGATGTCGCGAATGATCTTATCGTCGATTGCCGCGTGTTCGAGCGCGTTCTGCACGTAATGGCGGAAGCTGTGGAAAGATAGCGCCGCGCCGTCGGCACCCAGCGTGTCATCGATGATCTGTCGCATCCGACGCCCGAGTTTCTTGCCGTGCTTGCCATTCTTCGGCTCCCGAAGGTCCGGAAAAAGGTCCGGGTGCCCGACACGCTTCATCTTCGTCACATGGTCGAGAAACCCGAGTTCGATCAGCCGCGCATGGATCGGCACGATACGACAGGAGGAGAGCGTCTTGACCCGGCGCTGCTCGGTTTCGCGGATCGAAATGCAAGGGATGCCGCCGACCTCGATGATGTCCTCGGGCGACAAGCCTGCGATCTCTTCGCGCCGTGCCCCGGTAACCGCGCCGACCAGAGGGCACCAGTAGATGCCGTTGCGATAGATCGTTTTGCCGGGACGTGTCTGGTAGTATTCTGTCTCAGAGCCCGTCCAGACGGGGTTTTGGAACAGCGCCTCGAGTTGGAGTGGGGTGAAGGCATCCTTCTTCTCGCTCTCGCGCACAGTTTCCTTGCGGCGCAGCTTGCTCGGATCGAGGCGTGGGTCGATCAGAAAACCCTCATCGGCGGCCCAAGTCGCGACCTGACCGAGATGATCGAGGTGCCGATTGATCGTGCCGGTCGAGAGGCCAACCTGATCGGCGGGCAGGGCGGCAGCACGCGCCATCACTTCGTCGCGGGTCGCGGTGTGGTCCTTCGGGCTCTTCCCCCAGCTTTTCGGGATTTTTCGAAGCGCCGCACGGAAGGCCGTCGCATCGGTCTGGCGGATCTGCCGAATATCGGTGATCCCGGTGAGAAGCGTAAACAAATCGCCGAAGCTTCGATATTGGCGCAGCGTCTTCTCTTCGATGCCTTCCTCGCGTTTCATCGCGATCAACCGGTCGATTACAGCGTTGAGCGCGGGATCAAGCCCAGGGTCCTGAGTGGGCGACGGCTCGCCAGGTGGTGTTCGCGCCGCATGGTCCGGTGAGAAATTAGGCGCCGGGCTTCGCGCTTCGGGCCCCAGCAGGTGGGACGGTGTCTGAGCGGCCAACGCATCGGCCAGGGCCTCGATCGGCTCAAGCGCTGCATCCTTGCCGGTCCACGCCGCCCGCTTGCCCGAGATCAGCAGGCTCATGAGGGTCACCATTTCAAAAGCAGAACTTGTTGGACGCCCGGTCAGATCCTGAAACTCCCTTGCAATGATACGCCTGCGGCTATCGCTGGCAAGGTCGCGGCGATAAAGGTCGATCGTCGAACTCAAAAGTTCAGAAGCACCTTCGGGCGCGTCCGCATTCACTCCCGACCGTGCTAAATGTGTCCAGGCGTCCCGCGCGGCCTCGTCGTGGCGTTCATCATCAAGAGGATCGAGAGGGCCGAAGCGGCGCAGCATCTGAAGTTTTTCGATCTTCGCCCGCTCGCGCTTGATTACATCCGCCAGCCAGACGCGCGCCTCCTGAGGCGAGATCTCGGTCCTGATGAGGCCGTCCATAAAAGTGTCGCTCTCCGCACTAATCTTGCGGGCTAAGATAGTCGCCACACGGCGATCCGTCGTCCCCAAGGAGAGCTTCAGGTCGACGAATTTTGTGGAAAACACCCGGATCCGACGCCGCTATTGATAGGCGGTGCCGCGACGGGAGAGATGAGGTTGGCCGTGCATGGTCTTGCGTCGCCCTTGTTTCGGACGGACCCACGCAAAACTCGGGTGATGGAGCACCCGTATGCCACACCTACGAAGTCATGAAAGGCTTTTTGTAGCTAAATTACCCCCCTGGAGGGGAAGATGGCTCCGGCGGTAGGGCGTGAAGTTCGCCCCGCTGGACCTTGATTTCAAAGGGATTTTCCAGTCCGTGGTGCGGCGCGGTGCTCCGTTCGTGTCCGTAAGCGTGCCACGGAGGTGCCCTCGCCGCAAGGCCGAATTCAAGCAATGACACTAATCTTTCTGGGGCGGTTTGCGCTTCGTCGAGAAGGTTTCGGATGCTCGCTGATAGAGATCGAGGCCCGTTGTGATCAAAGTAAGTATGATTGAGACAAGGACCAGGACCGGATCGTTTCGCAGCTGGTCGATCTACGACGCGGAGATATAGCTGGGAGCTGCGCCAAGCCGTTCGATCTTCATCAGCGAATGCGCTGGTTCTGTCAGAAACTCCAACTCGATGCGGCGGTCATCGATCACAAAATGACCAATCGCTTCGGCGTTGTTGCGCAAATCAGCGTTCGGGCTGAACGGGTCTATCTCCTTCCTGTTTGAACATCGGGAGAGAAAGATGCTGACGATCGAACAAGTCGCCCGTCACTACGGATTGTCAAATTCCACGGTAGCCCGTCGTATCAAATCCGGTGACCTTCATGCGAGCCGGGTCAATCGTTCGCTTCGTTTGACCTGCGAGGACGTCTGGGCCTGCGAACGCGGTCCTATCCCTAAAGGCGAGTTACGAGAACGCTATCGACCCCCCTTGAAGACAAAACCTGAGCTGGCACACGCGTGCGGTTTTGGAGTCCGCACGATAGAACGCTGGATCGAGGACGGTCTTCCAACGCGTTGTGTGTTTGGATCCGTCCGAATGAATCCGCACGATGTAGAGGAATGGCTCGCTCATCGGCATGGCTTCGAGTTCGAATGGGATTGCGACGATGAACTCGAAGCATGAGGAAGCTTCGCATAAAGCACTTCGTCAAATCTCGACAGCAGATAGCAGCGCGCGACCTTCGCACAGACACCTCCAAACATGTATCGGCGTCATGTTCGAGAGCGGATCTGCGAAAGTCCGTAAAATGACGACAGGAGGTGCGAAAACCCGACAGCCATGGGTGTCATGATGCAGATATCTTATGATCGCTGTCGGCCCATAGAGGCCCTTTGTGCTCCCCGCCGCGAAGGTCAAGTTGGGAGCTAAAGCGAAGATTACCGTGATCGTGTGAGATGCGCGGTGTGGTCGTCAGAGAATAGCATTGACCGATGCTTGGATCGAGAAAGTCTCACTTGCTGAAAACCTGTCCTTAGTTTGCGTTCTTGGGAGCATAGGCGCGCATGAAGACATCCACGGCGCCGCAGATGATCCGGTCCATCTGGGCGGGGTCGGTTTTCTCGTTTACGCCGAAGACACGCTTGTAGAACTGGTCGGCCTTGCACAACTCGAGGAATTGCGCCGCCGCCAGCGGCACGTCTTCGATTTCGAGCTCGCCGCGCGCGACAAATCGCTTCAGTAGAGGTTCGAGATGTTCCACCCCGCGCGCGGGCCCGGTGTCGTAGAAGGCGCGCGCGAGTTCGGGGAACAGATGGGCATCTCCCACGGCAACGCGAAAGGCACTCTGGGCGGTGTCCGACAGGAGGCGTCCGAGATAGGCTCGCGCCACCCGCTCCAACGCTTCGGGCGCACTCGCGGCCACGAGATCGGATGGAAAAAGCGTCGCGGCATAGCGGTCGCATTCCAGCGTGAAGAACTCGGAATATAGATGCCGCTTATCGGGAAAATGTCGGTATAGCGTGGGTTTCGATACGCCTGCCACGCGTGCGATCTCGTCGATCGAAGCGCCGTCGAAGCCGCGCTCCATGAACACCTTGCGCGCGCCGACCAGAATCTGAGCGCGTTTGGCCGCGCCACGCTTGTCGGGTGCGCTTCGCGTGGCGCTGGGATTCTGTTCAACCGCGCACACAAGCGCCTCCGCGTCTCGAACCAAGTTCCGGTTGCATATCGCATGTCGCGTGCGCTAGAGCAACATAGAAACTAAACGGTAAAGTAACGATAAGAGGCGAAGATGGCCACGCAAGACCCGAAGAACGGTGGCAAGACGTCCGATGCGCCCCCCGCCGTCAGCACTACGAAACCTGGCGCCAAGCGCATCGTTCTGACGGCGCTGGCGCTGATCGCGATCGGCGCGGGCGCGTGGTTCGGTTGGGATTGGTGGACGGTCGGGCGCTTTACCGAAAGCACCGACGACGCCTATGCGAAGGCCGATATCGTCACCTATTCCGCCCAGGTTCCGGGCCGGATCTCCGCGATCGAAGTGCCGGACAATACGCAGGTCAAGGCGGGTCAGGTGCTCTTGCGGATCGACGACACGCGGCTCAAGAGCTCTCTGGCGGAAGCCGAGGCGCAAGTTGCCAGCGCCAAGGCAGCAATCGTCTCGACCGATGCGCAGATCGCGCTGCAATCCGACAATATCGCCTCCGCCAAGGCGAATCTTGCTTCGGCGCAGGCGGCGCTCGATCTGGCGCAGACCAACGCCGAGCGGAGCCAAGCGCTGCTGGAGCGCGGCGCGACGCCCAAGGCCAGCACCGACCAGCAGGCCAAAGCGCTTGAGCAGGCGCAGGCGGCGCTGCGCGGGGCAAAGGCGGGGCTCGATGTGGCGCGCGGGCAGTTGCCGGTGCTCAAGGCGCAGCGCAGCCAGCAGGAGGCCGCGCTGCATCGCGCTGAGGCCGCCGAAGCCTTGGCGCAGAAGAACCTCGATGACACGGTGATCCGCGCCAGTCGCGACGGCATGGTGGGCAATCGCGGCGTTGAGGTGGGTGAATATGTCGGCGTGGGCACGAAGCTGATCAGTCTCGTGCCGCTTGATGCGATCTATGTCACCGCCAATTTCAAGGAAACTCAGGTCGAGAAATTTCGTCCCGGCATGAAAGCTGATGTCAGCTCCGACATGTTGGGCGGCGTGCATCTCAAAGGTGTAATCGACAGCATCGCGCCTGCCACCGGATCGCAATTCGCCCTGATCCCGACCGAGAACGCCACCGGTAATTTCACCAAGATCGTGCAGCGCATTCCGGTGCGCATTCATATCACCGCTCCGCAAACGACGGACGGGCCCAGCCTGCGGCCCGGCTCCTCGGTGGTGGTCGATATCGACACCCGCGGAGCCAGGGAATGAACGACGTGCCCAGCCCGCAAGCCAGCGCCCCGATCCCGAGCCGGGGCGATATCTTCGGCTTCTTCCTGATGGTCGTGGGCATGTTCATGGCGATCCTCGACATCCAGATCGTCGCAAGTTCGCTGCCCCAGATCCAGGCGGGAATCTCGGCCTCGATCGACCAGGTGACTTGGGTTCAGACCGCCTATCTGGTGGCCGAGGTGGTGATGATTCCGCTCTCGGGCTGGCTGGCCAAGGTCATGTCGACACGCTGGCTTTTCGTGATGTCCTCGGGCGGGTTCACGGTGATGAGCGTGGCCTGCGCATTCGCATGGGACACCCAGTCGATGATCGTGTTCCGCGCAGCACAGGGTTTCATCGGCGGCGCAATGATCCCCACAGTCTTTGCGGCCAACTTCAAGCTGCTGCCACCATCCATGCGGATGATGGGCACGGTGATTATCGGGCTGACCGCGACCGTAGCGCCGGCCGCCGGCCCCACGCTCGGCGGCTATATCACCGAGCATTTCAGCTGGCACTGGTTGTTCCTGATCAACATCGTGCCTGGGCTGATCGTGACAGCACTGGTGCCGCTCTTCGTCGATATCGACCGTCCCGACTGGGGGCTGTTTCGCAAGATCGACCTGCTCGGGATCGTTCTAATCGCGGGGTTCCTCGGCTCGCTCGAGATCGTGCTGGACGAAGGTCCGCGCGAGGACTGGTTCCAAAGCCATGTCATTCTCGGCTTCGCGGTGCTCTCGGTGGTGTCGGCGGTATTGCTGATCTGGCGCGAACTGGTGATCGAACACCCGGTTCTGGAACTGCATGCCTTTCTCAACCGGAATTTCACGATGGGCTGCATTCTGACCTTCGTGATCGGCACCTGCCTCTACGGGCAAAGCTATATCCTGCCGCAATTCCTGTCGCGGGTGCGCGGGTTCAGTTCGCTCCAGGTCGGCGAGGTCATGGCGGTGACCGGGGTTGCGATGTTCCTTGCAGCCCCGATCGCGGGGCAGTTGGGCCAGCGCTTCGATACCCGCAAGATCCTGTTCGTGGGTTTCATACTGGTGACGCTGGGTCTGTGGCTGAACACGAAGATGACCACCGAGGTCGGGTTCGACCAGTTGATCTGGCCGCAGATCGCGCGCGGCACGGGGCTTGTGCTGTGCATGGTCACGATCACCGCTGCCGCATTGGGCACCCTGCCGCCCGATCTGGTGGGCGGGGGGAGTGGTCTGTTCAACGTGTTTCGCAACATGGGCGGCGCGCTTGGTCTTGCGCTGATCAACACGCAATGGGACGGGCGCTATGATCGCCATTACTGGTGGCTGGCCGAGAGCATCAGCACCACCGATCAGATCGCGACCGATCAGATAACCCAGATGACCCGCCAGATGGCGACCCATCCCGAGATCAACGGCGATCCGATGCTGGCCGCGGTTCGCCAGCTTGGCGGAGAAATCGCGCAACAGGCCTCGATCATGGCCTGGAACGATGTGTTCTTCATGATGGCGGTGGCCTTCGTCTGTGCCACACCGCTGATCCTCCTGCTGGCCAAGCCCGAACATCCCGACGTCGCCGCGCATTGATGCCTTGCAATCCCTTCCCCTTCGGACCGACTGGAAACAAAATGCCGAAAATCCTCATTCTCGCCGCCTCCCTACGCCCCGGTTCGCTCAACTCGGCTCTGGCCGATATTGTCGCGCATGCCTGCGCCCAAGGTGGTGCCGAAGTCACACGGCTGAACCCCGCCGATTGCGAGATGCCGATCTACACAACCCTGGAAGAGGAACAATCCGGCCTGCCGCAGGCAGCGCTGGCGCTCCATGCGCAGTTTCGCGGACATGACGGGATTTTCATCGCCAGTCCCGAATACAATGCCTTTCCCGCGCCGCTGCTCGTCAATTGGCTGACCTGGCTGTCGCGGGTCACCGATCACGGCGGCAAGCCCGCCGCCTTCGACGTGCCGGTTTTCGCGATCGGCAGCGCCTCGCCGGGCGGGTTCGGCGGCTATCGCGGCCTGATGGCGCTGCGCAACCAGCTCGAACTTGCGTTCGGCGCGCGCGTGTTGCCCGCTATGGTCTCGGTCGCCAATGCACAGGCCGCGATCGGTGCAGGCACATTGCATGACCCCAGGGCGCAACAGATGTGCGAGATGATGGTTGCGAAGCTGCTGGAGGCTGCCGCCTGAGGGGCGGATGTCCACTTTTTTGCATGAGGCCAAACTCTTCGCCCGATTATAGCTTTGCAGCCACTCGCCCGAGCCATTCTTGATCTGGTGGGTCGCGTCGAAAAACAACTACCAACACTGAGCAAGATCCGCCCTGAAATTGCTTGAAAATCGGCCATTTGTCAGCACCCGCTCGAGGAGCGAACAGCTTTTCAAACCGCTGAGCGCAACTGCCATCTTATCTCGGTTGTTCGCGTCCTGCGCAGCAAACGTCGGCTCTCGCTCATTCCTGACGGAACGTTGTTCACGGCCCTAAGCTGACACTTGCCCGATGCGCAGCGAAAGACAGCTTCCGCCCTTTGGACCATGAACGCGTTATCGGCCCATATCTGCCGCTTTCGTTGCTGCGTCAGGCTGCATCGGGAGCGCCTGAAGAGGACACCCGAGCCAATGAATGTTGGATCGGCAACTTTTGGAGACTCAACGAAGCAACGGTATTGGCTCCGGTAGCGATGAAACGGTGGCCTGCTCGTGTAGAGGTTGCCGGACCAGCCGATACTTCTGCGCTTCGAAATTTCGAAGCTGTGGTCAGAGGGCCCGTCTACCCGCGCGAGGCGACCTTTGCCTGATAGCTCTCGAGTTCCGAGATGAGCGACAGCCCATCGGGCACGTCGTGACGCGCGCAGAATTCCTGCCAGATCGCGCCGACAGGAAGGTCCTTCACCTCTTCGGTGACCATCAGCCGGGCGCTGAAGTCCAGCGCCTCTTCCGCCGCTTTCAGTCGCTTTTGGGGCAGTAGCAGCGCGCGCAGGAGTGCCTTTTGCATGTTGCGCGTGCCGATCACCCAGGCGGCGGTCCGCGAGATCGTGGCGTCGAAGAAATCGAGCCCGATATGGGTGCGCTTGAGCAGATCGGCGAAGACCAGTTCCTGCGCCATCTGAAGAATGGAATCGTCGAGCAGGATCACATGGTCGCTGTCCCAGCGCACGGGGCGCGACACATGCAGCAGCAGTTCCGGCACCGACAGCGAGACCGAGCTGAGCTTGTCGGCCACGTTCTCGGTCGGGTGGAAGTGACCCATGTCGAGGCACAGCGCAATCTCGCGACGGATCGCATAGCCGAGGTAGAATTCGTGGCTGCCGACGGTCATCGACTCGACGCCGATCCCGAAGAGCTTGGATTCCACCGCGTCGAGCAATTGCGCGCGGTCGAAGCCGGTCGCCATCATCGCATCGAGCGAGGCCTCCAGCCGCTGCCGCGCCGCCATCCGGTCGACCGGCGTGTCCTTCGAGCCGTCCGGCACCCAGACATTGTTGACCGAGGCCGAACCGAGCGCCTTGCCGATCCCTGCCGCGATCTCGCGCGAGCGCTTGCCGTGCTCGATCCAGAAGTCTCGGATGCCTTGGTCCGGGTGGCTGAGCGTCAGATTGTCGTCGGCCTTGGAGTGGGCGAAGAAAGTCGGGTTGAAATCGATCCCGTGGTTCTTCTCCTTGGCCCAATCGATCCAGCTCTGGAAATGCTTCAGCTCGATCGCGTCGCGATCCGGGTTTTCATCCGTGTCGAGGTAGAAGGCGTGCAGGTTCAGCCGATGCGTGCCGGGGATCTGCCGATAGGCGAAGTCCAGATCGGCGCGGAGCTCCGCAGGGGTGCGGGCGCGGCCGGGATGGTTGCCGGTCGCCTGAATGCCGCCGCCCGACGAGCCCGTGCGGTTCTCGAACCCCACGACATCGTCGCCCTGCCAGCAATGCAGCGAGATCGGAATCTCCGCGAGCGCGGCAAGCGCAGCCTCGGTGTCGATCTCCCAGTCGGCGAATTGGGCGCGTGCGTCCTCGTATCTGCTCATGGTCTTTCCTCCCGTATTCTCCTCGTGGGACCTTCACGCTCAGCGCGTGAAGGCCTGCACGTTGCCGGCATCGACATTGATGATGTTGCCGGTCGATTTCGCGGACTGCTCGGAGGCGAAGAAATAGGCGGCCTCGGCGATGTCTTCGGGCAGCACATTGCGCTTGAGCATCGAGCGCTGGCGATACATCTCCTCCAGCCCCTCCTTGTCGGTGCCGTAGGTCGAGGCGCGCTGATCGAGCCATTCGCCCGACCAGATCTTCGAGCCACGCAGCACCGCATCCGGGTTCACCACGTTCACGCGGATACCCGCCTCCGCCCCTTCGAGCGCGAGGCAGCGGGCGAGATGAATCTCGGAGGCTTTCGCGGTGCAATAGGCCGACGCGTTGGGCGAGGCGGCAAGCCCGTTCTTCGAGGCCACGAAGATGATCGAGCCGCCGATATCCTGCGCGCGCATCACCTTGAAGGCCTCGCGCGAGACGAGGAAATAGCCCGTCGACAGGATCGACATGTTCTTGTTCCACAGGTCGAGCGTGGTGTCCTCGACCGGGGCGGAGGAGGCGATCCCGGCGTTCGAGACCAGAATATCCACGCCGCCGAATTCGACCGCGATATCCGCATAGGCGGCGGCAACGGCGTCCTCGGCGGTCACGTTCATCTCGACCGTGCGCACCATGTCGGCGCCGAAGCTTGCGGCGAGCTGGTCGCTGGTCTTCGCGAGCGCCTCGGTATCGATATCGGCGAGCATCACGCAGGCGCCTTCGGTCAGGTAGCGCTGCGCCGTCGCCGCGCCGATCCCGCCCGCGCCACCCGTGACGAGCGCCACGCGACCAGCCAGCGATTTCGGTTTCGGCATCCGCTGCAGCTTGGCCTCTTCCAGAAGCCAGTATTCTATGTCGAAGGCTTCCTGCTCGGGCAGGCCGACATATTCGCTGACCGTCGAGGCCCCGCGCATCACGTTGATCGCGTTGACGTAGAACTCGCCGGAGATCCGGGCAGTGGCCTTGTCCTTGGCAAAGGTGAGCATACCCACGCCGGGGATCAGATAGACGACCGCGTTCGGGTCGCGCAGGGCCGGGCTGTCGTCATGTTTGCAGCGCTCGTAATAGGCGGCGTAGTCGTCGCGATACTCGGCCACCTGTTGCGGCAACCCTTCGAGCACCGCGTCGAGATTACCCTTGGCCGGATCGAACGCCACGACGAGCGGGCGGATTTTCGTGCGCAGGAAGTGGTCGGGGCAGGAGGTGCCAAGCGCCGCCAGTTCTTCCATCCGGTTCGAATTCACGAATTCCAGCACCGCGTCGTTATCGGTGAAATGGCCAACCATGTGCTGCTTGCCCGAGACCATGCCGCGGATCGCGGGCATCAGGCGGGCGGCGACGGCGCGGCGTGCGTCGGGGGCGAGGCTTTCGTACTTCGCGCCGCCGAAGATCGCCTTGCCGGCGGTCTGTTCTTCGAACCAGCCCATCGCCTTGTTGATGATCTCGAGCGTGAGCTCGTAGCACTCTTTCGCGTCATCGGCCCAGGTGAACAGCCCGTGGCTTTCGAGCACGACACCCTTCGCGTCGGGATTCTTCTTGCAGAAATCCTCCAGCCACAGACCCAGCTCGTAGCCGGGCTTCTTCCACGGGAGCCAGCCGATCTCGTCGCCGAAGATTTCCTGCGTGAGCTCTTTGGAGTTCTTCGACGCAGCGATCGCGATGATCGCATCGGGGTGCATGTGATCGACATGCTTCTTGGGCACATAGGCGTGCAGCGGCGTGTCGATCGAAGCCGCGCGCGGGTTCAGGTTGAAGGTGCAATGGGGCAGGTAGCCGACCATTTCGTCCTCGAACTCCACGCCGCGATAGAGGCCTTTGAGCGCCTCGAGCTTCGACATGTAGAGCGTCGCGAACCCGTCCATCTTGATCGAACCGACATCGCCGCCCGAACCTTTCACCCAAAGCACCTCGACCATATCGCCCGAAAGCGGATCGCGCTCCATCACCTTCGCGGAAGTATTGCCGCCGCCGTAATTGGTGATCCGCTTGTCGGACCCCAGCAGGTTCGAGCGATAGAGCAGTTTCTCGGCTTCGGACATGTCCTTGGCCTTGGCTTCGTCCCACTTGGACTGAAGCCGCGCGGACGCGGTGTTCATGGTGGTCTCCTCCCGATCGCCCTATGAAAAAGGACGTGATCAATCTGGCTGGAGGCTGGCAGGGCTGCGACGGATTGTCAATCATAAACGATCACATATGATCATGCTGCGGCTGAATTATGATTTTAATGATCGAAAATGATTGACAATGCCCGTAACCCTGCGCAGTCTTCCGAAACGAGGGAGGACTCGATGCACGAGAAAGAACGCCACAGGATCATTCTGTCTGCGGTTCAGGACAGGCCCGTCGTGACGGTGCCTGACATGTGTGCGCTCACCGGCGCGTCGGAGGCAACGATCCGACGCGATATCGCGTCTTTGCACGTAGCGAAAAAGCTGCGTCGTGTGCGTGGCGGGGCGGAGGCTCTCAACCCCACGAAGTTCCCGGGGCTTGCCGGGCGTCCCTTCACGCTGAACGAAACGCTCAGGATCGCTCAGAAGCAAGCAATTGCCCGCGCGGCGGTCGAGCTGTGCGACGATGGCGATCCGATCATCATCAATGGCGGCACCACCACCTTCCAGATGGTGCACCCTCTGGCCACGCGCCAGATGCAGATCTTCACCAACAGTTTCCCGATCGCGGAGCACCTGCTGAAGAATTCGAAGAACGCGATCCTGCTGTCGGGCGGTGTCATCTACCGCGAGCAGAATATCGTCCTCAGCCCGTTCGAGAATGACGTGACGCGTAACTTCTACGCGAAGCGGATGTTCATGGGCGCGCAGGGCGTGGGGCCGCTGGGTCTGATGGAGGCGGACCCGCTGCTGATCCAGGCCGAGCACAAGCTGATCGGACAAGCCGATGAGCTGGTCGTGCTCGTCGATTCAACGAAATTCCAGAAACGCTCGTCTCTGGTTCTGTGCCCGCTCGACCGGGCGCACACCATCATCACCGATGACGAGATCACCGATCGTGCGGCAGCCATGCTTGAGGCTGCCGGCGTCAACCTGATCGTGGCGCATCCGACCGCCGCGAAGCAGCAAGAAGCCGGAGCCTGAAGCCCCGGCCGCGTCGGAAAACAGGGAGGAGACCTGAAATGAAACTGACCAAACTTGTCACCACCGCTGCTGTGGCGCTGGCCATGATGGCGGGCACGGCGTCGGCGAAGGAGATGCGGATCGCGCTCGTCGTCAAGGCGCTCGGCATCGGCTTCTTCGAGGCCGCCCACAAGGGCGCGGAAGAGGCTGCAAAGGATCTGGGCGACGTGAAGGTGATCTACACCGGTCCGACCGACACCACCGCCGAAGGCCAGATCGAAGTGCTCAATTCGCTGATCGCGCAGAACGTCGACGCGATCGCAGTGACCGCGAACGACACCGACGCGCTCGTGCCGACGCTGAAGAAAGCGATGCAGCGCGGGATCACCGTGATCTCGTGGGATTCCGGTGTCGCAGCCGGTGGCCGCGCGATGCAGCTCAACCCGTCCTCGACCGAGCTGATCGGCAAAATGCTGATCAAGATGGCCGCCGACAACATGCCCGATGGCGGCGATGTCGCGGTGCTTTCGGCCAGCTCGACCGCGACGAACCAGAACAACTGGATCGCGGCGATGAAGTCGGACATGGGCAACTATCCCAACATCAACCTCGTCGCGACCGTTTATGGTGACGACCTCGCCGACAAATCCTATCGCGAAGCGAAAGGCCTGATCGAGAAATACCCGAACCTCAAGGCGATCATCGCACCGACCTCGGTGGGCATCGTGGCGGCGGCCAAAGCCGTGACCGATGCCGGCAAGATCGGTGAGATCAACGTGACCGGTCTGGGTCTGCCCTCGGAGATGGCGGCCTATGTCGAGAACGGCGCCTCGAAGAGCTTCGCGATCTGGAACCCGATCGATCTGGGCTATGCCGCGACTGAAATCGCCTACAACCTCGCCAAGGGGAATGCGAAGGCGGAGCCCGGCGCGAAGATCCCGATGGGTCGTCTGGGTGAAGTGACGCTCGACGACAATACCGAGGGCGCGATGGCGGATCCCTTCGTCTACGACAAATCGAACATCGAGCAGTTCAAAGACATCTTCTGATCTTTGAGCCGCACGAGCGGCAGGCGCGGGGCCTCGCGCCTGCCCGACACACCCGGCCCTATGCGGGCCCAATGATTTCAGGCTGATCATGACACAGACAGATCAGAGCCCGGGGGCGACCCGCGTGCTCGACCTTGAAGGCATCGTGAAAACCTTTCCCGGCGTGAAGGCGCTCGATGGGGTGAACCTGTCGCTCCGGGCCGGTGAGGTTACGGCGCTCGTGGGCGAGAACGGGGCTGGCAAATCGACGATCGTGAAGATCCTGACCGGGATCTACCAGCCCGACGGGGGCGAGATCCTGCTCGATGGTGCGCCGACCCGTTTCCCCGACGCCGATGCCGCCGCGCGCGCCGGTGTCACTGCGATCCACCAGGAAACCGTTCTGTTCGAAGAGCTGACGGTCGCCGAGAACATCTTCATCGGTCACGCGCCGCGCGGACGTTTCGGGATGATCGACTGGGCCGCGATGCGCAAGCGCGCCACCGAGATCTTGCGCTCGATCGGGGCCGATATCGACGCCGAGGTGAAGCTCGCCGATCTCGGCATCGCCTCGCGTCACCTCGTCGCCATCGCCCGCGCACTGTCGGTCGATGCGCGCGTCGTGATCATGGACGAGCCGACCGCCGCGCTCTCGCATAAGGAGATCGAGGAGCTGTTCGAACTGGTCGATATGCTGAAAGGGCAGGGCAAGGCGATCCTCTTCATCTCGCACAAGTTCGACGAGATCTTCCGCCTCGCCGACCGCTACACCGTGTTCCGCGATGGCCAATTCGTGGGCGAGGGCAAGATCGCCGATGTGACCCACGACGATCTGGTGAAGATGATGGTCGGCCGCGCGGTCGATCAGGTTTTCCCCAAGCGCACGCCCTCCATCGGCGCGCCGGTCCTGACGGTCGCGGGCTATTCGCATCCGACCGAATTCGAGGACATCAATTTCACCCTTCGCAGCGGCGAAATCCTCGGCTTCTACGGGCTGGTCGGCGCGGGCCGGTCGGAATTCATGCAGTCGCTGATCGGGATCACCAAACCGTCGAAAGGCGCAGTGCGCATCGACGACCACGTGCGGGTGATCCGCTCGCCCGCTGCCGCGATCGACGAGGGCATCGTCTATGTGCCCGAAGACCGCGGCAAGCAGGGCGCGATCACCGATTTGCCGATTTTCCAGAACGTGACGCTGCCCTCGCTGGGCAAGACCTCGCGGCACGGCTTCACCCGGATGGCCGAAGAATTCGCGTTGGCGCGGACCTATTGCGAGCGGCTCGATCTGCGCGCGGCCTCTCTGGATACGACCGTTGGTTCGCTCTCGGGCGGCAACCAGCAGAAGGTCGTCATCGCGAAATGGCTGGCGACGCAGCCGCGCGTGATCATCCTCGACGAGCCGACCAAGGGGATCGATATCGGCTCCAAGGCGGCGGTGCATGATTTCATGGCGGAACTCGCCGCCGAAGGGCTGGCCGTGATCATGGTCAGCTCTGAAATCCCCGAAATCCTCGGCATGTCCGACCGTGTCATCGTGATGCGCGAGGGCCGGATCGTGGCCGAGCTGGAAGGCGACGAGTTGTCGCCGGAGGTGCTGGTGCGCCACGCCGCCGGGATCGAAGAGCAGATGGAGGCGGCGCAATGAACATTCGCAATATCCCGCGCGAGGCTATCCTCGGTCTCGTCATCGTCGCGCTGTGCGGTGTGATCGCTGCGCGCTTTCCCGCCTTCGTTCGCCCTTCGAACCTGCTCAGCGTCGCAACCGACACCGCGCCGTTGATCATGCTGGCGCTCGGCCAGTTCGCGGTGATCCTGACCCGCTGCATCGATCTGTCGGTGGCGGCGAACCTCGCCCTGACGGGGATGATCTGCGCGCTTCTCAACATGGCGATGCCGGGCTTTCCGATGGTGCTGATGCTGGCGCTCGCGCTGGTCATCGGCGCGTTTCTCGGGGCCGTCAACGGCGTGCTGGTCTGGAAAGTGGGAATCCCGCCGATCGTGGTCACGCTGGGCACGATGACGGTGTTTCGCGGGATCATCTTCCTGCTCTCGGGCGGGTCGTGGGTCAACGCTCATGAGATGAGCGACAGCTTCACCCAGTTCCCGCGCATCCCCTTCCTCGGGATCGAGTTGCTGGCGTGGATCGCCGTCATCGCTGTCACGGGCGTCTACCTGCTGGTGACGCGCACGCCGCTGGGCCGCGCCTTCTACGCGGTGGGCGGCAACCCGCATGCGGCGGTCTATACTGGCATCGACGTGGGCCGAACGCAGTTCCTTGCCTTCGTTCTGTCGGGGGCGCTGGCGGGCATGACCGGCTATCTCTGGGTCGCACGCTACGCCGTCGCCTATGTCGAGATCGCCAACGGGTTCGAGCTCGACGTGGTCGCCGCCTGCGTCATCGGCGGCGTGGCGATCGCGGGCGGTGCGGGCTCCGTCGGCGGCGTGGTGCTTGGCGCGCTGTTCCTCGGCGTGATCAAGAACGCGCTGCCGGTCGTGAACATCTCGCCCTTCTGGCAGCTCGCGATCTCGGGCGCTGCGATCATCATCGCGGTGGCGCTGAACGCGCGGTCGAACCGGCCCAAGGGGCGCATCATCCTCAAGAAAGCGGAGCATAGCCATGAGCCTGTCTGAGACCCATGCGGACATGACCGAGGCGAGCGGAACGCGGTCGATCCCTGACCGGTTGACCTCGCCGCTGCGCCGCAACCTGCTGGGCTGGGAAAGCCTGCTGCTGATCGTGGGCATCGCGATCTTCATCCTGAACTCTTTCGCCTCGCCCTATTTCCTGAGCGCGTGGAGCCTGTCGGACGCGACCTTCAACTTCACCGAGAAGGCGATGATCGCCTTCGCGATGGCGCTCTTGATCGTCGCCGGCGAGATCGACCTCTCGGTGGCCTCGATCATCGCGCTGGCCTCGACCGCGATGGGCGCTGCGGCCACTGCGGGTGCGGGGACGCCGGTTCTGGTGCTGATCGGTCTGGGGACGGGCTTGCTGTGCGGCGCGTTCAACGGCGCACTGGTCACGCGGCTCGGGTTGCCCTCGATCGTGGTGACCATCGGGACGATGAGCCTGTTCCGCGGCATCTCCTATATCGTGCTGGGAGATGGGGCCTATCGAGGCTACCCCGCGACCTTCCAGTGGTTCGGGCAGGGCTACGTGTTCTGGGTGATCTCCTTCGAGTTCGCGCTCTTCGCCGTGCTGGCGGTGATCTTCGGTATCCTGCTTCACAAGACCAATTTCGGCCGCGCAGTCTATGCCGTGGGTAACAACCCAACGGCGGCCCTGTTCTCGGGCATCCGGGTTCAGCGGGTGAAGATGACGCTGTTCCTGCTGACCGGGCTGATGTCGGGCGTGGCCGCGATCTGCCTCACCGCACGGCTGGGCTCCACCCGTCCGTCCATTGCCTTGGGCATGGAGCTTGAAGTGGTCACGATGGTCGTACTGGGTGGCGTGTCGATCCTCGGCGGCGCGGGTTCGATCCCGGGCGTCGTGATCGCGGCCTTCGTGCTGGGGCTCGTGACATTTGGGCTGGGCCTGCTGAACGTGCCGGGCATCGTGATGTCGATCTTCACCGGTGCGCTTCTGATCGGGGTCATCGCGCTACCGCGCCTGATCGCGAAGTGGAGGAGATGATGGAGAAATTCGCCTTCCGGATGCAGCTGAACCCCGGCTGCCGCGAAGAATATATCCGCCGCCATGACGAGATCTGGCCCGAGCTGGTGCAGTTGCTGAAGGAGGCGGGCGTCGAGGATTACTCGATCCACCTCGATCCCGAGGCGGATGCGCTTTTCGGTGTGCTCTGGCGGCGCGAGGATCACGGTATGGACGATTTGCCCGATCACCCGGTGATGCAGAAATGGTGGGCCCATATGGCCGATATCATGGCGACGAACCCGGATAAGTCCCCGGTTTCCGTCCCGCTCGAGACCGTGTTTCATCTGAAATGACCGCGCCGCGCCATATCGCCGTGATCGATGTCGGCAAGACCAATGCGAAACTCGCGCTGGTCGATGCCGAGAGCCTCGAAGAGATCGCCGTCGTCACGCGCCCGAACAGGGTGCTGCCGGGGCCGCCCTGGCCGCATTTCGATCTCGAGGGGCATTGGGAGTTCTTTCTCGAACATCTCAGCGCCTTCCATGCCGAACACGGTGTCGACGGGATCTCGGTGACGACCCATGGCGCCTCTGCGGTGCTTCTGGATGACGAGCGCCAGCTTGCCGTGCCGATGCTGGATTACGAACACGATGGCCCTGCAACCACCGCCGCCGACTACGACCGGCTGCGCCCGGATTTCGTGCGCACCGGGTCGCCGCGGCTTCCGGTCGGGCTCAATCTCGGCGCGCAGCTGCACTGGCAATTCACGATATGGCCCGATCTGCACGACCGGGTCGCGCATATCGTGACCTATCCGCAGTATTGGGGCCTGCGGCTGACCGGAAACCTCGCGACGGACGTGACGTCGCTGGGCTGCCATACGGACCTGTGGAGCCCTTGGGAGAGGCGCTTCTCCGAACTGCCGCAGCGCCTCGGGATCGCCGAGAGGATCGCACCGCCACAAAAGCCGGGCAGGGTGCTCGGCACGTTGCGCGACGACCTCGCAGAGCGGACTGGTATCGCCCCGAAGACGCCCGTCATGGTCGGCATCCACGACTCCAACGCGTCGCTGCTTCCCTATCTTGGATCAGAAGAACCTTTCTCTGTCGTGTCCACCGGAACGTGGGTGATCGCGATGGCGATCGGGGCTGCACGCAAGCCGCTTGATCCTGCGCGCGATACGCTGATCAACGTCAATGCGCTGGATGCGCCGGTGCCCTCCGCGCGTTTCATGGGCGGACGCGAATACGAGCTGCTGCGGGAAGGCTGCGACGCGAAGCCCACTCCGCAGGCCTGTGCCAAAATCCTCGCGCAAGGGACGATGATCCTGCCCTCGGCAGTGCCCGGAACAGGGCCTTTCCCGGATCATCCGCTCGAATGGACCGGCGAGGCAAGAACGCCGAGCGAACGGATGGCCGCGATCGGGTTCTATCTCGCCATGATGACCGAGAGCTGCCTCGATCTGATCGGTGCGCTCGGGCCGGCAGTTGTCGAGGGGCCGTTTGCGTCGAACCCGGCCTATCTCGACATGGTCGCAGCCTTGCGCCCCGAGGGCGTCAAGGTCGCGCAGTCGGCGACGGGAACATCCGTGGGGGCAGCCCTGCTCGCACTGCCGGAGAATGCGCCTCCGAAGGCCCGATCACACCAGCAGCCTGAGCAGGCGGATGCGTTGCGAGCGTATTTCGAGCGCTGGCGGGAAGCGATCTTGCAGGAGGCCTGATAAGCCGCTGCCAGGCGCCCATAACTGATGTCCTGAGCCGGCCCATTGCGGGCATTCGACATCCTTTCCGGCGCTGCAGCGCGGCTTCACCGAAGCGGTCATTCGAGACCCAGCGCAGCATCCTCGAAGGACTGAACGCCGGCAGTCGCGACAAAGTTGCCATTCTCTGCGAAGGCCGAACCTCCCGAAGAGGTCCGGCACAGGGCTACCGCTCAAAGGAAATGTGAGTTCAGGAAGGTGCCTTCTCCAAGGAAAGATGGGGTGTGCCATCCGACGTTCTGCTGTGGCTGCACCCATCGTCGCGCAGCGTGCCACGAATACGGGAGCGCCAATTCGAGAAGCTGTCGAACCGCACCGTGTCGATCGGCTCATCCAGCGCGATTTCGACCTGGCGATGCGCGGCGGGCCCCGAAATGGCGACGATCTTTCCGCTAAAGGCTTGTCCGAGGTAGTGTCCGGTCACCCGGTCGCCCAGGGCAAGTTCCGGTGGCGCTTTGCGTTGACTGAGACGGGCGTGAAGCGTGTTCCAGTCCCGCGCCCCATGTTGCCGGGCGACGAGTTCGAGAGCCTGGGCATGACTGACGGTCATACCCTGGGCCTGCAAGGCCTGACGCAGTGCCTTGGCCTGCCTCTTGACGGTGTCGAGTGATGCTTGTGTCATGCGGCTTCCTTCGCGTGCGGTGTTGCGGAGATGGGCGCAGTCAGGCGGTTTCGGACGACAAGGATCAAGGCCAGCGCAAAGAGCGCGGCATCGGCGATGGGGAAGGCGAACCACAGGCCGTCGATCCCCGCAACTGCATTCAGGACAAGCAGCAGCGCGGGCGTCAGCAGCCACGGCTTGGTCAGGGTGAGTGCCGCGGTCCGGAGCGGATACCCCATCGCTTGAAAATGCAGGGCGAGGACGAGGATGGGGCCGCTGACGCCGTAGAGGGCCGTCATCGGTCTCAGGATCGCGGCAACTGCCGAGACGACCTCCCGGTCGTTCGAGAACATCGCGCCCAAGGGCTCGCCCAGAAAGGCTCCGGTGAGCGTCACACCAAGACACCACAGGAACGCGCTTCCCATGGCAAGCCGCAAGGCTGCGCCCGCCCGATCCAGCCGGCCCGCGCCCGCGTTGTTGCCGGTGATGCTCTGGGTGGTCAGCGCGATCGCCATCTGTGGCAGGAAGGCCAGTCCGAGAATGCGTGTCACCACGCCGTAGGCCGCGATAAAGGTCGCATGGTTCGTGGCGGCGGTGCCGACGACGAGGAGAACCACGCTTGAAACCAAGGCCATCCCAATGAAGGTCATGCACAAAGGGAGCCCGAGTGAGAAGATCTGCAGCCACCCCGACAGCCAACTGTGGCGGCGGAGTGCCCCAAGGGGCAACAGTTCGCGATCGCGTTCCCGCAGGACCAGCAACAGCGCGAGGCCAAGGGTCTGCGCGCCCACGGTGCCGATTGCAGAGCCCGCCACCCCCAATCCAAACAGCACGATCGCGATGTAGTTCGCCCCGATGTTCAGCAGATTCACGAGCACCGAGAGCATGGCGATCTGCCCTGCACGTCCCTCGTTGCGCAGGGCATCGGCGTGCAGACCCAAAGCGAACTGGATTGGCGCGCCGAGTATCAGGATCAGAAGGTAGCTCTGCGCCCCACCTGCGACCGCAGCGTTTCCGGCTGCGAGCGTGGAGATGATGACAGGCCCCACCGACAAAGCACCTGCGACAAGCGCCGCGCTGATGGCGAGGGCCAGCCCGTGGGCACCTGCGAAGACGGCTCCAGCCTGTGTGCGGGCGCCTGCGCCCAGATGGCGGGCGAGCAAGCTCGACATGCCGCCACCGGCCAGAGTCGTCAGCGCCGTGAGCAGCATGACGACCGGAAAGGCCAGGCTGACCGACGCCAGGGCCTGCGCGCCAACGAAGCGCCCGACGAAGATCCCGTCTATGACGTTGAGCAGACCACCCATCGACATGACCACCGCCATGGGCAGGGCGTTCGACACGAACAATCGTCCGACGGGCTGTGTCAGGAGACGGTTTTCAATTGCAGTAGATGCAGGTCCAGCGGACATGGCTCACTCCTCCAGAGAGGCATTTCGGATCGGGAGGGAGCCTGCATTGCCCACCTGCGAAATGCTTCGAGGGTGATATGTCGTCTTGTTCCGGGCTTCACCGTGACACGCGTCCGCAGGCGGCAGGTGCCCGGCACCTACCGCTTTCCTAAGAGGGAAACCCATAAAGCGCAATAGCCATGCAAGCTCGCGCGACCGCGCGGCGCCGAGATGCATGATTGTTACACGGCGAAGTTCTGACCCGAAGGTGGCGGCTCGAAGCGGTCATGTGGCGTCGCGGCAAGCCTTTCTTGAGACCCGCCCAGCCGTATCTACGCGAACGGCCCAAAGCCGCCGTTCACCCCCTAGCCGATCGCAGCGGTGCGGTTTCACCAGACCGGCCATTCGCGCATCGCGCAGCTATTTCCGTGGATGAAGATCGCCAAAGCGGACGAAACGGACCTTGCGGCGTCTCTTGCCAATGTCCGCTTCAGATCGGAGCAAACGTCAGGGTTCGCGATAGTCGGCGTTGCCAACCGCTGCAGATACTCTGCCACCTACTGGGAAACTACACATGCCAACGTGCGCTTTCCGACTGAAGTGCCGCGTCGGGATTTCTCAGGACACCTTCTCGCCGAAACTGCGGGACATCTTCAGCACTTGGCGACGGGGCAGGAACGGCACCAGCCAGTTCAGCATGAACCGCAGGCGACGATCGTTGATCACCAGAAGATCGCCACGCATCATCGCGTCGTATCCAATCCGCGCCACGTCCTTGGCAGTTGCGACGCCTTTCTGCACACCGTTGATGTCGGCCATATCAGCGCGCTCGAAGAACTCCGTCGCGACCGCACCAGGGGCAAGAACCGTGACGGTGATGCCCTTGTCCTCGACCTCGTTGGCCAGAGCCTGGCTGAACGAGTTCACGAAGGCCTTGCTGGCGTGATAGGTTGCCTGCAGCGGACCCGGAACCATCCCCGCGGTAGAGCCCACGTTCAGGATGCGCCCAGACCCACGCGCAATCATGTCGTCAAGCACGATGTGGGTCAGCGTCATCAGCGACTTGACGTTCAGTTCGACGATCGCCAACGCCTCGTCGAGGTCGAGGCGGTGGAAGTCGCCGTGGTGGCTGAAGCCTGCGTTGTTGATCAGCACATCCACCTGCAGACCTGCCGCCTTGACGGCGGCATAGAGGTCGCGGGTCCCCGCCACGCTCCCCAGATCGGCGGCGAAAACATGCGCCTTGATGCCGTGTGCCCGTTTGAGCTCGGCCTTGAGCTCTTCCAGCGCGGCTTCGCGGCGCGCGACGAGGATGACGTCCCCGCCCCTTGCCGCGTGGATGCGCGCCAGTTCCTTGCCGATGCCGGCGGAGGCGCCGGTGATGAGGGCTGTCTGCTGTGCCATGTTGTCCTCTTGTGGATGTGTCAGCGGTTGCTTACATTGGTAAGCGAGTGCTTACATAGTCACGAACAGTAAGTCAACAAGTGCTTACAAGAAGTTCTTTTCGGAGGCCCTATGCAAAAGAAAGCCCCCCCGACCGAGGCCCCGCGTCGCCGCGACGCCCAGGCGACGCAGGCGGCGATCTTGGCCGCGGCGCAGCTTCTGTTCAGCCAGCGCGGCTATGATGGCGTCGGCACCCGTGAGATTGCCGACCGGGCCGGCTGCAACGTGGCACTGATCAGCCGCTATTTCGGCCCCAAACCCGAGCTGTTCCGGGCGGCGCTGAGGGGATGCGTCGATTTCGGTCCGTTGCTGGCCCTGCCGCGCGAGCAATTTGCAGAGGCGGTCGCGGATCACATTCTCGGCAAGCAGAAGCACCCCGACACGCCCGACCCGATGTTTGTCGCGCTACGGTCCTCAACCTCGCCGGACGCGACCCGCGTCGTGCGCGAGGAACTGAGCGACCGGATGACCGAGGCCCTGGCGACATACCTGGGCGGGGGCGACGCAGCGCAGGAAATGGCCGCGCTGATCCTGAGCCTCATGGCCGGCTTCGACGTGGGCCGGCACCTGATCGGCAATGCCGCGCTGGAGGCCTCCCGAAATGACCGCCTGCGCCCTCGGCTCGCGGCGGCGATCGGTGCCCTTCTCGGGCCAGAGGACTGAGGGTTGGCCGGATGTCTGTGGGCTGCCGTAGCCACCCCATTCCCTGCATCGGCCACCAACCTGACCCAAGGGTGATTTGGCCTGTGGGCGCTGCGCGCAGCGGCAGCCAGTTTGAACTCGAAGCGGTCATGCGGCTGCGCGGCAGGCTCCTCGCCCTGGTGAGCCAGGCCCGCGTGGCGTGACCGGCCCGTTCCCGCCCTTCAGTCCGATTTCGCCAAATGACTGCTTAGCGGCTGGGCTCCGAATGGAGCGCAAAGGCCAGCGCAACCGTCACGTGGATTTCGCCTGGTTCACCCGTTTCGAGAGCTCCGCGTGGCTTTCCACCCGCTCCGAGTAGCGATCGGTCAGGTGCTCGCGAATGTCACGAGTGAGCAGGGTGAATTTCATCAGCTCCTCCATCACGTCGACGATCCGGTTGTAATAGGGCGAGGGTTTCATCCGCCCGGTCTCGTCGAACTCGTCCCAGGCGCGCGCGACCGAAGACTGGTTCGGGATCGTCAGGAGCCGCATCCAGCGCCCGAGGATGCGCAGCTGGTTGACCGTGTTGAAGCTCTGGCTGCCACCGTTGACCTGCATCACCGCCAGCGTCTTGCCTTGCGTCGGGCGAACCCCGCCGAGGCTCAGCGGGATCCAGTCGATCTGGCTCTTCATCAGACCCGTCATCGCGCCGTGGCGTTCGGGCGAGGACCAGACCATGCCCTCGCACCATGTCACCAGATCGCGCAGCTCGGCCACCTTCGGATGATCGGGGTCGCAACTGTCGACGAGCGGCAGATCGCGCGGGTCGAAAATCCGCACCTCGGCGCCGAGACGGCGCAGGATCCGCGCGGATTCCTCGGCCGCAAAGCGCGAGAAGCTGCGTTCGCGCAGCGACCCGTAGAGGATCGCGATGCGCGGCGGATGGGGGGCGCGTTCGGCGGGGAACAGCTTTGCGGGGTCGATCGGGGCGAAGCAGTCGTCGCGCAGCTGCGGGGTGTCAGGCATCGGGGCCTCCATCGGATCAGGGCTGGGTGTCGGGGAAGTGGCGGCGGGTGCGGTTGGCAAGGGCCACGAGCGAGAGCATCACCGGCACCTCGACCAGCACGCCCACGACCGTGGCAAGCGCCGCGCCGGAATTCAGCCCGAACAGGCTGACCGCGACCGCCACGGCCAGTTCAAAGAAATTCGACGTGCCGATCATCGCGCAGGGGGCCGCGATCCGGTGCGGCACGCGCAAGGCGAAGGCGGCCCCGTAGGCGATCGCGAAGATGCCGTAGCTCTGGATCACGATCGGCACCGCGATCAGCACGATGACGAAGGGATGGGCGAGGATCGTCTGCCCCTGCAGCCCGAAGAGGATCACCACCGTGGCCAGCAGCCCGATGATCGACCACGGCTTGGCGCGCGCCTCGAAAGCCGCGATCGCGGCGGGCGCGCCCAGCCTGCGCCGCGTGATCAGCCCGGCGACCAGCGGCAGCAGCACATAGAGCACGGTTGCCAGAACCAGCGTCTCCCAGGGCACGGCGATTTCCGTCACGCCCAGCAGAAAGGCCACGATCGGCGCGAAAGCCACGACCATGATCAGATCGTTCACCGAGACCTGCACCAGCGTGTAGGTCGGGTCCCCGCGCGTGAGCTGCGACCAGACGAAGACCATCGCGGTGCAGGGCGCGGCGCCCAGCAGGATCAGCCCCGCGATATATTGCGCGGCGTCGTCGGGCCTGATCCAGGGCGCGAAGACATGCTCGAAGAACAACACCGCCAGCGCGGCCATGGTGAAGGGCTTGATCAGCCAGTTGATCGCCAGCGTGATCAGCAGGCCGCGCGGCTGACGCGCGACGCCCGCCACTGCGCCGAAATCGACATTGACCATCATCGGAAAGACCATCGCCCAGATCAGCACCGCGACCACGAGGTTGATCGAGGCAAACTCGGCCCCGGCGATGGCACCGATCAGCCCCGGCGCGATCACGCCGAGCGCGATGCCCGCAACGATCGCAAGCGCGACCCAAACGGTCAGGTAGCGGGCAAAAAGGCCCAAGGGCGCTGCCCCGTCCTGCGCGTCGTTCTTTGTGGTGTCGCTCATTGCGTGTTGTCCTTTTCTTCGGGGATGAAGCCATGCGCCGCGAAGCGTGCAAGTGCGGCGTCAAGCCGGTCGAGCGCGATCTCCAGCCGGGCATGCGGGCAGGCGATGTTGAGCCTGGCAAACCCCGTGCCCTGCGGTCCGAAGGATGTCCCGCGCGTGATCGCCCAACCCGCCTCGCGGCGCAGGAAAAGATGCAGGGCTTCCGGCGTGAGCCCCAGTGCCCGGAAATCGAGCCAGAGCAGGAAGGTGCCCTCCGGCTCGATCAGCCGCACCGGCCCGTCCGACAGCCTTGCGCGCACCCGTGCGAGGTTGCCCGCGATATAGGCAAGCGCCGCATCGAGCCAGTCGGCGCCCTCGCGCCAGGCCGCCTCCATCGCGACATTGGCGAAGGCGTTGTTCTTGTTCACTGTCAGGCGCGAATTCTCGGCCTGGAACAGTTTTCGGCGCGCAGCATCGGGCACCACTGTAAAGGCCGAGCAGCACGATGCGATGTTGAAACTCTTGGCCGGCGACAGGCAGGTGATGCTGTTTTGCGCATCGGCCTGCGAGAGTGTCGCGAAGGGCGTGTAGGGCTGACCCGGCAAGGTGATGTCGGCATGGATCTCGTCCGAGATGACGAGCACGTCATGGGCGCGGCAGATTGCGCCGAGCCGGGCGAGTTCATCGCGGCTCCAGACCCGTCCGACCGGGTTATGCGGATTGCACAGCAAGAGCATCCGCGTGGCCGGGTCGCGCGCAAGCTGCTCAAACCCGTCTAGGTCCATCTCATAGCGCCCGTCGCGCAGGATCAGCGGGTTTTCCACGATCCGGCGCCCGTTCTCGCGGATGATATCGGCGAAATCGAAGAAGACCGGCGGCTGGATGACAATGCCCTCGCCGGGGGCGCTGAACAGGTTGACCGCCATCGCGAGACTGTTGAGCACATTGGGCGCGCGCAGGATCGTCGCGGGGTCCAGCTGCCAGCCGTGGCGCCGCGCGAGCCAGCCGGTCAGCGCCGGGATCAGCCCGTCGGGCGCGGCCTCGTAGCCGAAGACGCCATGCGCGGCGCGGCGCGCGATCGCGTCCAGCACGCAGGGCGGTGCGCGAAAATCCATGTCGGCCACGCCGGCGGGGAACAGATCGGCCCCGTCCTCGCCCAGAACCATGCGGTGGGTCTTCAGCGCGGGCACCACGCGGCGGTCGACTGCTGCGTCAAAGTCGAACTCAGCCATCGTCATGCTCCAGCAGCCGCGCGAAACGCGCCGCGTCGATATTGCCGCCGGTGATCACGGTCGCGACGCTCCGCCCGGCAAGCGGCATCTGACCCGACAGGATCGCGGCCAGCCCGACCACCGCGCCGGGCTCGGTGACCAGCTTGAAATGGGTGAAGGCAAAGCGCATCGCGTCGCGCACCTGCGCATCGCTCACCGCAAGCCCGCCCGCGAGATGCGCACGATTGACCTCGAAGGTCATCGGGTTCGGGCTCGGCGTCATGATCGCGTCGCAGATCGTGCGCCGCCCCGGCGGGTTCGCCAGCCGCTCGCCCGCCGCAAGCGAGCGGCGCGTATCGTCGAACAGTTCCGGCTCGGCGGCGTAGAGCGCGCAACCCGGGGCCAGCTCGGCCAAAGCCAGCGCGCAGCCCGCCGACAGCCCGCCACCGCCGCAGGGCGTGATCAGCACATCGGGCGCGCCCGCATCCTCGATCAGTTCCAGCGCCACCGTGCCCGCCCCGGCCATCACCTGCGGATGGCCGCCCGTGGGCACCTCGATCCGGCCCGTCTCGGCCCCGATCCGGGCGATGACCTCGGCGCTGTCCTCGCGGTCGCGGTCATAGGTGACGATCTGCGCCCCGAGCGCGCGGGTCGCCTCCATTTTCGCGCGGGCCGCATCAGCAGGCATCACGATCACCGCCGACGACCCCAGAAGCGCCGCCGCGCGCGCAAGCCCCAACGCGTGGTTGCCCGAGGAATAGCTGATCACCCCGCATGCCCGCTCCTCGGGCGTCATCCGCGACATCCGCGCATAGGCCCCGCGCAGCTTGAACGCGCCGCTGCGCTGCAGGTTTTCGCATTTGAGCAAGAGCCGCCCGCCCAGCTGCGCGTTCACATCCGCGTTCTCCAGCACCGGCGTGCGCGTGGCAACGCCCAGCAGTCGCTGTTCGGCTGCGCGAATATCTTGCAAGCAGATCGGGGCGTTCATACCGATAGAGCCTTTCAAACGTCTTCGGCGACGCGCGTCGGGCGACGTCATTTCGGGAAATGCCGAAGTGTTTTCGGGCTACGGATTTGCCCGGACCTTGTCAAGCTTCGATATTTCGGGCAATGACGAATTATGGAACAGACTGCCGCCCTCGACGCCTTCGCCGCCCTCGCGCATGAGACCCGGCTTTCGGTCTTTCGACTGCTCGTCGAGGCTGGGCCGGATGGGGTGCCTGCGCTCGAAATCGCGCGGCGGCTCGATGTCAAACCCTCGACGCTGTCGGGCCATCTCTCGATCCTGAAGGCGGCGGGCTTGCTGACGGCGACACGCCATCAGCGAGAAATTCGCTATGCCGCCAGCCTTGCAGCGGTGAACGATCTCGTCCTGTTCCTTTTGGCGGATTGCTGCGGCGGCGATCTCGCGGCTTGCGCCGATGCGATCCCCGTGCGCTGTGGGGACGGCTAGATAGGCCTGCTGTCGTCAATCGGGACACGGAAGATGGGCCGCACCCCTTTCTCACTTGAAGGGTTGGCTACGACGTGGGGCGCCCCACGCATTATTACCACGATCAAGGCTCTTCTCCTTCGGCGGGAGCCCCCACTGATCATCTCAGGGTTGTTTGGCCCAAAGCTGCGGTTCTGGGCAGGCGTGGCCAAGGGGAGCAGCCCGCTCCTCGACAGGGCATCTTCGCCGGAGCAGCATAAACCGGGCGATCATGGCGAACGGCAAGAAGGTCCATATAGCTTGCCCTCGACGCCGCCTCGACCGAAGCGCGGCCGATTTGAATGGATACTAAGGGGCCCCGAGTGTCGCCGCATTTTCACTGCACCTGACGTCTGCTGTGCGTGCATCGTCCTACATTAAGGGCTCGGAGGAGCCATGCGGCAAGCCTGCCTTGAGGCCCGCATGGCCGTATCGACGCGCTCGGCCCGAAGCTGCCGATAGTCACCAGTCGCTGCGCTGCCAGCAGCTTTGCTCAAGCAGACATCCCTTCCTCCGCGCAGCGACATGGTGCCTTGATGATAAAGCAAGCGGAAACGGCGGCAGTTCCGGGGGTACATGAACCTGCATCATCAGGCGCGTGTCCTTTCGGATCGGGCCTTGGCGCCGGAGCGATTGGGCGGCGTGGAGTAGCGGAGCCGTCCGGAAGTCCATCTACCTGTTCTGTATGCGCGCATACATCCTCGCGATCATCGCGCTTGCCGTCTTCTCGAAAAGGAACGGAAACACCGCGTGGATCAGCGCCGCCAGAGCTGCAAGGAACAGTCGCGTGGCGAAGCGGATGGCAAAGACCATATGCTGCAGGTAGGTTTCGTCGACAGAGCGCGGGTGCCTCAGGAAGGCGGATTTCACGCAGGCAAGCATCGTGGGCCTCGTGGGTCTGTTGTGATGGGAAGGACATCCCTGGAAGCGGGTCGGGTCTTGGCCGGCGAGCCCTTCATGTCGCGGGGCTCGACACTCCGTAGACGCCGGGGCCGGCCCATTTTCCATTTGCGCAGTCCAGGAGAAAACGCGCCAGGCTTCGGCGCGATATCGACGATCCGTTCTTGGGCAGTGCATCTCTCGATGCGCGATATCGCGACTCTCCGCCGTCGGTCAGAAACCCGCACCGGGCGACGCCCACCTCGAGATCCGGGGCGCGCAGGATGCGCTCCATCCGGGTGGCGCTTTGCACGACATTATGCACCATTACCGCCAAGACCCGGTCCACCAGTCGCCGCGGCGGGAAGAGCAATGCGGTCGAGGTGACGACCAATCTCTTCACACCCGCCCTGTGCGCCGCCTCGACCATGGCCGCGGCCGATGTGTAGTAGACTGAGGCCGCCCGTTTCGTCGGGCGCCGTCCGCCGAGAGTCGAAATCACCGCGTCCTGACCGCGCAGCACGCCCACCAGGAATTCCGCATCGCTGGGGTCGCCGATGACGACCTTCAATCGCGCGTGCCGGTGCCTTGGCCGCTTGTCCGGCGATCGGACGACTGCGGTCACATCAGCCCCGTCTTCGAGGGCCTCCCGCACCACATGTGCGCCAGTGCGCCCGTTTGCGCCAAGAATGACGAGTTTCATGGTTTTCCGGCTCCGTTTTAGTGTCTCGTGGCGAAGGGCGCATGTGGTGGCGCAAGGGGGGGGCGGACGGAAGGGTCGGGAGCTTTGCGATCGCGCCTCACCTGCCGTTCCACGCAATCTCTATGCCATACAGGTTTGGATGGTGAATTGCCGAAAATCGTGGACCTGCTATACAAAAACAATGACTCATTCACTTATGTCGTTCGACTGGAACCATGCGAGAACGTTTCTCGCCGTCGCCGAGGAGGGCTCCTTGTCCGCCGCGGCCCGCCGACTTGGCCAGACCCAACCGACGGTCAGCCGGCAGATCGCGGCGCTTGAAGATGCGTTGGGCGTCATGTTGTTCGAACGCACCGCCCGGTCGGTTCTACTGACCGAGGCCGGGATCGAACTGCTGGACCATGTGCGTGGGATGGCGAGCGGCGCGAACATGGTCTCGCTGGCGGCGTCCGGGCAATCGCAATCGGTGGAAGGCCAGGTTCGAATAACCGCGTCCGAACTGATGTCCGCCTATCTCCTGCCCCCGATCCTGAAAACACTCCGTCGGACCGCACCGCTCCTGGAGATCGACATCGTTGCCGACAACGGTGTGCGCGACCTCGTGCGACGCGAGGCGGACATCGCCATCCGCCATGCGCGCCCCGAGCAACCCAACCTCACAACACGGCGCCTGCGCGACGAGACCCTGCGGTTCTATGCCACCGATATCTATGTCGAGACCCATGGCACGCCGAGGGCGGATAACCTGTTAAGCCACCAGATCATAAGCTATGTCGAGGTCGACCGGATGCTGGGGTATCTGCTGCCGCTCGGGCTCGAGCTGACGACGGCTAATTTTCGTTTCAGCTCGTCGTCTCAGGTCGTGGCTCTGGAACTGGCGCGCAGCGGTCTGGGGATGATGATCCTGCCCGACCGGGTCGCGCGGACATTCCCCGAATTGGGGGGCGTCCTTGAGGAGATCGATGCGTTTTCGCTTCCGACCTGGTTGGTCGCGCATAGGGAATTGCGCACGAGCCGCCGCATCCGGCTCGTGTTCGATCATCTGGCGGGTAGCCTTTCCTGAGGGACCCGGGGATGCGTTTTCGGCTGAACAGAAGTGTGGAGCAGCCGGACGAGGGGGCTCTGCCAGCGGGTGCTTGCCGCCCGGCTCTTCACGTTTTGGTCCGGCAGGATCACGTATGGCGTTGCGTTTGGAGCGCTTTAGCATCACCGTGCATGCCGCGCGCAACCCCGCCGCCCCTCATTCCTCTGCGGGGGTGTCGCGAGGAAACGCATGACGGACATACCAGACATCCTCGGTGTATATGTCCACAACGCGCTCAGCCCACTCGAAATCAGCAGCCCGGGCGGAGGACCAGTCGATTCTGGCCCTGCCGGTCAGCAAGATCGCTTCGCCTGTGGCGAAATCAGGAATGAACAATCCAGCGCGGCCGCAAACCTCAATGTTGCCAAGCGTGTTGAAGTATCGATTTCCGGCATAATCCGGAAAGGAAAGTGAGCCGTCCGCATTCGGGCGGAGGACGCCAGGCATCCCTCCACGGTGGGAAACATCTGCACTATCCTCCGCGTAGGTCGCGATGAAGAACGTGTCCGCCGAAGACAGGATTCGCTGCGTTGCTGCGTCGCCGATTGCAATGCGCTGGCCGTCGGCGGGCGGGAACGGCGCGGGAGGCGGGCGGATATCGTGCGTCCGGATGTATTTCGGACAGTTGCCGTAGCTCTGTTCGACGGCGATCGACAGAACACCCTCCGCTGCGGCAGTAACCGCGCCGTTCACGCGGTTGCGCCGCCGGATCGCGAAGTCCAGCCCAAGCATCGCCGCTTTGCTGCCCGGCCGCAGATCCAGACCGAGCGATTGGGAAAGCATCGTGCGAGTGCGGGCCGTCAGCCGGGTGCGCGTTGCCTGTGCGCCCGTTGGTAGCGGGCAGACCGTAGCCCACGGTCGGCCCTGCATATCCCGCAACCCGACAAACAGCACCGGCAGGCTTTCGAAGAAGGCCTGCTGCTGCGCGGACATCTCCGCCCGGATGGCGTAGGCGGCGCGTTGACGCCAGTCTTCCGGAACACCGACGCGATCCTGCACCGCGCGTTCACCGGCGTGGAATATCTGGTCGGGTTGGGGCATGGGAGTGTCCGTCATGGCTCAGAGACCAAGATCGGACAGGCCCGGGTGATCGTCAGGTCGGCGGCCCAGTGGCCAATGAAACCTGCGCTCCTCGGCGCGGATCGGGTGTTCGTTGATGCTCGCGTGACGGTGCGCCATCAAACCGTCCTCGGCGAAGTCCCAGTTCTCGTTGCCATAAGCCCGGAACCATTGCCCGCTGTCGTCATGGTATTCATAGGCGTAGCGCACGGCGATCCGGTTGCCCGCAAAGGCCCAGAGTTCCTTGACCAGTCGATACTCCAGCTCCCGCGCCCATTTGCGGGTCAGGAAGGCCTCGATATCGGCGCGACCCACCGGGAATTCGACGCGGTTGCGCCAGCGGCTGTCGGGCGTATAGGCCAGCGCCACCTTGGCCGGATCGCGGGAATTCCAGCCGTCCTCGGCCAGGCGGACCTTTTCACGAGCGCTGTCTTCGGTGAACGGGGGAAGCGGGGGGCGGATCATCGGTGCGTCCTTTGCGGCCGGGGGCAGGGCGCGGCTCCGTCGGTCCGTGCCCCAAATGTGCCTCGGAGCGTGCCGCGTTTGTGCCTTTGGGACGCCGGAAAAAAGAAAGCCCAGAGCGAACTCTGGGCTTTTCTCTTTGAAATCAGTCTCTTGCGAGAGATTTGGCTCCGGCGGTAGGGATCGAACCTACGACCAATTGATTAACAGTCAACTGCTCTACCGCTGAGCTACGCCGGAACATGTGAGGGTGTATATGAATCTCGAATTGGGATGTCCAGAGGGTTCTGGCGAAAAAATTCAGGCTTTCGTCACGTCAGCGAAAATAGCGCCTCTGGGCGCAGGTCAGGCGCGGCGATGACTTGGTTTTGCACTGACATTTCAACGAGATGCGCGAAGACGTTGCGTTCGGCTGCGGGCAGGAGGGCTGCGGGGACGTCGGTGTAGATCGCGCGGGTGAGGCCCTGCGGGGTGGCGGGGCGCTCGGTGAGGGCGCTTCGGATCTGCTCGGTGCGGGCGTCGCGATGCGCGCGCTGACTCGCGATCAGGGTCTGGGGGTCGGTCACCGGGTCGCCGTGGCCGGGGTACAGGATGCGCGGGCTCTGCGCCTCGATCCGCGCGAGCGAGCGGTAGTAATCGCCCAGATCGCCGTCGGGTGGCGAGATCAGCGTCGAGGACCAGCCCATCACCACATCGCCGGTCAGTAGCGCATCGCCCATCGCGAAACTCAGGTGATTGCAGAAGTGGCCGGGCGTGTGCAGCGCGGTGAGCGACCAGTCGCCATGGCTCAGAGTCTCGCCATCCTCAATGAGGATGTCGGGGTCGAAGGCGTGATCGACCCCTTCACCGCCGCCCGCATGACCGCGTGCCGCGAGTTCAGCCATCACCGGCGCGCGTCCGGCTTCGGGCGGACCAAAGGCGAGGACAGGCGCGCCCGTGGCCTCGGCCAAGAGACGCGCGCCGGGGGAATGGTCGAGATGCGCATGGGTGACAAGGATATGGCTGACACGCTCGCCCGGCGCGAGCGCGTCCAGCAGCGCCTGCAGATGGGTGGGATCGGCGGGGCCGGGATCGACCACCGCGACCTCGCCCGTGCCGATGACATAGGTGCAGGTGCCGGTATAGGTCATGGGCGACGGGTTCGGTGCGATGATCCGGCGCAAGCCGGGCTGCAATTCTTCCATCTTTCCCTCCATCGCGGCCATCGTTAGGGTTCTGGCATGAAATTTCGCTGGCTGAAACAGATGATGCCGCGCGGGCTTTATGGGCGGGCCGCGCTGATCCTGATTCTGCCGGTGGTCACGATCCAGCTCGTGGTCTCGGTCGTCTTCATTCAGCGCCATTTCGAGCGTGTCACGCAGCAGATGACCGAAGGCATGGTGCGCGAGATCGCTCTGCTCGATCAGGTCGCGACCAATGCGCCGACGGCAGAGGTTGCGCGCGAACGGCTCGACGTGCTCGACAAGACGCTGAACTTCACCTCGCAATTTCCCGCGCCCACGAATCTCGCGTCGCAGCGGGGCGATACCCGCAGTTTCTTCGACCTGACCGGGATCGTGGTGATCTCGACGCTGCGGGCAAACCTGTCGCAGATCCGCTCCATCGATCTCGACAACACCACCAATTCCGTGCGCGTGGTGCAGGAGACGCCGAACGGGCCGCTGGCGGTCACCTTCGCGCGCAGCCGGGTTTCGGCGTCGAATCCGCACCAATTGCTGGTTTTGATGGTCTTTGTTTCCATTCTGATGACGCTGATCGCCTATATCTTCCTGCGCAACCAGCTGCGTCCGATCCGCAGGCTGAGCCATGCGGCGGAGGAGTTCGGCAAGGGGCGTAACCTCAATTACCGCGTCTCTGGGGCGACGGAGGTGCGCGCTGCGGGCCGCGCCTTCCTCGATATGCGCAACCGGATCGAGCGGCAGATCGAACAGCGCACGCTGATGCTCTCGGGTGTCAGCCACGATCTGCGCACGCCGCTCACGCGTCTGCGGCTCGGGCTGTCGATGATGGACGAAAACGACGAGGTCCGCGCGATGGAACGCGATGTCGACGAGATGGGGCGTCTGGTCGATGCGTTTCTCGATTTCTCGCGCGACGGCGCGTCGCATGGCGAACCGGAGACGTTGCCGATCTGCGGCTTCGTTGCAGGCGTGGTGGAAGACATGCGGCGGATGGGGCGCGATGTGACGCTGGTCGATTGCGACAGCGAGGAGGAGGCGACCTTCCGCCCCGATGCGCTCAAGCGCGCCTTGGCGAATCTGATCGGCAATGCGGTGCGCTACGGCACGCGCGCGGAGATCACCGTCTCTATCGCGCGCACGGGGTGGCGAATCGCGGTGCATGACGACGGGCCGGGCATCCCGCCCGAACGCCGCGAGGAGGCGATCCGGCCATTTACCCGGCTCGACCCGGCGCGCAATCAAGATCGCGGGCAGGGCGTCGGATTGGGGCTTTCGATCACCGCCGACATCCTGCGGCGCCACGGTGGATCGCTGAAACTCGGGCGATCCGAACGGCTTGGCGGCCTGATGGCCGAGATGATCCTGCCGCGCTGATCGGCTACACGTTCGATCACGCGCGCGCACGAACCGCTCACGGCAGCGAGATCGCCTCTTGCGGCCTGTCCCGGGGCCACGCATTGTGACGGGTGAGTGACATGCCCTAGTTGAACGGATGCTTCGCGGCTCCTAGATATTGGGTTGAACAGGGGAGGGACGTGGTCGCCGAAAGCGGGGCCGGACCCTCCTGCCAAGAGAGGAACGCCGATGACCGAATTTAGCTCTGTCACCCATCCGGTCCTGCCGCTGCGCGACATCGTGGTTTTCCCCCACATGATCGTGCCGCTCTTCGTCGGGCGCGAGAAATCCGTGCGCGCACTGGAAGAGGTGATGGCGGAGGATCGTCAGATCTTGCTCGCAAGCCAGGTCGATCCGTCGCAAGACGACCCGGATACGGACGGGATTTTCCGCGTTGGCGTGCTCGCCAACGTGCTGCAACTGCTGAAACTGCCCGATGGCACCGTGAAGGTGCTGGTCGAGGGCAAGAGCCGCGTGCGCATCACCGATTTCGTCGAGAATGACGACTATTTCGAAGCGAATGCCGAACCGCTGATCGAGACCGAAGGCGATGTGGAGACGATCCGCGCGCTGCTGCGCTCGGTCGCCGAGGAATTCGAGCGCTACGCGAAGATCAAGAAGAACATCCCCGAAGAGGCGCTGTCGGCCGTGGCCGACGCGACCGAAGCGGACAAGCTGGCCGATCTCGTCTCGGGCCATCTGGGGCTGGAAGTGGCCCAGAAGCAGGAGCTTCTGGAAACCCTCGACGTCTCCGAACGGCTGGAGCGGGTCTACGGGCTCATGCAGGGTGAGGTCTCGGTTCTCCAGGTGGAGAAGAAGATCAAATCCCGCGTGAAAACGCAGATGGAGAAGACCCAGCGCGAGTATTATCTGAATGAGCAGATGAAGGCCATTCAGAAGGAACTCGGCGATGGCGAAGACGGCCAGAACGAGATTCTCGAGCTCGAAGAGCGCATCGAGAACACCAAGCTCTCGAAAGAGGCCAACGAAAAGGCCGAGGCCGAGCTGAAGAAGCTCAAGTCGATGTCGCCGATGTCGGCCGAAGCCACCGTCGTGCGCAACTATCTTGACTGGATGCTGTCGATCCCGTGGGGCACCAAATCCCGCGTGAAGAAAGACCTCAGCAAGGCCGAGGCCGTGCTCGATGCCGATCACTACGGTCTCGAGAAGGTCAAGGAACGCATCGTCGAATATCTCGCGGTGCAGGCGCGCTCGGCCAAGCTCAAAGGCCCGATCATGTGCCTCGTGGGTCCGCCCGGCGTGGGTAAGACCTCGCTGGGTCGGTCTGTCGCCAAGGCGACGGGGCGCGAATTCATCCGCATCTCGCTTGGCGGCGTGCGTGACGAATCCGAGATCCGCGGCCACCGTCGGACCTATATCGGCTCGATGCCCGGCAAGATCATTCAGGCGCTGAAGAAGGCGAAAACCACGAACCCGCTCATCCTGCTCGACGAGATCGACAAGATGGGTCAGGACTTCCGTGGCGACCCGGCTTCGGCCATGCTTGAAGTGCTCGACCCCGAGCAGAACGCGACCTTCGTGGACCACTATCTCGAAGTGGAATACGACCTGTCGAACGTGATGTTCCTGACGACGGCGAACTCCTACAACATGCCGGGCCCGCTTCTGGACCGGATGGAGATCATTCCGCTCGCGGGCTACACCGAGGACGAGAAGGCCGAGATCGCCAAGCAGCACCTGATCCCGAAGCAGGTCAAGGGTCACGGGCTCAAGAAGAACGAGTTCGAACTGACCGATGGCGCGCTGACCGACGTGATCCGCTACTACACCCGCGAGGCGGGCGTGCGGAATCTCGAACGCGATATCGCGAAGCTCGCCCGGAAAGCGGTGACCGAGATCATCAAGTCGAAGGGCCAGATCAAGCACATCACCGTCGATGAGGCGAAGGTGGGCGACTATCTGGGCGTCAAGAAGCACCGCTACGGTCTGGCCGAGAAGGAAGATCAGGTGGGCGTCGTGACCGGCCTCGCCTGGACCTCCGTGGGCGGCGACCTGCTGCAGATCGAAGCTCTGCGCCTGCCGGGTAAAGGTCGGATGAAGACCACCGGCAAGCTGGGCGACGTGATGAAGGAATCGATCGACGCAGCTTCCAGCTACGTCCGCTCGGTCGCGCCGCAATTCGGCATCAAGCCGCCGCGCTTCGAGAAGTGGGACATCCACGTCCACGTCCCCGATGGCGCGACGCCGAAAGACGGGCCCTCTGCGGGTCTGGCGATGGTGACCTCCATCGTGTCGGTGCTGACTGGTATTCCGGTGCGCAAGGATATCGCCATGACCGGCGAAGTCTCCCTGCGCGGCAACGCGATGCCGATCGGTGGCCTGAAAGAGAAACTGCTCGCGGCGCTGCGCGGCGGGATCACGACCGTCTTCATTCCCGAGGAGAATGAAAAAGACCTCGCGGATATCCCGGACAACGTGAAGGAGGGGCTGGCAATCGTGCCGGTCACTCACGTTCGCGAAGTCCTCGCCCGCGCGCTGGTCCGTCAGCCCGAGCCGGTCGACTGGGACGAGGAGGCCGAAGAGGCGGCAGCCGCTGCCGCCGCCGCGGCCAAATCGGACGGGCAGGGCGCAACCGCGCACTGATCGCCTTGAGATCGAAAACGAGAACGCCCGTCGCATATCGCGGCGGGCGTTTTTGCATCTAAAGGCATTTGCGCGTAACCTCCTTTTATTACGGTCAAAAAAGGAGCCGCTATGGCCAAGAGCCAGAAACCGAAATCGACCCGCAAGCCGCCCGTCGCTTCCCCCGAGGCGCCTCCGGCCTCCGCCGCGACGCTCACGCCCGCCGCGCCCGACCCGGCGCCCGATCCGAGCGAGGCGAAGGCGCTCGTGCGCAAGAGAAGCTTCGTGGATCGGGTGATGGTCGAGGCCGGGGTGAAGCGCGGCGAGGCGAAGGCCATGTCGGAAGCGGTCCTCAAGGTTCTGGGCGAGGCGCTCTCGGAAGGCGAGGAACTCAGCATCCCACCGCTGGGCAAGCTGAAGATCAACCGCCAGTTCGAGAAGAACGGAGACGAGATCCTCGTGGTCAAACTGCGCCGCCCCTCGGGCATGCTCGAAGCGGTCGCGGCAGAGGCGAATGCGGGTGGCGATGACCCTGCGCAGGATGGTGGAGTTTTCGACGAAAACCCTCTTGCGGAGCCAGAAGAGGGGCGCTAAAAGCCCGCCACGGAGGGCGATTAGCTCAGTGGTAGAGCGCATCGTTCACATCGATGATGTCGGGGGTTCAAATCCCTCATCGCCCACCATCTTCCTACGAAGGCGCGTCTTGAACAGACGCGCCTTCGTCGTTTTCCGGTGAGTTTTCTGCGCCCAGCGGCGTCAGATTATGAGCCAGACAGCACGCCAGAGATGCGCGCCCCATGCGCAAGATGCGGAGGATGCGATGACCGAGACTGCACCGATGTCCGACACCCGGCCCGACGAGGGGCTGCGCGTCTCCGATTGTCCGGACTGGCTGTATCTGCTGCGCGAATTCGACACGCTCTACCGGCACGGCTCGGCAGGCGGCAGCCGCCTGATCCGCAGCCATCGCAAACGGGTGCGCGATACGCTTTCGCAGATCATCGACACCAATCCCCCGGTGACGCCGCGCCAGCCGCAGCCGAAACCGGTTACGGCGCATCTGTCGCGGGCGCTCGATCTGGGCGAGCGCGGCGCGGTCGCGGGCATGGCGCGGGCGCTCTCGCGCGTGACGGGGCAGCTGACTTGGGAATATGGTTACGAGAAGGTGCCGAAGGCGCTGGCGCGCAAATATGCCTATTGCGAGGTGCTGGGTCCGCGCGGGCCTGTGGCTTCCGATCGGCTGGTGCTGGGATTCGTCCTCTTCGCGCCGCGCACGACCTATCCGCAGCACAGCCATAAGGAGATCGAGGAGAGCTATATCTCGGTCGCGGGCCCGTGGTCGGAGAATGACACTGCCGTGCATGCGCCGGGCTCGCTGATCCTGAACCGTCCCGACCACGAACACCGCATCACCACCGCCGATCTCGATCCCTGCCTGCTGGCCTATGCATGGGTCGGGCCGGAGGCGCGGCTGACCGCGCCGGGGATGAAACTTTCGTCGAACCGCAAGGCGCGGATGCGCGAGGGCATCTGAGGTCTTGATCCCCGCGCAAGGCGGAGCTAGAGGAAGGGCCGGGGGCGGTTAGCTCAGTTGGTAGAGCGCTTCGTTTACACCGAAGATGTCGGGGGTTCGAGCCCCTCACCGCCCACCATTCCCTCCGAAGGTTAAGCTAATTCAACGACTTGCGCGGGATTGCGCGGCCGCGCTCAGACTCTGTTCGCGCATGGCTCTATGATATGCGCGCCACGATGCAACCTTTCTTCCAAGCACAGGAAAGGAGCGCCCCGATGAGCTGGAACCCCGCCCTCGACCCCGAAATCCCGATCGGCGATGCTGTCGACGCCATTGAGACCGTCATCGCGCCGCGGGCGCGCGACCTCGGTGGCTTCGAGGTGCGCCGCGCGCTCCCCTCGGCTGCGCGGCAGATGATCGGCCCCTTCATCTTCTTCGATCAGATCGGCCCGGTAGAATTCCTCTCCGGTCAGCGTGGCATCGACATTCGCCCGCATCCGCATATCGGCCTCGCCACCGTGACCTACCTTCTGCAAGGCCGCCTGCATCACCGCGATTCGCTGGGCACCGATCAATGGATCACGCCGGGCGCGGTGAACTGGATGAATGCGGGCTACGGCATCACCCATTCCGAGCGCACCGACGGCAAGGTCCGCGACACCGGCCAGCATCTCGCGGGCATCCAGACCTGGGTCGCGCTGCCCGAGGATCGCGAAGAGGGGCAGGCTGCGTTCAAGCATGTCGGTGCCGAGGCGCTTCCCGAGTTGCAGGCCGAGGGCAAGACCGTGCGGCTGGTGCTGGGCGATGCCTGGGGCGCGCATGCGCCGATCGAGCTGCCCTCCGAGATGTTCTACGCCGATGCGAATCTCGATCCGGGCGCGCAGATCCCGCTGCCCGACAATCACGAAGATCGCGGCGTCTATGTGCTGCAAGGTTCCGTCACCGTCGCGGGAGAGACCTATGAGGAAGGCCGGATGCTCGTTTTCCGCCCCGGCGACCGGGTGTCGCTCAAAGCAGGCGGGCAGGGCGCCCGGTTGATCGTGCTGGGCGGCGCCACCATGGGCGGGCCGCGCTACATCTGGTGGAACTTCGTGGCCTCCTCGCGCGACAAGATCGACGCTGCGAAAGAGGCATGGCGCGCGGGCGACTGGGCGCATGGTAGATTCCAACTGCCGCCCGCGGATGATGCGGAGTTCATTCCCGCGCCGGAACGGTGATTGCATCCGCCGAAACAGGGGGGCTCTGCCCCCGACCTTCGGTCTCCCCCGGGATATTTCCGCCAGGGGGAAGCAGAAAGCGCATCTCATCGGGGCGCGTGCGGGCGCGATAAATAAGGGTCGCGGACGCGCACTGAGGAGCCGCGATTTGCTTGCCCGAACGGCAGGTGAAAATTCGTCGGATTTTTGCTCTCAGGCCGCTTGACGGGGGCAGGTCGCCCGCGTAATACCCTCCCCACGCTCGGACGGCGATCCGGGCAGATGATGCGAGCGGTTGTAGCTCAGTTGGTTAGAGTACCGGCCTGTCACGCCGGGGGTCGCGGGTTCGAGCCCCGTCAACCGCGCCATCATCCGGATCGCCCCGAGCGCAGATGCGCGGTTGTAGCTCAGTTGGTTAGAGTACCGGCCTGTCACGCCGGGGGTCGCGGGTTCGAGCCCCGTCAACCGCGCCACTTTCCCCTTTTACGGTAAAGTTGCGTTTGTGAAACGCGTATCTGTCGCTTATATCCGGGCGAAGTTTCGGGAGGAGCGCATGCGCTGGATCAAACAGGTTTTCGACCACATCACCCTGCTGCAGGCGGTGCTTTTCGCAGCACTGCTCGGTCTCGCGCCATTCACCCCAGAGCCACATATCTGGGAAAAGCTGAAGATGTTGGTGGCGGGCACGCTGGTGCGTCCGATCGACTGGTTCGATCTGGTGATGCACGGGCTGCCGTGGATCGTGCTGGCGGTGAAGCTGGCGCAATGGGTGAAGACGGGACAGACCGGAAAATCCGGTAGAGGTGCGCAATGAAAGACGACATGGACGCCAAAGGGCTGATCGAGACGATGGGCGCGGCCGCGCGTGCGGCGAGCGCGGAGCTGGCCTTCGCCAGCGCCGAGGTTAAGCAAAAGGCGCTGGAAGCGGCCGCCGATGCGGTGCTCGCGCGCAAAGGCGAGATCATCACCGCCAATGGCGAGGATATGGCCTACGGCGCCGAGAAGGGGCTGAGCCCCGCAATGATGGACCGGTTGATGCTGGACGAGGCGCGCATCGAAGCGATCGCCAAAGGTTTGCGGGCGGTGGCCGCGCAGCGCGATCCGGTGGGCGACACGATTGCGGAATGGGATATGCCCTCGGGGCTGCATATCAAGCGCGTGCGCACGCCTCTGGGCGTGATCGGCGTGATCTATGAATCGCGGCCCAACGTGACTGCGGATGCCGGCGCGCTGTGTCTGAAATCGGGCAATGCGGTGATCCTGCGCGGCGGCTCGGAGAGCTTCCATTCCAGCCGCGCGATCCATGCCTGCCTGCTCGAAGGGCTGCGCGCCGCGGGGCTGCCCGAAGCGGCGGTCCAGCTGGTGCCCACCCGCGACCGCGCCGCCGTGGCCGAGATGCTGCGCGCGACCGAATTCATCGACGTGATCGTGCCGCGCGGCGGCAAGGGGCTCGTCGGGTTGGTGCAGGCCGAGGCGCGCGTGCCGGTCTTCGCTCATCTCGAGGGCATCTGCCATATCTATGCCGACGGCGCTGCCGATCTGGCGCAGGCACGGGCCGTGGTGGTGAACGCCAAGACCCGGCGCACCGGGATTTGCGGTGCGATGGAGTGCCTGCTGATCGACCGCGCTTTCTGGGACACCCATGGCGGCGTGCTGATCGGGGATCTGCTGAAGGCAGGCGTCGAGGTGCGCGGCACCGGGGAACTCTTGTCTATCGACGGCGTCATCGAGGCGAGCGCGGAAGATTTCGGGCGCGAATTCCTCGATATGATCTGCGCGGCGAAGATCGTCGATGGCGTGGATGGCGCGATCGAACATATCCGCCGCTATGGCAGCCAGCACACGGAATCGATCCTGACCGAGAATGACGCCGCCGCCGATCGCTTCTTCGAGCGGCTCGACAGCGCGATCCTGATGCGCAACGCCTCGACCCAGTTCGCCGATGGCGGCGAGTTCGGAATGGGCGCGGAGATCGGGATCGCGACCGGCAAGATGCATGCGCGGGGCCCGGTGGGCGCGGAGCAACTGACCTCGTTCAAATATCTGGTGACAGGGCAGGGTACGGTGCGCCCCTAAGGCGCACCCGACCACCCCCGAAGCGCTCAGAACGCGATCGTGCCGCCCTCGGCATCGACCGACCAGTCGAGCCTGCGACCCTGCCGCGCCGCCTCGCGCGGCAGCATTGCGAATTGCACCCGCGCCGGCGTCAGTTCCATCTGGGCGCCGTCGAGCACGGCGAAAATCTCCCGATCAGGGCGCGCTTTCTCGGACCGCGCGGTGATCATCCAGCCATCGCCGCAGGGCAACGCGCGCAGTGTGCCGCCGAAGGGCAGCGCGGTCTCCAGGCAGAGCATCGCGAGAAACGCCAGTTTCACCTCGGTGCGCGGCGCATCGCCCGGCACTTTCCACTCGTAGTCCAGACGGCTCTGCGCCGATAATTCGCCCAACATTCCGGCGACTTCCGCCTCGCCAAGCTGCTGTTCAGCGCCGGCTCGCCCGAACGCCACCCGGAAAAACTTGACGCGCGCATTCGCCGCCGCCACGCTTTGGGTGATCAACTCGAGCTCGGGGCCGGGCGTATCGCGCGTCATGGAGAGCAATTCGACCCCATTGCCGATCGCCCCGATCGGGCTGATAAGGTCATGACACAGGCGCGAGCCCACAAGGGCGGTCAAATCATCGTCGTCCGTAGCCGCATTGGCGGTCTCGAATGGCATTAAAATCTCCAAAAGGTGAAATGTGATCTATGAAATTCTCGAACCCGGCATGCTGGTCAGAAACCCGGCCCAGCCGGACTGGGGCACCGGACAGGTGCAATCGCGTATCGGTGAAAAAGTGACGGTGAATTTTGAGCATCAAGGCAAGCTTGTCCTGGACGGTCGACGGGTCGCGCTGGAATTGGTTTTCTCTGAACAAAGTTGATGAAAGGTTAACATCTTCTTCGAATGGCAGGAGAAAAACTTGCAACTTCAGGGTGTGATATTTTCCCGTCACGCTCCTGGTGCCGATGCCGCCGGTCGCGCCGCGCGATATTGCCAATCCGGGCGCGGCTTTCTAAACCGGGCCAGCGAAGATCGGCAGGAGGACGCCCGTGATCGACAGCGCCGCATTCGAAATCAGGCTGGCGCGTGATGCCGCCGATCTCGTGGCGTCGCAGCGGCTCCGTTACCGCGTTTTCGTCGAAGAGCTCGGCGGCGGCGGTGAGACGGTCGATCACGAAAATCGTCTGGAAAGCGACCGGCTCGATCCGGTCTACGATCACCTGCTGCTGGTCGATCCGGCACGCGCGGAAGGCGAGCATGTGGTGGGGGCCTATCGGCTTCTGCCCTCGGATCGGCTGGAACGGGCGGGGCAGTTTTATTGCGACAGCGAATATGACCTCGCGCCGCTGATCGGCACGGGCCGCAAGCTCTTGGAGCTGGGCCGCTCCTGTGTCGATCCGGACTATCGCGGCGGGGCGGCGATGCTGCTTCTGTGGAACGCGCTCGCCGATTACGTGCTGGCCCATGACATCGAGATTCTCTTCGGCGTGGCCTCCTTCCACGGCACCGATGCCGAGGTGCTGAAAGCGCCGCTCTCCTGGCTGCATCACCATCATCTTGCGCCCGAACATATGCGCCCGCGCGCACGGGCTGAGGCCTATCAGCCGATGGATCTCGTGCCCGAGGACGCGCTGGATCGGCGCGCGGCGCTGGCTCAGATGCCCAATCTGATCAAGGCCTATCTGCGGCTTGGCGGCTTCGTGGGCGAGGGTGCCTTCATCGACCGTCCCTTCAACACCACCGATGTCCTTTTGCTGATGGATACCAAGGCGATGAGCGACAAGCATCGCAGCTTCTACACCCGCCGTTTCGAGGGCCGCGCGTGAGCTGGATCGAGGACGAGCCCGATCCCAAACCGCTTGGCGCGCTCGATTGGACGCGGGCCGTGTTGCGCGGTCTGATCTGGGGGCTGATGCTGCTGATCGGGCTGATCGTGCTGCTGCTGGTGCGGCTGGTGGAGCGCCCGGTTCACGGGCTGGTGCGCCCCTGGACGCCGTGGATCACGCAGGCGGTCTGCCGGATGAGCTTCCCGATCCTCGGGATCTCCTACCGCGTCACCGGGCGTCCGATGACCAAGATCGGCGCGGTGGTCGCCAATCACGGGTCTTGGCTCGATATCTTCGCGCTCAACGCCTGTCAGCGGGTCTATTTCGTCTCCAAGGCCGAGGTCGCCAAATGGCCCTTCGTCGGCTGGCTCGCGCGGGCCACGGGTACCGTCTTCATCAAGCGCGATCCGCGCGAGGCCAAGACGCAGCAGGGGCTGTTCGAAGATCGCATCCGCGCAGGCCATCACCTGCTGTTCTTCCCCGAAGGCACGTCGACCGATGCGCGCCGGGTGTTGCCGTTCAAGCCGACGCTGTTTCAGGCCTTCTACAGCCACGGGCTGGAGCGCGTGATGCAGATCCAACCGGTCACCGTCGTCTACACGCCGCCTGCGGGCGAGGATGTGCGGTTCTATGGCTGGTGGGGCGATATGGGCTTCGGGCCGCATCTGATCAAGGTGCTGGCCCAGAAGCGGCAGGGCGCGGTCGAGGTGGTGTTCCACACGCCGCTCTCCGTCTCCGACTATCGCTCGCGCAAGGAACTGGCTTGGGCGGCGGAAAGCGCCGTGCGCCGCGGCCTGCCTTACGAGATCGCGCGCGCCCGGTAATAGGCCAGAACGTAGAGGCGGATCGCCGTGGCGAGGCCCGTCTCGGTGCCGCGATCCACATCAATTTCGGCTGCCAACTCATTGAGGCCAAGGTTTTTTTCGGTCGCGATATCGCGGAAGGCACGCCAGAATTCGTCCTCCAGCGTGACCGAGGTGCGGTGCCCGCCCAGCGTCAGGGAGCGTTTCTTCGGTCGGCTCATTCGTCGTGCTCGCGCTGATGCCCGTCGAGATCGCGCCGCTCTTTCGTGGCGCGGCTTTCCTGCAGCGTTTTCTCGGCCTTGCTTCGCCCGAATTTCTCAGCGTTCACAGAGCCTTGCTCGCGTTTCTTCACGCGAGCCTGCCGTTTGCGAAACTGGTTGAGATTGGTGACCTTGCTCATAAGCAAAGAGTGCCACAGCCGATCGGATCGGGAAAGGGGCTTGGGCGCGCCCGTGTGAGGCGCGCCCGAAAGGTTTACTCGACTTCGACAAGCGCATGGCGCTTCTTGCCCGCGCTCAGCTTCACCGGGGTCTCCAGATCGGCGGCGGTGAACATGCGACCCGGATCGGCGCAGGTCTCGTCATCGACCTTGAGCGCGCCTTCCGCGATCAGTCGCTTGCCGTCCTTGCCCGATTTCGCAAGGCCCGAGCGCACCACGAGTTGCGCGAGGCTGATCCCGTCGCCCAGTTCCTCGACCGTCAGCGCGAGCGTCGGCAGGTCGTCGCCCACGCCGCCTTTCTCGAAGACCTCGCGCGCGGTCGCCGCGGCGGCATGCGCGGCCTCCCAGCCGTGGCAGAGTGCGGTGACCTCATTGGCCAGACGCACTTTTGCGGCGTTGATCTCGGAGCCTTCCAGCGCGCCCAGACGCTCGCATTCCGCCACCGGCAACTCGGTATAGAGCTTGAGGAAGCGGCCAACATCGGCATCGGTCGTGTTGCGCCAGAACTGCCAGAACTCGTAAGGGCTCAGCATGTCGGAATTCAGCCAGATCGCGCCCGAGGCCGACTTGCCCATCTTCTTGCCGTCCGAGGTGGTCAAGAGCGGCGAGGTCAGCCCGAAGATCTCGTGGTCGAGCACGCGGCGCGTCAGGTCGATCCCGTTGACGATATTGCCCCACTGATCCGAGCCGCCCATCTGCAGCAGGCAGCCATAGCGACGGTTCAGTTCGAGGAAGTCATAGGCCTGCAGGATCATGTAGTTGAATTCGAGGAAGCTGAGGCTCTGCTCGCGGTCCAGCCGCGATTTCACGCTCTCGAAGGACAGCATCCGGTTGACCGAGAAATGCCGCCCGATATCGCGCAGGAAATCGAGGTAGTTCAGCCCGTCGAGCCATTCCGCATTGTTCAGCATCAGCGCCGGCGTCTCGGCCTCGTAATCGAGATATTTCGCAAACACCTGCTTGATGCCCGCGATATTGTCGTCGATCTGATCGGGCGTCAGCAGCGGGCGTTCATCGGCGCGGAAGGAGGGGTCGCCCACCTTCGTCGTGCCGCCTCCCATCAGGGTGATCGGCTGGTGGCCGGTCTTTTGCAGCCAGCGCAGCATCATGATCTGGATCAGCGAACCGACATGCAGCGACTTCGCCGTCGCATCGAAGCCGATATAGCCCGGCACGGTGCCCTTCGCCAAAGCCTCGTCCAGCCCCTGATAATCCGTGCAGTCGGCCAGAAAGCCCCGCTCGATCATCACGCGCATGAAGTCTGATTTCGGATGGTAGGTCATCGTGCTTGTTCCTTTCGTCTGAGCGTGCGTATATCGGGGCAGGCGACGAGAGGGAAGCCATGTTGAAATCCGGGCCGGTCTGGGCAGTTGGCGCCATGTCGGGCACGTCCTTGGACGGGGTGGACGCGGCGCTCGTTTTGACCGACGGAACGCGAATTCTCGATTTCGGCCGCAGCGACTACCGCCCCTATTCCGAGGCCGAGCGCGCGACGCTTCACGCGGCTCTCGGGCATTGGCCCGGAGAGCCGGGTGTGGAAGAGGCCTGCGAGGTGGTCGAGACCGCCCATGCCGAACTTCTCAGCGGATTGGGAGAGGCGCAGGTCGTGGGGTTTCACGGCCAGACGCTCGCCCATGATCCTTACGGGATGCAGGGCCCGCGCCGCACCCATCAAGCCGGCGACGGCTCGGTTCTGGCCGAGGTGCTGTCGCGCCCGGTGGTCTGGGATTTCCGCTCCACCGATGTGGAGATGGGCGGGCAGGGTGCGCCGCTCGCGCCGTTCTTCCATTTCGCCTGCGCGAAATACGCAAAGCTCGACGCGCCGGCGGTGTTTTTGAACCTCGGCGGCGTCGGCAATGTCACCTGGGTCGATCCGCGCCAGCCTTCGGCAGAAGTGCCCGGTGCGGTTCTGGCGTTTGATACCGGCCCCGCCAACGCGCCGATCAACGACCTGATGCGGCTCCGGCGCAAGGCCGAGTTCGATGCGGGCGGGGAACTGGCGCTGGCGGGCACGGTCGACGAGGCCACGGTCGAGACCTTCCTGACGCATCCCTATTTTCTGAAAATGCCGCCCAAATCGCTCGACCGGAACGATTTCCACGACATCCTGACCCGTGTGGCCGCGCTGGACGATGCGGATGCGGCAGCCACGCTGACGGCCTGCGCCGCAGCCTCGGTCGCGCGCGCGGGCGAGCATTACCCGACGCCGCCGAAAGCGATCTATGTCTGCGGCGGCGGGCGGCTCAACACCGCGCTGATGGTCGCCTTGCAGCGGCGGATGAACGTGCCGGTGCAGCCCGTCGAGGATATCGGCCTCGACGGCGACATGCTCGAGGCGCAGGCCTTCGCCTATCTCGCGGTACGGGTCGCGCGCGGGATGGCGACCTCGGGGCCCTCCACGACCGGGGTTCCGGCGCTGATCGGCGGCGGCAAGGTCTCGCGGCCCGGCTAAATTCACATCACTTGACGCCGATCATGCCGCGCCGCGGCGCGGGGCGCTAGGATCGGCCTCATTGAAGAGGGGAATCCGATGTCCGAAACTCCAACCGATCCCTGTCCCACGCCGCAGGCGCGCAAGCAGGCCCCGTTCTCGAACCGGGCCGCCGCGGTCTTCCTCGCGGGGCTCAGCTTCGTCGTCATGGTCATCTCCGGCCTCGTCGTCAGCATCGCGCCCTCGGGCCGGGTGGCGCGGGATATCGACTGGTCGCTCCTCGCGTTGAACCGCGCCGATTGGGAGTTGTTGCACCTCGCGATCGGGACGCTCTTCATCTTCGCCGGGGTCTGGCACATCAAGCTGCACTGGCCGGTGATCCGCAACCTGCTGTGGTCGGCAGCGGCGCAGACGCTGTGTCACCGGCGCGAACTGGCGCTGGCGGTCGGGCTGGTGGGCGCGGTGATCGTGCTGACGCTGCTCTGGTGGCCGCCGATCAGCTGGCTCGATCAGCTGGCTCGCTGGGCGAGTATCGGGCTCTGGTGATCAGCGGGGGATGTCGAAGCCTCTCGGAGCCAGTTCGAACCCCTCGAAGCGAAAGCCCGGCGAGACGGTGCAGCTGACGAGGCTCCACGCCCCGGTCGAGCGCGCCGATTGCCATTGCCCCGCGGGCACGATCCCCTGCGGTTGATCGCCGCCAAGCACGTCGGGGCCCAACAGCAATTCCAGCACCGGCCCCGCCTCCTGCGGCGCGATGTCGAGCTGCACCGGCGCGCCTGCGTGGAAATGCCAGATCTCGGTCGCGTCCACCCGGTGCCAATGGCTGCGCTCGCCCGCCTTGAGCAGGAAATAGATGCAGGTGCCCGAAGGGCGCGCGCCGTTTTCGGCCTCGGCCTCCCAGGTCTGGCGGTAATGCCCGCCCTCGGGGTGGGGCGCGAGGCCGAGGGCTTCGATGATCGCGTCGGCCTCACTCATGCGAAAAGCTCCTTCGCCAGCGTCTCGAAATCGGGCGCAATCGCGTCCCATTCCTCGCTCGGCGCAAGGTCCTTGTCCTGAGCGGGCCCGTATTCGGTGGGGCGCGGCACGAAAGCGGTCTTCAGCCCCAAGGGCCGGGCCGCTGCGAGATCGTCATTATGCGCAGCCACCATCATCACCTCTTCGGGCGGCAGGCGCAGCGCGGCGCAGGAGGCCAGATAGACCTCTGGCTTGGGCTTGTAGTCGCGCGCGATATCCGCGCCGAGGATGCAATCCCACGGCAGCCCCGCATGGCGCGCAAGCCGCGTCATCAGCGCGATGGACCCGTTGGAGCAGGGCGCGATGATCGCATGGCGCCTCAGCGCGTGGAGGCCGCTGACCACATCGGGCCACGGGTTCAGCCGCTCCCAGACATGCGAGAGGCTATCGGGCGCCGAGACCGCGAAGCGCTTGGCGACCCGGTGCAGGTTCTCGCGATGCAGATCGTCGAGCGCCACATAGCCGCGCCCGCCGTCCCGAATGCGCCGCATCGCAGGATCGTATTCGGCGCGCCACGCATCTGCGAAGGCAAGGGAATCGATCCCGGGAAAGGCGATCTCCACCTCATGCGCGACCGAGTTGCGCCAATCGACACAGGTGCCGAACACATCGAAAATCAGAGCCTTGATCATGGCCCGACACTGACCCGGATCGCGGCGCGGCGCAATCGTTCCGCATATTCGCGCCAGATGCTGTGATCGAGGGGCGGTCGGGCGCTGCCCGGGCCGCTTTGCGGCTGATCCGGGCGAGGTGCAAAAGAAAACCCCCGGCGAAGCGCGTGCTCCGCCGGGGGTTTGGGTGTCTCACGTCAAGACGCGTTTAGCGCAGGAGCGAACGCCCGGCATATTCCGCGGTCTCGCCCAGCGATTCCTCGATACGGATCAGCTGGTTGTATTTCGCGAGCCGGTCCGAACGTGCCAGCGAGCCGGTCTTGATCTGACCGCAGTTCGTGGCGACCGCGAGATCGGCGATGGTCGCGTCTTCGGTCTCGCCCGAACGGTGGCTCATCACGTTGGTGTAGCCCGCGCGATGCGCCATATCGACCGCCTGCAGCGTCTCGGTCAGCGTGCCGATCTGGTTGACCTTCACCAGCATCGAATTCGCGACGCCCTGCTTGATGCCATCGGCCAGACGCGTCGGGTTGGTCACGAAGAGATCGTCGCCCACCAGCTGCACCTTGTCGCCCAGACGCTCGGTCAGGAGCTTCCAGCCTTCCCAGTCGTCTTCCGCCATACCGTCTTCGATCGAGATGATCGGATAGGCGCCCAGCAGCTTCTCGAGATAGTCGACATTCTCTTCCGAGGTCAGCGACAGGCCTTCGCCCGCCATCTCGTACTTGCCGTTCTTGTAATATTCGGTCGAGGCGCAATCCATCGCGAGGTAGATGTCCTCGCCCGGCTTGTAGCCCGCTTTTTCGATCGACTTCAGGATGATGTCGAGCGCCGCGGTGGTCGAGCTGAGTTCCGGCGCGAAGCCGCCCTCATCGCCCAGACCCGTCGTCATGCCTGCTGCCGAGAGCTCTTTCTTCAGCGTGTGGAACACTTCCGAGCCCATGCGCACCGCGTCGCGGATATTGCCAGCCGAAACCGGCATGATCATGAATTCCTGGATGTCGATCGGGTTGTCGGCATGCTCGCCGCCATTGATGATGTTCATCATCGGCACCGGCAGGACGCGGGCCGAGGTGCCGCCGACATAGCGATAGAGCGGGAGGGTGGAGAAATCGGCCGCCGCTTTCGCGCAGGCGAGCGAGACGCCGAGGATCGCGTTGGCGCCGAGGCGGCCCTTGTTCTCGGTGCCGTCGAGTTCGATCATCGCGCGGTCGATCTCGACCTGTTCGGTGACGTCCTCGCCGACGAGGTTCTCCGCGATCTCGCCGTTCACGGCCATCACGGCTTCCAGAACGCCTTTGCCCATGTAGCGGGCCTTGTCGCCGTCGCGACGCTCGACCGCTTCATGCGCGCCGGTGGACGCGCCCGACGGCACGGCCGCACGGCCCATCGTGCCGTCTTCGAGGATCACGTCGACTTCGACGGTGGGGTTGCCACGGCTGTCGAGAATCTCGCGGGCGTGGATGTCGATGATGGTGCTCATGGGGCGCTCTCCTCGGGCTCCGGTTGATGCTTGGCTAGGTGCATACACCCGTGCTGCGCCTGCGAAAAGGCCGTAAGGGCGATTTCTGGAGGAATTGTTATCGCTAACGGCGGCCTTCCCGGCGCAGTTTGGCCTGCCGCCACAGCGCGTAGAGGCCAGAGCCCACGATCACCGCCCCGCCGATCAGCGTCCAGCGATCCGGCGGCTCGGCGAAAACGACGGTCGAGATCACCACGGCGAAGGCGAGGCGCGAATAGCGAAACGGCATGATGACCGCGATCTCGCCCAGCCGCACCGAGGCGATAAGCGCGTAATAGCCCACCGGCCCGATCGCCAGCGCGCCCAGCAGATAGAGCCAATCCATCGGAGCAGGCGCGACTGCGGGTTCGGGCATCACGGCCAGCAGCACCAACCCCAGCGGCAACACGCAGAAAAAGCCCAGCGTCGCCACCTGTAGCGAGGTCACGTCGCGCGGTATCCGCCTCGTGGTGATGTCGCGCATCGACAGTCCGATGACCGCGCCGACGGCCAAGAGCGAAAGCACCGAGAAGCCTTCCGTGCCGGGCCGGATCACGATCAACACGCCCAGAAAGCCAATCAGGATCGCGGAAAGCCTGCGCCAGCCGACCCGCTCCTTGAGGAAGATCGCCGCGCCCAGCGTGGTCGCGAGCGGTGTCGCCTGATGGATCGCGGTCGCCTGGGCCAGCGGCGTGAAAGCGACGGCGGAGACGAAGAAGCCGGTGCCGACGATCTCGCCGACGTTGCGTAGCCAGAGCGCCGAAGACAGGAGCGAGCGGGTGAAGATGCGCTCCCCTTTCAGCTTGGCGAGCACCGCGAAGATCGTCGCACCGCCAAGCCCCACGGCGGCGAGAATTTGCCCCACCGGCCAATCGACCGCGAGCATCTTGATGAACATGTCCTCAAGCGCGAACCCCGCCATCGCGAGGATCATCAGCATCGAGCCGCGCAGGTTGTCGTGGTCGGTGGGTTCGGGTGTCATTGGGCGCTCCTGACCGGATGGTCAAGGCCCACCTAGCGCGGGCGTGATCGGCCTTCAAGGCGCGTCACGAACTGGGATGCGCCCGGGTGACGATGCCGCCGATATCGGCCCAGATCGGCAGGTGATCCGAGGCCACGCGCGCCAGCGGCGTATCTAGCACACCCTTGCGCACCACACGCAGCCCCGGCGAGGTCACGATCCGGTCGAGCTGGCCGATCGGCGCGCGCGAGGGATAGGTCGCGCCCGGCGCGTGGATGTGAAACCCGGTCAGCGCCTCGAACCCGTGCCGCGCGCGCCATTCGTTGAAATCGCCGATGGCGAGGGCGGGGTGCGGTTTGACCCCGGCCATGATCTCCGCGATCCGCGCCCATTGCGCACGCCGATCCGTGCGCCGCAGTCCCAGATGCGCGGCGATCAGCAGGAAGGGCGCGCCGCTGTCGGGGGCGATATTCACCGCAATCGCGCCGCGTGGCTCGAGGCCGGGCAGGGTGACGGGCTCGACCCCCAGCACCCGCGAGCCGCGCCGCACCAGCACGACCTGCCCATGCCAGCCCAACGAGGCGGCGGTGGTCCGCGGCATGTCGTGGCGGATGAAATCGGTTTCTTCCTCGATCAACTTCTGCGGCAGCGCCGCCGGCCGCTCGCCCATGCGCTTGTCGACCTCCTGCAAGGCGATCACATCGGCATGCAGCGCATTGATGACATTCACGACCCGCGCCGGATCGTGCTTGCGGTCGGTCCCCACGCATTTGTGCAGATTGTAGGAAGCGATCCGAAGTGTCATTTTTCTGAGTGCCTTACAGGGTGTTCTTCATGTGCCGCAGAAGGTCCGGAAAACCCGCTCGTCGGATTTCGGCGCGGCTTCATACGCGGCGTAACGCGGATCTTCCGCATAGGGATCCGCGAGCGCGGCCATGAGCGTGTGAAGCGGGCCGTCATCGCCCTCGACCGCCGCCGCGATCATCTCCTCGATCCGGTGATTGCGCGGAATGCGCAGCGGGTTCGCGGCGGCCATGACGGAGCGCGGATCGTCCTCGCTGGCGATCCGCTTTTCCCAGTCTTCTCGCCAGAGATCGAAGGCCATCGGCTCGGTGAATTCCTGCCCCGCTGCCTTAGGATCGCGCCGCAACGCACTGAAGACGCGCGTGAAATCGGCTTTCTCGGTCGACATGCGGTTCAGCAGATCCTCGATCAGGGGCAGATCGTCCTCGGTCGCCTCCGCGATGCCGATCTTGTGACCCATCAGCCGCAGCCATTCGCGCTGATAGACGCCGATGAAGCTGTCGACCGCGGCGCTCGCCTGCTCGATGGCGGCATCGTCGTCCCCGATGAGCGGCATCAGGCAGGTCGCGAATTGCGCGAGGTTCCAGACCGCCACCTGCGGCTGGCGCGCATAGGCATAACGCCCTTGCTGGTCGATGGAAGAGAATACGCGCCCCGGATGGTAATGGTCCATGAAAGCGCAGGGACCATAGTCGATCGTCTCGCCCGAAAGCGCCATATTGTCGGTGTTCATCACGCCATGGATGAAGCCAATCGCCATCCATTTCGCGACCAGCTCGCCTTGCTTTGCTGCAACCGCGCGCAGCACCTCAAGCGGTGTTTCGCAATCTGGATAGTGACGCTCTATCAATGTGTTGAGAAGCGTTCTTAAACCATCTAGGTCGTTGCGCGCCGCGAAATACTGGAAGGTGCCCACGCGGATATGGCTGCGCGCGACACGGGTCAGGATCGCACCGGGGCGGCCCGAGGCATCGCGCACCACCGTCTCGCCCGTGCGCACGGCGGCCAGAGCGCGCGTCGTCGGCACGCCCAGCTTCGCCATCGCTTCGCTGAGCGCATATTCGCGCAGCACCGGGCCGATCCACGCCCGCCCGTCAGAGCGGCCGCGCGAAAACGGCGTGCGCCCCGCGCCTTTCAATTGCAGATCGAACCGCGCGCCGTCCGGCGCCACGATCTCGCCCAGCAGCACCGCGCGCCCGTCGCCCAGACGCGGCACGAAGCCGCCGAACTGATGGCCCGCATAGGCCTGCGCGATCGGCTCGGCGCCTTCGGGCATCGTGTTGCCCGCCAGCATCGCTAGCCCCTCGGGGCTTTCCAGCCAATCGGCATCGAGCCCCAAACGCGCGGCAAGGTCCCGGTTCAGGATCACCAGCTCGGGCGCTTTCACCGGTTGGGGCGACTGACGCTCGAAGAAGCTGTCGGGCAGGCGGGCATAGCTGTTATCGAAGGGAATGGTCATAGGGTCTCCTTGCCTCCCTATCTAAGCCATGTGCCGGTCAATCCAATCCCCGCGCACGACCCGCAGCCCTCAATGGTCCATATCGGGCAGACCTTCGCGTGACAGCAGCACCGCCAAGGGTCGCAGGCGCGGGCTTTGCGCGCAGATGATCATCAGCGCCACCATGATCGGCACGGCGAGGAACATCCCCGGCAGCCCCCAGACCGCGCCCCAGAAGGCGAGCGAGATGATGATCCCGAAGCTCGACAGCCGCAGCGCATGGCCCATCAGCATCGGGTCGATCACGTTGCCGATCACGAATTGCAGGATGCCGACTACGACCAGCACCGTGCCCGCGGTGTAGGGGTTCTGCGTCAGCACATAGACCGCGAGCGTCGCGATGACGGTTGCGATGATCGAGCCGATCGAGGGAATGAAGTTCAGCGCGAAGGTGATGATCGCGACCGGCAGCGCCAGATCGAACCCGCCCACGGTGAAGACGCCGTAGACCGCGACGGCGGTGACCGCGCTGACGATGGCTTTCACCAGCAGGTAGTGGTTCACCCGGCGCATGATCGTGCCGACCATCCGCGCGATCCGCTCGGCGCTCTCGGAATCACCCATCAGTGAGTTCAGCTTGGCGTCGAACCAGATCCGCTCGGCAAAGAGGAAGCCCACGAAGAGAATGATCAGGATCGTGGCCGACAGCAGGTTCGAGGCCTGACCCGCCAGAGTGGTCAGATAGCCCGCCACCTGAATGCTCTGCATCGATTCCAGCACCGATTGCTCGACCTCGGGGCCCATCCAGCCAAAAAGCTGCGCGATCGCCTGCTGCGCGGGGCCCGCATAGTTCAACACCATCGTGACGACCGTGTTGACCTGAGAGATCAGCACCGCGCTCAGCGTCAGAAGACTGCCCGCGATCAGCGCCAGCGCCACCAGCGAGGCCAGACGCGGCGGAATCGAGACCGGCCCGATCCGCAGCCGCCCGACCGCGTTGATCGCCTCGGAGGTCAGCGAGAACAGAATGATCGCGATAGCCAGCGAGATCAGGATGAATTTCGCCTGCACCATCAGGAACAGCGCAAGCGCAAAGGCGATGATGCCCAGAAGCACATTTGTGAGCGCACGCGGCTCGAACGCGCGCCCATCGATCAGGGCAGGGCGGCCCTCATCGGGAGTGTCCTTCATCTTCATCATCTTCCTGTGCCTGACCCTGACGGGGTCGTAACCGGTTTTTCTTATGCTAGGAGCCGCCGCGCAGGCGCGCAAGCGCCGAACCCGCGTGATTTCAGGGCTTTTTCATGACCTGCGCATTATTCCGGATCGGGTCTTGCATCCCGCCCGGATTTGCGGATAAACCCGCCGGCGGAGCGGTGGCCGAGTGGTCGAAGGCGCACGCCTGGAAAGTGTGTAGGCGGGGAACCGTCTCGAGGGTTCGAATCCCTTCCGCTCCGCCACTTGCACATTGCAAACCCGAAAACAGGTCCCTCGCGGGGCCTTTTTCTTTATGTGCCAAAGGGGTTTGCAGGGACGATCCGCCTTTCGGAGACCGGCGAGCCGCGCGAGATCAGTCTCCGAACGCCGACCGTCTCTTTCCACCCGCCCCGCGCTCTCGGCGAGACGGATTCACAATCCCCATGCATTTCAACGAACTGACGGGATCGCGTTGCGCCTGCGTTTCGCTGGTTCCGGCTTGTCTCAAAGCAGGCGGAGACGCGACACGGGCGGCGTGGTCGTTGGTATGTCTTGGGAGTTTTGCGCGAAGTCTCTGATGACAAACGCAGTTTCGGCCCCTAGCCTGGCGCAATGTCGAACGGGCCTTGGACAGATCAAGAGAACGACCTGATCGTCGCGGATTACTTCGCGATGCTGGCCGACGACGTCTCTGGTCGCCCCTACAACAAAGCCGAGCACCGGCGCGGGCTTCTGCCGCTGTTGAACGATCGGTCCGAGGGATCGGTCGAGTTCAAGCACCAGAACATCAGCGCGGTGCTGAAGGGGCTGGGTGAAGACTGGATCCCGGGCTACAAGCCCGCCTTCAATTTCCAGATGACGTTGGTGGATGCTGTGGCGCGTTGGCTGGCGCTGAACCCGGCCTGGCTCGGTCGCCATTCGCGTACAGGAGCGCCGACTGGTCTAGCGGAGGCGCGGCCGATCTGGATCGGGCCGCCGCCCACGCTGTCGAACCAGCCGCCGCCGCAGGAGCTGGAGCAGATGCTGCACATCGCCCGCAAATTCGATGTCGCGGCGAGAGACGAGCGCAACCGCGCCCTCGGCCGTGCCGGGGAGGAGCGCGTCCTGGCGCACGAACGTGCAGCCCTGAAATCAGCGAGCCGCGACGATCTTGCGCGCAAGGTCAGGTGGGTGTCGGAGGAGGATGGCGATGGTGCCGGCTACGATATCGCCAGCTTCGCGCTGGATGGTAGTCCGCGCCTGATCGAGGTGAAGACGACGAATGGCTGGGAACGGACGCCCTTCCACATCAGCCGCAATGAGCTGACCGTGGCCGAGGAGCGGCGCTCGGAATGGTCTCTGTTCCGCCTATGGAACTTTGCGCGTGAGCCGAAGGCGTTCGAGCTGCACCCGCCGCTGGACGCGCATGTCTCGCTGACCGCGACGTCTTTTCAGGCGAGCTTCCTCGCCTCTTGAAGAAGGAAATCCTTCATCTCAGGTTGAGCCCAAGGCCAATGACCGTTAAGGTGGCCGTCAACAGACATTTCCGCCCATGCCGGCCATTTTGACCGCGGGAACATCTCTGATGCCTTTTGGATTCCCTTGGTGATCTCTGCCATTACGTGCTCACTATCAATCACGCGCAGACAGTTGCGTCCTTTCCAAAACTCGATCTTCTTATAATGGCGGCTCGGCAGATATCGCATGCCGCCAGCGGTAGGTTCTCCTCGGAATCCTGAAACTCTGACTGCCGCGAATTCAGCAGGAGTCTGCAAGATTTTTCCTGAGCTTTTGGCGTCAAGCTTCGGCGCCATAGCCATTGCCTGCTTGTCGGAAAGGCGATTATAATTTGGAATTCCGAAGTATGGGCACACACGCAACGTAAAGTCTTTAGCCTCACCGCACATCGGGGCTTCCATCAGGAGGCCAAAGGGGACGAAGGCCAAGTCCGGAGTGGTAACAAACCAGACGTCTTCTGTATCGAGAAACGTCCCTGTTACGGCACATTTTTGCGAGCAAAACAGCTCTATTTCTTTTATCGGATCCGTTATCGCGAAAATTGGCTTTCCGGTCCTCGATTCATAGCTGACGTTCGCAGGGATTGGCAGGCCTCGTGGGTCTCGCTGCATGGCTGCGACTTTTGGAAATTTCTCGATCCATTGCTCAGACGATTCCTTGGTTGTTCGAGATACTTCCGTTCTGTTCAATTTATAGATCCTCTTTTTCTGTAAAATGGCAATTGTATCGCCATAGCCTGGCTTGGCACGAGCCACGAGTCAAAGAATTGCAGAGCCATTCACTGCTGAAATAGTTCCGCATCAGATATTCTCGACCTCATTCTGAGGGGTTAGAGCAGACACCACTTGATCGGCATGCCACGTAGCAAGTGGTTGCCCAACCTTACGGATTGATCAAGAGCTTTTCGGCGGCCTGCCGTCCACGGTTTGGGGAGCGCACCACGCCCGCTCGGCCTGCTCCTGCCATGTGTCCACCGCCAGAAAACACAGGTCGTAGAGACTGACCTCCGCCGCCTCGCGGCCGCAGGTCAAGCGTTTGAGCACCTCTGGCGCCAGATAGGCGAGGCGCAGCTGGCGGCTGACATGGCGTTCGGCCAGACCGACGGCCTCGGCCAGTTCCTGGATCGTGGCGAACTCGCCGGCCTCCATGCGCCGCCGCCAGCCCCACGCCCGGCCGATGGCGCGCAGGATGTGCGGGTCCTGCGTCTGATCTTCGCTCGGGCTGTAGTCGGCGGGCGGCATGATCTTGGGCCGCCCGTTCTTCTTGCGCAACTTCAGGGGGATCAGAACGCGGATCGTGTCATTGCCTCGGCTCATTCGGCGGCCTCCATGTCGCGCGGGGCGATCATCTCGCGGATGACGCCCGCGACGCCTTCGCGGCGGATGTCGACTTCGAGCCCGGCAGCGGTGACGGTGACGCGCCGGACCAGAAGCTGGATGATCCGCGCCTGTTCGAGCGGAAACAGTTGTGCCCAGAGCGTGTTGAAATCATGCAGCGCCGCGATGGCCTCGGCCTCGGATACCTGATCGCGCTTCAGGGCCGCCAGCACCTGCGTGACTACCTCGGGCGTCTGCAGAATGCGCCGAACCTCGGTGACGATGGCGTCCTCGACCATGCCCGCCGGCAGCCGGACGGGAGCTTGATCGCCACCGCTGTCATCCTCCGAGGTTCGGTTCTTGATCACGTCCATCGACACGTAATAGCGGTAGAGCTTGCCGCGTTTCTTGGTCGCGGTCGCGGTCGGGGTCATGGCCGCGCCGGTGTCGGTGAAGATCAGGCCCTTCAGCGGCGCGGGCGTCTGCATGCGGCTGTTGCTGGACCGGGCGTGGCGGTTGCCCTGCAGGATGGCGTCGACCTGATCCCAAACCTTGTCGGTGACGATGGCCTCGTGCTCGCCCGGATAGGCTTTCCCCTTGTGGACGGCCTCGCCGCGATAGACGCGATTGCGGAGCACCCGATAAAGGTAACCCTTGTCGATCAGCGTGCCCTGCTTGCTGCGAAACCCTTCCCGCCGCAGCTCCTTCGCCAGCATCGTGGCCGAGCCGAGTTCGACGAAACGCTCGAATATCCGGCGCACCGAGGCGGCCTCGGTCTCGTTGATCACCAGCTTGCGGTCCTGCACATCGTAGCCGAGCGGCACATAGCCCCCCATCCAGATCCCGCGCTTGCGCGAGGCGGCAACCTTGTCGCGGATGCGTTCACCGATGACCTCGCGTTCGAACTGGGCGAAGCTCAGAAGGATGTTCAGCGTCAGGCGCCCCATCGAGGTGGTCGTGTTGAAGGACTGCGTCACCGAGACGAAGGTGACGCCGTTGCGGTCGAAGACCTCGACCAGCTTCGAGAAATCCATCAGAGCGCGGCTGAGCCGGTCAATCTTGTAGACCACCACCACGTCGATCAGCCCGTCGTCGATGTCGACCAGCAGCTGTTGACCTGCCACTGAACTTTCATCCAGCCGCGACCGGAACCCGGTTGGTGTTTACGCCGATCGGCGCAGGTTGAGCAATCGCCCGACGCGCGGAGCTATCATCTCGCGTGAGCCGGGGCGGGCGATTGCGGTGGTCAGGGCCCGCGCGTAGTCAGCCGGTGTCTGGTAGTCCAAGGCCGAGTGCGGGCGTTCGGTATTGTAGTCGGCAGCCCAGGCGGCGATCACGATCCGCGCGTGGGCCAGGTTTCGGAACATGGTCTCGTTGAGCAGCTCGTCCCGCATCCGCCCGTTGAAGCTCTCCACGAAGCCGTGTCTCGCATCGGCTTGCCCGGCGCGATGTAGTGCCACTCGATCCGATGCGCGGTAGCGAAGGTTAAGATTGCGTTACTGGTCAGTTCGGTGCCGTAGCACGTCAGGAAGCCGGCTGTTTTAGAAGGTTATGGCCGCGCGCGGAGCCCTCCCATCGCGCAGCGGGCGGCCATAACCGGGCTTGGGTCTCTATAGTGGTTTTGGGAACCACACCACAGAGGAGACCGGCTATGACCAAGGTTCAACATACTGCGGATGCCCGTGTTCTGGTAGGCATCGACATTTCCAAACACCGCCACGAGGTGTTGATTGCCGCCCCTGGCAAGCGGCGCCGACGGCGACTGACCATCACGAACACCGTGGACGATATCGACCGTCTGATTGCCTTGCTCGGAGATTACAACTCTACGGTGCAGATAGGCTTCGAGGCCACCGGCAACTATCATAGGGCGCTGATGTATCGGCTTGGCGCCGCGGGGTTTGATCTCAAGTTCGTCTCATCGATCACGATGGCGCGGCCCCGTGAAGCCCTGCACAACGGCTGGGACAAGAACGATCCGAAGGACGCCCAGGTCATCCTTCACATGCTGCAGATCGGGGCAACCCAGATCTTCCTAGACCCTCTGCGTGCCGGCACCAACGACATTCAGGAATTGTCGAAGACGCACGAGATCGTCTCGCGAGCCAAGACGGAACTGTGGCACCGGATCCAAGGGCACTACCTGCCGCTCTACTTTCCTGAGGCGACACGCTTCCACCGCAGCTCGCGCAGCGACTGGTTCCTGGCCTTTCCGAGATGTTACCGTCGCCGCATCTGATCGCCGCGATGGACAAGGAGGCCTTCATTGCCGCGGCCTGGCAGGTGGTCGGGCGCAAGGTCTCCAAAACTGCCCTCATCTCGGACATTTACGAGACCGCACGCTGCTCGGTCGGCCTGCCGGTCGCGGAAGACTCCGATGCCTTGCGCATGTTCCGGATGGTGCTCGCTGAAGGGCGCAGCCTGATCCGCCAGCGCAATACGATCGAGGACCGTGCCACCGAGTTGCTCGGCGATCACCCTGATTACCGGCTGCTCACCTCTGTTCCAGGCATCGGGCCGATCAACGCGCTGACGATCCTGGCCGAGGCCGGGGATCTGCGCCGCTTTCCCCACCATCGTCAGTTCCTGAAGTTCTGCGGCATGGATCTCGCCACGGTCCAGTCCGGCATGTTCCGTGGCCAGAGCCGGATCTCGAAATATGGTAATGCCCGGCTGCGGCGCACACTCTGGATGGCCGGCCAGACCGCCGTGCTCCAGCGCACCAACAGCTTCCGGGACAAGTTCGAGCGCTATATCGCACAGGATCGCCACAACCCGCATCTCCGGCGCAAAGCCTACACAGCTGTCGCAGCCAAGATGGCCCGAACCATTCACGCCGTGATCAAATCCGGCGACCCCTATCGCCCCTTCTTCGAAGGGGTGAGCCCAGGCGGAAGGACCCCTCTCTGTCGTGCCGTGGAGGCAGTCCGCTGACCTCGTAGATAATGTTCGGGCCTTTCGCTTGGGAATTCGGATCTCGTCTTGAGGACGGTGAGGGCGGCGCTCAGGCTGACCCTGTGTTTGCTATGGGAGAGACCACTTCTTGACGGCGAAGCCCGCCTGGGCAACCATCTACAGGGTGTCCGACCGTTCGGATGCCCCGTGACCCAATGCCTAAAACGGCAAATTCTTCCCGACGTAGGACGTTGTCGCTGACGATCATCCCCGGCTTTCCGCGGCGCTCGATCAGGGCAGTCAGTTCACGAGCCACACGGCGCCCCGAGATCGAGGTGTCCGGGATCGCCGCGAGGCACTCCCGGGTGACATCGTCGACCACGTTGAGCACCCGGAAACGCTGGCCGCTGGCGAACTGGTCGTGGACGAAATCCAGAGACCAGCGGGCATTGGGACGCGCCTCGACCAGGATCGGGGCTCGCGTCCCGACAGCCTTGCGCCGTGCCTTTCGTTTGCGCACCGTCAGGCCTTCTTCGCGGTAGAGCCGGTAGATCCGGTTGATCCCCGAGGCTTCTCCCTCGCGCCGCAGCAGCACGAAGAGCCGCCGATAGCCGAACCGCCGACGCTCGTTGGCCAGCTCGCGCAGACGGCCACGCAGCTCCGTATCCGGAGCTCGCTGCGCCTGATAGCGGACCATCTTGCGATCCGCCCCGGCAATCCGGCACGCCCGCCGCTCCGAGAGCCCGAGCAGGGACCTCAGATGCGCGACCGCCTCGCGCTTCACGGCAGGCGTCACCACTTTTTTGAAACCAGTTCCTTCATCGCCGCCAAGTCCAGCATCTGCTCGGCCAGCAGCTTCTTCAGCTTGGCGTTCTCGTCTTCGAGCGTCTTCAGCCGCTTTGCCTCCGGCACCGTCATGCCGCCGAACTTCGCCTTCCAGTTATAGAAGGTCCCTTCCGACATGCCGTGCTTGCGGCACAGGTCCGCACACTTCGCGCCTGCCTCGTGCTCGGCCAGGATGCCGATGATCTGCTCGTCCGTGAATCTCGTTCGCTTCATTGTCCGTCCTCAAGTTGGGTCGGACTCTAATCGATGGTGGAGGAAAAATCCCGTGGCAGGTCACAGCAACCAGCTGCCGCTGGCATCCCCGTTTCGCGCAACCACCGGCGGCTCGACCAATCCGATCTCCCGGATCGACGCTGTGATCTGGGTGTATTTCCGGCTGGACTTGATCGACTTGCTGAGAACCCTGACGGGCAGGATGTCCGCAACCGTGATCGTGACGCAATCGTTCTCGAAGCCGAGCTGAACCTTCTTGCTCATGGCGAAGCTCCCTCGGTGAGGGAGTCCTGCAGTTAGCTGGGCATGGTTTCCAGGCCTTCGGCGCGCAGCAGCGTCACGAAATGGTCATCCTCAAGGAGGGTCCGGAATGCTTGGCAGATGAACAGCAGCCGCCCTTGGGCTAGTTCCGCTTTCTTGATCAGAAGCTTCTGACGGTCGGCTTCCTTCTGGTAGGCACGCACCAACGCTTCGCTCGTCAGCGGTCGCCGGTTACGGCCGTCGCGTCCGTATTGCTTGGGATGGATTTTCTTTCCACGTGCCTCGCGCTGTTCGATCAAGCGCCGGGCAGCAGCGAGTTTCTTTCCTCGCAGCTTTTTCTGCGTGTATGCATCCATAAGCGCACGCTGCGCGCCCTCGGCATCGGTCTTCGATATGTCAATGGCGAGGTTCAGGGGGAGCAGGCCGGTTTCGACGGCCGTGACCAGACGCTCTTCGCCGCGCTCCAAAAGACCAGCTATCATGCCGACATAGTCCGGTGAGACGCCGATCTTGTCGGCAATCTGGCGGTCGTTGTAGCCGCGTTCGCGGAGCGTGCCGATCTCCCGCATCAGATCGATTGGGCGATGCTGGCGACGCGCGCAATTCTCGACGAGGCTCATGACGAGGCAATCGGCCTCATCAGCGTCGATGACAATGGCCGGGATGGCTCTCTGTTGCAGTTCTATAAAGGCTTCGAGCCGACCTTGACCGCAGACGAGATCGTACTCCTGCGACTCTGTGTCGGTGCGGCGGGTCACGGTGATTGGGCGTTTCAGACCGATCTTGGCAATGTTCTCCACCATGTCCGCAAACGTCCTGGGGTTTCTGACCCGCGGATTGAGAACCCGAATGGCGTCAGTCGGGATCAAGGTGACTTCCGTCTGGTGAGTTTCTTTCGCGCTTTTGGCCATCATGCCACCTCCGTCACCTTGGCCCGCCCGGCCAGGGCGTAGAAATCGTCAAGTGTTTCAGTTCGATAGGCATCGAGCCACAGGCCGTTCTGCTCGGCCATCTTCAGGCGCGCGTCGGTCATGTCGATGCTGGGCAGAAGGTAGAAATCGCGCGCCGCGTCGTTGGTCTCGTTCATCCGCACGGCAATCGTGATGTCCGGAACGAGACCGGTGTCGAGCCGGATGTGCCAGCGCAAGGATCCAGCTTCGGTTGCCTGGCAGCGGGCCAGAACGACAGACACCGTGAATTCGTCATTCACGCGCAACAGCTGGGTGTCGGGGTCTTGCACCACGCAACCACCTTGGGCGGCCACGCCCTCCACGATTTCCTCAACGATCTGGGGGTGGGCCGCGCGCAGTGCCTTGTTGATCTCGATGTAGCGGTAGTCCCGCTCTGGTTCATAGCCGATGAGGCGATAGGCGCGCAGCAGACTGCCAAACCGACTGCGATAGGCGCTGGAGGAGGGCAGGTCGTTCTCTTCGTCTATGATCAGACCGGACAGCGTGCCCTGCCGTTTCAGGATCGCCCGCAGGGCGTCGAGCAGTTCCTCGTCCGAGAAATGGCGACTGCGCGCATCCACGATCTCCCGGGCGCGCAGGAATAGCGCCTTGTCGACGATGGCCGGATAAGCGCCCTCGGCGCGGATCCACATATCCCGCGGGTTCACGACACGGCGCTGCTTCAGCTTGAACGACACCTTGTTGAAGACGTTGTTCCCGATGTATTTTTCGTTGGTCAGAACCTGATGGACGGTCGCCCGGGCCCACGGTCTGTCGAGATCGGTGCGGTGACCTTCGGCGTTCAGGACCTCCGCGATCTCGCGCTCCGGCCGCCCCTCGTTCACGAACATCTCGTACATGCGCTGAACGACCCGCTGTTCCTCCTCGGGGCCGGGCACCAGGATCACGCGGTCCGTCTGGAGGCTCTTCTGCTCGCCGCGCGACAGCTCACCCTTCGGGTTGCCGTGCTCGTCGATCAACACGCGTCGCAGCCCGAAACCCGCTGCGCCGCCCTGGCGATAGCCAAGTTCCACCAGGCGGCATTGCCCGGCAAAGACCTTCACTGAAAGCTCGCGGCTATATTCGCCGGCCATTACGCGTTTGACGGTCTTCAGGAGGTTGGAGCCGATGCTGCCGTCGTTTTCGAACTGCTCACCGCAATAGTGCACGCGGATCCCGGCGCGAGAGCAGACATGCTCGTGATACGCCCCTTCATCAGCATCCTGAAACCGGCCCCAGCGGCTGACGTCATAGACCAGAATGGCTTTGAAGTCCGCGTGGCCGGTTCGGACTTCGGCCATCAGGTTCTGCAGCGCCTCACGGCCGTCCAACCGCAACCCGGACCGACCGGAGTCCTCAAAGACGCGCAGGATCTGCAGGCCCCGGGCGGTGGCGTAATCCCGAATGATATCGAGCTGGTTCTCGGTCGAGTACTTCTGGTGATCGGTCGACATCCGCACATAGGCGACGGCCGGCACATCCGTTTCAGGCGGCTCGTCGCTCTTGTCGGAATGGGTCGTCCATCGACCAGTCACATGCGTATCCCCTCATAATTCCAGGCAAATCCATCGCTCCCGTCGGAATCAACGGTTGAATTCTTCGCATCCATGTAAAGCGAAGGAGTGTGGAATGTCGTTTCCGAAAAAGGGCAAGTTCTTTCCAAAAGAAACCGGATATAATGGGAAAGGCGGTCATCAGACGAAAGGATGCTTTGTCGAAGAAATCGCATCGGCGTTAAAACGGTCACTCGGCGACAGTAGGGCGGGTGTGAAAACGGTGGCGGCTTGGACGGGTGCCAACGAGAAGACGGTGAAGAACTGGTTCTCGGGCACGTACGGTCCCAGCGGCGCGCACCTGATTGCGCTGGCGCAGCACTCTGACGAGGTGCTGGGCACCTTCCTGGCGATGGCTGGGCGCGAGGATCTGATGGTGGCCATCAAGCTCGCGGCTGCCGAAGACGCGATTTCGGATTTGCTTGACGCCGTGCGTCAGCTTGGTGGCGACAACCCAAGCGACTGATTGAGTGAGCGATTTGCAGAGGTCATACCGGAATTTCTTGGCTTGATTACGACTTTGCGATTGTGAATGGTGCTCGAAAAGTGGGCTCCATTCACAACATCATGAAGCTGTGCTTCTTTCGGAAATGCTTCGCAAGGTTTTTGGATTTAACCTGAGTATTGCACTCTGGGCATTCGATCATGTCGTCTTCGGGAAAGGTAAAGGTTTTCGGGAATTTGATTGGTGCCAGAATTTTGAATGAGTACATCTCATCCTCGATCCAGCGGACAAATGTACATGCGGGGTCAAAAACCGCAATCCGGCCGACCAAGAATCCAGCGCTGTTCTTTATGAGCAGCATAAAGTTATCTTTCTCGCCTGTTTGAACATTTATCAAAGTTGTTTCATTGAAAAGGGAAGTTTCGGCCTCTATCACGACTCCGACAATTAGACCGTCCTGCGTACTGCTCGCGGGAAGCTTGTAGTCGGAAGCAAGCGAGCTGCGTGTTTTCGATTTTGTACCCGAGCCAGTATCCATGCACCCGTGCTTGTACCATGGTGGCCCGAGTGGTGGGTCGATCCAAACGCTTCCTCCGTTATGACGGATGAAAAAAACTCTCTCACCACATTCAGGGCAGTCAGTTTGGAAGCATGAGCTTTCGTTGCTCGACAGATATCCCGTAAAATCATTTCCAGACGAGTAACCCCCTCCAGAACTGCAGCCGCCGAACGGATGGATTGGGATACATCGCCCTCCGACATATCGAAATTCCACGGATTGACCGCAGCGGCTGCAAGTCGACATAATTCCCCCAAATGCTTGGCGTCAGAACTTTTAGTTTTGCTTGAAGTCTTCGTCAGTGACCAGTCCTGATGCTTTGCCTTACGTCCAAGGATCAGAAACCTCTTTGATGCCATCTCCCACGAGACAGGCATTAAGGACTTGATGTCTGCAATAATTGCGCAGCAATTCGCGCGGGACCCTCGGGGTCCGACGCTGGCACGAGAGAGAGTTCGTTGCATGCGTCATTCCCTCCGCCATTACCCCCTGTATTCGCCAATAATACCCGCTTTGCGCAGGCCGCGCGTGATCTCTTTTCGGTCATGTCCGCGCGGGCAGGTAGTCACGCGGGCAGCAAGGCCGCCCGCGCGCCGGTCACGTCAGCCCACCACGTTGAACGCGGGGCCGTAGGGATAGCCGGTGATGTTCTCATTGCCGTCCTCGGTGATCACGAGGATGTCGTGCTCGCGGTAGCCGCCTGCGCCGGGCTGGCCCTCGGGGATCGTCAGCATCGGCTCCATCGAGATCACCATGCCGGGCTCCAGCACCGTGTCGATATCCTCGCGCAGCTCCAGCCCCGCTTCGCGCCCGTAGTAATGCGAGAGTACCCCGAAGCTGTGGCCATAGCCGAAGGTGCGGTATTGCAGCAGATCACGTTCGGCAAAGAAGGTGTTGATTTTATTCGTAACCTCCGCGCAGCTCGCGCCCGACTTCAAGAGGCTCATCCCGTATTCATGCGCGGCGACATTCGCCTCCCAGATCGCGCGCGAGGCCCCATCGACCTCGCCCACGAACAGCGTCCGCTCCAGCGCCGTGTAATAGCCTGAAATCATGGGGAAGGTGTTGAGCGAGAGGATATCGCCGCGCTGCAACACGCGCCCCGTCACCGGGTTATGCGCGCCGTCGGTGTTGATGCCCGACTGGAACCAGACCCAGGTGTCGCGATACTCGGCCTCGGGAAAGCGCTTGGCGATCTCCAGCTCCATCGCGTCGCGACCCGCCATCGCCACGTCGATCTCGCGCACGCCTTCGCGGATCGCCTCGCGGATCGCATAGCCGCCCACATCCGCGACGGCCGCGCCTTGCCGGATCAGCGCGATCTCGGCGGGGGATTTGTGCATCCGTTGCCGCATCGTGGCGGGGGCGATGTTATGGGTCACCGACGGCTCGAGGAAATCCTGCAGCAGCGCCGCCTGCGCCAGCGTCAGGTGATCGGATTCGACGCCCAGCACTTGGCGCTTGCCCGTCACCGAGGCAATCGCGCGCCAGTAATTGTTTCGCGCCCAGTCGGTATAGGTGATGTTGTCGCCATGGCAGCGCCGCCACGGCTGCGCGGCATCGATCCCCGCCGAGATCGTCACGCTGTCGCTCGACGTCACGACCAGCGCGTAGGGCCGCCCGAAGGCGCAGTAAAGAAAGCCCGAGTAATAGGCGATGTTATGCATCGAGGTGAACAGGCAGGCCTCGATGCCCGCCTCATTCATCGCCGCGCGCAGACCCGCGAGCCGCGCCTCGTATTCGGTGGCGGCGAAGGGCAGGATGCGCTCGCCTTGGTGAAATCGGTAAAAAGCAGGACGGTCCATCGGCACTCTTCCTTCTCAGAGGCCGCAGCGCGCCGAGGGAAGATCTTCCCCCGTCGCGCGCTGCGACAAAGCAAGATCCCGGCGTGCAGGATGGGTGATCGGGCGGACGCGCCACGCGCCGGCGACGCCATCGCCTTCAGCCCTGAGCGGCAGATTGGGCGAAAATCTCCTTGCTGCCAAGCCCCTCCATTCCGGCGCGTGCGAATTGCTCTTTCACAAATCGGCGGAACCCGGCGCACGCATGAAACATTGATCGATCCGAGGGAACCCTGCCGAGACGTGCGGGGATTGGGCGCCCAGTTTCGTCAACCGACGCGATCCGGCGCACCAACAGAAAGGGAGACCAATGCACGATAAGATGCCGCAAGAACGGCTGTTCATATTCCCCAAGGTCCACAAGACGGTGTTCCTCGTCTCTGCGATCCTCATCGTCGGGTTTATCATCTTCGGCGCCATGTTCAGCGATCAGGCCAAGGCGCTGTTCACCGGCTTGCAGGGCTGGCTCGCGACCAATCTAGGCTGGGCGCTGATCGTCGAGGTGAACCTGTTCCTCGCCGCGACCGTCTTTCTCGCCTTCGGGCCTTACGGCGATATCCGACTGGGTCGCATGACCGACAAGCCCGCTTACGGGCTTTTTTCATGGACGGCGATGCTGTTCTCGGCAGGGATCGGGATCGGCCTGATATATTGGGGCGTGGCAGAGCCGCTCTATCACTTCTTCGCCCCGCCCATCGGCGAGGCGGAAACCCCGGCCTCCGCCCGCCAAGCGATGACCATCGCCTTCATGCATTGGGGCTTTCAGGCCTGGGCGATCTATGCGGTCGTGGCGCTGGCGCTGGCCTATTTCCACTTCCGCAAGGGGCTGCCGCTGACGATCCGCTCCGCGCTCTATCCGCTTCTGGGCGAGAAGATCTACGGGCCGTGGGGGTCTGCGGTCGATATTCTCGCGGTCTTCGGTACCATGTTCGGGATCGTGACCTCGTTGGGCCTGGGCGCGATGCAGATCAATTCGGGCCTCGGCACCGTCTTCGGCATCGGTCAGTCGACCACCGTGCAGATCATCATCATCGCCTGCATCACGGCGGCGGCGACCCTGTCGGTCGTGGCCGGTCTCGATGGTGGGATCAAGCGGTTGTCGAACCTCAATATCGGCCTGTCGATCGTCTTCCTCGCCTTCATGGTGATCGTCGGCCCGACCATCTTCATCTTCGACCTCTTCGTCCAAAGCTATGGCGACTACATCGCCGAGCTCGTCAGCTGGGGCTCCTGGACCGAGGCGTGGCAGAAGGACGGCTCGTGGCAGAATAGCTGGACCATCTTCTACTGGGCGTGGTGGATTTCCTGGTCGCCCTTCGTCGGCGTCTTCATCGCGCGCATCTCGAAAGGCCGCACGATCCGCGAATTCGTGGTGGGCGTGATGCTGCTGCCGACGACGATCATGTTCTTCTGGTTCTGTGCCTTCGGCGGCACCGCGCTCGACATCTCTCTGGGCGGTGACAGCACCATCGTGGATGCGACGAAGAACGCCTATGGCGATGCGATGTTCGCGCTGCTCGAGCATTTCCCGCTGGCGAGCCTTATGTCGGGCTTCGCTGTGATCCTGATCGTGATGTGGTTCGTGACCTCCTCGGATTCGGGCTCCTTCGTGATCGACATGCTGACTGCGGGCGGCGATGCCGATCCGCCGAAGGTGCAGCGGATCTTCTGGGCGATCACGGAAGGCGCGGTGGCCTCGGTGCTGCTGCTTGCAGGCGGGCTGAACGCGCTGCAGGCCGCGGCGGTCGTCGCGGGCTTCCCCTTCGCGATCGTGTGCTTCTTCATCCTCGTGGGCTTGCTGAAGGCGCTGAGATGGGACCCCTTGATGCTCTATCGCCATAACCAGCGCTACCAGAGCGACGAGGAGGCCGATCACGCGATGCCCTCCGAATTGCCGGGCGATCTCTACGGGGCCGATCCGACCCCGCCGCCCGCACCGAAGGGCGCGCAGGCCAACCCTGCGGAGTGATCGCAAGACCGAAGACGAGAAAAGGCCGGGCCATAGCGCCCGGCCTTTTCTATTGGGCGAGGGAGGGACCGAGATGTGGGCGTTAGGGATTTCTTAATCGTGATGACTCAGCGTTAGGGGAGTTCCTAACGGATGGGTAAGGTCGATGAAGATTTCCCTGATCACTGCGGTCTATGACGCCGAGGCGACCGTCGGCGATGCCATCGCCTCGGTCGCGCGGCAGAGCCACCGCGATCTCGAGCATCTTATCATCGAAGGGCGCTCGCGCGATGGCTCCCTCGCGGCGATCGAGGCTGCGCGCCATCCTCGGATGAAGCTTGTCAGCGAAGCCGATGCGGGGCTCTACGATGCGCTCAACAAGGGCATCGCGCGCGCTGCGGGCGAGGTCGTGGGCTTCGTTCATGCCGATGATATGCTGGCTCATCGCGATGCGCTGGCCCATGTCGCCGCGGCTTTCGCCGATCCGCAGGTCGAGGCGGTCTTCGCCAATCTCGACTACGTGCTGCGCGGCGATCCGGATACGGTTATCCGGCATTGGGCGAATGGCGGCTTCACCCCGGCCAAGCTGCGCCGGGGCTGGGCACCCGCGCACCCGACGCTCTACTTGCGTAGGTCGGCCTATGCGCGGCTGGGAGGCTTTAACACCTCTTACCGGATCGCGGCGGATTACGACTTCATGCTGCGTGTCTTCAGCGCGCTCCAAGGCCGCGCGGTCTATCTGCCCGAGCTTCTCTACAAGATGCGGCTGGGCGGCGTCAGCAATCGCTCGCTCGCGCATCTGCGGCGCAAGATGGCCGAGGATTATCGGGCGATCCGCACCAATCATCTGGGCGGGCCTGTCTCGGCGCTCGGCGTGCTCGCGCGCAAGAACCTCTCCAAGCTGCGCCAATTCGTCGAGCGTGACCAAGGCGCCACCCCGTCCGCCGATCACGCCCTTTTGCTGGACGCGAACCCGCGCAAGGCCCTATAGCTTGGGGAAATGATCCGCGCTGGGGGCAGGGCGCGCCCGTCCCACGCGCCACCCGGAGCGCTAAATGTCGAAGACCATCCATATCCTCAACGGCCCGAACCTGAACCTTCTGGGCATGCGCCAGCCCGAGATTTACGGCTCGGACACGCTCGAGGACGTGGAGCGGATCTGCCGCGAGGAGGCGCAGCCCAAGGGCTTCGAGGTCGCGCTTTTCCAGTCGAATTTCGAGGGCGAAATCGTCGAGCAGATCCACCGCGCGCGCGACGAAGCCTGTGCCATCGTGATCAATGCCGGCGCCTATACTCACACCTCCGTCGCGATCCTCGATGCGCTCAACACGTTCGAGGGGCCGGTCTTCGAGGTGCATATTTCGAATGTTCACAAACGCGAAAGCTTCCGCCATCATTCCTTCATCTCGCAGCGGGCAGAGGGGGTTCTGGCGGGCTTCGGGATCGAGGGTTACGCTCTCGCCACCCGCCGCGCCTGTTCGGTTCTGAGTTAAGAGAGGGCTTCAAGATCGGTCTGCAAGGGTCTGAAAATGTAGCAGGAATTTTGCGCCGGGTGCTGTCCGGTGCAGCCAGTATCGCACTTGCGCTGAGCGTCGCACTCCCCGCGCAGGCGCGCGACACCGGCGCCGATCGCAACATCGCCAATTCCGGCAAGATGAGCGATCGCGACTTCTACCGGGCGATGGCCTGCGCCGCGCGGCCGGGAGGCGCCTGCACCTTGCCCTATCGCCGATGGGCCGCCAGCAAGTGCCGCGATCTGACGGTGGGCATCGCCTTCCGCTCAAAGCAATTCCCGGCCAAGCGCGCCCATGCCATCGAAGAGGCCGCCCGCGCGGCGATCGACCAGATCAACAAGACCGGCGCCGCGCTGCATCTGAGTTATGCCGGAGCGCGCCCTGCGGATATCAATCTCTATCTGACCGACACGCCCGTGGGCGGCACCGTGCGGGGAACGCCCTCGCACCGCCTCAACGGCAGGCGGCTCGGTCGGGGCACGGTCGCGAAAGTGACCTTCTACTGGCAGACGCATACGGGTCGGATCACCGATGCCGATATCGCCTTCAGTCGCGACATCCAGATGCGCGATATCCGCTCGGTCGTGCTGGAGGAAATCGTGCAGTCGCTGGGCTTCTCGACCGATCTGGAAGACCCCTACTATACGCAAAGCTCGATCTTCTCGGAGAACGGGAATTCGGTCACGCGGCTGATCGGTCAGGACGCGATGACCCTGCGCAGCCATTACCCGCCGCGCTGATCACATCACCTGCATCCCGCCGCGGATCAGCAGCAGAACCGACAGCAGCGCCAGCATGATCTGGATGACCCGCATGTAGAGTTGCTGCGACAGCCGCGCGGTCAGCCAGCGCCCCGCGACGGTGCCCGCGATTCCCGCCACCGCAAGCCCCGAGACCAGCGACCAGTTCAGCCCGTCGAGCTGGCCGATCACCCAATAGGCGGGCAGTTTCACGATATTGCCGATCGCGAAGGCGATGGTGCCCGCGAATTCGAGCTTCGGCAGCTTCTGCGGCAGGAGGTAAGCCTGCACCGGCGGCGCACCGGAATGGGTGATGAAGCTCGCGATGCCGGTCAGTGTTCCCCAGAACAGCCCCGGGACGACCTTCGCTTCGGCCTGGCTGTCGTCATGCCGCTTCAACCAAGCCCGCGCGACATGCCAGATCCCGATCAACCCGGTGAAGATCAGCAGCGCCCATTCGGGGGTGTAGGGCGTGATAAGGGTCGCGATGGCGACGCCCGCGAGGATCGCAGGCACGAGGATATAAAGGTTCCTCTTCGAGAAATGGTGACGGTAGAGCCAGACGCCCACCCAATCGGTCACGATATAGACCGGCAGCAGCGTGGCCGCCGCTTTCACGGGGTTCATGAACAGCGCAAGCATCGGCACCGCAATGGCCGCGGCGGTCGAGAGCCCACCCTTCGACATCCCGACGATCAGAGCCGCCACGATCAGCAAAACGATTTCATACATGTAAACTGGGTCCGGTCGGGAGGGGAGGATCGGGCGGCCCGGCGGGCCACCCGAGAGTTAGGAGATATTAAGCGCCCGCGTCGGTCAGGCGGCGCATCTCTTCGTCGGTCAGGTTCATCTCGGCAGCCTTCGCGAAGCTCTCGACCTGCGAGAGGCTCGTGGCGCTCGCGATCGGGGCGCTGACGCCCTCGCGGTTGATCAACCATGCCGTCGCGACCTCGGCCGGTTTCGCGCCTTTCTGGCTGGCGACGTCTTCGAGCACGTCGAGAATCGCCATGCCGCGATCTGTCAGGTATTTCTCGACCATCCCGCCACGCTTGCGGCCCTCCAGATCGGCTTTCGAGCGGTATTTGCCCGACAGGAATCCGGCGGCGAGCGAGAAATACGTGACGACGCCGATATTCTCGCGCAGGCACAGATCGCGCAGCGGCCCGTCGAAGCCGTCACGGTCATAAAGGTTATATTCCGGCTGGATCACCTGATAGCGCGGCAGACCTTCAGCATCGGCGGTCTCCAGCGCCGCTTTCAGCAGATCGGCGTCGTAATTCGACGCCCCGATCGCGCGGATCTTGCCTGCCTTCAGCAGCTTGTCATAGGCACCCAGCGTCTCGGCATGGCTCACGCTGTCATCGGGCCAATGCGAGAAATAGAGATCGACGTGATCGGTCTTGAGCCGCTCCAGCGATCGGTCGATGGCCTTGGAAATCCACTCCGCACCGAGGCCTTTCTCGCCCGGTCCGCCCATATCGGAGCCGACCTTGGTGAAGAGCTTCACCTTGTCGCGCATGCCCGGACGCGCCTCGAACCAGCGGCCCAGAACCGTCTCGGATTCGCCGCCCGAATTGCCCTCGGCCCATTTCGAATAGACGTCCGCCGTGTCGATCGCGTCGAACCCGTGGTCGATGAAGGCGTCGAGGATGCGGAAGCTCTCGGACTCGTCCAGCGTCCAGCCGAAGACGTTGCCGCCAAAGACGATGGGGGCGATCTCAAAACCTGTCGTGCCCAGGGGTGTGCGTTTCATGGGAGGTCCTTTCGCTTTCTCAGATCAGCAACCCGCCGCCTTCGACAAAGACGGTGGAGCCGGTCATGTAAGGGTTGTCCATCAGGGCGAGCGCCTGAATGGCGATATGTTCGGGCAGGCCGACCTGGCCCACGGGCAGACGCTCGGCCGCATTGTCGAACATCGCGCGGCGTCCATCGCCCTCGAGCGTGTCGTACATTTCGGTCTTCACCAGCCCGGGGGAGATGCAGTTAACCCGCACTGGCGCGAATTCCAGCGCGAGGCCACGGGTCAGCCCTTCGAGCCCTGCATTGATCGCGCCCTGGATCGCCGCGCCGGATTTGGGCCGTTGCGACAGGAAGCCCGAGGTGAGGGTGAGCGAGCCGCCATCCGCGATCTTCGCCGCACGGGCGAGGCGATAGGCGCCCCAGAATTTCGACTCGAAAGAGGCTTGTGCGTCTTCCAGCGGCAAATCCTTCACCGCGGCGACCTTGGTGCTGGCCGCCGAGCAATAGATGTGGTGCCACGGTTCACGCTCCGCGAAGAAGGTCTCCAACGCGGGCGCATCGCCGGTGTCGAGCGTCACGCCCTCGACCGCGCCACCAAGCCGCGCGCAGGCCTCGTCGACCTTCTGCGCCGAGCGTGAGGCGATGGTGACTTGCGCTCCGCGTGCGAACGCCGCCTGCGCCACGCCGAAGCCGATCCCGGACGAGCCGCCCACGACTAGAATGCGGTTGTCTTTCAAGCTCATGGCGAAGGTCTCCTGCGTGGAGCCGCAGCGTTCGAACACGCCGCAGCCGCTCCAGATCGACATAGGGCCAGGGCTTCGGCGATCCCGAATTTCTTTTCACTTTCTGCGGAGCGCGGCGCGGTTAGGCGGCGATTGCGTCGATGCCCCGTTGTTGAAGATCAATGCCGCGCCCTCGATGACGCGGCACGCTGGCTTCCGACCGCACCCATGGGCAGGGGAGGCCCGCATGAGCGATCTCGAAGGCTATACCGACAGAACCGAAGCGGGGATCATCCTCGCGCGTCAGCTTGACGCCTATCGCGGGCGCGATGCGGTGGTTCTTGCGCTGCCGCGTGGCGGGGTGCCGGTCGCGTGGGAGGTGGCCGAACGCCTCGATCTGCCGCTGGATATTGTCTTCGTGCGCAAGCTCGGCGCGCCCGGCAATCCCGAAGTGGCGCTTGCAGCGATCGCGGGTCTGCGCGGCGAGGTGCTGGTGCGCAATGCCGATGTGATCCGCGCCAGCGGCTGCGATGCGGCCACGTTGGAGCGCCTTGCCACCCGCGAGCGCGAGGTGATCGCGAACCGGATCAAGCGCTACGGCGCGCCGGGTCTGCCGCTGGCCGGGCGGGTCGCGATCCTCGTGGATGACGGGGTGGCGACGGGGGCCACGATGCGCGCGGCGCTGCGGGCCGTGCGGGCCGCCGGTCCCGAAGAGCTGGTCTGCGCGATCCCGGTCGCGTCAGAGGACGCTCTGGAGGCGATCCGCACCGAGGCCGACCGCGTGATCTGTCCGCTGGTGCCATCGTATTTTGGGGCGGTCGGGGCCTATTACACCTATTTCGGGCAGGTTCCCGATGCGGAGGTCGCACAAATCCTCGCCACGGCGCAGGCACGACCGTCGCGCAAGGATCGGGCCTAGCGGCCCCTCCCGGTCAGGCCATCAGGCTGCGCAGCGAGTGGCGCATCGCCTGCGTCACCTGCCGGTATTCGCCCTCGGAAATCCGTTCATGCAGCAGATCGAACACCGCCGCCACTTCCGCTTCGGGATCGTCGAGCGGTCGGTCGCCAAACGCCTCGTTGACCCGTCCCACAAAGGCGTCGCGATTGCGCGGATGCGCGGGCTGGCGCGCGGGCACGAAGCCGTCGTAGTAGATCCCGCGCAGCAGCACCGGAAGCTGCGCCCCGAGATCGGCAGCTTCCGCGGTGGTCAGGAAATCGCGGATCGCGTGCAAGGTCGTGCGCAACAACAGATAGGCATGGCTGCGGTCCTTGTTATCCAAGCGATATTCCAGATCGTTGAGCCATTCCGCCACGATCTGCGGGGCGTGGTCGATGGCACTCCGGCCGGTCACTTTCATCGGTCAAACCTCCCGGATGGATTGCTGAAGGCGCGGCCTCAGCTTTGGATGCTTGCGAGATATTCCGCGATCAGCAGGATTTGCCCGCGTGAGTAGACCTCCGCGTTGAGCGCCCCGACCGTGCCTGCGGTCTCCTCGATCATCGTCGGGGCCGAAGCTGGGCATCGCGCCCCGGTGGAAGGGCATCTGCTGGCCGCCGTCGATAAGATGCACGACCCGCGCGAGCGGGAATTCCCCACCGTTCTTCGCCGAAAGCTGGGTCAGCGCCGGCACCTGCGTGGTGAAATATTCGCTGAGCGGCCCGTCGCCCGCAGCGCTCTTGCCATGGCAGGTGGCGCAGTAATTTTGGTAAAGATCGGCCCCCATCTGCGCCGCTGTCATCGGGCTGCTGGAGGCCTCTTCCGCAGTCGCGGGCAGGGCCCATGCGAGGGCCGCGAGGGTTGCAAGAATGGCTTTGGTCATCGGACTGTCATTCCGGTTCAGGGGGCGGCCCGTCGCGCTGACAGTTTGGGGCGCGAAGGGCCGCCCGGGTGATGCGCTCTCATTGCGCCTTGACGTCGATGCGGCGATCTTTCTCGCGCGCTTCGACGGTTTTCGGCAGGGCCACGGTCAGGACCCCGTCGCTCAGACATGCAGAAACTCCCGTGCGAAATGTCTCGGTGGAACGAGTTCAAGCCTCTCACGACCGGCGCGGCACCCGCATTGACGGCGCGCATAGCGGCGGCGAGCGGCCCGAGGCGCATGAACCGCTTGGACGTTGCGCGTGATCAATGCCGCCGCGCGCGCAGCGGCGCAGTCTTGGCGCGATGCCACCCACTCAGGAGCCCCAAGATGATTCCGCGCACCCTCGCCGCAGCCTTTCTCGACACAGACGAAGCGCGCTGGCTCGCCCCGATGGCGGCCGCGCTGTGTCGCCGCTTCGAGGCGCATCTGATCGGGGCGCATGGCGTCGAGCCGCTGCCGCTGTTGGGCGGCGATCTGGCGAGCGATCCGATCGTCTATCCCGAATTCGTCGACTGGCAGCGCAAGGAGGCGGCCGCGATCCGCGAGACCTTCGAGCATGCGCTGAAGGCCGAGGATGTGCAGGGTGAATTTCGCAGCCCGAGCGGTGTGCGCGACGCGCTGATCGATTTCCTCGTCGATAGCTGCCGCGCCGCCGATCTCGTCCTGTCCGCGCAGGTGCCGCCCCATGCCGGGCGCGCGGGCGATGTACGTATGCAAGAGCAACTGATCCGCCAGGCGGGGCGTCCGGTGCTGGTGGTGAGCGAGGCCGCGCAACTGAACAAGCCTGCGCAGCATATCCTCGTCGGGGTTTCGTGCAGCCGCGAGGCGATGCGGGCGGTGCATGACATGCTCTACCTTGCGGCGCACGGCGCGCGGATCGATCTGCTTTCCGTCTCGCCGTCGGAAGGCGAGCGGGAGGCCGTGGACGATCTGCGCGACGACCTCGCGGCGGCGCTGGACCGGCGCGGCTTCGACGTGACGCTTCTGGATCGGATGAAGACGACCTCGGAAGCGGGCGATGCGTTGCTCCACACCGCGCGCGAACGCGGGGCCGAGATGATCGCGGTCGGCGCCTATGGGCATTCGCGGCTCTATGACTTCGTGATCGGCGCGGTGACCACGCGCCTGTTGGAAAAATCCCACCTGCCGGTGCTGTTCTCAAAATAGGTGAGCCGATGCCACAGCCGAAGAAAACCGAATGGATCGTGGTGATGAACGCCGCCAGCGCGCATGTGCTGGCGGATGCGAGTGCCAGTGCGAAGGTCTTCGAGATGGAGGCGGCGCGCCCGACGCCGCGGGATCGGGCCGGGCGGAGTTTTGCTATCGGGTCGCCGGGGCGGCGCGCCGCGATGGCGCCGCATGGCGACCCCGATCATGAGCCCGAGATTGCCTTCGCCCGCGATCTGAGCGCGCGTCTCGAACGCAGTCTTGGGCTGGGAGAGTTCGACACGCTGGTCCTCGTCGCGCCGCCGCGGATGCTGGGCGCAATGCGGGATGCCATGTCCGCGGCTCTGGCCGCGCGGGTGAGCCGGGAAATCCACTCCAATCTCGCGAGCCTCTCGCCGCGCCATTTCCGCGAAAAGCTGCAAGAGGCTCTCAAGGTCACGTGAGCCGCGCATTGGCATTTTGCAGTGACGGCGATCAATGCGCGACGCCTTGCAGCTTTGCATCCTGCCAACCTGTCGCACGGTTGAAAACCGGATCAGAGGGGAAACGCCATGGCCAAGACATCCAGCGACGCTGCACACGCACGCGCCGATATCGAGGATCGCGAGCGCCACGCCGTCGAGGCGATCCGCTCCGATCTGGAAGAGCTGCGCGATGATGTAGGCGAATTGGCGCAGGCGCTTCGCCGCCTCGGTCGGCTGCGGGCCAGCGACCTTGGGGCGCAGGCGACGCGGCGAGGCCATGAATTCGTAGGGGAGACGCGCGACGCGGTGCTCGATATGCGCCACTCGCTGGCAGAGGCGCAGCATGACTTGCGTCGAAGCGTGCGCAACCACCCCGTGCCCTGGGCCGGAGTGCTTCTGGGCATGGTGGGAACCGGCCTGCTGGTCGCGCTGCTGATGGAGCGTCGCAATTGAGAGGAATTGGAAGGTGTGTGGGGGCAGGCCACGCGGGCGGTAGGGGTCGATAAAGAGACACCGCTTGCAGAGTCTGTCAGGGGGGAGTGGCGCGCGTTTCCGTATCGGGAGCGCGCGCTGCGCATTTCGGGGGCGCGTCGCCGCGTGGTCCGTCTCGGCCTCCCCGAGTTCCCTCCGGCCCGAGTCGCGCGGCTCTCTCCATAAGCACGGCCAGAGCCGCCGGTATCATCCGAACAGCTCCGAGATATTCGCAATTTCCGCCCTCGCGTAGTTTCAAGCGGTGGGCTTTTCCAACCGTGTATTGTCGCGCGTCAATGCGCTGACCTGCGGAGCCATCGTCGCCGCCGATCTGCCTCCGCTTGGCGGCCTGCGTCTCACCCAAATGGCTTTTCGTCATTGCGCGGGCGCAAGCGAGACCGCCACGGCTCGCGCCCCATCCGCCGCAGCCCATACCGCGCCCGCGTCACGCTATGACCCGTTCGGGGCAGCTGCGCGGCCAAATGCGCGCAGTCGGCAAGGATATCGCGTCTGGCGCACCACTTGCGCCGGCGGGTGCACTATCGCGGGCGGTCCGCGGTCGGGCGGTGCCGAAGGGACAGTGTTCAGGCCGAAGCGCATGGCGATCGGGGCGTCTTCGATGATGTTTGCGTCCCCGATCCCGGCGCAGCTCCGGCGTAGCGTGGAGGAACGATCGGGACGCGGATCCGGATCGATCAACATTCTTTAATCTGGAGACCATCACCATGAAACATCTGCTTCTCGCCACCGCTGTCGTTCTCTCCGGCGCCGGAGCCGCTCTCGCAGGCGGTAACGTGTCGCTCACCGACCAGATGGGTTGGTTCAACGGGTCGAGCACGACCCAGCTTGGCCACAACAACGCGGCCATCACCGTGCAGCGCGACTACGGCAACACCAGCACCACGGTGCAACGTGGGGTCGCCAACTTCTCGGGCACCGGTCAGACCGGCGCGTTCAACAACTCGATCACCGATCAGCTGGGCCTCGGGAACTACTCGTCCACCATTCAGGGCAATGTCGGCAACTCGTCGGCCACGGTCCAGACCGGTGTCGGCAACGTGTCGAGCACCGTTCAGAACTGACGTCCCATGGTTGATCGGGCGGGCTGCGATCCGCCCGATCAACGTCTTGAAGGCGGCTGCTGTGCCGTCGCGACAGCAACAAGGAGAAAGGTTATGAGTTTCGCAACACAGATGAGAGCCCCCACGGCGCCCCCCGCGATCCTCGCGACCGGGCTTTTGGTCGCTCTCGCATTGGGCGTTATCGCGAAGGAAGCTGCGGCGCAGAGCCGGCCTTTCTATGATCCGAGCAGCGCCCCCATCGCATCCATCGCCCCGCAGCCATCACGCGGCAATGTGGCCGTCACGCAGCAGCAGGGCAGCTATAATGACGCCTCCACCACGCAGAGCGGCCAGAACAATGTCGCGGGGACCGTCCAATCTGGCTCTGGTTTCGGCAGCTCGATCTCTCAGCTCGGCAACTACCAGACGGAGACCCATTTCCAGGGCGAGACCCGGCTGGGTGTGACCCGTAGTGGGAATAGCGTTGGCGGAAACGGCTCGATCGGCATTCAGTTCGAGCTGAAATGAAACCGATAGCCGTCCGTTCAGCCCCGCCCGTCGCAACGCGTGCGGGGCAGGGGGACGAGAAAGGAGGCACACCATGCCTCGGAACCTGCAAATGCTCGACTACCTGCGTCGCGGAGGGCTGCTTGTCCTCATCGGAGGGATGCCATTCGGAATGGCGCTCGCGATGAGCGCGCAAAGCTCACAAGGCGCAGCCCCTCTCAGCTGCGAGATCGCAGAGCGCCCCGCAGCTCCGCATCTCGAGCTGACCGCGCGGGTGCAATCGGCGCGCGCAATGCGCGGGCGCTACTCCTTCACCGTGATCTCGAGCGGTGCGGGCGGCACCTCCAGCACCACGCAGGGCGGCGCTTTCGCCACCCGCGCGGACGAGGCGCAGACCCTGTCCAAGGTCTATGTCTCCGCCGGTCCACATGCCGTCGTCTCGGCGCGACTGGAAGTTGAAGGCGAGGGTGGCGTGACCTGCAGTGCAAAAAAGTGATCGTCGGGACCCGCTGATTCCGCCTTTGTCCGCGCCGCACATTGTCGGCGCGCATAGGCAGGCTTGATGACTGTCATTGTCGAAATTTCTCCGTGGCGGAGGATTTCCTTAATCAGAGGGTTAAGGGGATTACGCCATGTCTTTGAGCATGCACGCTGAGAACGGCGCAGCGGTCGATCAAATTTTCACATCTGCCATCGAAGGGGATCTATTTCGGTCCGTGCTCGCGGTCGTCGCGATGAATTTTCCCGAAGCGACGCCGATGATTGTCGGGCTGGAACGGATGCAGGGCGCAGGGAACTTCCTGCTTCTCGATACGCCGAACCCGGAATTGCGCCGGGCCTTTGCCGAGGAGATGCGCCCCCCCGATGGCTGGGCGCACAGTCTGCACGGGCAGGAAATCGGCCGGGTCTATGACGACGGCGATCTCGGTGCGGAGACGGTGAATGGCGGGCCGATGGGGCAGGTACTGCGCCGGACGAGCCCGCCCAAGACCTGTCTCGCCGGGGTCGTGTTCGAGCGTGGCGAGCGTCATCTTCTGGGGATCGAACTGCGCTATCCGCGCCATCTGGAGGCGGAGCTGCGGCGGCCTTTGAAGGACTTTCTGACCCGGCTCGCCCGGCAGCTCGATGTGGCGACGCGGATCATGGAGGTGCGCCAGCGGCTCGACGCGGCCGAGCGTCTGAGCGGTAATCTTCTGGAAATCCTGCCCTTCTCGGTGGTGCTGTGCAACGAGCGGCGCAACGTCTCGCGGATGAACGGGCGGGCGCGGGCAATCCTGCGCAATGGCCGCGCGCTGCAGGTTTCGCCAGATGGGACGCTGCGGCTGTCCGATCCCGTCGTAGACGACGAATTTGCGACGCAGATCCAATCGCTGCAAGGCAGCCTGCGCCAGCGCGTCGCGATCATGTCCGTGCCGCGCAATCGCGGTGAGCCGCGCGAGATCCTGACAATCATCCGGCTGGCTGCGGGCGAGGCGCTTGGCCTGCCCGGCGGCGGGCCGAATTTCGCGGTGATCTACGAAGACCTCGATATGCCGCTCGAACTGGATCAGGATTTTCTCTGGCGGCTCTTCGGGATGAACGCGAAGGAGGCCGATCTCGCCTTGGCGCTGCTGGCGGGGGAGTCGATCGGCGAGTTGGCCTCGCGCCGGCGGATGTCGAAGGAAACCTTGCGCAATCAACTCGCGGCGGTGATGCGCAAGACCGAAACGTCGCGCCAACAGGAGCTGGTGGCCCTTCTGAGCCGCCTTGCTACGATCAATGCGACGGCGTGACGGCATCGTCCGCCCCATCGGCTGCGCCCTTGGCGGGCTGGTCGCGCTGGCCACCCTGACGCCCCCGGCGCTCGCGCAGCCGCCCTCGATGTGGCAGGGCTGGTCGCTGGCGCCGCCCCAACGCGGGCCGTTCGTGCCGGGGCTGGGCTCCCAGATCACCGGAGAGGATGGGCGCGGCGTGGAGTTCGGGCTGCAAGGCCCCGTGCGCCCTCTGCAAATCCTGCCGCAGGCGGGCTGGACTTCGGATTTCTCGACCCGGCCTCAGCTCGGTCTGAGCTTCGGGCGCGGCTCCGGTTTCGCGCAGGCGCAAGCTGTCTCGGGTCTGCCGGGTTCCGGTACACTCCTTCTGACGGGGCCGCGCACCGGGCAGGGCAATATCGCGATCGATCTGAACCCGATGCTTGGCGCGGGGGGCACGCTGTCGGGGGCGAATGCGACAGCCTCGCTGTCCCTTCCCGACGGGCATGGCGGCACCGTTCATATCGAGCAACAGTCCTTCTCGCCGGCAGTCACTGGCAATCGCATCGAGACCTACGCGTTTTCGCCGGGCGCAGCTGGGGGCGGGTTCGCCGCGCTCAGCCTCGACGGGGCGACTGGAAAGGCAACGGCGCTGGCGGCGGTGTTCGATCCGGGCGGGTTTTCCGTTATCGGGCTTGGAGAACCGGACAGCGTCAAGGTCGCGCAACGGGTCAGCGCCCATAGCCGGGTGCGCGAGCTGGGTGGCGTGATCGCGAGCCCGCTGGGGCGCAGCCGCGACTGGAGCTGGGGGCCGCGTCTCGGCTTCGGGGATATGTCGCGCCACACGGGCGAGACCTACACGACGACGGCCTCCCTCACGGCGAGCCGGGCGATCCCGGCCATCGAGAGCGCCCGCCGCACGCGCCTGCACGAGCGCAGCCAGAGCCTCACCGTGGGGCTGGGCGGGCGGCGTCTGGTGACCAGCGACCTGTCCTTCGGCCTCTATCTCGACCTCGGCGCGAAGGCGGTGTCGGCAAGCGGTCGCAGTGAGGAGACGCTCTCGATCCCGGGGCTCGCCTCGGCCAGCAGTGCGCCCGAGCGGTCGCGATATTCTCGCGTGGAGCCGGTCGTGCGGGCGGGCGTGGTGTTCGAGCAGCAACTCGGTCGGAACAGCGCCTTCGCCGTCTCACTGGGGGTGCAGGAGACGGGTCAGGCGTCGCTCATTTCGCGCTCTTCGGGGACGACAGCGGTGGGCTCCGGGTCGGCCTCGGCGGCGGCGCTCTCGACTGCGGGCGAGACAATCCGGCGCGACGAAATTCGGTGGCGGCACGGGTTTGAGGGGACGATCACGTTTAATTTCCTGTATCGTTTCTGAGGCTTGATCGCAGTCAAAGACAGGGCGGACAGGGGGCACCGATCATGACATAATTCGGGACAGAGGTTTGCGGTGCCATGAAAAGCGCCGCGGCGCTCCCGATAGGTGCGGAGGGGATAGGAGGTCGCGCCTGTGGAACAGCAGACAATTCTCGTCGTCGAAGATGATCCTTCCGTACGCGGAGCGCTACGGGACTGCCTTGAAGCGGAAGGCTGGGCGGTGCGCGAGGCATCGGACGCCACTGGCATGATGCAGGAGATAGAAGCGGGCGACGTCGATCTCGTGACACTCGATCTGGGGCTGGGCGCCGATGACGGTCTCGCACTCGCGCGTGTCTTGCGTGGGCGCAGCAATATTCCCGTCATCTTCATCACTGGCCAAGGGCAACCGCTCGACCGGGTGCGCGGTCTGGAGGCGGGGGCGGATGACTACATCGTCAAACCCTTCGCCGCGCGCGAGGTCGCGATCCGCATCAGTCGGGTGCTCGATGGCTATCGGACCCGCAATGTTCCGCGCGAACGGCTGCGCATCGACCATAGCAGGATCGACCTGCGTCACGGCGTGATCGAGCATAATGACGGTCGCCGCGAGGAACTGACCGGAACGGAGGCGAAACTGCTCGAGCTGTTCCTCAGCCGCCCGGAGCAGGTGCTCTCGCGTGACGACATCAACCGGGTGCTGCATGGGCGCGACTGGTCGCCCTATGACCGCACCATCGACACCCATATCGCCCGGCTTCGGCGCAAGATCGAACCGGCGGACGATACGCATCGGATGATCCGATCCGTGCGCGGCGTGGGCTATGTCTTCACCGGCCAGATCACGGGGGAGGTCCCTCCGGCTTGAGCGCACGCGCGACCGCCGCACTCAACGTCGAGAGAGAATAGGGCTTCGCGAGTAATTCCACCTCGCGCTCGGTTTCGGGCCGCCCGGAGAAATGCTCGGACGTATGGCCAGAGGTCAGAAGCACGGGCAATGCGGGATCGCGGGCGCGGGCGCGATCGACAAGGTCGAAGCCGGAAGAGGTGCCGGGCAGCACGACGTCGGAAAACAGTAGTTCGACCGGCTCGCCCGCCTCGATCTGCTCCAGCGCCTCGGACGCGTTCGCGGCCTCGATCACCGCGTAGCCCAGAGCCTCCAGCCGGTCGAGAACCGCCTCGCGCACGAGCGGATCGTCCTCGACCACCAGCACCAGTTGACCATCTCCCATTCGCAGCGCGTCGCGATGGTCGGCAGGCGCGGGCGTGGGCTCCCCCTCGGTCTCGGGCAGATAAAGCGTGATCGTGGTGCCTTTGTCGGGTGCCGTGTCGATATGCAGGAACCCGCCCGCCCGCGCGACCGAACTCGCCACGCTGGTCAGGCCGAGACCGTTGCCGACCTGCGCATGTTTGGTGGTGAAAAACGGATCGAGAGCCTGTCTGCGCACGTCCGGCGTCATGCCCTGTCCGGTATCGGTCACGCTCACCGTGAGGAAGCAGCCCGGCCGAGCCCCGTCGACCTCGGCGGCCTGATGCGCGTCGAACCGCGCGCGGCCGGTCTGAATGGTGATCGTACCGGTGGCGGCCATCGCGTCGCGCGCATTGATGACGAGATTGAGCAGCGCGCCGTCCAGTTCCCCGCGATCCATGTGGATGTGGCCGTGATCGGCGCCGGGCAAGAGCCGCAGATGCACCTGTTCGCCCAGCACCCGCTCGAGCAGCGTCCATGTCTCGGCGAGCTGCGCATCGAGGCCGAAGCGCACCGGTTTGGGCGTCCGCGCCCCGGCAAGTGCCAGAAGCCGCTGATTGAACCCCGCACCGATCTGTGTCGCGTCGATCGCGCGTTCCAGATGGGCGCGTGCGGCCTCGGTCATCTCGCCACGCGAGGCGAGTTCCAGATTGGACAGGATAACGGTCAGCAAATTGTTGAAATCATGCGCAATCAGGCCCGCCATTCGGCCCACGGTTTCCAGCCGCTGCGCCTGCACCAGCGCCTCCGATATCCGCGCGCGCTCCGTACGATCGAGGATCGCGCCGACGGCGCCCAGTGGGCGGGGCGGATCGCAGGTTTCGTCGAACCGGATATTGCCGCGCAACTCGATCACTTTGGGCTCGGCGCTATTGGCGAGCTTGAACTCGATCGAGAATTTTCGGCTGCCGGTGGGGTCCAGCGCCGCGCGATAGACCGCGTCGAACTGCGCACGATCCTCCGGCGCGGCGAGGGCGAGCCATTTCTCGTAGCTGTCGGGTACCTGCGGCGTCTCCAGAAGCTGCCGGGCGGACTCGGTTGCGAGGAACGCGTCACGGTCGAAATCCACCTCGAACAGGGCGATCCCGGCGGCATCCATCGCGTCGGCGATCCGTTCCAGGCGCAGGGCGGTCGGCGGCTGCAGCTCCTTCCCGGCGTTGATATCCTCGATGATGAGGATGATCCCGGCGATGCCGCCGTCGCGGTGGATCGGTGCGGTGATCCAGCGGTTCCGGATCACACGCCCATCGGGGAGTGTGGATCGGCTCTCGTCGCATTGCACGACCTCTCCGGCGAGCGCCTTGTCGCGCGCGGCGGGGTAGCCCTCTGGTAGCCAGGGCAGCAGGTCGCCGTCACCCGGTTCGCTCACGTCTGAGAGATCGGCGCTGTAGCTCTTCTGAAACGCCGCCGAGGTCGCAACCAGACGCGTCGCGGTGTCGAACACCGCGACCGGGATCGGCATCAACGAGATCATGTCTCCCAGACCTTCGGCGAGCGCCGCGCGCGAGGCACGCGTCTTCGATCCGGTCTCTTCGCGTTTGGAATTTACCACTGGCGCCACCTCATTTCGCGTTTGGCACCACGCCCCCATTACTCATGAAATCATACTCGGTCTCGCGTCCCGACGTGGAGGAAAAACGAAAAATCGCAAAAAACGATACATGCCGGGGCCGCCGCTGAGAGGCAGATCCGACCTTCCAATTGCGGTCGCTCAGACCGGCGTCGCGTGGCGTTTCTCGCCGATCCCCCCACCTTGCATCGCGGTCATGAAAAAGTCCTGCGCCTGTTTCTGGCTGACGAACACCGCCTCCGTCATCTCCTCGGCATATTGCCCCCAGAGGCGGCGATAGAGCGCGGAATAATCGTCGATCGCGCCGGAGAAGAATTCCGACCAAGCGGCGGCGATCGCGGCGGGATCGCCGGGATTGGAGAGATTGGCGAGCAGGGCGCGGTCGCAGGTGATCCGATCGGTGGCGAAGCGCAGCCATTCCTGATTGAGCTGCAACATGCGATCGGCCGCCTGAGTTTGCATCGCGACGATCGGGCCAAGCAGCGCCGGGTCCGGCCCGTCGGGCGGTAGCAGGCGTTTCACGAGCTCAGCATAGCCCGCGCTGGTGCGGGCGGTCGCGTCGGATTTGCGTGGCATAGGAGCCTCCCGGGATGTGATCTGACACATCGCGAGCTTTGCCGCGCGTGAGGCTGCACGCATTGACCACGATCAATGCGCATCGCGCGATTTCTTACTCATACCCACACCGTGGGGGCGGTGCATCCGCTGTCTATCGCTGTCCTCCGCGTGTGGCGAAGTCCGGTGTGCGCGCGGGCGCATGTCCCTCGGACCCGAGCTTTGAGACGGGTGCTTTTCCGCCCCTGGACCATGTCTCGCGTTGAGATAGGCGCGGTGCGGGATCGGGTTGGGCGAGGGCTGCGCCGATCCGCTCGTTTTGGTATTTCGCAAGCCGTCGCAAGCGTCCGAGATCCCTGACTTCGAGATGGTCGGGCGCAAGCAGGCGGATTGCGCCGCGCTCTTCGATCTGGTGCAGCGCCCGGCACAGGGTCTCCACCGTCATGTTCAGGAGCGAGGCCAGATCGCGCCGGGTCAGCACGATACGAATTTGCGGTGTGCTGCCGTCGGGCGCACCGGGGAGCTGTTCGATCAGCCAGAGCGCGAGCCGCTGCACGGTGCTGCGCCCGCGCATCTTCACGACGCTCAACTGCAACTCCTCGAACTGCCGGTTGAGCGCCGACAGACAGCCGCGGAAAATCTGCGGATGCACTTGCAGGAAATTGTGCCATGTCAGGCGCGGCATCCAGCAGATCGCGGTATCGGTAGCGGCCTCGCTCGAGAACCCGTTTACCTCGCGGTCCGGATCCCCGATCAGGTGCCCCGCGCGCAGGATCTGGAGGACGTATTCGTCCCCGCCTTCGGTCAGAACGACGACTTTCACCAGCCCGGAGGCGACGATCCCGACCCGTTCCGCCGCTTCGCCCTGAGCCGCGATCTCGGCCCCCTGGTGATAGGTTTCACGGTAGCTGCGATGGGCAAAATCGAGAAGCGCCTCACTCTCGAAGGCGCTACAAAGTCCTGTCTGGCGCGCGATGCAGTCCTCGCATTTCGCGTCGAATTGCGGCCGTATGGCCTGATTATTAAACATATCCCCTCCCCCTGATGCTCCCCGACCGATGGCAGTGGCCGGGCAACACGCGTCTTGTGTGACTGCAGGAATCTTGCCGCCTCAGAGGCCATCTGTCAGGCGCGAAATTGTAGAGAAATGTAAATTTCGGAAATATGAGTGGCGTTTCGCGCAATAATATTGCGTAGCGTGGCGCGCTGACTGCCCTACGGTGCGCCTTCGGCGGCGTTTTGGAACGCGCATGAAAACGGCCCCGCCGGCCGAGCCTTGGGGACAGACGCGCAATGGCCGACGGGTTTCGCGAAAGGCTCTTCGAGCAGACTCGAACGGGTGAGGTGGTCCCAACCCTCCGCGAATGTCCAAGTATACGCCCGCGCGGCGCGCTTGGCATTATTGGGCGTCAATCGTAGCCATGACCGCGCAGGCTGCAGTCCTTCGTCAGGTTGCGCATCAGCGCTCGGGTTTCGATCCGCGCTTCGACCCAAACCAGTGCCGTAACAGTGAAAAGACGTGTTGCGCCTACGAGCGCCCTGCGTGGATTGGCGAAACCCTGCCCAGAGAGCGCACCGAACCGGGTCTGCGCGGTTCGCATTGACGGCGGTCAATGGCGCGGCGGGCCGGATGCGGTTTAGCTGAACGGGCCTCATAGCCAAGCTCGAAGGAGTGTGCGGATGTTTCGTTGGATCACCCCAGAAAACAGCCCTGACCTTCTCCCGCTGCCGCGTAAGCCACGGCAGGACAGCCGCGCGACGAAGACCATTCCCTGGCCGTTGTCGGGCGCGCGTCCTCGGGAAACGGGACCGGATCGCGCGCTGGAAGTCTCGGCGCTGAGCGATCTCGGCCTATCGACGCAGGAAATCGCGCGCTATCTCGGCCTCTCCCTGCAGGAGGTCGCCCGGTTGAAAAGCGTGGAGCTCGATATCGGTGCGAGCCTCGTCAACAACATGACCCCGGTCTATCGCCTCGATGCGATCCGTCACGTGGGCTGAGACGATCGGGGGGCGCGGGCTGCCCTTCATGGCGGTCCCGCGCACATCACAGCTTATTTCGCAAAAATCGGATCGAGGAAGCGCGCGTGTTGCGCCACCCAATCCGGGTTGAAATGGTTGTTATCTTTGTAGACGGTCGTCAAATCCGGCTCGCGGACGCGGCAAAGGTCCTCGGAGCAAAAGGCAAATGCCGGGTCGATCACAACCGCTTGGGACTTTGCCAAAACGTTTTTCATCTCTTCCGTCAACGCCTTGTCTTTCGCGGGGATCGGTTGTTCGCGTAGCAAGGCGCGCGCATCGGACAGCGGCCCCCATCCAAGACGCATCTCCGGCGCGATATTGGTGAAATCCTGCAGGCGCGGGTTGTCGAGAAGGACGAATACACTCTTTCCGGCGGCGCTGAGTTCGCGGACAGATTCAGCGAGGCGTGACAAAGCGGCGCGGCGCCCCGGTGCTTCGACGAGCGGGACGCGCGCGTCGGCGCGTTCGACATAGAAGGCCGGGCTTCCGGCGTAGAAATTCCAAGCGCCGCCAATGACCACGGTGTGATAGCGCGGCAGACTCGCGAGCCGCCAAGCATTGACCGTGTTGTCGCGACACGGGGCCCGGTTCGGGTCATCGGTCTTGATTTCGGGGATCGGGGCGCAGCCGCTCCCGATCGCAAGCGTCGCGCCGATTGGCTCATCGCCCGCGGAGACGAGCTTCTCGATCCGCGTCGCATATTGCGCGACATGCGAGTCGCCGATGAACAAAACCTCCTGCGCGCTTGCGGGGCCAAGTTGATAGATGCCGGTCTCGTTCGGTTTGGGCGCGTCGACCTTGCTCAGCAGAAAGGACCATTCGGTCTTGTCGGGCATCGGCAGGTCGATCCGGAACCGTGGGGGCAGGGGTATGATCGCGGCGAGCAACACAAGCCCCGCCAGACCGCCCATCGCGACGCTCAGCGCCCGCGTTTTATGCCGGTCACGCCCTTTGCGCCGGATCGGCAATTCCACGAAGCGGAAGGTGGCCCAGGCGGCGAGTACCGACAGCACGATCGCGACCAGACCCATCTTGAAATAGACATGGCGGAAGGTGATGTGCATGTAGCTCAGAAACACCCAGTGCCAGAGATAGAGCGGATAGCTGATCATCCCGATCCAAACCGGAATTCTGAGCGAAAGCAGGTACTTGTTGACCACCCCTTCGCTGCCGGCAGAGATCAGTAAGGCCGCGCCCAGTACCGGGAACAGCGCCCACCATCCGGGGAACGGGCTGCCGTCTTCCATGAAGATGAAGGCCACCGCGATCAGTCCCGCCCCGATCAGCGATTGCAGATGAGTGTGACGTGCGGTGAGGGCGGCGTGATGACGCTTGAGATAGGCGAGACCCGCGCCGATCAGCAGTTCCCAGCCGCGCGCGACGGGCGAGTAATAGGCGGCGGTCGGATCGCGGTAGGTCTCGAACAGACCATAGGCGAAAGAGGTGAGCGTCAGCCCTGCCAGAACGAGCGGCAGGCTCCCGCGCCCGCGCCAGACGAAAGCCAGCATCAGCGGCCAGAGAATGTAGAATTGCTCTTCGACCGCGAGGCTCCAGAAATGCAGCGTCGGCTTGAAGGCGGAGGAGATGTCGAAATAGCTCGCCTCGCTCCAGAGCAGCAGGTTTTCGGAGAAGAAGATCGACGCGAGGATGTGTTTCAGCAGCGACGCGAACTCGCCTTTTAATTGACGATACCAGCCGATCGTGAAGATCGCGGCAAGGACCACGATCAGCGCCGGGAAAATCCGCAGGATGCGCCTTCGGTAGAAACGCGCGATCGAATAGCGCCCCTCGGCGAGATCGCGCATCAGGATCGTCGAAATCAGATAGCCGGAAATGACGAAGAAGATATCGGCCCCGATGAAGCCCGCAGGCCAGAGTTCCGGGAAGGCATGCGTGATCACGACTGAGGTGACTGCGACCGCGCGCAATCCGTCGATATCCGGACGATATTTATCGCTGTGCAGCGATCTCGCTACCCCGAAGCGTGGCCCCATATATCTGGCCCCGGTGCTGCGCCGGACATGTTCCGACAGACCCCAAGGTCAGGGTTTGGAGTTGATAACGTGGGTCAATGGGAATGCTGCGGCGCAGCAAGAAAAGGTAAGGAAATCCGGACACGATTTTCCGGGCGGGCTGGCTCGCGATGATTTCTTCGGCAGCGCGGAATAGAAATTACGCGCTGCCGAAGGTTTATTTATCGGGATGCCGAACCAAGGGGATCACCCGCGCGTCATGCGCACCGCCATCTGGCAGAGAATCTCGAACATCACCGAGACGCCGAGGAAAGCGGTCGCGCCGGACGGGTCGAAGGGCGGGGAGACCTCGACCAGATCGGCGCCGACGATTTCCACCCCGTCGAGCAGGCGGATCACCTGCAGCGCCTGATAGGAATTCGGGCCGCCCACTTCGGGCGTGCCGGTGCCGGGGGCGAAGGCCGGGTCGATGAAGTCGATGTCAAAGGAGAGATAGGTGGGCTTGGTGCCGACGATCTCGCGCGCCTCGGCCATCACATCCTCGACGCCGCGAGCATGGAATTCCTTAATCGGGATCACGCGCACGCCCACGCTATCGGCGAAATCGCGGTCCTCGCTGTCATAGGTCGAGCCGCGAATGCCGATCTGCACCACGCGCTTCGGGTCCAGGAGACCTTCTTCGATGGCACGGCGGAACGGCGTACCGTGGGTATACATGTTGCCGCCGAAATAGCTGTGGAACAGATCGGTATGGCTGTCGAAATGCACCATGCCGAGCGGCTCGGGCGTGCCCAGCGCGCGCAGGATCGGCAGCGAGTTGAGGTGGTCGCCACCTGCGGTGATCGGGCGGATGCCATGGGCGCGGACGGTCTCGAAGAACCGGGTGATCCGGTCCATCGCATCCTGAATGTCGGCGGGGTTGGGGGCGACGTCGCCCAGATCGGCGCAATTGACCATCTCGAAGGGGCGCACGCCGGTCGCACCGTTCTGCGCCCGGATCATCGTCGAGAGATCGCGCAGCTGGCGCGGCCCGTGGCGCGGGCCGGGACGGTTGGTGGTGCCGGAATCCCAGGGGCTGCCGATGAACCCGACCTGCACATCGCTAAGGCGCGGATCATCGAGCGGCACATGCGGCAGGCGCATGAAGGTTGGCACGCCTGCGAAGCGCGGCAGATCGAAGCCGGAAACCGGGTGGAAAAGGGGATCGCTGGACATGGGGTCGCTCCTGTCAGGTCATGACGCTGCCACCGTTCACGCCGAAGCATTGACCGGTGATGAAATTGCTTTGCGGGCCCGCGAGATAGCAGGCCATCGCGGCGATATCCTCGGGCTGGCCGAACCGGGCGAGCGGCGTCGCCATGTCGATTGCCAGCTGTTCGGGGCTCATCGAGGCGGGGCTCGTCATATCGGTCTCGATCGAGCCCGGCGCGATGGCGTTGACGAGGATCTTCGGCGCCAGCTCGCGCGCGAGCGTCCGGGTCAGCGCGATGATCGCGCCTTTCGAGGCGGTATAGGCGGACATTTCCTCGCGGCCCAGAAAGCCCAGATCGCTCGCGATATTGATGATGCGTCCTTCCTCGGTGCGACGCACGAAGGCGCGCGACGCAAGGAATGTGCCGCGCAGGTTCACCGCGATCACGCGGTCGAACTCGGCGATCTTCGTCTCGGCAATCGGGCTTTCGCGCAGGATGCCCGCGTTGTTCACGAGGATGTCGATCCGCCCGAAGCGGGACATGACGGCGTCGAACATCCCCTCGACCTGCGCCTCGTCGGAGACATCGGCGGGCAGGGATTCCGCCTCGGTCAGCTTTTGAAGCTCGGCCAGCGTGTCGTGCGCCTGCGCATCGTCGGGATGGCAGAAGGCAACGCGCGCGCCCTGTTCGGCCAGCGCCAGCGCGATGGCGCGCCCGATCCCGCGCGAGCCGCCGGTGACCAGTGCGACTTTTCCTTGAAGGCTCATGACATTACCTCGCCGCGGTCGACGTTGAGCGCCTGACCGGTGATATTCGCGCCCGCCTCGGACGCGAGGAACATATACGGGTCGGCCATGTCGGCCGGCACCATCAGCCCGTCGATCGCTTGCGCGGCCATGATCTCGGCTTCGACCTCGGCCTCGCTGCGGCCGCTCGATTCCGCCAGCTCCCGCAGCGAATTGGCCGCCGGTCCGGTTTTTACCCAGCCGGGGCAGATCGCGTTGACGCGGATGCCGCGGGGGCCCAGTTCCTGCGCCCATGTCCGGGTCAGGCCCAGAAGCGCGTGTTTGCTCGCGACATAGGCCGAAAAGCCCGGCACGGCGGTGCGCGCCCAGATCGAGGCGGTGTTAAGGATGCGCCCGCCTTCGGGGATGCGCGAGATCAGCGCGTCGGTCACGTTCTGCGTGCCGGTGATGTTGATCGCCACGATCCGCTCGAAGGTCGTATTGCCCAACGGGTTCGCACCGTTGAGCGGGGTGGGGCGTTCGAGGCCTGCGTTGTTCACCAGCACATCGACGCGCTCGATATCGGCCAGCGCCTCGGTCACCATCGCGGGGTCGGCGATATCGCAGCGGATCGCGCGGACCTTGCCGGGCAGGCTTTCGGCGGCCTCATAGATCGCCTCGGTCTCGGACAGGATGATCAGGTCGGCATCGGCGCGCGCAAACCCCTCGGCCACGCCATAGCCGATCCCGCTCGAAGCGCCGGTGACCAGAACGGTCTTGCCGGTGAAGTCGAATGTCACGCTCATTCCTTGCCGCGTCCTTCCTCTCTCATCAGCCGCATCAGATGCCCCTCCAGATCGGAGTAGCCTTCCAGTTTCACGGCTTTTTCCTTGTCGGCGATGCGTGCGCCTTGCTTGAACTCGGGCACGATCACCTCTTTCACGCGGCCCGGATGGCTCGACAGGAAAACGATCTTGTCGGCGAGGAAGATCGCCTCCTCCAGATCGTGGGTGACGATCACCATCGTCGTGTTGGTCTTCTCGGCGACGTCGATCATCAGCTCCTGCATCAGCCAGCGGGTCTCGGCATCGAGCGCGCCGAAGGGCTCGTCCATCAGCAGCACTTCCGGGTCGTTGGCCAGCGTGCGCGCGATGGCCACGCGCTGACGCATCCCGCCCGAGAGCTGCGACGGGTAGGCCTCGGCGAATTTTCCGAGCCCCACGAGATTGATGAAACGTTCTGCTCGTTCGCGGCGCTCGGTGGCCGGGACGCCGTTGATCTGCATCCCGAACTCGACATTCTTGCGCACCGTCAGCCAGTCGAAGGAGGTGTAGGCCTGAAAGACCATGCCCCGGTCGCGACCCGGTCCCTCGACGCGGCGGCCGCCGATGACGATCTCGCCGCCGCTCGGGGTTTCGAGCCCTGCGATCATGCGCAGGATCGTCGACTTCCCGCAGCCCGACGGGCCGAGCAGGACACAGATGGAGTTGCGTTCGACGGTGAAGCCCGCGCCCTCGACGGCGACCAGCTTGCGCCCGCCCGAAAGCTCGAATTCCTTCGAGATCTCGCGGATTTCCAATGCGGTTTCTGCACTCATGGTCACGCCTTTCTCAGATAGGGGAAGGCCCAGCGGTGCAGGGCGGAGAAGGCGAGGTCGAAGAGCAGCCCCAGCACCCCGATCACGACGATCCCCGACAGGATCTCATCGGTGTTCAGGAAGCGTCGCGCGCGCATCATCATCGCACCAATACCGGTGGTGGAGGCGACGATCTCGGCGATCACCAGATAGGTCCAGGTCATCGCCAGCATCTGGCGCATCGCGGTGACGATATCGGGCAGCACGGCGGGGAAGATCACCCGGGCCACGACCTTGTGGCGCGGTGCGCCCAGCGTCAGGGCGGTCTCGACCAGTTCCTCGCGCACGTTCTTGGTGTGGTCCATGATCAGGGTGATCAGGAAGAAGATCACGCCGAGGAACAGCAGCGCCAGTTTCGGCGCCTCGCCGGTCCCGAACCACATCAGCAGGATCGGGATGAAGGACGGCGCGGGCAGGTAGCGCCAGGCCGAGACGAAGGGGGCGAAGAAAGCCTCGATCGCGGGGAAGGAGCCCATCATCACGCCCAGCGGCACCGCCACGGCGCTTGCCAGCGCGAAGGCGATGAGCACGCGGCTGATGGAGATCAGGACGTCGCTGCCGAAGGCGCGGCTGAAGAACAGGTCGAAAGTGGTCGCGAAGACCTGCTGCGGGGCAGGGACGAGAAGCGGGTTCACCAAGCCGCTGGCCGAGGCGACGATCCAGATGCCGAAGAACAGCACCCAGATGGCGAGCGCGGAAAGCAGCTTCTGACGGCGGCTCACGGGCTTGCGCAGCTGGAGAAAGGGAGTGGGTCGGGCGCTCAAGGTAGATGCTCCGGCTTGGGGGAAGGGAAGCGCCGGGGATCGGCGCTTCCCGAGGGGTTTAGTGTGCACTCAGGCTCTGGCGGTAACCGGCTTCGACCAGATCGCCCATCAGCGAGCAGTCGATGCCTTTCGACGCGTCGATCTTGTTTTCCATCAGACCGAGCTTGATCCACCAGTCATTGGTCATCGCGATCGAGTCGACCATCGAACCGTTCGCCATGCCGAGCGGGCCTTCGCCGTCGAGCACGCCGCACAGGCGGGCGGATTCGTCGAAGTCCATCATGTAGATGCCGCCCTCGAAGGACTTGCCGTTGGTCCCGATGACGTAGCCGATATCTTCCTCGGGCCACTGCAGGAACGACGCGAGCAACTCGTTGGTCTCCTCGGTGTGCTGGTTCCAGTAGGCCAGCCCTTCCCAACGCGCTTTCAGCACGGCCAGCGCCGCCTCGCGGTCATTGGCGATGAAGTTCTTGTTCATATAAAGGGCGTCCATGAAGATCCCGGTCTTCAGCATCTCCGGATCGGCGGTGTTCACGATGGAGCGCGCGCCGGGCTTGGCCTCCAAGACCTTGGAGATCCACGGCTCGTACATGTAGGCAGCCGACAGATCGCCCGACATCATCGGACCGACGGCTTCATCGGCATTCAGGTTCACCCACTCGACCTGATCGGGGGTGATGCCCTCGGAATCGAGCCAGATCCCCATCAGCAGCTGACCGATATAGGCCTGCGGGGCCGAGACCTTCTTGCCGGGCAGGTCGGCGGGCTCGGTGTCGGGCGCGAGAATGACGTGATCGACCCCGTAGGAGGGGTTGAGCTGAGCCACGTTCACCACATCGGTGCCGCGATCCACGACCAGCGGCGTGTAATCGGCGGTGCAGCCATAGACGTCGAGCTGACCCGCGGCGAGGGCGGCATGCCCGCCCAGCGGATCTTCGAAGATCGTGATGTTCAGGTCGTAATCGGGGATCAGGTTCTTTTCCTTGGCGACTTCGAGCATGGCATAGCCCGGCCAGGAGACGCAGACCCCGACATTGACGGTTTCAGCGGCGGCAGCGGAGAGGCTACCCGCGGAGAGAGCGACCGCGGAGGCGGCGGCGAGTTTGAGAACGGAGCGCATAAGCGGACCTCGCTGTTGGTATGGATTCTTGATCTTGTACAAAAACTTTATTCGATAAAAACTTTTACGCAATAAAAAATTTGTCTTGACCAAAAACGACCCATCGCCGAAAACTGTTGGCAACCCTAGGAGGACCTTGTGAGCAACCTGCGCGCCCAACAAAAACAAGACCGTCGCAACCGCATCGTGACATCGGCCAAGGAGCTTTTTCGCGAGAAGGGCTATGACAAGACGACGATCGAGGCGATCGCGGTGGCCGCTGGCGTCTCGGGCGTGACGGTCCATAACTACTACGGAACCAAGGCCGGGGTGCTGCTCGCGCTGGTGATCGAAAGCGACAAACAGCTGCTGGAACGGCTCGATGCGACGTTGCCCGGTCCAGGGGCCGATCTCGTCGAGCTGACGGTGGCGTTCGCGCGCGAGATCATGGTGCACGCCATGCAGACGCTGGAGAAAGACATCTGGCGTCAGGTCATCGCGGCAGTGACGATCGAGGCGGGAACGCAGCTGTCCAAGGCCTATTTCAAGCTCGACGAACAGCTTGCATCGGTGCTGGTGCGCCGGATCGAGGCGATGCAGCGGGACGGGCGGCTCAGCGCCGATCTGAACCCGCTCCATCTGGGCCGGGCGCTGTTCCAGCTGCAAAACGCTCGTTTCATCCAGTTCATTTCCACCGACGCCGCGCGCCGGGACGAGATCGAGACCTGGCTGCGCAACGATCTCGTGGCGCTGTTCTCGGTGACGCTCCCAGTGCCTGCCGATCCTTCCTGAGCGGAGAGTGACATGTTTCTCAACCCGATCACCTGGCCCGAGGGCAAGCGCAGCGCCGCCTGCGTGACCTTCGATATCGACGCGGATTCGCTGATCCGCACCGCACGGCCCGAGGATGCCGAGCTGCGCCTGCAGCCGATCTCGATGGGCCGTTACGGGCCGACGGTCGCCGTGCCGCGCATCCTTGAGACCTATCGCCGTCTGGGCCTGACCCAGACCTTCTTCATGCCCGCCTGGGTGATGCAGAACTACCCCGAGACGGTCGAGGCGATCCTGAAGGCGGGGCACGAGATCGGGCATCATTCGTGGATGCACGAAGACCCGATGGAGCATTCCGACGACCGCGAGGCGGAGCTGTTCGAACGCGCGCTGGAGGTCCACGTCGCGATGACGGGCCGCAAGCCGCGCGGCTATCGCGCCCCGGTCTATTCCTTCACGCCTGCGATGCTCAACCGGTTGATCGAGCACGGGTTTCTCTATGACAGCTCGATGATGGCCGACGAGTTGCCCTATCTGGTCGAGACGCCGAAAGGCAGCCTGATCGAGGTCCCGCCGCATTGGGGCACCGACGACTGGCCTCCCTTCGCGCATTTCGGCGAGATCGACTACCTGATGCCGATCCGCGCGCCCTCCGATGGCATCCGTGCCTTCGCCGAGGAATTCGACGCGATGCACGAGGCGGGCGGGTTCTGGATGCCGGTGCTGCACCCGTTCCTGACGGGCCGTCTGGCACGCTGGCGCGAGATGGAGCGCCTGCTGGAGCGCGCCATGGAGGCGGGCGACGTCTGGTTCGCGCCGATGGAAGAGATCGCCAACCATGCGAAATCCGGGGCGTCGACGCTGCGCCGGGAACGGATCGGGATGGAGGGGTAACGCCCGCTCGGAACGTGACCGATCCATTGATGGAAAACACCGCGGCCCTGGGAGGCGACGCGGTGTTTTCGTTTTTCCTGCGACCGATGTCCTATTCAGCCGCCGTCTCGGTCGGCATCGCGGGCAGGTCGCTATCCGCCACGAGATGCCCGTCTCCGAGATTGCGCAGCATCAGGCGCTGCGGTCCGGTGCCCAGCTTGTAGACCGGGCTCGGGACCTCGCCGGACAGGCGGGGGGTGGGCTCGCGCACCTTGTCGGGATCGGGGATCGGCACGGCCGCCATCAGGCGCTTGGTGTAGGGATGTTGCGGCGCGCCGAAAATCTGCGCGCGCGTACCCATCTCCACGATCTGACCCATATACATCACCGCGATCCGGTCCGAGATATTCTCGACCACCGCCATGTCGTGGCTGATGAACAGGTAAGCGATGCCGAATTCGCGTCTGAGCGCTTCGAGCAGGTCCAGCACCCGCGCCTGCACCGAGACGTCGAGCGCCGAGACGCTTTCATCCGCGATGATCAGTTTCGGCTGCAGCGCCAGCGCGCGGGCGATGCAAATCCGCTGACGCTGACCACCCGAGAACTCGTGAGGATAGCGGTCGAGCTGATCGCGGGTCAGCCCCACGCGCTCGAACAGGCTCGCGACTTTCTCGCGCTGCTCCTCGGGCGTGCCGATCCCGTGGATCACCAACGGCTCGGCCACCAGATCGCCCACGCGCATCCGCGGATCGAGCGCGGCCATCGGATCCTGAAACACGATCTGCACGTCGCGGCGCATCTCTTTCATCTTCGCGCCGCTCAGCCCGCCCATCGTGTGGCCCGCCACCTCGATGCGGCCCTGATGCGGCACGAGGCCGGTCAGCGCTTTCGCGATGGTGGATTTGCCGCAGCCGCTTTCACCGACCAGCGAGAACGTCTCGCCCTCCATGATGTCGAAGCTGACGCCCTCGACCGCGTGGACGCGATGGGTGACCTGCGACAGGATCCCGCCGCGAATGTCGAAATGCACCTTCACATCGCGCAGTCGGGCCACGGGTTTCGCATCCGGGGTCGCGCCCGCAGCACCGCTGCCGTCGCCCATGCGCGGCACCGCGGCCAGAAGGTCCTGCGTGTAAGCCTCGCGCGGGGCGGTGAAAATCTGCGAGACAGCGCCCGTCTCGACCGCCTGACCCTGTTTCATGACGATGACGCGCTCCGCCATCTCGGCCACGACGCCCATGTCATGGGTGATCAGGATGATCGCGGTGCCCATCTCGCTTTGCAGATCGCGCAGCAGGTCGAGCACCTCGCGCTGCACGGTCACATCGAGCGCGGTGGTCGGCTCGTCCGCGATCAGCACGTCGGGACGCAGCGCCAGCGCCATCGCGATCATCACACGCTGCCGCATGCCGCCGGACAGCTCATGCGGATATTGGGTCATCCGGCGTTCGGGTTCGGAGATACGCACGCGGCGCAGCGCCTCGAGCGCGCGGGCGCGGGCCTCGCGTTTCGAGACCGGCTCATGCGCGCGGATCGCCTCGGAGAGTTGCAGGCCGATGCTCAGAACCGGGTTGAGCGACGTCATCGGTTCCTGAAAGATCATCGCGATGCGATTGCCGCGCATGGCGCGCATCCGGCTTTCGGGCAGGCGCGTGAGGTCTTCGCCCTGAAAGCGGATCGCGCCGGAACTGACCCGCAGGGCAGGGGGCGGCAACAGCCCCATGATCGCCAGAGAGGTCAGCGATTTGCCCGAGCCGCTCTCTCCCGCGATGGCGATCGTCTCGCCGCGCGCCAGCGTGAAGCTCAGATCGCTCACCAGCGCCCGCTCGTGCCCCTCGGAACGCACCGAGATCGTGAGACCCTCGACGGACAGCACCGGCTGGGCGGGCTCCGGGGCCGTGACAGCCCCGGCTTGCGTTTGTTTCATTTCGATCATTCGAACACGTTTCTCGGGAAATAGAAGCTGACGACCCAGTTGGGCATATCGACGATCTCGGAAATGCGCAGATCGCCACAGGTCGAGACCAGCATATAGGCGTCGACCGCCGACATGCCGCGCTGTGCGCACAGAAGGTCGATCATGCCCGAGACCGCATCGCGCGCGCCCGACATCAGGTCCGGGCCGATGCCCGTCGTGACCTCGTAGCCCGCCGTATCGAGGTGGCGCGTGACCGGCCCCGGCGTGGTGAAGCGCGGGAATTTCAGCGTCTCGTTCTTGATCAGATCGAAGCTGAGCACGCAGTTCATCGGGCTCTCGATCGCGGTGCCGCAGACCTCGCCATCGCCTTGGGCGGCATGGGTGTCGCCCACGGAGAACAGCGCGCCGTCGACCTCGACCGGCAGATAGAGCGTGGTGCCCGCCGCCAGATCGCGAATGTCGAGATTGCCGCCCACGCGGCGCGGGGGCACGATGGAATGCAGGCCTTTTTCGGCCGGGGCGACGCCGATGGTGCCGCAGAACGGCTTGAGGCCGACCTTGCCCTCGCTGCCCCAAAGTGCCTTGTCGGGCGAGGCGGCGTCGTATTTCCAGATCGTCAGCGCCGGATCTTCGAACTGATCCGCCAGCAGGCCGAAGCCCGGGATGTTCGCGGTCCAGCCCCAGGCGGAGCCTTCCTGCTCGCGCGGGGTGAAGCTGTCGATGGTGACTTTGAGCACGTCACCGGGTTTCGCCCCTTCGACATAGATCGGGCCGGAGACCGGGTTGATCTTGCCGAAATCGAGCGTCTTGACGTCTTCCACCGTCGAGGACGGCCCGAGCTGACCGGCCGAGCTGTCGTGGCAGTGGAATTCGATGGTCGATCCCGGGGCCACCGTCTCGGCCGGGACAAACGAATTGTCCCAGCCGAAATGGTGCTGTGCGCCATGGATCGTATAGTCACAGGCTTTGCACATGCGCGCTTACTCCGTCACGTACACGTAGTCGTAGTTCACGGGAATCGAGACCGGGTCGACATAGAGCGCATCTTCGCCGCCCATACGGCCCGACTTCATGGTGTAGCGGTTCTCGTTGAACACCGGGACCCACGGGGCGTCTTCCATGACCTTCATGTAGACGTCGGACCATTTCTGCAGACGCTCGTCCTGCATGGCCGGATCGGTGATCGAATCCGCCTCGGTGGCCATCGCGTCGAGTTCCTCGTTGCAATACCACGACCAGTTCCAGCCGCCCTCGACCGCGCCCGCGCAGCCCAGGATCGGGCCGTAGAAGTTGGACGGATCGGGGAAGTCGGCGATCCATGCCATGCCGCCCGACCAGATCATCGGCGCGGTCTTCGGCGTGCCGCCCGCCTCGATGACGTTGGCCTGCGCCAGCGCCTTGATGTCGACCTTCACGCCGATCTGCGACAGGTCCTGCTGGATCGCCTGCGCGATGCGCGGGTTCGGGTCGGTGTTCATCACGTAGAGCTCGGTCTCGAACCCGTCGGGATAGCCCGCATCCGCGAGCATCTGCTTGGCCTTTTCCTGATCGAAGGGATAACCCTCGTAATCCTTGGTATAGCCCGGCATCGACGGCGGCAGCGGCTGGTTGGCGGGCGTGGCGCGACCGTTGATCATCTGAACGATGCGGTCCTTGTTGATCGCCATGTTCATCGCCTGCCGCACCTCGACCTTGTCGAAGGGCTCCATCTGGACGTTGAGCGTGATGTAGCCGGTATGCAGCTGGCCACCCACGACGACCCGCTTGGCCTCGTCGGGATTGTCCATAACCTCGTTGAACTTCGCCGGCGGGATGCCGTCGCCGGGCACGTCCACCTCACCCTGCTGCAGCCGCAGCAGCGCCACGATCGGCTCCTGACCGACCTCAAAAGTGATGCTATCGAGATAGGGCACGCCCTCGCGCCAGTAATCGGCGTTCTTCTCGAACACGAGCTGCTGTCCGATGGTCCAGTCAGACAGCTTGAACGCGCCGGTGCCCACGGGGTGCTTGCCGAAATCGGTGCCGTATTCGTCGACCGCTTCTTTCGGCACGACCGAGGCGAAGTTCAGCGCCATCACGTGCAGGAAGGTCGCGTCGGGGCGCGAAAGCTCGATCTTGACGGTGTAGGGATCGACGACGGTCACGCCTTCGAGGCTGGTGGCCGAGCCGTCCGCCATCGCGTCATAGCCCTTGATCGAGCCGAAGAAGCCAGCGCCCGGCGACTGGGTCGCGGGGGTGGTGACGCGGTCGAGCGAGTATTTCACGTCCTCGGCCGTCATCTCGCGACCGTTGTGGAATTTCACGCCCTCGCGCAGCTTGAAGGTGAAGGTCGTGCCGTCGTCCGAAATCTCGTAGCTTTCGGCAAGACCGGGGCGCAGCTCGGTGGTGCCGGGGACGTAATCCATCAGACCGTCGAAGACGGATTTGATCATCGACCAGTTCTGCCAGTCATAGCCGATCGCCGGGTCGAGCGTGGCCACATCGTCCTTGTAGGTCACGATGATATTGCCGCCGGGCTTGGCGTTCGGATCGGGCTGGTAGTCCTGCGCCGAGGCGAGGCTGGCAAGGCCCAGCGAGAGCGACAGCGCGCTTGTGGCAAGGATGTTTTTCATCAGGCTCATTTGAGGTGTTCTCCGTCAGTTGGACTTTTCTTTTGGTTCGCTCCCCGGTTGGCCCGGGGTATCTGATTGCGATCAGCGCAGCTTGATGCGCGGATCGATGAAAGGGGTGATCAGGTCGGCCAGCAGGTTGCCCAGCACGATGGCGCAGGCGGACACGAGCGTGACGCCCATGATGATCGGGATGTCGACGCGCTGGATCGCCTGCCATGCGAGCTGCCCGATCCCGGGCCAGCCGAAGACGCTTTCCACGACGACGATGCCGGACATGAAGATACCGATATCGATCCCGATCATCGCGATGATCGGCAGGATGGCGTTCGGCATCGCGTGCAGCGCGAGCACCCGGAAGCGCCGCAGACCCTTGGCGCGCGCGGTGCGGATATAGTCCGAGCGAAGCACGTCGATCATCGACGAGCGCATCATCCGGCTATACCAGCCCGAGCCCATGATCCCGAGCGTCAGCGCAGGCAGCACGAGGTTCGAGAAGCTGCCGTAGCCGCCGATCGGGAACCAGCTCAGCTTGACCGCGAAGACATAGAGCAGCAGCAGGCCGACCACGAATTGCGGCGCCGAGACCGCGACGAAAGAGGTGATCATCAGCGACTGATCGAGCGCGCCCCCGCGCCGGATCGCGGCCACGATGCCAAGCGTGAGCCCCATGATCAGCTCGGCCACGATCGCGCCCAGCATCAAGAGAAGCGTCGCAGGCAGACGCGCGGCAATCAGCGTCGCGACTTCGGTCTTCTGCAGATAGCTGCGCCCCATATCGCCTTGGACCAGCCCGGTCAGATAGTGCCAGTATTGCACGATGAAGGGCTGATCGAGGCCCAGCTGGTGGCGGATATTGGCCACCGTCTCGGGCGTGGCCGAGCGGCCAGCGATCTGGCGCACCGGATCGGCCGGCAGCACGAAGAGCAGGAAGAAGGTGATGAAAGACACGCCCAGCAGGATCAGGGCGGCCTGGATCAGGCGGCGGATCAGATAGGCCAGCATCACTCACGCCCTCTCTGCGTCGGGTCGAGCACGTCGCGCAGCGCGTCGCCCACGAGGTTGAAGGACAGCGCCAGCAGCAAGATCGCAGCACCCGGGATGAAGACGAGCCACGGGGCCGCCTGGAAATAGGTCTGGTTCTCGAAGATGATGTTGCCCCAGCTTGGCGTCGGAGGCTGAACGCCCACGCCGAGATAAGACAGCGTCGCCTCCAGCAGCACGGTGGTCGAAATCCCCAGCGTGCCCCAGACGATGATCATCGGCACCAGATGCGGCAGGATATGGCGGAACAGGATGCGCAGCGTGCCTGCGCCCAGCGTGCGTTCGGCGGCGACGAATTCGCGCTCGGCCAGCGCGGAAGTCTCGGTGAAGACCACGCGGGCCGTCTGCACCCAGTTCACCAGCGCGATCACCATCGCGACGATCCACAGCGACGGCGTGAAGATCGCCGCAAGACAGATCGCCAGCAGAAGCGCCGGGAAGGCCATCATCAGATCGGTGAAGCGCATCAGAACCGCGCCGATCCAGCCGCGGAAATAGCCCGCGGTGACACCGATCAGCGTGCCGATGATCAGTGCGAGCCCGTTCGCCACGACGCCGATGATCAGCGAGGTCCGCGCGCCATAGAGGATACGCGAGAACAGGTCGCGGCCCAGCAGGTCGGTGCCGAGCCAGAACTTCTCTCCCGGCGGCATGGGCGAGCCTTCCAGCGTCAGCCCGTCGAACATCTGCTCCTGCGGCTCGAAAGGCGCGATCCACGGCGCGAAGATCGCCCCGAGCGTCACGATCGCGATGATCGCAAAGCCCAGAAGCGCGAGCTTGCGGCGCATCAGGCGGCGCAAGGCGCTTTGCGGTCGGGCCGGTCCCTCAGCCAAGGTCGCGTCGGTCATCACTCTTCCTTTGTTCGTCATGGTTGGCGACGATGCGGCGCGCGGCATCTTCGAAGGTCACGCGCCAGGCCATCGCCATCTGGCGCAGCTGGTCATAGGCCTCGGCCTCGCTCTTGCCGCGTGCGGCCAGCAGCGTGACCGCCCGCACCACCGTCTGGCGCTCGTCGAGCCTGCGACGCAGATCCGCGATCTCGCCCGAGAGCTGCGCTCGCGCCTCGAAGGCGAGCTGCGCGATCAGCAGCGCCGAATAGACCCCGCCATCGCCCACGGGTTTGAGGATCTGCGCATGCGCGCCGGCTTCCAGCGACCATTCAATCCGGCCCGGCGCTTCGGTGCCGATCAAGGCGATCATCGGCATCGGGCTTTCGCCGGGCTTCCAGGGGAATTGCTCGTCATAGCCCTGATCGGCGTCGAAAAAGACGAAATCCCCCGACAGAGCCTCGGCGGGTAGTTCGGGCCAGCAATGGACGACCGTCAGGCCGATCGCGCGCAATTGCCGCTCGAGCGCCTGCACGGTCGCGTGGGGGCGGTGCAGGATATAGGCGCGCGCGCCGCCGAGATCGGGGATGCGGATCTTGCGCTTCATGAGACCACCTTCAGCCGGGGCGCTCCGGGTGCGATCGGGGTGCGGCCGCGTGCGAGATAGGGATCGCCCGCGACGGCCTCGAACCGCTCGCGAACCGCGAAAGCGCCGTTCTCGACCTGCGCGATCAGGACGGGCAGGGAGGTGTGATGGGTCGACAGGTCGATCCCTTCCGAGCCCTGCGGCGCATCGTGCAAAAGCTGCGCGAGGCTCTGCTCGGCGGCGTCCTCATGCCCGGAGAGCAAAATCGCGAGGCGATAGACCGACGACCATGCGGCGGCTTCATGTGACGAGCCGAAATTGCGCTGCGCCTGCGGCCAGCCGGTCGCGCCCCGGAAATAGGGCCCGGCGGCGACCAGCCCCTCGATCGCGGCGGGGTGAATGGCGGGCAACTCGCATTCGGTCAGATTGCACGACAGGATCGGGCAGGTCTCGGGGCGGAAATGCGGATCCTCTTGGCCAAGCTTGTGATAGGCTTCGAGGAAAGCGTATTGCGACGGGCCGATCAGGTTGTTGAGGATGAAATCGGGCCGGGTCGCGCGGATCTCGTTGATCATCCGGTCGACATCCAGCGAGCCGAGCGGCAGGTAACGCTCGCCCAGAACCTCGCCGCCGGCGCTGAGGATCACGTCCCGCGCAAGCCGGTTCATCTCCCAACCCCAGATGTAATTCGAGCCGGTCAGGAAGCCCCGCCGCCCGAGCCGCGCAAAGGCCCAGCCAAGCAGCGGCAGCAGATGCTGGTTCGGGCAGGCATGGGTGTAGACGACATGATCGGACGCCTCGAACCCCTCATAGGGCACCGCATACCAAAGCGTCCCGCCCGCCTTCTCCAGCGTCGGGATCACCTCCTTGCGGCTCCACGAGGTGACGCAGCCGACGACATGGCGCGCATCGCTGTCGCGCAGGATCTCCTCGCAGAGCGGGCCGTAGGCGTCGATATTGCCCTGCGGGTCGCGCTCGATCGGGGCGAAGGTGATCGGGAGATCGGGCATCGAATTGATCTCGGCAATCGCGCTGAGCGCCCCGGTCCGGCAGGCTTCGGAGATCAGCGAGTAGCTTCCCGAGCGGGAATACAGCAGGCCAAGTTCAATCCGTTTCTTCATTTCCACTCTTGCAGACCCTCTGAGCCAAAACGCAAAACGCCCCGCTGACTTGCCGCAATGGTGCGGTGTCAAAGCGAGGCGCGAATGCCGTTCGGGTTATTCCGATGTGTTTCAAGGTTTGCAGCGCGCCCGTCAGCGGACAAGTGCAAATTGCGAAGCCGCTGCGGGTTCGGGGGTCTGGGCGGGACTTTCGGGGTGAGTTGCATAAAATTTGTGCACAAAAGCGTCATGTGAGAGCGGATTAGCCTCGCGCTGCAGTGAGAATCGCGCGTGGCGATTGCTCAAGAATCGTCTCCATTGGCGGTCCGGATCGAGTGGCGCCAGCGCCCTGATGGCGCCCGCAGTTTCACATCGCGCCCGTCTCCGTCGCAGAATTTGCGGATCAAAACAGGGCCTCTGGCTTCCCGAGATCACGAACGCACGCAAATTCGTGAATACTTGCGAAATGACATAACCCGTTCAAACCTCGCACACACAGGGGGAGGAAAGAGGGTTTCCGCTTTTGAGGAGAAGCCGGAAGCTCGGCGATCACGCTGACTCACGAATCCGCGATACGCTTGGAGGAGTGCTGTCGCGTGTTTTCGACCTCCCGCTTACTTCGGTCCCGCATCTGTCGGGGTCGCAACCAAACGGGGAGGAACCATGAAAAATCTGACCACTCGCAGACATGCGTTACGCACTCTTGCCGCGGCGGGCGCTGCCAGCCTTGCCGCGCCGCATATCGCTTCGGCCCAAGCCAATGGCACGACCTGGAAGATCCAGACCTCGTGGCCGGGCGGTGTCGGTCTTCAGACCTTCAAGGACTGGTGCGCTACGATTCAGGAAAAGACCGGCGGCGAGCTGGCCTTCCAGCCCTTCGGCGCGAATGACGTCGTGGGCGACTTCCAGCTTTACGACGCGGTGAAGAACGGCGTGCTCGCCGCGGTCAACCCGTTCACCATCTACGTGCAGGGCATCATCCCGGCGGGGGTGTTCCTGACGTCCTATCCGCTCGGCCTGCGCAACCCGCATGAATTCGACGTGTTCTATTACGGCCTCGGCGGGCTGGAGATGGCGCGCGAGCTTTATGCAGCGCAGGACATGTATTTCGTGGGTCCGGTCCATCACGGCCCGAACATCATCCACTCGAAAGTGCCGATCCGCTCGATCGACGACTTCCGGGGCCGCAAGATGCGCCTTCCGGGCGGCATGGTCGCCGATGTCTTCGGCGAGATCGGGGCCGAGACCACCGTGCTTCCGGGCTCGGAAATCTTCCCGGCGCTGGAGAAGGGCACGATCGACGTGGCCGACTATGTGGGCCCGGCGGTGAACTACGCGCTCGGTTTCAGCCAGGTGACCAGCTACATCTCGATGGGCCCGCCCGGCATGATGTCGCTCTACCAGCCGGTGGACATTATGGACATCACCGTGGGCATGGATGCGTGGAACAAGCTCAGCCCCGAGATGAAGCAGTTCGTCGAGATGGAGACCCACGTCTATTCGGACATGCATCACGCGGCGATCCAGAAGGCCGACCAGGAGGCCTGGGCCAAGTTCGAGGCCGACGGCACCGAGGTTACGCGCCTCAGCCAGGACGATGTGGAGCTGATGACCGAAGTCGCCGTCCCGATCTGGTTCAAATACGCCAATCGCGACAAGGACAGCGCGCGCATCTTCAAGACCCAGCTCGATTACATGATGTCCGGCTCGCTGGGCTATGTGACGCCCGATCTGGTCGACGGGCTGGAACTGAAGCTCTGATTTGATCGCCAAGACAGTGTGACGGGCCCGCCCTTTGGCGCGGGCCCGGTTCAACTGATGGCCGGGCATGTCCCGGCAACAGGGGGTGGGCAATGCCCAGTATCGACTTCACTCTACCGCATTGGGCCTATTGGGCGGGGCTGATCCTCTTCCCGATCATTGCGGCCACGCTGGCCAACCGGCCACGCAAGACGGAGCGGCGCTATTCGCTCTCCTTGGGCTATTTCATTCTCGTGACCGGGGGGATGCTGGGACTGCATCGCTTCTATGTGAAAAGCCTGCTGGGCTTTCTCTTCATCCCGGTCTTCATCGCCATTCTCTATGCGAATGCGCAAGGCCATGACGCGCGCGGCACGGTCTCCGACATGTCGAACGTGGTACGCATGGCCGAGCGCTCGCTGGAGCGCGAACAGGAGCGCGTCGACACGGCGCGGGCCGATCTGCCCAAGCTGCGCGAGGAACTCGCCGCTGCCGAAGAGGGCAGCTTTGCCGAGAAGCGCGCGCAGCGAAATGTCGATCGCGCCGAGAAGCGGATCACCGATGGCGAGGCTGTGATCGAACAGGCGCAGGCCGATCTCGTCGAGGCGCGGCCGAAGCGGGACGCGGCGGCAGCCGTCCTCGCGAAATGGCGCAGCATCTCGAAATATGCCTTCTGGGTGCTGCTCGCAGGGATCGTCATCGACGCGCTTCTGCTTCCGATGCTGGTGCGGCGGGCGAATGCCGCGCTACCCGCGCATGAGGAGGAAAGCGAGGTCGAGCGGCGTCTCGAAGCGCTCGAAGACGAGGAGATGAAAGACGACTCCCGCCACATCTCGCCGGGCTGGACGGGCTGGATCGACCGGCTGTCGCTCAAGGCGGGCGAGTTCGTCAGCTATTGGGCGATCATCGCCGTCTTCGTCTATTACTTCGAAGTTATCAGCCGCTACGTCTTCAACAGCCCCACGAACTGGGCGCATGAGGCGATGTATCTGATGTTCGGGATGCAGTACCTGATCTCGGGTGCCTATGCGATGCTGACCGAGAGCCATGTGCGCGTCGACATCTTCTACGCGCCGCTGTCGAAACCGCGCAAGGCGTGGGTCGATCTGCTGACCTCGGTCTTCTTCTTCATCTTCGCAGGCACATTGCTGGTGACGTCGTGGATCTTCGCGATGGACGCGATCGCCGTGCCCACGGGCAACGGGCTCATCTCGCAATGGGCGCGGGGTGAAATTCCGACCGGCGAGATGCTGGCGAACTGGAACTTCGCACAGTGGACCGATGCGAATGTCCGCTGGGGCGAGATCAGCTTCAACGAATGGGAGGTGCCTCTGTGGCCGATGAAATGGGTCATGGTGATCGGCGCGGCTCTGCTTGTTCTGCAGGGCATTTCGAAATTCGCACAAGATCTGCGGATCGTGATGGGCAGGGGCTGACACATGGGACTTGAAATTGGAATCGAGTGGTTGACACTCATCATGTTCGGCTCGCTGGTCGTCCTGCTGATGGCAGGGCTTCCGCTGGCCTTCGTCACCGGCGGTCTGGCCTGTGTCTTCCTGTTCGTGCTGGGCGACGAGCGCGCGCTCAACATCGTGCCAAGCCGGATCTTCCCGCTGATGACGAATTATCAGCTCTCGGCGATCCCCCTGTTCATCTTCATGGCGTCAATGCTGGAGAGGGCGGGGATCATCAACGAGATGTTCGACGTCATCTACAAGGTGCTGGGCGGGGTGCGCGGCGGTCTGGCCGCGGCCACGATCATCGCCTCGACCGTGCTCGCCGCAATGGTGGGCGTGATCGGGGCTGCGGTGGTGACGATGGGGATCATCGCGCTGCCGGCGATGCTCGATCGCGGATATAACGCGAAGATCGCGATGGGCTCGATCATGGCGGGCGGTACGCTCGGCATCCTGATCCCGCCGTCGATCCTCGCGATCATCTACGCGGTCGTGGCCGAGCAATCGGTGGGCGAGCTGTTCATCGGCGCGGTCATTACCGGCCTTCTTCTGTCGGGCATGTATGTGGCCTATGTGCTGATCCGCTGCGCGATCAACCCCGAGATGGGTCCGCCCATCCCGATGGAAGAGCGCATCTCGGGACGCGAGAAGATCCGCCTGATGAGCAACATGTCCGCCCCGATCTCGCTGATCGTGATCGTGCTGGGCGTGATTTTCACCGGCGTCGCGACGCCGGTGGAAGCGGCGGGCATCGGCACGTTCGGTGCAATCATCGTGGCGGCGATCCACCGCAAGCTCGACTGGCAGACGATCCGCGAGGCCGCGGTCACCACGCTCAAGGCCTCGGCGATGGTCATCTGGATCATGTTCGGCGCGACGATCTTCGTCGGGCTCTACGTGCTCGAAGGTGGCCAGCAATTCGTGCAGAATGCGTTGCAGGCGACCGGGCTCGGGCCGTGGGGCATCCTGATCATCATGCAGCTCGTGCTGATCATTCTCGGGATGTTCCTCGACTGGGTCGGCATCCTGCTGCTCTGCGTGCCGATCTTCGTGCCGATCGTGAAGGCGCTCGGGGCGGAGGCCTTCGGGCTGAGCGATCCCGACGATCTCGTGCTGTGGTTCGGGGTACTCTACCTCGTGAACATGCAGATGAGCTTCCTGTCGCCGCCCTTCGGCTATGCGCTGTTCTATCTGCGCGGGGTGGCGCCGCCGGAAATCCCGATGGGCGATATCTTCCGCTCGGCGCTGCCGTTCCTGGCGCTTCAGATCGTCGGGTTGCTGCTGTGCATGTTCTTCCCGGAGATCATCATCTGGCTGCCGAAGCTGGTCTACGGTTGACCCGCCACGACCGGACGAGAGGAAAGGACAAGCCCCGCGCAATGCGCGAGGCTTTTTTTGTCTGTCGGTTCAGGTTCTTGCCGTAAGCCTCGGGCAAGACGCTCCGCGTTATCCTCACGCAGAAAGGGGCCTGTTCGCGAAAGTCTGCCAGAGACTTTCGGATCTTGAGCGATGCTCTTCTGGATCAATCTCCGTTGCGGCAACCGATCCGTGCAAGCCGTTGACTTTACCGCGGCTAATTGGCTTACCTGCTGTATTGAAAAGAACTGGAGTGCCCGCACATGCCGCAAACAGCGACGGCAAATATCCTGACGATCCTCGAAACCGATTTCTCTGGCGTCGTGGAGGAGTGGCTTGGCACTCAGGTGAAAGAGGGCGTGAAACGCTCTGACCTGTTCTCCGACTCCGAGAGCCGTGCGCAGAACCAGGAACTTCTGAAAGCCTTCACCAAAGGGGTCCGCGCGGGCGTCGTGAATGAAGAGTTCAGCCTGGACGACGACGAATGGGAAGACCTGCGCGCCGTCCTCGCCGATGTCAGCAAGGAGCGCGTTGGGCGTGGCGTGACGCCGACCGAGATGGCGACCTTCGTTCTGGCCCTCAAGGCCCCGCTGTTCACGCGGCTCGAGGCGATGACGGATATCGAAAGCGGCAAGCTCATCAGCGACGTGCTGATGGTGACCCGTCTCGTCGATGCTTTCGCGATCTACACCAACGAGATCTTCATCGGCGAGCGCGACCAGATCATAGAGCGCCAGCGTCAGGAAATGCTCGAACTCTCGACGCCGGTGGTCGAGCTGTGGGATCGGGTTCTCACGCTGCCGCTGATCGGCACGCTCGATTCCGCCCGCGCGCAGGAGGTCATGGAGAACCTGCTGGAGACGATCCTCGAGCGTCAGGCCGAGGTGGTGATCATGGATATCACCGGTGTCGGCACGGTCGATACGCAGGTGGCGCAGCACCTTTTGCGCGCCGCGGCCGCCGTGCGCCTGATGGGGGCGGAATGCATCATCAGCGGCATCAGCCCGATGATCGCGCAGACCATGGTGCAGCTCGGCATCGACGTGGGCACGGTGTCCACCCGGTCCAGCATCCGCACGGCTCTGGCCGATGCATTGCAGAAGGTCGGCTACGTCATCAAAACCAGCGAGGTCGCCTGACGTGTCGGGCGTGACGTCCATAAATTTGGTCGAGAACGCGCTTCTCGTCTCCATTCAGGACGACGTCACCGATACGGAAATCGTGGAGCTGCAGGACACGCTGTCGAACCGGATCGCCAAGGAAAACGTCAAAGGCGTGATCCTCGATATCAGTTCGCTGGAGATCGTCGATACCTTCGTCGGGCGCGTCATTGCCCAGCTCGCTGGCATTTCCAAGCTGCTGGCCGCGGAAACCTACGTTGTAGGGATGCGGCCCGCGGTTGCGGTGACCTTGGTAGAGCTGGGGATGTATCTGCCCGAGACCCGGACGGCGCTCAGCCTGACCCATGCACTCACTCAGTTGCGGCGTGCCTGATCCCAAGGAAACATCCAGCAGACCCGCCGTTGCGGAGATAACGCTCGCGACCAGTCGCGATGTGGTTGCCGCGCGCCAGGCGGTCGCGCGCATTCTCAAGGAACGCGGGCTGTCGGCGGTGCGGATCACCCGGTTCGCGACGGCTGTGAGCGAAATCACTCGCAACGCCATCGTCCACGGTGGCGGCGGCAAGATTTCAATTTATCTCGACGGTCGGAACGAGTATCTGCGCGTCGAATGCCGCGACGAGGGGCCGGGGATCGAAGATGTGACGCTGGCGATGTCCGAGGGCTATACGACCGGGGGCGGGCTCGGCAAAGGTCTTGGCGGGGCCAAGCGCCTTTCACATGGGTTCGAGGTCCACTCAGCGCCCGGGAAAGGAACAACCGTTTCCATGAGCGTGAAGCTATGAACCAGTGGGTCGAAATTGATGATCGCAGCGCCGTGGCCGTCGTGCGGCGGCTTGCGCGACGCCATGGCGTCGAGATCGGTCTTCCCGAGACCCGCGTCGGCGAGCTCGCGATCGTGGCCACGGAGGCCGCGACCAACATCCTGCGTTATGCAGATCGCGGCCGCGCCCTGATCGAACTCGTGCGCCGGCCCGGCGCCGATGTCATCAACATGATCTTCACCGATCGCGGGCCGGGGATCGCGGATATCGACCGGATGTTTCAGGACGGCGAAAGTTCCACCGATTCCGCTGGTCTCGGGCTCGGGGCGATCGTGCGCCTGTCGGATACGTTCGACATTTTCAGCTCGCCCGACACCGGAACGACGATCGTGTGTACCTTCGGCGGGAAAAGCGCCGGGGCTGATTGCGGCATCGACGCGGTGGGGCTGCGCGTCTGCCACCCGAACGAAGACACCTGCGGCGACGATTTTCAGATCCGGCAGACCCCGCGCGCGACCGATGTGTTGCTCTGCGACGGGCTCGGGCATGGCCCAGCCGCCGCCGAAGCCTCCAGCGAGGTCATCGAGGCCGCGGGCGCGGCCGGCGGTCTGTCGTCCGAACCGGGCAAGCTGATGCGCCAGATCACCGAGCGGCTGGTCGGGCGGCGCGGGGCGGTGGCTGCGCTGATGCATATCGCACAGCCGCAGATGGAGCTGCGCTACGCGGGGCTTGGCAACATCTCTTCCTTGCTGATCGGCGCGACGGGCATTCGCCGGATGGCGGTGCGGGACGGTCGCATCGGCGGCGCGGCGACCCATGGCTTCGAGGAAGTGGTGCAACTGGAGGCGGGGGACATGGTCATCCTGCATAGCGACGGCTTGAAAACCCTTCGGGAGTCGCATTTCCCGCCCGGACTGCTGAAGAAGAGCCCGCTCCTGATTGCCGGATTTCTTCTCGATCGGGCCTTCCGCGGACGCGACGACGCCAGCATCGTCGTCATGCGCATCAACCGGGAGCGCGCGCAGTGAAGACGACCAAGCTTACCACCGTGACCCTCGAAAAGAGCACCGACATCGCCCGGTTACGCGATGTCGCGATGACATTGACCGGCGTTCTCCAATTCAGCTCCTTCGAGCGCACGAGGACCGTCACGGCCGTCGTCGAGCTTGGGCGCAACGCGATCGAGCATGGCCAGAAAGGCCGCGCGACCTTCTCGCTCACCGAGGCGGGCGGCAAACCGGCGCTCGGACTTCTGGTGACCGATCAGGGGCGGGGCATCCCGAAGGAGAACCTTCAGCCCGATGGCGCGCCGTCTTCCGCGACCGGGATGGGCCTCGGCCTTCGCGGCGTGCAGCGGATCGCCACGCGTTTCGATGTCCAGACCGGCCATGAGGGCACGCGCATCGATGCGGTTTTCTTATCTTCTGCGGCTCTGCCGGCGGGCGCCCAGCTTGTCGATCAGGCGACCGAGGCGCTCAACGCCCTCAGCGCCAAGGATCCGACGGCCGCCCTCAACGAGCAGAATCGCGAGCTGAGCGAGGAGATCACGGAACGTGACCTGCTGATGCAGGAGCTTCATCACCGGACCGGCAACAATCTCGCCCTCATCGCCGCGCTCATTCGCATGAGCAAATCGCGGGCCAGACAGGATGAAACCCAACAGGTTCTGACCGAGCTCGAAGTCCGCGTCGGGGCGCTCTCCAAGGCCCACGAGCTGATGCAGCGCGGAACCGACACCGGAAAGGTCGATCTGGCGGAGATGGCGGCGGAAGTCGCAAGGACGTCGGAGCGCGCCTTCAGCGGCGGAAGCCTCGACGCCAATATCGAGGTGAGCTGCGCAGAGCTGCAACTCGACAGCAAACTTGCGATCGACATCGGGCTCATCATCGGCGAGCTCATTGCCAATGCGTTCAAATATGCCTTCGTCGGCAGGGATAGCGGGACGATCCGCGTCGATGTCTCCGGCGACCTGCAAAGCGGTATCGCCTTGGTGGTGTCCGACAACGGCATCGGCTTGCCTTCGGATGCCGAGCGGCCGGAGCGGTCGAACTCTCTCGGCTGGCGGCTGATCCGCACGCTGACCTTCCAGCACGACGCGACCCTGACCGTGGACGGCACGGATGGGCTGCGCGTGTGCATCGAGTTCCCCGCGCAGGCCTGACAGTCGCAGCATGGCGCAGAGACGCGCGCGGTGCAGAAGGCAGCACGGCGAAGGACGCAGGAGCGTGAGCCGCGAAGGGGCGGCCCGAGCGTCGATCAAAATCGCATTTTCAGAGATTGCGCACTTTCAGGATGTTGATGTGTCGCTCAACAAGGGAAAGTGGCGGTGAGACAGGGATGCTAACCCTGATCTGCTACTGCGTTGAAACACAAGGGGTTTCTGATCTGATGTTGTCCATTTGGCAGGTTGTCCGTGTTGGACATCACGTTAGCTATCTCGCCGCAGATTCTCAAGTTTGATCTGGTCTCGGCAAGCGGCCCCGAGCCAAAGCATTTGACCACGCGCTGGCGGCGACGGGGGCATAGGCGATTGAGGCCCACCATCAGAAGACACCACCGCCGCCCGTAGTTGGCCGCTGATGATGATAGCGCGGTGTGGCGTCTTCCGCTGGTCCAAAGCCGTGAAGCTCTCGGGGGTGCCTCTGCGCGTCCCTGAGAGTTCTTTCGCTCAGCAATCAGGTGTTCATCCTTAGCTTTCCCTTGCCCCTCTGTGAGAGGGTGGTGGGGTGAGAGTTGCCACCGTAGAGCAGCCCTTGGAAGCCCCAGAGATAACCTGATGGGTAAGCAAGGGTGTGCAGCTACAGGGGATGCATCTTGCACAGTTCCGGGCCAGCCAACCACTCAACTAATGGCAAGCTCTGGACCACTAATGACCACGAAAGAAACGAACAATACCCCGAAACCGATGCAGGTGAAGCTGTCTGATCTGAACATCAGGCCCGAAGACTTCCAGTTCCGCGATACTGACCTTGATCGCTACCACGCGGAAGAGCTGCAGAAGGCATTGCAGCAAGGGCGCGATGTCGGAGCGCTGGACGTGTGGCAAGACCCTGATGACGGCAAGCTCTACATCCTCGATGGGCATCATCGCTTCGCAGCTTACACTCGCCTTGAATGGGCTGCCCCAATCAAGGTTCTTCGCCATGAAGGACCGCTGCATCAAGTGAAGCTGATCGCTTTACGCGAGAACACCAAGGCCCGGTTGCCGATGTCGCCCAAAGAACGTGCTGACGCTGCATGGCGGCTGACTTGTGAACAGTTCGAGGATGGGAGCTTTGGATACAGCAAGAAAGAGTTGGCCGAAGCAACTGGGGTTTCCGAGCGCACGGTGGCGAACATGCGCAAGACACACCGCAACCTTGCAGACCTTGGGAGGAATATGCCGCGAAGCTGGGCGGCGGCAATCGAGATGGCGAAAGGCAAGGAGTTTGGGGAGATGACCGATGACGAGCGGGAACAATGGATCGCGGCGAAGGCAGCTGAGCTGGATAAGTACATCGGCAAGTATGTAGCGGAGTACAGCAGGCGCTGCCCTGAGGCTGTGCAACAGGTGCTTGAGAAACGCATGGGCCAGCAGTTCGAGATGATGATCGACTACTGCGCCAGCGCGTCAGAAGACGAGGAAGATTCCCCATTCTGACTGATGCGAGGTTTCTGGGGTCAAAAATCTGAACGGCTTATCATTATTATGCGTGGAGCCGTTTCCCCCCTACCGGGGGTGGAGGGGGCCGCGGCAACAGCTGGACCCTGGGCTGCTTCCCAACACTCGGTCCAATGACGGCGGGACAAGCTGCAGTAGACACGCAGTGTCCCCAGACACATCAGTTAATTCCTATCGGTAGGGTCGGAGATGTACATCAGGTCATAGCGGGGGGGCTTGGCTGGCACTGGGTCTTGGTTTGCTCGGGGTCCACGAAGTTTAACGTCATTAATAGTGACACTAACTTCCCGAACCGAGGGACGCGGCGTGTCTAATGGCAGCTTGGGCAGGATATGATCTAAGGCAGAAGCCCAACGCCGTGCGACATTCTTTGCGATGTCCTTCTGGGGTATACCTTAGCGGGACGCCCCGCTGGAACACGAAGACTGTTCCTTTTGGGTTGATTTCGAGATTGCAGGACAGTATGGATTAAGGGTCTAAGACCCATAAAGGACATATCGCGATGGCAACTTATGGCTACGCACGTGTTTCCACGGCAGACCAAGACCTCACTGTTCAGCGCGAGGCGTTGAAGGCAGCGGGATGTGAGATCATCCGCGAGGAGAAGATCAGTGGGACGAGCAGACAGGGGCGCAAGGAGCTGCAGACGTTGCTGGAGTTCCTGCGAACAGGAGACACGCTTGTTGTCACCCGGCTGGATCGCCTTGCCCGTTCGATGGACGATCTCTCCAACATCGCGCGAGAGCTTCAAGCCAAAGGCGTGGCTCTCAAGGCCACCGAGCAGCCCGTGGACACTGCCACCGCTGCAGGCAAAGCCTTCTTCCAGATGCTGGGGGTGTTCGCTGAGTTTGAGACTAATCTGCGGAGAGAAAGACAGATGGAAGGGATCGCCAAGGCCAAGGCGGCAGGGGTCTACAAGGGGCGGAGGTCAAGCATCGATGTGAATGAAGTGAGAAGGCTTCGCGACGATGAGGGGATGGGCGCAACAAAGATTGCGCGTCAACTCGGTATCGCTCGAACGTCCGTTTATCGTGTCTTACAGCAAAGCTGAGATAATTCACTCGGCTGTGTTTCAGATGAACGCAACAACAGCTTGCCTCCAAGGCCCGTGCGACACTACAAGAGAGATAACAGGCCGCACATTTGGTGGCTATCACTGTCATCTATACAAATAGCTGAGGATTTGTGAGTGCGTAGAAAGGACGGACAGAGGAAACGGAAATCGTTGCGCCGCCTCCCTGAGTACAATGGTGGCTTCAAGGATCATCACCCCCGCGAGCACGTGACGAACAAGAATGGGGATGCATTTAGCGTAGTGTCGTTGTTCTCGGGTTGTGGCGGTTTGGATCTCGGATTCCTCGGGGGGTTCACGTATCTGAACAGCCCCTATGAAGCACTTCCATTTGAGATCGTAGCGGCATACGACAACTCGCAAGACGCGGTTGAAACATACCATCTAAATATCGACAAGCACGCCTACAATGTCGATCTGGCGAGTGCCGATTTGTCGGAAATCCCGAAAGCCGACGTTGTTATTGGCGGCTTTCCTTGTCAGGATTTTTCTTCCTCCGGCCCAAAGGTGGGACTAAGCGGCGCCCGAGGGCAGTTGTACACCGTGATCCGGGATTACATCAAAACCCATCGTCCCAGAGTATTCGTAGTGGAGAACGTCCCACATCTGAAGCGCATGAGAGGGGGCGAGTACCTTGAGCAGATCGTCTCTGATTTTGAAGACTGCGATTACCGAACAGCCGTTTGGGAGCTATTTTGCCCCGATTATGGCCTCTCGCAAAGTCGGCGCAGGCTCTTTATCATTGGTGTGAGGGATGATTTAAAAGGTTTCCCCCAACCGCCGACGCCAACTTTTGCATCGCGACACCGTCCGATCGACGAAGCGCTTGCGGACCTTGAAGCGATACAAGACGAGACGGTGACCAATCAGAGCCAGTACTTTGTGGCGTCACGTGCGACCGCTGGAGGAGGGCAAGGTGACCATACAAACGAGGCTGGAAAACTTGCTTACTGCATCCGGGCAAATGCAAGGGGAAGAATCCAGTTCCACTACAGTCTCGACCGCCGACTCACCGTGCGGGAGTGTGCTCGCTTACAAGCATTTCCAGACGACTTCGCTTTCCCCTACACGACACAGCGAAACCTCACGTTGATCGGCAATGCGGTGCCGCCAATCGTGGGACATGCGGTAGCTTCATCGATTCACCGTTTCCTCGAGGCTTCCTTGAGCGGTGCGCTGGACGACGAAGAGTCTGAAGGTGCAATGATTAGAGCAGCGCGTCAGCTGACCCTATCTATCTGAAGAACGGATTGAACATGCTGACTGATGCTGCTCTGCTTGAGGTATTCCTTACACCGCTTCGCGAATGCAAGAAGTACAAACCAGCTTTCGGGCGGGGGGGAAAGGACTCAGGTACGAGCTTTGCTGAGTTTCAAGATCTTTACGGTGCGGACCCCTTCTATTCATGGCTCGGGCTTGCATCTGAGGAGGTCTATGCAGCGCACAAGGCTGCCGGAGGACTTACATCGGTTTATCGTCAACTCGGGATCGGCGTCGAAAGGCTGTTTCGTGCGATTTTAGCCGGAAAGCTCCTTCTCTCAGATGCCCAGCTAAGTTGGAAATACGAGTACCAGTTGACAGCCTCGAAGACTGGCATACACACATTGGATGCAAGGATCACTTGCTCGGATTTGAGCTCTCAACACCGGGCAAACGTAGAAGCGTGGCTCAAGGATGCATTAGCATCTCTGGCGAACGGGATGGGAATTGATCGAAAAGTTGCGGGTGTAGCGTTCGAAGTCCGGCAGGGCTACAAAAGCGCTGATTCAAAGCGCCAGAATGCGGATTTGCGGTTTGGGCTACACGCCTATCAAAACTCACTTTTACCTGCTTTTGCAATCCTTTCAAATCAAGTTAGTCAGCCTGTGGCTGCGCGATACCGTGCTGACGGTATGTTGGTCTTGACGGGCACGTTGTCTGCAGACCCGGTGATCTCGACATTTGCATTCTTCGAGCAGGTTGTGGGGTATGATTTGGCAGGCTTTTTCGATAGAAATAGCGACACACTGGCCGCTGAAGTTCAAGGCATTGTCGGGGCATTGCTCACCACTTAAGGTTATCGGCGCACTCCGAAGCGCTACGCTATTCAGTAGCCGTCAAGGTAGCCGAAATGCTTCAGCTCTTCCCATACAGTTCCCTGAGCTTCCTGAAGTTGCTCCTCAAGCAAGCCGTGGTCATAAACGGAGTTCGACGCGCGAGGCCCTGTCCACCCCCCGAGGTCGTTGATGGTGGCTTCATCGACGCGGGCACGGCGGGCAACTGTCCTCCACGTGTGCCGGGTCGAATGGAGGGCGAGGCGCCCGTCGGTCTCCTTCCCCAGCACCTTGCGTCGGAAGCGAGTGAACCACTGCGAGACCGCTGCAGCCTTCCCTGAGACGGGCCTAATGGGCCACTCGGGGAACAGCCTTCCTGAACTCCCGTGGGTCTCTACGCGGGCTTTGAGTAGCTCTTTGGCTGCGCCGACCACTGGGATAAAGCGACGAGCGTTCTTTGTCTTTCCTTCGGTGATATAGAACCCAGCACCGTCGCTTCGCACTTGGTTAGACCCGAGGGTCGCGATCTCATCGGCTCGACAGCCAGTAGCGATGGCCAGTCGGATGAGGTCGCCTTCTTTCGTGCCGCGTCTCGTGGCCCTCAAAAGCGCCGAAAACTCGTCGGGTTGGTAGTCCTGCCTTACTTGTTCGCCCCGACTCTTGGAGCGACGTAGGCCCTTACGATACTCCCACGGATTCTTGGTTTTAGGGCTGAGGCGTCCACTCTCAATAGCCCAGACCCACATGTGCTTGAGGAGTGTCGTGTTCTTCTCCACCGTCTTTGCAGACAAGCCATCGGGACTCCGTGATGTGCGGAGGGAGGGGAGGTACTGGTCACGAAAGCGGCGAGCTGACTCTGGGGTGACATCTTCCAAGCAGGCAGTTCTCGCGTCATCACCCAGAAAGGTGCGAAGGTGTTTCACCGCTGTGTCCAAGTTCATGACGGTAGTGCGCTTCAATGGCACATAGCCATAGGGATTACCTACGCGCCGAGCTTCGACGTACTGCGTATGGGCCAACTCAAGAGGGAACCCCGAGCCAGTCGCCACGCGAGCGAACCGCTTCAACTGATCGGCGTGAATCGTTCCCCGAGTCCCTGCGTCTTCAATCTTGTCGTGAAGGATGAACTCCTCGGCGACATTGAAGGAATCACCCTCGGTCTCAGCTTTCAGTCGTGCGCCCGTAATAAGCTCACGCCACTCCAGAGCTGACGCCAGAGAGAAAGCCGTCTCTTCGCTCAGAGTGTCTTGAAGTCTGCGGAGGTCGCCAAGCGCGATGTCGCGTCGTTTGCGAGCAGTGGGCAGGTGGCGGGTTCCGAGTCCCTTCCTGATCTCCTTGCCGAGTGGTTTCCCATTCCAAGGGTTCGGGGTTCCGACGAGATCAGGTGGAGTAACCATCCTGAATACCCAGCTCTTGCCGGGGCCACGGGGTTGCACGAGATAACGCATGTCCTTCGGATCGGCTTCTTTGTGGTCCATTATGGACAACACGCCTTTGGACATCTTCCGAGAAACCCTTAGATTTCAATGCCATAGAAGTAATGGCGGAGAGACAGAATGTCTCGGTCGCCCCTCATTGCTCCTCAATAAACCTCAGAAGAATCCGGCAGGGCTTTGTTTTCAATATAGTTTTTCTGTCACCTCTCCTCATCGACACCCACCGGGATTTAGACGAGCTCAGTGCCGAAAGGTAACATTCCTTATCGCCGGGATTGACGAAGGAGTGGCGTAATGGGACTGACGACGAAACAGATCGAGGCGGCGAAATTCGGGGTCGGTCCGTCGCGGGTGCATGACGGCATGGGGCTTTATCTGCGGCTCTTCTCTGGCGGCGCCAAGGTTTTTGAGTTGCGCCATCGGCAATCGGGCAAGCCGGGCTGGATCACGCTCGGACGCTTCCCCGAGATCGGTCTGCGCCGCGCGCGCGATCTGGCGGGCGCGACCCGTTTGATGCTAGAGCGCGGAATGCCGGCTGCGGATTTGCGCGTCCTTCTCAAGCTCGGCAAATTGGAGACGCTCGACGCCGCTCTCATCACGCAAAAGCCCGACATGCCGGGACCGGTTGTCACGCCGAGCTTTCGCGAGATGGCGAAGATCTGGTTCGAACAAAAGTCACCGGGCCTGCGCAACGGCAAGCATATTCAACAGAACTGGACGACGATCGAGACCTATATCTTCCCGCATTTCGGCGAGCGGAAAATCGATGAGATTTCGGTGGGCGAGGTCATCGCCGCGATCCAGCCGATCTGGCACAGCAAACATGAGACCGCCAAGCGCACGCTGGGCCGCACCAAGGAGATCTTTGCCTTGGCAAAGATCCGCGAATTGCGCCCCGACAATCCGGCTGATTTCGACACCCGGATCGCGCTCGGGCCGGTGCGCAACAAGAAGGGGCATTTCGGATCGCTGCCCTATGAGCAGTTGCCGGATTTCTGGGCCTGGCTGATGGCGGCGCCTTGCGATCTGCAGACCCGGCATCTGGCGATGCTCATGGTGCTCTCGGCCAAACGCACCAAGGAATGCCGCCTCGCGCGATGGGAGTTTTTTGATCTCGAGGCCGGGATCTGGACCACGCCCGAGGATCTGATGAAGATGGCGCGCGTGCATCGGGTGCCGCTGAGCCGGCAGGTGTCGATTACACTCGACAATATCGCTCTGCTCTCGGGGGATGCGCCCCAGCTTTTCGCCAAGGCCAAGAATCGATCCGGTGTGGTGAGCGAGAACGCAGCATTGAACCTCGTGAAGCGCTTCGATCCGGCGATCACGGGTCATGGCTTCCGGGCAAGTTTCAAAACCTGGGCGCGGGCGCAAAAACGCTACGAGCGTGACGCGATCGAATTTGCGCTTGCCCATGAGCCAAATGCTCTTGAGGCAGCTTATCAACGTGAGGATCTGCTGGAGGAGCGCGCCCAGCTGATGCAGGACTGGGCCGATTTCGTCACAGACGGGCAGGATCCGGTCCGATTGCGCGATCTTGCCTCGCGCGATCAGCGCTGAGGCGGGACGGGTCTCAGGGCCAGGACGGGCCGTCCTGATCGGGATCCGGGGCGGGATCGGGAGGGGGCGGATCGGTCTCGACGGCAGGGGTCTGTGGACGCGTGTTCCGCAAGGCCTCGTAGGCGCTGCGGGTGATCGCGAGGATCTTTCCTGTCTGCAGTGGCGCATCTTTCGGAAGCGGCGCGCGAAGCATGCCGGATAGGGCCGCAAATCGAGGCAGGAAGGCGTGCAGCGCCTTGCCGAGCCCTGCACGAAGCAGCGTCACCCGGTCGCGCCGCACCCCGATCTCGGCGCCGTCCTCAAAGCGAAGGCGGATGCGGCTCGCGGCGGGTTCGACCCGCATCTGAACCGGTGTGGCGGCTGCCTGCGCGGCCTGCCGGATCCAGGAGATCATCTCTCCGAGCGATCCGGGAACTGGCCCCCGAGCAAATCGATGATCTGGCTCTGCCGGTCTACGATCTCGGCGTGGCGGGCCTTTTGATCGGCCTTCATCTGGTCGATCTGGTAGGCCAGCGTCGCTTGACCCTCTGCGACCTCCTTCGACGCCTTTTTCACCTCGCCAATGGTCACGGCGAGCATCGAGATCAACTCGCTCAGAAGGCGGGCGAGCTCCATCGGATCGCCCTCCGGATGCTGAAGCTGGTCGAGGAGAAGATCGTGGATCATCGCCGTGCGATCCTCCGTGGTCTCGCCCGTTCGGATGATCTTGTCGAGCTTGCGATGCGCCGCGGTGAGGCCCGCTTGCGAAAGGGTCTGATCGGGCGGTGTCATGGTTTCTACCGGCATTGTTGAGCTCCTTGAGAATGTTTAGCTGGTTCGTCAGGGTCGTGTGGTTAAATGGGCGGGTCAGCGCGACCAGCTCCAGTCTCGCGCGCAGGTTCTGCAGGCCGCGCGCGCGGTCGAAACGCTGGCGCATTACGCGCGGCTCCAGCTCGGGTGAGAGCTCGCCGCCGCAGATCGGTTCCAGCCCCGGACCGGAGAACGCGTAGCTCGGAACGCCGTAATTATTGCGGATCTCAGCGACGCGGAAGCCGTTGCCCCGACGCGCCATCGCCTGTTGGAATGCGTGGAAATCGCGGGGCTGGTCCTGGATCAAGATCCGGTTCACGACATTCGCCAGGTTCCGTCGCGCATTTGAGTGAATTCGGCGTTTCGGAAAATGAACGTCGAGCCGCGGGCCGCGCCCCTCGTCGAAATAGTAGGGCGCTGGCAGCCCGAGCCAGTGGCACAGCTCTCGGTCGACGCGCGCCAACGCAGAATTCGATGTTGCGATCTCGATCCAGCGCCCGGCGAACGTCATGGTCAGCACAACGCAGTGGAAATGTTGAACTGCGCTGCCGGAATGCTCCCATGCCATCCACGGCACGGCAGTTGCAGGGAGCCCTAGCGCCTCGAACAGCGTTTTCAGGAAGTCGATCTTCGCTGTGGGAAGAAGTTCCAGCGTGTCCGGGAGCGAGATCGTGATGAACAGATATGGCCGGGCCATCTGATGCCGCGGGCGCAGGCTCGAGATCTGGTCGCGGATCAGCCGATCCCCCAGATGCAGAACCGTGCCGCCGATGAACCGGGCATCCGGCCCGCGGTCCGCGTAAAGCCCGGCGGTGTGCGCGTTCGTGTGCCAGCTCAGGTGCGGTCGCATTTAGGCACCTCTTGCGCGATCACCAGGAAGGCTTCCAGAGCGGTGATCGCATCGCTGAAGCGAACGATCTCAGGATGGATCTTCTCAAAAAACGGGATCGGACGATCTTGGGAGAGCAGGCCATTCACGGCGAGACACAGCTCACCAAGGAGCGCGCTCAGCTGATCGTTCTGGTAGACATGCCCCGAGAGCAGGGCCGCGCGGGCATAAGCGGCCTTGCTGGGAAACCCGCCCGCATTGGCGAGTGCCCAGAACCGCTCGGCTTCTTCCGGCTTGAGCGTCACCTCGACCCGTTCGCTTGCCTTGCTGCGCGTTCCTCGCCTCATTCCTCGGCTCCAAAGTAGTCGGCGCGGGGCAGGGCGCGGATGAACGCTTCGACCTCGTCGAGGCGCCAGCGGATGCTGCCGGGACCCAGCCTCAGCGGGATCGGGAAACCGGGATCTTCGCGAAGCCGCCGGTCGATCGAGGCCTCGCTCCAGCTCAGTTTCTCAATCAGGTCCATCTTCGTGATAAGGCGCAAGGGGGCCACGCCCTGAAGCGGAATATGCTCCATAGTCATCTCTTTCTTCATTTGCGTTTGAGACCGGGGAGGTGCTGTCGGGCGGGGCAGGTCCCTTGTGCCGCGCCGTGATCTCAGTTTATCGGAAAAGACGTCTCCCGAAGCGGGTAGGACCGGGCGCGCCGTCGGGTTTATGTGGAAAACTCGGGATTTTCTGCGCCGAAATCGCGCTATAGATCGTGAGGTAGCATCTTTCTGCACTTTATCCTTGGAACTTGGTCCGGCGCTCAGGCATGAAAGCGCGCCGCGCGAAAAAATCCGCAAGAGTCACTCTGTGAAGGGTATTTACGGGCCGGTCTAGGTGCTTGCCGAGGTTATCGCACCTTATTGCAGCCAAGGCAGTTTTCTGTGTCGGGCGCGGATTGAGGCCGTAAAGTCTAAGTTCGTCGTGGTTCCTCGAATAGACTGGCGTCTGATCCAAGGTGTGCCCGCTTTGGCTTTAATGGCGACGATTTCTCATGTGGACCGCGCGAATATGCCTTAGGTGATCGTCGCGCGAGCGAAGATTAAAGACGTGTGGTGATTAAGAACGCGAGGCACGTGCTTATCACCCGCGGGGCCAGTTCTGTCGCAGTCGCGTTATTTGCTCTCGCGAGAAGGCACTTGCTGCATTGCCGCTTGGGGCCTGAATAGCTAGTCTCGAGTTAGGGCCGTAGTGGAGCGATCAGGGGGAGACGCGCGATAATCGGAGAGATCGACTGGACGGACTGGCCTGGAAAAAGTGCGCGCGAGCCTGACGGCGTTGAGCATCCTGCAATCTGTCATCTGCTCGACGTAGCTGCCGTCGCGGAGCGGCTGATCGCTCCACTCGATTTCGCGCCTCCGTTGCGCGACGCGCTTGTGCTGCTAGTCGCGCTTCACGACCTTGGCAAGTTCAGCGAGAGCTTTCGGCGGATGTTGCGCGAGGGCATTCCCCAAGGTTTTCGGCACTGGGAACTTACCGAGGTTCTGCTCTATGAACATGATAACCTCCTCTCGGAGCGGCTTGGCGGTGAAAGTTGGCATCGGCAGTTGCTCTACGGCGCAACTGCTGGGCATCATGGCCGACCGCCGACCATGGAAATTGGTGGACTTGCGTTTCAGGGGCGGCGGTCTCGCGAATATTCACGTTCGCTGAAAGTTATCGCTGATGGGCGACGCGCCGCGAGTGAGGCGCTCGGGGCGCTTACACGACTTTGGCCCGAAGCATCGCTGGATGGGATGACCGATGCGCATGCCGTCGCACTTTCGTGGTGGCTGCCAGGTTTTTGTGCAGCCGCCGACTGGATCGGATCGAACGCTGAGTGGTTCGGTCCAAAACCCGCACCCGTCTCCCTCAAGGACTATTTGGCAAATGCAAGAGATGAAGCTGCAAGTGCCGTAAGCGTCGCAGGAATTTCCGGGCAATCGGTCTCGGACGCCGTGCTTTTCGATTTCGCGCTACGCCCGATGCAGGTTGTCTGCCAAGATATCGCCTTGCCCGAGGGACCGACGCTCGCGATCATCGAAGACGAGACGGGTGCGGGCAAGACAGAGGCTGCGTTGTTGCTAGCGCAGCGGATGCTTCGGGCCGGAAAGGGCAGGGGCGTGTTTTTTGCTCTTCCGACAATGGCCACGGCGGACGCCATGTTTCGCCGCGCCCGGTCGGTCGTGCCGCGCCTGTTCGATGCATCGCCCACGCTAACCCTGGCGCATGGACGCGCCGGGCTTTCTCGGGACTTTCGGGACGTGAGCGTAAATGGTGGCCGCAGCGAAGACGATGCGACCTGCACGGACTGGCTCGCCGAGAACCGCCGCCGTGCGTTGCTCGCCGACGTCGGGATCGGCACGATTGACCAGGCATTGCTATCGGTGTTGCCGGTCCGTTTCCAAGCTCTGCGTCATTTTGGGTTGTCGTCGAAAGTCTTGATCGTGGATGAAGTTCACGAAATGGGGGAGGCCTACATCGCGACTGAGCTCGAAGCCCTCTTGCAGATGCATCGCGCCGCGGGCGGTTCCGCGATCCTTCTGACGGCAACCCTGCCTTTGGCACAGCGCGCGCGGTTGCTTTCGGTGTATGGCGGGAGAGCTGAGCATGCTAATTACCCAGCCCTGACCATTGCTAGTGGGGCCGCGGTCACCAGTTTCCCGAAGGATGATCGGCCGACCCGTGGACCTGTGAGCGTTCAGAAGCTGGAGGATAACAATGAGGCGGTGGAGCTAATCGCGCATCACGCAGCGCAGGGGGCAGCCTGTGTCTGGGTGCGCAATGCGGTCGACGATGCTATCGCGGCAGTTCAGGAATTGCGGTCGCGCGGCGTCTCGGCACGGCTTTTGCACGCGCGGTTCACGCTCGCCGATCGCAAGCGCATCGAAACTGAAATCGCCGCGCGGGTCGGCAAGGATGGCACCGGACGCGCAGGATTCGTGCTGGTCGGCACGCAGGTGCTCGAATCGTCGCTGGATTTCGATTTCGATGTCATGGTTTCAGATCTTGCGCCGATGGCTGCGCTGATCCAGCGGGCGGGGCGGCTCTGGCGACACATGGCCCTGAGACCAGCGGATACGCGCCCTGTGTCCGTTCCGTGCCTGCATGTGCTCGCACCCGACCCCGATCGTGTCAGCAATGAGCGCTGGCTGCACGAAGTGCTCGATAGTGGCGCTTATGTCTATCCTGTGGCCGACCAATGGCGCACTGCAAGAGTCCTGTTTCGAGACGGTCGGATCGACGCGCCTGCTACGTTGCGTGCCCTGATCGAGGCGGTGCATGGCGCGACCGCCGATCCGGCGCCGGAGGTGCTGGAACGAGCCGAGATGAAGGCGGTCGGCGAAGCCGTCGCCCACCGGGGACATGCTGCGCAGAACATCGTCGACTACGCTTCAGGATACCGAATGGGAGCGCGCGCAAGCGATGACGCGGATTACCCGACTCGATTAGGCGTGGAGCAGCGCATACTCGTTCTGGCCCGCCGCACAGATAGGGGGCTGCGTTCTTGGGCAGAGCAGGAAAGTGACGAGGCCTGGGCGCTGTCAGAAGTATCGGCCTCGCGCAGGCGCCTCGACGCGCTGCCGCTCCCGGATCAATCGGAGCCCGAGATCATGGCCGTGACACAAGACTGGCCCGATTGGAAGCGGGCGCAATACCGGCTCTGCCCGGTGGGCGAGGGTGGCCTGATCTGCGAGGGCTTGCGCTATGATCCGGAGGTCGGACTGATCTTTACAAGCTGATTTAAGGTCGCGTCTCTTTACATTCGGGGCGCCGCACGGTCTTCTATCCTAAATTGTGAGCGGAGGTATTTCGTGACGCTCAATTTGATTGAAGACCAATGGATTCCAGTCACCTGCGAGGATGGTTCACGCAGGGTGATTGCACCTTGGCAGATGGCTGAACTGGGCATCGAGCGCCCCGACTGGCCGCGCCCAGACCTGAACGTTGCCTGCTATGAGCTGCTGATCGGGCTGCTTTATATGGCCGACCCGCCCGCCAATAATGGCGAATGGCAGCGCAGATGCGCGCCCGATCCACAGCGATTGCGCGAGAAACTTGCGGCCTTTGCACCTGCGTTCGATCTGCTGGGCGACGGGCCGCGGTTCTTGCAGGATCTTGAGCCGCTGATGGGCGATCCGGGTTCGGTGGACATGCTGTTCATCGACTCCGCTGGGGCCAACACGGCGCGGAACAACGCCGATCTGATGGTGCATCGGGATCGTTATGTTCGGCTCGACCCCGCGCTGGCGGCGATGGCGCTCTATACGTTTCAGGCATTCGCGCCCTCGGGCGGGGCAGGAAACAGGACCTCGATGCGCGGTGGCGGGCCGATGGTGACGCTAGTCGATCCGCAAGCGGAGCTCTGGCAGCTGGTCTGGGCCAATGTTCCTTGCGGTGCACCGGCACAAACTGCCGATCTGCCGTGGATGCAACCCACGCGGGTTTCTGACAAGGGGGAGCAAGCTACGCCCCCCGAAGGGCGCGTGTTCGCCGCCGAGGCATTTTTCGGGATGCCCCGCCGGCTTCGGCTGGTCTCGGATGGTGATGGGATCACCGGTGTGGTCCAGAAACCTTGGGGGACGAACTATGCGCTCTGGAAGCACCCGCTCAGCCCCTACTACCGGCTCAAGATCGGTGAGGAATGGCTGCCCAGACATCCACGCGCGGGCAAATTCGGGTATCGGAACTGGCTGGGCGTGGTGGCGCGTCAGAAAGACAGCGATCTGGCAGAGCGCGCGCTTGCGCTGCGTGACTGGGGGCAGCGGGGCGGAGAGGCCAGCGTAATCGTCGCCGGATGGGCGATGGATAACATGAAGCCACGAGATTTCACGCTGTCTGTGCAGCCGCTTCTGGATCTTTCGGGAGAGGTTGAAGATCGACTGGTAGGGATGGTCGAGGCCGCCGAGACCGCTGCGATCGCGCTACGCGGGGCTCTTGAGCCCGTGTTGGCGGCAGGCGAGGCTCGCGAGGCGCAGCGCGAGGAGTTCTTCCTCGCGACCGAGAACCGCTTCCTTGCGCATCTGCGCGCACTCCGGGCGGGGGGCAACCCCGGCCCGGAGTGGCTCTCCGATCTGCGCCGACAGGTGCTAGGGCAGTTCGAAGCGTTAGCGCTGCCCGGACTCGATCAACGCGAGACTGACCGCATCGCGGCCATAGTTAAGGCGCATAAGGACTTGCGTGGAACGTTCTTGGGGCATGGCAAACTCGGGGGCGCGATGTTCGACGCGCTCGGCCTCGAGCGGCCGGCGCTGAAAAAGGGAAAAGTCGCATGAGTGAACAGGGAAAGGGGACGGGTGCGATCGCGCTTGGATGGTGGAGCACGAATATCGGCGCTCGCGAGAGCTCTTCCGCCCGGGCGCTCTCGGCACGGCTGCGCCGGGCGGCCCCGGTGACAGTGCTCTGCGAGCCCGCGGTGCAGCAGCTAGCAAAGAATCTGAACTATGGCCCGGCGCAGGCCGACCGGCTGGTGCGCCTGGTGAGCCTGTTGGTGGAGGTGCGTGAACATGTCGGAACGCCGCTGGCGAGCCGGCTGGGTGGAATCGATCCAATCCTGTCCAACCTGCGGTTCCAGCGCCTGATGCGGGCTGACGGCGATGAGCTGACCGCGCAGTTGCGGAGGGCCATCGGCATGGCGGACAGGCGCTGCAACGTCGCAGCCCTCGCTAATGACGTTATTCACTGGGGTGACAAAACCCGCGCCCGCTGGTGCTTCCAATATTTCGGTGCCGACGCGCCCGCTGAAAACTCCAAGGAGATTATCGAATGACGACCTTCCTCCAATTCCATTTGCTCACCAGTTACGGTCCGTCGAACCCGAACCGCGACGATCAGGGCCGCCCCAAGCAGGCGATGATGGGCGGCGTGCCGCGGCTCCGGCTATCGTCTCAATCGATCAAGCGGGCGCTCCGCGAAAGCGCGTTCTTCGCGCTCGATCTGAAGGACAACATGGGCACGCGGACCAAGCGGCTTCACGAAATGATTGTGGAGAAACTGGTTCAGGACGGCGCGTCGCCCGAGGACGCGGGCAACGCTGCCAAGACTGTAGCCGAGATATTTGGCAAGCTCGAGACGCCGAAGAAGGGCGATGGACCGACCGTTGCGTCTACGCTCGCCTTCATCTCTCCGGCGGAGTGGACGCTGGCTCAGGATCTGGCCGGCAAGATCGTCGCGGGCGAAGAACTGCCTAAGGAGAAGGATCTCAAAAAGCTAGTGCTGCGCAGCGCCGATGGCGCGATCGACATCGCGATGTTCGGGCGGATGCTTGCAGCTGACGCCGATTTCAATCGTGATGCGGCGGTGCAGGTGGCCCATGCCATCACTACCCATGCCGCGCAGGCCGAGGAGGATTGGTATTCCGCGGTGGACGATCTGAACAAGGCTGCGGATACCGGCGCGGGGCATTTGGGCGAGACCGCCTTCGGATCGGGCATCTACTATCAGTATATCTGTGTCGATTGCGACCTGCTGATCGAGAACGTGGATGGCGATAAAGAGCTTGCGGCCAAGGGGGCGGAGGCGCTCGCCCGCGCGATGGCGCAGACCGCGCCGCGCGGCAAGCAGAACAGCTTTGCCCATCGGCCGCGGGCGCATTTCGTGCTGGCCGAGCGCGGCTCGCAGGCGCCGCGCGACCTTTCAGGTGCGTTCTTCGCGCCGGTTCGAGGGGCGGCATTGATGGAGGCATCGGTCAGCAAGCTTCAGCAGACCCGGGCCGACATAGACGCCGCCTACGGGCAGGTCTGGCAAGACGATCGCATCATGCAGGTCGGCGTCGGTGGCACGCTCGACGAGATCGTGCACTTCGCAGGCGAGACGGTTCGGGCGGCGTGATGCAACCCTTTTTGATTTTCGGATTGAGCGCAAGTTTGGCTGCGATGGGGGAACTGGCCGGACACGAGCGCCGCGGGTCGCTGCAATGGCCGGCACGATCTGCTCTGCTCGGGCTGATGGGGGCTGCGCTCGGGATCCGGCGTGACGGCGATTTCAAGGCGCTCGACGCGCTCAATCTCGCTGTGGCGGTCTTTGACGAAGGAGCGCCGCTACGGGACTATCATACGGTTGAGACCGTGCCGTCCGCCGCCGCAAAGCACCCGAACTCGCGCCCCGAAGCCTTGCGCGCGGCGCGGGGGCGGACCAACACGACGATCACGCTGCGAGACTATCGCGCGGGGCCGCTTTTTGGCGTTGCCGTCTGGGGGGAGACCTCTACGCTCGAAGCCGTCGCTCGCGCACTCGGCGCGCCTGCCTACACGCTATATCTCGGGCGAAAGTCCTGCCCGCTTTCGGCCCCGCCCGGAGCGAAGGTCGTGCAGGCCGAAACGCCTGAAGCCGCGCTCGCCGATCTGGCTTTGCCTCCATGGCGCATCGCAGGAGGGTCGTTGCGCGCGCACACGCTCGTTCTTGACTCGGATGAGGGTGAGGTCGTGCATGACATTCCCTTGAACCGCGCGCAGTGGCATTTCGCCCCGCGCAGCGTCGAATTGCGCCCGGTGGACATCGTCGTCGGAGGGGCTCAATGAGTATGTATCTGAGCCGCATCCGCCTGTCGCGGAGCCCGTCGGTGCAAGCATTGGGTCCGTTGCTCGTTCCAAACGACATGTCGAACCGCCGATCCGCAGACCACAATCTTCTCTGGTCAGTTTTCGCGGACGGGCCGGAGCGCAGGCGTGACTTCTTGTGGCGCGCCGAGCCCGATGGCAGTTACCTGACGCTCTCGGCGCGCACTCCAAAACAGCTCGACCTGTTCGAGCCGCACGATATCAAGGAATTTGCGCCATCTCTCGCTCCGGGTGACAAGTTGAGTTTCCTGTTGCGCGCCAATGCCACTCGGATGAAACGCGGTGGAAAACGCGCCGATGTCGTGATGGATGCGCTGCATGACCTGCCGCCAAGTGCGCGTGCGCAGGCGCGGATGGAAATTGCTCAGCGCGAAGGTGCGCGATGGTTGGAGCGTCAGGGTGACAAAGCCGGTTTTCGTCTGATCGGCGCCACTATTCAGGACTATTCCACCGAAACGCTTTCCGATCCGCGTGCGCGGCGTGCGGGGGCGCTCCGCCTCGGTATCCTTGATATAACCGGCCAACTTGAAGTGAGCGAGCCCGTCGCATTCATAGCGCAACTCGGTCAGGGGTTCGGCCGCGCCAAGGCCTTCGGCTGCGGCCTGATGCTGATCCGGCGCGCCCGATGAGCGAACCGCGACAGGCCGGCAGCGGGCTGCCCGGCCTGGCGCCACCAAAGCCGATCCCGCTGAAGGATCGCGCCTCGCTTGTCTTCGTTGAACATGCCCGGCTCGATGTGCTGGACGGTGCTTTCGTTGCGGTCCACGCAGATGGCACCCGCACTCAGATCCCAGTCGGCGGCCTCGCCGGGATAATGCTGGAACCCGGGGCACGCATATCGCATGCCGCGGTGGCGCTCGCTGCCCGCGTGGGGACCCTGATAACCTGGGTCGGCGAGGGCGGTGTGCGCCTCTATTCCGCGGGCCAGCCCGGTGGCGCGCGCGCGGATCGTCTGCTGTGGCAGGCCCGGATCGCGCTGGACGATGCCGCGCGACTGCGGGTCGTGCGCAAGATGTATGCGCTGCGCTTTCGCGAGGACGCGCCTCAGCGACGGTCCATCGACCAGCTGCGCGGTATCGAAGGGGTCCGGGTGCGGGAAAGCTATGCGCTGCTGGCCCGGCAGCATGGGGTGGACTGGAAGCGCCGCAGCTACGACCCGAAGGACTGGGAGGCGGGCGACATCCCCAACCGGTGTTTGTCAGCGGCGACCGCCTGTCTTCACGGCTTGGCCGAGGCGGCGGTTCTGGCGGCGGGCTATGCGCCTGCCATCGGCTTCCTCCATTCGGGCAAGCCGCTCTCCTTCGTCTACGATATCGCTGACCTGTTCAAGGTTGATACCGTGGTTCCCGAGGCGTTCCGAATTGCCGGTCAGGCCGCCAAGGGCAAGCTCGAGATGTCGCCCGATCGTGCGGTGCGCCTCGCTTGTCGCGATGCATTCCGCCGCACCGGTTTGCTCGGGCGGATCATCCCGACGATCGAAGAGGTGCTTTCGGCAGGGGAGTTGATGCGCCCCGAACCACCACCCGAAGCGATGCCGGTGGCTTTTGAACAGCCGAACTCAGGGGACGAGGGGCATCGCGGATGATGGTCGTCGTGGTATCGAATGCGCCGCCACGCTTGCGCGGCAGGCTATCGGCCTGGCTGGTGGAGCTACGCGCCGGCGTGTATGTCGGCGACTATTCGGCCAGAACTCGGGAAATGATATGGGAGCAAGTCTTGACCGGTCTGGACGCTGGAGACGCAGTCATGGTCTGGAAGGCCCCTGCCGATCAAGGCTACGACTTCCGAACCGCGGGACGAAACCGCCGGATGCCGGTTGATTTCGACGGGCTCAAGTTGGTCAGCTTCCTCCCAGGGCATCCATCTTGATACAGGCCGAGAATCCCGTCGGGCTCTGGTAAGTTCTTTGACATCGTGAAATCCGTGGTAAATCAATGCTCTGCAGCAAGAGCGTTCCCCGCCCACGCGGGGATGACCCGGGCAGGGTGACCCGCTCGGTCTGGCCGAGGCGGCGTTCCCCGCCCACGCGGGGATGACCCGGGCATCGACCTGGACACCCAGACGAACCAGCTGCGTTCCCCGCCCACGCGGGGATGACCCGACCCATTTCAACTATGAATCGGACGCCCGCCCGCGTTCCCCGCCCACGCGGGGATGACCCGCGGCAGAAGTGGGAGGAGAACGCCGGGCAGTTGCGTTCCCCGCCCACGCGGGGATGACCCGATCAAAGTGCGGACGGTATCAGTCGTGAGCGAGCGTTCCCCGCCCACGCGGGGATGACCCGGGAAGACCGCCAACGGGCAATTCGGCTCGATAGCGTTCCCCGCCCACGCGGGGATGACCCGAAGACGCGAATGTGGGAAGCCATATGACAAAGGCGTTCCCCGCCCACGCGGGGATGACCCGGTGGTTACGACCTATGACCGAGCGATCGGCGCGCGTTCCCCGCCCACGCGGGGATGACCCGGAGATGGGCCTTGGCTCATTATTCCTGGCCGGGCGTTCCCCGCCCACGCGGGGATGACCCGTCTACAGCGGCTCCGAGGTTGGCCTCGTTGATGCGTTCCCCGCCCACGCGGGGATGACCCGGTCGACCCGACGCGCCGCGATGCAGCGGCTGCGCGTTCCCCGCCCACGCGGGGATGACCCGCCGTCGAGATTGCCCGTCGGCTCATTCTGCACGCGTTCCCCGCCCACGCGGGGATGACCCGTGCTGGCGCGCGCTGATGGCGTGGCTTGTCGAGCGTTCCCCGCCCACGCGGGGATGACCCGTTGGTTCCAATGTCGCCAGTCCACAGCCGCACGCGTTCCCCGCCCACGCGGGGATGACCCGGTCCGTGACATGGATGCAGGCAATGCGCCCCGGCGTTCCCCGCCCACGCGGGGATGACCCGGCTCTGGCCCATGAGTTGCGCCGCGCCCAGTTGCGTTCCCCGCCCACGCGGGGATGACCCGACCGCCGAGCTAATCGACTTCGCCAACGCGAAGCGTTCCCCGCCCACGCGGGGATGACCCGCCGCTCCAGCGTGTCAGCCTGTCGCAGGCTGTGCGTTCCCCGCCCACGCGGGGATGACCCGTCCGTCACCAACGGCGCCTTCGACAGCGACAAGCGTTCCCCGCCCACGCGGGGATGACCCGTTTCTTCATGCAGCGCTTACACTTTTGATAGTGCGTTCCCCGCCCACGCGGGGATGACCCGCCCTCACCTACGACGCGTCGGAAGCGATTACGGCGTTCCCCGCCCACGCGGGGATGACCCGAGGTTAAATATCACCCGATCGGCCGGCTTTTGGCGTTCCCCGCCCACGCGGGGATGACCCGGATCTCGAGGGCCGGTATGTCTGGCAGGATGGGCGTTCCCCGCCCACGCGGGGATGACCCGATCATGCCGCCCGAGGCCGCGATGGCCGAGGCGCGTTCCCCGCCCACGCGGGGATGACCCGCGCTTCACTGACTGGCAACGCCGCCTGATAGCGCGTTCCCCGCCCACGCGGGGATGACCCGAATTGTTCAAATTGCGATTATGCAATTTGTGAGCGTTCCCCGCCCACGCGGGGATGACCCGAAAGCAATCGCCCTGATGGAGGCAGAATGATCGCGTTCCCCGCCCACGCGGGGATGACCCGGGGTCGCGGAAATCGACGGTTCCGGTGATCGGGCGTTCCCCGCCCACGCGGGGATGACCCGTTGCAGGAGTTCCGGCAGCAAGAGGCGATCACGCGTTCCCCGCCCACGCGGGGATGACCCGGCAGACAACGCGGCGACGAACATCCAGAAGAGGCGTTCCCCGCCCACGCGGGGATGACCCGATATCGTGATTTCTCCGGGTGATGTCGTTGAGGCGTTCCCCGCCCACGCGGGGATGACCCGATCAAATTCTCTACGCTGCAACTTACATGTTCGCGTTCCCCGCCCACGCGGGGATGACCCGATGTGCTCGCCCGTGCTCTTCACATACCCGTCGCGTTCCCCGCCCACGCGGGGATGACCCGTAATCGGGGCAGACCCGGCAGACCCGTGTTTCGCGTTCCCCGCCCACGCGGGGATGACCCGAGGTTATGGGTTGAACATAGGTGACCGTGCAAGCGTTCCCCGCCCACGCGGGGATGACCCGTTGTCGTCGTCCAGCTTTTGCGTCGGGTCGAAGCGTTCCCCGCCCACGCGGGGATGACCCGCTTGGCGAGGGCGACCTTGCGCGATGCCTAACGCGTTCCCCGCCCACGCGGGGATGACCCGGAACACGGAGCAGCACTCATGAACGCCGAAAAGCGTTCCCCGCCCACGCGGGGATGACCCGGAACACGGAGCAGCACTCATGAACGCCGAAAAGCGTTCCCCGCCCACGCGGGGATGACCCGTCTGACGCATGACAGAGGATGACATCGCCGCTGCGTTCCCCGCCCACGCGGGGATGACCCGTCGGCCCCGTCGATCGAGAGGGTGACGAATTCGCGTTCCCCGCCCACGCGGGGATGACCCGAGGACCGACATGGCACTCGACATCTACACGCCGCGTTCCCCGCCCACGCGGGGATGACCCGGGCACGCCCTGGGCCGTGCAGCGCGCGCTCGAGCGTTCCCCGCCCACGCGGGGATGACCCGCCCCACAGATCCGCAGCGAGGCGGGCCGTGATGCGTTCCCCGCCCACGCGGGGATGACCCGGGGACCGTCGAGGCTGTGATTGACGGTGGCGCGCGTTCCCCGCCCACGCGGGGATGACCCGGCTCGTCTGGCATCCAGCCAGGAGGACGAGCAGCGTTCCCCGCCCACGCGGGGATGACCCGGACTGGTATATTGATTGGAGTGACCGCACCGCGCGTTCGCGGATTGGGCTCGGATGAGCATCCCTAAGCTCTGGTTTTCGGGCCTGGCATTGATCGAGCCGAGCCGATCATCGATCACGTTCAACTTGAATTCCATATCAGACAGTAGCGGGAGCATTCGGTGAGAAATATCACCGCTGCAATATACAGTCGCGTTACCCCTGCTTCAGATGCCCATCCAAGATCCGCCGGATCATCTCGGGTCGTGTCGGCAGATCTTCCTCGAGCTTTCGCAGCTCATCGAGCGCTCTGATCGTATCGCGCGGAAGCCGCACGGTGACAGCCTCGGTGTCGGTGCGCGGACGCCCCATCTTTTTTTCGGTCATGACATCAAATCCACGATTGACTTTATGGGCCCATAAAGCCATATTGTTCGAGCGAAGGCAAGAGCGGCAACTCTCGCCCTCGCTCTAACCACAGCCATCTCGTCCAAGGAGATAACCATGGCTAACACCCCCTCTACCACGCGCATTCGCGCGAATGAAGATGCGCGCGTCGAGACGCCGATCCTGATGCTCTTCCCGGAGTTTCTGAAGGCGCTCCACGCCCTCGTGGAGCGCGAGCGTGAGCTTCGTCACGTCGATTACTGGGATCCCGCCTATTCGGCCTGGCTGGCCGCGGCGGAAAAGGCGCAAGACTACGTGCTCGATCTGCAGATGGCCATTCTCGACGAAGAGCCTCGTGTGCCGGTCGAGAAGTCCCTCAGGCTTTCGGTATATCTCTTCAAGCTCGCGCAGGCTGCCGATAGCGGGCACAAGCTCGCCGCGTTCCGAAGGCTCGTGCGCGAACGCAGCCACGACTTCCTGATCGTCGAGGAGACGGATTTCGACCGTCTCTGCAACGATCGAATTGAGCAAGTCCTGCGCACGCTCGATAGCTTCATGTCGCTCGAGCTGATCGACGACGTCGAGACTCCGACGGCCCACTGATCCCCAACACACGCAACGCAGCAAGAAGCCCGGTCGGCTGACCGGACTCGTTGCTTCTGCGCGCATCTCTGGATTTTCCTGGCGTTGCTTTCTTGCGCCGGGCCCATGCTTTTCTTTCAAAGGAGGGTCTCATCATGACCCAGAATACCTCCGGCTCGCTCAGCATCCGCGGCGAAGAGCTTCCTATTCAGCCTGGCAAGATCCATCCGAAATGGCATGACGCGGCAAAGGCCAAGGGCTACCGCGTTGTCGCACGGGTGAAGGACAAGAACACCCTTGCTCTCGAATGCGAGACCTGCGGCAACATTCATGCGAGCCGATATTACGTGCTGATGAATTTCCAGCCCGAATGCCCGCATTGCGTTGAGGCGAGGTGGCAAGAGACGGCGCGCGAAGCTGGCTTCGAGTTGCTGGGTCGCGATCCCCAAGACCGGCACTATGCCTTTTACAGGGCGCCGTGCGGCCATGAGGTGCGGCGTCAGTTTGGCTCTGTGGGGCGTGTCGCGCGTGGCGAGTTCGGGCCCGAATGTGAGGCCTGCCAAGAGGCCCGCGATCGTGAAGACGCCCGAGCCAGAGGCTGGGATCTGGTCGGCGCTGACCCGAAAGGCAAGGCCAATTACCGGATCTACCGCCACGCTGATGGCTGCGGCGCGCTGTCTCGGATCACGCGCGGAAATATGGTCACTGGGCGTTTCACCTGTCCTGGCTGCGGAGAGGGATGGTCGACCGAGCCGAGCTATCTCTACGCGATGCGCTTCGAGCTGCAGCCTGGTAAGCACGCCGTCAAGCTGGGCTACTCGCGCATTCCGGAGTCGCGGTTGAACTATCAACTGCACCGCGACCCGGAGTTGCCGCGCGAGCTGCTTTGCAAGGTTCCGATGCGCACGGGGCGCCACGCGCAGCGAATTGAGAAACGCGCCCACAAATGGCTCGCCACGCAGCACCACGGCATGGAGCTGCCGCATTCGGAGTTTGCCGCTTATCTCCGGGTCAAATCCGAGCTTTATCGCGCCGAGCTCGAACCGGTTATCCTGCGCCTGCTCGATCGGATCGCGCGGAAGGAAGCGCGTGCTGCCACCAAAAGCTTCGCGCGGCAACGGTCGCGCTCGAAGCGCATGCGCGACTCCTGACCTGTCTCTGCGCCCCCTCCTGCCCCCGGGTGGGAGAGGGCTGTGTATTCTTCCTTTCCAACCTCGACCGAGGATCCGTTCATGCCCCACTCCCTTCCCACCACTTCTTCCCCCTTAAAAGAACTCTTCAACTCCGACCGAAAGGTCGCTTTCGCGGAGAAATTTCTCCGCCACCTAATGAAGCCCTGCGAGCCTCCATCGGCCTCCGATCCGGAGGAGCTCGACGACGATCAGGCGGAGATGTCTGCCTTCTCGATCGAGACCCTCGCCTTCGCGCTTCGCTTTGCGCATCTCCTTGGAGATGCGGTCGCCGCGCGGCGGATGCACGAAGACGGCAGCTGCACGCTGGTTCAAGTGCGCCCTGGACGCGATCTCGTGCTGGCGATGGCCGATCTGCCGCGCCTCCTCCCCCGGTTGAGAAAATTCCTTGGCTTGCGCCGCAAGGAAGACATCAGACTTGTTGCGCGCGTCGACGCCTCTCCGCGCGGCGCGTCGGCCTCCGAACGGGCGCGTCAACATCAACGCTTCCGGCAGACGCAAGACGAAGCCATCAGCTTCGGCGATCCGCTTCTCGCCGTCGCAGCCGACCCTTCTGCTTTTACGAGCGTAGCGCGAACGATCTGTCCGGCCCCCCTCGTAATGCCGCCGGTTTCGCGCGCTCTGATCCTCGAGCTTCTGCGCATCACGCATCCCGAGACCGAAGAGAGGTCTTGGGATGCGCTTCACGACGCTCTGCCCACCGATGACGCACTTCGCCGTCTCGACGGCCCGTTGCTGACGCCGGCTTTCAAGGCAGCAACGGCATTCGACGTCGCCCAAAGGCTGATGGAATACTCTGCAGCGTGTGCACCGAAACAAGTCCGCGCGCTCGATCGCGTGCAGGGTCTTGGGCCGATCCGTCCGCAGCTCGATCGCCTACTTGCAGGCTTTAGCAACTGGCAATCTGGCGAGGCCGACTGGTCGGCGCTGAACACGAGTGCATTGATCTCGGGGCCAACCGGCTGCGGCAAGACGATGCTTGCCCGGGCTGTCGCGGAGGAGCTTGGCGTTCCGCTGGTGGCCACAAGCTATGCGGAGTGCCAAAAGGCCGGACACCTCGGGCAGATGCTCGCGGCTCTTGACGAAGTCGTCCTGGAAGCGATCTTGAAAACCCCCTGCGTCCTCTTCATCGACGAAATGGACAGTTTCACAAGCCGTGGCACCGGCCACCAAAACAGCGAATATCAACGACAGGTGATCAACGCCATGTTGCTTCAACTCACGCGGCTTGCCGAGACACCGGGCGTGATGGTGCTTGCAGCAACGAACCATCCGGACGTTATCGATCCGGCGCTGCGGCGCGCAGGGCGGCTCGATCTGCATCTGATGATGCGCTACCCGGATCGAGCCGGGCTCCAAGCGATCTTGCGCGATACGCTCGGCGCACCGGATCTCAATGTGAAGCGAGGTGCGGACCTCTTGCTGGGTGCCAGCGGAGCGACGGCTGCCAGCGTTGCCCGTTCCGCTTTGGGGATCGCAAGGCAACAGGGACGTCCGATTTCCTCTGAAGATATCGCGCATGCCGCGCGCGAGGTCGTTCCGAACGCCGCGAGTGCGCCGCTCGAAAGGATCGCGATCCATGAAGCGGGGCATCTGCTGGCAGTGTTCGACTTGCTGCCGACAATGCCGACGCGAGCCGCGATCGGCCCTGCGGGTGGTTCGATCGAGGGCGCTGATGCGCCGCTATTGACCGAAAGCGATATCCGCGCCGCAATCATCGTCCGTCTCGCCGGCCGCGCCGCCGAACAGGCTTTGCTTGGCAGCGCCTCCAGCGGGGCAGGTGGCTCGGAGTATTCCGACCTCGCCATCGCCACGCGCCTTGCCCTCGAAGGCATGACGCAGATGGGCCTGTTCGGAAGTGATTTGCTCTGGAGGCCCGTGCGGCCCGATCAGCACATTGCGTTACCCGCGTCTGTGGACGCTCGCGTAACCGAGGTCCTGAACGAGGCTCAGGATGCTGCAATGCAGCTAATTATGACTTATATTGAGCAGGTGAAGCAGGTCGCCAAGCTTTTGCTCAAGAGGCGAGAGCTGGATGCGGACGAGCTAAGGGAACTACGACAGAAAATCAGACCATCGCCTCAATCACAACCGGTGTAGAATAGGACGCTGGCAAACCAACCGGTGCGACTCGATATCCTCGGGAAGCAAGGGGCGACCGGCCCAAGGCGCCGAAATGTAACCTGAAATGTAACTCGCCTTAACTGGCTCCCGCAAAAGGGAATAACATCATGCGTTTGGCGAAAAGTAGTGGCGGAGAGACAGGGATTCGAACCCTGGGTCGGCTCTCACCGACAACGGTTTTCGAGACCGCCGCATTCGACCACTCTGCCACCTCTCCGCATCAGGGGTCGTCTTGTAGGGCGGGATTTAGCCGCCCTCGCGCGCCCTTGCAACCCGTTTTTCGCGGATTTTTTCAGATCCTTCGCAAAGCCTTCATAAACGTGAGGTCAACGCATCCGCAGCGCCCCGTCAAGGCGGATCACTTCGCCGTTCAGATAGCCGCTCTGGACGATGAAACCGGCAAGATTTGCGTATTCCGCAGGATCGCCAAGCCGTTTCGGGAAGGTCACTTCCTCCGCGAGGCTGTCTTGCACCTCCTGCGGCAGGCCCTTCATCATCGGCGTCGCGAAGATGCCCGGCGCGATGGCGCAGCAGCGCACGCCCTGGCTGGCGAGATCGCGGGCGAGCGGCAGGGTCATCGCGACGATTCCGCCTTTCGAGGCCGCATAGGCCGCCTGACCCTTTTGTCCGTCGAAAGCGGCGATGGAGGCCGTGTTGACGATCACGCCGCGCTCGGGGCCGGGGTTGCGGGCCATTTCGGCGGCGGCGAGGCGGGCGACGTTGAAGCTGCCCACGAGGTTTATGTCGATCGTGCGCGCGAAGCTCTCGAGCCGATGCGGACCCTCGCGGCCCACGACGCGCTCTCCGGTGGCGATGCCCGCGCAATTGACGGCGACGTCGATGCCACCCATCGCGCTCACAGCGGCGGCGATCCCGGCGGCGACGCTGTCCTCGGAGGTCACGTCGACCTCGGCGAAGGTCGCGCCGATCTCGGCCGCATAGGCCTCGCCGGTCGCGCGGTCGCGGTCGAAGAGCGTCACCTGCGCCCCCGACTCAACGAAGTGCCGGGCGGTCGCGGCCCCGAGACCCGAGGCGCCGCCGGTGATGACGGCACGAATTTCACTCAACTCCATGTGATCCTCCCTGGAAATGAACGTGTGTTCATTAACCAAAGGAACCCCCGCTTTGTCCAGTCTTGCCAATGCATTTTGCGCCTGCAGCATTCACCGCTTCGATCACGTCTTGCGACATGTTCGGCAAAGCGCCGCTTATGCTTGGAACCAACCGGATTGATTTCGCATTCAGGGGGCATAGGTCCGGGCAACGGATCTGATCCAAAACGTCTCAAACGGGGGATGAACCCCCAAGACAGGAGAGAGAAACATGAAACGTATCATCGTTACGTCGAGCATTCTGGCACTCGCTGGCTCCGCCGCAATGGCGGGCGGTTACACCACCCCGGCACCGGCCCCCGAGGTCACCCCGGCTCCGGTCGCAGTGGCGCCCGCACAGTTCAGCTGGGACGGCTTCTACGCCGGTGTTCAGCTCGGCTACGGCAAAGCCGACGAGTCGATCGACGCTGACGGCGTCGTTGGCGGTGCCCACGCTGGCTACCTCTATGACTTCGGCAACTACGTGCTTGGTGGCGAACTGGCCTATAACGCGGCGAACCTCGACGAGAGCGGCTCCGACGCGAAGGTCAAGTCGATGACCGACCTCAAAATGATCGCCGGTGCGCCCTACAACAACATGCTGTTCTACGGCACGCTCGGCGCGTCCTACGTCGACGCTGACAACGCCTCGGGCGACAGCATCTCGGACACCGTTCCGCTGGTTGGTATCGGCATGAAATATGCCATCAACCCGAAGTGGACCGTCGGTACCGAGCTCGATTACCGCGACGGCAACAACTTCGACGGCACCACCGACGATCTGAACACCACGACGCTGAACCTCACCGCGTCCTACAAGTTCTGATCTCAGGCGGATCGTCTGATCTACGCGGGCGGGGGGAAACCTCCGCCCGTTTTTCTATGCGCGATCGATGCCGCGGTGCGGCGAAATCGGGGCAGGGCGGCTCAATCCGGGGCGATCAGGCCAAGGCCCCGCAGATAGACGCCGATGCCGCTTTCCAGGAGATCCTCGGGCGCATAGGGCGAGCGGTTTCCCTCGCGTGCATAAAGCTCCACCACACCGTGGCTCATCGCCCAGACATGCGCTGCGACCATCGCGACCGGTGGGCGCTTTTCCGGTGGCACATGTTCCATCAAAGCGCGCGTCGCGCGTTCCATCGCGGTGCTCGATTTGCTCGCCACCGCCGCAAGATCGGGCGAGCGGTTGGGCGAGATACCGCTTTCGAACATCGCCATGTAGTGGCCCGGATATTTCCGGGCGAAAGCGAGATAGGCCCGGCCCACCGCAGAGAACGCCGCCAGCGCCGAGGGTTTGCCGCCGTTCCACGCATGATCCAGAAGATCGCCGAATATCAGATAGCCCTGACGCGCACATTCCGCGATCAGATCCTCGCGCCCCTCGAAATGGCGATAGACCGCAGCCGGGGTCACGCCCGCGCGTTTGGCAGCCTCCGAGAGCGTGAACCCCGTCGGGCCCTTCTCCTCGATCAGCTCCAGCGCGGAGGCGACAAGCGCCTGACGCAGATTGCCGTGATGATAGCCTTGCTTAGACATTCAGAACGTCGATGCCACCGCAGATTTTACCGTCGACCTCGCCAATCGCCTCGGGGTCCTTATGCGCGTAATCGACCGCGTTCAGCACCGTCTGGATCGCGGCGATCCGGGCGCGTTTCTTGTCGTCCGAGCGGATCACCGTCCAGGGCGCATGATCTGTGTCGGAACGCTCCAGCGTCTCTTGGATCGCCTCGGAATAGGCGTCCCAGCGCTTGAGCCCCTCGACGTCGATCCAGCTCAGCTTCCACTGCTTGAGCGGGTCCTTCTCGCGCTTGAGGAAGCGGCGCAGCTGCTCGGCGCGGTCCACGTTCAGCCAGAGCTTCACGAGGATGACCCCGTCATCCACCAGCATCTTCTCGAAATCGGGGAGTTGGTAGAAGAAATGCTCGCGCTGCTGGGGCGTGCAGAAATCGAAGACATGCTCGACCACGCCGCGGTTATACCAGCTCCGGTCGAACATCGCGATCTGGCCCGCCGCGGGCAGCCAGTCGATATAGCGCTGAAAATACCATTGCGTGGCTTCGGTCTCGGTGGGTTTGGGCAGCGCCACGACATAGGCCGAGCGCGGGTTCAGGTTCTGCCGCATCCGCCCGATCGTGCCGCCTTTGCCCGCCGCGTCGCGGCCCTCGAAAATCACCGCGATCCGCTTGCCGGTTTCCTTCGCGTCCCAGAACATCTTGACCAGTTCGACCTGAAGCGCCTCCATCCGGCGGTCGTATTTCTTGCGCTTCATCTCTTCGTCATAGGGGTAGGAGGGCGAGAGCATGTCATCCTTGCCCGCCTCCTCGATCGCCTCGCGCACGGCATCGGGCGCTTCGGTCTCAAGGTAGCGGGTGATGTCGCCCACGAAGGGGATGTCGAACGGCGGGTCGCTCTTGTCCTTGGCCATGATCTGCCTTTTGTCGTTTCACGGCAGTATGCTGCGCGGGCCGAGGCGGTGCAAGCGGCGGCGCATCCGTAAGGGGCGGCGACCGCGCGTCTGTGATCTGCGTGCAAAGCCGGAGGGCCGGGCGCTCAGGCGGCCCTCATTCTGCCGCCGGGCGCATCGGGATCGAATAGCCCGCGCGCTCGGCCACACGGTCCACCGCAGCGACCGTCTGCTGCAACGCGACATGCGGGACCATATGGCCGATCCCGTCGAGCGAGATCAGCTCCGCCCCCGGCACCTCCTTCGTGAACGGCACCGCGTGGATCTGCTCGCCCACGATGGTGTCGGCCGTGCCATGGACCGAGACCACCGGCAGGTCGAGATCGGGGTAATGCGGGATCATCGCCTGAATCTGCGACTTCAGGCTGGCGCGCTGACGGGCATTCACCCGCATCGTCTGAACCCGCAGCGTCATGCCGGGGCCGAACCAGTGCAGATAGCCGATCGGCATCTCCTGCGGCGTGAAGACGCTCTCGACCTCGGAGCGGATGATCGCAGGCGGTGTCCAGGCCGAGATCAGCGGCACCACGACCGCCTGACCAAGCGGCGGCGAGGTGATCTCATAGAGCAGCGGCAGCCCGGTATCCCAGCTATGCGAAGGCGCGGAGACCGGCACCAGACCCGAAAGCGTGCCGGGCTGATACACCGCCCAAGCAATCGCCACCGCGCCACCATAGGAATGGCCGAGCACGATAGGATCGTCCGCGCCAGCGAGCTTGGTCGCTTTCTGCAGCAGCTTGGCCTGATTTTCGATCGTGTCCTGATCCGCGGGCAGCGGGTCGGAATAGCCAAACCCCGGACGGTCGGGCACGAAGACGCGATAGCGTTTCGCTAGTTCCGGGGCGAGATCGAAGGTCAGGTCGCGGGCCGAGCCCGACGCGCCGTGGATCAAGACCACCGCCGGGCCGTGATCGCCCTTGATGACCATATGAACGCGCTGGTCGCCGACATCGACGAAGATGCCGTTGGGTGGATAGCGCTGCTCCGCCATGCGGGCCCGCCAACTCTCCAACCCCCATGTCGCGCCGCCCAAGATGAGCAGCAGCACGACAAGGCTAGTTACCAATCTCGGCCAGATCATACGGAGTTTCCTGATAAATCTCGTTTATCCAGTTGCCGTAAAGCAGGTGGGCGTGGCTTTTCCACCTGTTGGTCGGCGCCCGGCTCGGGTCGTTCTCTGGATAGTAATTCGCGGGGACGTTGATTGGTTTCCCCGACGCGACGTCACGATCGTATTCTTCCTTCAGCGTGCCGCTGTCATATTCGAGATGATTGAAGATATAGAGCGCACGATGGGCGCGATCTTCGACCAGACAGGGCCCGGTTTCGTCGGAATGGATCAGCGTGGTCATGCCCGCCGCTTCCAGCTCGTCGCGCCGCATCTCGGTCCAGCGGCTGACCGGGATCAGCAGATCGTCCGAGAAGCCCCGCAGATAGGGCGAGGCGGGCGCGCAGTTGCGGTGCCGGAAGCAGCCGAAGGCCTTGTGATCGAGCATATGCTTGTTCACGCCGTGGAAGTAATAGGCCATCGCCATGCCGCCCCAGCACACGCCGAAGGTCGAGAAGACATGGGTCTGGGTCCAGTCGAAGATCCGCTTGAGCTCTTCCCAGTAAGTCACTTCCTCAAAAGGCAAATGTTCGATCGGGGCGCCAGTGATGATCAGCCCGTCGAACTTCTCGCCGGTGGCTTCGACCTCCTCGAAGGGACGGTAGAACTCTTCCATATGCGCGGCGGCGGTGTTCTTCGTCTGGTGCTCGCTCATGCGGATCAGCTGGAAGTCGATCTGCAGCGGCGTCGCACCGATCAGCCGAGCGAACTGGTTCTCGGTCTGGATTTTCTTCGGCATGAGATTGAGAAGACCGATCCGAATGGGGCGGATTTCCTGCCGGGATGCGCGCTCGGGCGACATCACCATCACGCCTTCCCGCGACAGGATGTCGAAGGCGGGGAGGTTTTCAGGCAACTTGATCGGCATTGTTTCTCAGCCTCTTACAGGGTGAAGTTAAAGTGATGCGTGAAGTGTCGTGGCTCACGCGGGCAAAGCATCAGCGATCAGCGATGTAAAATCTTTCGCGTCGCGGACAAGGTAGAGATCCTCGGCACGGATCGTCACGCCCCAGTTTTTCGCCATCGCCGCGTAGCGCGGCTGACGATGCGCCAGCGCCTGCGCATAGGTCCAGCGCACGAAATCGTCGGGATCGACCTGTGCCTCCGCCACGCCTTTCAGCGCGCGATATTCGGCCCATTTCGCGGCCAGAAACTCGGGCTGATAATACATCGGCTTCGGTGCGCGCGAGAAGCGGTTGATCAGTTCTTCGGTATGGGCGTCGGAGCCCTCGATCCAGACCATCAGCAGGTTCTGCGACAGCGCGGTCAGGATCGGATCCTCGGGATCGTCAGGGTCCACCACCTCGCAGATCGAGCCACCGGAATCGCACAGGAAATTCTCGATCCCGTAGATCTGCTTCGCGCGGTCGATGAAATGCGCGGTATCCAGAAGCGCCGCCATCTCCGCCGTGCGGTGCTGGCTCTGCCGTTCCAGATATTCCTCGAAGGGCAGCCCGCCCTTGGCCGGATCGCCGGGCTTGCCGAGATAGGTCGAGAGCGGCGCGAGGTTCTCGAAGGTGATGTTCGACGCGATAAAGACCGAGTCCGACAGCAAAAGCTCCGCAAGGAACGGGTTCTTCATCGCCTCGCGCTTGAAGTTGTCGGCGATATATTCGCCCATGTAGCGCGTGCCGATCCGGTAATCGACGGAGTAGTGGAACCAGCCTTCGTCGCGCAGCAGGTTCGCAGCCCAGGTCTTGCCGAGGCCGGACATGCCGAACAGCGCAACCTTCCTCGATTTGGCGGCCAGCCACTCGGCGCGATTGGAATAGATCATGTCGTCCCCATTGGTCTTTCGCCCCGGTGTAGCCCGGCAAGGCGCGCGCGTCACGGGGTTTTGGGGCGGCGGTTCAGGATCATCAGGCCAAGGGCGAGGATCGCGAAGCCCAAGGCCTCCGCCCAGCCCAGACGTTCGTCATAGACCGCCCAGCCTGCAAGGATTGCGACGGGCGGGATTAGAAGCGTCACAAGCGCAAGGTTGGCCGCCCCCGCGATCGCGAGGATGCGGTAATAGAGCAGGTAGGCCAGCGCCGAACAGCCAAAGCCCAGCCAAAGCATCGCGATCCAGACCGAGGGCGCGTAGTCGAAGCTCGGCACGCCGTCGGTGATAAGCAGGATCGGCAGGGTCCAGATCGCGCCGCCGGTCAGCATCCCGGCCGCGGCAACTTCGGGCCGTAACCCCCTGATTGCAAAGCGCGCATAGGCTCCGGCGAAGCCATAGCTCAGCGCCGCGCCCAGCACGGCGAGCTGGCCCGCCGAGGTCAGGTCGAACCCTTTGAGTGCATCCGGTCCGATCGCCACCACGACGCCCGCGAAGCCGACCGCGATGCCGGTGGCCTTGCGTGCGCTCAGCCGCTCGTCGGTGAAAACGACCGCCGCGACCAGCGCCCCGAAGATCGCGGTCGAGGCGTTCAGGATCGAGGCCAGCCCGCTGTCGATATGCTTCTGCCCCCAGACGATGAGCGAGAAGGGAATGGCGTTATTCAGCAGCCCCATGATCAGGAAATGCCCGAGATAGATCGGATGCCGAGGCACCGGCAGTCGGCGCAGCGCGACATAGGCCCAGATCAGCACCGCCCCCGAGGCCACGCGCAGGAAGACCACGGTAAACACACCTGCGCCTTCGAGTGCCGCGCGGTTCGACAGGAAGGACGAGCCCCAGATCAGCGCCAGCGCCGCGAGCAGCGCCCAGGCGAGCGGGGTGAGGGATAAAGGGGCGGGTGCGTGTTTCATCGCTTCGATCTAGCGGGCGGCAGCGATGCGCACCACCCGGAACTTGCGGGATTGCCGAAGCCCCAAGAAAAAGCCCCGCACGAGGCGGGGCTTTTCGAGAATTATCAGAGGCTTGCGATCAGAAGTTGATCCCGACGCGCAGACCTGCACCCCAGCCGTCATTGCCGGAGAAGTCCGTTTCTACGCCCGGCGGAAGGGTGGTTTTCGCATCGCCGATATCAACGTAGCGCAGGCCGCCGGTGATTTTTATGTTATCGGTTGCCTGGTAGCTGGCAGCGAGCGAAACGGATTTGAAGCCATCGGTCGGGCCGAGGTTGCCCACGGTGCCGCCTTGGTGCTTCTCATAGCCGAACATAATCGCGCCTGACCACTGGTCGGTGAAACGACGGCCCACACCCAGATTGTAGGTGATTGTGTTGTCTTTATAACTGACCAGAGAGTCGCCAGTCGCACCCAAATAACCGAGAGGCGTAATGTCGAATTGCTTCCAATGCACCCAGCGTACGGAGCCCATAACCAATGTATCTTTCGCGATACCGGTTTGGAACTCGAGGTTCACCGATTCCGGAACCGTCGTCGTGAAGGGCGCGCTCGGCGAGCCATTCTCGGTCACGGAGAATTCGTGCTCGATCTTCGAGTTGTAGGTCAGCGCCACGCGGGCGGCGATCTCGGGCTTCTCCCAAGCCGCACCGACCACATACCCGAAATCGGTCTCGTCCGAGGTGGACATGGAATAGCCGAGAGCCGGGAGGTTCACGTTGCCTTTGACGCTTTCGCTGCGCAGGCCGCCATAAACCGAAACGTTGTTCGGCATTTTATAGCGCACGAGGGCGGTGATTGCGGACGATTTGATCGACGCGTTGGAGCCCGCGATCGGGTAATCTACTGCCGGATTGCCGGTACCCGCGGGGTAGTTCACTTTCGCGCCGACGGGCTGGTCGAAGATGACCGCGAGATCCCACTGATCGTTGAGCTGCTGCTTGTAGCCAAGGCTCACCGTGCCGTAGCCCGGAGCCATGTCGCCAGAGTTCGAGCTGTTAAGTGGGTAGCTGCCAGATACGTCCGGATTGAACGCACCAAAGCTCACTTCGCCGTAATTGCCCTGCTCGAACAGGATGCCGACCGATTGCGTCGAGCGCTCCACCCCGCCCGCATGGGCCGCGCCTGCGCCAATCGCGAGTGCGGCCATCGAAGTCATCACACGTTTCATAATGTTCCTCTTCCCTAACGTGTCCCGAAGGAGATCCTAACGTCTCGAAGGAATTCCTTTCGGTGACGCTACCAGCCGGAAGATCTAAATCAATCAGCGCTTCACGATGACGTCACGTTCTGTTGCCCGAATGCACGGGAAAATGTGGCTTTGCGGCCACTTGAGGGTGACGTTCGCGTCAAGTTCTGAACTGAAGCGTTTAGAAGCCGTTGGAAAAATTGAGAATCGCGAGAAGGCCGAGCCAGAGCGCCGCGCCGAAGAGCGCTATCAAAAGCGCACTCCAAAGCGTGGCACGTGGAGCTGGCAAATGAGGCGGCCCGTCGGTCTTGCGCGCCTGCAACGATGTCCCGGCAGGTGGGGGCTGTCTGCGCTTTGCACGCGGGGGATTTTCAGGAGCGCGGGCCATTTTCGCCTCAGGGTTGTCATGTTTCGCAAAGCCATTAACCCCGGCTTAGGTAAAGCAAGCCTTAATGGCGGCGATGAAACCTGTCCGTCTCACGCAATTGTCAAGCCCCGATGCGGGCTGGGATCGAGCGTTGCGCGCGCTCGCGCCGGGGCACCCGCCGCCCTTTCAGCAGGCGGCGCTCTATGGGACGCTTGCTGCCGCGCGGGGGAGGCGCGTTCTGCGGCTCGAGATCACGCAGGCGGGCAGGCGGATCGCACTGGCCCAGATGATCGGGCGCGGCGGGCTGTGGCTCTTGTCGCGCGGACCGGTTTTCGCGCCGGGCCTTGATCGCGGCAGTCAGAACGCAGTGCTGCGCCGGATCGCGCGCCGCTGTGGGATCACCCTCGCGACGCCGGACGCGCCGCTGGCCGGGGTCGGGCTGGTCCCGCTGATCACGTCCCGCCACCACGCGCTTTGGTCCGTGCAGCCCGGTCCGGAAGCACTGCGCGCCGGGCTTGCCGGGAAATGGCGCAATCGCTTAGCGGCGGCGGAGCGCGCGGGGCTGCGGGTGAGGTTGGAGCCCAAGATCGACTGGCTTCTCGCCGCCGATACCGCGCAGCAACGGGCGCGTGGCTATCGCGCCTTGCCGTCCGGCTTCACGCGCGCGTGGGCGGACCGCAGTCCGGCGGATCTTCTCGCGCTGCGCATCGAGGATGCCAGAGGACAGCGCGTCGCCGGTGGCATCTTCCTGCTCCATGGCGCGGGGGCGAGCTATCATATCGGCTGGACCGGGCCGGAGGGGCGCGCGTCGGGCGCGCATAACCTGATGCTCTGGCACGCGGCGCTTCGGCTGAAGGCGCGCGGTATCCGACAGCTCGATCTCGGCGCGGTGGATAGCGAGGATGGGGCAGGGCGGATGCGCTTCAAGCTGGGCACCGGCGCGCAGCCGCACAGCCTTGGGGCGACCCTGTGGGTGCTGCCGGTTTAACCCTTCCCCTTGAGGAAAATATCCCCGCCGGAGGCTCCCTCACCCTGCCGCAGGCGAGCCGTCAGACTGTCGCGCGTGAAAGATGAAGCCGAGGAAATTCAGCAGCACTTGCGCAGCGAGGATCGCGGTGGCGCCAGTGGGGTCGTAATCGGGGGCGACCTCGACCAGATCGATGCCCACGACCTCGTGCCGCTTCGCCACGCCCTGCAGGATTTCCAGCACCTCGTAATAGAGAAACCCGCCATGGCTCGGCGTTCCGGTGCCGGGCGCGATCGAGGGGTCGAACCCGTCGATATCGATCGTGACATAGATCCGCGCGCCCTCCGGGATACGCGCCAGCACGCCCTCGGCCCCCAGCTTGCGCACCTGCCGCACGCTCAGGAAATCGTCGCCCATCGCGCGGGCGGCGTCATAGCCTTCCTTCGAGGTCGAAGAGACGTTGCGAATGCCGAGCGCGGTGATCCCCGAGACATACCCTTTCTCGGCGGCGCGGCGCATCGGGTTGCCGTGGCCCTCGGTCACGCCGTGTCGCTCGTCCACGAAATCGAGATGGGCGTCGATCTGTAGGATATGGATCGGGCCCTTCTCGGCGCAATCGGCCTCAAAAGCGCGGATGCAGGGGATATTGATCGAGTGATCGCCGCCGATCACCACCGGCAGCGCGCCCGCATTAAGCATAGCACGCACGCCGGTCTCGATATTGGCATGGCTCTTCACGGTGTCGGTATGGACGATGTCGGCATCGCCGATATCGACGATGGTGACCTCCGGGCCGAGATAGGTCGCGTCGTCCTCGTGATCGTAGGCGCCCGCGTGTCCGAAGGAGAACAGGGTCGAAGCCTCGCGCACCGCCCGCGGCCCGAACCGCGCACCGGGGCGGAACTGCGTGCCGAAATCGAAGGGCGCGCCCATCACCGCCACATCCGCCTCGATCGCATCCCAATCGGAGACGTATTGCCGCTTGCCGAACGTGGAAATCCCCACGAAGGGCAGGTTCAGCCGCCCCGATTCATATCCATGTCCCGCCATCTTGCCTCCAGACACCCTGTCGCACCTCGGACAGCTTTCCGCCGCGCGCGAAATATTGCAAGCTTCTGCGCGACCGAAATGATTTGCCGATTGCCCGAGGTAAGCACATGTCCTTCGCCCCGCCCAAGATGACGCCCAAGGGCCTGTTTCGCCGTACCCCGCCCGCGATGTTCCCGCCCGTGCTGGGGCTGATGGGCCTCGGGATCGCGTGGCGGCGCGGTGTCGGGCAATTCGCGCTGCCGCCCGATCTGGCGGAGCTGTTTCTGGGCGCGGTGACGCTGCTCGCGCTGTTCACGCTGGTGGCTTATGGCGCGAAGGTCGTGCGGCGTCCGGGCGTGGTGTTCGAGGATCTGCGCGTGCTGCCGGGCCGTGCGGGGCTCGCGGCAGGGACGCTGACCATCTATCTGATCGCGGCTTCGCTTGCGCCTTATGGCGGGCTCGCCACCGTCATCTTCTGGCTCGGCGTCGCGGTGCATCTGGGGCTGATCGCGGCGGTGATCTATACGCTCGCAACCGGCCCGGCGGAGCAGCGCCGCGTCAATCCGACATGGCAGCTGACCTTCTCGGGTTGGATCGTGGGCGCAGTGGCGGGCGTGATCCTTGGGCTCGATAGCGTGGCGCTGGTGATGTTCTGGGTCGCGATGCTGTCGGCGGTCGTGATCTGGATGATCTCGCTGCAGCAATTCTCCCGCGAGCGGGTGCCCGCACCGCTGCGTCCACTGCTCGCCATTCATCTCGCGCCGGCCGCTCTGATCGGCACCGTGGCGAGCGCGTTCGGCGCGATGGGGATCGCGCAGGCGATGGCGATCCTCGCGGCGGGTTATCTGCTGGTGTTGGTCGTATCGATACGCTGGCTGCTTGCGGGGGGCTTCTCGCCGCTCTGGGGAGCCTTCACATTCCCGGCAGCGGCGACGGCGGGGTGCTGGCTCGCGCTTGGCGGGGTCTGGGAACTGCCCGGCGCGCTGATGCTGACGGCAGCGACCCTGATCGTGGTGCCGATCGCGCTGAAGGTGCTGCAGCTTTGGGCGAAGGGTCAGCTCGCGATGAAGACCAACGCCGCGATTGCGTAAGGCGAGAGGGCGGCGCCCGAGCTTCGGGTGGGCGCTTTGCTCCGCATGTGACCGGGCTTTATCTCGCAAGCCCGTAAGTCGGTCGTTCCCGCGATTACAGCGCCAATGCGCCCTCCCGTGGGGGAGGGTCGGGCGCGGCCCGGGGCTGGTCGCCCCGCGCCACCGTAGGAGGCTGACACGATGGTGCTATACCACTCGTTCGCGCACGCCCGCTGCGCAGCGCGTCCGCGAGGGGTTGCCTTCGCGTCCATTGCGTGAAACAGCAAACTGCCAAACGCATCTGGACACTGGAGACCCCCCATGCAGATTCGCGAGGCGCTCACCTTCGACGACGTTCTTCTTCTTCCCGCAGCCTCTTCGGTGCTTCCTGCGACCGCAGATGTCTCGACCCAGGTGACGAAGAAAATCCGGCTCAACATTCCGCTTCTGTCCTCCGCGATGGACACCGTCACCGAGGCGCGCATGGCGATCGCGATGGCGCAGGCGGGCGGCGTGGGCGTGATCCACAAGAACCTCACCGTCGAGCAGCAGGCCGACGAGGTCCGCCGCGTGAAGCGTTTCGAGAGCGGCATCGTCTACAACCCGATCACGCTACGCCCCGATCAGACGCTCGCCGATGCGAAGGCACTGACCGAGCGCTACGGTTTCTCCGGCTTCCCGGTCGTCGATGAAAACCGCCGCGTGGTCGGCATCGTGACGAACCGCGACATGCGCTTCGCCCAGAAGGACGAAACCCCGGTCTCGGTGATGATGACCACCGACCGTCTCGCGATCCTGCAAGAGCCCGCCGACCGTGCGCAAGCCATCGCGATGATGCGCGAGCGCCGGATCGAGAAGCTGCTGGTGACCGATGACGAGGGCAAGCTGACGGGCCTGCTGACGCTGCGCGACACCGAGCAGGCCGTGCTCAACCCGACCGCCTGCAAGGACGATCTGGGCCGCCTGCGCGTGGCCGCTGCGACCTCCGTGGGCGATGCGGGCTTCGAGCGCTCCGAGGCGCTGATCGACGCGGGCTGCGATATCGTCGTGGTCGACACCGCACACGGTCACAGCCAGGGCGTGATCGACGCGGTGAAACGCATCAAGCAACTGTCGAGCGACGTGCAGGTGATCGCGGGCAACGTAGCCACCGCCGACGCCACCAAAGCTCTGATCGACGTGGGCGCCGACGCGGTGAAATGCGGTATCGGCCCGGGTTCGATCTGTACGACGCGGATGGTCGCGGGCGTGGGCGTGCCGCAGCTGACCGCGATCATGGATTGCGTGGCGGCTGCCGGCGACGTGCCGATCATCGCCGATGGCGGCATCAAGTTCTCGGGCGATTTCGCGAAAGCCATCGCGGCGGGCGCTAGCTGCGCCATGGTCGGTTCGATGATCGCGGGCACCGACGAGAGCCCCGGCGAAGTGATCCTCTATCAGGGCCGCTCGTTCAAATCCTATCGCGGCATGGGCAGCTTGGGCGCGATGGCGCGCGGCTCGGCGGATCGTTACTTCCAGAAGGATGCGGCGAACGACAAGCTCGTGCCGGAAGGCATCGAGGGGCAGGTGCCCTACAAAGGCCCCGCAGGCGCGGTGGTTCACCAGCTCGTGGGCGGTCTGCGTGCGGCGATGGGCTATACCGGCTCCGCGACGGTCGCCGAGATGCGCACGAACTGCAATTTCGTCCGCATCACCGGCGCGGGTCTCAAGGAAAGCCACGTCCACGACGTCGCGATCACCCGCGAGAGCCCGAATTACCGGATCGGCTAAGGCGCGCAGCGCTCACTTGCGATAGACACGAAAGGCCCGGCCAGCGATGGTGCGGGCCTTTTTTGCGGGATATTACGCAGCGTAAGCTTTCCATAGTTTCGCCGTAATCGCCCGTTAACCAGAGGGGATGACCCTCAAACCGTTCCCTGGTTTCGAGATGGAGGCCCGACATGATGCACCGAATTGCCGTGCGCAATTCCCAGGCGCAAATCCCTACGATCGCGAAACTTTTCGCGGCTCTGGCGCTTGGCGCGACCGGGTTTTTCACCGCGCAGCAGATCATGCCCGCGATTCCCGCCGGGACCGACGGGGCGAAGGAATTGTGGCTGATCATGGGCTCGTTCGGTCTGCTGTTCGGCTGGCGCGTGGTCGGGGTTTCCGCCGGGCGCCGCTGGGTCGATGCGATCAATGACGGCCTGCGCGGCGGGCTCTACGTCCTGCTTTGGACCTTCGCCTTCCTTGGCGTGATGCAGATGCTGAAACTGGCGCTGCGGATGCGCTATGACGATGTGCTCTCCGCCGTGACCGACGTCATCGGGCAGGGGGTCGCGATCGGGTTGGCCTCGCTTGGGGTGGCGCCGGTGATCACGCTGGGCTTGGGCGCGATGGGCGCAGGGCTCCTGTCGGAGTTTGCGCATCGTCGATACGGGCGCTGAGCGCATAACTACCACACCCTCCGCTTGACATCGCGCGCCTGCCTTGCAGGTTGAGGCGCATGATGCGCCAAGCTGCGGGGACGGTCATGCAACCACATTTCTTTTACGGCACGCTGTGTCATCCGCCTCTGCTGGAGGCGGTCATCGGACGTGTGCCGCAGCTCGTTCCGGCGCGGCTGGAAGGTTTCGCCCCGCATGAGGCCTGTCGCGAGGGGCAGGGCCTGGGCTTTCCGATCCTGATCGCGACACCGGGGGCAGTGACAAGCGGCGTCGTGGCCGATCTGACCGAGGCCGAGGCCGAGCGCATCGCGTGGTACGAGGATGGCTACGACGCCGATTTCCGCGAACTCGAGATCGGATCGGGGCCGCGCGAGGCGAAGCTGTGGCTGCCGACGGCGGGGCGCTGGGACGTGGGCGACGCGTGGACCCTCGCAGACTGGGCGCCGAAATGGGCCGCGCTGAAGACCGAGGCCGCGCGGCTCTTCATCGCCGAGGCACAGGCCGTGGGGCCCGACGCCGCCAATGCGCGCTATCACGCGATCCTTGTGCGCGCGGCTTCTACCTTGCGCGCGCGCGCGGCCCCGATGGCGCAGCACTTGCGCCGGGATCTGCATGAAGGCGACATCAAGATCGACGCGCAACAGACTGCTTATGCGAAGTTTTTCGCGGTCGAGGATTACAAGCTGGAACATCGGCTGTTCGCGGGCGGGATGAGTGCCAAGCTCGACCGGGCCGCCTTCGTCTCGGGCGATGCGAGCGTCGTTCTGCCTTACGATCCGGTGCGCGACCGGGTGATGCTGATCGAACAGATCCGCACCGGGCCGCTGGCGCGCGGCGAGCCGAACCCTTGGATGATCGAGGCGATCGCGGGCCGGGTCGATCCGGGCGAGACACCCGAGGAGGCGGCGCTGCGCGAAGCGGGCGAGGAGGCCGGGATCACGATTGCGCGCCTGATCGAGGCGCCGCGCTACTACCCGTCGCCCGGCGCGAAAAGCGAATTCGTCTATTCCTATATCGGGATCACCGATCTGCCCGACGAGGCCGCACAGCTTGGCGGCAAGGCCGATGAGCACGAAGATATCCGCGCGCATCTGGTGCCCTTCGAGCGTTTGATGACGCTTGTGTCGACTGGCGAGGCAGGCAATGCGCCGCTCGTCGTGCTCGCGCTCTGGCTTGCCGGGCAGCGCGCCGCACTGCAGCGGATGGCTGGCGTGGCGTAATCGCGGGGTTGAGGTGGCGCGCGCCGCGTCCTAAGTCTGGCTTCAACGGCCCCGTTGGGGGTTACTCGATACGGGAGGAATGCGCGATGCGTATCTGCAGCGATCTGGCGTCGGCAGTGGGAAATACCCCGCTCATCAAGCTCAGGAAGGCATCGGAAGAGACCGGCTGCACGATCCTCGGCAAGGCGGAATTCCTCAATCCCGGCCAATCGGTGAAAGACCGTGCGGCGCTGTTCATCATCCGTGACGCGATCCAGCGCGGCGAGTTGGCACCCGGCGGCACGATCGTCGAAGGCACGGCGGGCAATACCGGCATCGGTCTCGCGCTCGTGGGCGCCTCGATGGGCTTCCGCGCGGTGATCGTGATCCCCGAGACGCAGAGCCAGGAAAAGAAGGACATGCTGCGGCTGGCCGGCGCCGAACTGGTGCAGGTTCCGGCCGCGCCCTATCGCAACCCGAACAACTACGTGCGCTATTCCGAGCGGCTCGCGAAGGAACTGGCCAAGACCGATCCGCATGGCGCGATCTGGGCCAACCAGTTCGACAATACCGCGAACCGGCAGGCTCATATCGAGACGACCGGCCCCGAAATCTGGGACCAGACCGGCGGCAAGGTCGACGGCTTCATCTGCGCGGTGGGCTCGGGCGGCACGCTCGCGGGCACCGGCATGGCACTGCAGCCCAAGGGCGTGAAGATCGGCCTCGCCGACCCAGACGGCGCGGCGCTGCACAGCTATTACACGACCGGCGAGTTCAAATCCGAGGGCTCCTCGATCACCGAAGGCATCGGGCAGGGGCGGATCACCGCCAATCTCGAGGGCTTCACCCCGGATATGAGCTTCAACATCCCCGATAGCGAAGCGCTGCCGGTGGTCTTCGACCTGCTGCAGGAAGAGGGTCTCTGCCTTGGCGGCTCCTCGGGGATCAATATCGCGGGCGCGATGCATATGGCGCGCGAGCTGGGTCCGGGCCACACGATCGTGACGGTGCTCTGCGATTACGGCAACCGCTACCAGTCGAAACTCTTCAACCCCGACTTCCTCAAGGGCAAGGGCTTGCCGGTGCCGGAATGGCTCGACCGGGCCCCGCGTGAGATGCCGGAGGTCTTCGAGGGATGATCCTGCGTCTGGCGCGTCTGCTCTTGCTGGCCGTCGCGCTGGCGCTCCCCGGGATTGGTTTCGCGCAAAGCCCCGACGTGCCCGATTACAAGGCGTGGGAAAAGACCGCGAGCGAAGCCGAAAAGATGGTGCAGGCCGATCAGGCCCAACGCCCGGCCTTCGACAAGATCCGGCAGGAGGTCGTCAACTGGCGGGAAAAGTTCAAGGCGGCGGAGGATATCAACGCCAGCCAGATATCGACCGTCAAAGCGCAGATCGAAGCGCTCGGTCCCCCGCCTAAGGAGGGCCAGAGCGAGGATCAGGCGATCGCCGACCGGCGCAAGAAGCTGAACGACGAGTTGGCGCAGCTGCAAGCGCCGGGGTTGCGCGCGACCGAAGCCGCCAGCCGCGCGGATTCGATCGTCGCCAATATCGATCAGGTTCTGCGCGCGCGGCAGACCGACAAACTCCTGCGGCTGACACCGTCGCCGCTCAATCCGATCAACTGGCCCGAGGGGGTGAAAGTCCTCAGCGGGCTGACCTCCGAGCTTGCCTCAGAGATGGGGCAGCAACTCGATCAGCCGGACCCTTACGCCAATGCGCGCAACAACGCGCCCGCGATCGTAGGCTTGTTGCTGGTGGCGCTGCTGCTGGTGCTGCGCGGGCGGACGTGGATCGACAAGCTGGCCAATGTGCTCGAGGCGCGACTGGCGCGCAATGCGCAGCGGGTGATTGATTTCATCGTCTCGCTGGGGCAGCTCTTGCTGCCGATTGCCGGCATCGTGCTGCTGGAGGCGGCGCTGGTCCAGACGGAACTGTTCGGATCGCGCTGGATGGAGCTACTCATCGCGATCGGCGTGGTTCTGAGCGCGGCCTTTGTGGCCTTCTGGCTCTCGGGCCGCATCTTCCCGCGCAATGACCGACAAGTCGCGCCATTCACCCTGCAAAGCGAGCGCCGCCGAGAAGGCCGGGTGCTGACGATCTCGCTGGCGGTGTTCGCAGCGATCCAGGGCCCGTTCGGCGACTGGCTCGTGGCGCGCGGACAGGACGTTTTCGAGGGAAGCGCGAAAACTGCCAAAGAGATCGATGCGGCGGGACACACGCTCGATGCAGGCTTCGGCGTTCTGGTCTTCCCGCTGCAGGTCCTTGCGGCCATTGCGCTCTTCCGTTTCGGCCAATTGCTGCGCCGCCACCTGCGCAACGAGACCTCCGGGAGCGAGGAAGGCGCGTTTCGCGACCGCCTCGTCGGCGCGCTCGGCAATGCGCTGATCGGCGTCGCGGTGGTCGCGCCGGTTCTGGGCGCGATCGGCTATATCAACGCCGCCAACGCGCTGATCTTCCCGACTATCGCGACGCTTGGGCTGATCGCGCTGGTTCTGGTGCTCAACCAGTTTTTCACCGATGTCTACGTGCTGCTGGCCCGGCGCGAGGATGACGGCCGCGACTCCCTGATCCCGGCGCTGATCGGCTTCCTCTTGGGCCTGCTCGCCATGCCGCCCGCGGCGCTGATCTGGGGCGCGCGCCCGGCCGATCTGGCCGAGCTTTGGACACGGTTCCAGAACGGCGTCTCGGTCAGCGGGGTCACGATCTCGCCCGGCATCTTCCTGACCTTCGCGATCGTCTTCGTGATTGGCCTGATGGTCACGCGGCTGCTGCAGGGGGCGCTGAAGACCTCGCTGTTGCCGAAGACCAAGATCGACAAGGGCGGGCAGAACGCCATCGTCTCGGGGCTCGGATATCTCGGGATCTTCCTCGCGGCCGTGATTGCGATCTCCTCGGCGGGGATCGATCTGAGCTCGCTCGCCATCGTCGCCGGTGCGCTGTCGGTTGGTGTCGGTTTCGGTCTGCAGACCATCGTGCAGAATTTCGTCTCGGGCATCATCCTGCTGATCGAGCGCCCGATCTCCGAGGGCGACTGGATCGAGGTCAACGGTCAGATGGGGATCGTGAAGGCGATCTCCGTGCGCTCCACCCGGATCGAGACCTTCGACCGCACCGAAGTCATCGTGCCCAATGCGGATCTGATCTCCGGGCAGGTGACGAACTGGACGCGCGGCAATGTCACGGGTCGCCTGATCGTGCCGGTGGGCGTGGCCTATGGCACCGACACCCGCAAGGTCGAGAAGATCCTGCACGAGGTCGCCGCGAACCAGTCGATGGTGATGATGAACCCCGAACCGATGGTGATGTTCAAAGGCTTCGGCGCGGACAGCCTCGATTTCGAGGTCCGCGTGATCCTCTCGGACGTGAACTTCATCCTCCGCGTCCAGAGCGAGATGAACCACGAGATCAATCAACGCTTCGCCGTGGCCGGAATCGAGATTCCCTTCGCACAGCGCGACGTCTGGCTGCGCAACCCCGAGGCGCTGCGGCCCAAGGAGGACGAGGCCGAAGAGGACGCGGATGCGGATAAGGAGAAGACCTCCGCGGACGAAGGCGAAGACGAAAGCGACACCAAGCGCCCCGTCACCCGCGCCGATTACGGTAAGCCCCAGCCCGGCGAAGGGCCCGAGGGGATGGAGGAGCAGCGCCACGACACTTCAGACGGAGAGGCCGATGCCGGAGACCGCTAAACAGCCGCAGCAGCAAAGCTACCGCATTCACCCCTATGCCCGCGATCTCGAGGTCCGGGTCACGGGGCTGACCGATGAGGGCGGCATCTATTGCGCGGATTCGATCTTCTACCCGACCGGTGGCGGTCAGCCCGGCGACAGCGGCAAACTTGTCTGGGATGGCGGCGAGATCGAGATCGCAACGGCGGTGAAGGCCGAGCCCGGTGCGCCCGGTGCGGTGATCCTGGTGCCCGCCGAGCCGCAGCCGCTTCCGCCCGTCGGCGCGCAGGTGCAGCAGCATCTCGACTGGGAGCGGCGTCACCGTCACATGCGCGTCCATACCGCGCTGCACCTGCTGTCGGTCGCGATCCCGCTGCCGGTAACGGGCGGGCAGATCGGTACGGAAAAAGGGCGCCTCGATTTCGATATGCCCGAGCGGCCCGAAGATCTGGAAGCAATCGAGCGGCAGCTGAACGACTGGATCGCGCAGGACCTCAAGGTGGTCGAGCATTGGATCACCGATGCCGAACTCGACGCGCAGCCCGATCTGGTCAAGACGCTCTCGGTCGCGCCGCCCAAAGGTCAGGGCTGGGTGCGGCTCGTGGCAATCGGCGACGAGGCCGACCGCATCGACCTGCAGCCTTGTGGTGGCACGCATGTCGCGACGACCGGCGAGATCGGCGGCCTCAGGCTCGGCAAGATCGAGAAGAAGGGCAAGATGAACCGCCGCGTGCATCTTCATCTGGCCTGAGAGCTGCGGGCCGGGCAGGGGCGCTGCCCCTCTGCCTGCGGCATTCACCCCGGGATATTTGAACAAGAGCGAAGGGGCTGTGCCCCCGAACGCAAAAGGGCGGCCACCGGGGCCGCCCTTCGTCATTCATGGGAGCTGAATCAGGCTTTCGGGCCGATCATCTGCTCGGGACGCACAACCTTGTCGAAGGTTTCCTCGTCGACGAAGCCGAGCTTGATCGCTTCTTCCTTCAGCGTGGTCCCGTTCTTATGTGCGGTCTTCGCGACCTTGGTCGCGTTGTCGTAACCGATGGTCGGCGCGAGCGCGGTGACCAGCATCAGCGACTCGTGCAGCAGCTTCTCGATGCGCGGCTCGTTGGCCTCGATGCCCGCGACCATGTTGTCGGTGAAGGCCGAGGCGCTGTCGCCCAGAAGCTGCATCGACTGGAGCACGTTGTAGCTCATCATCGGGTTGTAGACGTTGAGCTCGAAATGGCCCTGCGAACCGGCGAAGCCGACGGCGGCGTCATTGCCCATCACATGCGCACAGACCATTGTCAGCGCTTCGGCCTGCGTCGGGTTCACCTTGCCCGGCATGATCGAGGAGCCCGGCTCGTTTTCCGGCAGGATCAGCTCGCCCAGACCGCAGCGCGGGCCCGAGCCGAGCAGTCGAATGTCGTTGGCGATCTTGAAGAGCGAGGCCGCCACGGTCTTCAGCGCGCCCGAGAACATCACCATCGCGTCATGCGCGGCCAGCGCTTCGAACTTGTTCGGCGCGGTGACGAAGGGCAGGTCGGTGATCTCGGCCATGTTCGCAGCCACCGTCTCGGCCCAGCCCACTTGCGTGTTCAGACCGGTGCCGACGGCGGTGCCGCCTTGGGCCAGTTCGTAGATGTCGCCGAGCGAGGCTTCTACGCGTTCGATCCCCTTCTTCACCTGATGGGCGTAGCCGGAGAATTCCTGACCCAGCGTCAGCGGCGTCGCGTCCTGCGTATGGGTGCGGCCGATCTTGATGATGTCCTTGAAATCCTCGGACTTGGCGTCCAGCGCCGCGTGCAGCTTGCGCAGACCGGGCAGTAGCACGTCACGCGCCTGCATCGCGATCCCGACATGCATCGCGGTCGGGAAGGTGTCGTTCGACGACTGCCCCATGTTGCAGTGATCGTTCGGGTGGACCGGGTCTTTCGAGCCCATCTCGCCGCCGAGAATTTCGATCGCGCGGTTCGAGATCACCTCGTTCGCGTTCATGTTCGACTGCGTGCCCGAGCCGGTCTGCCAGACGACCAGCGGGAAGTTGTCGTCGAACTTGCCTTCGATCACTTCGCCCGCGGCCTCGATGATCGCATCGGCGATCTTCGCGTCCATCTTGCCCTGCGCCTTGTTGGCCATCGCGCAGGCTTTCTTGATCACGCCAAGCGCGCGGATGATCGGGACGGGCTGGCGCTCCCAGCCGATCGGGAAGTTCATGATCGAGCGCTGCGTCTGCGCGCCCCAATATTTGTCGGCGGGAACTTCAAGCGGGCCGAAGCTGTCGGTCTCGGTGCGGGTCGCGGTCATCTGGGCCTCCATGATTGCGCGCAATCTTTCGCTCGCACTGATAGGGCGCGCGGAGGGATTTTGCAACGGTATACGGAGGTATACTTGGGGTGGCTCTCAGATCTGTGCGGCGATCGCATCCCGGTCGATCAGGGAATGCACCTCGCGGATGCGGCCATCGGAGACGCGATAGAAGACATGTTCGTCGAAGGTCACGCGGCGGCCGTTCACCGGCAGATCGGAGAGCATTCCCGCGGGCGTGCAGTCGAAACGCAGCCGGGCGGCGATCGCCGGCGGATCGGCCACGAGCGTTTCTGCGCGGAAGTGCAGGTCGGGGATCGCACGATGGTCCCCCTCGAGCATCGCTTGATACCCTGCGAGGCCGAGCGGGCGCGCGTTATGCGTGACCTCCGGATGCACGAACTCGTCGAGACGCGCCCAGTCCTGAGCGTTCAAGCAGTCAAGATAGCCGTGATAGAGCGAGAGGAGCGTGCCGCGGTCCAGAGGCTTCGAAGCCACCGGGTTACTTGCGGAATTGATCGAGGCTGACGACCTCGGCCTCGCCACGTTCGGCGGGGGTGGCCTCTTCCTCCTCGGCCAGCTCATCCTCTTCGATCTCGTCGTCTTCGTCATATTCCTGCGTCTCGAACCGCAGGCCGAATTCGACGGAGGGGTCGACGAAGGTGGTGATCGCGTCGAGCGGCACGTAGAGCGGCTCGGGCGAATTGCCGAAATTCAGCGTGATCGAGAACCCGTCCTCGCCCACTTCGAAATTGTCATACCAGTTCTGGATGACGATGGTCATTTCTTCGGGGTAGCGTTCGCGCAGCCAGTCGGCCAGCTCGGCATCGGGATGACGGGTGTCGAAGGTGATGAAGAAGTGGTGCTCGCCGGGCAGGCCATTGGCTGCGATGTCGCTCAGCACTGCCTGGATCAGCCCGCGCATCGCGTGATGCATCAGGTTGCCGTAATCAATGGATTGCGTCATGGCCGGGTCCCTTTCTTCTCGGGCTCAGCATAGGGGATTCGTGGCGGGCCGCAAGGCGGGCAGAGCCGCGCGAAGGCTGACGTCGAGGGCATGTGCCGGGTGAGCCGGAGTCGGATCTCGCGCAACCTTGGGGAGAACCTCACGTGGGCGGCGCCTATCCCAGCACTTCGCCCGACAGGCACAGCGCGACGGTGTCGCGCGGCATCATCTCCAACGCCTCGAAGAGCGCGATCACATCGTAATTATTGTATGCCTCCACGATCTTGTCGCCGCGAAACCGCATCGTCAGTTGCCCGGTAAATTCCACTGCGCGCGCCGAGTGTGCCGATTTCCCCGCGATTTTCAGAAGCGTCCAAAGCCAGTCCTCCGTCTCGACATGGCGCAGCACGGTGATCTTGATGTCCTGCAGATGGGCGCGCAGGGCCGGCACCAGCTCGCGAAACTCTTCGGGACGCAATTCGAGCCCCGGCATCAGACCGTCTGCCTGCGCCTCGGCGTCGAACAGCCCGTCGACCTCGTCCAGCCGACCTTCGCCCCATACGGCATGGAGCCACGTTTCGATCCTCGCAAGCCGGGACATCGCGCCCCTCCGTTTCCCGTCGGTTCTGGGGGGCACCATGACAGGCACGGATTTCAAACCGGTTAACGCCGGCCGCATCGCAAAAAAAGAGGGGGAAGGTGCAGGATTCTGTTGCAAGGCTCCTGCGGGCCCCGCCTTACGCGGCTAAGCGCAAGGAGTTAAGTTTCGGTTACCCGAGCTGCTTACGCAGCCAGAGCGACCGGAGCACGGTTGTCGTTGGCAACTGTACAAATCGCACCGATAACGGTGGTAGCTCACCGGGACAAAGCAAACATCTTTACACGTTCGTCGATCCTATTTCGGCCCCATTCTCCCCCAACGAGGGTTGATTGGTGGAGCCGCCGGGTACCGCCCCCGGGTCCGATCCGCTTATTACATGCGCGTTTATGCCCATAGTCCCCGTTGCCGGGAACGTCTTGGAATATAGGGGGAAGATCGGGGCGCTTCAAGGCGTCGCGCGCGCCTGTTGCGCATTAACCGGACGTGAACTTGCCGTGCGCTATAGCTCGAGTCGGGTCAAGAACTGGCCACGGAGGGGCGCGATGAACGACAAGTCGATCCTGATCGATCTCAGCACCAGCTATCAGTTCCGCCATTGGCGGCCGATGGGCATCTTGCGGGTGGAGCATGAGGTCTGGCGGGCGTTTGCGGCCCGGTTCGGGACGCGCGCGGTGCCCGTGATCTATGACGCGGCGCGCGGCGGATTTTATCGCATACCGCAGACGATCTTCGAGGAGGTGATTTTCCGCAACGGCTGTCAGCCGGAGGCCCCTTCACGCGCGCTCACTGCGCCGCGGCGCTGGCGCTCCTGGGCGCGGATCGGCCGGTTTCTCTGGCGCGCCCGGCGCAGGATGCGGGCCGTTGGGCAGGGCGGGCGATACGACGAGGCCGAAACCCGCCTGCGCCGAGAGAGTGCCGTGGCGGAGGAATTGCTGCGGTTGAGCGGGGAGGAATTTGCCCTGATGCGCCGTGGGCTCGTGGCTCTGGAGCGGGTCGAGCCGGGGATCGCGCCGCGTATTCGGGCGCTGGATGCGCTCAATCACCGGGCGCATTTCGGGCTGGTGCATACGGTCCACGACCAGATCTGCGCGGAGCGAAATCGGATCGCGCCGGAAGAGGTGGGCGAGTACGTCTCTGCCGGCGGGTTCTGGGGCGATGCGCGCTACCGGGCCGCCTATGAGATGCGGGCCGCCCATGGGTGGCGGCTGAGCTATTACATCCATGACCTGATCCCGATCCTTTGGGGGCATGTCGCCGAACCCATGACGCGCAAGACCTATCCGCCCGCGCTGCATTGGATGCTCTGGGGCGTCGACCGGGTCTGGACGAATTCAGAGGTGACGCGGCGCGATTTGCTCGCCCATGCCGCCCGTTGCGGCTATCCCGAGTTGCAGCCAGAGAAGGTGCGCGTCGTGACGCTTGGCGCGGATGCGCTGCACAAGACCGCGCCCGCCACCGATCTCGCGGGGCTCTTCGCACAGCGCGATCTGGAGCCTGGGGGCTACGTTTTGATGGTCGGCACGCAGGAGCCGCGCAAGAACCACGATTTCGCCTATCGGCTCTGGCGCGAACTGGCTGCGCGCCGCGAGGGCGATATCATGCCGCTGGTCTGGATCGGGCAGCCCGGCTGGTCGATCGGCCCGCTGCTTGACATGGTGCGCGCGGATCCCGGCCTGCGGCATGGCGCGATCCGCATCCTCGATGATGTCGACGACGCCGAGTTGCAGGCGCTCTATGCGCATTGCCGCTACACGATCTACCCGTCCCATTACGAGGGTTGGGGGCTCCCGGTTGTCGAGTCGCTTCTGCATGGCAAACCCTGTCTGACATCGGATGCGCCCGCTTTGATCGAAGCGGGGAACGGCTGCGCGGAGGCGATCGGGCTGTTCGAGGGCGAGCGCTGGCTTGCCCGGGCTGAGGCGCTGATGGAAGACGCGGCGGCCTATTGCGCGGCCTGTGCGCAAGCGGAGCGGTTCACGCCTCATCGCTGGGCCGATTTCCGAGCGGCGCTCACCGACGGGTTCGACGCGGCCGGCGATGACACCTCCACGCGCGACCCTGCTTGGACCCAGCAGAGGCGCCAGCCGATCCCCTATCGCGAGGATGCCGCATGAAGATCGCAGCTTTCGGTCATTATCCGATCCACCGTCCGCTCCATGGCGGCCAGCGCCGGGTCGCGGCCATCGCCCGGCAGGCGCGCGCGGCGGGCCACATCTTCCGCTACGTCCCGATCTACTCGACCCGCGGCTATCCCGACGGCTCGCCCGATGAGCGCCGCACGGCGGTGCCGGAGGAGCTGCTGCCGCGTCTTCACGATCCGCAGCGCCGCGAGGATCTACATTTCTCCGACACGCTCGAAGACCATCCGCTGATCGACGGGCTGATCAGGGAGCTGCGCGATTTTTCCCCCGATGCGGTGCAGTTCGAACATCCGTGGCTCTATCCGCTATTCGCCGAGGCGTTGGACCACGATCCGGTCCTGCGCCGCGCCCGGCTCATCTATTCCGCGCATAATGTCGAGGCAGCACTGATCGATCCGCATTGGCGCGCGGAGGCTGAGGCGCTCGAGGCCGCGCTCGTCGCGAGGGCTGATCTCACCGTCGCGGTCTGTGAGGCCGACGCGCGCCGTTTCGCGCGCCTGCCGGGTGCGACAAAACTCGTGGTCGCGCCAAACGGCTGCTGGGCGCCCGCTCCCGAGGCGCGCCCGTCCGCGCCGCTCGACGGACCCTACGCGCTTGTCGCGGGTTCGGCCCATCCACCGAATGCGCGCGGCTATTGGGCGTCCTTCGGCGAAATTCCCGGCTTCCTGCCACCGCGAAGCCGCCTCGCCGTGGCAGGCGGCATGACCCATCTGATCACCGCCGACGACCGCTTCCGCCGCTATGCGCAGATGAACGCGGAATTCGTCGCGCCGCTTGGCGTGGTGGCGGAAGAAACCTTGAGCGGTCTTCTGCATCACGCCCGCGCCATCTGCCTGCCGATTACCGAGGGCGGCGGCACCAATCTCAAGACCGCCGAGGCGCTTTTGTCGTGCAAACCGGTGGTCGCAATGCGGGCCGCGATGCGCGGGTTCGAAGAGGCGGAACGCCTCAGCGGCGTGCATGTCGCAGACGACCCGGTGCAGTTCCGCCGTCTGCTGCGCGATGCCATGACCGGCGCGATAGGCTCGCAACGCCGCCCAGAAGAGGTCGCGCAATATGGCTGGCCCGCGCAGCTCGCGCCGTTGATCTCCCGCTATGAAAGTCTTGCCGCATGAAAGATCTACCTCCGCACCGCGTCGCCTTTGCCGATTCCGACCTCGCCACACACATGCAGGCCACGCCCGCCGCGATTGATGCCTTGTTCCAAGCCTATCTCGGACGGCCCGCGAAAGAAGCGGCGCAGAGCGCGTTGAAGGAGCGGCGCGCGAGCGTGGCCGATGTCGAGCGAGAGTTGCGGGGATCGGAGGAATATCGCCGCAAGGCGCGGCTGCTGCGCGATCAGGACCGCAGCCAGTATGATGGCGCGATGCTGTATATCGCGCCTGCGAAGGTGGTGTTCTGTCCGATCGCGAAGGTCGCCAATACTTCGGTCAAGGATTGGGCGCTGCGGCTGGTGGGCGACGGGCGGCCCGAACCCGGCATGTCGCACTATTGGCTCGATTCCGGGCAAAGCCGGATGCAGGCGCGTCATTGGGCCTTCGCCGCGCGTGATCGCGTCGATCACGCGCCGGACTGGGTCTCGGTCGCGCTGCTGCGCGATCCCGTCGATCGTCTGGTCAGCTGTTATTGCGACAAGTTCGGGCGCAACCGAATGCAGGACTCGGTGCTCCATCATACGCGCCCGGTCTATGCGTTCTTCGCGGGCGGGGACGATCCGGACCGCGAGATGATCGAACGCGGGTTGAGCTTTCGGCAGCTCTGCTTCTACATCAACGCCACCGCGCGCGAGGTGCAGGACAGCCATTGGGCCGCACAGTGGAGCTACTTGCAAAACCGCCGCTGGGACCGGCTCTTCGCGCTGGAGAAGATCGAGAGTTTCGAGAGCTTCCTGCGGGGTCGCCTGCCCGAAGAGCTTCGCGACATCCGGTTGGGGCTGACCAATGCCGCGCAAAAGGCGCGCGGGGTCGCGTCGAATGATCTCTCGGATGCGCTTCCGGGAGAGTGGATGGGCGCACGCACGCCACCCTATGAGGCGTTCCTGACCGACGATATTCGCGGCTTCATAGGCGATTATTACGCGCTCGATGCACGGCTGCACGCGCAGGCGCTTTCCGATAGTTGAGCCGCGGGGCCCCGCCGATCAGTCGCCTTCGGCCGGAATTCCGAGAAGCGTGATCGCCACCCCCAAAGCGGCGAGCGACCAGAACGCGTAGCGCTTCGTGCCCTCGGTCTGCAGTGCGGCGAGCACCGCCTGCAGCGTGTAATAGCCTGCGAAGGCACGCGACGCGTAGGAGATGATCTGGAACAAATCGGTCGTCCAGGTCAGCGCGATCCCGGCGCCTATCAGAACCGGATAGGCCGCTTTTTGCGGAATTTTCCCGCGCGAGAACTCCGCGATCAGACCGCCCGCGCCCCCGGTATCGGCCACGGCGGCCGAGAATTGCGCCGCCAGCGCCGCAGCCACCAGCATTGCAGGCAGGATCGGAGCGACGACGCGCATCATGTCGATGATCGCGGTTTCGGTCAGGTTATGCGCGTCGGGGGTGAAGATATAGGCCAAGAGCGCGATATAGACCATGTAGATCGCGGTCGCGAGCATCTGCGCCCATTTCATCGCGGCGACCCGCGTGTTGGCATCGTAGCTCTTGCCCAGATAGCGCGCGGTCTCGAACCCCTGCACGGTCACGATCAGACCAAAGAGCAGCCGCAGCGAATCCCACGGCCCCAGCGTCGGCGCATCGACCACCAGATCGCCGGCGACGGCCACCTTGCGGAAATAAACCGCGAGCCCGAGGATCAGACCGGCGATGATCGCGAGCTTGAGCGCGACCGAGGCATATTCCATCTGCTCGAGCCGTTTGAACCCGCCGGAGAACCCCGCGATCGCCACGATCGCAAGCATGGTCGTTGTCACCGCGCGGGCCGCGAAATCCGTATTCCACGGGGTGAGCGAGACCGCAAAGGCCCCGAACAGGTTCAGGTAATAGGCGACCGAGATGACATAGGCAAAGGCGAGCGCCAGCTGCGCCACCTCTTCGATGCGCTTGATGACGGGCGTGTCGGGCACATCCTCGGCGCGGATATTGGCGCGCACCGCCGCGCCGAAAAACCACCCCAGAGCACACAAAGCCGCCATCGCGAGCGGCGCCAAGCTGCCGTAGCGCACCTCCAGGATCGGCCCCAGCACCAGAAACCCGGAGCCGATGATCGAGGCCAGCGGGGTCACCATCGCACGCCATTTCGGGCGGTCGCGCAGCTGGGGCAGGAACATCGCGGCAAGGACGATCACGGCGAGGATGATAATGGCGGCGTCGAGTATCATGGTCTGTCTCAAATGCTCGGTTGTTCGCAGCTAGGGCGAGGGGGGCAATTAAAAAGGGCCGCGTCAGACGCGGCCCTTGGCTGTGATCTATTCGGCGCAGGGATCAGAAGCCAGCCTTGATTTTCTCGAACTCGGCGAGCTGCTTTTCGCGAAGTTCCGGCGAGTTCGGCGTCTGGGCGAGGACCGGGGCGTTGATCTCGGTCAGGCCCGCCGTTTCCAGCTGCTCCGGCGGCACCAGCTTCATCGCTTCGGTGTTCGTGTGACCGTAGCCGATCTCGTCGACAAGAACCGGACCCGCATCGGGGCGCAGCCACGCGTTCATGAAATCGTAAAGCTTTTCTTCCGAGCCGGGGCCGTCCTTGAGGTTCACGAAGCCGCAGAACCAGGTCGACGAGCCCTCTTTCGCCTCGCGCTGGAAGGCGACAGGGTAGTTGTCGTCTTGCAGATAGGCGACGCCGTCATTCCACGACCACGCGACCAGCACCTCGCCCGAAGCCATCAGCTGCGCCTGCTGCGAGGGGTCGGTCCAGTAGCTTTGGACGTTCTTGTTGGCCTCGCGCAGCCAGTCGGCGGCGGCCTGGAACTGCTCGTCGGTGACATTGGTCCAGTCGGTCACGCCGGTCGCGAGATAGGCGAGCGCCCAGACGTCGTCCGAACTGTCGGGCAGCGAGGTGCGGCCCGCGTATTTCGGATTGATGAAGACATTGAGGCTCGCCACATCTTCGGCCGGGACCTTGTCGGGGTTATAGGCGATCGCGGTCGCGCCCCAGTCGGTCGGCAGATACCAGACGTTCTTGTCGTCATCGACGAAGATCTTCGAGTTCAGATATTTGGGGTCGATATTCTTGAATTCCGGGATCTTCGAGACGTCCCAGGGTTCGATCAGCCCGGCATCCTTGTATTTCGAGATCATCTGCGAACAGGGATGCGCCGCGTCTGCTTTGAAGCCCGAGGCGAGTTTTTGATAGGCCTCGTCGTCATCGCCGAAGAAAGCGTAGGTCGGGCTGTCGCCGTATTTGTCGATATAGGGCTGGAAGAGCCCCGGAATCTCGAAACCGGCCCAATCGAAGATCGTCAGGTCCGGATCGGCGGCGCGGGCCGGGGCGCTCAGTGCCGCCACGGCGATCCCCGCCAGAAGGAGAGCAGAAGTCTTCATTGTATTTTCCCTGTTTTGTGTTCGTTTTGTGAAAACGCTAGAGCGGCTTTTTCGCCCTCGCAAGAGGCATTTGCACGGCAGATAGGCAGACGTGCCGGGTTTGACGGTGCGGTGCTATGGTCAAGCGGGGCGGATGCGGAAAATTTGGGCGCGACTGAACCGGATCGGGCGCTGCGCGTAGGGAGAGGGAGGCAAAGGAGACGAGCATGAGTGACACCCCCGTCCTGTTATGGCTGCGGCGCGACTTCCGATTCCACGATCACGAGGCGATGGCGGCGGCCGCGGAGACCGGTGCCCCGGTGATCCCGGTCTTTATCCATGACGACCAGGTCGAAGCCCTGGGGGCGGCGGCGAAATGGCGGCTCGGGCTTGCCGTGGAGGCCTTCGCGGAAAGCCTCGCGGAGAAAGGCTCGCGGCTGATCCTGCGCAAAGGCGCGCCGCTGAAAGTCCTTCAAGCACTGATCGAGGAGACCGGAGCAGGCGCGGTTTACTGGTCGCGCCGCTACGACAAGCCGGGCCGGGAGGCCGATACGGAGGTGAAATCCACGCTCTCCGAGGAGGGGATCGAGGCGAAGAGCTTCACCGGGCATCTCCTGTTCGAGCCGTGGACCGTGGAGACGAAAACGGGCGGGCCCTACAAGATCTACACCCCCTATTGGAACGCGGTGAAGGGCACGGATATCCCGCCGGAAGTTAAGACGGTGTCTGAATTTCGTGCGCCAAATACTTGGCCTGAAAGTGAAAAGCTGGACGACTGGAAGATGGGCGCGGCGATGCGGCGCGGTGCGACAATCGTGGCGAAGCATGTCAATGTCGGCGAGCGCGCCGCGCAGTCAAGGCTGTCGAATTTCCTGCGCGATCGCCTCTCGGACTACAAGACGCAGCGCGATGTACCCGCCTCGGGCGGCACCTCGGGCCTGTCGGAAAACCTGACCTATGGTGAGATTTCCCCGCGCACGATCTGGCATGCTGGCTATCGCGAGATGGCGGAGGGCAATCAAGGCGCCGAGACCTTCCTGAAGGAACTCGTCTGGCGCGAATTCGCGTGGCATCTGTTCTTCCACTGGCCCGACATGGCAGAGCGCAACTGGCGCGAGGAGTGGAACGGGTTCGACTGGCGGCGCGACAATAACGATGCCGAGGCGTGGCGGCGCGGCATGACCGGCGAGCCTTTCGTCGATGCGGCGATGCGCGAGATGTATGTCACCGGCACGATGCATAACCGCGCGCGGATGATCGTGGCCTCCTATCTCAGCAAGCATCTGATGACCGATTGGCGCGTCGGGCTGCGCTGGTTCGAGGATTGCCTGATCGATTGGGATCCGGCGAGCAATGCGATGGGCTGGCAATGGGTGGCCGGGCCAGGGCCGGATGCGACGCCTTATTTCCGCGTGTTCAATCCCGAGACGCAGCTCGAGAAATTCGACAAGGACGGGCGTTACCGGAAGGATTTCATCGCCGAGGGGCAGGCTAACCCGCCCGAGACGGCGACGGATTATTTTGAAGCGATCCCAAGGAGTTGGGAGTTGTCGTTAAGCCAAAAATACCCCGAGCGCCTGATCAATCTCAAGGAAGGCCGAGAGCGCGCCTTGGCCGCGTATGAACGGCATAAGGGGTAGGTTGCCGCGGTAATTGAGAGCCTCAAATCAAGGCGTCGGATGTCGCCTTGATCCGGGTCTCGCGGCCCATGAAATCCAGCAGCAGCCAGACCCGTTTCTCGGCATCGACCTTTTCGACCGTCGCCACGAAATCCGCGAAGGGACCGGTCGCCAGCGTGACCTCGTCGCCGGGCGCGTAATCCGGCAGCGGCTGTAGCTGATCTTGCGTATCGCAGCGCGCGCGCAGCGCCTTGATCATCGCATCTGGCACCGGCGTCGGACGCCCCGCGAGCGCTACGAGCCGCGTGATCCCCTGCGTGCCGTTCACCGCGCCCAGACGCGCCGATTTCGTCTGTTCGCGCACGAAGAGATAGCCCGGAAAGAGCGGTGCGCTGCGGGTCACGAACTTGCCCGACTGGCGCCGCGTCGTCTCGACCATCGGCAGGAAAATGTGGAACCGCTGCCGCTCGAGATTGCGCCGGGCGATCGCGGCGCTGTTGGGCTTGAACTGGGCCACATGCCACGCGCGGGCCGGGCTTTGATCGGTCATGAAAGGGCTTTCTGTTCAATCGAATTGCGCCCGTATTGGCTGGGGGATCGGGCGCGAAAAGTCAATCAGACAGAGCGAACCTGCGCGAAAACGTGCGCGCTTAGGTTGTTCGCGACGACGTTAACCTAGCGTTAGGGATGCCTGTGCCAGGCTCGCGGCGGGCAGAAATTCTGCCGCTGTTTTGGGGAGGATGAATATGATTACTCCGGTTCTTCTCGCGGGCGGTTCGGGCACGCGGCTCTGGCCGCTGTCCCGGCGCAGCTACCCGAAGCAATTCGCAGAACTGACAGGCCCCAAGACGCTGTTTCAGGCCACGGCCGAACGGCTGTCGGGCGAGAGTTTCGCGCCCCCCGTGGTCCTGACGCAGTCCGATTTTCGCTTCATCGCGACGGAGCAGCTTGCCGATACCGGGATCGACCCGGACGCGGTGATGCTCGAGCCGGAGGGCCGCAATACCGCGCCTGCGATACTCGCGGCCGCGCTTTGGGTTGCGCAAAAGGCCGGGGAGCAGGCGCTGATGCTGGTCGCCCCGTCGGATCATGTCATCGCCGATCCAGATGCGTTTCGGCACGCGATCGCGACGGCGGAGCCCGCGGCGCGGGCAGGGCGGCTGGTGACCTTCGGCATCACGCCCGACCGTCCGGAAACGGGGTATGGCTATCTCGAACCGGGTCGGGAGGCAGATGCGCAGGGCGTCGTGCCTTTGGTCCGGTTCATCGAGAAACCCGACATCGCGCAGGCCTGCGCGATGTATGAGAGCGGGGAGTACCTTTGGAATGCCGGGGTGTTCCTGTTTTCGGCAGGGACGATCCTCGCGGCAGCCCGAACGCACGCGCCGACGGTTCTCGCTCCGGTTGAAGCGGCCTTTGCCGCGGCGCGCGCCGATCTGGGATTTCTGCGCCTCGATCCGGAGGCATGGTCTGACGCGCCCGACATCTCCATCGATTACGCGATCATGGAGCGGGCAGAAACTGTCTCCGTCATGCCGGTGCAGGCGGGCTGGTCGGATCTGGGCGACTGGGAAGCGGTGCGCCGCGCCCATGCCTCCTCGCGCCTCGATGGGGTGGCGCTCTCGGGGTCCACGACGGCCATCGATTGCCGCGACAGCCTGCTGCGCTCCGAAGATCCGCGCATCGAGATGGTCGGGATCGGTCTTGAGGACGTGATCGCGGTGGCGATGCCCGATGCGGTGCTTGTCGCGCATCGCTCGCGGGCGCAGGACGTGAAGGCGGCGGTGAGCGCGCTCAAGGCGAGAAACGCCGCGCAAGCCACGGAGTTTCCACGCGATCACAGGCCCTGGGGCTGGTTCGAACGCCTCGTGCTCAGTGATCGTTTTCAGGTGAAGCGGATCACGGTCAAGCCCGGCGCGGCGCTCAGCCTGCAAAGCCATCACCACCGGGCGGAGCATTGGATCGTCGTGCAAGGCACCGCGCTGGTGACGCTGGGCCAAGAGAACCGCCTCGTGACGGAAAACGAATCCGTCTATATCCCGATCGGCGAGACACATCGCCTCGAAAACCCCGGGAAGCTGCCGATGGTGCTGATCGAGGTGCAGACCGGCGCCTATCTGGGCGAGGATGACATCATCCGCTACGAAGACGTCTACATGCGCTTGGCAGGCGAATAGCGGCCAAATCGGCAATGTGCCGCCACCCGTCTGTGCAAATCTGCGACAGCTCCTTACGAAAGCATTAATTCGCGTTTCGGAGGAGTGCGACTCTCTGCTAGGTCTCCAATTGATTGTGATCGAGCCGGATTTCTACACATATGTTGGTGCGCCCCTACCGCTCCCGTTTTCTCTTTCTCGCGATGGCGAGCAGTGCGCTTGCAGGGTTCGGATTCGCCGCCAGCGCGCAATCGGCCGACCGCGCGTGGGGCTATAACAGCTATGGCATTCCGGGGCTCATCGACATGCCTGTCGCCGGTAGCCGCGAGGATGCGGAGCTTGGCTTCAACGTCTTCACCTTCGCAGGACAAACCCGCGTCTCGGCTGCGTTCCAGATCACGCCGCGCCTGTCGGCAGGGTTCCGGTACTCGACGATCAAGAACTACATGGGCGGCGATACGCTCTACGACCGCAGTTTCTCGATCCAGTATCGGTTCCTCGACGAGGGTCGGCTTTTGCCCGCGATGGCCTTCGGCATCAACGACATGACCGGCACCGGTGTCTATTCCGGGGAATATGTCGTCGCGACCAAGTCGATCTCGCCGAAACTGCGCGCGACGGCAGGGATCGGCTGGGGGCGGCTCGGGTCGAATAACGGCTTCGACAATCCGTTGGGCGTGCTGGGCGATCACTTCAAGACGCGTGGCGAACGCACCGGGGCGCAGGGCGGGACTTTCCAGCCGCAGCAATGGTTTACCGGGGATGCGGCGCTGTTTGCGGGCGTCGAGTGGCAGGCGAGCGATCGGCTACGGCTGATGGCGGAATATTCCTCCGACGCCTACACGCGCGAGGACGGCCCGACCTTCGACCGCAAATCCCCGATCAATATCGCCGCGCAATACAAGCTCAGCGACAGTGCCTCGATCACGGCGGGCTATCTCTACGGCACCGATCTGAGTGTGCAGTTGAGCTATGCGCTGAACCCCAAACACAACGCGCATCCGAGCGGGTTCAATGACGCGCCGCCGCCGGTCGTGCCGCGGGCGGGCGCCGAGGCGGCGCAAAGCTGGACGAACGATCCGTCCTATCTCGCGGCGAAGCTGCGTCCCGCCTTGGCGCAGCAAGGCCTCGTGCTGGAAGGCGCGAAGCTCAGTGGCTCCACCCTCGCGATCCAGATCCGCAACGATCGTTACAACGCACCGCCCGAGGCGATTGGGCGCGCCGCCCGCGTGCTGAGTGCGCAGGCCCCGGCGAGCGTCGACCGCTTCGCGATCACCCTATCGGAAAATTCGCAGCCGGTTTCGACCACGACGATCCGCCGCGACGATCTCGAGGCCTATGAATTCCACCCGGTCGGCGGCGAGCTGATGCGGGCTCATGCGCAGATCGATGGGTCGCGCGCTCAGCTTCCGGTTGCGCCGGGCACCTATCCGCGCTTCTCTTGGGATGTCAGCCCCTACCTGAAGCCCGGCCTTTTCGATCCGGACGATCCGTTGCGGGCCGATCTGGGTGTCAGCGTCGGCGCCCAATACGAGATTGCACCGGGCCTGCTGCTGTCGGGCCGAGTGAACCAGAAGGTGATCGGCAATCTCGATCAGGCGAACCGGCCCTCGGATTCGGTGCTGCCGCATGTGCGCTCGGATGCCTGGCTCTATTACAAGAACGATGGTCCGACGGTTCCCGAACTGACGGCTGCCTATTTCTTCCGTCCGGGACGCGATCTCTTCGGGCGCGTGACTGCAGGCTATCTTGAGCCGATGTTCGCGGGCGTCTCGACCGAGCTGCTCTGGGCCCCCGAACACAGCCGCCTCGCGCTCGGGGCCGAGCTGAACCGGGTGCGCCAGCGCGGCTACGACCAGCGCTTCGATTTGCGCGATTACGAGGTCACTACGGGGCATCTGTCGGCCTATTACCAGTTCACCGACCAGTTCTATACGCAGCTCGATGTGGGCCGGTATCTCGCGGGCGACTGGGGCGCGACGCTGAGCTTCTCGCGCGTCTTCGACAATGGCTGGAAGGTCGGTGTCTATGCGACGAAGACCGATGTATCGTCGGAAGATTTCGGCGAGGGCTCCTTCGACAAGGGCTTCATGATCACGATCCCGCTGCACTGGGCGACCGGGCAGCCGACGAAGCAGCGCTATTCGACGGTGATCCAGCCGATCGTGCGCGATGGCGGGGCGCGGTTGGGGGGCGCCAACAGGCTTTACGGGATGGTGCGCGAGGATCAGCCCGCCTCCTTCGACGGCAATTGGGAGCGGTTCTGGCGATGAGAACACTCGTTTTCGGTGCGGCGCTTCTGGCGCTGGGGGGCTGTGCACAGCTCGAAAATCTGAGCAATACCGTGACGCTCTCGGGCAGCCGTTCCGCGGGGCAGGGCACGACCGCGCCGACCGCTACGGCTCCGGGCGAGGGCGTCGGCGTGACAGTTGTGACGCAGACCGCTCCTGCGCGCGGGCTCGAAGTGGTCATCCCGTCGCGCAGCGCCAATGCGACCCTGTCTCTGGCCGGGCGCAACGGCATGGTCGAGACCTGGCGCTCGGGCGATGACATCACGGTGTCGGTCGATCGCGGCGTGGTGGTTGCAACCAGAGGTTTAGGCGATGATCTGATGGCTGCGGATTCAGGGCCGACTCTCGCCGCGCTTCGCGGGACGAAGATCGGCGCTTATCGGCGCACCTACCGCTTCCTTACTGCGGACAACCATTCCGATTATGTCCTGCTTGGCTGCGAAATGACGACAGCCGGAAACGAAACTCTCGCCGGGCAGGATTTGCTGCGTCACGAAGAAACATGCCGCAATCCGAAAATGGCCGTCGCCAATATTTATTGGACCAATAAAAAGGGACGGATCCAAGCCGGGCGGCAATGGGTTTCCCCCACTGTCGGGCAGATCGCGATTGGTGTGCTCAACTAAGCCGGTCGGACCGTCTGGGATTAATTAACTCTATGGTTCACCAAAAGATTAATATAAGATTATCAAGTCTTACCTATCCCAACCTAATCGGAGGTTTCGATGACGAAGTTCTTTACGGGTGCCGTTGTAGTGGCAGCCACTCTTGCTGGTGCCCTTCCGGGTGCGGCGCAGGGCCTGCGCGCGCCGGCCAATCTCAGCCATGATGCGCTTGTGGCCTGGGCGAAAAACAACGGTATTTGCAAAACGGCCGTTTCCGATGCCGTTTACAATACCAAAGGCGAAGCGGTCGTGACCTGCACGCCTGCGACGAGCACCAAACTCGGCGGTGCAACGCCAGTTGCAGCCGTGATCGTCGGTGTCGGCCTCGCGGCGGCTGCAATGGGCAGCGGTGGCGGCTCCAACAGCACGTCCGGTACCAACGGGACCAACGGCACGAACTGATCGGTTCGACCCGCGAATTAGAAAGGCCCCGCATTTGCGGGGCCTTTTTGATTCGGGCTAAACCCAAGTCATGGCGGAGAAACTGTCCAAAAGGATAGCGGATCGAGCAACTTTATTTCGTGCCGATTCGTGCCTCATGTGATATGACATATTTGTGAAGGGTATGAGGTAAATGGGGATTCACGCGATGCTTACGGGACTCGCAATTTTTCCTCTCGCGGCTCTGGTGTGGATGATGCTCTGCGAGAGTGTCGCACCGATGCAGGACGAAGCGCCGTATCGCGAGGTGGCTAAGTAGGGACCGCTTGGGCCGGCTACGGCCCCGGCGAGGTGGTGACGAGCGCCGATCCGCGCAGGATAGGTAAGACTCAATGCGCAAATCAGCGCTCGGCGCCACCTGAAAATATCATGCAGAAATACTGCGCAACATCGAGGCCCGAGTCGATCAGGGCCTCTTTGCGTTAGATTTTCACCCGTTCACGGCGGGACGTGGCCATCGCGCGACGCAGTTTGCTGCCAAGCGCGACGCGGCGGTAGATCAGCATGTAGCAGACGAAGACAACGCCCACGCCTGCCCCAAGGGCTGCGGGAGAGGTCGCGCTGAGCACGGTGATGGAACACGCGATCAAGCTGAGCGACCAGAGCACAACCGATGTGATCGGATTGCGCATTTCCGGGCGTCCAAGCGCCTCGGCGATTCGTTTCGCGCGGCTGCGATAGACGAGGCTGTGGAGATGCAGGCGGTCCGCAGCCCCGGGATGCGTGCCGTCCCGCTTCATGCGGCGTCGGATCGAGACGACGGTTTCAATCCACGGATAGGCGAGTGCGAGCACGGCGATCAACGGGGAAATCTCAGGGTTGCGGGCGGGCAAAACGATGCCGATCACGGCCAGAACGAACCCCGTCGCATAGGCGCCAGCGTCGCCGTAGAAGAGTTTTCCGGAAGGGAAATTCATCACGAAGAAGCCCGCGATCGAGCCGATCATCAGCAAACAGATTGCGAGGATCGGCCCGTCATTGGTCTGTCCGGCGATCACCGCGAAGGCCGAGAAGACAATGATCGCGGAGCCGGATGCGAGCCCGTTCACACCATCGATGATGTTGAGCGAATTGGCGATCCCGCCGATCGCGATTGCGCTGAGCGCGACCCCGAAGGCCGGGTATTGCAACAGGTAGTCGAGGCCGGGAATGTCCGCGCGTTCAATGTGATAGCCGGAGACGAGACAGAAGATCAGCCCGGCGCACACGGTGGCGATCAGGCGCCATTTGGCGGAGACTTTCTTGGTGATGTCCTCGATCGCGCCGGAGCCGAAGGCGGGAATGGCGCAAAGGCAGATCGTCCACCAGAGCGCCTGCGCCTGCGCATCGAGCGTCAGACCGGCAGCCAGTGCGCCTGCAAGGAGCGCGAACCCCCCGATGCGCGGGGTTGGAGCTGCGTGGATTTTCTGGACACCATGATCACCGTCGAGCGTGAGTTTGCCGTGAAAGCTCTTGGTAGCAACGATCAGGACCGCCATTAACAGCGACGCTACAAAAGCCGTCACAACATACTCGAAACCAATCATACACTGCCCCCGGCAAAAAATTATTATCGCGGCGGCAAATCTTAATATTTTGCTAACGCGGCTGAGTAAAAATATCGTTAATCGTACGATTACTATCGATGGAGAGATACTTAACTTTGGTCCCGGGGGTCAACGTCCTTTCACACGCCTTGGGCGACTATTCGCGAACTTGCCTCTTCGCCTGTTCGTGAGGAGTGAGGTGACGTCGCGTCGTGTGCGTGGTCTCGAGAAGGCGATGAAATTAGTCCGGTTTCACGCTGTGCGCTGCTCGCCACAGGGTTGAACGACTTGGCGGGTGATTCATGCCGAACCATGAATGGGCGGTTGAAAACAGCGACAGCTTCTCTATTCAGAGGCGCTAGATGAAGCCCGTCTCCGGTCCCTTGGCCGAGGAATGGGTGGCAGGCATAGGTTACGAGGCTCAGGAGGGCACGATGGGGGCAATGACGAGGATTTTCGCGGCGCTTTGCGCGTTGCTCTTTTTGGCCTCCTGCGACACCTCGACCACGAATTTCCCGGTCAACACCCGCAATGTCAGTTCCGTCGAGGATCCGGCGGCGGGCGATGTCGCGATCGTGCGGCTCAGCCTCGCGAATGTTGCCACGTTCGGCGCGCCGTCCGATCTCAGCGGTGGACGCACGACGCTGCCGTCGAGCGATTACTGGAATTATCGGATCGGGCCGGGCGACCTGCTCGATATCGTGGTCTACGAGCATCCCGAGCTGACCTCGCCCGCGGGCTCGACCCGGACGCCCGCCGAGGGCGGTCTGCGCGTCAATTCGGACGGCACCTTTTACTACCCTTACGTCGGCAACGTGCGCGCCGCAGGTCGCACGCCGGAGCAGGTGCGTGCCGATCTCTCGCGCCAGCTGAAGGAATTCATTCCCTCGCCGCAGGTGTCGGTGCGCGTCGTGGGCTACAATTCGCAGACCGTCTCCGTCACCGGCGAGGTGGGCAAGCCAGCGCGGATCCCGCTGACCTCCAAGTCGCTTACGCTGCTTGATGCGATCAACGAGGCTGGCGGCCTGAACGAGACGGCCGATGCGCGCCAGGTGCTCGTTCGTCGTGGCGGGCGGAGCTACGCGGTCGATTTGCAGGCGTTCCTCAATCAGGGCATCGCCTCGAACAACCCCGTGCTGCGCAATGGCGATGTCGTCTCGGTGCAGCGCGCGACGAAGCTCGAAGCCTATCTGCTGGGTCAGTTGGTGAAACCCGGCCCGATCGACCTGACCAAGGATGACGTGAGCCTCACCGAAGCCGTCACCTCCGTCGGCGGGCTGAACACCAATCAGGCCGATGCGCGCGGTGTCTTCGTGTTCCGCGACAGCCCGAGCGGGGTGGTCGTGTTCCAGCTCGATACGTCGAGCGCGGCGGCCTATGTGGTCGGCACGAAATTCTTCCTGCATCCGCAGGACGTCGTCTATGTCACGACCGCACCAGTCGCGAAATGGAACCGCGTGGTCTCCAACATCCTCCCGACGCTGAGCACGGCGCGCGCGGCCTCCGCGCTCGCGAACTGATCCATGGCGAAAGTCGGATCCATTCTCGTCGTCTGCGTCGGCAATATCTGCCGCTCTCCGGTGGGCGAACGGCTTCTGGCCGCGGCCCTGCCGGACTGCAAGGTCAGCTCAGCAGGCATCGGCGCGGTCGTTGGCGCGAGTGCGGACAAGACCATGACCGAGGTCTGTGCAGAACACGGGCTGAGCCTTGAGGGTCACGTCGCGCGCCAGTTCACCGCCGAGATCGGTGCCGAGCACGAGTTGATCCTCGTGATGGAGGCAGGCCACAAGCGCGAGATCGCGCGCCGGGCGCCGCAATTGGGCGGGCGGGTGATGCTGTTCGATCAATGGATGGGGGGCAAAGGGATCGCCGACCCGTACCGCGAACCGATCGACGCCCATCGCAAGGCCTTCACCGAGATTTCCGCCGCGAGCGAGGCATGGGTCTCGCGGCTCGCTCCGAAACGGTGATCCGCGTCAGGGCGGCATCGGCGCGGTTTTGTATAAGCATTTGAGAGTTTGAACGGGACAGATGAAGCAAATTTCCGAAACAACCCAGAAACACGCCGCGCAGCCCGAAGTCGAGGATGACGAGATCGACCTGATGGCGCTGGCCGGCGCGCTTCTGGCGGGCTGGAAATGGATCGCGCTGGCTTTCGTCGTCGCCGTGATCCTCGGTGCCTTCATCGCGCTGCGCAAACCGGTGATCTATCAGGCCACCGGTCTCTTGCAGCTCGAGCAATCGCAAAACGCGCTGGCCGCGCTGCCGACCTCGATGCAAGACATTCTCGGCAGCGACGGTGGCGGCAAATCGGAGGCGGAAACCCAGATCGCGATCATGTCTTCGCGCCTCGTTCTGGGGGAGGCGGCCAACAAGCTCAATCTGCAGAACTTCGTGATCCCGCGGCGCTTGCCGTTGATCGGTCTGCTGCCCGCCAATCTGCATCTGCCGGATCCGGGACTGCTCGATCAGTATCAATGGGCGGATGAGAGCCTTCAGATCGGGCGCATGAAGGTGCCGGAGCAATGGCTGGGCGAGATGATCGACCTGCGCGTCACCGGTGCGGATAGCTATGAGGTCACGCTGCCGGACGGGACCGATCTCGCGGGCACGGTGGGCCATGAGATCACGGCGCGTGATGGCGATTTCACCTTGGCCGTGGCGTCGATGGATGCCCCGGTCGGGCGGGAATTCTACGTCGGGCGGCAATCGCTCAACGCCGCGATCAAGACGATGAAAGAGAATTTCTCGGTCTCTGAGAGCCCGCGCGGCTCGAATATCCTTCAGACCTCGTATCAGGACACCGATCGCCAACAAGCCGAGGCGATCCTCGACGCGATTGCTGCGTCCTTCGTGGAGCAGAATATCGAACGCAATTCGGCCTCCGCCGAGAGCAGCCTCGACTTCATCGAGAAGCAGCTTCCCGACGCCCGCCAGAACGTATCCGATGCGGAGCAGGCGCTGAATGCCTATCGTCAGAAGCAGAAATCGGTCGACGTGAAATATGAGACTCAGGCCCTGCTGGAACGCGTCACGAAGATCGAAGGCGAACTCTCCGCGCTCGATCTGAAAGAGGCGGAGCTGAAGAACCAATACACGGTCAATCACCCAGCCTATCAGGCGCTGCTGCAGAACCGCAAGGAACTGCAGGCGCAGCTGGATCAGGCGAAGAAGGCGACCCAAGGTCTGCCGGAGACGCAGAAGGACATCTTCAATCTGCAGCGCAATCTCGAAGTGGCGCAGCAGGTCTACACGCAACTGCTGAACCGCTCGCAGGAACTGAAGGTCGTGCGCGCCTCCACGGTGGGTTCGGTGCGCGTGATCGACAAGGCCTACGCGAGCACGATCCCGGTCGCGCCGCGCAAGTCGCGGATCGTGGCGCTCGCGGCGATCCTCGGCCTGATCATCGGCGCGGCCATCGTGCTGATCCGTCGCGCGCTGCGCCGGGGGATCAAGGGTGCCGAAGAGATCGAGGCGCTCGGCCTTCCGGTCTTCGCAACCGTGCCCTTCGCACAGGAAGTCGCCGACCTTCGCAACCGCAAGGGCGACCTGCCGATCTTCGCGCTCGAGCATCCCGAGGCGGTCACGACCGAGGCGTTGCGATCGCTGCGCACCTCGCTGCATTTCGGGTTGCTGGATGCGCAGACCAACTCGATCCAGGTCACCTCCGCCGCGCCGGGCGTCGGCAAGACCTTCATGTCGATTAACCTCGCCGTGGTCGCGGCGCAGGCGGGGCAGCGGGTCTGCGTGATTGATGCGGATATGCGCAAAGGCTATCTCGCGCGCTTCCTGCATCTGCCGAAAACGGTGGAAGGCCTCTCCGACTATCTCGGCCACGAGAAATCGCTGGCGGAGGTGATGCGCGACGGGCCGGTCGAGGGACTGAAGGTCATTACCTCGGGCCGCTACCCGCCGAACCCGTCGGAACTGCTGATGCGAGCCGAGTTCGGGACGATGCTCAACCAGCTCGACGGCGAATTCGACCTGATTATCATCGACGCGCCGCCCGCGCTGGCCGTGACCGATCCGGTGGTGATCGGGCGCTCGGTCGGGGCGACCATCGCCATCGCACGCCACCTCGAGACGATGCAGGGCGCGGTGCGCGCCGTGCAGGCGAGCTTCGAGGCGGCGGGTACGTCGGTCACCGGTGCGGTTCTCAACGGCTTCAAGGCCGAGGCGGCCGAGCGCTATGGCGGCCATTACCAATATCATTATAACTACCGCTACAGCTACAAATCCGACGACTGAGCGGGGGCGTCCCGTTCGTGACTCGGACGGGAGGCGCGAATGCTGCGAAAACTGCTGGGCCGGGCGAAAATCTCGAAGCTCGGGATCACCACGCCCGCGCCGCGTCCGGACCGTCATGGCATCGCCATCGCCGCGATCGTGCGCAACGAGGCGCGGTTCATTGGCGAATGGGCGCGGTTCCACCATGCGGCAGGCGTGCGGCATTTCGTGATCTATGACGATGCCAGCACGGATGAGACCCGCGCGGTGCTGCAAGGCGCGCTACCGCCCGAGGCGCTCACGATCATCCCCTGGGCGCAACGGCTCAGCGACATCCGGCTGGGGCGCGAAATCCACAATCAGGTGCTCGCCTATGCTCATGCCGCAGGGAATTTCGGCGGCGATCACCGCTGGATGGCCTTCATCGACGTGGACGAGTTCCTGATCCCCACCGCGGGCGACGATCTGAACGCCGCGCTTGCGCCTCTGGGCGATATCCCGAATGTCTCGCTGCCGTGGCACATGTTCGGCTTCTCCGGCCACGAGACGACGCCCGAGGGCGGGATGCTCGCCAATTTCACCACCCGTGCGCGCGATCCGATGGGCGATGCGCCGGGGCTGCGGGCGTTCAAGATGCTCGTCGATCCGTGCCGCCTGACGGCGCTGCGCGTCCATTCGATGGAGACCGATGGTGGGCAGGCGACGTGGAACGACGCGGGGATGAAGTCCGACATGAGCGCGCGCGAGAAGCCGGAGTTCTACTCCACCGCCGCCGTGCAGCTGAACCACTATTACACGCGCTCGAAAGCTGATCTGGAGGCCAAGATCGCGCGCGGGCCGAACCTTGTGGCCAAGCGCGAGGCCTATCGGCGCAAGGTGATGCGCACGGTCAACAGCGTCGAGGCGGATACGCTCGAGGATACGCGCGCCCGCGCTCTGGCCGCGCGCCTCGGGATCACCGGTTAAGGATCCTTGCGCCAGTGCTCCTCGACCCATTTCGTGGGCCAGAGGAAGTGGCGCAGGTGGCGCAGCATCGAGCCGTCCCGCTCGCCGCGCAGGCCCGCCTTCACATGCTCCATCGGCGCCATATGGGTCGAGCGGCTGTTCCAGCGCCCTTCGATCGCGTCGATCGGGTTCAGCCCGCCGGGGAAGATCACGACTTTCGCATCCTTCGGCAGTTTCGGTGGTGCGAAGAAGTTCATCGGGAATTGCCGGATGCAATGCCACTTGAAGGTCGCGACCCAGCCTTTCGGCCAGAACTTGACGCCGCCCGGCGTGCGCCGCGTCACGAAGCGCTGCTCGAAGACGTATTTCTCCGCCGTGCCCTGCGGATCGGCGAGGAATTCCTCGCGCAGCGGTGCCAGCTTGCCGATCGGAAAACGGTAGAGCGAGGTCTGACCCAATCTCTCGAACGGGGTGTTCGGGTTGCGGGTCAGGATCACGTCGTCGGGGTCGCCATATTCGAACATCGCATCGAGATTGCCGGTCACGACCACGTCGAGGTCGAGAAACAGGACCGGCCCGGACAGCCCGCCCAGATCCGAGCGCCACAACCGCGACTTGCCCCAGATGCCCTGACGCACATTGGGCATGTCGCAATCGAGCTCGGGCAGGGGCATCGCGGTGATGCCGGGATCGAGCCCCTCGAACGTGTCGGTGAAACAGTAGAAATCGAAGGGCGGTGTCACATGGCGCGCGACCATTCCGTAGAGGCGATTGACGTAATCGACGCCGTATTTCTCACCCCAGCGGATACAGATGATCTGTTTCTTCATGCGACACCTTTTTGAGTTACGCGCCCTCAATAGCCCCAGCGGGCGGGGCCGTGCAATCGCGGATCGGTGGGGTCAGCGGAAGAAGCGCGGCCGCAGATGGGCGTTGAGCTTTTTCGCCAAGCGCTTGAGCGGGTGCATCTTCTTGCCGCGCGTGCGTCCGATATCCTGCAGATCCGCCGCATCGAGCCCATAGGCGGGCAGGCGGGCCGCGAGGTCGTCGGCGCTGTCATTGTCGAGATCGAATTCCACATATTGATCGGGCTTGTCGGCCATATAGGCGCGCACATCGGCCAGATGGGCATCCCATTCCGCGCGCCATTGACTTTTGAGCACCTCGAGATCGGTCAGCCCCCGCGCAGCCAGTTCGCGCTTGGCAAATTCGCCATGCCCATGCTTTAGGCGCGATGCGATCCAGCCCTCGCGGTCGCGGAAGTTCAGCAGAAGGATCGTGTCGGGATAGTCGCGCAGGATCTCGCGGAAGGCCGTGGCACCTTCCCAGCTGACGGTGCCGTCGCTGTAGATCAGGTCGCAATAGAAGGTGAAATCCTCGGCGCTGGCGAAGACCTTACGCCCGGCGGCGAGGTTGTCGCGCATCACCCGGCCGATGCGGCGCGGTACGGGGCGGCCTTCGCGGATCTTGTGGTGAACGGTGGGGTGGCCTGCCGCGCGAAACAGCTCGGCCAGCGAGCGCGTGCCGCATTTGTTGAACCCGATCGCGACGACGCGCGGCAGGGGGTGCGGTTGCGCGGAAGGGGCGCGATCTTGCATGGCGACCTCGGAACGGGTGAGACAGGAGCGGCGAAACCGTGGCCTCTCCTATCCCATCTTGCGCGGACCGTTTCAATCGCGCTTTGCGCGACTGAGGGCTCGCCGCAAGCTGGTTACATCCGCAGCCGGAAGTAGCTCATCTCGATATTACCTTCCATTCCGGTGTCGCAATGGCCGAAGCGCGAGTTCGAGGTGCCGTCGATTTTGCCACCGGAGACGATCGCGACGCCTTCGATCCCGTCGGCCTGCGCCGAGAAGCTCACATCCTTCGCGGCGAGAATCTGGCCGCCGAAGAACGAGATTTTCGCCGCCGAGGAAACACCGCCCATGGTGATCAGCTTTGCGCCTCCATCGGCTGCGCAATTGTCGTCACGCCCGATCCGCAGCCCCTGCGGAGCCGAGAAACTGCGATCGTCGGTCGAGGTGTTCGCGAAGATCGCGTTTTCGAGGGCGACGCCATTGCCGAATTTCACCGGGCAATCCGCGATCACCGCGACTTCCGAGATCACGCCGGGATCGGTCGTCACAGTGTCGTCGACTTTATTAGGGACCGAAATCGTCACACTCGAATTGCAGTTGAGCACATAGAGATTGCCCGGGGTGAAATCGGTGGTGTCGAGCTTGGTGCCGGTCAGCACGGTCGGGCTCTTGTTGGTGATGACCGAGCTCGCATCATCGGAGCCGAGGTTGGAATGGGTCAGCTGGGCCGCACGGGTTTTCGCCTCGTCTTTGGTGATCAGCGGGTCCGAGGAGAGATACATCGCGCCGAGCGCCGCTGCATCGGCCGCGTCCTGCATCATCACCCGATTGCGATAGCCGTTCGAGACGTCGAGCGCGAGGCTGCCGACGGCGAGGAACAGGATCGTCCAGAACAGCGACAGCTGGGTGATCATGCCATCTTCTTCAGCGGTGAAGAAACATGTTGAACGCTTCAAGACAGGACGCCCGAATGTTGGAAAGGGTGGTAGAACCATTCCTCTTTGCGAAAAACGGAGTTGTCGCGGCTCCAATCAAGAACTCAGTCGTTTCGATAAGCTTTCAGAGCTGAAATCGGTGGTCCGGTCTTTCCAGCGCGGCGTTGCAGTGACCTGCGCACGCGCCTAGAACCGGTCCAGATCAACGCCTATCTCGGAGCTCGCCCATGACACCCGCCGCGCGCTATGCCGCCGCCATCGACATTCTCGACCGCATCCAGACCGGCGAGGTGGCGGAGCGTGCGCTGACCAACTGGGCGCGCAGCCACCGGTTCGCGGGCTCCAAGGATCGCGCGGCGATCCGCGATCACGTCTTCGATGTGTTGCGCTGCAAAGCCAGTGCCGCGCTTGCCGGTGGCGGGGCGCAGGGGCGTGCGCTGCTCGCCGGGCTGCTCCGTTTGCAGGGCACCGATCCCGTGACGGTATTCACTGGCGAGGGCTTTGCGCCTGATCCTCTTTCGAAAGAGGAGCGCGCGGCCCTGTCCGAGCCTTTGCCCGAGGGTACTGCGCAACTGGACTGGCCCGAGTGGCTGCGCGACCAGATTGCCGCCGATCTCGGGCCGGACTTCGACGCCATTTCCGAGGCGATGCGCGCCCGCGCGCCGGTCTTCCTGCGCGTCAATCTCGCGAAAGCGGATCGCGACGGGGCGATCGCGGCTCTTGCCAAGGACGGGATCGAGGCATTCCCGCATCCTCTGGCAGAGACGGCGCTGGAGCTGGGAGAAGGCGCGCGGCGCATTCAGCAGTCGGAGGCCTATAAGGACGGTCTGGTGGAATTGCAGGATGCGGCGTCGCAAGCCGCCATTGCCTCCGTCCCGATCGCGGCGGGTCTGCGCGTGCTCGATTATTGCGCGGGCGGCGGGGGCAAGGCGCTGGCGCTGGCTGCAGCCTGTCCCAAGGCGCAGATCGCCGCGCATGACATCGACGCGGGGCGGATGCGCGATCTGCCCACCCGTGCAAAACGGGCCGGGGCGAAAGTGACCCTGCGCGCGCCGGGCGATCCGGGGAGGGGGTATGACCTTGTCTTGGTCGATGCACCCTGTTCGGGCTCCGGAACGTGGCGCCGCACGCCGGATGCGAAATGGCGTCTGAGTGCTGCGCGGCTGACCGAACTCGTGGCCCTGCAGAGCGAAATTCTCGACGCCGCGCGCGACCTTGTCGTCCCCGGCGGACGACTGGTCTACATGACCTGCTCGCTTCTTTCGGTCGAAAATGACGCGCAGATCGCCGATTTCGCCACGCGCCACGGCTGCGAAGTAGCGTCTCAACGGCAATTCACCCCGCTTTCTGGTGGCGACGGGTTTTTCGTCGCCCAGCTCCAACTCTGATTTTTCTGCCCAATTTTCGCACGGATCACGGCTGCGTGATTGACTCAATCGTTAGTTGAAAGTCTAGTCTCGTTAATTGGGTTTTAAGTTTTTTGTCGCGCTATGGGGCCGATCTGTCTGGTAGGGAGGCGAGTTTGGGGCGGAACGAATTGATGCTGCAGCCGCTCTCGAAGACCATGGTCGCGCTGGCGCCGGGGGCTATCTACCTGTTGCTTGCAGCGGGGATCGCGGCGGCGATCGCCTTCGTGATGCCCGATGAAGTGATGACCTGGGCCATGTTCTCGGTCGCTGGGACGCTTGTTATCACGGCCGCTTGGCTGCGTCTGGCCTTGGCGCAGGACCGAAGGCGGCGCGCGCGGCAGCAGGAAACGCTCGCGAATTTCATCGCCCATGACGCAGCCCCCAGCTTCACCACGGATCCCGAGGGCGAGATCGGCTATCAGAACCGGGCCGCGGTGGAGCGTTTCGGCTCGCGCGGCGGGCAGGGGCTGGCGCGAACCTTGGCGGAACTCTTCGCCGATCCCGGCGCGGTGCTGCGACGCTTGCAAAGCAAGGCGGAGGCGACAGGGGCTGCGCGCGAGGATCTTGTGACCCGGCGCGGCCATCTTCGGCTCTCCGTTCACCGTATCGGCGCGGGTGATTTTCTCTGGCGGCTCGAAGATATGGCCGAGAGGGCGATTGGCGGGCGCGGCGCGGAAACGATCAGCCTGCCGATGCTCACCGTCTCCAAGGGCGGCACAATCCTCTTCATGAACGAGGCGCTGCGGCGGCTCGTGGGGGAGCGGGTGCGCTCTCTCGATCGCATCTTCACCGACCTGCCGCTGCGCTCGGGCGAAGAGCACGAGATCAAGGGAGAGGACGGCCCCGTCACCGCGGTGGTGGCCCAGCTTGAAGGGGTGGGCGGTCGATCCGAGGTGTATCTGCTCCCGATCGGCGGACCGCGCTCCGCCGAGGAAGGTGCGAATTTCGAGGCGCTGCCCGTCGCTCTGCTGCGGCTGTCAGCCCATGGTCGGGTGCGCGCGGCCAATCGTGCCGCGCGGGGCCTTCTGGGTGGGATCGAACCGCAAACCCGCCTCTCCGAGCTCCTCGAAGGGCTCGGGCGTCCGGTCTCGGACTGGGTGAACGACGCGCTCGCAGGCCGTGCCGATGGCCGCCCCGAGGTGCTGCGCGCCCGGCGCGGCGACAAGGAGGTCTTTCTTCAGGTCACCCTCTCACGAATCGTGGAAACCGGGCGCGCGGGGCTGCTCGCGGTCCTGTCCGATGCGACGCAGCTCAAGACGCTCGAGGCGCAATTCGTGCAAAGCCAGAAGATGCAGGCGATCGGCCAGTTGGCCGGCGGTGTCGCGCATGATTTCAACAACCTGCTCACCGCGATCTCGGGCCATTGCGACCTACTGATGCTGCGCCACGACAAGGGCGATAGCGATTATGCCGATCTCGACCAGATCAGCCAGAATACCAATCGCGCCGCCGCGCTGGTGGGGCAATTGCTTGCTTTCTCGCGCAAGCAGACATTGAAGCCGGAGGTCCTCGATCTGCGCGACACGCTGTCGGATCTGACCCATCTGCTCAACCGCCTGGTCGGCGAGACAGTCGCGCTGAGCGTCAAGCATGAAGGCGATCCCGGACGGGTGCGCGCGGATAAGCGGCAACTCGAGCAAGTCATAATGAACCTCGTGGTGAACGCGCGCGACGCGATGCCCGGCGGGGGCGAGATCCGGATCGAGACCGACGCGGTGCACCTTGCCGAAAACCGCACGCGCGACCGCGTGGCGGTGCCCAAAGGCGACTATGTCGCGATCAAGGTCACCGATACCGGCACCGGTATCGCGGCCGATAAATTAAGCAAGATTTTCGAGCCCTTCTTCACCACCAAACGCACCGGCGAGGGCACGGGGCTCGGCCTTTCGACCGCCTATGGCATCGTGAAGCAAACCGGCGGCTATATCTTCTGCGATTCCGTTCTGGGAAGCGGGACAAGCTTCACCATACTCTTGCCCGCCTATGACGCCACCGAAGAGGCGAACGTGTTGAGTGCCGAAGACACGACGGCGGAGGCGCGAACTGCCCCGCATGCCCCCACGCCCCCTGCTGTCGCGCCCAAAGCGGATGCTGCGCCGCGCGCGACAAAGGCGACTCCGGTGATTGCCGGCGAGGCGACCGTGCTTCTGGTCGAAGACGAGCCCCCGGTGCGCGCCTTTGCCGCCCGCGCGCTCAAACTGTGTGGCTACACCGTGCTGGAGGCCGAGAGCGCGGAAGAGGCGCTGGAGTTGCTCGAAGATACCGATTTGCAGGTCGATATCTTCGTCACCGACGTGATCATGCCCGGGCTCGACGGGCCAAGCTGGGTCAGTCGCGCGCTCGAGGCGCGACCGGGCACGCGTACTGTTTTCATGTCAGGCTATGCAGAGGAAGTGTTCCAGAACGGAACCTCACCCGTGCCAGATTCGGTCTTCCTGCCGAAACCGTTCTCGCTAAGCGAATTGACCGCGACGGTGCAGGAACTGCTCTCACGCTAAGGCGCGGGTGACCCGGTCATAAAGTTCCAGATCGTCCTGCATCGCGACCCGCAGCGCGGCCTCGGTCTCGGGAGCGAGCCCGGTCTCGACCGCAGGGGGGACGTTCACGCGGGGCAGGGTGATGGCGAAGCCGAGTTCATCCTCGAGGAAATGCACGAAATCCTCGATCCGCTCATAGGGAAAGATCCGGTCCACGAGCGGCGTGCCGTCATCGTTACATAGAAACGCGGCCTGACTGGGCACATCGCTGAACCCGGCGCGCGGGTCCTCGATGTAGTCGCGCGCAAACTGCTCGAAGGAATAGCCGGCTGAAATGTCGCTTTCTTCGATCAAATCGCGCAGTCGAAACCGATAGAGCGACCGCAACCAGTCGAGCGGCTCGCGCATCAGCGCGACCGTGGTGAAGCTGGCATCGGTCTTTGCGGCAAGCAAGGGCTGGAGATGATCCCGAAAATCGCGGGCCGAGGCGTGCTTGAGAACGGCCGGTCGGGTCAGCGCCACATCGGCCAAAGGTTCCAGCGCGGTCTCCACCGCAGAGGACCCCGCCTTGGGCGTGGCGAGAAAAACGAGTTTTTGTGTCCAGAAAATCAGCATCTTGGCGGGTCGGCTCCTAACTGAGCCGGTGATAATCATTCGGCCCACGCGGGTAAACCGTTTCTTAACCGTATCGGCGCTTCAGTGGGGTGTGGAAAAATTTGTTGAAATGTTCACGATCTGTGCGCATAGTGCTAGCAGAACATGAGGTGAACATCCGCGCGAGGGCGTCGCATTGCCGACCAGCCGTCGCTGTGAAATAAGGAAGCGGACAAATGGCAGTAGCGAAGCTCTTCGACATGGATAAATCTCCCAAGGCAGACAAGCAAAAGGCGCTCGACTCGGCGCTGGCGCAGATCGAGCGGCAATTCGGCAAAGGCTCGATCATGAAGCTCGGCGGCGATACGCCCGCGCGCGAAATCGAGGCGACCTCGACCGGCTCGCTGGGCCTCGATATTGCTCTCGGCATCGGCGGGCTGCCGAAAGGCCGGATCGTCGAGATCTACGGACCGGAAAGCTCGGGCAAGACGACGCTGACGCTGCACGCGATCGCGGAAGAGCAGAAGAAGGGCGGCGTCTGCGCCTTCGTCGACGCTGAACACGCGCTCGATCCGCAATATGCGCGCAAGCTTGGCGTGGATCTCGACGAGTTGCTGATCTCGCAGCCCGACGCAGGCGAGCAGGCGCTGGAAATCGTCGACACGCTGGTGCGCTCGGGTGCGGTCAGCCTCGTCGTGGTCGACTCGGTCGCGGCGCTGACGCCGAAGGCTGAAATCGAAGGCGATATGGGCGATCACACCGTGGGGGCGCAGGCCCGTCTGATGAGCCAGGCGATGCGCAAGCTGACCGCCTCGATCGGGCGTTCGAACTGCATGGTGATCTTCATTAACCAGATCCGGATGAAGATCGGTGTCATGTTCGGCTCGCCGGAGACGACGTCGGGCGGCAACGCGCTGAAATTCTACGCTTCCGTGCGCCTCGACATCCGCCGCATCGGCTCGATCAAGGATCGTGACGAGGTGGTGGGCAACCAGACCCGCGTGAAAGTGGTGAAGAACAAGGTGGCCCCGCCGTTCAAGCAGGTCGAGTTCGACATCATGTATGGCGAGGGCATCTCGAAGATGGGCGAGTTGGTCGATCTGGGCGTCAAGGCCGGGGTCGTCGACAAGGCTGGCGCCTGGTATTCCTACGGGGACGAGCGGATCGGCCAAGGCCGTGAAAACGCGAAGACGTTCCTGCGCGAACATCCCGATGTCGCCTATGAGATCGAGGACAAGATTCGCGCCAGCCACGGGCTCGAATTCGACAAAATGTCCGAAGGTGACGCGCTGACCGAAGACTGATCGTCACCGCAAATTCCTGCAAAGGCCGGGAGCGTCGTCTCCCGGCCTTTTTGCGATTGCTGGACAGGGGCAAGGGGCGGCGTTAAACGGGACCGAACATGCCCGATCAGGCGAGACAGGACGATATGCCCAGCCTTAACGAAATCCGCTCCACTTTCCTTAATTACTTCGAGCGTAACGACCACCGGGTCGTTGACAGCTCGCCCCTCGTTCCGCGCAACGACCCGACGCTGATGTTCACCAATTCCGGCATGGTGCAGTTCAAGAACTGCTTCACCGGGGTGGAGAAGCGCGAGTACAACCGCGCAACGACCGCGCAGAAATGCGTGCGCGCCGGCGGCAAGCACAACGATCTCGACAATGTCGGCTACACCGCGCGCCACCATACGTTCTTCGAGATGCTGGGGAATTTCTCCTTCGGGGATTATTTCAAGGAAGACGCGATCCCGTTCGCCTGGGAATTGCTGACCAAGGATTTCGACATTCCGAAGGACAAGCTGCTGGTCACGGTCTACCACACCGATGACGAGGCGGCGAATATCTGGAAGAAGGTCGCAGGCCTGCCCGACGAGAAGATTATCCGGATCCCGACCTCGGACAATTTCTGGCAGATGGGCCCGACCGGTCCCTGCGGTCCCTGCACCGAGATTTTCTTCGATCACGGCGATCATATCTGGGGTGGCCCGCCCGGTTCGCCCGAGGAAGACGGCGACCGGTTCATCGAGATTTGGAACCTCGTCTTCATGCAGAACGAGCAGTTCGAGGACGGCTCGATGCGCGCGCTCGACATGCAGTCGATCGACACCGGCATGGGGCTCGAGCGGATCGGTGCGCTGCTGCAGGGCAAGCACGACAATTACGACACCGACCTGATGCGCCACCTGATCGAGGCCTCGGCCAATGCGACCGATAGCGCGCCGGACGGTCCGGGCAACGTGCATCACCGTGTGATCGCGGATCACCTGCGTTCGACCTCGTTCCTGATCGCGGATGGCGTGATGCCCTCGGCGGACGGGCGCGGCTACGTGCTGCGCCGGATCATGCGCCGGGCGATGCGTCACGCGCACCTGCTGGGCGCGAAAGACCCGGTGATGCACAGCCTCGTGCCGTCGCTGATCCGCGAAATGGGCGCGGCTTACCCCGAGCTTGGCCGCGCGCAGGCGCTGATCGAAGAGACGCTTCTGGGCGAGGAAACCCGCTTCAAGACCACGCTCGATCGTGGGCTCAAGCTGCTCGACGAGGCGCTGGTGGACCTGCCCGAAGGGAAGAAGCTGCCGGGCGAGACCGCGTTCAAACTCTATGATACGTTCGGGTTCCCGCTCGATCTGACGCAGGATGCGCTGCGCGAACGCGAGCGCGAGGTCGACACCGAAGGGTTCGACGCCGCGATGGAAGAGCAGAAGGCCAAGGCGCGCGCCAGCTGGTCAGGGACCGGCGAGGCGGCCAATGCCGCGATCTGGTTCGATCTGTCCGAGAAGCTCGGCGCGACCGAATTCCTCGGCTACGACACCGAGACCGCGGAAGGTCAGATCACCGCGCTCGTGACCGAGGGCGCCGAGATCGACAAAGCCTCCGGCGAGGTGCAGATCGTGGTCAACCAGACCCCGTTCTACGCCGAAAGCGGCGGTCAGGTCGGCGATCGCGGTTGGATCGTGACCGAGACGGGTAAAGCCGAGGTTACCGACACCAAGAAAGTCGCGGGCGTCTTCATCCATTTCGCGCGCGTCACCGAGGGCGAGATCGCCAAGGGGCAGGGCGCGAAGCTGGAAGTCGATCACGCCCGCCGCAGCGCGATCCGCGCGAACCACTCGGCCACGCACCTGCTGCACGAGGCGCTGCGTCGCACGCTCGGCGATCACGTGGCGCAACGCGGCTCGCTCAATGCCGAGGACCGTCTGCGCTTCGACTTCTCGCATAACAAGGCGCTGTCGGCCGAGGAAATCGCGACGATCGAACGCGAAGTGAATGAATTCATTCGCCAAAATACGCAGGTTGATACCCGGATCATGACGCCGGACGATGCGCGCGATCTGGGCGCGCAGGCGTTGTTCGGTGAGAAATACGGCGATGAGGTTCGCGTCGTCTCGATGGGCGAGTTGGCCAATTCCGGCAAAGGCACGAACGAAAATGTCTATTCGCTCGAACTTTGCGGCGGCACCCATGTAAAGCGGACCGGCGATATCGGCACCTTCGTCCTGACCGGCGAAAGCGCGTCCTCTTCCGGCGTGCGTCGGATCGAGGCGCTGACCGGCGACATCGCGATGGCCGAATTGCGCCGGCGCGACAAGCTGCTCGGCGAGATCGAAGGGCTGATCAAGACCTCCGAGCAGGATGTGCTGGCACGTCTGCAGGCGATCCTCGACGAGCGCAAGGCGCAGGCCAACGAGATCGCGCAGCTGCGTCGCGAACTGGCGATGGGCGGCGGTTCCTCCGGTGGTCCGGAAGTCAGCGAAATCAATGGCTTGAAGTTCGTTCCTCAAGTTGTGTCCGGAGTGACCGGCAAGGACCTTCCGGGCATCGTGGACGAGCTGAAGGAGAATGTCGGCTCGGGCGTGATCCTCGTGGTTGCCGATGCGGGCGGCAAGGCGGCCGTGGCGGCTGGCGTGACCAAGGACCTGACCGAGCGCGTCAGCGCGGTCGATCTGGTGAAAGCCGCGGCGCAGGCGCTTGGGGGCAAAGGCGGCGGCGGTCGTCCCGATATGGCGCAAGCCGGCGGGGCCGATCCGTCGAAAGCCGATGAGGCCATCGCGGCCGTGAAAACTGTTCTGGAGGGATTGTAATGGCAGGCGCATTCTGGATCGCCCATGTGAAGGTGCTCGACGACGAGGCCTACGGCAAATATGCCGAGGGCGCGGGCCCCGCGATAGCGAAACATGGCGGGCGCTTCCTCGCCCGTGGCGCGCGCTATGTGCAGCTCGAAGGCAATGACCGCGCGCGCAATGTCGTCGCATGGTTCCCGTCGCTGGAAGCGGCCGAGACCTGCTACTACTCCGAAGACTATCAGGCGGCGCTCGCCCATGCCAAAGGCGCATCCGAGCGGGACCTGATGATCGTCGAGGCGATGGACGACGTCGAAATCAAATGAAGATCGGCCTGTAAGGCACTGATCGGAAAGAATTAGGAAGGCGGCTGCGGCCGCCTTTTTCTATGGTGCCGCACCCGTTCGTTTTTGCTCTGGACCTTCGGGCGCGCTGCGTCCTATGCTGCCGGCATGACCACGAAGACCATCATCATCTGCTGCATTATCCGCTGACATACGTCACGCGGGCTGGTCTTCTCTTTCCAAATTTCTCATGACCTTGTAAGCCCGCCGGCAGGTGCCGCCGACCCTTTGCGAGGACATATGACCCAGATCCGTTTGCGCAATTCCCTGACCCGGAAAGTCGAGGATTTCCGTCCGATCGATCCTGACAACGTGCGGATGTATCTCTGCGGGCCGACCGTCTACGACCGCGCGCATCTCGGCAACGCCCGTCCGGTGGTGGTGTTCGATGTGCTCTATCGGCTGCTGCGCCACGTCTACGGGCCGGAGCACGTCACCTATGTGCGCAATTTCACGGATGTGGATGACAAGATCAACGCGACGGCGCTGGCGCGCAAGGAAGCGGGGGCCGAAGGGTCGCTGGAAGAGCTGATCCGCGCGCGGACCGAGGAGACCATCGGCTGGTATCATGCCGACATGGATGCGCTTGGCGCCTTGCGCCCGGATCAGGAACCGCGCGCGACCGACTATATCGGCGCGATGATCGCGATGATCGAGACGCTGATCGAAGACGGTCACGCCTATGCCGCCGAGGGCCATGTGCTGTTCCGGGTGCGTAGCTACAAGGATTATGGCGCACTGTCGGGGCGCACGGTCGACGACATGATGGCGGGCGCCCGGGTCGAGGTCGTGCCCTTCAAGGAAGACCCGATGGATTTCGTGCTCTGGAAGCCCTCCGACGAGGGGCTGCCGGGCTGGGAGAGCCCGTGGGGCCGGGGCCGTCCGGGCTGGCATATCGAGTGCTCGGCCATGTCTTACGAACTGCTCGGCGCGTCGTTCGACATCCATGGCGGCGGCATCGACCTGCAATTCCCGCACCATGAGAACGAGATTGCGCAAAGCTGCTGCGCCCATCCCGAAGGCTCCTTCGCGAACTACTGGCTGCATAACGAGATGCTGCAGGTCGAGGGCAAGAAGATGTCCAAGTCCCTGGGCAATTTCTTCACCGTGCGCGATCTGCTGGACGGGCATGACGGCGAGAAGGGTATTCCGGGCGAGGTGATCCGCTTCGTGTTCCTGCAGACGCATTATACGAAGCCGATGGATTGGACGGCGGAGAAGGCGCGGGCGGCTGAGGTGACCCTACGGAAGTGGCGCATAGCTGTAGATGGGGTCACACCTTCACGTGAGGCGGCGCCGGAGGTGGTCGCCGCGCTCGCCGACGATCTGAACACAGCGGGCGCCATCGCGGCGCTGCATCAAATCGGCGATCCGGCAGTTCTGAAGGCTTCCGCTGCGATGCTCGGCCTGCTTGAAGATGGGATGGGCGATTGGGCAAAGCCTCGCTACGTGAAGTCTGATGAATTGTATGTCGGAACGAACGAGATGTCGGCACGTAGAATTGACGAACTCGTTCTGCTTCGAACTCAAGCAAAAGCTGATCGTGATTTTAAGCGAGCGGATGAAATCCGAGATGGTCTCTCAAGGGCAGGGATTATTTTGAAAGATTCGAAAGATAAAACGGAGTGGGAATTCGGCCTCGAGGTTGATTTGTCCAAGCTGGAGGGCCTGTGATGGCGCGCGTCTACAGTGACAAGGGACGCGCCGGACCCGAGGGGGGGCGCAATCGCGCCCGCCCTGGGGGGCGGGTCGGGCGCGGCCCGGCGTGCCGCCGGGCGGGACATCCCCTTGGTCGCGCGCAGGGCGGGTCGGGGGCGAACCGGATCGCAGGCGATCCGGTGGCTCTTGCACCTTTCGGGCGCGGCCCGGCGTGCCGCCGGGCGGGACGTAAGCTCAACGGAGGCAACCAATGACCAAATCCCGCCTCTATCTCTACGACACCACGCTCCGCGATGGGCAGCAATCGGCGGGCGTCCAGTTCTCGGTGCCTGAGAAGATCGAGATCGCCAAGGCGCTCGACGCGATCGGCATCGATTATATCGAGGGCGGCTGGCCCGGTGCGAACCCGACCGACAGCGACTTCTTCGAGGCGCGGCCCGAGACGCGGGCAACCTTCACCGCGTTCGGGATGACCAAGCGGGCAGGGCGCTCGGCCGCGAATGACGACGTGCTGGCGGGCGTGATGAACGCGAATACGCCCGCCGTCTGCCTCGTCGGCAAGACCCATGATTATCACGTCACCACCGCGCTCGGGATCACGCTGGAGGAGAACCTCGAGAATATCCGTGCCTCGGTCGCGCATATGGTGGCGCAAGGTCGCGAGGCGCTGTTCGACGCCGAGCATTTCTTCGACGGCTACAAGGCGAACCCCGACTATGCGCTGGCGTGCTGCCGTGCGGCCCATGAGGCGGGCGCGCGCTGGATCGTGCTGTGCGACACCAATGGCGGCACGCTGCCGGGCGAGATCGGCAAGATCGTCGAGGCGGTGATTGCGGCGGGCATTCCCGGCGACCGTCTCGGCATCCATTGCCATGACGATACCGGCAACGCCGTGGCGGGCAGCCTCGCGGCCATCGAGGCCGGTGCGCGCCAGATTCAGGGCACGCTCAACGGTCTCGGCGAGCGCTGCGGCAACGCGAACCTGATCACGCTGATCCCGACGCTTCTGCTGAAAGAGCCCTACGCCTCGACGCTCGACACCGGGATCGCGCCCGACAGCCTGCGCGACATCACCAAGCTCTCGCGCAAGCTCGACGATATCCTGAACCGGGTGCCGCTGCGCTCCGCGCCCTATGTCGGCGCCTCGGCCTTTACCCATAAGGCGGGGCTGCATGCCTCGGCAATCCTCAAGAATCCAGACACTTACGAGCATATCGACCCCGAACTGGTCGGCAATGCGCGCCTCATCCCGATGTCCAATCAGGCGGGCCAGTCGAACCTGCGCGCGCGGCTCAAGGGCATGGGGATCGAGGTCGCGAAGGACGATCCGCGCCTCGCCCGCATCCTCGATCTGATCAAGGAGCGCGAGGATCAGGGCTATGCCTATGACGGCGCACAGGCGAGTTTCGAGCTGCTCGCGCGGGCCGAGCTGGGGCAATTGCCGAAGTTCTTCGAGGTGAAGCGCTACAAGGTCACGGTGGAGCGCCGCAAGAACCGCTACGACAAGATGGTCTCGATTTCCGAGGCGGTCGTGGTGGTGAAAGTCGGCGGGCAGAAGATGCTCTCGGTGTCGGAAAGCATGGACGCGCAGGGCCATGACCGCGGCCCGGTGAATGCGCTGTCGAAAGCGCTGTCGAAGGATCTCGGCCCCTATCAAAGCCTGATCGACGACATGAAACTGGTCGATTTCCGCGTCCGTATCACCCAAGGCGGTACCGAGGCCGTGACCCGCGTCATCATCGACAGCGAAGACGGCGCGGGCCAGCGCTGGTCGACCGTGGGCGTGTCGCCGAACATAGTCGATGCGAGTTTCGAGGCATTGCTCGACGCGATGATCTGGAAGCTGATGCGCGACGGGGCGAAACCGGCATGACCGGTCTGGCCGCGTCCCTCCAAGCGGCGGCCGAGGCCGTGCGTCAGGGCGATCCGGACCGGTTCGCCGCCACGATGGCCGCACCTGCGGATCTGCGCGACCGCCTCTGGCCGCTTTATGCCGCCAATCTGGAGATCGCGCGCGCGCCCTGGGCCTCGTCGGAGCCGATGGTCGCGGAGATGCGCCTGCAATGGTGGGTCGATGCGCTGGAGGCTCTGTCAGAGGGCCGCGAGCCGCCGCACGAGATCGGCCCGGCGCTTGTCTCGGTTGCGCAGGCCGCGCGCCATCTGATTGCCGCGGCGGAGGCCCGTCGTGCCGATTGCTGGCCCGATCCTTTCGACGATATTTCAAGCCTTTGGGCCTATCTCGATCAGACCTCCGGCGCGCTTTACTGGGCCGCCGCCGAGACGCTCGGCGCCCCCGAAGACGCGGAAATCACCGTGCGCAGTTTCGGCGCCGGCGCCGGCCTTGCGGCGCTCCTGCAAGCATGGCCCGATCTCGTCGCGCGGGGCCGTCCACCTCTCGCCACGCCGGACACTGCAACGCTGCGTCAACTCGCGGCGGAAGGCCAAGCGCGGCTTGAGCCTGCGCGCAAACTCCGTCTCGGACCGGCAAAGGCGGCACTTCTTTCGGGATGGCAGGCTCGGGCGCTCCTCGCGCGCGCGCGCGACATAGAAGACCCGCTGGCACCGGGTGCGCTGGCGCTGTCGGAATTCCGCCGCAGATCGGGACTTTTGCGCGCCGCGTTGCTTGGTGTCTGAGCCCCCCTAAGGACCCAGCGTGCGGGAAATTTTCGGAAATTAGAGGAATCTTCAACTCTTCGCCTGATGGTGATCGCGATTGCCCCGATAGGTCGGGTCGCTGCCGCAGTTCGCCGGAGGACGTTGATGCGCTTTTTCGACAATCTCAAACTTGGACTGAAATTACCGCTCATGCTGGTGGCAATTGCCATGGTCGCGCTGACCATCATGGGAATTTCAGCCTATCGCACAGCCTACGGACTGCTGGAAAGCGAAGGGACGCAGCGGCTTTCGCGAACGCTGGCCGCACGCGTCGCCATCGCGGAGAACTGGGCGCAGACATTGGCCTCCAATACCCGCACGATCGCTGCCAACCCCGACACGGCGCGGGCACTTTACGATTTCACCAAAGGCCTCAATCGGCTCGATCCTCCCGCTATCGAAAGCCTGAGGACCGGGGCCGCAGAGGCTGGGGCGTCCGAGGGCGAGGTGAGCGGCCCGCTCCGGGACTATCGCCTGCTACTCGATCGCTATGGACCCGCTATTGATCAAATTTTGTCCGAGAATGGTCTGAACGATCTCTATCTGATCGATCGCGACGGTCGCATTGTTTTTGCCGCCCGCGATCATAGCGCGATTGGTCACGCGCTTGCGGATGAACCGGCGGGGTTGATCGAGGCCGCGACCGCTGCGCTGGATTGGCTGAGCGCGCCGCCCGGCATGGCGGCGACAGATACTGTCGCCGTTTCGCCCCCGCAATTCGAGTCTGGCAAGGGTCGGCTCTTCGCAGCACGCCCCGTGCGAAGCGGAAATGGTCTCAAACTCGGTGCTGTGGTCTTGCGAAAACCGATGGCCGAGCTCGGGGGGATCATGGCCAACCCGCGCGGCATCGGCGAGACCGGTGAAGGTTTCCTGATCGACGCGGACGGAAGATTGATGAGCGATCTGCGTTTTCCGCGCAGCGATCTGAAGCCGGGGGAGGTTTTGCCTGCGGCTACCGTGAGTGCTGTGGAACAGGCGCAGGAAGAGGTGCTGTCTTTGCAGGGGCATCCGGCGATTGAGAGAACCCAGAAGGTCACTCTATTCGATCTGCCCTATTGGGCGGTCGTCGAGCAAGACCGTGCAGAGCTGTTCGCGCCCGCCACGTCGCTTGCCCGTGCGATGCTATTCAACGCCTCCTGGCTCATCCTTCTGCTCGCGGCGCTTTCTGCCTGGATGGCACGATCCGTCTCAAACCCTCTCAAGTACCTCGAAAAATCCATCCGCAAGATCAGCGGTGGCGATTACGCGAGCGAGATCACACAGACCCGCCGCGGCGACGAGGTCGGCGCAATCGCCACCGCACTGAGCAACCTGCGCGATGAACTTGAACAATCCGAAGGGATCGAGCGCGAGGCCACGCGGCAGGGCGCAGCCTATGCCAATGCCTCTGCCGCCCTGATGATCGTCGATCGGGACTTCCGTATCACCCATGTCAATCGCGCGATCGTCGATTTGGTCGCGTCGCGAATCGACGAGTTTCGCGTTGTCAGTCCCGACCTCGATCCTGAGAAACTTGTCGGCAGCTCAATGGATGATTTCCATGTCGATCGGGGACATGCCCGTGCCTTGCTCGGAGATCCAGCCCAATTGCCGCTTCATGTCGATATCAAGGTAGGCGAGGGTCGATTTGGCGTCGATGTCACCGATTTTGTCGATGGGGAGGGCAATCAGGCTGGTTTCGTGGTCGAATGGCGCGACGTGACCGAACGTCGGATGAAAGATGCGCTTATCGCGGCCATCGAGCGTGGCCAGCTCTTTTGCGAGGCCAACCCTGCCGGGAAGGTTGTTCGAATGAACGCAAATCTGCAATCGCTCCTCGGGGGGCAGGCACCAAACCTCATGGGAGAGCCGCTGAAGGACTGGCTAAGCACGGTTGATGGCAGTGATCCGTGGCCTTCGATAGCCGCCGGTGAGCCCGTCACTGCCCGCTTTTCGATACGTGACCCTCAGGGCAATACCTATCTGCTCGATGGTTCGCTCAATCCGATCTCGGACAAAGCAGGGCGCTTGATGAAGATCGTGCTCATGGCCAGTGACGTGACCGTCGCGGAAGCTGCACTCGCATCCGCACAACAGCGAAATCTCAAAATGCTCGAGGCTCAGAAATCCGTCGTCGAGACGCTTCAGCTCGGCCTCGCGGCCTTGTCGCGCGGTGATCTGAGCCTGACGCTCGACACCGAGTTCTCCGAGGAATACGAGGCGTTGCGCAACGACTTCAACGCTGCGGCGCAAAACCTTGCAGCAGCGATCGTTTCAGTCATCGACAACGCTGCGGCGATCGACACTGAGGCCGGCGAGATCGCCTCTGCCTCTGACGACCTCAGCCGCAGAACGGAGCAACAGGCTGCGACGCTCGAAGAGACCGCAGCCGCGCTCGATCAGCTTTCGTCCTCTGTTACAACCTCGGCGCAAGGCGTGGCCGAAGCTGATCGAGCGGTGTCAGAAGCCCGCAGCAGCGCGGAAACTTCAGGTGAAGTGGTCAAGCAGGCCATTCAGGCGATGAGCGAAATCGAAACGAGCTCGCAGCAGATTTCCAAGATCATCGGCGTGATCGACGAGATTGCCTTCCAGACCAATCTGCTTGCGCTCAACGCTGGCGTCGAAGCCGCGCGCGCGGGAGAAGCTGGCCGCGGTTTCGCCGTCGTCGCTTCAGAAGTGCGGGCCCTCGCGCAACGGTCTTCCGAAGCCGCGCGCGAAATCGACACCCTGATCACCGCGTCGAGCGAACAAGTGACCCGAGGTGTGGGCCTCGTCGGCGAAACCGGCCGCGCGCTCACAGGAATTCTTAACGCTGTTGTCGATATTTCGGCGCGTGTCTCTGAAATAGCGGGCGGCGCACATGAGCAGGCAGAGGGGCTGAAAGAGATAAATACAGCGGTGAATCAGCTGGACCAAGTGACGCAACAAAACGCAGCGATGTTCGAAGAAACGACCGCCGCCAGTCACGCTCTGATGACAAATGCGACATCCCTGCGCGACATAACTTCCCAGTTCAAAGTCAGTATGCGGGCGACGTCAAACGAAAGCGAGAGCAGTCTGGTGGCGGAGAATAAACATGGGGTTCAGGCCAGCGAAGGCGGCTTTGAAATTCCGCGAGCGGTGGGAGAACCCGCACCGCGCGGTACCCCTTTTACAGCTGAAGACTGGGAAGAATTTTGAGTTCGCGGGAAGGGCACGCGATGCCAAACGAACTGCCGCTCGCCAAGAAAGTTCTCATCGTCGATGACTCGGCCACGATGCGTCAACTCATTCGAGCGCGCCTGGCAGACGACGCGCGCCTGGTGGTTGTCGGCGAAGCGGCAGACGCGTTTGAGGCACGTGAACAAATCAAAGCTCTTTCGCCGGATGTAATCACGCTCGATGTCGAGATGCCGCGTATGAACGGCCTCGATTTTCTTGAACGCCTCATGCGTTTGAGACCGATGCCTGTCGTCATGGTGTCAACGGAAACCCATAGCGGATCGCGCGCTGCAATCGAAGCGCTCGCCCTCGGTGCGATTGATTGCGTGGGAAAGCCGAGGTCAGGCCACCTCGAAAAGGGTTTCGAGACGCTTCCGGATATTCTTCTTGCGGCAGCGAACGCGCGCCTGCCTCGAAGTGGGTTCCAGCGGGCTTCGGTGCGGCCCGCACAAAACTTTCACTGGGCCGGTCAAATCGTGCTTATCGGGTCCTCGACCGGCGGCGTCGACGCCCTTGAGACTGTTTTAAAGGGATTTCCCAGAAATTGTCCGCCCACACTCATCGCGCAACACATGCCTCAGAGCTTCCTCGCAAGCTTCGCCGAACGGCTTGATCGCATGATCGCACCAAGTGTGCGGCTTGGCAAAACGGGCGCCCCCCTCGCACAAGGCCAAGTTTATCTGGCGCCTGGTGGCTCGACGCATCTCACCGTTCAAAATGGTAAAATACCTCGCCTGTCTTTGCTCGAAAGCGAGAAACGAAACGGACATCGACCGTCGGTGGATATTCTATTCGAGTCCGCGCTCGATATGGCCACGAATGCCGTCGTCGTTTTGCTGACAGGCATGGGGCGCGACGGCGCTGAGGGGATGTTGCGATTGCGCCAAGCAGGAGCAAATTGTTTTGCACAAGATGAACATACGTCGGTCGTATTTGGAATGCCGCGCGCAGCACTCGAAATAGGTGCGGCGTCGTATTCGCTAGCGCTTGAAAAAATCGCTCCAGAAATCCTCAGAAAATGTGCTCAGAGCCATGCGAAGGTCAGAGAAGGAGGTGAAACATGAATGCAGTCTCCACAGACAGACCGATCCATATTTCGCAAGGCGAGTTTCTCGTCGCCGGCACGGGCGCGCAATCTATCACTACAATCCTTGGCTCTTGTGTCGCCTGTTGTCTTTACGATGAGAATGCGCAGGTCGGCGGTATGAACCATTTTTTGTTGCCGAATACGACTGGTTCAACTTTTCAAGCGGCAAGCTTTGGTGTGAACGCAATGGAGCTATTAATCAATGAACTTATTAAACACGGGGCGCAGCGCAGTGATCTACGCGCGAAGCTCTTCGGTGGCGCCCGCATGGTAAACGGCCTTTCGGACATCGGCTTCAAGAATAGCGAGTTCTCAATAGCATTCTTAGCGAAGGAGCGTATCACCTGTGTTAGCCAAAGCTTGGGGGGATCCCAAGCGCGTAGAGTAGAATTTTGGCCCGATACTGGCCGTGCGCGCCAGAAATTGCTAGGCAATGCAGAAGTCTTTGAGCGCGATATCGCCCCCGCGCCGGCACGCGAAATCGAACTGTTCTGACAAGTTGGATTGCTGGGCGACATGGGGCTTTGGTGATGTGACCGCTCCCCGACGTCATCCATGTGCCAAGGTGGGCCTGCGATGATACACAAAGGAGGACGGTCACGTCGGAGATTTTCACGCTCGGGCTCGATCTGGCGAAGAAGCCAGGCAAGATGTGTTCGACTACATCGAGATGTTCTGCAATTCAAAGCTCGAGCACGCCCGGAACGGACTGCTGTCGCCCTTCGACTTCGAGCGGCAGCAGAAACCGAGACACGAAGGCGTCTAAGAAACGCGGGGCTATTCAGCTAGCTGCTTCAAAGCCAGCTGACATCACCTTCCGAGGCCCGCGTTTCGATCTCCACGAGGTGCTGTGGGTCGAGTGCATCAGCGAGCTCTTTAAGTCGAAGCGAGGCGAAAATTGGCTCCGCGTCGCAGCCTAGGTCTGGCGGAATCTGTTCCGCTAATGTGCCGACGAACAGCCCGAGATCTTCGAGCGATTGGCTGATGCGATCAATGCTCTGCAACTCGCGAATGATCTGCGGGGCAAGGCTGTTGTCGATTCCGCTAACCGAAAGAGCGCGCTGTAGTGAAATCGACATGCGAGCGAGCGCCTCCAGTTCACGCCCAACTCGCGCGGTTAAATCAGCAAGTGGAAGTCGGCGTAGCTGCTGCGGCATTACAAGCGTCCCACAACGGCTTCGATACAAGCTTTTAATTCGGGCGGGGTGAATGGTTTCTTGATGAAGTTATTCATTCCGAGACGTCGTCCCGTATCGATGAGTTCGCGATCGGCGCGCCCAGTGATCAGGATGAAGCCTAACCCCTTTGTGCGAGGATTCTTCCGCATTGCCTGAAGGAACTGTAGTCCGTCCATTCCCGGCATGTTATAGTCAGAAATCACAAGATGGACGGGCTTGGCTTCGAGGATTTGGAGCGCGCTTTTGCCGTCGGCTGCGTATCCCACCTGCCGGATCCCCATCGCGTCAAGCGCCTGCATGATGAGTCCGCGACTTGTCGACATATCATCGACCACGAGGATACGTAATTGGTCTCGTAATGCCATGAAGTACGATCCTGTCCATTTAGATTAATTTAGCTTATAGGTCGTGACGCCAGCGGTCCGGAGTTTTGAGTGAGCGCCATCTGCCACCCGTTCAGAATGGCCAACAAACAAGTATCCACCTGGCGCTAGCTGTTCCTCAAACCGTTTCCAAAGGCTGATTTGTGCCTCGGGCGCGAAATAGATCACGACGTTTCGGCAGAAGATCACGTCAAATTTTCCGCGCATTGGCCACGGATCATGAAGATTGAGTTCGCGAAACGCCACCAAGTCGCGGAGCTCTGAAACGATCTGAAAGTCATCTCCCTCCTGTAGGAAATATTTTTCTCGCAAAGTCTCGGGCACCGCGGCAAGTGCGGACGCGGGATAGATACCCTTCGAACCTGCTGCGATCATGAGAGGATCGATGTCGGATGCGAGTATGCGGAGGTCTAGCTTCGCAACATCAGGCGCGCATTCGGCAATCGTCATGGCTATCGAATAGGCTTCTTGTCCGTTCGACGATCCCGCGGACCATAACCGAATGCGACCACCATTTCTTGCAGTTTCCAAGAGGGTGGGAAGAACGTTCCGGCGCAAAGATTCGAAGTGATGGTTCTCGCGGAAGAAATGGGTCACGTTTGTAGTGAGAGCGGACACCATTTTCCGACGTTCTTCGTGACCAGCGTCGGAGGACACGAGCGCGACATAGTCTTTGTAATGCACGAGTCCCAAGATGCGAAGTCGCTTGGCCAGACGGCTTTGTACCATTGAAGACTTGCCTGGCGCGAGCACGATGCCCGTCGTTTCGTGAAGCAGCTGTGCTATAGCACTGAACTCGGACTCGGTCGGTGCGACCTGTCCCAATGTAGACAGTGGCACGTTCATGCGGCTTCAATCGCCTCTTGCGGCAACACGGACGTGAGATCGAGAATCCGGATCATGCGGCCTTCTACGATTGTGAGCGCCGAGATGTATCGTTGCGAAATGTCGGCATTTAGGTCGGGCGGAGATTGCATTTCAGAGCGGGGCAGCGCGAGGATGTCCGAGACCGCATCGACGAGAAGTCCTGCGGTTTGGCCGCCGACTTGGACGACGATGATAACGTTGCGTGCGTCGCCGGCGACCGGTTCCATGCCGAGACGAATGGATAGGTCGACGACAGGCAGAACGGTACCGCGCAGATTGATCACGCCGCGTACAAATGCGGGGGCGTGCGGGAGCGGTGTCGCCCGAGTCCAGCCTCGGATTTCGCGCACGGACATGATGTCGACGCTGTATTCCTCTTCGCCGAGGCGGAAGGAGAGAAGCTCAACCTCGGCGGCTTCGGTTTTCGGCATGGTGTCTTCGGTCATGGCTTATCCTGCGAGTGAAAGATCAATGGCGCGGGTATTGCCCGATGCGGATTGCACGAGGTCGGCGGGATCGAGAATGAGCGCGATCTGACCGTCGCCAAGAATCGTCGCGGCAGCGACGCCGGGGATATGGCCATAAGATTGCTGCAATCCCTTGATGACGACCTGGCGTTGCTCGAGGATTGAATCGACGACGAGGGCGGAACGGGCGCCATCTTCCTGAGCGGTGAGCAGAACGACGTCGCCGCTATACGAGCGCTTAGGTGCGCGATATCCGAGTTCGGCACCGAGATCGAAAAGAGGGACGAAGGCGCCCCGCAGATGGATGACGTTGGTCGACGGGCCGAGCGCGCGGATGTCTTCGCTTGTGAGCGTCGCAGTCTCAAGGATCGAGGAGAGCGGGACCACGAGGGTTTCGCCCGCGACATTGACGACCATGCCGTCGAGCACGGCTAGGGTCAGTGGCAGGGAGATCGAGAAGCAGCTGCCCTTGCCTGGGTCAGAGGTGATCGATATCCGTCCACCTAGAGATTGGATGGAACTTTTCACGACATCCATGCCGACGCCACGGCCCGAGAGCGCGGAGACCTGGTCCGCTGTGGAGAAACCGGGCAAGAAGAGAAGGTTGTCAATTTCGCTATCGGAAAGCTGAGCGTCCAGGGCGATAAGGCCCTTTTCTACGGCTTTGTCGAAGACTTTCTGTCGATTAATTCCGCCTCCGTCATCGCTGACTTCGATCACGACGCGGCCGGATCGGTGGTGAGCGGAGAGGGTGACGATGCCTTCGCGCGGTTTGCCAGAGGCTTCGCGCATGTCGGGGGATTCGAGGCCGTGATCGACAGCATTGCGGATCATATGGGTAAGCGGATCGGCGAGGCGCTCGATGACGGTCTTGTCGACCTCGGTCGTTTCGCCTTCGGTTTTGAGGCGAACATCCTTGCCGATCGCCGAAGAGGCTTCGCGCACGATCCGGGCCATCCGTTGGAACAGCGGTTTGACCGGCTGAGCACGGATCATCATCACGCTGTCCTGAATGTCACGGGTCAGCATCATGAAGGCTTCGAGCCCGGTATTCACGGCGGAGTTGGGCGGCAGACCGGCTTCGGCGACCGATTGGGCTAACATGGCTTGGTTGATCACCAATTCGCCGACGAGATTCACCAAGCGGTCGATGCGCTCGATATCGACGCGTACGGTGGCGCCGGGCTCTGCAGCGGAAGCGGTGTTGGATGCCGCAGGCTGAGCGGCGGAGGGCTTCGCGGCGTCGGCTTGTTGCTCGGTCGGGGCCGGGTCAGGCTTGAGTGCGGGCGCTTCGGTTGCGATCTCAGCGATCTCATCGGTTGGAGCCGGCGCGGGATTTACGGAACCGGGGCCATTCACTTCCGCCGCGGGTTCAAATGTCTCATCGGCGTCAGTGGGACCGGACGGTTCGCCATCGAATTCGGGCAGCTCCGGGAGGGATGTTTCCGATGAACCTGGTATCGCCGAAATGTCGATATGGCAGACGTCTTCGACGAATTCGAACACCTCCCGAATTTCGTCTTCTGTCACATCCCCCGTGATCTGGACGGTCCAGCTGATATGGTTCTCCTCGGGGTCGAGCGTATCGAGGGGCGGGACCGCCGATGCATCGGTCGTGATCGAGATCTCCGCGATATCGGCGAGGGCGCGGAGAAGCTGCAGCGGCTCGTTGCCCGAGGCATAGAGCGCGCCGTCCGGGCGGAACTGCAGGGTGAAGCCCGCCGGGGACTCGTCCTCTGGCGTGACATCGAAGTCGAGGTCGAGCGCGAGGCCCATCGGTTGGAAATCTGCCGTCTCCACCTCGTCTTCCGCTTCAGCCGCATGTGTAGCCCCCCGATCCCCCAAAAGCGCCTCTAGCGCCTGAAGGCACTCCTCGGCGGCCTCGGGTTCGGGAGACCCTTCGCGCGCGGCACGGATTTCGTCTGCAAGCAAATCGGCCGCCTGGAAGAAGAGTTTGACCGCCTCAGGCGTCAGCTCGAGCCTGCCGGCGCGTAGCTCGTCCAAAACGGTTTCGAACCGATGCGCGAAAGCGACCAGCGCATCGAGACCGAACGCGCCTGCGCCGCCCTTGATCGAATGGACCGCCCGGAAGACGACATTGATCGTTTCGCCATCTTCCGCGCCCTCGTCGAGGTCGGAGAGCGCGTCTTGCAGGCTTTCGAGCAGCTCTTCACATTCGATGAAGAAGGATGCTTTGATTTCTGCCATCGGGTCGGACATGTCGCGCTCCTTATCCGGCAACCATGTTGAGCGCCTTGACCAGTTTGGTCGGGTCGAAAGGCTTCACGATCCAGCCGGTTGCCCCGGCGGCGCGGGCGCGGGCTTTCAGCTCGGCCGCGGATTCGGTGGTGAGGACGAGGATCGGGGTCGCGCGGTGGCGGTCCTGCCCACGCACGGCCTCGATGAAGCCGAACCCGTCGAGGCGCGGCATGTTGATGTCGGAGATGATCGCGTCAGGCTCCAGCCCGTCGAGCACCTCCAGCCCGTGCACGCCGTCTTCGGCGAGGTAAAGCTCCATCCCGGCATGTTCGAGGGTGAGCTTGAGCATGTCGCGAATGGTGCGACTGTCATCGACCGCGAGAACTTTCAGTGACATGGGGCCTCCGCATCCGGCAGGTGCTGGAGATCCTCATGCGTGAGGCCGAACCGGGTCAGGGCGCTGTCGAACGCCTCCGAACTCTCGGCGATCTCGAGGCGGTGACCTGCGATGCGGGCAGTCTTCGCCGCAGAAAGCAGCAATTGCAGCCCTAGCGCGCCGAAATGGGTCACGCTGGAGGCATCTAGGGCGACATCTTTCGTCGCCACGCATTGCAGCGACGCCTGCAGGGGGCGCACGGTCGCAAGGTCGATCCGGTCGGGCAGGGCAAGCGCGGTCATGGCGCCACCACAAAGTCACGAAGGCAGAGCGTACGCATCGGCAACCTCTTTCAAACACATCCGTGAAAGAGGTCTAAGACCAAGCCGTTAAAATAGCCTTGACGGAAACGCGCCTATCGCACCATGCGCGAAGAAAGATAGGAGGCGCAGCCCTGAAGCGCTGCGTAATCGTCCTCGACCACGCTGACCGGGAAGGCGCGCAGGAATTCCGAGAAGCGGCCCTTAGCCTGCATCGCCTCGGCGAACCCGAACTCGTCGAGCCACGGGACCACGCCGCGCGCAGCCCCGCCGATCAAGTAGATGCCGCCGAAGGGCAGGTGGGTCAGCGCCAGATCGCCCACGACCCGGCCCAGCATCTGCACGAAAAGCTGGCCGGCTGCGACGGCCGTCTCTTCGCCACGGGTGATCGCTTCGAGGATCTCCTGGCCCGAGGTGGTCGCGTCCTCCTCGCCCCTGAGATAGGCGTAGAGCCGTTCCAGACCGCGCCCCGACACGACATGCTCGACGCTGGCGAAATCGTGCTTCGCATCGAGATAGGTCTTGAGCGCGAAATCCTCCTCGGTCTCGATCGGCAAGGTGGTGTGGCCTGCCTCGGAGGGCGGCACGACGCGCCCGCCGGGGCCCTCATGCACGGGGGCGGCGTTGAACCCGGTGCCGATGCCGACCACCAGCCGCGCAGAGCCTTCCTTCGCGGGCAGGCCGGGCAGGATCGGGAGCACGGCATCCTCGGCGAGGCTTCCCAGCGCATGACCCTGCGCCTGCAGATCGTTGAGCACGAAGACATGATCCGTCCCGGTCAGCCGCGCGATATTATCGGCGCGGATCACCCAGGCGAGATTGGTCATTTCGGCCACGTCGTCGCGCACCGGACCGGCGGCGGCGACGCAGGCGCCTGCGATCTCGCCGCAATCCTCGTCGCGGATATACTCCTCGAGAATGTCCTCCAGCGCGCCCCGCCCCTTGTTCGAGAAGCGGCGGATCGTGGCATGGATCAGCTTGCCGTCGCGGGCCATCGCCACGCGTGTATTGGTGCCGCCGATATCGGCCAGCAGGGTGATTTGATCGCTCATCCGCGGCTCCCCAATGCGTCTTTCCATGCCAGATAGGACGCTTTCGGGGTGCGCTGCAAGCTGTCGAAGTCCACATGGACGAGCCCGAAGCGCTTCTCGTAACCCAGGGCCCATTCGTAATTGTCCATCAGCGACCAGCCGATATAGCCCTTCACCGGAACACCCTCGGCAATCGCGCGCTGCACGGCGGCGAGGTGATCGCGGTAATAGGCGATGCGATGCGGGTCCTCGACCTTGCCATCCTCGACCACATCGGGCGCGGCCATGCCGTTCTCGGTGACGTAGAGTGGCAGATCGCCGGTGTAGTCGCGCGCGAGACGGGTCAGGAACTGATAGAGCCCCTCGGGATAGATCTCCCAGCCCATCGCAGTCTTTGGCAGCGGGCCATCGACCTCATGATGTGCGGGCCACGGCCCCTCGGTGGGCGCGATGCGCTTGCAGGTGTAGTAATTGAGGCCGAGCCAGTCGAGCTTCTCGCCGATCAGCGCGAAATCGTCTTCCCAATTATGCGGCATGTGCGGGGCGAAGGCCTCCATCACCTCCTCCGGATAGCGGCCCTTGAAGATGCCTTCCACGAAGAAGCGGTTGTAATAGGCATCATAGAGCTTGGCCGCCGCCGCCGCTTCGGGCGTCTCGTCGGCGGGGATCGGGTATTCGAGATTGCACACCGCGCCGAGGTTCTTCATCCCATGCGCGCGCATCACCCGGATCGACTTGCCATGGGCCAGCAGAACGTGATGCATCGCATGGGCGGTCGCGCGAATATCGCGCAGGCCCGGCGCGTGATGGCCGAGGAAATGGCTCAGCCAGCCGACGCACCACGGCTCGTTGATGGGGGCGGCGGACCAGATACGGTCGCCGAGGCGATCCGCGATCACTTGCGTGAAATCGGCGAACCAGGAAGCGATGTCGCGGTTGCGCCAGCCGCCCTTGTCGGCCAGCGCGGCGGGCAATTCCCAGTGATAGAGCGTGAGCGCCGGTTTCAGCCCGCGCTCCAGCATCCCGTCGACCAGCCGGTCGTAGAAATCCAGACCCTCGCGGTTCACCGGGCCACGCCCCTCCGGCATCACCCGCGCCCAGGAGGTCGAGAAGCGGTAGATGTCGAAGCCTGCATTTGCGATCAGGTCGAGGTCCTCTTCCCAGCGGTGATAGTGATCGCAGGCGATCGCACCGTTCTCGGCGCGCACGACATTGCCCGGCGTCGCGGCGAACGTGTCCCAATGGGTCGGGCCCGCACCGCCGAAGGAATGACCCTCGATCTGATAGGAGGAGGTGGCAACGCCGAACTGGAAATCGGCAGGAAAATCAGCGCGTTTCGGGAGCATCTTCATCCTGTGTGTAAAATTGGTTGCAACTCGGGCGCAGCGCGCCTCATTGGGTGGGGACCGGCCCGGTGGATTGGCCGAGAACCAGAACCGCATCCATCAACTCATGGCGCGGGCTGTGGTCGCCGCTCTCGATCTGCTCGATCAGGAGCGCCGCGCAACGCCGTCCCGCCTCGCGCACCGAGGAGCGCGTCGCGGTGAAGATCGGCTCTTCCGCCGTGCCGTTTTTCAGGTAACCCAGCTCGTCGTCATGGGTCACGATCGAGACATCGCGCCCCATCACCAGACCTGCCTCTTCGATGCCGCGCCGCGCGCCCATCGCGGAGAGTAGCGAGGCGGTCAGAAAGGCCGTCGGCGGGTCGGGCCATTGCAACATCGCGCGCGCCGCATCATGGCCCTGCGCCTCGGTCATCTCGCCCTCGACGATCAGAGCCGGGTCGACGGCCATATCACGCGCCCTGAGCGCCGCCTCATAGCCGCGCCGACGCCTGCGGGCGAAATCCATCTCGCCGATGCCGTTGATCAGCGCGATCCGGCGATGCCCCAGATCGAGCAGGAAATTCGTGGCCCGCTCGAAAGCGCGCTTGTTGTTCACATCGACCCAGCTGAAGGGGGAGTTCGTTCCGCTGACCCGCCCGTGCAGCACATAGGGCAGCCCCAGCGCATCGAGCATGGCGATGCGGTGATCCTCGACCTTGGGCGCGTGAATCAGCACGCCATCCACATTCCCTTTCGAGCGCAGCTCGGCATAGGCGCGGGCCTCGGAATCGTCGGGCACGATGGTCATGACCATATCGTAGCCCGCACGCGCATAGACTTCACCGGCGCCCGCGATGAAATCCGCGAAAACCGGATTCACGATCTCGTGGCGGTCCGAGATCGGGATGATGTGGCCGATGGCCATCGCCCGGCCCGTCGCCAATCGTTTGGCCTGCGTGTTGGGACGATAATTGGCAGCCTCAGCCGCTTCGCACACCCGACGCCGCGTGGCCTCGGAGACTTCCGGGTAGCCGTTGAGCGCGCGACTCACAGTGGTGGGCGACAGACCCAATTCGAGTGCCAATGTCTTGAGATTCATGAGCCAAACCGCTTTGGATTATCGCGAGCCTAGGGCGCGCGTCTCTCGGCGTCAATGATGCGGGTGCGGCGGGAATCATGCTGCGGTGCGGCATAACTTTCTCTGTAAGTCATGACGATATAAACCGGAATTGATTTTGGCGTGAGCAGGCGCAATTGACTTCTTTGCGAGGCTCTGAAACGGTCAGGGTTGTCCAAAGCGCTTTGGGCGGGCGAGTCGCCTCGGGCCAAAAAGCGCGACACACCGGGAGGATTTCATGACCAAACATCTGATGCTTGGGATCGCGGCGCTCGCGCTGTCGGCGGGGCTCGCTCACGCGCAGGATCTCAAATTCGCGCCGGGCAGTGATGCCGACAAGTTTGACTGGGCGAGCTATGACCAATTCAAGAACGACACCGATCTGAGCGGCGAGACGCTCACGATCACCGGCCCGTGGACGGGCAACGACAAGGCGCTTTTTGAGAGCGTTCTGGCCTATTTCGAGGCCGCGACTGGCGCCAAGGTGAACTACTCCGGTTCGGAAAGCTTCGAGCAGGATATCGTGATCGCCGCCAAGGCCGGCACGCCGCCGAACATCGCGGTCTTCCCGCAGCCGGGCCTTGCCTCCGACATGGCCAAGCAGGGCTACCTGACGGCGATGCCCGACGGCACGGGTGACTGGATCAAGAACAACTATGCCGCCGGGAAGTCCTGGGAGGACCTGTCCACCTACAAGGGCAAGGACGGCGAGATGCACACCTACACATTCCCCTTCAAGGCGGATGTGAAATCGCTCGTCTGGTATGTGCCGGAGAACTTCAAGGAAGCGGGCTACAAGGTTCCCGAGACGATGGAAGACCTCAAGGCGCTGACCGAGCAGATCAAGGCCGATGGCGGCACCCCGTGGTGCATCGGTCTGGGCTCCGGGGCTGCGACCGGCTGGCCCGCGACCGACTGGGTCGAGGATTTCATGCTGCGCACGCAGTCGCCCGAAACCTATGACGACTGGGTCACCAACAAGCTGAAGTTCAACGATCCCAAGGTCGTTCAGGCGATCGAGGATTACGGCTGGTTCGCCAAGACCCCCGGCTTCGCCGAAGGCGGCGAGCAGGCGGTGGCCACCACCGACTTCCGCGACAGCCCGAAAGGTCTCTTCGACTTCCCGCCGAAATGCTACATGCACAAGCAGGCGAGCTTCATCCCGACCTTCTTCCCCGACGGGACCAAGGTGGGTCAGGACGTGAACTTCTTCTACTTCCCGTCCTATGCGAGCAAGGATCTGGGCAAGCCGGTCCTCGGCGCGGGCACGATGTTCGGCATCACCAAGGACTCCAAGGCCGCCGAAGCCTTCGTGAAGTTCCTTGAAACTCCGATCGCCTCGGAAATCTGGATGGCGCAATCGGGCTTCCTGACGCCGAACAAGAACGTCAATCCGGCGGCCTTCGCCAATGACGTGCAGCGTCACATGAACTCGATCCTGCTGGACGCGACGACCTTCCGCTTCGACGGGTCGGACCAGATGCCGGGCGAGATCGGCACCGACGCGTTCTGGAAGGCGATGGTCGCCTACACCACCGGTGACGAGACCGCGCAAGAGGCCGCAGACGCGGTTCAGAAGCGCTGGGACAGCATCCAGAAGTAAGTAACGCCTGCGCCCCCGGAGCCAATTTCCGGGGGCGTTCGCATCTTTTCACGCCGGTTCGGGGAGGGGCCAGATGTCACCGATCTTGCAGGGTCTGATTACGATCGCGCTTGGGGTGGGCGGCTGCGTCGCCTATTTCTACGCCGCGAATATCGTCCTCGACAAAGTCATCTTCCCGCCGAGCGGCAAAGACCCGGGGCGCAATATCAACCGCGCGAACATGGTCCGCCCTTGGCTGTTCCTGTTCCCGGCGATCTTCGCGCTCGGTCTGTATCTGGCCTATCCGGTGGTGGGCTCGTTCTGGCGCTCGCTGTTCAACCGCGACGGCGGCACCTTCGTGGGCCTTGGCAATTACGAGCGGCTCGCGATGGATCCGAGCTTCCGTCAGGCCGTGTTCAACAACTTCCTCTGGGTGCTGGTGGTGCCCGCGCTCGCGACCTTCCTCGGTCTGCTGGCAGCACAGCTCACCGACCGCATCAAATGGGGGAACATCGCGAAATCGCTGATCTTCATGCCGATGGCGATCTCCTTCGTGGGTGCCTCGCTGATCTGGAAATTCGTCTATGCGGTGAACCCCGATATCGGGATGATCAACGCGATCCGCGTGGCCTTCCACATGCAGCCGCTCGATCCGCTGCAGGTGCCGTTCTGGAACAACTTCTTCCTGATGGTGATCCTGATCTGGATCCAGACCGGCTTCGCGATGGTGATCCTCTCGGCCGCCCTGCGCGGCATCCCCGAGGAGACGATCGAGGCCGCGGTGCTTGACGGCGCGAACCCGTTCCAGCTGTTCTTCAAGATCAAGGTGCCGCAGATCATGCCGACGATCGTCGTGGTCTGGACCACGATCACGATCCTCGTCCTGAAGGTCTTCGATATCGTCTACGCCACGACAGGCGGGAATTTCGGCACGCAGATCCTGCCCAGCTACATGATGCAATACATGTTCCGCGATGACGGGCGCGCGACGGCGGTGGCCTTCGTCATCATGATCATCGTGCTGCCGGTGATGATCTGGAACATCATTCAAGCCCGTAGGGAGACGCGCTGATGGCCGCTATCGCAGGACAGAAATCGCGCCTGACATGGGCGGTGCAACTCTCGGTCGTCTTCATGGTGGTATTGTGGCTGGTGCCAACGGTGGGGCTCTTGGTCAGCTCCTTCCGCACGACCGATCAGATCAGCCAGTCGGGCTGGTGGGACGCGGCCTTCTCGGTGGAGAAAGCCTTCCGCGACCGCATCCCGGCCGACGGCGAGAAACAGGTCGACGGGCTCTACGTGCTCGAGGGCGATCTGCTCAATAACGGGCAGAACGCGAATGACCTGAAAGCGGGCACCACGATCACGGCTTTTGGCACCTCGGGCATCAAGCCGGGCGCCTACAAGGCCGGCGAGACGGTCGATACCGGCGATGGCGGCACGCTGAGCGTCGCCAAGGACGGCACCTACAAGGCGACGTCGAAGACGAGCTTCGAGGGCTCGGGCCCGCGGGTCTATTTCGTGGCCGAGATGCCGCCCGCCTTCACGTTGGCCAATTACCGCAACGTGCTGTTCTCGGACGGCATGGGGCAGGCCTTCATCAATACGCTGACGGTGACGATCCCGGCCACGATCATCCCGATCCTGATCGCGGCCTTCGCGGCCTATGCGCTGGCCTGGATGGAGTTTCCGGGCCGGGGCCTGTTGATCGCGGCGGTCGTGGGCTTGCTGGTCGTGCCGCTGCAGCTCGCGCTTGTGCCGCTTTTGCGGCTCCATCAGGAGGTCGGCATCGGGCAGAGCTTCCTCGGGATATGGCTGGCCCATACCGGGTTCGGCCTGCCGCTCGCGATCTACCTGTTGCGCAACTACATGGTCGGTCTTCCGCGCGATATCATCGAGAGCGCGAAGGTCGACGGGGCGACCGATTTCCAGATCTTCATGAAAATCGTGCTGCCTTTGTCATTCCCGGCGCTTGCTTCTTTTGCAATCTTCCAATTCCTCTGGGTCTGGAATGACCTACTTGTCGCGAAGGTCTTCCTTCCGGCGAACGACGCCTCGAAGGTGATGACTGTGAAGATCGCCGACGACCTTCTGGGTTCGCGCGGCGGCGACTGGGGCATTCTGGCGTCCGCCGCCTTCATCTCCATCGCCGTGCCGCTTCTGGTGTTCTTCGCTATGCAGAAATATCTCGTCCGCGGTCTGCTGGCGGGTTCGGTTAAAGGTGGTTGATGAAAACCCTGACGAAAAAAGAAGACTGGTGGCGCGGGGCCGTGATCTACCAGATCTATCCGCGCAGCTTTCAAGACAGCAACGGCGATGGCATCGGCGATCTTCTCGGGATCGTCCGCCGCCTGCCGCATGTCGCTAGCCTCGGGGCGGATGCGGTCTGGATCTCTCCCTTCTTCACCTCGCCGATGAAGGATTTCGGCTATGACGTCAGCGATTACACCGATGTCGATCCGATGTTCGGCAGCCTCGCCGATTTCGATCAGGTGATCGCGACGGCCCATGCGCTGGGTCTGAAAGTGATGATCGATCTGGTGCTGAGCCATACTTCCGATCAGCACCCGTGGTTTCAGGAAAGCCGGTCGAGCCGGTACAACCCGAAAGCCGACTGGTATGTCTGGGCCGATCCCAAGCCCGACGGCACGCCGCCCAATAACTGGCTGTCGATCTTCGGGGGGCCGGGCTGGCACTGGGACAGCCGGCGCGAGCAGTATTACATGCACAACTTCCTTGTGGAGCAGCCCGATCTGAACTTCCACAACCCGGAAGTGACGCAGGAATTGCTCAGTGTCGCGCAGTTCTGGCTGGAGCGCGGCGTCGATGGCTTCCGCCTCGATACGATCAACTTCTACATGCATGACGACGAGCTGCGCGATAACCCGCCGCTGCCGCCGGAAGAGCGCAACGACCAGACCGCGCCGAAGGTGAACCCCTACAATCACCAGCGCCACATCTACGACAAGAACAACCCCGAGAACCTGCGCTTCCTGCGCAAGCTCCGGACGCTGATGAACAACTACAACGCCGCGGCCGTGGGCGAAGTGGGCGACAGCCAGCGCGGGCTGGAGATCCTGGGCGAATATACCTCCGGCGCGGACAAGATGCAGATGTCCTACGCTTTCGAGCTGCTCTCCGGGCATGAACCGCTCAAGGCGAGCTTCTTCAAATCCGTGTTCGACAAGGTCGATACGGTCGCGAAGGACGGCTGGGTCTGCTGGGCCTATTCGAACCACGACGTGGAGCGCCATATCTCGCGCTGGCAACTGACGCCCGCTTCGGCGCGCCTCTATACCTCGCTGATGATGTGCCTGCGCGGCTCGCTTTGCCTGTATCAGGGAGAGGAGCTGGGCCTGCACGAGGCGGAGCTGTCCTACGAAGACCTGCAAGACCCTTACGGCAAGGAGTTCTGGCCCGAATTCAAGGGCCGCGACGGGTGCCGTACGCCGATGGTCTGGGAACGCGACGCCGCCTATGCGGGCTTCTCGCAGGCGCGCCCGTGGCTTCCGGTGCCCACCACGCACCAGAACATCGCGACCGATGTGGCCGAGCACGATCCGGCCTCGCTGCTGCACCATTACCGTCGCGCGATCGGTTTCCGTCGCAATCACGACGTGCTTCGGACCGGCGCGATGGAGGATATGTATTGCTCCGGCGACCTGCTGGTCTTCACGCGCAGGAACGAGGAGGAGACGATCCTGTGCTATTTCAACCTGTCCGATCATCCGGTGAACGCCACCGTTCCGCCGGGCAACTGGGTGACGGTCGGGGGCGAGCTGGGCTCGATCCGACCGATGCCCGATCACACTTTGCATCTCGGCCCATGGCAGCCGAGCATTCTGCGCCTCGACGAACACGAGGCCTGAGGGGGAGACTATGGCCGAACTCAAACTGGAAAACGTCGCGAAGAGCTATGGCGAGGTGTCGGTTCTCGAGAACATCAACCTCGACATCAAAGCGGGCGAGCTGATCGTCTTCGTGGGGCCCTCGGGCTGCGGGAAATCGACCCTATTGCGGATGATCGCGGGGCTCGAGAAGATCACGGGCGGCACGCTCGAGATCGACGGGGTGAGGATGAATGACGTGCCGCCCTCGAACCGCGGCATCGCAATGGTCTTCCAGTCCTACGCGCTCTATCCGCATATGACGGTGCGCGACAACATGGCCTTCGCCCTGAAGATCGCGAAGATGAGCAAGGACGAGATCGACGCCGCCGTCGAGAAGGCGGCGGGTATGCTGCAACTGACCGACTATCTCGACCGTCTGCCCAAGGCGCTCTCGGGTGGTCAGCGGCAGCGGGTCGCCATCGGGCGCGCCATCGTGCGCGACCCGAAGGTCTATCTCTTCGACGAACCGCTCTCGAACCTCGACGCGGCGCTACGCGTCGCGACCCGGATCGAGATCGCCCAGCTGAAAGAGGCGATGCCCGATCGCACGATGATCTACGTCACCCACGATCAGGTCGAGGCGATGACGCTCGCGACCCGGATCGTTGTGCTCGCGAATAAGGGGATCGCGCAGGTCGGCACGCCGCTGGAGCTTTATGAACAGCCGCGCAACGAATTCGTCGCGCAGTTCATCGGCTCTCCCGCGATGAACCTGCTGTCGGGCGAGATCACCGAGACGGGCGAGATGACCACGGTGAAACTCGATGGCGGCGGCATTGCGCGGTCGACCATCCCGACGCGACCCGAGGACCTGTCGCGCCGCGTGAAAATCGGGGTGCGCCCCGAGGATTTCGTGCCCACCGAGGACGCGGCGATCTATACCGGTCGCGTCGATATCGTCGAAGCTCTGGGCGAGGTGACGCTTCTGTATTTCGAGGCCGAGGGCGATCACGACCCGATCATCGCGAAGCTTCCCGGCATCCATCACGACCGCCGCTATAGCGAGATTTCTCTGGGGGCGGACCCGTCCAAGGTGCATATCTTCGCCGATGGTCAGTCGCTTCTTTACCGCTGACGGACGCAAACAGGCCATCGTGTCTCTGACCGCCCGCTAGGGTGAGGGGAGCATAACGGGCGGAGGCAATCATGGCCGAATCGGAATTGGGTGAACGTGTGGGGCGTCGCGCGCGCGGTGGTGGCGGGGCAGCCCGTCGGGCCGAACGCACGGCTGTGAAGGTGGAGTTCTCGCGCTTCATCACGCGCAACATTCCCGACATGGAAATCCTGAACGAGGAAGCCCTCGAGATCATCGAGCATAACGCGGAAACCGTGCTCGAAGAAATCGGCGTCAACTTCGTCGAGAACCCCGAAGCGCTGGAACGCTGGCGCGAAGCGGGGGCCTCGATCGAAGGCGAGCGCGTGCGTATTCCGCGCGGTCTGGCCCGCAAGCTCTGCGCGACCGCGCCGTCGCAATTCACCCAGCACGCCCGCAACCCCGAGCGCAATGTCGAGATCGGCGGGCGCAACCTCGTGCTCGCCCCGGTCTATGGCCCGCCTTTCGTGCGTGATGCTCAAGGCGGCCGCCGCTACGCGACGATCGCGGATTTCCGCAATTTCGTGAAACTCGGCTACATGTCGAAATGGCTCCACCATTCGGGCGGCACCGTCTGCGAGCCGACCGACGTGGCGGTGAACAAGCGCCATTTCGACATGCTCCACGCGCATATGACGCTGTCGGATAAGCCTTACATGGGCTCGGTCACCGAACCCTCGCGCGCCGAGGACAGCGTCGAGATGTCGAAGATCCTCTTCGGAGAAGAGTTTGTCGACAATAATGCGGTGATGACCTCGCTCATCAACATCAACTCGCCGCTGACCTTCGACGGCACGATGATGGGCGCGCTGGAAATCTACGCCCGCGCTAATCAGGCCTGCATCATCTCGCCCTTCATCGTGGGCGGCGCGATGGCGCCGGTTTCGGTCGCGGGCACGCTGACGCAGGTGCTGGCCGAGGTGCTGGCGGGCGTGGCTTATTCCCAGCTGATCCGTCCCGGCGCGCCGGTGATCTTCGGGGCGTTTGTCACCTCGATCGACATGAACTCGGGCGCACCCACCTTCGGCACGCCGGAAGCCTCGCTGATCACGCTCGGCGCGGGGCAGCTCGCGCGGCGTCTGGGGCTGCCGTATCGCTCGGCTGGCGGATTCACCGGCTCGAAACTGCCCGATGCGCAGGCCGCTTACGAGAGCGCCAATACGCTCAATAACGGGCTCTATGCGGGCGTGAACTTCATGCTCCACGCCTGCGGCTGGCTCGAAGGCGGCTTGGTCTCGTCCTACGAGAAATTCGTGATGGATGCCGACCAGCTGGGCATCTTGCACAGCCTCGCCAAGGGTGTCGATATCTCGGAGAACGGTCAGGCGATGGATGCGATCCGCGAGGTGGGCCCGGGCGGCCATTATCTCGGCTGCGCCCATACGCAGGCGAATTTCAAGGATGCGTTCTGGCGCACGAAACTGCTCGATTACCGGCCTTTCGAGACCTGGGAAGAGCAGGGCGCGCCCGACACGATGGCGCTGGCTGCGAAGCGGGTCGAGAAGATGCTCAGCGAGTATCAGCAGCCCGCAATGGACCCGAGCGTCGCCGAGGCGCTGGCGGCTTACGTCGCGCGCAAGAAGGCCGAAGTGCCCGACGCCTTTCTGTAACCGCTCAGTCTTCCTCGATCTGGTAGTCCCGCGCGATCGCTTTGCTCGCGCGGCCCCAATCCGAGGCCCTGGTGCGCGCCTGATGCGCCTCGAAGGCGGCGCGGTCGGTGAAACGCTCGCTAAGTGCCCAGACCAGCAGATCCGCGGTCTGCGTGACCTCGAAAAGCTCGCAGCCCGGGTCAGCCGGATATGCTCGGGCAGATGCGCCCGCACGATCGCGGCCTGCGCGTCATCGGCACAGATCAGACGGCCGGTAAGGGTGAGGGGCATGGTGTCTCCTGCAGTGCAAAAACGCCCGGCGCGGCGCGGGGCCGTCCGGGCGTCAAGGCTAGACCGGGGCGCGCGCCCCTGTCGAGAGCGATCAGAAGCTCATCACCGTCGTGTCGTCGCCGATCAGCTCGGCGCCCATCACGTCGGGCTTGGCGGGCGTCACGCCCTCCATCAGCACCGAGGCGTCCGCGCCCTTGCCGGGCAGGTAGATCGCGCAGACCTCGGCCTTCACGCCGTTCTTAGCGATCATCATCTTCAGCAGCCCCTGCGGGCTTGCCCCCTTGGGCGCCTGACCGGCCGTTGCGCTCTCCGGCGCATCCTTGAGCGCGATATCCGCCGCCGGACCACACAGCAGAATCTGCGCCTGAGCGCCTTTCGCAACCGCGTTCATCGTCAGAACCATCGCCATCAGCTGCGTTTGCGGCTCGGGCGCGGTGAGAATGGTGATCAGTTTCTTCTGTTCCTCGGCGGTTGCCGGAAGGGCAGCAACGCTCAGAGCGGCGGCAAGAATGAGTTTCTTCATCGGAAAATCCCCGTGTTGGCAGGCCCCGTGGCCCTTATGGTAACGCAGGGCTCAACATATCTCGCAGATCCGTGTTTTTATCTGGGGCAGGTTGACGCGCGGCGGATGCGCGCAGCCTGTGACGGGTTCAGCCGCAGCATTCACAGGACAGCATTCACGGGGCTGCGTTCACGGGGCAGCAGGGGTAGCCCCCGCGACCGCGGTCTGTTCAGACAGAGGAGGCAGGGAAAGAATTGAAAGGAAGGCTTTCAATCCCCAAGTTTGATATACCAATCGTCAAACATTGAAATGTCAGCGTGGATTCGTTCATATCCATTTTTCGTCAGTAGATCGAAAATTTTAGAACGTTGATCTGTAAAATTATGTTCGCAGGTGATCAGCCGGATATCATAGGATGCGAAGTCAAAAGCTTCCAGGATGGAATATTCGCTTCCCTCGGTGTCTATCGACAAATAGTCGATTTGGTTCGGCGCTCCATGCTGCTGCAGCAAATCAAAAAGAGATATCGTCTCGACATTGTAGGTTGTTTTTTCTTTTCTACGGCTCTTATGAAAATCCGAATCTGAAAAGTCAGATATTGTCGACAGTTCCGAATCCGCAACCTCGTCGAAGCTCAGTGTTTCGCCGCTAGATTTCCACACGCATCGCGTATCAAGTGTTGCTGATCGATTGTTCTTCAGGTCGTGATGCCAAGTTCTCGCTGGTTCGGCCAGAATCCCAGCCCAATTGAATTTCTTTTCTAGAAGGTGGGTGTTCGATAGCTGGACGCCGTTTGTAGCCCCGAATTCAACGAAAAAACCATTCTCTTTAAAGTCGGAGTAGACAAGCGCCAGAAGATCTTGTCTTAGCTGTGCTCTTGATTCGTCAATATGAGTAAGAATTTTGCTCGATTTATCGAGTGGCATGGATTTGAGGAATTTAAAATCTTGTTCCTCGGGTGAATTTTTTCTCAGCTGATCATATTTCGATCTTTTGATTATTTTATATTTTCTCAATAGCGAAACCATCGTTCACCTCTTGTTTATGCCAAGATTTATGCGTCGCACCCTTTATAATAGCAGAATTTAGCCCCCGAAAAAGCCCAGGGCCGCCGCTCACTCCCACTCGATCGTGCCGGGCGGCTTCGACGTGATGTCGTAGGTCACCCGGTTGATGCCCTTCACCTCGTTGATGATCCGCGTCGCGGTCTCGCCGAGGAATTCGTGGCTGAACGGGTAGTAATCCGCGGTCATGCCGTCGACGCTCGTCACCGCGCGCAGGGCGCAGGCATAGTCATAGGTCCGCCCGTCGCCCATCACGCCCACGGTGCGCACCGGCAGGATCGCGACGAAGGCCTGCCAGATCTCGTCATAAAGCCCATGCTTGCGGATCTGGTCGATATAGACCGCGTCGGCCTTGCGCAGGATCTCCAGCTTGTCGCGGGTGATCTCGCCGGGGCAGCGGATCGCGAGGCCGGGGCCGGGGAAGGGGTGACGGCCGATGAAGGACGCCGGCAGACCCAGTTCGTGGCCAAGCGCGCGGACCTCGTCCTTGAACAGCTCGCGCAGCGGCTCGACCAGTTTCAGGCCCATCTTCTCGGGCAGCCCGCCCACATTGTGGTGCGACTTGATCGTGACCGAAGGGCCGCCAGAAAAGCTCACAGATTCAATGACATCGGGATAGAGTGTGCCCTGCGCGAGGAAGCTCGCATCCTCGATCTGGCTGGCATATTTCTGGAACACGTCGATGAAGAGGCGCCCGATCGTCTTGCGCTTGACCTCGGGGTCGGTGACGCCTTCCAGCTCGCCCAGGAACAGCGCGCTCTCATCGGCATGGATCAGCTTGATGTTGTAATGATCGCGGAACATCGTGACCACTTCCTCGGCCTCGTTCATCCGCAGCAGGCCATGATCGACGAAGACACAGGTCAGCTGATCGCCGATCGCCTCGTGCAGCAGAATCGCGGTGACCGAGCTGTCGACGCCGCCGGACAACCCGCAGATGACGTGTTGATCGCCCACCTGCTCGCGGATCTGGCGGATCGCCTCGTCGCGATAGGCATTCATCGTCCAGTCGCCGGTGAAGCCCGCGTCGCGCACGAAATTCTCATAAAGCGTCTTGCCGTTGGGCGTGTGATGCACCTCCGGGTGGAACTGCACCGCGTAGAAGCGACGGCTCAGATCGGCGGTGATCGCGTAAGGCGCGCCCGGCGAGGTGCCATAGACCTCGAAGCCCGGCGCGATGCGGCTGACATGGTCGCCATGGCTCATCCAGACCTGCTCGCGGCCCGCGCCATCCATGAACCAGCCATTGAGCAGATCGATCCGCGTCTCGGCCGGCGTCACATAGGCGCGCCCGAATTCGGCCGAGCCGTGCTTGGCCTCCACCAGACCGCCCAGATCCTGCATCATCACCTGCTGGCCGTAGCAGATGCCGAGGATCGGCACGCCCAGCTCATAGGCCGATTTCGGCGGCCGCGGAGAGCCCTCGCGCGTGACCGAATCCGGCCCACCCGAGAAGATGATCGCTTTCGGGGCGAACTCTTTCAGGAAGGCGTCGGTGACGTTCTGATAGGGATGGATTTCGCAATAGACGTTAAGCTCGCGAAGCCGCCGCGCAATCAGCTGCGTGACTTGAGAACCGAAGTCGATGATGAGGAGGCGCTGATGGTCTGTCATGCCGTTGGCATTAGGACGCGTTTTCGCGCTTGGCAAGAGGGCAGGTAAGACGAAGCTTGCCTCAAAGGCATCGTCGCGCGAAATTAATCTTAGTTAACGCGAAAATTTTCACGGAGAGACCATTTGAAACGCATATTTGCCGCCGCCGTGGTCGCGTCGCTTTCCTTCGCGCAATCCGCCCAATCCGACGAGCCGCCCCAGCGGGTCCAGGCAGATCAGGCCAAGGCGACTCTGTTCTCGCTCGCCGATCCGAAACCGGCGCTCTTCGCCGCGTGCTGCAAACACTGCTCCAAGGGCAAAGCCTGCGGCGATAGCTGCATCAGTCGCTCGAAGGCCTGTCATCGTGGGCCCGGTTGCGCCTGCGACTGACCCCTTCCTCTTGGCAGAAATATCCCGGGGGGCGGCATAGCCGCGGGGGCAGCGCCCCCTGCGCCATCGCTTCTCAGCTCTCCGGATAGCCGCCCGGGATCAGCGGCCGGATCTTGAGCCGCGTGATCCGGTTGTCCTTGCGGCCGGCGACCTCGAAGCGGAAGCCGTGGAAGGAGAAGACCTGCCCCTCGGTCGGGATCGTCTGCGCCTCGTGGATCACCAGACCGGCGACGGTGTTGGCCTCTTCATCGGGCAGCGTCCAGTCGGTCTCGCGGTTCAGGTCGCGGATCGTCATCGCGCCGTCGACGATGTAATCGCCGTTCTCGGTGGGCTTCAGACGCTTCTCGGCCTTGGGATCGAACTCGTCGGTGATCTCGCCCACGATCTCTTCGAGGATGTCCTCCAGCGTCAGCAGCCCGCGCAGGTCGCCATATTCGTCCACCACCAGCGCGAAATGGGTGCGGCGCTTCAGGAACTCCTGCATCTGCTCGTCGAGCGGCGTCGTCTCGGGGACGAAATAGGGCTTCATCATCACCTTGGCGATGTCGAGATCGGCCACGCTTTCCAGCGTGCCGTCGCCGCCGCGCACGACCTTTTCCACCGCACGCAGCAGGTCTTTCGAGTGGATCACGCCCACCACGTTCTCGCGCTCGCCGCGATAGAGCGGCAGGCGAGTGTGCGGCGAGGACAGCACCGCCGTCAGGATCGTGTCGGGGTCTTCCTCGATATCGATCATCTCGATCTGGCTTCGGTGGAGCATGATCTCCTCGACGGTGCGATTGCCCAGATCGAGCGCGCCCAGCAGCCGGTCGCGGTCTTCCTTGTCGACCGTGCCCTCGGATTGCCCCAGCGCCAGCGCGCCGGCGATTTCCTCGTGGATCGAGAACATATGGGTGTCCTTGTCGGTCCGCATCCCGAAGGCATAGAGGATGCCGCGCACGATCATCCGCACGATGGCGACGATCGGGGCGAGAATGAGGGTCACGACACGGATCGGCCCCGCAACCTTCGAGGCCACTTTCTCGGGCAGGGTGATCGCGTAGGTCTTGGGCAGCACCTCGGCGAAGATCAGCACCAGAAGCGTCATCACCAGCGTCGCCAGCGCCACGCCCGATTGCCCGAAGACCCGCGTCAGAAGCGCGGTCGCGAGCGAGGCGGAGAGGATGTTGACGACGTTATTGCCCAGAAGGATCGCGCCGATCAGGCGTTCGCTATCCTCGGTGACCTCCAGCGCGGTCTGCGCGCCGTTTTCGCCCTTATCGGCCTGCGCGCGCAGCTTCGCACGGCTGGCCGCCGTCAGCGCGGTTTCCGAGCCCGAGAAGAAGGCGGAGAGCGCCAGCAGCAGAATGATCGAACCGGCGGTGATCCAGAAGGCAAAATCGAGAGTGTTTTCCATGGTGTCAGGTTATGGGGCGCGGGCAGGGCGCATTCAAGCGGTGCCGTCACTTTTGCCGCGCGGTTTCGCCAGCGGGTGATGCGTCAGCACCAGCTCCTTGAGCCGCTCGTCGAGGACATGGGTGTAAATCTCCGTGGTCGACAGATCCGCGTGGCCCAGCAGCATCTGGATCGCACGCAGATCCGCGCCACCTTGCAGAAGATGCGTGGCGAAGGCGTGGCGCAACACGTGAGGCGTGACCTTGGCGGGGCTGACCCCGGCCTTCACCGCGATGTCTTTCAAGAGCTTGTGAAAGCCCTGACGGGTCAGGTGGCCTTCCTTGCCGCCCGAGGGGAAGAGGAAGCGCGAGGGCGGCGCGCGATGCTCGATCCGCGCCTGTTCCTCAGCCGCGTCGCGCGCGCTCAGCCAGTCGGCCAGCGCCTCGCGCGCCGGTGGCGACAGCGGCACCATCCGCTCCTTGTCGCCCTTGCCGCGCACCAGCAGCATCCGCGGATCGCCGCGCGCCGAGGACACCGGCAGCGAGACCAGTTCGGAGACCCGCATTCCCGTCGCGTAAAGCAGCTCCATCAGGCAGCGATTGCGGATCTGGTCTTTCTGCGAGCGGCCTTGATCGCGCGCGGCTTCCAGCAGCGCCTCGACCTCCTCGAGGCTCAGCGTCTTCGGCAGGCGTTGCGCGCGCCCGGGGCCTGCGATGCGGATCGCCGGATTGTCGGCGCGCCAGCCTTCCTCATAGGCGAAGCGGTAGAGTTGCCGGATCGCCGAGAGCCTGCGCGCGCGGGTCGATTTCGCCAGCCCCTCCGCTTCGCAGCGGATCAGATAGGTCTCGATATCGGCGCGGTTCAGCGTCGCGTAGCTCAGCCCCTTCGCCTGAAGAAACCCCGCGAAGTCATTGAGATCACGCCCGTAACTCAGGATCGTATTGCGTGCGGCACCGGCTTCGGCGGATTGCGCGTCGAGAAAATTCGGCAGCCATTGCGGATCAGGCGGCGCGTCTGAACCGGGTCCGGTCATCCGCGATCTCCCAGCACGATCAGCTCGATCGCGGCGCGCCGCGCGACGGTTTCCAATCCGGCCAGACGTAGCAGGCTCAGCCCGTCCTGCAGGCGCGGATAGTCGCCCTTCGCGCCGTCGCCTACATCCCCGATCGCCTCGATCAGTGCGAGGCCAAGCTGGTCGGGTAGCAATCCCTTGTAGCGCTCGGGCGCGGTACCCGGCGGCGCATCGAAGACCGCCTTCAGCGCCTGATCGCGCGCGCCGCTTGCGGGGGTTGCGCTGGTATCTCCCGCAGCCAGCCCCTTGAGCAGCGCGGCCTGCACCGAACTCTGCGTGCCTTTGCGGGCGTTTTCTTCGTAATTCGGGGTCAGCAGGCTCAGTTCAAAGGCGAGGCGGCCCGCGCGGCCCGGCAGGTCCATCCCCGCGAGCTGGTCGCCAAACAGCGCGCCCAGAATCGGCGCAAGATCTTCCGAGGCCATCACGTCGTAAGCAGCGGGCAGGGCGGTCGCGACCCTGTCGGTATCGCTCGCCTCGAGCGCCTGATCGAGCGCGCTCACGGCTGACACGCGATCCCAGAGCGCCCCCGACGCCGCGGCTTTGCGCTCGGTATAAAGTCCCAGCAGCCGGTTCGGGTCGAGCACGCCCGCGCGGGCCAGCCGCTCGGCGGCCTCCAATTGCGATTTCCAGCCGTTATTTTCGGTCAAATCGGCCTGCGCGAAGGCCAGAGGCAGCGTCGCCGTGGGCAGTGGTTGCCCGATCGCCTCCATCATCTTGAACGCGAGCGGCGTCACCGGATCGGGCGGCGGCGTATCACCGGCCTCTTCGGCCAGGGCCGGGTCGAGGAATTGCTCCAGCAGGGAGCGATCCTCCTGCGGGATCTGCCCCAGCGCGGCGCCTGTGCCATAAGTCAACGCTGCGGTGTCCCATTGCCCGTTGCGCGCAAGGCAAAACACCCGCGCGGCATAAGACGGCGCGATGCCGGGGGTGCGCTCGATGATCTTGCAGGCGCGGTTTTCCTGCCCCAGCAGCAGCGCCACGTCGAAGCTACGGCGGAAGATCTCGGGGCTGGCCGTGCCCGCCTGTCCCAGAAGCGCATTGGCCTGTTCCAGCGCGCCCATGTCCAGAAGCCGGTCGATCCGGGCAAGGAACAGCTGGTTACGCTGCGACGGCGTCTCGATCTGCGGCGGGTTCAGCTCGGCCAGCAGCAGCGTCAGGCTCAGCTCCCGCAGCGCGGGCAACTGATCGAGCGGCATCGCCCGCAAGGCCTGCGCAAGCTCGGGTTCGGGGGTCTTGCCCCAAAGATCGCGCGGCAACCCGGTGCGATCCGGCGTCAGAAGCCCCAACGTATCGGCGGAGGGCGCGTCGAGCGAGAGCACCGCGATATCTTCGATCCCGCCCGCCCCGCTGACCGGCGCGGTCGAAGACGCCGGGCCGTCGCGCGGGGCCGTCTTCAGGGAATGCGACAGCCAGTCGATCGCCGACATCGGACTGCTGGCCGTAGCGGTGGCGTCCGCCGCGGCATTCGATTGCGCGGCGGCGGGTCCCGCCACCAGACCGCCAAGCGCGAAACCGCTCAGCCAGATCAGGCCAAGGGTCGCCGCGCGGCGATCAGTTGCCACTCGCAGTCTCGCTGTCGGTGCCCGTCTCGGTATCTGCATCGGAATTACTCGTGCCCGCCATGCCCGAGCCATCGGGCAGCGTGACTTCGATCCGCTGTTCCTGACTGTCGGGGCTCATGTCGCCCAAGTAAGCAAAGCCGATCACGCCGATCGCGCCAAGCACCAGAAGGATGACGATAAGCTTGAAGATGCGCCCCATAATCTCTCTTTTCTGCCGTCTGTCGCGGCCCGTCCCATATCCTGTCTCTCGGCGGGCGGGCCGTTCTTGGTTGCGGTTTCGCGTTGATCATATATGGCATTTCAGGGAAGTTCACGCCATTCAAGGGGTCCTGCGTCACGATTGTGCAAGGCTCCGCCGATGGCAAGCCTTGTCCGTCCCGCCGGGATTGACAGGGCAGGAGTACCGCAGGCGACGCGAGGCAGGGGGCGCTAGGTGGAAGGCGAAACCGGGATCGAGGGGCATCTGACGCGCTCTATCGTGCTCGTCGGCATGATGGGCTCGGGCAAGACGGCGGTCGGCACCGCCCTGTCCAAGATGCTCGATTCGGCATTCCTCGACAGCGACCACGAAATCGAACGCGCCGCACAGATGACCGTGGCCGAGATTTTCGCCCGTGACGGCGAGCCGTTCTTCCGCGCCCGCGAATCGGAAGTGCTGGAGCGGCTGCTGATGGGCCCGCCCGGCGTGATCTCCACCGGCGGCGGGGCTTTCCTGTCGGAGAAGAACCGCGAGATGATCAACCGGCTCGGCGTCTCGGTCTGGCTGAAGGCGGATCTGGAAATCCTGTGGAACCGGGTGCGCCACAAGAACACGCGGCCCTTGCTGCGCACGGCTGACCCGAAGCGGACGCTGAGCGATCTTCTGGCCGCGCGCCTTCCGCATTATCAAAAGGCCCAGATCGTGGTCGAGGCCGAGCCGGGCCTCTCGGTGCAGGGCATGGCGCGCAAGGTGGTGAGCCATCTGCGCGAGGTGGATGGATTGATCGAAGAGGTGAAAGATGCGTGAGATCGTGCCGGTCGAGCTGGGCGAGCGTTCCTACGAGGTGCGCATCGGCACCGGGCTTTTGGAAAACGCAGGCACCGAGATCGCGTCCCTGCTGCGCCGTCCGCGCGTGGCGGTCGTCGCCGATCAGACGGTGGCCGATCTGCATCTCGCGACCCTGCGCCGCGGCCTTGGCGATATCGAGATGGTCTCGCTGACCCTGCCGCCGGGCGAGGGCACGAAAAGCTGGCCGCAGTTCACCCGCACCGTCGAATGGCTGCTCGAGCAGAAGGTCGAGCGCAAGGATATCGTCATCGCTTTGGGCGGCGGCGTGATCGGCGATCTGGTGGGGTTCGCGGCCGCCGTGCTGCGCCGAGGCGTGCGTTTCGTGCAGATCCCGACCTCGCTTCTCGCGCAGGTCGACAGTTCCGTGGGCGGCAAGACCGGGATCAACGCGCCGCAGGGCAAGAACCTGATCGGCGCCTTCCATCAGCCCGCGCTGGTGCTGGCCGATCTCGACGTGCTCGGCACGCTCGAGCCGCGCGACTTCCTCGCGGGCTATGGCGAGGTGGTGAAATACGGGCTTCTGGGCGATGCGAATTTCTTCGACTGGCTCGAGGCCAACGCGCCTGCGATGGCGGCGGGCGATATGGAAAAGCGCCTGCATGCAGTGAAACGCTCGGTCGAGATGAAAGCCGAGATCGTGGCCCGCGACGAGACGGAGGAGGGCGACCGTGCGCTCCTTAACCTTGGCCACACCTTCTGCCACGCGCTCGAAGCCGCGACCGGCTATTCCGACCGGCTCCTGCATGGCGAGGGCGTGGCGATCGGTTGCGCCATGGCGTTCGAGCTTAGCCAGCGCCTCGGCCTGTGCTCGCAAGAAGCCCCGAGCCGCGTGCGCGCGCATTTGCGCGACATGGGGATGAAGACCGATCTGGCCGATATCGAGGGCGACCTGCCGGGTCGCGACGCGCTGATCGACCTGATGGCGCAGGACAAGAAAGTGCTCGACGGCAAGCTGCGCTTCATCCTCGCGCGCGGCATCGGCGAGGCTTTCGTGACCTCGGATGTGCCGCGCGATGTGCTGGCAGGCGTGCTCGACGACGCGCTCGCCGCGCGGTAAGCCGATTTCCCAGTTGCGAGCCGCGCGCTCCTTCTTTATACGCCGCTTCAGGCACCCATAGCTCAGCTGGATAGAGCGCTGCCCTCCGAAGGCAGAGGCCGAAGGTTCGAATCCTTCTGGGTGCGCCACTTCCCCCAGTTTCCGGAATTTCAGCGCCTTGGGGGCGGCACAGACGCTATCGAGACGGCCCCGAGACAGACCCGATGAGAGATGCGATGACGACAGATGACGCCCTGATCCGCGCAGCGAAGCTCTCGGTCGCGCCGATGATGGACTGGACGGATTGATCGCGGAGAGCCAATAAAACAAGGCGCATTTTAGGACCTGAGTGAGGCGCGTAGCACTTTTGTAGCACTTCGTTTCTCAAGATGTCTGTGTAAGGCCCGATCATACGGAGATCGTCTCAGCATCTCCGAGACCACGCAAGCACGAAAAAGGGACCGCAGTGCGGTCCCTTTCATTTGACTTCCTGATGTTCAGGTTACCAGTTCAGAAGCTTTTGCCTCTCGGCCTCTGCAGCGGCTCGTTGATGGGCCACGTAAACCGCGAAATCATGAGCGGTAATGACTTTCTTCGCTTTCTGTGAATCCCCGAGCGGCGTAATGATCAGATCGATTGTCCCTGTGTTGCACTTATGGAGCAACTTGGCTGGCGTCAGATTGAACCAACGATCTGCGAGTTCCTCGATCTCGATCAGAGGAGAACCATCATACAAGCCCATCAGTTGCAGCTCGAGCCGCGGAACAAGGGGATCGAATTTTTCGTTCATTTTTACCTCATGTGAACGCTTTCCGGTGGAGCCTTCCGGTCCGCAACGCGCTGCCTGAAATAGCTTCCCGCTGGACGTTAGGCACCTCCGCCTGTGCCGACGAGATACCGCAGGTCGGGTGCACTTGGCGAATCGAGTCAAACCAGTTCCCGGAGGAGCATTGTGTCACCGAATGTAAGTGTTCCAGGGCGAACATTTTTTGCTTGAAGTGCCTTCTGGACCGGAAATCTCGTTGAGAGCGTTGGGGTGACGAAGTCTTTGGGAACAAACGGAAGAATGAGGAACGCAAAATTGCGACGCCGACTCTACGACTTGCCACGACGAACGACCCACGCCTCACTCGCGAGAACGGATGTCTCGGAAACTGAGGCCGACTCCGATTGCCGATATCCGATTTTCGTTCAGCCTTGTTGCGTCCGTATAGGTGTCTGCCGAAGCCACAATCGATCACCGGACGACACCCAAGAGAGAAATCTCGTGGCGAGTTCCGAATGACCAAACCGGTGCAGCAGCACGAATGCTGTGGCGCCACGATCGTCCTGCGAACGAATGTCAGCACCATGATCGAGGAGAGTTTTCAGGAGCCATTCGTCTCCGATCTCTGCTGCATAGAGGAAGGGTGTCATTTCCTGATTATCAACGCGTTGGTTTGGATCAGCGCCAGCTTCCAAGAGCAGTTTCAAAATCTCTTTGGCCCCCGTGTGTTTATCGGGTGGGCAGCAGAAGCTCTTGGCAAGGCCATGCATCAAGCCTGGATACTTTCCGAGGCTCTGGACAATCAGATCTGCCTGCTCGGAAACGAATGGCGAGTTACTTGGCAACAACGGAGCAGGGATGCGGTCGATGTTGCGCGCAACTGCGTTCGGGTCGCGGAGTTCAGCGAGAGTTCGTTTGGCCGAGGAAAAGCCAGCGACCGCGTTGTATAGTGGGCTCTGACCACGCCTTCCGGGAAGCTCGATATCCGCTCCCTTCACTATTAAGGCCTGCACCCAGTCCGGACGACATTTCGAGATCGCTTCGTGGAGCGGGCTGTGTCCTTTTTTTGTGCGTGTTTTGATGGTTTGTTTGGAAGTGACCGCGATCAGCTCATCGACACACGCATCGTCGCCCTCTTGAAGGGCGCAAAGAAGGGCCGAACCATTACTGGCGTCCAGCATTTCTGGATCTGCTCCCGCAGCAAGAAGGGCGTTCACCTTGTCTGCTTGGCCCAGGCTAGCAAAGAGCGCGAGCTGCGGTGTTCGAGTTGGGCCAAATCCTTTGATGAGCCGGTTCGGGTTCCGTAAGTCGGGTTTTCGGCTTCGCCACTCATCCAAGTTGAGAAAGTATTTTTCGAACTGGTTCGTGTTTTGAGGTGATTCAGCTTGGGGAAAGGGATATGGAAATTCACGCATTAGGGAGACGGCTGGGTCTTGTATCGATACCTGAAGTTCCAGTGCTTCAGCCCACCCCTTCCAGTGCTTTACCGTCGTTTTCTTACCTCGCGCAGCTGCCACGATCAGCAAATGTTGGAGGCTTGTTTTCAGCTGCTCGGCGCTGCGGAACAGGAACCAATTCGCGGCACTTTCGAAAGCTTTGATTGCTTCATCGAGCTGCCCCATCTGTGCGAAGTAACGCCCCTGCAATGCTCCCAACCCTGCAAGGCGCGGCTGTCCAGAAAGCGCCAAGTCGAGTTCAGCCAGACATTCTTTAGCTTTCTTCGCATCACCTGGTTCTTTGCGACGATTTGGATCGGTGAGAAAGAGCAGGAGGTTCGCTGCTTCATTTAGGGTCAGGACCCATTGATTTCAGCAGAAGGGCATGATTCACCGCACGAAAACAGAGCGGTGACATGTCTGATCTATTCTGGCTGAGCGATGCGCAGATGGCGCGTCTGGAGCCCTACTTTCCGAAGTCCCATGGTAAGCCGCGCGTCGATGATCGGCGCGTCCTGAGCGGTATTATCTTCATCAATCGTAATGGGTTGCGATGGCGAGATGCGCCGAAGGAGTATGGCCCCCACAAGACGCTCTATAACCGTTGGAAGCGTTGGAGCGACAAAGGCATCTTCGCGAAGATGATGGCCGGACTGGCTGCCGGGCATGGCGAGAAGAAGACCGTGATGATTGACGCCACTTACCTGAAGGCCCACCGCACGGCGTCCAGTCTGGGCGTCAAAAAGGGGGGCGCGGCCGCCTGATCGGACGGACCAAGGGCGGGATGAACACGAAACTGCATGCCATCTGCGACAGCCAGGGACGCCCTCTCAACCTGTTCGTAACGGCAGGACAGGTCAGCGATTACATCGGTGCCCGGGCGCTTTGCGACAGTCTTCCGGATGTCGACTGGCTGCTCGGGGATCGCGGTTACGACGCCGACTGGTTCCGCGAAGCGTTGAAAGACAAGGGGATACGCGCCTGCATCCCGGGCCGTAAGCAGCGGAAGACACCGGTGAAGTATGACAAGCGCCGCTATAAACGCCGCAACCGGATCGAGATTATGTTCGGCAGACTCAAGGACTGGCGGCGGGTAGCCACGCGATACGATAGGTGCCCGAAGGTCTTCCTCTCGGCCATCGCTCTCGCCGCCACGGTCATCTACTGGCTATGAGTCCTGAGCCTAGACCTGGCGAAAGCTCACAACACGCAGCGTATTTCCCTGTATGCAGTTCCTCTATCTCGTGTCGGATGCGAATTAGATCGATCGGTAGCGCTTGTTCGCGCACGTGCTGACTTGGATCTACGATTGCAGGTTCGCAGTATTTTTCGTAGAGGTGCGCGAGGAGGAGAGCGCGACCGAAGCGTTGGTCCCAATGCTCCATGACCCGCAAGATCGTGTCCGTTCGCATTTTATGCTTCGACGCAATCCATCCTCGCAGAAGACCGTCCCAGTGCTCGCCTTCACGATGGAGCCCTTTGATTTCGCTTAGTTCTCGCGCGAGATCGCTCGGGTTGCCGTCTTTCAGACGTGATTGCCAAAGCAGTGCTGTCGCCGTGGCCGGTCGTCCGAGAATTTCGTCGGCAGAGACATCCGTTCCTTGGAGTGCGGCATCGAAGAGAGCGAAGAAGAAACCAGCGGCGATCCGTTCGAAAAGTCGGCGAATAGCGACTGCGGGGATCGCGCCGCAATCGAGGTGCAAGCAAAGCGCGATATAGCCTTCAAGTGCTGAGCGAATGTCATGGTCCCACATGGCGTTGCTACCATTGGCAGCTCGAAAGCGCGTCAACTCTTCGTCGAGAATATCCATCGCGGCGTCGACCGAGAGCGGTGTTCCGGTTCGCATTCTCTGCAGGCGTTTCTTCAGGTCCGGGTTTGCCTGATCGTCTACATGAGAGAGATTTCGAACCAGAAAGGCGACGATCTCCGACGGTTGGGGGATTGGCGTAAGATCATCGGTCATGCAAATTCTCCGGTCGAAAACGTCTCTGATTGAATTCGTGAGCGGCGGATCTGTCCGCGAAAATTCTGAAAGGCGCGTCGATCGCTGGGGCTCCGAGAGAAAACGACTCTGGCCCCGCAGGGTAGAATGAGTTTCCCGTGCTTGGAGCCGCGCGCGAATCTCGCTCCGTTGCGCAATTCCTGCCGGACGAGCCGATCAATGTCCTTGTCGCTTGAATAGGTCATGGCGCTTGTCTGTGCAAAGGGGTGACGACAACGCCGCCACCCCAAGTATTTCATTTCTTCGGCGACGACTTTACGGCTTTGGCTGCCGCGGCAGCCATCGCACGCGTCGTGAAGCTGCCTTTCGCCGTCTGGCCACCGTTCGATTTGGCTTCGGCCGATTGAATGCGTTTGACTGCCGACATGGTCATGGGTTTCGATTTCGACATGATCATTTCCTTTCGTTTGCGATGCTCACTTTTCTCCTGAAAGCCGCTCAGAAAGCAAAGAATGTGTTGGGGACATGGATTCCGGATTTTACATAGGCCGCTGTTAGACCACGGTTTTCTCGCCTCCGGGTGAGGTCACATTCTCCCCAAAAAGCTCGCGCTCAGGTTGCCAACGCCACGTCCACAGGGCATCAATCGACAAAAGAAAACAGCGCATTGGCGGATAGCGCCAAAAGGGGAGGGGTTCATGTCGATCGAGACGACGCTATTTGCGGCCGCGGACAAGATGCGCGGGTCGATGGATCCGGGTGAATACAAGCATGTGGCGCTCGGCCTGCTGTTCCTGCGCTACATCGGCGTCGCGTTTCAGCGCAAATATGATGAATTGCTTCAGGAAGAACCGGAGGCAGTCGAAGACTTTGACTACTACATGCAGGACGGCATCTTCTGGGTGCCCGAACCGGCGCGTTGGAAAACGCTTTCCGCAAATGCAAAAGACCCGAAAATCGGTGTTCAAGTTGACAACGCGATGCGCGCGATCGAGGCCGAGAACGAGCAGCTCAAGGGCGCGCTCCCCAAAGTCTTCGGCCGGGAAGCTCTCGATCCGGCCATCGTCACCGGGCTAATCGACCTGTTCTCGAACATCAAGTTCGACGGCACGCCCAAGGATTTCGACCTGATCGGTCGGATCTACGAATATTTCATTTCGGAGTTCGCCAGCAACGAGGGCAAGCGTGGCGGTGATTTCCACACGCCGAAACCCGTGGTCGAACTGATCGTCGACATGATCGAGCCGATGAAAGGCCGCCTCTACGAGCCATGCTGCGGCTCAGGCTCCTTCATGGTGCAGTCCGAGCGCTTCCTCGAGCATCATTCAGGTCGCCGCGCCGACCTCGCCATCTACGGGCAGGAGCGCAACCACACCACCTATGGCCTTGCGCGCATGAACCTCGCGATCCGGGGCATCGTCGCCAACATTCAGTGGAACGCAGAGGGCACGCTACTGCGCGACGCTTTCCCGGACGAAAAATTCGACTTCGCCATGGCGAACCCGCCGTTCAACATCTCCGACTGGTCCGGCGACATCCTGTCCGAAGACCGGCGCTGGAAATTCGGCACGCCCCCGGTCGGCAATGCGAACTTCGCCTGGATGCAGCATATCTACGACAAGCTGGGCAGCACCGGCATCGCGGGCGTGGTCATGGCAAACGGCTCGATGTCGTCGATGTCGAGCGGCGAAGGCGATATCCGCCGCGCCATGGTCGAGGGCGGCGCGGTGGACGCAATGATCGCGCTACCGGGGCAGTTGTTTTATGGCACGCAGATTCCGGCCTGCATCTGGATCTTGGCGAAGGACAAGTCGAACGGCATCGCCAAGGACGCCAAGCTGCGCGACCGGCGCGGCGAAGTGCTGTTCATCGACGCCCGCAAGATGGGCGCGCTGGTGCCGGGCTCGCGCAAGCAGAAAGAGCTTTCGCGCCAAGAGATCGCGCGCATCTCCACCGCCTACCATGCCTGGCGTGGAGAGCCGGACGCGGGCGCCTATGCTGACGAGCCAGGCTTCTGCAAGGCGGCATCCAAGGAGGAGATTGCCAAGCACAACTACGTCCTGACTCCGGGACGCTATGTCGGCACCGGTGCCGCCGAGGAGGATGGCGAGCCCTTCGAGGAGAAGTTCGAGCGGTTGACGGCTGAGCTACGGGCGCAGTTTGCCGAGGGACGACGGCTGGAGAAAGAGATCGAGGCGCGGTTGGAGACCTTGAGATGAGCGATGAAGTAACCTTATCGCAGCTCATCGATGAAGGTGCTTTGAGCCTGCAGACCGGCCCGTTTGGCTCGCAATTGCATTCATATGATTACCAGGATCAAGGCGTTCCTGTGATCCCGACCGAAGGGATCCAAGAAGGCCGTATTGACCATTCTGTCCTACCGAAGATCACTCGGGAAAAGGCAGATGAACTTCGACGGCATCGCGTTCGCGCAGATGATATCCTTTTCGCGCGGCGCGGCGCGCAAGCAACCGGACGCACGGCAAGGATACGTTCGTCAGAAGAAGGCTTCATCTGCGGCACGGGTGCAATCCGAGCGCGGGTCGAAGACCGCGAAGCGATCAACCCGAAATTTCTCGCTTGGTATCTCGCAACACCCTCGACTGTTTCATGGATCAGGGAACAGGCAATCGGGGCGACCATGCCCAATCTCAATAAGTCGATCATAGGGCGCATCGCGTTGCCTTCGATTCCCGCATCTGAACAGGAGGCCATCGCAGCACTGCTCGGCGCCCTCGACGACAAGATCGAGCTGAACCGCCGGATGAGCGCGACGCTGGAGGAGATGGCGCGGGCGCTCTATCGGTCCTGGTTCGTGGATTTCGACCCCGTCCACGCCCGCGCCCTCGGCCAGCCCCCCGCCCACATGGACGCCACCACCGCCGCCCTCTTCCCCGACAGCTTCGGCCCCGACGGCCTGCCGAAGGGGTGGGAATGGAGGTCTCTCGATGGCATCGCAGATTTCCTGAACGGTGCCGCCCTACAGAAATTTCCTCCTGAGGGCGGGGCGGAAAGCCTACCTGTCATCAAGATCGCTGAGCTTCGGTCAGGCGTTACCTCAAAGTCAGGCCGCGCCGGGCTTCAAGTTCCGGAAAAATACAAAATTTCAAATGGCGACGTCCTGTTCTCTTGGTCGGGTTCTCTCCTCCAAAAGGTGTGGACGGAAGGGCCGGGCGCGTTGAACCAGCACTTGTTTAAGGTCAGCTCCGAAGTAGTCCCGAAGTGGTTCCATTACTTCGCGGTGGATCAGCACCTGGAAGAATTTCGACAAGTGGCCGCTTCAAAGGCAACCACTATGGGGCACATTCAGCGACATCACCTCAAAGAGGCGATGATTGCAATGCCAACTGATTATGCCATCATAGCCGCAGCAAGCGAACTGATCGAACCTGCGTTTGACCGTTCTATTGCCGTTAACCTCGAAATCCAGACTTTGGCAGCCCTCCGCGATGCCCTCCTGCCCCGCCTCATGTCCGGCGATCTTTGTATCCGTGATGCCGAAAAGCAGGTCGAAGACGCGCTATGACTGTAGAGCTACCTTTCGGTCGCGTCTTTCAGGATCAGGATGGCTCGCAAGAGCAGTTCCCCGGGTTTCTGCTTGTCAATCATGGCCGTGAAGAAACCGCTGACGCTCGGGCACTCGCAGCCAATTACGGGCTCCTGACACTGAACGCAGTCGATTTCGCGCTGGAGAGACTCGATGAGCCCGAAGCGTGCTTTCCGGCGCTCTATCTCGCGCGTCATACATTGGAGTTGTATCTCAAGGGCCTGGTGCCCGATTGGGAGGGGCGCCGGGAGAAGGGAAAAACCCGGCATCATATCGACTATCTCATCGACATCCTGCGCGACCGTCTCGCCAAGAAATATGATCCTTTAGAGATACTCGCCCTCTCGGATTTCCTCCACCAGTTCGCATTGCTAGATCCGAAATCCATGGCCTTTCGGTTTCGGGACGGCGCAAAAGCGAGCTTTGGCAAGACGCCTCTCGAAGATCCTGAAATATGGGTGGATTTCATTGCTCTTAGAGAAAGCCTCAGGCTAATCTTCGAGGCATTGCATGACCTTTGGATAGATAAAGCCGGATAACTCCCTGATGATACAGATCGACCGTCGCGCCAAACGCCTGCGCAAACTCGAGCGCACAATCTTTTTCAACGTTGAATTTCGGGCGCGGGGGAACGAATGGCGCACTTCGATGCCGGATGCGCTCTGCGCGATTGAGGATCACTCCATGGGCGCGCAATGAAGCTTACGAAGAGAATACCAACGATTGAAGAGTCTGAGTCTCACCTCGAGTTACTTCTTAGGATCGCAGATGATCTTCTTGATCGATATGCCTTTTTTACTCTGTGGCGGATCCGCGGCTGGGGCTCGCAGGGGTTCTCAGGAGACTATTTTAGCTGGCCATATGTCGGATCTGTCGAAGATGCCTCGTTCGTCGAAGAACTCGCTTGGGTTCTAAAAGAGCCCGGATGCGGCCAATTCGAATATTCTTATGCCTCACATCTACGGCAAGCCTGTCGGCAAACGGTAAAGTTGCTTTCCGCACCCGAAAGCGATGTGATCAAGACAATGATCTGCTGGAAAATGGACCGAGCAGTAGAAGATTTCGAGGAGGACGAGCTGATCGAGCAGAGGCTCGTCGCTCGGATTATGACGATAGCCCGTGATTTCGACATTGTTGGAATACGCGAGACTTGGGATGCCTACGGCCTTGCCCATGAAGCATTTGATGGGGAAGACTAATGTTTCAGATCGACCGTTCCGCCAACCGCCTACGCAAGCTCGAGCGCACCAGCTTTTCCGAGGTGGGATTTCGCGAGCGGGAGCATCTGCAGGAATGGCTGGCCTCGATGCCCGATGCGCTATGCGAGGCGATGAGCGAGGGCGAGGAAGGGCTCCTGATCATCCAGAAGGAGTTCGATCAGTTCGACGGCACGCGCGAGCGGCTCGATCTGTTGGCGCTTGACCGAAACGGGCAGTTGGTGGTGATCGAGAATAAGCTCGACGATTCCGGGCGCGATGTCGTCTGGCAGGCCCTGAAATACGCGGCCTATTGCTCGAGCCTGAAGAAGGCCGAGATCGTCGGTGTCTATCAACAGTATCTCGACAAGCAGGGTGGGGGAGACGCTGCGGGGGCGATCTGTGAATTCCTCGGGGAGGACACGCTCGACGAGGTCGTGCTGAATGACGGAACGAACCAGCGCGTGGTGTTCATCGCCGCGAATTTCCGGCGCGAGGTGACGGCGACGGTTCTTTGGTTGCGCGAGCACCAGATCGACGCGCGCTGCATCAAGGTCGTGCCCTACAAGTTCGGAGAAGAAATCTTCGTTGACCTGCAGCAGGTGATCCCGACACCCGAGGCCGCCGATTATATGATCAAGATGGCCGAGAAGGACAGCGAGGAAAAATCGGCGAAGGGCGCGCAGCGGCGCAGCCATTCTCTGCGCTTGGCATTCTGGACAAAGGCGCTTGAACACCTTGGGACGCGTGGAAGCCAGCGATTCCAAAGCGTGAGTCCATCCCGCGAAAACTGGATCAGCTGCGGGACGGGGATATCAGGATGTCCGCTTTCTCTGGTTTTCTCCCAGACCGAGGCGCGCGTCGAGATTGTTTTGCAGCGCCCAGACAAAGCAGAGAACAAATGGCTTTTCGACCAGCTATTCGCGCAACGCGAGAGTATTGAACAAAAATTCGGAGCGCCTTTGGAGTGGAACCGGAAGGAAGGCCTGAATCGGGCCCTCATTCAGACAAGGCATCCGTTCGACGGCTTTTCGGAAGAGAATTGGCCCGAGATGATCCAATGGATGGGCGATACCTATGAGAAGATCGAGGAGGCGTTTTCGGGGGGTCTGGCAGATCTGAACCGGCGACTAAAAGCTGGCGAGGCGAAGCTCTGATGGCGTGGCTCTCGGAAAGCGATCTCGAAGACGCGATGATGGATAAGCTGGCGGGCCTGGGCTATGTCACCGCATCCGGCGCCGAGATCTCGCCCGAAAAACGCGATCCGGAGCGTCGCAGCTTTCACGAAGCGATCCTGCGTAAAGTGTTCGAGAAAGCCGTGCGACGTTTGAACCCGGAGTTGCCGGACGGTGCGGTTCAAGAGGTCATTGCGCGCGTGCATGACGAGAAGTTCGTTGGTGATCTCATGGCAGAGAACCGACGTCTCCACGGACTGATAACCGATGGCGTGCCGGTCACCTACGTTTACGGGGGAGAAGAGCGTCATGATCGTGCTCGTCTTGTGGATTGGGAAGACCAGGAAAACGCCTGGCACGCTTTCAACCAGGTCGACATGGTCGGGCGAAAGCCGCGTATTCCCGATGTTGTGCTCTACCTTAACGGTCTGCCGTTGATCGTCGTGGAGCTGAAAGGAACAGAAGGGGCTGACCTTGAGGCCGCCTTCAACCAGATCGAGACCTACAAGTCCGATATCCCAAACCTGTTTCGCACGTCGCTTTTCTCGGTGATTTCGGATGGGATGAATGCGCGCTATGGCACGCTCTCGGCTCGTTTTGATCGCTTCATGCGGTGGCGCACAATCGATGGTGAGACCATCTTGCCAGAGAACGAGGCGCTTGCGCTCAATACCTTGACGGATGGGTTGCTGCAGCGGCCGGTCATGCTGGAAATGCTGCGCTGGTTCACCGTCTTCGAGGATGAGGGCAAAGGGCCGATAAAGAAGGTCGCAGGCTATCATCAGTATCATGCCGTGCGGAAGGCGATGGCGTCGATCCTCTCTGCGCGTGGAGACGATGGAAAGGGTGGTGTCATCTGGCACACGCAAGGCTCGGGGAAGTCACTCCTGATGACCTTTCTTGCCGGACGCGCCATGCATCTGTCCGAACTTGAGAACCCAACACTTCTCGTTCTGACGGATCGCAATGACCTCGACAATCAGCTCTTCGCGACTTTCGGTCGTTGCCGTGACCTGCTTGGCGAGGATCCGGTTCAGGCCGACAGTATCGACGATCTAAAGGATCTTCTGACCCGCGAGGTCGGTGGGATTGTCTTCTCGACGATTCAGAAATTTCGGCCAGAACGAGGTAAAGACTTTCCCGAGCTGACCGACCGTTCGAACGTTATCGTCATGGTCGATGAGGCACACCGCACGCAATACGGGTTCGAAGCCAAGATCGATCGCAAGACAGGCGAGATGCGTCATGGATTGGCTCATTACCTGCGGTCTGCCTTACCGAACGCGGTCTACGTTGCCTTCACGGGCACACCCGTCGAGTTGATTGGTGCAAATACGCGGTCTGTCTTTGGCGACTACATTGATGTCTATGACATCGCACAGGCGGTTGCGGATGGCGCGACAGTCCCGATTTTCTATGAAGGTCGCGTTGCGCGCGTCGAAATAGCGGATGAATTTCGCGAAAGCCTTGACGAGGAGTTCGACGAGGCGACCGAAGGCTTGGCCGAGGCCGAGGCTGGAGAGGCCGCACGCAAGTGGTCTCAGGTTGAAAAGCTGGTCGGGGCGGGGCCGCGTCTCGATGTGGTCGTCGCCGATATACTCGCGCATTTCGACGCTCGGCTTGAAGCCATCGACGGCAAGGCAATGATCGTCTGCATGAGCCGCAGGATTTGCGTAGAGGTCTACGAACGGATCGTCGCAGCGCACCCCGATTGGCACACCGAAGACGACGAGACCGGTGCTGTGAAGGTTGTGATGACCGGGAACGCGACCGATCCTCAGCCTTTTCAGCCGCATATCCGCAGCAAATCGAAACTCGAAGCCCTGCGCAAACGCTACAAGGATACCCAGGATCCGCTAAAGCTCGTGATTGTGCGCGACATGTGGCTGACCGGCTTTGACGCGCCCTGCATGCATACGCTCTACGTCGACAAGCCGATGAAGGGACACGGGTTGATGCAGGCCATCGCACGGGTAAATCGTGTGTTCGCAGGCAAGCCCGCCGGGCTCGTCGTCGACTATATCGGCTTGGCTGCCGACCTGAAGAAAGCCCTGGCCCATTACTCGCAGGGAGACCAGGCGCAAACGGGTATCGACGAACGCGAGGCTGTCGCGGCTTTCCTGAGCGCATTGGACGTCGCGCGCGCGCTCTTTCATGGTTTCGACTACGCCGGCGTGCTCGGCGGTTCGGCAAGTGAGCGGCTCAGTATCCTGCCAGCGGCGACCGATCATATTTTGCGTCACGCACGTGAAGAGGCCGATGAAGGGACCAAGGAGTTCGGCAAGCGCTTTTTCGACGCCGTTGCAGCGCTCGCCAAAGCCTTCAAGCTCGCCGCGGGGTCCCCTGAGGCAAAGTCCCACGCGGAAGAGGTGGCATTCTTCCTCGCTGTGCGCGCGGCGCTTCAGAAATTCGATGTCACCGGAGGTTCGAGCGGCCGCGGCTCGTCGGATTTCGCGATAGAACAGCTCCTCAACCGAGCGGTAGCTTCGACCGAAGTCGTCGACATTCTCGAAGCTTGTGGCTTTGACCGCCCGGATATCAGCGTTCTTTCCGAAGCGTTCCTCGCCGAAATCCAAGGAATGAAGCACAAGAACCTTGCCGTCGAGGCGTTGAAGAAGCTTCTGAATGGAGAAATCGCGGCGCGGACCCGTGGTAATGTCGTGCAGAACCAGAAGTTCTCGGAGCGGCTGACCAATGCGATTGCTCGCTATCATAACCGCAGCGTCGATGCCTTGCAGGTCATCCAGGAACTCATCGGCTTGGCGCATGAGCTCAAGGCGCAACCGAATGATGATCTGTCGGAGGCCGAGCGCAGCTTCTACGACGCACTCGCTCAGAATGAGAGTGCAGTCGAAGTTTTGAAGAACGAGCAGCTGAAAGTCATCGCTGCCGAGTTGGTTCGGTCCGTGCGCGAAAATTCTGGCGTCGACTGGTGGCAACGGGAGGATGTGCGCGCCAAAATGCGGGTTTCCGTGAAGCGCATTCTTCGTAAATTCGGGTATCCGCCCGACCTGCAGGCCGAGGCCGTTCAACTGATCCTGAAGCAGGCTGAAGCATTGGCACAGAACACATAGCGAGTTGTTTTGCCAGTCTGCTCTCGAGCAGCATGTGATCGAGAGATTTCCTGCTGCTTCAGCATCCTCAACCGAGCAAATAGCCAAGGCTCGTTTTTCGGCGGCGCCTTGAACGGGTCTATCTCTTTCCTGTTTGAACATGGGAAGAGAAAGATGCTGACGATCGAACAAGTCGCCCGTCACTACGGATTGTCAAATTCCACGGTGGCCCGCCGTATCAAATCCGGTGACCTTCATGCGAGTCGGGTCAATCGTTCTCTTCGTTTGACCTGGGAGGACGTCTGGGCCTGCGAACGCGGCCCCATCCCTAAAGGCGAGTTGCGAGAACGCTATCGAACCCCCTTGAAGACAAAACCTGAGCTGGCACATGCGTGCGGTTTTGGAGTCCGCACGATTGAACGCTGGATCGAGGACGGTCTTCCAACGCGTTGTGTGTTTGGATCCGTCCGAATGAATCCGCACGATGTAAAGGAATGGCTCGCTCATCGGCATGGCTTCGTGTTCGAATTTGAGTGCGACGATGAATTCGAAGGATGACGGTGTTTCGCATAGAGCACTTCGTCAAATCTCGACAGAAAATAGCAACGCAAGACATTCGCACAGGCACCTCCAAACATGTATCGGCGTCATGTTCGAGCGCGTATCTGCGAAAGTCCGTCAAATGACGACGAAAGGTGCGAAATCCCGACAGTTAGCTTGACCTGCGCCCAACTATCGCTGTCCCTGAAGTGGGTTGATCAGGAGGCCCCAGAAATACTCAGCTGCGCCCTCTTGGGTCAGGCTTGCATCGCGCCCCGGTCCGCCGAAGGTCATACCCATCGGCGCAAGAAATAGCTTCTGGTCGTCATTGTCGACAGAGAGGCTTTCATTGTGAGCATTTGCCTCTCCGCTGTCGTTGCCGAGCCATGTGATGTTCGCGCTGAATGTTCCGCTCACACGAATAGTTGCTCCAGCAACCTTGTCGCCATTGCGGTAGATCGTAGCGGTAAAGCAGTCGCCATCGATGCGACGAAAGCGAGTCGTAATGCCTTCGTTGCGGGTTTGGAGTTCTTCCAGCGAGCCTTGGAAGAACTTGGCGAGATAGTCGAATGTCTCGAACAGGAAGTTGTCTCGATCGGCTTGCGTAAACTCCTTCTTGAGACGTAGATTTGACGACCTTGGCATGGTCGGCGCTTCAGGCACCGCCTCAACAGCTGTGGCTTCGATATAATTGTGAACATCATTCGGTTCGCCGGCGACGTCCAGAGCTTCGATCGCGCGCCGTATCTGCTGCGTGACATTCAGAAACGCCTCGTCACGATCCGGCCATTGGGTGATCGGCTTGCCGTCTTTGGGCGTGACCAAGAACTTGGCCAAGTCGGTATGCGTCCAGTCGCAAGGCCGGAGGATTACCGAGATCAGTCGAGCCGTGCCCTCCCGGTGTCTCTCGAGGGCACGCCCTTTCTCGATCTTGTAGCAGTAGTCCGACGCAAGGAAATTCGGGCTTACCAGAAGCAGGATAACATCTGCCTCATCGAGCTCCTTCGAGATCGTCCAATCGAGATGATCACCCGCAAGCAAGCGCTTGTCGTGCCACACATCCACGAGACCCTGCCGTTTTAACATCGAAAGATGAACCTCGAGTTCGTCGCGAAGCGCCTCGTCGACGTGGCTGTATGAGATGAAGACGCGGGCGCCCATGTTATGCTCTCCTGTTCTGGCGGATGGGCCCACACGCTGCCACACCGTGTGCGCTCGCCCAACTTTCGCCGTGGTTACACATTACCGGTCGAATGACGATATTTTTCCGGACCTTGCTGAGCAAGAAGATGAACCAAAGATTTTTCCAGGGTGATATTAACGTCGAGGAGGTCGCCGAAGGCCTGCTCATCCGCCAAGGAGGAGAGGGTTACGTCGCGCGGAATTGGCGACTATGTTCTGCGACTGAACAGTTGATCGAGGCCGCTATCGCAGCCGGCTTAGGCTGTATGATCCGAGATTCACATCCTCGCCGGAATGCTCGGTGGCCGAATCCGCGAGGCGTCGTCTATCTTGCTTTCTCTCCAGATGAAACGTCGCACTGGTCTCTCGCAATTGATACATTTAATCCGCGTCGTGATGACTACGGCTTCGCCGTCTTCAACGGCAAGTATCATGAACAATTTCAGGAGGCCGATATTCCTTTCACCTTCGAGGCGCGAAATCGAACCGCAGGCCACCTTGTCGTTGCCCGCGAGCATGTGTTGCAGACGATCAATGCGCTCGCCGCATTTGACCATTCCGTTCTCACCCTTAACCGTATTGCGCACTCAGAGACCGGTTTTACTACGGAATATGTCATTCAAAGGCAACTTCTGACAAGCTGGAGAGAAACACCTTGGGGCAGTGATTATGAGATCGTGCAAGATGAGTTTCCCGTGGACGGGGGGCGAAATTCCCGGCGTATCGACATACTCGCCCGTAATCGCAAAACCGGCGATTGGCTCATAGTTGAACTTAAACGTGCCGAAGCAACACCTGATGCGGTGCGTCAAGCGGCGGACTACCTTCGAGCGCTGGCTCAACGAGACGAATTCAATCAAGGCCGGTTGGAAGGCGTGGTCATTGCTGAGCGGTTTCAGAAGTCGGCACGGAAGCTGGCCGACGTTGAGGGCATCGATCTCTACCAAATCGGCTGGCCCGCTGCGCTGACGCGTATCTGATATTTTGATCAAAAAGAGGAACGGCGTATGTCGAATGAAAAAAAATGGGCCGAGGAGCAGCAGGAGAAAGATCGCGCACGCAACAATGACCTCAAGGATGGCTGTCTGCATTGCGGCGCTCCGGTAACCTTGGACTCGCCGCTCTGCGCTGCTTGTGACGCACGGAGCTGACCAAACGTGCCCGCCATCCGCTATACCTTCTCTTGCTACGTGTCAGTGCTCGATGTCCGGTTCAGCTAACGTCGCGTGGACGTGGTCGCAACGCTGAACCGGGTGTGCCGACAGACGGGCTATCCGAGGACTATCCGCGTCGATCAGGGCACCGAGTTCGTGTCTCGCGACATGGATCTCTCGGCTTATCAGCGTGGCGTGACCCTCGACTTCTCGCGTCCCGGCAAGCCGACCGACAGTGCATTCATCGAAGCGTTCAACGGCCGGTTTCGGACCGAATGCCTGAACTAGCATTGGTTCCTCACCCTTGCGGATGCGGCCGAAAAGCTGGGGGATTGGCGTAGGCACTACAACGAGGACCGACCCCATAGCGCTATCGGATACAGCGTCGCGATCGCCATGCACTTTCCCGATGACGCAGCCAGCCCGTCGTCGTGATCAAAGCCGGGAAATTCCAGATTCCGGTGATCCAACCTTGGGGAGCGGAGCAAGAGGGGGAAGTCCTCGACGCCAGTGGCGACGAGCCAAAGGATGCAGCTCTAAGCTCGGCAATCTGTGGGCGTTCTTGCGCAAAGCACGTCAGAGTGTCCACTCACAGCGGACTCAAGAGATAGCAACAGCGTGATTTCGACTTATGCCGGCTGAGCTCGCATGGTAGAGCTTTGAATTAGATAAACAAATCAGATTGACTGAGTAAGCCCCAATAAACAGAGAAAAAGAGGTTAGGCATTGAAGTGGTTAAGTTGGATAACACTGGTTCTTAAAAATGGTGGCGATGTTCCTTCCATCGCGCGGTTTGAGGGAGATGTAGGCCGAGGTAGACGTCGAGCTGTCTTACTGCGCAATCCCATGGTCGGAGGTGACGAGGCGATTGCGGATACCTTTTTGGAAGCAGGGGAACTCGTGTCATTTAAGCGAGGCGAGGATATCGTCAGCCAAGGCGACGTCGAGGATGATGGCGTCTACTTCTTACTTTCGGGTGAGGCGGATATTTTGGTCAATGGAAAACGTCGCGACGACGTCCAGAGACTACCTCCAGTCACCGTTGGCGAAATGTCGGCCCTTAACCCAACCCAGAAGAGAAGCGCGACGGTTCGGGCAGCTTCAAGACAGCTTGTCGCTCTTAAAGTCGGAGGTGAGACGCTTCGAAAGGTCGCAGAAGAAAATCGAGAATTTCTTCTTCGCGTGAATGAGGACTTTGCTGGGCGTGGAAGGCAAGCAATTTTGGCGACCGGATTTTCACGTAAGACTTCAGGATGGAACTGGACGGCCATTTCGGTGACTGCTGGCGGTCTTTCAGCCGTAGCGGTTTGGTATGCGCTAAGAGTGGACGAAGGTCCTGATTTGGTTCGTGTGGTTTTGCCACTCGTTGTGGGTCTGACGGTTTTCCTGCTTACCCTGCTGGCGGATCCCGTCTATCGGTTTTTTCGCTTGGGGACCTTGTGTGTAGGTGCGATCCTAGTCAACGAGGCGTTGCAGTGGCAGGTTCGTGGAAGCTTTATGGGAGTTGAATTTGAGTATCAGACCTCTTCAAGTGGGGATCCGCAATTGGCAACTGCTTTGTTCGCCCCCATGGTTCTTGGCGCATTGGCAGCGTATCTATTTTGGATCGACGCCACCAAGCGATAGAGATGCCAAGTGGTTAGACTGTTGCGGTTCTAAGTTTAGGTAAGGCATGAGTATCGACGACGACATTTCTTCTGACGTCATAAGAATCCGAGACGCGGATTGGAATAAGAGGAGCGGCACTAAGGTTCCCTCTCCTGGGGACATCAATCTCTCTAATGGCGCAGTTGAAATTGATGCAACCTATCTCTACGCTGACATGGCGAATTCGTCGCGCATGGCTAAGACACTCGACCGGAGAGTTACGGCCAAAATCCTCAAGTCTTTTCTTGCATCCTCATCGAGGCTGATAAATCACTTTGGTGGAACCATTATGAGTTTTGATGGTGATAGAGTGATGGGTGCTTTTATGGGTGACGCCAAAAACAGTTCGGCAATTAAGTGTTCATTCGCCATTGCATATTCGGTGACCCAACTTATCAAGCCTAAATTTGAATCAAAGTATGATACCGTCAAGAAAGCTGATTTCAGAATCCGGCATGCAACAGGCGTTGATACTGGAACTGTGTTCGTGGTGCGGGGCGGCGTTTACGGGAGTAACGACCTGATCTCAATTGGAAGGCCTCCAAATCTGGCTGCCAAACTAAGCGATTTGCGTGAGGGAGAGTATACAACTTTCGCTACGAAGTCGGTTTATGACAGAACGAATAAACTTCAAAAGCAGCGACTTGACGGAAGCTCGGGCATTTGGGAACAACGTGACTGGGATTACTGCGGCGAGAAGATCATCATCTATAGATCCCGTTATTGGCGAAAACCTGGTTTGAGCTGAGATTTTTTAGTTTTAAATATGATTAGGTTTCCCAAAAGTATGGATATCAGTTCTTGCGCGGAAACGTTCGTGACTTGCGGATGCAACATAGAGCCTTTTCTCCCTCGGTGTAGGTATTTCGAGTTCGGCGAAGCGAGCCTGATGGAATGTCCGTTTCCGTCCTCCGTCAAGCGTGCGTTCGCGCATGCAGAGAGGGACCGGTAGCAGCTCGAGCGAAGAATGAACGGCACTCAGCCGTCATTCATGCCTGGCTCAGCGGATGACCGGAGCCAGACCTAGAGCACTAATGCACTGGACGTTCGGGCGCGGACCTACCACCAAACCTGCGCGTATTTTTATCTCGCCGTTCGGTTGACAGTTCGAGATTAATTATGTCATGGGAGAGGCTGGATGATAGTGTAATGGAAACACGCCCTTCGGGAGTCTAGCCGGGTTCGATTCCCGGTCATCAAAGCGCACCCGATGGTGCGCTTTGATGACCGGGAGCAGAAATGGCTGCATCGCAAGAGAACCTCTATAAAGCTCACGTCAAAAACCTCCGCGCGGTGGAGGTCTCATTTGACCGGATCATGCGGGAGCTCAATGACAGCTTAGCTCGCGATGACGAAAAAACCGCAGATGCGTTAACGAAGACCACTATGCTTCTCCTCGGGGCATGGGCTGAAAATCGCCTCAGGAAACTAGCCTGCGAGCCGAATGGATTTTCGGAAGATGAGCGCAACACGGTCAGCACAGCCGCATCTCAAATTGAGGCTTGGAAAAAAGCAATCGAGCTGGGTTTTCGCAAGCGTTATAGCATCCCACGGGCAGACCTGAGCACAACTCTGCCTATAACCCCTCGATCCCACTACCAAACTTTGATCGCCATCTTGGATGATGATCTGAGACCGATTATTGAGATACGGAACAAATTAGCTCACGGGCAGTGGTCGCGCACCCTCAACAACGCAAATGATGACTTTTCTACGGAAATGATGGCTCGCATCTCCGCGGAAAATGCTTTGACCGTTAAGTTCAAAAAGAGGCTGTTGAATTGCCTGGCCCAACTTATTCATGACCTAGTGGCAGGCAATGCGGCATTCGAGCGTGATTTTGATATGCACTTCGCAAATCTTGAGCAGGCGAAACGAGACATCGAAAAACGCTCGTATTCGTCTTGGCTCGCCTCCATGCAGGCTAAATATGAACGCGGAAGAGTGGCACGGACAAGTTGAGCCGCTACTCGATCTCGGCCGCTCGAAATACGTTATCGCTGCTTCATTGAGTATTTTCAAACGACTGGGGTCGGGAAGCATCTCTCATCGGGAGTAACTGCAATCTGCGCATTGCTGCCGCTCTCCCAGGGGGCAGCGAAGGTCGGCTCACCGCCCAAGTTCTTCCGAGTTCGTGTCCGCTGACCGAAAGCTGAAACGCCTCCGGAACGCATAGCCGGGTCCAAACAGAACATATTTCGCGCCTTTCCGCACCACCCCGGAATCCGGGCCCCATCTCGCGAGGGCCCTGATCCGGGGCGCAACGGAAAGGCAAAGCGATGAGCGAATATTCCCACGACGATTTCCCCGAAACTCAACATGCGTCGCTTGCCGATGTGCTGGCCTGGGCGAAGGAAACCGATCAGCCCTACGATGCGATCCGCGAGCTGGAAAAAATTCCTGCGCGCCTGGCGATGATTGATGACGACATCGGTCTGATTCCCGGCGATCTCGGGTATTTCGACCGACACATCGCGCCGAGTTCCTATGGACCTGTGGCGCGCCGGGCAAAAGATCTCGAAAAAAGTCGAGCAACCGGGAATTCGCGGGTGCGCGCACTCCTGCGTCGGTTTCACGAGGCTCAGGCCGACTGCGGTCTCGAGCGGGCGGGTAGGCCGGATTGGGACCGGCTGCTCGAGTTTGTCGAAGCTCGCGAGGGATTTGTCGAAAAAGGTGCGCGTTTCACACATGCAAGCACCGGTCGCTCTTCGTGCTACGCGCGAGGGTGAACTGTGCTCCGCAACATCTCGATCAGGCGGAGATCGAGCGCATCAGCCGCGAGATTTCGGCGAGCACACGAAAATCGCTTCGTAAGGCCCTGAAACTGCTTGCGGAGCTTCGCGTCGAGAGGTTGGACGACCCTGACCTTCGCGAACTGCTGCCTGCGGATGCGCTAAGGAACCCAAGGCCTTCAGGACGTGCAAAGAGGATTGTCTGGGACAGCCTTCCGATGGCGTTTCGGAACTCCGTGGCAGGCGCGATCCGCACCTGCCTGGCGCAGCCCGAAGATCTTGTCGCTGACGCGAGAGACCGCATGGCCGCAGGCGAAGACGCGGTGAAAGTGCTCGCGGAACTCGAGGAGGCAACCGGCCAGTCTGGCCGCAGGCTTCCGACCAACCTGTCGGCAGCCGAGAGCGGATACCAGGGCGCGATCGCTTGGCTGGTCCGCGCGGCGGAAGAAGTGGGACACTCCCGAGACGACCTGACTGACCTCGCGTCGCTGATGACGTATCCCTTTCTCGATGCCGCCTGTCGGCAGCAGATCGCTCGCTCTGAATCGAGCGATGCGTTGCGTGATCCGACGGCCTCACAAACGCTCAAAGCTCGTCTCACAGCCTTGCGAACGCTGGCCGCGCATGGGCTGCGCAATCCCTCGGTCCTCGCGACGGTCGACATCGTGCGGAGGCTGCATGCGGAACACGTCGTCGAGCCGGGCAAACAGAAGGATCCGGAGGCCGAACGTGTCTGCAAAATTCTGCAGCGGTCACCGGAGGCTGCGGCGCGGTTTGTGAACGCGCCGAGCCTGATCGCCGAGCATGCCGAAACGGAAATTTCTGCGGCACGCGCGCGCGGGTCCAAGGCACGCGAAATCACCGCGCTCCGCCGCTATGAAGCGGCCGTGCTCGCGGCCATTCAACTCTCGCGTCCAGTGCGGCCAGAAAACCTCATTCGACTACGCTATCGCGGCAGCGAAGGTGCGCCGGGTCACCTGACTTGGGTCAAGAACAAGTCCCATGCCGAAATCTCTTATCCTGTCGGCGAGGTCAAAAATGATCGCACCGTTACCGTGCACGTCATGGGCGCGGATGCCGCGATCCTGTGGCGCTGGATGACGGAGTATCGCGCCCGTTTTCTGGAGCTACGGGGCATCCCCGATACGCCTTATGTGATCCCGGGAACCGCCAAGCCGCGGCTCGTCCGCAAAGGGCTGGCTCTCCCGGATGGGTGCCTCGCCCCGAGTTCGTTTGCGGATCTCTGGCGGATCGGCACGTCGGTTGTCGGCCTTGATCTCAATCCGCACCAGGCACGACACGCGGTCGCGACGCTGGTGCTGGCCATTCATCCGGGCAATTTCGCCCTCGTGGCCGCGATCCTCGGCGACACCGAGGAAACCGTGCGCAAGCACTACGGTCGTGACAGCGGCGAACAGGCAGCGGTGAAGATGCGCGAAGTGCTGCTCGCGAAACACCCGGCGATCTTCCGGGCACTGAAGAAGAGGATTTCTCAATGACCCGACTAACCCTCGAAGATTATCTCGCGACCGCGCCGGCTTCGGTGCGGCGCGCAATGCTCGAGGATCGGCAAAACCTGTCGCGCGGCGCGGCCGCGGTGACAGGGCGGTTTTTTGCGGAGATGAAAGCGAGGCAGGAGCCAGAGGACTATCCGTCTGCGGAGACGTTCCGGCGAGCGGCGCGTTCCGAAGCGAGTTTGCGGACACTTCTGGTGACGCTCGAACGCTATGCGCCTCGGCTCTCCACCGCGGCCGGGCGAGAGGTCCGGGCGGAACGCTATGCCGAACGCTCCGGCAAGGGTAGGAGAGGCGCACCGCAAACCGCTGCGCCATTGCTTCCCGACATCGGTCACTGGCCGCCGCTCTGGCAATCCATGATGCCGGGGCTTTTGACGGCCAAACTCAGCGAGAGCTCGAGGCGACGCTATTGCGCGTCGCTGAGCCGTCTCGCGCGGATCCAGCAGGCGCGCGAGCTCCCGCCCGATCCAGGTTTCTACCTCGCGTTCAGCTTGGCGGAGGCGCTCGAGGCGGATGGCGTGCGGCAGCGATCCATCGCCGGGTATCTCGACGCTTTGATCGCTTTGGCGAAGCACGGTGGGGCTCCGGCGAAAGGGCTGAACGGGCTACGTCGAATGCGCGACCTCTGTAAGCAGCGCGCCAAGATGCAGGGGAAGGTCAAAACGGACCGCGTGCGGGCCCTCATGGAACGAGGCGGGTTCGAAGCGATCATACGCACCGTCGCGGACCTCTCGGACCAGGCCGCCAAGTCACCGCGACATTCGTCGCGCCATGCGGCGTCGCTCAGAGCTGCTGTCCTGATCGGGATATACGTCAACAAGCCGGGTCGCACCGGGGACGTTGCCTCCTGGCAGATCGGACGAGAGCTGACGCGGGCGCCGGACGGGGTCTGGGAGCTGAACTGGGAACAGCAGAAAACCGATATCGGAACCGGGGCCGGCCCTCTTTGGCCCGAGATCTGCGATCTTCTGGATGCGTGGATTCTCGGCGGACGGCCCGATCGGTTTGTGCATCTGCGCTATCGTGAGTTGCTGGGCCGCAATTGGCTGACCCTCTCGACGGCGCCGCCGCCGAGCAAATATCCCAGCGAAATCATAAAGCGCCATATCGGCGTGCCATCGCATGATCTGCGCACGCTCGCGGCGGATTATTTGCGTCACCATGACCCCGCGAGCGCGGGCAATGTCATCGCGGCGCATCTCGGTCACCGGTCGCGCCAGGCCGGCGAGGAATACCGGGCACTCGCAGAGAGTGATGCCGCGGCACGCGCCTGGCTCGACATTCGAGAGCAGATCCAATCGGGCGCGTCCTGACGGTCAGCGAGCGTTCAGGGTGAAGCTCGCCGACCATCAGGTCACACCCTCAGCTTAATCCCGCGGCGGGAGAAAGGAGCCAAAACGCCGATCTTGAAGCCGGGGAATCCTCCCCGTGTATGACAGGAGGCTGTCATGAAACATTTTACTCCCCTTCAACCTCAACTGATCGCAATGTCGTCGTTCCTGACCGAGCACGCGGAGCCGCTTCTCAACGCGGCAGGCCTGCTTGGTGGCGCGCGGGCCATCAGCCACGTCGCGGAATTGATCCGGGATCTTCCGGAACAGGAAACGCTCTCCCGGCGTCTGGCGCGCAAACTCGAGGGCTTCCGTGATCTGCTGACCCTCGAGCATGTCGATGACCTCGAGGCCACCGAAGCGGAACATTTTGCCCTGATCGATCCCGAGGACCCGGTCGTCCCCGAAATCTGCTGGTTGACCGACCAGTTCACAGACCATCTCGACGCTCTTCGCGACGCGGACCCCGTCGTGTTTCAAGCGCTGCCGCCCTTGGCTGCTTGACTGCTAACCCCGTGTCGCTGCTGGCAAGTTGTGGCGGCGCGGTCTTGAGGAGCGGAGGTGATCTCCGCTCATACGCAAGGAGGTCTCAATGCGTATGTTTGAAAAATCGATGGATACCCAAGAAGTCGCGGTGGCCGCGATCGGCGCGGCGCGGGATTTGGCCGACGCCATGAAGAAGGCGCCGTTCGAGAAAATCTCTCGGCATGAACTGCTCCCGGCGCTCGAGGCGGGCGAAATCCTCCTCGATCAGAGCTCCGAGCATCTCGAAGCACTCGTGGAACTGGTGCTCGAGATGCTCGAGGAACTGGCGCCTGGATACCGGGAGATCGCGCTCGCCTACGACACCGACGGCTTTCAATTCGCCGAAGGTATCAGCGAAGCGACGCGGAAAGTCTGGGCGCGGCTCGATGTGTTTCGCGGGCTGCGTCAGCGCCTGCTCGACTACATGGAAGCCGAACGGCTGCTGTTTCGCTTGAATCTCATGGCAATCGAGCGCCAGCGTCTTTGAGCGCTTACGGGCGGGCCGGGGGCTCCGGCTTGCCCGTCACGGCGTCTGCGGTGCCCCCGGCGCCTCTCCGAGGTTCAGGGCCGCGGAGACTTCCGACCAACGGAACACCGGCACGGGGCCAATCCTGTGAACAGGAATTTTCCCCAATCGAACATAGCGTTGAACCGTGCGGGAGCTGACTCCGAGGCGTGCGGCGAGTTGGGTTTGCGACAGTAGGTCTTCCGGTTTCTGGGGCATGGTTTTTTCTCCTTTGAAAGGGAGATGGGTCGTCGCATCGGGATTCAAAAATCTGGGGCACGAGGGCGGACCGGAGGAAAGGGGCCCGTAGGGCCTTTCCTCCGGTCCGCCCCTTGAGCGCTCGACCCAGAAAAGAGGTCAAACCACCTCGCAGCTATTTCTTTGGTTTTCGTTCTTTGCGATCCAGCTCCCTGAAGACCGCCGGACAGACTGTCCGCGTCGGCGCCAATCAAAAGGAAGAAAAATGCAAAACCAATCGAGCTACGAGATGAAAATCTACGAAATGGCGGATTTTGATCCGTGCGACCTTCCAGAGCCGGTGGTCGAAAATCTCATGCTTGCGGGCGAAGTATCGATGCTGGTCGGGCCGAGCAACACCGGCAAGTCAGCTGTGGCGATCCGGCTGTCGCATCACATCGTGACTGGCACTTCTGTCCTCGGAAACGAGGTGCGGCCCGGATTGGTGATCTATGTCGCCGCTGAAGGTCTGCGGTCGGTGCTGAGCCGCGCTTATGCGGTCTTTCGCGACGGCGAGGGGGCTGAACACTTCAAGCCTGTCGAGGTGGAGCCTGATCTCCGCGACAAGCTGTTCGAGGCCACCGTGATCGAGCAAGCTCATATGCTCATGAAGCGCTATTCGCTGGGTGTGTCACTTGTCGTGTTTGATACGCTCATTCTATCGGTAGGAGACGCCGAGGAGAGCTCCAACGAACAAATGGCACGCGTTATCCGTGGCGCGCGGAGGATTGCGGGGGCGCTGAGCGCTCACGTCTTGCTCGTGCACCACACCGGCAAAGATGCAGATCGTGGCGCGCGGGGCGCATCTTCACTCACTGCCAACGTCGATACGGTGCTACTTTGCAATGTCACCGACCGCGAAGCGGGCGAGGTGGCGCAAGGCAAACAGCGCAGCATCGAGAAAGGGGCCTCCTTCGGCTACAGGCTCGACGCTCATGAAATCGGACGGGATCGCAAGGGTAGGCCGATCACCGCCGTCGTCGCGACGATTACCGAGGCGACGCAAAAGCTCGAGACGAAGCCGGTGAAAATCGATCCGGTTGAGCTTGCCCTGGAAACCGCAATTGGCATCTCCAAACCGGCAACGGGCTTCACGACGACCGAGTTGCTCGCGCTTCTGCCTCAACGTCTCTTCAAAGAAACCCTCAAGGAAGACAGCCGTAGGCGGGCCGTGCAGCGGGCGCTTCAGCAACTCGAGACCCAAGGCGCCGTGCGTAATTCGAAGGATGGAACCATCAACCGCTGGTTCTTCGTCGAGCCCGAGCGCAAACGCGCCGCCTGATCGTCGCGGTTTATCAAACTCAAAGACAAACTCATGAATGACAAACTGGAGGCAAATATGGCCAAGAACCCCGGCGGGCGCCCCGCAAACTACACCGACGAGCAGCTTCGCGATGCCCTCGAGGCGCTTCTTGACGCTGGCATTGCGGAGGAAGATCTCACCGCGTCGCGCGTCACCGATGAGCTCAAGAAAAGCCATGGCATTGGGGGTAGGCCTAACGCGGCGAGCCTGAGTAACGCGATCGCGTTGATGTTGCGGCGTATCAAGACGGAGCGCGAGGATTCCTACCTTTCGCATCTTGATGCAACCGACGACCAGCAGATCGAACAGGCGGTCATCGAATTCCGGCGTGATCTGAGGATCCACGTCGGTCGATCTCACGAACGGCACAAAAGGCTCGCGCGGGAAGATATTCAGGAAAATCGCGAACGGGTCGAGGGCTTGGAAGCAAGGATCAATGCCTTGGAGGAGGAGATTGCAGGCAAGGACGAAAGGATCTCTGCTTTCGAGGAGAAAGAGCGCGAGTGGGACGCCCGTCGCACGGCGATCGAAGAAGGCCTGCGCAAACTCGAGATGGAGTGCCATTCCCTCCGCGAGCAGCGCGATCTGCTTGAGCGGATGGGGTTGGGTTCGAAGGCGGCACATGGGGCAGAGGAACTGTCGCCGCCGTGATGTTTAGGCTCTCTTGGGTTTTGCAGGCTAAACCAAGCCAAACTCACCCATCCCCAAGAAAACGCCGTGAGGCTGCCGACGCATAGCGCGTTGGCAGCCTTGGTTTTTGAAGCGCGCGATTGGAGCCTGCATTTGGTTCTGCACATCCATGTTGTGTGCGCTGCCTTACGACGTCAACGAGCAGCAAAGTCGAATTCTAGCGTCGGTTCGTTTTCGGAAACCAAAGTCGTATCGCTTCGCTCCCTTCAAAAGAGGAGCAACCGGACTCACTTGGATGATTTGGTGCGACCGATTTTGGCACACCTGTCAGATATACGTTCTCCCAGCATGGAGACGAACCTATGACACCTTTTGAAAAACGAATGCTCTTCGAAGCGATCCATCGGGTTCATGATACGATATCGCCAAGCAGACAAGCCGCCGTTCTGTTTTCGGACTGGATAGAGGATGTGGATCCGGATTTTGACTGGGAGCCCGGGCGAGACCATAGAGCACGCCGCGTGACGAAGCAGGAATGGTCTCTGCTCCGCAAACAGATCACAGAACACCACACCACCCTTTCAAAGGCTGCGCCTGACCAGCGTGAGCGCGCGATAGTTAGTCTCGGGAACATGGTCGGCCTCGACGAAACCGAGGTCTCGATCCTTCGGCTGGCGCTCCATTCTGAAGGCCAGACCGGGATCGGACAACTATGCGATCTACTCCTCGATGACATGCGAATGGATCGGCACTCCGCCGTGGCGCTCTTGGCGGGGAGGCCTGCGGGCGAAGTGCGCAGTGCGCTGGCTCGCAACGCCCGCCTGTTCACTGCTGGCCTGATCGAGCGGCCAGACTGGTCGCGAGGTCGAAGCCTCAATCTCGAGGTGCCACGCCATCTCTCGCGCCTTATCGACGGAGGGTGCAGCACGCCCGCGGAGTTTCGCGAAGGCCTGTTTCCTGCGGCCAGGCAGCCAGCAACTGAATGGGAGGACTTCACCCACCTGGGCGAACTTCGCGATCTGTCCGCCCGCATTCTTGAGGGCGCCACTCGCGGCGGGAATCCCGGTATCAACCTCCTGTTCTACGGGCCGCCGGGGACTGGCAAAACAGAGTTCTGCAAGGTTCTTGCCCAGCAGGTCGGTCTCCCATTGCGTGCTGTCGGTGAGACTGACGATGAGGGCGAAGCTCCAACGTCGAAAGAACGCTCCAGCGCCCTCCGGCTCGCGCAGCGCCTCCTGCCTGGAGAGCAACAAGGCGTTCTGCTTTTCGACGAGTTGGAAGACATCCTTGAGCGTGATTTCTTCTCCGCATTCTTCGGACGCAGAACAGGAAGCTCGCGGATCCACCTGCACCGAATGTTGGAAACCAACCCCATACCGGTCCTGTGGACGACCAACGACATCGAGAATTGCGACCCGGCATTGCTTCGGCGCATGACACTCACGGTCGAAATCCGCACTCCTGGGGCACCCGTGCGAGAGCAGGTGTGGAAACGCCTCGCTGAGCACAACAATCTCCCGCTCAGCGATGACAAGATACGCCAGCTCGCGCGAAACGTCGAAGTGCCACCGGCTCTCGTGGCCGGCGCGCTCGAGGTTGCACAGCTGACATCTGGTGGCGAGAGCGACTTGGATGTCGCGATTGGCGCGGCAGACAAAGCCCTAAGAGGAGGGCATTCCAAGCCTCCCGGCAGTGAGCCGGTCCACGCATTCGATCAAGCCCTGATCGAAACAAATCTGGATGTGAACCGCCTGATTGCACAGGTGAGGCGAACCGATGCTGCTCGGAATATCTCGTTCTGTTTTTCCGGCCCGTCGGGGACCGGCAAGAGCGCTCTTGCTCGACACCTCGCCGAGGTGATGGGGCTGCCCGTTATCCAGAAACGCGCATCCGACCTGTTGTCCATGTTCGTCGGCGGCTCGGAGAAGGCTATTGCGTCGGCTTTCTCTCAGGCGAGGGATGAAGGCGCCTTTCTGATCTTCGATGAAGCGGACTCGCTGCTTTCCAACCGCGCTTTTGCGGCGCGATCGTGGGAGGTCAGCCAGGTTAATGAAATGCTGACCTGGATGGAAAACCATCCCCTTCCGTTCGCCTGCACCACCAATCTCGCAGACCTTCTCGATCCTGCGACCCGGCGACGTTTTACCATCAACGCAGAACTGCGCCCGTTGAGCGCCCTACAACTTGGCACCGCGTTCCGAAAGTTCTTCGGGGCCGAACCTCCAGCCGCCTTGTTCGATCTAACGGGGCTCACCCCGGGCGATCTGGCAGCCACCTCGCGGCGTTGCCGATTGCTCGGCGAGCACGACATCGGTGCGATCCTCGCGGCTTTGACCGACGAGGCCCAGACGAAAGAAAACGGTGGAATTCGTGTAGGTTTTCGGCCTACGTTCGGAAAAAGTAATTTGGATACAAGGTGATGATGGAAGCGGTTGCGAGACGAAAGGCCCATTGGCTTTTCGGCGCCGGGAGTGAAAATAGCTTTTCCGGCAAACGAAGACCCCAAGAAGACATGGTGACATCTGCCGTATTCGGTTCGATCCGGATGATGTCTCCGAATGATCGCTTCAAGGCGATCGAACTGGTTCTGGGACGCGACGCCGTTGAGGCTTCCGAGTTCACACCCGACAACGACATCGAGGTTAACCTGTGGAAGCGGTTCGATGGTTTGAGGGGCCGGCGACACGTTGAGCCCGATATTCTCCTAAGCAGTTTAGGCAAAACCGCGATTGTCGAGGTCAAGTGGCACGCGCCATTGTCGGATCGGCAACTCGAGCAACAGGTTCAGGCCGTCGGACCAAACATTGTCACTGCCGTGATCGTGCTTGGTGACGCTGGGGTCGAACAAAATGTGCTCGATAAACCCGCTTTTCTTCGCACGTGGAGAGATGTCTCTGGCGAGCTTCAAAGCTGGCGTGGAGACACGGGCACACCTTTGGGCCGATGGGTCGAGACCATGTGCTCTTTCCTGCAGGAGACCGACATGGGGCGGGTCTTCGATGGCATCCCAGAGCCAGAAGACGAAGGCAGTGTTGCCTATCGGTTTGGTAGGTCTGGCTAGTCCCGGTCGCACGAAATCGTCGTGACAGATGTTCAAAATTCCAATCTTTTTGAGGAGACTTCGTAATGCCTGAGGCAAAGATCGAGCATGGCCGAAGGTTGTTCCAGTCGGCGACCAACCTCCGCAAAGCCGCCCCCCATCTGGATGCCCTCTTGGACAGCCTTTGGGAAAAAGCTCAAAAAGAGAAATACTTCGGGGGCGTGGTGGATTTAGGTGAAGAGAACGGTGGCGGTGCAAAAGAGTGGATCGCTCCCGCCTATTCCTATAACGGAGGGATAGAACCCTACCCTCAGAAGAAAAATAAAGGGAAGAAACAGGCTAAACAGGCGCCGTTCGGCACGATTTCGTTCATTGTGCGGCTCTGCAACGCGACCGATGCCAATGAAGATTTACCCGACTGGCCATGGTTGAACCAAGCGTGTCTCATCGTCGGCTGGCATCCTGACAATGAGGAAGAAGACAAGTGGCGCCTCGAAGACTTCGAGGCTGTCCATGAGAACCGAGTAACCATCCGCCACGCGGGGGGAGGCCTGTGGGCTTGGCGCGACGAAGGCGAAGATGAAGACTGTGCGTATGTCTACGTTTTGCCCATCTTCGCGCTGACCGATGAAGAAAGCGCGGAAGAATATGCCTTGCGCCCGCTCAAGGCGCTGTTCGAGGCCGCTGATCCTGTGTCACTCGCCAAAGAGGCGCTCCGGAACGTCCCGGTTCTCCTGCCCACATCAGAATGACTGATGACGCCCGCAAGCTAGGTCTCGTGCGCCATTTGCAACTTGCTTTGCGGCTTGGAGCGACGGCCGATGGGCTAACCATCGACGAGATTGCGGATGAGATGGAGGTGAGCCGTCGCACAGCGCAGCGCATGCGGGCGGCGCTCGATCTGGTGTTCCCGATCGAGGCTATCCATGACGGGCAGGCGCTCCGGTATCGGCTGCAATCGCATCTCCCTTCTTCGGTGCTCGCTCCAACGACCGACGAACTGGCCGACCTCGATCTCGCTATCGCGGCACTGCGAAAGCGCGGAGAAACGGAACAATCCGATCGCCTCGACACACTTCGCCATCGGATGTTGGCTGCGATGCGAAATAAAGACCGGGCGCGGCACGCGCCGGATTTGGAGGTTCTCGCAAAAGCACGCCTTCCCGTCGCGGTCCCTGGTCCGCGCACCCCGATCTCTCCCGAGATTCAGAGCGCTTGTCACCTTGCCCTGCTTGCCGGAGTATTACTGCGCTTTGATTACACCTCCACCAATGGTTCTCGACGCCATGAAGTCGCTCCGCGTGGTCTCCTTATTGGGCCGCGCTCCTATCTCGTCGCGGCAGGCAACGACTGGGGTGATCCGATGCTTTTTCGGCTTGATAGAGTGGCCAATCCCGAGGTGCTGAACGTGCCCGCATGGGCGGATGAAGGCTTCGAACTTGAAGAGTTCGCAGCCCAGTCTTTCGGCGTGTTTCAGGAGGAGCCGGAAGATGTGGTGTTGCGCTTCGACAGCGCGGTGCATGACGAGGCCTCGGCTTTCGAGTTTCATCCAGAGCAGGAAACAAGGACTCTTGCAGACGGCCGCTTGGAAGTCACCTTTTGTTCGGGTGGCTTTGTGGAGCTTGCGTGGCACCTTTTCAGGTGGAGCGGCACAGTTGAGATCGTCTCTCCTGATGTTCTCAAGGAAACAATTCGTGAGCAGTTACAAAGAACGGCGGCGCGCTTGTAGCATTGAGGTCGTCTCACGCGCTGAGATCCCGTGGGCGATTGTATTGCAGTGAGAGAACTATCGCGTTGTCCGCAGAGCGGCTTGAAGCGCTCTGCGGACCTTTCCTTTGGGCCCGGACGAATCTTGCATTCGCTTTGTCCCTTAGAGTGTAAGTTCTCCGCGCTTGAGGCGCTCCATCCAGATCCAGCCTTCAAGCGGGTCACCTTGTTTTTCGATGTTGGCATACCTGTCGAGCTGAACCAACGTGGTGTGGGCGGAAACCAATTTCACTTCACCGATGCTAAGACCCATTTCGAAAAGGCGTGAAATCCCTTCGTGGCGGAGGTCATGCAGATGCAGGTCCTTGATCTCGCAGGCCTTGCAGCCAGCGGTGAAGAGGCGGGATATTGCGTCCTTGCTGTATGAAAAGATCCTATCGCCGTGACGCGGCATGGCCTCGATGATGAGAGCCTGCTCGTCGAGGACTTTCACAAAGACATCGTTGCCCTCTTTCTTCGTGGGGTGTTTCATGTCCCGGATGAGGATCTTTCCTTCGTCGCACTCATAGTCAGCCCATTGCATGCGCACCGTCTCCGCCAAGCGCCTGCAGCCGTAGATCTGAAAGAGTATGATCAGGTGCATCGGAACGCACCGGCGATCAGCGCGGTGCCGCTCGAAAAAAAGCGTCATGAGTTTGTTGAGCTCGTCAAGAGTTGGCCGCCGTTTACGTTTACCCGAACGTGAAACTATACCTACATATTTCAAGGCTCGGCGCGCCTCATCGAAGGCTTCATAGGGAAGCCGAACGCCGAGAAGGGTCCCGCCGTGCTCCAACGCCGGCTTCATATGGGAAAGGATGTTTGCCACCGTTTGGGGCTTACGTGGTTTCTCGATGAAATCTTCGGCCGAAGCGTGGTCGATGTCGATAGGTTCAGGCTGAACACCTTTGAAGAGGTCCTTTCCAAATTCCGTGATGTCTGCCGTCGTCAGATACCGCCAGTCCTTCTTGGCAATCGGAAAGCGTTTGAGCATGTTCAATACCTGCCGCTTGGATTTGCCAGGCGGTTTTGTATGCCCGTTCAGATAGGCATCGATAACGGCAATCCCTGTCGTGCCGGGGCCTTCAACCCGGGCGTTGCGTGCAGAAACGAATGCTTCGAGGCTGCTGTAGCTTTCGATCTCCGCCTCCATGCGCTGGATCCAGGCCTTGGCGCTCATCTTCTTCTCAAATGTTTTTGCGATGTCGACGACGACCTTCCCGCCCTGTTTCTTGCGGATTTGAGCGGTATAGCGGATACCGTCTTTCTTGCTTTTGCGTTGGGTGATCGAGCCCATGAGATGTTCCTCGAACTAAGTTGTTATTTGAGGTTTTCGGGATGTGGCGGCGTATCGGATGCCGTCTCTCTCATGGGCATAGCGGTGGTCCGCGCGCTTGGCGAATGAGGTCAAACCTGTAGCCGGAGATCGCCGCATGGAAATCGCAGGCACGCGGTGCTACACGAAATTCTCGAGTGCTACACGGTGTAGCACTTTTTTGAAAAATCGCGCGAAACCGGACGAAATCGGAGCAAATCAGAATGAAGCCCGAATCGAAAAACGCCAATAAACAAGGGGTTTTGGCGCTCGCCCGCGCGTCCCGCCTGTCCGTCGCCCCGATGATGGACTGGACCGACCGCCATTGCCGCTACTTCCACCGTCAGATCAGCCACAACGCGCTGCTTTACACCGAGATGGTGACCGCGCCTGCGGTGTTTCATGGCGATCGCGAGCGGCTGCTGGGGTTTGACGCCGCCGAGCATCCGGTGGCGCTGCAGCTCGGTGGCTCGGACGCGAAGGAACTGGCTGAGGCGGCGAAGGTCGGCGCGGATTTCGGTTATGACGAGATCAACCTCAATTGCGGCTGCCCGTCCGATCGCGTGCAATCCGGGGCGTTCGGCGCGGTTTTGATGAAGTCGCCCGATCTGGTGGCCGAGTGCTGTGCCGCGATGATCGCCGCGCAACCCATAGAAGTTACGGTGAAATGCCGCATCGGCGTGGACGATCAGGACCCGCAGGAGGTGCTGCCCGAGTTCATCGAGAAGGTCGCCGCCGCCGGCGTGACCCGCATCACGATCCACGCCCGCAAGGCTTGGCTCCAGGGCCTCTCGCCCAAGGATAACCGCGAAATCCCGCCGCTCGATTATCCGCTCGTCCACGCGATGAAGGCGGCCTATCCGCAGCTGCACCTGTCGATCAATGGCGGCATTGCCGATCTCGCCGCGGCTGAGGCGGAGCTTGCCCAAGGGCTCGACGGCGTCATGGTCGGTCGCGCCGCTTATCATCAGCCGATGGAGGTTCTGGGTGCCGCCGATCAGCGGATCTGGGGGCAGGGCGCGGCGCGCGATCCGTTCGACGTGGCGCAGGCGATGATCCCCTATATCGCGCGCCATATCGAGCACGGCGGCAGGCTGCATCAGATCACCCGCCACATGCTGGGCCTGTTCCATGGCAAGCCCGGCGCGCGGCGCTTCCGGCAGATCCTGTCGGAAGGCGCGACCCGCGACGGCGCCGGGGTTGAACTTTTCGAGAGTGCGTTGTCAGCCGTGCGTGAACGGGTTAACTGAGCGGAACCCAAGGAGAATTCCCGATATGCCCGATTTCGCCACGCTCGCGCCGCTCGTCCTGATCCTGATGGCAGTGGGGGCGTTCGCAGGCGTTCTGGCGGGGCTTCTGGGGGTCGGCGGCGGGATCGTCCTCGTACCCGCCTTCTTCTATCTTTTCAGCGGCTTGGGCTACGGTTCAAACGATCTGATGCAGGTCTGCGTCGCAACCTCGCTGGCCACGATCATCGTCACCTCGATCCGCTCGGTCATGGCCCATAACCGCAAGGGCGCGGTGGACTGGGACATCCTCAAGCAATGGATCGCCCCCATCGCCATCGGCGCGATCATCGGGGTGCTGGTGGTGCATCAGCTGCGCTCCTCGACCATGCAGATCATCTTCGCGGTGATGGTGCTGGTGATCGCCTGCTATATGATGTTCGGCAAGTCGAGCTGGCGGATTTCGGACGGGCTGCCGGGCGGGATCTTCCGCGCGTGGTTCGGCCCGCTGATGGGGTTCCTCTCGGTGCTGCTCGGCATCGGTGGCGGCTCGATCGGTACGCCGATGCAGACGCTTCACGGTATCCCGATCCACCGCGCGGTCGCGACCTCGGCAGGCTTCGGCGTGACCATCGCGCTGCCCTCCGCGATCGGCTTCCTGCTGACACCGGTGGCCGACGCGCCGCCTTACTCGATCGGCGCGGTCAACATCCCCGCCTTCCTGATCGTCATCGCGATGACGACGATCACCGCCCCCTTCGGCGCGGCACTGGCCCACAAGCTCGACCCCAAGAAGCTCAAGCGCGTCTTCGCGGGCTTCCTGATGCTGGTCGCGCTGAACATGCTGCGCAAAGCGTTTCTCTGAACTTCCTCTTGGCGAAGATATCCCGGGGGGCGCGCTAGCGCGGGGGCAGCGCCCCCTCAACGTCTGAAGTTTTGAGCGCAGCCGCGCGCGGGGGGCGCGCCCCCACCATCACTTGATCTTGCGCGCCTTCGCCTCGTTCCAAAGCGCATCCATCTCGGCCAGATCGCTGTCCTTCGGCGCCTTGCCCCGCGCCTCAAGTTCGCGCTCGATATGATTGAAACGATTGGTGAATTTCAGATTGGCCGCGCGCAGGGACGCCTCCGGGTCCAGACCCAGATGCCGCCCGAGATTGACCATCACGAAGAGCAGATCGCCATATTCCTCGGCCAGCTCCTCCGGTCCCAACTCGTCGCGCGCCTCTTCCAACTCGCGCGCTTCCTCGACGATCTTGTCGAGCACCTCATCGGTCGAGGGCCAGTCGAACCCCACCCGCGCCGCACGGTTCTGCAGCTTGATCGCACGGGTCAGCGCGGGCAGGCCCAGAGCCACGCCATCGAGCACACCGACACGCTCGGATTTACCGGCCGCCTTGCGCTCGGCTGCCTTGATCGCTTCCCAATCGGCGGTCTGCTGTTCGGCGGATTTCTCACGGCTTTCGTCGCCGAAGACATGCGGATGGCGCGCCACCATCTTCGCGTTGATCGCACGCAGCACGTCGGAGATATCAAACCGCCCGTCCTCGGACGCCATCTGTGCGTGATAGACCACCTGCAGCGCCAGATCGCCCAGCTCGCCCGGCAATTCCGACCAGGCCTGCCGCGCGATCGCATCGGCCACCTCATGCGCTTCCTCGATCGTATAGGGCGCGATGGAGGCGAAATCCTGCTCCAGATCCCACGGGCAACCGCTCTGCGGGTCACGCAGGCATTCCATGATTGCGGTCAGCCGAGTGAACTGATGGGCCGCATCGCCCGTATCGTCGAAGATGAGTGCGTCGTCGGGTTTGGCCATTGCAGCTTGCCTCCTGCCATGCGAATGCCTCTGGCCTAACCAGCCCGCAAGGGGAAGTCCACTATGCCCGTTCTCAACCGTATCGCCGATCTCGGCCCGCAAATGACCGAATGGCGGCACTGGCTGCATCGCCATCCCGAGCTGCGTTTCGACCTGCACCAGACTTCGGCCTTCGTCGCCGCAAGGCTGCGTGAAATCGGGGTGGATGAGATCCATGAAGGGATCGCGCAGACCGGGATCGTGGCGCTGATCAAGGGGCAGGGTGAGGGGCCGACCGTCGGCCTGCGCGCCGATATGGATGCGCTGCCGATCACCGAAGAGACCCACGCGGATTACGCCTCCGAGACGCCCGGCAAGATGCATGCCTGTGGCCATGACGGGCATACGGCGATGCTTCTGGGGGCTGCGGCCTATTTAACTGAGACCCGAAAATTCGCAGGCACCGTGGCGCTGATCTTCCAGCCCGCCGAGGAAGACGGCGGCGGCGCCGAGGTGATGGTCGACGCAGGCGTAATGGAGCGCTTCGGCATCTCGCGCGTCTTTGCGATCCACAACGCGCCGGGGCTGCCGTTCGGGCATTTCTACACCACGCCCGGCCCCTATCTCGCCTCGGTCGACGAGGCACGTGTGACGGTGACCGGGCGCGGCGGCCATGCGGCGACCCCGCAGGGCTGCATCGATCCGATTCCGGCGCTCTCGGCCATGGTGACCTCGCTGCAAACGGTGGTCTCGCGCAATGTCGGCGCGGGCGATGCGCTCGTCGTCTCGGTCACGCAGATCCATGCGGGCACCGCGCTCAACATCATCCCCGAGAGCGGCTTTCTCACCGCGACGATTCGCTGCTTCGAGCCGGATGTCCGTGATCTGGCGGAAAAACGGCTGCGCGAGATTTGCGAAGGCATCGCGGCGGCGCATGGCGTCAGCGTCGAGATCGAATACGAACGCGGCTACCCGCCCACCGTGAACGACCCCGACGAGACCGGGTTCGCCGCCGAAGTCGCAAGTGAAATCGCAGGCCCCGAGCGTGTCGTGACCGACGCTCCACGCGAAATGGGGGCCGAGGATTTCGCCTATATGCTGGCGGCCCGGCCCGGTGCCTATCTCTTCATGGGCACGGGCGAGGGCGCAGGGCTCCACCATCCGCGCTTCGATTTCAACGACGAGGCCGCGCCCGTGGGGGCCTCCTACCTCGCCCGTCTGGCCGAGCGCGCCTTGCCCTTGGGGTGAGACGCCTCCCTTCTTCTCGATCGAAATATCCCGGGGACGCTCCGCAGGAGCGGGGGCAGAGCCCCTTTTTCCTTGCCGATCACAGCCCTTCGGCGACAGGCGGCCTGCGCCCTCTTTCCCTTCGCCGCGTCACCGCGACGTGAGGACGCGTTCACAGGGGCCGCTTCGCCTTGCCAAGCCTCAGGGCCACGGCTAGGGTGCGCGCCGACAACCGGGGCTTGCTGCCCCCAAGGCCCATGACAAAGGACCATAGATCATGTTCGTGACCCCCGCTTTCGCGCAGGCCGCCGGTGGCGCCAGTAACCCCGCCGCCGCGTTCGGCCAGTTCCTTCCCCTGATCCTGATCTTCGTGATCATGTATTTCCTGCTGATCCGTCCGCAGCAGAAAAAAGCCAAGGAGCACAAGGCGATGCTCGAGGCGCTGCGCCGCGGTGATCAGGTCGTGACCCAGGGCGGCATTCTCGGCAAAGTCACCCATATCAAGGAAGACGGCGAGGTCGAGGTCGAGATCGCGCAGGGCGTCAAAGTCCGCGTGGTGAAATCGACCATCGTGCAGGTTGTTTCGCGCACCGAACCCGCCAAGACCTCCGAATAAGCCATAAAAGGCCCGTCCCCCATGTTGCACATCTCGCTGTGGAAGCGCGTGCTGATCCTGATCATCATTTTGGTCGGGGTCGTCTTTGCCGCGCCGAACATCTTTTACAACCGGGTGGAGGGGCATAACGATGCCGTTGCCGCCGCCGCGAAGGGCGAGTCTCTGACGCCCGAGCAGCAGGCCGCGCAGGCAGGCTGGCCCGATTGGCTGCCCTCCGACATCGTCAATCTCGGCCTCGATCTGCGCGGTGGCGCGCAGCTTCTGGCCGAGGTCAATGTCGATGAGGTCTACAAGGCGCGCGTCGATGCGCTCTGGCCGGAGTTCCGCAAGGCGCTCGCCGCCGAACGCGGCACGCTCGGCTCGATCCGTCGTCTGAATGCCGATCCGGGCGTCCTGCGGATCCAGATCGGCAATGCCGACCAGATCGCGGAAGCCCAGAAGATCGCCGAGACCCTGAACAACCCGGTCTCGTCGCTGACCGGTGTGGGGCAGAAGACGCTCGCGATCACCACCCAGGGCAACCAGTTGATCATCCAGCTCTCGGATGCCGAGAAGGCCGCGACCGACGATCGCACGATGCAGCAATCGCTGGAGATCGTGCGCCGCCGGATCGACGCCGCGGGCACCCGTGAACCTACGATCGTGCGCGAAGGCTCCGACCGCATCCTGATCCAGGTGCCGGGCGCAAGTTCCGCACAGGAGATCAAGCAGCTGATCGGCACCACGGCGAAGCTGACCTTCAACTCGGTGATCGGCACCAGCTCGAACCCGAACGAAGCGGTAGGCTCGGATCAGGAGATCCTGCCCTCGGCCGATCAGAAGGGGCTCTACTACATCCTCGACAGCCTTCCGGTCGTGACCGGCGAGGACCTGACCGATGCGCGCCCCGATACCGATCAGAACGGCTATCCGGCGGTGGCCTTCCGCTTCAACGCGAGCGCGGCCCGTACCTTCGGCGATTACACGCAGAACAATATCGGCAAGCCCTTCGCCATCGTGCTCGACAACAAGGTGATCTCGGCGCCCACGATCCAATCGCATATTGCGGGTGGATCGGGCATCATCACCGGCCGGTTCACGGTGAAAGAGGCGACCGATCTGGCGCTGTTGCTGCGCGCCGGTGCGCTGCCCGCCTCGATGACCTTCCTCGAAGAACGAACCATCGGCCCGGAACTGGGCGCGGATTCGATCGCGGCCGGCAAGATGGCCGCAGCCGTGGGCGCGGTGCTCGTCGTGATCTTCATGATTGCGTCCTACGGCACCTTCGGCGTCTTCGCCTCGCTGGCACTCGGGATCAACATCGCGCTGATCTTCGCGATCCTCTCGGTGATCGGCGGCACGCTGACGCTGCCCGGTATCGCAGGGATCGTGCTGACGATGGGCACGGCGGTCGACGCCAACGTGCTCGTGTTCGAGCGTATCCGCGAAGAGCTGCGCAATCAGCAGAAGGCGAAAGCCGCCCGCGCGATCGAGCTTGGCTATGAGCGCGCGATGTCCGCCATCGTCGACGCCAACGTGACCACCTTCCTCACGGCGGTGATCCTCTTCGTGCTGGGCGCAGGCCCGGTGCGCGGGTTCGCCGTCACCTTCCTGATCGGGATCATCACCTCGGTCTTCACCGCGATCTGGGTGACGCGGCTGTTCGTGAGCATCTGGTTCGCGCGCCGTCGTCCCCGCGAACTCGTACTGTAAGGGAGATCAAGACATGGCATTCCGTCTGAAACTGGTCCCCGAGAAGACCACCTTCGATTTTTTCCGTCATCAGAAGCTGACCTTCGGCTTCTCGGTCCTCATGGTGCTGGCCTCGCTGGTGCTGGTGCTGACGATGGGGCTGAACCTCGGGATCGACTTCCGGGGCGGCACCACGATCCGCACCGAGGCCGACCAGACCGAGCCGGTCGATATCGGCGCCTACCGCTCCGCCATCGCGCCGCTCGATCTGGGCGACGTGCTGATCACGCAGGTCTACGACCCGAACTTCCGCGCCGATCAGAAGGTCGTCACGATCCGCATTCAGGCTCAGGACGGTCAGGAGGCGATCAGCCCCGACACCCAGGCCAAGGTGCTGGAATCGCTCAAATCGGTGAACAAGGACATCAAGATCGTCGCGACCGAGTCGATCGGGCCCAAGGTCTCGGGCGAACTGATCTGGACCGCGATCTGGTCCGTTCTGGCCGCCGTGGCTGCGATCCTTGTCTATATCTGGCTGCGTTTTGAGTGGCAGTTTTCGGTGGGCGCGGTCGCCGCGCTGATCCACGACGTGACCGTCACCGTGGGCATCTTCGCGCTGTTCCAGATCAAGTTCGACCTGTCGATCATCGCGGCCCTGCTGACGATCCTCGGCTATTCGATCAACGATACCGTCGTCGTCTTCGACCGTCTTCGCGAGAACCTCGTGAAATACAAGAAGATGCCGCTGCGCGAGGTGATGAACCTCTCGGTCAACGAGACGCTGTCGCGTACCGTGATGACCTCGGGCACCACGCTGCTGGCGCTGATCTCGCTGCTGGTTCTCGGCGGCGACGTGATCCGCAACTTCGTCTTCGCGATGACCTGGGGCGTGATCGTAGGCACCTATTCATCGGTCTATGTCGCCAAGAACATCGTCCTGTTCATCGGGCTCGACCGCAACAAGGAGAAGAAGGACCCCTCGGAGAAGTTCTTCGACAAAACGGATGTCGCTACTGACTGAAGCCAATTTCGGGGCCTCGCTGCCGATCGACGGCTACGGGCCGGGATTTTTCCGCATCGCCGGAGAGGTCACGCGCGGCTCGGTCTGGGTCGCGGGCGAGGAAATGGGCAGCTGGGGCGGTCTGGATGACCGCGCGCCGCTGCGCGCACTCGCAGGCAAGCTCGACGTGCTGTTCATCGGCACCGGCGAAGAGATCGCCCATCTGCCGAAGGACCTCGTGGCCGAGCTGGAGGCCGAGGGGCTGATGTGTGAAGGCATGGCCACGCCGTCCGCGGCCCGCACCTATAACGTGCTGCTGTCGGAGGGCCGCCGGGTCGGCTGCGCGCTGATCGCGATGCCGGAAAACCCCGCCACGCCCGAGACGCCTGAATGAGCATGCTGTCGGTTGAAGGGCTCGCGGTCTCGCGCGGTGGTCTCCCTGTTCTGGAAGACCTGAGCTTTTCGCTCGACGCAGGCCATGCGCTGGTGCTGCGCGGCCCCAATGGGGTCGGCAAGACGACGCTTCTGCGCACCTTGGCCGGGCTGCAACCGGCGCTGGCCGGGACGGTCTCGATGCCGCCCGAAAGCATGGCCTATGCCGCCCATTCCGACGGGCTGAAATCGACGCTGACGGTGCGCGAGAATCTCGGCTTCTGGGCCTCGATCTATGCGACCAGCGATATCGAACCGGCGCTGGAGCGGATGAACCTGCAAAGCCTCGAGACGCGGCCCGCCCATAGCCTGTCGGCCGGGCAGAAGCGCCGCCTAGGTCTTGCGCGACTTCTGGTGACCGGCCGCCCGATCTGGGTGCTGGACGAGCCGACCGTGTCGCTCGACACCGCCTCCGTCGCGCTGTTTGCCGAGGCCGTGCGCGGCCATCTGGCGGCTGGGGGCGCGGCTCTGATCGCGACCCATATCGATCTCGGGCTGAACGAGGCCTCCGTGCTCGACCTGACGCCCTTCAAGGCCAAGACGCCGGAAGAGGGCGGGATGCAGGGCGCTTTCGACGAGGCTTTCCTATGATCGCGCGGCGCGCTATCGGCGCGGTCGGGAGCCTCCGGCGGGGATATTTGGACCAAGGCGAAGGCAGCTGCGCGCTGTTTCGGATTGGCGGAAGTATCCCGGGGGATGAGCGGCGCAGCCGCGAAGGGGGCAGCGCCCCCTTGGCTGGCGTAGGAGGTCGGGCATGATCGCACTTCTCATGCGAGATCTGCGCCTCGCTGTGCGCGCGGGCGGCGGCTTCGGCCTCGGGCTGGCCTTCTTTCTGATCGTGGTGACGCTGGTCCCGTTCGGCATCGGCCCCGAGGGGAAAATCCTCGCGCGGATTGCGCCGGGTATCCTGTGGGTCGGCGCGCTTCTGGCCTGCCTGCTCTCGCTCGACCGGATCTTCGCGCTCGATTACGAGGATGGCTCGCTCGATCTGCTGGTCACCGCGCCGGTGCCGCTCGAAGGGGTCGTCTCGATCAAGGCGCTCGCGCATTGGATCACCACGGGGCTGCCGCTCGTGGTCGCAGCGCCCGTGTTCGGGATCTTGCTGCATCTGCCGCAGGGCGCGCATGTCTGGATGGTGATTTCGCTGCTTCTGGGCACGCCTGCGCTGTCGGTTCTGGGCACGTTCGGGGCCGCGCTGACGGTCGGGCTGAAGCGCGGCGGACTTTTGTTGTCGCTGCTGGTCTTGCCATTCTATGTGCCGACCCTCATCTTCGGTGCGGAGCTCGTGCGCCGTGGCGCCGAGGGGATGAACACTGAGACACCGCTTCTGATGCTGGCCGGGATCACGGCGGCGACGATTGCGCTCGTGCCCTTCGCCTCGGCCGCCGCGATCCGCGTCAATCTGCGCTAGGGCCTCCCGCGCGCATCCCATGATAGGAAGAGCCAACCTGGCCAGAAGGTGAGCAGAACAACAAGATGTCGATCTGGGAATACGCCAACCCCGTCAAATTCATGAAGACCACGGACAAGATCCTGCCCTGGACGGTGGGAATTGCCGCGATCACGCTGATCGTCGGGCTGGTCTGGGGCTATTTCTTCGTCCCGGCCGCCGAGAATTTCGGTGGCTCGGTGAAGGTGATCTATGTCCATGTCCCCGCCGCGATGATGGCGATCAACATCTGGGTGATGATGGTCGTGACCTCGCTGATCTGGCTGATCCGGCGCCACCATGTCTCTGCGCTGGCCGCCAAGGCTGCCGCTCCCATCGGCGCGGTGATGACGCTGATCGCGCTGATCACCGGCGCGGTCTGGGGCCAGCCGATGTGGGGCACCTGGTGGGAATGGGATCCGCGACTGACCTCGTTCCTGATCCTGTTCCTGTTCTACCTCGGCTATATCGCGCTCTGGGCTGCGGTCGAGAACCCCGATACGGCTGCCGATCTGACCGGCGTGCTCAGCCTCGTCGGCGGGGTGTTCGCGGTGCTCTCGCGCTATGCGGCGAATTTCTGGAACCAGGGGCTGCATCAGGGTGCGACGCTCTCGATGGATTCCGAGCAGCACATCGCCGATGTCTACTGGTTCCCGCTGCTTCTGTGCTTGGCCGGGTTCGTCTTCTTCTTCCTCGCGCTGGTGCTGATCCGCACCCGCACCGAGGTCCGCGCGCGCCGACTGGGCGCCATCCAGCAACGTGAGCGCATGGCATGAGTGATACGACCGAGCAAGGCGGCACCGTCACCGAGGGCGGCGTCGTCCTCGTGGATCCGTCCACCAAATCCTATACCGACACCGTGAACATCGCCTGGGGCTCGACGATCGTGCTGCTGGTGCTGGTCGTCGTTGTCTCGCTGATGCGCGGCGCGAAGGTGAAACGTCAATTGGCCGAGGCCGAGGCCCGCCGGAAAGGGGGCGCACATGGTTAAGCCGCTGATGTTGCTGCCGCCGCTGATCTTCGCGGGGCTTGCGGGCGTGTTCATCTGGGGGATGACGCGCGAAGACCCGACGCAGCTGCCGACCGCTTTCGCGGGCAAGCCCGCACCGCCGGTGCAGCTTGAACCACTGGGCGATTTCAAACCCTTCACCGATGCCGATCTCAAGGACGGCAAGGTCAAGCTGGTGAACTTCTGGGCCTCGTGGTGCGCGCCGTGCCGGGTCGAGCATCCCAATCTTGAGGCGCTCGCCGATGAGGGGATTGCGATCTACGGGGTCAACTACAAGGACAAGCCCGCCAAGGCGCAGGGCTTCCTGAGCGAGATGGGCAACCCGTTTGCCGAGCTCGGCGCCGATCCGAACGGCAAGATGGCGCTGAACTGGGGCGTCTACGGCGTGCCCGAGACCTTCGTGGTCGATGGCGCAGGCAAAGTGCTCTATCGCTTCGCCGGTCCGCTGACCGAGCGCGTGATCGCCTCGGATCTGCGACCGCTTCTGAACGGCGAGACGGCCGCGAACTAAAGGGCAGGGCGCGAATACGCCACTTCCCCCGATCCCGATCGCTTCAAAAGCAAAGGCCCCCGAACCGGGGGCCTTTCTTGTTTCTAACTTAGAACGGGATCTCGTCGTCGAAATCCGAGCGGCTGCCGCCGCCACCGCCACCGGAGCCGCCCGAGGACGGGCCGCCATAGCCGCCGCCATCATCATAGCCGCCGCCGCCCGAGGACGGGCCGCCGTAGCCACCGCCACCGCCGCCTTGACCGCCGCCCGAGCCGCCAGGCCCGTCGAGCATGGTCAGTTCCGAGCGATAGGGACGCAGCACGACCTCGGTCGAGTAGCGGTCCTGACCGTTCTGGTCCTGCCATTTGCGGGTTTCGAGCTGGCCCTCGATATAGACTTTCGAGCCCTTGCGCAGATATTGCTCCGCCACTTTCGCCAGCGGCTCCGAGAAGATCGCGACCGAATGCCATTCGGTGCGCTCCTTGCGCTCGCCGGTATTGCGGTCGCGCCAGTTCTCGGACGTGGCGATGCGCAGGTTGCACACCTTGCCGCCGTTCGAGAAGGTCCGCACCTCCGGGTCGCGGCCCAGATTGCCGATCAGAATGACCTTGTTGACGCTGCCTGCCATATTGCCTCCGCCTCGCGATTCTAGAATTGGTCCCAAAGGGTATAGAGCAGAGCCCCGCTGGAGCCTAGGGGCGAAGCTTCGCTCAACCGTGACGGAAAGCGGCGAAATCCCGCGTGCATCTTTGGTTTGAGAGCGATTTCGGCCCCAGATTTCCAACCTTGTGCCGATAGATGGCGCCGTGGGTTTGCCACAGGTCTGGACGAGCCGGACGGCACACGGGGGACGAACCCCACCCGATCCGGTCGAGCAACCCTACATCCCATGAGGAGATACCCCATGAAATACCTGATGCTGATCGCCGCGAGCGCTACGATTGCCGCAGCCTCCACTCTCCCCGCCCTCGCAGAAGGCGGCGAAGGCGCCGTGGCCCCGGCGAAAGAGCAGAAGCTTTCCGCCGAGCTGAAAAATCAGGGCTACGACGTGCGCCGGATGGAAATGGAAGACGGCTATATCGAAGTCTACGCGATGAAGGATGGCAAGCGCGCTCAGCTCTTCTTCGACTCGAACCTCAAGCAGGTGAAGCGCTCGGACGGCAACTGATCCGATCCTCATCGGACGGGCCGGCAGGACCCGGCCCGTCTTCCTCACGCCAGTCTTTCCCGAAGCAGCAGGAGGGCCCTATCATGGCCATCGAAGACGCGAGCTTTACCGATCTTTCGTCGCAGCATACGTCTCACGCAGAACCGCCGCCCGTCGGTGCGCATAGCGTATGGGACCCGTTCGTTCGGGTGTTCCACTGGTCCATCGCGGGCCTCTTCACCGCTAATGCGTTCTTCACCTCGCCAAAGCACGATCTGCATCACTGGATCGGCTACACGGTCGCGGGGCTCGTGACGGCGCGCATCCTGTGGGGGCTGTTCGGCACGCGGCACGCGAAGTTCAAGGATTTCCCGCCATCGCCCACCGGCGCGCTGACGCAACTGCGCGACATGGCGACGGGACGGCGACACGCGCATCTGGGCCATTCGCCGCTCGGCGCGCTGATGATTTACAACCTTTTGATCACGCTTCTCGTCATCGCGGGATCGGGCTGGTTGATGACCACTGACGCCTATTGGGGCGTGAAATGGCCACAGGAAGTGCACGAACTCGCGGTCAACTGGGCCGAGGTTTCGATCGCCGCCCATATCGCCGCCGTCGTCTTTGAGAGCCGCCGGTTGCGCGTGAACCTTGCGCGCGCGATGATCACCGGTAAGAAGGTGTTCCGCGGCAACAGAGGGTAAGCGCCGATGGCGGTTTCGCGCGAGCGAGTCTCAATCTGGACAAAGGAGGGCGCATTGGTCGCCCTCATCGTGTTCCAAGCCGCCTGCACATCGCTTTTCGTCGCGGACGTGTTCAACGATATCCGCGAAGCCGGGCGGTTCACGCTGCATCTCAACATGGAGCTCTTTGCCAATCTCGGCCTGATCGCGGGGATCGTTGTCGAGGCGGCGATGCTTTGGGCGCTGTTGCGGCGTCAGGCGCATGCCGACCGCACGATCGGCGCGGCCCAAGGCGCGATGGCCGAGATGATGAGCGCGCAGTTCGATCAATGGCGTCTGACCCCCGCCGAGGCCGATGTCGCGGGGTTCACCATCAAGGGCTTCTCGGTCTCGGAGACCGCCTCTTTCCGCGGCTCGAGCGAGGCCACGGTCAAATCCCACCTCAATTCCGTCTATCGCAAGGCGGGGGTCTCGGGCCGGGCGCAGCTTGTTTCGGTCTTCGTGGAGGAGCTGTTTCACGGCCCCATCAAGGCCGATGCGAAAAAGCAACAGGTTCGAGCTATTTGACGCTACGGCCGCTTATCGGCGGGAGGTTGCCGAGGCATTTGGCCTTTTGCTTTAACTTTTTGCCGATTTCTCTATAGTCGGCCTCAGAAAATATGGACAGTGAACGGTAAGGGGCCGATGCGTAGGACGATCGGAATTCTCGGGCTGGCGGCGATTGCCGCGGCAGCGGTGATGGCGGGCCCAATGAGCGCCCAGGCAGAGGGGCTGCGGCTCCAGGGGAGTTCTTCGAAGTCCCGCGCGATGCTGTTTCGAAATCAGACCAACATTCTCGATACGCGTGCCGCGCAGCAATACGAGCATTCCTCGCGATTGACGCCGAAAGGCAAGCTGACCCAGACCGCCAGCGTCGAGAACGTGCCGCGCTACAACGGCAAGTATCGCGGCCAATATATGAACACCGCGAAATCCGTCGCCTCGCGCCATGGCATCCCGGCCGATCTGTTCCTGCGCCTCGTCCAGCAGGAGAGCGGGTGGAACCCGCAGGCGCGCTCGCACAAGGGCGCGATGGGGCTGGCGCAGCTGATGCCCGCCACCGCGCGCAAACTGGGCGTGAACCCCCGCGATCCGGCGCAGAACCTCGAAGGCGGCGCGCGCTACCTGAAGATGATGTATAATCGGTTCGGAAGCTGGCGGCTGGCGCTTGCGGCGTACAATGCGGGGCCGGAGGCGGTCGCGAAACATAACGGCATTCCGCCCTATCGCGAGACCCGTAATTACGTGCGGATCATCCTCGGCGGTTGATCTGTAGGCATGCCTGAAAAGAGAAAAAGCCCCGCTAGATCAGAGATCTGCGGGGCTTTCTTTGTGTCTTGGGTGAAGAGAGCCGCCTAAGCGTCTGATCTTACGGAATAATCCGGGTGTATTTCGTGCCTGCGAGCGTCGCGCCCGCCATCAGACCGGCCTGGCCGAAGACCAGCGCGATGATCGGCGCGGTCGAGGTCAGGGTGGAGGCCGAAATCGCGCCGCCCTGATCCGGCACCGCATAGCGCGCATCCGCGCCGAGCTGCCAGCCATCGCCGCGGCGGAAGCTGGAAAGCGCCTCGGGCGTCATGAAGAACAGGGCATGGGCATATTGCTGCGCGCCGATCTGCAGACCAAAGCTCGCCGCCGCCGCCGCGTAGTAATCGACCGTCACGTTGTTGATCCGCAGCGCGCCGCGCCCGAAAGCCCCGCCCACGCCGAAGCCCGCTTCGGTCATCAGCGGCATCCAGAGCACGCCGACCGATTTGTTCTCGAGATCGCGGGTGCCGGGATATTTCGTCAGAAGGTAGTTCCGGGTCGCGTCGACCCGCGCGTCCAGCTTGGCGCTGCCTGCACTGCCCACGCCGTTGCCGCAGGCCGCAAGGCCAAGCCCCGCACCGCCCATCGCCAGAAGGGTCCGTCTGGAAAGTTTCGTCATGTCTGTCGCTCCGCTCGATATGCCCGATCTCGCGCCGGGCTGATTGGTCTTATTACGACCGCTTGGCACAATTAATAGACGAGGGAACCCGCTTTGTCACTTCTTCTTGAGCCCATTCACAGCGAAGTGGCAAGACCCTGCTTAACCGTTACCGAGCAGCTTCGCGGCCTCCGGCGCGAAATAGGTGAGCACACCATCGCAGCCCGCGCGGCGGAAGCTCATCAGGCTTTCGAGCATGACCTTCTCGTGGTCGAGCCAGCCGTTCTGCACCGCTGCCATCAGCATCGCGTATTCGCCCGACACCTGATAGGCATAGGTCGGCACGCCGAACTGCTCTTTCGCGCGGTGGCAGATGTCGAGATAGGGCATCCCCGGCTTCACCATCACCATATCCGCGCCCTCCGACAGATCGCGCGCCACCAGCCGGATCGCCTCGTCGGAATTGCCGGGGTTCATCTGGTAGGTCTTCTTGTCGCCCTTGAGCGCACCGGTCGCACCCACCGCATCGCGGAACGGCCCGTAGAAGCCGGAGGCATATTTCGCGGCATAGCTGAGGATGGTCACATCGGCGTGGCCCGCGCCTTCGAGCGCCGAGCGCAGCGCCGTGATCCGTCCGTCCATCATGTCCGAGGGCCCGAGGATATCGGCCCCGGCCTCGGCCTGCGCGATACCCATTTTTACAAGACAGTCAACGGTTTCGTCGTTGAGGATGATCCCGTCGCGCACCAACCCGTCATGGCCGTTCGCATTGTAGGGGTCGAGCGCGATATCGGTCATGATCGCGATTTCGGGCACCTCCGCCTTGATCGCGCGGATCACCCGGTTGGTGATGTTCTCGGGATTCCAGGCCTCTTCGCAGGCCTCGGTCTTCACCGCAGGATCGGTATAGGGAAACAGGCAAATCGCCGGGATGCCGAGCTTTGCCGCCTCTTCGGCGGCGCGCACCGCACCCTCGAGCGTGCGACGCACGACGCCCGGCATCGAGGGCACCTCGACATCCGCGCCCGGCACGTCGGTGATGAAGATCGGCCAGATCATGTCCTTCACACTCAACCGGTGTTCCTGCGCGAGATCGCGAAGCGCTGCAGTGCGGCGCATCCGGCGCAGACGGGTATGCGGGAAGGGCGGAAGGATCGGGTTCATCGGCAGGCTCCTCTGGCTCGGCCAAAGGGGTGCCACGGATCGATGCCACAGGCAAGCGCGGCCGATCCGAGCGGGGTTCCGCTCGGGCCGAGGCTGGTCTATGTCTCGACGAGAGGGGCCGCGACACGACGACCCGGAAGAACGAGGGCGAGGGGCTTGGAAGTTTTCGACACGATCGCGCGGCTGATCGACCTGCGCAGCTTTTCCAACCTGTGGTATTGGATCGCGCTGGCCGCAGTCTGGTCCTCGGCCTCGCATTGGGTGCTGGGCGTGCCGTGGGACATGGTGATCCGCGCGCGCCGCAAGGGTGGAGAGGCGGCCGAGGATCTGGCCGCGATGACGGCGCTGAACGCGCGCAGGCTGAACCGGATCCGCCGCGATGCGGGAGTCTCGATGTCGATCACCATCCCGTTCATGCTGAGCTTTCTACTGATCACCGGTTTCATCTATGGCTCGGAGACGGCGCAGGCCTTCGCGCTGCTGCTGGTGCCGATGATGGGGGTGTTCGGGCTGAGCCTGCGTCTGGCGCATAAACTCGACGCGGACCCAGCGTTGGCGCATGATCCGACGCTTGCGATCAAGGCGCTCTCGCGCCACCGGGTGAACGTGCAGGCGATCGGCGTTGTCGCGATCATCGTGAGCGCGCTTTGGGGAATGTATCAGAACCTTCTCGCTTCGATGCTGGTTTGACGCGCGAAGCAACTTGACACCGGCGGCAGGGCCGATACCTCGCTTGGCTATGGAGCATTTTCTTCTCTCGGGCGCCCCGGAAGGGTTCGACGCCGCCTTGCTGGCCAACGAGCTCGCAAAGGGCAAATCGGTCATCCATGTCGCGCGCGACGATCGCCGTCTGGCGGCCATGCGCGACGCACTTGCGTTCTTTGCGCCCGAGGCGACGGTGCTCGACTTCCCGGCCTGGGATTGTCTGCCCTATGACCGGGTCTCGCCCAATGCCGATATCTCGGCCACGCGGATGGCGACGCTGGCCGCGCTGGCCTCGGGCATGCCGGGGCCGTTCGTTCTGTTGACGACGCTCTCGGCGGCCATGCAGCGCGTGCCCGCGCGCGAGGTGCTGGCGGGCGCGAGCTTCACCGCGCAGGTCGGCAAGCGGATCAACGAGCAGGCGCTGCGTGAATTCCTCGTGCGGATGGGCTTCTCGCAGGCCTCGACCGTGTCCGAGCCCGGCGATTACGCCATCCGCGGCGGCATCATCGACATCTTCCCGCCCGGCGAGGGCGGTCCGGTGCGGCTCGATCTGTTCGGCGATGTGCTCGACGACGCCCGCCGCTTCGATCCGGTGAGCCAGCGCACGACCGAGAAGCTGAAAGGCGTGGAGCTGGCCCCGGTCTCAGAGGTCATCCTCGACGAGGCCGCGATCACGCGCTTCCGGCAGAATTACCGGATCGAATTCGGTTCGGGCGGCGCGGAAGACCCGCTTTACGAGGCCGTCTCGGCAGGGCGCAAACAGGCGGGGATGGAGCATTGGCTGGGCTTCTTCCATGAAAAGCTCGAGACCATTTTCGACTATCTGCCCGACGCGTCGGTGATGCTCGACGACCAGATCGCCGCGCAGCAGGAAAGCCGCTGGGACGGGATCGCGGATCAGTATGACACGCGGCGCGAGGCGATGACCCGGCGCGACCGGCTGGATTCGGTCTACAAACCCGCGCCGCCGCAGCTTTTGTATTTGAACCCAGAGGGTTGGGAGGCGGTGTTGAAACCGCTTCGCGTGCTGCGCCTGCAGGTGATCCCGGCACCGCCCGGGCCCGGTATCCTCAATGCCGGCGGGCGCGTGGGGCGCAATTTCGCGCCCGAGCGCAAGGTCGAAAACGTCAGCCTGTTCAGCGCCTTGAAGGATCATGTTCAGGCGCGTCTGGCCGATGGGCCCGTGGTGATCGCGAGCTGGTCCGAGGGCGCGCGCGAACGTCTGCGCGGGCTGATGGAAGACGAGGGGCTGATCGGTGCGAAGCTGATCGGCTCTGCTCGCGAGATCGGGCCGGGGGTGAACCTGACGGTCTGGCCGCTCGACGAGGGGTTCGAAGCCCCGCGTGACGGCGGCGAGATGACCGTGATCTCCGAGCAGGACGTGCTGGGCGAACGGCTCGTTTCGAAGCCGCGGCGCAAGCGCAAGGCCGAGAATTTCCTGACCGAACACACGACGCTGTCGCCCGGCGATCTGGTCGTCCATGTCGATCACGGGGTGGGCCGCTACAAGGGGCTGGAGACGGTCACGGCCCTTGGCGCGCCGCATGAATGCGTGCTCTTGGAATATGCGGGCGGGGATCGCCTCTATCTGCCGGTCGAGAATATCGAACTGCTCAGCCGCTATGGCCACGAGGAAGGCTTGCTCGACAAGCTCGGCGGGGGCGCGTGGCAGGCCAAGAAGGCCAAGCTGAAAGAGCGCATCCGCCAGATCGCCGACAAGCTGATGCGGATTGCGGCCGAGCGTCACCTGCGCAACGCGCCCATTCTGGAAGCGCCGCATCACGAGTGGGAAAGCTTCGCCGCGCGCTTCCCCTATACCGAGACCGACGATCAGATGAGCGCGATCGAGGATGTCGTGGACGATCTGAAATCGGGCACGCCGATGGACCGTCTCGTCGTGGGCGATGTGGGTTTCGGCAAGACCGAGGTCGCGATGCGCGCGGCCTTCGTCGCCGCGCAATCGGGCATGCAGGTCGCGGTGATCGCGCCGACGACGCTGCTTGCGCGCCAGCACTACAAGACCTTCGCCGAACGCTTCCGGGGCACCGCGCTGAACGTCAAACCGCTCAGCCGCTTTGTCTCCGCCAAGGAGGCCACGAAGACCCGCGAGGGGCTGCGCGATGGCACGGTCGATATCGTGATCGGCACCCATGCGGTTCTGGCGAAATCGGTGAAATTCGCCAATCTCGGCCTGCTGGTCATCGACGAAGAGCAGCATTTCGGCGTGCAGCATAAAGAGCGCCTGAAAGAGATGCGCTCGGAAATTCATGTGCTGACGCTGACCGCGACTCCGATCCCGCGCACGCTGCAACTCTCGCTGACCGGGGTGCGCGATCTGTCGATCATCGGCACGCCGCCCGTCGATCGGCTCGCGATCCGCACCTATGTCAGCGAATTCGACACCGTCACCGTGCGCGAGGCGCTCCTGCGCGAGCATTACCGGGGCGGGCAGAGCTTCTATGTCGTGCCGCGGATTTCCGATCTTCCCGAAATCGAGGAATTTCTGCAAACCCACGTGCCGGAGGTGAAATATCTCGTGGCGCATGGCCAGATGGCCGCGGGCGAGTTGGACGACCGGATGAACGCCTTCTACGACGGCAAATACGACGTGTTGCTGGCGACCACGATCGTCGAAAGCGGCCTCGATATTCCGACCGCGAACACGATGGTGATCCACCGCGCCGATATGTTCGGCCTGAGCCAGCTCTACCAGATCCGGGGCCGGGTCGGTCGCGCCAAGACGCGGGCCTATTGCTACCTGACCACGAAACCGCGGATGCCGCTGACGCCGCAGGCCTCGAAACGGCTGCGGCTGCTGGGGTCGCTCGACAGTCTCGGGGCCGGGTTCAACCTTGCGAGCCAGGATCTCGACCTGCGCGGCGCGGGCAACCTGCTGGGCGAGGAACAGTCGGGCCATATCCGCGAGGTGGGCTACGAACTGTATCAGTCGATGCTGGAAGAGACGATCTCGAAGCTGAAATCGGGCGAGCTGACCGAGACGGCGGATGGTGACTGGTCGCCGCAGATCAATCTCGGCGTGCCGGTGATGATCCCCGACAGCTACATCCCCGATCTCGACGTGCGCCTCGGCCTCTATCGTCGCCTGTCGAGCCTGACCACCAAGGTCGAGCTGGAAGGCTTCGCCGCCGAGTTGATCGACCGCTTTGGCGAACTGCCGAAAGAGGTCAACACGCTGCTGCTGGTCGTCCGGATCAAGGCGATGTGCAAACGCGCGATGATCGCCAAGCTCGATGCGGGCCCGAAAGGCGCGACCGTCCAGTTCCACAACGACAAATTCCCGAACCCGCAGGGCCTCGTGGAATTCCTGACCGCGCAGCGCGATCTGGCCAAGGTGAAGGACAACAAGCTGGTCATTCGCCGCGACTGGAAGAACGACAAGGACAAGATCAAGGGCGCCTTCGCGATTGCCCGCGATCTGGCCGAGAAGGTTATCGAGGCAAAGAAGGCGAAGGCCTGAGCGGCTCCGCGCGGAACATCACCTGTCCGCGCGGCAGCATCCGGTCGTCGCGGATGAGGCTCCAGCCTGACGCGTCGGCCATCGCGCAGAGCGCGGTTTCCGACAGGTGATACGGCGCGCGGGCGGCATGGGTCACGACGCCGTCCTTCTGGCGATGGCTGGTCGCCTCGTCAGGCGCAAGGAACACCGTCAGCAGCACGCATTCCAGTTGAGAAAATCGCCGCAACCCTTTGAAGCAGCGCGCAATTGCGTCGCTCTCCAGATGCGGAAAGACGCCGAAGGCGATGGCATGGGTGACCGGGTCGGTGACACCGGCGAAGGTGAAATCCGCGTCCTCCACCAGCTGCACCGGATCGAGCCGCTCGCGGGCGTCAAGCTCCGCCGCATAGCCCGCCAGCATCAGCGCGCGCGAGGCATCGGTGCCCCAGTAGTGGCCCGGCTCCAGATAGGGCACCGCCTTGCAGCCAAGCCGCAACGCGCCCGCGCCGATATCGAGAAGCACGTGATCGGGCCGCAACCCGTGATCCATGAGCGCGGCCATCTGCGCGCGGCCCGTCTCGTCCCAGCGACCGCCCACGATATCGCGGTGGCGGCCCTTGGCGAGCGCCTCATCGTAGAACCCGGGACGGGCATAGGGAGAGGACATCGGGAGCGACTCGGGATCGGGGAAAGATGCGCGGGTATGCGCCCTTTGCCCCCGCGCGTAAAGCCCCGTCAGTCAGTCTCCTGCGTCTTGCGGATCAGCCACCAGGCGAGGCTCGAACAGATCAGCGTCGCGACCACCATCGGAAGCGCTGTGCCGTTGAAGGACAGCCCCACGGGAGCTGCGATGATCACCGCGCCCACGGTCGAGACCGCCGAGACGATCGAGGCCGCCATGCCCGCGATATGGCCCATATGCTCCAGCGCAAGCGCGTTGAGATTGCCGAAGGTCAGGCCCGCCATCGCGAAGACCGAGACCGAATAGATGAAGATGAACGGGAATCCCGCCGCGCCGTCAGTGAACCCGAGCAGCACCAGTACCAGCATCACCACCGAGATCGCCACCTGAGAGATGTAAGTCCCTTTGACGATCTTGCGCATTCCCAGCCGCATCACGTAGCGCGCGTTGAAGATCGTGGCCGTGCCCGCCATCAGCGCGCCGATCGCGAACCACATCGGGAACGTGTCGGTCACGCCATGCGCCGCGTAGAGCTGCTGCGCGGTCGAAAGCAGCGCGAACATCTGCCCGAAGCCCAGTGTCATCGTTACGATATAGAGGCGCACATCGGCGTGGGTGATCACCTCCATCGCCGCAGCGCGCAGCTTGGAGACGCTCAGCGGACGGCGATCTTCCGGCGCGAGCGTTTCGGGCTGCCGGATCAGCAGCCAGCTCACGCCGACGCAGCCGAAGACCATGAAAGCCCAGAACACGCCGCGCCAGCCCGCAAACGCGATCACCAGCTGGCCGATCGACGGGGCGACCGCGGGCACGAGGATGAAGATCATCATGATGAAGGAGGTGATCTTTGCCATTTCGCGCCCGGCAAACAGGTCGCGCACCAGCGCCATCACGGTGATCCGCGGCCCCGAGGCGCCGATCCCCTGCAGCACCCGCGCGGCCAGCAGCGCCTCGAGGCTCTGCGCATGGGCAGCGACGAACGCCCCGACCATGTAGATCGCGATCCCGCCCGCGATGGTCTTGCGCCGCCCCAGCGCATCCGAGATTGGCCCGGCGAACAGCGTGCCGACGCCCATGCCCAGAACGAAGGAGGTCAGCACGAGCTGCGCGCGGTTGACCGCATCGGGGCTCAGTTCCTCCGCAATCTGCGGCAAGGCTGGCAGCATCCCGTCGATCGAAAAGGCGATCGTCGCGATCAGCGAGGCGAGCATGACCGTCAGTTCGGGCAGCGAAAGAGGCGTGCGCGCCCGGGGCGCGTCAGAGATCTGAGACATTCTGGGGGACTTTCCGAAAGTCGGATTTATTCGAAGCGCGAGCATAGGGAGCTGCGCCGATTTGGCCAGAGGGCCGGGCGCGCAGCCCCCTGTGCGCTCACGCGATAGTGACGGCGGTTGCGACTCCGGACAAAGCGCTCAGTGCTGGGTCGCGTCGGAGGGGGCGCCGGACAGCTCGTCGATCACCTGCAGCCACAGCTCGGTCGGTTGCGCGCCGCTCACCAGATGCGCATTGGCGACGACGACCGAGGGCACCGCGTTGATCCCACGCTCGCGCGCATGCGCTTCCTTGGCGACGATCGTGTCGATATCGGCATCCGAGGCCAGCAGCCGTTCCACCAGCCGCGGATCCATCTGCGCAGCCTCCGCCACCTCGCACAGAACGGTCGCGTCCCCGATATTGCGCCCGTCGCGCCAATGCGCGGCCAGCAGCCCCTCCATCACGTCCTCCTGACGCTCTTCCAGCCCCGCCCAATGGAGCAGGCGATGCGCGTTGCGGGTATTGGGCTGATGGGTGACGCGTTCGGGGTGGAAATCATAGCCCTCGGCTTCAGCGATCTCGAGGAGCTGCACATGCATCTTCGCGGCCCCGTCCTGACCGAATTTCGCCTGCAGGTAATCGGCGCGCGCCATCCCCTCGGGCGGCATCGTCGGGTTCAGCTCGAAGGGTTGCCAGGCACGCTGGAACGGGTGGTTCGGGCGTTGCGCCAAGGCTCGGTCCAGCCGCGCCTTGCCGATGAAGCACCACGGGCAAACGGGATCGGCGAAAATATCGAGCGTGATCATGAGGTGACCTCCTGTTGCAGCATGGCGCGGATCTCGGAGCGCAGCACCTTGCCGTTACGGTTGCGGGGCAGGGCGGCGATATGAGCGTAAAGGCGGGGCTGCTTGTAACGCGCAAGCCGGGCCTCGGCATGGGCGCGCAGCGCGTCTTCCCCGGCCTCGCCGGTATAGGCCAGCGCGATGACGCTGGCATCGGCCTTCACCGCGATCTCGACGGCGGCCACGTCGCCCGCGCCGGGGCAGTCATGCATGACCTCTTCGACCTCGATCGGCGAGACCCGGAAGCCGCCCGCATTCATCATATCATAGCCGCGCCCGAGATAGGTGATCGCACCGTCTTCGCCCATCGAGACCGTGTCGCCGGTCACGAACCACGGGCCGATCCGGCGCGCCGCTGTCTCGTCGGGGGCGTTCCAATAGCCCAGATAGAGCCCCGGATCGCTCTCGTGGATCGCAAGCTGACCCGGCTCACCACGCGGCACCGGTTGCCTATCCTCGCCCAGCACCGCGACATGGCGGACCGTTTGCGGATAGCCGCAGGTGCCGGGCGGCGCGGGATGATCGGGACTGCCCGAGATGAAGGTCGAGCATTCCGACATGCCGAGCGCCTCATAGACCTTGGTGCCCGTCGCCGCGTTCCAGGCCGCGCGCGTGGGGTCGGGTAGCGCCTCGCCTGCGCTCAGACCATGGCGCAGCTTCGGCAGCGACAGCGTCTCGTGATGTTTCAGGATTTGCCGATAGACCCCGGGGGCGGCGGCGAAGATCGTCGCGTCGAAGCGCTTGAGCAGCAGGGGCAGGCTGCGCGGCTCGACCCCGTCCGCCGGGATCAGCGCGGTCGCGCCCAAGGTCCACGGATCCATCAACCCGGTCCCGAGCGTGTATGTCCAGTTGAAGGCGCCCGCATGCATCAGACGGTCGTCCGGCCCCATGCCATACCAGTCGCGATACATCATCTGGCGCGCCCAGATCGCACGATGCGCATGCATCACCGCCCGCGCCGAGCCGCCGGTGCCGGAGGTGAAGATCATGTAGGCGAGGCGGTCCGGATCGCCCATCGCGTAGTCGCAGGGCGCGGCATCCTCCGCCTTGCGCAGACTATCGGCAGGGATCACGCGCGCCGGATGATCGGGCAGGGCGATCCCGTCACCCGCCACGACCGCCGCCGGATCGAGATCGGCTGCGAGCTTGGTGATCTCGGCCCCGGTCAGCTGCGCCGAGGTCGGCACCGGCACGAGCCCCGCGGCGATGGCGCCAAGGAAAGCGATGGGAAATTCCGGCCCGTTGCCCAGCCGCAGCATCACGCGGTCGCTGGGCGTGAGCCCTGTCTCCAAAAGAAGAGTTCCCGCACCGCGCACCGCCGCGATCAACCGCCCATAGGACCAACGCTGCGCGCCCGAGGGCTTCACGATCTGCATCGCCAGCTTGTCGGGGGTCGCCGTGCCAGCCGCCAAAACATGCGCAGCCATATTGAAGGCGCTTGGCGGGGCGGGGATCGGGTCGGTGCGGTAAACGGAATCCATGCAGCCTAGCTAGGACGCAGCGCGCGCCCGAGCAAGCCCGAAGCGTCGCCATCACTTTCGCTTCGCCTTGGCGAAAATATCCCGGGGGGTGAGGCGGGACGAGCGTCCTTCCAGTGGAAGGACGCCCCGCCGAACGCCCGGAGCGCAAGCGAAGGGCGCGGAGCCGCGGGGGCGGAGCCCCCTGCAACTTCAGTCACGCGCGCAGACGCGCGCGGGGGCAGAGCCCCAAGCGACCGATCAACGGCGCGCGACGCTCACTCTTCGTTGTCGTCGCCGAAACGGGCGTCGTCGTCATACTCGTCTTCGCCCTCGCCGACATATTTCGCCGACAGCGCAATCGAGTGACCGTCATGGGTCGGGTCCATGACCACGTCGGAGGGCAATTCGCCCCGCATCCAGTCGCGGATTTCGTCACGCGCGTCGGCCGGTTCCTGTTCGGTCAGCTCGGCGATATAGCGGATGAAGGCCTTCTGATCGCCGTCGATCTCGTCAAGTTCGGCCTCGTCGGCTTCGGGCCACTTGTCCACGATTGCCTCGTAAAATGCCGCCCAGTTTTCCTCGATATGGTGCCATTTCATCGCTTTTGATCCTTTTCTTCGCGGCTCGTCTCACGGGCGGCCCTATGTCTGAGAAAGGGACGCCCGGGGGGCTTTGCAAGGCACAAGGCAAAGATACCTCGCGCGGTTCCATATCGTGATCAGTTCCGGGAGGTTACCTGAACCAGCTCTGCACCGAGCGCGCCCCGCCAGAGATGTCGTCGCCCACACCGGCCACCGTGTTGCAGCCCGCCAATGCCGCAGCGACTGCTGCCAGAAGGATGAGTTTTTTCATTGTCCTGCCTCTTGATACCACCAGACATCGGGTTGGAAACCCGGCCATGCCCCGTATAGCGGGGTCTTCTCAGGGTAGTGAAGCTGCTTGATATGGGCGATGCGGTCAACCGGGGCATACCAGATCGGGATGACATAGCGACCTGCAGTCAACACTCGGTCGAGCGCATGGGTCGCGGCGACGAAATCCTCGTGGCTTTTTGCGTCCAGCATCGCGCGGACCATCGCCTCGGCGGCGGGGGAGTTCATCCCCATCCAGTTGCGCGAGCCGGGCTGTTTCACGCCTTTCGAGCCCCAATAGAGGTTCTGCTCGTTGCCGGGCGACAGCGACAGCGCGCGCCAGTACCACGCCATGTCGAAATCATAGGCATTGGTGCGCTGCGTATATTGCGCGTCATCGATCACGGTCACTTTCGGGAAGATGCCCAGCTTCTTGAGCGCCTCGGTGTAGATATCGACGATGCTCTGGGTTTCGGCCGCGCCTTGCTGCAGCACGATCTCGAAAGTGAAAGGCTTGCCGTCCTTCTTGAGCACGCCGTCACTGTCGACTTGCCAGCCCGCGTCTTCCAGCAGCTTCGCCGCGGCGCGCATGTTCTTGCGGTTGCGCACGCCCCCATCCGAGGTCGGCAGCGTATAGCCGTCGATCGTGCCGGGCGGGAGTTGATCGGCGAAAGGCTCCAGCAGGGATTTGACCTTACCCTCGGCGGGGCCGTGCTTCATCCCCAGCTCGGAATTCGAGAAATAGGAGGAAATCCGCGGCTCCGCGCCGCCATTGATGGTCTTGTTGATGAATTCGAAATTGAACGCGTCGATCATCGCCTGACGCACCCGCCAGTCGGCGAAGACCGGGTTGCGGGTGTTCATCACCAGCCCCTTGATACCCGAGGGACGTCCGTTCGGGATCTCGGATTTCACCACGTCGCCCGATTGCACGGCGGGGAAGTCGTAATTGCGGCCCCAATCGGCGGCGTTCCATTCGGTATAGCTGTCGGTCTCGCCGCCTTTGAATGCCTCGAACACGACCCCGCCATCGCCGAAATAGTCATAGCGGATTGTGTCGAAATTGTTCCGGCCCTTGTTGAAGCCCAGATCCTTGCCCCAGTAATCGGGGTTGCGTTTCAGCTCGATGAATTTGCCGGGATCGACGCGGCCCACGACATAAGGCCCGGAGCCGATGGGGGCCATGTTGGTGGTGGAGGCGAAGTTGTGCCCCTCCCATTGCGCTTTTTCGAGCACCGGGCGCATCCCCATGATCAGCGCCATTTCGCGGTCTTTTACCTCGGGCTTGAAGGTGATGCGAACCTTGCGCTCGCCGGTCTTCTCGATCTTCTCGACCTTCGACCAGGCGTTCTGGTAGCGCGGATGGCCTTCGATCCCGAGAGTTTCATAGGACCAGATGACATCCGCGACCGTCACCGGATTGCCGTCGGAGAACTTGGCCTCGGGGCGCAGGGTAAATTCCACCCAGGTGCGGTCGGGATCGGTCTCCACCGATTCGGCGAGAAGCCCGTAAAGCGTGAAAGGCTCGTCCATCGACCGGCCCATCAGCGATTCGGCGACATAGCGGCTGATTCCCTCCGCCGGGCGCCCGTTCAAAATCCACGGGTTAAGCGAATCGAACATGCCGGCCACGCCAAATCTGATCTCGCCGCCCTTGGGCGCGTCGGGATTGGCATAGGGCAGGTGGGTAAAGCCGGCCGGAAGTGCAGGCTCTCCATACATTGCAATCGCAGGTTGTGGCTCCGCGGCAGCGATCCCTGTAAATACAGGGGCGAGCCCGAAAAGCGCCCCGCCGAGTAAATGGAAAAACACCGATCTCGTCATGTTAACAATCCCTGCCTTGCCTGCATTTATTGGCGCCAAGCTAGCGAGAGGTTTGAAACTGCGCAAACTTTTCCCTTGGAGAGCGGCGCAGGATTGCTTATAAGGGATGCACTGCTCGATAGGTTTCTTGCCTGTATGAAACCTGCCTCATGACTTGACGCCCGCCCTAGTGCGGGCGTCTTTTTTTACGTCATTCCCCAAGAAAACAAGCTCCTCACCGCGATATCACGCGGTATTGCGCTTGCAGCATGGCGTTCGCAGGCGCGGCACGGCATGATCCCGGCGAATCCGTAACTTATCGTCATCGAAGGAGAGAACATGTCGCTTCAGGGAAAAACCGCCGTCACTACCGGGTCGAATTCCGGGATCGGTCTCGGGGTCGCGCGCGAGCTGGCGCGGGCCGGTGCCGATGTCGTCATCAACTCCTTCACCGATCGTGACGAGGACCACCAGCTCGCCGCCGATATCGCGAAGGAATTCGGCGTCACTGCACGCTACATCAAGGCCGACCTGTCGAAAGGCGACGAGGCGCGTGCGCTGATCGAGCAGGCGGGCAAATGCGATATCCTCGTGAACAATGCGGGCATCCAGCACGTCTCGCCGATCGAGGAATTCCCGGTCGAGAAATGGGATGCGATCATCGCGATCATGCTGACCTCGGCCTTCCACACCACCGCCGTGGCGCTGCCGATGATGCGCAAGGCGGGCTGGGGCCGGGTGGTCAACATCGCCTCCGCCCATGGTCTGACCGCGTCGCCCTATAAATCGGCCTATGTCTCGGCCAAGCACGGCGTCGTGGGCCTGACCAAGGTCACCGCGCTCGAGACCGCGAAGGAAGACATCACCGTCAACGCGATCTGCCCGGGCTATGTGAAGACCCCGCTCGTCGAGGCGCAGATCCCCGACACGGCGAAGGAATACGACATGACCGAGGAAGAGGTGATCGAGAAGGTCATCCTCGCGCGGCAGCCCTCGAAGGATTTCGCGACGGTCGAGCAGATCGGCGGCACCGCCGTGTTCCTGTGCTCGGACGCCGCGGCACAGATCACCGGGACGACGATCTCGGTCGATGGCGGCTGGACCGCGCTGTAATCTGAAAGACTGGCGGAGCGGAAACGCTCCGCCAGGTCAATAGGGGTGCGGCCTAAGCGCGCGCTCAGTTGCCCGGCTTCGACCCGCCTTTCGGCACCAGATGGGTGATCCCCGCCGCCGCCGCACGCGCCAGCGCCGGATCGAGCGACATCGGGATATATTCGCCCGAGCGCCACAGCTCCGACAGGTCGTCATAGTGGCGGCTCAGTGGGTGGCCCGATTGTCCGGTCGAGATAATGAAGACCGAACTGTCCGGATCCGCGAAATCGAGCACTTCGCGATAGCCCGCCGCATGGACATTGGCGAAGCGGTCGGGGCCGTCGCCGCCCTTGGTGCGCCCGCGCATCAGGGTGAAATCGCCGCCCGAGGTCGACTGGCGGATATTCACGAACCATTTCAGCCCCGGCACCTTGCCCAGCACCTGATTGTCCTGCTCGGCGATATGCGCATCGCCCCAGCGCCAGCTTTCGATATTGGGCCCGTATTTCTTCGACAGATCCAACAGCGCCGCGTCGAGCGACTGCCGCGCGATGTCGCTGCAGGTCTCTTTCGGGGCCGACTGGATGATGTCGCACCAATGGCTCGCGCCTTGGGTGTTGCGGAAGACGCGTTCGATGAAGAGCGGCTCCAGATGGTCGAATTTCTTCGCCAGCGGGCCCAACTCGTCGCGGATCAGCCGGTTTTGCAATTCGCGCATCCAGGCGGCGTAGATCAGCGGCTCGGGGAGATGCTCGGACATCTCGCCATCCCAGCTCGCCAGCATCTCCAGCGCGCGCTGGCGCATCCGCTCGGGCGTGCCGGCGGGCGCAGGATCGCCGGTATACCACAGGTTCGCGCCCACCAGCGGCAGCAGACCGCGCGCGGCAGGCGACACGGTGTCGAGCTGCGCCGAGATGAAGCTGTCGCGCGAATGCACCTCGCGCTCGCCCATCAGCTTCGACAGGCGCTGAATGCGCTGCGTGTCGCCCCAGTGGAAGGAGACGTTATAGGGGAAAGGCCGATCCACGGTCTTGTTGTTCGTGTTCACGACGATGCCGCTTTTCGGCTCGACGAATTGCGGGTTGTCCTTGAAGGGCAGGAAGCCTTTCCAGCGGTTCTCGGGCTTCCAGCCGGCGTTCGGCATCCGCCCTTGCGTGTCATTCGCCCGATCGCGCAGCGGGATTTTCCCGGCCGTGACCAGCGCAACCCCGTCTTTGTCGGCCAGCGTGATGTTCTGCGCGGGTGCGACGATCTTCTTCGCCGCGTCGAGCGCCTGCGGGATCGAATGCGCCCGCATCAGATCCATCGCGCCGGTCATCGTCGTGTCCTTCGGATCGAAGGCGGTCCAGCTGAGCGACATCACCGAATGCGGCGGCGTGACGGTCGCCAGATCGAAATGGCTGCCGGGCAGCACCGGGCCGTTATCGGTCCAGCGCAGGGTCAGCGTCACGGGCTTCGCATCCTTGACGTTGACGATCACGCGCTTGGTCTTGAAACGCTTCCACCCGTCGGGCGTGCGGTATTTCGTCGGATCGTCGGGATCGATCTCTTCGATATGCAGATCCTGATCGTCGACATAGGCGGTGGTCAGCCCCCAACCGAGATCCTTGTTGCGCCCCGAGAGCACCAGCGGCATGCCCGGGATCGTGCCGCCGATCACGCCGCCCGATTGCAGTTGCAGCCGCGCCAGATACCAGATCGAGGGCGCCGTCAGACCCAGATGCGGATCGTTGGCCAGAAGCGCGCCACCCGCAGCCGAGCGGTCAGGCCCCGCGGCCCATGCGTTCGATGCCCCGGCAGAGCCGCGCGCGGGGAAGGGAGAGAACGCCCCCGGCGCCCCGTTCTGCGCCGTCTGAATGCCCTTTTGCATGGTCGGGAACAGGCTCGCGTAATCGGGTAGGGCCGCGGTCGCCTGTTGCGGATCGTCGGGCATGATGTCGCGCACGAGGTCTTTGCCGACGAGCGACACCCGGGCGCGCAGCACCTCGTCTTGCAGCTGGTTCGACAGCTGCACCGCCATCAGCTTCATGATCGCGAGCGAATCCGCAGGCGTCCAATAGGAGATCTTGCTGTCGAAGAGGAAGAATTCCGGCGCGCCGCGCCCCATCGCGCCCTCGTTGACGATCTCGATCCACTGGTTGACGCCCTGCGCATAGGCCTCGAGCGCGGCCTTGGTGTAATCGTCCTGCGAGGACACCGAGTCGACCGCCGCCTGATAGAGGCCCATCCGGCGCATCAGCTCATCGGTTTTCAGCGTCTCCTGCCCGAACACTTCCGACAGCCGCCCCTGCACCGTGCGGCGCATCAGCGTCATCTGCCACAACCGGTCCTGCGCATGGGCGAGCCCCAGCGCGAAGAAAGCGTCCGGGTCGTCCTTGCCGAAAATATGCGGCACGTCCTCGGTCGAGCGCACGATCTCGACCGGGGCGGTGAGCCCTGTGACCTTGTAGGTCGCGTCGTAATCGGGAAGCGAGCGCGAGGCGAAGAAATAGATCAGCCCCCCGACGAGAACCACACCCACGATCGCGGCCATGATCAGCCGAACGCCCCATCGAAATGCCTTATACATCGAGCCCTCTGCGCGCCTCACCCGAAATCCCGCCTCCCGGCGCATGAGTTGACGCGCCCGGTTGGCGCGTTAGTAGTTGAGCCCGCCGCTACAATCAACGCGCTCGCACTACACGGGGCGCGGTTTCGTATTCACGCAAGGGAGAGGTCGATGGCGAAAGTTGCATTTCTGGGGCTTGGGGTGATGGGCTATCCGATGGCGGGGCATCTCGCATCGGCGGGCCATGAGGTCACGGTCTATAACCGCACGGGTGCCAAGGCCGAGAAATGGGTCTCCGAGCATGGCGGGTCGGCCGAAGCGACCCCGCGCGAAGCCGCGAAAGGCGCGGATTTCGTGATGTCCTGTGTCGGCAATGACGACGATCTGCGCGAGGTCTGCCTCGGCAAGGATGGCGCGTTCAAGGGCATGAAAACCGGCGCGGTCTTCGTCGATCACACCACGGTTTCGGCAGCCGTCACCCGCGAATTGGCGGGCGAGGCGGCGGGCCACGGCGTGGCCTTTATCGACGCCCCGATCTCGGGCGGGCAGGCCGGGGCCGAGAACGGTCAGCTGTCGGTCATGTGCGGCGGCGACGCAGCGGCCTACGACAAGGCTGAGCCGGTGATCGACGCCTATGCCAAGATCTGCCGCCGTCTGGGCGAAAGCGGCGCCGGGCAGGTGACCAAGATGTGCAACCAGATCGCGATTGCGGGTCTGGTGCAGGGCCTCGCCGAGAGCCTGAACTTCGCCGAGAAGGCCGATCTCGACATCGCCGCCGTGGTCGAGGTGATCTCTCAGGGCGCCGCCGGCTCGTGGCAGATGGCGAACCGCTACGAGACCATGGCGAAGGATGAATTCGAGTTCGGCTTCGCGGTGGACTGGATGCGCAAGGATCTGGGGATTTGTCTGAAAACCGGTGACGAGATCGGGGCCTCGCTGCCCGTGACCGCGCTGGTCGATCAGTTCTACAAGGACGTGCAGGCGATGGGCGGCAATCGCTGGGATACCTCTTCGCTGATCGCGCGTCTGCGTAAACTGGGCTGAGCGGGCAGGGCGGTGGGCCTCGGTCCGCCGCCCGCCCTTGCCGCCCACCCTTGCCGCTCGGGCGCTTGGCCCCTAAAACTGCGCCATGCGCAACCTCGAGAACATCATCAGCGACCGCGGCTCGAAATACGCGGTCTCGGGCGGCCCTTGCGCCTCCGAGGAGGAGGCCAAGGCCTTCGTCAAGGAACTGTGCCGGAAGAAGAAATACGCAAAGGCCACGCATAACACCTGGGCGCTTCTGACGGCGGAGGCCCCGGTGAAGAACGACGACGGCGAGGCAGGCGCGGGCATGGTGATCCTGCGGATGCTCGAGCGTGAAGAGCTTTACGACCATATCATCGTCGTCACCCGCTGGTTCGGCGGCAAGCATCTGGGCGGCGACCGTTTCCGGCATGTGCAGGAAGCGGTGCGCATCTACCTCGAAGACCTGCGCGCGGGCTGAGGCGAAGGCCTACCGCAGCGCGAGTACCGGTATTTCTGTCGCGGAACTGCCGGAAATCTGGCCCACAGGCTCGGCCACGCCGTTTTTGGCCAGCGCATCCGCCACATCGGACACGAGACCTTGCGCCGCCGACCCATCGCTCGGTGCGAGCCCGTCATCGCGGGTGATCGTGCCGATCCAGAGCCGCGCGCCCGACGCGTCGGTATAGCGCGTCTGCCACATACGCAGTCGGGGCAATTGGAGGGTAGCGCTGCCATCATCGACGCGGGTGAAGCCAAGCTCGCTCGGCTCGTTTCTCCAAAATAGCGGCGCAAGTGCTGCGCCGGGGCGCATCGTATCCCGCGCAGCGCCGAAGGCCGCCCCCGCCAGCGTCTTGAGCGTTACCGCGTCGGCGCGCTGCCAACCGATCGAGTGCAGCGCCGTGGCAATCTGATCGGGGTTGGTCGCCCACAACGCGATCGAGAGCGGAAATTGCCGATCCGCATCGAGCGTCTGCACCAGCAGCGGCGCGTCACGCAGCGCCTGTGGCTCGGACCCTTCCGAGATCACGATCAGCGGCTGCGCCACGGGCGGCGGGTTCAGCGCTTTGGAATAATCGCGCACCCGTATCGCCGTGAAGCCCAACAGCGCCAGCGTCACGACGCCGATCACGCCGATCTGCCAGCGGGGCCGGGCGCGCGGCGCCCCGGCCCACCGCGGATAGAGCCACTCGGCCACCGCCACGCCGACGAGCACGCACATCGCGCCCAGAAGCCAGCCGCCGAGCACATCGCTCAGGTAATGCTCGACCAGATAGAGGCGGCTCAGCCCGATCAGACCGGCGAACAGGAGCGCCAGAAAGCTCGCACTCAGCGCCCCGAGCCGGGTCAGCCGCCAGAGAATGAAGACGAGCATCCCGAAAAACGCGACCGAGAGCGTCGCATGGCCGGAGGGGAAACTGCCCGAGGTTTCGTGGAAATAACCCAGAATCGAGCGCGGCCGCCCGAAGCCCGCTTTCAGGATAATCACCGAGATCAGATCGAGCCCGAGCGAGACCGCGAGCCCCGCCGCCAGATCGAACCGGCGCAGCCACGCGAGCCAGACAAGGGCCAGCACAAGCAGCGCGGCCACAAGTTGCGTATCGCCGAGCGCGGTGATCCAGGTGAAGATTTGAATGAGGCCCGGTGTCCAGAACAGCCGCATCAGCGCTGCCAGTCGCGCGTCAATCTGCACGATCGGGTCGCTTTGCAGGAAGTCGAGCGACAGCCCGACCAGCACCGAGGCGAGATAGAGGAATCCGGCCGCAAGAAGGCTCAGCGGCAGGCCGGAAAACTTGCGCCGATCGAGCCTGCGCGCGATCCACGCCGATGCCTTGGGATGGCGCGCGCCCCAGCTATCCACGCGGGGGTGGCGGGCGATCTCGTCCATCAAGCCACCTGCCATCTCCAGCAGATGCGGCACCGCACGGTCGAGCCGCCGCAAGGTCCAGATCACGACCGCCGTCGCCACCAGAAGCCCCAGCAGGAACAGCGTGTTGCGCGTCATCAGCGGGCTGACCTCGGTCAGGACGATGCCCAAAGCATAGCCCAGCCCGACAAAGACGATCGCATAGGGAAAGCCACCTGCGATGTTCCAGAGCCGGAAGCGCGCAGCGCCCAGTTTTCCAAGCGCCGCCGCGAAGGGCACGTAGCCCGCCAAGCGCCCCTCAAAGCACCCGAGGATGAGCGCCGCGCCGCCGCGCCGGTCGATCAGGCGCGCGGCCCGAAGGCAACTTTCCGAACCTTCGACATTCCAGCGCCCCAGCCGACCGCGCCGCGCATGATGACCCAGCCACCAGCTCGCCTCGCTGCCGAGGATCGAGCCGATGGCCGCAAGCCAGATCAGATCGGTGAGATCGAGAATTCCCTGCTGCACCAAAACGCCACCAAGGACGACGATCAACGTGCCCGGCAGGAAGAGCCCCGTGACCAGAAACGCCTCGAGCGCCGCCGCCACCGCGAAGACCCAATAGCCCGCCGATCCCAGCGCGGCGAGTGAGGGGAGCAGGTCGGGCATGGCATCGGGCATTTCAGTCCTTTGTCAGCAAATTGCGCGCGCCGCCGGAGATCAGCAGGGTGATTTCGGTGAGCGCGAGATAGGGGGAGGTGCCGGGCGGAAGCGCGACATAATGGGGCCGCCAGTCGGGCCGGAATTTCTGTTTGAAGCGGCGTAACCCCTCGAAGTTATAGAAACTTCCGCCATGACGATAGATCAGATTGCCAAGACGGCTGGTCAGCCGCGCAGAGGCACGGTCGGGCAGGCCCGCCAGCGGCGCGAGGCCGAGGCTGAGTCCCGTCGCACCACGCGCGCGCAGCGCCTCGATCAGGCCGATGAACAGGAATTGCATGATGCCGTCGGCCGCCTCCGGGCGATACCGCATCAGGTCGATCGCGAAATGCCGCGCGCCCGGCCCGCCCAGAAGGTTCGCGAAACCGAGGATCTCACCGCCGCGTCGGATCAGCGCGATCTCGCAATGGTTGAGGTAGCGCGGATCGAAACGGCCGATGGAGAACCCTTTCTCGCGGCCTTTTTGGCCCGCAAGCCACGCGTCGGAGACCTCGCGCAGCGTCGCGATCAGCTCGGGCGCGTGGGGCGGGGCCGCAATCTCGAGCGTGAAACCGTCGCGCAGGGCGCGGTTCTGCTCGGCCCGCATCGTCTTGAATTTCGCCCCCGTGAGCGAGAATTTCTGCAGGTCGACCACGGCCTCCTCGCCGATCTTGTGCAGCGCGTAGCCCATCTCGATCCAGAGCGGCAGGTTTGTCGTCGAGACCTCGTAGAAGACGGGGGTGAGCCCTTCGCTCACCGCGCGTTCGTGAAACTCCCACGCGAGTTGCCGCGCCGCCTCGGGCGGGCCGACGGGATCGCCGAGCACGACCCGCATCCCGCCGCGCTGCGCATACATCAGAAAGGCCGAGCGATCGGGCGAGAACATCACGCTTTTGTCGCCGGTCAGCGCGAACCAGCCCTGCGGCACGTCTTGGGCGGCTAGGATTTCGGCAACCGAGGCGTCCTGCTCGGGATCGGGGGAGTGCGCAAAGCGGCGCATCGGGCGCAGCGTGAGCCATAGAAGGAAACCAAGGAGCAGCGCGCTGATCAAGAGCCCCGCCCGCAGCGCCCGCGGCGTCGGCGATTGGGCGGTGAAATCGAGCCAGAGCGCGTTCGAATAGGGATGCGCCGCATAGGCGAGGAAGAAGAACACCGCCGCCGAGGCGATCATCCCGGTGATCACCGCGAACCAGAGCGGCCCGTAGCCCCCTTCGGTCAGCGCGACACGGCGGTGAAAGGCACGGCGGAACGGCAGCAGCACCACCGCGGCGAGCGTCAGAACGACCGCGTTGTCGATGTCGAGATTGGCCGCCAGCACCGAGATCACTCCGAGCATCAGACCGCCAAGCGCCAGCCAATAGGCGAGCCGTACGCGACGCACCAAACCATGCGACAGCACAATCAGCAGGACACCGGCCAGCGCGCAAAGCTGCGTGCCGCCCTCGGCCAGCATTGCGGTGATCAGCCCCGGCTCTCCGCCCTGTCGTCCCAGCACCGGCATCAGCGCGACGATCACCATCCAGAAACCGAGGCCCAGCACCGCGACCCCGGCGATCCGGGGAGCGAGCCCCTCGATACCGCTGATCACCGGGCGCATCGGCTCTGATATTTCGCCGAAGACGCGTGTGGCCCAGCCGCCTGCGAGCCGCGCCTCGTTCAGCGAGACCACGACGAAAGCGATCACGAAGGGCAGCAGGAAATAGATCATGCGAAAGGCGAGCAGCCCCGCCGCCGCTTCGCCCAGAGGCACGCCCGCGGGCAGGGCGGCGATCACCACCGTCTCGAACACGCCGACGCCGCCGGGGACGTGGCTGAGGATTCCGACCATGCTCGCCGCGGCGTAGATCGCGACGAAACTCGCAAATGGCGGCGTGCCTGCGGGCATCAGTACCCAAAGCGCGCCCGCCGCCATGGTCGAGTCGAAGAGCGCCACACCGAGTTGGCCGATCAGGATGCGCGGCGCGGGCATCGCGATCTCGCGGTCGCGGATACGGAGGGCGCGCCCGGTATAGGACAGCCAGAAGGCCCCGCCCAGAAGCAGCGTCGTCGCCGCCAGCGCGCCCAAACGGATCAGGGCCTCCGGCGCAGAGATGACACCTGCGAGGGCCGCCGGATGCACGCAGAGCGCCAGAGCGCCCACCATCGTCAGCCCGAGCCCCATTGCCAGCGCGATATAGGACGAGAGCGCCGCGACCTCGAACGCGTTGAGACCGGCGGCGGAATAGATGCGGTAGCGCACGGCGCCGCCCGAGATCACGCTGATCCCGACCGTGTTGCCGAAGGCGTAGCCCAGAAACCCGCCAAGCGCGACGGTGCGGAGCGGCAGCTGTTTGCCAAGGTAATGCAGTGCCCAGAAATCGTAGCCCACCAGCGCCAGATAGCCCAAAGCGGTCGCGCCCACAGCCGCGCCGAGCGTGGGCCACGGCGTCGCCTTTATCTGCGCGATCACCTGATGGACGTCGATGCTCGCGAGAAGATGATGCAGCGCCCAGAGCCCCATCAGGAACAGAACAAGCCCGAGCGCAATCGGCCAGAGAATCTTCACACGCGACTGGGGAGGGGCAGGTTGCGCCTGATCAGCGAGAGCCATCTTGTATTTCCACGTTTTTCCTATCTCTGGCGGGACAATCGCAGAAGGAATTTATGGCCTTGTTAAAATTCCACGAGAAATCGTCCCGAACGCACCTTATTGGCCGAGACCGCGCGACTTACTAGAGAGAGAACGCAGGAATACACGCGGCGCCGAGAGCAAACGCTCCCGACGCCGTCGCGGGTCCGTGATGCGGCGGCAGGCCCTGTTTTGGCCCTGTCCGCCGCGCCATGGAGTCTTAGAGTTTCACCCAGGCCGCGCCATTCGGGCCGAGCGACAGCGTGCCGCCCTCCAGCGTTGCGGCAAGGCAGGGGCCTACAAGCTCGCCATCCGCCTCGAGCGTCACCGGATCGGGGCCGAGGTTGAAGTAGCAGGCGAACTTCATCGCGCCATCGTCGCGAATGAAGCCGAGCACCGGGTCGGGCAGGTCGAGGAAGGTCGACGTGCCCTCGCGCAGCACCGGGTTTTCCTTCCGGAAGGCCAGAACGCGGCGGTAATAGGCGAGCACCGAGCCCTCATCGGCCTCTTCCAGTGCCACGGCGCGCGCCGCTTGCGGCGGCTTCACCGGCAGCCACGGCTTTGCTTTCGAGAAGCCCGCATTCGTGCTCTCGTCCCAGACCATCGGCGTGCGGCACCCGTCGCGGCCCTTGTTCTCGGGCCAGAAGCGCAGACCCGGCGGGTCGGTCAGCTCGTGATATTCCATCTCGGTCTCGGTCTGGCCGAGTTCCTCGCCCTGATAGATCCCGATCGTGCCCTGGAAGGACGCGAGCATCGCAATCGCCAGCCGCGCGATGCTGTCCTCGGTGCCGAATTTCTTCCAGCGCGATACATGTCGTTCCACATCGTGGTTCGAGAAAGACCAGCTCGGCCAGCCATCGGGCGCGCCTTTGAAGAAGCCCTCGATCTTGCCGCGGAAATGGGCGGGAGAGAATTTCGGGCCCAGCATGTCGAAGCTGTAGGCCATGTGCAGGCGATCCACGCCGCGCGTGTATTCCTCCATGATCCCGAGGGCGCGATGCGGCGCTTCGCCCACTTCGCCGATCAGGGTCCGGTCTTCGTATTCGTCCATCACCGCGCGCATCCGCTTCAAAAAACCGATATTTTCCGGGCGGTTCTTGTCGAATTCGTGGTCCTGCATCGCGTAGGTCGTCCCGGGCGGCCATTGATCGGCCTCGGGAGGCATGGCGGGATTGTCGCGCAGTTCGGTGTCGTGGAAGTAGAAATTGACCGTGTCGAGGCGAAACCCGTCGACATCGCGATCAAGCCAGAAGCGCAAGATGTCGAGCAGTTCATCTTGAACCGCGCGATTGTGGAAATTGAGGTCAGGCTGCTCGATCAGGAAGTTGTGGAGGTAATATTGCCGCCGTTCAGGTGCATATTCCCATGACGAGCCGCCGAAATTGGACTGCCAGTTATTTGGAGGGCTGCCATCGGGCTTGGGATCGGCCCAGACGAACCAGTCCTTTTTCACTCCGCCTTTCTTCGCATCGCGGAACCAGGGGTGTTGGTCCGAGCAATGCGAGATCACTTGGTCGATCACGACTTTCAGGCCCAGCTCATGGGCGCGCGCCACCAGCGCGTCGAAATCCTCCAGCGTGCCGAATTGCGGATCGATGCCGCGATAATCGGAGACGTCATAGCCCATATCCGCCATCGGCGAGGTGAAGATCGGCGACAGCCAGATCGCATCGACGCCCAGCGAGGCGATATGATCGAGCCGGCGCGTGATCCCCTTCAGATCGCCGATCCCGTCGCCCGAGTCGTCTTGAAAGCTACGCGGATAAATCTGGTAGATAACCGCCCCGCGCCACCAATCCTTTGCCATGAATCGCTCCTCTTTCAGTTTCCTGTTGCCCGTTATCGCGGCAAGGATAGAATTGTTAGCGCAAACGGCAACCACCGCTCGGGCCGTTTCTGCGCCTTCGCTTGACCTTGAGCAGGGGGCGGCTCATCAATCAATTGCTATCTGACGCGTTCCGGAGACCTCCCCCTTGAAAGACACCCAATTGCCCAGTGCCGAGACAGTTCGCGAAGAAATTCTGCACCACATCACTTTTTCGATGGGCAAGGATCCCGATCACGCCTCGGTCTATGACTGGCGCATGGCGCTGTCTCTGGCGATCCGCGACCGGGTCGTGGCGCCGTGGTTCGCAGCGACCCGGCGGACATGGGAAGAGGGCCGCAAGCGGGTTTATTATCTCTCTATGGAATTCCTGATCGGACGGATGCTGGAGGATGCCGCGATCAACCTCGGTCTGCGCGCCACCTGCCGCGAGGCGATGGAAGGCTTGGGTCAGGACTGGGAGGCCGTGGTCGAGAACGAGCCCGACGCCGCGCTCGGCAACGGCGGGCTCGGGCGGTTGGCCGCGTGCTACATGGAGAGCATGGCGACGCTGGGCTGTCCGGGCTACGGCTATGGCATCCGCTATGAACACGGTCTCTTCAAGCAGCGCTTCGAGGGCGGGCGTCAGGTCGAGACGCCGGAGGACTGGCTCAAGCAGCGCCACCCGTGGGAATTCGAGCGGCCCGAAGCGGCCTATGAGATCGGCTTCAAGGGCCATGTCGAGACGCTGGACGGCAAGCCGCATTGGGTGCCGCGCGAGACGGTTCTGGCCGAGGCCTATGACATGCCGATCATCGGCTGGGAGGGCAAATGGGCGAACACGCTGCGGCTGTGGTCGGCCAAGCCCACCGAGCAGTTCGACCTCGCGCGCTTCAATCACGGCGATTACGCCGCAGCCGCCGAACCCGAGGCGCTGGCGCGCACGCTATCCCGCGTGCTCTATCCCGATGACACGACCTACGCGGGCAAGGAATTGCGCCTCAAGCAGGAGTATTTCCTGACCTCCGCCGCTCTGCAGGACATCATGCGCCGCCATCTGGCCGCCGGGCACACGATCGAGGAGCTGCCCGAATTCGTCGCGATCCAGATGAACGACACCCATCCGGCGATCGCGGGGCCGGAGCTGATCCGCATCCTTACCGATCTGCATGACATGGAGTTCGACGCCGCGCTCGAGATCACGATGCAATGTCTGGGCTACACCAACCACACGCTGCTGCCCGAGGCGCTCGAACGCTGGGCGACCTACCTGATGGGCACCGTGCTGCCGCGCCATATGCAGATCATCGAGAAGATCGACAGCTGGCACCGCCGCAAATTCCCCAAGCGCGCGCATTACGTGGGCATCGTGAAGCATCAGGAGGTGCGGATGGGCGAGCTGGCCTTCATCACCTCGCACAAGGTCAACGGGGTCTCGGCGCTCCATACCGAGCTGATCAAGCGCAACCTGTTTCCCGAGCTCGACCGGCTGCATCCGGGGCGGATCATCAACCAGACCAACGGGATCACGCCGCGCCGCTGGCTGCGGATGGCCAATGGCGAGCTGTCGCATCTGATCATCGACACGATCGGCGATGGCTGGGAAGCCGATCTCGACAAGCTGCGCGGGCTGGAGGCCTACGCCGAGGATGCGAGCTTCCGCGACGCTTTCATGGCCGCGAAACGGCGCAACAAGGTGCATCTGGCGGATTGGGTGCGCGACACGCAAGGGATCACCCTCGACCCCGATGCGATCTTCGACATTCAGGTCAAGCGCATCCACGAATACAAGCGTCAGCTGCTCAACATCCTGCAGACCATCGCCGAATGGCACGCGATCCGCGAGAACCCACAGGCCGACTTCCAGCCCCGCGTGAAGATCTTCGGCGGCAAGGCGGCGCCGGGCTATCACACCGCGAAACAGATCATCCGGCTGATCAATGACGTGGCCGAGGTGGTCAATAACGACCCTTATGTCGATGGACGTCTCAAGATCGTCTATCCGCCCAATTACAACGTCTCCATGGCCGAGCGGCTGATCCCGGCGGCGGACCTGTCAGAACAGATTTCGACCGCGGGCAAGGAAGCCTCCGGCACCGGCAATATGAAGTTCGCATTGAACGGCGCGCTGACCATCGGCACGCTCGATGGCGCGAATGTAGAAATTCGTGAACAAGTTGGCGCGGAGAACTTCTTCCTCTTCGGCATGACCGCCGATGAGGTGATGGAGCGGCGGCGCGATCCCGAACATGCCCGCCACGCCATTCTTGCAAGCCAGCCTTTGCAGGACGTTCTGCAGATGATCGCCGAGGGACGGTTTTCTCCTGAGGAACCAGAACGCTATCACGATCTTGTTCATAATATGTGGCATAGCGATTATTTCCTCGTCGCTTCCGATTTCGAGGCCTACGCGGCGGCCCAGAAAGAGGTGGACACGGCCTTCGCCGATCGCGCAGGCTGGGCGAAGATGGCCGTTTTGAACACCGCGCGGATGGGGTTCTTCTCCTCCGACCGGGCGATCAAGGGCTACATGGACGAGATCTGGACCACGCAATCGGCCCTGTGAACCAAGGAGCGCTATGACACTTTCCCGCGACGAGGCCGACGCGCTGATCCACGCGCAACATCCTGATCCGTTTTCCGTGCTGGGTCTGCATGACGGGGAAATCGTGGCGCTGGTGCCCGGCGCAGAAGAGGTCTGGGCGCTTGGCAAGACAGAGGTCGCGCTGGAACCCGTCGTGCCGGGTATCTTCACCGGCAAATGGGGCGAGAAAACCTACCATCTGCGCGCGCGGCACGATCAGACGACATGGGATTTCGACGACCCTTACGGCTTCGCGCCGGTGTTGGGGGCGATCGACGAATACCTGATCGGGGAGGGGACGCATACGCGGCTCTGGGAGAAGCTCGGCGCCCATGTGATCGCCCATCAGGACGTCGAAGGCGTGCATTTCGCGGTCTGGGCGCCCAATGCGCGCCGCGTCTCGGTCGTGGGCGATTTCAACTTCTGGGACGGCCGCCGCCACCAGATGCGCCGGATCGGCGCGTCCGGCGTCTGGGAGATTTTCGTCCCCGGCATCCATGCAGGCGCGCTTTATAAATACGAGTTGCTCGACGCGGAGGGCACGGTGCTGCCGCTCAAAGCCGACCCGGTCGGCTTCGGCGCGGAACACCCGCCCGCGCAGGCCTCGGTCGTGCGCAAGCTCGGGCGGCATCGCTTCGGCGACAGCGCATGGTGTCAGACCCGCGCCGAGGCGCAGGAACGCCACGCGCCGATCTCGGTCTACGAGGTACATCTCGGGAGTTGGATGCGGATCTGGGACGAGGGGGGCAGGCCGCTTTCCTATCACGAACTGGCCGAGAAGCTGGTCGATTACGTCTGCGACATGGGCTTCACTCATATCGAGCTGCTTCCCATTACCGAACACCCGTTCGACGGCTCCTGGGGCTACCAGCCGATCGGCCTCTACGCGCCGACGATCCGCCATGGCCGCCCCGAGGAATTCGCGGAATTCGTGGATGCGGCACACCGACGGGGCCTCGGCGTGATCCTCGACTGGGTGCCGGGACATTTCCCGACCGACGATCACGGGTTGCGACATTTCGACGGCACCGCGCTTTACGAGCATGCCGACCCGAAAGAGGGCTTCCATCAGGACTGGAACACGCTGATCTACAATTACGGGCGGCGCGAGGTATCCAATTACCTGCTGGCCAATGCGCTGTTCTGGCTAGAGGAATACCACCTCGACGGGCTGCGCGTGGATGCCGTGGCCTCGATGCTCTATCGCGACTACTCGCGGGCCGCGGGCGAATGGGTGCCCAACAAATATGGCGGGCGCGAGAACTTGGAGGCGATCGAATTCCTGCAGAACATGAACGCGGCCTCTTATGGCGGGGCGGAAGGCATCATGACGGTGGCGGAGGAAAGCACCGCCTATCCCGGTGTCACGCGCCCCGTACATGAGGACGGGCTGGGCTTCGGCTACAAGTGGAACATGGGCTGGATGAACGACTCCTTGCGCTATTTCGCGCGCGATCCGCTCTATCGCAAGTTCCACCATAACGAGCTGACCTTCGCGAGCTCGTACATTTACAGCGAGAACTTCATCCTGCCGATCAGCCATGACGAGGTCGTGCACGGCAAGGGCTCGATGCTTGGCAAGATGCCCGGAACCGACCCCGAGAAATATGCCAATCTGCGCGCTTTCTACGCGTTCCAATGGGCGCATCCGGGCAAGAAGCTGTTGTTCATGGGGCAGGAATTCGGGCAATGGTCGGAATGGAGCCACGAGCGCGAGCTGGACTGGTATCTGCTCGACGATCCGCGCCATGACGGGCTGCGCGCGCTGGTGCGCGACCTCAACCGGCTCTATCGCGAGACGCCCGCGCTGCATTGGGGCGATTGCGACCCCGAAGGGTTCGAATGGATCGCCGCCGACGATTCCGAGGCCTCGGTCTTCATCTTCGAGCGCCGCGCGCCCGGTGCCGATCCGGTCGTCGTCGTCGCCAACCTCACGCCGGTCGAGCACAGCTACCGCATCGGCCTGCCGCGGGGCGGTGACTGGTGCGAGATACTCAACACCGATTCCGGTTTCTACGGCGGCGAGAACCGCGGCAATCTCGGTGCGATCCGCGCCGAGGACATGTCGCAGGGCCGCTGCGCCCAAAGCGCCGAAGTCTATCTGCCGCCCCTTTCGGTCGTGATGTTCACACCGGCCTGAGCGCGGCACCCAGAGGAGGGGGAGGAAGATGAAACCACAGCCCAACACGCGTCTGAGCGCGCAGGCCATGGCCTTCGTGCTCGCAGGGGGACGCGGCTCGCGCCTCAAGGAGCTGACCGACCGGCGCGCGAAACCGGCCGTCTATTTCGGCGGCAAGACCCGGATCATCGACTTCGCGCTGTCCAACGCGCTCAATTCCGGCATCCGCAAGATGGCGATCGCCACGCAATACAAGGCGCATTCGCTGATCCGCCACATCCAGCGCGGATGGGATTTCTTCCGCGCCGAGCGGAACGAATATCTCGACATCCTGCCTGCGAGCCAACGCGTGGCCGATAGTCGCTGGTATGCGGGCACCGCGGATGCGGTGGCGCAGAACATTGATATTATTGAAGATTACGGCGTGAAATACGTCATCATCCTTGCCGGCGACCACATCTACAAGATGGATTACGAGGTGATGCTCCGCCAGCATGTCGAGACCAAGGCCGATGTCACCATCGGCTGTCTGACCGTGCCGCGGATGGAGGCGACCGCCTTCGGTGTGATGGATATCGACAAGACCGGCCAGATCACCGATTTCCTCGAAAAGCCCGCCGATCCGCCCGGAATGCCCGACGATCCCGATCACGCGCTCGCCTCGATGGGGATCTATGTCTTCGACTGGCAGTTCCTGCGCGAATTGCTTATCCGCGACATGGAAGACCCGAATTCGTCCCATGATTTCGGCCATGACCTGATCCCGCAGATCGTCAAGCACGGCAAGGCGATGGCGCATAAGTTCTCGGATAGCTGCGTGACCTCTGGGCTCGAGGCCGAACCCTATTGGCGCGACGTGGGCACGGTGGATGCGTTCTGGCAGGCCAATATCGACCTGACGGATTTCACGCCGAAGCTGGACCTTTACGACAATGAATGGCCGATCTGGACCTATGCCGAGATCGTGCCGCCCGCGAAATTCATCCATGACGAGGATGGCAGGCGGGGCTCGGCGATCTCGTCGCTGGTCTCGGGCGACTGCATCGTCTCGGGTGCGGAGGTGCGCAATTCGCTGCTCTATACCGGTGTGCGCGCGCATAGTTTCGCGAGCCTGGAGGAGGCCGTCGTGCTGCCATATGTCGATATCGGGCGGCATGCGCGGCTGAGCCAATGCGTGATCGACCGCGGGGTGCATATTCCCGAAGGGCTCGTCGTGGGCGAAGACCCGGAGGAGGACGAGAAGTGGTTCCGCCGGTCGGAAGGCGGCGTCGTACTGATCACGCAGACGATGCTCGACAAACGCGCGGCGGCATTGGACTAAAGAGCGGGGGGATTGCCGGGGCGCTGCCCCGCACCCCGGGATATTTGGAAAGAGCGAAGATATGAAACGCGTTCTCTCAGTGGCCTCGGAAGCGGTTCCGCTGATCAAGACGGGCGGTCTGGCCGATGTGGCAGGCGCCTTGCCCGCCGCGCTCAAAGGGCAGGGCTGGGAGATGCGGGTGATGATCCCGGCCTATCGCGGCATTCTGAAAAAGCTGAAATCGCCGAAACCGGTCTGGGAAAGCGAGAGCCTCTATGGCGGTCCCGCGCGGCTGGTGCTGGGCAAGGCGGGCGGCATGGAGGTGCTGGCGCTGCAGGCCGACCATCTGTTCGACCGGGACGGGGGCCCGTATTCGCGAGACGGGCACGACTACCCCGATAATGCCGAACGCTTCGCAGCGCTGAGCTTCGTCGCCGCCGAGATCGCGCGCGAGGGCGCGGGCAAATGGCAGCCCGATCTGGTGCATTGCCACGATTGGCAGACCGGTCTCGTGCCGTGGTATCTGCGCGGCACCGGCATCCCGACCGTGATGACGATCCACAACATCGCGTTTCAGGGCCGGTTCGGCCGCGACAAGCTGGCGGCGCTCGGGCTGCAGGCCTGGGATTTCACCCGCGAGGGCGTGGAATTCTGGGGCGATATCTCGACGCTGAAAGCCGGGCTGGTTGCCGCGAGCGCGATCACCACGGTCAGCCCGCGCTACGCAGACGAGCTGATGCGCGGCGAGTTCGGCATGGGGTTGGAAGGTGTCATTCAGGCGCGCGCGGGCGACCTGCACGGAATTCTCAACGGGATCGATCTGGATGTCTGGAACCCCGAGACCGATCCGGAAGTGACCTCTTTCTCTGCGGCGAAACCCGGCGGAAAATCGAAGAACCGCAAAGCCTTGGATGCCGAATTTGAGCTCGATGTGCCGGGACCGCTGGCGATCCTGATCTCGCGGCTGACGCCGCAGAAGGGCATCGACCTGATCGCTCCGGCGCTCGGGCCCTATCTCGAGGCGGGCGGCGGTCTTGCGCTTCTGGGATCGGGCGATGGCTGGGCGGAAGACGCGATGCGCGACCTTGCCGCACGTCACCCCGGCCGGGTCGGCGTGAGGATCGGTTATGACGAAGCGCTGAGCCATCGGATGTATGCGGGCGGCGACGCGGTGCTGGTGCCCTCGCGCTTCGAGCCCTGCGGCCTGACCCAGCTCTACGGGCTGCGCTATGGCTGCCTGCCGGTGGTCTCCGCCGTGGGCGGCCTGGCCGACACGGTGGTGGGCGCGACGCCTGCGACCGAGGCCGCGGGCGCATCGACCGGGATCGTCTTCCATCCCGTCGACGATCTCGCGCTGCGCCAGGCGCTGATGAAGCTGATCGCGCTTTACGGCGACGCTAAGGGCTGGGCCGCGATGCAGCGCCGGGCGATGAAGACCGATTGGGGCTGGGAGGGATCGGCCGCACGTTACGCCGCGCTCTACGACGCGCTTCTCGCCGGATGAAGATCAGCCCCGGCAGAGCGGACCCGCTGGGCGCCACGCCCTGCGAAGACGGCGTGAACTTCGCGCTGGCCTCGGCCCATGCCGAGCGGGTGGAGCTGTGCCTGTTTACCAAGTCTGGCGAGCAGCGGATCGACCTGCCGGGGCGCACCGGGCCGACATGGCACGGCTTCGTCGCAGGGCTCAAGCCGGGGGCGCGCTATGGCTACCGGGTGCATGGACCCTGGGCGCCCGAGGCGAGGCACCGGTTCAACCCGGCGAAGCTTCTGATCGACCCCTATGCGCGCGAGATCGACTCGAAGATCAGCTGGCAAGCCACTATGCAATATGGGAAATCCAAGCCCGACCGGCGCAATAGCGCAAGCGTCACGCCGAAATCCGTCGTGGCCGAGATCGCGCGGCCCAACTGGGACCGCCCGCAGCATAGTTGGTCCGAGACCGTGATCTACGAGGCCCATCCCAAGGGGCTGACAATGACCCATCCCGAGGTGCCTGAAGCCTTGCGCGGCACTTGGGCGGGGCTCGCCTCCGATCCGATCCTCTCGCATCTCACCGATCTCGGGATCACCGCGATCGAACTGCTGCCGAGCTGCGCCTATCTCGATGATCGCTTTCTCGTCGAGAAGGGGCTGAGCAACTACTGGGGTTATCAGCCCATCGCCAATTTCGCGCCGGAGCCGCGTTATTCCGGTGCCGATCCGCGCGGCGAATTTCGCGAGATGGTGCGGCGTTTCCATGGCGCCGGGATCGAGGTGATCCTCGATGTCGTCTACAACCACACGGGCGAGGGCAATGCGATCGGGCCGATGCTCAGCCTGCGAGGGATCGACAATGCGAGCTATTACCGCCTGACGCCCGAGGGCGCCTATATCGACGAAACCGGGACCGGCAATACGCTGGACCTGTCGAACCCGCTCTGTCTGCGGTTCGTGATGGATTGCCTGCGCCATTGGGTCGATGAGATGGGCGTCGATGGCTTCCGCTTCGATCTGGCCGCGACACTGGCCCGCGGCACGTCGGGCGCGGTCGAGGCGCATGCGCAGTTCCTCGCCGCGATTGAGCAGGATCCGGTGCTGCGAGGGGTGAAGCTGATCGCGGAGCCCTGGGATATCGGGCCGGGCGGCTATTACCTGGGCGGATTCCCGTATCCGTTCACCGAATGGAACGACCGTTTCCGCGACGATGCGCGCCGGTTCTGGCGCGGCGACCGGGGCATGGCGGGCGATCTGGCGCGGCGCGTGGCGGGCTCGGCGGAGATCTTCGACCAGATGGGGCGGCCCGCGACGGCCTCGGTAAATTTCATCACCGCCCATGACGGTTTCACATTGCAAGACCTTGTTTCCTACGGCGAAAAGCAGAACCTCGCGAATGGCGAGGAAAACCGCGACGGACATGATGCGAATTTCTCTGAGGCGCTGGAGAGCGTCGAGGCGCAGGCCCTGCGCAAACGCGCGCTGCTTACGACACTCCTGATGAGCCAAGGCGTGCCGATGCTGCTGGCCGGTGACGAAATCGGCAATTCGCAGGACGGTAATAACAACGCCTATGCGCAGGATAACGAGATCGGCTGGGTCGACTGGAGCACGCCCGACGACACTTTAAAAACCTTCGTCAAGCATTTGATCCAGATACGAAAAGATCACCGCGTCCTGCGGCAAAATCGCTATCTTCACTCGCTGATCCGCAAGCAGGACGGGATGCGCGATCTGATCTGGCGGCTTGCCTCGGGGGAAGAACCCGAGCCGCATGATTGGAACGATCCCGAGCTGCGCTGCATCGGCGTCGAAATTCGCGGCGCCGCCGAAGGTCCCGCGGGCGAGGCCGGCAGCGAGGCGGTCTACGTGATCCTCAACGCAGGACCGGAACAGCACATCACATTGCCGCCCGGACGATGGACACGCGCGCTCGACTCCGCCTTGCCCGGACGGGACGTGGAACAAATCGACGGCCCCGAGGCTTGCCTTGCCGCACAATCCGTTCAAGTCTTTACCCGCGCCACAGTGCAGGAGAAATCATGACCCGCCACGCGACCCAGCCCATCGACGGCCAGAAACCCGGCACCTCGGGGCTGCGCAAGAAAACCCGCGTTTTCATGCAGCCGAGCTATCTCGAGAATTTCGTGCAAGCGACCTTCGACGCGATCGGCGGCGTGCGCGGCAAGACCTTGGTTCTCGGCGGGGACGGACGGTATTTCGGACCCGAAGCGGCAAGCACGATCCTGAAAATGGCAGCCGCCAACGGGGCCGCGCGGGTGATCGTGGGGCAGGGTGCGTGGCTGTCCACGCCTGCCGCGTCGAACCTGATCCGGCAGCGTCAGGCGGATGGCGGGATCATCCTCTCGGCCAGTCACAATCCGGGCGGCCCGGACGACGATTTCGGCGTCAAATACAACTCTGCCAATGGCGGTCCCGCGCCGGAATCGATCACCTCGGCGATCCACAGACGCACGCAGGAGATCCGTGAATATCATCTGCTCGATGCGGCAGATCCCGATCTGGACAGCCTTGGCGAGACACCGCTGGGAGAGATGACCGTCGAAGTCGTCGACCCGGTGAGCGCCTATGCCGACCTGATGGAAACGATATTCGATTTCAACGTGTTGCGAGACGTCTTTAAAGCAGGCTTCCGGATGCGGATGGACTCAATGTGCGCCATCACCGGACCTTACGCGGTGGAGATTTTCGAGAATCGCCTCGGCGCGCCGGCAGGGACCGTCACGCATGGCACGCCGCTGCCGGATTTCGGCGGCATGCATCCCGATCCGAACCCGACCTGGGCGCATGAGCTGATGGACGAGATGATGGGCGAAAATGCCCCGGATTTCGGCGCGGCTTCGGATGGCGATGGCGACCGGAACATGATCCTCGGCGCGGGCACCTATGTCTCGCCGTCGGACAGCCTCGCTGTGCTGGCCGCAAACGCGCATCTCGTGCCGGGCTACAAGGACGGGCTGAAGGGTGTCGCGCGCTCGATGCCGACCTCGGCGGCGGCGGATCGGGTGGCCGAGGCGCTTGGCCTCGATTGCTACGAGACGCCGACGGGCTGGAAGTTCTTCGGCAACCTGATGGATGCGGGACGCGTGTCGCTCTGTGGCGAGGAGAGCTTCGGCACGGGCTCCGACCATGTGCGCGAGAAGGACGGGCTCTGGGCGGTGCTGATGTGGCTCAACATCCTTGCCGTGCGCAAGATGTCGGTGGCCGAGATCATGGCCGATCATTTCGCGCGCTACGGCCGCAACTACTATTCGCGCCACGATTACGAGGCGCTGCCGACCGAGCAGGCAGAGGCGATGCTGGACGATCTCCGCGCTCGCCTTGGAGAGCTGAAAGGAACGCAGGTCGAAGGGCTTACGGTCCAAAGCTCAGACGAGTTTTCCTATACCGATCCGGTCGATGGCTCGGTCGCGGAAGGTCAGGGTTTCCGTATTCTGTTCGAAGGCGGCTCGCGCGTCGTGCTGCGTCTGTCGGGCACGGGCACCGAGGGCGCGACGCTGCGCGTGTATCTCGAGCGCTATGCTCCGGGACCGGATGGGCTGGACCATGATCCGCAAGAGGCGCTGGCACCGATCATCCGGGCAACAGAGGCGCTGGTGGGCATCCGCGAACGCACGGGGCGCGAGAAACCCAACGTCATCACCTGATCCCGTCAGGCGGTAAATCCAGCCGCAAACAAAGCCGGGGGGCTGAAATCGCCCCCCGTTTTCACACCAGCGCAATACCGATAATCGGTATTATGTAAATTATCAGTGCGATTTGCCGCCCATTATGGGGTCAAAACCGTGCTCCCGACTGTTTTCCGGCCTTCCAGCGCCTCATGGGCTGCAGCGACATCCTCTAGAGAAAAGCTCTGCGGCACGTCGATCTTGATCTCGCCTTTCCAAATCATCTCAAAGAGTTCTGCGGCGGAGTTACGCAACCAGCCCGGCTGATCCGTGTGCTGGAACAAGGTCGGACGCGTCAGGAACAGCGAGTTGCGCGCCAGATCGTTGATCTTGAACTGATCCGCCGGCCCGGAGCTTTGCCCGAAGCACACCAGCGTGCCGAACCGCTTGAGCACGTCGAGCGACGTCATCACCGTATCCGCGCCCACCGAGTCATAGACCGCCGCGACGCCCGCGCCATCGGTGAGCCGTTTGACCTCTGGGCCGAAATCCTCGGACCGGTAATCGATCACTTCGTCATAGCCGTGCTCTCGCGCCCGCGCGCATTTCTCAGGCCCGCCAGCCGTGCCGATCGCGCGCACGCCCTTGGCCTTCAGCCATTGCCCCGCGATCGAGCCGACGCCACCGGCCGCCGCATGGAAAAGCACGGTGTCGCCGGACTTTACGGGATATGAGTGATGGATCAGGTAATGCACGGTCAGACCTTTGAGCATCACCGCCGCTGCGACCTCATCGGAGATATCATCCGGGATCGGCACGACGTTCTTCGCAGCCATCACCCGGTGGCTCGCGTAAGCGCCATTGGGCTGCGTATAGGCCACGCGTTGCCCGACCTTCAGATCGACGCCGTCGCCGACCGCCTCGATCACACCCGCCGCTTCGCCGCCAGTGATCAGATCGCTCTCCACCGGCCACGGATAGAGCCCCGTGCGGAAGTAAACATCGATGAAATTCAATCCGATAGCGGTATGTCTTAAAGTGACTTCGCCAGGGCCCGGTTTGGGCACCTCGATCTCGATCTTGTGGAACTGGTCGCGCCCGCCGGGGCGCGCGATTGCCATCGCATAAGCCATGATATCCTCCCTGTTGCCGCGCAAAGGTACTGCGCGCGGCAACAGCGTCAATCCGAGTTCGGGTGCGGCAGGAAGGCGCCGTTCATCTCGACGATCTCATCCCAGACGCGTAGCGCCAGTTCGCGCGGGCGTTCGCTCTCGCGGCGCACGAGGAACCAGTGGCGCATCAGCGGCAATCCCGGTGCCGGGATCAGCGCCAAGCGTCCGGTCTCCAGCTCGTCCGTCACCGTGTGCAGGCTGAGAAACGCGATGCCGAGACCCGCCATCACCGCCTGCTTGATCGTCTCGTTGCTGTCCATCTCCAGCGTGTCGTAGAGCCGCCCGTCGCCGACCCGGTCGAGCCAGCGCGACATCAGGATACGCGTCCCCGACCCTTCCTCGCGCGAGATGAAGGTCTCGCCGAAAAGCTGCTCCAGATCATCGGCCTTGGCGATCAGCGGATGGCCCGGCGGCGCGACCAGCGCATGCGGATGCTGGCCGATCGGTTCGGCCACAACGGGCGGATGGCGCGGCGGACGGCCCATCACGGCGATGTCGAAACTGCCGCGCTCGATCCCCTCGATGATCGCCGAGCGGTTGCCCACGCGTAGCGCGACCTCGATCTCGGGATGGGCGTCTTGCAGCATCTTCACCAGCCGAGGCGCGAAATATTTGCCGGTCGAGACGACGCCGAGCGTGATCCGACCCACCTGCCCGCGCCCGATGGCGCTCAGCGTCGCCTCGGCCTGCGACAAGTTGTCCTCGATCCGCAGCGCGGTTTCGCGCAGCGCCTTGCCGGCCTCGGTCAGCTCGGATCCCGCACCGTCGACGGCGCGCTGGATCAGCTTCATCCCGATCGCATCCTCCAACCCCTTGATCTGCGTATGAATCGCAGGCGTCGTGAGGTTCAGGCTTTCCCCGGCGGCGGTCAGAGACCCGCCTCGCGCCACCGCATCAAGCGCACGCAATTGCTTCAGCGTTACAGCGTTCATCCGCATCCGGCTTCAAATTCCTTTAACGCACATTCCCTTTATTTAAATTTCATAAAAAAGCGATCTGGGCAATGGTCTGGCTCACAAGAACATCGACTTTGGAGGAGAAGAAGATGTCCGTGAGTTTCGACGGCCTCGGTATTTCTGCCGATCTTGCCGACACCATGACCCGCCTGACCAGCGTCGGCGCCCAGCTTGCCCGCATGATTGCGCGCAACGGGCTTGAGGGAAATCTGGCGGAAGCCGCAGGCACCAACGCCGGTGGCGACGGTCAGAAAGCGCTCGACGTGATCGCGGATGAGGCCTTCATGGATGCGCTGCGCGGTGGCGCGGTCCGTCATTACGCCTCGGAAGAACAGGACGAGGTGGTCGATTTCGGCGAGGGCACGCTCGCGCTTGCCATCGATCCGCTCGACGGATCCTCGAATATCGACGTGAATGTCTCGATCGGCACGATCTTCTCGATCTTTGAGGCCGCCGACGACATGGATGACAGCTTCCTGCGTCCGGCCAGCGAGCAGATCGCGGGCGGCTACATCATCTTCGGGCCGCAGACCGCGCTGGTCGTGACCTTCGGCAAGGGTGTGCAGCAATGGGTTCTCGAGCCCGGCAGCGACATCTGGCGCCGCGTGGCCGATCCGAAGCCCCTGCCCTCCGAGACCTCGGAATACGCGATCAACGCGTCGAACTATCGACACTGGCCGCAGCCGATCCGCGCCTTCATCGACGATCTCGTCGCCGGTGCCGAAGGTCCGCGCGGGCGCAATTTCAACATGCGCTGGATCGCCTCTCTGGTCGCCGAAACCCATCGCATCATCTCGCGCGGCGGCGTCTTCCTCTATCCAGGCGACGACCGCGATGGCTACCAGCACGGCCGTCTGCGCCACGTCTATGAATGCGCACCGATCGCGATGCTGATCGAGCAGCTCGGCGGCGAGGCCACCGACGGCGCCGATCCCATCATGTCCGCGACGCCCGACCGGCTGCATGCCCGCACGCCCTTTGTCTTCGGCTCGGCCAGCAAGGTCGCCCGCGTCGCCGCCTATCACGACTTGCCGCAGGATGAAGCCCACGCGCTCTTCAACACCCGCGGCCTCTTCCGGAGCTAATCCATGTCCAAGAAACACCCCATCATTTCCGTCGTCGGTTCTTCCGGTGCAGGCACCTCGACGGTGAAATCGACCTTCGACCAGATCTTCCGCCGCGAAGGGATTTCCGCAGTCTCGATCGAGGGGGACGCCTTCCACCGCTACAACCGCGCGGACATGAAGGAAGAGCTGCAAAAGCGCTATGACGCGGGCGATCAGGGCTTTTCGCATTTCTCCTATGAAGCCAATGAACTCAAGGAGTTGGAGCGCGTCTTTCGCGAATATGGCGAGACCGGCAAGGGCAAGACCCGCCATTACGTCCATGACGATGCCGAGGCCGAGAAATGGGGCACGCCGCCCGGTCACTTCACCGACTGGAGCGATTTCGAGGACGAGTCCGACCTGCTTTTCTACGAAGGCCTGCATGGCTGCGTGGTCAATGACGAGGTGAACCTCTCGGCGTTGGCCGATCTGAAGATCGGCGTGGTTCCGGTGATCAACCTCGAATGGATTCAGAAAATCCATCGCGACCGCGCCTCGCGGGGCTACACGACGGAAGCGGTTACCGACGTGATCCTGCGCCGCATGCATTCCTACGTGAATTGCATCACGCCGCAATTCACCGAGACGGATATCAACTTCCAGCGCGTGCCGGTCGTCGACACCTCGAACCCGTTCATCGCGCGCTGGATTCCGACGGCGGATGAGAGCCTCGTGGTGATCCGCTTCAAGAACCCGCGCGGCATCGATTTCCCCTATCTCACCTCGATGATCAACGGCTCCTGGATGAGCCGCGCCAACTCGATCGTCATTCCCGGCAACCGTCAGGATCTGGCCATGCAGCTGATCCTCACCCCCCTCATCGAACGCCTCGTGCGTGAATCGAAGCGGGCTTGAGAAGGATAAACAAGGTGATGAAAGACATTCAAATCACTCAAGAAACGCGCATGGCGAATGCGATCCGTGCGCTTGCGATGGACGCGGTGCAAAAGGCCAATTCGGGCCATCCCGGAATGCCGATGGGCATGGCCGATGTGGCGACCGTTCTGTTCAACCGCTTCATGAATATCGATCCCACCGCGCCGAAATGGCCCGACCGCGATCGCTTCGTTCTGTCGGCGGGGCATGGCTCGATGCTGATCTACGCGATCAACCATCTGCTCGGCTATGAAGACATGGGCATGGACCAGATCAAGGCGTTCCGCCAGCTGGGCTCGCGCACCGCTGGCCACCCGGAATACGGTCATGCCGAGGGGATCGAAGTGACCACCGGGCCGCTCGGTCAGGGCATCGCCGCCGCCGTGGGTATGGCGATTGCCGAGAAGATGAAGAACGCGCGCTATGGCGCTGATCTGGTGGATCATTTCACCTATGTCATCGCGGGTGACGGCTGCCTGATGGAAGGGATCAGCCATGAGGCGATCGACCTCGCGGGGCATCTCGAGCTCGGCAAGCTCATCGTGATGTGGGACGACAATTCGATCACCATCGACGGCGACACGGATCTGTCCACCTCGATGGATCAGAAGGCGCGTTTCGCCGCCGCTGGCTGGCACGTGCTCGAATGCGACGGCCATACGCCCACCGAGGTCGCCGACGCGATCGAGGCTGCGCGTCAGGATCCGCGCCCCTCGATGATCGCCTGCCGCACCATCATCGGCTTCGGCGCGCCGAACAAGCAAGGCGGCCACGATGTGCATGGCGCACCGCTCGGCGATGAGGAAATCGCCGCCGCGCGCAAGCAGCTGCATTGGGATCACCCGCCCTTCGAAATCCCTGCGGCGATTTACGACGAATGGGGCCGGATCGCGCAGCGTGGCGCGCGTGCGCGGGCGGAGTGGGAACAGCGGTTGAACACCGCAACCGCCCGCGCCGAATTCCTCGCCGCCGAAGAGGCTGACACCAGCCCCCTGACCGCCGCGATCGCCGCATACAAGCGCAAACTGTCGGAAGACAAACCCAAGGTCGCGACCCGCAAAGCGAGCCAGATGGCGCTGGAAGTGGTCAACGCCACCCTGCCCTTCACCGTGGGCGGCTCGGCCGATCTGACCGGCTCGAACCTCACGAAATCCTCGGGCATGAAGTCGATCACGCCCACGGATTTCACCGGCGATTACATCCATTACGGCATTCGCGAGCACGGCATGGCCGCCGCGATGAACGGGATCGTGCTCCATGGCGGGCTGCGGCCCTATGGCGGCACCTTCATGGCCTTCGCCGATTACTGCCGCCCCGCTATTCGTTTGTCGGCGCTGATGGGCGTGCCGACCTGCTATGTCATGACCCATGACTCGATCGGCCTCGGCGAGGACGGTCCCACCCATCAGCCGGTAGAGCATCTGGCCTCGCTCCGGGCCATTCCTAACTTGCTCATCCTCCGTCCGGCTGATGCGGTGGAGACCGCCGAGGCCTGGGAAATCGCCATGACCTCGACGGCCACGCCGACGATGATCGTGGCCTCGCGTCAGGGTCTGCCGACGGTCCGCACCGAACACACGGACGAGAACCTCACCGCCCGCGGCGCCTATCTGCTGCGTGCTCCCAAGGCCCGCGACGTGACGCTGATCGCGACCGGGTCCGAGGTCGAGATCGCGATGGCGGCCGCCGACCAGCTGGCCGAGCAAGGGATCAAGGCGGCGGTCGTCTCCGCGCCGTGTTTCGAGCTTTTCGAAAAACAGGACGCGGCGTATCGCGCCGAGGTTCTGGGCGATGCCCCGCGCGTCGGCTGCGAAGCCGCGATCCGTCAGGGCTGGGATCTCTTCCTGCGCCCCGAGGACCGCTTCGTGGGCATGACCGGCTTCGGGGCCTCGGCCCCTGCCCCGGCACTCTACAAACACTTCAACATCACGTCCGAAGCGATTGTTTCGGATGCAAAAGAACTGATCTGAGGGACTAGGAAGAATGACGGTTAAAGTAGCCATCAACGGGTTTGGACGTATCGGCCGCAACGTGCTGCGCGGGATCATTGAATCGGGTCGCACCGATATCGAAGTGATCGCGATCAACGATCTGGGCCCGGTCGAAACCAACGCCCATCTGCTGCAATTCGACAGCGTCCACGGCCGCTTCCCGCAGGAGGTCACCACCGGCGAGGACTGGATCGACGCCGGCCGCGGCAAGATCAAGGTCACTGCGATCCGCGATCCCAAGGAGCTGCCCTGGGGCGACGTGGACATCGCAATGGAATGCACCGGCATCTTCACCGCGCGCGAGAAAGCGGCCTTCCATCTCGAGAACGGCTCGAAGCGCGTGCTGGTCTCCGCCCCGGCTGCCGGTGCCGACAAAACCATCGTCTTCGGCGTCAATGACGGTGCGCTGACCAAGGACGATCTGGTCGTCTCGAATGCGAGCTGCACCACGAACTGCCTCTCGCCGGTCGCCAAGGCGCTCAACGACGCCATCGGCATCTCGAAAGGCTTCATGACGACGATCCACAGCTATACCGGCGATCAGCCGACGCTCGATACGATGCATTCCGACATGTATCGCGCCCGCGCCGCCGCGCTGTCGATGATCCCGACCTCGACCGGGGCCGCGAAAGCCGTAGGCCTGGTGCTGCCGGAGCTCAATGGCAAGCTCGACGGGGTCGCAATCCGGGTGCCGACGCCCAATGTCTCGGTCGTCGATCTGGTCTTCGAGGCCGCAAAGGACACCACCGTCGAAGAGGTCAACGCGGCTATCCGTGCCGCCGCTGACGGCCCGATGAAAGGCATCCTCGGCTATACCGACAAACCCAATGTTTCCAGCGACTTCAACCACGATCCTCACTCGTCGGTCTTCCACATGGACCAGACCAAGGTGATGGACGGCCGGATGGTCCGCATCCTGAGCTGGTACGACAACGAATGGGGCTTCTCCAACCGCATGGCCGACACCGCCGTCGCGATGGGAAAGCTCCTCTAACCGCGGTTCGAACCGTTTGGCCCACAACGTAAGGAACACCTGATATGGCATTGATTACGCTCAGACAATTGCTCGATCACGCCGCGGAATACGGCTACGGCGTGCCGGCGTTCAACATCAACAACATGGAACAGGGCATCGCCATCATGAAGGCGGCGGCGAAATGCGACGCCCCCGTCATCATGCAGGCCTCGCGCGGCGCGCGGAGCTATGCCGGCGACATCATGCTACGCCACATGATCCAGGCGCTGTCGGAGATGTATCCCGATATCCCGCTCTGCATGCATCAGGACCACGGCAATAACGAGGCCACCTGCCTCACCGCGATCCGCCACGGCTTCACCTCGGTGATGATGGACGGCTCGCTCCAGGAAGACATGAAGACGCCCGCCGATTGGGACTACAACGTCGCGATCACCAAGCGCGTGGCCGACATGGCCCATTGGGTCGGCGCTTCGGTCGAGGGGGAGCTGGGCGTGCTCGGCAATCTCGAGACCGGCGAAGCGGCGGAGGAAGACGGCTCGGGCGCGGTTGGCAAACTCAGCCATGACCAGCTGCTGACCGATCCCGACGAGGCGCTCGACTTCGTCAAGCTGACCAAGGTCGACGCGCTGGCCATCGCCTGCGGCACCAGCCACGGCGCCTACAAGTTCTCGCGCAAGCCCACGGGCGACATCCTCGCGATCAGCCAGATCGAGAAGATCCATGCGAAGATCCCGAATGTTCACCTCGTGATGCACGGCTCGTCCAGCGTTCCGCAATATCTGCAGGACCTGATCAACGAGTCCGGCGGCGAGATGCCCCAGACCTACGGCGTCCCGGTCGAAGAGATCGAGCGCGGCATCAAGTCGGGCGTGCGCAAGGTCAATATCGACACCGACAACCGCATGGCGCTGACGGCGCAGTTCCGCAAGGTCGCCCAAGACAAGCCGACAGAGTTCGACCCGCGCAAATTCATGATCCCCGCGATGGAAGAGATGGAGAAGCTCTGCCTCGACCGCTTCCAGCGCTTCGGCACCGCCGGGAATGCCAGCAAGATCAAGGTGATCGACCTCGACGACATGGCCAAGCGCTACGCGGATGGGTCGCTCGACCCCGTGATTTCCTCGGCGAAAGCCGCCTGACACACCCGCGATCCCGGCGCGCCAGAGCCGGGGCTGCAGATATCGGATTTAGGGAGACAAGGAGACCCCGATGAACGAGCAAAGCAATCCCGGCAAGTACAGCGCCGGCGTCAAGGAATATCGCGAAACCTACTGGGAGCCGAACTACACCCCCAAGGACAGCGACGTGCTCGCCGTCTTCAAGATCACGCCGCAGGCGGGCGTCCCGCGCGAAGAGGCCGCCGCCGCCGTCGCCGCGGAATCCTCGACCGGCACCTGGACGACCGTCTGGACCGACCTGCTGACCGATCTCGATTACTACAAGGGCCGCGCCTATGCGATCGAGGACGTGCCGGGCGATGACGAGAGCTACTACGCCTTCATCGCCTACCCGATGGGCCTCTTCGAGGAGGGCTCGGTCGTCAACGTCTTCACCTCGCTCGTGGGCAACGTGTTCGGCTTCAAGGCCGTCCGGGCCCTGCGTCTGGAAGACGTGCGCTTCCCGCTGTGGTTCGTGACCACCTGCGACGGCCCGCCCCACGGCATCCAGGTCGAGCGCGACAAGATGGACAAATATGGCCGCCCCTTCCTGGGCTGCACGATCAAGCCGAAGCTGGGTCTGTCGGCGAAGAATTACGGTCGCGCGGTCTACGAGGCGCTGCGCGGCGGTCTTGATTTCACCAAGGATGACGAGAACATCAACTCGCAGCCCTTCATGCGCTGGCGCGACCGTTTCGAGTTCTGCCAGGAAGCGATCGAGAAAGCCGAGCGCGAGACCGGCGAGCGCAAGGGCCACTACCTCAACGTCACCGCGCCGAATATCGAAGAGATGTATAAGCGCGCCGAGTTCGCCAAGGAGATCGGCTCGCCGATCATCATGTCGGACTACCTGACGATGGGCTGGGCCGCGCAGGCCTCGCTGAGCCGCTGGTGCCGCGACAACGGCATGCTGCTGCACGTCCACCGCGCGATGCATGGCGTGATCGACCGCCACCCCAAGCACGGCATCAACTTCCGCGTTCTCGCGAAGATGCTGCGCCTTCTGGGCGGCGACCACCTGCACTCGGGCACCGTCGTCGGCAAGCTCGAAGGCGACCGCGAGGCGACGCTGGGCTGGATCGACCTGATGCGCGACAAATACGTCAAGGAAGACCGCTCGCGCGGCATCTTCTTCGATCAGGACTGGGGCCAGATGCCGGGCGTGCTGCCGGTGGCTTCGGGCGGCATCCATGTCTGGCACATGCCCGCGCTGGTCAACATCTTCGGCGATGACAGCTGCCTTCAGTTCGGTGGCGGCACGCTGGGCCACCCCTGGGGCAACGCAGCCGGTGCGGCCGCCAACCGCGTCGCGGTCGAGGCCTGCGTCAAGGCACGCAACGAGGGCCGCGATCTCGAGAAGGAGTCGAAAGACATCATGACCTCGGCCGCCAAGCACTCGCCCGAACTCAAGATCGCCATGGAGACGTGGAAAGAGATCAAGTTCGAGTTCGACACCGTGGACAAGCTGGACGTGGCGCACCGCTAAGGCGCGCCCCTCCCACCAACGCCTGAGAAAGGACTGACACCATGAGTGAAATGCAAGATTACGGCTCGCGTATCTCGGACCCGAACAGCCGCAAGATGGGCACCTTCTCCTATCTGCCCCAGCTCAACGACGACGAGCTGCGCAAGCAGGTGGAATATATCGTCTCGAAGGGCTGGAACCCGGCCATCGAGCATACCGAGCCCGAGAATATGCGGTCGAACTTCTGGTATATGTGGAAGCTGCCGATGTTCGGGGAAACCGATGTCGATGCGATCTTCCGCGAGATCGAGATGTGCAAGAAGGCCAACCCGGGCAACCATGTCCGCCTCGTCGGCTACGACAACTTCAAGCAGACGCAGGGCACCTCGATGGTGGTGCACCGCGCCGACATGTCGGCCTCTGCCTGATCTGACACGCGGGGCGGGCTGCCGATCGCGGCGGCCCGCCCTGCCCCATTTTTCCGGATTTTCCAGCGCGACGGAGAGCCACCCATGAGCGATATCGACCCAGACCAGTTCCGCGTGAAGACCGAGCCCTATTACCGGCCCGTCGGTAACGAGATCGAGCAATATGCCGCCGCCTATGATGTGCGGATGCCGGTGATGCTCAAGGGGCCCACCGGCTGCGGCAAGTCGCGTTTCGTCGAATATATGGCGTGGAAGCTGCAGCGTCCGCTGATCACCGTGGCGTGCAACGAGGACATGACCGCGTCCGATCTGATCGGGCGATTCCTCCTCGATATCAACGGCACCAAGTGGCAGGACGGCCCTCTGACCGTCGCGGCGCGGATCGGTGCGATCTGCTATCTCGACGAGGTCGTCGAGGCCCGTCAGGACACCACCGTCGTGATCCACCCGCTGACCGACCACCGCCGCCAGCTCCCGCTGGAGAAGAAGGGCGAGCTGGTCGACGCGCATCCCGATTTTCAGGTCGTGATCTCGTATAACCCCGGCTACCAGTCGATGATGAAGGACCTCAAGCAATCGACCAAGCAGCGCTTCGGAGCGATGTCCTTCGATTATCCGCAGGCCGCGACCGAGGCCGAGATCGTCAGCCACGAGGCCGGGATCGACCTCAAGACCGCCGAGAAACTGGTGCAGGTGGCCGAACGCTCGCGCAATCTCAAGGGCCACGGGCTCGACGAGGGCATGTCGACGCGCCTTCTGGTCTATGCGGGCCAGTTGATCTCGCAGAATATCCCTGCGCCCGCCGCCTGCCAGATGGCGCTGGTCGAGCCGCTGACCGATGACGCGGATATGCGCGACACGTTGCAGGCCGCCGTCCAGACCTTCTTCCCCGAGATCACCGACAGTTCGAAGGTGGCGTAAGGAGCGCGTCTGATGAAGGTCGATCTCGACGATTACGCCGCCGATCTGATCAAATCCGCGCCGGAGCTGGAGGAGACCCTCGACGGGCTCTTCCACGAGGCAGCGCGGATGATGTCGCCCGCCGGCCTGAAGGATTACATGGACGGCGCGAAGGCCATGACCTCGCTCGGCAAGGGGCCGAGCCTGCTGATCTCCTATCTCGACGAGATGCCGCAGGTCGCCAAGGAATGCGGCGAGGATGTGATCCGCGATGTCGTGGGCGCGGTGCTGAAGCTGGCCTCGATGGTCTCGGGCGAGATCCTGGTGCTGATGCTCGACACGCTGCCCGGCGCCGCCAACCGCTTCGGCGATCCGGAACTGCTGCGCGGCTATCTCGCGCTGCTGCACCGGCTGGCGGCCCGCGCGCCGCGGGGCCTGCGCCCGATGTTCGGCGTGCTTGAGGAACTGCTGAGCAAACTCACCCTCTCGGGTCTGCGCCGCTGGGTGGATTTCGGCGCCGAGGCCTATCGCCGCGACCTGCCGAAACAGGCGGATTACTTCGGGCTCGTCTCGGAAGACAGCCGCGCCGTGCTCAAACAGGAACGCCGCGGCACGCTCTTCATCGACAGCCAGCGTCGCTTGAACTTCTACCTCCGCGCCTTCTGGGCCCGCGATTTCTTCCTGCGTCCCTCTGCCGCCGACTTCGAAGGCTTCCGCCCCTTCATCGAGGACGGCGCGCTGCATCTGCCCGATGCGGTGGACGGGATCAACGGCGCCTCCGGCCTCGATCTCTATCGCGCGATGTGCGCCCATATGGCGGCCCATATCGTCTATTCGGATCACGGATTGGGGCAGGAGGCGCTCAACCCGGCGCAGATATTCCTGATCGGGATGATCGAGGATGCCCGCGTCGAATATTGCGCGACGCAGGCCTTCCCGGGGCTGCGCGCGATGTTCGACCGGCTGATGCCGAATACGCCGCCCGGAGCTTACGAACACGAGACGATGTATCTGCTGGAAAAGGTGGCCCGCGCGCTCAACACGCCCGGCACCCGCACCGGCGATCTGGAGATCGACAATCTCGTCGAAACCTTCCACGGCGAAATCGCGAACAATGCGCGCGAGACGATGTTCTCCTGGTCGCTGGGGGTCGAGCTGTTCAACCTGCTCGCGCAGCGCCGCGCGGTGCCGTCCCTGCGCATTCTCGAATCTCTGAAAATTCCGTATCGCGACGACAACCGCTTCATCTGGTCGCTCTCGGATTACGACTGGTCGAACCAGAACGCCTATCAGCCCGCGCAGGGTCAGGTGCGCAAGCGCGTCGGCCTGATGGAATTCGTCAACGAGGTCGATGTCGAGACCGCGGGCGACGATGCGCAGGAGGTCTGGGTGCTGTCGTCAGAGCTGTTCCCCTACGAGGATGAGGGCGTCAGCTATAACGAGATGGAGGGCAAGGCCCCGATCTCCGATCCGTTTCATTACGGCGAGTGGGATTACAAGGTGCAGTTGATGCGCCCGTCGTGGTCGACTGTCTATGAACACCGCCCGCCGATGGGCGACCCGGACGAGATCGACACGATCCTGACCGCACATCGCGGCATCCGGCACCGGATCAAGCAGATCGTGGACCGGCTGCGCCCGCAGGGCATCTCGCGTCAGCGGCGGCTCGAGGATGGCGACGAGCTGGATATCAACGCCGCCGTCGATGCGATGGTGATGCAGCGGATCGGGATGCAGCCCGACATGCGGATCACCATGCGCAACGTGATCAACCGGCGCGATCTGGCGGTCTGTATCCTGCTCGACCTGTCGGAGAGCACGAACGAGACCGTGCGCGGTTCGGACAAGACCGTGCTGCAGTTGACGCGCGAGGCCTCGGCGCTCGTGGCCTCGGCGATCGAAGGGATCGGCGACCCGTTCGCGATCCACGGCTTTTCCTCGGATGGGCGCCATGACGTGCAATATCAGCGCTTCAAGGATTTCGAACAAAAGCTCGATTCCGAGGTCAAAGGCCGCCTTGCGGGCATGAAAGGCGGGCTCTCGACCCGGATGGGGGCCGCGATGCGCCATGCCGCCCATCACCTGAGCCTGCGCCCCGAGGCGCATAAGCTGCTGCTGATCGTCACCGATGGCGAACCGGCCGATATCGACGAGCGCGACCCGCAATATCTGCGCATGGATGCCAAGAAGGCGGTTGCGGAACTCCAGCAGATCGGCATTAACAGCTATTGTCTGACGCTGGACCCCGAAGCCGACGCCTATGTGTCGCGCATCTTCGGGGCCAACAACTTCACCGTGATCGATCAGGTCGAGCGCCTGCCCGAGAAACTGCCGACCCTGTTCGCGCAACTGACGAAATGATCCCCGGAGGACCCCATGAGCTTTGACCGTTCCATCAAGATCGCGCCCTCGATCCTGTCGGCCGATTTCGCCAATTTCGGCGCCGAGATCCGCGCCATCGAAGATCAGGGGGCCGATTGGGTCCATATCGACGTGATGGACGGGCATTTCGTGCCGAACCTCACCTTCGGCCCGCCCGCGGTGAAAGCGTTTCGCCCGCATGTGAAGACCTTCATGGACGTGCATCTGATGATCGCGCCGGTCGATCCTTACATCGAGGCCTATGCCGAGGCTGGCGCCGATATGATCGTGGCGCATTGGGAGGCCGGTCCGCACCCGCATCGCACGCTGCAGGCGATCAAGGCGCAGGGCGTGAAATGCGGCATCTCGCTGAACCCCGGCACGCCCGCCAACGTGATCTCGGAACTGCTCGACCTCGTCGATATGGTTCTCGTGATGAGTGTGAACCCCGGCTTCGGCGGTCAGAAATTCATCCCCGGTAGCGTCAACAAGGTCCGCCAAGTGCGCGAAATGATTGGCGATCGGGACATCCATATTCAGGTGGATGGCGGCGTCGATCCGACCACGGTCGGCCCGCTGGTCGAGGCCGGTGCGGATTGCTTCGTGGCAGGCTCGTCCGTCTTCAAGGGCGGTTCGGTCGACAAACCCGAGGTCTATGGCGCGAATATGCGCGCGATCCGCGAGGCGGCACAGGGGGCCCTCAAAGCGGCGCAGTGACGGTCGGATCGGCGCAGGGCGGCACGGTCGCATTCTCGTGATCTGACCGCTTGCCCTGCGGCGACCTCTCAGTCATATTCGTGGAATTGAATACCAGTAAGGGAGGACTGGCATGACTTTCACGCGACGCACCATTCTGCGCGGAGGGCTGGCGATGGGCGCCATGACCGCCCTTCCCCGGCTCAGCTTCGCCGCCCAGACACTCGAGATGGGGTCGGCCCGGCTCGACACGCTGTCCGATGGCAATCTCGTCCTGCCGCTCAGCTTCGTGAGCGACAACCCCGACGCCAAGCCGATCCTCGAGAGCTACGGCATCACCGGCGACTCGGTCGAGCCGCCCTGCAACGTCACGCTCTATCGCGACGGCACCAACACGGTGCTGTTCGATGTGGGCTCGGGCAATGACTTCATGCCGACCGCGGGCAAGCTGATGGAGGCGATGGATGCGCTGGAGGTCGCGCCCGATGACGTGACCCATATCGTCTTCACCCACGGCCACCCCGATCACCTCTGGGGCGTGCTCGACGATTTCGACGATCCGCTGTTCTACAATGCGCAGCATATGATGGGCAAAGCCGAGTTCGACTACTGGCGCAATCCCGAGACGCTCGACACGATCGACGACGGTCGCAAGACCTTCGCGGCGGGCGCGCTGCGGCGCCTCGAAATCCTTGAAGATCAGATCGCAACCTTCGGAGATGGCCAGGAAATCCTGCCCGGCATCATGGCGCAGATGACCCCCGGCCATACGCCCGGTCACATGTCCTTCCACGTCAAGAACGGCAACACGCAGGCCTTCATCATCGGCGATGCGATCGTGAACCACTACCTCGCCTTCGCGGCGCCGGGCATGGAGGCGGGCTCGGATCAGAACCCGGAGCTGGGCGCAAAGACGCGCGTGGCGCTGCTGGACCAACTTGCGACCGACAACCTGCCGATCATCGGCTACCACCTGCCCGAAGGCGGTCTGGGCCGGGTGGAGCGCGACGGCGACGCCTATCGCTACGTCGCGGAGGTCTGAGTATGAAAAAACTCATCCTGACCAGCGCCTTGGCGGCGCTTCTTCATGTGAGCCCCGCGCTCGCCTCGGAGGACGTGCCGGACATGTATCCCGGCTCCGTGCTCTATTCGAAACCCTATGAGGTGATCCCCGGCGTCTGGACCTCGATCGGCGCGACCGCACCGCCGACCTATGAGAATTCGGGCCATAACAACAATCTCAGCTTCATCGTCACCGGCGATGGCGTGGTCGTGGTGAATTCCGGCGCGTCCTATCAGCTTGCCCGTGCGCTGCATGACGAGATCAAGGCGGTGACCGATCAGCCGGTGAAGCTGGTGATCAACGAGAACGGTCAGGGCCACGCGATGCTCGGCAATAATTACTGGATCGAACAGGGCGTGCCAGTGCTCGCCCATGTCGATGCGGCGGCCGAGTTCGAGCATGACGCGGGCGGCGCTTTCGAGGCGCTGAAAAGCTACGGCAAGGAGACCGCCGAGGGCACCGATCCGAAGCTGCCGACCGAAACCTTCGAGGACAAGCGCGTCATCGAGATGGGCGACATGGTGATCGAAGTGATGCATCTCGGCCCCGCGCACAGCCCCGGAGATACGCAGGTCTGGCTGCCCGAGCAGAAGTTCATGATCGCGGGCGATATCGCCTTCTCCGAACGGATGCCGCCGATCTTCTCGGGCACCTGCACGAGCTGCTGGATCGAGACATTCGAGACCAAATTCGCACCGCTCGAGCCCGCCTTCATCATCCCTGGTCACGGCCACCCGACCAATCTCGACAAGGTCACGCGTGGCACGACGGGCTATCTGAAATATCTGCGCGGCAAGATCGGTGAGCATATCGAGAATGGTGGCGATCTGACCGAGGCCTACTACGTGGATCAGAGCCCCTACAAAAACCTCGACACGTTCGAGGAGCTGGCGACGAAGAACGCGGGCGTCGTCTACGAGGAAATGGAATTCGAATAGGAGGTCTCATGGCCGTCACACCCCCCGTCTGCGATTTCGGCTGGAAGGCTCCGGGCTTCACCCTGCCCGGCACCGATGGCAAGGAATATAGCTTCGATGACATCCGTGGCCCCAAGGGCACACTCGTGGTGTTCATCTGCAACCATTGCCCCTATGTCCAGTCGATCCTCGACCGCATCCTGCGCGATGCGGCCGAGTTGCAGAAGGCGGGGATCGGGGTCGTGGCGATCTCGGCCAACGATGTCGACGACTACCCCGAGGACAGCTTCGAGAATATGGCCAAACTGGCCGAGAAGAAGGGCTTCCCCTTCCCCTATCTCTATGACGAAAGCCAAGCGGTGGCGAAGGCTTACGGCGCCGCCTGCACCCCCGATTTCTTCGGCTTCAACGCCGAGGACGGGCTGCAATATCGCGGGCGTCTCGATGCCTCGACCAAGCAGGCCGCTTCGGCGGATGCCAAGCGCGAGCTCTACGAGGGCATGATGATGGTCGCCGAGACCGGCGAAGGCCCGCGCGACCAGATCCCGTCGATGGGCTGCTCGATCAAGTGGAAAGCCGCATGAGCGACGCCCCTTCCGTCATCTTCGATCTCGACGGGACGCTGATCGATTCCGTGCCCGCGATCCATGCCGTCTCGAATGCCGTGCTGACCGAGATGGGCTTCGAGCCGCTCTCGCTGCCGATGATCCGCAGCTTCGTCGGCAAGGGCGTCCCCAACCTCGTGCGCCAGCTTCTCATCACCTCGGGCGAAGACCCGGACGGGCCGCTTTTCGCCCGTGTGGAGCACGCCCTGATCGCGCGATACGAGACGGATGTGGAGGGCAACGTGCCCTATCCGAACGTGATCGCCGCGCTCGACACGCTCAAGGAGATGGGCTGCCGGATGGCGGTGTGCACCAACAAGCCCTTCGCGCCCGCCGAGGCCGCTTTGCGCCATGTCGGTCTCTGGGAGTATTTCGAGCTGACGCTTGGTGGGGATTCCATGCCCACCCGCAAGCCCGAGCCGCAGATGCTGCACCATTGCCATCAGGCATTGGGCGGCGGCGCGATGATCTACGTGGGCGACTCGGAGGTCGATGCGGAGACGGCGGTGAACGCGCAGGCCCCCTTCGCCATCTATTCCGAGGGCTATCGCAAGACGCCGCTGGCCGAAGTGCCCCATGATGTGGCCTTCTCGGATTGGGCGATGCTGCCCGGTCTGGTGGAGGGCTGGAAATGGTGAGCGGGCTGATCTTCGACGTCGACGGCACTTTGGCCGAGACCGAAGAAGCGCATCGCCGCGCCTTCAACGAGACCTTCGCGGCGCGCGGCGTCGACTGGAACTGGTCGCAGGAAACGTACCGCGAACTGCTGAAGACCACCGGCGGCAAGGAGCGCATGGCGCGCCACCGCGAGGTCATGGGCTTCGGCCCCTCTGACGAAGAAATCGCCGATCTGCACAAGATCAAGACCCTGCGTTATGTCGAGATCATCACTGGCGGCGAGGTGCCGCTACGCCCCGGCGTGGCGCGGCTGATCGCCAATGCGCGCGACGCGGGATTGAAGCTCGCCATCGCCACGACCACGAACCGGCCCAATGTCGATGCGCTGATCCGCGCGACGCTGGGCGCCGATCCCGATTACCTGTTCGACGCGATTGCGGCCGGAGACGAGGTGGAGACCAAGAAACCCGCGCCGGACGTGTTCGAACTGGCGCTGAACCGGTTGCATCTGCCGCCCGAGGCCTGCATCGCTTTCGAGGATAGCGAAATGGGTCTACAATCGGCGCAAGGGGCCGGGCTGCGCGTGCTGATAACCCCTTCGGCCTATACCGACGGGGGCGATTTCTCGACCGCGGAGTGGGTTCTTCCCGACCTCTCGCATCCCTTACCGCCCGAGATCACGGAAGGGCTGGGACAGAGTGCCGCAATTTCATAAGATTATCCCCGGCACTATCTGCTGGGCAGGTTAACGGAGGCCGCCATGATCAAACCTGACGTCAAAGCGTTTTTCGACACCGCGACTTTCACCGTCTCTTACGTGGTGAAAGATCCGGGCAGCAAAGCTTGCGCCATTGTCGATAGCGTGCTCGATTTCGACTATTCCTCGGGCCGGACGGATACAAAATCCGCCGACGAGGTCATCGCCTATGTGCAAGAGCACGGGCTCGAGGTGGAATGGATCCTCGAGAGCCACGTCCATGCCGACCACCTCTCCGCCGCGCCCTATATCCAGGAGCGCGTCGGCGGCAAGATCGGTATCGGCGACCGTATTCAGGTCGTGCAGGACACGTTCGGCAAGATCTTCAACGAAGGCACCGAATTCCAGCGCGACGGCTCTCAGTTCGACAAGCTCTTCAAGGAAGGGGACACGTTCACCGTGGGCGCGCTGGAAGGCCGCGTGCTGCACACGCCGGGCCACACGCCCGCGTGCCTCACCTATGTGATCGGCGATGCGGCCTTCGTGGGCGATACGCTCTTCATGCCCGATTTCGGCACCGCGCGCTGCGACTTTCCGGGCGGATCGGCGGAAACGCTCTATTCCTCGATCCAGAAGATCCTCGCCCTGCCCGACGAGACCCGCATTTTCGTTGGCCACGACTACAAGGCCCCGGGCCGCGACGAATATGCGTGGGAAACCAGCGTCGCCGAGGAAAAGGCCCGCAACATCCATATCGGCGGCGGCAAGTCCGAGGCCGAGTTCGTCAAGATGCGCACCGAGCGCGACGCGACGCTGGCGATGCCCAAGCTGATCATCCCCTCGCTGCAGGTGAACATGCGCGCGGGCCAGATGCCGCCCGCCGATGACGAGGGCAAGACCTATCTCAAGGTCCCGGTGAACAGGCTCTGAACGGACAAACCTAAAGGGGCGGGCTAGACCCGCCCCTCTCTCCCCTACAGGCAGGACAACAGGACCAATATGGAACCGCGCAAACTTTCCGACGATTTCTCCGTCTCCCCGCAGATCGAGCCCGAAGACGTGGCCAAGCTCGCCGAGATGGGCTTTCGCACGCTGATCACGAACCGCCCCGACGAAGAGGTCGAGGACCACAAATATCTGTCGGCCAATATCGCGAAGCTCTGCGCGCAATACGGGCTGAATTATCATTACCTGCCCTATTACCCCGGCGAGATGACCTTCGATCTGGTCCACGATTACGAGGCGATCATGAACACCGCGCCGAAGCCCGCCTTCGGCTATTGCCGCTCGGGCACGCGCTCGTCGCATCTCTGGGGCATGAGCCAGGCGGGTCGGATGGATCTCGACAAGATCATCGAGGCTGCGGCCGATGCGGGCTATGACCATTCCTCGCTGATGCCGGTGCTGAAATTCTACGCCACGCGCCGCGGCAAGGTTTGATCCGCGCCTAATCCGAAGACCGAGATGCTCAAACGCTACCTGCCGATCCTCAGCTGGGGGCGCGATTACGATCGCCCGACCTTCGAGGCCGACCTGATCGCGGCTGTGATTGTAACGATCATGCTGATCCCGCAATCGCTGGCCTATTCGCTGCTCGCTGGCATGCCACCGGAATACGGGCTCTACGCCTCGGTGCTGCCACTGCTGATCTACGCCGTCTTCGGCACCTCGCGGCCTCTGGCCGTGGGGCCGGTCGCGGTGATTTCTCTGATGACGGCCGCCGCGGTGGGCAAGGTTGCGGCGCAAGGCACACCCGAATATATCGCCGCCGCCGTGGCGCTGGCCTTCCTGTCGGGCGTGATGCTGGTGATCATGGGTTTCCTGCGGATGGGCTTCATCACGGCCTTCCTCAGCCATCCGGTGCTCTCGGGCTTCACCTCCGCCGTCGGCATCCTGATCGCCGCGGGTCAGATGAAGCATTTCTTCGGCATCCAGGGCGAGAGCGGCGGGATCTTCGACATTCTCGGCGGTCTCTGGGCGCATCTCGGCCAGACCAACGCCTATACGGTCGTCATCTCGATCCTGTCGCTGGTCTTCCTGTTCTGGGCGCGGCGCGGGTTGAAACCGCGCCTGCTGAAAGCGGGGCTGTCCGAACGGCTCGCGGCGATCCTGACCCGCGCGGCCCCCGTCTATGCCGTGGCCGCGACCATCCTGATCACTTGGCTCTTCGGGCTGGAGGGGCGCGGCGTCCGCGTGGTCGGCACCGTGCCGCTGGGCTTCCCGACGCCGAGCCTTCCGCCCGCCGATCTCGCGCTCTGGAAAGAGCTTTTCGTCCCGGCGCTGCTGATCGCGATCATCGGCTATGTCGAGACGATCTCCGTCGCCCAGACGCTGGCCGCGAAGAAACGCCAGCGCATCGACCCCGATCAGGAATTCATCGCATTGGGCGGCGCCTCCATCGGCTCCGCGATCTCGGGCGCCTTCCCGGTCACGGGCGGGTTTGCGCGCTCTGTCGTCAGTTTCGAGGCCGGCGCCACGACGCCCGCCGCCGGGGCCTTCACCGCGATTGGCGTGGCGCTTGCGACCTTCACGCTGACCCCGGCGCTCTATTACCTGCCGCAAGCGACGCTCGCGGCCACGATCTTCGTCTCGGTGCTGACGCTGGTCGACATCAAAGCGCTCAAGCGCACTTTCAAATACGCACCGCGCGAAGGCATCGGCATGGCGCTGACCGTGCTGGTCACGCTGGTCTGGGGCGTCGAGGACGGCATCGCCTTCGGCGTCATCCTCTCGATCGCGCTGCGGCTCTGGGCCAGCTCGCGCCCGCATGTGGCCGAGCTGGGCCAGGTTCCCGGCACCGAGCATTTCCGCAACATTCAGCGCCACCGAGTCAGCTGCGCGCCGGGCGTCCTGAGCCTGCGCATCGACGAGAGCCTGTGGTTCCCGAATGCCCGCTTCGTCGAGGAGATGATCTACGACCGGATCGCCAGCGACGAGTCGATCAAGCATGTCGTGCTGAACTGCCCCGCGATCAACCATATCGACATGTCCGCGCTCGAGGCGCTGGAAGAGGTGAACGATCAGCTCAACGATGCGGGCGTGCGGCTGCACCTGTCCGAAGTGAAAGGCCCGGTGATGGACCGGCTCACGCGGTCGGACCTGATCACCCATCTGACCGGGCAGATCTACCTCACCCATTACGACGCGCTGGCGACCCTTGCCCCCGAGACCACTCAGGGCTGTGCGCACGAAACCCGGATCGAGACCCATCGCTAAGCAAGATGCCCCCCCACGCGGGTTGCCATAACGCCCGAAAAATAAGACATTCGGATAGATCATCCGGAGCGGAGAAAATCGCGCGCCGGAATAGTAGTAACGATCTACGCGACCTACCGAAATGTGAGGTGAAACGCGATGTTATCCTTTTGCGAGGCAGTCTTACGGGCGAAATCCGTGCAAGAGATCTGGTCACGTCACTGCCAGGAAATGGAACGCTACGGCTTCCATCGTTTGATCTATGGCTTCACAAGTTTCCGAAAGGGAAACAATTTCGGCCATGAGGACGATTTGTTGATCCTCTCAAACCACCCCAAAGAATATCTCGACATCTTCGTCGGCGAGGCGAAATACCGCCACGCGCCTATGGTTCAATGGACTGCGGAGAATGACGGCCCGTGCTCCTGGCGCGTCGTCGCAGATCGCGCGATGCGGGGCGAGTTGACCCCGGGCGAGATCGAGGTGATCGAACTCAACCACCGTTTCGGCATCATCGCGGGCTATTCGATCGGCTTCTCCGACCCGCTCTCCTACGCGCGCGGCGCGATCGGCCTCGTCGGTCGACCGGGATTGAGCCAGGACGAGGTCGACCGCATCTGGCGCGAAAACGAGCGCGAATTGATGGTGATGAACAGCCTCGTGCATCTGCGCATCTCCACCATGCCCTATTCTACGGGCCGCCGCCCGCTGACGGATCGGCAACGCGAAGTGCTCGAATGGGTGGCCGGCGGCAAGACCACCGCCGATATCGCGATCATCATGGGGCTGACGCCATCGACGGTGGAGAAACACCTGCGGCTTGCGCGGGAAGCGCTCGATGTCGACACCACCGCGCAGGCGGTGATGAAAGCCTCGGTGCAAAAGCAGATCTTCCTCAACGCCTCTCATGCGGCTGCGGCGCGTTAAGTTCGCCGCGCAACACCCTGCTAGAATACGAAAAACGCCGCCCCGATCAGGGCGGCGTTTTCCGATTTCAAAGAAGAAGCGCGGGCTTAGTTGCCCGCTGCGGTCTTCGCCACTTCGGCAGCGAAATCTTCTTCTTTCTTCTCGATGCCTTCGCCGACTTCCATCCGGACGAAGCCGGTGATTTCGACGCCAGCTTCTTTCGCAGCCTGACCGACGGTGAGGTCGGGGTTGACGACGAATTGCTGGTTCAGCAGCGTGACTTCCGCGGTGAATTTCTTCATGCGGCCTTCGATCATCTTCTCGATCACCTGCTCGGGCTTGCCCGATTCACGTGCGATGTCGATCTGAACCTGCTTTTCCTTCTCGAGGACCGAGGGGTCGAGATCGGCTTCCGAGAGCGCGGCCGGGTTGGTCGCCGCGATATGCATCGCGATCTGCTTGCCGATGCCGTTGTCGGCGCCGTTCAGCGCGACGAGCACACCGATCTTGCCCATGCCGTCGGCGGCGGCGTTGTGCACGTAATGCACCAGCGTGTCGCCTTCGAGGATGTGCATGCGGCGCAGGTTCATGTTCTCGCCGATACGCGCGATGGCGTCGGTGATCACGTCTTCGACCTTCTTGCCGTTGAGATGCGCAGCCTTGACGACCTCGACATCTTCACCGGTTTCCAGCGCGACTTCCGCGATGTCGGAGACGAGCTTCTGGAAATCGGCGTTCTTCGCGACGAAGTCGGTTTCCGAGTTCATCTCGATCGCGACGCCCTTGCCGTTGTTCACGGCGACAGCGACGAGACCTTCAGCCGCGACGCGGCCGGATTTCTTCGCGGCTTTCGCGAGGCCCTTGGTGCGCAGCCAGTCAACGGCGGCGTCCATGTCGCCATCGGTCTCGGTCAGCGCTTTTTTCGCGTCCATCATGCCTGCGCCGGTTGCTTCGCGCAGTTCCTTCACCTGAGCGGCGGTAATCGCCATGGTCGGATCTCCTTCAAGAACTCTGCGAGGGCGGGATACCCCGCCCTCATGTCATCTGGGTGACGGTCGTGGCTTACTCGGCCTCGGCCTCGGCCAGCGCCTCTTCGACCGGGGTCTCGGTGAGGGCACCGACATCGACGCCCGCCGCGCCCATCTGGGCCGACATGCCGTCGAGAGCTGCGCGCGAAGCGAGGTCGCAATAGAGCGCGATGGCGCGCGCCGCGTCATCGTTGCCCGGGATCACGTAATCCACGCCGTTCGGCGGGCAGTTGGTGTCGACCACGGCCACGACCGGGATGCCGAGCTTCTTGGCTTCCGCGATGGCGAGGTCTTCCTTGTTCACGTCGATCACGAACAGCAGGTCCGGCAGACCGCCCATTTCGCGGATACCACCGAGCGACGCCTGAAGCTTCGCCTGGTCACGCTCCATGCCGAGACGCTCTTTCTTGGTCAGGCCTTCAGCGCCCTGCTCGAGCTTCTCGTCGATCTCGTTGAGACGCTTGATCGACTGGGAGACGGTCTTCCAGTTGGTCAGCGTGCCGCCGAGCCAGCGGTGGTTCATGTAATACTGTGCGCATTTCTCAGCGGCTTCAGCGATCGGGCGAGCCGCCTGACGCTTGGTGCCGACGAAGAGAACGCGGCCGTTTTTCGCAACGGTGTCGCGGATGACCTGCAGAGCCTGGTCGAGCATCGGAACGGTCTGCGTCAGATCGATGATGTGGATGCCGTTACGCTCGCCATAGATGTACTGACCCATACGGGGGTTCCAACGCTGCGTCTGGTGGCCAAAGTGAACGCCAGCTTCCAAGAGCTGACGCAGGGAGAATTCAGGAAGCGCCATGTCCAATTCCTTTTCCGGTTTGCGCCTGAGCGGAGGGTTTCAGGGCAGATGCCCCAACCGGTGGACCTTTGAGGATGTCTCCCCCATCGGCCCGCCTCCGCCTGTGAAGTGCGCGCGATATAGACGCAACGCGCGGGCTTGGCAACCCCTTGGTGACGGCTTGCCCGCTGGAATTGCCCCCCGCGCGCGTCCGCGCGCAAAACGCCTGGCAGAGGGGGCTCCGCCCCCGCGCTGCGCGCCCCCCGGGATATTTGAACCAAGAGGAAGAGGCGCCCCTTTTCATCTGGCCCGAAATACTCCGGGGTGAATTCGCGCCAGCGAAGAGGGGCAGAGCCCCTGCCCGGTCTCGGCCCCCGTCTCTGCCCGGCGCGCCTAGAGCGCGCGAAAGCGGTTGCGCTGGCTGCCGGTCCATTCCACTTCGAAGGTCCAGCCCTCTTCGGTCTGGGTCTCGGCGCGCACCACGTTCTGCGCGTGCAGCCAGGCGCGCTTGCGCCCCGCCGCGAAGGGCAGCGCGATCTCTTCGTGGTAGCGTTCTTCCGAGAGCTTCTCGTCGATCGCCGTCAGAAGCGCGTCGAGCCCGTCCCCGGTCAGCGCCGAGATCGCCTGCAGATCGGGCTCGCGGGCTTCCTGCACCGTCAGCGCGCGGCGCTGATCGGGCGGGACCGCATCCATCTTGTTCCAGACCTCGATCAGCGGCACTTCCTTGGCGACGCCGAGCTTGGCGAGAATGTCGTTCACATCCTCCGCCTGCTCTTCGGTCTCGGGATGCGAGATGTCGCGGACATGCAGGATCAGATCGGCTTCCAGCACCTCTTCCAGCGTCGCACGGAAAGCCGCCACAAGCTGCGTCGGCAGGTCCGAGATGAAGCCCACCGTGTCGGACAGGATCACCTTGCGTCCGGTCGGCAGCTCCAGCCCGCGCATCGTCGGGTCGAGCGTGGCGAACAGCATATCCTTCGCCAGCACTTCGGCCCCGGTCACGCGGTTGAACAGCGTGGATTTCCCGGCATTGGTATAGCCCACCAACGCCACGATCGGGAACGGCACCTTACGCCGTGCGGCGCGGTGCAGCTCGCGGGTCTTCACGACCTTCGCAAGCTGACGGCGCAGGCGCACGATCTGCTCGTCGATGGCGCGGCGGTCGGCCTCGATCTGGGTCTCGCCGGGGCCGCCGACGAAACCGAGCCCGCCGCGCTGACGCTCAAGGTGGGTCCAGGCCCGCACCAGCCGCGTGCGCTGATAGCTGAGCGCCGCCAGTTCCACCTGCAGCACACCTTCCCGGGTGCGCGCACGGTCGGCGAAGATCTCGAGGATGAGCCCGGTCCGGTCGAGGAGCTTCACCCCCCATTCCTTCTCGAGGTTACGCTGCTGCACGGGCGTCACCGGCCCGTCGATGAAGACGAGATCGATCTCGTTCGCTTCCAGCCGCGCCTTGATCTCCGCGAGCTTGCCCTGGCCGAACAGCTTGCCCGGCTCGGGCTTGCGCAGCTTCACGATCTCCTCGCCCACGACCTGCAGATGCGGCAGGGCCGCGGCCAGCGAGACCGCTTCGGACAGCGCGAATTGGGGCAAGTGGCGTTGGCCCTCGCGCGACGGAATGTCGGGATGGATCACGTAGGCCCGCGTGTCGGGCGTCTCGGTAGAGGTCGTTTCGCTCAAGATATGTATCGCTAAAGCCGCGTGCCGCGACGCTTAGTCGTCGCCTTCGTAAAGCGAAATAGGCTGTCCCGGCATGATCGTCGAGATCGCGTGCTTGTAGACAAGCTGAGATTGCCCATCGCGGCGCAAAAGCACGCAGAAGTTGTCAAACCAGGTGATGACGCCTTGCAGCTTCACCCCGTTGATCAGGAAAATCGTGACCGGAACCTTCGTTTTGCGTACGTGATTGAGGAATGCGTCCTGCAGGTTCTGTCTATCGCCAGCCATATTGTTCTTGCCCTTGTTCGTGTCTCGCGTCCGGGCGCCTGCGTCAAAGACGCCCATTTGATTCAAGTATGCAGTGCAGAGCGGGAGATTCCAGCCCAAAAAACAGTTTGTTAGGCCCTGAGCCAGAATTTGCGTATCAAATCCGGGATTCAGGAGCGCCAGAACTCGGGGTTGAAGAGCGCGATGATGGCCAGTGTCTCAAGCCGCCCAAGCACCATGGCGAAGGCGAATATGGCCTTGATGGGCTCGCTCAGATGGGCCCAGCTCAGCGGCACATCCGCCGCGATCCCCGCCAGCGGCCCGGTATTCGACAGCGCCGCGATCGTCAGAATCGTCGCCGGCTCAAAAGACAGGCCGAACAGCGACACCGCCATCATCACCCCGCCGATGGAAATCGCGAACAGCATGAACACGATCCAGCTGATATAGGCACCTTCCCGGCGCAACCGGCGCGCCATCATGCCGCCGCCCGCGATCGAATTGGGGTAGATCAGCTTGTCGAGTTCGCGCTCGCCATGGCGCAAGAGCGCATAGACGCGCAGCAGGCGCACGCCGCCCGCCGTCGTCGCAACCCCGCCGCCGATGATCGCAAGCCCCGCGAGGATCAGGCCCGGCGTGCCCAGCCCCGACCAGTCGCGCGCATCATGCCACGCCGACGATTCGAAGCCGGTCGTGGTGAGGAAGGACAGCGAGGTGAAGAGCGAGCCCCAGATCGATTTGAAGATCGCGCCGAAATCGCCCGGCGTGCGCACTTCCAGCGCCGCGATCCAGTGGCGGATGAAGAGAAACAGCGGCACGAGGATCACCAGCGCCGCAGCCAGACGCAGCTCGGGATCGTCGATCAGCTTCGGCGAGGCGCGCAGCTCGCCCCCGCCCGGCCAGAGCCTGCGCGACAGCGCGGGCAGGAAGAACACGAAGATCACCATCTCGCCCGCCATGCCGGAGCGCGCATTGGCCATCCCGCCCACCGGCGAAATCCCCGAGGTCGACAGCGTCGACATCGCATGGATCAGCGCCGTCAGCGACCGGTCCCCCGCCATCAGCAGGCAGACCCACAAGAGCACCGTCAGCCCGGTATAGATCGGCGCGAGCGACACCGCGTAATGGGCGATGCGCTCGGACATCTCCGCCCCGCCATCGGCCGCCGGGGCCGCAGCGGCCGGTGCGCCGGAAGGGCCTCCCGAGAAGAACACCTCGAAGCCACCCAGCCGCATCGGTGCGAGCACCGCGATCGCCATCACGAGGATGAAGAACCCGCCCATCCACGCGACCAGCCCGCGCCACAGATGGACCGACCCGACCAGCCGGGTGGGCTCGTAGAGCGTGCCGCCCGTGGTCGTGAAGGCCGAGACCATCTCCCACCAGCTGTTGAAGAACGAGGTGTCGCGCACCGCGATATAGAACGGCACCGCCAGCATCAGCGGCAGAACCGTGAAGGCGGCAAGCATGATCAGAAGGCTCGCCCGCCCGGCCCGCGCAGGCCGCGGGTTCGACCCGTTGGCCAGGCCGATCAGCGCGGTCGCGAACAAAAATAGCGTGGCGGAGTAGAAAAACGCCCGCGCCGTGTGGTGATGATGGGTCAAAAGCGCATGGATCGCGGGCACATACATCGCCAGCGCCGAGACTCCCATCAGGAGGATCGGCAGCGGCAAGGCCTTGATCATGCGTTCCATCCGGAGCGGCCCTTAGAAGAAGTCGATGGAGACCTGCAACAGGCGCTCCACTTCGGGCACATCGGAGGTCAGCGCGAACAGGACCACGATATCGCCTTCTTCGATGCGGGTATTGCCGGTGGGTTTGACGATCTTGTCGCCCTTGCGGATCGCGCCGATCAGCACGCCTTCGGGGAAATCGACATCGCGCACCGCCTTGCCCGACATCGGCGACGTGCCCATCACCTGAGCCTCGATCGCCTCGCCCTCGGCATCCCCGATCGAGTAGATCGCGCGCACGCGGCCATGCCGGATATGGCGCAGGATCGAGGACACGGTCGTCGCGCGCGGGTTGATATAGGCGTCGATATCGAGCGCCGACAGCAAGGGCGCCAGCGTCGGGTCGTTGATCAGGCAGATCGCCATCCGGCAGCCCGCCTGCTTGGCGCGCACCGAAACGAGGATGTTGGTCTTGTCGTCATCGGTGATTGCCAGAACCGCATCGGCGGTGGCGATATTCGCCTCCTCCAGCAGTTCCGAGCTCATCCCGTCGCCATTGAGCACGATGGTCCGGTCCAGCGCATCGGCGGCCTTCTCGGCCTGCGCGCGCGAGCGCTCGATGATCTTCGCGCGCACCCGCTCGGTCCGCGCTTCGAGCGCCTTGGCCACGCTGAGGCCCACATTCCCGCCGCCGATGATGACGATGCGTTCCTGCTTCTGGGTGGATTTGCCGAAAATATCGAGCGTCCGATTCACGTCCTCGACATGGGCGAAGACATAGATCTGGTCGCCCGCGAAAAGCTGATCGCCCGGTTCGGGCGCGAACAGCCGCCCCTCGCGGCGAATACCGACCACGACCGCGCGCAGCGTCGAGAACAGATCCGTCAGCTGCCGCAGCGGCGTGTCGAGCACCGGGCAATCGGCGTCCAGCTCGATCCCAAGAAGCTGCAGCTGCTCGTCGAGGAAGCTTTCCGTGTCGAAGGTCGAGGGCGCCGCCAGACGGCGCAGCGCGGCCTCGGCCACCTCGCGCTCAGGCGAGATGATCACGTCGATCGGCAGGTGGTCCCGGCGATAGAGATCGGAATATTGCGGCTGCAGATAGCTCTGCGCCCGAATGCGCGCGATCTTGCGCGTGATCCCGAAGACCGACATCGCGACCTGACAGGTCACCATGTTGACCTCGTCGGAATGGGTCGCCGCGATCATCAGATCGCAGTCGCGCGCCCCGGCCTGCTCGAGAATATCCGGATGCGAGGCAAACCCTACCACGCCCTGGACGTCGAGCGTGTCAGCCGCGCGCCGCACCAGTTCGGGATTGGAATCCACAACCGTGACGTCGTTGCGCTCGCCCGCCAGATGGCGCGCGATCTGCCAACCGACCTGACCCGCACCGCAGATGATGACCTTCATGGCAAATGCCTCCGCGCCTCACTTGGCCCCTATCTAGGCCGCGTTGCAGGGGGTGGTCAAATAGCAAACGTGCAAGCCGCATGTCGTGCCCAGAAACCTAAGCCCCTTCCCCTTGGGTAAAATATCCCGGGGGGCTCCCAAAGGGAGCGGGGGCAGCGCCCCCTCCCTCTTGAGTTTTGTCGCCCTCCGGCGACCGGGGCGGCGCCCCTGCCCGTTCACCGGAACAGAACCAGCGCCCCGGGCGACCATGCGACGCGGGTGCGGGTGCCGACCTCCAGCACGGGGCGCCCGAAGACGTTGCGCATCGAGATGCGGACCGGTTTTTCGGTGCCGTCGAGGCGCACGTCGTAATAGGTCATGTCGCCGTAATAGACGACCTCGTCGATCGTGCCGGGTGCTTCGCGATCCGAGGCCTGTTGACCTTCGTAAAGGAGCGTTAGGGTTTCCGGGCGGAAGCCCACCGCCGCCCCATCGCCTGCGGGCGCACTCGAAATCTGGCTTTGTGCGACCTCCAGTCGGCCAAGCCCCGCCACCTCTGCCGTAACCGCGTCACCCGGTCCGTCCGTCACGGAGGCGGGCAGGAAGTTCATCACCCCGATGAAATCGGCCACGCGGCGCGAATTCGGTCGGCCATAGAGCACTTCGGGATCGGCGAGCTGGGCGATCTCGCCCTCGAACATCACGGCGATTCGGTCCGACATGACCAGCGCCTCTTCCTGATCGTGGGTCACCAGAACGAAGGTGATGCCGACCTCGCGCTGCAGCTTGATCAGCTCGACCTGCATCTGCTCGCGGATCTTGCGGTCGAGCGCGGAGAGCGGCTCGTCGAGCAACAAAACCTTAGGCTTAAGGATCAGCGCGCGGGCCAGTGCGACGCGCTGGCGCTGCCCGCCCGAGAGCGCATGGGCCGCGCGGGCGCCATAGCCCGAAAGCCCGACCATCTCGAGCGATTCCTCGACCAGCTTGGCCTTCTCCGATTTCGAGCGCGGATCGCGGCGCAGGCCGAAGCCCACATTCTCGGCCACGCTCAGATGCGGGAAGATCGCGTAGGACTGGAACACCATATTGGTCGGGCGCTTGTTCGGCGGCACGCCCACCATCGTCTTGCCGTCGATCAGCACCGCGCCTTCCGAGATCTCCTCGAACCCCGCGATGGTGCGCAGAAGCGTGGTCTTGCCGCAGCCCGAAGGCCCGAGCAGCGAGAAGAACTCGCCCGCGCGGATCTCGGCGGTGATGCCGCGCAGCGCGTGATAATCGCCGTAATATTTATGAACGTCCTGAAAGGCGATCATCGGGTTATCGGTCACAGGAAACCTCCGGTATCCTTGGCACCGGTCCGTTTGACCCCGCGCCGACGGAAGAATTCGGCCACGCTCAGAAGCAGGATCGAGGCCGCGACGAGGCAGGTGCCAAGCGCCATGATGACCGGGATCGCCGACGGGAAACGCAGCTGGGAAAAGATATAGGTGGGCAGCGTGGGCTGGTTGCCCGCGAGGAAGAAGGCCACGATGAACTCGTCGAGCGAGATCGTGAAGGAGATCAGGAAGGCCGAGATGATGCCCGGCATCACCAGCGGCAGAACGATCAGCCGGAAGGTGGACATGCGGGTTTCGCCCAGATCGACCGCCGCCTCTTCCAGCGACTGATCCAGCGTCGCAAAGGCCGTTTGCAGCACCGCGATCGCATAGGGCAGCGAGATGATCACATGGCCCAAAATCACCGTCGCAATCGACAGGTTCACCTTCAGCACTTCGAGCATCACCAGGAGCAGCGACATCCCCATGAGGATATCGGGCAGCACCATCGGCAGCAGGATCAGCCCCATGATCCCGCCCTTGCCCTTGAAGCGATAGCGCGTCGAGGCACGCGCCGCGAAAACCGCGAGGATCGTGGCCCCCGCCGAGGAGGTCAGCGCGATGATCAGCGAATTCGACAGCGCGTGGCGCAGCGTGTCGTTCTCGGCCATCTTCGCGAACCAGTCGGTCGTGAAGCCCTTCAGCGGAAAGGCGATGATCGTGCCGTCATTGAAGGCAAACAGCGGCAGCAGGAAGATCGGCGCGTAGAGGAAGATCAGATAGGCGATCGCGTAGATCTTGAGGGACGGGATTTTCATGCGCGGCTCACTTTCCGGCCTTCAGGAAACGGCGGTTGAGCCACAGGAACACCAGCGACAGCGCCGCGACCACCAGAAGCGAGCTGACCGCGATGGCCGAGCCCATCGGCCGGTTGTCCAGAGGCAGCATCTGCGCCTGAATGAGGTTCGCGACCATCGGCATCTTGCCGCCCCCGATCAGCTCGGGCGTGACGTAATCGCCCACCGTCGGGATGAAGACGATCAGGGTCGCGGCCACCACGCCCGGAATCGCCAAGGGCAGCGTCACGCGCAGGAAGGTGCGCCAGCGGCTCTCGCCCAGATCCTGCCCCGCCTCCAGCAGCGAGCGGTCGATCTTCTCGAGGCTCACGAAGATCGGCAGGATCGCGAAGGGTGCATAGGCATGGGCCAGCGTCAGCGCGATCGCCCCCACCGAATTGAGCATCTGCAGCGGGTCCGCGACCAGCCCGTTCGGCCCGATGATCCCGATCCCCTCCAGCGCCGAGTTGATCACGCCGTTATAGCCAAGGATCACCTTCCACAGGAACACGCGGATCAGGTAGGAGGTCCAGAAGGGAATCGTGATCAGGAATATCCAACGCGCCTTCTGGTTCGGCGCGAGACCGAAGCTCAGATAATAGGCAATCGGGAAGGCCAGCGCGACCGTGATCAGCGTCACCAGCCCCGCCACGAAAAGCGAGCGGACCAGAATCACGCGAAAGATCGGATCGGTCCATGTCGCGATGTAATTCTGCACGGTGAACTCATGCACCACCGTCAGATAGCCGTCCTGGAAGAAGGAATAGGCCAGGATCGTGACCAGCGGCGCGGCCAGCAAGAGAACGGCATAGAGGAAGGGCGGCGAGATCAGCGCATAGCCCTGCGCGGACTCGCTGCGCAGCCAGCTCTCCCCTTTACCCGCCATCCATCTCTCCCGATTTGCACCCGTCTCGGGCGTCGTTGGATGTCACGAAAGCACAAGGTCGCGGGCGTGAAAAGAGGGCAACCGCCCCCGCACGCGTAAGGGCAAGGAAGGTGCTGTAAATTTGTGCAGCGCGACCAGGTGCCGGGTCTGGCACCGAACGTCAGACCGGCAGATCGTCAGGCATCCGCTCCAGCAGCCCCGTCAGCGTGCGCAGAGCCGAGCGGAAGCGCTCCTCCGGCACCGAACCCGCCATCGCGATGCGCACCGCGTTGGGCGCCTGCCCGTCCTGCACCACATATTCGTCGGCCGAGCGCAGCAGCACGCCTTCCATCTCCGCCATGCGCGCGAAGGTGGAGCCGCGCCAGCCCATCGGCAGTTTCAGCCAGAGGAAACTCAGCCCCGGCAGCCAGTTGAAATCCTGACCCGCCAGCGATTGCACCGTCATCTGCAGCCGCCGCCCCATCTCCTCCTGCGCGGCGTAACGCAGGCGCATCGCCTCGCCGCTCTCGAACAGCAGCGCGACCATATCGGTGATCGGACGCGCGAGGCCGAAGAAACTGTGCTGGGCGGCCAGCCGCCCCACCTCGCCCATGCCCTCGGGCGCAGCCACAATGCCGAAACGCATGCCCGCCGAGATCGTCTTCGACAGCGAGGTGACATGCCAGCTGCGCTCCGGCGCGATGACGCGGAAGCTCGGCAGGCCGGTGACCGGCGCGGTATAGCAATCGTCCTCGATGATCTGCAGATCGTGACGGCGCGCGACCTCGGCCAGCGCCTCACGGCGCGCGGCGTCCATTCGCCCCGCCGTGGGGTTCTGCGCATCGGGCGTGATGCAGACGATCTGGCCGCCATGTTTGCGGCAGGCCGCGTCGAGCGCATCGGGGATCATCCCCTGCGCGTCGATCGCGACCGGATGCACTTCGGCCCGGTTCAGCCGCGCCGCGTGCCGGAAACCGGGATAGGCCAGCTCCTCGATATAGACGCCGGGCCGGTCGCCGCGCAGGCAGGTCTGCATCACGAGGTTGATCCCGTTCTGCCCGCCATGGGTCAGCACGAGGTCGTCGGCATCGAGCTCCGACGCGAGCGAGCAATCCTTCGGAAACCAGTCCATCACCGCCTCGCGGCAATAGGCGTCGCGGCGCAGGCCGGGATATTGCAGATAGGTCTTGCCGATGTCGCGGGCGGCTTCGGTCATCGCCCATTGTAACGCTTTTGTCTGGCCGACATCGGGCAATTGTGGCGATCTGAGATTGACCAGATCGTCCGGGGTGGCGTCCACATCCTCTCCGGTATGGCGATAGAGCGGCTCGCGGGGGCCGAGTCGCTGCGTTTGTGTCGATACAAAGGTGCCGCGCCCCACCTTGGCCTCCAGCAGCCCTTCCTGCGTGGCAATCTGATACCCCCGCGCCACGGTGCCGGGCGTGACCCCCAAAGACCATGCCAAGTCCCTGACTGTAGGCAGTTTTGTGCCCGGCTTGAGGTCGCCGCGGCGGATCCCTTCGCGCAGCGCGCGGACCAGCGCGAGATATTTCGGGCCGGAGATATGGGCGAGTTCGGGAGACCAGCTTGTATCAGTCACAATATTTCTCTGGTTGCCTAAAAGGAGTCATTGTATCCCTTCTATAGCAACAAAGATCACATTGTATCAATACAGAAAGGCATCGCAATGTTTACCCTGTCGCGGACCCGTCCCGTTCCCGCCCGTCATGGCCGTCTGAGCCTGATCGCGCGCGTTGCGCGCGTCCTCGAAACTCGCCGCACGCGGATGGCGCTGGGGAAACTCGATGACCATCTGCTCGAAGATATCGGAGTTAGCCGGGAGATTGCCCGGCAAGAAGGGCGCCGCTTCCTGTGACGCGAACGATCCGGGCAATTCCCCTGACCGGAATCGTCTTTTGGCCGGGCCTCAGCGCCCGGCTCTTTTTTTTACCCTGTAATGGAAGCTCACGCGCTGGACTGCATCTCGGCCGGTGCGGCCCCCGCATCGCGCCGTGACAGATCGGGGCGCAGCGACAGCAACTCCGCCCGCTGCGCCGCATCGAAGCCCGCCAGCATGGCGGTCTCGGGCCGGAAACTCTCGACCCACACCCCTTCGCAAAGCAGCATCTCCGGCGCGTCGAGCAGCAGCTGCAGATAGCGCACGCCGCCCTCCGCGTGATCGACCTCGACCCCGCCCAGCCCGACAAGCTCTTGTGCCATCAGGACATTTCCGCGCAGTGGCGCAAGCAACCGGTGATTGGGCGAGACGCGCAGATCCTGCGCGGGATGCCCTTCGCCAAGCGCGCCCGCGCGGATGCACACCGGGCGCAGCAGCGGATTGAGCGCGAGATCGGAGGCGCTGAAGACCCGCGATCCGACCCAGCGCAGCACCTGAATGCCGGACTCCCGGGTCACGAGCCGCGCGCCGGGGCGCAGATCGCCCGCCGCGACGCCACCGGCCTCGGTCGCCACGCGCGTCTCGGGTGTCACGCAGGGAATGGCCGCGCGAAACGCCGCGATCGAGCCCGAAAACACCGTTTCGCCCGCCGCGTCATAGCCGCTGATATGGCCGTCGGTCTCGTCATGGCTGTCGAATTCGAGACGCAGCGCCTCGGTGCGTGCCATCGCGGTGCATCGCAGCCCCTGGGCTGGCGATTGCGCCAAAATCTCCGCGATATCCGTTGCGCGCATGCTCCGCGTCATCCGATCCTCCTGCCTCCCGACAGTCGAGATCCAGAATGACACGATAGCGCCAAAACTCTATGGCGAAAACGTGTTTTTCTACCCCTACGTGTAGAGTGGCGGAAACGAAGTGTTCGATTAGCGGAAACAAAACAACAGCGCCGCGCCCGGGAAAGCCCCGGACGCGGTCGCTATTGTCGCTTTGGCGCGGCCCCCGCGGGGCGCGCAGCTTAGCTCATCAGCAGCACGTTCGCTTCGTGCTTCTTCAGCGTCTTGCGCGCCGCGTGATAGGCATCGCGGCCCTTCGCGGTCTGCAGGTCGGGGAAAATCTCGAAGATTTCCTGACGCTGCGAGTTGCCCATGCCGCCCAGCGTCTGATCGCCGGGCTGGAAGCTTTCGGTCCAGGAGCCGTTGGCGAGCAGCACTTCGTGGCGGTCGAACATGAAGTGCAGGTAGCTGGTGCCCAGCGTCTCCACCGTGTCGACGCCCTGATTGGCGACGAGATGCTTGGCCGCGACGAGAACCTCGTGCTCTTCGAAATAGAGCGCGGTCTTGTCGTTTGCGACGAGCATCCGGTGGTTCGGCGAGACCATCATGTCGCGCTCGGGCAGATCATTGCCCAGCGAGCCTTTGCGGATCAGCACCGGCTTGAGATGCGGCGCGCGCTGCAGGCGCTCGCGGCTCATCTCGGCGCGGCCCGCCCAGCGAACCACCTGAATGCCGTTGTCACGGGTCAGAACCTTGTCGCCTTCGCGCAGCGTCTCGGCAGGAACCTCGCCGCGCGGGGTCGCGATCAGCGTGCCCGGCGTGAAGCAGGGAATGACATCCTCCATGTTGGAGAATTCGAGCGTGCCGGTGACATTGCCGCTGCCATCGAGGAAATCGACCGTCCCGGCATAGGTGCTGACACCCGAGACCGGATCGTAATCGGTGACGGTCGAGTGAACGCGCAGCGGGCCTGCGCCCTGCAGGTCGAGCGTGTCGTAATCGTCGCCGCCCTCGCCGCCGTCCAGCGTGTCGCCGATCCCGTCGGTCGACGAGCCGACGATGAACAGGTCGCGATCGTCGCCGCCATCGACGGTGTCGGCATCCGCGCCGCCATCGAGCGTATCGTTGCCTTCGCCGCCGTCGAGGCTGTCCGACCCTTCGCCGCCTTCCAGCGTATCCTCGCCCTGCTGACCGTAGAGCACGTCGTCGCCCAGACCGCCCATGATGCTGTCATCGCCGGGCGCGCCCGGATCGTCTTCCACCGGGCAGGTGTCGTAGGTCATGTCGGTGATCGAGATCGCCTGATCCGTATCGCCACCATTCGAGTAGGCGATGGTCAGCTTCGCGGTCGGATCGTTGATCGTGACCTTGACCGAACCGATCTTGTCGTCCTGATTCAGATAGCCGGTGTCCTGATCGCCCCCGGTGATCGTATAGGTGCCGTCGCCATTGTCGGTGACGGTCTGATGGCCCTCGGGATCGATCGTGATTTCGACCGGGTTGCCGTCGGCATCCAACGCCGAAAGCGTCACGATATCAACGTGATCGTCGTAGCTGTCCGAGCGGTCGAGATCGTTGATGCGGAAGCTCAGCCCCTGAACTTCACCGGTATAGTCGCTATTGTCCGACGAGAAGGTCAGAACGGTCGTCGAGGTCGGCGACACGCCATCCCCGCAATCGCCGCCCGCACCGTAGAGTTGCAGCGCCGAGCAGCTGTCGAAGTTCTCACCCGCTTCGGTATATTGCGCCGACGTGGTCAGCGTCGCCTTCGCCCAGGCATCCTGCGACTGGAAGTCGAAATGGACCTTGGTCTCGCCCAGATCGACGGTCTGGTCCTTCACCTCGCCGCAATCGGTCTGGAAATGGCTCCAGTCCACGGTCTCCGAAACCGGATCGGCCGCCGGGCCGCCCGCGGGATCGTTGTCGCCATAGATCGTGTCGTTGCCGGCATCGCCTTCGAGCGTGTCGTTGCCGCCCTCGCCAAAGATCAGGTCGTTGCCCTCGCCGCCCTCGACGGAGTCGTCGCCTTGCCCCGCATAGACCGTGTCATTGCCGTCGCCCGCGATGATGTAGTCGTCATTCGGCGCGGCCCCCGGAAGGATCGCGTCGTTATTGTCGACCATGTCGCCTTCGGGATCGCCGGTATAGTCGTCGTCGATCAGATCGCTGCCGGAGGTGCCTTCGACGATGCCGTCTGGCGCGCTCACGTCGACCGTGACGGTCGCGGTGTCGTAGCCACCCTGCCCGTCATAGATCTGGTAGGTGAAGCTGTCGGTGCCGGAATAGTTCGGGTCGGGCGTGTAGGTGATCGTGCCATCGGCATTCACCGTGACCGAGCCATGCGCCGGGTCGCTCGCCCAGACCACCTTGAGCGGATCGCTGTCGGGATCGCTGTCATTCGAGAGCACGGCGATCGTCTGCGCGGTGTTGTACTTCACGTTCGCGCTGTCGTTGACAGCGTTTGGATCGGAATTCCGGTCGCAATCGTCGTGATGATGATGGTGAGTAATAGTCATCCCCAACTCTCCTTTGCCGTCCGCTTGGCTCCCTGGCCCCGCGCCGTGGCTTCCCTTAGGCGCAAAACGGCAGCGCCATGACGTGGCCGAACCCGAAAGTCCGAACGTGAATGTCGAGAAGAATTGGCCGGCCTCGGCGCGCGCGGGCGCTGCCAGCAAAGTCGCCGCAGATCGCTCCGCGTCTCCTTTGCCCTAAAAGTCGAGGCCGTTATGGATCGGTCCCCTTGGCAGCGCCGGGCGAGCTCTCTTTCGACAACTCTTCTCTTCGGCCACCCCCATGGCCAAAAGCCCCCCAGCAGGGCTTGGCCTCAATTTGCCCATCTGGCCGCCACAAAGAAAAGGGGAATTTGCCGTTTTCTTGCCTCATTTCGGGGGATTGCTTGGAAAATGAGCACCAATAGTCCGAATCGCGAAGTTCCTGTTTTCAAACGACGTTTCGATTTTGCAAAAGATCCACCTATCTTTTCGGCGGAAAACTTGCCAAAGTTTTGCCACATTTAAACTACCGGTTGTGTGGCGATTGGATGACCCGTGCCAGAAGGCGAAAAACTGTTTTCAGATAAGCGACAATACCTGGATCGATTTGTTTCCCGGAGAGACCCAAATCGCGACCATATTTCTGCCGTGAATATGTCCCAATTGTTCTCAATCGCGCCGCAATGCGGTGTCCGGTGCCCGTTTGTTCTGAGAACGAAACGAGATTTTTCCGAATCATCTTTTGATAACCACGTTTCACGATGCCGGGCTCTGCCGCAATTTCGCCTGATTTGGACAAACGGACTCCGGGCGCAGCGAACACCCGCGCCGGACATGCGCAAAACGCGCCGGTCGGATCACCGACGGCGCGCGGATCTGTCATCTTCGGAAGGTCTGGTGCCCGAGGTCGGATTCGAACCGACACGCATTGCTGCGGCGGATTTTGAATCCGCTGCGTCTACCATTCCGCCACTCGGGCCCAGTTCGAACCCTCTAGCGCGCAGCCGCGTCCGAGGCAAGTACGCTTAGAGGTTACGCGTTGAAAACGTGTCGCATTGCTTGAGATCGCCGCTGAGATAGCCCCGCTCGAACCAGCGTTGCCGTTGGGCGGAACTGCCATGGGTGAAGCTGTCGGGCATCGGAACCCGGCCCGCCTCGCGCTGCAGCGTATCGTCGCCTATCCGCGCGGCTGCGTTCATCGCCTCCGCGATGTCGCCCGGCTCGATCGCGCCGATCTGATCCTCGGCCCGGCGCGCCCAGATCCCCGAGAAGCAATCGGCCTGCAACTCGATCCGCACCGAAAGCGCATTGGACTGCGCCTCGGAGCTTTGCGCGCGCACCTCATTAACCTTACCGAGAATCCCCAGCTCATCCTGCACGTGATGGGCCACCTCATGCGCGACCACATAGGCCGCGGCAAAATCGCCCCGCGCGCCGAGCTGCTGGCTCAGCGTGTCGAAAAACGCGGTATCGAGATAGATCTTCTGATCGCCCGGGCAGTAGAACGGCCCCGTCGCGCCGCTCGCATTGCCGCAGGGCGATTGCGTGACCCCACTATAGAGGACCAGCACCGCCGGATCGTATTGCCGCCCCAGATCGGATTGGAACACGTCCTGCCAAACCTCCTCGGTATCGGCCAGAGTCACCGAGACGAAATCGCCCATCGCCTTCTCGCGATCGCTCAGCTCACCTGATTGGGTGACCACCTGCCCCGAGCTACCCGACCCGCCGTCAAGCAGCGGCGTCAGATCGATCCCGAGGAAATAGGCCACGACGACGATCGCAACCACGCCGAGGCCGCCGCCGCCCAGACGGATCGCGCCGCCCCCTGCCCTGCGCTGGCCGCGCCGGTCCTCGATATTGCGGCTGCCGCGCCGTCCTCGCCATTGCATTCGCGAATGCCTCCCTCGCTTTTATGTGAAGTCTAGCGTGAGGCCGGGAAAAGCAAAGGTGCAACCGCGCGTGACTTGACCTTGCGGCCCTCGCGGGAGATGAAGCGAACCGAGCAGCAAGGAAAAGGATGCCGCTATGATCCGCCGCATCTACGACTGGACGATGGCCCGCGCGAGCCACCCGCATGCGATGTGGTATCTCGCCGCTGTCGCCTTTATCGAAGCCTCGGTCTTCCCGATCCCGCCAGACGTGCTGATGATCCCGATGATCCTCGCGCGGCCCTGGGCGGCATGGCGTATCGCGCTGGTGGCGACCCTGTCGTCGGTCGCGGGCGGCTGTCTGGGCTATCTGATCGGCTATGGTTTCATGGATGCGATCGGCACGCCGGTGCTGGATTTCTACGGCAAGGCCGATGATTTCAACACGCTCGCGGCCCGGTTCAACGAAATGGGCGGATGGGCGGTGCTTATCGCGGGCGTCACGCCCTTCCCCTATAAGGTGATCACGATCTTCGCCGGCGCCACGAACCTGAGCCCGGTGCTCTTCCTCGGCGTCTCCGTCATCGCCCGCGCACTGCGCTTCTTCGTGGTGGCGGGCCTCCTGTGGAAATTCGGCGCGCCGATCAAGACCTTCATCGAGCGCTGGCTCGGCCCGCTCTTCACTATCTTCGTCATCCTGCTGATCGGCGGGTTCTATCTTCTGAAATATCTCTGAGGCCCCCGATGCAAGATCGCATGCAAACCCTGACCTCCTTCCGCAGCCTCGTGGGCTTCGCAGCCGCAGGCTCCGCCTTCGTGCTGGCCGGGGCCTTCGTCTTTCAGGCGTTCGGCTACGCGCCCTGCCATCTGTGCCTGCTGCAACGCTGGCCGCATCTGGCAGCCGCGATCATCGGGCTTGCGATCCTCGCCTTCCGCCTGCCCGGCTGGACCGCGCTTCTGGGGATGCTGGCCGCGCTGACCACCTCGGTCATCGGCTTCTATCACTCGGGCGTCGAGCGGAAGATCTTCGAGGGCCCCACCGATTGCACCTCGAGCGCTGTCGACACGACCGTCTCCGCCGCCGACCTGCTCAAGCAGATCAACGAGGCCCCGCTCGTGCGCTGCGACGAAATCCCGTGGGACATCTTCGGCATCACCATGGCGAACCTCAACGCGGTCGGCTCGCTCGTGCTGGCAGGCATCTGGCTCTGGGCCTTCCTGAAATCGCGCCGCCCGGCGCTGTGATCTGAGGGGATCGGCTGGGCCGCTGCGCGCGGCCAAGCCCCCTTGCTCCGCCCCGAAATCCGCGCCAAGAACCGCGCATGAGCGAATCCAGACCTGATATTCTGTGCATCGGTTCGGTCCTGTGGGACATCATCGGCCGCGCCTCGGTGCATATGCATGAAGGCTCCGACGTGCCGGGGCGGATCGAACGGCTGCCCGGTGGCGTTGCGATGAATATCGCGATGACGTTGCGCCGCTATGGGCTGAAGCCTGCGGTTCTGACCGCGCTGGGGCGCGACAGTCAGGGCAACGACCTGATCCAATCCGCCGAGGTGCTGGGCGTCGATTGCAATTATCTCTACCGCTCCGACGATCTGCCGACCGACCGCTATATGGCGATCGAGGGCGCGAACGGGCTGATTGCGGCCATCGCGGATGCGCATTCGCTGGAGGCTGCGGGCGAGAAGATCCTCGCACCGCTCGCGGATGGGCGGCTCGGCACGGAAAACGACCCGTGGACCGGCGCCATCGCGCTCGACGGCAATCTCACCGAGGCGCTTCTGAGCCAGATCGCGCATTCGCCGCTTTTCGCCAAGGCCGACCTGCGCGTGGCCCCCGCCAGCCCCGGCAAGGCGGAACGGCTGATGCCGCTGCTGACCCATCCGGCGGCGACGCTTTACGTCAATCTCGAAGAGGCGGGCATCCTGTGTCAGGGCAGTTTCGAGAGCGCCGAGCATGCCGCCGAGACCCTGCTGGAACGCGGCGCGCAACGCGTGCTGGTGACCGATGGCGGCAAGGCTGCCGCCGACGGCAGTGCTGCGGCAGGCAATGTCATCGCCTCGGCCCCGCCCCCTGTCCTCGTGACCCGCGTGACCGGCGCGGGCGATACTTTCATGGCCGCGCATCTCGTGGCCGAACAGCGCGGCGCGGATCGCATGGAGGCGCTCGAGAGCGCCCTGACCGCCGCCGCGCGCTATGTTTCCGGAGAACTCGCCACATGACCGCTCCCCTCACCTTCGCCGCCGAAGTCGCTGCCGCGAAAGCCAAAAATCGCCCCATCGTCGCGCTGGAATCGACGATCATCACCCATGGGATGCCCTATCCGCAGAATCTCGAGACCGCGCAGGCGGTCGAGGCGGAGATCCGCAAGGCGGGCGCGGTGCCGGCCACGATCGCGGTGATGGGCGGCAAGATCCATATCGGGCTGGAGCCCGAGGAGCTGGAGGCGCTCGCCCAGACCATGGACGCGATGAAGGTCAGCCGCGCCGATCTTGCGGTGTGCCTCGCGAAAGGCGCGACGGGCGCGACCACTGTCGCGGCCACCATGATCTGCGCGCACCTCGCGGGCATCGACGTCTTCGCCACCGGCGGGATCGGCGGCGTGCATCGCGGAGCCGAAGACAGCTTTGACATCTCCGCCGACCTTCTGGAACTCGCGCAGACCCCGGTCAGCGTGGTCGCGGCGGGCGCCAAGGCGATCCTCGACCTGCCGAAGACGCTCGAAGTGCTGGAAACCCATGGCGTGCCGGTCATCGCCTACGGGCAAGACGCCTTCCCCGCCTTCTGGTCGCGCAATTCCGGCCTGCCCGCGCCGCTGCGCGCAGATAGCGCCGCCGAGATCGCCAAGTCGCAGCTTGCGCGCGCGTCGCTCGGTCTGCCGGGCGGCCAGCTGATCGCGAACCCGATCCCCGAAGCGGCCGAGATCGCCCGCGAGGAAATCGTGCCGGTCATCGAACAGGCGCTGCAAGAGGCCGAGGCGCAGGGTATCGCGGCGAAGGCCGTCACGCCCTTCCTGCTGTCGCGCATCTTCGAGCTGACCGAAGGCCGTTCGCTCGAAGCCAATATCGCCCTCGTTCTGAACAACGCGCGTCTGGCTGCCGCAATCGCGGGCGAAATCATCACAGCGCGGGCCGCCTGATACGCGGCCCATTGCCCATCGTGGCGGCGCTGCCTAGATAGCAGGCAACGCATCGCCACGAGAGGGCGCATCCAGATCATGACAAAAGACGACCCCCATCCGCGCCGCCGCTCGCGTTTTGCCGCGCTGCGCGCCTCCTTCTTCACCGGGTTGATCGTCGTCGCGCCGATCGGCCTGACGATCTGGCTCATGTGGACGATGGCCGGCTGGGTCGATGGCTGGGTGTTGCCGCTTGTCCCGCCCGAACTGCGCCCCGAACGCTATATCGGCATCAATGTGCGCGGGCTCGGCGTCATCATCTTCCTTGTCTTCACCGTGATCGTCGGCTGGCTCGCCAAGGGCTTCTTCGGGCGCACGATGCTGCGCTTCGGCGAGAGCATCGTCGATCGACTGCCGTTTGTGCGCACGGTCTATAGCGGTCTCAAGCAGATCGCGGAAACGGTGCTCAGCCAGTCCGAGGGCAAGTTCGACCGTGCCTGCATGATCGAATATCCGCGCGAGGGGCTGAAGGCGATTGCCTTCGTCTCCTCGACCGCGAAGGGCGAAGTCGCGGCGCAGGCCGAAGAGGGCGATCCGCTGATCTCGGTCTTCCTGCCGACGACGCCGAACCCGACCTCGGGGTTCCTGCTCTTCGTTCCGCAATCGCAGGTGACCTATCTCGACATGTCGGTCGAGGATGCGGCGAAGCTGATCATCTCGGCAGGTCTGGTTTACCCGCAGCCGAAAGAGGCGAAACCTGCGAAGAAAACCAAGGTGAAACTTCAGTCGAACAAGGCCTGAAGATCGGTCGATGCCTCTTTGCCGATCTTGTCGGCATGGGCGTCGAGCCAGCGATCCGCCGCCGCCCGGCCCGCCAGTTTCAGCTTCGCGAGCATCCCCCATTCGGGCAGGATTTTCGACTTCGCGCTCAGCTCGCCCATCACATCGTCATCGGCGATCATATGGATCAGCACATCCTTCATAGCCCCTTCGGGGAGCCGGTCTTCGCGGATCAGCCGATGCACGAAATTGATCGCCCGCAATTCGCGCAACAGAGAGGAGTTGAAGCTGATCTCGTTGATCCGCTCGTCGATCTGCGCAGGCGTTTTCGGGACCTCGTCGCGCCAGAGCGGGTTGATCGAAATCACCACGACGTCACGGGGATAGGCCGGTTCGAATAGCGGGAATAGCGGCGGATTGCCGGTATAGCCGCCATCCCAATAGGCCTCCGTCCGGCCCGACTTCGGGTCGGCGATCTCGACCGCCTGAAAAATCTCCGGCAGGCAGGCCGAGGCGAGAATGGCATCCGCCGTGATCTCTTCGCCGGTAAAGACGCGGATCTTGCCAGTGCGCACATTGGTGGCCGAGACATGCAGTCGCGGACCCTCGCTCGCACAGACGTCGCGATAGCGAAACCGCTCGACCACCGAGCTCAGCGGATTGACGTAGAAAGGCCCCGCATCATATGGCGAGAAGACCCGCGACATGCCGTCGATGAAGGCCGCCGGCGTGAAGGCGTCGAACCAGCGCGTCAGCGCCTCGGTGCCGGGCAATTGCGCGGGCATCAGCCGCTCGAGCCGCAAATCGACGCTTTCAGCGACCTGGCTCCAAAGCTCATCCAGCGACTCGCGCGCCCCTTGGCGACCGGCACGGGCATAGCCCGCCTTGAACGCAGCCCCGTTCAGCGCTCCGGCCGAGGTGCCCGAGATCGCCGCGTAGTCCAGCCAGTCTTCATCCAGAAAACGGTCGAGAACGCCCCAGGTGAACGCGCCATGCGCGCCTCCACCTTGCAATGCGAGGTTAATGCTCTTGCGGTTCATCGGCTCGGGCCTTTCGCTGCCTGCCTCCCTGCCGCAAAGCTATGCTGCATCGCAGCAAAAGCAAGTCCCCGCGCCGAGCGGCGCCCTTAGCCTAGCAGATCGTGGCAGAGTTCCAGCGCGGAAATCAGCGCATCGGCCTCTTCGCGGGTGTTGTACATCCCGAAAGACGCGCGCGCCGTCGCCGTAACCCCAAGCCATTCCATCAGCGGCCCGGTGCAATGCTGCCCCGCGCGCACCGCGACGCCGCGCTTGTCGAGGATGGTCGAGATGTCGTGCGGATGGGCCGGACCATTCAGCGTGAGCGAGAAGATCGCGCCCTTATCGGCGGCGGTACCCTGCTGATTGAGCCAGTTCAGCCCGCTCAGCTTCGCCGCGGTGTAGTCGCGCAGATCGCGCTCGTGCTCGGCGATGTTCTCCATCCCGATCCCCATCAGGTAATCGAGCGCGACGCCCATGCCGATCTGCTGCACGATGCCGGGCGTGCCCGCCTCGAACTTCATCGGCGGGGTGTTGTAGATCACCGTGTTGCGGGTGACGGTGTCGATCATATCGCCGCCGCCAAGGAAGGGACGCATCTCAGCCATCCGGTCGCGGTGGATGAAGAGTGCCCCGGAACCGCTTGGCCCGTATAGCTTATGTCCGGTGATGACGTAGAAATCGCAGCCAAGATCGTCGACATCGACGGGGCCATGCACCGCCGCCTGCGAGCCATCGACCAGCGTCGCGATCCCGCGTGCGCGTGCAGCCTGCGCAATCGGTTTCACATCCACCCGGGTGCCCAGCACGTTCGACATATGGGTGATCGCGATCAGCTTGGTGCGCGGCGTGATTGCCTCCAGCACCTTCTCGGGCGGCAGCGAGCCGTCGGCCTCGGGCTCCACCCAGACCAGCTTCACGCCCTGCCGTTCGCGCAGGAAATGCCACGGCACGATATTGGCGTGGTGCTCCATCACCGACAGGATGATCTCGTCTCCCGGCTCGAGGTTCGGCGCGCCCCAGGCGTAGCTGACGAGGTTGATCCCCTCGGTCGAGCCGGTGGTGAACACGATCTGCTCTTCATCGGCGACATGCAGGAAGCGCGCGACGATCCCGCGCACGCTCTCGTATTTCTCGGTCGCGATATTGGACAGCGTATGGAGCCCGCGATGCACGTTGGAATAGTCGTGCTCATACATCTGCGTCATCGCGTCGATCACGACGCGCGGCTTTTGCGCCGAGGCCCCGTTATCGAGGTAAACCAAGGGCTTGCCGTTCACTTCTCGCGTCAGGATCGGGAAATCCGCGCGAATTTTTTCGATATCATACATGGAGCACCTCAGAGTGACGCGGGGTCTGCGGGCAGTTGCACGAGGCCGGTCGAGACCAGCACGATCCCCGCGATCATCGCCGAGCCCAGAAAGGTCAGGATCACCCCGAAGCCGGTCGCCACGGGGTTTTCGAACCCGTGCAGAACCATCGTGAACTGCACCAGCAAGTAGAACATCAGCGCCACCAGCAGCACCGACATCAGCGTGGCCGAGATCGGGAAGAAGACCATCAGCACGACCTGAATCATCTGACCGATCATCAGAACGAATTCGATCCAAGTCAGAAGCAGCAGCGAATCCGGGAATTTCCCGTGCCCGCCAAAGCGTTGGCCGACGAAAGACATGGCGAAAGCGCCATAGACCAGAAGCGCGCCCTGCAGCCCCACCACGGTCAGCGGCGGCGTCACCGTGCCGATATCCACCTTGGTGATGAAGCTGAACACCAGCTGCGCGAGCGTGCCGAGGATCGCGGTCATCACGACCACCAGCACCATCGCCATGAACCGCGCATTGGCGTTCAGATTCAGCCCGATCAAATCGCGCGCAACCGATTTCGGATCGGTGAAGCTACGGATAAGCCATTCTTTAAGATCGGGCTGCATCAGTTTGTTTTTCCTTCGAATTCTACCACGCGCAACGCTGCGCCCCATAGCAGGACGAAGGCCACGGTCACAAGCGCGGAAACGAGCGAAAGTTCCGCCCCGCGCCCGATGAACCCCGCCACGAGCCCTTGCAGCAGCATCAGCGGGGAGACCGCCAGAAGCGACCAGAACAGCGCGACCCGCGCACCATACCAGCTTCCCTGCCCGCCGAGGAGCCTCAGCACAAGGTGGCTCAGTGCCGCAATCGCGTAGAAGACGGGCACGGTCGCGAGCAGCGCCAGCACCGTGCCCATCATCAGCCCGACCATCGGCTGGTCGGGCATCTCATGGGCGATCCGCGACAGCCGCGGCCATTGCGCGATGAAGATCACGGTCAGTGCCGCAAGCAGGAAGACCAGCGCGCGCGGCTCGGAGGCCGGGCGCGCGAGATGCTCGCGCATCACCACGCGCGGACGCCGATAGCTGCGCCGGATATCGTCTGTCGCGGACATCGCTGAGCCTCAGCCGCGATGGCGTGCGAGCCACCCTTCCAACCGGGTCAGGATCGCATCGCGGAACCGCTCTTCCTCAATCTCTTCAATGGCATCGGCCACGAAGCTCAGAACCAGAAGCGCGGTGGCTTCCTCTTCCGGCACGCCGCGCGACCGCAGGTAGAAGAGCGCGGTCTCGTCGATCGCGCCGGTGGTCGAGCCGTGCGAGCACTGCACGTCATCGGCATAGATCTCAAGCTCCGGCTTGGCGAGGAACTGGCTGTTCTCGTCGAGCAGCAGCGACTGGCTGATCTGGTAGCCATCGGTCTTCTGCGCGCCCGGCTTCACGAGAATCTTGCCCTGGAAGATACCTTCGGCGCCGTTCTTCAGCACTTTCTTGAAGACCTGACGGCTCTCGCCGCGCTCGGCCCCGTGGGTGATGAAGACGGTGTCGTCGTGGTGGAACTTGCCGGTCTTGCCATCGCCAAGAGCCGCGCCCGCGACATGCGCATTCGCGTCGTCGCCGACGATGTCGATCACGCATTCATTGCGCGTCAGCACCCCGTTCGAGGTCAGCGTGAAGCTCTTGAACAGACCTTCTTCCGCGACGCGGGTGAAGATCGAGGTCACGGCGCGACGCTCATGGTCGCGGCCCTGCACGCGGATGTGGTGGAATTTCGCGCCCTTGGCGACGTCCACTTCCATCAGCTTGTTGAAGCGCGCGCCCGCCGGGCCGTTCTCCAGAACCGTGATCTCCGCCCCCTCTTCCAGCTTCACGAGGTGATGCAGGATCGGGTCGGAAGTCTCTGATTCATGGGTGTAAATCAGGCTCACGGGTTTCTCGGCGGCACCGGTCACGCGGATCAGAACGCCATCGGTCGCGGACGCCGTGTTGAGCGCCGCGAAGGGACGCTTCACCGGGTCCTGACCGTTGGCTTCCAGCGTGCCGTAAAGGCTGCTGGCCCAGGTCACGTCGGGCGCATCGGCCAGACGCAGGATCTCGACGCCGGACATCGACAGATCGTCGGAGGCCTCGGCATCGAACACACCGTCGCGGAACACGATCTTCAGACGGTCGATCTCGCCGAAGATCTCCGGCTCGTCATCGCTGAATGGTGCCGCGGGCACCGGATCGGGCGCGATGAAATCGGTCGGGTTGGTCCAGCGCCAGTATTCGTCGCGACGGCCCGGCAGGCCCATCGCGTTCAGACGCTCCAGCGCGGCGCGGCGTTGCGGCCCGAACCCGTCGGGCAGAGAAACGCGCGCCAGCCGCGTCTCGGCGGGGGTCATTTTTTCGACTGCCGACATTACGCCATCACCTCCGAGATCCCGTGTTTCGCGAGCAGGTCGGCATAGCCGTTCTTCTCGACTTCGAGGGCCAGTTCCGGCCCGCCGGTCTCGATGATGCGGCCATCCGCCATGATGTGGACGACATCCGGTTTAATGTGGTCGAGCAGGCGCTGGTAGTGGGTGATCACGAGGAAGGAACGGCCCTCGTCACGCAGCGCGTTCACGCCTTCGGCCACCAGACGCATCGCGTCGACGTCGAGGCCGGAATCGGTCTCGTCGAGGATGCACATCTTCGGCTCGAGGATCGCCATCTGAAGGATTTCGTTACGCTTTTTCTCACCGCCCGAGAAGCCGACATTGACCGGACGCTTGAGCATGTCCGCGTCGATCTTGAGCGATTTCGCCTTGCCGCGCACCAGTTTCAGGAAGTCGCCAGCCGAGATTTCCTCCTCGCCGCGCGCCTTGCGCTGTGCGTTGAGCGCGGTGCGCAGGAAGGTCATGTTGCCGACGCCGGGGATTTCCACCGGGTATTGGAACGCGAGGAACAGGCCTGCGGCGGCGCGCTCTTCGGGCTCGGAATCCAGCAGGTCGGTGTCGTTGAGATGCGCCTCGCCTTCGGTGACCTCGTAGCCATCTCGGCCCGAGAGCACATAGGACAACGTCGACTTGCCCGAGCCGTTCGGCCCCATGATCGCGTGGACCTTCCCGGACTCGACGCTCAGGTTGACGCCCTTGAGGATCTGCTTGTCCTCTTCTTCCAGTTTGACGTGCAGGTTCTTGATATCAAGCATGATTCTTCCTCAGGATACGGTTACAGCGGTGCCGGAGGCCGACACCATAAGCATGGATTGGCCGACGACCTCGTAGTCGAGATCGACGCCGACAACGGCATTCGCGCCCAGCTCGCGGGCGCGGTCTTCAAGCTCGCCGAGCGCCGTAGCGCGCGCGTCTTGCAATTTGGATTCGTATGCGCCGGAGCGGCCACCGATGATGTCGGTGACCTGCGCGAAGATATCGCGGACGACATTGGCGCCCATGATGGCTTCGCCCACGACGATGCCATGATAGGTCGCGATCGGGCGACCCTCGACGCTGGGGGTGGTGGTGACGATCATGCGCGCTCTCCCGTTTGGCGACCCATGCGGGCCACGGCGGGCGCGCGAAGGGTCAGAAGCGGATGGTGGTCTCGGCGTAGCGCAGGGTGCGCGGCTCGAATTGCGCGGTCTGCTGCTCGACCCAGTCGGGCGTGAAGGCGAGCGCCGCCATGTCCGGCTGCCAGAAGGCGATATTGTGCAGCCCCACGAAGGCCAGCGCGACGCCCAGCAGCTGCACCGCCATCAGTTTCACCGAGGCGAGCCGCAGCATCATACCCAGCCCAAAGGCGGTCAGCACTGCCGCAACCACGAGGACCAGATCCGGGTTGGAGCCGACTTTCTCGGCCAATTCCGGCGTCAGAAAACGCATTTTCAGCGCGGTGACGACCATCATCCCGATCGCGCCGACCATCAGCGCCGGCAGAACCTTGAACACAGCCAGCCGCGAGTGGCGCGGCTTGGCGATGACCTGACGCAGCATCGCGGAATCGTTGGCCACCCAGGCTTCCTGATCCCCGATATGCAGCTGAATCCGGCCCTTCGCCGATTTCCGCGTTTTCTCGATCCGCGCGAGGCGATCGTTGAAACTGGCGCTCGATATCGTCATGGTCCTCACCTATCCATTTGGACAGGTTAAGACATGCATAAGGATTATGCCCGAAATGGGGCAGATCCTCGGCAATTTCGATATTTGCGCGCGTGAAGATCACCCGACGCTCCCCTCCAGCGAGATCGCCACGAGGCTTTGGGCTTCCATCGCGAATTCCATCGGCAGCGCCTGAAGGACTTCGCGGCAGAACCCGTTGACGACGAGCGCCACGGCCTCTTCCTCGTCCATCCCGCGGGCGCGGCAGTAGAACAGCTGATCGTCATCGACCTTCGAGGTGGTGGCCTCGTGCTCGACCCGGCTCGAGTTGTTCTTCACCTCGATATAGGGAACCGTGTGCGCGCCGCATTTGTCGCCGATCAGCAGCGAGTCGCATTGCGTGTAGTTGCGCGAGTCGGTCGCTTTCGGGTGCATCGAGACAAGACCGCGATAGGTGTTCTGCGCCTGACCGGCCGAGATGCCCTTGGACACGATCCGCGAGCGGGTGTCCTTGCCCAGATGGATCATCTTGGTGCCGGTATCGGCCTGCTGCCAGTTATTCGCGATGGCGATCGAGTAGAACTCGCCCTGGCTCTCATTGCCGCGCAGGATGCAGGACGGGTATTTCCACGTGATCGCGGAGCCGGTCTCGACCTGCGTCCACATCACCTTGGCGCGGTCGCCACGGCAATCGGCGCGCTTGGTGACGAAGTTGTAGATGCCGCCCTTGCCGTCTTCATCACCCGGGAACCAGTTCTGCACCGTGGAATATTTCACCTCGGCGTCTTCCTCGACGATGATCTCGACCACGGCCGCGTGCAGCTGCGCGGTGTCGCGCTTGGGCGCGGTGCAGCCTTCGAGATAGGACACGTACGAACCCTTGTCGGCAATGATCAGGGTGCGCTCGAACTGCCCGGTGTTTTCCGCGTTGATGCGGAAATAGGTCGACAGTTCCATCGGGCAGCGCACGCCCGGCGGCACGTAGACGAAGGAGCCGTCCGAGAACACGGCCGAGTTCAGCGCAGCGTAGAAGTTGTCCGCCTGCGGCACGACCGAGCCGAGATATTTCTTCACCAGCTCCGGGTGTTCCTGGATCGCTTCCGAGATCGAGCAGAAGATCACGCCCGCCTCGGCCAGCTTGTCCTTGAAGGTAGTGCCGACGGAAACGGAGTCGAACACCGCGTCGACCGCGATCTGGCGATCTTCGAGGTTGATGTCTTCCGCGCCTTCGACGCCGGCGAGGATCATCTGTTCCTTCAGCGGAATGCCGAGCTTTTCATAGGTGGCGAGCAGCTTGGGATCGACCTCGTCGAGCGATTTGGGCTTCTCGACCATGCTTTTCGGGCGCGCGTAGTAATACTGGTCCTGAAAATCGATTTCCGGGACGTTCAGCAGCGCCCAGTTCGGCTTGGGCATATCTTCCCAGCGCGAGAAAGCCTGCAGACGCCATTCGGTCATCCACTCGGGCTCTTTGTTCTTGTCCGAGATGAGGCGGACGATATCCGTGTTCACGCCTTTCGGCGCGTATTCCATCTCGATATCGGTGTCCCAGCCGTATTTGTAGGTGCCCATATTCTGGACGGTCTCGACCGTCTCGCGATCGACGCCTTCACGTACTTCCACCTGATCAACGCCCGCCATATCCGGCTCTCCCATCTCTTACCCGCGCCGTGCGCGGTGTTTCGCTTCGCATTTCAGCCAGTGTTCGGCGAAACGCATGACATCTTCTTCGCGGCTCTGCGGCCCCAGCGAGACCCGCAGGGCCGATCCCGCCTCGGTTTCCGAAAAGCCCATCGCAACCAGCGCAGCAGAGCTTTTGACCTTCCCGCTCGAACAGGCGGAGCCTGCGGAAACCGCGAACCCGCCCAGGTCCATCTGCATCACCTGTGTCTCGCCCTTCCAGCCGGGCGTGATGAAGCAGGAGGTGTTCGGAAGCCTGTGCGATTCATTCCCGACAAAAATAGTCTCGCTTGCCCGATCCGCAATGGCGTTTTCTAGAATGTTTCTAAGTTTTTCGATCTCGCGCCAGATTCCGCCCTCAAGATCGCGCGAGGCGGCTTCGGCGGCCGCACCGAAGCCCGCGATGCCGATCAGGTTCTCCGTGCCGGCCCGCCGACCCATCTCCTGACCACCACCTTTGAGCTGCGCCGCGATATCGGTGCCGCGCTTCACGATCAGCGCGCCCACGCCTTTCGGCCCGCCCAGCTTATGCGCCGAAACGATGCCGCAGGTGGTGCCGAGCCAGTTGAACGCAAAGGGGATCTTGCCGAAGCCTTGGGTGAGATCGCTCAGATACAGCCCCTCGGGCAGTTCCTGCACCACGCCGGTCTCGGAATTGGCCAGTTGCAGGGCCGAATTCGCCGGATCGGTGACGGTGATCCGCCCTGCCCGATCGACGGGCAGATCCTCGATGCACCAGCTGCGGATCGCGTCATGCTCGACGCCCGCGCAATGCACCTCGCGCCCGCTCAGCGCCAGCGCCGCCGCCTCGGTCGCGCCGGAGGTGAAGATCACATCCTGCCCCTCGGCCCCCAATGCGGCGGCGACCTGAGCCCGCGCGCGCTCCATCAGCGCCTTCGCGGCGCGCCCCTCGGAATGCACCGAGGACGGGTTGCCCACCACATCCATCGCTTCGATCATCGCCGCGCGGGCCTCGGATCTCAGCGGCGTTGTCGCGTTCCAGTCGAGATAGCTGCGCGCCATGATACGCTCCGCATGATTGAGAGGTCGGATGCCTCCGGCGGGAGTATTTCACGCCAGATGAAGATGGAAGCCCTCCACCCCTTCATCTGGCCAAAAATACTCAAAGACCGAAGGTGGCCGCAGCGGCGCGATCGAACTTACTCGTCGACGACCGAAAACAGGCTCGGCACGGCCGGACAGGGCTTCATGCGGTTCTTCACGACATCGTCCAGCGTCGTCTGGTGCAGGAAGACGAAGACCTGCGCCGACAGGCTCTCCCAGAGGCGGTTCGCCATCGACTGCGCGCGCGAGCCGGAGATCGCGCCCGAGGCGCCGGCGCCCACATGCATCGCCGAGACGGTCTCGTCCACGGCCTCGAAAATCTCCGAGATGCGAATTTCCGACGGGCAGCGCGCGAGACGGTAACCGCCACCCGGGCCGCGCACCGAATTCACCAGCCCCGCCCGGCGCAGCCGCACGAAGAGCTGTTCCAGATAGGGCAGCGAGATATCCTGACGCTCGGACAGCGCCGCCAGAGAGGTCCGGCTGCCTTCGCCCGCCAGCGCCAGATCGACCAGCGCGACCATCGCGTAACGGCCTTTCGTCGACAGTTTCATGCACCCTCCTCGGCCCGAGACCCATCCGAACCCGTATTTAGCCGAACATCGGCCCGAAAACACCGCCCGCGCAGGAGTGAATCATTGCTAAAGCATTGACGCAAGCGCGAGGGCCGATTACCTCCACCAATGCCCGATCTCCCGGCATGGCGCCGGGGGAGGCTTTCTCCTAGGCCAGCCGCGCCGACCCGTCAAGAAAGGCAGGAGCGCAGGCGCCCAAGGAACCCAGAGCTGGCGCAATAAAAACGAGAGACGATGCCCGAAGTCATTTTTCCCGGTCCCGAAGGTCGCCTCGAGGGGCGCTACCACCCGCAGCCCGCACCCGACGCGCCGATCGCAATCATTCTGCACCCCGACCCGCAATTCGGCGGCACGATGAACAACCGCGTCGTCTACAACCTGCATTACGCCTTTTTCAAAATGGGCTTCACCGTTCTGCGCTTCAACTTCCGGGGCGTGGGCCGCAGCCAGGGCGAATACGATCAGGGCGTGGGCGAATTGTCCGATGCCGCCTCGGCGCTGGACTACCTGCAGACGATGAACCCCAACTCGAAACATTGCTGGGTCGCAGGCCATTCCTTCGGCGCGTGGATCGGCATGCAGCTTCTGATGCGCCGTCCCGAGATCACTGGCTTCATCTCCGTGGCCCCGCCCGGCCCCTCGTCGCCCGGCCCCGGCAATTACGATTATTCCTTCCTCGCGCCCTGCCCATCCTCGGGCCTGATCATCAACGGCACGAACGACCGGATCGCGCAGCCCAAAGAGACCGAGCAATTGGTCTCCAAGCTGCAGGAGCAGAAGGGCATCACGATCACCCATGAGGTCATCGAAGGCGCGGATCACTTCTTCAAGAACGAAGAAGCCCATATGCAGCCGATGATCGACACGGTTCAGACCTATGTCCGCCGCCGCCTGACGGAGGGCACGCGCTAATGGCGCTGATCGACGAACTGGCCGAGAAGCTCGCCACCGACACGATGGAGGCGATGCGCAAATACGACGACGATCGCCTCTTCATGGAGGTGAGCAATTATATCGGCACGTCGTCGCCCTCGCTGCAGGAGGCCTATATCACGGCCTGTCGCCTGCATATGGCCGAGCAACGGGGCCGCGAATTCTTCGAGCGCAAGCTGGTCGAATTGGAAAAGCGGGCGCAGGCAGCGGCGAAGACACCGGAATCCGGGTCCGGATCATGAGCCCGGGGGCCGCGCGCGTCGTTTTCGCAGCAGCCCTCTCCCTCGCCCTGTCGCTGATCATCGCGACCGCCTTTCATGCAAGCCACATGATTTGCGACGGAGAGTGGAGCGGCGCGTCCTCGCGCGGCGAAGCGCTGATCCGGGGTCTGGGCGAGTTGCTCGCGAACCCGATGCATATGATCATCGTGGTCGTCCCGCTCTGGCTGGGCTGGACCGGGCTTTTGCTCGCGGCCGCGAACCGCGCGATTCCGCCGGTTCTGGGGATGGGCATCGTCGTCTTTTCGATCCTCGCCACGGTCCTGTTCTACGCTTTCGCGGCACCGAACCTCGACTGTTCCGGCTATACCGACCGCGCGTTGAGCTGGCGCGCCGGCGGTCTCTTCGCCTTCGTGGCGCTGCTTCTGCTTCTACCCCGGCTCTGGAGACGTTCATGACCCGGCTCGACCAGCAATTCGCCTTTCTCGCCGAGGCCGAGAAACTGAAATCGGTGACCCGCGCGACGCCGATCCACGACGCCTCGCGCCCCGAAAACTCGGGCGAGCATAGCTGGTCGCTCGCGCTCTATGCGCTGACGCTGGCCGAGCAGGCGCCCGAAGGCGTCTCGATCGACCGGGTGATCCGCATGCTTTTGCTGCACGATCTGGTCGAGATCGACGTGGGCGATGTGCCAATCCATTCCAAAGGCGGCACGGCGCATGGCGCGGAAGACATCCAGAAAGCCGAAGCCGCCGCCGCCGAACGCATTTTCGGGCTGCTGCCCGAGGATCAGGGGGCGCAGATGCTTGCGCTCTGGCGCGAATTCGAGGCCAACGAGACCCCCGACGCGATCTTCGCCAAATCGCTCGATCGGGTGCAGCCGGTGCTGCTCAACCACCAGTCGGGCGGCGGGTCGTGGATCGAGTATGACGTGAGCTTCCCGCAACTCGAAGAGCGCATCGGCACCAAGATCGCCCGTGGCGCGCCTGCGGTGTGGGACTGGGTGCGCGCAAGGGTCGAAGGCTGGTTCGCGGCGCGCAGCTGAAGACCGCGCCCGGCCCTCACCCCTATTCCGCCGAGTTCTTCGGGGATTTCGCGTAACCTCCGTATACAATCGCATACCGTCTAGCCAAGCGCATCTGAATCGGGTAAGAGGCAGCAAACCGAGGCTTCAACCGAAGAGGGCTGTGCCATGAGCGACAAGAACACTCCTGACATCATTTACACCAAGGTCGACGAGGCCCCGGAACTGGCGAGCGCGTCTCTGCTGCCGATCATCCGCAAATTCGCGCAAGCGGCCGGGATTTCGGTGGGCACCAAGGACATCTCGCTCGCGGGCCGTATCCTCGCCACCTTCCCCGAAGCGCTCAGCGACGCGCAGCGCCAGTCGGACGATCTGGCCTGGCTCGGCGATTACGTGAAGACGGCGCAGGCCAACGTCATCAAGCTGCCGAACATCTCGGCCTCGGTGCCGCAACTGGTCGCTGCCGTGCGCGAGTTGCAGGGTCAGGGCTACGCCCTGCCCGACTACCCGGAAGAGCCGAAGACGGACGCGGAAAAAGCCGTCCGCGCGAAATACGACACGATCAAGGGTTCGGCTGTGAACCCGGTGCTGCGCGAGGGCAACTCGGACCGCCGCGCCGCCGCCGCCGTGAAGAAATTCGCGCAGAACAACCCGCACCGCATGGGCGAGTGGACCGCCGACAGCAAGACCCGCGTGGCCACCATGTCGGAAGGCGATTTCTTCTCGAACGAGGTTTCGGCCACCCTGCCGAAGGCGTCCACCGCGAAGATCGTTCTGGAAGGCGCCGATGGCGAGACCGTTCTGAAGGACGGCGTGAGCTATCCCGAAGGCACCGTGGTCGACGCGACCTACATGTCGGCGGACAAGCTCGACGCCTTCCTCGCCGAGGAAATCAAGAAGACCAAGGACGAAGGCGTCCTGTTCTCGCTGCATATGAAAGCGACGATGATGAAGGTCTCCGACCCGATCATCTTCGGCCACGCGGTGAAGGAATGGCTCAAGCCGGTCTTCGAGAAATACGGCGACAAGATGAAGTCGCTCGGCGTCGATCCGGCCTCGGGCATGGGCGACCTGCTGGAGCGCGTCAAAGGCGAGCCGGAAATCCTCGCCGCGATCGAGGAAGTCCGCGACCAGCGCCCGCCGATGTATATGGTGAACTCGGACAAGGGCATCACCAACCTGCACGTGCCCTCCGACGTCATCATCGACGCCTCGATGCCCGCGCTGATCCGCGCCGGCGGCAAGGGCTGGGGCCCGGACAACAAGGAACACGATTGCGTCTGCGTGATCCCGGACAGCTCCTACGCGCCGGTCTACGATGCGACGATCGAGTATTTCAAAGCCAACGGCAAACTGAACCCCGCCACCGCGGGCACCGTTCAGAACATCGGCCTGATGGCGCAGAAAGCCGAGGAATACGGCTCGCACCCGACCACCTTCGAGATCCCCGCCGACGGCACCGTGAAAATGGTGCTCGACGACGGCACGGTCCTGCATTCGCATGACGTGAAGAAGGGCGACATCTGGCGTTCGGCCTCGGCCCGCAAGGCGCCGATCGAAGACTGGGTGAACCTCGCCATCGACCGTCAGAAGGCGACCGGCTACCGCGCGATCTTCTGGCTCGACGAGACCCGCGCCCACGATGCGGAGCTGATCTCCTTCGTGAAGCCGATCTTGGAGGCCAAGGGCGTGGCCGACAAGTTCGAGATCATGGCCCCGCGTGAGGCGACCATCGCCTCGCTCGAGACCATCACCAAGGGCGAGAACACCATCGCGATCACCGGCAACGTGCTGCGCGACTACCTGACCGACCTGTTCCCGATCCTCGAGCTTGCCACCTCGGCCAAGATGCTCTCGATCGTGAAGCTGATGCAGGGCGGCGGTCTGTTCGAGACCGGCGCGGGCGGCTCGGCGCCCAAGCACGTCCAGCAGTTGGTGGAAGAAAACCACCTGCGTTGGGACTCGCTTGGCGAATTCTGCGCATTGGGCGAGAGCTTCAAGTTCTTCGCCGACCAGACCGACAACGCGAAAGCGCGCGTGCTGGGCGAAACCGTCGAGACCGCGACGCAGGGCATTCTCGACAATGACCGCTCGCCCTCGCGCAAGGTCGGCGAGCCCGACAACCGCGCCAGCCACTACTGGTTCGCCCGTTACTGGGCCGACGCGCTGGCGGCGCAATCGAGCGATGCCGAACTGGCCGCCGAATTCGCCCCGATCGCCAAGGCGCTGGCCGATGGCGAAGCGAAGATCGTGGCCGAACTGGCTCAGGTTCAGGGCAAGCCCGCCGATATCGGCGGCTACTACCACGCCGATCCGAAAAAGCTCGCCGCGGTGATGCGCCCGAGCGAAACGCTCAACGCCATCATCGGCTGAGAGCACTGAGACAGAGGGGGCGGCGCGGGCCGCCCCTTTCGATTCCCGGCCTCCCCGGAACACAAACCCGTGAATTTTGGAAGGAACGCGCATGACCAAGATCAAGGTAGACAACCCCGTCGTCGAGCTCGACGGCGACGAGATGACCCGTATCATCTGGGACTTCATCAAGCAGAAGCTGATCCTGCCCTATCTCGATATCGACCTGAAATATTACGACCTCGGCATCGAGAGCCGTGACGCGACCGACGACCAGATCACCGTCGATGCGGCCGAGGCGATCAAGCAATACGGCGTCGGCGTCAAATGCGCGACGATCACGCCGGACGAGGCGCGCATGGAGGAGTTCAACCTCAAGCGCATGTATCGTTCGCCCAACGGCACGATCCGCAACATCCTCGGCGGCGTCATCTTCCGCGAGCCGATCATCTGCAAGAACGTCCCGCGCCTCGTTCCGGGCTGGACCAAGCCGATCGTTGTCGGCCGTCACGCCTATGGCGACCAGTACAAGGCCACCGATTTCCGCTTCCCCGGCAAGGGCACGATCACGCTGAAATTCGTGGGCGATGATGGCGAAGTGATCGAGAAGGAAGTGTTCCAGGCCCCCGACGCGGGCGTCGTGATGGGCATGTACAACCTCGACAAGTCGATCATCGACTTCGCGCGGGCCTCGCTGAACTACGGTCTGCTGAAGGGCTGGCCGGTGTATCTGTCGACCAAGAACACGATCCTCAAGGCCTATGATGGCCGCTTCAAGGATCTGTTCCAGCAGGTCTTCGAGGAAGAATTCGCCGAGAAGTTCAAGGAAGCGGGCATCTGGTACGAGCACCGCCTGATCGACGACATGGTGGCGAGCTCGCTGAAATGGTCGGGCGGCTATGTCTGGGCCTGCAAGAACTACGACGGCGACGTGCAGTCGGATACGGTCGCGCAGGGCTTCGGCTCGCTGGGGCTGATGACCTCGATTCTGATGACGCCCGATGGCAAGACTGTGGAAGCCGAAGCCGCCCACGGCACGGTCACGCGTCACTACCGCCAGCACCAGCAGGGCAAGGAGACCTCGACGAACTCCATCGCCTCGATCTTCGCCTGGACCGGTGGCCTGAAGCACCGCGCCAAGCTGGACGGCAACGTGCAGCTCCAGACTTTCGCGGAAACGCTCGAGAAGGTCTGCGTGCAGGCGGTCGAGGACGGTCACATGACCAAGGACCTCGCGCTGCTCGTCGGCCCCGATCAGAAATGGCTGACCACGATGGGCTTCCTCGAGAAGATCGACGAATACCTGAACAAGTCGCTGTCGCTGTAAAGCGCTCGAAACGGGTTGAGGAAGGCGGGGCTCTCCCCGCCTTTTTCATTTGGCGAGGCGGTTGGCTCCTGACTGGCGCGGGGCGACCAGCCCCGGGCCGCGCCCGACCTCCCCCAAGGGAGGGCGCATTAGCGAGGACAGCGCAGGCACGACCGACACACGGGCTTCCGAGATAAAGCACCCACAAACAGGCGGATCAAAGCGCCCACCCGAGGTCGAGCGCGTCCCTCATCTCCTTAGTCGGGCCGGGCGCATCACACGCCCGGTCCTTTCTCTTACCGCATCATGCTCCACGGCTCTGGCGGAGGCTCGGCGGGCCCGAGCCCGATATCTCTGCGCAAGTGGTCGCTGAGTTGCTCCGCATCGAGCGGGCGCGGTTTGCCGCCGCGCGCGATCAGCGCGAACAGCGCCGCGCGAAGAACTTTTCCGGCGCCGAATTTGGCGATCGTGGCTTCGATGGTGAATGCGTCGCTCGGACGCTGGAGAGTCTGGATCATGTCATGTCCCGGCGCGGGACCATCCCCACAACCGGCCTTTCTTCTACTGATGTGAAAGAAGACCCGACGGGAACCGCAAAAGCGCGGCCAAGATGCGTCACGACAGGATCGGGACGCGGAAATCGGGTCAGTTTGCGGGAGTGGAGCCTAGGCCCCGGGGCGTATCGGGAGGGTCAGTCCTGGCGTCGTGCGACGCGCGTGGTGCCCGAAAAACCGATACGGGTTTCGCACTGCGATGCGAGGGCTTGGCGATATGACATCATGGCGGCCCTCCTCTTGTCTTGGGCAATGCGAATGGCGCCACATGGCCCGATCGCAGACAGGGCGGCAACTCACGCGACTGTGATCCGCAGGTATTCGAGCACCTCTGTTGCCGATGCGCCTCAGTTCTTGCGCTTGGCGTTGCTGCGTGGCATCTGAGCGCCATGAGCGATACCCGTATCCAAGACCCGCACCGCCACACCCTGCCCGAGGACACCCAAGGGCTTCTCACCGGCACCTTGCTGGTGGCGCTGTCGGTGTCGCTGCTGCATGGCGCGGGGCTGTTCACCGGTCAGATAGCGGGCCTGTCGCTGGTGCTGTCTTACGTCACCGGCTGGAGCTTCGGCGCGATCTTCTTCACGCTCAACCTGCCCTTCTACTGGCTGGCCTTCCGCCGCATGGGCGCGCGATTCACGGTGAAGACGGTGCTCTCGGTCGCGCTTCTGTCCGGATTTACCGAAATATTCCCGCATCTTCTGAGCTTCGCCATCCTCCACCCCGGCGCGGCCGCCGTGCTGGCGGGCGTGACCGCAGGGGCGGGCCTTCTGGCCCTGTTCCGCCACGGCGCGAGCCTCGGCGGCGTGGGGATCGTGGCGCTTTATCTGCAGGACAAGACCGGTTTCAAAGCGGGCCGCACGCAGATCTTGTTCGATTGTGGCGTGTTCCTCTTCGCGCTCTTCGTGCTGCCGCTCGACAAGGTGCTGTGGTCGCTGCTGGGCGCGATGGTTCTGAACGTGATCATCCTGATCAACCACCGCCGCGACCGCTATATCGCCACCTGATCCGGGCGTGATCTGCGGGCAACGTGTCCGCGCACCCTGCCCCGACCCTTTCGCGCGATGCAAAGTCGACCTGCGCCCAGCGATTTGGTAGGTCAGCTATTATGCCCTATTATTGGGTCATGACCACTGACGCACATATCACCGCCGACCAGATCGCAGCCAAAGACGCGACCCGTCCGCATTACTCGAAGCTCGAGGATCTGCAGGGCCTTGTCGTGGCCGCGGCCCAAGCCGCGCTGGGGATTCACCTGCTGCGCGCCGCGGGCCTCGTGACCGGGGGCACCGCGGGCGCCGCGCTGATCCTGTCCTATATCACCGGGTTCAGCTTCGGGGTCGTGTTCTTCGTGATCAACATCCCCTTCTACGCCTTCGCCTATTACGCGCGCGGTGCTGGCTTTGCGCTGAAAAGCCTCGTGACCGTGACGCTCGTGTCGCTGATGGCCGAGGCGCTCAAACCCGTGCTGCATGTCGCGGAAATCCACCCCGCCGTGGCCGCCGTGCTGTTCGGCATCTCCGCAGGCGTCGGCCTTCTCGGCCTCTTTCGCCACAAGGGCAGCCTCGGCGGCGTCTCCATCGTCGCCGTGATCCTGCAAGACAAGTTCGGCTTCCGCGCCGGCTGGACGCAGCTGATCCATGACCTGTGCCTGTTTGTCATCGCGAGCTTCATCCTCGCGCCGCCGCTGGTGCTCTACTCGCTTCTGGGCGCACTGGTGCTGAACTTCATCGTTGCGATGAACCACCGTCGCGACTGGTATATCGCCGAGTGATCCGGCAAAGTGCCGGGCATGTTTAACACCTACCTCTTCCTGCTCATCGCGGTCGCCTTCGAGACCTTCGGCTCGGCCTGTCTGCAGGCGAGCCAGCAATTCACCAAGATCTGGCCGACGGTGGGCGTCGCGGTGGGCTTCATCGGCGGGCTCTATTTCTTCACGCTGGTGCTTAAGGTGCTGCCGCTCGGGATCACCTATGCGCTGTGGTCCGGGATCGGCATGGTGCTGATCGCGGGCGTGGGCTGGCTGATGTTCAATCAGCGGCTGGATTTGCCCGCCCTGATCGGGATCGCGCTGATTCTGATGGGGATCATCGTGATCAACCTGTTCTCGAAATCGCATTTCCACTGACGTGATGCCGCGTCGCGGCGCGATTGCCGCGCTGGGGGCTAGCCGAGAGGCAATCTTTCCTTTATGGGCGGGGCAACTCAAGAACAGGACGACCTCCCATGGACCTTCGCAACATTGCGATCATCGCTCACGTGGACCACGGCAAGACGACGCTCGTGGACCAGCTTCTGCGCCAATCGGGCGCTTTCCGTGAAAACCAAGCCGTCGCCGAACGCGCGATGGACAGCAACGACATCGAGCGCGAACGCGGCATCACCATTCTCGCCAAGGCCACCTCGGTCGAGTGGAAAGGCACCCGCATCAACATCGTCGACACCCCCGGCCACGCCGATTTCGGCGGCGAGGTGGAGCGTATCCTGTCGATGGTGGACGGTGTTGTGCTGCTCGTGGACGCGGCCGAAGGCCCGATGCCGCAGACCAAATTCGTGACCTCGAAAGCGCTCGCGCTCGGCCTGAAGCCGATCGTGGTGCTCAACAAGGTCGACAAGCCCGCCGCCGAGCCCGATCGCGCGCTCGACGAGGTGTTCGACCTCTTCGCGAACCTCGACGCCGATGAGCAGCAGCTCGACTTCCCGCATCTCTACGCTTCCGGTATCGGCGGCTGGTGCGACGAAGAACTGGACGGCCCGCGCGAGAACCTCGACGCGCTGTTCGATCTGATCCTGAAGCATGTCGAGCCCCCGAAGCAGGAATTCCGCGCCGACGAACCCTTCCAGATGCTGGCCACCACGCTCTCGGCCGACCCGTTCATCGGGCGCATCCTCACCGGTCGCATCGAGGCGGGCACGCTGAAAGTCGGCGATCAGCTCAAGGCGCTCTCGCGCAAGGGCGACCGCATCGAGGCCTTCCGCTGCACCAAGATCCTCGCCTTCCGTGGCCTGTCGCAGCAGCCGATCGACGAAGCCGTCGCGGGCGACATCGTCACCATCGCGGGCATGACCAAGGCGACCGTGGCCGACACGCTCTGCGCGCCCGAAGTCGACACCCCGATCGACGCCCAGCCGATCGACCCGCCGACGATCTCGGTGACCTTCGGCATCAACGACTCGCCGCTCGCCGGCAAGGACGGCTCGAAGGTGCAGTCGCGCATCATTCGCGACCGCCTGATGAAAGAGGCCGAAACCAACGTCGCGATCCGCGTCGAGGACACCCCCGGCGGCGAGGCTTTCGTGGTCTCGGGCCGTGGCGAACTCCAGATGGGCGTTCTGATCGAGAACATGCGCCGCGAAGGGTTCGAACTGTCGATCTCGCGCCCTAAGGTGATCTTCCGCGAGGAAGACGGCCAGCGCATGGAGCCGATCGAGGAAGTCATCATCGACGTGGATGAGGAATATTCCGGCGTCGTGATCGAGAAACTGACCGGCTACCGCAAGGGCGAGCTGGCCGAGATGCGCCCCGCCGAGGGCGGCAAGACCCGCATCGTGGCCCATGTCCCCTCGCGCGGCATGATCGGCTATCAGGGCGAGTTCCTGACCGACACGCGCGGCTCCGGCGTGCTCAACCGCCTGTTCCACGGCTGGACCCCCTACAAGGGCCCGATCGACGGCCGCCGTCAGGGCGTGCTGATCTCGATGGAGAACGGCACCTCGGTCGCTTACGCGCTGTGGAACCTTGAAGAGCGCGGCAAGCTGTTCATCGGCGCGCAGGAGCAAGTCTACACCGGCATGATCATCGGCGAGCATTCGCGCGAAAACGATCTCGAAGTGAACCCGCTCAAGGGCAAGAAGCTGACCAACGTCCGCGCCTCGGGCACGGATGAAGCGGTTCGCCTGACCCCGCCGACGCGGATGTCGCTCGAGGAAGCCATCGCCTATATCAACGATGACGAACTCGTCGAGGTCACGCCGAAATCGATCCGCCTGCGCAAGCTGCACCTCGATCCGCACGAGCGTAAGCGCGCCGCGCGCGAAGCGTGATCGGTTGCGGCCCGCGCCGCACCGGATCACCACTAGCTGACGTCACGAAGAAGGCCCCGCGCACCCGCCGGGGCCTTCTCCATGATTGCACCCGCCGCTTGCGGCCTTTATAAGGTTCCACAACAATATCTAGAATATCGAGGCGCGCGTGACCGACACTCCTGAACCGCCGGAAACCGAAGAAGAAGGCCCCGGGCGGCCCGCTTATCTCGGCCCCACTGTGTCCATCGCGGACGAGATGAAAACCGCCTATCTCGATTACGCGATGAGCGTGATCGTGAGCCGCGCGATCCCCGATCTGCGCGACGGTCTGAAGCCCGTTCACCGGCGCATTCTCTTCGCGATGCACGAGACCGGGAACACGTTCGACAAGCCCTATCGCAAATCGGCACGTCCGGTCGGCGACGTGATGGGTCAGTATCACCCGCATGGCGACGCCGCGATCTATGACGCGTTGGTGCGCATGGCGCAGCCCTTCTCGATGTCGCTGCCGCTTCTGGACGGTCAGGGCAACTTCGGCTCGATGGATGGCGATAACGCGGCAGCGATGCGCTACACCGAAGTGCGCATGGCGAAACCGGCCAATTACATTCTCGCCGATATCGAGAAAGACACGGTCGATTTCCAGGACAACTACGACGGCAAGCAGCAAGAGCCGACGGTACTTCCGGCGCGCTTCCCGAACATGCTGGTCAACGGCGCGGGCGGCATCGCCGTCGGCATGGCGACCAATATCCCGCCGCATAACCTCGGCGAGGTCTGCGACGCGACGCTGGCGCTGATCGAGAACCCGGACATGTCGGACGAGGCGATCATGGAGATCGTCCCCGCCCCCGACTTCCCGACCGGCGGCCAGATCATGGGCCGTGGCGGCGCGCGCAAGGCTTACCTTGAGGGCCGCGGCTCGGTCATCATCCGGGCGAAAACCCGTGTGGAAGAAGTCCGCAAGGACCGCTTCGCGATCATCCTCGACGAGATCCCCTATCAGGTGAACAAGGCGGCGATGATCGAGAAGATCGCCGATCTGGTGCGCGAGAAGAAGCTCGAAGGCATCTCCAACATCGCCGACGAATCCGACCGCGTCGGTGTGCGCGTCGTGATCGAGCTGAAGCGCGACGCGACCCCGGATGTGGTGCTCAACCAGCTTTACCGCTTCACGCCGATGCAGACCTCGTTCGGCTGCAACATGCTGGCGCTGAACGGCGGCCGCCCCGAGCAGCTCACGCTGCGCCAATTTCTCAGCTATTTCATCAGCTTCCGCGAAGAAGTTGTCGCGCGCCGCACCGCGTTCGAACTGCGCAAGGCGCGCGAGCGCAGCCATGTGCTGTGCGGTCTGGCCGTGGCAGTGTCGAACGTGGACGAGGTCGTGGCCACCATCCGCTCCTCGGCCGATGCGGCAGAGGCCCGCGCCCGCCTGATGGAGCGCCGCTGGCCCGCGCATGACATCGTCGAATATCTCAAGCTGATCGACGATCCGCTGCATCCGGTCAACGATGATGGCACCTACAACCTGTCCGAGACGCAGGCCCGCGCGATCCTCGATCTGCGCCTGCAGCGCCTGACCCAGATCGGGGTGAAGGAAGTCACGGACGAACTCGCCCAGCTGGCCGAGAAGATCCGCGAATACCTCGCCATCCTCGCCTCGCGCGAGCGGATCATGGCGATCATCGCCGACGAGCTGCGCGAAGTGCGCGAGCTGTTTGCCGTGCCGCGCCGCACCGAGATCATCGACTGGGCCGGTGACATGGCCGACGAAGACCTGATCGAGCGCGAAGACATGGTCGTGACCGTCACGCAAGGCGGTTACATCAAGCGCACGCCGCTCGCCGATTTCCGCTCGCAGAAGCGCGGCGGCAAAGGGCTGTCGGGGGGCGCGCTGAAGGATGACGACACGGTCACCACGCTGTTCGTCGCCAACACCCACACGCAGCTTCTGTTCTTCACGACCGGCGGCATGGTCTACAAGATGAAGTGCTGGCAGCTCCCACTCGGCTCGCGCCAGTCCAAGGGCAAGGCGATCGTCAACATCCTGCCGATCCCCACCGGCGTCTCGATCGCGGCGATCACGCCGGTCGATCGCGACGAGGCGGAATGGGACGACCTGCAGATGGTCTTCGCGACCTCCAAGGGCACCGTGCGCCGCAACCGCCTGTCGGATTTCACCAACGTCATGCGCAACGGCAAGATCGCGATGAAATTCGAGGACGAGAACGAAGGGATGCGCCTGATCAACGCGCGCATCTGTTCCGAGGACGATGACGTGATGCTGGTCACCGCCAGCGGTCGCGCGATCCGCTTCCCCGTGCCGGAAGTGCGCGTGTTCAACTCGCGCAACTCGGTCGGCGTCCGCGGCATCAAGCTGAAGGGCGATGACGAGGTCGTCTCGATGTCGATCATCCGCCACTTCGAGGCCACGTCGGAAGAGCGCGCGGCCTATCTCAAGCAACGTCGCCTGATGGCGGGCGTGACCGAGGACGAGGCCGAGCCCGACGAGGACGAGGAAGCCGTGGCCGAGGGGCAGCTGAGCACCGAGCGCTATGCCGAAATGTCCGCCGCCGAGGATCTGATCCTGACGATCACCTCGAAAGGCTCGGGCAAGATCTCGTCGAGCCATGACTACCCGACCCGCGGTCGCGGCGGTCAGGGCGTGACGGCGATCGACAAGGCGATGCGGGGCGGCCCGCTGGTGGCCTCCTTCCCGGTCGAGATGAGCGATCAGATCATGCTCGCCACTTCGACGGGTCAGTCGATCCGTTGCCCGGTGGAAGACATCTCCTTCCGCTCGCGCTCTGCCGGTGGCGTGCGTGTGTTCAACACCGCCAAGGGCGAGATCGTGGTCTCGGTCGCGCGGATCGCCGATCAGGGCGAGGACGACGAACTGGACGCCGACGCCGAAGGGTCGACCGATGCGCCAGACGCGCCGGACACCTCCGAGGGCGGCAGCACTCCGGATAGCGAAAGCTGATCCCGCTCAGGCCGCTCCCAATTCGGAACGGCGTCGCAAGAAGCAATGAAATCAAGCCCCCGCTCCGCAAGGTCGGGGGCTTTTTCTTGTTACAGTACGGATTCGACGTCTGGAACTTCGGCGGGCGCGTGGCGCTCGGGAAAGACTCGAACACGAAAGCTGCTCCGCTACCGCCCGACCGTCTGATTGCAGACGCGATCCGATGTTGCGGCCCGGTCACGCGCCGGGCCGTTTCCATTTTTTCTTTCCGTCAAAGACCCTTCACCCGGAACAACCCCTGAAGCCACCCGTTGCGGTTGCACTATTAGAAACAGGGAGAGTTTCATGAAAGCCTTTGCAGACAGGCTCGGTCTGAGAACCGACCCGACCATTTTCTTCGTATCAGCAGGCTTCACGATCCTCTTCGTGCTCGCGCTTGTCATCTTCCCCGGCCCGATTGGCGATGCGTTCGCCGCGGGCCGTTCTTGGATCGTCACCAATCTCGGCTGGTTCTTCATCCTCGGCGTCAACATCTGGCTCGGGTTTCTGATCTGGGCCGCGCTGTCACGCCATGGGCATATCCGGCTCGGCCCCAAGGACAGCCGCCCGGAATACGGTAACCTGTCTTGGTTCACGATGCTGTTCGCAGGCGGCATCGGCACGGTGCTGATGTTCTGGGGCGTGGCCGAGCCGATCAGCCATTTCTCCAAGCCGCCGCTGCCGGGCGTCGCGCCCTATTCCGACGAGGCCGCGAAAGACGCGATCTCCATCGCGGTCTATCATCTCGGCCTGCATACCTGGACGATCTTCACGCTGCCCGGTCTGGGATTTGCCTATTTCATCAACCGTTACGACCTGCCGGTGCGGGTGTCGTCGGTGTTCTACCCGCTGCTGAAAGAAGGCATCAACGGGCCGATCGGCAAGGCGATCGACATCGCCTCGATCCTCGGCACGCTGTTCGGCGTGGCCGTCTCGCTCGGCCTCGGCTCCAGCCAGATCGCCGCCGGTCTGGACGCGCTTCTGGGCACCGGCGACGGCACTTTCGTCAAGATCGCGATCCTGACCGCGCTGACCGCCGTTGCGATCACCTCGATCGTGGCGGGCCTCGACAAGGGCGTGAAGCTCTTGTCGAACATCAATATCGGCATGGCCGTGGGGCTGATGGTCTTCGTGCTGATCTTCGGCTCGACCCTGTTCCTGCTGCGCGGGATCGTGCAGACCGTCGGCCTCTATCTCACCAACCTGCCGCATCTGGCCTTCTGGAACGACATGCTGGCCAACGAGAACCCCGACACGCCCGGCTGGGGCTGGCAGGGCTCGTGGACCGTGTTCTACTGGGCCTGGACGGTGACGTGGTCGCCCTTCATCGGGCTGTTCGTGGCCCGCATCTCGCGCGGGCGCACGGTGCGGGAATTCGTCTTCGGCGTGCTACTGGCGCCGTCGCTCTTCACCCTGATCTGGTTCGCGATCTTCGGCTGGCAGGCGATGGAGTTCGACGGGATCGGTCAGGCCGCCCGCGATGCGATGGGCGATCAGGCAGGGCAACTGTCTCAGGCCGTCTCGGACAGCGTGCCGCTCGCGATGTTCGCCTTCTTCGAGCATTTCCCCTTCGTCCATATCGTCCAGGGCATCGCGGTGATCGTGGTCGCGATCTTCTTCGCGACCTCGTCCGACTCGGCCTCGCTGGTGGTCGATATGCTCTGCACCGGCACGCCGACCCCCGGTCCGGTCCATCAGCGCGTCTTCTGGGGCGCGGCCGAGGGGCTGGTCGCGGCGATGCTGATCGTGCTGGCGGGCGATGCGGGGCTGACCGCGCTTCAGCAGGTCATCACGGTCGTAGGCCTGCCGATCTTCATCCTCGTGTCGATGATGATCCCCTCGATCATAAAGGGCTTCGCGCTGGAAGATATCGACCACGTCTCGATCGGCAAACGGCCCAAGCTGGACGATTTCTGAGCGCGCGACCCCGAGGTCAGACTCAATCCAACGGCCCGGAGTGGAATCGCTCCGGGCCGTTAACCCATTAGAAAGTTTAACCCTTCCTTAAGACCCGCCCGCCTGCCACAAGAGATCGAAGCCGCAGCGGAGCGTGAGCCCGAGGCGCAGCCGGCGAAGATCGGCCTTGTTCAGTTTCCGCGTTACGAGGTCCGATCATGCGCCACGCTCCTGTCTCTGCCCTGCGGGGCGCCGTTTTCTGTCTCGCCGCAGCCGTCAGCGCTGCCCCCGCGCTCGCCCAAAGCGCGCTCGGCTTCACCGGGGCCGAACTGACGATCCAGAACACCACCGGCGACTTCGGAACCGCCCGCGCCGATCTGAGCGCCGATTTCGCCCTGACCTCAGCGCATGGGCTGCAACTCGACCTCGGCGCAAATGATGCCGGGCCGCGCTGGCGCGGCGATCTGGCGGCGCATCTCTACATGGCGCCCACGGAGCGTGCGAAATACGGGCTCTTCGCCGCCGTCTCCGACACCAGCCGCGCGAGCCAGACGGCCTATGCGGCGGGCGCCGAAGCGATCTGGGCTGTCGGCGCGCGCGGCAGCGTCTCCGCGCGCGCCGGGCTCGGCACCGTCAAACCCGGTAGCAACGATTACGTCTTCGCGGGCCTCGGCGGACGGTGGGACATCAGCCCACGCACGACGCTGACCGCAGAGCTTTCCGTCGTGGATATCTCCGAACTGGCCTTCAGCGCCCGCGAGACCACCGCCGCGCTCGGGTTGCGTCACCGGCTGGGCGACGGCCCCGCGACGCTCTTCACCCGCATCGAGCGCGCCCATTTCACCGGCCGCCCCGACAGCAGCGACGAGACCCGTCTCGCCCTCGGCCTCACGTTGCGCTTCGGCCCGCGCGGCCACGGCGTGCGCAACCAGAGCTTCGCGCCGATACGCCCGCTCGACGGCCTCTTTGCGCGCGGCACCTTCGCGCTGGACTGAGCAGCTGCGATCGGCCTTCCCTTTTGCCGCTTTGACCACTACATGAGCGGCCATGACAGAAGAACTCCATATCGTCGGCGGTGGCATGGCGGGCTCGGAAGCAGCCTGGCAGGCGGCGAATGCCGGCATCCGCGTGGTGCTGCACGAAATGCGGCCCAAGGTCGAAACCTTTGCGCACCAGACCGGCAACTACGCCGAGATGGTCTGCTCAAACTCGTTCCGCTCGGACGATCACGAGCGCAATGCCGTGGGCCAGCTCCATTGGGAGATGGGCGCTGCGAACGGGCTGATCATGGACACCGCGCGGCAGCATCGTCTGCCCGCAGGCGGCGCACTGGCCGTGGACCGCGAGGCGTTTTCGCAATCCGTGACCGAGGCGCTGCGCGCCCATGAGAATATTTCCTTTACCGAGGAGGAGGTTACGGAGCTTCCTTCAAGTGGAAAATGGATCTTCGCGACCGGCCCGCTGACCTCGGAAAACCTTGGCAAAGCGATCCTGCAAGCGACCGGCGAAGAGCGTCTGGCCTTCTTCGACGCCATCGCGCCCATCGTCTATGCCGACACGATCGACATGTCCGTCGCGTGGCGTCAGTCGCGCTACGACAAAGGCGAGACCGAGGAAGAGCGCACGGCCTATATCAACTGCCCGATGACGAAGGACGAATACGAAGCCTTCATCGACGCGCTGCTCGAGGCCGACAAGACCGAGTTCCACGAGGGCGAAACCGCGGGCTATTTCGACGGCTGCCTGCCGATCGAGGTGATGGCCGAACGCGGTCGCGAAACCCTGCGCCACGGGCCAATGAAGCCGGTCGGTTTGACCAATGAGCACGACCCGCAAACCAAGGCCTGGGCGGTGGTGCAGCTGCGCCGCGACAACGCGCTCGGCACGCTCTACAATATCGTGGGCTTCCAGACCAAGATGAAGTACGGCGCGCAAGCTGCTGTTTTCCGGATGATTCCGGGCCTTCAGGATGCCAAATTCGCGCGCCTCGGCGGCATCCACCGCAATACGTTCATCAACTCGCCGACGCTGCTCGATGCGCAGATGCGTCTGAAATCGCACCCGAACCTGCGCTTCGCCGGCCAGATCACCGGCGTCGAGGGCTATGTCGAGAGCGCCGCGATGGGGCTGCTGGCCGGTCGTATGGCCGCTGCTGAACTTCAGGGCCGCGAACTGCCGCCGCCGGGACCCGAAACCGCGATGGGGGCGTTGATCACCCACATCACCGGCGGGGCCGAGGCGAAGACTTTCCAACCGATGAACGTCAATTTCGGGCTCTTCCCGCCGATCGACGCCAAGGGCGGGCGGCGTGGCCGCAAGGACCGCTACAAGGCCTATACCGATCGCGCCAAGACGGTCTTCGGCGACTGGCTGGCGCAGCAAGGAGAGACTGTATGAACTACGTTCTGGCCCTGTTTCTGCCGCCGCTCTCGATCCTGCTGATCGGGCGCATCTTCCTCGCGATCCTCGTCTTCGTGATCTGGATTCCGGCGATCATCTTCTCGGGCGGGCTGACGCATCCGATGTTCATCCTGCTCGCCTGGATCCTTATCTATCAGGCGCATGCGGATCGCCGCGCGGGCCGCTGATTTGGCGGGGTGCGCGCGTCGATGATCACACGCTTCGCCCCCTCGCCAACGGGCCCGCTACATCTGGGCCATGCCTATAGCGCGATCTTCGCGCATGACATGGCCCGCAAGGCGGGCGGCCAGTTCCTGCTGCGGATCGAAGATATCGACCAGAGCCGCGCGCGACCGCATTGGGAAGTGCAGATTTACGACGATCTGCACTGGCTTGGGCTGACCTGGGACGGACCGGTTCTGCGCCAGTCGGATCGCTTGAACGTCTATCGCGAAACCCTTGAAAGACTTTGGGAAAGAGACCTTCTCTTTGCCTGCACCTGCACGCGGCGCGATATCGAGGCGGCAGCCTCCGCCCCGCAGGAAGGCGTGCAATACGGGCCCGACGGTCTGATCTATCCCGGCACCTGCCGTGAGCGCGGCGCGCGCCACCCCGGTGCCCCACTGCCGGACAGCGCGTTGCGCCTGAACATGACCCGCGCCGCCCGCGATATTCGTTTCGAGGAAGTCTGTGCGCTGCACAAAGGCGCGCATAACGTCTCCCGCGCCGATCTGATCGACAAGGTGGGCGACGTCGTGCTGGCGCGGCGCGATATGGGCACGTCCTATCACCTCGCAGTCGTGCTCGACGATGCCGCGCAGGGCATCACCCATGTCACCCGCGGCGCGGACCTGTTCGACGCCACGCAGATCCATGTTCTGCTTCAAGACCTACTTGAGCTTCCGACGCCAACCTATTGCCATCACGACCTAATCCGTGACGAGAATGGCAAGCGCCTCGCCAAGCGCGACGACGCCCGCGCCATCGCGAAATACCGCGAGGACGGGGCAAGCCCCGACGACATTCGTCGCATGGTCGGGCTGCCCGCGTCTTCTTGACGAAAATATCCTCCCCGAAGGGCCGGTCTCAGTCTTCCATCGGTTTGAGAATTTCGACCTCTTCGCCATCGCGGATCGCGGTGTAGAAGCACGACCGGCGATTGGTGTGGCAAGCCGGGCCTTCCTGTTCGACCAGCACGAGAAGCGCGTCGCGGTCGCAATCCACCCGCATCTCGCGCAGGCGCTGCACATGGCCCGAAGTCTCGCCCTTCACCCAGAACGATTTCCGCGAGCGCGACCAATAGGTTACGCGCCCTGTTTCAAGTGTCTTTGCGACGCTTTCCGCGTTCATCCATGCCATCATCAGGATATCGCCCGAGAGCGCATCCTGCGCGATGGCGGGGATCAAACCGTTGGCGTCATAGGTCAAGCTGGCGGGATCGAATGGCATCGGCTCTTTCCTTCCTGTGGCTCAGGTCCTATCTACGCCGGACGGGCCGAAGGGGAAAGAGATGAGCGACACCGATCTGATCAAGCTCTATTCGCAGCGTATTCTGGCGCTCGCCGCCGATATGCCGGGCACCGATCCGCTGCCCGAGCCCGATGTGACCGTGCGCAAGCGCGCGCCGCTGTGCGGCTCCACGGTCGAGGTTTCGCTGACCTGCACGGACGGCCGCGTGACCGGCTATAGCCAGAATGTGCATGCCTGCGCGCTGGGTCAGGCCTCGGCTGCGATCTTCGGGGCGCAGGCCGTGGGCCGCACGCGTGACGAGGTCGCGAAGCTACGCGATCAGCTCGCCGAGATGCTCAAGGGCGGCCCCGTCCCCGATGCGCCTTTCGGCGAGTACGAGGTTCTGCAAGCCGCGCGCGACTATCCCAACCGGCATGGCTCGATCCTGCTCGCTCCCGAGGCGACGCTCGAAGCGCTCGAGCAGTGCTGAGCCGCTAACCCCTCTCTCCCTCGCGATAAAAAAAGCCGCCACTCGAAAGAGCGGCGGCTGAAGTTGCGCTTTACGGACAGGCGGGCCTGGGGGACAGGCGAAGCCGCAGGTTTGGGACAGGTGCGGCAGCCAAAAAGCGCGAGGCAGTAACGATGAGACAGGTCGGGCTTAGAGGAGCCCCGGCAGCCAAAGCGCCATGATGAAGCTTGCGCAAAGCGCGATGCCCCCCACGGCGTCGGCCAGCAACGTGTTGTGATTGCGGTCGAGAAGTTCCTTGATTTCCTTGGCCATCTGGCACCTCCATTCCCTCTGTTGCCCCTTTGTTCTCACAACTGACGTTGCGTGTAAAGAACTTTTTAGGAACATTTGAGAACATTGGGGAGAACGTGAGTCGAACGGGGCTCAGCCGATGCCGATCAGACGGATCGCGCGGTCCTGTTCCATCAGCCACAGCAGCACCCGCGCCGCCTGTCCGCGCGGGCCACTTAACTCGGGATCGTCGGACAGGAGCTTGCGCGCATCCGACTGCGCCACCGCCATCAGACCGGCCTGGCGTTCGAGGTCAGCCACGCGGAAGCGCGGCAGGCCCGACTGCGCCGTGCCGATCACATCGCCCGCCCCGCGCATGGCGAGGTCTTCCTCGGCGATGCGGAACCCGTCCTCGCTTTCGCGCAGGATCGACAGGCGTCGTTCGGCCGTCTCGCTCAAGGGCGTCTGGTAGATCATCAGGCAGGTCGAGGCCGCGGCCCCGCGCCCGACCCGCCCGCGCAGCTGATGGAGCTGCGCGAGACCGAAGCTCTCGGCCCGCTCGATCACCATGATCGACGCGTTGGGCACGTTCACGCCCACCTCGATCACCGTCGTCGCGACCAGCACCCGGGTCTGCCCCTTCACGAAACCCGCCATCGCGGCGTCTTTCTCGGCCGACGGCATCTGGCCATGAACCAGCCCCACGACATCGTCGCCAAGCGCCGCGCGCAGCGCCAGAAAACGGTCGGTCGCAGAGCTCAGATCGACACGCTCGCTCTCTTCGACCAGCGGGCAGACCCAATAGGCCTGCCGCCCCTCGGCCACCGCCTTACGCAGATGTTCGACCACTTCGCCCATCCGCTCCATCGCGACGAGCGCGGTTTTCACCGGCGTCCGGCCCGGCGGCTTCTCGTCGAGAAGACTCACATCCATGTCGCCATATTGCGCCAGCGCGAGCGAGCGCGGGATCGGCGTCGCGGTCATCACCAGCACGTCGACCGCCTGCCCCTTGGCGCCCAGCTCCATCCGCTGCGCCACGCCGAAGCGATGCTGTTCGTCGATCACGGAAAGCCGCAAATCCTGAAATTCCACGTCTTTCTGAAAAACCGCATGGGTGCCGACGAGGATGCCGATCGCGCCCGAGGCCAGATCGGCGAGCTTGCGCGCCCGCTCCGCCCCCTTGTCGCGCCCGGTCAGGATCTCCAGCCGGACGCCCGCCGCCTCGGCCAGCGGCGCCAGACCTTCGAGATGCTGGCGCGCGAGGATTTCCGTGGGCGCCATCATCACGCCCTGCCCGCCAGCCTCGACCGCCGTCAGCAGCGCCATGAAGGCGACCAGCGTCTTGCCCGCGCCGACATCGCCCTGCAGCAGCCGGTTCATCCGCCGCTCGGAGCCCAGATCGCCCGCGATCTCGGCGATCGCGCGGGTCTGTGCGCTGGTCGGCTTGTAAGGCAGGCTCGCCAGCACCTGCGCCGAGAGCTCGCCCGTGCCGCGCGTCACCCGGCCCTTCTTGCGCCGTGACTGGCGCCGCGCGAGCGCGAGCGTCAACTGGTGGGCGAAAAGCTCGTCATAGGCGAGCCGCGCACGCGCTGGCGCGGTGGACGACAAATCGTCAATCTTTTCAGGGTGATGCGCCGCTCGCACCGCATCCTGCCAATCCGGCCAACCCTCGCGGCGCTTGAGCGCATCGTCGATCCATTCCGGCAGGTCGCGCGCGCGCGCCAAGGCCCCCTCCGCCGCCTTCGCCATCAGCTTTTGCGTAACGCCCGCGGTGAGCGGATAGACCGGCTCGAACCGGGGCATCTCACCCGCATTCTCGGGAGGAAGGATGTAATCGGGATGCACGATCTGCGCCTGCCCGTCATAAATCTCGAGCTTGCCCGAAATGATCCGCCGCGCCCCGTTGGGCATCTGTTTCGCGAGCCAGTCGCCGCGCGCGCGGAAGAAGACCAGCGTGATATCACCCTGCGCGTCATGGCACAGAACCCGATCGGGCGCGCCTTGTTTGCGCGCGGGACTATGAGCGCCAATGGCCACCTCGACGGTCACGGTGGTGCCCGCAGGCACGCCCTGCACGGTCGCCACGGGGCGGCGGTCGATCACCGAATAGGGCAAGGTGAACAGCACATCGCGCGGGCGGGTGATCCCCAACCCTTCGAAATGCTTGGCCGCTTTCGGACCGACGCCTGCAAGACTGTCGAGCTCGGCAAAAAGCTCGAAAAGCTCGGCGGGCCGCGTGCTCATGCGCCCCCCGCGAGCGCGATCCATTCACCCTCGTCGATGACGCGGATGTTCAATTCGGCCGCTTTCTTGGCTTTCGAGCCCGCGCCGGGGCCAGCCACGAGCAGGTCGGTCTTCGCGCTGACCGAGCCCGAGACCTTGGCGCCAAGCGCCTCGGCCCGCGCCTTCGCCTCGGCCCGGGTCATCTTCTCCAGCGTGCCGGTGAAAACGACGGTGAGGCCCGAAACCGGACTGTCGGACTTCGGCTTCTCGGCCTCCTCGACACTCAGATGCGCAGTGAGACGGTCGATCGAGGCGCGCTCGGCCTCCTGCTGGAAGGTCGTCACAACCGAGGTCGCGAGCGTCTCGCCGACCCCGTCGATCGAGATCAGGTCGTCCCATTCCGGGCCCTGCCCGCACTCGGCCTGCGTCATCGCGGCTTCGAACGCGTCCCATGTGCCGTAATGCGTGGCGAGCATCCCCGCGCTGGTCTCGCCGACATGGCGAATGCCGAGCGCGAAGATCAGGCGCTGTAGCGGAATCCTGCGTTTCTCAGCGATGGCGGCAAAGAGGTTGCGCGCGGATTTCTCGCCCCAGCCCTCGCGGTTCTTGAGCTGCTGGAGGCCCTGACCGTAGCGCTCTTCGAGCGTGAAGATGTCGGCGGGCTCCTTGATCCAGCCATCCTCGTAGAATTGCTCGACCTGTTTCGCGCCCAGACCTTCGATATCGAAAGCCGCGCGGGAGACGAAATGTTTCAGCTTTTCCACAGCTTGCGCGGGGCAGATCAGACCGCCCGTGCAGCGGCGCACCGCGTCGCCCTCTTCGCGGATCGCCTCGGATCCGCAGCGGGGGCAATGGGTTGGGAAGTCGTAGGGCACCGCATCGTCGGGACGGCGCGTGAGGTCCACATCGGCGATCTTCGGGATCACGTCGCCCGCGCGATAGACCTGCACCCAATCGCCGATGCGGATATCCTTTCCCCCGCGGATCTCGGCGCCCTTGGAATCGCGCCCGGCGATGTAATCCTCGTTATGCAGCGTCGCGTTCGAGACGACGACACCGCCCACGGTCACCGGGGTCAGCCGCGCGACCGGCGAGAGCGCGCCGGTGCGACCGACCTGAATGTCGATCCCTTCGAGCTGCGTCCAGGCCAGCTCGGCAGGGAATTTATGCGCGATCGCCCAACGCGGCGTGGTCGAGCGGAAGCCCAGACGCCGCTGCAGCGCGAGGTCGTTCACCTTGTAGACGACGCCGTCGATATCGTAGCCGAGCGTCGCGCGCTTTGCCTCGATCTCGCGGTAATGGGCGAGCATGTCGGCGGGGCCGTCGCACAGCTCGGTCATCGGGTTCGTCTGAAACCCGAGGGAATGCAGCCGCGCGATGGCGTCGATCTGGGTCTCGGCGAGCGGCGCGGAAAGCTCCCCCCAGGCATAGGCGAAGAATTTCAGCGGGCGCGACGCGGTGACTTTCGGGTCGAGCTGGCGCAACGAGCCGGCAGCGGCGTTGCGCGGATTGGCGAAACGCTTCTCGCCCGCGGCCTCGTTGCGGGTGTTGAGCGCTTCGAAATCGGCGTGGCTCATATAGACCTCGCCGCGGACTTCCAGCACGTCGGGCGCATCCGCGATCGACGTCGGAATATCGTCGATGGTGCGGGCATTCTCGGTGACGTTTTCACCGACCTGACCATCGCCGCGCGTTGCGGCATGGATCAGCTTGCCGTGTTCGTAGCGGATCGAGAGCGAGAGCCCGTCGATCTTCGGCTCGGCCGTGTAGTTGAGCGGCGCGTCGGATTTCAGACCGAGGAAGCTGCGGATGCTCTCGTCGAATTCGGTCACGTCCTCGTCGGAGAACGCGTTGGCGAGACTCATCATGCGGATCGCATGGGTGATCTTGCCGAAGCCTTCAGCCAGCTGCCCGCCCACCTGTTCGCTGGGCGATTGGTCCGATTTCAGGTCCGGGAATTTCGCCTCGATCGCCGCGAGCCGCTGCTTGAGCGCGTCATACTCCGCATCCGAAATCTCGGGCGCGTCATGGGTGTGATAGGCGGTATTGGCCGCCGCGATCTTTGCGATCAGCTCGGGCAGCTCGGCGCGGGCCTCGGCCTCGCTCAGCGCGTCGATCTCGGTGCGGCTTGGCTCGGACATAAAAAGACCCCCTCGTGCTGACCTTGGTTTAGGCAAGCACCGAGGGGGCGTAAAGAGCCGTGACGACGGAGATCATCGGCTTTCGGGACGTCAGGCCCCCATCGCGATGCGCCGCTCCAACTCGGACGGGTCGGGATCGCGCAGCACATAGCCGCGGCCCCAGACGGTTTCGATGTAATTCTCGCCCTCGGTCGCATCGGCGAGCTTCTTGCGCAATTTGCAGATGAAGACGTCGATGATCTTCAATTCGGGCTCGTCCATGCCGCCATAGAGGTGGTTGAGGAACATCTCCTTCGTCAGGGTCGTGCCCTTCCGCAGGCTGAGCAGTTCGAGCATCTGGTATTCCTTGCCGGTCAGATGCACCGGCTTGCCGTCGACCTCGACCGTCTTGGCGTCGAGATTGACCGAGATCTTGCCGGTGCGGATGATCGATTGGGCATGGCCTTTGGACCGGCGGATGATCGCGTGAATGCGCGCCACCAACTCCTCGCGATGAAACGGCTTCGTCATGTAGTCATCGGCGCCGAAGCCGAATCCCTTGATCTTGTTCTCGGTGTCGTCCGCGCCGGTGAGAATCAGGATCGGCGTGTCGATCTTGGCCAGACGCAATTGCCGCAGCACCTCGTGCCCGTTCATGTCGGGAAGATTGAGGTCAAGAAGGATCAGATCGTAGTCATAGAGCTTCGCGAGATCGATTCCCTCCTCCCCCAGATCGGTGCAGTAGACGTTGAGATTCGCGTGCGTCAGCATCAATTCGATGCTGCGCGACGTCGTCGGGTCGTCTTCCACCAATAAAATCCGCATCCTGGGTTCTCCGCATTAATCCCTCGATCGGGACCGACACTCACACCAAATGGTTAACACCGGGTTACCTTGTCACGATTCCGTTATATCGCAATCTAAAGTTGTTTTAATTTCTGGATTGCGGTGACTTTAAGACCCTGAATCCCGTGTCTTTCGACGCCCTCGATCCATAGATCCAGTTCCTCGTCAGAGAGCGCGTAGCGCTCCAGCACTTCCTCACGGGCGATCAACCCATGCGCGACCGCCTGCACGATCACGGCCTTGCGGCTCGCCACCCATCGTCGGGTTTTCGGAGAGGGCAGATCCGCGCGCGTCAGGATCGTGCCGTCGGCGAGGGTCACCGCGCGCGGACCATCGACTTTCTTGAGATACATGGGCTCACCCCTTCAAGCTCTTCACGCCGGCCACACTGGCGCGCGGGGCCTTAACACTGCGTGAAACGCGGGGTTGAGAGTGGGTCGCATTTTCCTATATTGCTGCACGTCTCGTTAAAGGACGCTTCATCATGCCCAAGGATCTGCCGCTCAATTCGCTCGGTTTCGCCAAGCCGCCCGCGGACACCCGCGTCGTCGTCGCCATGTCGGGCGGCGTCGACAGCTCTGTCGTGGCCGCCAAACTGGCCGAGGAAGGCTATGACGTGGTGGGCGTGACGCTGCAGCTTTACGACCACGGCGCGGCGCTGGCCAAGAAAGGCGCGTGCTGCGCCGGGCAGGATATCCACGACGCGCGCCGCGTGGCCGAGGAGATGGGCTTTCCGCATTACGTGCTCGATTACGAGAACACCTTCCGCGAGGCGGTGATCGACGAATTCGCCGACGCCTATCTTGGCGGCGCGACGCCGGTGCCCTGCATCCGCTGCAACGAGCGCGTGAAGTTCAAGGACCTGCTGGAGACGGCGAAGGACCTCGACGCCGATTGCATGGCGACGGGCCATTACATCCAGCGCAAGGACGGTGCGGCCGGACCCGAGCTGCATTGCGCAGCCGATGCGAACCGCGATCAGAGCTATTTCCTGTTCTCGACCACGCCCGAGCAGCTCGATTACCTGCGCTTCCCGCTGGGGCACCTGCCCTCGAAGGATGCGACGCGGGAGCTGGCGGCGAAATACGGGCTGGCGGTGGCCGACAAGCCCGACAGTCAGGATATCTGCTTCGTGCCGAACGGGAATTACGCGAGCGTCATCGAGAAGCTGCGTCCCGGCGCGGCCGATCCAGGCGATATCGTGGATATGGAGGGCAATGTGCTCGGCCAGCATCGCGGCGTGATCCATTACACGATCGGCCAGCGGCGCGGGCTTGGCATCGGCGGTCTCGAAGACCCGCTCTATGTCGTGAAGCTCGATCCGGACACCCGCCATGTGGTCGTCGGCCCGAAAGAGGCGCTCTCCACCCGCACCATCCCGGTGCGCGAGATCAACTGGCTGGGCGACGAGCCCTTCAACTCGCGCAAGGAATGGCACCTGAAGGTCAAGGTCCGCTCGACCCGCCCGCCGCGCGAAGCGATCATCCGACCGATCTCGGAAACCGAGGCGGAAGTCGAACTGGTCGTGCCGGAGGAAGGCGTCAGCCCCGGTCAGGCCTGCGTGTTCTACGCGCCCGAAGACAGCCGCATCTTCGGCGGCGGCTGGATCTACAAGAAGTAACGCCCGCAAACGGCCCTACAGACAGCAATGCGCGCGGCGAGCCCCTCAGGCTTGCCGCGCCTAACTGTCTGTCGGATCGCTCAGACCGGCACGTCGCTGAGGCTCACCCCATGCTTGCCGGCCCGAGTCGTCACTTTTTTCCGACCGCCTTGGCGAGCGCTTCGCCCTCTTCGGTGGCCGAGCGCACCGCGCGCTCCGCAATCCCCGTCATCGAGGTCGCGAGCTTGGTCATCTCGGCGGTGTAATCGCTGGCCGTGCGCTGCCAGAACTCGCCCCACAGGCTCATCGCCTGCATCGGATCGACCGCATCGCCGAGCTTGCCGACCATCTCCTGATCGCGCTCGAACCGGGCCTTGAGAAAGTCCAGCAGCTCGATGTTCTGCGCGATCATCGCCTCCATCATCTTCAGCTGCGGCGCCATCATCGACCCCATCGCGCCCATGTCGGGCACCGGCATGCAGCCGGCCATGTTCATCCCCGGTGGGGATTTTTTCGTCGCCATCTCTACCTCCCATGCGAATGTCCAGCGCGAGACTAGCATTCTTCGCGCGATCTGCTTTTGATTTGAGACAATCTGTGCGCGAAAACCTGTCGCAGCCCCGCGAAAGGCGCGCTGCGCGGGCAGAATCCATCGGCAAATGCGCAAAAATTGCGCTTTTCGCGCGGCCTGCGCGTTCTCTTGGGGCAAGACGCCCTAGATGGAGCCCATGGCCGAGCCGATCGTGATCCCGCGCCCCGAGGGGCTTTACTGCCCGGCGGGCGATTTCTTCATCGACCCCAGCCGCCCCGTCGCGCGGGCGCTGATCACGCATGGCCATGCCGATCACGCGCGCGCGGGTCACGGGTCGGTGCTGGCGACGCGCCAGACGCTCGAGATCATGGCCATCCGCTATGGCGCGGAATTCGCAGGCCAACGGCAGGCCTATGAGGGGCCGCTGTCGCTGGGCGGCGTGGATGTCAGCTTTCACCCGGCGGGCCATGTGCTGGGCTCGGCGCAGATCGCGATCACCCATCGCGGCCAGCGCATCGTGGCCTCGGGCGATTACGCGCGCGTCGCCACCCCCTCCTGCGCGCCGTTCGAGCCGGTGCCCTGCGACACGTTCATCACCGAAGCCACCTTTGCGCTGCCGGTCTTTCGCCATCCCGACCCGGCCTCCGAGATCGCCAAGCTGATGGCCTCGATGCGGGCAGCCCCCGAGCGGCCGCATCTGGTGGGTGCCTATGCGCTGGGCAAGGCACAGCGGGTGATCATGCTCGCGCGCGAGGCGGGCTATGACGCGCCGATCTACATCCACGGCGCGCTGCAGCGGCTTTGCGACTATCACATCGAGCAGGGCATCCCCCTGGGAAATCTGCGCCCCGCCACGATGGACAAGGCAGAGGCGCGGGGCTTGCGCGAGGCGCTGGTGATTGCGCCGCCTTCGGCCTTTTCCTCGCCTTGGGTGCAGCGCTTTGCCGATCCGGTGATCTCCTTCGCCTCGGGCTGGATGCAGATCCGCGCCCGGGCCCGCCAGCGCGGGGTGGAACTGCCGCTGGTGATCTCGGACCATATCGACTGGGTGGATCTGACGCGCACCCTGCGCGAGATCGACCCCTCCGAGCTGTGGATCACCCATGGCCGCGAGGAGGCGCTGATGCGCTGGGCGGAACTGGAGGGGCGTGTGGCCCGCCCGCTGCACCTCGTGGGCTACGAGGAGGAGCCGGAATGAAAGCCTTCGCGGTCCTTCTCGAACGGCTCGCCTTCACGCCGGGGCGTAATGCCAAGCTCGACGTGCTGGCCGATTACCTGCGCCATGCGCCCGATCCCGAGCGCGGCTATGCGCTGGCGGCGCTCACCGGAGAGCTGGAGCTGGGCCGTGCGCAGCCTGCGGTGTTGCGCGCGATGGTGGGCGAGCGGGTCGATCCCGAGCTTTTCGCGCTGTCCTATGACTACGTGGGCGATCTGGCCGAGACGATCGCGCTGATCTGGCCGCAGGAGAATACGGCCCAGGATGTCGATCTGGTCGAGATCGTCGAGACCTTGCAGGACACGCCGAAAACCCGCGTCGGGCCGCTGATCGCGGGTTGGCTGGATCGGCTGGAGCCCTCTGAACGCTATGCGCTGCTGAAGCTTGCGACCGGGGGGCTGCGCGTCGGCGTCTCGGCGCGGCTCGCGCGGGTGGCGCTGGCATCCGTGGGCGCACCGGAACTGGAAGAGATCGAGGAAATCTGGCACGGGCTCTCGCCGCCCTATCAGCCGCTTTTCGACTGGATCGAGGGCGGCGAGAAGCCCGAGCGCGCGGGCTTTGCGCCGTTCCGGCCGGTGATGCTCTCGACGCCGACCGATCTCGACGCGCTCACCGATCTGCCGCCCGACGACTTCGCCGCCGAATGGAAATGGGACGGCATCCGGGTGCAGGCGGTGGCGGAGGGCGGCGAGCGGCGGCTCTATTCCCGCACCGGCGAGGATATCTCCGGCGCCTTTCCCGATGTGGTCGCACATATGGGTTTCGAGGGCGCGCTCGACGGCGAGTTGATCGTGCGGCGCGGCGATCAGGTCGCGCCCTTTGGCGATCTGCAAAAGCGGCTGGGCCGGAAGTCTCCGGGCAAGGCGATGCTGGCCTCGCATCCCGCGGCGCTGCGGCTCTACGACATCCTGATCGAGGGCGAGGAAGACCTGCGCGCCCTGCCCTTCGAGACCCGCCGCACGCGGCTGGAGGCCTTCGTGGCTGACCTCAATCCCGAGCGGTTCGACGTGTCAGAACTGCTGCCCTTCGACACATGGGACGAGCTTGCGAGCCTACGCGAAACGCCGCCCGAAGTGGTGATCGAAGGCGTGATGCTCAAGCGCCGCGACACCTCTTACGTCGCAGGCCGCCCCAAGGGGCCGTGGTTCAAGTGGAAACGCGATCCGCACATCATCGACGCGGTGATCCTTTACGCGCAACGCGGGCATGGCAAACGCTCGGGCTTCTATTCCGATTTCACCTTCGGGGTCTGGGACGGGGACCGCCTCGTGCCCGTGGGCAAAGCCTATTCCGGCTTCACCGACGAAGAACTGCGCAAGCTCGACCGTTTCGTGCGCAATCATACGGTGGAGCGCTTCGGCCCGGTGCGCTCCCTGTCGCCCGAGCTGGTGGTGGAAGTGGCCTTCGAGGGGCTCAACCGCTCCACGCGGCACAAATCCGGCGTCGCGATGCGCTTCCCGCGGATTTCGCGCATCCGCTGGGACAAGCCCGCAGGCGAGGCCGACCGGATCGAGACGCTGCGCGCGATGCTGCCCGAGGTGGGCCAGCCCTAACGGGTCAGCACATAAGAACCCGGCGCATCGCAGAGCGGGCGATACTTGCGCCCCTTGCCCATCGGCGGCGGCGCGATCTCCTGCCCGTCGCCCGTCTTGCGCAGCCATTTCGCCCAAGGCTCCCACCACGACCCTTGGCGGGGCTGACATTCCGCAGCCCAGTCGGAGGCAGAGGGGTGCAGCATGCCGGGGCGGTGCTCCATCAAGCGGTAGCTCGCGCGCGGTGCACCCGGCGGGCGCACGATCCCGGTATTGTGCCCGCCCGAGACCAGCGCGAAAGTGACGGCGCCCGGCAGCGACCATGTCAGCTTGAAGACCGAATGCCACGGCGCGATGTGATCGGTCTGGGTCGCGACGGCGAAGACCGGCGTCTCGATATCTTGCAGGAAGACCGGCGTGCCACGCGTATCCATCCGCCCCTCGGCCAGATCGTTTTCGAGGAACAGCCGGCGCAGATATTGCGAATGCATCTTGTAGGGCATTCGCGTCGCGTCATGGCTCCACGAAGCCAGCGCGCCATCCGTCTCGCGCTCGCCCATCAGATAGGTATGGACCGCCTGCGACCAGATCAGGTCCTTCGACTTGAGCATCGTGAAAGTGCCCGCCATCGCGGTCTTGTCCAGATAGCCCTCCTCCCACATCATGTCTTCGATCAGGCTGAGCTGGTCTTCATTGGTGAACAGGCTCAATTCCCCGGCCTCTGTGAAATCGACCTGCGCCGCCAGCATCGTCAGCGAAGCCAGCCGATCATCGCCATCGCGCGCCATCGCCGCAGCCGCGACCGACAGAAGCGTGCCGCCGAGGCAATAGCCCAGCCCGTGAACCTTTTCCGCGCCGGTGATCTCGCAGACCGCATCGAGCGCCGCCATCACACCCTCTTCGCGGTAATCGTCGAAGCCCAGATCGCGGTCGCCCTCGTCGGGGTTCTTCCACGAGATCGCGAAGACGGTGAAACCTTGCCCCACGAGCCAGCGGATCAGCGAATTCGTCTCCTCCAGATCGAGGATGTAAAATTTCATGATCCATGCCGGCACGATCAGCAGCGGGACCGAATGGACCTTCGGCGTGCTGGGTTCGTATTGCAGCAACTCGATCAGATCGTTGCGCAAAACCACTTTGCCCGGCGTCAGCGCGACATCGGTTCCGGGGATCAGCGTGGGCTCCGGCTTGGTGTCGCCGGTCATCACCTTGACCGCGTCCTCGCCCCAATAGCGCGCGCCGCGCATCAGGTTCACCCCGCCTTCCTTCAAGGTCCGCTCGATCACCAGCGGATTGGTCGCGATGAAATTCGTGGGCGACACCATGTCGAGCCATTGCCGCGCGTAGAATTGCATCATTTGCTCGTGGCGCGCCTCGACCCCGCGCACGTCCGTCGTCGCGTGGTGCCACCATTGCTGGGCGTGCAGGAAGCTCTGCGCATAGAGAGAATAGGGGAACTTCTCCCAATCGGGCGCGGAGAACCGGCGGTCCTGCGGCAGCGGCTCGAGCGGCTGCGCCTCGGCATCGTCGCTCCGGTGCGGCGCCATCTCGCGCAACAGGTGCATCCATTTGCGGCCCGCTTTCCAGCCCAACTCGGCCTGCTTACCGGGGCTGAGCGCAAGATGGGTCGCCCAATCGGAAAACGCGAGCCCGAGCGAAATCGGAGACAGCCCGCCCTCGGCCCGGCCCATCAGCGCGTGAGACAACCGGTCGAGCCGCTCGAACGAGGCCAGCGCCGCGCTGTGCTCCTCGGCCTGAGGCGTGTCGGCCTTGGCAGATTTGCCCGCAGCTTTGCCTGCGCCCTTGCGATCACCCTTGCGCGGCGGCGTCTTGTCCCCGGCCAGATCCTTCATCCCGCAGCCTCCTCGCGTTGCGATTCCGCGCCGACCCTAGCGCAAAACCGATGACAGCGGTTTGACCTGACGCAAGAGATCGCGCTGCCGTATCTCTTCACGCAAATAAGAGCCGATCTCACATGGGCGGGAGGCGGCTGAAATATCGGAACTGAGGCATTGCTGCATCGGTTCATCCTGCACATCTCGAGACGCAAGGGCAAAGGCGAGATGGCAAACCGGGACACGCCACCCCCGGGGCGCGCTATCCGCTGCCGATGCCCCGCGACATACGGATACGACATACGGAAAGGCCGGGTTTCTCTCTCCACCCTTCCCTGCCCGGGTTTCCGACCGACCTGCTTCCGGGTTCTCCTGTCTCTCTTGCCCGGAAGCAGGCCCCTTCACTCCCAACTCCCCGCCCATCCTGGGCGGGGCTTTTCTTTTCCCGCCTTACCTGCGCGATAGAGCACGCAAGCCTGCGCGCGGCCGCGGGGTGACACCGTGCGCCTGTGTGCTAGCTATGCCCGGTCATGTTGAGCAGGCTTCGAGACAATATCATTCCGCTGACGGTGGCGCTGTCGCTCCTGATGGAGCTGATCGACGCGACCGTGCTGGCGACCGCGATCCCGGTGATCGCGCGGGACCTTTCGGTGCCGGTGCTGTCGCTCAAGATGGCGATGGCGACCTATCTGATCGCGCTGGCGGCTTTCGTGCCGATCTCGGGCTGGATCGCGGACCGGATCGGGGCGCGGCGGACGTTTCTCGCGGCGATGGGCGTGTTTCTCGTGGCCTCGCTTCTCTGTGCCATCCAGACGAGCCTGACCGGGCTGGTGCTGGCCCGCGCGCTGCAGGGCATCGGGGCTGCGATGATGAGCCCGGTGGGGCGGCTGATCGTGCTGCGCCACACTTCCAAGGAGGAGATGACCCGCGCTATGGTCTATGTCACCCTGCCCGCGCTGATCGGCCCGGCGCTGGGCCCCTTCGTGGGCGCGACGGTGACGACCTTCCTCGGCTGGCGCGCGATCTTCCTGATGAACCTGCCGCTTGGGGCACTGGCGATCTGGCTGACGCTGCGCCACATGCCCGCCGACGGCCCGCCCGAAGCGAAACCGTTCGATTTCCCGGGCTTCCTGCTGTCTGCCGTGGGGCTGGCGGCGGTGATGACCGGGTTTTCCGCGCTGGGCGAGCATATCCTGCCGTGGCAGGCGGCTGCGGGTCTCAGCGTCGCGGGCGTGGCACTGCTGGTTCTTTACTGGCTGCGGGCGCGCAACACCTCCGAGCCGCTTCTCGATCTGCGGCTGTTCCGGCATCGCACTTTCGACGTCTCGATCACCGGCGGGCTGATCTTCCGGCTGTCGAACGGGGCGATCTCGCTTCTGCTGCCGCTGTTCTTCCAGCTCGGGCTCGGCGCGTCCGTGATGGTCTCGGGCGCGCTGACGGGTCTGAACGCGGTGGGCGCGGTGAGCCTGCGGACCTTCGTGCCGCGCATCCTCGACCGGTTCGGCTTCAAATGGGTGATGATCTGGGCGGCGGTGATCCGGGGGGCTACGATCTTCGGCTTCCTGACCGTGACCAGCATCCATGACTGGCAGCTGATCCCGCTTCTGCTGATCGGGGGCGCCGCGCAATCGGTCGTCTTCACCGCGATCAACTCCATCGGGTTTGCCGATCTCGACACGCGCGAGATGAGCCCCGCCACCGCCTTCACCGCGATGAGCCGTCAGGTCTCGCTCGCGCTCGGCATCGCGCTGGCGGGCGTGGTGCTGGAGCTGACCGCCGGGTCGGCGGCGACCACCACCGGGGCCGAGATGATCCCGATCCACGCCTTCCTCTGGGGCTTTGCCATCGCGGGCGCGACGGGGCCGCTCTCGGCGCTCTATTTCCTGCGCCTGCGCCGGGGCGATGCCGACGGGCTGCGCCGCAAGCGCCGGACCGTCGAGCCCTACGGCTCGTCGCGCGAACGCTTCCACGCCCCGCAGCCGAAAGACAGCCGCGAAGCCGCCGAGTGAGCCGGGAAACCGGAAAATCGGGGATGCGCAAGGCGTTGAGCCGGTGTAGCGTGGCGCCATGATCAAGCTCGACCCCCGCGATATCGAAATTCTGCGCGTGCTGGCGCGCGAGGGCCGCATCACCAAGGCGGCACTGGCCGAGAAGATCAACCTCTCGCCCACGCCTGCCTGGGACCGGCTGAAAAAGCTGGAGAAAGCGGGGCTGATCGCGGGCTATCGCGCGACGTTCAACCTCAAGAAGCTCGGGCCGCATGTGACGCTGTTCGTGGCCGCCGAACTGGCCGATCACACCGCCGCCAGTTTCCAGACATTCGAGCGGTCGCTCGATCAGCACCCCGAGGTCGTGGGCTGCTGGGCCCTTGGCGGCGGCTTCGACTATCTGATGCAGATCGTCACCCGCGACATCGACGCCTATCAGCGGCTGATCGACTCGATGCTGGACGCGCGGATCGGGATCGCGCGCTACTTCACCTATATCGTCACGAAAGAGGTGAAGAACGCCGCCATGCCCCCCTTCGATCTCTTCGCAGACCAAATGGACTGACGAGCGGCGCTATTTCAGCCCAAATCCGGGGCCCGCGCAGTCCATTCGGACTATACCCCTGTGAAATCGGGCGCAGAGTGATCTCAACCAAGGAGGTCTCTCATGCTCGATACCGCCATTTCCGCCCGCCCCGATATTGCCGACAAGCGCCTGCTGCGCAGCTTTTCCTATGTGAACGGCCGCTGGATCGCGGGCGAGACGGGCGAGGTCATCCCCGTCACCAACCCCGCCAATGCCGAACGTCTGGGCGACATCACCGCGCTTAGCCGCGCCCAGTCGCGCGCGGCGGTCGATGCCGCGCAAGCCGCCTTTCTCGACTGGTCGATGACGCTGCCGCAGGAACGCTCCGCCATTCTGCGCCGCTGGTTCGACCTTATCATCGAGGCGAAAGACGACCTCGCGCGGATCATGGTGCTCGAACAGGGCAAACCGCTGAGCGAAGCTCTGGGCGAGATCGACTACGCGGCGAGCTTCATCGAATATTACGCCGAAGAGGCCAAACGCCCGAATATCGAGGGCGTCACCTCGCATCTGCATGACGCAGAGGTCGAGCTGTGGCTGGAACCCGTGGGCGTCGTGGGCCTCGTCACGCCGTGGAACTTCCCCGCCGCGATGCTGACCCGCAAGGCCGCCGCCGCGATCGCGGCTGGCTGCACCGTGGTCGCCCACCCCTCGCACGAGACGCCCTATTCGGCGCTGGCGCTGGCGGAACTGGCCGAGCGCGCGGGCCTTCCGCCGGGCGTGTTCAACGTGCTGACCGGCCACGCGCCGGAAATCGTCGAGCCGTGGTGCGAGGACACCCGCGTCCGCGCACTCTCCTTCACCGGCTCGACCGAAGTGGGCCGCCTGCTCTATCGCCAATCGGCCCAGACCGTGAAGCGGCTGGTCCTCGAACTGGGCGGCCACGCCCCGGTGATCGTCTTCAAGGGCGCCGATCTGGACCGCGCGGTGGACGAGGTCATCAAGGCGAAATTTGCGACCTCCGGTCAGGACTGCCTCGGCGCGAACCGGATCTATGTCGAGCGTCCCGTCTATGACGAGTTCTGCCGCCGCTTCACGCAAGCCACTGAAAAGCTCAGCGTGGGCATCGGCATGGAGGATCCCGATATCGGCCCGCTGATGAACGAAAAGGCCGTGGCCAAGCAGGAAGAGCATGTGGCCGACGCGCTGGCGAAAGGCGCGAAACTCGCCTGCGGCGGTAAGCGGCTGGATCGTGGCCCGCTGTTCTTCGCGCCGACCGTGCTGACCGACGTGCCCGACAATGCCAAGATCATGCATGAGGAGACCTTCGGCCCGGTCGCCCCCATCGCGCCCTTCGACACCGAAGACGAGGTCTTCGCCAAGGCCAACGCGACCGAATACGGGCTGGTGGCTTACGTCCACTCCCAGAACCCCAAACGCATCTACCGCGCCACCCGCGCGCTGCAATTCGGCATGGTCGCGGTCAACCGCACCAAGGTCACCGGCGCGCCGATCCCGTTCGGCGGCATGAAGCAATCCGGCTTGGGCCGCGAAGGCTCGCGTCGCGGAATGGAAGAGTTCATGGAAATCAAATACGTCTGTCGCGACTGGGGCTGATCGCGCCCCGCCCGCCCGGACGGCCCAAGACAAGAAGAAGGAGAGAAAATTGCTGACCAATGACCAACTCGACAAGTGGGATCGCGAAAGCTTCTTCCACCCCTCGACCCATCTCGCCCAGCACGCGCGCGGCGAGTCCCCCAACCGCATCGTCACCGGCGGCAAGGGCGTGTTCATCGAGGATCGCGACGGCAACAAGCTGCTCGACGCCTTCGCGGGTCTTTACTGCGTGAACGTGGGCTACGGGCGCACCGAAATCTCCGAGGCCATCGCCGAGCAGGCGAAGGAGCTGGCCTATTACCACGCCTATGTCGGCCACGGCACCGAGGCCTCGATCACGCTGGCGCATATGGTCCTCGACCGTGCGCCCGATCACATGTCGAAGGTCTATTTCGGCCTCTCCGGCTCGGATGCGAACGAGACCAACATCAAGCTGGTCTGGTATTACAACAACATCCTGAACCGTCCCGAGAAGAAGAAGATCATCTCGCGCTGGCGCGGCTATCACGGCTCGGGCCTGATGACCGGCTCGCTGACGGGTCTGGAGCTGTTCCACAAGAAGTTCGATCTGCCGCTGAGCCAGGTGATCCACACCGAGGCGCCCTATTACTACCGCCGCCCCGATGAGGCGATGTCGGAAGAGGCGTTCACCGCCTATTGCGCCTCCGAGCTCGAGCAGCTGATCGAACGCGAAGGCCCCGACACCATCGCCGCCTTCATCGGCGAGCCGGTTCTGGGCACCGGCGGCATCGTGCCCCCGCCCGCGGGCTATTGGGACGCGATCCAGAAGGTTCTGAACAAATACGACATCCTGCTGATCGCCGACGAGGTCGTGACCGGATTCGGGCGTCTGGGCTCCATGTTCGGCTCGGATCACTACGGCATGAAGCCCGACCTGATCACCATCGCGAAGGGTCTGACCTCGGCCTATGCGCCGCTCTCGGGCACGATTGTCAGCGACAAGATGTGGAAAGTGCTGGAGCAAGGCACCGACGAGAACGGCCCGATCGGCCACGGCTGGACCTATTCGGCGCACCCGATCGGGGCGGCGGCGGGTGTCGCGAACCTCGAACTGATCGACAAGCTGGGCCTCGTCGAGAATGCGGGCTCGGTCGGCAAATACCTCAACGACCAAATGCGCGCCGCCATCGGTGAGCAAGCGAATGTCGGCGATATCCGCGGCGAAGGGATGCTCTGCGCGGTGGAATTCATGGCCGATCGCGACAACCGCACCTTCTTCGACGCCTCCGACAAGGTCGGCGCGAAGATCGCAGGCGCGATGGTGGAGCGTGGCGTGATCGGGCGCGCGATGCCACAGGGCGACATCCTCGGCCTTGCCCCGCCGTTGTGCCTCACCGAGGCGGAGGCCGACAAGATCGTCGAAGTCACCGCCGATGCGGTGAAAGCCGTTCTGGGCTAAGGCCCCTCGGCAGGGGTCGTCTTACGAGGCGATCCCTGCCAGCCATTCGGCAATCGCCGCGCGGCTGTCTGCATCGGGTGAATGGTGACGCACCATGAAACCGTCGAACCAGTCGCGCCGCGCCTCGGGCGTTTGAATATCCGCGGCCCAGTCGACCTTTGCGACCATTCTGACCGCATCGCGATGACAGCGCCCGCAGGATTGCGCGAAAAGCTGCGACGGATCGGTCTCGGCCAAGGCGGCCCCGGCCCAGATTGTCAGAAAAACAGCCAAAAAGACGCGCATCACGCCCTCCCGAGAAACTCCAGCACCGACCGCGCCGCGCGCAGACCGGGCGGCTCGCCGCCCTCGCCCAACCGGCGCATCACCTCTTCCATCGCGGCCATCTGCTCATCGCGGGCCGCGTCTTCTTCCAGCAATTCTAGCATCTTCGCCGAAATGTCACGCGGCTTGCAGTCGGGCCCGAGGAATTCCGGGATCACCCGCGTCTCGGAGACCAGATTGACCAGCGTCACCGTGTCGATCTTGAGCATCCGCGAGATCACGTGCCAGGTCAGGAAATTCGCGTCATAGGCGATCACCATCGGCACCCGGTTCGCCGCCAGTTCCAGACTGACCGTGCCCGAGGCGGCCAGCGCGATATCGGCGGCGGCGAAGGCCGCGCGCTTGTCGTCAGCATTCTCGACCACGATCGGTGCGACCGGCCAGCGCGCCGTCATCTCGCGCACCATCGGCGCGACGCCCCGCACCGTCGGCAGCACGACGCGCAGCCCCGGCTCGCGGTCGCGCAGCTGCATCAGCGCCTCGTCGAAGCGCGCCCCGAGCCGCTTGACCTCGCCGCGCCGCGACCCCGGCAGACACAGCGCCAGCGGTTGGTCTTCGCCGATCATATGCGTCTCGCGGAAGGTCGCCGCATCGGCCCCCGTCGCGCGCGGTTCGGCCACGACGGGATGGCCCACGAAATCGCAGCTCATTCCGGCGGCTTCCATATAGGGCGGCTCGAAAGGCAGCAGCGCAAGCACATGATCGACCACCTGCGCCATCTTCGCCGCACGCCCCGGTCGCCATGCCCAGACCGAGGGCGCGACATAGTGGATCACCTTGAGATCAGGGCGTTTTTCCTTCACCAGCCGCGCCACGCGGAGGCAGAAATCGGGGCTGTCGATGGTGATCAGCGCCTCGGCACCGCTTTCGATCACGTGATCCGCGGTCTCGGCGATGCGCCGTTTCAGATGGCGGTATTTCGGCAGCACCTCCATCAGCCCCATGACCGAAAGCTCTTCCATCGGGAACAGGCTGGCCAGCCCCTGCGCGCCCATCTCTTCGCCGCCGATACCGGACCAGTCCACGCTCGGCGCAAGCCCGTTGATCCCCGCCATCAGGGCGCCGCCGAGCTTGTCGCCCGATGCCTCGCCCGCGATGACGTAGAGCCTCATGGCTCCCGCGCCCAGAGAAAGAGGCCCGCGGCCACGGCGGCTTCGATGACCGCATCGCGATCGAGAAGCATCACGCCGCCCGCCTCGAAAGCGATGCCCGAGAGGCCAGCCGCGGCGGCGTTCTTCACCGTGTCGACGCCAATGGCAGGCAGATCGGCACGACGGTCCTGATCGGGTTTCGGCGCCTTGTAGAAGACCCCTTTCACCGCTTTAAGATCGCCGCGCAAGCCTTTGTGGTGCCCAACGAATTCCAGCATCGCATCGGTGCCCGGCAGGGTCTCGACCGCAAGGCAAAGCCCGCGTCCGACGACTGCGCCCTGACCGATATCCGACGCCCCAAGCGCGGCCACGATCTCGGCCCCACGCTCGGCGTCTTCCTCGTCCACAACGGTCGGTTTTCCGCACAGCACGCCCGCCTCGGGCAGCAGCGCGGGCGCGATCTCATGCGCACCCACGACTTCCAGATCGAATTCCTCGAAGACCTCGATCACCGCACGCAGCGTCGCATCGTCGCCCGCCTGCATCGCCATCGCGAGCCGCGGCACCAGCTGCGCCGAGCGGGGATCGAATTGCTCGGGATCGATCGCCGGACGCTGCATCGCGCCCGCGAACACCACCCGTTCGATCCCGCGATCGGCCAGCTCGTCGAGAAACGGCACCAGCCGCTCGATCCGGAAGCGCAGATGCGCGCCGTCCAGATCGCAAGGCGCGCCGATCATCTCGCAGACCAGAATGTCCGGCGCGGCCTCGGTCAGGATCGCGGGCAGACGGCCCGCCCCGGCGATCAGCGCGGTATGCTTGCCCCCGCTCATTTGCCGGGCGTCAGGAAGCTGCGCTCGGACGGGCCGAGGATGAAGTCGAGCACTTCGCGCGCCAACTCGCCCTCGACGCCCTCTTCCGAGAGGGTTCGCGCGCTTTCGCGGAAGCTGCCCTGACCGAGCGCCTCGACGGTCTTGCGCAGTGCAGAGATTTCCTCGCGCGGCGTCCCGCGACGCTTCAGCCCCACAAGGTTCAGCCCTTCGAGCCCCGCGCGTGGCCCCGCGACCAGTGCATGCGGGATCACATCCGCCGTCACCATCGACAGCGCGCCGATGATCGCGCCGCGCCCGATGCGGACGAATTGGTGCACGCCGGACAGACCGCCGACGATGACGTCATCCTCGAGCTGACAATGCCCCGCGAGCGCCACGGAATTCACCAGGATCACACGGTCGCCGATCTTGCAGTCATGCCCGACATGGCAGGACGACATGAACAGCCCGTCATCGCCCACCTGAGTGAGCCCGCCGCCGCCATCCGTCCCGGTATTCATCGTGACATATTCGCGGATGCGGTTGCGCTTGCCGATCTTGAGCCGCGTCTTCTCGCCCTTGAATTTCAGATCCTGCGGGATCTGCCCCAGTGAGGCGAAGGGAAAGATCTGCGTCTCGTCGCCGATCTCCGTCGCGCCCTGCAGCACGACATGGCTTTGCAGCGACACGCCTTGGCCCAGCACGACCTCGGGGCCGACCACGCAGAACGGGCCGATCCGGCAGTCCGGACCGATCACCGCGCCGGCTTCGATCACCGCGGAGGCGTGAATCTGCGCACTTGGGTCAATGCTCATGCATTCAGCCCTGAAGGTCCATCATGGCGGTGAACTCGGCCTCGGCGGCCAATTCACCATTCACCGTGCCCCGGCCTTCGAATTTCCAGATCTTGCCGCCGCCGCGCTTCACGGTGACATGCAGTTCGAGCACGTCGCCCGGCACCACCTTGCGGCGGAACTTGCACTTGTCGATGCCCATGAAATAGGTCAGCAGCGGCTTGTCGATCACGTCGAGCGAGATGCCCACCACCACGGCTGAAGTCTGCGCCATCGCCTCGACGATGGTGACGCCGGGCATGATCGGCTCTTCCGGGAAATGGCCCTGGAAATGCGGCTCGTTCGCGGTGACGTTCTTGATGCCGACCGCGCCCTTGTTCGGGACGATGTCACGCACCTTGTCGATCAGCAGGAACGGATAACGATGCGGAATGATGCGCTTGATGAGCGACAGATCGGCTTCGGTATAGGGGGCGGGTTCGGTCATGAGCTGTCCTCGTTCTTGGGCGCACTGCGCCTGCGGCGGTATCGGTTTGCCGCATCACGCGATCGTCGCTTTTGGATTGTTGCTAGCAATCGCGGCCCCGCTTGGCAAGCAGCGCGCGCCCGCTATTGCGTTGGCGCGGTGTCGGTCGGCGCAACCTGATTGTTATCTTCGACCGGCAGACCGAGCGGCAGTCCCGGCGCGTCGCGGGTCGCACCGTCGAGCGTGGAATTGTCGCCGGATTTGGCGGCGGAGTTGGGACTGCTGTCCACGAAAACACCCGCCTCGCCGCTTTGATCCGGTTCTGCGCCGTTTGAGGCTTGGCCCGATGCGGGCTGGTCCGGCGTCGCGGGCGCGTCCTGCGCCGCATCCGCCGAGTTCCCGTTCGAGGTCGGCGGCACCAATGGCGTCACGCGCCCGGCCCCGTCACCGATTTCCTTGTCGACCCGCGCGCCCAGCTCGGACGTTATGTCGGCCTGTGCAAGCCCGCGGATGATCGCGCGGGAATCGAGCACCACGACTGCGCCGCGCGCCTTGAGAACTTCGTCGAGCAACGGCACCACGGTCTGCACGAAGGTCTGGTGTTCCTGATTCAACTGGCGCTGGATCGCATCGGCTTTGGCTTTCTGGGCCTTGCGAATATCGGTCGCCCGCTTGTCGAAGGCATCGGCGGCTTGCTGGAACTGATCCGAGGGCATCGTCAGCCGCTCCTCGGTGAGTTTGCGCTCCTCCGCCTCGAGCTGACTGGCGATCCGGTCGTTTTCCTTGCGCAGCGCGCTTGAGGCGGCCTCGATCTCGGATTGCACCCGCTTGCCCCACAGCGAGTTGTCGTAAAGCCGCTCCCAATCGAGGGTGAGGACCGCGCTCTGCTGGACGCGCGGCCCGGCAGCCGGCGCCTGCGTGTGGGGCGTCTGCACCGTCGATTGCGCGACAGCCGCGCCGGGCCCGAAGGCCAGCGCGGCTGCAATGACGGAAACGGTGACGCTGCTCAGACGCATCGCGCGCCCTTAGAACTGCGTCGAAAGCGACAGATCGAAGTTCTGCGTCTTGTCGTAGCTTTCTTTCTTGATCGCGCGCGAGAAGTTCAGACGCAGCGGGCCGATCGCGGATTTCCAGAAGATCGAGACGCCGACCGCCGAGCGGACATGCATCGAGTCGTCGACCTCGTTGCCGCCGGTACCGTTGGTGTCGTCGAGGCCCCAGACCGAGCCGACATCCCAGAACACGCCGCCGGTGATACCGTATTCTTCCGGCAGACCGATCGGGAATTCCGCTTCGACCTTGCCGGCCCAGTAGTAGTTGCCACCGAGCGCGTCGGTGTTGCCTGCATTGAGATCGCGCGGGCCGATACCGTAGCTCTCGAAGCCGCGGATCTGGCTGCCCGAGAAGCGTTGCAGGATCGTCGAACCGCCCGTGGCATCGATGGCGCCGCCTTCGAGCGAGGCGCGCAGCGTCGCTTCCTCGTTGAAGATCTTGCGCTCGCCGACGATCTTCGCGGTGGTCTGGCCACCTTTCACGTCGCCGCCGACGCCCCAGAACTGCTGATCGACGTTGAAACGCCAGGTGAAGCGCGGGTCGATCTGTTCGCGCGACGTATCGTAGCTGTAGCGCAGGCCCGGGCCGCTGTAACGCTGCGTGCCCTTGTCGGCTTCTTCGTTCAGCAGGATGGCCGAGGAGTCGCTCGGCACGTTGTTCAGCGTGTCTTCGCCGATTTTGTAGCTCACCTGCAGACGGCCGCGCTCGGAGACCGGGAATTCCAGTGCCGGCTCGACGCTGATGCGGCGCGTGTCGTACGCGGTGTTCGACGCCGAGTTCGAAGTCGCATAGGCGGCCGAGAACTTCAGCGCCACGTCGCGCCCGAGGAAGGCCGGCTCGATGAACCGGAAGCTGGAGCTGTTATTGTCGGCCGTGGTGCCGATCGAGACGCCCAGATACTGCCCTCGCCCGAGGAAGTTCTTCTCTTCCAGCGAGGCGTTGAAGCCGATCCCGTCCGAATTCGAATAGGAGGCACCGAAGCCGAGCGAACCGGTGGGCTGCTCTTCGACATTCACGTCGACCACGACCTGATCGGAACTCGAGCCCGGCTTCGTGTTCACGTCGACCGACTTGAAGTAGCCGGTGCCGCGGATGCGGTCGGCGGCGTTCGAGATCTCACGCGGGTTGTAGGGGTCGCCTTCGACCGTCCGGAACTCGCGCCGGACCACCCGGTCGAGCGTCGCGGTGTTGCCCTCGATGTCGATGCGTTGCACGAAGACGCGCGGACCACGGACCAGCACGAAATCGACATTGACCGACTGCGTGCGCGGGTCTTGGGTGATACGCGGCTCGACGCGGGCGAATTGGATGCCCTTCTTGATCGCGAGCTGCTCCATCCGGGTCACGGCCAGCTCGATCGCCTTCGGCGAGAAGGTCTGGCCCTGGCGGATTCGAGTGAGCGGCGCGAAATCGTCAGGCGCGACCCCGTCGATCTCGGAATTCGTGCTGATCGAGTTGAAGTGGTATTTCTGCCCTTCGATGATGTTGAAGGTCATGAAGAACGCGTCGCGTTGGCGCGACATCTGCGAGGACACGCCGGTGACCTGCACGTTCTTGTAGCCGCGCGCCTGATAGAAATCGATCAGCTTCTGGCGGTCGACCGGGATGCGGCCGGCGTTGAACGTGTCGTTCTTCACGAAGGTCCGGAAAATCCCCGCCTGCTTCGTCTCGAGCACCTGACGCAGGCGACGGTCCGAGTAGGACCGGTTGCCGGTGAAGGTCACGCGTTCGATCGAGGTGACTTTGCCTTCCTTGATCTCGAAGGCGACGTCGACGCGGTTATTGTCGCGGCGGATGACCTTCGGCACGACGCGGGCGGCCATGCGGCCATCCTCGGAATAGGCGCGCGCCAGACGCTGGGCGTCGGCTTCGATCTGGGCGGGATTGTAGACGCGGTTCGGCTTCGCCTGAATGATCGTGGCGAGCTGCTCGTCCTTGATGATCTTGTTGCCTTCGAAATTGATCACGCTGATCGTCGGGTACTCGGTCACGGCGATCTTGAGCGTGTTGCCCTGCGGCGTGATAGCAACCTTTTCGAACAGGCCGGAATTCGTCAGGCGCTGGTATGCGGCGTTCAGATCGGCGTCGGTCACGGGCTGATTGCGCGCGATTCTGGCGAAGGACAGAATCGTGGCCGCGTCGACGCGCTCGTTGCCGGTGATCTGGACCTGCGAGAAACTGTATTGCTGCGCCTGAGCAATCACGGGAACCGCAAGGCAACTCATTGCAACTGCTGGAAATACTACGCTGGCCCGCAGTGCCTTTCGCGTTGCATGGAGTCTCAGCATAGTTTGCACGCTCATAGACATCGCCCTCTCCCGCCGGAAGTTCACTTTTTCCCTTTGATTAGGGTGGTAGCGAAGGGCGTACGCGATGTCAAAGCTGCGATGGCCGCTCAGACCCGAGATTTTGTGGAGCGCGATCATCTTGCCACGAAAGAAAGGGCCGCGAAGGCGGCCCCGGGATCGATGACGAACGGGTTTTGCGGGCGTTTTGCCCTTTTCGGTCCAGCTCAGATGCGCTGGAAGCTGGAAGCGTCGCCGCCGAGAATGTCGATCAATTGAATGCCGATCAGCGCCGCGCCGAACAGCGCGACCAGAACCGCTGCGATGAACAGCAGCCGGTCCCCGACGATTTCCACCAACGGGCGAAGTTCGCGATAGTGATGCGCGATGATCTCGGACATGAGTGGCCTCCTTCGCGCGAGTTGCGCTGAAGCCGTCCTACCCTGTCTTCATGACCGCATTGCGAGGCAATTATGGCGAAACCGCGGCAGCCACAACTGTCAGGCGCCCGTCACGGCCCCCACTCAGCAGGTCAGATCGTTCCAGAGGCCGAAGACCATCAGCGTCAACACCAGCGCCAACCCGATCGACATGAAGACGTTCATCAGCTGATCGGAGGGCGGCTTGCCCGTGATCGCCTCGTAGAGGTGGAACATCAGATGCCCGCCATCGAGCACCGGAATCGGGAAGAGGTTCAAAAAGCCCACCGCCGTCGACAGCACCGCGATGAACCAGATGAAATCGAGCACGCCCGATTTTGCCGCCGCAGCCGAGGTCTCGGCAATGCGCAGCGCGCCGGTCAGGTTACAGCTGGAGATCCGCTGCGCGATCATCGCCTGAATGCCCGAGACCGATTGCGTGATGATGCCCCAGGTCTGTCTTGCACCCCCCAACAGCGCATCGACCGGACCGACCGATTGCGTTACCGGCTCGAACATGAACGAACCCGTGGCCCCGATCAGGAAGCGCGTCTCGAACTGCCCGTCGCCCACCGGCAGATCGGTGCGGCGCGGCGCCAGCGTCACGGAGAACGTCTTGCCCGCATCGCCCTCGGGCCGCCAGATATCGAGCGAGACCGCCTTGCCCTCGCCCGCCTTCACCGCGTCCTGCAGATCGACGAAGCGATAGACCGGATTGCCGTCGATCGCGGTGATCACGTCGCCCGCGCGAAGCCCGGCATCATAGGCGGCCGAGCCCGGCTGAACGCCCGCAAACCGCGCCGGGAAAAGCTGCGGCCCGGTGGCGTCGATTTTGCTGCCGTCGCGGGTCACGGTGTAATCGAGCGTCGGCCCTGCGGGCAGTTGATCGACCACATCGGAGAGCGCCTGATAATCCGGCGTGGGCTTGCCCGCCACCGCGTCGATCACATCGCCCTGCTGCAGATCGCCCGACCCGCCGGGCAGCGCCACGACGGTCTGGATCGCGGGCGTCTCGGTGGCCTGCCCCGTCCAGAGGCTCAGCCCCGCGATCACGCAGATCGACAGGATGAAGTTGAAGACCGGTCCGGCCGCCACGGTCGCCGCGCGCGCCCAAAGTGGCGCGCCATGCATCGTGTGGCGGCGTTCCTCGGCGCTCAGATGGGCCATTTCCTCGGAATCGACCCCGGCCGAGGCCGCATTCGCATCGCCCAGAAACTTGACATAGCCACCAAGCGGCACGGCGGCGATCTGCCAGCGCGTGCCATGCTTGTCGACGCGGCTGATCAGCTTCGGCCCGAAGCCGAGCGAGAAGACCTCCGCCTTGATCCCGGAAATCCGCCCGATGATGTAATGGCCGTATTCATGCACCGCGACGATGATCGAGAGCGCGACGACGAAGGCCACAACGGTATAGAGCAGATTGCCGAATTGGGGCAGCAGGTCCAAAACTCAGATCCTTCCGTGTTCACAAATCGCCATCGCGCGCGCCCGCGCTTCGGCGTCGCAGCTCAGAACCATATCGAGGTCTTTTGCGGCGATTCCAAGACCCTGATCCCGCGACATCTCGCCCAGAACCTTCTCGACCAGCTTGGCCATGTCGAGAAATCCGATCCGGCCTGCGATGAACAGATCGAGCGCGACTTCCTTGGCGGCGTTGAACACGGTGCCCGCCAGACCGCCCGTTTCCATCACCTCGCGCGCCAGCCGCAGCGCGGGGAACCGTTCCAGATCCGGGGTACGGAAATCGAGCTGTCCGATCTTCGCCAGGTCGAGCTTCTCGACCGGCAGCGGTTTGCGCGCGGGCCAGTTGAGCGCATAACCGATCGCGTGGCGCATGTCGGGCACGCCCATATGCGCCATCAGCCCGCCATCATGGAACCCGACCAGCGAATGGACGATGCTCTGCGGATGGACGAGGACTTCGATCTGCTCCGGCGAAAATCCGAAGAACTCTTTCGCCTCAATGACTTCCAGGGCCTTGTTAAACATGGAAGCGGAGTCGATCGTGATCCGCTGCCCCATGTCCCAGTTCGGATGCGCCGACGCCTCCGCCACGGTGGCATGGGCGAGTTTCTCCATCGGCCAGTCGCGAAACGCGCCGCCAGAGGCGGTGATGATCACCCGCTCGACCGCGGCGATATCCTCGCCCACGAGCCCTTGGAAAATCGCCGAATGCTCGCTGTCGACCGGCAGGATCGTCGCGCCATGCGCGCGCGCCTCGGCCAACAGCAAGGGGCCCGCGGTCACCAGCGATTCCTTGTTGGCCAGCGCCAGCGTCGCGCCTTGCGAGAGCGCCGCGAAGCCGGGCGCGAGCCCCGCCGCACCGACGATCCCCGACAAAACCCAATCGGCCGGGCGATGCGCCGCCTCGATCAACGCCTGAGACCCGGCAGCGACTTCGATCCCGGTCCCGGCCAGCGCCTCGCGCAACGCGGGCAGGCATTCGTCGAACGCCGTCACGGCCAGATCGGCCTTCAGCGCCACGGCCTGCTCGGCCAGCCGCGCGACATTGCGGCCTGCGCTCAGCGCGACCACGTCGTAGGCCTCTGCCCCGCCCTGCGCCATCAGCAGATCAAAGCAGCTTTCACCGATCGAGCCGGTCGCCCCGAAGACCGAAACCTTCCGCATCGTTCAGCCTTCCGTCAGCGGCAGGGTCATCACCTGCGAGATCAGCATCAGGAAGACGACCGCGCCGGTCAGCGCGTCGAAGCGGTCCAGCACACCGCCATGGCCCGGGATCAGCGAGGAGCTGTCCTTCACGCCGGTCGCGCGCTTGATCGCGCTTTCGGCGATGTCGCCCAGCTGGCCTGCGAAGGCCAGAAGCGGCGAAATCCAGATCATCGCGAGCCCGCCGCCCATCTGGGCAAAGAGAAAGCCCACGAGCGCCGCGCCGACCCAGCCGCCGACCGTGCCCGACCATGTCTTCTTCGGGCTGACCTTGGGCCAGAATTTCGGCCCGCCCACCGTGCGGCCCACGAAATATCCCATGATATCAGAAACAACGACCACCGCGACGATCCATGTGATCGCGCCCAGCCCCGCGCCTTCGCGCAGTGCCACAAGCCCATAGCCCGTCAGCATGATCGCCAGCGCATAGCCCGCGCCAAGCCAGCGCCGCCCGGTGCAGATCACCGCCGCCATGATCGGCACGATCAGCAGGTAGATCAGCCCGAAAGGCTCATGGATCGCGAGAACGAAAGTCAGCGCAGCCGCCGCCACCAGCCCCAGACCGACCGCCTTGCCGGGGCGTTCGGGGCGCAGCATCGCGGTGAGTTCCCAGATCATCAGACCCGTCACGAGCACCGAGAGCGCCGCGAAGACCGGACCGCCCCACCAGATCGCGGCGAGGCCGATCGCGACCATCGCAAGCCCGGAGGCGAGCCGCGGGACGAGATCGCCCCATTTGCCGGTCCGTGACGTCTCCGTCACGAGGCAACCCCGCCGAAGCGCCGCTCGCGCCCGGCAAACCGATCGAGAATGTCAGACAGCTCCGCCGGCGTGAAATCGGGCCAGAGCGTCGGCGTGAATTCATATTCCGAATAGGCTGCCTGCCACGGCAGAAAATTCGAAGTCCGCGTCTCGCCCGAGCTGCGGATCACCAGATCCGGATCGGGCATGCCCGCGCTGTCGAGCCGCGACGAGATCATCGCCTCGTCAACCTCGTCGGCGGTGATCTTGCCCTCGGCGACGTCGCGCGCAATCGACTGGGCTGCGCGTTTCAGCTCGTCGCGCCCGCCGTAATTGATCGCAACCGCCAGCGTCAGCTTGGAATTGCCCTTGGTGCGCGTCTCGATCGCATCCATCGTCTCGCGCAGCAGCGGGTCGAGCGGCGTGCGATCGCCGATGAAGCGCAGCTCGACGCCCTGACGCGACAGCTCCGCCGCCTCGCGTTTGATCATCAGCCGGAACATCTTCATCAGGCCCAGAACTTCTGCCGTGGACCGCTTCCAGTTCTCGGTCGAGAAGGCGTAGATCGTCATGTAGCGGATGCCGAGATCGGGCGCGGCCTGCACGACCTTCTTGATCTGCTCGGCCCCTTTGCGGTGACCGGCCAGACGCGGCCAGCCCCGCTGGGTGGCCCACCGCCCGTTGCCATCCATGATGATCGCGACATGCAGCGGCGTAGGGGCGCCCCCCTCGTCCCCCTGCGGGGTCTGGGCGATATCGGGAATGCTAGGGGCCATCGGCAATGTGATCCTTTTCGCTCAAGACGCAGGGGGGCTGAGGCGGATGCCTCAGACCTGCATGATCTCGGCTTGCTTATCTTCGAGCGCCTTGTCGACCTTGGCGATATGCGCGTCAGTCATGTCCTGAACCTCGCTCTCCCAGATCTTCACGTCGTCTTCGGACATGCCGTCGGCCTTGGCCTTCTTGATCTGGTCCATGCCGTCGCGGCGCACGTTGCGGATCGCGACGCGGGCGTGCTCGGCATATTGGGCGGCGACCTTGGTCAGCTCGCGGCGGCGTTCCTCGTTGAGCTCCGGGATCGGCAGCATGATGATCGTGCCGTTGGTCTGCGGGTTGATGCCCAGACCGGATTCGCGGATCGCTTTCTCGACCTTGCCGACCATCGACTTGTCCCAGACATTGATCGTGACCATCCGCGGCTCGGGCACGTTCACGGTGCCGACCTGGTTGATCGGGGTCATCTGGCCATAGGCTTCGACCTGAACCGGCTCCACCATCGAGGCCGAGGCGCGGCCCGTGCGCAGCGACGCGAATTCATGCTTGAGCGAGCTCATTGCGCCATCCATGCGGCGGGCAAGGTCATCGGTGTCGATCTCGATATCGTCGGACATTGGGTATTTCCCCGTTCTTGTTGAGCCTCGGGCCGAGCTTTAGCGCAGCTCGCAGGCGAAAACTAGCATTTGTGACCGTCGCGCGGCGCTCAGCCCTGCACTTTGGTGTAGGTGCCTTCGCCTGCCAGAATGCCGCGGAAGCCACCCGGCTCGTCAAGCGAGAACACGATGATCGGCTTGTTATTGTCGCGTGCGAGCGCGATCGCCGAGGCATCCATCACGCCGAGGTTCTTCTGCAGGACCTCGTCATAGCTGACCGTGTCATAGCGCTTGGCGTCGTCGAATTTCACCGGGTCCTTGTCATAGACCCCATCGACCTTGGTGCCCTTGAAGATCGCCTCGCAGGACATCTCGTTGGCGCGCAGCGTGGCGGCGGTGTCGGTCGTGAAATAGGGGTTGCCGGTGCCGGCGGCGAAAATGCAGACCCGCTTCTTCTCGAGGTGGCGCACCGCGCGGCGGCGGATATAGGGTTCGCAGACCTGATCCATCGGAATTGCCGAGATCACGCGGGTGAAGACGCCGAGGCCTTCCAGTGCGGATTGCATCGCCAGCGCGTTCATCACCGTCGCGAGCATCCCCATGTAATCGGCCGTCGTGCGCTCCATCCCCTGAGCCGAGCCCGCAAGCCCGCGGAAAATGTTGCCGCCGCCGATCACCATGCAGATCTCGACGCCCAGATCGCGCACCGATTTCACTTCATGCGCTATACGCGAGACGGTCGGCGGATGCAGGCCGTAGCCTTGGTCGCCCATCAACGCCTCGCCCGAGATCTTCAGTAGCACGCGATTGTATTTGGCCGCGGGATGCGTCTCGGTGCTCATCTGATCCTCCGATGGGCTGTTGTCATTGGCGCGCAAAATGATCCAAATAGAGCCGGGGTTCAACCTCTTGCGAAAGCGTAGAGCCCCGAGCCCGCCAGAAAGCCTGCAAGAGCCACCAATGCCGCCTGCCCTGCCCGAAATATCGCCGCGAACGCCCGTGCTGATCGCGGGAGCGACGGCGAGCGGAAAATCGGCGCTGGCGCTGTCGATCGCCGAGGCCGAGGGCGGCGTGGTGATCAATGCCGACGCGCTGCAGGTCTGGTCGTGCTGGCGGGTGCTGAGCGCGCGCCCCTCGCCCGAGGAAGAGGCCCGCGCGCCGCATCTGCTCTACGGTCATCTCGATCCCGGCGCCGACTATTCGGTCGGTCATTGGCTGCGCGACGTCACCCCGTATCTGGAGGCCTTCCACGCAGGCGGGCCGCGCCCGATCATCGTGGGCGGCACGGGGCTCTATTTCACCGCCCTGACGCAAGGACTGGCGGAAATCCCTGAAACGCCACCGGAAATCCGCGCCGAGGCCGACGGCCGGCGGCTCTCGGAAGGCCATGCCGGGATGCTGGACGAGCTCGACGGCGCGACCCGCGCGAAGATCGACGCGCAGAACCCGATGCGGGTGCAGCGCGCGTGGGAGGTGCTGCGCGCCACCGGCGAGGGGCTTGCCGCGTGGCAGGCCCGCACCCCGCCGCCGCTCCTGCCGCTCGACAGCGTGGCGCCGCTTCACCTCGATCCGGATCGCGACTGGCTGGCGGAGCGTATCGACCGCCGTTTCGACCTGATGCTCGAACAGGGCGCGCTCGACGAAGTCCGCGCGGTGGAGCCGATCTGGGACCCGAACGCGCTCTGGGCGAAGGCGATCGGGGCACCGGAACTGATCGCGCATCTGCATGGCGAGCTCGATCTGAGCGAGGCGCGCGAGCGCGCACAAGCGGCAAGTCGCCAATATGCGAAGCGACAACGCACTTGGTTTCGTGGCCGCATGAAGGCGTGGCACAAGATCACGTAGACTGTGACCTGGCGGCAACTGCGCGCGCGAGCATCTGTGGAAAAATTCTTGGTCGCTGAGCGGGTTGCGGTCTATCCTCCCGCCGAAATCGCGTAGGATCAAAGCACCGTGAAGCTCTTTTCGACACCGCCCCTTTCGCAGCTTTCGCAGGCCAAAACCGTGAAGCCCGGCGCAAGCGGCACGCCCGGCCCGGCGCAGACCGCGACCGACCTGCCGAGCCCCCCGAGTGAGCCGCGGCTGGTACAGATCGCCCATCTCGCCAAGGGCGGGCGCTGGCGGGTCGAGGCGATGCGCGCCCATTCCGAGCCCTGCCTTTTGTGGTTCTCGCGCGGACAAGGCCGGATCACGCTGGGCGGCGTGACCCGTGGCTACGGCCCCAATAACGCGATCTTCATTCCGCCGGGCGTGATGCACGGTTTCGAGATTTCCAACCAGACCCACGGTCAGGCCCTGTTCTTCGGTCGCGACAGCGACGTAGCCCTGCCGCCCGCCGCCCATCACCTGCGCATCCGCGAGGCGATCGCGCAGGGCGAGATCGGCTCGATCTTGGAGGCGATCCAGCGCGAGAGCGAGAGCACGCGCCTCGCCGCCGACCGCGCGCTGCGCAGCCATCTGGGTCTCTTGAGCGTCTGGCTCGAGCGTCAGATCGCGAGCAATGCGAACGAGGCGATCCGCCCGAGTGCTGCGCGCCGTCTGGTCACGCGCTACGCCGTTCTGGTCGAGCGCGAGTATCGCGCGGGAACGCCAGTCGCGGATATCGCGCGCGAGTTGGGCGTCACGCCCACGCATCTGTCGCGCGCCTGCCGCGATGCCTGCGGGAAATCGGCGCTGGAGCTGATGCAGGAACGACGCCTTTATGAAGCGCGCCGCCTGCTGCGCGACACGCCCGTCCCGATCAAGGATATCGCGCAGCTTCTGGGCTATCGCAGCCCGGGCTATTTCTCCCGCGCCTTCCAGGCCGGAACCGGCAGCACGCCGAACGCCTTCCGCCGCGCGAGCTGACCCGCGCCGCGACAGGCCGCCTGCCCGATCTTCCCCGACCCGGCGACACGAAAAAGGGCCGCGCCTTTGCAGACGCGGCCCGGGGTTTGGGGAGGCAAACCCTATCAGAAGAACCCGAGCTTGTTCGGGTTGTAGCTGACCAGCATGTTCTTGGTCTGCTGGTAGTGATCGAGCATCATCTTGTGGGTCTCGCGACCGATGCCCGACTGCTTGTACCCGCCGAAGGCCGCATGGGCCGGATAAGCGTGGTAGTTGTTGACCCAGACGCGCCCGGCCTCGATGCCGCGCCCGAAGCGATAGGCGCGCGAGCCGTCACGGGTCCAGACACCGGCGCCAAGGCCGTACATCGTGTCATTGGCGATCTCGAGCGCCTCGGCCTCGTCCTTGAAGGTCGTGACCGACACGACCGGGCCGAAGATTTCCTCCTGGAAGACCCGCATCTTGTTGTGGCCCTTCAGGATCGTCGGCTGGATGTAGAAGCCGTTCGCCAGATCGCCGTTGAAGCGCGCGGCGTCACCGCCGGTCAGCACCTCGGCCCCTTCTTCGCGACCGATGCTCAGATAGGACATGATCTTGTCATGCTGCTCCTGGCTGGCCTGCGCGCCGACCATCGTCTCCATCGCGCGGGGGTCGCCCTGCTTGATGGCTTCGACGCGGGCGATGCAGCGCTCCATAAACTTCTCGTAGATGTCTTCCTGAATGAGCGCACGGCTCGGGCAGGTGCAAACCTCGCCCTGATTGAAGGCAAACAGCACGAAGCCCTCGACCGCCTTGTCGAGGAAGGCGTCATCCACGGCCATCACGTCAGAGAAGAAGATGTTGGGCGATTTGCCCCCCAGCTCGAGCGTGACCGGGATCAGGTTCTCGGTCGCGGCCTGCATGATCTTGCGGCCCGTCGCGGTGGAGCCGGTAAACGCGATCTTGGCGATGCGCGAGGAGCTCGCGAGCGCCGCGCCGACTTCCGCGCCGTAGCCGTTGACGATATTCAGCACGCCATCGGGCAGCAGGTCGGCGATGACTTCCATCACCACGAGGATCGCCGCCGGGGTCTGCTCGGCCGGTTTCAGCACGATGCAGTTGCCCGCCGCCAGAGCCGGCGCCAGTTTCCATGCCGCCATCAGCACCGAGAAGTTCCACGGGATGATCTGGCCGACAACGCCCAGCGGCTCGTGGAAGTGATAGGCCACGGTGTCGGCGTCGATCTCCGACATCGTGCCTTCCTGGCTGCGCAGAACGCCCGCGAAATAGCGGAAATGGTCGACGGCGAGCGGAATGTCGGCCGCCGTGGTCTCGCGGATCGGCTTGCCGTTGTCCCAGGTCTCGGCGGCGGCGATCAGGTCGAGATTTTCCTCGATCCGGTCGGCAATCTTGAGAAGGACATTCGAGCGCTCGGCAGCCGAGGTCTTGCCCCACGCGTCTTTCGCGGCATGGGCTGCATCGAGCGCGGCTTCGATATCCTCCGCCGACGAATGCGCGACTTCACAGACCTTGCCACCGGTGATCGGGGTGATGTTGTCGAAATACTTGCCGTTTTTCGGGGGCACGAATTTGCCGCCGATGAAGTTGTCATAACGGTCGCGGAACGGCGACACCGAAACGCCTTTGAACTCGGGCGTCATATCGTTGGCCATTGGTCTTCCTCCCTGATTGAGCGCAACCGACAGGGCTGCGCGCCATGGGATCAGACTGCCGAACCGCGCGCCCTGCGCATAGCCGCTCTGCGCTGGTGGAATGCATCATCTGTCTCGCGCCTGAGACAGGTGCAGACGCAGCATTGCGGTTTTGCAGGGGCGCTGAGGCGATCGAAGACGGCGTATATGCGCTCGCGTTCGGAAGCGAAGTCCTGAAACGAGTCGAGATCGCCGCGGCAAATCGTTCACGACCGTCCCGCCCGGATCAGAAACGCGCCGTCCATCCCAGCGAAACCCCCATCGCCGAACTCTGCCCCGGCTCGTAGACGAGCCCCGCACCGAGCCGCCCGATCCCGGCCTTGCGCGAATAGCCGATCTGCAGGTCGGGCTGAGGGGCCGCGCTTTCGATATTCACCGAGGCTGTCGTCATCACGACCTTTTCAGACCGCGTATTTCCGACGGCTGCGCCGACGGCGGTCGGAACGCTCATCGTCAATTTCCCCGAGGCGAGCGCGATCGGCGTCGAAACCCCGACAGAGAGGCGATCGTCCCCGGTCAGGAAACCGGTTTTGCTCAGGCCAATGGCATAGGCGTTCGAGCGCAATCCGCTCCCCGATTGAAGCAAACCGTTCCCGGAGAAGCTCGAACTGCCATTCGCGGCCGTAAGCTCGAGAGTTGTCCCGCCTCCGAGAGCGACATTCATCCCGAGCTGTACGAAATGGGTATTGCTCGAAAGCCCGCCGCCAAACGCGCCCCCCACCGAGGTGCCCAGGAAACCGCCGTCTTCGTGCAGATTGCCGACGGTCATCGAAAGCGTGCTGGCCCCGAACCGGGCGTTGAGCGAACCGGCGATATATTGCGAGCTAACATCGCCCGCACCGCCGCCTGCCTGCGAAATCGAGGCCGACACGCCGTCGCCAAGACCGATTTCGTAGTGAAGCGCGGAGTCGGTGTCGAAGGATTTCAGATAGGGCGCGGCCATCGCGGCACTGTCGACCCATTTCGTTCCGGCAATCGCGGAGTTGTCGCCATGCGACATCGACAAGGTGCCGGTGCCTGCGCTGAAATTGACCGGGGCGGTCGGCCCCATCGCGAAAGTCTCGGTTGAGGCTTGTGCTGCACGGCCATCGGCATAGTCGGCGACGAAGCTGCTGGCCGCCACGTGATAGCCGCGATCATAGGCATCCGTGACGATCATCCGCTGATTGGAGAGTGTGGCGCGCAGGGCGCCCGCGACGCCGCGGGTTGCGCTGATCGTGCTCTGGCTGGCCGGCACGGACGGGCCGTCGAGCGAGCTGGTCGTCTCGACTTTCAGCGTTCCGGCCGGTGCCTGAGCCTGTCGCAGATTGAGCTCGCCCCAGCCATAGATCGGGTCGATCCCCACCGCACCGAGATCGGTTGCGCTGTTTTCGAGGATCTGCACGATCTGCTGACCGGTGAGTTCGGGGAACTCGCTCTTGAGCACCGCGACCGCGCCGGTGACATAGGGCGTCGCCATGGAGGTCCCGCTCATATAGGCGTAATCGCTCCCGAGATCGCTCGGATAGGTCGAGAGGATATCCACGCCCGGCGCGGCGAGGCAGTAATTCATCGCCTCGCCACAGCGGTTGGAAAAACTCGCGATCTGGTGGTTGCTGTCGACCGCCACGACGCCAAGGATCGAGCCTTCCAGTTCCGGAAAATACGCCGGCAGGCCCGCCATCACGCTCGGATTGGCTCCGCCGTCATTGCCCGCAGCGAAGACACTGACCATGCCCGCCTTCGCCGCCGCGTTGAGCGAGTCGATGGTGGCCGACCCAAGCTGTTGGCGGATCTGGTCGGCGCTCGAAAACTGGTCGATCGTGAGCGTCTTGTTATTGCCGTCCACATAGGCCCAGCTGTTGTTCATCGAGACCGCACCGGCATTGACCGAGCGCGTGACCGCATCGGCGTAGCTGCCCGCAGGCACCGAGCCTCCGACGCCTTTCAGGATCATCAGCTTCGAGCCCCAGGCGATCCCCTCGATCCCCTGCCCGTTCTGCACACCGGCAACGATCCCGGCGACATGCGTGCCGTGCCCGTCACTGTCGGTCACGTCAGAGGTGTTGTCGAAGTAGCTGTAGGAGAGCGCGCCATCGATGTTGTCTGCGAGATCGGGATGGGTCACATCCGCGCCGGAGTCGTAGATCGACACGAGCGTTCCCTGCCCATAGGCCCCTTCGGCGTAGCGATAGGCTGCCTCGGTCTGCGCCAGGCCGCCGCTTGCGAAATATTCGTCGGTCTCGAAGCTGCTGACGCTGCCGCCGGTGCCGGTATTCGGCGCGTTGTCCGAGGGCGGCGGCTGTGTGTCGCTCGAGGAGCCGGACGAGCCTGAGGACCCGCCGCCGCCGCCCGCAGCGGCGGCCAGCCCCACCACGCCGAGGCCAAGGAGCAAGAGCATACTGTTGGAGCCGGTCACGGATGTCGTGCTTGCCGCGCCAGTGTCCGCAGTATTTCCCGCGGCGGTGTCAGCCGAACCCGGCGCGGCGGCGGGAGCCTGCGCGAGACCGTAGGAGACCGTCGTGCGACTTGCGAGCGCGATCCGCCCCGCGAGATCCTGTGCATGCACCTGCGTGACGGCAAGCGAGGTCAAAGCCGTCGCCGCCAGAATACGTCCCACCGTCATCAAGATCCCTTTCGCGGAAAAATGCCTGCTTCGCGGAGGTCCGGTCTTCTTTTTGTCTGGATAGCCTCAGCGATACTGTGCTTCTCCCCTTCCTTCAACGACACTTGAGTTAAGCAAAGGTTAATCGCCCTGGCATGAGTCGATGGGGACGCAGAAAGCCCTCGGAAAATTCATCAGGAGGCGTCTGAAAATGAACATGACATGGCGCGAAATCGCAATAATTCTTCGGCTGCCATCGCGAAGGCGCAGATGGCGGGACATCGGATCCTCTGGGCCGCGCGAGCAGGCCGGTCGCTTCGGACACACGCATAATTGAAACGTCATCGCGGCGGTCGGGTGGGGTTGCATCGGCCCCTTCCGGCGCAATCGACAGTGTCGCGGGTCGCCTGCCCCGGCGCGCGACGTTGAGCGAACCGCGCGCATCTTTGACAGAACAGGCGGCCGCCCCCCAGCGTCTGACCTACGTCGATGCGCGCTCAACCAAGCTCCATCGTTGCGATGGCTTGCAAGGACGCCGTCGTGTTCGGAGCGGTGCCGCGATACATGCGCGCCGTCTCGAAAGCCGGGGTGAAGCCGCAGTCCGACAGACGGGCCCTGAGTGGCGCGTTGCTCTCAGGCAGGTCGATCGAAACGGGCGCAGTCGGAAAGTGGTGCGCCGCGGCGCGCGCCAGCCGCATCGCATCTTCACTGCGCTCGGCAATAACGGGTCCGATCTTGAGCCCCTCGCGACATAGCCGCACGGTCGCGAAGCCTGTGCCATCGCTGAGCCGGACGGTCCGACGGGATGGACCGGGCGCGAGCCAGCGGCGCAGGAAAGCGTCGCGCCACACGCCTGATGCCTGCGCATCAAGAGCGATGAGGTGCTCGAGGTCAGCATGTTCGGCCAGCACGATGCCCGTGTCGTCTTCGCGTGAAAGCAAACCCGTAAGCCGCAAGCTCGCACCGTGACGCCGGAACCCGGAGCGCGCGTAATTCTCCTGCTGGGCCGCCACGCCATCGAGGCCGACGCTGCGCTCTCCTGCATGGCGCAGCGCATGTTGCCACAGGGCGAACCCGATCCCCTGCCCCCGGACTTCGGGTTTGCAGATATAGAGGCCCAAGAACGCGGTCTTCGCATCGTGATTGACGACTGAGATCGCGGCCACAGGCGCGCCATCCACATCCGCGACAAAGACCCCTTGGGGATCGGCTGCGTAGAATGCCGCGGCATCCGCGAGGCCGGGATTCCACCCCTCGGCGGCGGCCCAGTCGAGAACCGTCTCCAGCTCTGACAGATCGGCATTGCGCAGGATCATGCGCCCAAGGCCTCGCGCAAGCTCGCAGGAGCGGACGTGCGGTTTCTCAGGTCGAGAGAACTGAGGAGGTCGAGAAGGTGATTTTTCATCAGTTCCTCGGCCAAGTCGGCATCGCGTTCCGCGAAGGCACGCATCAAAGCGTGGTGCGCGTGGCTTTCGCAAAGCGCCCCGCGCCTGTGCCAATAGAGCGCGATGATCAGCGAAGACCGCGCAACGAGTTGGGTAATGAATTCGGTGATCGTGGCCTGATCGGCGATCCGCGCGATCTCGAGATGGAACTGCCCCGAGAGAAAGAGCGCCCGGCCCGCCTCGCCATCGTCGATCGCCGCGTGCTCTTCGTCGATATGACGTTGAAGCGCCGCGAGGTCGTCCTCGGTGATCCGTTCGGCGGCAGAGCGCGCGGTGCGCGGCTCGAGCAGAGCGCGCGCCTCGAACACCTCGCGCGCCTCGCGCACGGTGGGCTGCGCGACATAGGCCCCGCGGTTGCGTTTGAGCTCCACCAGCCGGTCATGGGCCAGCCGCTGCAGCGCGGCGCGGATGATGGTTCGCGAGACACCGTATATCTCCCCCAGTTCCTCTTCCGAAAGCTTCGTGCCCGGCATCAGACGATGCTCGTGGATCGCGAGCGCCAGATCATTGGCGATCGTGTCGGGCATCGGGGCGGCGGGGAGCGGATCGTTCATCTTGAGGTCCTTTCGCTCACACGATGCCCCGGACGATCCGCGGAGGACAAGGCGGATCGTATCGACTCACATTGTATACAATGTTGTGTCGTAATTTTGCGCATGCGGAAAATTTTTCTGCTCAAATCCGAGGCAAGGTCGGATTCACGGCACCGTGAGTTCGAAAAATGATGGCGAGCGGTCCGCTTCGTACCGAAGGCTGAACCCAGATCAAAGGGAAGCGATGCGATGCGAACGGCACATGATCTCGAGTTGGTGAATCTGACGAAGCGCTACGGCGACACGGTCGCGGTGGACGCGATCAACCATGTCTTCGTTCCCGGCAGCTATGTCTGCCTGCTCGGCCCCTCGGGTTGCGGCAAGAGCTCGACACTGCGGATGATCGCGGGCCATGAAAGCGTGAGCGAAGGCGCGATCCGCCTGAACGGCGCCGATATCTCCGCCCTGCCCCCGGCCAAGCGCGGCACGGCGATGATGTTTCAGAACTACGCGCTCTTTCCGCATCTCTCGGTCAAGGACAATGTCGCGTTCTCGCTGCGAATGAAGGGCGTCGACAAACCCGCGCGCCATGCCAAGGCGATGGAGCTTCTCGAACTCGTCGATATGGCGCATCTCTCCGAGCGTCTTCCCACGCAGCTTTCCGGCGGGCAGCAGCAACGCGTCGCGCTGGCGCGTGCGCTGGTCACCGAACCGGAAGTGCTGCTTCTCGACGAACCCCTTTCCGCGCTCGACCCCTTCCTGCGGGTGCGGATGCGTGCCGAGCTCAAGCGGCTGCAGCGCGAGCTCGGCATCACTTTCCTTCATGTCACCCACGGGCAGGACGAGGCGCTCGCGCTCGCCGACGAGGTCGTGGTCATGAACGATGCCGTCATCGAACAGGCCGGACCGGCCCGCGAGGTGTTCAACACGCCCCGGACCGAATTCGTGGCGCGCTTCATGGGTGGCCACAACGTGGTCACGCTCGACGGAAAACTCCATGCGATCTGCGCGGATGCGGTGCGGCTTGGCCCCGAGGGGATGCCCGCGACGGTCAGTGCGATCGAATATCAGGGCGACCGCGTCGCGGTAACCGCCCAGGCCGAGGGCCAAGAGCCGATCGTCGCGCTGATGAGCGACGAGGCCTTCTACTCCGATACCATAAACCCGGGCGAGCAAGTGCGTCTTGCTTGGGATGAGGGGCGGCTGCACCGCCTCCGTGCCTGAAATCGACACTCCAACAGAGGGATACGTGACAATGTCGAAAACCGGTTATACCCGCCGCTCGATTCTGAAAACCGGGGCCGCCGCGCTTGGCGCCTCCGCCCTGCCCGCACCGATGATCTGGGCGCAGGAAATCAAGAACATCACGCTGCGCCAGTTCGGCACGGGCGTGTCGAACCTCAATGACGTGGCCAACAAGGTGAAGGAAGACCTTGGCTTCACGCTCGAGATGACCGCGCTCGATTCCGACGCGGTGACCCAGCGCGCGGCCACCCAACCCGACAGTTTCGACATCGCCGATATCGAATACTGGATCTGCAAGAAGGTCTGGCCGACCGGCAACCTGCAGGCGATGGATACCTCGAAAATCAAGAATTACGACAAGATCGTCGGCATCTTCAAATCCGGCAAGCTGACGCCCGACAGCGAGATCGCCCAAGGCACCGCGCCCTCGACCGTCGGCTTCGTCGACGGCCCCGGCGGCACCACCTTCGCCGATCAGGAAACCGGCTGGATGACGCTGATCCCGACCATCTACAACGCCGACACGCTGGGCATCCGTCCCGACCTGATCGGTCGCCCGATCGAAAGCTGGACGGAACTCCTGAACCCCGAGTTCAAGGGCAAGGCCTCGATCCTCGACATCTCCTCGATCGGCATCATGGACATGGCCATGGTCTGCGAAGCGATGGGCGAGATCCAGTATGGCGACAAGGGCAACATGACCCGCGAGGAGATCGACAAGACGATGGCGATCTTCACCGAGGCGAAGAAGAACGGCCAGTTCCGCGCCTTCTGGAAAACCTTCGACGAGAGCGTGAACCTGATGGCCTCGGGCGAGGTGGTGATCCAGTCGATGTGGTCGCCCGCGATCACCGCGGTGAAATCGCGCGGCATCGACTGCGTCTACCAGCCCCTGAAAGAGGGCTATCGCAGCTGGGGCGGCGGTCTGGGCCTGTCGAAGTCGCTCTCGGGCATGGAGCTCGATGCGGCCTATGAATACATCAACTGGTATCTCTCGGGCTGGGTCGGCGGCTACCTGATGCGTCAGGGCTATTACTCGGCCGTGCCGGAAACCTCGAAGGACTTCATGTCCGACAACGAGTGGGGCTACTGGTTCGAAGGCAAGCCCGCGACGGATGTCATCACCAGCCCGACCGGCGACAAGCTGGCCGAAGCCGGCGAGACCCGCGACGGCGGCTCCTTCTACGACCGCATGGGCCATGTCGCGTGCTGGAACGCCGTGATGGACGAGAACCAGTACATGGTTCGCAAGTGGAACGAGTTCATCGCCTCGTGATGACCGTGGTGGGGGGCTATCCGCCCCCCACACCCCCCGAGGATATTTGAGCCAAGTCGAAGGGCAGGATCGCGATGAAAGTGACCCGCGAGACGGTGACGGGATGGTTGCAGGCGGCGCCCCTGACGGTGGTGTTGCTGGGCTTTCTCGTCGCGCCGATCATTACCATCGTGATCGTCAGTTTCTGGCAGGCGACCGAGTTTTCGATCATCCCCGCCTTCAGTCTTGAGAATTACGAGTTCCTGTTCGGCTCGCCCGTGACCTACAAGGTCTTCGCCGCGACCTTCAAATACGCCTTCCTGACCTGGGCGATGACGCTCGCGATCGGCTTCACGGTCGCCTATTACCTTGCCTTTCACATCCGCAGCCAGACGATGCAGATCGCGCTGTTTTTGCTGTGCACGATCCCGTTCTGGACCTCGAACATCATCCGCATGATCTCGTGGATCCCGTTCCTCGGACGCAACGGGATCGCCAATCAGACGCTGATTTCATGGGGTATGATCGATCAGCCGCTGGAGTGGCTACTCTATTCCGATTTCTCGGTGATCCTCGCCTTCGTGCATCTCTACACGCTGTTCATGGTCGTGCCGATCTTCAACACGATGATGCGCATCGACCGCAACCTGATCGAGGCGGCGCGCGACAATGGCGCGAGCGGGTTCCAGACGCTGGTTCATGTGATCATCCCGCTCACGAAACCCGGCATCATGATCGGCACGATCTTCGTGCTGACGCTGGTGATGGGCGATTTCATCACCGTGCGCTTCATGTCCGGCTCGCAGCGGGCCAATGTGGGGCGGCTGATCTCCAACGATATCGCGCTGCTGTAATACCCGTCTGCGGCCGCGACGGCGGTGGTGCTGCTGTGTACCGTGCTGATCGTGATCGGGATCCTGCTGCGCTTCGTCAACATCCGCAAGGAGCTTTGAGCCATGGAGAAACGTCCGCGCAGCTTCTACGTCCTGACCGTCATCTTCGCGCTTTTCGTGCTGTTCCTCTACGGGCCGACGATCACCATCGGCATCCTGAGCTTTCAGGGCCCCGAAGGCGGGCTGACCTTCCCGATGCGGGGCGTATCGCTCAACTGGTTCCACGAGCTGTTCCAGCAGCAGGCCGTGGGCGATATCTGGGGCGCGTTCCGGCGGTCCTTCCTGCTCGGGTTGATGGTGATGATCACCACGATCGTCGTCTCGGTCATGGCGGGCCTCGCATTTCGCAAGAAATTCCCGGGCTCCGGCATTCTGTTCTACCTGACGATCGCCTCGCTGGTGATCCCCTCGATCCTGATCTCGCTGGGCGTGGGGCTGATCTTCAACCAGCTGGGCCTCAAGGTGCATTGGGCGACCTCGGGCTTCGGCTCTCAGCTGACCTGGACGCTGCCCTTCGGCCTGCTGATCATGTTCGCGGTCTTCAACCGGTTCGACAAAAGCTTCGAAGAGGCCGCGCGCGATCAGGGCGCAAGCGCATGGCAGACGATCCGCTTCGTGGTGCTGCCGATCATCGCGCCCTCGCTGATCGGGGTGGCGCTGTTCGGCTTCACGCTGAGCTATGACGAATTCGCGCGCACACTGCTGACGGCGGGCAGCTACAACACGCTTCCGCTTGAGATCTTCGGGATGACGACGAATGTGACGACGCCCGTGGTCTATGCCCTCGGCACCCTGACCACGGCATTTTCGCTGCTGATCATCGGGGCGTTCCTGATCGCCGCCTGGATCATGGCACGGCGGCGCGCACGGCTTGGCTCGGATGCCGGGAAAGGCGTTTGACCCCAGATGCGCATTCTTTACATCAATCCGAATTCGACGGCGTCGATGACCGATCAGATCGTGGGCATCGCGCGGGCCGCGCTGCCTGACGCCGAGATCGTCGGCTGGACGAATGCGGAAGGGCCGCCCGCCATCGAGGGGCCCGAGGATGGCGCGCATGCGGTGATCGGGCTGAAGAAACTGCTGCCCGAGGCGAAGGGGATTGGCGCCGATCTGATCGTGATCGCCTGTTTCGACGATACCGGTCTGGAAGAGCTGCGCGCCGCCGCCCATTGCCCGGTGATCGGGATCGGTCAGGCCGCCTATGTGATCGGTGCGCTGGCGTTCGGGGCGTTCTCGGTGGTGACCACGCTGCCGGTATCCGTACCCGTCCTCGAAGAGAATATCGCGCAGTACGGGCTTGCGGGCGCGTGCATCGCGGTGCGCGCGAGTGGCGTGCCGGTGCTGGCCGTCGAAGAGGGATCCGAGCCGGTCCGCGTGCGCCTCTCGGAGGAGATCGCAGCAGCCGGGAAGGAAGGCGCGCGCGCGGTCGCGATGGGTTGCGCAGGCATGTCGCATCTGCGCGCCGATCTCTTCGAGAGAACCCGCGTTCCGCTGATCGACGGAGTCATCGCCTCGGCGCATCTAGCGCGGGCGATCCGGGCGAGCCTGAATTGAGAGCAAACGCGTCCCTGAGGCCTAGGCACCCTGCCCGTTCCCCCGCCGCTCAGACCCCGAGATTGAGCGCCTTGGCCTTGCGATAGAACGTCGCCCGCCCGATGCCGAGATCGCGCGCCGCCGCCGAGACATTGCCGCCGTTGCGAGCCAGCGCGCGGGCCATTTCCGAGCGTTGCGCCTCTTCCAGCCCGTTGCGGATGCCGTGTTCCAGAAGGTCCGACGCCGGAAGCTGGCCGATCTGCCCCGCCTCGATCCCGAGATGCCGCCGCGCGGCGCGGGTGGCGCCGACGACCAGATCGTCGCGGTCGAGCGCCAAGAGCATCACGCCCTGCGCCCCGGTCTCACCCGAGCCGGTCGAGAGGATGCGCGCGCCGTCATAGGAGGCGCGGAACAGGTCCGCCTCGATCCGGTGCGCCGCGTCCTGCACGGTCAGCGCCACGAGCCGCGCATAGCCCTCGGTCATATCCGAGCGCGCGGAGCTGACGTCGATCACCCCCGCCAGATCGCCCTGCGCACCGAAGATCGGCGACCCCATGCAAGTCAGCACGGTGTTGCGGGTGCGGAAATGCTGATCGCGCCAGACGGTGACGGGGCGCGCCTCGGCCACGCAGGTGCCGATGCCGTTCGTGCCCTCGACCCCTTCGGACCAGTCCGAGCCGGGCGCGAGGTTCGAGGAATGGAAATCATCGACATCCGCGTCGCGCAGGCGCTCGTCCAGCACCAACCCACCCGCATCCGACAGAAGCACCGTGCAGCCCGCATCGCCTGCCGCGCGCGACAGCCGGTCGAGCACCGGCGAGGCGATCCGCATCATCAGACCCGCCCGCTCGCGCCTCTCGCGCATCTCGGCCTGGGTCAGACGCTCGTTGCGCCCGCCGGTTTCGGGGTCGATGCGGTGATGGATCATCGAGCGGCGCCAACTCGCAGCGAAGCCCGCCCGCGTGGCGGATTTCGGCGAAGAGACGACCTCGCGCACGATATCGGCATGTTGGCGCGGAACGCCTGTATGCAGTGACGGCATGCGAAAGCCTCCCTCTCTTGCGCAGCCTATGAAAGCCCAAGCAGGTTAGGCCGATTCGGACCTTCCACAACGTAAATTCGCGCTGAGCGGGCGGGCACCTGTCTCAGGGGTGAGACAGTCGCGGCTCAGTCCTCCTCGTGCCGCCGCCCGCGAAATCCTTGGGCGACCACGAATTTCTCCGAGCTGTCCGAGCGCGAGGCCGGCGGTTTCACGTTCGCGACCTTGGTGAAGTTTTTCTTCAGAATCGTCATCAACCCCTGCTCCGCGCCCCCTGCGAGGACCTTGGCGACGAAGGTGCCGCCCTCTTCGAGCACGTCGAAGGCGAACTCGGCCGCCGCTTCGCACAGCGTGATGATGCGCAGGTGATCGGTGTTCTGATGCCCCGAGGACGAGGCCGCCATATCCGACATCACCACATCCGCAGACCCGCCGAGCCATTCCTTGACCTTGTCGTCGGCCCCTTCTTCGAGGAAATCGAGGACGTGGATCTCGGCTCCTGCGATCGGATCGACCTCCTGCAGATCGACGCCCAGAACGGTGCCGACCTTCTTGCCCGATTTCTCGCCCAAGGCGTTCACCCGCTTGACTGCCACCTGACACCAACCGCCGGGCGCGCAGCCCAGATCGACCACCCGCGCGCCGGGCACGAGGAAGCGATACTTGTCGTCCAGCTCGAGAATTTTGTAGGCCGCACGGCCACGATAGCCCTCTTTCTTCGCGCGCTGCACATAAGGGTCGTTGAGCTGCCGCTCCAGCCAGAGAGTCGAGGACAGCTTGCGCCCCCTCGCCGTCTTCACGCGCACGCGCAGGTCGCGCTGCCCACGTCCGGAAGTGTTCTTGCCGCTGGGTGTCTTCGCCATCATTTCATCTCTTCTAACACGCCGTCTCCGGCCATTTGCGCATAGAGGAGCCCCTCGCGCAGGCCACGGTCGGCAATGGACATCTGGTCGGTGGGCCAGACCCGCATCAGGGCCTGGAGAATTGCTGCGCCGGACATGATCAACGTGTGCCGGTCGCGCCCGATCCGCGGATCCGAGCGCCGCCCGGCGGGCCCGAGCTGCAGGAAGGAGCGGATCACCGCGTCGATCTCGCCCGAGGTCATGGTCAGCCCGTCGACCCGGTTGCGGTCGTAGCGTTTCAGGTTGAGGTGGCAGGCCGCGACCGTGGTCACCGTTCCCGAAGTGCCGATGATCTGGAACCCATCCTGCGGGCTGCCCGCCGCATAGGGCGTGAAGTCCGCAAGCTTTTCCTCGAAGAACCAGCTCATCAGCGCAAACCGCGCGGCATCGTCCTCGACATCGGCGAACTGGTCCTTGAGCGTGGCCACGCCAAGCGGCACCGAAATCCAGTCCACCACCCGCGCCGCCGGATCGGGGCCGTCGGGCTGGTTGAACCCTTGCGAGAGCCGCATGATCGCGCGGGCGCGGTCGCCGGGCGGCACGTCTTCGAGGTCGATCCAGACCAGCTCGGTCGAGCCGCCGCCGATATCGACCACCAGCACCTGCTCGGAATTGGGCGACACCAGCGAGGCGCAGGAGATCACGGCCAGCCGCGCCTCTTCCTCGGGCGGAATGATCTCCAGCGGCAGGCCGGTCTCGCGGCGCACGTAGCGGATGAAATCGCGCGCGTTCTTCGCGCGGCGGCAGGCCTCGGTCGCCACCAGCCGCATCCGGGTCACCCCGTGCGTTTCGATCTTGCGGCGGCAGATTTGCAAAGCCTGAACGGTGCGCGACATCGAGCTGCGCGACAAACGGCCATAGGTTTCAAGACCTTGGCCCAGCTGGACGGCTTTTGAGAAGCTATCCACCACCTGAAACTGAGAACCCCTTGGACGGGCAATCAGCATCCGGCAACTGTTGGTGCCAAGGTCGAGAGCGGCATATAGCCCCTCGCCGGACTTGGCGGATTTGGTCGCGGGGGACTCGACCTGAGCCGGTTTCACCGCCCGCGCGGGCGATGCAGCTGTCGGGAGCGCGCCCGCCGACCGGGGACGCTTGGGCGCCATGATTACGCCCTCCGATTTGAAGTTGCTCTAAAGCTATCGGTTTGCGCCTCCCGGTTCAAGGGAGCGCGACGCGGAAGTGATAGAAGCTCCGCGCTTTTCGCGAGCCGCAACCGGGTCGCCCGGCCGCGCCCTCAGACCGCGGGCAGGATCACCGTGAAGCAGCTGCCATCGCCCTTCTTGCTGTCGACGCGGAACCGGCCACGGTGGCGCGCCACGATATGCTTGACGATGGCGAGCCCCAGCCCGGTGCCGCCCTTCTCGCGCGAGCGGTGGGTGTCGACACGGTAGAAGCGCTCGGTGATGCGCGGCAGATGCTGTTCGTCGATCCCCTCGCCGCGGTCGATCACATCGACGCGATAGGCTTTGCCGCGCAGCACCGGCTCATGCGCGATCGCCGAGACGCGCAGCCGCACCTCGCCGCCCTGCCCGCCATATTTGATCGCATTCTCCACGAGGTTGGAGAAGACCTGCGTCAGCTGATCGGGGTCGCCCTGCACCGGCAAGGCCCCGGCTTCACCCTCGGAGATCAGCTTCACCTGTGCCGCCTCTGCGACGGGTTCGAGCGTCTGCGTGACCCCCTTGAGCACCAGCGCCAGATCGACCTTGGTTGTCGGGCGCATCCGCTCCTCGCCCTCGACCCGGCTGAGCGACAGAAGATCGCCCACCAGACGGTTCATCCGCGCCGCCTCGCGCTCCATGATCGACAGGAACCGATCCCGCGCCGCCGCATCGTCGCGTGCGCTCGAACGCAGCGTCTCGATGAAGCCCATCAGCGCGGTCAGCGGCGTGCGCAGCTCGTGGCTGACATTGGCGACGAAATCGCGCCGCATCGCCTCGGCGGTCTCCAGCGCCGTGATGTCCTCGAAACTCGCCAGAACCGAATTCGTGGAAAGCGGGCCTTCGGGCGCGGGCGGCAGCGGCGAGAAATGCACCAGCGTAATCGTCTCGGCCTGACCGGTCGGATGCAGCCGCAGGCGCACCGGGTCGGGCCGGGCGCCACGCAGCGCCGCGCTTACCGCAGCGCCAAAGCCGGGCTGGCGCAGCACCGTCACATAGGGACGCCCCAGAAACTGCGTGCCGAACAGACGATTGGCGGCGAGGTTGCCCTGCGCGATCCGCTCGTCGCGCCCGATCAGCAAGACCGCGCTCGGCAGCGCGTCGAGAACCTGTCCGATCGCCCCTTGGCTCATTGCCATGCCTCCCCGCCTGCCATCGCTGTCGCGGCAAGGTTTGAGCGAAGCGACGCGAGCTGTAAAGCCTTGCCATGCCCGAAAACCCGCCCCCTGCTTCGGTTTTGCAACTCACGCTTCGCAGTCAACAATCAGTGCCTTGTGAAATAAGTGAAAAAACGCTAAACCTAGACGTGTATTTCATGGGATCTTTCCGGATCCCGTCACTTACACTGCGGGGGCGATGAGGTTTGCACGATTACTATGTCAAGAACCCCCCGTTCCCGTCTCGCTTTACAAGCCGTTCTCTTTCAATGTGTGAAGGCGTCTGAGAGCAGCAACCTGCTGCTGGTCGACCCCGCGCGTGAGCTGCCGTCTTCGCTCAAAGAGATCTCCGGCCAGGCGATTCAGGTGCTGCAATACGACCAGATCACTGCGCAAAACCTGGTGAAGCTGCGCCCCGAACTGGTGCTGGCCCCGCTTCTGTCGGAGCGGTTCGACATTCTCGATCTCGCGAAGCGGCTCGAGGAGTTCGGGTTCACCGGCAAGTTGCGGGCCTATTCCCGCCCGCTGCCCAATATCTCAGCCATCCGGCAAGAGGTGCGCGCCGCGCATCCCCAGCTCGACTTCGACATATTCACCCTGCCGATAGATGAGTTTCGCGACAATTAACCGATCGCTTTGAGCCCCTTCGAGAAGCGCGCGGCATTCTCGCGGTAATGCGCGGCGGAGCCCAGAAGCGCCTGACGCGCCTTCTCGTCAAGCTCGCGGACCACCTTGCCCGGCGCGCCCATCACGAGGCTGCCATCGGGGATTTCCTTCCCTTCGGTGATCAGCGCGCCCGCGCCGATCAGGCAGCCCTTGCCGATCTTCGCGCCGTTGAGCACCGTCGCGCCCATGCCGATCAGCGAGCCGTCCCCGATCGTGCAGCCATGCAGCATCGCCTTGTGCCCGACCGTGCAATTCGCGCCGATCACCAGCGGAAAGCCCATATCGGTGTGGCAGACGACGTTTTCCTGAATATTCGAGCCCGCGCCCACGCGGATTTCCTCGTTATCACCGCGCAGAGTGGCGCCGAACCAGACCGAGGCCTCGGCCTCCAGAACCACCTTGCCGATCAGATTGGCGTCGGGCGCGACCCATGCGTCTTCGGAGATCTCGGGCGTAATCCCGTCCAGTTCGTAAATCATCTCGTCTCGAACTCCCTGTTCAGTTTTCGCACGAATTCATTCAGCCCGGTCTGACGGTCGCGACGGCTGCGCTCGGCGGTCAGGATCGTGCGCAACTGCTCTTCGGCGCGGTCGAGATCGTCATTGACCAGAACATAGTCATATTCCGACCAATGGCTGATTTCGGCGAGCGATTTTTCCATCCGGCCGTTGATCACGGCATCGCTGTCCTGCGCGCGGCTGCGCAGCCGCTCTTCCAGCGCCGCAATCGAGGGCGGCAGGATGAAAATCGAGACCACATCCTTGCCCAGCGAGGAGTTGCGGATCTGCTGTCCGCCCTGCCAGTCGACGTCGAACAGCGTATCGCGCCCCTCGCCCATCGCGGCTTCGACCGGACCTTTCGGCGTGCCGTAGAAATTGCCGAACACCTCGGCATGTTCCAGCATGTCGCCCTGATCGACCATCGCTTCGAACTCGGCGCGGGATTTGAAGAAATACTCGACCCCGTCGCTCTCGCCCGGACGCGGATCGCGCGTCGTGGCCGAGACCGAGAAGCGCAGCGTCGGATCCCAGGTCATCAGCCGCTTGGCCAGCGTGGATTTGCCTGCGCCCGAGGGCGACGAAAGGATGATGAGAAGGCCGCGGCGGCTGGTATCGGGCATCAGTATTACTCTACGTTCTGGATCTGCTCGCGCAGCTGGTCGATCGCGTATTTCAACGCCAGACCAATCCGCGTCAACTCCGCATCGCCCGATTTCGAGCACAGCGTATTGGCCTCGCGGACGAATTCCTGCGCCAGAAATTCGAATTTACGGCCCACCGGCCCGGTCTCGGCCAGAAGCGCACGGGCGGCCTCGACATGGACGCGCAGGCGCTCGATCTCTTCGGTGACATCGGCCTTGATCGCGATCAGGGCCAGCTCCTGCGCGACCCGGTCGGGATCGGCATCGGTGGCCTCCATCACCCGCGCCAGCGCAACCTTCAGCGTCTCTGCAGCCTTCGGGGCGCGCGCGGCGGCAGCCTCTGCGGCCTCGTCGGTCAGCGCGGCGATCTCGTCGATGCGGGCGGCCAGCAAGGCGCCGGTCCGGGCGCCTTCTTCGCGGCGCATCGCGACGAAACCCTCCAGAACGGGCTCGAAACTCTCCAGCAGTGCGGCCAGCAGCGCCGCGGGATCCTCGATCGTGCCGCCCGAGTGATCGACCACCCCGCGCATCGCCATCAGATCGCTCGGCTTGAGCGGCGCGAGCGCCACGCCCTTTCGCTCGGCGGCGCGCTCGACCTTGTCGACGGCGGCAAGGGCGGCATTGAGCACGTCGGGCTCGATCCGCATCGCGGCGCTGCCTGCGGCCTGCGTGAGCTTGAGGTTCAGCGTGACGTTGCCCCGCGCGACCCGGTCGCCGACCGCCTTGCGCAGCGCGGGCTCCAGCCCCTCGATATCGGGCAGCCGTAGCCGCAGGTCGAACCCTTTGCCATTGACCGAGCGCAGATCCCAGCTCCAGTCATGCCCCGCGCCGCTCCCCTGTCCGGCGGCAAATCCGGTCATCGAAACAGTCGCGGCGGCGGGCGCCCCCTCCGGGCGCAGATCTGGAGCGGGTTTAACCATTTAAGAGTTTCTTTCCCCATGTGACGAAAAAATGGCCTAACTTGGCCTTGGTAAGAGTTCAGTAACGATTTCGCCCTGACGGTCAACCGCAAGGCGGCATGTGCCGCCGGATCGCCGGGCGCGAGACAGCCACCCCGCGCAAGTGCCGCGCGGGACGACGCAAAGGTGATTGACATGGATCGCGAGACCGACAGCAACGCCGCATCCCCCGCCTCGGCCAAAGGTCGCCGGATCGGCAACGAGCTGCGCGCCTATTGGGAGGCGCTGCTGGCCGGCCGCCCGATGCCCGCGCGCGCCGATATCGATCCGCGCGGCATCGACCGCGCGCTGGAATTCGCCTTCATCCTCGAACGGGTCGCGCCGGGCATGGGGCGGTTTCGTCTCGCAGGGCAGCACATTTGCGACCTGACGGGGATGGAGGTACGCGGAATGCCCCTGACCTCGCTTTTCGCGCCCGAGGGCCGCAAGCAGATCGCCGATCTGACCGAGGCCGTGTTCGCGCGCCCCGCCATCGCCGAGGCGCAGCTGGTCTCGGAGGCCGGGATCGGCAAGCCGGGGCTGGCGGGCCATCTGGTGATGCTGCCGCTGACGGATGATTTCGGGGCGGTGACGCGGGTGCTGGGATGTTTCGTGGCAGAGCCTCTGCGCAATACGGGCGTGGCGGAAGACATTCACGATGCGGGCCGCGCCCCGCGCCGTTTCACCGTCACGGGCGCCCGGATCAAGCCGCTGGAAATGCCGCCGCTGAACGAGCCCCGGCCCAAACCTGCCGGACGCGAGTTCCGCGCCGCGCCCCAATTCGAGCAGCCCGCACCGATGCCCGCCAGCTCGGGCTTCGCCGAGGGCCAGACGCCCTACACGCCACGCCCGAAATCCCGCGCCGAGCATCTGGCGGAGATGACGCCGGACGAGCGCCGCGCGATGTTCAGGGTGGTGCGTCAGGACGGGTAAGACGATCCGCGCAGGCTCTCAACATCGGCCTGCAACGTAATGTCTTCCTTGGATTATTCGCTGTAGGCGTCGACCTTGGATTTGGCGTTCTCGCCAAGTTCCGACGTCTCGTCATGCGACGCATCGCTTTCGCGGCGGCGCATCGCCTCTTTCTGCGCCATCATCGCCACGACCCCGAGATAGAGAATTTGCGACAGCAGGAGAGCGGCCAGAGCGAGCCCGAGAATCCACCAGACGCCAAGCCCGGCGAGATACGCGAGAGCGCTTTGGAACGTCAGGTAGAAGACAAGACCGACCAGGTAATTCGAAAAACGCATCCCGCCGACAAACTCTCGAAAGTTGAATAGCTATGTCAGAATATACGAATACCGTGAATGTGACAACAATGGCCTAGAGCGCCTCCGATCGCCCCGGCGCAGCCTGCATCCGGTCAGGACCGCCCATAATAGGCTTCATAATCATTCGCATGGGCCTCGGTGTCGCTGTCGTCGACATAGGCTTTCAGCTGCGTCAAATCGACCTTGTTGAGCACGATCCCCAGTAGTTTCGCGCGGATTAGCGGGTCGGAGTCGATCAGATGTTCCAGCAGACCGCGGCTGATGCGGCCGAATTCCGAGACGATCACGAGCTGGTCGAGGTCTTTCAGGATCGAGCGCACATCGATCACCGGCGCCATCGGCGCAAGGTCGAGGATGACGTAATCATACTGATCCTTGAGCGCGTCGAGCATCTGGTGGAACGCGGTGCTGCCCATGATCTCGCTCGAATGCGGGAAATCCTTTGGCACGAGGCCGGGGATCAGATCGACCTGCGTATCGCCGATTTGCAGCAGCACGTCTTCCCAGGTGCAGCGGCCCGTCAGGATATCCAGCAGGCCTTTTTCGGATTTCAGCCCCAGATGGCGGCTCAACCCGCTCAGATGCGGGTCGGCATCGACCAGCACCACCGAATTGCCCGTCGAGGCGATCACCGCGGCGAGGTTGAGCGAGGTGATCGACTTCCCCTCGCCCGGCTTGGCCGAGGTCAGCCCCAGTAGACAGCTGTCGTCGCGCGGCGCAGACAGACGGCTTGCCAGCCGGATATTGCGCAGCGTCTCGGTATATTTCGAGCGCATGTTGCTGAGCGAGTAGATCGTCGCCTCGGGGGCATAGATCACCTTCGCGGCCTTCATGCTGCCCTTACCCTGCTGCGGCGGTTTGGTTTCGCGTTCGAGCCGCGCCGTCAGCGTGCGCACCGAAAACCGCGGCTTCTCGAACAGCTTCTCGATCCGCGGCAGATAGCCGAGGAAATGTACGCCGAGATGTTCGGTCACATGCTCCGCCGTGCGCACGAAGCGATCGCTCCATTCGCGGGTCGCCGCGATCACCAGCCCGGTCAGAAGCCCCAGCACGATACAGAGCATCAGGATCGTCTTGGTGCTGGGACCCGAGGCATAAAGCGGCACTTCGGAGAGGTTGAGGATACGCACATTCGAGACCGGGAAGCTCTTTTGCTGGTCGATCTCCTGAAACTTGCTCAGGAAGCTCTGATAGAGCGCCGAAAGCGTATCGGCGCGCTGCTCCAGCGCCCGCAGACGGACCAGCGCGGGCCCGTTCTTGGCATCGTCGCCCACCGCCTTATCGAGGCTCGATTGCAGCGCGTCGACCTTGGCGGAGGCGAGCGTCAGATCGCTGCGCGCCTGCCCCAGAAGCCGCCGCAGCGAAGCGAACAGAAGATCGCCGGTATTGTCGACACGCTTCTGGCTGGCGGCAATCTGTGCGGCGTCGTCGCCATAGACCAGCTTGGCGCGGGTGAGGTTCGTCAGCGCCCCCATCATTGCGGTGCGCAGCTTGGTGAAATCGGGATCGTCGCTGGCAGGCAGGCCCACCAGCACGTCATCGACCACCAGCCCGTCGCGCCCGCCCTCGACGATCTTCTTCAGCGACGAGACCTGCGCAGCCGCGCGCGCCTGTTCGGCAATCGCCTCGGACAGATCGACATTGAGCGAACTGACCGCATCTTGCGAGATCGTGCTGTCGCGGGCCGATACCAGCCCGTTGCGGGCGCGGAATTGCTCTGCCGCCTGACCGGCCGCGCGGGCGTCCTCTTCGAGCTGCGAGAGCCGCGCGCTCATCCATTCGGTCATCCGCTCGGTCGCGGCGTAATTGGCGTTCAGCACGTCCGAGACATAGACATCGGCGAACGCGTTGACGATTTCGGCGGCGACCTTCGGGTCGGTCCAGCGGTAATTGATCGCGAAGGCCGAACTGCGCCCCACCCGATACACCACGATCGACCGGCGCAGCGCATCGATGGCGGCCTCGCGGTTCTGGGCCTCGACCGTCTTGGTCGGAGCGGATGGCGCGGGCTGACCGTCCGCAGTGGTCGCGTCCGTATCCTGCATCCCCGGATCGAACAGATCGCGCAGCTTGCGGATCGGCGTCGCCACCGTGTCGATCGCGCCCCGGATCATCGTCCGTGTCAGCGGCTGCGGCGGGCTCATGAAGGCCGGATCGTTCTGCAGGTCGAGCCGGTCGACCACGCGCGAGATCACCGCATCCGAAGTGATGACCAGCCGCGCGCTTTCCATCGCACCGTCGGTGGTGCTCATGTCGCTGGTGGTGGAGACCTGCCGGATCGTGCGGTCGATATTGGCGTCGAGCAGCACCTGCGAGGAAGCATCGAAATAGCGCGGCGTCGTCGCGAGGTAGAACATCCCCAGACAGAGCCAGCCCGCCACCGAGAACGCGATCGAGCGCCGCCTGCGCCGCAGCGCGGCCAGCACCCGCGACAGGTTGATCGTCGCGGTCGGCGCGGAGATCGGGTCGCGCAACGGGTCCATCCCCGACTGGTATCGAAAACCTTCTCGCGTCATTCCGCCCTCCGGACTGCAGGAGCCGCCCCGCCATAATGTTCGGGGCGCTTGCCCCCAAGGCAACCGGCAATGACCCCGACATGCAGGCTCAGGCGCAGGATTGCCTTATTGCGCGCCGTTTCGGAGAAAATTCCGGCAAGCATGAGACCGAGGCAGGCGGCGCTCTTGGCCCCGGCCAGCCCCGCCTGTGCGAGCCGCCCCGACAGAAGGCGTCCGGCCGCGATCACCTCGCCATGGGTCAGCCCCATCCGGTAGCGCCGCCGCATCAGCCAGCGCATCGTCGCGCGCGCCTCGGGCACGATCTCATGCGCGACCGCATCGGGCGCGAAGGCGATCTCGCCGCCGCGCGCCTGATAGGCCGCGAAAAACGCCGTATCCTCGCCGCCGCTGCGCCCGAGCGTTTCATCGAAGCTCAAGCCGTCGAAAGCAGGCGCGCGCAGATGGATCAGCATGTTGCAGGTGTAGCCGGTATGCGCATGGCCGCGCGCATCGACATCCGGCGTCGTGTCATGGATCGCCGAGTGGCGCATCCAGCCCGGCGCGGTCTCCAGATGCTTGGCGCGGACTGGGCCCACCACGGCGGAGGTCGCGGCCTCATGCATCCGCCGCTCCATCCGCATCAGCCAGTCGGGCTCCACCCATTCGTCATCGTCGAGAAAGGCCAGCAGATCGGCGCATTGCGCCCGCGCCGCCTGCAAAATCGCATTGCGCGCGACCGAGATATTGCGGGCCGGGGCGTGCAGATAGATCAGAGGATGCGGGAACCACTCGCCGATCGCGTCGATCACCGGCCGCGCCGAGGGCGTGTCGTCATTATCCGCAACGATCACCTGGATCGTCAGATCCGGGCAGGAGGTGAGTGCCGCAAGCGAGGCCAGCGTGTCGCGCAGCTGAGCGCGGCGATAGGTGCAAACGCCGATGATGACGGTCCGGGGTGCCTTCATGCCTTGCCCTCCTTCGCAGTCCAGCGCTGCGCCCTGGCGCCCGCCGTCAGGCTTTGCGCCCAGAACCCTGCCGACCATGCCGCCTGCATCAGCCCGGCCAAGGGCCCGGCCAGAAATTCGGTCAGGCTGCGCGTCTCGCGGGCGAGCATCACGCCCACCGCGACGCAGGCCAGCGCCCAGAGCAGCAGCGGCAGCGCGAAGACCCAATGCAGCGGCGAAAGCACCGCCAGCGCCAGCCCGGGCAGCAGCGCCGCGACGATCATCTGACGCTTCGCGGGCCGCATCCGGTGCTTGGCGAGGTTGCGCGCCCGGCCGCGCCCGAAGAGATAATATTGCCGCATCAAGGCGCGCAGGTTCTGGCGCGGAAGGTAATCGATCCCGGTGCGCGCGCTCAGCCAGATCCGGTAGCCCGCCATCCGCAGCCGATGATCGAGCTCCGCATCCTCGTTATGGGTGAAGCCCGGATCGTAGCCGCCCACCGCGCGGAACGCATCGCAGCGCATCAGCGCGTGATGACCGTGATCGACCCATGCGCCCTCGCTCCGGTTGCGATGGGCCGAGCTGCCATTGCCGAAACGCGAATTCTGCGCCACCGCGATCGCCTCTTGCAGCAGCCCCTGCCCGACCGCGTTCATCGTGACGGTGACGGAGGCCGCCCCGGTCGCCTCGGCCTCTGCGATTAGCGTCTCGCAATAATCCGGCGGATAGATCGAATGGGCGTCGATGCGGATCAGATAATCGCACCCCGCTCCGAACGTCTTCACAGCGAGATTGATCGCAGCGCTTTGATATTTCAGCGGATTGTCGATCAGGCGCAGCCAACCCGCCTGCGCCATCCGCTGCGTGACGATGTCCTGCGTGCCATCGTGCGAGCCGCCATCGACCACCACGACCAGCGCCTCGCCTGTCTTCGCGAAAGGGGCCAGTTGATCGAGCACCGCCGCGATATGGGCCGCCTCGTTCAGCGTGGGCACAATCACCAGAACTTTCGGATCGCTCATCGTCTTTCCTTTCGCTCAGGCCGCATGGGACTGGATCGGCGCGCGCAACGCCGCCAGCATCGCCGCCCCATCCGCCGCGCCCGCCAGCCAGCTTGCGCGCTCACGGGCCGCGAGCGCGGAGCGCAGCACCTCAAGTTCCTTGGGACCGATCGGGGCCAGCGCATCTTCGACCGCGCTGATCTCGGGCGCGCTGACCTGAACGCCGATCCCCTCCCGCGCCATCCGCCGCCGGATCTGGGTATGCGACAGCCCGATCGGCGGCGCGCCGAACAGCCCGCCCTCGTAAAGACGATTGGGCAGCAGCCAATCCGAATTTCCGCCCGGATCGAAGCGATCGAGCAGCCATGCCAGATCGCAGGCGCCGTAAATCTCGGGAAGATCGTCGGGCCATGCGTAGCTGCCGCGAAACTCCAGCGCGTCATTGGCCTCGATCACCGCATGGAAATCGGGGATCACGTCGAGCGAGGGCCGCCCGCTGATCACCACCCGGTAGCGCCCCGGATTGCGCCGCGTCAGCCCGTCGAGCGTCTCCAGCGACCAGCGACAGCGCAGGATGCCGAACCAACCGATGGTGATCTGGCCCTGCGTGACCGGCGCAAGCCGAGCGCTCTGCGGGATCAGGCTCTCGGGCAGGAACGGCTTGTTCTCGACCAGATGCACCGGCACCGTATTATGTTGATAAGGTTCGAGATATTGGCTCTCGAAGGCCTCCGAGGAGGTGACGATCAGATCGGTCTCGGCCAAGAGCCCGCGCTCGATTCGCCGCAATGCCCGCGACGCGGTGCCTTGGCCCAGCATGATCCGGTGAATGTCGAGCAGCTCGTAGACCACCGCGGGCTTATCCGTGAAGGCCGCGCGGGCGTGCCGCCCCAGCGCCAGCATTTCCAGATTGCGCGCGAGGATCACATCCACCCCGTCCGAGACCAGCGCTCGCACCCGCCTGCGGATCTGCGGATAGGCGCGCGCCACGCTCAGCGCCCGCGCCGCAAGTTTGCCATCCTGCGTCCAACCGAGGATTTCGGCGGGCCGCTGCGGCGCACCGGGCAGCCGCTTGAACCCCGCGATCACCACCTCGGCCCCTGCCGCTTCCAACATCTGCACCCGCCGCCAGATCGCGGCATCGTCGAGATCATGCGCCAGATAGAGAAGTTTCATCGCCCCACCTACCCCGCGTCACTTCAGATCGCACAGGATCGAGCCGTCGAAACTGCAGCCCGTACCCAGCGGCGTGTAGCGGAAGCGTTTGACCACCATCTCGACCGGTCCGTCGGGCGTCTCGTAACGCCCCATCCAGCGGTCGAGCGTCTCGGTCGCCCAGAGGCTGAAATAGACCTTCATCCGATGCGTCGGGATATGATCGGTGGCCTCGCGCACCAGTTTTCCATCGACGAACCAGCGCAGCCGGTCGGGCTCCCAAATGATCGCGTAATCGTGGAACCCGTCCTGCGCGGGGGTCGCAATGTCGATGCCGCGCCCGCCCTCGTCCCCCTCGTCGCCAGAGACGTACCGATTGGTCCAGACGTAATCCGGCTGCTTGGTCAGGATCTCGAAATCGATCTCGTCATGGGGCTGATCGTGGACCGGCCCGGTATAGGTGAAGAATGCGGCGTTGAACCCCGCGCCCGCGCCGCTGCGCACGCGCGCCTCGAACGTGCCGTAGCTGAACCAGCCCTGCGTCTGGATCTCGCCGCAGAGATTGGGCATCGCCCCCTTCGCGAGCGGCAGGAATTTCAGCGTGGCTCCGCCCTCCGGCGCAAGCCCGATGGCGCGGCGCGACCAGGTGCAGTTCTGATGATCGCCATTGCTCCAGCCGTCTGAGATATACCAGCGCGCCGGTGCGACGCGGGCAAAGGTTTCTTCGAACGGCGTGGTCACGAGACCCTTGCTGTCCGCGTCTTCGGCCGAGGCGGCGCGTGTCGCCCCCATGGCCACGGCCAGCGCGCACCCGGCCACGAAGCCGCGCCTGATCATCCCACGAAACATGCAGATCCCCTTCATCAGCATCTGTTTCAAACGTGGCCCTCGCCCCCCTTCCAGCTAAGCACCTTCGGGCCCGCGCATCGCTTTTTCGCATGATTTTCACCATCCGCCCAAAAATAGAGCACCGAAAGGGGGCAATGCGCGAATGGCGATGCATTTTGCAGGCGCAGCATTCGGCCTCACTTGGCGCGGCCCGACTCCGTTCCTAATGTCCAATCCATGACTGCTCCGTTGATATCGATCGTGATGGCGAACTACCGGGGTGCGGCCCATCTGGACCGCGCCATCGCCTCCGTATTGGCACAGGATCATAGGCATCTCGAACTGCTGCTGATCGACGATGCCTCGGGCGATGTCTCCGCCGAGATCGCCCGCGACTGGGCCGCCCGCGACGCGCGGCTGCGCTTTCACGAAATGCCGCGCAACGGGGGGGCGGCCGCGGCGCGCAATCAGGCGCTGGACATGGCGCGGGGCGAATGGGTCGCGATCGTCGACAGCGACGATCTGATCCATCCGCAGCGCCTCTCGCGACTGCTGGCGGCGGCGACCCGGCTCGATGCGCAGATGGTCGCGGACGACATGGTGTTCTTTTCCGAAACGCCGAATGCCGCCGGGCGCACGCTGTTGCAGCCCTTGCGGCTGACCTGCCCGCGCGAGGTCACCGCGCGCGACATGCTGGCCTCCGACGATCCGGCAAAGCCCTTGCCGCCGCTGGGCTATCTCAAACCGCTTATCGCGCGGAAAACGATAGGCAATCTGCGCTACGACACCAGCCTCTCGATCTCCGAGGATCTGGATTTCTACCTGCGCCTGCTGATCGGCGGCGCGCGTCTCATGGCGCTGCCCGACCCGATGTATCTCTATCGCAGGCATTCGGCCTCGCTGTCTTACCGGCTGTCGTGCAAGGCGCTCGAAGCGATGCTGGATGCGCAGGCGCGGCTGAGCCCGCGCTGCCCGCCGTCGCTCTCGGGCGCGCTCGAGACCCGCAGGCGGGCGTTGGTGCATATGCTGCGCTATCAGCGGCTGGTCGATGACCTGAAAGCGCATCGCTGGGGCCCGGCGACGATACGTCTGGCGCGGGCTCCAGGCCTCTTCGGCAATCTCGTGGAAAGCCTGCGGGCTCGACGTCGCGCAAAGGCTCCGCAGGCCACGCCGCGAGATGCGCGGGACCTGAGCCTTGGCGGGACCGGAAAAGGCGCGCAACTGGTGGTGCCCGAACTGCCCCCCGCAGGCGCGTGCTGGCCCGCGCCCCCCGCCGATCCGGCCGCCGAGATATCGGCGCTGATGGCGCGTCACAAGCTGCATGTCGACCCGCAGGATGCTGCAGCTGCATGGTTCGGCTGGATCGCCTCCGGTCAGGACTGAGCCAACCGTTCTGCACCTGCATTATACGCAATTTCCGCAAAATCGCCGCGTGGTTGGGCAGTTACCGCGCAAAACCGCGCCTGACCGGCCCTGCGGGGTGTTGCCGCTTGCAGGAATCGCCACCGCTCTCCCACGCTTTGCCTATGCGAAACGGCGCAGCGACAGAAACGGGGAGACGCGGGATGCTGAAGGAACCGGTTGGCTTCATTACCATGGCCTTCGGGGCGCAGCGCTATCTCGATCAGGCCGATGCGCTGGCGCGGTCCCTGCGACGCCACATGCCGGGTCATCCGATCTGCCTCGTGACCGATCAGGTGCGCATGACCGACCTCTACGACACCCAGATCGGGATCGAGCGGCTCGATATGCCCGGCACGCTGCTCAAGACGATGCTCTACGATTACTCGCCCTATGCCGAGACCCTGTTCATCGACAGCGACTGCATCGCGGTGCGTCCGTTCCACGACCATATCGCGGCGATGCAGAACTGGGATTTCACGCCGGTCTGCGACACCTACCTCAAGCGCGGCGATCAGGATCTGTGGCTGGAAGACGTGGGGGCAGCCCTCGACAAGCTCGGCGGCGAGGTCTTTCCGAAATACAATGGCGGGGTCTATTTCTTCCGCAAGAGCCCCCATGCGGCAGAGGTCTTCTCGCGCGCGCGGCTGCTGCTGGAACGCCAGCAAGAACTGGGCATTCTCGATTTCGACAAGGCCGGTCCGGGCGAGGAGACGCTGATCGGGCTGGCGCTGGTCGAGATGGGCGCGACCGATCTCTACAATGACGCGGCGGGGCTGATGCGCACGCCTCTGAACTCCACCGGCGAGATCGAGATCGACCCGATCCGTGGCCGGTCGCATTTCATGAAGGAGGGTCGCGACGTCTCGCCCGCGATCGTCCATTTCTGCGGCGATTACGCGGCCCATCCGACCTACACGATCGCGCGGCGGATGCTGGAACGCGGCGCGCCGCTCAAGCCCCTCGAAGGCAAGGCGATCCACGCGGGCTGGAAGTTCGACAAGCTGCGGGCGCGGGTGCGCGGCAAGCTGCAGTCGATGGGGCGGCCCGCCTTGTCCTGACCCTCAGGAGGAGGCCTGCGCCCAGCCCATCAGCTGCGCGCCTGCAAGGGCCGCCTCTGAAGGGATCTCGGTCGCCTGCGCCATCCGTGCGATCCGCGCCGAGTTGGTCGAGGAAAACAACGCCGCGCGCATCCCTTCGATCCCCGCCGCATGTGCCATCAGCCGTGCGCCCAGATCGGGCGCATCCGGGTCGATGCCAAGCGCGATTGCCTTCTCCCGCGCAGGGCCCGGCTGCGAAAGCCGCGCTTCCTGCGCCCCGACCCCGCGCCCGATGAGCGAATGGACGACCATCTGCGCGCCCGTCGGGCAGGCGAAATCACCGACCGGATTTTCCCAACCTTGGGCGGGCATCTGATAAGTGCTGTAAGGCAAACCCGCCCCCTGCCCGGCAACCGCGCGGCTTGTCTCGAATTGCGTCGCGGTGCCGAGCTCGCGCACCTTCCCGGCCGCGACCAGCTCTTGCAAAACCTCCAGCACGGCAGGGTCATTGGCGACCTCAGACGTGCATTCATGCAAAGTCAGAAGATCGAGCCGATCGGTCCGCAGCGCGCGCAGGCTGGCCTCGACGCTGGCGCGAATCTGCTCCGGGCCGAACTGCCCGAAACGCGGGCTGCGCGGTGCAGGCGGCGGCACGATCCGCGCGCCCCCGGGCACCCGTCCCGCCAGATGGGCGAGCTTGCCGTGAACGCGGAAGCCAAGCGTGATCCGCGACGGTGCGATACCCACCTTGCTCGACAAGAAGACCTGATCTCGCCGTCCCGCGATCGCCTCGCCCACGATCGCTTCCGCCGCGCCATGCCCGTAGAGCGGCGCGGTGTCGATCCAGGTGATCCCGGCCTCCAGTGCCGCCCGTAAGAGCGCGACCGCATCCTCGCGTCCTTTTCCTGCGTAAAGATGCGCTGTTCCGAAGCCGATCCTGCCCACCGATTACCTCATTTGCGAAAACCCAAGGGCCTTTGCGCGCGATTGCTTGCGCGTCGGCCCGTCTGTTTCGAGACTTGCGAAAGTGGGGAAGAAAACCAAGCAAAACGGGGGGCTCGGGATGCTTGATGCTGCAATTGCAAAAACAAACCTCGAAACTGTCGAACGACGCGGCGCTTTTGATGCGATTATAGTCGGCGCCGGGGCGGCGGGCGGTCTGGCCGCGGCGCTGCTCTGCGAAGCCGGGATGAAGGTTCTGGTGCTCGATGCGGGCTATCGTCCGTCGCTGGCGGAAGCGCCGATGCGCACGCTGGTCTCGGCGGCGATGCGGCGGATCGCGACCCCGCGCATGGCGCGGCTGCTGCCCTACCGGGTGATGAAAAGCGGCGAGGGGTTCCTGCGCGATCTGGGCCGCAGGCGGCAGCCGGTGCAGACGCAATGCTACGCCTGGCCCACCGCGCCAGATCTGTTCGTCGACGATCTGGACAATCCTTACGAGACCGCGCCCGATGCGCCCTTCAACTGGATCCGGGTGCGCGCGCTTGGCGGGCGGATGGTCGTGCCGGTGCATGGGCGGCAATACCTGCGCCACGGGCCCGCCGATTTCTCCCCGAGCGACGGGGCCTCGCCCAACTGGCCCTTCGCGCCCGATGCGCTGACGCCGTGGTATGAGATGGTCGAGCGGCGTTTGGGGCTCTCGGGCGGGCGCGAAAACACGCCCTTCGTGCCCGACAGCCTTCTGGCCGAGGAACGCCAGCCCGACGCGGCGGAGGCCGATGTGATGGCGCTTCTCGACGAGGCCTACCCCGGCGTGACGACGATGCTCGGGCGCTATGCCCCGCCAATGCCCGCGCTGGATCAGGCGGCGGCGACCGGCAACCTGTGGTGTCGCAGCGGCGCGGTGGTCAGCCATGTCGAGGTGGATGCCTCGGGCCGCGCCCGTTCGGTCAGTTTCTACGACCGCGACAGCCGCTCGCGGCAGACGATCAGCGCGCCGCATATCCTGCTCGCCGCCTCGACGGTGGAGAGCACGCGCATCCTTCTGGCCTCGCAGACCGAAAGACCCGGCGGGATCGGCGCGGCCTCGGGCGCGCTCGGGCGCTATCTGATGGATCACGTCTCGATCAAGGCGGAGGGGATCGGCCATGCGATCGGCACGGGCGAACCTGCCGACATGGAGGTCGGGCGCTGCCTCTACCTGCCCCATTTCGAGCGGCGCAATGCCCCGAACAGCCCCCTAGATCGCGGCTATGGCGTGCGCCTCTACCGAACGCCCGGCCACGGCGACATCTCCTATTTCACCGCCGTGTCTGATTCCGAGATGCTGCCGCGCCGCGAGAACCGGATCACCCTGTCGGAGCGCAAGGACGCCTACGGCTTCGCGATCCCGCGTATCGAGGTCACCCATTCCCCCGAGGAACTGGCCCGCGCCGCCGAGCAACGGCGCGCGGTTCTGGAACTCGCGAAAATCGTCGGCGTGCGTCTGACGAGCATATCGACGGGGCCGAGCGTTCCCGGCGCTGCGATCCACGAATGCGGCTCTGCGCGGATGGGCACGGCGCCGGAGAATTCCGTGCTCGACCCGTTCAACGAATGCTGGGACGCGCGGGGCCTGTATGTGATCGACGGCGCGGCCTTCCCCTCCGAGGGCAACCAGAACCCGACCCTGACGATCATGGCGCTGACCGCGCGGGCCTGCGCCCGGATCGCGGGCAGCGCGTCACCCGAGGCGGATATGCCTGCCGCCGCAACCGTCACCGCCTGAGCCCAAGGAGAGAGCGTTGAGCGCCGAAATCTGCGTCATCATCCCCGCCTATAACGCCGAAGCCACGATCGCGGACGCCGTGCGCTCGGCGCTCGCGCAGCCCGAAGTGGCCGAGCTGTGCGTGATCGACGACGCCTCCACCGACGCCACGGCGCAGACCGCGCAAGACGCGGCAGCAGGCGATCCGCGCCTGACGGTGATCTCGCGAAGCCACAACATCGGCCCGGCGGCGGCGCGCAATATCGCCATCGCCGAGAGCACCGCGCCTTATCTGAGCGTGCTCGACGCAGACGACTACCTGATGCCGGGGCGTTTCGGGCGGCTCGATCTTACCTCGGAGGCCGATATCGTCGCCGACAATATCGTCTTCGTGCCCGAGGCACGGCCCGATCTGCTGGCGCCAGAAGAGCTGCCCGCCGCGCCCGATCAGCCGCCGCGTGCGCTCGATCTGGCCGATTTCATTCGCGGCAATCTCTCGCTGCCCGGTCAGCCGCGCGGCGAGCTGGGCTTCCTGAAACCGGTGATCTCGCGCGCGTTCCTCGACCGGCACGGGCTGCGCTACAACGCGGCGCTGCGGCTCGGCGAGGATTGCGATCTGTATTTGCGGATGTTCCTCGATGGCGCGCGGTTCCGGCTGCAGCGCGATATCGGCTACGTCGCGCGGGTGCGCCACGACAGTCTCAGCGGACGCCACAGAGCCGAAGATCTGGGAAACTTGCTGAGCGCCGCCGAGCAACTGGCCCCGATGGTCGCGCGCGATCCGAAAGCCGCGCCGCTGTTTCGCGCCTATCTGACGGAGATCCGGGCGCGTTATCTGCTGCGCGATTTTCTCGACGTGAAACGGCGTGCCGGGTTGGCGGCGGCGCTGCGTCATTCGGCGCGGCCCTTGTCGAACCTCGGTCCGGTGCTCGGCGGGGTCGCGCGCGACAAGCTCGCGGCCTTGCGCAAAGCGGAGGCGCCGCCCCTGCCCGATCAGCGTTATCTCCTGCCGCTGGAATAGGAAAAAGGCGGCCCGTGACGGACCGCCTTTCGCGTCGGACTATCCTAGGTTTCTAGCCTTTGACCTGTGCCGGAAGCAGTTGGAACTCCACGATATCGCCGGGCATCAAGGGCGCATCCATCGCCAGCACCTCGGCGTCGCTTGCGCCCTTGCGATAGACCCGCACCTGAAGCGCATCCTCGGGCCGCTCGACCGCGGTCAGCAGCCCCACGACCCGCTCCTGCAAGACGCGCTTGCCGCGGATTTCGCCCAGATCGGCCTCGACCCGTCGCAGCGTCTCCAGCCGCGCCGCAGCCGCCCCTTCGACCGCATCGAGCCGGTCCGCTTCGGCAGACGCGATGTCCTGTCGCGCCTGAAGGATCGCGCTGCGCACGTCGAGCGCCTGCGTCTCGACCGTCGCCGCGACCCGCTGCGCATCCAGAAGCCGGGCGTTGGCCGCGAGCCCCCGATCAGCCAGCGTATTCATCGCATCGGTCTGCTTCTGCGCCAGAGCCTGTTGCTCCTCGAGCGAGGCGGATTTCTTTTCGAGCGCCGCGATCTCGGAGTTCAGAAGCTCCAGCCGCCCGTCGATCAGGGTGATCCTTCGCTTCGTCTCTTCGCGGTCGAGCTCGAAAATCTTGCGCTCGCGGTCGCGCAGTACCTCGCCGCTCGCATCGTTTTGCAGTGGCGGGAAGTCGATCGTCTCGGCCCCGTCGACCTCGGCGATCAGCCGCGCGCGACGCGCGCCCAGCGTATCTTCCTTCTGCCGCAGATCGCTGAGCAGCGTTTCCGCCTCCAGCCGCGCCCGCAGCGGATCGGTGTCGCTCAGCCCCGCCATCGGGATGCCGCCCGCCTGCGCCAAGGCCTCGCGCGCGGTCATCCCCTCGCGGAAATCAACCTTGCCACCCGTGCGCACCAGCCCCGACACATAGACCGGCGGACGCTGCGCAATCGCGACAGAGACGCCGGGCATATCGGTGATGCCGAGCTGCTGGATCAGCCGATTGGCGATCTCTTCCGACAGATCGGACGGTGTCGTGGTCTCGGCCTTCATCGGCCCGAGAAAGGGCATCGTGAGAATACCTTGCTCGTCGACCGTGTACTCGGTCGGCCAGCTATCCCATTCGCGCATCACCGCGCTGATCGGATCCCACGCCATCACGCGGATCGACAGCGCGTCCCCAGCGACGATGGTCTCGGAAAAGCCGGCGCTGGCGGGCAGAACCATGCCCAGTATCAGCGCCAGCCGGAGTTTCATGGAGCGCACCACCTCAGCGCGCACCTTTCGCGAAGAGCACCGCCGGGATCGTCATGAACAGCACCCAGATATCGAGCATCGGCCGCCAGTTGCTCACATAGAAGCGATCCAGCCGCACGCGCTCACGATAGGTCACGTCGGATCGCCCGCTGACCTGCCACATTCCGGTCACGCCGGGGCGGCTTTGCAGGTAGTGAAACCGCGACTGGCCGTAGTTTTCCAGCTCGTCTTCGACCACCGGGCGCGGGCCGACGATGCTCATTTCGCCGGTCAGCACATTAACGATCTGCGGCAGCTCGTCGAGGCTGAGCTTGCGCAGCACAGCGCCGATCGACGTTACCCGCGGATCGTCGTCGAGCTTGCGCTGTTCTTGCCAGATCGCGCGCTGGTCCGGGTTCCGCATGAGGTGACGTTCGAGCACCTCATCGCCGTTGGTCACCATGGAGCGGAACTTCCAGCAGCGGAATTCCCGCCCGCCGAAGCCGATCCGGCGATGGCCGTAGAACAGCGGACCGCCATCGGACAGCTTGATCATCAGGCAAAGCCCGAGGAACAGCGGTGCGAAAAACGGCGCGATCGCCAGGACGATAAGAAGATCGAGAGCACGTTTCACGCGCCCGCCCACAGGAATCTCATAGCTACGCGGCGCTTTGGGCCGAGGCGCCGGCGGATTGATGACGACAGCATTGGCATCGAAGTTTCGTATCGAACTGAAGGACATTTCCCCACTCCATGTTTCAGTTTTCCCCCCTTAATGCCCGCCCTTCCTGTCTTGCCTCATGATCGCGTCTCGTTCTGAGATGTTCTTTACTTTGGGTTAATGATGTTGACCGGACGATCACATTGGCCAACGTTTTTTTGATGAATGGAGGTTTTCTGCAGCCGCAAAATGCAGCTGCGGCGATGCAGGCGCAGAAAATAGGAGCTTGCCTTGTTTTTGACGCAATATTCAGCGGTCGAATAACGGATTTGACGGGGTCATCGGTGTCAAAACCCGCGTATAAAGGCTGAACGCTTCAGTTCAGCTGCGGATAAAGAAGGACGCGATTCGCCACATTTGGGGCAAATTCCGCTCTCGCAGAGCACGGCGCAATTGCCAGACCATCGAGCGTTTGAGGATCGCGCGCATCCGTTTTCCGGTGGGGCCGAGCCGTCCGAGCGCGCGCAGCTGCGCCTGCAGCGCCGGGTCCTCGATCAGTTCGGGCGCGCCCAGCGTGGAGAGCGTAAGACGTTGCAGCCGCGCAGTTTCCTCGGATGAGAGTCGCGCATCGCCCAGCTTGGCCGCGGCGTGCAGATAGGCCATCGCCTCGGGCCACATCCGCTGGCGGGCAAAGACCGTGGCTTTCGCGATCTCGATCAGCCGGGGCCGCTCCGCCTCGGGGATCTGCGCCCAGAGCGTCGGCCCGAACAGCTCGCGATCTTCCATACCGTCGAATATCTCGGTGAAAATGCGGCGATTGAACGCAGCCCAGCGTTCGGCATTCTGTTGCGCGGCGAATTCCTTGCCTGCCTCGCCCCGCGCGCCCTCATGTTCGCGGTGGTGAAACACGATCTGGTCCAGTTGCACCCCGGGAAGACGCCGCGACAGACGCAGGATCATCTCGTAATCCTGCGAGCGCATCAGGTCCTCGCGAAAGCCCCCCACCGCCTCGTAAGCGGCACGGCGCACCATCAGACCGGGCTGGAAAATATGGCAGCCTTCCAACAGATGCGGGAAAATCTCGTCAGGGGCGGAGTCGCGCATGTAACCGGCCGGGCGCAACATATGCTCGCCCGTCTCGGGATCACGCTCGAAATCGCAATGCCGCCCCGCGCAGAACATCGCGAGCGGGTCCGCTTCGAGCGCGCCCGCCATCGCCGCGCAGGCATGAGGCAGCAGGATATCGTCGTCATCGACGATCCAGATCAGATCGCCGGTGACCATTTTCAGCGCCCGATTGAGCGCCTTCGCCTTGCCGGAATTCTCCTGATGATGCACCCGCAGCATTTCGCCATACCCGGCCAGAACCTGCTGCGTGTCATCGCTCGACCCGTCGTCGATCACGAGGATCTCGTCGGGCTTACGGTCTTGGGACAAAAGGCTTTCGATCGTCTCGCCGATCAGCGCGGCGCGGTTGAAGGTGGGGATGATGACACTGACTCTGGATCTCACCGCACCGTTCCGATCATCGAAAAAACCTAGACAATTCTGCACCTGCATAGTCAACATTGTCAAAGGCAATATCCCGCCCCGGATCGCGATGATCCGGGCCGCCGGTCATCTTGCCCCGAGAGGTATGCGCATGGGTCTGGCCCGAAGCTCTGCACGCGGAGCCGCGATCAACATGGTCGCGATCGTCATTCGAATGGGTCTGAACATTCTCGTCGTCACGCCGATCGTGGCGCGCATCCTCGGTCCAGAAAGCTTCGGCCTCGCGGCGATGGCGATGACGCTGTTCGGGTTTCTGCTGCTGTTCGGCGATGTCGGCCTCTCGGCAGCGCTGGTGCGCACGCGCGATCCCTCGAAGATGCTCTGGTCCACGGCGTTCTGGGCCACTGCGCTGCTCGGCACCGGGTTTCTGCTGATCGCCATCGGCACGGCCGGTCCTCTGAGCGCCTTCTATAACGAGCCCGCCGTCGCCCCCCTCGCCCGTGCCATCGGCATCGCGATGCTGTTTCAGGTGATGCTGTCGATCCCGGTCGCCTGGCTGCAACGCGAACATCGGCTGCACCATGTCGCCATCGCGGATATCCTCTCGGTCGCGGTGGCGGCGGTCGTGACCATCGGCGCGGCACTTTTGGGCGCGGGCGTCTGGGCGCTGATCCTGCAGCAGATCGTGCTGGCGGTGACGAAATTCATGACCATCCTCGTCTTCGCGAAACTGCCTCTCTCGCCGCGTTTCCACTGGGCAGAGATCGCGCCGCTGATGGGGTTTTCGACGCGGCTGACGATTTCCAGCCTCGTGTCCTATTTCAACACCCAGACCGACACGATCCTCGTCGGCAAATTCCTCGGCACCGATGCGGTCGGCCTCTACAGCCGCGCCTATCAGCTAATGCAGCTGCCCGTGCAGGTGATCGCGCGCGGCATGGCCTTTGCCGCCTACCCAGCGATGGCGCGGGTGACGCATGACCGCGAATGGCTCTCGGCGCTTTACCTGAAGCTGATCACCGCGGTGGGCTTCATGGTCTTCCCGATGACCTTCGGCCTCGCGGTCGCGGCCGAGCCGCTGATCCTCGTGCTGCTCGGCCCGAAATGGATCGAGATCGCCCCCACCTTCGCGGTGCTCACCTTCACCGGCATGACGCAGAGCTTCGTGGTGAACGGGACCGATCTGCTGATGGCCGACAACCGCACCGACCGCATCCTGCGTTGGGCGATCATCCGGCTGGTGGTACTGGTGCCCGCTTTCGCGTTGGGGGTCTATCTCGGCTCGGTGCTCTGGCTCGCGCTCTTCTTCAGCGTGGCGAGCATCGTGCTGCTGGTCCCCTTCCAGATGGAGATCAACCGCCGCGCAGGCCTTGGTCATCGCCAGATGCTCGCGCGCCTGCTGCCGAGCTTCGTCGCCGCTTCGGGCATGGCCGCGGGCGTCTATGTGCTGAAACTGTGGTTCGACGGTCTGGGTTTGCCCGCGCTGATCGCGCTGCCGGTATTGGTGCTGGCGGGGGGCGCGCTTTATCTCGGGCTGCTGCGGCTCGGTGCGCCCGCGTTCCTGCGCGACATCCTCGGCATGGCGGATCATTTCCGCAAAAGCCGTGCAAGCTGACCGCGTTCAGCCAGCCGCGGCCCGCTCATACAGCCCATCCCAATAGGCCGCCGCATCCTCGGGATCGAACAGCGCCCGCGCCTGCGCATGCGCGGCGCGGCGCATCGCGCGGTAGGCTTCGGGATCGGCGAACATCTCTTCGAGCCGCGCGATCCCCTCCTGTGCCATCCGCTCGGTCTCGGCCACGAACATCGCCTCGCAGTCGACGGTGCCGCGCTGCGACCATTCGGGCCGCCATTCGTCATCGCCCGGCGTGCGCGGACGCCCGACCAGCGCCCCCGAGACGCCATCCTCGATGAATTCGGGAAGCGCGCGCTGATCGGTCGCGAGAACCGGCGTGCCGTGGATCATCGCCTCCACCGCCGAGAAGCCGAACGTGTCCGAGAAGGTCAGCAGCGCCGCCGCATGGCTATTGCGCAAAAGCTCGACCACCTGAGCGTTCGGCATCCGCGCGTGATGCGTGACATTGGGCAGGTTGAGCAGATCGAGATAGGGCTGGAACACCTCCTGCCGCTCCGGGTCGCTCCAGATCGACCCGCCGCAGGTGAGGCTGGAAATCACGTTGAAATGGAACGGCAAGCCGCGCTTCAGGGCCAGTTCCGCCATTCGCGCGACCGAACATCCCCCTTTGCGCGCGAAATGCCCGCCGACGAAGGTGATCTGGTAGGGCGGCTCCAGCGCGATCTCCTCATGCGCGTCCTTGCCCGGGTGGAGCGACGGGTAGCGACATTCCAGCTTGTCCAGCAGCCGTGCCTGATCGGTGGGCGACAGCCGGGATTTCGCGACCGTCGCGCGAAAGCTCTCGCAGGCGAATTGCGAGATCGCGACGATCGCGCGGCAGCGATCCGACAGCAAAATCCGATACAGCATCGCCTCGTAGCCCGAGCCCTCGCGCCCGAAGACCCGCGGCAGATCGGACTCGAAGCCGATCACGAAGGGTTTGCGCCCGAGCGGGATCCGGTTGAAGGCGTGGATCAGGTCGCAACGATGCGCCGAGACCGGATCGAACAGCGTCACCCCGTCATATTCCGAACGTATCCGGTTGAACGGCACGAAGATCTTGCGCTCGATCCGGTGGCGCGACTGGCGCGGCCCGCTGAAATCCCACGGATAGCCCACCGGCGCGAGCACCTTGAGCGGCCTCGTTTCTGTCTTGATAGTCATGACGCCCCCATCGACTCGTCACGGCACATTGCGCGGCCTTTGACACCCCTCGCGGGCCGCAGGATTCAAGCTAGGACCACCCAAGCCCCGCCAGCAAAGAAAAACCGCCCGCTTTCTGCATCGCAGCACCCGCGCGCCTGTTTCTTACGCGCTGTTGTGCGGTTTCGGGCCGATGCGCGCATCAATCGGGCTTTCACGACTGCCCGCGAGATCATCACCTTGTCATGAAACCCGCCGATAGTTTCGCCACTCGGGGCAAGGCCCGCCCGGGAGCCGGCAAAGCGCTGGCCCGCACTGCCGGGTCGCGCGAGGATCGACGAAAGGGGTGCGGCTTGCGCCCGTTCAGAGGTGTTTCGACGCAAGATGATCTCCCGCCGCGACACGATCACGTTCTCGCCCGAGGCGCTCGCATTCGCGATCGGCCTGATCGCGCTCAACTGGATTCCGCTGATGGGGTCCAAGGCGGCGCTGATCTATCTGGCGGCGATGGCGGCGCTGGTCTTCTGGCAGCCGCAGCGCATCCTAGACGAAGGCTACGCCACCGCCGCGATCTGGGTGATGATCGGCTGGTGCCTGCTGTCTTTCCTGTGGTCGAACTACCCCTCGCAGACAATCCGGCACGGGCTGCAACTGGCCCTGACGGCGAGCATGGCGGTCGCGGCGGGCTTGCGGCTCTCGACGACGACGGTGCTGCGGGTGCTGCTGGTGACGGGGCTGATCCTGGCGGTCTGCCAGTTCGGGATCGGGCGGATCAGCGGCTCGGGCGCGTGGCTCGGCCTTTACAATTCCAAGAACCAGCTGGCGCAATTCGCGATGATCCCGATGCTCGTCGGTCTGGCGATCACGCTCGACCGGCGCGGGCGGCGCTACCTGCTGCCCGGCGTGGTAGCGCTGGTGGCCGGGACATTCCTGCTGATCGTGGCCGATTCCGTGGGCGCGATCCTCGCCGCGATGGGCGCCTGCACGGCGATGGTAGCGATCAAGTTCCTCAACAGGCTCGGACCGTGGCAGAGGCTACTGGTCGCGGGCAGTTCGGTCCTGCTGATCGCGCTGATCGCGATCGCGGTTTCCGGCTTCTTCGACGAACTTTCGCAGCTGATGGTCCGGCTGACCGGCAAGGACCTGACCCTGACGGGGCGCACCACGCTCTGGCAATCCGCCTTTGACGAGATCGCGAAACATCCGCTGCTGGGCGAAGGGTTTCGCGGCGTCTGGGTGGTGGGCAACCCGCTGGCCGAGCGGCTCTGGGCGGAGTTCGGGATCGCCGACAAGGTGGGCTTCCATTTCCACAACACCTTCATCTCGAACACGGTGGAGATCGGGCTGATCGGCGGCGCGATGCAGTTGGGCCTGTTCCTCTACACGCTCTATTTTCTGGTGCTCTGGGCGATCCGCTCGCCCAGTTTCGAGTCGCTGTTCTGGGCGGGCTACATGGTGCGCGAGGTGATCCTCGTGAACAGCGAGGTGATGTTCTTCGCCGAATTCGCCGCCGATACGGTGCTGATGTTCATGGCGATCGTGGTGGCGCGGCGCTACCAGCTGTCGCTGCGCGCGCCCGCGCCCCGTTCGGGAGTTGCTCGAACCATCGCGGGCCCTGCCCGTTTCTCCGATCGGTTTGCCCGATGAGCGCCCGCACTGTCGACATCACGCTGGTCATGGACCCGCGTTTCACCGGCGGCACGGCGCAGGCCTTCCGCACCGATGTGCTGGCCTGCCATGCGCGCGGCATGCGCGTCGGCATCGAGTTCTTCGAGGCCGGTGCCTTCTACCTGCCGACCGAAGCCCCCAATCCGGCCCTGCTGGAGCTGGCCGATCTCGATGATGTGGTGCTGAGCCCCGACCGCAGCGCGATGACCTTCCTGCACAATCCGCAGATTTTCGGGCGCGCACAGCTGGGCCGCGCACCGCGCCCGCCGCGCCTGCCAAAAAGCGAGCGGGTCTTCGTCGTCGCCCATCACCCGCCCTTCCTCGGCGATGGCGCGCTGGCCTATGACCCGCTCGGCACCGATCAGGCGATTGCGCGGCTGCTGCCCGCGCCGAAGACCGTCGAATGGCTGCCGGTCTCGGGTCTGGTGCGGGCGCAGTTGCGCAGTTTCCAGCCCTTCCTCGCGCTCCATGCGCAGGATTGGCCCAACAGTTTCGACACCGGCCAATGGCAGCCCAAGCGCGAGAAACTCCAGCCGGGCCGGTGGACCATCGGGCGGCACGGGCGCGCGCATGAGGATAAATGGCCCGATGCGGCGGAGGATATCGCAGCCTCCCTGCCCGCGCGTCGCGATCTGCATCCGCGTGTGCTCGGCGCAGCGGCGGAGTTCTTCGCCAGCCGCGGGGTCGATGTGTCGGGCTGGGACATCCTGCCCTTCGGCACCGAGGATGTGGCGGGGTTCCTCGATGGGCTCGACCTGTTTTCCTATTTCCACTCGGCGCGCTGGCGCGAAGCCTTCGGGCGCACCGTGGCCGAGGCGATGATGATGGGGCTGCGCTGCGTGCTCGATCCGGCGCTGCGCCCGACCTTCGGGCCGCACGCGCTCTATTGCCACCCGCGGGAGGTCGCGCAGGTCGTGTCGCGCATCCGCGAGGCTCCGAACGGGCACCGTCTGGCGGCGATGCAAGCGGGCGCGTGGTGCCGCGCGGAGTTCGACATAGCTCAGATCGGTGCGCGGCTGGATGCGCTGGCGGAAAAGCCCGCGCGCCGGTTGAGCCGCGGCATGCGGACCGCCTCGCCGCTGGTCACGACGCGCAAACTGGTGGGGTTTCGGCGCCGCGCGGCAGCCAGAGAGGCCGCGCAGTCCTAGGCGCGACCGCCGTTTGGCATCAGGCAATCTTCGCCGCGCGCAGCTCTTCCGGTTCTCCCACGCCCGGCAAGCGCATATCCGGCCCGAACCCCGCGATCCGCCCGCAGACCCGCGCCGCCAGCGCCATGATCGTGAGCGTCGGGTTCTGGTTGCCCTCAGAGGGAAAGACCGAGCCGTCGATGACATAGAGCCCGCGCGTCTCCCAGACCCGGCCTTGCGGGTCGACCACGGAATTCTCGGGCGCCGTTCCCATCCGCGCCGTGCCGCATTCATGGATCGACGCACCCGGAATCCCCGGCCCCTCGGAGAGCTGCGTCACATCGACCTCCAAGGCCGCCGCCAAGTCCCGCAAGGCCGCGATCTGGCGTTCGGCCATGCTGCGTTCCTCGGGGCTGTGCTCGATCGAGACATGCGGCACCGCGATCCCGAAAGCATCCTTTTGCGCGCTCAGCGTGACCCGGTTCTCGCGACGCGGCAGCATCTCGGAGTCCGAGACGGCGGTGAAATGCGACTCCCCGGTGGTTTTCGGCACCCGGTAGATGCGCACGCCGAAGCCGCGCTCGGGCGTGTTCTGCGCACCGTGGCGCTGCTCGAAATGGGGCAGATAAAGACAGCGCCAGACCTCGGGCACCGCCTGATCGCCCACCAGCCCCGCGCCATTGCCCTCGATCTGCACCGTCACATGATCCATCAGATTGCGCCCCAGCGCGTCCGAAGCCCGCCCCAGCGCGCCGGGTTTCCCGCCGCGCTCTGAGGCCAGCAGAATCCGCGTCGTCTCGATAGTGGAGGCCGCCAGCAGCACTTTGGGCGCAACCGCGCGCCGGATGCTCGCGCTTTCGCGGTCGTAAAAGCAGACCGCGCCGATCTCGCCATCGGCACCGATTTCGACATGATCGACCACCGCGCCCTGCCGACAGCTCAGCCGCCCCGTGCCCGCGGCGATCTCCAGCGCAGGCAGCGGCGGGGCGTATTGGCCCAGCATCGGCTCGGCGCCCGGAAACGCCTCCCCGATCGTTGCGATCAACTGCGCCTCCGCCGGATCGGGGCTGCGGATCTCGGATAGCAGGCTCGACGGGATCCAGCGCGAGCCGGTCGCGCCCCCCGACAGCCCCAGATGCCGCTCGACCATCTCATACCACGGGTCGATCTCGTCGCTGCCGAACGGCCATGCGGGCGAGCGCCCGTCGCGCGGCGCGAAATCGTCCGGCCCGAGGCGCAGATATTGCCGCCCATGCGTCGGCACCACCATCCGCCCGCCAAGCGCATGCACGCGAAACCAGTGGAACGGCTTGTCGGGATCGGTGGCGTAGGGATTGTCGAGATCATCCACGAAGAGATCGGGCGCAGTCGGCCAAGCGTGGCATTGGGTCTGGATCGGCTGGCGCTGCCCGCCCGCCTTGCGCACCATCCGCTCGCCCCGACGCACGACGGCGCGCGGCAACATCCGGATCAGCCCGGGCCGCGCGACCTTGCGCAGCCCGAAGGAGACCAGATTTTTCATCGGCGCCCGCATTGCCGGCGCGGCGAACCCGGCATCCAGCAACAGCACATCCAGCCCCGCCGCACATAGCAGCGCCGCCGCCAGCCCGCCTGCCGCCCCCGCGCCCACGATGATCGCGTCGTAGCGCGTCGGGTCCTCGATCTGCGCAAGGTCGGTCTGGGCGAGTTGGACTGCCATGCGGGGGACCTCCGGGATATGTGGCTCGGCTCAGGGCAGGACGAGATCGACGCGTTTCGTCATCTGAGCCGTGATTGTCGGGAATTGCGCCATGACCGCGCCCACCACCAACCGCGCGCCGGTCAGGCTGAGATGGTCGTCGTCGTGGTAATAGACCTTGCCGCCGGTCGCATTGGTGCAGCGCGTCGCGTCGCAGAAGATGTCTTGCGGGCGCACATGGAAGAGATGCGGGTCGTCGATCGCATCCAGCACCGCCTGCGCCCGGCCCGCGCGCGCCTCGTAGGATGCGCGGCTCACCGTCACCGTGGGCCAGCCGCCGCCAGCGAGGAAGCTTTGCTTCGCGGCGATCTCGGGCACGTTCCAGCCCGCCTCGGGCACCGGATGGACATAGAGGACATAGGCCCCGGTCGAGAGGAACGCCTCGACGCCCTTATACAGCGCGGCCTCGGCCAGCGCGGGCCCGGTGATCGACGGATCGACCCCGATCTCGGAGGCCACGAGCACCTGTTTCGGACGCCGCCACGGATATTCGTGCCCGCCCTCGCCATTGTCGAAGAAATCGTCGCTGAACAGGTTCTGCAGCCGCCCCGAGGCGATGATCAGATCGGGGCGGACCTCGCGCAGATAGGCCATGTTCTTGTTGAAGACGTCGTTGCAGTCCTGCGCGCCGCGATGGACGCCCGGCGCGGTGCCGCAATAGGCCGTGGTGACCTGCGCAAAGCGCCAGCCCCGCTCCTCGAGCGCCGCGCGCAGCGGCTCGGCCAGCGCATCGGCATGGCTGTCGCCCACCAGCACCGCGAGCGGCCCGCCGGGATTCACGTCGCTGACGCAGACCGGATCGGGCGGCAGGTTATATTCGGCGGGCGTCTCGGCCCAAGGCAGGCATTGATCGCGCAGCGGGTTGATATCGTCCTTCGCGGCCAGCAGCGTCGCCACCTGCGGCGGCACGCGCCAGGGCGCGCCCCGGATCAGATGCAGCGTCGCCCCCACCCCGATCAGCGCGACAAGCGCCGCCGCCGAGGCCGAAAGCAGCACCGAGCGGCGCGGCAGCAGCGGCACGATACCTTTGCGATGGCTGCGGAACGGCTGCTCGACGTAGCGCCAGCTGAGATAGGCGAGCGCGAGGCTCAGCACCGACAGAGCCAGCATCAGCGACAGGCTCGGATCGGCGAGCGAGCGCATCCGCGCGAAGGCGAAGACCGGCTGATGCCAGAGATAGGCGGAATAGCTGATCAGGCCGATCCCCACGACCGGACGCAGGCTCAGCGCCCGCGCCACCGCCGTGCCCTGCCGCGCGAAGACGAGGATCATCAGCGTGCCCACGACAGGCAGAAGCGTCATGAAGGATGGGTGCGGGGTTTCCGCGTCGAAGATGAAATAGGATGCGAAGAGCATCAAAGCCCCCGCGCCCCCCAGCCAGCCATTCGCACGCGGCGCGCGCCACAGCATCCAGAAGGCCCCGAGACCGCCGATCATCAGCTCCCACGCGCGGCTCGGCAGCAGGAAGAACCCGGCATCGGGCGACGCGAAGGACCAGTATTGCGCAATCGCAAGCGACAGCACCCCGATCGCGAGCACGATCCCGAAGATCATCTTGCGCCCGAAATGCCAGCCAAGCGCCAGAAGCGGCGGGAAGAGGATGTAATACTGCTCCTCGATCGCCAGCGACCAGGTGTGCATCAAGGGCTTCATCTCGGAGCCGAGCGAGAAATACCCGCTCTCCTTCCAGAACAGGATGTTGGAGACGAACAGCGCCGCCCCCACGATGCTCTGGCCGAAATCGCGCAACTGATCGGCGAACATCCAGGCCCATGCAAATGGCAGACAGGCGAGGATCACCACGAGAAGCGCGGGCAGAATCCGGCGCGCCCGGCGCTCGTAGAAGGTCAGGATGGAATAGCGGTCGCTCTGAAGATCCTGCACGAGGATCGTGGTGATCAGGAAGCCCGAGATCACGAAGAAGATATCGACCCCGATGAAGCCCGCCTGCGCCCCCGGCACGCCCGCGTGAAACAGGATCGCCGAGATCACGGCCACGGCGCGCAGCCCGTCGATTTCTGAACGGTATTTCATAACACCCCCTTACAACGCATCACGGAGAGACTTGCCGCCCCGTCGAGCGACCCGTCGCGCATGCCCCGCGCACGCCTGCTAATTCCCTTCAAATTCGCGCCGGTCTTGGTGCCGCTTGCGCCATATTGGCGAGGGTCAGCCCGTTACCCACGAAAGGCTGCACCCCGCTGCCGCGCCCGGGTCGGACGCGCCCCACATCGTCAAGTAACGACCCGTCGATCAGGCCTGTCCACGGTTTTTCAAACAGGACTTGCCATGCGGGTCCTTTTCCCGAGGGGGCGTTTAAAATTCATGCAACAGGCAAATGCTCAGCCCGCAAAATGGGTGGTTTCTGCATCGCGGCGCGCCCGAAACGCAGACGAAAAAGGCCCGGACACAAGGGTCCGGGCCAATCAATCCGTTGAAACGTGCCGCAGCGCGGCGCGCGCTTATTGCGACGCGGCTTTCGCGAGTTTGCGGCGGTCCTGCAGTTCCTCGGCCACGAGGAAGGCCAGTTCGAGCGACTGGCTCGCGTTCAGACGCGGGTCGCAGGCGGTGTGGTAGCGCGAGGACAGATCGCCATCGGTCACGGCGCGCACGCCGCCGGTGCATTCGGTCACGTCCTTGCCGGTCATCTCGAAATGCACGCCGCCGGGGATCGTGCCCTCGGCTTTGTGGATCGCGAAGAATTCCTTCACCTCGCGCAGCACGGAATCGAACGGACGGGTCTTGAAGCCCGAGGCCGATTTGATCGTGTTGCCGTGCATCGGATCGCAGGACCAGACGACGTTCGCGCCCTCGGCCTCGACCGTGCGGATCAGGCGCGGCAGGTGATCGCCGACATTGCCCGCGCCGAAGCGCGCGATCAGGGTCAGACGGCCCGCCTCGTTTTCCGGGTTCAGCTTCTCCATCAACACCTTGAGGTCGTCCTCGGTGGTGGTGGGGCCGCATTTCAGACCGATCGGGTTCTGCACGCCGCGGCAGAATTCGACATGCGCGCCGTCGGGCTGACGGGTGCGGTCGCCGATCCAGATCATGTGGCCGGTGCCCGCAACCGGCAGGCCGGTGGTGGAATCGATGCGGCAGAGCGCCTCTTCATATTCCAGCAGCAGCGCTTCGTGCGAGGTGTAGAAATCGACCGAGCCCAGCTCATGCGCGGTTTCCGAGGTCACGCCCGCGGCCCGCATGAAGTCCATCGCCTCCGAAATCTGATCGGCGACCTGACGGTATTTCTCGGCCTCGTCGGCATCGGTGAAGCCCGCGATCCAGCTCTGGACGCGGTGGATATCGGCGAAACCACCCGTCGAGAAGGCGCGCAGCAAGTTCAGCGAGGCCGCCGCCTGCGTGTAGGCCTGCAGCATCCGGTTCGGATCGGGCAGACGCGCCTCCGAGGTGAACTCGAAACCGTTGATGATGTCGCCGCGGTAGCTCGGCAGCTCGGTGCCCTCGATGGTCTCGGTCGGCGCCGAACGCGGCTTGGCGAACTGACCCGCCATGCGCCCGACCTTGATCACCGGAACCTTGGCGCCCCAGGTCAGAACGACCGCCATCTGCAGCATCACCTTGAAGGTGTCGCGAATGTTATCGGCCGAGAATTCCCCGAAGGCTTCGGCGCAATCGCCGCCCTGCAGCAGGAACGCTTCGCCGCGCGCGGCTTTCGCCAGCTCCGCCTTCAGCGTGCGTGCCTCGCCCGCGAAGACCAGCGGCGGCATCCGCGACAGCTGTGCCTCGACAGCGTTCAGCGCCCCCTGATCGGGATAGTCGGGCATCTGAACCCGCGGTTTCGCGCGCCAGTCCGATTTGCTCCAACCCTTGCCCATCTGATCCTCCAAAAGCGTGGTCGTTTCATTCGGCGCCGCTTATAGACGGCGCGGGTCAGGGAAACAAACCCGAAATTGCATTTCCGCACGCCTGCGGGCCCCTCCGTAAGTTCCCCCTCTTGCGGCGGGCACCAATTTCCTGTTTCGGTGATTCACCACAGATGACGGATTGACGACATGCCTGATCCCCGCCCCACCCGTCGCCCAGCCCCTTCGCAGGGGATGATCCGGATCGCGCCGGACGCGCGCCAGCGCTCGGTCGTCTTCATGCTTCTCGACCGGTTCACGATGATGGCCTTCGCCAGCGCGATCGAGCCGCTACGTCTCGCCAATCAGGTTTCGGGTCGCACGCTTTATACGTGGAAACTGGCCTCGGAAACCGGCGAGGATGTCACCTGCTCGAACGGCACGACTTTCCGCACCGATATCGGGCTGGAGGAACTGGGCCGCGATACGATGGTGCTGGTCTGCGGCGGCATCGACGTGGCCGAGGCGGTCACCAAGCCGCTTTTGAACTGGCTCCGTCGCGAGGCGCGGCGGGGCGCGACGATCGGGGGCCTGTGCACCGGCTCCTATGCGCTCGCCCGCGCAGGGCTGCTCGACGGCAAGCGCGCGACGATCCATTGGGAGAATGTCGACGCCTTCGCCGAGGATTTCCCCGATATCGAACTGACCAAGGGCGTCTTCGTGATCGACGGCAACCGGGTGACGACGGCGGGCGGCACCGCCTCGATCGACCTGATGCTGCGGCTGATCGCCCGCGATCACGGCGAGGAACTGGCCAATACCGTCGCCGATCAGCTGATCCATTCCTCGATCCGTTCGGACCGCGACACGCAGCGGCTGTCGATTCCCACCCGGATCGGCGTGCGCCACCCCAAGCTCGCGCAGGTGATCGGCCGGATGGAGCGCAATATCGAAGACCCGATCAGCCCCGCGACGCTCGCCACCGAAGTGGGCATGTCCGCGCGCCAGCTGGAGCGGCTGTTCCGTCGCTATCTCAACCGCTCGCCGAAGCGCTACTACATGGAATTGCGGCTGCAAAAGGCGCGTAACCTGTTGATGCAAACGGAAATGAGCGTAATCAACGTGGCCATGGCCTGCGGCTTTGCGAGCCCGTCGCATTTCTCGAAATGCTACCGCGCGCATTACCAGACCACACCTTACCGTGAACGCGGCGCGAGCGCTGCGGGCGAAAAGGAAGCCCCCGGCTCTACCGTCGATTTAGGGCCTGAAGACGCGCTCGACTGAAAATTGCGCATTCGACCCCCTCGCCTTTCACGAATTTGCACAGAACCCTAAATTGCCGTTACGTCGCATTGCGCGCACCTTGACCTTCGGGTTGGTTTTTCGCGTCATCGCGCCACTCGCGGTTCTTCACATTTGACAAACCGCGCACTAACCTCGCGCAAGAACGCGAGTTCCAACACGGGAGTGAACACATGAAAAAACTGCTTCTGGCTTCGGCTGCGATCGCGCTTGGCGCGACGGGCGCATATGCCGATGACGTGAAGATGGGCGTCCTGCTGGGCTTTACCGGCCCGCTTGAATCGCTCGCCCCGCCGATGGCGCAGGGTGCCGAGATGGCGATCAAGGAAGTCTCCGATTCCGGCAAGCTGCTGGGTGGCGACACCGTGACCGCAGTCCGCGGCGACTCGACCTGCGTCGACGCAGCCGCCGCCACCGCGGCCGGCGAAACGCTGGTCACCACCGACAAGGTTGCTGGCATCATGGGCGCAATGTGCTCGGGCGCGACCACCGCTGTCCTGCAAAACGTCGCCATGCCGAACGGCGTCGTGATGATCTCGCCCTCGGCGACCTCGCCGGCACTCTCGACGCTCGAGGATGATGGCCTGTTCTTCCGCACCGCTCCGTCGGATGCGCGTCAGGGCGAAGTCATGGCCGACGAGATCCTCGAGAAGGGCATCAAGAACGTCGCCGTGACCTACACCAACAACGACTACGGCAAGGGTCTCGCGGACAGCTTCGAGAAAGCCTACAAGGCCAAGGGCGGCACCGTGACCATCTCGGCCGCGCACGAAGACGGCAAGGGCGACTACTCCGCCGAAGTCGCATCGCTCGCCTCCGCGGGTGGTGATGCGCTCGTCATCGTCGGCTATATCGACCAGGGCGGCTCGGGCATCCTGCGCGGCGCGCTCGACACCGGCGCCTTCGAGAAGTTCGTCTTCCCCGACGGCATGGTCAGCCAGACTCTGCAGGACAATTTCGGCTCGGAAATCAACGGCTCCTTCGGCCAGCTTCCCGACTCGGCAGGCGACGGCATGAAGACCTATCTCGGCATGGCCGAGAAAGCCGGCTTCGACGGCTCGTCGGCCTATTCGGGCGGCGCCTACGACGCGGCGGCTCTGATGCTGCTCGCGATGCAGGCGGCGGATTCCACCGACCCGAAAGTCTACAAGGACAAGGTCATGGAAGTCGCGAACGGCCCCGGCGAGAAGATCTATCCCGGCGAGCTGGGCAAGGCGCTCGACCTGATCAAGGAAGGCAAGCCGGTCGACTATGAAGGCGCGACCGCCGTCAACCTGATCGGCAATGGCGAAGCCGCTGGCACCTTCCGCGAAATCGAGATCAAGGACGACAAGATCGAGACGGTGAAATACCGCTAAGCGGTCATCAGAGCTGAGGCAGCCCGGAGCGATCCGGGCTGTTTTCAATTATAAAACAACAAGATGCGGCGTGAAGCTAACACGCCTACAACTCAGGGGACCCTATGATCCGGGTTGAAAACCTAGTGAAATCCTTCGGCGGATTCCGCGCGGTCGATGGCGCGAGCCTCGAAATCGCGACCGGCTCGATCACCGGGCTGATCGGCCCGAACGGCGCCGGCAAATCCACGCTCTTCAACGTCATCGCAGGCGTACACGAACCCACCGCGGGCCGTGTCACGATGGATGGCGAGGACATCACCGGGCTTGCGCCGCACGAGCTGTTCCACAAGGGGCTGCTGCGCACCTTCCAGATCGCGCATGAGTTTCCTTCGCTCACCGTGCGCGAGAACCTGATGATGGTGCCCACCGGTCAGGCGGGCGAGACGCTCTGGAACACATGGTTCGGGCGAAAACACATCCGCGACGAGGAAGCGGCACTTCTGAAGAAAGCCGATGAAGTTCTTGATTTCCTGACGATTTCGCATCTCAAGGACGAGAAGGCGGGCAACCTCTCGGGCGGTCAGAAGAAGCTTCTGGAGCTGGGCCGCACGATGATGGTCGAAGCCAAGATCGTCTTCCTCGACGAGGTCGGCGCCGGCGTGAACCGGACGCTTCTGAACACGATCGGCGATGCCATCGTGCGCCTCAACAAAGAGCGCGGCTACACCTTCTGCGTGATCGAACACGACATGGATTTCATCGGCCGCCTCTGCGACCCGGTCATCGTGATGGCCGAGGGCCGCGTGCTGGCCCAGGGGTCTGCCGATCACATCATGGAAAACGAGGCCGTCATCGAGGCCTATCTGGGCACCGGGCTGAAGAACAAGGTCAAGGCCGAGGAAACCGCCGAGACCGCCGCCCATGAGGACCACGGCGCACAGCCCGGTCTGGGCGATGAAGCCGGTAAAGGGGGTGCCCAATGAGCTATCTCAACGCCTCCAACATGACCGGCGGCTACGGCAAGGCCGACATCCTGCACGACTGCACGCTGACCGTCGAAAAGGGCGAGATCGCCGTGATCGTAGGCCCCAATGGCGCGGGCAAATCCACCGCGATGAAGGCGGTCTTCGGCATGCTCGGCCTGCGCGAAGGCAAGGTCACGCTCGACGGGCAGGACATCACCGGCCTCTCGCCGCAGGACCGCGTTAAGAAAGGTATGGGCTTCGTCCCGCAGGTGAACAACGTCTTCCCGACCATGACGGTCGAGGAAAACCTCGAGATGGGCGCCTTCATCCGCGACGACGATTTCCGGGGCACGATGGATCAGGTCTTCGACCTGTTCCCGATCCTGAAGGAAAAGCGTCGCCAGAACGCGGGCGAGCTGTCGGGCGGGCAGCGTCAGCAGGTGGCCGTGGGCCGCGCGCTGATGACCCAGCCGAAACTCCTGATGCTCGACGAGCCCACCGCGGGCGTCTCGCCCATCGTGATGGACGAGCTTTTCGATCGCATCATCGAGGTCGCCCGCAGCGGCATCTCGATCCTGATGGTCGAACAGAACGCCCGGCAAGCCCTTGAGATCGCGGATAAAGGCTATGTCCTCGTGCAGGGCGCGAATAAATACACCGACACTGGCGAGGCCCTTCTGGCCGACCCGGAAGTCCGCCGCACCTTCCTGGGGGGCTGAGGAATGGAACTCATCAACGCGCTTGTCGCGGTTACCAATTACGTCATCATCCCCGCCACCGCCTATGGCGCGCAGCTTGCGCTCGGTGCGCTCGGGGTCACGCTGATCTACTCGATCCTGCGGTTTTCCAACTTCGCCCATGGCGACACAATGGCCTTCGGCACCGGGGTCGTGATCCTGATCACATGGGGTTTTCAGGCGATGGGGATCAGCTTCGGCCCGCTGCCGACCGCCCTTCTCGCCCTGCCCTTCGGAATCGCGGTCACCGCGGCGCTGATGCTCGGCACGGACAAGGTCGTTTACCAATATTACCGTAAAGTCAGGGCTGCGCCCGTGGTGATGGTCATGGTCTCGGTCGGCGTGATGTTCGTGATGAACGCGCTCACCCGCTTCCTGATCGGCGTCGATCAGATCAATTTCGACGACGGGACGCGCTTCGTCATCAACGCCCGGCAATGGCGCGAGATGACGGGCCTGCACGAGCCGCTGACGCTGCGCTCGACCCAAGTTATCACCGTCGTCACCGCGATCATCACCGTGGCCGCGCTGTTCTGGTTCCTCGGCAAGACGCGCACCGGCAAATCCATGCGCGCGTTTTCCGATAACGAGGATCTGGCGCTGCTGTCGGGCATCGACCCGAACAAGGTCGTGGCCGTGACCTGGATCATCACCGGCGCGCTCGCGACCATCGCAGGCACGCTCTACGGGCTCGACAAGTCGTTCAAAGCCTTCACCTATTTCCAGCTTCTGCTACCGATCTTCGCCTCGGCCATCGTCGGCGGCATCGGCAACCCGGTGGGCGCAATCGCGGGCGGCTTCGTGATCTCCTTCTCGGAAGTGGGACTCACCTACGCATGGAAGAAGGTCGCGACCTATCTGGTCCCGAGCTGGGAGCCGGACGGCCTCGTCCAGCTTCTCTCCACCGACTACAAATACGCAGTCAGCTTCACGATCCTGATCCTCGTCCTGATCTTCAAGCCGACCGGCCTCTTCAAGGGGAAAATCGTATGAGCAGCAATCGTCAGGCTGGCGAGACCAGCCGCATCCGTGCGCCCCTCTTCTTCGCCATCATGGCCGCGCTCATCTTGCTCGAGGGCTTCACCTCGGGCTGGAACTCGGCGCTCGGCATCCTCAACATGGGGCTTCTGTCGGCGATCATGGCGCTCGGCGTGAACATGCAATGGGGCTATGCGGGCCTGTTCAACGCGGGCGCGATGGGCTTCCTCGCGCTTGGCGGCCTCGCCCCGGTGCTGATCTCCATGCCGCCCACCCCCGGCGCCTTCTCGGGCGGCGGTCCGGGCATCATGGCGGCCTTCTTCGTGGCCATCGTCGCGGTGCTGGCGGCGGTCTGGATCTGGCGCAACCTGCGCGGCAAGACGCGCGGCCTCGCCGTGACCGCCGTGCTGGTCGTCGGCTTCTTCACCTATCGCTGGCTGTTCGATCCGGCGGTCGAGGTGATCGAGGCGATCAACCCCTCGGCGCAGGGCAACCTCGGCGGGCTTGGCCTGCCGACGCTGATCTCCTGGCCCGTGGGTGCGGTTCTGGCCGCAGGCGCGGCCTGGCTGGTCGGCAAGACCGCGCTCGGCCTGCGCTCGGATTACCTCGCGATCGCCACGCTCGGCATTGCGGAGATCATCGTCGCGATCCTGAAGAACGAGCAATGGCTCGACCGGGGCGTGCTGAACGTCAACGGCATCCCGCGCCCCTGGCCGGTGCCCTACGAGATCGACCTGCAGAACTCGCCCGACTTCGTCGCGCAGATGCAAGCTTGGGGGCTCGACCCGCAGCTTGGCTCGACCATCGCGGTGAAGCTGGCCTTCCTCGTGCTGTTCGTGATCGTCATCCTCGCGCTGATCTGGCTGACCGAGATGTCGCTGAAATCGCCCTGGGGCCGGATGATGCGCGCGATCCGCGACAACGAGATTTCGGCGGCCGCAATGGGCAAGAACGTCACCCGCCGCCACCTGCAGATCTTCGTACTGGGCTCGGCGGTGATCGGGCTTGCGGGCGCGATGATGATCTCGCTCGACGGGCAGATGACGCCGACCTCCTACAACCCGCTGCGCTACACCTTCCTGATCCTCGTGATGGTGATCGTGGGCGGCTCGGGCAACAACTGGGGCTCGATCCTCGGCGGCGTGCTGATCTGGTATGTCTGGGTCAAGGCAGGCGACTGGGGCCCGGATATCATGGGCGCGCTGGCCGCACCCTTCCCCGATGGCGGGTTCAAGGATCACCTGATCCAATCGGCCCCGCATATGCGGATGCTGGTGATGGGGATCATCCTGCTGATGGTGCTGCGCTTCAGCCCGCGCGGGCTCTTGCCGGAGAAATAAAAACGAGGGGCTCTGCCCCTCGCCCGTTCCGGGCTCACCCCGGGATATTTCTTCCAAAACGAAGACAGGACGCGCGCCCCGAAAGGAGGCGCGCGTTTTTCGTTACTCCTCGCCGCCGTCGAATTGGGCGACGCGGGCGCCGGCCTTGTTCGTGGTGACGACGCCGAGCGATTTGAGTTTGCGGTGCAGCGCCGAGCGCTCCATGCCGACGAAATTCGCGGTGCGCGAGATGTTGCCCCCGAAGCGGTTGATCTGCGTGAGTAGGTATTCGCGCTCGAACAGCTCGCGCGCCTCGCGCAAAGGCAGCGTGGCGAGCGCGCCGCCCAGAACGATGCGGCCCTCATCCGCCGGGCCTTCCTGACCGGGCAGCTCGCGCGCCTCGATCGCGCCCGTGCCTTCGCCGAGGATCAGCACCCGCTCGATCACGTTGCGCAGCTGTCGGACATTGCCGGGCCAGTCCATCGTCTGCATCAGCGCCGCGGCCTCTTCCGAGATCTCGCGCAGCGGCAGGCCCTGGGTCTCGTTGAAGCCGCGCAGGAAATGGTCTGCCAGAAGCGGCACGTCCTCGCGCCGCTCGGAAAGCGGCGGCACTTCGATCGGCACGACGTTCAGCCGATCATAGAGTTCCTGCCGGAAATGCCCCTCGCGGATCTGCGTCATCAGATCGCGGGTCGTCGACGAGATCACCCGCAGATCGACGCGGACCTTGTCGGCCCCGCCCACGCGCAGGAATTGCTGTTCGGTCAGCACCCTCAGGATCTTCGACTGCGTGCCGAGCGGCATCTCGGCCACCTCGTCGAAATAGATCACGCCGCCATGGGCCTGCTCCAAGAGGCCCTTTTCGACGCCGCGCTCGGGGGTCTCGCGCCCGAACAGCACCTCTTCCATCCGGTCGGGTTCGATCGAGGCGGAATTCACGGTGACGAACGGCCCCGCCGCACGGGTCGAGAACTGGTGGATATAGCGCGCGGCCATCTCCTTGCCCGAACCCGGCTCGCCCGTCAGCATCACCCGACCGTTGGACTTGGTCACCTTGTCGAGCTGATCCTTCAGCCGCCGGAACGCCGCCGAGTCGCCGATCATTTCGCCAGAGGACATGTCGCGGCGCTTCAGCGTCGAGTTCTCGCGCCGCAGCCGCGCCGTCTCCATCGCGCGCGAGATCACCACCATCAGCTGGTCGATGTTGAAGGGCTTCTCGATGAAGTCGTAGGCGCCCTGCTTGATCGCGGCCACCGCGATCTCGATATTGCCGTGGCCGGAGATGATGATGACCGGCACGTCCGGATTGTCGCGCTTGACCGTCTTGAGGATGTCGATCCCGTCCATCTTGCTGTCCTTCAGCCAGATATCGAGGATCATCAGCGCCGGTTCCTGCGCGTTGATCTCGTCCATGCACTCGTTGGAATTCGCCGCGAGCCGTGTCTTGAAGCCTTCGTCGCGCAGGATGTCGGCGATCAGCTCGCGGATGTCTTTCTCGTCGTCGACGATCAGAATGTCGCTCATGTCACTTCCCCGGGGGCTTCGCCCCTCTCCTTGATGGCTCTGAGCGCTGCTCGGGCGCGTGGGAGCCTGATTTCGGCGAGCGCCCCGCGATGGGCACCCTCTGCAAAGGCGGGCGCGTCGCTCAGGGTCAGCGTTCCACCATGTTCCTCAATGATCTTCTTGACGATGGGAAGGCCCAGCCCGGTGCCTTTTTCGCGCGTCGTCACGTAAGGCTCGAACAGCCGCGAGCGGTCGGGCGGCAGGCCGATCCCGTTATCCGCGATATGGATCGTCACATGCTCGGGCGCGACCTGCATATCGAGGCGAACCTCGGGCGCGAAACCTTCTTCCACGTTGCCTTTTTCCGTATAGGATTCAATCGCTTCGCCTGCATTCTTCACAAGGTTCGTCACCGCTTGCGAAATCATCGTCGCGTCGAGCTCGACGATCACCGGCTCGGTCGGGACATCCGTCACCAGCTTCGCGCCATGCAGACTGTCTTGCTGAAGGGTCGCGGCGTCGCGCACGAGCTGCGCCAGATCGTGATCGGCGCGGTCGGGTTCCGGCATCCGGGCGAAGCGCGAGAACTCGTCAACAATGCGCCGCAAGTCATTGGTTTGCCGTACAATCACGCCGGTGAGCTGATTGAGCGTTTCGAGATCTTCGCCCTCGGTCATCTTGCCGAATTTGCGCTTGATCCGCTCGGCCGAGAGCTGGATTGGCGTCAACGGGTTCTTGATCTCATGCGCGATGCGCCGCGCCACATCGCCCCATGCCGCCATCCGCTGCGCCGAGACCAGATCGGTCACATCCTCGAAGGCCACCACATAGCCCTCGGGCGTACCCAGATCGTTGCGCCGCACCGCCATGCGCACCAGCAGGCTTTCCAGCCGCCCACCGCGCGAGACCCGGATTTCCTCTTGCGCGACCTCGTTCAGACCGTCCTGCAAGCGATTGTAAAGCCCAACGAATTCCGGAACGGCGGTCGAGAGGTCGCGGGCATTGTCGCGCGCACTATCGAGCGCCAGCAAGGTCATCGCGGCCCGGTTCACGAAGTCTATCCGCCCGTCCGCATCCAGCCCGATCACCCCGGAAGTCACCGAGGACAGCACGGAATCGAACATTCGCCGGCGCTCCTCGGTCTCGCGGTGGTTCTCGATCAGGGCCATGCGCTGGCCCTTCAACTGCCCGGTCATCCGGTTGAACGCCTCGCCCAGCGTCGCGATCTCGTCGTCGCCCTCGGCCTCGATCACCCGCGCATCCAGATCGCCCGAGCCGACGCGCTCCGCCGCGGCGGCAAGTCGCCCGATGGGGCGCGACAGGCGCTCTGCGAACCACAACCCCATCCACACCGCGGCCAAGATCAGGATCAGCGCGAAACCGAAATAGACGAGCCCGAATTCGAAGATCACCCGGCCGCGCGCGCTTTCCAATTGCTGATAGAGCGTCACCGTCTCGCGCGTCTTGTCCAAGAGCGCTAGGATCTGACCGTCCACCTTGCGCGAGATATAGAGATAGCGGTCCACGAAGGCATCGAGCCGGATCAGCGCGCGCAGTTCCGAGTTCGGCCAATCCTCGATCAGCACCGTCTCGCCCTTCTGCGCCTCGACGATGTCGCGCGGCGAAGGTTCTTCGTAATCAAAGAGATAGGAGCGATCGCCGCGGGCCACGATCCGGCCCGTGCCGTCGATCACATAGGCCTCTTTCACGCCGCGCTGGATGCCCGCCTGCCCGGTAATCAGCAATTCGCGCAGCTCGCCATCCGACATGAAGGTCGAAGCCTGCCGCCGCAGATTGAGGAAATTCGCGAGCGCCCGGCTATCCTGCACCAGATCGCGCTTATGCTCGGACTGATAGGCCTCGGCGGCCTGTAGCGACGTGCCCACGACCGAGCGCACGCGATCCGAGAACCAACCCTCGAGACCGATATTCACCGTGAGGAACGCGAAGACCGCGACGAGGATCGTGGGCACCAGCGCGATGCCCGCGAACACGCCGGTGAGGCGCAGGGTCAGCCGCGATCCGGCGGAATGCGCGCGCCTTGCGGCGATGATCTGCACCAGCCGCATCAGGATCAGACCGGCGAGCAGCAGGAAATAGACGAAATCGGCGAGCAGGATCAGGCGCAGCGCGGTGCTGTCCGCCCCCTGTCCCAAGGGCCCGAGGACGATGAAGGTCGCAATCGCGAGCGCCGGGCCCAGTACGACCAGACCGAAGGTGAACAGGTTGCGCACCCGCTTCTGGCGGCGAAAGCGCGCCAAACGGTCCCAGCCTGAGCGATATGCCGTGCTGCCCTGCACTAATGCCCCCTCATTCCAGACCGTGGCTCGCGAATCCGTGTGAACGGAAAAGCCACAGGCCCCTGTTGCGGGTTTACATCAGTTTGCGGCGGCGTGTCACCTGAATATCCAGATCGGTGATCTTTTTACGCAACGTATTGCGGTTGATGCCAAGCAGATCGGCACATCTGGCTTGGTTGCCACCGGTCGCATCGAGCGCGATTTCGATCAGCGGCGCCTCCATTTCCTTCAAAATCCGGTCGTAAAGGCCCGGAGGCGGCAGCGTGCCGCCGTGAAGGTCGAAATAGCGCCGCAGGTGGCGCGCGATGGAGGCGGAGAGCTTCTCGCCCTCGCCGCCTTGGCGCAGCGGCTCGATCGCGGGCTGGTTGCCCAGCACGAATTCCGCCTCGGCGCGGGTGATCTCTTCTTCGGGCGAGGTCACCGCAAGACGGCGGATCGTGTTTTCCAACTGGCGCACGTTGCCGGGCCAGGAATAGGCGCGCACGAGTTGCAGCGCCTCGGGCGTGAAGCGGCGCAGGCCCAGCCCGTCGCGCTCGGCCCGGGCAAGGAAATGCTCGGCCAGAAGCGGGATATCCTCGACCCGCTCGCGCAAGGACGGCACATTCAGCGTCACGCCGCCCAACCGGTAGAACAGGTCCTGACGGAACTTGCCCGCCTCCATCAGCCCCGCGAGGTCGATCTGCGTCGTGGCCATGATCCGCGGCGCCGGATCGGGCAGCGCGTCGAGCATCCGCACGATCCGCGCCTGCGTATCGTCGTCGTAATCGCCAACCTCGTCAAAGACGAGCGAGCCGCCCTTGGCCTTCGCCACCAGCGCCGCCGGGCCGTCCGCGCCCTGCAGATCGCCCGCCTGCGCCACTACGAAGGGCAGCGTCCGGCGGTCGGAGAAGTCGTGAATAGCCTTCGCGATCAGGGACTTGCCGGTACCGCTCTCACCCGCGATCAGCACCGCGAGATCGGCATTCATCACCCGTGCGACAAGCCGGTAAAGCTCCTGCATCGCTGGCGTCCGCCCGACCAGAGGCAGATCCCCCGCATCGCCGCCGCCTTCGATCTCGCGCGGGGCGGTCGGGCTGCGGCGCTTCTGCTCCAGCGCTTTTTGCGCGCGCTTCATCAGGTCCGGCAGATCGAACGGCTTGGGCAGATAATCGTAAGCCTCGGCCTCGGCCGCCTGGATCGCGGTCATGATCGTGTTCTGCGCCGAGATCACGATGACCGGCAGGCCCGGGCGCTCCTCGGAAATCTTCGGCAGCGCCTCGAGCCCGTTTCCGTCGGGCATGATCACATCCGAGATCACCAGATCGCCTTTGCCCTCTTCGACCCAGCGCATCAGCGTGACCAGCGAGGCAGTGGCATGGACCTTGCAGCCCGCACGGGTCAGGGCCTGGGTCAGAACGGTGCGGATTGTGCGATCGTCATCCGCGACAAGTACGGTGCCGTCCATGGATCAGGCCTCCTTTGGCGCAACGGGAAGTGAAATGCGAAACCGGGTCTTGCCCGGGACCGAGTCGAGCGTGACCCAGCCGTCGTGATCATTGATGATCTTCGAGACAAGCGCGAGACCAAGCCCCGTGCCGTTCTCACGGCCCGAAACAAAGGGCTCGAAGATCTCGTTGGAGATTTCCGGCGGGATGCCGGGGCCGTCGTCGATGATCTCGATCTGCAGCGGCAAAGGCTGCCCCGATCCATCGGCGCGACGCAGGCGCAGGCTGTGCTCGTAGAAGGTCCGGATCTTGATTTTTCCATTCCCTTCCGAGGCTTCTGCGGCGTTCTTCAACAGGTTCAGGAAGACTTGAGTCAATTGATCCGCATCGCCCAGTGTCGACGGCAGCGAGGGATCGTAATCCTCCTTGATCGTCATATGCGCACCGAAGCCGACGCCTGCGGATTTGCGCGCGCGGTCGAGCACGTCATGGATATTGACCGGCTTCTTCTCGGGCGCGCGGACATTGCCGAACTGTTCGACCTGCTCGAGCAGCTTTACGATCCGGCGCGTCTCGTCAACGATTAGGTCCGTTAATTCAAGGTCTTCGCCGGACAAGTTCATGCTCAGAAGCTGGGCTGCACCGGCAATCCCGGCGAGCGGGTTCTTGATCTCGTGGGCCAGCATCTCCGCCATGCCGATGGCCGAGCGCGCCGCCGATTTCACGAGGCTCGCGCGGCCCAGCCGATCAGCCAGCTCGCGCGGCTCGATCAGCAGCAGCACGCGGTCGGGCTCTTCGCCGACGGGGGCAGCTTGCAGATTGCATTGCACAGGGGCTTTTTCGCCCGTCGTCAGCTCGACATCGTTAACGAAAAGCGAGGCGCGGTTCTTCCGCACCCGATAGAAGATTTCCTCCAAAGGTGCGGAAATCGCGAGCCTTTCGCCGATCGCCTTTCCTCGCAGCGCCTTGGCGGACAGGTTAAGGAACAGCTCGGCGGCCGGGTTCACCTCGTCGACAAGATCATCGCCATCGATCAGCAAAGCCGGGGTCGGAAGCGAGGTCCAGATAATGCCGGGGGCCGGAAGGTTCATGCAGCGCACCTTTCCCCGAAAGCGCGCTCGATCAGCGCCAAGGTCGCCTCCGGCGTCTGGCTGACCATCATCTCGGCGCGCAGCGGCGCATTCGCCGCCTCGCAATACCAGCCCAGATGCTTGCGCGCGAGACGCAGCCCGAGATCACGTCCGTAGAAACTCAAGATCGCCTCGTAATGCTCTGAAATGTAATCGCAAAGCGCATTTCCACAAGGAACCTGCGGCTTCGGCGATCCAAAGATTTCATGCCCGATTTCAGCCAGCCGCCACGGCGCGCCCTGCGCCCCGCGACCGACCATCACACCCGCCGCGCCCGATTGCGCGAGCGCTGCGCGCGCGGAGCGCGCATCGATCACGTCGCCATTGGCGATCACCGGGATCGAGACCGCGTCGACCGTCTCGGCGATCGCTTCCCAATCGGCGCAGCCCTTGTAGAACTGCATCCGCGTGCGCCCATGCACCACGATCATCTTCACGCCCGCAGCCTCGGCTCGGCGCGCGATCTCGGCCGCGTTATGCGTATCGTCACACCAGCCCAGCCGCATCTTCAGCGTCACCGGCAGATCGACCGCGCCCACCGTCGCCTCGATCAGGCGCAGCGCATGATCGGGATCGCGCATCAGCGCCGAGCCCGAGGCCCCGCCCGTCACCTTCTTGGCCGGGCAGCCCATATTGATGTCGATGATCCGCGCGCCCATGTCGGCGACCATCTTCGCGGCCTCCGCCATCGGTTCGGGCTCGCGCCCGGCAAGCTGCACCGAAGTCGGCAGCTCCAGCCCCATCTCGACCCGCGCTTTCGCGCGCACCGAGGGTTTCGCGGTCAGCATCTCTCCCGAGGCCACCATCTCGGACACGACGAGACCCGCGCCGAAACGCGCCACCATCCGCCGGAACGGAAGGTCGGTGATCCCGGCCATGGGCGCGAGAAAGACCGGTGGGGTCAATGTGATGTCGTCGAGAACCAAAATCTGCGGCACGGAGGTGTCCTGTCACTCGTCTTCCTTCGAATTAGGCGTTTGACCAAAGAATCACAATTGCGTCCACCCCTTTTTGGGTGGGAAAATCAGCACTCGCCTAATTTTTAATCACCTTGCTGTGGCCAGTTGTCACATCCAGCAGCGTATCGCGTCCGGCACCGGTGATTGCGCAGAGCCGCGTCTTCGCCTAAGCCCTTGGGCGATCAGGGAGCCGCCATGAGCAACGCCATCATCATCGTCGCCGCCGGGCGCGGCACCCGCGCTGGCGGAGAAACCCCGAAGCAATGGCAGAGCCTCGCGGGGCAGCCGGTGCTGGCCCATACCGTTGCCGCTTTCAAAGGCATCGGGCAGATCGTGGTCGTTCTGCATCCCGAAGACATGACGCGCGGCATCGCGCAGTTTCAGGGCGAGGTCGCGCTTTGTGCGGGCGGTGCGAGCCGCGATGCCTCGGTGCGCAATGCGCTGGAGATGCTCGAGGGCTCGGGCGTCGAGAAGGTGCTGATCCATGACGGCGCCCGCCCGCTGGTCAGCCGCGCGGTGATCGACGGCGTGCTCGAGGCGCTCGACAGCGCACAGGCGGCAGCGCCCGCCTTGCCCGTGTCGGATGCGCTCTGGACCGGCGAGAACGGTCAGGTCACGGGCACACAGGATCGCGGCGGGCTCTACCGCGCGCAGACCCCGCAGGGTTTCGATTTCGGCGCAATCCTCAGCGCCCATCGCGCCCATCCGGGCGGGTCTGCCGATGACGTGGAAGTGGCCCGCGCGGCCGGTCTTTCGGTTGCGATCACGCGCGGCTCGGAAGACAATCTGAAGATCACCTACCCGGAGGATTTCGCCCGGGCCGAGAGACTGTTGGGAGACAAGATGGATATCCGTTTGGGCCATGGCTACGACGTGCACGCGTTCGAGCCGGGCGATCATGTGACGCTCTGCGGGGTCGCGGTGCCGCATGACAAGAAGCTCAAGGGCCATTCCGACGCCGATGTGGGCATGCACGCGCTGACCGATGCGATCTATGGCGCGCTGGCCGAGGGCGATATCGGGCGGCATTTCCCGCCATCGGACTCGCAGTGGAAAGGGGCCGCGTCGGAGATCTTCCTCGATCACGCGGTGAAACTGGCCGAGACGCGGAGCTTCCGTCTGGGCAATGCCGATGTGACGCTGATCTGCGAGCGCCCCAAGATCGGCCCGCATGCCGCTGAAATGGCGCAGGCTCTGGCGCGCATCATCGGGATCGAGCCGGGCCGGATCTCGGTCAAGGCCACCACCTCCGAGCGTCTGGGCTTCACCGGGCGCGAGGAAGGCATCGCCGCCATCGCCACCGCCACATTGATCAAGGAGTAACCCCATGCTGCGCGCCATCAACACGGTCGGATTTGTCGGCTTGCTGAAACCCGCGCCGGGCACCTGGGGCTCGCTGGTCGCGGTGCTGCTCGGCTGGGCGATCGAGCATTGGCTGGGCTTCCTCCCGCTGGTAATCGCCACCATCGCCGTCACCGCGCTTGGCTTCTGGTCGGTGCGCGCGCAGCTGGGCGACAGCGAAGACGATCCCTCCGAGATCGTGATCGACGAGGTGGCGGGCCAATGGGTCGCGCTCCTGTTCCCCGCCTTCGGCTTCTGGCAGCGCGGCCTCTCCACCGGCGTCGATCTGCATATGGTCTGGCCCGGCCCGGTCGCGGCTTTCGTGCTGTTTCGGCTGTTCGACATCTGGAAGCCGTGGCTCGTGGGTCGCGCCGATCGCCGCCATGACGCGACGGGCGTGATGCTGGACGACATCTGGGCCGGGGTCTTCGCCGGGATCGTGTCGATCATCCTCGCAGGGCTCTATCACATCGTCTTTCTGGGCATGATGGGATGAGCCGCGCGTCCGACGTTCTCGACGCCTGCAAGGCGCGCGGCCTGATGGTCGCGACGGCCGAGAGCTGCACCGGCGGGATGGTCGCCGCAGCCCTCACCGATATTCCGGGATCGTCGGCGGTGGTGGAGCGCGGCTTCGTCACCTACACCAATGACGCCAAACGCGAGATGCTGGGCGTCAGCGCGGAAAGCCTCGACACCCATGGCGCGGTCTCCGAGCCGGTCGCGCGCGAGATGGCCGAGGGCGCGCTGAGCCACTCCCACGCCCAGATCGCCGTCGCGATTACCGGCATCGCAGGCCCGGGCGGCTCGGAGTTCAAACCCGAGGGCCGCGTCTGTTTCGGCCTTTCCCGCGCGGGGGCCGAAACCCAGGTCGAGACGGTCGAATTCGGCGCGCTCGGGCGCGACAGGGTGCGCGAAGCGGCCCGCGATCACGCGCTCGCCCTGCTGCTGTCTGCGGCGCAAGCCTGACTCTATTCTGCCTACGTATCGGGCACACCCGCCCCGTATCGCTTGTTTTTCGCGCAGTTCCAAAAGTGGCGCGCGAATAGGCGGGTTTTGCGCGAAATGTCTCTTTATTGCGCGCGACGCTTATGGCCCCTGCCCTCCAGAGGGAATTTCGAGGAGGATTTATCCAGATGGAAGCGGGGATGAACGCGGCCGATACCGCGTGGATCATGGTGGCGACGGCGCTGGTTTTGCTGATGACGCTGCCGGGGCTGGCGCTGTTTTACGGTGGGCTCGTGCGGGCGCGCAACGTGCTGTCGATCTTCATGCAGTGTTTCTCGATCGCGGCGCTGATGAGCGTGCTGTGGCTGCTGTTCGGCTATTCGATCGCCTTCGGGGACGCCAATGGCTATTGGGGCGGCTTGGGTAAATTCGCGCTGCTGGGCATCACGCCCGATACGCTCTCGGGCTCGATCCCCGAGATCGTCTTCTTCGGCTTTCAGATGACCTTCGCGATCATCACCCCCGCACTGATCGTCGGCGCCTTCGTGGAGCGGATCAACTATGGCTTCGTGATGGTCTTCACCGGCCTTTGGATGCTGCTGATCTACGCCCCCGTCGCGCATTGGATCTGGGGCGGCGGCATCATGTCGGACGGCGGCATCTGGGGCGCGGTCGGCACCAAGGATTTCGCGGGCGGCATCGTGGTGCACGAAACCGCAGGCCTCGCGGCCCTCGTGCTGGCGCTGATGATCGGCCCGCGCGCGAAGCGCACCACGCCGCCGCATAACCCCGGCATGGTCGCGATGGGCGCAGGCCTGCTCTGGGTCGGCTGGTTCGGCTTCAACGGCGGCTCGGAACTGGCGGCAGATGGCGTGGCCGGCATGGCGATCACCGTCACCCATATCTCCGCCGCCGCCGCCTCGCTCAGCTGGGCGCTGTGGGAGCGTATCAAGTTCGGCCGCGCCTCGATGGTGGGCCTCGTAACCGGCACGATCGCAGGCCTCGCCTCGATCACCCCGGCCTCGGGCTTCGTGGGCCCCATTGAGGCGCTGGTGATCGGCTTCGCCGCCGGGATCATCTGTCAGGAATTCGTCGTGCTGATCCGCGAGAAGCTGCATGTCGATGACAGCCTCGACGTCTTCGCGGTCCACGGCGTGGGCGGTATCTTCGGCACGATCATGATCGCAGTCTTCGGGCATGGCAGCTTCGTGGCGCAGCTTGGCGCGCTGGCCGTGGTCGGTATCTTCACCGTCGCGGGAAGCTGGGTTCTGGCGATGCTCGTGCGGATGGTCTTCCCGCTGCGGGTGACCGACGAGCACGAGACCAACGGGCTGGACCTGTCCACCCATGGCGAGCGCGCCTATGACATGAACTCCTGATCGCTGGGGTTTGACCCGAAATGGAAAAGGCCGCCCGTCGGGGCGGCCTTTTTCGTGCATTTGCGAAAGCTGTTGCAGGCCGAAGCTGGCCTCGCAATAATCGACCTTTGAACTTGGGCTGGCCATTAGCCCGCGACATTCGGAACAAGGGCGATTATGAATTGGATCGACAGTCTAAATAGTTGGATAGTCGAACACCAAGCCGTCATTGCCATTGTCGGCGTTCCACTGCTGACGTTGGTTGTAACGGCACTCGTCTCCTACTTCACTGTATTGGCAAATAACAACGCGCAAGACAGACAGCGCGAACTTAGCCATCAACTGAAACTCGCAGAATTTCGTCAGTCTTGGATCAATGACATGCGCGAGGATTTTGCCATCTATACGGCCCGAACCTGGAGCGAGGCACTCAACAAAGGACCTGAAGCCCAAAAAGAACTTCTGGTAGCGCAAGCGCGAATTCTTATGAGAATGAACCCAAGCGATCCGGACTACGACAGTATTCTCTGTTCGCTGCGGAGTCCCATTGCTCATCCGGAATCTGAGAAAAAGGCCCTGTTTGAAATTGGTCAGAGAGTACTCAAGCGCGAATGGGAGCGCCTTAAGGACGACCTCAATGCTGTCGGGAAGAGCCGCTAGCTGTCTAAGGCTTAATCGAAAACGACGTTCAAAAAGATAGAAAAATCGAACGTACCAACGTGATGGCCGCCCGTCGGGGCGGCCTTTTTCGTGGCACTTGAACTGAGATGCCCTCAGCCCTTCGGCCCGTACAATTCCTCGGCGCGTTTCTCGAAGGCGCGCACGATCCGCTGCATCGCCTCGTTGAAGACGACCCCGATCACGCCCTGCAGGATCGCGTTCTTGAACTCGAAATCGACATGAAAATCGACCTCGCAGGAGCCGTCTTCGCGATCACTCATCCGCCAGTGGCTGTGCATGTATTTGAACGGCCCGTCGAGATATTCGGTCTCGATGTGGTGCTCCTCGGGATGCAGCACCACGCGCGAGCCGAACTTCTCGCGGAACACTTTGAACGAGATCACCAGATCGGCCAGCATCAGGATCGAGCCGTCCGGGCGCTCCTCACGCGAGCGCACGCGGGCTGCCGAATTCCACGGCAGGAATTTCGGATAGCTCCCCACATCGGCCACCAGATCGTAGATCTGTTGCGCGCTATAGGGCATGACCCGGTTCTCGTGATGCTTAGGCATGTCTCTCCCGTTTTCTTGCGCCTCTTGATGCGCTAAAGCTAAGCCCGAGTTCAAGCCCTACAACCCGTTTCGAGGCCCGACATCATGACGCAGCGCCCCTACGTGATCGACCAGATGATTTCGGCCAAGCAGATCGCGGCCCGGGTCGAGGAATTGGCCGCCGAGATCACCCGGACCTTCAAGGGCACCGACAAGCTCGTGGTGGTGGGGCTCTTGCGCGGCTCCTTCGTGTTCATCGCCGATCTGGTGCGCGAGATCGACCTGCCGGTGGAGGTCGATTTTCTCGAAGCCTCCAGCTACGGCGACGCGATGACCAGCTCACGCGAAGTGCGTATCCTCAAGGACCTGCGCGCAGGGATCGAGGGGCGCGACGTGCTGGTGGTCGAGGATATCGTCGATACCGGCTTCACGCTGCACCACGTGATGGGGATGCTGCGCGCCCGCAAACCGGGGCGGATCGAATGCTGCGCCCTGCTCGACAAACCCTCGCGCCGCGAAGTCGATGTGCGCGCGACCTGGACCGGCTTCGAGATCCCCGATGAATTCGTCGTGGGGTACGGCATCGACTTCGCGCAGCGCAATCGCAACCTGCCCTTCATCGGCAAGGTGCGCTTCACCGAGGATGCTTCGTGAATTACACGTGGCTGCTGCGCATGGCGCGGTGGGCACGTCGCCCGCCGTCGATGACGCAGGTGAAGATCGTCGCCGTCGTGGCGCTTGCCGTGATCGCGATCGTTATCATTGAAAAGCTGGGATATTGGCCGGACTGGGCGACGGTGAACCCGCGCGCCCTGCGCGCGCCCAGACCCTGAGCCCTCTCTTCCTCTTGGCTTAAGTATCCCGGGGGGGCTCGCAAAGCGAGCGGGGGCAGAGCCCCCGCCACGCCAGTTTACAGCGACGAAATGCGCAGCAGACGCGCGATCTCGCCGACGATGCCACGGCGGAACAGTAGCACGCAGGCGATGAAGGTGCCGCCGATCACGACCTGCACCCACGAGCCGATGCCCGACAGGAAGTGCTGCAGCGTGACCACGATGAACGCGCCCACAACCGGGCCGAAGATCGTGCCCATGCCGCCCAAGAGCGTCATCAGGATCACCTCGCCCGACATCTGCCAATGCGCGTCCGTCAGCGAGGCGAACTGGAACACCAGAGCCTTGGTCGAGCCCGCAAGCCCTGCCAGACCCGCCGAGAGCACGAAGGCCAGCAGCTTGAAGCGGTCCACGTTATAGCCCAGCGACAGCGCGCGCGGCTCGTTCTCGCGGATCGCCTGCAGCACCTGACCGAAGGGCGAATGCACGATGCGGTAGATCGCGAGGAAGCCGACGATGAAGACGGCCGCCACGAAGTAATACATCGTGATCGGATCGCTGAGGTTGAAGATGCCCAGCAGGTTGCCGCGCGGGATGCCCTGCAACCCGTCCTCGCCCCCGGTGAAGGGCATTTGCAGCGCGAAGAAATACACGATCTGCGCGAGCGCGAGCGTGATCATCGCGAAGTAGATGCCCTGCCGGCGGATCGCGAGCGAGCCCACGACCCAGCCCATCGCAGCGGCTGCGAGCGTGCCCGCGATGATGCCGAGGATCGGCGGAAAGCCCCAGACCTTGAGCACATGGCCCGCCACATAGGCCGCGCCCCCGAAGAAGGCGGCATGGCCGAAGCTGAGCAGACCAGTGAAGCCGATCAGCAGGTTGAAGGCCGCCGCGAACAGCGCAAAGCACAGCAGCTGCATCACGAAGACCGGGTAGAGGAAGAAGGGGGCGACTGCGAGGAAGCCCAGCAGCACCACCCAGAACACCGCCTGCACCATGCGGCCGCGCTTATGGGTCTCGGGGCTGACGTCGTCCTGTTCGAATTCGCCGATTTCGCTCGTCGTACTTGTCGTATTGCTCATGTCTTCACCCTCACCCTTGACGTCCGAAGAGGCCCGACGGGCGCACAAGAAGCACGATCACCATCAGCAAGAAGATCACCGTATTCGCAGCGGGCGCATAGAAGACCTTGGTCACGCCCTCGATCAGCCCCAGAGAGAAGCCGGTAATCACCGCCCCTGCAATTGAGCCCATGCCGCCGATCACGACGACCGCGAAGATCACGATGATCAGGTTCGCGCCCATCAGCGGGCTGACCGAGTAGATCGGCGCCGCCAGCACCCCCGCGAGACCCGCAAGGCCGGTGCCGAAGCCGAAGGTCAGCATCACCATCAGCGGCACGTTGATCCCGAAGGCTTTCACCAGCTCGGGGTTCTCGGTGCCTGCGCGCAGCCGCGCGCCGATCCGGGTCCGCTCGATCACGAACCAGGTCACGAAACAGACCACGATCGAGAAGACGATCACGAAGAGGCGGTATTTCGGGAACATCATGAAGCCGAGATTGGTCACGCCCTTCATGCTCTCCGGCATCCCCGGATAGGGCGTGCCCGACGCGTTGAAGAAGTTGATGAACAGGCCCTGCAGCACCAGCGTGATCCCGAAGGTCAGCAGCAGCGAATAGATCGGGTCGAGTTTATAGAGCCTGCGCAGCAGGAACCGTTCGATCAGCATCCCGAAGCACGCCACCAGGATCGGCGCGAGGATCAGCGCCGGCCAGAAGCCGATATGCAGATCCGCCATGCCGATCCACTGACCGACATAGGAATACAGGATCAGCGCGAGGAACGCGCCCAGCATATAGAGCGCGCCATGCGCGAAATTGACCACGTTCAAGAGGCCGAAGATAACCGCGAGCCCGAGGCTCAGCATCGCGTAGAACACGCCGTTGTTTAGGCCCAGCATCCCCTGGGCAAGAATAAGTCGGATCATCGGATCCATCGGGGTTGTCCTCCCTGTCGGGTCTCGGGCGCCTGAGCCCGGCCCGGTTTCTCGTTACACGCTCAGGTAATGGTTCAGCCGGTCCATCGAGGCTTCGACCTGATCGGCTTCGATCACGTCGATCACCTCGCCATGTTCGATGACGTAATGGCGGTCGGCGAGCGGGGCGGCGAAGCGGAAGTTCTGCTCCACCAGAACGATCGTGTAGCCGCGCGATTTCAGGTCGCGGATCACACGGCCCAGCGTTTTCACGATCACGGGCGCAAGACCCTCGGTGATCTCGTCGAGCAGCAGCAGCCGCGAGCCGGTGCGCAGGATGCGCGCGATGGCCAGCATCTGCTGTTCGCCGCCCGAAAGCCGCGTGCCCATCCGCTTGCGGACATTGGCAAGGTTCGGGAACATCTCGAAGAGTTCCTCCACCGACATGCCGCCCTCGCCCACATTCGGCGGAAGCATCAGGTTTTCCTCGACATTGAGCGAGGCGAAGATGCCGCGCTCCTCGGGGCAATAGCCGATCCGCGCATCGGGCGAGATCTTGTGCGTGGGCTTGTTGAGATATTCCTCGCCATTGATCTTGATCGAGCCTTCGCGGCGATCGACCATGCCCATGATCGAGCGCAGCGTGGTCGACCGGCCCGCGCCGTTGCGGCCCAGAAGGGTGATCAGCTGCCCCTCGCCCAGTTCGAGATTGATCCCGTGCAGCACGTGGCTCTCGCCATACCATGCATGCAGGTTCTCGATCTTGAGCATCGGTTTGATCATCGTATCGGTGCTCATGCGACCTCCTCCTGCTCGTCGGCGGAGACGCCCATATAGGCCTCCATGACAGCCGGGTTCTTCGACACTTCGGAATAGGGCCCTTCGGCCAGCACTTCGCCGCGCGCCAGCACGGTGATCGTGTCGGCCAGTTCGGCCACGACGCCGAGGTTATGCTCCACCATGACGATGGTGCGCCCCTCGCGGACACGGCCGATCAGCTCGGTCACGGCGCCCACGTCCTCGGTGCCCATCCCTTGGGTCGGCTCGTCGAGCAGCATGAGTTCAGGCTCCAGCCCCAGCGTCGTCGCGATCTCCAGTGCGCGTTTGCGCCCATAGGGCAGCTCCACCGCCTTGAGATGGGCGAACTCCCTCAAGCCCACCTGATCGAGCGCCGCGACCGCTTTCGCGTCGAGGTCATGCAGCACCGATTTGGAGCGCCAGAACTGGTAGCTCACGCCCAGCGAGCGCTGCAGCGCGAGGCGCACGTTCTCCAGCGCCGTCAGGTGCGGGAAAACGGCGGAAATCTGGAACGACCGCACGATGCCCATATTCGCGATCTCGGCGGGTTTGCGATTGGTGATATCGCGGTCGTTGAAGAGGATCTTGCCCGATGTGGGCGTGATGAATTTCGTCAGCAGGTTGAACATCGTCGTCTTACCCGCGCCGTTCGGGCCGATGATCGCGTGGATCGCGCCGCGCTTGATGCGCAGGTTCACGTCATTGACGGCCACGAAGCCGCCGAAACTCTTGGTCAGGTTCTTGGCCTCGAGAATGATATCGTCGCTCATGGTCTCGCTTTCGGACTGATACGCAGGCGCAGGGCGGTCGCAATGCCGCCCTGCGCCAAGGATTTGTTCAGATCACTTGTTGACCAGCTTGCAGCCGCCCGCTTCGAGCGAGGCATAGGCCTCGTTGCCCGGAATCGTGCGCGCAACGTCGGCCACATCCCACGGATCTTCGCCGCCGTCCTTCACCTTGAGCAGATACATGTCATGCTCGAGCAGGCCGTCGGGACGGATGGTGCCGCCCTTGGCGAAGAAATCGTCGATCTTCATCTTGCCAAGCTGCTCACGCACCTTGTCGGCGTCGTCGGTGCCAGCCGCCTTGATCGCCTCGAGATAGGCCATGGTCAGCGAGTAGTCGGCCGCGTGCACGAAGGTCGGCGCTTCGCCGCCCGAGAACTTCTCGTACTCCGCTTTCCACTTCCGGCTCTCGTCATCCATGTTCCAGTACCAACCGCTGGTGAACTGGAGGCCCTTGGCGACGTCGGTGCCGAGCGACTTCACGTCCGAGATCAGCACGAGCATACCCGCGAGCGACTGGCCGCCTGCGACGATGCCGAATTCATGCGCCTGCTTGATGGCGTTGACGGTGTCCTGACCCGCATTCGCGAGACCGATCACCTTCGCGCCCGAGCTTTGCGCCTGCAGCAGGTAGGAGGAGAAGTCGGTGGTTGCCAGCGGCACGTCCGAGCTGCCCACGACCGAGCCGCCCAGATCTTCCACGACCGAGGACGTGTTGTCCTGCAGCGCGTGACCGAAAGCGTAGTCGGCGGTGATGAAGTACCAGCTGTCGCCGCCGTTTTTCACAACGGCCGTTGCGGTGCCGACCGGCAGCGCGTGGGTGTCGTAGCCGTAGTGGATACCGTATTTCGAGCAGTTCTCGCCGGTCAGGGCCGCGGTGGCAGCGCCGGTGGCGAAGGTGATGGTCTTCTTCTCGGAGGCGAGTTGCTGCACGGCAAGCGCCACGGCCGAGTTGGTCAGGTCGGCGATCATGTCGACATGTTCCTGGTCGATCCACTCGCGAGCGGTGGCCGAACCGACATCCGCCTTGTTCTGGTGGTCAGCCGAGATCACTTCGATCGGCTTGCCGAGAACTTCGCCGCCGAAGTCGCGCACGGCCATCTTGACCGCGTCGACCGCGCCCTTGCCCGAGAAACCGGTCGAATAGACGCCGGACATATCGCCCAGCACACCGATTTTCACGGAGCCGTTCGAGATCGCGTCCTGCGCCATCGCGCCGCCTGCGGCCAAGCTCAGCGCTGCGGCGCTCACACCTGCGTAAATAGCTGATTTCATCAACATTCCTCCCATTGGTTGATAGATTTGGCTCCCCGGCGCGGGGCGCCATGAGAGCACACCGACGGGACCCCTGTTCGGTCCCTGCCGGAATAAGATCTTGTGTTTCTCCTCGTGCGGCCGTCCCTGCTCCTCAACGCGGCCGCCAGTGAATTCAGCGTGGAAACGAACGGACATTCAAGTGCTTGCGCCGCCGCGGTTCCCAATGGCTGGATAAACTTCCCGTCAGTGCACGCACCTTAGGCAGAAACCGGCCATGTGCAAAAGGCTAGGTGGGAAAATGCACGCGACCATGCCACGTATTGCCAAACGCATGTGCGAAAATGCCCATATCTGCCGTTTTTCCGACGCGAGAGCGCAGAAAGGACCGTCAATGAGCTTCGATTGGGACGATCTTCGATTCTTTCTCTCGGTGGCCCGGGCCGGTCGCCTGACCGTCGCCGCCCGCGCCATGGGCACCGATCATGCCACGGTATCACGCCGGGTCAAATCTCTGGAGACCCAGCTCGGCGCGCAATTGTTCGAGCGCAGCCCGCGCGGCTATGCGCTCTCGGAACATGGCGAGCGACTTCTGGCGAAGGCCGAGCAAATCGAGAATGTCGCGGCGCGCGTGCAGGACGAATTGTCGGGCACGCTCTATGCGCTATCCGGCACGGTCAGGATCGGCGCGCCCGATGCGTTCGGGGCGTTCTTCCTCGCGCCGCGTCTGGCGAAATTCATCAAGGCCAATCCCGAACTGGAGGCGCAGCTGGTCGCCACGCCGCGGCTGTTCTCGCTGTCCAAGCGCGAGGCCGATATCGCGATCACCCTGTCGCGGCCCGAAAAGGGGCGGCTCGTGTCACGCAAGCTGACCGAATACACGCTGCATTTCTACGCCTCCCCCGATTATTTCGCGCGCAACTCGGCGATCAACCGCAAGGAGGATCTGCTGAAGCACCCGCTGGTCGGCTATATCCCCGAGCTGATCTACACGCCGGAGCTGGATTACCTGTCGGTCACGCTGGGCGATCACACGCCGCGTCTATCCTCGACCAACCTCTTCGCGCATAAACATGTCGCCGAGGCCGGACGCGGGATCGCGGTGCTGCCCGACTTCCTCGCCCGCCATTCGACCAAGCTGGTGCCGATCCTGCCCGACGAGATCGAGATCCGCCGCACCTTCTGGCTGGTGACCCATGAAGACCTGCACGAGATCGCCCGCGTCCGCGCCGCGATGCGCTTCATCGCCGAGGAGGTCGCGAAGAACCGCGCAGAGTTCCTGCCCCGGGTTACCGCGCCGTCCGATTGAACGGGGCCGATTGGCGCCGCGGATTGACGCCACTGGCCGAGCCGAACCTATTGAGCGGCGCTCATGATCTTGGCGCGGATTATTCCGATGCGCAGAGGTGGCCCAGCCCCCTGCCCGGCTGCTATCACCTGCCCCACAGTCACCGTCACGTCGCTCAGCCGCGACGGAATGTCGAAAATCCACCGCGCCCGGCGTCGCATTCGGGCAATTCTGTCACCACGAGGAGAGATTCGCATGGCACAGATCACTTTGGTCTATTGGCGCGACATCCCGGCCCAGATCATTGCGGGCAAGGGACGGCGTGGCGTCAAGAAACCGCTGCCCGAACGGTTCGAGCAGGCGATCGACCGCGCGGCCATGAAGATCGGCGCCCGCGACAGCGACGCCTATCTGGCCGAGTGGCGCAAGGTGGCTTCGGGTGAAGAGCCCGGCGACGATGCCGAAGCGGCCGAGGCCGTGCTGGCGCGCATTCTCTCTGACTACGACGACGCGCGGTTGCGTGCGTTGATTGCCAATGACGGCTGGAACACCCAGCCCGACGCGTAAGGGAGAATAGGCGCATGGCTCTTGTGAATTTCCGCCGCGAGGCCAAGACCACGGCCCGTCCGCCGGTGAACGGCAAGATGGCGGCTCTGCTGGAGGGCGCCTCGGTCGAGGTGATGCCCCGCACCGCCGCCAAGGTGGAAAGCTTCGCGCCTTTGTTCGCGAAGGGCTCCCGCGTTTATATCGCCCATATCGACGGCACCCCGATCGAGGAGATGCTCGCCACCGCCAAGCGTCTGCGCGAAGAGGGTTTCGAGCCGATGCCGCACTTCCCCGCGCGCATCATCCGTGACGAGGCGCAGCTCAATGACTGGGTCGCGCGCTACCGTGGCGAGGCAGGCGTCGAACAGGCGCTGCTGCTGGGTGGCGGCGTGGCCGAGCCGAAAGGCGACTTCCACTGCGCGATGCAGATGATCGAAACCGGCGCTTTCGACGGCTTCGCCCGTCTGCATGTCGCAGGCCACCCCGAGGGCAACCGCGACATCGACCCCAATGGCGGCGAGGCCGAGGTGATGGCCGCGCTGAAGCTGAAGCAGGATTTCGCGAACCGCACCGATGCGGATATGGCGATCGCCACGCAATTCGCCTTCGAGGCCGGTCCGATCCGCGACTGGGCCAAGCGGCTCGAGGCCAACGGCATCGAGATGCCGGTCCATCTGGGCATCGCGGGCCCTGCCAAACTGCAGACGCTCCTGAAATTCGCCATCGCCTGCGGCGTCGGCCCCTCGCTGAAAGTGCTGCAAAAGCGCGCCCGCGACGTGACCAAGCTGCTCATGCCCTTCGAGCCGACCGAATTGCTGGCCGATCTGGCCGCCGATTGCCCGTCGAATATCGAAGCCGTGCATTTCTTCCCGCTGGGCGGTATCACCGCCACAGCCAATTGGATCGCCGAACAGAGAGGCCATGAATGACCCGCACCGTCCTTGAGTCCAAAACCAAAACCGTCGTGATCGGCTTTGACGAGCCCTTCTGCGTCATCGGTGAGCGGATCAACCCCACCGGCCGCAAGAAGCTGGCCGCCGAGCTGGAGCAAGGCGATTTCTCGACCGTCGAGAAAGACGCGCTCGAGCAGGTCGCCTGCGGTGCCACGGTTCTGGACATCAACTCGGGCGCGGTGTTCTCGAACAAGATGGCCGAAGACCCGCGCTATGCGGATAACAACTTCGTCGAACCCTCGCTGATGCGCGACCTGATCAACTGCGTGCAGGGCGTGATCGACGTGCCGCTCTGCATCGACAGCTCGGTTCCCGCCGCGCTCGAGGCGGGGCTTGAGGCTGCCGAAGGCCGCCCGCTGCTGAATTCGGTCACCGGCGAGGAAGAGCGTCTGGAACTGGTTCTGCCGCTGGTGAAGAAATACAACGTGCCGGTCGTCGCGATCTCGAACGACGACACCGGGATTTCCGAAGATCCCGATGTGCGTTTCGCCGTGGCCAAGAAGATCGTCGAGCGCGCCGCCGATTTCGGCATCCCCGCGCATGACATCGTGGTCGATCCGCTGGTGATGCCGGTGGGCGCGATGGCCTCCGCGGGCCGTCAGGTCTTCACGCTGGTCAACCGCCTGCGCGACGAGCTGGGCGTGAACACCACCTGCGGCGCGTCGAACATCTCCTTCGGCCTGCCGAACCGCCACGGGATCAACGGGGCCTATCTGCCGATGGCGATCGGCGCGGGCATGACCTCGGCGATCATGAACCCGGTGCGCAATCAGGAGATGGAGGCGATCCGCGCCGCCAACCTGCTGATGAACCACGACCCGAACGGGATGGAATGGATCCGCCTGTCAAAGACGCTCGACGCGATGAAAGAGACCGGCATCAGCTTCGCCGAAGCCTCGGCAGCCGCGGCCACCTCCTCCGCCGGTGGGCGTCGTGGCGGGCGTCGTCGCCGCGCCTGATCCGACCCGCGAAGACAGTCGAACGCCCGGGGCTTGCTCCGGGCGTTTCGCATTTTGCACATCGCGTTTCTTCCAGCCCGGAGTTGCGGCCCTTTCAGCGACGATTGTTGCTAAAACGAGCACAAAATGTCCGCAGCTCCGCGACAATGGCGATGATCACGGCGCGATTCGCGGATCCGTGATCAATCCGAGCGCCCACGCACAGAAACCGTCTCGTTCAGCGCTTTGCAGCCTTGGCTGTGCAGCAAACCGGCGGGATGTCGCCGCTTCAGGGCGCGCAGCCTCAAAATTCCAATTGTAAGGCAAAGATTTACTGGTCGGGCTTTAACCCGTATGTGTACCTTTGCGGCAACGAACAGGGATCACACGCTGCCATGCGCTTAGCATTCAAACCGCTCAGCGCGGCCTCCCCGGCGCAGGCGCGCCTCGGGACGGCACCGCGCTCAGGCCTGCTGACAGGCGCGTCCGCCGGACGTGTTGCGGCACGGGCGGGCACGCTTGCCGCGCTGACGATCGCGGGCGCCCTCGCCGCCTGCTCGACCAACGGCCCCGAAGTGACGACGACCCGCGGCACGGCGCAGCTTCTAGACCTCTCCGCGCCCGATCTGGCGCCGGGTCTGAAAAACGCCCCCCCGTCTGAGCGGCTGCCCGATAACAGCCATCTGGGCGCCGACTTCATGGAGCTCAGCTTCTTCCTCGAATCCGGGCGCGCCCTGCCGCGGTTCACCCGGTTCGAAGGCCCGGTCTCGGTCACCCTCGCAGGCAACGCGCCGCCCGTGGCGCAGACCGAGCTTGGCCATCTGGTCCACCGGCTGCAGCGCGAGGCGGGGCTGAACGTCTCGACCGAGCCGGGCAATGCCAACACGATCTCGGTGCAATTCGTACCCAAACGACAGATGCGCCGCGAGGTTCCCAATGTCGCCTGCTTCGTGGTGCCCAATGTCGAAAGCTGGACGGATTACCGCAACTCGCATGGCGACGAGGCCAGCGATTGGGCCAAGCTGACGCAACGCCAGTCCGCAACCGTGTTCATCCCCGCCGACTCCACCCCGCAGGAAATCCGCGATTGCCTGCATGAGGAGGTGAGCCAGGCGCTCGGGCCGGTGAACGATCTCTACCGCCTGCCCGACACGGTCTGGAACGACGACAATTTCCACACCGTGCTGACCAAATTCGACATGACGATCCTGCGCGCCTATTACGATCCGGCGCTGCACACCGGGATGAGCCCCGCGGAAGTGCGCGCGGCCCTGCCCGCGATCCTGTCGAAGATCCACCCGTCAGGCGGTTCGATGCACGCCCTGCCCGCCGATCCGACGCCGCGCGCCTATGTGAAGGCGATCACCACCGCGCTCGGCCAAGGCGCGAGCGACAAGCGCCGCCGCGCCGCCGCCGAACGCGCGACGAAGATCGCCACCAGCCGGGGCTGGCATGACAGCCGCGCCGCCTTCGCATGGTTCGCGGTCGGGCGGCTGACGATGAAGACCGACCCCGAGAAAGCGGTCGCGGCCTACAAGAAAGCAGGCCGGATCTATCGCGCGACGCCGGGCGCGGAAATTCAGGCCGCCCATATCGACATGCAGCTGGCGGCCTATGCGCTTGGCACGGGCCGCGCGCAGCAGGCGGTGACGCTGGTGAACCGCGCGCTGGCCTCGGATGTGTCGACCGAGAACGCCTCGCTGATGGCCACGCTCTACATGATCCGCGCCGAGGCCTATGGCCAACTGGGTGACGCGGCGCAGGAACATCAGGCCCGTCTCGACATGCAGCAATGGGCGCGCTATGGCTTTGGCTCTGACGCGGCGGTGAAACGCCGCGCGAATGAGGTGGCGGCCCTCGCCAATGCGGGCGCTCGCGTGAACTGACCGCAAAAGGCGGACCGGGCGCGCCCGGACCAAGACCGTAAGGGGGCGCAGCATGTATGTTCTGGCAGGGGTCGTGATCGGGCTGATCTGGGGCGACTGGAAGGCCCGCAAACGTGGCGGCAACAAGCTCGACCGGGCGCAATATGCCGCCGTCCATGCGATCGGGCTGGCGCTGGTGGGTCTCTTCGTCACCGTGATCATCAACCGCATCTGGGCATAATCGGAGGGCGGCGATGTTCCTGCCATTCTTCGATGCTCTTCGGCGCGGCGGTGTCCCCGTCTCTCTGCGCGAATATCTGAGCTTCCTCGAAGGGCTAGCCGCGGGGCTTTGCACCTACGATATCGACGGCTTCTACTATTTTTCCCGCGCCGCGATGGTGAAGGACGAACGCTTCCTCGATCGCTTCGACCGGGCGTTCTCCGAGGCCTTCTCGGGGCTGGAAGCGATCACGCCGGACGATGTACTCAACGCCGTCGATCTGCCCGAGGAATGGCTGCGCAAGCAGCTTGAGAAACATCTCACCGAGGAAGAAAAAGCGCAGATCGAGGCGCTTGGCGGGTTCGACAACCTGATGGAGACGCTGAAAAAGCGGCTCGAGGAGCAGAAGGGCCGCCATCAGGGTGGCAATAAATGGATCGGCACGGGCGGCACCTCGCCCTTCGGCGCCTATGGCTACAACCCCGAAGGCGTCCGCATCGGCCAGAAGGACAGCCGCCACCAGCGCGCGGTTAAGGTCTGGGACAAGCGCGAGTTCCGCGATTTCGACGACGCGGTGGAACTGGGCACCCGCAACATCAAGGTCGCGCTGAAACGCCTGCGCCAATGGGCGCGGCACGGCGCGAACGAGGAACTGGACCTGCCCGGCACCATCCGCGCCTCGGCCGAAGCGGGTTATATCGACGTCAAAACCCGGCCCGAGCGGCACAACGCGGTGAAGGTGGTTCTTTTCCTCGATGTGGGCGGCTCGATGGACGCCCATGTGCAGCTGGTGGAGGAGCTGTTCTCCGCCGCGAAATCCGAGTTCAAACATCTCGAGCACTGGTATTTCCACAATTGCCTCTACGAGGGCGTCTGGAAATCGAACAAGCGCCGCTGGAACGAGGCGACGCCGACCTGGGACGTGCTCCATCGCTATGGCCCCGATTACAAATGCATTTTCGTGGGCGACGCCTCGATGTCGCCCTATGAGATCACCCATCGCGGCGGCGCGAACGAGCATTGGAACGACGAGGCGGGCCATGTCTGGCTGACCCGTGCGCGCGAGCAATGGCCCGATCACACATGGCTCAACCCGATCCCGGAGCGCGGCTGGGGCTACACGCAGTCGATCCAGATCATCCGCGAGATCTTCGAAGGTCGGATGCATCCGCTGACGCTTGAGGGGATCACCGCCGCGATGAAGGAACTCGGATGAACCGGCTGCGCTACCTTTGGGGGCATCACAAGCTCGCCTCACTGGGCTTCGTCCTTGCGGTCGCGCTTTCGCTGCTCTTCGGCGCAAGGTTCGTCTCCCGCGCGATCTACTGGTCGGATCCCGCCCATCTGCATCAAAGCCCCGAGGCGTGGATGACCCCGGGCTATATCGCACGCAGCTGGCATCTGAAGATCGAAGAGGTCGACGCGATCCTCGGCATCGAGGACGGGCCTGAACTGGTGGGCAAGGGGCGCCCGACGCTGGAACGCATCGCCGAAGCCAAGGGCGAACCGCTGCAGGACCTGATCCGCAAGCTGTCTCTCGGGCTGCCCAAGACCATCGCCGACAAAGAGGCGCAGCCGCAGCAATGAGCTTCTCCGACCTCTCAGACTGGCTGCTTGCGGAGGTGCCGCTTTACGGGCCGTGGCTTCTGGGCCTCACGACCTTCCTGAGCTGCCTTGCGATCCCCGTGCCCTCCTCGCTGATGATGATCGCGAGCGGCGCTTTCGTGGCCTCGGGCGATCTGGATCTCGCAACCGTCGCGGGCGCGGCCTTCGCCGGCGCGGTGATCGGCGATCAGGTGGGCTTCCAGCTGGGCCGCCGGGCCGAGCGCTTCCTGCCGCAACCCGGCACCAAACGCGGCGCACTGGTGGAAAAAGCGATGGCGGCGCTGCGCAAACGCGGCGCGGTCACCGTCTTCTTCACCCGCTGGATGTTCTCCGCGCTCGGGCCTTGGGTGAACCTCGCAGCCGGCGCGTCCGGCTTCGCGCATCGGCGCTTCACTCTGGCCGATCTCGCGGGCGAAGCGGTCTGGGTCACCACCTATGTGGGCCTTGGCATCACTTTCGGGGCCAATCTGGACGCGGCCGCCGAGCTTGCGGGCAACGCGCTGGGGCTGCTGGGCGCAGGTGCTGCCGCCTTCGCCTTCGGCTGGTGGCTGTGGCACGCGGCCAAGCGCGCGCCTAAAGCCCCCAAATCCGACGCTTGATCACAACGCTTGATCACGGGCCCGCGAGCCGCCATATCCATCCCATGTTGTTCCGCCTTCTCCCGATCCTGCTGCTGGTCCTCTACGGCTTCGCCATGTGGCATTTCTCGACCTGGCAACTCAAACGCCAGCTGAACGGGAATTCGCGCCGGTTGCGCGACAGCAAGCTGGAGCCCTATCTCGACCGGCTCGCCGCCGCACTCGAGGTCTCGGAAATCCCCGTCCATGTCTACCAGATCGAACCGGTGAACGGCCTTGCCGCCCCCGATGGCCGCGTCTTCATCACCGAAGGTTTCATGCGCAAATATCGCGGCGGCGAAGTGTCCCCGGAGGAACTGACCTCGGTGATCGCGCATGAGTTGGGCCATGTCGCCTTGGGCCATTCGCGCCGCCGGATGATCGACTTCTCGGGCCAGAACGCCCTGCGCGCCGTGCTGATGACGGTGCTGGGCCGCTTCATCCCCTTCATCGGCCCGTGGATCGCCAATCTGATCACCGCAGCCCTCGCCGCCCGCCTCAGCCAGCGCGACGAGTTCGAGGCCGATGAATTCGCCTCCGCGCTGATGATCAAGGCAGGCTTCGGCACTGAGCCGCAGGTCACGCTGTTCCACAAGCTCGACGCGCTGACGAAGAACGCGGGCCAGACCACGCCCGCCTGGCTGCTGACCCACCCCAAGACCGAAAAGCGCATCGCCGCGATCGAGGCGAACCAGCTCCGCTGGTCGCGCGCAGAGCACTGATTTTCCTTACTTTCGCCGCGCAAGCCCGCTAATCTGCCCGCGAGGAAGGGCAGTGAATGAAAAGTGGGTCTCCAAGGCAGGTGCACAGGCGCCGGGTGTTCTACATCCCCGGCTACGACCCGATTCATCCCCGCCGCTACCGCGAGCTCTACCGCAAGGAAGGCGCAGATCAGGCCCGCATCTCGGGTTACGAGATCGCGCTGGCCCCGAAACGCGCGGGCGGCCCCTATGGCTGGCACGTCACCTCCACACAGGATGGCGCCGACGTCGAGGCAGATGTCGAGGTGCTGGTCTGGTCCGATATCGTGCGCTCATCGATGGGTAAATCGATCCTTGCCACCTACGCGCAACTGATCCGCACGGCCTGGGCCTATATCGCCTCCGGCGCACTGTTCCGACTGATGCGCCTGCGTAAGGGCCCGGTAATCGCCGCGCTCTACCCGATCGTGGCACTGATCGTTCAGGCGCTGATCGGGATCGGCCTCGGCTGGGCTGCGGCCACACTCGCATCGGCGCTCCTGCCCGGCTTCCCGCTCGACTGGTTCGCGGGCCTCATCCTCGGCGCCGCGATCCTCACCCTGACCTTACGCTGGTTCCGGGCCAAGGACGGCAAGCTCTTCGCCTATTACCTGATGCATGACTACGCCTTCACCGCGCGTTGGGGCGGCGCGAACCCGCCGGAACTCGAATCCCGCATGGACGAATTCGCCGCCCGCATCGAAGAGGCCATGCGCGAGGACTGGGACGAGGTGCTGATCGTCGGCCATTCCTCGGGCGCCCATCTCGCCGTCTCGATCCTCGCCGACCTGATCCGCGAGACCCGCCTCCCCCCTTCCTCTTGGCAAAAATATCCCGGGGGGAGGCCGTCAGGCCGGGGGGCAGCGCCCCCAGCGCTCTCCTTTCTCTCCCTCGGTCAGGTCGTCCCGATGGTGAGCTACCTGCCCCGCGCGACCCGCTTGCGCGCCGATCTCGCCTACCTCGCCACCCGGCCCGAGCTGTTCTGGCTCGACGTCACCGCGCCGGGCGATGGCTGCGCCTTCGCGCTCTGCGATCCGGTCGCGGTCTCGGGCGTGGCCCCAGAGAGCCAGATCCACCCGCTGGTGATCTCCGCCGCCTTCACCCAGACGCTCAGCCCCGAGCGCTGGCGCAGCCTCCGCTGGCGCTTCTTCCGGCTGCATTTCCAATATCTCTGCGCCTTCGACCGGCCCGGAGATTACGACTATTTCCGCCTCACCGCCGGGCCGCTGACATTGGCCGAACGCTTCCACGGCCGCCCCCCTTCGAAAAGCCGGATCACCACGCCCGCGAACCGTTTCACGAGCGTCACATGAGCCAGCCGTCCCGCCTGCCCCCGAAACCGACCCCGCGCCCGGACCGCGTCTCGCTCTGGCGCTATTTCCGGCTGTTCAAATCCGACATCCTCTCGGCCCAGCCCACGCGTCTCTACCGCGCGTGGATGGCCGAGTTCCGCACGCCGTTCTTCCGCTCCTATATGTGCAACGACCCCGATCTGGTCGATCTGGTGCTCAACAAACGCCCGATGGATTTCCCGAAATCCGACCGCGTGCGCGAGGGGCTGAAACCGCTTCTGCGCGAGAGTGTTTTCATCACCAATGGCGCGCAGTGGCAGCGCCAGCGCCGGATCATCGACCCGGCCTTCGAAGGCGGCAAACTGCGCGAGACCTTCCCGGCGATGTGGGCGGCGGGCGAGGCTTGCGTCGAGCGAATGAAGGTAAAGACCGACGCAGAACCGATTGATATTGAAACGGAAACCTCTCACGTTGCTGCCGATATCATCTTCCGCACCCTGTTCTCGATCCCGATCGAGGATGAGACCGCCAGCGCCGTGTTCGCCGCCTTCAAGCGTCATCAACGCGCCTCTCCGGTGGTCAATCTCGGTGCGCTGCTGCCGCTGCCGCGCTGGTTTCCGCGGTTCCATTCGCGCGAGACGAAGCGCACCGCGGACCATATCCGCGCGCTGATCGAACGGCTGACGACAGAGCGCGCCGCCCGGATCGCCACCGGCACCGCGCCCGACGATCTGGCGACCAAGATCATGACCACCGCCGATCCCGAGACCGGTGAGACCTTCGACACCGAAGAGATGGTCGATCAGGTCGCGATCTTCTTTCTTGCGGGCCACGAGACCTCCGCCTCGGCGCTGGCATGGGCGCTCTATCTGCTGGCAACGCATCCCGAATGGCAGGACCGGCTGGCCGAAGAGGCAACGACTGCGTTGGCGGAAAGTCTCGACTTTTCCGTGCTTTCCAAGCTGAAGTTGAACCGCGCCACCTTCCGCGAAGCGATGCGGCTTTACCCGCCGGTGCCGATGTTCGTGCGCGAGGCGACCTGCCCGGAGCGTTTCCGCAAGCGCGACGTCAAACCGGGCAGCCAAGTCGTCATCTCACCGTGGCACCTGCATCGCCACGAGCGGCTCTGGGACAATCCCGACGGGTTCGACCCGAGCCGCTGGGAGACCGAGAACGGCAAGGCCTGCCAGCGCCGCGCCTATATCCCGTTCTCCTCGGGTGCGCGGGTCTGTCCCGGCGCGGGGTTCGCAATGGCGGAGGGGCCGCTTGTGCTTGCGATGCTGCTGCGGGCGTTTCGGTTCGAGGCTGTCGAAGGTCGTGAACCGATCCCCGTCGCGCATCTGACGGTGCGCGGCAAGGACGGGATTTTTCTCAAGATTTCCAAGCGTTGAGGCACGAAGCTCAGTCGCGCACGACCAGATCGGCGGCGCGGCTCTCACGCGTGATGGTGCGGCCATTGGGCAGGTCGTTTTCCTCGACGCGGCGACGCGTCTCGGCCAGATCACAGCCCTGATCGCGCCAGCGTTGGGTCAGCCGCTCGCGCAGCACCTCTTCGGGCAGATCGATGCGAATCGTGAGATCGAAGAGCGGGTAGAGATCGCTCCAACCGGGCCGCGTCAGCAGCAGGTAATTGCCTTCGACGATCAGGTATTTCGCCGATCCCGGCACGCTTGCGCCGCCCGGAACGGTGGCGTCGAGATCGCGGTCGAAGGTCGGCACCGGCTCGTCCTGACGGCTCGATTTCAACCGTGCGAGAAGCTTCGAAAACTCTTCCGTATCAAAGGTTTCCGGCGCGCCCTTCACGTTGCGCAAGCCGCGTTGGTCGAGCCAGTCATTGTCGCGGTGAAAGCCGTCCATCGCGACGATGGCCGATTGCGCCCCGAGCGCCTCGGCCAGCTCATGCGCAAGATGCGACTTGCCCGCACCGGGGCCGCCGACCAGCCCGATCAGCAGCCGCTCGCCCGGAAGCTGGCGGATATGCGAGGCCAGATCGGCGCGCGGCACCTGCAGCTCGCTGTCCATGAAGGCCCCGTGATCGCCCATCGGGCCGTCGCTATCGCCGAGCCAATCCGGCATCACGACATCGCCTTGATGAACCGTCCCAGAGCTGCGGCCGGGTCGTCCTCGCGCCAGACCTCGTCGCCGAAGGCGAACCAGTCGGTGACGGGGGCGAATTTCGTGACCAATTCTTCGGTGAGCGCACCCTCGGCCACCACCGGCACTTCGATCACTTCCGACCACCAGGCGAACAGCTCGTGCTCGGCGGGTTCGGCCGTGCCGAGATTGGTCTCGCCGATCGGGCCGAAGCAGACATAGTCGGCCCCCGCCTCGCCCGCGTTCATCCCCTCATGGCGCGAATTGCCGCAGAAGCTGCCGACGATCGCGTCATCCCCCAGCTCCTTGCGGCCATAGCGGATCTGTTTCGCGCCATCGATGAAATGCACCCCGTCGAGCCCGTGGCGTTCGACGAGAGCGACATGAGATTCGATGACCAGCGCCACGTCGCGCGCATGGGCCACTTCGCGCATAGCATCGGCGATCCGACCGATCTCGTATTCGTCGCGGCTGGCCAGCGACAGGCGGATGCAGGCGATGTCATGCGCATCGAGCACCGAGGCCAGTTTCGGCGCGAATTCCTCGGCATCGAAAGCGGGCGGCGTGATCAGGTAAATCTGCGGGCGGTCTTCGGCCATGGGCAGGCTCCTTTGCGGGTCTTGGCCGCCTATTAACGCAAGCGGCGCGGCCTTGCCAGTGCCAGCTTGCGCGACTAGGAGAGGCGCGAAAGGACCGCCCATGCCCAACACGCCCGAAATTCCCGATCCCGCCCAGCCCGCCTTCATCCTCGTACGTCCGCAGATGGGCGAGAATATCGGGGCGGCGGCGCGCGCGATGCTGAACTTCTCGCTGCGCAAGATGCGGCTGGTGGAACCGCGCGACGGCTGGCCCAACCCCAAAGCGGTGGCGATGGCCTCGGGGGCGGCCGGTCAGGTGCTCGATTTCGCGGGCGTCTATGACAGCGTGGCGGACGCTGTGGCTGATTGCGATTACGTCTTCGCGACCACCGCGCGGGGCCGTGAATTGCCCAAACCGATCTACACGCCCGAGGCGGCGATGGAGGAGGCGCGCAAACGCATCGTCGCGGGCCAGAAGGTCGGGGTGCTGTTCGGGCCCGAGCGCACCGGGCTGGAGAATGACGACATCCTGCGCGCCAATGCGATCATCACGGTGCCGGTGAACCCGGAATTCTTCTCGCTCAACCTCGCGCAGGCGGTGCTGCTGTCGGCCTATGAATATTCGCGCCACACGCTCGACTCGGTGCCGGTCGATCCCGGTCTTGCGGGCCATGATCCGGCGAGCGCGGTCGAGGTCGAGAAGCTGGGCGATCACTTCGAGCAGCGGCTCGAGGAGGCGGGCTTCTTCCACCCGCCCGCGAAGGCGCCGATGATGAAGCGCAACCTGCGCAACATGTGGACGCGCTTTGCGATGACGCGCTCGGAGGTGCAGACGCTGCACGGCGCTCTGCGACAAATTCTCCGCCCGCGCGACTGACGCTTGGTCAAAGACGCGGCTTGCGCCATCTTGGCAGCATGTGGCGCGTCATCCGGGTCTCAGTATTGGCACTTCTGGCGGGCGGGCTTTTGGGCCTGCTCGCGCTGTTGTGGTTCTACCCGGTGCTGGCGGCCGGGCTGTGCCCGCGCTGTTTCGGGATGGACCGCGCCGCGCCGGGCATTTTCGTCGAACATGAGATGAGCCGCGCAGAGCGGCGCGATCTGGTCGAGACGGTCGATACCGCACGCGACACCGTCGCCCAATTCTACCCGACGCGCGAAGCCCATACCCGCATCCTCGCCTGCACGAGCGATGCCTGCGACCGCCGCCTTGGCGGACGGGGTGCGGCGGCGGTGACCTATTCGCTCGGGCCTTGGGCCGTCGTACGCGTGGCCCCGCGCGGACTGACCGAGACGATCCTCGCCCATGAGCTGACCCATACCGAGACCCATGCCCGGCTGGGCGTGCTGGGTCAGGTGCGCGGTCGCATGCCGGCGTGGTTCGACGAGGGACTCTCGGTGCTGGTCTCGAACGATCCGCGCTATCTGGGGCCGGGAACGGGTATCGAGCGCTGTCAGGCCCTGCCGCGCGCCGATCTGCCCTCCTCGCCTTTCGATTGGGCGCCGCAGGCCGGGCGCGACAACGGGCTTTATGCCGAGGCCGCCTGCGCCGTGCTGATCTGGGAGGCACATCAGGGCGGGCCCGAAGCCATCCTCACGCGGCTGGAAGACGGGCGCAATTTCCCCTGAAACGCAGCCATGCGCGCGGCTTGCGCGGATTGCCCTTGACCTGAGGCCGTGTGCGCAGAAAAAGGGGCCATGGCACAGGCAAATCTTCATATCGACCTCGACGCAGTGGTCAGCAATTGGCGCGCTCTCGATGCGCAATCGGGGGCGGCGACGCGCACGGCGGCGGTTGTGAAAGCCGACAGCTACGGCTTGGGCGCCGAGCGCGTGGCCCCGGCTTTGTATCAGGCGGGGGCGCGGGACTTCTTCGTCGCGCTGGCCGAGGAAGGCGCACGCCTGCGCCCGCATCTGGGCGAGGACGCGCGGATCTTCATTCTCGGCGGTCATATGGCGGGCGATGCGGGTTTCCTGCGCGACGCGCGGCTGATCCCGATGCTCAACTCCGCCGAACAGGCGCAGCGGCATCTGCAGGCGATCCCCGAAAGCCCCGTGGGCGTGCAACTCGATACCGGGATGAACCGGCTCGGGATGGAGGCAGCCGAGTGGCAGGCCACCGCCCCGCAGCTGATGGAGCGCGGGATCGAGCTGGTAATGAGCCACCTCGCCTGCTCCGACGAGCCCGATCACCCGATGAACGCCAAGCAACTGGCCGAGTTCAAACGCATGACCGACGGCATGGGGCTGAGCCGCTCGCTCGCAGCGACGGGCGGCATCCTGTTGGGCCCCGACTATCATTTCGACGTGACGCGGCCCGGCATTGGCCTCTATGGCGGGCGCCCCTTCGAGGCGGCGCGCCATGTGGCAACCCTGTCGCTGCCGGTGATCCAGACCCGCATGGTCCAGCCCGGCGAAACCGTGGGCTACGGCAACACCTGGACCGCCGAGCGCGAGACGAAGATCGCGACGCTCTCGGCGGGCTATGCCGACGGGATCCACCGCGTGCTGTCGAACATCACCTATCTTTACGCGGGCGACACGCCCTGTCCGCTGCGGGGCCGCGTCTCGATGGACCTGCTGACGGTGGACGTGACCGATCTCGACACGGTGCCCGACACGCTCGATCTGCTGGGCGCGCACCAGGGCGTCGATACGCTGGCCGATCTGGCAGGCACGATCGGCTATGAGATCCTGACCTCGCTCGGCCCCCGCTACGCCCGGAATTACGCGGAGCCCACCGCATGACTGCAGCGGCGCTCAGCCGACCGCTGGCCGCGCTGGGGCGGGCCACGCTCGCGCTGATGGCGGCGACGGGGCGACTGTCGCTCTTTGTGGGCGAGACGCTGAGCCACCTGCTCCGCCCGCCCTTCTACCTGCGCGAATTCTGGCTCGCGTGCCTCAATATCGGCTGGCTGTCGCTGCCGGTCGTGGGGATGACCGCGCTGTTCACCGGCGCCGCGCTGGCACTGCAGATCTACGCGGGCGGCGCGCGCTTCTCGGCCGAACAGGTCGTGCCCTCGATCACCGCGATCGGCATGGTGCGCGAGCTTGGCCCGGTTCTGGGCGGGTTGATGGTCGCCGCGCGGGTGGCCTCCTCCATCGCCGCCGAAATCGGCACGATGAAAGTGACCGAGCAGATCGACGCGCTCACCACGCTCTCGACCAACCCGATGAAATATCTCACCGTGCCGCGCGTGCTGGCCGCGACGCTTTGCGTGCCGATCCTCGTCGGCGTGGGCGACGTGATCGGGATCATGGGCGGCTGGATGGTCGGCGTGAACCGCCTCGGCTTCAACTCGGCCACCTATCTCAAGAACACATGGGATTTCCTTGAATTCTGGGACGTGGGATCGGGCCTCGTGAAGGGCGCGGCCTTCGGCTTCATCGTCGCCACGATGGGCTGCTATCACGGAATGAACTCGGGCCGCGGCGCGCAGGGCGTGGGCCGGGCCACAAAATCGGCGGTGGTCGCCGCCTCGGTCGCGATCCTCGCGGCAAATTACGTGCTGACGGAGGCCTTCTTCTCGGCATGATCACCCTCGACGCCATAACCCGAAGTTTCGGCTCGAAACACGTCCTGCGCGGCGTCGATCTGGTGGTGCCGACGGGCCAATCCACCGTCATCATCGGTGGCTCGGGCACCGGCAAATCGGTGCTGCTGAAATGCATCCTCGGGCTGATCGAGCCCGATGGCGGCAAGATCACCCTCGACGGGATCGACGTGCATGAGGGCGAACGCGACGCGTTCCTCGCCCGCTTCGGGATGCTGTTTCAGGGCGGCGCGCTCTTCGACAGCTTCTCGGTCTGGGAGAACGTGGCCTTCCGCCTGCTGCGCGGCGCATTGAAGCGGCCCAAGGCGGAGGCGCGCGAGATCGCCATCGAGAAGCTGCGCCGGGTGGGTCTTTCGCCCGATGTGGCGGACCTGTACCCGGCGGAACTGTCGGGCGGGATGCAGAAACGCGTAGGCCTTGCCCGCGCCATTGCCGCCGAGCCCGAAATCATATTCTTCGACGAACCCACGACCGGGCTCGACCCGATCATGGCGGGCGTCATCAACGAGCTGATCCGAGAGATCGTGACCGAGATGGGCGCGACCGCGATGACGATCACCCATGACATGACCTCGGTCCGCGCGATTGCCGACCGCGTGGCCATGCTTCACGCGGGCAAAATCCGCTGGGAAGGTCCGATCGCAGAAATGGACGCGACTTCTGACCTTTACGTCCAGCAATTCATCCACGGACGCGCCGAAGGGCCGATCGAAACGCTGCGCTGACACACAGGCTGCGGAACCAAGCGGTTTTCCGCGCATTGCCCCCAAGTGCTTGATCCGCCAACGAGACTCAATCTCGGACCGGAACGGGCCGCTATCTTAAATATGGGAACCGGGGGAGATCACATCATGCAAACCGAACAGGTAGGGAGCGCCAATCTAGACCGTTTCAACGCGGCAATTGGCCAAGCACTCACCGTCACTGTCGCAGTTACCGCATTGGCCGCCATCGGCGCGGTTGCGGCAGCCTCGCTCGGCTTGATGCCGTGGCTCAATCTCGAGGCGCGATTCGGCGAAACCGCCCTGCCCGATTTCGGCGTCTGGCTGCAGGTGGGCGCGGCCTTGCTCGCGCTGATCCTGCTGCTCTATCTGCCCTCCTGCTCGCGCGTGTCGAAGCTTGAAGGCAGCCACCGCCGCTTCCATGTCGGCATGGATGACGTGACCCGCGCCTATCGCAGTGCGCATGATGCCGACCGCACGGGTGTCTTCGCACTCTCGGGCGAATTCGACGCGGTGCGCGAGCGTATCACCCATCTGCGCCAGCATCCCGATCTGGGCGGGCTGGAGCCCGAACTGCTGGAACTGGCCGCGCAGATGAGCCTGCAATCGCGCGATCTCGCTGAGGTCTATTCCGCCGAGAAAGTCAAACGCGCCCGCGCCTTCCTCGAACAGCGCCAGCAAGAGGCCGAGACCCTGAGCGATCAGATTTCGGTCGCTCGCCGGACCTGCTCCGAGCTGCGCGAATGGTTGACCGATGTCGAGACCGAAGAGCGCGAGGTCAATGCCGAGTTCAGCCTGCTGGAGCGCGATCTGCGTGACATTCTACCGCTGCTCGGCTACGAAATCGAAGACGGCCCGCAGCCCAATGTGGTGCCGATCGCGAAGAAAGAATCCAAGTCGTAACGGGGCCTACGCGCCCCCTGGGGTGAGCGCCGGCCGATGCTGAAATTCGCCAATCTGGCGCTCTTGCTTCTCTTTCCCCTCGCCTGGGCCGCGCCGCTTCTGCGCGCGGGGCTTCTGCCCTTCTTCGGGCTGGAGGAGATTTCAGTGCTCAGCGGATTGCAGACGCTGTGGCGGACGGATGTGTTCCTCGCCCTGCTCGTCAGCTTTCTCGCCCTGTTCGCCCCCTATCTGAAGGTGATCGGCGTTGCGCTGATCCAGTTCGATCTGGCCGCGCCGCGCCTGCTGCCCGCGCTCAATCTGCTGGGCAAGCTGGCGATGGCCGATATCTTCCTGATCGCGATCTATATCGTCGTGGCGAAGGGCGTGGGCGTCGGGCGCCTCGAGACCGCCTGGGGGCTTTACCTGTTTACTGGATGCGTCGCGGCCTCCTTCGCGATTTCACATCTGGAAATGAAAAAGGCGCCGCGAGGGTAATCCCCCGGGCGCCTTTCGCGTCCTTTCAGCCGATCAATGGACCGAGACCGGGTCCAGATCGTTCTGCCGTGCGAGCGAGAAGGCCATCTTGCGGTCCTTCACCAGCGCGAGCCGCTCGCCATCGCTGTCATGCACCGCATAGAGGTGATCGACATCGTCCAGCTCGGCCCGGATTTCCTCGGGCAGATCGACGACCGCGACTTCGCGGACATAGACGATGGGATGCTCGGCATTGTCGCCGAAATCATATTCCGTATTCATTGCGCGTTTCCTTTCCTGCCTGTTCATTTCCGCTCGATCGGGATGGTCTGCACGATCGTCTCGGGCGGGGCCCGGTTCAGATCGACATGCAGAAGACCGTTCTCGATCGTGGCGGCTGCGACCTCGACCCCTTCGGCGAGCACGAAGCTGCGCTGAAAGGCCCGTGCGGCGATCCCGCGATGTAGGAACAGGCGTTCGCTGTCCTCTTCGCTCTGACGGCCGCGGATCACGAGGGCCCGGTCTTCGAGCGTGATCGCGAGGTCTTCCTCGCGGAAGCCTGCCACTGCGAGCGTAATGCGGAACGCATCCTCGCCGCGTTGTTCGATGTTATACGGCGGATAGGCATCCGATCCCTTGGCGGTGCGTTCCACCAACCGTTCCAACTGGTCGAAGCCCAGCAGGTAGGGATGTGCGCCAAAACTCAGTTTCGTCATTCGGCAAGCCCTTGATGAAGCGACGTTGCAAGTTCGGGCCCCGACTATCGGCAGCCCACCAATCAAATATGGGCGGCGGGGAAGCCCCCTGCAAGACCCCGCCGACCATTTACGCTGACGGCAAATTTTCTCCTAACCCGTTCGAAACCTGTTATATTGACCCTCCCACCTGACCGCATTGGCCGAGTCGGGCGGATGATCTTTTGCGCAACCAGAACCGGACGATACGGATATGAACGCCCATCTCGAGATGGATCATGAAGAAGTGCTGCGGGTAAAACTGGAAGTGCTGCGCCGCGAACACCGCGATCTGGACGAGGCGATCCTGGCGCTCACGCAGGCGGTGCATTCCGATCAGCTGCGCCTTGTGCGGCTGAAAAAGCAAAAGCTGGCCCTGAAAGACGAGATCGCGCGGATCGAAGACCAGCTTACCCCCGACATCATCGCCTGACCCTGACCTCCGACCAATCCGATCGGCGCCTGCGCGCCTCCGGGGCTTGCCGCGACGGCACAGATTCCTATAGTGCGCGCTCCATCTGAAAAGGGGGCGTCATGAGCGTGAAAGTGGGAATCATCATGGGCAGCCAGTCCGACTGGTCCACGATGAAAGAGGCGGCGGAAATTCTCGACGAACTCGGTGTGGAATACGAGGCGAAGATCGTCTCGGCCCATCGCACTCCCGACAGGCTCTGGTCCTATGGCAAGACGGCCGTGGAGCGTGGGCTGCACGTCATTATCGCAGGCGCTGGCGGTGCCGCGCACCTGCCGGGCATGATGGCCTCGAAGACGCGCGTGCCGGTGATCGGCGTGCCGGTGCAGACCCGCGCGCTCTCGGGCGTCGACAGCCTTTATTCCATCGTGCAGATGCCCAAGGGCTTCCCGGTCGCGACCATGGCGATCGGGGCTGCTGGGGCCGCCAATGCCGGTCTGATGGCGGCGGGGATCCTCGCGGTGTCGGATGCGGATCTGGCGAAGCGGCTCGATGCCTGGCGCGAGAAGCTCTCCGCCTCGATCAAAGAGGAGCCGGAAGATGAGTGAGCCCCTGCCCTATGGATCGGTGATCGGCATCCTCGGCGGCGGCCAGCTGGGCCGGATGCTCTCGGTCGCGGCGTCGTGTCTGGGCTACAAGACCCATATCTTCGAGCCGGGCGCGAACCCGCCCGCGGGCGACGTGGCCCATGCGGTGACCACCGCGCCCTATGAGGACGAGGCCGCGCTGCGCGCCTTCGCCGAAGCCGTGGACGTCATCACCTATGAATTCGAGAACGTGCCGACCTCGGCGCTCGATCTGCTGGAAAGCCTCAAGCCGATCCGCCCGAACCGCAAGGCGCTGGCCGTCAGTCAGGACCGTCTGGTCGAGAAAGCCTTCCTCAACGATCTGGGCCTCGCCACCGCGCCTTTCGCCGCCGTGGACGATATCGAGGACCTGCAGGAGGCAATTGCCGAGATCGGCTGCCCCGCGATCCTGAAAACCCGCCGCTTCGGCTATGACGGCAAGGGACAGGTGGTGATCAACGCGCCCGAAGAGGCCGCCGCCGCGCTGGAGGATATGAAGGGCGCGCCTGCGATCCTCGAAGGCTTCGTGGAGTTCTTCAAGGAGATCTCCGTGATCGGCGCGCGCGCCGAGGATGGCGCGATCTCCTGCTACGATCCGGGCCAGAACAAGCATGAGGGCGGCATCCTGCGCACGACGCTGGTGCCCGCCGCGATCACCGACAACCAGCGCACCGATGCGGTTCTGCTGGCGGCCAAGATCCTGAACAAGCTCGATTATGTCGGCGTGATGGGGGTCGAGCTCTTCGTCACCCGCGACGCGCTGATCGTGAACGAGATCGCGCCGCGCGTGCATAATTCGGGCCACTGGACGCAGGCCGGCAGCGCGGTCGATCAGTTCGAGCAGCATATCCGCGCCGTGACCGGCTGGCCGCTGGGCGACGGCTCGCGTCATTGCGATGTCGAGATGGAGAACCTGATCGGCGACGACATGGACCGGGTGCCGGGACTGGCGAAGCTCGCGCGGTATCAGGTGCATCTGTACGGCAAGGCCGAGGTGAAGCCGGGCCGCAAGATGGGCCATGTGAACCACATCCTGTAAGTGAAAAAGGCGCCCATCGCGGGCGCCTTTTTCTTATGTCGCGATCACTTCGCGGACCATGTGAAGCGCGTGCCCCACGGGTCGGCCACGCTGTCGCCATAGGCCGCACGGAAGGCGGCGAGCGGTTCGGCGTCCGCCTTCAGCCCCACCTCGACCAGTCCGGTCGCGGGCTGGTGACGCGCCTTGGCCCCGCGGCTGTTCCAGATATTGGTGGCGAGGTGGTGGTGATAGCCGCCCCAGCCGTGGAAATTCGCCCCCGGATAGCGGGCCATCACATCCGCACCGAGCGTCTCGGCATAGAACGGCTCCGCCGGATCGAGCGCGCCCACCTGAAGGTGCACGTGGCCGATCACCGTGCCTTTCGGCGCACCGCGCCACGGGCCGCGCGCCTCTGCCATCACGTCGCGCAGGTCGATCGGATCGGTCACCATCGCGATCATCCCGTCCTTGCGCGGCCAGTCTTCGCGGGCGCGGTCCCGGTAGATCTCGATACCGTTGCCCTCGGGGTCGTGCAGATAGACCGCCTCGCTCACGAGGTGATCGGACGCCCCGTCGAGCCGGATGCCGGTCTCGGCGGCGTGGGTCAGCCACGCGCCCAGATCGGCCCGCTCGGGCAGCAGGAAGGCGGTGTGAAACAGCCCCGCCTCCGACCGGCTCGATTTGCGCGCCGATGCGTCGGCCTTGAGGATCACGAGCACCTTGCCATCGACGCCGTAGCGCGCCTCGGTTGCGTCGCCCGAAATCCGCTCCAGCCCGAGCACGCTCTCGTAGAACGCGCCCACCGCCGGGAGGTCATGGACCACGAGGGTCACATGGCCGATTTCGACATTTGCATCACTGGTCGCCATCGTCTCCTCCTGTCATTTCAGCTTGGTCGGGCGCAGCGCATAGGCGCCGTCACCCAGAGCCGCGAGCGCGAATTGCACGATGGCCCACATCACCGGATATTCCCAGCCGCCGCCCTGGTTCGAGAAGCTGAAGCCGTTGCCCCAATGCGCCGTGAAGGCCGCGCCGAGCAGGATGAACCCGAGCCCGAAGGACACGATCCGCGCATAGATGCCGGTGATCAAGGCGATACCGCCGAGGATTTCCGCCGCCATCGTGAGGATGCCAAGCCAGCCGGGCAGGCCCAGCGATTCAAAGAAGCCCATCGTGCCGGCCGGGGTGAAGACGAACAGCTTCGTCAGCCCGTGGGTGAGGAACAGCGCGCCGGTCAGAAGGCGCAAAACGAAGATGCCGTAGGGGGCGAGTTTGGTGTCGATCATGGTCTATCTCCTGTAACCGCAAGCTCTGTGCGGTGTGTTCGCGTTACAGCGAGGAAATTAGCCATTCCGTTCGCGAATAAAATGGATATTATCAGGAATGACTTTTACCACTTTGTTCTGAATAGCGATGGACATCACCGAACAACTTCGCGCCTTCGTCGCCACCGCCCGCGCGGGCTCTTTTACCGCGGGCGCAGAGCAGCTGGGCATTTCCAATCGGCTCGCGTCGAAATACGTGGCCGAGCTGGAGGACCGCCTCGGCACGCGCCTTCTGCAACGCACGACGCGGCGGATCGGGCTGACGCCTGCGGGTGAGCGTCTGCTGGCCGAGGCGCCAAGCGTGCTCGACGGGCTCGACGATCTTCTGGGGGCGGTGTCGGAGCAATCGCGCGGGTTCTCGGGCGTGCTGCGGATCTCCGCACCGGTCACTTTCGGCGAGGTCTATCTGGCGGAAATGCTCGCGCGGTTCGCAGCCCCCCACCCCGATTTGGTGATCGACCTGACGCTCTCGGATGCGGCGACCGATCTGGCAGCCGAAGGGATCGACCTCGCCTTTCGGATCGGACAGCTGCGCGATCAGGCGCTGCGGGCGCGCAAGCTCGGCGAGATCGGGATGCGCGTCGTGGCCGCGCCCGCCTATCTCGACCGTGCGGGACGTCCGGCTCAGATCGCCGATCTCGCCGATCACCGCTGCATCCATGACACCAATCACAGCGTGATCCCGCATTGGCGCCATCGCGCGGGCGGAGAGATCGCCGCCCTGCCCGTTCCGGCGCAGATCCGGGTCAATAGCGGGCGCGCCGCCTGCGAATTGGCGCTGGCGGGGCATGGCATCACCTACGGGCCGGAATTCGTGCTGGAGCCGGAGATCGCGGCGGGGCGGCTGGTCTCGCTCTTCCCTCCCGAAGCGCTGCTGCGCATCCCGCTTCACGCGGTCTATCTCGACGGGCCGCGCCTGCCGCGCAAGCTGCGCGCGCTGATCGAGTTCGCCTATGAGGATACGCGCTCACTGCGGTGCTGAGCTCAGCCCTTGGCCACCGCCGCCACACCGCGCTTCGCCGTCGTGTCTTCGCGCTGCGCCGACTCGGCGCGCTGATCCATCATGTCCTCGACGAAAAGGCTCAGAAGCGCGCCGCGCCCGTTCACTCCCGCCTTGCGGTAGATCGCGGCGCTTTGCGCCTTGGCGGTGCCCTCGGAGGTCTCGCGGAGCGCCGCGATTTCCGCAGTGCTCAGCCCCTTGATCGCAAAAAGCGCGACCTCGCGTTCGGCCGCCGTGAGGCCCCAGTCGGAGAAACGCTCTTCCAGTAGCTCCTCGAAGGCCGAGGTCGCCCGGCGCAGACGCGCCTTCGCCCGCGCGCCCTCTCGCAGCGCAGCTGCCAGAGCGAACGCGCCAAGCGCGAGCCCCAGAATGAGGCCAAGCGCCGCCCCGAGTTCGAGGATTTCGCGGTTCTGCCAGCTGATCGGCGCGGGATAGAGGCCGAAGACCGACAGCAGGATATCCGAGATGAAGAACAGCGCGCAGACCGCCTGGAAAAGCAAGATTGCCCCCACAAACACCGCCCGGCGCAAACGCGAGTTCATTGCGCTCCTCCCGCCGGTCGGTGCGAGGCGTCAATCATCGTCGCTTTCCCCGCCGCCATCGTCACCGCCACCGCTGTCGCCGCCACCGCTACTGTCGCTGTCGCTGCTGTCATGGCTTCCGCCATCGTCGCTGCCCGACGCGCCGCTGCTATCGTCCGAGGAATCGTCGGAGGACTCGTGATCGGACGAGTCGCTATCGGAGGTCGTCGTTGTGCGGTCGGAGGTGGAGGTCGCGGAATAGCTCCCCGAGGCGCTGCCGCCCAGGGGGCTATCGCTCAGGATCGGCGTCCGGCTGGAGCGCGACAGGTCACGCAGGATCTCACCGCTGCGCGGATCGAGGACGATTTCGCGCTCGACGCCTTTGCGCGTGCCGGTGATGCGCACGCGGCCCAGCAAGGTGCGGTGCACGTCGATATTCTGGTAGCCGTAGGATTTGAGTTGCCTTGTGACCGCTTCGCTCGCGGTTTCGGCCCGCGCGAGCCCTGGCGCCACAGGCACGCTCAGCGCGCCGATCAACGCGGCTATCGCCAGATCTCTGCGCAGTCTCATCGGCAAAACTCCTCCCGCGCGCGAACGCGGCCTTTCAAAGGATTATGCCCGGCGCGCATGGCACCGGGCAAGTCCGTTCGGATCAGTCGTCGTCGCCACCGTCGTCATGCGACCCGCCGCCGTCGGAGCCACTGTCATGTGACCCGCCATCGTCAGAGCCGCTCTCATGCGAGCCGCTATCGTCCGAGCCATGATCGTCCGAGCCGTGATCGGAATCGGACATGGTGTGATCGTCGTCGTGGCTGTCGTGATCCATGCCGTCATCGTCGCTGCCCGAATGGTCGTCGCCGTGATCGTCCATATGATCGTCGTCGCTGCCGTCGTAGAAATCTTCCGACTGCTGACGGACGCTCACGCCCTGCGTCATGTCATAGCCGGCGCGCGTCCGCGACATTTCCTGCTTCTGAATCTTGCCGGTGGCGCGGTCGTAGACCACTTCGATCTTGGTGCCGTCCGGGTTGTAACCCTCAGCCTTCACCTGCGTCGGGCCGACCTTAATCTCGACATTGGTGAAGCCATTGGCCTGAAGATCGGCGGCGATACCGTCCGTGGACACGTCCGCCTGCGCCATATGCGCCGAGACCGCGAGAGCCGCGAGCGCGGCGAGGGTGGGTTTCATTTTCATCTTCTATCTCCTCCGGTGAAATAAGCGCCGCGGGCTGCGACGGTGGAGGAGAGGGTCGGCGGGGAGCGCCCGCCGGTCCATTGCCAAATGGGTTATACGGGGGGACTAAACCCCGCGTTGCATGGCATAAACCTGAGTTTATGCCTCCATATCGAAGCCGAGATGCTTCGCGACCGCAAAAATGTCCTTATCGCCGCGGCCACACATGTTCATCACGATGATATGGTCGCGGGGCAGCTCCGGCGCGATCTTCATCACATGGGCCAGCGCGTGCGAGGGCTCGAGCGCAGGGATGATCCCTTCGAGACGGCAGGAGAACTGGAACGCCTCCAACGCTTCCTTGTCGGTGATGTTCACATATTCCGCGCGGCCGGTGTCGTGCAGCCAGCTATGTTCGGGACCGATGCCCGGATAGTCGAGCCCGGCCGAGATCGAATGCCCTTCGAGGATCTGCCCGTCCTCGTCCTGCAGCAGATAGGTCCGGTTGCCATGCAGCACGCCCGGACGCCCGCCGGTGAGCGAGGCGCAATGCTCCATCTTCTCGTCGACGCCGTGACCACCGGCCTCGACCCCGATGATGCGCACCGATTTGTCGTCGAGGAACGGATGGAACAGCCCCATCGCGTTCGAGCCCCCGCCGATCGCCGCGATCACGGTGTCGGGCAGACGGCCCTCGCCTTCCTGCTCTTCAAGCTGCCAGCGCACTTCCTTGCCGATGACGGACTGGAAATCGCGGACCATCGCCGGATAGGGATGCGGACCGGCGACCGTGCCGATGCAGTAGAACGTGTCGCGCACATTGGTCACCCAGTCGCGCAGCGCATCGTTCATCGCATCTTTCAGCGTGCCGCGGCCCGATTTCACCGGGACGACTTCGGCGCCCAGCAGGCGCATCCGGAAGACGTTCGGGGCCTGACGCTCGACATCCGTGGCGCCCATATAGACTACGCATTTGAGGCCGAATTTCGCGCAGACGGTCGCGGTGGCCACGCCATGCTGGCCCGCGCCGGTCTCGGCGATGATCCGGGTCTTGCCCATGCGCCGTGCCAGCAGGATCTGCCCCAGAACGTTGTTGATCTTATGCGCGCCAGTGTGGTTCAGCTCGTCGCGCTTGAGATAGATCTTCGCGCCGCCCAGCTCTTCGGTGATGCGGGGCGCGAAATACAGAGGCGACGGACGGCCGACATAGTGCTTCCAGAGATCGTCCATTTCCGCCCAGAAATCGGGATCGGTCTTGGCCTTCTCGTATTCCTCTTCGAGCGAGAGGATCAGCGGCATCAGCGTCTCGGACACGAAGCGGCCACCGAAAATGCCAAACCGCCCGTTCTCGTCGGGCACATTCATGAAGGAATTGATCAGATCGTCAGCCATGGCACACCTCGCGCTTTTCGTGAGGATCGGTCTAGCGTCAAAGCGAGACGAGATAAATCCCCGCCCCGGCTTCTGGCTAAAAATACTCGTTGCTACGCGGGGCTCCGCTACGCCCCGTCACTGCCCTGACGGGCTGCATGAACGAAAGCGCGGATTTTCTCGGGGTCTTTGACGCCCGGCGCGCTCTCCACCCCGGAAGAGACATCGACCTGCCGCGCGCCGGTCAGCAGGATCGCCTCGGCCACGTTCTCCGGCGTCAGCCCACCGGCCAGCATCCACGGCTTTTCCCAGTTGCGCCCGGCGATCAGCCGCCAGTCGAAGGAAAGCCCGTTGCCGCCGGGAAGCTCCGCCTCTTTCGGCGGCTTGGCATCGAGCAGGATCTGGTCGGCCACCGCCTCATACTCTGCGATCTTCGGCAGATCGGCGGCATCGGCCACGCCCACGGCTTTCATCACCGGAAGGCCGAATTTGGCGCGGATCTCCGTCACACGCTCGGGGCTTTCCGAGCCGTGAAGCTGGATCATGTCGAGCGGCACGGCATCGGTGATTTCGGTGAGCAGCTCGTCGCTCGGGTTCACGACCAGAGCGACCTTGGCGATGCCCGGCTCGACGTCTTGGGCCAGCGCACGCGCCTCGGCGATCTCCAGATGGCGCGGGGATTTGGCGAAGAAGACGAAGCCCACATAGCGCGCGCCCGCCTCGACGGCGGCGGCGATATCCTCGGCCTTGCACAGCCCGCAAATCTTGACGCGGGCGAGACCCTGCGCGTTGCGGTCTATGGCGACGGTGGGCATCTCAGCGCGAGGGCTGTTCGAGCAGCGCCAGCACGTCGTCCTTCGGGCCGGTCTTGTCGTGGCGCAGGGTCTGAACCTCTGCTTCGAGCTTGCGTGCCTTGCGGTCCGACTGGCGGGCATTGCGGCGCAGACGCGACTCGCGGGCCCATTCCCAGACGAAGCCGATCAGAAGACCCAGCAGGACGCCCGCGAGGATCACGAGGAACAGCGGCACCTGAACCGCCCAGTCCCAGCCAAGGAAGCTGCCCGCCTCGAGCGGCAGCACCCGCAGCGTGACGATTTGACGATTGGCCAGCGCCAGCCCGATCAGGACAACGGCGAGCAGACCGAGAAACAGCAGCCGAAGCGCTCGAATCATTAGCTCTTATTCCTCTTTCCCGTTCAGCCGGTCGCGCAGCAGCTTACCGGTCTTGAAGAAGGGTACGTGTTTTTCCTCGACCTCAACCGCCTCGCCGGTGCGCGGGTTCCGACCGGTGCGCGCGTCGCGCTTCTTGACGGAAAAAGCCCCGAACCCACGAAGCTCGACGCGGTCGCCCGAGGCCAGCGCCTCGGTGATCTCGTCGAAGATCGTATTTACGATTTTTTCGACATCCCGCTGGTAGAGATGCGGATTCTCCTCGGCAATCTTCGTGATCAACTCAGAGCGGATCATCTTTCTATCTCCCCCCACGGGCTTGGCCGGGTGTCCCCCCGGCTCTCACATGCGTCATTTCGCAATTATAGGACCAATCGTTGCAACGCGGAACAGCAAAGACCCGGAAAATCCACGTAAAATCGCGCCCCTAGCGGTCTGCCGCCGACGGAAGCGCCTTCGCAAACGCAGAAATCCAGCGCTTCGCCCGCCCACGCGTCACCCGTTGCGCGAATCGTTGTTGCAGATCGCCAAGGCTTTGCGGAACGAAAAAGGCCCCGCCAATCGGCGGGGCCTTTCGTTGAGCCAAGCGGCTCGATCTCTTACTGGTCGCCCTTGAGCGCGGCACCCAGGATGTCGCCCAGCGACGCACCGGAGTCCGACGAACCGTACTGTTCCACGGCTTCTTTCTCTTCAGCGATCTCACGCGCCTTGATCGACACACCCAGCTTGCGGGTCTTGCTATCGACATTGGTCACGCGGACATCGACGTGATCGCCAACCTGGAAGCGCTCGGGGCGCTGGTCGGCACGATCGCGGGCGAGGTCCGACCGGCGGATGAACGACTTCATGCCGTTGTATTCCACCTCGACGCCACCGTCTTCGATCGCGGTCACGGTCACGGTCACGATCGAACCACGCTTCACGCCGTCAACGGCATCGGAGAACGTGTCGGCGTCGAGCGCCTTGATCGAGAGCGAGATACGCTCCTTGTCGGTGTCCACTTCGGTGACAGCGGCCTTGACCATGTCGCCTTTGCGGTAGTCCTGGATCGCATCCTCGCCACGCTGTTCCCAGCTGAGGTCCGAGAGGTGCACCATGCCGTCGATGTCGTTCTCGAGGCCAACGAACAGACCGAATTCGGTGATGTTCTTGACTTCGCCTTCGATGACGGTGCCGACCGGATGGGTTTCGGCAAAGACTTCCCACGGGTTGCGCATGGTCTGCTTGAGGCCAAGCGAGACGCGGCGCTTCGCGGTGTCGATCTCGAGGACCATGACGTCGACTTCCTGGCTCGTCGAAACGATCTTGCCGGGGTGGACGTTCTTCTTGGTCCAGGACATCTCGGACACGTGCACGAGACCTTCGACACCCGGCTCCAGCTCGACGAACGCGCCGTAGTCGGTGATGTTGGTCACGCGGCCGGTGTGGACCGAACCCAGAGCGAACTTCGACTCGACCGAGTCCCACGGATCCGACTGCAGCTGCTTCATGCCGAGCGAGATGCGGTGGGTTTCCTTGTTGATCTTGACGACCTGGACCTTGACGGTCTCGCCGATCGACAGGATCTCGGACGGGTGGTTCACGCGGCGCCATGCCATGTCGGTGACGTGCAGCAGACCGTCGACGCCGCCCAGATCAACGAACGCACCGTATTCGGTGATGTTCTTGACCACACCATCGACGACCTGACCTTCGGAGAGGTTCGCGATGACTTCGGCGCGCTGTTCGGCGCGGCTCTCTTCGAGGATCGCACGACGCGAGACAACGATGTTGCCACGACGACGGTCCATCTTGAGGATTTGGAACGGCTGCTTGAGACCCATGAGCGGGCCAGCGTCGCGCACCGGGCGCACGTCGACCTGCGAGCCGGGCAGGAACGCGACAGCGCCGCCCAGATCGACGGTGAAGCCGCCTTTGACGCGACCGAAGATAGCGCCTTCGACGCGCTCTTCTTTGGCGTAAGCTGCTTCGAGACGATCCCATGCCTCTTCGCGGCGGGCTTTCTCACGCGAGATAACGGCTTCGCCGCGAGCGTTCTCGACACGGTCGAGATACACTTCGACTTCGTCGCCGACTTCGATCTGCGGAGCCTCGCCGGGGTTGGCGAATTCTTTGAGTTCGACGCGGCCTTCCATTTTGTAGCCGACATCGATGATGGCCTGGCCCGCCTCGATGGCGATGACCTTGCCTTTAACAACCGAACCTTCGTTCGGGGTGTCGATTTCGAGGCTCTCGTTCAGAAGGGCTTCGAATTCGTCCATGGTTGCATTTTGCGACATGCGTTCAGATTTTCCTTTTCATCTTCGGTTTTCTGGCCTTGCGGTTGGCTCCGCCGGTCTTTCGTTGGAATGTCTGTGCTGCAATAGCATACGGGTCGGGTGAGTCCCAACCTGTATCAGACCGCGCCCATATAGGCGCGATCGTCCAGTATCGCAAGCATTTATTGCGTCATAGGCAGGGCGCGAGCGCCTTTCGTTCAGCCTCGGCTCGCGGTGGCGAGAGCGGCTTTGACGTCGCCCAGCATCCAGGCCGAAAGGGGCTCGGCGCTGGCGGGATAGGTCGCGATCACCGAGCCGTCGCGGCCCAGTAGCACCTTGTTGAAGTTCCAGCTCGGCTCGAACCCCTCGGTATCGCGCAGGTAGCGGTAGAACGGATGCGCCTGCGGCCCCTTCACCTTGGCGAGCTGCGCCATCGGTAATTCGGCCCCGAAGGTGAGCGCGCAATAGCGCTTGGCTTCCTCGGCACTGGAGAGTTCCTGCCGGAAATCGTTCGACGGCACGGTGAGGATCACCAGACCCTCGCGGCCATAGGTCTCCGACATCTGCTGCAGCTCGGTGAATTGCGGGGCGAAGCCGCATTTCGAGGCGGTGTTGACCACGAGGACGACCTTGCCACGAAAATCGGCGAGCGAGACCGTCTCGCCCTCCACCAGATCGAAGGACAGATCCCCCGGCACCGGCATCGACGAGTGAGCCTTCACCGCGATCGGTTCGGGCGTCGCCGCCGGGCCGTCGGCGCGTGCCGGAGCGGTCGCAAAGGACACGCATGACAGCATGCAAACCAAAATCAGGGACAAGCGCATCGATCCACCCTCGAAATACATCCACCAATACCCAACGCGAAAGTCGAGAAAAAGTTCACCACTTCGTGAAGATATATTTCAAGCGCCCCTTTACATCAATCGCAAATGCGGTCGACGCGGCGGTATTTCGGCTCCGGGAACTCCGGTATTTCCATTGGGTCACGGGGCTTTACGCCGGGGCGCACCGCCTCCGGCGCGGTGTTCACGCTGTCGAAATCGAGCGCGAGGCGCTGACAGATTCCAAGGCTTTTCTGGCCGATATCGCCGAGATCGCGCAGATCGATCAGATGACCGCCCTTCCGCGCATAGCCCGTGACCCCGAAATCGAGCGGCGGGTCGAGGCGTAGCCTTTTCGTCTCGGGGCCGAACAGCGCAGCACCGCCCTCCCAGTCCTCCGCAGGCCCGAGCGCCACCTGCACCTCGAACCGGCCCGGCGGCACCAGCAGGCGAAAGAATTCACCGCCCTGCGCATAGGCACCCATCACGTCCTGCCCGGTCTTGGCATCGCGCAACACGATATAGAGATCGCGATCCGAGGCGGATTTGATCTGCAGCGGCATGGTGCGCGGCAGGTCGGTCTCGCTCCACAGCAGACCCTGCGGGCGACCCTCGGCTGTGGCCTGCGTTGCAAGAACCAGCGAGAGGAGACCCCAGCGCAGCATCCCCGCCCCCTAGTCCAGATCGCCCGCGCGGCGGGCCTCGATCTGATCGGCGGCGCGCGCGACCGCCTCTTCTATGCTCAGCTCGGAGGTGTCGATCACCAGCGCATCCACCGCCGGGCGCAGCGGGCTGTCGGCGCGACCCATGTCGCGGGCGTCGCGCTCGCGCACCTGCTCCAGCACGTCGGCCTCGTCGCCGCCCAGCTCCAGCCAGCGCCGATGCGCGCGCACCTCCGGCGAGGCGGTCACGAACAGCTTCACCTCCGCCTGCGGGCAGATCACCGTCCCGATATCGCGCCCGTCGAGCACCGCACCGCCCTCGCGCGCCGCGAAATCGCGCTGAAACGCCACCAGCGCCGCGCGCACCTCGGGGATCGCGGCGACGATCGAGGCCGCCTGCCCCGCCTCCATCGTGCGCAGATCGTCGCGCTCCAGATCCGCGGGGCACAGCGCCTTGGCCGCCGCGATGGGCTCCAGCCCCTCGGTCTCGGATTTCATGCCGACCGCGCGATAGAGCGCACCGGTGTCGAGATGCGCCAGCCCGAACCGCTCGGCTACGGCCCGGCTGATCGTGCCCTTTCCGGCGGCGGCGGGGCCATCGATGGCGACGGTGAAACGCATGATCTGGCCTTTCCTCTCTTGGCACGAACGGGAGCCTCCGGCGGGCGTACTTATCGCCAGATGAAGCGAACCGCGCATTTCATCTGGCCGCAAATACTCCCCGCGGAGCGTCCCGCGCGCTCAGCCTTCGCGGACGATCTCCGCGCCCAGCTGCGCCATCAAATCTTCGAAGATCGGGAAGGAGGTTGCAATGGGCGAGCCGTCATCGACCGAAACCGGCTGTTGCGCGGCCATGCCCAGCACCATGAAGCTCATCGCGATCCGGTGGTCGAGATGGGTCACGGCGGTGCCGCCGCCGGGCACGCCTTCGGGACCGCAGCCATGCACGATCAGCGTGTCCGCGTCTTCCTCGATCTTGATGCCATTGGCCTCCAGCCCACGCGCCATCGCGTCGATCCGGTCGCTTTCCTTGACACGCAGTTCATGCACGCCGGGCATCCGGGTCACGCCTTCGGCAAAGGCCGCGACGACCGAGAGAACGGGATATTCGTCGATCTGGGCCGAGGCGCGCTCGGCGGGCACGTCGATCCCGTGCAGCTTGGAGTAGCGCACGCGCAGATCGGCCACCGGCTCGCCGCCCTCTTCGCGCTCGTTCTCGAAGGTCAGATCCGCACCCATCTCGCGCAGCGTGATGAAGATCCCGTTGCGGGTGGGGTTCTGGCTGACGCCCGGCACCACGATCTCCGAGCCCGGCACGATCAGCGCCGCGCAGACCGGGAAGGCGGCCGACGACGGATCGCGCGGCACGGCGACCTCTTGGGCTTTCAGTTCCGGCTGGCCCTGCAGCGTGATGACATGACCCTGCTCGGTCTCTTCGGTGGTGATCTCGGCACCGAAGCCGCGCAGCATCCGCTCGGTATGATCGCGGGTCGGGGTCTTCTCGATCACGACAGTCTGACCGGGCGCGTTCAGACCCGCCAGCAGCACCGCCGATTTCACCTGCGCCGAGGCCATCGGCGTCGCGTAGCGCACGGGGGCGGGGCTCGGCGCACCGAGGATGGTCATCGGCAGACGCCCGCCATGACGCCCGAAGGCCTGCGCCCCGAAGAGCCGGATCGGGTCCGTCACGCGCCCCATCGGGCGTTTGCGCAACGAGCCGTCGCCGGTGAAGGTCGCCACGATCGGCGAGGTCGCCATCGCGCCGATGATCAGGCGCACGCCGGTGCCGGAATTGCCGCAATCGATGACGTCTTCGGGCTCGGCAAAGCCGCCCACGCCCACGCCATGAACCGACCAGCTGCCGGGACCGTGCTGCGTGACCTCGGCCCCGAAGGCGCGCATCGCCTTAGCCGTGTCGAGCACGTCTTCGCCTTCCAGCAGGCCGGTGATCTTCGTCTCGCCCACCGAGAGCGCGCCAAGGATCAGCGCGCGGTGGCTGATCGACTTGTCGCCGGGAACCTCCGCCGTGCCCTTGAGGGGCCCGCATTTGCGCGAAGTCATCTTGATCGGAGTGCCGTGGCCGGACATAGTGCCTCCCTTATTTCAACGCGCCCCTGTTAGCGCGATCTGGCGGGAGGCGGAAGGGCTCAGATCCGCCGATAGGTCAGGTAATGCGGCTTGCGGCCCTCACGCAGCGCTTTCTGTTCGTAGCGCGTCGAGAGCCAGTCCGCCCACGGCGTATCCCAATCGCCCGAAACCGGCTGCGGATCGTCGAAATCGAAGGCGGCGGGCACCTCGAACAGCGGCTCGAATCCGGCTTGCGGCACTTCCTCGACGGTCTGGCGGACGTAATCGGGAATGTCGGTCGCCACGCGGAATTCCGATCCCGGTTTCAGCGCGCGGTGCAGCGGCTCGAGATGCTCCTGCGTCACGAAGCGCCGGCGGTGGTGCTTCGATTTCGGCCACGGGTCGGGATAGAGCAGAAACGCCTTCGAGATCGAACCCGCGGGCAGCACGTCCATCAGGTCGCGCGCATCGCCGGGATGGACCGCGACGTTCGGGATCTTCTCGCGCCGCAGCTTGCCCAGCAGCATCGCGACGCCGTTCACGAAAGGCTCGCAGCCGATGAATTCGACATCCGGATAGGTCTGCGCCATATGCGCCAGATGCTCGCCCCCGCCGAAGCCCACTTCCAGCCAGACCGGCTTGCCCTTGAACCGCGTCTCCATGTCGAGCGGCTCGCGGTCGGGGTTCACGTCCCAACCGACGGGACCGGGCAGACGGCCCGGCAGGTCCTCGCGCAGATATTCCTTCTGCGCCTTGTTCAGCGTCTTGCCGTGGCGGCGACCGTAGAAGTTGCGCCAGGGCTGTTCGGGGGTGTCATTCTCGCTCATGGGAGGGGCCTCTAGCCGCGTCGCTCGAAAGGTTCAAGCCTTCTGAATGAGGAACAGCCCGAGGCACATGAAGCCGATCCCCGCTCCGCGCATCAAAGTGATGGGCCGCACGAGCGCGCCAAACAGGCCGAACTGGTCGATCGCGGCGGCCGAGATCATCTGCCCGAGCAGCACGAAGAACACCGCATTGCCGACCCCGAAACGCGGCGCGATGAAGGTAATCGAGAGCACGTAGAAGGCGATCAGCACGCCTGCGAGGAACAGGTATTTCGGCTGATCGGGGATGCGCGCGAAGCCCGAAGGCCCTGTCGTGACCGCGACGGCCAGTACCGCGCCCAAGAGCGCCACCGAGAACAGCACCACCGCCGCCACCGCGGGCGAGCCGATGCGGCTGCCAAGCTGGGCGTTGAGTGCGGCGAGGACCGGAATGCCGATCCCGGCAGCAAGCATGATCGCGGCATAGCGCAGGGCGTCGGGCATGGTCTTTCTCCTCCGGTTTGCGGCGGAGAGTGGCGCGGAAGGTTCGAGGGCGCAAGGTGGCCGTTTTCATTAACACTTACTGACCGCCCGGGGCGACCAGCCCCGGGCCGCGCCCGACCCTCCCCTCGGGAGGGCGCATTGGCGAGAACATCGCGAGCTCGCACGTCGTTCGGAGCTTCCGAGATAAAGCGCCAAGCCCCAAGCGGAGGGAAGCGCCCACCCAAGGTTCGGGCGCGCCGCTCATCCTCTCCGTTCGCCCGCGTTCAGCCGCGACCGCGATAGGGCGGCACGCCCTGATCGGGGATCCACATATCCTCGGGCTTCGGCGCGCTTTGCCAGAAAACATCGATCGGGATGCCGCCGCGCGGATACCAATAGGCGCCGATGCGCAGCCATTCGGGCTCCAGAAGATCGCGCAGACGCTGCCCGATCATCACCGAGCAATCCTCGTGGAACGCCCCGTGATTGCGAAACGCGCCGAGGAAGAGCTTCAGCGATTTGCTCTCCACCAGCCAGTCGCGCGGGACGTAATCGATCATGATATGCGCGAAATCGGGCTGGCCGGTGAGCGGGCAGAGCGAGGTGAATTCGGGGGCTGTGAAGCGCACGAGATAGCGCTCGCCCGCGCGCGGCTGCGGCACGCGTTCCAGCACGGCCTCGTCTGGCGTTTGCGGCAGGTCGGTCGATTGGCCCAGCTGGGTCAGGCCGGAGGTATCGGTGCTCATGGGATGGTCTTTCCGTCGAGAAGCGTTCGCGCGGCACTAAGGCCACGCAGGCCCTGTCGTCAAATCAAACCTCGCGGTGGGGTTCGAACCAATGGCCCGGCGGCCTGCCCGGGCCGCGCCCGAACTCCCCCGGGAGAGCTCGACCCTCAGCACCATCCACGCAATAGAAAACGGGCAGAGGTATCCCCCTGCCCGTCGCTAATTCCGGAAGCTCTCGCCTCAGACCGCTTTCTTCAGCGCCTCGACCAGATCGGTCTTCTCCCACGAGAAGCCGCCATCGGCCTCGGGCGCGCGACCGAAATGACCGTAAGCCGCAGTGCGCTCGTAGATCGGCTTGCACAGGTCGAGCGTGTCGCGGATGCCTTTCGGCGTCAGGTCCATCACCTGCCCCACGGCCTTTTCGATCACCTCGTCAGGCACTTCGCCGGTGCCGAACGTGTCGACATAGATCGACAGCGGTTTCGCCACGCCGATTGCGTAGGACACCTGAATCACGCATTTGCGCGCCATGCCGGCCGCCACCACGTTCTTCGCGAGATAGCGCGCCGCATAGGCCGCCGAGCGGTCCACCTTGGTCGGGTCCTTGCCCGAGAACGCGCCGCCGCCATGCGGGGCCGAGCCGCCATAGGTGTCCACGATGATCTTGCGCCCGGTGAGGCCCGCATCGCCATCCGGGCCGCCGATCACGAAAGTGCCGGTCGGGTTCACCCACCATTCGGTCTCCGGCGTGATCCAGCCTTCGGGCAGCGTCTCGCGGATATAGGGCTCGACGATGGCGCGGATGTCATCCGAAGTCTGATGCTCATGCGCGTGCTGGGTCGAAAGCACGATCTGGCTCACGCCGACGGGGCGGCCATTCTCGTAGCGCACCGAGAGCTGCGATTTCGCATCGGGGCGCAGCTCGGGCTCGGCGCCCGATTTGCGCGCCTCGGCCAGACGGCGCAGGATCGCGTGCGAATAGTGGATCGGTGCGGGCATCAATTCGGGCGTCTCGTCGGAGGCGAAGCCGAACATGATCCCCTGATCGCCGGCCCCGTCCTTGTCGACGCCCTGCGAGATATGGGCCGATTGCGGGTGCAGGAAATTCGCGACTTTCAGCGTCGCCCAGTGAAACTCGTCCTGCTCGTAGCCGATATCCTTGACGCATTCGCGCACGATCTTGTCGATGCCTTCGAGATATTCGGCGAGTTTCGTTTTGTCGGCCAGACCGACCTCGCCGCCGACCACGACCTGATTGGTCGTCGCGAAGGTCTCGCAAGCGACCCGCGCGTTGGGCTCTGCGGCCAGAAAAGTATCGAGAACGGCATCCGAAATCCGGTCACAGACCTTATCGGGATGCCCCTCCGAAACGGATTCGGAGGTGAAGACGTAATTCGCGCGTGCCATTGAAGGGTGCTCCGTTGTTGATATCCCCACCCCGTCAGGAAGCCGTTGGGGTGGTTCGGCTTTCTAGCTAGGAGCGCCTGCCGGTCGGGTCAATCGAAATACGCGCAAAGATTGAAAGAAGCGCTAAGGCTGCAACAATCAGCGCGATGAACGGTGCGTCACCCAGCTTGGAATAGAGCGTCGGCGGCAGGCTCGGCGGCAATTCGACGTCCAGCTTGCCCATCTTGTCCAGCCCGAGGCTCGCCGTGATCCGCCCCTTGGCGTCGATCATCGCGGTGACGCCGGTATTGGCGTCGCGCGCAAGCGGCAGGCCCTGCTCGATCGCGCGGAGCCGCGCCTGCGCGAAATGCTGATAGGGGCCGCTGAGCGTGCCGAACCACGCATCATTCGTGACCTGCAAGATCCAGTCGGGGCGCTGCGAAAATCCACGCAGGTCCTGCGGGAAGATCGCCTCGTAGCAGATGAGCGGCGCGACATGGCCGAGCTTGCCAAGATCGAGCAGTTTCTCCCCCGGCCCGGATGAATAGCCGTTGCCGACCTGCGCCGCGAAGGCGGTGATCCCGATCTTCGCCAGCGTATCGCCGAAGGGCATATATTCGCCGAAGGGCACCAGATGGGATTTGTCGTAAAGCGCCTCGATTTGGTCATCGGGGCTGATGACGGCCAGCGAGTTGAAATAGCGGCTGCCCTGGCTGCGCTGCACCCCCATCGCGAGCGGGATGCCCCCCGCCGCCTCGGTCGACATCTCGAGCCCGCCCTGCGGATGATCGAGCAGGAACGGCACCGCAGTTTCCGGCCAAACGATCAGGTCCGGCTTCGGCTGACCGGGTGCGGGATCGGCCTTCGTCAGGTCCAAAAGCCGCTGGAAGAATTTCATCCGGTATTGCGGGAGCCATTTCAGGTTCTGCGGGGCATTGGGCTGCACCAGCCGCAGGGTGATCGGATCTGCCCTCGGGGCCACCGGAGCGTTGAGCCGCGCCACCCCGCCGAGCCACAGCCCGACCAGCACCACCAGCGCCGCGCCCACGATCCCGAGGGCGGCAGGCATTCGCATCCCGCGCGTCATCGCAGGCGCCGCCGCGATCAGCAGGGTGATCAGGCTCAGCCCCAGCGGCCCGACAAAGGCCGCCGCCTGCGCGACGGGCGAGCCGATCCAGATATGACCGACCAGCACCCATGGAAACCCGGTGAAAACGTAAGAGCGCAGCGCATCCGAGGCCGCCATGCCGAGCGCTATTCCCAGCGCGCGCGCGCGCGGCCCCTGCCCCGCATAGGCCCCGAGCCCGTAGCCGATCGCCCAGAAGACGCCCATGCCTGCAGCCATCAGGACCAGCGCGAACGGCGCCATCCAGCCATAGACATCGACCTCGACCATGAAAGGCTCGACGATCCAGAACATTGCGGCCAACGCATAGCCGAAGCCGGTGGCGAACCCGATCCAGATCGTGGAGGCGCGCCAGCGTTCGGCGGAGGCGACCCAGAGCGACGCCGCCAGCGCGGGCAGCGCGATCCACCACAGACCCAAGGGCGCCTGCCCGGCGGCGAACAGCACACCCAAAAGCGCGGCCAGAGCCAAGCTCTGCCAGCGCGGGCGCATTGGTGCGCGAAAGCCGTCTCGGAGGGTCGCGATCATGGGCGCGTCATAGCCCGCTCACTCGGCGGGCGCCACTCCCGGCAGACGCACGCGCAGACGTTTGATCCGGCGCGGATCGGCATCGACCACCTCGTATTCGACGCCGTTCTCGGTCACCACGACCTCGCCACGCGCGGGCACCCGGCCAAGCTGCATGAAGACCAGACCACCCATCGAATCGATCTCGTCATCGGCCTCCTCGTCAGACAGCCGCATCCCGATCTGCGCTTCGAACTCGTTGACCGGCGCGCGGGCCAGCACGACCCATTGGCCGGGCTTTTCCTCGCGCCAATAGGCGTCGTCGGCCTCGTCATGCTCGTCCTCGATCTCGCCGATCACCTGCTCGATCAGATCCTCGAGCGTGAGCAAGCCGTCGACCCCGCCATATTCGTCTATCACAAGTGCCATATGGGTGCGCTGCACCTGCATCTTCTGCAAAAGCACACCGATCGGCATTGAGGGCGGAACGTAAAGGAGCGGACGGATCAGCTTGCGCAGCGAGAACCGGCCATTGCCCGATCCGAACCCGTATTCCAGCGCCAAGTCCTTCAGGTGAACAAGGCCCAGCGGCGTGTCGAGCGTTTCCTTGAAGACCGGCAGCCGCGAATAGCCGTGCTGACGGAACTTCTCCACCAACTCGTCGCGGCTGATGGAGACCGGAACGGCCTCGATCTCGACTTTGGGAATGGCGACGTCGCCCACCCGCATCTTGCGCAGGTTTCCCAGCCCCAGCGGCGCTGGCGCGGGTTTGGGCGGCATTTCTACCTGTGGGGCCTCTTCTTCCATGGGGCGTTGCCCGAAAAAGCGGCTGAGCAACCCGCGCGAAGCGGGCTCCGAAGACTGACCGGGTTCTGCGTTTTCCGAACTACCGGTATTGGCGGAGGTAACTCCGTCGGCGACCTGTCCCATTGTTCCTTTCCGAAAGATGACGCGGCGTTGCGTCTAGTCTTACACATATGGGTTACGAATTCCTACGCTTTCAAGAAGCCGGATTTCGATTTGTTCCATTAGGTGCGCATCTTCGTCGCGAATATGGTCATAGCCCAGCAGATGCAGCACCGCGTGGATGAGCAGATGCAGCGTGTGATCTTCGACGGATTTGCCTTGTTCTTCGGCCTCTCGGGCGCAGGTGTCATAGGCGATCGCGAGGTCTCCCAGCTCGATTTCGCCGAAGACATCGGGCGCAGGCGGCTCGGGATGCGCGCCGGGCGCTTCCGCGCCACGCTCCTCGGCGGGCCAGCTTAGCACATTGGTGGGCTTGGCCTTGTCGCGATATTCGCCGTTCAGCTCGGCGATGCGGGCGTCGTCGCAGGCGAGAACCGAGAGGCGGCACAGCTCCGCCTCGATCCCGCGATCCTCCAGCACCAGCGTTGCGGCGCGGGTCATCAGGTCTTCCAGTCCGACCGTTTCCCAGCGGGCGTCTTCGATCTCGAGGTCAATTTCCATCGGTCATCCCGCCCTCAGCGCCAAGCGTCAGATCGCCCACCTTCTGCCCGGCCTTGTCATAGACCAGCACCTGCCCCCCTTCGGTCACCACCACCGTATAGCTGCGCGCAAAGGTCACGGCCTCTGCCTGCGCGCCTTCGGGCAGCGTGATCGCAGCGGGCAGCTGCGGCAGCGGATTGGGTTGCTGCAAGCGGATGACAAGCAGCGTCACGATCGCTACAAGCCCCACGATCATCACCCCGGCGAGCGTCGTCACCAGGATCTTGAGAAAGCGAAGATCGGGTGGCAGCGTGGGGGCAGGCTCTTCGTCAGGCAGGTCGGACATGAATAAGGAAATCCTCAGCATCGAGATCGGACCCGGCATGGGCCCCCGCCTTGATAAGGCCTTGGCGGCGGCTGTGCCAGAGGAAGCGGCGCTCTCGCGCTCGCGTCTGGCGAAACTGATCGCGGACGGGTCTGTCAGCCGCGAGGGCGTGGCCGTGACCGATCAGAAAACCAAGGTCACCGAGGGCGAGGTCTATCAGATCGCGCTGGAGCCTCCGAAAGAGGTCGAGACGGTGGCGCAGGACATTCCGCTCGAAGTGCTGTGGGAAGATGACGACTTGATCGTCGTGAACAAGCCCGCGGGCATGGTCACCCACCCCGCGCCGGGCACGCCCGAAGGCACGCTCGTGAACGCGCTCTTGCACCATTTCGGCGGCAATCTCTCCGGCATCGGCGGCGAGGCGCGCCCCGGCATCGTGCACCGCATCGACAAGGACACCTCGGGGCTGCTGGTCGTCGCGAAATCGGACCGGGCGCATCACGGGCTGGCGGCGCAATTCGAGGCGCATACGGTGCATCGCCATTACCGCGCGCTCTGCCACGGCGTGCCGCAGGCCTCCGATCCGCGGCTGCGCGGGCTGAACGGGGTCAGCTTCGAGCAAGGCGGCGTGCTGAAGATCGTCACCCAGCTCGCGCGCCACAAAACCGACCGGCAGAAACAGGCGGTGGTCACCAGCGGCGGACGCCACGCCGTCACCCGCGCCCGCACGATCGAGGATTTCAACGGCACGGCGGCGCTGATCGATTGCTGGCTGGAGACCGGGCGCACCCATCAGATTCGCGTCCATATGGCCTATGCGGGCCACGGGCTGATCGGCGACCAGACCTATGGCGGCAAGCGCAAGATCTCGGAAAAAGCGGTCGGGTCTGCGGCGGCAGAAGCCGTGCGCGCCTTTCCGCGTCAGGCGCTCCATGCGGCGACGCTGGGCTTCATCCATCCGGTCACCGAGGAGGAACTGTCCTTCGAGGCGCCCCTGCCCGAGGACATGACCGCGCTGATCGACGCATTGCGCGCGGCCTCCGCGCCCCCAACCGGCGGCACGGGCCCGTGAACGTCTGGTGGGCCGAGCTTCTGACGCTGCTGATTCACTTCGGCTCTCAGGCGCTCGCGCTTTTGCGGGTACTCACCCGTCCCGACAAACCGCCTGCGGTGCGCGCAAGCTGGACCGTCCTGATTCTGTCGGTGCCGTTTCTGGGCGTCATCCTCTACATCCTGATCGGCGAGACGCGGCTCAACCAGCGCATCGCGCGCAAGCTGCAGGCGACGGTGGACGCCCTGCTCGCCCCCGATCCGGTCGAGCCTGAAGACCTCGGGGCCGTCACACCGGAATATCGCGCAGCCTTCGCCCGGGCCGCCGCCATCAACGGCTATGCGCCCAGCACCGGCGATGCGATCGCCTTCCTGCCCGACCCTGCCGATCAGTTGGAGCCGCTGATCGCCGATATCGACGCCGCCACCCAGAGCGTCCACCTGATCACCTATATCTGGCTGAGCGATCTGACCGGCATCGCGATGGCCGAGGCGCTGACCCGCGCGGCCAAGCGCGGCGTGAAAGTGCGCGTCCTCGTCGACGGGCTGGGCGCGCGCGCCTTCATCAAGTCGCGGCACTGGAAGGCGATGAAGAAGGCCGGCGTGAAGACCGCCATCGCCTTTTCCTTCCGCTGGCCGCTTTTCAAGCTCGCGACGATGCGGATCGACCTGCGCAATCACCGCAAGCTCGCCGTGATCGACGGGCATGTGGCCTATACCGGCTCGCGCAACCTCGCCGACCCCAAATTCCGCATCAAGGCGCGGTTCGCCCCCTGGACCGATGTGATGCTGCGGATCGAGGGACCGCTCGCCGCCCAGCATCAGCATATCTTCGCGACCGACTGGGTGACCCACAGCCGTGAGGAAATCTCGGACCTCGTGCTCCCGACTCCCGCCGCGCCGACTGCGCGGCCCGGAACGGCGGTCGCCTTCGCGACGGGACCGATGCTGGACACGCGCGGGGTGCCGGACGTCTTCCTTGCCGTGATCGGGGCCGCGCGCGAGACGCTGACGCTCTCGACCCCCTATTTCGTGCCGGGCGAGGAAATCGCCTCGGCGCTGCGCGCCGCCAAACGCCGCGGCGTGCGGGTGCAGGTGATCGTGCCACGGCGCAACGACTCGCGCTTTGTCGCCCATGCCGCGCGCAGCTTCTATCCGCTGCTGGCCGAGGCGGGCGTCGAGATCTGGGAGCACGGGCCGGGCCTGTTGCACGCCAAGACGCTGCTCGCCGATGGCCGCGTGGCGATCCTCGGCTCGGCCAATCTCGACCGCCGCAGCTTCGAGCTGAATTACGAGAATTGCGTGCTGATCGAGGATCACGAACTGGGACTCGCCCTTGGCGAACGCCAGCGTCACTGGATCGCGCAGGCCCGTCGCGTCGGGCCGGAGCGGATCGCGGAATGGCCCCTGCACTGGAAAATCATCAACAATCTGATGTCGGTCCTCGCCCCGGTCTTGTGAGGCGGCACGTGTTTTTTTTACATATGCGCGACGGAAATCCCGTTACGATACGTTGATCTTTCTATGCGACTGCGTCAGGGCGGATTTCGGTGAACCAATCGGCACTGCCCTGCGTTTCTTGAAAGAACCGGGGGCGATCCCCATATTGAGCAGCCGCCAAAAGGGAGACATGGGAGACGATGACGAGCTACACGAACCTTCCGGCCCCGAGTCCTGAGCAGGGGCTGAACCGCTATCTTCAGGAAATCCGGAAGTTCCCGCTTCTGGAGCCGGAACAGGAATATATGCTGGCCAAGAGCTGGGCCGACCACCAAGACACCGATGCCGCGCACCAGCTGGTGACGTCGCACCTGCGTCTCGCCGCGAAGATCGCGATGGGCTATCGCGGCTACGGCTTGCCGCAGGCCGAGGTGATCTCGGAGGCCAATGTCGGTCTGATGCAGGCCGTGAAGCGCTTCGATCCCGAGAAGGGGTTCCGCCTCGCGACCTACGCGATGTGGTGGATCCGCGCCGCGATTCAGGAATACATCCTGCGCTCGTGGAGCCTCGTGAAACTGGGCACCACCTCGGCGCAGAAGAAGCTGTTCTTCAACCTGCGCAAGGCGAAATCCAAGATCGGCGCCTATGAAGACGGCGATATGCGCCCCGAGAACGTCAAGCAGATCGCGACCGATCTGAACGTGACCGAGGAAGAAGTGATCTCGATGAACCGGCGGATGTCGGGCTCGGACGCTTCGCTGAATGCGCAGATCGGCGCCGGTGACGAAGGCGGGGCCGCGCAGTGGCAGGATTGGCTCGAAGACGAGGATGCCGATCAGGCCGAGGCCTATGCGGAGTCCGAAGAGATGGAAGCCCGCCGCGAAATGCTGATGGACGCGATGGACGTCCTCAACGACCGCGAGAAGGACATCCTGATGCAGCGCCGCCTGCGCGACGACCCGGTCACGCTGGAGGAGCTTTCGGGCGTCTATGATGTCTCGCGCGAGCGTATCCGGCAGATCGAGGTGCGCGCTTTCGAGAAGCTGCAAAAGCGCATGACCGAATTGGCACGGGAAAAAGGTATGAACGTGCCCGACTGACGCGCGAACAGTAACGAGTGTCTTAGTATGTCGCCGTTCCCGACTGGGGGCGGCGATTTTCTTTGCGCCGTGCTTCGTTGTGCTGCACCTGAAGCTATCGTCGCGCCCGCGTCATGTGCCGCAATTGGTAAAGGAAAACGGCGAAGGTCACGCAGACGAGCGCCAGCCAGACCGCGCCGGATTGGGCATGATAGACCACGCCCTCCGCCGGATCGAAGCAGCGCCCCATCTCGTTGAAACAGCCCCGCCAGCGGAAATACTGCCCGTAATACGCATAGCCGAAGGCAAGCGTCAGCCCGAGGCTGACAAGCATTCCGATCACCCGCATCATCGGCACCCCCTTCCGTTTCGGCCAAGCCTAGCGATGCGCGCCCCCCGGTCAACGCGCCACCCGTTGCACCCCATCCTGATTGCGCTACCATCGCGGCGAGAAAGGGAGGCTATCACATGACCGTTTTGAACTGGGGCATTCTGGGAGCTGCGAAATTCGCGCGCGAGCATATGGGCCGGGCGATCCACGCGGCTGAAGGTGCGCGGCTGGCGGCGCTCGCGACGTCGAGCCCCGAAAAAGCCGATCCGTTCAAGGCCTTCGCGCCCGATCTTAAAGTCCATGACAGCTATGACGCGTTGCTCGCCGACCCCGAGATCGACGTGGTCTATATCCCGCTGCCCAACACGCTCCATGTCGAATGGACGAAGAAGGCGCTGGCGGCGGGCAAGCATGTGCTGACGGAAAAGCCGATCGCGATGCAGGCCGAAGAGATCGACGGGCTGATCGCAGCGCGCGACGCCGCCGGTAAATTCGCGACCGAAGCCTATATGATCGTGCATCACCCGCAATGGCAGCAGGTGCGCGACTGGCTCGATGCGGGCGCGATTGGCGAGCTGCGCCATGCCGATGTAGCCTTCAGCTTCAACAATCCCGACCCCACCAATATCCGCAACAAGCCGGAGATGGGCGGCGGCTCGATCCCCGATATCGGCGTCTATGCCTATTCCTGCGTGCGCTTCGCAGCCCGGGCCGAGCCGGGCGAGCTGCGCGCCGTCATCCATCGCGAGAACGATGTCGACACCTTCGCACAGGTCACCGGCGAGATGATCTCCGACAAGGGCCGCTTCACCTATGGCGCGCTGACCTCGACCCGGCTGCACCCGCGTCAGGAAGCGGTGTTTCAGGGCTCCGAGGGGCTGATCCGCCTCACCTGCCCGTTCAACGCGAATGTCTTCGATCAGGCCGAAGCCACCCTGATCCGCAAGGGCAAACCGGACGAGGTGATCCGCTATCCGGGCGTGAATCAATATGTGATCCAGGTGCAGGCCTTCGTGCGCCACGTCACCGAGGGCGCCCCCTATATGTGGACGCTCGAGGACGCGCGCGGCACGCAGGCGATGATCGACAAGGTGTTCGCCAGCGAACAGGGATGATGCGGTCGCGCCTCGGGAACAAAGAACGCCTGGCGGTGTTCTGGATTTATGAAATCACATGGTTCCCAGAGTAACGATCAAAACCAGCCCGGCGACGAGGGCGCGAAAGCCTCGAATGCCGTGCGCGAAAGGCACGAAAAGCGTTCGGTGATGCAGGCGTCGCGCCTCTCGGCGCGACTGATTTATGCCGTGATCCGCCAAGATGGCGATGAGGAGTTGAACCGGCCGCTGATCTCGCTCGTGTGGTCCGGTCTCGCGGCGGGCATCCTCATCAGCCTGTCGGTCATCGCGCAGGCGAGCCTGCACGCCCGCCTCCCCGATGAAGACTGGCGGATACTGGTCGAGTCGCTTGGCTATTCGGCCGGGTTCATGGTGGTGATCTTCGGGCGGATGCAGCTGTTCACCGAGAACACGATCACGACCGTACTGCCCGTCGTGGCCGATCGCTCGCTGACCTGCCTGCTGAAGATGCTGCGGCTCTGGGCGATCGTGCTGGCCTCCAACGTGCTGGGTTGCGCGATCGCTTCGGGCTTCCTGAGCATCCCGCATGTCATCCCCGACGAGATGACCGACAGCTTGCTTGCGGTGGCGCGTCACGCGACCGATGGCGATATGGGGCAGAACTTCTACCGCGCGATGCCTGCGGGGATCATCATCGCCGCCGTTGTGTGGATCATGCCCGCCGCGCAGGGCAGCTCTTTCCTCGTGATCCTCGCGATGACATGGCTGCTCGCCGCCTCGGGCTCGGCCCACGTCATCGCAGGCTCGGTCGAGGCGGGGCTGCTGGTCTGGGCTGGCCAGATGAGCCTTGCCGAGGCGTTCAGCCGGTTCTTCCTGCCGGTGCTGGCGGGCAATGTCGCGGGCGGCACGGCAGTCTTCACGCTCCTCACATGGGGTCAGGTGAAGAACGAGGTGACGGGCGAGCCCGACGAGGCCGCCCCGGCGTCCGACCGATAAACGCGCGCCGCCGGACGCGCCTCAGCGCAGCTTCGGCGGCTTGCTCGGGTCCATGCCGGGGGCCGAACCGGGTACGATCTCCTGCACCTCTTCCTCTTCCGGCTCGGGCACGTGCAGCACGAGGCCTTTGTCCAGCAGAAGCTGCGCGGCCTTTTCCTCCGGCTCGAGGAAGGTCACGTCCAGCTCGCCCGCGTCCAGCCCGGAGAAGGTCAGCGCCTCGCCCATCGCCTTGGCGATCCCTGCGCGGAAATGCTCATGCGCGCCGATCACCGCCAGCACATGGCCCCGGTGGCCGTCCTCATAGGTCACGCCGCCCAGCACCGCGGCCTGCGCGATGCCCGCCAGCTGATGCAGTTTCGCCTCGAAGGCGGGCAGCAGCAGCGCGATCACTGCAGGCGACAGGCCCGGTGCGGTGAATTCCACCGGACGGCCCTGCGCCTCGGACGGCGTATGCGCGAGCGTTTCGGTCAGCCAGTCGAGCGCCTCGGGCGGCAGAAGCATCGCCGAGTCCGCCACCGCGAGATTGACGCCCAGCCCGATATTCTCGCCCACCAGATGCTGCGCGATCACCCGGCCCGGCAGCGCCGCATAGGGCTGCGGGCCGTCGGCGAATTCGCCCAGACGATCCTCGGTGTCGAAGACGAGGACGAAGTCGCCCTCTTCGGTGGAGAACACCTGCGGCTTGATGTTTTCGTCCTCGGGTTCCTCCTCCAGCAGAAGGAAAAGCTCGGCATCGGCGAGACGGTCGAACACGGCGAGGCGCTTGGCCTCGTTCTCGGGCTCAGATTCCATCGCGGCATGGGCGCGGTCATAGGGGGTCATGTCAGCTCCTTCACCCGGGCACGCAGGACCGGCAGCAGGTCGGCCTCGAACCACGGGTTTTTCTTCAGCCATCCCGTATTGCGCCAGGACGGATGAGGCAAGGGAAAGAGGCGCGGCGCGTGGTCTCGCCACCCCATCACGGTCTGGGTCACGTTGCGCGTGCCCAGATGCCAGCGCTGCGCAGCGCCGCCCACCAGAAGCGTCAGATCGACCGGACCGATCTCGGCCATGACGCGCTCGCGCCATGTCTCGGCGCAGATCAAAGGCGGCGGCAGATCCGCGCCCTTCGCGTCATAGCCGGGAAAACAAAACGCCATCGGCGCGATCGCGATGCGCGACGTGTCGTAGAAGGTCTCGCGCTCCACGCCCATCCAGTCGCGCAGACGGTCCCCCGAGCGGTCGTTGAACGGCACGCCCGTCTCATGCACCCGCAGCCCCGGCGCCTGCCCCACGATCAGCACCCGCGCCCCCGCCCCGAACCAAGCGACAGGACGCGGCGAATGCCCCGTGGCCGTCGCCCGGAACCGCGCCGCGCAGATGCGACAGGCCCGGATCTCCTCTTGCACGGGTCGGGTCATAGTTTCCTCTCTGGTGTCAATGTGTTCGTCATTGCATAACCCTCCTCCAAGTGAACATAATCCTGCCCAAATCCAAGGTTAGGTGGGTTCTCAGCCTGCGCCCCCCGTGATTTAGTGGCGAGACGCGTATAATTGGAGATCCGGACCGAGAGCTTATGATCGTATTCGAGAACGTCTCCAAATCCTTCTGGACCGGTAAGCAGCGCAAGGTGATCCTCGAACGCGCCAGCTTCCGTGTGGAATTGGGCCACAGCCTCGGCATTCTCGCGCCCAACGGCACCGGCAAAACCACGATCATCAACATGATGGCGGGGCTGGAAAAGCCCGACGAGGGCGAGATTCGCCGCTCGAGCCGCGTATCCTTCCCGCTGGGTTTCATGGGCGGCGTCGTCTCGAAACACTCGGCACGCGAAAACGCCCGCTTCATCGCGCGGCTCTACGGGCTCGACCCCGATTACGTCGAAGCCTTCTCGCGCTGGCTGACCGGCATCGCGGAATATTTCGACCAGCCCGTGGGCACTTACAGTTCGGGGATGCGCGCGCGGTTCACGTTTTCCCTGCTTCTGGCGCTGGAATTCGACATCTACCTGATCGACGAGGGGATGCCCTCGACCACCGATGTGGAGTTCAACCGCAAGGCAGGTTCGATCCTGCGCGACCGGCTGCGCGATTCCACCGTGGTCGTGGTCTCGCACCAGCCCGCCACAATCGAGAAATTCTGCAATCGCGCGGCGGTGCTGCGCGACGGGCAACTTTATCAGTTCGACACTCTGGAAGAAGCGAAGCGGTTGTATGACTACCAGTCCTAAGGCCCCGAAATTCCGTATCCGCCGCGATGGTCCGGTGATCACGGGGAGCGATGGCTCGCTGCAACTGGGCGCCATGCCGCTGCAATCGGGCGCGGGTATGGGCACGGGCTACGCCGCCTCCGAGCCTGCCACGCCGCGCGCTTCCAACGCTTCCGCCGCCTCCGCTGCGCAAAGCGCGCCCTCCGCGGAGGCGCCGCAGCCGCAACGACAGCGCAAGCCGCACCCGCAACGCCAGCCGGACGATCCGTCCAACCTGTTCGAGCCGCAGGATGACGGGTTCGGCGATCAGAAATTCCCGACCGCGGGCCAGCGCACCCCCGAGGAAGAAATCGACGCGATCCGCGCCGAAGGGCTGACCGGTCGCCAGTTGCGGCTCGCGCGTCGCATGGCCCAGAAGCACGGCGTTCAGGCCAGTTCCGATTTCGAGGCCGTGCTGCTTCTGCGCCGCCGCGGGGTCGATCCGTTCGACCGCTCGAATATCGTGGCGATGGTAAAACCGGGCGAGGCGGAAGCAACCTCGCGGGCGCTGGCGCGCACCGACGGGCCGGGCGCGGATACCCGCGTGAACTTGCCGCAGACGATCAAGCAGGGTCAGGTCCCCTCCACCGAGGTGATGAACGAAGATCGCCGCGCTGCCGAGATCCTGCGCATCCAGCGCGACATCGCCAAACGCCGCCGCCGCAAGCTGATGCTGCTGGGCGCGCGGCTGGGCTTCTTCGTGGTGCTGCCGACGCTGATGGCCGCCTATTACTACTTCGCGATGGCCACGCCGATGTATGCGACGAAATCGGCCTTCGTGATCCAGAAAGCCGAAGGGATGGGCAATTCCGGGCTGGGCTCGTTGTTCTCGGGCACGCAGCTCGCCACCAATCAGGACTCGGTCACGGTGCAGTCCTATCTACAATCGCGCGATGCGATGCAGCGGCTCGACCGCGATCAGGGGTTCAAGCAGACCTTCGAGGATCAGAGCATCGACCCGCTGCAGCGGCTGCCGGAAAACGCGACCGACGAGCAGGCCTACCGGCTCTATTCCAAGATGGTGCAGATCGGCTACGACCCCTCCGAGGGTATCGTGAAGATGGAAGTGATCGCGCCCGACCCGGTCAAATCGCAGAAATTCTCCGAGTCGCTGATCTCCTATGCCGAGGCGCAGGTGGACCAGCTGACCTCGCGGCTGCGCGACGACCAGATGAAGGGCGCGCGCGAAAGCTATGAGGATGCCGAGGCCAAGGTCTTCGCGGCGCAATCCAAGGTGCAGCAGCTGCAGGAAAAGGTCGGCGTGCTCGATCCCGTCAGCGAGAATTCGATGGTGATGGGTCAGGTCGCCAATCTCGAAAACCAGTTGCAGCAGAAGCGTCTCGAACTGGGGCAGCTGCTCGACAATCCGCGGCCCAATCAGGCGCGGGTCGCGGGCGTGCAGGGCGACATCAAGCGCATTCAGGCGCTTCTCGACACCACGCGCGGCCAGCTGACGACCGCGCGGCAATCCACGGGCGGCGAGTCGCTCGCCGCCGTCACCGGCCAGCTGCAGATCGCTCAGGGCGAGTTGCAGACCCGGCAGATGCTTCTGTCGGCGGCGGCCCAGCAGATGGAAACCGCCCGGATCGAGGCCAACAAGCAAGTGCGCTATCTGGAGATGGGCGTGCGCCCCGTCGCCCCGGACGAGCCCACCTATCCGCGCGCTTTCGAGAACACGCTGTTGGCTTTCCTGATCTTCTCGGGCATCTATCTGATGCTGTCGCTCACAGCTTCGGTCCTGCGCGAGCAGGTCTCGAGCTGACCCCTGAGCGGCCCGTCACGAGGCTGCGGAGAGAGATATGAAAGACGTGAAAATCGGCGGACTGACCGTCTCGAACGACCGCCCGCTGACGGTGATCGCGGGGCCCTGCCAGCTGGAAAGCCGCGACCATGCGATGATGATCGCGAAGGAGATGGCCCGTGCCTGCGATCAGGCGGGCGCGCAGTTCATCTTCAAGGCCAGCTACGACAAGGCCAACCGCACCAGCCTCAAGGGCAAGCGCGGCCTTGGCATCGACGCGGGTCTGAAGATCCTCGAAGAGGTGCGCGCCGAGATCGGCTGCCCGGTACTGACCGACATCCACGACGCCGAACAGGCCCGGATCGCGGGCGCCGTCGTCGACGTGATCCAGATCCCGGCCTTCCTGTGCCGCCAGACCGATCTGCTGCTGGCGGCAGGCGAGACCGGATGCGTGGTGAACATCAAGAAGGGCCAGTTCCTCGCGCCGTGGGACATGCCCAACGTGGCCGAGAAGGTCGCCTCGACGGGCAACGAGAAGATCCTGCTGACCGAGCGCGGCACGTCGTTTGGCTACAACACGCTGGTCGCCGATATGCGTGGCCTGCCCGAGATGGCCAAGACCGGCTATCCGGTGATCATGGATGCCACTCATTCTGTGCAGCAGCCCGGCGGTCAGGGCGGCTCCTCGGGCGGGCAGCGCGAATTCGCGCCGGTGATGGCGCGCGCCGCCGTCTCGCTGGGTATCGCGGGGGTGTTCATCGAGACCCATGAGGCGCCCGACACCGCGCCCTCGGACGGGCCGAACATGATCCCGCTGAACCAGATGCCGAAGCTCGTGCAGACTCTGATGGAGTTCGACCGGATCGCCAAGGACGACCCGATCCGGCTGTAAGCGCCCATAAGAAAGGGCGCGCGAGAGACCCGCGCGCCCTGCCCTGTTTTCTGACTGCGCCCTCAGGCGTCGGCCACGACCTCGGCGCGGCTCTGGCCCAGACCTTCGATCTCCAGCTCCACCACGTCGCCCGGACGCAGGAAGCGCGGCGTCTCCATCCCCATCGCGACACCCGGCGGGGTGCCGGTCGAGATCACGTCGCCCGGATGCAGCGTCATGAATTGCGACAGGTAGCTCACCAGCGTCTTCACCCCGAAGACCATCGTCTCGGTCGAGCCGTTCTGCATCACCTCGCCATTCACGCTCAGCTTCATCGCCAGCTTCTGCGGATCGGCCACCGCGTCGCGCGTCACCAGATACGGGCCGAGCGGACCGAAGCTGTCGCAGCTCTTGCCCTTGGTCCACTGTCCCGCGCGATCCTTCTGATAGCTGCGCTCGGAGACGTCATTGGCGAGCACGAACCCCGCGACGTAATCCATCGCATCCTCTTCCGAGACGTATTTCGCGGGCTTGCCGATGACGATGCCCAGCTCGACCTCCCAGTCGGTCTGCTCGGAGCCGCGCGGCAGCACGATCGGATCGTTCGGCCCCTGGATCGCGGAAGTGGCCTTCATGAAGATCAGCGGCTCGGGCGGCACTTGCGCGCCGGATTCCGCGGCGTGATCGGCATAGTTCAGCCCGATGCAGATCATCTTGCCGATCCCGGCCACCGGCGCGCCAAGACGCGTGCCTTCCGGCACGACGGGCAGCTCCGACGCATCGAGCGAGCCGATCGCGGCCAGACCGTCATCCGAGAGCACCGCGCCCCCGATATCGGCCACCTGCCCCGACAGGTCGCGGATCACGCCCTGATCGTCCATCAGCCCCGGCTTCTCGGCCCCGATCAGCCCATGACGCAGAAGTTTCATGTGATGTCCTCCTTCATTTTGGCGGCATCAAGCCCGCGGAGCGGCGAAGATGCAAGGGCGTCAGCGGACATGCAGGATGAAAATCCCGAGCAGAACCATGAGCGCGATCACCAGCGCGAAGAGCCGCAGATCGGGCCAGTTGGAGCCTTTTTCGTCCGGCGGTTCCTCGGCGTCGATCAGGGCGCGCAGCATCCGCATCCGCACGAAGGCGAGGATCACCACCACCCCGCCGCTCAGCACCATCGCGAGATCGGACCAGCCGGGAATATCCGCCCGGGTGAGCTTGGCGGCCGTCAGCCCGACGCCGACGATCGCAATGGCCGTGCGCAGCCAGGCCAGAAAGGTCCGCTCATTCGCGGCGTGATCCTTGAAATTCTTCTGCGCGGCCACTGTCACCCCTGCCTTTCCATCGCATCTGCCGCGGCGCGTCGCTGGCCTCCCCGAGAAGCTACCCGCCGCGCCATTCCTGCACCAGAATCGCGCTGAGGCCCCGCCCGGTTCCCCGCTCGGTTCCGCGGCCCCGCAAATCTGCGCACCGATCGCCCGCCCTTTGGAGCTTTGGCCCTCGCTTCAACCCGTCTCACGGCAATCGTGAGGCATGGATCACGCGATCGTTGCCGCGATCAGCCCTCCGGGAGCGCCCCGCGAGCATCTCACGGCACCATTTTCGCTAGAGAAACAAGACATGCCCGGCGCGCCGAGTGTCCGCATCGGGCGCCGCTCTGCGCGGTTCGTTCAACCAAATTCATCATCGCGTGAGGTGAGGTGGTCGCGCCCCCGTGACTGCACCATCCTTATCGTTCGCGAACATATGGCCCCGCGCCACATGGTCGTGATCGTCCCAGAGCGGGGATCGGAGTGCCCGACACCTGCACATATTTGAATATTTGGGAACCGGTCACGCTGCCGTGCATTGTTCGTGAAAGAGACATGAAAACAAACCGACCAACCGGGCTAAAGGGAGAATGGAACAGTGACGAGCATCCACGCGTCGCACCGGCTCGGCCCGGGTCAAGTCTGACACCGGAGCCAGCCTATGCAAATCACCGAAACGCTCGGCCTGCTGCTCGCGCTCAGCTTCGTCATCTCGCTTCTGGCGTTGACGATCCTGATCTGGGCGATCGCGAACAAGCAGGTCCACACGCCAGACGCCGATGACGCGCGGACCATTTTCGAGCCCGGCGAGGGCGCGGATATCGACTATCCCGACAAGCCCCACCATTTCGACACCGCACGCAGCGGCATCGACGCGAATTCCTCCAGCGTCGTGATGTGGCTCATCGCGGCGGCGGTGTTCTGGCTGATCTACGGCTCGCTGCACGGGCTGGCCGCCTCGCTGGAACTCCACCTGCCCGACCTGATGTCGGGGACCGCGCAGATGACCTTCGGGCGGATGCGCACCGTTCACCTGAACTCGGTCGCCTATGGCTGGGCGAGTCAGGGCGGGCTGGCGGCCGTGTGCTGGATTATCCCGCGCATCTTCCGCACCAACCTGCGCATGACCGGCCTTCTGAAAGTCGGGATCGTGCTGTGGAATATCGGTCTCGCGGCGGGCGTTCTGGCCATCGCGAACGGCTGGACCGACGGTCTCGAATGGCTCGAGATTCCGTGGCAGATCGACATCATCCTCGCCGCCGGTGCAGCGTGCTTCGTGGCCCCGCTGATCGCGACCGCGAAGAACCGCAACGTCCATCACATCTATGTCTCGGGCTGGTACTTCCTCGCGGGCGTGCTGTGGTTCCCGGTGCTGTTCATCGTCGCCAACATCCCCGGCGTCCATCACGGCGTCGAGCAGGCCACGATGAACTGGTGGTATGCGCATAACGTGCTGGGCCTGTGGCTGACGCCGCTGGGCGTAGGCACGGCCTATTACTTCATCCCGAAAATCATCGGCAAACCGGTCTATTCCTACGCGCTGTCTCTGGTGGGCTTCTGGGCGCTGGCGCTGTTCTACAGCCAGGTCGGCATCCACCACCTGATCGGCGGCCCCGTCCCCACCTGGCTGGTGACGCTTTCGGTCGTGCACTCCGTGATGATGTTCGTCCCCGTCATCGCGGTGGCAATCAACCAGCACGTCACGGTGGCGAGCAACCTCTGGGCGCTCAAGGAGTCGATGCCGCTGCGCTTCATCTCCTTCGGGGCGGTGATGTACACGCTGGCCTCGTTCCAGGGCTCGATCGAGGCGCTGCGCTCGGTCAACACGATCACCCACTTCACCCATTACACGGTGGCGCACGCGCATCTGGGCGCCTATGCCTTCGTGTCGCTGGTGCTGATGGGCGCGATCTACCAGATCGTGCCGCGCGCAACGGGCAAATACTGGCCCTTCCCGCGCATGATCGCATGGCATTTCTGGCTGAACGTGATCGGCTTTGCCGTCTACTTCTTCTCGCTGACCATCGGCGGCATCCTGCAGGGCCTCGCCCAGCTTGATGCGACCAAGCCCTTCGCCGACAGCGTGATCCTGCTCAAGCCCTATCTCGAAGGCCGCTCGCTCGGCGGCGGGCTGATGACGCTGGGCCACGTGCTGCTGGCGATCAACCTCATCGCGATCGGCTTCGCCAAGAAGACCCGTGAGACCGAAACCGAAAACATGGTGGCTGCAGAATGAACCGCTATCTTCCTCTCGCAATCACGGCGCTGGCGATCCTTGCGCTCGCGACCCTGTTCCTGGTGATCGCGCCGGGCATGCAGATCAGCGCGCAAGGCCCGTCGCAGGGGCTCAAACCCTATACCGAGGCCGAGGCGCGCGGACGTGCCGTCTATGTCTCGATGGGCTGCCTCTACTGCCACTCGCAGCAGCCGCGCTCGCTGGCGCAGGCCCCCGATGCCGAACGTGGCTGGGGCCGCGCCTCGGTCGCGGGCGATTATGCCTATGACGACCCCCACCAGCTTGGCACGATGCGCACCGGGCCGGACCTGATGGATATCGGCGACCGCCTGCCCTCGCAGGCCTGGCAGCTGACCCACCTCTACCAGCCCCGCGCCATCGCGAGCTGGTCGATCATGCCCGCCTATCCCTACCTCTTCGAGCATAAGGACAAGGCCGGGCCCGACGATGTGGTGGTCAAGCTGCCCGCGAAATATGCGCCGAAATCCGGTGTGATCGTGGCCAAGCAGGATGCGCTCGACCTCGTGACCTATCTGCAGGGCATGAAGCGCCAATACGCCCCGCCGAAAGACGGTCTGCGCGACAACGGCTACGCGCTGATCGCCGAAAAGCAACGCGACGCGACCGATGCCACCACGGCCTCGAACTGAGACCAGGGAGACAAGAATGACCGATAAGAAACCCGATCCCCGGCGTCCCGACGAAACCTTCGAGCCGTTCGAGGAAACCCGCCGCATCCCGTGGCCCGTCTATTCGATCGCGATCGCCCTCGCGATCTGGGGGGTGATCATGCTGGTCCAGACCAGCACCGCCGTCCAGGTTGCCGACAAGACGCAAGAAGAGGTGGCCAAGGAGGATAGCACCAAACTCGCGCAGGCCGCCGCACCCGATCTGGACGCGGGCAAGACGCTGTTTGCCGACAATTGCGCCACCTGCCACGGTGATGCGGGCGAAGGCGTGGCCGGCGCCTTCCCTCCGCTGCATGGCTCGGATGTCGTGAAGCTGGGCGGCGCGAAGGCCGTGACCCATATCGTGATGCGCGGCATCGGCGGCAAGCTCAACGTCAATGGCGACGGCTATGAAGGCCAGATGCCCGCCTTCGGCTCGGTTCTCAGCGACACCGAGATTTCCGAAATCGCGTCCTATGTCGCGACCGGGCTCAATGACGATGCCAAGACGATCAGCGCCCCCGAGGTTGCCGATATCCGCAAGGTCGCAGGCGACAAGGACCCGTTCGATGGCGGGGCCGGGCTTGCCGGGCTGATCAACGACCTGCCCGCGCAGCCGAACTCCGAAGCGGCCGATCAGGGGGCCGATTCCGAGCGTGTCGCCCAGCTCGTGGGCAAAGGCACCGACACCGTCTGGGCCTGCGCAAGCTGCCACGGCGACAAGGGCGAAGGCATCGAGACCGTGCCGCGTCTGGCGGGCCTTCCGGCGCCCTATCTGGCCAAGCAGCTGCATGACTTCCAGAAAGGCACCCGGTTCAACGACTCGATGGCCTATGTCGCCAAGGGTCTCAGCGATCGCGAGATCGGCGAGCTGGCCAATTACTACGCGAGCATGAGCAGCCCCTCGGGCGCGAAACCGTCGCTGCAGGGCGATCTCAAACGCGGTGCGCAGCTCGCCAAACAGGGCGACTGGTCGATCGGCGTTCCGGCCTGCTTCACCTGTCACGGCCCCTCGGGCGTCGGCGTCGCACCGAATTTCCCCGGGATCGCCGCGCAACAGCCCAGCTATGTCGCGCATCAGCTCGCGATGTGGGCGGGCGGCGCGCGCCATAACTCGCCGCTCGGCCTGATGGCAGGGATCGGCAAGGCCCTGAACGACGCGGATCGCCGCGCCGTGGCCGATTACCTCGCCTCGCTCGCGCCGATGCCGGCGATGGACAAAACCGAACTGGCCGCGATGGAAAGCAACATCCCGGTCCGTGAAGGAGTGGATCAATGAGTAACAAGCACCCGTCCGATATCCCGCCGCGCGGAGAGACCAAATCCTCCCGCGGGCAAACCGTGCTGCGGGCGATCCTCGCAGTGGGCGGCGGCCTCGTGCTGGTCGTGCTGGGCTCGCTGCTCGTCGATTTCGGCCTCGCACCCAGCTGGCTGACCGGCGCCACCCGCGACCAGAGCGAAGCCGAGACCGCCGCGGCGCAAAGCGGCGGCGAGGCCAAGCAGGCCGCGCTGTTCCAGCCGCCTGCGGAAAGCACCATCCCCGACGACGATTTCGGCAAATCGGTACGCCGCGGCATGGCGATCTTCAACGATACCGGCACCAACGCCCACGACTATGTGGGCAACGACCTGTCCTGTTCGAACTGCCACCTCGATGCGGGCCGTCAGGCCTATTCCGCGCCGATGTGGGCCGCCTACCCGGTCTATCCGAAATATCGCGGCAAGAACAAAATGGTGAACACCATGGAGGACCGCATCAAGGGCTGCTTCACCTATTCGATGAACGCGCAAGGCTCGCCCTCGGGTGGCCCGCCGCCCTATGGCTCGGATGTCTATCGCGACCTGCAGGCCTATTTCTTCTGGATGTCCAAGGGCCTGCCCACGGGCGAGAAACCGGAAGGCGCAGGCTTCGGCAAGATCGACAAGCCCGCGCAAGAGCCCTCGCGCCAGCGCGGCGAAGAGGTCTTCGCCGAAAACTGCGCGGTCTGCCACGGCGCCGACGGTCAGGGTCAGAAGGACATCAACGGCAAGGTCGTCTTCCCGCCGCTCTGGGGACCGCACAGCTTCAACTGGGGCGCGGGCATGCACAAGGTCGACGCCGCCGCTGCCTTCATCAAGCACAACATGCCGCTGTCGGAGCCCAACAAGCTCAGCGTGCAGGAAGCCTGGGACGTGGCCGCCTTCGTCGACAGCCATCCGCGCCCGAAGGACCCGCGCCAGATCGGCGACGTGACGGTGAAGGACGCGTTCGACAAGTGGCACCACAACCACCAAGGCTTCTACGGCAAGGAAGTCGATGGTGAACTGATGGGCCGGGGCTACCCGTCCGGCGATCAGGCCTCCGTGCCCGCGCAAAACGAAAACTCGGGCGGCTAAGCCTTTCCCTTGGACGACCCGAACGGGCCGGCGCAGCGATGCGCCGGCCCTTTTTTGCATCCCTTTCGAGCGTCCGCGCGCTTGCCTTTGGCGGCCTGCGCTGCAATATGTATGGCGGAACATATCGAAGGAGGCCCCATGTCCCTGCCCCGCATCTTCACCCTTGCCTTGATCCCTGCGAGCCTCGCGCTGCCCGTACACGCTGAGGAGGTCACGGTCTTCGCCGCTGCCTCGATGAAGACCGCGCTCGATCAGGTGGCGAAGGGCTGGGAGGAGAAGACCGGCGATGTGGCGCATATCTCCTACGCGGGCTCGGGCGCGCTGGCCCGTCAGATCAGCGCGGGGGCGCCTGCGGACATCTACATCTCCGCCAATCCGGGCTGGATGGAGACGGTCGCGAAGACGGGCCGCATCGAGGCGCAGGAGGACCTGCTGGCCAACCATCTCGTGCTGATCGCGCATGACCCGAAGGCCGCGCCGGTGACGATTTCGCCGGATCTTGATTTCGATAAGCTTCTGAAGGGCGGCAAGCTCGCGATGGCGCTGGTGAACGCGGTGCCCGCAGGCCAATACGGCAAGGCGGCGCTGGAGCATTACGGGCTCTGGTCGAAAGTGGAGCCCGAGGTCGCGCAGGCCGATAACGTGCGCGCGACGCTGGCGATGGTGGCGCTTGGTGCAGCGCCTTATGGCATCACCTACGCGACCGATGCCGTGGCCGAGCCGCGCGTGCATGTCGTGGCGACCTTCCCCGCGGACAGCCACCCGCCGATCCGCTATCCCGCGGCCCGCCTCACTGAGGCCGACACGGCCAAAAGCTTCTATGCCGAGTTGAAATCCGACGCGGCCGCGAAAATCTTTCACGAGCAAGGCTTCGAGACGCTGAAATGAGCTGGCTGTCGCCCTCCGACTGGCAAGCGGTTGTCCTGTCGCTGAAAGTGGCAGGCTGGGCGACGCTGTTGTCACTACCGCCGGGCCTGTTCGTGGCCTATGCGCTGGCGCGCTGGCGCTTTCCGGGACGCAGCCTCGTCAACGGGCTGGTGCATCTGCCGCTGATCCTGCCGCCCGTCGTCACCGGCTACCTGCTGTTGATCGGCTTCGCTCCGAACGGGGTGATCGGGGCGGCGCTGGCGAAGATCGGGATCACGGTGGCCTTCTCCTGGCGCGGGGCTGCGCTGGCCGCCGGGATCATGGCCTTTCCGCTGATGGTGCGCGCGATCCGGCTCGCGATCGAGGCGGTGGACCCGAAGCTGGAACAGGCGGCCTCCACCCTCGGGGCCTCGCGCATCGCCAGTTTCGCAACGATCACCCTGCCCCTGATCCTGCCGGGCATCCTTGCCGGCAGCATCACCGCCTTCGCCAAGGCGATGGGCGAATTCGGCGCGACGATCACCTTCGTCTCGAACATCCCCGGCCAGACCCAGACCCTGCCGCTCGCGATCTATTCGCAATTGCAGGTGCCGGGCGGCGAGGCGGAGGCCGCGCGGCTGGTGGTAATCTCGGTCACGCTGGCGCTTGGCGCGCTGTTGGTCTCGGAATGGCTGGCGCGACGGATCGCGGCGCGGATCGCGGGGCAGAGCTGATGCTGGAAATCTCGCTCAGCCATCGCCTGACCGCGCTCGATCTGGACGTCGATTTCACCGCGCCCGAAGGCGTCACCGCGCTGTTCGGCCCCTCCGGCGCGGGCAAGACGACGGTGGTGAACGCGGTCGCAGGCCTGCTACGTCCCGACCGGGGACGGATCGTGGTGAATGGCGAGGTTCTGCTCGATACCGAGGCCGGGATCTGCCTGCCGCCCCATAAACGCCGCATCGGATATGTCTTCCAGGACGCGCGACTTTTCCCGCATTTCAGCGTCAGGTCAAACCTACTGTACGGGCAGCGTTTCAACAAATCCAAGACCGCGCTGGAGTTCGACCGGATCATCGACATGCTCGGCCTCGGCGCGCTGCTCGACCGCCGTCCGGCAGCGCTCTCGGGCGGCGAGAAAAGCCGTGTGGCGCTCGGTCGTGCGATCCTGTCGAACCCGCGCATGCTGCTGATGGACGAGCCATTGGCCGCACTGGACGCCGCACGGAAGGCGGAAATTCTTCCATATATCGAGCGGTTACGGGACGAGGTTAAACTACCCATCCTCTATGTCAGCCACGCCCCCGCCGAGGTCGCGCGGCTTGCGACCTCGATCGCGCTGATCGAGACCGGACGCCTGCGCGGCTTCGGCCCCGCGCGCGAGATCCTGTCCGATCCGACGCTCGCCCCGGCGCTTGGACAGCGCGAAGCGGGCGCGGTGATTTCGGGCCGGGTTCAGGCGCAGGAGGCCGATGGGCTGGCCCGGATCGAGACTGCGGGCGGGCCGGTGCTGCTGCCCTATCCGGCGGGCCAGTCTGGCCAATCGCTGCGGCTGCGTATTCATGCGGGCGATGTGACGCTGGCGGTTGGTCGCCCCGAGGGGCTGTCCGCGCTCAACATCCTGCCCGTCACCGTCGCGGAGCTGCGTCCCGCCGATCCCCCCAGCGTTTATGTCCGCCTGAAGATGGGCGACGAACATCTACTGGCCCGGCTCACCACCCGCTCGGTCGAAGCCTTGGGCCTGACCGAGGGGATGGCGTGCCACGCGATCATCAAGGCGATGTCGGTGGCCTCCGAGGATGTGGGCTAGCGGGGTTTACCCCGCCAGCAGTGCCGCGTTGCCGCCCGCCGCGGTGGTGTCGACGCAGAGATGGCGTTCGTGGAGGACATCGGCCTTCTGCACAGCGCCGGTGGTCAGCGTCAGGATCGGCCCTTCGCGTTTCGCCAGCGCTTTCACAAGAGCGCGCGTGTCGTGGCCCCACCAGATGGCGCCTGCGATATCCTCAAGGGTCTCAAGCACTTCCGGGGCGATCTTGCCATCGGCCCCGACGGCCACGCCGCCCAGTTTCTCGACCGCCTTGATCTGCGCCACCTGCGCGGCCTCGCCCGACCCGAGGCACAGGATCGGCCCGCGCGGATAGCGGCGCAGCGTGTTCGCCTCGCCCGTCGGCCCCGGCAGTTCCAGCGCTTCGAGCGGCTCGCTTGCCTCGGCCTTCGCCGCCGCTTTCGCGAGTTTCTTGCGCAGCGCATCGAGATCGGCCTTGTGGCCCCATTCGCCGTTCTTCGACGACGCCTCGGGCGCCATCGCGAAGCGCGTGAGATACAGCGGACCGCCCGCTTTCGGCCCCGTGCCCGACAGACCCTCACCGCCGAAGGGCTGCGAGCCCACGACCGCGCCGATCTGGTTGCGGTTGACGTAGAGATTGCCGACATGCAGCGCGTCCGAGACCTCCTGCACGCGATTGTCGATCCGGCTGTGCAGCCCCGCAGTCAGCCCGTAGCCGGTGGCGTTGATCGCGGCGAAGACCTTCTCGATATCCTCGGCGCGATAGGTCGCGATATGCAGAACCGGGCCGAAGACCTCACGCTCCAGCGCCTCGATGCCCGAGACTTTCACCAGCGTCGGCGCGATGAAATGCCCCTTGGACGGCGCGTCGAGCTTGTGCAGCACCCGGCCCTCTTTCTCGGCAGTCGCGATATAGGCGGCGATATCGGCCTGCGCCTCGTCGTCGATCACCGGGCCGACATCGGTCGAGAGATACCACGGATCACCCAGCGACAGCTCGTCCATCGCGCCCTTGATCATCGAGATCAGCCCCTCGGCCACGTCTTCCTGCACATAGAGGCAGCGCAGCGCCGAGCAGCGTTGCCCCGCCGACTGGAAGGCCGAGGCGATGATGTCGCGCGTGGCCTGTTCGGGCAGCGCGGTGGAGTCCACGATCATCGCGTTCAGACCGCCGGTCTCCGCAATCAGCGGCGCGTTCGGGTCGAGATTGTCGGCCATCGCGCGGCGGATCATCTTCGCCGTTTCGGTCGAGCCGGTGAAGGCAAGCCCTGCGATCTTCGGATTGGACGACAGCGCCGCGCCGACCGTTTCGCCCTGCCCGGGCAGCAATTGCAGCACGTCGCGCGGCACGCCCGCCTCATGCATCAGGCGCACGGCAATGGCCGCCACCAGCGGCGTCTGCTCGGCCGGTTTCGCGATCACGCCATTGCCGGCAGCCAGCGCCGCCGAGATTTGGCCGGTGAAGATCGCCAGCGGGAAGTTCCACGGGCTGATCGCCGCGAAGATCCCGCGCGGGGTCGGGTCGCTCTCTTCGGCCTGCGCCGAATAGTAATGCAGGAAGTCGACCGCCTCGCGCAATTCGCCCACGGCGTCGAGCTGGCTCTTGCCGGCCTCTTTCGCGAGCACCGCGAAGAAGGGCCCGAAGTTCTCCTCGTAAAGCTCGGCCACGCGGCGCAGCACGGCGGCGCGCTCGGAGACCGGGGCAGCCCAAGGCCGCGCGGCATCGATGGCGGCCGCGACACAGGCCTCGTCGGCCTCGGTGACGCGGGCCACCTCTTCACCCGTCGAGGGGTTGATGACGGCCACGGCCGCGCCCGTCGCCTCGCCTGCCACCAGCGGGCCCGCATCCGGGATCGCCACATTGCGGGCGGCCTCGATGCGCGCCAGCGTGCCCTCGTCGGTCAGATCGAAGCCCATGGAATTCTCGCGCGACTCGGCGAACACTTCCGAGGGAAGCTTGAGCATCGCCGAACGCTCGGCATTTTCGAGCTGCACGAACGGGTCTTCCGCAATGGTCTCGGGGGCCACGTCCTCATCGACGATCTGGTGCACGAAGGAAGAGTTCGCGCCATTCTCCAGCAGGCGACGCACCAGATAGGCCAGCAGGTCGCGATGCGCGCCGACGGGGGCGTAGATGCGGCAGCGGGTGCCTTCCTCGCGATGGACGATCTCGTGCAGACGCTCGCCCATGCCATGCAGGCGCTGGAACTCGTAGGGACGGCCCTCGGCCATCTCGAGGATCGCCGCGACCGAATGGGCGTTATGGGTGGCGAATTGCGGATAGATGCGGTCGGTATAGCTGAACAGCTTGCGCGCATTGGCAAGGTAGCTGACATCCGTCGCCGCCTTCGTGGTGAACAGCGGGAAGTCCGGCAGACCTTCGACCTGCGCCAGCTTCATCTCGGTGTCCCAATAGGCGCCCTTCACCAGACGCACCATGATCTTGCGGTCGAGCTTTTCCGCCAGTGCACCCAGCCAGTCGATCACGAGGCTCGCGCGCTTGCCGTAAGCCTGCACGACCACGCCGAACCCGTCCCAGCCGGCCAGCTCGGGATCCGACAGAACCTCCTTGATGATCTTGAGCGAGATCACCAGACGGTCCTGCTCCTCGGCGTCGATATTGAGGCCCATGTTCCCGGCCTTCGCGGCCTTCGCCAGATCCTTGAGCACCGGCACGATCTCGGCCATGGCGCGCTCTTCCTTGGCGACCTCGTAGCGCGGATGCAGCGCCGAGAGCTTCACCGAGATGCCGGGGTTTTCGGCCACGGGGCGGTCCTTGCAGACTTTGGCGATCGCGGCGATCGCGTCGGCATAATCCTTCGCGTAGCGCTCGGCGTCGCGCGCGGTGCGGGCGGCCTCGCCCAGCATGTCGTAGCTGTAGGTGTAGCCGCGATCTTCGAGCTTCTTGGCACGGCTCAGCGCGTCCCTGATCGTCTCGCCGAGGACGAACTGGCGGCCCATCTCCTTCATCGCGCGGCTCACGGCGGCACGGATCACCGGCTCGCCCAGACGGCGCACGGCCCCGCGCAGCACGCCTGCCATGCCGGGCTTTTCGTCCTCCAACACGCGGCCCGTCAGCATCAGCGCCCAGGTCGAGGCGTTGACCATCGAGGACGAGGCCGTGCCCATATGCTTGCCCCAGTCGGACGGTGCGATCTTGTCTTCGATCAGTGCGTCGATCGTCTCGGCATCGGGCACGCGCAGCATCGCCTCGGCCAGACACATCAGCGCGACGCCTTCCTGCGTGGACAGACCGTATTCCGCGAGGAAATGCTCCATCAGCGTCGGTTTGGCTTCGGTCCGGATGCGGCGCACGAGCTTTGCCGCGCGGGCAGAGATCTGCGTGCGATCACTCTCGCTCAGTTCGGCTTGGCCCTTCAGGCGCTCCAGAACTGCGGCTTCGTCGGCGAATTTCGCCTGCGTCGTGAACTGATCGAACGTGTCGCCCATGCGATCCTCCCTAAATCTGATTGTCCGATACTATGCGATTTCCCCTAGGCGATTGGCTCAAAGATTTGCTAAGCGATGGTCTCTACGACTTATTTCAGGAGACTCCGCAGCCCATGAGTGAAGAGATCGACGCGATCGACAGGCGAATCCTCAATGAGCTTATCGCCGATGCACGCCTCCCCGTGGCTGAGATAGCGCGCAGGGTCGGATTGTCGAAGACGCCGGTGGCCGCGCGGATCCGCCAGATGGAGGAAACCGGCCTCATCAAAGGCTACCGGGCGATGATCTCGCCGATCAAGCTGGGGCTGACCCATGTGACCTATATCGAGCTGAAATTGAGCGACACGCGCGAGACCGCGCTGAAAGCGTTCAACGCCGCGGTGCGCGCGATCCCCGAGGTCGAAGAATGCTACATGATCGCGGGCGGCTTCGATTATCTGGTGAAGATCCGCGCCCGCGACATGGCCGATTACCGGCGGATCATGTCGGAGGAGTTGTCCACCCTGCCCCATGTCCATTCGTCGTCGAGCTATGTCGCGATGGAGACCGTGGTGGAGGCGAGCGCGCCGCCACTGGAGTGAGGTGGGCGCAGGGCAGCGCCCGATCGCCGGGCGGGCGTTCCTCGCCATGTGGTCTGCACTTAATCGCGGCCAAATCCGGATGACCTCGATCCGCGCGCTTAGGTCCCCCAAGCGCCCGCCCGAGGGGGCGGTCGGGCGCTGCCCGGGCTGCTTCGCGGCTGTTCCGGGCAAAGGCTCCACTTGGCGCGGGGCGCGATCAGCCCCGGGCCGCGCCTAATCCTCACCGCTAGGCCCAATAGAAAAAGGCGGCAGGTCTCCCCGCCGCCTCTCGATCCGATCAGGCCGAACTCACTCGCCCTGTTTCTTGATCCGTCCGTCGAGCTTCGGCGCGACCGTGCCCTTGTTCTCGACATAGGTCATCACGTCATTGGCCATCAGGTTGCCGTTGCCCGCGTTCACGATGACCTTGCCACCGCCAAGCGCGCCATACCCGTCGCCGCCGCCCAGCATGTAATCGTTGGTCGCGACCTTGTAGACCTTGTCGGTGTCGAGAGGCTGACCGCCCACCTCGACCGAGACCACGCGCGAGCCCGCAGGCGCGCTCGGATCATAGACCACGCTCATGCCCGAGATCTGCGGGAAGCGGCCTGCACCGTTCTCGACCTGGCTGAAGCCGTTCTCGAGCGCGCTCAGCAGCTGCGAGCCGGGGATCTCGGTCACCACCGTCTTGTTGCCGAAGGGCAGCTCGGTCAGCACGTCCTTGCGGGTGATCTCGTGGCCCGCATCATAGGTCGTATCGCCCCGGATGCCGCCGCCATTGATCAGCGTCACATCGGCCTTGGTCGCATCGCGCAGCGCATCGGCGATCAGATCGCCCATCGTGCTCTCCTGCGAGCGCACCACGTTGCGGCGCGAGTCCATCTCGGTCTCCGACGTACCGATCTGCTGGCCGAGATTGTCATCGAGCTGCTGCTTGAAGCCATCGACCAGTTTCATCGATTCCGGGTCCGGCGTGACGTTCGCGGTGTCGATCCAGCGGAAATTCGGGGTCCAGCTGATCTTGCGCTCGCCGTCCTTCTCGGAGATGTCGACGGTCAGATCGAGCGGCTGCAGATAACGCGCGTCGATCGAGGTCTCCACATAGGCCGTGATCCCGTCATAGAACATCGCGTTGAGGTGGTCGTCGCCCGACATGATCACGTCGAAATCCTGGCTCGCGATCAGCTTGCGATCGTTCGACTGGTCGGTCTGCACGACGCCGATCACCAGATCCGCGCCGTCCTCGCGGGCCTTCTTGGCCGCCGCGATTGCGGTGTCGACGGTCGAACCGAATTTCAGATCGCCCGAATTGGCGACCTCGGGCGTGGTGTCCTGCGCGACCGGGATCAGCGCGACCTTGAGCCCCGCGATCTCCTTCATCATCACGCCGCCAAGCCCCTGAATGGGCGAGCCATCGGCCTGGGTGATATTGATCGCGGCCCAGGGGTATTTCGAGCCTTCCATCTTCTTCTCGAAATTCTCAGGCCCGAAATCGAACTCATGGTTGCCCGGCACCGCGATGTCGAAGGGCACGATATTGGTCAGGTCGATCGTGTTCTGACCTTTGTCGATCCCCGACAGAAGCGAGGGCGAGAGCATATCGCCATCGAAGACATAGAGCGTGTTGGGATTGTCCGCGCGCTCCTTCTTGGCGACCGCGTTGAGCCGCGCGAACCCGCCGCGCTCGCCATCGCCGTCGAAATTGTAAATATCGCCGACCCCGAGGATCGTGAGCTTCACCGTCTCGGCCTGAGTCGGCCCTGCGGCGAGAAGCCCGGTCGAGGCGGCGCCCAGCATGAGGGCAGCCAGACGGCGCTTGAAATCGGACATTTCGGTCTCCCTGCGGAATAATCTTTTTCATGGACCCCGAGTGGGCGCAGTTTCCGGCGCGTCGGGGCGTGAGAGAAAAGATTAGCCGCACTCCGCCACGGCGCAAACCTATAGAAGGATGACCTTGCGTTCCCGTGAAAGCGGTGCCTGTTTTCGCGTCACTATGCGGGCAGCACAAGATCGCAGAGGCGTCCTGCCGCCCCGATCAGACCAAGGTCCCCGCCAAACGTGCGAACAGTGCATGCGCCGATGGCTCGTCGATCAGGTCGACCGTGAATTGCGCGAAGGTCAGGCCGGTCTCGGGCGCGCTTGCGAACATGATGCGCACGTCGTCGCCCGCTTCCGTGACCGTGTCGAGCTGACCGCCGAACACGGTGGTGTAGTTTCCGGCAAACCCGGCCATCAAATTCTCCAGCGCCTTGGCGCAGGCCACGATCTCGTCCGAGGACCCTTTGACGGGCCGCAGGATCCGGTCGCTGGGGCCGATCCGCCCGGCAAGCTGCAGCCCCTCGGGCAGCTCGATGCCCAGCCTGAGCCGCGTGGTGGCCAGAAGCAGCGGGCTCTCCTGCTTGGTCTCCATCTCGGCTTCGGTTTCGGGCAAGACGGGCCCGGTGACATTCGGCCCCGGCTCGCGACCGGGCTCGCGATCTGCGTCACGGCTAGGCTTGGACGAGCGTGTGACCCGTCGCGGCGACACTTCGGGCGTGCGGTCCACGGGATGCGGGTCCGGCCGGAACTCGGGCTCGGCCCCGGGGGGCGCGACCGGCGCGCCGGAATTTGCAGGTTGCGCCGCGCGCGTGCGGTCGCTGCGCGCGCGGAACGGCAGGACCGCGCCCCCATGTTCGGAGAGCAGCGGCGAGGGCGCGTCGTGGGTGCCGATCGCCAGATCCGCCTCGGTCTCGGGATCGAGCGTATCGAGCCCGGCCACCGCGCGGCCCGTCATCGCCCCGAGCGCCGCGATCAGCGCCGCCCCGCCGCTGCGCTGGAAGGCCTCATCCGAGGTCTCTGCCTCGCGCAGAAGATCGCGCGCCCCGTGCAGGAAGGCGACCCGCGAAAAATAGGCCGCCGACTCGCGCTGAACCCGCGCCTTCAGCTTCGCCCGGTCGGTGTCGTTGCGCAGCTTGTCGCCGCGCGAAATCGCAAGCAGACAGTCCGACGGGCGCGCCGGCCCCAGCCGCTCGATCATCGTCTTCTCGGTCAGCCGCCACGCCTGCGAGGCGATCGTCACCCAGATCATCACGTCGCAGGTCGCGATCAGCCCGATCTGCTCTTCGTTCACATCTTCGGGGCGGCTCAGCGGCACTTCGACGAATTCGAACCCCTGCAGATGCGGCTGCGCGGAATAGACGTAAATCTCGGACGGCACGGCCCAGCCTTCTTCGACCTCCGCCGCGTCGATCTCGCGCCCTGTCGCATCGCGCATCACCACGCCCGGCGTCGCGCGGTAGCGCGCGACGACCGTCGGGCGCTCGGTCCGGCCCAGATTGTCGCCGATGCTGCGCGCGCGCAAAATCGCGTTCAGCACGGTGGACTTTCCGGAATTGACCTCGCCGCAGATCGCCACCCGAAGGGGCGCGCGATGCGGATCGGGCGGCGCGTCCTCGCGGCTGGTTTCTTGCTTGAACATCATTGGCCCCTTCGCCCTCACGCGGCGCGCGTCGCGGGTTTGCGCCGCGGCATCATGGTGCTGCTGACGGCGCTCTCAATCGCGCCGAGATTGATCAGACGCCGTTCGAGCACTTCCAGCTTGCTCTGGATCCGGGACGCCAGGCGGCTTTGCATCTGCGGATCACGGGCCAGCCGTTCCAACTCGGCCCGCTCCTGCTTGAGCTGCAAGGTCCGCTCGCGCACGATCATTTCCATCATCCGCACCATCACCCGCAGCCGCGACCCGCCTGCGCTGGCGCGTTCCACCAGCGCCTCGCCATAGGCCTGCAGGATCTTCTCGACCGCCGGGCGCAGTTCTTCCGCCGCCACGATCCGCAACCCGTCGAGGGTCTTCTCGATATTCACGGTCGGACCGCGCCAGAAGGCCCAGCCCCGCTCCAGCGCGAAGTTGATGCGCAGCGCGCGCCGGGTCAGCGTCAGCGTCGAGGTGAAGGTGTCATGCGGCATATCCGACAGGTCGATCTCTTCGCTGGGATCGTCGAACCGGTCCGCGACCGTGGTGCGGCAAGCATGGATCGCATTGTCGAGCAGCACGTCGATCGCGGCCCGCGACCGGGCGTAGCTCTTCGTCACCTCGCGTTCGAGCGCGATCTGCAGCGCGGTCGTGTCGGTCTCGAAGCTGCGCGGCGGACGGCCGTCGCGGATCCGGTTGGTGCGCAGGACATCCTCGAACCGGTCGCGCTGGCTCAGGACGAAATCCTCGATGCTCTTGTTGAGCCGGGTTTCCAGCGCCGACCAGCCGCGGTTGAGCACCGCTTCGATCTGATGCTCTGCGCTCTCGACATGGTTTTCGAGCGCGCCGCGCAGCGCTTCCGTCGCCGCGATCTCGCTGCTCATTTCCTCGATCGCGGCCTCCGCCACGTCGGAGCGGATGCTCTCGATCTGCATCTGCAGCGTGTCGCGTTCGCGGCGAGCGACGAATTGCATCCCCGACAGTTCCGCGCGCAAATCGCCGCGCAGCTGGGCGAGCTGCTGACGCCCCACCCCGCCGTCGATCACGGCAGAGAGCACATGCTTGACCTCCTCGACGCCCGAGGCCAGCAGCAGCCGGTCGATCGGGTCTTCGGGCACGCGGCCAAAGCGCGAATACAGGTATTGCGCCAGCTCCATCGAATCCATCTCGGCGCGCGCCCAGGCGGCTTCCTCGTCGGAGCGCTGGGTCAGATCGGCGAGATAGGCACTGCCCGCCACGATCTTGAAGTCGATATCGGGGATCGCCGCGCGCAGACGGCGCGACACATCGGCGATCACGCGGGGCACTTCGACCGCGTAATCGTCCAGCTCGTCGATCCGGTTGAGGAAGATCAGCACATCCTTGTCGTCCTGCTTGGCAAGAATGCGGATCAGGGCGAGGTCGACATCGGTGAGAGGCTGATGCGCCGAGAGCACCATGATAAACACGTCCGAGCGGTCGAGCGAGCGGCAGGTGAATTCGTCGCGCACGAGGAACGGGTCGTTGACGCCGGGCGTGTCGGTGATGATCGTCGGCACCTGAAACTCGGGCAAGCGCATGTAGATATTGGCGCTTTTCGTGAGCGCCGCATAGCGGCCAAGCGCCTCGCGCTCCAACCCGTCATCCGCGCCGGGCCCTGCGCAGACATAGCGTTGCAGCAGATCGGGTGCGAGGAAGTCATAGTCGTGATGCTGCCCGAGCAGCATCTGGTAATGCTTGCCGAGACGTCGCTGGGCGCGGCGGCGCATCTGCTCGGACTGCTCGCGCAGAATGTCGGTGTCGAACCCCGGCAGCAGCTCTTCGGTCAGCTTGCGGATACGGGTGCCGCCATTGATGATCTCGTCCCAATCGGCCTCCGAGAAGAACTCGAACCGCGCCCCGGTCACCGGGTCTTCGGGCAGGTTGATGCGCATATTCGTCACGACCGAGGTCCACGGATTCACGTCCGAGGGCAGGAAGTCATGCTGGTGCAGGAAGGCGTTGAGGAAGGTCGACTTGCCCGCCTTCACCTGCCCGATCACCGCCACGCGCGCGGCCCAGTCATGCAGCCGCAAGCGCAGATCGCGGATGCGCGGTCGGGCGCTGCGTTCGACGGAGGCCTCGATCCGGTCGAGCGCGCCGTTGAGAAAGTCGAGTTCCTTACGCAGTTGCGGGGCAATCTTCATGGCTTGGTCCTCTTGCTCGCGTAGGCTGGCTCGGATTCGGTCGGGGTTTCGGCATCCAGCCGATCAAGCAGATGCTCGACATGGGCGAGAACATCCGCGGCATCCGTGAACGCGTGGCCCGCCGTGAGTTCCTCCCACAGCGCGCGGGCCGAGCCCGACGCCGGTGTGCGCTCGAGGGGCGGGTATTCCGGCAGCGGCGAGTCGAGGATCAGCGGCTCGGCATCCGTCACCTCCGGCAGCTCCGCCGCTTCGGCCTTCACCAGACGCGCCGAGCGCAAACGGCGCGGCTTGACCGGCGTGCGCGGCTTCGGGAAGGCGATCACGTCGCGCTCGCCCACGAATTTTGCGACGATCTCGTTGGCCGCCCCTGTCGGTTGGTCGATCTGTCCGACCAGCCGCTCGATCTCGCGCGCGATCTGCGCCACGTCCCCCGGCTCGGTCAGCGCGGCCAGACGGATCGTCGGGAAGACCTCCCCCGCCTCGCGCTCGACCCGGCGCATCAGTCGCGCACGGGTGCGTTCGTCGGGCAGACGGTCGCCATGGGTCACCACCAGCATCGGCTGCGCCAGCAGCGCCTTGGGCATCTCGTCCCAAACCGCCTTCTCGCTTTGCCGCCACGCCTGCGTCGCGTTGGTGCACCAGATCACCAGATCGGCATAGCGCAGCATCCGCTGCCAGCTTTCCATCGGCATGTTCGGATCCGACGAACCGGGCGTGTCGATAATGTCGATCCGATCGAGGATCGGCGCGTTATGGGCGATCACGCAATAGCGCGCTTTCTCCAGATTGAGTTGCGCCAGATCGGCGAGCGGGCGCGCGACCTCTTCCTTGTCGATCCAAAGCTGCGCCCGGTCCCCGCCGCGCACAAGCCAGATCGGCGGTAGCGCGGTCGCGGTGACATGCGAGGGCAGCACTTTCTCTCCCAACAACCCGTTGATAAGACTGGTCTTCCCGGCCGAAAATTCGCCCGCGACCAGTACCCGCAGCTTGCGCGGTTTCGATACGGCCTGCGGGGCCTGCGCTTTCGACAGGTCCGGCAAGTCGGGGCGTTCACGTTTGCGCAGCGAGTTCATGCCGAGAGCCTTTCCTTATCGTGACCGGACGCGCCCGACAGGCAGCGCTCGCGCACCGCCTTGCAGAACTGACCCTGATCGAAGGCGAAGCGCTCCACGATCTCGCGGCTGCGCGCGATGGCGGGGTCGAAATACTCGGTCATCAGATCCTCGATCAGCGGCGTGGTTTCCGCGATAATCACCTCGCGATAGCGCGCCTGCGCCGCCCCCTTGCGGTTGAAGCGCCAATAGCGCCGCCACCATGCGCCCTGCATGTCCAGCGTGATCATCCGCGCCAGCACGGTCGGCGCGCGATGTTGCGGCTGTTCGGGGAAACGGCTGACATCGGCCTCGCGGATCACGCCGAATTCGGCGGCGAGGAAGCTGTCGATCCCGTCGCTGACCATATCGAGCGCCGATTCCCCCTTGCGCCGCAGCCGCGCGCAATTCGACGCGAAGGCCGTCTTCATTGCCATGCGCAGCGCGGTCGGATCATGGGTCCACGCGCCGATCTCGCCATAGGTGTCGATATGCGATTGCAGGGCTTCCAGCGCCGAGGCCACGAATTGCTCCTGCGCCCGGTCGAGCCGCTCGCGCAGCTCCGCGCGCAGCCCCGCCGCCTCGTTATTGAAGGCAGAGACCGCCTCTTCCTCGATCTCGGCGAGGCGGAGCATCAATTTCGACTCGCTGAGAATGGTGGACGGATCGGCCACGCGCGCGACGCTATCGACGGTCTCGGCGCGCTCGATGATGCGCTCCAGCTCGTCCTGCACATCGCCCAGCACGGCCTGCCCCGGCCCCTCGACGATGCGCGAGACGACGGCCTGCATCAGCGCGCCGATCCCCGAGGCTTCCATCGCGCGCTGGCGCAGCTCGGTCTCGCTGCTGGGCGTGGTGCCGGTCATCTTCTCCAGCGCGGCGCGGCTGGCGGGCGCCATCTCACTCACATCGCCAATCGCGCAATTGGCCCAGTAGCCCGAGCCGAAGAGGATTTCGATCTCCTCGCCCAGCCCCATCCGGCCCAGCGTCTTGCGGATCGAGTTGCGGATCGCAGCCTGCGCCCCGCGCGGGTCTTCCAACTCGTCGATGCGGTTGACGAAGATCACCACCTCGCGCGCGTCGATCGCGCAGATGATGCGCAGAAGCGCGAGATCCATCGTGGTCAGCGCCTGATGGGCGGAAAGCACGACGATACAGGCGCGGCTGTCGCCAATCGCGTTCAGCGTGATCTGCTCGCGCATCATGAACGTGTCGTTCACACCCGGCGTGTCGCGCAGGCACAGGCCGCGCGGCAGATGCGGCAGATCGAGATAGAGATCGGCGGATTTCGTCAGATCGGCATAGGTGCCCTCGATCGCCCCCTCGGCCAGATCGTCGGGATCGCCGTAGCAGATATATTGATCCAGTACCGTCTTATCGAGCGTCGGGAACGCGCGGCTGGTGCCCAGAAGGTCTTCGAACTGTTCCCCAAGCCGCGCCTCGGTCGCCTCGCGCATCGCGGTGACCTGTTTGCGCACGCTCTCGGCCTCGGTCTCGAAGCCCGCGCGATTGGCCATCTCGCCCAGACGCCCGCCCGTTGCCACAAGCCGATCCCATTCGTGGCGGTCGAAGAAGCGAAACAGGGCGCGCGTGTCCATCGGGCGGTGGCGCGCGTTCAGATGCAGCGCCGTGATCACCGAGGTCCACGGGTTCACATCCGAGGGCAGCATTCCCGGCTTGCCGATCAACGCGTTGAGAAGGGTGCTTTTTCCCGCTTTGACCTGGCCGATGACGCTGACGGTCGGCTCGAATGCGTCGATCGTCTCCAGAACGCTGTCGAGCTGATCTTCGACAAAGCCGAGATCGGCGTCCGAGACGTCCTTTACGGCCTGTTCAAGCTGGTCGAGCGTCTCCCAGTAAGAATTGAGCGCCTCGAAACCACGGCGATGCCAATCAAAGATGGAATTCGCTTCATACACGAGGGGCACTCCTTTCCGCAGGGGCGATGCGGGTCTTGGGCAGAAACGGTTCGGCACACCCCATGCCGCCCGAGACCGCCAACGTTACAGGAACGGCGCGCGCCCCCTTCTTGGCGACGCACCGGCTGGGTCGGTTCGTGCTTAAAGTTCTCGTGCCCAGTCATGTCCGAAATGCGGCAGAAATTATGGCAGACCGACCATAATTGCCGTTCTCAGTGCAGTTTGCCCTCTCGGCTGCGATGCGAAATTGCGTTTGTTCTCTTTGCTTTGCTGAGGATTCTGCAATTGCGTGACGCAGAGGAAGTCTCGTTTCGGCCCTATTTCCTTGACTCTTCACGAATTTGTGAGTGTTTCCGGCTGCGTTGATATCACGGGCGCTTTGACCGGATTGTTTACAACTCAAGCGTGTAAAGCGCCCTGTCATCAAAGCTTCACTTGATCCGACTCTCTTATTTCGTAAAACCTCGAAATATGGATCAGATGACACCTCAACGGCTCACCGTGCTGGGCCATGCGCAACGCCTCGCGATCTTCCGGCTCCTGATGCGCCGGTATCCCGACCGGCTGCCCGCCGGCGAGATCGGCGCGGCGCTCGGGCTCAAACCCTCGACGCTCTCGGCCTATCTCGCGGCGCTGAGCGAAGTCGGGCTGATCGATCAGACGCGGGCGGGCACCTCGCTGCGCTACGGGATCGAGATGGAGACCGTCCGCACCCTCTTCGACGCGCTGCTGATCGACTGCTGTCAGGGCCGCCCCGATATCTGCTCCCCTCTCGCGCAACCCGATCCAAGTGGAGACACCGCTATGACGCACCCTGTGACGGGCCGAAAATTCAACGTGCTTTTCATCTGCACCGGCAATTCGGCGCGCTCCATCCTCGCCGAGACGATCCTGCGGGCGCGGGCCGGTGAGCGCTTCAACGCCTATTCCGCCGGAACCAAGCCCTATTCCGAGCTCAACCCCTTCGCGATGCAGGTGCTGCGCGACAAGGGCCATGATGTGGGGCCGCTGCGGGCGAAGAACATCGCGGAGTTTCAGGGAGAGGATGCGCCCCCGCTCGATTTCGTCTTCACCGTCTGCGATCTCGCGGCGAATGAGGAATGCCCGCCCTGGCCCGGCCAGCCGATCAGCGGCCATTGGGGGATGGCGGATCCGGTAAAGGCGACCGGCACCGAGGCCGAAAAAGCGCTCGCCTTCCAGCAGGCCTATGGCGCGCTTCACCGCCGGATCGAGGCCTTCGCCGCCCTGCCGCTCACAACGCTCGACCGCATCGCGCTGCAATCCGCCGTCGATGACATCGGCCGCAACTGAAGGACTGACCATGACCACCTACGCCCTCAATGGCCTCGGCCGCATCGGGAAACTCGCCTTGAAGCCGCTTCTGGCACGCGGCGCGAAGATCGCATGGATCAACGACGCGGTGGGCGATGCGGCGATGCAGGCGCATCTGCTGGAATTCGACTCCGTTCATGGCCGCTGGGACGCGGAGTTCTCGAGCGACGCGGACAGCGTCACCATCGACGGCACCCGCCTGCCCTTCATCGGCACGCGCAACATCGAAGACCTGCCGCTCGACGACGTCGACGTGGTGATCGACTGCACCGGCGTCTTCAAATCCGAAGCCGCGCTCGCCCCCTATTTTGCCGCTGGCGTGAAGAAGGTCGTCGTCTCGGCCCCGGTGAAGGACGGCCCGACCGCCAATATCGTCTTTGGGGTGAACAATGACGCCTATGACCCGGAGGCGCACAGCATCGTGACGGCGGCGAGCTGCACCACCAACTGCCTCGCCCCGGTGGTGAAGGTCATCCACGAAAACCTCGGGATCAAGCACGGTGCGATCACCACGATCCATGACGTGACCAACACCCAGACCATCGTTGACCGCCCCGCCAAGGATCTGCGCCGCGCGCGCTCGGCGCTCAACTCGCTGATCCCGACCACGACCGGCTCGGCCACCGCGATCACGCTGATCTACCCCGAGCTGAAGGGTCGCTTGAACGGCCATGCGGTGCGCGTGCCGCTGCTCAATGCCTCGCTCACCGATTGCGTTTTCGAGGTCGAACGCGAAACGAGTGCCGAAGAGGTCAACGCGCTGTTCAAATCCGCCTCGGAAGGTCCGCTGAAAGGCATCCTCGGCTACGAGACGCGCCCGCTCGTGTCCTCGGATTACACCAACGACATCCGCTCCTCGATCATCGACGCCCCCTCGACGATGGTCGTGAACGGCACGCAGGTGAAGGTCTATGCGTGGTATGACAACGAGATGGGCTATGCCTACCGGCTGGCCGATGTCGCGCTGATGGTGGGGGCGTCGCTGTGAGCGAGAGCCCCGCCAGCCGCCCCGAGGGCTTCTCCGCCTATATCGCGGTGACGGCGGCCTATTGGGCCTTCATGCTCACCGATGGCGCGCTGCGGATGCTGGTGCTGCTGCATTTCCACACGCTGGGATTCTCGCCGGTGCAGCTGGCCTACCTGTTCATCCTGTATGAGGTCGCAGGGATGGTCACGAACCTCTCGGCGGGCTGGATCGCGGCGCGGTTCGGGTTGGTCTCGACGCTTTATGCGGGGCTGTCGCTGCAGGTCGTGGCCTTGATCGCGCTGGCGCAGCTTGATCCCGGTTGGACCATCGGCGCCTCGGTCGCCTATGTGATGGTGGTGCAGGGCCTTAGCGGGGTTGCGAAGGATCTTGCGAAAATGTCCTCGAAATCGGCGGTGAAGCTGCTGGCGCCCACCGGCAAGGGCGGGCTCTTCAAATGGGTCGCGGTGCTGACCGGGTCGAAGAACGCGGTGAAGGGCGTGGGTTTCCTGCTGGGGGCTGCACTGCTGGCCGCGCTCGGCTTCGATTACGCGGTGGTCGCGATGGCGGTGGTGCTCGCGCTGATCCTCGCCGCGATCGTCGTGGCGATGCCGCCGGGCCTTCCGCGCGGGCGCAAGGGCGCGAAATTCTCCGAAGTCTTCTCGAAATCGGCCAATGTGAACTGGCTCTCCGCGGCGCGGGTCTTCCTGTTCGGCGCGCGCGACGTCTGGTTCGTCGTCGGCATCCCGATCTATTTCTACGCGGTCCTGTCGGACGGCACACATGCAGGCGACCGCGCGGCCTTCTTCCTCGTGGGCACCTTCATGGCGCTCTGGATCATCCTTTACGGCGCAGTGCAGGCCGCCGCTCCGCGCATCCTGAAGGCCAAATCCCGCCCCGAAAGCGACCTGATCGGCGCCGCGCGGCACTGGGCGCTGGCGCTGCTTGCCGTGCCCGCGCTCCTCAGCACCGCCGCGCTGATCGACCCGACGCCGTCTCTGTGGCTCAGCACCGTGCTGGTCGTGGGCCTGCTGGCCTTCGGCGCGATCTTCGCGGTGAATTCCTCGCTCCACTCCTATCTCATTCTCGCCTTCACACAGGCCGAGCGGGTGACGATGGATGTGGGCTTCTACTACATGGCCAATGCGGGCGGGCGGCTGATCGGCACGCTCCTGTCGGGGCTGAGCTACCAGATGGGCGGGCTGGGTGCCGTGATGATCACCGCGACGGTGATGGTCGCCTTGAGCGCACTGGCGGCGGGGCGGCTTGCGCCCGAGGCACCCCTCACGAGCCCGTGAGCGGAGATGGACATTCCCGCCTCTGCGCGCTTTTCTAGCGCGCGGAGGAGAGCGGCCCCCGCGCCGCTCGCAAAATGGGAGGAGAGCCGGTGCTGTCACGCGGCAAAGATTACGCGGCCACGCGGGCTGCGTTTCGATGGGACATACCCGAACGCTACAATATCGGCGTCGACACATGCGACAAATGGGCCGCGCGCGAGCCCGACCGCGTCGCGCTGATCGAGGTCGAAGAGGATGGCTACGGCGCGGTGCGCGAGACAACCTTCAGAGCGTTGCGCGCGGCGTCGAACCGCTTTGCCAATGTGCTGGCCGGGCTGGGCGTGGGCGGCGATGGGCGCGAGACCGGCGACCGGGTGGCGATCTTGCTGCCGCAACGCCGCGAGACCGCCATCGCCCATATCGCGGCCTTCAAGGCGGGCTGCGTCTCGCTGCCGCTGTTCACCTTGTTCGGCCCCGAGGCCCTGCTGCACCGGCTGCGCGACAGCGGCGCGCGGGTGCTGGTGACCGACCCGGCGAGCTATGAGGTGATCGCGGCGATCCGCTCCGAATTGCCCGATCTGCAGACCGTCTTCGTCACCGATGACGGCGGGACCGGCGCGGACGGCGTGGCCGATTTCAATGCGGCCCTCGCCGAGGCCTCGCCCGACTTCACCCCCGTCGATACCAGCGCCGAGACCCCCGGCGTGCTGATCTACACCTCGGGCACCACGGGCAATCCGAAAGGTGCGCTCCATGCCCACCGGGTGCTGCTGGGCCACCTGCCCGGCGTCGAGATGAGCCATGATTTCCTGCCGCAGCAGGGCGACCGCATCTGGACGCCCGCCGATTGGGCATGGATCGGCGGGCTCTTGGACGTGCTGCTCCCGGCGCTGCATCACGGCGTGCCGGTCGTGGCCTGCCGTTTCCGCAAGTTCTCGGCGCAGGCGGCGGCCGACCTGATCCGGCGGCTGAGCGTGCGCAATGCCTTCCTGCCGCCGACCGCGCTGAAGATGATGAAGGCCGATCCCGAGAGCCTGGCGTGGAGCCTCGACATGCGCTCGGTCGCCTCGGGGGGTGAACCGCTCGGCGCGCAACTCCTCGACTGGGGGCGCAAGGCGCTCGGCGTCACGATCAACGAATTCTACGGCCAGACCGAATGCAATATGGTGGTGTCCTCCGCCGCGAGCCTCGACGATCCCGAACCGGGCGCGATGGGCTGGCCGGTGCCGGGCCATAAGGTCGCGATCATCGACAGCCAGACAGGTCAGGTTCTGCCCGATGGCGAAGAAGGCGCGATTGCGGTGCGCGCGCCCGATCCGGTAATGTTTCTCGGCTATTTCAACCAGCCCGACGCGACCGAGGCGAAATTCGTGACCGGGCCCGAGGGCCGCTGGCTGCTGACCGGCGACCGGGGCGTCAGCGGCGACGGCGGGCGGCTGCGCTTCAAGGGGCGCGACGACGATATCATCTCGACCGGCGGCTACCGTGTCGGCCCAGCCGAGATCGAGGATTGCCTGATCTCGCACCCTGCGGTGCAGATGGCGGGCGTCGTGGGCCAGCCCGATCCGCTGCGCGGCGAGATCGTCGCGGCCTTCGTCACGCTGTGTCCCGGCCACACCGACACCGAGGCGCTGCGCGACGACCTTGCCGCCCATGTCCGCGCGCGGCTTGCGAAATACGAATATCCCCGCGCGATCTACGTGATCGACGACATGCCCGTGACCACCACCGGCAAGATCATCCGCAACGCGCTACGCGCCCGCCTACCCAAGGAGCCCGCCCTATGAGCCCCGTCCTGTTCGAGACCCGCGGCAATATCGCGATCATCACCCTCAACCGCCCCGAGCGGCGCAACGCGATCAATGCCGAAGCCGGCCACGCCCTGGCCGAGGCGGTGGCCCGTCTGGAAGCGGATGACGCGCTGCAGATCGGCATCCTGCGCGGCGAAGGCGCGGTGTTCTGTGCGGGCATGGACCTCGCCGCTTTCACCGAAGGTAAGGTCGAGGAGTTACTATTTGCTGAAGGCGGTTTCGGCGGCCTGACGGAATCCCACCGCAGCAAGCCGATCATCGCCGCCTGCCACGGGGCCGCGCTCGCAGGCGGGTTCGAACTCGCCTTGGGCTGCGACATGATCGTCGCCGAAGACGGCTGCCGCTTCGGCCTGCCCGAAGTGCTGCGCGGGCTGGTGGCGGGCGCGGGCGGCGCGCTGCGGCTGGCGAGCCTCATCCCCCCGGCGCGCGCCCGCGAATTGCTCCTTACGGGGCGGCTGTTCGACACCGCCGAGGCATGGGATTTGGGACTGATCGCCCGCCGCGCCGAGGCCGGGCAGGCGTTCGAGGCGGCGCTAGCGCTGGCCGAGGAGGTCGCGAAGAACGCCCCGTTGGCCCTGCGCGAGACCCTGCGCCTATCGCGTGAAATCGAGCGCCGCGCGGTCGACCCGCTTTGGGAGGAGAATGCGCGGACCTTGAAAGCCGTGATGGCGAGCGAGGATGCCGCCGAGGGTGCGCGGGCTTTCCTGGAGAAACGCGCGCCGGAGTGGTCGGGGAGATAAGGGACGCGCCCGAGCTTTGGGGTGAGCCGTGTCTCGGAAGGCTTCCAGTGGAAGGCTTCAGCGGCGAACGCGCCGCGCGTCGCGGCGCAGAGGGCGTCTGTGTTTGGCGAAGAGGGACGCGCCCGAGCCTCGGGCGGGTGCCTTGATGCGCTTGTGGCCGGGCGCTTTCTCTCTCAAGCCCGCATGTCGGCTGTGTCCGCAGCGACATCGCCAGTGCGCCCTCCCGGGGGGAGGATCGGGCGCGGCCCGGGGCTGGTCGCCCCGCGCCAAGGAGTGGGCTTCAAGCATTTCACAAAACGAAAAAGGCCCGAGGCGCATCGCCCCGGGCCCATTTCTTAACTCCAAGCGGCCCCTAAGGCGCCGCCTTGCCCTCAGCTCTCCGCAGCCAAGAACGCCTTGCGGCGCTCGACCCGCTCGCGGATTTTCTCGACATCGGCGATCGGCGTCGCCGCCAGCAGCGTCTTGGTATATTCGTGCTGCGGATTGGCGAAGATCTGATCGCGCGAGGCGTATTCCACCACCTCGCCCGCATTCATCACCATCACCTCATCCGCGAAATAGCGCACGACCGAGAGGTCATGGCTCACGAAGATATAGGACAGGTCGAACTCGTCCTGCAGGTCTTTGAGCAGGTTCAGCACCTGCGCCTGCACCGAGAGATCGAGCGCCGAGACCGGCTCGTCCAGCACGAGGATCTGCGGGTTCAGCATCAGCGCGCGCGCAATCGCGATCCGCTGGCGCTGACCGCCCGAGAACATATGCGGGTAGCGGTTGTAGTGCTGCCGCTCGAGGCCGACTTTCTCCAGCATCTCCTCGGCGCGCTTGCGGCGCTCCTTTGCGGGGATGTCGGTGTTGATGATCAGCGGCTCGGTCAGAACCTCGCCCACCTTCTGACGCGGGTTGAGCGACGAATAGGGGTTCTGGAAGACGATCTGAACCTTGGCACGCAATGCGGACGTCACCTTGGTTTCCTTGATGTCGATCTTCTCGCCCTGAATGTACAGATCGCCCGAATTGGCCGGGTCGATCAGCGTCAGAATGCGCGCGAGCGTGGACTTGCCGCAGCCGGATTCGCCGACGATGGCCAGCGTCTTGCCCTGCTCGAGCGAGAACGAGATGCCGTGCAGCGCCCGGATCGTCTTCGCCCCGCGCAGGAACCCGCCCGAGACGATGTAGTCGCGCGTGATGTCGCGCCCTTCGAGGATCACACTCATTGCACGCCCTCCCAGCCATCGGCGACGGTCAGCAGACGGTCCCCGGTCGCGTTCTCCGGCAGCGCGGCGAGAAGCGCGCGCGTATAGGGATGCTGCGGGTTCTCGAAGAGTGAGAGCACGTCGGCCTCCTCCAGTTTGCGGCCCTTGAACTGGACCGAGACGCGGTCGGCGGTCTCGGCCACGACGCCCATGTCATGGGTGATCATGATCAGCCCCATGCCATATTCCTCCTGCAGGCTCATCAGCAGATCGAGGATCTGCTTCTGGATCGTCACGTCGAGCGCGGTGGTCGGCTCGTCGGCGATCAGCAGGCGCGGCTTGCAGGCGATGGCCATCGCGATCATCACGCGCTGACACTGCCCGCCCGAGAGCTGGTGCGGATAGCTGTTCAGCCGCCGCTCGGGTTCGGGGATGCCGACCTGCTCGAACAGCTCCAGCGCGCGTTTGCGGGCATCCTTGCCCTTCAGGCCAAGGTGACGCGTCAGCACTTCCTCGACCTGGAAACCGCAGGTGAAGGAGGGGTTGAGCGAGGAGATCGGCTCCTGGAAGATCATCGAGATTTCTTTCCCGATGATCCGGCGACGTTCGCGGCCCGACATTTTCAGCATGTCGCGCCCGTCATAGGTGATCTCGTCGGCGGTGATCGTCGCGGTGGGCGGCAAGAGCCCCATAACCGCGAGCATCGAGACCGATTTTCCCGAGCCGGATTCGCCCACGATGGCGAGCACTTCGCGGCCCGAGACTTCGACATCGATCCCGTCCACGGCGCGGAACGCGCCCTGAGCGGTGTCGAATTCGACGGTGAGATTGCGGATTTTCAGCAAGGACATTGGCTTAGCTCCGCTTCAGTTTCGGATCGAGCGCGTCGCGAAGGCCGTCGCCCATCAGGTTGATCGCCAGCACGGTCACGAGGATCGCGAGACCCGGGAAGGTCACGACCCACCAGGCGCGCAGGATGAACTCGCGCGCTTCCGACAGCATCGTGCCCCATTCCGGGGTCGGCGGCTGCGCGCCCATGCCGAGGAAGCCAAGCGCCGCCACGTCGAGGATCGCATTCGAGAAGCTCAGCGTGCCCTGCACGATCAGCGGCGCGAGGCAGTTCGGCAGCACCGTGCGGAACATCAGGCGCATATGGCCCGCGCCCGCGACCTGAGCGGCCATGACGTAATCGCGGTTCTTCTCGGACAGCACGGCCGCCCGCGTCAGACGCGCGAAATGCGGCTGATAGACGATGGCGATGGCGATCATCGCGTTGATCAGCCCCGGCCCGAGCACCGCCACGAAGACAAGCGCCAGCAGCAGCGACGGGAAGGCGAGGATGATATCCATCACCCGCATGATCACGGTATCGACCCAGCCGCCGAACCAGCCGGCGAGCAGGCCGAGGATCACCCCCACGGAGAGCGCGAGCAGCACGACCATCACGCCGATGAACAGCGAGAAGCGCGCGCCGAACAGCAGGCGCGAGAGGATATCGCGCCCGACCGCATCGGTGCCGATCAGGAAGGTGCCGTTGGCATCATGCGTCAGCGGCGTCGCCAGAAGCGCGTCGCGGAACTGCGTGTCGGGATCGAAGGGCGCGATCAAGGGCGCCGCGATCGCGGCCAGCGCGATCAAAGCGAACACCACCAGACCGATCACGGCCCCACGGTTTTCTTTGAAATAGAACCAGAACTCGGCGAATTGCGCGCGGCGCGTGCCGGCCGGGATATCGGTTTCGGTCACTTCGGACATGTCACTCACCTATGCCGGATACGCGGGTTAATCAGACCGTAGAGCAGGTCCACGATCAGGTTCACGAACATCACGATCAGCGCGATCATCAACAGCCCGCCCTGCACGGAGGGGTAGTCGCGCCGCGAGATCGAATCGACCATCCATTTGCCGATGCCCGGCCAGGAGAAGATCGTCTCGGTCAGGATCGCGCCCGCCATCAGCATACCGACCTGCAGGCCGATCGTGGTGATCACCGGGATCATCGCATTGCGCAGCGCGTGGACGCCCACGACGCGGCGCGGCGGCATCCCCTTGGCGCGCGCGGTGCGCACGTAATCCTCGCCCAGAACTTCGAGCATCGCCGAACGGGTCTGGCGCGCGATCACCGCGAGCGGGATCGTGGCGAGCACGACCGCAGGCAGGATCAGGTGGCTCAGCGCCGAGGTCAGCGCGCCGGATTGTCCCGACATCAGCGCGTCCCAGATCATGAAGCCCGTGCCGTTGGGGAAATAATACATCAGCGAGATGCGCCCCGAGACCGGCGTCCATTGCAGGATGCCCGAGAACAGGATGATCAGCAGCAGGCCCCACCAGAAGATCGGCATCGAATAGCCCACGAGCGCCGTGCCCATCGTCGCCTGATCGAACCACGAGCCGCGCTTGATCGCGGCCAGCACGCCGATCGGTACGCCGATCACGACGGCGAGGAACATCGCGCAGATGCCCAGTTCAAGCGTGGCCGGGAAGAGCGCGAAGAACTCGCCGAGCACCGGCTTGTGGGTCACGAGGCTGTCGCCGAGATTGCCGTGCGCGAGTTGCCAGATGAAATCGAGATATTGCTGCCAGAGCGGGCGGTCGAAGCCAAGCTGATGCGCCAGCTCGGCATGGCGTTCGGGGCTCAGCCCGCGCTCGCCTGCCATCAGCAGCACCGGGTCCCCAGGCAGCACCCGAACGAACCCGAAGGCCACGATCGTGATGCCGATCAGCGTGGGGATCAGCCAGAGGATCTTGCCGATTATGAAACGTAACATGTCACCGGTCCTGTTTGCGGTTCTTCAGGATACCTTTCGCGGCAGCCTCTGCCCGCCGCGCTCCGTGGCGCTCACGGTCATTTGGCCTCCGATTTTCGGCCCCTGAATGTATTGCGAGGCGCCCAGTTTCCCGGGCGCCTCTGTCATGCAGGTAGTCTCAGGATCACTCCGAGATGTCCACCCCGTAGAAGTCGTGACCGCCCAGCGGGTTCATCACATAACCGGTGACCTTGTTGGACATCGGCATGAACACGGTCGAGTGGGCGATGGTGTCCCACGGCGCCTGTTTCTTGAACTCGACCTGCGCCTCCTCATAGAGCTTGGTGCGCTCGGCCTGATCGCTCGATTGACGCGCCTTGGTGATCAGATCGTCGAATTTCTGATCGCACCAGAAGGCACGGTTCGAACCGCTTTCAGCCGCCGAGCAGCCCAGCAGAACCGCGAGGAAGTTGTCCGGGTCGCCGTTGTCGCCGGTCCAGCCGAGGATCACCGCACCGTCACGGTTCGGATCTTTCGACTTCTTCAGGTATTCGCCCCACTCGTAGGAGACGATATTCGCGGTCACGCCGACCTTGGCGAGATCCGATTGCATCAGCTCCGCGGTGCGGCGTGCGTTGGGCATATAGGGCCGCTGCACGGGCATCGCCCAGATGTTCATCGTGAGATCTTTCACGCCAGCCTCGTCGAGCATTTTCTTAGCCTGCTCAGGATCGTAGGCGTCGTCCTTGATGTCCTTGTTATAGGACCACATGGTCGGCGGAATCGGGTTCTTGGCAACCTGGCCCGCGCCCTGGAAGACCGCGTCGATGATCGCGTCCTTGTTGATCGCCATGTTCAGCGCCTTGCGGACTTCCGGCTTGTCGAACGGCGCCTGCGTGGTGTTGTAGGCGAGGTAAGCCACGTTCAGACCGGGCTGCTCGTCGACCTTGATGTTCGAGTCGTCCTTGAGCGCCTGAATGTCGGCCGGCGACGGGTACGGCATGATCTGGCATTCGCCCGCCTGCAGCTTCTGCATGCGCACCGCCGGATCGGGCGTGATCGCGAAGATCAGATCGTCGATCGCCGCCTTGCCCTTGAAGTAGTCCGGGTTCGCCTTGTAGCGGATCACGGCGTCCTTCTGGTAGGCGACGAATTCGAACGGGCCGGTGCCGACCGGCACGTTGTTGATATCGGCCTTGCGATCCTCGCTGGCCAGCTTGTCGGCATATTCCTTCGACATGATCGACGCGAAGTCCATCGCGAGGTCGGCGAGGAACGGCGCGTTCGGCTCGGACAGGTGGAACTTCACCGTATAATCGTCGACTTTCTCGATCGATTTGATGATCGTCGGCATGTCCATGCCGGCATAGTATTCATAGGAAACGCCCGGCGCGTAAGAATAATAGGGGTTGTCCTTGTTGCCCTGACGGTCGAACGAGAAAATCACGTCATCGGCGTTGAAATCACGGCTCGGGGTGAAGCCCTCGACCGAGTGGAATTTCACGCCCTTGCGCAGGTTGAACGTATAGGTCAGCCCGTCATCGGACACGTCCCAGCTTTCTGCGAGGCCCGGTTCGATCTCGGTCGTGCCCGGCTTGAATTCGACGAGCTGGTCATAGACCGGCTTCGAGGAGGCATCGAACGTCGTGCCCGCGGTATAGGGCGCGGGGTCGAAGCCTTCCGGCGACGCTTCCGAGCAATAAACGAGCGTCTTGGCGCCGGCTCCGCCTGCGGTCATCATCACCGCGGCAGCCCCCGCCAAAAGCATCGAGCGAATGGTCATGGTCTGTCCTTCCTGTTGGTTGGTCTTTTCGTGAGTGCTGCCGCCCCCTCCGGTCGCGTGGGCGACATCGTGGGACGGTTCAAACACAAACTGGTGAGGAGTAAACCTTGCTTTGATCACGTGGTCAATGAATGCCGCGACGTCGCGGGTCACGAGCGGGTGAAACCTTCGTGTGACTCCGTCGGCGCGCCGCACGGTCGCGCGCCGGGTCGCGCATCGTCAATCGAGCGGGATCACATCCACCGCCTGCGCGCTTTGCTGACCGCCCGCGCCGCGCATCGCCCCCCGCAAAGGCGGCACGTCGTCATAGTCGCGCCCGTAGCCGACGGTGATGTAATCCTCGCCCGCATATTGATTGTTGGTCGGGTCGAACTCGACCCAGCCGGTCTCGGCCCCCGCCCAGGCGCGCACCCAGGCATGCATCGCATCCGCGCCTTCCAGACGGGGCTGGCCGGGCGGCGGATAGGTGCGCAGGAAGCCAGAGACATAGCCCGCCGGGATCCCCACCCCGCGCAGGCAGGAAATCATGATATGGCTGAAATCCTGACAGACCCCGTGGCGGTTCGCGAAGGCTTCGGCGGCGGGCGTGTTCACATCGGTCGCCCCCGCATCGAAGCGCATCTCGCGATGCAGCGCGCGGCCCACGGCCTCGATCGCGCCGCGCGCGGTCAGGCCCGGCTGCAACTGCGCTTGCGCGAACTCCGTCATCTCTTTCGTCGGCGCCGCACGGCGCGAGGCCGCAAGGAAATGATGCGGCGCGTTGGGCGCGAGGCTGCGGAATTGGGCGATCTCCTGCGCCAGTTCCTCACGCGGCGAGGACAGGTCCAGCCCCGGCTCCGCAAGCCCCCGGTCAATCTTGGCGTCAAGGGTGACGCCGATCTCGGCGATCGGCGCGTGCCAGACCGCCGAAGTCATCGCATTGCCGAAGAAGTCGCGCGAGTCATGGCGCTCATCGGGGGGCGGATCGAAGCTGAGCAGGCGTGATGTGACGGTCTGCATGCCGGCGATGTCCGACGGCAGCACCCGCAGGAGGGTCCGCGCATGATCGGAGGGCGCGTTATACCGGTAGCTCAGCTTTAACTTCACCTCGTAACGCATCGGATTACCTCAGATATTTCTGCGACACGAGATCGGAGAGCCGGAACAGGTCCGACCGGATCTGCTGCAACATCTGGGGCGTGACCTCTTCGGGCTCGATCACCGAGAGCTGCGTGCGCAACGGCATCAGCGCGCGCAGCAGATCGCCCGGACGCCCGGCCACCTCGGCCTCGGGAAGCTCATCAAGAAGACCCTTCAACCGATTGAGATGAAACAGAATTGCCCGCGGGTTGGCGGCGTCGAGCACCAGCAGGTCCAGCACCGTCTCGCGGTTGGTGCGCACCCGGTAGCGGCGCTGGTGGGTGATGACGCTGTCGGCCACCTCCACCGCCAGATCGAGCGCGCCTTCCGGCGCATCCTCGGCGGTGAAGCGGATCAGCAGCGCGGCCAGCCCGTCGGCGCGTTCCAGCGCCCGCCCGATCGACAAGAAGCGCCAGCCCTCGAAGCGGTACATGTTCTCGTGCACGAGACCGGAGAACCCGGTGATCTTGCGCAAAAGCACCCCCATCGCGCGCGCCGTATCGTCGCCGGGGCGCGCGGTGTTCACCATCCCGCGGGCGGTCTTCGACAGGTCCTTCAGCGCCAGCCAGCCATCGGTCGAGAACCGGTCGCGCACTTTCGACGCACAGGCCTGCGCCGCATCGAGCCGCTGCAACAGCGCATCCGGCACGGATTGGGAGATGTCGAACCCATGCGCGCCGAGGAACTGCGCCAGACGGGCCAGCCGCGCGTCTTCCGGGCTGCCGGTCGCGGCGAGGCGCAGGTGATAGGCGCGGATCACCCGGATCGAGTCTTCGCAGCGCTCGATATAGCGGCCGAGCCAATAGAGGTTGTCGGCGGCGCGCGCAGGCAGCGTGCCGGGGATCTTGCGCCGGAAGGTGCCGGTCTGGCGCGGTGCCATACTCGCCGAGGGCACCGGCTTGTCCGACACGATCCAGACATCGGCCACGGCCCCGCCCTGCTGCATCGACAACGCGGTCGCATCGCCCTCCGGCCCGATCCGGGCATAGCCGCCCTTCATGAACTGCCAGCCCTGCGGCGTGCGCGCGGCAAACACGCGCACCGTCATCGGACAGGGCCGGACCGACCCGCCGCCCTGCCCGTCGTCATGCCATGCGGGCGTCGTGGACAGCGTCACCGCCTCCTGACCCACCAGATGCCGGCCCTCGGCCTCCAGCCAATCCGCGATCGGCGCCTCCGCGCCCGAGCGGAACTGCCCGCCCAGCGCGGTCGCGGCATCCAGATCGAAGGGCAGATTCACCGCCATTGCGGGGCCGATCATCATGGTTTCGGCATTGGCGCGGACATGGGCACGCTCGGACGCGCCGCCGCACCACCATGTCGCGATATTGGGCATCGCAAGCGGCTGCCCCGTCAGCACTCGCGAAATCTTCGGCAAGAAGGCCATCAGCGCGCGGGTCTCCAGCACGCCCGCGCCCAGCGCATTGACCATCGCGAGATTGCCCTCGCGCACCGCCTCCATCAGACCCGGCGTGCCGATCTGGGTGTCGGGGTCCATCTCGAGCGGATCGACGAAGCCCGCATCCATCCGCCGCCAGAGCGCGCCCAGAGGCTGCGGCCCCTCGATCGTGCGCACCATCGCCTCGCCGTTCTGCACCAGCAGATCCTCGCCTTCGAGCAGCGACAGGCCAAGGTAGCGCGCGATATAGGTGTGCTCGTAATAGCTGTCATTGGCCGGGCCCGGCGTGAGGATCGCGGCACGGCGCATATCGCCATCGGCCCGCCCTGCGAGCGTCTCCAATGCTCCGCGAAAATCGCCGAAGAAGGTGGCGAGCTTATGGATATGATCGCGCGGGAAGCTCTCGGGGAAGATGCGCCCCGTGGCCATCCGGTTCTCCAGCGCGAAACCTGCCCCCGAGGGCGCCTGCGTCCGGTCCCCCAGCACGAACCACGACCCGTCCGGCGAGCGCCCGATCTCGAAGGCAAGGAAATGCAGGTAATTCCCCCCCTTGGGCTGGACCCCCACCATCGGACGCATCCAGTGCTTATTGCCCGCGATCAGTTCCGGCGGCAGATGCCCGTTCGCGACGAGACTTCCCGGCCCGTAGAGGTCGGCCATCACCGCCTCCAGCAGATCGGCCCGCTGTGCCAGCCCCTCGCAGATACTCGACCACTCGCTTTCATGCAGGATGACGGGGATATGGCTCAGCGGCCATTCGCGTTCGGCCAGCACGTCGTTGGAATATTGCCGGTAATAGACGCCCGCATCGCGCAGATACTGATTGGCGCGCTCGAAGCGCTGCGGGATTTCCCCCGGTTCGAGCTGCAGGAACTTCTCCACGAAGGGCCGCCAGACGCGCCGCATCGCACCGAAGCGTTCGAACAGCTCGTCGGCAACACCCGGCACAGGCGCATAGCCCGCCAGAAGCGGGTGCTGTTCGAGCGGGCTCGCAGCGTCGGGCGTATCGGGGCTTTGCATCGGGTCTCCGTTAGGCTCGGATCAACTCAGCCCGACAGGACGTCGCAGGTCAAGCGTCAGGGGAAACTCCGGATGGGGGGTCTCCGGTTCCGGGCGATAGGCCCCCGGTGTATGACCGTGCCCCTCGAAGCGTGCCAATCGGCGGGCTTCCGCCTCGTTGCCGTTCACCGGGAAGGTGTCGTAATTGCGTCCCCCCGGATGGGCCACGTGATAGACGCAGCCGCCGATCGCCCTGCCCGTCCAGTCGTCATAGATGTCGAAGATCAGCGGCGCATTGACCGGCAGCGTCGGATGCAGCGCCTCGGCGGGTTGCCACGCCTTGAACCGCACCCCCGCGACAGAGACCCCACTCTCCTGCGTGCGCACAAGCGGCACGGGACGACGGTTGCACATCACCTTGTAGCGGTCCTGATGGAGCGAGGTCATCTTCACCTGCAAACGCTCGACCGAGCTGTCGGTGTAGCGCACCGTGCCGCCAATGGCGCCGGTCTCTCCCAGCACATGCCACGGCTCCAGCGCCTGACGGATTTCGAGATGCACGCCTTCCGCCTCGATCTGACCGCAGAAGGGGAAGCGGAACTCCGATTGCGCCTCGAACCATTGCGGATCGAGATCGAAACCGTGACGGCGCAGGTCCGAGAGCAGATCGGTGAAATCCTCCCACAGGTAATGCGGCAGCATGAAGCGGTCATGCAGCACCGTCCCCCAGCGCACGGGACGCCCCTCTACCGGCGCATTCCAGCACCGCGCGATGATGGCACGCAGCAGCAATTGTTGCGCGAGCGACATGCGCGGGTCCGGCGGCATCTCGAAGCCGCGGAACTCGACGAGGCCAAGGCGACCGGTCGGCCCGTCAGGCGAATACATCTTGTCGATGCAGATCTCGGCCCGGTGGGTATTGCCGGTGACGTCGGTCAGCATGTTGCGCAGCAGCCGGTCCACCAGCCACGGCGGCGGCACATTGCCTGCCTCGGGCGGATGGATCTGGCTCAGCGCGATTTCCAACTCATAGAGCGTATCGTGCCGCGCCTCGTCGATCCGGGGCGCCTGTGAGGTTGGGCCGATGAAGAGGCCGGAGAACAGGTAGGACAGCGAGGGATGCCGCTGCCAGATCAGGATCAGCGATTTCAGCAGATCGGGGCGACGCAGGAAAGGGCTGTCGAGGAGCGTCTCCCCGCCCACGACGACATGGTTGCCGCCGCCGGTGCCGGTATGGCGCCCGTCGATCATGAACTTGTCGGCCCCCAGCCGCGACTGGCGGGCCTCTTCATAGATCGCCTCGGTGGTGGCGACGCAATCCTCCCAGCTATGAGCGGGATGGATATTCACCTCGATCACCCCGGGATCGGGCGCGACCCGGATCACGTTGAGGCGCGGATCGTGCGGCGGCGCGTAGCCTTCGATATGGATCGGCAGCCGCATCGCCTTGGCGCTTTCCTCGGCTGCGGCGATCAGTTCGAGGTAATCCTCCAGATCCTCGGTCGGCGGCATGAAGACGCAGAGCCGCCCGTCACGCGGTTCGACCGAGATCGCGGTGCGCACGACATCGCCCACCGTATCCAGATCCTGCTCCACGATCGTTTGCCCCGGCTCGGCCGATTGCGCCTCGGAGACGGGCTGTCTGTGTTCCTCGGTGGGCTCGTCGACCAGCCCCTTCTCGGCGGCCTTCTCCATCTCGGCATGGAAATCGGGCAGATCGCCTTTCGGCAGCGAGGTATCGGTGACGTAGTGATAGGGATATTGCGCGGGCGGCACATAGGGCAGCGCGCCCAGCGGCAGACGGAACCCCGCAGGGCTGTCGCCCGGGATCAGGAACAGCTTGCCGCGCCGGGTCTTCCACTTCTCCGAGCGCCAGCGATGGCCGGGCTTCGCCTTGGCCTGCCAGCGTTGCACCGGCAGGATGTAGCCCGTGGGCGTCTCCAGCCCGCGATTGAAGACCCGGGCGAAACGCGCGCGATCCTCGGGGTTCTTCAGCTTGCTGTCCTCGGGCGTGACATTGGCGGGCAGATTGCCCTCTTTCAGCATCCATTCGGCCGGGTCTTCATAGGCGGGCTGGGCGTGATCGGGCTCGATGCCCAGATGCTCCGCGATGCCGCGCATCAGCGTGCCGGCCTCCTCGGGGCCCGCGCCGGTCTTGTCGCCCTCCTTGGCGATCAGATCCTCGTCGCGCCAGATCGGCTTGCCGTCGCGCCGCCAGTAGAGCGAGAAGGTCCAGCGCGGCAGGCTCTCGCCCGGATACCACTTCCCCTGCCCGTAATGCAGAAAGCCCCCCGGCGCGAAACGGTCGCGCAACCGCCGGATCAGCTCATCGGCCAGCGCACGTTTCTGCGGGCCGACGGCGGCGGTGTTCCACTCGTCGCTCTCGAAATCGTCGATCGAGACGAAGGTCGGCTCGCCCCCCATGGTCAGGCGCACATCGCCCGCCTTCAGGCTCTCGTCCACTTTGCGCCCCAGCGCATTGAGCCGGTCCCAGGCCTCGTCGGAGAACGGCTTGGTGATGCGCGGATGTTCGGCCACCCGGTCCACCGTCATGTCGAAAGCGAAACTCACCTCCGGGCTGCCGACCGAGGAAAAGCCCCCGGAGATCGGCGCGGCATTGCGGAAATGGGGTGTCGCGGCCAGCGGGATATGGCTCTCGCCGGTCAGCAATCCGGACGTCGGGTCCAGACCGATCCAGCCCGCGCCGGGGATGAACACCTCGCACCATGCATGCAGGTCGGTGAAGTCGTGATCGGTGCCAGACGGCCCATCCAACGCCTCCAGATCGGGCTTCAGCTGGATCAGGTAGCCCGAGACGAAGCGCGCCGCGAAGCCGAGATGGCGCAGCACCTGCACCAAGAGCCACGAGCTGTCCCGGCACGAGCCCGAGCGTTTCTGCAACGTCTCCTCGGGCGTCTGCACGCCGGGGTCCATGCGGATCGTGTAATCCACGACCTTCGAGACATGCGCATTCAGCGCGACGAGGAAATTGACCGTCCCTTTGATCGTGTAGTCAATCTCGCCGATGAACTGCGCCAAGAGCGGGCCTTCCGGCTCGGGCGTGCGGTAGATCGACAGGTCGTCACGCAGTTCCTCGGGGTAGTCGAAGGGCCATTCCTCGGCAAACTCCTCGGTGAAGAAGTCGAACGGGTTGTAGACGGTCATGTCCGCCGTCAGGTCCACCTCGATCTTCAGCTCGGTCACGGGCTCGGGGAAGACGAAGCGCGCGAGCCAGTTGCCATAGGGGTCTTGCTGGTGATTCACGAAATGCCCGCCGGGCGAGACCTTGAGCGAATGCGAGATCACCCGGGTGCGCGAATGCGGCGCGGGACGCAGGCGGATGATCTGCGGGCCGAGCGTCACCGGGCGGTCATAGGTGTAATGGGTCAGGTGATAAATGCTGGCATGAATCGCCATAAGTCTCGCTCCCGCAATAAGTCTTCGCCTGATCACGATGACGGAGCAAGGGCTTCGGTAAAAGCCGCAATTTCGAAAAATGCGCCCTGCCCCTGCCTGTTGGGAAATCGAACGCCCAAAAAGCAGGCAGGAAGCGGGCGGCAAATTATTTCCGATTAATTCACTCAGGCATTGACGCGTTCGTGAACGGCGGCTACCCCTTCGCTCACGAAAACGCGAATGGAGACTTCAATGACCCGGACCCTCGCCCTCGCCCTGATGGGCACGGCCCTCGCCACGCCGACGCTTGCGGATGTGAATATCTACTCCCACCGTCAGCCCGAACTGATCCAGCCCGTGCTCGACGCTTTCACCGAAGAGACCGGGATCGCGGTGAACATCGCCTATGTCGAGAAAGGCATGGTCGAGCGCCTGAAAGCCGAGGGCGACCGCTCCCCCGCCGATCTGGTGCTGACCGTCGACATCGCGCGGCTGAGCGAAGTGGTGACTGCGGACGTGACGCAGGCGGTCGAGGACCCGGCGCTGCAAGACGCGATCCCGGCCGAATTCCGCGACCCGGAGAACCACTGGTTCGGCCTGACCTCGCGCGCCCGCATCGTCTATGCCTCGAAAGAGCGCGTGGCCGATGGCGAGGTAACGACCTATGAAGACCTCGCCTCCGACACATGGAAGGGCCGCATCTGCACCCGCTCCTTCACCTCGGATTACAACGTCGCGCTGACCTCGGCCTATCTCGCCCATCACGGCGAAGAGGCGACCAAGGAATGGCTCGAAGGGCTGAAGGCGAACCTCGCCAAGACACCCGAGGGCAATGACCGCAGCCAGGTGAAGTCGATCTGGGCGGGCGAATGCGACATTTCGCTGGGCAACACCTATTACATGGGCCAGATGCTTGCTGATCCCGAGCAGGCGCAATGGGCCAATTCCGTGCGCATCACCTTCCCGGTCTTCGAGGAAGGCGGCACCCATATGAACGTCTCGGGCATGGCGATGACCAAATCCGCGCCGAACCGCGAGGACGCGCTCAAGCTGATGGAATTCCTCGTCTCGGATGAGGCGCAGGAAATCTACGCCCAGACCAACCACGAATTCCCGATCAAGCCGGGCGTTGCGCGGTCCGAACTGGTGCAAAGCTGGGGCGAATTCACGCCCGACACGCTCGATCTCGCGACGCTGGCCGAGCTGCGCCCGACCGCGCTGACGCTGATCGACGAGGTCGATCTCGACGGCTGATCGCGATCCCGCACCCAAAACAGAGAAAGCGGCGTCCAGCGGGCGCCGCTTTTTTTCATTGTCCGGGATTGGAGCGCAACCGCAGCGGTTACTGGGCCGCGATCTGCAGCGCCTCGTCGGGGCCGATGCGCACACCGTCGATGGCGGCCATCTGCTCGAGATCCTGCTCGTAGCGGCGCTGCAACGAGGCCCGGTCGAGCGGATCGAACTCGGCGATCGGCGTGCCTTGCGGCTGCTGGTGATGGAACCGCGCCAGACGGCGTTTCTGCTTCGGCCCGATCACGACGCCCGAATGGTGCAGGCGCTGCATCATCGCGATCACCGTATCGGCATGCGCGGCCTCGGCATCGGGCGCGGGATCGAGCGCCGCGCCCGGCACCAGCGCCGTCAGCGCCTCGCCGATCTTCGAGCCATGCGGCAGCACGATGATTTCGCGCGGGTTGAGACCGGCTTTCAGATCGCGCACCACGTTCACCCAGCGGCGCGGACGCGCCATCAGGCGCGGCGTCAGCTCTGCGAAAGGCTTGAGCGGGCGGCGCGCGGCGAGATCACGCCAGAGCGCCGGGTAATACTCTTCATAGCTCGGCGCGTAGAGCACCACGCGCCCGATCGAACCGTTCAGCGCCTCGCGGAACCGCTCGGCCCGTTCCTGCGCCCGGGCGAAGAGGTGATAGAGCCCCGCCGCCGCATCGCCGATCAGTTGCGAATCGAGGTGGACACGCCCGCCAGCCGCAGCCCCGATCACCGCCGGACCGTAGCCTGCGCGGGCCAGAGCATCCTGCCCGCAGCCAAGCGTGCGTGCCATCTGGCCACTCATTCCACCCGAAGCGGGCGCTGCGATGAATACGTGATGCTGGTTCATGTATGGGTGTCCTCCCCTACTGCTGGTAGAGGTCTAGAGACCGAATGTGGCCAAATGTGGCCGTCCGCAGGAAAGCTTCGCGGCGAACACACGCATAGGTAAAGTCCATTTGGTGTACCCGAGGGTCATGCGCACCCATATCTGGACATCGCCGCGCCGCCGCGCCAAGGTCGCGCCGGACCCGCGAAGGAGGCGAATATGGCGCGCAAGATCATCATCGACACCGATCCCGGACAGGATGACGCGGTGGCGATCCTGCTGGCGCTGGCCAGCCCCGAGCTCGAAGTTCTGGGCATCACCTGTGTCGCCGGGAACGTGCCGCTGCCGCTGACGTCGAAGAACGCGCGCGTGGTCTGCGAACTGGCGGGACGAACGGATGTGCCGGTCTTTGCGGGCTGCGACCGGCCGCTCGCGCGCGATCTGGTCACAGCGGAATATGTCCATGGCAAGACCGGGCTCGACGGGATCGACCTGCCCGAGCCTCAGATGCCGCTGCAGGAGCAGCACGCGGTCGACTTCCTGATCGAGACGCTGCGCGCAAATCCCGCAGGCAGCGTGACGCTCTGCCCTCTGGGCCCGCTCACCAATATCGCGACCGCCTTGCGCCGCGCCCCCGATATCGCCGAGAAGATCGCCGAGATCGTGCTGATGGGCGGCGCCTATTTCGAGGTGGGCAACACCACGCCCGCCGCCGAATTCAACATCCATGTCGACCCGCAGGCCGCCGAGATCGTGTTCAAATCCGGCGTGCCGCTGGTGGTGATGCCGCTCGACGTGACGCATAAGGCGCTCACCACCCGCGCCCGCGTCGAGGCGTTCCGCAATCTCGGCACCCGCGTCGGCCATGCGGTCGCGAGCTGGACCGACTTCTTCGAGCGCTTCGACATGGCGAAATACGGCTCCGAGGGCGCGCCGCTGCACGATCCCTGCGTGATCGCCTATCTGCTCGAGCCCGACCTGTTCACGGGGCGGCACATCAATGTCGAGATCGAGACCACATCGGAGCTGACCATGGGCATGACCGTCGCCGACTGGTGGCGCGTGACCGACCGGGCGCCGAATGCGATCTTTATGGGCGATCTTGATGCCGAAGGGTTCTACACACTCCTCACCGAGCGCATCGCGCGGCTGTAACGCGCGGAGGGGGCGCTGCCCCCCGTCGCCGTAGGGCGACAAACTTAAGGGACAGGGGGCCTAGCCCGACCGATAATTGTCTGCTGAATGGCTTCGCTGTCCGCAATTGGGTGGGGGTGGGTTAACTTGCCTCTGCCTCCCCAAGACGCTGCCACTTACAAAGAGAAAGGGCGCGGAATACACCGCGCCCTCTTCTTGTTCGTATTGGATGATTTAAGCCCCGTTAGCCTTCGCTGGCGTTGTCCGATTTCCCGAGCGCAGTGCGTGTAACGCTTTCGTTGCCACGGATGGCGCCAGCCTTCTGGATCCGCTGCGCGATCTCGTCGCGCACGACGTCCGGGCAATCAGGATGATTGGCGATCCGCTTGGCGTTTGCCTGCGTGGCGGTTTCGCTGAACATGCGGAAGAACTCGACTGCCTTGGGAGTACCCGCCAGCTGGGCCAAGACGCTCTCGAGGCTTGCGAAGAGCGCTTTGTTCGCGCGGTCATGTTCGCGGTGCTGATCAAGAGCGATCTGCGCAGTGAGGTTTTCCGCGCGCGCTTTCATTTGCCGTTGGCGGTCGGTCATGCGGTTCCAGTCGATGACGGGATGCCGGTTTTTCTGTGCCATGTAGTCTAATCCTTTTCTGGCGGCGTCTGCCCCACGCCTGTCGCGGGGCTTCTCGGACGCTGTTCAGGAGGTGGGTTCATCGCGCAGGGCGCGGAAATCGAATTCGCGAACTTTTTCACGTTTTCTCATCGGAGCCCCGATCGACGTCGTCGGACCGAGCGCGCGACAAGCGGCGCCGAAGCGCATTGAGTGGCAACGAAAGCGATCTGCGCGCTTGTGCGAGACGATGCCTAGCTTTGTCGGGCAGCGTTTTCGCGATCTCGCGAAGCGCAGCGTCCGCCGCCTCGATCTGCGTGAACTCATCATCGAGTTCGGCGCGCGCTTCTTTGCGTGCTCGTTGTCGGAGAACCTCGAGCGCGCGTCCGAAAAGGAGCCGCACCGGCGATGTCGTATCGACGAGAGCGTCCTGTCGCACGGTCTCGTCCATGTCGGAGACGATATCCACGCGGCCTTCAGCCACCGCAGCCGCGACATCGAGCACGGACTGAGCCTCTCGCTGCCGCTGCGTGACGGTACGCTCTTGATCTGCGAGCGCCGATTTTTCGGCAGCGAGGGTTTTCTCGGTTTGCTTCACCGCTTTGTCGCGACAGGCCAGCTCAATCTCCCGGCTCTCGCGCCATTTTCGTGGGCTGACGTGATCGCGATGCTGCGGCAACGCGACCTCGGCTCCAGGATCGGCCGCCCCGTTTGCGCGCGCTTCGCGGACTTTCCTGTTGTGCTTGAGAGCCTCACGCAGGGCTTGCTTGCGACGCTCGCCGCGCCGGAGACCGATCTCCGCGAACCATGCGCCGACGCTATCTTGCGCCTTCTCGTAACTGCGGATCAGCGGGTGGACCGCTGGCTGCAGCATACGCCGACCATCGGTGGTTACTGCGCGGGGAATTATCACCGCGTGGATATGATAGGCTGTTTCGTCGAGATCGGCGCGTGCATGAACGCAGTCATCGCCGAAGTTGTTCAAGAGCCACTGCTTGGCTCGCGTCTCGAATTGCATTTCTCGCGTCGGGCCGCTCTCCCCGAAAAACTCGGTGAGATCTTTGTCGAACCATTCTTTGTTTACCGTCAGAATGATTTCGCGCAGCGGACCATGTCGGGTTGCGCGCCAGGGATCGCGCGGTCCCCGAAAAAGCGCATTCTTAAGCTCCGTCTTCCGACGTCGGCGGCGCAGCTGCTCCAATTCGAGGAGATGGTTTGCATGGCGCATGTCTTGGATCTCGTCCCAAGCATCTTGCGCCCAATTCTCGGAGCCGATGAGGCGCCGGTTGTGTGCCATGAGGCCGCTGTCGCAATGGCCGTTATCGCCCCCGCTGCGCATCCGGTGCTTTTCATAGCCGGCAAGATTACGGGGGTGCATGCCCTGCATGCGCATGACGATTGGGTAGGTATTTGTTGCTGATGACATAGTCGATCTCCGTGCTTGTGAGATCGAAATGGGTTCATGTCATTTGGCGCAAAAATCGCTGTGAATTTCCCCCGGTATCTACCCGGGAGGTGCCTATGAGGCGGGTGTCGGGGACGGCTAGGTGACTAGCGGAGGCTCAGTCACAAAGGGCGGAGAGCGAAGCGCGGTGTTGGCGTGAGTAGACGAGCAGGTCGGTGCGTGATCGGGCACAAAAAAGAACTCGTGGCGCTTGTGGTTTCAAACTCCGACCTTCATTGGCTTTCAGCGCACCACCATATATAGTGCACATATAGCACCTAACCACATAAGAGATGAGTATGCGCGGCTATCGTTCCACGCCAGATGACTACCTATTCCACAAAGGCGACTGGCACGCCACGCAAGAAGGCTGGAGGAATGAACTCGTTGCCGAGATTGGGGCGATGAATGGCGACGAGCTTCTGAATATTTCGACAACGGATTTGGCGCGTTACTATGTCGGCGAGTACACGTTCAAGGTGCCAGTCATCCACGCCGATGAATTGGTTGTGGATCAAAGAGAAACCAAAATTGACGTGAGCCAAGACCGTAACCGCATAATTCATGATCGCTCGCGGCCGTTCCACATCACCGGAACAACGATAGATGTCGAAGTGCCGTTCACTGGCAACAAGGTTGGTTTTGACATTCAGCCCTCCACTCGAAACTTCAACAATCCGAGGGCTAGGGTCCGCGACGGGATCATCGAGTTCTCGGTTACTGGAACCGATCTGTCAGCTGAACGAGTGAAACAAGAAATCGAACGAGTACTCGACTCAATCAATACGCATCTCGGCTGGCTTGCCAACGATGCCAAAGGCTACAACGCTGGATTGGAAAACCTGGCTACACAGACAATCGAGCGGCGCAAGGAAAAACTACTGAAAGACAAGTCGCTAGTTGCTGGGCTTGGTTTCAAAATGAAAGAACGCCCAGGTGCTAAGGAAACGTTTGCGGCACCAAAGGTCCGAAGAAACATACGACCACGGACACCAAAGCCAACCGCATCCAGAGTTGCTTACAACCCAGAACCAATCCTTACAGACGATGACTACGAGCATATATTGTCCGTCTTGGCAAATATGGTCAGTGTCATGGAGCAGAGCCCCGGAGCGTTTCGCGAGATCGATGAGGAAAGCCTGCGGACGCACTTCCTGATGCAATTGAACGGACACTTTTCTGGCGATGCGACGGGAGAAACCTTCAACTACGAAGGCAAGACCGACATTCTCATCAAAGTAGATGGGCGAAACATCTTCATCGGAGAGTGCAAGTTTTGGACGGGCGAAAAGGGCTATCTCGAGACGCTCGATCAGGTGCTTTCGTACCTTAGCTGGCGTGACACCAAAGCGGCTGTTTTGATTTTCAGTCGAAACAAGGATTTCACCGGCGTGCTCGAAAAGATCGAGGACGGCACGCACAAGCACCCCAACTGCAAAAAGCTGTTTAAGAAACGAAACGAAAGCAGCTGGACATATCTGTTCGGACACAAGGACGACGCCAATCGAGAAATCTCGATAACCGTGCAGGCATACAACGTACCTGAGAGGATTGAGCCTCGCATCCGAACAATCGGCACCTAGATCGCTTTTAACGACCTTTTTTCGTTAGAAAGGCAAAGCCGGTAAGGCCTGCCTTCATAAACAGCTCCATTTTCTCTTCTTCTGAAGCTGGCGACGAAACAGTCGATTTGAAAATGGCCTCCACGGCAGAAAGGAACTTGGTCGCTTGATCAATGGTCGTGGTCAGAGTGCTTTCGAAACGCTTGAAATCCGGCGGGTACATGAGGTCGGTTTCAGAGTCGAAAACCTTGTGGTTGCCTTCTGAGTCCACATAGGTGTTGATAGCTGTCTCGAGCAGCCAGTAATTGTACATCAGAATGATGCCTGCATCATGATCCCGATCCAAAGTCAGAGGAAGTTCGGGTTTCCACTCTAAGGTCTTTACGATTAGGTCGTCGGTGATATGGCCGGTGAACTTGTTTCGCAGATACGAAAAGAACTCTGCGTTGGCGCGACAGTCGTCGAATAACCTGCTTAGTTCCCGATGGTCAGCATACATGGATCGTATGGACTTCTCAAATTCGCACAGATTGTGGAAGGCCAAGAAGGCTGTTTTGACGTGGGCAATCGAAAGGATGAGGCCCTTGCGGTTTATCTCAGATTTGGCCTCTTCAAGATCATTTCGAATGATCAGGCTTTGTACTAGACGCTTTTCCAAGTTGGTGCCTTTCGAAATTAAGCTAGGTTCACGAGTGTCAGGTCTAGGCAAGCTGCAATGCAGCGTCGAAAACCGCAACGAACGTCGGGAATGGGCCGTTCACTGCGAAGCAGAAAGGGCGGGGAGCGGTCGTTCGCTGCGAATTGCATGAATGGCTAAGATGCGCAGGAAGAGGACCTTGTCCGGCCTGGTTACATTCCGCAAGTTGCCTTAGGGGCGCGGCGTGGCGATAGGCTACCCGTGAGCCCAAGTGGACCATGCCGCACAACGCACGAATATCTGATCACATTTCAGTGGTCTGATACGATTGTAGTGTCGCAGGAAATAATCTCTCCATTGAATAGAATTCGGATAGGAAAGTCGGGCAAGGGCGGCTCTTGTGCTGTCATCGTGCCTACCCCTGACATGATCGATACGATTTCGTCGTGGAAACCAATCTGATCAGAATTCGTCTTCTGTGCCAGATCATCAATATGGAACGGCTGCTTTTCGTCAGCATACCAGTCCTCTAGCCAAGAAATCAGAGGAGTGCAGGGATGGTCTAAGTAGCGGAGCAGGACCTGATTCTTAGGAATGCCGCCCATCGTTCGGTCGAGATACTCAGTCATCTCATTGAAATACATGATTTGTGAAGCTCGCACTTGTGTTGATCCATCACTCTCGGCTCTCCCAATATGATGAATGTCATAGTAATCGAGAAATTGATTGAAGCGGATTGCAAAGACGTCCGTATAGGGTCCGAACCCCTCTTTCCCCTTGCTTTCATCGAAGCTCGCATAGACCTCGATCTGCACAGCCGGGGTAAGGCTAAGCGTAAAGTACTGGTTGTCATGCACATCGGCATGTCCGCGCATACGAAGAAATTCTACCAAGGCACGACCGTTGGTCGTTAATGGCGCGATGAAAGTTGGTTGCTCCATCTTCCGGTAGAGGGAGTCATTGACATCATCGATATCGATCTTTGCAAGGCCGTGGTCGGTCAGCAGGCGGATATACTTTACTATGAACGGGTAGATGTCGCCCCTTGAGAACGTATATGCGATCGGAGCATCCACACCACGAACAATAACATGTTTCCGGATGCGCTGGAGCAGAATACTCGCATGAAATTGAACTTTACTGCAAAGCCCCCAGAGTCCTCCCACGAATAGATCAAGCGCACTAATCGTCACCGCCGCCGCGCCATGGCCGACAGTGATAGTAGTTTCGGCCATCTCGTCTGAGAGCAATTTCAAGCGGTTCGCATCGTAAACCTCCAAGGCAAACAATGTAGCAAGATAACTCGCAAATGCTTCATCGACCTTGTTTGATTTGGAGATGACGATATGGGTGCTTGGCGAAGTCTGGCCCTCGTCGTCGGGCACGTAGTTTGTGACATGATGCCAATAAACTTCGTCATCTTTCGGATGGTAAACGAACAAGAAAAGGTGAATTGACAGTTGCAGCCAATATTCAAGGTCCGCCGGCCGGGCATAAAACTTGAACTGATCTGGTCGATCCCCATTGACGTAGCTCATCCCGGATTTCACCTGCGCACCGATGATCTTCCCCGTAGGAAAATCACCAAGGCACACCTCTATCGTCCCATCGACACCGACATCCTCTTGAAGTAAGTCTCGCCAAATTAGATCGTGGTCGTTACATGCTTTTTCGACGGCAAGTAGCCCAGCCTTCTCGACAGTCGCTGAACTCGATCTTTTTTTTCGCAATAGTAGTCTCCCGCAAGCTCTTGGATCAGATATATGGCAAAATTAGTGCAAAGCTGCCATTGGGGATAGCGGCAAATACTCGGGAGCTCAGTTCAGTAAGCTGTCATTGGCCGGTCGTGTTGAAAGGCAGGATTACCCACCTCGAGGCTTACCGATGCCATCAACGCCAAGGTCCATTTTGCGCAATCAAGCACATCGCTAACGCAATCATGTTGACTGGACACCGGCCATCCGCCGCGCCCTGCACGAAAGTCCGGTATGGGCCAATTGCGGAAGTCTGATGCAGATGACACTCCCCGTCGTCCTTCCTTGCCAACGACTGGTTTCTCCGCCCGTTTTCCAAATGCAGCTTGCCCCAAGCACGCCCTAGTTCCGCACGCCTTTGCGTAACCGGTGCGCAGGGCCATCTACTCACTAGACGGCCCGCGCAATCGTCCTTCGGCCGATAGCGCGTTCCGTGCGTTCGCTGGGGCACAGCCCCAGACCCGGCGCCGCTGCGCGCCGCATGGGGGAAGCTCCACATCCCCCAAACCCCCAGGGCAGGGATCGTTCGCCACTTTCCCTGCACCCTAAGGCGCCCGTCCGGCGGACCGGGGGAGACCTTCGCCAATCTCCCCGGACCCTCTCGGCGTCCTTCCGACGGATCGAAGAGGCGCTCGCCACCCTCTCCGAACTCTACCGGCGCCTCCGGCGGGTCGAGAGGGATGTCACCCCTCTCGACGCTCTCCCCGGCACCCGCGCGATCTGCCCGCAGGCGGGCGATCAATGGGTCGCGGGAGGGCAGGCCTCGGCGCATGTCTTGCTTGCGTGCAGCGTCTTTGACGCACGCAATCAAGCCACGCCCCGAGGCCGCGTATCGGGTTCGTTGGTGAGGTTTCGCGCGTCGTTTTTCTTATCAACGACACGAGGCACTCATGCTCCACGACCGATACCTTCGCCTGCTCCCGGGTGGACAGCTCAAACCCGGCGATATTTTCCTGATGCGCTTTCCTTACGGCTCCGACCGCAAACGTGATGGCGAGTTCGACATCCCGCCTGGCACGCGTCCTTGCTTGCTCCTTTCGCGCGGGCTGATCGGTGATGCTCCCATGAACATCGTCGCGCCCGGTGTCAGCCCGGAGGGCCGGCTGCTGCGGGCAGACGACATCATCATCGCCGATGACGACCAGGCGGCTGCCTGCGGGCTCTATCGCCCCACGATGTTTCGCGCATCGCATCGGCTCTTCATCGCGACCGGGTCCGACTTGTTCGAGCGCAATGCTCGTATCGGGCGTCTTGGCCCGGCGCAGCGCGAGCAATTCGAAGCGGTGGAGAAGTTGCTCGCAACCGCACGGCGCGAAGTCCGATCCCGGCTGAGGCCGCGGGTCGCGATCTACCGCCCGAAACCTCTCATCCAGCCCTAAACCGCGCCGCCGATCGGGGCTGCAGCGTCCGTCCGCCTGCCAATTGAGGCGGACGGATCTTGCAGCCCTGCTTCGTCTCCTGAACCCCAAATTTTTCGAAAGATCAGATATGACTCATGATAAACATCCCTCCGAACTCACCCCCGAAGAGCTTCGCACAGAGCGCAATGTACTCGCAAACGTCGTTCACGGAGCGACCGCGAAGCCGTCCCAAAAAGATCTCGAGAACGCGCCGCTTCTCGAAGACTGGATGCTTTTCACTGGCTTCGAAGACATCTCGCTCTTTGGCCGCCTGACGGAAGCCAACGGTCGAACCCGAAAGCTGATCACGCGAGCTCTCATCGCGCTCGATGACGATCTCGAGTGGGTCTATCTCGAAGACGGCTACATGCGCCTCGGACCGCGTTTCTCCGTCGAAGAGGCACCGCCGCATCTCGCGATGCGCGCCGTCGCGACAGATCTGAGAGGGATCCGCACGCAGCTCGAGGGACAGGCATTCTGGGCGCAAAAAGCGCTCGATGCGCTTGGCGAGATGCGCTGCGATGCCTGATTTCCTAATGGTTGGAAGTGATCCTGACAGGATCGGCTGAACCGCAACCGCTGCGGCCCCTCGATGAGGGCCGCAGCGCCCGCAGTTCAGCTTGGAAAGGATATCCGATGTTTCAGCGACCGAACCGGATCGACGATGTGAACACCATGGCACGCGTGGCAATCGACGCTCTCGATGCGCTGCCGGCTGACGCTCTTCGGGGCGCAGAGTGCGATCGCGATTCTTGCGAGCGACTTGTGACCGAAGGTGACGTAGTCGGCGAGGACTTCCGGGAGGCGGGCGCGGATATCCTGCGTCACCTCGCGCGGATCGAACCCGACGAACGATTTGCACGCGAACTCGACAGTGCGATGCGTCGACTGCGGGACGCAATCAATTGCTCCTATCACACGGCCGTTGCTTTCGGCGTCGAGCACGCGACCAGCATCCATCGTGCCGCATGAATGAAATACGACGCCGAACGGCGTCGAAGAGATGGCGGTGGTAACCCGCCTGGGCGCGCCAACAAATCCTTTCCTCATATGCTCCAACCTCAACCGGAACCGGCGCGCCCACATTTCCTTCCATACGGGCGACGCGGTGCGTTCAAGACTGTTGGTTTGCACGATGCTCGGCGCCTGATGGCTATTATAATTATACCCTAGCGGCCCTGGGACGACCTTTGGCCCGAGGCCAGGTTACTGCAGCGCGGCAAGCCAAAGCTGCCGTTCGCTGCGGTTTCGAGCCTCAGTAGTTTTCGAAGGTCAACTGAGCGGACGACGCGAAGACCTAGCCAATGTCTGCCGTTGATGCCGGCGCCATCACGTGCAGGCAACATCCACCTCTCTGTTTCGATCCAACGACGCTCACGTCACCTGTAGTTCGACTTTCCAAACAAGCGGGAAGTTTCTTGACTGACGCTTTCCAATGCGGATTAATACCATGAGGCCCAACGCAGGCCCAAAGTGATTTTTCTGAGGTGAGTTAAATGGGCGAAGCGCAAATGGAGCCTCAACCTGATTTTGAAGGCGAGGAGATGATACTCGCGTTAATAATCGAAAAACTAGCTGACGTATCACTTGAATCGAGTGCGTATGAGCTGCTCGCTCAGCGTGCTCGTGACGCTTTTCGACAGTTTGAAACTTCTGAGGATACACGTCTACTTGAACTTGAAGAAAATAGTCGCAGGCTTGGTGAAAAAATCCGAGAAATATTAGATGAGACCGCAGTAAATAATGCAATTGTAACAGTCGATATGGTTAACATCGCGTTTGTTCGCCTATGTCCGGGTTTTTGGCCTTTTTGCTGAGGTAGTCATGGCGTTTACTGAAGAAAACAAGAAATCTTTTGATTTTGCATCTGATATCATAAAGCAAGTCATAACGCTGAACGCAGCAATAATTACGATTACGGTGTCGGCGGCAAGATTTATTTTTGCTGACGCCGACCCAAGAGTTCTTAATCTAATGTTCTATTCTTGGATTTTTCTTATTCTGAGTATCACGTTTGGAATTATGGGTTACATGCAGCTAACTGGAGAACTTGCGAGGCCATCAGGGGATGATGGAAGGCCGGATGTTTACAAACGCGCGGTGGTTTTCTTTGTTTCTTTTCATCTATTATTTTTCTTGATTGGTGTGTTTCTTGTTTCGGGATTTGCATATGCTGGTCAGGTGTGCCAACCCGAAGACGCCAACTGGGCTTGCAGATGGTTGCTTTGGGTGAGCTAACCTTGGGTTTAGCTCCACTATGCCACGCGGTCGGTGCGCAACGGGAAGGCTCTTCACTCCGAAACAGAAAGCCCCTTGTCAACCTAAGGGCCAGCTACGCACCTCGGCCAAGGTCTTAGCTGTGCTTGGTGCGGTCATTCATTGCTGCGAATTAGAGCGCCAGCTTTAGGCCGAGCGCGTCGAATCCCCCAATGCTGCGTTGCAACTGACCTGCCACGGGATTTTTCCTCCACCATCGATTAGAGTCCGACCCAACTTGAGGACGGACAATGAAGCGAATGAGATTCACGGACGAGCAGATCATCGGCATCCTGGCCGAACACGAGGCAGGCGCGAAGTGCGCGGACCTGTGCCGCAAGCACGGCATGTCGGAAGGGACCTTCTATAACTGGAAGGCGAAGTTCGGCGGCATGACAGTGCCGGAAGCAAAGCGGCTGAAGACGCTCGAAGACGAGAACGCCAAGCTGAAGAAGCTGCTGGCCGAGCAGATGCTGGACTTGGCGGCGATGAAGGAACTGGTTTCAAAAAAGTGGTGACGCCTGCCGTGAAGCGCGAGGCGGTCGCGCATCTGAGGTCCCTGCTCGGGCTCTCGGAGCGGCGGGCGTGCCGGATTGCCGGGGCGGATCGCAAGATGGTCCGCTATCAGGCGCAGCGAGCTCCGGATACGGAGCTGCGTGGCCGTCTGCGCGAACTGGCCAACGAACGCAGACGGTTCGGCTATCGGCGGCTCTTCGTGCTGCTGCGCCGCGAGGGCGAGCCATCCGGGATCAACCGGATCTATCGGCTCTACCGCGAAGAAGGCCTGACGGTGCGCAAAAGGAAGGCCAGGCGTAAGGCGGTCGGAACACGGGCCCCGATCTTGGTCGCGGCGCGTCCCAATGCCCGCTGGTCGCTGGATTTCGTCCACGACCAGTTCGCCAGCGGCCAGCGCTTCCG